>Ga0182735_1000001_pt1 | contig 1686469 bp, 1513 predicted proteins | sample eDN5th30CKraftMG_FD_128524 | JGI IMG/M metagenome (GOLD analysis project Ga0182735, IMG submission 128524) | Enriched Miracle-Growth compost microbial communities from Emeryville, California, USA - eDNA 5th pass 30_C Kraft MG (version 2) (version 2) ... | reverse complement strand
TGAGCCGGGTTATAGGCCCCACTCCCAAAACCGTCAACTCCAATTTCCGACAATTCGAGCGAATTCTCCCGCACCGCAGCTCCCCCTGGGGATAAGCCGCCAAACCTCCCCACGCAAACCGCACAACACCGCCAATCCAGGCTAAATCACTGAAATCGTTAACGCTTGTTAACCAGATGGACACACAGTCCGGCAAAAGGAACGAGCCCCCGGGGCGAGGGCGAGCGAGCTCTTGCGCGGGCATCGGCATCCCAGCGCATGCCTCCCATGCACGGCGCGCGGAGAGGGCGTGACGGTCCATCGTGAAAAAGTCGGACAGTGCATTTGGGACGCGCTGCCGGTCCCCTGAACGGACCGCGCGAACAGGAGCCTGCCGCGCAGCATGCTCCGGAGGTTTCACACGGGGCCGCCAGAGCCCCTCCTGGCGGCCCGCCGGCCTTCAGGCCAGCGGCCGCGATTTCCACCGCGGATCCGTCATCCGGCCGCTGCCATAACCGTGATCGCATTTCTGCTTCTCGGAGCGCTGGCTTCCTGGAGCGTTCGCCGCGGCCCGCACGGGGCGGACACGCCCGTGCGCGGCCCGCCGCCGAGAGTCGGCCTCGTCGCGGGCATGGCCGCAAACGAAAACGGCGGCCCGAGGGCCGCCGTTCGTCTTCAATCTTGCGCATCGACTGACCCGCTCAGCGTTCCATGAAGATCTCGCGCTTGCCGGCATGATTGGCCGGGCCGACGATGCCCTCCTGCTCCATCCGCTCCATGATCGAGGCGGCGCGGTTGTAGCCGACCTGCAGGCGGCGCTGGATATAGGAGGTCGAGGCCTTGCGGTCGCGCAGCACCAGCGCCACCGCCTGCTCATAGGCATCGCCCTCCTCGCCCATGGCGCTCTTGTCGAACACCGCGACATCCTCCTCCGGCGCCGCGGCCTCCTCGGCCTCGTCGTCGCCGGCCGTGACCGCGTCGAGATATTCCGGCCGACCCTGGCGCTTCAGATGGTCGACGACGTGCTCGACCTCGAGATCGCTGACGAAGGGCCCGTGCACGCGCTGGATGCGGCCACCGCCGGCCATGAAGAGCATGTCGCCCTGGCCGAGCAGCTGCTCGGCGCCCATCTCGCCGAGGATGGTGCGGCTGTCGATCTTCGACGTCACCTGGAAGGAGATGCGGGTCGGGAAGTTCGCCTTGATCGTGCCGGTGATGACGTCGACCGAGGGACGCTGCGTCGCCATGACGAGATGGATGCCGGCGGCGCGCGCCATCTGGGCGAGACGCTGGACCGCGCTCTCGATGTCCTTGCCGGCGACCATCATCAGATCCGCCATCTCGTCGATGATCACGACGATGTAGGGCAGATGGGTGAGGTCCATCACCTGCTCTTCCTGGGTCATCTCTCCGGTTGAGCGGTCGAAGCCGGTATCGATCATCCGGGTGATGACCTCGCCATTGGCGCGCGCCTCGGCGACACGGACATTGTAGCCGTCGATGTTGCGCACGCCGAGGCGCGACATCTTGCGATAGCGCTCCTCCATCTCGCGCACGGCCCATTTCAGCGCGGTGACCGCCTTCTTCGGATCGGTGACGACCGGCGTCAGCAGGTGCGGGATGCCCTCATAGACCGAGAGCTCCAGCATCTTCGGATCGATCATGATCAGGCGGCACTCTTCCGGGCGGTGGCGGTAGAGCAGCGACAGGATCATGGTGTTGATGGCGACCGACTTGCCCGAGCCGGTGGTGCCGGCGACGAGCAGGTGCGGCATGCGCGCGAGATCGGCGATGACGGGTTCGCCGCCGATCGTCTTGCCGAGGCAGAGGCCGAGCTTCGCCTTGGCCTCCGCGAAGGCATCGCTCGCCATCAGCTCGCGCAGCCAGACGGTCTCGCGGGTCTGGTTCGGCAGCTCGATGCCGATGACATTGCGGCCCTCGACGACGGCGACGCGCGCCGACACAGCGCTCATCGAGCGGGCGATGTCGCCGGAAAGGCCGATGACGCGGGACGACTTGGTGCCGGGCGCCGGCTCCAGCTCGTAGAGCGTCACCACCGGGCCGGGATTGGCGTCGATGATCTCGCCGCGCACGCCGAAATCGCGCAGGGTCTGCTGCAGGAAGGTCGAGTTCTGGTCGAGATACTCGGCCGAGAGCTCGAAGGGCGGCTCGGTCACTGGCGGCTCGGCCAGGAGCTCGAGCGGCGGCAGCTCGTATTCGCCGGCATGGAAGGAGACCGTGGTCTCGGCCTCGACGGGCGCGACCGGCGACAGGGCGGCCGCCGGGGCCGGCGGCACGACCAGGACGGCCGGCGCCACAGCCGCGACGGCGGGCTTGTCGACCTGAGCCGGGCCTTCGACGGCCTGCGGCGCGGGCGCCGCCGACTCCATCAGGAGCCCGCGGCGCTCCCGGCGCGCCTTGCGGCTGCGCTCGCCGAGCGAGAGCACCGGCGCGACGGCGCGCGGCCATTCGAACCAGACACGGATCGTCGCCTCGACGGCGCCATCCGCTTGGACGACCGGCGCCGGGGCTTCCACCGCGACGGACGATTTCGAACCGGCAGTCGCCGGCTCCGGCGCCGCGGGGGCGGCTTCAGCGGCAATGGTCGCCCGCGTGGCCGGCGGGACGGGACGGGCAACGCGACCCGGCTGAAGGGGACGCTCGGCCTCGCCGACCGCGGCGGCCGGCGGCGGCACGGCGCGGCCGACCTGGATCAGCCGCTCTAGCCGACGGATGTTGGAGGGCCGGGCGGCGGCGGCCAGTTCGGCGGCGCGATCCGGCTCGGGCTGAGCAGCAGCCGGAGCCTCGGCCACCGGCTCGACCTTGACCGGTTCGGCGGCCGGCGCCTTCGACGGCACGGAAAGGACGGCGGTCGCGACCGGTCGCGGCGCGAAGGCGGACAGAAAGCTCGCAGCCGGGGCAGCGGACGCGATCGGCTCCGGGGCGACGCCAGCCGCTTCCGGAGCAAGGGCGAGAACCGGCCCGATCGCCGCCTCGACCGGTTCGGCGGCCGGGACCTCGGGCTCGGCAGCCGGGGCGACGGCCTCGTCCTGCGGCGCGGAACCGGCTTCCGACTCGACTTCGGGCTCCGTCTGGCGCGGGCGGCGCAGATAATCCGGCGTGCGCGTGAAGCGCGCATTCATGCCGGCGGCGAAGGGCTGTAGCCAGGTCGGCAAAGGCTCACCATCCGGCCCCAGAACCGGTTCGTCGCGCGGCGCGGGCGGGGCCGCGGCGCGTGGCGACGTCGGATGGGCAGGCGCCTCCCGATCGCGGTAGGGACGGCCCGTCTGGTCGACGGCATGGATGGTGGTGAACTGGGGAGGCCGATTGGAAGAACGCATGTTTGTCGCTGACCCTGATACGCGGTCTGGCCGACCGTTGCTGGTGGCTCAGGGATACGAAGAACAGCGTTAATGAATGGTTTGGACGATCGGTCCAATCCACCATTCGGGCATGCTGTTGCAGCGTTCCCACAGCGCCCCCGGCGGAAGAGGCAGCGCGGACACCCGAGGCAAAGCCAGGCTTTTGCCGCCGCCGGCCCGGGGACCGCCCTGTGACGCCGGACACCGGCTGTGACGGCGATCCTTGCGAAAATCAAGTATGGTGGTATAAATCAGACTAAACAATCTTGGGTTGTGAAGCTCGAACTCAGGGAAAGGAAGCGGCCTTGTCCATCCTCGTACCGACGCGCCTCGCCGACGGAGACGTTGCCTCCATTTCCTATACCGACCCGTATGCCCCGGTCCGCTTCACCGATTCGCTGCGCCGGACCGGCTTCGCCGTGATCCGCGATCATCCGATCCCGCGCGAGCTCGTGGCGGAGATCCATGCCGGATGGCTCGACTTTTTCGAAAGCGAGGCGAAGCACGCCTATGCGTTCGATCCGGCTCGGCAGGACGGCTTCTTCTCCACCGCGGTCTCCGAGACCGCCAAGGGCCATGACAAGCGCGATCTGAAGGAGTTCTTCCATCTCTTCCCGTGGGGACGCTATCCGGCCGAGGTCTCGGACGCGGCGCGCCGCTATTTCGCGCTGGCGAGCGATTTCGCCGGCGAACTGCTCTCCTGGGTCGAGGCCAACACGCCGGAAGCGGTGAGCGCGCGCTTTTCGATGCCGCTCGCCTCGATGATCCGCGAGAGCCCGGCGACGCTGCTGCGCGTGCTGCGCTATCCGCCCCTGACCGGTACGGAGGAAGCGGGCGCGGTCCGCGCGGCGGCGCATGAGGACATCAATCTTCTGACGGTGCTGCCGACCGCGAACGAACGCGGGCTGCAGCTTCTGACCCGGACGGGCGCCTGGATCGACGTGCCGGCCGACCCGGGCGCGCTCGTCGTCAATGTCGGCGACATGCTGCAGGAATGCTCGCATGGCTATTATCGCTCGACCACGCACCGTGTGGTGAACCCGACCGGCGACAGCGCGCGCCATTCCCGCCTGTCGCTGCCGCTTTTCCTGCAGCCGCGGCCCGAGGTAATTCTGTCGGAACGCCATACCGCCGCGAGCTACATGGACGAGAGGCTGCGCGAACTCGGCGTCAAATAGGCCGGACCGGCATCCCGCCCGGTTGGGTCACGGCGACCGGCCGGGCCAGGAGCAGGACGTGCCGGCCAGCCGCGTGCCGCGGCAGGATCTCGATGCCGGGAAGCCCGGCCGACGGCTCGAACAGGGCGAGTTGCTCGGCTACTGCCAGGTCCCGGTCGCGCAGCAGCGAGGTGAGCCCGAGCGGGCGGCGGAGGCTCTCGCGCGCCACCGAGCCCAAAAGGATTCGATCGGACCGCCCCTCGCCGATGGCGAGGGCGGTCGTCGGCCAGAAGCGCAGCACCAGGCGGCTGTCGGAATCGAGCGGCCGGACCAGCGTCAGCGCCGCGAAACGGCCGGCCTGAGTGAGCGGCAAGGGCGGGAGGTCGCCGATCGTCGTTTGCGGCGACAGGAAGCCGGCGATGCCCGCGAGATCGCCGGCGGGCGCGGGCCGCCAGCCAGCGCCGGCAAGCGCCCTGGCGAGCGTCTCCGCGTCGAGATCCGATTGCAGCGTCATCGCGCCACCGTCCGAGCCGTCGAGTTCCCAGCGCGCGGCGGCGAACTGGGCCCAGTCGTCGCCGCGCCAGTTTGCCGTTTCGAGGGTCGTCTCGACGGCGCGCGGCCGGTAGGCCTCCCACGCCGCGGGAAAATGGGTCTGGATGCGCAACCCGCCGCCGATCGCCAGCACCGCGACGATGAGCGCGACCAGCCGCAGCGGCCGCATGGCGCGGATATCGAGCCGGCGAAAGACGAGCGCATAGAGGGCCGCCAGCATCGATCCGAGCGCGAGGCCGGCGAGCACGTCCGACGGCCAGTGCGCCGCCAGATAGACGCGCGAGGCGGCGATCGCCGCGATCAGCAGCCCGGCCAGCGCGAAGCCGACGATCTTCCAGCGCAGCGGCGCATTGTGCGTCGCGAGCCAGGCGAGCGCGGCATAGAGCGCGGCCGAGGACGTGGCGTGGCCGCTTGGAAAGCTGAAGGCGTCGGCGCCGGTATAGAGATCGATCGGACGCGGCACGACCAGGGCGCCCTTCAGGAGCGGTACGGCAAGGGCGGCGAGCGCCATCGTCACGACGAGCCCGGCGGCGAGCTTGCGCCGGCGATGCGCGACGAGCCAGGCCACCGTCGCCACCAGCACGGCGACGATGACGACACCGTCGCCGAGGCTGGTGATCGCGATCATCACGGCGTCGAGGCGGGGCGTGCGCCAGCCCTGGACGAGCGTGCTGACGGCCGCGTCCATGCGCGTCACCTGCTCGCGCATCAACACATCCTCGGCCAGCGACAGGAAGGCCGCGGCCAGCGCGATCGCCGCCGCGCCCATCACGACGAGGGTCGAGGTGCCCGGATCCTCCGGATCCAGCAGCGGCACGACCAGGCGGTCGAGCCGGCTGCCCCGCGCCCGGCACCGCTCGACCCAGGCGCGATAGCGCCGATCGAGGCCGGGCAGGATCCAGCGAAGCACAAGGCGGAAGACCCAGACGAGGACGCCGAGGAATAGCAGCGCGCCGACCAGGACGGCGACGAGCCGGCCGGCGATCGAGCCGAGCACGCCGAGCGCCAATCCCATGCCGGCGCCAGGCAGGATATGGGCCGGCGCCCAGACCAGAGCCGAGAGCACGTTGACCGCATAGAAGGGAAGCGGCCGCATGCCGGCGACACCGGCGACGAGCGGGATGACGGCGCGGACGCCGGGCACGAACCGGCCGATCGCGACGCTCATCGCGCCATGGCGGGCGAAGAAGGCTTCCCCCTTGGCGAAGAGTTCCGGCCGCGCGCGAAGGAGCGGAACGGTGCGAATCCGTTCCCTGTAGCGATAGCCGAGCCAGTAGGAGAGGCCGTCGCCGGCGACCGCGCCGAGGGTGGCCCAGACAAGGACGGGCCAGATCGACAGGTCGCCGAGCCCCGCGACCGCGCCGATCGCGATCAGGATCGCCGAGCCGGGCACGACCATGCCGACGACGGCGATCGACTCCGCCATGGCGGTGAGGAAGACCAGCAGCCCCGCCCAGTGCGGGTGCCGGGCAATGAAGTCGACGAGGGCTTGCAGCCAGCCGTCCATGCCCGCCCCTGCCGCTAGCGCCGGTGATGAACCAGAGGACCGGCGCGGCCCGCCATCAGGCGCTCTCGGCGTCGCCGACCTGAAGTACGGTCAGCCGCTTGAGCTCGCCGTTGCGGGTCTCCCAGCTGATCGATTCACCGACGCCGACGCCGATCAGCGCCGCGCCGATCGGCGTGAGGACTGAAATCCGGCCCTGGCCGATATCGGCCTCCTCCGGATAGACGAGCGTCACCTTGCGCACGGTTCCGGCGGTGTCGTCGCGAAACTCGACGGCGCGGCCCATGCGCACGAAGGGATGCGCGCGCTTGCCGTCCGCCGTCACCACCCGCGCCCGGTCGAGCTCCTCGGTCAGGACGGCGGAGACGTCCGGATGCGTGTGGCTCGCCGCGCGCGCCAGCGTCGACAGCCGGTCGTGATCCGCTGCCAGCATCGTGATCCGGGGCTTGAGGCGGCCGGAACTGCGGGTGGTCATGGTCTTGGTCTCCGATAGGGGCCGGCTGCAAGCCTGCGAGCGGCGCGGCCCTGAACTGATCTTCTCTCACCGGGCGATCGTTGGAAAGCACGGCTGAATGGATGGTGATGTCGGCGCCTGGCTTCCCCCGCTGCGTGGATCAGGCCCTGGATTTCAGCTGTATGCCGGGCGCGGAGGCGCGAGGAGCGGAACAGACGGACGGGATGAAGGCGGTGGAAAGTCATGCCGGCGAAAACCCCGCGTCCGGGGCGAACGCGCGCGCCGAACCCGGGGCTAGTGGCCCGCGATCAGAAGTCCCGCATGAAGCAGGGAACGGCGAAAGGTCGAAACGGTCAGCATGATGTACCAGACATAGGCCGGCCGGCGCGGATGCGCAAGGCGAGCGGCCGGGGACCGGATCGTCACACGTGAAACACCCGCTGCGGACCCTAGTCCGGCGCGAACGGCGCGAGGTCGACTTCGGCGCGCCGCCCCGATATCTGGTCGGCGAGCGCGCGGCCGGAGCCGCAGGCCATCGTCCAGCCGAGCGTGCCGTGGCCGCTGTTCAGGTAGAGATTGGGATAGCGGCAGCTGCCGATGCGCGGCGGGCCGTCCGGCGTCACCGGCCGGAGCCCCGACCAGCGTTCGGCCGAGGCGATCGCCGCTTCCGGCACCTTCGGAAACAGCGCCCGGAGCGAGGCGAGCAGCCCCGCATAGCGCTTCTCCGGCCGAGAGAAGTCATAGCCGGCCAGTTCCGCCGTGCCGCCGACCCGGATCCGGTCCTCGAGATTGGTCAGCCCGACCTTCCGCGACTCGTCCGAAACCGTGCTGATCGGTCCGACCGCGTCGGACGGGGCGGCGATCGTCAGCGAATAGCCTTTCACCGGATAGATCGGCACGTCGATGCCATGCGGCGCCAGCAGCGCCTTCGACCAGACGCCGAGCGCGACGACCACGGCGTCGGCCTCGATCGTCTCGGCACCGGCGACGACGCCGATGACCCGCCCGCGCTCGACCCGCAGTCTCTCGGCCGCCTGGCCATAGCGGAAATCGACGCCGCGCGCCGCCGCGGCCTCGGCCAGCGCCTTGGTGAACAGGAAGCAGTCGCCGGTCTGGTCGGTTTCCAGCAGCACGCCACCGATCAGGCCGCTCGCGGGATCGAGATTGGGCTCGCGCGCCAGCAATTCGTCGCGGCCGAGGCTGCGATGCGGCACGCCGAGTTCGTCGAGCACGGCGAGGTCGCGCGCATAGCCCTCGGCCTGCGCCGCCTCGCGGAACGCGACGATCAGCCCCTTCTGGCGGCCGGCATATTGAATGCCGATGGCGTCGCGGAGCGAGTCGGAACAGTCGCGGCTATATTCCGCCAGCCGCACCATGTCGCGCTTCGCGGTCACATATTGCTCGACGCTCGAGGCCCGCCACATCCGCCACAGGAACCGGCTCATCGCCGCGTCCGGCACGCGGCTGAGAACGAGCGGCGGATACTCGGCGAAGAGCCAGGACGCGGCCTTGCCGACGAGGCCCGGAAACGCCCAGGGCGAGGAGAGCGCCGGCGAGATCTGCGCGGCGTTCGCGTAGGACGTGCCGTGCCCGGCCGCTTCGTTCTTCTCGACGACGGTCACGCGGTGCCCGGCTTCCGCCAGATACCAGGCCGTTGTCACGCCGATCACGCCGGCCCCGAGCACCACGATATGCATGAGATTCCCCAAGCTCCGAACGGGCGCGAATCGCGCCGCGCGGCACCGCCACGCGATGCCGGCAAACCTTCAACCGGAAGTCGGGGCGGCGATCAAGCGCCGGCTCAGCCAGGCAGCACGGCCGGCGCGATTGTCTCGTTCATCAGGAGCGACACCGCCTTGTTGCCGAGGGTGAGCGCGATGGCGTTGGTGTTGGCGGACGGGATGAACGGGATCGCCGCGCAATCGATGACACGCAGCCCCTCGACGCCGCGCACGCGCAGCTTTGTGTCGAGCACCGCCATCTCGTCGTCGTCGCGGCCCATGCGGGCCGAGCCGGACGGATGATAGTTCGTCTTCACCGTCTTGGCGCTGAAGGCCGCGAGGTCGTCGTCGCTGACCTTGCCGGCGCCCGGCATCAGTTCTTCCTTGATGTTCGGGCCGATCGGATCGGTCGCGAGCAGCGTGCGGGCAAAGCGCATCGACGCGATCGTCAGGCGCAGATCGTCGGGATCGCCGAAGAAATTGGAATCGACCAGCGGCTTGGTGGCCGGATCGGCCGAGCGCAGCCGGACCGAGCCGCGCGCCTTGGGCCTGAGCAGGCAGGAGGTCAGCGTGACGCCATAGGTCGGCTTCTGGTCGGTGACGTCGCGGTCGAGATAGACGATCGGCGCGCAATAGAGCTGGATCGTCGGCCGCTCGCCGCCGTCGGGATCGTAGAACAGGCAGGTCTCGATGCCGGTGGTCGACACCGGGCCCGTGCCGAACAGCACATATTGCAGGCCGTTGCGCAGCATCGGCCAGCCCTTGTCCTGGCCGAAATAGCCGCTCGGCCCCTTGGTCGTGGCGATGACGGGGACCTCGTGGTGGTCCTGCAGGTTCTGGCCGACGCCGGGCAGGTCGGCCTTGACGGCGATGCCGTGCTCGCCGAGATGCGCCGCCGGCCCGAGGCCCGACAGCATCAGCAGCTTCGCCGTGTTGTAGGTGCCGGTCGCGACCAGCACTTCCTGCTCGGCCCGCGCCTCGACGCGCTTGCCCTCGTGCGCATATTCGACGCCGACGGCGCGGCTGCCGTCGAACAGGATGCGCGTCGCCAGCGCCTCGGTGACAACGGTCAGCCGCTTGTCGCCCATCACCTGCGACAGGAAGGAGAAGACAGCGTCGCTGCGGCGCATGCGGCCGTTCACGACACCCATCGTGTGCTGCATGACGCCGACGCCGTTCTGGCGGACGCCGTTGAAGTCGGGATTGTAGGGAATGCCGGCGCCCTGGGCGGCAAGGATGTAGTCGCGCGCCATGTCGCAGAGCTGGCCGGGATCGGACACCAGCAGGCTGCCATGGATGCCGTGATAGGCGTCGTTGAACGTCTGGTTCTTTTCCAGCGCCTTGAAGTGCGGCAGCAGATCGGCATAGCTCCAGCCGGTGCCGCCGCCGAGGAATTCGTCCCAATGGTCGTAGTCGGCGCGCTGGCCGCGCATATAGACCATGGCGTTGACCGAGCTGCCGCCGCCCAGAACCTTCGCCTGCGGCACGATCGGGCCGCGGCCGCCGAGGCGCGGCTGCTCGACCGTATGGTGCATCTCGAGGAAATCCTCGCGGCCGAGATATTTCATGTAGCCGGCCGGCATCCGCATCAGCTTGGCATACTGCGCCGGCCCCCGCTCGATCAGCAGGACCCGGGCGCCATGGTCGCGCACCAGCCGCGTCGCCGCGACACAGGCGGATGAGCCACCCCCGGCGATGATGTAGTCGAAGGCCATCTCGGATCGTTCCCCCAGCAGCACAGGCGCCATTCGCGCTTCGTACGGTGGAGGAGAATATGTTCGGCGCGAATACGCAAGCCGATGCGTTCGTCCGCCGGCCCCGCGCTCGGCCGAAACCTCAGTCCTTTCAGAGCCCCATCGCGCGATGCATGGCGCGGGCGAGATGGGCGTCCATCGCCGCGACGGCCGCTTCCGGATCCTGCCGCTCCAGCCCCTCGATGACGGCGAGATGCTCCTGCATCGTCTGCGCGACCGCCAGCGCCGACAGCATGTACATGTTGTCGAGCCGGATCACGCTGATCTGTTCCATCATATGGGCATGCGACGTGGCGATCAGCGGATTGCGCAGGCTGTCGATCATGTGGCGATGAAAGGCGCCATCGACGGCCGAGGATTGCTGGATCAGCGCCGTTTCGAGCGTGCCGGAGCGGGCGAGTTCGATGATCGCCTCATGGCGCTCGCGCCAACTGGCGAGGTCGTCCTGGCCGGCGCGCTCGGCATAGCGGCGCACGGCCTCCGCCTCCAGCACGCGGCGCATCTGGAAGCAGTCCTTCAGATGGGTCATGTCCGGCTTGACGATGCGGATGCCCGAACGCGGCAAGACGGTGAGGAAGCCCTCCTTCTCCAGAAGCTGCATCGCCTCGCGCAGCGCACCGGTCTGAACCTGCAGCACTTCCGCCAGTTCGCCCTGCGAGACCGTCGCGCCGATCGGGATCCGGCGCGAGAACAGCGCCTCCTTGAAACGCTGATAGGCAATATGGCTCAGTTTCGTGGGTGCTTCCGCCGTCTGCGTCATGGTCTCGGGATCCTCCTCCATGGCGTCTATAGCACAATCTTCATATATGAAACAGCAAGCCTGTTGCTATCAGATTGGCTATGTGAATAATCAAACATGGATTTTGGTTGCGGGAGAGGCGGCCAATCTCAGCCTTATGTCGACACTGGGAGGAACCAATGGTCGCCAATCTCACACGCCGCGCCCTGATGGCCGGCAGCGCGGCGCTGGCCGCTTCGGCCGCCTTCGCGCCGATGCGGGCGCTCGCCGCCAGCAACATCAACTATTGGCACCACTTCACCAGCCAGGCCGAGTTCGCCGGCCTGCAGGCGGTGATGGAGGCCTTCGCCAAGGCGAAGCCGGACATCAAGGTCACGCAGGAAAACATCCCGAACCCGGAATTCATGGCGAAGTTCACCGCCGCCGTGGTCTCGGGCAGCCGCCCCGACACCACCATGGTGACGGCCGAGCGGCTCGCCGACATGCTGGCCATGGAAGGGCTGGTCGACATCACCGCCCGCGTCGACGGCTGGTCGGAGAAGGCCAACTTCCCGGCCGACCGCTGGGCCGGCATCTCGCGCGACGACAAGATCTACGGCGTCCCCGCCTTCGCCTTCGTCGACTGGGGCTATTACCGCTCCGACTGGTTCGAGGAGGCCGGCATCGCCGGCCCGCCGACCACCTTCGCCGAGTTCGTCGACGTCGCGAAGAAGCTGACCGACCCGGCCAAGGGCCGCTACGGCTTCGGCATGCGCGGTGGCGCCGGCGGCCAGAAATACGTGCTCGACGTCATGGAGGCCTTCGGCGCGCCGGTCGTCGACGCGGAGGGCAATATCGGCCTCGACCGCGACAAGGCGATCGAGGCGGTCAAGTTCTATGCCGGCCTGTTCACCACCGACAAGGTGGTGCCGCCGAGCGCGCCTGGCGACGGCTACCGCCAGATCATGGAAGCCTTCCGCACCGGCCAGACCGGCATGGTCTGGCACCATACCGGCTCGTTCCAGGAGATCTCGGCCGCGCTCAAGCCGGGCGTCGAGTTCAAGACCTTCGCGATTCCCGCCGGCCCGGTCTCCCGCGTCGCCCGCCTTGCCTATCTCTACAATGCGCTGATGAAGGAAGAGAACGCCGACGCGGCGTGGGAGTGGATCAGCTATTGGGGCCAGGCCGAGCCGGCGATCGCCTTCCTCGAGAAGACCGGCTATTTCCCGGCCAGCGCGGCCGTGGTCAAGGACGAGCGCATCACCTCGAACCCGCTCTATGCGCCGGCCGTCGAGACGCTCGCCTTCGGCATCCTGCCGGCCAATTTCGTCGGCATCGCCGGCTGGTCGGAGCACACCGTGCTCGCCGCCTTCCAGAAGGTGCTGATCGGCCAGCTGACGGCGGAAGAAGCCGTCGACGAAATGATCGCGGGCCTCGAAGAGGTCAAGTAGCACCCTGCCAGGTCGTCCCCTCTCGCCTCAAGCGAGAGGTCGACGGCGTGGCCGGCGGGTGAGGGTCTACGGCCTAACCGGATGGTTCCCTGACCCCTCGCCCGGCTCTGCGAGCCGACCTCTCCCTTGGGGCGAGAGGGAAAGGGCAGCCTCACCATTTCGACCCTGCCCGGACCAACCGCCGACCGCGATATCGCGTTCGGGCCGATGCACTCCATCCCTACCGTTCATCGCAATCCGTCATGGCGTGCCGACCACGCCGGGAGCCACACGTGAAGATCACCGACATCCGCGCCTACATCATCGAGGATGACCATCCGCAGCACGCCTTCCGCTGGCGCCAGGGCCTGGCCGGCTCCGGCGACGGCACGGCGCCCGGCGAGCGACCGAAGACGGCCATCCTGCGCATGGATACGGACGAAGGCATCACCGGCTCGGTCAGGATCGCCGATGGCGAGGCCATCGCCAGCCTGACGCGCCGCCGCCTCAAGACGCTGATCGGCGAGAACCCGCTGATGACCGAGCGCCTGTGGACACTGATCTGGGAGATCGACCGCGTCGAGGAGCTGCACATGCGCCACCTCGGCCTGATCGACCAGCTCGCCTGGGACATCAAGGCGAAGAAGGCGGGCCTGCCCGTCTACCAGCTGATCGGCGGCAACAATGACCGCGTGCAGGCCTATGCCTCGACCGTGACCTGGGACACGATGGACGAGTACGAGCGCTACATCAAGGAATGCATGGATGTCGGCTTCACCGCCTTCAAGCTGCATGCCTGGGGCGACGCGAAGCAGGACGCCAAGCTGTCGCACAACCTGCGCAAATGGACCGGCGACGACGCCGTGCTGATGTTCGACGGCTCGGCCGGCTGGGACTTCGTCACCTCGCTCTGGTTCGGCCGCCAGCTCGAGGACGCCGGCTTCTACTGGTACGAGGAGCCGATGCGCGAATTCGACTTGAGGAGCTACGTGAAGCTCACCGAGCAGCTCGACATTCCCGTGCTAGCCGCCGAGACCTCGGATGGATGCCACTGGAACGCGGCGACCTGGATCGACATGGGCGCGCTCGACATGATGCGCACCTCGACCTTCTACAAAGGCGGCATCACCGGCGCGATGAAGGTGGCCCACCTGGCGGAATCGCATGGCATGAAGGCGCAGGTGCACGGCATGAGCGTCGCCAACGCGCATGTCTGCGGCGCGATTCCCAACAACGACTTCTATGAGCAGCTGGTGATTTCGAGCGAGCAGATCCGCGGCCTCGCCACCCTGGCCGAGGTTCCGATCGTCGACGGCTACCTGACCGTGCCGTCCGAGCCTGGTCTCGGCGCCGAGCCGGACTGGGCCTATCTCGAGCGCACCGCGCTCGCGATCGTCTGAGGAAAAAACGATGGCCGAACGCATGTCAGCCCTTTCTGAACCGTCACCGTCGATCTGGCGGCGGCTCGATCCGGCGGCGGCGCTCGGCCGTCTCTCCGAAAGCCGCTACTGGATGTATCTGCTGCTGGTTCCCAGCGCGATCCTGATCCTGGCGGTGGTTCTCTATCCGACCGTCTACGGCTTCCAGCTCTCCTTCCGCCAGATGCGGCTGAACCGGCCGGATCTCGGCACCGGCTTCGTCGGCTTCAAGCACTACATCGCCATGTGGTCCGACAAGGTGTTCTGGCTGTCGCTGCGCAACACCGCCGTCTGGGTCACCTTCGCGGTCGTGATCGAGTTCGCGCTCGGCCTCGTCGCCGCGCTGGCGCTGAACCGCAACCTGCCCGGCACCAAGATCATGGGCGTGCTGATCCTCTTGCCCTTCTTCCTGCCCAACGTCGTCGCCGGCCACATGTGGGCGCTGCTGCTCGACCCGCGCCTCGGCGTCATCAACGACATCCTCGTCCGTGTCGGCGTCCTCGAAACCTACAAGGCCTGGTTCGCCGATCCCGCGACCGCGCTCGGCGCCGCCATCCTGGTCGAGGCCTGGCACGGCTTCCCCTTCTTCGCGCTGCTGCTGCTCGCCGGCCTCAAGGGCGTTCCGGACGACCTCTACAAGGCGGCCTCCGTCGACGGCGCCGGCCCGATCCGGCAATTGCGCCTGATCACGCTGCCGATGCTGCGCTCGGTCATCGCCGCCGCCGTCATCCTGCGCGTCATCGGCCTCGTCAACTCGCCGGATCTGCTTCTGATCCTGACCGGCGGCGGCCCCGGTCAGTCGACCCAGGTGCTGTCGCTCTACGCGTTCCAGAAGGCCTACAAGGACTTCAACTTCGGCTATGCCGGCGCGCTCTCGGTGGTGATGTTCGTGCTGCTCATGGTCTTCGCCTGGGCCTATGTGCGCGTCTCCAAGGTGAACCAGGACTGAGGATGAGCCGATGATCACGACAAGCCGACGCGCCCGTCTCGCCTGGAACATCGCCACCTATGCGGTGCTGATCACGCTGACGGTGTTCTGCATGTTCCCGCTGGTCTGGACCTTCCTGACCTCGCTCAAATACGAGGGCGACATCGTCACCCAGACGATGCAGTACATCCCCAAGCGGATCACCTTCGACAATTACGTCGCGATCTGGACCCAGTCCGGCTTCCCGACGCTGGTGTTCAACTCCTTCGTCGTCACCGCCACCACGGTGGTGCTCTGCCTGATCACCGGCACGCTCGCCGCCTATTCCTTCTCGCGCTTCCACTATCCCGGCCGCGGCGCGCTGATGCTCGGCTATCTGGTCATCCGCATGTTCCCGGCCGTGCTGATGATCATCCCGCTCTTCATCCTGATGCGCGGCGTCGGCCTGCTCGACAGCCGCCTCGGCCTGGCGCTGGCCTATACGAGCTTCCTGCTGCCGCTCTTCGTCTGGATGCTGAAGGGTTTCTTCGACGCGGCGCCGAAGGAACTGGAGAGCGCCGCCCGCATCGACGGCTGCACGCGGCTCGGCGCCATGGTCCGCATCGTGCTGCCGCTCGCCCGCAACGGCCTCGTCGCGACGTCCGTCTTCGTCGCCATCGCGGCGTGGAACGAGTTCCTGTTCGCGCTGATGCTCACCACCAGCCAGGGTTCGCGCACCTGGCCGGTCGGCCTGCAGCTGATGGTCGGCGAATTCCAGCTGCCCTGGGGCGTGCTCGCCGCCGGCGGCATCATCAGCATCATCCCCGTCATGATCCTGTTCGCCATCGTGCAGCGGACCATGGTCCACGGAATCACCGCCGGCGCGGTCAAGGGTTGAGGACAACAACATGTCGACACTGACGTTGAACGGCGTGCGCAAGAGCTTCGGTTCGCTGGACGTGCTGCAGAGCATCGACCTGAAGCTGGAGGACGGCGAGTTCCTGGTGCTGCTCGGCCCGTCGGGCTGCGGCAAGTCCACGCTCCTGAACATCGTCGCCGGACTGGAGACGCCGACATCAGGCGACATCCTCATCGGCGACAAGCGGGTCAACGACGTCCATCCGAAGAACCGCAACATCGCCATGGTGTTCCAGAGCTACGCGCTCTACCCGACCATGCCGGTCGAGCGGAACATCGGCTTTGGCCTGGAGATGCGCGGCGTCGAAACCGACACGCGCAAGCGCGCCGTCGACGGCGCGGCGCGCATGCTGCAGGTCGACCACCTGCTCGACCGCAAGCCGGGCCAGCTCTCGGGCGGGCAGCGCCAGCGCGTCGCCATGGGCCGCGCCATCGTGCGCGAGCCGGAACTGTTCCTGTTCGACGAGCCGCTGTCCAACCTCGACGCCAAGCTGCGCGCCGAGATGCGCACCGAGATCAAGCGCCTGCACAACCGCCTCGGCACCACGGTCGTCTATGTCACGCATGACCAGATCGAGGCGATGACGCTCGGCACCCGCATCGCCGTGATGAAGGGCGGCGTCATCCAGCAGCTCGCCGACCCGATGACCACCTATGAGAAGCCGGCCAACATGTTCGTCGCCGGCTTCATCGGCTCGCCGTCGATGAATTTCGTCCACGGCGCGCTCGCGCGGCAGGGAGATGCCTTCGTCGTCAAGACCGACGGCAAGGATGCGACGACGATCCGCTTGCCGCGTGTCGCCGCCAATCTCGACGGCCTCGCCGGCCGCAAGGTGGTGCTGGGCGTGCGGCCGGAATCCTTTGCCGCGGCGTCGGGCGACGACGCCGATCTCTCCGGAGCGATCGACGTGGTCGAGCCGACCGGCCCGGACACGCTGGTGGTGCTGACGCTGGGCGGCCAGACGATCACCGCCCGCCTCGGCCCGAAGCTCGCGGTCGCGCCGGGCGAAACCCTCGGCCTCACCATCCAGCCGGATTCGATCAGCCTGTTCGACCCCGAATCCGGCGACCGGATCGCCTGATGCCTCGTTCTGCGCGAGCCGGCCGGGCCGGCTTGCGCTAGGGACGCGCATGGGCCGCCCGTAGCGCGCCGGAAAGCTTCAGCACCGCCGCCTCCAGTTCCGCTGGCGTATAGGCGGCGAAGCCGAGCAGGAAGCCGGCCTTGCCGGAGCCGGCGGCATGCAGGTCCGACAGGCCGGTCAGCTCGATGCCGGCGCGCCGGCCGGCTTCGATGCCGGCCCGCTCGGCGAGCCCGGCCTTCAGGAGGCACGGCATCTGCAGCCCGCCGATCGGCACGCGCGGCTCGACGAAATCCGCCAGATGCGCGCGGACCAGCGCCACCAGGACCTGGAGCCGCTCGGCATAGACGCCGCGCATGGAACGGACATGCGCGCCGAAATGGCCGCCCTCGATGAAGCGGGCCAGCGTCAGCTGCGCGATCGAGGCGGTGTGCCCGTCGACGAGGGTCCGGGCCACCGTCATCGGCTTCACCAGCTGCGGCGGCAGGATGACATAGCCGAGCCGCAGCCCCGGAAAGAGCGATTTGGTGAAGGTGCCGATATAGATCGTGCGATCCTGCGCATCGAGGCCCTGCATGCAGGCGGTCGGCCGGCCGGCATAGTGGAATTCGCTGTCGTAGTCGTCCTCGAGGATCCACGCCTGCTGCTGCGCCGCCCATTCGATCAGGGCGAGCCGGCGATCGAGCGCCAGCGTCGCGCCGGTCGGAAATTGATGCGACGGCGTCAGGAACACCGCCCTCGCCTTCAGCGGGTCGGCCCGGAGCTGCTCGATCCGCATGCCCTGCGCGTCGAGGCGCACCGGAACGCAATCGAGCCCGGCGGCATCGAAGGCGCGACGCGCGCCGTGATAGACGGGATCCTCGATGAAGATCCGGTCGCCGGGATCGAGCAGCACGGTGGCGCAGAGCGACATCGCCTGCTGCGAGCTGGTCAGGATCAGGACCCGGTCCGCTGTCGCGCGGGCGCCGCGTTCGAGATTGACATAGTCGGCGATCGCCCGGCGCAGCGGCTCGGCCCCCTGCGGATCCCCGTGCAGAAGCGCCTGCGTTCCGTATTCCCTCAGCACCTGACGCTGCAACCGCTCCCACAGGGCGAGCGGAAACAGCCGCGTCTCCGGGACACCCGGCGCGAAGGGACACGGCGCGAGCGCTTCCTGCACGCCACCGGCGGCGAACATCGCGGCGCCGCGCCGGCTGAGGACGGGCGGCCCGTCCCGCCGAGCCGCGTCGCGCCGCGACCGGCCAAGCGACGGAAAGCCGGACATTTCGGCGACAAAGCTGCCGCTTCCGGTCCGTCGCACGATGAAGCCCTCGGCATGCAGCTGCGCATAGGCGGCCTCCACCGTGTCGCGCGACACCGCGAGCGATCTGGCAAGCGCCCGCGACGCCGGCAGCGGCTTTCCCGCATCGAGCACGCCATCGAGGATCATCTGGCGGATCGCCCTTTGAATGCGGGCGTGCAGCGGCAGGCTGACTGCGCCCGGGTTGGCGAGCGCCGCCTTCACCGATTCGAGTTGCGCGTGCTTGAACAAATGGCCGGCTCGACTTCTGAAAAGTGGCGGGGCGCATCAGGCCATTTTCCGACTAGGTGTCAAGCGCGCCGAGGCCTCCGCCTCATCCCGTCGCCCAGGAAGCCCGTTTCCACGCCATGTCGTCTCCCGCTGCCCCCTCGCCCTTTCGTCTCCGTGACCTCGCCCATCCCGTCATCGCCGGACTGATCTCGGTCATCGTCAACTACGGCGGCACCTTCATCCTGGTCTTCCAGGCTGCCCGCCTTGCCGGCCTCGGTCCGGAACTGACCGCTTCCTGGGTCTGGTCGATCTCGATCGGCGTCGGCGTGACCGGGCTTTTGCTCAGCCTGCGCTATCGCGCGCCGATCATCACCGCCTGGTCGACCCCGGCGGCGGCGTTCCTCGTCACCGCCCTGCCGAACACGCCCTATGCCGAGGCGATCGGCGCCTACATGGTCTCGGCCGTCGCCTTCGTCGCGCTCGGCCTGTCCGGCTGCTTCGACAGGGTGATCCGGCGCATCCCGCCGGGCATCGCCTCCGGCATGCTGGCCGGCATCCTGCTGCAGTTCGGCATCGGCGCGTTCGGCGGCGCCAGCGTCGACCCGCTGCTCGTCGGCCTGCTGTTCCTCGCCTATGTCGTCTTGAAGCGCATCACCGCGCGCTACGCCGTGGTCGGCATCCTGGGGCTCGGCCTGGTCTTCCTGCTGACACAGGGCCGGATCGATGTCTCGGGCCTGGAGTTCGCCTTCGCCGCGCCGGTCTTCACCATGCCGGCCTTCTCGCTCAACGCCTTGCTCAGCGTTGCCCTGCCGCTCTTCCTGATCACGCTGACCGGGCAATACATGCCGGGGATGCTGGTGCTGCGGAACGACGGCTACCAGACCAGCGCCGATCCGATCGTCACGCTGACGGGGCTCGGCTCGCTGATCATGGCGCCGTTCGGATCGCATGCCTTCAACGTCGCCGCGATCACGGCGGCGATCTGCACCGGCAGGGAGGCGCATGACGATCCCTCGAAGCGCTGGATCGCCGGCGTCGCGGCCGGGTTCTTCTACATCCTGGTCGGCGCGTTCGGCGTGACGCTGGCGGCCGTGTTCATGGCGCTGCCGCCGACCTTCATCACGACCCTGGCCGGCCTGGCGCTTCTCGGCACGATCGGCGGCAGCCTGGCCGGCGCCATGGCGGACGCCAAATCGCGTGAGGCGGCGCTGATCACCTTCCTCGCCTCGGCCGCCAACATCACCCTGTTCGGCATCGGCGGCGCCTTCTGGGGACTGGTGATCGGCCTCGTCGCCTATCTGGCCCTGAACGGTCGCCTGCCCGCCCGACCTTCGGAGAACCGTGACAGAACCGTCAAAGCCACCGCGACCGGACCCTAGGGTCCATACTCCCTGAGCGCCGCGTCGAGAGACGCGACGCTCCATTGCACCGATTTCAATGGCTGGTGCCGCTGCCGGTGGCAGCCCCGCCGACCGGAATGTGGCGGGTCCTGTCCTGCGCCGCGTTCTTGGGCAGGACGACGGTCAGGACGCCATTCTCGACATTCGCCCGGACCTGATCGCGATTGACCGACTGCGGCAGCCGGAGCGCCCGCATGAATCGCCCGAACGAACGCTCGACGAAGTGATAGTTCTCGCGGTCTTCCTTCTGCTCCATGCGTTTCTCGCCGCGGATCGTCAGCACGTCGTCATCCAGCGTGACCTCGACATCCTTCTCCGCCACGCCGGGCAGTTCGGCCGTGATGCGGATCTCCGTGTCGGTTTCGGAAACATTGATCTGCGGCATCAGCATGCCGCCCTCCTGACCCTCCGCGCCGGTCGTCGGCATGGCGGCCGTACGGAACACGTCCTCGAAGAGCCGGTTCATGCCGCGCTGAAGCGAGACGAAAGGATCGCTGCTGGCCAGTTGGCTGCCGCCGTAAGGCGCAAGGGGATGGCGTGCCATGATCATTACCTCCTGGGAACGAACGCCGGCGCGTCGGTCTCACCGTCCTGCCCGGCCGGCGCCGCGGTGCAGGACCTGTACTGGCGGGGCTTCGGCGGACGGATCCGGCGGGAAGCCATCGGTGCCCCCGGAACAATAGGGTCCCAAGGGCGGCTTTCGAGGGCGGGAGGCGAGAAGACGGTCGTCCGACTCCTCGAGGAAGGCGGCGCCAAAAAGCAAAAAGGCCACGGAAACCGTGGCCTTTTTGATATCCGGTGGGTGACCGGAATGATTGGAGCGGGTGAAGCGATTCGAACGCTCGACCCTAACCTTGGCAAGGTTATGCTCTACCCCTGAGCTACACCCGCATCCTGTCCGGCGCGCCGGCATGCGCACCTTATGACCGAAGCCTCGGCCCTTTGCAAGCAGACGGCGCGGCATCCCACAGCGGCGCCGCGGGCCTGTGAAAAACCCGAGCCGGCGTCGCGGAATACCCAGGGCGCCACATCGCCGAAGCGAACCAGAGAGCGGAACGAGCCAGATGGCGGAACGAGCCTTGCACCGGGGAAAGCGGATCGACCGCGCCGCCAGGCCAACGGGAGCCGGAAAAGCAAAAGGGCCGCGAACGATCGCGGCCCTTTTTGAATCCCCGGTGGGTGACCGGAGAAATTGGAGCGGGTGAAGCGATTCGAACGCTCGACCCTAACCTTGGCAAGGTTATGCTCTACCCCTGAGCTACACCCGCATCCCGTCCGGCAGCGCCGGCGTGGGCACCTTATGGCCGAAGCCGGAATCGATTGCAAGAGGGTTTTTTCGATCCGATTTGGGCCCGAAAAACGCCGCCGGAGCGCCACGATGCGCGGCCTTTTTGGCGCAGTTGCCCCTCGAATCCCGGCTTTCGCCCGCGCCGGGCGCGATCCGGGGTCGCCATGACGAAAGCGGCCATGCCAGGCCGCCGGCGAGGGTCAAGTCCGGGGTGGCCGAGAACCCGGATCCGGGCGCGTGCTGACCGGCTCCGCATCGCTTCAGGTTACCCAATGAAGCAATATCTCCTCGCCGGCACGGCGCTTCTCGCCCTCTCCGGCGCGGCCTGCGCCGCCGATCTCACCTATGAGCCCGCCCCCGCCCCGGTCGAGCCGATCGTCACCGAAGCGGCTTTCGACTGGACCAGCTTCTATGTCGGTGTGCATGGCGGCGGCCTCGTCGGCGCGCAGGCCGGCTACAACTACCAGATCGACCACTGGGTGATCGGCGTCGAGACCGATATCGCCTATTCGTCGCTCTCGGACGTCGCCGACCTCGACTGGCTCGGCAAGACCACCCTGCGCGGCGGCTATGCCTGGGACAAGTTCCTGCTCTAAGCCAGGGGTGGCGTCGCCTATGGCGACATCCAATATGCCGGGGACAGCCAGTGGAACATTGGCTGGACGGCCGGCGCCGGCGTCGAATACGCCTTCACCAACAACCTGACCGCCAAGCTCAATATAATTATGTCGACCTCGGCGAGGACGATATCGGCGATTTCGTGCCGGCGGTCAGCGGCGGCGCCACCGGTTCCTCGGTCACGGCCGGCCTGAACTTCAAGTTCTGACCGGTTTCCTCGACACGACGGAAAGCCCGGCCTCGCGCCGGGCTGTTCTTTGCCCGCCGCCGCGCTTGCGGGTCCGGCCGCCACATGCTTCATCTGCGGCTCGCGACGACAAGAATTCGAGGACAGGGTGCCGGCCACGCAAGACGACCTCTATCGCCAGTTCGCCGATCTCGGCATCGAGACGGCGACGGTCGAACACCCGCCCCTGTTCACGGTCGAGCAGTCGCAGGGTTTGCGCGGCACGATCGAAGGACTGCACAGCAAGAACCTGTTCCTGAAGGACAAGAAGGGCGCGCTCTTCCTCGTCGTCGCCGAGGAGGGCGCGGCCATCGACCTGAAGAAGCTGCACGAGCGCATCGGCGCCTCGGGACGGCTCTCCTTCGGTTCGGCCGAGCTGATGCTGGAATTGCTCGGCGTGACGCCGGGCTCGGTCACCCCCTTCGGCCTGATCAACGATCGCGAGGGCCGCGTCCGCGTCGTGCTCGACGCCGCGCTCGCGGCGGACGGGCCGGTGAATTTCCATCCGCTCGTCAACACGGCGACCACCACGATCGCCGCGGCCGACCTCGTCGCCTTCCTGCGCGCCACCGGCCACGAGCCGCTGATGATCGACTTTTCGGCCGCGCCGGCCAGTCCGGATTTGTAAAACCGGCCCCGAAGCGCCATCTTCTCCCCCGACATGTCGGCATAGGCGCCGACCCCGAGACGATTGAGGCAATCCGCATGAACCAGCAAAGCTTCAGCCTTGGCGACGCCGCCGCGCCGGCGGCCAACGGCGCCGACGCGCTGATCAAGGACACGACGACCAACACCTTCGCCAAGGACGTGCTGGAGGAATCGCGCCGCCAGCCCGTGCTGGTCGATTTCTGGGCGCCCTGGTGCGGCCCGTGCAAGCAGCTGACGCCGGTGATCGAGAAGGTCGTCCAGCAGGCGCGCGGCACGGTCAAGCTGGTCAAGATGAACATCGACGACCATCCGCAGATCGCCGGCCAGCTCGGCATCCAGTCGATCCCGGCGGTCATCGCCTTCGTCGACGGCCGCCCGGTCGACGGCTTCATGGGCGCGCTGCCGGAAGGCCAGGTGAAGGAATTCATCGAGCGCGTCGCCGGCCCGGCCGGCGGTGCCGAACTCGATGCGGCGCTCGCCGAGGCGGATGCGCTGGTGGAGCAGGGTGATTTCGCCCAGGCTGCCGAGGTCTACGCCGCCATCCTCGCCGCCGAGCCGGACACGTTCCGCGCCCTCGTGGGCCTGATCCGTTGCGACGTCGCCACCGGCAACCTCGACGCGGCGAAGGAGCTGCTCGAATCGCTGCCCGACGAAAAGGCCAACGACCCCGCCGTATCAGCGCTGCAGGCCCAGATCGCGCTCGCCGACCAGGCGGCCGGCCTCGGCGAGGAAGGCGAGCTGCGCGCCCGCATCGAGCGGGACCCGAAGGACTATGACGCCCGCTTCGAACTGGCGCTGCTCCTGAACGCCAGGGACCAGCGCGAGGACGCCGCCGACCTGCTCCTTGACATTTTCCGCCTGAATCGCAGTTGGGAGGATGACAAGGCCCGCAAGCAGCTGGTGCAGTTCTTCGAGGCCTGGGGGCCGACCGACGAGGCGACGCTCTATGGCCGTCGCCGCCTTTCCTCTCTGCTGTTTTCCTGAAGGCGATTTGCATGCAGGTAGGCATTGCCACCTATGAAGGCCCGGACGATCTCCCCGATCTGATCCCCCTGTTCCCGCTGCCGGAGGCCCTGCTGCTGCCGCGCGGGCAGATTCCGCTCAACATCTTCGAGCCGCGCTACCTGGCGATGGTCGACCATGCCATGGCCGGCGACCGCATCATCGGCATGGTGCAGCCGCTCGTCGCGCCGGATACGGAGGAGGCCGAGGCCGGCGAGGTGTTCGCCATCGGCTGCGCCGGCCGCATCACCTCCTATGCCGAAACCGGCGACGGTCGCTACATGATCTGCCTGACCGGCATCAGCCGCTTCCGCATCGTCGAGGAATTGGAGCCGGAGCCGGAATCGGGCTTCCGCCGCGCCCGTGTCACCGCCACGGGCTTCGATTCCGATTTCGTCGAGGATGCGGGCGCCGACACGGTCGACCGCACGCACCTGCTCGACACCTTCCGTCTCTATCTCGACGCCAACCATCTGGAGGCGGACTGGGACAGCATCGAGAAGGCGTCGAACGAAACGCTCGTCAACGCGCTGTCGATGATGAGCCCCTACGGCATGGCCGAGAAGCAGGCCCTGCTCGAGGCGCCCGACCTGAAAACGCGCTCCGAGACGCTGATCGCGCTGACCGAGGTCTCGCTCGCGCGGCGCAGCGGCGGCGCGCCGTCGCAGCTGCAATAGGGGGCGCGCCATGCTGGTCGAGCGCCCCGCCAGCCGCATCGACGGCCGCCTGCTGGAACTGCTGGTCTGCCCGCTGACCAAGACGACGCTCGAATACGACCACGAGCGCCAGGAGCTGATCAGCCACGCCGCGCGGCTCGCCTACCCGATCCGCGACGGCATCCCGATCATGCTCCCCGACGAGGCGCGGCCGTTCTAGGAGACGGGCGCAAGTCCCGACCTTCCGGCCTCCCAGGCGGTCATGCCGGCTCCGTTCGCATCCTGAGGTGCTTCGCGCGAGCGACCGATTGGTTGACGCGGCGCAGGGCTCCCAGCAGACTCGGCTATCGCCCGGACGGGAGGAGCATCTTGGAAGATATTGCCGAAATAGAGCGCTGCGAACAGCAACTGCGCGACGCCATGCTGCACAGTGATGTGGCGCAGCTTGATCGCCTGCTGAGCGATGAGCTGATTTTCATCAATCAGGATGGCGCCCGCCTTACCAAGGCGGATGATATCGCCGCGCATCGATCCGGCCTGCTGGCGATCACGGCGCTCTCGGAACAAGGTGAGCGCATCATCCAAAGATTGGGCGATACCGCGATCGTCTGCCTGAACACGGAGGTGTCCGGCGAATATGCCGGCCAGCAATTTGGCGGCACCTTGGCCTATTCGCGCGTATGGCATCGCAGGGATGGGCGCTGGCAAATTGTGCTCGCGCACTGCTCCGCTGTCGGTACGGCAGGCTAAGGCGTTTCGAACGAGGGACTGCCGGCTCGCGTGAAAACGCAGGCTTGAGCCGTGGCGATCTGACTGACGCAGAATGGCGTGTTCGAAGAGCCGGCGAACCGGCGACGCGGAAGGCGGCCCGGACGGAGCCGGGCCATCGTCAACGGCATTTTGTGGCGGCTCCGCCGCGCCCAGCGCGAAAACTCAGATCGCCTCGCCACGCAGCAGGCGCGGGCCGGACGAGCCGACATCCGACGCCGTGCCGATGAAGCTTTCCTTGAGGCGCGGCAGCCGGTCGACCAGGCCGAGGCCGACATCGCGAAGGATGCGCAGCGCCGGGTTGTCGTTCGAGAACAGCCGCGTCAGCCCGTCGGTCATGATGCCCATCTGCACCGTGTCGAAGCGGCGCCAGCGCTCATAGCGCTCGAGCACGTCGAGCGCGCCAGGATCGAGACCGAGTCGCGCCGCGTCGACCACCGTCTCGGCCAGAGCGGCGGCGTCCTTGAAGCCGAGATTGAGGCCCTGGCCGGCGATCGGATGGATGGCGTGGGCCGCGTCGCCGACCAGCGCGACGCGCGGCTTGACGAAGGATCGGGCCAGCTTGAGCCCGATCGGATAGGCGCGGCGCGGACCGACCGGCTCGATGGCGCCGAGCTGATGGCCGAAGCGGCGCTCGAGCTCGAGCTGGAAGGTGAAGTCGTCGGCCTTGACCAGCCGATCGGCGCTTTCCGTGCTCTCCGACCAGACCAGCGACGAGCGATTGTCCGGCAGCGGCAGGATCGCGAACGGGCCGGCGGGCAAAAAGTGCTCGACCGCGCGGCCCTCATGCGGGCGTTCGTGCCGGACCGTCGTCACGATGCCCGACTGGCCATAGGACCAGCCCACGGTGCGGATGCCGGCGAGATCGCGCAGGCGCGACTTCGCGCCGTCGGCCGCGACCAGCAGCCGCGCCCGGATCGTGCGCCCGCCGGCGAGCCGCGCCGCGACATGCGACGGGTGGGTGACGAAATCGACCACCGATTCGCTGGCGATCAGCTCCACCCCCGCCGCAGCGGCCTCGGCGGCAAGGGCGCCGACCAGCGCCCCGTTCGGCACCATATGGGCGAAGGGTTCGCCATCGGCGATCGCGCCGGAAAACGTCAGGAACACCGGCCGCACGGCATCGCGCAACTTGCTGTCGGTGACGATCATCTCGGTGATCGGCTGGCTGGTCGCCGCGATCTTCTCCCAGATGCCGAGCTGTTCCAGCATGCGCTTCGCGGCCGCCGCGATGGCCGAGGCGCGGCCGTCGCGCGAGCCGGCGCCGGCGGGCGCGGGATCGACGACGGCGATGGCGAGCGACGGCGCGCCCTGCTTCAACGCCAGCGCCGTCGAGAGGCCGACATAGCCGCCGCCGGCGATCAGCACGTCGATGACGACATCCTCGTGCGCGCGCTCATCCATCTGGTTCCGTCCCTTCCGGCAGTCCGTCCGGCGCGGGGCCGCCATGCGCGACTGGCGCTTGACTTGGACCCGCATCGGCAGCAACACCAACACTCTTTCCGCCGTTCCGCCCGCATGAAGCCCGCGCAGACATGATCGACGACCTTCTCTCGATACTCGATCTCGAGCCTCTGGAACACAATCTGTTCCGGGGTCGCAGCTTCGATCCCGGCTGGCAGCGCGTTTTCGGCGGCCAGGTGATCGGCCAGGCGCTGGTGGCGGCCTCGCGCACGGTCACGGACCGGTTCGTCCATTCGCTGCACTGCTATTTCCTGCGCACCGGCGATCCGACGCTGCCGATCGTCTACGAGGTCGAGCGGGTCCGCGACGGCGGCAGCTTCTCGACCCGGCGCGTCGTCGCGATCCAGCACGGCAAGCCCATCTTCGTCATGTCGGCTTCGTTCCATATCCGCGAGGACGGGCTGGAGCACCAGATCTCCATGCCCGACGTGCCGCCGCCGGAGGCGCTCCCGGTCGACGGCCCGCTCACCGACAAGCTGCTCGAGGGCGCGCCCGCCGGCGTCCGGCTCTACTGGGAGCGGCTCCGGCCGATCGAGCTCCGGCCGGTCGACCTCGCCGGCTTCCTGCAGCGCGCCGAACCGCGCCACGGACAGGCGATCTGGGTCAGGGCCAAGACCTCGATCGGCGACGACCCGGTGCTGAACAGCTGCGTGCTCGCCTATGCGTCCGACCTGACGCTGCTCGACACCACGCTGCTCGCGCATGGCCGCTCGGCCTTCGACCCGGCGCTGCAGGTCGCGAGCCTGGACCATGCGATGTGGTTCCACCGTCCGTTCCGCATCGACGACTGGCTGCTCTATGTCGAGGACAGCCCCTCGGCGCATGGCGCGCGCGGCTTCAACCGCGGCAGCCTGTTCGACCGGCGCGGCGTCCTCGTCGCCTCGGTTGCGCAGGAAGGACTGGTTCGCCCCGTCTCGACCGGGACGCCCAATTCGCTGGCTCTGACGCGCAGCGAATAGCCCATAATCTAGGCAAACACGTCATTCTGCACGTTTGAGAAGCAGAAATTGCGGCGATATCGCGGCATTGCCGCGTTTCGAGTCTGCTTTCGTGATGCGCTTTTGCGCGGATCGCATTTTTTTCCGACCCCGCTACGGCACTTGGCACGGCACTTGAATGAGCTTTGCCAGCGAACGCCGCCGCACGGTCAGCCCCATGCCAGCCGCGCGGTTCCATAGCTGCCTGAGAAGACGGGAATCGGAACACATGCAAATCGTGATGGCGATAATCAAGCCGTTCAAGCTGGACGAGGTGCGCGACGCCCTGACGGCGATCGGCGTCCAGGGCCTGACGGTGACGGAAGTGAAGGGCTATGGCCGCCAGAAGGGTCATACCGAGATCTATCGCGGCGCCGAATACGCGGTCAGCTTCCTGCCGAAGCTGAAAGTCGAGGTCGCCGTGGCGTCGGAAGCCGTCGACGCGGTGGTCGAGGCCATCGCCGGCGCCGCCAAGACCGGCCAGATCGGCGACGGAAAGATCTTCGTCTACCAGATCGAGCAGGCGGTGCGCATCCGTACCGGCGAGACCGACACGGACGCCCTCTAGCCCCGGACGGCCCGGATCGCCGCCGGTCCCGGCGGACGGCACTGGCCACAGCCCCGACATCCCACCTGAACAACAGCCGCGAAACGGGGCCTGCGCCCCCGACCGGCAACCGACGCAGAGGTCGGTCGTAAGGAGAGGTTCAATGAAGCTTCGCAATGCTCTTTCCCTTGTCGGCATGGGGGGCGCGCTCCTCGCGTCGACCGTCGCCGCCCTGGCCCAGGACGCCACCGAGCCGGCCGTCGAGGCGACGGAGGCCGCCGTGGCCGCCGCCGCGCCGGCGCTCAACTCCGGCGACACCGCCTGGATGCTGGTCTCGACCATACTGGTGCTCGCCATGATCGTGCCGGGCGTCGCCCTCTTCTACGGCGGCCTGGTGCGCTCCAAGAACATGCTCTCCGTGCTGATGCAGGTCCTGCTCACCGCCTGCGTCGCGATGATCATCTGGGTCTTCTACGGCTACAGCCTGACCTTCACCGACGGCGGCCCGCTGATTGGCGGCCTCTCCAAGGCCTTCCTCGCCGGCATCACGCCGGAGACGCTCTCCGGCACGATCCCGGAATATGTCTTCCTCTCCTTCCAGATGACCTTCGCGGCCATCACTTCCGCCCTCATCGTCGGCGCCTTCGCCGAGCGCATGAAGTTCTCGGCGGTGATGCTGTTCATGGTGCTCTGGATCACCATCGTCTACATCCCCGTCGCCCACTCGGTCTGGCAGTCGACCGGCTGGCTGTTCCAGCGCGGCGCGCTTGACTTCGCCGGCGGCACGGTCGTCCACATCAACGCCGGTGTCGCCGGTCTCGTCGGCGCCATCCTCGTCGGCAAGCGCGCCGGCCTCGGCAAGGACCTGATGCCGCCCCATTCGCTGACCCTCTCCATGGTCGGCGCCGCCCTGCTGTGGGTCGGCTGGTTCGGCTTCAACGCCGGTTCGGCGCTCTCCGCCGGCGCGGTCGCGGGCCTCGCCACCGTCAACACCTTCGTCGCCACCGCGGCGGCGGCCATCGGCTGGTCGCTGGTCGAGTGGATCGTCCGCGGCAAGCCCTCCATGCTGGGCGCCATCTCCGGCGTCGTCGCCGGCCTGGTCGCGGTCACCCCGGCCGCCGGCTTCATCGGCCCGGTCGGCTCGATCGTCCTCGGCTTCGTCGCCTCGATCATCTGCTTCTTCTTCGTCACCACGGTGAAGAACAGCTTCGGCTATGACGACAGCCTGGACGTCTTCGGCATCCACGGCGTGGGCGGCATCGTCGGCGCGATCGCGACCGGCATCCTCGTCAGCCCGTCGCTCGGCGGCGTCGGCATCGAGGGCTACCAGATGGGCCACCAGCTCTGGATCCAGATCGAGGGCGTGCTGTTCACCCTCGCCTGGTCGGGCATCGGCTCGGCGATCCTGTTCAAGATCGTCGACGTCATCATCGGCCTCCGCGTCCGCAAGGAAGTCGAGAGCGAGGGCCTCGACATCGCCGAGCACGGCGAGCGCGCCTACCACGGCTAAGCCTGGCCGGCGCCCGGCCTTCCTCCCCCGGGCGCCGACCCACCCAACAAAAACACCTTCCAGAGCCAACGAGACCCCGGCCCGCGGCCGGGGTCTTTTTTTCGCCGCACGCCAGGGATGGTTAAAGCCGGCTTAACCAACGGTCCGCTAGGGTTGAGCCTGAACTCTTTCGAACACAAGGATCGGCGACATGCTCGGCCCGACGAGCGCCCGGAAAGCATCCTCTCCCTTCGCCCGCCTGAACGACAGGCTGTCCGGCATCGATCCTGGCCTCGCTCCGATCAACCTGACGATCGGCGAGCCGCAGCATCCCGTGCCGCCCTTCGTCGCGCCGGTGATCGCGGAGAACATCGCGCTGTTCGGCCGCTATCCGCCCATTCGCGGCACCGACGCCTTCCGCGCCACGGTGGCGCGGTGGCTCGACCGTCGCTACGCGCTGGCCGCCGGCATCGATCCCGAGCGCATGGTGCTGCCGCTGAACGGCTCGCGCGAGGGCCTGGCGCTCGCGGCCCTCGCCGCCCGGCAGCGCAGGCCCGACATCGAGAACCCGGTCGTCCTGCTGCCCAATCCGTTCTACCAGGCCTATGCCGCCGGCGCGGAACTGGCGGGCGCCGAGATCGTCCTGCTCGACGACGGCGCCAACCACCGATCGATTCCCGATCTCGACGCCATTCCCGAGGCGGTGCTGTCGCGCACCATCGCCCTCTACATCGCCTCGCCGACCGCCCCGCAGGGCGACGTGGCGACGCTGGAGGACTGGACGCGCGTGATCGGCATCGCCCGGCGCTTCGACTTCATGGTCTTCGCGGACGAATGCTATTCGGAGATCTACCGCACGACGCCGCCGCCCGGCGTGCTGCAGGCGGCCGACCGGCTCGGCGCGGGCGTCGGCAACATCCTGACCTTCCACTCGCTCTCGAAGCGCTCGAACCTGCCGGGGCTGCGCTGCGGCTTCGTCGCCGGCGACCCCGACTTCCTGGCCGCGTGGATGCGGTTCCGCAACATCGCCGCGCCGCAGGTGCCCGGCCCGATCCAGGCGGTCGCGGTCGCGGCCTATGAGGACGAGGCGCACGTCATCGAGAACCGCGCGCTCTACAATGCGAAATACGCGGCCGCCGTCGCGACGCTGGGTCCCCGGATCCGCGCCAGCACGCCCGAAGGCGGCTTCTTTCTCTGGCTCGACGTCGGCGACGGCGAGGCGGCGGCGGTGCGGCTCTGGCAGGAAGCCGGCGTCCGGACCATACCCGGCGCCTATCTCTCGCTGCCGCGTCCCGACGGCTCCAATCCCGGCACCCCCTACATCCGCGTCGCCATGGTGCAGGATCTCGCAACCACCCAGGAAGCGCTGACCCGCATGGCGCGCGTTCTCGGCTAGAGCGCTTTCGAGCGAAATGGATACCGGTTCGCGCGAAGAAAGCGCGATCAAACAATGAGTTGGAGCCGTGCCGCGCTTTCATGAAACGCGGAACGGCTCCAGAGGCGCAAAGGACATGACCGGATAATGCGTTCGACACGATCGGTTTCGCTGCCGCTGCCGTCCGAGGATGACGACGGCCTCCGCAGGCTCCTTCGCCGCCACGTCCGCCTGCTGACGGGGCTGGCGCTGATCGCCGGCGCCGCCGCGGTCGCGACCAGCCTCGCGACCTGGGCGGTCGACGATCCGTCCCTGTCCTACGCCGTCGACAAGATCCCGGCCAACGCGCTCGGCCTGCCGGGCGCGATCATCGCCGACCTCCTGATGCAGTTCTTCGGCCTCGCCGTCGCGGTGCTGCTGCTGCCGGCCGTCATCTGGGGCTGGCGCGGGCTGCTCGGCGGCCGTCCGTTCGCCAAGACCATGCTGCTCTCCTGGATCGGCGCCAGCGCCTTCGCCGCCGCCGTTCTCTCCTATGTCCCGGTCACCCAGAAATGGCCGCTGCCGACCGGCATGGGCGGCGTCATCGGCGACATCATCGGCCGCCTGCCCGCGCTGGTCGTCGGCACGCCCGTCGACCGCAATGCGACGCTCGTCGCCGGGGCGCTCTACACGGTGGTGGCGCTGGTGCTGTTCCTGAACGCGACCGGCTTCCTCCGCTTGAGCCGCGCCGTCGAGGACGGCCCCCAGCCGCGCGAGACGGCGCGGACCGCGCCGAAGCGCGCGCGCCCCGAGGAGCGCTTCGATGAGGACGACCTGCTCGGCGAAGAGGAGGAGCGCACCAGCTTCCTCGCCGTGCCGCTCGGCGCGCTCGCGCATTTCGGCTACTCCGCCAAGGCCAATCTCGCCCGTCTCTTCGGCCGCAGGGGCGACGACGAGCACCCGCATCGCGCCGAGCCGGACGGACCGGCCGTACGCGACCGCGTCGAGCCGCGCCTGGCCGCCGGCGCGACCGCCGGCCGCGCCCGCGGCGCCGAGCCGGACGATTTCGACGACTATGGCGACGAGGCCGACGATCTCGCGCCGGTCCCGGCGCCCCCGCCCGCCCGCGCCGCCGGTCGCGGCAAGGCCGCCAGGCGCCCGACGCCCGGCCCGCAGGCGACGCGCAGCCCGAACGAGGCGTTCGAGCTGCCGACGCTCGACTTCCTCGCCGCGCCGCGCGCCGTCGATCCGCGCGCCAAGATCAACACCGAGGCGCTGGAGCAGAACGCCCGCGTGCTCGAAGGCGTGCTCGACGATTTCGGCATCCGCGGCGAGATCATCAATGTCCGCCCCGGCCCCGTCGTGACGCTGTACGAGCTGGAACCCGCGCCCGGCATCAAATCCTCCCGCGTCATCGGCCTCGCCGACGACATCGCACGCTCGATGAGCGCGATCGCCGCCCGCGTCGCCGTCATTCCCGGCAAGAACGCGATCGGCATCGAACTGCCGAACGCCCGCCGCGAGATGGTGTTCCTGCGCGAGATGCTGGCGGCCGAGGATTTCGAGCGCTCCAAGGCGCGCCTGCCGATCGGCCTCGGCAAGACGATCGGCGGCGAACCGGTCATCGTCGACCTGTCGCGCATGCCGCACCTCCTCGTCGCCGGCACCACCGGCTCGGGCAAGTCGGTCGCCATCAACACCATGATCCTGTCGCTGCTCTACCGGCTGACGCCGGAGGAATGCCGGCTGATCATGATCGACCCGAAGATGCTGGAACTCTCCATCTATGACGGCATCCCGCATCTCCTGACGCCGGTGGTCACCGATCCGAAGAAGGCCGTCGTCGCGCTCAAATGGACCGTGCGCGAGATGGAGGACCGCTATCGCAAGATGTCGAAGGTCGGTGTGCGCAACATCGACGGCTACAACGCCCGCGTCGGCCAGGCCAAGGCGCGCGGCGAGGTGCTGACGCGCACGATCCAGACCGGCTTCGACAAGGAGACCGGCGAGGCTGTCTACGAGCAGGAGAACCTGCCGCTCGAGCCGATCCCCTACATCGTCGTGATCATCGACGAGATGGCCGATCTGATGATGGTCGCCGGCAAGGACATCGAGGGCACGGTGCAGCGCCTCGCCCAGATGGCGCGCGCCGCCGGCATCCACGTCATCATGGCGACGCAGCGACCCTCGGTCGACGTCATCACCGGCACGATCAAGGCGAACTTCCCGACCCGCATCTCGTTCCAGGTCACCTCGAAGATCGACAGCCGCACCATTCTCGGCGAGCAGGGCGCGGAACAGCTGCTCGGCCAGGGCGACATGCTCTACATGGCGGGCGGCGGCCGCATCCAGCGCGTGCACGGCCCCTTCGTCTCCGACGAGGAGGTCGAGAAGATCGTCGGCCACCTCAAGCTGCAGGGCCGGCCCGACTATCTCGACGCCATCACCGAGGATGACGGCGAGGACGAGGGCGGCGGCGATCCCTCCGCTTCCGTGCTCGGCGGCGAGGAGTCGAACGACCTCTACGACAAGGCGGTCGCGGTGGTCTTGCGGGACCGCAAGGCCTCCACCAGTTATATCCAGCGTCGCCTTTCCATCGGCTACAACCGTGCCGCATCGCTGATCGAGCGGATGGAGCAGGAGGGTCTCGTCGGTCCCGCCAACCATGCGGGCAAGCGCGAGATCCTGGTCGGTGGCGAGGATGACGGGCGGTTCTGACGCCCCGAAATCGCCATCCGGCGACCCTAGATGCTGGCGGTCGGGTGACGACGGGCGGAGCCGACACGGCCGGCGGCCGAGGTCGCCCTCCTGCTAACGCCGGCGAGCCCGGCCAACGACGCGAAGGATGCGCATGGTGACGATCGACATGGACAAGGGCCTCTCGCGCCGCCGCTTCCTGGTCCTCGCGGCCGGCATCGCCGCCGCGGCCGCGGCCGGACCGGCGCTGATGACCGGCGAGGCGCACGCCGCCTTCAACGCCAACCAGAAGGCGGCGCTCTCGAAGATCAACTCCTATTTCAACTCGATCCGCACCATGCAGGGCCGCTTCATCCAGTTCGGCCCGAATGGCGAGCAATCCGAGGGCGTGTTCTTCATCTCGCGGCCCGGCAAGATCCGCTTCAACTACAGCCCGCCGGTCAAGATGGACGTCGTCAGCGACGGCAACCAGGTGGCGATCCGCGACAACAAGCTGCGCACCCAGGACCTCTATCCGCTGAAGCGCACGCCGCTGCGCTACCTGCTCGCCGACCGGATCGACCTGACCTCGTCGAACATCGTCCGCAAGCTGATCGAGGAGCCCGACCTGATCTCGCTGGTGCTCGAGCAGGAGAGCGCGTTTGGCGGCGGCAGCCTGAAGCTGATCTTCGACAACCGCACCTTCGAGCTGCGCCAGTGGGTCGTCACCGACGCGCAGGGCCTCGATACCTCGGTCGCCGTCTATGACGTCGAGATCGGCCGCCCGGCGAACGCGAAGAACTTCAAGATCGACTACTACCTGCCCAACAAGTCGCTGCGATAGCGGGCGAAGCAGCCGGGCCGGAGACCGGCTCGCGCCGATGTGATCGCAGGTGATGTCGGATTGCCGCGGCGGTCCTTGAAACCAAACCCTGGATCCCCAAATGATAGAAACAGCGGGCCATTCCATCGATCGGTAGTGCCCCCCGTCTCGCCGAAGATGGTCCCGCGAGCGCCGCGTCACTAGACGGGCGCAAGGCGCTGCAAAGCGCAACGCCCAGCTTCCCCCCCGGAGCTGGGCGTTTCCTTTTGGGTCCCGCCTCATCCGGCCCGGTGACGATCCGGCTGGCTGATTTTTCCTTGGCGCTCCCGGCCCCGATCCCGTATTGCGACCCCTGCCGCTCTACTCGCTGCACTTCTTGCCGCCTTCCTGCGCCGGGGATTCCATGACCATCAGCATCGCGACCTGGAACATCAATTCGGTCCGCCTCCGGATCGATCTCGTGACGAATTTCCTCGAGGCGCACCAGCCCGACGTCCTCTGCCTGCAGGAGATCAAGTGCATCGAGGACAATTTCCCCTCGGCCGCCTTCAGGAAGCTCGGCTACATCCACCAGGCGGTGCACGGCCAGAAGGGCTATCACGGCGTCGCCACCGTCTCGCGCAAGCCCTTCATCGAGACCAAGCGGCGCGGCTTCTACGGCAAGGAGGACGCGCGCCACATCCAGGTCGCGCTCACCGACCGCGACCTGCCGATCACGCTGCACAATTTCTACGTCCCGGCCGGCGGCGACGAGCCGGACCCCGCGATCAACGACAAGTTCGCCCACAAGCTCGGCTTCCTCGACGAGATGAAGGGCTGGCTCACCGGCGCCGAGACCAGCGGCCCGGCGATCCTGGTCGGCGACCTGAACATCGCCCCCTACGAGCACGACGTCTGGTCGCACAAGCAGCTGTTGAACGTCGTCAGCCACACCCCGGTCGAGACCCGGCTCCTGGAGGAGGTCCGCGAAGCCGGCGGCTGGATCGACGCGATGCGCCATTTCGTGCCGAAGGACGAAAAGCTCTTCACCTGGTGGAGCTATCGCGCCAAGGACTGGAAGACGTCCAATCGCGGCCGCCGCCTCGACCATGTCTGGGTGACGCCGCCGCTCCGCGCCCGCCTGCAGGGCATCGAGGTGATCACCGAGGCGCGCGGCTGGAACAAGCCCTCCGACCACGTGCCGGTGATCGCCCGCATCGCCGTCTGACGGCGGCAAGGCCCTGCCTCACTCGGGCGGGCGGCCCGCGTCGAAGCGGTGGCTCAGGGAGCCGAGCTCGCCGACCGTCTCCATCAGCCGGTCGGCGATCAGCGTGTGCATGCGCGCCGCGACCTCGGGATATTCGGTCAGGATGCGCCGCATCAGCGTGCGGTCGATCTCGATCACCAGCGTCTCGCCGATCGCCTTCGCCGTCGCCGGCCGCCGGGTCTCGACGAATAGCGCCGATTCGCCGATCAGCGTGCCCGGGCCGTATTTTCCGAGCACGACCGGCGCCTCCTCGGTGCCGCGCGAAAGCTCGATCTCGCCCGACATGACGACGAAGCCCGACAGCGCCTTGGCGTCGGCGCGGAACAGGACGCGCCCGTCCGGCAGCTCCAGCCGCGTCGCGCTGAAGGCGATGAGGCGCAGATGATCCGTCGCCAGTTCCGCGAACAGCGGCACCATCGACAGCCTTGCGATATCCTGTTCAAGCGTCACGCCGATATTCCTGCCCCGAACCGCGATCGAAGCCGCGTGACCGGTCTGTGTTTCATGACCCCGATGTCACGGCACCAGCTTGTAGCCGCCGGCCTCCGTCACCAGCAACTCCGCGATCGAGGGCTCGCGCTCGATCTTCTGCCTGAGACGATAGATATGGGTTTCCAGCGTGTGCGTCGTGACGCCTGAATTATATCCCCAGACTTCGTGCAGCAGCACGTCGCGGCCGACCACCTTCTCGCCGGCGCGGTAGAGGAATTTCAGGATCGAGGTCTCCTTCTCTGTCAGGCGGATCTTCTGGCCGCGCTCGTCGAGCAGCAGCTTGGCGCTCGGCCGGAAGGTGTAGCGGCCGATCGAGAACGTCGCGTCCTCGCTCTGCTCGAACTGGCGCAGCTGCGCGCGGATCCGGGCGAGCAGCACGGCGAAGCGGAACGGCTTCGTCACATAGTCGTTGGCGCCGGCCTCGAGGCCGAGAATGGTGTCGGATTCGGAATCATGCCCTGTCAGCATGATGATCGGCGCCTTGAAGCCGCCCTTGCGCAGCAGCTTCACCGCCTCGCGGCCGTCCATGTCCGGCAGCGTCACGTCCATGATCAGGAGGTCCGTCGGCTCGCCGCGCGCCCGCTGCACGCCCTTGGTCGCCGTCGGTTCGTCCAGAAGCTCGAACTCTTCGTAGAGTGAAAGTTGCTCGACAAGACTTTCGCGCAGCAGGTCATCATCGTCGACGACCAGAATTCGCCGTGCAGCCATGGTGCTTGCCCCTGACGGTTTCTTCGGCTTTCGTGACAGAAACCGAAGCATTTCGTTCTCTCAGTTGTCTAAGTTTTAGCCCCCAAGTGTGGCGCGGCGCAAGCAATCCGCCACACTTCTCCCGAAAGCCCCATCGCAAACCGATGACTAGACACGATCGACAGACACTTCACGTCCACCGCCGCCCCGGCAGCCGCACGCGCGGCGTGCTCCGGCTCGGTTCCCTCCGCGTTCCCTGCGCGCTCGGGCGATCGGGCGTCACCCATGCGAAACGCGAGGGCGACGGCGCCACGCCGGCCGGCCGCTACGCCCTCGTCGAGATACGCTACCGGCCCGACCGGATCGCCCGCCCCCGCACGCTTCTGCCGCTTCGTCGCTCGCGCCCCGGGGACGGCTGGTGCGACGGCAAGGGCGACCGCAACTACAATCGCCCCGTCCCCCTGCCCTATCCGGCCAGCGCGGAGGCGATGTGGCGCGACGACCATCTCTATGACGTCGTCGTGGTGCTGGACTGGAACCTCCGACCACGCCGCCAGAATGGCGGCAGCGCCATCTTCTTCCATCTCGCGAGATCCGGCTACCTGCCGACGGAGGGCTGCGTCGCCGTCAGCCGCGCCGACATGCTGAAGCTGCTGCGCCGCCTGCGCCCCGGCGCCGCGATCGAGGTGGGATAGGCCGAGCCACCATTCTGATCCACCTCTCGCGAAGCTCCGCCGTCGCTCAGGCCGGTGTCCCATTGACCCCGCAGGCAGCCCGGAGGTCCAAGGGACAGGATCCTCAGCCGGCCTGATCGCCCGCCTCTTCCGGCACCGCCGCCGCCAGCGGCGGGCGCGAGCCGAAGATGGCGCCGCCGACGCGTACATAGGTGGCGCCGAAGGCGATCGCCGTCTCGAAGTCGCCGCTCATGCCCATGGAGAGATTTTCCACGCCGATCTCGGCCGCCATCTTGGCGAGCAGCGCGAAATGCGGCCCGGCCGCCTCGCCGGCCGGCGGAATGCACATCAACCCGTCGATGGCGAGCCCGTGCACGGTGCGGCAACGGGCGACGAACTCGGCCGCCTCGCGCGGCGCGATGCCGGCCTTCTGCGGCTCCAGCCCGGTATTCACCTGCACGAACAGCCTTGGCGCGCGCCCCTGCTTCCGGATCTCGCCCGCCAGGGCCCCGGCGATCTTGTCGCGGTCGACGGTGTGGATCGCGTCGAACAGCGCCACCGCCTCCTTAGCCTTGTTCGACTGCAGCGGCCCGATCAGGTGCAGCTCGATATCGGCCGTCTCGGCCCGCAGCGCCGGCCATTTCGCCTGCGCCTCCTGCACGCGGTTCTCGCCGAAGCGGCGCTGTCCGGCGGCGATCACCGGGCGGATCTCGTCGACGCCGAAGGTCTTCGACACGGCGATCAGCCGGGCCGATCCGGCCGGGCGATGGCTGGCGGCCTCGGCCGCGCGAACCCGCGCCTGGACGGCGGCGAGGCGCGACTGGACGTCGTCGGACAGGGTATCGGGCATGGCGCGCTCCGGATCTGGACTGTGCTGCGGCCTAGCATGGGCTGCGGCGCCGCTCAACCGAGCCGCCGCCTGCCGCGCGGCGGCGCTCTCGCCGCAGCGGCAGCGATAGCGGTTGACCGGGCGGCGCGTTTCTGGTGAAGGTCGCACCCTGCTCCGGTGGCGTGATGCCGCCCTTTCCCTCTCTTTTTCGACGACGGACCATGGCCATAGAACGCTACAACCCTCGTGACGCCGAACCGCGCTGGCAGCGTGCCTGGGCGGAGCAGGGCATTTTCGAGACGAAGAACAACGATCCGCGTCCGAAATACTATGTCCTCGAGATGTTCCCCTACCCGTCGGGACGCATCCATATCGGCCATGGCCGCAATTATGTGATGGGCGACGTGGTGGCGCGCTTCAAGCGCATGAAGGGCTTCAACGTCCTGCACCCGATGGGCTGGGACGCCTTCGGCCTGCCGGCCGAGAACGCCGCCATCGAGCGCAACAGCCATCCGAAGATCTGGACCTACGAGAACATCGACACGATGAAGGAGCAGCTGAAGCTGCTCGGCCTGTCGCTCGACTGGAGCCGCGAGATCGCCACCTGCGATCCCTCCTACTATGCCGAACAGCAGCGCATCTTCACCGATCTGCACGCCGCCGGCCTCGTCTATCGCAAGGAGAGCGAGGTCAACTGGGACCCGGTCGACAACACCGTGCTCGCCAACGAACAGGTGATCGACGGCCGCGGCTGGCGCTCCGGCGCGCTGGTCGAGCGGCGCAAGCTGTCGCAATGGTTCTTCAAGATCACGGATTTCGCCGAGGAGCTGCTCGGCGCGCTGGACGGGCTCGACCGCTGGCCGGACAAGGTCCGGCTGATGCAGCGGAACTGGATCGGCCGCTCCGAGGGCCTGATGATCCGCTTCGGCCTCGACCCGATCTCCGCGCCTTCCGGCGAGACCGAGATCGAGGTCTACACGACCCGTCCGGACACGCTCTACGGCGCCTCCTTCGTCGCCATCGCCGCCAACCATCCGCTGGCGGAGAAGCTGGCCGCGTCCAATCCGGCGCTGGCCGAGTTCAACGCCGAATGCCGCCGCACCGGCACCTCGGCCGAGGCGATCGAGACGCAGGAGAAGAAGGGTTTCGATACCGGCATCCGCGCCAAGCACCCGCTGGTGCCGGGCTGGTACCTGCCGGTCTATGTCGCCAACTTCATCCTGATGGATTACGGCACCGGCGCCGTGTTCGGCTGCCCGGCGCATGATCAGCGCGACCTCGACTTCGCCCGCAAATACGGCCTGCCGGTCAAGGCGGTCGTGCTGCCGGAAGGCGCCGACTCGCTCACCTTCGAGGTCGGCGACGTCGCCTATACCGACGATGGCACGCTGTTCCATTCCGACTTCATGAACGGCATGACCATCCCCGAGGCCAAGGAAGCGGTGGCGCTGCGCCTCGAGGGCCAGGTGCTCGGCGACGCGCCGCAGGCCAAGCGGCAGGTGAATTTCCGCCTGCGCGACTGGGGCATCTCGCGCCAGCGCTACTGGGGCTGCCCGATCCCGATCATCCACTGCCCGAGCTGCGGCCCGGTCGCGGTGCCGAGGGAAGACCTGCCGGTCCGCCTGCCGGAGGACGTCACCTTCGACAAGCCCGGCAATCCGCTCGACCGGCATCCGACCTGGAAGCATGTGAAGTGTCCGCATTGCGGCGAGGCCGCGACGCGCGAAACCGACACGATGGACACCTTCGTCGATTCGTCCTGGTACTTCGCCCGCTTCGCCAGCGCGCCGAACGAGGCGCCGCTGTCGAAGGAAGCGGCCGACCACTGGCTGCCCGTCGACCAGTATATCGGCGGCATCGAGCACGCGATCCTGCACCTGCTCTATTCGCGCTTCTTCACCCGCGCGCTGGAGCGCACGGGCCGCGTCTCGGTGACGGAGCCCTTCGCGGGCCTGTTCACCCAGGGCATGATCGTGCACGAGACCTACAAGGATGCAGCCGGCAAGTGGCTGTTCCCGGAAGAGGTCGAGAAGCGCGCCGACGGGACCGCGGTCAAGATCGGCACGGACGAACCGGTCACGGTCGGTCCGCCGGAGAAGATGTCGAAGTCGAAGAAGAACGTCGTGCCGCCGGAAGTGGTCGCCGACACCTATGGCGTCGACTGCGCCCGCTGGTTCATGCTCTCCGACACCCCGCCCGAGCGCGACAGCGAATGGACCGAGGCCGGCATCGAGGGCGCCTGGCGCTTCACCCAGCGCCTCTGGCGCCTGGTCGGCGAGGCGATCGAACTCGCCCCCGCCGGGACGGCGAGGCCCGAGACCTTCGGCCCCGAGGCGACCGCGCTGCGCCGCGCCAGCCACAAGCTGGCCGCCTCCGTCGAGGAGGATATCGAGCGCCTGCGCTTCAACGTCGCCGTCGCCCGCATCCACGGCTTCGCCAACGTCTTCGGCGAGGCGATTTCGGCCGCGCGCAAGGCGGGCGATGCCCCGGCCGCCGACGTCGCCTTCGCGCTGCGCGAGGCGTCGGAGTTCCTGGTCGCCGCGATCGGCCCGATGATCCCGCATCTCGCCGAGGAGATCTGGGGCGTGCTCGACCGCGGCGGCCTCGCCGCCGAGGCCGCCTGGCCGGCCGTCGACGCCGCGCTGCTGGTCGAGGACGAGCTGGTGCTGCCGATCCAGATCAACGGCAAGAAGCGGGCGGAATTGACAATCTCCGCCACCGCGTCGGAAAGTGAAATCGAAGCCGCAACGCTGGCCCTCGATGGCGTCGTCAAGGCGCTGGAAGGCCGGTCCCCCCGCAAGATCGTCATCGTGCCGAAGAGGATCGTCAATGTCGTCGTCTGATCGCGGACAGCATGGGACACGGGCCGCCGCCGGCGGGCTGGCGCGCGGGCTGCGGAGCGGCCTCGCCGCGCTGGCGCTCGGCCTCCTCGCCTCGGCCTGCACGGTGCAGCCGGTCTATATGCCGATCGCGCAGGGTCCGCAGGTCGCCGCCGATCTCTCGGCCATCCAGATCGAGGATGTCAGCGACCGTGTCGGCCAGCAGGTCCGCAACAATCTGATCTTCGGCTTCACCGGCGGCGGCGTCGCCGCCCCGCCGCGCTACGATCTGGCGCTGCGCGTCACCTCGCGCGAGGCCCGGCTCGGCTTCGAGCGCGACGAAACGGCGCCGGCCTATTCGGTCACCGTCACGGTCACCTACGAGTTGAAGGAGATCGGGACGGGCAAGGTCATCCTGCGTTCGCTCAACCGCGGCGTCGCCTCCTATGACCGCTCGAACCAGGCCTTCGCCAACCAGCGGGCCCGCATCGACGCGGAGGATCGCGCCGCGCAATCGGTCGCCGACGATATCCAGCTCCGCCTCGCCGCGGCACTGGCGACCCGCAAGCCCGGCTAGGTCTTCCTGGCGCCAGCGCGCCGGAGAACCAGCTGTTCGTTTGACCGCGTTTTCCCAGGGCGAAGCGGCCTCCGCTTCGCCCGAACCGTTTGAGGCCCCCGGACGCGATGGTCCAGATCAAGCCCCAGGACGCCGACCGGTTCTTGAGCCGCCCGGATCCCGCCATTCGCGTCGTCCTGATCCATGGCAGCGACACCGGCCTGATCTCCGAGCGATCCGCCGCCTTCGCGAAGACCATCCTCGGCCAGAACGACGATCCCTTCGCGCTGGTGCGGCTCGATTCTGCCGAGATCGCCGCCGATCCCGGCCGCCTCGCCGACGAGGCCAACACCATCGCGCTCTTCGGCGGCACGCGCGCCATCTGGGTCCGCGTGTCGGGCAACCGGCCGATCCAGACCGCCGTCGAGGCCGTGCTGAAGGCGCCGCCGCAGGACGCCTGGATCGTGCTGGAGGCGGGCGACATCAAGAAGGGCGTCGGCCTCCGGAAGATCTGCGAGAACGCCCGCAACGCCGCCGCGATCGCCTGCTACGCCGACACCGACGCGGCGCTCGACCGGCTGATCGACGGCGAGCTGATGAACGCCAATCTCTCGATCGAGCCCGACGCCCGCGCGCTGCTGCGCAGCCTGCTCGGCGCCGACCGGCTGGCGAGCCGCTCCGAGGTCAACAAGCTGGCGCTCTATGCGCTGGGGACGAAGTCCGTCACGATCGAGGACGTCCGCGCCGTGGTCGGCGACGCCGGCAGCTCGGCGACCGACGAGGCCGTCGACGCGGCGGCGCTCGGCGACGCGGCGGGCTTCGACAAGGCGTTCCGGCGCATCCTCGGCTCGGGCACGGCGGCCTTCGTCGTCGCCAACGCGGCGCTCCGGCATTTCCAGCTCCTGCACCGCATCCGCGCCGCGGCGGACGGCGGCATGCCGCTCCCCGGCGCGATCGAGCGCTACGCCGCCGGCATCTTCTTCCAACGCAAGGGCAAGCTCGAGCAGCAGCTCCGGGCCTGGACGTCGGACCGGCTGCTGCTGGCGCTGGAGCGCCTCGACGGCGCGATCCTCGACAGCCGCCTGAAGGCAAACATAGCCGACGAAGCAATTGGCCAGGCGCTGCTCGCCGTTGCCATGATGGCGCGCGTCAGACGCTAGGTTCGGCCAGCGCTTCCGGCGTTATAAGCCGGCTAATCGAATACGGACAGGCTGCTCGATCGGCCCGGCTTCGAACCATCCTCGCGCCGACCGGCCCAGATCCTTCAGCCGGAAATTAGCCGGCGAACGAAATTCTAGTCCCGCTTGAGCAGGCGACAGATTTCGTCGAGCTGCTCGAGCGTCTTGTAGCGCACCTTGAGCTCGCCGGTGCCGTTCGCCTTGTGGTCGATCGTCACCATCAGGCCCAGCGCGTCGCCGAGCAGCTTTTCCAGCGCCCGCGTGTCGGCGTCCTTCTCGGCCCGGTTGGCGGCCCGCTGGGCGGCGCCCTTCTTCGGCTCGCTCTGCGTCAGCGCCTCGGCGTCGCGGACCGTCAGCCCCATCTCGACGATGCGCTGCGCCACGGCCTCGGGATTGTCGACGGTAACGAGCGCGCGCGCATGGCCGGCGGTCAGCTTGCCGTCGCGCAGATAGGTCTGCACCGCCGGCGGCAGCTTCAGAAGCCGCAGCGTGTTGGCGACATGCGGCCGGCTCTTGCCAATCACGTCGGCGAGCGCCGTCTGGCTGTAGTCGAACTCGTCGATGAGCTGCTGGTAGCCGAGCGCCTCCTCGAGCGCGTTCAGATCGGCGCGCTGGACATTCTCGATGATCGCGAGCTCGAGCGCTTCCTTGTCGTTGACGTCGTGGATGATGATCGGCACGTCGTGCAGGCTGGCGCGCTGCGCCGCGCGCCAGCGCCGCTCGCCGGCGATGATCTCGTAGGCATCCGCGCCGCCGCCGGGGACGGGGCGGACCAGGATCGGCTGCATGATGCCCTTCTCGCGCACCGAGGCGGTGAGATCGGCGAGATCCTCCTCCTCGAACGCCTTGCGCGGGTTGCGCGGGTTCGGGCGCAGGAACTCGACGGGCACGCGGCGCGAATTGCGGCCGCGCGGGTCGCTCGCCACCGGCTCGGAGGCACCGACATCGCCGATCAGGGCGGCGAGGCCACGGCCCAGGCGCCGGCGCGATCCGTCTTCCATGCTCATTGCGTCAAACTCCTCGACATCCCGAATGGCTTTGCGGTCGGCCATCGCGCCTCAGGCGGCGCGCAGGCGCTTCTCGCGTTGAATGATTTCCGAGGCCAGTCGCAGATAGGCCTGGCTGCCGGTGCTCTTGAAATCATAGAGCAGCACCGGCTTGCCATGCGACGGCGCCTCCGAGATGCGGACATTGCGCGGGATCACCGTGTCGTAGACGGCGTCGCCCATATGCGCCCGCACATCGGCCACCACCTGGCTGGCGAGATTGTTGCGGCTGTCGAACATGGTCAGCACGATGCCGTGGATCGACAATTCCGGATTGAGCGCGTGCTTGACCTGGTCCACCGTCTGCAAAAGCTGGCTCAGCCCCTCCAGCGCGAAGAATTCGCATTGCAGCGGCACGAGGATCGAATGCGCGGCGGACAGCGCGTTGATCGTCAAAAGGTTCAGCGACGGTGGGCAGTCGACCAGAACATAGCTGTAGTTCCGGTTCCGAATCGATTCCGGCTTCTGCATGTGGTGCGCGATGGCGCGACGCAGCTTGAAGGCGCGATCGGACCGGCTAGCGATCTCCAGCTCGACGCCGAGCAGGTCCATGGTCGACGGCGCCACCGACAGGCGCGGCACCGCGGTTTCCATAACCACCTCGGCCAGCGAGGACTCGCCGACCAGCACGTCATAGGTCGAGCGCAGCCGGCTCTTGCGGTCGATGCCGAGCCCGGTCGAGGCGTTGCCCTGCGGATCCAGATCGACGATCAGCACCTCCTCGCCGATCGCCGCCAGCGCGGTGCCGAGATTGATCGCCGTCGTCGTCTTGCCGACGCCGCCCTTCTGGTTCGCCAGCGCGATCACCCGTGGCAGGGGCGGCAACAGCGACGGCGGTGAAAACGTGTCGGCGTGGGACATCGGCGGCCTCTTCGGTTGAGCGTCCGGTCAGGCGGACCGGCGCTCCGCGCGGGTGATCTCGACGATCAGGCTGCGCTCATCGATCATGCTCTTGTGTTCTATCAGATCGAGGCTCCAAGATTTAGAGGCCTCGGCCAGTTCCCCCTCGAAATCTTCACCTTTGTGAAAGGTTCCTATGCTGCCCGTCGCCAGAACGGGCGCCGAAAGGTCGAGCAGGTCCCTGAGCGAGGCGAGCGCGCGGGCGCTGATGCGCTCGACCGGGTGCTGCCATTGTTTCAGAACCGATTCGATCCGCCCTTCCTGGACCTCGGCCGCCGCGCCGGTCTCGCGAATCACCGTGCGCAGGAAGGCGCATTTGCGTTGATTGGCCTCGACGCAGTGCACGACCGCGCCCGGCTGGTCGGCGAGCAGGATGGCGGTGATCATGCCGGGCAGGCCGGCGCCGCTACCGAGATCGAGCCAGCGCCGCGTGTCGGGGAACATCGCCACCAGCTGGGCACAATCGGCGACATGGCGCTGCCAGATCTGGCCGAGCGTGTTCGGCGAGACGAGGTTCTGGGCCGGCTGCCACTTGCGTAGCAGCGCGACATAGATCTCCAGCCGCTCGCGTGTTTCACGTGAAACGGGAAGAACGGCTTCCACCGCCGCGAAGGTATCGGTCATGCCACGGTCCGCAGGTTCTGGGCTGAACGACGGCGCGCCGTCGTGAGAAGCAGCGCGAGCGCAGCCGGCGTCATCCCCTCGACACGGCCGGCCTGGCCGAGCGTCGCCGGTTTCACCAGCATCAGCCGCTGGCGCAACTCGTTCGACAGGCCCTCGATCGAGGCATAATCGATGGTGTCGCCGAGCGGCACGGCCTCGTCGCGCTTGACGGATTCGATATCGTTCCGCTGCCGATTCAAATAGACGGCGTATTTCGCATCGGCTTCGATCTGATCCAGGATGGCCGGAGCGAACCGGCCGAGCTCGGGCCAGACGTCGACCAGCCGCGCCGCGTCGATGTCGGGATAGGCGAGCAGGTCGAAGGCCGAACGGCGGACACCGTCCTGGTTGACGCTGAGCCCCGCCCTGACCGCCTCGTTCGGCGTCATGCTGAGGGCGGCGAAGGCGGCGCGGCCCGCTTCGAGCTGCGCCAGCTTGGCGCCGAACGCGTCGCGTCGCGTCGCGCCGACCGCGCCAATGCCAAGGCCGAATGGCGTCAGCCGCTGATCCGCATTGTCGGCCCGGAGCGATAGCCGGTACTCGGCGCGGGAGGTGAACATGCGATAGGGCTCGGTGACGCCGCGCGTGACGAGATCATCGATCATCACGCCGATATAGCTGTCGGAGCGGCTGAAGGCGACGCCATCCTGCCCACCGGCGCGGCGCGCCGCGTTGATGCCGGCGACGACGCCCTGCGCGCCCGCTTCCTCGTAGCCCGTGGTGCCGTTGATCTGCCCGGCCAGGAACAGGCCCTCGACCTTCTTGGTTTCCAGCGACGGCGTCAGCTCGCGCGGATCGACGTGATCATATTCGATCGCATAGCCCGGCCTCAGGATGACCGCATCCTCCAGCCCGGGAATGGTGCCGATCAGCGCCTTCTGCACGTCCTCCGGCAAGGAGGTCGAAATGCCGTTCGGATAGATGGTCGGGTCGTCGAGCCCTTCCGGCTCCAGGAAGATCTGGTGCGAATCCCGCTCGGCGAAGCGCACGATCTTGTCCTCGATGCTCGGGCAATAGCGCGGGCCGCGGCTTTCGATCTGGCCGGAATACATCGGCGAGCGATGCAGGTTGGCGCGAATGACGTCATGCGTCGCTTCCGTCGTCCGTGTGATGAAGCAGTCGACCTGCTGGCGATCGATGGCTTTCGTCAGCGTCGAGAACGGCTCCGGATCCTCGTCGCCGGGCTGGCGCTCCAGGATGTCGAAATTGATCGTGCGGCCGTCAAGGCGAGCCGGTGTCCCCGTCTTCAGCCTTGCCAGGTTGAAATCATGTCGCAGCAGGGCCCCGGACAGGCCCATGGCCGGCTTCTCCCCGGCGCGGCCGGCCGGGATCTGGGTCTCGCCGATATGAATGAGGCCGCGCAGGAAGGTGCCGGTGGTGATGACGACGGCGCCGCAGGCGATCCGGCGTCCGTCGCCGAGCACCAGGCCGGCCATGCGGCCGTCCACGACGACCAGATCGTCCGCCTCCCCCTCGACCACGGTCAGATTGGCGGTCGCCGCGATCTCCGCCTGCATCGCCTCGCGATAGAGCTTGCGATCGGCCTGGGCGCGCGGCCCGCGCACGGCAGGACCCTTGCGGCGGTTGAGCATGCGGAACTGGATGCCGCCGGCATCGGCAACGCGCCCCATCAATCCATCCAGCGCATCGATCTCGCGCACCAGGTGACCCTTGCCGAGCCCGCCAATGGCCGGATTGCAGGACATCACGCCAATCGTGCCCCGGGAATGCGTGACAAGGGCCGTCCGGGCGCCCAGCCGCGCCGAGGCAGCGGCGGCTTCGGTTCCGGCATGACCGCCGCCGATGACGACGACGTCGAAGATCGCGTCTGCTGCGCTACTCATGGTTCGATCCTGTTGATCGCGATGTCCTAATCGCTCGGCCCGACGACGTCAAAGCCAAAACCGTTTCACGTCCAAAACTGTTTCACGTGGAACAGATGCGGAATCCGCGCCTATTTGCCGATGCAGAATTCCGAGAAGATGACATCGAGCAGATCCTCGACATCGACCTTGCCCGTGATCCGGCCAAGCGCGTCGGCCGCGCTGCGCAGCAATTCGGCCTTGACCTCCACGGCCGATCCACCTGCCGCCGCCAGCTCGCGCAGATAGCCGAGCGCGCGCGCCACGCCATCGCGTTGCCGAGCGCGCGTGATCAGCTGCGCCGGCATCGGCCGCGCCAGATCGAGCCTGTCGCCGATCAGCCGCACCAAGCCCTCCAGCCCGGCGCCGCTACGCACCGAGATCGCGATGTCGGCGATACCGGATTCTCGTTTCGAGTCCGAATCGATGAGATCCGCCTTGGTTCGCACATGGATCACCGGCGGCCCGTCCGGGATCGTTTCGGAAACGGAGTCCTTGTCGGAGAGCGCCAGGATCAGATCCGCCGCATCGGCGCGGCGACGCGCCCTTGCGATGCCTTCGCGTTCCACCACGCTCTCGGTCTCGCGGAGACCGGCCGTGTCGACCAGGGTCACGGCATGACCGCCAATATCGAGCGACACCTCGATCAGGTCCCGCGTCGTGCCCGGCTCCGCCGTCACGATGGCCGCCTCGCGCCGGACGAGCGCGTTCATCAGGCTGGACTTGCCGACATTCGGCTCGCCCAGCAGCACCACCTCGAAGCCGGAGCGAACCCGCTCGCCCCAATGCTGGTCGTCGAGGTGCGCGGCCATCTCGGCCGCGACGCCCGCCGCCTCGTCCCAGGCCGGCGCCATCACGTCGTCCGGCACGTCTTCCTCGTCGACGAAGTCGAGCCCCGCCTCGACCAGCGCCCGCGCCCGGATCAGCCGGCGGCGCCAATCCTCGTAGAGCCGGCGCAGACCGCCCTCGGCCTGGCGGATGGCGAGCCGCCGCTGCATCTCCGTCTCGGCGGCGACGAGATCGGCGAGCCCCTCGATCTCGGTCAGGTCGGCGCGTCCGTTCTCGAAGGCGCGGCGGGTGAACTCGCCCGCCTCGGCGGCGCGATAGCCAGGAAGGCCGGCGAGCGCTGCCAGGACGGAGGCGATGACCGCGCGGCCGCCATGCACCTGCAGCTCGGCCACGTCCTCGCCGGTGAAGCTCGCCGGCGCGGCAAAGAACAGAACGAGTCCGCGGTCGAGGATTTCGCCGCCGCGCGGGTCCCGGATCGTGCGCAGCGCGGCCTGGCGCGGCGCCGGCACGGAGCCGATCAGCGTTTCGAGGCCGAATCGAACCGCCGGACCGCTGAGCCGGATGACCGCGACGCCCGATGGCGCCGCGCCGCTCGAAAGCGCGAAGATCGTGTCGTCGTGTCGCTGGCCCATGCCGCGCCGCCCTTTGCCGTGCCGCCCTATGCGCATTCGTCGCGCGGGGCTAACCTGAGATGTGCCGTCCCGAGCCGCGTGGAACGCCGATGACCGAAAACCTGCTCAACCGCGAGACCAGCCCCTATCTGCTGCAGCACCAGGACAACCCCGTGCACTGGCGCGGCTGGAACGCGGCGGCGCTCGCGGAGGCGCGCGCGCTGGACCGGCCGATCCTGCTTTCGATCGGCTATGCCGCCTGCCACTGGTGCCATGTCATGGCGCATGAATCGTTCGAGGACCCGGCGACGGCCGAGGTCATGAACAATCTCTTCGTCAACATCAAGGTCGATCGCGAGGAGCGGCCCGACATCGACCAGATCTACATGGCGGCGCTGCATGCGATCGGCGATCAGGGCGGCTGGCCGCTCACCATGTTCCTGACGCCGGACGGCAAGCCGATCTGGGGCGGCACCTACTTCCCGAAGACGTCGCGCTACGGCCGCCCCGCCTTCGTCGACGTGCTGACCCAGATCGCCGGCTTCTACCGCAACGAGCGCGACGAGATCGTCGCCCAGGCCGACCGCATCGCCGCGCATCTTCGCCCCGCCCGCGCCTCAGGCGGCCCGGCTCTCGGCACCGCCCTGCTCAACCAGGCGGCGCATTCGATCCTCTCGATCATGGATCTCGAGCGCGGCGGCACGCGCGGCGCGCCGAAGTTCCCCAATGTCGCGGTGATCGACTTCCTCGCCCGCAGCGCGTTCCGCACCGATCTCGCCGAATACGGACGCGCCGTCGACGCGACGCTGACCGGCCTCTCGAATGGCGGCATCTTCGACCATGTCGGCGGTGGCTTCGCCCGCTACTCGACCGACGCGCAATGGCTGGTGCCGCATTTCGAGAAGATGCTGTCGGACAATGGCCTGCTGATCGAGCAATTCGCGCTGGCGACGCGCTGGAGCGGATCGGCGGATCTGTATCGGAACCGAATCGAAGCGACGGTCGGCTGGATGCTGCGCGAAATGCTTTTGCCGGGCGGCCCGTTTTCCGCCAGCCTCGACGCGGATTCGGAAGGGCATGAGGGCCGGTACTATGTCTGGCGCCGGGGCGAGCTCGACAGCTTCCTGCCGCCGCCGGACGCGGCGTTCATCGGCAATCTCTACGACATCACGGCCGAGGGAAACTGGGAGGGCGTTTCGATCCCGAATCGATTGCGGACGGCGGAGCGGCTGTCGGACCAGAACCAGGCCCGCGCCGCCGCCCTGCTCCGTCGCATGCTGGCCCATCGCGGCAGCCGCGTCCGGCCCGGACTCGACGACAAGATCCTGGCCGACTGGAACGGCTATGCGATCACCGGCCTCGCCAAGGCCGGCCTGCTGCTCGACCGGCCCGACTGGGTTGAAATCGCCGAACGCGCCTTTCGTTTCCTGGCCGAATCCATGTCGCCAGGCAGCCGTCCCGGCCATGCGCTGCGCCACGGCCAGATGGTGCATCCGGGTTTCTCCTCGGACCTCGCGGCCCTGGCGCGGGCGGCGGTGGCGCTGCACCAGGCAACGCAACAGACGTCTTATCTCGACGCGGCGATCAAGCTGCTCGGCCTGCTCGAGGCGCATCATGGCGACGGTCGTGGCAATCTTGCCTTCGTCGCCGACGATGCCGAGCCACTGATCGTGCGCAAGACGGACCGCGTCGACGACGCCGCGCCCAACCCGCACGGCCTCGCCGTCGACAGCCTCGTCCGGCTCTGGGCGCTGACCGGCGACGACGGCTACCGCGACCGCGCCGACGCGATCCTGGCCGCTTCCGCCGCCGCGATCGCCGAAAACGTGTTCGGCACGGCGAGCCTGCTGTCGGGGCTCGATCTCCGCCTCGCGATCCGGACCATCGTCATCGTCACCCCGGCGGGCCAGTCTCCGGCGACGCTCCGCGACGTCGTCACGGCGCATTGGCGGCCAACCTTCGTGCTCGACATCCGCCCCGACGGCTCGCCCCTCGCCCCGGCCCATCCAGCCCATGGCAAGGCGTCCGTCGACGGCCGGGCGACCGCCTATCTCTGCCGCGAGGGCCGGTGCTCGCTGCCGATCACCGCGCCGGCCGCCCTCGCGGCGGCGCTCGCTAACGGATGATTAACGCGATGCTAACGCGTTAACCCGGCGCGGAGACGAAAACGGCCGGGCGCAAGCGCCCGGCCGTTCGTGGTCCGTCGATCTCCGGCCGGCGGTGCCAGCCGGTCCGATCAGGTGTTCATCTGGTCGAAGAAGTCGGAGTTGTGCTTCGTCTGCCGGAGCTTGTCGAGCAGGAACTCGATCGCGTCGACCGTGCCCATCGGCATGAGGATCCGGCGCAGAACGTACATCTTCTTGAGCACGTCCGGCGGCACCAGGAGCTCTTCCTTGCGGGTGCCCGACCGGGTGATGTCGATCGCCGGGAAGGTGCGCTTGTCCGCGACCTTGCGGTCCAGGATGATTTCCGAGTTACCAGTGCCCTTGAATTCCTCGAAGATGACTTCGTCCATGCGGCTGCCGGTGTCGATCAGCGCCGTGGCGATGATCGTCAGCGAGCCACCCTCTTCGATGTTGCGCGCCGCGCCGAAGAAGCGCTTCGGCCGCTGCAGGGCGTTCGCGTCGACACCACCGGTCAGCACCTTGCCGGAGGACGGCACCACCGTGTTGTAGGCGCGACCGAGGCGCGTGATCGAATCGAGCAGGATGACGACGTCGCGGCCATGCTCGACCAGGCGCTTGGCCTTCTCGATCACCATCTCGGCCACGGCGACGTGCCGCGTGGCGGGTTCGTCGAAGGTCGAGGAAATCACCTCGCCCTTCACCGAACGCTGCATGTCGGTAACTTCCTCCGGGCGCTCATCGATCAGCAGCACGATCAGGTAGCATTCCGGATGATTCTGGGCGATCGAATGGGCGATGTTCTGCAGGAACACCGTCTTGCCGGTACGCGGCGGCGCGGTGACCAGGGCGCGCTGGCCTTTGCCGAGCGGCGCGACGAGGTCGATAATCCGCGGCGTCATGTCCTTGCCGGCCGGAACCTCGAGCTCCATCTTGAAGCGCTCGTTCGGATAGAGCGGTGTCAGATTGTCGAAGTGGACCTTGTGACGCGCCTTGTCGGGGTCTTCGAAATTGATCGTGTTGACCTTGAGCAGCGCGAAATAGCGCTCGCCATCCTTCGGACTGCGGATATAGCCCTCGACCGTGTCGCCGGTCCGGAGCGAGAAGCGCCGGATCTGCGAGGGAGAGACATAGATGTCATCCGGACCGGCCAGATAGTTCGCGTCCGGCGAGCGCAGAAAGCCGAAGCCGTCCTGCAATACCTCGACCACGCCCTGTCCGACGATCTCGACGTCATTGTCCGCCAGCTGCTTCAGGATCGCGAACATCAGTTCCTGCTTGCGCAGCGTGCTCGCATTCTCGACCTCAAGTTCCTCGGCGAAGGCCAGCAGCTCCGTCGGGGACTTGGACTTGAGGTCCTGCAGTTTCATTTCACGCATGTGTTTTGTGAATCTCGTTTGGATTCAAGAAAGATGAATTGCGAAGGGCATGAAGGGGATTGCGCAGAACTTCAGCCTGGCAGGGTCAAGGCCCGCCGGCGCGATGCTTCGGTCGTCCCTGGCAGGTCGACCGGCATCTGTCTGCTTCGACAAGATGGCGCACCATAATCGCTCATCGGTTTCCCGGCAAGCGGCACGAATGTCGCAAAATCGCAGAAATTCAGAACGGTTTGACGACGACGAGTATGACGATCAGCATCATCAGGATCGTCGGAATCTCGTTGGCGATGCGATAGGCCCGTTCCGACCGCGCGTTGCGATCTGTCGCGAAGGCCTTGCGGCACGACGCCAACCACATATGGAAAATCGACATGGCGATGACAAGCACAAATTTCGCCATGAACCAGCCTTGCTGCTCCCAGCCGCCGAGGCGGGCGATCGTCAACCCGGTGACCCAGGTCACGATCATCGCGGGATTCATGATGATCCTCAGTAGCTTGGCTTCCATGACCTTGAAGGTCTCGGACTTGTCCGACCCAACCGCGGCGCCGGTGTGATAGACGAACAGGCGCGGCAGATAGAAGATCCCCGCCATCCAAGCGATGACCGCGATGACATGCAGCGCCTTGATCCAGTCGTAATAGGCCATCTCGTCCCCCTGCCCTAGCCACGCACCCGCTTGACCAGCCGCTCGACATGCGCGATCGGCGTCTGCGGCACGATTCCGTGCCCCAGATTGAAGATCAGCCGGCCGCCCTCCATCGCCGCGAGAATCTCGTCGATCCCCGCATCCAGCTCGGTACCACCAGCGACAAGCGTCATCGGATCGAGATTGCCCTGGATCGCGGCGCGGCCGTCGATCTCACGGCGCACGACATCAAGCGGCACCGTCCAGTCGACGCCGACGCCGTTGACCTGGGTCGTCTCGACGAAATCGGAAAGCCCGCGATCCGCGCCCTTCGGAAAGCCGATCACGCGCGCATCCGGAACGATGGCGCGAACGCCGGCCACGATGCGCGCGATCGGGCCAGCCGACCAGCGCTCGAAGGCCTTCGGCGACAGCACGCGCGACCAGCTGTCGAAGATCTGCACGGCGTCGGCGCCCGCCCTCAGCTGCGCCACCAGGTAGAGGATCGAGGCGTCGACCAGCGCATCGATCAGACGATCGAGTGCCTCTGGATCCCGCGCCGCCAGCAGACGCGACGGCGCCTGATCCGGGGTACCCCGGCCGGCGATCATGTAGGTCGCGACCGTCCAGGGCGCCCCGCAGAAGCCGATCAGCGCCTTGTCGGGGTCGAGCGCCTGCCGGACGGCGCCAACCGTCTCCAGCACCGGCGCAAGCCGCTCGAGCATGCCTTCATTCGAGAGACCGAGGATCTCCGACCGCTCGATCGGATCGAGGCGGGGCCCCTCGCCCTCGACGAAACGAACGGAGCGTCCAAGCGCATGGGGGATGACGAGGATGTCCGAGAACAGGATCGCCGCATCGAAGTCGAAGCGCCGGATCGGCTGCAGCGTCACTTCGGTGGCGAGTTCCGGATTGTAGCAGAGATCGAGAAAGGAGCCCGCTTGCGCGCGCAGCTCGCGATACTCGGGCAGGTAGCGGCCCGCCTGGCGCATCAGCCAGATCGGCGGCACGGCGAGAACCTCGCCATCGAGGACGCGCAATAGGCGCGCTTTCGTCGTCAAAGCCGTCGGAATGTTCTGCACCACCACTCACCAAATAAGAGATCTATCTGTAGTTTTTTCTTCTTTTAGGCTGTGGATTAGCGTCATTCATGGCCGTCCACAATGCGACCGAGGCGCCTTCGGAAAAACCCCTCGTTTTCAGGCTGGAATCGGACCGGCTGGGGACAGTGTGGGGGCGGCCGCGGACATCCTCTTGGATGATCAGTGCTTTTTGCCGATCCCTAAAATCGTCCCGGTTTCGCCATCATTGTTAATATCCCCTTAACGCATAGGTTAATAACTCGTTAATCCCCGATTCCGTCGACAGGGCGGGACTCGTTCTCCCCAGCGCCAGCCGCTGTTGATCAATCTTCCCCGATCGGTGACAAGTCGGGGAGCGGAGCCGGCGGGTCGGACTTTTCCCGTCCCCGTCCACAGCCCTGGGGATGAGAGTGTGAAGAACGAGGCCCGTCACCTGCATCTGCACCTGATCTCGGACGCGACCGGCGAGACGCTGCTGACGGTCGGCAGGGCCGCATCGGCGCAGTATCCGGGCGTTTCGGTGATCGAGCACATGCATTCCATGGTGCGCGCGCCGAAGCAGATCGACCGCCTGCTGGTCGAGATCGAGCAGGAGCCGGGCATCGTGCTCTTCACCCTGGTCGACCGCGTCATGGCGATGATGCTGGAACAGGGATGCCGCGATATCGGCGTGCCCTGCTTCTCGGTTCTGGATCCGGTGCTGCAGGTGTTCCAGTCCTATCTCGGCGCGTCCATCGAGGGCCGCGTCGGTGCGCAGCATTCGCTCGATGGCGACTATTTCCGCCGCATCGAGGCGCTGACCTTCACGATGATGCATGATGACGGACAATTGCCGGAGGATCTCAACCTCGCCGAGATCGTCATCATCGGCGTCAGCCGCACCTCGAAGACGCCGACCAGCATCTATCTCGCCAATCGCGGCGTCAGGACCGCCAATATCCCGATCGTGCCGGGGATCGGCCTTCCATTGGAACTGGAGGCGGCGCGAAAGCCGCTGATCGTGGGGCTGGTCGCCACGCCGGACCGCATCGTCCAGATGCGCGAGAACCGCGTGCTCTCCAACGCGGCCTTTGGCGGTGAGGACGATCCCTATGTGGATCGCGCCGCGGTCGCCAACGAGATCGCCGCGACCCGCAAGATCTGCGCGCGCAATGGCTGGCCGGTGATCGACGTGACCCGCCGCTCGATCGAGGAGACGGCCGCTGCCATCCTCGCCCTGCGAAACCGGCAGGCGACCGGGCGTGAGGGATCCGGCGCCGACGGGATCAAGGATGGGTTCGGATCGTGACGCTCATCCTCGCTTCCACCAGTTCGACGCGGATTGCGTTGCTTCGGAATGCTGGCATCGCCTTCGAGGCCCTGTCGCCTGGCGTCGACGAAAGGGCGCTCGAGGCCCCTCTCCTCGCCACCGGCAGAACGCCTTCCGAAATTGCCCTGGCGCTGGCGCGCGCCAAGGCGCTGGCGCTCACAGCGCCTGACCGGCTCGTTCTCGGCGCCGACCAGGTGCTGGATCTCGACGGCCGGCGCTTCGTGAAGCCGTCCGATCGCGCGGCGGCCGCGGCGCAGATCGCGGCACTCGCCGGGCGAACCCATCACTTGCGTACGGCCATGGTGCTCGCAAGCGAGGGCGCGGTCGTTTACGAGCATGTCAGCACGGCGAGCCTGACCATGCGGCCGCTCTCGGCCGAAGCCATCGAGCGCTATCTCGACGCGGCCGGAGAATCCGCGCTCTGGTCCGTCGGCGCCTATCTGCTGGAAGGTGTCGGAATCCAGTTGTTCTCGTCGATCGAAGGCGACTATTTCAGCATTCTCGGACTGCCCCTGCTGCCGCTGCTGGCCGAATTGCGCCGGTGCGGCCATCTTCCGTCCTGACGAGGCACCATGACGAACTCCGCCGCGACGAAGCCTGCCGTGCCGACCGCCTGCGTCATTGGCTGGCCGGTCAAGCATTCCCGTTCGCCGATCATCCATCGCCATTGGCTGGCGAAGCTCGGGATCGAGGGCGACTATGTCCGCCACGCGGTGGAACCGGAGAACGCGGCCGCCTTCTTAGCCGGATTCGCCGACGGACCCTTCATCGGCTGCAATGTCACGGTTCCGCACAAGGAAGTGGCGTTCGCGTCGGTCGACCAGGCCGATGCGGTGGCGACCGCGCTCGGCGCCGTCAACACGGTGTGGCTGGAGAAGGGCAAGCTGCTCGGTTCCAACACCGATGCCGAGGGCTTCATCGCCAATCTCGACCAGCGGGCGCCGGGTTTTGATGTCAATCCCGGCCCGGCGATCGTACTCGGCGCCGGCGGCGCGGCGCGTGCCGTGATCTGGGCATTGAAGGCGCGGGGCTTCGCGCCGATCCATGTCGTCAACCGCACCCGCGATCGCGCCGAGGCGATGGCGGACCGTTTCGGCTCCGATATCCGGCCCGCCGGCTGGGAAGACCTGCCGGGCCTGCTGCCGACGGCGACGCTTTTGGTCAACACCACCTCGCTCGGCATGGAAGGCCAGCCGCCGCTCGCGATCGATCTCGCCGCGGCGCGAGATAATCTGCTCGTCACCGACATCGTCTATATTCCGCTCGAGACGCCGCTCCTCGCCGCGGCGCGGCAGCGCGGCCTCAAGACCGTCGACGGGCTCGGCATGCTGCTGCACCAGGCGGTGCCGGGGTTCGAGCGCTGGTTCGGGGTGCGGCCGATCGTGACGCCGGAGCTCAGGCGGCTGATCCTGGCCGACATGGGCGTGGTGGAAGCGGGGAACGCCGCGTGATCATCATCGGCGTCACCGGCTCGATCGGCATGGGCAAGTCGACGACGGCCCGGCTCTTTGCCGCGCAGGGCGCCGTGCTGCACGACGCGGATGCCGTCGTCCATGCGCTCTATCGCGGGCCCGCCGTGCCGGCCGTCGCCGCGCGTTTCCCCGAGGCGATCGAGGGCGGCATGGTCGATCGCGCCCGACTATCCGCGATCCTCGCGCGGGAGCCAGCGGCGCTCGCGGATCTGGAGGCGATCGTCCACCCCATGGTGCAGGCCGTCGAGGCCGAGCGCAAGGCGGAGGCGCGGCGGCAGGGCCGGTCGATGTTCGTGCTCGACGTGCCGCTTCTGTTCGAGACGGGCGGCGAGCGGCGGGTCGACGTCGTCGTCGTCGCCAGCGCCCCGGCCGATATCCAGGCGGCGCGCGTGCTGGAGCGGCCCGGCATGACGCCGGAGCGGCTCGCCGCCGTGCTGGCGCGGCAGATGCCGGACGCGGAGAAGCGCCGCCGCGCGCATTTCATCGTCGAGACCGGCCGCAGCAAGCAGGAATCGGCCGTCCGTGTCGACGGCATCGTCCGCGCGCTCACGGCGACCGCCGCCGCGCGCAGCCATGACGCCTGAGGCGTTTCGACCGGCACCGGGGCGTTGCATCGCAGGACCCGAATTGCCACGATGATCAAAAGCTGAAGCGGAGCTGGGCATTGCGGGAAATCGTCTTCGATACCGAAACCACCGGGCTGGAGCCGCTGAAGGGCGACCGGCTCGTCGAAATCGGCGCCGTCGAGCTCTTCAATCACCTGCCGACCGGGCGCGATTTCCACATCTACATCAATCCCGAGCGGTCGATGCCGGAAGAGGCCTTCCGGGTGCACGGCCTGTCGGATGAGTTCCTTTCCGACAAGCCGGTGTTCAGCGCCGTCGTCGATGACTTCATCGCCTTCATCGACGGTGCGACGCTGATCGCCCACAATGCCAGCTTCGACATCGGCTTCATCAATGCCGAGTTCGCCCGCCTCGGCAAGCCGCCGATCCCGCCGGACCGGGTCATCGACACGCTGGCGCTGGCCCGGCGTAAGCATCCGATGGGCCCGAACTCGCTCGACGCGCTCTGCTCGCGCTACGGCATCGATTCCAGCAAGCGCACCGTGCATGGCGGCCTGATCGACTCGGTGCTGCTCGCCGATGTCTATCTGGAGCTGATCGGCGGCCGGCAGCCCGATCTCGTGCTCGTCACCGATGAGGCCAACGCGGCCACCGAGGATGGCGGTCTCGTCGTCCTGGCCCCGACGCGGCCACGGCCGGTAGCGCGCGCTTTTCGCGTCACGGCGGAAGAACACGCCGCCCATAGCGCCTTCATCGGCAAGATGGGCGATGCCGCGCTGTGGAAGGCCTATCTGCCGGACGAGGCGGCGCCGGAGTAGCGGCGGGCCATGAAAAAAGGCCCCTGATCCGTCCGGAGCAGGGGCCTTTCCATTCGAAATCCTGTCGGCGCGGGCGCCCTAGCTCGGACGGGTGCCCTGCTGGGCGGCGGCCATCTCCATCAGGCGCTGGCGATAGAGCTGGGTGAAGTCGACCGGATCGACGAGAAGCGGAGGGAAGCCGCCATTGCGGGTCATGTCGGCGAGAATCTGGCGCGCAAACGGGAACAGCAGGCGCGGGCACTCGATCATCAGGATCGGAGCCAGGTTCTCCTGCGGCACGTTCGAGACGCGGAATACACCGGCATAGACCAGCTCGGCGACGAAGATCGCCTGGTCGCCCTCGGCGGCGCGGCCCTCAAGGCGCAGTTCGATCTCATAGTCGTCGCCGTCGAGCGGCGTGGCGCCGACATTGATGCCGATGTTGATGGACGGGGCGGTACGGCGCGGACCGAGCGAGCGCGGCGCGCCCGGATTCTCAAAAGACTGGTCCTTCACATATTGCAGAAGGATCGAAAGATTCGGCTGGGCCAGCTGGCCCGCGCCGTTCTCGTTTTCATCGGCCATAAGGCGGCTCCCCTGGAACAATCGGCCGTTTGGCCAGATCTTGACAACTGGGCTCGCTAACACTTCCGTCTCGGTGATACAAGCGCTGTACGAGACCGGTCGGGACCGCGCGGCCATGCTGCCTGGCCCCGGCCTTGACGGATGTCGGACCTTGACGGACTTGGATCGACGCCCAACGATTACCACATTGGGTTCATGATCGCTCGAAAGCGCGCTTCCGGCCTCAGACCCGGTTTCATGGGCCCCCAAGCACAGGACAGGATGCCTTCGGCATGAACGGCTTCGTCGATATCTATACGCTGATCTTCCTCGTCCTGGCGGTGGTGATCTTCTTCAAGCTGCGCAGCGTTCTGGGGCAGCGGACAGGCAACGAGCGTCCGCCGTTCGATCCGTATTCGCGCGGCAAGGCCAATGAGGCGGACGCCGCTTCGAACGACAAGGTCGTCGCTCTGCCGCGCCGCCCGTCGGCGAATGACGACGCCGCGGCCGCGCCGGCACCGGCCGGCACGGCCGGTGAGGACCAGCGGATCGCGGCCGTCGCCGCGCCCGGCACGCCGCTCGCCGCCGCGCTCACGGCGATCATCGCCGCCGACCGCAATTTCGACCCGCAGCAGTTCATCGATGGCGCCCGCACCGCTTACGAGATGATCGTCACGGCCTTTGCCCAGGGCGACCGCAAGGCGCTGAAGCCGCTGCTCGGCCGCGAGGTGTTCGACGGGTTCGCCGGCGCGATCAGCGAGCGCGAGGCGCGCGGCGAGACGGTCGAGTTCAACTTCGTCGGCTTCGAGAAGGTCGAGCTGGTCGATGCCGCGCTGAAGGGCAGCACCGAGCAGGTCTCGGTCAAGTTCGTCTCCAAGCTGATCTCGGCGACCCGCAACAAGGCCGGCGAGGTCGTGGACGGGGACCCGGTGCACATTGCCGATGTCACCGACATCTGGACCTTTGCGCGCGACATCTCGTCCCGAGACCCGAACTGGACGCTGGTGGCGACCGAAACGGTCGAATGACCGGGACCTGCCGCCGTGCCGACGGAAATTGCCACGAGCCGCGAGCCGGTCGCCTTCGACGCGCTCCCGGGCTGGCGGGATGACGACCATGCCGCCGCCTGGCGCGCCTTTCACCTGAGCGCCGTCCACGCCGCTTCGAACCCACCCAGGACGCGGGCGCTCGGCATCGACGGCGTCGCGCTGGCGCGGGTCGCCGCCATTGCGGCGGGATTGCCGGCTGAACTCGATCGCGAGGCGGCCAGAACCTTCTTCGAAGCGCATTTCGAGCCGTTGCGGGTCGCCGAACCCGCGACCGGCTTCTTCACCGGCTTCTATGAACCCGAGGTCGCCGCGTCGACGACGCGGACCTCCGATTTCGCGGTGCCGCTATACGCGCCGCCGCCGGAGCTGGTCGAGGTCGACGAGACGGATCCGCCGTCCGGCCTCGAACCGGGCATGCGCTTCGCGCGCCGCACGCCGGATGGCTTCGAGCCCTTCTTCGATCGCGGCGCGATCGAGCGCGGCGCGATCGACGGGCGCGGGCTCGAGATCGCGTTCCTCGCCGACAGGGTCGAGGCGCTCTTCATCCACATCCAGGGCGCGGCGCGCCTGCGCCTGCCCGATGGCGCCGTGCGGCGCGTCACCTATGCGGCGAAATCCGGCCATGCCTATACGCCGGTCGGCCGTGTGCTGCTGGAGCGCGGGCTGCTGCCGCGGGGTGGCGTGACCATGCAGTCGATCCGCGACTGGTTCGCCGCCCATCCGGACGAGGCGTCCGAGATCATCTGGCAGAACCGTTCCTATATTTTCTTCCGCGAGGCGCCGGTGACCGACGCGGCGCTGGGGCCGATCGCCGCCGCCAAGGTACCGTTGACGGCCGGCCGCAGCCTTGCCGTCGATCGCACGTTGCACACTTTCCACACGCCGGTCTGGATCGACACCCGCTTGCCGGCGGAGGAGGGGGGCGGCCCTCTGCGTCGCCTGATGGTGGCGCAGGATACCGGCTCGGCGATCCTCGGCCCGGGGCGGGGTGATGTCTTCTTCGGCTCCGGCGACGAAGCCGGCCGGATCGCGGGTCGCATGCAGGCATCTGGCGATTTCGTGGTTCTGGCGCCGAAGGCGATCGCGAGAGCCGCTGCATGACCCGCCGCAAGCGAAGCCTCTCGGGCGAGGAACGACAGCTCTGGGCGACGGTAGCGCGCACGGTCGCGCCGCTCAGGCCGGAAGACGCGCTCGAGGCGCCGCCGGTCGAGGAGGCAACCATGGCGTCGGCCGAGGCCGCGAAGCCGTCGGGGGTCGCGAAAATGGTCGCCGGAGAGGCGTCGAAGCCGAAGGCCGCCAAGCCGGCCGCGCCGCCGCTGCATCCGATCGAGCGCCGAACGCTGAGCAAGGTCGCGCGCGGCACGATCGAGATCGACGGCCGCATCGACCTGCATGGGTTGACTCAGATGGACGCGCATGACCGGCTGCGCGGCTTCCTGATCGACGCGCAGGCGCGCGGCGCCAAGCTCGTCATCGTCATCACCGGCAAGGGCAAGGCGACCGGCGAGGACCCGTTCGGCATGACCGAGCGTGGCGTGCTGCGCCGGCGCGTGCCGCAATGGCTGGCCGAGCCGGGCCTGCGCGGCATCGTCATCGGCTTCGAGGAGGCACATCGCAGCCATGGCGGCGGCGGGGCGCTCTATGTGCGGATCCGCAAGAAGCGGGCGGCGTCGAAAGCGGGCGGGCCATGACGCCGTTCGGCCAGCGCCTGCGCGAGATGCGGGAGGAGCGGGGCCTTTCGCTGAAGGACATGGCCGAGAACCTCGAGGTCTCGAGTTCCTATCTGTCCGCGCTCGAACACGGCCGCCGGGGCAGTCCGAGCTGGTTCCTCGTCCAGCGCGTCATCGTCTACTTCAACGTGATCTGGGACGAGGCGGAGGAACTGCAGCGCCTCGCGCAGCGCTCGCATCCGCGCGTCACCGTCGATACGGCCGGATTGGCGCCCGAGGCGACGGAGCTGGCGCATCTGCTCGCCGCCGAGATTGGCGGGTTGAGCGTCAAATCGCTGCAGGACGTGAAGAAGGCGCTGAGTGACGCTGCCGCGAAGGACGCGGCGCGGCGGGCTTTGCAGGCCGATCCGCCGCACGATCGGACGACGCTGAAATAGGCGCGCGCCCTGGGCGAGCCCGTCTCGTTCGAGGCCTTCAGAGCAGCGCGCGCAACTCGTCCAGCCGGTCGTTCACCAGCCAGCCATAGTAGTTTTCCTGCGGCATCGCCGCCTTGTTCTTCTTGCGCGCCGCGGCGAGCGCCCGGGCCCGCACCTTGACGTCGCCGACATTGTACAGCGTCGCCGTCAGGCCGGGATTGCCGGCAATGTCGACGCCGGCCGTGTCGCGGTAGACATCGATCGACAGGCGGATGATCGCCGCCATGTAGTCGAGCGACATGTTGGGATCCATGATCGCCTGGTAGAGCTGCGGCGCCCGCTCGGCGTCGAGCAGCGGCAGGCCGCTCTTCCGGTGCACGATGTCGGTGACGGTGAGGGCGGTCAGCGGATTGATCTGGCCGAGCCCGAAGGTCTGGCCGGCAAAAAGGGGCTGGAAGAAGACCTTGGAGAAGCGGTCGCGCGGGAACGACTTGCCGTCCACGGTCTTGCCTCGGAAGCTCTCGTCCCAGACATCCTCGCGGCAGGTCCAGAGATCATAGTCCGCCTCCAGCCCCTCGCAGACCTGGAACTGTGGACGGCTGACGAATTCGGTGACGCTTTCGCCCTTGTAGCCGAAGGCGAGGTCCTTGGTGCCGAGATAGGCGAGCGCCTTGACGTAATAGGATTGGGCGCTGTCGAGGCCGCCGACATTGTAGGTGTGCTCGCCGATGATGGCGCCGATCAGGTGCACCGGGTCGACGCCATAGGTACTGGCCGCGCGCTTGATCGAGCGGATCAGCGACTTGTCGCGCTTCAGGAGCGCATAGATCCGGCGGTATTTCGCCTCGAAGCTTTCCTTGGTCTCGCCGGCCCGCTTGATCGAGCTCATGTCGATCTCGGGCTGTTCCGCCGAACGGTTGCCGGCCGGCGCGACGACGGCGGCGGCGAAGGCGGGCAGGGCGGTTGCGATCGCAAGGGAAGCGAGCAGGGTGCTACGCAGCAGGCGCATGAGACGATCCGTCGGTCGAGCGAAGACCGCACCCGAGATGGACCGGCCGATCCCGGCTTATAGCACCCTGGAATCGGCTCGGCCTACGGCATCCCTGCCACAGTCGAGCGGAGAAACGCGATCCGGACCCCGCCACCGCGCGAGCGGCGGGGTCCGGATCGGATCAGAGGATGTAGCGCGACAGGTCGATATTGCGCGCGAGATCGCCGATATGGGCCTCGATATAGGCGGCGTCGATCGTCACCGTGTCGCCGGAGCGGTCCGGCGCCGAGAAGCTGATCTCGTCGAGGATGCGCTCCATCACCGTCTGCAGGCGGCGCGCGCCGATGTTCTCGACCGAGCCGTTGACCTCGACCGCGATGCGGGCGATCGCGTCGATCGCATCCTCGGTGATGACCAGGTTCACGCCTTCGGTCTGCATGAGCGCCACATACTGCTTGAGCAGGCTCGCCTCCGGTTCCGTCAGGATCTGGCGGAAATCGGACTGGGTCAGCGCGTTGAGCTCGACGCGGATCGGCAGGCGGCCCTGCAGCTCGGGCAGCAGGTCCGACGGCTTGGCGATGTGGAAGGCGCCGGACGCGATGAACAGGATGTGGTCCGTCTTCACGGGACCATACTTGGTGGCGACCGTCGTGCCCTCGATCAGCGGCAGCAGGTCGCGCTGCACGCCTTCACGGGAGACATCGCCGGCCCGGCCCTCGCGGGCGCAGATCTTGTCGATCTCGTCCAGGAAGACGATGCCGTCATTCTCGACGATCGCGATCGCCTCGGCCGTCAGCTGCTCGTCGTCGAGCAGCTTGTCGGATTCCTCGTCGATCAGCACCTTGTAGCTGTCCTTGACAGTGACGCGTCGGGTCTTGGTCTTGCCGCCGAACGCCTTGCCGAGCATGTCGCCGATGTTCATCACGCCGATCGAGGCGCCGGGCATGCCGGGCACGTCGAACTGCGGCAGGCCGCCGGACTGGTCGCGGACCTGGATCTCGATCTCCTTGTCGTCCAGTTCGTTGGCGCGCAGCTTCTTGCGGAAGCTCTCGCGCGTCGCCGGGCTGGCGCTGTCGCCGACCAGCGCGTTCAGCACGCGCTCCTCGGCCGAGAGATGGGCCCTGGCCTCGACGTCCTTGCGCTTCTTCTCGCGGGTCAGGCCGATGCCGACCTCGACGAGGTCGCGGATGATCTGCTCGACGTCGCGGCCGACATAGCCGACCTCGGTGAACTTGGTCGCCTCGACCTTGAGGAAGGGCGCGCCGGCGAGGCGGGCGAGGCGGCGCGAGATCTCGGTCTTGCCGACGCCGGTCGGGCCGATCATCAGGATGTTCTTCGGCAGCACTTCTTCGCGCATCGTGCCTTCGAGCTGCTGGCGCCGCCAGCGGTTGCGAAGGGCGATGGCGACGGCGCGCTTGGCGTCGTTCTGGCCGATGATGTAGCGGTCGAGTTCGGAGACGATCTCGCGGGGAGAGAAATTGGTCATGGTGCGGTCTCTTGGTCTGCGTCACGCGCCATCATGAGGGCGGTGCCGTAGATCGTGGTTCGGGTGTCGAAGGGGCGGAAGCCGGCTTTCTCGTAGGCGCGGATCGCGCGGGCGTTGGCCGGATCGGGGTCGATCACGACCCGGCGCACGCCGCGTTCGAAGAGCTCATCGACGAACTGCCGGAGGCTGGCCGACCCATGGCCCTGGCCGAGGCGTTCCGGCGGGCCGATCGAGAGGTCGACGCCGAGCGTTCCCAAGGGTTGGTCCTGGTAGGGGTGGCCGTCCTCGCGATGCGGGTCGTAGCTCTGCAGGTAGCCGATCGGCGTTCCGTCGAGTTCGATGATGAAGGGGGCCACCGATACGCTTCCGATATGCGCGGCGATCTCCGCGATCTCCGCGTCGACGTCGCCCCACCACGCCGCCAAGTGCGGCTCGGCGAGCCAGGCGGCGATGATCGGCAGGTCGGCCGTCGTCACGGGCCGGAAGCCGTATCGTTGGGCCGGATCAGGCGGCATCGAGCTGTTCGAGCGTGACGCTGGTGTTGGTGTAGACGCAGATCTCGGCGGCGATCGCCATCGCCTTGCGGGCGATCTGTTCGGCGGAGAGGTCGGTGTCGGCCAGCGCGCGGGCGGCGGCGAGCGCGTAGTTGCCGCCGGAGCCGATGCCCATCACGCCGCCCTCGGGCTCGAGCACGTCGCCATTGCCGGTGAGCACAAGGCTCGTCGTCTTGTCGGCGACCAGCATCATCGCCTCGAGATGGCGCAGATAGCGATCGGTGCGCCAGTCCTTGGCGAGTTCGACGCAGGCGCGCGTCAGCTGTCCGGGATATTGCTCGAGCTTGGCTTCCAGCCGCTCGAACAGCGTGAAGGCGTCGGCGGTCGAGCCGGCGAAGCCGGCGATCACGTCGCCCTTGCCGAGCGGCCGCACCTTGCGCGCCGTGTGCTTGATAACGGTCTGGCCGAGCGACACCTGGCCGTCGCCGGCGATGACCACCTTGCCGCCCTTGCGCACGGTGATGATCGTCGTCCCGTGCCAAGGCGCGTAGGGGCTCTCGTTCTGGGAATGTGTCATGGTCTGCTTTCGTGGCGGATCGTCTTGGTCCCTTAAGGCCCCGCGGCGATCCCTGTTGGCTAGATGCCTTATGTAGGCCGCCCGGCTTACGATGCAAAGGCTTGCTCAACCTTGTGGCGTTCCAAGGAAACGCCTGATAAAAGCCGGCTGTCCCAAGCAAGGCGGACCGAGAAGGAAAGAGATATGCGAAGCGCCACGATCGAGCGCAAGACGAAGGAAACCGAGATCGCGGTGACGCTGGATCTCGACGGCACCGGCCGCGCCGACATTGCCACCGGCGTCGGCTTCTTCGATCACATGCTCGACCAGCTCGCCCGCCATGGCCTGATCGACCTCACGGTCCGCTGCAAGGGCGATCTGCATATCGATCAGCACCACACGGTCGAGGACGTCGGCATCGCCATCGGCCAAGCGCTCAAAAAGGCGCTGGGCGAGATGCGCGGCATCACCCGCTACGCCGACACCCACCTCGCCATGGACGAGGCGCTGACCCGCTGCGCCATCGATGTTTCCGGCCGGCCCTACCTGGTCTGGAAGGTCGCGTTCACGCGCGACAAGGTCGGCGATTTCGATACCGAGCTGTTCAAGGAATTCTTCCAGGCCTTCGCGCAGAATGCCGGCATCACGCTGCACATCGAGAACCTCTACGGCGAGAACAACCATCATATCGCCGAGACCTGCTTCAAGGCGGTGGCGCGCACCCTGCGCACGGCCGCTTCGATCGATCCCCGCCAGGCCGACCGCGTGCCGTCGACCAAGGGCAAGCTCGGCGACTGAGAGGCGTCATGGCCAGCTACACCGTGTTCGCGCCGCCCGTCTCCGCGTCTGGCGGAGCGGGTGACGCCGACCGCCTGATCTTCGTCCGGGACGGCTTTTCCTGGGGCGCCTTCCTGATTCCGGTCCTCTGGCTGCTCTATCGGCGGCTCTGGATCGCGCTCTGCTTCTATGCGCTCTTCCTCGTCGCGATCGAACTCGCGGGCCGCTTTCTGGGCGCGCCGACCGCGGCGGCGCTCGGCCTGCTCGGCGCGCTGTTTCTCGGCTTCGAAGGCGCGGTGCTCCGGCGCTGGGCCTTGGCGCGGCGCGGCTTTGTCGAGACCGGGCTGGTCGACGCGGCGTCGCAGGAGGAGGCCGAGATCCGCTATTTCCACGGCGCCGCCGAGCCGGCATCCGCCGATCGGGGGCCCGCTCCCGTCGTGCCGCCGACGCGCTTCGCGCGCTCCGAACCCACGGCCGAGATCGTCGGCCTCTTTCCGACACCGGGGACCGCCCGATGACCATTGCCATCATCGACTACGGCGCGGGCAACCTGCGCTCCGCCGCCAAGGCGCTCGAACTCGCCGCCGACCGGATCGGCCTGGCGAGCCCCGTCATCGTCACGGCGGATCCGGAGATCGTCGCCAGGGCCGATCACATCGTGCTGCCCGGCGACGGCGCCTTCGCCGACTGCCGCACCAATCTCGATCAGGCCGACGGCATGATCGAGGCGATCAACGAGGCGATCGACGCGCGCGGCCGGCCGTTCCTCGGCATCTGCGTCGGCATGCAGCTGCTGGCGACGCGCGGCATCGAATATGGCGTTACCCGCGGTCTCGGCCGCATTCCGGGCGAGGTGCGCCGGATCGAGCCGGAGGACACGCGGCTCAAGATCCCGCATATGGGCTGGAACACGCTGAACGCCTCCGCCCCGCATCCGCTCCTCGACGGCATCGCGCTCGGCGACGACGGCTGGCATGCCTATTTCCTGCATGGCTACCAGCTCTACGCCGAGAACTCGGCCGACGTGGTGGCGACCGCCGACTATGGCGGGCCGATCACCGCGATCGTGACCACCGGCAATGTCGCCGGCACCCAGTTCCATCCCGAGAAGAGCCAGAAGCTTGGTCTCGCCCTTCTCGCCAACTTCCTGAAGTGGAAGCCCTGATGATCCTCTTCCCGGCCATCGACCTGAAGGATGGCGCCTGCGTCCGGCTGAAGCTCGGCGACATGGAGCAGGCGACCGTCTTCAACACCGATCCCGCCGCGCAGGCGCGCGCCTTCGAGCAGCAGGGCTTCGAATATCTGCATGTCGTCGACCTGAACGGCGCCTTCGCCGGCCAGCCGGTCAACGGCGCCGCGGTCGAGGGCATCCTCGCCAGCGTGAAGATGCCGGTCCAGCTCGGTGGCGGCATCCGCGACCGCGCCGGCGTCGAGGCCTGGCTCGACAAGGGCATCGCCCGCGTCATCCTCGGCACCATCGCGGTGCGCGATCCCGATCTCGTCCGCGAGGCCTGCCGGGCGCATCCGGGCCAGGTCGCCGTCGGCATCGACGCGCGCGGCGGCAACGTCGCGGTCGAGGGCTGGGCGGAGACGTCCGAGCTCACCACCATCGAGCTGGCGCGGCGCTTCGAGGACGCCGGCGTCGCGGCGATCGTCTTCACCGACATCGACCGTGACGGCGTGCTGAAGGGTCTCAACATCGAATCGACGCTGGCGCTCGCCCGCGCCGTAGAGATCCCGGTGATCGCTTCCGGCGGACTCGCCTCGATTGACGACGTCAAGCGCCTGCTGGAGCCCGATTGCGCCATCCTGGAGGGCGCGATCTCCGGCCGCGCGCTCTATGATGGCCGCCTGGATCCGGCCGAGGCGCTGCGCCTGATCAAGGCGGCGCGGGAGAACGCCTGATGCTCAAGACCCGCATCATTCCCTGTCTGGACGTGCATGACGGCCGCGTCGTCAAGGGCGTGCAGTTCGTCGACCTGATCGACGCCGGCGACCCGGTCGAGGCCGCCAAGGCCTATGACGCCGCCGGCGCCGACGAGCTCTGCTTTCTCGACATCACCGCGACGCATGAGAACCGCGGCACCATCCTCGACGTGGTCGCCCGCACGGCCGAGGCCTGCTTCATGCCGGTAACGGTCGGCGGCGGCGTCCGCGCCGTCGAGGACATCCGCGCGCTGATGCTGGCCGGCGCCGACAAGGTGGCGATCAACTCGGCCGCTGTGACGGACCGGATGATCGTCGCGCGCGCGGCGGAGAAGTTCGGCGCCCAGGCGATCGTCGTCGCGATCGACGCCAAGCAGACGAAGCGGCGGGGCGGCGGCGACCATCACGACCGCTGGGAGATCTTCACCCATGGCGGCCGCAAGGCGACGGGCATCGACGCGGTGGAATATGCGATCGAGGTCGCCTCGCTCGGCGCGGGTGAAATCCTCCTGACCTCGATGGATCGCGACGGCACGCGGGACGGCTTCGACCTGGAGCTGACCCGGACCATCGCCGACGCGGTGTCGATCCCGGTGATCGCCTCCGGCGGCGTCGGCGCGCTCGATCATTTCGTCGACGGCGTCGTCGCGGGCCATGCCAGCGCCGTGCTCGCCGCGTCGGTGTTCCACTTCGGCCAGTTCACCATCGGCGAGGTGAAGGCGCATATGGCGGCGGCCGGCGTTCCGGTCCGCCTGGATGGCTGAGGAGAGGAACATGGCCGGTTTTACGCTTGCCGATCTTGCCGCGATCATTCACGCGCGGGCCCATTCCGGCGATCCCGGCTCCTACACGGCGAAGCTCGTCGCCAAGGGGGCGTCGCGCTGCGCCAAGAAATTCGGCGAGGAGGCGGTCGAGGCCGTCATCGCCGCGACCGAGCACAACAGGGACGACCTGACCTCGGAGGCGGCCGACGTGCTCTACCACCTCCTGGTCATGCTCGAGGCGGCGGAGGTGCCGCTCGACGCGGTCATGGACGAGCTCGAGGGTCGTACCAGCCAGACCGGGCTGCAGGAAAAGGCGTCGCGGCCGGCGGAGTGATCCGACGTCCCCTGGGGAAAAAGATGATGGACAAGTCCGCGCGGATCGAGCACGCCCCGCATCGCTTCTTCGGCCGCAAGGAATGGGCGAGCCTCCGGGCCGACATGCCGCTGACGCTGACCGAGGATGATCTGGTCCGGCTGCGCAGCCTGAACGACCCGATCTCGATCGACGAGGTCGTGACGATCTACCTGCCGCTGTCGCGCCTGCTGAGCCTCTATGTCGCCGCGACCCAGGGCCTCTACAACGCGACCCGCACCTTCCTCGGCGCCACCGAGGGCAAGACGCCTTTCATCATCGGCATCGGCGGTTCTGTCGCGGTCGGCAAGTCGACGACGGCGCGCGTCCTGAAGGCGCTGCTCGCGCGCTGGACCAACACGCCGAAGGTCGATCTCGTGACCACCGACGGCTTTCTCTACCCGAACGCCGTGCTCGAGCGCGAAGGACTGATGGAGCGCAAGGGCTTCCCCGAAAGCTACGACCTGCCGGCGCTGCTCGCCTTCCTCTCCGACATCAAGGCCGGGCGCGGCAGTGTCACGGCGCCGGTCTATTCGCATCTCGTCTACGACATCGTGCCGAGCGATCGGATCACCATCGACCGGCCGGACATCCTGATCGTCGAGGGCATCAACGTGCTGCAGGCACCCCGCCTGCCGCGCGATGGCACGGCCGTGCCCTTCGTCTCCGACTTCTTCGATTTCTCGATCTATATCGACGCCGCCGAGGCCGACATCCGCCGCTGGTATGTCGAGCGCTTCCAGCGCCTGCGCGAGACCGCCTTCCGCGATCCGAACTCCTATTTTCACCGCTACTCGAAGATCTCGGACGAGGAGGCGCTTTCGATCGCCGAGGGGCTCTGGTCGCGCATCAACCGCGTCAACCTCTACGAGAACATCCTGCCCACGCGCCCGCGCGCAGATCTGATCTTGTCCAAGGGTGAAAGTCACCTGATCGAACAGGTGGCGCTGCGCCGTTTGTGAGGCATTCCAGGGGTTTCCAGCACCCTTGATTGCCACTCGTTCGCAGTCGCGAAGATAGCCGTTGAAGCGTCCTCCGGGCGGTGTTAAGGCGCGCCCGACTGCTGGAATTCCCGAGGACGATCATGCCGAAATGGAACGACAGGATAACGCTTGTCGCGCTCAGCTCGATCGTCATCGCGCTGGTCGTGATGGCGCTGAAATATGCCGCCTATCTGCAGACCGGCAGCGTCGCGCTCTATTCGGACGCGCTGGAAAGCATCGTCAATTTGGCGACGGCGGTGGCGGCTTTCTGGGCCATCCGGCTCAGCCACAAGCCCGCCGACAGCGACCACCAGTTCGGCCACCACAAGGCCGAGTATTTCTCCGCCGTGCTGGAGGGCGTGCTGATCGTCGTGGCGGCGCTCCTGATCCTGCGCCAGGCCTGGCTGAGCTACGCGACGCCGACCCCGCTCGAGAACACCACGATCGGCTTGACCATCAACCTGATCGCGACTGGCATCAATGGCCTCTGGGCGCTGTATCTCTTCCGCTTCGGCCGCCGTCGGCGCTCACCGGCCTTCATCGCCGAGGCCTGGCACCTGACCAGCGACGTCGTCAGCTCGATCGGCGTCTTCTTCGGCCTGGTCCTCGTCGCTCTCACCGGCTGGCTCGTGCTCGATCCGCTGCTGGCCGTCATCGTCGCGGTCAACATCCTGTGGTCCGGCTGGCGGGTGATCCGCGATTCCGTCGGCGGACTGATGGATCACGCGGTCGCGGCGGAGGTCGAAAGCGAGATCCGCGCCATCATTTCGGCCGAGGCGACGGGCGCGATCGAGGTGCATGACCTCAGGACGCGCAATGCCGGCCGCGTCATCTTCATCGAGTTCCACCTGGTCGTGCCGGGCTCGATGACGGTCGCCGCCGGCCATGTCATCTGCGATCGCATCGAGGCGGCGCTGAGCAAGGCGATCGAGGGCTGCGAGGTGCTGATTCACATCGAGCCCGAGGCCGAGGCGCAGCATCACGGCGTGATCGTCCTGTAGCGGCCGCCGCCCGGACATCCGGGAAGGCGGGCAGAGCTTGATTTTCTGCCCCAAACTCATGATATCGGGCCTAACCCATTGGTTCTGATTGAAAGCGAGAGTTTCGCCATGTCCGACGATAACCAGTCCGTGCCCAACACCGAGCCGGCCGCCGAAGCGGCCCAGGCTGCGGCCGAGGCCGACGTCGCCGCGGCGCGCATCGCGGCGTTGGAGGCGGAAGTCGCCGAAATGAAGGATCGCACGCTGCGCACGGTCGCCGAGATGGAAAACCTGCGCCGCCGCACCGAGCGCGAGGTCGCCGATGCGCGGCAGTATGGCATCGCCGCCTTCGCCCGCGACATGCTGACGGCCGGAGACAATCTGGCCCGCGCCATCGACGCGGTGCCGGAGGAGGCGCGTGTCGAAAACGCCGCGCTCACCGCCCTGATCGACGGCGTCGAGATGACCGAGCGCGACCTGCAGAAATCGCTCGAGCGCCACGGCGTCCGCAAGCTCGAGCCGCTCGGCCAGAAGTTCGATCCGCACCTGCACCAGGCCGTGTTCGAGATCCCGACCGAGGAGCAGCCGGCCGGCACGGTGATGCAGGTGATGCAGTCCGGCTATGTGATCGGCGAGCGCGTGCTGCGCCCGGCCATGGTCGGCGTGGCCAAGGGGCCGGCCAAGCCCAGGGAGCCTAAGCCCGCCGACGACGCCCAGCGCTCCAGTTGAGGCAGGCGAGGCCGTGGACAGCGTGTTGCTCTACGGCCTCGATCTTCTCGGCGTCTTCGTCTTCGCGCTGACCGGCGCGCTCGCCGCCTCGCGCCGGCAGCTCGACATTGTCGGCTTCGCCTTCCTGGCCGCGGTGACCGGTGTCGGCGGCGGCACGGTGCGGGATGTCATCCTCGGCGCGACGCCGGTGCTCTGGATCACCCAGCCCGCCTATGTCGCGGTCTGCGTGGCGACGGCGGTGGCAACCTATTTCCTCGCGCCTTTCGTCGAATATCGCTATCGGCTGCTGCTCTGGGCCGATGCGATCGGCATCTCCGGCTATTGCGTGCTGGGCGCGTCGCGCGCGCTCGCCGTCGACGCTAGCCCGTTCGCGGCCGTAGTGATGGGCGTCATCACGGCCACTGTCGGTGGCATCATCCGCGACATCATCGCCGGCGAACCCTCCGTGCTGCTGCGCAAGGAGGTCTATGTCACGGCGACCGTCGCCGGCGCCGGCTTGTTCGTGATGGGCTCCGAGCTCGGCATGCCGTTCTGGCCGGCGGCGCTGCTCGGCGCCTTTTCGGCCTTCTTCGTCCGGGCCGGCGCGCTGGCCTTCGGCTGGACGCTGCCGACCTACCGCTCGCGCCCGGGCCGCGAGTTCCCCCCGCGCTAGAACTCGGCGACGCCGGCGCGCCGGAAGCGCGCTGGCCTCAGGTGGCGTAGCGCGTCGCGTCGACGCCGTAATGGTTCACATAGCGCTCGCTGATCGTGCCGACCGGCAGCACGATCAGAACGTCCGTCGTGCCGAACTGGCGGTCGATCACGGCGCCGTCGCCGATGTAGGCGCCAAGGCGCAGATAGCCCTTCACCAGCGGCGGCAGCAGCTTGAGCGCCGCCTTGGCGTCGATCGCCTCCGCCGGCAGCCGGTCCATGGCGACATGGCGTCCGGCGAGCGCGCTGACCGACCATTCCTCGGGCGCGCGGGCATTGTGGTGCAGGAAGGCGAGCGGCAGGGCGAGCGCCTCCGGATCGGTGCCGGAAAGCGAGGCGCAGCCGACCATGACGTCGACGCCGTGGCTGCGCACATAGCTCCAGATGCCATGCCAGAGCAGTTCCACCGTCCGCTTGGTGCGGTAGGGCGGCAGCACGCAGGAGCGGCCGAGCTCGAGGAATTTCAGGTGATCGTGGCGCGCGGTCAGGGCGCCGATGTCGAATTCGCTCGCCGTGTAGAAGCCGGAATGGCGCTCCGCCACCTCCTGGCGCAGCAGGCGGTAGGTGCCGACGATCTTCGGCTCGCCGGCGGCGGTCCGCGTGTCGTGGTCGATGACGAGGAGATGGTCGCAGATCTTGTCGAAGCCGTCGCGGTCCCGGCGCGACAGCTGCGTCTGCATGTCGGGGATCGCCGACATCTCCTCGTAGAATACCTTGTAGCGCAGCTTCTGCGCCTTCTTGATCTCGCGCGCTGTCGCCGCCAGGCGCACTTCCAGCGCGCCGATCCTTCCGAGCGGTTCAGTCGAGACGGGAGCGGGGCGAAGCGGCTTGGGCATTGCCTGCCTTATACCGCCGAAAACGCGTTGCGACAGGGTCAGCGGCGCCGTCCACGCCGCGGAGACCTGCCCGACCTGACCGGATGTTGCCGCTTCGGCACGCTTTGGCATCGTTCGCTCCAGCATTCCCGTCACCCGGGCCTCGTCGTTCCTGTCGCACGAGCAAAGCACAGCTCTCCGACAGTTTGGTGACGAAGCGTTCGCGACTCCGCCTCGCGCCCGTGCCAAGCTGACCGCCATGCCGCCCGCCGCCACCAGAATCGGTCATTCGCCTGCGGGTGATTCGTTCGTCCCTTTGCCGCGCCGGGGACGCCGGAGCGCCTTCGGGCTGCCCTCAGGCCGCCGCCAGCACCCTTTCGCCGCCGACGCGGTAGCCGATCGCCTCGGCGAGATGCGCGCGCCCGACCTGGTCTGCGCCATCGAGGTCGGCGATGGTGCGGGCGACCTTCAGAACCCGGTGATAGCCCCGCGCGGAGAGCTTCAGAGCGGCGGCCGCGTCCTGGAGCAGGCGCAGGCCGGCGGCGTCGGGCGCCGCGACCAGCTCGATCAGCGCGGCGCCGCAATGGGCGTTGATGGCGATCGCGCCGGCCGACATCCGCTCATAGCGTTCGGCCTGGATGGCGCGGGCGGCCGCGACGCGATCCGCGACGGCGGCGCTCGCCTCCGCGACCGGCGCGCCGATCAGGTCGGCGGCGGTGACGGCCGGGATCTCGATGCGCATGTCGATCCGGTCGAGGAAAGGTCCGGAAAGCCGCGCCTGGTAATCGGCCGCACAGCGCGGGCCGCGCGCGCAGCTCTGGCCCGGCTCGCCGGCCATGCCGCAGCGGCACGGGTTCATCGCGGCGACGAGCTGGAAGCGGGACGGATAGCTGACCCGATGATTGGCCCGCGCGATCACCACCTCGCCGGCCTCCAGCGGCTGGCGGAGCGAATCGAGCACCTGCGGGGTGAATTCCGGCAATTCGTCGAGGAACAGCACGCCGTGATGGGCGAGCGAGGCCTCGCCCGGGCGGGCGCGCAGCCCGCCACCGACCATGGCGGCCATCGAGGCGGAGTGATGCGGCGCGCGGAACGGGCGCCGGTCGGTCAGCCTGCCGCCGGAGAGCTCGCCGCCGATCGATGCGATCATCGAGACCTCGAGCAGTTCCTTCGGCCGGAGCGGCGGCAGGATCGAGGGCAGGCGGCTCGCCAGCATGGATTTGCCCGCGCCGGGCGGCCCTGCCATCAGGAGGTTGTGTCCGCCGGCGGCGGCGATCTCCAGCGCGCGGCGGCCGCTTTCCTGGCCCTTGATGTCGGCGAGATCGGCGAGCCCGCCGCCGTCCTGGCGCAGCGCCGGCTCGGGCCGGGTCAGCACCTGCGTGCCCTTGAAGTGATTGGCGATGGCGATCAGGCTGCGCGGCGCGAGGATGTCCATGTCGCCGCCGGCCCAGGCCGCCTCCGGCCCGCAGGCGGCGGGGCAGATCAGCCCGCGTCCCATCGCATTGGCGCCGATCGCCGCCGGCAGCACGCCCGCGACGGCCGCGATGGTGCCGTCGAGGGAAAGCTCGCCCAGAACGACATAGTCGGCGAGCCTTTCCCCCGGCACGACGCCGAGCCCGGCCATCAGGCCAAGCGCGATCGGCAGGTCGTAGTGGCTTCCCTCTTTGGGCAGGTCGGCGGGAGCGAGATTGACGACGATCCGCTTTGGCGGCAGGGCAAGGCCGGAGGCATGCAGGGCGGCGCGCACCCGTTCGCGGCTCTCGGCGACGGCCTTGTCGGGCAGGCCGACGATGACGATGCCGGGAAAGCCCGGCGCGATCTGCACCTGGACGTCGACCGGCACCGCCTCGATGCCCTGGAACGCTACCGTCGTGACATGCGCGACCATTGCCCGCCATCCCCGTTTGTGGATTGACGTTACGTCAGTCTCTGCGCGAAGGCAAGAACAGGCCGTGAACATCCACGCGAATGGCGCGGACGCTATGGGGCGGAGCGGCTCACCGCTTCGCTTCGACCGCGTCCCAGATCAACGACGCGATGTCGGCGCCGCCGAAGCGCTTCACTTCGCGGATGCCGGTCGGCGAGGTGACGTTGATCTCGGTCAGATAGTCGCCGATCACGTCGATGCCGACGAATAGGAAGCCGCGCTTCTTCAGCTCCGGCCCGATCGCCTCGCAGATCTCGCGGTCGCGGCGGGTCAGTTCGATCGGCTCGGGACGGCCGCCGACATGCATGTTGGAGCGCGATTCGCCATCGGCCGGCACGCGGTTGATCGCGCCGACCGCGACGCCATCGACCAGGATGATGCGCTTGTCGCCGGCGCGCACCGCCGGCAGATAGCGCTGCACGACATAGGGTTCGCCGCGATAGGCGGCGGCGAAGATCTCGAGCAGCGAGGCGAGGTTCTGGTCGCCTTCGGAGAGGCGGAACACGCCGGCGCCGCCATTGCCGAACAAGGGCTTGATGATGATGTCGCCATGTTCCTGGCGGAAGCGGCGGATCTCGTCGGCATCGCGCGAGATCAGCGTCGGCGGCATCAGCTTCGGATATTCGGTGACGAAGATCTTTTCCGGCGCGTTGCGCACCTCGGCGGGGTCGTTGACCACCAGCGTCTTCGGATGGATGCGCTCGAGCAGGTGCGTCGTCGTGATGTAGCCCATGTCGAAGGGCGGATCCTGGCGCAGGAAGACGGCGTCGAGCGTCGACAGGTCGGTGCGGTCCTTGTCGCCGAGCGAGAAGTGGTCGCCGGGCACATCGCGCACGGTGACCGCCTCGATCGCCGCCTCGACCCGGCCGTCGTTCAGCGACAGCCGGTCCGGCGTGTAGTGGTAGAGCTTGTGGCCGCGCCGCTGGCCCTCCAGCATGATGGCAAAGGTGGAATCGCCCCGGATGTTGATGTTGGCGATGTGGTCCATCTGGACGGCGACGGAAAGCGACATGGAGGCCCCCAATGCGGAATAGGCCTCTTATGTCGTGTGGCGGGGCCGAATGGCAATGCCGTCGATCAGCGATCGGATTGAAAAGCGTCGACGATGTGATGCGGCAGCCGGCGCGGCAGGACGGCGACGACGTCGAAGCGGAGCCGCATCGCCGCCGCTTCCGGATGCCGGGCGAGGAAGCTTTGCGCCGCCCGGATCAGGCGGCTTCGCGCCGCCGGCGTGATGGCGAGGATGGCGGCGTCGCGGCTGCGCCGGGCCTTGACCTCGACGAAGACGAGCGTGGCGCCGCGCCGCATGACGAGGTCGATCTCGCCGAGCGGGCTGCGGAAGCGCCGGGCGACCGTGCGGTAGCCCTTCAAATTCAGGAAAAGCGCGGCGACCGTTTCGGCGAAACGGCCATGCCGTTCGGAGGCGCGGCGGTCAGGCCGCGCCATCGTCGTCGTGATCCGCGCCGGGATCGCCGTTGTCCGCTTCGCCAGCGGCTTCCGCCTTCAGCTCCAAAGCGCGCTGGTAGAGCTCGCGCTTCGGCAGCCCGGTGGCGGTCGCGGCCAGCGCCGCCACCTGCTTCAGCGGATGTTCGGAAAGCAGCCGGGAAAGCAGCGTGTCGACCGCCTCCGCTTCCGGCGCGGTCTCGGCGGGCGGGCCGATCAGGATGACGATCTCGCCGCGCGGCGGCGCTTCCGCGCCATAGGCCTCGGCCAGCGAGCCGAGCGTGCCGCGCCGGACCGTCTCGAAGGTCTTGGTCAGCTCGCGCGCCACCACGGCTGGGCGGTCGGGCCCGAGCATCTCGGCCATGTCGACCAATGCGTCGAGCGTCCGGTGCGGCGATTCGTAGAAGATCAGCGTCGCCGGAACGGCGCCGAGCGCCGCCAGCCGCTTCTTGCGGCCGACGGTGCGGTTGGGCAGGAAGCCGGCGAACAGGAAGGTGTCGGTCGGCAGCGCAGCCGCGACGAGCGCCGTCAAAAGCGCCGAGGCGCCGGGGATCGGCACGACGCGGTGGCCTGCAGCCACCATGTCGCCGACGAGGCGGAAGCCCGGGTCGGAGACGAGCGGCGTGCCGGCGTCGCTGACCAGCGCCACCACCTTGCCCTCGGCGAGCGCGGCAAGCAGCTTCGGCCGCTGCCGGTCTGCATTGTGCTCGTGATAGGCCAAAAGCTCGGTGTCGATGCCGTAATGACGCGTCAGCACGCGGGTGACGCGGGTATCCTCGCAGGCGATGATGTCGGCGGCGGCGAGTGTGGCGAGGGCGCGCAGCGTGATGTCGCGCAGATTGCCGATCGGCGTCGCGACGACATAGAGCCCGGGCTCCAGCGTCGGCGCCCGCACGGACTGGCCGTCGATCCGGTAGCGCGCGCCGCCGCCTTCTGCCGTCGCATGGTCGCCGCCGCTCATCGCCGGGCCGCGCCGTTGTGGAGATGTGACACTCGACCTGAATTCACCGGATCGCCGCTCGTTGCCCTGAATTGCACCATGCCTTTCCAGTACAGTCATCGCGCGCGAATGAACAGGAGAAGGCTGTGGGTTGGTTTCGTAGCGAAGGGCTTCGCGGCCGGGTGCTCGCGCCGATGCTGGCGGCGCTCGGCCTGCTCTCGGCCTGTTCCTCGACCCTCGACAATGCGGGGCTCGGCGCCGGTGTCGCGCCGGCGACGTCCGGCGGCCAGGCGGCAGGCGGCGAGACGCTGGGCAATGGCTCGGTGCGCGTGGCGCTGCTGGTGCCGCGCTCGGCCAATGGCAATGCCGGCGTCATCGCCAGCAATCTGAGGAACGCCGCCGATCTGGCGCTGCGCGAGTTCCAGGGCAACGCCAATCTGCAGATCCTGGTCAAGGACGATCGCGGCACGCCGGAAGGAGCGCGCGAGGCGGCTTCCGAGGCGATCGCGCAGGGCGCGGAACTGATCCTGGGGCCGCTCTTCGCCCAGTCGGTGGCGGCGGCGGCTTCCGTCGCCCGTCCGGCCGGCGTGCCCGTCGTTGCGTTCTCGACCGACACGTCGGTCGCGGCTCGCAACGTCTATCTCCTGAGCTTCCTGCCGCAATCCGACGTCGACCGCATTGTCGGCTATGCCGCCGGGCGTGGAAAGCGGTCGATTGCGGCGCTCCTGCCCGACAATGGCTACGGCACGGTGATGCAGGCGGCGCTGCAGCGCGTCGCGACGACGAGCGGCGCGCGCATCGTCACCATCGAGCGCTACGGGGCGGATCGCGCCGCCATGCAGCAGAAGGCGCAGGCGGTTGCCAGGCTGGTGCAGAGCGGGCAGGCCGACGCGGTGTTCATGCCGGATGGCGGCGACGCCGCGCCCTTTCTCGGCCAGGGCCTGAGTGCGAATGGCGTCCGGCCGGGTCAGGTGCAGTTGCTCGGCTCCGGCCAGTGGGACGATCCGCGCATCGCGGCCGAGCCGACCCTGAAGGGCGGCTGGTATCCGGCGCCGGATAGAGCCGGATTCGCGGCCTTCGCCAACCGCTACCAGGGCGTGTTCGGCGCCGCGCCGGCGCGCACGGCCTCGCTCGGCTATGACGCGACGAGCCTCGCAGCGGGCCTCGCCTCGCGCTATGGCAACCAGCGCTTCGCGCCCGCGAACCTCGCCAGCCCGAACGGTTTCATCGGCGTCGACGGGGCCTTCCGCTTTCTGCCCGACGGCACCAACCAGCGCCAGCTCGCGGTCTACGAGCTCGGCGGCGGCGCGCCCGTCCAGATCGAGCGTGCGCCGCAGTCTTTTGCGCGGACGGGGAGCTAGCGTCTACGCGGCGAGGTCGGCGACGACGGCGTCGAGCACGAAGGAGCCAGAACGGGTGCAGCGGATGCGGTTTTCGTCGATCCGTTCGACCATGCCGTGCTCGATCAGGTCGCCCAGCCGGCGCGGGTCGAGGTCGCGGCCGGAGATCGCCCGGTAGCGGCGCAGGTCGATGCCCTCGATCAGGCGGAGTCCCATCAGCAGCATCTCGTCGCCGGCTTCCTCGGCGCTCAGGATTTCATTCGTTTCGATGCCGTCGCCCCAGGATTCGACGCGCCCCAGCCATTGCTCGGGTTCACGCGTGATCGCGGTGGCGTGGCGGCGGCCGTCGATCACCAGGCGGCCATGCGCGCCGGGGCCGATGCCGGCATATTCGCCGTAGCGCCAGTAGACGAGGTTGTGCCGGCATTCGCCGCCCGGCACGGCATGGTTGGAGATCTCGTAGGACGGGCGGCCATGCTGCTCGCAGACCTCCTGGGTGATCTCGAACAGCGTCGCCGCGGTATCCTCGTCCGGGATCGCCAGCTTGCCGGCCTTGTAGAGCTTCTCGAACATCGTGCCCGGCTCGATGGTGAGCTGGTAGAGTGACATGTGGTCGGAAGCCCGCTCCAGCGCCTGCAGCAGCTCGGCCCGCCACATGTCGGGCGTCTGGCCGGGGCGGGCATAGATCAGGTCGAAGGAAAGGCGCGGGAAGGTGGCGCGGGCGATGTCGATGGCGCGCATCGCCTCCTCGACATTGTGGATGCGGCCGAGCGCCTTCAGGTCGGCGTCGTTCAGCGCCTGCACGCCGAGCGAGACGCGGTTGACGCCGGCGGCGCGATAGCCGCGGAAGCGTTCCGCCTCGACGCTGGAGGGGTTCGCCTCCATAGACACCTCGACGTCCGGCGCGACGTTCCAGGCGCCGCCGATGGCGTCGAGGATGGTGCCGACGGATTTCGGGTCCATCAGCGACGGCGTGCCGCCGCCGAGGAAGATCGAGTTGACCGTCTTGCCCGGCGACTTGGCCGCCATGGTCTGGATCTCGGTGACGAAAGCCCTGGCGAAGCGCTCCTGATCGACACCCTGATGGCGGACATGCGAGTTGAAGTCGCAATAGGGACACTTGGCCGCGCAGAACGGCCAGTGCACATAGACGCCGAATCCGGGTTCGATCGGGGCGGGCATGGGTTCAGGCCCCGAGTTCGGCGCTTGCGAACAGGGCGAAGGCGCGCGCCCGGTGCGACAGCGCATCGGTGCGGCCCGAAGACCAGCCGTGCTTCTCGTCCGCTACCATCTCGCCGAAGCTGCGCTCGTGGCCTTCCGGCAGGAAGGCCGGATCATAGCCGAAGCCGAGTTCGCCGCGCGGCGGCCAGATCATCGTGCCGTCGATCTCGCCGCGATAGTAGCGCGTCGTGCCATCCGGAAAGGCGAGGCAGAGCACGGCGACGAAACGCGCGGCGCGCTGGTCCGGCGTCAGCGCGCCGGCCTGCTGCAGCTTCTCCTCGACATTGCGCATGGCGCGGGCGAAATCGCCGTCGGGCGCCGCCCAGTCGGCCGAGTAGACGCCGGGATCGCCGCCGAGCGCATCGACGCAGAGGCCGGAATCGTCGGAAAGCGCCGGGAAGCCCGATGCCGTCGCGGCGGCATGCGCCTTGATCGCGGCGTTTTCCTCGAAGGTCGTGCCGGTCTCGTCCGGCACCGGCAGGCCGAGTTCGCCGACCGATACGACCTTGAGGCCGAAGGGCGCCAGCAGGCCGGCGAATTCGCGCAGCTTGCCGCCATTGTGCGTGGCGATGACGAGCGTATCGCCCGCCGACAGGCTGTGGTCGGTTCTGGTCATCAGAGGATCGCCAGCTTCTGCAGTTCGACCAGGTCGGCGATGCCGCCCTTCGCGAGTTGCAGCATCGCGGCAAGCTCCGCCTCGCTGAACGGCTTGCCCTCGGCCGTGCCCTGGATCTCGACGATGCCGCCCGAGCCGGTCATGACGAAATTGGCGTCGGTCTCGGCTTCGGAATCCTCGGCATAGTCGAGATCGAGCACCGGCGTACCGCGATACATGCCGACTGAGACGGCGGCGATATGGTCGCGGATCACCTTCGGGCCAACCATGTCGCGCGTCTTCATCCACTGCACGCAGTCATGAAGCGCGATCCAGGCGCCGGTGACCGAGGCGGTGCGGGTGCCGCCATCCGCCTGCAGCACGTCGCAGTCGATCGTGATCTGCTTCTCGCCGAGATGGACGAGGTCGACCACGGCGCGCAGCGAGCGGCCGATCAGACGCTGGATTTCCTGAGTGCGTCCCGACTGCTTGCCGACCGCGGCCTCGCGGCGCATGCGATCGCCGGTCGCGCGCGGCAGCATGCCGTATTCCGCCGTCACCCAGCCCTTGCCGGAGCCGCGCAGCCAGGACGGCGGCTTCTCTTCGAGGCTGGCGGTGCATAGCACATGCGTATCGCCGAATTTCACCAGGCAGGAGCCTTCCGCGTGCTTGGCAACGCCGCGTTCTAGCGTTACCGCACGCAGGGCGTCCGCGGCGCGTTTCGAAGGTCGCATTGGGGGTATCCTGATTGTTTCGTTGGTCCGCTTGTACAGGCCGCCGGCGCGAAACGTAAAGCCCCGCTTGAACCGGCCGGCAAAATCGACACTTAATCAAGGAGATCGCGGAATTCCGCGCCCCGCATGACGAGAGGACCCGCTGTCGTGACCGCCGAGCGCAGAACCCCCGAAGCGATGTCGTCGGCGCTTGCGGCGCTGGACCAGCGCTCGCGCGAGATCTTCCGTCGGATCGTCGACAGCTATCTGGAGACCGGCGAGCCGCTCGGCTCGCGCAATCTGGCGCGGATCCTGCCGATGGCGCTGTCGCCGGCCTCGGTGCGTAACGTCATGGCCGATCTCGAGGGGCTCGGGCTGATCTATTCGCCGCACACTTCCGCCGGGCGCCTGCCGACCGAGAGCGGGCTTCGCCTGTTCGTCGACGCCATGCTTGAGGTGGGGGACCTGACAACCGACGAGCGACGCGCCATCGAGAGCCGCGTCGCCGGCGGCGGCGCCGGCCGCAGCGTCGATGACGTGCTGTCCGAGGCCGGGCGCATGCTCTCCGGCCTGTCGCGCGGCGCCGGCGTCGTGCTGGCGTCGAAGAGCGACCAGCGGTTGAAGCATATCGAGTTCGTTCGGCTCGAACCGACGCGGGCGCTGGTCGTGCTCGTCGGCGAGGACGGCTCGGTCGAGAACCGGCTGATCGATCTCGACCCCGGCACCACGCCGTCGAGCCTGGTCGAGGCCACCAACTATCTGAACACGCATCTGCGCGGCCGCAGCCTGGCCGAGGCGCGGGCCGAGCTGACCCGACGCCAGCAGCAGGTGCGGGCCGAACTCGACCAGCTCACGGCGCGCCTGGTCGACGCCGGCCTCGCCAGCTGGGTCGAGGCGAGCGGCGGCCGCCCGGACACGCTCATCGTCCGCGGCCAGGCCAATCTGCTCGACGATGTTCGCGCGGCCGAGGATCTGGAGCGCATCCGCCTGCTCTTCGACGACATCGAGACGCAACGCGAGCTGGTGCGCCTGCTCGGCAGCGCCGAGGAGGGCGAGGGCGTGCGCATCTTCATCGGTTCGGAGAACAAGCTGTTCTCGCTCTCCGGTTCGTCGCTGGTGGTCTCGCCCTATCGCGATTCCGAGAGCCGCGTCGTCGGCGTGCTCGGCGTCATCGGGCCGACGCGGCTCAACTATGCGCGCATCGTGCCGATGGTCGACTACACCGCCAAGCTGGTCGGGCGGCTGATCGGCCCCTGAGGCGCGGACGCGACCCTCTGCCGTCTATACAGCGTCGCGGCGAGCCGATATGAGAACGTTTCAAAGATAATGGAGACGAAACATGGCGACGGGTACCGACAAACTGGTCACGGTTTTCGGAGGCTCAGGCTTTATCGGCCGTCATGTCGTGCGCGCGCTCGCCAAGCGCGGCTGGCGCGTCCGCGTGGCCGTGCGCAGGCCGGATCTGGCGGGTCACGTGCAGCCGCTCGGCGCCGTCGGCCAGATCATGCCGGTGCAGGCCAATCTGCGCTATCGCTGGTCGGTCGATCGCGCCGTCGAGGGCGCCGACGCGGTGGTCAACCTCGTCGGGCTCCTGAGCGAGAGCGGCCGCCAGAACTTCAACGCCGTGCATGATTTCGGCGCCCGCGCCGTCGCCGAGGCGACCCGTGCCGCCGGCATTCCGATCCTCGTGCACCAGTCGGCCCTCGGCGCCGATCCGAAGTCCGATTCCCTCTATGCCCGCACCAAGGCGAAGGGCGAAGCCGCCGTGCGCGAGACCGTGCCGGAGGCCGTGATCTTCCGGCCGTCGATCGTCTTCGGCCCCGAGGACGAGTTCTTCAACCGCTTCGGCAACCTCGCCCGCATCTCGCCGTTCCTGCCGCTGATCGGCGGCGGCGGGACCCGGTTGCAGCCGGTCTTCGTCGGCGACGTCGCCGAGGCGATCGCCCGTGCGGTCGAGGGTCAGCTCGCCGGCGGTACGATCTACGAACTGGGCGGCCCCGAGGTGAAGACCTTCCGCGAATGCATGGAATTGCTGCTCGCCGAGATCGAGCGCTCGCCGCTGCTCGTCTCCGTGCCGTGGTCGGTGGCGCACTACATCGCCCTGGTGGCGCAGATGCTGCCGAAGCCGCTCCTGACCGTCGACCAGGTCCGCCTGCTGAAGCAGGACAACATCGTCTCGACCGCCGCCGAGGCGGAGGGCCGCACGCTCGCCGGCATCGGCATCAACCCGAGCAACATGCGCGGCGTTCTGCCGTCCTATCTGCAGCGCTTCAAGCCGCACGGCCAGTTCGATCACAAGCGCACGGCCTGAGCCGGTACTTCTTCTCGACATGAAAAGGCCCTCGCCAGGCGACTGGCGAGGGCCTTTTTCTGGGCGGTTGAGGGCTGGCCTCAGCCGAAGGTGAGCAGGGCGGCGAGCCCGACGGCGCCGAGGCCGATGCGCCAATAGGCAAAGGGCGCGAAGCCGCGCTGGCTGACGAAATCGAGCAGCCGCCGGACCACGAAGACGCCGGCGATGAAGGCCGCGATGAAGCCGACGACGATGTTCCAGGCCCCGGCGGTCGTGATCTGGTCGTGTGTCTTGTAGAGGTCGTAGGCGAAGGCGCCGACCATGGTCGGCATCGCCAGGAAGAACGAGAATTCGGCCGCCGCGCGCTTGTCGCTGCCGAACAGCATCGCCGCGACGACCGACGCGCCCGAGCGCGATACGCCCGGGATCATGGCCACGCATTGCGCCAGGCCGATGCCGAAATACATGCCGAGCGGGAAGTGCGTCGCGTCGTGGTAGCGCGGCTTGAGATCGAGCCGGTCGACCACCAGCAGCACGAAGCCGCCCAGGATCAGCATGATGCAGATCAGCATCGGGCTCTCGAACAGCACCTGCTTGATGAAGCCGTGCGCCAGCACGCCGATGACCACCGCGGGCAGGAAGGCGAGCAGGATGCCGGCGACGAAGCGTCGGGTGCCGGGATCGCTCGGCAGATCGCGCAGCATCTTAACCAGACGTCCGGAATAGACCGTCAAGATGGCCAGGATGGCGCCGAGCTGGATCAGTACCTCGAAGGCCCGGCCCGGACTGTCGAAGCCGAGGAAGTGGCCCGCCAGCAGCAGATGACCGGTGGAGGATACGGGAATGAATTCAGTCAGGCCTTCGATCAGGCCGAGGACGAGCGCGTTCAGCAAGCTCTGGAGATCCATCATCGCTCCCGGGCGCAGGGGCGAAGCTCGAAAGCCGCGAATCGGCTTGATACTCGCCACAATCGGGGCCTATATGCGGGCGCTGACGCCGTTCTCGCAATCGTCTTTGCCGCGGCAGAATCGCCTCGCGCCTTCATCACACGATCTGCCATAGCTGATGCCGTTTCTTCATCATCATCCGTTTTCCGCCGCCTCGCGCTATGCTCGCCTCGTGCTCGCAGAGTATGACGAGCCCGTCGAGCTCATCGAGGAAAAGCCCTGGGTCCGGAACGCCGAGCTTCTGGCGATGAATCCGGCCGGCACGCTGCCGGTCTTCATCGACGACAATGAGGCGGTGGTGGCCGGCGGGTCGGTGATCACCGAATATCTCGTCGAGACCAAGGGCGCGCGCATGGGCGAGGTTCGCCTGATGCCCGAGCATGCCGCCGACCGCGCCGAGGTGCGTCGCCTGGTCGAGTGGTTCGCCGGCAAGCTGCACGGCGAGGTGACGGGCTATCTGGTCAACGAGAAGATCTACAAGCGGCAGATGAAGACCGGCGAAGGCAACACGTCGCCTGATCCCGCCGCGATCCGTGCCGCCCGCGCCAATGTCCGCTATCATGTCCAGTATATCGGCTATCTGGCGGCGCGTCGGAACTGGCTGGCCGGGCGTGAGCTGACGTTGGCGGATTTCGCGGCCGCGGCCGAGATCTCCTGCATCGACTATCTTGGCGAGGTGCCATGGGATGCGGACGAAGCGGCGAAGGCCTGGTATGCGCGGGTGAAGTCGCGGCCGTCCTTCCGGCCGCTGCTGAGCGATGCCGTGCGGGGCATTCCGCCGGCGGCGCACTACGCCGACCTGGACTTCTGAGCGCGCTGACACCCAAGCAACTGGCGGCCGAGAAGGCGCGGCTCGTCGCCGACGCCCGCGCCGAGGGTTTCGACGCCGTTCGCATTGCCGCGCCCGACGCCATCCCGCTTGCTCCGGAGCGGCTCGCGACCTTCCTGGCCGAAGGCCATCACGGCAGCATGGCCTGGATGCAGGAGACCGCGGAACGCCGCGCCGATCCGCGCGTGCTCTGGGCCGATGTCCGTTCCATCGTCATGCTCGGGCTGAACTACGGTCCCGATCAGGACCCGCGCGCGCTGCTTCGCGAGCGCGATCGCGGCAACATCTCCGTCTACGCGCGCAACCGCGACTATCACGACATCATCAAGGGCAAGTTGAAGCAACTCGCCGGCCGCCTCGCGTCGCGCACCGGATCCGAGGTCAAGGTGTTCGTCGACACGGCGCCGGTGATGGAGAAGCCGCTCGCCGCCGCCTCCGGCCTCGGCTGGCAGGGCAAGCATACCAATCTCGTCTCGCGCGAATTCGGCTCCTGGCTGTTCCTCGGCTCGATCTTCACGGCGCTCGACCTGCCGGTCGATCCGCCCGAGCGCGATCATTGCGGCTCGTGCCGCGCCTGTCTCGACGCCTGCCCGACCAACGCGTTTCCGGCGCCCTACCGGATCGATGCTCGGCGCTGCATCTCCTATCTCACGATCGAGAATGCCGGGCCGATCCCGCGCGAGTTCCGCGCCGCCATGGGCAACCGGATCTATGGCTGCGACGACTGCCTCGCCGCCTGCCCGTGGAACAAGTTCGCCCGCGCTGCGTCCGAGATGAAGCTGAAGCCGCGGGCAGAGCTGGAGCGGCCGGCACTCACCGACCTCGCCGCGCTCGACGATGCCGCCTTCCGGGCGTTCTTCTCCGGCTCGCCGGTCAAGCGCATCGGCCGCGACCGCTTTGTGCGCAACGTCCTGGTGGCGATTGGAAATTCGGAGGACCCGACGCTGCTGCCGGCGGTGCGATCCCTGCTCGGCGACCCGGCGCCGGTGGTCCGCGGCGCCGCGGTCTGGGCGCTGTCGCGCCTGGCGCCGGATGAATTCGAGGCGATGCGGGCCGGCGCGGTCTCGCGGGAGGACGACGGCACCGTGAAAGAAGAATGGCGGGCCTTGAGGCCCGCCATCGCATGATCGCGTCTGGACTGGCGGCGACGGCCGCTCAGCCCTTCAGGACCTTCTTCTCCGCCACCGTGGTGTCGGCGTTCAGGCGGTAGACGATCGGCACGCCGGTCTCGAGCTCGCGCTCCAGGATCTCGGCAGGCGTCAGGCCCTCGAGCGCCATGATCAGCGCGCGCAGCGAATTGCCGTGCGCCGCCACCAGCACCTTCTCGCCGCGCATCACCGGCGGCAGGATATTGAAGATGTAATAGGGCCAGACGCGGGCGCCGGTGTCCTTCAGCGACTCGCCGCCCGGCGGCGGCACGTCATAGGACCGGCGCCAGATCTTGACCTGTTCCTCGCCCCACTTGGCGCGGGCGTCGTCCTTGTTCAGGCCCGAGAGGTCGCCATAGTCGCGCTCGTTCAGCGCCTGGTCGCGGATCGTCGTCAGGTCGTCCTGGCCCAGTTCGCCGAGCATCAGCTTGAGCGTGTTCTGCGCGCGGCTGAGTTCCGAGGTGAAGGCTAGGCCGAAGGAGAGGTCGAGCGCCTTGAGCCGCTTGCCGGCGGCGGTCGCCTCGGCGATGCCCTGCTCCGTCAGCGCGGGGTCGCGCCAGCCGGTGAACAGGTTCTGCAAGTTCCACTCACTCTGGCCATGGCGCACGAGCACGAGAAGGCGATCCATGCGGAAGGCTCCTTTTTCAGTTCAGTCGGTGAAGCCGAGAACGTCGGCCATGGAATAGCGGCCGGGCTTGCGGCCATGGGCCCATAACGCCGCCTTGACGGCACCGCGGGCGAAGAGGGCGCGGTCCGAGGCGTGGTGCGCGAGCGTGATCATCTCGCCTTCGCCGGACAGCATGACCGAATGGTCGCCGATGACGCTGCCGCCGCGCAAGGTGGCGAAACCGATCGTGCCGCGCTCGCGCGGGCCGGTGATGCCGTCTCGGACGCGGACCGAATGCGAGGCGAGATCGATGTCGCGGCCTTCGGCCGCCGCCTGGCCGAGCATCAGCGCGGTTCCCGACGGGGCATCGACCTTGTGGCGGTGATGCATCTCCAGCACCTCGACGTCGAAATCGGCATCGAGCGCCCGCGCCGCCTGGCGCACGAGCTGCGCCAGCAGGTTGACGCCGAGGCTCATATTGCCGGCCTGCACGATGACGGCATGGCGGGCGGCGGCATCGATCGCGGCGTGGTCGTCGATCGAGAGGCCGGTGGTGCCGATGACGTGGACGATGCGCGCCTGCGCGGCGATCTCGGCGAAGCCGAGCGTCGCGGCCGGGGCGGTGAAGTCGAGCACGCCCTGCGCCTTGGCGAAGACCGGCAGCGGGTCGTCCGTGACCGCGACGCCGAGCGGCGGCAGGCCTGCGAGCACACCGGCATCCTGTCCGAGGAAGGGCGAGCCCTCGCGCTCGATCGCGCCGGCCACCGTAACGCCCTCGGTCTCCGTGACGATCCGGATCAGCGTGCGGCCCATGCGGCCGGCGGCGCCGACGATGACGAGACCCATATCGGTCATGGCGTATTCCCCCGAAGTTCAGTGCGCATATAGCAGGCCGGTCGCCCATGCGGGAAGGGGCGGGACCCTAGATCGCCGATGCCACCTCGATTTCGGAAAGGATGGCCTTGGCCGCCGCCTTCGGGTCGGCCGCTTCGATGATCGGCCGCGCGACGACGAGATGGTCGGCTCCGGCCTTTATCGCGGCGGCCGGGGTCGCGATCCGCTTCTGGTCGCCGAGCATCGAGCCGGCGGGGCGGATGCCGGGTGTCACGATCGCCATGCCGGCGCCGACGATGGCGCGCATGGCGCCGGCCTCTTCCGGCGAGCAGACAATGCCGTTCATGCCGGCGGCGCGGGCATCGGCGGCGCGGCGGGCCACCATCTCGGCCGGGCCGGCCGCATAGCCGGCAGCCGTAAGATCGGCCTCGTCCATCGAGGTCAGAACGGTGACCGCGAGCAGGCGGAGATCGCTGGCGCCCTTGCCCTTGACGGCGGCGCGCATCGCCTTCGGATAGGCGTGGATGGTGCAGAAATGCATGCCGAGCTTGGCGATGTTCTGCACGGCGTGCTCGACGGTGTTGTCGATGTCGAGCAGCTTGACGTCGAGGAAGACCTTCTTGCCCTGGCCGACCAGCCGCTCGGCGAAGGCGAGGCCGCCGGCGAAGCAGAGCTGCAGGCCGACCTTGTAAAAGGTGACGGTGTCGCCGAGGGTCGCGACCATTTCCTCGGCCGCCTCGACGGTGGGAACGTCCAGGCCGACGATCAGGCGGTCGCGAATGTCGAGCAGGGGCATGGTCGAGCCTCTTGGTTCGGCCGCGGGGCGGCGTGTCGATATCAATTCGCGCGCGCCGGCGCGCAGGGCAGGACTGGCCGCGATCCTCCGCGCGGAGACGTTGCGCGTTGGGCTGAGGGAGCTCGGCTGGATCGGCGGCGGACGTGCGGATCAGTGCGCCCGTCTATAGACCCATACGCGGGCGGGCGGAACGTTCTTCATCACCCAGCCCGTATGGGTGGTCGAGAACAGGACGGGATCGGTCGGAATCGGCGAGGCGAGGCCGTAGGAAAACTGGATGAAGGGCTGGCCGGGGGCGAGCCGGTCGAAGGCCGCCCCGATCAGCGCGCTGCGCCGGGCCGGCGGCTGGGTCAGCAGCGGCAGGCTGGAGATCACGGCGCCGACCGGACCCGCGATGCAGCCGTTCAGCGAGTGCTCCAGCGCATAGGCATCGCCCTCGATGATCCGCACGCCCGTGAACCGCTTTTCCAGCAGACGGCAGAAATCGCCGCTGTATTCGATCGACACGATCCGCTCCGGCGCGACGCCGCGCTCGATCAGCGCCTGGGTGACAACGCCCGTGCCGGGCCCGAGTTCGATGACGGGCAGGGTGTCGTCCGGATCCACGAAACTCGCCATCAGCTTGGTGAGCGCCTTGCCCGAGGGACTGACGGCGCCCATCGAGAGCGGTTTCCCCATCCAGCTCCGAAAGAAGCGGACCTCATCGGCGACCAGCGCCTTCAGCTTTCGCTTCTGGATTGAGGACATGGAAGACCCGAATCGTTGTGTGGCCGAACTATGCGCGCTTCATCGCGGCAATCCTGTGACGGATATCGTGTCAGCCGCCGCCGAAAAAGTCTCGGATCCGGGCAAAGAATCCTGCGGATTCAGGATTGGTCTCCTCCGACGAGGCCTTCTCGAATTCCTCGAGCAGCTCGCGCTGGCGTCGCGACAGGTTGCGCGGCGTCTCGACGACGACCTGGATGTACATGTCGCCCATCTGGCTGGAGCGCAGGACGGGCATGCCCTTGCTCTTCAGGCGGAACTGCTTGCCGGTCTGGGTGCCTTCCGGAACCTTGACGCGGGTCTTGCCGCCGTCGACGGTCGGCACGTCGAACTGGCCGCCGAGCGCCGCCGTCGTCAGCGAGATCGGCACGCGACAGAAGATGTCGGCGCCCTCGCGCTGGAACAGGCTGTGCGGCTTGACCGACAGGAACAGATAGAGGTCGCCGGCCGGGCCGCCGCGCAACCCTGCCTCGCCCTCGCCGGAGAGGCGGATGCGGGTGCCGTCCTCGATGCCGGCGGGAATGTTGACCGAGAGCGTGCGCTCCTGCGTCTTGCGGCCGGAGCCGGCGCACTTGTCGCACGGGTCGGAGATGATCTCGCCGCGGCCCTGGCAGGTCGGGCAGGTGCGCTCGATCGAGAAGAAGCCCTGCGCCGCGCGGACGCGGCCATGGCCGTCGCAGGTGGTGCAGACCTTGGGATGCGAGCCGGGCTTGGCGCCGGTGCCCGAACAGGCGTCGCAGGCGATCTTGGTCGGGACATGCACTTCGGCGGTCTTGCCGGAGAAGGCTTCCTCGAGCGTGATCTCCATGTTGTAGCGGAGGTCCGCGCCACGCTCGCGCCCGCCGGAACGCTGGCCGCCGCCGCGGCGGCCGCCGCCCATGAACTCGCCGAAGATGTCGTCGAAAATATCCGACATGGATGAGGAGAAATCGCCGGAGAAGCCGGGCCCGCCGCCGCCATTCTCGAAGGCGGCATGGCCGAAGCGATCATAGGCGGCCCGCTTCTGCGGGTCCTTCAGCATCTCGTAGGCTTCGTTGATTTCCTTGAACTTGGCCTCCGCGGTGTGGTCGCCCGGGTTCTTGTCCGGATGGTACTGCATCGCGAGCTTGCGGAAGGCGACCTTCAGGCCCTTGTCGTCGCAATCGCGCGCGACCCCCAGCAGTTCGTAATAGTCAACTTTTGCCATGCGACGCCCGTGGTGTAAGCGAGCCGAAACTCAAGGAAGAGACACAAACGGTGTCGTGCCGTGATAGAGGCCCGGCGCGGAACGCCGGGCCTCCCTGTTCTTGCGAAGACCGATTAGTTCGACTTCTTGTCGTCGTTGACTTCCTCGAAGTCGGCGTCGACTACGTCGTCGGAACCGGCCTTCTCGGCATTGCCCTCGCCGCCGTCAGCCTGCTGCGCGGCGTACATCGCCTCGCCGAGCTTCATCGAGGCCTGGGCCAGCGTGTTGGTCTTCTCCTGGATGGCTTCGGCATCGTCGCCCTCGAGCGCCGTCTTCAGATCGGCGATGGCCTGCTCGATCGTCGACTTGTCGGCGGTCGAGATCTTGGCGCCGAACTCGCCGAGCGACTTCTCGGTCGAATGCACCAGCGCTTCGCCCTGGTTCTTCGCCTCGACGACCGCGCGCCGCTTCTTGTCCTCGGCCGCGTGGCTCTCGGCGTCCTTCACCATCTTCTCGATGTCGGCGTCGGAGAGGCCGCCCGAGGCCTGGATGCGGATCTGCTGCTCCTTGCCGGTGCCCTTGTCCTTGGCCGAGACATTGACGATGCCGTTGGCGTCGATGTCGAAGGTGACCTCGATCTGAGGCACGCCGCGCGGCGCCGGCGGCAGGCCGACGAGATCGAACTGGCCGAGCATCTTGTTGTCGGCCGCCATCTCGCGCTCGCCCTGGAAGACCCGGATCGTGACCGCGGACTGGCTGTCCTCGGCGGTCGAGAAGACCTGGCTCTTCTTGGTCGGGATCGTCGTGTTGCGCTCGATCAGGCGGGTGAACACGCCGCCGAGCGTCTCGATGCCGAGCGACAGCGGGGTCACGTCGAGCAGCAGCACGTCCTTGACGTCGCCCTGCAGAACGCCGGCCTGGATCGCGGCGCCCATGGCGACGACTTCATCCGGGTTGACGCCCTTGTGCGGCTCCTTGCCGAAGAACTGCTTCACGATCTCCTGGATCTTCGGCATGCGGGTCATGCCGCCGACCAGGACCACCTCGTCGATCTCGCCGGCCGTCAGGCCCGCATCCTTGAGCGCGGCCTTGCAGGGCGCGACCGTCTTCTGGACCAGATCGTCGACCAAGGCCTCGAACTTCGAGCGGGTCAGCTTGATGGCGAGGTGCTTCGGACCGGACGCGTCCGCCGTGATGAACGGCAGGTTGATCTCGGTCTGCTGCGCCGAGGACAGCTCGATCTTGGCTTTCTCGGCCGCTTCCTTCAGGCGCTGCAGGGCGAGCTTGTCGTTGCGGAGATCGATGCCCTGCTCGCGCTTGAACTCGTCGGCCAGATAGCCAACCAGGCGCATGTCGAAGTCCTCGCCGCCGAGGAAGGTGTCGCCGTTGGTCGACTTCACCTCGAACACGCCGTCGCCGATCTCGAGGATGGAGATGTCGAACGTGCCGCCGCCAAGGTCATAGACCGCGATCGTCTTGCCGTCGTTCTTGTCGAGGCCGTAGGCGAGCGCCGCCGCCGTCGGCTCGTTGATGATGCGAAGCACCTCGAGGCCGGCGATCTTGCCGGCATCCTTGGTCGCCTGGCGCTGGGCGTCGTTGAAATAGGCGGGAACGGTGATGACGGCCTGCTCGACCGGCGTGCCGAGGAAGGCCTCCGCCGTTTCCTTCATCTTCTGCAGGATGAAGGCCGAGATCTGGGCCGGGGAGTACTTCTCGCCCTCGACCTCGACCCAGGCATCGCCGTTCGGACCCTTGACGATCTTGTAGGGGACGAGATGCTTGTCCTTCTCGACCATCGGGTCGTCGTAGCGGCGGCCGATCAGGCGCTTCACGGCGAAGAAGGTGTGTTCCGGATTGGTGACCGCCTGGCGTTTCGCCGGCTGGCCGACCAGCTTCTCGCCGTCGTCCGTGAACGCGACCATGGACGGCGTCGTGCGCGCGCCCTCGGCGTTTTCGATGACTTTCGGCGTTTTGCCGTCCATGACGGCGAGACAGGAATTCGTCGTTCCGAGGTCGATACCGATGACCTTAGCCATATTCTCTCTCCTTTCGGCGGGCCGTGCGGACCCTCTCAGAGGCTTCCGCCGTTCCGGTCGCACCGGGACGGCCCCCATGAACACTACGATTTGCGTGGTCTCGGCGGGGAGCCGGCCTGCGCAGGTTCTGGGCGTATATAAGAAGATGCCTAAACGGCCGCAAGTCGGCTCTCAGCCTGATGTTGGGCGGATGGGACGAACCGAGGGAGACAAGCCGCGAAATGCCATCATCGACCGAGCATAGCACCATGCTGGAAGGGTTTCGCTTGGTTCCTGGTCGGCTCGACCGCGCCGCACAGGCGGAACTGCGCGACGCGATCCGTGCCATCGCGGCCGAGGCGCCGCTCTATCGGCCGGCCATGCCGCGGACCGGAAAGCCGTTTTCGGTGCGGATGACCAATTGCGGTGCGCTGGGCTGGGTCTCCGATCCGGCCGGCTACCGCTATCAGGCGACCCATCCCGTGACCGGCCGTCCCTGGCCGGCCATGCCGGCCATGCTGCTGGCGCTCTGGCAGGAGTTCGCCGACTACCCGCATCCGCCCGAGGCCTGCCTGGTCAACTTCTACGAACCGGACGCCCGCATGGGGCTGCATCAGGATTCCGACGAGGCGGAGTTCGCGGCGCCCGTGCTCTCCGTTTCGCTCGGCGACAGCTGTCTGTTCCGGATCGGCGGTCGTGACCGTCGCGACCCGACGCGGTCGGTCCGGTTGGCGTCGGGCGACGTGGTCCTGCTCGGCGGCGCGGCGCGGCTCGCCTATCATGGCGTCGACCGGATCTATCCGGGCACGTCGACATTGCTGCCGCAGGGCGGGCGCATCAACCTCACTCTGCGGCGGGTTACCAAGCCGGGGCAGGTGCAGGGCGCGTGAGCCGATTTGGCCCAGTTTGGAATTTGTCGGTTAACAAGCTGGACCATTCGGGTTAACAGCCGTCTAGGTCTGGGTTCCCGTGCTGAGAGGGAGACATCGTGCCGGAATCGAATACCGTCCTGATCGTGACGGACATACAGAACGACTTCCTGCCCGGGGGGGCGCTGGCGGTTTCCGACGGCGACGCCATCGTGCCGCTGGTCAATCGCCTCGCCCGCGGCTTCAAGAACGTCGTGATCACCCAGGACTGGCATCCGGCTGGTCATATCTCGTTCGCCTCGGCGCATGCCGGCCGCCAGCCCTTCGAGATGATCGGGCTGCGCTACGGCCCGCAGGTGCTCTGGCCGGACCACTGCATCCAGGGCTCGCCCGGCGCGGGGTTGGCGCCGGGCCTCGACATCCCGCATGCGCAACTGATCATCCGCAAGGGCTATCACGCCCACACCGACAGCTATTCCGCCTTCTTCGAGGCCGACCGCAAGACGCCGACCGGCCTCACCGGCTACCTGTTCGAGCGCAACATCGAGCATGTCTTCGTCGTCGGGCTGGCGCTCGATTTCTGCGTGTTCTGGACGGCGCAGGACGCGCGGGCGCACGGCTTCCAGACAACGGTGATCGAGGACGCCTGCCGCGCCATCGACACCAATGGCTCGCTCGCCGAGGCGAGCGCCATCATGGACCGGACGGGCATCCAGCGCATCCAGTCGGCGGACCTTCTCGGCTGAGGCAGGCTCAGCGCGGCGCCATCGCCCTGTAGTCGGCCAGCGTCTCCGTCGAGGCGATCTGGCCGGCGAAGCGGTCGGCATGGTCCTTGATGAAGGCGGGCAACCGATCGAGCGTCTCAATGCGCGGTATAGCGGCGCCGCCATTCGCCACCGCGCGCTCCAGCACGGCGGTGATCGTGGCGATGATCGCCGCCTCGTTCTCCATGTCCGGCCGGACATGCGAATAGGCCATCATCTTCTCGCGCACCGCGGCGGGACCGTTCATCGAGGTGAAGTGCCAGCCGGCATCGGGAACGTTCACCCAGGGCCGCGGCCGCACGCCGAACACCATCCGCTTCCACTGCCTGAGCACGGAGAGAACCCGTTTCTCCTTCGGCGCCCATCCGGGGCCGCCGGAGCGCAGCGCCTGCAGCCTGCGGATGTCGCCATGGCGGGCCATGCGCGGCTTGTTCCAGCCGGCCGAGGTCATGAGGTTGAGGAAATAGGTGTAGTAGTCCATCTCGAGCAGGTGGACGGCTTTCGGCCCGTCCGCCCGCACGATCGCCTCGATCACGCTCGCCCGCGGAATCTCGTCGACGTCGCAGAGGATGACATAGTCGTCCGGGGCCGCGTCGTGCAGACCGCGCGCCAGCGCATTGCGCTGGAAGCGCTCCTTCTTGAAATAGTCGTGCTCCTTCTTGCGCCCGCCGAGCGGCAGGTCGTCGACGACGACATGCTCGATCTTGGGGAGGAACCGCGCGAAGCGGGCGCGGTTCTCCTGGAAGACCAGCGGCTTGGGCTGGCCGCGGAAGGTGTAGGGGGATTCGCACAGCACGAAGCGGTCGACGACGCCGTCGAGCTCGTTCAGCCGCACCTCCAGCAGATCGAGCTCGTTGAAGAAGGTGAAGCAGTCATAGACTTTCGGCATCGTGGGACCCGAGCGTTGGCGGTTGCCGCGCCTCTTTAGCCGCCCACGTTGAAGGCCGCCAGTGCCGCCATGTTGACGATGTCGCTGTCGCGCGCTCCGAGGGAGAGGATCTGCACCGGCTTGTCGAGGCCGACCAGAAGCGGCCCGATGACGGTGGCGCCGCCCAGTTCCTGCAGCATCTTGGTCGAGATCGAGGCGGAGTGGAACGCTGGCATGACCAGCACATTGGCCGGGCCAGACAGGCGGCAGAACGGATAGGCGGACATCGCCTTCTGGTTCAGCGCGACATCGGCCGCCATCTCGCCATCGAATTCGAAGCCGACGCGGCGGCGCTCGAGGATCTGAACCGCCTCGCGCACATGGCGCGAACGCTCGCTCTCCGGCTGGCCGAAGGTCGAATAGGCGAGCATGGCGACGCGCGGCTCGTAGCCGAGGCGCTTGGCGACGCCGGCGGCCTCGACCGCGATGTCGGCCAGTTCCTCGCCCGTCGGCATGTCGTGCACGGCCGTGTCGGCGACGACGACCGTCCGGCCGCGGATGAGGGCGATCGACACGCCGATGACGCGATGGCCGGGGCGGGTGTCGATGACCTTGCGGACGTCGTGCAGCACGGTCGAGTAGTTGCGCGTGACACCCGACACCATCGCGTCGGCGTCACCCAGCGCCACCATCGTCGCGCCGAAATAGTTGCGATCGGTGTTGATCAGGCGCTGGCTGTCGCGGAGAAGATAGCCCTGCCGCTGCAGGCGGGCGTAGAGGAAGTCGATATAGGCGGGATTGCGCTGCGACAGCCGCGCATTGTGGATCTCCATGCCGTCCGTGAGCTCGATGCCCGCATTCGCGGCCGTCTCGCGGATGATGTCCTCGCGGCCGATCAGGATCGCGGTGCCGAGTTCCTGCGCCACGAAGCTGGCGGCGGCGCGGATCACCTGCTCCTCCTCGCCCTCGGCGAAGACGACGCGCTTGGGGTTGCGGCGCACGCGCTCGTAGATCCGCGCCAGCGTGCTGACGATCGGGTCGCGGCGGGCGGAGAGCTGGATCTTGTAGGCGGCCATATCCTCGATCGGCTTTCCGGCGACGCCGGAATCCATCGCCGCCTGGGCGACGGCGGCGGGGATGTCGGAGAGCAGGCGCGGATCGAACGGTACCGGGATGATGTAATGCGGCCCGAAGCGGGGCCGGACGCCCTGATAGGCGGCGGCAACCTCGTCCGGCACGTCCTTGCGCGCCAGGGCGGCGAGGGCGTTGGCCGCCGCGATCTTCATGTCCTCGTTGATCGTCGTGGCGCGCACGTCGAGCGCGCCGCGGAAGATGTAGGGGAAGCCGAGGACATTGTTGACCTGGTTCGGATAGTCCGAGCGGCCGGTCGCCATGATGGCGTCGTCGCGGATCTCGGCCACTTCCTCCGGCGTGATCTCCGGATCGGGATTGGCCATGGCGAAGATGATCGGCTTCGGCGCCATCGAGCGGACCATCTCCGGCGTCAGCGCGCCCTTGGCCGAGACGCCGAAAAAGATGTCGGCGCCCTTCATCGCGTCTTCGAGCGTGCGTGCCTCGGTCGGCGAGGCATGCGCCGTCTTCCACTGGTTCATGCCCTCGGTGCGGCCCTGATAGACCACGCCCTTGGTGTCGCACAGGATGACGTTCTCGGCCGGCATGCCCATCGCCTTGACCAGCTCGATGCAGGCGATGCCGGCGGCGCCGGCGCCGTTGCAGACGAGGCGGGTGGTCCTGATATCGCGGCCGGTCAGGTGCAGCGCGTTGATCATGCCGGCGGTGGCGATGATCGCGGTGCCATGCTGGTCGTCATGGAAGACCGGGATGTCCATCAGCTCGCGCAGGCGGCTCTCGATGACGAAGCAGTCGGGCGCCTTGATGTCCTCGAGGTTGATGCCGCCGAAGGACGGGCCGAGATAGCGGACCGAGTTGACGAAGGCGTCGACGTCTTCCGTGTCGAGCTCGAGGTCGATCGAGTCGATGTCGGCGAAGCGCTTGAACAGGACGGCCTTGCCCTCCATTACCGGCTTCGAGGCGAGCGGGCCGAGATTGCCGAGGCCGAGGATGGCGGTGCCGTTCGAGATCACCGCCACCATGTTGCCGCGCGTCGTGTAGTCATAGGCGAGCGCGGGGTTCTCGGCGATCGCCTTCACCGGCACGGCGACGCCGGGCGAATAGGCGAGCGAGAGGTCGCGCTGGGTCGCCATCGGCTTGGTCGGCGTGATCTCCAGCTTGCCGGGCCGTCCTTGGGCGTGGAAGTCCAGCGCCTCCTTGTCGGTCAGCACAGGGCCGCTCTTGGCGGGACGTTTGGTCTCGGTCATGGGTTCGGGCTCGGCGTGGGGCGTTTCCGGGGCGGACGGCATTCGCCGTCTCGAAATGCGGACGGCGACGATATCACCGGTTTCTGTGATCTCAAGCGGATTGGCGTCGCAGGCGAGGGTGAAACACCTTCAACGTTTTGCTAGCGTCCCGCCATGCTTGCTCCCGATCCCGCCACCGAAAGCGCTCTTCCCCGGCCGACGCCGATGATGGAGCAGTACACCGAGATCAAGGCCGCCAATCCGGACAGCCTGCTGTTCTACCGGATGGGCGACTTCTACGAGCTGTTCTTCGGCGACGCCGAGATCGCCGCACGGGCGCTCGGCATCACGCTGACCAAGCGCGGCAAGCATCTCGGCGAGGACATCCCGATGTGCGGCGTGCCGGTGCATGCCGCCAACGACTATCTGCAGAAGCTGATCTCGCTCGGTCACCGCGTCGCCGTCTGCGAGCAGACCGAGGATCCGGCCGAGGCGAAGAAGCGCGGCGGCAAGTCCGTGGTCCGGCGCGCCGTCGTCCGCCTGGTGACCCCCGGCACACTGACCGAGGACACGCTGCTCGACGCCGGCCGCAACAATTACCTCGCCGCGATCGCCCGCCAGCGCGGCGCCGGCGACGACGGGCAGGATCGCTTCGCGATTTCCTGGATCGACATCTCGACGGGCGATTTCCGCCTTGCCGAGAGCGACGGCGCGCGCCTTTCCGCCGATATCGCCCGTGTCGATCCGCGCGAGCTGCTGGTGCCGGACAGCTTCTTCGCCGACGACGCGCTCGGAGCTTTCGTGCGCGAGCTGCCGGTCTCGGTGACGCCGTTGCCGGGCGCCTTCTTCGACGGCGCGACGGCCGGCAGCCGGCTCGCCGCCTATTTCGGCGTCGGCACGCTCGACGGGCTGGGCTCCTTCTCCCGCGTCGAGCTTTCCGCCGCCGCCGCCGCGCTCGCCTATGTCGAGAAGACGCAGATCAGCGAGCGGCCGCCGCTCGCCCGGCCGATCCGCGAGAGCGACGGCGCCGTCATGCTCATCGACGCGGCGACGCGCGCCAACCTCGAACTGGTGCGGACGCTTGCCGGCGAGCGGCGCGGCAGCCTGCTGGCGGCGATCGACCGGACCGTCACCGGCGCCGGCTCGCGCCTGCTCGCCGAGCGGCTCGCCAGCCCGTCGACCGATCCCGACCTGATCGAGCGCCGGCTCGACGCGCTCGATCACATGCTGAAGCTCGGCCGCCGCCGCACGGTATTGCGCGAGGCGCTCGGTGCCAGCCCGGACCTGGCCCGCGCGCTGTCGCGCCTGTCGCTCAATCGCGGTGGCCCGCGCGATCTCGCCGGCATCCGCTTCGCCCTCGACGCGGCGGCGCGGCTCGCCGTCATCCTGGGCGAGGACGACGCCGAGCTGCCGGAAGAGATCGCGGCGGCGCGGGCCTCGCTGGTCGAGGCGCCGCATGATCTCGCGGCGGAGCTTGCCGCCGCGCTCGCCGACGAGCTGCCGCTGCTGCGCCGCGACGGCGGCTTCGTCCGCGCCGGCTACAGCGCCGACCTCGACACGACGCGGGCGCTGCGCGACGAGAGCCGCCAGGTGATCGCCGGCCTGCAGGCGACCTACGCCGCGGAGACCGACATCAAGGCGCTGAAGATCAAGCACAACAACGTGCTCGGCTACTTCATCGAGGTGCCGCAGCTGCATGGCGAAAGGCTGCTCGGTGCCGAGTTCGCCGGCCGTTACATCCATCGCCAGACCATGGCCGGCGCCATGCGCTTCATCACCACCGAGCTCGCCGACCTCGAGGCGAAGATCGCCTCGGCCGGCGACCGGTCGCTCGCGATCGAGCAGGCGATCTTCGACGCGCTCCTCGGCCGCGTCGTCGCCGTGGCCGAAACCCTGCGTACCGTCGCCGCGGCGCTCGCCATCCTCGATGTCACGGCGGCGCTGGCGACCCTGGCCGAGACCGACGACTACGCCCGCCCCGTCGTCGACCGGTCGCTCGCCTTCGAGATCCGCGGCGGCCGCCATCCGGTGGTGGAGCAGGCGCTGAAGCGCGACGGCGGCGCCGCCTTTGTCGCCAATGGTTGCGATCTCGGCGCCCGCCAGGACGGCAAGCCGGGCCTGATCTGGCTGATCACCGGCCCGAACATGGCCGGTAAGTCAACTTTCCTGCGCCAGAACGGGCTGATCGCCATCCTGGCGCAGATCGGCTCCTATGTTCCGGCCGAGAGCGCCCATCTCGGCATCGTCGACCGCCTGTTCAGCCGCGTCGGCGCCGCCGACGATCTCGCGCGGGGCCGCTCCACCTTCATGGTCGAGATGGTCGAGACGGCGGCGATCCTCAACCAGGCGACCGAGCGCTCGCTCGTCATCCTCGACGAGATCGGCCGCGGCACGGCGACCTTCGACGGCCTTTCGATCGCCTGGGCGGCCATCGAGCACCTGCACGAGGTCAATCGCGCGCGCGGCCTGTTCGCGACGCACTATCATGAGCTCACCGCGCTGTCGCAGCGCCTCGACCGGCTTGAGAACGCCACCGTGCGGGTCAAGGAATGGAACGGCGACGTCGTATTCCTGCACGAGATTGTCGCCGGCGCGGCCGATCGCTCCTATGGCATCCAGGTGGCGAAGCTCGCCGGCCTGCCGGCCTCGGTCGTGGCTCGGGCGCGCGACGTGCTCTCGCATCTGGAGGAGACGGACCGGAAATCTCCGGCGGCGACGCTGATCGACGACCTGCCGCTATTTGCCGCGCTGGCCGTTAAACCGCAGCCTGTCGCTGCGGAAGATCCGCTCGGACCAGCGCTCGACGGCCTCATGCCCGACGAAATGACCCCGCGCCAGGCGCTCGAGGCGCTCTACGGGCTGAAGGCGATCCGCGCTGCCAAGGCGTGAGCCGGATCGTCGGCGGGATCGGGCCGGCGCGCCCCTTGGCGCGGTGGCAAAAACCGGTCTACCGTCTGGCCCTCCTGCCATGACCGAGAGCCGACCGCCTCCATGACCCGATCCGACAAAGCGCTTCCCGCCGGCTCGCCGCTCGCCGCGGAGCTGCATGTTATGGCGTCCGGTCTCGACAAGGGCGCGCTGCGCGCGGCCGTGCTGGCGCATCTGAAGCAGGTGCTGCGCGAGGGCCGGGTTGCCGCCGAGGCGCAGCTCGTCGCCGATGGCCACGGCAGCGCCTGCGCGCGCCGGCTGTCGCAATTGCAGGACGACATCATCGGGGCGATCTACGAGGTGGCGCTGCGCCATGTCTATCCGGCCGAAAACCCCACCTCGGCCGAGCGCATGGCGCTGGTGGCGGTCGGCGGCTATGGCCGCGGCATGCTGGCGCCGGGCTCCGATATCGACCTGCTCTTCCTGCTGCCCTACAAGCAGACGCCCTGGGGCGAGAGCATCGTCGAATTCGTGCTCTACATGCTGTGGGATCTCGGCCTGAAGGTCGGCCACGCGACGCGCAATCTCGACGAATGCGTTCGCCTCTCGCGCGGCGACATGACAATCCGCACGGCGATCCTCGAGGCGCGCTTCCTCTGGGGCGACGAGAAGCTGTTCGACGAATTGACGCAGCGCTTCGATGCCGAGGTGGTCAAGGGCACGGGGCCGGAGTTCATCGTCGCCAAGCTTGCCGAGCGCGACGAGCGCCATCGCCGCCAGGGCGCCTCGCGCTACGTGGTCGAGCCCAATGTCAAGGAAGGCAAGGGCGGCCTGCGCGACCTGCACACGCTGTTCTGGATCGCCAAATATTTCTACCGCGTCCGCTCCGGCGACGCGCTGGTCGAGGCCGGCCTGTTCTCCCGCTCGGAACTGGCGCTGTTCCGCAAGTCGGAGGATTTCCTCTGGTCGGTGCGCTGCCACCTGCACTTCCTGACCGGCCGGCCGGAGGAGCGCCTCTCCTTCGACGTGCAGCGCGAGATGGCGGTCCGCCTCGGTTACACCTCGCATCCGGGCATGAAGGATGTCGAGCGCTTCATGAAGCACTACTTCCTGGTCGCCAAGGATGTCGGCGACCTGACGATGATCTTCTGCGCCGGCCTCGAGGAGGAGAACGCCAAGCCGACGCCACTCCTGAACCGGTTCTTCCCGTTCGGGGCCCGCCGACGGCACCGCAAGATCACCGGGTCGAGCGATTTCGTCGTCGAGCATGACCGCATCAACATGGCCTCGCCCGATGTGTTCAAGCGCGACCCAGTCAACCTGATCCGTATCTTCCACCTCGCCGACAAGCACAATCTCGCCTTCCATCCCGACGCGATGAAGCAGGTGACGCGCTCGCTGAAGCTGATCGATGCCAAGCTCCGCGACGATCCCGAGGCCAACCGCCTGTTCCTCGGGCTGGTCGCCTCGCGCAACCAGCCCGAGGTGGTGTTGCGGCGGATGAACGAGGCCGGCGTGCTCGGCCGATTCGTGCCGGATTTCGGCAAGGTCGTCGCGATGATGCAGTTCAACATGTATCATCACTACACGGTCGACGAGCACCTGATCCGCTCGATCGGCGTGCTGTCGGAAATCGACGGCGGCGACCGTGCCAGCGAGCATCCGCTTGCCAATTCCGTCATGCCGACCATCCAGGACCGCACCGCCCTCTATGTCGCGATGTTCCTGCACGACGTCGCCAAGGGGCGGCCGGAGGATCACTCGATCGCCGGCGCCCGCGTGGCGCGCAAGCTCTGTCCGCGCTTCGGCCTCAGCCCGGCGCAGACCGAGACGGTTGCCTGGCTGATCGAGCATCATCTGCTGATGAGCATGACGGCGCAGTCGCGCGATCTGGGCGATCGCAAGACGATTCAGGACTTCGCCGCCGTCGTGCAGAGCCTCGAGCGCCTGAAGATGCTGATGGTGCTGACCATCGCCGACATCAAGGCGGTCGGCCCGGGCGTCTGGAACGGCTGGAAGGGGCAATTGCTGCGCACGCTCTATTACGAGACCGAGCCGCTCCTGACCGGCGGCCACAGCCAGGTGTCGCGCGACGAGCGCGTCGCCGCCGCCAGGGCTGAACTGGCCGAGGCGCTCGGCGATTGGCCGGCGGATGAGCTTGCCCGTTATCTCGACCGCCACTATCCGGCCTATTGGCTCAGGGTCGACCTGCCGCGCAAGATCGCCCATGCGGCGCTGATGCGCGACGCCGACCGATCCGGCAAGACGCTGGCCACGGCCGTCTCGACGCGGGCCTTCGAATCGATCACCGAGATCACTGTCCTGGCGCCCGACCACCCGCGCCTGCTGTCGATGATCGCCGGCGCCTGCACGGCGGCCGGCGGCAACATCGTCGACGCGCAGATCTTCACGACCACGGACGGGCTGGCGATCGATTCGATCTTCATCGCGCGGGAATTCGAGACCGACGCGGAGGAGACGGAGCGGGCGCTGAAGGTCGGCGCGCTGATCGAGCAGGCGCTGTCCGGCGCCGTGGCGCTGCCGGAGGCGATCGCCAGGAAGGCGAAGTCGCGCGCCCGCATCAAGGCCTTCACGGTCGAGACCAGCATCCTGCTCGACAATTCCTGGTCGAACCAGTTCACGGCGATCGAAGCCTCCGGCCTCGACCGGCCGGGCTTGCTCTACGACCTCACCCGTTCCATTTCCGATCTGAACCTCAACATCGCATCGGCCCATATCGCCACCTTTGGCGAGCGGGCCGTCGACGTCTTCTACGTGACCGACCTGACCGGTCGGAAGGTGATGAACGCCAATCGCGAGGCCAGCATCCGCCGCCGCCTGCGCCTGGCCTTCGAGGGCACTCAGCCGGCCGAGAAGCCGGCGCTGCGCAAATCGGGCTGAGCAGCGGCCTTTTTTTCCGGTCGGTCGCCTGCCTTACCTTCGCCGGCATGGCATGCGACGGCGATGCCGGGGCTTTCCTTTACCCCCGATTTGAAGCAAGCAATCCGCGCACGCCTCATTCCGAGCTATCCAGGCCGCCATGTCCCTTCTCAAGAACTTCGTCACTGTCGGCGGATCGACGACGTCGAGCCGGCTGATCGGTTTCGTGCGCGACATGTTCATGGCGGCGGCGCTCGGCACCGGCCCGGTGACCGACGCCTTCATGGTTGCCTTTCGTTTCCCGAACCTGTTCCGTCGCTTGTTCGCCGAGGGCGCGTTCGCCTCCGCCTTCGTGCCGATGTTCGCCGGCAAGCTGGAGGCGGAGGGTCGCGAGGAGGCGCTCCGCTTCGGCTCCGAGGCACTGTCGGCGCTGTTCGCCTTTCTGGTCCTGCTGACCGTCGTCGCCCTGATCGCCATGGTGCCGCTCATGTATGTCATGGCGCCGGGCTTCGTGTCGGATCCGTCGAAATTCGACCTCGCCGTGCTGATGACACGGATCTCGTTCCCCTATCTGACGCTGATCTCGCTGCTCGCGCTCTATAGCGGCGTGCTCAACGCCGACGGGCGCTTCATGGCGGCGGCGATGGCGCCGGCGCTGCTCAACGTCGTGCTGGTGGCGGCGCTCGCCTATATCCTGTTCTCGAATCTCGAGAGCACCGCCGAGGCCGGCATCCTGCTGTCCTGGGCGACGCTGATCGGCGGCGTGTTGCAGCTGGCCGTGGTGGTGATCGACGCCCGCCGCAACGGCCTGCATCTGAAACTGCGCTTGCCGCGGCTCACCTCGGGCGTGCGCAAGCTGACCCGGCGCGCCGTGCCGGGGATGATCGCCGGCGGCGTCACCCAGATCAACATCGTCATCGGCACGATGATCGCCTCCTTCGCGCCGGGCGCGATCTCGATCCTCGGTTTCGCCGACCGGCTCTACCAATTGCCGCTCGGCATCGTCGGCGCCACCATCGCCGTCGTCATGCTGCCGGACCTGTCGCGGCAATTGCGCGGCGGCCGCGACGACCTCGCCCACCACACCCAGAACCGCAGCCTCGAATTCGCCATGGCGCTGACCCTGCCGGCGGCGATCGCGCTGTTCGTGCTGGCGAAGCCGATCGTGCAGGTGCTGTTCGAACGCGGCAAGTTCGGGCCCGATTCGACGATCGCGACGGCGCATACGCTGATGGCCTATTCGATCGGCCTGCCGGCCTTCGTGCTGATCAAGGTGTTCTCGCCGGGCTTCTTCGCCCGCGAGGACACCAAGACGCCGATGTGGTTCGCGGCCATCGGCGTCGTCGTCAACATTGTCGGTTCGCTCGCCCTGTTCCCGTCGCTGACCTATGTCGGCATCGCCATCGCCACCAGCATCTCGGGCTGGGTCAACGCGCTGCTGCTCGGTTTCGCCCTGCACCGGCGCGGGCATTTCGTGTTCGACGCCAAGGTTCGGCGCAACATGCCGATGGTGCTGGTCGCGGCGGTCGCCATGGGTGTCGCGGTGTTCCTGGCGGCATGGTGGGCCGAGCCCTATTTCGCCGACCATCGGATCCTGTTCCGCGCGGTAGCGATGGGGGCCATCTGCGCGATCGGCCTGGTGCTGTTCGCGCTGTTCTGCCAGCTCACCGGCGTGGTGCATTTCGGCGCCATCCTCGGCAAGCTGCGCAACCGCCGCCGCGGCTGACGCTTGCGCGGCGCGCGCCGCCGCGCGATAAGGCGGCGGAAAAACGGGGTTTCCGATGACCGAATTCAAGACGCGTATCTTCTCCGGCGTCCAGCCGACCGGCAATCTGCATCTCGGCAACTATCTCGGCGCGATCGTCAATTTCGTCGCGCTGCAGGAGCAGCACGAGTGCATCTATTGCGTGGTCGACATGCACGCGATCACCGTCTGGCAGGATCAGGTCGAGCTGACGCGCCAGATCCGTGAGGTCACGGCCGCCTTCGTCGCCGCCGGCATCGACCCGGTCCGGCACATCGTCTTCAACCAGAGCCAGGTCTCGGCCCATGCCGAGCTGGCGTGGATCTTCAACTGCGTCGCGCGCATCGGCTGGATGAATCGCATGACGCAGTTCAAGGACAAGGCCGGCAAGGACAAGGAGAACGCCTCGCTCGGCCTGCTCGCCTATCCGAGTCTGATGGCGGCCGACATCCTCGCGTATCAGGCGACCCATGTGCCGGTCGGCGAGGACCAGAAGCAGCATCTCGAGCTGACCCGCGACATCGCGCAGAAGTTCAACAACGACTATGCCGAATCGATCGCCGCGCACGGCTTTGGCGATGCTTATTTCCCGATCACCGAGCCGGTCATCACCGGTCCGGCGACCCGCATCATGTCGCTGCGCGACGGTTCGAAGAAGATGTCGAAATCGGACCCGTCCGACTATTCGCGCATCAACCTGACCGATGACGCCGATGCGATCGCGCAGAAGATCCGCAAGGCCAAGACCGACGCCGAGCCGCTGCCGAGCGAGGCCGAGGGCCTGAAAGGGCGCCCCGAGGCGGATAACCTGGTCGGCATCTACGCGGCGCTCTCCGGGCTCTCCAAGGACGCGGTGCTCGGGCAGTTCGGCGGCCAGCAATTCTCGGCCTTCAAGCCGGCGCTCGCCGATCTCGCGGTCGACAAGCTCGGCCCCGTCGGTGGCGAGATGCGCCGCCTCATGGCCGATCCCGGCCATATCGACGCGATTCTCGCCGATGGCGCCACGCGCGCCGACGCCATCGCCAAGCCGATCCTCGACGGCGTCAAGGACGTCGTCGGCTTCGTCCGGCGCAAGTGAGCCGGGGCCGATGAACGGGCGCAGTTAGGCGGCCAACCGGTTCGGCGCGCCCGCTTGCGGCGCGCGGCGGCCGGTGGCAGCATTGCGACATGCTGATGAAGCGAAAGAGCACCGAGGCCGGGCACCGCCGCAAGTTTCTGGCGGTGATCGACGACACCCCCGAATGCTCGCGCGCCGTCATCTATGGCGCGCGCCGCGCCGAGCGCACCAGCGGCGCGCTCGTGCTCCTCTATGTGATCGAGCCGACCGGTTTCCAGCACTGGATCGGGGTCGAGAACATCATGCGCGCCGAGGCGATGGAGGAGGCGGAGACGACGCTCGGCCGATTCGCCGACCTGGTGCGGCGCCATTCCTCGATCGAGCCGGAGCTGGTCATTCGCGAGGGCAGCCGCGCCGAGCAGATCACCGCTTTGATCGAGGCGGACGAGGATATCGCGATCCTGGTGCTCGCCGCCGGCACCGACAAGGAGGGGCCGGGACCGCTGGTGTCCTCGATCGCCGGCAAGCTCGCCGCCACCTTCCCGGTGCCGATCACCGTCGTGCCCGGCACGCTCTCCGACGACGACATCGCCGCCATCGCTTGAAACCTGACCTTGAGACTACGATTTTAGCCGCAGGGTCGCGATTCCGCTTGGATGGGCCCGCGACACTGGTTAATATGCCTCCCTAGAAATATTCTAAACAAGATCGCACGGAGCCCGCATCATGTTCATCCAAACCGAAGCGACGCCGAATCCGTCGACCTTGAAGTTCCTGCCGGGGCGGCTGGTCCTGCCGGAGAGCACGGCCGACTTCCGCGACGCCGCACAGGCGGAGCGTTCGCCGCTCGCCGAGCGCCTGTTCGCCGTCAACGGCGTCGCCGGCGTGTTCCTCGGCCACGACTTCATCAGCGTCACCAAGAAGGACGGCGAGTGGCAGCACATGAAGCCCGCCATTCTCGGCGCCATCATGGAGCATTTCATGGCCGGGGTGCCGGTCATGGCGACGCTGAAGCCGCATGCCGGTGACGAGGAGTTCTTCGACGAGGGTGACGCCGAACTGGTCGATACGATCAAGGAACTGATCGAGACGCGCGTCCGGCCGGCCGTGGCGCAGGACGGTGGCGACATCACCTTCCAGGGCTATCGCGACGGGGTTGTCTACCTCAACATGCGCGGCTCCTGCCAGGGCTGCCCGTCCTCGACGGCGACGCTGAAGCACGGCATCCAGAACCTCCTGCGGCATTTCGTGCCGGAGGTGCGCGAGGTCGAGGCCGTTTCCTGACCGGGGAACGCTCGACAGCGCGGCCGGCACGTTCTATCCGGGTCGCATGACCCTGCTCGCCATCGATACCGCTCTCGAAAACTGCTCTGTCGGACTGGAAGCCGACGGAGTCGTCGCCCTGTGCGCCGAGACGATCGGCAAGGGTCACGCCGAGCGGCTGATGCCGATGGTCGCCGCGATCCTGGAAGAGGCGGGCGTCGCGCCGGCGGCGCTTTCGCGAATCGTCGTTTCCGTCGGCCCCGGATCGTTCACGGGGCTCCGCGTCGGCATCTCCGCCGCGCGCGGCCTGGCGCTGGTCGGCCGCATTCCGGTGGTCGGCGTCTCGACGCTCGAAAGCCATGCGGCGCTGGCCGTGCGGGAGCGGGGGCCGGGCATCGAGCGGCCAATCCTGGCGCTGCTGCCGGCGCGCGGTGACGAGCTCTACGGCCAGCTCTTCTCGGCCGCGCTCGATCCGCTGGGCGCGCCGGCGCTCGGCTCGATCGCGCATTTCGGGGGGCTCGCCGAAGCGGCGGGCGCCGATCTTGCCGGGGCCGGGGCGCCGCGTTTGGAGCGGCCCGAGCGCGTGATCCATGATCGCTCGGCGCCCGATATCGCCATGCTTCTGGCGCGGGGCGCTTCGCTCGATCCGGAGACCCATCCGCCCAAGCCGCTCTACATCAAGCCTCCCGACGCCCAGCCCCAGCTTCACAAGGGAATTCAGCGCCGATGATGGACATGCTGCTGCGCCCCCGGATCATCATCGATCAGGCCGAGCCGGCCGATGCGGAGATGTTGGCCGAAATCCATGCCGGCGGGTTCCGGCGCGGCTGGAGCGCGGAAGAGATCGACGGATTGCTGGCCGATGCGACCGTATCGGGCCGCGTGCTCCGGCGCGAGACCATGTTCGGCGCGCGCCGGCCGCACGGGTTCATCCTGATCCGGACCGTTGCCGACCAGGCCGAGGTGCTGACGATCGCCGTCGCGCCGTCGAGCCGCGGCCGCGGTTATGGCCGCCAGCTGATGGAGGATGCGCTGCGCTGCCTCTATCGCGACCTGGTGCCGGAAATCTTCCTCGAGGTCGATGAGGGCAACGCCCCGGCCGTCGCCCTCTATCGCTCGCTCGGCTTTGTCGAAGTCGGACGCCGAAAGGGCTACTATGGCGATGGCAAGGGGCCGGGCGGGACGGCCTTGGTCCTGCGCCTGCAACTCCGATGAACCATGCCGTACGCCGACTTGCACGTGGGGGGCAGGAGATGAGTGTGACGCCTGAACTGCAGCATTCGACGACCCTCGAGGACGCCTGCATCGAGAAGGGCATGCGCATGACCGAGCAGCGCCGCGTCATAGCGCGCGTGCTCGACGTCGCCACCGACCATCCCGATGTCGAGGAAGTCTATCGCCGTGCCTCCGCCGTCGATCCGCGCATCTCGATCTCGACCGTCTATCGCACGGTGAAGCTGTTCGAGGATGCCGGGATGATCGAGCGGCACGACTTCCGCGACGGCCGCAGCCGCTACGAAATGGTCTCGGAAGAGCATCACGACCATCTGATCGACCTGCGCAGCGGCGACGTCATCGAATTCCGCAGCGAGGAGATCGAGGTGCTGCAGGAGCTGATCGCCAAGCGGCTCGGCTACCGCTTGGTCGACCATCGCCTGGAACTCTACGCCGTGCCGATCGAAGACAAGGCGAAGGGCGGCAAGGACGACGGCTGATGCGCCGCCTCAGGCTGGCAGGGATCCTGGTTGGCCTGCTCGTGACGACGCTGGCCTTGCTGCCGGTGCAGCTCTTTGCCATGCGGTTCCGTCCCCGCCTTGCCGCGCGCGTGCCGATGTGGTGGCAGCGCGTGGCGGCGCGGGCGCTCGGCTTGCGCGTGCGCGTCGAGGGCGCGCCGGCGACGGGACGGCCGCTTCTCCTCGTCTCCAACCACGTTTCCTGGGTCGACATCGTCACGCTGGGCAGCCTGCTGCCGGTTTCCTTCATCGCCAAGAGCGAGGTCGGTGGCTGGCCGGTGGTGAAGTGGCTGGCCCGGCTGCAGCGCAGCGTCTTCATCGATCGGACGCGCCGGACGTCGACCGCGAGCGCGAACAGCGCCATCGCGGCCCGGCTCGCGGCGGATGAGGCGCTGGTGCTGTTCGCCGAGGGCACGACCGGTGACGGCATCGGCGTGCTGCCCTTCCGCAGTGCGCTGGTCGGCGCGGCGCGCGAGGCGGCCGGCGCGGAGGCGCCGATCCTCGTCCAGCCGGTGGCGGTCGTCTATCTCGGCTTCCAGGGCCTGCCGATCGACCGTTCGCGCATGGCCGAGATCGCCTGGCATGGCGACATGGACCTGGCGCCCCATCTGGTCGGCCTGATCGAGATCGGTGCGGTTGACGCTGTCGTTGCCTTCGGCGCGCCGATCGCCTTCGGCCCGGACAGCGACCGCAAGCAGGTGACGGCGCGAGCCGAGGCCGAGGTGCGCGCGATGGTCCGCTCGGTGCGGGCGCGCGGGCTCCGGAACGTTCCGGTCATGGCAGCGTCATCGGAGGCGGCTATTCTCAGCGGACCAGAAAGCAGCTAGGAAGGGCTAGTGTCGGCGCTGCGCCGACGCGGGGCGATCATGCCAGAGCCGAACCGTGGCGGTAGATAACCGGATCAATGACCGGAACCCAAGAAAAGAAGCGCGTCTTCATCAAGACCTATGGCTGCCAGATGAACGTCTACGATTCCGATCGTATGACCGATGCGCTGGCCAGCGATGGCTACGAGGCCACCGATAGCGCAGAGAATGCCGATCTCGTCCTTCTGAACACCTGCCATATCCGCGAGAAGGCGGCCGAGAAGGTGTTTTCCGAGCTCGGGCGGCTGCGCGTGATGAAGGAAGAGGCGGCGCTCAAGGGACGCACCGTCACGATCGGCGTCGCCGGCTGCGTCGCGCAGGCCGAAGGCCAGGAGATCGCACGGCGCGCGCCGGTGGTGGATCTCGTCGTCGGGCCGCAGTCCTACCAGCACCTGCCGCAGCTGCTGCGCGACGTGGCGCAGGGCAAGCGCGCGATCGAGACCGAATTCGCCATCGCCGAGAAGTTCGACCGTCTGCCGGCCGCCTCGAAGGAGCGGACGCGGGCGCGCGGCGTCACGGCGTTCCTCACCATCCAGGAAGGTTGCGACAAGTTCTGCACCTTCTGCGTCGTGCCGTATACGCGCGGCGCCGAGGTCTCCCGCCCGGTTGACAAGATCGTCGAGGAAGCCGCGCGGCTGGCGGATGCCGGCGTCCGCGAGGTGACGCTGCTCGGCCAGAACGTCAATGCCTGGCACGGCGCCGGCACGGACGGCCGTGAATGGGGCCTGGGCGAGCTGCTGTTCCGCCTCGCCGAGATCCCCGGCCTCGACCGGCTCCGCTACACGACCAGCCATCCGCGCGACATGGATGACGCCCTCATCGCCGCGCATCGCGACCTGCCGGCCCTGATGCCCTATCTGCACCTGCCCGTGCAGGCGGGCTCCGACCGCATTCTCGCGGCCATGAACCGCAAGCACAGGGCGGACGACTATCTCCGCCTCGTCGACCGGATCCGCGCCGCGCGCACCGACATCGCGCTGTCGTCCGACTTCATCGTCGGCTTCCCGGGCGAGACGGATGCCGATTTCGAGGCGACCATGCGCCTCGTCGAGACCGTCGGCTATGCGGCCGCCTACTCGTTCAAATACAGCCCGCGCCCCGGTACGCCCGCGGCCAGCCATGACAACCACGTCCCGGACTCGGTGATGTCGGAGCGGCTGCTGCGCCTGCAGGCGCTCATCCTCGACCAGCAGACGGCCTTCAACCGCTCCAAGGTCGGCACCACGATGGACATCCTGTTCGAGAAAGCCGGTCGCCGGCCAGGCCAGCTCATGGGGCGCTCGCCCTTCCTGCAGGCCGTGCTGGTCGACGCCGATGTGGCGCGGATCGGCACCATCGGCCGTGTCGCCATCGACCGGCTCGGCACGAATTCGCTCTTCGGTTCCCTGGCGGAGCCGGTTCCGAGGTCAAAACTGGGAAGCAATGCCGTGGAGGTCATTTCGTGAATGCACGCTCCAATGTGCCGCCAGCCGGCGGACGTGGCTCTGACATGGCGCATGCCTCGGATCTTGCCCATGTCGTGATTGCCTTCGACGACAACAGGCTGGCGAGCGAACTGCTGGGGCAGTTCGACCAGAACCTCGCCATCATCGAGCAGAAGCTTGGCGTCGAGGCGGTGGCGCGCGGCAACCAGGTGACGATCCGCGGCCGGCCGGACGCCTGCGCGCAGGCCCGCCTGGCGCTCGACCTGCTCTATGTGCGGTTGCAGCAGGGGCACGAGATCGGTCCCGCCGACGTCGAGGGCGCCATCCGCATGGCCGTCGCCGACGACGAGCAATTGTCGCTGCCGAGCCTCGAGCCCAAGGGCCGGCTCGCCATGGCGCAGATCTCGACCCGCCGACGTACCGTCATGGCCCGCAATCCGGCCCAGGACGCCTATATCCGCGCCATGGACCGGGCCGAGCTCGTCTTCGGCATGGGGCCGGCCGGCACCGGCAAGACCTATCTCGCCGTCGCCTATGCCGCGGCGCTGATCGAGCGCGGCGACGTCTCGCGGCTGATCCTTTCCCGGCCGGCCGTCGAGGCGGGCGAGCGGCTCGGCTTCCTGCCGGGCGACATGAAGGAGAAGGTCGATCCCTATCTCCGGCCGCTCTACGACGCGCTCTACGACATGATGCCGCCGGAGAAGGTCGAACGCGGCCTGACTTCCGGCATGATCGAGGTGGCGCCGCTCGCCTTCATGCGCGGCCGGACGCTGGCCAATGCCGTCGTCATTCTCGACGAGGCGCAGAACACCACCTCGATGCAGATGAAGATGTTCCTGACCCGGCTCGGCGAGGGCTCGCGCATGATCGTCACGGGCGACCCGACCCAGGTCGACCTGCCGCCCGGCCAGATCTCCGGCCTGGTCGAGGCGAGCGAGTTGCTGCGCGACGTGCCGGGAATCGTCCAGATCCGCTTCACCGATGTCGACGTCGTCCGCCATCCGCTGGTCGGGCGCATCGTGCGGGCCTATGACAAGGCGCCGCCGCGGCCGCCCGTGGCGCCGCCGCGCTTTCCGCGCTCCGGAGGCGGCGCATGAGCGGCGAGGCTTTGCCGATCGCCATCGACCTCCTGGTCGAGGCCGGCGACTGGCCGGAGGAGGACGGCCTGGCGCGGCTCGTGGCGCGCGCTGTCGAGGCGAGCTTCGCCGTGGGCCGGCTGCCCGCCGTCAAGGGCTCGGAACTGTCGGTCGTCTTTACCGACGATGCGCATGTTCGCCAGCTCAATGCCGACTATCGCGACAAGGACAAGGCGACCAACGTGTTGTCCTTTCCGGGCAGTCCGCCCGATGCCAGGCTGTTCGGGCCGCTGCTCGGCGACATCGTCGTTGCACGTGAAACAGTCGTCGCCGAGGCGGCCGAGCAGGGGCTGGCTCTCGACGATCACCTGACCCATCTGTTGGTGCACGGGTTGCTTCACCTCTTCGGGCATGATCATCTGGAGGATGACGAGGCGGAACGCATGGAATCTCTCGAGACGGAGATCCTCGCGCGCCTCGGGATCGCCGATCCCTACGCGGAACCCGCGTAACGGTGCGGCGGCAGAGAAACACTGAAAACGACGGACGATGAGTGATACTGAGTCGCCCGGTTCGAGCGCTGAATCGAACCCTGAACCTCCGAGTAGCCAAACCGCCGCGCCGGAAGGGCGCGACGTCGAACGCGCGCCGGAAAGCTGGCTCGACCGCATCCGCCAGGCCGTCGGCCTGAAGCCGTCCGGTTCCCTCCGCGACGATATCGAGGATGCGCTCGAGGCCGGCGAGGAGGACGACACCTTCTCCGCCGAAGAGCGGCGGATGCTGCGCAATATCCTGAAGCTGCGCGAGGTCCGCGTCGACGACGTGATGATCCCGCGCGCCGATATCCTCGCCCTCGACGTCGACCAGACGATCTCGGAGGCGGTCGCCGCCTTCCGCGATTCCGGTCATTCGCGCATGCCGGTCTATCGCGAGACGCTCGACGATCCGATCGGCATGGTCCACATCAAGGACCTGATGGACTACATGATGTCGGCGGCGACGACGGAGGCCGGTCTCGATCTGAGCCGCGTCGATCTCGGAACCACGCTGGCCGAGACGCCCGTGGTCCGCGAGGTCCTGTTCGTGCCCCCTTCCATGCACGCGACGACGCTGCTCTCGACCATGCAGGCGAAGCGGGTGCAGATGGCGGTCGTCATCGACGAATATGGCGGCACGGACGGCCTGGTCTCGCTCGAGGATGTCGTGGAGATCGTCTTCGGCGATATCGAGGACGAGCATGACGACGAGGCTCCGTTGATCACGCAGGAGCCGGACGGGGCCTATCTCGCCGACGCGCGCGCCGACCTCGACGACCTCGAAAAGGTACTCGGCACCCGCCTCGACCTTGGCTCGGAGCATGAGGATGTCGACACGCTGGGTGGTCTCGTCTTCACCCTGCTCGGCCGCATTCCGTCGATCGGCGAGCGTATCGACGTGCCGGGCGGGCTCGAATTCGAGATCCTCGAATCCGATCCCCGCCGGGTGAAACGGCTTCGGATTCGCCGCGCCGACGCCGCGGCGGCTTGACCGGCCGTGGCGTCTCCCGCATGCCTTGGCCCGCGCCGCCGCCGCGGTGATTTGCGCATCGGGAGGCCATCGTTTCGCGCTCCGACATGACTGTCGCCCCGGCCGGTGCCCGGCCGGGCTTCCTGGCCTCGGCATGGCGGCGGCTGGCGACGGCGATCGCCTGCGGTGCGCTGTCCGCGCTCGCCCTGCCGCCGCTCGGCTGGTTTCCGGTCCTCTGGATCACGCTGCCCGTCCTCGTGCTGCTGCTGGACCACGCCGGGAGCCCGGCAGGCTTGGGATGGCTCGCTCGCATCCGGCCTGCCTTCGCCGTCGGCTGGGGCTTCGGTTTCGGCTATTTCGTCGGCGGGCTCTGGTGGATCGGCGCGGCCTTCCTGGTCGATGCGGCCGCCTTCGCCTGGCTGATGCCGCTGGCCGTGCTGGCGCTGCCAGCCGGCCTCGCCCTGTTCTGGGGCGCGGGCGCGGCGGTGGCCTGGCTGTTCTGGCGGCCCGGCTGGCCCCGCTTGGTCTTTCTCGCTGTCTTCCTCAGCCTCGCGGAATATCTGCGCGGCCATGTGCTGACCGGCTTCCCCTGGAACGCCTTCGGCTACACGCTGATGCCGGTGCCGCTGATGATGCAGGCGGCGTCGCTGGTCGGCCTCTGGGGCATGACGCTGCTGGCCTTCCTCGTCTTCGCCGCGCCCGTCCTGCTGTTCCGCGCGACCGGCGGCGGCCGCCGGGCCGACCGCGTCGCCTTCGTCGCGCTGGTGGCCCTGCTCCTCGCCGATCTCGGCTTCGGCGCCTGGCGGCTCGCCGCCGTCCAGGTCACCACCGTGCCGGATGTGCGGCTGCGCCTCGTCCAGCCGATGATCGCGCAGGACGAGAAATGGGCGTCGGGCCAGGACGACGAGATCCTCGGCCGCTATCTCGGGCTGAGCGCGACCGGAATGACGGAGGGCGCGCCGGCGCCGTTCACGCATCTGATCTGGCCGGAGACGGCCTTCCCCTTCCTGCTCGAGGACAATCCGAATGCGCTCGCCACGATCGGCGCGCTGCTGCCCGAGGGCACGACGCTGATCACCGGCGCCGCGCGGGCCGAGGCGGTCGAGGGCGAGGAGGAACCTCGGGTCTTCAACAGCCTGCAGGTCATCGACGGCGCGGGCGCCGTTCGCGCCAGCTACGACAAGGTGCATCTCGTGCCGTTCGGCGAATACCTGCCGTTCGAGGGGTTGCTGCGGCGCATCGGTCTGCGCCAGATGGTGGCGCTGCCGGGCGGCTTCGACGCGGGCGCCGCGCCCGAGACGATCGCGGTGCCGGGAGCTCCGGCATTCGGCCCGCTGATCTGCTATGAAATCATCTTCCCAGGCGGCGGCGCCATCGATGCCGCAAATCGGCCGGGATGGCTGGTCAACGTGACCAATGACGCTTGGTTCGGCGACACGCCGGGGCCCTGGCAGCATCTGCACCAGGCCGTCGTCCGGGGTGTCGAGGAAGGTCTGCCGGTCGCGCGTGCCGTCAATTCCGGAATATCGGCGATTGCCGATCCGCTCGGGAACTTGGTCGCGACGCGTGCCATTGGAACTATTGGCGTTTTGGATGGGCCGCTGCCGAGTGCCCTGCCTCCGACATTCTATTCACGTTATCGTGACCACCTCTATTTCGCCTTGATCATACTGGCATGGGGGGTGGCTTCTACTGGCGGTTTCAGTAGGACTAAACGGTGCAATTGACACCCGATAGGTGTGGCTGCATTTTCAGGCGGGCGGGGCTTGTAAGATCGACGGTAACGCCGTCGGGTATGAGTGCCAGGACGCGGGGGTGTCGGAGCAGCGCTGCGGCAGATCTTGCGTCCTGCATGGGTCTAGGAGAATAAGCCCTTGATGGCTAACAAGAAACAGCCCAATCCGGTTGATACGCATGTGGGCGGGCGGGTTCGTCTTCGCCGCATGATGCAGGGAATGAGCCAGGAAAAGCTGGGAGAGAGCCTCGGCATCACCTTCCAGCAGATCCAGAAATACGAGAAGGGCACCAACCGCATCGGCGCCAGTCGCCTGCAGCACATCGCGCAGGTGCTCGAAGTGCCGGTATCGTTCTTCTTCGAGGACGCCCCCGGGTCCTCGAATGATGACGGTTTCGCGGAATCGCGCCCTGCCGCGTTCGTGACGGATTTCCTCACCAGCACCGAAGGTCTCCAGCTCAACAAGGCGTTCATTCGCATCAAGGATGCGAAGGTTCGCCGGCGCATCGTCGAGCTGGTGCGCGCGGTCGCCGGTGACGAGACGGAAGACTGAGCAGGCGATGGCGCCGAACCGCGCCGGGGCGCAAGTTTGTTCCCCGATGCGCGGCTTCGGCGCCAAAGCGCCCTTTGCGGCTTGACCCGCAAATCCTACCGGCTAAAAAGCTCGTTGTTTCTGCCGGAGCACCCTGCTCCGGCCAATTTCATGTGCGGGGTCCTTTTCGGTGTCGAGAACGTCCTACCTGTTCACGAGTGAATCTGTTTCCGAAGGGCATCCCGATAAGGTCTGCGACCGTATCTCCGACGAGATCGTGGATGCCTTCTTCCGCATCGGTCCGGAGCAGGGCTGGGACCCCAGTCACCTCCGCGTCGCCTGCGAGGCGCTGGCCACGACCAATCGGGTGGTGATCGCCGGAGAGACGCGCGGCCCGGCAACGATCACGCGGGATCTGGTGTCCCATGTCGCCCGGCTGGCGATCAAGGATATCGGCTACGAGCAGGACGGCTTCCACTGGGAGACGGCCAATGTCGACGTGCACCTGCACGCGCAGTCGGTCGACATCGCCCAGGGCGTCGATTCGGCCGGCAACAAGGATGAAGGCGCCGGCGACCAGGGCATCATGTTCGGCTATGCCTGCTCCGAGACGCCGGAACTGATGCCGGCGCCGATCTTCTATGCCCACCGCATCCTGAAGCGTCTTTCCGAGGCGCGCCGTTCCGGCGAGACACATGCGCTCGGCCCGGATGCGAAGAGCCAGGTCACCATCCGCTACGAGAACGGCCAGCCGGTCGAAGTCACGCAGATCGTGCTGTCGACGCAGCATCTGGACGAGAACCTGAGCTCCAACGACGTCCGCGCCATCGTCGAGCCCTATATCCGGGAGTCCCTGCCGCAGGGCTGGATCACCGCGAACACGATCTGGCACGTCAATCCGACTGGCAAGTTCGTCATTGGCGGCCCCGATGGCGACGCCGGCCTGACCGGCCGCAAGATCATCGTCGACACCTATGGCGGTGCGGCGCCGCATGGCGGTGGCGCCTTCTCCGGCAAGGATCCGACCAAGGTCGATCGCTCCGCTGCCTACGCGGCGCGGTACCTGGCCAAGAACGTCGTCGCCTCCGGCGCCGCCGATCGCTGCACCATCCAGCTCTCCTACGCCATCGGCGTGTCGCAGCCGCTGTCGATCTATGTCGACCTGCACGGCACCGGCAAGGTCGCCGAGTCGCGTGTCGAGGCGGTTCTCGGCCAGGTCATGGACCTGTCGCCGCGCGGCATTCGCCAGCATCTCGACCTGAACCGGCCGATCTACGCCCGCACTTCCGCCTATGGCCATTTCGGCCGCGCGCCGGAGGCGGATGGCGGCTTCTCGTGGGAGCGGACCGACCTCGTGGAACAGATCCGTAAATCACTGTGACCACGTCCGACCGCGCATTCAGGCGCGATTCCTTCTATGGCCGGCGCAAGGGACACAATCTCCGCGCCGGTCAGGCCGAAACCCTGGCCGATGTTCTCGACCGTCTCAGCATCGATCTGACCTCGCCGCCGCCGGCGCCGCTCGCGGCGCTGTTTTCGGCGCCGGTCGATGATGTCGTGCTGGAAATCGGCTTCGGCGGCGGCGAGCATCTCGTTCACCGCGCCACGACCGAGCCGCGAACCGGCCGCATCGGCGTCGAGCCTTTCGTCAACGGCATGGCCAAGGCGGCTTCGGCGATCGCTGCCCAGGGGCTCTCCAATATCCGCCTCTTCGATCGTGACGCGGCCGAATTGCTCGACTGGCTGCCGCCGGCCAGCCTCGCGGCGATCGATCTGCTCTATCCGGATCCCTGGCCGAAATTCCGCCACTGGAAGCGCCGCTTCGTGTCGGAAAAGAACCTGACCCGCTTCGCGCGCGTGCTGCGTCCTGGCGGCCAGTTCCGGTTCGCCTCCGACATCGAATCCTATGTCGAGTGGACGCTGTTGCATGTCCGCGATCACGCGGAGTTCGCCTGGACCGCGCGCGACGCCGACGACTGGCGCAAGCCTTGGGCCGGCTGGCCGGGGACGCGCTATGAGCAGAAGGCGTTTCGCGAGGGCCGGCAGGGCAGCTACCTGACCTTCGCGCGCCGCTGAGCCTCCTTTTCGACGCCAGGATGGCCCGCCTGCGCGGCCGCGGCACGGGTCCGGGCGGCGATTGAGCCGCTTTTGCTTGCATTCCCGCGCTTCTCGGCCTATACGCCTCTCATCATCTCAAACGATCGGTTCGTAAGAGAGAGTGGACCTCCGGGCCCGCTCCGGTCGAGCGCACCCTACGAGATCACGCACGGAGCAACCATTTGGCGGACATCGCGCCGGAAAACGAAGCACGGATCGTCACCGAGACAGGGCTTGATGCCCGCGTCGCGGCGATCGTCGAGCCCATCATCGAGGGGCTCGGCTATCGGCTGGTGCGCGTCAAGGTTTCCAGCCGTAACGGCCAGACGGTGCAGATCATGGCCGAGCGGCCCGACGGCACGATGTCGGTCGAGGATTGCGGCGCGATCAGCCGCAACATCTCGCCGGCGCTCGACGTCGAGGATCCGATCTCGTCGGCCTATCATCTGGAAGTGTCGTCGCCGGGCATCGATCGCCCGCTGGTGCGCCGTTCGGACTTTGCCCGCTGGGCCGGCCACATCGTCAAGATCGAGCTGGACGCACCGGTCGAGGGACGCCGCCGCTATCGCGGCGTGCTGCTCGGCCTCGATGGCGATGCCACCGGGCTGAAGCTCGAGGATGCGCCGGAAGGCGCGCCCGACCGGGTGCAGCTGCCGCTCGAGAGCATCAATGATGCCAGGCTGGTCATGACCGACGCCCTGGTGGCCGAAACGCTGCGCGAGACCAAGCGTCTCCAGCGCGTCGAAGGCCTGGACGACAATGATTTGACAGACGAGACCAGCGACGCGTGAGCGCGACGCCGGCACAAAGTTCAGGTTAACGGAGACAGGACGATGGCAGTCAGCGCCAACCGCCTAGAACTTCTGCAGATCGCCGACGCGGTCGCTCGCGAGAAGGTAATCGATCGGCAGATCGTGATCGCGGCGATGGAAGATGCGATCCAGAAGGCGGCCCGCTCGCGCTACGGCTCGGAAACCGACGTGCGCGCCGAGATCAACCCGAAGACGGGCGAGATCCGGCTGCAGCGCCTCCTCCAGGTGGTCGAGACCGTCGAGAACCCCTCGGTCGAGATTTCGCTCGAGCTCGCGACCGACCAGAATCCGGCCGCTCGCGTTGGCGATTACATAGCCGAAGCGCTGCCGCCGATGGATTTCGGCCGCATTGCCGCGCAGTCGGCCAAGCAGGTCATCGTGCAGAAGGTGCGCGAGGCCGAGCGCGATCGCCAGTTCGACGAGTTCAAGGACCGCATCGGCGAGATCGTCAACGGTTCGGTCAAGCGCGTCGAATATGGCAACGTCATCGTCGATCTCGGTCGCGGTGAAGGCATCGTCCGCCGTGACGAAATGATCCCGCGCGAGGCGTTCCGCTATGGCGACCGCATTCGCGCCTATGTCTACGACGTCCGTCGCGAGCAGCGCGGCCCGCAGATCTTCCTGTCGCGCACCCATCCGCAATTCATGGCGAAGCTGTTCGCGCAGGAAGTGCCGGAAATCTATGACGGCATCATCGAGGTGAAGTCGGTCGCCCGCGATCCGGGTTCGCGCGCCAAGATGGCCGTGATCTCGCGCGACAGCTCGATCGATCCGGTCGGCGCCTGCGTCGGCATGCGCGGCAGCCGCGTGCAGGCGGTCGTCAACGAGCTTCAGGGCGAGAAGATCGATATCATTCCGTGGTCGCAGGACGCCGCGACGTTCATCGTCAACGCGCTGCAGCCGGCGGAAGTGGCGAAGGTCGTGCTCGACGAGGACGCATCGCGTATTGAAGTTGTCGTCCCGGATGACCAACTATCCCTGGCGATTGGTCGTCGCGGACAGAACGTCCGCCTCGCCTCGCAGCTCACGGGTTGGGATATCGACATCCTGACCGAGCAGGAAGAATCCGAGCGCCGCCAGAAGGAATTCCAGGAGCGCTCCGCCCTGTTCAACACGGCGCTCGACGCCGACGAGGTCGTCGGCCAGTTGCTTGCGTCCGAAGGTTTTGCCTCGCTCGAGGAAATCGCGTTCGTCGAGCCCGATGAGCTGGCTTCGATCGAAGGCTTCGACGAAGAGACGGCGGCCGAGCTGCAGCAGCGGGCTCGCGACTATCTCGACCGGCTCGAGGCCGAGCACGACGAGGAGCGCAAGACGCTCGGCGTCGCCGACGAACTCAAGGAAATTCCGGGCCTCACCAGCTCCATGCTGGTCGCGCTCGGTAAGGACGGCGTCAAGACGATCGAGGACTTCGCCGGCTATGTGCCGGACGACTTGGTCGGCTGGGCCGAGCGGAACGAAGGTGAGACCACCCGCCATGGCGGCGTGCTCGACAGCTTCAGCCTGACCCGCAGCGACGCCGAGAACATGATCATGACGGCCCGCGTCAAGGCCGGCTGGATTACCGAAGAGGAAGCTGCCGCTGAGCAGGAAGCAAGCGCCGAAGGCGAAGAGGCCGAGGCCTGAGGCCGTTCTGACCGCGGAGAAACGATTTGCCGCGTAAGAGCGAACCGACAACACGAAGCTGCATCGTCTCCCGCGAGGCGATGCCGCCCGAGAAGCTGATCCGCTTCGTTCTCGACCCCGAGGGTCGGGTCGTCCCGGATCTCCGGCACCGTCTGCCGGGCCGCGGCGTCTGGGTCACGGCCCGCGCCGACATGGTGGCGACCGCCGAGAAGAAGCGGCTCTTCAGCCGCGGATTCAAGGAAGAGGTCAAAGTCGAGCCCGGCCTTGCCGGTCGGGTCGAGGAATTGCTGGAGGATGCGGCCCTGCACGCCGTCTCCTTCGCCAGGAAGGCCGGTGAAATCGTCACCGGATTTGCCAAGGTCGAGACTGCCATCGCGCGTGACGCAGTGGTCGGGATCGTCCAGGCGCAAGAGGCCGGCGACGATGGCCGGTCGAAGATCGAGGCGGCGCTGAAGCGTCGTTTTGGCCGGGCGAATGCCGTCCCGATCCTCCGTATCTTCCGATCGGAGCAATTGGATTTGGCATTGGGCCGGTCAAATGTGATACATGCTGCTCTGCTCGCGGGCCGGGCGAGCGAAAATGTGTTAGAGCGTGTCGCCGCGCTCGCCTGTTTTCTGGGTGAAGACGGGCTCGTTGCTATTGGCGATGACGTTGGCGCGATCGACGCGCCGCAAGTGCGTGATACGAACGTGTCGGCAATGGCCGAAGACCCCGCAGGACAGAAGACCGAATGAACGATACGAACAATAGCGGCGACAAGGACCTTGGCGGCGCGAAGAAGACCCTGAGCCTCAAGGGCCGCGATTCCGAGCGCGGTACCGTGCGCCAGAGTTTTTCGCATGGCCGGACCAATACGGTCGTCGTCGAGAAGAAGAAGCGGGTTCTGATGCCTGGCAAGGGTGAGCCGTCCGCGGCCGCCCCGGTCGCGCCGCGTCCGTCGCCGGCGCCAGCGCCGGGCTCCTCGGTGCGGCCGATCCAGTCCTCCGCACCGTCCCGACAGGCACCTGCCGCGCCCGCCCCGTCGGCGCGACCGCAGGGTGGACGCTCCGGCATGGTGCTGCGCCAGCTTTCCTCCGACGAACTGGATGCCCGCGCCAAGGCATTGGCCGATGCGCGCATCCGCGACGCCGAGGAACGCCGCCAGGCCGAGTTGGACGCCATTCGCCGCGCCGAGGAAGAGGTTCGCCTCGCCAAGGAGCGTGAAGAGGCCGCCAAGCGCCAGGCCGAGGAGGACGCGCGCCGCGCCGCCGAGGCTGCGTTGCGCGAGAAGACAGAGGACGCGGCACGCCGTCGCCTGGGCACCGATGAGGCTTCGGCTGCGCGCCAGCCCTCCGCGGCCCAGCCGTCCGCCCGCGCCGCCGCGCCGACGCAGCGCGATCCGAACGCGACCGAAAAGCCGGTGCAGCGCACCTCGGCTCCGGGCGCCCGCCCGGCAGGCCGAGGCGCGGACGACGAGGATCGCACCGGCGGCCTCCGTCCGTCGACCGCCAAGCGCCCGAAGGCCGTCGATCCGAAGCCGGTCAAGAAGGACGACGCCAAGCCGCGTGGTCGCCTGACACTTTCGAACGCGCTGAACGATTCCGAGCGCGAGCGTTCGCTGGCGTCGGTTCGCCGTCGCCGCGAGCGTGAGCGCAACCGTCACATGTCGCAGGGACCGCGCGAGAAGGTTTCGCGCGAAGTCACCGTGCCGGAGACGATCACGATCGGCGATCTCGCGAACCGCATGTCGGAACGCGCCGTCGACGTGATCAAGCTGCTGATGAAGCAGGGCCAGTTGCTCAAGGCGACCGACGTGATCGACGCCGACATGGCGCAGATCATCGCAGAGGATATGGGCCACACGGTTCGCCGCGTCGCCGAGTCGGACGTCGAGGAGGGCCTGTTCGACACGCCGGACCAGGAAGGCGATCTCGAGTCGCGTCCGCCGGTCGTCACGATCATGGGCCATGTCGACCACGGCAAGACGTCGTTGCTCGATGCGATCCGCAAGACCAATGTCGTGTCGGGCGAGCATGGCGGCATCACCCAGCATATCGGTGCCTATCAGGTCGAACAGAACGGCCAGAAGATCACCTTCATCGATACGCCGGGCCACGCCGCCTTCACGGCGATGCGTGCCCGCGGCGCCAGGTCGACGGACATCGTCATCCTGGTGGTGGCGGCCGACGACGGCGTGATGCCGCAGACGATCGAGGCGATCAATCATGCCCGCGCCGCGCAGGTGCCGGTCATTGTCGCGATCAACAAGATCGACAAGCCGTCGGCCGATCCGACGCGCGTCCGCACCGAGTTGCTGCAGCATGAGGTGTTCGTCGAGTCGATGGGCGGCGAGACGCTCGACGTCGAGGTTTCGGCCAAGACGGGCGCCAATCTCGACAAGCTCCTCGAGACGATCCTGCTGCAGTCGGAAGTGCTCGATCTCAAGGCCGATCCGAACCGCGTCGCGGAAGGTACGGTCATCGAGGCCAAGCTCGACAAGGGCCGCGGTCCGGTCGCGACCGTCCTTGTCCAGCGCGGCACGCTGCATCCGGGCGACATCGTCGTCGCTGGTTCGGAATGGGGCCGCGTCCGTGCGCTCCTGAACGATCGCGGCACGTCGCAGACCGAGGCGCCGCCGTCGATGCCGGTCGAGATTCTCGGCTTCCAGGGTGCGCCCGACGCCGGCGACCGCTTCGCGGTCGTTCCGTCCGAGGCCCGTGCCCGCGAGATCGCCGACTATCGTTCGCGTCAGAAGCGCGAGAAGGCCGTGGCACGCCAGACGACGGCGCGCGGCTCGCTCGCCGAGATGATGAACCAGCGCAAGAGCTCTGGCCTCAAGGAATTCCCGCTCGTCATCAAGGGCGACGTGCAGGGTTCCGTCGAGGCGATCGCCGGCGCGCTGGAAGCGCTCGGCACCGACGAGGTGCAGGCCCGCATCATCCTGTCGGGTGTCGGCGGCGTGACCGAGTCCGATGTCACCCTGGCGGCGACGTCGAATGCGGCGATCATCGGCTTCAACGTTCGCGCCAACAAGCAGGCGCGCGACGTGGCCGATCGCGAAGGCATCGAGATCCGCTACTACAACATCATCTACGACCTCGTGGATGACGTGAAGGCGGCGATGTCCGGCCTGCTCACGCCCGAGCGGCGCGAGACGATGCTCGGCAATGCCGAGATCCTGGAGGTGTTCCACATCTCCAAGGTCGGCAAGGTCGCGGGCTGCCGCGTCACCGACGGCACGGTCGAGCGCGGCGCCAATGTCCGCCTCATCCGCGACAACGTCGTCATCCACGAAGGCAAGCTGTCGACGCTCAAGCGCTTCAAGGACGAGGTCAAGGAAGTGCCGGCGGGCCAGGAATGCGGCATGGCCTTCGAGAAGTACGAAGACATGCGCGCCGGCGACATCATCGAGTGCTACCGCGTCGAAGAGATCAAGCGGTCGCTCTAGGCCCCGCTTGGCGAGAGGAACGCGACCCGAGGGGCCGCGTTCCTCGCAACGATCGGTACATCTCGACCGTCCGGCTGCGGGCGGCCTGAAAGGGCCGGCCGCGTGCGCCGTTGAGCGGTGCGATGGAGTTTTCACGAAATGGCCAGAACGGCTGCGAACGGCAAGAAGATCGGCGTCCCGGGCCAGCGTCAGCTGCGCGTCGGCGAACTGGTGCGCCATGCGCTCTCCGAGATTCTCGCGCGCGGCGAATTGAACGAGCCCGCCCTCGACGGCGTGATCGTGACGATTCCCGAAGTGCGCATGACGAGCGATCTGAAGCTCGCCACCTGCTATGTCATGCCGCTTGGCGGCGGCGATGCCGAAGCCGTCGTGGCGGCGCTCGACGCGCACCGCAAGTTCCTGCGGGGCGAGGTCTCGCGCCGGGTCGCGATGAAGTTCGCGACCGACCTGCGGTTCCGGATCGATACCTCCTTCAGCGAGGGGGCGCGCATCGACGCGCTGCTGCGCTCCGACCCGGTCGTGCGCCACGATATCGAGACGGCGCCGCGCGACGACGATTCCGACGAAGGGTAGACGATGGCTCAGCGCCAGAAGAAGGGCCGGCCGGTTTCCGGCTGGTTCAACCTCGACAAGCCGCTCGGCATGACGTCGACCCAGGCGGTCGCGGTGGTGAAGCGCCTGTTCGGCGCGCAGAAGGCCGGCCATGCCGGCACGCTGGATCCGCTTGCCACCGGCTGCCTGCCCATCGCCCTCGGCGAGGCGACCAAGACGGTTCCCTATGTCATGGACGGGCGCAAGATCTACAGCTTCACGGTCCGGTGGGGCGAGGAAACCCGCACCGACGACGCCGAGGGTCAGCCCGTGGCCACCTCGGACGCGCGGCCGAGCCGCGCCGAGATCGAGGCGGTGCTGCCGCAGTTCACCGGCGAGATCATGCAGGTGCCGCCGGCATTCTCCGCCATCAAGGTGGAAGGCGAGCGGGCCTATGACCTGGCGCGCGACGGCGAGGAGGTCGTGCTCGAGGCGCGGCCGATCGAGATCCACCGGCTCGACCTGGTGGACACGCCCGACGAGAACACCGCGATCTTCGCCGCCGAATGCGGCAAGGGCACCTATGTGCGGGCGATCGCCCGCGACATGGCGCGGGCCCTCGGCACGCGCGGCCATGTGGTCGGCCTGCGCCGTCTGCTGGTCGGCCCGTTCGAGGAGGCGGCGATGGTCAAGCTCGACGCGTTGCGCGCCCTGAACGAGGAAGGCGGCCCGCAGGCCTGCGACCCGCTCCTGGGATCGGTCGAGACGGCGCTCGGCGACCTGCTCGAGGTGCGCCTGTCGGAGACCGACGCGGCCCGCATCCGCAATGGACAGAGCGTGCTGCTGCGCGGTCGCGACGCGCCGGCGAGCGGCGAAACCGTGTTCGCGACCGCCGCGGGAACGCTGGTGGCGATCGGCGAGGTCGAGCGTGGCGAATTTCATCCGGCGCGCGTCTTCGCCGGCGGCTGAGCGGCGACGGTCGAAACTTTCTTCTGGCTATTGAAGCCCAATTCGGCCATATAGGCCGCGCTCCCGGAAGGCCGTCTGGCCTTGCGGGCGTCGTCGCATGGAGCGGCGACCGTGCTGGACGACATCCCGGCACTGGCCGCCAGACCCCCTGCGACAACGCGAGACGGCATCGGCCGCTCGCGTCGTTCGAGACCAGGATGCCAAGTCTTGCGAGACTGTCAGCGAATGCCGATTGATCGGCATGTCGGTGCGATCGCGGTGTCCGGTCATACTTTGACAGCGCCGGCTTCTGCCGGACGAAGAGCCCCAGAAAGGGATACCCGATGTCGATCACAGCTGCCCGTAAGGCGGAACTGATCAAGGAATACGGCACCGTCGAGAACGATACGGGCTCGCCGGAAGTGCAGGTCGCGGTGCTCTCGGAGCGCATTGCCAACCTGACCGAGCACTTCAAGGGCCACAACAAGGACAACCATTCGCGCCGCGGCCTTCTCAAGATGGTCAGCCAGCGCCGCAGCCTGCTCGATTATCTGAAGAAGACGAACGAGCAGCGCTACAAGACGCTCATCGAGCGCCTCGGCCTGCGTCGCTGAGATAGGCGGGCCATCGGCCCGCCTGCAAAGACGCCTGTACGGCGCGGCGGCATGGGGCTGCCGCGCATTGCCCGCGGATCAAGCGGTAGAGCCATGGCAGGATCGCCGGATGCTTTGCACCTTCAGGGTCTGAAAGCCTCCCGCCGTCTTGCTCATGGCTCCTTTGGCGCATCCGCGCAGGAAAGGAATTGCCATGTTCGATGTCCAACGCGTCGAAATTGAATGGGGCGGCCGCCCGCTCATTCTCGAGACCGGCAAGGTGGCCCGCCAGGCCGACGGTGCCGTGCTCGCCACCTATGGCGAGACGACCGTGCTGGCGACCGTGGTCGCCGCCAAGGCGCCGAAGCCCGGCGTCGACTTCTTCCCGCTGACGGTGAACTATCAGGAAAAGACGTTCGCCGCCGGCAAGATCCCCGGTGGCTTCTTCAAGCGTGAAGGCCGTCCCTCCGAGAAGGAGACGCTGACCTCGCGCCTGATCGATCGCCCGATCCGTCCGCTTTTCCCGGAAGGCTTCCGCTGCGAGACCCAGGTCGTCGCGACGGTGCTCTCGCATGACCTCGAGAACGATCCCGACATGGTCGCCATGGTCGCCGCCTCGGCGGCGCTGACGATCTCCGGCGTGCCCTTCATGGGGCCGGTCGGCGCCGCCCGCGTCGGACTGGTCGACGGCGAGTTCGTGCTGAACCCGCTGCTCGACCAGAACGAAGGCTCGAAGCTCGACCTCGTCGTCGCCGGCACCCAGGACGCCGTGCTGATGGTCGAGTCGGAGGCCCAGGAGCTCTCGGAAGAGACGATGCTCGGCGCCGTCATGTTCGGTCATCGCGGCTTCCAGCCCGTCATCGACGCGATCATCGCGCTCGCCGAGAAGGCCGCCAAGGAGCCGCGCGATTTCGCCCCGGCCGACCTGTCGGCGATCGAGGCCGAGATGCTCGGCGTTGCCGAGACGGAGCTGCGCGCCGCCTACAAGAATACCGTCAAGCAGGAGCGCTATGCCGCCGTCGACGCCGTCAAGGCGAAGGTGATCGCGCATTTCTTCCCGGAAGGCGAAGAGCCCCGCTTCGACAAGGAGAAGATCGGCGCGGTCTTCAAGGAGCTCCAGGCCAAGATCGTGCGCTGGAACATCCTCGACACCGGCAGCCGCATCGACGGCCGCGATCTGAAGACGGTCCGTCCGATCGTTTCGGAAGTCGGCGTTCTGCCGCGCACCCATGGCTCGGCCATCTTTACCCGTGGCGAGACGCAGGCCCTCGTGGTCGCGACGCTCGGCACCGGCGATGACGAGCAGTTCATCGACGCGCTGGAAGGCACCTACAAGGAAACCTTCCTGCTGCACTACAACTTCCCGCCCTATTCGGTCGGCGAGACCGGCCGCATGGGTTCGCCCGGCCGTCGCGAGATCGGTCACGGCAAGCTCGCCTGGCGCGCTGTCCGTCCGGTCCTGCCGAACCACCACGAGTTCCCCTACACGCTGCGCGTCGTCTCCGAGATCACCGAGTCGAACGGCTCGTCCTCGATGGCCACCGTCTGCGGCACCTCGCTGTCGCTGATGGATGCCGGCGTGCCGCTCAAGCGTCCGGTGGCGGGTATCGCCATGGGCCTGATCCTCGAAGGCGACCGCTACGCGGTCCTGTCCGACATCCTCGGCGACGAGGATCACCTCGGCGACATGGACTTCAAGGTCGCCGGCACGGCAGAGGGCGTCACCTCGCTGCAGATGGACATCAAGATCGCCGGTATCACCGAGGAGATCATGAAGGTCGCCCTGGAGCAGGCCAAGGGCGGTCGCGAGCATATCCTCGAAGAGATGGCGAAGGCGCTGACCACCGCGCGTCCGTCGCTCGGCGAGCATGCCCCGCGCATCGAGGTCATCCAGATCCCGACTGACAAGATCCGCGAAGTGATCGGTTCCGGCGGCAAGGTGATCCGCGAGATCGTCGAGAAGACCGGCGCCAAGATCGACATCTCCGATGACGGCACCGTCAAGGTCGCCTCCTCGGATGGCAAGGCGATCACCGCCGCGCTGAACTGGATCAAGGGCATCGCCGCGGAGCCGGAAGTCGGCGCCATCTACCAGGGCACCGTCGTCAAGGCCGTCGATTTCGGCGCCTTCGTCAACTTCTTCGGCGCCAAGGACGGCCTCGTCCATATCTCGCAGTTGTCCAGCCAGCGCGTCGCCAAGACCCAGGACGTCGTCAAGGAAGGCGACAAGGTCTGGGTCAAGCTCCTCGGCTTCGACGAGCGCGGCAAGGTCCGCCTGTCGATGAAGGTCGTCGACCAGGCGACCGGCGAAGAGATCAAGCAGGAAAAGACGGAAGCCGCCGGCGAGTAGTCGCCCGCTTCCTTCGCGAAATACGAAAGGCCCGGCGAGCGATCGCCGGGCCTTTTTTGCATTCCGGGCTTGTCGGGTCCGGCCGGATTGCGGACGCGACAAGAAAAAGCCCGGCTGGAGTCAGCCGGGCTTCAGGTTCGGGATCGGGCGGGCGCGGTTCAGGCGACCATGGTACCCGGCGCCGCCGCCGTCACCGCGGCGTCGACATGGGTCTCGAACTTCTCGAAGTTCTTCAGGAACATGCCGACCAGCTTCGCCGCCTGCGCGTCGTAGGCGGGCTTGTCCTGCCAGGTCTTGCGCGGATGCAGGATGTGCGGCTCGACGCCGGCGACGTCCGTCGGCACCTGGAAGCCGAAGGTGCGGTCCGTGTAGAAGCGGCCTTGGTCGAGCGAGCCGTTCAGCGCGGCCGTCAGCAGGGTTCGCGTCGCCTTGATCGGCATGCGGCGTCCGGTGCCATAGGCGCCGCCGGTCCAGCCGGTGTTGACCAGCCAGCAGGAAACGCCGTGCTCGGCGATCAGGCTCCGGAGCAGGTTGCCGTACTCGGCCGGGTGGCGCGGCATGAACGGCGCGCCGAAGCAGGTCGAGAACGTCGCCTGCGGCTCGGTGACGCCCTTCTCCGTGCCGGCGACCTTGGCGGTGTAGCCGGACAGGAAGTGGTACATCGCCTGCTCCGGCGTCAGCTTGGCGATCGGCGGCATCACGCCGAAGGCATCGGCGGTCAGCATGACGATCGTCTTCGGATGCCCGGCCCGGCCCGTCGCGCTCGCATTCGGGATGAAGTCGAGCGGGTAGGCGGCGCGGGTGTTCTCGGTCTTCGAGGCATTGTCGAAATCGATCCGGCGCGTCACCGGGTCGATAGCGACATTCTCGAGCACGGTGCCGAAGCGCTTGGTCGTGGCGAAGATTTCCGGCTCCGCCTCGGCCGAGAGCTTGATCGTCTTGGCGTAGCAGCCGCCCTCGAAATTGAAGATCCCGTCCGGACCCCAGCCATGCTCGTCATCGCCGATCAGGGTGCGGGCCGGATCGGCGGACAGTGTCGTCTTGCCGGTACCGGAGAGGCCGAAGAAGACCGCCGCGTCGCCGTCCGGGCCGACATTGGCCGAGCAGTGCATCGGCATGACGCCCTTCGGCGGCAGGGTGAAGTTCAGGTAGGTGAAGACGGCTTTCTTCATCTCGCCGGCATAGGACGTGCCGCCGATCAGCACGATGCCGCGGGTGAAGTCGCAGGCGATCACCGTCTCGGTGCGACAGCCGTGGCGGTCGGGATTGGCCTTGAAGCTCGGCAGGTCCAGGATCGTCAGCTTCGGCACGAAGCTTTTCAGCTCGGCCGCGTCGGGACGGATCAGCAGGTTGCGGATGAACAGCGAATGCCAGGCCTTCTCGGTGAAGACGCGCACGGCGACGCTCTCGGCCGGGTCGGCGCCGCCCTGCAGGTCCTGCGCGAACAGTTCGCGCCCCGAGGCATGCGCCAGCATGTCGGCATGGAGCGTATCGAAATGCGCGCGCGAGATCGCCTTGTTGTTGTCCCACCAGACGGCGTTCTCGGTCAGCGCGTCGCGCACGACGAACTTGTCCTGCGGCGAGCGGCCGGTATGCACGCCGGTCTCGACCGTCAGCGCGCCGTCGATCGAGACGATCGCCTCGCCGCGCCGCAGTGATTCCTCATAAAGCGCCGGCGCCCCATAGTTCCAGTAGAGACCGGCCAGCCACTTCAAGCCGAACTGGTCGGCGCCGTGGGCAGGGTTGCGAATGCCGTTCTCGGTCACGGGTCATCTCCTCTGAGAGGCGCTCGCGTCCTTCGCGAGGCCTCGCTCCGGGAAAGGGTGCGCCGCAACAGCGGCTCGCACCGGCTCCGTCGGCGGGTTATGCCGCCGACAGGCCAGAACCTAGAGGATCGCATTTCGCGACTGCAACAAAAACTGCGCAGTCTGAGTTATCGGCACCCGATTAAATCGTTTTAATCGGGTGCGACCAAGCAACATTGGGGTTGAGAACTGTTATTTTGATCTCCAAACAAACAGAATATTCTATTTGTTCGCAAAATGACATTATTGTTCCAGCGATCTCGCTTGTTTTGCGAAGGATTTCAGGTAGCCGCCAGCCTCGCCGACTGTCGTTGCCCGGGTCGGAAAGGGCAGGAAGGCGCGCTGCGTTCCGGTCGCAAGATCAATACCTTCCGGGTCACAACCGGTCATGCGCCAGTTGCCGGCCGGCAGACTGAGCAACTTGATCGCATAGAGCGCGATGGCGTCGGCGTGGTCGTCGTTCATGTGCTCGACGACGTGCTTCTCGCCGGCCAGAAGTTCTTGAGCGTCCGAGTAATCGAGCAGAAGATCCTTGGCCGGGACTTGCGCGATGTTGCCGAAGCCGGCGACGAGGTGCGAGCCGGTGACGGTCAGCACGTAGTGGTGGAAGCCGGGCAGCGCCGAGGCGCCGGCCGCCTTGCCCTGGCGCAGCCCATAGCGCCAGGCCGCATGCGGGTCCTCGGTGCGTTCCACCGTGCCGACGAGCGTGATGCGGGCGCCGGCGAGCGGGTTGCCGGTCTCGCCGCCCGGCGCGACCAGGAGCAGCGAGGCGCGCGGGTCGCGCTTCAGGTTGTGGGTGTGGATGGCGAGGTCCGAAAGCGCGAAGATCGGTCGTCCGTCCGGCAAGGTGGCCATGGTCACCAACGTCGCGAACGGGTTGCCCGCCTCGTCGAGCGTCGCCAGGCTGCCGGCGATGGTGCTGCGCATGACGGCGCGGCCGGTCGCGACCGGATCGAAGGAAGAATTGTCGAGCATTCAGGTCCCTACCTTTGAGATAGACTGGTTCAAAAGATGATTATCATCATCAAGTTTGTATGTCTCTCACTTCATGGGGCTTTTCCGGCCGATTGGCGTCGCGGGTTTAAATCCGGTAGGTTGCACGCCATATTTTACGCGTATTCCTGCGACGTTTAGGCCGGGGCCGGCGGGATTCGCGATTGCCTGCCGCGTCAGGCCGTAAACGCCCATAGGGCAAGCCTTCGGGAGAAGCTCATTCATGCCGACGATCGCTCTGGTCGACGATGATCGAAATATTCTCGCCTCCGTGTCGATAGCGCTGGAGTCGGAGGGCTATCGCGTCCAGACCTATACGGACGGCGCTTCAGCCCTGGACGGGTTCCAGCAATCCCTGCCGGATCTTGCCATCCTCGATATCAAGATGCCGCGCATGGACGGCATGGAGCTCTTGCGCCGTCTGCGCCAGCGCACCGACCTGCCGGTCATCTTCCTGACGTCGAAGGATGACGAGATCGACGAATTGTTCGGCCTGAAGATGGGCGCCGACGACTTCATCAAGAAGCCGTTCTCGCAGCGTCTGCTGGTCGAGCGGGTGAAGGCGGTGCTGCGCCGCTTCCAGCCGCGCGAGGCCGTCGCGGCGACCAGCAAGGTGCCGGACGCGGCGCGCAATCTCGATCGCGGCGCGCTGTCGATGGACCAGGAGCGGCACACCTGCACCTGGAACGGCCAGCCGGTGACGCTGACCGTGACCGAGTTCCTGATCCTCTACGCGCTGGCGCAGCGGCCGGGCGTGGTAAAGAGCCGCAATGCCCTGATGGACGCCGCCTATGACGACCAGGTCTATGTCGATGACCGCACCATCGATAGCCACATCAAGCGGCTGCGCAAGAAGTTCAAGGTCGTCGACGATGACTTCGATATGATCGAGACGCTCTACGGCGTCGGCTATCGCTTCAAGGAGGCCTGACGTTCGGTCGGGCTTGAGAGAGGCATGACGATCAGCATCGAGGAGCCGATTGCACCGCGCAGACGTCCCTGGCGTTTGCGTTTGCGCATGTTGCGGCGCGGCTTCGGCCGGATGCTCCGCTCGATCGGCCCGCATGCCTTCTCCAGCCTGACGCGCCGCATCATCATCCTCAATCTGGCGGCGCTGATCGTCCTCGTCTCGGGCATCCTCTACCTGAACCAGTTCCGCGCCGGGCTGATCGACGCGCGGCTCGAAAGCTTGCTGACCCAGGGCGAGATCATCGCCGGCGCGGTCGCCGGCGCGGCCACGGTCGACACCAACGATCTGACGATCGATCCCGACAAGCTGCTCGAGCTGCAGGCGGGCGAGAGCCTGATGCCGGGCGAGAACTCGATCGAGGGCCTCGATTTCCCGATCAATCCGGAGCGTGTCGCGCCCGTGCTGCGCCGGCTGATCTCGCCGACGCGCACCCGCGCGCGCATCTATGACCGCGACGGCGCCCTGGTTCTCGATTCCCGCCACCTCTATTCGCGCGGCCAGATTCTGCGCTTCGACCTGCCGCCGGCCGACGAGGAGCCGGCGCTGCTCGACCGGATCTGGCAATGGTTCAACGTGCATCTGCAGCGCGACGACCTGCCGATCTACCAGGAACTTGGCGGTTCGAACGGGCGTGGCTATCCGGAGGTGGCGACCGCGCTCGAGGGCGGCCCGTCCTCGATCGTCCGCATCACCGAGCGCGGTGAACTGATCGTCTCGGTCGCCGTGCCGGTGCAGCGCTACCGCTCGGTCCTCGGCGTGCTGCTGCTCTCGACCCAGGGCGGCGATATCGACCAGATCGTCCATGCCGAGCGCATGGCGATCGTGCGCGTCTTCCTGGTCTCGGCCGGTGTCGTCGTGCTGCTGTCGATCCTGCTCGCCAGCACCATCGCGGTGCCGCTCCGCCGTCTCGCCGATGCGGCCGACCGGGTGCGCCGCGGCGTCACCGCGCGGCCCCAGATCCCCGACTTCTCCAACCGCCGCGACGAGATCGGGCACCTGTCCCAGGCGCTGCGCGAGATGACGAGCGCGCTCTTCAACCGCATCGAGGCGATCGAGAGCTTCGCCGCCGATGTCAGCCATGAACTCAAGAATCCGCTGACCTCGCTTCGCAGCGCGGTCGAGACGCTGCCGCTCGCCAAGACGGCCGCCTCGAAGAAGCGCCTGAACGACATCATCCAGCACGATGTGCGCCGCCTCGATCGGTTGATCAGCGACATTTCCGATGCCTCGCGCCTCGACGCCGAGCTGGCGCGCCAGGACGCGACGCCGGTCGATGTGGCCGGTGTCGTCGAGGCCGTCGTCTCGATGGCGCGCGACACCTCGCTGCCGGACGGCCCGCGCATCAGCCTGGAGGTGGCGGAGGCGGAAGAGGAGGATGCCTTCATCGTCCTCGGCCACGACAGCCGCCTGGCGCAGGTCTTCACCAACCTGATCGATAATGCCCGGTCGTTCTGCCGGGCGGATGGCACGGTGCGGGTCACCGTCCGGCGGAGCGGCGGCTTCGTCGACGTTGTCGTCGAGGACGACGGTCCGGGCATCCGCGCCGAGAAGATCGACCGCATCTTCGAGCGCTTCTACACGGACCGGCCGGAGCAGGAGGCGTTCGGCCAGAATTCGGGCCTCGGCCTGTCGATCTCGAAGCAGATCGTCGAGGCGCATCGCGGCCGGATCTGGGCGGAAAATCGCTCCAAGGGCAAGGCGACCAAGGAGGACCGGGCCGAGATCATCGGCGCGCGCTTCACCGTCCGCCTGCCTTCGGCCGCGTCGTGACGGCGCCGGCCGGCCCCGGCGCGACCGTCCACGCCGGCGCCGTCGTCGTCGATGGCGCCGGGGTTCTCGTGCGCGGCCCCTCGGGCAGCGGGAAATCGTCCCTGCTGCTGGCGCTGCTGATGGCCGACCTGGCGGCCAACCGCCTGGTCGCTGACGACCGCGTCCATCTCGCGGCCGAGGCAGGCCGGCTCTATGCGCGCGCGCCGGCGGCGATCGCCGGATTGCTGGAGATCCGCGGCCAGGGTATTGTTGCAGTGCCGCATTTTGACGCGGCGCCGATCGATCTCGTCGTCGACTTCGCGCCTGCCGCGCAATGCGCGCGCATGCCTGATGCCGCGGCGATGCAGGTCGAGCTCGCCGGCATAACGCTGCGGCGGCTTGAACTTCCGATCGGACAGCCGGACGGCTGGATCCGGGTCCGGGCGGCATTGGCCTTCCGCGCTGCGATTGTTTAGTATTGTTTCCAATCGTCCGGATACGTCCCGCTTTTTTCTTGCGTTGCGGCAAGGTTCGGTCAAGATGCGGCCCCATTCGGCCCGCACGGGCCGGGCGTCTGGCACAGGCGGTTCCGAATCCTCTCTGGCTCCGGTGGGGGCCGAACCGAGAAAAGCAGGTCATCGAAGGGCATGATTGGCGTCGTCCTTGTTACCCACGGCCAGCTCGCTACCGAGTTCCGGGCGGCCCTGGAGCACGTGGTTGGTCGCCAGACCCAGTTCGAGACCATTGCCATTGGTCCGGAAGACGATATGGAGCGGCGGCGCCAGGACATCCTCGAGGCCGTGATCGGCGTCGACGACGGTAGCGGCGTGATCCTGCTGACCGACATGTTCGGCGGCACGCCATCCAACCTCGCCATCTCCGTCATGGAGGCCGGCCGCATCGAGGTGATCGCCGGCGTCAACCTGCCGATGCTGATCAAGCTCGCCAGCGTGCGTGTCGACCGGTCGCTGGCCGACGCGATCGCGGGAGCCCAGGAAGCCGGCCGCAAATACATCAACGTCGCCAGTCAGGTCCTGGCGGGGCACTGAGCGCAGAGCATGTTCGATACCGCGACCGAGCCCTCCGGACTGTTCCGCGATCTGCCGATCGTCAACCGCAAGGGACTGCATGCCCGCGCCTCGGCGAAGTTCGTGCAATGCGCCGACCTGTTCGATGCGCAGATCTTCGTTTCGAAGGACCAGAACACCGTCGGCGGCACCTCGATCATGGGGCTGATGATGCTCGCCGCCGGCATCGGCTCGTCGATCCGCGTTTCGGCCGAGGGCCCGGATGCCGAGGCGGCGCTCGAGGCCATCGCGGAACTGGTGGCCAATCGCTTCGGCGAAGAGGAATAGCGACGCCCCCGGCATCACATAAAGACATCTTTATATCCTGATTGCTGCCACGCGTCGTCTCGGCTATAAGCGCGACACGTCCAACGCATGGAGATCAGCAAGATGGCTGCCGCCAACGACTACGCGATCAAGGATATCGGTCTCGCCGATTGGGGCCGCAAGGAACTCGCCATCGCCGAGACGGAAATGCCCGGCCTGATGAGCGTGCGCGCCGAATTCGGCCCGTCGCAGCCGCTCAAGGGGGCCCGCATCGCCGGCTCGCTGCACATGACGATCCAGACCGGCGTGCTGATCGAGACGCTCAAGGCGCTCGGCGCCGACATCCGCTGGGCGTCCTGCAACATCTACTCGACCCAGGACCACGCCGCCGCGGCGATCGCCAAGGCTGGCGTCCCGGTCTTCGCCATCAAGGGCGAGAGCCTCGAGGACTACTGGGAATACACGCACCGCATCTTCGAATGGGCCGATGGCGGCGTGCCGAACATGATCCTCGACGATGGCGGCGACGCCACGGTCCTCGTGCATCTGGGCCTCCGCGCCGAGAATGGCGACACCGCCTTCCTCGACAAGCCCGAGAACGAGGAAGAGGAAGTCCTCTTCGCCGCGATCAAGAAGCGCCTCGCATCCAAGCCCGGCTGGTATGGCGAGATCGCCCGCGCGATCAAGGGCGTCACGGAAGAGACCACCACCGGCGTGCATCGCCTCTACGAGATGCAGAAGAAGGGCACGCTGCTCTTCCCGGCGATCAACGTGAACGACTCGGTCACCAAGTCGAAATTCGACAACCTCTATGGCTGCCGCGAGTCGCTGGTCGACGGCATCCGCCGCGGCACCGACGTCATGATGTCCGGTAAGGTCGCGATGGTCGCCGGCTTCGGCGATGTCGGCAAGGGTTCGGCCGCCTCGCTGCGCCAGGCCGGCTGCCGCGTGCTCGTCTCAGAAGTCGATCCGATCTGCGCCCTGCAGGCGGCGATGGAAGGCTATGAAGTGACGACCATGGACGACGCCGCGCCGCGCGCCGACATCTTCGTCACCGCCACCGGCAATGTCGACGTCATCACGATCGACCACATGCGCGCCATGAAGGATCGTGCGATCGTCTGCAACATCGGCCATTTCGACAGCGAGATTCAGATCGCCTCGCTGCGCAATCTGAAGTGGCACAACGTCAAGCCGCAGGTCGATGAGGTCGAGTTCGCCGACGGCAAGCGGATCATCCTCCTGTCGGAGGGCCGCCTGGTCAATCTCGGCAATGCCACCGGCCATCCGAGCTTCGTCATGTCGGCGTCCTTCACCAACCAGACGCTGGCCCAGATCGAGCTCTGGACCAAGCCCGGCCAGTACGAGAAGAAGGTCTACACGCTGCCGAAGCATCTCGACGAGAAGGTCGCGGCGCTGCATCTCGCCAAGATCGGCGTGAAGCTGACCACCCTCAGCGACAAGCAGTCGGCCTATATCGGCGTTTCGTCGGCCGGGCCGTTCAAGCCGGATCACTATCGTTACTGACCGATAAATTCGGCGTGGGCGATCGGCCGCAGCTGGGTTCAACCGGTCGTGGCTAGTCCCCTGGTCGGACGCAATATTTGGATCGTCCGCACCCTTAACTGGCGGTTAACCACGATCACCTGATGCTGAGGGGCCATGCGGATGAACCGCGTGGCCCCTTTTCTCGTCGTCATCGGCTTCACACGCGATTCCCCATGCCGCTACATTGGGGATGATTCGTGGGGCGGCCGCAGTTTGTCGTCGGCGCCGGAGCGGGTCGATTTCATTGTTCTGACGGCGGAAGGGCCTGCCCGTATGCTTTGGCATCGCAGGAAATTGGATGGGATTCGCGGTATCGACCGCCGGAATTCCGCCGCTGCTTCCCTGCGCCGTTCCATGCTCGCCGCCAGCGCGCTGACGTCCGCCGGCATACTCGCCGTCTCCGCCACCGGAGCCCAGGCCGCCGCCGGCACGATCGACGCGGGCCGGACGGCGCTGGTCAGCGTGCTGCTCGGCGTCGCCGCCTTCGCCGTGCTCGGCGTGGCGGCGATGCATCGGGCGCGGACGCGGGCGGATGCCGAGAACGCGGCGCTGCGCCACCAGCTGGCGGATTCGAAGGCGAAGTCGGATCGCGCCGAGGCGCTTGTCGACGCCGACGATCAACGCCTGGTGGCCTGGAGCGCGCCCGGCGAGCCGCCGCTGGTCATGGGCCGCCTGCCGCGCTCCTGCGGCGCGCCCGACGAGCGCTCCGCCTTCCTGGCCTTCGGCACCTGGCTCGTCCCGGGCGCGGCGGCCCAGCTCGACGCCGGGCTCGAAAACCTCCGCCGTAGCGGCGAGACCTTCGCGCTGACGCTCGAGACCTCGAATGGCAGCTTCGTCGAGGCGGTCGGCCGCACGGCCGGCGGTCTCGCCGTCGTGCGCTTCCAGGACCTGACCGGCGATCGCCACGCGCTCGCTGAGCTGGCGGCGCGGCATCGCCGCGTCAGCGAGGATGTCGAGGCCATGCGCGAGCTGTTGCAGGCCGCGCCGATGCCGGCCTGGATCCGCGACGCCGACGGCGCGCTGCGCTGGATCAACAACGCCTTCGTCAACGCGGTCGAGGCGCGCGATCCGCAGGACGCCATCGCCCGCAATCTCGAACTGCTCGATACGGCGGGGCGCGAGACCATTCGGGAAGGCCATGCCGGCAAGGCGGTCGTCCAGCAGCGCCTGCCGGCGATCTTCGCGGGTTCCCGGCGCGTCTTCGATATCGTCGACGTTGTCTCGAAGACCGGCAGCGCCGGCATCGCGACCGACGCGACCGAGCTCGAGACCGTCCAGAACCAGATGAAGCGGCTGGTCGAGTTCCATGCCCGCACGCTGGATCAGCTCGCGACCGCCGTCGCCGTGTTCGGTTCCGACCGCCGGCTGCGCTTCTACAACGCCGCCTTCCGCTCGCTGTTCGGGCTCGATGCCGCGTTCCTCGACAGTCAGCCCGACGAAAGCGCGGTGCTGGAGCGGATGCGCGCCAGCCGCCGCCTGCCCGAGCAGGCCGATTTCAAAAGCTGGCGCAACGAGCTTCTCTCGGCCTACCAGTCGCTCGACGCGCGCGAGCACTGGTGGCACCTGCCGGACGGGCAGACGCTTCGCGTCCTGGCCAATCCGCATCCGCAGGGCGGCATCACCTGGATCTACGAGAACGTCACCGAGCAGCTGGAGCTGGAGAGCCGCTACAACGCGCTGTCGCGCGTCCAGGGCGAGACGCTCGATCATCTTGCGGAAGGCGTGGCCGTGTTCGGCTCGGACGGTCGCCTGAAGCTCGACAATCCGGCCTTCGCGCGCATCTGGCAGCTCGACGGGAAGCTGCTCGCGAACCATCCGCATATCGGCGAGATCGAGCGCGCCTGCCGGCGGCTGCATGACGCGCCGGAGGAGTGGAGCCGCTTCACGGCGCGGGTGGCCGGCCTCGACGAGAGCCGCGCGCCGAGCCATGGCCGCATGGAGCGGTCGGACGGGCGCGTGATCGACTATGCCACCGTGCCGCTCCCGGGCGGCCAGACCATGGTCACCTTCATCGATGTCAGCGACTCCGTGCAGGTCGAGCGCGCGCTGACCGAGCGCAACGAGGCGCTGGAGGCGGCGGACGGCCTGAAGAACGCCTTCATCCAGCACGTGTCCTACGAGCTGCGCTCGCCGTTGACCAACATCATCGGCTTCACCCAGCTGCTCTCGGACGTCTCGATCGGGCCGCTGACCGAGAAGCAGCGCGAATATACCGGCTACATCCTCTCTTCCAGCGGCTCGCTGCTGGCGATCGTCAACGACATTCTCGATCTCGCCACCGTCGACGCCGGCATCACCGCGCTCGATCTCGGCGAGGTCGATGTCGAGCGCACGGTCGCCGCGGCGATCGAGGGCGTGCGCGACCGGCTGCAGGAGGCGCAGCTGGCGCTGGTGACGCGCATTCCGGCCGGCATCGGCAGCTTCATCGCCGACGAGAAGCGGGTGCGCCAGATCCTCTACAACCTTCTCTCCAACGCCGTCGGCTTCTCCAGCCATGGCGGCTCGATCGAGCTGAACGCCGAGCGGTCGGCGGACGCGATCACGTTCACCGTCGAGGATCACGGACCCGGCATCGCGCCGGAATTCCTTGATTCCGTCTTCGACCGTTTCGAGAGCCGCGCCGCCGGTTCCGCGCGCGGCGGCGCCGGCCTCGGCCTCGCCATCGTCAAGAGCTTCGTCGAGCTGCATGGCGGCACGGTTGGCATCCGCTCCGATGAGGGACGCGGCACGGCCGTCACCGTGCGCCTGCCGGTCCGGCCGACCGAGCTGGCCATCGCCGCAGAATGAGCGCGCCGGATCCGATCCAGATCGCGCTGCCGGACGAGGCGGCGACCCTTCGACTGGCCGAGGACGTCGCGGCCAAGCTCGCCATCGGCGACGTCATCGCGCTGCGCGGCGATCTCGGTGCCGGCAAGACCAGCTTTGCCCGGGCACTGATCCGCGCCGTCGCGGCCGATCCGGCGCTCGAAGTGCCGAGCCCCACCTTCACCATCGTCCAGACCTATGAGGCGCGGCTGCCGATCGCGCATTTCGATCTCTATCGCCTCGGCTCCGCCGACGAGCTCGACGAGGTGGGCTTCGACGAGGCGGCGGTCGAGGGCGTCGTGCTGGTCGAGTGGCCGGAGCGCGCCGGCGACCGCCTGCCGGCGAACCGCCTCGAGATCGCGCTCGAGATCGACGGTCCCGGCCGGCTCGCGACGCTCTCGGGCGGCGGCGACTGGCCGGAGCGCATCGCGCGGACGCTGGCGATCCGGCGGTTCCTCGATGCATCGGGCATGGCGCGGGCCGCGCGCCGGCATCTGCAGGGCGACGCCTCGACCCGCGCCTATGAGCGCGTCGCGGCGCCCGATGGCCGTCCGGCCGTGCTGATGGACGCGCAGGAGCGTCCGCCGGGGCCGGCGGTGCGCGACGGCCGCACCTATGACGATCTCGCCCATCGCGCCACCAGCGTGCGGCCCTTCGTGGCGATGAGCGACGGCCTGCGCGCGGCCGGCTTCTCGGCGCCCGCGATCCTGGCGGCGGACATGCCGGCCGGACTGCTCCTCGTCGAGGATCTCGGCGCCGAGGGCGTGCTGGCCGATGGCGCGCCGGACCCCGAGCGCTATCGCCTCGCGGTCGAGGTGCTCGCGGCGTTGCATGCCGCGCCGCGTCCGGTCGACCTGCCGCTGCCGGACGGCACGGTCCATCAAGTCCCGCCCTTCGACTGGGACGCGCTTTCGATCGAGGTCGATCTGCTGCCGCGCTGGTATGCGCGCTGGCAGCGGGGAACGCCGCTGGCGCCCGAGGCCGAAGCGGCCTTCGCCACGATCTGGCGCGACCTCTACGAGACGCTCGACGCGGCCGAGAAGAGCTGGTTGCTGCGCGATTTCCATTCGCCCAACCTGCTCTGGCTGCCGGAGCGCACCGGGCTTAAGCGGATCGGCATTCTCGACCATCAGGACGCGATGATCGGCGCGAGCGCCTATGATGTCGCCTCGCTCCTGCAGGATGTCCGCATTACCGTCGAGCCGGCGCTCGAGGCCGCGCTCGCCGACCACTATGTCGCCGCGCGCCGTTCGCTTGGACCGTTCGACGAAGAACGCTTCCGCGCGGCCTATGCGATCTCAGGCGCGCAACGCGCCACCAAGGTGCTGGGCGGTTTTGTCCGATTGGCGGAATCGGCGGGCAAGCCCCAATATCTCCGTCACATTCCCCGTGTACGAGCCTATCTCGCGCGGTCGTTGCGCCATCCGGTTCTTTCCGGCCTGGCGCTCTGGTATGAAGAACACCTGCCGCTCGACGATTGACGGGCCCCGCCGGGGCCCGGGCCAGAGACGCCAGCAAGAACAATGGAACTGCCCGAGACCATGCCGACGCCCATCTTCAAGACGCCCGACCATCCGAAGCGCGCCATGGTGCTCGCCGCGGGAATCGGCAAGCGCATGCGGCCCGTCACGGCGACCGTTCCGAAGCCCCTGATCGAGATCGCCGGCCGTTCGCTGGTCGACCACGCCCTCGACCGGCTGGCGAATGCCGGCGTCGAGGAGGCCGTCGTCAACGTCCACTACCTCGCCGATCTCGTTGAAACCCATGTCCGGAAGCGCAAGGCGCCGAAGGTGATCGTCTCCGACGAGCGCGGCGGCCTGCTGGAGACGGGCGGCGGGCTGAAGAAGGCGCTGCCGCTGCTCGGCGACGCACCGTTCTACGTGATGAATTCGGATTCGTTCTGGATCGAGGGCCCGCGCCCCAATCTCGACTGGCTCGCCCGCGGCTGGGACGACGCGTCGATGGACGCGCTGCTGATGCTGGCGCCGACGGTCACCGCGATCGGCTATCCGGGGCCGGGCGATTTCGTCATGGACAAGGACGGCCGCTTGGCGCGCCGGGTCGAGCGAACGGTCGCGCCCTTCGTCTATTCGGGCACAGCCATCCTGTCGCCGCGCCTGTTCGCCAACGCACCGGAGGGCTCGTTCTCGCTCAACCTGCTGTTCGACGAGGCGATCGCCAGCGGTCGCCTGTTCGGCGTCCGCATGGACGGCACCTGGCTGCATGTCGGCACGCCGGAAGCGATCCGCGAGGCCGAATTGTCGGTGCTGGAAAGCGCGGCCTGAGGCACGATGGCGAGACCGTCTCCGCGCGTCTTTTCGATCCCGCCGGGCACGCCCTTCCTGCCGACCTTTGCCGATGCGCTGCTCGCGGGCCGCTTCGGCGCCATTGCGAATCCGGCTAAGGATCCCCTCGCGCTCGCCGATGTGACCATCCTCGTGCCGACGCGCCGCGCCGCGCGCTCGCTGCATGCCGAGCTGCTCGCGCGCCTCGGCGGCCGCGCCGCCATCCTGCCGGCGATCCGGCCGATCGGCGACGTCGACGAGGAGGACCAGATCCTCGAGGCCGCATCCGACGATCCGGCCGACCGCTTGGTCCTGCCGGAGGCGATCTCGCGGCTCGACCGGCTGCTGGTTCTGACCCGGCTGACGCTCGCCTGGGGCAGGGCGGTCCGGCGCGAACTGCTGGCGCTCGACGAGAGCGATCCGCTACTCGTGCCCGCCTCCGCCGCCGACGCCTTCCATCTGGCCGGCGATCTTGCCCGCCTGATCGATGACATCGAGACGACGGGCATTGCCTGGGACCGGCTGGAAACGCTGGTTCCCGACGATCTCGCGCGCTACTGGCAGATCTCGCTCGATTTCCTGCGCATCGTCGGCGAACAGTGGCCGGCCTTCCTCAGGGAGCGCGGCCTCGCCGATCCATCGGTGCGCCGCGACCATCTCGTGCGCGCCGCAGCCAGGCGGTTTGCGACCACGCCGCCGCGCGGGCCGGTGATCGCCGCCGGCTCGACCGGCTCGATCCCCGCCGTCGCCGAGCTGCTTGCCGTCATCGCCGCGCTGCCGCAGGGCGCCGTCGTGCTGCCCGGCCTCGACACCCTTCTGGACGAGACCGGATGGGCCGCGATCGGCGGTCTCGCTGATCCCGCCCGCTCGGCGCCCGGCCATCCGCAATATGGCCTGAAGCAGCTGATCGAGGGCATCGGCGTCACGCGGGGCGAGGTCGTTGCCATCGGCGCCATGACGGCGGAAATGACGGAGCGCGCCCGGCTCATCTCCGAGGCGATGCGCCCGGCCGAGACGACCGAGGGCTGGGCCGCCGCGCCGCCGGTGGCGGCGGCGGCGATTGGCGACATCGACCTCGTCGTCGCCCGCACCGAGCAGGAGGAGGCGGTGGCGATCGCGCTCGCCATGCGCGAGGCGATCGAGCAGCCCGGCCGCACCGCGGCGCTGGTGACACCCGACCGCCGCCTCGCCGGCCGGGTCGCGATCGAGCTCGGCCGCTTCGGCCTTTCGGTCGATGATTCCGCCGGCCGGCCGCTGATGACCTCGCCGCCCGGGACGCTGGCTCGGCTGCTGGTGGCGGCGGCGAAGTCGAATGGCGCGCCGCATGATCTGTTGGCGCTGGCCAAGCATCCGCTCGCCGCCTTCGGCATGGGCCATACCCCCTGCCGCGCCGCGATGGACATTCTTGATCTCGTGCTGTTCCGGGGCACGCTCCTCGCCGACGGGCTCGCCGGCCTCGCCGAGGCGGTCGACCGGGCCGAGGCGGAGCTGCCGGGGGCACGCTACGCCCCGCAGGCGGTGAAGCGGCTCGGCGCCACCGACTGGCAGATCGCGCGCGATCTCGCGGGTCGGCTGGATGCCGTTCTGGAACCGCTTAGCCGACTCATCGACAGCATCGAGCCCACCGACGCGGCGACGCTGACGACGGCGTTGGTCGAAGCGCTGAAGCAGGCGGCGGCGGGCGCGGACGGCATCGGCGATGCGCTCTTCGAGGACGAGGCCGGACAGGCGCTGGCCACCTTGCTCGCCGGCTTGATGAGCCCGGACGCCGCCGCACTGGCGATGGGGGGCTACGAATATCCGGGCTTTCTCGATGCCACCATGGCCGGCGTCGGCGTGCCGGCGCGACCGGGCTCCGACCCGCGCCTCTTCATCTGGGGCACGCTGGAAGCGCGCCTGCAGACGGTGGACCTGATGGTGCTGGGCGGGCTCGACGAGGGCGTGTGGCCGTCCGAGACGCGCACCGATCCCTGGCTCTCGCGCGCGATGCGGGCCGAGCTGGGACTGGAGGCGCCGGAGCGCAAGCTCGGCCAGTCGGCGCATGATTTCACCAGTGCCTTGTCGGCCGGCAAAGTGGTCGTCACGCGCGCCGAGCGGCGCGGCGGCACGCCGACGGTGGCGGCGCGCTGGCTGCAGCGCCTGCTCGCCCGCCTCGGTCAGGACGAGGGACGGGCGCTCGCGGCGCGCGGCACGCGCTACCTCGACTGGGCCCGCGCGCTCGACCGGACCGCTGTGCCCGTGCCGGTCCATCGGCCGGAGCCGCGCCCGCCGCTCACCGCCCGGCCGCGCCGGCTCTCGGTCACGGAGATCGAGACGCTCATCCGCGATCCCTATGCGATCTATGCGCGGCGCGTCCTGAAGCTGGAGCCGCTCGAGCCGATCGGCGTCGTGCCGGATGTGGCGCTGCGCGGCACGCTGATCCACGAGGCGCTCGGCGATTTCATCCAGGCCTGGCAGGGGCCGTTCGACGCGGGTGCGTTGACCGGACTCCTGGTGATCGGGCGCAGGGTCTTCGCCCGGATCGAGCCGTTTCCGGCGGTCTATGCGCTCTGGTGGCCGCGCTTCGTCGCCATCGCGGACTGGTTCATCGGCTGGGAAGCGAGCCGTGCCGAAATCGCGACGCGGCATGCGGAGATCGGCGGCTCGTGGCCGTTTGCTGCGCCAGGCGGCGAGTTCCGCCTGACCGGGCGGGCTGACCGTATCGACCTGCGCCATGACGGCCGGCTCGAGATCCTCGATTTCAAGACCGGGTCGCCGCCGAGCGCCAAGCAGCTCTCGACCGGCCTCGCGCCGCAGCTGGCGCTGGAAGTGGCGATGGCTAAGGGCGGCGGCTTCGAGACGGTGCCGGCCGGCGTCTCCGTGGCCGTCCTTGGCTGGGTCGGCCTCGGCAAGGTCGGCAAGGGGGATCCGTTTTCCTCCGCCGTGACCAAGGACAAGACGGCGGACGAGCTCGGCGACGAGGCGGCGCGGCGGCTGGCCGAGCTGGTCGCGGCCTTCGACGACGAGCGCCGCGCCTATGTCCCGCGGGCCCGGCCGATGTTCGAGACACGCTATGAGAGCCCCTATGACCATCTCGCGCGTATCCGCGAATGGTCGCTCAGCGAAGGCGAGGACGCGGGCGAATGAGCGGCGGCGTGATCTCGGTCGACGACAAGACGAAGGATACCCAGGCGCGGGCCACCGATCCCGAGGCCTCGGCCTGGGTGTCGGCCAATGCCGGGTCCGGCAAGACCTATGTCCTCGCCCGCCGCGTCATCCGCCTGCTGCTCGCCGGCGCCGATCCGGCCTCCATCCTCTGCCTGACCTTCACCAAGGCGGCGGCGGCCGAGATGTCCGGCCGCGTGTTCGACATCCTCGCCGGCTGGACGACGCTCGCCGACGACAAGCTGGCGGCCACGCTCGCCGACTATCAGGGCGTGGCGGCGACGCCGGCGGATCTGGTCCGTGCCCGCCGGCTCTTCGCCCGCGCGCTGGAGACGCCGGGCGGGCTGAAGATCCAGACCATCCACGCCTTCTGCGAACGGCTGCTGCATCAGTTCCCGTTCGAGGCCAATGTCGCCGGCAGCTTCGAGGTGCTGGACGATCGTGCCGCCTCGGTGCTGACCGCCGAGGCGCAGCGCTCGGTCATCGCCGAAGCCGCGGCGTCGACCGGCACGGCGCTCGGCCGAGCCTTCGCCACCGTGCTCGAAGCCGCGAGCGACCAGGGCATCGAGGCGGCGCTGGCGACGCTGGTGGCGTCGCGCGACGCGGTGCGCGAGTTCATCGTCGGCTCGGGCGATCTCACCAGTGGCCTGCGCGATCTCCGCCTCGCGCTCCATCTCGCCCCTGGCGAGACGGCGGAGAGCCTGCGCGGTCGCCTCGCCGACGAGATCCCGTTCGACGATGACGACCTGCGCCGGCTGGTCGATCGGCTTTCGGCAAGCGGCGCCAACGACAAGAAGAGCGCCGCCCGCCTGGCGCCGATCCTGTCGGCCGACACGTCGGAGGGCCGTTCGGCCGCCTGGCTAGCCTACTGGTCGAAGAGCGATGGCGAACTGCGGGCCATCTCCAGCCTGGCGGCGAAATCCATCCGTGACGGCTGGCCCGGTCTCGACGAGACGCTGGAGGCCGAGCGCGAGCGCATCGCCCATCTGCTCGACCGCATCGCCTCGGCCGAGGCCTATGCCGTGACCAGTGCGCTGCTGACGCTCGGCGACGCGGTCATTGCCGGCTACGAACGGGCCAAGCAGCTGCGCGGCGCCCTCGATTTCCAGGATCTGGTGGTCAAGACGGCGAACCTGCTGCTGCGCGCCGACGCGGCCGCCTGGGTCCACTACAAGCTCGATCGCGGCCTCGACCACATCCTCGTCGACGAGGCGCAGGACACCAGCCCGCGCCAGTGGCAAGTGATCGAGCGGCTGGCGAGCGAGTTCTTCTCCGGCCAGAGCGCCCGCGACGTGACGCGCACCTTCTTTGCCGTCGGCGACGAGAAGCAGTCGATCTATTCCTTCCAGGGCGCGGTGCCGGCCTGGTTTGCCCGCCAGCGCGAGAAGATCGGCGCCCGCGCCCGCGATGCCGCCGCGCTGTTCCACGAACTGGAGCTGCAGCTCTCCTTCCGCTCAACGCCGGACGTGCTCGCCGCCGTCGATCGCGTCTTCGCCACCGAGGAGGCGCATGCCGGGCTGACGCGCGACCGGGCGCCGACGGTGCACGCCGCGGCGCGCCGGCTCGATCCCGGCCGGGTCACCTACTGGCCACCGATTGAGGCCGACAAGGCGGCCGTGCCGGACGACTGGCACACGCCGCTCGATCATCTCGGCACCAAGAGCCCTGAAATCCGCCTCGCCGAGCGGATCGCCTCGACCATCGCAGCCTGGAAGCGCGAGGGCGCGACGATCGCCGCGACCGGCAAGCGGATCCGCGAGGGCGGCATCCTGGTGCTGACGCGCAAGCGCGGGCCGCAAACGGATGCGATCAACCGCGCGCTGAAGGCGGCCGGCCTCTCGGTCGCCGGCGCGGACCGGCTGGCGCTCGCGAGCCACATCGCCGTGCTCGACCTGATGGCGCTTGCTGACATCATCCTGCAGCCGCGCGACGATCTCTCGCTCGCGGCGCTCCTGAAGAGCCCGCTGGTCGGCATGACGGAGGACGAGCTCTACGCCCTGGCACAGCCCCGCGCGGGTTCGCTCTGGTCGGCGCTCGACCGCTCGACCGATCCGGCGGCGATGCGCGCCGCCGAGCAGCTCAAGACCTGGCGCGTCCGTGCCGAGCACATGAGCCCCTATGCCTTCTTCGCCCGCCTGCTCGGGCCGGATGGCGGCCGCCGAAGGCTGCTGGCGCGGCTCGGGCCCGAGGCGGACGACGTGCTGGACGAGTTCCTGGCGCAGGCGCTGGCGCATGAGCAGGCGTCCGTGCCGTCGCTGCAGGGCTTCGTCGGCTGGATGCGCGAGGCGGCGACCGAGATCAAGCGCGACGCCGACCTCGCCCGCGACGAGATCCGCGTCATGACGGTTCACGGCGCCAAGGGGCTGGAGGCCGACATCGTCTTCCTGGTCGACACCGGCTCGAAGCCGGTGCATGCCAGCCATGATCCGAAGATCGTGGCGCTGGCGGAGGATCCCGACGACGCCGATGGCGCGCCGCTGGTCTGGGTCGCGCCCGGCGCCCGCAAGCCGCATGTCGTCGAGGCGGCGATCGATACGCTGCGCGAGAAGGCCCGCGAGGAATATCGCCGGCTGCTCTATGTCGGGCTGACGCGGGCGCGCGATCATCTGATCGTCTGCGGCACGATGAAGGCGAATACGGGCGCCGAACGGCTGTGGCACGAACTGGTCGGCACCGCGCTCGGCACCGAGGGACGCGTCGTGCCGGTGGATCTGGGTGACGAGGGGTTCGACAGCATCGAATGGCGCGAGGACTGGAGCCGCACCGCCGCGCCGGCGCCGGCGCGGGCCGAGCCAGCCCTGGCGTTTGCGCCAGCTGTCGTCGCGCTGCCGGACTGGTTGACGCGGCCGGCGCCGGCGGCGCTGCCGCAGCCGCGCCGTCTCTCGCCGTCGACCGCGGTCGGCTTCGCCGAGGCCGAGCCGGCCTTCCCGCCGGTCACGGCGCTTGATGCGCGGCTCGATCCCGCGGCGCTCTCGGCGCTCGACCGCGGCCGCGTCATCCACCGCCTGCTGCAGGCGTTGCCCGACCATCCGCCGGCGGCACGCGCCGGCGTGGCGACGCAGTATCTCGACATCATCGGCAAGGACTGGGACGCGGCGGCACGGCAGGGCCTGCTCGATTCGATCCTGCCCATCCTCGACGATGATTCGTTCGCCGACCTGTTCGGTCCCGCGAGCCGGGCCGAGGTGCCGATCGCCGGCCAGATCGAGACGCGGAGCGGTCCTGCCTCGATCTCGGGTCGCGTCGACCGGCTGGTCGTGCTGCCGGACCGGGTGGTGATCATCGACTACAAGACCAACCGCCCGGCCCCGCGCCGGCTCGACGATGTGCCGGATTCGCACCTTGCCCAGCTGGCGCTCTACCGCGCCGTGCTGGGCGAGCTCTATCCCGACAGGCCGGTCGAGGCGGCGCTGCTCTGGACCGAGATCCCGCTGTTGATGGTGATCCCGGCGGCGTTGCTCGATAGTCGCATGGCTGCCATTACCGCGGCGTGAGACCCGTTCGCCTTGACCCTGATCGGGCGCCTTCCTACCTTAGAACCACTCTTCCCCATACTTTTGAGGGCTTGCCATGGCGACTGCCAAAGTAACGGATAGTTCCTTCGACGCCGACGTTCTGGGGGCATCCGGCCCGGTCGTCGTCGATTTCTGGGCGGAATGGTGCGGTCCGTGCCGCATGATCGCGCCGGCGCTGGAGGAGATCCAGACCGAGATGGAAGGCAAGGTGACCATCGCCAAGCTGAACATCGACGAGAATCCCGACATCGCGGTGCGCTACGGCGTCCGCTCGATCCCGACGCTGATCCTGTTCAAGGACGGCGAGCCGACCTCGATCCAGGTCGGCGCCGCGCCGAAGAGCCGGCTGGCCGAATGGATCAAGGGCGCAATCTGATCGCCTGCCTGACGATCGACGACATCTTCAACGGGGCCCGCGTGGCCCCGTTTTCCTGTCCGGATGGGGGTTAACAGCCGTCGCGCTGTTATCAGCGCGGTAACGTCCCGTTAGCGGCGAGCACCGCGCCGCCGAGATAGAGCGAGCCGCAGATCAGGATGCGCGGCGCGATGCCGGGCGGCAGCGCCTTGCGGATGGTCGCGAGCGCCGCCTCGACACCGGCGGTCGCGCTGGCGGCGATGCCGGCCGCCTCGGCCGCGGCGGCGAGTTCGACCGGGTCGCGCCCGGCGTTCGAGCCCTCGATCGGCACGGTATAGACATGCTGCGCCAGCCCGGCGAAGGGGCGGAAGAAGCCGACCGGGTCCTTGGTGACCAGCATGCCGGCGATCAGGTAGAGCGGCCGCGAGACGCGTTCCTCGAGATCGGCCACCGCCTCGGCGACGACGAGGCCGGCGCCGGGATTGTGGCCGCCGTCGAGCCAGATCTCGGATTCGGGCGGCGCCTGGTCGACCAGCTTGCCGCTGGTCAGCCGCTGCATCCGCGCCGGCCATTCCACGGCCTGCAGGCCGGCCTCGATCGCGGAGACCGGCACGTCGAGGCTGGAGCGGCGCAGCGCCGCGATCGCGGTGCCGGCGTTCACATATTGGTGCCGGCCCGGCAGGCGCGGCGGCGGCAGGTCCAAGAGCCCGTCCTCGTCCTGGTAGACGAGGTGGCCGCGCTCGGCATGCGCGACCCAGTCCTGGTTGCCGACGAAGAGCGGCGCCCGGAGCTTCGCCGCGTCGCGCTCGATGACGTCGAGCACGATCCCCGTCTGCGGCGCGACGACGACCGGCCGGCCCTGCTTGATGATGCCGGACTTCTCATGCGCGATGCCGTCCAGCGCGCTGCCGAAGAATTTCTCGTGGTCGACCGAGATCGGCGTGATCACGGCGACATCGGGCCGGTCGATGATGTTGGTCGCGTCATAGCGGCCGCCGAGGCCGACCTCGAGCAGCGTCACATCGGCCGGATGGTCGGCGAACAGCTTGAAGGCGGCGGCGGTGGTGATCTCGAAATGGGTGATCGGCGCGCCGTCATTGACCTTCTCGATGTCGAGCAGCGTGTCGACCAGCTCGTCCTCGTCGACGAAGCGGCCGCCACCGGCCCGGCCGAGGCGGATGCGCTCGTGGAAGCGGACGAGATGCGGCGAGGTGTAGACATGCACGCTGAGCCCGGCCGCCTCCAGCATGGCGCGCAGGAAGGCGGTCGTCGAACCCTTGCCGTTGGTGCCGGCGATGTGCAGCACCGGTCCGAGCTTGGTCTCCGGCGCGCCCAGCTTCGCCATCAGCGGCTTCAGCCGGTCGAGCGAGAGGTCGATTTCCTTGGGGTGGAGCTGGAACAGGCGCTCCAGGATGACGGTGCTGCGATCCATGACGGTATCCATGACGCGATCCCTGGCATGGCGGACACCCTGCCCGGGGACGGCCGCGCAACGGCCGGCGGCGCCCGGAGGCGGCCGGCCGGTCGAGGTTCGATGCGTGCCCGGCGGCGGTCAGCTCGCCAGGGCGACGTCCTGTCCGGCCGTTGCCGGCGGCGGCACGGCCTTGGCCGGCTTGCCGGCGGGTTTCGCCGGCTGCGGCGTGAGGATGCCGCAGAGGCGGGCGATGGTCGACCGCAGCTCATGGCGGTGCACGACCAGGTCGACCATGCCGTGCTCGTTGAGGAATTCGGAGCGCTGGAAGCCGGGCGGCAGCTTCTCGCGGATCGTCTGCTCGATCACGCGCGGGCCGGCGAAGCCGATCAGCGCGCCCGGCTCGGCGATCTGGATGTCGCCCAGCATGGCGTAGGAGGCGGTGACGCCGCCCGTGGTCGGGTTGGTCAGCACGACGATATAGGGCAGCCGCGCCTCGCGCAGCGCGATCACGCCGGCCGTGGTGCGGGGGAGCTGCATCAGCGACAGGATGCCTTCCTGCATGCGCGCGCCGCCGGAGGCGGCGAACATGACGAAGGGCTGCTTGCGATTGAGCGCCGCTTCCATGCCGGCGACGACCGCCTCGCCGGCGGCCATGCCGAGCGAGCCGCCCATGAAGTCGAAATCCTGCACCGCGGTGACCATCGGCACGCCCTCGACCGCGCCGGCGCCGACCAGGACGGCGTCCTGCAGGCCGGTCTTGGTGCGGGCGTCCTTGAGGCGGTCGGTATAGCGCCGCTCGTCGCGGAACTTCAGCGGGTCGATGGCGACCTCGGGCACGGTGATCGGCTCATACTTGCCGTCGTCGAAGAAATAGGCGAGCCGCTTCGGCGCGCTCATGCGCATGTGATAGCCCGAGTTCGGGATCACGTAGTGATTGGCCTCGAGGTCGCGATGGAACACCATCTCGCCGGTCTCGGGGCACTTGATCCAGAGGTTCTCGGGAACCTCGCGCTTGTTCAGGAGGCTCTTGATCTTCGGACGAACGACGTCGTTGATCCAGTTCATCGCGTAATCCTTGTTCAGGCGGCGACCGATTTGCGGGCCGCGCGCACGCCGCCCGCCAGATCGGAAACGAGGGCCAGGACGGCCGGCACGGTCGCGGCTGTCGCGCGGCCTTCGCTGTCGAGCGACGCCGCCACGGCCGAGACGATGGCCGAACCGACGACGACGCCATCGGCATTGGCGCCGATCGCTGCCGCCTGCTCGGCTGTCCTGACGCCGAAGCCGACGGAAACCGGTAGATGGGTGTGACGCTTGATCCGCGCAACGGATTCGGCGACACGCGAGGCGTCGGGCGCCGCCGAGCCGGTGATGCCGTTGATCGAGACGTAGTAGACGAAGCCCGACGTGTTGGCGAGCACGGCCGGCAGGCGCTTGTCGTCGGTGGTCGGCGTCGCCAGGCGGATGAAGTTGAGGCCCGCCGCGAGCGCCGGCAGGCAGAGCTCGTCATCGGCCTCGGGCGGCAGGTCGACGATGATCAGCCCGTCGACGCCGGCGGCCTTGGCGTCGGCGACGAAGGCTTCCGAGCCGTGCTGGTAGATCGGGTTGTAGTAGCCCATCAGCACGATCGGCGTGGCGTCGTCGGTCTGGCGGAACTGGCGAACCAGATCCAGCGTCTTCACCAGAGTCTGGCCGCCCTTGAGCGCGCGCAGGCCGGCCGCCTGGATCGCCGGGCCGTCGGCCATCGGGTCCGAGAACGGCATGCCGAGCTCGATCACGTCGGCGCCGGCGCCGGGGAGCGCCTTGAGCAAGGCGAGCGTGGTCGCCGGGTCCGGGTCTCCGGCCGTCATGAAGGTGACGAGCGCGGGCCGTCCCTCGGACTTGAGGCTCGCGAAGCGGCGGTCGATGCGGGTTTCTGTCATGGCAATGGGCCTAGGCTCGATGCATTGTTGCGTCAAGTCGACGCCGGTTCGAAGAGGGGCGCGCTGCCTTCACCGCTCCCTCGGGGACAGGTGGAGAGCACGCCGTATGCCTCGACGCATGCATCGGTCAGATGTCCATGCCGAGCAGCTTGCCCACGGTGTGGACGTCCTTGTCGCCGCGGCCGGAGAGATTGACGATGATGGTCTTGTCCTTGGCCATGGTCGGCGCGACCTTGATCGCCTGGGCGATGGCATGGGCCGATTCCAGCGCCGGGATGATGCCCTCGACGCGGGTGCAGACCTGGAAGGCGTCGAGCGCCTCCTGGTCGACGATCGGCACATACTGGACGCGGCCGGTGTCGCGCAGCCAGCTGTGCTCGGGACCGACGCCGGGATAATCGAGGCCGGCCGAGACCGAATGGCCCTCGAGGATCTGGCCGTCGGCGTCCTGCAGCAGATAGGTGCGGTTGCCGTGCAGCACGCCGGGGCGGCCGCCGGTCATCGAGGCGGCGTGGCCGTTCTCGACGTCGATGCCGTGGCCGCCGGCCTCGACGCCGACGATCTCGACATCTTTGTCGTCCAGGAACGGATGGAACAGGCCGATGGCATTCGAGCCGCCGCCGACGGCGGCGATGATCATGTCGGGCAGGCGGCCTTCCTGTTCCAGCATCTGGGCGCGCGCCTCGATGCCGATCACCGACTGGAAGTCGCGCACCAGCTCGGGATAGGGGTGCGGGCCGGCGGCGGTGCCGATCAGGTAATAGGTGTCCTCGACATTCGAGACCCAGTCGCGCAGCGCCTCGTTCATGGCGTCCTTGAGCGTGCCGTTGCCGGCGGTGACCGGATTGACCGTCGCGCCCAGGAGCTTCATGCGGAAGACGTTCGGCGCCTGCCGCTCGACGTCGGTGGCGCCCATGTAGACGACGCAGGGCAGGCCGAAGCGCGCCGCCACCGTGGCGGAGGCGACGCCGTGCTGGCCGGCGCCGGTCTCGGCGATGATCCGCGTCTTGCCCATGCGCTTCGCGAGCAGGATTTGGCCGAGGCAGTTGTTGATCTTGTGGCTGCCGGTGTGGTTCAGGTCCTCGCGCTTGAAGAAGATGCGCGCGCCGCCGAGATGGTTCGTCAGCCCTTCGGCGAAATAGAGCTTGGAGGGGCGGCCGGCATAGTAGGTCGACAGCGCCTGCAGCTCGGCATGGAAGGCCGGGTCGGCCTTGGCGTCCTCATAGGCCTGCTGCAATTCGAGGATCAGCGGCATCAGCGTCTCGGCGACGAAGCGTCCGCCATAGATGCCGAAATAGCCGCGATCGTCCGGACCGGTCTTGAACGAGTTGAGCTGCGCGGGAGCGGTCACGACGTCATCCTCTCGCCGGCGATCATCCGGCCTTGGTCAGCGTTGGGTCGAAAGCCGCGGATGGCGGCGATGAAGGCGCGGATCCGGTCGGGATCCTTGACGCCGGGCGTGCTTTCCACGCCCGACGAGACATCGATGCCGGGCGGCCGCGCCAGCGCGAGCGCGGCGGCGACGTTGTCGGGATCGAGCCCTCCCGAAAGCATATAGGAAAGGCCGGGGTCAAGCGCATCGAGCAGGCGCCAGTCGAACGACACGCCATTGCCGCCGGGCCGGTCGGCGTGCTTGGGCGGCTTGGCGTCGAGCAGCAGCCGGTCGGCGACCTCGGCATAGGCGGGAATTTGGGCGAGATCCCCGGCGTCGCGGATGCCGAGCGCCTTCATCACCTTGAGGCCGACGCGCTCGCGCACGGCGGCGACGCGGGCGGCGCTCTCGCCGCCATGCAGCTGGATCCAGTCCGGCTTCACGGCCGCGATCATCGCGGCCAGTTCGGCATCGTCCATGTCGACCGTGAGCGCGACGATCTCGGCGCGGCCGCGCGCCCGCTCCGCGAGCGCGGCGGCGCGCTCGGGCGAAACCGCGCGCGGGCTCTTCGGAAAGAAGACGAAGCCGAGCATGTCGGCGCCGGCGGCGAGCGCGGCATCGACGGTTTCCTCGGTCGAAAGACCACAGATTTTGACGATCACGGACATGTTTCGATCGTTGGCTCGGACGGGCTGCGGCGCTTGCCGCAAAGGTTGCGCCTGATATGGCGCAAGGGTTTGGCACGAAAGCGGCGCCAAGTCCAAGAAAGATGATGGCGCGGCCTTTTCGCGCCTGGTCGCGGCGGGCGGCCGCTTTGCCGGCAGGCGACGCGGAGGTCCGCGCGCCTCAGGCGGCGTCGCGGCGGATGGCGGGCAGGGCCGTGGCCGGGCTTGCCGTGGCGGCGCGGTAGCGATCGTTCTCGCGGCGCATGTCCTTGGCCTCGTGGCGCAGGCGGCGGGCCTGGCGGCGCCATCGGCCCTGGCCGAGCCAGGTGCCGACGCCGCCGATGACGATGCCGAGCGCGATGGCGGCGAAGACCAGCGCGTAGAGCGGCATGGCGATCGCCACGGCCGGATCGGCGGCGTTGAACGGATCGAGCGACAGCGCGACGTCGTGGCGGTTGGCGACCGAGAGCGCCACCGCGACGATGGCGACCGGAACGAGGATGACGACCGCGAGGATCTTCTTCATGGACACCGCCTTGCGCGTCTTCGAGCGAAGGGAAAACCGCCTCGCGCGACAAAGACGCGACCGCATTGGATCATGACGCCGGCTCGGCGCCAGGGCGCGCCCGGGAACAACAGCCAGGCCGCCGATTGGTTCACGCCGTCGGCGCGCCTATTCGCTGTCGTCGCCGTCGTTGAGACGCTCGCGCATCTCCTTGCCCGTCTTGAAGAAGGGCACGTATTTTTCCGTCACATCGACCTTCGAGCCCGTACGCGGGTTGCGGCCCTGGCGGGCGGGACGGTTCTTGACCGAGAAGGCGCCGAAGCCGCGCAGCTCGACCCGGTCGCCCCGCGACAGGGCCTCGACGATCTCGTCGAGGATCGAATTGACGATGTGCTCGACATCCCGCTGGTAGAGATGCGGATTCTGCTCGGCGATCTTCTGTACCAGTTCGGACTTGATCACCGGGATGCCCCCTCCGCGTTCAGACCGGTGGGAGCCTGCCAAACCGACAGGAGACCGTCAAGCTGGAGTCTCGCGGGGACGCCCTCGGCGAGGCCCGTGGCGCGCAGTAACTCGACCGGGACGCCGATTTCGCGTGCCAGCCAGGCCACGGCGGCGCTGCCGAGCGAGAAGGGCAGGCTCGATTCCGCCGGCTTCCAGTCGATGACGCTGAGCCTGGCGTCGACGCCCTTTTCCTTGGCGAGCCAGGCGATGGCGGTTTCCTCGCCGCCGATCGCGTCGATTAGGCCGGCCTCGAGCGCCTGGTGGCCCGAGAAGACGCGGCCGTCGGCAAGCTGCAGCGCCTTCGGGCGGTCGAGCTTGCGGCGCTCGGCGACGATGTCGACGAACCAGTCATAGGTGTCGCGGATCAGGCTGTCGATGACGGCGAGCGCTTCCGGCGTCGGCGGCGCGAAGGGCGAGGGCGCGGCCTTCAACGGCGACGACTTCACCTCGGTCAGCTTGATGCCGAGCTTGTCCATGGCGCCGCTCACCTCGGGCGACTGGAACAGCACGCCGATCGAGCCGGTGATCGAGCTGCGATAGGCGACGACATGGTCGGCGGCGATGGCGCTCATATAGGCGGCCGAGGCGCCGACGGTGCGGATGGTGGCGACGGTCGGCTTCTTGGCCGAGAGCTTGCGGATCGCGTCGTAGAGGGCCTCGCCGCCGGCCGTGGCGCCGCCGCCGGAATTGATCGAGACGATGACGCCCCGGACCGCCGCGCTCGCGCCGATCTTCTCGATCAGCTCGAGCTGATCGCGGTTGTCGGAGATGAAGCCGGACAGCGTCAGGCGGGCGATGTGCGGTCGCGAGCGGCTGGAGAGCGCCTCGGGGCCGCCGGCCGCCAGCAGCGCGCCGCCGACCACGGCGAGCGCCGCGGCGAGGAAGGCGAGGATGCGCCAGGTGGTCAGCTTCCGCCGAAGGCGGCGGCGGTCGATGATCTGGTCCGCGTCGAGGCTCATGGCTGTGCGTCTCCGGATATCCGCTTAGGCGCAAGGGGTTATCCGGTTTGCGGCGCGAAATCAAACCCGCCGGGGCCAGTGCGGCCGCAAACGAAAACGCCCCGGACGAGCCGGGGCGTTTCCTGATCTTGGATCGGACGGACGATTACTCGTCGCCGCCCTGGCGCGCCTTGAGGGCGGCGCCGAGGATGTCGCCGAGCGACGCACCCGAATCCGACGAGCCGAACTGCGCGACCGCTTCCTTCTCTTCGGCGATTTCCAGCGCCTTGATCGAGACGGCGACCTTGCGGGCCTTCTTGTCGAAGTTGGTGATGCGGGCATCGACCTTCTCGCCGGCGGCGAACCGCTCCGGACGCTGCTCGGACCGGTCGCGCGACAGGTCGGCGCGGCGGATGAACGAGGTCAGGTCGCTGTCGGCGATGCGGACCTCGAGGCCAGCCTCGGTGACGGCCAGGATCTCGCAGGTCACGACCGAGCCCTTGCGGAGCTCGCCCGAAGCCTCGACGAACGGATCGCCGCCGACCTGCTTGATGCCGAGCGAGATGCGCTCCTTGTCGATGTCGACGTCGAGCACCTGCGCCTTGACGATGTCGCCGCGGTTGTACTCGTCGATGACCTGCTCGCCGGGACGGTTCCAGTCGAGATCCGACAGGTGGACCATGCCGTCGACGTCGCCGTCGAGACCGATGAACAGACCGAACTCGGTCTTGTTCTTGACCTCGCCCTCGACGATCGTGCCGATCGGGAACTTCTCGGAGAAGCTCTCCCACGGGTTCGACAGGGTCTGCTTGAGGCCGAGCGAGATGCGGCGCTTGACCGGATCGACCTCGAGGATCATCACCTCAACCTCCTGCGAGGTAGAGACGATCTTGCCCGGATGGACGTTCTTCTTCGTCCAGGACATCTCGGAGACGTGGATCAGGCCTTCGATGCCCGGCTCGAGCTCGACGAACGCACCGTAGTCGGTGATGTTCGTGACGCGGCCCGAGAACTTGGCCTGGACCGGGTACTTGGCCTCGATGCCCGACCACGGATCGGCCTCGAGCTGCTTCATGCCGAGCGAGATGCGGTGCGTCTCGTGGTTGACGCGGATGATCTGCACGCGGACGGTCTGGCCGATCGAGAGCACCTCGGTCGGATGGTTGATGCGGCGCCACGCGATGTCGGTGACGTGCAGCAGGCCGTCGATGCCGCCGAGGTCAACGAACGCACCGTAGTCGGTGATGTTCTTGACGACGCCCTCGATGATCTGACCCTCTTCCAGGCTCTGGACGAGCTCGGAGCGCTGCTCGGCGCGGGTCTCTTCCAGCACGGTGCGGCGCGAGACGACGATGTTGCCGCGGCGCTTGTCCATCTTGAGGATCTGGAAGGGCTGCGGCGTGTGCATCAGCGGACCGACATCGCGCACCGGGCGGATGTCGACCTGCGAGCGCGGCAGGAAGGCGACGGCGCCGTCCAGGTCGACGGTGAAGCCGCCCTTGACCTGGTTGAAGATGACGCCCGTGACCTTCTCGTTCTTGTTGAACTGCTCCTCGAGGCGGATCCAGCTCTCCTCGCGGCGCGCCTTGTCGCGCGACAGGACGGCTTCGCCGAGGGCGTTCTCGACGCGCTCGAGATAGACCTCGACCACGTCGCCGACCTTGAGCGCGTTCTCGCGGCCCGGGCCGTTGAATTCCTTGAGCGCCACGCGACCTTCGGTCTTCAGACCGACGTCGATGACGGCGAGGTCCTTCTCGATGGCGACGATCGTGCCCTTGACGACGCTGCCCTCGAAGAGGTCTTCATTCTGGAAGGATTCCTCGAGAAGCGCGGCGAAATCTTCCCGGGACGGATTGGTAACAGCCATGAAAACTCCTGGTGCCATTGCTGGCATGCGTCGGCGGTTCGTGTTGCGATAACCCGAGATCACGATCCTGCCCACGACGGAAATCGGGGCTACCTGATGGGCGGACCGACGCTTCCGGACCGGATTCGGGTGCTTATCCTGGTGTCCAGAACGCCGAAATGGCCTCGGATGGCATGATCCGACGCCCTGAACACAAAGATCTGGGCTCTATATAGGGTCGTTGCCGGTGCGGCAAGGCCAAATTGGCCGGTTTCTGCGCCTTTTGCCGCCGCGCGGCGATCAATCAGTCGTGTCCGGCCTCGACGATCGCCACGGCGGCGGCGAAGGCGGCGTCGGCGTCGAGCGCCGTGGTGTCGAGCCGGATCGCGTCGTCGGCCTGCCGCAGCGGCGCGGCCGAGCGGTGCGAATCGCGTTCGTCCCGCTCCAGGATCTCGGCCAGGATCCGCTCATACGGCACGTCGCGGCCCTTGGCGTTCAACTCGTCCGTGCGGCGGCGGGCGCGCACCTCGGGCGAGGCGGTGACGAATATCTTGACGTCCGCTTCGGGGCAGATCGCCGTGCCGATGTCGCGGCCGTCGAGCACGGCCCCGGGCTCGGCCCGGGCGAAGGCGCGCTGGAAATCGACCAGGGCGGCGCGGACCTCGGGGTGGACGGCGACGCGCGAGGCGAGTTCGCCGGCCTCGCGGCCGCGCAATTCCGCATGGCCGAGATCGGCCGGCTTGAGGCCGCGGGCGATCGCCCCGGCGGCGACCGGATCGTCGAGGTCGAGCCCCTTTTCGGCCATCAGCCGGCCGATGGCGCGGTAGAGCAGTCCTGTATCGAGATGGTTGAGCCCATAGTGGCGGGCGAGCTTGACGGCGATGGTGCCCTTGCCTGCGGCGGCGGGTCCGTCGATTGCGATGATCATGCTGCGGGAGGCTCCGCCTTTTCGAAATGGGCGCCAAGCCCGGTCATCAGGCTCTGGAATTCGGGGAAATGCGGCTGGATCGTGCCGGCGTCGTCGATCGTCACGCCCGAAGGCGCGGCCATGCCGAAGACCAGGAAGCTCATCGCGATGCGCGGATCCAGCCGCGTCGCGACGCGGCCGCCGCCGACCAGCCCCGTGCCGCCGGTGACGGCGAGCGATTCCGGCCCTTCCTCGACCGCGATGCCATTGGCGGCGAGGCCGGCCGCGACGACGGCGATGCGGTCGGACGCCTTGAGGCGCAGTTCGCCGAGGCCCTCCATGGTGGTCGTGCCCTCGGCGAAGGCGGCGGCGATGGCGAGCAGCGGGTATTCGTCGATCATGGCCGGTGCGCGTTCCGCGGGCACCGCGACGCCCTCGAGGCGGCTCGCGCGGACGCGGATGTCGCCGACCTCCTCGCCGCCGAGCGCGCGGCGGTTGGTGATGGCGATATCGCCGCCCATCTCGAGCAGCGTCTCGATCAGGCCGTTGCGCATTGGGTTGAGCAGCACCGATTCGATCGTCACGTCCGAGCCCTCGATCAGGAGTGCCGCGACCATCGGATAGGCGGCGGCGCTGGGATCGCCGGGAATGGCGATCGCCTGCGCCTTCAGGTCGCGCCGGCCCTCGAGCCGGACGAGCCGCTCGCCGTCCTCGTTGGTGTCGAACTCGATCGCCGCGCCGAAGCGCGCGAGCATGCGCTCGGTATGGTCGCGCGTCGCGACCGGCTCGATGATGGTGGTCACGCCGGGCGTGTTGAGGCCGGCCAGCAGCAAGGCCGACTTCACCTGCGCCGAGGCGACCGGCATGCGGTATTCGAGCGGCAGCGTGACGTCGGGTCCCTTGATCGTCATCGGCAGGCGGTCGTTCGAGCGCGCGATCACCTGCACGCCCATGCGGCGGAGCGGATCGAGGAAACGGCCGAGCGAGCGGCCGCGCAGGGGCGCGTCGCCGGTGAAGGTGGCGGTGATGGCCTGGCTGCCGACGAGACCCATGGCGAGGCGGATCCCGGTGCCGGCATTGCCGAAATCGATCACGTCCTCCGGCTCCAGGAAACCACCGACGCCGAGCCCGCGCATCCGCCAGTTCCCGGGCGCCGAGCGAGTCACCAGCGCGCCGAAGGCCCGCATGGCGGAGACCGTGGCCAGGATGTCGTCGCTTTCCGTCAGGCCCTCGATGGTCGATTCTCCGATTGCCAGCGCCCCCAACATCAGGGCACGGTGCGATATGGATCGGTCGCCCGGCACGCGGATGCGGCCTTGCAGGGGCGGCGCGGCGGTCGCCGTCAGGGGGGCCGGCGGACGAAGGATGGGCGACATGGACTCGGGCTCCTCGGCGTTCAGCGGTGCGAAGCAGCCGCCGCGCAGGCGGACAGAGAGACCTGAAGGGATGGTCGTCGGATAGCACGGCGAGGACACCGCGTCATCCGGCTTGGGACACGCGGTGGAAATGCGTTTCGCAGATGGGGCAGGCACCCGATCGGGAAGGGGGCATTTCGGGAGCGCTGCCGGCTTGTCGGACAGGGTCCGGCGCCGCCGCCCGCGCCCGGAACCGCTGCCGCTTCCAGCCAAGCGCCGCCTCGTTGCCAATTGGGTGCGGACCCCAAGGTAGAAATGCTTTTGACAGGGCCGATGCGAGTGATTAAGGGAGGCCCGCTCTTTCAACCGATGAGGCACGACGTGGCGAAAGCGGAACTCGGCACCAAGCGGGTCGACCCGGAGACGGGCAAGAAGTTCTACGACCTGAACAAAGATCCTATCGTCTCGCCCTTCACGGGCGTCTCCTATCCGCGCTCCTATTTCGAGAGCGGCGTCGCACCCAAGGCGCGGTCGGCGAATGTGACCGACGACGAGGACGAGGAGATCGAGGACGAGAGCGCTCCGAACGCCGAATTCGTCAGCCTCGAAGAGGCCGACGAGGAAGCGTCTGGCGGCGCGGCCAGCACCGATGGCGATGATGACGACGTCGAGATCGGCGACGACGAGGCCGATGACGTCTTCATCGAGGACGAGGAAGAGGAAGGCGACGACGTCACCGATATCATCGGCGGCGTCGAGGACGAAGAGACCTGATGCTATCCACAGGCGCCAGTCGATTTTGTCGAATTGGCGCTTGATTTGGAAAAGAGCGCGGCTTAAGAGTTGCGCCGTTCCGGGGGGGTCCCAACCCCTCCGACTTCTGGAACGAGTGGGGCCATAGCTCAGTTGGGAGAGCGCTTGAATGGCATTCAAGAGGTCGTCGGTTCGATTCCGATTGGCTCCACCAATTCCCCTCAAAGGCCGCCCCTCGGGCGGCCTTTTGCTTTTCTGCGCCGGGGCCGGGGCGACCTGTCGCTGGAGGCCTCCAGCAGAGCGGAGCGCGCCAGCGAGTCCCGCAGGCGGTTTCCGGTGCCGTGCAACGCGCTCACGGAGGCATGCAGGGGGGGCGGGCGTGAGCCTGCCTATGGGCCCCTCGCGCCGCTGGCGGAGGCGCCAACCGCCTCCGCGCGTTTAATCGCCTGTATGCAGCGCGGCACCCAGGAGTGGCATTGCAAGATGCCGATCGAGTCGCGGCGGCTCTAGCGCCTTGTTTGGTCGCGATTTCTTCACGCGAACCGGTATCCACTTCGCTCGAAAACGCTTTAGGCCGATCTCGCCGCTTCGGCATCGGAGAAGGATCTCCGCCAAGGCAGATATCCCACCAGAAGCACGATGGCGCAGCCGATGACGGTATCCATCAGCCGTTGCATAGCGAAATCGACATCGCGGGTTCCCGGAATGATGACATCCACCAGCATGAGGATCAGCGGCGTCAAAAAAACGGCCTGCAACAAATAGGAACGCTGCATGGCCCAGGGCAGGGCGCCGGCCAGTGCAGCCATGATCAGTACGAAAATGTAGCCCTTCCCCACCAAACTCAGCACCAGCGCCCCGAGAATCACGCCACCCAGCGTTCCGACAATGCGCTGCAGGGAACGGTCGAGAATCGGCCCGAGGTCCGGCTTCATCACCAAGCCGACAGTGAGCGGAATCCAGAACCAGTGCGGCGTGCGATCAAGCCAGTGCGAGGCGTAGGCCACGCCCAGGCACAGGGCCAAGGCCACAGCCACTGGCCTTGCATCCATCTCCGTATGGGCGGTCCGCAGAGGCTCGGATGCAGGCGTCGGTCGGACCGGGAGGTCCTGCGCGTGCCATCCGAAAATCATCACTTCGACGCCGAGTACCAACGCGTAGAAGATGGCACCCACCAAATAGAGGATCGCAGGCTGCCAGAACGGTGCAATGGCCGGAACGCCGATTGCAATGGACGCTAGCAACAGCGTCTGCATCGTTCCAAGTGACAAGGCGTGGCTGCGACCGCTCAGGAGGCCGGCCACGAGCCCGACGAGCATCATGCCCAGCACGACCAGGCCCCATGGCAGGGCGCCCAAATAGCCCAGCAGATAGCCGAGCGCTCCGATTGGCGCCGAGATCAGCACAGTCAGGTAGACTTGGCGATATGGCACGTGGCTTTCGCCGGTCGCCATCATCAGGCAACCCATGGCGATCCACATTCCGGTCATGATGTCGCCAAGCACCAAGCCCGCTGCAAACGGTGCGCCGACGCACAAAGCGGCGCGAACAGCCCGGCCCCAACGCCAGGTTGCCGGCTTCATATGGAATAGCATTCGTAGCGAAACGCCGTGCATTTGTGCTCCTGCCCGATAATTCTCGACGGTCGTGATGACGGCCGTGAAATGCCTCTGGCCAGGATTATGCAGAGGTTGAGAGGACGGGCAACGGGAAGACGCCAAGTTGCGAGATGGGGTCTCTTCCGGATCGCACCAGGCGCCGCAGCCTTTGCCGTTCCGCCGTGCTCCATCCGGAGCCCCGCTTTCCGTTTTGCGGAACTCCTTGGCTTCGGTGTCGTTTCGTCGATTGCCGGCGAAAGCCGGCCGCGCTTCGACGATCGCTCTCGATCGCTGAGGGGGCGCGGCCCGATCCGCCGTCAGCGCTTTTTCTTCAGCGACATCAGATAGGCGACGACGTCGCGCTTCTCGTCCTCGAACAGGCGATAGATCGTCATCGGGAAATGGTCGGTGGCGAGGAACTTGCGGAAATAGGCTTCGTCGCGGCCGGGGCGGCGGACGATGTCCTCGTAGCGCGGCGCCATCACCGGATCCGGCTTGTCATCGGCGCGCAGGTGGCACTCGCGGCACCATTGGTCGACGGTCGCCTTGCCGCGAGCCGCGGCGGCGGCGTCCGCCTGCGCCGGGCCGGCCAGAAGGAGGCCGCCGAGCGTGATGAGCGTCAAACCTGCCAGCCGCATTCCTGCTCTCCCAATGTCGAACCGGTCCCTGCTCTAGCGCGCCGCCTGCCGCTTGGCTACCGCCGTGGCGGGCGGATCGCGCCCGGATCACCTTTAGTTCATGCCGGGTTGCCAGGGTCCTCCCGCGACGCCACTTGTGGCGCGGGGTGTTGGCGGGCATGTGGCAATAATCCGCCGGAGGACCGACATGATGAAACGGAGTCTGCTTCTCGCAATCGCGGGGTTCGCCCTGTCCGCGGGCTCGGCGCTCGCCGCCGACACCTATAGTGGCGTCGTCGCGCGCGCCGATCCGATGACAGGCGAGGTGATGTTGCTGGGCGGCACCATCTTCCAGGTCAGCGAGCCGCTTCTGCTGCATGGGCTTGGACCGGGCGATCACGTCATCGTCACGGTGAACGACAACCAGACCGTCGGCATTCAGGACGATACTTCCTATGCCGGCGGCGGCGACGGTGGATACTGATTGTCGCCGCCACGGGATTTCCGAATGGCGACTCTCCGCCCCGTGATCGTCACCAGTTCGCCTGGACGGACCCGGTCCGCCCGGGCGGCGCATGTCCGGGGGCAATGCGACAACGCTGCCCCAGCCGGGGGTTAGGCCTCCCCTCCTTGCCGCGCCCGTGAAAACCGGCTGTATTCCCCTTCGGCATCCTAGCCGGTCCGGGGGGAAAGCATGGCATCGCCGACGGCGCAGAAACTGTCGCTTCCCAATCTCAGCGCCATGGTGGTCGGCTCGATGGTCGGGGCCGGCATCTTCTCGCTGCCGCAGACCTTCGGCCGCGTCACCGGCGGCTTCGGCGCGCTGATCGCCTGGGCGATCGCCGGCACCGGCATGCTGATGCTGGCGCTGGTGTTCCAGACGCTATCGCGCCGCAAGCCGGAGCTCGACGCCGGCGTCTTCGCCTATGCCAAGGCCGGCTTCGGCAATTATCTCGGCTTCGCCTCGGCGCTCGGCTACTGGACGGTCTGCTGCCTCGGCAACGTCTCCTATTTCGTGCTGATCAAGTCGACATTGGGGGCGCTGGTGCCGGCCTTCGGCGAGGGCAACACCATTCCCGCCATCCTGAGCTCGTCGCTGATCCTCTGGCTCGTGCATGTCTTGATCCTGCGCGGCGTCAAGCAGGCGGCCGGCCTCAACACGATCGTCACCGTCGCCAAGATCATCCCGATCCTGATCTTCCTCGTCTTCGTCGGCTTCGGCTTCAAGGCCGACATCTTCGCGCTGAACTTCTGGGGCGGCGAGGCGGTTTCCGTCGGCAGCCTGCTGGGCCAGGTGCGCGGCACCATGCTGGTGACGGTGTTCGTCTTCGTCGGCATCGAGGGCGCCAGCGTCTATTCGCGCTACGCGAAAAACCGCGCCGATGTCGGCCTCGCCACCGTGCTCGGCTTCGTCGGCGTGCTCTGCCTGCTGGTGCTGGTGACGATGCTCTCCTACGGCATCCTGCTCAGGCCGGAGCTTGCGGCGCTGCGCAACCCGTCCATGGCCGGCGTGCTGCAGGCGGTGGTCGGGCGCTGGGGCGCCGTCTTCGTCAGCGTCGGGCTGATCGTCTCCGTGCTCGGCGCCTATCTCTCCTGGTCACTGCTCGCCGCCGAGGTGCTCTATTCCGCCGCGCGCATGGACAGCATGCCGCGCTTCCTGGCGCTCGAGAACAGGAACGGCGTGCCGGCTGGCGCGCTCTGGCTGACCAGCAGCTTGATCCAGCTCTTCCTGGTCTTCACCTTCTTCGCCGAGGAGGCCTTCCTGCTGGCGCTGAAGCTGACCTCGTCGATGATCCTGCTGCCCTATCTGCTGGTCGCGGCCTATGCGCTGAAGCTCGCGCTTGCCGGCGAGACCTATGAGGGCGATCCGGCGGCGCGGCGGGCCGACCTGCTCCGGGCGGCGCTCGCCACGATCTATGCCGTCGGGCTGATCTATGCCGGCGGGCTCAAATTCCTGCTGCTGTCGACCGTGATCTATGCGCCGGGGACGATCCTGTTCGCGATCGCCAGGCGCGAGCGGGGCGAGGCGGTGTTCACGCCGCGCGAATGGGGGCTGTTCGGCCTTGCCGTCGCCGGCGCGCTGGCCGCCCTCTACGGCCTCGCCACCGGCCGGATCACCGCCTGAGGCGGCATCCCTGCCGGCGGCTACCGTAGCACCACGCCATTATATGGCTGCCGCATGAAATTTCGTTCATGTGGCGCCGGACCGATTGCCGGCGGGCCGGGCGGCGCCATGTCTCGTCAAGGCTGGGGATGATCTGTTCAAGGACATGAAACCATGCGCAAGCTCGCATTCGTACTGCCGCTGGCCGGTCTGCTCGCCGGCGGTTCCGCTCTCGCCGCCGAGACCGTCGATGGCGTGGTCACCCGCGCCGATCCGGGGGCCGGCACGGTCTCGCTCGTCGGCGGCGCCACCTACAGGGTCAGCGAGCCGCGATTGCTGCGCGGCGTCTATTCGGGCGAGCACGTCATCATCACGATGAACGACAACCACACCGTCGGCCTGCAGGAGGACAGCAGCTTCTCCGACGGCAGCGTGGACTTCGGCGCGGCCAAGTGAGCCGGGAGGCGGGCCGAACGCGTCCGCCACCGGCAGGGGGGCGCCTCCGGGCCGCCCCCTTGCTGTTTCGAGGTGTCGGAATCGGCGCCGCCACGCGGCAGGCCCTTGACGCGGCGGGAGACGAAATCGGAACCTGTCGGCGCGATGACGACGGGGGGCGGCATCGGCCTGGCGCGACCCGCGGCATGCGTGGCGCGTGGCCCTGGCGAGCCTTCCCGTCATCCGGACACCAACAGGGAATGAAACGCCATGGCTCTTGAAACGCGCCCGCTCGGGCGGACGGGTATCTCCGTCACCACGCTCGGCTTCGGCTCCGCGCCGCTCGGCGACCTTTTTCACCGGCTCGACGACAAGGCGGCGCGCGGCGCGGTCGAGGCGGCCGTCGAGGCCGGCGTCACGCTCTACGACACCTCGCCCTTCTATGGCCACGGCCTGGCCGAGCACCGCATCGGCACGGCGCTGCGCGGCGTGCCGCGCAAGTCCTATTCGCTGTCGACCAAGGTCGGCCGGTGGATGGACCCGCTGAACCAGCCGGCCGATGGCAACACCCAGCCGCCGAATTTCGCCGGTGGCCAGCCGCATCCGGCCCAGCTCGACTATTCCTATGACGGCGCCATGCGCTCGCTGGAGCAGTCGCTGATCCGCCTCGGCACCGACCGCATCGAGATCGTGCTGATCCATGACGTCGACGTCTACACGCATGGCAAGGACAAGGTCGACGGCCATTTTAAGGCCGCGATGGACGGCGCCTACAAGGCACTGGAGAAGCTGCGTTCCGAGAAGGTGATCGACGCGATCGGCGTCGGCCTGAACGAGGCCGACATGTGCGAGCGCTTCGCCCGCGCCGGCGATTTCGACACCATGCTGCTGGCCGGCCGCTATTCGTTGCTGGAGCAGCCGGCATTGGACAGCTTCCTGCCGCTGGCGCAGGAGAAGGGTATCGGCATGATGCTCGGCGGCGTGTTCAATTCCGGCATCCTCGCCACCGGGCCGGTCCAGGGCGCGAAGTACAACTACAGCGACGCGCCGCCGGCGATCCTGGAGCGCGTGGCGAAGATCCAGAGGGTCTGCGAGGCGCATGGCGTGGCGCTTTCCGACGCGGCGCTCAAGTTCCCGCTCGGCCATCCGGCCGTCGCCTCGCTGGTGATGGGCTCGGTCTCGGCCGACGAGACGCGGCGCAACCGCGCCGCCTTCGACCGGCCGGTGCCGGCCGCGCTGTGGGCCGACCTGAAGGCCGAGGGCCTGCTCCGCGCCGACGCGCCGACGCCCGCCTGAGACCCTGCGCCCGGCGGTTGTGCCGCCGGGCGACTTCCCGCGGCGGCGGATTCCTGCGACGTCGCCATGTCCCCGTGCTAGCGTCTCGCGACCTGCGCGAACGACCTACGGGGCCCGGCTTGTTCGTTCATTCGACCGAACCGGAGTTTGCATGACGTCCCACGAGCTTCCCGACCTCACTGGCTGCGACGCGGAGCCCATTCACCTCCCCGGTTCGATCCAGCCGCATGGCGCGATGCTGATCGCCGACCTCGCCAGCGGCGTCGTCGTCGGCCATGCCAATGCGGAAGCCTTCATTGCCGGTGCGATCCTCGGCCAACCGCTGGAGGCGCTGCTCCAGGTCGAGGGCGGGCTGCCGTCCGCGGACCTGCCGTCCGAGGGGCTGCACGTCATCGGCGACGTCGTCGCCGGCGGCGCGACCCTCGACGCGGTGGCGTTCCGCTCGGGGCCGTATCTCGTCGTCGAACTGACGCGAAAGGAGCGCGGCTCCGTCCTGGACGCGGCGTTCTTGGCGCAGCTGCAGCAGCTCGGCGGCGCCTTCGAACGCACCACCGCGCTGCCGGAGCTCTGCCGCGAGGCCGCCGCCGCCTTCCAGAAGCTCACCGGCTATGGCCGCGTCATGGTCTACCGCTTCGTCGACGACGAGGCCGGCGTGGTGCTCGGCGAGAGCCTGGCCGACGGATCGTCCAGCTTCCTGAATCACCATTTCCCGGCATCCGACATTCCGCGCCAGGCGCGCGCGCTCTATGTCCGCAACCGGGTCCGCGTCATCGCCGATGTCGCCTACCGTCCTGTTCCCGTGACGGCGGCGGATCCGGCGCTCGCCGGCATCGACATGAGCGATTCGACGCTGCGCAGCGTCTCGCCCGTTCATGTCCAGTACCTGCGCAACATGGGCGTCGCCGCGTCGGCCTCGATGTCGATCGTCATGGACGGCGTGCTGTGGGGCCTGGTCGCCTGCCATCACGACGCGCCGCGCACGCTGAGCCTGACCACGCGCCTCGCCTGCCAGGCGCTGGCGACGGGGCTGGCGCGGCAGATCCGCGCCCGCGAGGAGAGCGAGCTCTACCGCGAGCGCATCCGCCTCCGCTCGCAGGAGGATGCCGTGCTTGCCCGCCTCGGGCCCGACGGGACGCTGGACGACCTCTTCGCCCAGTCGGGCGCCGATCTCGCCGCGCTGCTGCAGGCGGATGGCTTCGCTGCCATCCAGGGGGCCGATCTCTTCGTCGCCGGCAACGCGCCGGATCCGATCGATGTGCGCGCGGTGGCGGAGCATGTCCGCCGGCCGGCCGCGATCAAGCCCTTCGTCAGCTGCCAGCTGTCGCGCGAGATCCCCGCCGTCTCGGCCTATCAGGAACTCGCCAGCGGGTTGCTCGCCGTCACCATGTCGACGGAGGTGCCGACCATCCTGATGTGGTTCCGCGCCGAGCAGCTGCAGACGGTGAAATGGGCGGGCAATCCGCACGAGAAGGTGGCGCTCGCGCCCGGCCAGATCCTCGCGCCGCGCGCCTCGTTCGAAGCCTGGTCGGAAAGCGTGCGCGGCCGGGCGCGCGACTGGAGCCATGCGGAGGTCGAATCCGCCGCGCGCGTCGTTCGCCTGATGCTGGAGGCACGCAACAACCGCCGCATGGCGCAGCTGAACCGCGAGCTGACGACGACGCTGAAAGAGAACGAGAGCCTCCTGCTGCAGAAGGACTTCCTGCTGCGCGAGGTCAATCATCGCGTCCAGAACAGCCTGTCGCTGGTAGCGGCCTTCCTGCGCCTGCAGGCGCGCTCGGCGAATTGCGAGGTCAAGGCGCATCTCGACGAGGCGGATCGCCGGCTGACCGCCGTCAGCCTCGTGCACCGCCGCCTCTACCAGGACGACAGCGTCGAGATCATCGATCTCGCGCGCTACCTCGCCGAGCTCTGCGCCGAGTTCCAGACCTCGGCTGATACGGCCTGGAAGGAGCAATTGCAGCTCGACCTGGCGCCGATCCTGATCCGGACCGAGCGCGCCGTCAGCCTCGGGCTGATCCTGAACGAGCTCATCACCAATGTCGCGAAATACGCCTATGGCGGCGCGGCGGGGCCGCTCTCGATCGTGCTCGAGCAGCATCGCGACATGATGCGCCTGATCGTCGCCGATCGCGGCGCGGGGGCGGACCAGGAGGTGAAGGGCACCGGATTCGGCGCCCGCATGCTCGTGGCGCTGGTGGACCGCCTCGGCGGCCATGTCGACCGCTCCGACAACGGGCCGGGGCTGCGCATCATCGTCACCGCGCCGATCCGCGCGCCCGGCGTCGCCGAGCCGGCCGAGGAGGGCTGAGCCCCGTCAGGCGACGCGCCGTATCGCGGCCTCGTCCGGAACGGGGCGGCCCGCCTCCATCCGCGCGCGGCGATGGCAGATCCGGGCGAGCAGCGCGTCGTCGTGGCTGATCGCCAGAATGCCGATGCCCCGTTCCTGCGCCAGCTGGCGCAGGAACGACCAGATCCGGACCTGCGTCACGGCGTCGAGCATGGCCGAGATCTCGTCGGCGATCAGGTAGCGCAGCCCCGGCGCCAGCGTCCGGGCGATGGCGACGCGCTGCAGTTCGCCGCCGGAAAGCTCATGCGGATAGCGCGCGTCCCAGTCGGGCCGGATGCCGAGCGCGGATCGGGTCGCCTGGTCGGGCGCATAGGCCTCGGTCAGGATCTGTCCGATCCGCCAGCGCGGGTTGACCGCCAGGATCGGCGACTGGGCCAGGAACTGGACCGGATGGAAGGCGTCGCCGGCGGCCGGCCGGCCGTCGAGCCATACCTGGCCGGTCTGCGGGCGGACATGTTGCGCCAGGATGCGGCCGAGCGTCGACTTGCCGATGCCCGACGGGCCGGACAGGCCGACGATCTCGCCCGGGGCAACGGTAAGCGCGGCGCCGTCGAGGATGGCCCGGCCCGAGGCTCCGAAGCGGAAGCCGATGTCGCGCGCCTCAAGCATGTGCCAAGTCTCCGGGCAGGCAGAAATCGTTCTGCGGCAGCGCGCGCCAGAGGCTGCGCGCATAGGCCGAGCGCAGGCCGTCGCCGCGCCCCGAAAAGGCCGAGGCCGGCTCGAGGTCGATCAGCCGGCCGCCGTCGAGGATAGCGACGCGGTCGGCATAGGGCAGCGCCCCGACCAGGTCGTGGGTGATCAGCATGACGCCCTTGCCGCGTCGTGCCAGCCCGGCGAGGGTCGCGAGCACGCGCCCGGCATTGTCCGGGTCGAGCCCGTTGGTCGGCTCGTCGGCGATCACCAGGTCGGCTTCGCCGACGGTGGCGATCGCCATGGCGAGCCGCCGCGCCATGCCGCCGGAGAGGCTGTGCGGGAAATCGCGCGCGACCGCCGGATCGAGCCCGACCGCCTTGAGGGCGGGCTGCGCGAGCCGCGCGGCGTCGCGACGGGCACGGCCGGAGCGGATCGCCGCCCAGCGCAGCTGGTCGCCATTGCGCGCCAGCGGGTCGAGATAGCTGACGGATTGCGGCACCAGCCCGATGCGCCGGCCGCAGAGTTCGGCCTTGGTCGCGGCGTCGAGCGTCCTGCCCTCGAAGCGCAGCGATCCGCGCAGCACGGCGTTGCCGGGCAGGATGCCGAGGATCGCATGCGCCAGGAGGCTCTTGCCGGAGCCGGAGGCGCCGACGACAGCGAGGACCTCGCCGGCCGCGAGCGTCAGCGAGATGGCGCCGAGCGCCTCGACCTCGACATGCCGGAACAGTCCCTCGTAGCGGCGGAAATGGAGCGAAAGGGCGTCGATCTCGAGCATGGTCAATCCTGGCTGGCGCGCGGATCGGTGAGGGTGCGCAGCCCGTTGCCGATGGCGTCGAAGCAGAGCACGACGAGCAGCAGCGACAGGCCGGGGAAGAGGCCGAGCCACCAGCGTCCCGCGGTCAGGTAGCGCATCGATTCCGACAGCAGGATGCCGATCGCCGGCTGCGACGGCTCGAGGCCGAAGCCGAGGAAGGTCAGCCCCGCCTCGTGCAGGATGGCGTGCGGGAACATCAGGACGAGCCCGACCAGCATCTGCGGTACGAGATGCGGCAGGAAATGGTGCCGGGCGACGAACCACCAGGAGCGGCCGAAGCGGCGCGAGACGGTGACATATTCCGCATGCCGCAATTGCAGGATCTCGGCGCGCAGGATGCGGGTGAGGCGCGGCCAGTGGGTGACGGCGACGGCGATGATGACCGCCGTGGTGCCGCCGCCGAGCGCGAAGGAGATCAGGATCAGCAGCACCAGATGCGGCAGGCCCATGGTCGCGTCGACCAGGAACGAGACGACCGCGTCGACGCCGCGTCCGAGCGTCGCGGCGGCCAGTGCCAGCAGCGTTGCGATGACCACCGAGACGGTTGCCGCCAGCAGCCCGACCTTCAGGCTGACGGCGAGGCCCTTGATGGTGCGGGCCAGCATGTCGCGGCCCATCGGGTCGGTGCCGAAGGGATGCGCCAGCGAGGGCGGCAGCAGGCGGGCGGCGAAATCGGCGCGGATGCCGGTCTGGCCGAGCAGCACGGCGGCGACGAGCACGCCGAGCACGACCGCGAGCCCCGAGGCGGCGAGGATCGTGGCCGCGGCGCGGCCGTTCAGGCGGGGACGACCTTCGGCTCCCTGGCGCGGCGCGACCATCGTCATGGCATCGCCCCCTGCGCGGCATCGGGGTCGGCCGCCGCCATGCGCGGGTCGACGAGGCGGTAGAGCGCGTCGGCGATGGTGTTGCCGGTCGAGACGAACAGCGTCGTGAACAGCGTGATGGCGAGGAGCAGCGGCACGTCGCCCCGGACGCCCGCCTCGATCGTGGCGCGACCGAGGCCCGGATAGGCGAAGACCTGCTCGGCCAGGACCGAGCCGCCGAACAATTCGCCGAGCGAGGCGAACAGCACCGTGATCGCCGGCAGCGCCGCGTTGCGGGCGCCGTGGCGCAGCGCGATGTCGAGCCGCGACGCGCCCTGCGCCCGGGCATAGAGCACGTAGTCGGAGCGCATGATCTCGATCATCTTGGCGCGGGTGTGCAGCGCGATCTGCGCGATGCCGAGGATGGAGAGCGCGGCGAGCGGCAGGATCAGGTGGCGGATGCGCTCGGCGAGCGTCACGTCTTCGGGCAGAACGCCCACCGGGCCGGCGCAGCAGACCGGCGTCCAGCCGAGCGAGACCGAGAAGACCATCAGCAGCAGGATGGCGATCCAGAAGGTCGGGGTCGACGCCAGCACATAGGCGTAGACGCGGATCAGGCGGTCGGCCCAGCCGCCCTGCCAGGCGCCGGCGACGATGCCGAGCGCGAAGCCGATGATGCCGGAGAACAGCCAGGCGAGGCCCATCAGCACCAGCGAGGTCCGGAAGCGTGCGCCGATCACCTCGGCGACCGGGGCGTTGTAGGTGACGCTCCAGCCGAGGTCGCCGGCGAGGAGGTTGCCCAGCCATTTCGCGAACTGGACGCCCGCCGGCTGGTCGAGGCCCCATTCCGCCGCGATCCGCGCCCGCTGCTCCGGCCCGACCTTGGCGATGTCGGGCCCGAGATAGGCGTTGATCGGATCGACCGGCGACAGCTTGGCGAGCGCGAAGGCGACGAGCGCCACCGCCACCAGGACGAGGGCCAGGCGGACGAGCCGGAAGGCGATGAAGCGGGGCCAGGTTTGCATGGGCGGGCGTTTCGCTGGGCCGGTCAGTCGCAGGTCCACGTCCAGTTCTGGATCGACGCCGTGATCGGCCAGCCATGGCCGTGCGGCTCGATCTGCGTCGCGCCGACGTCGAGGCACTCCCGGACGAAATAGACATGGTCGAGGTTGGCGAGCCACGCCCAGCCCGCCTCGCCCTTCGGGCCGAAGCCGGTGGTGCCGTCCCATTCCGCCTTCTGCCAGGCGGGATAGGAAGCCTCGAGGCTCGGCGCCGCCTGTGCCTCGGCCAGGTGACGGTCGACCGTCTCATTGGCGAAATAGCCGGCGTTGTAATATTCGACGCCGCCCCAGCCGCTCTCATAGAGGCTGAAGATCTCGAGCGGGCTATGGCTGCCCCAGCCGAACAGCACCGGCTCGGAATGCATCACGCGCTCGATCGCTTCCCAGGTGATGCCCTGCGGCGTCGCCTCGATGCCGAGCGGCAGCAGGAGCTCCGCGAGCGTCACCGCCAGCGCCTGTCGGGTCGAATCCGAAGCCGGGTAATTGATCGGGAAGGCGGCTCGGATGCCGTCCCTGGCGCGGATGCCGTCGGCGCCCGGGACCCAGCCGGCGGCGTCGAGCAGCGCCTTGGCCGCGTCGAGGTCGTAGGGCACCGCCGCGTCCGGGTTGGACCAGGGCAGGCCGTCGGCCGGGCCGTGGGCCGGGGTGCCGTGGCCGTGCAGGGCAACCTCGACGAGCAGCTCGCGGTCGATGCCGAGATTGATCGCCTGGCGGATGGCGCGGTCGGAGGTGACGGCGTTGCCGAGCCTCTCGCCCTCGGCGTTGGTCTTGCCCGTGTCGGGCAGCATCGGGAAGGTCAGGCCGCGATTGTCGACGGTGCGCGCGACGACGGACTTGAAGCCGCTCGGAACGCTGTCGGCGAGCGCCGCCGGGACCGAGACCATGTCGACCTGGCCGGCGCCGGCCGCCGCCATGCTGGTGTCCTCGCCGGTGAACAGGAAGGTGATGCGCTCGAAGGCGGGCGCCTTGCCGTAGTAATTCGGATTGGCCTTGACGATGAGCTGCTCGCCCTCGGTCCAGGAGACCAGCTCGTAAGGACCGGAGCCCACCGGCTGGCGCGCATAGCCCTTGCCGTAGGTCGCTTCCGGCACGATGCCGAGCGAGTAGAAATTCTCGGTGAAGGTAATCCAGGGCTTCTTGAGCCGGATCACGACCGTCGAATCGTCGCTCGCCGTGGCGCTCTCCATGACGGTGAGGTCGAGCGCGCCGCCGGCCCTTGCCGCCTGGCTGAAGGTGAAGGCGACGTCGCGCGCGGTCAGCGGCGTGCCATCGGAGAATTTCGCGTCGGGACGGATCGCGATCGTCCAGGAAAGGCGGTCCTCCGACAGCGTCGTCGCGGTTGCGAGATCCGGCACGGAGGCGAGCGCCGCGTCGCGGGCGAGGAGCGTCGACTGGAACAGCGGGTGGCCGTAGCGGCCCCAGCCGAGCAGGGGATCGTAGCCGGTATCCGGCTCGCCGCCGATCGCCAGCACGAGCTCCTTCTTCGGCGCCGCGACGGCGCCGCCCGAAAGCGTCGCCGCGAGGACCGAAGCGATTGCCAGCCCCAGTGCGCGCCTGATTGTTCCGTGCATGTCGATTGCCCCCTGCCATCCGCATTCCCGGTGGTGTGACGGCCCCGTCGACAACCATCGAGCGATCCGACTGCAGCAGACGATAAGAGCTAAGTCAAGAAAGATCATACCGACGGGTGAACTGGGCCGCCGGTGTCCACGCCGGGCCATGGCAGGCGCGGTGGAACGGACCGCCGGCTGCGGGGTTGAATCCCCGAAGTCGGCGGCGCTTGGATCGTCGCGACCTGGAGGAAGACCGAGATGGCCCAGTTCACCGAACAGCAGATCGCCGACGAGGCGCATCGCCTCTGGCTCGCCGAGGGCAGCCCCGAGGGGCGCGCCGCCAGCCACTGGCAGCAGGCGATCGAGATCCTGAAGGCGCGCGAGCCGCCGCAGCCGAAGAGCCAGAGCGAGGTCGCGGGCGAGGCCATGCCGCCCGAGAAGATCGCCTCCGAGCTCTGAGGCGCGGCTCCCTCGGCGAATCGCAGGCGTAGAGCCTGGCGCGCCGGGATCTCGCGAGCGACGCCACCCCTCCGCATGTTCGATGAAGCGCGGATCCTCGCGCCTTTATCGCCCGGCGCGGGGGTGGGCGCGATGTCTGCGGTTGGGAATTCACGTCGTCGCGCCGGGGCCCGGCGGCTCCCGGCCCTGCTGGGCGCCGCGTTGGCCGCCACGGTGGCCGGAGCGTTCGTCGCCGGCGTCGACGAGGGCTGGCTGAGCCTCTGGTTGCTAGGCCTCTTGGCAGCTTCGTCGCTCTGCCCGGCGTCCTGGGCTGGACGCGCCCGTGATTGACCCAAACAGCAAAAGCCCCGCATCCTGTTCGGAATACGGGGCTTTTTGCAGAGAATTGGTGCCCAGAAGAGGACTCGAACCTCCACGACTTTCGTCACACGGACCTGAACCGTGCGCGTCTACCAATTCCGCCATCTGGGCGCGGACGGATACCTAAGGGGGCTCCGCCGGCTTGTCAATCGCGAGAATGAAGTGGCGTTGGATAAGTCCGGGATAAGTGGGGGAAGGGAGCCCGGCGGGTTGGCGCCCCGGATCGGCGCGCGCCGGACAGCGCGTCGCCGCCCCGAAACGGGGACCCTAGAGGTCGTAGCCGGACTGGCGCGCCAGATCGACCAGCGAGGCGGCCGGGCGCGGGCCGATATGGCTGATCACCTCGCCGGCGGTGAGCGCGCCGAGCGCCGCGGCGGTCCTGAGGTCCAGGCCCTTGGCGACGGCGTAGAGGAAGCCCGACGCGTAGAGGTCGCCGGCGCCGGTGGTGTCGACGACGTCCTCGACCACGGTGGCGGGCACATGCTCGATGCCGTCCGGCGTCACGACATAGGAGCCCTCGGCGCCGACGGTGACGGCGGCGATGCGGCAGTCGTTGCGGAGCGCCTTCAGCGCCGTGTTGAAGCTCGACGTCTCGTAGAACGACTTCAGCTCGACCTCGTTGGCGAACAGGATGTCGATCGTGCCGTCGCTCAGCAGCCGCGCGAAATCATCGCGGAAGCGATCGACGCAGAAGGGGTCGGACAGCGTCAGCGCGACCTGGCGTCCGGCCCTGTGGGCGATGTCGGCCGCCTTGAAGAAGGCGTCGCGGGCGCTCGGCGCGTCCCACAGGAAGCCCTCGAAATAGGTGATCTTGGTGTCGGAGAACAGCGCCGGGTCGATGTCGGCCGGCGTCAGCTCGTGGCAGGCGCCGAGATAGGTGTTCATCGTCCGCTCGCCGTCCGGCGTGATGAAGATCATGCAGCGCGCGGTCGGCGCGCCACCGACCAGCGGCGCGACGTCGAAGGTGGCGCCGATCGAGCGCATGTCGTGCCGGTAGACGGCGCCGAGATCGTCGTCCGCGACCTTGCCGACGAAGGCCGTGGTGCCGCCGAGCGAGGCGATGCCGGCGACCGTGTTGCCGGCCGAGCCGCCCGAGGCCGAGATCGCCGGGCCCATCGCGTCGTAGAGGCGCTGCGACTCGGTCATGTCGACGAGGCGCATCGCGCCCTTCACCAGCTGCTGCTCGACCAGGAAGTCCTCTTCCGCCCGCGCCAGAATGTCGACGATCGCGTTTCCGATCCCGAGAACGTCGTAGCGGGCTTCCGTCATGGGTCTATCCTGATGGGCAAGAGAGTGGACAAGGCACGTGAAAAATGAAGGCGCGCGGCCTTCCGGGCCGCCGCAGTGACGGAGCCGGACTATACAGTCGGTCCTTCGCCGCGCAACAGGGCTTGCGCGGCATTCGGGCGATTGCCTTGCGGGGCGGTCGCCGCCATCCTATCTGCCAACGTCGTTCCCCGGGGGATTTCCGCATGATCGAGGCTGCTTGATGATCGAGGCTGCTTGGCTCGCGCTCACCGACATCTGGACGCCGCCCTTCCGCGCCGTCCTGTGGAAGTCGCTCGCCCTCACCTTGGCGCTGCTGATCGGCGTCTGGTTCGGCCTGCAGGCGCTGGTCGTGGCCTTCGCGGACTGGCCGAGCCAGCCCTGGGTGCAGACCTCGGTCGCGATCGTCACCGGCTTCGGGCTGATCGTCGGCCTCGCCTTCCTGATCGCGCCGGTCTCGGCGCTGATGGCGGGACTGTTCTCCGACGACATCGCGGCGATCGTCGAGGCGACGCACTATCCCCAGGATCCGCCGGGGCGTGGCCTGCCGTTCCTCAAGGGCCTCGCCGCGACGCTCGGCTTCACGGCGACGGTGATCCTGGTCAACCTCGTCTGCCTGGCGCTCCTGCTCATCCCCGGCGTCAACCTCGTCGCCTTCTTCATCGGCAATGGCTACCTGCTCGGCCGCGAATTCTTCGAACAGGCGGCGGCGCGGTTCCGCCCGGTCGAGGCGGCGCGCGAGCTCCGGCGCCAGAACGCGGTCATGGTGCTCCTCGGCGGCTTCGTCATCGCGCTGTTCCTGGCGATCCCGATCCTGAACCTGCTGACGCCGCTCTTCGCCACGGCGTTCATGACGCATCTCAACAAGCGCGTGACGGGTTCCCGTCCGATCGGAAACTAGGCAGGATCGCGCCGTCCGGGCCAGCCACATCACGGGGGAACCGCCATGCTCGCCGATCTCTTGCTCGCCATCGGCCACTTCCTGATCATCTTCGCCATCGTCACGCTGCTGGCGATGGAGCTGATGCTGTTGAAGCCCGGCCTCTCCGGCGCGGCGATCGAGAAGCTCGGCCGGATCGACGCGCTCTATGGCGGGGTGGCGATGCTGCTGATCCTGGTCGGCTTCGGCCGCGTCTTCCTCGGGCTCAAGGGCTCGGAATTCTACACCCACAACTGGGTGTTCTGGGGCAAGATCGCCGCCTTCGTGGCGATGGGGCTGCTCTCGATCCAGCCGACACGGCGCATCCTCGCCTGGCGCCGGCAGGCCAAGGCGAATCCGGCCTTCGCGCCCGGCGCGGCGGAGATCGCCGCGACGCGGCGCATGGTCCATGCCGAGACGGCGGCGCTGGTGCTGGTCGCGATCTTCGCCTCGCTGATGGCGCGCGGCATCGGGCTCTGAGGGGGGCACGGGCCGTCATCCCCGCGAAAGCGGGGAGCCATGCAGCCGTGCTTCCGGGAGGCTCGCGCGGCGCGCAACCCGGCCGAAGGGATCCCGGGTCAAGCCCGGGATGATGGCGAGCGTGGGGGCCGGACAAAGCCGCCATCGCCCGGAGCAGCCCCCTCAGGCGATCGTCTTGTCGGGATAGCGGCAGAGGTCGTTGATCAGGCAGATGGCGCAGTCGGGCTTGCGCGCCTTGCAGACATAGCGGCCGTGCAGGATCAGCCAGTGATGCGCGTGCAGCATGTATTTCGCCGGGATGATCCGGTTTAGTTCCCTTTCGACCGCCTCGACCGTCTTGCCCGGCGCCAGGCCGGTGCGGTTGCCGATCCGGAAGATATGCGTGTCGACGGCGATGGTCGGGTGGCCGAAGGCGATGTTCAACACGACATTCGCCGTCTTGCGGCCGACGCCGGGCAGCGCCTCCAGCGCGGCGCGGTCGTCCGGCACCTCGCCGCCATGCTGCTCGACCAGCATGCGCGACAGGCCGATGACGTTCTTCGCCTTGGTGCGGAAGAGGCCGATCGTCTTGATGTGGTCGCTGACCCTTGCCTCGCCGAGCGCCAGCATCTTCGCCGGCGTGTCGGCGATGGCGAAGAGCGCCCGCGTCGCCTTGTTGACGCCGGCGTCGGTCGCCTGGGCCGAGAGCACGACGGCGACCAGCAGCGTGAAGACGTTGACGCTCTCGAGTTCGCCCTTCGGCTCGGGATCGCGCGCCTGGAAGCGGGCGAACACCGCCTCCACCTCGGCCTTGGTGAAGCGCTTGGGCGGGCGCGCGGCCTTTCGGCGCGGCGGCGGGGCGGGAGGAAGGTGCTGCGTGTCGGACATGCATCCTCTATACTGACGAGCCATGAGCGACCGCAATGTCGACATCGAGGCCGGAGCCGGGCGCGCGGAGCTTCTGTTCCACGCGACGCTGAAGCCGTATCGCTCGCTTTCGCCGCGCGGCTACGCGTTGCTGCTCATGCTGGTCGGCGGCACCTGCTTCCTGGGCGGGCTCCTGTTCTGGTCGATGGGCGCCTGGCCGATCGCCGGCTTCTTCGGCCTCGACATCCTGATCATCCAGTTCGCCTTCCGCATGAATTATCGCGCCGCGCGCGCCTGCGAGATCGTCGAGCTGACGCAGGACCGGCTGACGATCCGCCGCGTCGCCGCCAATGGCCGCGCCGAGGACTTCGCCTTCAATCCCTACTGGGCCAGGCTCGAGGTCGACCGGCATGACGAGTGGGGCATCACGCGCATGGCGCTCGCCTCGCATGGAAAGCGGCTTTCGATCGGCGGCTTCCTCAATCCGGACGATCGCGAAAGCTTCGCCGCGGCCTTCTCGAAGGCGCTCGCCTCGGTTCGCCACGCCTGAGGATGTCCGCCTGCCCTTGAACCACGGGCGGCTTCGGCGATATTCCCCGCAATCCGATTTCAGCGCCGCCGGGGGTGAGCATGGCCGACCGCAATCTCTTCATTTTCGGGATGGGCTTTTCCGGCCTCGCCACCGCGCGGCGGGTGCGCCGCGACTATGCCTCGATCGGCGCCACCGTGCGCACCGAGGAAAAGGCGGTTGCGCTGCGCGCCGAGGGCATCGACGCCCATGTCTTCGACGGCGAGACGGCGTCGGACGAACTGCTCGCGGCGGTGAAGCGGGCGACGCATGTCGTGCAGTCGATCCCGCCGGGAACGTCCGGCGATCCGGTGATCACGCTCCTGCGCGACGCGCTGCTTTCGGCGCCCGATCTCGCCTGGATCGGCTATCTCTCCACCGTCGGCGTCTATGGCGATCACGGCGGCGGCTGGGTCGACGAGGCGACGGAGCCCAATCCGCTTTCCGGCCGCTCCGTCGAGCGCGTGCGCGCCGAGGCGGAATGGCGCATTCTCGGCGACGAGCGTGGCGTGCCGGTGGCGCTGCTGCGCCTGTCGGGCATCTACGGCCCCGGCCGCAACGCGCTGGTTCAGCTCGCCGACGGCACGGCGCGGCGGCTGGTGAAACCGGGCCAGATCTTCAACCGCATCCATGTCGCGGATATCGCGGCGGCGGTCGCGGCCGCCGCGGCGCGCAAGGCCGCCGGCGTCTTCAACGTCACCGACGACGAGCCGGCGCCGCCGCAGGACGTCGTCGCCTACGCGGCAGAGCTCGCCGGCTATCCGCTGCCGCCCGAGATCGATTTCGCCACCGCCGACCTGCCGCCGATGGTCCGCTCCTTCTATGGCGAGAACAAGCGCGTCGGAAACGGCCGTCTCGCCGCCGATCTCGGCGTCACGCTCGCCTATCCCACCTATCGCGAGGGCATCGCGGCGCTCTGGAAGGACGGCAGCTGGCGGGGCTGACGCGTCCGCCGAGGCGGGTTCGCTCGGAACCGGCCCACGGATCCGTCAGCCCGGCGCGAGCAGGGCCCAGAGCAGCGCGGTCTGCAGCGCCATCAGCGCCGCGACCGCGAGGAGCGCGCGGCGCGCGCGTCGCCGCTCGGCCTTGAACTGGTCTTCGAGCCGCCGCAGCGCGGCGTCGGTCGCGATCTCCGTCGCGGCGATGTCCCGCCGCCAGGCGCCGATCAGCGCCATCAGCTCGGCCCGGTCGAGCTGTTCCGTCCAGGCGTCGTCGAGCGCGATCAGGGCGCGGTCGCCCTCCGTCTCCGCCCGCGCGCTCCAGGGCTTCTTGGCGGTGAAATGGACGATGCGCGCCGTCCGCGCGGCTCCCGGCATGATGGGCTCGTAGGTCCTGAGATAATTGTCGCGGCTCGGCAGCCAGATGGCCGGCGCGCCGATGAAGGCGTTGAGGATGCCCTGGTCGCCGCCGTCGAAGGAGGGGATGCCGGGCAGGGTCTCGAACAGCGCCTGCCGCGTCGCCGCGTCGGGCGAGAGCGCGAAGACGCCGGAATTGAAGACCGGCGCCGGCTGGTTGCAGAGCAGGTCCGGCGCGGCGGCGAAGCCGGCCCCGTCGAGGAGATCATCGACCGGCGCCTGCACGATGCAGTCGCCGTCGAGATAGACGATCCGGTCGGTGGCGGCGAAGCTGAACGCCCACAGCTTGGTCAGCGTGCGCCGGAAGCGCGGCGCCCCGCTCGCCTCGAGGTCATGCTTGACGATCTCGGGCACGGCGACGACGGCGAGGCGCTCGCCGGCGAGATTCGGCTTCCAACCCCCCGCCGCGAGCACGAGGATTGGCAGCTCCGAGACGGCGCGCAGCGAGTGGACGAGCGCGGCGAGACCGGGCGCGTATTCCGCCGTCGCGACGAGGAGGTAGAACACGCGGCGGCCGTCGCGGCGGGCGCCTTCGCCGAGGCCGTCGAGCCAGGCGGTCGCGGTGCGGTCGAGCCGCGCGGCAAAGGCGAGGAGCGCCGCCGTGTCGCGGGCGTCGATCGCGCTCGGCACGTCGTCGGCGACGATCGCGAGCGGCTCAGCCCCCATAGCGCTCCGCCTTGATGCTGGCGAAGGGCAGGCCGGCCGCGAGCGCGAGATCGGCGGCGGCGCCGACGAAGGGCGTCGAGCCGCAGAGGAAGGTGGTGGCGGGCCGCGCCGGCAGGCTGGCGAGCGCCGCGTCGATCAGGCCGGAATCGAGGCGGCCGTGCCGGATGCCCGGCATGCGCGGCGCCGCCCGCGTCACCGTGGCGAACAGGTGGAAATGCGCCTCGTCGCGGGCGCGTTGGAGAAGCTCGTCGCGCCAGATCAGCTCGTCTTCGGTCCGCGCCGACAGGATCAGCGCGGCGGGGATCTCGGGCGCCGCCACGGCGCGATGGCGCAGCATCGCCATCAGCGGCACCAGCCCCGAGCCGCCGCCGATCAGCAGCAGCGGGCCGCCATCCTCGGCGCGCCAGACGAAGTGACCGCCGATCGGACCGCGGATCTCGATCGCATCGCCGACTTCCGCCACCTCGTGGAAGAAGGGCGAGACCTCGCCGTCGTCGATCAGGTCGATGGCGAGGTCGAACGTGCCGGCCGCGCCGGGCGCCGAGGCGATCGAATAGCTGCGCTCGGCCTGGTAGCCGTCGGGCGCGGTCAGGCGCACGTCGACATGCTGGCCGGCCGTGAAGCCGTGCCAGTCCGGCGGCCGGAAGGTGAAGATCTTCACGCGCGGCGTGGCGCGCGTGATGGCGACGATCGTCGCCTCCTGCCAGAGCAGGCGTTCGGGTTGCGGCGCAACGAAGGGCGAAGCAGAAGGCATGGAAGGCGGCATTTCGGGTTTGGACGACTCAATCTCCCGTGAAGCGTTCTTCACGCCACGGATCCCCGCGCATGTGGTAGCCGCGGAGCTCCCAGAATCCGGCCTCGTCGCGGCTGGTGAACTGCAGGCCGTTCACCCATTTGGCCGATTTCCAGAAATAGAGATGCGGCACGAGCAGCCGGGCCGGGCCGCCATGGTCGGGGCTGATCGGCTGGCCCTCGAAATGGGTCGCCACCATCGCCTTGCCGTTCACCAGGTCGTCGGTCGGCACGTTGGTCGTATAGCCGTCGAAGGCATGGGCCAGCGTGAAGGCGCTCGGCGCCGCGATGCCGGCCTCGGCGAGGATGTCGTCGATCATGATGCCGGACCAGGCCGTGTTGAACTTCGACCATTTCGTCACGCAATGGATGTCGCGGGTCAGCTTCGTGCGCGGCAGCTGGTTGAAATCCTCCCAGTTCCAGCTCGCGACCGGGCGCACGCCGTCCTTGACGGTGAAGCGCCAGCTCGAAAGATCGACGCGCGGCGTCGGCCCGGCCGAGAGGACGGGAAAGTCCTCGGTAAGATATTGTCCCGGCGGCAGGCGCTCGCCGATGCCGTCGGTGGGACGCCTGCCGATGAAGCCGCGCGTGGCCATGGTCTTGCTCCATTTCGCGGGCGAGGCATCCGCCCGCAGGATCGCGCCGTCAGGCGATCGCCTCGACGGCCTGGATGAGTTTCTTCAAGTCTTCGGGCCGCGACAGCCGATGGCCGGCGTCCTTGATCAGGGTCAGCACGACATCGTCCTGCGCCAGCTGCGTCACGAGGTCGATCGCGACCTGGTATGGCACCTCGTCGTCGAGCACGCCCTGGATGATATGGACCGGCGCGCCAAGCGCAACCGGCCTGTGGCCGATCCGGTGCGCCTCGCCGTCGTCGATCAGCTTCTGGGTGATCAGATAGGGCTGGTCCGAATAGGCGCTCGGCTGGCGCAGCGCGCCGGTCTTCGCCATCTCGGCCTTCTCGGCGTCGGTCATCCGCGCCAGGATCAGGTCGCGCGTCATGTCGACGGCGGGCGCCAGCAGCACCAGCCCGGCGATCCGGCCGGGAGCGGTCCGGTTCAGTTCGAGCGCGAGCAGCAGGGCGATCCAGCCGCCCATCGACGAGCCGACCAGGATCTGCGGCCCCTGGGTGGCCTCGATCACGGCGCGGGCCTCCTCCAGCCAGCGCGTGATGGTGCCGTCGGCGAAATCGCCGCCCGAGGCGCCGTGGCCGGAATAGTCGAAACGGGTCAGCGCGCGTCCGGTCTCGGCCGCCCAGGCGTCGAGCGCCTCGGCCTTGGAGCCGCGCATGTCGGACATGAAGCCGCCGAGGAAGACCACGCCGGGTCCGTCGCCGGCGCGGCCGAGCATGGCGATCGAGCGGGCCTCGGGGCCGGTGCCGACAGCAAGGGTCCTGTGTTCTGACTGCATCACTTCCTCTCCCGGCCGCGCGATTCGGACCCTTTGCCGCCGTCGGCGGGGCCGAAACGGTGGCTTTCGGTTGACTTTCGCGCGGGCTTGGCCGAGTTTCCCCACTCTGCCGGGGAAATTGGCCCGCGCGCGCCACGCTTTGTTACGCCCCCGGTTTGGTTTTGCCGGCCGGGCCTAGTCAAAGGGGTGGTTCGTACCCATTTAGTCAAGTCGCCCGCCAGATTCTTAAACGTTAGAGGAGACTGCCCCCATTCGCCGTCCGTTCAAAGCGCAGGAGCCCACCAAGGAGGGGCCGCGTATCAACCGCGAGATTCGCGGTGTCCGTGAAGTTCAGTTGATCGGAGAGGACGGCCAGAATATCGGCGTCATTTCGATCCAGGATGCGCTCGCCGCCGCTCAGGAGGCAGGCCTCGATCTGGTCGAGATCGCACCGAATTCCCAGCCGCCGGTCTGCAAGATCCTCGACTTCGGCCGCTTCAAGTACCAGACCCAGAAGAAGGCCAACGAGGCTCGCAAGAACCAGAAGGTCGTCGAGGTCAAAGAGATCAAGATGCGCCCCGCCATCGATGACCACGACTACGAGGTCAAGATGAAGGCGATCAAGCGCTTCTTCGAAGAGGGCGACAAGGTCAAGCTGACGCTCCGCTTCCGCGGGCGCGAGATGGCCCACCAGCACCTCGGCATGAAGCTGCTCGAGCGTGTTCGCGACGAGACCGCCGAGATCTCCAAGGTCGAGGCGGAGCCGAAGCTCGAAGGCCGCCAGATGATCATGGTTCTGGCCCCCCGCTGAGCCGCGGCCGGCCAGCGTTGGATGCTGCGATGCGGCGGACCGAACGATCGGCCCGCCCTTACTTTTTCGGGCGTGGCCCGCGCGATCTCGCGATGCGGCAGGCAGGCCCACTTCGGACCTTGCCACCGTCGTCCGCGCCCGCTATAAACCCGCCGTTTCCGAGCCGCCCGGCGCGAGGAACGCCGATCCGTTGGCGATTTTCTCAGGGCATGCCGCGTCGGCTCACGAATGCTTCCATGCCGAAGCGACCATCCAGCCGCCCGTCGCGAGACAGGCGCAAGGTGGTTCTCATCTCGGCAGCACGATTAAGGATGAGCAAAATGCCCAAGTTGAAGACCAAGAGCGGCGCCAAGAAGCGCTTCAAGCTCACGGGTACCGGACGCGTCAAGGCAGGCCAGGCCGGCAAGCGGCATGGCATGATCAAGCGCACCGCGAAGTTTATCCGGAACGCGCGTGGCACGACCATGCTTTCGGACGCGGATGCGAAGATCGTCAAGCAGTTCCTGAACGGCTGATCCGTCCCCCTTACCTGGAGTTTGAACCATGTCGCGAGTTAAGCGGGGCGTAACGTCTCACGCCAAGCACAAGAAGGTCCTGAAGCGCGCCAAGGGCTTCTACGGCCGTCGCAAGAACACCATTCGCACGGCCAAGGCCGCGGTCGACAAGGCCGCCCAGTACGCCTTCCGTGACCGCAAGGCCAAGAAGCGCAACTTCCGCGCTCTCTGGATCCAGCGCATCAACGCGGCCGTCCGCGAAGTTGCCGAGGGCCTGACCTACAGCCGATTTATCGATGGCCTCGCGAAGGCCGGGATCGAAGTCGACCGCAAGGTGCTGGCCGAACTGGCGATCAGCCAGCCGGCAGCCTTCAAGGCACTGGTCGATCAGGCTCAGGGCGCTCTGCAGAAGCAGGCCGCCTGAGTTAGGCAGGCCGCCTCCGGGCGGCCTTCCGCCGGACTTTCCGGGGCCGGAACGCAACCGCGCCGCCGCCGCTTCATCGCGGCCGCGGCGTTTGGCGTGATCCGGCGAGCATTCCTCTTCGGATCGAACTGACGATTGATCCGGCGCCTCTCCGGCGCCCATGAGGAATGACATGTCCGATCTCGAACTTCTCGAACGCGACATCCGCGCGGCCATCGACGGCGCTTCCGACGAGGCGGCCATCGAGACGGTCCGCGTCGCCGCCCTCGGCAAGAAGGGCTCCGTCTCCGAACTGCTGAAGGGCCTCGGCGGCATGACGCCGGACGAGCGCAAGGTCATGGGACCGGCGCTGAACGGTCTTCGCGATCGCGTCTCGGAGGCGATCGCCGCCCGCCGCGCGCACCTGAAGGAAGCCGGCCTCGCCGCGCGCCTCGCGTCCGAATCGGTCGACGTCACGCTGCCGCTCCGCGCCAGCCCGCTCGAGCAGGGCCGCATCCATCCGATCTCCCAGGTGATCGACGAAATCTCGGCGATCTTCGGCGATCTCGGCTTCGCCGTCGCCGAGGGACCCGACATCGAGACCGACCACTATAATTTCACCGCGCTGAACTTCCCCGTCGGCCATCCGGCCCGCGAGATGCACGACACCTTCTTCTTCAATCCGGACGAGAAGGGCGAGCGGCTGTTGCTGCGCACCCACACCTCGCCGGTGCAGATGCGCACCATGCAGGCCCAGAAGCCGCCGATCCGCATCATCGCGCCCGGCCGCACCTATCGCAACGACAGCGACCAGACCCATACGCCGATGTTCCACCAGGTCGAGGGCCTGGTGATCGACACGTCGAGCCATATCGGCCATCTGAAGTGGCTGCTCGAAGAGTTCTGCCGCGCCTTCTTCGAGGTCGACAAGGTCGAGATGCGCATGCGTCCGTCCTTCTTCCCGTTCACCGAGCCTTCCATGGAAGTCGACATACGCTGCAAGCGGGTCGGCAACGAGGTGCGCTTCGGCGAGGGCGACGATTGGCTGGAGATCCTCGGCTGCGGCATGGTCCATCCGAACGTGATCCGCTTCGCCGGCCTCGATCCCGACGTCTACCAGGGCTTCGCCTTCGGCATGGGCATCGACCGCATCGCCATGCTGAAATACGGCATGCCGGACCTGCGCGCCTTCTTCGACGCCGATCAGCGTTGGCTGAACCATTACGGCTTCCGTCCGCTGGACCTGCCGACGCTCGTCGGCGGCCTGAGCGCGTAAAGGAAAGACCCATGAAATTCACGCTTTCCTGGCTCAAGGAGCATCTTGAGACCAACGCCACGCTCGACGAGATCACCGAGGCGCTGACCCGCGTCGGCCTCGAGGTCGAGGAGGTCGAGGACAAGGCCAAGCGGCTCGCGCCCTTCACCATCGCCTATGTCGTCTCGGCGGTTCAGCACCCGAATGCCGACCGGCTGCGCGTCTGCATGGTCGACACCGGTTCGGGCGAGCCCGTGCAGGTCGTCTGCGGCGCTCCCAACGCCCGCACCGGCATGAAGGGCGTGTTCTCGCCGGCCGGCACCTATATTCCCGGCAAGGGCATCACGCTCTCGGTCGGCACCATCCGCGGCGTCGAGAGCCACGGCATGCTGTGCTCGGAAGCCGAGCTGGAGCTATCCGAGGATCATGACGGCATCATCGAACTGCCGGACGATGCGCCGGTCGGGATGAGCTATGCCGAATGGGCCGGCCTCGGCGATCCCGTCATCGACATCGCCATCACGCCGAACCGCCCGGATTGCCTCGGCATCCATGGCGTGGCGCGCGATCTGGCGGCTGCCGGCCTCGGCCAGCTGAAGGATCGCTCGGTCGCCCCGGTCGAGGGCAAATTCCCGTCGCCGGTCGGCGTCACGCTCGACTTCGGCGATACCCCGTCGCTGACGCCGGCCTTCGCGCTGCGCCTGGTGCGCGGCGTCAGGAACGGTCCGTCGCCGGAATGGATGCAGCGCCAGCTGCGCGCCATCGGGCTCCGGCCGATCAACGCGCTGGTCGACATCACGAACTACCTCACCTTCGATCGCGGCCGGCCGCTGCACGTCTTCGACGCGGCCAAGGTCAAGGGCGACCTCGTCGTGCGCCGCGCCGTCGGCGGCGAGACGCTGCTGGCGCTCGACGGCAAGACCTACACGCTCGACCCGTCGATCTGCGTCATCTCGGACGACAACGGCGTCGAGTCGCTCGGCGGCATCATGGGCGGCGAGGCGTCGGGCTGCTCCGACGACACCGTCGACGTGCTGATCGAATCGGCGCTGTGGGAGCCGCTCAACATCGCCCAGACCGGTCGCAAGCTCGGCGTCAACTCGGATGCGCGCTACCGCTTCGAGCGCGGCGTCGATCCGGCCTTCATGCTGCCGGGCCTCGAGCTCGCCACCCGCCTCGTGCAGGAGATCTGCGGCGGCGAGGCGAGCGAGGTCGTCGTCGCCGGCACGGTGCCGGAGCCGCATCTTTCGCTCGCCTTCCCGATTTCGGAGGTGAAGCGCCTTGCCGGCATCGATCCGAGCGAGGACGAGATCCGCCGCGTGCTCGCCGCGCTGGGCTTCACCGTCTCGGGCAACGCGCCGGTGCTGACGGTCGGCGTGCCGTCCTGGCGCCCGGATATCGACGGCAAGGCCGATCTGGTCGAGGAGGTCATGCGCATCCTCGGCGTCGACCGCGTGCCGTCGACGCCGCTGCCCAAGTCGGAGACCGTCTCCAAGCCGGTGCTGACGCTGGCGCAGACCCGCACCCGCCGCGCCAAGCGGGCGCTGGCCGCGCGCGGTCTGGTCGAGGCGGTGACGTGGTCCTTCGTCGCCAAGCCGGTCGCCGAGGCGTTCGGCGGCGGCAAGCCGGAGCTCGCGCTCGCCAACCCGATCTCGACCGACATGTCCGATATGCGGCCGAGCCTGCTGCCGGGGCTGCTGCTCGCGGCGCAGCGCAACGCCGACCGCGGCTTCGCCGACCTCGCCCTCTTCGAGGTCGGGCAGATCTTCCGCGGCATCAAGCCCGCCGACCAGCTGACCGCCGCGACCGGCATCCGCCGCGCCACGGCGACCGTCAACGGCGCCGGCCGCCACTGGCAGGGCAAGGCGCCCGCCGTCTCGGTCTATGACGCCAAGGCGGACGCGCTCGCGCTGCTCGACGCGCTCGGCGCCCAGGTCGACAAGTTCCAGATCGTCGCCGGCGCGCCGTCCTGGTTCCATCCCGGCCGCTCGGGCACGATCCAGCTCGGGCCGCAGAACATCATCGGCTGGTTCGGCGAGTTGCATCCGTCCGTGCTGGAGAACCTCGACGTCGACGGGCCGCTCGTCGGCTTCGAGATCATCCTCGACGCGATCCCGGTGCCGCGCGCCCGGCCGACCAAGACCAAGCCGCCGCTCGAACTGGTGCCGTTCCAGCCGGTGACGCGCGACTTCGCCTTCGTCGTCGACCGCTCGGTCGAGGCGGCGAAGCTGATCCGCGCCGCGCAGGGCGCCGACAAGACGCTGATTTCGAACGTCGCGGTGTTCGACGTCTTCGAGGGCGCGTCGATCGGCGCCGACAAGAAGTCCGTCGCCATCGAGGTCACGCTGCGCCCGACGCAGAAGACGCTGACCGACGAGGAGATCGACGCCGTCTCGGCCAAGATCGTGGCGCAGGTCGCCAAGGCGACGGCCGGCGTGCTGCGCTCGTAAGGTCTCTGCCTTCGAATAGAAAAGCCGTCCGGATGAGAGTCCGGGCGGCTATTTTCGTTTCCGGCGGTGCCGATGGCGCGGAACGGGGCCGATGTTCCTCACCTCTCCCGCCGCGAGAGGTGAAGGGGCGGCGGGTGGAGCGACAGCCGAACTCGGGTCCGCGCCGACCGTCCAGACATGCCGATGGCACCGGATTCCACCCGCGAGCGGGGGAATATCCGATGCCAAGCCAGCGATCAGAGGTCTTTGTCGGATCGGTCACACCGCGATGGGGGCGCGGCGGCTTGCTTACTGCAGGCTGACCGTCTCGAGGTCGTTCTCATGCGCGTTCATGACGACGGCCTCGCGGCTGTCGGAAATCATGAGCGGCGTTCCGCCCGCGTCGAGCAGGGCCCAGAATTTCTGACCCGGCGCGATTTCGGGCGCATCGGGGAACAGGTCGCGGATGTCCTCGGACTTGATCGCCTTGACGAAGGCGATCTGGCCGCTGCCCAGCCCCGCGAGGCTCTCGGGCGAAATGGTGATACGTGGCACTGACATGATTGATCTCCTCAATACGAGCGAGAGGACCGGCGACCTCAGTCGCGAACGCCGATCTCGATCTTGCGGACGATTCGTTCCGGGGTCGGCCGGGCCAGATCAATCGCAAGCAGTCCATCTTTCAACTCCGCCGAGATGATCTCGATCCCGTCGGCCAGCACGAATGTCTTCTGGAACTGTCGTGCCGCGATGCCGCGGTGAAGGTAGATCCGCTCGCGCTCGTCAGTCTGGCGACCGCGAATGACGAGTTGGTTCTCCTCGACCGTCACCTCCAGCGCATCGCGCGAGAACCCGGCGACGGCCAGAGTGATCCGCAGGCATTCGTCGCGCGTGTCGGTCTTGCTGACCCGCTCGATATTGTAGGGCGGATAGCCGTCCCCAGACGCCTTCGCGACCCGATCGAGAGCTCGTTCAATCTCGTCGAATCCGAGAAGCAGCGGACTGGAGAACGCAGAAACGCGTGACATCCACAAAGTCCTTTCACTAAGCGACCTTGTATCCGGACCCTCAAGAGGCATCCGGCGGGACGATTCCCGTGACACCAATATGGTTGTCCTCGAAGCCGGCTTCAAGAACGCCCTCGCCACGGCCCGCAAGCCGCGACCAAATCGTGAGAAAGTCAGGGAATCTCCCAGTTTCCGGACTGCTCCGAGCGGAAGAGCGCGTCGAGCGCCGCCATGTTGGCGAAGGCGTCGTCGAGGCCGTATGGCCACGGTCCGTTGCCGCGCACGGCGCGGGAGAACGCTTCCGCCTGCAGGGCGTACTGGTCGACCGGCGGGAAGACGATCGTCTCGGGCGCCTGGCCGGGGCCGTGCAGGTCGAGGATGATCTTCGACTTCTCGTCGGTCGGGGCCGAGAATGGCGTCTCCATGGCGATCCGGCCCTCCGTGCCGACGATGCCGACGCGCTGGTGGCGGAACGCCTGGGTCGAGAGCTGGGCGCTGAACTGCCGCCCGTCGCCGAAATCGGCGAGGATGGCGGCGGAGCGGTCCGTCTTCATCGTCGGGTCGCGGTCGACCAGCGCCATCAGCCTGATCGGCTCGGCGTCGAAGATCAGCCGCGCCGAGGCGATCGCGTAGCAGCCGATGTCGAGCAGCGCGCCGCCGCCCGTCTCCGGCCGGTTGCGGATATTGACGGGATCGACGTTCAGGAAGGAGAAGAAGGTCTGCACCGCGCGCACCGGCCCGATCCGCCCGGAGGCGATGATCCGCCTCACCTCGTGCCATTGCGGGTGGTGTCGGATCATGAAGGCCTCGCCGATCAGCACGCCGGCGGGCGCCGCCTTCAGGCGCAGCGCGTCGGCGAGATCGAGCCCGATCGGCTTCTCGCAGAGCACGTGCTTGCCCTTCGCCGCCGCCGCGAGCGTCGTCTCGACATGCAGATTGTTCGGCAGCGCATTGTAGATGGCGTCGATCTCCGGATCGTCGATCAGTTCCTGATACGAGCCATAGGCGCGCGGGATGTCGAAGGCGGCGGCGAAATTGCGCGCGGTGTCGAGCGAGCGCGAGGCGACGGCCGCGACCGTCGTCGACGGGCTCTTCAGCATGGCCGGCACGACGCGCTGGCGCGCGATCCGGGCGGTGCTGAGAATGCCCCAGCGGACCTTTTCCGCCGCGGGTTCGCCTGCGAGCTTGCTCATCGGTGGCCTCCTTCCATCTCCCGGCCGGTCAGGCGGCCTTGCCGGCTGTGACCTGCGTCATTGCAGAAGTCGACATGCTTCGTTAGGAAAACGCAAACGCTTCCGGTTCCTGGGGAATTTTTCGTCATGACGATCCGCCTGCATCGCGGCGACCTGCCCGATCTCGCCCGCTACGGCGCTTCCGTCGCCATCGATACCGAGACGCTCGGCCTCAATCCGCATCGCGACCGGCTCTGCGTCGTGCAGCTCTCGGCCGGCGACGGTTCCGCCGATGTCGTGCAGATCGCGCCGGGCCAGAAGTCCGCGCCGAATCTGGTTCGCCTGCTGACGGACCCCGGCGTCACCAAGATCTTCCATTTCGCCCGTTTCGACGTCGCCGTGCTCGGCCACGCCTTCGGCATCGAGGTCGCCCCGGTCTACTGCACCAAGATCGCCTCGCGCCTGACCCGCACCTATACCGACCGGCACGGCCTCAAGGACCTGGTCAAGGAACTGCTCGACATCGACCTTTCGAAGCAGCAGCAGAGCTCGGACTGGGCGGCGGAGAAGCTGACCGAGGCCCAACTCGCCTATGCGGCCTCGGACGTGCTCTACCTGCATGCCCTGAAGGCGAAGCTCGACGAGCGCCTGGCGCGCGAGAACCGGACGGCGCTGGCGGAGGCTTGCTTCCGCTTTCTGCCGACCCGCGCGGCGCTCGATCTTGCGGGCTGGCCGGAAGACGATATCTTTGCGCATTCCTGAGCGGCTGCGGCGGATTCGCCGCACGCCTTGGTTTGCGCCGCGAAAAGTCCATATTGCAGGCGCCTGTGGCAATCGCGGGCGGGATCTGACGTGAACACGGGATGAGAGCGGAAGCGGCATGACGACGACGTCCGACACGCGATGGCCGGCCCCGGGTCCCGAGCAATTCGTGGACGTCCGCGGCGGTGTCGACGCGCGCTATCGCGCCGCCATGCGCCACAGCCTGTTCGTCCGCATCCTGAAGATCGCCCTGCCGACGATCAGCCTCGCCGCCGCCGCCGGCTTCTTCGTCTTCACCTATTTGGTGCCGGACCTGCCGGAAGGCGTCGGCTTCGGCTCGATCGATGTCACCAACAACGCCATCGTCATGGAGAACCCGCATGTTTCGGGCTTCACCAACAATGGCCGCTCCTACGAGCTGAAGGCGGACCGGGCCGAGCAGTCGCTCGAGGACACCAAGGTCGTGACGTTGCAGAAGATCGGCGCCACCATCGGCCTCGGCAATGACGACACAGCCAAGGTCAACGCCACCACCGGCACCTACCACGCCGACACGCAACGCCTGCGGCTCGACGAGTCGATCAAACTCGAGACCTCGACCGGGATCGCCGGCACGCTGCAATCGGCCGACATCGACATGAAGGCCGGCACGATGCGCTCCGACCAGCCGATCGACTTCAGCGCCCAGGGCAGCCGCATTCTGGCCAACAGCGTCGAGGTCCAGGATCGCGGCAAGCGTATTCTGTTCCGCAACGGGGTAAAGGTGACGTACACTGCCCCGGCCGACTCCACTTCCCCGCAGCCCGCAGCACCTTCGGTGATCGAATGACACGACTGTCCCACCGCCGCCTCGTTCTCGCGCTCGCATTCCTGCCGATGGCGCTCGGTGCCGTCGAGGCGCGGGCGCAGTCCTCGGCCGATCTGTTCAAGGGCTTCCAGACCAACCAGAAGGGTCCGGTCAATGTCGAGGCGGATTCGCTCGATGTCGTCGAGAAGGACGGCCAGCGCATCTCGACCTTCACCGGCAACGTCACGGTGACGCGCGGCGACAGCGTGCTGAAGGCGGGCAAGATCTCGATCTATTCGGCCGGCTCCAAGTCCGCGGACGCGCCGAAGGACGGCGCCCAGACCGCCGCCGCCAAGGAGGATGCCGCGCTCGAGGGCACGTTGCCCGGCGCCGGCAGCTTCACCCGCATCGAGGCGAGCGGCAAGGTCTACGTCAATTCCGGCCAGCAGACCGCGACCGGCGACAACGCCGTCGTCGACATGGTCGGCAAGCTGGTGACGCTCTCGGGCAATGTCGTGCTGAGCCAGGGGCCGAACGTCATCACCGGCAACAAGCTGACCTGGGACATGACGACCGGCCGCGCTCGCGTCGACCAGACGCCGGGTGCCCGCATCCGCGGCATCTTTACGCCGGGATCGGCGCCCGGCAACACGCCCTGAGCGGGCTGGCCGACGAACCGATCCCATCCGGGATCAGCCTGAGGACAGGGGCCGGCATGGTGCCGGACCATCGCACGGAGCGTTGGTGATTTTCTCTCGCCTATTCAAAAAGGGGCCGGTCGCGGCTCCGGCCTCGGCAGCGCGCCAGGCCGAGCCGCAGGTCACGCGCTATGCCCAGGACGCCGGCGGGCCGGGCTGGCTGGTCGCGCACGGCCTCGGCAAGAGCTATCGTCGCCGCCGCGTCGTCCATTCGGCGAGCCTCGCCGTGGCGCGGGGCGAGGCGGTCGGCCTGCTGGGCCCGAACGGCGCCGGCAAGACGACGATCTTCTACATGATCACCGGTCTGGTGCAGGCCGACTATGGTCGCATCGAGCTGGACGGCAACGACGTCACGCAGATGCCGATGTATCGCCGTGCCCGGCTCGGTATCGGCTATCTGCCGCAGGAAACCTCGATCTTCCGCGGCATGACGGTCGAGCAGAACATCCGCGCCGTGCTGGAGGTGGTCGAGCCGGATCGCCACAAGCGCGAGGAGGAGCTCGATTCGCTGCTGGCGGAGTTCCACATCAGCCACCTGCGCAAATCGCCCGCCATCGCGCTTTCGGGCGGCGAGCGGCGACGCTGCGAGATCGCCCGCGCGCTGGCGAGCCGGCCGGCCTTCATGCTGCTCGACGAGCCCTTCGCAGGCATCGACCCGATCGCCGTCGGCGACATCCAGACGCTGGTGCGCCACCTGACCCAGCGCGGCATCGGCGTGCTGATCACCGACCACAATGTGCGCGAGACGCTGGGCTTGATCGATCGCGCCTACATCATCCATGCCGGCGAAGTGCTGATGGAGGGTCGGCCCGACGATATCGTCGCCAGCCCCGATGTGCGGCGGCTTTACCTGGGCGAGCAATTTACGCTTTAACGGCGACGCGGCTTGCGATACCAAAAGGGCACAACAAGCAAGTCTTGTACCATCCGCCCGGGACTCGCCGCCGAAGAATGGCTCTTTCACAGAAACTCCTGCTGAGGCAGAGCCAGTCGCTGGTGATGACCCCACAGCTGATGCAAGCCATCAAGCTGCTGCAGCTGTCCAATCTCGACCTGGTCGCCTATGTCGACGCCGAGCTCGAGCGCAATCCCATGCTCGAGCGCGACGAGCGCGATGGCGCGGCCGATTTCGGCGCGCCGATGCCGAGCGGCGACGACGCCGACGAGGACCGCGCCATCGCCCGCGATAGCGCCGAGGAGCGGCCGGACTGGCTGGAGACCCGGCTCGAAGTCTCGCCCGACGCCATCGCCGCGCGGCTCGACACCGACCTCGCCAATGTGTTTCCCGACGATCACGGCGCCGCCGCCGGCGAGGCGGCGCCGATGCCGCCGGTCGATCCCTGGTCGATGCCGTCGGAACGCGCCGCCGTCAGCGGCGACGACTACAATCTCGAGGCCTTCGTCGCCGCCGAGACGTCGCTCGCCGGTCTGCTCGGCGTGCAGCTGGGCCTGGCCGTCTCCGACCCGACCCAGCGGCTGATCGGCCAGGCGCTGATCGACGAGGTCGACGAGGCCGGCTACATGCGCGGCAGCGTCGAGCAGATCGCCCTGCGCCTGGGCACGCCGGTGGCCCGGGTCGAGGCGGTGCTGGCGATCCTGCAGAGCTTCGAGCCGGCCGGCGTCTGCGCCCGCGACCTCGCCGAATGCCTGGCGATCCAGCTTCGGGAGCGCGACCGCCTCGATCCCGCCATGGCCACCCTGGTCCGCCATCTCGATCTCGTGGCGCGGCGCGACTTCGCCGCCCTGAAGAAGCTCTGCGGCGTCGACGACGAGGACCTCGTCGACATGCTGCGCGAACTCCGCGCGCTCGATCCGAAGCCCGGCAGCGCCTTCGGCGCGGCGGTGCTGCAGCCGGTGGTGCCGGACGTCGTCGTGCGCGCCGCCCCCGACGGCAGCTGGCGGATCGATCTCAATTCCGACACGCTGCCGCGCGTGCTGGTCAACCGGAGCTACTATGCCCGCGTCGCCCGCGACGCGAAGAAGGGCGACGACCGTGCCTACCTGACCGAGTGCCTGCAGACGGCGAACTGGCTGGTGAAGAGCCTGGACCAGCGGGCCAAGACGATCCTGAAGGTGGCGACCGAGATCGTCCGCCAGCAGGACGCCTTCCTGGCGCATGGCGTCGAGCACCTGCGGCCGCTCAACCTGAAGACCGTCGCCGAGGCGATCGCCATGCATGAATCGACCGTGTCGCGCGTCACCTCGAACAAGTTCATGGCGACGCCGCGGGGCGTGTTCGAGCTGAAATATTTCTTCACCGCCTCGATCGCCTCCTCCGAAGGCGGCGAGGCGCATTCCGCCGAGGCCGTGCGCCACCGCATCCGGACCCTGATCGACGCGGAGCCGGCGGACGATGTGCTGTCCGATGACGCGCTGGTCAAAATCCTGCGCGATTCCGGCATCGACATCGCGCGACGGACTGTCGCCAAGTACCGCGAAGCGTTGCGGATTCCGTCGTCCGTGCAACGCCGCCGGGAAAAGCAAGCCCTTCTCGTATCTTAAAGTTTTGGCTTCGGCCCTTGCCTTGGGGTCGACGGAGGACCAGCTTCAAGACATGATGGTTGTTGCCTGGGAGGCCGTTTCCTTGACTTCCCGGCACGCTGTCACTAGAAGGGCGCGGCGCCAAGGGCGACCGGGGCCTCGGGGTCGGCATCGCCGGCTCCAAGTCTGGTAGGCCTTGGAAATGCCGGAACGCGACGTGCCCGACGTGGCTCGCCGACGTCCAGTTGGATGGGCGAGCCTCGGATCGCAACGACGACCAAGGGGTACGAGAAGTCCATGTCTCTGCGCATCTCCGGTAAGAACATCGAGATCAGTGACGCCTACCGCACGCGTGTGGAAGGCCGGTTGAGCGACGCGATCGGGAAGTATTTTGACGGCGGCTATTCCGGCCGCGTGGTTCTGGAGCGCGACGGAACGGGCTACCGAGTGGATTGTGCGCTGCATCTCGACAGCGGCGCCGATCTTCACGCCGAGGGGCGCGGCCACGATATCTATCCGACCTTCGATCAGGCGGCGGACCGGATCGAGAAGCAGCTGCGGCGCTACAAGCGCAAGTTGAAGGATCATCACTACCACGACCAGCGCAACGGCGCGGCGGCCATCGATACCAACTATACCGTTCTCGCGGCGACGCCGGACGAGGACGAGGAGTTGGCGGCCGACTACAAGCCCATGGTGATCGCCGAGGAGACGAAGGCGCTCAAGATGATGTCGGTCTCCGGCGCGGTGATGGCCATGGATCTCGCAGAATCACAGGTCGTCGTGTTCCGGCACGCCGGCCATGGCGGCGTCAACGTCGTCTATCGCCGTCGCGACGGCAACATTGGGTGGATCGACCCGGCCCAGGCCGGCAAAGGGGATTCCGTCGGTAGTTAATTCCGCGTAAACTCGGAAGGAAACTTCGGCGCGCTCGGGGAGCGCGCCGAACGACGGGTCTCGGACCAAAGGTTTGAACGAGGCATTTTGAACCAAGTCATGGATCTCAGTGATCTGATCAGCCTGGACGGCATCGTCCCGGCCCTGAAGGCCAACGGCAAGAAGCAGGCTCTTCAGGAACTGGCCGAAAAGGCTGCGAAGCTGACCGGTCTCGACGAACGGCAGATCTTCGACACGCTGCTCCAGCGCGAACGTCTGGGATCGACCGGTGTCGGCAACGGCATCGCCATTCCGCATGGCAAGCTGGCCGCGCTGGACCGGATCCACGGCATCTTCGCCCGCCTCCCCAAGCCGATCGATTTCGAATCGCTGGACGACCAGCCGGTCGACCTGATCTTCCTGCTGCTCGCGCCGGAGAATGCCGGCGCCGACCACCTGAAGGCGCTGGCCCGCATCGCCCGCCTCCTGCGCGAGCCCGGCCTCGCCAACAAGCTGCGCGCCTCCGGCGATCAGTCGGCGCTCTATGCCGTGCTGACCGAGAGCTGCGCGGCGGCGAACGTCGCGACGGGCTGACGAAGCGGCGAAACTCGGTCTAGACTGCTGCGGCATGCCATCCCGCATGCCGGGGGTCCACGATGAAGATCGCGCATTGCCTGCTTGCCCTGCTGCTGCTCGTCGCCGGCGAGGCGGCCGTGCCCGCCGCCATGGCGCAGCAAGGGCTGGCCCAGCCGAAGCCGGCTGAGGGGAAGGCGGCCGGGCAGACGCTGGAAGATGCGTTTCGCGGCCATGCCGTCGGCGTCGGCCGCTTCAAGAGCCGTCTCGCCGGCGTCGACCGCGGCTTCGTCGTGACCACCAGCGGGCGCCGCAGCGGCGCCCATTTCATCCTCGACCAGTATTTCCGCTTCGACAATGGCTCGCGCGACCGCCGCACCTGGCGCTTTCGCCGGACCGGGCCGAACACCTATGTCGGCACCCGGCAGGACGTCGTCGGCGAGGCGCAGGTCCGCGTCGAGGCCGACCGCATCCGCATGTCCTACGACCTGATCACGCGCGGCAAGGACGGCGGCAAGCTCAAGCTGCATTTCGAGGACACGATCCGCCGCACGGGCCGGGACAGCATCGTCAACAACGGCGTGATCTCGACGCTCGGCATGAATGTCGGCTCGGTCGACGTGACCTTCAAGCGCCAGAGGGGCGAGCGCAAGCGCGGCCGCAGCCAGGAAACGGCCAAGCGATAAGGGCTACTTCGCATCCTCTGTGCCGCTCAGCCGTCATTCCCGCGAAAGCAGGAAACCATGCCGCCGGGTTCGGGGATTTTTCGGCCCGTCGTCGATCGCTTGGCAGCTTGGCTCCCCACGCATCTGGCTGAATGGATCCCCGCTTTCGCGGGGATGACGGCGAGCGTGAGCCGACGCGCGGTTGCCAGCTCCGCAAGATCACCGCTTGTCCAGGCCCCTCAGTGCGCCTCGTCCCAATTGTCGGCGGCGCGGGCGTCGACATTGAGCGGCACGCTGAGCGCCACCGCCGGCGACGGCGCGTTCTCCATGACGCGGGTGACGAGCGCGAGCGTCGGCTCGATCTCGGCCTCCGGCACCTCGAAGATCAGTTCGTCATGCACCTGCAGCAGCATGCGGGCGTTGAGGCCCGCCGCTTCCAGCGCCGGCTCGACGCGGATCATGGCGCGGCGGATGATGTCGGCGGCCGTGCCCTGCAGGCGCGCATTGATCGCGGCGCGCTCGTTGAAGGCGCGGATCGAGGCGTTCTTCGAGGCGATCTCGGGATAGTGGCAGCGGCGGCCGAACAGGGTCGTCACATAGCCGAGGTCGCGGCAGGTGCGCTTGGTCTCCTCCATGTAGTCGCGGATGCCGGGGAAGCGCTCGAAATAGCGCTTGATATAGGCGCCGGCTTCCTCGCGCGCGATTCCGAGCTGGTTGGCGAGGCCGAAGGCCGAGATGCCGTAGATGATGCCGAAATTGATCGCCTTGGCGCGGCGACGCACGTCGGACGGCATGCCCTCGACGGGCACGCCGAACATCTCGGACGCGGTCAGCGCATGGATGTCGATGCCCTCCGAGAAGGCGGTCTTCAGCGCCGGGATATCGGCGATCTCGGCCAGAAGGCGCAGCTCGATCTGCGAGTAATCGGCCGAGACCAGCTTGTGGCCCGGTTCGGCGATGAAGGCGGCGCGGATCTTGCGGCCGGCCTCGGTGCGGACGGGGATGTTCTGCAGGTTCGGCTCGGACGAGGACAGGCGGCCGGTCGTCGTCGCCGCCAGCGCGTAGGAGGTGTGGACCCGCTTGGTCTCGGGATGGACATAGCCCGGCAGTGCGTCGGTATAGGTCGAGCGCAGCTTGGACAGCTGGCGCCAGTCGAGGATCTTCTGCGGCAGCTCGTAGCCCTGCTCGGCCAGGTCCTCGAGGATGCTGGCGCCGGTCGCCCAGGCGCCGGTCGCGGTCTTGGTGCCGCCCGGCAGTCCCATGACGCCGAACAGGATGTCGCCGAGCTGCTTCGGCGAGCCGACATTGAAGGGCTGGCCGGCCAGTTCCTGGATCTCGGCCTCCAGCGCGCCGGCCTTCTGGGCGAATTCGCCGGAGAGCCGCGACAGGATCGCCCGATCGATCGAGATGCCGCGCCGCTCCATCTGCGCGAGCACCGGCACCATCGGCCGCTCCAGCGTCTCGTAGACGGTCGCCATGCCCTCGGCGGCGAGGCGCGGCTTCAGCACCTGCCAGAGCCGGAGCGTCACGTCCGCATCCTCGGCGGCATAGGCGCTGGCGCGCTCGATCGGCACGCGATCGAAGGTGATGCGCGCCTTGCCCTTGCCGGTGACGTCGTCGAACGAGATCGGCGTGTGGCCGAGCCATTTTTCCGACAGCGGATCCATGCCATGCGTGCCGCGCCCGGCGTCCAGCACATAGGAGATCAGCATGGTGTCGTCGAAGGGTGCCGTCTCGATGCCGTAGCGGGCCAGCATCAGCCAGTCATATTTGAGGTTCTGCGCCACCTTGAGTACCGACCGGTCCTCGAGCAGCGGCTTCAGCAGCGCGAGCGCCGTCCGCATGTCGAGCTGGCCCGGCAACAGCCCCTCGGTGAAGAGCCCGTCGCCCTCGCCGCGATGGGCGAGCGGAATGTAGCAGGCCTCGTTCGGCGCGACGGCGAGCGAGACGCCGACTAGCTCCGCCTGCATCGGGTCGAGCGAGGTGGTCTCGGTGTCGACGGCGACCACGCCGAGCTCGGCGGCGCGCGCGATCCAGGCGGCGAGCCGTTCCTCGGAGGTGATCGTCTCGTAGTGCGAATGGTCGAAGGGCAGGGCGCGGACCACCCTGGCGCGCTCGGCGGCGAGCGCCTGCGGGGTTAGGCCGGCGACATCGGCGGCGCCCGGCTGCGCCGCGGCGGCAGATGACCTGTCGGCGGCGCGCGGCTGGGTCGCCGTGGCCCGGCCCGGCGCCGCCAGCGCGCCGTCCGCTTCGATCGCGCCGGATTCGACGCCCGTCGCGGCGGCGACGCGACCCGTCAGCGTGGTGAACTCCATCGCCTTCAGGAACGCGATCAGCTGCTCGCCGATGACCGGTCGGACGCCGAGCCTGTCGATCGGCTCGTCAAGCGGCACGTCGCGGTCGAGCGTGACCAGCCGCATCGAGATGCGCGCCAGCTCGGCATTGGCGATCAGCGCCTCGCGCCGCTTCGGCTGCTTGATCTCCTCGGCGCGGGCGAGCAGCGTCTCGAGATCGCCATAGGTCTCGATCAGCTGCGCCGCCGTCTTGATGCCGATGCCGGGCACGCCGGGCACGTTGTCGACCGAATCGCCGGCGAGCGCCTGCACGTCGACGACCTTCTCCGGCGGCACGCCGAATTTCTCGATCACCTCGTCGCGGCCGATCGTCTTGCCCTTCATCGTGTCGAGCATCAGCACGCCCGGCTCGATCAGCTGCATCAGGTCCTTGTCGGAGGCGACGATGGTGACGTCGGCGCCGGCGGCGACGGCCTGCTTCGTGTAGGTGGCGATCAGGTCGTCGGCCTCGAAGCCCTGCTGCTCGATCGACGGCACGTTGAAGGCGCAGACCGCCTGGCGGATCAGGCCGAATTGCGGCCGGAGGTCTTCCGGCGGCTCGGGCCGCTGCGCCTTGTACTGGTCGTAGAGCGCGTTGCGGAAGGTGGTCGAGGAATGGTCGAAGATGACGGCGAGATGCGTCGGCTTGACGCCCGCCTCGTTCGCTTCCTTGAGCAGCCGCCACAGCATGTTGCAGAAGCCGGCGACGGCGCCGACCGGCAGGCCGTCGGACTTGCGCGTCAAGGGCGGCAGCGCGTGGTAGGCGCGGAAGATGTACGACGAACCGTCGACCAGGAAGACGTGGTCGCCTTTCTGGACGGGGCGCGAAACGATGGCGGGAGCGAGCGTGTCTGACATGGGCGGACTATGCCCGCGGCCATCCGATTTGGCTACAGCGGCCGATGCGATGGCGGCGGTTCAGCTGCTATCGTGCTGTCGTCCGGGGACCGGTTCAGCGGGCCTTGGCGGCGGCGGTCGCGACGACGCTGGCGACGGCCAGGCAGGCGGTGATGCTGGTCAGCGCCAGAACCATCTGCATCAGCGGGCCGTCGGTGATGCCGGCGCTGGCCGCGATGGCGGCGAGCAGGCCGAGGCCGCAGGCGCCGCACAGGCTGCCGAGCCGCTCGCGGGCGAAGGTGGCGACGACGGCGCGCAGGCTCGACGCGGTCAGCAGGCCGAAGATGGCGAAGGCGGCGAACAGCGCCCAGTCCTCGGACGGCGGCAGCAGCGGCGCGAAAGGGGCGAGGCCGGTCAGCGCGGCGGCGCCGAGGATCGGGCGGCGCGACAGGCTGGTGACGGTGGTCGCGGCCAGGGCGCCGGCCAGGTAGAGCAGGGCGGCGAGCGCGATCGGCGTCAGCGCGGCGAGCGCGCTCGCAGGCTCCAGAGGCGCCTTACCGCCGATGAAGAGGACGAGCGTCGTCGAGGCGGCCAAAGTCGCCGCGATGCGCATCGTCGCCTGCTGTCCCGTCTGTTCCGCCATCCGTGCCATTGCCGTCTCCTTCCAACGACCCGTTGCTTAACGATGCATTATCCATCTTCGTTCCCTGGCGCTGTTACACGGGTCACAGCGGAGCCCAGCTTGTGGATGAGGCGATGCGTCGCTCGCCCTGGGGTTGGCGCCTGGGGTAATTCCCCTCAAATCGCCGTATTCGTCGGGCATTCGGGCCCGATGACCGGCGCTTTTAGCGCTTTCTTGACCTTTCTGTGGAAGACGAAACCAGTATGGCGAGACCGCCTCCGGGACGAGAACGGATCGAACCCGTGCTCGACAGGTCGCAGGAGACCCCGTCGAGCGCGTTCGACATCCGGCTCGGCGAGGACGATCGAACCGCGGGCGGCCGGGCCGAGCCGCGCGCCGGCCGTGGCCGCGCCGAGCGTTCCAGCGAACAGACGACGGCGGCCGGTCGGACCGAGCGCAGCGAGCCCACCTTCGGGCGCGGCGAGCCGGCGTGGGATGACGCGGGCCTTGACGAGACCGGTCGTGCCGAGCCGCGCCTGGACGCTCCCGAGCCGGAGGCGCCGCCGCGGGCAAGCCGTGCGCGCCGCGCGGCGCCATCCGATGCGCCGCGCCTCGGTGCGCCGGAGGCCGATCCGATCGCGCGCAAGGCGCGCGCCGAGCGCGGGCCCGAGATCGGCGCCGCCGACCGGCGGGGCCGCCCGGCCGAGCCGGACGCCCTCGACGCCGACATTGAGGATGCGGAATTCATCGATCTCGATGAAGATGACCCCATGGCCGATTCCCGCCGTTCCAGATCCCGCCGTTCCAAGGCCCCGTCCCGCAAGAAGGGTCGCGCGCGCGGCCGCAAGCGTTCCGGCGGCTCGGGATCGGGCCTCGGCCGCTTCCTCCGCGGCGGCGTCAAATGGGCGCTGATCCTGCTGTTCTGGGGCACGGTGGCGCTCGGCGGCACCATCGCCTATTTCGCCACCCAGCTGCCGTCCACGGCCGACTGGGCGGTGCCGAAGCGCCCGCCCAACATCCGGGTCGTCGCCAATGACGGCTCGCTGATCGCCAATCGCGGCGATACCGGCGGCGAAGCCGTCCGCATCGACGAGCTGCCGCCCTATCTGAGCCAGGCCGTCATCGCGATCGAGGACCGGCGCTTCTACAGCCATTTCGGCGTCGATCCGCTCGGCCTGCTGCGCGCCGCCTATGTCAATTTCCGCTCGGGCAATGTCGTGCAGGGCGGCTCCACGGTGACGCAGCAGCTCGCCAAGAACCTGTTCCTGAAGCCGGAGCGCACGCTGGACCGCAAGATCCAGGAGGCGATCATGGCGCTGTGGCTGGAGAGCAAATACTCCAAGGCGCAGATCATGGAATCCTACCTGAACCGCGTCTATCTCGGTGCCGGCACCTATGGCGTCGACGCGGCCTCGCGGCGCTATTTCGGCAAGTCGGCGCGCGATGTCTCGCTCAAGGAGGCCGCGATCCTGGCCGGTCTGCTGAAGGCGCCGTCGCGCTATGCGCCGACCAGCGATCCGGAGGCGGCGAACGCGCGCGCCAATGTCGTGCTCGGCGCCATGCGCGAGGCCGGCTTCATCTCGGCCGCGCAGCAGAAGGAAGCCGCCTCGATCACCATCAAGGCGCGGCCCGAGGCCGAAGGCGGGGCCGGGCGCTACGTGGCCGACTGGGTCGCCGACCTGGTGCCCGAGGTCGTCGGCGTGCTGGAGCAGGACGTGATCGTCGAGACGACGATCGACCCCCATCTCGAGGCGATGGCCGGCAAGGCGCTGACCGAGGCGCTCGACAAGAGCGGCAAGACCTATGGCGTGTCGCAGGGCGCGCTGGTCGCGATCGACGGCACCGGCGCGGTGCGGGCGCTCGTCGGCGGCCGCGACTACCAGAAGAGCCAGTTCAACCGCGCCGTCGAGGCGAAGCGCCAGCCGGGCTCGGCCTTCAAGCCGTTCGTCTATCTGACGGCGCTGGAATACGGCCTGGTGCCGGAATCGATGCGCGTCGACGAGCCGACCCGCATCGGCAACTGGGAGCCCAAGAACTACGACAGGCAGTTCAAGGGCCCGGTGACGCTGCAATCGGCGCTGGCGCTGTCGATCAACACGGTCGCCGCCCAGCTCGCCAACGAGGTCGGCCCGGACCGCGTCGTCAAGACGGCGGAGCGGCTCGGCATCACCTCGACGCTGCAGCCCAACCCGTCCATCGCGCTCGGCACCTCGGAGGTCAGCCTGCTCGAGCTGACGGACGCCTATGTGCCCTTCGCCAATGGCGGCTTCGCCGCGACGCCGCATGTGATCGCGCGGGTGAAGGACGTTTCCGGCAAGACGCTCTACGAGCGGCCGGGGGCGGCGGCGAGCCAGGTCATCGATCCGCTCTATGTCGGCATGATGAACAGCATGATGACCGACACGCTGCAGCGCGGCACCGGCCGCAAGGCGGCGATCGCCGGCTGGCAGGCCGCGGGCAAGACCGGCACGACCAACGATTCCAAGGACGCCTGGTTCGTCGGCTACACGGCCAACCTGACGACCGGCGTCTGGCTCGGCAACGACGATTCGAAGCCGACCAAGCGCATGACCGGCGGCAGCCTGCCGGCGCAGATCTGGCAACGCTTCATGACCGAGGCGCACAAGGGCGTCACCGTCGCGGCCCTGCCGGGCAACTACGCCTATCGCGATCCCGACAGTTTCCAGGAAACGCCGACCGAGTTCGACGGACAGTCGACCGTGCAGGGCGGCCTGGTGGACGAATACGGCCAGGTGGTCGGCGGCGGCCAGCAGCAATATCCCGCCAACGGCGAGCCGAACTACCAGTGGCAGCCGGGGCCGGGCGCCGGAGGCGGCAATCCGCAGGCGCCGGCCGGCGCGGGACAGGCCCAGCGCGGGCAAGGCTATGACGACCGGGGCTATGGCGGCCGGGACGATGGCCGCCAGTATGGCGGCTATGCCGATCCCGAATCGGCGGATGGCTGGAGCGACGGCGACTATCAGGCGCCGCCGCCGGGCGCCCGCATCTACCGCGAGGGCGACCCTTCCTTTGGCGTCGAGCGCGGCGCGCCGGTGCCGCCGGCGGGCGTCGGCGAGGACGGCCAGGCCGGCGTCTATCAGGCGCGGCCGCACCGGCAGAACCTGCTCGACCGGCTGTTCGGAGGCTGACCAGGCGCGCGCCTCGTCCAAGAGGTGGACATTGCCCGCAGGGCGTGGATAGTGACGCCGCGCCCCGCGTGGTGCTTCGGTCTGCAGCCGGCGTCGGGGGATGCAGGCGCGGCCGGCCAGGGAGTTTCCGGCAATGGCCGACAAGCGCAGCCTCTACACCGAGCTGGACATCGCGCCCGGCGCCACGCCGGCCGAGATCGACAAGGCCTATCGCCAGCGCGCCCGCACGGCGCATCCCGACGCCGGCGGCTCGGCCGAGGCGTTCCACACGCTGTCGCATGCCTATGCGGTGCTGTCCGATCCGGAGCGGCGCAAGGCCTATGACGAGACCGGCTATGAGGGCGAACTCGCGGCGGACGACATCGTCGGCCGCGCCATGGAGCGCATCCAGGCGCTGGTGGTATCGGTTCTGGAGAGCGAACTGCCCTTCGAGCAGGTCGACCTGATCGCGCCGATCCGCGACACGCTGACGAAGCAGAAGAGCGATGTCGGCGCCGGCATTCGCAAGCTCGAGAAGCAGGCGAAGCGCGCCGAGGCGATGGCCGCCCGCTTCCGCCGCCAGTCCGGCGACAACATCATCCGCAAGACGCTGGAACGCCGCGCCGCCGATACGCGCGAGATGGCGGAGAAGACCCGCCGCGAGGAAGCCGTCTTCGCCAAGGCGATCGAGCTGCTCGCCGACTACAGCTTCGATTTCGAGCCGCCTCCCAAGCCGAGCAAGCCGGCCGAGACGGCGAAGCCGGTCGAGGTGCCGAAGGCGCCGGAGCCTCCCAAGCCCGGTTCGCGGCCGACGCTCAACCTCGTGCGCTGACGCCTCCGGCGTGCCGCCTTCGCCTCTCCCCTGGGCGGAGGTGGGGAAGGACCTTAGCCGGCCGTCGCCCGCGCCGCCGCGAAATACTGGCGGATGAAATCCCGCTCGATCAGCAGATGGCGGAACTCGTCCGCGTTCGGACCGTCATAGATCAGCGTGAACGGCCCGCGGAAGCCGGCGGCGTCGGCGGCGTCGAGGCAGCGCCGGTAGTCCTCGGCATGCAGCACGCCGCCGCTGAAATCGGCCTTGGCGTGGCAGCAGATGGCGAGGTCGAAGATCGCCTCCAGATCCTCATATTTGGTCTCGCCCGACCAGTTGCCGAAATCGCCGTTGAGGCCGACCGTGTCGTCGAGCGCATCGAACAGGTCGCGAACCTCGCGCGGGCCTGGCAGGAGTTCGAACCAGTTCTCGGTGATGACGCGTATGCCGCGCGCGTCGCCGTAATGGCCGAGCCGGGTCAGCCCCTCGACGCTGAGGTCGAGGGCGGCGCGGGTGGGCTGGCTGCGGCCGGCGATGACCCGCGCCTGTTCGGCGCCGAACGCGGCCGCGGTGTCGATCCAGCTTTCGATCCAGGCGAGATCGCGATCGCGCGTGGCCGGATTGGTGATGTCGCCATATTCGATCAGCAGGGTCTGCAGCGTGACGCCCGCCTCGGCCAGCGCCGCGCGGAACGCCGCCGCGTAGCCGGCGTCGCGATGCGGCACGTGAAAGGAGCAGACCTCGATCCGGTCGATGTCGATGGCGGCGATGGCGCGCGGCATGTCGAGCAAGCTCATGCGGCCGGGCCCATAGGTCGGCTCGGCGACCGCCTCGACGTCGTGATCCGGTCGGTTCGGAAATGTGAGGCCGAGCGCGCGATGCAGGCTCCAGCTCGAAACGGCGAGCGCCGGCGCGGCGGCTCGGTCGAAGCGGTCTTTGATCATCGGGGAGGGTCCGGGGTTCGGGCGGTTGCAGGGGCATGGTGACGCGCCGGCGCGGGGATATCAATCGGCGCCGACGGCGTGAAGCGAGGCGCCGTGACGGTTCAGCCAGGTCTTGGCCTCCTCCATCGCGGGGCAGATCGCGGCGACGTGGCGCCAGAAGCGGGGCGAATGGTTCATCTCGCGCAGATGCGCCACCTCATGCGCCGCCAGATAATCCAGCACCGCGGGCGGCGCCATGATGATCCGCCACGAATAGGCGATCGTGCCGGTGGAGGAGCAAGAGCCCCAGCGGCTGGTCGGGTCGCCGAGGCGGATGGTCTTGACCTTGACCCCGAGCGTCGCCGCGTGGCGCGCGGTCGCCGCCTCGAGGTCGCGCCGCGCCTCGCGCTTCAGGAAATCGGTGACGCGCCGCGCGATGTGGTCCGCGCCGCCGGTGACGACGAGCAGCGGTCCGTCGGCGCCTTCCTCCAGCCGGACCAGCCCACGGCCGTCGCGGTGGACGATCCGGACGGGTGTGCCGCGGAGGGGGATCGTGCCGCCGTCGGCGATCGGCGTCGCCTCGGGCAGGGCGGCGAGGCGGGCGCGCAGCCAGCCGCGATGGCGGTCGAGGAAGTCCCGCGCCTCGGCGAGCTTGCCGCGCGCGGGAATCGTGACGACCGGCTCGCGCACCGAGCCGCGCAGCCGCAGCGTGTAGCGGCGCGCGCGGTCGTTCCAGACGAGCGTCACCCGCACCGGCTCGCCATCGATCTCGACATGGCAATGATCCGGCTTGGGATCGGGTCGCGTGCGGGGGCTGGGGGCGAGGCGGGAGAGGAAACCCATGCTGCGGTCGTGGTGAGACGGTGATTCGTCGATGGAGATCATGGCATGAAAAAGGGGCCGCCTCGCGGCGGCCCCCTGGCGATCGTGGCTCGGCCTCAGTCCCGGAGGTCCGCCGGAACCGTGCCGCCAGTCTCGGCGAGCTTCCGCATCACCGCCTTGTGCAGCCAGATGTTCATCGTCGCCGAATCGTTCGTGTCGCCGGCATAGCCGAGCTCGGCCGCCAGCGCCTTGCGGTTGGCGAGCGAGCTGTCGATGTCGAGCAGCTTCAGGAGGTCGACGATCGACTTCCTCCAGTCGAGCGTCTGTCCCGACTTGGCGGCGAGACCGGTCAGCACGACGGCGACGTCGACGCGCACCGGCGGGACGGGGGCGGCGGCCGGCGCCGCTACCGGAGCGGCGGGCGTCGGGGCGGGCGCGGGAGCCTGGGGGGCGGATGCCGGGGTCACGGCGGGCGCCGCCGCCGGGACAGCCTCGGCGGCCTCGGCCTCGCCGCTGCCGAAGATCTTGTTCTTGATCGCGCTGAAAATGCCCATGCCTTCAACCTCCCTTTCGTGACGCCTCGCGGTCAACGCCGACCCGGCATCATCGTTCCGGTGGTCGCGCCATCTCCGCAGGCAGGACGGTTCATTGCTCGCTCACGCGAAAGGAGCCGCGCGGGGACGCGCGGCTCTTCCTAAGGCGGGACAGGCGGAATCAGAGGTCGATGATCGGACCGTTGTTCGGCTCGCCCGGCGTCTGGGCCTCGCGGCGGGCCGCGTTGCGGTCGGCCTTGAAGCGGTCGAACTCTTCCTGGTCGCGGGCGCGGCGCAGGTTGCGGACGAAGGCGTCGAATTCGGCCCGCTCCTCGTCGAGCTTGCGGCGCTCCTCGTCGAGGCGCTTCAGCTCGGCGGCGCGGTAGTCGTCGAACGCGGCATTGCCGCTCTGGCCGAAGCCGTGGCGCTGCTCATGCCGGCCCTGCCAGCCGCAGCCGCGGAACGAGCGCTTGAAATCATCGCGCACGCCTTCCGCGCTGCGGCGGAATTCCGGCAGCCTGTCGCCCCAGAGAATATAGGCGAGCATGGCGAGGCCGAGCGGCCAGAATACGAAGAAGCCGAGGACCATCAGCGCGATGGTGAGCGGCGTCCAGCCCGGACGCAAGGCCTGAGTATGGGACATGGTTCCTTCCTCTCTCGCACCCCCAACGTTTCGGAAGTGGGAAAGGTCGGATCCTCATTCAAGGGATAATCGGAACTAGCCTTCCGCGGCGGCTTCCTTCGGCGGCAGGAGCCGCTTTGCCTGGCCGACCCAGTCCTCGCGGGTCAGGCGGCCGCGCAGCGCGAGGCGGGTGTCGAGCGCGGTAGCCTGCTTGGCCGTCAGCCGCGCGAGCTGGGCGAAGCGCGTGACGCCGGCGGCGTTGAGGCTCGCCTGCAGCTTGGGCCCGATGCCGGCAATCCGCGTCAGGTCGTCCGCCGGCGGCGCCGCGTCAGCCGCCGGCTTCGGCGGCCGCGCCTTCGCGACAGGCTTCGGGGCGGGCTTCGCGACAGGCTTGGCGCCGGCCTTCGCGGCAGGCTTTGCCGCCGTTTCGGCCGCCGGCGGGGCCGTCTTGGTGGCCGCTGCGGCGGCCGCGCGCCGGCCGCGCTGGTCGTGGGTCAGCACGAAGTCGCTGATCCGCGGCGCGATCTCGGCGCGGAAGCGCGAGCCGTTGAAGACGCCGTAATGGCCGACCTTGGGCTGCATGTAATGCGCCCGCATGTCGTCGGGGATGTTGGTGCAGAGATGCTGCGCGGCTTCCGTCTGGCCGAGGCCGGAAATGTCGTCGTTCTCGCCCTCGACCGTCAGCAGCGCGATATTGCGGATCGCCGTCAGATCGACCGGAACGCCGCGGTGGGTCATCGTGCCCCTGGGCAGGGCCTGCTTGATGAAGACCGTGTCGACGGTCTGCAGGTAGAACTCGGCCGTCAGGTCCATGACGGCGAGATACTCGTCGTAGAAGTCGCGGTGCTTGTCGGCCGAGTCGCCATCGCCCTCGACCAGGTGCTTGAACAGGTCGCGATGCGCCGTGACGTGGCGGTCGAGATTCATGCTCATGAAGCCCGAGAGCTGCAGGAAGCCCGGATAGACGTCCCGCATGGCGCCCGGATGCGGGAAGGGCACCTTCATCACCACATTGTCGCGGAACCAGTCGAGGCTCTTGCCGGTGGCGAGCTCGTTGACGGCGGTGGGGTTGATGCGGGTGTCGATCGGCCCGCCCATCAGCGTCATCGAGCGCGGCGCCAGCCTGTCGCCGGCCGCCTCCATCAGCGCCGCGGCCGCGATCACCGGCACCGCCGGCTGGCAGACGCCGATCACATGCACGTCCTCGCCGAGGAAGTGCAGGATCTCGATCAGGTAGTCGATATAGTCGTCGAGATCGAACGCGCCGTCGGCGAGCGGCACCATGCGGGCGTCGATCCAGTCGGTGATATAGACCTCGTGGCGCGGCAGCATGGCCTCGACCGTGCCGCGCAGCAGCGTGGCGTAGTGGCCGGACATCGGCGCGACGATCAGCAGCTTCGGATCGCGGCGCGGCTTCTCCAGCGCGCGCTCGAAATGCAGCAGGTCGCAGAACGGGCGCTGCCAGACGGTCTTTTCCGTCACCGCGGCGCGCGTGCCGCCGACCAGCGTGGTGTCGAGCCCGAAACTCGGCTTGCCGTAGCGCCGCGTCGTGCGCTCGAACAGCTCCAGCCCCGCCTGCCAGTTGCGGCCGAGCGCGGTCTGCCCGATCGGATTCATCGGGCTTCTCAGCATCTGGCTGAACATGTCGGCCGCCGCGCGCATCGGCGACAGCGCGGCGTGATTCAGTTCGTAAAGCTCATAATAAGACAAGGGACCCATCATGCCGTCCATCTGCCGCTCCGCGAGGGATCGGACCGGCCGGTATTCCGTCAGGCGTTGCGGGCGGCGGCCAGCCTTGTGCAATGCAACATGTAAGGATGATTTTCAGGTGGATGCAAGATGCCGATGCGCAATCAGGGGGTCCGAATTGGCGTGAATCGCGCTTCTGGCGGCATCCACATGCTATAAGCCGGCCAAGAAACGTCAAAATCCGTCGGGAACGCGCCGTTGCGCGGCCCGAACGACAGGTGATGCAACATGCCCGATCAATCGCTTCGATCGCAGGACTATGAGGGCCGCCGCCTCAAGCTCGACACGCTGGTGCGGCTCCGGTGGCTGGCGATCGCCGGCCAGACGGCGAGCGTCGTCGTCGTCCGCTTCTGGCTCGGCTTCCCGATGCAGATCGGGCTTTGCCTGGCGGCGATCGCGCTGTCGGCCTGGCTCAACCTGTTCCTGAAGATCCGCTATCCGTCGAGCCTCAGGCTCTCCGGCCGCACGGCCACGCTGCTGCTCGGCTACGACGTGTTGCAGCTCTCGGCGCTGCTCTATCTCACCGGCGGCCTTCAGAATCCGTTCTCGATCCTGATCCTGGTGCCGGTCATGGTCTCGGCGACGACGCTGGCGCCGCGGCTGACCGTGATGTTGGGCGCGCTGGTGATCGTCGCCGTCACGGTTCTCGGCCTCTGGCACATGCCGCTGCCCTGGGCGGAGAGCGCCTTCATCGCGCTGCCCTTCCTCTACATCCTCGGCGTCTGGGTGGCGCTGACCTGCGCCGTCGTCTTCATGGGCGTCTACGCCTTCCGCGTCGCCGAGGAATCGCGCCAGCTCGCCGACGCGCTGATGGCGACCGAGTTGGTGCTGGCGCGCGAGCAGCATCTCTCCGCGCTCGACGGGCTCGCCGCCGCCGCCGCGCATGAACTCGGCACGCCGCTCGCCACCATCGTCCTCGTCACCAAGGAGCTGGAGCGCGAGCTGCCGCCCGACAGCCCCTATGCCGAGGACATCGCGCTGCTGCGCAGCCAGTCGCAGCGCTGCCGCGACATTCTCGGCAAGCTGACCTCGCTCTCGACCCAGTCCGACCAGCATATCGACCGCCTGCCGGTCAGCCATCTCCTGTCCGAGGTTGTCGATCCGCATGCCGAAAGCGGCATCGACATCCAGGTCAAGCTGGAAGGCAAGAGCGGCAGCGAGCCGGTCGGCCGGCGCAATCCGGCGATCCTGTACGGTCTCGGCAACCTGGTCGAAAACGCCGTCGACTTCGCCGAGACGACGGTCGAGATCACCGGTTCCTGGACCCGTGACGAACTCACCGTGGTGATCGCCGACGACGGTCCCGGCTTCGCCTCCGAGGTGATCGACCATATCGGCGAACCCTATGTCACGACGCGGGCGCCAACCGCCGAGGCGGGCCAGGACCAGGAGGATCACGAGGCCGGCGGGCTCGGCCTCGGCTTCTTCATCGCCAAGACGCTGCTGGAGCGGACGGGCGCCCGGCTCGACCTTTCCAACCGCGAGGCGCCGGCGCATGGCGCGATCGTGCGCATCGTCTGGCCGCGCGACGCGATGGACAGGCTCGGCGACTCGGGACAGGCGGCCCTGCCGGCCGCGACCGCGCCGGAACCGCTCGCGGGGCACAGTTGATGCCGAGAGAAACGCCATTCCCGGCCGGAATTGGCCAACTTGGCTGCGTCTTGGCCTTGGCGCGGGGGCTTCGGATGCCTATAACCCGCATGGGTAGGAAAAGAAAACTCGGGGAGGGGCGGAGTTAAACGTCTATGGCAGACTTAGAATCGTCCGGGCTGTCCGGTACGGACTCCTCGCTCATCATCGTCGATGACGACAAGGCCTTCCTGCAGCGTCTTGCGCGCGCCATGGAGGCGCGCGGTTTCACCGTCGACACCGCCGACACGGTCGCGGAAGGCATGCGCAAGGTTGATCAGAAGCCGCCGGCCTATGCGGTCGTCGACATGCGCCTCGAGGACGGCAACGGCCTCGACGTCATCGAGCTGATCCGCAAGCGCCGTCCGGAATCGCGCATGGTCGTGCTGACCGGCTACGGCAACATCGCCACCGCCGTGACGGCGGTGAAGCTCGGCGCCGTCGACTATCTCGCCAAGCCCGCCGACGCCGACGAGGTGTTCTCCGCGCTGACGCGCGATCCGGCCGAGCGCGCCCTGCCGCCGGACAATCCGATGTCGGCCGATCGTGTCCGCTGGGAGCATATCCAGCGCGTCTACGAACTGTGCGAGCGCAACGTCTCGGAGACGGCCCGCCGCCTCAACATGCACCGTCGCACGCTGCAGCGGATCCTGGCCAAGCGCGCCCCGCGCTGAGCCGCTGATACCCGCAGATGGGAAAACGGGCGCCGCGGCGCCCGTTCGCATGTCGGAAGCAGGATCTGCTGAAGCATCGGCCCGTCCTCGCCTCTCCCCGAGGGGGAGGCGAGGGGAGGATTCCATCCTACTGTATGCTCCTCAGCGCTCTACGGCAGGGCGGCGACGACGATGATCTCGACCAGGTGCGCCGGGGTGGCGAGCTTGGATTCGCCCGTGGCGCGCGCCGGCGGGTTGGCCTTGTCGACCCAGGCGTCCCAGACGGTGTTCATGGTGGCGAAGTTCGCCATGTCGGCGAGCCAGATCTGCGCCGACAGGATGCGCGACTTGTCGGTGCCGGCCTCGGCCAGCAGCGCGTCGATCGTGTCGAGCACGGTCTTCGTCTGCGCGGCGACGTCATCGCCCGGATTGCCGACCTGGCCGGCGAGATAGACGGTGTTGCCGTGGACGACGCCGGCGCTCATGCGCGGGCCGGGCTGGATGCGACGGATGCTGCTCATGGAGAATTCCCTTCTAGGATTGGCCGCTCCCGTCTAGCGGCAACCGTCGGCGGCATCAAGCCCGCCCGGCTTTTCGCCGGGAAGCGCCTGATTTCTCAGATGATCTCGCCAAAACCCGCGTCCGGGTCGAAGAGCCCGTGCAGCCGGTGGGCGGCGGCCTGGGCGAAGCGCAAGGTCATCGCCTTGCGCCGCGCCGCGACGAGCGGCATGTGCGGCGCCTCGCGCAGGATCTCGGCGCCATAGGCGTCGGCGAGGATCAGTCCCGCCGCTTCCGGGAAGATCTCCGCCGGCACGCCGGCATGGCTGGCGAAATAGAGCCGGTCGCAATAGGGCGCGTAGTCAGGCCATTTGCCGTCGGCGCGGAAGTCGGCGATGGACGACTTGATCTCGACGATGGTGATCTCGCCGGATGGCCCGAGCGCGATCACGTCGGCGCGGCGGCCCGTCGCCAGCACCAGCTCGGTGACGATCGCGTGCCCGCGGGCGCGGAAGAGCCGGCCGACGCCGCGCTGGATGGCGAGCGCCTGGTCCGACTGCCGGCCGTCGCGCGGCACCGTGGGGGAAATGGAATAAACCATGAACAGAGTGTGCCACGGCGCGGCGCGGAATTGAAGGGTGGGGTGGTTCGGCCGTTTGGCGGAGGCGGGAGCGCAATCGCCGTCGTCGCCCCAAGCTCGCCGTCATCCCGGCCTCCGAGCCGGGAACCATTCGGCCGGGTGGTTCAGGTGAAACGCCCGGGATCGCGGCTGCATGGATCCCCGCCGTCGCGGGGATGACGGGGAGGGTGGAACGCCGAAAGGCGCTCGCTCCCGGAGGGCGGAGGAGCAGGAATTGCCGCCCGTCGTGCCGGCGGCGAAATAGTCAGCGCCAGCGATTATGCAGCCAGAGCCACTGCTCGGGGTTGTCGCGCACCCAGCCCTCGACGGTCGCCATCACCTTGGCGGTGCCGGCGTCGATGTCGATCAGTCCCTCGGCGTCGCGCGGCATGTCGATGGGCGGCGTCAGCTCGACGCGGAAGCGGCCACCGGGCAGGCGGACGGTGCGCGCGCCATGCACCGGGCAGTCATAGTGCCGGGCGAGGCGGGCGACGAGCGGGTTGGCATGCACGGGCCGGCCGAAGAACGGCACTTTCGGGCCGCGGCCGTGGTGCTGGTCGGTCAGGATGCCGAGATGCTCGCCGCGATCCAGCGCCGCGCCGACCTCGAAGGTGGCGCCGCGGTTCGAGGCGACGAGCTTGCCCATCATCTGCTCGCGCTGCTGCATCAGGTCTTCGGCGATGACGTTGTTGGTCGGCGCGCGGAACAGCGACACGACCGGCAGGCCGAAGCGGGCGGCGACGACCGCGAGGATCTCCCAGTTGGCGAGATGGGCCGAGAAGATGATGCCGGGCTTGCCGTCGTCGCGCATCGCCAGGAACTGGTCGACGCCGACGACCTCGATCCGGCCCTCGTCGAGCCGCTCGGGATCGATGTCGACCAGCTTGTCGAGGAAGACATACTCGACCATGGTCTGGCCGAGCCCGGTCCAGACGCCCTGCAGGATCTTCTCGCGCTCGGCGTCCGATTTTTCCGGGAAGGCGGCGGCGAGGTTGCGCCGCGCCAGCTTGGTCTCGGGCACCAGGCGGCCGACGAGGCGGGCGACGGCGCCGCCGACGCGGCCGGCGCGTTCCTCGCCGAGCGAGCGCACGCCGGCGATCAGCCCGCGCACGCCGAAGGCGATGGTCGCGTGCGCCGCCTTCGAGCGCGTGACGCGCCGCATCAGCTTCTTGAACGGCTTTTTCTTGGGGCTCGGCAGCGCCATCGGATCACAGCGTGACGATGATCTTGCCGAAGACCTGGCGCTGTTCGATCCGGTCGAGCGCCGCGTCGATATTGTCGAACGGCACGGTGCTGTCGATCACCGGGGTGGCGATGCCGGCGCCGATCTTGGCGAGCGATTGCTCGATGTTCTCGATCCGGCAGCCGAACGAGCCGATCAGGCGCAATTGCTGCTGGTAGAGCTGGAACAGGTTGATCTCGGTCGAGATGCCGGTGGTCGAGCCGCAGGTGACGAGCGTGCCGCCGCGCTTCAGCGAGAACACGGAGCCGGCCCAGGTGTCGACGCCGACATGCTCGAACACGACGTCGCAGCCGCGCTTCTTGGTCAGCTTGCGGACGACGCCCTCGAAGCGCTCCTCGCGGTAGTTGATCACGTGGTCGGCGCCGAGCGCCTTGGCCTTCTCGCCCTTCTCGTCGCTGCCGACCGTGGTGATCACGGTGGCGCCGACGGCCTTGGCGAGCTGGATCGCCGCCGTGCCGATGCCGCTGCCGCCGGCCTGGATCAGGATGGTCTGGCCGGCCTCGAGCTTGGCGTTGTCGAACAGCATGTGCTGCACGGTGCCGAAGGTGACCGGGGTGCAGGCGGCGTCGCGCACCGAGACATTGTCGGGCGCCGGCACGACATGGCGCGCCTTCAGCGTGACGTAGTCGCAGGCGAGGCCGTCGATGTGGAAGCCGCGCACGCCGGCGACGTTCTCGCAGAGATTGTCGCGGCCGGCATGGCAGGCCGGGCAGGTGCCGCAGGTCTCGGCGCCATAGATCGCGACCGTCTGGCCGACGCGGACGCTGGAAACCTCGGGACCGATGGATTCGACCGTGCCGGCGGCTTCCGCGCCGACCGTCAGCGGCAGCTTGCGCTTGGCGAAGGCCATGCCGCGCCAGCCCCAGACGTCGATATGGTTCAGCGCCACGGCGCCGATCTTGACGCGCACCTCGCCGGGGCCCGGCTCGGCGGACATGGGGACATCGACGATCGAGAGCTTGCGGTCGGCGAGCAGCTGGAGGGCGCGCATGGGTTATCCGGTCTTGTGTCTGAACAGGGCCTGCTTTACCGCCTCGGCGCCCAACATGAAAGAGGCGGGCCGAGGTGCCGGTGTCGCGGTCAGGCCGGGCCGGCCGCGATCACCAGGCAGGCATTCTGGCCGCCGAAGCCGAACGAGTTCGACAGCACCATCGAGACCGGGGCCTCGCGGGCCGTGTTCGGCACCACGTCGAGCGACACCGACGGATCGGGCGTGTCATGGTTGATGGTCGGCGGGATCCGGCCGCTGCGGATGGTCTGGATCGAGAACACCGCCTCGATCGCGCCGGCCGCAGTCAGCGTGTGGCCGATCATCGACTTGTTGGAGCTGATCGGGATCGCCTTGACGTGCTCGCCGAACACCGCCTCCAGCGACAAGGCTTCCATCTTGTCGTTTTCCGGCGTGCTGGTGCCGTGCGCGTTGATGTAGTCGACCTCGTCGGGGCCGATGCCGGCGTCGCCCAGCGCCTGGCGCATGGCGCCGATCACCGGCGAGCCGTCCGGCTTCGAGCGGGTGCGGTGGAAGTCGTCCGCCTGTTCGCCGACGCCGCGGATGACGGCGAGGATCTCGGCGCCGCGCGCGACCGCCGCGTCGTAGTCCTCGAGCACGAGCGCGCCGGCGCCCTCGGCCATGACGAAGCCGTCGCGGTTCTTCGAGAACGGCCGCGAGGCGAGCTCGGGAACCTCGTTGTTGGTGGAGAGCGCCGAGAGCAGCGAGAAGCGGATCAGCGATTCGATCTGGACCGAGCCGTCGGTGCCGATGCAGAGCGCTGCCTCGGCGTCGCCGCGCCGGATCGCCTCGACGCCGAGCTGGATCGCGGTCGCGCCGGAAGCGCAGGCCGTCGACAGCGAGATCGGCGCGCCGCGCGTGCCGAAGCGGTCGGCCGTCTTGTCGGCGACGCAGGCATAGAGCGCATATTCGTAGAGGTCGGGATCGTTCAGCTTCTGCGCGGTCTCGATCATCCGGTCATAGGGATCGGCGATGTCCGGGTTGCCGTTGTCGTAGAGGTCGCGCTTGACCGGCCAGTCGAGCTCGACCGGCGGCACCGCCATGAACAGCATGCCGGGAAAATCGCCGGGCGCGCCGATGCCGGCCTGCGTCACCGCCTCGCCGGCGGCGAGCTCGGCCAGCTTCTCGGTCAGCACGGCCGAGCGCGGCGCCTCGTCGAACAGGAAGTCGACGGTGCCGGCGATCGTCGTGCGGAGATGATCGATCGGGAAGCGCGAGATGCGGTGGATGCCGGAGGTGCCCGACGTCAGCGCCTGCCAGTTGTCGTCGATGCCCTTGCCGAGCGAGGTGACCACGCCCATGCCGGTGACGGCGACGACGGGGCGCCCGAGGTGATCGCGCGTCTTACCCGGGATCTTGCCCATGCTGTAGCCTTTCTCAGTCGAGCGCTTCGACGAGCGCCATGCCCTCGCCGCGCCAGAAACCCCAGCTCGTGGCAATGATCTGGGTGGGCGCCTCGGCCGCTTCAAGCTCGAGGCCGGTCGGATCGGCCGGGCGGTAGAAGCCTTTTCGCGACAGGGCGAGCGCGGCGAGCGCGATCTGGGCCGGGAAGGCGGCCTCGAGGCTGTTGCCGATCAGGCTCTGCGGCGCGCGGATCGGGCCGACGGTGCCCTCGGCGACCAATTCTTCCAGGAAAGCGCGCTCTTCGAGCGTCACCGGGCCGATGCCGGTCGCGCCCGAGAGGACGCCGGCGGGCTTCGCGCCAAGCACGGGCCGAAGGGCGTCGATCTGGCCGCGCGCCACGGCGGCGGCCTGGCCGGGCTGGCGCCGGCTGCGGCCGGAAAGGACCGGGCCGAGCTTTGCATAGGCCGACTTGCCGCGCGCTTCGGCGTTGGCGCGTGATTCGAGCACCAGGAAGACGCCGACCGAGCCGGTGACCATGCCGCCGCCGGCATTCGCCCGCTCCCAGACGGCGTTGACGGCGCCGCGCCAGAGCGTGTTGCCGAGCGCTAGGCTCAGCAGCATGTCCTTGCGTTCGGCGTTGTAGGCGGCGCCGACGAGGAACTGGTCGCCCTGGCCGGCGCGGATGCGCCGGGCGGCGATCTCGACGGCGCTGATGCCGGCGAGTTCCTCGCCCATGAAGGTGCGCGACGAACCGGTGACCTTGTGCACGATCGAGACGTTGCCGGCGAGCAGGTTGGAGAGCTGCGCCAGGAACAGGGTCGGCCGCAGGTCGTTCGCCAGCCGCTCGTTCAGGAAGGCTTCAGGCTGGGCGCCGCCGCTCAGGCCGGCCAGGATCTGGCCGTCGACATCGACATCGCGCTCGCCGCCGCCGGCGGCGACGATCATGTCCATATGCGCGAGGCGCTCGAGATCGCCGGCGAGGCCGGCATCGGCGAGCGCCAGGCCGGCGGCATAGGTGCCGAGGCGCTGCCACGGCTCCATCTGGCGCTGGTCGGCCTTGCGCGGGATCTGCTTGTCGAGCTCCAGCGGCACCATCGGCAGCACCGGGAACGGCGCGAAGCGCTCGGTCTCGACGATGCCGGGCTTCGGTTCGTCGATGGCAAGCGCCTGCCAGTGCGCGTCGAGGCCCTCGCCGAGCGAGGAGATCAGCCCGATGCCGGTGATCCAGACCTCGTTCGCGTCATCCATGCCAGGCTTGTCGCTCATACAGCGTCTCCGACCGGCGTCAGGCCGATCTGCTGGACCCGCTCGCGCATGTTCGCGATCAACTCGGGCGCCGGGAAATCCATCACCTTCAGCGTCAGCTCGGCCTCGCAGACCGGGCCGTCCAGCTCGATCCGCGCCTCGGTCACGGCGAAGCCGGAGCCGTCATGGCTCATCGTGGCGTAGACGTCGAGTTCGGCGCCGGGCTCGATGAAGCGGCGGAACTTGGCCTTCTTGCAACCGGCGAAGAACGGCATGCGGGTGAGGCCGTTCAAGCCGAGGATCAGGAAGCCGGATGCCTGCGCCATGGTCTCTATCAGGAGCACGCCCGGCAGGATCGGATAGCCGGGAAAGTGTCCCTCGAAGACAGGGCTCGTCTCGGGGACGAAGGCCTTGGCATGAATCCGACCGGTCGCGGCGTCGAAATCGACGATGCGATCAATCATCTGGAAATATTCGAGACGCATGGCCGTTTCGGCGCCGATCCGATCAGGCGTTCTTCTTGGCGACGAGATCGTCGATATGGGCGCAGAGGTTCTTCAGCAGGAAGTACTCCTCGACCGAGGCCTTGCCGGCGTTCACTTCCTGCGTCCACTGCTCGAGCGGGATCTTGATCCCGAACTTCTTGTCGAGCGCGAAGACGATGTCGAGGAAATCGAGGCTATCGATGCCCAGATCGTCAATGGCATGCGATTCCGGCGTGATCTTCTCGCGCGGAATTTCGCTGGTCTGGGCAATCACATCGGCGACGACGTCGAACGTGGAAGACATGACGGTCACGTAATCCTATCTCTAGAATGGCTCTCGTATTCCGGGGCCGGTGCGCGATCTAACGGCGGTGTTGATGGGTGCGCGGCAGACACGACGGCCGGTCCCGCAAGCCAAGGCAGCAGGGAATCCATCCGCCCTGATACCGCGTGCCGTCGAGAAATACCAGCCTGTCGCGCCGGTGCGACGAATTCGTTCCGCATCTGATGCTCTCGCGCATCGGCTTCAGGATACCGCCACGACGTCGACCTCGACGTCGAGCTCATGGTCGCCCGAGGTGACGATGATGCCGTCGACCGGGGCGGCGTCGGAATAGTCGCGCCCGATCGCCAGCACCACGTGATCCTCGGCCGCCAGCACGCCGTTGGTCGGGTCGAGGCCCACCCAGCCGGTCTCGCGGCCGCACCAGACCGCGACCCAGGCATGGGTGGCGTCGGCGCCCTCCAGGCGCGGCTGGCCGGGCGGAGGCAGGGTGCGCAGGAAGCCGCTGACATAGGCGGCCGGCAGGCCGAGCGTCCGGAGCCCCGCGATCATCACATGGGCGAAGTCCTGGCAGACGCCGGCGCGCTTGTCGAAGGCGTCGCCCGGCAGCGTGGTGACGTCGGTGGCGGTCGGGTCATAGGCGAAGTCGGCCTTGATGCGGCGCGTCAGGTCGAAGGCCGCGGCGAGGATCGGCCGGCCGGGCGGGAAGCTTTCCGCCGCATAGGCGCCGATCGCCTCGTCAATGGCGACGACCCGGCTCGCGAACAGGAAGTGCACCGGCGAGAGCGGCCCGAGATCCGTCTCGGCGACCGCCTGGCGGCGGATCTGCTCGAAGGCCGGCGTCGCCTTCGCGTCGGGCGGCGGCCCGGCCTCGACCGCGACGCGCGCCCGCGTCTCCAGCGTCAGCGCCTCGTGCGGGAAGGCGAAGGCGACGGTGGTGATCCGGTTGCCGAAAAAGTCGAGTCCGTCCTGGCGCTCGGTCGGCGCCGGCGTGATGACGAGGTCGGCGGCGATGACGCGCTGTCCGTCGCGCGCCACCGGCAGCAGGCGCAGCACCTGGCGCGCGAAGGGCACGGGCGCGGCGTAGCTGTAGCGGGTCGTCTGGCGGATGTCGTAGAGCATCACGTCGTTTCCTCGGACGGCTCGGCCGGGCGCCTGTGCGTGAAATAGGCGAGCGCGATCTCGTCCGAAATGCGCATCAGCTCGCGCTCGAAGCCGAGGATCTGCTCGACGCCGAGCTCGGCCGCGTCGGCGGTGCCGGTCTCGGCGGCAAGCCGCGTGGCGAGGCGGTCGGCCGGGGCGAGGATGCCGGCCGGCGCATGCGCCGGCAGTTCCGAGAGCAGCTGGCGGATGCGCTCCGCCTGGAAGGCGAGCGCGCGCGGGTTGCGATTGTCGAGCAGGACCAGGTCGACCACCGGCACGCGCGCCGGCAGCATCACGTAGCGGATGCGGTAGGTAATCTGGCTGTCGGCGAGCTCCAGCAGCGCGTCGAGTTCGCCGGGCCGGCCCGACATGCCGCAATAGCGGACGGCGCGGGCGATCGCCAGGCCGCGTTCGATGCGCCGCCCGGTTTCCAGGAAGCGCCAGCCATGCTGCCGCACCATGTTCTCGTGCACCAGGCCCGAGAAGGCGGCGATCAGGCGAAGCGCCGCGTTGGCGCGTTCGAGCAGATCGCTGTCGGTCTCCGCCTCCAGCGGCCGCTGCATCAGGGCCTCGAGGTCGGCGACGCAGCGCCAGGCGTCGGGCGAAAGGCGGTCGCGGATCACCGAGGCGGCGCGACGCGAGGCCTCGGCCAGCCGGGGGGCGGTGTTGAAGGCGCCGCGGTCGGTCAGGATCGCCAGGGCGCGCGCCGCCGGCGTGGCGTGCTCGTCGTCCTCGACGGAGCCGGCCTCGGCAAGCGCCGCGTCGAGCCGCTCGACCACCGCCGCGCCGTCATGCTCGGCGTCGACATGCCGCCCGGCGATGGCGCGCACCAGCCGCAGCGCCGCTTCCGTGCGCTCGACATAGCGGCCGAGCCAGAACAAATTCTCCGCCGCCCGGCTCGGCAGCGTCGAGGTGACGCGCTGCAACGCCACCTTGTCGGGCGAGGCGAGAAGCGTCGTCTCGGCGACCGGCCCGTCGGAGAGGACCCAGACATCGGCCGAGGCGCCGCCCTGGTGCAGCGTCACCGCGCGGGCATCGGGCTGGTCCGAGATCCGGCAGAAGCCGCCGGGCATCACCGTCCAGCCGTCGCGGCCGCGGGCGACATAGAGGCGCAGGATCGACGGCCGGGGCTCGAGCCTCGCCGCCTCGCCGGTGCCGCGCCAGGCCGGCGTGGTCGAGAGCTTCACCGCCTCCTGGCCGACGAAATCGGTGCCGCGCCGGCCGAGCGCGCGGATCAGCTCGGCCTTGTGTTCCGGCGTGATCGCCGAGCCGAGCATGGCGCCGCGATCGAGCAGGCCGGGCACGCGGCCGCCGAGCGCCGGGGCGATCACCATGCGGTCGAACTCGGCCACGACATGGTCGCGCTCCAGCGTCTGGCCGCACCACCAGGTGGCGACATTGGGCAGGATCAGGTCTTCGCCCAGCACCCGGCGCGCGAGGCCCGGCAGGAAACCGAGCATGGCGCGCGCCTCCACCAGTCCCGCGCCGAGCGCATTGGCGATGGCGACGTTGCGCTGGCGCACCGCGCCGGCGAGGCCCGGCACGCCGAGTCGCGAGGCGGGGTTGAGCTCCAGCGGGTCGGCGAAATCGGCATCGAGGCGGCGCAGCAGCACGTCGGCGCGCTTCAGCCCCGAGATGGTGCGCATGTAGACGGTGTCGTCGCGCACCGTCAGGTCATCGCCCTCGACGAGGACGAAACCGAGATAGCGGGCGAGATAGGCGTGCTCGAAATAGGTCTCGTTGAGCGGCCCCGGCGTCAGCAGGGCGACGCGCGTCTCCTCGTGCCGGTTGAGCGCGTTCAGCCCGGCGCGAAAGTCCTGGAAGAAGCCGGCGAGGCGCTCGACGTTGAAGGCGCGGAAAATGTCGGGCAGGGCGCGCGACAGGGCGATCCGGTTCTCGAGCGCGTAGCCGGCGCCCGACGGCGCCTGGCTGCGGTCGGACACGACCCACCAGCGGCCGTCCGGGCCGCGGCCGACATCGACGGCGTAGAAGCGCAGATGATGGCCGCCGACGGGGCGGGCGCCAACCAGCGGGCGCAGATATTCCGGACTGCCGGCGATGATCGCCGCGGGAAGGGCGCCGTCGGCGGCGAGCCGGCCCTCGCCATAGGCGTCGCCCAGGATGGCATCGAGCAGGCGGGCGCGCTGGATCAGCCCGGCCTCGAGGCGGGCCCATTCCTTCGGCTCGATCAGGAACGGCACATGCGAGAGCGGCCAGGGCCGCTCGTCGCCATTCTCCTCGCCATAGACGCGGAACACGACGCCGGAATCGGCGAGATGCCGGTCGGCGAGCGCGAATCGGTGCTGGACCTCCTCCGGGCCGAGATCGGCCATCGTCTCGACGAAACGCATCCAGTGCGGCCGGATGGCGCCGTCCGGTCCGACGAACTCGTCGGCGACGCCCGGCAGCGGCCGGTAGTGGGCGATCAGCCGCTCCGCGCGGTCGGCGGCTTCGCGGGTCCGGCGGTTTGTCTGCTTGCGCGCCAAGTTCGCCTCAGAGGTTGGCCGGCCGACGCAGGTCGAGCGTCATCGGGAATTCCGGCGAGCCCGATTCCGGCAGCGGCATGAACGGGCCGCTGGTATGGCCGATCGCCTCGAAGCGCGCCAGCCGGCGCGCCTCCGCCTCGTAGGAATTGACCGGGAAGGTCTCGTAGTTGCGGCCGCCGGGATGGGCGACATGATAGACGCAGCCGCCGAGCGATCGCCGCGACCAGCTGTCGACGATGTCGAAGGTGAGCGGCGCATGGGCGGGGATGGTCGGATGCAGGCCGCGGGCCGGCTGCCAGGCCTTGTAGCGGACGGCGGCGACCGAGTGACCGGCCGTGCCGGTCGCCGTCATCGGCACGCGGCGGCCATTGCAGGCGATGACATGGCGGCGCGGATCGAAGCCCTCGACCTTGACCTGGATGCGCTCGACGGATGAATCGACATAGCGCACCGTGCCGCCGATCGTGCCTTCCTCGCCGAGCACGTGCCAGGGCTCCAGCGCCTGCCGCAGCTCGAGCCGGACGCCCTGCTGCTCGATCGCGCCGATGAAGGGGAAGCGGAATTCGCGCTGCGCCTCGAACCAGATCGGGTCGAAGGCGTAGCCGGCCTGCTGCAGGTCGCCGAGCACGTCGTGGAAATCCGCCCAGACGAAATGCGGCAGCATGAAGCGGTCGTGCAGCTGCGTGCCCCAGCGCATCAGCGCGCCCTGCTGCGGGTTCTTCCACAGCATGGCGATCAGCGCGCGCACCAGGAGTTGCTGCGCCAGGCTCATGCGGTAGTCGGGCGGCATCTCGAAGGAGCGGAACTCGACCAGGCCGAGCCGGCCGGTCGGCCCGTCCGGCGAATAGAGCTTGTCGATGCAGATCTCGGTGCGGTGGGTGTTGCCGGTGACGTCGACGAGCAGGTTGCGGAACAACCGGTCGACCAGCCAGGGCGCCGGCTCCGGTCCGGCTCCCGGCGCCGGCACGGCGGCGAGCGCGATTTCGAGCTCGTAGAGCCCGTCATGCCGGGCCTCGTCGATGCGCGGCGCCTGGCTGGTCGGGCCGATGAACAGGCCCGAGAACAGGTAGGAGAGCGAGGGATGGCGCTGCCAGTAGAGCACGAGGCTCTTCAAGAGGTCCGGCCGGCGCAGGAACGGGCTGTCGCCCGGCTTGGCGCCGCCGACGACGACGTGGTTGCCGCCGCCCGTGCCGGTGTGGCGGCCGTCGGTCATGAACTTTTCCGTGCCGAGCCGCGACAGCCGCGCCTCCTCGTAGAGTTCGCGCGTGATGGTGACGCATTCGCGCCAATCCCCGGCGGGATGCACGTTGACCTCGATCACGCCGGGGTCGGGCGTCACCTTGACGACGTTGAGGCGCGGGTCGATCGGCGGCGCATAGCCCTCGACATGCACGGCGAGGCCGAGCGCGCGGGCGCTCTCCTCCAGCGTCGCCAGCAGCTCCAGATAATCCTCGAGCTGCTCCGTGGGCGGCATGAACACGCAGAGCCGGCCGTCGCGCGGCTCGACCGAGAGCGCGGTGCGCACCGCCGTGCCGGGGGCGAGATATTGCTCGACCAGCTCTTCGCGCTCGCTTTCGGCGCTGTCGGAGCCGGCGGCCGAGAGCCGCGCCATCGCCTCGGCGCGGCGGGCCGCGTCGTTGCGGGCGAGCTGCTCGGGATCGGGCAGCGGCGCGGTGATCGATCCGGGATCCCGCTGAACGATGAACGGGTAGGACGAGACCGGCACATAGGGGAGCGAGGCGAGCGGCAGGCGGAATCCGACCGGGCTGTCGCCGGGCACGAGGAACATCTTGCCGCGCCGGAGCGGCCATTTTTCCGACATCCAGCGCTTCTCGGTCGCCTGCGACTGCCAGCGCTGCACCGGCAGGATGTAGCCGGACGGTTCGGCGAGGCCCCGCTCGAAGACGCGGGCGATGCGGGCGCGCGCTTCCGGATCGTCGAGCTTCGAATCGGCCGGGGTGACGTTCTCCGGCAGTTCCGCTTCCTTCAGCACCCAGTGGGCCGGATCCTCATAGGCCGGCACGACGTGATCGGCGCTGATGCCGAGTCGTCCGGAGAGCTCCGCCAGCAGCGCGCCGGCCTGTTCCGGCGTGGCGCGGAGGTCGTCGTCCTCGGCGGCGATCAGGGACGGGTCCCGCCAGATCGGCTTGCCGTCCTTGCGCCAGTAGAGCGCGAAGGTCCAGCGCGGCAGGCTCTCGCCCGGATACCATTTGCCCTGGCCGTAATGCAGGAAGCCGCCGGGCGCGAAGCGGGCGCGGAGACGGCGGATCAACTCGTCGGCGCGCGCCCGCTTGGTCGGGCCCACGGCCTCCGTGTTCCATTCCGGCGCTTCGTAGTCGTCGATCGAGACGAAGGTCGGCTCGCCGCCCATGGTAAGGCGGACGTCCTCGGCCGCGAGGTCGGCGTCGACACGCTGGCCGAGCGCGTCGAGCGCTGCCCAGCTTTCGTCCGAAAAGGGCTGCGTGACGCGCGGATGCTCGGCGACCCGGTCGACCTGCATGTCGAATTCGAACGATGTCTCGGTGCCCGGATCGGCCGTGAACGCGCCCGTGATCGGCGCGGCCGAGCGGTAATGCGGCGTGGCGCAGAGCGGCAGGTGGCCCTCGCCGGTGAACAGGCCCGAGGTCGGGTCCATGCCGATCCAGCCGGCGCCGGGGATATAGACCTCGGCCCAGGCGTGCAGGTCGGTGAAGTCGACGGCCGTGCCGGCGGGACCGTTGAGCGCGACGACGTCGGGCTTCAGCTGGATCAGGTAGCCGGAGACGAAGCGCGCGGCGAGGCCGAGATGACGCAGGATCTGCACCAGCAGCCAGCCGGAATCGCGGCACGAGCCGGCGCGCGACGACAGCGTTTCCTCCGGCGTCTGCACGCCGGGCTCCATGCGGATCAGGTAGCGGACATCGTTCTGCAGGCGCTGGTTGAGCCCGACCAGGAAGGTCACGATCTGGGTCGGCTCGCGCGGGATCGTCGCCAGCAGCTCGGCGAGCCGCGGGCCGGCGGGCTCCGCCTCGCGATAGGCGGCGAGTTCCTCGGCCAGCGCCGGCTCATAGGCGAAGGGAAACTGCTCGGCATAGGGTTCGACGAAGAAGTCGAACGGGTTGTAGACCTCGAGATCGGCCAGCAGGTCGACCTCGACGGCGAATTCCGTCGTCTTCTCCGGGAAGACGAAGCGGGCCTGCCAGTTGCCGTGCGGGTCCTGCTGCCAGTTCACGAAGTGATTGGCCGGCGTCACCTTCAGCGAATAGCTCGGCACCTTGGTGCGGCAATGCGGGGCCGGGCGGAGCCGGATCACCTGCGGTCCGAGCGCGACGGGCCGGTCGTAGCGATAGCGGGTGACGTGGCGGAGCGCGGCAAGGATCGACATGGGCTCTCGATTTCTCCGTGGGCGTCCGTCGCGGCCTGTGCGCGGCGGACGTGCCCCCTGGAAAGAGGCAAGTTTCACGCCATGCCGGGGGTCTGGCGGCTTCACCCGAAGCTTAGGGCAGGGATGGCCAATCCGGAAATCCAGCCTCGCTCTCCACCTCTCCCGGGGGAGAGGCGGAGCCGGGATTTCCGCGGAATGGGTGCGCGCCTACATCTTCACGACCGTCGAGCGGAACTTCGAGGCGAGGTATTCGCCCGATCCGACGGGCGGGTATTTCGGCGTCTCGCCCGCCGTCAGGCAGGTCGGGATGCAGACGATCTCGGCGTCCCAGTTGGGCTGGTGGAAGAAGGCCATCGACTGGCGCCGCGCCGAGCGGCCGATGTCGCGCGGCGGGATGGTGACGCGATGCAGCGTCGATTTCCACTGGTCGTTGGTCCAGCGCTGCATCAAGTCGCCGATGTTGATGACGAAGCTGTCCGGGATCGCCGGCACGCGGTGCCATTCGCCGTCCAGGCCCTTCACCTCGAGCCCGCCCGGCGCGTCCTCCTGCATCAGGATGGTGAGCGAGCCATAGTCGGAATGCTCGCCGGCGCGCAGCTGGCCCGGGACCGGGTCCTCCGTCAGGTCCGGATAGTTCAAGAGCCGCAGCGCGCTCGCCTCATGGTCGATGAAGCGGTCGAAATAGGTCTCGTCGAGATCGAGCGCGAGCGCGAAGAAGCTCATGATGCGGCCGGCCAGCGCCGACATCTCGCGGTAATAGGCGAGCGTCGCAAGGCGGAATTCGTCGCCGCCGATCGGCCAGGGATTGGCCGAGAACACGAAGGCCTCGGCGTCGTCGGCCGGCTTGTGGTCGAGGCGCTGGAAGGCGGAGGGACCGAAGGAGAACGTCTCCTTGAGGTCGGCCGGCTTCACGTCGCCGAGCGAGGCCGCGAGCGTCTCGCCCTTGACCGGGCTGTAGCCATAGGGATAGCCGGGATACGGCATGGCGGCGGTCATCTTCTCGTCGAGCGGACGATCGAAATAGGCGCGGGCCGCGTCCCAGCCCCGCTGCACGACGGCGCGGTCGGCGCCGTGGCCGGTGACGAGGAAGAAACCTGTCTCGCGGCAGGTGCGGCCGATGGCATCGGCGATCGCGCGGGAACCTTGGGGGTCGGAGAGATCGATGACGGGTACGATCGACATGGTATTCCTTCGGCCATGACCAGATTACGCGTGGAGATTATGGGGCGCCCGCGTGGTTGGGAACCGCCAATCGATGGAGCGTGCACATGATTGAGGCAGTGGCCGCCCCGATGGGCGCCGGGCGCGACGTCGCCGTGGCCGCGCGTTCGTCGCGCATCGCGGCGCTCGACGTAGCGCGCGGCGTGGCGCTCGTCTGCATGGCGATCTTCCACGGCGCCTGGGACGTCGCCTTCCTGCACCTCGTCCGCTTCGATCCCGGCGCCTCGGTCGGCTGGACGGTCTTCGCCCGCGCCATCGCCGGTTCGTTCCTGATGCTGGTCGGCATCAGTCTCGTCTTGTCGGTCCGCAACGGCTTTCGCCCAAAGCCCTATCTCAGGCGGCTCGCCATGATCGTCGCGGCGGCGGCGCTGGTGTCGCTCGCCACCTATTTCGTCATGCCGGAGGGGTGGATCTTCTTCGGCATCCTGCACCAGATCGCGCTCGCCAGCGTGCTGGGGCTCGCCTTCCTGCGGCTGCCGCCGCGCGGGCTGTTCGTCGCCGCCGTCGCCGTCTTCGCGCTGCCGTTCTTCTTCCGCGATCCCGTCTTCGCCCAGCCGGCGCTTTGGTGGGTCGGCCTGGCGCCGCGGCCGCCCGCCTCGTTCGACTATGTGCCCGTCTTCCCGTGGTTCGGCGTCGTGCTCTTCGGCATGGCGCTCGCGAAGCTCGGCGTCGCGCGCGGCTGGGACCGCCGCCTCGCGGCCTGGCAGCCCGATTTCGCGCCCGGCCGCTGGCTCGCCTTCGGCGGCCGCCATTCGCTCGCCGTCTACCTGATCCACCAGCCGGTGCTCTATGCCCTCTTCTTCGCGCTGGCGGCGATCGTCGCGCCGAACGGCGCCGAGAACGCGTCGCGCGCCGACTGCGTCGAGCGCTGCGTCGCCGTCGGCAAGGACGAGCCGTCCTGCCAGATCTATTGCGGCTGCGTGTTCGACACGCTGAAGCAGCGCCAGCTGATGGCGGCCTTCCTCGCCCGCACCCTCAACGACGACCAGACCCTGCGCGTGCAGGAGACGGTCGCGGTCTGCTCCGCCACCACCTTCCCCCCGGTCGACGAGGCCCCCGCCTCGCCGGCGCCCTGAGTCCGAGGATCCCTCCATGTCCGACCCCGTCCGCACGCCGATCGTCCAGTTCGGCACCAGCCGCTTCCTGCAGGCGCATGCCGACCTGTTCCTGTCCGAGGCACGTGGCCAGGGGCAGGACGTCGGGCCGGTCACCATCGTCCAGACCACGGCGTCCGGCGCCCGCTCCGGCCGCCTCAAGGCCTTCGACGGCACGCCGATCCCGATCGTCATCCGCGGCATCGAGGCGGGCGCGCCGGTCGAGCGCACGGCGCATGTCACGGCGATGGTGCGGGGGCTTTCCGCCGTGGGCGAGTGGGACGCGGTGGCGCGGATCGTGGCGGAGGAGGCGGAGATCCTGATCTCGAACACCTCCGATGCCGGCTTCGCGCTCGTCGAGGGGGAGCGCCTCGGCGCCGGCGTGCCGCAATCCTTTCCGCTGAAGCTCCTGAAGCTGCTCGTCGCCCGCCAGGAAGCCGGCGGCGCGCCGCTGACGCTGTTTCCCTGCGAGCTGGTGCCGCGCAACGGCGACGTGCTGAAGGCGATGCTGCTGAGACTTGCCGCCGAGAACGATCTTTCGGCTGCGTTCCAGGACTGGCTCGGCGCCTGCATCTTCGCTAATTCGCTGGTCGACCGCATCGTCTCCGAGCCGATCGAGCCGGCCGGCGCGGTCGCCGAACCCTACGCGCTCTGGGCGATCGAGAAGCAGCCCGGCCTGGCCGCGCCCTGCGTCCATCCGGACGTGCTTATGGTCGACGACCTCGCCGTCTATGAGCGGCTGAAGCTCTTCATCCTCAATCTCGGCCATACGGTGCTGGCCGAGGCCTGGCGCCGCGAGGCCCGGGGCGAAAGCGAGCTGGTGCGCGAGATCGTCGCCGACCCGGCCATGCGGGCGGCGCTCGACGCGATCTATGACGCCGAGGTGCTGCCGATCTTCGCGGCGGGCGGCCTCGCCGAGGCGCCTTCCTACCGCGCGAGCGTGATGGAGCGCTTCGAGAACCCCTATCTCGCCCATCGCCTGGCCGAGATCTTCGGCAACCACGCCGAGAAGAAGCGCCGCCGCATCGGCGGCCTGCTGGCCTGGAAGCAGGCAATCGGCCTCGACCTGCCGACGCCGCGCCTCGCGGCGATCCTGGCGTCCGACATCGGGTGAGCGACTCTTTGCCGACGGATTGCTGTGGTCCTCCCTTCATCTCGCTCGTGGGAGAGCTGAGCGCGGATTGGCCAGCTGGCCACCAAGGCGGCTGGCCTCAGGTCCCACCGGGATAGCCTCCGTCGCCACCCCACACTCGCCGTCATCCCGGGCTTGACCCGGGATCCATTTCCGCCGGGTTGGCGCCATTGAAACACCCCGTGCGCGGCTGCATGGATCCCGGCCTTCGCCGGGATGACGGCGGAGCGGGATGCCGGGAAGCGAGCGCGTCGATTGCTTCAATCGGCCAAGAGAAGGCGACCGAGCAAGCGCAGACGACCGGCGGCCAGGAACAGGCGGGCGGCCTGCGGGTCCTGCCGCCTACCTCGCATTGTAGCCGCGATACCATTCGACGAAGCGGTCCATGCCTTCGTCGATCGAGGTCCTGGGCTGGAAGCCGAGCGTCTCGGCCGAGAGCGCGATGTCGGCGAAGGTCGCCGGCACGTCGGCCTTGCGCATCGGCTCGAAGCGGATCTCCGCCTTGCGGCCGGTCGCCCGCTCGATGGTGGCGATGAAGTCGAGCAGCGGCACGGGGCGGTTGTTGCCGAGGTTGAAGATGCGGTTTTCGCCCGGTTCCGGCGTCCGGTCGATCGCGCCGAGCACGCCGGCGACGATATCGTCGATATAGGTGAAGTCGCGCTCCATCCGGCCATTGTTGAAGACGGGGATCGGCCGGCCTTCCAGGATGGCGCTGGTGAAGAGCCAGGCCGCCATGTCCGGCCGGCCCCAGGGGCCGTAGACGGTGAAGAAGCGCAGCCCCGACGAGGCGACGCCGTGCACATGGGCGTAGGAATGGGCGATCAGCTCGCCGGCGCGCTTGGTGGCGGCGTAGAGCGAGGCCGGGCGGTCGGCGCGGTCGCTCTCGCGGAACGGCACGTCCTCGTTGAGGCCATAGACCGAGGAGGACGAGGCGTAGACGATGTGGCGCAGCCGGGGCAGCCGCCGCGCCGCCTCGAACACCACCACCTGGCCGGTGACGTTGCTGTCGGCATAGGCGAGCGGGTTCTCGATCGAATAGGCGACGCCGGCCTGGGCGGCGAGATGCACCACCGTCTCGATGTCGGCATGGGTGGAGACGAGCCGCTCGATCGCCGCCATGTCGCTGACGCTGGCCTCGACGAACTCGAAATGCCGCTCGCCCTGCAGCCGGTCGAGCCGGGCATGCTTCAGCGCCGGGTCGTAATAGGCGTTGAGATTGTCGATCCCGATCACGGCGTCGCCGCGCGCCAGCGCCGCCCGCGCGACATGCGAGCCAATGAACCCTGCGGCACCGGTGATGAGCATCTTCATGCTCTCGACTTAGCCGATTTTCGCGCCATGACAAAGGTGGTCGCGGCGTCAAGGCGGGCGCGCGTTTCCATCCATGCGCCGATCCGCTATGACTGGCGGAGCGCCTGTTCTGGCGCGGAAGCTATGCTGGACGCCGCATGATCTCCCAGAAGGCCAAATACGCATTCAAGGCGCTGATTCATCTGGCCAGGCAGCCGAGCGGGCAGACGACCCAGATCGATGACATCGCGCGCCAGGCCGGCGTCCCGCGGAAATTCCTCGAACACATCCTGCTCGACCTGAAGCATCGCGGCATCATCGCCAGTCGCCGCGGCCGCTCCGGCGGCTATGCGATGATCAAGTCGCCCGGCGAGGTGACGATCGGCCAGGTGCTGCGCGCCATCGACGGTCCGATCGCGCCGCTCCCCTGCATTTCGCGCACCGCCTACCAGCCCTGTCCCGATTGCCCGGACGAGGCCGCCTGCGCCGTCCGGCGGATGTTCGCGGGGCCCTATGAGACCCAGTTGCAGGCTTTCGAGGCGACGACGCTGGCCGATGCCCTGACCGGCGGCCCGGAGACGGCGGATCTGGACATGACGCGCGAGATCGTTTCTGCTGGCGGTGGGTTCTAGGAAGGATTTTCTAGGACGACGGGGTCGGAAGGCCGTCGGTGGTTTGAAAATGTCGATCACTTATGTCGAGATAAGGGCATCATCGAACAGGGAGTACACGATGGTCGGCCCGGTCTTCTCGCTCGCACGACGCCTACGTCCCGCTGTCGCGGCCGCCGCGATGGGCCTGGCCATGGCCGTCACCCCGGCGCTCGCCGATACGCAGCTCTTGAATGTCAGCTACGATCCGACGCGCGAATTGTACAAGGACTACAACGCCGCCTTCGCCAAGCACTGGAAGGCCGAGACGGGTGAAACCGTCACCATCCAGCAGTCGCATGGCGGGTCCGGCAAGCAGGCCCGCTCGGTCATCGACGGGCTCGACGCCGACGTCGTGACGCTGGCGCTCGAAGCCGACATCGACGCCATCGTCAAGGGAAGCGGCAAGATCCCGGCCGACTGGCGCGGCCGGCTGGCGCATAATTCCTCGCCCTACACCTCGACGATCGTCTTCCTCGTCCGCAAGGGCAATCCGAAGGCGATCCACGACTGGGGCGACCTGGTCAAGGACGGCGTCGAGGTGATCACGCCGAACCCGAAGACGTCGGGCGGCGCGCGCTGGAACTATCTCGCCGCCTGGGCCTATGCCAACAAGGCGTTCGGCAATGACGCGGCGAAGACGAAGGAATTCGTCGGCACGCTGTTCAGGCATGTGCCGGTGCTCGATACCGGCGCCCGCGGCTCGACCACGACCTTTGCCCAGCGCGGCATCGGCGACGTGTTGCTCGCCTGGGAGAACGAGGCCTTCCTGGCGCGGGAGGAACTCGGCCGCGACCAGTTCGACATCGTCGTGCCGCCGCTCTCGATCCTCGCCGAACCGCCGGTCGCGCTGGTCGACGGCAATGTCGACGCCAAGGGTACCCGCAAGCAGGCGCAGGCCTATCTCGACTATCTCTATTCGGCCGAGGGACAGACGATCGCCGCCAAGCATTTCTACCGCCCGTCCAAGCCGGAGCTGGTCGATGCGGCGGCGCTCGAGCGCTTCCCGAAGATCGAGCTCGTGACCATCGACGATCCGCAATTCGGCGGATGGGCCAAGGCCCAGCCGGAACATTTCGGCGACGGCGGCATTTTCGACCAGATCTACAAGCCGAACTGACGGGACAAGATGGCCGCAACGACCATCGCATCGGTCCGGAAGTCGAGCGTCATCCCGGGATTCGGGTTGTCGCTCGGCGTCACTCTGACCTATCTCAGCCTGATCGTGCTGATCCCGCTCGCCGGCCTGTTCTGGCGCTCGGCCAGCGGTGGCCTGGACGAGTTCGTCCGCATCGCCACCGATCCGCGCACGCTGGCGGCGCTTCGCCTCTCCTTCACCGCCTCCTTCGTGGCGGCGCTGGTCAACCTCGTCTTCGGCCTGATCCTCGCCTGGATCCTGGTGCGCTACAAATTTCCCGGCCGGCGCTTCATCGACGCCGTCATCGACCTGCCCTTCGCCCTGCCGACGGCCGTCGCCGGCATCGCGCTGACGGCGCTCTATGCGCCGAACGGCTGGATCGGCTCGTGGCTCGCGCCCTTCGGCATCCGCATCGCCTATACCGAGACCGGCATCATCATCGCGCTGATCTTCATCGGCCTGCCCTTCGTCGTGCGCAGCGTGCAGCCGGTGCTCGAGGATCTCGACCGCGAGGTCGAGGAGGTCGCCGCGACGCTTGGCGCGACCCGCCGCCAGACGGTGCGACGCGTCGTGTTTCCCGCGCTGCTGCCGGCCTCGCTGACCGGCTTCGCGCTCGCCTTCGCCCGCGCCGTCGGCGAATATGGCTCGGTCATCTTCATCGCCGGCAACAGCCCCTACAGGACCGAGATCGCGCCGCTCTTGATCGTCATCAAGCTGGAGGAGTTCTCCTATGCCGGCGCCACGACGATCGCCGTGCTGATGCTGCTGGCGTCGTTCCTGATCCTGCTCGTCATCAATCTCATCCAGAGCTGGAGTCTCCGGAGGTTCGGCGATGTCTGACGGGGCATTCACCACGGCGCGCCTGCCGGGCGCCGCCGCCATCCACTTCCGCCCGGTGACGATGGAGCGGCGGCGCGTCCGCCTCGCGCTGATCCTCGTCTCGCTCGCCTTCCTGGCGCTGTTCCTGATGCTGCCGCTGGTCGCGGTCTTCGTCGAGGCGTTCCGCGGCGGCATGCCGGCCTTCTGGGAGGCGATCTTCGAGCCGGACGCGGCGGCGGCGATCCGGCTCACCTTGCTCGTCGCGGCCATCTCGGTGCCGTGCAACCTGGTCTTCGGCCTGGCGGCGTCCTGGGCGATCGCCAAGTTCGACTTCAGGGGCAAGAGCCTCCTGAACACACTGATCGACCTGCCGTTCTCGGTCTCGCCGGTGATCGCCGGCCTGATCTACATCCTGATGTTCGGCTCGCAGAGCCTGCTCGGTCCCTGGCTGAAGAGCGAGGGCATCCAGATCATCTTCGCCGTGCCGGGCATCGTGCTGGCGACCATTTTCGTCACCTTTCCCTTCGTGGCGCGCGAGCTGATCCCGCTGATGGAGCAGCAGGGGCGCGGCGACGAGGAGGCGGCGCTGTCGCTCGGCGCGTCCGGCTGGCAGGTTTTCTTTCGCGTCACGCTGCCCAACGTCAAATGGGCGCTGCTCTATGGCGTGCTGCTCTGCAACGCCCGCGCGATGGGCGAATTCGGCGCGGTTTCCGTGGTTTCCGGCCATATTCGCGGCCTCACCAACACCATGCCGCTGCATGTCGAGATCCTCTACAACGAATATAATTTCGCGGCCGCATTCGCCGTAGCCTCGCTGCTGGCTCTGCTTGCCCTCTTTACACTGGTCGTCAAGTCGGTCTTGGAATGGCGTTATGCCGACGAGATCGCCGCGACGCGCCGCCACTGAGGTAAATCCAATGAACGCGATCACCCCGATCGAACCGGGTGCATCCGTGGCGCTCGGCGCGCCCATCGACGTGACGATCGAGAATGTCCAGAAGGCGTTCGGCGACACGCCGGCCCTGCACGGCGTCTCGCTCGACGTGAAGGCCGGCGAGCTCGTCGCCTTGCTCGGGCCGTCCGGCTCCGGCAAGACGACGCTGCTCCGGATCCTGGCCGGCCTCGACGCGCCGACCGCCGGCCGCGTGCTGTTCGGCGGCGAGGACGCGCTCGGCCTGCGCGTGCAGGACCGCAATGTCGGCTTCGTGTTCCAGCATTACGCGCTGTTCCGCCACATGACGGTGTTCGACAACATCGCCTTCGGCCTGACGGTGCGGCCGCGCGGCGAGCGGCCGGCGCGGGCCGATATCCGCAAGCGCGTGCTGCACCTCCTCGATCTCGTGCAGCTCTCCGGCCTCGACAAGCGCTACCCCTCGCAGCTCTCCGGCGGCCAGCGCCAGCGCGTGGCGCTCGCCCGCGCGCTCGCCATCGAGCCGCGCGTGCTGCTGCTCGACGAGCCGTTCGGCGCGCTGGACGCCCAGGTCAGGAAGGATCTGCGCCGCTGGCTGCGCGAGATCCATGACCAGACCGGCCACACCACCTTCTTCGTCACCCACGACCAGGAAGAGGCGCTGGAGCTCGCCGACCGCGTCGTCGTCATGTCGAAGGGCCAGATCGAGCAGGTCGGCACGCCCGACGAGATCTACGACGCGCCGGCCAGCCCCTTCGTCTTCGGCTTCATCGGCGAATCCTCGTTCCTGCCGGTCACCGTCGTCGACGGCGCCGTGCAGCTCGACGGCCAGCCGCTCGACCTCGCCGCGCTCGGCACCCCGTCCGGTCCGGCCACGCTCGGCTTCCGGCCGCACGACGTCACGATCATCGACGACGACGCGCCGGCGCTCTCCGGCCAGATCGTCGCCGAGCGGCGGCATGGCGGCGCCCGCCGCCTCGACGTCGAGGTTGGTCCGGAGCGGCACAGGGTCGAGATCGACATGGCCGTCGACCATCCCCGCCGCGAGGGCGGCATCGTCGCCTTCCGCCCGCATCGCTGGCGCATCTTTCCGCGCTGATCGTCGCTCTTTCCCCCTTTCGCGGTTCCGCCTAGTCTCACCGGCGGGCAGGGTCGCGGATTGGGGAGAACCGGGATGAAGCGCTCGCGCGTCAACGAGATCCTGCTGGAGGGCGACGCGTTCATCCGCTCCTTCGGCTATGTGATGCCGCCTTTCGCCTACTGGACGCCGGACGAGTTCCGCGCCCGCAGGAGCGAGGCCGCCGGCATTCTCGACGGCAAGCTCGGCTGGGACATCACCGATTTCGGCGCCGGCCGCTTCGAGGCCCTCGGCCTGTTCCTGTTCACGGCGCGCAACGGCAACCCGGCGGATCTCGCGGCCGGGCGCGGCAGGCTCTACGCCGAGAAGATCATGATCGCGCAGAAGGACCAGGTGACGCCGATGCACCGGCACCTCGTCAAGGCCGAGGACATCATCAATCGCGGCGGCGGCACTCTGACGCTGGAATTGTTCGCCGCCGACGCGGCCGGCGCCATCGATCGCGGCGCCGATGTGGCCGTGCCGTCGGACGGCGTGCTTCGCGCCCTGCCGGCTGGCGGCAAGCTCCGCCTCGAGCCGGGCGAGAGCGTGACGCTGCTGCCCGGCGTCTGGCATTCGTTCTGGGGCGAGGGGGCCGACGTGCTGGTCGGCGAGGTCTCGACCGTCAATGACGACCTGACCGACAATGTCTTCGCCGACCCGGTCGGGCGGTTCGCCGAGATCGAGGAGGACGAGGACCCCGTCCACCTCCTCGTCTCGGACTATGAGCGCTGGCTCGCCGCCTAGAGCCTTTCAGCGTTTCATGGAAACGCCGAACGGCTCCAGCGCCTTGTTGGGGCGCGTTTTCTTCACGCGAACCGGCATCCACTTCGCTCAAAAACGCTCTAGCGCGGCGCGGCCAGTTCCATGTCGAGGATCGGCGCGAAGCCGCCATAGACCATGCGCTGGCCGTCGAACGGCATTTCCGTCCCGTTGGGCTCCATGCGCGGATCGGCCATGACCTTCTCCCAGCCGGCGACGCGCGCCGCCTTGGAAGGCCATTCGACCCAGCCGTAGACGACCTTCTCGTCCGCATTGGCCTGCACGGCGCGGCGGAAATCCGTGACCTTGCCGTCCGGCACGTCATCGCCCCAGGTGTCCATCACCCGCGTTGCGCCATGCTCGAGGAAGACCGGCGCCATCCGGGCGGCGAAGTCGCGATAGGCCTCCTTCTTGCCCTGCGGCACGGCGATCAGCGTGCCGTCGACATAGCCCGTGCCCGGTCCGCCCTTGCCGTCCTCGACGATCGCCTGGAAGCCGCCATAGATCATGCGCTGGGCGTCGAAGGGCATGCTGTCGCCCATCGCCTTCATGCGCGGGTCGCTCATGATCTTCTCGTTCGCGGCGTCGCGCGTGGCGCGGTCGGGATATTCGAACCACGAGAACAGCACGGCCTCGCCTTCCTTCGCCGCGACCGCGCGCCGGAAGTCGGTGACCTTGCCGTCGGGCACGTCGTCGCCCCAGGCCTCGACCATGCGCGTCGCGCCGAACTCCTTGAAGATCTCGGCCGCTTCGGCGGCGTGCTTGCGGTAGATTTCCTTGTTGGCGGCCGGCACGGCCGTCACGAATCCCTCGACATAGGTCATTGCGGTCTCCTCCACGTCGTCTCAGGCGGGTGGCCCGTCCTCTTCGCGCATCGGCTGCGCGATGCGGGGACAATGGCTGTCAGCGGTGATCGTTCACTTGACATTTTAGGTTGATATCAACATAAATAGCCCATGTCAAACGACGCCGCCGTTCCCTTCTCGACCACGCTCCATGTCCGCGATCATTGCCTGTGCCTTGCCGCCCAGCGCGCGGCGCGGGCGCTGGCGCGCCGCTTCGACGAGGCGCTCAAGCCGGTCGGGCTGACGAGCGGGCAGTTCTCGCTGCTGATGTCGCTGAACCGGCCGGAGCCGCCGTCGATCGGTTCGGTGGCGGGGCTGCTGGCCATGGACCGCACGACGCTGACCGCCAATCTGAAGCCGCTGGAGCGGCAGGGCTTCCTGACGGTCTCGGTCGATCCGGCCGACCGGCGCGGCCGCCGGCTTGCGCTGACCGACGCCGGACGGGCGACGCTCGCCGCCGCCGTGCCGATCTGGACGCGGACCCATGCCGAGGTCGAGGCGCCGCTCGGCGTCGACGAGGCGAGCCGGCTGCGGGCGGGGCTGCTTGCGCTCGCCTGAGCAGGCGGGCCAGGAAGTGCCTGGAGACGGGCAGGGCCGGGGCCCCCGGATCAAGATCCCTCTGCTTTGAAACACGAGCGCAATTCTTCACCTCCCCCGGAGGGAGAGGTCGACGGCCGCAGGCCGGCGGGGGAGGGTTTACGGCCTCACCGGAGGGTTCCCCAATCGCTTACCTGGAGCTTCGCTCCGACCTCTCCCGCCGAGAGGGGCGGGACGTCAGATTCCAGCAAGACGGATCTCGCTCCAAGAAAAAACCTCCGTCCAGGGGCTGGGCGGAGGCTTTGCGAGGGGCGTTCGCGTCGCCCGAGGCTGCGGCGGGTCAGACGCCGTCGACGGACGCGAAGCCCTCGAAGTTCGGATGGCCGAGGAACATCGGCTTGCGGTCGCCGGCGCCGCGATGGGAATCGCGGAACTGCTGCGACTTGGTCCAGGCGACGAAGTTCTCTTCCTTCTCCCAGACGGTGTGCGACGAATAGAGCGTGTGGTCTTCCGCCGTCGCGCCCTTGAGCAGGTTGAAGGACACGTAGCCCTCCATCTCGTGCAGGTTGCGCGGGCGCGAGCGCCAGACTTCCTCGAACTCGGCTTCCATGCCCTTGATGACTTTGAAGCGGTTCATGGCGATGTACATGGTCGATCTTCCGTTTGCGTGCCGATGAGGTGCGTAGATAGCGGATATGCGCCGTGCAGGCGAAAAAAATGAGGAGGGACGACCGGAAGCCGGCCTCCCCCCTCGCGTCTGTCCGCCGTCACCACACCGTCGGACAGACGTGTTCGTCAGAGGCTCAGAACTGCATCTTCGCCGTGAGCAGGAAGGTGCGGCCGCGGCCGGTGTCGCCGGTGAAGCCGCTGATGTTGGACGAGGCCGGCGTATAGGCCTTGTCGAACAGGTTGGTCACATTGGCCGAGAGGTCGAGGCCGTTGTCGAACTTGTAGTTGGCGAAGGCGTCCAGCAGCGTGTAGGCGTCCCAGTCGGCCGCGGTCGTGCCGAAGAAGCCCGCGCCGCCGCGGGTTTCGCCGACATAGCTCAGCCGGCCGCCGACGGTCAGGCGCTGCTCGAAGAAGCGCGCGCCGGCGGTCAGCGTGGCGTAGTTCTCGGGCAGGTAGCTCGCCGTGCCGAGGCCGTTCTGGGTCTCGGGCAGGTCGGAGTTGGCGTGGGTGTAGGACAGGTTGCCGAAGACGAAGCCGGCGTCGTAGGCGACTTCGAGTTCCAGGCCCTGCACCACCGAGGTGCCGGGGTTGTTGGCGAACCAGAACACGAAATTGTCGTTGTTGAACACCGTGATGTAGTTCTCGATGTCCTGGTAGTAGTAGTTGGCCTTCATGCGGAACATGTCACCTTCGGTGAGCAGGCCGTCCTTCTTGATGTTGGCGCCGATTTCCCAGCCCTTGGCCACTTCGGGCTCGAGGAAGGGGTTCGGGCTGTACGAGGTCGTCTGGCCGGGGTGGTCGCCACCGAGCAGCGTCTCGTTGATGGTCGGCGCGCGGAAGGTCTCCGCATAGGTCACGTAGGGCTGCAGCCAGTCATACGGGTTCAGCGCCACCGTGAGGCGGGGGTCGACCCGGCCGTCGGACTGATCCATGTCGTATTCGCCGGCGGGAAGTCCGACGACATTGTTCGGCCAGACCTCGGTCGTGCCCTTCAGCGTGTAGAAGTCGTAGCGAAGGCCGGCGATCACGTCGACGATGTTGTAGGAGAAGGTGTTCTCCGTGAACACGCCGCCGACCGAGCTCTTGCCGCTCGGATTGACGCCGCCCGCCTTGGACGGGGCGAGGGTATTGTAGGCGTCGACGTCGTCGTGGAAATACTCGACGCCGTTGACGGAGACGACCGAGACATCGCCGATGTTGAAGTTCGACGTGTTGGACAGGTCGAAGCCGATGCCCAGGTCTTCCGTGACGCGACCTTCGTTGTTGACGAAAGCCGAGGTGCCGGGACCGTAGGTCATCTTGACGTCGTTGACGTAGAAATTGCCGACGACATTGACCAGTTCGCTGTCCGGATCATAGACGAATCCGGCGGTGTAGGTGTTCGACTTGACGTTCTGCGACTGCGAATTCGCCGTGAAGTCGTTGTCGTAGAAGACGCCGCCGACCTTGACGCTCAGATCGTCGGTCGGATTGAACTCGCCCTTCACCAGGCCCGACAGCAGGTTCTGGCCCGTATAGGGCACCTCGATGCCGTCGCCATTCTCGTAATTGTTCGGGCTGCGGTAGCTGAGCGCGCCGGCGATCGCCGCGCCGCCGCCGGCCGAGCGCAGGGCGCCCGCCGCCATCTCGGAGAAGCCGAGGCCGTTGCTGCCCCAGGTCAGCGTCGCGAGCGCGCCCCAGTTCTTGCCATCGGTCAGGATGTCGTCGACGCCGAGCGTGCGCACATTGGCCTGGCCCATCAGCGCGCCGGCGCCGCCGGCGGTCGAGATCGCGCCGCGGGTGACGTCGACGCCGGCGACCAGCGCCGGGTCGACATAGGCGAAGCCCTGCGCCTCATGGCCGGTGAAGCGGAAGTTCTGGCGCACGCCGTCGATCGACATGTTGACGCGGCCCGAGCCTTCCAGGCCGCGGATGTTCACCGACAGGCCGGCGTTCTGGATCGAATCGCGCGAGAAGGTGCCGGGCATGGCGCGCAGCACGTTGCCGATGTTGCGCTGGCCGAACAGCTGGATCTCGTCCTCGCTGGCGGTGCTGACCGGGCCCGGGGTCGCGAACGGGTTCTTCCAGCCGTCCTGGCTCGTCGTCGAGACGATCGGGGAGAGGTAGCTCGTTTCGCCCTTGGCGGCCTTCTGCTTCAGCTCCTCGTCGGTCTCCGTGCTGCCGTTCTCGGCCGGCGTCGGAGCTGTCTGTGCTTTCGCGGCGGTCGCGGCAAAGGCGGAGAGGAGTGCCGCGGCCGTTCCAGCCATCAGCCAAGTCTTATGTCGAGCGACACGCATGCGAGCCCCGTTTGAATGTTACGTGGTGGGCCTGGCTGGCTGTCCGGGATCGCGCTTGGGCGCTCTTCGGCTCTGGCGTGCTTGGCGGATGCATCGCTCGGTTCGCGCCCCGCCCTTTCCCCCTTGGAAGAGGCGGCGCAGCGGCGTCAGCGATGTTTCACTTGCGGAGATACGAAAAGGTGAGTACGTCAGTCAACTAAATTGTTGCGAATTATTCGCAAGTTTAGAACGACTCAAAGTTGAAGCCCTCCCCGGCAAGGCAAGCGGGACAGACATGCAAGACGCACCCATGGTTGGATCCTCTCAGAATGCTGCCCCGGCGGATGCCGGACCGCGCGTCGTCTCCAGCGCCGATCTGCTCGACGGATCGCGCGAGATCATCATTCGCCATGTCGGCGAGGACTACAGGCTGCGCCTCACGCGCGCCGGCAAGCTCATATTGAACAAGTAGACGGGATCATGATGAGGCTCGCGCATACCTCCCCCTTCCACGGCACCCCGCGCCCGTTCGAGCGCTTCGCCGGCCGCCGCTTCCAGATCGTGTTCGGCCTCGCCGTCGCGGTCGGCATCACGCTCAGCGCCGTCGTCCAGTCGGTCGCGGCGGAGCGGGAAATCCAGGACGCCACGGGCCGCACGGTCAAGATCGGCAGCACCGACCGCATCGTCACCATCGGCGGCGACATCACCGAGATCGTCTACGCGCTCGGCGCCGGCGACCGCATCATCGCCCGCGACACCACCTCGTCCTATCCGCCCGAGGCCAGCGCCAAGCCGGATGTCGGCTACATGCGCGCGCTCTCGGCCGAGGGCGTGCTCTCGGTCAAGCCGGACCTGATCATCGCCGTCGAGGGCTCCGGCCCGAAGGACGCGGTCGACCTGCTCGAATCCGCCTCGGTGCCGATCGTCATCGTGCCGGAGCGCCGCTCCGGCGACAGCATCGTCGCCAAGATCCGCCTGATCGCCGACATCCTCGGCGAGAAGGAGAAGGGCGACAAGCTGGCCGATACGCTCGCGGCGCGCTTCGCCGCGCTTGAGGGCGCGGTCGCCAAGATCCCGGCGAACGAGCGCAAGAAGGCCGTCTTCCTGATGAGCCTGAACGGCGGCAAGCCGCTGGCGGCCGGCCACAACACGGCGGCCGATTCGATGATCGCGCTCGCCGGCGGCATCAATCCGATGGGGTCGGTCGAGGGCTACAAGCCCGCCTCCGACGAGGCGCTGATCGCCGCCGCCCCCGAGGTCGTGGTGATGATGATCGGCCAGGGCGGCCCGCCGAAGCCGGAGGTCGTGTTCGATTCGCCGTCGCTCCGCGCCACTCCTGCGGCCAAGGACAAGGCGCTCGTCGCCATGGACGGCCTCTATCTGCTCGGCTTCGGCCCGCGCACGGCCGACGCCGCGCGCGATCTCGCCAAGGCGCTCTATCCGACGCTCGATCTGCCCGAGTGGCCGGCGGCGAACTGATGAGCCTCGTCATGTCAGCCCCGGTCGCCGGCGACCGTCGCGGCCGCGCCATCCTCGTGACGGGCGGCCTCGTCGTGCTCCTGGTCGTCGTGTCGGTGATCTCGCTCTGCGTCGGCCCGTCCGGCCTGTCGACCGCCGAGGTGGCCGGCCTCCTGACCGACGCGATGGCCGGCCGCTTCTCCGACATCAACAGCGTCAACCACGTCATCCTGTTCGACATCCGCATCCCGCGCACCCTTCTGGGCGCGATGGTCGGCGCGGCGCTGGCGCTGGCCGGCGCGATGATGCAGGGCCTGTTCCGCAACCCGCTCGCCGATCCCGGCCTCGTCGGCGTCTCGGCGGGCGCGGCGCTCGGCGCCGTGCTGGTGATCGTGCTCGGCGGCGCGTTCCTGACCCCGGTGATGGATTTCCTCGGCATTGGCGCGTTGCCGATCGCCGCCTTCTTCGGCGGCCTCGGCACGACGCTCCTGCTCTACGGCATCGCCACGCGGCAGGGCCGCACCTCGGTCGCCACCATGCTGCTCGCCGGCATCGCGCTCGGCGCCATCGCGGGCGCCATCACCGCCTATCTCGTCTTCCGCAGCAACGACTTCCAGCTGCGCGAGCTGACCTTCTGGTCGATGGGCGGCCTCGGCGGCGCGACGTGGCAGAAGCTCGCCCTCTCGCTGCCCTTTGTCATCGGCGTGTTCATCGCCATGCCGTTCACGGCGCGCGGCCTCGACGCGCTGGTGCTCGGCGAATCCGAGGCGCGCCATCTCGGCTTCAACACGCAGTGGCTGAAGAGCCTGATCATCTTCGTCGTCGCGCTCGCCGTCGGCGTGTCGGTGGCCTTCGCCGGCATCATCGGCTTCGTCGGCATCGTCGTGCCGCATGTGCTGCGCCTGGCGATCGGGCCGGAGCACCGGACGCTGCTGCCGGCGACGGCGCTGCTCGGCGCGACGCTCCTGATCGTCGCGGACATGATCTGCCGCACCATCGTCGCGCCGGCCGAACTGCCGATCGGCATCGTCACCGCCACGATCGGCGCGCCCTTCTTCCTGTCGATCCTGCTCAGGAAGCGCGGCGTCGTCGATCTCTAGGAGCCGGATCGGCTCGGGCAATCGTTCATGACCGGGTGGCGGCGCCGACCTGCCTCCGCCACCCCGAAGCAATCGATCCTGAAAAGCGGACGCCACCATGCTCGAAGTCCAAGATCTCACCGTCCGCGCCGGCAAGCGCGCCATCCTCGACCGCGTGTCGCTCAAGGTCGCGCCGGGCGAACTGACCGTGGTGGTCGGGCCGAACGGGGCCGGCAAGTCGACCATCATGAAGGCGGTGACCGGCGAATTGCGCGCCGCCGAGGGGCGCATCACGCTGGACGGCAAGGCCATCTCCGCCTATCCGGCCTATGAGATGGCGCGCCGCCGCGCCGTGCTGCCGCAGGCCTCGTCGCTCGCCTTTCCCTTCACCGTGCATGAAGTCGTGCGCCTCGGCACCAGCGGCGCGCTGTCCGCCGCGGATCGCGCCGCCCGCGTCGCCGCCGCGCTGATCCGCGTCGACCTGAACGGCTTCGGCGGCCGCTTCTTCCAGGAGCTCTCCGGCGGCGAGCAGCAGCGCGTGCATCTGGCCCGCGTGCTCTGCCAGGTCTGGGAGCCGGTCGTCGACGGCGTGCCGCGCTACCTCTTCCTCGACGAGCCGACGGCGAGCCTCGATCTGCGCCACCAGCTGCTGACCCTCGACACCGCGCGCGCCTTCGCCGGGGCAGGCGGCGGCGTCGTGGCGATCCTGCACGACCTCAACCTCGCGGCGCTCTATGCCGACAAGATCATCGTCGTCAGCAATGGCCGCATCGCGGCCGACGGCCCGCCGCGCGATGTGATCACCGACGCCATGATGCGCGAGGTGTTCGGCGTCAGCGTGCATGTCGGCGGGGTTCCGGCCGACGCTCCCTTCATCCTGCCGCATACCGCGCGCGCCGCCTGACCGGATTCACCTGTCGTTGCAGCGGCGCGGAGAACGTGATTTCCCGCGGCGGAATCATGCCCTAGATTGCGCCTCCCGCAATGCCTGACAGGGATTCGAACATGGCCGCCAAGAAGTCCGTGCCGACGCGCACGGTCCTGATCATCGATGTCGGCACGTCGTCGGTGAAGGCTGCCCTGTTCGACGAAAACGGCCGCACGCTGCGCTCGGCCGACGCCCCGGTGGCGACGTCGGTTCCCCATCCCGGCCGGGCCGAGCAGGATCCCGCGCTCTGGTGGAAGGCGACGATCGCCGCCGTGAACGGCCTCGCCGTCGACAGCCTGCCGATCGCCATCACGCTGACCGGCTCGATGCAGAACGTCATCCTGCTCGGGCGCGAGGGCACCAGCCTGCGCCCGGCGCTGCTCTATAGCGATGCGCGCGTCAGCGAGGGCGAGATGGCCGCGCTGAAGGCGCAACTGCCCGGCGATTTCGAGCAGCGGATCGGCAACCGCGCCGAGCCGGCGCTCTGCCTGTTCCGGCTCGACTGGCTCCTGAACCACGAGGCCGACATCATGGCGCGGGTCGAGCGCGTGCTGTTCGGCGCCAAGGACGCGATGATCCACCGCATGACCGGCCGCGCCGTGGTCGATCCGACCTGCGCCACGACCACGGGCCTGCTCAATCTCGCCGCGCGCCACTGGGACGCCACGATCCTCGCCGCGATCGGCATGTCGCCGGCGATCCTGCCCGACATTCTCGATGCCGACGCGCTGGCCGGGCCGCTGCTGCCGGAGCCCGCCGCCGCCCTCGGCCTGGTGCCGGGCATTCCGGTCTATGTCGGCGCCGGCGACGGCGGCGCCACCGCCTGGGGCACGGCGAGCGAGCGGCACGACCAGCCGCACGCCTATCTCGGCACCACCGGCTGGATCGCGGCCACCATGCCCTATGCCGTGGCGAAGCCGCCGCGCGACGCCTACACGTTGGCCGCCCCGGTCGGCACCGACGTCATCGTCATCTCGCCCTTCCTCGCCGCCGGCCTCGCCATCGACTGGTTCGCCGGCGTCGCCGGCCGGTCGGTCGCCGAACTCTACGCGGCGGCCGAGCAGCACGACGCCAGCCCGCCCGGCGCGCTGTTCCTGCCCTATCTGATCGGCGAGCGGGCGCCGTTTTCCGACCGCGCCGTGCGCGGCGCCTTCCTCGGCCTCGATCGGGAGCATTCTTCCGACGCGCTCGCCTATGCCGTGCTCGAGGGCCTCGCCCACGCCATCCGCGACAATCTCGACGCGCTGCCGATCCCGCCCAAGGCGATCGCGCTGGCCGGCGGCGTCGCCGGCAGCCTGACGGTCGCGCATCTGATCGCCGACGTCACCGGCGCGCGCGTCACCGTGCCCTCGGCGAGCCGCATCGTCACCGCCTATGGCGCCTTCCGCATCATCGCGCCGATCATCGGCCTGGCGCCCAAGGGCGCCGCCGCCAAGGCCGCTGGCGGGAGAGCGAAGCCGGGCCGCAAGGCGAGCGCCGCCGCCAGCGACGAGACGGTGGTCGCGCCGCGCCCCGAGCGCGCCAGGCGGGCGTCGAGGCGCTTCGCCGCCTATCGGCAGGCGGCCGGCCATGCGCGGGCGCTCGCCGCGGCGCTCGATCCGGCGCTCTGAGGGCGCGTCTGGCCGCTTGCGCCGGGGGCGGGGGAGGCGATATCACTGGCGCCGAACCCAAGGGGGAGAACAAAAAATGCGGGCTGGAATTCTTGGCTTGGCCTTTGCAGGCCTGATGGCTTCGACGGCGGCGTCGCTCGCCGCCGACGTGGCAGTGCTGACGCCCTATCAGAGCTCGGTCGCCACCAACCAGATGATCACCGTGTTCCAGGACAAGGCCAGGGCGGCCGGCTGGAACGCGACCGTCGTCGACACGCGCGGCGACATGGGCCAGCTCGCCAGCCGCATCGAGGACGTCGTCAACGCCAAGGTGGCGGCGATCGTGCTCGTCAGCGTCGACCCGACCCAGATCCAGGACCAGGTCAGCGCCGCCGCGGCGGCCGGCATCCCGGTCGTCACCATCGACGGCGGCAAGGCGCCCGGCGTCGCGCTCAACGTCACCTCGGACAATTTCGAGCTCGGCACCAAGCTCTCCGACTTCCTGTTCGAGAAGCTCGGCGGCAAGGGCAACATCGTCAAGTTCTTCCATTCCGCCCATCCGGGCGTGCACCAGCGCGAGCTGGCGCTCGACGCGGCGCTGAAGAAGAACCCCGACATCAAGGTGATCGCCGAGCACTATGTGGTGGTGCCGGGCCCGATCGACGACGTCCGCAAGGCGACCGAGAACCTGCTCAAGAGCCAGGGCGACCAGATCGACGCGGTCTGGGCCGCGTGGGACGAGCCGGCGATCGGCGCCCAGCTCGCCATCGAGGCTGACAAGCCGGACGCCAAGATCATCATCGCCGGCATCGACGGCAATCCGCAGGCGATCGAGCTGATCAAGGCGTGCTCGCACATCAAGGGCACCGTTAGCCAGGACTTCGACGCCATGGCCGGCCTCGCCGCCGATGGGCTGGCCGGGATCCTCGCCGGCAAGACGCCGGAAAAGGCCGAGATCTATGCCCCGGCCAAGCTGATCACCCCGGAGTCGCTGGGCGTCACCTGCCCGTGAGCCGACCGCCTTTCCTCGCGCTGGACGGCCTCGTCAAGCATTTCGGCGCGACGAAAGCCCTCGATGGCGCCGATCTCGTTCTCGAAGCGGGATCGGTGCACGCGCTTGTCGGCGAGAACGGCGCCGGCAAGTCGACCCTGATCAAGACGCTGTCCGGCCTCTACCAGCCGGATGCCGGGACGATCCGCCTCGACGGCGCGCCGGTCACGATCGAAGGTCCGCGCGCGGCGGAGGCGCTGGGGCTCCGCTTCATCCATCAGGAACTGAACCTCGTTCCGCATTTCGACGCGGTCGGCAATGCCTGGATCGGTCGGCGCCATCCGCGCCGCGGACCGTTCATCGACGGCCGCGCCATGCGGGCGAGGGTGGCGCAAGTGGCGGCGCGCATCGCGCCCGATCTGCCGCTCGACAAGCCCGCCGCGCGGCTGGCGCCCGGCCAGCGCCAGATGGCGGAAATCGTCCGCGCCCTGATGGAGCCGGCCCGCCTCGTCGTCATGGACGAGCCCACGTCGAGCCTGTCGGAGGGCGAGGCGGAACGGCTGCACGCGATCGTGCGCCAGCTCGCCGCCGAGGGCTGCGCGGTGCTGTTCATCTCGCATCGCCTCGACGAGGTGCTCGACCTCTGCGACCGCTACACCGTGCTGCGCAACGGCCGCACGGTCGGCGCGGGAGCCATCGCCGATATCGATCGCGCCGGCCTGGTGGCGCGGATGTCGGGGCAGGGCGCTCCCTCCCCTCTCCCTGAGGGAGAGGTCGGCCCGCAGGACCAGGTGCGGGTTCACGGCGTTCCCGGAGAGTTCCCTAAACCCTCACCCGCCGCACTTCGTGCGTCGACCTCTCCCTCAGGGAGAGGGGAGGAGGAGAGGGGTACCATCTCGGTCTCTCCGGATGAATCCGCCGCTTCCCCGGCATTCCCCCGCCCCAGCCCTCCCCACAAGGGGGAGGGGGCGAGCGGCCAAAAGCCCGTCCTCGCCGCCGATCTGGCCTTCGGGCCGGCGGGCAGCCGCTTCGCCATCGAGCTTCGCCCCGGCGAGATCGTCGGGCTCTACGGCCTCGTCGGCGCGGGACGATCCTCGCTGCTGCGCACGCTCTGGGGCGCCACGCCGGGGCGCGGCCTGATCGCCATCGACGGCCAGGTGCCCGGGCATGGGCCGGCCGGCCGCATCGCCCGCGGCATGGCCTATGTGCCCGAGGACCGCCGCCGCGAGGGCCTCGCCCTGGCGCTCTCGATCGAAGACAATCTGGCGCTGGCGCATCTCGCCGATTTCCGCGCCCGCCTTTCCCTCCCGCTGCCGTCGCGCGCCAAGATCCGCGCCTTCGCCAGGAAGACCGGCGATCGCCTCCGCCTCGTCGCCGCCGGTCCGGATCGTTCGCCGGCGACGCTTTCCGGCGGCAACCAGCAGAAGCTTCTCTTCGGCCGCTGGCTCGGCCGCTCCGTCCGCGTCCTGCTCGTCGACGAGCCGACGCGCGGCGTCGATGTCGGTGCCAAGGGGGAGATCCATGCCGAGATGCGCCGCATCACGGCGGACGGCGCCGGCGTGCTGATGGCGACCAGCGACATCGAGGAACTGCTCGCCCTTTCCACCCGCGTCCTCGTGCTCCATGCCGGCCGGCTGGTCGCCGCGCTCGACGGACCTTCGCTCACCCGCGCGGCCGTCGTCGCCGCCGCCTTCGGCCATGCTCCCGACGAGCTGCCCTCGGAACTCTCCGTATGATCCTCTTCCGCCGCTACGGCACGCTCTTCGCGCTGGCGCTGATCGTCCTCGTCTTCGCCATCGCTTCGCCGCGGGCCTTCGGCTCGGTCGCGAATCTCGTCAACATCACGCAGCAGATGTCGCTGCTCGCGATCGTCGCCATCGGCGCGACGCTGGTGATGGTGCTGGGCGAGTTCGACCTCTCGGTCTCGGCCGTCGTCTCGTTCGCCGGCATCGCCGCCGCCGCGCTGTTCGCGGCCGGCGTGCCGATCGCCGTCGTCATGCTCGCCGTGCTGGCCGCCAGCCTCGCCATGGGCGCGGTCTCCGGCTTCCTCGTCGCGCGATACAAGGTGCCGAGCTTCATCGCGACGCTCGCCTTCGGCACGGTGATCGGCGGCCTCACCTTCTGGATCTCGAACGGCGCGACGCTGTTTTCCGGCATTCCCCCCGCCTTCCGCGATCTAGGCCGCGGCACCATCCTGGGCGTGCCGGTGCCGACGCTCTGGCTTGCCGGCGTCGCGGTCCTGTTCTGGCTGCTGCTCGACAAGACAGAGCTTGGCCGCCGCCTCTACGCGATCGGCGGCAACCGCGAGGCGGCCCGCCTCGTCGGTCTGCCGGTGCGGCGCGACATGATCGTCGCCTTCGCGCTCTGCGCGGCGCTCGCCGGCCTCGCCGGCCTGCTTCTGACGGCGCGCCTCGGCAGCGCCCATCCGACCGGCGGCGGCGGCTATCTGCTGCAGGCCTATGCGGCCGTCTTCCTCGGCATGACGGCGTTCCGCGAGGGCGAGCCGAGCGTGCCCGGCACTCTGGTCGGCGCGGCGATCATCGCCGTCGTCTCGAACGGCCTCACCATTCTCGGCGTGCCGAGCTTCCTGCAGGATCTCCTGACCGGCGCGATCATCCTCGCCGCCGTCCTCGTCCGCAACGTCGCGCGGGACGAGGCCTGAGCCTTTCTCAGGCGGAGGGTGGCGCGAGAGCGCGCCTGCGCCCGCCGAAGGCCGCGAGGCTGGCGCCCGCGACGACCAGTATGGTGGCGGCGAGCAGCATCAGGCTGGGCTCCGCCTGCCCGGTCAAGACCAGGATCAGCGTCGAAAGCGGCGGCGCGGCATAGGACATGGCGCCGAGCAGCGCCAGCCTGCCATGCTTGGTGGCGTGGTCCCAGGCGACGAAGGCGGCGCCGATCGGGCCGATGCCGAGCGCCAGCAGCGCCAGCGACGCGCCGAGATCCGGCATGACGAAGGACTCGCCGATGGCGAGATGACAGAGCGCCGCCAGCACCGCCACAAGGGCGCAGACGATGATCATCGGCTCGCTGCCGGGCGCGTTGATGCGGTTGTTCAGCACCGAATAGAGCGACCAGGTGAAGGCGCAGACCAGCGCCGCCAGATAGCCGGCCATTGCCGTGCCGCTCGCCTCGACCGGGCCGGGGCCGCCGACGAGCAGCAGCGTCGCGGCGAAGCCCATGACGGCGCCAAGGATCTGCGGCGCGCCGAGCTTCGTCGTGCCGCCGGGGATCAGCCCGGAGAACAGCACGATCAGCAGCGGCCAGAGATAGTTGATCAGGCTCGCCTGCGCCGGCGGCGCCAGCCGCAGCGCGGCGAAATAGAGCGCGTGATAGGCGAAGATCGCCACCGTGGTGAGGATCCAGGCGCGCAGCGGCCAGCGCGTCAGGCCGTGCCGGACGCCGGACCAGCCGCGCATCGCCGTGAAGCCGACCAGCGCCGCCACCGCCGCGATCGCGAAGGTGATGGCGAGCGCCTCGAAGGTCGGCACGGCCCGGCTCGCGCCGGTGAGCGCGGCGAGGCAGGCCCAAAGGCCGATCGCCGCCGCGCCGATCGCGGTCGCGGAACCGGATTCGCGCCTCAATTGGCGGACCGCACGGTGCCCGACGCGGCGTCGATGGCGCGGAAGTCCGAAACGATGGGATGCGTCTGGTCCGGCGGGATCACGACCTCGCCGCGGTCGAGGCCGATCGTCTTCATGCCGGCGTCGCGCGCCGCGTCGAGTTCCCTCGTGTTGTCGGAGAGGAACAGGATTTCCTGCGGCGCGAGGCCGATCTCGCGGGCGATCGCGGCGTAGGAGGACGCGTCCAGCTTCGAGCCGATGGCGGTGTCGAAATAGCTGGAGAAGAGCGGCGTCAGGTCGCCGGAATGGGTGAAGCCGAAGATCAGCTTCTGCGCCAGCACCGAGCCGGACGAATAGACGTAGAGGGCGAGCCCGTCCTGCTTCCAGGCCTTCAGCCCGTCGATCGCGTCGGGATAGATGTCGCCCTTGAGTGCGCCCGAGCGATAGCCGTCCTCCCAGATCATGCCCTGCAGCGTCTTGAGCGGCTTCGCCTTGCGGTCCTCGTCGATCCAGCTGGCAAGCAGGGCGATCGTGCCGGCCTGGTCGAGATCGGGCTTTGCCGCCAGCTCGCGCGCCTCGGCCAGCGCCGCGGCGACCACCGGGTCGGACGCGTTCTCGGCGACGAAGGCGCCGAGCCGGCTCCTTGCATAGGGGAACAGCACGTCCTTGACGAAGGAGATCGACGAGGTCGTCCCCTCGATATCGGTCAGCACGGCACGAATCTGCGGGGTCGGCATCGATCTCGCCTTGTTGGTTGTGGCACTTCCGCCTCTACTCGATTACGTGAGGGCGGTCATCTCCTTTGGCGTGGAGCCCCTCATGAAAGTCGACGGCGTCGCCTATCGCTCGATCTGGCGCGATCCTTCCGAGACGACGGTCACCGTCATCGACCAGACGCTGCTGCCGCATCGTTTCGCGACGCTGCCGCTTGCGACGGTCGCCGATGCGATCGACGCGATCAAGCGCATGGTCGTGCGCGGCGCGCCGCTGATCGGCGTCACCGGCGCCTATGGCTATGCGATGGCGATGCGCGACGATCCGTCCGACGCCAATCTCGACGCCGCCTTCGACGCCATCAACGCCGCCCGCCCGACGGCGGTCAATCTGCGCTGGGCGCTGGAGCGCATGCGCGACGAGATCCGCAAGCACGCCGCGGCCGAGCGCGCCGCCGCCGCCTATGCCGCCGCCGACCGGCTGCATGCCGAGGACATCGAGACCAACGGCACCATCGCCGCGCATGGCGCCCGGCTGATCCGCGAGATCTGGGAGGCGAACGGCCGCTCGCGCCCCGTCAATGTGCTGACCCATTGCAACACCGGCTGGATCGCCTGCGTCGACTGGGGCACGGCGCTCGGCGCCATCTACCGCGCCCATGACGACGGCGTTCCCGTCCATGTCTGGGTCGACGAGACCCGGCCGCGCAACCAGGGCGCCAGCCTGACGACATGGGAACTCGGCGCGCATGGCGTGCCGCACACGCTCGTCGTCGACAATGCCGGCGGCCACCTGATGCAGCATGGCCAGGTCGATATCTGCCTCGTCGGCGCCGATCGCGTCACGGCGGCGGGCGACGCCTGCAACAAGATCGGCACCTATCTGAAGGCGCTGGCGGCGAAGGACAATGGCGTGCCGTTCTATGTCGTGCTGCCCGGCTCGACGATCGACTGGCGCATCGAGGACGGGCTTGCCGGCATCGAGATCGAGGAACGGGCGCCTGACGAGGTGACGCATATCTCGGGAATCGCCGGCGATGGCTCGATCGTCAAGGTGCGCCTGACCCCGAAGGGCACGCGGGCCGGCAACCCGGCCTTCGACGTGACCCCGGCGCGGCTGGTGACGGGCCTCGTCACCGAGCGCGGCGTGGCGCCGGCGAGCCGCGACGGCCTGCGCAAGCTCTACCCCGAGAAGGGGTGAGGGGCGGCGCAAGCCATCAAGCCTCTGGCCCGGCTCGGCCATCATCCTGAGGTGCTTCGCGGTAAGCGAAGCCTCGAAGGAGGATCCAGCGGGGCCATCCCGGTATGAAGATGAAATCCGAGCGGCGTTCATGGCGTTCCCTGGACCCTCCTTCGAGGCCCGGCTTCGCCGGACACCTCAGGATGATGGTCGAGTTTGGGAGTCCGTAGGACTCACGGGCCGTTCTTGAACGTTCCCTGGGGCCGGGTCTCCGTCGTGCCCTGGCGCTTCGTGCCGCGCGCCGTGTTGCAGAAGCACGTCGTGCCGACGCGCTCGAGGCGGCCGGTGGGGCATGTGCCGGTCAGCACGCGGCACTGGTTGCCGGAGAGGCTGGGGACCGTCGGCGCGCCGGGCGTCTGGATCGTCGGGATCGGAACGTCGAACATCTTCGGCTGGTTGAACAGGCCCGGCTGTTGGAACAGGTCGCGCGCTTCGGCCGGCAGCGCCGCCAGGCAGAGCAGGAAGGCCAACGCGCCTAGGGCTGGGACACGTCTCATCTTTCTTTCTCCATGCGGCGCGCGATACGCCTCCGGCCATTCTAGCAGGTCCCTCCAGCCCGGCCTTGCACCGAATTCCAGCGGGCTTTCGGTCACGGGGCGGCTATGTTAGGAAGGCCTCGAATAGCGCCGGGGCCCGAATGCCCCGGTGTTCCTAGGATAGTGCGCGCGCCCGGATTTGCGAGGTCGCGCGCCCAACAGAGGTAGAGTGACGGCATGGCAGACCGCCCGTCGAGCTTCGACTATGAGGCTCTGCTCGCCTGCGGGCGGGGTGAATTGTTCGGCGAGGGCAACGCGCAATTGCCGCTGCCGCCCATGTTGATGTTCGACCGCATCACCTCGATCAGCGAGGAAGGCGGCGAATTCGGCAAGGGCCACATCCGCGCCGAGCTCGACGTCAATCCGGACCTCTGGTTCTTCCAGTGCCACTTCAAGGGCGATCCGGTGATGCCGGGCTGCCTCGGCCTCGACGCCATGTGGCAGATGCTGGGCTTCTTCCTCGGCTGGAGCGGTTCGCCCGGCCGCGGCCGCGCGCTCTCGACCGGCGAGATCAAGTTCTCCGGCATGGTCGTTCCGAGCGTGAAGAAGGTCGAATATGGCGTCGATCTGAAGCGCGTCCTGCGCTCCAAACTGGTGCTCGGAATCGGTGACGGCTGGTTGAAGGCGGACGGCGTCACCATCTACCGGGCCAAGGACCTCCGCGTCGGCCTGTTCCAGGGCGACGCGACACCTGCCGTCGGTTGATGGCGGGGCCGGCCCGATGGGCCGGCCGGTCATGGCCGAACGATAGAATTCAGGAAGGACAGCGAGCGATGAAGCGGGTCGTAGTGACCGGGACGGGTATCGTCTCCTCCATCGGCAACAACACCCAGGAAGTGCTGGCGAGCCTGCACGAGGCCCGGAGCGGCATCACCGCCGCCAAGGACTTCGCCGAGCTCGGCTTCCGCTGCCAGGTGCAGGGCATGCCGACGCTCGACGCGGCCGAGGTCGTCGACCGCCGCGCCATGCGCTTCCACGGCGGCGGCACCGCCTGGAACCATGTCGCCATGGAGCAGGCGATCCGCGATTCCGGCCTCGAGGAGAGCGAAGTCTCGAACGAGCGCACCGGCATCATCATGGGCTCCGGCGGCCCGTCGACCCGCGCCATCGTCGAGGCGGCCGACATCACCCGCCAGAAGGGCCCGAAGCGCGTCGGCCCGTTCGCCGTGCCGAAGGCGATGTCCTCGACCGCCTCGGCGACGCTCGCCACCTGGTTCAAGATCAAGGGCGTGAACTATTCGATCTCCTCCGCCTGCGCGACATCCAATCATTGCATCGGCAACGCCTATGAGATGATCCAGTACGGCAAGCAGGACGTGATGTTCGCCGGCGGCTGCGAGGAACTCGACTGGACGCTCTCCGTGCTGTTCGACGCCATGGGCGCCATGTCGTCCAAGTACAACGACCGCCCGGCCGTCGCCTCGCGCCCCTATGACAAGAACCGCGACGGCTTCGTCATCGCCGGCGGTGCCGGCGTGCTGGTGCTCGAAGAGCTCGAGCACGCCAAGGCGCGCGGCGCCCGCATCTATGGCGAGGTCGTCGGCTACGGCGCCACCTCGGACGGCTACGACATGGTCGCGCCGTCGGGCGAGGGCGCCATCCGCTGCATGCGCCAGGCGATCTCGACCGTGAAAGGCCCGATCGACTACATCAACCCGCACGCCACCTCGACGCCGGCCGGCGACGCGCCCGAGATCGAGGCGATCCGCACCGTGTTCGGCTCGGGCGACAAGTGCCCGCCGATCTCGGCGACCAAGGCGCTGACCGGCCATTCGCTGGGCGCGACCGGCGTGCAGGAGGCGATCTACAGCCTCTTGATGATGAACAACCGCTTCATCGCGGAATCGGCCAATATCGAAGAGCTGGATCCGGCCTTCGCCGACATGCCGATCGTGCGCAAGCGCATCGACGACGCGAAGATCGACACCGTTCTCTCCAATTCCTTCGGCTTCGGCGGCACCAACGCCTCGCTGGTCCTCCAGCGCTACGTCGCCTGAGCCCAACTCCAACAAGGACTTCCGTATGACGGCACCGATCAGCAACCTGATGAGCGGCAAGCGCGGCCTCATCATGGGTGTCGCCAACGATCATTCGATCGCCTGGGGCATCGCCAGGACGCTCGCCGCCCATGGCGCCGAGCTCGCCTTCACCTATCAGGGCGAAGCCTTCGGGCGGCGGGTCAAGCCGCTCGCCGACAGCGTCGGCGCCAAGCTGCTGCTGCCCTGCGACGTCGAGGACGTCGCCTCGGTCGACAGCGTCTTCGCGGCGCTGAAGGCCGAATGGGGCTCGATCGACTTCATCGTCCATGCCATCGGCTTTTCCGACAAGAACGAGCTGAAGGGCCGCTACGCCGACACGACGCGCGACAATTTCGTGAAGACGATGGTGATCTCCTGCTTCTCCTTCACGGAGATCGCCAAGCGCGCCGCGGCGCTGATGACCGATGGCGGCTCGATCCTGACGCTGACCTATGGCGGCTCGACCCGCGTCATGCCGAATTACAACGTCATGGGCGTCGCCAAGGCGGCGCTCGAATCGTCGGTGCGCTATCTCGCCATGGATTTCGGCGGCGACAACATCCGCGTCAACGCGATCTCGGCCGGCCCGGTCCGCACGCTCGCCGGTTCCGGCGTCGCCGATGCCCGCATCATGTACAACTACCAGAAGAAGAATTCGCCGCTCCGCCGCACCGTCTCGCTGGAAGAGATCGGCGGCTCGGCGCTCTATCTGCTGTCGGAGCTCGGCGCCGGCGTCACCGGCGACGTGCACTTCGTCGATTCCGGCTACAACATCGTCTCGATGCCGCGCCTGGAAGAGCTGAAGGTGCACGAGGCCCATGCCGAGGCCAACAACCCGCAGGCGGTCGACTAGGGACTGGTTTCTCCTGCCAGGTTTCAAAGGGCGCCCGCTGCGGCGCCCTTTTTCGTTTTGCGCGGGATTTTTGCCGGGCTCGGCCTATCGCCACCCTCTCCGTCATCCCTGCGAAAGCGGGATCCAGGTCGGTCGCGCGCTCGGCCCTTCCAAAGAGCTGGTTGAATGGGCCCTCGCCATCGCGAGAACCCCGAGCATCCCCACTGGCACCAAACCCCGCCGCCCTCTATGACGACGGGCATGCTGCCCGTCGATGATGCCCTTCCCGACCTCAAGGCCGCGCTGGAACGCGGAAACAGCGCCGTGCTGGTGGCGCCGCCCGGCGCCGGCAAGACCACGCGTGTGCCGCTGGCGCTGATGGATGCGCCGTGGCGGGGCGATCGTCGCATCCTGATGCTGGAGCCGCGCCGGCTGGCCGCCCGCGCCGCCGCCCGCCGCATGGCCGAGACGCTCGGCGAGGCAGTCGGCCAGACCGTCGGCTATCGCGTCCGGCTGGAGAAGAAGGTCTCGGCCCGTACCCGGATCGAGATCGTCACCGAGGGCGTCTTCACCCGCATGATCCTCGACGATCCGCAGCTCGACGGCGTCGCCGCGGTGATCTTCGACGAGTTCCACGAGCGCAGCCTCGACGGCGATCTCGGCCTGGCGCTGGCGCTCGACGCGCAGTCCGCGCTGCGCGAGGACCTGCGCATCCTCGTCATGTCGGCGACCATCGACGGCGCGCGCGTGGCGCGGCTCTTGGGGGATGCGCCGGTGGTGGAAAGCCTAGGCCGCATGTTCCCGGTCGAGACGCGGCATGGCGGCCGCGATCCCGCCCGCCGCATCGAGGACGACGTCGCCGACGCGGTGCGCCGCGCGCTCGCGACGGATGCCGGCAGCCTGCTCGTCTTCCTGCCCGGCCAGGCCGAGATCCGCCGCGTCGCCGAGCGGCTGGAAGGCCGCGTCGGCGATCCTGTCGAGATCGCGCCGCTCTATGGCGCGCTCGATTTTTCCGCGCAGGATCGCGCCATCCGGCCGGCCGTGCCGGGAAAACGCAAGGTCGTGCTGGCGACCGCGATCGCCGAGACCTCGCTGACCATCGAGGGCGTCCGCGTCGTCATCGATTCGGGCCTCGCCCGCGCGCCCGTCTACGAGCCGGCGACCGGGCTGACGCGGTTGGAGACGCGGCGCGTCTCGCGGGCCTCCGCCGACCAGCGTCGCGGCCGCGCCGGCCGCACGGAGCCCGGGATCTGCTACCGGCTCTGGGAAGAGGGCCAGACGGCGGCGCTCGCTCCCTTCGACCGGCCGGAGATGCTGGAAGCGGACCTCGCGCCGCTGGTGCTCGATCTTGCCAGCTGGGGGGTCGCCGATCCCGCGCAACTCGCCTTTCTCGATCCGCCGCCGAAGCCGGCCTGGGAGGAAGCGGTGGCGCTGCTGACCCGGCTCGACGCGCTCGACGCCGACCGCCGCCTGACCAGGGAAGGCGAGGCTCTCGCCCGCCTCGCGGTGAGCCCGCGCCTCGGCCACATGCTGCGCAAGGGCGCGGCGCTCGGCCTTGGCGGCCTCGCCGGGGCGATCGCCGCGCTCCTCTCCGAGACCGGGCTCGGCGGCAATGACGCGGATCTGCGCGAGCGGCTGCGCCGGCTCTATGCGGCGCGCGATCCGAGGAGCCGGGACTCGCTCGGGCTCGCCGCGCGCTGGGCCCGCGATGCCGGCGCGAAGGGCGAGGACGGCCGCGCCGAGATCGAGGAGGCGGGGGTGCTGACCGCCTTCGCCTTTCCCGACCGCATCGCCATGGCGCGCGGGGCGCCCGGCGCCTTCGTGATGGCGAACGGGCGCGGCGGCGTGCTCGATCCGGCCGACGCGCTGTCGCGCGAACCGTTCCTCGCCGTCGCGAGCCTGCAGGGCGCGGCCGAGAACGCCCGCATCCTGGCCGCCGCTCCCATCTCGCGCGACGCGATCGAGGCGCATTTCGGCGAGCAGATCGTCGAGGAGGAGGGCGTTGCCTTCGATCCGCAGACCGGTTCCGTGCGTGGCAGGAGCGTTCGGCGGCTGGGCCGGCTGGTGCTGGCCGACCGCGCCAGCGCGAAGCCTTCCGATGCCGCCGTGCAGGCGGCGCTCGTCGCCGAGATCCGCCGGCGCGGCGTCGCGGCGTTGCCATGGGAAAAAGCGGCGGAACAGTTCCGCGCCCGCATCGCCTTCCTGCATGCCCGCCTCGGCGGGGACTGGCCGGATGTTTCCCACGCGGCGCTGGCGCGAAGCCTCGACGCCTGGCTCGGGCCGTTCCTGAGTGGCAAGCGCCGCCTCGACGCGGTGACGCCGGGCCTGCTGCATGAGGGGCTTGCTAGCCTCGTGCCCTGGGACAAGCGCGCGACGCTCGATCGCCTGGCGCCGACGCATTTCGACGCGCCGTCGGGTTCGCGCGTGCCGATCGACTATTCCGACGAGAACGGGCCGGTGCTGGAAATCCGGGTGCAGGAATTGTTCGGCCTCGACCGTCATCCCTCGGTCGCGGACGGCGCGGTGCCGGTGACGGTGACGCTGCTGTCGCCGGGCCATCGGCCGATCCAGATCACCCGGGACCTGCCCGGCTTCTGGCGCGGCTCGTGGAAGGATGTCCGCTCCGACATGCGCGGCCGCTACCCGAAGCATGTCTGGCCCGACGATCCGCTCGCCGCGCAGGCGACCGCTCGCGCCAAGCCGCGCGGCACCTGATCGCCGGGGGCGGGACTCGGAATTGCCATTCTGTGGCGGCATCGTCGGGGATCGCCGAATCACCCGTCACCCGTCGCGGAAAGGAACGACCATGAAGATTGATCCCGTCGCCATCGATGCGGCCGTGACCAAGGACGCGCTTCTGGTCAGCCTGGCCGACGGGCGCGAACTCGCGACCCCGATCGACTGGTTCCCCCGCCTGGTCGGCGCGACGCGGGCCGAGCGCGAGAACTGGCAGATCACCGGGCGCGGCGAGGGCCTGCACTGGCCGGATCTCGGCGAGGACATCGCGGTCGCGAGCCTGCTGCGGATCAGCTGAGCTTCGGCTGCGTGGCTGGCCTAGGCTCAGCCATAATGCGGGACTCCGCCGTCATCCCCGCGCAGGCGGGGATCCATTCGGCTGGGTTGTATCCAAGGAATCAAGACCTTAGGGGTCGAGGCCTCGGCTGTATGGATCCCCGCCTTCGCGAGGATGACGGCGGTGCGTTGGGTTCGGCTGGCGCTGATCCCGGAAAAAGGCGGCGCCGGTCCCCCTTTCGAAGGGCGAGGGAACCGATGCAACTTATTTCACCCAGCGCCTGCCTTCGGTGACGACGCCGAAGAACTCGGGGTGGCGGGCATAGGCGGTGATGCCGGCGAGCGCCGGCTCGGGATGGACGACGACCGAGGTCGGCATGCGGTCCATCATCGCCTGATGCGGCACCTTGTCGATGAAGGCGCGGCGGAAGCCGCTTTCCTTCAGGAAGGGCGCGATCTTGGCGGCGATGCCGCCGGCCAGGAACACGCCGCCATGGGCCATGAAGGTCAGCGCCAGATTGCCGGCCAGGCGGCCGAGATGCACGCAGAACAATTCCAGCGCCTCCTCGGCCACGGCGTCGGAGCGCTCGATCGCCGCCGCCGTGATGCCGGACGGGTCGTCGAAGCGGGGCGCCTCGCCATGGGCGCTGGCGACGGCGCGGTAGAGCCGGACAAGGCCGCTGCCGCAGAGCAGCGTCTCGCCCTCGATGCGGGCGAAGGCGTCGCCCTGGTAGGGCCGATCGAGATGCGGCCAGATCTCGAAGTCGCGCCGGCTCACGGGGGCGAGGTCGATATGGCCGCCTTCGCCGGGAACCGGCACCCAGCTGCCATTGGCGTGGATCAGCGCGGCGGCGCCAAGCCCGGTGCCGGGGCCGACCACGACGCGCGCCGCATTGGCGACCGGCGCGCCGTCGCCGACCGGCAGCAGGTCCGATCCCGAAAGCGCGGGCAGCGACAGCGACAGCGCCTCGAAATCGTTGAGCAGGATCACCTCGTCGAGGCCGAAGCGGGCGATCATTCGCCGCGGCTCCACCACCCAGTGGCAATTGGTCAGCGGCACCCGGTCGCCCTGGATCGGCCCGGCCAGCGCCAGCACGGCGGAATGCGGCCTGACGTCCGGCGGCAGCACGGCGGCGATCGCGTCGTCGATGGTGGCGAAATCGGCGGTCAGCACGCTCGGGAAGCGCAAGGGCGGCGTCGTCTCGTCCTGCACCAGCGCGAAGCGGGCATTGGTGCCGCCGATGTCGGCGATCAGCGTCGGGAACGGGACGAAGGCGCGTGGGGTGGAGGTGGTGGTCATGGTGCCTTGCGTTGGCTGATCGGGCGAAAGGGCGGCCGATGGCGTCAGGTGGTCTGCATGAAGGCGTCGGGATGGGCGATGAGCAGGTCGGCCGTCGCCGCGTTCAGCGCCATGGGAATGTCGTAGAGCACGCCGAGCCGCATCAGCGCCTTGACGTCGACATCGTGCGGCATCGGCGTCAGCGGGTCGACGAAGAAGATCAGGCCCTTGACCCGGCCTTCCGCGATCAGCGCGCCGATCTGCTGGTCGCCGCCGAGCGGACCGCTCTTCAGCCGCGTCACCGGCAGTTCCGGCGCCGCCTCGACGATGCGCCCGCCGGTCGTGCCGGTGGCGAACAGATCGAATTCGGCGAGCCGGCCGCGATGCGCGACGGCGAAGGCGACCAGGTCGTCCTTCTTCTTGTCATGGGCAACCAGCGCGAGGGCCGGACGGATCGACATGGACGGTTCTCCATGCGGTCGCGGCGACCGCGTGCCAGTGATAGAAAAATCGGGGTCCGAGGAAAAGCCGAAAGTGCGGAAAGCCGTAATTTGCCCGCCGCGCCGGAGCGGGAATTTCTTGATCAGTTGAATAAAAAAATCCTGCCGCCTAAGCTGGCGGACTGGATCCGCGGCGCCGGGAAAAAGCCGCGGATGGTTGCGCGCCTGACCAAAGAAACCGCATGAAATTTGTCGGGCGCCATGCGAAATTGGGAACAGCGGCCGTTTTGTCGGTAACGTAAGGGAATAGTTTCGAACCGGCCCGAAGGCCGGGCGGAACGGGGCCTTCCAGAGGAGAGATCTCGCATCATGATCCGCAAGTTTATCGGGGCTGCCGTCGTCGCGCTCCTGGCAACGGGTTCGGCCTTCGCGGCCGACGTCAAGCCGGCGATCGTCTATGGCACGGGCGGAAAGTTCGACAAGTCGTTCAATGAAGCCGGCTTCAACGGCTCGGAAAAGTTCAAGGCCGAGACCGGCATCGACTACAAGGATTTCGAGCCGCAGAACGACACCCAGGGCGAGCAGGCGATCCGCAACTTCGCCAAGCGCGGCTTCAATCCGGTCGTGGCGCTCTCCTTCGCCTGGACCGACGCCATCGCCAAGGTTTCCAAGGAATTCCCCGACACCCAGTTCGTGCTGGTCGACTCGGTCGTCGAGGCGCCGAACGTCCGCTCCGTCGTCTTCGCCGAGGACGAGGGCTCCTACCTCGTCGGCGTGCTCGCGGCGATGAAGTCGGAATCGAAGAAGGTCGGCTTCGTCGGCGGCATGGACATTCCGCTGATCCGCAAGTTCGGCTGCGGCTATGTGCAGGGCGCGAAGGCCGCCGGTGCGACGGAGGTGTTCCAGAACATGACCGGCACCACCGGCGCCGCCTGGAACGATCCGGTCCGCGGCGGCGAGCTCGCCAAGTCGCAGATCGACCAGGGCGCTGACGTCGTCTACGCCGCCGCCGGCGCCACCGGCCTTGGCGTGCTGCAGACCGCCGTCGACGCCGGCAAGCTCGGCATCGGCGTCGATTCGAACCAGAACCACCTGCATCCCGGCAAGATCCTGACCTCGATGGTCAAGCGCGTCGACGTCGCCGTGTTCGACGCCTACAACGATGCCAAGGAAGGCAAGTTCACCGCCGGCACGAAGAATCTCGGCCTCAAGGAGAACGGCGTCGACTGGGCCTATGACGACAACAACAAGCCGCTCATCACCGACGAGATGAAGGCCGCCGTCGAGAAGGCCAAGGCCGACATCATCTCGGGCGCCGTCAAGGTGCACGACTACATGGAAGACGAGACCTGCCCGGGCTGATCCCGGCGCGTCGCTGAACGAGGGTCGCGGTGCCGCCTGGCGGCGTCGCGACCCGATGGCCCGTATCGGACGCCGGCTCCGCCCTGCCCCGGCAGCGCGGAGCACGGCCCGAAGGCCGGGACCCGACCCCCGCACCACGGGGCCGGCCTCCAATCCGGTACGGCGAACACCATGTCCGGTCCCCTCGACGGAGGGCGTGACCGCATCGGGACCCTTGCATGACCGTTTCGCCCCTGGACCCAACCCCCGCCATCGAACTTGTCGGCATCGACAAGCGCTTCGGGCCGGTCCACGCCAACAAGAACATCCATCTCTCGGTCGCCAAGGGCTCGATCCACGGCATCATCGGCGAGAACGGCGCCGGCAAGTCGACGCTGATGTCGATCCTGTACGGCTTCTACCATGCGGATTCCGGCCATATCCTGGTCGACGGCAAGGAACTCCGCATCACCGACAGCCAGACGGCGATCCAGGCCGGCATCGGCATGGTCCACCAGCACTTCATGCTGGTCGAGAATTTCTCCGTGCTCGAGAACGTCATGCTCGGCGTCGAGGGCGGCGCGCTCCTGAAGCGCGGCGTCGCCGCCGTGCGGGCCGAACTCGGCCGTATCGAGCGCGAATACGGCCTTGAGGTCGATCCCGACGCGATCATCGAGGAACTCCCCGTCGGCAAGCAGCAGCGGGTCGAGATCCTGAAGGCGCTCTATCGCGGCGCCGAGGTGCTGATCCTCGACGAGCCGACCGGCGTGCTGACCCCGGCCGAGGCCGACCACCTGTTCCGCATGCTGGCGCAGCTCAAGGAACAGGGAAAGACGGTCATCCTGATCACGCACAAGCTGCGCGAGATCATGGCGATCACCGACACCGTCTCCGTCATGCGCCGTGGCGAGATGGTCGCCACCCGCAAGACGTCGGAGACGACGATGGCCGAGCTCGCCGAGCTGATGGTCGGCCGCCGCGTGCTGCTGCGCGTCGAGAAAAGCGAGGCGAAGCCGGGCCCGGTCGTGCTCGCGGTCGAGAACCTGACGGTCAAGGATTCGCGCGGCGTCACCATGGTCGACAACGTGTCGTTCCAGGTCCGCGCCGGCGAGATCGTCGGCATCGCCGGCGTCGCCGGCAACGGCCAGTCGGAGCTGCTGGAGGCGATCGCCGGCATCCGCAAGCCGGCTTCGGGCCGCATCCTCCTGAACGGCGAGCCGGTCGAGCGGCTCGATCCGGCGGCCCTGCGCAAGAAGGGGCTCGCCCATGTGCCGGAGGACCGGCACCATATGGGCCTGGTGCTGGCCTTCGAGGAGAACGAGAACGCCATCCTCGGCTACCAGGACGACCCGAAATATCTCAAGGGGCCATTCCTCGACATCGACGCCATCCGCAAGGACGCGATCGAGAAGATCGAGAAATACGACATCCGCCCCGCCGATCCGCGCCTGAAGACGGCGAATTTCTCCGGCGGCAACCAGCAGAAGATCGTTCTGGCGCGCGAGATCGAGCGCGATCCGGCCTGCCTGCTGGTCGGCCAGCCGACGCGCGGCGTCGACATCGGCGCCATCGAGTTCATCCACAAGCGGCTGGTCTCGCTTCGCGACGACGGCAAGGCGATCCTGCTCGTCTCGGTCGAGCTGGACGAGATCCGCTCGCTCTCCGACCGCATCCTCGTCATGTTCGCCGGCACCGTCGTCGGTGAGCCGGAGGCCCATGCCGACGAGCAGGAGATCGGCCTGATGATGGCCGGCATCGGCCGGGAGGCGGCGGAATGATTGTTGTTGCGCCACGTCTTCCGGATGGACGGTGCCGGTACCGCCTCGGTCTTTCCGGTTCGATCGCCTTTGCCGGGTTCGCCAGTTCCGGCCGTCGGTGGTTCACCCCCGCCCCGGACCTGCCCACAAAGGGGAGGGGGATGAGGCTGTTGTCCCACACCGCTGCCCATCATCCTGAGGAGGCTCTTTCACCGCTCCCCGAGGGAGAGGTCGGCCCGCAGGGCCGGGTGAGGGTTTACGTCCTCTCCGGAGAATTCCCTAAACCCTCACCCGCCGGCCTTCGGCCGTCGACCTCTCCCTCAGGGAGAGGTGAAGACCGCGGTATGCGCCCCCTCAACGGATTGCACCCATGAGCGCTCCCCTCGGAACCCTGCCGCGCTGGGTCAATTACGGCCTGCTGCCGCTCCTGAACGTCGTCGTCGCCTTCGCGATCTCCGGCCTCGTCGTGCTGTTCATCGGCGAGAGCCCGGTCGAGGCGGTGCAGTACATGCTGACCGGCGCGCTCGGCTCGGGCGAGGGCATCGCCTTCACCCTCTATTACGCCACCAATTTCATCTTCACCGGCCTCGCGGTCGCGGTCGCCTTCCATGGCGGCCTGTTCAACATCGGCGGCGAGGGCCAGGTCTATCTCGGCGGTCTCGGCGTCGCCTTCGCGGCGCTGGCGCTCGACCACTACATGCCCTGGTACATCACGGCGCTGGTGGCGATCGCCGGCGCCTTCCTGTTCGGCGCGCTCTGGGCGTTGATCCCCGCCTGGCTGCAGGCGAAGCGCGGCAGCCACATCGTCATCACGACGATCATGTTCAATTTCATCGCCGCCGCGCTGATGGTCTATCTGCTCGTCAACGTCATCAAGCAGCCCGGCAACATGTCGCCGCAGACCCGGCTCTTCACCGAGGGCGGCCAGTTGCCGAAGCTCGGCTGGCTGATGCGGTGGTTCGGGCTCGATATCGGCGCGGCGCCGTTCAACGTCGCCTTCCTGATCGCGCTTGTCGCCGCCTTTGTCGTCTGGCTGCTGATCTGGCGCACGCGCTTCGGCTACGAGATCCGCACCATGGGCACCAACGCCACGGCGGCGGTCTATGCCGGCATTCCCTATGTGAAGACGGTCGTGCTGACCATGATCCTCTCCGGCGGCCTCGCCGGCATGATGGCGCTGAACCCGGTCATGGGCGACATGGGCAAGCTGCAGGTCGACTTCCCGGCCGGCGCCGGCTTCGTCGGGATCGCGGTGGCGCTGATGGGCCGCTCGCATCCTGTCGGCATCATCATCGCGGCGATCCTGTTCGGCGTGCTCTACCAGGGCGGCGCCGAGCTCTCCTTCTGGGTGCCCGACATCACCCGCGAGATGATCATCCTGATCCAGGGCCTGGTCATCCTGTTCGCCGGCGCGCTGGAGCACATGTTCCGCCCGGCGCTGATCGCGCTGTTCGCGTCGAAGCCGCGCGCCGCGCGGGTATCGGCCGCAGGACAGGCCTGAGGAGCGCGTCATGGAAAGCCTGTTCGCCGACCTGATCCAGATCCTCGCGGCCACGGTGCGGCTCTCCGTGCCGCTGGTCTTCACCGCGCTCGCCGGCCTCTATGCCGAGCGCTCCGGCATCGTCGACATCGGGCTGGAGGGCAAGATGCTGTTCTCGGCCTTTTCCGCCGCGGCGGTGGCGACCGTCACCGGCTCGCCCTGGCTCGGCCTGTTCGCCGCGATCCTGACCGGCGTGCTGCTCAGCCTGCTGCACGGCTTCGCCTCGATCACCCAGCGCGGCAACCAGATCATCTCCGGCGTCGCGATCAATTTCATCGCCTCCGGACTGACGATCCAGCTCGGCAACGCCTGGTTCGGCCAGGGCGGCCGCACGCCGCAACTGCCGAATACGGCGCGCTTCACCGAGATCACGCTGCCGTTTGCCGCCGACATCGCCCCTGTGCCGTTCCTCGGCCCGCTCTATGCGCGGCTGATCTCGGGCCAGAACGTCCTGGTCTATCTCGCCTTCCTGGCCGTGCCGCTGACCTGGTGGGTGCTCTACCGCACCCGCTTCGGGCTTCGGCTGCGCGCCGTCGGCGAGAATCCGGGCGCCGTCGACACGGCCGGCATCTCGGTCTCCTGGCTGCGCTACCGGGCGCTGATCTGCTGCGGCATCCTCGCCGGCTTCGCCGGCACCTATCTGTCGGTGGCGCAATCGGCCGGCTTCATCCGCGAGATGTCGGCCGGCAAGGGCTATATCGCGCTCGCCGCGCTGGTCTTCGCCAAGTGGAAGCCGGTTCCCGTGCTTCTGACCTGCCTGCTGTTCGGCTTCCTCGACGCCGCGTCGATCCGCCTGCAGGGCATGATCATTCCCGGCATCGGCGAGGTGCCGGTGCAGCTCATCCAGGCGCTGCCCTACATCCTGACGGTGATCCTGCTTGCCGGCTTCATCGGCAAGGCGATCCCGCCCAGGGCGAGCGGCCTGCCCTATGTGAAGGAGCGCTGATATGGACGCCGACGTGAAGGCCGATCTCCTCGAGCGGGCGCAGGCCGTCCGCCTCGCCGCCCACGCGCCCTATTCGAAGTTCATGGTCGGCGCCGCCATCCTGACCGAGGACGGCAATGTCTATGTCGGCGCCAATGTCGAGAACGCATCCTATCCCGAGGGCTGGTGCGCCGAGACCTCGGCGCTCGGCCAGATGGTCGCCGCCGGCATTCCGGGCGAGGGGCGCCGCGTTTCGGCGGTCGTCGTCGTCGCCGACCGGGTCGATGGCGGCATCGTCTGCACGCCCTGCGGCGGCTGCCGGCAGCGCCTGAAGGAATTCTCCCATCCGAAGATGCTGATCCACTGTTGCGATCCGACCGGCGCCGGCCAGGACTTCACCATGGCCGAACTGCTGCCGGCCGGTTTCTCGCTGGACGAGCGGCTTTGACGGCGATGGCGCGGGATGACGGCGCCGAAGCGGCGGCGATCGTCCGCGCGCGGCGCGACGCGCCCTATCGCCTCGGCATCGTGCTCGGCTCCGGCCTCGGCCCGCTCGCCGACGCCGTCGAGGATGCGACCGTGATCCCCTATGCGGAATTGCCGGGCCTGCCGGTCTCGAAGGTCTCCGCCCATGCCGGCGCGCTCGTCGCCGGCCGGCTCGAGGGCGTCGAGATCCTGGTGTTCTCCGGCCGCTCGCATTTCTACGAAAATGGCGACGCGGCGGTGATGCGCAACGCCATCGGCATGCTAAAGCAGCTCGGCTGCGAGGGCGTGATCCTCACCAACGCGGCCGGATCGCTGCGCGAGGAGATGGGGCCAGGCTCGCTGATGATGCTCGACGACCACATCAATTTCTCAGGCGGCAACCCGCTGGTCGGCGAGGCGAGCGACGCCCGCTTCGTCGGCATGACCACCGCCTACGACCTCGGTTGGCGCGCCGCCTTCGAGCGGCTGGCGGAGGGCGCCGGCATCCCGCTTTCGCGCGGCGTCTACATGTGGTTTTCCGGCCCCTCCTTCGAGACGCCGGCCGAGATCCGCATGGCGCGCATCCTCGGCGCCGACGCCGTCGGCATGTCGACCGTGCCGGAGGCGATCCTGGCGCGCTTTTTCGATCTCCGCGTCATCGCCTTCTCCAACATCACCAATCTCGGCGCCGGCATGACCGGGGCCGAGCTGTCGCACCAGGAAACCAAGGACATGGCTCCCGTCGGCGCGAAGAAGCTGGAAAAGCTGATCCGCCGGTTCCTGAGGGATCAGGCGGGCTAAGGCGGTTTGGGCGCGGGACCTTCTTCACCTCTCCCGCCGGGAGAGGTGAGGCAAGCTGGGCTCCGCGGAATTCGAAGTCGCCTATGCAAGGCCCGAGGGAAGGAAACAACAAAATGCTGCCGCAGGAAATCATCCGCCAGAAGCGCGAGGGCGGCGTACTCTCCGCCGAGGCGATCCGCTTCATGGTCGAGGGGCTGACCGACGGTTCCGTCTCCGAGGGCCAGGTCGCCGCCTTCGCCATGGCTATCTTCTTCCGCGGCATGACGCGCGACGAGGCCGTGGCGCTGACTTTGGCCATGCGCGATTCCGGCAATGTGCTCGACTGGTCGGAGCTCGACGGTCCCGTCGTCGACAAGCATTCGACCGGCGGCGTCGGCGACAATGTCTCGCTGATGCTGGCGCCGATGGTGGCGGCCTCGGGCGTCTATGTGCCGATGATCTCCGGCCGCGGCCTCGGCCATACCGGCGGCACGCTCGACAAGTTCGATTCGATCCCCGGCTACAGGAGCCAGCCGGATCTCGCCCTGTTCCGCAAGGTCGTGCGCGAGGTCGGCACGGCGGTGATCGGCCAGACGGCGGATCTGGCGCCGGCCGACAAGCGCCTCTACGCCATCCGCGACGTCACCGCGACGGTCGAATCGATCCCGCTGATCACCGCCTCGATCCTGTCGAAGAAGCTCGCCGCCGGGCTGCAGGGCCTCGTTCTCGACGTCAAGACCGGCTCGGGCGCCTTCATGGCGACGCGGGCCGAGGCGCGGGCGCTGGCCGAAAGCCTGGTGCAGGTGGCGAACGGCGCCGGCGTCGCCACCACGGCGCTGATCACCGATATGGACGAGCCGCTGGCGTCGGCCGCCGGCAACGCCGTCGAGGTCCGGAACGCCGTCGACTATCTGACCGGCGCCGCGCGCGACGCGCGGCTGCATGACGTCACGGTCGAGCTCGCGGCCGAGATGCTCGTCACCGCCGGCCGCGCCGCCGACGCGGCCGAGGGCCGCGCCAGGGCCGAGGCGACGCTCGCCTCCGGCCACGCGGCGGAGCTCTTCGGCCGCATGGTCGCCGGGCTCGGCGGCCCCACGGATTTCGTCGAGCGCGTCGGCGATTACCTGCCGCGCGCGGCGATCGTGCGCGACGTGCTGGCCGAGGGCGAGGGCCATGTCTCGGGGATCGACACCCGCGCCGTCGGCGTCGCGGTGATCGAGCTCGGCGGCGGCCGCCGCGTCGCCTCCGACACGATCGACCTCTCGGTCGGCTTCACCGATCTCGCCGGCCATGGCGCGAAGCTCGACGCCGGGACGCCGCTCGGCCGCGTCCACGCGAAGACCGAGGCCGACGCCGACCGCGCCGCCGCGCTGCTCCGCGCCGCCTACCGCCTCGGCGAGAAACCGGCAGCCCGCCCCGCCGTGCACGAGCGCATCGAGGGGTAGGGGCCGATCGGGAGACCCGCCCTCGCCGTCATCCTGGGCTTGGCCCGGGATCCATCTCTCCGCCGCCGCGCCCGGGATCGGCGTGGATCCCTGCTTTCGCAGGGATGACGGCAGAGTGTGTGCAGCGCTCGCCGTCTCTCCTTCGAGGCCCGCTTCACCTGATACCTCGGGAGGAGGGCGGGCAACTCCCGCCCAACAAAAAAGCCCCCTCCGGAGAGGGGGCTCTGAACGCGCCGAAGGCCGGAAGCCTCAGACCCAGCCGCCGTCGACGATGTAGCTCTGGTTGGTGCAGCCCGACGCCTCGTCGGAGGCGAAGAACAGCACCGGCTTGGCGATGTCGTCGGGGTAGAGCTTGCGCTTCAGGCACTGCTTCGCCATCAGGTCGGCCTCGGCCTCGGGCGTCAGCCAGAGGTCGATCTGGCGCTGCGTCATGATCCAGCCGGGGACGACCGAGCAGACGCGGATGTTGAAGGGGCCGAGGTCGCGCGCCAGGCCGCGGGTAAGCCCTTGCACGGCCGACTTCGCCGAGGTATAGGCCGGCATGCCGCCCTGGCCGATCATCCACGAGGTCGAGCCCATGTTGATGATGGCGCCCTGGCCCGCCGCCTTCATGTCCTCGACCACGGCCTGCGCCGCGAAGAACTGGTGGCGGATGTTGACCTGGTAGCGCTCGTCCCAATATTCGGGCGTCACGTCTTCCAGCTTGTGGCGCTGGTCGTGCGCGGCGTTGTTGATCAGGATGGTGATCGGCCCGAGCTTCTCGCGCACATTGGCGATCGCCTGGCGGAGTGCTGCGATGTCGCGCAGGTCGCACTTCTCGAAATGCACGGTGCCCGAGGCGGAGAGCTCGCTGACGAGCGCTTCCGACGCCTCGGCGTTGATGTCGAGGAAGCCGACCTTCGAGCCCTGGGCGACGAAATGGCGGACGATCGATTCGCCGATTCCGCTGCCGCCGCCGGTGATGAGCACGGTCCGGCCCTTCAGGCTCGGATAGATGGCGCCGCTGGTCATGGTTGTCTCCGTCCCTGGCTTGTCTCTCGCGGCGCGCGGCCGCGCTGAACTGGAATGCTTGCGCTGTCTGCAAGACGCCGGTCGCCCGGCCCGCGCCTGTTCTAAGCCAAAGCCGGGACGAGCGGAACCGAAATCTGAGGGGCGTACGTCAGGGGGAGGGATAGATGCTGGCCAGACCGGCTCGCCGTCTCCCCCCTCACCCCGCGAACCGCTTCGCCCCGAACACGCACGCGATCACGGCAAGCGTCGCGGCCAGCATGCTGGCGGAAACGGGTTCGCCGAGCAGCAGCGCGGCGAGCGCGAGGCCCATCAGGGGCTGGAGGAGCTGCAGCTGGCCGACGGCGGCGATGCCGCCCAGCGCCAGGCCGCGATACCAGAAGACAAAGCCGATCAGCATGCTGAACAGCGAGACATAGGCGAGGCCGAGCCAGGCCGGCGCGGCGACGCCGGGAAGCGTCTCGGGATGGACGAGGACGGCGAGCGCCAGCATGGCGGGCAGCGAGAGGACCAGCGCCCAGGAGATCACCTGCCAGCCGCCGAGCCGGCGCGACAGCCTGCCGCCCTCGGCATAGCCGAGGCCGCAGACGAGGATGGCGCCGAGCATCAGGAGATCGCCGGCCGGGCTGGCGCCGATCCCCTGCGAAAAGGCGAAGCCGGCGACGGCGGCGCTGCCGAGGACGGAAAACAGCCAGAAGGCCGGGCGCGGCCGTTCGCCGCCGCGCAAGACCGCGAAGAGCGCGGTCGAAAGTGGCAAGAGGCCGACGAAGACGATCGAATGCGCGGCCGTGACGTGTTGCAGCGCCAGCGCGGTTAGGAGCGGGAAGCCGACGACGACGCCGAGCGAGACGGTTGCCAGCGGCGCGAGGTCGCCGCGCGCCGGGCGCGGCGCGCGCAGCAGCGCCAGGAGGGCGGCGGCGAGGATCCCGGCGATGACGGCGCGCGCCGCCGTCAGGAACAGCGGGTCGAAGCCGAGGATGGCGACCCGCGTCGCCGGCAGCGAGCCGGAGAAGATCGCGACGCCGAGAAATCCCGAGATCCAGCCGCCCGTCGTCCTGTCCATTTTTCTTCCTTGCGCCGACGTGGCCTTCACCTCTCCCTGAGGGAGTGGTCGACGGCGAAGCCGGCGGGTGAGGGGTTCGGGACCTCTCCGGAAAGGGCCTACGCCCTCACCCGGAGCTTCGCTCCGACCTCTCCCCATGGGAGAGGTGAGAAGCGTCGCGATCGGATTTCGTCTATCCCGCGAATCCGTTGGCCATGCCAGAGACGATCCGGTACAGTTTATCCAAACTGTACCGGTCACGGGAGCGATACGGATGGACGCGGAAGCGGGCGGCACGCGCATCGAGCGGGTGATGGCGGCGATCCGGGCGCGCGTGGCGAGCCGCGGCCTGCCGGCCGGCGCCAGGCTGCCGTCGATCCGGGCGCTGGCGAAAAGCATGCAAGTCTCGGCCGCGACGGTGGTCGAGGCCTATGAGCGGCTGGCGGCGGAGGGGCTGATCCGGTCGCGGCCGGGCTCGGGCTTCTATGTCGCCAGCGCCGCCGCGCCGCTGTCGCTCGCCGCGATCGGGCCGAAGCGCGACCGCGCCATCGACCCGCTCTGGGTGTCGCGCCAGTCGCTCGACGCGGAAGTCGGCGACCTGAAGCCGGGCTGCGGCTGGCTGCCGCCCGACTGGCTGCCCGAAGCGGGCATGCGCCGGGCGCTCAGGGCGCTGGCGCGGGCCGACGGCGCGGCGCTGTTCGACTACGGCACGCCGCTCGGCCTGCCGCCGCTCCGGCAGCGGATTGCCCGCCGGCTGGCCGAGAAGGGAGTCGAGGCGGCGCCCGACGCGATCCTGCTCACCGAGAGCGGCACGCAGAGCATCGATCTGCTTTGCCGGCTTCTGGTCGGCCCCGGCGACGTCGTGCTGGTCGACGACCCCTGCTATTTCAATTTCCAGGCGCTCCTGCGCGCGCATCGCGTGACGATCGCCGGCGTGCCGATGACGCCGGCCGGGCCCGATGTCGAGGCGTTCGCCAGGATCTGCGCGGAGAAGAAGCCGCGCCTCTACATCACCAATTCGGCGATCCACAATCCGACCGGCGCGACGCTGTCGCCGGTCGTCGCGCATCGCGTATTGAAGCTCGCGGAGGCCCACTCGCTCACCATCGTCGAGGACGACATCTTCACCGATTTCGAGGTCTCGCCGGCGCCGAGGCTCGCCGCCTTCGACGGGCTGGAGCGCGTGGTCGAGATCGGTTCGTTCTCGAAGACGCTGTCGGCCTCGGCGCGCTGCGGCTTCATCGCGGCGCGGCCGGACTGGATCGAGGCGCTGGTCGACCTCAAGATCGCGACCACCTTCGGCGGCGGCCGCCTCAACGCCGAACTGACGCTGAACCTCCTGCGCGACGGCGGCCACCGGAAACATCTGGACGGCCTCCGGCTGCGGCTCGCCCGCGCGTTTGCCGAGGTGACGCCGAAGCTCCGGGCGCTTGGCCTCGTGCCCTGGATCGAGCCGGAGGCGGGCATGTTCCTCTGGTGCCGGCTGCCGGATGGGCTCGACGCGGCGGACGTCGCCCGTGCGGCGCTCGCCGAGGGCGTGGTGCTGGCGCCCGGCAACGTGTTCAGCGTCTCGCAGACGGCGGGCGCCTATCTCCGCTTCAATGTCGCGCAATGCGGGGATGCGCGCGTCTTCGACGTGCTGGAGCGGGCGATGGGGCAGGCCGCCTAGGGCGTTCTCGAGCCAAGCGGAGGCCGGTTCGCGCCGGGAAAACGGAACCCGACCCGCGGCGGATCGACCGCGCGGCCCTCGATGCCGACTTCGAAGCGGCCGGTGGATGGAAACGCGCAAGCCGACACCATGTTGAAGGAAGGGGCGCCGCCCGATGGCCGAAGGCCATCACCGGGCGCGTGCCCCAACATGACCCTGCAGCCAACACCGGACAGGGAAGGACATCCAGATGACCCTCAACATCAACGACATGGCCCCCGACTTCACCGCCGACACGACGATGGGCAAGCTCTCGTTCCACGAGTGGCTCGGCACGTCCTGGGGGATCCTGTTCTCGCACCCGAAGGACTTCACGCCGGTCTGCACCACCGAGCTCGGCTACATGGCGCGGCTGAAGCCCGACTTCGACAAGCGCGGCGTCAAGGTAATCGGCCTGTCCGTCGACCCGGTCGATAGGCATGCCGGCTGGGCCCGGGACATCGCCGAGACGCAGGGCATGGCGCCGAACTTCCCGATGATCGGCGACCCGACCCTGGCGATCTCGAAGCTCTACGACATGCTGCCGGCGACGGCGGGCGAGACCTCGGACGGCCGCACCGCCGCCGACAACCAGACCGTGCGCAATGTCTACGTCATCGGCCCCGACAAGAAGATCAAGCTGGTGATCTCCTATCCGATGACGACGGGCCGCAATTTCGACGAGGTGCTGCGCGTGGTGGATTCGCTGCAGCTGACCGCCAGGCACCGCCTGGCGACGCCCGTCAACTGGCAGCCCGGCGACGACGTCATCATCGCCGGCTCGGTCACGAATGACGAGGCGAAGACGCTCTATCCGCAGGGCTGGAAGGAGCCGAAGCCCTATATCCGCATCGTGCCGCAGCCCGTCCTGAGCTGAATGGCCCGAGCGGCCGGGACGCCGTGGCGCGTCCCCGCCGCTTCCGCCGCGAACGCACGCCCTGCAACCGGCGCTCCGCCTCCGGCCGGGCCGCGCCTCAGCCGAGCACGCCCTCGGCGCCCGGCTTCGCCCGCACCGGTATGCGCAGGTAGTGGACGCCGTTGCTCTCCGCCTCCGGGAAGCGCCCGGCGCGGATGTTGACCTGGATCGACGGCAGGAGCAGCGCCGGCGCGGCCAGCGTCGCATCGCGCGCCTCGCGCATGGAGACGAACGCATCCTCGCCGGCCTCGCCGCCGACATGCACATTGGCCGCGCGCTGCGCCGCGACGGTCGTCTCCCACGCATAGTGATCCCGGCCCGGCGCCTTGTAGTCGTGGCACATGAACAGCCGTGTCTCGCCCGGCAGGCTCAGCAGGCGGCGGATCGAGCGGTAGAGCGTGCGCGCGTCGCCGCCGGGGAAATCGGCCCGCGCCGTGCCGTAGTCCGGCATGAACAGCGTGTCGCCGACAAAGGCGGCGTCGGCGATCTTGTAGACGATGTCGGCCGGGGTATGGCCGGGCGCATGCATCACCTCGAATTCCAGCGTCCCGAGCGGGAAGCGCTCGCCATCGGCGAAGAGCCGGTCGAAGTCGCTGCCGTCGGTCTTCAGGTCGGTGGCGTTGAACATCGGCCGGAAGATCTTCTGCACGTCCTTGATGTGCTCGCCGATGCCGATCCTGGCGCCGGTCTTCGCCTTGATGTAGGGCGCGCCGGAAAGGTGGTCTGCATGGGCGTGGGTCTCCAGCGCCCAGACGATGCGGTAGCCCGCCGCCGCGGCGGCGGCGAGGATCGCCTCCACCGAGCGGACATCGACCGTGCCGCCGCGATGATCATAGTCGAGGACCGGGTCGATCACCGCCGCCTCGCCGCTTTTCGGGTCGGCGACGAGATAGCTGATGGTGTTGGTCGGCTCGTCGAAGAAGGCGCGGATGACGGGCGCGCTGGCGGTCTTGTTCTGTTCGCTCGGCATTCTGGTTTTCCCTTCGCTGATGGCTTGACTTATATATTAGCGATATCTAATTTAGCAATCACTAATGTAAAGGGAGAGCCGACATGTCATCCGCCTTCGACCTGAACACGCTGGATCTCGCCGCTTTCGAAGCCAACGCCATGGAGGTCGCCGACCTTCTGCGGACGCTCGGCAACGAGCGGCGGCTGATGATGCTGTGCAAGCTGGTCGAGCAACCGGAGATGACCGTCGGTTCGCTGGCGGAGGCCGTCGCCCTCAGCCAGTCGGCCCTGTCGCAGCATCTCGCCAAGATGCGGGACGAGAACATCGTCACCTTCCGGCGCGACGGCCAGACGCTCTGGTACCGGATCGCCGATCCTCGCATCGCCGAACTGATGGCGGTGCTCCACCGGCTCTATTGCCGCCTGCCCGCGGCCCGATAAACCCCCCGAAATCCCGAAGGACAATCATGACCCTGCAACCGATCTCCCCCGAACGCGCCCAGCAGCTCGTCGCCACGGGCGCCGTTCTCGTCGATATCCGCGAGGCGGATGAGTACCGTCGCGAACACATCGCCGGCGCGCGCCTGCGGCCGCTGTCGAGGCTCGGCGCCGGCCTCGATGTCGAGCCTGGCCGCGTCGTCATCTTCCAGTGCCGCTCCGGCGCGCGCACCACGGCGCATGCCGATCGCCTGGCCGAGGCCGCCGGCGATACGGGCTATCGCCTGGAGGGCGGGCTGGACGCCTGGAAGCAGGCCGGCCTCGCCGTCGTCGCCGACAAGCGCCAGCCGATCGAACTGATGCGCCAGGTGCAGATCGCGGCCGGCAGCCTCGTGCTCGTCGGCGCCGTCCTGGGCGCCGTGGTCCATCCCGCCTTCTACGGCCTGTCGGCCTTTGTCGGCGCCGGCCTCGTCTTCGCCGGCGTTTCCGGCACCTGCGCCATGGCGCGCATCCTGCGGGTCATGCCGTGGAACCGGCCGTCGGCGACGGCGGCCGCATAGGAGGAAGGGCCGTGACCATTGCGCTTTCGGACCTGCTGGCGTCCGGCTTCGGCTCGGCGGTCGGCTTCGTTCTCGCCCTTGTCGGCGGCGGAGGCTCGATCCTCGCCGTGCCGTTCCTCGTCTATGGCGTCGGCGTCGCCTCGCCGCATGTGGCGATCGGCACCGGCACGGTCGCCGTCGCCGTCAGCGCGCTCGCCAATCTGGTGCCGCACTGGCGGGCCGGGCGGGTCAAATGGCGCTGCGGCGCGGTCTTCGCGCTCTCGGGCGTGTTCGGCGCGCTGGCCGGAGCCGAACTCGCCAAGGCCGTCGACGGCGCCCGGCTGTTGATGCTGTTCGGCGCGCTGATGATCGTGGTCGGGCTCGTCATGCTGCGCCGGCGCGGCGTGGCCGGCGACGCGGAAATCCGCCTCACGCGCGGCTCCGCCCGCCATCTCCTGCCGCGCCTCGTCGGGGCAGGGTTCGGGGTCGGGGCGCTGTCCGGCTTCTTCGGCATCGGCGGCGGCTTCCTGATCGTGCCCGGCCTGATGCTGGCGACCGGCATGCCGCTTCCCTTCGCCATCGGCACCTCGCTCGTGGCGGTCAGCGCCTTCGGCGCCGCGACGGCGTCGAGCTATGCCGTTAGCGGGCTGGTCGACTGGCGGCTCGCGGCCATCTTCGTGCTGGGTGGCCTGGTCGGCGGTCTCGGCGGCGCGGCGCTCGGCCGCCATCTCGCCGGCCGCAAGGCGCTGCTCGGCCAGATCTTCGCCGGCGTCGTGATCGCCGTCGGGAGCTATGTGCTGCTCCGGGGGCTTCTCGCCTAGTCCGCGGGGCGGCTCGCCGGCCATTTGGCGATCGCCCGCTGCACGGCGGCGAAGAACATGGTGGTGGTGATGCCGAACATCATCAGCCCGTTCGCGGCCTGCAGCGGCGCCAGCATCCGCATGCGGTCCTTCAGCACGACATCGCCATAGCCGAGCGAGGTGAACGTCACGCCGGAGAAATACCAGGCCGTCTGGATGTCGTCGAAGGCGCCGAGCACGCGGTAGATCAGCGCCCAGAACGTGATCTGGACGATGTTGCCCAGCATCAGGACGATCATCAGCACCGAGAACTGGATGAAGATCGTCCGCCACGGCGAGGATCCGAGCGGCAGCTTGCCGACATGGACGAAGTAGCGCACCGCCACCACCGAGGCGATGGCCTGCAGCCCGAGGCAGGCCGCCATCGCCACGAAGCCGAGCGTGAGGACGACGATCATGACGGCGGGGCGGCGGGAGCGTCGCCAGGGGCCGGCCGCAGCCGGATCCACTCCATCATCAGCACATAGCCGACGGCGAGCAGCACCGGCCCGACGAACAGGCCGAGCAGCCCGTCGGCGAGCATGCCGCCGATCACGCCGATCAGGATGACCGGCATCGGCACGTCGAGGCCGCGCCCGAGCAGCAGCGGCTTCAGCACATTGTCGCTGAGCCCGGCGACGAAGGCCCAGACCGCGAAGATGACGGCCGGGGTCGTCGGCTCGGTCAGGAAGACGTAGACGATCACCGGCAGCGTCAGCAGCGTCACCGGCACCTGCACGATGCCGAGCAGCAGCGTCGCCAGCGTCAGCAGTCCGGCCGTCCGAAGCCCGATGGCGAAGAAGCCGATGCCGACTAGGACCGCCTGGATCACCGCCACGCCGATGACGCCGATCGCCACGCCGCGGATCGTGGCGACCGTGAGCGTGATCAGTTGGGCGCCGCGATCGGCGTCGCCCGTGACGCGCTGGAGCAGGTTCAGCGCGAAGGCGGTCGCGCCCCTTCCATAGGCGACGAGCACGGCGGCGATGCCGAAGGACAGCAGAAACGCCAGTTCGGCGGTGGCCAGGCCGCTCGCGAACGACACGAGCCACGCCGCCGGCGTGCTCAGCACATCGCGATATTTGGCGAGCGCCGCCGGCATGTTGCTGGCGACCAGCGCCCAGAACTCGGTCAGCTTGGCGCCGACGACCGGGATGTCCGCCAGTCGCGGCGGCGGCGGCGGCAGCGTCAGGCTGTGGTCCTGCAGGCCGTTGATCAGCCCGACGAGCGAGGATCCGAGCGAGGTGACGACGATGACCATGGGGATCAGCGTCACCGCGACGCCGACCAGCCCGATCAGCAGCGCCGAATTCCGGTTGCCCAGGCGCTCGGCGAGACGGAGATGCAGCGGATAGATCATGACCGCGAGGATGGCCGACCAGATCAGTATGCCGGTGAAGGGCAGAAGGATCCGGCTGCAGACATAGACCAGCAGGGCGATCAGGCCGATCTGCAGGACGGTGTCGAGAAGGTTGAGGCGCGGCGACGAGACATCAGAAGTCGGTGCTTGCTGATCCATCGGCTTGTTCTCCCTGGTCGATTTTACCACCATTGCGACATGAAAGCGACGGGCACGCACCCATGCGGCGCAGGCACGAGGCCGCGCGCGGTCCGATCCGCGGGTGCATCGGTGGCGCGGGATGGCTAAGCTTGCGCGATGGCCGCGTCCCGGCGGCCGCATCGGTTCGGGATCCTATGTTTAGCGAACAATCCGTCCTCCGCGCCTCGATCGTCGCGACCTTCGTGGTCGCGGCCTTCGGCATCGTGTTCGGCCTCTTGTCGGGATCGTTCTCGATCGCGTTCGACGGCTTCTATTCGCTGGCCGACGCCGGCCTGACGACCCTGTCGCTGGCCGTGGCCAGCCTGATCCTGCGCTCGGCCGAGCGCGATGCGCTGTCGGGCAAGCTGCGCAACCGCTTCAGCGTCGGCTTCTGGCACCTCGAGCCGATCGTGCTTGGGCTGAACGGCACGCTTTTGATCAGCGTTGCCGTCTACGCGCTGATCAACGCGATCATCTCGATCCAGGCCGGCGGCCGCGAGCTCGAATTCGGCTATGCGATCGTCTATGCGGCGACGACGCTTCTCGCCTGCGCCGTGATGGCGCTGGTCGGATGGCGCGCCAACCGTCGCATCGGCTCGGATTTCCTCACGCTCGACATCAAGGGCTGGCTGATGTCGGGCGGCATCAGCGCCGCGCTCCTGATCGCCTTCGTGATCGGCGCCGCCGTCGAGGGCACCCGCTTCGCCTGGATCGCGCCCTATGTCGATCCGGCGGTCCTCGCGATCATCAGCCTCGTCATCATCCCGATTCCGATCGGCACCGTGCGGCAGGCCGTCGCCGACATGCTGTTGCTGACGCCGCCCGACCTGAAGGCGCATGTCGACCGGGTCGCGACCGAGACCGTGGAGCGCCACGGCTTTCTCGGCTATCGCGCCTATGTCGCCAAGGTCGGTCGCGCCAAGCAGATCGAGCTCTATTTCATCGTCCCGCGCGGCCGGCCGCCGGTGCCGCTGGAGCATTGGGACAAGGTGCGCGACGAGATCGGCGACGCCATCGGCGACGAGAGCCACAATCGCTGGCTGACCATTGCCTTCACCACCGACACCGGCTGGGCGGAATAGCGCTTTTTTCCGCGCGCCTTGTCGATCCGTGCCGCCGCCATTCGTCGAGGCAGGGAGGACGCGGCCCATTTGCCGCGCTCGTCGACTCAGCGAAGGGAGAAGACCATGGCCCATGATCAGATGTCGCCGCAGGATCTGGTTCCGGCGGCGGAGCTCGCCGCCCGCAACCGGGCGCGCATGCCCAACGAGAGCGATGCGTATCGCAGGGCGCGCACCGAACTGCTCGCGGCCGAGATCGAGCTGCGCCGCCAGATCGAGGCGGTCGCCGCGCAGCGCCGGGCCCTGCCGCCGGGCGGGCCAGTGACGAAGGATTATCGCTTCGAGGGCGAGAGCGGGCCGGTTTCGTTCGCCGACCTCTTCGGCGACAAGGAGACCCTCATCGTCTACAACTATATGTACGGGCCCCAGCGCCAGCGCCCCTGTCCGATGTGCACCTCGCAGATGAGTGCCTGGGATGGCGAGGCCGAGGATATCGGCCAGCGCGCGGCCTTCGTCATGATCGCCCGCTCGCCGATCGAGCGCCTCGTCGCCTTCAAGCAGGAGCGCGGCTGGAAGGCGCTGAAGCTCTTTTCCGACATGAGCGGCGATTTTACGCGGGACTATGTCGATCCGGACGACGGCGACTCGCCCGGGCTCAACGTTTTCACCCGTCGCGACGGCGCGATCCGCCACTTCTGGGCCGCCGAGATGGGCTTCGAGACGGCGGATCCCGGCCAGGATCCGCGCGGCGCGCCGGACACGATGCCGCTCTGGACGATGCTCGACATGACCCCCGAAGGTCGAGGCACGGACTGGTATCCGAGCCTCGACTATCGCTGAGCGATACGAGGGATTCCCTCCCCCTTGTGGGGAGGGGTAGGGAGGGGGACCGGCTCGGTCCCTCCGGAACTCGCCGCCGACGCTTCGCAGGTCCCGGTTCGGTGGTTTCATTTCCCGCCACCGAGGTGCCCCCCCCACCCCGACCCTCCCCACAAGGGGCAGGAAGGCCAGCCAGACACCCAACCCTCGCCCGCTTGCGGGAGGGTTGGGTGAGGGCTTGCCTTGGTTCCGAACTCTACCTGCGAACGGCGAACGGTCGAGCCGCCGCCGTCATTCCAGCCCTTCGAACAGCGCGGTGGAAAGATAGCGCTCGGCGAAGGACGGGATGATGATGACGATTGTCTTGCCGGCGCTTTCCGGCCGGGCGGCGACCTCGAGCGCGGCGGCGATCGCGGCACCCGACGAGATGCCGACCGGGATGCCCTCCACCTTGGCGACGAGCCGTGCCGTCTCCAGCGCCGTCGCGCTCGCTACCTGCACCACCTCGTCATAGATCGACGTGTCGAGCACGCCCGGCACGAAGCCGGCGCCGATGCCCTGGATCTTGTGCGGGCCGGGCGCGCCGCCGGAGAGCACCGGGCTCTCGGCCGGCTCGACCGCGACCACCTTCAGGGACGGCTTGCGCGGCTTCAGCACCTGGCCGACGCCGGTGATCGTGCCGCCGGTGCCGACGCCGGAGACCAGGATGTCGATGGCGCCGTCGGTGTCGTTCCAGATCTCCTCGGCCGTCGTCTCGCGGTGGATGGCCGGATTGGCCGGGTTCTGGAACTGCTGCGGGATGATCGCGTCGCCGATCTCCGCCTTCAGCTCCTCGGCGCGGGCGATCGCGCCCTTCATGCCCTTGGCGCCCTCGGTCAATACCAGCTCGGCGCCGAGCAGGCGCAGCATCTTGCGCCGCTCGATCGACATGGTCTCCGGCATGACGAGGATCAGCCGGTAGCCGCGCGCCGCCGCGACGAAGGCGAGCGCGATGCCGGTATTGCCGGAGGTCGGCTCGATCAAAGTGGTCTTGCCGGGCACGATCGTGCCCTCGGCCTCGAGCGCGTCGACCATGGCGACGCCGATGCGGTCCTTGACCGAGGCGATCGGGTTGAAGAATTCGAGTTTGGCGAGCAGCGTCGCATCGACGCCCTTCAGCCTGGCCAGCCGGTCGAGCCGCACCAGCGGCGTGTCGCCGACCGTGTCGGTGATCGAGGCATAGATCTTGCCGCGCCCGCGCTTCCCTGCCTGTTCCGATCCGTCGGCCATGCCGCATCTCCCTGTTTCATCGGCGCTTTGGGTTGAATCCTAGTCGGCTACTTGCCGCCCGTCGAGCCAAAGCCGCCGGCGCCGCGCGTCGTTTCGGCCGAGAACGCGGTCACCCGTTCGAAGCGCGGCCGCACCACCGGCACGAACACCATCTGCGCGATGCGGTCGCCGGGCTCGATCGCGATCGGCGGCGTGCCGGGCGGATTGCGGTTCCAGACGCTGACCAGGATCGGACCGAGATAGTCGGCGTCGATCAGGCCGGTGGAGTTGCCGAGCACCAGCCCCGTCTTGTGACCGAGCCCCGAGCGCGGCAGGATCATCGCCGCCACGAACGGGTCGCGGATGAAGAGGGCGAGCCCGCTCGGGACCAGAACGGCCGGCGAACCGGCCCCGATCGAAAGCGGCGCGTCGATCGCGGCGCGCAGGTCGATGGCCGCCGCCATGTCGCTCTGATAGGCCGGCGGTCCCCAGTCATCGAGCCGCGCGTCGAGCACCTTCAGTTCGATGGTCGGCTGGTGCGGCACGGCGCGGTCCCTCATGGTTCACGAAACGATAACGGCAGGCTAACGCGGCGCGGCGCCGGCGCGGATGGCGGTCGAATAGTCGGGACTGTCGCCGGCGGCGATCCCCAGCGCGCTGATCGCGGCGCGCCGGCGGAACGCCGCCTCGCTCAATCCGGTCTCGAAGCCCTGGTTCTGGTAGATGTAGCCGGGCAGGTAGCCCGATAGCAGGATGCGGTAGTCGAAGGGCAGCGCCGGGTCGAGCGCCCTCAGAAGGCGGAAGACCACCGTGGTGCAGTTGGTGGTGACCGTGTTGTAGAAGGTCGGAACCGTCGCGAGCCGGTTGCCGGTCTCGACATAGGACCAGAACAGTTCCCGCATGCCCGCCTTCGGTATTTCGATCCGGTAGCGATAGACGTCCTCGCCGCGGATGTTGGTGCGCACCCTGATGATGTCGCGCTCGTCGGCGGCGATCAGGGCGAGGTCGAACTCCTTGAAGAAGCCGCCGACCGACGAGAAGCTCTCGCCTTTCTCCTTGCGGATTTCCGCTGAGAAAACAACATGATCGCCGCCCTCGAAGCCGAAGGAGACAAGCGTGTGCGCGATCGCCGGACCGGACCAGTAGGAGAGGAAAAGGTCGACGGTCTCGACCTTGGCGAGGTCGTAGGTCCGTGTCTCCCAGCGCGGCGTGAACTCCGTTTCGGTCACCCAGTCGAAATTGCGGACGTTCGCGAGCGTGACGAGGTCGCCGTCGCGCGTGCCGGTGACGATGCGTTCGACATCCGGCGCCCATTCATGGTCGAAGCTCGGCCGGATCGACGTCCACCAGAACCCGACGGCGACCAGCGCCAGCAGATAGGCGCCACGCGCCCGCCACGAACGCCTTGATATGTCGAGGTAAAGCACGCCGAGGGTGAAGATCGCCCATAGGCCGATGGCGATCTTGCGGCCGGTCTCCGGCAGCGGCAGCTGGTACCAGAAGGCGAGGCCGACGACGGCCGCCGTCATCAGGATGAGGAGCCAGAGCAGCAGCCGGCCGAGGCCACGGAGGAGGATCGCGAACGCGCGGATGATGCCGTCCCCCTCAGGAGGCCGGCTTGAGGCGGCCGGCGATCCAGGCGACCAGCCGGCGCGCCACCGCGTCCTTCGGCAGTTCCGGCCAGCTCTCGACGCCGTCGGCGGTGACGAGATGCACGGTGTTGGCCGCGCCGCCCATCACGCCCGTCTCCGGCGACACGTCATTGGCGACGATGACGTCGGCGCCCTTGCGGCCGAGCTTTTTCTGAGCATTCTCAAGCACATCGTCCGTCTCGGCGGCGAAGCCGACGACGAGGCCGGGGCGCCCGTCCTTGCGGTGGGCGATGGTGGCGAGGATGTCCGGGTTTTCCGTCACGTGAAGCGGCGGCACGACGCCGCTGCCGTCCTTCTTCAGCTTCGACGCCGCCTCGTGCGCCGGGCGCCAGTCGGCGACGGCGGCGGCGAAGACGGCGATATCGGCCGGCAGCGCGATCTCGACGGCGGCGAGCATGTCGCGCGCGGTTTCGACCCGGCGCACCGAGACGCCTTCGGGATCGGCGAGCCCGACCGGGCCGGCGACCAGGGTCACGCGGGCGCCGGCGGCGGCGGCGGCGGCTGCGATGGCGAAGCCCTGCTTGCCCGAGGAGCGGTTGGCGATGTAGCGGACCGGATCGATCGGCTCGTGCGTCGGCCCGGCCGTGACCAGAACATGCTTTCCGGCCAAGGGCCTGGCGCTGGCGACGTCGTCGCCTGCCGGCGCGGCGCCGGTGGCGAAGAAGGCCTCGATCGCCGCCACGATGCCGAGCGGCTCGGTCATGCGCCCTGTGCCGGCCTCGCCGCTCTCAGCCATCTCGCCGCGCTCGGGGCCGACGAAGCGGATGCCGTCGGCGGCGAGCTGCGCCATGTTGCGCCTCGTCGCCGGATGCGCCCACATGGCAGGGTTCATCGCCGGGGCGACGAGGACGGGAAGCTTGGTGGCGAGAAGCACGGCGCTGGCGAGGTCGTCGGCATGGCCACCGGCCATCTTTGCCAGGAGATCGGCGGTCGCCGGTGCGACGACGATCAGGTCGGCCTCGCGCGCGAGACGGATATGGCCGACATCCTGCTCGGCCTCGCGGTCGAAGAGTTCCGTATAGACGGTGCCACCGGCGAGCGCGCCGGCCGCCAGCGGCGTGACGAATTCGGTCGCGGCCCTCGTCATGACGACGCGCACCGTGGCGCCGCGCTCCTTCAGGCGACGGATCAGGTCAAGGCTCTTATAGGCGGCGATGCCGCCCGCGATGACGAGAAGGATGCGTCTTTCCGCCAGTGTCGCGCTGAGATCCGCCATGGTTCCTCTTCCCGATCCTCTCTACGCGGCCGAGGCCTGCGTCAGGTGAACGCATTGATGGCGAGCAGGATCACCGCCAGCCAGACACCGATCGTCAGCCAGCGGTTGCCCCGTCCCTCGGCGCGCCCGATCGCCTCGACCGTTTCCGGCGAGAGGGTCAGGCCGTCGCGGGTCGCGTCGCTGAGCTGCTGCGCGATGCGCGCCCCATGTTGCAGCATGACGGGCAGGCGCGTCACGGCGTGGCCGATTTCGCCAAGACCGGACGCCGCTTCTTCCAGCTTGCCGACGGGGCCGAGATTGCGCTGGATCCAGTCGCGCACCACCGGCTCCGAGGTCGCCCACATGTCGAATTCCGGGTCGAGCGAGCGCGCGACGCCTTCGACGACGACCATGGTCTTCTGCAGCATCAAGAGTTCCGGCCGCGTCTGCATGTCGAACAGCTCGGTGACCTCGAAGAGGAGCGTCAAGAGGTTCGCCATCGAGATGTCACTGGCCGGCTGGCCGTGGATCGGCTCGCCGATGGCGCGCAGCGCCTGCGCGAAATCCTCCGGCGCATGGCGGGCGGGAACGTAGCCTGCTTCCATATGCACTTCGGCGATGCGCAGATAGTCGCGCCGGATGAAGCCGTAGAGGATCTCGGCCAGGAAGCGCCGCTCGGCCCGGCCGAGGCGACCCATGATGCCAAAGTCGACGGCGACGACGTCGCCGGCCGCGTCGACGAAGAGATTGCCCTGGTGCATGTCGGCATGGAAGAAGCCGTCGCGCATGGCGTGGCGCAGGAAGGCCTGCATCAGCCGGCGGGCGACTTCCTTCAGGTCATGCCCCGCGGCCTCGATGCCGGCCGGGTCGGACAGCTTGACGCCGTCGATCCATTCCAGCGTCAGCACGTCGCGCGCCGTGCGCGCCCAGTCGACCTTCGGCACGCGGAAGCCCGGATCGCCCTCGGTGCGTTCCGCCATTTCGGAGAGCGCCGCCGCCTCGAGGCGGAGATCCATCTCCATGGACACCGAGCGCGCCAGCGTGTCGACGACGGCGAGCGGCTTCAGCCGCTGCATCGCCGGGTCGAGCCGCTCGACCAGCCTGGCGCCGGCATAGAAGGTCTCGAGATCGCGATGGAAGCGGGTGCGGACGCCGGGGCGCAGCACCTTGACGGCGACGGCGCGCGTCGTGCCGTCGGCCTCGATCACCTCGGCCTTGTGCACCTGCGCGATCGAGGCGGCCGCGATCGGCGGCGAGAACGCGGCGAAGATCGCCTCGACCGGTTTGCCGAGATTGCGCGCGATCACGACGCGGGCCGCTTCCTCGCCGAAGGGCTCGATCTCGTCGCGCAGCCGTCCGAGCGCGTCGGCGACATCCTCGCCGACGAAGTCGGGCCGCGTCGCCATGAACTGGCCGAGCTTGACATAGGAGGGGCCGAGCTTGTTCAGCGCGGCGGTGATGCGCTCGCCGCGATCGGCGGCGGCGGCCGAGCGGCGTTCCAGCAGGCGGCCGATGCGCACGCCGAGGCGCGCGGGCGGCGGCACGTCGTCGATCTCGACCAGGCTGAACGCGCCCTCGCGCGCCAGGACGAAACCGGCCGCTGCCAGGCGGAAGAGAGCGGCGATGCCGAGCGCCATTGCGTCAGATTTTCCAGCCCGAGTGGATGGCGGCGATGCCGCCGGTCAGATTGCGGTAGGAGACCTTGGCGAAGCCGGCCTGCCGGATCATCTCGGCGAAGCGCTCCTGATGCGGGAAGCGGCGGATCGATTCGACAAGATAGCGGTAGCTCTCGGAATCGCCCGCCACCGCCTTGCCCATGGCCGGGATCAGGTTGAACGAATAGAAGTCGTAGATCTTGTCGAGGCCGGGCACGTCGACGTCGGAGAATTCGAGGCAGAGGAAGCGCCCGCCCGGCTTCAGCACGCGATGGGCTTCCCGCAGCGCCTGGTCGATGCGCGGCACGTTGCGGATGCCGAAGGCGATCGTGTAGGCGTCGAAGCGGTTGTCCTCGAAGGGGAGTTCCTCCGCATTGCCCTCGATGAAGGTGACATGCTCGGCGAGGCCGCGCTTTTGAGCGCGCTCGCGGCCGACTTCCAGCATCGAGGCGTTGATGTCGCAGACCGTGGCGCGGGCCGATTTGTGCGAGCGCTCGACGATGCGGAACGACACGTCGCCGGTGCCGCCGGCGACGTCTAGCACCTCGAACGGCCGGTTGCGCGGCGGCGTCAGCCACGACACCATCGCGTCCTTCCAGACACGGTGCAGGCCGGCCGACATCAGGTCGTTCATCAGATCGTAGCGCGAGGCCACCTTGTGGAAGACGTCATTGACCATGCCCTGCTTGGCATCGACATCGACATCCTTGAACCCGAACGAGGCGCGGCCCTTCTCGGTAGCCGCGTCGGAAGCTTCGGTCGATTTCAGAGATTCGGTCGCCATGGCGTCCCACTCCTTATATTACGCTTTCAAGCCGGGGATCGGACATGCGGGATAACGCGCATGGCGGCGGCGACGCCACCCGACCCGGAAAATCGAAGTCCTTGATAGCCGAAGCGCTTTCCATGCGCCACGGCCCCGACACCCGCAGAGTTGACGCAGCCTAAATGCCAGAGCTTCCCGAGGTCGAAACCGTCCGCCAGGGCCTTGCCCCCACCATGGAGGGCGCGGTGATCGAAAGGCTGGAGCAGCGCCGGCCCGATCTGCGCTTTCCCTTTCCCGATCGCTTCGCCGAGCGGCTGACCGGGCGCCGGATCGAGGGACTCGGCAGGCGGGCGAAATATCTGCTCGCCGATCTCGACGACGGCGCCGTTATCCTCATGCATCTCGGCATGTCCGGCTCGTTCCGGATCGAGGAGGGGGCCGCTGGCGAGGGCGAGATGCCAGGCGACTTCCACCATCCCCGCGGAAAGGCGCTGGCGCATGACCATGTCGTCTTCCATCTCTCGAACGGCAAGCGCGTCATCTACAATGACCCGCGCCGCTTCGGCTTCATGGATCTCGTGCCGCGCGCGGAGATCGCGACCGCGCGACATCTCGCCGGGCTCGGCATCGAGCCGGTCGGCAACGCCTTCGACGGCAAGGTTCTGCATCGGCTGTTCGACGCGAAGAAGGCGCCGCTGAAGGCGGCGCTGCTCGATCAGAGCCTGGTTGCCGGTCTCGGCAACATCTATGTCTGCGAGGCGCTGCACAGGTCCGGCCTGTCGCCGGAGAAGAGCGCTGGCTCGCTCACCGCAAAGGCGGCCGACCGGCTGGCGACGGCGATCCGCGAGGTTCTCGCCGCGGCGATCGCGGCCGGCGGCTCGTCCCTGCGCGACCACCGCCAGGCGAATGGCGAGCTTGGCTATTTCCAGCATTCGTTCCGCGTCTACGACCGCGAGGGCGAACCGTGCCCGAAGCTCGACTGCTCCGGCGTGATCGCGCGCAAGGTGCAGTCGGGCCGCTCCACCTTCTACTGCGCCGGCTGCCAGACGTGAGGGGCCGGCAGGGCGGGAGCGGCCTTGAATGCCGCCGCCGCCTCCGCTAGGCCTTCGCGGTCGCCTTCCCGTCGATTTGTCGTCGGGCCGGGGAGCAGCAATCGAAGCCGGGAGCCCGCCATGTCGTCTGAGACTCCGTCCTACGAGGCCGTCATCGTCGAGACCGAGGGCGCGGTCGGCATCATCCGGCTCAACCGTCCGGCGGCGCTCAACGCGCTGAGCCGCCAGCTGATCGCCGACCTGAACGCCGCGCTCGACGCCTTCGAGGCCGATGCGGCGATCGGCGCCATCGTGCTGACCGGATCGGAAAAGGCCTTCGCCGCCGGCGCCGACATCAAGGAGATGCAGGCTCTCGGCTATGTCGACGTCTTCATGGACGATTTCGTCGCCCGCTGGGAACGGCTGGCGGCGACGCGCAAGCCCGTCGTCGCTGCGGTCTCCGGCTTTGCGCTCGGCGGCGGCTGCGAGCTCGCGCTGATGTGCGATCTTGTCATCGCGGCTGACAACGCGCGCTTCGGCCAGCCGGAGATCACGCTCGGCCTGATCCCGGGCGCGGGCGGCACCCAGCGTCTGGCGCGCGCCGTCGGCAAGGCGAAGACGATGGACATGGTGCTGACCGGGCGGATGATCGATGCCGGCGAGGCGGAGCGGATCGGGCTCGTCTCGCGCGTCGTGCCGGCCGCCGAGATGCTGGAGACGGCGGTCGCGGCGGCGCAGAAGATCGCCGGCCTGTCGCGCCCGGCCGTGCTGATGGCGAAGGAGGCGGTCAACCGCGCCTTCGAGAGCCCGCTCGCCGAAGGAATCCGCACCGAGCGGCGGCTGTTCCATTCGCTGTTCGCGACCGAGGACGCGCGCGAGGGCATGGCCGCTTTCCTCGACAAGCGTCCGCCTCGGTTTCGCAACCGCTGAATCCGTCGGATCATGTTGACGGCGTGCGAGCGGCCGATTATAAGCCGCCCATGAACCGGGCGGCGTCGTAGCCGCCCCTTCCGTTTAGCCCGAATTCCTTGGGTTTGAGTTCCCAGGGGTTTGAGGCACGGAAGTCCACCGAACCGCTTTTTCAGGAAGGCCCCTCATGGCCAATACGCCGTCCGCCAAGAAGGCGACCCGCAAGATTGCTCGCCGTGCCGAGGTCAACCGCACGCGCCGCAGCCGCATGCGCACCTACGTCCGCAAGGTCGAAGAGGCGATCGCCTCGGGTGACGCCGCCGCCGCCGCCGCGGCGTTCCGGAGCGCCCAGCCCGAGCTGATGCGCGCCGCCCAGAAGGGCGTGCTGCACAAGAACACCGCCTCCCGCAAGGTCTCGCGCCTCGCCGCCCGCGTGAAGGCGATCTCTGCCTGAGTTGCAGAGTTTCTGGGGATTGACAAAAGCCCGGCTTTGGCCGGGCTTTTTTGTTATGCGGGTAAGTGACTGAGCGGCCTCAGAAATGCCGTGAACGTCAATTCGACCGCCGCCGAGCCGTCCCTGCTTCGCACCATTTGATAAGCAAAATCAATAGCTTAGATGGCGGTGGTCAATTGTCCTGTCGACTCGGTTGGATTCTCGTCGAGTCAAGGGGGAACGGCCGAATATTTTTCGCCCGCTTCGGAAGTTTTCCGGACCGTGGGAGCCGCCTTCTGAAGCCTTTGACTCGTAAGGGATTCGCTAGCGTACCCAGGCGCTGCAAGGGGTGGGGGCGACAACATGGCCGGCAGGGGAGGGCGAATCTTGGCCTTGCGCCGTTGCGACCCCCCGACCCGCTGTGTATTTTCCCCTTCATGGACACGGCAGCGCTAGTTGTCGTCCGCCGGAGGGGTGAGCCGGCAGTAATTTGAACGGGCGTTTCTCGCCTCGATGCGTTTAGGGGCGACACGGATTGAAATCGCGGACATTCAGCTTGCTCTATATGTAGTGCTTTTGCGTCTTTGATTGCTTCCGCGTACTGGAAGAACCTCCACCACCCTGTATCAACTAGAGTTTTACATAGCCCGTGATCTGACAGTCACGTGCGTGAGGGGGCGTTATGTCTCGTTCGCCTGCCGGCAGCTATGCCGGCGACGTTTCGGCCGATGAGGCTTGGGAAGGTCTGTCCAGTGAACCGCAGTCGATGCTGATCGATGTGCGGACCCGGGCCGAGTGGGCTTATGTCGGCATCGTCGACCTGAGCGCGATCGGCAAGGAGACGCTGCTCGTCGAATGGCAGAGCTATCCGACGATGGCGGTCAACACCGACTTCGCCGAGGTTCTGGCGGCCGAGCTCGAGCGGCGCGGCGTCGGCGCCGAGACGGCGCTCTATTTCATCTGCCGGTCCGGCGCGCGCAGCCTGGCTGCGGCGAACGCACTGGCGGAAGCCGGTTTCGACCGGTGCTTCAACATTACCGGCGGCTTCGAAGGGCCGCTGGACGAGGGCCGACATCGTGGTTCCGTGGATGGCTGGAAAGCCGCGGGACTGCCATGGGTCCAGTCATGACAAGATGCCAATCGACACGAGAGGGGCTCAGATGCGGGACGACAGGTCGGGCGAGTTTGGATCGGGGGCTTCGGCCCTGCGGGCGATCGCTGCCGATGAGGATCAGCCGATGAGCGGGCGCGCCGATGCCGTGCTGTGGGACCGCGTGAAGACGCGGCTGCGGACCGAACTGGGCGAGGACGTGTTCTCGAGCTGGTTCGCGCGGGTCGAATTCGAGAGCGCCGACGGTGCGTCTGTCAACCTGTCCGTGCCGACCCGCTTCCTGAAGTCCTGGATCCAGGCGCACTATATCGAGAAGCTGCTCGGTCTCTGGTCGGTCGAGGCCGAGAGCGTGCGCCGGGTCGAGCTGGTGGTGCGCGGCGCCGTCCGGGCACGCACGCCGGCCAAGGCCGACAAGCCGCTGGCCGCCGCGCCGGCGACGCCGGCGCCGACCTTCATTCCGGCTGCGAGCGCCGCGCCGATCCTCGTCGCCGCCGCCGGCCCGACCCGCGGCGAACTCGACGGCGATGGCTCGCCGGTCGATCCGCGCTTCACCTTCGACACCTTCTGCGAGGGCGGCGCCAATCGCGTCGCCTATGCGGCGGCGCGCGCCGTGGCCGAGACCCCCGCCGGCCGCCCGACGCCCTACAACCCGCTCTATCTCCATGCCGGCGTCGGCCGCGGCAAGACGCATCTGCTGCATGCCGTCGCCCAGGCGGCGCGTCGCGCCGATCCGAGCCGCAAGGTCGTCTACCTGACCGCCGAGCATTTCATGTTCCGCTTCGTCGCGGCGCTGAAGAACCAGTCGGCGATCGCCTTCAAGGAGAACCTGCGCGAGATCGACCTGCTCCTGATCGACGATCTGCAGTTCCTGCAGGGCAAGTCGGTGCAGCAGGAGTTCTGCCACATGCTGAACGCGCTGATCGACGGCGCGCGGCAGGTGGTGGTGGCGGCCGACCGGCCGGCGGCCGAGCTCGAGACGCTCGACGAGCGCGTCCGCTCGCGCCTGCGCGGCGGCGTCGCCTTCGAGATCGCCCCGCCGGATCTCGATCTCCGCCGCGAGATCCTGAAGAGCCGCTATGCGCTCGCCCAGTCGCAGAATCCCGGCGTCGAGGTCCCCGAGACGGTGATCGAATATGTCGCCCAGTCGGTCGTCTCGAACGGCCGCGACCTGGAGGGCGCGCTCAACCGCCTGGTGGCGCAGTGGCAGTTCACCAACCAGCCGGTGACGATGAACTCGGCCGAGATCACGCTGCGCGATCTCGTCGGCGCGCATGAGCCGCGCCGGGTCAAGATCGAGGACATCCAGAAGATCGTCTCGCGCCACTACAACGTGTCGAAGGCCGATCTCCTGTCGAGCCGCCGCACCCGCACCATCGTGCGGCCGCGCCAGATCGCCATGTATCTGTCGAAGACGCTGACCCCGCGCTCGCTGCCGGAGATCGGCCGCCGCTTCGGCGGTCGCGACCACACCACCGTGCTGCATGCGGTGCGCAAGGTCGAGGAGATGATGCAGGGCGACCAGCATCTGGCGGAAGAGATCGAATTGCTGAAGCGCATGATCGACGAATAGTCGGTCCGAACCGCCGGCGGGTCATTCCGCCGGCGGTTCCGTCTTCCGCCCCGGTCGCATCGCCGGTGAGGCCTTGCGTTCCGGCCCGGAACACGCCACTTTCCTCGGTCCGTACCGGATGTTCCGTCCGGCCTCTGTCGGCGCCGCGCTCCCCGCGCGGCTTTTCTGTCAAGGTTCCTGCGTTTCATGAGAGCGACCCTCGAGCGATCCAACCTCCTGAAGTCCCTCAACCACGTGCACCGCGTGGTCGAACGGCGGAACACGATCCCGATCCTCTCCAATGTCCTGCTCCGCGCGACGGGTTCGGAGCTGACCCTGAAGGCGACGGATCTCGACCTCGAAATCCTTGAGACGATCGCCGCCGATGTCGGCCGTCCCGGCGCGACGACCGTTCCGGCGCACATGCTCTACGACATCGTCCGCAAGCTGCCGGACGGTTCGGAGGTGGCGCTGGAAACCTCGGCCGACGGCCAGACGCTGACGGTCCGCTCGGGCCGCTCCAATTTCGCGCTGCAGATGCTGCCCGAAACTGACTTCCCGGACCTGACCACCGGCGAATTCCCGATCCGCTTCGAGCTGCCGGCCTCGGCCTTCAAGACGCTGATCGACCGCACCCAGTTCGCGATCTCGACCGAGGAGACGCGCTACTATCTGAACGGCATCTACCTGCACACGCCGACGGTCGACGGCCGCACCGTGCTGCGCGCCGTCGCCACCGACGGCCACCGCCTGGCGCGGGCGCAGACCGCGGCGCCGGCCGGTTCCGAGGGCATGCCGGGCGTGATCGTGCCGCGCAAGGCCGTCGGCGAGATCCAGAAGCTGCTCGAGAATTCCGACGAGACCGCGACGATCGAGCTGTCGGAGACCAAGATCCGGGTCTCGTTCGGCGCCGTGATCCTGACCTCGAAGCTGATCGACGGCACCTTTCCGGACTATGCCCGCGTCATTCCGCAGGGCAATGACAAGCTGCTCAAGGTCGATCGCGGCACCTTCTCGAACGCCGTCGACCGCGTCTCCACCATTGCCAGCGAGCGCGGCCGCGCGGTGAAGCTGTCGCTCTCCTCCGAGGGCCGGCTGGCGCTCACCGTCAACAATCCGGATTCCGGCTCGGCGACGGAAGAGCTCGACGTCGACTACCAGGCCGATCCGATCGATATCGGCTTCAATTCGAAATATCTGCTCGACATCGCCGGCCAGCTCAAGACCGGCACGGCGCTGTTCAAGCTGGCCGATCCCGGCTCGCCGACGCTGATCCAGGACGACGGCGACGAGGACGCGCTCTACGTCCTGATGCCGATGCGCGTGTGACCCTCGCCTCCGACGTCGGCCAGCCGCGCATCACGCGGCTGACGCTGGCGGATTTCCGGTCCTATCACCACCTCGACGTGAAGGTGTCCGGCCGGCTGGTCGCGCTTTCGGGCGAGAACGGCGCCGGCAAGACCAATCTGCTCGAGGCGGTCTCGCTGCTGTCGTCCGGCCGCGGTCTGCGCCGCGCCGACCTCGCCGAGATGGCGCGGATCGGCGGCGGCGGCGGCTTCGTCGTGGCCGTCGACCTCGACACCGCCAATGGTCCCGTCCGCCTCGGCACCGCGCTGGACGGCCAGCCGCCCGCGCGCCGCTGCCGGATCGACGGCGCGCCTGTCTCCTCCGCCGCCGCCTTCGCCGAATATCTCCGCATCGTCTGGCTGACGCCGGCGCTCGACGGGCTGTTCACCGGGCCGGCCGGCGACCGCCGCCGCTTCCTCGACCGCCTCGTTCTCGCCGTCGACGCGCAGCATGGCAGCCGCGTCAACGCGTTCGAGAAGGCCGTGCGCGGCCGCAACCGCCTGCTCGAGGAGCCGTCGCCGGATCGCGCCTGGCTCGACGGGCTGGAGGCCGAGATCGCCGAGATCGGTGTCGCCGTCGCCGCCGCGCGCAAGGAGACGGCCGAGCGGCTCGCAGGCCTGATCGCCGAGGAGCGCGACGACGCCTCGCCCTTTCCCTTCGCCGTGCTGGCGCTCGAGGGCGATGTCGAGGGATGGATCGGCGCGGGCCCGGCCGTCGAGGCCGAGGACCGCTACCGCGCCGCTTTGCGCAATGGCCGTGCCCGCGACCGCGCCGCCGGTCGCACGCTGGTGGGGCCGCAGGCGAGCGACCTCGTCGTCCGCCATGGTCCGAAGGACGTGCCGGCCGGCCGCGCCTCGACCGGCGAGCAGAAGGCGCTCCTGGTCGGCATCGTGCTGGCCCATGCCCGCCTCGTCGCGCGGATGAGCGGGCTTGCGCCGATCGTGCTGCTCGACGAGATCGCCGCCCATCTCGACCAGCGCCGCCGCGCCGCCCTGTTCGAGGCGCTCGACCGGCTCGGCAGCCAGATCTTCATGACCGGCGCGGATCCCGCGCTCTTCGCCGAATTGCCGCAATCGGGGCAGATCTTCACCGTGACGCCGGGGCGCGTCGACCTCACGCCCCATCAGGACCATCGATCATGACCGGATTGCCGATTTCGGGCCTCGCGCTTTTCGCCGCCGCTCTGGCGGTCGCCGCCTTTGCGCCGGGCCCTGGCATCGCGGCGATCGTCGCGCGCGTGCTCGGCCGCGGCCGCTCCGGCGCCGTCGCCTTCACCGCCGGCATGGCGATCGGCGACATCGTCTGGCTGACGCTGGCGGTGCTCGGCCTCGCCGTCGTGGCGCAGACCTTCCACGAGGTGTTCGCGCTGATCAAATATCTGGGCGCCGCCTATCTGCTCTTCATCGCCTGGAAGATGTGGAAGGCGCCGGCCGCCGCGCCCGACCTCGCCCCGGTGACGGCGCGCGAGAGCCAGGTGAAGCTGTTCCTCGCCGGTCTCGCCGTCTGCCTCGGCAATCCGAAGACCATGGTGTTCTATCTCGCGCTGCTGCCGTCGATCCTCGACATCACGCGCATCGACGCGCTCGCCTTCGTCGAGCTGGCGACGGTGACGCTCGCGGTCGTCGGCGGCGTCTTCGCCTTCTATGTCGGCGTGGCGCTCAGGGCGCGGCGCCTGATCACCAATGCGAAGGCGGTGAAGATGGTCAATCGCGGCAGCAGCGTCGTCATGGCCGGTGCGGCCGTGGCAATCGCCTCGCGGTGAGCGGCCAGGACTGACGGATCGACGCGGCGGGCCTTTCGCGCGTGTCACGCTGGCGTCGAGGCGTTAGCATCCGGCTGAGAACGAATCACTTCCCGGATACCCCATGCCGCTTTCGCGCGCCCGCGCCGCGCTCAAATCTGTCTTCGGTTACGACGATTTCCGACCCGGCCAGGACGAGGTCATCGCCGCGGTGATGCGTGGCGAGCCCGTGCTCGCCGTGATGCCGACCGGCTCCGGCAAATCGATGTGCTACCAGCTGCCGGCGATCGTCGATGGCGGGCTGACGCTGGTGGTGTCGCCGCTGATCGCGCTGATGCGCGACCAGGTGCAGCAGATGCAGCATGTCGGCGTGGCGGCGGCGACGCTCAACTCGATGAATGGCGAGGAGGCCAACCGCGAGACGCTGCGCCGGCTGCGCGCCGGCGAGATCACGCTGCTCTTCGTCTCGCCCGAGCGCCTGGCCGGCGACGGGCTCGTCTCGCTGCTCGCCGCCTGCGACGTGCGGCGCCTCGCGATCGACGAGGCGCATTGCGTCTCGCAATGGGGGCATGATTTCCGCCCCGAATACCGGCAGCTCGCCTCGGTGCGCGAGGCGCTCGGCGGCGTGCAGGTGGTGGCGCTGACGGCGACGGCCGACCAGGCGACCCGCAACGACATCGCCGCGCAGCTCTTTTCCGCGCCGCCCCGCGTCGTCGTGCATTCCTTCGACCGGCCCAACATCCATCTCCGCTTCGAGGCGAAGGACCGGCCGCGCACGCAGATCGCCGACTTCCTCGCCCGCCACAAGGGCGGCAGCGGTATCATCTACGCCTCCTCGCGCGACAAGACGGAGAAGCTCTCCGAATGGCTGGTCGGGCGCGGCATCCGCTCCGTGCCCTATCACGCCGGCCTCGACGCCGAGGTCCGGGCGCGGCACCAGGACATCTTCCTGCAGGAGGACGGCGTCGTCGTCGTCGCCACCGTCGCCTTCGGCATGGGCATCAACAAGCCGGACGTGCGCTTCGTCATCCATGCCGACATGCCGGGCGGGGTCGAGGCCTATTACCAGGAGATCGGCCGCGCCGGACGCGACGGCCTGCCGGCCGACACGCTGACGCTCTACGGCCTCGACGACATGGCGTTCCGCCGCCGCCAGATCGACGAGAAGGCGATCAGCGAGGCGCAGCGCCGGGTCGAGAAGAAGCGCCTCGCGGCGATGACGGATCTCGCGGAATCGGCCACCTGCCGGCGCCAGGCGCTGCTCGCCTATTTCGGCGAACAGCGCGGCCCCTGTGGCCATTGCGACCTCTGCCAGGGCGGTGCCGAGCTGGTCGACGCCACCATCGACGCGCAGAAGGTGCTCTCCGCCGTGGTCCGCACCGGCCAGCGCTACGGCGCGGCCCATCTCGTCGACGTGCTGCGCGGCGAGGCGACCGACGCCGTGCAGCGGCAGGGGCATGACCGCATCAAGACCTTCGGCGTCGGCTCGAACCGCAGCGCCCATGCCTGGCGGACCCTGGTGCGCCAGCTCTTCGCCGCCGGCGCGCTCGCCGAGGCGAGCGAGGAGCATGGCGGCTTCCGGATCACGCCCGAGGGCGAGGCGGTGCTGTTCGGGCACGAGACGATCGCGCTGCGCTCGATCCGTGAGGCGCCGGCGCGCCGGAGCCGGAAAAACGAGAGCGACCGCGCCGACGGGCTCGACGCGACGACGGCGGCGATGTTCGAGCAGCTGCGCGCGCTTCGCCGCGAGATCGCCCGCGACGAGGGTGTTCCCGCCTACATGGTCTTTCCGGACCGCACGCTGATCGAGATGGCCGAGGCGATGCCGTCGACGCTCGACGAGATGCGCGGCGTGCAGGGCATCGGCGAGCGCAAGCTCAGCCTCTATGGCGAGGCCTTCCTGGAAGCGCTGCACGCGTCACGCTGAGGAAGCCCTGTCCGATCCCGGCCGAACAGCGGCACGGGTTTGCCGGCGGGCGTACCAGCCGCGCGCGATCCCGAACACGACCAGGGCGCCGAGGCAGAGCAGGCCGGCGACAACCAGCTTGTGCTCGGCATGCAGCCGGCCGGAGAAGCGCTCGATCGTCTGGCCGCAGAGATACCCGAGCAGGGTGAACAGCGCCGCCCAGACGGCGGCGGCGACGATGTTCAGGCTGGTGTAGAGCAGCGGCCTGACGCCGGCGATGCCGAGCGCCAGCGGGCCGATCGTGCGGGCGCCGTAGATGAAGCGCACGCTCAGCGTGAACAGCACCGGATTGCGCTGGACGCGCGCCAGCACGCTGGCGAAGAGCGGCCGCTCCGTCTGGCGCCGGACCAGCTGGCTGTCGGCGAAGAAGCGGCCGGCATAGAACAGAAGCTGGTCGCCGGTCAGCGAGCCGGCAAAGGCGGCCAGGAACACGGCGAACGGGTTCATCACGCCCTGATGGGCGAGGAATCCGGCGGCGATCAGCACGCTCTCGCCCTCGATGATGACGCCGAGATAGACGACGATCAGCCCGTAGCTGACGAGGAAGGCATGGATGGCGTTCATCGAAGCGGCTGCAGCTCCTGATTGGCCGGACGCGGCGTGGGTACAGCATTCGATCTCCGGGCGCGAGTTGCAAGCGGCGGCTGATCGCCGCGTCATGCCGAAACCCGCGCCGCGCCTTGGCTTTCGCCATCGTGACGCCGCGTTTTCTTGCTTCCTCGGACGTGCAATTCGCCAGTCGAAGCAATATATTAGCCATTCGATTCGAGTTCTCGCGCGCGCCCGCGTGCGACGCTTTCAAGGAAGCCTGAATGTCCGATACCGCCCGCGATCAAGCCTCTGAAGCCTACGGCGCCGATTCCATCAAGGTGCTCAAGGGCTTGGATGCCGTCCGCAAGCGACCGGGCATGTATATCGGCGACACCGATGACGGCTCCGGCCTGCATCACATGGTCTACGAGGTGGTCGACAACGCCGTCGACGAGGCGCTGGCCGGCCACGCGGATCTGGTCGAGGTGACGCTCAATCCCGACGGTTCCTGCACCGTGCGCGACAATGGCCGCGGCATCCCGACGGATCTGCATGCCGAGGAAGGCGTTTCCGCCGCCGAGGTCATCATGACCCAGCTGCATGCCGGCGGTAAGTTCGACCAGAACTCCTACAAGGTCTCCGGCGGCCTGCACGGCGTCGGCGTCTCCGTGGTGAACGCGCTGTCGAGCTGGCTCAGGCTGAAGATCTGGCGCAACGGCAAGGTGCACGAGATCGAGTTCGCGCATGGCAACGCCGTATCGCCCCTGAAGGTGATCGGCGACTGGGACGGGCGCAACGGCACGGAAGTGTCGTTCCTGCCCTCCACCGACACCTTCACCAAGGTGGATTTCGACTATGAGACGCTGGAGCACCGGCTGCGCGAGCTCGCCTTCCTGAATTCCGGCGTGCGCATCGTGCTGACCGACAAGCGCGGCGTCGAGCCGCGCCGCGAGGAACTGCTCTACGAGGGCGGCCTCGAGGCCTTCGTCCGCTATCTCGACCGCACCAAGAAGCCGCTGGTGCCGGCGCCGATCACCATGTCGAGCGAGCGCGACGGCATCACGGTCGAAGTCGCGATGTGGTGGAACGACAGCTATCACGAGAACGTGCTGTGCTTCACCAACAACATCCCGCAGCGCGACGGCGGCACCCATCTGGCCGGTTTCCGCGGCGCGCTGACCCGCCAGGTGACGGGCTATGCCGACCGCGAGGGCATCTCGAAGCGCGAGAAGGTGACGCTTGCCGCCGACGATTGCCGGGAGGGCCTGACGGCGGTGCTCTCGGTCAAGGTGCCGGATCCGAAATTCTCGTCGCAGACCAAGGACAAGCTGGTCTCCTCCGAGGTCCGTCCCGTCGTCGAGAACATCGTCAACGAGATGCTCGGCCAGTGGTTCGAGGAGCATCCGGCGGAATCGAAGGCCATCGTCTCGAAGGTCGTCGAGGCGGCGACCGCCCGCGAGGCAGCGCGCAAGGCGCGCGAGCTGACGCGCCGCAAGGGCGCGCTCGACATCGCCTCGCTGCCCGGCAAGCTCGCCGATTGCCAGGAGCGCGATCCGGCCAAGTCCGAAATCTTCATCGTCGAGGGTGACTCGGCAGGCGGCTCCGCCAAGCAGGGCCGCAACCGCGAGAACCAGGCCGTGCTGCCGCTGCGCGGCAAGATCCTGAATGTCGAGCGGGCGCGCTTCGACAAGATGCTGTCGTCCGAGCAGATCGGCATGCTGATCATCGCGCTCGGCACCTCGATCGGCAAGGACGAGTTCACGCCGGAAAAGCTGCGCTACCACAAGATCATCATCATGACGGATGCCGACGTCGACGGCGCCCATATCCGCACCCTGCTGCTGACCTTCTTCTTCCGGCAGATGCCGGAGCTGATCGAGCGCGGCCACGTCTATATCGCCCAGCCGCCGCTCTACAAGGTCACCAAGGGCCGTTCCGAGCAGTACCTGAAGAACGAGCGCGCGCTGGAGGACTATCTCATCCAGCAGGGCCTCGACGACGCGGCGCTGCATCTCGGCGACGGCGAGGTCCGCGCCGGCGTCGATCTCGACCATCTGGTCCAGGACGCGCGCCAGGTGGCGCAGATCCTGAACGGCATCCACACGCGCTACGATCGCGGCATCGTCGAGCAGGCGGCGATCGCCGGCGGGCTCGATCCGGCCCTGCTCGAGAGCAAGGAGCGCGCGCTCGAGGCGGCGCAGGCGATCGCCGCCCGACTCGACCTGATCGCCGACGAGACCGAGCGCGGCTGGACCGGCTCGCTCGGGGCCGAGGGCGGCTATCTGTTCGAGCGCGAGGTGCGCGGCGTGCGCGAGGCGCAGACCGTCGACATGGCGCTGATCGATTCCGCCGACGCGCGCAAGCTGCACAGCATCGCCGTGCGCATGAAGGACGTCTTCGCCAAGCCGTCGACGCTTCGCCGTCGCGACGTCGGGACCGACATCCACGGTCCGCGCTCTCTGCTCGAGGCCGTCTTCGCCACCGGGCGCAAGGGCATCCAGCTGCAGCGCTACAAGGGCCTCGGCGAGATGAATGCCAGCCAGCTCTGGGAGACGACCCTCGATCCCAACGTGCGCTCGCTGCTGCAGGTGAAGATCAAGGAGGCGGACGCCGCCGACGACCTCTTCACCAAGCTGATGGGCGACGAGGTCGAGCCGCGCCGCGAGTTCATCCAGGACAACGCGCTCAGCGTCGTCAACCTCGACGTCTGATCGCGCGCCGCCGTTCTGGCCGGATCACTCGGCCGGGACGGGGCAGCTCATGTCGCCTTCCTCGCAGTTGAGGAGGGCCTTGAGGTCGGTGGTCCGGGCGCGCGTCAGGCCGTCCAGGCACATCGCGTGGATCATCGGATAGATGCTGCCGCCGATCGTTCCGGAGCTGGAGAAGGTGCACTCCGCGTCCCGGAATGCAATCCAGGCGCGCTGCGCGGCGACGAGCTTCCTTTCGGTGTCGGCATCGTCGGCGAGGCGGCGGATGATCGTCTTGTAGACGGCGTTCAGCTCCGCGTCCGAGGCCTTCAGGGCCTTGTCGGCGCAGATGTTCAGGGTGGCCTGGTCGATGGCGTCGTCGCAATCGGCGGCGTGGGCGATCGAAAGGCTCGCGAGCGTGAACGCGGCGATCAGGAAGGTACGGCGCATGGATTTCTCCCGTAGCTGGGTCCACAACCAGTAGAGGCGGGATTCCGTCGGCCGACAAGCGCCGGATTGTTCGAGGCTCGTAGCAATTTGCCCGCGCCATATTGCCCTCGTCCCTCTGGCGGTCCATACGTCATGCGCTTCGTCTACTTCCGCAAGCCGCGTGGCTGATGTCATACTCGCCAGCATAAGCAGTGCGATGGTCAACAACTCTCACACGCATCAGGGATGAAACACATTGCAGCAACTCGCTGATATTGGCGTGCTCGGTCTCGCCGTGATGGGCGCGAATCTCGCCCGCAACGCCGCCCGCAAGGGCTTCGGTGTCGCCGTGTTCAATCGCAACGGCGCCCGCACCGACGAACTCATCAATGAGCATGGCGGCGAAGGCCGTTTCACGCCGTCGAAGACGATCCCCGAATTCGTCGCCTCGATCGCCAAGCCGCGCGCCATCATCATCATGGTCAAGGCCGGCCAGCCGGTCGACGACGTGATCGAGGAGCTGCTGCCGCATCTCGAGGTCGGCGACATCATCATCGACGGCGGCAATTCGCTCTACACCGACACCAACCGCCGCTTCCACTACCTCAAGGACCGGGACATCAAGTTCATCGGCATGGGCGTGTCGGGCGGCGAGGAGGGCGCGCTCGAGGGTCCGAGCATGATGCCGGGCGGCACGCGCGAGGCCTATTCCCGCATCGAGCCGATCGTCACCAAGATGGCGGCCCAGGTCGATGGCGAGCCCTGCTGCACCTATATCGGCACCGAGGGCTCCGGCCACTACGTCAAGATGGTCCATAACGGCATCGAATATGCCGATATGCAGCTGATCACCGAGGCCTATGACCTGTTCAAGACGGTCTACGGGCTCGAGGCGGGCGAGATCGCCGACATCTTCGCCGAATGGAACAAGGGCGAGCTCAACTCCTATCTGATCGAGATCACCGACGCCGTGCTGCGCAAGGTCGACCAGACCGGCAAGCCGCTGGTCGATTCGATCGTCGACGAGGCGGAGCAGAAGGGCACCGGCCGCTGGACGGCGCAGTCGGCGCTCGATCTCGGCGTGCCGTTGACCTCGATCACCGAGGCGGTGTTCGCCCGCGCGCTTTCCGGCCGCCGCGCCCAGCGCGCCGAGGCGGAGAAGCGCTTCCCCCATCCGACCCCGGCCAAGCGCACGATCACCCAGGCCGACATCGACGCGATCCGCGACGCGCTCTATGCGTCGAAGATCGTCGCCTACGCCCAGGGCTTCGAGCAACTCGCCGTCGCCTCGCAGCAGTTCGGCTGGGACCTGAAGCTCGGCGACCTCGCCACCATCTGGCGCGGCGGCTGCATCATCCGCGCCCGCTTCCTGAACCGCATTCGCGAGGCCTACGAGACGGGCGGCGCCGGCGACAACCTTCTGCTGCAGGACTATTTCCGCGACGCCGTCGTCAAGGCCGAGGGGAACTGGCGCAAGGTCGTCGGCCTGGCGATCGCCGAGGGCATCCCGGTCCCGGCCTTCTCGTCCTCGATCGCCTATTATGACGGCCTGCGCCGCGCGCGCGGTCCGGCCAATCTGCTGCAGGGTCTGCGCGACTATTTCGGCGCCCACACCTATGGTCGCCTCGACAAGCCCGGCAAGTTCCACACCCGCTGGAGCCAGGACGGCAGCGAAATTCCGGCCTGAGGCCGGCTTCGTCCCCCCGGTCGGGCGCGGCAACAAAAAGATACCGACGCGCAACGCATCGTTGCGCGTCGGCCCAAATCCGGGCGCATTCGCCCTCGATCCTGCCGTTGCGGATCCACGGGCATTGCACGATCGATCCGTCGCTCCCACATGGTATCGGCGAGATTGAACAGGCGGAGACGATGACGACCTACCGGACCTACGTGATTTCAGGCCCCCGCGGCGCGACCAGCTGGAAGGACAAGCTGAAGCTTGGCGCAGCGATGGTCGTCGGTGCCGCCGTGGTCTTCGCGGCGCTGGTGGTGTCGTTCTCGATCGCGCTGGTGCTGATCCCCGTCCTCGCCATCGTCTATCTATTCCGCCGCCGCATCCTGCGGGCCTTCCTGGCGCGCGCCATGCCGCCCGGCGCCCAGCCCGGCGGCATGGGGCCGGCCTACGACACGACTGAGCCGTTCGACGAACCCGCGCCCTTCCGCGCGCCGCCCGGCGGCCGCGCCGGCGCTGGCCCGACCATCGACGCGGACTACCGCGTGGTCGAGCCGGACGACGGCGCCGACAAGCGCTGAGCCGCGCTCGCGCTCCGGTCGCTCGAATGTGATGGCGGCCGTCCTCGATCCCTCTCCTCCCCGGGCCCCGGTCGGCTAGACTTGATCGGTAGCGCCGCGTCAGGGACGCGGCCGTGATCTCCGGCTCACCGGTTCGCCCGGCCGGGCCGGCAGCCATGGGAGGACGCGATGCAGAACGCGCTCAATCTCTCCAGCCTCCGCGAGGCGGTGGAAGGCAACGACGCCCAGGCGCTGACGGCCTTCTACGCCGACGATGCCGAAATCCGGGTGATCGACCAGGACCATCCGCCGAGCCGGCCCTTGGTGCTCAAGGGCAAGAAGGCGATCGGCGCCATGCTGGACGATGTCTGCGGCCGCGCCATGCAGCATCATGTCGACGACGGCCTGATGGACGGCAGCCATGTCGCCTTCGCCGAAACCTGCACCTATCCGGACGGAGTCAAGGTCTATATGAACGCCATGCTGGAACTCGCCGACGGCAAGATCCGCCGCCAGACCAACATCCAGGCCTGGGACCACTGAGGCGAGCGGGCCTTCGTCAGCCCGGCACGTTGTCGCCGACTTCCTCGACCACGGTGTCGCCGGGCTTCGGCGATCCGGTCTTCTGTTCCCGCAGGAAGATGTAGAAGCCGGCGGCGATGATGATGGCGGCGCCGATCAGCATCGAGATGCGGGGCGTGTCGCCGAAGATGAGATAGCCGAAGACGACCGCCCAGATCAGCATGGTGTACTGGTAGGGCACGACGACCGAGGCGGGCGCCAGCCGGAGCGAGCGCGTGACGCAGAGCTGCGCCGTCAGCGCCACGATGCCGATCAGCCCGAGCGCGGCGAAGTCGACCGGCGTCGGCGTGACCCAGGTGAACGGCGCCAGGACGGCGCCGGTGGCGAGCGTCGCCAGCGTCGAGAAGGTCAGCAGCGTCGAGTCCGGCGTGCCGCGCAGCTGCCGCGTGACGATCATCAGCGCGGCGAAGAACAGGCTGCCGCCGATCGCGATCAGCGCGCCCCAGCTGAGACTTTCGGACGAGGGCTGCAGCACGATGACCACGCCGACGAAGCCGGCGAGGATTGCCATCCAGCGCGGGCCGTCCACCTTCTCCTTCAGGATCAGGGCCGACAGCGCCGTCACATAGATCGGTCCGGCGAGATAATAGGTCATGACGTCGGCGAGCGGCAGCAGCGACACGGACCAGTAGAAGAAGCCGATCTCGCCGACCGTGACGAACACGCGGAGAAATTGCAGGCCGGGGCGCGGCGCCCGCTTGAGCGTGGCCAGGCCGCCCTGCTTCTGGATGAACGGGCTCAGCACCACGATCGCCGCGATCGAGCGCAGCAGCATGATCATGCCGACCGAGTAAGTCGCGGTCAGCCATTTCCCCAGCGTATCGTTGGCGGAATAGAGAAAGATCCCCAGGATCATCAGAAGAATGCCCAGAACCGAGCTGGAAAGCTGGCGGGCGGAGGCGGGAGAGCTGGTGGCGGACATGAGATCACATGCGGGATGACGGAACAGGCACTCTGCACAGTTGCACGGCAGAGACAAGCAGCGCCGCCGAAAATCGGCCGTTTCCGGCGACTTGTTCGGCCCGGGTGCGACTTTTCGTTTGCTTTTTCGGCCGCGAGCCGGCATATACGCGACGACGATCATCGTGATCGCGCTGTGCCACGCGAAGGTTTCGGTGGCTCTATCCTGCTGACAAGGCAGGACACGACCCCGTCCTCTGATCCTTTCGCGCGTGGGTCATGACTGCAAGTCGAACGCCGATGGCGTTTGCACAATTAGGCTTTCTTCTTGAATCAATTGACAAATTTCGCGGATTTGGCTCTCGCCGAACCGCTGGTGCGTGCGCTTGATGTGGCCGGCATTACCAAGCCGACGCCGATCCAGGCGCAGGCAATTCCCGCTCTGCTCGAAGGCCGCGACATGCTTGGCATTGCGCAGACCGGAACCGGCAAGACCGCCGCGTTCGGCCTGCCGCTCCTGCAGCATCTGTCGCGCCGCGCCGATGGCCTCGTGCCGAAGACCGCCCGCTCGCTCATCCTCGCGCCCACCCGCGAGCTCGCCATCCAGATCGATACCGAGCTTCGCAAGTTCGCGAAGTTCCTCGGCATCCGCCACGCGCTCGTCTTCGGCGGCGTCGGCCACCAGCCGCAGATCCGCGCGCTCGAGAAGGGTGTCGACATCCTCGTCGCCACGCCCGGACGCCTGCTCGATCATCTGCAGGCGGGCGCCGTCCGTCTCGACGGCGTCAGCCATCTGGTGCTCGACGAAGCCGACCGCATGCTCGACATGGGTTTCGTCCGCGACGTGATGAAGATCGTCGGGCGGCTGCCGGCGAACCGCCAGTCGCTGCTGTTCTCGGCGACGATGCCGGCCGAGGTGGCGCAGCTGTCGCAGAAGATCCTCAAGGATCCGGTCCGCGTCGAGGTGACGCCGGAAGCCGTGACGGTCGATCGCATCGACCAGCGGCTCTATCGCGTGCCGACGGCCGAGAAGCGCAATTTCCTTCTGGATCTGCTCGCGGATCCAAAGATGGAGCGCGTGATCGTCTTCACGCGCACCAAGCACGGCGCGGATCGCGTCGCGCAACACCTGCAGAAGGCGCGCGTCGAGACGCTCGCTCTCCATGGTAACAAGTCACAGGGCGCCCGTCAGAAGGCGCTGGAGGGTTTCAAGGATGGAAGCCTCCGGGTTCTCGTCGCGACCGATATCGCCGCGCGCGGCATCGACGTCTCCGGCGTGACCCATGTGGTGAATTTCGACCTGCCCGACGAGCCGGAATCGTACGTCCATCGCATTGGACGCACGGCCCGCGCTGGCCGGAGCGGGCTCGCACTCTCTCTGTTCGACGCTGGCGAAGCTGCGCGTCTGAAGGCGATCGAGCGGCTGATTCGCCGTCCGATCCCGGAAGTCGTGACCAATTTCAAAGCCCCGTCTTCGGCTCAGAGGCCCGCTGCGGAGACGCAGCGGGGCGATAAGCCGGCTCGGGACGGGCAGCCTATGCAAGAAAAGAGCAAGAAAAATCGGTGGCGTGGCCAACAACGCCGTCGAGCGGCTTGACGACGGGACTGTCGTTAGCAAAGTTCTCTACCGCCAGACTGAAGGAGATTTCCATGGCGACGGGTACAGTGAAGTGGTTCAATGCGACCAAGGGTTACGGCTTTATCCAGCCGGACCAGGGTGGTCAGGACGTGTTCGTGCACATCAGCGCCGTTGAGCGCGCTGGTCTGTCGACGCTGCGCGACGGCGCCAAGATCTCGTACGAGCTCGAGACCGACCGCCGCGGCAAGACGTCCGCGACGGAATTGAAGGTCTCGTAAGGAACGACACATGGCGAAGGAAGAAGCGCTCGAATTCGAGGGTACGGTCGTCGAGGTTCTGCCCGACGCCAAGTTCCGCGTGGAACTCGAGAACGGGCATGTCGTCGTCGCCTACACCGCGGGTCGGATGAAGAAGAACCGGATCAAGACGCTGGCGGGCGACCGCGTAACCGTCGAGATGACGCCATACGATCTCGATCGGGCGCGACTGGTTTTCCGGCACAAGGGCGAATCGCTTGCACCGCAAGCACCAAGGCCGCCTTTCCGCGGTGGCGCGGCACGTCGACGCTGACATCCGACGCCAGGTGATGAGATGAGGGCCGGCGCGAGCGATCGCGCCGGCCTTTTCCATTGCGGCGGTGCCTTGTGCAAAATGCGGCGACGCGAGGGCAAAACACGCTTGCGTCCCGTTCGGGAAGAACATATTCTGCGTGTGTCGCGGGGGCAGACGATTCACTCGGATGTTGAACCTGTTGAGATTGAGCGGCCCGCGGCGCGCTCGGTTTGGACTGTATTGGAAGGTTTTTTCAGCCTTAGTTGTCGTTAGAATTGGTGAGCCTGAGTTTTTTTGGTTCAGGCAAAGAGTTGTTCTTCTTTAGTTTTATTCCAGCCGCCGGCCTCAACAGCCGGCGGTTTATTTTTGTGCGCGATTTGCGCGCGCCGCGGCGGCGGTTTCCCGATTTCTTCTGTGGCCGTGTCCGGCTTTTCCGGGGCAGGGGCGAACTCAGCCTCGGCCGGGCGACGGCTTGTCGCGCGGCGATTTCGTAACCTTGCCTTATTCTCATGCAGCTTGGGGCGACATGGCGGCCGAATCTGTCGTCGGGACAGACGACCGGAGGATCTGAATGCTGACTGTTTTCCGCAACTTCCTGGCCGAGCTGACGGGCGGCGATACCGACCGTGGCTTCAGCGAGGACGACCATCGCCTGGCGGCGGCGGCGCTGCTCTATCACGTCATCGCCGTCGACGGCGAGGTGGCGGAGAGCGAGCGCGCCCGTCTTCACGATCTTTTGAAGGGCCGCTACGGCCTCGATTCCGATGCCGCGGACGACCTCATTCGCGCCGCCGCCAAGGCGGACGAGGAGGCGGTCGACTTCTACCGCTTCACCAGCGTGCTGAAGACCCGGCTCGACGAGATCGATCGCGAGCAGATCATCGCCATGATGTGGGATCTCGTCTACGCGGATGGCCGCCTCACCGAATTCGAGGACAATGTCATCTGGCGCGTCGCCGATCTGCTCGGCGTGTCGGGCCGCGCCAGGCTGCGGCTGAAGAAGATCGTGCAGTCCGGCGGCCAGGCCAGCGCCGAGCCGTCGGAAGCGTGAAGGCGCCGGGCGGGCGAGCCCGCCGGCGGGAACCGAGATCGAGGAAACGAGGAACGTGCCGTCGTCCGAGAAGCCGCCCGTCCTGATCGTGCTGCACCAGGAGCACTCGACGCCGGGCCGCGTCGGTCTCCGGCTGCGCGAGCGGGGCTACGCGCTCGACATTCGACGGCCGCGCTTCGGCGATCCGCTGCCCGCGACGCTGGCCGGCCATGCCGGGGCGATCGTCTTCGGCGGGCCGATGAGCTCGAACGACGACGAGGACTATATCCGCCGCGAGATCGACTGGCTGGCCGTGCCGCTGGCCGAGCAGGCGCCGCTGCTCGGCATCTGCCTCGGCGCGCAACTCCTGGCCCGCCATCTCGGCGCTCCCGTGGGACCGCGTCCCGATGGGCTGGTCGAGATCGGCTACTATCCCCTGCGGGCCACCGAGGCGGGGCAGGGGCTCTGCGTCTGGCCGGAAACCGTCTACCAGTGGCATGGCGAGGGCTTCGACCTGCCGGCCGGCGCGGCGCTGCTCGCCGAGGGCCAGCTCTATCGCAACCAGGCGTTCCAGTACGGGCCCGCCGCCTTCGGCTTCCAGTTCCATGTCGAGCTGACGCTCGCCATGATGCATCGCTGGACGACGACGGGGTCCGACCGCTTCACGCTGCCGGGCGCCCAGCCGCGCGCGCAGCACATGGAGGGGCGTGCCGTCTATGACGCGCAGACCTCGCATTTTCTGGACGGCTTCCTCGATCTCTGGCTGCGCCTGCCGCGCGCGGCGACGCCCGCCACGGACCCCATGACGGCCTGAGCGGCGGGCCCGTCGTTGCAATCTGCGAATCGCGTTGCAGATTGCAATGCGCCGATGGTGAATTGGCTCTTAACCTTTCCCAGATCTGGCCAATTTGATTCAAATTGTAACCATATCTGGTGGCTAGATCGTCGGCCGGGCCTGGCAGGAAGCTTGCGATACCCCATGCCAAGCTGATCTTCCGGTATTGCGTAATCAGCTCCTATCGGACGGAGAAGGGTCCAACCGTTGACCCCCGGTCACCCTTCTCCGCTCCGCTTGCCGGCGCGCCCGTCCCCCGCCCTTTCCCCGATCCCGGCTTCCGCTCCGGCAGACATGTCGCGCCGCGCGCTGTTGACAGCGCCGGCCCGCGGGTATTGGTACGGGGAACAATCGACTGCAATAACATAGAGTTATTCCAATGTATGACGTCTCGAGGCGTCAGCTGATGCGGGCCGGCCTCGGCATGGCCGGCGTATCGCTGATCGGCGGCGCAGCGCGGCCGGCGCTGGCGGAAGACCAGACGCTGGCGCTCTATAACGGCCAGCATCGCCCGCCCGTCGAGGCGCTCGTCGAGGCCTTCACCGCCGCCACCGGCATCGCCGTCGTCACCCGCAACGGCAACAGCGCCCAGCTCGCCAGCCAGCTGATCGAGGAGGGCGCGCGCTCCCCGGCCGACATTTTCTGGTCCGAGGAGAGCCCGTCGCTCGCCGCGATCGACGAGAAGGGCCTGCTCGCCCCGCTGGATGCCGAGACGCTGAAGCAGATCCCGCCGACCTATGCCGCCAGGAACGGCACCTGGATCGGCGCCGGCGCGCGCTGCCGCGTCGTCGTCTACAACAAGGCGATGGTCGAGCCGGCGACGCTGCCGAAGAGCGTGCTGGATTTCGCCGGGCCGGATTGGGCCGGCAAGGTCGCCTTCGCGCCGAACAGCGGCGCCTTCCAGCAGCAGGTCGTCGCCGTCGCGCTGATGAAGGGGCGCGACGCCGCGCTGGCCTGGCTCAAGGGCCTGCGCGACCATGGCGAGGTCTACAACAGCGATTCGGCCGCCGTCGAGGCAGTCGAGGGCGGCGATATCGCGCTCGCGCTCAGCAACAACTACTACTGGTACGCGCTCGAAAAGGAGCTCGGCGCCGACAACATGAACTCCGCGCTCTACCATATCGGCAACCAGGATCCCGGCACGCTGATCACGGTGTCCGGCGCCGGCGTGCTGAAGACCTCGAAGAAGGCGGAGGCCGCGCAGCGCTTCGTCGCCTTCATGGTGAGTGCCGAGGGCCAGGCGGCGATCGTCGGCGCGATCGCCGAATATCCGCTTCGTCCGGGTGTCGTTTCGCCGTTCCCGATGAAGCCTTTCGACCAGCTCGACCCGGCGTCGGTGACGCCGGCCGATCTTGGCGACGCCGCCGAGGCGCTGGCGCTGCTGCGCGAGGCGGACCTCGCTTGAGCGACCGCGCCGGCGACCGGATCCGGACGCCGGAACGCGGTGCGGGTGGTCAGCCTGCATCGCGGCTGCTGGTGGCGCTCGCCCTGATTCCGACCGCGCTGATCGCGCTGCCGATCGTCTATGTGCTGCTGCGATCCTGGGGCGCCGGCTGGGAAGGCATCGTCGCGGAGCTCGGCCGTCGTCGCACCCTGACCCTGCTCTCCAACACCGTCACGCTCTGCCTGTCCGTGACGGTGGCCGCCGGACTGATCGGCTTCGCCGCCGCCTGGTGCACCGAGCGCTCGGACCTCGCGGGGCGCAGGCTCTGGCGCGTGCTGTGCTGCCTGCCGCTGGCCATGCCGGCCTTCGTCGCGAGCTTCGCCTGGAAGTCGCTCGGGCCGGCCTTCCAGGGCATGCCGGGCGCCATCCTGATCCTGACCATGGAGAGCTTCCCGCTGATCTTCCTGCCCGTCGCGGCGGCGCTGCGCAGCATGGATCCCGGCATGGAGGAGGTGTCGCGCTCGCTCGGCAAGGGGCCGTGGGCAACCTTCTGGCACGTGACGCTGCCGCGCACGCTGCCGGCGCTCGGCGGTGGCGCGCTGCTGGTCGCGGCGCACATGCTGTCGGAATTCGGCGCGCTCTCGCTGCTGCGCGTGCAGACCTTCACCACGGCGATCTTCCAGCAATACGAGCTGCAATTCGACAATGCCTCCGCCGCCGTGCTGTCGGCGCTCTTGATGCTGCTCTGCCTGCCGGTCGCCTTTGGCGAGATGTGGCTCCGCCGCGGTGTCCGCTTCTCCAGGGTCGGCCGCAACACGGCGCGCCACGCCGCGCCGGCCCGGCTCGGACGCGCCGCGCCCCTCATCACCCTCGGCTTCGCCGTCCTCGCCATCGTGGCGCTCGGCGTGCCGTTCGGGCGCCTGCTCTACTGGCTCGCCAAGGGCGTCTCGGCCGGGCGCGGCCTCGACGCAATCGGGCCGGCGCTCTACGGCTCGCTATCGCTGGCGTTGCCCGGCACGTTCGTGACGACGGTGATCGCGCTGCCGCTGGTGCTGCTCGTCCTGCGCAGCCGGGGCAGCTTCGCCCGCTTCGCCGACCGCCTGCCCTATGTCGTGCACGGCCTGCCCGGCCTCGTCGTCGCGCTGGCGCTGGTCTACCTGTCGATCCGCCTTCTGCCCTCGGTCTACCAGACCCGCGTCGTGCTGTTCGCGGCCTATGCGATCCTGTTCCTGCCGCTCGCCCAGTCGGCGATCCGCGCCTCGGCCGAGCTGGTGCCGCGCGAGATCGAGGAAGTGGCCCGCACGCTCGGCCGTGGCCCGCTTCGTGCCTTCTGGACCGTGACGCTGCCATCGCTGGCGCCCGGCCTCGGCGCGGCCATGGCGCTGGTGGCGCTGGAACTGATGCGCGAACTGACCGCGACCCTGATCCTCGCGCCGACCGGCGTGGTCACGCTCGCCACCGAGGTCTGGTCGCACACCAATGACAGCGCCTATGCCGCCGCGGCCCCCTTCGCGGCGCTGCTGGTCCTGATCTCGGGCCTGCCGGTCTATGTCTTCACGCTGCGCACGCTTCGTCCGGTCGCGGAGCGGCCGAGCGCCTAAGCAAAGCACCAGTTGTCGCGGCCGCCGGGCATCGCGCGATCTCGCCGGCGCCAGTCGGCAAAGAGTCGCCGCATTCTTCTTCCATGTTGCCGGTTCGTCACGCTGGCTCCGCTTGGGGTCAAGGCGATGGCGTTCTTGTTCCCGGCCCGGCTCGAACCGGGGCGTGCAAAGAGAGAATTAACCAACCAATTTTCTGAGTTGTTTTGGCGGCAGCGGGGGTTACGTGTCGAAACAAGGTCGAGATGAGTATCATGAACAGTTCCGTGAAGACGGGCGCCGCGCTGCGCCTGCGCCGTTCGGCTGAAACGCCCGTATTCGAATCTGCCTCCGACGCGAACCCGGCCCCGCACGAAACCTCCCGAGAGAACCTGTATCGCTTCCCGAGCATCGGCATTCCGCCGCGCCGACCCGTGGCCGTGCCGGACGAGCCGTCCCTGGCCCGGCTCGACGATCTCGCCGCCGAGCTCGAGGCAGCGCTGATGAGCGATCTCAACAAGGTCACGCAGTTCTGGGGCAACGAGGCGCCGGCGATCCCGTCGGAGCGCCCGGGCCAGCTTCGCCTGCCGCTTGCTCCCGCCGCGCCGCAGGCCGTCCTGCCGGCGAGCAAGGACGAGGTGCCGCATTCCGACCGGCTCGCCGTCGAACTGCTCCTGGCCCGTGGTCGCGCCGCCGCGCCGGTGCCGGCGCCGGTCGCGCCCCGTGTCGAGCCAAGGGCGCTGGAGGAGAGCCTGGCGGGAGAACTCGCCGATCGCCTCTCGGCCGCCGTCGACGAGCTGAAGATCGCCGAGGGCGAACCGGTCGGGCCGGTCCCCGCGCTGTCGACGCCGCAGCCGGCGCGCCGCTTCGCCATCAACCGCCCTCTCGTCGCGGCCGCCGTCGCCACCCTGCTGATGGCGGGCGGGGCGCTGCTCACCGTCCAGTCCCTGACCGCCAATCCGGACCTGCCCGCCGCCGCCGATGTTTCCGGCGAGGCGGCCGTAAGCGAGCCTGTGGCGGAGGCTATGCCCGCCGTCGCCGCCAAGCAGTCCTATGAGCGCGCGGCCGAGGACGAGGCGCTGCCGGAGGCGCCGCAGCTACGCGGCGCGGACCTGATGCTGGCGGCGACGCTGTCGCCGCGCGCCGGTTCGGCCGGCGGCACCGCGACCGTCGACCCGAGCGTGCGCGCCGCCTATGCGATGCCGGACGTCGCCCCGGCCGCCGATGTCAGCCCGGCTGTCGCCGCCGTCACGGCCGAGGCCGGCGGCGACCCGCTGCCGGATGCGCGGGGCGCGGGCATCGCGGAGCCGGCCTCGGCCGAGCGGGCCCCCGCCGTGGCCACGGCCAGCGCCGATGCCGGCCAGGCCCCGGCGGCTGCCGTCACGGCGGCGACGCCGGCCGCCGCGATCGCGGATCCGCAGCCGGGCGCGGCGCGCATCACCGGCGGGGTCCGGCTGCGCGGCAATCCAGACAATGGCGCGCCGACCGTCGGCTATCTGAAGCCCGGCGCCCAGGTCCGGATCATCGAGTGCAAGGGCTGGTGCGAGGTCGTGGCCGGCGACAAGCGCGGATTCGTCTTCAAGCGCTTTCTCGCCGCGCTCTGAGGGTGCACCGGCGCCGCGCGCGCTATCGCCCGGTCAGAATCGCGTCAGTTTGACTGGGCGGACCGTACGGCATCTGCTAGGAGGAGAGAACGAAGCAGGCAACTGAAAGCAGACATGCGCGGGCGAAGGGCGGAACTGGCGGGCGAACCCGGCGAGACGGAGTCGCAAGATCCGGAGCGCTATTGTCGCGGCATGGAAATCCTGTTGTCCGCCGTGCAGATGCTGGCCTTTGCCCGCGAGATGCCGCAGGTGCAGCGCATCGTGCGCGCCGTGGCGCGGCAGATGACGGGCAGCGACGGCGCCGCGATCATCCTGCGCGACGGCGATTTCAGCCGCTATGTCGACGAGGAGGCGATCGCCCCGCTCTTCAAGGGCCGGCGTGTTTCCCTCGATGATTGCATCGCCGGCTGGTCGATGATGAACCGGCAGGCCCTCGCCATCCCGGATATCCACGCCGACGGCCGGATCGACCAGGCCTTCTACCAGCCGACCTTCGTCAGGAGCCTGGCCGTCGCCCCGATCCGGAGCCAGGAGCCCGTCGGGGCGATCGCCGTCTACTGGGCGGCGCCCGGCGTCCCCAAGGACGACGATCTGCGTCTGCTCCGGCGGCTCGCCGACGCGGTGTCGCTGGCGATGGAGAACGTCCGCGTCCATTCCGAGCTCGAGGAGCGGATCCGCCTGCGGGCGGAGGAGCTCGAAAAGGCGAAGGCGGCGATCGAGGAACTCTCGATGACCGACGAACTGACCGGGTTGCTCAACCGGCGCGGCTTTCGTCGCGCGGCGGAAGAGATCATCGCCAGGGGGCGCGGCTGCCAGCTCGCCATCATCGACGTCGACGGGCTGAAGAAGGTCAACGACACGTTCGGCCACGCGGTCGGCGACAGCCTGATCGCCGATTGCGCCAGCGTGCTGCGCGACAGCGTTCGCCAGACCGACGTGGTCGGGCGCATGGGCGGCGACGAGTTCTGCGTCCTGGTGCCGGCGCCGCTCGCGCCGGCGGAGGCGCTGCGCAACAGCCTCAAGGCGCGGCTCGACTATTTCAACCGCCTGTCGCCGGCGCAGTGCCAGCTCTCCGTCAGCGTCGGCATCGTGCAGGCCAAGGCCGGCAGTAACCAGTCGCTCGACGACCTGCTCGGCCAGGCGGGCGCGCTGATGTCGATCGAGAAGCACTCCAAGATGATGTCGGAGTCGCGGCACTGACGGCAAGGTCCGGCGGACAAAACGCCGGATGATTCAAATTGCGCTGATCGGCTTGTCAGTTTGGGAACGGCTGCGGTCGCCATATCGCGTCAGTGATGACCGACAAGGCGTAACCCCCGATGCCGTTGGACAAGAAGTCGAAATACCCCCGAAAACCCCGTCCCGGCGGCGGCTATGCCGGCATGCGGCGATCGCCGTCCGGTTCCGGCGGCCAGGTGAGCCGGAGCGCCCGCATGCTCGAACTCACCGACGAGGAGCGGGCGTTTCTCGAGGCGACAGAGGCGCTGGTCGTGGACGGCGCGGGGCGCGAATGCTTCCGGGGCCTCAGCATCGCCGAGTCGCTCGAATTCATCGCGCTGCGCCGGCTTGGCCTCGACAATGGCGACCAGGACTTCCTGCGCCTGATCGAATTGGGCGATCGCCACGCCGCCAGCCAGAACCGGACGCTGAGCTGACGGCAAGGCGCGAGGCCGGACATGCCGGCCCCGCCGAACTCAGGCGGCCTCGTAGCCGAGGATGGCCTTGGTCTCCAGGAAGTCCTCCAGCCCGTACTCGGCATATTCGCGGCCGTTGCCCGACTGCTTGTAGCCGCCGAACGGCACGCCGGCGTCCCAGGCGGGATAGTTGATGTGGACCGCCCCGGCCCGGAGCCGCGCCGCCGTCCTGCGCGCCGTCTCGAGGTCGGCCGACTGCACATAGGCGGCGAGGCCGTAGGGCGTGTCGTTCGCCATGCGAACCGCGTCCTCGACGCTGTCATAGGGCAGGATCGAGAGCACCGGCCCGAAGATCTCTTCCTTGGCGATCCGCATGTCCGGCGTCACGTCGGCGAAGATGGTCGGGCGGATGAAGTAGCCGCGGTTGAGACCGGCCGGCCGGCCGGGGCCGCCGGTGACCAGCGTCGCGCCTTCCGCGATGCCGCTCTCGATCAGGCCCTGGATCTTGTCGTACTGCGCCTGGCTGACCACGGGGCCGAGCTTGCTTCCCGGTGCATCGGCCGGGCCGACGACGAATTTCTCCGCCGCCTCGCGGGCGTGGCCGATCACCTCGTCCTGGCGCTCGCGCGGCACGAACATGCGGGTCGGCGCGTTGCAGGACTGGCCGCTATTGCCGAAGCAGCCGGCGACGCCCTTCGGCACCGCGACCGCGAAATCGACGTCCGGGAACAGGATGTTGGCCGACTTGCCGCCGAGCTCCTGGGCGACGCGCTTGACCGTGTCGGCGGCGGATTTCGCCACCAGAATGCCCGCGCGTGTCGAGCCGGTGAACGACATCATGTCGATGTCGGGATGGCGCGACAGCGCGTCGCCGACGGTGGGGCCGTCGCCGTTGACGAGGTTGAAGACGCCGGCCGGCACCCCGGCCTCGTCCAGGATCTCCGCGAACAGGATGGCGTCGAGCGGCGCGATCTCGCTCGGCTTCAGCACCATGGTGCAGCCGGCGGCGAGCGCCGGCCCGACCTTGCAGGTGATCTGGTTTAAGGGCCAGTTCCACGGCGTGATCAGGCCGACGACGCCGATCGGCTCCTTGACCACCATGGAGGTGCCCTTGGCGTGCTGGAAGGAGAAGTCCTTCAGCACGTCGACGATCTTTTCGAGATGGGCGAGGCCGATGCCGACCTGGTTGTCGAGCGCGAACTGGCGCGGCGCCCCCATCTCGCGCGAGACGGCGAGCGCGAGGTCGCCGCTGCGCTTCTTGTAGACGTCGACGACGCGGCGCAGCAGCTCGAGCCGCTCGGCCGGGCTGGTGAAGCCGTAGGTGGCGAAGGCGCGCTTCGCGGCGGCGACCGCCTTGTCGACATCCGCCTTCGAGCCGAGCGAGATCTGCGCGAAGGCATCCTCGGTCGAGGGATCGATCACGTCGATGACATTCGGCACCGCGGGGTCGACCCAGGCGCCGTCGATGTAGAATTTGAGGTTGTGCGACATGATGAGCCCTCCGCTTTTGTTGTGTGGCTAGATTGACCAGTCGACTCGGCATCTTCAACTGCCAAACGGCCTCCGGCCGGGCGATCGGCGCGATGATGGGTCGGCAGCCTTCATTTCTCCGCTTTCGCCCCCAAGATGGTGTTTCGTCGCCGGCGCGTCCATGGTGGAGCGCGGCATTCACCACGACGGGTTCACCATGACCGGAACGCTGACGGGATTTTCGCGGCCTACAGACCTGTCCTTCGAGGAGAGGATGGCCGCGGCGACGGAACTGGCCGTTCGCCTGCTCGAGGCCGGGCTGATCCGGCCCGATCGCTTCCAGTCCGCGCCGCATGACATCGCCGTTTATGGCGACTTCACCAAGGACGGCCGGGAGCTGGGCCGCGATCTCGCGCGCTACGAAGCCTGGCGGGTCGACGACGCGGTCTGCGCGGCGCTCGACGACTATGCCGGGATGCTGGCCGAGCGACTCGATCAGCTGGAGGCGCGCTGGGCGACGGAAAACAACATCCGGCCGCGATTCCAGATTGGTGACCGGATCGTCTGGCCCAAGGTCGCCGGCGAGGACAATGCCGGCACCGTCACGGGCATCGAACCCGGCGCGCGCTATCAGGTGATGCATGATCGCGCGGCGGCGAGCGGCTCGCCGCTCCGCCATCGGGTCCATTTCGAGGATTGCCGCGCCGAGGGCGAGCCGGCGCCCGTGCGGCGAACGCCGACGGACAGCCTGCCGCGCAAGATCCTGGCCGCGTCCTCGGCCTGGCTGACGGTCGAGGCCATGCATTTCACGGCGGCCATCCACCTCATCCTGCCCTGATTCGCGCCGCGCTCGCGCGGGCGGCGCCCCCATCCGTCAGCCTCCCTGACGACAGGGCGGACAGGCGCCGGCGGGTCGCGGCGATTCGCCCCGCAACCGGAAATAGGCGGCATCGGCGCTTTTCGCCCCGCCGGAATCATGCCAAGACATCGAACGGATGCATGTGGCGCGGGGCGTCTTGATCGATTGCGGGCAGATAGTGTCCGGCGCTCCCGAGGATGCGGGGGCGGCGCGCAGGTCCGTGCCCGAGCCCGCGCCGGCCGCGTCGAAGCTCGTGACTTGTCCCATGTTCTAAGGAAATGCCGGTATGTGCACAGCGCTTGTCTACCAGGATGCGAATGGCAATCCCTATCTCGGCCGTACGCTGGAGCTGACGCTCGATCTTCCCTACCAGGTCGTCTATCTCCCCGCCGGCTTCCCGGTGCGGTCCGAGATCGAGGGCCATCCGGCGCTGGAGTACAAGACCGCGCATGATTTCCTGTCGATCACGATGCCGGTGCGCGTGCCGACCGCGGAAGCGCCGATGCAGATCGCCGATTTGAAGGTGGTCGATGGCCTCAATGACAAGGGCCTGACCTTCAGCCTGCTCTCCTATCCCGCCGCCGCCGGCCACCAGTCGCTGGAGGCGACGCGCGCCGTGCTGTCGGCGTCCGATCTCGGTTCCTGGATCCTCGGCTCGTTCGCGACGGTCGCCGAGGCGAAGGCCGCGCTCGCCGCGCAGCCGGTCAGCTGCGTGCCGCTGACGATCCTGGGCGGCGTCGAATCGCCGTTCCACTACATCGTCAACGATGCCGCCGGCGGCTCGATCGTCATCGAGTTCAACCGCGGCGCGATGACGGTCTACGACAATCCCGTCCGCGTCATGACCAACGGGCCCGAGTTCCCGTGGCACCTGACCAATCTCGCGAACTACAGCTTCCTGACCAATGTCGACAAGTCGGTCGGCAGCTTCGGCACGTTCAAGGTGGCGCAGCCGGATGCCGGCATCGCCACCGCCGGCCTGCCGGCGTCCAGCACCTCGGTCGGCCGCTTCGTCCGCGCCGTCTACTATGCGAACTACGCCGAGAAGGCGAAGACGCCGGACCGCGCGCTGCTGACGCTCGCCCATGTCATGAACAATTTCGACCGCCCGCGCGACATCACCATCGACTACCCGGAGGATGGCAGCGCGGGGATGGAGGTCGCCGGCCTCACCGACCCCAATGCGAAGGACTATGTGACCGAATACACGAGTTGGACCAGCCTTGCCGATCTCAAGCGCGGCCAGTTCCTGATCCGCAGCTACGACGATCTGAACTTCATCCGCCTCGATCTGAAGGCGCTCGCCGATGTCGGAGAGCCCCGGGTTCTGGCGCTCGCCAAGCTGAGCGGCGGCGCGACGGACGCGACGGGCCGGCTGAAGGGCATCGCCGCCTGAGAGCGGAATCGCGGGGCGGGCGTGCCGGACGGGATCCGGCGCGCCCGTCTCCACGATCGCGGCGGCTCACCCGGCCGTCTCGCCGAGCGGACGGTTCGGCACGATGCCGAGCACCAGCGCGCAGCCGGCGATGATCACGGCGGCGCCGAGGAGCTGGATCGCGGTGAGCGGCTCGCCGAGCAGGCCGGCGCCGATCAGCACCGCGACGACGGTGACGACGAATTCGACGCTGATCGTCCGGGTCGCGCCGATCCGCCCGAGCAGCCAGAAATAGGTGGCATAGGCGATCGCGCTCATCAGTCCGCCGAGCAGCAGCAGGTAGAGATAGTCGACCGGCTCCGGAACACCCGGCACCGGCACGAAGAGCAGCAGCGGCAGCGTCATCAGCCCGCCGGTGAAGAACGAGCCGATCGTCACCTCGAACGGGCCGGCATAGCGCAGGGAGCGGTTGGCGTAGTTGCTGCCGAAGGCGGCGCAGAAGGCGCTGGCGAGGGCCGCCACGCAGCCGAGCGCGAAGGCGGCTGTCACCGGCACGGCCGGGAAGCCCACCAGCAGCACGATGCCGCCGAAGCCGAGCAGGAGCCCGGCGACGCTGCGCCCGCTCATCCGTTCGGTGCCCCAGATCCGGCCGATCACCATCGAGAAGAGCGGGATCGAGGCGACGCAGATCGCCGCCATGGCGGTGCCGATCCGCGGCGTGGCGAAGGAGAGGCCGACCAGCTGGCCCGCCACCGTAGTGGCGCCGACGACCGCGAAGCGGTGCCAGCCGGCGGCGAAGCTGAGGCGCCGGCGCGTCGCGAGGGCGACGAGGAACAGCACGCCGCTTGCGAGCAGCGCGCGGATCGAGACCGCGCCGACCCAGCCGAACGCGTGCACCACCTTGAGCAGGACGAGGAAGGAGAAGCCCCAGGTCAGGGCCAGGAACAGATAGGCGAGAAGTTCGGAGGGCTTCATGGCAGCGGCGAGACCGGGGCAGGGCGGGGGGCCGGTCGCGCGGGCAGGCTGTCGGCGCGGACCGGATGGCGCGACACGCCCTGCAGAAGACATGGCGCCGGGATTCGCGCAAGCCCGGCGCGGCCGGCCGCGCAGAAGGGTCGCGGCCCGTATCGAATCGCGGCGCGATCGGCCGGTGGTCAGCGCATGGCGGCGTCGAGCTGGAGCCGGGCCTCGAGCTTTGCCGCCGCTTCCTTGCGCTCGCTGTAGCGGTCGGTCAGGTAGGGCGACACGTCGCGCGTCAGCAGGGTGAACTTGACCAGTTCCTCCATCACGTCGACGACCCGGTCATAGTAGCTGGACGGCTTCATGCGGCCGGCCTCGTCGAATTCCTGGAAGGCCTTGGCGACCGAGGACTGGTTCGGGATGGTGACCATGCGCATCCAGCGTCCGAGCACGCGAAGCTGGTTGACGGCATTGAACGATTGCGACCCGCCGGACACCTGCATCACCGCGAGGGTACGGCCCTGAGTCGGGCGGATGGCGCCAACCGCAAGCGGGATCCAGTCGATCTGGGCCTTCATCACCGCGCTCATCGCGCCGTGCCGCTCCGGGCTGGTCCAGACCTGGCCCTCCGACCACAGCGACAGCTCCCGCAGTTCCTTCACCTTGGGGTGGTCCGCGGCGGTGGCGTCCGGCAGCGGCAGGCCGTGCGGATCGAACACCCGCGTTTCGGCGCCGAAATGCTGCAGCAGCCGCTCGGCCTCGAGCGTCAGGAACCGGCTGTAGGAGCGTTCGCGCAAGGAGCCGTAGAGGAGCAGGATGCGGGGACGGTGGGTGGACGGCGTGGCGCGCAGCCTGCCGGGTTCGGGGCGATCGAGAAGCGCGGCGGCGACGTTCGGAAGCGTGGCGATCACGTGCGCTTCTCCTCAAGAGGGGCCTGGACCAGGCGGCCGCGCTCATACCATCCCTTCGACCGGTTCACGATCCAGACCATGGAGAGCATCACGGGAACTTCGATCAGAACGCCGACGACGGTCGCGAGCGCCGCCCCGGAATGGAAGCCGAACAGGCTGATGGCGGCCGCGACGGCGAGCTCGAAGAAGTTCGAGGCGCCGATCAGCGCCGACGGCCCGGCGACGCAATGCGCCTCGCCCGTGGCCCGGTTCAGCCAATAGGCGAGGCCGGCGTTGAAATAGACCTGGATCAGGATGGGGACGGCGAGCAGCGCGATGATCATGGGCTGGGCGATGATCTGTTCGCCCTGGAAGCCGAACAGCAGCACCAGGGTGGCAAGCAGCGCCACCAGCGACACCGGGCCGAGGCGGCGCAAGGTCCGCGCCAGGGCCGGCTCCCCGCCCGATGCGAGCAGCCTGCGGCGGAGGATCTGAGCGATCAGCACCGGCACGACGATGTAGAGGCCGACCGAGAGCAGGAGCGTGCCCCATGGCACGGTGATGGCCGACAGCCCGAGCAGCAGGCCGACGATGGGGGCGAAGGCAACGACCATGATGGCGTCGTTGAGCGCCACCTGCGACAGGGTGAAATGCGGCTCGCCCCGGGTCAGGTTCGACCACACGAACACCATGGCGGTGCAGGGCGCGGCGGCGAGGATGATCAGGCCGGCGATGTAGCTGTCGATCTGGTCGGCCGGCAGCAGCGGGCGGAACAGCCAGCCGATGAACAGCCAGCCGAGCAGCGCCATGGAAAAGGGCTTGATCGCCCAGTTGATGAACAGGGTGACGCCGATGCCGCGCCAGTGGCGGCCGACCTGTCCGAGCGCCGCGAAGTCGATCCGCAGCAGCATGGGGATAACCATGAGCCAGATCAGGATGGCGACCGGTAGATTGACCTTGGCGACCTCCGCGGCGCCGATCGCCTGGAACACGCCCGGCATGACATGGCCGAGGGCGACGCCGACGACGATGCAGAGGGCCACCCACAAGGTGAGGTAGCGTTCGAAGATGGACACGGGCGGACCTCTAGAAGCGGATGGTGCGGACGAGAAGGGAAGCGTCGGACGGGCAGAGGCTGGCGGCCTGACGCGTCGCGAGCACGATGGCCGGCGCATCGTCCCGCGCGACGGTCTTGAACCCGACCTTCTCGAAGAAGGGCGCGGCCGAGGTGGTGAGCACCCAGGCGCGTCGAGCCCCGTCGTCGAAGGCGCGGCGCAGCAGCAGCGCCACGAGGTTGCGGCCGAGCGCGCTCGCGCGCGATTCCGGCAGGACGACGATCGAGCGCAGCAACGCGTGCCCGCCGAGCGCCTCGTAGCCGCCATAGCCGACGAGATCGCCGGCAAGCGTCCGGTAGGCGAAGAAGGTCCGTCCCGGCTCCGCGAGGTCGTCCGCCGGCAGCCCGGCGTCCTGGATGGCGGCCAAAAGCGCCGGATCGCTTCCGGCGATGGGTTGGTCGCGCAGGAAGGGCACGCCCTCTTCCTTGATCACGGAGGCCGTGGCGTCGGGAGCGAGCAGGTCGAGGACGATGTCGGACGGTCGGCAGAGCTTCACGCCGTCCGGGCCGACGACGATGGGCCGGTTGATCAGGATGGGATGCGCGACCATCGCATCGAGAAGAGCGTCGTCGCTTACGGCTGGATCGTCGAGCCCAAGCGCGGCATAGGGCGTGCCCTTCTGGCGGATCACGTCGCGGACGCCGAGCCCCATGCGGCCGACCAGATCGGCCAGCTCGGCGCGCCTCGGCGGCGTCTTGAGGTATTCGATGACCCGAGGCTCGATGCCGGCGTCGCGCAGCAAGGCGAGCGTGTTGCGCGACGTGCCGCAGTCGGGGTTGTGGTAGATGACGAAGGCCATGGGCGCCTAGGCTCCGATCTTCCGGGGCGAACTGGCCCCCTCGATCCCGCCGATTTCGGCGAGCTTCGCCCCCAGCGCGATGGTGTCGAGGCGCTTCAGCGGCAGCGCCGTGAACAGGGAGATCCGCGTCTTCAGCAGCCCGAACGCCGTGACGAAGGCCCGCTCCCTTTCATAGTCGCTGCCAACCGCCGCCGCGGGGTCTTCGATGCCCCAATGCGCGGTCATCGGCTGTCCGGGCCACACCGGGCAGGCTTCGCCGGCGGCGCTGTCGCAGACGGTGAACACGAAGTCCATCTCCGGGGCGCCGGGCGCGGCGAACTCGTCCCAGGGCTTGGAGCGGAAGCCCTCGGCGGGGTAGCCGAAGCTCTCCAGGACCTGAAGAGCCAGCGGGTTGACGCTGCCCTTGGGCCGGCTGCCGGCCGAGTAGGCCCTGAAGCGTCCCTGGCCGTCCTTGTTGAGAATGGCCTCGGCAAGGATCGAGCGGGCGGAGTTACCCGTGCAGAGGAACAGGACGTTGTAGATCCGGTCCGTCATGTCTTCGTCTTCCTGGCTAGCAGTTGCAGGTGGAGAGAGCGGCGACCGCGGGCTCGCACACTTCGGGGTGGCCCTGGCAGCAGTCGCGCATCAGGAATCCGACCAGGCCGGCCAGCGCCGGATAGGCGGCGCTGTAGATGATCGAGCGGGACTCGCGACGGGATGCGATCAACCCGGCCTGTTCCAGGTGGCTCAGGTGGAACGACGCCTTCGACGACGAGGCGCCGACCGCCTCGCCGATGACGCCGGCCGCCAGCCCGCCCGGCCCGGCCTTTACCAGCAGCCGAACGATCTGCAGCCTTGTTTCCTGCGACAGGGCCGCGAAGGCACTCAGGGCTTGCGTCTCGTCCATTATTGCCTCAACCTCTCAAGAGATATTGAAATGATGGATAGACGATGATGACCCAGCAGGCAACCCCCGACCGATTGGCCTTCCATGGCGACGCGTCGCTCCGCTCGATGCAGGCCGCGCTGCTCCACGGCGGCACCCGTCCGTTGCGCATCGAATATGCCGGCCGGATCAGCCAGCCCGGCTATCACGTGACGGAGGTGAAGGCTGCGTCGTTCGTGACGCTCGATTGCGGCGGCAATCCCGACCAGTGGCGCGAGACGATATTGCAGGTCGAGGACGCCGAACTCGCGGGCGAAGCGACGCCGATGACGGCCGCGAAGCTGGCCGCGATCCTGGACAAGGTCGCGTCCCGAATCGAGATCGATGCCGATGCGCGGCTCACCTTCGAGGTCGGCCCTCCCGGAGCGCCCATGCAGGTTTTCGACGTGGACGCGCTCGAACTCCGCGCGGGAGAGGCGCTGCTCCGTCTCGCCGACCGTTCGGCCGTGTGCAAGCCCCGGCACAGGACGGCGGTCAGGGCCGCGCCGCCGCAATGCTGCGGCCCCGCCGGGAACGGCGGCTCCGGGTGCTGCTAGAGCGTTTTCGAGCGAAGTGGATACCGGTTCTCGTGAAGAAAACGCGACCAAACAAGGCGCTGGAGCCGTTCGGCGTTTCCATGAAACGCTGAAAGGCTCTAGGCACTCGCGGAAACGGGGCCTCAGGCGCTGCGGAAGGAGTCGAGACCCGACAAGCGCGGTGGGGGCGAGAAGGGATGCCCACTCGATCGGGCCGTTCCTGTCAGGGGTCGGGATTGTCGATGTTCATGGCCAACCCGAAGGTTGGTGGAGCCGAGGGGAATCGAACCCCTGACCTCTGCAGTGCGATTGCAGCGCTCTCCCATCTGAGCTACGGCCCCGTCGCGTCGCGACGGCGGCCATTTAGAGGGGGAGGCGGACCCCTGTCAAGCGGCTCGCCCGCCTTCCCGCGGGTCGCGCCGCCGTCGGCTGTCCGCGCCGGGCGGGTTGCGGCGGGGCGGAGCCGCCGCTACATGAGAAGCTCCTGAATTTCCCTCCTGTTCGCTCCGGGAACCCCATGCGCGCCATCCTCGACGTCGTTATGATCGCCCTCAACCTTTATTGGTGGATCGTGATCGCCAGCGCCATCTTCAGCTGGCTGTTTGCCTTCGGCGTGGTCAATCCGCGCAACCAGGTCGTCAATTCGATCGGCCGCTTCCTGTACCAGGCCACCGAGCCGGCGCTGCGCCGCATCCGCGCCTTCATGCCCAATCTCGGCGCGATCGACATCTCGCCCGTCATCCTGCTGCTCGGCATCATCCTGATCCAGCAGGTGATCATCCGCTACGTCTATCCGAACGTGTTTTGAGCGAGGCGACGTTCTTCCGCGCCGGCGACGGCCATGTCGTGGTGCAGCTTCGCCTGACGCCGAAGGGTGGCCGCGACGCGCTCGACGGCGTCGCGGCGCTTTCTGACGGGCGCATGGTGCTGCAGGCGCGGGTGCGCGCCGCGCCCGACAAGGGCGCGGCCAATGCGGCGGTCGAGGCCGTGCTGGCCAGGGCGGTCGGCGTGCCGCGCTCGGCGGTCACGCTCGTGTCGGGTCATACGGCGCGGCTGAAGAGCCTGCGCATCGACGGCGACGTCGCCGCGCTCGCGGCGCGGCTTGCGGCGTTCGCGGACTAGAGCGTTTTCGAGCGAAGTGGATACCGGTTCGCGTGTAGAAAACGCGACCAGACAAGGTGCGGGAGCCGTTCGGCGTTTCCATGAAACGCTGAACGGCTCTAGCTTCGAAGCATTTCAGTGCGTGTAGAGGCCGCGGAGCGAGCTCTCCGCCCACAGGATGTCGCGAATGCGCCAGCCGCCATCCTCGCCGCGCACGAGCTGGAGGTCGACGCGCATCGGCGCGCCGAAATTGACGAAATCGACATGACCCTCGGCCCGGTCCGGCGTCACCGCCTCGACGGCGACGGTGAGATCGGTGATGTCCCAGTCCTGCGCATCGATGAACGGGTCGGAGCCGAGCTTCGGCATGTCGCCGAGGGCGGCCGCCTCCTCGCCGTCGGCGATGATGAGCTCGGCCAGGCGCGGCTCGAACAGGGCGCGGATCGTCCGGGCGCTGTCCAGCAGCATGCCGTTGCCGCCATTGGCGTACCGGTCGTAGATCGCCGCGACGAAGGCCTGGGGATCGTCGGCGGCAGCCGACGATCCGGCATGTGTCGAAAGGCTCGCCGCGGCCAGCGTCGCGGCCAGGAAAAGGCGCGCGACGCCGCGCCGCGTGAGCGACATGGCTCAGGCCTTCTTGGCGCGCTCGATGGCGTCGACGATCAGCTGCTGCGCCTCGTCGATGTCGCCCCAGCCGGTGATCTCGACCCACTTGCCGTTCTCGAGATCCTTGTAGTGGCGGAAGAAGTGCTCGATCTGCTGCAGCGTGATCTCGGGCAGGTCCTTGTAGGACTTCACGTTTTCGTAGCGGCGAGTCAGCTTGGTCGACGGTACGGCCAGGATCTTCTCGTCCTCGCCGCCCTCGTCGCGCATCTTCAGAACGCCGACCGGACGGCAGCTCATGATCGCGCCGGGAACGATGGCGCGCTGGTTGGCGATCAGAACGTCGATCGGGTCGCCGTCGCCGCAGAGCGTGTGCGGGACGAAGCCGTAATTGCCGGGATAGCGCATCGGCGTGTAGAGGAAGCGGTCGACGTAGAGCGCGCCGGCGTCCTTGTCCATCTCGTACTTGATCGGCTCGCCGCCGACCGGCACCTCGATGATGACGTTGATGTCGTGCGGGGGATTCTTGCCGATCGGAACAGCATCGATGCGCATGAGGGTACCTCGATAGGAATTGGGCGGGTTCCCTTTACGGGGCGCCATCCCTGGCCGCAAGTGCCAATCTATCGCAGCGCAGCATCAGCCGGGCGGAATCGGGATGCGATGGGCGGCCGGCGTCAGCCGCGGGCGAAGGCGAAGGCGATCTTGGCCAGGGTCTTGTCGCCGAAGCGCTCGCTGCCGCGCGCCACCCTGCGGCCGCCGGCGTTCTTGTAGAAACGGCAGGCGGCGTCATTGTCGGCCAGCGCCCAGACGACGGCGGAATCGAAGCCGTGCCGCAGCAGCTCGCGCCGCGCCGCCAGGAACAGGCGGGTGCCGAGGCCGACGCCCTGATATTCCGGCCGCATGTAGATCTCGTAGATTTCGCCGCGCTGGACGAGGTTGCGCGCCCGGTTCGGGCCGAAAGTGGCGTATCCGACCACCATGCCGCCGACGTCGATGACGACGATGCCGGTGCCGCGCCGGATCGCCCGGCTCCACCAGGCCTCGCCGCGCCGGGTGATCATGCGGCCGAGTTCGCGGGCGGGAATCAGCCCGTCATAGGCCTGTCGCCAAGCACTATCGTGAACCGCGGTGATGGCCTCCGCGTCACTTGCTTCTGCTCGACGGACTCCGATCGACAGCGTGCTCATGCCGATCAAGATATGTCCGCTCTTCGCGTCGGGGAAGGGGGTTTTTACGTTCTCGTGACTGACGCTGCGTCATGTCGGGAAGGCCGGCCCGGCGGCGGCGGCCGCGCACCGGGCCCGGAAATGCAGGCCGGCGCGCAGTCGACGCGCGCCGGCCCGATCCTGTCGCGCGTTCAGCCCGCCTTGGCGGAGCGGTCGGCGCGCTTGCGCTCGATCGGGTCGAGGATCGCCTTGCGCAGGCGGACCGACTTCGGCGTCACCTCGACGAGTTCGTCGTCCGAGATCCAGGACAGCGAGCGCTCGAGCGTCATGCGGATCGGCGGGGTCAGGCGCACGGCCTCGTCCTTGCCGGCGGCGCGCACGTTCGAGAGCTTCTTGCCCTTGAGCACGTTGACCTCGAGATCGTTGTCGCGCGTGTGCTCGCCGACGATCATGCCGCCATAGACCTTCCAGCCCGGCTCGATCATCATCGGGCCGCGATCCTCGAGGTTCCAGAGCGCGAAGGCGACGGCCTCGCCCTGGTCGGTCGAGATCAGCACGCCGTTGCGGCGGCCTGGGATCTCGCCCTTGTGCGGGGCATAGGCGTGGAACAGGCGGTTCATGATCGCCGTGCCGCGCGTGTCGGTCAGCAGTTCGCCCTGGTAGCCGATCAGGCCGCGGGTCGGCGCGTGGAAGACGAGGCGTTGGCGGTTGCCGCCCGAGGAGCGCAACTCGACCAGGTCGGCCTTGCGCTCGGACATCTTCTGCACGACGACGCCGGAATGCTCCTCGTCGACGTCGATGATGACTTCCTCGATCGGCTCCAGTGTCTCGCCGGAAAGGTCCTTCTGGAACACGACGCGCGGGCGCGAAACCGCGAGCTCGTAGCCCTCGCGGCGCATGTTCTCGATCAGGATGGCGAGGAGGAGTTCGCCGCGGCCGGAGACGATGAAGGAATCCTTCTCGGAGGATTCCTCGATCTTGAGCGCGACATTGCCTTCCGCTTCCTTGAGCAGGCGGTCGCGGATCATGCGGCTGGTGACCTTGTCGCCCTCGGTGCCGGCGAGCGGGCTGTCATTGACGAGGAAGGTCATCGAGACGGTCGGCGGGTCGATCGGCTGCGCCTTGATCGGCTCGGTGACGGCCGGGTCGGCGAAGGTGTCGGCGACGGTGCCCTTGCTCATGCCGGCGATGGCGACGATGTCGCCCGCGACGCCTTCCTCGATCGGCTGTCGCTCGATGCCGCGGAAGGCCATGATCTTGGAAACGCGGAACTGCTCGACCGTCGAGCCGTCCTGGGCGATCACCTTGACCATCTGGTTCGGCTTGACGGTGCCGGACGAGATGCGGCCGGTGATCAGGCGGCCGAGATAGGGGTTGGATTCGAGCAGGGTGCCGATCATGCGGAACGGCCCTTCCTCGACATGCGGCGCCGGGACGTGCTGCAGCACGAGCTCGAACAGCGGCGCCATGCCTTCCTCATGCGAGCCGTCGGGCGACAGCGACATCCAGCCGTTCTTGCCGGAGCCGTAGAGGATCGGGAAGTCGAGCTGCTCGTCGGTGGCGTCGAGGGCGGCGAACAGGTCGAACACCTCGTTGACGACTTCCTGGACGCGGGCGTCGGCCTTGTCGACCTTGTTGATCGCGACGATCGGGCGGAGGCCGAGCTTCAGCGCCTTGCCGACGACGAACTTGGTCTGCGGCATCGGGCCTTCGGCGGCGTCGACCAGCACGATCACGCCATCGACCATGTTCAGGATGCGCTCGACCTCGCCGCCGAAGTCGGCGTGGCCGGGCGTATCGACGATGTTGATGCGGGCATCGTTCCAGACGATCGAGGTCGCCTTGGCCAGAATGGTGATGCCGCGCTCCTTTTCGATGTCGTTCGAATCCATGACGCGCTCGGCGACGCGCTGGTTGTCACGGAAGGAGCCGGACTGCTGCAGCAGCTTGTCCACGAGGGTTGTCTTGCCATGATCGACGTGCGCGATGATGGCGATGTTACGAAGTGTCATGTGCGAATCCGAAAAGGCGGCGGCAACGGACAGGTGCCTCGTCGCGACCGGCAAATTTTGCGGCGCAAAATGATCGAATTGCCCGGAAAACGCAACCTCCCATCCGGATGAGGGTATTTCCCTACGCAACTTAGCCCTTGGTGGGCGTTGACGACCGTTTGGCGGTCAAGTATTGACCAAACAAAAGATTGACTTTTAGACGAATTCTTATCTATTATATGCCTATCTTATTATTGAAGGGAGATTCAACGCCTTGGCTGCCGCAACGGAAGATCCGCTTGGTTTCGTGCTCGTCGACGTGGCGAGGCTGTTGCGCAGGCGGTTCGAGAAGGCGTTGGAAAATGCTGGGCTTGGCTTAACCGTTGCCGAGGCGCGGACACTTGCGTTTGTCAGTCGTCATCCAGGTCTTCGCCAATCTACCCTTGCAGAAGAACTATGCGTCGAGCCGATGACTCTCGTCGGCTTTCTGGATCGACTGGAGGCGGCGGCGCTGGTCGAACGTATTGCCGATCCGGCCGATCGCCGCGCCAAGCTGATCCGTCTCACGCCGAACGCCGCCAGCATTGTCCGCCGCATCCGTGCCATCGGCAAGCAGGTGCGGGAGGACGCGGAGCGCGGCATCGATCCCGCCGTCACCGAGACGATGCGGGTCGCCCTGCTCAAGATGCAGGACAACATCCTCTCCAGTGAAAGTTCGATCGCCTGAAGGAAAGCGCGGGCGACCGTCCCGCGGTCGCCGCGGGCGGGTTCAACGCTTGTCCGGCGCGACATTCAGGAGCGTGGCCAGCTTGTCGTAGAGTTCCTGGTCGGCGGCGACGAAACCGCCGGGGAAGCCGCGCTCGATCGAATCATAGGCCTCCGGCGCGTCGGCCTGCATCGCCGTCAGCGCCGCCAGCATGGCCTGTTTCGCCTCGGGCGCCAATTCCTTGCGAACGGCATGCGGCCCGAACGGGATCAGCTCGGATTGCCAGATCACCTTGAGCGCGTCCGGCGCCAGCGTGCCGTTGCCGGCGAGGCGGGCGAAGGGGCCCGAGCCGGAGTCGGCGTCGAGCGGGTCGGCGGCCGATGACCAGGCCGTGGCGACATCGGCGGAGCCGGCCGCGAGCGCCGCCAGCGCCGCCTCGCTGTCGCCGGTCTCGACGATGCGCATGAAATAGCTCGCCGGATCGATGCCCTCCGCGCCGAGGCCCGCGAGCGGCGCGCGCCGCCCCGACAGCGAATCGGCGGCGCCGACGGCGAGGCGCATGTTGCGCGCGTCCGCCAGCGTCTGCACCGGACCGTCCTTCATCGCCACCAGCAGGGCGCGGAAGCCGCGGGCGTGCTCGGCGGTGGTCGGCTGGGCCAGTGCCTCGGCGCAGTCGCAGCGCTGGTTCAGCGCCAGATAGGCCAGCGAGGACAGCACGGTGTACTGCACCCGGCCGGTCGATTGCGCCTCGATCAGCGCCTCGTAGCTGCGCGCCGGATAGAGTTCGACCGGCACGGCGAGGTTCAGCTGCATCTGCCAGCGGAATTTCTCGAGCCGGGCGATTTCGTAGGCCGGATTGTCGCCGGCGATGAAGCCGATCTTGAGCGTGCCGAGATCGTCCCGCCATCCGGCGGCGGCGGGCGCGGCGATGGCGAGCGACCCTGCGGCGAGCGCCAGCACGGCGAGGCGGATGGCGATCCGGCTTCGGGTCATCAGGCGGGCTCCAGGCGGTTGATCAGGCGCTGCCGCGTTTCGGGATCGACGAAGGCGGCGTCGATGGCGGTGCGGGTCGCCTCGGCGAGCGCCGCGCGCGACAGGCCCTGGCCGGCGAGCCAGTCATATTCGGCGCCGATCGACGAGCCGAAATAGGGCGGGTCGTCGGAGCTGACGGTGACGCGGACGCCGGCGTCGCGCAGGCGGGCGAACGGATGGCTGGCCATATCGGGATAGAGGCCGAGCGCCACATTGGAGCCCGGGCAGAGTTCCAGCACGATGTCCTCGTCGACGAGGCGCCGCACGAGGTCCGGGTCCTCGATGGCGCGCACGCCATGGCCGATGCGGCTGACGCCGAGATGGTCGAGCGCGTCGCGCACGCTCTGCGGCCCGCCGAATTCGCCGGCATGCACGGTGAGGCCCAGGCCGGCCTCGCCGGCGATGCGGAAGGCGTCGGCGAAATCGCTGGGATGATGCATGCGTTCGTCGCCGGCGACGCCGAAGCCGGTGACGAGCGGGTGCGGCTCGTTCACGACGGTCTCGGCCGCGGCCAGGATGCGGTCCGGCCCATAATGGCGCACGCCGGTCGCGATCATCCGCCCGACGATGCCGGTCGCCGCCTCTGCGTCGCGGATGCCCTCGGCCAGTCCCTCGACATAGTCGCGGTAGGAGAGGCCCGAGGCGAGCGCGTGATCGGACGAGATGAACACCTCGCCATAGATCGCGCCCTCGGCGGCGAGGCTCGAGAAATAGCTGAAGGCGAGGTCGCGATAGTCCTCCGGCGTGCGGAACACGGCGGCGGCGCGGTCATAGGCGTTCAGAAACGAGGTGAAGTCGTGCCAGGCGAAGGCGCCGTCGGCGTCGAACAGGCCCGAGAGGTCGATGCCGTGCCGCGCGGCGACGCGGCGCACCAGCTCGGGCGAGGCCGCGCCCTCGATGTGGCAGTGCAGTTCGGCCTTGGCGAGATCCGCGACCATCAGAGAAAGCTCCGTCCATGCGGGCCCGGCGCAAGGCCGAGATGCGCCGCGATTGTCTCGCCGATATCGGCGAAGCTGGTGCGGCCGCCCATGTCCTTGCCGGGCAGCTCGCGCCCGGCCGGGGTTCGTCCGAAGGCGAGCACCGGCACCTGTTCGCGCGTGTGGTCGGTGCCGCGCCAGGTCGGGTCGCAGCCATGGTCGGCGGTGATGACGACGAGGTCGCCCGGGGCGAGCGCCGCCTCGATCTCGGGCACGCGCGCGTCGAAGGCCTCCAGCGCCGCCGCATAGCCGGGCACGTCGCGGCGATGGCCATGGAGCGTGTCGAAATCGACGAGATTGGCGATGACGAGGTCGCCGGATCCGGCGCGGGCGATCGCCGCCAGCGTCGCGTCGGTGAGCGCCATGTTGCCGGCCGCCTTGGTCACTTCGGAGATGCCCCGATGGGCGAAGATGTCGCCGATCTTGCCGATCGCCAGCGTCCTTCCGCCGGCGGCGATCACCCGGTCGAGCAGGGTCGGCTCGGGCGGCGGCACGGCATAGTCGCGCCGGTTGGCCGTGCGCTCGAAGGTCTCCGGCGTCTCGCCGGTGAAGGGGCGCGCGATGACCCGGCCGATCTTGTAGGGATCGACCAGGCGGCGCACCGTCTCGCAGAGCGCGTAGAGCCGGTCGAGGCCGAAATGCGTCTCGTGCGCGGCGATCTGGAAGACGGAATCGGCCGAGGTGTAGCAGATCGGCTTGCCGCTCCGGATGTGCTCGAGGCCGAGCTCGGCGATGATCGTCGTGCCCGAGGCGTGCCTGTCGCCGAGGATGCCGGGAAGGCCGGTCTCGCGCAGGATCGCCGCCGTCAGCTCGGCCGGGAAGCAGGGTTGGGTTTCGGGAAAATAGCCCCAGGCGAAGGGAACGGGCACGGCGGCGATCTCCCAGTGGCCGGACGGCGTGTCCTTGCCGCTCGAGATCTCCGTCGCGTGGCCGTGGATCGCGCTCGCGCCCGGCCTGCCGAGGCCCGCGGGCCAGGCGCCGTCGGCGCCCGCCACCGCCGCGCCGAGCCCGAGCCGGGCTAGGTTGGGCAGCGCCAGCGGGCCGCGGCGCAGTCCGTCCCGGTCGCCTTCGCCGCGCGCGCACGCCTCGGCGATGTGGCCGAGCGTGTTGGCGCCCTCGTCGCCATAGCGGGCCGCGTCCGGCGCGCCGCCGATGCCGACGGAATCGAGAACAATCAGGATGGCGCGCGGCATAAACCTACAACCCATGCTTAAAGCTGCGGCAGAATAGGCCCGGCGGGCCTTCCGCCACAAGTCGCGCGCCGTTCGGTGGGGACAAACGGCTCTGCGCCGCGGCGCCGCGGCCGCGTGCCGGTTTCCAGCGCCGGGGCGGCGCGCTACGGTGGCACGACAAGGACCAAGCGAGGCTGATGATGAACGGCGTGACGGTGATCAACCACCCCCTGGTGCAGCACAAGCTCACCATCATGCGCGACAAGCACACGTCGACGGCGGGATTCCGCCGGCTGCTGCGCGAGATTTCGACGCTTCTCTGCTACGAGGTGACGCGCGACCTGGAGATGACGACGACGACGATCGAGACGCCGATCACCGAGATGGAGGCGCCGACGCTCGCCGGCAAGAAGCTGGTCTTCGCCTCGGTGCTGCGCGCCGGCAACGGCCTGCTCGAGGGCATGCTCGACCTCGTGCCGGCGGCCCGCGTCGCCCATATCGGCCTCTATCGCGACCCGAAGACGCTGCAGGCGGTCGAATATTACTTCAAGGCGCCGGACGCGCTCGACGAGCGCCTGACCATCGTCGTCGACCCGATGCTGGCGACGGCCAATTCGGCGATCGCCGCCGTCGAGCGCCTGAAGGAGCGTGGCGCCAAGGACATCCGCTTCCTCTGCCTGCTGGCCTCGCCGGAAGGCATCGCCAACTTCCAGGGCGCGCATCCGGACGTGCCCATCTTCACCGCCTCGATCGACAAGCAGTTGAACGAGAAGGGCTATATCGTGCCGGGCCTAGGCGACGCCGGCGACCGGATGTACGGCACCAAGTAGATCCGACGGCCGGCCCGGCTGGTCGCCGGCGAAGGGCGCCTCGATCTCCTCGGTGACGACGGTGAAGTTCACCAGCAAGGCGTTGCCGAAGGAATTGGTCAGCGCCACGTCGGTGGCGTCGCGGCCGCGCGCCATCACGATGCGGCCGATGCGCGGCCGGTTGTGGCGGGCATCGAAGGTGTACCAGCGGCCGCCCAGATAGGCCTCGAACCAGGCGGAGAAGTCCATCGGCGCCGGGTCGCGCGGCACGCCGATGTCGCCGAGATAGCCGGTGCAGTAGCGCGCCGGGATGTTCATGGCGCGGCAGAGCGCGATCGCGAGATGGGCGAAGTCCCGGCAGACGCCGAGCCGCTCGTTATGCGCCTCCAGCGCCGTGCGGGTGGGCCGCGCCAGCGCGTAGTTGAAGGTCAGGTGGTTGTGCACGAAGTCGACGATGGCCTGCACGCGCGACCAGTCCTCCGGCAGGTGGCCGAACATCGGCCAGGCGACGAAGCCGAGATGGTCTGTCTCGCAGTAGCGGCTGCCGAGCAGGTAGACGAGGCATTCCTCCGGCAGGTCCTGCACGGGCAGGATGCGCGCGTCCGGCACCACCGCGTCGGGCAGGCCGTCATCCTCGACCAGGCCCTGCGCCCAGAGCCGCGTATGGCCGGCGGGCAGTACGGTGCGGCTGGCGAGATTGCCGAATCCGTCGAGATAGGTGTCGATCGACAGCTCGGGATCGGAGGCGACATAGTCCTGCTCGATCACGCGGTCGCCAAGGCTGGGGTGGAGCCGCAGCATCATCAGCATGGGGGTTGGCTGCGGGCATTCGAATGCGATGTCGAATCCGATGCGAATCTGCATGGCGGGACTTTCTCCGGCAAAGGGCTTTGCCTTCCCAATGCCGCGGCGCAGCGAAACGTTCCGTCGCGTCGGCGCGGGCTGGTCGCCGATCTCGCCAGCGGCGCGCCGACCCTCTAGGATCGGATGATGTTCAGTCCCGATGAAATCGAGCGCTACGCGCGCCATCTGGTCCTGCCCGAAGTCGGCGGGCCGGGCCAGCAGAAGCTCAAGGCGGCGCGTGTGCTGGTGCTGGGCGCCGGCGGGCTCGGTGCGCCGCTGATCCAGTATCTCGCCGCGGCTGGTGTCGGCACCATCGGCATCGTCGACGACGATGTCGTTGCTCTCTCCAACCTGCAGCGCCAGGTGATCCATGACACCGGCGCCCTGGGTGTCGCAAAGGTCGAGAGCGCGCGACGCGCGGTCGTCCGCCTCAACCCGCATGTCCGGGTCGAGACCCATGCGCTGCGGCTCGATGCCGGAAATGCCGATGCGCTGATCGCCGCCTATGATGTGGTTGCCGACGGCAGCGACAATTTCGACACCCGGTTTCTCGCCGCCGACCGCTGCGCCGCGCTGGAGCGGCCGCTGGTGACCGCCGCCGTTGGCCGGTTCGACGGTTCGCTGACGACGCTTTTGCCCTTCGCCGCCGATGCTGAGGGGGTTCGGAACCCGGGCTTTCGCGACCTCTTTCCCGAACCGCCGCCGCCCGGCCTGCTGCCGGGTTGCGCCGAGGCGGGCATTCTCGGCGCGCTGACCGGCATTCTCGGCAGCCTGCAGGCGGCGGAGGTGCTGAAGCTCATCCTGGGGATTGGCGAGCCGCTGGTCGGCCGGCTGCTTCTGGTCGACGCGCTGTCGATGCGGTTCGAGACGATCCGCTACAAGCGGCGGAAATGAGTCGTGGCACGGCCGGATCGGCGATGCCGGTCAGCGGGCCAGGCCGAACAGGCCGAGGATCGCGAGATAGGGCACCGTCGGATGGTGGGCGCCGCGGGCGCTTCGCTGGCCGTCGCGCGGCGTCATGAGGGGCGGTTCCGGCTCGCGCGGGCTCGCATCGTGCTCGAAGCGGGACTGGTAGAGGCTCTTGTACAGATAGCTGGCGGGAATCATCGCGGTTCCTCCCGGTCGGGTGAAGTGAATCGATTCAATCGAGGTGTATTCCAGTCCGATTGAACCGTTTCAATCTAGACGCTGCTCAGGGGCTGGTCAAGCGATTTTTGAACCGATACAATAGCAGCCGTTTCTGGGCCTGGACATGAGGTGGCGATGGCCGCGGGTAACGAGCGATGAAGGGCGTGGTGAAGCTCTCGGATGTGGCCAAGGCCGCCGGCGTCTCGCAGGGCACGGCCTCCAACGCCTTCAACCGGCCCGAGATCGTCCGCGCGGAAGTGCGCGAGAAGGTCGAGGCTGCGGCGCGCGCGCTCGGCTATGCCGGGCCGGACCCGAAGGGCAGGCTGCTCCGCGCCGGCAAGGTCAATGCCATCGGGGTCGCCACCACCGAGACGCTCGATTATTTCTTCGCCGACCCCTATGCCCGCGCCATGATGGCGGCGATCTCCGCCGCCTGCGACCTGCGCGGCGCCGGCATCTCGCTGATCTCGGCCGCCAATGACGAGAAGCTCGCCTGGAATATCCAGAGCGCCATCGTCGACGGCCTGATCCTGCTCTGCATCGAGGGTGGCGAGCGGCTCGTCGAATTGTCGCGCGAGCGGCGCCTGCCCTTCGTCGCCCTGCAGCTCGCCGCGCCGGACGAGACGATCTCGACCATCGGCATCGACGAGTTCGAGAGCGCCCGCACCGCGGCTCGCCATATCGGCGCGCTCGGCCATCGCGACGTCGCCATCGTTGCCCTGGAACTGGTCGATGATCGCGTCGGTCCGGTATCGCCGGCCGAGGTCGACGCCGCTTTCTATTCCGGCTCGCGCGACCGCATCCGCGGCTATCTCGCCGGGCTGGCCGAGTTCGGCGTCGCGCCGGAGCGCGTGTCGGTCTTCGAGACGATGAACAACGCGCCGACCGTCACCGAGGCGCTCGAATATTTCTATGCCGACGGTCGCCGGCCGACTGCGCTGCTCTGCATGTCCGACCGCGCCGCGCTGATCGCGCTCGACTGGCTGCGCGGGCGCGGCCTGTCGGTGCCGGGCGACGTCTCGGTGATCGGCTTCGACGGCGTGCCCGAGGGCGCGGTGTCGGATCCGCCGCTCACCACGGTGGCGCAGCCGATCGCCGCGATGGGCCGGATGGCGGCCGAGATGATCTTCGAGGGCATCGACGGCCCGCGCCGGGAGCGCGTCGAGGTCGAGCTGGTCGTGCGCCAGTCCACGGCGCCGCCGAGGGCGGGGTAGGGAGGAATACCCCCCCCAACCCTCTACCGCAAGCGGGCGAGGGAGTTCGCCCGCGTATCCTGAAACTCGACCATCATCCTGAGGTGCCCGGCGGAGCCGGGCCTCGAAGGAGGCTTCAGGAAACGCGCCAGAACTGGCGGTATCGGCTGGATCATACTTCGAGGCTTCGCTTACGCGAAGCACCTCAGGATGATGGCGGAGGGGTGGAGCCGAAGAGACTGTAGCCGCCCAGGAAATCCGAATCCGGCTTAGTGTGGTGGTTAGCCGACTCACAGCATCGAGGCGAGGACGCGGTCGGGCGGCTTGTGGCCGTCGAAATAGGCGCGGATGTTGATAAGCACCTTCTCGCCCATGGCGAGGCGGCCTTCGATCGTCGCCGAGCCCATATGCGGCAGCAGCACGGCCTTGCCCTTGGCGGCGAGGCGCACGAGCTTCGGGTTGACCGTGGGCTCGTGTTCGAACACGTCGAGGCCCGCGCCGGCGATCGCGCCGCTCTCGAGCAGGCGGGCCAGCGCCGTCTCGTCGACGACGTCGCCGCGCGCCGTGTTGACGATATAGGCCTCGGGCCGCATCAGCTTCAGCCGCCGCTCCGACAGGAGGTGATAGGTGCCGGGCGTGCGCGGGCAGTTGACCGAGATGATGTCCATGCGCGCCAGCATCTGGTCGAGGCTGTCCCAGTAGGTCGCCTCCAGCCCTTCCTCGATCGCCGCCGGCAGGCGGTGGCGGTTGTGGTAATGGATCGACAGGCCGAACGCCCTGGCGCGCCGCGCCACCGCCTGGCCGATCCGGCCCATGCCGACGATGCCCAGCCTCTTGCCGGCCATGCGGCGGCCGAGCATCCAGGTCGGCGACCAGCCGGCCCAGTCATGGTCGGGCGTGAGCACGCGGGCGCCCTCGACCAGCCGGCGCGGCACGGCGAGGATCAGCGCCATGGTCATGTCGGCGGTGTCGTCGGTCAGCACGCCGGGCGTGTTGGTGACGGTGATGCCGCGGGCCTGCGCCGTCTCGACATCGATATGGTCGAAGCCGTTCGAGAAGCTGGCGATCAGCTTGAGCTGCTCGCCCGCCTCGGCGATCACGTGGCTGTCGATCCGGTCGGTGACGGTCGGCACCAGCACATCGGCCGTCTTGACCGCCTCGATCAGCGCGGCCGGCGTCATCGGCCGGTCGTCGATGTTGAGGCGGGTATCGAACAATTCGCGCATCCGCGTTTCGACGGCGTCCGGCAGCCGGCGCGTGACGATGACGAGCGGCTTCTTCTTCATCGTTGCGGCCTCTTCGTTGAGAGCTCCTTAACCATGGAGCGTCACACTATGCGCGACGGCTGGTGTAGCCCCCGTCGCTGCGTCCCTCGATCCTCTACCAGACGGCCTGGCGATCACAAACGTATCGGTGGCCGGCCTCACGGGAAAGAACTTCCGGTCGCAGCGCGGGGCGATAGAAGAGGGGTGACGACGCGATGATTTCGGCTGCGATCAAGGGACTGTCCCGTCGGCTGCGCAAGGTGCGCCCGGTCCGCTCGTCCCTGAGCCTCGCCATGGTCGCGGCCACGTTGCTCGTGTTGCAGCCGAACGAGACGGCATCCGCCCAGGGCGCCGCCGGCGCCGCGCCGAAGCTTGGCCCGAGCGGCCTGCCGCTGCCGCGCTTCGTCTCGCTGAAGGCCGGCCGCGTCAACGTCCGCGTCGGTCCGGGGCAGGGCTACAAGGTTTCCTGGGTCTTCACGCGCTCCGGACTGCCGGTCGAGATCGTGCAGGAATTCGACAATTGGCGCCGCATCCGCGATTCCGACGGCACCGAGGGCTGGGTTTTCCACAGCCTGCTGGTCGGCAAGCGCACCGCCGTCGTCGCGCCCTGGCAGGACGGCGATCCGCTGCCGATCCGCGTCTCGCCGAACGACACCGCCGAGATCTCGGCCTATCTGCAGCCCAAGGTCGTGTCGCAGGTTTCCGAATGCGACAAGGGCTGGTGCCGCCTGACGGACAATCGCTTCCGCGGCTGGATCAAGCAGACCAATCTCTGGGGCGTTTATCCCAACGAGACGATCGACTGAGGTTTCACGCGGGCTTGATGCCCCTCGGCCGCGCCCTTCCTTCACCTCTCCCATGGGGTGGGGTGAAAGAAGGGCCGCCGCCCCGGCATTGCCGCCGTCATCCCGCTTCGCGCAAGCGAAGCCTCGAAGGATGATGATCGCACGCGGGCTTCCCGGCATGACGGCCAGCTCAAAATAAAAACGCCGCGCGGCGAGGCCGGCGCGGCGTTCTGAATTCGGCAGCTCAGGCTGGGATCAGTTGTCGATCCGGCGCAGGCGGACGACGATGTCGACGCGCGTGATCTCCATGCCCTCGGGCGGGAGCGGCACGTCCTCGACCCGGAGCGTCGACATCGGGATGTCGAGCACCCGGTTTTCCCCTTCGATGAAGAAGTGGTGGTGGTCGTCGACATTGGTGTCGAAATAGGTCTTCGAGCCGTCGACCGCGACCTCGCGCAGCAGGCCCGCCTCGGTGAACTGGTGCAGCGTGTTGTAGACCGTGGCGAGCGACACGGGCACGCGATGGTTCATCGCCTCCTCGTGCAGACCTTCGGCCGAGATATGGCGGTTGCCCTGCTCGAACAGGATCTCGGCCAGCGCCAGACGCTGGCGGGTCGGACGCAGGCCCGCGGCGCGCAGCATGACGCGGACTTCCGAAGCCTTCTTGTCGGCGGTCCGGGATGCTTTCCTGACAATGTCCATGCGCATGGGCGGTTCGTCCATATCTTCGCGTTTTAATTCGTTGACCGGCCCCGTCTCCGGGTGGAGGCGGGGTCGACCAAGATAACCTAACTCTAAAATGAAGCTTTAGCAACAGACCGCTGAAAATGGCCTGAAACCGCGCTTCCGAGTGTCAGTCCGGCCCTCAGCCCAGCTTCTTGCGGGCCGCGAGCGTGCGCAGGCGGAGCGCGTTCAGGCGGATGAAGCCGGCCGCGTCCTTCTGGTCGTAGGCGCCGCGATCGTCCTCGAAGGTGACGAGCGCGTCGGAATAGAGCGACTTCGGCGACGAGCGGCCGACGACAATGGCGTTGCCCTTGTAGAGCTTCAGCCGCACCGTGCCCTCGACATGCTCCTGGCTCTTGTCGATCAGGGCCTGCAGCATCTCGCGCTCCGGGGCGAACCAGAAGCCGTAATAGATCAGCTCCGCATAGCGGGGCATGATCGAATCCTTCAGATGCGCGGCCTCGCGGTCGAGCGTCAGGCTCTCCATCGCGCGGTGGGCGGCGAGCAAGATGGTGCCGCCCGGCGTCTCGTAGATTCCGCGCGACTTCATGCCGACGAAGCGGTTCTCGACCAGGTCGAGGCGGCCGATGCCGTTGTCGCGGCCGAGGTCGTTCAACTTGGTCAGGATCGTCGCCGGCGACATGTGCACGCCGTTGATGGAAACCGCGTCGCCCTTCTCGAAGCCGATCTCGACATAGGTGGCCTCGTCCGGCGCGTCCTCGGGCGCGACGGTCCGCATGAAGACGTAGGGCGGGGCCTCCTGCGCCGGGTCTTCCAGAACCTTGCCCTCGGAGGAGGAGTGCAGCAGGTTGGCGTCGACGGAGAACGGCGCCTCGCCGCGCTTGTCCTTTGGCACCGGGATCTGGTTCTTCTCGGCGAAGTCGATCAGGTCGGTGCGGGACTTGAAGTCCCATTCGCGCCAGGGCGCGATCACCTTGATGTTCGGGTCGAGCGCGTAGGCCGAGAGCTCGAAGCGGACCTGGTCGTTGCCCTTGCCGGTGGCGCCATGGGCGATGGCGTCGGCGCCGGTCTCATGCGCGATCTCGACCAGGCGCTTGGCGATCAGCGGCCGGGCGATCGAGGTGCCGAGCAGGTAGGTGCCCTCGTAGAGGGCGTTGGCACGGAACATCGGGAACACGAAGTCGCGGACGAATTCCTCGCGCACATCCTCGATGTAGATCTGCTTGATGCCCATCATCTCGGCCTTCTTGCGGGCCGGGTCGAGTTCTTCGCCCTGGCCGAGGTCGGCCGTGAAGGTCACGACTTCGGCGCCATATTCGAGCTGAAGCCACTTCAGGATGATGGAGGTGTCGAGCCCGCCCGAATAGGCGAGGACGACCTTCTTGACGTCGGACATTTTGGGCCGTTTCCGCGAAGTGAAGGATGGCAGCGCTTATAGTATGCGCGCCCGGGGCCGGCAACCGCGGCCCTTTTGGACGTCCTGTCGCGGCGGCCGCCCGGATCGTCGAAGCGGCGGCGTGTCCCGTCGCGGCCGGGCGCGGGGACTGTCGGAGCCGCAACGGGGTGGTGTCCCGTCGCGGCTCCGGCGCGCCAGCGGGCGGGCCCGCGGCAGCGGTCGGACTACTCGGCCTCGTTCGAGGGGGCCGCCTGCAGTTGGTAGTAGAATTCCTTGCCGAGGTCGTTGAGCAGGCCGAGCTGCGTCTCGAGGAAGTCGATATGGCCTTCCTCGTCCTGCATCAGCTCTTCGAACAGGGCCATCGAGACATAGTCGCCGGCGGCGTGGCAGACGTCGCGGCCTTCCTTGTAGTAGTTGCGCGCCGTGTATTCGCCGCGCAGGTCCGCCTCGAGGACTTCCTTGACGTTCTGGCCGATCTCGAGCGGGTCGAGCACCTGCAGGTTGGGGAAGCCTTCGAGGAAGATGATGCGCGCGATCAGCTTGTCGGCGTGGTGCATTTCCTCGATCGACTCGGCCCGCTCCTTCTTGGCGAGCTTCGTGTAGCCCCAATCCTCGGTAAGCCGGTAGTGCAGCCAGTACTGGTTGACCGCCGTCAGCTCGAGGCGCAGCGCCCGGTTGAGATATTCGATGACCTTGGCATCGCCCTTCATGACGGGTCCTTTCTGGAATTATTCTAATTCGAGAATAGGGCGCGTCGAAGCGGCCGTCAAATCCAAATGCGAGGCAGGGTTGTTCGGTCGCAGCCTGGGGGTGTCGTTCCCGTTGGCGGCCACCGCAGCGTGCCGGGCGCAGGCCGGGCGCGGCAGGACAATCCTTCGGGAAGCGTGGCCTGTTGCAGCGTCTCAGCCGAAAAGCGCCACGTCCTCATTGTCCTCGGCGCCGCTGCCGAGCGGCTCGGGGCAGGTGATGATGGCGCCGGATTCGGCCAGCAGTCGGCGCACCAGCGCGAAGCAGACCGTGCATTGCGCCTTCATGCCGAGCGCGCGGTAGATGCGGGCCGGCGTCAGCGGCCGGCCGGGCGTTTCACGCGCCAGGCGTTCCGCCGTCTCGAGCACGACGGCCTTGGTGAGGGTATTGCAGGAACAGACGATCATGGCGGGGGACTGTGGCTGCCTCCGTGGGCTTCCGATTTGTCAGAGATAAGGCCAAATCGCCGCGAATGCCACCGGTCAAGCGGCCGGCCTCCGCAAGTGTCGCACGGATCCGGCTGGGCCGGCGCGGCCGCATGGCCCTGTCGATCGCGTCTCTTTCGCGACAATGACGGCGTTTCGATGACGGCGGGCCTCAGCCGGCCGCCGCCACCGCGCGCTTCGCCATCACCTTGACCAGGTTGGCGCGATAGGCGGCCGAGCCGTGCAGGTCGGCCAGCATGCCCGCCGGGTCGACCTCGAGGGGATCGAGCGCCGCCGGCGAGAAGTCGGCCGCAAGCGCCGCCTCGAAGGCAGTGTCGCGATAGACGCCCTCCTGGCCCGCCCCGGTGACGCCGACCCGGACGTCGCCATCCTTCATCCGCGCGACGAAGACGCCGGCCATGGCGTAGCGCGAGGCGGGATTGGGGAACTTGGCATAGGCGGCGCGCGCGGGAACGGGGAACGAGACCGAGACGAGGATCTCGCCTTCGTCCAGCGCCGTGGTGAACAGGCCCTGGAAGAAGTCCGCGGCGGCGAGGTCGCGCCGCGTGGTGCGGATCGTCGCGCCGAGCGCCAGCACGGCGGCCGGATAGTCGGCGGCGGGATCGTCATTGGCCAGCGAGCCGCCGATCGTGCCGCGATGGCGGACATGCGGGTCGCCGATCTGGCCGGCCAGCGCCGAAAGCGCGGGGAGGGCGGCGCGGATCTCGGCCGCGTCGGCGACCTCGGCATGGGTGACGCCGGCGCCGATCGTGATCGTGTCCGCCGTGACGGCGATGTCCTTCAGTTCGGAAAGGCGGCCGAGATCGACGAGATCGGAGGGCGCGGCGAGGCGCTGCTTCATCGTCGGCAGCAGCGTCATGCCGCCGGCGAGGTAACGCCCCTCGGCCGCGGCGGCGAACAGGCTCTCGGCCTCGGCGAGGTCGCGCGGGCGGTGGTAGTGGGTCTCGTACATCGGGCCTACTCCGCCGCCTGGCGCAGGCCGGCCATGCGGTCTGACGCCGCCTGGATCGCCTTGACGATGTTGTGATAGCCGGTGCAGCGGCAGATATTGCCTTCGAGCTCGTGGCGGATCGTCGCCTCGTCGAGCCGCGCGTCGTGGCGCTCGATCATGTCGACCGCCGCCATGATCATGCCGGGCGTGCAGAAACCGCATTGCAGGCCGTGATGCTCGTGGAAGGCGGCCTGCACCGGGTGCAGTTCGTCGCCATGGGCCAGGCCCTCGATGGTCAGCACCGTCGAGCCGTCGGCCTGGGCCGCCAGCATGGTGCAGGATTTCACCGCCTTGCCGTCGACATGCACGACACAGGCGCCGCATTGCGACGTGTCGCAGCCGACATGCGTGCCGGTCAGCCCGAAATCGCGGCGCAGCAGTTCGACGAGCAGGGTTCGTCCCTCCACCTCCGCCTGCCGCGCCGTGCCGTTGACCGTGATCGATATGCTCGTCATGAGGCTCCTCCCTCACCGGCGGCCTGTGGCGGGCCGGCCGGAAACCGGATATCGGACGCGCGTTCTACCGGCTGGCCACCGCCAGGTAGACGATGACCACCAGGAGCGCCAGCAGGCCCCAGACATAGGGGCCGCCGAGGAAACCGCGGCCGGCCGCGACCTCGACCTCTTCCTCGACTTCTTCCGCTACCTCGGCGACGTCCTGCGCCTCGTCGTCGATCTTGTGCTCGATGCGGTCGGTCAGTTCTTCGGTGGCGGCGGCATCGGCTGTCTCGGCGTCGGCAGGGGTCGTCAGGGGGGCGGAAGCCATGGTCGGCTCTTCTCCAGAAAGTTGGGCGGCAAATGCGCCGAAAAAGTCATCGGCCATTTTCTTGGCCGTTGTGTCTATCAGGCGCGAGCCGAGTTGCGCCAGCTTGCCGCCAACCTGCGCCTTGACCGCGTAGGTCAGGATGGTGGCGTCTCCGTCCTCCACGAGCCGCACATCGGCGCCGCCCTTGGCGAAGCCCGCGACGCCGCCCTTGCCCTCGCCGCTGATCGTGTAGCTCTCCGGCGCGTTCACGTTCGAGAAGGTGACGTCGCCGACAAAGGTCGCCTTGACCGGGCCGACCTTGGCCACGACCTTGGCGTTCATCGCCTCGTCGGAGGTCCTGGTGAGTTCCTGGCAGCCGGGAATGCAGCTGCGCAGGATGTCGGGATCGTTCAGGGCCCGCCAGACCGCGTCTCGCTGGGCGGGGATCCGGTATTCGCCCGTCATTTCCATGGGTGGTGATCCTTGTGTCCCGCGCGCGGGCGCGCGGGTCGTCAACTGGAACGATCATGCTGGCATGGTGCCCCTGAGACGGCAAGTCGCCGCGCCGCATTGCCTCGGATCGATTGGCTTTCGTCGCGGCGAAGGCTATGAACCGGCCATGACGATTTCTTCCGACATTCCGCGCGCCGCGCGCGACCAGACGGCACCGGCCTCCCGCTGGCCGGTCATGCTCGAGACCGAGGGCTGGCCCGACTATGCGCTGATCGATTCCGGTCATGGACGCAAGCTGGAACGCTACGGGCCCTACCGGATCGTCCGCCCGGAAGCGCAGGCGCTCTGGACGCCGCGCCTGTCCGAGGCCGAATGGGATCGCGCCGACGCGATCTTCACCGGCGCCAAGGACGAGGATTCCGACGGGCGCTGGAAATACAGGAAGCCGATCGGCGAGACCTGGCCGATGGCCTGGCCGCTGCCGCGTAGCGTTGGCGAGGGCGAGGTGCGCTTCCTCGGCCGCTTCACCGCCTTCCGCCATGTCGGCTTCTTCCCCGAGCAGGAGATGCACTGGGCCTGGTTCGGCAGGAAGATCCGCGACGCGCAATATGCCGACAAGAAGCGCGTGCCCAAGGTGCTGAACCTGTTCGGTTATACCGGCATCGCCTCCTTCGTCGCCGCGATGGCCGGCGCGCAGGTGACGCATGTCGACGCGTCGAAGAAGGCGATCGGCTGGGCCCGCGACAACCAGACCATGTCCGGCATCGCCGACCTGCCGGTGCGCTGGATCGTCGACGACGCGATGAAGTTCGTAAGCCGCGAGGTGCGCCGCGGCTCGCGCTATGACGGCATCATCCTCGACCCGCCGAAATTCGGCCGCGGCCCGAATGGCGAGGTCTGGGACATCTTCGAGCGCCTGCCCGAGATGATGGCGCTCTGCCGGCAGCTTCTCGCCGACGACGCGCTGTTCCTCTGCCTCTCGGCCTATTCGATCCGCGCCTCCTTCATGGCGATCCACGAGACCTCGGCCGAGGCGCTCTCCGGCCTGCCGGGAGCGCTCGAATCCGGCGAGCTGCTGATCCGCGAGGAAGGCGGCGGCCGTTTCCTGTCCACATCGCTCTTTTCCCGGTGGTCCCGCGATGGCTGATCCCTCCGAAATCGCCGCGCCCGGCGCGGTCAGGACCATCACCAGCCTGACCAATCCGACGATCAAGGACATCCGCGCGCTGGCGCTGCCGAAGCACCGCAAGGAGAGCGGCCTCTTCGTCACCGAGGGGATGAAGCTGGTCGCCGACGCGGTCGAGGAAGACTGGCCGATCAAGATCCTCGTCTATGGCGCCAAGGTGGCCGACCATCCGGTCGTGCGCCGCGTCGCGCAGGTCGCCCATGCGCGCGGCGGCGACGTGCTGGAAGTGTCCGAGGCGGTGCTGTCAAAAATAACCCGCCGCGACAATCCCCAGATGGTGGTCGGCGTGTTCGAGCAGCGCCTGACGCCGAAGGCCGCGATCCAGCCCGGTCCCGCCGGCGTCTGGGTCGCGCTCGAAGGGATCAAGGATCCCGGCAATCTCGGCACCATCATCCGCACGGCGGACGCGGTCGGCGCCGAGGGCGTCATCCTGGTCGGCGATACGGTCGATCCGTTCGGCGTCGAGGCGGTGCGCGCCACCATGGGCTCGATCTTCCACATGAAGCTCGCGCGCATGAACGTCGCCGAGTTCAAGGAATGGCGGAAGGGCTGGCCCGGCATCGTCGTCGGCACGCATCTCTCCGGCAAGGCGGATTACCGCGCGGTCGACTATGACCGGCCGGTGATGCTGTTCATGGGCAACGAGCAGTCGGGCCTGCCCGACGATCTCGCCGGCATCTGCGATCACCTCGTGAAGATTCCGCAGGCGGGCCGGGCGGATTCGCTCAACCTGGCGATCGCCACCGGCGTGATGCTCTTCGAGATCCGCCGCGACAGGCTGAAGCTCTGACGTCCTGCCGGCTCGCGCACCCTTGCCGCGAACCGGCGCCCATTTGGCCCGAGAACAATCCGGAACCCGCGATGACGCCTGAGACGGACATCAAGGCCGAGGCCGCCGCCCGCATCCCGGGGCCGCTCTCGGCGCTCGGCCTCGCGATCATCGCGCTGACCGTCGTCATCGACCAGGTCTCGAAGTGGATCGCCGACGCCAGTCTCGTCTACCAGCAGGGCATCGAACTGCTGCCGCCCTTTCTGGCGCTCTACCGTGTCAACAACACCGGCATCGCCTTTTCGATGGGCAACAGCGCCGACAGCGTGATCCTGATCGTGCTGACCTCGATCGTCACGCTGGTCGTGCTGCATATCTGGCGTGGCTCGACCGAGGGCGGCCGTATCGCCGCGGCCGGCTTCGCGCTGATCGTCGGCGGCGCCATCGGCAATCTGATCGACCGCGTCTGGCACGGCCACGTCATCGATTTCCTGTTCCTGCACTGGAACGCGCGCGGCTTCTTCGTCTTCAACCTCGCCGACGTGGCGCTGACGATCGGCCCGGTGCTGCTCGCCTGGGTCTACCTGTTCCAGCCGGGCAAGAAGGGCTGATTTCTCCGCCCCTTCCCCTTTCCCATCGCGCCAAATGCCGTCGCCCCGGCGAAGGCCGCGTCTCGCAGCACGCGCGGCAGTCCTGCCGCAACTAAAACACCGTGCCGTCGCTCTCTATGGCAAGCGGCGGGCCGCCATCGGCGCGCTTTTCCCTGGCGATGCGGCGGCCGGCGGCCCAGGTGCCGCCTTCCAGCACTTTTGCCAGCGGCAGCACGTCCGCGCCCATGCCGAGCTTTTCCCGGATCAGCGCGGCGGTGCGGTCGAGCAGTGCCACGGTCAGCGCCCGCCATTCGACGATGAACTCGTCGCCGGCCTTCCAGCGTCGCTCGAAGGCGCGCGGATCCCTGGGCACCAGCACGCCGAGATCGAGGAACAACCCGCCATTGCGGTATTCCGGCAGGCCGGTCAGCCCGTCGAGGTCGACGACCTCGACGCCGGTCCAGATCAGCGGCTCGATCAGCGAGTAGGTCAGCCATTGCGACAGCTTGTGGAACGGCATCAACCCGCTGGTCGCGTCGTCGGTGACGAGCTTCCGGTGCTCCCAGGTGTCGCCGAGCGCGATACCGTCGCGCAGCAACCGGCTCGGCCAGATCGGCCCAAACGCCTCCAGCACGAGTTCCAGGATCTTCGGTGCCGAGACCCGGCCGTCCGCGTCGGCGCTGGCGAGCACGGTGTCGAACAGCCCGCCCGGCCGCGCCTCGTCGGCGCCGAACAGGTCGGCGCGGTCGGCGACGACCCGACCGAGCGCGTTCAGGAGCTTGGCGCGGCCTTCGAGGCCCACCATCGGGTTGTCCGATGTGACCTGGAATCCCTCCGCGAGTTCGCTCGGCTCCAGCACGGCGAGGGCCGCCGCGTCGGCGCGAAGCGGATCGGCCGGATCCTGCGAGAACAGACCCGAGGCGAACATGGCGAAGCTCGCCACGCCGAGCCCTTCCGAGCGCGAGAACGTCTCGCCGGTCGCAGCCTCCCGGTAACGCCAGTCCGGCCCGGCGCCGGCGTCGAGCAGCACGGAGACGATGGTGAGGTCATAGGCCGCGCGACCGAACACCAGCGGGTCGGTGATGCCGGCGGCCTCGACCAGCCCGCCGAAGCGGTCGATCCGGCCGGCCTCGAAGTGGCGCCAGCGCGCATGGAACGGAATTTCGAGGTCCGGATAGGCGTCGCGCGCCGTCTCGATCACGTAGTCGGCCACCGCGGGCAGCTTCGTCAGATCCACCGCGAAATGATCGAGCTCTCCCGCGATGCCGAGTTCGAGCAGGCGGTCGGCGCGTTCGCGCACGGTGCTGGCGGTGAGGAGGGAGGGGATCGTGGCCAAGGGGGTAGCTCCGTCAGGGACGATGGGCGACTGAATGCACCTCTCCCTGAGGGAGAGGTCGACGGCGGAGCCGGCGGGTGAGGGTTTACGGCGTTTCCGGCGAGGGCGTAAACCCTCACCCGGAGCTTCGGTCCGACCTCTCCCTCAGGGAGAGGTGTAGAGTGCCTCTATCCCCGGTGCTGGCGATTGCCTCGGTTCGACTCCCTCCCCGCAAGGGGGAGGGGGGAGAATGAGCCCCTCAGTATTTCTCCAGCGGGCGGCCGATGGTGCGGGCCAGTTCTTCCGCCGTCGGCGGCGTGTCGGCGGTGAAATAGCCGGCCGCCTTCTTCGCCTCCATCTCGACCCGCGCGTCGATCGGGATCAGCGCCTCGGGGATCGGCACGCGCTCGCCGATGGCGATGCCCGAGCCGGTGATGGCGTCGAACTTCATGTCCGACATCGAGACGAAGCGGTCGATCCTGGTGATGCCCAGCCAGTGCAGCACGTCCGGCATCAATTGCTGGAAGCGCGCGTCCTGCACGCCGGCGACGCATTCGGTGCGCTCGAAATAGGTCGCCGCCTGGTCGCCGCCCTCCTGGCGCTTGCGGGCGTTGTAGACGAGGAACTTCGTCACTTCGCCGAGCGCGCGGCCTTCCTTGCGGTTGTAGACGATCAGCCCGACGCCGCCCTTCTGCGCCTCCTTCACCGCCTCCTCGATGCCGTGGATCAGATAGGGCCGGCAGGTGCAGATGTCGGAGCCGAACACGTCGGAGCCGTTGCATTCGTCGTGCACGCGGCAGGCAAGCGTGCGCTTGGGGTCGGCGATCGCGTCGGCGTCGCCGAAGATGTAGAGCGTCATGCCGCCGATCGGCGGCAGGAACAGGTCGAGGTCCGGCCTCGTGACGAGCTCGGGATACATGCCGCCCGTCTGCTCGAACAGGGTGCGGCGCAGCTGGTCCTCGTCGACGCCGAAGCGCGCCGCGATGCCCGGCAGGTGCCAGACCGGGTCGATCGCCGCCTTGGTGACGGCGACGTCGCCATTGTCGTGCACGATCGCGCCGTCGATCGGGATGCGCTTCAGCCGGATCGCCTCGTGCATCTCCAGCATGGTGAGCCGCGCCTTGGTGATGGCGATGGTCGGCCGGATGTCGACGCCCTCGGCGATGCGATCGCCGAACAGATCCGCGGCGAGATGCCCGAACGGGTCGAGCGAGACGATCTTGCCCGGTTCCGACCATTGCGGATGCGGGCCAATGGTTGTGGCCGGCGCGGTGTTGCGGAAATCCGGCCGCTGGATCGGGTTCAGCGCCCCGGACGAGACGGCGAGCGCCCGATAAAGCGAATAGGAGCCGCCATGCGTGCCGATGGTGTTGCGGTCGGAAGGGTTGGAGACCGTGCCGATGACCGGGCCGCGCCGGCGAGGGTCGGGGGCGCCCCAATGGATCGGAAAGCGGACTGGCGCCTGCGCGCCCGGATGCGAGGTCAGGCGAATATGGGTCGAACGGTTGATCGTCATGATGCTCCAGCGAACCGGCCTGCGAGAGCACGTCAGAATGAGCCGCGCCGCGGCGGAAAGGAAGGAAAATCGCGCGGGTTCGCGCAAGGCGGGAGGCGGTCGTGCGCTCTCCGTCATCCCGGACGAGCGCAGCGAGATCCGGGATCCATTCAGCCGAGAGATGGGGAGGTTCGCTCCCGTCAAACCGGCCGCATGGATCCCGGGTCAAGCCCGGGATGACGGAGAGGATGGGGCGATGCCACGGCCTCCTCCGGCATCAAGAGGCAGGACGTGCCCCGCGCTCACCCCGTGCGGCTGAAGGCGAACAGGGTCTCCTGGCGGTAGGTTTCGCCGGGGCGGAGGATCGCGTCCGGGAAATCCTTCTGGTTCGGCGCGTCGGGGAAGAGCTGCGCCTCGAGGCAGAGGCCGGAATTGGCGCCGTAGATCTCGCCGTTGAGGCCGGGATCGCGCGCCTTGGTCATCTGGCCGCCATAGAACTGCACGCCCGGCTCGGTCGAGCTGACGTCGAGCGCCACGCCGCTCTTCGGCGAGACGAGGCGGGCGATCGGATGCGGCGTCGCGCTCTTGGCGCGGGCGACCACCATGTTGTGGTCATAGGTCTCGACGACGCCCGCCACGCCCTCGCCGATGCGGCGTCCGGCGCGGAAGTCGAACGGCGTGCCTCCCACCGGGCGGAATTCGCCGGTCGGGATCTTGCCGGCGTCGATCGGCAGATAGGTCTCGGCGGGAATGGTCAGGACGTGGTCGCGGATCGTGCCGGCGCCGTCGAGGTTGAAATAGGAGTGCTGCGCCAGGTTGACGGGCGTCGGCTTGTCGGTGGTGGCGCGGATCGAGGTCCGCAGCGTCGCCGGCGTCTCGATCGAATAGGTCAGCTCGACCGCGACCGTGCCGGGATAGCCTTCCTCGCCGTCCGCGCCGCCGATGCCGAGCGTCGCGCTCGCCGCGTCGGCGCGCAGCAGCGTCCAGACGCGCGTGCCGAATCCGTTGAAGCCGCCATGAAGATGGTTCGGCGCCTCGTTCGGCGACACCTGGTACTCCGTGCCGTCGATCGTGAAGCGGCCGCCGGCGATGCGGTTGGCGAAGCGGCCGGCGATGGCGCCGAAATAATTGGGATTGCGCAGATAGCCCTCGATCGTGTCGTAGCCGAGCACGAGCGGGTGCGGCACGCCGGCGAGGCGGATATCCTGGATCACCGCGCCATAGGTGAGGATCGTTGCCGTGAGATCGCCGTTCGAGAGGGTGATGGCCTCGACGGGCGTGCCGTCGGGAAGGGCGCCGAAGGAGCGGGAAGGCATGGGGCAACTCCAGGGGTAAGGGCTGTTGCGTTGATGCCGGCCCCGCCTCCGCGTGGAGAGGGGCCGGGCCGGAATCAGATCGTCTGGTTGTAGGCGCCGACCTCGGGGTTCTCGCGCAGCGTCTCGTCGACGGCCTTGAAGATCTCGCGCATGCGCGCCTCGGAGACCGGGCTCTCGACCACCACGACCAGTTCCGGCTTGTTCGACGAGGCGCGGACGAGGCCCCAGGTTCCGTCCTCGGTGACGACGCGCACGCCGTTGACGGTGACGAGGTCGATGATCTTCTGGCCGGCGACCAACTCGCCCCTGGCGCGCTTCTCCTCGAAGCGCTTCACCACCTTGTCGATGACGCCGTATTTCTTCTCGTCGTCGCAATGCGGCGACATGGTCGGCGAGCCCCAGGTCTTGGGCAGCGCGTTCTTCAGATCCGCCATGGTCTTGCCGGGGTTGCGGTCGAGCATGTCGAGGATGGCGAGCGCCGAGACCAGGCCGTCGTCATAACCGCGGCCGATCGGCTGGTTGAAGAAATAATGGCCCGACTTCTCGAAGCCGGCGAGCGCGTTCAGCGCGTTGACGCGGCGCTTGATGTAGGAGTGGCCGGTCTTCCAGTAGTCGGCCTTGACGCCGTTCGCCTGCAGCACCGGGTCGGTCGCGAACAGGCCGGTCGACTTTACGTCGACGACGAAGGTGGCGTTCGGGTGCAGCGCCGAGAGGTCGCGCGCCAGCATCACGCCGACCTTGTCGGCGAAGATCTCCTCGCCCTCATTGTCGACCACGCCGCAGCGGTCGCCGTCGCCGTCGAAGCCGAGGCCGACGGCCGCGCCATGCTCCAGCACCGCGTCGCGGATCGCGTGCAGCATCTTCATGTCTTCGGGGTTGGGATTGTAGCGCGGGAAGGTGAAGTCGAGCTCGGCGTCCAGCGGGATGACGTCGGCGCCGATCATCTCCAGCACCTTGGGCGCGAAGGCGCCGGCCGTGCCGTTGCCGCAGGCGGCGATCACCTTGATCGGATGCTTCAGTTTCGGCCGGTTGGTGATGTCGGCCATGTAGCGGGCCGGGAAATTCTCGTGGAAGACATAGGAGCCGCCGCCCGATAGGTCGAACGCGGCCGTGAGCACGATCTCCTTCAGCCGCGTCATCTCGTCCGGGCCGAAGGTCAGCGGCCGCGCCGCGCCCATCTTGACGCCGGTCCAGCCATTCTCGTTATGCGAGGCGGTGACCATGGCGACGGCCGGCACGTCGAGGTCGAACTGGGCGAAATAGGCCATCGGCGTCACGGCGAGGCCGATATCGTGCACCTTGACGCCGGCGGCCATCAGCCCGGTCGCGAGCGCCAGCTTGATCGAGGCGGAATAGGAGCGGAAGTCGTGGCCGGTGACGAGCTCGCGCTTGACGCCGAGCTCGCCGAGCAGCGTGCCGAGGCCCATGCCGAGGGCCTGCACGCCCATCAGGTTGATCTCGTCGCCGAACAGCCAGCGCGCGTCATACTCCCGGAAGCCGGTCGGCTTCACCATCGGCTTCGATTCGAAGTCGTAGGTGTTGGGAACGAGCTTGGGAACCGGCGTCGGAAACATGGGGGAACTCCCGTCAAGAATGTCGGCACGGAGATTGGCGTGGAAATCGTTGCCAAAGCAACACCACCATCCGCGTCGCCTGGGGTTATGCGCGGAAGCCGGTCGAAACCGCCGGCGGTTGGGTTCGGCCGGGCACGAAGGCGCGCCGGACAAGGGGGTAAACCCGCGCGTGGCGCCACGGTTCCGCCGGCTGCGCCGCTCGCGCACCCACCTTGACGCTTCCCCGGGCGCGCCCCTAACGTCCCGCCTCCCTCGTTCCCCCTGCCCATGGAGTGCCGCGCGTGGCCCAGAAGCTCATTCTCGACGTCGACACCGGGACCGACGACGCCGTTGCCATCATGCTGGCGGCGCTGCATCCCGAAATCGAGCTGATCGGCGTCACCACCGTCAACGGCAATGTCGAGGTCAAGTTCTGCACTGACAACACGCTGCGCGTGCTCGACCATATCGGCCGCTCCGACATCCCGGTCTATGAGGGCTCGAACCGGCCCCTCGTGCGCGACGATTTCCCGGTCGCGCGCGGCGTCACCGACCAGGCGTCGAAGTTTCATGTCGAGACGCTTCCCGTGCCGGCGGCGAAGTCGAGGAAGGCCGACAAGGGCGCCGTGGACTACCTTGTCGAAACCTATCGCAACGCCCGCGATCCGATCGCGCTGATGCCGGTCGGCCCGCTCACCAACATCGCCGCCGCGCTCGCCGCCGATCCGGATTTCGCCAGGCGCGTGCCGGAGCTGATCATCATGGGCGGCGGCCACGAGATCGGCAACATGACGCCCTCGGCCGAGTTCAACATCTGGGCCGATCCGGAAGCGGCGGCGCGCGTCTTCAATGCCGGGTTCGAGAAGGTGACGCTGGTGACGCTCGACGCGACGCACAGGGCGCTGGTCTCCTATGCCGATTGCGACCGTCTGGCCGCGCTCGGGACACCGGCCGGCCAGGCGACGTCGGACATCGTCCGCTTCCGCATCGAGATGCACGACATTTCGCAGAAGATGGACGTGCTCGGCACGGCGCCGGTGCATGACGCGGTCTGCGTCGCCTATCTGGTCGATCGGGCGATCCTGGCGACGCGCCGCCATCACGTCGACGTCGAGACGGGCGGCGCGCTGACCGTCGGCCGCACGGTGATCGACACGCATTTCCGGGGAAATCGCGAGCCCAATGCCGACGTCGCCTTCGACGCCGACCCGAAGCGCTTCGTCGACATGCTGGCCGAGATCTTCGCGCGCCCGCACGGATAGGGGGAGGCACCCCGGCGTCATCCCCAAACTCGGTCGTCATCCCTGCGAAAGCAGGGATCCATTCAGCCCGGGTTTACGGGAGATTCGCGCTTCGGCCGAACGGATCCCGGGTCAAGCCCGGGATGAGGGCGGGCGGTGGTGGAACCGGCGAGGCTATCCCCGCCGCGTCACCGGCTCCGACGGCACGTCGAAGCGGGTGATGCCCTTCCTTTCCGCCTCGTCGAGCGCGTCCTCGTAGCCGGCATCGGCGTAGCGCATGACGCCGAGCGAGGTGTCGTTGGTCAGCGCGCGCGAAAGCCGCTCCGCCGCCTCGCGCGTGCCGTCGGCGATGAGCGTGACGCCGGCCGAGGTCATGTAGCCGGCATAGCCGCCGCCGCCGGAATGCACCGTGACGAGATCCGCGCCGGAGGCGGCGAGCGTCATCGCGTCGAGCAGCGGCCAGTCGGCGATGGCGTCGGAGCCGTCGCGCATGTTCTCGGTCATGATGTTCGGATGCGCCATCGCGCCGGCGTCGAGATGGTCGCGCGAAAACGCGATCGGCCCGGTGAGTTCGCCCTTCGCCACCATGTCGTTGACGGCGAGCGCCAGCTCGGTGCGGGCGCCGTGGCCGAGCCAGGCGATCCGCGCCGGCAGCCCCTCGAACGGCACGTATCGGCGCGCGAGGCGGATCCAGTTGCCGACGATCCGGTCGTCCGGGAACAGCGTCAGCACACGCTCGTCGATCCGGCGGATGTCCTCGGGGTCGTTGGCGAGCGCCATCCAGCGGAACGGGCCGATGGCGCGGGCGAAGAGCGGCCGCAGCCAGGCCTCGGTGAAGATCGGGATGTCGAAGGCGTTGGCGACGCCCGCCTCCTTCGCCTGGGTGCGGATCAGATTGCCATTGTCGAACACCACAGATCCGTGACGCTGGAAATCCAGCATGGCGCGGACATGCGGGACGATGGAGGCGCGCGACAGCGCCATCAGCCTTGCCGGGTCGCTCTGGCGCAACGCCCGCACCTCGTCGAGCGGCAGCCCGGCCGGCACATAGCCGTAGACGAGGTCATGCGCCGAGGTCTGGTCGGTGACGATGTCGGGATAGATGCCGCGCCGGACGATCTCGGGATAGATCTCGGCCGCGTTGCCGACGAGGGCTACCGACAGCGGCTCGCGGTGGTGGCGGGCATGGGCGATGCGCTGCAGCGCCGTGTCGAGGTCGGGCGCGATCTCGTCGACGGTGCCGATCGCCTTGCGCTTCGCCGCCCGCTCCGGGTCGACGTCGACGACGAGGATGGCGGCGTTCGCCATGCGGCCGGCCAGCGGCTGCGAGCCGCCCATGCCGCCGAGGCCCGCGGTCAGGATGAAGCGACCGGCGAGGTCGCCGCCAAAGTGCCTCTCGGCGATCCGCATGAAGATCTCGTAGGTGCCCTGGATGACGCCCTGGCTGCCGATATACTGCCAGGCGCCGGCCGTGAGCCCGCCCCAGCAGATCAGGCCCTTCTTCTCCAGCTCGTAGAAAACCTCGGCCTTGGCCCACTGCCCGACGATGTTGCAGTTCGCCATGATGACGACGGGGGCCTGCACCTGCGTCTTCAGGAGGCCGATCGGCTTGCCCGACTGGACGATCAGCGTCTGGTCCTCGTCCATCGTCATCAGCGCGTCGACGATCGCGTCATGCGCCGCCCAGTTGCGCGCCGCCTTGCCGAGCGCCGCGTAGACGACGAGGCCGTCCGGGTCCTCGCCGACCGCGAGCACGTTCTCCAGCAGCCGTAGCAGTCCCTCCTGCCGCCAGCCGCGGCAGCGGAGCGTCGTGCCCGAGGCGAGGGGATAGCGCGGGTGCTGCATGATGAAAGGGCCCTCGCAGATCGGTTGTGCGTCCTTCGGGGCCGCCCTCGGGGCGGCATCTCAGGATGATGGGGCAAGGGGAACGGCAAGACCAGCCTCGGCGGGCTGAAGCGCGCGCCAGCACGAGCCCGGAAGCCCCGCCTATTTCTTCTTCCGCTTCTTCCTGGTCTCTTCCTCGAAGATGTAGCGCGCGATCTCGATGCCCATCGCCGCCTCGACGGGCGGGTAGACGGAGGGGTCGAGCACGCCGGCCGAGAGCGGCAGGATGGCTTTCGGCACATGCAGCACATGCACGGTCATGCCGACATGGAGCTGGCCGACCGAGAGCGGCTCGCCGTCCTTGTCGAGCGTGGTGATCACATCCGGGAAGGTGGCGAGGCGGGCGCCGCCGGCATCGTCGATCGCCATGTATTCGTTCATCACATGCAGCGTCGTCGCCCTGGCGCCGCTGCCGATCACGACCGTGCCGATATCGAAGGCCGCGTTGGTATAGACGACGTCCTTCCGGGCGATCCGGCCCGAGACCGCGATCGAGCCGCCGGTCACCCTGCAGATCGCGTCGATGACGGCGCTGGCCGCTCCCTTACCGGATCCCTTGCCCTCCGCCGCGAGGATCGCCTCGCCGAGCGCAAGCGCCATCGAGATGCCGCCGAGCGCCGCGTTCTTCTTCACATAGCTGGCGCGGACCGGGTTGCGGGCCGAGGCGATGAAGCCGCCCGACATGTCGGAAGCGGTGCGGAGCACCGGCGAGACCTTGGCCGTCGCGCCGCGCACCACCAGCTCGATGTAGCGGTTCTCCGCCCGATTTCCCCCGACCGCCGTCTGGATCGTCGGCTCCGGCGAGGCGGCGAGCCCGATCGAGCCCATGTCGCCGGTCGGATGCGCGCGCACGTCGCCGACCGCGTCGAGCACCTTGGTGCCGAGGATCGCCGAGGGCAGCCAGCCGTTCAGCGTCGAGGAACGGCCGTTCTGGCCCACCATCAGCGCCGCGAGCGGCTCGCCCAGCGCCTCCTGCAGCAGCCGCACTGCATGCACGTAGTCGACGCCCTGCATCTCCCATTTCGTGGTTCCGGCCGGCGCGCCGATCGCCGCCGCCGTCGCCACCCAGTCGTCCTTCTCCAGCTCCTCGATCGAGACCAGCTCGGGCCGGCCGATGCGGACGGCTGCGAGGCCGAGCATGCGGCCGTGGTCGGCCCAGCCGCCGCCGCCCGCCGCATAGACCGAGCCGCCGCGCACGGCGGCCTCGACGTCCTTCTCGGTCAGGATGCGACCCATGGCGGCGGTTCCTTTCTGGTCAGGGGAGGATCGTGTCGAGCCGGAGCACGGCCTCGTGCAGCACGGCGGCGCCGGCGGCGATCTCGCCGGGTTCCGACCATTCGTCCGGGGTATGGCTGCGGCCGTCCTTGGAGGGGATGAAGAGCATGGCGGCGGGCGCGAAGCGCGAGAACCAGGCCATGTCGTGGCCGGCGCCGGAGGCCATCCGCAGCGAGGACAGGCCGAGCGTCTCGCTGGCTTCCTCCAGCACGTCGAGCAATCCGGAATCGGACAGCGCCGGCATCGCGTCGGAGATCACGCGGAAGGTGGTGATCCGCGTGCCCGTGCCGGCCATGGCGCGCTGCAGCAGGGGCGGCAGCTCGGCGACGAAGCCCTCCAGGAAGCTGCGTTCCTCGGCGCGGGCGTCGAGCAGCATGGTGACCCGGCTTGGCACGACATTGGCGGCGTTCGGCTCGATGCGGAATTCGCCGACGGTGGCGACGAAATGGCCGTGGCCGGCGGCGGCGCGGCGGCGGGCGTCCTTGGCGATGACGGTTACGGCGGCGGCGGCGCCGGCGAGCGCGTCCTGGCGCAGCGTCATCGGCGTCGTGCCGGCGTGGTCGGCGCGGCCCTCGACGATGATCTCGATCCGCGTGATGCCGGCGATCGCGGTGACGATGCCGATGTCGCGGTGCTGCTCGCGCAGCACCGGCCCCTGCTCGATATGCAGTTCCAGATAGGCGGCCACGTCGGTGCGCGGCGCCTCGTCGATATGGTCGGCGTCGCCGCCCATGCGGTCGATCGCGGCGGCGAGGATCTCGCCGGTCGGCTCCTGCCGGTTGAGCTGCTCTTCCGAAAGCGCGCCGGCGATGGCGCGGCTGCCGATGCAGGAGAGGCCGAAGATCGAGACCTCCTCGGCCAGGCAGTCGATGACCTCGAAGGCATGGTCGAGCTGGACCTCGCCGGCCTCGAGCGACCGCGCGACCGCGATGCCGGCCATGACGCCGGCCGTGCCGTCGAAGCGGCCGCCATCCGGCACGGTGTCGCTGTGCGAGCCGATGACGATCGTTCGCGCGTCGGGTGCGCGTCCCTCGCGGCGGCCGATCAGATTGCCGGCCGGATCGATCCGGACATTGAGTCCGGCGGCGCGCATGCATTCCGCGACATAGGCCCGGCCCTCGAGGAACATCGGCGTGAAGGCCCGCCGGGTCCACGGACGGTCGGGCTCGGTCAGCGCGGCGAGCGCCATCAGATCGTCCCAGAGCCGGGTCTCGTCGATGGGCAGATTGGTGCGCATGATGCGGATCAGGGTCCGATCGGCAGGGTGGCCGGCGGGCGGACGAAGCGGCCGGACCCCGGTTCGGCCAGCACGTCGCGTCCGTCGAAGGCCTTCTTCCCGCGCAGGAACGTTCCGCTCACGCGCCAGGGGAGCTTGATGCCGTGATAGGGGCTCCAGCCCACCACATTATGCCCACTTGCCGCCGCGTCATAGAGGAGCGGCTCCGGCGTCAGAACACAGATGTCGGCGTCCCGCCCGACCGTGAGCGCGCCCTTCACATGGTCGATGCGGAAGTGCCGCGCCGGATTGGCGGCCATCAATCGCGCCGCCCAGCTGAGCGGGATGCCGCGCTCCAGCGCCCCCTTGATGAACAGCGGCACCATCACCTCGAGCCCCGGCACGCCGGAGGCGTTGTCGAGCATGGCGGGTTTCGTCTTGCGGTCCTCCGACCAGGAGACATGGTCGGTCGAGACGAGGGTGACATGGCCGAGCGCGACCTGCCGCCAGAGCGCCTCGACCTCGGCGCGCGGCCGGATCGGCGGGTTGATCTTCGCCTTGCCGCCGAGGCGACGGACGTCGTTCTCCTCGTCCAGCGTCAGGTAGTGGATGCAGACCTCGACGCTGGCGGCATGGCCCTCGGCTCGGTAGCGCGCCGCGAGTTCGGCCCCGCGCGCCAGCGAGGAATGCACGACATGGGCCGGGCAGCCGGTGAGCGCCCCGGTCTCGTAGATCTCGACATCGGCGAGAAGCTCGGTCAGCGGCGGGCGCGACAGGCCGTGCGCGCGCCAGTCGCTGATGCCGGAGGCGCGGACGCGCGCCATATGCGCGTCGACCGCCTCGTGGATCTCGTTGTGGACGCCGGCGGTGAGCCCGGTCGGCGCGATGGCGGCGAAGCAGTCGGCGAGCAGCGCCGGCGCGATGCGGGGAAAGCGCCTTGGGTCGGTGCCGAAGGTGGAAAACTTGAAGGCGGCGACGCCGGCCGCGACCATTTCGGCGATCCGGGCCGGGCCTTCCTCGGGATCGACGGTGCCGTAAAGCGCGAAATCGACCCGCGCCTGCGAGCTCGCATGGGCGACCTTCCTGGCGACGGCTTCGGCCGAACAGACGAGATTGCCCTCGTCATAGGGCATGTCGACGATGGTGGTGACGCCGCCGGCCGCGGCGGAGCGGGTCGACCAGACGAAATCCTCCTGGTCCTTCTGGCTCAGCGAATGCACCTGCGCGTCGATGGCGCCGGGCAGGATCAGCGCCTCGCCCAGAAGGTGCCGCTCGCGCGCCGCCGGCGCCTCGCCCTGTCCCAGCAGCGCGATCTTGCCGTCCGAGACGGCGACGAAGCCGCCGGGAAGAACCCGGTCGGCGGTGACGACGGTTCCGGACAGGACGAGATCGAAATCGCTCATGGCTGCTTCCTCGGGCTCGTCGCCCCGGCGAAGGCCGGGGCCCATGAACACCGTCGCTGAGGTCGGGCCCCTGGCCGGCGGATCCCGGCCTTCGCCGGGATGACGGCGGAGGGTGACATGCGTTCCCGACTCATCCCGTGATCTCCGCCAGCCGGCCGGTCCGCCTTGCGACCTGGCGCTCGATCATCGAAAGCGCGTCGTAGAGCAGCACGGCGAGCAGCGCGACGATGATGCCGCCCTGCAGGATGAAGGCGGTGTTGGAGGTGAGCAGGCCGGCGATGATCACCTCGCCGAGCCCCTTGGCGGCGACCGTCGAGCCGATCGTCGCCGTGCCCATGTTGATGACGACCGAGAGGCGGATGCCGGCGAGAATGACGGGCAGCGCCAGCGGCAGTTCGACGCGAAAGAGCTGCTCGGACGGCGAGAGACCCATACCGCGCGCCGCCTCTACGACATTGCCGGGGACCTCCTTGAGGCCGGTGATCGTGTTCTCGAAGATCGGCAGCAAGCCGTAGAGGACGAGCGCGATCAGCGTCGGCTTCAGGCCGAAGCCGACGACGGGCACGGCCAGCGCCAGGACCGCCACTGGCGGGAAGGTCTGGCCGATATTGACGAGACTGCGCGACAGCGGCAGGAACTCCGCTCCCATCGGCCTTGTGACGAACACGCCCATGATCAGCGCCAGCGCCGTGCCGATCACGCTCGCCACCGCGACCAGCGCCAGATGGGCGAGCGTCAGGCTGAGCAGGCTCGACTGGGTATAGATCGCCGGCGCGTTGTTCTCGGTGAAGGGCTTCAGGATCGGCTCGAACCAGTCCGGCCGCAGCACGAGCGCCAACAGCAGTGCGAGCGCGACGAGCCGCGCGACGGGGCCAACCACGCGGCTCACGCCGATCCTCCCGCATGGGCGACGAGGCCGGCGAGCGAGATTTTGCCCCGCGCGCTGCCGTCCGAACCGATGACCGGAAGCGCGTCGCGCCGGTGCCAGAGCAACTCGGCGAGCGCATCGCGCAGCGTCGCCGTCTCGAGGATGGGCGGACCCTCGGCCGTTCCCGGCTCGACGATCGACGAGACCGGGGCCAGCGACAGCAGGCGGAACGGCCGGTCGGCGCCGTCCACCAGTTTCGCGACGAAGCCGGGGGCGGGATGGGCGAGGATCTCGGCCGGCGGCGCGTATTGCAGCAGCTTGCCGCCGTCCATCACGGCGAGCCTGTCGCCGAGATGGATCGCCTCCTCCATGTCGTGCGTGACGAGAACGATGGTGATGCCGAGCCGCCGCTGCAGCGCGAGCAGGTCCTCCTGCGCCTTGGCGCGGATGATCGGGTCGAGCGCGCCGAACGGCTCGTCCATCAGCAGGAGCGCGGGCTCGGCCGCGAGCGCCCGCGCCACGCCGACGCGCTGCTGCTCGCCGCCCGAGAGCTGGTGCGGGAACTTCCGCCGGAAGTCCTCCGGCTTCATGCTGAAGAGCGTCAGCAATTCGTCGACGCGGCCGGCGATCTTGGCGGAGTCCCAGCCGAGCAGGCTCGGCACGGTGGCGATGTTGCGGGCGACCGTCCAGTGCGGGAACAGGCCGTTGCCCTGGATGACGTAGCCGATGCCGCGCCGGAGTTCCTCGCCGGAGACGGCGGTTGTGTCCTTGCCGTCGATGCGGATGGTGCCGGACGAGGGCTCGATCAGGCGGTTGATCATCCGCAGCGTCGTCGACTTGCCGGAGCCGGACGTGCCGACGATCACGGTGATGGTGCCGCGTTCCACGGTGAACGAGACGTCGTCGACGGCGAGCTGGTCGCCGAAGCGACGGCTGACATGGTCGAGTTCGATCAAAGCCGGCGCCTTTCGGAGAGTTCGATGATGGCGTCGAGGAGGACGGCCGCTGTGAAGGCGAGCGCGATGGTCGGCACCGCGCCGAGCAGCACCAGGTCGGTCGCCGCCTGGCCGATGCCCTGGAAGACGAAGGTGCCGAAGCCGCCGCCGCCGATCAGCGCCGCGATGGTGACGAGGCCGATGTTCTGCACCAGCACGATGCGGATGCCGGTCAGGATGACGGGCAGCGCCAGCGGCAGCTCCACCTGGAACAGGCGCTGGTGCCGCGTCATGCCCATGCCCTCGGCCGCTTCGACGACGGAGCGGCGAACCTCGCCGAGGCCGACCACGGTGTTGGCGACGACGGGAAGCAGCGAATAGAGGAAGAGCGCGATCAGCGCCGGCGCCGTGCCGATGCCGCGGATGCCGAGCGCGGCGGCGATCGGGAACGAGGCGGCGAACAGGCTGAGCGGCACGATCATCAGCCCGTACATCGCCATCGACGGCACGGTCTGGATGATGTTGAGGACCGGCAGCGTGATGCCGCGCAGGGTGGCGTTGCGGTGGCAGGCGATGCCGAGCGGCAGGCCGACGACGATCGCGGCGGCGAGCGAGCCGATGGCGAGCCGGATGTGCTGGGCGCCCTCGCGCCAGAACTTGCCGGCGTTGGTGGCGTATTCCTTCAGGATCGACAACCCGTCCCAATGGCCGGAGCCGAGGATCAGGGCGGTGGCGATGGCGCCCGCCGCCAGCAGTCCGAGGCGGGCGAATGGGCCGAGCTTCAGTTTGGCGACGGCATCGGTCGTCAGCACGGCGAAGGCGAGCGCCATCAGCCAGAAGCCGGCGGCCGGCGAGACGCGGGCGAAACTGTTCTCCGCCGGCACCACATGCGCCGGCACGATGCCGATCAGCAGGGCAAGCACGAGCAGCGAGGCGACGCCGGTCGCGAGCCGCAGCCAGGCACGGGTGCGCAGCACTGCGACGATGGTGGCGAGCGACAGCACGCCGATACCGATCGCCGCCCAGAGCGTCGGCAGCGACCCGCCGAGGCTCAGCCCCTCGCCGGAGACCAGCCGGTTCGGCTTCAGCGTCGCGAAGGGTTGCCAGTCCATTCCGACGATGGCGATCAGCGCCACCACCACGCCGACCCGGTCGAGACGGGCCGAAAGCGGAACCGGGGGAGCGGCGGTCTGGCTGGCGTCCGTCAAGCCGGTAGATCCCTCGATGGCGGTGGCCTCAGCAGAACGAGCCATGTCGAGTTCGACCGGCCCGGCGCGAATTGCAAGCTTAGGACGAAATTCCCCTGCCGCAAGGCGATATTGGCTAACGGGAGGTTAACGGATCGATGCGCCGTTAACCCCGGAGGGCGGCCCCGCGCCGCCTTCCGGTTTCACGTGAAGCACGGTTCCGCGAACGCGGGGGCCTCTATTTGAGGAAGCCCTTTTCGGTCAGCCAGCTCCTGGCGACTTCCTTGGCCGGCTCGCCGCCGACCTGGATGCGGCCGTTCAGGTCCTGCAGCGTCTTCAGATCGAGCGCCGCGAACACCGGCTTGAGGATCTCCTCGATCTTCGGGAACTTCTTCAGCACGTCCTCGCGGACGATCGGCGCCGGGGCATAGACCGGCTGCACCGCCTTGTCGTCCTCGAGCACGACGAGGCCGGCGGCCGAGATCGCGCCGTCCGTGCCGTAGACCATGGCGGCGTTGACGCCGTCTGTCTGCTCCGCCGCCGCCTTGATCGTCGCGGCGGTGTCGCCGCCGGAGAGAACGAGCAGCTGCTCCGGCTTCAGCGCGAAGCCGTAGGCGGTCTGGAAGGCCGGCAGCGCCGCCGCCGAATTGACGAACTCGGCCGATCCCGCGAGCTTCACGGTGCCGCCGGCCGTCACCCACTTGCCAAAATCAGTGAGCGATTTCAGATTGTTGGTATTCGTCACCTCGCCGCGAAGCGCGATCGCCCAGGTGTTGTTGGCGGGCGATGGCGCCAGCCAGACGATCTTGTTGGCGTCGTAGTCGAGCGTCCTAGCCTCGTCGTAGCCCTTGGCCGCGTCCTTCCAGAGCGGGTCGTCGGCCTTGTTGAAGAAGAAGGCCGCGTTGCCGGTATATTCCGGATAGATGTCGATCTCGCCGGCCGTGATCGCCTTGCGCACCACGGGCGTGCCGCCGAGCGCGATGCGGTCCTCGACCGAGATGCCGTTGGCGGCGAGCGCGAGCGCGATGACGTTGCCGAGCAGCGTGCCTTCGGTGTCGATCTTCGAGGAGACGACGACATCGGCCGCCCGTGCCGCGCCGATCGATGCGAGGATCGCGGCGGCGGCCACGATGGTCTTCAAGGCTCTCATGGCTGAATCCCTCTTCAGTCGAGTGTTCCGGTTCCGATTGTTCTTAGGGTGACGCAAACGTCAACGCGAGAAAATGAGTTCGTCCGTGGTGATGGATTCGTAGAAATTCCTGACTGTCTCCAAGAGCGCAGGCTGGAAAAGGTTGCGCTCGATGGTCTCGACGTCGAGCGACAGCGCCCGGTCCTTGTCGAGGAAGGGGACCTCGGCGCGGACGCAGGCATGCACGATGGCGACCAGCCCGGCCGGCCTCAGCCCCTGCATGTCCAGACCCTGCGCCGCCAGCAGCGCCTCGATCGCCGTCATCATGCGCAGCGCCGAGATCTGGCGGTTGAGCCGCTCGACGATCAGCGGCGCGAACATCGCCTCGTCCTCCATGCCGCCGGCGATCAGAAGCGGCATCGCCGAGACGGGGGCGAGTTCGCCCATGACGCGGCTGGCGAGGTCGCCGGCGAGCTTCACCAGCGGGCCGAAGCCGGTGGCGTCGGTCTCCTCGGAGACGAGGTTGGCGGGCAGAACGCCGCGCCCGCCATTGGCGATCAGCACGATGCGGTTCAGGATGTTGCGGGCGAGATGGGCGAGGCCCGGCCCCACGGATTGCAGGGTGAGCGCGAGCTCGAGCGGCAGCGAGCCGCCCGAGGTCATCGGGATGCCGTCGATGACGACCGGATTGTCGTCCGGCCGCGCCGTCGCCGCCTCGACCGCCGCCGCGGCGAAGGCGACCACGCCGGCCGTGGCGCCGAAGATCTGCGCCATCATGCGGATCGAGAGCGGGTCGTGCAGATGGGTGGCCGGCGTCCAGGGGAAGGCCTCGGCGACCGCGGCGAGAACGGTTCCGGCGGCGGCCTCGCGCGGCGAGCCGATCTTCATGGCGACGCGCCAGGGCTCCGGAGAGGCGCGCAGCGCCGCGGCGGCGCTCGAGCCCGTGGCCATGGCGACGCGCACCATCTGCGCCGCCTCGATCAGCGTGGCGCCGGCGCTCGCGACGGTGAGCGCGTTGGTGCTGACCGCCGAGAGCGCATCCTTGAGGCGGAAGACATGCGGCGTCAGTCCCGCCTCGCGCAGCGCCTCCTCGGCCGGCTTGAGCACGCCCCGATGGAACACCTGGCCCTCGCCGGCGAGGGCCGTCGCGACCTGGCCCATCAGGCCGATATCGGCCGCGCCGATCGAGCCCAGCCGGCGGACCACCGGCACGATGTCGGCGTCGAGCGCGGCGACATAGGCGCGGATCAGTTCGGGGCTGCAGCCGACGAGGCCCGACAGCGCCGTGTTGACACGGATGGCGATGCCGGCGCGGACGATCTCCGGCGCCAGCGGCTCGCCGACGCCGAAATGGTGCGCGCGCACGAGATCGGTGCGGTCGGCGGCGGCCGTGAGCCTGACCTCGCGATCCTTGATGGCGCCGACGCCGGTCGTCACGCCGTAGAGCGGCCGGCCGCCCTCCACCGCGCCGCGCACCGCCTCATAGGCCTGGCCGACATGAACGAGGCATTTTTCGCAGGGCACGGCGTGCAGCAGGCCGCGGCCAATCAGCGAGAGGGTCGAGAGGCGAAGCGCCGAACCGTCCAGGACTATCGTTTCCCGCTGCGACCCGGTCGCATCTCCCAGCATGACTTTGGCGGCAGGCGGCATGATGACCCTGGTTCTGCTGGTCGGCTCGATGGCCGCAGCTTAGCCTAAATCGGCGGCATCGCATCCATCTCCCTGCGGCGCCGGAAGAGGACAGGGCCGACTCGGCGCCGATGCTGCGGAATTGATCCCGGCGCGACGCGGGCCCATGATCGCCGCCCCACTCGATTCGAGCTTCAAGGACGAACACCGTGATCGACAGCCTGATCGACAGTTCTGATGTCGCGATACCGATCCATGCCGTCGACCCGGACGGGCTCGAGACGCTGCTCGACACCCTGGGCGAGGTGGAAGCGGCCTGGGCGCGTTCGACCGGCTTCGACGCCGCCGCCGGCGCCGTGACCATCATCGCCGACGCCAAGGGCGTGATCGGTCGTGTCCTGTTCGGACTGGGGCGCGGGGACAGCCGGCTGCGCACGGCGCTGATCACCGGCAAGCTGCCGGCGATCCTGCCGCAGGGAGACTATCACTTCGTCACCGACTTGCCGGATCCAGCGCTCGGCGCGCTCGGCTGGGCGCTCGGCAATTACCGCTTCGAGCGCTACAAGACCAAGCCGGTGCCGGTGCCGCGTCTGGTCGTGCCGGCCGGTGTCGACGCGGCGCGGGCGCGCAGCATGGCGCGCGCGATCACCATGGTGCGCGATCTCGTCAACACGCCGGCGAGCGATCTCGGCCCGGCGGAGCTGTCCGAGGCGGTGCATGCGCTCGGCGCCCGTTTCGGCGCCTCCGTCAGTGAGATCGTCGGGCGAGACCTGATCTCCGCCAGCCTGCCGATGATCCATGCCGTCGGCCGCGCTGCCGACGCGGACCGCGCGCCGCGCCTCGTCGATCTGGTCTGGGGCGATCCCGACCATCCGAAGGTGACGCTGGTCGGCAAGGGGGTGACCTTCGACACGGGCGGCCTCGATATCAAGCCGTCGAGCAGCATGCTCCTGATGAAGAAGGACATGGGCGGCGCCGCCAATCTGATGGGTCTCGCCCACATGATCATGGACGCCAAGCTGCCGGTGCGGCTGCGTCTCCTGGTGCCCACAGTCGAGAACGCCATTTCCGGCCCCGCCTTCCGACCCGGCGACGTCCTGCGCTCGCGCGCCGGCGTCACGGTCGAGATCGGCAATACAGATGCCGAGGGCCGGCTGATCCTGGCCGATGCGCTGGCCCTCGCGGCGGAAGAGAACCCGGCCCTGCTCATCGATCTGGCGACGCTGACGGGGGCGGCCCGCGTGGCGCTCGGCCCCGAGATCCCGGCGGTGTTCACCCATGACGAAGGCCTGGCGGCGGATCTCGCCCGCCACGCCGAGGCGCGGTCCGATCCGCTCTGGCGGCTGCCGCTCTGGGCGCCCTATGAATCGATGATCGATTCCAAGATCGCCGATATCAACAATGCCGGCACGGGCGGCTTCGCCGGCTCGATCACGGCGGCGCTGTTCCTCGATCGTTTCGTGCCCAAGTCGATCCCGTGGATTCATGGCGACATCTACGCCTGGAACCCGTCCGGAAGGCCCGGCCGGCCGGAGGGCGGCGAGGCGCAGACCATCCGGGCGCTGTTCGCCTTGATCGAGGAGCGATTCGGCGACGCCTGAGGCCGCGGCGACCGCTCGGCCTCGAATCCCGACTTGTGATCCGGGGCCGGCCGGGCTTAAATAAAACGGATCCGAAACGATTTCGGTTGAGGGAGCGGTTCATGCCCGTTGAACTGCGGCCGACGCAGGCGCTGCGCCTCTGGCATGACGTGACGCTCGATCTGGTGCGCGACGGCGAGCACGATCTGTCCGCGCGGCAGATGGCGGTGCTGCTCACCGTCTATCTGGAGATGCCGCCGCATACCGTGCGCGGTCTCGCCGCCAAGCTCGGCGTCACCAAGCCGGCGATCACCCGCGCCCTCGACACCATGGGCCGGCTCGGCCTCGTAAGCCGCCATCGCGATGCCAAGGATCGCCGCAATGTCGTGATCCAACGGACCGTCACTGGCGCGCTCGCCGTCGAGCGCCTGGGCGATCTCGTCATCGCCCGCCACAGGGAGTTGCCGCTGTGACGCTGGATCCGCGCCAGAACGCCTTTCGTGCCGATCTCGCCGATGCGCGGCTCGCGGGGCAGGTCGAGGCCGTGCGCTTCGTCGATGGCGAGCGCAGGCGGATCACGGCGCCCGTAGCCGCCGTTCGCCGTGAGCCCCGCCTCGATGCCGCCGTCGACAGCGAGGCGCTCCTCGGCGAGGTGGCCCGCGTGTTCGAGACGACGGCGGAGGGCTGGTGCTGGGTGCAGCTCGAGGCCGACGGCTATGTCGGCTTCGTCGCGGCGGAGGCGATCGGCGCGCTCGATCCGGAGCCGACGCATCGCGTGACCGCGCTTCGCACATTCGTGTATCCGGCCGCCGACATGAAGCTGCCGCCTCTCGCGGTGCTGCCCTTCGGCGCGCAGCTCGTGCTCGGAGAACCGGCCGAGACGCGCAAGACGCCCTATTACTGGCTGGCGGATGGCAGCGGTGCCGTGGTGGCACGCCATGTCGCGCCGATGGGCGCGCCGGTGGAACCCGATTTCGTCGCCGCCGCCGCGCGCTTCCTGGAGACGCCTTATCTCTGGGGTGGCCGATCGGCGCTGGGCATCGACTGCTCCGGTCTGGTGCAGACGGCTCTGGCCGCTGCCGGTATCTCCGCGCCGCGCGATTCCGACCAGCAGGCGGCGGCGCTGGGGACCCCGGTCGAGGGCGGCGTCGAGGCCGGTCTTCAGAGGGGCGATCTCGTGTTCTGGAAAGGCCATGTCGGCATCATGACTGACCCGGCGACGCTCCTGCATGCGAGCGGCCATCACATGGCCGTGGTCATGGAGCCGCTCGCCGGGGCGCTGGCGCGCTATGCCGAACTGGGTGTCTCCCCCATAGGGGTGCGGCGACTTGCCGCTTCGCTCTGAGGCAGAGGCGACCGGCCTCAGGCCGCCTCAATAGCCGCGCGTGACGTCCACGAGATTGGGCAGCGGCCGGCCAGCCTCGAAGTCGAGGATCTGTCGATGAATGCCCCTGGCGAGGACGCTCGCCTCGCTGGAAGCGGCGACATGCGGCGTGACGACGACACGGGGGTGATCCCAGAACGGGCTGTCGGGTGCGAGCGGCTCGGGGTCGAACACGTCGAGGCTGGCGCCGATCAGGCGGCCGTCGTCGAGCGCCGCCAGGATGTCGGCATCGACCTGCAGCCCGCCGCGGCCGGCATTGATGACGACAGGGCCACCGAGGGCGCCGTCCCTGGCCAGCCGATCGAAGACCGAGGCATTCAGGATCCCGCGCGTGTCCGGCGTCAGCGGCACCAGGGCCACGAGGATGTCGGTGCGGCCGAGAAAGGCGGTGAACCCGCCCTCGCCAAAGAAGCTCTCGATGCCCGGAACCTGTTTCGGCGAACGGCTCCAGCCCGCCACCTGGAAGCCGAGGCGGGCGAGCACGTGGGCGGCGTCGCGGCCGAGTTCGCCGAGGCCCATGATGCCGACACGGACGTCGTTCGCCACGGGCTGGCGCAGCTCGCGCCATTGGTGCGCCTGCTGCTGGCGGGCGTAGGCAAGGTGCTGGCGGTGATGCAGCAGCACCTGCAGCGTCACCCATTCCGTCATGCGGGTGGTGAGGTCGGGATCGACGACGCGGACGATCGGCACGTCGGGCAGCGCCTGGTTGCCGACGACATGGTCGACGCCGGCGCCGAGCGAGAAGACGGCCTTGAGGTTCGGCAGGTTGGCGAAAGCCTCGGCCGGCGGCCGCCAGGCCAGCACGTAGTGGATGGCCCCCGGATCCGGAACGTGCGGCCAGATCGCCAGCGGCCGTTGCGGCTCTTCGCCGAAGGGCAGTGCCCAGGGCTCCGGCGCCCAATTGCCGGATGCGATCAGGACGCCGGGCAGCGAAGTCTTGACGGTCATTGCGAAACGATGCCTTCCGGGGCCGTCTCGATCGAGAAGGCGGCTGCGATGAGGGCGCGGGTGTAGTCGGTCTCCGGCGCGGTGAAGATCTTCTCCGACGTGCCGCGCTCGACCACCTTGCCGCCGCGCATGACGATCACCTCGTTGGCGAGCGCGCGCACCACCTTCAGGTCATGGCTGATGAAGAGATAGGCGAGGCCATGCCGCTGCTGCAAATCGCGCAAGAGGTCGACGACCTGCGCCTGCACCGACATGTCGAGCGCCGATGTCGGCTCGTCGAGCATGACGAATTGCGGCTCGAGCACCATGGCGCGGGCGATGGCGATGCGCTGGCGCTGACCACCGGAGAATTCGTGCGGATAGCGGTGGCGGGTCGCAGGATCCAGGCCGACTTCCTCGAGCCCTTGCGCGACCCGCTTCTCTCGTTCCTTGAAGGAGAGTTGCGGCTCGTGCACGCGCAGCCCTTCGGCGACGATCTCGCCGACCGACATGCGCGGGCTGAGCGAACCGAACGGATCCTGGAAGACGATCTGCATGTGCCGGCGCAGCGGCCGCATGGCCTGGAAGCCGCGCCCGTCGATGCGCTCGCCCTTGAAATCGATCGCGCCATTCGAGCCGATCAGCCGCATCATGGCGAGGCCGAGCGTGGTCTTGCCAGAACCGGACTCGCCGACGACGCCGAGCGTCTGGCCGCGCCGCACGGCGGCGTCGATGCCGTCGACAGCCTTTATGTTGTCGACGGTGCGCCGGAAGATGCCGCGCTTGATCGGGAACCAGACCTTGAGGTCATGCGTGGCGACCACGACCGGCGCGGTCTCGTCGGCGGGTGGCGGCGCTCCCTTCGGCTCGGCGGCGAGGAGGTGCTTGGTATAGCTGTGCTGCGGATGGTCGAAGAGTTCCCGGGTCGGCCTCTGCTCGACGATCTTGCCCTTGGTCATGACGCAGACCCGGTCGGCGATCTTGCGCACGATGCCGAGGTCGTGAGTGATGAACAGCAGCGCCATGCCGGTACGGGTCTGGATCTCCTTCAGGAGCTTCAGGATCTGCGCCTGCACGGTCACGTCGAGCGCGGTCGTCGGTTCGTCGGCGATCAGCAGATCCGGCTCGTTGGCGAGCGCCATGGCGATCATGACGCGCTGGCGCTGGCCGCCGGAAAGCTGGTGCGGATAGGCGGTCAGGCGCTTTTCCGCGTCGCGGATGCCGACCTCCGCGAGCAGTTCGAGGATTCGCTTCTGCGCGGCCTTGCCCGACATGCCACGATGGATCTTCAGGATCTCGCCGATCTGCTGCTCGATCGTGTGCAGCGGATTGAGCGAGCTCATCGGCTCCTGGAAGATCATTGTCACGTCGTTGCCGCGCACCTTGCGCAACTCGCGATCGGAGGCGGCGAGCAGGTCCTCGCCCTTGAACAGGATCCGGCCGGTCGGATGCTCGGCGGAGGGGTAGGGCAGCAGCTTCAGCACCGAAAGCGCCGTCACCGACTTGCCGGAACCCGATTCGCCGACCAGCGCGACGGTCTCGCCGCGCCCGACGGTGAAGGAGATCCGGTCGACGGCGACGGTGCGGTTCTCGCCCTGCAGGAAGTGGACCGAGAGATCCTCGACGGCGAGCAGCGGTGTCTTGCCGGGTTCGGCTGTCATGGTCTTGTCCATCATGTCAGCCGAACGTCTTTCTGGGGTCGAACGCATCGCGCACCGCCTCGCCGATGAAGACGAGCAGGCTCAGGATCACCGAGATGACGACGAAACCGGTGAGGCCGAGCCAGGGCGCCTGCAGGTTGTTCTTGCCCTGTGCCAGCAGCTCGCCAAGCGACGGCGAGCCGGGCGGCAGGCCGAAGCCGAGGAAGTCGAGCGAGGTCAGCGTCGTGATCGAGCCGTTCAGGATGAAGGGCAGGAAGGTCAGCGTTGCCACCATGGCATTGGGCAGCACGTGGCGCACGATGATCGTCCGGTTGCGGACGCCGAGCGCCCGCGCCGCGCGCACATATTCGAAGTTTCGGGCTCGGAGGAATTCGGCGCGCACCAGACCGACTAGCCTGACCCAGGAGAATAGCAAGAGGATTCCGAGCAGCACCCAGAAGCTCGGCACCAGGATCGAGGCCATGATCAGCAGGATGTAGAGCTCGGGCAGCGAGGTCCAGATGTCGATGAAGCGCTGGAAGATCAGGTCGAGCCAGCCGCCGAAATAGCCCTGCACGGCGCCAGCGAGAATGCCGACGGCCGACGAGACGATGGTCAGCACGAGGCCGAAGAGGACTGAGAGGCGGACGCCATAGAGCAGGCGCGCGACCACGTCGCGGCCCTGGTCGTCGGTACCCATCCAGTTGAAGTTGCCGAGCGTGCAGTTCGGATCCTCGGCGCCGAGGGGATAGGCGCGGCAGCGCTCCTCCTTCGGGATCATCCACCAGGGCGGCGCGGGCGCCGGCGTCGCCATCTCGTTGTTGACGGTGTCGAACGAATAACGGATCGGCGGCCAGAGCATCCAGCCATTGGCGTTGATCTCATCCTGGATGAAGGGATCGCGGAAATTGGTCGTCGCCAGGAAGCCGCCGAACTTCTCCTCCGGATAGTCGGCGAAGACCGGCAGTAGCAGTTCGCCCTTGTAGGAGGCGATCAGCGGTCGGTCATTGGCGATGAAATTGGAGCCAAGCGTCAGGCCGAACAGCGCCAGGAAGATCCAGAGCGACCAGTAGCCGCGTCGATGCGCCTTGAAATTGCGCCAGCGCCGCAGGTTGAGCGGCGAGAGCGACAGGCGGGCCGGCTCGATTTCGCGGGCTTGCACAGAGACATCGGTCACGTCAGACATCCCGCCGTTCGAAATCGATGCGCGGATCGATCCAGGTGTAGGTGAGGTCGGAGAGCAGGCCGATTACGAGGCCCATCAGCGAGAAGATGAACAGGGTCGCGAACACGACCGGATAGTCGCGGTTGATCACCGATTCGAAGCCGAGCAGGCCGAGCCCGTCGAGCGAGAAGATCGTCTCGATCAGGAGCGAGCCGGCGAAGAAGGCCGAGATGAACGCGCCGGGGAAGCCGGCGATGACGATCAGCATGGCGTTGCGGAAGACATGGCCATAGAGCACCTTGCGCTCCGACAGGCCCTTGGCGCGCGCAGTGACGACATATTGCTTGCGGATCTCGTCGAGGAACGAGTTCTTGGTCAAAAGCGTCGTGGTCGCGAAGGCCGAGAGCGACATGGCCGTGATCGGCAGCGCGATGTGCCAGAAATAGTCGACGATCTTGCCGCCGAGCGACAGGCTGGAGAAATTGTCGGAGGTCAGCCCGCGCAACGGGAACCAGTCGAAGAAGCTGCCGCCGGCGAAAAGGACGACGAGCAGGATCGCGAACAGGAAGCCGGGGATGGCATAGCCGACGACGATTACCGCCGAGGTCCAGATATCGAAGCGGGCGCCGTCGCGCACCGCCTTGGCGACGCCGAGCGGAATCGAGATGCCGTAGGAGATCAGCGTCATCCACAGCCCGAGCGAGATCGAGACCGGCATCTTCTCCTTGATCAGGTCGAGGACGCGGATATCGCGGAAATAGCTCTGGCCGAAATCGAAGCGCAGGTAGTTCCAGATCATCAGGCCGAAACGCTCCAGCGGCGGCTTGTCGAAGCCGAACTGCTTTTCGAGCTTGGCGATGAATTCGGGATCGAGCCCCTGCGCGCCGCGATATTTCGACGAGACCGGCGCGGCGCCGAGCGTCCGGTCCTGTCCGCCCATGCCGGCATCGGCGCCGCCTCCGCCGCCTCCGATCCGGCTGGTGGCGGAGACGTCGTTGCCCTGCAACTGGGCAATCACGCGCTCGACCGGGCCGCCGGGCGCGAACTGCACGATGATGAAGCTGATCGCCATGATGCCGAAGATGGTCGGGATCATCAGCAGGATGCGTCGGAGGATATAGGCTGCCATCGTTTTCCCTAGCCGGCCTTGCCGATGGCGGCGGCGCGTGCCGCGTCCTGCCACCAGGTCATTTCCGGCGCGAAGCCGTAGTCGGGTTTCGTGTCCGGCCAGCCGAACTTGTCCCACACCGCGACGCGATGCGCCTCGGAAAGCCAGGCCGGGAACCAGATATGCAGGGATCGGAGCACGCGGTCGAGACTGCGCATGACCGTCACCAGCTCGGCGCGGCTCTCCACGTTGGCGGCTCGCGCCACCAGCGCGTCGACGACCGGGTGCTTGAGTCCTGCGAGGTTGGAGCCGCTCGGGATGTCGGCGGCGGCCGAACCGAAGATCTGCTCGATGCCGTCGATCGGCGTCGCGTCGAACATGATGCGCGAGGCCATGATGTCGTAGTCGAAGTCGTTCTTGCGGCTCTGATACTGGGCCGCGTCGACCAGCCGCATCGAAGCCGTGACGCCGATCGCCTTGAGATTGGCGATCAGCGGGGAAAGAACCCGCTCGAAGGCCTGCGACTGGATCAGGAACTCCAGCGTCAGCGGTTCGCCGGCCGCATTGACGAGGCCATTGCCCTGCCGCTGCCATCCGGCCCCGGTGAGCAGCGCCGCTGCCTGGCGCAGCAGCTTGCGGTCGCGGCCGCTGCCATCGGCGACTGGCGGCATGACCGCCTCGCCGAACGCCTCGGCCGGAAGCCGGTCGCGATACGGTTCGAGCAGCGCCCGTTCGTCGGTGCCCGGCATGCCGCTCGCGGCGAAATCCGAAAACTGGAAGAACGAGGTCGCGCGGACATAGAGGCCGAAGAACAGGTTCTTGTTGGTCCAGGCGAAGTCGAGTGCCATGCCGATCGCCTGGCGCGTGCGCGGATCGGCGAACTTGGCGCGGCGCAGATTGAAGAACCAGCCATACATGTCCGGACGGCGCTCCGCCGCGAAGGAGGGCTTGATCACCCGGCCGTCGCGCGCGGCGGGGAAGTCGTAGGCCGTCGCCCACATCTTGGAGGACACTTCCTCGCGGAAGGTCAGCTCGCCCTTGGCGAAGGCCTGAAACTGGACGTCATCGTCCTGGTAGAACTCGACACGGATGCGATCGAAATTGGCGGATCCGACCGCGACCGGCAGGTCCTTGGCCCAGTAGTCGGCGACGCGCTCATATTCGATGAAGCGGCCGGGGCTGACGCGACCGACCTTGTAGGGGCCGGAGCCGAGCGGCGGCTCCAGGGTCGCCGCCTCGAAGGCGCGACCGGCATAGTAGGCCCTGGAGAAGATCGGCAGCGACGCGGCGACCAGCAGCGGCACCTTGCGGTTCTGCTTGCCGGAATAGGTGACGACGACCGCCTGCGGCCCGTCCGCGACAACCGAAATCATTTCGCGGAGCGGCTGCGAGATGTCCGGATGGCCCATTTCCTTCAGCGTCTCGAGCGAGAACACGACGTCATCGGCGGTGAGTGGCGAACCGTCGTGGAAGCGCGCCTCCGGCCGGAGCCGGAAGAGATGGCGGTTGCCATCCTCCGAAACGGTGACGCTTTCGGCGACGAGCCCATAGACCGAGTCCGGCTCGTCCGCCGCCGTCGCCATCAGCGTGCTGAAGGTGAGCTCGATCCGCGGCGGCGCGTCGCCGCGAAAGGTGAATCCGTTCAAGGTGTTGAAGGTGTAGGCGTTCTGGTTGTAGTACCAGCTCGGCGCCGCGAAGACGAAACTGCCGCCCTTCGGCGCGGCCGGGTTCAGATAGTCGAAATGCTGGAAGTCGGGACCGTATTTGAGGTCGCCGAAGACCGAAAGCCCGTGCCGCGCCACAGGCGGCGTGCCCGTTTCGGATGCGATCGCGCCGGGGCGCGCGCCGGTCAGCGGCAGCAGCGCGCCCGCCGCCGCGCCCGCCAGGAAGGCGCGGCGCGTCGGGGCCGGAAGACGCGCGAGGCTCGAGGCCGCGCCGCTCAAGGCTTGGCCCCCAGGGCCTTTTCCTTCGCCGGGTCGATCCACCAGGATTCGGTGTCGATGCCGACATATTCGGGCTGCTTCTCGGGAATGCCGAACTTGTTCCAGTAGGCGACGTTGATCGTGTCGCTGAACCATTGCGGCACGACGTAGTAGTTCCACAGCAACACCCGGTCGAGCGCATGGGTGGCGGCGACCAGTTCCTCGCGGTCCCTGGCGAACACCACGCGGTCGATCAGCGTGTCGACCGCCGGGTTCTTGATGCCCATCAGGTTGCGGCTGCCGGGCGTGTCGGCGGCGGCCGAGCCCCACATCTCGCGCTGCTCGTTGCCGGGGGACTGCGACTGCGCGATCACCGTCGAGACGACGTCGAAGTCGAAATCGTTCACGCGGGCCACATACTGCGCCGTGTCGACGACGCGCAGGCGGGCGTCGATGCCGATCCGCTTCAGGTTCTGGATAAAGGGCGCCACGACCCGCTCGAAGGACGGGTCGCTCTCGAGGAATTCGATGGTGAAGGGCTGGCCGGTCTTGGCGTTCACCAGCTTGTTGCCCTTGAGTTCCCATCCGGCCTCCTGCAGCAGGGCCAGCGCCTTGCGGAGGTTGTCGCGGAACGCCTGCGGCGTGTCGTTGACCGGGAGCTTGAACTCCTTGGTGAAGACCTCGGGCGGCACCTCGTCGCGCACGGTCTCCAGGATTTCCAACTCCTTGCCCTCGGGCAGGCCGCTCGAGGCGAGGTCGATGCCGGCGTAATAGCTCTCGATCCGCTTGTACTTGTCGAAGAACAGCGTGCGGTTCATCGTCTCGAAATCGAAGACGTAGTTCAGCGCCTGGCGGACGCGCGGATCCTTGAACTTGTCGCGCCGCTGGTTGAGCACATAGCCCTGCATGCGGCCGGACGCGGCATAGGGGAAGGAGTGCTGGATCACCTTGCCGCTCTTCACCGCGTCGAAATCATACTCCGTCATCCAGCGGCCGATGCGGTTCTCGAGCCGGTAGTCGTCGAGGCCGCCCTTCTTGAAGGCCTCCCAGGCGGCATTCGGGTCGCGGTAATAGTCGACCTTGATGCGGTCGAAATTGTGCCGGCCGACCTGGGTCGGCAGGTCCTTGCCCCAATAGTCCGGCACGCGCTTCCAGACGATCTGCCGCCCCGGCGTCACCGATTCGACCTGGTAGGGGCCAGAGCCGAGCGGGATTTCCAGCGTAGACTTCGAGATGTCGCGCTTCTTGCCGCTCGCATCGGTGCCTTCCCACCAATGCTTCGGCAACACGGCGAGATCGCCCATGATGTTCGGCAACTCGCGGTTTCCGGCCTTGTCGAAGGTGAAGGTCACCTCGCGCTCGCCCGTCGCCTCCGCCTTGGCGACGTTGGCGTAGTACTTGTTGTACATCGGGCTCTGGGCCCGCAGCGTCTCGAACGACCAGATGACATCCTCGGGCGTGATCGGCCGGCCGTCATGCCAGCGCGCCGCCGGGTTCAGCCGGAACTTCACCCAGGCGAAGTCCTCGGGGTAGCTGATCGCCTCGGCGATCAGGCCGTAATTCGTTCCCGCCTGCTCGGTCGCCTGCTCCATCAGCGTGCCGTACAGGAGGCCACCGCCGAACTGGGCGAAGCCGGAGGCTGGCGTGCCCTGCACGATATAGGGGTTGAGGCTGTCGAAGGTACCGATCGCGGCACTGTTCAGCGTGCCGCCCTTCGGCGCATCGGGATTCACATAGTCGTAGTGCTTGAACCCTTCCGGATATTTCGGTTCGCCGATCAGCGAGGTTACGTGGCGCCATGGCGCGGCGCTGTCCGTCGGTTCGTTCGCCATCGCTTCCGTCGCGGCAGGCAATGCGAGCGACAGGCTGATCAGGACGGCGGCAACGAGCTTCATGAACGCGATTCTCCGGCTGGGATTCACATTACTAAGGCGGATTGCACGCAGGGCAACTCCCGCGTCCTCCACAGCAACCGCCATCGCAATGAAAAAAGGCCGGAGAATGATCTCCGGCCTTCTCAAATGTCGCAGCGCCGTTGCGCGGCTCAGTGCGCGGCGGGCTGCTCGGCCGGAGCCGGCGTGGCCGGAGCGGCAGGGGCCTCAGGCGCGGCGGGGGCCTCAGGCGCAGCCGCGGGCGCTTCGGGAGCGGCCTCGGGCGTGGCAGGCGCTGCCGGCGCCGCTTCGGGAACCTCGGTGGCTGGGGCGGCTTCACCAGCCGGCGCTGCCGGGGCCTCGCCGGCGGCCGGAGCGGCCTCGGCAGGAGCCGCCTCGGCCGGCGCGGCGGCTTCGGGCTCGGGCAGCGGCACCGGGCTGTGCGACAGCGTGCGCAGATAGGCGATCAGGTTGGCGCGGTCTTCACTCTTCGAGATGCCGGCGAAGCCCATCGCCGTACCCGGCATGTCGGCCTTCGGGCTCTTCAGGAAGGTGTAGAGGTGCTCGTAGGTCCACTTCTTGCCTTCGTCATGCGCGGTCGTCATCACGCCGGAATACTTGAAGCCCTCGGCCGAGCCGATGACGCGGTCGATGATGTTGTAGAGGTCGGGACCGACCTTGGTGCCGGCGCCCTCGACAAAATTGTGGCAGGCGGCGCACTTCTTGGCGACGGCCTCGCCGGCCGTGACATTGGCGCTCGCGAGCAGGGTGGCGATCGGGGGATCCTGCGGCGCGGCTGCGGCGGCGCCGCCGGCGGGGGTCTCTTCAGCCACCTCGATGATGAAGCCGGGTTTCTCGGGAACGGCCGGCGCGTAGATCTCGCCGGCGAAAATGCCGAGCGACATCACCACCAGGAGCGTGAACAAGACCGCGCCGACAATCTTGTTGAGTTCGAATGAATCCATCGATCTTGGCCCCAGGCGATTCAATTAGGCTATAGGAACCGGCGGCCCCACGGCGCCATGTCCCCCTCGTGTGGCGCGGAAACTACAAGCTTTCCAGTGTGGGGCGCAATACGTATGAACGTCGCCTGATTGAGACGTTTTGACACCGCCCTGCCGCCATGGCGGACAAATCAAGGAAATTCCGATGCGTTCTGGCGCCGAGGCCCTCGTCCTTATCCCCGCCCGCATGGCCGCGACCCGGCTGCCGGGCAAGCCGCTTGCCGATATCAACGGCGTGCCGATGATCGTGCATGTCTGGCGGCGCGCGACCGAGGCGCGGATCGGGCCGGTGGTGGTGGCGACCGACGATGCCGGGATCGCCGAGGCGGTGCGCGCCGCGGGCGGCGAGGCCGTGATGACGCGCGCCGACCACGCCAATGGATCGTCTCGGATCCACGAGGCGGCGCAGATCCTCGATTCGTCCGGCCGCTATGACGTCATCGTCAATGTGCAGGGCGACCTGCCGACGATCGAGCCGGGCTCGGTCGCCGCCTGCTTCGCGCCGCTCATCGACCCGGCCGCCGACATCGCGACCATCGCCGCCCTGATCGATCGCGACGCGGACCGCACCAACGAGAACGTCGTCAAGGTGGTCGGCACGCCGATCGCGCCGGATCGTCTGCGGGCGCTCTACTTCACCCGCGCCACGGCGCCATGGGGCCCGGGCCCGCTGCTGCACCACATCGGCCTCTACGCCTATCGCCGCGCCGCGCTCGACCGCTATGTCGCCCTTCCGCCCTCGACGCTCGAGCAGCGCGAGAAGCTCGAGCAGCTGAGGGCGCTCGAGGCCGGCATGCGCATCGACGTCGCGCTCGTTGACGCCGTGCCGCTCGGTGTCGATACTCCGGCCGACCTTGAAAGGGCGCGCACCCTGCTCGCCGCCCCGCGTCACGCCGGCCGCTAGCCGGCTGCGAACCTGAACAGAAGTCTCAGCCCCATGAAGAAGATCGTGTTCCAGGGCGAACCTGGCGCCAACTCCCACATCGCCTGCGCCGACGTCTATCCGGACTATGAGGCCGTGCCAGCCGCCACGTTCGAGGATTGCTTCCAGGCGATGGCGCGCGGCGAGGTCGACCTCGCAATGATCCCGATCGAGAACTCGCTCGCCGGCCGGGTCGCGGACATCCATCACCTGCTGCCTGATTCGGGCCTCAACATCATCGGCGAGTACTTCCTGCCGATCCGCTTCCAGCTGATGGCGCTGAAGGGCGCGACGCTGCAGACGATCAAGACGGTGGAGAGCCATGTCCATGCGCTCGGCCAGTGCCGCCGCATCATGCGCGAGCATGGCTATCGCGCCATCGTCGCCGGCGATACGGCCGGCGCCGCCCGCATCATCTCCGAATCGGGCGACCTGACGCGGGCCGCGCTCGCACCGCGCTTCGCCGCCGAGATCTACGGCCTCGACATCCTGGCCGAGAATGTCGAGGACGCCGCCCACAACACGACGCGCTTCGTCATCCTGTCGCGCGAGCCGGAGCCCGCCGCGCGGGGGGGCGGGCCGGTGGTCACGACCTTCGTCTTCCGGGTGCGCAACATCCCCGCCGCGCTCTACAAGGCGCTGGGCGGCTTCGCCACCAACGGCATCAACATGACCAAGCTGGAGAGCTACCAGCTCGACGGCCGCTTCTCGGCGACGCAGTTCTATGTCGATGTCGAAGGGCACCCCGAGGATGTGGGCCTCGCCCACGCGCTCGAGGAACTGGCGTTCTTCTCAGCCGAATTGCGGATTCTCGGCGTCTATCCGGCCGCGGCGTTCCGCGCCAGAATCGTCGAGCCGCGCGACTGAGCAGCCAGGCTGGAGCCTTTTAGCGTTTCATGGAGACGCCGAACGACTCCAGCGCCTTGCTTGGTCGCGCTTTCTTCGCGCGACCCGGTATCCGTTTCGCTTGAAAACGCATCAGCCGGCCTCGGCCCAGGCGCGGATCAGCGTGTGCGCGATCGCCATGCGTGGCGGCGTCGACAAGCCGTCCGGGTGGTCGCCGTCGAGCATGGCCAGCGTTTCCTCGCGCGTGAACCAGCGGCAGTCCTCGAGCTCCTCCGTGTCGGGGACGATCTCCGTCGAGGTCGCCTCCGCGATGCAGCCGATCATCAGCGACATCGGGAACGGCCAGGGCTGGCTCGCGTGATAGGCGACGCGGCCGATCTGGATGCCGGCCTCTTCCTGGATCTCGCGGCGCACGGCGTCCTCGATCGTCTCGCCGGGCTCGACGAAGCCGGCCAGGCAGGAATAGGTGCCGGGCGCGAAGCGGGCCTGCCGGCCCATCAGGCAGCGGTCGCCATCGACGGCCAGCATGATCGCGACCGGATCGGTGCGCGGAAACTTCATCAGATTGCAGTTCGGGCAATCGCGGCGGTAGCCGCCGAGGGCCATCGTCGAGCGCGTGCCGCAGCGGCCGCAGAAGCGGTTCGCTGCATGCCAGTGCAGCAGCGCGCGCGCCTGGGCCAGCGCGCCGAGCGTGCCGGGCTCGACCGTGTCGGACAGGATGCTGCCGGAAAACGCGTTGATGGCGAGTGTGCGGAGCGGCACGGCGTGGAAGGCGTCGACGTCGAAGGACGTGTCGTTGCCGACGATGGCGGCGATGCGCGGCGCGGAATTCTCCCAGCCGAGCAGGATGGCGTCGTCCATCGCGGCGCCGAGAGCCCTGGCTTCCTTCAGGCTGAACAGGCTCTCCGTCGCGCCGCCGGCACGGATCATCGCCTCGTCGCCGCGCAGCAGATAGACCCGCGCATTCGGATCGGCGAGGGCGGCGGCGAGCGTGGATTCGTTGCGCGCCTCGCTGCGTCGGTCGAGGGAATTGCCGGAGAAGCCGACGGTCGTGCTGGGCTCGACGGACGGCAGGCGGTCGAAGAAGGTGCGGGTCATGGCGCTGACTGTGGTGTGGCAAATGAACGGTCGGCGGGCGCCGACTCGAAGGGAATCCGTTGATTACGCCACAGAGGCCCCGGTCGCGATAGCCCCGATCACGCTTCGGGCTTGCCATTTCGATCCGGAACGACGATATGTCTCCGCGGGAGGTTGGTGGTGGACGAGCCACTCGCCAACCGGGTCAGGTCCGGAAGGAAGCAGCCCCAACGAGCCACGGCACGGGTCGCGTGCCAGCCTCCCACCTTTTCCCCAGCCATCGCGTCAGCCTTGATGTTGAGCCGGCGCGCCCGTCAGGGTGTGCTAAGGTCGCCGGGGCTTGCCCGCAAGGGCGCGGCTTGGGCGCGGAACGGTATCAGGGACGGCAACGGGACACGCATGGACGGCGGCGAACTTTCCGGCACCCCGAATGACGGCGCGAACGGCGCCTATCGCGTGCTCGCGCGGAAGTACCGGCCTCGGAGCTTCGACGATCTCGTCGGCCAGGAGCCGATGGTCCGCACGCTGAAGAACGCCTTCGAGACCGGCCGCATCGCGCAGGCCTACATGCTCACCGGCGTCCGCGGCGTCGGCAAGACGACGACGGCCCGCATTCTGGCTCGCGGCCTCAATTATTCGATCCCCGGCAAGATCGACCGCCCGACCATCGACATGCCTGAACTTGGCGTCCATTGCGCCGAGATCATGGAGGGCCGGCATGTCGACGTGCTGGAGATGGACGCGGCGTCAAATAACGGCATCGACAACATCCGCGAGATCATCGAGGCCGTGCGCTACAAGCCGGTCTCGGCGCGCTACAAGGTCTATATCCTCGACGAAGTGCACATGCTGTCCGGCGCGGCCTTCAACGGCCTGCTGAAGACGCTCGAAGAACCGCCCGAGCATGTGAAGTTCATCTTCGCCACGACCGAGATCCGCAAGGTTCCGGTGACCGTGCTGTCGCGCTGCCAGCGCTTCGATCTGAGGCGGATCGAATCGGACCGGCTGATCGGCCTGCTGCGCTCGATCACGGAGCGCGAGCAGGTTTCGATCGGCGACGAGGCGCTCGCGATGATCGCGCGCGCCGCCGAGGGTTCGGCGCGCGATTCGCTCTCTCTGCTCGACCAGGCGATCGCCCATGGCGCCGGCGCGATCACGGCCGAGGATGTGCGCGGCATGCTGGGCCTCGCCGATCGCGCGCGCGTCATCGACCTATTCGAGGCGCTGATGGGCGGCCGTATCGCCGACGCGCTGGCGCTGCTCAAGGAGCAGTACGACATTGGCGCCGATCCGGCGGTCGTGCTGCAGGACCTCGCCGCCTTCACCCATGCCGTGACCCGCTTCAAGGTCGTTCCCGACAGCGGCGAGGACGCGGCGCTGCCGCAGGACGAGCGGCGGCGCGGCAAGGCGCTGGCCGAGACCGTGCCGCTGCGCGTGCTGGCGCGCGCCTGGCAGATGCTGTTGAAGGGCATCGAGGAAGTGTCGAGCTCCAACCGGCCGCTCGCCGCGGCCGACATGGTGCTGATCCGCATCGCGCATGCCGCCGACCTGCCGACGCCGGACGAGGCGCTGCGGCTGCTGAAGAGCGGCAATTTCTCGGCTGGTTCGCCGGGCGGTGGGGCCGCGCCGCAGATATCGCACCAGCCTTCTTCCGCGCCGCAATCTTCCGGTGGTTCGAATGGTGGTCCCGTCGGCCAGATGCGCACCATCACCAACACGTCGCCGATGCCGGCTGCGACAATGATGGCGCAGCCGGCCGGCGCGCCGCAGGCCAAGGCCGAGCCCGCCATCCGTTTCCAGCGCTTCGAGGATCTGGTCGCCTATGTCGGCCTCAAGCGCGACATTCCGCTGAAGCTGGCGCTCGAGCAGCAGGTGAAGCCGATCCGGTTCGAGCCGGGGCTTTTGGAGTTCGAGCCGACGTCCGATGCGCCACGGACGCTGGCGCAGGATCTGGGCCGCAAGCTCTCCGACTGGACCGGCGAGCGCTGGGTCGTGGCGCTCGGCAAGGGCGCTACCGAGCCGACCATCGCCGAGGCGCGCGCCATGGCGCGCGACAAGGCGCGCTCCGACGCCGCGGCCGATCCTTTGGTCGCCGCCGTGCTGACGCGCTTTCCCGGCGCCAAGATCGTCGACATCCAGATCCGTGGCGGCGAGGACGATCTCGGCCTGCCGCCGGCGGCCGTGCCCGTCGAGAATCCCGACGAAGCGCCCGATCCCGACGAAGACTGATCTTTTCTCAACGATTCTCGAACTGAAGGAGCAATCCCATGCGCGACATTCTCGGCATGATGAGCAAGGCCAAGGAACTGCAGTCGAAGATGCAGGACATGCAGGCCGAAGTCGCCAATATCGAGGTCGAGGGTTCGTCGGGCGCCGGGCTGGTCACGCTGGTGATGACCGCCAAGGGCGACCTGCGCAAGCTCTCGATCGATCCGTCGCTGCTGAAGCCGGAGGACGTCGAGATCCTCGAGGACCTGATCACCGCCGCCCACGCCGACGCGCGCGCCAAGGCCGAGCGCACGATGGCGGAGAAGATGCAGGAGATGACCAGTGGCCTCGGCCTGCCGGCTGGCCTGAAGCTGCCGTTCTAGGACCCGGCGCCGCCGCGGCAAGCTGGAGCCTTTCAGCGTTTCATGGAGACCCCGAACGGCTCCAGCGCCTTGTTTGGTCGCGCTTGCTTCACGCGAACCGATATCCACTTCGCTCGAAAACGCTCTAGAGAGTGCCGATGGCCCGCAGCACAGCCGGTCCCGAGATCGAACGCCTGATCCAGCTGCTGGCGCGGCTGCCCGGGCTTGGGCCGCGCTCGGCCCGGCGCGCCGCGCTGGCGCTGGTGAAGAAGAAGGACCAGCTCCTGGTGCCGCTCGCCGGCGCCATGACGGTCGCGGCCGAGCGGATCCTGACCTGTTCGACCTGCGGCAATATCGACACCGCCGATCCCTGCACGATCTGCAGCGACCCGGCGCGCGACGCCAGGACCATCGTCGTCGTCGAGGACGTGTCGGATCTCTGGGCGCTCGAACGGGCCGGCGCGATCAAGGCGCGCTACCACGTGCTCGGCGGCACGCTGTCGCCCCTCGACGGCGTCGGGCCGGATGATCTCAACATCGATACGCTGGTCCAGCGCTGCTCGACGGGCGAGGTTTCGGAAGTGATCCTGGCGGTCAACGCCACCGTCGACGGCCAGACCACGGCGCATGTCATCACCGATCGGTTGACCGGCACGCCGGTCAAAGTCTCGCGCCTCGCGCATGGCGTTCCGGTCGGAGGCGAACTCGACTATCTCGATGAGGGCACGCTCGCCGCCGCGATCCGCGCCCGTACGCCCTTCTGAGGAAGCCCTCGCCCGTTTGCGGGAGAGGGTCGGGTGAGGGGCTTGCTTGCTTTCACAGGGGGAACCGCCATGCCGTCCGTCCACTCTGATGCCGCTATCCTTCTCGAAGCTCATCGCTTCTGGTTCGAGGAACTGGTCGCCGGCATCGAGGTGCCTGCTGAGCAGGTAAAGGTTTGGTTTTCGCGCCATGACGCCACCGACGAAGCCTGTCGGACGCGCTTCGGCGACCATCTCGACGCTGTCGCTGAAACGGATTGGCCGTTCGAGACGCTGTCGCCGGCGGCTGGCATAGGCTGCGTGCTGTTCCTCGACCAGTTTCCGCGCAATCTTTTTCGCGATGACGACCGGGCCTATGCCTATGACGCGCGCGCCCGCGCGGCGGCGCGGCGGCTGATCGAGAGCGGCGTCGGGCGCTTCACGCCGATGCAGCGCGTCTTCCTCTATCTGCCCTTCGAGCATAGCGAGGAGCTGGCGGATCAGGATTATTCGGTCGCACTCTACCAGGCCTTGCTCGCCGAGATGCCGGAGGCCGAGAAGGCAACCTATGGCTCCTTCCTCGACTATGCCGAAAAGCACCGCGACGTGATCCGCCGCTTCGGGCGCTTCCCGCATCGCAACGCCGATCTCGGCCGCGTCTCGACGCCGGAGGAACTCGAATTCCTGAAGGACGGGCGCGGCTACTGACGCCCTTCTCCCTCCCCGTTGTGGGAAAGTTGGGGAGGTGGGGGGGCGGCGGCCGCCCTGATGATTGGCTCGTCCGGGCAAACCCCTTCCGTCGAGGTGATACCCCCACCCTGTCCCTCCCCATAAGCGGGAGAGGACGCTCACGGCCTAATCGGGTCGACGCTCACTCCCCGGCCAGGAGATCCGGCTGGCGGTCATAGGCCGGCGAGCCCTCGTCGCCGAATTCCAGCGCCTCGATCCTGGCGCCGCGCGCGGTCAGCTTGCGCGTCGAGACCAGGATGTCGTCGATGTCCCTCGACGCCTGGTCGAAGTGGGTCTTCAGCTTGCGGACGCGCTCGTCGACACGGCCGACATCCTCCATCAGCTTCATCACTTCGCCCTGGATCAGATGCGCCTGCTCGCGCATGCCGGCGTCCTTGAGCACAGACTGGACCACCTGGATCGACAGCATCAGCAGCGAGGGCGAGACGATAACGATCCTGAGCCGGTGCGCCGCCTGGACGAGATCCTCGAAACGCTCGTGGATGTCGGCGAAAATCGATTCCGACGGCACGAACATGAAGGCCGTGTCCTGCGTCTCGCCGGGAATCAGGTAGCGCTCGGCGATGTCCTTCAGGTGCTTGACGACGTCGCGGCGGAACTGGGTCTCGGCGGCGCGCGTGTCGCCGCCCTCGGCGGCGCGGATGGCGTTCCAGGCCTCGAGCGGGAACTTGGCGTCGACGACGAGGCCCGCCGCGTCGTTCGGGAAGGCGATCACGCAGTCGGGCCGGTTGCCGTTCGAGAGCGTCGCCTGGAACTGGTAGCCGCCGATCGGCAGCCCGTCCTGGACGATCGCCTCCATCCGCGCCTGGCCGAAGGCGCCGCGCGTCTGCTTGTTGGCGAGAATGTGCTGCAGCCCGACCACCTGGCTCGAAAGCTCGGTGATGTTGCGCTGCGCCGTGTCGATCACGGCCAGGCGTTCGTTGAGCCGGGCGAGGTTCTCATGCGTGTTGCGGGTCGATTCGACCATGCTCTGGCCGATGCGGTGGCCGAGCCCGTCCATGCGGTTCGAGAGTCCCTGCAACAACTCCGACTGACGCGAGCCGAACACCTCGGCCATGGTCTGCATACGGCCGGTCATCTCGCTCTGGATGCGGACCAGCTCCGCGATGCGGCGCTCGAATTCGTCGCCCTGGATCGCCTGATCCGCCTCGGCCAACGAGCGGTGGCGGGCGCTGCGCATGAGCACCAGCAGCATCCCGAAAAGCAGCAGCAGCGCGAGCGCCGTCGCGGCCAGAATGAGCATGGCGACGGTGATCGGCCTGTCGCCGAGAGTGAAGAGCACGTCCTGCATGCGCCCTTCATAGCAGATTCGGGCGTTGGGACGAGATCAAAACGAGAACATGGTCAAGGCCCGCGCCTGGCCGAGGCATCATTCGACGTTGACCGCCCCGGCCGCATCTCTTATCTGAAACGGCTCAAACCGAGGTTTTCATGGCTCTTCTCGACATCATCACCCTGCCGGACGCGAAGCTGAGGCTCGTCAGCGAGCCGGTCGAGCGCATCGACGACGAACTGCTGCGCTTCATGGACGACATGCTGGAGACGATGTACGAGGCGCCGGGCATCGGTCTTGCCGCGATTCAGGTCGGCGTGCCGCGCCGCGTCGTCACCATCGACGTGTCCGGCCGCGAGGAGGGCAGCAAGCCCGCGCCGCTGTTCCTGATCAATCCCGAGATCCTGACCTCGTCCGACGAGCGTTCGGTCTATGAGGAAGGCTGCCTGTCGATCCCGGACTACTACGCCGAGGTCGAGCGGCCCGCTTCCGTCCGCATCCGCTATCTCGATCGCGACGGCAAGCTGCAGGAGATCGAGGCGGACGACATCCTCGCCACCTGCGTGCAGCACGAGATCGACCATCTCGATGGCAAGCTGTTCATCGACTATCTGTCGCGGCTGAAGCGCGACATGGTCATCAAGAAATTCGTCAAGGCTGCCAAGACCGGCATCCGGCCGGAGTTCAAGTCGCACACCCCCGACGAGATGTGAGGCGGATATGAGCCTCCGCGTCGTCTTCATGGGCACGCCCGACTTCTCCGTGCCCACCCTCGTCGAGATCATCGGCCAGGGTCACGAGGTGGTCGCCGTCTATACCCAGCCGCCGCGGCCGGCCGGCCGCGGCATGGCGGAGCGCAAGTCGCCTGTGCAGGAGACGGCCGAACGCTTCGGCATTCCCGTCTTCACACCGAAATCCCTGAAGGGGGCCGACGAGCAGGAGGCCTTTGCTGCGCTCGACGCCGACGTCGCGGTGGTTGTCGCCTACGGGCTGATCCTGCCGCAGGCAATCCTCGACGCACCGCGCGAGGGTTGCCTCAACCTCCATGCTTCGCTCTTGCCGCGCTGGCGCGGCGCGGCGCCGATCCATCGCGCGATCATGGCGGGTGACGCCGAGACCGGCGTCATGGTCATGCGCATGGAGGCTGGCCTCGACACCGGTCCTGTCGCCATGGTCGAGAAGATCGCGATTGCGCCTGATATCACCACGGGCGACCTGCACGATAAGCTGGCGCGGCTCGGCGCCGACCTGATGGTGCGCGCGCTCGCCGCCGCCTCGCGTGGCGGCCTCGACAGCGTGCCGCAGTCGGAAGAAGGCGTCACCTACGCCGCCAAGATCGACAAGAGCGAGGCGCGCATCGACTGGCAGCGGCCGGCGAAGCAGGTGCATGACCACATTCGCGGCCTGTCGCCCTTTCCCGGCGCCTGGTGCGAGATGACGCTCGGCGGCAAGGCGGAGCGGGTGAAGGTCCTGCGCTCGACGCGGGCCGACGGTTCCGGCGCGCCCGGCACCGTGCTCGACGACCAGCTGACGATCGCCTGTGGCGACGGTGCGGTCCGCCTCGTCGAGGTGCAGCGCGCCGGCGGCAAGCCGATGCGCGCCGGCGAGTTCCTGCGCGGCGCCGCCCTGACGTCTGTTTCCTAGTATCTAGAAGCGAAAGGCACTTTTGAGAATTTGCACCAACTGGCGTGCCCCATTCTCGTCCAGTTGTATTGTCTGGCTTTTCGATTGCGGCTTTTCGCGTTCGGGTCGTCCATAGCTGTCTATCTGGACGAACACTCGATCGTCACGCTCAAAGACCGTATATGTCGCGCCGATCTCGTCGTGGATAGAGTTTCTATCCATCGACTTCTGCTTAAATTCGCGAATAAGCGCCATCGTCAGCTCCCCCCAGCCTGAGAGCACAAGACCAGACTGAATGCCCCGCTACAAGCTCCTGATCGAATATGACGGCGTCCCCTATGCCGGCTGGCAGCGCCAGGCCAACGCGCCCTCGGTGCAGCAGTCCCTCGAGGAGGCGATTTATCGCTTTTCCGGCGAGACCGTCTCGACGCGCGGCGCCGGTCGCACCGATGCCGGCGTGCACGCGACCGGTCAGGTCATGCATTTCGATCTCACGGGCAAGTGGACCGGCCTGCGCATCCGCGACGCGATGAACGCGCAATTGCGGCCCGAGCCGATCGCGGTGATCGAGGCCGAACCCGTTCCGGACGGGTTCGACGCGCGGCGATCGGCCGTGAAGCGGCACTACATCTATCGTGTCCTCGACCGGCGCGCGCCGGCGGCGCTGGAGATCAACCGGGTCTGGGACGTGCGCAAGCGCCTCGACATCGACGCGATGCAGGAGGCCGCGAACCTTCTGCTCGGCTGGCACGATTTCACGACCTTCCGCTCGGCCGATTGCCAGGCCAAGAGCCCGATGAAAACGCTGGAGCGGATCGAGATCACCCGCGAGGGCGACCATGTGCTGTTCGGCGTCTCGGCCCGCTCCTTCCTGCACAACCAGGTTCGCTCCATGGTTGGCACGTTGAAGAAGGTCGGCGAGGGAAAGTGGCCCGCCGCCCGGGTCGGCGAGGTTCTGGAGGCGCGGGACCGCAAGGCCTGCGGCCCGGTGGCGCCGCCGGGCGGGCTCTATCTCGTCAAGGTCGACTACGGCTCACCCGCCGAACAACCGACTGAAGACGCCGGCGAGGACGAGGCTTAGCACGAGGTCGGCCGCGACGAGCCCTGCGCGGAAGGCGGGCGTGCCGCCGAGCGTCGCCCCGACGATCTGGTAGTGATAGCGCAGCATCACGCCGATCACCGCGAGCGACAGGATCGCCGCGAAATCGAGCGGCAGGAAGCCGAGCCCGGCGAGCAGCGCGATCAGCGCCTGCGGCGCCGACATGACGACCGACGCCCAGTTGCGCACCACGATATACGAGGCATAGGTGCGCGCGATGCCGAGATTCCTGGCGAAGGCCGCGAGCAGCAGCGGCATCATCACCCAGTCGAGCCCGAGATCGAGCAGCCGCGACAGCACGAAGACGAGGTCCGACGGTCCCGTCACCATCAGGTCCGGCGGCCGCAGCCGATGCTCGACCGCGACATTGATGGCGAAGAACGGCAGCACATAGAGGATCGCCCCGAACGAGCGCCAGAAGCCGTCGAGGCTGAAATCGAAACGCCTCAGCCCCTCGCGCCGGCCGAGAAAGAGATCGAGCGCGCCGAGAAGCGCGCTGGATGCCTGGGGGCTGATCATCCGGCGGGTGCCTTATGCGAAATACTGGGCGAGGAAGCCGCGATAGATGTCCGTAAGCGCCGAGAGATCGTCGAGGGCTACGCGCTCGTCGACCTGGTGCATGGTCTGGCCGACCAGGCCGAATTCGACGACCGGGCAGTAGTCCTTGATGAAGCGCGCATCGGAGGTGCCGCCGCTGGTCGACAGCGCCGGCCGGCGGCCCGTCGCCCGCTCGATCGCATCCGAAAGCGTGCCGATCAGCTTCTCCGAATGCGTCAGGAAGGATTCACTGCCGCCGGGCTCCAGCACCAGCTCGAAGTCGATCGCGTTGCCGGCCGCTTCCTCGAGGCGATTGGTCAGCCAGGATTCCAGTGTCGCCCGCGTCCACTGGTCGTTGAAGCGGATGTTGAAGCGGGCACGCGCCTCGGCCGGGATGACGTTCCAGGCGCTGTTGTCGACGCTGAGCCCGACGAATTCGAGGTTCGAGGCGTCGAAGCGGTCGCTGCCGGTGTCGAGCGCCTCGGCGGTCAGCCGGCGGATCAGCGTCGTCAGCTGCGGGATCGGGTTCTGCGCCAGATGCGGATAGGCGACGTGGCCCTGCCGGCCGTTGACGATGACCGTGCCCGACAGGCTGCCGCGCCGACCGACCTTGATGGCATCGCCGAGCCGCTCCGGATTGGTCGGCTCGCCGACGATCGACGCGTCGAAGCGATGGCCACGCCCGGCCGCCCAGGCAAGCAGCTTGGAAGTCCCGTTGATCGAGGGGCCTTCCTCGTCGCCGGTGATGAGCAGCGAGATCGTGCCCTGCTTCAGTCCGTCGTCGGCGAGGAAATCGCGCGCCGCCGCGACGAAGGCGGCGATGCCGCCCTTCATGTCGACGGCGCCGCGGCCATAGAGCTCGCCTTCGGCGATGTCGCCGTCGAACGGGCCGTGGCTCCAGCGCGCCGCGTCGCCGGGCGGCACCACGTCGGTGTGGCCGGCGAAGACGAAATGCGGCGCGCTCGAGCCGATGGTAGCGAACAGGTTCTCGACGTCCGGCGTGCCGGCTTCGGAGAAGACCGGGCGATCGACGGTGAAACCGGCCTCGGCGAGGACGCCCTCCAGATAGGCGAGCGCCCCGCCCTCGGCAGGGGTTACCGACGGGCAGCGGATAAGGTCTTGCAGAAGGCGAACCGGATCGCTGGCCATGGCGTTGGATCTCCGATCAGTCGCGGAGCAGCTCGTTGACGCTGGTCTTCGAGCGGGTCTTGGCGTCGACCTTCTTGACGATGACGGCGCAGTAGAGCGACGGGCCGGGCTGGCCGTTCGGCAGGGTCTTGCCGGGCAGCGAGCCGGCGACGACGACCGAATAGGGCGGCACGCGGCCCATATGGACCTCGCCGGTCTCGCGGTCGACGATCTTGGTCGAGGCGCCGATGAACACGCCCATCGAGATGACCGAGCCCTCGCCGACGATGACGCCCTCGACGATCTCGGAGCGCGCGCCGATGAAGCAATTGTCCTCGATGATGGTAGGGCTCGCCTGCAGCGGCTCGAGCACGCCGCCAATGCCGGCGCCGCCGGAAAGATGCACGTTCTTGCCGATCTGGGCGCAGGAGCCGACCGAGGCCCAGGTGTCGACCATGGTGCCGGAATCGACATAGGCGCCGAGATTGACGAAGGACGGCATCAGGATGACGTTCGGCGCGATGAAGGCCGAGCGGCGCACGATCGCGCCCGGCACGGCGCGGAAACCGGCCTTGCCGAACTCGTCCGCGCCCCAGCCCTCGAACTTGGTCGGCACCTTGTCCCACCAGGTGGAGCCGCCCGGCGCGCCGGAAACGGGGCCCATGTCGTTCAGGCGGAAGGAGAGCAGCACGGCCTTCTTGAGCCAGTCATTGACGACCCAGTCGCCGTCGATCTTCTCGGCGACGCGCGCCTCGCCCTTGTCGAGCAGGGCGAGCGCCGTCTCGACGGCCGAGCGGACGGCGCCCTGCGTCGCGGTGCTGATGTTGGCGCGATCCTCGAAGGCGGCTTCGACGGTGGTCCGGAGGGCGGCGAGGTCGTGCGTGGTCATCATCAATCCCTGGAAATGGACAGCGGCCGGGGAGGCGTGGCCGGAACGGTTCGGCCGGGACGATATCGGGCACCGCCGGGAAGTCAACGCGCAAGGCGCTGCCTTGCCCGTTTTCCGCCGGCTGCCGCGATCTTGCTGTCTAGGGTATTGGGGCGAGCCGCGCCACGAACGCACCGAGATCATCGGTGAGATGGTCGATATGCGCCGTGCTGGCTTCCGTCTCCCAGCTCTCGGCGGGGACTGCGTCGGTCCCGCGCGGCAGGACCAGCACCGTCGCCATGCCGAGCGCCTTCGGCACTTCGAGATTGCGCGGCAGGTCCTCGAACATCACCGCCGTCGCGGGGTCGATGGCGTTCTCGCCCAGAAAGCGGCGATAGGTGTCGGGATGCGGCTTGGGCAGGAAGTCGGCGCGGATGATGTCGAAGATGTCTTCGAACTGGTCGCCGAAGCCGATGCGCGCCATGATTCGCTCGGCATGGCTGCGCGAGCCGTTGGTGAGCACGAAGCGCCGGCCGGGCAGCCGGCCGATCGCCGCGACGAGCGCCGGATCGGGCGCCAGCGGCGAAGGGTCGATGTCGTGCACGAAGTCGAGGAAGGCGTCCGGTGCAATGCCTTGCTCGACGATCAGGCCGCGCAACGTCGTGCCGTGGCGGCGATAATAGTCGCGCCGCACGGCTATCGCCTCGTCCGGCGAGATCGAGAAATGGCGCTGCAGATAGAGCTGGATGCGCGCGCCCACCTGGTCGAACACGCCCGTATGCTTCGGATAGAGCGTGTCGTCGAGGTCGAAGACCCAGGCGCGGATGCCGGCGAGGCGATCGAGCGTTGCTGCCGCCCCGGGCTGGTTCGCCAAATCCGTCGCCTCACGCATCAGCGCTTGATCAGCGTGCCGGCGCCCCGCTCGGTGAAGAGCTCGAGCAGCACCGCGTGCGGCGTCTTGCCGTCGAGGATGACGACGCCCTCGACGCCGCGGTCCAGCGCCTCGATGCAGGTCTCGACCTTCGGGATCATGCCGCCGGAGATGGTGCCGTCGGCGATCATGGCGCGTGCCTCGGCGACGGAGAGTTCCTTGATCAACTGCTTGTTGCGGTCGAGGACGCCCGGGACGTCGGTGAGGAACAGCAGGCGGCTGGCGTCGAGCGCGCCGGCGATGGCGCCGGCGAAGGTGTCGGCATTGACGTTGTAGGTCTCGCCATCCTCGCCCGCGCAGACGGGAGCGAGCACCGGAATGATCTCGGACTTGGCCAGCACTTCGAGAACTTCGGTCCGCACCCGCGTCGGCTCGCCCACGAAGCCGAGGTCGATGACCTTCTCGATGTTGGAATCAGGGTCGACGACCGTGCGCGTCAGGCGCCGCACGGTGACCATGTTGCCGTCCTTGCCGGTCAGGCCGATGGCGCGGCCGCCCGCCTCTGTGATCGTCTGGACGATTTCCTTGTTGATCGAACCGGCGAGCACCATCTCGACGACCTCGACGGTCGCCTTGTCGGTGATGCGCATGCCGGCCGCCCATTCGGACTTGATGCCGAGCCGGTTGAGCATGGCATTGATCTGCGGGCCGCCGCCATGCACGACCACGGGATTGATGCCGGCGAGCTTCAGGAGCGTGATGTCCTCGGCGAAGGCCTTGCCGAGCTCTTCCGAGCCCATGGCATTGCCGCCGAATTTCACCACGACCGTCTTCTCGTCATAGCGCAGCATGTAGGGCAGCGCCGTGGCGATCAGACGCGCCGTCAGTACGGGGTCGGTGCTGTCCTCCAGCCGCATATCCATCCTCAAATCTCCGCTCCGCTCAAAGGCAGGGCTCTATAGCGATTCTGCGATGGCGGAACAATGACGACGCTCAGCTTTGCCGGCGCGGCGCGCCAGCCTGCGCTCAACTCGCGAGCTGTGCGATCTCTGCCCGCAGCAGGTCCATGCCCTCGCCGGTCTCGGACGAGGTCGCGATGAGGGTCGGATAGGCGGCCGGTCGCTTGGCAATCGCGGCCTCCGTCGCCGCGCGGACCTTGGCGAGTTCGCCGGTCTTCAGCTTGTCGATCTTGGTCAGCACGATCTGGTAGGAGACCGCCGTCTGGTCGAGCAGGTCGAGCGTCAGCTTGTCGTTCGCCTTCAGGCCATGGCGCGAATCGATCAGGACATAGACGCGGCGCAGGCTGACCCTGCCGCGCAGATAGTCCTTGATCAGCCGGTTCCAGGCGTCGACCAGCTTCTTCGGCGCCTCGGCATAGCCGTAGCCGGGCATGTCGACGATCGACAGGCCGTTGCCGGAGGTGAAGAAGTTCAACTCCTGGGTCCGGCCCGGCGTGTTCGACGTCCGCGCCAAACCGCCACGGCCGGTAAGGGCGTTGATCAGGGACGACTTGCCGACATTGGAGCGGCCGGCGAAGGCGATCTCGGCCACGCCGATGGGCGGCAGGATCTCGATCGACGGGACGCTCATCACGAAGTCCCAGGGCTTGGCGAAGAAGAGACGGCCGCGCTCGATGCGCTCGATCTCTTCCTGGTCGATTTCCGGCATGGCTGCGCCTCGCTATGAGCCTCAGCTCTTGGCCTTGGTCGGTTCGGACGGCTTGCCGCCGTCCTTCGGCTTCTTCTTGAAGCTCGACATGATGTTGCCGAGCAGGTTCACGTCGACGCCCTGGCGCCGCATGATCACATATTGCTGGATGATCGACAGCGTGTTGTTCCAGGCCCAGTAGATCACCAGGCCGGCCGGGAAGGTGCCGAGCATGAAGGTGAAGATCACCGGCATCCAGTTGAAGATCACCTGCTGCGCCGGATCGGCGGGCGCCGGGTTGAGGCGCATCTGCACCCACATCGTCACGCCCATGATCAGCGGCCAGATACCGATCAGCAGCATGGCCGGCACCGTCCAGGGGATCAGGCCGAACAGGTTGAAGATCGAGGTCGGATCCGGTGCCGACAGGTCATGGATCCAGCCGAAGAACGGCGCGTGTCGCATCTCGATGGTGACGAAGATGACCTTGTAGAGCGAGAAGAAGACAGGGATCTGGATCAGCACCGGCCAGCAGCCGGCCAGCGGATTGATCTTTTCCTTCTTGTAGAGCGCCATCAGCTCCTGCTGCTGCTTCACCTTGTCGTCGGCGAAGCGTTCGCGGATCGCCTGCATCTCCGGCTGCACCTTCTTCATCGCGCTCATCGACTTGTACGACTTGTTCGCGAGCGGGAAGAACACGGCCTTGACGACGACGGTGACCAGCAGGATCGCCACGCCGAAATTGCCGAACAGGCGGAAGAAATAGTCGAGCAGGTAGAACAGCGGCTTGGTGAAGAAGTAGAACATGCCCCAGTCGATCAAGAGGTCGAAGCGATCGATCTTGAGGTTGTCCTGGTAGCTCTGGATGACGTTGACCTGCTTGGCGCCGGCGAACATCAGGCCCTCGGCGGTCGCCTTGGCGCCGGGCTCGACGGTGATCGGCGCACTTTTGAAATCGGCCTGGTACAGCGGCGTTGCGCCGCCGACATGGGCGAAGCTGGCGTCGAAGGTCTTGGTGTCGCGCGGAACGACGGCGGCGGCCCAGTACTTGTCGGTGATGCCGAGCCAGCCGGTGGAGACGCCGGTGAAGGTGGCGGGGCCGTCCTCGCGCAGGTGCTTGTAAGTGAACTCCTGCAGGCCGTTGTCGCCAAGCACGCCGAGCGGGCCTTCATGCAGGATGTAGTAGCCGGCGACATGCGGCTCGCCGAGGCGCGTGACGCGACCATAGGGCGAGAGCGTGACCGGGGCGCCGGTCGCGTTGGCGACCTCGTCCTTGATGGTGAACATGAACTCGGGATCTACCGAGATCGTGCGCGTGAAGGTCAGGCCCGCGCCGTTGTCCCACGTCAGCACGACCGGCGTTTCCGCCGTCAGCTTGGCGCCTTCCGGCGCGGTCCAGAGCGTGTCGGGACCGGGAACGGCGGTGCCGGCGGCGGCGACCCAGCCGAACTCGCCGAAATAGCCGTTCGGCGCGTTGGAGGGCGAGAGCAGGATGATCGTCGGGCTGTTGGGCTCGACCGTCTCGCGGAAGCCGTCGAGATGCAGGTCGTCGAGGCGACCGCCCTTCAGGTTGATCGAGCCGGTGACCGATGCGGTATCGATGGGAACGCGCGGCGTGGTGGCGAGCGCAGCCTCTCGAGTCAGGATCGCGCCGGGCGTCGGCTGGGCCGGTGTGCCCGGCGTCGCAGCGGTGCCGGGCGCCGCGGCGTCGGCGGCGGCCGAGGCGGTCTCATGCGTCGCCTGCTGCTGTTCCTGCGCAACCCGGCTGGCCTGCTCGAGCTTCGGGCCAGCGACAAAATACTGCCATCCGAAAACCACCGCCACGGACAGGACGACGGCTAGGATCAGATTGCGGTTATCGGTCATCGTTCACGTCTTTCGGGTGAGGTCGCTCGGCCCGGCTGCCGGGCTGTTCCTTGCCGCGCTCGGACCGGCGCGCGCCGGCCGCGGGACGCTTCAGGGCGTCGAAGCCGGAAATAAGGTCCGCCACGAGAAGTTCGAAGGGCTGCGACAGAGCGGCGCGGCGTCCGACCAGCACATAATCCGTTCCCGGCGCGGCGTGTGCGCCGCCCGCGAGGCTGATCGCTGCACGAAGGCGCCGCCGGATCCGGTTGCGCTCGGGCGAGTTGCCCATCTTCTTCGTGACCGTGTAGCCGATGCGTGCCGAGCGGTCTGGCGCCTCGGCGTCAGGCTCACGCTTCTGCAACACAAAACCGCGCCGGGAGGCGCGAGCCCCCCCGGCGACGGCGAGAAATTCGGCGCGTTTCTTGAGACGATCCATGGTCTTCACTTGATCCATGGGAAGCCTTTCCGGGCGCCGGCCGGCCATCCCTGCCGAATTAGGCAGTGAGCTTCTTGCGGCCCTGGGCGCGGCGGGCAGCGATGACCTTGCGGCCACCGACGGTCGCCATGCGGGCACGGAAGCCATGACGGCGGCTGCGAACGAGCTTGCTCGGTTGATAGGTGCGCTTCATGCGTCGTCACCGCCCGGGGCGGCCCCTCGAATTCATTGTCTATCTTCGGATGAGCGAGCCTTCCCGGCGGCATTGGATCCACATGACGAGGCCCGATCGAAGATCTAGGCCAAGGCATGACGGGAAGCGTGCTCTCGTGAGCCCGGCTTATACGGACTAGGTCCAGCCAAGTCAACGCGACTCCGCCCGGAACGTGAACGCCGCGGCGTCTGGTCCGGAGCCCGGCTTCGGCGGCGGCGCTGGGCCGCCGGCTCGTTTGACGGGACGCGCCGGCTTGGCGCATCATGCCACGTCATCGGCCGCGAAGGAGTGCCGATTGAACGACGCCAACGTAACGGGCCTCAACGTCAGACCGAACGAATCCGGCACGATCGAACAGGCTTCCGTGCCGGATGTCGCGCCCGCGCGCCCGCGCCGCCACGCCTTTGGCCTCTCGCTCAAGCTGATACTGCTCACCATCGTCTTCGTCATGATCAGCGAGGTGGCGGCCTTCGTCCCGTCCATCTCCAGCTATCGCATCAGCTATCTCGAGGAGCGGCTGGCGACCGCCGAGGCGGCGAGCGTCCTGCTCGGATCCTCGGCCTGGAGCGATGTTCCCCGCACCGTGCAGGACGAGCTGCTCGCCTCCGTCGGCGCGACCGCGATCGTGCTTCGCACCGGTGACGCGACGCGCCTGCTCGCGACGGTCGAGATGCCGCCGAGCGTCGACGAGATCGCGGATCTCCGCCAGACCGACCTTCTGGGCTCCACCGCGGCGGCGCTTTCCACCCTGATGGCGTGGCAGCCGCGGACGCTGCGCGTCATCGGGCCCGAGAAGGGAGGCAGGAACCTCGAGCTGGTGATCAGCGATCGCCCGCTGCGCGCAGCGATGATGAGCTTCGCGGCGACGATGCTGATCGTCTCCGCCGTGATCTCGATCCTGACCGCGCTCTTCATCTATGTCAGCCTGCAGCGCATGCTGATCCGGCCGATGCGGCGGCTCGCCCAGGCCATGGTGCGCTATTCGGAGGATCCGGAGGACAAGGCGCGGATCGTCGAGCCGAGCGGGCGCTCGGACGAGATCGGCATCGCCGAGGACAAGCTCGCCGCGATGCAGAACCACCTGACCGAGACCCTGGCGCAGAAGCGGCACCTGGCCGATCTCGGCCTTGCCGTCTCGAAGGTCAACCACGATCTGCGCAACCTGCTGGCGTCGGCGCAGCTCTTCTCCGACCGCATCGCCGCCTTGCCCGATCCCGCCGTCCAGCGTTTCGCCCCGAAGCTGATCGCCTCGCTCGGCCGCGCCATCGACTATTGCCAATCGACGCTTACCTACGGCCGGGCGCGCGAGCGCGAGCCGCAGCGGCGTCTCGTCGCGCTGACGCGGATCTCGCACGACGTCGCCGAGGTGCTGGGCCTCGACAACCATCCGACCATCCGCTTCGAAAGCCGGATCGAGCCCGGCTTCGAGATCGACGCCGATCCCGAGCAATTGTTCCGCGTCGTGCTGAACCTGTGCCGCAATGCCGTCCAGGCGATGGAGGGCGAGGCGGACCCGGCGGTCGTGCGCCGGCTCTGGATCGAGGCGCGCCGCGACGGCTCCGTCGTGACGATCCGCATCTGCGACACCGGCCCCGGCGTTTCCGTCAAGGCGCGCGAACATCTGTTCCAGGCGTTCCAGGGCGGCGCGCGGCCCGGCGGGACGGGTCTCGGTCTCGCCATCGCGGCGGAGATCGTCAGGGCGCATGGCGGCACGATCGGGCTCGTCGAGCACGGCGCCCCGGGGGCTGTGTTCGAGATCTCCATGCCGGACCGGCCGATCGCCTTCGATCTCGCCGCCCGCGCCAGGGTCGGCTAGGGCCTTCGAAATTTTCCCCACAGGAACCTGAAAATCGCCGCTTGCATTCGGCGGAACGAGGCTGTAGCAATCCCCTCGTCGACGACCTGAGGGTCGGCGCGGCGCCCCGGAGTGTTGGTCCCCGGCGTCGAAAATCGGCAGGCGCCCGTAGCTCAGCTGGATAGAGCACCAGACTACGAATCTGGGGGTCAGAGGTTCGAATCCTTTCGGGCGCGCCATTTTCTTAAACAAGATCAGCACATTACCGAAGCGCCCTCCCAGGGCGCTTTTTGCATTTTGGGCCGGGGTACACCAGGCGCCGCGTTCGACTTCGCCTGCCGCCGCTAGTCTTCATCCCTTTCGAAGGGGCTCACATGGGACTTGTTGCGATGAGAGGCGGGAGCGGGCTCTCCGCGCGGGGGCCACGCCGCGAAGATAGTGCTTCTGCCACTTCTGACTTCGCGCGTCCGAGCCGCGTTCAGGGCTCCCAACACAAGCCTCGCGGCACATTTTTCAGTCGCTTGAAGCCATCATGAAATCGCTGTTCGCAGCAGATCGCGTCAGGCTTGCTCGCCCAGGCGCCGCTATCCGTAGGTCCCACGACGGCAGAAGGGGCGGCCCTCATGATGCATCGCTCGGCGCGCGGTCTCGCGTGCCGTCCCGCTGCGCGTGAAGTCCCAAAGGGGCCTTCCCGATTCGCGCCTCATCCGCTAGTGCAGAAGAGAGTGGGGGAAATCATGACATCCGCAGCTTTTCTGATCCTGGTCGGCCGCGTCATTCTCGGCCTGTTCTTCGTCATTGCCGGCATCCGCAACTTCCTGCGCTATGCCGAGCGCAGCACGCCCGAGACGAATTACGGCTGGAAGCTGCCGGCGCCCGTGACGGCGCTCGGCTTCGCCTCGCAGCTCGCCGGCGGCCTGTCGGTCGTGTCCGGCATCTTGGCGCCCTGGGGCGCGGCGCTCTTGATCCTGTTCCTGATCGGCGCCACGGCGCTGTTCCACAATCCCTGGATGTTCAGGGGCGAGGCGCGCCAGCCGCATATCTACTTCACCCTCGTGAACTGCGCGCTGGCCGGCTATTGCCTGATGGTGATCGGCAACGCGCTCTGAGGACGGGCGGCCGGTCGCTCAGTGCGATACCGAGTTCGAGAACAGGTTGACGATGATGACCCCGGTGATGATGAAGCCGAGGCCGATCAGCGCCGCCGTGTCGAGCGTCTGACGGAACAGCACGAGTCCGACCGCCGAGATCAGCACGATGCCGAGGCCGCTCCAGATCGCATAGGCGATGCCCACCGGCATCGTCTTCAGCACGATGGTCAGGAAGTAGAAGGCGGCGCCGTAGCAGACGAGCGTGCCGAGCGTCGGCAGCAGCCTCGTGAACTGCTGCGTCTGCTGCAGCAGCGTGGTGCCGACCACCTCGCAGGTGATGGCGATGCCGAGCGCGGCGTAGGTGGCGAGGGGGGAGCTCATGCCGGGTCTCTCTCGGGTGTCGTCATGGCGATCAAACGGTCCCTGAGCGCGCCGCGATCCATGCGCAGGGCCGGGTCCATCTCGCAAAGATCGGCCAGCCAGATGCCGTCGGCGGCATAGCGGGCGATCTCGAGCGCGGGGGCGGAATCGGTCTCCGCGTGCCGGACGAGCTGCGCGCGATACCAGTCCGACCACAGGCGCCGCAGCGCCGGGTCGGTCACCATCGAGATCGACAGTGCCCCCCAGGGGCTCGGCACCCTCGATTCCATCAGGCGGAGCGCCGATTCGACATAGGCGCGGGTGAAGCGCCCATATGCGACGGGATCGCGCGCCAAGAGGTCGTCGATCTCCGCGTCCAGCTTCTCCAGGAGGTCGTTGAAGACGCCCTCGATCAGCTTCTCCTTGCTGGCGAAATGGTGGAACAGCCCGCCCTTGGTCACGTCCGCGGCATCGGCGACCGCCTGGATGGTCAGGCCGGCCAGCCCCGTCTCGACGGCGAGCGCGGCCGCGCAGTCGAGAAGCCTGCGTCGGACCAGCTCGGGTTGCTTCCTGCGTTCATGGGCGATCGTCATGGGCTAAACATACCACTTGGTCGGTATGTTTCAAGAGGGCGTTGAACCCGATCGGCATCGCGAAATGGCAGCCGCGCCTCCAAAAGGAAAACGACCGGCGCAGGGTCCATGCGCCGGGCGCGGAGGGTAGGAGGCCGCATCGCCGATGCGGCGGCCCCTCGTGGGCGTCAGTCGTCCAGTTCGGTGTCCGGCATCGCGACGAAGATCAGCACGCAGATGATGGTGATGAAGAAGCGGAAGGCCGATTCGATGCCGTTCCAGGTCTGCGACATCCACATCCCGAACCATTCGCCGCCGATCGACAGGAACGCGACCTGCCAGACGAGGAAGCCGAAGGCGAGGCCGCCGATGGCCCACTTCTTCGAGCGGTTGAACGACCGGCCGTCGGCGCCGAGGCGGCCGAGCATGGCGAAGGTTCCGATCCAGCACAGGATCGCCGTCAGCGTCTCGGCGGCGATGATCAGGATGTAGGCGGCGTGGTGCAAGGTCGGATTGCTGATCGCGCGATAGTGGATCGTCGCGTTCGGGAAGATGGTATCCATCAGCAGCACGTGGCGCACGAACTCGAAGTTCGAGCCGTAATCCGTGATGTTGCCGAAGGCGACCAGCGTCGCGAAGAAGGCGATAGAGGCGGTCAGGGCGGTTTTGCTGAGGCGTGTGATTTGCATGGGCTTTCCTTTCCAAGAAAGCGGCAAGACAACACGAAAGGCTCTACTTATCGGTAAATGTCGATAAGCTTGGAATTATTCCTCATTTTCGGCCGTTCGAAATTTCGCAATGTTGCGTTGCGTTGCCCGGGAATTTCCTGTTCGGACTGCTGCTTGAGGATGCCCGCCGTCAGCGATAGCCGATCGTGTCGGCCGGCTTGCCGGCTTCCTGCACCTCGACGAGATAGCGAAAGGCGTCCGGCCGCGAACCGTCGAGGTCGGTGAAGCCATAAACCTGCGCCAGTCCGCCGCTCGAAAGCGATTGTCCGGTCCAGCGCGCCCGCTCGGGATCGGCGGCGAGCGCCGCCACCGCCCGGCCGACGAAGCGCGGCGTCTCGGAAATCGCGAAATGCGGCTCCTTGGCTGTCGCGTCGCGCCAATTCGCTTCGGTGACGCCGAAATGCTCCAGCATCATTTCCGAGCGCAGCCAGCCCGGCGTCAGCGATACCGACGTCGCGCCATGCGGCGCCAGATCCTTTGCATGCGCCCAACCCATGCGGTTCGCCGCCGTCTTGGCGAGATCGTAGAAGGGCGAGAGGCGGTAGTGGCCCGCGTTGTAGTCCGCCGTTCCGTCGGTGATCTCGACCAGCAGGCCGCCCGGCCGCTCGATCATGAGCGGCAGCGCGAAATGGGCGGTGATCAGGTGCGTGTCGATGCCGAGGCGCAGCAGGCGAAGTCCGTTCTCGAGGTCATGCTCCCAGACCGGCTTGTTCCATTCGAACAGCTTCTCGCCGCCCCAGATGTCGTTGACCAGGATGTCGAGGCGGCCGTGTTCGGCGCGGATGCGCTCGACCAGCGTCCGCACCTCGCCGGGTACGAGATGGTCGGTCGGCACGGCGACGCCATGGCCGCCGAGCGCCGTCACCAGGTCCGCCGTCTCCTCGATGGTCTCCGGCCGGTCGTATTCCGAGCGTCGCGCGCGGGTCGACCGGCCGGTGACATAGACCGTGGCTCCCGCGGCGCCGAGTTCCATCGCGATCCCGCGCCCGGCACCCCGCGTCGCCCCCGCGACGAGGGCGATTTTGCCTTGAAGATTCGTCGACATTAGGCGTCCTCCCGCTTTGCCTGCCGGTGATTTCAATATATAAATGATTGTTCGTTTATAAATGAGAGTCAATATGGCGCGCCGCAAGACACTGTCCGACGAAGCCGTGCTCGACGCGGCGCTCGGCCTCATCCACCAGCGCGGACCGGAGGCGCTCACCTTCGACAGCCTGTCCCAGGCCTGCGGGCTTTCGGGCGCGACGTTGGTCCAGCGCTTCGGCGGCAAGGCGGCGCTGAAGCAGGCCGCGCTGCTGCGCGCGTGGGATGGACTGGACGCGCAGACGGCTCGCCTGGCGGCGGCCGTGCCGCGCACGCCGGCCGGCGCCATCGCGCTCCTCGTCGGCCTGTCCGACTATGGCGAAATCGAAGCCTATGCCGAGGGGCTTCTCGTGTTGCGGGAAGATTTGCGCGATCCGCTCCTGCGCGCGCGCGGCGCGGCCTGGCAGGCGGCGCTGGTCGCGGCGCTCGACGCCTGCTTCGCGGACACGCCACGGGCGCCCCGGGATATCGGCCCGCTTATGGCCGCGCAATGGCAGGGATCCCTGCTGTGGTGGAGCTTCGATCCCGAGGGTCCTGTCGCCGATCATGTCCGGCGCGAGCTCGTGCGCCTGGTCGCGGCGCTGCTTGCCGGCAACACCGATGTCAGATGACTGACGACCGCGTTGGCAGGCCGTAGCGTTCGGCGCGCGGCAATGGCAGGGTAGCGCCGCGCCGTGCAGGACGACACGCGGCGGCCGGGCGCGGCGGAGGACATGGCCGGCCCTCCATCAGAAGGACAGGGGAGCGAGACGAATGGCGGAACTGGCGGGCAAGGTGGCGATCGTGACGGGTGGCGCCACCGGCATCGGCTTTGGTGGCGCGCGGGCGCTGGCGGCGGAGGGTGCGACGGTCGTGCTCTTCGGCCTCGATCGGGGCGCGCTGGACAAGGCGATCGCCACATTGGAGACCGAGGGCGGCAAGGCCCATGGCGTCGTCGGCGACGTCGCGAGCGACGCGTCGGTTTCCGCGCTGGTCGCGGAGACGGTCGAGCGCTTCGGCCGCATCGACATCATCGTCAACAGCGCCGCCATCCAGCCCTATGGCACGGTGGAGACCATGTCGGAGGCGGACTGGGACTGGGTGCTCGGCGTCAATCTGAAGGGCACCTATCTGACTGCCCATCACGCCATTCCGGTGATGCGCGAGGGCGGCGGCGGCGCGATCGTCAACATCGCCTCGGTGCAGGGCATCGCCTGCCAGACCAACGTCGCCGCCTATGTGGCGTCGAAGGGCGGCCTGCTGGCGCTGACGCGCGCCATGGCTCTCGACCACGCCAAGGACGGCATCCGCGTCAACGCCGTCTGTCCCGGCTCGATCGACACGCCGATGCTGCGCTTCGCGGCGCGCGAGAACCTCGACGGCAAGACCGAAGACGAGGTGATCGCCTCCTGGGGCGCGGCGCACCCGATCGGGCGCGTCGGCCGGCCGGAGGATGTCGGCGCGATGATCGCCTTCCTGGCGGGGCCGCGCGCCGCCTTCTGCACCGGTGGCGAGTACAAGGTCGATGGCGGCCTGCTGGCGAAGATCGGCGTCGTGCTGCCGGACTGACGGATCGAGCCTAAACGAAAAGAGCCCCCGGCGGATCTCCGCGCGGGGGCTCTTTTTGGGATCGCTGTCGCGATTATTCGGCGTCGGCGCGCAGCAGGCCGATGCCGTCCTCGGTCAGCACATAGCCGTTGACGCGGGTCTTCACGAGGCCGAGCTCGATCAGCTTCTGCACCGCCTTGCCGTTGAGCCCGACATAGGGGCCGGGGCGCGACACGCGGGCGAGCGTCTTCAGCTCGATCTGGGTGAGGTCTGACTTCGAAACGGCCATGATGCGGATCCTCTTGATGATTGGCCGCGGACAATAGCGATTCTGGCGCGGAAGGCCAGCGTCGCGACGCCGCCGCTATTCCGCCGCTTCAAGCAAGCCGCGCTTCCTCAGGAGGGCCGAGGGCTCGGGATCGCGGCCGCGGAAGGCGCGATAGGCCTCGTCCGGCTTGCGGCGATTGCCGGCCGCATAGACGAAATCCCGAAGCCTGGCGGCGACCGCCGGCGCGAAGATGTCTCCGGCCTCCTCGAAGGCGCCGAAGCCGTCCGCGTCGAGCACCTCCGACCAGAGGTAGGAATAATAGGCCGAGGAATAGCCGTCGCCGGCGAAGACGTGCTGGAAATGCGGCGAACGATGCCGCATGACCATGGCCTCCGGCATGCCGATCTCGCTCAGCACCTTTGCCTCGAAGGCGCTGGCGTCGAGCCCGTCCGTGTCGTTGAGCAGGTGGAATTCGAGATCGACCAGCGCCGACGAGACATACTCCACCGTCGCGAAGCCCTGGTTGAAGGTGCGGCTCGCCATCAGCCGTTCGATCAGCGCCTTGGGCATCGGCTCGCCGGTCTTGTAGTGCAGCGCGAAGCGCTCCAGCACGTCCGGCTGCTCGAACCAGTGCTCGTAGAGCTGCGACGGGAACTCGACGAAGTCGCGCGCCACATTGGTACCTGCGAGCAGCGGATAGGTGACGTCGGAGAGCAGGCCGTGCAGCCCGTGGCCGAATTCGTGGAACAGTGTGCGGGCATCGTCGAAGGAAAGCAGCGTCGGCTGGCCCTCGGCGCCCTTGGCGAAGTTCATGACGTTGACGATCACCGGGCGGATGTCGCCGGTGAGCCGTTCCTGGCCGCGATACTCGCTCATCCAAGCGCCGGAACGCTTCGACGATCGGGCAAAATAGTCGCCGAGGAACAGCCCGACCGGATTGCCGTTGCGATCCCTGACCTCGAACACGCGCACGTCGGGATGATAGACGGGCACGTCGAAGCGCTCGGTGAAGGTGACGCCGAACAGCCGCGTCGCCGTGTCGAAGGCGGCTTCGATGATCCTGTCGAGCTGCAGGTAGGGCTTCAGCTGGCTCTCGTCGAGATCGAACTCCGCCTTGCGCCGCTTCTCGGAATAGTAGCGCCAGTCCCAGGCGGCGATGTCGAAATTGCCGCCTTCGGACTGGGCCAGAGCCTGCAGCGCGTCGCGCTCGGCCATCGCCCGGGTCCGCGCCGGTGTCCAGACGGACCGGAGCAGTCCCAGCGCCGCTTCCGGCGTCTTGGCCATGGAATCGTCGAGGCGATAATGGGCGAAGCTCGCAAAGCCGAGCAGATTCGCCCGCTCGGCGCGCAGCGCGACGGTCTCGGCGATGATGGCCCGGTTGTCGGTCTTGCCGGCCTCGCCGCGCGCGATCCAGGCGGCGAAGGCCTTTTCGCGCAGGTCGCGTCGGGCCGAGAATTGCAGGAACGGCTCGATCGACGAGCGCGACAGCGTGATCACGTGCTTGCCGTCGAGGCCGCGATCCCTGGCGGCTTGGGCCGCCGCGTCGCGCAGGAAATCGGGCAGGCCGGCGAGGTCGTCCTCGCCCTCCAGCACGAGGCTCCAGCTCTTCTCGTCGGCGAGCACGTTCTGGCCGAAATTGGTGCCGAGCGTCGCGAGGCGTTCCGCGATGGCCGCGACACGCGCCTTGGCCTCGGGCGCGAGCGCCGCGCCGGCGCGGACGAAGGCGGTGTGGTAGCGGTCGAGCACGCGCGCCTGTTCGGCGTCGAGGCCAGCCGTGCCTGCCTTGAAGAGCGCATCGATGCGCGCGAACAACTGGGCGTTCTGGTAGATCGCGCTGCTGTGGCGGGAGAGAACGGGCGCGAGGTCGAGCTCGATCGTCTCCAGCTCGTCGTTGGTATGCGCGCCGGTCAGGTTGAAGAACACGCTGGCGACGCGGTCGAGCTGGCGCCCGGCGCGCTCCATGGCGGCGATCGTGTTGTCGAAGCTCGGCGGCTCCGGGCTTTCCGCGATGGCCGCGATCTCGTCCTTGTGCGCCGAGATCGCCGCCTCGAAGGCGGGCGTGTAGTGCGCCGGCTCGATCGATGCGAAGGGCGGAACGCCGAAGGGTGTGGTCCAGGGCGCGAGCAGCGGATTGTCGGCGGTCATGCGGGCCTCGATGAGAATGGGCGGATGCCAGACATGGAGGGTTTGGCGGCGCGGTTCAAGCTTAATGCCGGCCGCATTCCTCTCTATAGGAGAGAGATTGAGCCGCCTTCCGATTCGAGTCCTCGCCATGTCCGCCACCGTTCCGCCCCGTCCCCGCATGCTCGTCATCGGCGACGTCATGACCGATGTCATCGTGCGCCCGGAGGGGCCGCTGGTCGTCGGCTCGGACCGTCGCGCCAAGATCGGCCTCTATCCGGGCGGCTCGGGCTGCAACCAGGCGGCCTGGCTCGCCCATCTCGGCATTCCCGTCGCCTTCGCCGGGCGGGTCGGCCGCCGTGATCTCGCCGAGCAGGAGCAGGCGCTGCGCGACGCGGGAGTGGTGCCGGTGCTCGCCGCCGATGACACGCGCGCCACCGGCATGCTGATCGTCCTGCTCTCGGAAGGCGGTGAGCGCAGCTTCCTGACCGACCGTGGCGCCAATGACGGGCTTTCGGCGGAGGATCTGCCGTTTTCGATGCTGAACCAGATCGATCTGGTGCATGTCTCCGGCTACGCCCTGTTCACGCCCGGCCCGCGCGCCGCCGTGATGTCGCTGATGGCGGTGGCGCGGGCGCGCGGCATCACCGTGACCGTCGATCCGGCTTCGGTCGGCTTCCTCGAGGAAGTTGGGCCGTCGAACTTCCTCGGCTGGACCAGCGATGCGTCGATCATCTTCCCGAATGCCGAGGAGGCGGCCTGCCTGTCCGGCACGCGCAACGAGGCCGAGCAGATCCGCTTCCTGACCGCGCGCTATGACCTCGCCGTCATCAAGCGCGGCGCGGCGGGCGCGGAAGCGGCCAACCAGTCGATCCGCCTGAAGGCGCCGGCACCGGTCGTCGACGTCAAGGACACCACCGGCGCCGGCGATGCCTTCCTCGCCGGCTTCCTGGCGGCGCGGCTTGCCGGCAAGCCGCTCGACATCTGCCTCAACCGCGGCGTCGCCGCCGGCGCCGCCGCGACGACGACGCTCGGCGGCCGGCCGACGGAAAGCACGCCGCTGCCGCTCGGCTGGGGCGATCTTTAGAGCCTTTCAGCGTTTCATGGAAACGCCGAACGGCTCCAGCGCCTTGTTGGGTCGCGTTTTCTTCACGCGAACCGGTATCCACTTCGCTCGAAAACGCTCTAGGTTGACCACCCCGATCAGCGTCGCACCTTGCTCGCCGCGCCGTCGGCGAGTGCGACCTCGATCACGTTGAGGCCCCGATCGGAGACCCGGGACGGAAACATGTCCGGCAGGCGCGCCTCGTGCGGCGGGACGACCCGGCCAGGGTCGCCGCCGGCTGCCTTCACGATGGCGTCGAGCGCGAATACCATGTTGGTCTGGCTGCCGATGCCCATGCCGACCGGGCGGTAGAACGGATCCGCCGGCTCGCCGCCGTTCAAATTCTCCATCCGGTAGACGAGGTCGCCGGTGATGACGAAGCTGTCATCGCTCGCGCGCCGGCCGTCATTGCGGATAACGACGAATTGCGAGCCGGGCGTGTGCGTGTCGGCGGCGATCCTGAGGTCGATGCCGGGGAACACATCCTCCATGTCGCCATTCACGGAAACGAGCCGGCCGTCGCGCGCCAGCTCGACGCAGCGCAGGATGTCGGCGGGGTCGGTCGTGCGCATCAGCCAGCGGAAGCGTCGGTCCAGCGACATCGCCCAGACCCAGCGCGACAGCTCGGTTTCCTGGATATGGAACTTCGCGTTCGGGAACAGGGCGAGGCCGCCCATATGGTCGAAATGGGCGTGGGTGATGATGACGTGGTCGATGTCCTCGGGCGTCGTCCCGACCTCCGCCAGCACGTCGCGCGGTGAGGCCCAGTTCACGACGCCGGAGCGGTCGGCGAGGAACTTGCCGTGGGCCGCGTCGTCATGGCCGCAATCGATCAGGATGGTGTGTTCGTCGCTCTTCACCAGCGTGTAGGCATAGGGAAGCTTGCAGGTCCCCTTGTTGTGCTCGCCATAGACCAGCGCGCTCAGCGGCATTTCCGGAATATAGGCGTATTCCAGCACCCAGATCGAATAGATGGACATGGGCCCTCCCGGCCGCTCAAGAGAAATCCCGTGCTTCACGGAAAGCACAAGATTCCTCCGACTCTTTGTTTGATCGCGCTTTCTCCACGCGAACCGGTATCCACTTCGCTCGAATACGCTTCAGGCTGTGACGAGGCCCGGCGCGTGCAGCGAGCAGCAGGCTCCGGTGAGATCGATCAGGTCGAAGCCGGGGAGCGCGCGCGAGGCGGCGCCGAGTTCTTCCCAGGCGGCGGCGAGCAGGCGCGTCGGCTCCGTGACGTCGTCGCGGCCGAGGGGGGCGGCGCGGATCCGCGCCAGCGCGTCCGTCAGTCGCGCGGCCGTGGCCACGAGATGTTCGTGATGATGGCGTGTCCGGGGAGAGCACGGCGCGAGGCGCAGTGTGGCGTCGCGGGCGTTATCGAGCAAGTCTTCGGCAACCGCGCGCATCGGATGATGCGGCCCGGCGGAGCGGGCGCCGCTCGCCGCGAGCAGCAGCAGGCCGGCGAGCTGCGCCGTGACGGCGCGCAGATCCTCGAAGCAGGGGCTCGCCGCCTCGACATAGGCGCGGGTGGCATCGTCCGGCCCGACGGGCGCGTCGCATTCGAGCTGGGTGGGCATGGTCCGCATGATGTCCCCCGCCGGCGCATGGCTCCTCCCGGCGCCGGTGGGGCAGCTTCACCCGAACGCAGGGGGGGCTCAAGCGGAGATCCGCGCCGCTCCACCGCTTCCTTGGCGGAATGCGGTGGAGCGGGAGCGATACCTATTCGCCGTAGGGGACCCAGATGTTCTTGACCTGGGTGGCGCGGCGCAGGAATTCGCGGCCCTGCGCCGACGCCTCGGCCCAGCGGCGCGGGATTCCCTGGTTGGCCCAGACCGGTTTTAGATTGCCGGACGAGGCCTTTTCCACCATGGCGCTGCCGGCCTTGGAGCCGAAATACCAGAGCGCGGCGACGTCGTCGTGCTCGGCCAAGGTCTTGGCGAGAACGTCGCGTTCGCCGGTGACGATGTTGACCACGCCGGCTGGAACGTCCGACGTATCAAGGACTTGATAGAAGTCCGTCGCCGCCAGCGGATGGCTGGAGGAGGGGACGACGACGACGCGGTTGCCCATGGCGATCGCCGGCATCACCAGCGAGATGAAGCCGAGCAGCGGCGCCTCGTCCGGGCAGAGAATGCCCATGGTGCCAAAGGGTTCGTTCATGGCGAGCGTGACGTGGCGCGACTTGGTCGCATGCACCGCGCCGTCGAACTTGTCGGCCTGCGCGGCGTACCAGAAGGTCCGCCGGATCGAAACCGCCACCTCTTCCGCCGCCGCCTTGGCTGACACGCCGGTCATTTCGACGATCCGCGCCTCGAATTCCCTGGCGCGGGACGAGAGATTTTCCGCAACGTAGTAAAGCACTTGCGCGCGGTTATGCGCCGTTGCGCCGCCCCAGCTCCCGGCCTTGCCGGTCGCCTCCACGGCGTTGCGGATGTCCTTGCGGTTGCCGAGACCGGCCTGGCCGACCGGGCGGCCCTTCGGATCGAGCACCGAATAGGAATAGCCGGAATCCGGCCGCGCCTGCTTGCCCCCGACATAGAGTTTCGCAGTCCGGTCGATCGACGGAAGCCCCGAAATTTCCTCGTCGGAGACGGGCAGCGCCGACAACTTGGCGGCGATTTTCTCGTCCGCCTTCAAGGGCTTGTCGCCGACCGGCTTCAGATATTCGGCCATGCCCTCGCGCCCGCCTTCGCGGCCGAAGCCGCTCTCGCGATAGCCGCCGAAGCCGGCGGCGGCGTCGAACATGTTGGTGCCGTTGATCCAGACCACGCCGGCCTTCAGCTTGGCGGCGACGTCGAGCGACAGATTGATGTTCTCCGACCAGACCGAGGCGGCGAGGCCGTAGCGGCTGTTGTTGGCGAGCGCCACCGCCTCGTCCGGGGTGCGGAAGGTCATGCCGGCGAGCACCGGGCCGAAGATCTCGACCTCGGCGATGGTGGAGGCCGGCGCGACATTGGTGAAGAGCGACGGCGGGAAGAAGCAGCCCTTCTTTGGTAACCCTTCGTTAACCTGGAAGAGCGTCGCGCCCTCCGCTTCGCCCTTCGCGACCAGCTCGCGGATGCGCTTCAGCTGGACCGGGTCGACGATGGCGCCCATGTCGACCGATTTGTCGAGCGGATCGCCGACGCGGAGGTTGGTCATGCGGGCGCGCAGCTTGGCATAGACGGCTTCGGCGACGCCCTCCTGCACGAGGAGCCGCGAGCCGGCGCAGCAGACCTGGCCCTGGTTGAACCAGATCGCATCGACGACGCCCTCGACCGCGCCGTCGATGTCGGCGTCCTCGAAGACGATGAAGGGCGACTTGCCGCCGAGCTCGAGCGAGAGCTTCTTGCCGGTGCCCGCCGTCTTCTCGCGGATGATGCGGCCGACCTCGGTCGAGCCGGTGAAGGCGATCTTGTCGACATCGGCATGCTCGACGATCGCGTTGCCGGTGACGCCGTCGCCGGTGACGATGTTGACGACGCCGGGCGGCAGGCCGACCTCGCGGCAGATTTCGGCGAAGGCGAGCGCGGTGAGCGGCGTGTACTCGGCCGGCTTCAGCACGACCGTGTTGCCGGCGGCGAGCGCCGGCGCGATTTTCCAGGCCAGCATCAGCAGCGGGAAGTTCCACGGGATGATCTGGCCGCAGACGCCGACCGGCCCCTCGCCGGGAAACTCGCTCTCGATCAGCTCGGCCCAGCCGGCATGATGGTAGAAGTGGCGGGCGACAAGTGGGATATCGATGTCGCGGGTCTCGCGGATCGGCTTGCCGTTGTCCATCGTCTCCAGCACGGCGAGGAAGCGCTCGCGCTTCTGGATGTGGCGGGCGATGGCGTAGAGATAGACGGCGCGGTCATGGCCGGAGAGCGCCGACCACGATTTGAACGCCTTGCGGGCCGCCTTCACCGCCTTGTCGACGTCGGCGGCGCTGCCCTCTGCCACGCGCGCCAGCAGGCTTTCCGTCGCCGGGTTGAACACGTCGAAGCGCTCGCCTTCGGAGGGCGCGACGAACTTGCCGTCGATGAAGTGGTTGAAGCCGTCCTTGTGGCCGTCGAGCCAGGCGGTGACGTGATCGTTCGCCTCGGGGGCGGGGCCGTAGTCCATGCTGACCAGAATGTCCTTGACGAGTGCCATGTTCGGTCCCCTCAGGCGAGCGCGTGACGGATGGTGGAGGAATAGCGGCCGGTGACGTAGTGCTCGATCTGCCGCTCGATGTCGGCGAGCAGCGAGCTGGCGCCGATGCGGAACAGGTCGGGTTCGAGCCAGCGATTGCCGAGTTCCTCCTTCATCAGGATCAGCCAGGCCATGGCGTCCTTGGCGGTGCGCAAGCCCCCGGCGGGCTTGAAGCCGATCTTGAAGCCGGTCGCCGCCTCGTAGTCGCGGATGGCGCGGCACATGACGAGGCTGACCGGCAGCGTCGCGTTGACGTCCTCCTTGCCGGTCGAGGTCTTGATGAAGTCCGCGCCGGCCTGCATGGCGACCATCGACGCCTTGTAGACATTGCGCAGCGTCCTCAGGTCGCCGGTGGCGAGGATCGCCTTCAGATGCGCCTCGCCGCAGGCCTCCCGCATCGCCGCGACCTCGTCATAGAGCGCCTGCCAGTCGCTGTTCAGGACATGGGCGCGGGTGATGACGATATCGATCTCGTGCGCGCCCTCGCCGACGGCGTAGTGGATCTCCTCCAGCCGCTGCTTGAGCGGCGTCAGGCCGGCCGGGAAGCCGGTGGCGACCGAGGCGACGGGAATGTTCGAGCCGGCGAGCGCCTTGACGGCGGGGGCGACCATGGTCGGATAGACGCAGACGGCGCCGACGGTCGGCGGATCGCCGGCAAGGCCGAGCGCCTCGACCAGGTCGTCGCGGAACGGCCGCCGCGCCTTCATGCAGAGCCGGTGCACGCGGCCGGGCGTGTCGTCGCCGGCGAGCGTGGTCAGGTCCATCAGCGTCACGGCCTTCACCAGCCAGGCGGCCTGGTATTCCTTCTTCACCGTGCGCCTTGTCGTCAGCGTGGCGGCGCGGCGCTCGGCGGCGGAGGTGTTGACCTGCGCGCCTTCGAACCAGTCGGTCCTGAGCGGCGTGCCGGTGTTGCGCGCGAGCGTGTTTGAGAGTGGCGCAGTATTCGATGTGGGCGAAGTCTTGCGCTCCGCGGAGCCGTCAGCCGGCATGGGTTTTCTCCCGGGCTTTCCGATGTTCGTTGTCGTCTGTCTGCGAAAGGGCGTAGAGGGCGGTCGCCTCGTCGGTGACGAGGACGTTGACGTAGCGGGCGCGGAGCGCCGCGAGCACGACGGCATGCTTGGCCTTGCCGGCAGCGACACCGATCGCATGGGTCTTGTCGCGCAGCTTTTCGGGCGCGAGGCCGATGGTGCGGGCGTCGAGCGCCGGGTCGGCGATCTGTCCGTCGGCATCGATGAAGCGACCGAGCAGGTCGCCCACCGCGTGCTTCGCGGCGAGGCCGTCGACGTCGCGGTCGGTCAGATAGCCGGATTCGATGTGGACGGAACCGGCCATCCCGCCGAGCCCGAAGCACGCGACGGGGGCCATGTCGGCGAGTTGCAGCACGCTGGCGATGACGGGATCGGCCTCCAGCACTTCGCGCGTGGCGGCCCGGCCGACGATCGCCGGCACGGGCAGGAGCGTCGCCGTGCCGTTGCCGCTTTCGGCGAAGCGCTCGGCGACGGTGTTGGTGGCGAGCCGCGCCGATTTCGAATTGGTCGCGCCGTTCATCAGGACGATCCGCACGCCGTCGTTCCAGCCCGGCGGCAGCCAGTGGGCGACGGCCGCCATGGTCCGCCCCCAGGATACGCCGATCAGGCCGGGATGCGGGCTGAGGGTCGCCAGATATTGCCCGGCCGCCTGGGCGACCGCGTCCTGCGCCACGATGCCGTCGCCGATCGCCGGCACGACGATCGCCTCGCGCAGCGAGAAGGTGGTCTGCAGGCGGGATTCGAGCGCCGGCAGGCGCTGCGCCCGGGGCACGATGGCGATGCGGACGATGCCGCTCTCGCGGGCGTCGCGCAGCAGCCGGCTGACCTGCCAGCGCGTCAGTCCGACCTCGCTGGCGATCTCGCTCTGCGTCCGCTCGAGGTCGTAATAGAGCTTCGCAACCTGCACCATCAGGTGCTCGCGCTGCTCGTCCTTCGACGGAAGGGGCTGTGTGGCGGTGGTCGACATGTTTCACATATGTGACTAGCGGTCACTTATGTGAAATGAAATAGGCCGGCTTGCTCCCGGAGTCAATCGGGCCGGCTTCGCAGCCGGCCCGACATGCCAGGAATCCGGGTGGGAGGCTGGAGGCGCTAGTGCGCCAGCGCGCGGACGATCGCGATCCAGGCCGGCGCGGCGAGCGCGAAGAGCAGCGTCGTCGCGATCAGCGTCGAGGATCCGAGCTCCACATAGAGCTGGTAGCGACCGGAGAGTACGATGCCGGTGAACAGCGTCGGCAGCGCGACCAGCAGCACGAGCTGCTCCAGATGGGCGCCGGAGATGCCGAAGGCCATGGCGAGCAGCAGCATCGCCGCCGGGGACAGCACCAGCTTGACGACGGTGTTCCAGATCACCTCGGCGTCGATGGTGAACTTGTGCGCCGAAAGCACGAGGCCGGCCGCGAACACGGCAAGGCCGGAATTGGCGTGCGCGATCAGGCTGAGCGGCGGCAGGAACCAGCTCGGCACGTGGATGTTCAGCAGGACCAGGACGACGGCGATCAGCGGCGACAGCACGACCGGCTGCTTGATCGCGTTGATCAGCGCGGCGCTCGGCTTTTCGCCCTGCGGCGCGATCAGGAAGATGGCGATCGGCACCATGATGACGTTGACGATCAGCGCGACGATGGCGACGGTCAGGCCCGCCTCGGCGCCATACATCGGCGACAGCACGGCGATGCCGAGGAAGCCGACCGTCGGCGCGCCGGCGACGAGGCTGGCGATGCCGCCTTCCCGGCGGTTGTGCTTGAACACGTAGATCGCCGCCGCGAAGACCACGAACTGCGAGACCAGCAGCACGATGAAGGTCGACAGCACCATGTTCCATTCGGCGAACAGCTCGGCCCGGGTCGAGCGGACGATCGACACGAACAGCACTGCCGGCAAGGCGTAGTTCAGCACCACCTTGAGCAGCGCGCCCGCCTGGTCCTGCGTGAAGGCGTTCCTCTTGCCGGAGAAATAGCCGAGCGCGAGGACGAAGAAGATCGAGACGATATCCTGGATGATCGCGGTCATGGGTTGGATTTCCAGAGGTTGGTCGACGGCGGGGCACCGGCCGGGTGCGTGGCGGTCGCGATGGCGGGGCAGGAGGGACTGGGTACTGCGGGCTCCGGCTGCCGCGCGCGGGGATGGTCGGCGGAAGCCGGGAATCGTAGTGGGCATTGCCGGAAGGATCACGCCGGCAATGCCCACCGTCGATCCATCAGGCGAAGGTGCCGCCGGGCGAGGGATCGACTGCGCCGGGCTGGCGGGCGTCCTTCACGGCGATGAGGCCGAGGATCAGCGCGATGGCCGCGGGCAGCAGGATGGCGCCGCTCTCGAGGACATAGTCGCCGACGAGGAATCCGATGCCGCCGCCGGCGGCGAAGCCAAGCAGCACCAGGAAGAAGATGCCGGACCACATCAGATTGGGCTCGCCGTCGATGCCCTGCCTCCGGAACAGCCCCTGGATCAGGAAGTTGAAGGCCATCTGCACCACGAAGGTCACCGCGACGGCGCCGTAGAGCATGCCGTGGTTCTTGTGGAAGGCATTGCCCTGCATGCCCGCCACGAAGCTGATGGCATAGGCGATGTAGTGCGCGTTGATCGGTGCCGTGGGGTCCGCGACCAGGGTGTGGGCGAAGTACCACAGCACCAGCAGCATCGCCGCCTGCAGGAACAGCACGAGGGGCGTGTAGACCTCACCCTTGCGCTGCAGCAGGGTCATGAGGATGCCGCAGAACGCGGAGCCCAGGCCGAACGCGATGACCGAGAGGAAGGGAAAAACGAACTTGTCCCATTCGCCCTGCGCGAGCCAGTAGCCGCTCTGCACCACGTTGCCGGACTGCACCGTGGCGAAGGTCTGTGCGTTGGGCAGCGTCCAGGCATTCATCGATCCGGCCATGAAGGCCAGCAGGAACCCGACGATGGGACGCTCGACGAGTGGATAGTGCGCTTTCTGAAGGTGATCGTTGATCGCGGCGTGTGCCATGTTGGCCCCAATTCATAGGCGAGAGCACGTATTCATCGAGCAAGGCCAACCCGCGCCCCGGCGCCTGCCGGAGCGTGACCGCATCGATGCATGGTTTGCGATGGATAGCCCCGGCTCAGCCGTCCGGGGCTCTCCGACAGGTCCGCGGGCCCTGGGCGGGCCCGCGGATCCGTCGAACTCAGCCCTTGACGACGGGCTGCCGGGTCGCGCGGAGCGACGACATCAGCGGATCGCCGATATCGAGATGGCCCTCGACCAGGTGCCGCGGGGTCAGGGCCAGCCAGTTGTTGAGCGAGATGTCGCGATACTTGCTCGTGTGGAACACGTTGAGGACGCGGACCGGCTCGTCGCCGATGTTCTCGATGTAGTGGGCCAGCGTCTTGGGCACGTAGCCGACATCGCCGGCGACGTAGTCGAAGGTGCGCGCATTGCTCACCGCGTCGAACACCGTCATGCGGGCCTTGCCGCTGATGTAGTACTGGATCTCGTCCGCGTCGGGATGCCAGTGGATCTCGCGCATGCCGCCCGGTTCGAGGTCGATGAACAGCGCGGCGAGGTTGGTCACTTCGAAGTTGGACGAATCCACGACCGTGGTCGCGCCGCCCGGATAGGGGGTCGAGGCGAGCTTGGAGGCGCGGAACACGTACTTGTCGGTGAAGTTCACCGCGCCGAGCTCGGCCCGGACCTGCTCCAGCGGCGGCGGAACCGGCTGACGGAAGATGTACTTCTCGGACGCGGGGATGCCCTCGAACGCCTCGACCGGAACGCCGAAATTCTTGGCCAGCACCTCGCGCGGGGTATGGGCGAAGAGCTCGGTGACGAGAAGGGTCTGGTTCTCGGAGAAATTGCCGTCATTGAAGACGAGGACGAACTCGGTGCCTTCCTCCAGGCCCTGGATCGCATGCGGGAAGCCGGCCGGGGCGAGCCACAGGTCGCCTGGCTCGAGGTCCTCGATCAGCGTCTGGCGCTGGTCGTCGATCAGGTAGAAGCGGACGCGGCCCTTGAGCACATAGGCCCACTCGGCCTCCTTGTGCCAGTGCATCTCGCGCACCACGCCGGCGGGCAGGCGCATGTCGACGATGGCCAGCTCCTTCAGCGTGCCCATCTCGCGCTGGGTGACCTCGCGCGCCCAGCCGCCGTCCTCCATGCGGGTATGGGCCATGGCGAACGGGAATTTCAGGTTCGGGATTCCGCCATTGTCCGTCTCGGGCGGCATGAAGATGTCGGGGTTCTGCGCTTCGAGTTCGGGATTGCGCGGTCCAACAATATCCGCGCCCTTGGTGCCACGGATCGGCTCTGGCAAATCGGTCATCGATAGTCCCTTTGTGAGATGAATGTTGGCGGTAGAAGAAGGTAGCCGGCACTCCTGACCGGAGAGCCGTCCGCTTGTGACGCCGCCTGCCTCGAAGGCATCCGGCCGTCCCGTCGCCGCCACTCCGCGATCTGTGGCGGGGCCGGGACGTCTGGCGACGTGATCGTGAGTTCCTACTTGCAGAGGGCGATCGTCACCTTTCGCGCGCGTTTGGAGAAAAACGCTCAACTGTAATGCCGGCTGCAATCCTGGCGCGATTTGCCAACTCATTGAGCAGGAGTCCGCACGTTTTGCGCTAGATGACAGTCAAATCGACCTTCTCGAGCATGGTTATCTATCTCGAACCGTCGCACAACTGTGTGATCGCTCGGTTGACGCGCACATTCGAGCGTGCCACTCTTCTTGTCTTGTGGCTCCTTTCAAGATTGGCCGAGATTGCTCGTAGTTGTGAGTATTTTCCGAATAAAGCCTAGTAATGAGTCTGCTTGATCTGGTTTCGACGGCGGTTGCCGGAATCTGTGCCGCAGGCGACAAGCAAGAATTGCACGCGGCCATTTACGCCGCGATCCGGTCGCTCGGCTTCGACAGTTACAATCTCGGCTGCGAGAAGCCCGCCAAGCGCGAATTCATGACCAACCCGACCTTGACGAACTGGTCGTATGACGACCTGGTTGCGTATGAGCGCGACGGCTGGACAGGGAAGGATCCGCTGCTGGCCTATGCGGCGACTGGCGGGCGCCCGCTCTACTGGGACGTGTGGACCTGGCAACGCCAGCAACGTCCGGACTACCTCGAATATGTGAAGTCCGCGGGCCTGTTCAGTGGCGTCACGGTTCCGATCGAGGCGAAGGGACCGGCGGTCAGCGCCCTGACCCTGCTCTCCTGGACCGACCGGAAGCATGACCCGGACGTGGCGCAGGCCGCGTCGATCATCGGCATGGTGGCGACGGCGCGCGCGGCGGCGCTCGGGCTGACGGCGGGGCTGTCGCTGGGGGACGGCTCGAGGCTGCGATCGCTATCGTCGCTGCAACGCGAGATCCTGAAATGGATCGCGGCCGGCAAGTCCAACTCCGAGATCGCGCTGATCGTCGGCCAGTCCAAGCGCTCGATCGACTATCACGTCATCGAGATCCTGAAGAAGCTCGGCGTCAATTCCCGGGTTCAGGCGGCGGCGATCCACGCCTCCGCCTGACACGTGCAGGCGGGCGTCAGCCGCGCGCGGCCGCGCCGTCGACGATCGTCCTGAAATAGAGATCGAGGAAGCGCGGGCCGTCGACCTCGGTGCAGATCGTGTGATCGGGCAGGCCGTCCCACACGCCCGGCGGGAAGGAGCGGGTCGAGGGCTTCTGGATCGTCTGACCGATGGCGATGCCTTCGGTGACCACCTTGATCGGTCCCGTGCGCGTGGTGAACAGGCTCGGGTCGAGCAGATAGGCGACGGCCGAGGAATCATGCACGAAGATGCCGTCGATGCCGGTCGCGGCGCGGTAGAAATCCTCGTAGACGCGCGAGATGTCCCAGCAGAACTGGCCGGCCTTGCCGGCCTTCTCGCGCAGTTCCCGCATGTAGGCCGTCGTCATCACGCATTCCTGGGTAACGTCGAGGCCGACGACGACGACCGGCCAGGCGGCGGCGAACATCTCGTCGGCGGCATGCGGGTCGCCGATGATGTTGGCCTCGGCGACGGGGCTGACATTGCCGGAATGGCCGGAATAGCCGAAGGCGCCGCCCATGATGACGATCTCCTTCACGAGGCCGGCGATGCCGGGATCCTCGCGCAGTGCCAGCGCCAGATTGGTCATTCGCCCGACGGCGACGATGGTGATCTCGTGCGGGTGCCTGCGCACCATGTCGATGATGAAGCGGTGGGCCGGCAATTCGTGCGGCTTCGAGGCGAGCGTCTCGGGGATCGGCACGTCGCCGAGGCCGTTATGGCCGTGGATGTGATGCGGCTCGTCGGCCGGCTCCAGCACCAGCGGCCGGCCGGCGCCCTGCGCCACCGGCGCGACGATGCCGAAGAGATCCTTGAGATAGAGCGCGTTGCGCGTCGTGGTCTCGATCGAGGCGTTGCCGAGCACGGTGGTGATGCCGACCAGCTCGATCGCCGGCGCATATTCGAGGAACAGCAGCGCCATCGCGTCGTCGATGCCTGGATCGGTGTCGTAGATGACCTTGATGGGCGTGGGGCTGGCGGCGGTGTGGGGCATTCTCGGTCCTGATGGTCTGAACTCTGTCGGCGCAGGATCCAGCATATCGCCATGGCCGAACAGGGGCGGCGACGTCGCTCCGGCGCTTTTCCAGACTTCGATGCAATTCCATGCAGAATGATCGTCAATCGCGGAAATGTGATCAAATCGATCAATATTGCCAGGCCGACATTCCCGTCTTGATCGCGGGAATACAGCGCCGATAATGGCCGACAGCAAGGGAAATGTGATCAATATGATCAAGACGAAGCGCGAAGACCGGATCCTCGAGATCCTCGGCCAGGCGGGCGAGGAGGTCTCCGTGCTGGAGATCGCGCAGCGCATCGGCCGCGTCTCCAGCGTGACGATCCGCCGGGACATCGTTCGCCTGGCCGAGGAGGGCCGGATCGAGCGCACCCATGGCGGCGCGCTGCTGCCGGCGGCCTCCGCCGAGGAGGCCGAGGCCACCCCGATGCCGCGTGAAAACGCGCTGCAGGACGAGATCGAGGGCGTCGACGCCATCGTGCTGCCGCCGATCGGCGGGCGCGGCGCCGATACCCTCAGGATGCTGGCGAAGCGGCGGCGCATTCCCTTCCTTGCCGAATCCTCGCCGCAGGAAGGCGGCGTCTATCTCGGCCCGGACAATTTCACCGCCGGGCGCGAACTCGGCCGCGCGGCGGGCAAGATGCTCTCCGGCGCGTTTCCCGAGGCGCGCGTTCTGCTGGTCTCGCTCGAAAGCCTGCCCAACACGCGCGCCCGCTGCGACGGCTTCGTCAAGGGCTTCGGCGAGACGTTTGCCGGTGCCGTGCGGCCCTGGCGGATCGACGGCCAGGGCAGCTTCCGCATCGCGCTCCGCGCCAGCCTCGACGCCTTCGCCGCCTATCCCGACATCAACGCGATCTTCGGCGTTAACGATCATTCCGTGCTGGCGGCGATCGAGGCCTCCGACAAGGCCAGCGCCGGCGATGTCAGCGCGTTCTCGGTCGGCGGCGAGGGCGCGGCGCTGTTCGACGCCCTGGCGTCGCGTGGAAAACTGAAGGCGACGGCGGCGCTGTTCCCGGAGATCGTCGGCATCCGCGCCGTCGAGACGCTGGCCGGGGCGCTGCATGGCAGCCCGATGCCGGACGAGATCCGCACGCCGCATGTCGTCGTCACGCCGGAGACGCTCGACCGCTATTACCGCAAGGCCGGCACCGGTTGGGTGCTGGCGCCGGAAGCCGAGGCGGCGATCCTCGGCCAGGCGGCGCGGCCGGCCTTCGTCCGCTCGGTCGGCGCGCGCCGCGCCATCGGTTTCGTGCCGCATTATCCGGCGCATGACTGGTACCGCAACATGGCGCGCGCCATGCGCGAGCGGGCCGAGGCGCTCGGCTTCGAGCTGAAGATCGCAGCGCCGCAGTCCGGCATCGCGCGCGAGATCGCCGCGATCCGCCGGCTGATCGCGCGGAGCGCGGCCAGCCTCGTGCGGCCGGGCGACACCATCCTGATCAATGGCGGCCCGCTGTCGATCCTGCTCGCCGACGAACTGGTCGGGCGCCGCGACATCACCGTCGTCACCAACGCCGTCGACGTCATGGAGCGCCTCTCCGGGCGGCCTGGGCTGAAGCTGATCATGACCAGCGGCGAGTACCAGGCCAGGGATCGCTGCCTCGTCGGGCCGAGCCTCGGCGCGCTGTTCGAGACGATGCGGGTCGATCGCGCCTTTCTCTCGGTCGACGGCATCTCGCCGCATTTCGGCCCGTCGGCGACGGACGAGCGGCTGGCGCTCGCCGCCCGGCGTTTCGTCGACGCCTCGCGCGAGGTGGTGGTGATGGCCGATCATTCGCTGGTCGGGGTCGAGGCCAGCCACCGCATCGCCGGCCTCGGCGCCGTCGACGACATGATCACGGATTCCGCCTCGCTGCCGGCGGATCGGCTCGCATTCGCCTCGCTCGGCATGCGCATCACGCTCGCCGACGAAGAGCCGGAGGAGGTGGCGGCGCCCCGCAACGACCGGCCGGCCGGGGACAGGAAGACGGCCTAGCCAGCCGGACCGAACGCACACGCATTTTCGAAGAGTGACTGGGAGGGAACCATCATGAAGAAACTGCTTCTCGCCGCGACCATGCTCGCGGGCCTGACGCCCGCGGCCTTCGCGCAGGAGACGATCACGCTGAAGTTCTGGGACAACCAGCAGACCGAATCCGGCCTGAGCCAGTACCAGCAGGAAGCCGTCAAGCGCTTCGAGGCCGAGAATCCCGGCATCAAGATCGAAGTGACGACCATCCCCTATCCGGAGTTCCAGCAGCGCCTGCTGACGGCCGTTCAGGGCGGCAATGCCCCCGACGTCTCGACCGTCGACCAGATCTGGCAGGGCGCCTTCGCCGAGGCCGGCGCGATCGCCGCGCTCGACGAGCAGGCGAAGGCCGCCGGCGTCTCGTCCGACACCTTCTTCAAGGGCGCCTGGGATTCGGCCAACTACAACGGCAAGCTCTATGGCATCCCGTTCAATGTCGACGTCTGGCAGTTCTCCTTCCTGAACAACGCGCTGTTCAAGGTAGCCGGCATCGACCCGGCGTCGATCACGACCTGGGACGGCTTGAAGGCGGCGGCCGAGAAGCTGACCGACCCGGCCAAGGGCAAGTATGGCGTCGGCCTGTTCGGCCACAAGGGCGAAGACACCGTCGTCGTCATGAACTCCTTCATCTTCTCGAATGGCGGCAAGGTGCTGGACGCGGACGGCAAATGCGCGCTCGCCAGCAAGGAATCGGTCGAGGCGCTCACCTATCTGCAGTCGCTGGTACCGTTCGCGCCGAAGGGCATCCTGAACGCGTCCTCGGGCGACATGCGCGAGCTGTTCCTGAACGGCTCGCTCGGCGTCGAATTCTGGCCGGCGCTGGAGCAGCCGACGCTGCAGAAGTCGAAGATCGACTGGGACTTCGAGAACGGCACGGCGCCATCCGGCAAGACCCCTGTCGGCACCTATGGCGGCTGGAACCTCGTCGTCTATCAGTCGTCGCCGCATCAGGAAGCCGCCTGGAAGTTCATCCAGTTCCTGACCAAGGAAGACGTCAACGGCGCCGTGGTCGACCTGATCCCGGCCAACGTCAAGGCGGCCAAGACCTTCCTGGAGGCGAACCGCAAGGGCGCCGACAAGATCATGACGCATCTGGAAAACGCCCAGGCGCGTCCGCTCTCGGCCCGCTATCTGGAAGTCTCCGACATCCAGGTGACCTTGGCGCAGGACGTCTATTCCGGCGCCAACCCGGCAGAGGCCGCGCAGAAGGCCTGCGCCGCCATCGACGGGCTGAACTGAGACCTGGCGCCGGGCACGCTTCGCAGCTGCCCGGCCGCTTCCCGCTCCGTCATCCCCGCGAAAGCGGGGATCCATAAAGGCCTGAGACGCCTCAGGCTGAACGGATCCCGGGTCAAGCCCGGGATGACGCCATACCTGCGTCCGGCACGCCTATATCGAAAAGAAAAAACCATGCTGAAACGCGATCGCTGGCTCACCTGGATCTTCGTGACGCCGGCCGTCCTGCTGGTCGCGGTGCTGATGTATTACCCGATGATCGGCACGGTCATCGAGAGCCTCTACTCGACCTCCTTCATCAACCCGACGCCGAAATTCGTCGGGCTCGCCGTCTACCAGAAGATCTTCGGCAGCGCCGATTTCGCGCAGATCGTCTGGAATTCGCTTGTCTGGACGGTCGCCGTCGTGGTGCTGCAGAACGGCTTCGGCTTCCTCTGCGCGCTGCTGCTCAATCAGAAGCTGCCCGGCCAGGGCCTGATGCGCTCGCTCGTGCTGCTGCCCTGGGTGCTGCCCGGCGTCGTCGCCGCCATCCTGTGGCGCTTCATGTACGACCCGCAGCTCGGCCTCATCAATTCCTTCCTGATCAGCGCCGGCTTCGGCGATCAGGGCCTCGCCTGGCTCGCCGACAGTTCGACCGCCATGGCCGCCGCCGTCATCGCCGCCGTCTGGAAGGGCTTTCCGTTCTCGACCGTCGTCTTTCTCGCCGCCCTGCAGAATGTCGAGGCCGAGCAGATCGAGGCCGCCAAGATGGACGGCGCCAGCGCCACGCGCCGGCTCTGGCACGTCGTGCTGCCGTCGATGAAGGAAGTGATCGCCATCAATTTCATCCTGACCACCATCCTGACCTTCAATTATTTCGACATGATCTGGGTACTGACCCGCGGCGGGCCGCAGAATTCGACGCATATCTTCCCGACCAAGATCTACGAGCTCGGCTTCGGCCAGTTCCGCTTCGGCGAGGCGGCCGGATACGGCGTCGTCTCGATCGTCGTGCTGGCGCTGCTGATCACGCTCTATTTCCTCACCCAGCGCGGCGGCCGGAGGGCAGAGGCATGACCCCGTCCCGTTCTGCCCGCCTGCTGCTGCTCCTGTTGCAACTCGGCCTTTGCATCGTCATCCTGCTGCCGTTCTTCTGGATGGTGTCGGTGTCGCTGAAGCCGGCCGCCGAGCCCTTCGCCATTCCGGCGCGGCTCTGGCCCGAGAACCCGACCTTCGAGAACTATCTGACGGCGTTCCGCCCAGAATTCCGGACCTACTTCCTCAACTCGGTGGTCGTCTCGCTGTCGACCGTGGTGATCACCGTGACGCTGGCGCTGTTCGCCGCCTATTCGTTCACCCGGTCGCAGATGCGGCTCCTGTCGCTCCTGATGGTGCTCGTCATCGTGGCGCAGATGTTCCCGGCCAGCGCCATCATCATCCCGATCTACAAGATGATGAAGGCGGCGGACCTGCTGAACACCTACACCTCGCTGATCCTCGCCTATGTGACGGTGACGCTGCCAGTGGCGATCTGGATGCTGCGCGGCTTCCTGGCGCGCCTGCCGGTGGCGCTGGAGGAGGCGGCGGCGATCGACGGCGCCGGGCCGTTCAGGATCTTCTTCCTGATCATCCTGCCTCTCTGCAAACCGGGCATCGTCGCCACCGCCGTCTTCGTGCTGATCGTTACCTGGCAGGAATTCCTGTTCGCGCTCTCCTTCACCTCGACAAAGGACATGCGCACGCTTCCCGTCGGCATGAACGATTTCATCGGCCAGTACGGCATCCGCTATGGCGAGCTGATGGCGAGCTCGGTGCTGATCTCGGTGCCGGTCATCGCCGTCTTCTTCCTCCTGCAACGCCAGTTCGTCGCCGGGCTTACTGCCGGCGCCGTGAAAGGCTGAACGATGTCCGAACGCATGTCCGAACCTTTGGTCCTTCGCGACGATATCGAGCCCGGCATCGTCCGGCTCACCTTCAACCGGCCCGACAAGCTCAACGCGCTGTCGACGCCGCTGATGCGAGAGTTCGAGGCGCATCTGGACGCGATCGCCACGGACCCGGCCGTGCGCGTGGTCATTTTGGCCGGCGCTGGCGAAAAGGCCTTCGTCGCCGGCGCCGATATCGCCGAATATCGCGGCAACCGGCGGGCCGAGTTCATCGCCTACCAATTGGAAAGCCGGCGTATCTTCGACAAGCTGGAAGCGCTGGCAAAGCCGACCATCGCCGGGATCCGCGGCTATGCGCTCGGCGGCGGCTTCGAGATCGCGCTCTGCTGCGATGTCATCCTGTGCGCCGCGAGCGCCCGCCTCGGCCTGCCGGAGGGGCTGCTCGGCCTGTCGCCCGGCGGCGGCGGCACGCAGCGCCTGACCCGCGTCGTCGGCCGTGTCGTCGCCTCCGACATGATGCTGGCGGCGCGCCGCATCACCGGCGAGCGCGCCTACCAGCTCGGCCTCGCGGCCGAATGCGTCGCCGACGACGCGCTGATGGAAACCGCGCTCGGCCGCGCCCGCGCCATGCTCAAGGTGGCACCGCTGGCGCAGGCCGAGATGAAGCGGCTGATCCGCCAGGGCCCCGACGCGGCGCTGCCGGTGGCGCAGGGCTTCGAGCAGGAAGTGCTGTTCCGCCTTTACGGCACGGCGGACGGCCAGGAGGGCATTGATGCCTTCCTCGACAAACGTGATCCGGTCTTCAAGGGAATATGACGATGCGTGGAACCGAACTTTCCGGACGGGTGGCCGTCGTCACCGGCGCCGCCATGGGCATCGGCCGCGCCTCCGCCGAGGCGCTGGCGCGGGAAGGCGCCGCCGTCGTGGTGGCCGACATCGACGAGGCGGCGGGCGCGGCGACGGCGGCGGGCCTCCGGGCTTCGGGCGCCGAGGCATTGTTCGTGCGCACCGACGTCGCCAGCATGGCCGACATGCAGGCGATGGCGGCGGCGGCGGTCGAGGCCTTCGGCGGCATCGACATCCTCGTCAACAACGCCGCGCGGGCGATCGGCGGCGTCGTCGACGAGATCGACGAGGAGAGCTGGAACACGGTCATCACCACCAATCTCTCCAGCGTCTGGCGCGGCATGCGCGTCTGCGTCCCCGAGATGCGCAAGCGCGGCAAGGGCGCCGTCGTCAACATGTCTTCGGTGCAGTCGCTCGCCGGCTTCAAGGGCTGGGCGGCCTATGCGGCGGCGAAGGGCGGCATCAACGCGCTGACCCAGCAGGCGGCGATCGACCTCGCCCCGCATGGCATCCGCGTCAACGCGGTCGCGCCCGGCACGATCATGACGCCCTTGAACGAGAAGATCTTCGCCACCCATCCCGACCCGCAGGGACTGATCGCCAGCTGGAACAACGCCCACCCGCTCGGCCGCTTTGGAGAAGCGCCGGAAGTTGGCGAAGCGGTCTTGTTCCTGGCGAGCGATCGGGCTTCCTTCATCACGGGAGAGATCCTGCGCGTCGACGGAGGCCTCGTCGTCCGGGGCGAGTGACGCGCAACCGACATCACGGGAAGGAAGCGGAATGAGCGACGGGAATTTCCACACCATCGAGGCGAAGGGCGTCCGCGCGACGCTCGATCTCCGGGGCGGCCATGTCCGCGTCTTCGCGGTCATGCAGGACGGCCGCCAGGTCGAGCCGCTGCACACGGCGCCCTGGGTCAACGACAAGGCGATCGTCGAGGACGAGACGATCGACGCCAATCTCCGCTTCCTCTCCGGCGACTTCTTCTGCGCGCCGTTCTCGACCAGCGACATCGAGGTGACGACGCTGCATGGCTGGCCGGCCAATTCGCCCTGGAAGCTCGTCGACGTGACGGCGCTGCCCGAGGGCGGCCAGACGGCGCGCTACGAGCTTCTGAAGCGCGTGCAGGGCGCCCGCCTGGTCAAGGAGTTCACCGTCCGCGACGGCCACCCCTTCCTCTATGAGCGGCACGTCTTCATCGGCGGCGAGGGCGACATCCCCGTCGCCAACCACGCCATGACCCGCTTCGACGGCGGCGGCCGGCTCTCCTTCTCGCCGAAGCGCTACGGCACGACGCCGGAAACCGCGATCGAGGCCGATCCCTCGCGGGGCCGCTCGCTGCTCGCCTATCCCGCGCGCTTCACCGATCTGACCAAGGCGCCGCGCGCCGACGGCGCGACGGCCGACCTCACCAGCTATCCGTTCGGATCGCGGCACGAGGATTTCCTGTCGCTGGTCGAGGAGCCGTCGAACCCGCTCGGCTGGGCGGCGGCGGTCCGGCCGGACAAGCGCGACATCTTCCTGTCGCTGAAGAACCCGGCCGACTACCCGATCACGATGATGTGGTTCTCGAATGGCGGCCGCGACTATCAGCCGTGGAACGGCCGCCATGTCGGCGTCCTCGGCCTCGAGGAGGGCCGCACCTATGCCGGTCACGGCCACAAGGCGTCGATCGCGCCGAACCCGTGGTCGGAGGAGGGCATCCCGACATTCCTGAGCCTCGATCCGGCCGGCGAGGTCGATGTCCGCAACGTCATCGGCGGCGTCGCGCTGCCGGAGGGCTGGACGCGCGTGGCCTCGGTCGAGGCGGGCGGTTCGGAACTCGTCCTCAAGGACGAGGGCGGCGACAGCCTTACTGTGCCCTATGACGCGGCGTTCCTGACGCGGGGCGCGTGATGGCGGGCGCGGCGATGCATCACGGCTTCACCACGGGTGGGCCGACGGTTCTGCCGGCGGAGCGGGCGAGCGTGCTCTTCGACGGCATCTTCTCGTCGCCGCGCCTGCAGCATCCCGAGGGCGTCGCGGTCGGTCCGGACGGCTGGGTCTGGGCCGGCAGCGAGAACGGCCAGATGCTGCGCATCGCGCCGGACGGTTCTTCGATCGAGGAGGTCGCCTCGACGGGCGGCTTCCTGCTCGGCCTCGCCTTCGACGGCGACCGGGCGCTGTTCGCCTGCGATTCCCGCCATCGCGCGGTTTTCCGCCTCGATCTCGCCGATCGGTCGCTCGCGCGTTTCACCGCGCCCGGCATCGAGGTTCCGAACTACGCGGTCGTCGATCGCGCGCGCGGCCGGCTTTATGTCTCCGACACGCGGGCGCCAAGCGATCCCGGCCCGTCGATCTGGTCCTATGATCTCGACAGCGGCGATGGCGCGGTCTGGCATGGCGGTCCGTTCGACTTCGCCAACGGCATGGCGCTCTCGCCGGAAGGCGACGCGCTCCTCCTCTGCGAGACCTTCGCCCGCCGCATCACCCGCATCGCGATTTCGGCGGATGGCTCGGCCGGCGCGGCGACGACATGGTCGAGCGACCTGCCCGGCCTGCCGGACGGCCTCGCCTTCGACGATTCCGGCGCGCTGTTCGTCGGCTGCTACGAGCCGTCGCGTGTCCTCCGCATCCCGACGGGCGGTGGTGCGGCGGAAATCTACATCGAGGACGCGACCGCGCATGTCCTCGCCCATCCGACCAACATCGCCTTCGACGGCGCCGCCCTCTACACGGCCAATCTCGGCCGCTGGCACGTGACGAGGATCGAGACGGACACGACCGGAACGCCGCTCTGGCGGCGAAGCCGGGAGGCAAAAGACTAGCCCCGGGCCGTCCGCGAGGCGGGCGGCCGAACGACGAGTGTGAGGAACCGACCATGACCGCCGCCAAGGCCCTCCAGGACGTCACCGTCCTGGATCTCAGCCATCTCCTGCAGGGCCCCTTCGCCACCCAGCTGCTCGCCGACATGGGCGCCAACGTCATCAAGGTCGAGCGGCCGGGGCAGGGCGACCTGTTCCGCACGCTCACCTTCAACAATCGCTGGGTCGGCGGCACCGAGAGCCCGAACTTCCTCGCCTGGAACCGCAACAAGCGCTCGCTGGCGCTCGATCTGAAGGCGCCCGAGGCGAAGGAGATCCTCTACAAGATCGCCGAGACGGCCGATGTCGTGGTGCAGAATTTCCGCCCCGGCGTGCTGGAGCGGCTCGGCTTCGGCTATGCCGATTTCGCCAGGATCAATCCGCGCATCATCTATTGCTCGGGCTCCGGCTATGGCGACAGCGGCCCGTATCTCGCGCGTCCCGGCCAGGACATGCTGATCCAGGGCCTGACCGGCATCGCGGCGGCGACCGGTCGCGGCGACGGCCCGCCGGTTCCGGTCGGCTCCGGCTTCTCCGATCAGGTCGGCGCCATGAACATGGTCTACGGCATCCTCTCCGCGCTCTACTGGCGCGAGCGCTCCGGCGAGGGCCAGGAGATCAAGGTCGACCTGCTCTCGGCCATGCTGGCGCATCAGGGCCAGGAAATGCTGATGGCGATGAATTTCCGGCAGGATTTCGTGCGGCCCAATTCCGGCATCGGCCATCCCGGCATGGATGCGCCCTTCGGCGTCTATCCGACCTCGGATGGCTGGGTGACGGTGGCGATGAGCCCGTTCAAGCGCTTTGTCGGCGTGCTCGGCGACGACAGCCTGCTCGTCTACGACAACCCGAAGGACCTGTTCGACAAGCGCGACGAGATCTGGGAGAAGCTCGCCGCGCTGACCAGGGGCTGGACGACGGCCGATCTGATGCAGGCGCTGCTCGCCGTCGACATCTGGTGCGGCGAGGTGAAGACGCATCTGCAGGCCGAGCAGGACCCGCAGGTGAAGCACATCGGCGCGATCACCAGCTACGAGCACCCCACCGCTGGCACGGTCAAGGTGGTGGCGCCGGCCGTGAAGATGTCGAAGACGCCGTCCGAGATCGAGCGCCCGGCGCCGCGCATCGGCGAGCATTCGCGCGAGATCCTCGCCGAGTTCGGTTTCGATGCCGCGACGGTGGACGGCTTTATCGCCAGGGGATCGGTCGCCGAGGTTAAGTAGGCGCTCCGTCTCATGCTGTGAAGAAGGACCCATGACCGGTGTCGGGCATGGGTCTTTTCTTTTCTTGCCCTACCTCGCCTCGCGTGCCCGGACGATCCGAGCGACCCGGAGGTCGAGGGCCGGGGGGCACCAATCGCCTGCGCGCCGCCACCGTCCATAGGCGGGATGCGGTGCATGCTGATCTGATCTTGAGGGAAACCAATGCGTTAGATCGGCTTTGGTCAGTATAGATATCAAAATTACACGAATTATTGTACGATGACGCTACTGTCTATTCTTGTCACCTTCTATGCGAAGGGTGCAGTTTCCAGCTTCGCAACTTACCCGTAAGAGGGGGTATCGGTGCAGGTTGTCAAGATGGAGGAAATGGGAAATGCACCGTGCAACTCTAATTTTAGCGGCTATCGCGATCGTTTCCACAAACGCTCTCACCGCCGATGCCAAGAACAAAGGAACCCTTCCCAAGGGATCTACCCCGCTATCTGCCGAAGAGGCGCATAAATTCTATGCCGGAAAGACGATCGATTTTAAGGAATACAAATATTATTTTGCAGATGATGGGACTCTTTATGGGGTGGATAGCAAAAAGACTATCTTCTCTGAAGGGGTCTGGAAGGTGAATGGAAACGAAGTTTGCATGGATACGACTTGGCGTGGCAAGAATAGGTCCGACAAGCCTTATCTATATATTCGTTGCACCAAATTATATAATAGTAAAGGCAAGATCTGGAATGTAATGACAAAACCGAATGATCAGTATGTTGGAAATACCGACATGGAAGAGGCAAAGAAGCTACGAAAAGGCGACAGGGTTTCTGCGACCGTCGCGAAGCTGAAGACGGCGTATGGCTACTAGCCCCGTCACCTCGACCAGAGGGGCCGCCCTCTCCGGCGGCTTCCCTGACGGCGGCAGTTTGCGGCCGGGCCCTTTCAACGCTGAGCTTCGCGTCGCATCTCGAAAGGGCCCGATCCGGCCGGGCTCGATTGCCTAGTACCGCTCGCCGATCTTCTCAACCGGTGGAGCCAGGTTTTGCCGGCACATCGCCCAAGACGGCGGACGCGTGCAGGCGCCCGCCGTTTGCGTTGGAGCTTTGCTCCGACCTCGTCCGCCTTACTTCAGCGCGCCGGCGGTCAGGCCGCTGACGATCTTGCGCTGCAGGAGCATGAACACGATGACGATCGGCGTCACATAGATCACCGCGTAGGTCATGATGCCGTTCCAGTCGGTGGTGTTCGGGCCCATGAAGTTCATCAGGCCGACGGTCGCCGTCTGCAGGTCCTCCTGCGAGATCATCGTGCGCGAATAGACATATTCCCCGAAGGACTGCAGGAAGATCAGCACCGAGGTGACGAGGATGCCGTTGCGGGCGAGCGGCACGATGATGCGGAAGAAGGCGGCGATGCGAGAGGCGCCGTCGACGCGGGCCGCCTCCTCGAGCTCCTTGGGGATCTGCATGAACGAGGTGCGGCAGAGCACGATGTAGAGCGGCAGCACCTTGGCCGTCTGGGCGAGCACGACGGCGAAGCGGGGCGTCGCGATCAGACCGAGCTGATTGAACAGGACGAAGATCGGCGTCGCCATCAGCGAGGGCGGCAGCACCTGCATCATCAGGATCAGGAACAGGACGATGTCCATCCAGACATTGCGGACGCGGGCGAGCGCATAGGCGCAGCCCGTGCCGAAGACGGCGGCCAGCACCGTGGTCCCGGTGGCGATCAGCAGCGAGTTCCACAGATAGGTGTCCATCTTCTTCTCGACGAACACGCGGGCGAAGTTGAACTGCGGATCGCTCGGCCAGAAGCTCGGCGGATAGGTGAAGGTCTCCGACGACGGCTTGAAGGCGGTCAGATACATCCAGTAGAGCGGGAACAGGTAGACCGCCAGGAAGCAGAGCGCGATGGCGAGGAGGACGTAGCGTTTCATGGGTCTCTCTCCTCAGGCCCGATGCTCTTGGCGCGTCGAGCGCACATACAGGAAGGCGACGACGATGACGAAGCCGAGCATCAGCACCGAGACGGCGCTGCCGGTGGCGATGTCGTAGTTCTGGAACGACAGCTGCCAGGACCAGTACTGCGCGACGTTCGAGGAGTTGGCCGGGCCGCCCTGGGTGAGCGAGGCGAACAGGTCGAACTGCTGCAGCGTGAAGATGATGCCGAGGCACGTCACCGCGCCGATGGTCGAGCGCATCATCGGCAGCGTCATGTAGAAGAAGCGCTTCCAGGCGCCCGCGCCATCCAGCGCCGCCGCCTCGTACATGTCCTTCGGGATGCCGGCGAGGCCGACCGAGAGCAGGATCATGTTGAACGGGATGCCGAGCCAGATATTGGCCAGGACGACCGAATAGAGCGAGAGGGCCGGCGTCGACAGCCAGAAGATCTTCTCGTTGATCAGGCCGGACGAGATCAGCAGGTAGTTCAGCACGCCGAAATCGCCGGCGAAGATCCACTTCCAGATCGCGCCGGCCACCAGCGCCGGGATGATCCAGGCGGCGAGGAACAGGCCGCGCAGATAGCTCGCGCCGAGGAAATCCTGCTGGAAGAACAGCGCCAGGCCGAAGCCGATGGCGAGCTGGAAGACGATGCTGAGCCCCACGAAGACCGCGGTGTTCGACATGATCGGCCAGAAATCGGGATTGCTGAACAGCGTCTGGTAGTTCGCGAGGCCGACGAAGGGCCGGATCAGCGAGGCGAGACTGAACATGTCCACCTCCTGGAACGACATCGCGATGTTGTAGATCAGCGGGAAGGCCGAGAAGACGAACAGATAGGCCAGAGCCATCAGGGCCAGCAGGCCGTCGAACCCTCGACCGTCGCGAATGCTGCGCAGAAGAGCTGACATCGGCTTGCTCCCAGGAGGACGAAACGGTGGTGAAAACGGGGGCGCCGGGCTCCGGGCCTGGAGCGTCGCGGGCGCGTGAGGAGACGGACCGGAATTCCAGCGGGACCTGCCCGCTGGAACCCCGGTCCGGGATCGTGTCGGTTACTTCTTGAGGATCGTGTCGATCTTCGCCTGGGCCTGGGTGAGGGCCGTCTTGGCGTCGGACTTGTGCGTCAGCGCCTGCTGGATCGCCGTCGAGATCGGCGACGAGATCTTCGCCCAGTCAGGCGAGGGGCCGCGGGCGCGGGCGTTCTGCATCGATTCGACGAAGATCGCATAGGCTTCCGGCCACTTCGGATCCTTCACCTCGACCGGATAGGACGGCACGAAGCCGAACTCGTTCCAGACGCGCGGCATCTGCGAATAGAGGTATTCGAGGAAGAGGAAGGCTTCCTTCGGATGCTTGGTCGCGGCGAAGATGGCGTTGTTGCCCTCGCCGAGAGCGGAGGCCGGCTTGTCGCCGATGTTCCAGACCGGCAGGGTGGCGACGCGGAAGTCGAACTTGGCGTCCTTCGACATGCGCGGCAGCTCCCACGGGCCGGAAATGGCCATGGCGGCGTTCTGCGCATTGAAGGTCGCGGTCGAATCGTACTGGCTGCGGATCAGCGTGTCGGGCGAGGCCACCTTCTCGTCGATGATCTTCTGCCAGAGTTCCAGCGCCTTGACGGCGCCATCGGCGGCGATGTTGTCATAGTCCGCGCCGGCCGACTGGGCCCAGGGCAGGAACTGGAACGTGCCCTCTTCATTGCCGCTCGCCGAGAAGGCGAGGCCGTAGACGTTCTTGGACGGGTCCGTCAGCTTCTTGGCGGTCTCGTAGAGCTCCTGCCAGGTCTGCGGCGGCTTGTCCGGGTCGAGGCCGGCGGCCTTGAACATGTCGGCGTTGTAGTAGAGCGCGAGCGTGTTGGAGCCGCGCGGCAGGCCGTAGATCTTGCCGTCCCAGGTGATGGTCGAGAGCGGGCCCGGATAGATCTTCGAGGGGTCGACGATCTTCGATTCGGCGAGATAGGGCGTGATGTCGAGCAGCGCGCCCTTCGACGACAGGAACTGCATGTTCGGATTGTCGACATAGCCGATGTCCGGCGTCGTGCCGGTCGCCACGGCGCGCATCATGTCGTTCGCCCAGTCGGCGAATTCGACGCGCTTGATGTTGATCTTGATCTCCGGATGCAGCTTCTGGAACTCATCCGCCATCACATAGACGTAGCCGGGATCGGCCTGGCGGTCGATCGTCCAGACGTTGAGCTCGACAGGCTCCGCCGATGCGGCGGCGCTCATGGCCAGAGCGCCGGCGGCGCCCAGAAGAAGGGTCTTTGCAATATTCGCCATCGTTTCCTCCATGGTGGCGATCAAACGAACCCACGCTCCTCCGGCGTGGCGGGGCAGGGCCCCGGCAGTCCCGCCGGAATCCGGCGGGGGCAGTGCTGTGCGGCCTGGCGAGGGATCAGGTCGGATTGGGGATGAAGGCCATGCCGCCGCGGGCTTCCTTCAGGAAGTTGAGCGACTTGACCTGGCCGGTCATCTCGAGCGCGTTGCGATAGACCGGATCATGCCAGCCCTCGATGTCGATCGTGCCGGTGTAGCCGGCCAGGCGCAGCTCGCTGATGATCCGCGTCCAGTCGCTGTCGCCGAAGCCGGGCGAGCGCATCTGCACGAAGGGATACTTGCCGAACACGCCGCTCTCGCGGATGACGTCCCAGCGGATGGTCGCGTCCTTGCCGTGCACGTGGAAGATCTTCGGCGCCCATTTGCGGATCTGCGGGATCGGGTCGATCAGATAGACCATCTGATGGCACGGCTCCCACTCGAGGCCGATATTGTCGTCCGGCGTCTCGTTGAAGATCAGTTCCCAGGCGTCGGGATTGTGGGCGATGTTCCAGTCGCCGGTCGCCCAGTTGCCGTCCATGGCGCAATTCTCGAAGGCGAGGCGGACGCCCTTGTCGGCGGCGCGCTTGGCAAGCTCGCTCCACACTTCCTTGTAGCGCGGCAGGCTCTCCTCGATCGACTTGCCGCGGATGCGGCCGGTGAAGCCGGCGATCGTCTTGGCGCCGAAGAGATGCGCGTTGTCGATCAGCGTCTTCCAGCCTTCCAGCGTCTCGCGGTCGATGTCGGTGGTCTCGAGCGGGTTGCCGAACATGCCGAGCGTGTCGATCTTGACGTCGGCGTCGCCGATCGCCTCCTTCAGCTCGGCGGCGAGCTTCGGAATGTTCTTGCCGCCGAGGGTCTGCCAGAAGAAGGGCTCGATCGACTCGAAGCCGAGCGGCAGGATCTGGCGCACATAGGCGGCCGGATCGGGCAGGTTGCCCTTAATCATCGTGCCGATGCGGATGTCGAGGACGGGATTGGTGGTCACGGCGTCATTCCTTCAGATCGAAATTTCGATGCGGCGTCCGGTTTCGGCGCTCTCGATCGCGCCGAACACCATGGCGAGGCTCTTGATGTTCTGGTGGCCGACGGTTTCCGGCTCGGCCCCGCCGCGCGTCGCGGCGATGAAATCCTGCATGACCCCGAGGTGGCCACCGGTCCGGTCGGACGTGCCGAGGGGAGGAATCTCGGTGGCGGCCACCTCGGAGAAGAGGCCTGAGATCGGCTTGCCATTTCCTTGGCCCGCGACCTCGGCGCGGATGTCCTGATGCCCGTCCCAGACGAGCGTGCCCTTGGTGCCGACGATGCGCCAGGCGGATTCCCAGCTCGTCATCAAGCCGTCGGCGCACCAGCTGCCGCGATAGTTGAAGATCACGCCGTCGCCGAGCTCGAAGATCGCCGCGGCCGAGGAGCCCTGCTTGTACCAGGAGTTCTTCGGGTTCCATTCGCGGCAATAGACGGCTTCCGGCGCCGTGCCCGACATGAAGCGGGCGGCATCGAAGGTGTGGATCGCCATGTCGAGCAGCAGCACATGGTCCATCTGCTCGCGGAAGCCGCCGAAATGCGGGGCGAGGAAGAAATCGCAATGGATCGAGGTGACGTCGCCGATCGCGCCCTGTTCGATGGCGCCGCGGATCCGGCGCACGCCTTCCAGATAACGGCGGTTCTGCACGACGACATGCAGCTTGCCGGCGGCGCGGGCGCGGGCGATCAGGTCGCGCGCCTGGTCGAGCGTCTCGGCCATCGGCTTCTCCGACAGCACGTGGCAGCCGGCGGCGAGCGCGGTCGAGACGATCGCGTGGCGGGCGGCGGGGATGACGACGTCGAAGACGATGTCCGGCTTCGCCTCGGCGATCAGCGCCTCGATCGAGGTGGCGATGACGATGTCGGTCAGCCCGAACTCGGCCGCGCGGGCCCGCGCGGCATCCGGGTTGATGTCGGCGAGGCCGACGATTTCGAGACCTTCGATGGTCTTGGCGGCTTCGAGCCAGGCACGGCTCATGGCTCCGCAACCGATCAGGACGGCGCGCTGCATTCCACTGCTCCTCCCACGGCCCCCTATCCTCATTTGTTGCGCCGCAAACGTTTACGATGCAGCGCAATGAGGCCGTAAACGTTTACGATGACACCTGATTGAGGTACGCTTGTCAAGATGCGGAATATGACGGCGCAAGGCGGAGTTCGCGAACCGATATGCCGGCGGCGTCGAAAATGATGTACGCAAGGCTGCCGAGAGGCGGTCTGAGGGGGAGACGGATTCCGTGAGTATCAAGGCGCTGGCCCATGAGCTGAACATCTCGATCGGGACGGTGTCGCGCGCGCTGAACGGCCGCGCCGACGTCAACCCCGAGACGCGCAAACGGGTGCTCGCCGCGGCCCAGGCGATGGGCTATGTGCCGAACCAGTCCGGCCGCAGCCTGCGCCAGGGCACGACCAACGTCATCGGCTTCACCATGGAGACCAATGTCGAAACCCGGACCCAGGGCGACACGTTCTTCATGAGCGTGTTCGACGGCGTGCAGACCGTCTTCGCGCGCCACAAGCTCGACCTCGTGGTGCTGCCCTGTTCGTCGGACGACGATCCGTTCGACCATCTCCGCCGCGTCGTCTCGCGCCAGTTCGCCGACGGGCTGATCCTGTCGGCGACCCAGCGAACCGATCCGCGCATCGATTTCCTGATCGAGCGCGGCATCCCCTTCGTCACGCTGGGCCGCAGCCTGTCGGGGGGCGGGCATTCGTGGATCGACATGGATTTCGAGGGCATCGCGGCGCAGTCCGTGGCGCGGCTGGTCGCCCGTGGTCATCGCCGCATCGCGCTCGCCAACACGGAGCGCGGCATCAATCTGAGCTATGTGTTCGAGGAGGCCTATCGGGCCGCCCTCGCGAGCCACGGCATCGCCTACGACCCCGACATCGTCATCCGCGGCGAGATCACCGAGCTTGGTGGCTATCGGGTCTGCGACCGGCTGCTGGCCATGGCCGAGCCGCCGACCGCCGTGGTGCTGGTGAACGAGAGCCTGGCCATGGGCTTCTATCGCCGCCTGCACGACGCCGGCCTCACCCCCGGCCGCGACATGGCGATCATCGGTCTCCGGCAGAGCCCGCAATCGCGCTTCCTGTCGCCGGCGCTGACCTGCTACCGGCTGTCGCTGCACGATGTCGGCGTCGAGCTGGCGCAGGCGCTTCTGGCCAACATGCCCGCCTATCGGGATCACTATCCGCAGGGCGTCACGCAGAAGGTCTGGCCGATGGAACTCGTCTCCGGCGAGAGCGATCCGCCTCCTGGCGGCTGATCCGCCGCGGCCCCGTCGCCTCGGTGGAGCGCGCGGGCATCCGTCCTTCCCGCCGCGCCTGCCGGACGGCAATGAAAAAGCGCGCGAAACCGCGCGCTTTCTTCGGGATCCGCGGCGCTTGGCCGCCGTGGCGAGGGTCGCCTGACTACCAGCAGGTATAGCCGCCGTCGGCCGAAACGATCGCGCCGGTCATCAGGCTCGCCGCGTCGCTGGCAAGGAAATGCACCACCGAGGCGATCTCGTCGGTCTCGCCCATGCGGCCCATCGGCGTGCCGCCGATCCAGGCGTCCCACATCTTCGGGTCGTCCTTCACGAAGGCGGTCAGCGGCGTGTTGATATAGGTCGGCGCCACGGCGTTGACGCGGACGCCGCGCGAGCCCCATTCGGCCGCGAGCGACTTGGTCAAATGATGCACGCCGGCCTTCGAGGCGTTGTAGAAGGCCTGCTCCTGCGGCTTGTTGACGATGAAGCCGGACATCGAGCCGATGTTGACGATCGCGCCCTGGCCCGCCTTGAGCATGTGGTTGCCGAAGGCGCGGCAGCACCAGAACGTGCCGTTCAGATTGACGTCGATGACGTTCAGCCAGTGCTCGTCGGTGACGGTTTCGGCCGGCGTCATGCTGCGGGCGATGCCGGCATTGTTGACCAGGATGTCGATCTTGCCGTGCTTGGCGACGACCTCGTCGGCGACCTGGTTGACGCGGGCGGAGTCGGTGACGTCCATCACGACGACGTCGACGTCGTAGCCCTTGGCCTTCAGGCTGGCCCGGCCGGTCTTCGCGACGGCCTCGTCGCGGTCGGCGATGATCACCTTGGCACCGGCCTCGGCGAGCGCCTCGACGGTGGCGAGGCCGATCGACTGGGCGCCGCCGGTGACGAGCGCGACCTTGCCGTCGAGACGGAGTTTTTCGAGATACATGGGTGTTCCTCCAGGATGGGCGCATTCTCCCTGCCGCCCAAGCTAGAGAAGGAACGCGGCTCCGTCACGAGCGAAGCCGCGTCATCCCGCAAGATTTGTCGCTGGTCGCAACGATCGCCATTCTAGCGCGGCGGGCCCTCCGGCCTTCGCGCGCCGGGCTTGCCGGGCTCGGCGTCGCGCGGGTGGGCCGGGTCGTGCGGCTCGGCCTGCTTGTCGGGTTCGTCGCCCTGGATGTCGGGCGGTCGCCGCGTGTTGCCGAAGCTGCTGTTGCCGCCGGGCTTGTCGCGATCCTGGGGCGTCGACATGAGCGTCTCCTCGATTGCCTGCCGAGGAAAACCCGCCCGGAGGCTTCCGGTTCCCTTCCGTCAGCCGACCGCGATCAGGAACGGCACGGGCCGGAGCGGCGCCAGGCGCTCGCCGGAGGCGAGCCGTTCCTTGTTGGGGGCGAGCGAGCGCCGCAGATGCTGCGCCAGTTCCCTCTGCGCGGCGGCCGGATCGCCGGCGATCAGGCAATCGAAAATGGCGAGGTGCTCGACCAGCATCTCCTCGGCATCGGGGAGGATCGGGTAGGTGTCGTGCATGGCGATGAGCGGCAGCTGGCTGCGGTGAATCGCGTCGCGCAGCTGGCTGTTGGCGCAGCGCTGCACGGTGTCGACGTGGAGATCGTGCTCCAGCCGTTCCAGCCGCGCCGCGGTGCGCCGGCCCGACTGCACGGCGAGGATGCGCTGGCGCTTGGCGACGAGATCGCGCTGTTCCAGCACCGGCCAGGCCTGCTCCAGCGCCAGCGGCTCCAGCAGCCAGCGCATTTCGAAGTGCTCCTGCATCCGCTCGGGCGTCAGGGGGCCGGCATACCAGCGCTGGTTGCTGTCCTGGGTGACCAGGCCGGCGCGGTCGAGCGCCGTCAGGATCTCATGCGCCACGGTGCGGCTGACGCGATAGTGCTCGGCGAGCAGGCTTTCGTTCAGCTGGAACCGGCCATAGGGCAGGCAGCAGGCGACGATGTGCTCGACTTCCGGATAGATCGCAGTGCGCCGGTTGCGGGTCGTCGGGCGCAGCGCCCGTGCCTCGGGCAGGGTCAGTCCGGCCTCGACGAGGTCGCGCCGGAGCGGCGTGGCGTCGGGATCGGCGCCGATCATCAGCCCGCGTCCGCCGAAGCGCGTGACGAGCCCCTCGTCCTCGAGTCGCTTCAGCGCGGCGCCGGCCGGAATGCGGCTCGACTGGAAGGCGCGGGCGAGCGCCGTCTCGCCGACCACGAGGCCCGCCGGCAGCGCGCCTTCGACGATGTGCTGCCGGAGCACCCGGTAGATCAACTCGTAGAGCGGCATTGCCGGATCGTCGGCATCGCGGTCGACCATCATCGCCCTCGGTTTCCAGCCCGATCCCTGTCAGCCCTCGGGGCCGCCGGCATCAGCCATGCGCTGTCTCGTGGGCGGCCTCGGTGCCGGCATGTATGAAGCCCATGATCTCGTGGCTCATCGGTTCGTAGCGGTGCGAGTTCTCGATCGTGCCGACGAGCGCGAAATCGTTCATCACGAGGATACGGTCGGCGAGCGTGATCATCTCCGGCATGTCGCTGGAGATCAGCAGCACCGAGACGCCGCCGCGGGTGATCTCGCCGACCAACTCGTGGATCGCCGTCTTGGTCTTGATGTCGATGCCGACCGTCGGCTCGTCGATGATCAGGATCTCGACGCCGGCGGCCAGCCATTTGGCGATCGACACCTTCTGCTGGTTGCCGCCGGAAAGCTTGCCGACCGCCTGCTCGATCGACGGCGTCTTCACCTCGAGCTTGGCGACCAGCGGTTCGGCGATCGTGCGCTCGGCGGCGCGGCTGATCAGCCCGAGCGTCGAGGCGATTCGGCGCCAGACCGAGATTGCGATGTTGGAGCGGATCGGGTGGGTGAGGATCAGGCCCTCGGCCTTGCGGTCCTCCGAGATGTAGCCGAGCTTGTGGCGGCGGATCGCCGTCGGCACGTCGGGAATCGTGACCGCCTGGCCGTTCAGCCGCAATTCGCCCGAGACGACCTTGCCGTCGCCGATCAGCGCGCGGGCGAGTTCGGTGCGGCCGGCGCCGACCAGGCCGTACAGGCCGAGGATCTCGCCCTTGTGCAACTGGAAGCTGATGCTCTTGTGGCCGAAGGAGGTGGAGAGGTTCCTCGCCTCCATCACGGTCTTCGAGCGGTCGACGTCGCGCGCGCCCATCTCGGCGACGCGCTCCTCGCGGCCGATCATCGCCGAGACGATCTTGCCGCGGTTCATCTGGGCGATCGGCTCGCCGGCGGCGGCGATACGGCCGTCGCGCAGCACCGTGACGCGGTCCGAGATCGCCATCACCTCCTCGAGCTTGTGGCTGACGAAGACGATCGCCTTGCCCTCGGCGCGCAGCCGGCGGACGACGGCGAACAGCGCGTCGGCCTCATGGCCGGTGATCGAGGCGGTCGGCTCGTCGAGCAGCAGCACCTGTGCTTCGAGCGAAAGCGCCTTGGCGATCTCGACGATCTGCATCTGCGCCACCGAGAGATGGCGCACCTCGGTGCGCGTATCGATCGACGGGTCGATCATGTCGAGGAATTTTCGCGCTTCGGCGTGTACGCGGTCGAAATCGATCACGCCGTTCCGGGTCGGCGGCCGCTCGATCATGATGTTTTCGCCGACGGTGAAGCGCGGGATCAGGTTGCGCTCCTGGTGCACGGCCGAGATGCCGGCGGCGATGGCGTCGCGCGGCGAGGTGAAGTCGACGGGCTGGCCGTCGACGAGCAGCCGGCCGCGATCCGGCCGGTAGAGGCCGGTGATGATCTTGATCAGCGTCGACTTGCCGGCGCCGTTCTCGCCCATCAGCGCGTGGGTCTCGCCGGGCAGGATCTCGAACGACACGCTGTCCAGCGCGGTGACGCCGGGAAAGTCCTTGCCGATGCCTTCGATGGTGAGACGCATGATCAGGCGCCTCCGGCGCGGACGGCGCGCAGCCGGTTGAGGCCGACGGCGGCGAGGATGAGCGCGCCGAGCAGGAACTGCACCCAGTATGGATCGACCTTGGCCAGCACCATGCCGTTCTGGATGATGACGATCAGCACGACGGCGAGCGCGGTGGCGGCGACGGAGATGTGGCCGCCGGTCAGCGCCGCGCCGCCGATGATCGGGGCGGCGAAGGACATCAGCAGCCAGTCGACGCCGATCGAGGGCTGGGCCGAGCCGAGCTGGGCCACGGCGAGGATGGCGGCGGCGCCGGCGAGCAGGCCCGACAGCGTATGCGCCATGACGATCACGCGGTCGCGCGGAATGCCGGAGAGCTCCGCCGCGTGCGGATTGCCGCCGACGGCGAGAAGCTGGCGCCCGGGCACGGTGCGGGCGAGGAAGAAGGCGAGCGCCAGCGCGATCAGCACCGGCGGCAGCAGCAGATAGGGCAGGGCGTAGAAGCGCTCGGTGCCGAAGGCGACGAAGCCGGCCGGCAGGTTGTAGAACGGGATCGACTCGGTGATGCCGAGATTGATGCCGGTGAAGGCGGATGCCGTCGCCAGCGTGATGATGAAGCCGTTGATGCCGGTGCGAACGGTCAAGAGGCCATTGATCAGGCCGCCCGCCGCGCCGATGGCGAGGCCGGCGAGGATCGCGACGGGAACCGGGAAGCCCCATTTCTCCATCATGCCGCCGACGGCGATGGCGACCAGGCCGCCGAGCGCACCGACCGAGAGGTTCATGTGGCCGACGGCGAGCGTCAGCATCTGGGCGAAGGCGACGATCAGCACGACGCAGAAGGAGCGCAGCATCACATAGAGATTGAACTCGGTCAGGAAGGCCGGCGACAGCGATGCCAGCACGACGAGCCCGACGAGGATGGCGACGGCGAGCGCCGACCATTCATTGGCGAGGAAGCGTTGGCCAAGGGTCATGTTGTTGGTCATGCGCTGCGTCCTGAAGTCTGGCGCGGGGTCTTGCGGCCGAGGCTGCGGCGTTCGGCATAGACGCCGCGGTAGCGGTCGACCATGACGGCGAAGAGCAGGATCAGGCCGAGGAAGAGCTGCAGCCAGAAATTGCCGACCTGCATGACGAGCAGGCCCGAGCGCAGCGTGGTGACGAGCAGCGCGCCGAGGATGGTGCCGACCACGGAGACGAAGCCGCCGGCGAGCAGCGTGCCGCCCAGGACCGGTGCCAGGAACGACGGCAGAAGCCAGTCCTGGCCGATCGACGGCATGGCGGCGCCAAGGCGGAACACCAGCATCAGTCCGGCCGAGGCGGCGAGCGCGCCGGACAGCGTGTGGGCGATGATTATGGCGCGGCCGACCGGAACGCCGGAGAGTTCGGCGGCGCGCGGATTGGCGCCGGCGGCGAGGATCTCGCGGCCAAGGGCGGTGAAGCGGAACAGAACGATCAGCGCGGCGCCGAGACCGAGTGCCACGAACAGGAGCGGCGACAGGAAGCCCCAGCGCATGCGGCCGAAGGCGGCGATCTCCGGCGGCAGCGCGTTGAAGGTCTGCGCCTTGGAAAGGATCAGCATGCCGCCGAGGAACAGGCTGGCGCTGGCCAGGGTGATGATGAAGGAATTCACGCCCGAGCGAACGATGACGAAGCCGTTCAGCCAGCCGAGAAAGGCGCCGAGCAGCAGCGCCAGCGCCATGGCGACGGGGATCGGCAGGCCGATCGTCTGCATCAGATAGCCCGACGCCATCACGGCGCAGACGCCGATCGAGCCGATGGCGAGGTTCATGCCGCCGGTTGCCAGCACGACCATGGTCGAGAAGCCGATCACGATGTCGACGGCGAGCGAGCGCGACAGGGCGAACAGGTTGAACGACGAGACGAAGCCGGGGGCCAGGCTCGTGAACAGGACCCAGAACAGGACGATGATGACGGCGAGGCCGATCAGGTTCGACTGTTCCGCCAGCCAGGACGGCCGTGCACGGGTTTCGGAGGAGACGGATAGGGTCATGGTGAAGCCATGTGTGAGCGACCACTTCACCTCTCCCCGAGGGAGAGGTCGACGGCGCAGCCGGCGGGTGTGGGTTTAGGGAACCATCCGGAGAGGGCGCACGCCCTTACCCGGACCTACGGTCCGACCTCTCCCTCAGGGAGAGGTGAAGCACCCGATCGATGCCGTGCAATCGGCAGGATGCGGATCGGCCCTGGGGCCGATCCGCGGAACCGCTTACTTGCAGTCGAGATACTTGTCCTTGAAGGACGCCTGGATCTCGGTCGTGATCTTCTTCAGGTCGTCCTTGTAGGTCGCCGCGTTGGCGTTCGAGATCAGCAGCGTGCCCGAATCGATGAAACGCTCGGTCTGCGGCGTCTTGACGAAGGGAGCCTCGGCCTTGACCGTGCAGGTGCCGCTGGCGAGCAGGTCGAGCACATAGGCGCCGACATAGCCCTGGCCATAGGGGTTCTGCGCCATGGTGCCGGCGGCGAAGCCGTCCTTGATGGCGTCGAGGACGATCTGGTCGTCGTCGATGCCGACCAGCTTGATGCGCTTGTCGCCGAGATTGCGCAGCGACTTGGCGGCGACAACCGAGGGGATGTAGGCGGTCGAGATCAGGCCGTCGATCTCGTCCTTCTGGGCGCCGAGCAGGGCGTTGATCTTCTGGTCGGCGGCTTCCTGCGCATCGGTATCTGTGATGTGCTGGACGACCGTCACTGCGCCATTCGTCTCGGAGGCGGCCTTCTCGACGGCATCCATGCGCAGCTTGGTGTTCGGGTCGACGAGCAGGCCGGCCAGGTGGACGATCTTGCCCTTGCCGCCGAGCGCCTCGATCAGCGCCTTGGTGCCGAGATAGGCGGAGTTGTAGACGTCGGTGCCGAAGCAGAACGACACCTTGGTCGGGTCCTGCGCGCAGCCGGCGAGCGCCAGCGACGGGATGCTGTTGGCGGTCAGTTCCTCGACCGTCGAGTTGATGCCGACGGCGTCGCCCGGGAAGATGCCGAAGGCGTTGTAGCCCTGGGTCACCAGGCTTTCGACCAGTTCGGTCTGCAGGTTGAGCTTCCACTCGGCCGGAACCTTGAAGTCGACGGCGGCGATGCCGAAGTCCTTCGCCGCGTCCTTGCCGGCCTGTTCCCAGGGCGCGAAATAGGGGTGCGGGCCGCCCGGAATGAGGGCGATCTTGTTGTCGGATGCGTGGGCCGCGCCGGCGGCTAGGCCCAGCAGGGCGGCAGCGAGCATCGGCAGGGCGCGCGTGCGCGCGCCACGGTGGCGGTTTGTCATGATGTCCTCCCTCAGCGACAGACGCGGTCTGCTCCACCAGGCCACGTTCGCGAAGGCGATGTAAGCACGATCGCATATCGCGTGCAATATGCGATGTCGCGCGGGGCGGCGCCCGTGTATCGCCTTCCACGCGGTAAGGCCCCGTCCCTCGGGGTTCAGGGACAGGGCCTCGGTCGAGAAAGGTCAGGTTTCTCTAGAATTCGGGGCGCCCGCACACATGGGGGCGGAGCATGCGGACGCCCACCGGACTACTCCGCTTGCGGCGCGGCGTCGTCCGGCATGTCGGGCGCATCGGCGCCATCGGGACCAGCCTGCGGGGCCTCGCCGCGCGGACCGCGGCCCGGGCCGCGGTCGGGTCCGTGTCCGCGCATCGGCGGGCCGAAGCGCAGCTCGGCGTCGGCGAGCTTCTGCATCTGCTCGGGCGTCAGCTTGGCCTTCAGGGCCTCGATCGCCTTGGAGAGATCGGCCGCCTTGGCGGCGCGGTCGGTGGCCATCCGGATCAGCCACTCTTCACGGGCGAACGGCACCTTGGCGGCGTCGGCCTTGTCGGCGGGCTTCACGTCGGGCCGGGCCGGCCGCTCGAACATGGCCAGCACCGCATTGGTGTAGCCGCGCCAGGCGTCCTGCTGGTCGGCGGTGATGCCGATCAGCGTCTCGGTCGTGTTGAGGTTGTTGGCGAGCCACATCTGCATGTTGCGCGGGCCGTGCGGGCCATGTCCGCGCATGTGGTGGCCGCGGCCTTCATGCTTGCCGGCGTGCTTGCCGCCATGCGGACCGCGCTTCATCTCGCCGCGATCACCGCCCCTCGTGGTGGCTTCGGCGGCGGTGTCGGGCTTGGCGAAGGCCGGCGCGACGGCGACGGCCGAGACGCCCGTCAGGGCGGCGATGGCGAGAGCTGCGAGAGTACGCTTCATTGAGAAATCTCCAATTGCTACGCTGGATGAGCCCAAGCTAGGGACCGGCCGTTTCCCCGCTAGGTCGTTTCGTTTCCGGGCATGTCCGCCGGCGGCAATTCTGTTTCGAAATGTTTCCGAGGGCCTTCTGGAGACGCTCGGTAACGAAAAACCTGCCCTTCGCCCGCAGGGACGCGGTAGAGGGGTTCTCACCGGAGCACGCGATGCGCGCACGGACAGATTGAGAGGCCGGTCTGACCGATACCATGTCCACCACACCCCATATTCTCGTCGTCGACGACGATCTCGAAATCCGCAAGCTGCTCGGACGCTATCTCGATGGCCAGGGCCTGCGGGTCACGCTCGCCGCCGACAAGCGCGAACTCGAGGAGAAGCTGGCGACGCAGCAGATCGACCTGATCGTGCTCGACGTGATGCTGCCGGACGGTTCCGGGCTGGACATCTGCCGGCAGCTGCGCGAGCGGCGGCCGCATGTTCCGGTCATCCTGCTGACGGCGCTGAAGGAAGACGTCGACCGCATCATCGGGCTGGAGATCGGCGCCGACGACTATCTCGGCAAGCCCTTCAATCCGCGCGAGCTGGTGGCGCGCATCCGTGCCGTGCTGCGCCGCACCGCTGACCTGCACGAGGCGGCGCCCGTGGCGATCGCGCAATACCGCTTCGCCGGCTTTGTCGCCTCGCCAGAGACCCGCGCGGTGATCGATCCCGACGGCGCCGACATCGTGCTGACCGGCGCGGAGTTCGACCTGCTGCGCGTGTTCCTCGACCGCCCCGGCCGCGTGCTGTCGCGCGAGCAGCTCCTCGACCTGACGCAGGGCCGCGAGGCCGATCCGCTCGACCGCTCGATCGACGTGCTGATGAGCCGCCTGCGCCGCAAGCTCGGCGACGACGGCAAGTTCCAGATCTTCAAGACGGTCCGCAATGGCGGCTACCAGCTCGCCGCCAAGGTCGACACGGAGGGCGCGGCGTGAATTCGCTCCGGCTCCGGATCGCGCTCCTGGTCATTGTCGCGATCGTCGCCGTCGTCGGCCTCGCCACCCTCGTCGCCGTCAGTGTCATCGGCGGTCCCGGACCGGCGCGGGCGCTTGGTCCGGCGGCGATCCAGATCGACCTGATCGCCCGCCTGGTCGAGCGCCATCCCGAGGATTTCCAGGATGGCACCATCGCGCGCGGCTCGCGGCGCGGCAAGGATCTCGGCATCCGCCTCCGGCCGCAGCCGGCGCGCGGGCCGGTGCAGGAGGAGCTGACGGAATCGCTGCGCGAGATGCTGGAGCATTTCGGCCATCCGCGCGAGGTCGTCGTCACCCAGCCCCGGCCGCGCGGGCCGACGCTCGTCTCGATCCCGATCGCCGATCTCGGCTACATCGCCGTGCCGCTTTCCCACACGCCGCCGCCGCGCGCCGGCTGGGTCGTGCTGATCGGCTGGATGGTGGCGATCGTGCTGGGCGCGGCGGCGATCGCGCTGGTGATCGCCAATCGCCTGACCAAGCCGCTGCAGATGATCGAGGCCGCCGTCGCCTCGGTCGGCGTCGACGGCGTGCTGCCGCCCTTGCCGGAGACCGGCTCGGCCGAGGTGCGGGCGACCGCCGGTGCGCTGAACCGCCTGTCGGCGCGGCTGAGGAATGCCATGGAGAGCCGCATGCGCCTCGTCGCGGCGGCGGGCCATGATCTGCGCACCCCGATGACGCGGATGCGGCTCCGCGCCGAATTCCTCGACGAGGATGAACGTCAGAACTGGCTGAACGACCTCGACGAACTCGACCGCATCGCCGACAGCGCCATCCGCCTGGTGCGCGAGGAGGTCGAGGCGGGCGAGCGCGAGCCGGTGCCGCTTGACGCGCTGGTGCGGCGGCTCGCGACCGAGCTGGCGGCGCAGGGCCGCGACATCGGTCTTGGCACGCTGGAGCCGGCGCTGGTCTCGGCAGCGCCGCTGGCGCTGTCGCGCGCGCTGCGCAATCTGATGATCAACGCCGCCACCCATGGCGGCGGCGGCGTCGTCACGCTCGGTCGCGAGGGGGGCATGGCGGTGATCCGCATCGCCGACCAGGGCCCCGGCATTCCGGAGGGCCTGATCGAGCGGGCCTTCGAGCCGTTCTTCCGCGTCGACCCGGCGCGGCGGCAGTCGGTGCCGGGCGCGGGCCTCGGCCTCGCCATCGCCAAGGAGATCGTCGAGCGCTTCGGCGGCGGCATCGTCATGCGCAACGGCACGGCGGGCGGCCTGGTGCAGGAGATCAGCCTGCCGCTGGTGACGGCGACCGCCTGAGCCTCGCGGCTGTTGCGCGGTCTTCATCTGGTCGTGCTAGGTTTCCGCCGAATCCCCGCCTGCATGGATGATGAAATTGGCTCTCTCCCCGGAACAACGCGCCGCCCGTCTCGCCCTCGCCAGGGAGGTCGCGCGCGAAGCCGGCGCGCTGGCGCTCGGCTATTTCGAGCGGCTCTCTACCCTCGCCGTCGAGTTCAAGCAGGGCGGTCAGGACGTTGTCAGCATCGCCGACCGGGAGGTTGAGGTGCTGATCCGCGCCCGCATCGCCGAGGCCTTTCCGGAGGATGGCGTGCTCGGTGAGGAGGACGGCCTCGTCGAGGGCTCGTCCGGTGTGCTCTGGGTGGTCGATCCGATCGACGGCACCAGCCCGTTCCTGAACGGCCTGTCGCACTGGTGCGTCTCGATCGCGGTCGCCGTCGACGGCGAGGCCGAGATCGGCGTCATCTACGCGCCGGTCAGCGACGAGTTCTTCTCGGCCGCGAAGGACATGGGCGCCTTCCTGAACGACGCGCCGATCGAGGTCGCGCCGTCGCGGTCGATCGAGGACGGCCTGCTCGGCTTCGGCAGCAACCACCGCATCCCGCCCGCCGATGTCGGCCGCTTCATCACCGTGCTGCTGGAATCCGGCGGCATGTTCTACCGCAATGGCTCCGGCGCGCTGATGCTGGCCTATGTCGCCTGCGGCCGCCTCGTCGGCTACTACGAGCAGCACATCAATTCCTGGGATTGCCTCGCGGGACTCTGCCTGATCAAGGAGGCCGGCGGCTGGCACAACGACTTCCTCGCCGACGAGGGCATGCTTAGGGGTAACCGCATCGCCGGCGGCGCGCCGCAGATGAAGGCCGGGCTCATTGCGCTGCTCGAGCGCGCCGGCGCTTCGACCGAGACGATCGCCTGAGGCGAGACCCGCACCCGCCGGCGGGAAAGGCGCGGGTGGGCGCAAGCGGGCCCTTCCTTCACCTCTCCCTCAGGGAGGGGTGAAGCGCGTTGCGCACGGGTGTTCGCCGAGTTTCGTTTGCCGTTCGCGGGAGAGACAGGCACTGCCTCGAATCCCGCGCTTACCGTCATCCCGGACGCAGCGAGGCGGAGACCCGGGATGACGCCGGCGTAGGGCGGCACCGGCGGTGCCAAAATGGGCTTATGGGCGCCTACACCCCCGGTCCCGACGCCTCGCGCAGGTAGCGCACCGGGCGTTCCGGGGCGAGCGCCATCGCGGCGCGGACGATCGCCTGCGCGTCGATGCCGTGATGGCGGTAGAGGTCGGCGATCGTGCCGGTCTGGCCGAAATGCTCGACGCCGAGCGAGCGGGTGCGGTGGCCGCCGACCGCGCCGAGCCAGCCGAGCGTCGCCGGGTGGCCGTCCAGCACGGTGACGATGCCGCAATGGCGCGGCAGCTCGGCGAACAGACGCTCGACATGCGACTGCGCATGGACGAGGCCGCGCTCGCGGGCGCGGCCCGCCGCCGTCCAGCCGGCGTTGAGACGGTCGGCCGAGGTGATGGCGAGCAGGCCGATGTCGCGCCGGTCCTCGGCGAGCAGCCCGGTCGCCTCGATCGCCTCGGGCGCGACGGCGCCGGTATAGGCGATGATCATCTCGCAATTGGGGCCGGGCTCGCGCAGCCAGTAGGCGCCGTCGACGATGGCGCGCGCGAGCTTGTCGTCGATGGTGCGGCTCGGCTGCTCGACGGGTCGGGTCGAGAGGCGGAGATAGATAGAGCCGCCGGTCTGGTCGCGCAGCCAGGTGCGCTCGTCCGGGTCGCCGTCGCCGTTGCGCTGCATGTAGTCGAAACCGAAGCGCATGATCGTCGCCAGCTCGTCGACGAAGGCCGGTTCGAAGGCGGCGAGCCCGTCCTGCGCCATGCCGATCAGCGGCGTGCCGATCGACTGGTGAGCGCCACCCTCGGGCGCCAGCGTGACGCCGGACGGGGTCGCGACCAGCATGAAGCGCGCATCCTGGTAGCAGGCATAGTTGAGCGCATCGGCACCGCGATAGATGAACGGATCGTAGAGCGTGCCGACCGGCAGCAGCCGTTCGCCGTTGATGGAGTGGCTCAGTCCCAGCGCCGAGAGCATGAGAAAGAGGTTCATCTCGGCGATGCCGAGCTCCAGATGCTGGCCCGACGGCGAGAATTCCCAATTGAAGGTCGAGGGAATGCGTTCCGACTTGAACGTGTCGGCCATGGTCTCGAGGGCGAACAGGCCGCGCCGGTTCACCCAGGGGCCGAGATTGGTCGAGACGGTCACGTCCGGCGAGGTGGTGACGATGCGGTCGGCGAAGTCGGAGGTCTCGCGCGAGATCTCGTTCAGGATCTGGCCGAAGCCGGCCTGGGTCGAGAGCTCCTTGCCGCCGACGCCGGGGGCGGGCAGCACGTCCGGCACGTCGATATGCGGCGCGGCCGCCGCCTTCTCGCGCTGGTTGAACGGCGTCGCGTCGAGGAAAGCGCGCAGGGCGGCCGGATCGGCGTCGAGGCCCTCGAACAGCTCCCATTCATGCCCCGGCCGCACGTTCATGGCGGTGCGGAAGGCGTCCATCTGGGTCGGGTTCATCAGCCCCGCATGGTTGTCCTTGTGGCCGGCGAGCGGCAGGCCGAAACCCTTGATGGTGTAGGCGATGAAGCAGGTCGGCCGGTCATGCTCGCCCGCCTTGGCGAAGGCGTCGAGCAGCGTCGGCAGGTCGTGGCCGGCGAGATTGGTCATCAGCGTCGCGAGTTCGGCGTCGGTGCGCGCCTCGATCAGCCTGGTGACGGGACCCTGGTCGCCGATCTCGTCGAGAAGGCGCTTCCGCCAGGCCGCGCCGCCCTGGAAGCAGAGCGCCGAATAGAGCTGGTTCGGGCAATGGTCGATCCAGTCGCGCAGGCGTTCGCCGCCCGGCTCCCGGAACGCCGCTTCCAGCAGCGCGCCATATTTCAGGACGACGACGTCCCAGCCGAAATTCTGGAAGATCGCCTCGAAGCGCTGCCACAGGCCCTCGCGCACGACGGCGTCGAGGCTCTGGCGGTTGTAGTCGACGATCCACCAGGTGTTCCTGAGGCCGTGCTTCCAGCCTTCGAGCAGCGCCTCGAAGATGTTGCCCTCGTCCATCTCGGCGTCGCCGACCAGCGCGATCATCCGCCCTTCCGGGCGATCCTTGGCGCTCCAGTCCTTGGCGCGGACATAGTCCTGCACCAGCGACGAGAACAGGGTCTGCGCCACGCCGAGGCCGACCGAGCCGGTCGAGAAGTCGACGCCGTCTATGTCCTTGGTGCGGGACGGGTAGCTCTGCGCGCCCTTGTAGCCGCGGAAATTCTCCAGCTTATCGCGCGTCTGGCGGCCGAGCAGATACTGGATGGCGTGGAAGATCGGGCTCGCATGCGGCTTGACCGCGACGCGGTCCTGCGGCCTGAGCACGTCGAGATAGAGCGCCGTCATGATCGTCGCCAGCGAGGCGGACGACGCCTGGTGGCCGCCGATCTTCAGCCCGTCGGCGTTGTCGCGCAGGTGGTTGGCGTTGTGGATGGTCCACGCCGCCAGCCAGAGGATCTTCTTCTCGAGCTCCGCCAGCAGGGCGATGTGGTCGGAAGCCGGAGCGGGGGTGCTTTGCGAACGTGACACGGACGATCCTCCATCAATCCAGACTTGTAGAATGGACCGGGTGTTTGACCCGGTCCAGCACACAAACCGTTCAACCTTCCGCCGTCATCCCGGCGGAAGCCGGGATCCAGGAACACCGTCCGGGGCGAGAAGGCTGGGCTACGGTTTGCCTAGCCAGTGTTCATGGGGCCCGGCCTCCGCCGGGGCGACGAGCCCTGCCCATTCGCCATGGCGACCTTCGATGTCATGCAAAGGTCTCCTCAGGGAGAGGCGAGAGCCGATTCCACCCATATGGATCTTGCCTCAGCCGATCCGTGCGCCGCTCGCCGTGTCGAACAGGTGGATGCGCTCGACCGGGAACGAGACGCTGACCGTGTCGCCGCGCACCGCGAGGCCGCGCTCGAGCGAGAACGCCTTGACGTCGCTGCCGAAGGCGCTGGCGTGCAGGATGGTGCCGAAACCGGTCGGCTCGACGAGGTCGATCCGGGCCTGGATGCCCTCGAGCCCGGTCTTGCCGACAAGGACGTGCTCGGGACGGATGCCGAGCGTCACCCTGGTGCCGTCCGCCGTCGGGGCCGGGCCGGCGAGCGGCACGACGACGCCCTGCGCCAGCTCGACGCTGCCGCCATTCTGGGCGCGGTAGGTGCCTTCGAACATGTTCATCGCCGGCGATCCCATGAAGCCGGCGACGAAGAGGTTCGCCGGCCGGTCATAGAGGTCGAGCGGGCTGCCGACCTGCTGCACGATGCCGGCATTCATGGCGACGATGCGGTCGGCCAGCGTCATCGCCTCGATCTGGTCGTGCGTGACGTAGATCGAGGTGGCGCCGAGGTCCTGGTGCAGCTTCTTGATCTCGCCGCGCATGTGCTCGCGCAGGCGGGCGTCGAGGTTGGACAGCGGCTCGTCGAACAGGAAGGCCTTCGGCGAGCGCACGATGGCGCGGCCCATGGCGACGCGCTGGCGCTGGCCGCCGGAGAGCGCCTTGGGGCGGCGCTCCATCAGCGGCGTCAGGCTGAGCTTTTCCGCGGCGCCCGAGATCGCCGAGGCGATCTTCTCCTTCGCCGTCTTCCGCAGGCGGAGGCTGTAGCTCATGTTGTTGGCGACGGTCATGTGCGGGTAGAGCGCATAGGATTGGAACACCATGGCGATGTCGCGGTCCTTCGGGTCGAGCTCGTTGACGCGCTTGCCGCCGATGCGGATCTCGCCGGCGGAGATATCCTCCAGGCCGGCGATCATCCTGAGCAGCGTCGACTTTCCGCAGCCCGACGGGCCGACCAGCACGACGAACTCGCCGTCCTTGATGGTGAGGTCGACCCCGTGCAGGATCTTGACGTTGCCATAGGCCTTGCGGACGTCGGCGATATCGATGGATGCCATTGCGATGCTCCCTCAGCCCTTGACCGCGCCGGCCGTGAGGCCCTGCACGAGGTAGCGCTGGATAAAGAAGAAGAAGAGACAGGCGGGGATCAGGGCGAGCACGCCCGCGGCCATCATCTGTCCGAAATCGACCGAGAACTTCGAGACGAAGCTCAGCAGGCCGACCGGGAAGGTGCTCGCGTCGACGCCGGAGATCAGCATCAGCGCGAACAGGAGCTCGCTCCACGCCGCGGTGAAGACGAAGCCGAGTGTCGCCGCCATGCCGGGCAGGGTCAGCGGCAGGATGATCTGGCGGAACGCCGTGAAGCGCGTCGCGCCGTCGATCATCGCCGCCTCCTCCAGGTCCTTCGGGATGCCGTCGAAGAAGGACTGCATCAGGAAGGTCGCGAACGGCACGTTGAAGGCGACGTAGACGAGGACCAGGCCGGAAAGGCTGTTGGTCAGCCCGAGCGGCGACAGGATCTTGAAGATCGGCGCGATCAGCATAACCAGCGGGAACATCTGGGTCAGGAGCATCAGCCCGACGATCCAGAACTTGCCGCGGAACGAGAAGCGCGACATCGCGTAGCCGCCGAGCGACGACAGGATGGTGACGATGACGGCGGTCGACAGCGACACGATCATCGAGTTGCGGAAGAACAGCGGGAAATCGCTGTGCCGGATCACGAAGTCGAAATGGTCGAACACCGTCCGCGACGGCCAGAGGCGGACGCCCTCGGAATAGAGCAGGTCGTTCGGCGTGACCGAGACCTTGAGCACCCAGAACAGCGGGAAGAGGGCGAACGCCACGTAAGCGAGGATGGCGGCGCGGTGGGCGACGGTGGCGACGATGCGCTTGTTGCTTGTCATGGTCTCAGCGCTCCCTGAGCAGGGTCTGGCGCAGCAGGACGATCAGCATCGAATAGACGAGCAGCAGTGCGAGCAGCACCATCGCGATCGCCGAGGCGTAGCCGAAATCGAGCCGGCGGAAGGCCGTGGTGAAGATGTAGCTGGCGACGATCTGGGTGCGGTCGGCCGGGCCGCCATTGGTCATCACCACGATCAGGTCGGCGAAATTGGCGATCCAGACCGTGCGCAGCATCACGGTGATGGCAATGGTCGGCGCCAGGAAGGGCAGGGTGATCGAGCGGAAGCGCTGGAACGGCGTGGCGCCGTCGATGGCCGCCGCCTCGTAGAGGTCGCGCGGGATCGACTGCAGCGCCGCGAGCAGGGTGATGGCGAAGAACGGGATGCCCCACCAGACATTGGCGATGATCGGGCCCCACATCGCGTGGGTGGGGCTCGACAGGATGTTGTCCGGAGCCTCCATCAGGCCGAGGCCGAAGAGCCAGTGCGGGATCGGGCCGACGATCGGGTTGAACAGCATGGCCCAGTTGAGGCCGGACAGGAAGCTCGGCACCGCCCAGGGCAGGAAGCAGAGCGCCTGCGCCAGGCCGCGGCCGCGGAACGGCTTGTCGAGCAGCAGCGCCAGGATCAGGCCGAGGCAGAACTGCAGCGCCACCGAATAACCGGTCCAGTAGACGGTGTTCTTGAGCGCCTGCCAGAAGGTCTTGTCGGTCGCGAGCGCGCGGAAATGGTCGAGGCCGATGAAGCCGCCCGAGAATGGATCGAGCAGCGTCATGTCGCGGAAGGCGTAGGAGATGCCGATCACCAGCGGCACCAGCATCACCGTGACGATCAGGATCAGGGCCGGGGCGGAATAGAGATAGGGCTCGCTCGCCGAGGCGAGGCGCCGCAGGAACGGTCGTCGGTCGCGCCCATAGGGGGCGGCGTTCACGGCCTCTGTCATCGAAAGTCGATCCCTTTGGTCTCTTCGCAGCCTGCCGGAGCCTCTCTTGGGCGGAGGTCGCAGTCGCGGAAATCGTTGCGGCGGGAGTGTCTTCGGGGGGCGGACGGTTGCCGCCGCGACCTCCCTGCCGGGGTCCGGCCCTCCCGCGAAGGAGGGCCGGACTGGCGGTCATTCCGGCCGGACTTGGCTCAGCCGGAGAAAGGCGGCCTCACTTCGTGGCGAGGAACTTCTGCTGGGCCTTGGTGAGGTAGTCGGCCCACTGCTGGCCGAGCTCCTCCGGCGTGATCTCGCCCAGCAGCGCCTGCTGGCTGGTCTTGATCACGAGCGAGTCCTTGAAGAAGGCGAACTCGGGCAGGTAGGTCGGCATGACGGTCGGGACGACGTCCTTGTCCGAAAGCTCCTCGAACCAGCCCTTGAACTGCTCGCTCGAATAGAACGGATCGGTCTCGGCCGACTTGCGGGCCGGCAGCGCGCCCGTCTTCTTGTTCCAGGCGATGTTGCCGTCCTTGCCCTCGAGCGTGGCGAGCAGCTTCCAGGCGGCCTCCTTGTTCTCGCTCGTCGAGAACATCGACCAGCCGGCATAGCCGATGGTCGGGAAGGTCTTGCCGTTCTCGCCCTTCGGCATGGTCATGATGCCGTAGTCTTCCGGCTTCATCCGCTCGGCGATGGCGATCAGCGCGTCCGGGTCCTGGTCGAGCATCGCGCAGGTGCCGGAGTAGAAGCCGGCGACGATCTCGTTGAAGCCCCAGTTGACGCTGTCCTTCGGGGCATAGCCCTTCTTGTACAGGTCGGTGAAGAAGGTGAGGCCCTTGACCCAGCCGGCGTCGGCGAAGGTCGAGGTGCCGTCTTCCTTGAAGAAGGCGTTGTCGCCGTTCGCGGTGGCGCCGAACATGACCCAGCCGTTCAGGCCGCCGGGGCCGCCGCGCATGCAGTAGCCCGACTTGCCCGGCAGCGCCGAGACCTTCTTGGCGGCTTCCTCGAAGTCGGCGAGCGTCTTCGGAACTTCCGTGACGCCGGCTTCCTTGAACAGGTTCTTGTTGTAGAACATCGCGCGCAGATAGAAGCCGTAGGGCAGCATGTAGGCGGTGTTCTTGACCGAGCGGCCGAGTTCGAGCGCGCGGTCGTTCAGGTCGGACGTCTCGTCCCACTTGGCGAGGTAGGGCTCGAGGTCCTCCAGCATGCCGCGATTGGCGTAGAGCGACAGCCAGGTGTCCGGCATCTCCATGACGTCGGGCGTCTCGCCGGCCGCGACCATGGTGGCGAACTTCTCGAAGGCCTGGTTCCAGGGCAGCGAGATGATCTCGACCGTCGTGCCGGGATTGGCTTCCTCGAAGGTCTTGACGATGCCCTTCAGCGTCTCGGTGCGCTCGGGGCTGGTGATCACCTCGACCAGCTTCAGCTTGGTGTCGGCGAGCGCCGATCCTGCGAGCAGCGCCGTCATCACGGCGGCTGCGGCAATCTTCTTGAACATTGTTGGTCTCCCTCTTCTTGTTAACTGCAGTGCTTACGCCAGCCGGGCGGACTCGATGGCCGCGGCGAGGTCGTTCCAGAGCGCGTCGGCCCCCTCGAGGCCGACATGCAGGCGAACCATGTTGGCGCTGACGCCGAAGTCGATCGCCGAATTGGGGCCGGCGGCCTGAACCCGCACCACCTGCGCGGGTACGACGAGGCTCTCATGCCCGCCCCAGCTGACGCCGATCTTGAACAGGCCGAGCGCGTCGGTGAATCTGGCGATGTCGACGACGCCGTCGCGGAAGGTGAACGAGAACAGGCCGGACGTGCCGGCGAGGCCGGCCGGCAGCGCATTGCCGAGGCCGGGGTGCTCCACCGAGGCGACCGCGTCATGGTCGGCGAGGCGGCGCGCCACATGCAGCGCGGCGGCTTCGTGCGCCTTCATGCGGATCGGCAGCGTGCGCAGGCCGCGCACCAGCAGCCAGGCGTCGAAGGGCGACAGCTTGCCGCCGAGATAGGGCAGCGTGCCGGAGCGGATCTTGCCGATCAGCGCCTTCGAGCCGACGACGATGCCGGCGACGACGTCGCTGTGGCCGGAGAGGTATTTCGACGCCGAATGCAGAACGAGGTCGACGCCGAGCTTGATCGGCTGCTGGAAGATCGGCGAGGCCCAGCTGTTGTCGATCGCCGAGATCACGCCGTGGCTCCTGGCCAGAGCGGCGAGGGCCTTCACGTCGTGCGTCTCCATCGTCCAGCTGGTCGGGCTCTCCATGTAGAAGAGCGCCGCGCCCGGCAGCGCCGCCGCGACGGCGGCCTCGTCGCGGCCGTCGACATAGGTGACGGTGACGCCGTAGCGCGCCAGCAGCGTCTCGAACAGGCGATAGGCGTCGGGATAGACGTGGCGCACGCAGACGATGCGGTCACCCGGCTTGACGAAGGTGATCACGGTCGAGGAGATCGCCGCCATGCCGCTGCCGAAGGCGAGGCCGTCTTCGGCGCCTTCCATGCCGGCGACCTTCTCCTCGAAGATGCGGACGGTCGGGTTCAGGCCGCGGCTGTAGACCGGGCGGACCTTGTTGCCTTTGTAGGTCTCTTCCATCTCGGCATAGGACGAGAAGGTGAAGAGCGAGGTCTGCACGATCGGCGGCACGACCGCGTCATAGGCGTTGGACTCGTCATGCGCGGCGAGAAGGGAGGCGTGGTCGAAGGACTCGACGCTGTCGTTCATGGCTATGCCTTGTCGGATTGATGGGGGATGTCCTGCGACATCTCCCGGATGTCTTCCTCGACGATCTCCAGGATCGCGAGGGTCTCATTGCGGGCGCGCTGCGGATCCTGCGCGGCGATGGCGTCGAACAGGGTGCGGTGGAACGGGAAGGAGCGGCCGGCGAAGTCGGGCCGGTCGAACGGCTTCGACCAGAAGCGCTCGAACGCCTCGCGCATCTGCTCCAGCAGTTGCCCGAACATCGGATTGTGCGAGGCGTCGTAGACGGCGAGGTGGAAGGCGAGGTCGAACTTGCCGGAAGTGCCTTCCGCGAGATGCACCTTCTCCATCGCCACCAGCCGTTCCTCAATGATCTCGAGATCGGCGCTGCTGCGGCGAAGCGCGGCCAGCGCGCCGGCCTCCGCCTCCAGCCCGCGGCGGATGTCGAGCGTCGCCAGCAGGCCCTCGCGCAGCGTGCTTGCATCGATCGAGAGCGGCATATGGATCGTGTCGGGCGAGACGCCGCGCAGGAGATAGGTGCCGCTGCCCTTGCGGGATTCGACTACGCCGAGCGCCTGGAACTGTCGGATCACCTCGCGCACCGTCGAGCGGCCGACGGCCAGCGCCTGCATCAGCTCGCGCTCGGTCGGCAGGCGCTCGCCGGGCTTGACGCCGGATTGGGCGATGAAGTCGGCCAGCGCTTTCATCACGATGGCGGCGCGGTCGGAGGACGGGAGCGGGGTCAGGCCCGGGAACGAGGAGGGGCTCACCGCCACGCCGTCCTTTGCACGGGGTCGCGCCCGCGCCGTTGCATGCTGGTCCCGTTCACCTTGCGATCCCCTGGCCGCCGACGCGGCTCTAAATTGGTCTGACATCTGATCATTTCTACAGCTTGGAACTTTCGTCAAGTGTCAGAATTCCGTCATCACTTGCCTCAATTCGAGGCAACGGCGCTGCCGTGGCGGCATGGCAGCGCCGCGGGCGAGAACGAGAATCCCGACCGCCCCTCAAAACATTGTGATTCTGCGGCTTCTGGGCAGGGGTCGGACCTGCTAGCCTCGTGGCGGACATCTTCAAGGGGGCGCGCGACGATGAGCGACAGGCCGAGTCTTCAGATCACCCCGACACGCTTCGAGATGGAGGTCGACGGTCATGTCGCCTTCATCCTCTATCGCCTGCAGGGCGATGTCGTGGAACTCATCCATACCGAGGTGCCGCTCGAGCTCGCCGGCCGTGGCGTCGGCTCGCGGCTGGTCCGCGCCGTGCTCGACACGCTGCGCGACAAGAGCGCGAAGATCCATCCGCTCTGCCCCTTCGTCGATGCCTATGTCGCGCGGCATGGCGAATATGCCGACCTCGTCACCGAGTGAAGCCCGGTCCCAGCCCCAAGCCGTACGGAGATGTCGATGCCCGCCTATGACGCCATCATCATTGGCACCGGCCAGGCTGGCCCGCCGCTCGCCGGCCGGCTGAGCGCCACCGGCATGAAGGTCGCCATCATCGAGCGCAACCTCGTCGGCGGCACCTGCGTCAACACCGGCTGCACGCCGACCAAGACGCTGGTCGCCAGCGCCAAGGCGGCGCAGATGGCCCGCCGCGCCGCCGAGTATGGCGTCGTCATCGAGGGGACGGTCGGCGTCGACATGCGCAAGGTCAAGGCGCGGGCCGATGCGGTCTCCGGCGCTTCGCGCGACGGGGTCACTGCCTGGATCGACGGCATGGAGAACTGCACGCTCTATCGCGGCCACGCCCGCTTCGTCGACCGCCGCAGCGTCCGCGTCGGCGACGACGTGCTGACGGCGGACCGCATCTTCATCAATGTCGGCGGCCGCGCCGTGATCCCGGACATTCCCGGCATCGACGACGTGCCGGTCCTGACCAACAGCACAATGATGGATCTCGACGTCGTGCCGGAGCATCTCCTGGTCATCGGCGGCAGCTATGTCGGGCTGGAATTCGCGCAGGCCTTCCGTCGCTTCGGCGCGCGGGTGACGGTGTTCGAGACCGGGCCCCGGCTGATCCGGCGCGAGGACGAGGATATCTCGCGCGCGGTGGCGGAGATCCTGTCGGCGGAGGGGATCGATGTCGTCGTCGGCGCCGTCAACCTGACGGTCGGACAGGTCGCCGGCGCCGCGGCCGGCAGCCGGATCGCCGTCAGCCATGACGGCCCGAACGGGCTCAGGACCGTGTCGGGCTCGCATCTTCTGGTCGCGACCGGGCGCCGCCCCAATACCGACGACCTCGACGTCGACAAGGCGGGCATCGCGCTCGACGCGCATGGCACCATCATCGTCGACGACGCGCTGAAGACGAATGTCGACGGCATCTGGGCGCTGGGCGACTGCAATGGCCGCGGCGCCTTCACCCACACCTCCTACAATGATTTCGAGATCGTCGCCGCCAACCTGCTCGACGACGATCCGCGCCGCGTGACCGACCGCATCCCCGTCTACGCGCTCTATACCGATCCACCGCTCGGCCGTGTCGGCATGACCGAGACGGAAGCGGAGAAGAGCGGTCGCCGCATCCTGGTGTCGAAGCGGTCGATGACGCGCGTCAGCCGGGCGATCGAGAAGGGCGAGACCCAGGGTTTCATGAAGCTCGTCGCCGACGCCGACAGCGGCGAACTGCTCGGCGCGGCCCTGCTCGGCACCGGATGCGACGAGGCCGTGCACTCGCTGATCGACGTCATGTATGCCCGCCGTCCCTACGATCTCGTGCGGCGGGGCGTGCACATCCATCCCACCGTTTCGGAGCTGCTGCCGACCATGATGGGTGAATTTCAGCCCGCATGACCGCCAAATCGCCGCAGTTTCCGGCATGCTGGCAGGTTGTGCCCACCGCCTTCCGCCGACGGGCGGTGGTGGCGCGGACGGGTGTGTATGGTAAATGTTAAGGATAGTCTCATAGAGACAGGAGCGTAATCGCCGATGTAGCGTTCCGGCGACGTGTATGGGTGTTGTGCTGTTGAAAGTCCCTGTCCTCAAACCGCGCGGCATCCGCTCCAGGCGCAGGATTCGCCGGACGGTCGCATCGGCGATGGTCATCGTGATGGCGGGGTCGACGGCCACCTACGCGCAGGATGGCGGCTTTTTCAGCGGATTCCGCTCGCTGTTCGGCAAGGAAAAGGTCGAGCCCGTCGCCGACGCGGTTCCCTACAAGCCGACGGTCAATGTTCCCGACGCGCCGCGCTCGGTGCGCAAGGCGATCACCGCCGCCTCGAACCTGCAGTCGATGCGGAAGTCGCCGCCCTCCGGCGCCGCCGGCCTGCTGCGCCGCGCCCGTTCCGACATCGACCAGATCACCGCCGCGCTCTACACGAACGGCTATTATGCCGGCTCGATCCGCATCACCATCGCCGGCCGCGATCTCGACGCGCCCGACATCTTGACGGCGATCGAGGCGGCGCGGCCGGCCGGGCCGGTTCCCGTCCAGATCGACGTCACCACCGGACCGCTGTTCCATTTCGGCGAGATCACGCTGGTCGACACGCGCCATCGCCCGCTGCCGATGGCGCCGACCTTGCGCCAGCTCGGCATCGAGCCCGGCGCCGACGCCAGGTCGACCACGATCCTCGACGCCGAGAGCCGCATCACCGACTTCTATCGCGACCAGGGCCACGCCTTCGCCAAGGTGGTCGACAAGGACGTCGTCGCCGACCACGCCTCCGATCTCGTCAACGTCACCTATGTCGTCGAGCCCGGCCCGGCGGTCGCCTTCGGCCAGGTCTCGGTCTCGGGCATGGAAGGCGTGAAACCTTCCTTCGTCGCGGAGCGCGTTCGCATCATTCCGGGCGAGATGTTCTCGCCGAAGCGGCTCGCCGACACGCGCAGATCGCTCCTGCGCTACGAGATCTTCTCCGGCGTCCGCGTTCGCGAGGGCGACAAGCTCGACGCGGAAGGCCGGCTGCCGATCGATGTCGAGGTCACCGAGCGCAAGCCGCGCTATATCGGTTTCGGCGCCAAATATTCCTCGACCGACGGCTCGTCGATCAACGCCTATTGGGGCCATCGCAACCTGTTCGGCGGCGCCGAGACGCTGCGGCTCGACGGCCAGGTCTCCTGGTATGGCTCGTCGTCGGAGGCGGTGCCGGATTCCAATCCGCTCGGCTATCGCTTCGCGGCGACCTTCGGCAAGCCTGGCATCTGGACGCCGATCGACGACCTCGTCGCCCAGGCGGCGGTGCTGCGCGAGGTCACCGACGCCTATGTCCGCGAGGCGGTGACGGTGACGGCCGGCGTCCGGCGCAATTTCTCCGACCAGTTCTCGGTCCAGGTCGGCCTCGACTTCGAGCAGTCGCATGTGCAGGACACCACCGGCACGCGCGACGACCTGATTCTCGGCGTGCCGATCGAGGTCGCCTACGATACGACCGACAACCAGCTCGATCCCTCGAAGGGAATCCGTGCCTCGGGCACCTTCGAGCCCTTCGCCTATCTCGGCCAGGCCAGCGCCGGGCCGATGATGTTCAAGGGCTCGCTGTCGACCTACAAGGCCCTCGACGAGGACAAGCGCTATATCCTCGCCGGCCGTGTCTCCGCCGGCACCATCTTCGGCGCCGACCTGCTCGACGTGCCGCCGCAGCGGCGCTTCTATGTCGGCGGCGGTGGCTCGCTGCGTGGCTATGACTACCAGTCGGTCAGCCCCCGCAACGCCGAGGGCGACATCATCGGCGGCCTGAGCTTCCTGACGGCCTCGGCCGAGGCGCGGATCAAGGTCACCGACACGATCGGCATCGTGCCGTTCTTCGATGTCGGCGCCGCGTCCGAGGACTCCGTGCCCGATCTCGGCGACCTCCGCTATGCGGCCGGCCTCGGTCTGCGCTATTATACCGGCATCGGCCCCGTCCGGCTCGATGTCGCCATTCCGCTCGATCCCGAGCCCGACGATGCCGGCTACGGCATCTATATCAGCCTTGGACAGTCGTTCTGATGACCCGCGCCCTCAAGATCCTGCGCTGGCTCGGCGTCGGCTTCATCGTTCTCCTGATCGCGCTTGTCGGCGTGTTCGGCTTTCTGCAGACCGGCCCGGGCCAGAGCGCGCTCGCCGGCCTCGCCAGCCGGCTCGCGAGCAGCGACGGCCTGACCGTCCGCATCGAGGGCATTTCCGGCTTCGTGCCGTCCAACATGACGATCGCGAAGATCGACGCCGCGGATGCCACCGGTACGTTCGCCTCGGTCGAGAACCTGCATCTCGCCTGGCATCCGCTGTCGCTCCTCACCGGCAAGGTGGCGATCACCGATCTCTCGGCCGACCGCGTGGCGGTGGCGCGCCAGCCGGTCCTGCCGCCGGCGCCGGCCGACACCGCCTCGGGCGGCGGCATTCCGTTCATCCGCGTCGCGCTCGACAGGCTGGAAATCGCCAGGATCGAGCTTGGCGAGCCGGTGCTCGGCATGGCCGCCGTGCTCAACCTGCAGGCCTCGGCCCGGCTGGTCGACCCGGCCGAGGGCCTGTCGCTCGACTTCGCGCTGCTGCGCGAGGACGCGCCTGGCGAGATCAAGGGCCATGTCCGCTACGCGCCGGGCGACGGCGCCGGCACGGATTCGCTCGCCCTCGACGTCACGGCCTCGGAACCGGCCGGCGGCCTGGTCGCGCGCCTGGCCCAGATCGAGGGCCTCCCGCCGCTTGCGCTGTCGGTCAAGGGCGATGCCCCGCTCAACGACTGGGACGGCCGGATCGCGCTTGAAGCGGGCGCCGCCGGTCGGCTCGGCGGCACGGCCGCCGTCAAGGAAGTCGAGACCGGCCGCCGGATCATGCTCGATCTCGCCGGCGAGATCGCGGGGCTGGTTCCCGCCTCGGTCCGCCCGCTCTTCGCCGCCGAAACGACGCTGATCGGTTCGGCGATCGTCGAGCCCGAGGGTCGTGTCGCCATCGAGGGGCTGAACGCGACCGCCTCCGGCTTCGGGCTGGCGCTGGTCGGCAGCCTCGACACCAAACAGAAGACGGCCGACGTCAAGCTCGACCTCGTCGGTGGCGACCCCTCGCATTTCGCCGCCTTCGCGCCCGGCGTGACCTGGTCCGGCTGGCGCTTGAACGCCGCCGTCAACGGTGCCTTCGCCGCGCCCCATGTCGACGCGACGCTGACGGCGCAGCGGCTTGCCGGCTTCGGCTACGACGTGGCCGACCTCAATATCGTCGCCAAGACCGTTCCGGCGAGCGGCGGCGGGCTCGACTTCACCGTCGACGGCACCGCGACCGGTCTGTCCGCCGCCGATCCCCAGGTCTCCGCCGCGCTCGGCAAGACGGCGCGCCTGCAGGCGGCCGGCGCCACGGGCGACGCCGGCGCGCGGCTGACCTCGGCCAAGGTCGCGCTGGAGCCGCTCGATCTCACCTTCGCCGGCACCGCCGCGGCGAACGACGTCCAGGGCACGCTGCGGCTCGAGCGGCTGAACCTCGCCGCTTTTTCGGGCCTCGCAGGACGGCCGCTCGCCGGCAGCGCCGTGCTCGAGGCCAAGATCGACGCCGATCCGTCGAAGCGCCGCGTCGCCGTCGATCTCGACGGCACGTCGCAGGGCATCACAACGGGCATCGCGCAGGTCGACGATTTCTTCGCCGGCGAGAGCCGGGTCAGGGGCTCGGTGTCGCTGGCCGAGGACGGCCGCATCGCGGTCAAGGAACTGACGCTCGCGGCCCGGGGGCTCGACGTCGCCGTCGATGGCGGCATCGAGAAGGCGACGGCCGATCTCGCCGCGCGCATCCGCCTCGCCGACCTCAAGCAGCTCGATCCGCGCGTCTCGGGCGCGGCCCATGCCGATCTTCGCTTCACCGGCGGGCTCGAGGCGCTCGGCCTCACGGGCAAGGTCGAGATCCCGGCCGGCATGGCCATGGACCAGAAGATCGAGAACCTGGCGCTCACGGTCGACCTCACCGACCTGACCGGACTGCCCGGCGGCACGGTGGCGCTCGACGGCAAGCTCGCCGGCAAGCCGGCCAAGGGCGGAGCAAGGCTGACCTCGCTCGCCGATGGCGGCCGCCGCCTCGACGATCTCGACCTCGCCGTCGGCAGTGTCCGCGCCACGGGCGCGGCAAGTCTGGCCGCATCGGGTCTCGTCGATGGCAAGATCACGGTCGCCGCCGCCAATCTGGCCGACCTGTCGGCGCTGGCGCTGACCGAGCTCGCCGGCCGGCTCGACGCCACCATCGCGCTCGATGCCCCGAACGGCAGCCAGCGCGTCGCCGTCAATGCCTCGGCCGCGGGGCTGCGCGTCGCCGGCAACCGCGTCGACAAGGCCGACATCGACGCCCGCATCGCCGACCTGACCGGGACGCCGGTGATCGACGGCAAGGCCGTGCTCTCCGGCGTCGTCGCCGGCGGCCAGACCATCGAGACGGCGACCGTGACGGCGAAGAGCGCCGGCACCGCCACGGATGTGACGCTGGATACGGCGCTGCTCGGCGCCAGCATCAATTCCAAGGCGCGGATCTCGCCCGCCGGCGATGGCACCAACATCCGTCTCGAGGCGCTGAAGATCGCCCGCACCGGGGCCAACGTGACGCTGGCGCAACCGGCCAACATCACCATCGCCAAGGGCGGCGTCACCATCGACAGGCTGGTGCTCGCCACCGGCGACGGCCGCACGACGATCAGTGGCCGCGCCGGCGACACGCTCGATCTCAACGTCGACCTGCGCAACCTGCCGCTGGCGCTGGCCGCGCTCGCCGCGCCCAATCTCGACATGAGGGGTACGCTGAGCGGCACGGCCCGCGTCACCGGATCGGCCTCGGCGCCGGCCGGCGACTATGACCTCCGCATCGCCAAGCTCACCAATGCCGACATCGCCAGGGCCGGCCTCGGCCCGTTCGACATCACCGCCAAGGGCCGGCTCGGTGGCGGCCGCGTCGGCGTCGCCGCGACGATCAACGCGCCGTCCGTCTCGGGGCTGACGATCAACGGCTCGGTGCCGATCGCCAGCGGTGACATGGACCTGAAGATCAAGGGCGCCATCGACCTCGCCATCGCCAACACCGCGCTCGCCACGTCCGGCGGCAATGTGCGCGGTAAGGCTGCCATCGACGCGGCGCTCGGCGGGCCGACCTCGGCGCCGCGCGCCTCGGGCACGGTGCGCGTCTCCGGCGCCAGCTATAATGATTCCCTGAACGGCGTCGCGCTTTCCAACATCGAGGCGGTGCTGACCGGCACCGACCGCGCCATCCAGGTCTCCTCCTTCTCGGCCCAGACCGTCCAGGGCGGCCGCATCGTCGGCAAGGGCAATATCGGCCTCGATCCGGCCCAGGGCTTCCCGGCTGCCATCGAGGTGACGCTGCAGAGGGCGACGCTGGTCAACAGCGACATGATGCGGCTCGTCGCCGACGGCAACATCAACGTCCAGGGTCCCGTCGCGACGCGGCCGAAGATCGCCGGCCAGATCCGGGTCCGCAGCCTCGATATCAACATCGCCGACCGGCCGTCGGGCGGTCTCGACCCGCTCGCCGTCCGCCACGTCAACACCGGCAAGCAGCCGGCGGCGAAGGGCGGCATGCGCGCCCAGGCGCAGGCCCGCGCCGCCGCCACCGCCAAGAAGAAGGCCGCGCCGGCGAGCCCGTTCGTGGCCGATCTCGACCTCCGCGTCTCGGCGCCGAACGGCGTGTTCGTGCGCGGCATGGGCATGGACGCCGAATTCGGCGGCGACCTGACCCTGCGCGGCACGACCGCCGACATGGTGACGCTGGGCGGCTTCGAGCTCCGGCGCGGCCGCTTCAACGTCGTCGGCCGCCAGCTCGATTTCACGCAGGGCAAGATCACCTTCAACGGCAGCCTCGATCCCGAGCTCGACTTCAAGGCCGACACCACCGGCGGCGACGTGGTCGCGAGCATCATCATCACCGGCAATGCCTCGGCGCCGGAGGTGAGCTTCGCCTCGACGCCGACCCTGCCGCAGGACGAGGTGATCGCGCGGCTGCTGTTCGGGCGCGCGATCAGCACGCTGACGCCGGGCCAGGCGCTGCAGGTGGCGCAGACGGTGGCGCAGTTCTCGGGCAGCGGGCCGGGCGTGCTCGATTCCGTGCGGAAGTCGCTGGGTGTCGACAGCCTGTCGATCGGCACCGACGCCTCCGGCACGGGCGGCCAGATCGGCATCGGCAAGCGCCTGAACGACAAGGTCTATATCGGCGTGCAGCAGGGAACCTCGCCGGATTCGAGCAAGGTCACGGTCGATGTCGACCTGACCCGCAACATCCGCATCCAGGGCGCCGCCGGCGCCGACGGCTCCAACGAGGTCGGCATCGGTGCGCAGTGGGATTATTGAGGGGGGAGCCCAGCGCGGCGACCGGGCGACTTTCGCTCCGCACTGTCAGCCCCTCCGACGTCATCCCTGCGAAAGCAGGCATCCTGAGCCTCGGCGGATGAGGCGCGGTGTCGAGGCTCCGTGGATCCCTGCTTTCGCAAGGATGACGGCGAGCTTGGGTCCCCAGAGACGCGCTCTCGTCCGCGAAAAGAACGTCACCTCAACCCTCGCCCGCTTGCGGGAGAGGGCAGGGTGAGGGTCTTGCTTACCCTGGGAACAACGTCAAGCCGCCGTCGACGCGGATGACCTGGCCGTTGATGAACTTCGAGCCGGGACCGGCGAGGAAGGCGACCGCGTCGGCGATCTCGGACGGCTCGGCATAGCGGTTGAACGATTTTCCCGACGAATCCATCTTGGCCGGGTCGACGACGCGCGTTGCCTGGAAGCGGGCCGACTTGGTCGGGCCGGGGCTGACCGCGTTGATGCGCACGCCCTGTTCGTAGAGCTCCTTGGCGAGGCAGCGCGTGTAGTGCACGACGGCCGCCTTCAGGGTCGAATAGACCACCTCCGGCGAGCAGCCCATATGCGCCGCGGCGGATGCGATGTTGATCACCGAGCCGGTGCCGGCCGCCACCATCGCCGGCACGAAGGCCTGGCAGACCAGCATGGTGCCGATCAGATTGTTGTTGGTGAGGACCTGGATGTCCTCGAACGAGATGTTGAGCGCGTCGTTCGGCTTCGGCTTGTTGCCGGATGCGCCGATGTCGCCGCCAGCGCAATTGACCAGCACGTTGACGGTGCCGAGCTTGGCCTCGATTTCCTGCTTCATCTTCTGCACGGCGGCCGGGTCGCCGATATTGCCGGTGACGGCGACCGTGCGCACGCCGTGCCTGGCGATCTCGGCCGCCACCTCGCCGAGATCCTTCGCCTCGCCATATTTCGCCGGTCCCGTCCATTCGAGATCATGGATCGCGACATCGGCGCCTAGGCTCGCCAGCTTCTCGGCCATGGTGCGGCCGAGGCCGCGTCCCGAGCCGGTGACGAAAATGACTTTTCCGGAGAGTTCCTTGCTCATCGGCGAGCTCCTTTAGGTGCGGGGTTCTTGATCTTCACCTCTCGCCTTACGGGAGAGGTAGGCTCGAAGAGCCGGGTGAGGGGTTAGGGAATTCTCCGGTGAGGCCCTAAACCCTCACCCGCCGCCCTGCGGGCGTCGACCTCTCCCTCAGGGAGAGGTGAAAGATCTCCCGATGCTTCAGGCCATGACGCCGAGCGCCTTCATGTTGGCGACGCTGCGCCGGATCATGTCGAGTTCGTACTGGACCAGCGCGCCGTCCTCGCCGCGCTCCCAGGGCGTGCGGTAGTCGGCGTCGTCCGGCAGGCGGTTGCGGCGGGCGGCCTGGAGGCAGGCGGCGAGCGAGCGCGCCGAACGCGGCGGGTAGCCGTTCCACCAGTCCTGCGTCAGAAGCCGCACATGGCGGACGTCGAGCGCGCCCGGCTCCAGCACGGCGGTCAGCTGATCGTGATGCTCCGCGAGGATGGCGAGCACCTCCTTGAACGGCACGAAGCCGTCGCCGATGGCGCAGCGCACCAGCCGGTAGCCCTCGTCGGTGAACTGGACGTTGTAGTCCTTGAGATGCACATGCCGGACCCAGGGCGCGATGCGGCGGGTGAAGTCGAGCGGCGCCTCGCCGACGGGCAGCGTGTTGCCGGTGTCGTAGCAGATGCCGACGCCGCCCTCGGTTTCCTCGCAGAGGCCGACCAGTTCGTCGGAGGTGAAATCCTGGTGGTTTTCGATCACCAGCACCCGGCCCTCGGCACTCGCGCGGGGCGCGTATTCGGCCAGCGCCGCGTGCACGCCACGCACCCACTCGTGCCATTTTTCGCCGACGGCGTTGCGGTCGCCGCACAGCACCGGGGTCAGGCAGACGCGGATCAACCGGGCGTCGAGCCGTTCGGCCGAGCGAAAGGCGCTGTCGAGCGGGCCCTGATTCAGCCCGCTGCTCACCACCGGCGTCATGCCGAGGGCGGCGAGCCTCGTCTTCAGCGCCGAGATATCGGCGTCGTCCAGCCTCGCGATCCAGGGCTCGAAGATCTCGATCGTCTTGGCCCCCAGCTCCACGGCCAGCGCGAGGAAGCCCTCGAGCCCACGGCCGTCCGGATTGGCGCGCGGCGTGCCGTTGCCTTGCAGGCCGAGATGGTAGGTCAGTCCGTAGGGGTTCAGTCCGGTTTGCAGCTGCATGGCGCTTCCGATCTGCGGCGGGATATGGCGGTGGGTCAGCTCAGCCCGCCGTCGACGATGATGGATTGCTTGGTGATCATCCGGCTGTCGTCGGCGCCGAGGAACAGCGCCGTGCGGGCGATCTCCTCGCCCTGCAACACGGTTCGGATGCATTGCCGGCTGACCAGCGCGTCGACGCTCTCCGGCGTCCTGTACCAGAGCGCGTATTGCTTCTCGGTCATCACCGCGCCGGGCTCGATGGCGTTGACGCGGATGTTGTCGGCGCCGAAGGCGCGCGCCAGGCTGCGCGTCAGGCCGAGCACCGCCGCCTTGGCCGTCGTGTAGGCCGGCATGTTGGGCGCGCCGCCGCGCCAGGCGATCGACGAGAAGTTGATGATCGAGCCATGGCCGAGCTCGCGCATCTGCGGCCGCACCGCCTGGGCGGTGAAGAATTGCGGGCGGAGGTTCACCGCCTGCGCCCAGTCCCAATAATCCGGCGTCACGGCGTCGACCTCGTGGCGATCGTCATTGGCGGCGTTGTTGACGAGCACGCCGATCGGCCCGAGTTCGCGGCCGATTTTCTCGATCACCGCCTGCGTCGCCGCGATGTCGGTCAGGTCGCAGCGGCGGAAGACCGGTCGGTGCGCGGATCCGGCCAGATCCTCGGCGAGCGCGTGGCCGGCCTCGTCCTGGATGTCGACGAAGGCGACCTTCGAGCCCGAGCCTGCAAAGGCGCGGACGATGTCGGCGCCGATGCCCGAGGCGCCCCCGGTCACGAAGACGACGCGCCCGGAAAGGCTCGGATAGGTGGCGAAGGTCATGGAATTGCGGGCCTGTTGGAGGGGGGCGTTGGATACCGGCCGAGGTCAGATCAGCCTGCGGGTGACGGGGTCGAACAGGCAGGCATGCGACATGTCGATGCCGAGCGTGATCGTCTCGCCCATGCGGGGCGCCTCGTCGGGGTCGAAGCGGCCGGTGACCTCGAGCTCGCCGAGGCGCATCAGACCGATCGTTTCGGCGCCGGTGGGCTCGACCATCTCGACCGGCGCCTCGACGGTGGCGATGCTCTTCTTGGCCGCCTTCAGCTCCGGCGAGTAGCGGAAGATGTGTTCGGGTCGGACACCGAGGATGACGTCGCGGCCCGGGGCCCCCGGCGAGACGCCCTCGTGCAGCGCCAGCACCGCGGTGCCGCCGCTGGTCCGCAGCGAAACGGCCGGCCGGCCGTCCGCGTCGGTGGTCAGCGTGGCCGGGATGAAGTTCATCGCCGGCGACCCCATGAAGCCGGCGACGAACATGTTGGCCGGGCGGTCATAGACCGTCTGCGGCTCGTCGAACTGCTGCACCTCGCCCTGGTGCATGACGGCGATGCGCGAGGCGAGCGTCATCGCCTCGACCTGGTCATGCGTGACATAGACGGTCGTCTTGCCGACGCGGTGGTGCAGCTTCTTGATCTCGGTGCGCATGTCGACGCGCAGCTTGGCGTCGAGGTTGGAGAGCGGTTCGTCGAACAGGAACAGCTTCGGGTCGCGTACCAGGGCGCGGCCCATGGCGACGCGCTGGCGCTGGCCGCCGGAGAGCTGGCCGGGCTTGCGGGCGAGCAGTGGCTCGATCTGCAGGAGGGCGGCGACGCGCTTCACCGCCTCGTCGCGCTGCGGCTTCGGAACGCCGCGGCTTTCCATGCCGAAGGTGATGTTCTCGCGCACCGTCATGGTCGGGTAGAGCGCGTAGGACTGGAACACCATGGCGATGTCGCGGTCCTTCGGCGCCACCGAATTGACCAGCCGGTCGCCGATCCGGATCTCGCCGGAGGTGACGGTCTCGAGGCCGGCGATCATGGCGAGCAGGGTCGATTTTCCGCAGCCCGACGGGCCGACCAAAGCGATGAACTCGCCGGTCCTCGCCTCGATGTTGATGCCCTTCAGGACCTCGACGGAACCGAAGCTCTTGCGCAGGTTGCGAATGGTCAGCGAAGACATGCAGGCCTCATGGTTGCGTCGCGTGGCTTGCCCGGTCCCGTCATCACTTGATCGCTCCCTGGGTCAGGCCGCGGACGAAATACTTGCCGCCGAAGAAGTAGACGAGCAGCGGCGGCAGCGCGCCGATCAGGACGGCCGCGCTCATCACGTCGTAGTTGCGCACATTGGTGCCGCTCGCCGTCAGCGCCACCAGCGCGGCGGTGATCGGCTGTTCGCGGCCGGAGGTGAACACGACGCCGAACAGGTATTCGTTCCAGATGCCGGTGAACTGCCAGATCACCGTGACGATCAGGATCGGCGGCGACAGCGGCAGGATGATCCTGCGGAAGATGCGCCAGAAGCCGGCGCCGTCGATGCGCGCCGCCTTGATCAGGTCGTCCGGGATCGAGACGTAGTAGTTGCGGCAGAACAGCGTCGTGAACGAGATGCCCTGGATGACGTGGACGAGGATCAGCCCGTAGGTGGAATTGGTCAGGCCGAGCTTGCCGAGGATGAAGGCCCAGGGCATCAGCGCGATCTGCCCAGGCATGAAGACGCCGAGCAGCATCAGCGTGAACAGGATCTCCGAGCCCCGGAAGCGCCATTTCGACAGCACGTAGCCGTTCAGCGCGCCGAGCAGGGTCGACAGGATCGTCGCCGGGATCGCCATCCAGAGCGAGTTCATGAAGTTGCGCTTCATGCCCTCGCAGGTGCCGCCGATGCAGTAGCTGCTCCAGGCATCGGCCCAGGCATGGAAGGCGAAGCTGCGCGGGAAGGCGATCAGGCCGTTCTGGGCGATCTCGGCCTGGTCGCGGAACGAGTTGAAGAAGACCACCAGCAGCGGCACCAGATAGATGACCGCGAAGAGCGAGAGCAGGGCGTAGATCACGATCCGGCTGGCGAGATGCCGCCGGAAGGCGGCGGCCGCTTCCCGGTCATGGACATGGGCGAGCGCGGCATCAGCCATGGCGGCTCTCCCTGCGGTGGCGCCAGACGACGAAGAACGAGTAGGGCACGAGCACGACGGCGAGCGCCGCCAGCATCATCATCGCGGCGGCGGCGCCTTCGCCGATCTGGCCGCGCTGGAACATCAGATCGTAGACATAGATCGCCGGGAAGGTGGTCGAGATGCCGGGGCCGCCGCGCGTCAGCGCCGCGACGAGATCGAAGGTCTTGATGGCGAACTGGATCTGCACCACGGCGACCGCCAGGAAGATCGGCGCGATCACCGGCAGGATTACCCTGCGATAGGTGCGGAAGGTCGAGGCGCCGTCGATCTGCGCCGCCTTGACCAGATCCGGATCGACCGAGCGCAGGCCGGCGAGGAACAGCGCCATGGCGAAGCCGGAGCTTTGCCAGATGCCGGTGATGATGATGGCGTAGATCGCCGTGTTGCGGTCGGAGGCGAGGGCGAAGTTGAAATTCGTCCAGCCGAGGCTCCTGACCAGCATCTGGATGCCGTCGGTCGGGTTGTAGAGCCAGCTCCACACCGTGCCGGTGACGATGAAGGAGACGGCGAGCGGGTAGAGGAAGATCGTCCGCCAGATCGCCTCGCCGCGCACCTTCTGGTCGATCAGGATGGCGAGAGCCAGGCCGATCGCCATGGCGCCGACGATGTAGAAGGCGGAGAAGAAAAACAGGTTGCTGTAGGCGATGTTCCAGCGCCGGTTGCTCCAAAGCGAGGCATAATTGTCGAGGCCGACAAAGCCGTAGCTCGGCAGGAGCGAGGAATTCGACAGCGAGATGTAGAGCGTCCAGATCGTGAAGACGAAGACGTAGATGAAGGACGCCGCCAGCGACGGCGCGAGAATGAGGATGGGCGAGATCCGGGTGAGGCGCTCGCGCCAGCTGGGTCCCGGATTGGCCGGTCCGGGATTCCGGCCAGCATCCGCTGCGGTGGTCGACATGTCTGGCCCTGTCATGAAAACGAAGGATCGGGCGCGGCGCGGGGCACCGCGCCCGACAAGGCGGTTCGTTACATCTGGGCCTCGACGGCATCCGCGATCGCGGTTGCCGCCTGTTCAGGCGTCATGGCAGGGGTGTTCACGAATTCGGTGACCGTATCCATGATCGCGCCGCGATATTTCTGCGGGATGGTCATGTTGTGGGCCATCGAGCGGACCAGCGTGCCGCCGTCGATCGAGGCCTGCAGGTCCTTCTGCGCCAGCTGCTGGCAGGGGTTGAAGCCGGACGACAGGTCGACGTCCAACCGCGCCGGGATCGAGCCCTTGGCCTGGTTGAACACTGTCTGGAATTCCGGCGACAGGATCGTCTTGGCGAGCAACTGCTGGCCTTCGACGAAATCCGGGTCCTTCTGCGTGAAGAACACGACGGAATCGGCGTTCAGGATGAAGCCGGGCTTGCCCCAGTCGGTCGGCGCCTGGCTGCAGGTATAGTCGGTGCCTTCCTTGAAGCCGGCGGCGGTCAGGAGGCCGATGGTCCAGTCGCCCATGATGTGGAAGGCGGCATCGCCACGGCCGACAAGCGCGGACATCGTGTCCCAGTCGCGGCCGACCATGCCGGGATCCATGTATTTCGACGTCATCAGGCGGAGCTGGGTCAGGGCCTTGACCATGCCCTCGCTGCGCAGTGCGTCGACGTCGCCCTCGACGAAGGCCTTGCGGTAGAGGTCGATGTCCTGGCCGTAGACCACGACCTCGAACACGGTCGAATCCGTCCAGTCGGCGGTCGAGTGCGCGATGCAGATCTTGCCGGCCGCGACGACCTTCTCGCAGGCGGCGTTGAACTCTTCCCAGGTCTTCGGCACGGCGTCGACGCCGGCTTCCTTGAGCACCTTGGGCGACGACCACAGCCAGTTGATGCGGTGGATGTTCATCGGCGCGGCGACCCAGTTGCCGGTCGGCTTCATCACCGGCAGCAGTTCGGGCGCCACGACCTTCTCCCAGCCCTCGGCCGCAGCGAGCTCGTCGAGATTGGCGGTCATGCCGGTCTCGTTCCACTCGGCGATCTCGGGGCCCTTGAGCTGCACGGCGGGCGGCGCGTTGCCGGCGATCACGTCGGCGCGCAGCTTGGCGAGCGTGTTGGCCGTGTGGCCGGCGATCGACGTCTGTTCCCACGTGCCGCCGGCGGCGGTGTACATCTCGCCCAGCTTGGCAATGGCCGCCGCGTCGGAGCCGGTGGCCCACTGGTGCAGCAGGTTCGTCTTCGGCTCGGCAAGGGCCGTGCCGCTCAGGAGAGCGAAGGTCAAAAGACCAGCGCTCACCTTCCAAGTGAAGGTCATGGTTTCTCTCCCTGGGTGTACCGCTCGATACTGTCGACCGTTTGGCGCGGTTACTTATTCTTGTTGGTGTTCGGCGCGTCTCCCCGTATTCTGACGCTTCTTTTTTTCTAGGACGAACATATTAAACTGTCAACGCATGGATCAAGTCCGAATACTTACGTTGCAGTGCCGAAGCGACATCTAGGGCATTCTTCAGATGAAATACTTAAGCGCTTGGACGCAAAGCAGGATCGGCGATGCTGCGGTGCATCGCGCGACGCGGACAGCGCGATCCGGCGGCGAGGTTGGCGGTGCACGAAATGAAGGCAGCAGGCCTGCGTGGCCGGGCTTGACCGCTCGGCCGGGATGCGCTTTGCCGATGCGGCGGCGACCCATCGGACCGGCGCTGGAAGAAAGCATGGATGCCGAATGATGAGCCGTGATCGTCCCCTCGACCGTCCCGTGCCGGCGCGCCGGCGCGTTGTCTACGATCCGCCGGTGCAGCGCTCGGCCCGACAGCCGGCCGGGCAGAATCTCCTGCATGCGGCCGATCACAATCTGCGGGTGACGCTGGAGGCGCTGCGCCGGGGCGGCGCGATGAGCCGTCTCGATCTGGCGCGCATCACCGGCCTGACGGTTCCGGGCATTACCAACATCGTGCGCCGCCTCGAGGCCGACGGGCTGGTGGCCGAGGAGGCCGGCCTCGCGGGTTCGCGCGCCAACCGCTTCGCCATCGTGACCGACGGCGCCGTGTCGCTCGGCGTCGACCTGGCCGGAGGACGGGCGCGGCTCGTCGCGATCGATCTCGCCGGACGGATCCTGCTGCGCGCCGATGCGGCCGTCGATGCGGATGATCCCGCTGCCGTCATTGCCGGCCTCGCCACCAGCGCGCTGGAAAGGCTCGCGGCGCAGGGCGTCGGCCGCGTCACCGGCCTCGGGCTGGTCGCGACCGAGGGCGCCGACGCCGTCCGCGCGGCGCTGGCGCCGCTTCCGGTGATCGTGGAGCCGGATACCATCGCGGCGGCGCTCGGCGAACGGCAGTTCGGCGTGGCCGCCGCCGACGACAGCTTCGTCTATGTGCTGATCGGTCGGTCGACGCGGGCCGGCATGATCATCGGCGGCGCGGTCTTCAACGGCGCCGAGCATCAGGCCGGCCGGCTCGGCATGATGCGGACGGGCGAAGACGGCCGGCGGCTCGACGAGGCGATGTCGACCGCTTCCCTCGATGGCCTCGATCCGGAGGCCCCCGGCGTCGCGCGCTGGATCGAGGATGCGAGCGCGCACCTCATGGATTCGCTGATCGCGATCTCCGCCTTCATCGCGCCGCGCGTGATCTTCGTCGGCGGCCGCCTGCCGGCCGCGTTGCTCGACGCGCTGGTGCGCCGCCTCGGCGCGCGCCGGCTGGAGCGCATGATCGAGCCGACGCAGCCCTACTGGCTGCCGGAGCTTCAGCGCGGTTCGCTGGACGAGGACGCGGTTTTGCTCGGCATCGCCGCCATGCCGTTCCTCGAATTCCTGCTGCCGGATCCGCGCCGGCCGTTCCGGCCGCCGGCTATGGCAGCGGCCGACCCGGCGGCTTGACCGGCCGGTCGCCGCCGCCACGCAGCGGCGCACGGGTCAATTGCGCCGGATCGGCCGATTCCAGCCTGAGCGCGTGCGAGAGCGGCATGGTGGCGGCGCCGAGCGCCGCGGCGTCTTCCGAGCCGGCGGCCCGATGGATGCGCGGCGTCGGGCGCGGGTCGCGCGCCAGCGCCTCGCGCACATAGAGCAGCAATTCGTCGAGGATCGTCATCGGGATGCGGCCGCCGACCAGCACGGCGTCCGGATTGATCAGGAGGCCGATGTCGATCGCCGCCTCGGCGATGTGGCCGGCGGCGATCCGCAGCCACTGGGCGAGCAGGTTCCTGCCGCGGGCGTCGAGGTCGAGCAGGTCCTGCGGGCGGGTCACGGTGATGCCGTGGCTGGCGAGGAAATCATAGAGGATGAACAGCGACACGATTTGGCCGAGCGGCTGCACGCGTTCGCCGGGCGGCGCGTCCGGCAGCGTCACCGGCAGCCAGCCGACCTCGCCGCTGATGCCCGTGGTGCCGTGGTAGCAGGCGCCGTCGAGCACCAGGCCGCCGCCGAGCCCGGACCCGAGGAAGATGTAGAAGAAGCTGCGGATCTCGCTGCCGAGGCCGTAGGTCAGCTCGCCGATGGCCGCCGCCGTCGCGTCGTTGTCGATCAGGATCGGATGCGTCGTGAAGCGGGCGAAGCGCTCGCGCAGGTCGACGCTGCGCCAGAGGCGGTAATCCGCCGGCATGCCGATGAAGGGGATTTCGCCGAGCCAGTCGGGGATGGCGACGCCGATGCCGGCGAGGCGGGTCTCGTCGATCGCGCGCCGCCGGCGGAACGTCTTCAGCGCCTCCTTCATCTCGGCGAAGAAGGCGTCCGGCAGCATGAAGCGCTCTTCGCGGTGGATGCGGTCGCGCACCGTGCCCAGCGCGTCGACGGCGACGATGGTCAGGTGGTCGCGGCCAATGCCGGCGCCGATCGCGAAGCAGCCTTCCGGATTGATCTCCAGCTCGATCGCCGGCTGGCCGCGCATGCCGTAGCGTCGCCGCGCCTCGACGACGAGGCCGTCGTCGATCAGCTTTTCGGTGATGCGGGCGACGGCCTGCTTGCTGAGGCCGGATCGGGCGGCGAGCTCGGTGCGCGAGATCGGGGCGTGCCAGCGGATCGCGCGCAGGATGACGGCCTGGTTATGGCTCGCCGCGAGCCCGGAATTGGAGCCGGAAAGGTCGCTCGCCGCCGCCGTCTGGGATTTGATCAAGGTGTCGTTGCCGCCGGAGGAGATCATGAGCGATCGTCCGCCGGCGGATAGAGGGCAAGGGGGGCTGGCTTGTCAAGGATGACCGGGGCCTACCTCTGCTTGATGAGCCAGCTCCGGACCTCGAAGGGTCTGAGGTCTGGCCCGGCCGCGCGATCCGCCGGCTCTTCCAGGATGTTGACCGGCGCCGACAGCTGCCAGCCGTCGTTTGGCTGCACTTCGAAGCGGCCGCGTCCGCCGGCCGGCTCATAGACGCGCAGCACCAGCGCCTCGCCGTCCTCGCTCGCCTTGAGCCCGGCGAGGCCGGCGCCGATGCCCGAGACGGCGATCGGCGTCTGCGTGCCGGCGGCGAGGCCGGAGGCGCGGGTCGCGAGAAGCGACTGGTTCAGGTCCAGCGCCTCCTCGCGCACGCCGCCCTCGTGCCAGGCGCCCTGGTGCGGCATCAGCGCGTAGACGAAGCTCTGCTCGCCCTCGTCGGCGAGGGGATCCGGATAGATCGGCGCGCGCAGCAGGCTGAGGCCAAGCACGTTGTCCTTGATGCTGTGGCCGTACTTGCCGTTGTTGAGCAGCGCCACGCCGAACCCGGGCTCGGAAAGATCGGCGAAGCGGTGCGCCGGCACCTCGAACTTCGCCGCGTCCCACGAGGTGTTGGTGTGGGTGGTGCGGCGGACGACGCCGAAGGCGCATTCGAAGGTGGCGAGATCCGAGCGAATGTCGACCGGCGTCTGGGTGCGCAGCAGGACGCGGCGGTCGTGCCAGTCGAGGTCCGTCCGGATGTCGAGGCGCGGCGCGTTGGCGAGGAGCTGCAGCGTCTGGGTGATGGTCGAATCGCGGAACTTCCGCACGATCCGGATCGCGGCGCGGTGCGGCGTGTCCTCAACCACCTCGAAGCTCTCGAACGAGGTCAGCTCCTGGCCATTGGCGGTGTAGTCGTCCTCCAAATCCCAGGCGTCCCAGTTGCGCGGCTTGTCCATGGGATAGACCCAGAGTTGGTTGCCGCGGCCGGCGAGCGCCTCGCGTCCGGCCCGCTTGTCGTAGAGGCTGGCCAGCGTGCCGTCCGGGTTGAGCGCGACGCGGATCAGGTCGTTTTCGAGCTTGGTCTTCGAGACGCTGAGGCCGGCGGTCGGCGCCATCGTCCTGCCGTCGAGCACGACGATGCCGAGCGGCGGCACGGTGACGTCGAGCGCCAGAGGCTTGCCGTCGATCTCGGCGCGGACGGGCCGCGCGTGCAGGTCCGGGTTGACGACGACGATCGCGTCCTTTGTGTCGCCCTTAGGAAGCCGCGCCACCAGCGCGGCAAGTCCGTCCTTTTGCGCCGCGAGGCCGGTGTCGAGCGCTTCGCCCAGCTCGCGCTCGGCGTCGTCATAGATCTCGCGGATGCCGGAGCCGGGCAGGATGTCGTGGAACTCGTTCTTGAGCACCTTGCGCCAGGCGGGCTCCAGGCTTTCCGGCCTCGCCGCGCCCAGCAGATGCGCGAGCGAGGCGACCGTCTCGGCGGTGATCAGCGCGCGCTCGGCGTGGCGGTGCAGCCGCTTGGTGTGGCTCTGCGTCGTCAGCGTCGCGCGGTGCAGCTCCAGATAGATCTCGCCCGACCAGACCGGAACCTGCGACGCCGGGATCTCGTGCATGCGGGCGAAGACGTCCTCGACGCGCACCGGCTTCAGCGCCGGCACGGCCGGGAAATCGGCGAGCTGGGCCTGGCGTTCCAGCATTTCCGGCGTCACGCCGCCGCCGCCGTCGCCATAGCCGACGGCGAGCAGGCTCTCGTCATGGATGGTCTTGGCGCGGAAGTTCCCCCAGGTGCCGAGGATCGCCTCGGGCTCGGTCGAGCCGTTATAGCCGCGCACCGGGTTGTCGAAGGTGTGGGCCAGCACGCGGCTGCCGTCGAGGCCTTCCCACTGGAACAGGTCGTAGGGAAACTTGTTGGTCTCGGACCAGTTCACCTTGATGGTGAAGAAGGAATCCATGCCGCCCTGGCGCAGCAGCTGCGGCATGGCGGGCGAGAAGCCGAAGCAGTCCGGCAGCCAGCAGACGCGGTGGCGGACGCCGAACTTCGCCTCGAAATAGCGCTGGCCGTAGAGGATCTGGCGCACGAAGCTCTCGCCGGTCGGCATGTTGGTGTCGGGCTCGACCCACATGCCGCCGATCGTCTCCCACTGGCCGCTCTTCACCGCCGCGCGGATTTCCTCGAACAGGGCCGGGTCGTCCTCCTCGATCTGCGCGTAATAGGCGGCGGTCGACTGGTTGAAGACGAAGTCGGGGAAGCGCTCCATCAGGCGGAGCGCCGTGTTGAAGGTGCGGCGCGCCTTGCGGCGGGTCTCGTCATAGGGCCAGAGCCAGGCGAGATCGATATGGGCGTGGCCGGTGATGCCGAGGCTCCCCTGCTGCGGATAGCGCGCCTTCAGGCCCTTCAGCGTCTCGCGCAGATCTTCGAGCGCGTGCTTGACGCTGGCGCGGTGGTCCTGGCGCAGGCCCTCCGGGTTGGCCTTCAGCGGCGGCAATTGCCAGATCTTCTGCTGGCCGCGCTGCGGCGCCGTGCGGGCGACATAGTCCTGCGTCGCCGACGGCCAGTCGAGGGCTGCGAAGGTGTGCTCGGCGGCGGTGGCGAGATGCGGCACCACCTCGTGGTCGCCGAGCATCCGCGCCGCCTCCAGCACCTGCTGCAGCAGCAGCGCGAGGTCGTGCACCGGCTGGTCGATCCAGGCGAGATGGGCGCGGGTCAGGCGCGGCTCGCGCACCGGCTCGCCGAAGGGCAGGCGGGCGACGGCGTCGACATGGATCTGGAAGCGGCGGCCGGGGACCGGGAATTCCTGGTGGAAGGGATCGAGACCGAAGCGCTTCGCCTCGCCCTTGCCCTCGGGGGTGAGCGTGATCAGGCTCTCGCCGCCGACATCGATCGAGAGGCGCGCGTCTTCGAGCGTCCAGTGGTCCGGCACCGTCGCCTCCGCGTCGAACGAGAGCGTGCCGTCCTTCTTCGGCCAGAAGGCGCCGAGCGCGATCGGCGCGCCGTTGAACTGCCAGCCCTCGACCGCCACGGTCTCGCGCTCGCGCCAGAACCCCAGTTCCTCGACGCGGACGCCGATGCGGTCGAGCCGCTGCTGGAGGGTCAGGGACATGGATATTCTCCGTCTCGGATCAGTATGGATGGGAAAGGATCAGCCCTTCACGGCGCCGGCGGTCAGCGCGCCGACGATCATGCGCTGCAAAAGGAGGAAGGCGACGATGGCCGGCACGACCGCGACCAGGCAGGCGGCCGCGAGCACTTGCGTGGTGGACGCGTTGGAGGTGCCGGAGAAGTTGAAGATCGCCACCGAGATCGGCAGCTGCGCATCCTTGTTCAGGAGCAGGAAGGGGATCAGGAACTGCGACCAGTTCAGGATCATGATCAGGATGAAGGCCGAGGCGAGGCCGGGCGCGGCGAGCGGCAGCGTGATGCGCCAGAAGGTGCCGAAGCGGCTGCAGCCGTCGATCGCGGCGGCCTCCTCGAGCGACTTCGGGATGCCGTCGATCGCGCCCTTCACCAGCCAGGTGCACATCGGCACGCTGACGGCGATGTAGACCATGGTGACGCCGAAATGGCTGTTGATCAGGCCGAGCGCGCTCATGTAGCGGTAGAGCGGCACCAGGATGACGAGCGGCGAGATCATCTGGAAGGCGAGGATCACCATCATCAGCGCCGACTTGCCGGAGAACCAGAAGCGCGAGAAGGCATAGGCGGCCGGCGCGGCGACCAGCAGGCAGCCGAGCCCGCCCAGCGCCGAGAGCTTCAGGCCGTTCCAGAGATAGAGCAGGAAGGTCGGGTCCGAGAGGATCTGGGCGAAATTGTCGAGGGTCGGCCGCTTCGGAATGAAGCGGCTGGCGCCGAGGAACACTTCCTGCCGTGTCCTGAGCGACAGCGACAGCAGCCAGGCGAGCGGCGTCAGGAAAAAGGCGGCGATGAGGATCGCGGCCAGGTAGGTGAGGGCGTCGCCCCATTTCTCGCGGCGTTCGGCGGTCATTCGGATGCCTCCCGGCGCGGCAGGAACGACGCGTAGCCGAGCGCCAGCACCAGGCTGATCACCAGCATCAGCACGGACAGCACGCTGCCGCCGGCGAGGTCGTAATTGCGGAACACCGTGTTGAAGGTGAAGAGCGACAACACCTCGGTGGCGCGACCGGGGCCGCCGCCGGTCAGCGAGATGATGGCGTCGAAGGTGTTGAGGGTCTGGATCGTCACGAGGATCGAGTTGACGAGGATGGCGGCGCGCAATTGCGGCAGCGTGATGAAGCGCAGCTTCTGCGTCCCGCTGGCGCCGTCGACGCTGGCCGCCTCGTAGAGCGTCGGGTCGATCGCCTTCAGCGCCGCGTAGAAGACGATCATCGAGAAGGCGGTGCCGCGCCAGACATTGGAGATGACGGCCGACATCATGGCGTTGTGCGGGTCGGACAGCCACGCGACGGGCGAGATGTGCATCAGCCGCAGCACGGAGTTGATGGCGCCGAACGGCGCCTCGCTGAACAGCATCTGCCAGATCAGGCCGTTGGCGATGCCGGGGATGACCCAGGCGATCAGCACGATGGTGCGGAGCGCCACCATGCCCGGCAGCTTGCGCCGCTCGCCGCGCATGACGATGAGCGCGATCACGAGGCCGAAGATCTGCTGGCCGACGACGCTGCCGAAGGTGAAGACGAAGGTGGTCCAGAGGATGTCGCCGAGCGCGGGGTTGCCGAGCATCGCGGCAAGCGTCGCCAGCGTGTAGCGCTCCTGGCCGCCGACGAGGCTGGCATTGGTGAGCGCCAGCCGGAACACGTCCAGCATCGGATAGAGGTAGAAGACGCCGAGCGTGACCGCGACGGGTACGAGCCATGTGAAGGGATTGGCCTCGATGCGCCGTCCCAGGCTGGGTCCGGCCACGCGCCGGCTCACGGCCATGGCGGCCGTCTGTGTCGTCTGCATGCTGTCACTCCTGCCCCGAACGCGGCGATCGGTGGTCCCGGCCGGCGCGGGGCCGGCCGGGACGGTCGCTTGCGTCAGAGCCGCGCGTAGGCGGCCTGGACAGCGGTGTTGGCGGCATCGAGCGCCGCCTCCGGCGTCTTGGTGCCGGAGAGCACGTCGCCCATCATGATCTGGATCTGGTTCGAGATCTCCGGATAGATCGGCACGCCCGGGCGGGCCTGGCCGTTGACCAGCGCCTTGGCGAAGGTCTCGTTGGCCGGCGTCTTGAAGACGTCGTACTTGCCGTAGAGCGCGGCCGCGGTCGGCAATTGCTGCTGCAACGCATTGCCGGGACCGGCATAGATCTCCTTGATCACGGCGGCGCACATGGCGACCTTCTCGGGGTCGTCCGAGAAGGCGCCGAAGGTCCAGCCGCCCGTGCCGGTCGAGCGCTGGTCTGCCGTCGGACCGGGGATTTCCGAGAAGGTCCACTTCTCGAACTCTTCCGGCTCCAGCGTGTTCTTGAGCTGGCCGTACTGCCAGTTGCCGCCGATGAACAGGGCCGCCGTGCCGGCCGCCGCGGCGGCGTTGAACTCGTCATAATTGACGATGGTGGCGACACGCTTCGGCGCCGCGCCGGAATCGACGAGGTCCTTGAAGTAGTTGACCGCCTTCAGGAATTTCTCGCGGTTTTCGCCCTCGGCGAAGATGGGCTTGCCCTTGTCGTCGACGAGTTGGCCGCCCTGGGCCCAGAAATTGGCGAGCCAGTCGAAGGTGGTGCCTTCCCAGCGGCCGCCATTGAACAGTACGCCCTCGCCGCCCTTGTCCTTGGAGGCGAGCGCGGCCGCCTTCAGCTCGTCCCAGGTCTGCGGCGCGTCCGGCACGATCTCCTTGTTGCGGTAGAGGACACGGAGATCCGTGTTCCACCACCAGGCGTAGATCTTGCCGTCGGCGCCCGTGATGCCCTCGCGGATGAACGGGAACAGGTCGGCGACCTCCTCCTTGGTGAAGTGCTCGTCCAGCGGCTTCAGCACGTTGGCGCCCTTGAACAGGGCCAGCACGAAACTGTCGACGGCGGCGCAGTCGGGGCCGTGGCCGGACTTCGCCTGCTCGAGCATGCGGGCCTGCTCCTGGCCGATATTGTCGGACATGCGCTCGAGATCGATGCGCCAGCCGGGATGGCGCTGGATGAACTCGGCGAAGAGCTTCTGGTAGCCCTCGGCCCAGACCGGGTCGGTACTGGTCGGGCCGTCATTGGTCAGGCGCAGCGTGAAGGATTTCGGGGCGTCGGCCGGACCGACACGGTCCTTGGTGACGAGATCCTGGGCCTGGGCAGAGACGGCGACGAGCGCGGCGGTGGAAGCCAGCAACGCGGTGACGAGACGCAAGCGCATCATGAAATCTCCCGTGGGGTGTTTCCTCGAACGGACGGCTCTTTCGGCCGCCTCCTGCATTTCTGCGGCCCGTTCTCGCGGGGCCTGACGAAGATTAAATCACATCGATTTTATATGAGCAAGAGGTCGGCGTCTGCCGGGTATCGGGTCGCGCGTCTGGCGTGCCGCGGCCGGGTGGGGAAACGGCCGCCGCCACAGCGATTCCACCCTGTCGAAGGCCGGCGGGCCCCTGACGTCAGGTCGGATGGCGGCGGGGCGGAGAACCTGCCAGGACGGAAGCCATCAGAACGCGCCGGCCCGATGCTCCCGGAACGCGGCCGCGATCGTGCGCAGCGCCCCGCGCGATTTGGCGTCGGTCAGCGTCGAATGCAGCACGATCGCGGTCGACGGCAGTTCAGGCAGTCCGAAGCGCTGGCTGACCTCGATCGTGCCGGACGGCGCCAGCCGGCAGGGGAAAGCGCCGATCGCGAGGCCGGCCGAGACGGCGGCCGTCACCACCGAGGCGCCGCCGCCGAGAAACACGTCGGTCCACGGCATGTCGATCGCGTCGAGGGCGCGCGTGGCCATGTCGCGCACGCCGCAGGAGGGGGCGTGGGTTGCGAGGCGGATGGGCTCGCCCTGGCGGTGCTCGAAATGCGGCACGGCGAACCAGCCGAAATCCTCGGGTCCGAGGATTTCGGCGTCGCGGCGATCGTCTTCGCGCCGGACGATGGCGGCGTCGAGCTCGCCGCGATCGAAGGCGTCGAGCAGGGTGCGCGAATTGTCGAGACGCACTTCGATGGTCAGGCCGGGATCATGCGCATTGAGGCGCGCCAGGAGGGTCGGCAATTCCGGCCCGGCGACATGGGCGGCGATGCCGAGCGTGAAGCGGCGGCGACAATCCGCAAGCCCGGCCACGGCCCGCTCATGCGCGGCGAGAAAGCCGCGCGCGCCATCGAGGAACAGCGCGCCCGACGCCGACAGGCGCACCGAGCGCGGCGTCCGCTCGATCAGCCGCTGGCCGATCCGGTCCTCGAGCCGCTTGAGTTTGACGCTGATGGCGCCCTGGGTCGTCCCGAGCGCCTCCGCCGCGCGCGTAAAGCTCTGGAAATCCGCGATGGCGACGAAGGCCTGAACCGACTCGACGTCCAGGATGGTCATGGCAATCATCCGCAATTGTTGTCTCTGAAATAGAGAGCCATCCGATTTCGCTGTCGTCAAGCGTCGGCTAGGGTCGCTCCGATTCTTCACTTGGACCCGGACGGCGCTTCCCGCGTCGCCGTCGCCGGATCTCGCGGTCGCCCCTCTCGAAAGTCCGAAGCATGTTCATGCCCTCGTCCGCTTCGCGCCGGAGCCTCATAGCTCTCGCCGCGGCCTGCCTCTCTTCCCTGATGTTCGGGCTGGAAATCTCCAGCGTCCCGGCGATCCTGCCGACGCTGGAGCAGGTGCTGGGGGCGGATTTCGTCCAGCTGCAATGGATCATGAATGCCTACACGATCGCCGTGACAACCGTCTTGATGGCGACGGGCACGCTCGCCGACCGCTATGGCCGCAAGCGTGTCTTCCTGATCGGCATCGTCGCGTTCGGCATTTCCTCGCTGATCTGCGGCCTGACGGAGAGCGTGTCGGTGCTGATCCTCACCCGCTTCGTACAGGGACTGAGCGGCGGCATGATGCTGATCTGCCAGGTCGCGGTGCTGTCGCACCAGTTCCGCGACGGTCGCGCGCGCGGCATGGCGTTTGGCTGGTGGGGCATCGTCTTCGGCATCGGCCTCGGCTTCGGACCGATCGTCGGCGGGGCGATCGTCGCCGTCTGGAGCTGGGAGTGGGTCTTTCTCGTTCATGCCGTGCTTGGCCTCGTCACGCTCGGCCTCGCCATCTCGGGCGTCGAGGAATCACGCGATCCCGACGCCACCCATCTTGACCTTCCCGGCATCGTCACCCTGTCGGTCGCCGTCTTCGGTCTCGCCTTCTATATCACCCAGGGGCCGGATCTCGGCTTCGCCAGCCCGGCCGCGCTCGCCATCCTCGCCCTGACGGTGGCGAGCTTCCTCGCCTTCCTCCTCGCCGAGAAGAGGAGCCCGAGGCCGATGTTCGATGTCTCCGTGTTCCGGATCCGCGCCTTCTCGGGCGCGGTGATCGGCTCCGCCGCCATGAACATCAGCTTCTGGCCGCTCATGATCTACCTGCCGATCTGGTTTCAGGCAGGCCTCGGCTATGACAGCGTCGCGGCCGGATCGGCGCTGCTCGCCTATACGCTGCCGACGCTCGTCGTGCCGCCTTTGGCCGAGCGGCTGTCGCTGCGCTACCGCCCCGGCCTCGTCATTCCGGCCGGGTTGTTCCTGATCGGGCTCGGCTTCTTCGCGATGAAGCTCGGCAGCGGCGTCGAAAACGCGAGCTGGCTAACGATGCTGCCCGGCTGCGTTCTCGCCGGCATCGGCCTCGGCTTCACCAACACGCCCGTCACCAACACGACAACCGCGGCCGTCTCCGCCGCGCGCGCCGGCATGGCATCCGGCATCGACATGAGTGCGCGGATGATCTCGCTCGCCATCAACATCGCCCTGATGGGTTTCCTGCTGGTCGAGGGCGTGCGGTCGTCCTTGCAGGCGGCCCTGCCGGCCGACGTCGAGCCGGCGGCGCTGCGTCAGCTGGCGCAGCGGGTCGCGTCGGGAGCCGGCGTCTCGGCCGGCATCCCGGAGGCCGTCGTCCACCAGGCGCTCGTCGACGGCTTCGGCTGGATCCTGCTCTATGGCGGCGTCGGTGTCTGGCTGCTGGCGATGTTCAGTTATCTCGCCTTCGGCCGGGGTAGGGCGAAGCCGGCGGCTTGTGCGGCGCAGCCCGTCGCTCGCTAGGTCGACCGGCTCCGAACGTCAGTACGGCGTCTCGCCGGCGTCGGCGTTGATCGCCTGGCCGCGCACCAGCATGGCGTCGTCGCCGAGCAGGAACGAGGTGACGCGCGCCACCTCGACCGGCTGCAGATGGCGGACGAGCTGCGCCGACAGCATCTTGTCGAAGATCGCCGGCGCCGGCTCGGCGGTGAAGGACGAATAGGCCTCGGAGACTTCCTTCAGCATCGGCGTCGCGACGCCGCCGGGGCAGACGCAGTTGACGTTGATGTCATAGGCGGCCAGCGCCTCGGACAGCATGCGCGTCATCGAGATCATGCCGGCCTTGGAGGCGCTGTAGGCGAGCGATTCGACGTGGCCCTTCTTGCCGGCCTCCGACGCGATCGAGACGATCGCGCCCGGAATCGAGTGCTCGATCATGTGCGCGGCGACGAGCCGCGACACGTCATAGGCGCCGAACAGGTTGATCTCGAACTGCTTCTGCCAGTCCGCCCGGCTGATCGCGAGCGGATCGGCGTGCAGCACGATCGCGGCGCAGTTGACGAGGCCGTCGACACGGCCGAGCAACTCGACGCCTTTCGCGACCCCGGCCGTCACCGCCGCCTCGGAAGCGACGTCCATGACGACGCCGAAACAGCCGCAGGCGGCGCCGCCGAGCGCGGCCACCGCGGCCTCGACGGACTCCGCTCTCAGGTCGGCGATCACCACCCGCGCTTCCTGCGCGATCAGGAGCTCCGCGATGGCGCGCCCGATGCCGCCCGAGCCGCCGGTGACGATGAAGCCCTTGCCGGCATGGACCGGGAAGGCGCGGCTCTTGCGCAGCGGCAGCGGCCTGTCGGGGCGGCGGGTCGTGTATTTCGACATGGTGTCCATTCGCCGGCGGGAGCCGGTCCTTGCGGGGCGGGTCGGAGCGGGGACGAGGATAGCGTCTGCGCGCAGAATAGGCAGGATCGGTATGCGGTCAATCGCAGTTGTCGCGCTCCGGCCGCTCCGGTATCTTCCTGGCCATCCCAATCGCAGGAGACGTGAGATGAGGCTTCGGGGTCTTTTGGCTGGCGCGGCGGCGCTGATGACGGTCACGGCGGCGCAGGCGCAGGACGCCAAGCCCTTGGTCGTCTTCGTGTCGCCCAATCCGGTCGGCGTGAACGACTTCCTGAAGCTCGCCAAGGCGGGCACGGAGAAGGCGGCGGAAGCCGTCGGCGCCACCGCCAAGGTTTTTGAAAGCACGGACCCGACGACGATCCGCCAGAATCTGGACGCCGCCGCCAAGGAGGGCGCCAAGGTGGTGGTGGCCGTGGGCTTCGAGTTCAACGACGTTCTGCCGGAAGTGGCCAAGGCCTATCCGGAGACCAAGTTCCTGCTCGTCGACAGCTGCCCGCAGACCCCGGTCGACAACATCCACTGCTCGGTGTTCCGCGAGTATGAGGCGACCTTCCTCGCCGGCGCCGAGGCGGCGCTGACCAGCGAGACCGGCAAGGTCGGCGCCATCGGCGCGCTCGATATCCCGTTCATCCACCGCTACACGGACCCGTTCGGCGAGGGCGCCAAACACGTGAAGCCGGAGATCGAGATCGCCCCGACGCTCTGGATCGGCGGCAACAATCCGTTCTCCGACCCGGCCCGCGGCCAGCAGCGCGCCAGCGTCATGGTCTCCGACAACACCGACCGCGTCATGGCGGGCGGCGCCGGCTCGAACGGCGGCATCTTCAAGGCGATGGAAGACCTGCCCGGCGCGGCGGCCTTCGGCGTCGATTCGAACCAGTGCCCGCAGGCGCCCGGCCTCGTCATGGACAATGTCCAGAAGCGCACCGACACGGTGATCGAGAAGGGCGTCGCCGGCCTGTTCAAGGGGGATCAGCCGGCCTTCGCCGCCTATGGCCTGGCCGAGGGCGGGATGACGCTCACCAGCCTCGAGCCCGGCCTCGCCGAATCCGGCTGCCTGATCGCCAATTTTCCGGAAGTCATCGAGAAGGTGAAGGCGCTGCGCGACGAGATCGTCGCCGGCACCGTCAAGGTCGCCGACCCGATGCAGCTCGCCAAGTAGGCGACCGGCCGCGACACGGGGATCGCGCGCATCGGTCGCGCGATCCTCCTTCGATCCGGGCTTGACCCGGACGGGGCTTCGGACCCATAGGCTGCGCCCATCCTTTCCCCGCGCGGCGGGGACCGTGGCGCTCCCCCTGCCGGAGCGCGCTTTCCAACAGATCGAAGCTGGGATGACGATCGAGCTCGAAGCCACCGGCATCGTCAAGCGCTATGGCCCGCTCCTGGCCAACGACCATGTCGACCTCGCCGTGCTGCGCGGCGAGGTGCATGCGGTCATGGGCGAGAACGGCGCCGGCAAGTCGACGCTGATGTCGATCCTCTACGGCATGCAGGCGCCCGATTCCGGCCGCATCGTGCTGCGCGGGCAGGAGATGCACTACCGCTCCGCCCTCGACGCGATCGGCGCGGGCATGGGCATGGTCCACCAAGCGTTCAAGCTGTTCAATTCGCTGACCGTCTGGGAGAACGTCGTCTACGGCTTGGAGCCGGCCCGCGGCGTGTTCATCGACCGTCGCGCCGCCGCGGCCAAGGTTGCGGCGCTCGCCGAGCGCTATCGCCTGCAGGTCGATCCGAACGCCGTCGTCGGCAGGCTCTCGGTCGGCGTGCGCCAGCGCGTCGAGATCCTGAAGGCGCTCTATCGCGACGCGCGCGTGCTCATCCTCGACGAGCCCACCGCCGTGCTGACGCCGCAGGAGCGCGACGGCCTGTTCGACATCATCCGCAACCTGACCGCCGATGACCGCACCATCCTGTTCGTCACCCACAAGCTGCATGAGGTGATGGCGATCACCGACCGCGTCACCGTGCTGCGCGACGGCAAGGTGGTCGACCGCATGGTGACTTCAGAAACCTCGGCCCGCGAGATCATCCGCGCCATGACGGGCCGGGCGGTTAACCTGACGGTCGAGAAGCGCCCCGCCGAACCGGGTGCCGTGGTGCTCGAGGCGCGCGGCCTGACGGTGGCGGCGGCCGGCGGCAAGCCCGTCGTCGACGCGGTCGACCTCACGGTGCGGGCCGGCGAGATCGTCGGTATCGCCGGCGTCGCCGGCAACGGGCAGACCGAGCTGATCGAGGCGCTCACGGGCCTGCGCATCCCGGATGGCGGCAAGGTTACGATCCACGGCGCCGACGTCACGCGTCTCGACGTCGAGCGCCATCGCGACGCCGGCCTCGCCTATATCCCGGAAGACCGCGCGACAACGGGCACGGCGCTCGCCGCCTCGGCCGCCGACAACCTGGCCATGGGTTTCCAGTCGAAGCCGCCGCTCTCGAAAGGGCGGTTGCTCGACGGCCGCGCCGTCACAGCGCATGCGAAAAAGCTGATCGCGCGCTTCGGCGTCAAGATCGGGTCCGAGCAGCTTCCCGTCGGCACGCTCTCGGGCGGCAATCTGCAGAAGGTGGTGGTGGCGCGCGAGCTTTCGCATGCCGCGCCGCTCCTGATCGCCGAGCAGCCGACGCGCGGCGTCGATGTCGGCGCGATCGAGTTCATCCATGGCCAACTCGTCGCCGAGCGCGACCGGGGCGGCGCCGTCCTGCTCGTCTCGGCCGAGCTGACCGAGATCCTGGCGCTGTCGGATCGGGTCCTCGTCATGTTCGACGGCCGCATCCTGGCCGAGCTCCCGGCCGCCGAGGCCGACGAGGAAACGCTCGGCCTTCTGATGGCCGGCCGCGTCCGCGACGCTCATCTTTCCGACGGCACGGAGGCCGCATGAGCGAGCGTAGCGTGCGGACCGCCCGGTTGCCGCAGATCCCGGCCGTGCCGCTGGCGATCGGCATCGGCATTCTGGTCGGCGGGCTGCTGGTGCTCGCCTCCGGCGGCGATCCGATTGCCGCCTATCGCGCCATCCTCGTCGGCGCGCTGGCGCCGGCGAGCTGGCCGAACACGCTGAACTGGGCCGTGCCGCTGGTCGGCATGACGCTGGTGGCCGCGCTGCCGCTTCGCGGCGGCATGGTCAATCTCGGCGGCGACGGCCAACTCGTCATCGGCGGCCTCGTGGCGGCGCTGGCGGCCCTCTACCTGCCGCTGCCGGGGCCGCTGCTGATCGCAGCCAGCATCCTCTGTGCCATGATCGCGTCGGGCCTCTATGCCTCGCTCGCCGCCTGGGGCGAGACGCGCTTCGGCATCCCGATGCTGATCTCGACGCTGCTCCTCTCCTACCCGGCGATCGGCATCGCATCCTATCTCGTCGGCTTCCCGTTGCGCGACATGGCGACCGGCCTTGCCCAGACCCGGATGATCCCGGACGCGGCCAGGCTGCCCGTCATCTCCGGCCCCTTGAACATCGGCCTGATCCTGATGATCGCCGTGGCGGTCGCCGTTGTCTTCTACGACCGCCGCACGGTCGCCGGCTACGAGCTTCGCATGCGCGGGATGAACGCGAAATTCGCCGGCTATGGTGGCGTCCGCCTCGCCGCGCAGCAGGTTCGCGTGATGTTCGCGAGCGGCGCCATCGCCGGCCTCGTCGGCGCCATCCTCGTGCTCGGCTCGCTCTATCGCTACCAGGATGGCGCGCTTCTGACGCCCGGCTACACCTGGTCCGGCCTGATGGCGGCGCTGCTCGCCGGCGGCGCGCCGCTCGGCGCGATCTGCGCCGGCCTGTTCTTCGCCGGTCTCCAGACCGGCGGTTTCGCCATGCAGCGCGAGACCGAGATCCCGCGTGTCCTCACCATGGTGCTGCAGGCGGTGATCATCCTGTTCCTGGCGATCCGCCACGGCGTCGGGAGGCGGTCGTCATGAGCCTGATGAGCTTCATCACGCCGTCGCTGGTCAATTCCGCCGTCCAGTCGATCACGCCGATCCTGCTGGCGGCGCTTGCCGGCACGCTCTGCGGCCGGGTCGGCGTCTTCAACATGGCGATGGAGGGCCAGTTGCTCGTCGGCGCCTTCGCCGCCGTCGTCGGCTCCTACGCCACCGGCAGCGCGCTCGGCGGCGTGCTGTTCGCCATTGTCTTCACGGTGCTGTTCTCGCTGATCCTCGCCTATGGCGCGACCTGGTTCAAAGGCGACCCCGTCGTCATCTGCATCGGCATGAACCTGCTCGCCTCCGGCCTCACCGCCTATCTGCTGCGGCAGATGTTCGGCGTCTCCGGCACCTTCTCGGATCCCGCCATCGTCGGGCTCACCAAGATCCGCATCGACGCCATCAACACCATCCCCTGGATCGGCTGGATCTTCTCGCGCCAGACCGTGATCACCTGGCTCGCCTGGATCCTGGTCGCCGCGGTGACGATCATGATGTTCCGTACGCCGGTCGGCCTTCGCCTGCGCGGCGTCGGCGAGGATGCCAGCGCCGCCGGCACCATGGGCATCGACGTGCTGCGCTACCGCGTGCTGACCGTGCTGTTCGCCGGCGGATTGACCGGCCTCGGCGGCGCCCAGCTCTCGCTCGGCACCGTCAGCATCTTTTCCGAGGACATGAGCGCTGGTCGGGGCTGGATCGCCGTCGTCGCCGTCATGCTCGGCCGCAACCATCCGCTCTGGGCGGCGCTTGCCTGCGTGCTGTTCGGCATCGCCGACGCGCTCTCCGTCCGCCTGCAGAGCCAGGGCCTGCCCAACCAGCTGACCGACATCGTCCCCTATGTGGTGACGCTGCTGGCGCTCGCGCTTTCCCATCGCAGGCGGCTGAAGCGCCGCGCCGCCGAGACATTGACCGCGCACGCCTGAGGCGTGCCCCTGCCATCAAGGATATCCGCCATGACCGCAACCTGCCGCATGATCCTCGACGTCGACACCGGCGTCGACGACGCCATGGCGATCTTCTACGCGGCGCGTCGCCCGGGCATAAAGCTCGAGGCGCTCACCACCACCTTCGGCAATACCGACACGGTAATCGCGACCGAGAACACGCTGAAGATCCTGGAACTGCTCGGTCGTCCCGATATCCCGGTGGCGCAGGGCGTCGCCCGCTCGCTGATCCGCCCCTACAAGCGCATGGCCGACCACATCCACGGCTCCAACGCGCTCGGCGACGTCGAACTGCCGAAGCCGAAGATCCGGGCTACCGACGAGCATGCGATTGACCTGATGATCCGCGTCATCAAGGAAAACCCAGGCGAGATCACGCTCTGCCCGGTCGGTCCGATCACCAATGTCGCGCTCGCCATCACCAAGGCGCCCGAGATCGCGAAGCTGGTGAAGGAGATCGTCGTCATGGGCTCGACGATCCTGCATCCGGGCATCCATGGCCCGATCGCGCCGATGGTCGACGCCAATTTCGCCAACGATCCCGAGGCCGCGCATATCGTGCTGCAGGCCGGCGCCAACGTCACGCTGGTCGGCATGGACGTCACGATGACGACGCTGCTCTCGACCGACATGATGGCCGAGATCTCGCGAGACGGCGACGAGGCTGCCCGGACGCTGATGAGGATCACGCAGTTTTATGTCGATGCCTACAAGACCATGTATCCCGGCATCCAGGGCTGCGGCCTGCACGATCCGCTCGCCGTCGCCGTCGCCGAGGATCCGACCCTGGTCGGCCTGGAGCGGATGTATGTCGATGTCGAGCTGCATGGCGAGCTGACGCGCGGCCAGACGATCGCCGACCGCCGCCGCACCGCGATCCCGCTGCACAATGCCAATGTCGCCATGACGGTCGACCGGCCGCGCTTCGAGGCCGATTTCATGGCGCTGATGAAGGGACGCTGAGAACGTCCCCAATCGGTAGGCGGCGCGGCCCTGCCGGTTGTCATCCGGGTTGGAACGGCGGGCCGCGTTCTGTATCGTATAGCGGGTATCGAGGGAAGAATTGCTCCGGATCTTGCCGACTGAGATCTGGTGACGCTCTTCCGCAGCGCGCGGCCGCTATCGGCTGAGGGGGAGGCAGATTGCCAAAATTCGTATTCAATCCGCCTGTATTCTTCGGCTCTGTCGCGATCATTTTTCTGTTTGTCGCGGTCGGCGTCGTCTTTCCCAGCCAGGCCGACGAAATCTTCAGCGGCATGCAGGCCCGCATCCTGTCGACCTTCGGCTGGCTGTACCTCCTAGCGGTCGGCATCTTCCTGATCGTCATGCTCATTCTCGCGCTCGGCCGGTACGGCGATCTGAAGCTGGGGCCGGACGATTCGGAGCCCGATTTCCCCTTTTTGTCCTGGCTGGCGATGCTGTTCGCGGCCGGCATGGGCATCGGGCTGATGTATTTCGCCGTCGGCGAGCCGATGACCCATTTCGCCGCCCCGCCGGAAGCCGCGCCGCTGTCCATCGCCGCGAAACGGGAGGCGATGAGCGTGACCTTCTTCCATTGGGGGATCCACGCCTGGGCGATCTATGCGGTGGTCGGCCTTTCGCTCGCCTATTTCGGATATCGCTACAACCTGCCGCTGACGATCCGCTCCGGCCTCTATCCGCTCCTGAAGGAGCGGATCAACGGGCCGATCGGCCATGCCGTCGATATCTTCGCGATCTGCGGCACCATGTTTGGGCTGGCGACGTCGCTCGGCTTCGGCGTCCTCCAGATCAATGCCGGGCTGAACTATCTGCTCGACGTGCCCGTGTCGCTCACGGTCCAGATCCCGCTGGTCGCCGTCGTCGTATCGATCGCTACCATTTCCGTGGTTACCGGGCTCGACAAGGGCGTTCGCATCCTGAGCGAGCTGAATCTCACCGTCGCCGTCCTCCTGATGCTGTTCGTGCTGGTTGTCGGGCCGACCGGTCTGCTGATGCGGGACTTCGTGCAGAATATCGGGCTCTATCTCGACAGCATCGTGCTGCGCACGTTCAACATCTACGCCTATGAGCCGCGGCCCTGGATCGACAAGTGGACGCTGTTCTACTGGGCCTGGTGGATCTCGTGGTCCCCCTTCGTCGGCATGTTTATCGCGCGCATCTCGCGTGGGCGGACCGTGCGGGAGTTCGTGGTCGCCGTCCTCTTCATTCCGGCGGCATTCACGTTCTTCTGGATGACGGTCTTCGGCAATACGGCGATGCAGATCGATACGACCGTGGCCGGTGGGGCGCTGGCGACGGCCGTGCAGGCGGATCTCTCCGTGGCGCTGTTTCAGTTCTTCGAGTACCTTCCGTTCCCTGCCCTGACGTCGACCCTGGCGGTGATGCTGATCGCCATCTTCTTCGTCACCTCGGCGGATTCAGGCTCGCTCGTCATGGACACGATCGCGGCCGGCGGTCGAACCGACAGCCCGTTCCTGCAGCGCGTCTTCTGGTGCGTATTGAGTGGCGTTGTCGCCTCGGTCCTGCTTGCGGCCGGCGGTCTCTCGGCGCTGCAATCCGCCACGATTTCCACCGCCCTGCCGTTTTCGATCGTGATGCTGGTCCTTGTCTGGTCGCTGTTCGTGGGCATGAAGGCCGACATGGCCAACAGCCTTACCCAGGCGAGTGCCGCGCCCCAGGCCTATCCGGCTGCCAGCATGGCCTGGCAGAAGCGGCTGGCGCTGATATTGCGCGCGCCGGATGCCAGGGATATCGACCGGTTCCTGCAGAACACGGCGAGCCCGGCGCTCCATGCCGTCGCGAAGGAGTTGCAGGCCCGCTCGCGCGCGGCCGAGGTCGAGCAGGATCGCGGGGAGGGCACGATCACTCTGACGGCGCCGGCCGATGACGTCCGCAATTTCGTCTATGGCATCCGGCGGATCGAGCACAAATTGCCGGCCTTCACGGCCTATGACGCGACCCGGACCAATTCCCGCTACGAGGCCTATACGTTCTTTTCGGATGGCAGCCGCGGTTACGACATCATGGGCATGTCGCAGGAGCAGATCATCAACGACGTTCTCGCGAAGTTCGAGCGCTACATGGCCCAGTCGCAGTCCCCCGAGACATCCCTCCTGACGGTGGCGCCGGAGCATTAGCAGCCAACGAAACCGTCAATGGTTGGAATAACGGAGGCCGCCTAAGTCCTCCCGTCCTCCAGGATCATGTCGGATGCCTTCTCGGCGATCATGATCACCGGCGAATTGGTGTTGCCCGAGGGGATGGTCGGCATGATCGAGGCGTCGACGACGCGCAGGCCCTGGAGCCCATGCACGCGCAGCCGCGCGTCGACGACCGCCTGGTCGCCTTGGCCCATCCTGCAGGTGCCGACGGGGTGGAATATCGTCGTCGCGATGTCGCCGGCCTTCTTCGCCAGATCCTCGTCCGACTGGAATTGCGGACCGGGCAGGAATTCTTCCGGCCGGAACCGGGCGATCGCCTGGGTCCGCATCAGAGCGCGGGCATGCTCGATCGAGCGCGCCGCCACGTGCCGATCGCCCTCCGTCGCCAGATAGTTCGGCCGGATCTTTGGCGCGAGGCGGCTGTCCGGGCTTTCCATGTGCACGCTGCCCCGGCTTTCCGGACGCAGATTGCAGACCGAGACCGTGACGGCCGGAAAACGATGCAGCGGCTCGCCGAGCCGGTCGGTGGAGAGCGGCTGCACGTGATATTCGAGGTCGGCCGTCGCCAGTCGCGGATCGCTTTTCGCGAAGATGCCGAGCTGGCTCGGCGCCATCGAGAGCGGGCCGGAACGGCGGAGCGCATATTCGAGCCCCATGCCCGCCCGGGTGAGGAGGTTGTGGTAGCGCTGGTTCAGCGTCGCCGCGCCCGCGACCTTGAACACGGTGCGGATCTGCAGGTGGTCCTGCAGATTCTCGCCGACGCCGGCAAGGGCATGCCGGACCTCGACGCCGATCCGTCCGAGCACGTCCGGGCGGCCGATGCCGGAGAGCTCGAGCAGCTTCGGCGAATGCACGGCGCCGGCGGCGAGGATGACCTCGCGCCCGGCGGTGGCGGTGCGGGCTCGGCCCCCGTGCCGAAAGCGCAACCCCGTGGCGCGGCTTCCGTCGAACAGCAGGCTCTCGGCCTCGGCGCCGGTCAGCACCGTGAGGTTGGCGCGCTTTTCGACCGGGCGCAGGAAGGCCTTCGAGGTATTCCAGCGCACGCCGCGCTTCTGGTTGACCTCGAAATAGCCCGAGCCCTCATTGTCGCCGGCGTTGAAATCATCGGTCTTGCGGATGCCGAGCTCCGCCGCCGCGTCGCGAAAGGCGTCGAGCAGCGGCCAGCTCAGGCGCTGCCTTTCCACCCGCCACTCGCCGCCGCTTCCATGCAGCGGTGACGCGCCGGCATGGTGATCCTCGGATTTCCGGAAATAGGGCAGCACCTCGTCCCAGCCCCAGCCCGGATTGCCCTGATGGCGCCAGCCGTCATAGTCGGCCGCCTGGCCGCGCATGTAGATCATGCCGTTGATCGACGAGCAGCCGCCGAGCAGTTTTCCGCGGGGGTAGGGGAGGCTGCGGCCATTCAGTCCGGGTTCGACCTCGGTCTTCATCAGCCAGTCGGTGCGCGGATTGCCCATGCAGAACAGATAGCCGATGGGGATATCGACCCAGCGATAGCGGTCGCTGCCGCCGGCCTCGAGCAGCAGGACGCGATGCCGGGGATCGGCGCTGAGCCGGTTGGCGAGCACGCATCCGGCCGAGCCCGCGCCGATGATGATGTAGTCGAAGCTGCCAGGGCTGTCCGACAGGATGTGGCTGTCCGGCATGAAGGGTCCCGCGATTGAGCGACGCGCGCCAGTAGAGCCGATGCTTGTGCCTCGGCACAACAGGGCGCAGCAGACAATCCGAAATGAGTAACGTTTTCACGACGGGCGACAGGCGACACGCTTCGCCGTCGCCGATGTGAACTGAGTGGATTCGTGACCGATTGAGGCAATTCCGCGCCATGCCGAATTCGAAGGCAGGGCTACAAGATTTGGTGCGCGCGGCAAATCACGCTTGACGCAGGGCGCCGGACGATGTTGACGTTTACATGAGGACGGGGAGCGGAGGAGGCACCCCGGCGGTGCACTGCGCGCCGCGAAACGGGAGGGCAGGCGCGTGCGCGAGATCGGCGGATCACGGATCGTGGCGGATAGCGGGGAGGGCGTGTGATGGCGCGGCCCCCGATCGTCGACACCCATCTCCATCTCTGGGACCCGAAGAAGCTGCGCTATGCCTGGCTTGACGGCAATCCCGTGCTCGACCAGGCCTATGGGCTCGATCGCTACAGGGCGGCGACCGAGGGCCTCGGCGTCGAGGCCATGGTGTTCCTGCAGTGCGAGGTCGATCCGGCGCAGTATCAGGACGAAGCCGACTGGGTTGCCGGACTCGCCAAGGTCGATCCCCGCATCCGGGGCATGGTCGCCTGGGCGCCGCTGGAGAAGGGCCGCGCCGTCGTGCCCGAGCTGGAGCGTCTGGCGCGGCACGACATCCTGCGCGGTGTCCGTCGCATCATCCAGTTCGAGCCGGATCTCGATTTCTGCCTGCGACCCGATTTCATCGAGGGCGTCCGCGCGCTCGCCGACTTCGACCTCTCCTTCGACATCTGCATCGACCACCGCCATATGGCGAACACGCTGAAATTCGCGGCCGAGATCCCCGAGGTGCCGATGATCCTCGATCACATCGGCAAGCCGGCGATCAAGGACGGCGTCATGCAGCCCTGGGCGAGCCAGATGCGCGCGCTCGCGGCGCTGCCGCATGTCGTCTGCAAGATCTCCGGCGTCGCCACCGAGGCCGACCATGCCAGCTGGACCGAGGACGAGCTGAAGCGCTACGTCGAGGTCGCCATCGACGCCTTCGGCTTCGACCGCGTGATGTTCGGCGGCGACTGGCCAGTCGCGGTGCAGGCGATCGAGTATCGCCGCTGGGTCGAACTGCTCGACGGCATCCTTGCCTCCGCCTCCGACGCTGAGCGCCAGAAATTCTGGCATGACAACGCCGTCCGCTTCTACCGCCTGGGGGCGCAATGACGGCGTTGAAACCGCTCGTCTCGGCGCGCGGCATTTCGAAGTCCTTCGGCGGCGTCGAGGTCCTGCGCAACGTCGATCTCGACCTGTTGCCGGGCGAGGTGCACGCGCTGCTCGGCGAGAACGGCGCGGGAAAATCGACCTTCGCCAAGATCCTCGCCGGCGTGCATCGGCCGACACGCGGTACGATCGAGCTCGGCGGCAAGATCGTCGAGATCGGATCGCCGATCGGCGCGCAGCGGCTCGGCATCACGCTGATCCACCAGGAACCGATCTCGTTCCCGGACCTGTCTGTGGCCGAGAACCTCGTCATCGGCCAGGTCGGCGGCAAGCCGCTCGGACGCGTGCGCTGGGCCGAGCTCGCCAGGGAAGCGCGCCGGCTGATGGGCCTCCTGAACGTGCCGATCGATGTCACCGTGCCGATGCGCGGCCTGTCGATCGCCGACCAGCAGATGGTCGAGATCGCGCGCGCGCTCGCTTCCGACAGTCGGCTGATCATCATGGACGAGCCGACCGCCGCGCTGACGCCGAAGGAGGTCGAGACGCTGTTCACCATCGTCCGCCGCCTGAGAGAAGAGGGGCGGACCATCATCTTCATCTCGCACCGCCTCGAAGAGGTGCGCGCCATCTGCGACCGCGTCACCATCTTTCGCGATGGCGACAAGATCGAGACGGCGCCAACCGCGAGCCTGACCGACGCCGACATCATCCGCCGCATGATCGGCCGGCCCGTCGCCGACTATCTGCATCGGGGCACCAGCCATGTCGGCGACGTCGCGCTCTCGGTGCGCAACCTGACCCTGCCAGGCCGGTTCGAGAACATCTCCTTCGACGTCCGCAAGGGTGAGATCGTCGGGCTCGGCGGCCTGGTCGGCGCCGGCCGCACCGATGTGGCGCGCGCCATCTTCGGCGTCGCTCCCGCCGCCTCCGGATCGATCGAGATCGACGGCAAGCCGGCCGAGATCCGCGAGCCGACCGATGCGATCGCGCGTGGCATCGCCTTCGTCTCCGAGGATCGCGCCATCGCCGGCATCTTCCGCTCGCTCTCGGTCGAGACCAACATCACCGCCGCCGTCCCGCGACGGATCGCGCCGAAGGGCATCATCCGCCGCGCCGTCGAGAAGCGGCTGGCGAAGCAATCGGTCGAGAGGCTCTCGATCCGGCTTGCCACCGTGCGCCAGCCGATTGGCGAGCTTTCCGGCGGCAACCAGCAGAAGGCGATCCTCGCCCGCTGGCTGCTGGCCGAGCCGGAGATCCTGATTCTCGACGAACCGACGCGCGGCATCGACATCGGCGTCAAGGCCGAGTTCTACGACATGATCGGCGAACTCGCCGCGGCCGGCCGCGCCATCCTGCTGATTTCCTCCGAATTGCCAGAGTTGCTCGCCTTGTCCGACCGCATCCTCGTCATGTCCGAAGGGAGGCTTACGGCCGACATTCCCCGCGCCGAGGCGAGCCAGGAGACGATCATGCACGCCGCCGTGCCGCGCTCGGGTCGCCACACCGTTTCGGGTACGGCCGCATGAGCACCGTCGCCCGCCTGTTCCGCGCCCGCGAGGCCGGCATCCTCGTCATGCTGGTGCTGTTCGCGGCCGTCGTCGGCCTGATCCAGCCGCGCTTCCTGTCGCTCGAGACGGTCCGCATCATCCTGCTCGCCGTGCCGCTGATCCTGGTCGCGGCCATGGGCCAGATGATGGTGCTGGTCGCCCGCCACGTCGACCTTTCCATCGGCTCGATCCTCGGCTTCTCGGCCATCGCCGCCGGCATGGTGTTTCGCGACTATCCGGATCTTCCGCTTTTTGTCGGCTTCGCCGTCGGCGTGCTGTCCGGGGCCGCGCTCGGCTTCGTCAACGGCCTCGTCGTCACGATCTTCAAGCTGCCCTCGATCATCGTCACGCTCGGCACGCTCAGCCTCTATCGCGGCCTGCTGTTCATCCTGTCCGGCGCTCGCCAGATCGACCCGAACGATATCCCCGAGCCGCTGATCCGCATGGCGCAGACCTCGCCGATCGACATTCCCTGGATCGTCATCATCGCCTTCGCGGTCGCCTTCGCCACATGGCTGTTCGTGACCTATACCCAGGTCGGCCGCCAGATCTACGCGATCGGTTCCAATCCGTCCGCTGCGCCGCTGCGCGGTATCCGCGTCATGCCGGTGACGATCCTCGTCTTCACGCTGTCGGGGGCGCTCGCCGGCCTCGCCGGCCTGATCTACGCGGCGCGCTTCGGCTATGTGAATCCCGGCATCACCGGCGTCGGCTTCGAGTTCACCGTCATCGCGGCGGTGGTCATCGGCGGCGTCTCGATCAATGGCGGCGTCGGTTCCGTGCTCGGCACGGTGCTCGGCGTGCTGCTGCTCGGCTCCGTGCAGGTGGCGCTGCCGATCCTCGGCGTCTCCGGTTTCTGGCAGAACGCCATCTATGGCGGCATCATCCTGATCGCCCTCGTCATTGACCGCACCGTCCGCCAGGGCGGCCTGCGCGGCCTGCTCGCCCGAGGTGGCGCATGAACTCCATCGACAAGCCCACGCCTTCCTCGACCACGCCGACCATCGTCGTGCGGGAGGCCGCCGCGCCGCGGCCGCGCTGGCAGGGGCTGCTGATCCGGCCAGAGACCGTCACGCTGGTGCTGCTGGTCGTCGCGACGATCGTCGCCAGCCGGCTGTCGCCCTTCTTCGCCGATCTCGGCTTCATCCTGGAGAGCTCGACCTATTACATCGAGTTCGCCATCGTGGCGCTGGTGCTGACGCTCGTCATCATCTCGGGCGAGATCGACCTGTCGCCCGCCGCCCAGATGGCGCTCTCCGCCTGCCTGTTCGGAACCGCCTTCAAGGCCGGCCTGCCGATGCCGGCCGCGATGGGCGTCAGCCTGCTGGCCGGCCTCGTGATGGGCGCCTTCAACGGCGTGCTGGTCACCGTGCTGCGGCTGCCGTCGATCATCGTCACCATCGGCACGCTGATCCTCTATCGCGGCCTGGCGCAGGTCCTGGCCGGCGACAAGTCGATCGGCGGCTTCCCGTCCTGGTTCGTCGGCATCGACTACCGCATGGTCGGCATCGTGCCGGTGCCGGTGCTGGTGTTCGTCGCCGCCACGCTGGTGCTCGGCCTGTTCCTCGGCCTCACCATCTATGGCCGTCAGATCTACCAGATCGGCACCAGCGAGATCGCCGCCATCCATGCCGGCATCCGCGTGCGGCGGATCAAGATGGGCCTGTTCATCGCCTCGGGGATCACGAGCTCGATCGCCGGCCTGATGGTCGCCTCGCGGCTCGGCTCGGTGCGCTACGACCTCGCCTCGGGCGCAGAACTGACCATGGTCCTGATCGTCATGCTCGGCGGCACCTACATCTTCGGCGGCCGCGGCTCGATCCTCGGAACCTTCCTCGCCGCCTGGCTGCTCGTCATCATCGCCACCGGCATGACCGTCGCCAACATCGCCATCAACGCGCAGCTCACCGTGATGGGCCTGCTGCTGATCGTCTCGATCATCATGACCAACGCCATCTATTCCCGCAGCCAGAGGTAGCGGGATCCGTCTGTCTGCCAACTGGGAGGAACTGACCATGCTAAGAAGGAATCTGATGCTCGCCGCCGCGCTGGGCGCGGCGCTGTTCTCCGGCGCGGCCCATGCCGCCGATCCGGTCTCGATCGTCTACATCCCGAAGAATACCGGCAATCCCTACTTCGATTCGATCATCAAGGGCTTCGAGGACGGCTGCAAGAAGCTCGGCTGCGAATTCACCACCGTCGCGCCGGCCTCGGCCGAGGCGACCTCGCAGATCCCGTTCGTCACCGCGCAGATCCAGCGCGGCGTCAACGTCGTCGCCATCTCGCCGAACAGCCCCGACGCGCTCAACCAGGTGTTCGACCGCGCCCGCTCGCGCGGCACGATCATCCTGTCGGTCAATTCCGACATGCCGGGCAACGAGGCGCATCGCGACGCGGCGATCCTGCCGGTCGATTTCACCAAGACCGGCCCGTCGCAGGTCGAGCTGCTCGGCAAGCAGATCGGCTATGAGGGCGAGATCGCCATCCTCTCGGCCACCACCGACGCGCCCGACCAGAACGTCTGGATCGCGGCGATGAAGGACACGCTCGAGAAGGACCCGAAATACGCCAAGATGAAGCTGGTCACCATCGCCTATGGCGATGACGACCCGCAGAAGTCGACTACCGAGACGGAAGCCCTGCTCGCCAACTATCCGAACCTGAAGGGCATCATCTCGCCGACCACCGTCGGCGTCGCGGCCGCCGCCCAGGTTGTCGAGACCGCCAAGAAGGCCGATCAGGTCAAGGTCGTCGGCCTCGGAACGCCGAACCAGATGCGCCGCTTCATCGAGAACGGCACGGTCGAGGCGTTCCAGCTCTGGAGCCCCTACAATCAGGGCCTGCTCGCCGCCCATTTCGCGGTCGGCGTCAAGGACGGCAAGATCAAGAACGAAGCCGGCACGAGCTTCGAGGTCGAGGGCCTCGGCACCGTCACCGTCGGCGAGAACAGCGTGATCAAGACCCAGGCGGATCTCACCACCTTCGACAAGGCGAACATCGGCGAATTCAACTTCTGATTCTTCGCGTCTTCGCGAGCCCGCGGCGCGCTTCGGCCCGCCGCGGGCTTTTCCATGCTTGGCGCCCCGCGCATTCCATCGATCTCAAGGACCGGACCATGATCCAGTACGACTTCAACGATCGCGTCGCCGTGGTGACCGGCGGCGCCCAGGGCATCGGCCGCACCGTCGTCGAGCGGCTTCTCGCCTCCGGCGGCAAGGTCGCCATCTGGGACCGCGACGCGGCCCTGCTGGCGCGCGCCGTGGCCGAGATCGGCGGCGACAAGGTCGCCGGCTTCGCGGTCGACATCGCCGATCTCGCCTCGGTCGAGCGGGGCGTGGAGGAAACGCTCGGTGCCTTCGGCCGGATCGACGTGCTGATCAACAATGCCGCGATCGTCGGTCCCAACATGCCGACCTGGGAATATCCGCCCGCGGCCTTCAGCGACGTCGTCCAGGTCGGGCTGACCGGCACCTTCCACTGCTGCCGGGCGGTGGTGCCGCACATGATCGCGCGCAACTATGGCCGCATCGTCAATCTGAGCTCGATCGCCGGCAAGGAAGGCAATCCGAACGCGGTCGCCTATTCGGCCACCAAGGCGGGCGTGCTGGCGCTGACCAAGTCGCTCGGCAAGGAGCTCGCCGACAAGAACATCGCCGTCAACGCGGTGACGCCGGCCGTCGCCCGAACGGCGGGCGCGATGGCGCAGGCGCCGGAGCACATCGCCTACATCCTCGGCAAGATCCCGCGCGGCCGCATGCTGGAGCTTGCCGAGGCCGCGACCATGATCTGCTTCCTGGCTTCGGAGGAGAATTCCTTCACCACCGGCGCCACCTTCGACCTCTCGGGTGGCCGCGCGACCTATTGAGCCGACGCGCCCTCAGCCGGAATGGACGCTGGCGTCTCTGGCGCCAGCCTCTTCCGTTCCGCCGCCCAGACGAGGATCGCGTCGAGGGCGGGGCAGAGCGCCTGGCCCCATTCGGTCAGGCGGTACTCCACCTTGGGCGGCACCTGGTGATGGATGATCCGTTGCACGACGCCGTCGCCTTCCAGCTGCCGCAGCTGCTGGATGAGCATTTTCTGCGAGATCGCGGGAATCGCGCGCTCCAGCTCCGAGAAGCGGTGCGCCTCGCCATCGAAGAGATGGAACAGGATCAGCAGCTTCCAGCGCCCTTCGAGAATGGAGAGCGCCGCCTCGACATCGGCGGCCGCCGTTCCCGGAGTGTAGGGCGTGCCGCTTCTATCTAGCTTACTTTTCGGTTCATACCTTACTTTTTCGTCTGTTCTTGTCATTTTGATATCTTACCCGCATGTCTTGGCTCAACGCAATGGAGTGAGCCATGACGGACAGACTTCCCGATCCCATCGCCGCCTATTATGCGGCGGAAAGAGCCCATGATTTCACGGCCCTCGCGCTGTCGTTCGCCGCCGACGGGACGGTGCGCGACGAAAAGGCCGTTCACACCGGGCGCGCCGAGATCACGGCCTGGGCTGTGGACGCGAAGGCCCGATATCGTCACGAGACCGAGGTCGTCGGTATCCGCGAAAAGGACGGCGTTCACCTCGTCTCCGTCCGCGTCCGTGGCGCGTTTCCCAATTCGCCGGTCCTGCTGACCCAGAGCTTCCGGCTCGCTGGGGCTGAAATCCGCTCGCTGGAGATCGCGTGATGGCCGCCGAGTTTCACGACAGGCGCGTGCTCGTCACCGGCGCCAGCCGCGGTATCGGCCGGGCCACGGCGCTCAAGTTTCGAGACGGTGGCGGGACCGTTGTCGGCGTGGCGCGGACCGCCATCGAGACGGCCGACGACCAGTTGATCTCGATCGCGGCGGATGTCGCCACGGTCGAAGGCTGCGCCAGCGTCGCGGACGCCGTGTTCGCGCAGCTGGGCGGGATAGATGTCGTCGTCCACGCGCTGGGCGGATCCTCCGCGCCGGCGGGAGGCTTCGCCGCCCTGGACGAGGGCCAATGGGCGAACGAGCTGAACCTCAACTTCCTTTCCGCCGTCCGTCTCGACCGCGCCCTTCTTCCGTCCATGCTCGCCCAGGGTTCCGGCGTGATCGTCCATGTCACGTCGATCCAGGCTCAATCGCCGGTGTTTGAATCGACGCTTGGATATGCCGCCGCCAAGGCGGCGCTTGCCAACTACAGCAAGGGGCTGTCCAAGGAGGTCGGTCCTAAGGGTGTCCGCGTCGTGCGGGTTTCGCCCGGCTGGACGGAAACGGAAGCCGCCGTCGCCCTGGTCGAGCGCCTCGCGGACAAGGCGGGCTCGGACTACGATACGGCCCGTGCCGATCTGATGAAGGCGATCGGCGGCATCCCGATCGGCCGTCCCAACACGCCGCCGGAAGTCGCCGATCTGATCGCGTTTCTTTCCTCAGACCGCGCGGCGTCCATCACTGGGGCCGAATTCCGCATCGATGGCGGTTCGCTGCCTGTCGTCTGAAGCGTTTTCGAGCGAAGTGGCTCCCGGTCCGCGGGAGGAATACGCGACCAAACAAGGCTCGCAGCTTTCGCCGGCTTTCGGAAGCCGGCGAAAGACTCGGGATTCGATCCGCCTGCGCGCCGCGGCTGCGCCCGAAGCTACGGCGTCGGCGCGTCGGCGCGGATCAGGCCTTCATGCTTGAGTTCGGCCCAGAGATCCCTCGGGATCTCCATGCGGACCAGGTCGAGATTGGTCGTCACCTGCTCCGGCTTGAAGGCGCCGGGTATGACCGAGGCGACGGCCGGATGGTGCAGCGGGAATTGCAGCGCCGCGGCCGGCAGCGGCACGTTGTGGCGCTTGCAGACCTCCGCCACGCGGCGGGCCTTCTCCAGGATCTCCGGCGTCGGCTCGAAGTAGTTGTATTTCGCGCCCGGCACCGGGCCGGTGGCGTAGAGGCCGGACGAGAACACGCCGCCGATGATGATGCCGACGCCGCGCTCGACGCACAGCGGCAACTCCTCGGTCAGCGTCTCCTGTTCGCCGAGCGTGTAGCGCAGCGCCAGCAGGAAGAAGTCCATGTCGAACATTTCGAGGAAGCGCGGGATCAGGCCCATCTCGTTGATGCCGGCGCCGATGGCGCGGATGCGACCGGCGGCCTTGAGATCGGCGAGCGCGCGCCAGCCGCCATTGGCGAGCTGGGCGAATCCGGCCTGCACCATCGGCTCGGAGCCGCGATGCCACCAGTCGAGGTCGTGGATGACCAGCGTGTCGATGCGGTTCATGCCGAGGCGCTGGAGGCTGTCCTCATAGGCGCGCATGACGCCGTCATAGCTGTAGTCGAAATAGTGATCGAAATGCAGGCCGCCGGACCAGAAGCCAGTGTCGAATTCGTCCGGCTTCTGGATCGGCGCGCGCAGGATACGCCCGATCTTGGTCGAGAGGATGGCCTCGGCACGGGGCTGCTTGTAGAGGAAGCGGCCGACGCGGTGTTCGCTCTGGCCGCGTCCGTACCAGGGCGCGGTGTCGTAGTAGCGCACGCCCGCGTCCCAGGCGGTCTGCAGGGTCGCCTCGGCGTCCGCGTCCGTCACCTTGGTGAAGAGCTCGCCGAGCGGCGCCGCGCCGAAGCCGATCTGCGGCAGCATCAATTCGGTCCGGCCCAGCTGCCGGCGCTTGAAAGGATCCATGGTCATCTCCCTGTCGTCGACCCGCAGGCGCGCCGGATGCAGGTGAATCGGCAGGCCCCCTCCGCAGGTTCCTGCGCATAGAACGGGATCATCATGTAAACGTCAACACGCGCGGGGCGGTTTCGGCGACGCCGCAATCCGCCTTGATTATTGGCGGGCCTGGTGGCAGCTTGCCAGGGATCGGACGCGGGCGGCAGGGCGAGCCTGCGAGGCTTGCCAGGCTGTGAACGGGTTGGGGATGTAAACGTTATGTCAGGCAAGTTGCCGGCCGGCGGCCGGCGCCAGCCGACCATCCATGAAGTGGCCGCCGCAGCGGGCGTCTCGATCGGGACGGTGTCCCGCGTCGCGAGCGACAGTCCGCGCGTCGCGCCCGAGACGCGGGCCCGCGTGCAGGCCGCGATGGCCGAACTCGGCTATCAGCCGAACGCGGCGGCGCGGGCCATGCGCACCAACCAGACGAAGACGATCGGCTTTCTGATCCCGGACATGACGAACCAGGTCTTCGCCCGCGTTGCGCAGGGCGCCGAGGCCGTGTTCGCGCCGGAAGGCTACATGCTGTTCGCCTTCTCGTCGAACCGCTCGCCGGCGCGCGAGATCGAGTTTCTGCAGGCGGCGCGCCAGCGACGCATGGACGGCCTCATCGTCACCCTGTCGGACGAGACCGCGATCGGCACGATCGAGGAGCTCAAGCGCATGGGCGTGCCCGTCGTCGTGCTCGACCGCGACATTCCCGTCGAGGCCGACGTCGTCTACAGCGAGCATATCCAGCCGATCGAGACCGTCGTCGGCCAACTGCTGCAGCTCGGCCATCGACGCATCGGCCTGATCACCGCCTCGCACAATATCCGCCCCGGCCGCGACCGCGTCACCGGCTTCCGCCGGGCTCTCGAAAAGGCCGGCGTGCCGGTCGACGAATGGCTGATCCGGGCGCGGATCCAGAGCGCCGAGCGCGGTGCCGCCGAGACGCACGATCTCCTGACCGGGCCGAACCCGCCGACCGCGATCCTCGCCGCCGGCAGCGACATCTTCTACGGCGCGCTGAAGGCGGTCCGGCTGCTCGGCCTGTCGATCCCCGACGATCTCTCCTTCGTCGGCGCCGACGACGCGCTGCTGGGTGAACTCGTGTATCCGCCGATCACGGTGATCGATCGCGACATGGTCGAGGTGGGGCGCCAGGCGGCCGGCTTGCTGATCGACCGGCTGCGGGGGCTCGACATGCCGCCGCGCCGGATCATGCTCGGCAGCAGCGTCATCCTGCGCAGCTCCATGGCGGCGCCGAGGCGGCGCTGACGCTGCTTTGACGCAGGCCGGTGCCCTGCGTCACTATGCAACTATGGCCGGCCCTGGCTATTGGTGTTGAGTTGAATCGTTCGCCGCGCCGGAGCCTGTCGCTTGATTTCGCCTGTCCTGCATCAGATTTGCCCGACTGGAGCTCCGAAGAACGATCAGGACGGCACGACGCGAAGCTGGATCGAACATAATCCGGGCTGGACGCACAGGCTTTGGACCGAGCGTGATCTCCTGTCGTTCCTCGACAGAGCCTATCCGGGCTTTCTCCGGACCTATTGCGGCTACGGACGGCCCGAGTTGCGCCGTGCGGCCGCCCGCTATTTCATCCTGGATCATTTCGGCGGAGTCTTCGCCGATCTCGGCTCGGTCTGCGTCGCCCCCCTCGATCCGATCCAGTCCGAGACACGCGTGATTCTCTGTCGCGACCGCGCCGGCATGCAGGACGGCCCGGCCCCGATCTTCACCGGGACCATGGCCGGTCCGGCCGGGCATCCGTTCTGGGGCCATGTCCAGCGGCGGCTCATGGGCGCCGAGGGCGCCGTCGCGGCGTTCGACAATCTGGCGGGAGGATTCCTCGACCGGGCCGTGGCGGCCTATGCCGAACCTGCCGGCATCGTGGTTCACGCGGCATCTCTCTTCGCCACCACCGCCGGCGATAGGGCAGAGGAGGGCCTCCGGCTTTCGGTGCGGCCGGAGCCGGCTGGGAGGCGCCGGCGGCCGTTCCAGTCCGCCTGGAACCGCCTGCGCCGGCAATTCTACCTGGCCCGCCACCATCTCACCCGGGGGGAATCGATGCCCGAGGCGGCGCAGCGCGCGCGGGTCGACCGCGCCGCGGTGGATCGGCCGGCCTCCGCCGGCGACGCGCTGGTGATCATGGTGCCGATGCGCGATGCGGCGGAACATATCGAGCCGTTCCTGGCCGCGATCGCGCGGCTCGACTATCCGAAGCATCGCATCAAGCTCGCCTTCTGCGAGGGGGACAGTCGCGACGGCAGCTGGGAGCGGATCCAGGCGGCGACGGCGCCGCTCCAGCCGCTTTATCGCGACATCGTGCTGACCCAGCGGCATATCCGGCTGGAAATCGACCGCTCGCTGCGGTCGCAGCGCGGCCTGCAGCGGCGCCGGCGGTCGGCGCTGGCGACGGTGCGCAATCACCTGATCGACGCTGCCATCGACGGGACGGACGACTGGGCGCTCTGGGTCGATATCGATGTCTGGCGCTTCCAGGCGGATATCGTGTCGCGCCTGCGCGCCACCGGCCATCGCATCGTGGTGCCGAACTGCGTGATCGTGCCGGGCGGGCGCAGCTTCGACCTCAACAGCTTCGTTTCGCGCAACCGCGATGACTATCGCTACTATCGCCATATGCGCGACGGGCTGCATCAGCCGCCGCTCGATGGATCGGACCGGCTCTATCTCAGCGATTTCAGGCATTGTGAATCGGTCTATCTCGACGCGGTCGGCGGCACGATGCTGCTGGTCGACGCGGCCTTGCTGCGCGGCGGGCTGCGCTTTCCCGAACTGCCCTATTGCGATCTGGTGGAGACCGAGGGTTTCGGCTATCTGGCGCGCGACGTCGGGGTGCGGCCGGTCGGCTTGCCCCGGCTCGAGATCCAGCACGTTCCCTGGTGAGCCTGGCCTCTCCTGCCTGAAAAGAGAAACCCGGGCGATGCGTCGGCACCGCCCGGGTTCTGTTCGCTGGCCTGTCCGGACGCGGGGTCCTCAGGCGGGTTCCTGCTTGGCTTCGACCGCCGGAGGCGCCTTCACGGCCTGCTTCTTCTCGCGCCCGCCGATCAGCTTGTAGAACAGCGGGATGAAGAAGATGGCGATGAAGGTCGCCGCCAGCATGCCGCCGATGACGCCCGTGCCGATCGAGTGGCGGCTGGCGGAGCCGGCGCCCGTCGAGATCGCCAGCGGCACCACGCCCAGGATGAAGGCGAGCGAGGTCATGACGATCGGGCGGAAGCGCAGCCGCGCCGCCTCGAGCGCCGCGTCGAAGGCGCTCAGCCCTTCCTCGCGCTTGATCACCGCGAACTCGACGATCAGGATCGCGTTCTTCGCCGCGAGGCCGATCAGCGTCACCAGGCCGATCTGGAAGTAGACGTCGTTGCTGAGCCCGCGCAGCCAGATCGCCAGGAACGCGCCGAACAGGGCGAAAGGCACCGCCAGGATGACCGCGAAAGGAAGCGACCAGCGCTCATACTGGGCGGCGAGGATCAGGAACACCATGACGATGCCGAAGATCAGCGCCTGCGAGCCCGTGCCGCCGGTGGCGATTTCCTGATAGGCCGATCCGGTCCAGGCGACCGTGTAGTCGGCCGGCAGCGCCTCCGCCGCGACCGCCCGGATGGCGGCGAGCGCCTGCCCCGACGAATAGCCGGGGGCCGGGTTGCCCATCACCTTGGCGGCCGGGAAGTTGTTGAACCGCTCCAGGAGGTCCGGACCGATCATGCGCTCGACGGTGACGAGCGTGTCGAGCGGGATCATGTTGCCGCTTTCCGCGCGGACGAAGACCTGCCTCAGATCGTCCGTCTTCTCGCGGAAATTGGCCTCCGACTGCAGCTTGACCTGGAAATTGCGGCCATAGAGCGTGAAGTCGTTGACGTAGAGGCTGCCGAACGTCGCCTGCATGGTGGCGAAGATCGAGGTCAGCGGCACGCCGAGGGCCTTGGCCTTGTCGCGGTCGACATTGAACTTGTACTGCGGGACGTTGGTCGTCAGCGTGGTGCGGACACCGGCGAGTTCGGGCCGCTTCGCCGCGGCATCGACGAGCGCCTGCGTGGCGACGACCAGCTTGTCGGTGCCGGAGCCGCCGCGGTCCTGGACGTAGAGCTCGAAGCCGCCGGTCGTGCTGAGGCCCTGGATCGGCGGCGGGTTGAAGGCCAGAACCATGCCGTCCTGGATGCCGGCATTGACGCCGATGATCTGGCCGGGCATGGCGCGGGCGTCAAGTTCCGGCGACTTGCGCTCGGACCAGTCCTTCAGCTTGATGAAGCCGGCGCCGGCGCTGGGCGATTGCGCGCCGGCGAGGAGGTCGAAGCCCGAGAAGGCGAGCATGCTTTCGACGGCGGGCATCTTCGAGACGTTGTCGTTCACCGTCGACATGACATCGGCGGTGCGCGTCAGCGCGGCGGCCGGCGGCAGGATGCCGACGACCATCAGAACGCCTTGGTCCTCGTCCGGCACGAGCGCGCCAGGGATCTTCATCGCGAGATGGACGGTGGCGCCGATCATCACCAGGAACAGGGCGACAGCGACCAGGGCGCGCTTGAGGAAGAAGCGGACGCCGGCCGTGTAGCCGCTGGTGATCTTGTCGAAGCCGCGGTTGAACCAGCGGAACGGTGCCCAGGGCTCGTGATGACCCGGCTTCAGGATCGCGGCGCAGAGCGCCGGCGTCAGCGTCAGCGCGACGATGCCGGAGATGGTCACCGAAACGGCGATGGTGATGGCGAACTGCCGGTACATCTCGCCCGCGAGGCCGCCCATGAAGGCGACCGGCACGAACACCGAGACGAGCACCAGCACGATGGCGATGACGGGACCCGTCACCTCGCCCATCGCCTTGATGGTCGCCTCGCGTGGCGGCAGCTTCTCCGTCGTCATGATGCGCTCGACGTTCTCGAGCACGACGATGGCGTCGTCGACGACGATGCCGATGGCGAGCACCAGGCCGAACAGGGTCAGCAGGTTGATCGAGAAGCCGAGCAGATACATGCCGGCGAAGGTGCCGAGGATCGAGACCGGCACCGCGATCAACGGAATGAGCGTCGCCCGCCAGTTCTGCAGGAAGACGAAGACGACGATGACGACGAGGATCAGCGCCTCGATGAAGGTCTTGATCACCTCGTGGATCGACTGGTCGACGAACAGCGTGGTGTCATAGGGTATCGAGTAGCTGACGCCTTCCGGCATCCGGGCAGCGATTTCGTCCAGCTTCTCCTTCACCAGCGCGATCGTGTTGAGCGCATTGGCGCCCGGCTGGAGATAGATGCCGATCGGGACGGTCGGCTGGCCCTTGAGGATAGCCTTGAAGCCATAGTCCTGCGCGCCGAGATCGATGCGCGCGACATCCCGCAGGCGCAGCGTCGCGCCGTTCGGATCGGAGCGCAGGATGATGTCGCCGAACGCCTCCGGGTTGGGAAGGCGGCCGTCCGTCGTGACGGCGTAGGAGAAGACGAGTTCGCCCGCCGTCGGCGGATCACCGACGCGGCCGGCGGCGTATTGCTGGTTCTGCTCGCGGATGGCGGTGGCGACGTCGTCGGTGGTCAGTCCGAACTGCGCCAGCTTGTCCGGCCGGAGCCAGACGCGCATGGCGTAGTTCTCGCGGCTGAACAGGTTCGCCTGGCCGACGCCGGGTATGCGCTTCAGCTCGTCGATGACGTTGAGCAGCGCGTAGTTGGCGAGATAGACGGAATCGTATTGCGGATTGTCGGAGGCCAGCGCGGCGACCGCCAGGATCGAGCTCGACTGCTTGTTGACGGTGACGCCGAGGCGCTGAACTTCGGTCGGCAGCGCCGACACCGCGCGCTGCACGCGGTTGTTGACGTTGATGGTGGCCTGGTCGGCGTCGGTGCCGGTGGCGAAGGTCACGGTCAGCTGCATCGAGCCGGAGCTCGAATTGACCGACTGCATGTAGAGCATGTCTTCGACGCCGTTGATCTGCTCTTCGAGCGGCGCGGCGACGGTTTGCGTCAGCACTTCCGCGCTGGCGCCGGGGTAGGTGGCGCTGACGACCACCTGCGGCGGCGTCAGTTCCGGATACTGGGCGATCGGCAGGGCGCGCATGGCGAGGACGCCGGCGAGCACGATGATGATCGAGATGACGGCCGCGAAGACCGGCCTGTCGACGAAGAAGCGGTTCATTGCGGCTGCGCCTGCGTGTTCTGGGCCGTTGCCTTGCTCGGGGCGACGGGGGCGCCGGCACGCACCTTGATGACGCCGGAGGTGACGATCTGGTCGCCCGGCTTGAGGCCGTCGAGCGCGACCCAGCCGCCCTCGACGGCCTGGCCGAGCGTGACGGGTGTGATCGCGGCGACGTTCTCCGCATCGACCGTGTAGACGAACGTGCCCTGCGGGCCCTGCATCACGGCAATTTCGGGCACGACGATCGCGGAATCGAGCTTCATGCCGGTGATCGTGACGCGGACGAACTGGCCGGGGATCAGGGCGAGGTCCGGATTGTCGAAGATCGCGCGCGAACGGATCGTGCCGGTCTGCACGTCGATGCTGGCCGAGGTGAAGTCGATCTCGCCCGTCCGGTCGTACTGGGTGCCGTCGCCGAAGGTGATGCTGGCGGTGAGCTTGACGTCGGCTTCGGTCTTGTCGCCGCCGGCGATCTGGCGCATCGCCGAGGCGTTGGCGTCCGCGACGGAGAAATTCACATAGACCGGATCGAGCTGGGTGATCGTCGTCAGCAGGCTGTCGGCGCTGCCGACGCCCACGAGGCTACCCTCCGGCACGACGTCGAGGCTGGTGATGCCGTCGATCGGGGCGCGCACGGTGGCGTAGTCGAGATTGATCTGGGCGGACCGAAGCTGCGCCTTGGCGGCGGCGACCGATGCCTCGGCGAGTTCGACGGCCGACAGCGCGTCGTCGCGCGACTTCTGCGAACCGACCTGGCGCTCGAACAGTTCGACGGCGCGGGTCTTGTCGCGCGAGGCCTGGGCAAGCTGCGCCTCGGCGGTCTGCAACTGCGCCGCGGCCTTGGCCACCTCGGCCTCGTAGGTGGTCGGATCGACGCGGAACAGCACGTCGCCGGCCTTGACGCGGGCGCCCTCGACATAGGCGCGCTCCTTCAGGATGCCACCGACCTGGGCTCGCACCTGGACTTCACGGAACGCGGAGATCCGTCCGGCGTAGGTATAGCTGAGCGGCACTTCGCGGGCGTCCATGGTCATGACCTGGACGCTTGGTGGTGGCGCGTTGGGAGCCTGGGCCGAGGCCGTGGCGGGCAGGGACATCAGGCTGACGCCGAGCAGGAGCGCGGATATGGTCGGACGGGCGACGAAGGGCAATCGCATGATATTGCACCGCAAAATGTAGGGACTGGATCTATTGCAGTACAGCATATATACCGACATCGATGTATGTAAAGGGGACTTGGTAAGTGCGGCGTACAAAATCTGACTCTGAGGAAACTCGGCAACGCATCCTGAATGCGGCCGAAACGGTCTTTCTCGACGTCGGGGTCTCGCGCGCTTCGCTCGATCGGATCGCAGCGGAAGCCGGCGTGACGCGCGGCGCGATCTATTGGCATTTCGCCAACAAGGAAGAGCTCTTTTCCGCCATGATCGAGCGGGTGCACGACCTGCACCAGGCCGTCCTGGCGCGCAGTTTCCTGGACGAGGCCGACCCGCTGAAGGGTGTGCTCGACTGGGCGCTGGAGGTGATCGAGCTGTTCGCGACCGAGGAGCATACCCGCCAAGTCTACCGGATCATCGTGACGCGCTGCGAATATGTCGGCGAGATGCAGCACGCGCTCGAGTGGCAGTGCAACCTGCATGACCGTATGGAGGGGCATTTCCGGCAGGCTTTCGAGGCCGCCGCGGCAGCCGGGCACCTGGCGCCGGACTGGAGCGCGAAGTCGGCTGCCACCACCCTGGAATGCTTCATGTCGGGCATGCTCGACAACTGGCTTCGCTATGATTTCGACGCCGAGGTAGCGGAGACGCTGCGGGCGGGGCTGCGCAGCCTGGTCGGGAGCTTTCGGGCGCGTGGCTGTGCGGCGGGGCAGCTCGCGGCTACCCCGGACGGGCGAGCGCTGCACGCCTGAGGGCGATTTTGTCGATATTGACGCAACGGAATGTGCGAGATACTTTGAATTTCAGAGTATCTTCGGCCGATGCGCCAGGTGCTCGCTGTAACGGGAAGCCATGCGGCGCCGCATTAGAGTCCAGCCGGGGCCGCGACAAGCAATACCGCATGCGATTCCGAATGAAGAATCGAGAATATCACTGCTTGGCGTTGTGCCCGGTTGCAATAGCTCATGCTTTTGTCGGGCTGTCGACTAGCCGCCGATGAACAGGCGGGCGATGGCCCACCAGATCAGGATGCTGAGAGCGATCAGGCCAGCATAGACGGATGTGCGCAAAAGCGCTCGGCGGAGCAGATTGGGCTCGGCCGCGCGGCCACGGCTTTCGGAGGTCTTTTGCCCGAAGGCCGGCTTGTCGGCGGTCATCTTGCGCATTCCGGATAAGAGGAGCGATTCGGACGCAAACACGGTCGACGCTGAAGTTGAGACGTTGCCTGGGGGCCTTGTCAATTCATCTCTGTGCAAGGGGAGCGCAAGATGAAATCTCCGTCAATCCGCATTGCCAATGCAGAACCGGACGCGCGGTCGAGCGCCGATCGGGATGCCGTCGCCGCCGGCAGCGACGCGCCGCGCAGCTATCCGCTGAAGCGCGGCATCGATGTCGTCGTCGCGACCGCCATCCTCGTCCTGATGCTGCCGGTCGGCATTCTCGTCTCGCTGCTGATCGCGGCCGGCGGCGGACCCGTCTTCTATGTGACGCCGCGGCGTGGCGCGGGCGGTCGCGTTTTTCGCATGTACAAGTTCAGGACGATGGTGCCCGGAGCCGATGCGCTGCTCGCGGCGCATCTCGAGCGGGATGATGACGCGCGGGCGCGGTATCGCCGGGCCTACAAGATCGAGCGGGATCCCCGCGTCACGCCGATCGGCCGGTTCCTGCGCCGGTTCAGTCTCGATGAACTCCCGCAATTGCTGAATGTCCTTCGCGGCGACATGAGCCTGGTCGGGCCGCGGCCGCGCGGCGAGAACGAATTCGCGCAGGAAGCCCTGAGCGGCGGGCGCCTGTTCGATGCCTATTATCTCAGCCGGCCGGGCATGACCGGCCTCTGGCAGGTCTCCGGCCGCTCCGGCACGGACTACCAGACGCGCATCCGGCTCGACGCGGACTATGCCCGCGACATGAGCCTCCGGCGCGATCTCGCAATCCTGGCCTGGACGGTCCCGGTCGCCCTTATCGGTTCCGGCGCCTATTGAGCGGCGCGCGACGGCGCGGCGAGCAGGCGGCGATAGAGCGCGGCATGCCGGTCGGAAGATGCCTGACGCAGGTAGTGCGTGACGACGAGCCGGCGGCCCTGCGCGGCGAGGCGGTCCAGGCGCGCCGGGTCGCCGAGCAGGGCATGGATCGCCGCCGCGTAGTCTTCGGCCCGGAAGCCGTCGATCAGGCGGCTGTCGATCCCGTCCGTCAGCAGTTCGCGCGTCCCGTCGACCTTGGAGGCGAGCACCGGCAGGCCGAGATAGAGGGCTTCGAGGGGCGTGATCGGCAGGCCTTCCCAGAGCGACGGCATGACGAGGAGCCGGGCGGCGCGAAACGCGCCGAGCACGTCGCGGCGCGGCCATGCGCCGACCTGGGTGATGGCGTCGCGTGCTGGGCTGGCGGCGATCCGCGCCTTTAGCGCCGATTCCAGCGGCCCGCCGCAGATCATCAGCAGCGTCAGGCCCGAGCCGACCAGCCTCTCCATGATGTCGACCAGGAAGAGCGGGTTCTTCTGCGGGTGGGCGCGGCCGGCGAAGACCAGGTCGAAGCGCGCCCGGAGCGGCGCGATGTCGGCGAAATCGGCCGGGTCGATGCCGTTCGGGATTATGAGGCCGCGGCCATCCTCGCGGGCAAGGATCGCCTCGCGGTGGGCGCGCGCCCGGTCCCCGGCCGCGACGAAGACGACCGCGTCGGCGCGCCGCGCGATGCGGCGCTCGGCGAGCCTCGCGAGCATGCGTAGCGGTAGCGGTTTGTTAGCATGGTGGTAGCCGTGCACGGTGTAGGCGAGGGGACCCGCGTCGGTGAGCCGCGTGGTGACGAGGGGCAGGGCGGCGCGGGCGCCATGCGCATGCACCAGATCGGGCCGGATCGTCGCGATCACCCGGCTCAGGCGACCGGGCAGGCGCGGGTCCAGCCTGGCGGCGAAGAAGTCGAGCGTCAGGACCGGGATATCCTCGGCCGTCGCGGTCGCGGCGAGATGCGATCCCGGTTGCGTCAGCAGCGTGACATCAAAGGCGCCGGACCGTCGGAGATCGTGGCAGAGGCCGAGCACGGCGGTGGCGCCGCCGCCGGGGCTGCCATCCGGCAGGATCTGCAGGAGGCGCGGGCGGCTCACGGTGCCGCGTCCGGCCGGGCGCGGGCGAGAGCCCCGGCGCGCAGCACGAGCAGCAGCGTCGCCGTCGCCAGCATCGCCGGCGCCGCGCCGCCGAGGCCGAAGGCGCCGATGAGGACGAGGCCGAGTGCCGCCGAGGCCAGCGTGCCGGCGAGGTTGATCAGCGCCAGCGTCCGGTCGCGGCCACGGCTGTAGAGCCCGTAGCCGAGCGCGTCGGCGACGAGGCGGATGACCATGGCGGCGAGCATCAGGCCGAGCAGAGCGCCGTCGACCGGCGCCGCGCCGCCGAGCAGCATCGGCAGGGCGAGGAGCGCGGCCGCCTGGATCGCGAAAGCCAGGCCGAGCGCCGCAGCCAGCACGCGGACCGTCATGCCGCGCAGCACCCGCCGCCATGCCTCCGCGCCACCCTCCCGCCAGGCGAGCACCAGGTTCGGCAGCGAGACCTGCACGATCGCCGCCGAGACGAGAACATGCAGCGCGTTGGCGATCGACCAGTGCAGCACGAAGACGCCGGTCGTCTCGGCGCCGGCGCGATGGTTGAGGATGTAGCGGTCGAGATAGGCCATGCCGAGCAAGGCGAGATCGTTCAGATAGATCAGCCAGCCGCCGCGGAGGCGGCGGGCGATCCAGCCGAGATCCACCGGCATGCGCGCGATCGCGCCGAGGGGCCAGCGGCGCAGGATGAGCACCAGCGCGGCCAGATTGACGACCAGCGCGACGGCCCAGCAGGCAAGCACGACGTCGAGGCTGCGCAGGTCCGGCACGAGCAGGCCGAGGCCGGCCGCCGGCAGAACCCAGGCGCCGCTGCGCAGGAACAGCAGCGCGTTGGCGGCGAGCGGCCGCCCCAGGCCGATCAGGGCGATGTGGGCATCGAAGGCGAGCGCCTCGAGCAGGATGATCGCGGCCACCAGGCCGACCGCTTCCACGGGCACCGGCAGTCCGCCGGCTCCCGCCAGCGCGGCGCAGGCGGCGCCGGCGGCGGCGAGGCTGGCAAGGGTGACCAGCAGGCGGTCGCGCAGCAGCCGGCCGGCCCGGGCCGGCGGCAGGCCGACGATCTCGCGGCCGAGAAAATAGGTGACGCCCCAGCCCAGCGCCACCGGCGCGACGCTCGCCGCGCCCTGGACGAGGCCGAATCGTCCCAGCGCGTCGAGCCCCAGATAGCGCGCGAGATAGAGCACGAGCCCGAAGCGCATGCCGAGGCCGGCGGCGCGGATCGCGAGATTGGCGGCCGGCGTGAAAAGGGGATGCCGAAGCGACCTGGGCCGGGGCGGCGGGGCGGGGCGTTCGGCCCGGTCCGGAAGCGCGCCCTGTCTCATGGCGGGCGGTCCCCGAAACGGCGCTCCAGCGTGGCGACGATCGTCGACCAGTCGAGGCCGGCGGCATAGTGCCGTCCCGCGGCGGCATAGGCGTCCCAAGCGGCCAGCGTCTGTTCCGCCGCGGTGGCGAGCGCCGCCGGATCGGCGGGCGCCACGATCCCGCAGCCGGATGCCGCGACGATCTCCCGGGTTCCGTTGCCGGGGTCGTCGGTCGTGACGACCGGCAGGCCGCTCGCCATCGCCTCCGCCACGACGCGCGGAAAGCCCTCGCGCCGGCTCGTCACCAGCAACAGCGCGCTGGTCGAAAGGAGCCGGAGCTTCTCCTCGTCTCCGACGGAACCGAGGATCTCGATCGCGGCGCGGGCGGGCGAGGCGTCGGCGCGGCGCCTGAGGGCGTCCATGGCCGGTCCGTCGCCGGCGATCCGCAGGCGTCCGGCATAGCCACGATCGCGCAGATGCTCGAAGGCTCCTATCAGAAGCGGCAGGTTTTTGTGCACGGCGACGCGGCCGAGCGACAGGATGCCGTCGCGCGCGGCCGCCGGGGCGGGCGTGTAGAGGTCGATCTCCAGCCCGCTCGGCAGCAGGAAGAGCGGGCGTCCGGACGCCGCGCCGATCGCGGCCGCGACCGCATCGCTGACGCCGGCATTATAGGCCGTGGCGCGCGGCAGCAGGCGCTGGATCGCGGCGTGAAACGGGTCGCTCCGCACCTCGCACCAGTGCAGCACGGCGCGCCGGCGCAGCGCGCGCGGCAGCAGCGCCGCGTGCAGCAGCGGCCACTGGTTGAGGATGATCAGGTCGGGCGCGGCGGCAGCGAGCTGGCGGCGCGTCCAGAACGCATAGCGCAGCATCGCCGGCCAGCTCCGCCGCATCCATGGGCGCAGCGGCGTCGTGTAGCGCGGCGCGACCGGATGACGGCGGATGCGGATGCCATCGACCGTCTCGTCGCGGGCGAGTCCGTTCCGATGGCCGATGCAGTAGATCTCGACGGCGTGGTCGCGCTCGCGCAGCGCCTTGCCGAGCCCGGCGAAGAAGAGTTCCTGGCCGCCGACGCTGGGGGGATAGAGTTCGGTCAACAGTGCGATGCGCATCATCCCGCCCCGAGCGGTTCGCCGGCGGTGAGGCGCGGGCTGAAGTCCGGCCGGGCCCAGAGGTCGCGCAGCGCGTCGTCGATGCCGAGCGCCGGGCGCCAGCCGAACCGCGCGCCGATGCGGCCGATATCGGCGGCGAGAAAGGGCCGGTCGACGGCGCGCATGCGGTCGGCGTCCGCGACGATCTCGCAATCGATGCCGCTGATCGCGCCGAGCCGTTCGAGGATCTCGGCGACCGAATGCGCCCGCCCGCTGCCGAGATTGACGGCCAGGAAACTGCCGGACGGCACGCTCCCACCAAGCGCCAGAGCGGCGAAACCGGCGGCGGCATCCTCGACATGCAGGTAGTCGCGCTTCGGCCAGGTGTTGCCGAGGCGGATCCGGCGCTGGCCGGCGCGCAGCTGCAGGACGATCTCGGGGAGCAGGTGGGGATTGGTCTCGCCGGGGCCGACGACGTTGAACAGGCGGACGGCGATGCCGGCCAGCTCGCGCCGACGCGCGAAATAGGCCAGATACTGCTCGGCCTGCAGCTTGGTCAGCCCATAGATGTCGGCCGGCTCCAGCGCCGAGGCGTCCTCGACATGCGGTTGGTCGTCGGGACGATAGACGGCGCCGCTGCTGGCGAGCACGAAGCGGCATCCGGCCGGCGCCGCCCTGAGCAGATTGACGGTGCCGACGAGATTGGTGGCGATGGTGGCGGGCGGGTCCCGCTCGCAATCCGGGATGAAATGGACGGCCGCGAGGTGGATGATGATCTCGGGCGCGAAGCCGGAGACGGCGCCGGCAATCGTTGCCGGATCCCGCACGTCGCCGGTGATCAGGCTGAGGCCCGCCAGTTCCGGCGCCGTGAAGCGGCCACCGCCGTGATGGAGCGCATCGAGGACCAGCACGTCGTGCTCGGGAGCAAGGCGGCGTACGAGCGGGCGGCCGACGAAGCCGGCCCCGCCCGTCACAAGAATCCGGCTGCGATGGCCTGCCATTGAGCTCCCCCCGGAGGCTCGTCCGGCCGGGTCTCGATCTCCCGGCCTGGCTATCCATTCCGTTCCCGCCATGCGGTCCGATGCTGCCCCAGCCTCGGATCGCGTCTCGCGAAGAACCGGCATCCGCTTTCTTCCGGCGCTTTTCCTAGCACGAAGTGGGCCGGCACGCCATTGCGTGCGCCATGAGGCTGGCACAATCGCTGCGTGTTGCGGTGCAGCAGCGGGAACCGGCCCTCGTCGCCGGCGTTGTCCGAGCGCCGGCAACTTGCGTTCGCCGGAATCGCTGCTGCGGGCAGATGTTGGTCGGGTCGCGCCGAATTATGTCGGATACCTTAGTTTACGTAACGGTAGGTAAGTAGAGTTGCAGGACGCTCGATGCACACCCCAAAGGGCTTCTGGCTCGCGCCGCGTGCGCTGCAAAATGGCCAGAAAATGGCAAAACCCTGATGTTTTCGCGATTGGAGAACCCTGAGATGGCGCTTTGTCGCCGTTTCGCGCCCATGTCGCCGATTCAAGCTCATGCTGTGGTTCGACAGCAACAGCAATTCGGGCGGCATGTGATATACATTACTCACGTTTCTAAAGGAGCCCCCCAATGAACTTCCTTCGCGTATCTGTTCTTGCGTCTGCCTCGCTTCTGGCTCTGGGTGTCACCGCCCAGGCCGCCGACCTGACCTACGAGCCCGCTCCGGTCCCGGTCGTCGAGGCTGTCCCGGCCTTCAACTGGACCGGCTTCTACCTCGGCGTGCACGCCGGCGCCGCCATTGTCGACGGCGAGCTCAACGATGCCTTCGGCACGTTCGGCGACACCACGACGGGCTTCCTCGGTGGCGTCCAGGCCGGCTACAACTGGCAGTTCGACAGCCTGGTGATCGGCGCCCAGACGGACTTCTCGTACACCTCGGCCAAGTTCTCCGACGACTCGTTCGACGCGGAGGCCAAGCTCGAGTGGCTCGGCACCACGACCGCCCGCGTCGGTTACGCCGTCGACAATTTCCTGCTCTACGGCAAGGGCGGTGTCGCCTACGGCCAGTCGAAGGTCGACGACTACCTCGTCAACGCCGACGATTCGAAGTGGCATGTCGGCTGGACGCTCGGCGCCGGCGCCGAGTACGCCTTCACGCAGAACATCACCGGCCTGGTCGAGTACAACTACATCGACCTCGGCAACGAGGACTACTTCGACGGCGCCATCAATGCGGACCTGTCGACCCACGTCATCAAGGCGGGTCTGAACTACAAGTTCTGATCCTCCCGAGACATCGGATACGGAAAGGCGGCCCATCGGGCCGCCTTTTTCGTTTTGGCTTCATCGTATTCCCCGGGCAGACGGGAGCACGAATGACCAAAATTAATTGCAATGTATGCCTTATTTAATGACGGAGTTCCGGAGGTGCCGTGATCGTCGCGGAAAAGGGTTCCGTGCGGTGTCTTGGCGCATCCTGGAATTCGGCCTAATGCCAAGCAATCAATTGCTTTTTGGAAAAGGAGGCGTTGCCGGGAACAGGGCTGAACCTGTCCGGGCTCTAGCGGCAGATTCGAATTCCTGTTGTGGCAAAGCTGCAACGGCAATTCGGATGCCATGTGATATATGTTCCTCACGTTTCCAAAGGAGCCCCCCAATGAACTTCCTCCGCGTTTCCGCTCTCGCGACCGCTTCGCTGCTCGCTCTCGGTGCTGCCGCCCAGGCCGCCGACCTGACCTACGAGCCCGCTCCGATCGTCGAGGCCGCCCCGGCCGCCTTCAACTGGACCGGCTTCTATCTCGGCGTGCACGCCGGCGCCGCCATCCTCGATGGCGACTATTCCGCCCTCGGCCTCGACGTTGGCGATGACAGCTCGACCGGTTTCATCGGCGGCGTCCAGGCTGGCTACAACTGGCAGTTCGATAGCCTCGTGATCGGCGCCCAGACGGACTTCGCCTACACCTCGGCGAAGATCTCGGCCTGGGACAACACCGTCACGGCCGGCACGTCGGGTGAGAACAAGCTCGAATGGCTCGGCAGCACGACCGCCCGCGTCGGTTACGCCGTCGACAACTTCCTGCTCTACGGCAAGGGCGGTGTCGCCTACGGCCAGTCGGAGGTCAAGCTCTCCGACTCCATCGGTTCCATCGACGATTCGAAGTGGCATGTCGGCTGGACGCTCGGCGCCGGCGCCGAATACGCCTTCACGCAGAACATCACCGGCCTGATCGAATACAACTATGTCGACCTCGGCTCGGAAGACTATTTCGACGACGTGATCAGCGCCGACCTGACGACCCACATCGTCAAGGTTGGTCTGAACTACAAGTTCTGATCCACTTCATCGGATCGGTACGGGAAAGGCGGCCCATCGGGCCGCCTTTTTCGTTTTCGGAGCCGCCATTCGCGGCTCTTTTCGTTTTCGCCTGAAACTTCCGTCTCGTCCCGCCTGTCGGCTTGCCAGCGGACGCATCGTCTCGTATGAACGTTATGTTATAACATAACGTATGGAGCATCCGATGCGGATCCGACCTCTTCTTCTCGCCTCAGCCATCCTGATCGCCGGCGCCGCGACCGCCTCGGCGCACGGCATCTGGACCGCCGAGCGCTGGGGCGAGACCGGCATCGTCTATGGCCATGGCGCCGAGGACGGCAGCTACGACCCGGCCAAGGTCAAGACGGTGACGGCCATCGACAAGGACGGCAAGCCCGTCGCGGCCAAGGCGGTCGGCCGCGAGCGCGGCGCCGTGATCGAGGCGGAGGACGGGGCGGCGATCCTGCTGGTCGACTTCGCCAACGGCATCTATTCCAAGGGCCCGGACGGCAAATGGGTGAACAAGCCGAAGCGCGAGGTCCCCGGCGCCACCGAGGCGGGCGACAACTGGAAGCACAATCTCACCATCCTGCACCTGCATGGCGATGCGCTGCCCGAACTGCCGGCGCAGGCGCTGCAGATCGTGCCGCTTTCGAACCCGACCGAGCTCGCCCCCGGCGCGCTGCTCAAGGTGCGGGTGCTCTATGACGGCAAGCCGCTCGCCGGCATCGCCCTGACGCCCGACTATGTCAACGCCGCCGAGGCGACGCTCGGCAAGACGGACGCCGATGGCGTCGCCGAGGTGCTGGTGCGCAACCAGGGCCTCAATGTCATCGCGGTATCGCATTCCGTGCCGCTCGCCGACACGCGCGACGCCGACAAGGCGAGCCATTTCGCCACGCTCTCCTTCGTCAACGAACCGCACCACGAGCATTGAGCCCCGCGCGGCCGGGGCGGGGAATCCCCGGCCGCATCTCTTCCCCCGCCCTGACAACGGAAGCCCCGATGCCCCCCATTGACCGCGACGGCCGCCTGCCCGTCACCGTGCTCTCCGGCTTTCTCGGCGCCGGCAAGACAACGCTGCTGAACCATATCCTTGGCAATCGCGAGGGCCGCCGCGTCGCGGTCATTGTGAACGACATGAGCGAGGTGAACATCGACGCCGCGCTGGTCCGCGATGGCGACGCCGGCCTGTCGCGCACCGAGGAGCGCCTGGTCGAGATGTCGAACGGCTGCATCTGCTGCACGCTGCGCGACGATCTCCTGGCCGAGGTGCGGCAACTGGCCGAGGCCGGGCGCTTCGACTACCTTTTGATCGAGGGCACCGGCATCGCCGAGCCGCTGCCGATCGCCGCGACCTTCGATTTTCGCGACGAGGACGGCGCCTCGCTCGCCGACGTGGCGCGGCTCGACACCATGGTGACGGTGGTCGACGCGGTGAACCTCCTGAAGGACTATTCGAGCCGCGATTTCCTGCGCGATCGCGGCGGGGCCGCCGGCGAGGGCGACGTCCGCACGCTGGTCGACCTGCTGGTCGAGCAGATCGAGTTCGCCGACGTCGTCGTGATCAACAAGGCCGAGGACGTCGCGCCGGCCGAGCGCGATCTCGTCGCGCGGATCGTCAAGGCGCTCAACCCGGACGCGCGCATCCATTTCGCCGCCTTCGGCCGCGTGCCGCTCGACGCCGTGATGGGAACGGGCCTGTTCGATCCGGAAAAGGCGGAGGAGCATCCGCTCTGGTTCAAGGAGTTGAACGGCTTTCGCGACCACGTCCCTGAGACCGAGGAATACGGCGTCTCGAGCTTCGTCTATCGCGCGCGGAGGCCGTTCCACCCGGCCCGATTTCAGGCGTTCATCGACCGGGCCTGGCCGGGCCTCATCCGGGCGAAGGGGCTGTTCTGGCTGGCGACGCGACCCGAATGGGTCGGCGAGATGAGCCTGGCGGGCGCGATCTGCCGGACCGGGCCGATGGGCCTCTGGTGGGCCGCCGTGCCGCGCGAGCGCTGGCCGGACGACGCCGAGTGGACGGCGCGGCTGCGGCGGAACTGGGCGCCGGTGTTCGGCGACCGGCGCCAGGAACTGGTCTTCATCGGCACGGGGCTGGACGAGGGAGCGATCCGCGCCGCGCTCGATGTCTGCCTGGTCGGCCCGTCCGATCCGTCCCGCTTCGACCTCGACGCGCATCGCTCTCTGCCCGACCCGTTCCCACATTGGGGTCGGGGCAGGGCGGCCTGACGGCGATGCGCTTTCCCAACCCGTTCGCGCCGCGCGACAGCGCCGGCCGGGCCGAGGCCGCCTCGCGGATCAAGGGCTGGACGCGCGCCGCGCTCGGTCTCGGCGCGGCGGACGAGGTCTTGGTGCAGGAACTCGCCTGCACGCGGCCGGGCTGCGCGCCGCGCGAGACGGTCGTGCTGGTCGTGCCGGCGGGCGGGGCGCCGTACCGGATCGCGTTGCACAAGGAGATGGCCGCGCTGACCGAGGCCGAGCTCGTCGCGGTCTGGCGCGCCCGGCCACCGCCGGGCGCCGGGCCTGGGGGCTAGGAGCCGGGTCGCGTTTTCTTCACGCGGACCGGCATCCACTTCGCTCGAAGGCGCTTTAGATGCTCGCCGGCGGCTGATAGCCCGCCATCCGGTCGTTGCGGTAGTCCGTGCCGTAGTCGGGGCCATAGTTGTCGCCGCCACTGCCGCCGCTGCCGAGCACGACGACCTTCGAGCCGGACGGCACGCGGTTGTAGAGGTCGACGATGTCCTGGTTCATCATGCGGATGCAGCCCGACGACACCGCCTGGCCGATCGACCAGGGCTGGTTGGTGCCGTGGATACGATAGAGCGTGTCCTGGCCGTTGTTGAACAGATAGAGCGCGCGGGCGCCGAGCGGGTTCTGCGGTCCGCCCTCCATGCCGTTCGCCCATTTGGCGTTGGTTTCCGGATCGCGCTTGATCATGTCCTGCGTCGGCGTCCAGCGCGGCCATTGCCGCTTGTACTGCACCGTCGCCGTACCGGAGAACTCAAGGCCGGCCTTGCCGACGCCGACGCCGTAGCGCATCGCCTGGCCGCCCTCCTGGACGAGGTACAGGTAGCGGTTTTCCGGATCGACGACGATCGTGCCGGGCTGCTCGCCGGTCGGATCCGGGACCATCTGGCGCACGTTGCGCGCCTGCAGGCGCTTCAGGTCCACGGCCTCGATCGGGAACTTGTCGTCGTCGATCGCCGCGTAGCGGCTGGCCGCGACCGGATCGATCGGCGGCGGCCCGGCTACCCGCTCCGTGGTCGCGCAGGCGGCGATGAGCGGCAGCAGGGTGAGCAGGGCGGGTATGGTCAGTCGGCGCGCCATGCGCGGGGGCTGGGAGGGGAGCGGCATGGCGCTTCTTTCTTTTGGCATGAGCATGAGCTGTCTGAACGGGTCTACTTATTCGGCCTGCCGGGCGCGGGCGTCGGCGACGACCTGCTTGAAGCCGGCATAATCGAGCGTGCCGGTCCGGAACGGCCCGACCAGATAGGTCGGCGTGCCAGACAGGCCCAATGAATCGGCCTGGGCAAGGTTGCGCTGGAGCAGCGCGGAAATCTTCGGGCCGTGCGCGTCGAGGTCGGCCTGGAGGCGCTTCATGTCGATGCCGGCGTCCTGCAGCGCCTTCAGGATCGCGTCCTGGTCGGCCTGGCGGGCGGTGATCCCCATCAGCGCGGTATGCGCCTTCTCGTAGGCGCCCTGGAACTTGGTGGCGATCGCGAGCTGCGCCGCGACGACGGAGGTTTCCGACAGGATCGGCCAGTCCTTGTAGACGAGGCGGATCTTGCCGTCTTCCTTGACGATGCGGGCGAGGTCCGGCGTCGATTTCTTGCAGTAGATGCAGTTGTAGTCCTGGTAGGCGACGATGGTGACGTCGCCCTTCGGGTTGCCGCCGACCGGCGCCTCGGGATCGTTCAGGATCGCCTCGACATCGACCTGCTGCGCGTGCGCGGCATCGGCCAGCAGCGGGCCGGTCAGGGGCGAGGCGATCAGGGCGGCGGCCCCGAGGGTGAGAAATTCACGGCGTTTGATCATGAGGCCTCCTTATAGCGGGGTTTGTGGCGATGTTCAGATACCGGCCGCCCGCAGGTTCTTTTCAAAGGCCGCTGTGGCAATCGTGCCGATGCTGCGCGTGCCGTCGATCTCGTCGCCGCTGGCCGGGTCGATCAGGAGCAGCGTCGGCGGCCCGACCACGGCGAAGCGGCGCATCAGCGACTCCGTCTCCGGATTGCTCTCCGTCACGTCGGCGCGGATCACCGTGGCCCGCGCGAGCCGGCCGGCGATCGCCGGGTCGTTGAGCACGGTCCGCTCGTTGCTCTTGCAGACGGTGCACCAGTCGGCCGTGAACGAGACGAGGATCGGCCGGTTCTCCCGGCGCGCCGCTGCGATCGCCGCATCCATCGCGGCGGGCGACGTGACGCGGACGCCCGCCTGATAGGCCGTGGCGGGGGCGACGTTTCCGCCGGCGAGGCCGGCGAGCGGGCGCAGCGGATCGTCGGCGCCGGCGCTGGCGCCGATGATCAGCACCGCGCCATAGACGAGCGCGGCGAAGCCGATCGTGCGGCGCGGATGGTCGAGCAGCGGCCGCAGGCTTCCGGCGCGCGGCGCCGTCAGCGCCACGCCGGTGCCGATCGCCAGCAGCGCCCAGAGCACGAGGGTCAGCGATCCCGGCAGCACCCGTCCGGCCATTTCGATGGCGAGGCCGAGGAAGACGATGCCGAACAGCGCCTTGACCCCGCCGAGCCACGGCCCCGAGCGGGGCAGGATGCCGGCGCCGAAGGTGCCGACGGCGACGAGCGGCAGGCCCATGCCGAGGCCGAGCGCGAACAATGCGCCCGCTCCGCGCGCGACGTCGCCCGTCTGCGAGACATAGAGCAGGGCGGCTGCGAGCGGCGGCGTCACGCAGGGGCCGACGATCAGCGCGGAGCCGAAGCCGAGCAGGGCCGCGCCGGCGAGCGATCCACCCGCTCCGGCCGGCAGCAGGCGCGCGAGCGCCGGCGGCGCCTGCAGGTCGTAGAGACCGAACATGGAGAGCGCCAGCGCCACCAGGACGAGGCTCATCAGGCCGAGGGCGAGCGGCGTCTGCAGGGCGGCCTGCAGATTCTGTCCCGACCACGACGCGACGATACCGAGCAGGCCGTAGGCGGTCGCCATCGCCAGCACATAGGCGAGCGACAGGGCGAAGCCGCGCCGCGCCGAGGCCTTGCCGCCCGAGCGCGCGATGATGCCGGTCAGGATCGGGATCATCGGGAAGACGCAGGGCGTCAGCGCGAGCAGCAGGCCGAAGCCGAGAAAGGTGGCGAGCATCACGGCCGGATTGCCGGCGAGCAGGCTGCCGGCTCCCGCCGGGGGCGCGGCCGGCGCAACCGGCGCAACCGGCGCTTCGGGCTGGGATCCGGGCGTCGCGGCCGGGGTGGAAGCCGCGTCGCCGCCGGCCGCGGCGATATTCAGTTTCGGGGTGGCCAAGCTGAAGCCCGGGCCGGCGTCCAGGATCGCGAGCGATGCGAGGTCGAGCGTCTTGCGTGTCGGCGGGTAGCAGATGCCGGCCTCGGCGCAGCCCTGGTAGGTCAGGGTGAGCGGGCCGGCGCCCGTGAGCGCGGCGCCGGCGATACGGGCGGTGGCGCGGTCGTGATAGACCTCGGTCGGGCCGAAATTCGGATCGTCCTTCATCTCGCCGGCGGGCGTCGTGACGGCGATCGTGTTGCCGTCCGCGTCGCGCGCCGCGATCTTGTCGCGATAGAGATAGTTGCCGCCGGCAATCGTCCAGTCGAGCCGGAGGTCGCCATTGTCGGCGCGGCTCGCGGCGAGCTTGAAGACGGCCTCGGCAGGGGGCGGCGTCTGCGCGCCCGCGCCGCCGAGCAGCGTCAGGCCGGCAGCGACCATCAGCGCGGCGAGCGTCAAAAGGCGCGGCAGCACCCTCATGAGGGCGCGTCGGAAAGCGGGCGATCGCATCGATCCGGGGGCTTTTGATTCCGTCATGCATCGTCCATCCGCATTTCACCTTAAGGCAGCCTTAAGCTTGAACGGCATGATGGGCGGAAAGGAGACAGGATGCGCATTCTGGTGGTCGAGGATGACCCGATCCTGGCCGATGGCCTCCGGGTTGGGCTGGGGCTGGCCGGCGCCACGGCCGATATCGTGGGCACATGCGGCGACGCGCGCGCGGCGCTCTCGACGCATGAATTCGATGCCGTCGTGCTCGACGTCATGCTGCCGGATGGCTCCGGCCTGGACCTGCTGAAGGAGATGCGCGGCGCACGCGATGCCACGCCGGTGCTGCTCCTGACCGCGCTCGACGAGGTCGCGGATCGGATCCGCGGCCTCGACGGCGGTGCCGACGACTATCTGGGCAAGCCCTTCGACCTCGACGAGCTGGCGGCCCGCATCCGCGCCATCGCGCGGCGCGCCGGCGGCCGAGCCGCCCCGGTGCTCGTCGCCGGCGGGCTGGTGCTCGATCCCGCCGGGCTCACGGCGGCGCTCGACGGCAAGGACGTGCCGCTGTCGCGGCGCGAGTTCGCCGTCCTGTCGCTCCTGATGGAGCGGCCCGGCATCATCCGCTCGAAGAGCGAGATCGAGGAGCGGCTCTATGGCTGGCACGAGGAGGTGGAGAGCAACGCCGTCGAGGTGCATGTCCACAATCTCCGCGCCAAGATCGGCCGCGACGCGATCGAGACGGTGCGCGGCCTCGGCTACCGGATGAGGGGCGGAGCATGACTTCGCTGCGGCGCCGCCTGTTCCTGATCCTGCTGGTCGCGACGGGCGTGATCTGGCTCTCGGCCGTCGTCTGGATCTACCAGGTCAGCCGCGTCGAGGTGGAGCATGTGCTCGACGCGCGCCTGCAGGAAGCCGCGCGCATGGTCGATTCGCTCGTCGCCGGCCACATGCCGGCGTCGCCGGCCGAGCCGCTCGCCATTCCGGGCGGCGAGCCGGTGGGCTACGAGCGCCAGCTCTCCTGCCAGATCTGGTCGCTCGACGGCCGGCTGATCGCGCGCTCGTCCGGCGCGCCCGACGAGCAGCTCGCCGGACCGGTGCCCGGCTTCTCCGAGCGGGTGATCGGCGGCGAGCGCTGGCGCATCTTCACCGTCGACGACGCCGTGAAGGGCGTCCGCGTCATGGTCGGCGACCGGCTCGGCCTGCGTGACCGCCTGATCGCCGACCTGATCAAGGGCCTGCTCTGGCCGACCCTCCTGATCGCGCCGCTGCTCGGCCTCATCACCTGGGTGAGCCTCGGCCGTGGCCTGCGTCCGCTCGGCGACATCGCCGCGACCCTGAAGGCGCGCGACGCCGAGGACATGCGCCCGATCGATGTCGGCCACGCGCCGACCGAGATCCGGCCGCTCGCCGACGCGCTCAACGGGCTCTTCGCCAAGGTGGAGACGGCGCGCCAGCAGGAACGCGACGTGACGGCCTTCGCGGCGCATGAACTGAAGACGCCGCTGGCCGGGCTGAAGACGCAGACGCAGATCGCGCTGGCGACCGATGACGCCGGCGTCCGGGACGGAGCGCTGCGCCAGATCCTGTTCTCGGTCGACCGCACGACGCGGCTGGTCCGCCAGCTCCTGGTGCTGGCGAGGCTGGATGCCGCCCCGGCGTCGGCTCCCGCCGCGGCCGTCAGCCTCGGCGACATCATCGGCGAGATCAGCGCCGGCGGCGGAGCGGCCGCGACATGCCGCGTCGTCATCGACCCGGCGCTTCGGGATCAGCGCGTGACGGCGGACCGGGAGATCCTGACGGTGGCGCTCCGGAACCTGCACGAGAACGCCGTCCAGCACAGCCCGGATGGCGGGACGGTGCATTGGCGGCCTTCGACCGGGGGCATCGGCGTCGTGGTCGAGGACGAAGGGCCGGGCATCGGCGCCGACGAACTGCCGCTGGTGCGCCAGCGCTTCTATCGCGGCCGCGCCCGCAGCCCGGTCGGCAGCGGGCTCGGCCTCGCCATCGTCGAGGCCGCCGCCGCCCGGATCGGCTGGAGCCTGCATCTCGGCGCCCGCGCGGCCGGGCCGGGGCTGCGGGCCGAACTGCGCGCGGCGGACGACCCGGCGCGGGGCTGACGCCGCCTGGCCGGAATGCCGACAGATGCGAGGCCCGCCTGAACCGAATGTTAATCGGCGCCCGGCTATCCCTGTTCCTGGATTGCCGGGTCCCTTCGCGTACGGCCGGCGACCGCGTGCAATGTGTACCCGGACGGTGGCCGCAAGCGACCCTCGCCCGACTGGAAAGAGGAAGCCGCGCGTCCATGGACGACGTTTCCCGCGATCTCGGAAGAGCGGCCGAGGAAGCCGGGCCCTGGCCGCTGGCGCTCGCGGCCCTCGGCGCCGCGCTGCGCCGCTGGCTCTGGGCCATCCTCGCCGCCGCCATCGTCTTCGGCTGCCTTGGCGTCGCCGCCAAGTCGCTGCTGCCGAAGCGCTACAGCGCCACGGCGCAGTTCCTGATCGATCCGAGCGGGCAACCTGTCTTCCCTGGCGACCTGTCGAGCCCGCAATACGACGCCAACAGCCAGATCGGCATCGTCGAGAGCCAGATGCGGGTCATCACCTCCGAGCGCGTGCTGTCGCGCGTGCTCGACGATACCGCGCTGATGACCGAGCTCGCGGCGTCCGGTCCCGCCGGCCCGGAGGAGACCCCGCGCGAGCCCATGCCGCTCAGGCCCAGCATCGATGCGAGCGGCGGCAAGGCGGCGGCGCTGATGGCGCTGCAGCGGGCGCTCACCGTGCAGCGCGGCGACCGCAGCTTCGTCATCGACGTCACCGCCACCGCGCGGACGCCGGATCTCGCGGCGCGCCTCGCCAACGCGGTGGTCAAGGCCTATGTCGAGGAGGATGCCGTCAACCGCGCCGACACGGCCAGGCGGCTGACCGACGAACTGACCAGCCGCCTCGCATCGCTGCGTCAGCGCCTGAACGATGCGCAGCAGCGCGCCGAGCGTTTCCGGCTCGAGGCGGGCCTCGTCAGCACCGGCGACCGGCTGGTGGTCGAGCAGAAGCTCGCCGAGGCGGTGAGCGAACTCGGCGCCGCGCAATTGCGCCTCGACCAGGCGACCTCGCGCGCCGCCCAGCTCGACACCTCGGGCAGCGACGTCGCCATGCTCGGCTCCAACGAGGACACGCGCTCGCTGCTGGTGCTGATCGAGCGGCAGAACAGCGCCCAGGAAGAGCTGGCGGCGCTCGCCACCCGGCTCGGGGCGCGCCATCCGGCGCTTGCCGAGGCGCGCGAGCGCGTCGCCGCGATCCGCCAGCGCATCGATGTCGAGCTCGGCCGCATCAAGGCCGCGGCCGCGGCCGAGATGGAGCGGGCGCGCACGACGCAGCAGGCGCTCGCCCGCTCGGTCGACACGCTGTCCGAGGCCGCCGCCAAGACGCAGCAGTCGAAGATCGAGATGCGGACGCTGGAGCACGACGTCGAGACGAGCCGCGCGCTGCTGGAGAGCTTCCAGACGCGGGCCCTGCAGCTCGGCGAGTTCGGCCGCATCGATCCCGGCACGGTCCGCATCGTCTCGGTGGCGCAGCCGCCGCCGGAGAGCCGAGGCCTCAAGGGCATGGTCCTCTGGGGCGTGTTCGGCGGCCTTCTCGGCGTGATCCTGGCAACGACCCTCGTCACCTTCCGCGTCATGCTCGCGCTCGGCGCGGCCCTGACGCGGCGCGCTGCCGCCGCCGGCCGCGGGCAGGTTCCGCCCGGCGGGCTGGCGCAGCCGTCCTGATGGCGGGCGGATCCGCCCGCCTGCTCGGCTGGATCGGCTGGGCGGGGGCCGACGCGATCGGCCGGCTGGCGCTCCTGACCGGCAGCACGATCCTCCTCTCGCGCATGCTGACGCCGCATGATTTCGGCGTCAGCGCTCTGGTCCTCACGCTTGTCGCCGTCGCTGCCGTCTGCGTCGGCGCGCCGTTCGAGGAGGCCCTGGCGCAGCGCCGGTCGCTTCGCCGCGCCCATCTCGGCGCGGCGCTCGCCGTCTCCTGGCTGGTCGGGCTCGGGCTGCTCCTCGTCTCCATCCCCGGGGGCGCGTGGCTGGCCGCGACCTATGGCGCGCCCGAAATGCGCCTGCTGCTGCCGGTCGCGATGCTGTCGGTGTTCTTCAGCGGCCATTCCGATATCGCGACGGCGCTGGCGCGGCGGCTGCGCCGCTTCAACGATGTCGCGATGGCGACGCTGGTCGGCCATGTCGTCGGCATCGCCCTGTCGCTCGCCCTCGCCTTCGCCGGCGGCGGCGTCTGGGCGCTGATCGCGCAGCGCCTGCTTGTCGTGGTGGCGCGCGCCCTGATCCTGCAGTGGCGGCTCGGCTTCTGGATCCTGCCGCGCTGGTCGCGGGCGCATCTCGGCCATCTCGGCCGCTTCGCGCGCATCTCCTTCCTCGACCGCCTCGCCGACAATCTGACCTATCTCGCCTTCAACAACGTCGTAGGCCTGCTCTACGGCGTCGCCGTGCTCGGCTATGTCAACATGGCGATGCGGCTGATCGAACCGATCCGCGGCGCCATCGTCGCCACCTCGCACAACCTCGCCTTCTCCTATTTCGCCGCCGCCGCCGGCCAGCCGGCGCGCCTGCGCGACCGCGTCGAGCCGGTGGTCGGCAATGCCGCCTTCGTCATCGCGCCGCTTTTCGTCGGCCTCGCCGCGGTGACGCCGATCCTGCTGCCGATCGTCGCCGGCCCCGGCTGGGAGGGCGCGATCGACATCGCCGTCTGCCTCGCCATCGGCGCGGCGATCATCCTGCCGGCGCGGCTCGTCTACACGGCGCTGTCGGCGAGCGCCCGGCCCGAGTTCAGCCTGATCGGGTCGCTGGCGAGCTTCGCCGCCACGCTCGTCGTGCTCGTCGCCGCGAGCCCGCTCGGTCCGATCAGCGTCGGCATCTCGCGCCTCGTCGGCGATTCCGTCCAGGCGGCCTTGGCCGTCGGGCTGCCGCCGCGCTATCTCGCCTGGTCGCGCCTCGAGCGCTTCCGCGCGCTGGCGCCGGCCTGGCTGATTTCGGCCGCGATGGGACTTGTCGTCGCCGGGCTGGCCATGCTCGAGGCGGGGCTGAACCGGCCGCTGGCACTGGTGCTCTCGATCGTGACCGGTATTCTCGTCTATGTCGTGCTTCTGGCGCTCTTCGCCCGCCCGGCCCTGCGCAATCTGCTCGCCGTCGTCCGGCCAGGCCGGCGGCCTGGCGCCATCGAGTTGGAATCCTGAGCCATGTTCGACCCGTCCCTGCGCGATCGCGCCGTCCTCGTCACCGGTGCCGCCGGATTCATCGGCCAGGTGGTGACGCGCGACCTCGCGGCAACAGGCTTCCCGGTCCGGGCCGGCATGCGGCGCAGCGCGGCCCAATTGCCCGAGGGCGCGGTTGCCGCCCGCTGCGACCTCGCCAATGCCGCCGCGACCCGCGCCGCCGTGGCGGGAGTGAGCGCCGTCGTGCACGCGGCCTATGGCGACAGCGCCACCATGGTTGCCGAATGCCGCACCTTGCTCGCCGCGATGAGCGCGGCCAAGGTGTCCTGCCTGGTCTATTTCAGCTCGATCGCGGTCTATGGCGAGCGGACCGGAACGGTGGACGAGACCGTGGCCACGCCGGGCCCGGCGGGCGCTTATGGCGACGCCAAGATCGCCTGCGAGGCCTTCGTGCGCGCCTGGGCCCGCGATCCCGCCGCGCCGGAGCGCCGCGTGCTGATCCTCCGGCCGGGCATCGTCTACGGCACGGGCAGCCCCTTCTGGGTCGACAAGCTCGCCGAGCGGATCCGCGCCCGCGCCTGGGGCGATTTCGGCCCGGCCGGGGCGGGGCCCGCGGCGCTCGTCCATGTCGACGATATTGGCTGGCTGGTCGCCAACGCCGTGCGCTGGCTTGCCCTGGCGCCGTCCGAATGGCCGCAGGTCACCGTGTTCAACGTGGTCGGTCCCGAGACACCGCGCTGGAACGATTATTTCGCCGCCCTGGCGGCGCGGATCGGCGCGCCGCCGCTCCGGCCGCTCGGCGGCGTGCGGCTGTCGCTGCGCCAGGGGCTCGCCGTGCCGGCCAAGGTCGCGCGCAAGCTCAGGCTGCCGCTGTTCCGCCGCGCGGCGCTGGCGCCGACCCGTCCCGAAATGGCGATCTTCGCCCGTGACGTGCGCTATGACACGATGGCGATCGAGGCGCGGGGCCTGGCGCCGCGCCTGGGCGTGGCGGAAGGGCTCTCCCGCACGGCATTCAAGCCGCCGGCGCGCTGACCGCTCTCAAGCAAAGGTGTAGCGTCGCGCCGACCGGGCCGGCAGTTCGAGCCGGAGCGCGCCGTCGACGGGCAGCCCTGCCGCGTCGAGCGCCGAAAGCGACGTGTGTTCCGCGTCGAAGCCGAGCGTGGCCGCGATGCGCCGGTCGCGCCCCGTCTCGAACGAAATGTCGGCGACCGCCGGCTGCTCGGTCTTGTTGATCACCACGAGCTGCAGCGCGCCGGCCTTATCCGCCGCGGCATAGGCGACGAGCCCCGGCCCGCCCTCGACCGCGACGTCGAACCCCTGCGACCCGAAGCGCGCGCCGGTCGCGTCCGGTTCGCGATAGAGCCGGTAGGCCTCTCCCAGCCAGCCGTCGAGGCTGCCCCAATGGCTGGCGAAGGTGACGTCGTGGCGGCCGAACCGGCCGAGCACGTCGGCGAGCGCCAGCCCCGAGGCCAGTTGGCCGGCGCCGCCATAGTTGAACTCGGTGACGGCGATCGCCGTGCCGGGGAAATTCGCGGCGATGATCGCCTCGAGGCTCGGCAGCAGCGGTAGGCCGAGCTGCGCTTCGCCGGTAAATGCCGGCAGGGCGCGCGGCACCCAGCTATCCTCCCGGAAGCCGGCCTCGGTCAGCGAGCGCGGCGCCTCCAGCAGCGCCGTGGCAAGCGCCGGGTCCTCGGTGCGGAACAGGTCGCCGGAATGGCTGTAGGGGTACCAGTGCACGTCGAGGGCATCGAGCAGGCGTATGCCGTCCTGCTCGGAAGCCCGCCGGAAGGCATCGAGATAGGCGGCGACGAAGCTGCCGTGATGGCGGTAGTCGTTCCAGTCCGGCGCATCCTGGAAACTCTGCATTTCCGTCGCGCCCCAACTGACCGGGCCGAACACCTGCGCCGCCGGGTCGGCGCGCTTGATGGCGCGGGACGCCGCCAGCGAGCGCTCGATGAAGGCGCGGATGGTCGGCTTGGCTATGACGACGCGGGGATGCGTCTCGAACCAGAGCCCCGGCTCGTTGTCGAGCGCATAGGCGTGTATGCCGCGCCCGCCGTCGGCGCCGCCATAGGTCTCGACCAGGCGGGCGAGCAGTTGCGGGATGTCGGCGACGGCGGGCACGATCGGATCGCCTGCCTTCGCGTCGGATGTCCACCGCACCGGCACGAAGCGCGGCGAGGGCGCCGCCTGGTCCGGCGGCACCGGCCCGCCGAAATCGGCGGCGACCGATCCGGCCAGCGGCACGGTGACGAGGCTCCTCGCGCCCATGGCGAGCGACGTCTCGTGCATCGCCTCGATCAGCCGCGCCGGCTTCGTCCACTCTTTCCGGGGCAGGCCGAGCGCGTCGAGCAGGAAGGGCCCGTTGGCCTGCTGGTAGTCCTTGCCGGCATTGGCGGCGTTGTCGACCCAGTTATAGGTCGTCATCAGGTTGCCGCCGAGGCGTCGCGCCGTGACGCCGGCGGCGCGGTCCAGCGTCGCCGACGGCGCGCCGCCATCCATCGTGCCGATCTCGTTCGAGCCGTAGATGAGCGGGCTGATCGGGCGGCCCTTGCCGCCATCGGCGATGCGCAGGGCGAAGCGGGCGCCGGCCTGCGCCGCGGCGGGGACGGCGGCCAGGGGAGAGCCCAAGGCGATCCCGCCCGCCGCGAGGCCGCCGGCCAGCACGGCGCGGCGCGTCGGGCGCCGGTTCACGAGACCAGACCCGAGCCGTAGAGGGCGGGGCGGCTGCGCATCCAGAGAAGCTTGCCGAGCCCGCCATGGAGCTTGACGCGCGCCTTCTCGGCGCGGATCGGGTCGATCGGGGCGAAGGCGAGCGCCGCCAACCCGTGCAGCACGATCTGGATCGATCCCGCCGCCATCCAGAAGGCGATGTGCAGCCACTCGGGCGGGCGCGCCTTCCAGTGCGTCAGGACGCGGATCTGGCCGGAGAGGAATTTGCGCTTGCGCACATAGGCCCAGTTCAGCCGTCGCTCCGGCACCCATTCCGTCACGATGCCGCGGGCCGACCAGGCGAAGCGCTTGCCTTCCGCGACCAGCCGCCTGAGCAGCAGCGTATCCTCGCCACCGATCTCGTTCATGCTCGTGTCGAAGGGCTGGTCGCCGCCGAGGCAGGCGGCGCGCTCGAACATGGAGTTGTTGGTGCCGAGATAGGCGGCCCGACCGGTCACGTCCGTCCCGTCCGGCAGATCCAGAAAGCGCGAGAAATAGGGGGCGAGCGGCCCGATCGGCTTGTCGTCCTCCGCTTCGGCGCCGACCGGGCCGAACACCGCCGCCGCGCCGGTCCGTCGCGCCGTCGCCACATGGCTGGCGAGCCAGTCGGGCGCGGCTTCCTCGTCATCGTCGAGAAAGGCGATCCAGTCGCCCTTCGCCGCCGCGACGCCGGCATTGCGCGCATTGGCGACGCCGGGCACCGGGGCGGCGACATAGCGGATGGCAGGACCGGGCGCGGCCGCGAGGGCCTCGACGCCGGCGCGCGCATTGCCATCGGCAGAATTGTCGACGACGAGGATTTCGATTTCGAGGTCTTCCACGCCCGTCTGGGCGCGGGCGCTGGCGAGCGCGCGCGCCAGGGCTTTCGGCCGGTTGAGAGTCGGAATGACGATGGAAACGCTGCCCACCAGAGACGTCTCCTGTCGTGGATTGATCGCCGGGGACGTCGGAACGCGTACCGTGGGACGACTATTTCGCTTAGCCTTTGATTCTACAATTCCATGCTAGGAAGGCAAGCAGGGCGCGGCCGTTTCGGCGGGACGGCGCGCCGGCCTTCCAGACGCCGGAGCCGATGAAGATGACCGATGCCCCGATGCCCGTGTCGCTGCGCGCCCCGGCGCGCGCGCGCGCTGGCGCCATCGCCGGCATCGGCCTGCACGGCGTGCTGCTCGCCGGCTTCCTGGTCTACACCTTCATCGGCACGCGGCCCTTCGCCGAGGCGTCCGTGGCGGAGCGGCTCGACGGCAATCCGCTCGACCGGCTGATGGTGCTCGGGCTGTTCGCGCTGGCGCTCCTGACGCTGATGCTGCACTGGCGCGCCTCGCTGGTGATGGCCCTCACCAACCTGCCGCTTCTCGCGCTGACGGGATTCTGCGTCGTCAGCATGCTGTGGTCGGACTATCCGGGCCTGACGATGCGCCGCGCGCTGCTGCTCGTCTTCCTGACCGTGATCGCCGCCGGCATCGCGGCGAGCCTGCGGGATCTCCGGCGCTTCCACACCTGGTGGTTCCTGGGCCTGACCGGGGTGATCCTGTTCAATCTCGCCGGCACGGCGCTCTGGCCCGGCACGGCGATCACCGACATCGGCGTGCGCGGGCTCTACACGCAGAAGAACGTCGCCGGCCTGGTCGCCATGATCACCGTGATCTCGGGCGCCACCTGGATGCTCGGCGCGCGCGGCGCGCGGCCGGTCCTGCTGGCGCTCCTCGCCCTGCTGCCGACCCTGTTCTTTCTCGTCATCACCAAGAGCAAGACCTCGATCGGCCTGACGGGGCTGGCGCTCCTCGTCATCGCCGGCATGGCGCTCGCGGAGAAGCTCGGCCCGCGCTTCATCCTGCTGATGATCGGGCTGGGGCTCGTCGGCCTCGCGGCGCTCCTGGTGCTGTTCGCCGTCCATGATTTCGATCTCGACCTGTTCCTGACGGCGACGCTCGGCGATTCCTCCTTCACCGGCCGCGACGAGCTCTGGGCCTTCGCCTGGCGGGCGGCGCAGGAGCGTTTCTGGCTCGGCCATGGCTATGGCGCGTTCTGGGATGTCGGCCTCGCGGCGGACCCGCTCAACCGGCTGGAGCCGGGCACCTGGCTCGGCGACGTCGAGATCGGCACCATCAACCAGGCGCACAATGGCTATCTCGAGCTCTGGCTGCATATCGGCCTGCCGGCGACCCTCGTCGCCATGCTGATCGTCATCGGCGGCGCGATTTCGGGCATCGCGCAATACGTCTCGACGGCGCTCTCGGTCCAGGCGCGCGCGGCGATCGGCTTCATGACCCTGTTCTTGCTGGTCTTTCTCTTTCACAACCTGACCGAGGCGTCGCTGTTCATGCGCGGTGCCATCCTGTCGAACGTCGCCGTGCTGTTCCTGTTCGCCCTGTCGCGAAGCCGCTGGCTCGGCGTGGCCGGGGACGGGGGATCCACGGTGGCCGCGACGCGCGGCTTGCGCTAGGAAGGCCGGGATATCGGTGAGGGGCGGGGCAGTCTTGGACACGGGAATTCTGGATGCGGGCGCGTCGACGGACGACGGGACGCCGATCGACCTCGTCATCGTGATCTGCACCTTCCGGCGCGAGAAGCTTCTGGCGCTGGCGCTGGAGAGCATCCGCGCGCAGGCGATCCCGCCGGGCGCGCGGCTTTCCGTCGTGGTCGCCGACAACAGCGACGAGGGCTCCGCCGCCGGGGTGGTGGCGGCGGCCGCGGCCGGGAGCCCGTTCGACATCCGCTATGTCGAGGCGCATCCGGCCAATATCTCGGTCGCCCGCAATGCCGGCATCCGCGCCAGCGACGCGCCCTTCGTCGCCTTCGTCGACGACGACGAGGAACTGGCGCCCGGCTGGTTCGAGGCGGTGGTCGCCGGGCTGCGCGCCCATCCGCACGACGTCTTCTTCGGCCGCGTCGATCCCGTCTTCGAGGCGCCCGAGCGCGCCACGCCGGCGATCCGGCAGCTGTTCTCGCGCTGCATCGACGCGCCGTCGGGGCGGGAGGTCGCCGCGCTCGGCGCGCGCAAGGATCGCGTGCTCACGGTCGCGACCTCGAACTCGATCCTCCGCCGCGCCACGACGCTGACCGAGGATGCGCCGTTCAATCCGCATTTCGGCAATGCCGGCGGCGAGGACCTTGACCTGTTCTGTCGGCTGCAGGTGCGCGGACGCCGCTTCGCCTGGCTGCCGGACGCGCGCGTGTCGGAATGGGTCCCGGCCTCGCGTTGCGATCCCGGCTATCTGCGCCGGCGCTTCTATGCCGGCGGCCAGGCCTATGCCGAGGCGGTGGCCGGCAGCAGCGGCGCGCCGGGCCTGGCGCGCTGGTGGCTGCGCGCAAAGGCGCTGGTGCAACTCGGCCTGCTGGCGCTGCGCTATCCCGCGATCCGTCGCCAGGGCGGCGCCGCGCTTGCCGATTTCGGCTTCCGCTGGGCCGGCGTGCGCGGCAAGCTCTCGCTCGGCCGGCTCTATCCCGTCTATCGCGAGGCGGACGAGCCCAGGCGGTCCAGTTCCTGATCCTGGGCGGCGGCGCGCGCGGCGATCCGCTCGAAAATCGCCTGCCGCTCGGCCATGCCCGTGCTCATGGTCGACTGGATCAGGCTCGTCACATGTTCGGGCCGCAGCGCATCGATGAAGGCCTGCACGCCCTCGGCCCCGTCGAACTCGTCGCCCCAGCGGGCATGGCTGAGCGAGAAATCCTCCGCCATCAGCCCGGCTTCCTCCAGGCCCAGCACCTGGTCGGCGAAGACGCCGTAGAGCACATATTCGGCGAAGTGCGGCGTGCGGGCGAGCGCGACGCGCCAGTCCCGCCCCGACACCTGCGCGATGCGCGCGATCATGCGCTGGATCACCGAGCGCCGCCACACCACGAGCGGGTTGATATATTCGGCGCCGTAGTAGCGCGAGGGCGGCAGGCCGAGCAGCCGGCCGGCCGCCTCCTGCCAGACCCGATGCGTTTCGAGCTCGACCATCTCGGGATTGCGGTAGAGCCGCACCTTGCCGTCGCGGGCGAGGTGTTCGAGCCTCAGCGGGCGGATGAAGACGCTGTCGCTGTCGACATGGGCGACGATCTCGGCCGAGGCCTGGGCGGTTGCCGCGATCTTCATGATCTGCTGCGCGATCCAGCCGCGCACCGGGAGGCTGTAGGGCGTGACATACATGTTGCGGCGGGGGAGGCGCAGCCGGCGGCGCCATTCCGGGCTCGGCAATGGCAGCTTGACGAACCAGCGCGGCAGCAGGTCCTCCTGCGCGCCGATCGTGCGGCGGTCCGAGGCGAGATCGGCGAAGAGCGGGATGTCGGCGCGCGGCACATAGAGGCTGTGCGGGATCGTTTCCGGCACGAAGCGGTCGACGCTCTCGCAGAGCATGCGACAGACCTCGAGATCGCCCCGGAACGAGCAGGTGACCAGATTGGCTGCGGCTTCCGGCAGGCTCATCGTGCCCACTCCATCGGTTCGATCGGCGCGAAGCGCGACTGCACGCGGGCCGGGCGATCGAAACGCCCGGGGTGCTGCAGCATCTCGGTCACTTCCGTCACATGCACGGCGAAGTCCTCGTCGAGGCGCGCGGGCCTTCCCGCCGCGATCGCCTCGGCGAGCTCGGCCGGGCCGCGCATGAAATCCATGGTCGGCTTGCCGCGCCCGCCCTTGAAGGGCACCGGCCGCGCCATCGGCAGCTTCTTGCCGAAGGCGCCGAGATGGCGCTCGATCACGCGGGTGATGCGGCCCTCGCCGGGACGGCGCAGGATCACGGGCGAGGCATAGTCCCACGGCTCCTTGATTTCGAGCGTGCCGGTCTCGCCGATGATGCGCATGCGGTGGTCATAGGGCGCGACGATCGAATTGGTCAGCCGCGCGACGACGCCGCTTTCATATTCGATGCAGCCGACGGAGAAATCCGGCGCCGGATGGGCGAGCGGCGGGGTCGTCTGCTTGTCCGGCACGAGCAGGGCGGAGAAGCTGGTCACCCGCACGGCCGGCCCGAACATCGCGCCGAACAGGCCGAGCGCATAGCCCGCATGCTCGTAGGTGCAGCCGGTCTCGAATTCGCCGCGCGCCGGCCATGGCTTGCCGCTGCGGCTCCGCCACGAGCCGTAGTTCGTGCGGTGGATCATGCCGTCGTCCATCTCGGCATAGGCGAGCAGGACCTTGCCGATCGTGCCGGCGCGGACCGCCGCCCAGGCGGTCTGCATGCTCTCGCCGAGAAGGTTGCAGGGCGCCGAGGCGAGGCGGACGCCGGCGGCGCGGGCGCGATCGCGCAATCCGGCCGCCTCTTTCGCCGTCATCGCCAGCGGTTTTTCCGAATAGACATGCTTGCCGGCCGCGATCGCGGCCTCGGTGACGGCGGCGTGGCCCTCCGGATCGGTCAGGTTCAGCACGATCGGGCAGCTGTCGTCGGCGAGCAGCTCGTCGAGGCTCTGATAGGCGCGGTCGCCCCAGGTCGCGCTGAAGGCCGCGCGCCGCTCCGCCACGCGGTCATAGATGCCGGTGAGGCGCAGCCGTCCCGCATGCAGCGGCAGGCAGTGGCGATAGGAATCGGCGACATAGCCGCAGCCGATAATGGCGATCCCCGTCTCCGTCGTCGTCGCCATGAAGTCTGCTTCTCCGCGCGCCTGCCCGCCATGGTCGCGCCGCCGAGGCGCGCCGCGACCCTAGCGGCAGGATCTTAATGCCGGCTGACCAAGGCGACCGGAAGGACTAGCGGGTCTGCATCAGGAGCCAGCCGGGGCCGGCGCATTCGAAGAGGGTTTCGGCAGCGCCGGGCACGCCGTCCTCGAGCTTCATCGCCACGACGCGCGACGAATCCCAGCCGGCGACGAGCAGGTGGTCGCCATGCACCAGCAGATGCTGCGGCCAGAACACCGAGGAATCGAGCTCCGAGACCAGCACCGGCTTTGCGCCCGATACGTCGAAGGTGGCGATCGTGTCGTTGCCGCGATTGGCGAAATAGACGAAGCGGCCATCGACCGAGCGCTGGATGTCGCCGGGATAGTTGCGGCGATGGCGCGTGCGGGCCGGGCCGGGCCGCGTCGTGCTCGGCACGTCCTGCCAGGCGCCTTCCGGCGCGCCGGGATGGCCGACGAGCAGGTTGGAGCCGAGCTCGCCCGAGATCGCCAGCCGCCCGTCCGGCAGCACGACGGCGTGGCGCGGGCCGCAGCCGGCCGGGAGCTTGGTCAGGCGCGTCTGGGTCAGCGCGGCGGCGCCGCGCTTCGCCGGATCGATCGCGAATTCGCGCACGCTGTCGTCGCCGAGGTCGATGACGAAGAGCGTTTTGCCGACGAAGAAGGCCTGGTGCGGATGGGCGTCGTCCTGCCGCTCGATCTCCGGGCCACCGCCCGAGAGCTTGATCGTCTCGATCTCGCCGTCGAACGATCCGTCCGGATCGAGCCCCTGGATGCCGAGCGTCGAGGTCGTGTAGTTGGTGAAGATCAGCATGCGGCCGGCCGGATCGACGACCAGATGGCAGGGCTCGGCGCCGCCGCTCTTCTTCTCGCCGATCGTCTCGGCCGTGTCGCCGTCGATCCGCCAGGCGTGGATCTCGCCATCCATGCCGGCGCGCGACGTGCCGTAGATGACGGGAAGGCCGGGATGCCAGCAGAGCGCCGAGAGCTGCTCGGCGCGCGCCAGCGTCCTGCCCTCCCAGGCGCCGTCCTTCTGCACCCAGCGGGTGAGGCCGTGCAGTTCGAAGACGCCGCGCGAGGCGACGAACAGCGCCTCGCCCTTGGCGAGATTGAAGTCGGACATGTGGTTCTCCCCTCGGATTTCTGCTTTGGCGGAAGCCTAGATCGATTCTTCGCGCCCAGAAACCAGGCCCAGCGCCTCACCTCTCCCTCGGGGAGAGGTGAGGCGCTGGGTTCCCGTCCCGCACCCCGCGACCCGACCCTACTCCGACGCGCCCGGCCCGAAGCCTTCCCAGGTCTCGGCGACCTGGCCGTCGGTGACGACGGCCGCGCGGCGCAGCATGGCGAAGGCCATGCAGACATGGTTGGGCACGATCTCCAGGCGTGTGCCGACCGGCAGCGGCGTCGGCTCGCCCGCGCCGTGCCAGCGCAGCCAGCCATGCTCCTCGGACATCTTCTCGATGATCCAGCCGGGCGCGTTCACGATCAGGCCCATGCCGGGATACTCGTCGCGGTGCGCGGCGGCGGGCACGAGATCGGTCGAGAGCGACTTGGAGCCTGCGTCGATGCAGGCGCGGTCCGGGTCGGGATGGCTGATGACGGTGCCAATCACGCGCACCGCGACCGTGTCGAGCGTCGCATTGCCGAGCGCGATCTGGCCGACATCGTTGAAGGCGTAGATGCCGGGCCGGATTTGCGTCACGCCGGGCACATGCGCGACGGCGCGGGCCGAGGCCGAGGCGCCGAGCGAGACGATCGGCAGGGCGATGCCCTCGGCGCGGATCGACTCGGCGACCTTGACCATGGCCTCGCCGGCGGCGACCGCCCGGGCCTCGAGGTCGGCGCGATCCTTGGCGCCGTAGGTGCTGCCTTCGTGGGTGTAGATGCCGACGAGCTCGACGCCCGGCGCGGCGGCGATTGCCTTCGCGACTTCAGGCGCCTTGGCCGGCGAGACGCCCTCGCGGCCGAGGCCGGAATCGATCGCCAGCATCATGCGCGCCGTCTCGCCGGCGGCGGCGAAGACGGCGCCGATGCTGGTTGCCGCGTCGACGCTGTCGGTCGCGAGCAGCGTATCGGCGCGTCGGGAGAGCGCCAGCGCGCGGGCGCCATTCTCGGCGCCGAAGATCGGGTTGGCGACGAAGAGCCGACGGATCCCGGCATCGGCGAAGGCCTCGGCCTCGCCGAGCTTGGCGACGCAGAGGCCGTGCGCGCCGCGCGCGATCTGGCGGCGGCCGGCCTCGGCCATGCGGTGCGTCTTGGCGTGCGGGTAGAGCTCGACCCCGGCCGAACGGGCGATGGCGGCCATCTCGTCGAGATTGCCGTCGAGGACATCGCGGTCGAGCACGAGCCCGGGCGTGGCGACCGGGATTTCGGCCCAGCGCGAGGGAGTGGCGGCGGAGAGGGCGGCGGACATGCGGCAAGCCTTCAGTCGGATGAGCGGATCGGTGCGGCGTTCATAGCAGCGCGCTCACGCAGTGAGCACGCCGAAATATCAGGCAGGCATGCGGATGACGCGGCCCGCGCGGTGGCCGGTCATCTGGCCGTCCTCCAGCGCGAGCACCCCATTCACCATGACATGGTAGATGCCGGAGGCGGCCTGGCGCGGCACCTCGTAGGTGGCGTTCGCCTTGACCGTCAGGTGGTCGAACACGACGAGGTCGGCCTTGGCGCCCTCGACGATGCGGCCGCGATCGGGCTGGCGCAGGCGGTTGGCCGCCGTGCTGGTCATGTGGCGCACGCATTCGGCCAAGGTCAGCACCTTTTCCTCGCGCACATAGGTCTCCAGCATGCGCGGGAAGGTGCCCCAGGAGCGGGGATGCGGCCGGTCGCCGACCAGGATGCCATCGCTGCCGACCGTGTGCTCGTCGCGCTGCATCAGCGCGCGCACATGTTCCTCGTGCCCGATGAAGAACACGCAAGGGGCGCTGCGCTCCGTGGCGACGAGGATGTCGAGCGCGAATTCGGCCGGCTTCTTGCCGATCTTGGCGGCGGCGGTGGCGAGGTCCGTCTCCATCACCCATTCGAGGCCGGGCGCGCCGGGCGTGCCGACGACATGCACGGTCGACCAGGCGACGGTGAGGCCCTGATGGCCGTCCGAGCCGGTGACGTCGAGCGCCTCGATGATCTTCGCGCGATCGGCTGGAGACCGCAGGCGGGCCATCTGCTCCTCGCCTGTGCCAGCGAGCGCCCAACTCGGCAATTGCGACAGGAGCGTCGTCATGCCGGCGAGATAGGGATAGCTGTCGAAGGTCAGGTCGACGCCGTCGGCGATGGCGTCGTCGAGCATCTTCAGGAGCTCGGGCAGCTTGCCGCGATTGCACTCGAAGGAGAGATGCGTGTGCGCCAGATGCAGGGCGACGCCGGAGCGGCGGGCGATCTCGAAGCATTCGCGATAGCCGCCGAGCGCGTCGAGGCCGTAATTGCGGTGGTGCGGGCAGTAGAAGCCGCCATACTCGGCCACCACCTCGCAGAGCGCCACCAGCTCGTCGGTGTCGGAATACATCGCCGGCACATAGGTGAGCCCGGTCGAGAGGCCGACGCCGCCTTCCTCGAGCGCCGTGCGCAGCAGCGCCTTCATCTGCTTCAGCTCGTCGGCGGTGGCGAGGCGGGGCGCGTTGCCCATCACCAGCATGCGCAGATTGCCGTGCGGCACGAGATAGGCGGTGTTGACGGCGGTATTGCCGTCGAGGCGCTTCAGATATTCGGCGACCGAGCGCCAGTTCCAGTCGAAGCCCGGCGGGTCGTCGTTCCAGCCCTTCAGCTGGGCGCGGAGCTCGGCCAGCGTCGCCGCGTCGATCGGCGCGTAGCTGAGGCCGTCCTGGCCGAGCACCTCGGTCGTCACCCCTTGCGTGATCTTCGAGGTGTGGTCGGGCTGGACCAGCACCTGCAGGTCGGAATGGGTGTGCATGTCGATGAAGCCGGGGGCGAGGATCAGCCCGTCTATGGCGATCTCGCGGTCGGCTTCGAGCTTTTCCGAGCCGTCGGTGATGCGGAGGATCCGGTCGCCTTCGACGAGCACGTCGCCGCGCACGGGATCCGAGCCGAGGCCGTCGACGATGATGCCGCCGGAGAAGAGCGTGGTCTCAGAGGTCATTCTGTGGGGATCCGTATTCTCTGCCCGGTGCGGGCGCTCTCGTAGATGCCGTCGGTGACGGCGACGACGTGCGCCGCGAGGCGTGCCGTCAGGCCGGCGGGGGCGGGGGAACCCTGCGCGCAGGCGATCAGCGCCTTGGTCGGCGCGCCCGCGTCGTAGAGGCCCGAGGCGTCCGCCGCGCCATATTCGACGACGTCGCCATTCGCCCGCACCAGGCGGACGTGGTCGGCGACGGAATCGAGCCAGATCTGGCCCTTCGATCCATAGAGCGCCATGTGCCATTGCGGCCGCGCCAGATAGGGCTGGGTCGAGGCGCTGCTGATCGCCGCCGAGCCGCCGCCGGCGAATTCGGCGTTGACGGTGGTGTGCAGGTCGATCTCGCGGCCGGGCGGATAGGTGCTGGCGGCGACCGCGACGATCGGCTCGCCCGCCAGCCATTCGATCAGGCCGAGCTGGTGCGACATCGAGACGGCGGCCGAGCCGCCGCCGGAGATCTTGCGGTCGGTGTAGGTCGCGGCATCGGACGAGCCGTCGCCGCCCCAGCCGCCGTCGGTGCCGCCCATCAGCAGGGCGCGGGTGTTGACGGCGAGGTGCATGGTCATCTGCTCGACCGCGCCGATCTCGCCGGCATCGATCAGCGCCTTCGACAGCGCGAAGCAGGGCGCGGCCGGCCAGCCGAAGCCGACGAGCAGCACGCGGCCGACGCGTGTCGCCGTGTCGCGCATGCGGCGCGCGGCGCCGGCCTCGAGCGCGAAGGGCTTCTCGACCAGCACATGCGCGCCAGCCTCGAGCGCGGCGATCACCTGCGCCTCATGCGCGACGGGCGGGCTGGAGACGACGACGATGTCGGGCTTCTCGGCCAGAGCCTCGCGCCAGTCGGCGAAGGCCTTCGGCACCTGGAACGCTTCCGCCAGCCTGCGCGCCGTCTCGACGTTGGGGCTCGACAGCGCGACGATCTCGACATCGGGATGGGCGGCGAGCGCCGGCAGGTGGCTGGACTGCGACCAGGCGCCGGCGCTGATCACGGCGGCGCGGATCGGCTTGGTCATTTCACGGCTCCGGCGGTCAGCGCGCCGACGACGTGGCGCTGGAAGATGACGACCAGCACGACGGGCGGGATCATCGACATGACGGTGGCGGCGGCGAGCGAGTTCCAGTTGAACTGCTGCACCGACTGGAAGCCGGCCAGGAGCGGCGGCACGGTGAGCTGGTTGGTCAGCACCAGCGAATAGAAGAACTCGCTCCAGGATTCGAGGAAGATCAGCACGCCGGCGGCGACGAGGCCGGGGCGGGCGATCGGCACGATGATGATCCAGAGCGTCTGAAGCCGCGAGGCGCCGTCGATCTTGGCCGCTTCCTCGATCTCGCGCGGCATCTGGTCGAAATAGTTCTTCAGGATCATGATCGCGAGCGGCAGGGTGAACACGTTGTAGCTGATGATCAGCGCCCAGGGCGTGTTGAGGATGCCGGTGACGCGGAAGGCGACGAAGAACGGGCCGATGATGGCGATCGCCGGGATGACGCGCGAGACGATGATCGAGAGCTCGAATACCCGCGAGCCCCTGAACGGATAGCGCGACAGGCCATAGGCGGCGATGCCGGCGATGAAGAGGTTCAGCACGACGAGCACCGTGCTGACGAGGAAGCTCTGGCCGATCGCCGGGATGAGGCGGGCGCCCATGTCGGTGCTGCCGAAGCCCTTCGAGCCGGTCGCCCCGGTCAGCACGGACAGATAGTTGTCGAAGGTGATGCTGGAGGGGAGCATCGGGAAGGGCTTCACGCCGAGCTGGGCCGGCGTGATCAGGCTGGAGACCACCAGGTACCAGACCGGCAGCAGGATCCAGACGGCGAACACGGCGACGCACAGATAGAGCATGATCGTCGCGGTGGCGCTGCGCTGCAGGCCGGCCGCCGTGGCGGCCTTGCCGCGCCGGCGCGGCGCGCGGGGAAGGGCGATGTCGCTCATGCCGGTTGCCTTTCCGTGCGGTAGAGGAGCTTGACGGTGAGGAGGCCGCCGGCCAGCGCGACGAAGCCGAGGATGACGGCCAACGCCGAGCCGAGGCCGATCTGGGTGACGCCGAAGAGCTGGCGGTAGATCAGGATCGACAGCACCTGCGTCGCGTCGCCGGGGCCGCCCTGGGTCATGGCGAAGATCACGTCGAACTGCAGGAAGGCGTAGATGACGTTGAGCACGGTGACGGTGACGAGCGCCGGCTTGAGCCAGGGAAGCGTGATGTTGCGGAAGCGCTGAAAGACGCCGGCCCCGTCGAGCGAGGCGGCCTCGTTCAACTCATCCGGCAGCGTCTGCAGGCCGGCGAGCAGCAGGATGCCGGCGAAGCTGGCCTGCCGCCAGACCGCGGCGACGATGGTGATCGCCAGCGCCGAGTTCGGGTCGGCCAGGAAGTCGTAGTAGTCGGTGGTGGCACCGAGCATCATCAGCACGGCGTTGAGGCCGCCGACGCTGCCGTCGGCGAACCATTTCCACAGGATGCCGATGACGAGCCAGGGCGTCGCCCACGGAATGATCAGCAGCGCGCGGGCGAGGCCGCGGCCGATGAAGCGCTGGTTGAGCAGCAGCGCGATGGCAAGGCCGATCAGCGTCGAGAACACGACGAAGCCGAGCGAGAAGACGAAGGTGACCCAGGCCGAGCGCCAGAACACCGAGCTGCCGAGCACGATGGTGTAGTTCTCGAGCCCGACGAACGGACCGAGGCTGCGGCCATGCGCCGGCACGTCGTGCAGGCTGTACAGCACGGTCAGGACGGTCGGTACCAGCAGCAGCACGGCCAGGATGAGGCCGGCCGGCGCCGTCAGCTTGAAACCGAACAGCCTGTCGCCCCGCGTCAGGGCGCCGCTGGAAATGGGTGAGGCCGCCACGGTCACTCCCTCTGGGCATGTCATGGGTTGTCGGGGACGGGGGCGGGATCCGGCCTGTCGGCCGATCTCGCCCTCCGTCGCACCGTTTTTCTCATCTCTCCCGGAGGGAGAGTCGGCTCGCAGAGCCGGCTGAGGGGCTGCGAATTCTCCGGTGGGGGCGCCAGCCCTCACCCGCCGGGATCCGGCCCTTCACCTCGCCTTCGGGGCGAGGCGAAGCGAGACCACTTAGAGGCTGCGGCCCTTCTGGGCCGAGTTCGCGGCGGCGGTCAGGTCCTCGACCGTCTTCTTCGGCGTCGCCTGGCCGAGCAGCAGCGCATGGACGACGTCGCCGACCTTGGCCTGGAAGTCCGGATACCAGGGCAGCGTGCGGGCCGGGATGACCTTGGAGCCGGTCTCGAAGGTCTTCGAGATCAGCGGCAGGTCGTAATAGTCCGGGAAGGCCGCGATCACGCCCGGGTCGGTGAAGAAGCCCGGATAGGGCGCGGCGAGGCCGGCGGCCTTGGCCCACTGGTTGAAGACGGTGAACTTGCCGTCCGAATCCTTCCAGCCATAGAACTTCATCAGCTCCCAGGCGGCGTTGCGGCGTTCCTCGTCGTCGATCTGACCGAGCTGCAGCACTTCGCCGATCTGGAAGGTGTGGTTGGAGCCGCCGATCGGGCTCTGCTTCACATTGGCCGATTCCGGGCCGCCGAGGCTGCGGATCGAGGTCAGGAAATAATGGTGCAGCACGAAGAAGGCGGCGTCGCCCTGGGCCATCTGGTTGGAGAGCTTGCCCGGATCGTCGTTCAGCACCGATTTCGGCGCCAGACCGTCCTGGTACATGGTCTGCCACCATTCGAAGACGCCCTCGGTCTTCGGATCGTCGGCGAAGACGGGCTTGCCGGCGGTGTCGAACGCGGTGATGCCCTCGTTCAGCAGGTAGGTGTGCAGGTATTCCTCGCAGAATTCCTTCACCCAGTAGGCGACATAGGGGGATTCGACGATCTTCTTGTCCTTGAGCGCCTTCGACGCGTCGTGGATCTCCTGCAGCGTCTGCGGCGGCGCGGCGATGCCGGCCTCCTTCAGCATGCGGTCGTTGTAGTGCATCATGTGCACGGCCGAGAAATAGGGCGCGCTGATGATGTCGCCGGCCACGTTGACATAGGCGGGACGGGCGCTCTCATACATGTCGGCGACCATGTCGTCGACGCCGGGCAGGCCGTTCAGCTTGGCGGCCCAGCCCTGATCGATGAACTTCTGCGAATTGTAGGCGAAGTTGTAATAGAGATCGATCGCGTCGCCGCCGCGAAGCCGCGTCTGCAGCGCCGGCGAGAAGCCGAGATTGGGAATGACGGCGACGTTGACGGCGGGGTTGCCCTTGGCGGTCCAGCTGCCGACGAGCTGCTTGATCGTGTCGGGCTGGAAATCCCAGGCGAGCATGTCGAGCGTGCCCGAATAGGCAGCCTCGGCGCGGCCCGCGAAGGCCGGCGCCATGATCGTTGCCAGCGCCGTGGCGCCGCCGGCCTTCAGAAAGGCGCGCCGGTCGAGGCCGCGCTCTGTCGCAGATTTCTTCGAAGTCATGTTGAACCCCTTCCCGTGGATGGTGCTGAACCCGTTTGGGTAGTCGCCGGGGTCCGGGCCGAGCCCTCGCCGCCGTCGCCCTCGACCCCGCAGGCATGTCATCCGCCTTTCAGGGTCCGGTCGTCCTAATCCGGAGCTGTCCGGGGCCACGCTGCGCGGCCTGTGCGCCGCCGTGGCCCTCCGTTGGATGTCGTCCTCGCTCCTTGTATTCCGCATCGTCGGTGGCCGGAGGGCCCCTCAGCCCGTGCCGGTCGCCTGACCGTCGATCCCGGCCCGCCATGACGGGATGTATCACGCTATGGCAGGCACTATCAAATATCAACGTATATTATTGCTCGTAAAATAATCCGGGACTGCCCGCTATTTGACGGTGCGCAGGACCTCCTCCGCCGTCTCCAGCGTGCGGTCGATATCCGCCTCGGTATGGGCCGCGCTGATGTGGTTGCGCTTCAGCGGCACCGGCAGCATGAAGATGCCGCGCTCGACCATGCCAGCACGGAAGGCGACGTCGCGGGCGCCGTCATTGGCGAGCAGGTCCTCGTAGCGGTCGATCGCGCCGGTCATGAAATAGGGCGTGAAGACGGAGCCGTAGCCGGCAACCGTCATCGGGATGCCGAGCCGGTCGGCGATCTCCTGCAGGCCTGTTCGCACGCGCTCGCCGAGGCGGAACGTCCGCTCGTGCACCGTCCCGTCCTCGAGCGCCGCGATGGTGGCGAGCGCCGCGGCGGTGCCGACCGGGTGGCCGTTATAGGTGCCGCCGACGAACACCTTGCCGCCGGGGGCGGTGTTGTACTGCATCATCAGCTCGCGCTTGCCGGCGACGATCGCGCAGGGGTAGCCGTTGGCGATCGCCTTGGCCATGGTGGTCAGGTCCGGCGTGACGCCGAGCTTCGCCTGGTAGCCGCCGAGGCCGTGGCGGAAGCCGGTGATCACCTCGTCGAACACCAGCACGATGCCATGCGCGTCGCAGAGGTCCCGCAGGCCCTGCACGAAGTCGCGCGTCGGCAGCACGCAGCCGATATTGTGCGGGATCGCCTCGAGGAAGATGGCGGCGATCTCGCCGGGATTGGACGCGATCGCCTGCTCGACCGCCTCGAGGTCGTTGAAGCGGACGACGATGGTGTTGTCGATGGCGTCGGCGAGCTGGCCGGCGGAGCCAGGATCCTTCTGGCCGATCTTGTCCGCCGGGCTCGCGATGTTCATCAAGAGATAGTCGTGCCAGCCGTGGAACGTGCCCTGGAACTTGATCAGCTTCTCGCGGCCGGTGACGCCACGCGCCAGCCGCACCGCCATGTAGGTCGCCTCCGAGCCGGTCGAAAACGTCAGCGCCATCTCGGCCGAGGGGACGTGCTCGACCACCTTCTCGGCGAGCCGCACCTCGGCCTCGGTGACGCCGAGGCCGGTCATGTCGACGCCCTTCAGCGCCTCGACGACGGCGGCGTTGACGCCGGGATCATTGTGGCCGAGCACGATCGGCCCGAAGGCGGCGTGGTAGTCGAGATAGGTCTTGCCGTCGACGTCGCGGATATAGGCGCCCTCGGCCCAGTCCCAGGCGGTCGGCACGGCGAGGCGGCGGCTGGCGGAGTTGACGCCGCCGGGGATCACCGCGGTCGCGCGTTGGGTCAGTCGGGTCGTCTTCGTATCGAGCATCGGATCGCCAGTTCTCAGAGCGTTTTCGAGCGAAGTGGATATCGGTTCGCGGGAAGAAAACGCGGCCAAACAAATAGTTGGAGCGCCTCATCGTTTCCAGGAACGACGAGGCGCTCTACGAGAGGTTGAGCAGCGCGAGGCTGTCGCGATGGATGATCTCTTCGATCTTGTCTTCCGGCACGCGCGGGAACTTCGTGCCCTCGACGATCGCGTTGACCGTCCGTAGGCCATGGATGGTCTCGGCCGGGGTGGTGATCGGGTAATCGGAAGCGAAGAGCAGCTTGTCGAGCACGTTCCACTCGGTCGCCTTGATCAGGCTGTCGTAGAAGCTGTAGGGCCGGTAGAAGAGGCCGGAGAGGTCGGCATAGACGTTGGGGTGCTTGCGCACGACGACGGCGGTGTCGACCGTCCAGGGATGGCCGAGATGGGCCATGATGATCTTGAGGTCGGGATAGCGCGCCGCGATCTCGTCGATGACGAGCGGGTGGGCGTAGCGGATCGGCGCCATGCGCACGGGCGAGGTGCCCATGTGGAGGAGGATCGGCAGTCCCTTCTTTTCCGCCTCGCGGAAGATCGCCAATGCGCGGCTCTCGAACGGGTCAAAATTCTGGTAGTTGGCGCCGAGCTTGATGCCCTTGAGGCCGAGGTCGCCGACGCTGCGCTCCAGTTCCTCCAGGCAGCGCGGATCATGCGGGTGCACCGACATGAAACCGATCAGCCGGTCGGGATGGGCGCGGACGAAGGTCGAGGTGACGTCGTTGACGCCGATGGCGACGTCGCCCGGCTCGTTGGCGCCGTTGACGCTGCCGGTCGGCTCGTTCGGCTGCCAGGCGATGCCGAACACGATCGACTTGTCGGCCGGCGCCTGCGCCTCGAGATAGTCGTTCCAGCAATAGACCGACTCGACGGCGCGGTCGGGGCGCCATTTCGGATTGGTCCGGCCGAAGCCTTCCGGAACCGCGTCGCGGAACTGCGGCGTGTGCGAGTGGACGTCGATGATCATGCTGTCTTCTGATCCCCCTGGAAGCCCAGCTCGCGCGAGATCGCGTCGGCGCAGGCGGTGACGAGTGGAATGAGCGCGGCGAGGCTGTCGGCGTTCACCCGCGTGGTCGGCCCCGAGATGCTGACGCCGGCGATGGCGGCGCCCGAATGGTCGCGGATGGGCGCGGCGATGCAGCACAGCCCCTCCTCGATCTCCTCGACGTCGGTGGCGTAGCCCTGACGGCGGATGACACCGATCTGGGCCTCCAGCGCGGCGCGGTCGGTGATGGTGTGCGGCGTGCGGGCGTCGAGCGGCATGCCGTCGAGCAGGCCGGCAAGGGTCGCGTCGTCCTGGAAGGCGAGCAGTGCCTTGCCGACGCCGCTGCAGTGCAGCGGGTCGCGGAAGCCGACGAAGGAGGACATGCGCACCGAGCGGTTGCTGTCGATCTTGTCGATGCAGAGCGCGCTCGCCTGGTCGAGGATGGCGAGGTGCACCGTCTCGCCGCTCTCGGCCATCAGCGCCTCGATATGGGGCCGGCCGGCCCGGCGCAGATCCAGTTCCCCGAGCGCGCGGGCGCCGACGACGAGCGCCAGCATGCCGAGTCGGTAGGTCTGGCTCTGCGGGTCGCGGTCGACGAAGCGGCGGGCCGTCAGCGTCGCCAGCACGCGGAACACCGTGCTTTTCGGCAGGCCGGTCGCCTCGGTGATCTGGTCGACCGTCAGCGCGCCGTTGCGGCCGGCAATGCACTCGATGATGTCGAGCGCCCGGTCGACGGAGCGGATGGCGTAGCGATCGTCGGAAGCCGAAGAATTCATCTAGTGAATTCCTGATTTATTGAATGAACTAGACTAGGAAGACTTGCCCGAGCCTGTCAAGCGGGCACGCCGCATCGGCGCGTGGACCGGGCGGTCGGCGCGCGTTGGCATGGCATGGCGGTCGGGGGAAAAGGGCGCGCGCGATCCGTCGCCGCGCAGGGGCGCGGGGCGATCAGGGGCGCGGTTCGGAAGCGGGTGTCGCGCGGGCTCGCGACGAGGCGTCAGTCGCCGGGCTTGCCGGCGGCCTCGGCCTTTTCGCGGTCGATGCGGGCGCGGCGCGCGGCGCGGCGGGCCTCGATCTCTTCGGGCGTGCTGACATGTGGCGGCGGCAGTTCGGCCGCGGCGCGCGCGAGCGCTTCGGCGGCTTCGACATCGACGCCGTCGGCGATCAGGGCGGCCTTGAGTTCGTCGGCGCGGGGCAGGGCGGTGTCCTCCATGGCCGCGGCGAAGCGGCTGCGGATGGTCTGGTCCTAGCAGCCGTGCCGGCGCGGCTCAATCGCCGCGCTCCGATCTCCACACGGGAGGCAGGGAAGGCGCGCGAGCGCGCCTTCCGGGGGACCCCTCAGAGGTCGATATGCATCTGCGCGATCGCCTGGTCGACGTCGGCGATGATGTCGTCGATGTGCTCGATGCCGACCGAGAAGCGGACGAGGCCGTCGACCACGCCCATCGCCTCGCGCTCCTGGCTCGGAATGTCGAGGAAAGCCATGGTGGCGGGCATCTGCGTCGTCGTGCGCAGGCCGCCGAGGCTGGCCGCGAAGGAGCAGAGCTTCAACCGCTTCAGCAGCCGCACGCCGGACGCCTCGTCGGCGACGCGGAAGGAGAGCATGGCGCCGCCGTCCTTCAGCTGTTCCTTGGCCGAGACGTAGTTCGGGTGCGATTCAAGGCCGGGATAGAACACGCGCTTCACCTGCGGGTGCTTCTCCAGATATTCGGCCAGCTTGCGGGCGTTGTAGCACTGCTTCTCGAGCCGCAGCGCCAGCGTCTGGGCGCCGCGCAGGAGCAGCCAGGCGTTGAAGGGCGAGAGCGGCGCGCCGAGCTTGTTCAGCGTGTTCCAGCGCACGTCCTCGATCCAGTCGGCCGGCAGGAGGTCCGACTTCAGCGTGATCACGCCGCCGACGGCGTCATTGTGGCCGCCGATGAACTTGGTCGCGCTCTCGACGACGACGTCGACGCCGAAATCATGCGGCCGGCAGACGGCGGGCGAGGCGAAGGTGTTGTCGCAGATGACGATGATGCCGCGGGCGTGCGCCAGCTCGACGAGGGCCTTGAGCGGCGGCACCTTCATGGTCGGATTGGCGATCGACTCGACGTAGAGCACCTTGGTCTTGTCGGTGAACGCCGCCTCGACGGCCTTCACGTCGGTGCAGTCGACGAGGTTGACGGAGAGGCCGAAATCCTGCGCGCGGTGATCGAAGAACTCATGCGTGCTGGAATAGGTGGTGAGGTCGGCGACGAGGTGGTCGCCCGCCTTCAGGATGCCGAACAGCGCATGCGAGATCGCCGCCATGCCCGAGGCCGTGGCGAGGCAGGTGGTGGCGCCCGTCAGCTTGGCGACATGCTCCTCGAGCTTGTACTCGGTCGGGTTGCCGCAGCGCGAGTAGATGTTCACTTCCTTGCGCGCGCCGGCGACGATCTGGTCGTAGATGTCGCCGCCATACTGGAAGTTGGCCGACATGTAGATCGGGTAGCTGATCGACTGCGAGTGCTCTTCGGGATCGTAGAAGACCGCCTGGCTGGCGAAGTTCAGGTCCGAGAGCGGGGGCTTGGACGACATGGGAGGCTCCTGATTATTCCTTCACGGCGCCACCCAGGAGGGCGGACGTGATCTGGCGTTCGAAGAAGACGAAGAGGACCAAGGGCGCGATGGCGGCGATCAGGATCGCGGCCAGCATCACCGGATAGTTGGTGATGTGCTCGCCGACGAAATCCGTCAGGCCGACCGGCAGCGTCTTGCGCGCCGGGCTGTTGATGAACACGACCGGGAAAAGGAAGTCGTTCCAGACCCAGATCATGTTGACGACCGCGACGGTGAACATGGCCGGCCAGGCGATCGGCATGGCGATATGGCGGAAGATCCCGAACTCGCCGGTGCCGTCGAGCCGCGCCGCGTCGAACAGCTCGCGCGGCAGCGTCACGAAGAAGGCCCGCATGATGAAGATCGAGACGGGGATGTTGAACGCAGCCGTCGGCAGGATGACGCCGAGATGCGTGTCGAGCAGGCCGGCATTGCGCAAGAGCACCACGAGCGGAACCAGCGCGACATAGGCGGGAATCGCCATCGCCGCCATCAGGCTGAGCTCGACGCCGGCCATCCAGCGCGGCTTGTAGATGGCGAGCGCATAGCCGGCGAGCGTCGCCACGATCACGGTGAGCAGCGTCGCCCCGGCCATGATCCAGAGCGAGTTCATGGCATAGGTGCCGAGCGCGCCGCCGCTCCACGCGCCGACATAGGCGTCGAAGGAGAAGGAGGTCGGCAGCGACCAGACCGAGCGCATGAACTCCTTGTTGGTCTTGAAGGTACTGTAGGCCATCCAGACGAAGGGGAAGATCACCATCGCGACATGCACGGTCAGCACCGCGAGCACGAGGATCGTCGTCGGCGTGACGCGGCGCACGGGTCCGGACGCGGCGAGAGTCGTGGCGCGCATGTTCATCGCTCGCTCCCGCCCCGCGCCCGCTTCAGATAGCGGAAGATGATGAAGGCGCCGATCGCCGTCAGTACCATCTGGGCGAAGCCGATCGTCGCGGCATAGCCCATCTCGAAGCTGCTGAAGCCGGCCTTGTAGAGATAGGTCGAGACCACCTCGCTGGCGTGGTTGGGACCGCCATTGGTGAGCACGAAGACGAGCGAGAAGGTCTTCAGCGAGCCGATGATGGCGAGCAGCGTGTTGGCGCGCACGGCGTCCCAGACCATCGGCACGGTGATCGAGAAGAACTTGGTGACATGGCCGGCGCCGTCGATCTCGGCCGTCTCGTACAGCGTCTCGGGCACGTTGCGCACGGCGGCGACGAAGAGCAGCACGTAGAGGCCGAGATAGGTGAAGCTCATCACCACCACGACGGCCGGGAAGGCGGTGGCGGAATCGCCGAGCCAGCCGCGCTGCAGCGAGCCGAGGCCGAGCGCCTTCAGGCTCGCGTTCACCAGCCCGAAATAGGGATTGTACATGAAGCGCCAGAGCAGGCCGATGCAGATCTCGCTGACCATCACCGGCACGAGATAGAAGAACAGGAACAGCCGGCTGACGAAGGGGACGATGCGCACCAGGCAATAGGCGATGAGGAGCGCCAGGAAAACCTGAAGCACGATCGCGGTCGCGGCGATCAGGAGGTTGCGGCCGAGCGATTTCCAGAAGACCGCGTCGGTGGCGAGGCGCAGGAAATTGTCCAGGCCGATGAAGGCGGGCGCCGAGGCGCCGTCCCAGCGGAAGAAGGAGAGCCAGCCCGCATAGACGATCGGATAGGCGACGAAGACCGCGATCAGGACGAACGCCGGCAGCAGGAACAGGAGCGCCGCGCGGGTCTGCTCTTTCGGCGCGACGTCGCGCGGGCTCGATGTCATGGGCTTTCCTTGGGTCTTCCCGGAAACGCGCGCGGCGGGGTCGCCCCCCGCCGCGCGGTGTCGGATGGCGGGCGTTACTGGCCGGCCTTGAGCGCGTCTTCCAGCTTCTTGGCCGCGTCCTCGGGCTTGACCGAGCCGTCGAGCACGCCCTGCAGGCTGGTGTAGTAGGCGTTGGTCGCCTTGGGCTGCATCGCGGTGTCGTAGAACGGGTCGAGATGGCCGGCCGACTTCATCAGCCCGTTGCTGATGCCGTAGAGGACCGGGCCGGCGGCCGCCTCGGTGGTCGCGTCCTTGACGGTGACCATCGTCTTGCGCAGCTCGACATATTTGGTCATCACCTCGGGCGAGGTCAGGAAGCGCAGCAGCGTCACCGCGTCCTGCTTGTTGGCGGCCTTCTCGGAGATGCCGAACGCCGCCGCCACGCCGGCGAGCACGTCGGTCTGGTCGCCCTTGCCGCCGGCGACTTCCGGGAAGGCGAAGGAGGCGAGCTCGAAGCCATCCGGCGCGTCGGACGAGGCGCCGATCTGCCAGGTGCCGTTCAGCAGCATCGCCGCCTGGCCGTTCAGGAACAGCATGTTGGCTTCCTGGTCGCTCATGCCGTTGAAGCCGATCGGGAAATAGCCCTTCTGGGCGAGATCGGCGACGCGGGCGAAGGCGTCGGTGGCCTCGGGGAGCAGCGTCGCGCCGGCGTCCTTGTCGACGAAGGCGGCGACGGCGCCGGAGCCCTTCAGGCGCATTTCCAGATACTGGAACCAGAAGGTGGCCGGCCAGGAGTCCTTGTTGCCGAGCGCGAAGGGGATCAGGCCCTCGCCCTTGATCTTCTCGGCGAGCGCGACGAGCTCGTCATAGGTCTTGGGGACTTCCCAGCCATGCTCGGCGAACAGCGCCTTGTTGTACCAGAACACGGCGGCGTCGACGTCGACCGGCACGGCATAGACCTTGCCGTTCTTGGTGGTCTGGGCGATCGCGCTGTCGAGGAAGCTCGCGCCCCAGCCGTCCTTGGCCAGGTCCTCGTCGAGGGCATACATCTGGCCGCCGTCGACAAAGGCGCCGAGGAAGCCGCCCGGCAGGGTGTAGAACACGTCCGGCGGGTTGCCCGACGCCATGGCCGTGTTGAGCTTGGTCTTGTAGGCGGACTGCTCGGCCGGCACGACATCGAGCTTGACGTCGGGGTGCGCCTTGGCGAAGGCGTCGAGCGCGAAGTTGATGAAGTCGGTCTTGTCCTGCTGGCCGGCATAGGCGTGCCAGAAGCTGAGCTCGCCGGCGGACGCCGACGCGGTTCCCAGCATGACGGCCACTCCCATGGCCAATAGCCCCTTCAGTCGCATTGCGCTTCTCCCGACGGTTTCAAAGGGTGATGGCGTAGTCGTGTCACACAACGATCGGCGTTTCCAGATCGCCCAGGAACTGGGCATGCGGCGCGAAGCGGGGCGGGCGCGGCGGCGTTCTGCGCGCGAGGTGGGCGGCGGTGTGTGAAACTTAGGCAAACGCTGCGGAAGGCCGGGCCGGCGCCGGCCCGAGGGAGCCCATCCGGGCTGCCGCTACGGCCTCCGCGGCCGACGCGCGGATTCCTGGGGATGTCGCGCGTCCCGAGGGGAAATCGGGCCCTGCGTCGCTTGCGGACGCCCAGGCGGAAAACAAAAAGGCCCTCCCGCGAGGGAGGGCCTTGTCGTCGCGACCGATCAGGCCGCGTTCTTCTGCGCGTCGCCGAACTGCTGGCTCCAGCCGGCATACCAGGTTTCGAACAGCGCCAGCTGCGTCGTCGCGTAATTGCGCTGGCTGTCGCTCAGGACGTCGGCCTCGTTGAAGTGCAGCGTGTATTCCGCGTCGCCCTTCAGCACCATCAGGTGCTTGTAATAGAGAACGAGGTCGACGCCCTCGTCGAAGGACGACAGTACCTTGAGCGCATTCTCCAGCTCCAGGGCGCGGGCCCGGGCCACCACGTCGCCCTTGGCCGCCGCCTTGCAGAGCGAGAAGAGGTGCAGCACTTCCTTCGGCAGCGCGTTGCCGATGCCGGTGATCGCGCCGGTCGCGCCGCAATAGATGAAGCCGTGGAACACGGCGGTGTCGACGCCGACCATCAGCGTGACGGTGTCGTCGCGGCTGGTGATGTGCTCGGCCGCGTAGGTCATGTCGGCGGGGCCGCCGAACTCCTTGAAGCCGATCAGGTTCGGATGCTCGGCGCGCAGCGCGAAGAACAGGTCGGCGCGAGTGGCGAAGCCGTAATGGGGGCTGTTGTAGATCACGGCCGGCAGGTCCGGCGCGGCGGCGAGGATGGCCTTGAAGTGCGCACGCTGCGCCGCCACCGACGAGCCGCGCGACAGCACGCGCGGGATGACCATCAGGCCCTGGGCGCCGACCTTCTGCGCATGCGCCGAGAGCGCGACCGCGCTGGCGGTGTTGACGGCGCCGGTGCCGACGATCACCGGAACGCCGGCCTTCACCAGGCGCTCGACGCCTTCCATGCGCTGCGCGTCGGTCAGGAGCGGCCAGTCACCCATCGAGCCGCAATAGACGACGGCCGACATGCCGTGGGCGACCAGTTCCTTGCCCTTGCGCACCAGCGCGTCGAAATCGGGGCTGCGATCGGCCTTGCAGGGCGTCATCAGCGCCGGGATGCAGCCTGAGAAAATCGCGGACTTCATGTGGTTCTCCTTGTGGGCGTTTTCGCCGCGCGCCTGCGGTCGCGCGTCCCCGAAACTGCTTGGATCCTGTCGCACCATAGCATTTGTATTTTATTTGTCGACAACAATTGTGCGGCGACAGGGCAACCCAGGGATGATCGCGGCGACGGGGCTGCGCCGAACGGGGCCTGGGGTTGCGTGGGCTCAAAATGGCGGACTTCGGCGCGGTGGCCGACCATCGCGCCCCGTCCAGACCGGTCTCGTCCTGCCGGCAATCGCCGACCGGAGCGGTGGAGTCTCGCGCACGATGCGCGCAGGGGCTGCAGGCGCCGGCGTGGTTGCCGGCGCCTGGCATCGCGTGGATCAGGCCTTGTAGCCGTAGACCTCGGCGGCGCGCTCCGGCGTCAGGTAGCCGTTCAGGATGTCGCGCTCGATGGCGGCGCGGTCGCGCTTGGCCGGGTCGCCGAAGCCGCCGCCATTGCCGGTGACGACACGGATCACGTCACCCGTGTTGACGACGACATTGGTGGCGAAGGAGAGGCGCTCCTTGCTGCCGTCGGTGCGGCGCAGCTCGACATAATTGGTCGAGCCGTCGAGGCCGCCGGCGACGCCCCATGGCGGGATGCGCGAGCGGGTGTAGCCGAGCGACAGGAAGTTGTTGTCGGCCCGGACGCGGTAGTGCACGTCGATGCCCTTGCCGCCCCGCCACTGGCCCTCGCCGCCCGGCGACGGATTGAGCGCGACCTGGTCGACGGCGAGGCCGTAGCGCGCCTCGGCCACTTCGGCCGGGCAGTTGAAGGTCTCGCCGTGGAAGCCGGAGAACTGGCCGCTCGGGCCGTCCGAGCCTTCCCAGGCGCCCCAGCCGCCGATCTGCGGCTCGACGATCGTGTAGTGGCGGCCATGCTCTGGATGCGGGCCGCCGACGGTGGTGCCGCAGATCGAGGCGAAATTGCCGGCCGGCACGACGCCGGGGAAATGCGAGGCGAGCGCCCGCAGCAGCATGTCGAAGACGCGGATCTCGACTTCCGAATAATAGCCGAGCGCACCCGGCGCCTCGACGTGGAAGATCGTGCCCGGCTTGGTGACGACCTTGAGCGGCCGGAAGAAGCCGCCATTGCCCGGCGCCTCCGGATCGGTGAAGGCCTTGAAGGCGAGCTGCACGGCGATCTCCGTACCCTCGCGGCTCGAATTGGACGAGCCCTTCTGCTTCGGGTTGTCGGTCAGGTCGACGATGAACTCGTCGGCGTTGATCGTCAGCGTGACGCGGTGGATGTCGCCGGTGTCCTGCTCTTCCTCGAAGGTGTAGGTGCCTTCGGGGATCGTGCCGAGGGCCGCGCGCGCCCGCCTTTCGCCGAGCTGCATGTAGTCGTCGACCGCCGCCTCGAACGTCTCGGCGCCGTATTTCTCGACCAGCTCGAGCACGCGGCGCTCGCCGATCCTGAGGCCGGCGATGCCGGCCCAGAGGTCGCCGCGCAGATAGTCGGGCAGGCGGGTGTTGACGTAGAGGATGTCGAAGACGGCCTTGTTCTCGCGGCCCTCCTCGAACAGTTTCACCGCCGGGATGCGCACGCCTTCCTGGAAGATCTCGGTGGCGTCCGTCGACATCGAGCCGGGCACGTTGCCGCCGACATCGTTCCAGTGGGCGATGTTGGAGACCCAGGCGATCAGCCGGCCCTCATGGAAGACCGGCGCGGCCAGCACCATGTCGTTCAGATGGGTGACGCCGCCGAAATAGGGATCGTTGGAGGCGAAGACGTCGCCGGGCTTGATCTCGTCCAGCGCGTACTTCTTGAAGATGCCCTTGATCGCCTTGTCGAGCACGCCGATGAAGGCCGGGATGCCGGCGCCCGACGCCGCGATCTCGCCATTGCGGTCGAGCACGGAGGTCGAGAGGTCGAGCACCTCGTAGATGATCGCGCTCATCGAGGTCTTGACCTGCGCGACGAACATCTCGTCGGCGATGGCCTCCAGCGCGCTCTGGATGATGTCGAAGGTGACGGGATCGAAGTCCTTGGTCGTCGTGGCCTTCACGGTCGTCATGTCGTTCATGATCAGCCCCGGATCTCGATGTGGGTGTTGCCGTAGGTGTCGATCTCGACGCGGTTGCCGGGATGCACGACGATGGTGGTGCCGGGATCCTCGATGATCGCCGGGCCGTCGAAGCGCATGCCGGGCTCGAACTTGGTCGAGTCGTAGATCGTCGCCTCGTGCACGCCCTCGGTCGCGTAGTCGACCTCGCGGCGGCCCTTGATGGCGTCTTCGAGCGTCGCGCCGGTGACGGGGAGCGGCACCAGTTCGAGCTTGCCGACCTCGCTCGACGCGATCAGGTGCAGGCCGATGATCTCGACCTCCGCCTGCAGGCGGTAGGTGTATTCGCGCTCGTAGACCTCGTGGAACGCGGCCACCATGCGCTCGATCTCGGCCGGCCCGACCGGACCCGCCGCGATCGGAACCTCGACGGCAAATTCCTGGTTCTGGTAGCGGCAGCGCACCTTGGGCAGCATGGTGATCTTGTCGCGGTCGACGCCCTCGCGGGCGAACTCGTCGCGCGCCAGGTCCATCATGTGGCCGAGCAGATCGTCGAGACCGGCATGGTCGGAGGCGTCGAGCAGGCGGGTGATGAAATAGTCGCGACGCAGATCGCTCATCATCATGCCCCAGGCCGAGAACACCGGCGCGCCGCGCGGCACGACGACCTTCTTGACCCCGAGTTCCTGCCCGAGCGCCACGCCGTGCATCGGGCCGCCGCCGCCGAACACGACGAGGGTGAAGTCGCGCGGGTCGTAGCCGCGGTTGACGGAGACGAGCTTCAGCGCGTTGACCATGTTGGAATTGGCGATGCGGACGATGCCGCGCGCCACGTCGGTCGTGCTGGTGCCGAGCTTGTCGGCGAGTTCCCCGAGCGCGCCGTTCAGCGCCGGGAGGTCGGCCTTCATCGTGCCGCCGCAGAAATAGTCGGGATTGATGCGGCCGAGCGCCAGATTGGCGTCGGTGGTCGTCGCCTTGGTGCCGCCGCGGCCATAGGCGGCCGGGCCGGGAGTGGAGCCGGCCGATTGCGGGCCGACATGCAGCTTGTCGAAATTGTCGACCCAGGCGATCGAGCCGCCGCCATTGCCGATCTCGACGAGGTCGACCACCGGCACCATGATCGGGTAGCCGGCCGAGCGGCGGTTGCGCTCGATCCAGTAGTCGGTCTTGATCGTGACCTGGCCGCCCTCGATCAGCGAGCACTTCGCCGTCGTGCCGCCGATGTCGAGCGCCAGCACATTGGGCTCGCCGATAATGCGGCCGAGCTCGGCCGCGCCCCAGAAGCCGGAGGCGGGGCCGCTCTCGACCATGGTGATCGGGACCGCCTTGACCGCCTCGACCGAGTCGACGCCGCAGTTCGACTGCATGATGAAGAGGTTGCCGCGATAGCCGCGTCCCTTGAGGCCGCTCTCGAGCTTCTCGAGATAGCGCTCGGCCTTGGGCTGCACATAGGCCGAGAACACCGTGGTGTTGGTGCGCTCGTATTCGCGCCACTCGCGGGTGATCTGGTGCGAGGCGACGACGGACACTTCCGGCCAGAGCGCGCGCACCGCTTCGAGCACGGCCTTTTCATGCGCCGGGTTGGCGTAGGAGTGCAGCAGGCAGATCGCCACCGCCTCGATGCCGTCGGCTCGGAAATCGGCGACGATCTCCTCGAGTTCGGCGAGGTCGAGCGGCTGCACCTCGGTGCCGCGATAGTCCATGCGGCCGGAGATCTCGCGGCGCAGGTAGCGCTCCACGAAGGGCTCGGGCTTCTTGTACATCAGGTTGAAGAAGTCGGGACGGTTGCCGCGGCCGATCTCCAAGGCGTCGCGAAAGCCGCGCGTCACGATCAGGCCGACCTTGGCGCCCTTGCGCTCGGTCAGCGCGTTGATCACCACGGTGGTGCCGTGGGCGAAGAAATCGACCGCGCCGACATCGACGCCGGCCTTCTCGAAGACGTTCAGAACGCCCTTCTCGAAATCGGGCGGCGTGGTGTCGGACTTGTCGGTGCGCACCGTCTGCACGCCGGTGGCGAGATCCATCTCGAAATAGACGAGATCAGTGAAGGTGCCGCCGACATCCGTGGAGACACGGGTAATCTTCTCAGTCATGGATGACCTCTCACTCAAAATGGCGCCGATGCCGGCGGCGGCGTCCGTGCCGCCGCGGCGATCGGAAGGGGGAGGGCCGGGGGCCCGAAGGGTCAGCGGCGCGGCTTCGAGGCCGCGAGCGCCACGGCGATGACGATGATCACGCCGGTGGTCAGGTCCTTGAAGAACGGGTTGACGTTCAGGATGTTGAAGCCGTTGCCGATCAGCGCCATCAGCAGCACGCCGGAGACGGAGCGCCAGATCGCGCCGGCTCCGCCCATGATCGAGGTGCCGCCGAGGATGACCGCCGCGATTGCCTCCAGCTCCATGCCGGCGCCCGCCTGGGGCGAGGCCATGGAGAGGCGCGACACCGTGATCACGCCGGCGAGGCCGGCGGCGGCGCCGCTGATCGCGAAGGTGGCGACCTTGATCCACTTGGTGCGGATTCCCGACAGGATCGCCGCTTCCTCGTTGCCGCCGACCGCGAAGACCCGCCGGCCGAAGGTGGTGCGGTTCAGGAGCAGCATCATCAATGCCATGAACAGCAGGAAGACGATCACCGCGACATTGACCATGCCGATCCGCTCGCGGCCGAGCCAGGCGAACTCCGGAATGCGGACGGGGATCAGCGCCCCGCCGGTGATCAGGATGGCGACGCCGCGATAGACGAGGCTGGTCGCCAGCGTCACCAGGAAGGAGTGGACGTTGAAGGCCGTGATGATCGTACCGTTGATCAGGCCGAGCGCCAGGCCGATCAGCGGTCCGGCGAAGATGGCCACCACGGGATCGACGTGGATGGCGATCCATCCGGCCGAGACCGAGGCGACGCCGAAGATGGCGCCGGTCGACAGGTCGAACCCGCCGGCGATGATCACCAGCGTCAGCGCGCAGGCGATGATCGCCAGCGGCGCGCTCTGGTTGACGATATTGAGCAGGTTGCGGGCCGTCAGGAAGCTGTCGGAGGCGAAGGTCAGCCCGATCAGCAGGCCGGCGATGATCACCAGCACGCCATATTCGCGGGCAAAGGCGGCGACCGAGATCCGATCGACCTTCCGTTCGCCCGCCGCGCTTATCCGTGTATCGGTCATTGGACGGGTGTCTCCTGGCGTTCGTGGGTTCGGTTCTGCTCCCGGAAGATGCGGTGAAGCGCGTCGTCGACGGTGAGGTCGCGGCAGGAGGCTTCGGCGAAGATCCGGCCCTCGCTCATCAGGTAGCCGCGATGCGAGAGATTGATGACCTCCTCGAGCTCCGAGGAGATGAGCAGCACGCCCGTTCCGGCGGAGGCCATCTCGATGATGAATTCATGGATGCGCTGGCGGGCGCCGATGTCGACGCCGCGGCTCGGCTCGTCGAGGATCAGCAGCTTCGGCTTGGCGATCGCCCATTTCGACAGCAGCACCTTCTGCTGGTTGCCGCCGGAATAGAACGCCACCTCGCCGTCGACCTTGCCCGGCACGATGCCGAAATGCCGGATCATGGCGCGGGCATTCTCGCGCTCCTCGCCGGTCCGCAGCAGGCCGAAGCGGCTGAGCTTGCCGAGCGTCGCCAGGCTGATGTTGGGCCGCGTCGTCTGGGTCAGCACCAGGCCCTGCTTGCGCCGGTCCTCGGGGACGAGCGCGACGCCCTGCGCGACGGCGCGGGTGACGTTGAGGCGCTTCTGGTCGACGCCCTGGATCGCGTAGCTGCCGGCGGTGATCGCGTCGGCGCCGAACATCGCCCGGCCGATCTCGCTGCGGCCGGAGCCGACGAGGCCGATCAGCCCGACGATCTCGCCGGGGCGGACCACGAGCGAGATGTCGCTGAGGCCCGTATCGGTCGAGACGTTGCGCAGCTCGGCGACCGGAGCGCGATCTGCGGCCGGCGCCGCCGGCAGGTCCGGCCAGCTGATGTCGGAGGCCTGACCCAGCATGCTGTCGACGAGGCTCTGCTTGGTCTCGCCTTCGGCATCGGTGGTGCGGACGACCTTGCCGTCGCGCATCACGGTGATCCGGTCGCAATTGGCGAGGATGTGATCGAGGAAGTGGCTCACATAAATCACGGTGACGCCGTTCGACTTCAGGCGCCGGATGAGCTGGTGCAGCCGCTCGGCCTCGTCCTCGGTCAGCGACGAGGTCGGTTCGTCCATGATGATGACGCGGGCGTCGCGCGCGATGGCGCGCATGATCTCGACCTTCTGCCGCTCGGCGATGCGCAGGTCCGCCACCTTGGCCCGGGGGTCGAGGCCGAAATCGCAGGTCGCCTCGATGGCGGCGAAGCGCTCGATGTCGCCGCTCACCAGGAGGCCGACGCGCTGGCTTTCGAGCCCGAGAAAGACGTTCTGGCAGACCGTCAGCTCGGGCACGAGCTGAAGCTCCTGGTGGATCATGGCGATCCCGCGCAGGAGCGCCTCGCGCGGGGAATAGCGGCCGATCTTCTCGCCGAAGACGGTGATCTCGCCATCGTCGGTGGAATAGTAGCCGCCGATGATCTTGCCGACGCTCGACTTGCCGGCGCCGTTCTCCCCGACGAGGGCATGCACTTCGCCGGCGAGGAAGTCGATGTTGATGTCGTCGAGGATCCGGGTTCCCCCGAAGCTCTTGACGATACCGCGAATGCTCACGGCATTGCTGCTCGCAGCCATGGCGATCCTTTCTTCGCGATCGGTGGGGCAGGGGCGGCGCTCCGGGGAGCGCCGCCGGGCTCGGGACGCTCGCGCGTCAGCCCTGCCACTCTCCGACGAAGTCCGGGTGGGCGTCGAGCCACGCCTTGTCGACGATGATCGGGATGTCGCGCAGCGTCGATTCGTCGATCCAGGTCGGGACGGTTTCGCCCTTGTGCGCCTTGGCGAGCGCGTCGAGCGCCGCCGCGCCCATCGAGGCGGGAACCTGCATCAGCGTCGCGTCCCAGTTGCCGGCGCGGATCGCGTCGACGGCGATCTGGTTCAGGCCGCCGCCGATCGTGTAGATCGAGGCGAGATCGATGCCGGCATCGCTGATCGCGATCTCGGCGCCCATCAGATGCTGGTCGGCGCTGCCGAGCACGGCGTGGACGTCGGGGTGCGCCTGCAGGATGTCCTGCATCGCCTTCAGCGAGGTGTCGGGATCGTAGTTGCCCTCGCCCGTGGCGACGATCTGGATGTTGCTGTGCGCGCCGAGAACCTTCTTGTAGGTCTCGTTGCGCAGGTTATCGAATGGATAGATCAGCTGGCCGATGATCACGGCGACCTTGCACGGATCCTTGTCGGCGCAGAATTCGACGATCTTCTCGGCCTGGGCCGCGGCGCCGATCGAGGGGTCGGTGGCGACCGTCGTCGTCAGGCCCTTCACCTGCGGCTGCATGTTCGACAGTTCCGGACCGACCGGGAACAGCGTCGTGGCGACCTTCAGGCCGGCCTCGGTGGCGTCCTCGAGCGCGGTGGCGATGCCGACCGTGTCGTTCGGGGCGATGATCAGCGCGTCGAAGCGGCCGCCGGCGACGAGATCCTCGACCTGGCTGAACTGCTTCGTCGCCGAGAACTCGCCGTCGAAGATCTCGGTGGTGACGTTGCCGCGCGCCTTGGCCGCCTTCTGGATGCCGGCATAGATCGCCTGGTTGAAGCCGTTCTGGCTCGACGCGGCGAGGAAGGCGACGCGGAGCGGCGCGTCTTCCGCGCTAGCCGCCAGCGGGGTGAGGGCGGTCATGGCCGCCAGGGTGGCGGCGAGGATATTGAGCTTCATCTCTGGTTCTCCGTCAGGTGTTCATTCTCGTCGTCGACCGCCCTTCGGGGCTCGTCGCATCGGCCTATTCCGGCTCGGTTGTTAGGTCGGGATGCGCGGGTCTCAGCGCGCACCGGCACCGCCTTCCATGCCGGCTTCGGCAACGGCGAGACCGGGCTGGAATGTCGAATCCTCGCGGCCGTCGCGGAGCAGGAGCAGGAAGGCGAGCGTCGCGATCGGCTGCCAGGCGAGCGCCTTCTCGACGCGCTCGGCCGTGTAGTGGCCCTTCTTCTCCAGAAGGTTGATCGTGCCGATCACCGTGCCGTCGGCGATGGCGGGGAGGTTCATGTTGGATTCGAAGCCGAGCGCCCGGATCTTCTCCCAGTCGAAGAAGACCTCGGCGATCTCCTCGATGGTCGTCGAGGAGAACACCCGCTTGCCGGCCAACACGGTCTCGAAATAGCGGTTCTTGTCGAGCCGCTTGAAATTGCCGACCGGATAGGCGGCGAGATCCTCCGAGAAGACGCGGCGCGAGCGCTCGTTCGGGATGTCGTAGACCGAGGCGGTGAGCAGGCCGCAGCCGACATCGCGATTGATGCCGGCGTGCAGATAGGCGAACAGGTTGGCGGCGGCGTCGGGGCCGGCGACGATGCGGGCGACCTCGTCGAGATCGAACGGAACTGTCATCACGCGGCCTCCGCCAGCGCGCCGCGCACGACGCGGCCGTCCTTGATCACGGCGCGCAGCGTCTCGTCCGGGCGGCCGAGCAGGGCGATGTCCTGAAGCGGGTCGCCGTCGACGACGACGAGGTTGGCGCGGGCGCCCTTGGCGATCACGCCGATCTCGCCTTCCTGGCGGCAGAGCCTGGCGCTGATCTCTCCGACCGAGCGAAGCACCTCGACCGGGCTCAGCACCTTGCCGAGCAGCTCGAACTCCATGCCGCCATATTTGCGCAACTGGCCGAGCAGGTCGGTGCCGAATGCCATGGGCAGGCCGGCGTCGCGCATGATGGCGAGCGATTCCAGGCCCTTGTCGCGGACGATGTCGACCTTGGCCTGCTCGGCGGCGCCGAAGCCGAGCGCGGCGCCTTCGAGCTTGAGGCCCTCATAGGCGGCGAGCGTCGGCACGGCGGTGCAGCCGGCCTCCGCCGCCATCGCGGCGGTCTCGGCGGTGATCAGGTTGCAATGTTCGAGCGACTTGACGCCGAGCTGGACGCAGCGGCGGATCGAGGCGTCGCTGTAGACATGCGCCGAGACATAGGTGCCGGCATTGCCGGCCTCCTCGACCATGACGCGGATCTCGTCGTCTGAATATTGCAGCGAGTCGATCGGATCGTTGGGCGAGGCGACGCCGCCATTCGCCATCACCTTGATGAAGCGGGCGCCCTCCTTCAGCATCTTGCGGCAGGCCCGGCGCACGTCGTCGACGCCGTCGACCAGCACGCCCATATTGGCGAGTCGCCAGCCCATCGCATCCGGGCGGATGTCGGTGCGGGCGCGCAGGTCGCAGTGACCGCCGGTCATCGACAGGCCCTTGCCGCAGATGACGAGGTCCGGACCGTCGATCAGCCCTTCCTCGACGCCGCGCACCAGGCCGATATCGGCGCCGCCGAGATCGCGCACCGTGGTGAAGCCGTTGTCGAGCAGGCCCTGCATGATCTTCGCGGCGCGCAGCGCGGCGAGCGAATCCGGGGCGATGACATTGGCCCAGAGGTCGAGCGAGTGGCAGACGACATGGAAATGGCAGTCGATCAGGCCGGGCAGCAGCGTGCCGCCGGCGAGGTCGCGGCGCGGCATTCCCTCGGGGGCGGCGCCGCCGATCTCGGCGATGCGCCCGTCGCGGATCACCACCGTGGTCGGCGGCGAGAGGCTCGCGTCGTCTAGATTGACCAGCCTGGCATTGATGAGTGCGATATCCGTCATGTCCGTCCTCGTGAAGGGCTGCGGCGGCAGGTTCGGCCTGCCTTGTCAGATCACCGTGAAACCGTGCGCATAGGGGTCGCGATCGTCGATGAAGATCGTGCTGAAGCCGGTCTGCCGGGCCCAGCCGCCGATCGACGGGATGATCGCGTCCCGGTCGCCGACCTTGGCGGCCGCCTCGACGCGCCCCTTGAAGAGGCTGCCGATGATGCTTTCGTGGATGAAGTCGTCGCCAACCTTGAGCCGGCCCCTGGCGGCCCAGTGCGCCATGCGCGCCGAGGTGCCGGTGCCGCAGGGCGAGCGGTCGATCGCCTTCTCGCCGTAGAAGACGGCGTTGCGGGCCGTCGCCTCGGGATGGAGCGGCGCGCCGGTCCACAGGATGTGGCTCAAGCCCCGGATCGCCGGGTTCTCGGGATGCACGAACTCGTATTTGGCGTTGAGCGCGGCGCGCAGCTTCGGGCTGAAGCCGACCAGCTCGCCGGCCGAGAAATCGGCCATGTCGCGGAAATTCGCCTGCGGCTCGACGATCGCGTAGAAATTGCCGCCATAGGCGACGTCGACGGTGACGGTGCCCAGCCCCTCGACCTCGGCGGTCAGTCCTTCCGAATGCAGGAAGGCCGGCACGTTGGTGAGGCGGACCTCCTCGACGAAGCGGCCCTCCTGGCGATACTCGACCGTGACCAGCCCGGCCGGCGTGTCGAGGCGGAGCTTGCCCGGCTCCTTCGGCGTCACGAGGCCGTTCTCGATCACCATGGTGACGGTGCCGATCGTGCCGTGGCCGCACATGGGCAGGCAGCCCGAGGTCTCGATGAACAGAACGGCGACATCGCAGTCCGGACGGGTCGGCGGATAGAGGATCGAGCCCGACATCATGTCGTGGCCGCGCGGCTCGAACATCAGTCCGGTGCGGATCCAGTCGTATTCGGCCAGGAAATGCGTCCGCTTCTCGATCATGTTGGCGCCTTCGAGGCGCGGGCCGCCGCCGGCGACAAGGCGCACGGGATTGCCGCAGGTATGGCCGTCAATGCAGGAGAAGGTGTGATTGGTCATGCTGAACCACTCGAGAAGCGCGAGGCGCGGTAGGGCGTGATGTCGATGGCGGTCGGCCGGCCCTCGACGAGGTCGGCGACGAGTTCCGCCGTGCCGGCCGATTGCGTCAGGCCGAGATGGCCGTGGCCGAAGGCGAGGATCAGGTTCCGGTGGCCCGGCGCCGTGTCGATCACCGGCAGGCTGTCGGCCATGGAGGGACGGAAACCCATCCACTGCGTGCCGCCGCTGGTGTCGAGGCCGGGCAGGAAGGCGGCCGCCTTGCGCAGCAGCGCGTCGGCGCGCGCCATGCGCGGCGGCAGGTCGAGGCCGCCGAGTTCCACGCCGCCGCCGACGCGGATGCCGTCGCCGATGCGGGTGATGACGAAGCCGTGGCCGCCGAAGGTCACCTGCGTGCGCAGGTCGAAGCGGCCGGCGGGCAGCGTGGTGTTGTAGCCGCGCTCGGTCTCGAGCGGCAGGCGGATGCCGAGGCCGGCGAGCAGGCGGCCCGAGAAGGCGCCGGCGGCCAGGATGACGCGATCGAAATGATGTTCCTGCCCGGCGGAGACCAGGCGGATGCCGGCCTCGTAGGGGCGGATGGCGGTGATATCGCCGCGCTCGATCCGGCCGCCCCGCAGCAGCACCTCGTCGGCCAGCCGCCGCGTCCAGACGGCGGGGTCGACGACGTTGATCCAGTCCGGCGTGAAGCCGGCATGGGTGAAGCGCGGCGACAAGCCCGGCTGGATCTCGGCAATGGCCGCCGTGCCCTCCAGGAATTCGAAGCGGACGCCGGCGGCGCGGCGCTCGTCCCACGAGGCCCGGCTGGCGGCGAAATCGCGCGCGCCCTCATAGAGCTGCAGCTGGCCCTCGCGCCGCATCAGATCCTCGAGCGCATGGGCCGCGACGAGGCGTTCCAGCGCCGCCTGGGCGTGGCCCATCAGCGCCGCCTGCGCCGCCACTGCCGCGCGGTAGCGATGCGGCAGGCTGGCGCGCCAGAAGGCGAACAGCCAGGGCGCGATCCGCGGCAGATAGGCAGGCGGGATGGAGAGCGGGCCGTCGGGATCGATCAGCCAGCGCGGGGCGCGGCGCATGATGCCGGGGGTCGCGAGCGGGATCACGTCGGCGAAGGCGAAGGCGCCGGCATTGCCGCGCGAGGCGCCGGCCGCCACGTCGTCGCGCTCCAGGATCGTGACGTCGTGGCCGCGTTCCGCCAGCGCAAGCGCGGACGAAACTCCCACGATACCCGCCCCGATCACGCCGATCTTCATGAAGCGCAAGATCCCTTCTGGATGAACGCTCCATGTGTAACGTCCTGCATTCGTGTTGTCGACAAGCAAAATAAATGGCATCGACACTTTTCACACAGCCGGATCGACGGCTAAGAAGTCAGCCGGGCGACAGCGAAGGGCGGGTGCACAATGAGCAAGCAGCGCGGGGCGCAAGGCGCCGAAAATTCAGGCGGACACCGTCGCGGATCGGGTGTCGGCCACGTCTATGAGACGTTGAGGAACGACATCATCGAGCTGGAGCTGCCGCCCGGCAGCCCGATCGACGAGGTGCAGCTGGCGCAGCGCTTCTCGCTGTCGCGCACGCCGATCCGCGAGGCGCTGGTGCGGCTGGCGGCCGAGGGCCTGATCACCACGCTGCCGAACCGCGCGACCATCGTCGCCAATATCGATTTCCTGAGCCTGCCGCAGTTCTTCGATGCGCTGACGCTGATGTATCGCGTCACCACGCGGCTGGCGGCGGCGCATCATCGCGAGGACGACATCCAGCGCATCCGGGCGCTGCAGGACATCTTCACCCAGGCGGTGGAGGCGCGCGATGCGCTCGCGATGATCTCCGCGAACCGCGACTTCCACATCGAGATCGCGCGGGCCGGGCGCAACCGCTACTACGCGGACCTGTTCACCCAATTGCTGGACGAGGGCCGGCGGATCCTGCGGCTCTATTATTCCTCGTTCCATGACGTGCTGCCGCGCGAATACGTCACCGAGCATGAGGAGATGATCGCGGCGATCGTCGCGCGCGACGTGGAACTGGCAGACAGGCTGGCGAGCGCCCACGCCGAGCAGATCGTCCGCCACATCCAGGCCTCGATCACGGCCGACGGCCGCACCAACGCCCGCATCGCGATCTGAAGACGGGTCGCTCGAAACTCGTCGGGAGCGCGGCCCGGTCGTTCCGGGCCGCTTCCGGATCGATCAGCGGCGGATCGGCCGCACGCCGCACCATTCGGCCACGAACAGCGCGATCGCCTTGGTCGTCTGCTTCATCGAGACGAGGTCGGTCTTCTCCTTGGGCGAATGGCTGCCGCTGCCGCAGCCGCCATAGCAGAGCGCCGGAATCCCGTAATAGAGATCATATTGCCGGGCGTCGCTGGTCGCTGTCTGGCTGAAGGTCTCGAGCGCCGAGCCGAACACCGTCTCGTGGACCCGCGCCAGCACCGCCTCGGCGTCGCTGCCGGGTTCCAGCACGTGGCCGTCGGCCTGGAAGCCGATCCAGGTCAGTTCCGGCACCCGCGCCGCGCCGAGGCGCCCGGCGCTCGCCTTCACCGCGTCGAGGACGCGCTGGCGTACCTCCGGCAGCGGATGGCCGGGCAGCACGGACAGGCGGCATTCGAACTCGCACCAGGACGGCACCGAGCCGAGCCAGTCGCCGCCACGGATCTTGCCGAGGCTGAACTTGACCGGGTTGTCGATATGCCCGAACCAGGGATGGTCCCTGGCTTCCTCGTTGATGCGCGCCGTCAGGGCCATCAGGTCGGCGACATATTCGTAAGCTGACAGGATGGCGTTGGCGCCGGTCTGCGCCTGCAGCACATGCACAGGCTGGCCCAGCACGCGGACGCGGAACCAGACCGACCCGAGCTCGGCCCTGAGCAGGCGGTTGTCCATGGATTCGGGGATCAGGCAGGCGTCGGCGACATAGCCGCGCACCAGCGTCGACAGCGCGCCATTGCCGGTGCATTCCTCCTCGCTCACCGTCTCGACGAAGACGGTCGATGCCGGCTCCAGCCCGAGCTCGCGTAGCGCGTCGAGCGCGAACACCATCTCGGTCACGCCGACCTTCATGTCGTTGGCGCCGCGCCCGCTCATCATGCCGTCCCTGACCTGCGGCTCGAAGGGCGGGTGCTCCCAAAGCTCCGCCGCGCCGGGCGGCACGACGTCGATATGCCCCTGCAGGATCAGGCTGCGCCCGGCCGGATTCTCGACCTTGTGGCTGGCCACGACCTGCACGGCCTTGGAATAATCGGCGTCGACGACCGGCGAATAGCCGGGCTTGCCGGCGATCTCGACCTGGTCGAGCGTATAGCTGTCCACCGACCAGCCGCGCTTGGCGAACTCGCCGGCGAGCCAGGCCTGGCACGGCGCCTCGTTGCCGCGCGTGCTGTCGAAGCGGACGAGTTCCGCCAGCCAGTCGATCTGGCGTTGCCAGTTGGCCTCGATTACGGTGTCCAGCGCGTCGGGATCGATCGATCCCGGGGTCGTGGTAGCGACGGTCATCAGCTTTTCCCTGCTCTTGCGGCCCGCTCCGCGGGATGGCGCGCAGCATCGCCGCGCCGGCCCGCGAGCCATGCGTGCTGGCACAGGTCAATAATGCATGGAGAATACTGAATGTCGACACTGACAGGTGGCGATGATCGGCGATTTTCCCGCATCGCGCGCAGGGGGCGGTTCGCCCAACGGGTGCCGCGGAGCTTGCCGTGCGATGCGATGCGGCGGCCACGACTAGGCGCTCGGGAGCGGCAGTTGATGGCGCGCCGGTTCCATGGGTCGGCGCGGCGGGCCGTCGACCGCGGCCGTCTCTCGGCGCCGATATGGACCGGGGCAACGAAGGTCGGTCCCCGGGGCGTCGCGACGAGCGCGGGCACGCGAGCAGCCGATCCCTGGTGCGTCCGGTCAGAAGGGATCGAGGCTTCGAAGCAGGGCCTCGAAGGTGGCCGGCGGGTTCGGGCTGGACGGAAGCTCGGCCGGCGCGCCGGACCGGGGCGGAAGCCGGCGCACGCTGCTCGGGCTGTAGCCGAACTGCTGCGTGAAGGCGCGGCTGAAATTGGCGGCGGAATCGAAGCCGAAGGTCGCGGCGACATCCGCGATCTTCCGCGTGTCGGCAACATTCGCCAGCATGGCATGGGCGGCCATCAGGCGTCGCTCGCGGATGTATTTGAGAACGCCGCCGGAGTTCTCGAACAATTCGTAGAGCCGGGTGCGCGAGATCGCCAGTTCGCGGCTGAGCGCGTCGGGCGTCAGCTCTTCCGAGACGAGGTTGTTCTGGATGAAGCGGCGTGCGCGCGTCATCAGTCCGACATTCGAAACCGGATCGGGCTCGCCGCGCGTTCCCACCAGATAGGAGACGGTGTCGAAGACGATCTCGATCAGACTGCTCCGGACGCTGCTCAGGGCCTCATGGGTCAACTGGCCGAGATTGCCCTCCACGCTCGACACGAAATCGATCATCAGTTTGGCGCGGTGGCCGCCGAGGACCACATGGTGGCTGGCTTCGGGCAGCCCGCCGCGCGCCGCGAACCGGTCGACCGGAATGATCAGCGACACCGACTCCGTTGCGATCGCCCGCCCCCGGAACGGCTGGCCGAGCGAGCGGATCTCGACCGTGCCGGGCCTGTTCTCCGCGACGCTCCTGTCGACCGCCGTCCAGGTTTGGCCGGCCCGGAGGAAGGTGATCTGCCAATGGTCGATCGGGCTGAAGCGGACCTGTTCCGGTGACCGCTCGAAGCTGAAGGGCGGCGCCGCCTGCTGCAGGAGCAGCATGCCGCCGAGGTTCCAGATCGCCTGGCGCACCGGGAAGCCGCTGTCCGCGCCGACATGGTCCGGCAGGCGTACGTCGAACACTGGCGACAAGTGCTCCCGCCACGCAGGAAACTGTTGCGGCGCAGAAAAATGCTCGGACGTAAAGATTTGTGGAGCGAGAACGTTAGGTTTTCCGGCGCTCTCTCCAAGCGGAACCACGGGAACGCGTGGCAAACGTCGGCGCTCGATAAATTCAGACTGTGGGCGTGTATCGTCGTGGTCGTCGGATTCCACTGCAATACCCTATCAAGCCGAACGGATAGACTAGATGGATAATATGATCTTATCAAGACTCTATGGCTTCGACGCTCCGCCAAGATAAGGACATCTTACTATTTGTGGTGTCCTTGGCGGACCGTCTCGTCGGGAAATCGGGGGCAGGGGCGCGGTTCCGGCCGGATATGCCTCGCGCCGGCGCCGTGGTTGCGCGGTGATGCGCCGCGCGAGCGGGATGTCGCGGGGCGGCGGGGACATGATCTCGATTTGACGAAAATCGTCAGGATTTCTCAGCAGGAATGTTAGTGTGCGGCCCATAGAACACCTCCGGATCATCAGCCTGGAGGCAATCCCGTGAGATGCAATGAACTGCTTCACAATGCCCGCCGGAAGAGCCTGAAATGGGTGGCGGTGGCCGCGATCGGACTGGCGGCGTCCCTGACGTTGCAGGCCGGCGCCGAGGCCAAGGAGACCCGGCAGAAGAAGGACGGCACCCGCACGGTCTATCTCGTCAAGTACCGGACCAATGGGGAGGTCCGGTACAACAAGGCCGGCAAGGGGAAGACCGTCACGATCTCGGCCGCCGAGTACCGGAACGGCAATTCGCTCGTCTGCACGCCGAGCGGCTTCGGACAGAAGTCGCGCTGCTTTCGCCGCGGCATCTTCTGAGCGGCCTATTGTCATTCTCAATGCAGACATCCCGGAAGCGGTCGACCGCTTCCGGGATGTCGTTTTGCGGAACGCGCCAGGCCGTGCGGCCGCTTTATTGCTCGGCCTGCAGGCGCGATATGTCCTTGCCGACGCGATCGCCCGGCACCAGCTTGCGGATCTCGTCGCCGGCGCGCACCGGGTTGTGGCGGAAGACATACCATTCGCCGCCGAGCGCCGGCTTCTGGTAGATCACGCCGTCCTTCTCCCGGTGCAGGAAGCAGGTGCTGGCGTTGCCGTAGCCGGTTCGGTAGAACCAGACGGCCTGCATGCAGAGCTTGCCGCCATAGCTGGCTTTCCAGCGGCCCTTGCCGTAGAACCACGCGGCGCCCTTCTCGGACCAGCCGGTGAAGCGGTGGCGGTCCGCGGAGAAATAGCCGCCGCCGTCCTTCCATTTCCACGTCCTGCCGGAATAGAGCGCCTCCAGGGCGGCGACGCTCATCGGGGTCGCGGCGGCGGCGCGCTTCGCTGTTGCGTCTGCGTATTTCGACGAGGGCGCGGCGTTGGCGCTGGCCACGACGAACACGGACAGCGCCGCGCTCAGGATGCTGAATCGGATCGAAGACACTTTGCTTTCCTATTCATGGCTGGTGCGTCTCCGCGCGGGGTCGGGGCGGATGCGCACGAAATCCAGGATCTGGGGCGCGGCTCCTGACCCCATTGACCGGAGCCGCGCCCGCGGATCAGTTCGTCGGCCAGTCCAGGGGATGGTTCGCGACCCGCCAGTCCGGGCGCCCGACATTCCTCGGCCAGGGATAGACTTCGCGGTCGTTGAAATAGACCACCGCCGTCATGTCCGGGAATTCCGGATGCGGCCGATTGGCTTCCAGCGCCCAGCCGCGGACATAGTCGTCATTGCCCTCGTAGCCGAGTTCGGCGATGACGATCGGCTTGCCGAAGTCCTTGACCCGGTCGTAGCCCGGCTTGGTACGCTCGACGAAGGTCGTGTCGCGACCGGCCGTGATCTGGTCATAGGGCTGGTAGCCGAAGACGGAGAGCCCGATCGTGTCGACATAGTCGTCGCCGGGATAGAAGGCCTGCAGGTCCTCGTCTCCCTTCGGCGACCACATGTACTGCGCGGAGGGCAGGTGCTTGCGGCACACGTCGACCACATGCCGGTAGGCCTTGATGTAGCTTTCGGGCTTCCAGTACGACCAGGTGAATTGCCCGGTCTTGTCGTCCATTTCCTGCGCCCAGCGGATCGTCACCGGGCTCTTCAGCGCCGCGGCGGCCGAGCAGACGGCCGACATGTTGCTGTCGTAGCGCCCGGCGAGGATGCCGCCGAGGAGATCCTCCGGCGTCACGCGCCAGTCGCGCGCCCAGGACCAGGGCTCGACGGTGATCAGCAGCGCACGACCGCGCTCGAGCGCATAGGCGTCCGCCAGGGCGAGACTATCCAGGTCGATATCCTCCCAGGGCAGGAAGAGATGCTCGATCCTGGAATTGGCGTCGTTGGAGTAGTCGCCATGCGGATCATAGGCGCCGGCGACCAGCGATTGCGCGTTGATCACCGGCCGCTTGTCCTGGAACTGGCTCCGATTGTCGACATTGGCGCCGGAGACGCCACTCGCGGCATAGACGGCGCCGGAGAGGAAAACGCCGCAGAGCATGGCTGCAGCGACCACGTATCGTGATTTCATAGCCGTCTCACTTCTTGGCTTGTTGCTTCGCGGCCGGACGGGCCTTGGGCCGCGCCGGCTTCAGTTCGTCGAGACGTCCGGAGACGAGATCCGCGGACACGAGCTTGTTCGCCTCGTCGTCGTCACGGCCTTCGACGTGACGGAAGACGTACCAGCTGCCGCCGGGCTCCAGTTTCTGGTAGATCGTGCCGCCGTCGGCGCGATGCGCGAAGCAGGTCCGGTTCGGGAACACGCCCTGGTCGCTGTGCCATTCCGCCTTCAGGCACATCACGCCCGCGTCGGTCACCAGCCAGCGGCCGACGGCCCAGGATTTGCCCTTGTCGCTGTCGACCCAGGCCCTGAAGCGCCGGTCCTGGCTGTCCATGCGGCCCGCGCCGTCCGTCCACTGCCAGCTCTTGTCGCGATAGAGCACGTACAGTTCCACGGCCGTCAGCGGCGTCGTGCCTGGCGGAAGCCCGTCCGCCACCACCGTGGCGGTGGATGCCATGGCGGGGCCGGCAAGGGTCGCCGCCGCCAGGACAACAAAGGCAGATGCCTTCAATCGGGTCGAGGCCCGGCACACGTCAGAATTCCATTCTCTCATTTGAACCTCCCGCCTTAGCCTGGTTGTTGCCCCCACCCAGCCGCGCGTGCGAACGCTGTGCGCCTGCATTCAGCTGCCGGCCAATCCCTTCCTGCCGCGCTGGACCCGACCGGCCGATCGCCGAGACTCGGAAGCCGAGTTCCTCGGCTGCGCCGCGCGAAAACGCGTTTCTGAGATCGACCAGAACCGCCTGGCGCATGGCGCGCTTGACGCGGGCTAGGTCGAGCTTGCGAATGCTGTCCCATTCGGTCACGACCACCACCGCGTCGGCGTCGCGGACGCACTCATAGGCGTCGTGGCAGAACTCCACGTCCGACAGGACGCGGCTGGCATTCTCCGTGCCGATCGGATCGTAGGCGCGGATGTTGGCGCCGAAGCGCTGCAGCGTCTCGATCAGCGGCACGGACGGCGCGTCGCGCATGTCGTCCGTGTCCGGCTTGAAGGTGAGGCCCAGCACCGCGATCGTGGCGCCTTCGACGTCGCCGTCGAGCGCGTCCATCACCTTCAGCGCCATGCGGCGCTTGCGCGCCTCGTTGGCGGTGACGGTTTCCTCCACCAGCCGCAGCGCCACGCCATGGTCCTGCGCCGTGCGCAGCAGCGCCAGCGTGTCCTTCGGGAAGCAGGAGCCGCCATAGCCTGGGCCGGCGTTCAGGAAGCTCGGGCCGATCCGCTTGTCGAGACCCATGCCGAGCGCCAGTTCGCCAACGTCGCTGCCGACTTCCTCGCAGAGGTCGGCCAGTTCGTTGATGAAGGTGATCTTGGTCGCGAGGAACGCGTTGGCCGCGTACTTGATCAGTTCCGACGTGCGGCGGCGCGTGACGACGATGGGGGTTCCGCGGTCCTCGAGCGGCGGGCCGTAGAGCTCCATCAGCGCCTTGCGCGCCCGCTGGTCCTCGACGCCGATCACCACCCGGTCCGGTTCGAGGAAGTCGCGGATCGCGACGCCCTCGCGCAGGAATTCCGGATTGGAGGCGACCGAGAAGGTCCCTGCCGGCCGGATCGAGCCGATGATCTTCTCGACCACGTCGCCGGTGCCGACCGGCACCGTGGACTTGACCGCGACGACCGCGCCATTCTCGAGATGCGGCGCCAGTTCGCGCGCCGCCAGGTAGACGAAGGAGAGGTCCGCGTCGCCGTGGCCGGCGCGCGCTGGCGTGCCGACCGCGATCAGCACGACGGCGGCGCCCTTCAGCGCCTCGGGCAGATTGCAGGTGAATTCGAGCCGGCCGGCTTCGGCGTTCTCCTCGACCAGTTCGTCGAGGCCGGGCTCGTAGATCGGCAGGACCGCGCGCTTGAGGCCGGCGATCTTCTGCGCGTCCTTGTCGACGCAGACGACCTCGTTGCCCCAGGCGGCGAAGCAGGTGCCGCTGACCAGTCCGACGTAACCCGTTCCGATAACTGCGATCTTCATGTTCGGCCGTGCCTCCCTGCTAGTGTTGGCCACTGGTGAATTCGCCGCGCCAACGCGGATTGAAAACTGTCTTGTGAATCTGGCGTCCGCCGACGCCCGCCCCGGACGCCGAGAAGCGGTCATCGAAGATCGAGAAGCTCTTGGTGCCCCAGGTCAGCGCCACGATGCCGTCCCGGCCGCGCTCGGCGGTGGCGACACTGACGACTGCACAGAGCGTCACGAGACTGCTCGCCAGGGCCGGCCGGTAGAAGCGGTTGCGCACGCGCACCGCGTTCTCGCGGCCATGCCTCAGTACGATCACGGTCATCAGCAGCAGATAGAGGCTGGCATTGACGATCGCGAAGACATAGAAGCCGCGCGTTTCGTCGGCGTCCGGCACGAGCAGCACCGGCAGGACGGAGATCAGCGCAATGATCGCATAGGGCGCGAGCACCCGGAACGGCAGCGGATCGACCTCGGACGTTCCCTTCGGTGTGACGCGGAAGTCGACGAACGAGCCGGTCAGCCAGTCGCGAACCGCGGCGATCGTTCCCGCCATGGCCCATGGCCAGCGTGCCAGCAGAAAGAGCGTCGCTTCCCAGCTGAAGATCTTGCCGTCGACGGGACGATAAGTCCGGCTCGACCGCCACCAGAACGCCAGCATCACCATGACGATGGACTGCGGCAGGAAGTGAATCAGGAAATCCGGATAGGTGACGTCGACGAAATTCTCGTTGTAGATCAGCACGACAGGCGGCAGCAGGAACGCAATCGCCATGCAAAGCGCATTGAGCGGGTACCACAGCTGCGAGAACAGGAACTGCACCTTGAGCCGCAGCGGCAACTGCTTCACGAGCGCCGGGGAGTATTGCAGCAGGATCATCACCAGGCTGCGTGACCACTGGAATTCCTGCGTCACCAGGTCGGCGAAGGTGCGCGGTCCGTCGCCATGCGCGATGGCGTCGAGGGCATGCACGCCGCGCCAGCCATGCGCGTTCATGAAAAGCGTCGTCGAGTGGTCCTCGGCGAGTTCGGGGCCGAGGCCGCCGATTTCCTTCAGCGCGGCCGTGCGCACCGCGTAGTGCGAGCCGATGCAGAGAGGAGCATAGCCGCCATTGTAGCCGGCCTGCAGCGAGCCATGCATGCTGGCCTCGACATAGAGGCGCCCGCGGGCCGACCAGCTCTCCGCCGCGTTGCGGTCGCAGATGCTGGGAGCGGAGACATAGCCGATGGCTGGGTCCGCGAAGGGGCGCAGCATGTTGTAGAGATAGTCCGGCTCCGGCACGTGGTCGGCGTCGAGCTGGGCGACGAAGTCGTAGCGCTCGTAGGCGTACATGTCGTAGAAAAACGCCAGATTGCCTTCCTTGCAGCGCGTGCGGCGGGGCCAGGTCTTGCGGTGATAGTCGGCGCGGCCCTTGCGGGTCGAGACGAACACGCCATGCGCCTCGCACCAGGCGAGCGTCTCGGGCGTCGGGTCCTCGTCGGCGAGCCACGTGTCATGCGGCACGTTCTGCGCCAGCATTGCCAGCAGCGTTTCGGCCACGATCGGGAAGGGCTCGGACGGCGCCTTGGTGACGACCATGGCGACCCGGCTGCCGGCCGGCAGCCGGAGCGGGCCATGCGGCCGGCGGGCCTTGTAGAACACCAGGATGAAATAGACCGGCAGGATGGTGATCCAGGCCAGGACGACAGAGATGAGGATCGAACCGGCCAGATGCGTGTGGATCGCGGTGAACAGCCACCACCGCCAGAAATAGCCAAGAGCCAGCAGCCAGAGGATCGCGCCGGCGACATATTCGACACGCTTGCGGCCGGTGAAGATCGGCACCAGGAGCGGCTCGTCCGCACCGGCCGCCGAAGCGACGCGGGGCGTTTTCATGGCCGCACCTCGAGCCCGAAGAAAGGCGCCGCCGTACGGATGATCGTGTCGAGGTCCGAATGCAGCGCCCGGAAGCCCAGCGTCTCCGCCGCCAGCGCCGGATCGGCATAGAGGATCGGCGGATCGCCGGCGCGGCGCGCGCGGAGCGCCACCGGTACCTCGCGGCCCGTGACCCGGCCGATCGCCTCAAGGATCTCCCGGATCGAGGTGCCGTGCCCGGTGCCGAGGTTGACGGCGAGATTGTCGCCGCCCCGGATCAGGTGCTCGACCGCGAGAACATGGGCCCGCGCCAGGTCCGTGACGTGGATATAGTCACGGATGCAGGTGCCGTCCGGCGTTTCGTAGTCGTCGCCATAGACTTCGAGAACGTCGATGGAGCGAGCCGCCGCCAGCATGGCGCGCGGGATGAGATGGGTCTCGGGATCGTGCGTCTCGCCGATCTCGCCCTCGATGTCCGCGCCGCAGGCGTTGAAGTAGCGCAAAGCCACATAGCGGATACCGTAGGCGGTCGCGTAGTCGGCGAGCATCTGCTCGGCGATCAGCTTCGTCCGGCCATAGGGATTGATCGGGTGCTGGACCTCGCCCTCGCGGATCGGCAGGTGATCCGGCACGCCATAGGTGGCGCAACTCGAGGAGAAGATGACGGGCCGCGCGCCCGTGCGGCGGCACGCCTCGAGGAGCGACTGCGTGCCGTTGACGTTGTTGCGGTAGTACTTCGCCGGGTTCTCGACCGACTCCCCGACATAGGCGGAGGCGGCGAAATGGATGAGGGCGACGGGGGCGGACGCCTCGATGGTCGCGATCAGCCGTTGCGTGTCGAGGATGTCGCCCTCGACGAGCGGACCCCAGCGCACCGCCGCGGCGTCGCCGGTCGACAGATTGTCGTAGACGACCGGGTCATAGCCCTGCCGGGAAAGAAGCTTGGCCGTGTGGCTGCCGATGAAGCCCGCGCCACCGACCACGAGGACGGTTCTCGTGCTCATCATGACACCTCGGCGAGTTCCCCGACCCGCCGGGTCAGCTGGCCCTCGAAATAGTCGATGGTCGACCTCAGGCCTTCCGCCAGGGCAATGCCGGGCGTCCAGCCGAGCTCGCGCGTCGCCACCGTGATGTCGGGCCGGCGCTGGCGCGGATCGTCCGTCGGCAGGGGGTGGTGGACGATCTTCGACGAGGATCCCGTCATGCCGATGATCTGCTCGGCGAGCTCGCGCACGGTGAACTCGCCCGGATTGCCGAGATTGACCGGCGTCTGGATCGCCGGCCGGCTGTACATGAGCCGGCAGAAGCCTTCGATCAGGTCATCGACATAGCAGAAGGACCGCGTCTGCGAGCCGTCGCCATAGACGGTGATGTCGTCGCCCCGGAGGGCCTGCACGATGAAGTTGGAGACGACGCGGCCATCGTCGGCGCGCATGCGCGGCCCGTAGGTGTTGAAGATCCGCACGATGCGGATGTCGACGTCATACTGCTTGTGAAAATCGTGGAACAGCGTTTCGGCGGAGCGCTTGCCCTCGTCGTAGCAGGAACGCGGCCCGAAGGAGTTGACGTTGCCCCAATAGGCTTCCGGCTGCGGATGCACATGCGGGTCGCCATAGACCTCGGACGTGGAGGCCTGGAAGATCCGGGCCCGGTGCTGCAGCGCCAGCTCCAGCAGGTTGAGCGAGCCGATGACGTTCGTTTTCATCGTGCGGACGGGATCGGCCTGGTAATGGGGCGGCGACGCCGGGCAAGCCAGGTTGTAGATTTCGTCCACCGGCAGATCGAGCGGGTCGACGATATCGTGTTGCACGACGCTGAACGTGTCGTGGCGCAGGAGGCTGCGAATGTTCTCCGTGCGGCCGGTGGAAAAATTGTCGAGGCAGATGACTGAATTCCCCTCGCGAAGCAGACGCTCGCAAAGGTGCGATCCCAGGAACCCCGCCCCGCCGGCCACTAGAATGCGGCGGCCCGACGACCTCCGAGAGTAATTCCGAAAGAAATCCCCCAATTAAGCCTCCATCAGAACGATACAAATTCTGACCCATGTTCTCCAAGGCGGAATACCTGTGGAGATCGCCCCATAAACGCGGAAATGTGATTGGCTTTATTTCAGTCTGTCTTGATTGTTGACGATACACATCCGCATGCGGTGGGTCGTTATCGACTGATCCGGAAAATTGTCTTCGCGTCCATTTCTGCTGGACTCATATTCCCTTGCGGATGCCGCAGCGTTCGCTGGCTCGAAAGGAGCGCGGAGCGACGATCGGTAGGCGAGAGGGGCGGTTGAGATCTGTTCTTGCGGGGGCGCCTCAGGCGGGCCCTGGACTGGCCTGCGGCGAAAGCCGCGATCCGGGCATCCTCGCCACAAGTTCTGCCCCGGCGCGAGCGCGGCATGGGGCGCTTCCCTGTGAGGGACGAAGCTGCCTCGGATCCGATATCGCCTGGGGATAAGGCGGCCTGATTGAGGGGACGGCGACTTGAGTGGAGCCTTTGGCGGGGCCGGGAACGATGGAACGGAAAGCTATGCCTACGCCATAGCGTCTGGTCGTCCAGAACAGAGTCCCGGCAGGGGTGCTTTCTTCATGCCGGACTCCCCTATTTTTGAGGAGCCTGGCGGAAGTCGGTGTCTCGCGGAGAGATTTCGCGCTCCTGCCTCAGTGCAAGGCGGTTGCGTGAACGGGTCTATGAACCAAAATCACCAGCGCACAGTCACAAACGCCATGGGACTGCGACGAAGAGCAAGACATAGCGACAGGGATAAAGGGTTAGGAGAAATATCCAGCCTGAAGCTAGTTCGTATGTGATTTCAATGTATTATCGTGAGTTGATGGCGGAGGGAGCGGGATTCGAACCCGCGATACGGTTTCCCGTATACACACTTTCCAGGCGTGCGCCTTCAACCACTCGGCCACCCCTCCGTACCGGTACGCATCGCGTCCGGTTCCTGCGCCGGCGTCGGGAAGCGGCGTGCGCTCCGGACGTTCTGCAGGACAGGCGGTGCGGTATCACGAAGCGATGGGCAGCCGCAAGGCTTCCGTCGAAATCAGGCGGGGATGGCGGTGGATCATGGCCCGGCGCGCAGGAGGAGCACGGCGCGACATTGCCGAATTCGCCCGCAAACACTATTTCTTGACCGGTCGCGCGGACGGAGCCTCCGGCCCGGCGTCGCGGCAAGGGATCCTCGCATGTTCACGCTCTTCGTCCGTCTTCTCGGCCTCTTCGCCCTTGCCGGGGCGGTGGTCGGGCTCGTCGTCGACGGCACCAAGACGATCGCCGCGTCATCGCTGACGGTGACACCGCTCGGACAGGCGTGGTTTTCCTTCGACCCGGCAAGCCTCACGGCGGTCCAGGGCTTCATCGCCACCCATGTCGAGACCTATGCGGGGCCATGGGTCTGGTCGCCGGTCGTCGAACTGCTGCTGACGCTGCCGATCTGGTTCGTGCTGGGCGCGCTCGGAGCCTTCCTGCTCCTGGCGGGGCGCCGGCGGCGCTACCGGTCCATCATCGCCTGATACCCCCTTCAGACAAGGAGACGAGCCATGAATCTCCTCGACCTATTCGCACGCAAGGCGCGCATGCCCGATCCCGGCGAGACGCTCCCCGGCCGTGCCCATCCGATCGTCCGGCCGGGCGCGCACTTCGTCAACGGCCATCCGATCGCCGGTCCCTATCCGGACGGCATCCGGACGGCGCTGTTCGGCCTCGGCTGCTTCTGGGGCGCGGAGCGCAAGTTCTGGCAGACCGAGGGCGTCTTTGCGACGGCGGTCGGCTATGCCGCCGGGACGACGCCGAACCCGACCTATGGCGAGGTGTGCACCGGCATGACAGGCCACAACGAGGTGGTGCTGGTCGCCTATGACCCGGCGGTCGTCTCCTATGACGAATTGCTCAGGATCTTCTTCGAGAGCCATGACCCGACCCAGGGCATGCGCCAGGGCAACGATGTCGGCACGCAGTATCGTTCCGGCATCTATGTCGCCGACGCGGCCGAGCGTCGCCAGGCCGAGGCCGCGCGCGACGCCTACCAGGCGGCGCTCGCGGCGCGCGGCTATGGCGCGGTCACGACGGAGATCCGCGACCGGCCGCCCTTCTACTTCGCCGAGGACGAGCACCAGCAATACCTCGCCAAGAATCCGGGCGGCTATTGCGGCCTCGGCGGCACGGGCGTGTCCTGCCCGATCGGAACCGGAGTGACTGCCCTGTGAGCGAGACGTTCGTGGAGACCGAAGATTTCGACAGCATTGCCAGCGACGCGTTGATCGCGTCGCTGGCGGAACAAGGCTATGCCGTGGCGGACAGGCTGTTCGATCCGGCATTGATCACGGCGCTCGCCGGCGAGCTCGGCGCGATGGAAGGCGCCGGAACGCTGGCCTCGGCGGGCGTCGGCCGCGCGGCCGGGCTTCGCCGCGACGGCGACATAAGGCGCGCCGCGATCCGCTGGTTCGACGGCGGCACCGAGGCCGAGCGGCGCTTTCTTGGCATCGCGGAACAGTTGCGGATCGCCATCAACCGGCGCCTCTTCCTCGGCCTGTTCGATTTCGAGTGCAACTTCATCGCCTATCCGACCGGCGGCTTCTACGGCCGGCACCTCGACAGTCTCGCCGGGGCGCGGAACCGCGTGGTGTCGCTGGTCGTCTATCTCGATCCGGGCTGGCAGGCGGCCGATGGCGGCGCGCTCCGGGTCTGGACCGCGCCCGACGACGAGGGGCCGGCCGCCGTGGAGTTCGTGCCGCAGGCCGGGCGCGTCGTGCTGATGATGTCGGAGGAGATCCCGCACGAGGTCCTGCCCGCCCATCGCCCGCGCCACGCGATCGCCGGCTGGTGGCGCGTCAACGCCTCGACCGGGCGAAGCCTCGACACCTCGCGCTGAACCGGCACAATGACAAGGGCTGGCGCTTTCGGCGCCAGGCCGTCCCTCCCGATACCGGCAATGGATTCCTCAATGTCTTCCGCGCTGTTCACGCCGATCACCCTCGGCGCCTTCACGATTCCGAACCGCATCGCCGTCGCGCCGATGTGCATGTACTCGGCCGATGACGGCTCGGCGAGCGACTGGCACATCCAGCACTGGATGTCGCTCGCCATGTCGGGCGCCGGCATGATCACCTTCGAGGCGACGGGCGTGGAGCGCCGTGGCCGCATTTCGCTGAACTGCACCGGTCTTTATTCCGACGCCAACGAGGCCGCCATGGCGCGCGCGCTGGCGCCGGCCCGCCGCGTCGCCGCGCCTGGCGCCGTCTTCGGCGTCCAGCTCGGCCATGCCGGCCGCAAGGCCTCGACGCAGCTGCCCTGGCTCGGCGGCGGCCCGCTCACGCCCGCGCAGGACGCCTGGCAGACGGTCGGCCCCTCGGCCGTGCCCTTCGCGCCGGGCTGGCCGGTGCCGGAGGCGCTCGACGAGGCGGGCATCGAGTGGATCGTTGCCGCCTTCGTGCAGGCGGCGGAGCGCGCGGCCCGGATCGGCCTCGACTTCGTCGAGCTGCATGGCGCGCATGGCTACCTGCTGCACGAATTCCTGTCGCCGGTCTCGAACCAGCGCACCGATCGCTGGGGCGGCAGCCTGGAGAACCGCATGCGCCTGATCGTGACGGTGGCGCGCGCCGTGCGGGCGGCGCTGCCGGAGCGCATGTTCCTCGGCGCCCGCCTCTCCGCCACCGACTGGGTCGAGGATGGCTTCCATGTCGAGGAGGCGGTCGCGGTCGCGGCGGCGCTGAAGGCGGAGGGCGTCGCCTATATCTGCGCCTCGAGCGGCGGCAACGCGCATGACCAGAAGATCCCGATCGGCCCGCTTTACCAGGTCGATTTCGCCGAGCGGATCCGCAAGGAGGCCGGCATTCCAACCCGCGCCGTCGGGCTGATCACCACGCCGGCCGAGGCGGAGGCGGTGCTGCGCGAGGGCAGGGCCGACATGGTGGCGCTGGCCCGTGCCATCCTCGCCGATCCGCGCTGGCCCTGGCGCGCCGCCTATGAGCTCGGCGGCGAACCCTACGCGCCGCCGCAATATCTGCGCAGCCTGACCACGGTGAAACACTGGGTCGTCGACGACAATGACGACTGAGTGCCCAAGGCGGGCTCATCCCGCCACAACGAGATAGAGCGACAGGGTGGCCACCGACAGGACGGTGGTCGCCAGCACCACGCGGCTGGTGCGCGCGGCCTCGCGCTCGTAGAACTCCGCCAGCATGAAGGGCCCGGTGCCGGTCGGCAGCGCGGCGAGGAGCACCGCCGTGTGCACCGCGGCGGGTGGCAGGCCCAGCACCGGCGCCGCGACGAGCCAGGTGATGGCGGGCTGCGCGAAAAGCTTCAGCCCGACGAGCAGCGTCTCGACGCGGATGCCGGCCGGCCGACGTCGCTCCGACCGGTTGCCGGCCAGGAAAAGCCCGAGCGCGATCAGCGCGCAGGGCGACGCTGCGCCGCCGAGGAGCTGCAGGAAGCGATCGAGGGGCTCGGGCAGGGGCCAGCCCGTCGCCATGAACAGCGCCCCCGCCGCCGGTGCCACCAGAAGCGGGTTCCTCGCCAGCGCCGCGAAGGTCTTCCAGGCGATGTCGCGCCGGCGGGCCGCGGAACGGAGCCCGCTTTCGATCAGGACGATCGCGACGGCGAAAAGCACGCACACCGTCAGGATCGTCGCCACCAGCGTTGCGCCCATTCCCGATCCGCCGACGACCGCGAGCACCAGCGGAAAGCCCAAGAAGCCGGTATTGGCGTAGCTGGCGTTGAGCGCGTCGATTGCCGCATCCGCCAGATGGCATCCCTGCCGCATCCGCATCCGCAGCCACAGCGTCAGCCCGAAGATGGCGGCGCATCCGGTGGCGAAGGCGAGGATGAAGCCGGGTTGCCAGATCTCGGCCCATTTCGCCTTGGCCATGATGTCGAAAAGCAGCGCCGGCAGCGCCAGATAGACCACGAGCCGGTTCACCTCGCGCGTGGCGTGGGGGCCGAGCGCTTGGCTGCGTCGGGCGATCCAGCCGGCGAGGATGAGCGCGAAGATCGGCAGGACGACGGGGAGATTGGAGAGCATGGCGGCCTCGATGACGGATGGCCGCTTTCCTTATGCCCGCCGGGCGATACGATCCAATCCAGCTTGAGTGCTCGATCAATGCGTATGAGGTATCAATGGATACGCGGCAAATGCGCTACTTCGTGGCCCTGGCCGAGACGCTGCATTTCGGCCAGGCAGCCGCGCGCATGAACATGACGCAGCCGCCCTTCAGCCGGCAGATCGCCAATCTGGAGCGCGAACTCGGCGTCCGGCTGGTCGAGCGCAATTCGCGGCATGTGGCGCTGACGCAGGCGGGAGAGCGCTTCCTCGCCGATTCCCGCGCCGTCCTGGCCCAGTTCGACAATGCCTGTCGCGACGCGCAGCTGGTCGCGTCGGGGCAGAAGGGCGAGCTGCGCCTCGGCTTCATGATGAACGCCGCGCATCGCGTCGTGCCGCGCATCGTCAGCGCCTATGCGCATCTCTGGCCGGATGTCCGGATCGTGCTGGTCGAGACGACGCCGGCGGATATCGAGCGCCGGCTGCTCTATGGCGAGCTGGACGCGGCCATCACCTTCGCCGGCCGCAACTTTCCGCAACTGAAGCGCGTGCCGATCTTCACCGATCATCTTTGCCTGATCGTGCCGCCCTCGCATCGGCTCGCCGGGCGGGCGCTGGTGGGGCCGCAGGAGCTGGCCGGGGAAAGCCTGATCGCCGCGCCGGCGGCCGTGGCGGCGCCGCTGCGCGTGGCGATCGGCGACTATTTCGAGGCGGCCGGCATCGTGCCGCGCTTCCGCTTTGAGCCTCTGTTGCAGCACACCATCATGCGGCTCGTCGCGGCGGATCTCGGCGTGGCGCTGGTGCCGGCCTCGATCTGCGACGACCGGATGCCGGACCTGGTCGCCTGCCTGCTCACCGATGCGCCGACGCTCGATGTCGTGCTGCTCGTGCCGCGCGACACGATCAATCCGGTGGTCGCCTCCCTCGTTGCGCTGATCCGGCGCGAGAGCGACATGCCGCCCGGCTGGGAAGGCTAGGGTCGTACCCAAAGAAGAAGGGCGCCGCGGCGGCGCCCTTCTTCTTCTTCTTCGGGGTCGATGATCTCAGTGCAGCGTGCCGGTGACGGGCTGGTCGACCGGCGCCTCGATGTCGGCCGGCGGGGCGCCGTCATAGGACATCGCCTGGCTTGGCGCTGGTTCCGGCGTGATGCCGGCGGGCGCGCCGATCAGCACCTGACGGCAGGCCGGCGGCAGGTCGGCCAGCACCATCGGCCGCGGCTTGACCGCGGGCTTGGTCGGCTTGGTGGGCTTGGTCGGCTTCGGCGGCTGCAGCCAGGCGGTGAGTTCCTCGCCACAGCCGTCGCCGGCCGGCGGCGCCTTCTGCGGCACGCAGCTCGCCATGCCGGGCGGGCAGTCGAGCCGGACGTGGAAGTGATAGGTATGCCCCCACCATGGACGGACCTTGTTGAGCCACGCCCGGTCGGGCCCGGCGCCCTCGCAGAGCGCCTTCTTGATCGCCGGGTTGACGAAGATGCGCGCGACGCGCGGGTCGAGCGCGGCGCGGCGGATCAGTCTGTGCTGGCCCATCGTCCAGACCGACCTGTCGATCTTGCGCGCCTTCTCGTTGACCATCGAGACGGCCGACATCTTCTCGCGCTCGTCGCGGGAGAGCGTCCGGTTCGGCATCGGCGTCAGCCAGAGATCGACATCGAGGCCGATCTGGTGGCTGGCATGGCCGGTGCGGGCCGGGCCGCCGCGCGGCTGGCCCATGTCGCCGACCAGAAGGCCCGGCCAGCCGTCCTGGGCGCTGGCGTCGGCGGCGAGCTTCTCGGTGAAGGCGATCAGCTCCGGCGTGCCCCAGTTGCGGTTGCGTGACAGGCGCATCGCCTGCCACTGGGGGCCGTTGACCGGCAGCGCCACCGCGCCCGCGAGGCAGCCCTTGGCATAGGAGCCGATGGCGCGCGCCTCGAGCGGGATCGGCGTCTTGACGTCGCCGAACAGGATCTTGGCCGGCGTCGTGTCGATCGACTCCGCCGCCACGGGCAGGGTACCGAGGAGCGGCAGCAGCATGGATAGCGCCAGCGCGCGGATCGGGCTTCTCAGCATGTTGACACCTTCAGGTTCAGCGCTCCCAGGCCGGTATTATCAGTCATCATGATTGACGATTTATCAACCATGCGCCGGCGGCGGCCGTACTCGGTCTCTGGATGAATTTTCCAGAACGCGGCGCCCGGTGGCGTGTGTCTGGAATGAAATTTCAAAGTGGGCCGGATTGTTAGGAAATGCCGTCCATTTTCGCGCGGATTCCGCAATTGACCCGGGCAGTGGCCGTGCGATACTCGCGCCGGAATGATCGGCGGGGCGTCTCGTTCCGACCGCAACACCTTGAAGGAAAACGGTAAATGGCACTCAATCTGGGCGACGTCGTTCCCGATTTCACCGCCGACACCACCGAGGGCAAGATCTCCTTCCACGAGTGGCTCGGCGATAGTTGGGGCGTGTTGTTCTCGCATCCGAAGAACTTCACTCCGGTCTGCACCACCGAGCTCGGCGCGGTCGCCAAGCTGAAGCCGGAATTCGACAAGCGCGGCGTCAAGGTGCTCGGCCTCTCGGTCGACAAGCTCGTCAACCATGACCAGTGGATCGGCGACATCCGCGACGCGACCGGCGCGACGCTGAATTTCCCGCTCATCGCCGACGAAGACAAGACGGTCTCCAATCTCTACGGCATGATCCATCCCAACGCCTCTGACACGATGACGGTCCGCTCGGTCTACGTCATCGGCCCCGACAAGAAGCTGAAGCTGACGCTGACCTATCCCGCCTCGACGGGGCGGAATTTTGACGAGATCCTCCGCGTCATCGACAGCCTGCAGCTGACGGCGAAGTTCTCGGTCGCGACGCCGGTGGACTGGAAGCAGGGCGAGGACGTGATCATCGTGCCGTCGGTCTCCGACGAGGCCGCCAAGGAGAAGTTCCCGGGCGGCTGGAAGGCGCTGAAGCCCTATCTCCGCTTCGTGCCGCAGCCCGGCGCCGGCAAGGCGAACTGAGCGCATCGCCGCATTCGATTTGATGAGGGCGTCGGCTTGGCCGGCGCCCTTTTTTCTCGCCTTGCCGCTTCAGGCGATGGCGATGATCTTGGCATCGTGGCCGGCGACCGTGATCTCGTCGCCGACCCGGCGGCCGAGCAGCGCGATCGCCAGCGGCGCGACATAGGAGAGGGTGCCGCGCTTCGGGTCGGCCTCGTCCTCGCCGACGATCCGCCAGGTCTGGCGGCGATCGTCGTCGCGCAGGATCGTCACCGTCGCGCCGAACTGGACGGTGTCATGATCCGCCGGCGGTGCGACCGGCTCGGCGCTGGCGAGGCGCCGCTGGAAATAGCGGAGGTCGCGTCCGAGCGCGGCGACGGCGAGGCTGTCGTCCTGGGCGCGGGCTTCCGCGAGCGCGTCGCCGAGGCGCGCGATTTCCGCCTCGAGCGCGGCGAGGCCTTCGCGGGTGACGAAGTTCTGATGGGGCGAGACCGGGCGCTCGGGCAGCGTGTCGCCCGCGTCTCCGTCATCTTCCCTGACAAAGGCCCTGCTCATGCGGTGAGGGTAGGGCCGCGCCGGCGCGTCGTCCACCAGGCAGCTGCCGCCGCGTAGGGCGGGCCAAAGAAAATGGCCGCTCCGAGGGGATCGGAGCGGCCATATTGGGTTGGATTGAGCGACGGGGCCGGCTCAATCATCCATTTTCAGCGCAGCGATGAACGCCTCCTGCGGGATGTCGACCTTGCCGAACTGCCGCATCTTGCGCTTGCCTTCCTTCTGCTTGTCCAGAAGCTTGCGCTTTCGCGTGATGTCGCCGCCATAGCACTTCGCCGTCACGTCCTTGCGCATGGCGCGCACGGTCTCGCGGGCGATGATCTTGCCGCCGATCGCGGCCTGGATTGGGATGACGAACAGGTGCTGCGGGATCAGGTCCTTCAGCTTCTCGCACATGGCGCGGCCTCGGCGCTCGGCCTGGGTGCGGTGCACGAGCATGGAAAGCGCGTCGACCGGTTCGCCATTGACGAGGATCTGCAACTTGACCAGGTCGCCGGGGCGGTGGTCGGTCAGGTGATAGTCGAACGAGGCATAGCCCTTCGAGATCGACTTCAGGCGGTCGTAGAAGTCGAACACCACCTCGTTGAGCGGCAGGTCGTAGGTGACCATGGCGCGGGTGCCGACATAGGAGAGGTCGGACTGCACGCCGCGCCGCTCCTGGCACAGCTTCAGGATCGCGCCGAGATATTCGTCCGGCGTCATGATCGTGGCGCGGATCCAGGGCTCGGCGATCTCGTCGATCTTCATCACGTCCGGCATGTCGGCCGGATTGTGCAGGTCGATCTCGCTGCCGTCGGTCATCCGGATCTTGTAGATGACCGAGGGCGCGGTCGCGATCAGGTCGAGGTTGAACTCGCGCTCCAGCCGCTCCTGGATGATCTCCAGATGCAGGAGGCCGAGGAAGCCGCAGCGGAAGCCGAAGCCAAGCGCCGCCGAGGATTCCATCTCGAACGAGAACGAAGCGTCGTTGAGGCGGAGGCGGCCCATGGCGGCGCGCAGCTCCTCGAAATCGGCGGCGTCGACCGGGAACAGGCCGCAGAACACCACAGGCTGCGCCGGCTTGAAGCCCGGCAGCGCCTCCGCGGTCGGCTTCTTGTCGTCGGTGATCGTGTCGCCGACGCGCGTGTCCGCGACTTCCTTGATCGAGGCGGTCAGGAAGCCGATCTCGCCAGGGCCGAGGCTGTCGACGGGCACCAGCTTCGGCGTGAAATAGCCGACGCGCTCGACGTCGTAGACGGCATCGGCGCCCATCATGCGGATGCGCATGCCCTTTTTCAGGTGGCCGTCGATGACGCGCACCAGCACGATGACGCCGAGATAGGCGTCGTACCAGCTATCGACCAGCATGGCCTTCAGCGGCGCCTCGGTGTCGCCCTTGGGCGGCGGCAGGCGGGTGACGATCGCTTCCAGAACGTCGGGAATGCCGATGCCGGTCTTGGCCGAGATCAACACGGCATTCGAGGCGTCGATGCCGATCACTTCCTCGATCTGCGCCTTGATGCGGTCGGGCTCGGCCGCCGGCAGGTCGATCTTGTTCAGGATCGGCACGATCTCGAGGTCGTTGTCGATCGCCTGGTAGACGTTCGCCAGCGTCTGCGCCTCGACGCCCTGCGAGGCGTCGACGACGAGCAGCGCGCCCTCGCAGGCGGCGAGCGACCGCGACACCTCATAGGCGAAGTCGACGTGGCCGGGCGTGTCCATCAGGTTAAGGATGTAGGTCTTGCCGTCCTTGGCCTTGTAGTCGAGGCGGACGGTCTGCGCCTTGATGGTGATGCCGCGCTCGCGCTCGATATCCATCGAATCGAGCACCTGCTCCTTCATCTCGCGATCGGACAGGCCGCCGGTGGCCTGGATCAATCGGTCGGCAAGCGTCGACTTGCCATGATCGATATGGGCGACGATGGAGAAATTGCGGATGTTGTCTTGCGGCGCGGTGCTCATGGCGCGCTCAATAGCATCAAGGTTGTTGGCCGCAAAGCGCTGAAAATTGCCTTTTTAGCGCCGGTCGGCGTGGAGCACGCCGAGTTGGCGGGCGCGGGTGACGATTCGGTCGGCGAGTTCGGCGACGAGCGGCCGCGAAAGCGTGTCGGACGCTCCGGCCACGAGGGCTGAATCGCGCCAGATCGGCGGCATGTCGATCGGCGCCAGATCGACCAGCTCGCCGCGCGCCAGTTCGTCCGCGATGCCCGCCTCGAGCAGGTGGCCGATCGCGTCGCCGCTTTCGATCAGCGCGCGGCCGGAGCCGAACAGGACCTGCGACGCGGCGCGGGCGCGGTGGCGCAGCGAGGTGATCGCGTCCGGCGTCACCTGCCACCAGTAGAAGGAGAGGAAATGCGGCGCGACGGCGAAGACGCGGTCGAGTGTCGGCGCCGGCCCGATTGTCGCGGCGAGGGCCGGCGCGGCGGCGAGCACCGCCTTCTCGCGAATGATCGCAATTGGCTCCAGCGTCTCGAGCAGCGGGTCGAAATTCGGCCAGCCGATGATGGCGAGGTCGATGCGGCGGTCATGCAGCCATTCGGCGATGTCGCGATGGCGGCCTTCCTCGAGTAGCAGCTCGACGCGGGGATGCGCGCGCATGAAATCGAGCACGGGGGGCGTCGCCAGCGGATCGACCAGGCTGCGCAGCGAGGCGAGGGCGATGCGGCCGCGGTCGACATTGCGCAGCGCATCCTCGCTCTCCAGAAGCGTGGCCAGCACCCGTCGGGCATAGGGCAGGAAGGTCGCGCCCCGTTCGGTCAGCTCGACCTTGCGGCCGCGCGTGAACAGCGTCCCGCCGACATGGTTCTCCAGCGTGCGGATGCGGGTCGAGATCGTCGCCTGGGTGACGTTGAGTCTCGCCGCCGCCTTGGTGAAGCTGCCGTCGCGCACGATCCGGTCGAAGCTGCGGAGCTGATCGATATCCATAATTTTTCTTTATGTTCTCGTTCGAGAATAGCTATCGAATCAGTTTAACATTGACAAAATCAATCAAAAAGCCAGTTTCCACATATCGAATACGGAGACATCATGGCTTCGACCACCATTCGCCGGTTGGACGGCCCGGCCGCGCGCGCCGCCGTTCCGGCGCTCGCCCGTATCCTCGTCGACGCGGTTGCCCATGGTGCGTCGGTCAACTTCCTGGCGGGCCTCACCGAGGCTGAGGCGGCGGCGTTCTGGCAGGGCCAGATGGAGGCGATCGAGGCCGGCGGCCGCGTTCTGCTCGTCGCGGAGGCGGAGGGCGGCATGGTCGGCACCGTCGTCGTCACCTTCGCGCCGCAGCCGAACGGACCGCACCGGGCCGAGATCGGCAAGATGCTGGTGCTTTCGAGCGCCCGCCGGCGCGGCATCGGCCGGCAATTGCTCGAGGCGGCCGAGGTGGTGGCGCGCCGCGCCGGCAAGACGCTGCTGCATCTCGATACCCAGACCGGATCGGCCGGCGAAGCGCTCTACCGCGCCACCGGCTGGATCGCGTATGGCGTGATGCCGGGCCATTCGCTGACCCCGGACGGCCGGCTCGAAGCGGCGACCTTTTTCTACAAGCAAATCTGATCGGCCTGACCATGACCCTGATCCGCCCGGCCACCGAGGCCGATATCCCCGCCATTCTGGCGATCTACAACGATGCCGTGCTCAACACCGCGGCGATCTGGAACGACGACGTCGTCGACCTCGACAATCGCCTCGCCTGGTTCGCGGCGCGACAGGCGCAGGGCTATCCGGTGCTGGTCGCGGCCGAGGGCGACGAGGTCCTCGGCTATGCGAGCTATGGCGATTTCCGCGCCTTCCAGGGCTATCGCTTCACGGTCGAGAACTCGATCTATGTGGCGAGCGCCGCCCGCGGCAGGGGCGCCGGCACGGCGCTGCTCGCCGCGCTGGTCGCGCATGCCGCCCAGAATGGCAAGCATGTCATGGTCGCCGGCATCGAGGCGGGAAACGATGTCTCGATCCGCCTGCACGAACGTCACGGCTTCGTCGAGACGGCGCGCATGCCGGAACTCGGCTTCAAGTTCGGCCGCTATCTCGATCTCGTCTTCCTGCAGAAGGCGCTCGGCTGACGCTAGATCGCCAGCGCCCGCGCCCGCATGGAAAGGGCCGCGCCGTCGGCCACGGCGGCATAGGCGACGGCCTTCCTGCGGAAGGCGATGAAGGCGGGGTGCACCTCCTTCGCCATCGGGCTGGCCTCGCCGATCTCGGCGAGGACGTCGCCCGAGGCCTTGGCGAGCGCCTCGATCACCGCATCGGGAAAGGCCCTCACCACCGTGCCGCGGTCGATCAGCATCGGCAGGGCGACGATGTTGTTGGCGGTGAAGTCGGCCGATGTCTCGCTCGCGGTCGCCTGCGCGGCGGCGCGGACGATGGCCTTGAGGTCGTCCGGCAACGCGTCGAAGGCGGCCTTGTTGACGCTCAGTTCGAGCGCGGTCGCCAGTTCGTGGAAGGCCGGCATGTAGCAGAACGGGGCGGCGCGCGGCAGGTTGAGCGCCAGGTCGTTCCACGGCCCGACCCATTCGGCCGCGTCGATCGTTCCGGCCTCGAGCGCCGCGGCGATGTCGCCCGGCGGCAGCAGCACCGGGCTGGCGCCAAGCCGCTTCAGCACGTCGGCGCCTAGGCCCATGATGCGGATGGTGAGGCCCTTGAAGTCCTCGGGCTTCTGGATTTCGCGCTTGAACCAGCCGGCCGCCTGCGGTCCCGTCGATCCGGCATAGACCGGCAGCACGCCGAACGGCTCATAGGCGCGCTCCCACAGCGCCTGGCCACCGCCGGCGGAGAGCCAGGCGGCATGCTCGTTCGCCATCAGCCCGAAGGGAACGCCGGAGAAATAGTTGAAGGCCGGATCCTTGGCGGCCCAGAAGGATGGCGAGCCGTGGCCCAGCTCGGCCTTGCCGGTCGAGACGGCGTCGAACACCTGATTGGGCGCGACCAGATCGCCGGCGGGAAAGACCTGCACCGTCAGCCGGCCCCCCGACAGGGCGGCGATCGTGTCGGCGAGCCGCTGCGCATTGGTTCCGACGCCCGGCGCGTCCTTGGTCCAGCAGGTCGCCATTTTCCAGACGATGGTGTCGGCGGCGCGGGCGACGGCCGGCATGGCGAAGGCCGATCCGACGCCGGCTGCGCCGAACCCGATCAACCGGCGCCGATCGATCTTCATCCGTTCCGTCATGCGACCCTCGCAAGAAAAAGCCGATTGCAGCCTATCAGTGCTGAATGACGGCTGAATACATATCTGGCGTGCGTGAACAGAAAACTGGACCGGCTTGACGTCGCTCGGTCCGATCGCCAGTTTCACCGCCGTGGACATCGTCAGGCATCTCCTTGCCCTCCTTCTCATCGCCGTCAGCCTGCTCATGCCGGGCGGATCGCTGCCGGCCTACGCGATGCCCGATCATCGGGCCGTGGTGGACTGTCCGCACGCCGCCGCCGAGGAGCCCGGGCCCGCGCACAGGCCGGCCGGCCAGGCCGCCATGCCCCAGTGCTGTCATGCGCTGCCGATGGCGATCGAGATCGTCGCCGGCGTGCAGAGGTTCGCCTTCATTCGGGCGGCCCTGCACCGGCCCGGTTCCGACACGGCGCCGGCATCTTTCGTCGTGGGGCCGGATGTTCCGCCGCCGCGTGCCTGATCGTTCGCGCATCTTTCGCAGTTCGTCGGCACATGCGGGTCCGTGACGGCGACGACAGCGGGACCCGCCTCATCACGATGAGAGCAACGATCATGAAAACCGTTCTGACCATCGCGGCCATCGCCGCTTCCCTTGCCTTTGCATCGCTTCCGGCTTCGGCCGAGGAAGCCATGGACCGCGGCGAGATGGACCACGGCACGATGGATCATGGCGCCATGTCCGCGCCGAAGCCGGACGACGCCGCCTCGACCAAGGCGTTCCGCGCGGCCGACAAGGCCATGATGGAGGGCATGGCGATCGACTATTCGGGCGATGCCGATGTCGACTTCATCCGCGCAATGATCCCCCACCATGAGGGCGCCGTCGCCATGGCCGAGATCGAGCTGCAATACGGCAAGGACCCGGAAGCGCGGAAGCTGGCCGAAGCCGTGATCAAGGCGCAGAAGGAAGAAATCGCCTTCATGAAGGCCTGGCTTGCCAAGCACGATGGCAAGAACAGCGAGTAGCCAGCTCACCATGAGGTAGCTCACGGCCGCCGCGATGGCGGCCGTGATGCTTGGCGACGACTGTGCCGATATTTGCCGTGAACGATGAGCGGCGATTGACAGCCGCTCCGGCTGGATGTTCCTTCGCCTCTGGGGCAAGGTTCAACGACCTGCCGCCTCGTCAGGCCCGTTGCCGTTTGGCGGTATCCAAGGGAGATCGGCACTATGAAGATGCAAGCAAGGCTGGTTCTGGTCGGCGCGAGCATGGCCCTCGGCCTGTTTGCCGCGACCTTGCCTGCGGCAGCGCAATCCACGGCCATGCAGTCCTGCAGCGACGACTGGGCCAAGATGAAATCCGCTGGCACGATCCCGGACGGGCAGACCTGGCCGAAGTTCTGGAGCCAGTGCGCCAAGGACTATGCCGCCGCCAACCCGTCCGAGGAGGCCGCCCCGGCCGCCAAGGCGCCGGAGAGCAAGGCCGCCAAGGCGAAGCCGGCCGCCGAGCCCGCCGCCTCGGCCGGTGGCAAGTCGACCGCCATGGCCTCGTGCAGTGCCGAGTGGGCCCAGATGAAGGAAGCCGGCACGATCCCCGCCGGGCAGACCTGGCCGAAATTCTGGAGCCAGTGCGCCAAGGACTACGCCGCCGCCAATCCGTCGGACGACGACGACGTGCCGGCGAAGGCGGCCAAGGGCAAGGCGGCCAAGGCCGCCGACAATGCGATCGAGGCGGATGAAGGCATCGCGCTGCCCGATCCGGATCAGGCCGCGAAGATGAACACGGCGGCGAAGACCGTCGGCAAACGGCCGCTGACCCCGGGCCAGCAGGCGGCGATCGTCCGCATCCGCGCCTGCGGCGCCGAGTGGCAGCAGCGCAAGGCTGCCGGCAAGCTGCCCCAGGGCGCCAAGTGGCCGCAATACTGGAGCGATTGCAACAAGCGCCTGAAGGCCAAGGGGCAATAGCGCCGCGCCGACCGATACTCTCCTCCGCAGCATCATGGCCGGGATCTCCCGGCCATATCCGCTTTTGGGGCGGGGATGAGACCGTGGATCACCGGCGCGGGTGATGCGCGCCGCGCGCCGACCTGATAGGACGTGGCGAAACCGTTTCTTAACCATGAGCCCGCCGTGACCATTGAAACCAACGCCGCCGATCAGCTCGTCACGATCCGCGATTTCCTCCGCTACGCGATCAGCCGCTTCAATCAGGCCGGCCTCGCCTTTGGCCACGGCGCCTCGACGGCGTTCGACGACGCCGCCTATCTGGTGCTGGAAGGGCTGAAGCTGCCGATCGACACGCTGGAGCCATTCCTCGACGCGCGCCTGATGCCGGACGAGCGCCGGCGGCTGGCCGATCTGATCGAGGCGCGTGTCGCGACGCGCAAGCCGACGCCCTATCTGCTCAACCGCGCCTATATCCAGGGCGTGCCCTTCTATGTCGACGAGCGGGTGATCGTGCCGCGCTCCTTCATCGGCGAACTGATCCACTCCGAATTCTTCGGCGGCGACGAGTTCACCCTGATCGAGGATCTGTCGTCGATCGAGACCGTGCTCGATCTCTGCACCGGTTCGGCCTCGCTGGCGATCCTCGCAGCGGGCGTGTTCGAGAACGCCGAGATCGACGCCGTCGACCTGTCGCCGGACGCGCTGGAAGTCGCCAAGATCAACGTCGCCGAGCATGGCCTCGGCAATCGCATCGAGCTTTACGAGGGCGATCTGTTCGCCCCGCTCGGCGACAAGCGCTACGACCTGATCCTCACCAATCCGCCCTATGTCGACGAGATCGCCATGGAGGAACTGCCGGAGGAATACCGGCATGAGCCGGAGATGGCGCTGGCATCCGGCCTCGACGGGCTCGACACGGTGCGCCGCATTCTCGAGGCGGCGCCGGCCCATCTCAATCCGGGCGGCGGCATGCTGTGCGAGATCGGCGCCGGGCGGGAGATCCTGGAGGCAGAATACCCGCATCTGGATTTCTTCTGGCTCGACACCGAGGAGAGCGATGGCGAGGTGTTCTGGATCTCCGCCGAGAGCCTCGGCGTCGCCGACCTCGACACCAGCGATTTCGAGGACGAGACGCCCGACGAGGCATAAGCCTCCTTCGGGCAACGCATCAGGCCCTCTCCCGCGGCGCGGGAGGGCCTTTTTTCATGGCGCGGAGGTCAAGCGCCGATTTCGAGCATGATCGGCTCGGCCGCCGGCTTCGGCCGGCGCGACCGCAGTGTCACCAGGGTCACCAGCGCGGCGACGAAGGTGATCGCGGCGCAGACGAGCATGGTGGCGCGGAACGCGGCGCCATAGGCCTCGGCCGCCGCCACGCGCGCGATCGACGGGGCCAGGGTCGCGGCGGCGTCGAGGTCGCCGCCGGCGATCGCGTTCGCTGCCCCGGCGGGGCTGCCGGCGAGTTCCGTGCCGAGCCCGTTCGCGACGAAGACCGTCATCAGCGCGCCGACCAGCGCGATGGCGACCGTCTCGCCGGCGACGCGCATGGTTCCGAAGATGCCAGTCGCCATGCCAGCCCGCTCGGTCGGCACGACGCTGATGGCGAGGTCGTCCATCAGGCCCCAGGGCAGGGCCGCGCCGGCGCCGATCAGGACGAGCGGCAGGACGAAGGCCATGGCAGGGCTGCCGATCGGCACCAGGGCGAGGAGCAGGACGCCGGTTCCGGCGACAATCAGGCCGAGCCCGGCGAGGATGCCGGACGGGATCCAGCGCGCGATGTTGGCGGCGATGAACGGGATGGTGGCGATCGGCAGGCTGAGCGGCAGCAGCATCAGCCCGACCTCCAGTTCGCCCATGCCCTCGATCAGGATGAAGCGGGCGGGAAGCAGGATGAACGGCACGATGAAGGAATAGGCGACCGCGACGGGCAGCGCCTGCACCGAGACGAAGCGGGCATAGCGGAAGAGCGACAGGTCGAGCATCGGCCGCGTCTGCAGGAGCTCGATGGCGATGAAGCCGGCCAGCAGGATGACCGCGCCGGCGAGCAGCGCCAGCACGAGCGGGTGTGCCCAGCCGTGATCGGGGCCGAGCATGATGCCGAAGATCAGGGTGACCAGCATGGCGGTGAAGCTGGCCGCGCCCCAGTGGTCGATGCCGGTCGCGCCGGGATCACGGGTCTCGCGCATGCGGGGCACGCCGGCGACGAGGATGACCAAGCCGGCGAGGGCCGTGGCGAAGAACAGGGCCCGCCAGTTGAGGCTCTCGATCAGCGCGCCGGCGATGATGGGGCCGAAGGCGATGCCGATGCCGAAGCCGGTGCCGAGCAGGCCGAGGGCGCGGGTGCGGGCCGGCCCTTCATAGTCCTGCGCCACGGCGGCGAAGCCGGCCGAGATCGTCAGCGCGGCGGCGATGCCCTGCAGGGCGCGCAGCAGATCGAGGACCAGGACGTTCGGGGCGAGCCCGACCGCAAAGGAGGTTACGGTGAAGCTGATCGCGCCGATGCGGAACATGCGCTTGCGGCCGAACTGGTCGGCGAGCGCGCCGCCGAGCATGATCGTGCTGCCGAAGGCGAGCATGAAACCGTTCACGATCCAGACGAGTTGCGAGAGATCGCCGCCAAGGTCGCGGCCGATCGCCGGTGTGGCGACCGCCGGACCCGTGAAGGAGAGGGGCATGGTGACGGCAACGAGGAAAACGGCGGCGAGGACGAGATGTCGTCCCGCGGCCGCCTGGTGAGAGGCGTCGGTCATGATGGTCTCGAATCTGTTGGGCTGGGTCGGCCGGTTGGCGGCCGCCCGTCGCAAAGGGTGAAGCGCGCGACGGGAGAGGCGCCGCGCGCTCTGTGTCACCACCGGCACGATTTATGTGTCGGTCGATACATAAAACCATAGACGCTTGATTCACGGCGTCAAGCGCTTTATTTGTTGATCGATACAAAAAAGAAAAAGGGCTGCACGCACGCCATGAATGCACGCGGACGTCCCCGGAGTTTCGACCGAGCCATGGCCCTTGAGCGGGCGATGGAAGTGTTTTGGGCGCGCGGTTACGCCGGCACCTCAATCTCGGAGCTGACCGAGGCGATGGGCATCAATTCGCCCTCGCTCTATGCCGCCTTCGGCTCCAAGGAAGAGCTCTTTCGCGAGGCGGTCGCGCTCTATGTCGCGACCGACGACGCCTGCACGCTGAAGATGCTCGAAGGCGAGCTGACGACGCGGGATTCGATCGCGGCGATGTTGATCGCGAGCGCACGCTCCTGCGCCCAGCCCGACAAGCCGACCGGCTGTTTTCTGATGTTGGGCGCCACCAATGGCGGCCCCGACACGGATGCGGCGCAGCAATTCCTCTGCGATCAGCGCAAGGACATGGCGCGCCGCATCCGCGCCCGGCTGGAGCGCGGCGTCGCCGATGGCGAGCTGCCGTCCGGCCTGGATCTCGCCCGCATCGCCGCCTATTTCGGCACGATCATCAAGGGCATGTCGATCGAGGCCCGCGACGGCGCCGACGCGGAAACGCTGCTATCCGTGGCGCACAGCGCCATGCGCGGCTGGGACGCGCTGACCTCGACGCAGGGTTGATGGTAGCCGCCGCGCCGGCCTAGGCTGGCGCCATGTCCGATCCCCGCCTCTTCATCATCACCGGCGCCATGGCCGCCGGAAAGTCCACGGTCGCCCAGGCGGTCGCCGAGGCCCTGCCGAAAGCCGTGCATCTCAGGGGCGACGTCTTCCGCCGGATGATCGTCAGAGGCGCCGCGGTGATGGGGCCGGTGCTCGATGACGAGGCGCAGGCGCAGCTGAAGTTGCGCCACGATCTCGCCTGCGACGCCGCCCGGCGCTATCACGCGGCGGGTTTTTCCGTCGTCTATCAGGATATCCTGATCGGTCCCCATCTGGTCGCGGTGGCGGAGCGCCTCGCCGACCTCGCCCCGCGCATCGTGGTGCTGGCGCCGGATGCCGCGACGCTCGCCCGAAGGGATCTGGAGAGATCCAAGACCGGATACGGCGCCGCCTTCCCGCCCGAGATCCTCGCCGAGGCGCTTTTGCGCGAGACGCCGAGGATCGGGCTCTGGATCGACAGTTCGGGGATGAGCGTCGGCGAGGTCGTGGCGCGGGTCCTCGCCGACGGAGGCTGTCCGGCGCGGAAAGCCTAGACCGGCTGGCCGACGTCGATCCGGTTGCCGTCGGGATCGGCGAAGACGAAGGCGCGCAGGCCGAAGTCCTTGTCGCGCAATCCCTTGATGATGCGCACGCCGTTCGCCTGGCAGCGCGCGTGCAGCGCGTCGACATCGTCGACCATCAGATGCGCGACATTGTGCAGGCCGGCCTTGTGGTCGCGCTGCAGGTTCAGATGCAGCTCGGCCGTTTCGCGCTTCAGGATCATGAAGCCGACCGGATCGCCGTTCTGGAACGTCTTCTTGAAGCCGAGCACGTCGCGATAGAAGGCCAGCGCCCGCTCGAGGTCGCGCACGGTGATGCCGGGCGCCATGCGGCCGAAGCGGACGCCGTGATCGGTGCCGGCTGGGGAGGAAAGATCGGTCATCGTTTCATCTCGATTGAGCGTACCCGCGCGGTCCGGACGGTGCCGGGTCGCCGCGAGGTCGCGGAGGGATTTCGATGAGACGGTGCTCGGCTCGGAATCTAGCCGAAGGCCTGCGGATTGGGAACGCGTCATCGCGCCGAATGCGCCGGCCGATCCTCTGCCCCTTGTCCCGCGCAGGGCGGCCGCTCATTTGAAGCATTCCTGATTTCTGTGAAATTGTGATATGAGGCCGGCAACAATGATGATGGATGGCCTCGATGTGCGCGTCTCTCGCGCCCGGCCTCTCACCCGGATATCGACATGACCGCACCGCTCGCCGTGGCCAACACCGCCCCGCTTCACGCTCCGATCTCCCTGGCGGAGACACCGTCGCTCGTCGGCCTCTCGCGCCCCGAGATCGGCGAGAAGCTCGCCGGCATCGGCATCGAGCCGAAGCAGATCCGCATGCGCACGGCGCAGATCTGGAACTGGATCTACGCGCGCGGCGTCACCGACTTCAACGACATGCTCAACGTGTCGAAGGACCTGCGCGCCACGCTCGCCGCGAACTTCACGCTGAAGCGCCCCGAGATCGTCACCGAGCAGATCTCGCAGGACGGCACGCGCAAATGGCTGCTGCGCTTCCCGGCGCGCGGCGCCGGCCGGCCCGTCGAGATCGAGACGGTCTATATTCCGGAGATCGGGCGCGGCACGCTATGCGTCTCGTCCCAGGTCGGCTGCACGCTCACCTGCTCGTTCTGCCATACGGGCACGCAGAAGATGGTGCGCAACCTGACGGCGGAGGAGATCGTCGGCCAGATCCTGGTCGCGCGCGACCGCCTCGGCGATTTCCCGGAGAAGACCACGCCGGTCGGCGCCGCCGTGCCGTCCGAGGGCCGTCTCGTCTCCAATATCGTCATGATGGGGATGGGCGAGCCGCTCTACAATTTCGACAACGTCAAGCAGGCGCTGCTGATCGCCTCCGACGGCGAGGGGCTGTCGCTGTCGAAGCGCCGCATCACGCTGTCGACCTCCGGCGTCGTGCCGAATATCCCGCGCACCGGCGAGGAGATCGGCTCGATGCTGGCGATCTCGCTGCACGCCGTCCGCGACGACCTGCGCGACATGCTGGTGCCGCTCAACAAGAAATATCCGATCGCCGAACTGCTCGAGGCCTGCCGCAACTATCCCGGCCTCTCCAACGCCCGCCGCATCACCTTCGAATATGTGATGCTGAAGGACGTCAACGACAGCCCCGCCGACGCGCGCGAGTTGGTGCGCCTGCTGCGCGGCATCCCGGCCAAGATCAACCTGATCCCGTTCAATCCCTGGCCGGGCGTCAACTACCAGTGCTCGGACTGGGAGACGATCGAGGCCTTCTCCGACATCGTCAACCGCGCCGGCTATGCCTCGCCGATCCGCACCCCGCGCGGCCGCGACATCCTCGCCGCCTGCGGCCAGCTGAAGAGCGAGAGCGAGCGCATGCGCATCCGCGAGCGGCTGGCGCTCGAGGCGATGGTCACGGACGACGGCGACTGATCCATGCAGGCCTTCCTGCGGATCATCCTGCTCATCCCGATCGGCCTGATCGCGGCCATGATCGGCGCCGTCGCGATCTATCTCGGCTCGTTCGGATTCTTCGAGACGGCGAGTTGGGTCGGGCCGGGCGGCGACATCAGCGCGATCCTGGGGCCCGTTTTCATCGTCCTCTTCGACTTGACCCGCTTCGCGCTGCTGCCATTCCTGGGCGGGATCGTCGTGGCCGAGATGCTGGGCCTCCGGTCGATGCTTGTCTGGACGCTGTTCGGCGGCGCCATCGGCCTCGGCATGCATCTCGCGGCCTATGGCGCCGACTATTCGGCCGTGCCGCCCGTCGCCGCCGGCCTCGTCGCCGGCTTCGCCTACTGGCTGATCGCCGGCCGCCTCGCCGGCACCGGCTTCCGCGAAGCGCCTACTTCGCCTGCGCCAGAATAAGGCGGACGGCGAAGCCGCCCATCACGCTGGCGAACAGCCAGTCGACGACGCGGGTCGCCCGCGGCGAGCGCTTCAGGAACGAGGCGAGCGAGCCGGCGAACCAGATCATGGCGATGCTGATCGGCGTCGCGACGACGACGAACATCAGCCCCAGGAAGATCAGCTTGCCGCTCGCATGCGGATCGGACGGCGTCACGAATTGCGGCAGGAAGGTCACGAAGAAGACGATGATCTTCGGGTTGAGCAAATTGACCATCAGGCCCTTCAGATAGACCTTGCCGATCGCGTCGCTCGCCCCCTTGCCGCCGACCGAGAGCGCCGATCCGTGCCGGATCGCCTGCACGGCCAGATAGACCAGATAGGCGGCGCCGACGATCTTCAGGATCAGGAAGGCAGTGGGCGAGGCGGCGAGCAGGGCGGAGAGGCCGATCGCCACCGCGATCGTGTGCACCACCAGCCCGGTCGAGGCGCCGGCGAAGGCCGCGATGCCCGCCATGCGCGACTGGCCGATCGCCTTGCCGAGAAACAGCGTCATGTCCGGACCGGGCGTCAGCGTCAGCGCGATGACGGCCGCGAGATAGGCGAGGAAGACCGACAGCGACGGCAGGAAGGTGAGCATGGCGAAGGCTCCGTTGAAGCCGGAGCTATAGCACGACCTGCCGGCTCGCTCATACGCTCAGTTTCGCCATGGCCGACCGGATCGATGCCGGCGTCTTTGTCGCCCCCGCGCCCGCTACGCCGTCCCGGGGATCGTCACGAAGCAGATCGCGGTCGGCGTGCCGACCGCGATGTCCTGCCCGAGATGGCTGAGGCCGCCATCGTCCGGATCCACCGCGAACAGCGCGATGCGATCGCTGTCCTGATTGGCGACGGCGAGCGTGCGGCCGTCCGGCGCGAAGGCGAAATGGCGGGGCGTCCGGCCGCCGCTGGCGACCGTGCTGCGCAGCCGGGCGATGCCGTCGTCGCCGATCTTGAAGATCGACAGGCTGTCGTGGCCGCGATTGGCGACATAGAGGAAGCGCCCGTCCGGCCCCAATTGGATCTCCGAGCAGTGATTGCCGGCGCGCGCGCTCTCGGCGACGGTCGGCGTGACGTCGAGAACGGTGAAGCCGCCCGTTTCCGCGTCGAAGCCGAGCGAGGCGACGGTCGAGGCGAGCTCGTTCACGACATAGGCGAACGGCTTCGTCGGATGGAAGACGAAATGGCGGGGCCCCGAGCCGGGCGGCAGCGCGGTCTCGCCGGATTTCTCCAGCGCGCCGCGCGCCGTGTCGAAGCGATAGGTGACGAGGCGGTCGATGCCGAGATCGCTGACGACGACGAAGCGGTTGTCGGGCGTCGCCCGCACGCAATGCGCATGTGACCGCTCCTGCCGCGCGGGGTCATGCCCCTTGCCGGGATGGGCGGCCGAGGCGGAGGCCGGGAGCAGTCCGCCATCGGGGCGCAGCGGGAAAACGGCGACCGACTGGTTCGGCGCCTCGCTCTCCGGCAGCATCATGTAGTTGGCGAGCAGCAGATGGCCGCCGGCCCGGTCGAGGCTCGCATGGGCGGTGATGCCGCCGAGCGCCGACTGGCGATTGACATAGGCGAGCTTGCCCGTTGCGCGATCGATGCGGTAGGCGCTGATCAGCCCCTCGTTCCACTCCATCACCTCGCTCGTCGCGTAGAGCGTGGATCCATCGGCAGCGGCCGCGAGGAAGGTCGGGTTCTCGATGCCCGCCTGCGTCGCGACGAGCGTCGCCGCCGCCGTTTCCGGATCGAAGGCGAAGGTGGAAATGCCGCGCGCGTTGGCCGAGGCGAAATAGGGTGTCGGCCGGCTGCAGCCGCCGACATAGACGAGAACCTGTTCTCCAGCCACGACGATATCCCCCTCGATGCCCCAAGCCTGCCGTCCCGGCCGGTACGATATCCAAATTCCATGGCCGCTCAATCACAATGATCGCAGTCGCGGGGATGGACGGTATCGGGCGGTCGCGACCGCGCATCGCGCAGCTTGTGCTGGCGGACAGCTCTGGCACACTCGTTAACCAGCGGCGGCGAGGCGGCGGGAGGCTGTGACATGCGCGTGAAGGGGATTCGGCGTTGGCGGGGGGCTCTCTCGGTGGCGCTCCTCCTGACGGCAAGTGGCGCCGGGGCCGAGCCGGTCGCGCGCGACAAGGTCCTTGCGGCGCTGCCGCGCCTCGAGGCCATGGCGCAGCGGGCGGTCAGCGATGGCGCGGTTCCGGGATTGGCCATCGCGATCGTTCATCAGGATGAGGTTGTCTACGCCAAGGGCTTCGGCCTTCGCGAAATGGGGAAGCCGGATGTCGTCGATGGCGAGACGGTCTTCCAGATCGCGTCGATGTCGAAGCCGATTTCGTCGACCGTGGTCGCCGCCCTTGTCAGCGCCGGCATCGTCGGGTGGGATGGACGCATCGCCGATCTCGATCCGGATTTCCGGCTCCACGATCCCTACCCCTCGGCCGAGGTCACCATTCGGGATCTGTTCGCCCATCGCAGCGGCCTGCCCGGCGGGGCCGGCAACGATCTCGAGGATATCGGCTTCGGCCGCGACGCGATCCTGCGCCAGCTGCGACTGGTGCCGCCCGCCTCGAGCTTCCGCGCCGCCTATTCCTACAGCAATGCCGGCCTCACCATGGGAGCGCTCGCGGCGGCCCGTCCGACCGGCAAGAGCTGGGAGGACGTCGCCGAGGAACGCCTGTTCCAGCCGCTCGGCATGACCGCCACGAGCGCGCGCCATGCGGATTTTCTCGGCCGCACCAACCGCGCCGCGCTGCATATCGACCTCGGGTCCGGCTGGGCGGCCGCGATCCAGCGCGACGCGGATGCGCAGTCGCCGGCCGGCGGGATCAGCTCCAATGCGCGCGACCTGGCGCAATGGATGCGCCTGCAACTTGCCGATGGCGCGTTCGGCGGCGAGCAGCTGATCGATGCGGCCGCTCTGGCGGCGACGCATGCGCCGCTGATGTCGCGCGGGAGCGATCCGGTGAGCGGTGCCGCATCCTTCTACGGCCTGGGATGGCACATCGAATTCGGCCGCCACGGCCTGAGCTGGGGCCATGCCGGTGCGTTCAGCGCCGGCGCTCGCTCGCTGGTCCAGCTCTATCCCGACGCGTCGATCGGCATCGTCGTCCTGGCCAACGCCTTTCCGACCGGCGTGCCGGAGGGCTTTGCCGACAGCTATTTCGATCTCGTCTTCGACGGCGCCGTCTCGAAGGACTGGATAGCGGACTGGGACGCGATCTATCGCGGCCTGTTCGGTCCGGCCTTGGCCGCGGCGAAGGCCGCCTATGCCAAGCCGCCCCGGCCTGCGACACCTGCCCTGCCGTCCGGGACCTATGCCGGGCGCTACGGCAATGCCTATGTCGGCGCGGCGGTGGTGGCGGAGGAGGAGGGCGGGCTGGTGCTGCGGCTTGGGCCCGGCGGGACTCGTCGCTATCCGCTGACGCATTTCGACCGCGACCTCTTCCTCGCCTTTCCGGACGCGGAGATGCCGGACATGCCATCGGCCGTCCGCTTCGCCGTCGGCGCTGACGGCGTGGCGGATGCGATGACGATCGAATTTATGGATGGATCGGGCCTTGGCCGTCTGACCCGCACGGCCGACTGAGGCCGGGGCGAACACGCGGCGCCTGACAGGCCGCGCGCCTCCATCCTGGGCATGGCCGCGTCCGCATGGCCTCGCTGGGGCGGCCCAATTTCGCCATCAGCATCCGCATAGAATCGGGGATCAGCGCACGGCGTCAGTGCGGGAAGCGAAATGTCAGGATTATGCAGGCGAAGTCGGTGATAGCGCTGGAGAAGCGCGTTCCCTTAGCCGGCAATCCGTGATTTAGATCGCCGCCGCCTGCCTCCGGGTACGGCACCGATACAGGGCTGGTCGACGACCAGGAGGTTTGTTCGTGATCATTCCATTCGGGCGGCGCGTCGCCATGCCCGCGCAATATGGGCTGACCTGCCTCTTCGTGCTGCCCTGTTTCGCGCTCCGCCTGCAATGGCCGTGGCACAGCTTCTCCTTCTTCCTGTTCGCGCCAGCCGTTCTGCTGGGGGCGGCCCTGTTCGGCCGCGGACCCGCGATCCTCGCCACGGCGCTCACCTCCGTGCTCGCCGTCTTCTTCTGGCTCGAGCCGACCTACACCTTCCGCATGTCGTCGCAGCAGCTGCCGCCGCTGGTGCTCTATGCGCTGGTCTGCGCCGGCATTGTCGCGCTCTGCGAATGGTCGCGCGCGGCGCTCAATCGCGATCGCCGCGCCGCGCTCGCCCAGCAGCAGACCGCCGCCGGCCGGCGCTTCGACGGCATCGATTTCTGGCGCGGCCTGATCCTCTGCACGATCTTCGTCAATCATGTCCCCGGCAATGTGGTCGAGGCGATCACGCATCGCAATTTCGGCGTCTCGGACTCGGCCGAGGCCTTCGTCTTCCTGTCCGGCATGTCGCTGGCGCTCGCCTATGGCCATCGCTTCCATCCGGGCGAGCGGGCCGGTGTTCTGCTCGCGCTGCTGCGTCGCGTCCTGAAGCTCTACGGCGTCCATGTCGCGCTCTCGCTGGCGGCGATCGCCATCTTTTCCGCCGGCGCGCTGCAGTGGCGCGACCCGGCGCTGTTGAAGGGGCTGGGGCTGCAGCTCTATGTCGCCGATGCCTGGACCTGCCTGATCGGCATCCTGACGCTTGGCCACCAGTTGGGCTATTTCAACATCCTGCCGCTCTATCTGGTGCTGATCCTCGCCGTGCCGGCCCAGCTCTGGCTGGCGCGCATCGACATGGCGCTGATGCTCGTCGCCTCGGCGCTCCTCTATGCCGCGGCGCGTAGCTTCGGCTGGAATCTGCCCAATTGGCCGGGGCAGGGCGGCTGGTTCCTCAATCCCCTCACCTGGCAGTTCGTGATGGCGATCGGCATTGCCGCCGGTCTGACGCTGCGCCGGACGGGCACCGTGCCGGTGCTGCCGCTGCTCGTCGCCGTCGCCTCGGGCGTCGTGATCCTCGGTTTCCTGATCTCGCCGACCGGCCCGGGCGCGGTCCGCAACTGGATCGGCGCGCACGGCCACCTCGACGTCAACAAATCGGCGCTCGGCCTGACGCGGTTGGCGCATTTCCTGGCGCTCGCCTATGTCATCCATGTGAGCGGGCTGACGAAGCTTTGCCGCCGCCTGCCGGTGTTCGTACCGCTGGCGACGATCGGCCGGCACGGCCTGTTGATCTTCGCGCTCTTGTCGCTGTTTTCGGCGGTCGGCCAGGTGCTGACGAGCCATGTCCGCACCGGCCCGCTGTTCGACGTCGTGTTCCTGGGAGGCGGGCTGCTCGTGCTCTGGGTCGCGGCGCGCCTCGCCGACGCCGCGCGGCCCCTGCGTCCGCGCGTCGCCGCCGGCTTGGCCCCGGCCCCGACGGGCTAGTTCCGAACCCGACATATCCATCCATCTTGGCCCCGGGGCCGGCCGGGTCCGTTCAGGCGCGGCGAACTCTTCGTTGAAAGCCTCCCTTTCGGCATTGCTGCCGGCCGGTCCTTCGTTTATGTAATCCCGCACGCGGCCCAGCCGCGTCCGGCCTGCACCCGTAGCTCAGCTGGATAGAGCGCTGCCCTCCGAAGGCAGAGGCCAGGGGTTCGAATCCCTTCGGGTGCGCCAAATACCGCCGATTGCTCTCTACACTACGCCGTATCCGCCGAGCGCACGCCCTTGCATCCGGCAGAGGCTGGCGCGCGCGCAGAAGAGCGTAGAAACGGCGGCGTTCGGCGGCGGAAAAGTTCGAATCGCTTTCGGTCGAGTGATTGCCAAAAGAACACGTTGCGGCCTGGTATAGCGGGAATGCGCTCATCTTCGGCCATCCGGAGCATCGACCGGCCATACAAGAATCAGTTATTTTTTAAGCGCCAGTTTCGGAGCTGTGAGCAGCCCTGCGTTGCGCGAAATACTGTGCCGGCGTGCTGCCCAACGCCTTCTTGAACATCGTGATGAACGCATTGACCGACTCGTAACCCAGTTCGGCGGCAACATTTTGCACCGTCTCGCCGCTGGCCAGTTCACGAAGCGCGACGACAAGGTGGAGTTGCTGCCGCCAGCGCCCGAACGTCAGTCCCGTCTCCCGGGTCAACAGTCGCGCCAGCGTCCGCTCGCTCATTGCGACCCGCTTCGCCCAATCACTCAGTGTACTGCGGTCTGAAGGCTGGATCGTCAGAGCATCTGCCATCGCCCGGATCTTCGGATGGCTGGAGATTGGCAGGTTGAACCGCTCACGTGGCATCTGCGCAAGTTCATCGAGGATCACACGCGCGATCCGGGCGGCATGACTGTCGGCAAGATAGTCCGCATGCTCGCGAGCAAGCCGATCGACCATCTCGCGGATCATCGGGGAGACCGAGAGCGTACAACTGCTCTCGGGCAGGTTCGCAGCCCCCGGCTCGACGAACAGATAGCTGAGCCGGGCATTGGCCGTCGCGCGGGCGCTGTGTGGCTCTCCACCGGGAATCCAGACCCCGCAATTGGGGGGCACGATCCAGATCTCATTGCCCGCAATGCAGGTGACGGCGCCGCGCAAGGCGAGGATCAACTGGCCCTTTCGATGCACATGCAAAGGTATTTCCGCCTCATGATCGGCGAAGTCGAGCTGATACGCCGCTGCCGGCAGCGGCGTGAGGTCGGGATCGGAAACGGAAACGACAGATCGCAGCATGAGCATCGGGATGGCTGAATTTAGGGATTTTTTGTCAGGATACTAAATTTATCCGATTTTGCAAATCGGTCACAACTGGCGGCATGAACACCGCGCAGCCCGCAATTCCCCTCTTGAGTAAGGCCGGTGCAGCAATGCTGCATGCTGTAACGAGCTTCCTTCGCACGCCGGTGCTGAAGGCGGATGCGGACGCGATCCTCTTTTCGGCGAAGAGTTTCGCCGCCGCGATGATGGCCTATTACATTTCGCTGCGGATAGGGCTTCCCAAGCCGTTCTGGGCCATCGTCACCGTCTACATCGTCTCGCAGACTTCTGCCGGAGCGTCGCTTAGTCGTGGTGTCTATCGTTTCGCCGGGACGCTCATCGGCGCGACAGCGACGGTCGCGATCGTTCCGAACTTCGTGAACGATCCGATGGTGTGCAGCGTCGTGCTTGCGGGCTGGATCGGCCTGTGCCTGTTTTTCTCGCTGCTCGATCGCACGCCACGCGCCTATGCCTTCGTTCTCGCCGGCTATACCGCGAGCCTGATCGGGTTCCCAAGCGTTCTCGATCCAGGTGCGGTTTTCGAGACGGCGTCCGTGCGTGTCCAGGAAATCTCGATCGGGATTCTCTGCGCGGTCCTGATCCATCGTTACGTCCTGCCGAAACGCATGACCGGCCAGTTCACCGGCAAGCTGTCGGCCACGCTGCGGGATGCCCGTCGGCTGGCGGGCGATGCGCTGAGTGGAACGCCGGGAGAAAACCGTCGCGACCGCCACCAGCTCGCCGCGGACCTGCTCGCCATCCAGGGGCTTGCCACGCATCTGCCCTATGACCCTGCACCAACACCACCACGCCAGATACTGCAACTCATTCATGACCGGCTCGCCCGCTTGCTGTCGCTCGCGGGAGAGATCGAAGACCGGATTCATGCTCTTGGAATAGGGGATGCAGATGCGCCCGACGAACTGATCGCATTTGTCGGCGACGTCGGGGCCTGGATCGCAAATGTCGTGACGGAAGAACGGGAGGTTGGTGCAGCCCAACTGATCGCGCGCGCGCGATCAGTCCAGAAGCGCTTTGGCTCAGACGCCGCGACGCCCGGCGACAGGCTTGCCGCCAATCTCGCCGGTCACCTGGCCGAGATGATCGGTATGCTTCAGGACTGCGACAGATTGGGGCGGAACATCGCGGCGACCGGGCGATTGCGAGATACCGCGTCGCTTCATGGGCCGAAGTGGGCGAAGGGCTACGTCTATCACCGCGATCCGTGGATGGCGGCTCGCACCACGGCCGGCGCCGTCATCGGCATCCTCATCGGCTGCGCCTTCTGGATCTGGTCGGCCTGGCCGGAGGGCGGAATGGCCGTCTCTATTCTCGGCGTGTGCTGCACCCTGTTCGGTAATTTTGATGCGCCTGTGCCATTTGTCGTCAAATATATCGTCGGCACGATCTTCGGGGTCGTAATCAGCCTCGTCTACAGCTTCGTCATCCTGCCCCAGGTCGCGGACTTCCGGGTTCTTGTTGCGGTGCTCGCCCCGGCGTTCCTGTTCGCCGGGTCTCTCCAGGCACGCCTGCCGATGACCTTCATGGCGCTCGGCATCACGCTGACCGTTCCGATCCTCTCGGGTCTGGGCACCCATTACACCGGCGACTTCGCCGCCTCCCTCAATAGTGTGATCGCGCTCTTTGCTGCGGTGGGATTCGGGGCGGTGAGCATGTCCCTGTTCCAGACCGTGCCGGTCGATGCGGCGATCAACCGCTTGCTTCGCTTGAGCCGCCGGGACGTCGGCCGGCGCGCGCTCGGCGCTGCGCCCAACGAAGCGCGCTGGGCGAGCCTGATGATCGATCGGACAGCCCTGCTGCTGCCAAGGTTGCGGGTGTCCGGAAAAGCCTATTCGAATGTACTCGACGATACGCTGCACCATCTTCGCATCGGTCATGTTGCCGGACAGCTTCGCAAGACGATCCCGCAGATCAAGGGCGAGGCCGGCGTCGAACTGAGCGAACTTCTATCCGCGATCGTCGGGCGCTTCAGTGGCAGGAAGTCGTCAACGCCTGCCGACCTCCTCGACCTCGATCGGCGCATCCAGACCTTGATCGAGACGATGGCGAGCAGCACGCTCGGGAACCGCCTGCGGATTGTCGACCTGCTCATTGACCTGCGGTTCGCGCTCAACTCCACAGCAGACGGGAGGACCACAACTCATGATCGTTGACCTCAATGTCGGCGGCGTTCTCATCCCCGGTCTGGTGGTGCTCGCGTTCATCGCGCTGGTCGCCACAATGGCGACGCGCCGCCTGTTCGCCGCCGCCGGCCTCCATCGCCTGTTCGCTTATCGGCCGCTCGTCGAGTTCGCCACCTTCGTCATCATCTACGGTCTGCTCGTGCAGTACCTGCCATCGATCGGACTCCTGCCTTGAAGCCTTTTCTATCCCTGCTTGGCCGCTATGCCCTGACCCTTTGCCTCGTCGCTGTATCCGCTTTTATCGCGCTGAAGGCGTGGAGCCATTACGAGCGGACGCCCTGGACCCGCGACGGACGGGTTGGCGTCGATGTCGTGCAGATCGCGCCGGAGGTCTCCGGCACGGTCAGCGCTGTTCCCGTGGTTGACAATCAATATGTGCGCCGGGGCGACATTCTTTACGAGATCGACCCCGAGCGGCTGCGGCTCGCAGTGGCATTGGCTGAGGCTGAGGTCGAAGCCAAACGCCAGGATATGATCGTTCGTCAGGCGACGGCGCGGCGGCACAGCCAGCTCAAGGATGTCGTCTCCCAGGAAGCCGTCCAGCAATCGGGCGGAGCGGCCGCTGTCGCCAGCGCCGCCTATCAGTCAGCGGTGGCGGCGCTCGATCTGGCCAAGCTCAACCTTGCCCGCTCGACCGTCCGCTCACCGGTGGATGGCTATGTCACCAATCTGAGGCTGCGTCCGGGCGACTATGCGACGGCCGGCGTGACGAAGGTCGCCGTCCTGGACGCCGCCAGCTTCTGGATCACGGGCTATTTCGAGGAGACGAAGATCCGGCAAATCCGCGTTGGCGATCCGGTGCTGATCATGCTGATGGGCTTTGATCAGCCAGTCTCCGGCCATGTCGAAAGCCTCGGTCGCGGGATCGAGAACAGCAACGATGCGCCCGGTCATCTCGGCCTGCCCAATGTGGCGGCGACATTTTCCTGGGTGCGTCTTGCCCAGCGCATTCCGGTGCGCATCCATATCGATCGGGTGCCGTCTGGCGTCGAACTCGCGGCAGGCATGACCGCGACCGTCGAGATCATCCCCGCGACCAACAAGCCCGCGAGCGCATCCTACTGAAATGGTGATAGTGTAGTGCCAATCAGTGGGCTTTATCGTTGTTGGGCTAAGATCGTGTGGCGGAACGGAGAGGATTCGAAACCAGCTCAAGGGAGGGCTATAGCGTAAACATAGTTCTCATCATCACCCGGCGCGGCGCGCCAATCTTCCCGATATCGGCTATTGCGAACGTCGACCGCCACCGATTGCCCCATATGGCTCTTGGTTCCGATGGTCGCCTTGCACGCGTGGGCGGAGCCTGAGCCGAAGCGGTTTCGCGCGAGCGGAGTCGAGCCCATCCTCTCCGTCGGTCGCCAACATTGCTTCCGGGCCTGATTGTTCGAGCCCTTTGCCATTCTTTCCGATGCCGGCGCTTTTATCGTCACGGCGATCGGCCGGGATGACGAAATTCCCCTCTCGTCGACTGATTTTTTTTAAACTGAATTATTCAATGCTTTACTGGCTCGACACAATCTCGCCCGAGCTCGAATTATTTCAGGCAGAGGTACCCAGCCGATGTTTACCTGCAGTCCCGCGGATGAAGCCGAGCCGCAATTCTTCGGCTGCATCTGCCATAGTCCGGCATATGCCAGGCTAAACGCGCTCGTGGAGCAGAAGTTCTCGCGTCGGTCGCTTCTGACTGGAGCAGCGGCCGCCATTGGCGCCGCGGCGTTCTGGCCGAAGCAGGCTTCGGCGGCGATACCGGATGCGCCGAAGGGGCCGATCGTCTTCACCAACGTCAAGTTGTTCGACGGCAAGTCGAACAAGCTGATCGAAGGCAAGGCGATCATCGTGGACGGCACCAAGATCAAGGCCGTCGAGGCGGCGGGGAACAAGGCGCCTGAAGGCGCCACGGTAATCGACGGTGGCGGCCGGACCTTGATGCCAGGCCTCATCGATGCGCATTGGCACTCCATGCTGGCCGCCATTTCCATCATGGATCTGCTGACGGCCGACGTGGGCTACATCAACCTGGTGGCAGCCGAGGAAGCGCGCAGGACCTTGATGCGCGGCGTCACCAGCATACGAGACTTGGCGGGACCCTCCTTCGGCCTCAAGCGGGCGATCGACAGTGGCCTGACGCCCGGCCCCCGCATATGGCCGTCGGGCGCCATGATTTCCCAGACGTCCGGCCATGGCGACTTCCGCATGCCCTATGAGGTGCCGGCCCAGATCGATGCGCCGCTGAGCCGTGGCGAGGCCCTGAATGCCGGCGTGCTCGCGGATGGCGTTGACCAAATGCTCAAGCGCACGCGCGAGCAGCTTATGCTGGGCGCCAGCCAGATCAAGCTGGCCGCGGGTGGCGGCGTCGCGTCGAATTTCGATCCGATCGATGTGAGCCAGTTCACCGAAGCCGAATTTCGTGCCGCCGTCGACTGTGCCGAGAACTGGGGCACCTATGTCACGGTTCACGCCTACACGCCGCGCGCCATCCAGACCGCGATACGGGGAGGCGTGCGCTGCATCGATCATGGCCAGCTGATGGATGAGGAAACCGCGAAGATCATGGCCGACAACGGCATTTGGTTTTCGTCGCAGCCGTTTCTCGACAACGAATTCGCCAACCGCTATCCGGACGGATCGGCAAATCGCGCCAAGCAGCTGACGATGTTCGCCGGGACCGATACGGCTTATGAGCTGGCGAAGAAATACAAGCTCAAAACGGCTTGGGGCACCGATATTCTCCACGATCCGGCCGCGGCGGAGAACCAGGGCGCGATTCTCGGGACAATGTCGCGCTGGTACTCCAGTGACGAGATTCTGATCATGGCGACAGGCACGAATGCCCAGCTGCTGGCCATGTCCGGACCGCGCAATCCCTACCCGGAAAAGCTCGGCGTGATCGAGGCGGGAGCCTATGCGGATATCCTGCTCGTGGACGGTGATCCGATCTCCGACATCAAGCTGATCGCCGACCCGGAAAAGAACCTCAAGTTCATCATGAAGGACGGCCGCGTCTACAAGAACACGCTGGCCTGATGGAAGCGAGCGCGCGGGAGCAGGGCGCATTGCCGCAATCACGCCGCCCTGCTGTCGCGCGCCGTGATCAAGGGCGCGCGGTCGATGGCGAGGTGCGATCCGGCCGGCATGAATGCCAGCCCGACGTTGCGGAAATCAACTCTGGCGCGTGGTCATGCAACCGCATACAGTCCCGGCCTGGGGCATGGAATCGGGTTGGGAATTCATATGATCGCGAAGCCGCGCAGGGGAGTCGGTTCCGGCTCGGCAAGACGCATGTCCACGCGCGCCCGGCTTCTGATGCTCGCGCTGATGACCGGAAGTACGCCGGTGGCCGCGGCGGACATCACCATCACCGATTCGCAGGTCTATGATCCTTCGACCATGGCCGGGGTGGGACTGATCATCGATGGCGCCGAAGCCGAATTGTCGATCGGCGCCGACGACACGGTCACGACACTGATCGATTTGCGCAATGGCGGCACGGTCGACAATGCCGGCATGATCACGCGGACCGGCGATGGCGATCGCGGTGTCGTGGGCGGAATCGGCGCGGTCATCAACCGCGGCGGCGGCCAGATCACCGCCAGCGAAGCAACCGGCGTGCTGTTGTTCGAGGGCGGTTCGATCGACAATAGCGGCGAGGGCAGCCTGATCCGCGGCGGCCTGCGCGGCGTCAGCATCCAGGGCGGCAACTTCACGATCGACAACCGCGATGGCGCCGTCATCGAGGGCATCGGCGAGAACGCCGTCTATATCGATGCGATCGGAACCCTGACCAACGGCGTGGGCAGCACCATCGAGGGGGCGGGCTCGGGCATCTGGGCCTATGGCGAGCTGACGGTCGAAAATGCCGGAACGATCGAAGGCCAGGACTATGACGGGATCAGCCTCGAGAACGGCACAGTAACCAATGCGGGCAGCGATGCGCTGATCCGCGCCGGCGATTCCGGCGTTTTCGTGGATGGCGAGGGCTGGGTCGTCAACGAAGATGGCGCGGCGATCGACGCCGACAATGATGGCGTCGTGATGAACTGGGGCGGCGACGTCACCAATCGCGGCGGCGCGATGATCGACGCCGGCAATGTCGGCGTAACGATCGCCGATTTCGGCACGCTCACCAATTCTGGCGAGGGAACGCGCATCACCGCGACCGACGGCACCGCGGGCGTCCTCTTCCTCAATTACGACGTCGAATTCGACCAGGCGCACGTGCTGCTCAACGAGGATGGCGCCAGCATTGCGGGGGGCGCCTCCGGCGTGGAGTTTTCCGTCGACGCCGGCGGCAGCGTTTCGAACACAGGCGGCGCGACCATCACCGGCGAACGCTACGGCATCCATGCCACCGGCGACCGCGTCACCGTCACCAACGCCGGCGAAGGCAGCCGGATCGAGACCACAGACGCCGGCTACGATTCCCGTTTCACGATCTTCCTCGCCGGTGGCGGTGAGGTCATCAACACCGACGAGGCCGAGATCGTTGGCGCATCGAGCGAGAACGGCATCGGCATCTATTTCTCCGATCCGAATTACGATGCCGACGAAGTGCCGACACTCTCGGGCAGCGTCGTCAACGGCGTTGGATCCAGCATCACGGGCTCGGCGACGGCCATCCATTCGTTGATCAACACGACGGTCGAGAATGCCGGCCTGATGGACGGAAACGTCTGGCTGCTCGATACGGCCGTGAACGATGTGACGATCCACGCCGGCAGCGCTATCACCGGCGAGCTCTTCATCGGCCACAATGCCCTGTCGAAGCTCACCCTGACCGGTGCCGGCGAGCAGCTCTATTCGGAAGCGGTCAACGGTTCGACATCCTTCGTGTCCAGTCTCGCCAAGAAGGGGACCGGCGCCTGGATCCTGGACCGGGACATCGAAACCGAGACGGTCCGTGTCGAGGCGGGAGCCCTCATCGTCGGCGTCCAGGATGCGGGTTCGCTGACCGGAGATGTCACGGTCGATGCCGGCGCCACCGTCGGAGGCTCCGGCACCCTTCATGGCGACTTGGTGAACGAGGGTATTGCCGCGCCGGGCAACAGTCCTGGTGTCCTCACGATTGAGGGCGACTATCTGCAGAAGGCCGGTGCGGTCCTCAAGGTCGAGATCGATCCGCTGAACCTCCTGTCCGACCGCCTCGACGTCGTTGCCGATAATGGCGTCAACGGCATCGCCACCATTCATGCCGGCTCCGTCCTCGATGTCGTCGGCCTGTCGGATCAGGCCTACACGCTGGGCACGCGCTACACCGTTCTGAGCACGGCGAACGGTCTGTTCGGCGAAGCCGGGGCTCCGGCGGACTTCCTGCTGACCGGTGATCTGACGCCGTCCGCCTTTCTCACGCTGGTGGACGAATATGATGCCTACAACGCCTATGTCGCTGTCCGGCAGTCCGAGACCCTGCAGAGTGCGGCATTCGGCAGCAATCAGGGCGCGGTAGCCGCCGCGCTCGACGCGCTGGCCGAAGCCGACCCGCTGCGCAACCTGGCCCTCAACGCGCCGGATGCCGCCTTCGCCCGGGCGCTGTTCGATGGGCTTTCCGGCGAGATCCATGCCGACATCAAGGGCGCGCTCGTCGAGGACAGCCGCTTTGCGCGCGAGGCGGCCAACCGCCGTCTCCGCTCCGCCTTCGACGGAATCGCCAGGTCCGCGTCGGCGACCGCCACGTTTGACGCCGATGGACTGCACGCGGCGCCAGCCAATGCCGATGGCATCGTGCTCTGGGGCGAAGCGCTGGCGATGACGGCCGATGCCGATGGCTCGAACTACCTTGCCGATTTCGACCGCTCCAGCGCCGGCTTCGTCGCAGGCGTCGACGCTCCGGTGGGCGACTGGCGCGTCGGCTTTCTCGGCGGCTACAGCCATTCGAGCTACCATGTCGACGACCGTGCCTCGTCCGGATCGAGCGCCAATTACGATCTCGGCATCTATGCCGGCACGCAACTCGGGGCGATCGGATTCCGCACCGGCGCCATGTATGGCTGGCACGAGATCGACACGCGTCGCGGCGTGGTTTTTCTCGGCCTCGCCGAGTCGCTTTCGGCCGACTACGACGCCGCCACGGCACAACTGTTCGGGGAACTGGCCTATCGGGTCGACATGGGCCGCGGCGCCATCGAGCCCTTCGTCAACCTCGCCTATGTCCATCTGAACACGGATGCCTTCTCCGAGACCGGCGGCACCATGGCGGCGCTGACCAGCGAGAAGACCCGCACAGACAATACGTTCTCCACATTCGGCGCGCGCGCCTCGACCGGCTTCGAGATGAGCCGGACGAAGGCGACCCTGCACGGCATGCTGGGCTGGCAGCACGCCTATGACGACGTGGCGCCGGTCTCGACCTTCGCCTTCGGTAGTGGTGCCTCGTTCGATATCGCCGGCGTTCCGATCGCCCGTGACGCACTGGCGGTCGAGGCCGGCCTCGATGTCTCGCTGACCCCGAACGCGGCGTTCGGCTCGTCCTATTCCGGCCAGATCGCCAGCGACGCCGAGGCGCATGCCTTCAAGGCCCGGTTCGATCTGAAGTTCTAGAGCCTTTCAGCGTTTCATGGAAACGCCGAACGGCTCCAGCGCCTTGTTGGGTCGCGTTTTCTTCACGCGAACCGGTATCCACTTCGCTCGAAAACGCTCTAGCCTTGGTGCCGGTCAGGCCCACGAGGCGATGGATGGCGTCAGGACCCTGAGAACGACAGGGCCAAAGCCCGACGCGCGGTGGCCCCGCCGGCGCCGTGGTGTTCCCGAGCCGGGCCTGATGCACTTCAGCGCAATCGAGAGCGCCGTCTCCAAACTCAAGGAGCGCCTGCGCGTCGTGGTGCTATTGGCCTGAAGCCTTGCCGGGCGACTGGGAGGGCGATGCCCGGGCGATCGCCCAAGCTGCGGGCGGATGCTCGTGCGGCCATTTCGGCTGGCTGGCTCGATCGCGACGCTGGGGCGGCTGGATTCCGGCGAGGAACCGTGGCCGCCGCCCCACGTTGAATCCCGGTGTCCAGACCAAGGAGGAGCGTCATGCCCCGGGGCGACAAGTCCAAATACACGGAGAAGCAGGAGCGAAAGGCCGAGCATATCGCCGAGAGCTACGAAGAGCGCGGTGTCTCCGAGAAGGAGGCGGAGCGGCGGGCCTGGGCGACCGTCAACAAGGATGACGGCGGCGGCAAGAAGTCGGGCTCCGGGCGCGGAGCCCATACGGGGCATCCGGCCGCCCACAAGGGCGGCGAGAAGGGCGGCGCCGCTTCGGCCGCGCGACCGGCCGCCGAACGCTCGGCGTCGGCGAAGAAGGCGGCGGCCACCCGCAGGCGCAATGCGGAGCACCGCGCCCATGGCTGACCGGGCCTGGCAACCATCGGCGGAGCTCGAAAGGAGGCGACACATGGACCCGAATCCTGGCCTAACCACTGGAGAGCCGGCGGAAGCGACCCCGACCGAGGCACGCCAGGGTGTGGCCCCGCATCGGCTGCGCTACATGCTGGGCGTCGGCATCGCCATCGTCGTTCTCGGATTTCTCGCGGTCTATTTTCTGAGCTGAGGGTGGACCATGGCACCTCGGTCGTTCTGGAAGGGCTATCTGAAGCTCTCGCTTGTCACCTGCCCGGTGGCGATGGTGCCTGCCACCACCGACAATGAGAAGGTGCGCTTCCACACGTTGAACCGCGCCACCGGCAATCGCGTGGTCAGCCAATATGTCGACGGCGAAACCGGCGCCGTCGTCGAGGATGACGACCAGGCCAAGGGCTACCAGCGCGGCGAGGACGACTATCTGCTGCTCGAGGAGGACGAGATCGCCTCCGTCGCGCTGGAGAGCACCCGCACCATCGATATCGAGAGCTTTGTGCCGCGCGATGACATCGGCTGGATCTGGTACGACAAGCCGCACTATCTCGTGCCCGACGATCCTGTCGGCGAGGAGGCGTTCGCGGTCATCCGCGACGCGATGGCTTCGACCGGAACGGTGGGGATCTCGCGGCTCGTACTCTACCGTCGCGAGCGGGCCGTCATGCTGAAGCCGCGCGATGCCGGCATCGAGCTCTGGACACTGCATTTCGGCGACGAGATCCGCGAGTCCGGCGCCTATTTCGAGGCGATCGACGCGGCCAAGGGCGATCCCAAGCTGATGGAGATGATGCAGGCGCTGATCCGGGCGCGCACCACCGAGTGGTCGCCCTCGCTCGTCAGCGACCCCGTGCAGGAGAATCTGCTGGAGATCATCGCCGCGAAGAAGAAGGGCAAGAAGCCGGACCTTGCCAACGCGCGGCCGAAGAGCGAGGACAATGTCGTCAGCATCTTCGACGCGCTGAAGCGCAGCCTTTCGGCGGAGACGAGGCCGAGGAAGGGGTGAGTTGCTCCTCCCGGCTCCGGTTTCTCCGATCCCGGCGCGTCCTCTATCCGGAGCGCTTGCTCGCCGGTGCGCGCGCCCTGGCGGGCGAGCGTGACTTTCCTTTTTTTGCCACATCCAGCGCCGCCGCCGCCTTGCGGAAATCGGCCCAGGGGTCGCGCTTCAGCCTGGCGAGCCGGGTCGGCATGTTGAGCACCGTGAAATGGGCCGGGCCGATGCCGGGCGTGAGTTCGTCCCACGCCAGCGGCGCCGAGACGGGCGCGCCGGGGCGGGCGCGGGTGGAATAGGGCGCGACCGCGGTCTGGCCGCGCTGGTTGCGCAGATAGTCGATCAGGATCTTGCCCGAGCGCTTCGACTTGGCGATGGTCGCGACATAGGCGTCGGGCCTGTCGGCCGCCATGGCGTCGGCAAGGCCCTTCGTGAAGGCCTTGATCGCCGGCCAGTCGGCCCTGGGCTCGAGCGGCGCGACGACGTGCAGGCCCTTGCCGCCGGACGTCTTCACGAAGGATTCGAGCCCGGCGTCGCGCAGGCGCTGGCGCACTTCCTCGGCCGCCGCGATCACCGCCGTCCAGGCGACGCCGTCGCCCGGGTCGAGATCCATGATGATCATGTCCGGCCGCTCCCAGTCAGCGACCGTCGAGCCCCAGGGATGGATCTCCAGCACGGCGGATTGGACGAGCGCGATCAACCCGTCGAGATCGTCGATGCTGATCAGTTGCTCGATATCCGTCGTCGCCGGGTCGTCGACCAGCCGGATGGCGGGATTGAGCCCCTTCCAGGCGTTCTTCTGGAAGAATTTCTCGCCCTCGATGCCACTCGGGCAACGCAGCAGGGCAAGCGGCCGGGCGGTCACGAAGGGCGCGATGCGCGGCCAGACCTCGGCATAGTAGTCGGCGAGCCCCTCCTTGGTCACACCGACGTCGGGCCAGTAGATCCGGTCTGGATGGGTGAGCCGGATGCCGTGCTCGACGGCGCCGGTCGTTGCCTTCGGCGTCGCCTTGCTGGTCTCCGCCATTGCCGCCTCCTCCCGCGTGATCTCCGCCGCATCCTTGTCCTCGCGAAGCCCGCGGAACGCAGCATGGCGGAGATGCCCGTCCGCGGTCCAGGCGCGGAACTCGACCTCGGCGACCAGTTCGGGCCGGACGAAGCGAACCTGCCGGCCCTCCTCCGCCGTCAGGGGGCGGCCGAACGGGCTGGCCTGGGCGCGCATGCGTTCGAGGCGGGCGTAAAGGTCCTCGGCGAGCCGAGCGCTGAATCCTGTTCCGACGCGCCCGACCGGCTGCAGGGATCCGTTCTCATGGATCCCCAGCACCAGCGAGCCGATGGCGCGCCGCGACGTCGAGGACGGCACATAGCCGCCGATGACGAATTCCTGCCCCTTCGAGCTCTTCGCCTTGAGCCAGCTCTTGGTTCGTCCGGAACGGTATGGCGTGTCGGCGCGCTTGGAGACGATGCCCTCCAGACCGAGCCGGGCGACATGCTCGAACACGAGCGCGCCGTCCTCGACGAAGTGCTGGCTGTAGCGAAGGATGGGGCCGCCGGCGGCAAGGATCGGCTCCAGCGCCGCCTTGCGCGCCGCCAGCGGCGCCTCGCGCAGATCGTAGCCGTCAAGGTAGAGGAGATCGAAGGCGTAGAAGGCGAAACGGTCGCTCCGCCCCTCGCTCAGATCGGCCTGCAAGGCGGAGAAGTCCGAGACGCCGGCCGACGTCTCGACGACCAGCTCGCCGTCGATCAGCGCGGTGCCGACCGGAAGCGCCTGCAAGGCCGCCGCGATCTCCTTGCCGAACTTCTTCGTCCAGTCGAGGCCGGTGCGGGTCGAGAGCTTTACTCGGCCGGCGCTCAGATGCGCCTGCAGCCGGTAGCCGTCGAACTTGATCTCGTGCAGCCAGCGTTCGCCGGAGGGCGGGTTCGCCGACAGCGTGGCGAGGGCCGGCTCGACGAAGGCCGGCAGCGTCGCCTTCCTCGCGCCGTCGATCGCGGCGGGATCGGGGAGGGGCGGGGCGTCAGGAGGCTCTGCCTCGGCCGCCGCCTTCTTCCGCTTCGCGGCCGGTTTTCGCTTGGCCGGCTTGTCGATCTTCCCCGTCCGGGACGACCAGCCCGGCGCCTCGCCCTCGACATCGGCGATGGCGCGGCCCGTCTTCACCGAATCCGGCTGCTCCTCCAGGATGTCGGGTGCGCCGGCCGGGCGGGCCTCGTCGTCCTCCGCCTTGATCAACAGCCAGTTCTCGCGCTTCTCGCGCCGCTTGCCCTGCATCTTCACCAGATGCCAGCGGCCATGAAGCTTCTCGCCATGGAGTTCGAATTCGAGATGGCCCTTGGCGTAGCCCTTGTGCGGGTCACCGACCGGCTCCCACGTGCCCCGGTCCCAGACCAGCACGGTGCCGCCGCCATATTCGCCCTTGGGGATCGTACCTTCGAAGTCGCCATATTCGAGCGGGTGGTCCTCGACATGCACGGCGAGCCGCTTTTCGGCCGGATCCAGGCTCGGTCCGCGCGTCACGGCCCAGCTCTTCAGCACCCCGTCCATCTCGAGGCGAAAGTCATAGTGCAGGCGCGTGGCATCGTGCTTCTGGATGACGAAGCTGTCTCCGGCCTTCGCCTTGGCGCGCGTGCGGCCGGAAGGTTCCGGCGTCGTCTTGAAGTCGCGTTTGCTGCGGTAGGTCTCGAGCGTGGCCGCCATGCCGGCCCCCTTTCATGTCGGCCGTCGTCCTCAGCCCGCCTTGCGCCGCGGCGTCGCGGGCTTCGACGCGGGCTTGCCGCGCGCCGCCGTCTTGCTGCGCGCGCGGCTGCGTTGCTTCGCCGGCACCGCGTCGTCCTTCTTCGTCGAGGCGGCCTTGCCGACGCCGGCGCTCTCGCGCAGCGCCGCCATCAGGTCGACGACCTTCGCGGTCTTCGGCGGCGCGGGCGCCGTGAAGCTCCGCCCCTCCAGCTTCGCCTTGACGAGTTCAGCGAGCGCTTCCTCGTAGCGGTCATGGAAGGCGGCGGGGTCGAAGCTGCCGCGCTTGGTCGCGATGATGTGCTCGGCGAGCTCCAGCATCTCGCCCTTGATGCTGAGGTCGGGGACGGTGTCGAATACCTCGCGCGCCGGGCGGACGGCATAGTCGAAGCTGAGCGTCGTCGCGATCATGCCGTCCTCGTCCGGACGGATCAGGACGCTGCGCATCTTGCGGAACAGCACGGCGCGGGCGATCGCGGCGGCGCCGCTCCTGCGCATGCCGTCGCGGATCAGCGCATAGACTTCCTGCGCCGTCCTGTCGGCGGGGGTGAGGTAGTAGGGGCGGTCGAAATAGACGTCGTCGACGGCGTCGATGGCGATGAAATTCTCGACCGCGAGCGTCTTGTCGTTCTCCGGCTGCACCGAGGCGATCTCGTCGGCGTCGATCTCGACATATTCGCCGGCGCTCACCTCGTAGCCCTTCACCTGGTCTTCCGTCGCGACCGGCTTGCCAGTCTCCTGGTCGACATATTGCCGCCGGATGCGGTTGCCGGTGTCGCGGTTGATGGTGTGGAAGGCGATCCGCTCGGAGGTGGAGGCTGCCGTGTGCAGCGCGACGGGGCAGATGATCTCGGCGACCTTGAGATAGCCTTTCCAGACTGCACGGGGAGCCATCGGCCTACTCCTACTCCTACGCCACGCTGCGCCGCCCGCCGTCCGGCGGCAAGGACTCTGAAAACGAGTCCAATGACGCAGGAGCCCATTCGGTTCCCGATTGCCAGTGATCCCTGGATATGGGGCGGCGGGCCGGTCGTCCGGCCCGCCGCCATTGGGCCCTAGACGAAGGGCGTCTCGTCGAGGAAGCGCTCCAGCACGTTCCAGGTGATGCGCGAGACGTTGTTGTCGTAGTCGTTGTGCAGCAGCGAGCCGCACCAGGCGATCGACGAGGTGGCGAAGATCGCGCCGCCGGACGGCGTCTCGCCGAAGGCGAGGTCGGCGTGCACGCGCTCGTTCTGGTCGCCGCCGAGATTGGGCGGCACGACGCCGAACTCCTCGTTGACCAGCATCATCATGCCGCTGTGGCCGTCCGAGGAGGCGAGGCGCAGCATGTTGGGCGGGCCGCCGAGATTGGGCGTGATGCAGTCGAGCTCGATGCCGGCGGCGCCGCCGCCGACGAGGCCGAAATCGCCGATGATCTCGTCCGGCACGTCCTTGAAGATGAAGGCCGCGCGCGGATTGTCGGCGTCTGGCGCGCGGCGGTAGTAGGTCGAGATGTCGAAGCCCTGGGCGATGAAGCCGACGCCGGCCATCACGTTGGGGGCGCGGCCGATGCGGCGCCAGAGGCCGCCGAACTCGCCGTTGAAGGACTGGTAGTATTCGCCGGGCTCCGCCGCCCAGGTGCGGATGCCGTCCTCGGCGCGGCGCACCTCGATGACGCCGGGCTCCGTCTTGTGGAAGCCGATGCGCCAGTACCAGCCATTGCCGCCCATATACATGAGCCGGCCGCCGCGATCGATCCACGCCTTCATGCCGTCCCACATCGCCGTCGAGTGGTATTCGGGATGGGTGCCTGTGATGACGACGCGGTAGTCGGCGAGGAGGTCGTAGCCCTCCTCGTGCAGGTCTTCATCGGTGATCAGGTCGTAGTCGACGCCCTTGTGGTCGAGCCAGTCGAACAGATGCGTATCGGCGTTGTACTGGTAGAGCGCCGAGCCGGGACCGCCGAGCCAGGAATGGTAGCGCGGCGAGAAGTTGAGGTTCGGGCGCAGCCGGCTCGAATAGCAGACGCCCGACCCGTCGGCGTGGGTATCGTATTGCGAGCCGCCGAGTTCCGGATGGTCGTACATGTAGAGGTCGGCGTGGCCGAAGGTGAGCAGCCGGCCCATCTGCCGCTCCGCGCCGCGCGCCGTGATGTGCTCTGCGTGGTTGCAGTAGGAGAGATACGACATGGTCGGAGCGAGTACGAGGACGGGCGGGCGCTTGCCGCGCTTCGCCCTGTCGCGCGGCGGGCGCACGAAGAACGGGATATAGGTCTCGCGCGTCGCCGTCTCGTCGCTGTCGCCGGCGCGGGCATGCAGCGCATAGGCGCCGCTCTTCAGATCGTCCGGAATCGTCAGCGCGACGGAGGTCTCCCAGCCTGCGTCGTAGATGTCGTCATGGTGGAAGTGCACCGCGCCGTAATGCTCGGGCTTGCGCGGCCAGGCGTGTTCCTCGCCCGTCCAGTTGTGGCCCTTCATGCCACGCGCCGGCATCTGCATCAGCCGGCCGTGCCGCCGATGCGGGCCGATATCGATCGCGTTGACGCTCTCGATCTCGCGCGAAAAATCCCAGTGCGCGATCACGGCGGTCTTGACGTCGCGCGGCGCGAGGCCGGCGAGCAGCGCGTCGTGGTCGGAATGCGCGCGCAGGCCGGCGAGCAGGATCGGGCCGTCGATCTTGCCGTCGAAATGATGGTCGACCGTGCCGTCCGCCTCGGGCCGGCCGGCGAGATAGAACGGCGCCGCGGCGGCGCGGACCGACGTGCGGACGCGGCCGCGGAACTGGCCATGGTCGCGGATGACGGCGAAGGCGACCAGCGGACGCTGGTCGAGCGTGACCTCGCCGCTCGCCGGGTCGAAGGTCACGGCCAACTGGTACCACTGCCGCTCCAGCATGGGATGGTCGACGCGGACGGTCTCGAAGCCGCCTTCGCCGTCGCCGACGGTCAGCGAAAGGCGACCCTCGTCGCCGATGCCGATCGCGAACCCGGCATGGGTCGCCGCGTCCCACTGCGCCGCGATCACCTGCTCGCCGCGCGCCGGCAGGGTCGGCCAGACGAAGGCGAGGAAGGTGAAGGTCTGCGCCGCGACCGCCGGCAGGCTCTCGGCGATCATGTAGGAGCCGGCGTCGATCCGCTGCGGCTTGCCGGCATGGGTGCCGTCGATGCCGGTCGGCACATGCGGGAACTTGAGGCCGGGTCCGGCCGGGTTGCAGTCACCGTTCACCACCCGGACGAGCCGGGCCTCGAATTGTTCGCCTTCCTCGAGCGAGATCTTGAAGGCGATGTCCTCGCCCGGCGCAACGCTGTAGCGGTCCGGGTAGCCGACGATCTTGAGCATGGAAACTGTTCCAGATTGGCGCGTGAAAACGGGATCGCCGGCATGGGCGATCGGCTGGTCTGGCTTGGAATTAGTCGCGGAGCGGCCGGTTGATGCTCTCGCCGGTCAAGAGGCGCCAGCGGCGGCGGAACACTTCCCACTCCGCCTCCTCGATGTCGGTGAAGACGAGGTCTTCCTCGATCGCGATCGGCTCGCGGCGGTCGGCCGGCATCATGCCGAGCACCCATTCCTCGAACGGGCGGCGGCAGACGAGCACCACCTGACGGCCCGAGGGATCATGGCGCATGAGATTGAGCAGGCGCTGCAGGCCCGGGCTGTGCGCGCCGATCGGCTTCTGGCGGAATTCCTCGATGTAGTGTCGATCTATCTCCGGATCGATCTTGTAGACCATGAAGCACTCCCCTTGCGCATGCACCCTACAGCGGAAACTGAAGCAATTCCGACAGGACAAGACCGGCCGCGCCGAGCAAAGCCGCGCGGTCCTCCGTCTCGCCGATCGCGAAGCTGATCTCCCCCCCGCTTCGCGATGGTACGAGGGCGCGGACATGTCCCGCAATCGCCTCGGCCATGAATTCCCCACCGCCGACGACGTCGCCATGCAGCACGTAGAAATTCGGCGCCACCGTCTGCTGCAGATTGGCGATGCCGATGGCGACGTTGCGGGCATAGCGATCGAGCAGTTCGGCCGCGCCCGGCGCCCCGGCCCGGGTCAGCGCCACGAGGCGGCGCGAATCGATCGTCTCGGGTTCGTCGATGCCGATGGCGCGGGCCTGCCGGCGCAGCCAGCCGACCGTCGCGATCGTCTCCCAGCAGCCACGCCGGCCGCAGGTGCAGAGCTCGCCGTCGACCTGCACGAAGGTGTGGCCGAGTTCACCGCCGGCGCCGCTCCGGCCGCGATAGAGATGGCCGCCGAGATAGAGCGCGCCGCCCAGTACCTCGCCCGTATAGACTGCCGCGAAATTCTGCAGCCCGCGGCCCTTGCCGAACCAGCGATCGCCGACGAGCAGCGCGCGCGGATGGTGGTCGAGCAGGGCGGGGAGGCCGAAGCGCCGCGTCAGCATGTCGCCGAGCTCGAATCCGTTCAGGACCGGGGCGAGGTTGACGGCGATGACGGCGCGGCGCTCGGTATCGACCATGCCGCCAACGGCGACGCCGATGCCGAGCGGCTCGCGCCGGGCGGCGGCCAGCGTCCGCGTCGTGCAACGCTCGATCGCCGTGCGGACGTCCGAGATGGCGGGGTGGTCGGCGGGGAAGCTCTCGCTCGCCTCGGCCGAGATCGTGCCTTCCAGCGTGACGAGGCATGTATGGACCGCGTCCGGCATCAGCAGCATGCCGCAGATCGGCCGCGCATCCGGCGAGAACCAGAGCGGCCGCGCCGGCTTGCCGCCGGCCTCGCTCGGGCGGATGGGCCGGCCTTCGACCAGCACCTGCTGGTCGAGCAGCGGCTGGACGATGCCGGAGATGGTGGTGCGGTTGACGCCGGCCAGCCGAGCCAGTTCCGCGCGGCTCGTCGGCCCCAGGTCGAACAGCGTCTGGAGGACGCGGCCGCGATTGGCCGAGCCGACCATGGACGAGGACAGCAGGGAACGCCCGGGGCGCGCCGGCTTGCTGTCGCCGCTCGCATCCTCGTCTTCGATCGACCAGCGCTGGGCCGAGTAATCGCGATCCACTCTGTCCTCGCATGCTGTCGGGAAAAGCCGCGCTCGCGGCTCCTGCTCATGCCGGAAACTTGACTTCGGTGCCAGCTTCTCCCGTCGGCTTCCGAATTAATTCTTAGCCGAAGCAGGAGGCGTTGACGAGATAAAATGTTTGTGCGAGCCTCATACTAACAAGATGATCCAAGCGTTGTGGTGGCCTTCGTCGGGAACCGAAGCCGCAAATCGCATGACGCCTAGTGTTGGTCATGAAGAACGAGCGTCGGGCATGGAGCTGGCGCCGATAAAGCTTCCAGGAAGGAGAGTGGGGACATGATCGATTTCACTATTTCGCGCCGCAATATGCTGAAGAGCGGCGTTGCGCTGGCAGGTACTGCCGCGATCGGCGGCAGCCTGCGGCCGCGCCGGGCGATGGCTGCCGACACGACCTTGCGTGTACTGCTCGCCGGCGACCCGTTCTACTATGCGATCGAGGGTCTGAAGGACCAGTTCGAGCAGGAGACGGGCGTCAAGGTTCAGATCGAGGCGATCTCGCTCGAGGCCCTGCAGGCGCGCCTGACCTCGTCCTTCGTCAGCAACGAACCCGACGCCGACGTCATCTCGGTCGACCAGATGTGGCTCGGCCAGTATCTCGAGAGCAAGTGGATCACGCCGCTCAACGAGATGATCAAGGCCGACAGCGATGTCAATATCGACGACTTCATTCCCGAGGTCATCTACTCGATGAATACCTGGCGTGGCGAGGTCGGCACGCTGCCGGTCGCCGCCTATGGCCAGATGGTCCTCTACCGCAAGGACTTCGCCGAGAAGGCCGGCGTCGCCGTGCCGGAGGACGGCAGCTGGACCTGGGAGCAGTATCTCGCCGCCATCCAGAAGATGAACGGCCAGGACTTCGACGGCAACAAGATGAGCGGCACCGTGCTCGCCGGCCAGCAGCCGGCGCCGGTCGTGCACATGTACAGCCAGCTGGCCGCCAGCATGGGCACGCGCTGGTTCAAGAACTTCCCGGCCGGAACGCCGTGGGATTTCCAGCCGACCATCGACAGCCCGGAAAATCTCGCCGCGCTCAAGATCTTCGCCGAGCTCTACAAGAATGCCCCGGCGGAATCGGTCGGGTACAACTGGTTCGACGCCGGCATGCGCTTCGCCAAGGGCGATGTCGGCATGTTCTACTGGTGGACGCCCTATGCCTACCTTTGCAAGAAGGACGGCTATATGAGCGGCAAGGACTCGGTCGTCGCCGACAAGCTCGGCATGGCCCGCCTGCCGAAGGGGCCGGGCGAACAGGTGGTCTCGCTCGGCGGTCACAGCCTCGGCATCACGTCGAACACCGCCAACCGCGATGCGGCCTGGCAGTTCGTCAAGTGGGCGACCTCGGCCAAGACGCAGAAGGCGATGGGCCTTTACGACAAGTACGGGCACCAGTTCTCCGACTTCGCCCGCAAGTCGCTCTACTCGGATGCCGAGCTCCTGAAGATCTACCCGCACCTGACCGCCCAGCTCGGCGATCTGGAGCGCGGCAACGGCAAGATCGTCCGTCCGCCATGCCCGGTCTACACGACGCTCGAGGGCATCTACGGCCTCAACCTCAACAAGGTGCTGACCGGACAGCTGACGCCGGAAGCCTGCCTGTCGGATACCTCGACCTTCTTCGAGACGATCCTCAAGGGCAACTTCCTGATCCCGTACCAGCAGCCCTCCTATGACGACACGCTGGATGCGACCAAGACTCTGCTGAAGTCCTTGGCCTGAACCAGGAAGCCGGGATCCTCCCCCAAAGGATTCCGGCTCGACTAAGGGCGGAGCGGGCGATCCTCCCGGCCCGGTCCGCCCTCTTTTCGAATGGAGCGTCCATGTCCGTTGTTACCCTCGCCGCGCCGCCCAAGGCGCGACGGCGCCTGCCCGACTATACGCCGTGGCTCCTGATCAGCCCCTCGATCCTGCTGCTCGTCGCGCTGATCGCCTTTCCGCTGCTCTTCGCGCTGAAGAACAGTTTCTACTTCTGGAACCTGCAGATGGGCCCGGCCCCGATGGGTTTCATCGGGTTCGACAACTACAGGATGGCGCTGTCGAACGGCATGTTCCTCGGCTCGCTGTGGACCACGCTGCAGATGACCCTGGTCGGGACGGCGGTGGAATTCTGCCTGGGCCTCGCGATCGCGCTGCTGCTGCTGCGCCAGTTGCCGGGCATCAAGCTGACGCGCGTCCTGCTCATCATGCCGACCACCATCGCGCCGATCGTGGTCGGGTTCCTGTTCCGCTACATGTACGATCCGAATGGCGGGCTGATCCCCTGGCTGCTGACGTCGGCCGGCATTCCGCTGCCGGCGGCCGGCCTGCTCGGATCGCCCTCGACGGCGCTCTGGGCCGTCCTCTTCGCCGACATCTGGCAGTGGACCCCGTTCTTCGCCATCGTGCTCTATGCGGCGCTGCTGGCCGTTCCCGGCGAAATCGTCGAGGCAGCGCGGGTCGACGGTGTCTCGCCCTGGCGGCAATTGCTGCACATCAAGCTGCCGCTGATCCGCAAGACCGCGCTGATCATCGTGATGCTGCGCTTCATGCAGATCTTCAACACGTTCGACCTCGTCGTCGTGCTGACCAAGGGCGGGCCGGGAACCGCCAGCCGCACGCTCGGCTACAGCCTGTATCAAGCCGGCATGGTCGACTTCAACATAGGCCTCTCCAGCGCCATGACCTGGATGATGGTGATCATCGTCAACGCGATGATCGGCCTGTTCGTCTTCTTCGCGTTCAAGGATTGGGACTGACATGGAAGGCTCGGAAAGCGCCACCGGCCGCCTGTTGGGCATCGCAGCCATGGTGCTGCTGCTGCTCGTCTTCATCGGCCCGATCCTGTGGTTCGTGCTGCTCGCGATCCGCCCGGCCGAGACCTATTTCTCGATGCCACCGGTCCTCGCCTTCACCCCGAACTGGGAATCGGTCCGCTACACCTTCTTCAGCCCGGGCAACAACGCGCCGCAGCTCTTCAACAGCCTGGTCGTCGCGGTCGGCGCGGTGGCGCTCAACCTGCCGTTCTCGTTCCCGGCGGCCTACGCGCTGTCGCGCTACAAGATCCGCGGCCGCAAGCACATCATGCTCTGGTATCTCGGACTGTTGATGGCGCCGCCCGTCGCCTTCCTGATCCCCTATTCGGTCCTCGCCAGCATGGTCGGCGTGAAGGGCACCTATTTCTCGATGATCCTGATCTCGCAGACCCTCACCATTCCGTTCTCGGTCTGGCTGATGCGGTCCTTCATCGACGAGGTGCCGATCGAGATCGAGGAGGCGGCCCGCATCGACGGCGCCGGCACGACGACGATCCTGCTCAAATTCATCCTGCCGATGGTGATGCCCGGCCTGATCGTCACCTCGATGTTCGCCTTCGTGTTCTCGTGGAACAACGCGGCCTTCCCGCTGGTGCTCGCCAACCGCAGCACGACGACGCTGCCCGTCGGCACGCTGCAATATTTCGGCACCGCCGGCGTCACCTGGGGCTTCATCGCCTCGGCCGCCGTCGCCGCCATGATCCCGCCCATGCTGATCTTCCTCGTGCTCGACCGCTATGTCGTGCGAGGCCTGACCTTTGGTTCCGTGAAAGGATGATACGGAAATGACGTCATCGCGTAGAATTCGCTTCGGCGTGGTGGGAGCCGGCCTCTGGGGCTCGTTCCATTGCAAGACGCTGAGCGCGATCGCCGGCGCGGAACTGCACGCGGTCTGCGACCTGAACCCCGAGCGCGTCGCCGAGATGCAGAAGCAGTTCGGCGCCACCAAGGCCTATACCGACTATCGCGAGCTGATCGCCGATCCCGACATCGACGCCGTGACGGTGGCGACGCCCGATTTCGCCCATGGCGACATCGTGCTGGCGGCGATCCAGGCCGGCAAGCACGTCATGAGCGAGAAGCCGCTGGCGACGACGCTTGCCGAGGCCGAGGCGATCGCCGACGCCGCCGATCGGAGCGGCCGCAAGGTCATGGTCGATTTCCACAACCGCGTCAGCCCGGCCATCGTCGCGCTGCGCGATACGATCGCGGCGGGCGATATCGGCCTGCCGCTGCATGGCGCGGCGCGCCTTTCCAACACGCTCTTCGTGCCGTTCGAGCTGCTCTCCTGGGCGAGCAAATCCTCGGCGCTCTGGTTCCTCGGCAGCCATTCGGTCGATGCGCTGCGCTTCGTCATGGGCTCCGAGGTCAAGCGCGTCCAGGCCATGGTGCGGCGTGGCTTCCTCGCCGGGCAAGGCGTCGACACCGCCGACGTGCATGTCGCGGTGCTCGAGTTCGAGAACGGCGCCGTCATCTCGCTCGAGAACAGCTGGGTGCTGCCGAACGACATGCCGAACATCGTCGATTTCCGCATCGAGATCGTCGGCGAGAAAGGTCTGGTCCAGGTCGAGCCGACCCAGGCCGGCGCTTTCAGGAAATTCACGGGACCTGGCCTCCGGACCGCCGACCTGTTCGGCGTCACTCCGGCGGCCGGTGGCCGCATCGGTGGCTTCGTCATGGAGGCGATCGCCCGCTTCATCGATGCCGTCGCCACCGATGCGCCTGTCATCGCCAATGCCCGCGACGGCCTGCAGGTGACGCGCGTGCTCGCGGCGATCGAGAAGGCGGCCGCGACCGGCACGACGGTCGACCTCGCCGACGGCGTCGCCTGACCGGCGTTCCGTCAGCATTGAACGAAAAGGGCGGCGGCACGGTCGAACCGTGCCGCCGCCCTTTTGTTTCGGAAACGACTACTTGACCGCGCCGGCGGTCAGGCCCTTGACGATGTAGCGCTCGAGGAAGATGCCGACGATGGCGAGCGGGGCGATCGCCGCCGTCGACAGCGCCGCCATCGACCACCAGTTGATGCCTTGCGATCCGGTCTGGCTCGCGACCATCACGGGCAGCGTGTTGGCGTTGGTCGAGGTCAGCAGCGCCGCGAAGAAATACTCGTTCCAGCACAGGACGACCGACAGGATGAAGGCCGCGACCATGCCGGGCAGCGAGATCGGCAGCACGATGCGCATGAACGCGCCCCAGGTCGAGCAGCCGTCGACGAGGGCCGCCTGCTCCAGCTCGACGGGGATGCCGCGGAACTGGTCGCGCATGATCCAGATGACGATCGGCAGCACCATCAGCGTATAGACGACGATCAGGCCGATCCGGGTGTCGAGCAGGGCGAGTTCCTTGTAGAGAACGAGGAACGGCATGGCGAGCACGACCGGCGGCAGGATCAGCTGCGACAGGAAGAAGAACGAGATGTCACGGTTGCGCCAGATCGCGAACTTGTAGTCGAAGCGGACCAGGCCGTAGGCGGCGAGCGAGCCGAGCACGACCGCGAGCAGGGACGCGCCGATCGACATGATGGCCGAGTTCAGGAAGCGCTTCATGAACTCCTCGCGCACCGTCGAGGTGTTGAAGATCGTGTCCGGCGACAGGCCGATCGAGCGCCAGCCGCGCCAGTCGGGCCAATAGTCGACGAAGGGAATGAGGTGGCCCTGCGTGACGTCGACGGCGACCTTGAACGAGGTCGTGATCGTCCAGTAGATCGGGAACAGCGCGATGAAGGTCCACAGCAGCAGGAGCGTGTAGATCGCGACCTTGCCAGCGACCCGTTTCGAATTGCTGGCGAATTCGCTCGACGGTTCACGATGGAGATAGGGATTGCGGGTGGCCATGCCGGATTGTGCTTTCATGATCGTGGCCATCACCCGGTCACCCGCTTCATCCAGCGGCTAGAGCCCCAGAGCAGCAGCGCGATGAAGATCGCGATCAGGATGAAGTAGAACTCCGCCACCATGGTGCCGTAGCCGACATTCGAGCGGTCACGATACTCGCGGAAGATGAAGCTCGACACCGTGTCGGTCGCGCCGCCGGGGCCGCCGGAGGTCACGGTGATGACGATGTCGGCGAGCTTCAGCTGGAAGATGATGCGGATGATGATCGCGGTGATCGAGACCGGCAGCATCAGGGGGAAGGTGATCTGCCAGAACGAGCGCCACGGATTGGCGCCGTCGACCTTGGCGGCTTCCATGATCTCCTTGGGCAGGGCCTGCAGGCCCGCGAGCAGAAGGATCATCACGAAGGGGATCCAGACCCAGGCGTCCATCGCCATGATCGAGAAGCGGGCGATCCAGGGGGAGGCGAAGAAGGCCGGGTTTTCCCAGCCCAGCATGCGGGCGAGCGTCGCGGCCGGGCCGAAGCGATATTCCATCAGCGACTTGCCGACCATCCAGCCGACGGCGACCGGGCTCAGCATGAAGGGCATCAGGAAGGCGACGCGGAAGAATTTTCGCGCGCGGATCTCGGCGTTCAGCAGCATGGCGAGGCCGAAGGCGATGGCGTACTGCACCAGCACGGCCAGCACGTAGTAGCCCATGTTCCGGAGCGCGTTCCAGAAATAGGAATCGTTCATCAGCGCCCAGAAATTGGCGAGGCCGTTGAACGAGCGCCCGTCGAACGAGGCGAGGTTCCAGTCGGTGAAGGCGATGTAGAGGCCGGCGACGGTCGGGAAGATCACCACCGCGACGGTGAACAGGATGGCCGGCAGCACGAACAGTGCCCGTTTGCCGCCTTCGCCGCGCATCATCACCTGGCCGGCGCCGAGCGCCACGCCCCAGGCGAGATAGGCGTAGAGGACCGGGCGCCAGTTGGCGAAGCCGTAGTCGGTCTGACCCGCGGCATGGAGGCTCTGGAGGAGCGCGATGGCGGCGAGCGCCAGCGTGGCCAGGATGATCAGCCATCGACCCGCCGCGCGGCGGCCCTCGGGAATGTCGTAAGCTGCGCCCGTATCGTGCGGCGCGGCCGTGGTGGACGTCTGCATGGGTGTTCGCTTCGTCAATGAGCGCCGCGGGCGGCACTCCCAGAAAAAACCGGCTGGCGACGCGTCGGCGCCGCCAGCCCTTGATGATCAGCAGGCGTGACCCGCCTCGCTCAGAGGCCGAGCGAAGCCTTGTAGAGCTCGATCTGCTTCTCGCGGCCGATCTGGTCGGTCAGCTTCTCCCAGGCGGCGGCGATCGCATCGGCGCCCTGCTGGGCGGTGTTCTGGCCGGCGAAGGTCTTGGCCAGCTCGTCCTCGGCGATCGAGTAGTACTGGAAGATGCCCGGGATGCGGGGCTCGATCGCCGCGTTCGGGTGGTTGTAGCTGTCCCTGTTGGCGCCGAGATAGGCGGTGATGAACGCCTCGTCATAGCCGGCGGCGACCCACTCGGGGATGTTGAACTGGCTGTTCCGGTAGGGCTGGAAGCCCGACGGATAGGCCGACATCCAGAGCGCGATGTCCTTGCCGCCGAGATGGGCGGCGGCGGACCAGGCAGCCTTCTTCTTCTTTTCGTCGCTGTCGACGCGCGACATGACATAGACGCCCCAGCCAAGGAAGGCCATGTTCGGCGCGTAGTTCGGGCCGCTGGCGAGCTTGTCCCACTGGCCGGTCTTGGCGTTGTAGACGTCGTCCGAGCCCGGCAGGATCGAGAAGCCGGTGACGTCGCCGACAACCGAGGTGTCGCTGGTCTTGGCGTTGGAGCCGACATCGCCCCACCAGGAGACCATCGAACCGGTGCCGCCCAGGAACTGCTGGAAGGCCGTCGTGTTCGGATCGGCGTTGATCTGGTCGGCCGGCTGCGACGGCAGCGCGTCGATCACGTCCTGGATGGCGCGCACCCAGGCCGGATTGTTGACGCGCGGCTTCATCGTGTCGGCGTCGAACAGCCAGGCCTTGTCGTCCGGATGCTTGGCGTAGGCCGTGGCGCGGCTGCCGAGGAAGTAGAAGCCGAAGCCGCCCCACGCCTTCGGCGCGTCGAGATAGCCATAGGCGTCCTGGCCGCCGACCTTCTTGCCCTTGAGGAACTTGGTCGCGGCCTGAACCTGCTGCCAGGTCTTCGGCACGCCCCACTCGCCCTCGTTGCCTTCCTCCTTCCACGCCTTGGCGAGGTCGGCATCGGCGAACACGTCGGTGCGGTAGTTGAAGGTGTGGCAGTCGCCGTCGATCGAGATGCGGTAGATCTTGTCGTTCCAGGTGCCGACCGGGGGCTTCAGGTAGCCGACATAGTCGTCCATGTCGATCTGGGCCTTGACCCAGTCCGGCATCTCGGAAGCGAGGCCCTTGCCGCAGACGTCGCCCTCGAAGGGCGCGCCCATCTCGATGATGTCGAAGTCGACGGTACCGGTTGCGATCGACTGCTGCAGGCGGGCGTTGTAGTCGGCCTGGGCGAGATCGATCCAGTTGATCTTGGCGCCCGTATAGGTCTCCCACGGCTTCAGGAAGCCGCGGAACAGCATGTTGTGCAGGTTCTGGTTGTTGAGGCCCATGAAGGTCAGCTCGACGCCGGCGAATTCGCCCTCGGCGACGTTCTTCTTCGTGGCCTCGAGGACCATCTCGCCGACCTTCTGCCAGTCGGCATCGGTGGGCGAGCCGGCGCCGACGCCCGGAACTGCGAGCAACTGGGCGCGAAGGTCGCCTGCCTGCGCGGCGGCCGGCTGCGTCATCGCGCCGAGCATGGTCGAGCCGAGCGCGCCGGTGGCGGCCAGCGCGCCGAAGCCGGCCGCACCCTTCAGGATGCCGCGGCGGCTCGCCTGCCAGCTCAGATAGCGATCATAATCCTGCGTCTTCATGAAACTCCCTCCCAAAAATGATGTGCGGCGATCTCCCGCCGCGCGCCCCGGATGCCGTTTCCCGGCCCTCAGGCGCGCCTGCCAACGATCGCGCCGGAGGCGCGCAGCGGCGCCTCCACTTGTCCCCCGCGCCACCCTCCAGCGGCGCCGTTCAATCGCAGTGAAGATGGCAGCAAGAATGCCCCGGATTCACTGGGCGACAACAAGAACCATAAAAATGCGGCACGTCAATCCGGAAGATTGAGGGGCCTACTGGTCAGACCGTAGTCGTTGATTTTGCTGATGAAACAGTAAGGCTGAACTATGTTCAATCCATAGGCTTGCAAAGCCTGACTTATAGTCTGGCGTTGCCTAATTTCTATGCCGGGAGGCTGGTTTTCCTAGCCGCCGGACGCCGCGAGAAGCGCTTCCACTTCGGCTCGTCGCGGCATGGACGGGGCCGTGCCGTGACGCGTAACCGAGATGCCGGCGACCGCGCAGCCGAAGCGGGCCGCCTCGACCGGATCGACACCGCGCGCAAGCGCCGCCGCGAAGCCGCCGTTGAAGGCGTCGCCGGCGCCGGCCGTCTCGACGACCGGACCCGGCGCCATCGCCGGAACATGCGTCGAGCTGTCGCGGTTGTGCAGCAGCACCCCGGCCTCGCCAAGCGTGATCAGCGCCGTGCCGACTCCCTTTGCCAGGAAGACGTCGCCGGCCGCCCGGGCGCTCGCGAGATCGGTCACGGCGATGCCGGTCAGGAGCGACGCCTCGCTCTCGTTCGGCGTGACATAGTCGCAAAGCGCGTAGATCGCCTCGTCGACAGGCTCGGCCGGCGCGGGATTGAAGATTGTGGTGACGCCGGCGGCATGGGCAATCTCGAGCCCCCGCCGCGCCGCCGCGACTGGCTGTTCCAGCTGGGTGATGAAGACAGCCGCGCCCCGGATCGCGTCGGCCGCCGCGTCGACATCGGCGGCGCTGATCGTCGCCGCCGCGCCGGGGACGACGATGATGGCGTTCTCGCCGCTGGTCTCGTTCACATAGATGAAGGCGGCGCCGGTCGGCTGGTCGTCGAGTTCCGCGACGCGCGCGGCGATGCCTTCCGCTCGCCAGGTGTCGAGCGCGATGGCGCCGAAGGCGTCGCGGCCCAGCTTCGAGATGAAGGTCACGGGCGCGCCGGCGCGCGCCGCGGCCACGGCCTGGTTCGAGCCCTTGCCGCCCGGGCCCATCTTGAAGCCGGAGCCGGCGATGGTTTCGCCGATGCCCGGCATGCGGCCCGCGCGGAAGGCGAGGTCGGCGACGAAGATGCCGAGGATGGCAACGCCATGTCGGGTATCAGCCATGCTGCCTCTCCGGATCAGAGCGCGTCAGGCGGAATCACGCCCTTCTTCAGGATGAAGCAGCCATAGAAGCGGCGCTCGCCGGTCTGGATGACGCAATAGGCGTTCTTGGCCCGCTCGTAGAAATCGAAGCGCTCGACCGAGCCCATCGGCCAGGAACGGCCCTCGGCGGCGTCGATCTCGGCCTGGACTTCGTTCTGCACGTCGGGAAGCTGGTCGGGGCTGCCGACGATCTCCATGCGCAGCGCCGGCTGGTCGACAAAGCTGTCGAGCGGCATGACGGAGAGGATCGCCTGGGCCGCCCGGGCGGCGGAGACGTTGTCGATGCGCAGCAACTCGCCGAGCACGGTCTCGCGGGCGACGGCATCGGCCGGGAAATTGGTGTCGCAGATGACGAGGTCGTCGCCGTGCCCCATCGCCCTTAAGGCATAGAGAACATCCGCGTTGAGGAGCGGGTCGATCGATTTCAGCATGGGTTCCCTCCGTTGGTCGTGCGCCCGCTTGCCGCGATCTTGGCATCCCTCCCGATCCGCATTCCGACGCCCCGCCAGTCTAGCGTGACAATTGTCGCCACGAAAATGGGGCCGGCGGCGAAAGTCGTCGCCCGCGACAAGTTGGCCCCCGAAAAGATCAGGGCAGGCTGTGGAAATACTGCTCATCCGAGCGTCTTGGTCGCGATGGATCACAAGAGAGCAGAGGATGAACGATCGCTCGTCTTCAACCAGGGGTCGCTTTGCCGGCGCTGTTCTGTTCTTCAGGTTCCGCCGAGATCCGTCGCCGGGGGCTGGTATTGCGACGACGACAGGCGCTGGGTGATCTCGGTGGTGGCGGCGCGCAGCCGGGCGATCATGCGCGGGCGGATCTCGTCGGTCACGCGCCGTTCCGGCGCGGAGACGCTGATCGCGGCGACCGGATAGCCCGAGGCGTCGAGGATGGCGGCGCCGATGCACATCGTGCCTTCCTCGTTCTCGCCGATCTCGATCGCGACGCCCTTCGCCGCGGCGTCGGCCAACTGCCTCTCGATCGTCTTCAGCTGGGTGATGGTGCGCAGCGTGCGTTGGGGCAGCATGTCGGACAGCAGCTGGGTCCGTTCGCCGGGCGGCAGTTGCGCCAGGATCGCCTTGCCGAGCGCGGTCGAGTGGACGGGGTCGCGGCTGCCGATCCGCGCCTGCATGCGCAGCGCCCGCGTCGATTCGATGATGTCGATATAGACGACATGGTTGTCGGCGAGCACGGCGAGGTTGGTCGTCTCGTTGAATTCGCGGTTGATCTCGGTGAGCGCCGGCAGCGCGCAGTCGCGCAGCCGCTGAATGCTCTTGTCGGCGGTGGCGAGCGCGCGGAAGCGGATGCCGACGCTGTAGCGGTCGCTGCCTGCGTCATAGGTCAGGAAGCCCACCGCGCTCAATGTGCGCAGGTAGCGGAACACGCTCGTCTTCGGCAGGTTCAGCTCGCTCGCGATCGTCGTCAGCGAGGTCGGATGTCCCTTCTGCGCGATGGCGTCGAGCACCTTCAGCGCCTTCAGCACCGGTCCGACGATGTAGCGGTCGTCCGCCGTCGAGCCCATTTGCGACATCCTCCTGGCTTTGCCCGCGGGAAACTAGCTTTTTTCCGCCACGCGAAACAAGCGTCCGTTTACATGAAACGGGGCTTCTGGCTTGGTTTGGGAAAGCCAAGCAGAGGAGTTAGCGTTGAGCATCCACGACACGGCGGCCATTGCCCCCGAAGCCGGACAGCCGTCCAAGCCGTTGACCTTCGATCGTTCGGTCGAGGAGATCCGCCGCAACGCCCAGTGGATCGCCGGCGGCGTCAACAGCAATTTCCGCCTCAACATCTCGCCGACGCCGCTCGTCTTCGAGAAGGCGGAGGGACCGTATCTCTTCGACGTCGATGGCAACAGGCTGATCGACTACTATCTCGGCATGGGGCCGATGATCCTCGGCCACAATCCCAAGGCGCTGACCGACGCCGTCACCGAGCAGATGAAGTACGGCATCCTGTTCGGCGGCCAGTCGAAGGTCGAGACCGAAGCGGCCCGCCTCGTCTGCGAGATGGTGCCCTGCGCCGAGCGCATGCGCTTCGCCTCCTCCGGCTCCGAGGCCGACCAGGCCGCGCTGCGCCTCGCCCGCGCCGCCACCGGCCGCCAGGTGATCATCAAGTTCGAGGGCCACTATCACGGCTGGTTCGACAACGTCCTGTGGTCGACGGCGCCGGCGCTCGACGTGGCCGGCCCGGCTGACAAGCCCGTGCCGGTCGCCGGCAGCAAGGGCCAGCTGCCGCAGTCGGCCGAGGGCATCGAAGTGCTGCCCTGGAACAATCTGGCGCTGCTCCAGGCCCGCCTCGCCAAGGGCGACGTCGCCGGCGTGATCATGGAAGCGACCATGTGCAACGCAGGCGCGATCCATCCGGCCGCCGGCTATCTCGAAGGCGTGCGCGAGGCCTGCACCAAGGCCGGCACGATCCTGATCTTCGACGAGGTCATCACCGGCTTCCGTCTCGGCGCCGGCGGCGCGCAGGCGCATTTCGGCGTCACGCCCGATCTTGCCACCTTCGGCAAGGCGATCGCCAACGGCTTCCCGGTCGCGGCGATCGCGGGCCGCGCCGACCTGCTCGACATGTTCGTCTCGGGCGGCGTGGTGCATGGCGGCACCTACAATTCGCAGCCGCTTTCGATGGCCGCGACGGTGGCCTCGCTGAAGTCGCTGACGCCGGAGCTCTATGCCACGATCGACCGCAACGGCACGGGCCTGATGGAGGGCATGCGCGCCATCTTCGACAAGGCCGGCGTCAAGGCGGTTGTCACCGGCTATCCGCAGATCTTCCACGTCGCCTTCGGCCTCGACGCGCCGGCGCGCGACTATCGCGATCTCGCCCGTTCCGACAAGAAGGCCTATGTCGCCTTCACGACGGCGCTTCTGCGGCGGGGTGTCCGGGCGCTTGAGCGGGGCGCCTGGTTCATGTCGATCACGCATGACGAGGCGGTCGTCGACGCCACGCTTTCGGCCGTCGAGGGCGCCGTCGGCGAACTCAAGGCAGGCGGCATCCTGTAGTTCGCGATTATAAATAATTTCGTGCAGTGAAACGCGCCAGACTTGCCATGTACGTTGTGGCGAGAGACGCTGGGCGAAATGAGTGCCAACTCGCCGCGCCGAGAACCGGACAAGAAGCCGGATCGACGCGGCGAGAAGCCAGGGAACAGGACCGGCGCCGTCGCATCGCGCGGCGGGCGGTCTGGTCAGTGGACGATGATCCAGTCGTCGGAGAAGAGGGGATAGACCATGCGCGCAACCGCATTGAAGATTGCTGCCGGCCTTGGCGCCGTGACGCTCGCCATGTCGATGGCGCAGCCGGCCTTCGCCGGCAAGCTCCAGGACGTGCTCGCCCGCGGCAAGCTGATCGTCGGCACCGGCAGCACCAATCCGCCGTGGCACTTCCGCGATGAATCGGGCGAACTCGTCGGCTTCGACATCGATGTGGCCAAGATCATCGCCAAGGGTCTGTTCGACGACGAGACCAAGATCGAGTTCGTCAACCAGGCGTCGGATGCCCGCATTCCGAACATCGTCACCGACAAGGTCGACATTGCCTGCCAGTTCGTCACCGTGACGGCGGCGCGCGCCCAGCAGGTCGCGTTTACGGTCCCCTACTACCGTGAAGGCGTCAGCCTGATGATGGTGGCCGGCGGCAAATATCCCGACTACGCGGCCTTGAAGGCGGCCGGCAGCGATGTGACCGTCTCCGTGCTGCAGAACGTCTTCGCCGAGGGCATGGTCAAGGCGGCGCTGCCGGATGCCAAGGTCGACCAGTTCGAGAGCGTCGATCTGATGTACCAGGCGCTGAATTCGGGTCGCGCCGACGCGGCGGCGACCGACTCGTCGTCGCTGCGCTACTACATGAAGCAGAACGAAGGCCGCTATGTGGATTCGGGCTATAGCTGGAACCCGCAGACCTATGCCTGCATCGTCAAGCAGGGCGACCCGGACTGGCTGAACTTCGTCAACGTCGCGCTGCGCGAGTCTATGACCGGCACGATGTTCCCGACCTACAAGGCCGCCTATGAGCGCTGGTTCGGCGAAACGCCGGCCGAGCCGACGATCGGATTCCCGGCCGAATTCCGCTAAGCTCGGGCGATCCGCAACGTGAATTATACGCTGCATTTCGGTGCCGTGTGGGCGAGCTTCGATCATCTTCTGATCGGGCTCGCCATCGGCCTGGGGTTGGCGGTCGCCGCCGTGGCGATCGGAACCGTCATCGGCCTGCTGTCGGCCTTCGCCAGCGTGTCGCATTCACGTGTGCTACGCGGTATCAGCTGGATCTACGTCCTGCTGATCCGCAACACGCCGCTGCTCGTCCTGGTGCTGCTCGCCTATTTCGCGCTGCCCCAGCTCGGCATCCGGCTCGACAAGTATGAGAGCTTCATCGGCTCGCTGGCGCTCTATGCCGGCGCCTACCTGACGGAAGTGTTCCGCGCCGGCCTCCTCTCCGTGCCGAAGGGCATCGTCGAGGCGGCGCGGGCCATCGGCCTGACCCGGCTGCAGACCAATCTCTTCGTCGTCGCGCCGGTCATGCTGCGCAATGCGCTGCCGTCGCTCGGCAACACCTTCATCGGCATGTTCAAGGACAGCTCGATCGCCGCGGCCATCGCGGTGCCGGAGCTGACCTTCGAAGCACGCAAGATCAACGTCGATACGTTCCGCGTGGTCGAGACGTGGACGGTCGCCAGCGGCCTCTACATCGCGACCTGCTTCGCGATCGCCGCCTTGCTGCGCATGCTCGAACGCCGTTTCCCCAAGTTCTGATCGGGCAAGGTCATGGATGCATTCCTCGCCCAACTCTGGATCGCACGGTGGCCGCTCTTCGACGGCTTCCTGATGACGATCGGCATTTCCGTCGGCGCCATCGTGTTCGGCACGATCCTCGGCTGCATCGTCGGGATCCAGCTCGTTTTCGGCTCGTTCCTGACCAAGCTACCCTTCCGCATCTATGTCGACGTGATGCGCGGGACGCCGCTGCTCGTGCTGATCCTGGCGGCGTTCTACATTCCCGCCGTGATGGGCCTGTCGCTCAGCGCCTCGCAGGCGGGCACGCTGGCGCTCGGCCTCTTCGCCGGCGCCCATATCGGCGAGCTGGTGCGCGGATCGCTGCAGGCGATCCCGCCCGGGCAGATCGAGGCAGGCCGCGCCATCGGGCTGCGGTTTCCGCAGATCCTGGCCAATGTGCTGTTGCCGCAGGCGCTCCGCACCGCGCTGCCGCCCTGGATCAATACCGGGGTCGAGCTGATCAAGGGCTCGAGCCTTCTCTCCATGATCGGCGTCGGCGAACTGCTTTTGAAGACACAGGAGGTGATCGGCCGCACCTTCATGACCATTGAATTCTATGTGTTCGCCGGCGTCCTCTACCTGATCGTCAACATCACCCTGGACATGCTCGGCAAGTCGCTGGAACGCCGCCTCGGAGCCCGCCTATGATCCTCGACGAAAATGCGCGCCCGCTGCTGGAAATCCGCGGCCTCCACAAGAATTTCGGTGCTGTCGAGATCCTGAAGGGCGTCGATCTCTCGCTGCGGCCGAAGGAGGTTGTGTCGATCATCGGCTCGAGCGGTTCCGGCAAGACGACGCTCCTGCGCTGCGTCAACCTCCTGGAGGAGTTCCAGGGCGGCGACATCGTGCTCGACGGCGAGACGATCGGCTACAAGATGGCCGGCGGCAAGCGCGTCCGGCTGCGTGATGCCGAGCTGTCGCGCCAACGCGCCATGACCGGCATGGTGTTCCAGAGCTTCAACCTGTTCCCGCACCTGACCGCCGCCGGCAACGTCATGCTCGGCCTGCGCAAGGTGAAGAAGCTCGGCAAGGAGGAGGCCTTCGCCATCGCCGAGAAATGGCTGACTCGCGTCGGTCTCGGCGCCCGGCTCAGCCACTATCCGAGCCAGCTTTCCGGCGGCCAGCAGCAGCGCGTGGCGATCGCCCGCGCGCTCGCGATGAACCCGAAGCTCGTCCTCCTCGACGAGGTGACGTCGGCGCTGGATCCGGAGCTGGTTCAGGAGGTGCTGACGACGATCAAGGGCATCGCCGACGACGGCGCGACGCTCCTGATCGTCACGCACGAGATGCGTTTCGCCCGCGAGGTCTCGGACCGCATCGTCTTCATGGAGCAGGGCCTCATCGCCGAGCAGGGCACGCCGGAGGAAATCTTCGGCCCCGGCCGCAGCGAGCGCCTCAACGCCTTCCTGAAGAGCTCCCGGCACTGAAATCCTGCCCCGCGTCGGCGGCGACCGGATCCGTTCCGAGACGAGGATCGCCGAACTGGCCCCGTATTCGTCTGCGCGGCCGGCCGCGCGCGGGTGCCTTGGCTGGCCTCGCGTGCTAGGCCTTTCCCATGCGCCGCGATCCGGCGCCGGCATGATGGACTCTGACGGAGATCGAGATGACGAAGGTGGCGTTCCTGGGCCTCGGCGTGATGGGCTATCCGATGGCCCGGCATTTGAAGGCAGCGGGTCACGAGGTGACCGTCTACAACCGCAACGCCGCCAAGGCCGCGAAATGGGTGGCCGAGTTCGGCGGCCTTAGCGCGCCGACGCCGAAGGAAGCGGCCGCCGGTCAGGAGATCGTCTTCGCCTGCGTCGGCAATGATGACGATTTGCGCGCCGTCACGATCGGTCCCGACGGCGCTTTTGCTGGGCTTTCCAAGGGTTCGGTGTTCGTCGACCACACCACGGCCTCGGCCGAAGTGGCGCGCGAGCTGCATGCCGAGGCGGCGAAGCGCGGCTTCGACTTCATCGACGCGCCGGTCTCGGGCGGCCAGGCCGGCGCCGAGAACGGCGTCTTGACGGTGATGTGCGGCGGCGACGCCGAGCCGTTCGCTAGGGCCGAGCCCGTCATCCAGAGCTATGCCCGCGCGTGCCGGCTGCTCGGCCCGGCCGGTTCCGGCCAGCTCGCCAAGATGATGAACCAGATCTGCATCGCCGGCATCGTGCAGGGATTGGCGGAAGCGCTGCATTTCGGCAAGCGCGCCGGGCTCGACGTCGAGGCGGTGGTCGAGGTGATCTCCAAGGGCGCGGCGCAATCCTGGCAGATGGAGAACCGCTACAAGACGATGAATTCCGGCAATTTCGAGTTCGGCTTCGCCGTCGACTGGATGCGCAAGGATCTCGGAATCTGCCTCGACGAGGCGCGCAACAATGGCGCGCGGCTGCCGCTCACCGCGCTGGTTGACCAGTTCTATGGCGACGTCCAGGCCATGGGCGGCCAGCGCTGGGACACGTCGAGCCTGATCGCGCGGCTGGAGAAATAGGCTGGCATTGCCGGGTTAACGCGCCACGGCGCCGTTAGCGTCCCGTTATCATTGTGGGAACGCGTGAGCAGCGTTCCCGTTTGATCTCCGCGCGCGCCGTACTCCGGCGTCATCCCCGCGAAGGCGGGGATCCATGCAGCCGAGGATTTGGGGGTTTTGTCCCCCGGCAACCCGGCGGGATGGATCCCGGGTCAAGCCCGGGATGACGGCGAGGGTGGGGAAGCTTGGACGCCACGCTCCCCGCGACGCGGATGGGAGGACGCCCCCTCAGACGCGGGCGTAGATGTCCTCGATGCGGACGATGTCGTCCTCGCCGAGATAGGAGCCGGTCTGCACCTCGATCAGTTCGAGCGGAATCTTGCCCGGGTTGGAGACGCGGTGGATGGCGCCGAGCGGCAGGTAGATCGACTCGTTCTCGTTCACCGTCTTCACGGTATCGTTCAGCGTCACCTCGGCGGTGCCGCGCACGACGACCCAGTGCTCGGCGCGGTGGTGGTGCTTCTGCAGCGACAGCTTGGCGCCCGGCTCGACGACGATCTTCTTCACATGGAAGCGGTCGCCCCGGCAGATGGTCTGGTAGGTTCCCCAGGGCCGGTGGATCTTGATGTGCTCGTTGGCCTCGTTGCGCTTCTCCGCCTTCAGGCTGGCAACGAGGTGCTTGACGTCCTGCGCGCGGTCGGACGGCATGATCAGGATCGCGTCCTCGGAGGCGACGACGGTCAGATTGTCGAGGCCGATGCCGGTGACGAGCGGTCCCTCCGTGTGCACGAACGCGTTGTGGCTGTCGATCAGCGCCACCGGGCCTGACGTGACATTGCCGTGCTCGCCGGCCGTGCGGCTGTCGCGCACCGCGTCCCAACTGCCGATGTCGGACCACGAGAAGCGGCCCTCGATGACGGCGGCGCGGTCGGTGCGCTCCAGCACGGCGTAGTCGATCGACTTCGCCGGGATCGCGGCGAAGCTCTTGTCGTCGAGGCGGATGAAGCCGAGATCCTCATGCGCGCCCTGGATGGCGGCCTCGGCGCCGGCGACGATCTCGGGCTCGTATTGCGCGGCCTCCGACAGCATCAGCGCGGCGGGGAAGATGAAATTGCCGGAATTCCAGAGATAGCCCTCGGCGACATAGCGCTCGGCCGTCTCGCGGTCCGGCTTTTCGACGAAGGACGTCACCGCGAAGGCGCCGGGCGTCGTCAGCGGCTTGCCGGGCTTGATGTAGCCATAGCTGGTGCGCGGCTCGGTCGGCGTGATGCCGAAGGTGACGATATGGCCTTCCTCGGCCGCCGCGGCGCCTGCCAGGCAGGCGTCCTGGAACAGCTTGATATCCGGCACGAGATGGTCGGCGGCGAGCGCCAGCACCAGGCAGTCATCGCCATGGAGCTTCTGCGCATAGCGCGCGGCGACGATCAGCGCGGCGGCGGAATCGCGCCGCGCCGGCTCGAGGATGATGGTGGCGTCCATGCCGATCTCCGCCGCCTGCCGGCGGGCGAAGAAGCGAAACGCGTCGGCCGTGATGACGATCGGGTCGGTTCCGCCGGCGCTTTTCGGCGGCAGGCGCATCAGCGTGTCCTGGTAGAAGGTGCGCTCGGACCCCAGCGCCAGGAACTGCTTCGGCATGCTGTCGCGCGAAATCGGCCAGAGGCGCGTTCCAGATCCGCCCGCCAGGATTACCGGAACAATCTTCGAACCTGCCATAGTCATCGCCTCTTATGCGCTTTTCGCCTGGATGAACCGCTCGCCGCCTGATGTCGCATGACGAAGGTTACCAATTCAACGCGGAGCGCGGTTAACGGTTCGCGCCGATCGGAGAAAGAGTGGCCGGTACCGGGTCACGCGGGGGCGGGAGGGCGTTGCCGTGGCCGGCCGGGCCTGCCGGGGGGAGGCGGCGCCTGGGGTGGCGGCGGGTTGGCGGCGGCCGGGGGCGGCTCACGCCGTCGGCGCGTCCGGCGCGGCGGGGGGCCGGAGACGCGATTGAGCGCCAGCCACAGATGCGCCATGCCCCGGCCCGCGCGCGACAGGGTCCGGCAGGCGGCGCCGACATCGCGCGCCGGGGTGGCGCTGTCGACCACCATCAACACGTCGTCGGCATGCGGGATCAGCAGCAGCGTATCGACGGCGGCCAGGACCGGCGGGCTGTCGATCACCACATTCTCGAAGTTCTGCCGCGCGTCCTGGATCAGCTGGTCGAGCCGGTTCGATTGCAGCAGCGTGTCGAGGTTGAGGCGCGGGTCGGCCGGGCCCGACGCAATGGCGAGATTGGGCGCCACGTCGTCGATCGTCAGTCCCTCCGCGCCCATCCCGCGCCCGGCGAGATAGTCGGCCACGCTGTGCCGGGGCGCCAGGCCGAGCTCGGTATGGATCGAGGGGCGCCGGAGATCGCCGTCGATCAGCAGGGTACGGCGGCCCGACAGGCCGAGCGAGCGGGCGAGCGCGATTGCGGTCAAGGTGGCGCCTTCGCCCGGCGTCGCCGCCGTGACCAGCAGGACGCGCGCCGGACGGGCGCCCTTCGGGGCCATGTCGAGGCCCAGCCGCAGGCGCCGGATCGCCTCGCCATAGGGGCCATGCGGATGGGCGAGCGTCTCGCTCGTCGGCCCGTCGCCGGGGCGGTCGGCGCGGACCGGGATCGCCGGCAGCGCGGCGAGCACGGGCACGCCGGTGAACTGTTCCAGCGCGCCTTCGTCGGCGAAGCCGTTGCTGGCGCCGTCGCGCAGGATCGCCGCGCCGATGCCGAGCGCGAGCCCAGCGAGCCCGGCCAGCGCCAGGATGAGCGGCTTGTCGGGGAAGGCGGGCGTGGCGGGAGCGAGCGCGGGCGAGACGATGCGGCTGTCGGGGAGTTGCAGGTCGATCTCGGCCATGGCGGCGGTCGAGTTCGCCGTCAGCTTGTCGACGACCTGGCGCAGCGCCGCCGCGTCGCCCTCGGCCTCGCGGAAGTGCAGCACAATGTCGGCCGGCACGTCGCTGCCGGCGAGCCGCCGGCTCAGCCGGCCGCGCAGCTCGGTCTCGGTGTCGCGCGCCAGCACCGCTTCGGCCGAGATCCGGTCGATGACCGCCTGCGCCTCCCTGTCGATCTGGCGGTCGAGCTGGGTGAGCTTGGCCATGGCGGCGCTGTCGGCGCCGTCTGCGCCGAGCTGCTGCCGGATCGCCGCGTGTTCGGCATTGAGCCGCACCAGCCGATCCGAGTTGAGCTCCGCGATCAGCGCGTCCCATTCGCGCTTGCGCGCGCGCTCCTGCGCCCGGCCGGCGAGCGCGTCGTAGCGCAGCCGCGTCGAGGCCTGCTCGGTGATCGCGGCGCGCAGTTCGCCGAGTTCCGCGCGCAGTTCCGGATCCTGGATGGAGACGATGCTGGTGTCGAGGAAGCTGTCGAGCTTGCGCTCCATCTCGCGCAGCGAGGCGCGTGTCGCCTCGAGCTGCTGGGCGAGGCGCTGCTGGACATTGGCGGCGAAGGCGACCTTGGCCTGGATCTGCGCGTCGATATAGGCGGCGGCGGTCGCATTGGCGATCTCGGCCGCCTTTTCCCGGTCCTCCGAACGCGCCGTCACCTCGATCACATAGGTGGCGCCGCGCCGCGCGATGCCGATCGCGGCTTCGAGGCGTTTCAGCGTCTCCTGTTCGATCTCCGCCGGGGTGAGCGAGGGCGGCGCGATGCCGACCAGGGCGCCGAGCCGCGCGAGCAGCGATGGCCTCGGCGCGAATTCCGGGTCGTGGGCCAGTCCGAGCTTGTGCTGCACGGCGAGCAGCACGGCCGGCGAACGCAGGATCTCGACCTCGCTCTCGATGCGGGCGCTGTCGGCCGGCCGGGGCGCACCGCCCGGATCGGTATCCAGCATGCTGCGCTGCCATGGGTCGACGATGACCAGGGCGGAGGCCTCGTATACCGGCGTCAGCTGGCTGATCGCGAGCGCCGCCAGCAGCATCACGGCGGTGAACACGGCGAGGATCGTCCCCGTCTGGCGGCGGATCAGGCGCAGAAGCCGCCATGGGTCGACGGCGGGCGTGGGCGGGTGGAGGCGGCCCGCCTCGGGCGCGTCGTGCGGGCGATCCTGGGATGGCCTGTCGGCGTGGGCATCCCCCGGCGGTCCGGCAATGTCCCGGCCGTCGTCGGTCGCGAGGCGAAGACCTCTTCCGTCCAACATCCTGGCTCCCCCCCGGTTGCCAATCCGCTTCCTGACGGTGGTGGGCGCTCATGGCGCTCCGGCAAGGGTGACGCAACGGCAGGATCGAGTCAATTCGAGCCGGTGCGATGGCGGCCGCGTTGCGAACAAAACGGGAAACATGCTCCAATCCGGGACGTACCCGCTTCTGATTCGACGGACCAACGACCCCTCATGACGGCCGCCCATCTCGCCAGGCTCAATGTCGACCAGCGTCGCGCCGTCGAGTTCGGCATCACCACGCCCGAGCGCGGGCCGCTTCTGGTCATCGCCGGCGCCGGCTCCGGCAAGACCAACACGCTGGCGCACCGGGTCGCGCACCTGATCGTGAATGGCGCCGATCCGCGCCGCATCCTGCTGATGACCTTCTCGCGCCGGGCGGCGAGCGAGATGGCGCGCCGCGTCGAGCGGATCGCTTCCGCCGCGCTCGGCGACAAGGCCGGCATCCTGGCGGATGCGCTCGCCTGGTCCGGCACCTTCCATGGCGTCGGCGCCAAGATCCTGCGCGAGCATGCGCAATGGATCGGGCTCGACCCGGCCTTCACCATCCACGACCGCGAGGATTCGGCCGACCTGATGAACCTGGTCCGGCACGAGCGTGGCCTGTCGAGGAAGGAGAGCCGTTTTCCCGCCAAGGGCACCTGCCTCGCCATCTATTCGCGCGCGGTGAATGCCGAGACGACGCTGGACGAGGTGCTGGTCCGGGTCTTCCCGTGGTGCGCCATGTGGAAGGACGAGCTGAAGGCGCTGTTCTCCGCCTATGTCGAGGCAAAGCAGGCGCAGAACGTGCTCGACTACGACGATCTGCTGCTCTACTGGGCCGCGCTGATGGCGGAGCCGTCGATATCAGGCGAAATCGCCGACCGTTTCGATCACGTGCTGGTCGACGAATACCAGGACACCAACCGGCTTCAGGCCTCCGTGCTGCTCGGGCTGAAGCCGAAGGGCGAGGGGCTGACGGTCGTCGGCGACGACGCGCAGTCGATCTATTCCTTCCGCGCCGCGACGGTGCGCAACATCCTCGATTTTCCCGCCCATTTCGCGCCGCCGGCCGAGATCGTCACGCTGGAGCGCAATTATCGCTCGACCCAGCCGATCCTCGCCGCCGCCAATGGCGTCATCTCTCTCGCGACCGAGCGCTTCACCAAGAACCTCTGGACCGAGCGCGATAGCGGCGCCAAACCGCAGCTCGTCACCGTGCGCGGCGAGGCCGAGCAGGCCCGCTATGTCGTCGAGACGGTGCTGGAGGCGCGCGAGCGCGGCGTGGCGCTCAAGGAGCAGGCGGTGATGTTCCGCGCCGCGCATCACTCGGGCCCGCTCGAATTCGAGCTGACCCGCCGCAACATCCCCTTCGTCAAGTTCGGCGGGCTGAAGTTCCTCGACGCGGCGCATGTGAAGGACCTGCTCGCCGTCCTGCGCTTCGTCGAGAACCCGCGCGACCGCGTCGCCGGTTTTCGCGTCGCGCAATTGCTGCCGGGGGTCGGGCCGGGCACGGCCGGCAAGATGCTCGACGCGATGGCAGGCGCCGTCGATCCGGTCGCGGCGCTCGCCGATTTCAAGCCGCCGCAGAAGACGTCGGCCGACTGGCCGGCTTTCGTCGCGCTGATCGACGCGCTGCGCGGCCGGGGCATGGGCTGGCCGGCCGAGATCGAGGCGGTGCGCAACTGGTACGAGCCGCATCTGGAGCGTATCCACGAGGACGCCATGGTGCGCCTCGCCGACCTCGTGCAGCTGGAGCAGATCGCGGCCGGATTTTCGTCGCGCGAGCGCTTTTTGACCGAGCTGACGCTCGACCCGCCCGACGCCACTAGCGGCGAGGCCGGCGTGCCGCTGCTCGACGAGGATTATCTCATCCTCTCGACCGTGCATTCGGCCAAGGGACAGGAATGGAAATCGGCCTTCGTGCTCAATGTCGTCGACGGCTGCATGCCGATCGACCTCGCCACCGGCACGTCGGAAGAGATCGAGGAGGAGCGGCGGCTGCTCTATGTCGCGATGACGCGGGCGAAGGACGAGCTGCACCTCGTCATGCCGCAGCGCTTCTTCGTCACCCAGCAGACGCGCGGCGGCGACCGCCACGTCTATGCGACGCGCACCCGCTTCATCCCGTCGGCGATCCTCTCGCTGTTCGAGCAGGTGATCTGGCCGCCGGTGGCGAGCGTCGCCGAAGGCGCGGCGGCGCAGCCGCGCGTGCCCGTCGACATCGCGGCGCGGATGCGCGGCATGTGGAAGTAGGTTTCTTGCCCCAGTCCAGCGGAAGAGTGGGAAGGCCGAGCCGGCCTCCCCTTCACCTCTCCCTGAGGGAGAGGTCGGAGCGAAGCTCCGGGTGAGGGTTTAGGGAACTATCCGGAGAGGGCGAAAACCCTCACCCGCCGGCCTTTGGCCGTCGACCTCTCCCTCAGGGAGAGGTGAGGCGGCCGGCGGGAGAAGGGGCCCTACCTCACGCGTCCTGCAGGCACACGCGCAGGCGGTGGCCGTCGGGGTCGAGGGCGACGAAGGTCGGGCCAAAGTCGAGCACGGTCAGTTCCTGCTCGATCTTGAGGCCGCGCGCCTGCCAGTCGGCATAGAGCGTGTCGATCTTCGGCTTGCCCTCGACCATGAAGACGATCTCGCCATCGGCGCCGCCAGCCTCCGTGGTCGCCGGCTTGACGGTGCTGCGGGCCCAGAGGCCGAGCGTCATGCCGCCGTCGAGCGGCACGATGGCGAAGGTGGGCGACGGGGTCGCGGCCGGCCGGCCGAGCAGGTCGCCATAGAAGGCGGCGCTGGCGGCTGTGTCGTTGACGTAGAGCAGGATCATGTTCGGGGTCGTCGTCATGGTGTTGCCTCCGTTTCGGATGGAGGCAGACTAAGGTCCCATGCTGTCAGTTTATGGCAGCAGTGTCGGGTGGCTGATGCCCTCGGCGATCTTCCAGTCCTTCAGCAGCGCCTGCCGCCGGCGCGGGTAGCGTGTCTCCGTCACCACGAGATCGGCGATCCGCTCGGTGCGGAAATGGCGAAAGTCCTGTCGTGTCTCGCACCAGGCGACGAGCATGCGCACCTTCTCGAAGAAGCCGAGCGCGAACGGCCAGACGGTTCGCTGCGAGGCGGCGCCGGCGGCGTCCGTATAGGCGAAGGCGATCTTGCGTTCTCGCCGGATCGCGGCGCGGACGAGGGCGAGGTCGACGCCGGGTGTCTCGGCCGAGCTCGTCCCGACCAGCAGCGTCGAGCTGTCGAGATCCTCGCGCAGATCCGGAGGCAGCACGGCGGCGATCTTGGCCAGCGCGTTGCCGGCGGCGAGCGCCAGCCGGGGATCGGCGCGCTTGGAGACCCAGCGCGAGCCGAGCACCATCGCCTCGATCTCGTCCTCGGAGAACATCAGCGGCGGCAGCATGAAGCCGGGCTTCAGGACATAGCCGATGCCGGCTTCGCCCTCGATCGAGGCGCCCTGCGCCTGCAGCGTGGCGATGTCGCGATAGAGCGTGCGGAGGCTGACGCCGAGTTCGCCGGCCAGCACATGCCCGCTCACCGGCCGGCGGTGGCGGCGCAGGATCTGGATCAGGTCGAGCAGGCGTTGCGAACGGGACATGGCGCACCTTTGAAGCGCCATGATGCCATAAACTGGCAGCATCGGCGCGCCTCGCTCCCTCACCCGCTTGCGGGAGAGGGCGGGTGAGGGGCCTACGCCGCTTCCTCCGCCAGGAAGCCGCCGGACTGGCGCCGCCAGAGCGAGGCATAGTGGCCGTCGAGCGCCAGCAGTTCCTCATGCGTGCCGCTCTCGATGATGCGGCCATGATCGAGGATGATCAGCCGGTCCATGCGGGCGATGGTCGAAAGGCGGTGCGCGATGGCGATTACCGTCTTGTCGGCCATCAGGCTCTCGAACTGCTCCTGGATCGCGGCCTCGACCTCGGAATCGAGCGCCGAGGTCGCCTCGTCGAGGATCAGGATCGGCGCGTTCTTCAGGATGACGCGGGCGATCGCGATGCGCTGGCGCTGGCCGCCGGAGAGCTTGATGCCGCGCTCGCCGACATGCGCCTCGTAGCCGGTGCGGCCGCGCCAGTCCTCCAGGTCGCCGATGAACTCATGCGCATGCGCCCGCCGCGCCGCCTCCTGGACGCCGTTCAGCGTCACATGTGGCTGGCCGTAGCGGATGTTGTCGAGGATCGAGCGATGCAGCAGCGAGGTATCCTGGGTGACGACCGAGATCTGCTCGCGCAGGCTTTCCTGCGTCACCGTGGCGATGTCCTGGCCGTCGACCAGGATGCGGCCGCCCTCGAGGTCGAAGAAGCGCAGCAGCAGGTTGACCAGGGTCGACTTGCCGGCGCCGGAACGGCCGACCAGGCCGATCTTCTCGCCCGGTTTGATGGTGAGCGAGAGGTCGTCGATGATGCCGCCGGAGCGGCCATAGTTGAAGTGGACGCGGTCGAAGACGATGCCGCCCTTGGCGACCTTCAGCTGTTCTGCGCCGGGACGGTCTGTCAGCCGCAGCGGCGAGGCGATCGACATCATGCCTTCCTGCACGGCGCCGATATTCTCGAAGATGGCGGTGACCTGCTGGGCGACGAAGCCGGCGATGTTGGCGATCTGCCAGGTCAGCGGCAGCACCATGGCGACGATGCCGACCTCGATCAGCCCGAACGACCAGAGGCGGACGGCGATGGCGCCGGTCGAGACGACCAGGATGGCGTTGTTGAGCGCCAGCGCCAGGCCGAACAGGGTGATCAGCCGCAGCTGGCCGCGAAAGACGCTGGTGTGATAGTCGACCGCCTCGCGGACGTAATCGTCCTCCTCGCGGGCGCGGCCGAACAGCTTGACCGTGATGATGTTGGTGTAGCTGTCGACGATGCGGCCGGTGATCAGCGAGCGCGCCTCCGACATCTCGACCGAGCGGCCCTTCAGGCGCGGCACGAAGATCCGCAGCAGCGTCGCGTAGCAGATGAACCAGAACACGGTCGGCAGCATCAGCCAGAAATTGTTGTGGCCGAGCAGGACGAGCGCGCTGGTGCCGTAGACGGCGATGTACCAGACGGCGTTGATCGACGAGACGGCGCTGTCGCGCACCGAGACGCCGGTCTGCATGACGCGGGTGGCGATGCGGCCGGCGAAGTCGTGCTGGAAGAACGACCAGCTCTGCCGGACCACGTGCCAATGGCTCTGCCAGCGGATCAGATTGGTGAAGCCGGAGGCGATGATCTGGTTGGTGATCAGGTTCTGCACGAAGATCGCGGCCGGGCGCACCATCAGCATGAACAAGGCCATGCCGGCGAGCACATGCCAATGGTCGCGGAGAAGCGCCTGCGGCGAGGTCTGGCTCAGCAGCGTGACAAGGCGGCCGATGAAGAACGGAATGGCGGCGTCGAGCAGCGCCACCGTCAGCCCCGCCATCAGGAGGGCCGCGAAATACCAGCGGACCTGGCGGATGAAGAACCAGTAGAAGGCGGCGAGCGTATCGGGCGGCTCGCCGGGCATGCCACGGGCGGTGGCCGGAATCCGTTCTTCGAAAAAGCGGAACATGATGATCTCGACGGCAGGCGGGTAAGCGCGAAGGAAGCGAACGTCGCGGCGCGGGGAGCGGGGCGATGAACGCGTCCGGGCTGGAAACCGCCCGGGCGTCGTCAAGGAGGAAGCTTAGCCCGGTTTGCGGCAATTCTTAAGCGGACCGACGGGATTTTGGGGCGCTGAGACAAAAATGCGGCGCGGGTGTCCGGCGGTTCGGTTGAAAGGATCGGGCGCTTCCCTTTCCGCTCGATTGACTCTCGTCCGGTTTGGAGTCGTATTAGAACAAATAGAGAACATAAACATGGGCCGGACAGCGACGGACGAGGATGAGCACGGCGAAGGCGACCCTTTCCGCATTGCGGCAGCGTATCGCGGCGATCGAGGCGACGGCCGATGGCGCCGGCCTGGCCGCGGCCGGGCCGGCCCGCATCGCGCTCGACCGTGACCGTGTCGACGTGGCGCTGGGCGGCGGGCTGGCGCGCGGCGCGCTGCATGAGATCCACGCCGCGACCGGCGCCGACACCATCGCCGCCAGCGGCTTCTCGCTGGCGTTGGCCGTCGCCGCCGCGCCGGCCGGCAAGCCGGTCGTCTGGGTCCGGCAGGATCATGCCGCGCGGGAGGGCGGCGGCCTCGACGGCGACGGCCTCGCCGCGCTGGGGCTCGATCCGGCGGCGCTGATCCTGGTCCAGCTGCGCGATCCGCTCGCCGTGCTGCGCGCCGGCGGCGAGGCCGCGCGCTGCGCCGCGCTCGGCGCCGTCATCGTCGAGCCCTGGGGGGAGCCGAAGGCGCTCGACCTGACCGTGCAGCGCCGCTTCCAGCTCGCTGCGGAGGCGTCGGGCGTGACGGTCCTGCTGCTCCGGCCGGGCGCGCGGCCGAAGCCGGGCGGAGCGGAGACCCGCTGGCAGGTCGCCGCCGGCCCGGCCGTGCCGCTTTCGATGAACGCGCCCGGCCATCCGACCTTCGACCTGACCTTGTTGCGCCATCGTCACGGCCCCCCCGGCGGCCCGTGGCGGCTGGAGTGGAACCGTGATGAAAAGCTCTTCAAGCCCCCGGCGCTATTGCGCGATCCGGCTGCCCTTCCTCGCCTCGAACCGGCTGCGCCGCCGGCCGAACGCGCCGCATTCCGGCTTGCCGGCTGATCGGCCGCTCGTCATCGTCGAGAAGGCGAAGGGCGCGCTGGTGATCGCCGCCCCCGATGCGGCGGCGATCGACCTCGGCCTCGCGCCGGGCCTGTCGCTGGCCGAGGCGCGGGCGCGGCTCTCCGATCTCGTCGTCGCCGAGCATGACCCCGCCGCCGATGACGATCTGGTCGAGAGCATCGCCGACTGGTGCGATCGCTATACGCCGCTCGTCGCCCGCCATGGCGCGCGCGGCCTGATGCTCGACATCACCGGCGTCGCCCATCTCTTCAAGGGCGAGGCGGCGCTGCTCGACGACCTCCTGACCCGGCTCGACGGGCTCGGCCTCACCGCCTTCGGCGCGATCGCCGGCGCGCCGGCGACGGCGCGCGCGCTGGCGCGCTCGCCACGCCGCACCGTGGTCGAGCCGGGCCGCGAGGCGTCGGCCGTGCGGCCGCTGCCGATCACCGCGCTCGGGCTCGACCCGGCCCGGCTGCAGGCGCTGGCGCGCGCCGGGCTGAAGACGGTCGGCGATTTGATCGACCGGCCGCGCGCGCCAATCGCCGCCCGCTTCGGCGCCGATTGCGTCGAGCGGCTGGAGCGGCTCGCCGGGATTTCCGAGCATCCGGTCTCGCCGCGTCGCCCGGTGCCGGCGGCGCTCGCCGAGCGCATCTTCTTCCAGCCGATCGCGCATGAAGACGACATCGCGGCGACGCTCGCCCGTCTCGCCGCCGATGTCGCCTCGCTGCTCGAGGCGCGCGGCGAGGGCGGCCGTTCCTTCGAGGCGAGCTTCTATCGCGTCGATGGCGATGTCCGCCGCATCACGGTGGCGACCGCGCGCCCGAACCGTGCGCCGAAGGCGATCGCACGGCTGTTTCACGAGAAACTGGACGCGCTCGCCGATCCGCTCGACGCCGGCTTCGGCTTCGACCTGATCCGCCTCGGCGCCTTCCGCACCGAGCCCTTCGTCGCCGCGCAGGCGAGCCTCGACGGCCACGCGCTCGACGACGAGGCGGTCGCCGATCTGGTTGACCGGCTCGGCGCCCGTTTCGGGCCGGAGCGCGTGCTCGGCTTCGTGCCCGAGGACACGCACATTCCCGAGCGGCGGACGCGCATGGTTCCCGTCTTCACGCTCGGCGCGGAGGGCAGGGCGCAGTGGGACGAGCTGCCGGCGACGGGCGAGCCGCCGCTCCGGCCCTTGAGCCTGTTCGACCCGCCCGAGCCGGTCGAGGCGCTGGGCGAGGTGCCGGACGGGCCGCCGCTTTCTTTCCGCTGGCGCCGCGTGCTGCACCAGGTGGCCCGAGCCGAGGGGCCGGAACGGATCGCGCCGGAATGGTGGCGCGACGGCGCCGGCGGTCCCGACCGCGACTATTTCCGCGTCGAGGACCGCAGGGGCTGCCGCTTCTGGCTCTATCGCGAGGGATTTTACGCCGCCGACCGGCCGCAGCCGCGCTGGTTTTTGCACGGGCTGTTCGCGTGAGAGCCCGAGCCTCGCATGCACAGACCGTCATCCCGACGAAGGCGGGTGAGGGGCCTCGCGGACAAGTTTTCTCCGTCGTCCCGCCCGCTCGCCGTCATCCCGGGCAAGCGTAGCGCGACCCGGGATCCATTTCAGCGGCCGGCGGATGGATGGATCCCGGCTTTCGCCGGGATGACGGCGGAGGGGGGCGTGTGCCGAGGATAGAAGCCAAATGAGCGCCTATGCCGAGCTTGCCGCGATGTCGAATTTCTCCTTCCTGGAGGGCGGCTCACACGCGGCCGAGCTGATCGTCCAGGCGCATGCGCTGGGGCTGAAGGGGCTCGGCATCGCCGACCGCAACACCTTCGCCGGCATCGTCCGCGCCCATGATGCCTGGGGAAGCGAGGATTATGGCAATGCGCGCGCCGCCGGATTCCGCCTCGTCGTCGGCGTCCGGCTCGTGTTTCGCGATCGGACCCCCGATATCCTCGCCTATCCCAAGGATCTCGCCGCCTATGGCCGGCTCTGCCAGCTCTTGAGCCTCGGCAAGCGCCGGGCGCCGAAGGGCGAATGCCATATCGATTTCGACGATCTCGCGGCGCATGCCGAAGGCTCGCTCTTCATCCTGATGCCGCCAGCGCGGCTCTCTTCGGACAAGGGGGAGCTTGCCGCCGCGCTTGGCCGGCTCGCCGCGCTGGCGCCGGGGCGGAGCTGGCTCGCCGCCGTGCTCTATCGCCGGGGGGATGATCGCCGCCGGCTCGCGAGCCTCGCGGCGCTCGCCTGGGATCACCGCGTCCGCATGCTCGCCGTCAACGACGTGCTCTACCACGCGCCGGAGCGGCGGCCGCTGCAGGATGTGCTCGCCTGCATCCGCGCGAAGACGACGATCGAGACGGCGGGCCGGCTTCTCGCGATGAATGCCGAGCGGCATCTGAAGCCGGGCGTCGAGATGGAGCGCCTGTTCCGCGACTTTCCCGGCGCGGTGGCGGAAACGGCGCGCTTCCTTGCTGAGGTCCGCTTCACCCTCGACGAGATAAAATACGAATATCCGCACGAGACCGTGCCGGACGGGATGACGCCGCAGGCGCATCTGGAGGCGCTGGCGCGGGCGGGGGCGATCAAGCGCTATCCGGACGGCGTGCCGGCCGCCGTGACAGCGACCCTCGACAAGGAACTCGCCATGATCGGGGCGCTCGGCTACGCGCCCTATTTTCTGACCGTGCACGACATTGTCGCCTTTGCCTCCGGGCGCGGCATCCTCTGCCAGGGCCGCGGTTCCGCCGCCAACTCCGCCGTCTGCTATTGCCTCGGCGTCACCTCGGTCGATCCCAGCGTGTACCAGCTCCTGTTCGAGCGCTTCCTCTCGCCGGAGCGGCGCGAACCGCCCGACATCGATGTCGATTTCGAGCATGAGCGGCGCGAGGAGGTGATCCAGTACATCTATCGCCGCTATGGCCGCGACCGCGCCGCCATCTGCGGCACGGTGATCGCCTATCGGACGAAGAGCGCCATCCGCGAGGTCGGCAAGGCGATGGGCCTGTCCGAGGACGTCATCCTGGCGCTCGGCGGCACGGTCTGGGGCGGCGGCTGGGGCTCGGCCGTCCAGGACAAGCACATCCGCGACGCGGGCCTCGATCCGCGAAACCCGATGATCGAGCGCGTGGTCCGCCTGGCGATGGAACTGCGCGGCTTTCCCCGCCACCTCTCGCAGCATGTCGGCGGTTTCGTGCTGACCGAGAAGCTCCTGAACGACCTGGTGCCGAGCGGCCCGGCGGTGATGAAGGACAGAAGCTTCATCGAATGGGACAAGGACGACATCGACACGGTCAAGATGATGAAGGTCGACGTGCTGGCGCTCGGCATGCTGACCTGCATCCGCAAGGCTTTTGATCTCATCGAGGAGGCGGGCGGCGCGCGCCATGCGCTGCATACGATCCCCTGGGAGGATCCGGCCGTCTACGACATGCTCTGCACGGGCGACTCGATCGGCGTGTTCCAGGTCGAGAGCCGGGCGCAGATGAACATGCTGCCGCGCCTCAGACCGCGCGAATTCTACGATCTCGTCATCCAGGTGGCGATCGTCCGGCCCGGCCCGATCCAGGGCGACATGGTGCATCCCTATCTGCGTCGCCGGCAGGGGATCGAGGACGTCACCTTTCCCTCGCCATCGCCGGAACATGGCCCGGCCGACGAACTGGAACAGGTTCTGGGCCGGACGCTCGGCGTGCCCTTGTTCCAGGAGCAGGCGATGAGCCTCGCCATGGTGGCGGCGCGTTTTTCACCCGCCGACGCCAACGGGCTGCGCCGCGCCATGGCGACGTTCCGCCATCTCGGCACCATGCACAAATATGAGAGCATGATGGTCGAGGGCATGGTCCGGCGCGGCTATGAGCGCGATTTCGCCGAGCGCTGCTTCAACCAGATCCGGGGGTTTGGCGAATATGGCTTTCCCGAAAGCCATGCCGCGAGCTTCGCCCGCCTCGTCTATGTCTCGGCCTGGATCAAGTGCCACCACCCGGCCGCCTTCGCCGCGGCGCTCTTGAATTCGCAGCCGATGGGCTTCTACGCGCCGGCGCAGATCGTCCGCGATGCCGCCGATCACGGCGTCTCGGTCCGGCCGGTCGATATCAATGCGAGCCTCTGGGACAACACGCTGGAGCCGACGGAGAAGGGGCTGGCGCTCCGGCTCGGCTTCCGCCAGATCGACGGCTTTCGCGAGGCCTGGGCGCAGAGGATCGTCGCGCGGCGGGACGCGGGCTTCGCGGCGATGGACGATCTCGTCCGCCACACCGGGCTGGAGCGGCGCGCCTATGAAAAACTCGCCGATGCCGACGCGCTGCGTTCGCTCGGCCTCGACCGGCGGCAGGGGCTCTGGGAGGTGCGCCGGCTACCGAGTTCCGACATCCTGCCGCTGTTCGCCGCCGCCGACGCGGCCGAGCTCGGCCGGGAGCAGGACGCGCCGCTGCCGGCCATGCCGCTTTCCGAGCATGTCGTCGCGGACTACCAGACCCTGCGCTTGTCGCTCAAGGCGCATCCGATGCGCTTCTTGCGCGAGCGCTATGGCAAGGCGGGCATTCTCTCGGCCGCCGAGGTCGGCGCGCTGTCCGACGGCGCCGCCGCGAAGACGGCCGGCGTCGTGCTGGTGCGGCAGCGGCCGGGCAAGGGCAATGTCGTGTTCATGACGCTGGAGGACGAGACCGGCATCGTCAACGTCGTCGTCTGGACGCGCCTGTTCGACACCTTCCGCCGCACCATCATCGGCGCCAAGCTGGTGCTGGTCGAGGGCAATGTGCAGAAGAGCCCCGAGGGCATCGTGCATCTCGTGGCGAAGAAGCTCGTCGACCGGACGGCCGATCTCGACCATCTCGCCGAGGATCGCCGGCCGCGGCTCGATCCGGCCCGCGCCGACGAATTCGCCCACCCGCATCGCCCGAGCCACCCCGGCGGCAGCCACCCGCGCAATGTCCGTATCATCCCGAAATCGCGGGATTTTCACTGAGGGGAGCAGTCTATCTTCTCCCTCCCCGCAAGGGGGAGGGAAGGCGCTTTGGCGGGCGAGGGCTGTGCAGCCTTCAGGGCGAGAGCAGCCCCCTCAATGCTCCAGGTCGTAGACCAGGATGCCGTCCGTGCCGCCCTTGGCCGCCGCCACGATGGCGGCGCCGACCTTGGCGTGTTCCTCGTCGGCGAGATAGCGGTCGCGCGCGGCGGGATCCCGGAAGGTCACGATGAAGCCCTCCGAAAAGCCCTTGTCGAGGCCCTCGGGGCTCGTGTTGTCGCCGATCATGATGTTGATCAGGCCGTCGATGCGGGGACGCAGCGCCAGCAGGCCGTCGAGGATGGCGATCTTCGCCTGGGGCGTGGTGTCGTCGCGGTAGTTGATGAAGACGCAGTGGGTGATCATGATTCTGGAAATTCCTCCGGCCCGCAGCATAGGCGGGGAAGGGGCCGGGCGTCACCTGCCCGGCCGAAGTTGATCCCCGCGGACCGCAGCGCGGCCCGGCCTGTCCCTATGTCGGTGAAGGCCGGAGGAGAACGCCCTCTCCCGCCTGCGGGAGAGGGCAGGGCCTCGCGACCGCGGAACGCGACCTACTCGGCCGCGATCCGCATGTCGGGACGCAGCGCCGGCGCGGGCGGACCGTGCCGGGTGTCGCCATGCCTGGCGTCGTCATGGTCCTCGTCCACCTCGTTGGGGGCGAAGGCGCGGTGGAACAGATGCGCCACCAGGCGCGAGAGGTCGTCCATGATCGTGTAGACCGACGGGATGAAGACGAGCGACAGCACCGTCGACAGGAACAGGCCGCCCATCACCGCGATCGCCATCGGCGCGCGGAACTCGCCGCCCTCGCCGAAGGCCAGCGCCGCCGGCAGCATGCCGGCGCCCATGGCGATCGTCGTCATGATGATCGGCCGCGCCCGCTTGCGGCCGGCGTCGATGATCGCCTCCTTGCGGTCCATGCCGTGCTTGACCTGCTCGACGGCGAAATCGACCAGCATGATCGCGTTCTTGGTGACGATGCCCATCAGCATCAGGAGGCCGATGATGACCGGCATCGAGAACGCGTTGTTGGTCAGGAGCAGCGCCGCCACCACGCCGCCGATGGAGAGCGGCAGCGAGGCGAGGATGGTCAGCGGCTGGAACACGCTGTTGAACAGGATGATCAGCACGACGAAGACCAGCAGGATGCCGGAGCCCATGGCGACGCCGAAGGCGGAGAACACCTCGGCCTGGGCCTCGGCGTCGCCGGTTTCCTGCAGGCGCACGCCTTCCGGGAAGTTCTGGACGACGTCCATCGTCTTGATCCGCTCGGTGCCCTGGCCCGACGTGTAGCCATGCGCCATGTCGGTGCCGACCTTGACCAGGCGCTCGCGGTCATAGCGTTCGATCGTCGCCGGGCCCTGGCCGAAGCCGATCTCGGCGACGGTCGAGAGCGGCACCGATCCGCCGGCCGCAAGCGGCACGCGCAGCGCCGACAGGATCGAGAGGTCGGAGCGGGCGATCCGGTCGAGCTCGACCCGGATCGGCACCTGGCGGCCGTCGACGGTGAACTTGGCGAGGTTGGCGTCGGCGTCGCCGGTCGTCGCCACGCGGATGGTCTCCGAGATGCGGTCCGGCGCGATGCCGAGCGCCGACGCCTCGTCGAGCTTCGGCACGATCCGGATCTCGGGCCGCGCGAAGGAGGAGAGGGCGACCGGGTTCAGGAACATCGGGTCGGCCTTCATGGCCGCCTCGAGGTCGCCCGACGCCTTCGCCACGGCGTCGCCGTCGGGGCCGGTGACGGCGATCGTCGTGGCGCGGTCGCCGCGCTCGTTGACGACGTAGAAGCGGATGTCGGGAATGCCGGAAAGCGCGTCGGCGACCAGCGGCTTCATGTCCTTCTGGCTGACCGTGCGGTCCGCCTTCGGCACGAGTTCGAGGATGACGGCGGCGCGCCGCGTCTCCAGCGTGCCGGTCGGCGAGGTGCCGCCCATGACGAAGACGCTGCGGACCTGCGGCAGCGTCTTGAGCGCGGCCGTGATCCTGTCCGTGGTGGCGCCGGTCTGGTCCAGCCCCGTTCCCGGCGGCAGCTCGACCGAGACGACGAGGCGGCTCTCGTCGCCCTCGGGGATGAATTCCGACGGCAGGAAGCCCATGGCCCAGATCGAGACGGCGAAGGTGCCGATGCCGATCGCGAGCGTCACCCAGCGCATGCCGCGGGCGAGCGTTGCCCGGAGCAGGCCGGTATAGAGGCGCATGATGAGGCCGTCATGCTCCTCCGCCGGGTGCGGCTGGCCGAGCCAGGCCCGGACTAGCGCGAAGCCGGCGGCGAGCGCCAGCGCGCCGAGCGCGATCCGGGTCCAGCCGATCGCGGCGACGCGCTCCGCCAGCGTGCCGAGGAGCGGCACGCCGACGAGCGCCTCGCCGGTGATCTGCAGCACGAGCGCACCGAGGCCGATCACCACCGCGAGCGGGATCAGCGCGCGCAGGCGCCGGCCGAGATCGTTCAGGAAGCCTTCATAGACGGGCTGTCCGTCCGAGCCGTCGCCGAGATAGGGCGCGCGCATGAAATAGGCGGCCATCATCGGCGTGATCAGGCGCGCGACGAGCAGCGAGAAGAACACCGCGATCGCCACCGTCAGGCCGAATTGCTTGAAATACTGGCCGGCGATGCCGCCCATGAACGAGACCGGGGCGAAGATCGCCATGATCGTCGTCGAGATGGCGATGACGGCGAGGCCGATCTCGTCGGCCGCCTCCAGCGCCGCGCGGTAGGGCTTCTTGCCCATGCGGGTGTGGCGGACGATGTTCTCGATCTCGACGATGGCGTCGTCGACGAGGATGCCGGTGACGAGCGTGATGCCGAGCAGGCTGACGAGGTTGAGCGAGAAGCCCAGCATCGACAGCGCCCAGAAGGTCGGGATGGCCGAGAGCGGCAGCGCGATCGCCGCGACCAGCGTCGCGCGCCAGTCGCGCAGGAACAGCAGCACGACGAGGATCGCCAGGATCGACCCCTCGTATAGCGTGTCCATCGCGCTTTCGTAATTGCCGTAAGTATAGTGGACGGTGTTGTCGATGATCGAGAACGAGACGTCCGGGTTGGCCGCGTCGATCTCGGCGATCTTGGCGTTGACGACATCGGCGACGGAGGCGTCGCTGGCACCCTTGGCGCGATAGACCGCGAGCGCCACGACGGGCTTGCCGTCGAGGCGGGCGAAGGATTTCGGCTCTTCCCAGTGATCCTCGACCGTGCCGAGATTGCCGAGCCGGACCTCGCGGCCGCCGGAGATCGCGATCCGCGCATTGGCGAGGTCCTCGACGGACTTGGCGCCGGCCAGCGTGCGGATGGTCTGCTCCTGGTTGCCGACCTCGCTCTTGCCGCCGGCGAGATCGACATTGGTGATCTGGAGCTGGCGGTTGACGTCGGCCGCCGTGACGCCGAGCGCCATCAGCCGGTCGGGATCGAGGCGGACCTGGATTTCGCGCGTGACGCCGCCCATGCGCTCGACCCGGCCGACGCCCTTCAGCGCCTGCAGATCGCGGATGACGTTGTCGTCGATGTACCAGGAGAGCTGCTCCGGCGACAGGGTCGGCGCGAGCGCGCCATAGGTGATGATCGACTGGCTCTCGACGTCGATGCGCTGGATGATCGGTTCGTCGACCGTCCGCGGCAGATCGCCCCGGACCTTGGCGATGGCGTCCTTGACGTCGTTCAGCGCGCGGTCGGTGTTGACCTCGAGGCGGAACTCGATCGCCGTCGACGACTGGCCGTCGGTGATTGTCGAGCTGACATGCTTGACGCCCGCGACCGAGGCGACGGCGTCCTCGACCTTCTTGGTGACCTGCGTCTCCAGCTCGGCCGGCGCGGTGCCGGCGTCGGTGATCGTGACCGAGATCAGCGGCACGTCGATGTTCGGGAAGCGCGTGATCGGCAGGCCCATGAAGGAGACGATGCCGAAGGCGCAGAGGACGACGAACAGCAGGATGGGCGGAACCGGGTTGCGGATCGCCCAGGCGGAGAAGTTCCAGCTCATCCCTTCGCTCCCTCGCTCGCGGACAGGCTTCTGGCTTCGTCCTGGGGCTCGACCGCCGTGACGGCGTCGCCGTCGCGCACGAAGGTTCCGGCGCGGAGCACCACGGCTTCCCCGGGCGCAATGCCTTCGAGAACCTCGACAAGGCCCTTGCCGGAAATGCCGGTCTTGACCGGGCGGGTCTGGATCTTGCCGTCGACGACGACCTGGGCCGTCGCCTGGCCGGCGCTGGTGACGACCGCCGAGACCGGGATGCTCAGGCTGTCGCGGCGCGCGAGTTCCACCGTGCCGCGCGCGAAGGCGCCGGCGCTGACCTTGACATCGGCCGGCAGCGCCACGCGCAGGCGGCCGAGGCGGCTCGTATCGTCGATCTTCGGCGAGACCAGGCGCACCGTGCCCTTGATGCCCTCCGGCACGCCCTGCACCGTGACCGTCACGGTCTGGCCGATGGCGATCTGCGCCAGTTCGGCCTCGGGAACCTGCGCCTCGAGTTCGATGTCGCCATCGGCCGCGAGGCGGAACAGCGGCTCGCCGCCGCCGGAGACGATGGCGCCGATGCGCGCCGTGCGCGACAGCACCAGGCCGTCCGCCGGCGCCTTGATCTCGGTCTTCTCGACGCGGAGCTGCAGTTCGCGGCGCTGCGCCTCGGTCAGCGCCTTGTCGGCCTCGGCCAGCGCCAGGCCTTGCGCGGCGGCGTCGCGGCGCGCGGCGGCGGTCTTGGCCGTCGAGTTCCGGACGTCGAGCGCGTCCTGCGCGACGATGCCCTTTTCCTTCAGCGACAGGCCGCGATCGAGCGCCGCATTGGCCTGCGCCTCGATGGCGGTCGCTTCGGCGATCTGGCTTTTCGCCTGCGCGATCGCCGCGTCGTTGCGGGCGAGCGACGAGGCGTTCTGCGCCAGCTGCACCTCCAGCATGTCGGTCGAGAGACGGGCCAGCACCTGGCCCTTCTTCACGTGGTCGCCTTCTTCCGCCGAAAGCTCGGTCAGCCGGTAGCCGTCGAGATCGACGCCGACCAGAATCTCCTCGCGCGGCACCAGCGAGCCGACGACGATGGCCGTCTGGACGATCTCCTGGCTGGCGGCGGGGATGACGGTGATGGCGGGCGGCTTCGGCGCGACGGGGGCGGGCGCCGGCTCCTCGGCGACCGCCGGGAACATCGAATCCGGCAGGGCCAGGGCGCCGGCCGCGATGGCGGCGACGAAGGCGGCCGAGGCCGCGAGACGGGTCATGCGCTTCATGGTCTTCCGGCCGCGGGGGCGGCCTCCTCTGGTAAGGCTGGCCAGGGCGGTCTCACGCCGCCATCGAGCCGCTCAGGCTTTCATCCCCAACACGCCGGCGACGAGCCGCCGCAGCAGCGGCTCGACGCGGGCGAGTGACAGGTCCGGATCATTGATCTGGCGCAGCGCGATGCCGTCGACGGCGGCCTGCAGCATGCTGATCGTCGCGTCGAGATCGGCGATCGGCGGCATCTCGCCGCTTTCGATCGCTTCCTCGAAGACCTCGCGCATGACGTCGCGCACGCTGTCGTCGATCTGGGCGAAACGCTTGCCGATCTCGGAATTGCGCAGGCTCTCGGCGCTGATCTCGGCCATCAGTTCGCAGGCGCCGGGATCGCGCATATAGGCGAAATAGCCCATGGCGCAGCCGATCAGCCGGTCGAGCAGGGGGCCGGGGCCGCGCATTGCCTGTACCAGCTCGGCCGCGCCGCAGCGCTCATCCTGGGCGATGGCCTCGATGATGGCTTCCTTCGAAGGGAAATAGCGGTAGAGCCCGCCCGGGCTCATCCGGGCTTCGGCGCAGATCTCCTGCATCGAGGCGCCGCGGAAGCCCGAGCGCGCGAAGCAGGTGCGCGCCGCGTCGAGGATCTGCTGGCGGCGCGCGTCCTGCGCGCTCTCCCGCGTGGAGATGTCCGTCGGGACTGGATGGACGATGCTGGTCATGGACACCCGGTTGCGATGCGAATGAATGTTCGCTCGCAGCACATGCGGATGACATGACGCTAAGTCAAGGCGGCGAATGCCGGGAGGGCGGATTTTTCTGCGCGTCGACCCCCGATTTTGTTCGGAGGCTGGAATATCGCGGCAATTCGGCAACAGCCGCGCCGCGCCGGGCACCCCGCTGCCCGCCGGTCTGAGATCGTGCTTTGGCGGTGCATTTCAAGCCCAAATCGCCTAGACAGGACGCCGTTTCGGTTCGTCCATCACGGCCGGGACGGGGGAGATGCCTGGGGAGGCAAGAATGGAGACGATCGACCGCGAACTGGCGGCGTGGCTGGTGCGTGCCGGCCTCGTCGGCGATGGCGTGGCCATCCGGGCGGAGCCGCTGACCGGCGGTGTCGCCTCCGACATCTGGCGGGTCGAGGCCGGTGGCCGCCGCTTCGCGGTCAAGCGGGCGCTGGCGAAGCTGAAGGTGGCGCGCGACTGGCGCGCTCCCGTCTCGCGCAACGGCAACGAGGTGGAATGGCTGCTCACCGCGGGGCGGATCGTGCCCGACGCGGTGCCGCATGTGCTGGCGCACGACGCCGCCGTCGGCGCCTTCGCCATGGAGTATCTCAGGCCCGAGGACCATCCTGTCTGGAAGGCGGAGCTCCGCGCCGGCCGTGCCGATCCGGCCTTCGCCGCCGCCGTCGGCCGGGCGATCGCGGCCATCCATGCCGCGACGGCGCATTCCGCCGCCCTCGCGGCGCGCTTCGACACCGACGCGATCTTCCACTCGATCCGGCTCGAGCCCTATCTCGAGGCGACGGCGGAGGCGCATCCCGACCTCGCGCCCGAGCTGATGGCGCTGTCGCGCGACACGCTCGCCACCAGGATCGCGCTGGTGCATGGCGATGTCAGCCCGAAGAACATCCTGGTCGGGCCGAAGGGACCGGTCTTCCTCGACGCCGAATGCGCCTGGTATGGCGACCCGGTCTTCGACCTCGCCTTCTGCCTGAACCACATGCTGCTGAAATGCCTCTGGGTTCCGGCCCGTCGCGCCGCTTACCTCGCCTCGTTCGATGCGCTCGCCGCCGCCTATTTCGACGCCGTCGACTGGGAGCCGCGCGCAGACATCGAGGCGCGCGCCGCCCGCCTGCTGCCGGGGCTGCTGCTCGCCCGCGTCGACGGCAAGTCGCCGGCCGAATACATCACCACCGACGAGGACAAGGACCGCGTGCGCCGGGTCGCCCGCCTGCTCATCGCCACCCCGCCGACGACGCTCGCCGCCATCCGCGACGCCTGGGAAGAGGAAGTTTCGAAGTGAACGACATGACGATCCGCAAGGTCATCGGCCGCCGCGTCTGGGATTCGCGCGGCCGTCCCACCGTCGAGACCGAGGTAAGGCTCGCCTCCGGCGCGGTCGGGCGCGCCATCGCGCCGGCCGGCGCCTCGATGGGCACGGGCGAGGCCGTCGACCTGCGCGACGGCGGCGCGCGCTTCGGCGGCCTTGACGTCACCCGCGCCGTCGCATCGGTGCAGGGCGAGATCGCGACGGCGCTCGTCGGCATGGACGCGGCCGACCAGGCCGGCATCGACGCCGCGCTGATCGCGCTCGACGGTACCCCCAACAAGGGCCGGCTCGGCGGCAACGCGCTGATCGCGACCTCGATGGCGGTGCTGCACGCGGCGGCGGCCGATGCCGGCCAGCCGCTCTGGCGCCATCTCGCCGGAGATCGCAAGGTTCGCATCCCGGTGCCCGAGATCCAGATCTTCGGTGGCGGGGCGCATGCGGCGCGGCGCGTCGACGTGCAGGATTTCATGCTGATCTGCCCGGGCTCCGGCTCCTTCGCCGAGGCGCTCGACTGGACGGCCGAGGTCTATCGCGCCGCCGGCCTCCGCATGAAGAAGGCCGGCAAGCTGCAGGGCGTCGCCGACGAGGGCGGCTTCTGGCCGGCCTTCAACTCCAATGAAGAAGCGCTGGACGAGCTGGTCGGCGCGATTTCCGACGCCGGCTTCGCGCCCGGTCCGGATATCGGCATCTCGCTCGACATCGCCGCCTCCGAATTCGGTCGCAATGGCCGCTACAAGCTGGCGCTCGACGACAGCGAGCTCGATACGGGCGGCATGATCGACCTGCTCGGCCGCTGGATCGACGCCTATCCGATCCTGTCGATCGAGGATCCGGTCGCCGAGGATGACGAGGCCGGCTTCATCGCCTTCACCGAGCGCTATGGCGACCGCTGCCAGGTGATCGGCGACGATTTCCTGGTGACGAACGCCGCGCGGGTCGCGGAGGCGGCGGCGAAGGGCGCGGCGACGGCCGTGCTGGTCAAGCCGAACCAGGCCGGCACGGTGACCGAGACGAAGGCGGCGCTCGACGCCGGCAAGAAGGCCGGCTTCGGCACCATCGTCTCGGCCCGCTCGGGCGAGACCGAGGACGTCACCATCGTGCATCTCTCCGTCGGCTGGGATGCCGGCCAGTTCAAGGTCGGCTCGTTCTCGCGTTCCGAGCGGATGGCGAAGTGGAACGAGATGCTGCGCGTCGAGGAGGCGCTGGGCGCGGACGCGGTCTATGCCGGCCACGCGGCGCTCGGCCTGCGCAAGGCGGGCTGAGCAAACAGAAAAGCCTCCGGTCCGCTGCCGGGCCGGAGGCTCATCTTCAAATACCGCTCGATCAGTAGGTGGCGCGGCCGCCCGAGAGGTCGAACACGGCGCCGGTGGTGAACGAGCATTCCTCGCTGGCGAGCCAGGTCAGGATCGACGCGGCTTCCTCGACCTTGCCGAAGCGGCCCATCGGGATCTTCGACAGCATGTAGTCGATATGCGCCTGGCTGACCTGCTTCAGGATCGGCGTGTCGATCGTCGCCGGCGTGATCGCGTTGACGGTGATGTTGTCCTTGGCGAGCTCCTTGCCGAGCGACTTGGTGAAGCCGATCACGGCGGCCTTCGAGGCGGAATAGGCGGAGGCGGTCGGATTGCCTTCCTTGCCGGCGATCGAGGCGACGTTGACGATGCGGCCATAGCCGTTCTTCTGCATCAAGGGCGCGACGAAGCGGTTGCAGTAGAACAGGCCGTGCACGTTGATCTCGAAGACGCGCTGCCATTCCTCGATCGGATAGTCGACCACGAGCGCGTTTTTGCCGGCGACGCCGGCCGAGCAGATCAGGATGTCGATCTTGCCGAGATGGGCTTCCGCGGTCTTCGCGGCGGCCTCGACCTGGTCGGGCTTGGAGATGTCGAGCTGGACGCCATGGGCCTTCGGACCGAGCGCGGCCTTGGCGGCTTCGATCCGCTCAGCGTCCACGTCCCAGAGACAAACCGTTCCGCCCTCGGAAACAATGCGCTCCGCCGTCTTGAAGCCGATTCCCGAGGCGCCGCCCGTCACGATCGCGCCACGGCCCGAAAAACGCTGATTATCTGCCATTCGTCTTCTCTTCCCTCTTTGCGCGGCCCCACCGCGCAATTTGCAGTGGCGATACTGGTAAGGGGGAGCGGGTCATCAGACAACCCGTTTCGCGCATGGTCGCAGTGGTCATCGACCCCCAATCGCTTATAAGTGCGACATCCTCCTTGCATTCAGGACATGCCTCATGGCCCTCAATACGATTGAAGAAGCCGTAGCGGCGATCGCCGCGGGTGAGCTCGTGGTCGTCGTGGACGATACGGACCGCGAGAACGAGGGCGATCTGATCATGGCGGCGTCGAAGGCCGCGCCCGACAAGGTCGCGTTCATGATCCGCCATACCAGCGGCATCATCTGCGTGCCGGTGCTCGCCGACCGCGCCGAGGCGCTGCACCTGCCGCCGATGGTCGCCAACAACCGCGACCCGATGCGCACCGCCTTCACCGTGACGGTCGACTACAAGGTCGGCCTCACCACCGGCATCTCGGCCGAGGAGCGCGCCAACACCATCCAGGCGCTCGCCAACGACAATTGCACGGCGTCGGACTTCCTCCGCCCCGGCCACATCTTCCCGCTGATCGCGCGCGAGGGCGGCGTGCTGATCCGTTCCGGCCACACCGAGGCGGCGACCGATCTCGCCCGTCTCGCCGGCCTCGAGCCGGCCGGCGTGCTGGCCGAGGTCGTCAATGACGACGGCACCGTCAAGCGCCTGCCCGAACTTCTGGAATTCGCCAGGGAGCATGACCTCAAGATCGTCTCGATCGAGGACCTGATCGCCTATCGCGCCCGCACCGAAAACTTCGTCAGGGTGGTCGACAGCTTCCAGGTCCCCGTCGGCGGCCGCACGGCGACGACCTATGTCTACGAAACGCCGTTCGATCCGCTGCAGCACCTCGCCATCATCTTCGGCGACGTCGCCGAGCAGCCGGACGTCCTGGTTCGCATCCACCGCGCCAATCCGATCTCCGACCTGATCTCGCGCGGGCCGGATTCGAAGGGGTGGCTGGAGACGACCCTGCGCAAGGTCGGCGCGGCCGACCGCGGCGTCTTCGTTCTGATCCGCGATCCGATGGTGGTGCGCCCCGACGGCTCGGCCGCCGGCGATGGCGAGGAGCGTCACATGTCGGCGCGGCAGCGCAAGGAACGCTGGCGCGAGATCGGCGTCGGCGCGCAGATCCTCAGGGATCTCAAGGTGCGCTCGATCCGCCTGCTGTCGTCGCAGGAACGCCAATATGTCGGCCTGCAGGGCTTCGGGATCGAGATCACCGGCCGGGAGAGCTCTGGCGAATAGAACTTCGCCTGGGCGGCGGAACTCTACCATGCGTTGTCGCATTGGATAGGCGAGCGGCATGTCTGCCGCATGTCTCCATGGAGGGGTTACGATGCTGAGTTGGGCGATCTTCTTTCTCGTCGTCGCGCTGGTCGCCGCCATTCTGGGCTTTGGCGGCATTGCCGGCACGGCGATCGGCATCGCGAAGATCATCTTTGTGGTCGCGATCATCCTGTTCCTGATCTCCGGCGTCATGCATCTGATGCGACGCGCCTGATCACGGCGGAACGAAAAAAGGCCCCGCGATCATCGATCGCGGGGCCTTTTCGTTGCGCGGGAGACGTCAGCCGGATCGCGCCGCGAGGGCGCGCTCGATTTCCTGCGCCGAGCGCTTGGCGGTCTCGATGGGCGGCAGGGGGACACCGCCCCGCATCACTTCCTCCAGGCGCGCGCGGGCGCGGGAGACGCGGCTTTTCACGGTTCCGACCCGCACCTGGCAGATCTCCGCGGCCTCCTCATAGGAGAAGCCGCTGGCGCCGATCAGGACGAGTGCCTCGCGCTGCTCGTCGGGCAGGAGCTGCATGGCGCGGAGGAAGTCGTCTAGCTCGAGATGGCTCTGCTGCGAGGCGAGGTCGGCGAGCCGGGCGGCGTGCGCGCCCTCGGCATCCTCGACTTCGCGCCGCCGCTTGCGGCCCTCCGAATAATATTGGTTGCGCAGAATCGTCACCAGCCAGGCATGCAGGTTGGTGCCTTCCTGAAACTTGTCGCGATTGGCGAGCGCGCGCATGACGGTTTCCTGGACCAGGTCGTCGGCGCGGTCGCGATTGCCGCTGAGCGAGCGGGCAAAGGCACGCAGCATGGGAAGGGCTTCGACCAGTTCATTCTTCATGACGCTCTTCCTGACAGGGCTTTGTCTCGGGCCGAATGCGGCTTCGACGGGGACAGCATGGCATCGGGCCTCAACGCTGCTTGGTGCCGTCCGAAGCTTCGGCTGCCGGCGCGTCGTCGAGACGATCCAGCAGAGACATGATGTCGTCCGGAAGCGGTTCGTTCAGCGAGCTGTCGAAGACGCGGCGCAATTGCCGGCCGATCCAGTCCTCCTTTTCTCCTTGCGTGCCGGGATCGGGAGAAGCTGCCGAACGCAACGCGGCATCCTTCGCCATGTTCTCTTTATCCATCTTTTTCCCCTGAGTGCCCAAAGGCCCCGTCCTTTCACATGCCGTGCAGAACGCTTGCCCGATTGCCAATGCGGAAGGTCAGGAATGGTTCCAGATTTGTTGGAACCGAATGGAACGTTCCACGTTCTGTCCATGTACCGAGTGCAACGAGGGGGAAAATATGCCCGAAAGTCTGTCGCAGGCCCTGGCTCCGCATCTGCCATTGCTGCGGCGCTATGCGCGCGCCTTGACCGGTGGTCAGGTCAGCGGAGATGCCTATGTGCGTGCGTGCCTCCAGGCCATCGTGGACGATCCGAGCGTGCTGGCGCGGGACATCCATCCGAAGGTCGCGCTCTACAAGCTGTTCCATTCCATCTGGTCCGGCACCCAGCTTGGGCCGGATGTTATGATCGACGGGCTGAGCCGGCAGGAAATGACCGCGCAGCAGCGGCTTTCAGCCATGCCGTCCGAGAGCCGCCAGGCCCTGCTCCTGACGACGATGGAGGGCTTTTCCGATGCCGACACGGCAGCGGTGATGGGCCTCGACGTCGACCGCATCCATCCTCTGCTGGAGGAGGCGATGGCGGAGATCGATCGTCAGACGCGCACGCGCGTCCTGATCATCGAGGACGAGCCGCTGATCTCGATGGATCTGTCCGGCATCGTCCAGGAACTGGGCCACGAGGTGGCCGCCGTCGCCCGCACCCGGGACGACGCGGTCGAGGCGGCGGCCCGCGAGCAGCCCGGCCTGGTGCTCGCCGACATCCAGCTCGCCGATGGCTCCTCGGGCATCGACGCGGTCAAGGACATCCTGTCCGGCTTCAGCGTTCCCGTGATCTTCATCACGGCGTTTCCGCAGCGTTTGCTGACCGGTGAGCGGCCCGAGCCGACCTTCCTGCTGACCAAGCCGTTCGACCCCCGCACCGTGAAGGCCGCGATCAGCCAGGCGCTGTTCTTCAATTCGACGGCGTCCATGGCGGCATGATCCATGCCGGCGCATCCCTGTTCCGGGTTCGGAACGGGGATGGGCTTGTCTTGTCATCGCGCGGCGAGCTTCGCTGCAATTGCCCGGCGGCTGGTCGCAGGTCATTCTGATCCATGCCGTCCCGCACGGTGGGTGCCGCCTCGATGGAGCGGCAGGCCGCGTCTTCGGCGTCGGAAGGACATTCCATGGATTGGTTGCTGCACTTTCTGCCTGGCGGACTGGTCGGACAGGAAGGGAACCTGCTGCGGGCGATTCCACGGGGCCTGATCGCCGCGAGCACGCTCGGCATCGCGGTCGCCGCGATCGTGTTTCTCGTCAAGCGGCGCGACCTGCCGGGCGTCTACAAGCGGGTGGCGTTCGCGCTGGTGCTGCTGCTCCTGTGCATCACCCTCTCGCACGCCGTGTCGGCCTATTCGGTCTGGTGGCCGTCGCGCTACTATCAGCGCGTGTTCGACAGCGTCGCGGCGGTGATCGCGCTGGTCGCCGTCTTCCTGATCCGGTTCGCCCTGCCGGAATTGCTCGCGCTGCCGTCGCCGCGCCAGCTCGAACGCAACAACCAGCATCTGAAGTCGGAGATCGACGCGCATATCGACACGATGCGGCAGTTGACCGACATCCGCAGCGATCTCGAGGAGAAGGTGCGGGATCGGACGCGCGAATTGAAGGAGATCAACCAGCGGTTCGAGGCGGCGCTGTCCGGCTCCGATATCGCCGTGTTCAACCAGGACACGGATCTCGTCTTCACCTGGGCCTACAACAATCCCCGTTTCGAGCTCGGCTCCGAGCAAGTCGTCGGCAAGACCGACGCGGACCTCTTCCACGGCGATGTCGCCAACGAGGTCGTCGCGGCGAAGCGCTCCGTGCTCGCCAGCGGCCAGGGCGCCTCGCTGAACGTGGTGATGTCGACCGCGGAGGGCGGTTCGCAATATCTGCGCCTCTCCATCGAGCCGCTGCGCGACGCGGCCGGCGACACGATCGGGCTGACCTCGGCCGTCGTCGACCTGACCGAGCGGCACGACTACGAAACCCGCCTGCAAGCCCTGACCTCGAGCCTCGCCCAGGCCAATGCGCGCTTCGACCTGGCCTTGCGCGGGTCGTCGATCATGGTGTTCAGCCATGACGAGCAACTCAACTACAACTGGATCTACAATCCGGCGACAGGCATCGTTCCGGACGACATGCTCGGCCGCACGGACGAGGAGATCTGGCCGGCCGGCATCAGCCAGCCGATCATCGCCATGAAGCGCGAGGCGATGGCGACCGGCGAGCCGCAGCATGGCGAGGTCGTCATGCCGCTCGCCGGCTCCGACCGCCACTTCCAGCTCCGCATCGAACCCATCCTCGCCGGCGACCGCGAGATCGTCGGCCTGGCCGGCGTCGCCGTCGACGTCACCGAGACGCATCTGCAGGAGGCGCATCTGCGCCTCGTCATGCGCGAGCTGACGCATCGTTCCAAGAACCTGCTCGCCGTCATCCAGGCCATGGCGCGGCAGACCGCCGCCCGCTCGGACGATCCGCAGACCTTCGTCGCCCGCTTCTCGGCGCGCCTGCGGGCGATGGCGGCCTCGCACGACCTGCTCGTCGCGCAGGAATGGCACGGCGCGATCCTGCACGATCTCGTCAACGCCCAGATCGGTCAGGCGATCGATCCGGGTTCCGACCAGCTCCGGATCGATGGGCCGTTCATCAGCCTGCGGCCGGACGCGGCGCAGAATATCGGCCTCGCCCTGCACGAACTGACGACGAACGCGTCGAAATACGGCGCGCTTTCGGTGCCGGGCGGCCGCATCGCGCTGCACTGGGCGATCCGGGACGGCGATCGCTTCCATCTGCGCTGGGAGGAGACGAACGGGCCCAGCGTGGCGCGGCCGGAAAAGACCGGCTTCGGCATCACGCTGCTGGAGCGCAGCGTCGGACAGGCGCTCGACGGCGAGGTGCGGCTTGCCTTCGCGCCCGGCGGCGTGGTCTGCGACATCGACATCCCGGCGAGCCACGTCGTCGCCTGAGCCGCCGCGTCGCCTCCCTCGGCATCGCAAAAAGAAAGGGAGCCCGAGGCTCCCTGTCGTGGGGTGTGTTCCATGGCGCGCCAGGGGCGCGGGAGGAGGATCTCAGCGCTTGCGCGAGAGGCCGCCGAGCAGGCCCATGGCGAAGGCGAGCGCGACGCTGGTCGTGCCGACCTCCTGGGTCTGGCGGCGGCTGTTGCGCCAGTTGGCGACGAGCAGCACGATCAAGCCGACGACGAGAAACGCGCCGCCGACGACGAGCTTCGCCACCAGCGAGCCATAGGACATCGCCAGCGCCTGATAGCCGGCCGCGACGCCGAAGCAGACGCCGACGATGATGAACACGCCGGCGACGGCCAGCAGGCCGACCCGTTTCAGCGTCCGCACCGTCGACTGCGTGGCGGCCGCGGCCGCCACGCTTGTCAGGGCCTGGAACAGGCCGCTCATCGCCGGCCTATGAGCGCGCCGATGAAGAGGCCGATGCCCGCCGCGATCAGCACGGCCGGGACGGGGTTCTTGGTGATGTGGCTTTCGATGTCCTCGGCCGCCTGATGGCCGCGCCGACGCGCCTCTTCCGCCGAGGCGCGGAAGGTCTCGCTCGCCCGGTCGGCCACGCCATGCAGGGCTTCCGCCCCGGCGCTGGCCTGCTGGGAGCCGAACTTGCGGATCGTGTCGGTCAGCGAGGCCAGTTCGGCCTGGATCGCCTTGACCTGCTCGGAGAGGTCGGAACCGTCAGTCTTGGTCACCATTTCGGCACTCCTGTACGTTGCTCAAGACATGCTGGACTTGTCGGCCAGCTTACCAGACATATGAGGCTTGCTCCGCGATAAGTCGATATCCGACAGTGCCGCGGCGAGTTCTATGGTTAGATTTCTGTAAGCCTCGCGTTCCGCCTCCGGCACGAAAGGCTCGAGCCTTTGTACGGCCCGCTTCCAGTGAAGCAGTGTTTCCGCCTTCTGTTCGTCGGAGAGAATGTTGTCGGCGACGATATCATCCGGTCGCCGAAACCCAGCATATCCATAATGTGTACCCATACGCTTTCATTCCTGGATTTTTCATGCGACCCGGACTGAAAACGAACGGATATTGCAATGGTTCCTGGAAGAATCGTCGCAGTATTCGCGGGCGCCTGGCGCTGTCGCCGAAATGAACCGCGCCGCGCCGGAGGGGCCGGCGCGGCGCGATAGTCTTCCGCTTTTCTCGGCGGGCGGGGTCAGGCGGTGCCGTTGCCCGCGTCCGAACCATGCCGGCGCCGCCGATGCTGGACGATGAGCATGACGATCATCGCGGTCGCGATGACGGCGAAGGAGACGGCCGTGGTGACCGTCCCGAGCGCGTAGATCACGGGCGTCGTGACCGTGGTGGTGAGGCCGCGCAGCGTCAGCGGCAAGGTGTTGACGGCGCCGACCGTCTGCGACGAGCGGGCGATCTCGTCCCAGGACAGCGTGAAGCCGAACAGCGCCACGCCGATCAGCGAGGGCGCGATCATCGGCAGCACGACATGGCGGAAGGTCTGCCAGGACGAGGCGCCCAGATCGCGCGCCGCCTCCTCATAGGCCGGGTTGAAGCGGTTGAAGACGGCGAACATGATCAGGAGGCCGAAGGGAAGCGTCCAGGTCAGATGGGCGCCGAAGCCGGAGGTGAACAGCCCCATCAGGGTCTGGAAATTGTCCTGGACGGCGATGCCGGCATTGCCGAGGAAGTCGGTCCAGGCGGTCGGGTTGTCGATATCGACGTAATTGTCGACGAGATGGTCGCCGAGCCCTGTGATGCTCTGGTTGAACAGCTGGAATTCGAGAGCGATGCCGAGCGACACGACGATCGACGGCAGGATCAGGCTGGCGATCGCGGTGAAGAACAGGAGGTTCGAGCCCTTGAACGGCCGTCGGAAGGCGTAGCCGGCCATCACCGAGATCACCACGGTCGCCAGCGTGACGGCGAGGCCGAGCTTCAGCGAGTTCAGCAGCGCGTCGACGACGTTGGGCACGCCGATGCCGGCCCACAGATTGTGGAACCAGTGCAGCGACACCCCGTTCATCGGGAAGGTCATGCCGCCGTTCGGACCCTGGAACGACAGGGCCAGGATGGTGATGGTCGGTCCGTAGAGGAACAGGACATAGAGGGCGAAGACCGCCGACAGGACATAGAAGGCGCGGGAGCGTCCCTCGGTCATTTCAGAGCTCCTTGCGGATGTCGACGAAGCGCAGCAGCGTCCAGATGATCATCAGCACGACGGCGAGCAGCACGACGGCGTTGGCGGCGGCGATCGGGAACTGCAGGGCGTTGATCTGCGCCTCGATCACCTTGCCGGCCGAGGCGATCTGCTGGCCGCCCATGATGCCGATCGAGATGAAGTCGCCCATCACCACGGTGATGACGAAGATCGAGCCGATGGCGATCCCGGTCTTGGAAAGCGGGATGATGACGTTCCAGAGCGTCTGCCAGCCGGTGGCGCCGGTGTCGTAGGCGGCCTCGACGAGCGACTTGTCGATGCGCGACATCGAATTCAGGATCGGCACGATCATGAACACCGTGTTGAGGTGGACGAGCGCCAGCACCACGGAGAAGTCGGAATAGAGCAGCCAGTCGAGCGGCTCGGAGATGATGCCGGCCGACATCAGCGACTGGTTGACCACGCCGTTGCGGCCTAGCAGCGGGATCCACGAGATCATGCGGATGACGTTCGAGGTCCAGAACGGGATCGTCGTGATCAGCGCCAGGATCAGCCGCGCATTGTTCGACTTGACCTCGAAGACGAGGAAATAGGCGATGGTGAAACCGAGGACCAGCGTGATCAGCCAGACCATCAGGCAGAATTTCAGCGTCGAGAGATAGGTGCGGAAGGTGGTGCAGAGTTCCGGCAGCGAGGTGAAGCACTTGTCGAAGGCAGTGGCGTAGTTGTCACCGACGAAGGCCGGCTCGATCGAATAGCCCGTATAGGTCCAGAAGCTGACGGCGAACGTCACCAGAAGCGGCAGGACGAAGAAGACGAGGAAGACGATCGCGAGCGGCGCGGCCTGCCAATAGGGTGCCCAGCGCGATTTCATTTCCAGCATTCGGGACCGGCTCCTGTTCGTCCGCAGACACTTGCGATGATTGAAATTTCCGCTTCCGCCCGCTTGCCGTCATCCCCGCGAAAGCGGGGATCCATTCAACCGAGGCGGATCGCCATCGGCCCATTCGGCTGGATGGATCCCGGGTCTCCGCCCGGGATGACGGGAAGCCGGCGGCGAGGGGGAAGCCGCGTCTGCTTGACGATGCGGCTTCCCGTCACCAGCCGGTCAGGCGGCGATGAACTCGTTCCACTTCTGGATCATGTAGGCGTTCTCATCCATGATCGAGTTCCAGCAGGCGACGGCGCCCATGCGGGTGTTGTAGGAGCCGCCGTCGCGGACCGTGCCGGCCTTCTCGAGCAGGCCGCCATCCGGACCGAGGATGTCCTTCTCGGCCGGCTTGCCCTCCATCCAGAACGCCCACTCATAGGGCTCCATGCTCTGCTGCGCGGTCTCGAGCACGGCGGCGTAGTAGCCCTGGCGGTTCAGATGCGCGCCGGCCCAGCCGGACAGGAACCAGTTGATGAACTCGTAGGCCGCGTCGAGCTTCTTGCCCTTCAGCGTCTTCGGCAGGCCGAAGCCGGAGGCCCAGGCGCGGTAGCCTTCCTTCAGCGGCTGGAAGGTGCAGGGGATGCCCTTGAGGCGGACGGCGGTGACCGCCGGCGACCACATCGACTGCACGACCGTCTCGCCCGAGGCCATCAGGTTGACGCTCTCGTTGAAGTCGGACCAGAAGGCGCGGAACTGGCCGGCCTTCTTGGCCTCGATCAGGGTGGCGATCGTCTTGTCGATCTCCTCCTTGGTCATGTTGCCCTTGTCGCCATATTTCACGGTGCCGAGGGCTTCGTTGACCATCGCGGCGTCCATGATGCCGATCGACGGGATGTTGAGGATCGAGGTCTTGCCCTTGAATTCGGGGTTGAGCAGCTCGGCCCAGCTCTCGATCGGGCGCTTGATCAGGTCGGGGCGGATGCCGAGCGTGTCGGCGTTGTAGGTGGTCGGGATCAGGGTGATCCACTCGGTCTGCTCCGTGGCGAACTCCTTGCCGCGCTGCTTCTCGAGATACATCACCTTGTGCGGTGCCGTGCCCTGGTCGCCGATCTTCTTGCCGTCGATCTCGCCCTTGGTGATCGCCGTCGCCAGCTTGTCGACCAGCTTCACCTTGTTGGCGTCGATCGCCTGGAAGTTGCCGGAGGGAACCAGGTTGCGCAGCGAGAAGTATTCCGTGTCGACGAGGTCGAACGAGTCCGGCTGCGTGATGATGCGCTTGGTGACGTCGTCCGTGGTGACGGTCACATATTCGATGTTGATGCCGGTGACTTCCTTGGCCTTGGCGGCGATCGCCGGCGACTGGTTGGTCGCGGTCGAGAGATAGCGCAGAGTGATCGGCTCGTCGGCGTGCACGGCCGGGAAGCCGGTCACGGCGGTGGTGCCGAGGAAGCCGGCCGTGATCGCGGAGCCCTTCAGCAGGGTGCGACGCGAAATGCCGCCCTTGGTCTTGTCGGTCATGTCATTGGTCTCCTCTGGATTGACGCTGGAAGCCGCGCTCAGCTGGCGGCGGTGAGTTCGTGGATGTCGCCCGGATCCCAGTTCACCGCGACGGTGTCGCCGGTCTCGAAGGGCCGCTGGTAGAAGGCGCGCTCGGGCACGATGGCGGTGAGTTCCAGCCCGGCCTCGGTGGCGAGGCTGACGTAGACGGCGGTGCCCTGGTACTCGACCTCCCGCACGGTGGCGGCGACGCCGTCGCCCTCGGCCGAAACGCTCAGCCGGTCGGCCCGGACGCTGACCATCCGCCCGTCGATCGGCATGACGTTGTGGCCGCCGATGAAGCGGGCGACGAATTCGGTCGCCGGCGCGTTGAAGATCTCGCGCGGCGTGCCCGCCTGCTCGATCTTGCCGTTGTTCATGATGACGATCAGGTCGGCGAGGGCCATGGCCTCCTCCTGGCTGTGCGTCACGTGGATGAAGGAAATGCCGAGTTCGCGCTGGAAGCGCTTCAGCTCGGCCCGGACCCTGATCTTGAGGAACGGATCGAGCGCCGAGAGCGGCTCGTCGAGCAGCAGGATCTGCGGATCGGTGACAAGCGCGCGGGCGAGCGCGACGCGTTGCTGCTGGCCGCCGGAGAGCTGGCTCGGCAAGCGTTCGGCATAGCGCTCCATGTCGACCAGCTTCAGCGCGTCGGTCGCCTTGATCGAACGTTCGACCTTGCCGACGCCCTTCATCTTCAGCGAGAAGGCGACGTTGTCGCGCACGGAGAGATGCGGGAACAGCGCGTAGGACTGGAACATCATCGCCGTGCCGCGCTTGGCCGGCGGCAGGGCGTTCACCACCTCGTGCCCGAGGGCGATGTCGCCGTCCGACACGGCCTCGTGGCCGGCGACCATCCGCAGCGTCGAGGATTTGCCGCAGCCCGACGGGCCGAGCAGGCAGCAATAGGTTCCGGCCTTGATCTTGAGGTTGATCGAATCGACGGCGACCGTGTCGCCGTAGCGCTTGGTGACCGAAGCCAGTTCAAGATCTGCAGGGCGTGCCATCTCTGTCTCCAATTGAACTTGCGGAGAGAGTGGCAAGTCGCGTGCCAGCGGCCGGAATCCGCCATTTCGCCCGATTTCCCGCCGCCGCGGGACATCGCGGGACGATGGACCAACTGATCAAAAAACAGATATGCCCACAAAATAGGCAGAGCTCTAGGGGCGTTCCCCCAGGGGCAGCTGGCGCCCGATGAATCGGGCTGCGCAATTTCCATGCGAATTCAGGGACGGGCCATCATGCGCCCCTCGGGAGGGTGGCGCGAAGTTGAGCAAAAGGCCAGATTGGAATGGCTCAAATCAAGCCTTGACGCTTTCCGGAAAGTTTGTCCAGATGATCAAGACTTCGAGGCGCGGCTCCATAAGAAAAAGAGGGGTAGCCGTGTCACCGGATGAACCTCGAACGGCATGACGCCGGTCGGACATGGGCCCAGGGCCGTGCGCGGCCGATAGGGAGGGATGCATATGCCCACGCATGTGCCTGACATCGCATCGGGCCGTCTGTCGCCCGACGAATACGTCGCGAACTTTCTCGACATCCATCCGCCGCTCGATCGCCACCAGGCGCTGGTCGAGGCGGATCGCTGCTACTTCTGCTACGACGCGCCCTGCGTGCAGGCATGTCCGACTTCGATCGACATCCCGCTCTTCATCCGCCAGATCCTGACCGACAATCCGGAAGGCTCGGCCGAGACGATCCTGTCGCAGAACATACTGGGCGGCATGTGCGCCCGCGTCTGCCCGACCGAAACGCTGTGCGAGGAAGCCTGCGTCCGCGAGGCGGCCGAGGGCAAGCCGGTCAAGATCGGCCTGCTGCAGCGCTATGCCACCGACGTGCTCATGGACGAGCGCGGCGAGCAGCCCTTTGCCCGCGCCCCGTCGACCGGCAAGCGGGTCGCCGTCGTCGGCGCCGGCCCGGCCGGGCTCGCCGCGGCGCACCGCCTCGCCATGCACGGCCACGACGTCGTCATCTACGACGCGCGCGAAAAGGCCGGCGGCCTCAACGAATACGGCATCGCCGCCTACAAGGCGCCCGACGATTTCGCCCAGAAGGAGGTCGATTTCGTCCTGTCGATCGGCGGCATCACCATCGAGCACGGCAAGGCGCTCGGCCGCGACGTCGGCCTGTCCGAGCTGCGCGCCAGCTATGACGCCGTATTCCTCGGCATGGGGCTCGCCGGCGTCAACGCGCTCGGGCTCGAGGGCGAGGATCTCGAGGGCGTCGCCGACGCTGTCGACTATATCGCCGATCTGCGCCAGGCCGAGGATCTCTCGGCGCTCCCGGTCGGCGGCCGCGTCGTCGTCGTCGGCGGCGGCATGACGGCGATCGACGTCGCCGTGCAGTCGAAGCGTCTCGGCGCCAGGGAGGTCACGGTCGTCTACCGGCGCGGCCAGGCGAAGATGGGCGCCTCGGAATACGAGCAGGAACTGGCCCAGACCGACGGCGTCGTCATCCGCCACAACGCCAAGCCGGTCCGGCTCGTCACCGAGGCCGGCCGGGTCACGGCCATCGCGTTCGAGGAGACGCGCGAGGAAGAGGGCCGGCTGGCCGGCACCGGCGTCGTCTTCACGCTGCCCGCCGACACCGTCTTCAAGGCGATCGGCCAGACCTTCGTTCCCGCCGCCCTGAACGGCTCGGCCGAGACGATCGCGCTGGAAAATGGCAAGATCCGTGTCGACGACGAGCGGCGCACGACGCTTCCGGGGGTCTGGGCCGGCGGCGATTGCGCCGCAACCGGGGAGGATCTGACGGTGGCTGCCGTCGCCGACGGCCGCATCGCCGCCGAATCCATCCATATCGCGCTCTTGACCTCGTCCGTCGCGGCCTAGGAGGAACCCATGGCCAATCTCGTCTCGACCTTCGCCGGCATCAAGTCGCCCAATCCGTTCTGGCTCGCCTCCGCGCCCCCGACCGACAAGGCCTACAACGTCGTGCGCGCCTTCAAGGACGGCTGGGGCGGCGTCGTCTGGAAGACGCTCGGCACCGATCCGCCCGTCGTCAACGTCTCCGGCCCGCGCTATGGCGCCATCCACTCCAACGACCGCCGCCTGATCGGCCTCAACAACATCGAGCTGATCACCGACCGGCCGCTGGAGGTCAATCTGCGCGAGATCAAACAGGTCAAGCGCGACTGGCCGGATCGGGCGGTGGTCGTGTCGCTGATGGTCCCCTGCGAGGAACATTACTGGAAGGATATCCTCGCCAAGGTCGAGGAGACCGAGGCGGATGGCGTCGAGCTGAATTTCGGCTGCCCGCACGGCATGAGCGAGCGCGGCATGGGCTCCTCGGTCGGCCAGGTGCCGGAATATATCGAGATGGTGACGCGCTGGTGCAAGCAGCACAGCCGCATGCCGGTCATCGTCAAGCTGACGCCGAACATCACAGACATCCGCTATCCCGCCCGCGCCGCCCAGGCCGGCGGCGCCGACGCGGTGTCGCTGATCAACACGATCTCGTCGATCATCGGCGTCGACATCGACAGCTTCGCGCCGATCCCGACCATCGACGGCAAGGGCAGCCATGGCGGCTATTGCGGCCCGGCGGTGAAGCCGATCGCGCTCAACATGACGGCCGAGATCGCCCGCGACGCGCAGACGCGCAACCTGCCGATCTCCGGCATCGGCGGCATCACCACCTGGCGCGACGCGGTCGAGTTCATGGCGCTCGGCGCCGGCAACGTGCAGGTCTGCACCGCCGCCATGACCTATGGCTTCCGCATCGTGCAGGAGATGATCTCGGGCCTGTCCGACTACATGGACAAGCATGATTTCGATGGGATCGGCGACATCGTCGGCCGCGCGGTCGGCAACGTTACCGACTGGCAGTATCTGAACCTCAACTACGTCGCCAAGGCGAAGATCGACCAGGATTCCTGCATCAAGTGCGGCCGCTGCCACATCGCCTGCGAGGACACCTCGCACCAGGCGATCACGTCGATGGTCGACGGCATCCGGCATTTCGAGGTGATCGACGCCGAATGCGTCGGCTGCAATCTCTGCGTCAATGTCTGCCCGGTCGACAATTGCATCACCATGGAGCAGATGGTCGAGGGCGTCGATCCGCGCACCGGCTATGCGATCACCGACGAGTACGCCAACTGGACGACGCACAGGAACAACCCGATGTCGAAGGCCTTCGTCCCGGCCGAGCCGGCGGAATAGGCTCCTTCGCAAGTCCAGGCCGTCGCGCGGGTGGCGCGGCGGCTGAGGGCGACGGTCGCCGACAGGCCGATCAGGCCGAAGCCTTGCGGCCTTCGCGGGCGAGATACTGGTGCACGAAGGCGATCGCCATGCTGCCCTCGCCGACGGCGGCCGCGACGCGCTTGACCGGGCTCAGCCGCACGTCGCCGCAGGCGAAGACGCCGGGAACGCTGGTTTCGAGCAGGTAGGGATCGCGCTCGGGGAAACCCTGGCCCGTCTTCCTCAGATCGTCGCCCGTCAGCACGAAGCCGCGCGCGTCGCGGGCGATTTCGGCCGGCAGCCAGGCGGTTTCCGCGTCGGCGCCGATGAAGTTGAACACGCCGCCGCACTCGTGCCGGCTGGTCTCGCCGCTCGCATTGCTGCGGATGTCGATCGCCGTCAGGTTGGTCTCGCCATGCGCGGCGATGATCTCCGCCTGCAGCATCGCGATGATGTTCGACTTGGCGCGGATCTGGTCGATCAGATATTGCGACATGCTCTTCTCGAGCGAGTCGCCCCGCACCACCAGCGTGACGGTATTGGCGTGGTTGGCGAAGTAGAGCGCGGCCTGGCCGGCGGAATTGCCCGCGCCGACGAGGTGGACGTTCAATCCGTGGGTGACACCGACTTCGCTGCGCGCCGCGCCATAGTAGATCCCCTTGCCGATGAAACGGTCGAAGCCATCGATCGCGAGGCGGCGCCAAGTGACGCCGGTGGCGAGGATCAGGGTCCGCGCCTGCACGATTTCGTCGCCGTCGAGGACGATCCGATGCGCCACCGGATCGATGTGTTCGACCGCGCGCGTGACCAGGATCTCCGCCCCGAGCCGTCGCGCCTGCTGCAGCGCGCGGCTGGCGAGTTCGTCGCCGGAGACGCCGCTCGGGAAGCCGAGATAATTCTCGATCCGCGACGAGGTGCCGGCCTGTCCGCCGGGCGCCTCGCGCTCGATGACGATGGTCCTGAGCCCCTCGGAGGCGCCGTAGACCGCCGCCGCCAGGCCCGCGGGACCGGCGCCGATGATGGCGACGTCATATTCGGCGGCGCGCGGCCGGGTCTGCAGGCCGAGGCGGTCGGCGAGCGCGCGGACGTTCGGGCGGATCATCGTTTCGCCATCGGCGAACCGGAGCGCCGGGCAGTCGTCCTCGGGCGGGCAGGGGCCCGTCCATTGCGCCGCGAGGTCCGGGGAATCCGGCGTGAGCCAGTTGAACGAGATCTGGTTGCGCGCCAGGAAGCGGCGGATATCGCCGCCCTCGGTGTTCCAGCGATGACAGACCAGCGTCACGCGCGGCTTCTGCGGTTCGGCCGCGAGGCTCTGCAGGCCGCCGATGCGCTCGCGCGCCAGAGCGCTGACCTGCCGCGACACCTCCGGCGCGACGGCCGCCAGGGCGTAATATTGCTGCAATTCGAGCCGCATCACCCGCGACGGTTCCGCCGCGCGGTAGGAGCCGGGGAAGGGCGAGCCGAGCGCGATCGGCACCTCGCCGAAGATCTGGCCGGGGTTGCGCCAGCCGAGCGTCCGCTCCACGCCGTCGAAGGTTTTCACGACCTCGAACCGGCCGCTCAGAACGGCGAGCAGCGCCGGCTCCTCGCCGGCATGGACGGCGAATTCGTTGGGAGCCAGCCGGATGTCGGCCGCGCTGCGCGTCAGGCGCTCAAGCTCCGCTCGCCCGAGCGTCGAGAAGAGAGGAATCGCAGCCACGTCTTCGATCGTCAGCATGCTGGCTCTGTCCGATATCCGGGTCCACCGATGCATCCTGATTAGCAGCGCGACGGGCCGGACACCAGTTGCGGACGCTACGTCATCTTGCCGGCGGCTGCCCGGCCCGATGCCGACCCCGCGCCCGTCCCCCGACCGCACCGCATGCGGGCTCGCCGAGGCGCGCCGTTCACGTCTCCGGCAGGCGATGCGATCCGGCGAGACGCTCGCGGATCGCGTGATAGCCGGCCCAGTCTTCGTCCCGGAAGCCGTGAACGCCCGCGCCGGCCAGCCGATCCTCGATGCGCTGTCGCAGCGGCTCGGGCATCTGCGCGGTGAAGTGCGGATTGAACCGAAACACCCAGTCGACGCCGATGGCGGCCAGCGCTTCATCGGTATCGATCGGCAGTCCGTCGATCCAGCGGCTCACCGCATCCCTGCCGTAGAGCTTGGCAAAGATCAGGCCCAGGAAGTCGATCGCATAGGATTTGCCGAAGCTCGCCTTTCGCTTGGGATAGACGTAGCTGTCGAAATCGGGGGCGGCCAAGTCCCTGCGATGGCGGACGACATCCACGAGAAGCCGCTTGCGCAGGCTCTTCTCGCTTCCGGCATCGGCGAGCGACGCGATCGATCCCTCGATCAGTTCCGGCGAATAGGCGTCGATGATCATGGCCGTCCCGAATTCGGTCAGCCCGCGCGTGAAGGTCGCGTCGTGGAGGCCGATGCTCTCGATCAGCGGCAGGCTCGAGGCGCCGGTCGGCGTCAGCCGGTAGTTCAGGGCCGAGGCCTCGAAGATGGTCCCGAAGGCGATGGCGGCGAGATCGAGATAGTCGGCGAACAGCAAGGACACGGCGCCCATGAACAGCCAATCGTTGCGGTCGAAGCCTTTCTCCCGGAAATCGGTGGCGCAGATGAGGTCGGGGTTCAGCGTTTCGAAGAACTGGCGCTCCCGCGTGAACTTCCTGCCGAAGTCGATGGCCACGGTCCGCAGCCCTTCCGGGGCCAGGTGCAGCGCCGCCAGGCTGTCGAAGCCGCCGCTGAAGTTCAACGCGATCGACCGGCCGGCCGGTCGCGGCGCGCAGCGCCCGCGCGCCCTTACCTGCGCGCCCGTCCGCTCCCGGATGGCGGCGGAGCATCGATCGGACACGGCGAAGTCAAAGTGGATCGCGCGATATTTCGTGCCGCAGAGGGTCGCGAGACACGCCGCCATGCAGTCCGGATGCGCGTGAAAGTCGTCCGGCACCTCGAAGCCGATTTCATCGGCGGTTTCGAAACAGGCGAGGCGGAAGCGGAGGAATCCGTCGCTGAGCCGGGGGGCGGAAAACGAAATCGACCCTGCGATGTCGGTCTCGCCCTTGGGTTCCGCATCGAGCTTCGCCGGCGGGACAACGGCCGCCGGTCTGAGCAATCGGGCAATGACCTCGGGCATCCGCATCGACCGTGCTCCTTGGCAGACGGTGTCACCGGGCCTCTGCTGGCCAATGGCCAGTCTGGACTGCAGGGTATCGACGATTGCGCCCGCGTCAAATCTCGCGACGCGCGCTATGGCTGGGACTTGGGCAGCAGGCCGTTCAGGACGATCGCTTCCAGCGTCCGCGTCGCGGTCTCGAAATGGCGGTTGTCGTCGGCCGCCTCGCCGAGCGTCGCGCGGACCTGGACGTCGAAATCGGCGTAGTGCTGGGTCGTCGCCCAGATCAGGAAGATCAGGTGGTGCGGGTCGATCGGGGCGAGCCGCCCTTCCGCGATCCAGCGCCGGATGACCGCGGCCTTCTTGTCGACCAGCGTCTTCAGGCGGGTCTCCAGCGCCGCGCCGATGATCGGCGCGCCCTGCAGGATCTCCATCGCGTAGAGCCGCGACGCCTTCGGATTGTCGCGCGACATTTCGAGCTTGCGGTCGATATAGGCGCGGATCTCGGCGATCGGGTCGTCGCCCGCGCCGAGCGATTCCAGCGGCTGCAGCCACAGTTCGAGCGTCCGCCTGAGGATGGCGAGGTAGATGTCGTCCTTGCGGCGGAAATAATAGAGCAGGTTCGGCTTGGTCATGCCGGCGCGCTCGGCGATCTGGTCGACCGTGGCGCCGCGGAATCCGTAGCTGGAGAAGATTTCCAGAGCGGCGTCGAGGATGCGCGCCTCGTTCTCCTGCTGGATGCGCGTCCGCTTCTTGGTCTGGCGCGCGCGGGCGGTGTTGGCAGGCGTCAGGGCGGCGCGTGTCATGACGGGTCGGGCTTTCCGTTCGGTATCCGTGGCGCGCCCGTCCATCCGGCGCGTCGCGGCTTCTGGCGCGCATCGCGACGCCGCCTGCGCTGTTGCGCGCGAGTTTCGGCCGATTCCGCTCCGATTTCAACGGCTTCGCGCCGCAGCGCCCGGACGGCTCTCCACCGTCGCGCTTTCGTCACGCGAACCGGGAGCCGCTTCGCTCGAAAGCGTCCTAGAAGCTCGGCGGCGTGCAGGCCGAGACGAGCTCCAGATCCTCGTCGCCGGCATTGCGGAAGGCGTGCGGCTTGCGGCTGTCGAAGAAATAGGCGTCGCCGGGCCCGAGTTCGTAGCGCGCGCCGTCGACCTCGAGCAGCATGCGGCCACGGATGATCAGGCCGGCTTCCTCGCCCTGGTGCGACAGCATCGCCTTGCCCGACACGGCGCCGGGCTTGTAACGCTCGTGCAGCATCTGCAGCGACCGGCCTTCGAGATTGGCGCCGACCTGGCGGTAGGAGATCTTGCCGCCGCCGATCTCCTTCAACTCGGCGGCGCGGAACACGACCTGCTCGGCCGGCGGCCGCGCCTCGGCGAAGAATTCCGACAGGCTGAAGGGGATGCCCGAAAGGATCTGGCGCAGGCCCGAGACGGAGGGGCTGATCCGGTTCGCCTCGACCATCGACACGGTGGCGTTCGAGACGCCGGCGCGCTTCGCCAGCGCGCGCTGCGACAGGCCGTGGCGGATGCGCAGTTCGCGCAGCCGCGCGCCGACGTCGATGTCGAAATGGGAAGCGTTCATGTGTTCAGGATAAAGAACGTTCTTAACGGGTGCAACCGTTTGACCGGCATGGACCCTACGGCTACGTTCGAGAAAGTGACCGGCCGCGCTCGAAAATCGGCCGCAGAGGAACACCCGCATCATGAACACGGCGCCCATTCCGAACAACCTTGAAGCCTTCTGGATGCCGTTCACGGCGAACCGGCAATTCAAGCAGAACCCGCGCATGCTGGTCGGCGCCAAGGACATGCACTACACCGCCGCCGACGGCCGCCAGATCCTGGACGGCACGGCCGGCCTCTGGTGCGTCAATGCCGGCCATGGCCGCCCGAAGATCGTCGAGGCGGTGTCGAAGCAGGTGGCCGAGCTCGATTACGCGCCGGCGTTCCAGATGGGCCATCCGAAGGCGTTCGAGCTGGCCGCGCGCCTCTCCGCCATGATGCCCAAGCCGCTCGACCACGTCTTCTTCACCAATTCCGGCTCGGAATCGGTCGACACCGCGCTGAAGATCGCGCTCGCCTATCACCGCGCCAAGGGCAACGGCACCAAGTTCCGCCTGCTCGGCCGCGAGCGCGGCTATCACGGCGTCGGCTTCGGCGGCATCTCGGTCGGCGGCATCTCGGGCAACCGCAAGACCTTCGGCACCATGCTCACCGGCGTCGATCACATCCGCCATACGCATGACCTCGCCCGCAACGCGTTCACCCGCGGCGAGCCGGAACATGGCGCCGAGTTCGCCGACGACCTCGAGAAGGTCATCGCGCTGCACGACGCCTCCAACATCGCGGCGCTCATCGTCGAGCCGGTAGCGTGCTCGACCGGCGTGCTGGTGCCGCCCAAGGGCTATCTGAAGCGCCTGCGCGAGATCTGCGACAAGCACGATATCCTCTTGATCTTCGACGAGGTCATCACCGGCTTCGGCCGCCTCGGCACGCCGTTCGCGGTCGACTATTTCGACGTCATTCCCGATCTTGTGACCACCGCCAAGGGCCTGACCAGCGGCGTCGTGCCGATGGGCGCGGTGTTCGCGTCGAAGAAGATCTATGATGCGTTCATGAACGCGCCGGAAAACACCATCGAGCTGTTCCACGGCTATACCTATTCGGCCCATCCCGTCGCCTGCGCCGCGGCGCTCGCGACGCTCGACGTCTACGAGGAGGAGGGGCTGCTGACCCGCGTCGCCGGCATCAGCCAGTACTGGGAAGACGCGCTGCACAGCCTGAAGGGCCTGCCGCATGTCATCGACATCCGCAATATCGGCCTGATCGGCGCGATCGAGCTGGAGCCGATCCCCGGCAGCCCGACCAAGCGGGCGTTCCAGGCCTTCCTGAAGGCCTATGAAAGCAATCTGATGATCCGCACGACCGGCGACATCATCGCCCTGTCGCCGCCGCTGATCATCGAGAAGAGCCATATCGATCAGATCGTCGAGACGTTGACGAACGTGCTGAAGCAGATCGACTGAGGCTCGGGAGGATAGAATGGACACGATTGCCCTGAACACCATCACCAACCTCGTCGACGGCAAGCCGCAGCGCTCGGCGTCGACGCGCAGCCAGCCGGTCTACAATCCCGCCACCGGCGAGGCGGCGGCGACGCTGCCGCTGTCGACGGCGGCCGAGCTCGACGCGGCCGTCGCCTCAGCCAAGGCAGCGTTCCCGGCCTGGGCCGACACGCCGCCGATGAAGCGCGCCCGCGTCATGTTCAAGTTCAAGGACCTGCTAGAGCAGAATGCCGATCGCATCGCCAAGGCGATCTCGGCCGAGCACGGCAAGACGCATGACGACGCGCTCGGCGAGGTGCAGCGCGGCCTCGAGGTGGTCGAGTTCGCCTGCGGCATTCCGCATCTTTTGAAGGGCGAGTATTCGAGGAATGTCGGCCCGGCGATCGACACCTATTCCGACCGTCAGGCGCTCGGCGTCGTCGCCGGCATCACGCCGTTCAACTTCCCCTGCATGGTGCCGCTCTGGATGTATCCGGTGGCGATCGCCTGCGGCAACACCTTCATCCTGAAGCCGTCGGAGCGCGATCCGGGCGCCGCCATGCTGGTGGCGGAACTGCTCCACGAGGCCGGCCTGCCGAAGGGCGTGCTCAATGTCGTGCACGGCGACAAGGAGGTCGTCGACGCGATCCTGCACCATCCCGACATCAAGGCCGTCTCCTTCGTCGGCTCGACGCCGATCGCCGAATATGTCTACGCGACGGGCACGGCCAAGGGTAAGCGCGTGCAGGCGCTGGGCGGCGCCAAGAACCACATGGTGGTGATGCCCGACGCCGACATGGACAAGGTCGCCGACGCGCTGATGGGCGCCGGCTACGGCTCTGCCGGCGAGCGCTGCATGGCGGTCTCGGTCGCGGTTCCCGTCGGCCAGAAGACGGCCGATGCGCTGGTCGAGACGCTGGCGCCGCGCGTCCGCGCGCTGAAGATCGGCCCGGCGACGGATCGCGACGCCGAGATGGGCCCGCTGGTGACCCGGCAGCATCTGGAGAAGGTGCTCGGCTATATCGACAAGGGCGTCGCCGAGGGCGCGAAGCTCGTCGTCGACGGCCGCGGCTTCAAGCTGCAGGGCTATGAGAACGGCTACTTCGTCGGTGGCACGCTTTTTGATCATGTCGGCAAGGACATGACGATCTACCGCGAGGAAATCTTCGGTCCCGTCCTCTCCGTGCTCCGGGCCGATTCCTATGCCGATGCTCTCGAACTCATCAATGCCCACGAATTCGGCAACGGTACCGCGATCTTCACCCGCGACGGCGACGCCGCGCGTTCCTTCGCCGACAAGGTCGAGGCGGGCATGGTCGGCATCAACGTGCCGATCCCGGTCCCCGTCGCCTATCATTCCTTCGGCGGCTGGAAGCGCTCGGTGTTCGGCGACCACGCCATCTACGGACCGGAGGGCGTTCATTTCTACACCCGCCTGAAGACCGTCACGACGCGCTGGCCAGACGGAATCAAGTCCGGCGCGGTCTTCAACTTCCCGACCATGTGACGCTAAGGTGTCGTCGGGAAAGCCTGCTCGATTCTGCATCGCCGCGAGCGCGGCGATGCCTTCGGCCGCGGTGCCGCCCGGCGCCGCGGTAAGCTGCGAGTTTTCTCCTGCCCCGGCCGGACGACACGGCCGGGAGCCCTAACGACGAAAGACGAGTTGCATGACCGCCCCGACCGACAATCTCCGCATCCATGGCGAACGCCTCTGGGACAGCCTGATGGAGATGGCCAAGGTCGGGCCGGGCATCGCGGGCGGCAACAACCGCCAGACGCTGACCGACGCCGACGCCGAGGGCCGCGACCTGTTCAAGTCCTGGTGCGAGGCGGCGGGCATGACGCTCGGCGTCGACAGGATGGGCACGATGTTCGCGACCCGGTCGGGCACCGATCCCGACGCGCTGCCGGTCTATGTCGGCAGCCATCTCGACACCCAGCCGACCGGCGGCAAATATGACGGCGTGCTCGGCGTTCTGGCGGCGCTGGAGGTCGTGCGCTCGCTGAACGATCTCGGCATCCGCACCAGGCATCCGATCGTCGTCACCAACTGGACCAATGAGGAGGGCGCGCGCTTCGCCCCGGCGATGCTGGCCTCCGGCGTCTTCGCCGGCGCGCTCACGCTCGACTATGCCTATGAGCGCCGCGACCTCGAGGGCAAGAGCTTCGGCGACGAACTGAAGCGGATCGGCTGGGTCGGCGACGAGGAGGTCGGCGCCCGCAAGATGCACGCCTATATCGAGTATCACATCGAGCAGGGCCCGATCCTCGAGGCGGAGAAGAAGCAGATCGGCGTCGTCACCCATTGCCAGGGCCTGTGGTGGCTGGAGGTGACGCTGACCGGCCGCGAGGCGCATACCGGCTCGACGCCGATGAGCCTCCGCGTCAATGCCGGCCTCGCCATGGCGCGCATCTTCGAGATGGTGCAGACCGTGGCGATGGAGAACCAGCCGGGCGCCGTCGGCGGCGTCGGCCAGGTCAATTTCACGCCGAATTCGCGCAACGTCCTGCCGGGCAAGGTCGTCTTCACCATCGACATCCGCAGCCCGGACCAGGCCAAGCTCGACGGCATGCGCGCGCGGATCGAGACCGAGGCGGCGAAGATCGCGGAGGCGCTCGGCGTCGGCTGCTCGATCGAGGCGGTCGGCCATTTCGACCCCGTCACCTTCGACCCGACGCTGGTGTCGCGGGTCCGCGGCGCGGCGGAGCGGCTCGGCTACAGCCACATGGACATCATCTCCGGCGCCGGCCACGACGCGTGCTGGGCCGCCAAGGTGGCGCCGACCACGATGATCATGTGCCCCTGCGTCGGTGGATTGTCGCATAATGAGGCCGAGGAGATCAGCCCGGAATGGGCGGCGGCGGGGGCCGACGTGCTGCTCCACGCCGTCTTGGAGACTGCCGAAATCGCCGGCTGAGGCCGGTTCAAGAACAATGAGCCGCAATCTCGGCCGGGAACATCAGAGGGACGTGACATGTCGACGGTAATCAAGGGCGGAACCATCGTGGCGGCGGATCGCAGCTACGAGGCCGACATCCTGATCGAGGGCGAGACCATCCAGGCGATCGGGCCGGATCTGTCGGGCGACATCGTCGTCGATGCCACGGACGCCTACGTCCTGCCGGGCGGCATCGATCCGCATACCCATCTCGAAATGCCCTTCATGGGCACCACGGCGGCCGAGACCTGGGAAAGCGGCACCTTCGCCGCGCTCTCGGGCGGCACCACCACGGTCGTCGACTTCGTCATCCCGGGCGAGGCCGGCATGCTGGCGGCGCTGGAGGAATGGGAAGGCCGCGCCACGCGCCAGGCGTCCTCCGACTATTCCTACCACATGTGCGTCACCGGCTGGTCGGAGAAGCATTTCGACGACATGGCCAAGGTGGTCGAGCGCGGCATCAACACCTTCAAGCACTTCATGGCCTACAAGGGCGCCTTGATGGTGAATGACGACGAGATGTTCGCGTCGTTCCAGCGTTGCGCGGCGCTGGGCGCGCTACCGCTGGTGCATGCCGAGAACGGCGACATCGTCGCGGCGCTGCAGCAGAAATATCTGGCCGAGGGCACGACCGGGCCGGAAGGCCACGCTTTCTCGCGGCCGCCCGAGGTCGAGGGCGAGGCGACCAACCGCGCCATCATGATCGCCGATGCCGCCGGCGTTCCGGTCTATATCGTCCATGTCTCCTGCGAGCAGAGCCACGAGGCGATCCGCCGGGCGCGGCAGAAGGGCATGCGCGTCTATGGCGAGCCGCTGATCCAGCACCTGACGCTGGACGAGGGCGAGTATTTCAACCGCGACTGGGACTATGCGGCGCGGCGCGTGATGTCGCCGCCCTTCCGCAACAAGATCCACCAGGACAGCCTCTGGGCGGGCCTCGCGGCGGGCTCGCTGCAGGTGGTCGCGACCGACCATTGCGCCTTCACCACCGAGCAGAAGCGCTTCGGCCTCGGCAATTTCGCCAAGATCCCGAACGGCACCGGCGGCGTGGAAGACCGGCTCTCCGTGCTCTGGACCAGGGGTGTCGAGACCGGCCGGCTGACGCCGAACGAGTTCGTCGCCGCGACCTCGACCAACATCGCCCAGATTCTCAACATCTATCCGCAGAAGGGCGCGATCCTGCCCGGCTCCGATGCCGACCTCGTGGTCTGGGATCCGAAGCTCACCAAGACGATCTCGGCCGCCAACCAGAAATCCATCATCGACTACAACGTGTTCGAGGGCTTCACGGTCAACGGCCTGCCGCGCTACACGCTGTCGCGCGGCGAGGTGGTCTGGGCCGACGGCCAGAACTCGCAGCCGCAGCCCGGCCGCGGCAAGTTCATCAGGCGCAAGCCGTTCCCGGCCGTGAACGCGGCGCTCTCGAAGTGGAAGGAAGTGACGGCGCCGCGCGCGGTGAACCGTTCGCCCGAGCACATGCCGATCGGCGTCTGAGGTAGGGCATGAGCGCCGTGTTCCAGTCCTTCGAGGCGAGAGCCGACGGTCAGCCTTCAACCGGAAACGCCGCATCCGTCATCGATATCCGTGGGCTTTCGCTCACCTTCGAGACGAATGACGGCCCGGTCCAGGCGCTCTCGAACATCGATCTCGACATCAAGCGGGGCGAGTTCGTCTCGTTCATCGGCCCGTCCGGCTGCGGCAAGACCACCTTGCTCCGGGTGATCGCCGATCTCGAGCGGCCGACGGGCGGCTCGATCACCGTCAACGGGGTTTCGCCGGAGGAGGCGCGGCTTGCCCGCGCCTATGGCTATGTCTTCCAGGCGGCGGCGCTCTATCCCTGGCGCACCATCGCCAGGAACGTCGCGCTGCCCCTTGAGATCATGGGGCTCGCCAAGGCCGAGCGCGAGCGGCGGGTCGCCGACAATCTCGCGCTGGTCAACCTCTCCGGCTTCGAGCGCAAATATCCCTGGCAGCTATCCGGCGGCATGCAGCAGCGCGCCTCGATCGCCCGCGCGCTGGCGGTCGAGCCGGAGCTTCTGCTCATGGACGAGCCTTTCGGCGCGCTGGACGAAATCGTCCGGGACCACCTGAACGAGCAATTGCTGAAGCTCTGGGCGAAGACGCAGAAGACCGTCGTCTTCGTTACCCATTCGATCCCGGAAGCCGTGTTCCTGTCGACCAAGATCGTGGTGATGTCGCCGCGTCCCGGCCGCGTCACCGATATCATCGATTGCGGGTTTCCCCGCGACCGGACGCTCGACATCCGCGAGACGCCCGCTTTCCTCGAGGTAGCGGCCCGCGTTCGCGACGGCCTGAGGGCGGGGCACTCCTATGAGGACTGACGCGCCGCTCGCAAAGGGGCCGTCAGCGCGGCACGAGGCTTTCGAGCTCGGGCAGCAGCTCGACGCTTTCCTGCTCGTTCGGATCGGTGCGGGCGAGCACGACGACGCAGGGCTCGGGGCCGCGGTTGATGGCGACATGCGGCATGTCGGCGGGGATGTAGAACATCTCGCCGGCCTTGTTGACGACATGGTGCTCCAGCCGCTCGCCGAACCAGGTCTCGGCCTCGCCGGAGAGGATGTAGATCGCCGTCTCGTGATGGACGTGCTTGTGCGCGCTGGCGCGGCCGCCCGGCGGGATGGTGAGCAGGTTCATGCAGATGCCGGTGGCGCCGACCGATTCCGCGGTGATGCCCTCGACATAGGTGAAGCCCTGCTTGCCCGCATAGGTCGCGGCGGGGCGGATGATGCGACAGGTTCGTTCGGTCACGGCGCTGGTCATGCTGGTCGGCTCTCCGGTGTCGGCGGCGGTGCGCGGGCCCAGCTTAGCGCAATTCCCGGCCGGCGGGGCTCGGCATGAGCGCGCTCGCCTCTCCCGCTTCCCCGCCCGGCCTCGCCAGCGCCCGGCCGCGTTCGCTGAGGAAGCCCGGCCATGTTTTCCCGGTGACGGTCGTCGTCGTCGCCATCATCGCGATCTGGTATGTCGGCGCGTTTTTCCTGAACGCCCAGCTCGCCCGCGACGCCTTCGCCCGCCAGAAGGTCGAGCCGACGACGCGGGAACTGGTCGCGGCGACCTATGCGATGGAGCGGCCGCTGCTGCCGGCGCCGCATCAGGTTGCCACCGAGCTCTGGAAGAGCACGACCGGCTACGCCATCACGTCCAAGCGCAGCCTCGTCTATCACGGCTGGGTGACGCTCTCGGCGACGCTCGCCGGCTTCGTCATCGGCACGGCGCTCGGCCTCCTGCTCGCCATCGGCATCGTGCATGTCGCGAGCCTCGACAGAAGCCTGATGCCCTGGGTGGTCGCCTCGCAGACCATCCCCATCGTCGCCATCGCGCCGATGATCGTCGTCGTCGGCTACAACCTCATGAACGGCCAGCTCGGGCTTTCGACGGATACGTCGCGTTTCCTCGCCAAGGCGATGATCTCGACCTACCTCTCCTTCTTTCCGGTCGCCGTCGGCATGGTGAAGGGGCTCCGCTCGCCCGAGCCGATGCATCTCGACCTGATGCGCACCTATTCGGCGACCGGCTGGCAGGCGTTCTGGAAGCTGCGCTTCCCGGCGTCGCTGCCCTATCTCTTCACCTCGATGCAGATCGCCATCGCCATCAGCCTGGTCGGGGCGATCGTCGGCGAATTGCCGACCGGCGCCTCGGCCGGCCTCGGCGCGCGGCTGCTCGCCGGTTCCTATTACGGCCAGACGGTGCAGATCTGGGCGGCGCTCTTGGCCGCGTCGATCCTCGCCGCCGTGCTGGTGGCGATCGTCGGCCTCGCCAACCGCATCGTCCTGAAGCGCATGGGGATGGCGAGATGAGCAAGTTCGTCCTGAACGCTCTTCTCCCTCCCCCTTGTGGGGAGGGTCGGGGTGGGGGTGCCACCTCGATGTTGGGGATTGACTTTCAATCGGGACAGCGGCGTCGCGTCCCGGACGCGCCGAGCCGGTACCCCCTCCCTAACCCTCCCCACAAGGGGGAGGGGATTCGGGGTGGAGCCTCGCTGGCGAGCGGATTCTCGGCGGAGGGTGCGGTCGGATGAGTTCGCGCGGTCATCTTCAGCCCTGGGTCGCCTTTCTCGGCCTGTTCGTGGCCGTGGCCCTGCCGCTCGACGCGGCCGATCCGGCGCGGATGCTGCCGCGCGAGGGGCTCGCCGGATGGACGGTCATCCTGCTCCTCGCCGCGGCCACCTGGCAGGCGATCCGCGCCGAGCGGGCCGCCTTCACGGCGGTCCTGCTGGCCGTCGCGGCGCATGCCGGCGCCTGGTTCGCGATTTCTCTGCTGCCCTCGGTCGCCGGCCATGCCGGCCCCGGCTTCTGGGCGCTGCTGTTCACGTCCTGGCTGCTCGCCTGGCGGCTGGTGTCGCAGCTCGCCGCGATAAAGCCTCGCGGCGGTCTCGGCGGCTTCCTGCTCAAGATCGTGGTGCCGCTGATCTTCGGCGCCTGGCTGCTGATCTTCTGGGAGGTGATCGTCGTCGTCTTCCAGGTGCCGAGCGTGCTGATCCCGCCGCCCTCGGCGATCTGGGCCAAGCTCACCTCGTCGATCCCGATCCTCGCCGCCGATTTCCGCCAGACCTTCCTGAAGGCGGTGATCGCCGGCTATGTCATGGGTTGCGGCTCCGGCTTCCTGGTCGCCATCCTGGTCGACCGCATCCCGTTCCTGCAACGCGGCCTGCTGCCGGTCGGCAATCTCGTCTCGGCGCTGCCGATCATCGGCATCGCGCCGATCATGGTGATGTGGTTCGGCTTCGACTGGCCGTCCAAGGCGGCGGTGGTGGTGGTTGCCACCTTCTTCCCGATGCTGGTCAACACCGTCACCGGGCTTGCCGCCTCGCAGCCGATGCAGCGCGACCTGATGCGCACCTATGCCGCGAATTATTGGCAGTCGCTCATCAAGCTGCGGCTTCCCGAGGCGCTGCCCTTCATATTCAATGCTCTCAAGATCAATTCGACACTGGCCCTGATCGCGGCCATCGTCGCCGAGTTCTTCGGCACGCCGATCGTGGGCATGGGCTTTCGCATCTCCACCGAAGTCGGGCGCATGAACATCGACATGGTGTGGGCGGAAATCGCGGTGGCGGCGCTCGCCGGCTCCGCGTTCTACGGGGTGATCGCGCTCATCGAGCGCGCCTCGACCTTCTGGCATCCGTCCTTCCGCACCTGAGGGCGGGTTCCGGGAAAGGCTACAAGAACCGAACCTGGAGGGGTCAATGAAGAAGCTTATGATTGGGGCGCTCGCGGTCGCCGCGACGCTCATGACCAGCGTCTCGGCCCAGGCGGCCGATGCGCTGACGCTGCAGCTGAAATGGGTCACGCAGGCCCAGTTCGCCGGCTACTACGTCGCCAAGGAGAAGGGCTTCTACGAGGAAGAGGGCCTTGACGTCACGATCAAGCCGGGCGGCCCCGACATCGCGCCCGAGCAGGTGATCGCCGGCGGCGGCGCCGACGTCATCACCACCTGGATGCCGGCGGCCCTCGCCTCGCGCGAAAAGGGCGTGCCGCTGGTCAACATCGCCCAGCCCTACAAGAAGTCGGGCATGATGCTGACCTGCCGCAAGGATACCGGCATCACCTCGCCGGACGATTTCAAGGGCAAGACGCTCGGCGTCTGGTTCTTCGGCAACGAATATCCCTTCCTCGCCTGGATGGCCAAGCTCGGCCTTTCCACCGAGGGCGGCCCGAACGGCGTCACCGTGCTGAAGCAGGGCTTCAACGTCGACCCGCTGATCCAGAAGCAGGCCGACTGCATCTCGACCATGACCTATAACGAGTTCGGCCAGGTGCTCGACGCCGGCATTCCGGAGAGCGAGCTGATCGTCTTCAAATATGAGGACCAGGGCGTCGCGACGCTGGAGGACGGCCTCTACGTCATGGAAGACAAGCTCAAGGATCCGGCCTTCGTCGACAAGATGGCGAAGTTCGTCCGCGCCTCGATGAAGGGCTGGGCCTATGCCCGCGACAACACCGAGGAGGCGGCCAAGATCGTCCTCGACAATGACGAGACCGGCGCGCAGACCGAGGCGCACCAGAAGTTCATGATGGGCGAGGTCAACAAGCTCACCGAAGGCAGCAACGGCGCGCTCGACGAGGCGGACTACAAGCGCACCGTCCAGACGCTGCTGTCGGCCGGTGGCGAGGCGCCCGTCATCACCAAGGAGCCGACCGGCGCCTGGACGCACGCCGTCACCGACGCGGCCGGGCTGAAATAGGCCGACGATCTTCGGGGCACGAAAACGAGAACGGGCGCCCTGGGGCGCCCGTTTGCGTTGAACGGGCGGCGAGGGAATCAGCCGGCCGTCAGGCCGCCATCCACCGTGTAGACGCCGCCATTGATGTAGCTGGCGTCGTCCGAGGCGAGGAACGCCGCGAGCGCCGCCACTTCCCCCGGCTTGCCGTAGCGCCCGGCCGGCACCGCCGCCTCGGTCGCCTTGCGGATCGCGGCCGCGTCGGAAGCGCGGGTCGAATCGAGCGAATCCATCATGCGGCCCTCGATCGGGCCGGGATTGATCGTGTTGACGCGGATGCCCTTGCCGCCCCATTCCACGGCGGCGACGCGCATCAACCCGATCACGGCGTGCTTCGAGGTGTTGTAGGCGACCATGTTCGGCGAGCCGGAAAGGCCGGCGACGCTCGAGGTGTTGATGATGCTGCCCTGGCCCTGCTTGGCCATCACGGGAAGCACGTATTTCATGCCGAGGAAGACGCCGACGACGTTGACGGCGAGCACCTTCTGGAACGCGGCGAGCGGATAGTCGGGGATCGGATGGGTCTCGCCCTCGATGCCGGCATTGTTGAAGAAGGCATCGACGCGGCCGAAGCGCTTCACCGTCTCGTCGACATAGGCCTTCACCGCCGCCTCGTCGCTGACATCGGCCGTGACGGTGACCAGCCGGTCGCCGGCGCCGAGTTCCGTCGCCAGCTTTTCCAGTGCTTCGCCCGAATAGTCGACCGCGACGACCGAGGCGCCGCGCGCCAGCATCACGCGGATGGCGGCCGAGCCGATGGCGCCGGCGGCGCCCGTGACGATGATGATCTTGCCGTCGAGCCGATTGGTGTCGGACATGGTGATCTCTCCTTGTCAGCCGGAGGCGCCAGCACCTCCGCACACCCTTGATGTAGGCATGCGGCGGCCCGCCGAGAAGGTCATTTTGCAAGGAAGGCTTATTAAATCGGGTGGTGTGTGCCGCCTGTCGCGCGGCAGCCTCAGGTTGCGCAGGCGCTGAGCGCCTCCGGCATCGACGCCGGCGCGCGGGCGATCATCGTCAGGGTCTGGTCGCCGAACGGCCAGCGGCAGACGATGGCGTTCTCGATGACGCTGGCCGGCAGCGGCTTGTAGGAGGCCGTCAGCAGGAAAGCGAGGGGGCGCCCGGACGCCTTGGCCCAGAGGTTCTGCATCGGTTCGCGCATCGGGTCGATCGCGTCGTAGCGGATGCGGTCGGCCGGGGCGACGTAGTGGCGGAGCGCCTTCACGGCCTGCGGCGCGTCGGTGAGGATCGCCGTGTCGGTGACGCCATGCGCATGCAGGAAGGCCGCGACCGGGCGCCAGTCATATTTCCGCTCCGACACCAGCATGTCGAGCGATTGCAGTCCGACCCCGCAGAAGAAGAGCGTGAGGGCGGCGCCGGCGGCGAGGCGGGGGATGCCGGGGCGGGCCAGAAGCGTCGTGGCGCCGGTCGCCGCGAGCAGCACGGCCGCCGGCAGCATGCCGATCAGGTAGCGGCCGGCGCTGGCCGAGAAGACGCCGAGCAGCAGATAGACGAGCGGCGTGCCGAAGGCGGTCACGGCGAGCATCCGGAAGGCGGGCCGCTTCCGGTGCGCGAGGAAGCCGACGAGCATCAGGCCGAGGAAGCCGGCGGCGATCCATCCGTTCCAGCCGGCGGCGAGGAACCGGTCGGCGTCGCGCGGCACGACGAAGCCATAGGTCTCGCCGAAGGCTTCCATCACCCGTTGGCCGAGGTTGTCGCGGCTCTGCCATTTCATCAGGCCGGTCGGCTTCGCCGCCTGCGTCATCACCGCCGGCAGCAGGAAGGCCGCGGCGCAGAGGATGCCGGCCCAAGTGACGAGGATATGGCGCCACCAGAGCCGCCTCCGCGCCGGGGGAAAATCCCGGAAGCCGCAAAGCGGCAAGGCGAGGTGCTGCAGCGCGACCGGCACGATGCCGGCCGGCACGGCGAGCACGGCGCCGAGCGTGCCGATGGTGGCGAGCACGGCCTGGCGTCCGGGGCGTGCCCGTCCCGTCAGGAGCCCGATCTGCCCGGCGATGGCGAGCGCCACGAAGGCGAGCATCAGCGCATAGGGCCGCGCCTCCTGCCCGTACTGGATCAGCGCCGGATAGAAGGCATAGAGCAGCAGGGCGGCGATGGCGGCGACGGCGCCGGACAGGCGGAACGCGATGGCGGTCACCAGCGCGGCGGCGCAGCTGTCGAGCAGCGCCGAGGGCAGGCGGAGCGCGAACTCCGAGCCGCCGGCGAGGCCGAGCGCCTTCAGGACGGCGAAATAGGTCGGGAAATGACCGTTGCCGAGGCGGTCGGCGACCAGCGCCGGCCAGGCATCGGCGACGACGTCGGCGGTGATCGCCTCGTCGAACCAGAGCGCCAGGGCGCCGAGCGTCGACAGGCGGAGCGACAGCGCGAGCAGGAAGGCGAGGCCGGCGAGCGCGAGGGCCGGCGCGACGCGGGCGTGCGGAAGGGTTGCCGCCCGTCCCGCCGCGAAATGCCCGCCTTCCGCTTCCGCCATGCAACGCTCCCGCGCCGTGATGCCCCTGCGTTGCCGCGCTTCAGGCCGGCTGTCAACTTCGGTCCGCGGAGCCCTGGTCGCGAAGCGGCTTGCGGAGCGGCGCCGGGAGCGCTACCGCAGACGGGTTGCCCGTGTATCGTCCGGTCGACGCCGCCCTTCCTGCCCGCCTTCCCGGAGATATGCCCGTGCCGAGCCCCAACGCTGCCGACGATGCGCTGTACGAGGCCCTGATCGGGGCGGCGATCGCCGCCGGCGCGGTGGTGATGCAGGTCTATGACGGCGCTTTCGCGGTCGAGGAGAAGGGCGATGCCTCGCCGGTGACCGAGGCCGACCGGCGGGCCGAGGTGGTGATCCTCGCGGCGCTGGCGCAATGCGCGCCCGCCATTCCGGTCGTCGCCGAGGAAGCCTGCTCGGCCGGGTTGATCCCTTCGGTCGGCGGCGCCTTCTTCCTGGTCGATCCCGTCGACGGCACGCGCGAGTTCATCAGCCGCAACGGCGATTTCACGGTCAATATCGGTCTCGTCGAAAATGGCGTCCCGGTGCTCGGCGTCGTGCTGGCGCCGGCGCGCGGCGGGCTCTATGCCGGCCGCCTGGGCAAGGGCGCCGAAGTCATGACGATCGCAGACGGCGCGATCGTGGCGCGCCGGGCGATCCGCGTCGCCGATCCCGCCGCCACGCCGCCGCGCATCCTCGCGAGCCGTTCGCACCGCACGCCCGAGACGGACGAATTCATCGCCCGCTATCCCGGCGCCTCGCTGGTGGCGGCCGGCTCGTCGCTGAAATTCTGCCTGATGGCGGCGGGCGAGGCCGACCTCTATCCGCGCATGGGTCCGACCATGCAATGGGATACGGCGGCGGGGGACGCGGTGCTGCGCGCGGCCGGCGGCAGCGTCGAAACGGTCGACGGCGTCCCGCTCGCCTATGGCCCCGGCCCGGCGCCGGGCCTCGCCGCCTATGCCAATCCGTGGTTCGTGGCGCGCGGCGGCATCGCGGTCGAACGCCGATAAATCTCGACAAAATCTATCAAGATTATTGAAATCACTTTTCCGAAATCGACGCCACTGCGCCAATCTTCCGGTTATAGATGGCAATATACGGCACGGCTGTGCTTGAGGATGCCGGCCCGTGGAGACTAGGTTTTCGCTCCCTATCGGAGTTCCGCATGTCACCACACGCGCAGTCGCACCTTCGCCGCCTCGAGGCCGAGGCGATCTTCATCATGCGGGAGGTCGTGGCGAGTTTCGACAATCCCGTGATGCTCTATTCGATCGGCAAGGATTCGTCGGTCATGCTGCATCTGGCGATGAAGGCGTTCTATCCGGCCAAGCCGCCCTTCGCGCTGCTGCATGTCGACACGACGTGGAAGTTCCGCGAGATGATCGCCTTTCGCGACGAGACGGCGCGGCGGCTCGGCCTCGATCTTCGCGTGCACACCAACCAGGAGGGCAAGGCGGCCGGTATCAACCCGTTCGAACACGGCTCCTCCAACTACACCCAGGTGATGAAGACCGAGGCGCTGAAGCAGGCGCTCGATGCCGGCCGGTATGACGCGGCCTTCGGCGGCGCGCGCCGCGACGAGGAGAAGAGCCGCGCCAAGGAGCGCATCTTCTCGTTCCGCTCCGCCAATCACGGCTGGGACCCGAAGAACCAGCGGCCCGAGCTCTGGTCGCTCTACAACACCCGCGTCAAGCCCGGCGAGACGATCCGCGTCTTCCCGCTGTCCAACTGGACCGAACTCGACATCTGGCAGTACATCCTCGCCGAGCAGATCCCGATCGTGCCGCTCTATTTCTCGGCCGAACGCCCGGTGGTCGAGCGCAACGGACAGCTGATCATGGTCGATGACGCGCGCATGCGCCTGCTGCCGGGCGAGGTGCCCGAGCCGCGTCGCGTCCGTTTCCGCACGCTCGGCTGCTACCCGCTGACGGCGGCGGTCGAATCCGACGCCGAGACGCTGGAGGAGATCGTCCGCGAGATGTTCCTCGCCACCACCTCCGAGCGGCAGGGCCGACTCATCGACCATGACGAATCCGGCTCGATGGAGAAGAAGAAGCGCGAGGGATATTTCTGATGACCGAATACAAGTCTTCCCGCCCGGTCATCGACGACCAGCGCGCCGCCGCGCTCTTCGGAGAGCCGGAGGACAAGGGCATCCTGCGCTTCCTGACCTGCGGCAGCGTCGACGACGGCAAGTCGACGCTGATCGGCCGCCTGCTCTACGACACCAAGCGACTGTTCGACGACCAGCTCGTCACGCTGGAGAAGGACTCGCGAAAATTCGGCACGGTCGGCGACGACATCGATCTGGCCTTGCTCGTGGACGGCCTGGAAGCCGAGCGCGAGCAGGGCATCACCATCGACGTCGCCTATCGTTTCTTCGCCACCGAGCGGCGCAAGTTCATCGTCGCCGACACCCCCGGCCACGAGCAGTATACCCGCAACATGGCGACCGGCGCCTCGACCGCGGATCTCGCCGTGCTCCTGATCGACGCGCGGAAGGGCATCCTGACCCAGACGCGGCGCCACACCACGATCGCCGCGCTGCTCGGCATCCGCCATGTCGTGCTCGCCATCAACAAGATCGACCTGGTCGATTACGATCAGGACGTCTATGAGCGCATCGTCGCCGCCTTCGACGCCGATGCCGAGCATTACGGCTTCGCCAGCCGGGTCGCGATCCCGCTCTCGGCCCGCTTCGGCGACAATGTCATCCGCTCGAGTCCGAACATGGCCTGGTATGGCGGGCCTGCGCTGCTCGATCATCTGGAGACGCTCGAGCTGGAGCCGGGCGCCGATCGGCCGTTCCGCTTCCCCGTCCAATGGGTCAACCGCCCCGATCTCGCTTTTCGCGGCTATGCCGGAACGGTGGCGAGCGGGGCCGTGCGCGCGGGCGACGACGTCGTGGTGGCGCGCACCGGCCAGCCGGCGCGGGTCGAGCGTATCGTCACGCATGATGGCGACCTGGAAGTAGCCGGCGCCGACACCGCGGTGACGCTGACGCTCGACCGCGAGATCGACGTCTCGCGCGGCGACGTGCTGGCGCCGGCCGGGGCGCGGCCCGAGGTTTCCGACCAGGTGGCGGCGCATCTGATCTGGATGGCCGAGGAGGCGATGCTGCCGGGGCGGCCCTATCTGATGAAGGTCGGCACGCGCCTCGTCGGTGCGGCGGTGACGGAACTGAAGCATCGCGTCGAGGTCGAGACCTACAAGCCGCTCGCCGCCAAGACGCTCGGCCTGAACGACATCGGCTTTGCCAATCTGTCGCTGGCCGAGCCGATCGCCTTCGACCCCTATGACGAGAATCGCGCCACCGGCGCGTTCATCCTGATCGACCGCTTCACCAACCAGACGGTGGCGGCGGGGATGATCCGCTTCGGCCTGCGCCGCGCCACCAACATCCATCGACAAGCACTCGACATCGACAAGCTGGCGCGTTCCGGCGCCAAGGGCCAGCGCCCCGGCATCCTCTGGTTCACCGGCCTTTCCGGCGCCGGCAAGTCGACGATCGCCAATTTGGTCGAGAAGAAGCTGCACCTGATGGGGCGGCATACCTACCTGCTCGACGGCGACAATGTGCGCCACGGCCTCAATCGCGATCTCGGCTTCACCGATGCCGACCGGGTCGAGAACATCCGCCGCGTCGCCGAGACGGCGAAGCTCTTCGTCGATGCCGGCTTGATCGTGCTGGTCTCGTTCATCTCGCCCTTCCGCTCGGAGCGGCAGATGGCGCGCGACCTGGTCGAGGCGGGTGAATTCATCGAGATCTTCGTCGACACGCCGCTCGCCGTCGCCGAGGAACGCGACGTGAAGGGGCTCTACAAGAAGGCGCGCGAGGGCCAGATCAAGAACTTCACCGGCATCGACAGCCCCTATGAGGCGCCGGTCGCGCCCGACATCCACCTCGATACGACGGCGCATGATTCCGAGGCGCTGGCCGACCAGATCGTCGATTACCTCATCGGCAATGGCTACCTGCCGGGGTAGGGGGCGGTGACGGGACGCGTTTTCGCGCCCGTCATCGCCGCGAGGGCGGGGATCCGTGCAGGCCGAAGCCTCGCGGCGCGAAACACCCGGCGACCCGGCTGAACGGGTCCCGGGTCTCCGCCGGCGAGCGCGGCCCTACTTCAGGATCTCGATGCGGACCGAGCTGACGTCGGCGGCGGTGCCGTCGCCGGGAATGCCGGGCTCGATCATCACCGCGTCGGTCTCCGGGCCGCCGCGCTCCTTCGGCACGGTCCAGGTGAGCGACAGCGGCGCATAGTCGGCGCCGAGCGCGCCGTCCTGCCAGGGGCTGAGCCCGCGGCCGTTCTGGTAGGAGAAGCGGAGCGAGGTCGCCGGGTCGTTCACGGCCGCGCGCGCCACGACGACGATGCGCACGGTGCGGCCGGCGAGGCGCTCGAAGACGCCGCGACCGACGATGATCCGCGAGCCGGCGCCGTTCGGCGAGGACGAGATGCGGGCGAAGCCGCCCAGCGTGTCGCCCTCGAAGCGGATCGGATTGTCCGGCGAGGACTGGAACACGCTCGGGTCGCGGCCGTCGAACAGGCTGAGCGTCTCGAGCGCCAGGCCGCCGCTCGGGATCGCGGCTGGCGGCTGTGCCGCTTCCGTCGTCGCCGCGGGTGTGGTTGGCGCGGGAGTTTCCGGCGCGGCAGGCTGCTCCGCCGGCGGCCGTGGCGCCGCGGCGGCGGTCTGCTGCGGTTCCTCGGCGCGGCCGAGGAAATAGACCGTGCCCAGCAGGCCTCCGGCGAGCAGGATCACGGCGGCGGCGACCGCCGCGATCATCCGGCCGCTGAGCTGACCCATGGCGTCGCTCAGCCGCTCGCGCCATGTCGGCCGGTCATGACCGTCCTCGTCGTCGAGCGCGTTCTCGGCCTGGGTGTCGTCATCGTCATCGGCGAAATGCCGTGACGCGGCGCGATCGAGGCGGGACCGGATCTCGGCATGACGATCCGTGTCCTCGGCCTCGTCCTCCGCCGGATCGTCATCCTCGTCGAAGGTGTCATCCGGGTCGCGCTCGTCGTCGGTGTCATCCGGGTCCGGATCCCGGTTGTCGTCGAGGTCGTCGTCACGCTCGGGCTCGTCCTCGTCCGGCGTGCCATCGTCCTCGTCGGAGGCTTCCGCGTCGGCTTCGTCCGGGTCGGCTCCGTGTGCGTCGATCTCGTCCGGGTCGATGGCATCCGGGTCGACATCGTCGTCGGCCAGGCCGGGGATTTCGCCGTCCGTCACCGGGCGATCGTCTTCGTCCGCTTCCGTGTCGTCGATCGGCGCCAGCCTGCCGTTCAGGCGAGCGAGCGCCTGCTCGACGGCCTGCTTCGCCAGCAGAGCGCTCGCGGTCGCGTCTTCGGCGCCCGGATGCGGGACGCCCGGATTTTCGGCGGGCGAGACGGATCCCGGAGCCTTGCCGGGCGCGGCGAGCGGCGTCGGCGATCCGATCTGCGACACCGGCTCGAAGCGGGCCGGGCGGCGCAGGATCGCCAGCGCCTCGGCGCGGCGGGGCGACATGGCAGCCGGCTCCAGATTCCGCGCCGGCGCGGGCTCGTCTCGGTCGAGGGCCGCGCTGCTCGCGCCGGCCTCGTCCGTGTCGTCTTCCGCCGAGGCGTCCTCGGCCTCATCGTCATCGTCGATCGCGGCGGCCTCGACCTCGTCCTCCGCCGGCTCCTCGCCGAGGATCTGCGCGACGATGTCGTCGAATTCGTCGATCTTGGCGTCGATCTCCTTCGGCGAGAGCGGCGGGTCGTAAGACCACAGCAACCGGATCATCGCCTCGCGCGCATTGACGAAGACGCGATTCCGACCGTCGTGGTCCGACGGGTCGAGATGCGCTACCGAGCGGCGCAGGACGGATTGAAGCTGACTCATGTTCCTCGGCATGACCGGAAAAGGGTGAACGAACGGTTGATAGGGGACGCCGAAGGCAAAACTTCGGCGGCCTTGCGGCCGTTCGTCCCGTCTTTTGCGGGGCGGTCCTCAGCTCTTCTTCAGGAATTTGAGACCGCGGCCGAGGATCAGCGGATCCGGCTCGCGCACCACCGACTTGTCGCGACCGGGATAGTCGATCGATCCCAGCACGTGGCGGATGATGTTGAGCCGGGCGCGCCGCTTGTCGTTGGCCAGCACGACGGTCCACGGCGTCGTGTCGTTGTGGCAGGCGTCGAGCATGCTGTCGCGCGCCTGGGAATAGTCCCTCCACTTGCCGAGCGCGGCATAGTCCATCGGCGAGAGTTTCCAGATCTTCAGCGGGTTGTGCCGCCGCTCGTGGAAGCGCTTCAGCTGCATCTCTTGGCCGATGTCGAGCCAGAACTTGAACAGGATCGTGCCAGACTGGACGAGCGCCGCCTCGAAATAGGGAACCTGCTTCAGGAAGATGGCATGCTCCTCGGGCGTGCAGAAGCCCATGACGATCTCGACGCCGGCGCGGTTGTACCACGAGCGGTCGAAGGTGACGATTTCGCCCGCGGTCGGCAGCTCGGCGACATAGCGCTGGAAATACCACTGGCCGCGCTCGGTCTCGGTCGGCTTCGGCAGCGCCACGTCGCGCGCCGTGCGCGGGTTCATGTACTGGCGGAGCGCGAAGATGGCGCCGCCCTTGCCGGCGGCGTCGCGTCCCTCGAACAGCATCACGACCTTCAGGCCCTTCTCGATGACGTGATGCTGCAGCTTGACCAGTTCGACCTGCAGCGCCGTCAGGTCCTCCTCGTATTTCTCGGATTTCAGCGTCTTGTCATAGGGATAGCCGCCCGAACCCAGCGCCGCGTCCGCCACCCAGTCCGGCAGGACGGGATCGTCGAGGTCGAACGACCCGAGCTTGGTCTCGATCGGCGCGGCGTCGACGGTCGGCTGCAGCTGCTCCGGCAGCGGCGGGGCGGCCTTGCCGCCATTCTTCCCACCGTTCTTGTTCCCGTTCTTGCCGTTGTCCTTGTCGCCGTTCTTCTCGCCCTTGCCGCCGTTCTTCGCCTTCTCGTCCGGCTTCGCGCCGCCGGCCCTGTCATCCGATTTCGCCATCTTGCCTGCCGATGCCTCCTTGCCTCGCTGGGCGGTCCGCGCTTCCCATCCGGGTCCATGGCCATATCGCGGCCGATCGCCTAAGGGTGGCCCGCGCGGCAGACTGCCACGATGTCATCGGCTTGTCCTGTTCGACATGCGATGATGAGCCGGCGGTGGATCGGACGAAGATGGAAATGCGCAATGAGCAGTGATGGCACGGCGGACAGGCCGGACGGGATCGACGAGGCGAGGGGCGGCGTGCTGGCCCGGCTGGCCGAGGCGCGGGCCTTCTTCGCGATGCTGGCCGCGCTGCTGCTGCTGCTCGTGCTCCTCGACCAGATGGGCGCGATCGCGGCCGGCCTGTTGCTGGCGGCCAGCGTCGGCCTGTTCGCGGTCTTCGTGCGCGGCCGCGAGGCGGCGCCGGTGCGGCTGAAGAGCCGCCAGCCGCCCTCGATCTGGCCGGAGACCGGCGTCAAGCGCATGGCCGACGCGCTGCCCGACGCCTGCGTCATCCTCGATCGCCGGGGCGTGGTGCGCTACGCCAATGGCCGCGCCGAGGCGACCTTCCCGGTCCGGCCGGGCGATCCGCTGACCTTCCGGCTGCGGGCGCCGGACTTCGTCGGCGCCTTCGACCGCGTCGCGGCCGGCGGGCGGGCCGAGACGGTCGAATTCATCGAGCGCGGGCCGACCGAGCGCTGGTACAAGGCCTGGTTCGCGCCGCTCGAACCGGTGACGAACGGCGCCGGCGAGCGAAGCAGCTTCATCGTCCTGATCTTCACCGACCTGACCGAGCAGCGCGTCAGCGAGAAGATCCGGGTCGATTTCGTCGCCAATGCCAGCCACGAACTGCGCACGCCGCTCGCCTCGCTCTCCGGCTTCATCGAGACCATGCAGGGGCCGGCGCGAGACGACGCCGCGGCGCGCGAGCGCTTCCTCGGCATCATGCACGACCAGGCGACGCGCATGAGCCGGCTGATCGATGACCTCCTGTCGCTGTCGCGCATCGAGATGAAGGCGCATATGCGGCCCGAGACGCCCGTCGATGTCGTGCGGGTGATCCGCGGCGTCGTCGACGCGCTGGAGCCGCAGGCGCGCGAGCTCGGCGTGACGATCGAGACGGATCTACCGGACGAGCCGCTGGTCGTGCCAGCGGATCGCGACGAGCTGGTGCAGGTGTTCCAGAACCTGATCGAGAACGGCTGCAAATACGGCCGCGCCGGCAAGCGCGTGCTGGTCACGGCGCGCCCCGCCGCCGACGGGCGCGGCGGGCCGGTGGTCTCGGTGCGCGATTTCGGCGCCGGAATACCGGCCGAGCACCTGCCGCGCCTCACCGAGCGCTTCTACCGGGCCGACATCCAGGCGAGCCACGCGCAGCGCGGCACGGGACTCGGCCTCGCCATCGTCAAGCACATCCTGAATCGCCACCGCGCGCGCCTGCTGATCGAGAGCAAGGCCGGCGAGGGGGCGACCTTCACCGTCGCATTTTCCACCGCGCTTACCCTTCCGGACGCGGTTGACGGGAAGAAAAAGCAACTAAATCAGTAGGTTGGACTGTCACAAAACAGTAATGCTATCGTCATAGAACGATGACCTGCCGGCTCTAGGTTCCCCTCGCGTCCCGGTCGACTGCGGCGGGGACAGGCAACCGCAAGTCCCGGAACCCTCGTCAGGGAGACGTCAGGTGAAACTCAATAAATTCGCTCTCGCCGCCGGCCTTTTCGCCGCCACCCTCGGCCTCGGCTCGGCTCAGGCCGCCGACATTTCCGGCGCCGGCGCGACCTTCCCCTATCCGGTCTACGCCAAGTGGGCCGACGCCTATAAGAAGGAAACCGGCACTGGCATGAACTACCAGTCGATCGGTTCCGGCGGTGGTATCAAGCAGATCAAGGCCAAGACCGTCACCTTCGGCGCCTCCGACGCCCCGCTGAAGCCGGAAGAGCTCGAGAAGGCCGGCCTGGTGCAGTTCCCGACCGTGATCGGCGGCGTCGTGCCGATCATCAACGTGCCGGGCCTGAAGCCGGGCGAGCTCGTGCTCGACGGCCAGACGCTCGCCGACATCTTCCAGGGCAAGATCGCCAAGTGGAATGACGAGGCCATCAAGAAGCTCAATCCGGAACTGGCGCTGCCGGACATGGCGATCGCCGTCGTCCGTCGCTCGGACGGTTCGGGCACCAGCTTCGTGTTCACGACCTACCTGTCGCAGGTCTCGAAGGCCTGGGGCGACGAAGTCGGCGCCGCGTCGGCGGTCGAGTGGCCGGTCGGTCTCGGCGCCAAGGGCAATGAGGGCGTCGCCGCCAATGTCGGCCAGACGCAGGGCTCGATCGGCTATGTCGAGTATGCCTTCGCCGCGCAGAACAACATGTCCTACGCCAAGCTCATCAACAAGGACGGCAAGACCGTCGCTCCGGACGCGGCCAACTTCGCCGCCGCCGCCGCGAATGTCGATTGGGCCAATGCCCCGGGCTACTACGTCATTCTGACGAACGAGCCCGGCGACACCTCCTGGCCGATCACCGCCGCCACCTTCATCCTGATGTACAAGCAGCCGGAAAAGCCGGCCGATGTCGCCGAGGCCCTGAAGTTCTTCAGCTGGGCCTACGAGAAGGGCGACCAGATGGCCGAGGAACTGCACTACATCCCGCTGCCGGACTCGGTCGTCGCCAACATCAAGGCGACCTGGGCCAAGGAAATCCTTGGCGCCGACGGCAAGCCGGTCTTCGCGGCCAACTAAGCCGGATCGAAAAGGAAGAGGGGCGCAAGGCCCCTCTTCCGACTTCAATGCAAATGGATCCGAATGCGGAGCCGGGAAAACAACATGGTCGATGCAGCGATGACAGGCGTGACCAGCGCCAGCATGGATAGCGCCAAGCTCAAACGCATGCGACGGTTCAGGACCGGCGACGCCACCTTCAGGGGACTGACCTTCAGCGCCGCGCTGCTGGTCCTGCTTCTCCTCGGCGGGGTCATCATCTCCCTGATCCACGGCTCGATTCCGGCCCTGTCGGAGTTCGGCTTCGGCTTCCTGACCACGCAGTCCTGGAACCCGGTTACCGAGAAGTTCGGCGCGCTCTCGCCGATCTACGGCACGGTGGTGACGTCCTTCATCGCGCTGCTCATCGCCGTTCCCGTCGGCATCGGCATCGCCATCTTCCTGACCGAGCTGTGCCCGCCCTGGCTGAAGCGTCCGATCGGCATCGCGGTCGAGCTGCTCGCCGGCATCCCCTCGATCATCTACGGCATCTGGGGCCTGTTCGTCTTCGCGCCCTTCTTCCAGACCACCATCCAACCCTTCCTGATTTCGCTGTTCGCGCCGATCCCGGTGCTCAACAGCCTGTTCGCCGGCCCCCCCTACGGCATCGGCGTCCTGACCGCGGGCTTCATCCTGGCGATCATGGTGCTGCCCTTCATCACCTCGATCACCCGCGACGTGTTCGATACCGTTCCGCCCGTCCTCAAGGAGGCCACCTACGGCCTCGGCTGCACGACCTCGGAAGTGGTGACCAAGGTGGTGCTGCCCTATACGCGGGTCGGCGTCATCGGCGGCGTCATGCTCGGCCTCGGCCGGGCGCTGGGCGAGACCATGGCGGTCACCTTCGTGATCGGCAACGCGCACAAGATCTCCGCCTCGATCATGGCGCCCGGCACGACCATCTCGGCCTCGATCGCCAACGAATTCACCGAAGCGGTGGGCGACCTCTACACCTCGTCGCTGATCGCGCTCGGCCTGATCCTCTTCGTCATCACCTTCATCGTTCTCGCCGCGGCGCGCCTGCTGCTGCTGCGCATGAACGTCAAAGCCGGCAATTGAGGCGCTCGATCATGGCAAGCACTCTCGGCACTTCCGCGTCGTCGGGCTTCTCGGCCGCGTCGGCACCCGCCGCCCAGGCGATCTACCGCCGCCGCCGGCGCAGCAATTCGGTTCTGCTGTCGCTGTCCGTCCTCGCCACGCTCTTCGGCCTGCTCTGGCTCGTCCTGATCCTCAGCGCGCTGCTCTACAAGGGCGTCAGCGGCCTCTCGCTCGCCGTCTTCACCGAGATGACCCCGCCGCCCGGTTCGGCCGGCGGCCTTCTCAACGCCATCTGGGGCAGCCTGCTGATGACCTTCGGCGGCGTCATCATCGGCACGCCGATCGGCATCCTAGCCGGCACCTACATGTCGGAATATGGCCGCGGCAACAAGATCACCACCGTGGTGCGCTTCATCAACGACATCCTGCTGGCGGCGCCGTCGATCGTCATCGGCCTGTTCGTCTACGAGGTGATGGTCGTCCGGATGGGCCACTTCTCGGCCTGGGCCGGCTGCGTCGCCCTCGGCATCCTGGTCATTCCGGTGGTCGTCCGCACCACCGAGGACATGCTCAACCTGGTGCCGAACCAGCTGCGCGAGGCGGCCGCCGCGCTCGGCCTGCCGCGCTCGATCATGATCCGCCATGTCGCCTACAAGGCGGCGATGTCCGGCATCGTCACCGGCGTGCTGCTCGCCATCGCCCGCGTCAGCGGCGAGACGGCGCCGCTGCTGTTCACCGCCCTGAACAACCAGTTCTGGAGCACCAACATGAACGCGCCGATGTCGTCGCTGCCCGTGACGATCTTCCAGTTCGCGCTCTCGCCCTATCCGGACTGGCAGTCGCTGGCCTGGACCGGCGCGCTGCTCATCACCTTCACCGTGCTTGCGCTCAACATCGTTGCGCGTGCCTTCCTCAGCCCCAAGGCTCAAAAATGACCCAGCTCGCGATGAACACGACCGGCTTGGCCGAGAAGGTCTCGATCCGCAACCTGAAGTTCTACTACGGCGACACGCAGGCCCTGAAGACCATCAACCTGCCGCTGTTCGAGAAGAAGGTGACCGCCTTCATCGGGCCGTCGGGCTGCGGCAAGTCGACTCTGCTGCGCGTGCTGAACCGCATGTACGATCTCTACCCGCGCCAGCGCGCCGAGGGCGAGGTCATGTTCGACGGCAAGAACGTGCTCGACCCCGACCAGGACCGCAACATGCTGCGCGCCCGCATCGGCATGGTGTTCCAGAAGCCGACGCCGTTCCCGATGTCGATCTACGACAACATCGCCTTCGGCGTCCGCCTCTACGAGAACATTTCGCGCTCCGAGATGGATGGCCGCGTCGAGGCGGCGCTGACCCGCGCGGCGCTCTGGAACGAGGTCAAGGACAAGCTCCATTCGAGCGGGCTCAGCCTCTCGGGCGGCCAGCAGCAGCGCCTGTGCATCGCCCGCACCATCGCGGTGCGGCCGGAGGTCGTGCTGTTCGACGAGCCGTGCTCGGCGCTCGATCCGATCTCGACCGCGAAGATCGAGGAACTGATCGACGAACTGACGACCGACTACACGATCGCCATCGTCACCCACAACATGCAGCAGGCGGCCCGCGTTTCCGACTACACCGCCTTCATGTATCTCGGCGAGCTGATCGAGTTCGACGAGACGGCGAAGATCTTCACCTCGCCCAGTGACAAGCGCACCCAGGACTACATCACCGGTCGCTTCGGCTGAGGCCGGGCGGAGGTAGGAGAACGACATGGCCGAGCATATTGTTTCCCGTTACGACGACGAACTGAACGACGTCGCCCGCCGCATTGCCGAGATGGGCGGCATGGCTGAGCGCCTGGTCGATGTGGCCGTGAACGCGCTGATGCGGGTCGATACCGAGACCGCCAAGCAGGTGATCGCCGACGACAAGAAGCTCGACGCGCTGCAGCGCGATTGCGAGGAGCGGGCGGTCATGATCATCGCCCGTCGCCAGCCCATGGCGCTGGACCTGCGCGAGGTCATCGGCGTGCAGCGCATCTCGAGCGATCTCGAGCGCATCGGCGACCTGGCCAAGAACATTGCCAAGCGCGTCATGGCGCTCGACGGCCAGTTCCAGTCGAAGCGCTTCAACACCGGCGTCGAGCACATGGCGCAGCTGTCGCTGGCCCAGCTCAAGGACGTGCTGGACGCCTATGCGACCCGCGACGTCGACCAGGCCTACCAGGTCTGGCGGCGCGACGAGGAGATCGACGCCATGTACACGTCGCTCTTCCGCGAGCTCCTGACCTACATGATGGAAGATCCTCGCAACATCACCTTCTGCACGCATCTGCTGTTCTGTGCGAAAAACATCGAGCGCATCGGCGACCACGCCACGAACATCGCCGAGACGATCTACTACGTTGTCAACGGTCGTGTGCTCGAGGAAGATCGCCCGAAGCAGGACGAGTCGAGCACGACAGCTGTCGTTTACGACAAGAGCTAAGCTGTTCTTCGAGGCCGGATACTCATCAATGACCCCCCGCGTGATGATCGTCGAGGACGAGGAGGCGCTCAGTCTCCTCCTCCGCTACAATCTGGAAGCCGAAGGCTATGCCGTCGAAGTCGTGCCGCGCGGCGACGACGCCGAGATGCGCCTGCTGGAGACCGTTCCCGATCTCCTGCTGCTCGACTGGATGCTGCCGGGCATTTCCGGCATCGAACTGTGCCGGCGCCTCCGCGCCCGCGACGCCACCCGCACGCTGCCGGTGATCATGCTCACCGCCCGCGGCGAGGAGCAGGAGCGCATCCGCGGCCTTGCGACCGGCGCCGACGACTATGTCGTCAAGCCGTTCTCCGTGCCGGAGCTGATGGCCCGCGTGCGCGCCATCCTGCGCCGCTCGCGGCCCGAGGTGATCGCGACGCTGCTCAGGGCCGGCGACATCGAGCTCGACCGCGAGACGCACCGCGTCCGCCGTTCGGGCCGCGAACTGCATCTCGGCCCGACGGAGTTCCGCCTGCTCGAATATCTGATGAAGAGCCCCGGCCGCGTCTTTTCGCGCGAGCAGTTGCTGGATGGCGTCTGGGGCCGCGACGTCTATGTCGACGAGCGCACCGTGGACGTCCATATCGGGCGGTTGCGCAAGGCGGTCAATCGCGGCCGCGTCAAGGATCCGATCCGCACGGTGCGCGGCTCCGGCTATTCCTTCGACGACCAGTTCGCCGCGGCGTGAGCGGTGTGGCGGGCTCGTCCCGCCGCGCTCCCTTGGCGGAAAGGGCCGTCTCCCGCCTTCACCTGTCCCTGAGGGAGGGGTGAAGGGTCGAGTTCAGCTTCCGAAACCTGCATTCATCCAACAAAGAGCCGCGCTCGGGCTGGTCCCGGCGCGGCTTTCTCGTCGTCTGCGAGGGGAGGGCAGAAAGCAATCGGCCGTGCGCCTCGCGGGGCGAGGGCGGCACGGCCGGGATTGGCTTACCGGACGGAAGGCGCCGTCGGCGCTCCCGTCGTCAGGCCGGCGCGATCAGGCGCCGACGGCCTTCTTCTGGCGGCGGTCATGCACCGGCTGGTAGGCGACGCGCGAATGGTACTCGCAATAGGGAATGCCCGAGTTCGAGCGCTGGCCGCAGAAGTGGAAATCCTCGGTGCTCGGATCGCCGATCGGCCACTTGCAGGTCTGCTCGGTCAGCGTGAGGATGGTGGCGTGCAGGCTGATCGGCACGACGACATCGTCGGTGCTCGACGCCCGGACGACCCGGCGCGGCTCGGGCGCCATCTGACCGAGGGGCTTCAGGGCCGTGTTGCCGGCCACCATCGGCCGGACGGGATTGGGCCGTCCGGTGGTCGCCGAGCGGCCTGTGCTGCTCGCCGCGGGCTTGCGGGCGCGGGCCACCGGCGTCGAAGCCGGCTTGGCGCGTCCCGACAGGCTCAGCCGATGTACCTTGCCGATGACTGCATTACGCGTTACGCCGCCCAATTCGGAAGCGATCTGGCTCGCGCTCAGGCCGTCGGTCCAGAGCTTCTTCAGCAACTCAACCCGTTCGTCCGTCCAAGTCATTAGCGTGTCCTTGTCGGTCGGAGCGATACCCGGAATCCTGTCACGGTCGCCGGCGGGGGAGACGCGACGACTGCGAACGCCTTACATGGGTCAGGGGAGGTACCTGCTCGATATTTCGTATCTTAACAATTGGTAAAGTACTATATGGCCGGACTCGGTGACAAGAGTCGGGGGGAATCCTAAGTGTGGATCAATGCGTTTTCCCCAACTTGCGGCCGCGTGACCGATCCATGAGTCGGGTCAATCGCTTAGCCGCCGCGCACCCCTCTTCGCCGCCGTTTGGATTGACACAAATCGTCACGACCGTGATATAAGGGCAACGCAAAAAGGTGCTGCCCGGCGCTTCGGCCAAGGGCGGCACTTTTGATTTCTGGCACCCGTTTCCGTGGTTTTATCCGAAGGAGGGGATATGAACGCCCCCGATAGCAACGCAGCGAAGACCTCGACCAGCCTCTACAACACCTTTGCGCGCGCGCCGCTCGAGTTCGAGCGAGGTGAAGGAGCCTGGGTCTTCACGCGAGACGGGGACGCTTATCTCGACTTCTCCGCGGGGATCGCGGTGAACTCGCTCGGCCATGCCAATCCGGTGCTCGTGCAGGCGCTGACCGAACAGGCCGGCAAGCTTTGGCACACGTCTAACCTGTTCCGCATTCCGGGCCAGGAGCGGCTCGCCGACACGCTCGTCGCCCATTCCTTCGCCGACCGGGTCTTCTTCGCCAATTCCGGCGCCGAGGCCAACGAGGCCGCGATCAAGACGGCGCGGCGCTATCACTATGTGAACGGCCAGCCCGAGCGCTTCCGCATCCTGACGATCGAGGGTGCCTTCCACGGCCGCACGCTCGCGACGCTGGCCGCCGGCGGCCAGCAGAAATATCTCGACGGCTTCGGCCCCAAGGCCGAGGGCTTCGACCAGGTGCCGTTCGGCGACATGGCGGCCGTCAAGGCGGCGGTGACGCCCGAGACGGCGGCGATCATGATCGAGCCGATCCAGGGCGAGGGCGGCGTGCGCACCTTCCCGAACGACTTCCTGCGGGAGCTTCGGGCGCTGTGCGACGCCGAGGGCATGCTGCTGATCATGGACGAGGTCCAGACCGGCATCGGCCGCACCGGCAAGCTGTTCGCCTATGAGTGGACCGGCATCGCGCCCGACATCCTGACGGCGGCGAAGGGCATCGGCGGCGGCTTCCCGCTCGGAGCCTGCCTCGCCACCGAGGAAGCCGCCAAGGGTATGACGCCCGGCACGCACGGCACCACTTTCGGCGGCAACCCGCTTGCCATGGCGGTCGGCAACGCCGTGCTCGACACGGTGCTGTCGGACGGCTTCCTGGCGCATGTGCGCGAGACGGCGCGCTACCTGTCGCAGCGCCTCGGCGCGCTCCGGGACAGCCATCCGGGCGTGATCGACGACATTCGCGGCGAGGGGCTCCTCGTCGGCCTGCATGCCGTGAAACCGGTCGCCGATGTCGTCGCGGCGCTGCGCGATCAGCACATGCTCGTCGCCGGCGCGGGTGACAACGTGCTGCGCCTGCTGCCGCCGCTCAACATCGGCAAGGCCGAGGTCGATGCCGCCATCGACAAGCTCGATGCCGCCTTTACCGCGCTCGAATCCGGTGCCGATACGGCGCGGCAGTCGGCGTAACGGGCGGGAGCATCATCATGGTTCGGCATTTCCTCGACCTGACGGATTTCGATTCCGCCACACTCAGGACCATCATCGACGGCGCCAAGCGCATCAAGGCGTCCCGCGCCGGCGCGCTGGACGGCGTCGGCCCGCTCGCGGGCAAGGTGCTGGCGCTCGTCTTCGAGCAACCCTCGACCCGGACCCGGGTCTCCTTCGATGTCGGCATGCGCGAGCTCGGCGGCCAGACGCTGATGCTGACCGGCGCCGAGATGCAGCTCGGCCGCGGCGAGACGATCGCCGACACCGCGCGCGTCATGTCGCGCTATGTCGACGGCATCATGATCCGCATCCTCGATCACGAGGCGCTGACCGAGCTGGCCAGGAACGCGACGGTGCCCGTCATCAACGGGCTGACGCGCCGCTCGCATCCCTGCCAGGTGATGGCCGATATCCTCACCTATGAGGAGCATCGCGGCTCCATCGCCGGCAAGACGATCGCCTGGCTCGGCGACAGCAACAACGTCATGGCGTCCTGGGTGCACGCCTCGGCGCGGTTCGATTTCCGCCTGAAGATCGCGACGCCGGAGGAGCTGGCGCCGTCGCACGCGCTGCTCGACTGGGCGCGGGCCAATGGCGGCGAGGTGATCGCCGGCGAGGATGCGCACGAGGCGGCGGCCAATGCCGACTGCATCGTCACCGACACCTGGGTGTCGATGGGTGACAGCGAGGCCGAGCGGCGGCACAATCTGCTCAAGCCCTATCAGGTCAATGCCCGCCTGATGGCGCGCGCCAAGCCGGACGCGCTGTTCATGCATTGCCTTCCCGCCCATCGCGGCGAGGAGGTGACGGCCGAGGTGATGGACGGACCGCAGTCGGTCGTGTTCGACGAGGCCGAAAACCGGCTGCACGCCCAGAAGGGCGTGCTGGCCTGGTGCCTGGGCGGCGCGGAGGCACTTTGATGGAACGCACGCAACCCTTCGACGCCGGCGCGGTCAGCGCGGCGGGCGATGATGCCGTGCTGCCGTTTGCCGTCGAGGGGCTCGACGTGCGCGGCCGCGCCATCCAGATGGGACCGGCGCTGTCGGCCCTGCTCGCCCGCCACGACTACCCGCTGCCTGTCTCCAAGCTGCTGGGCGAGGCGATCGTGCTCGCCGTGCTGCTTGGCTCGTCGCTGAAGTTCCAGGGCCAGTTCCTGCTGCAGACGCAGACCGACGGACCGGTCGACATGCTGGTCGTCGACTTCCGCACGCCGGGCGATATCCGCGCCTATGCCCGCTTCGACAAGGATCGGGTCGCGGCGATGGAGGCGGAAGGCACGCTGCAGCCCGAATTGCTGCTCGGCAACGGCATCCTGGCGATGACCATCGACCAGGGGCAGTTCACCAGCCGCTACCAGGGCATCGTCAAGCTCGACGGCGCCAGCCTCGAAGAGGTGGCGCACGCCTATTTCGCCCAGTCGGAGCAGATCCCGACCATGGTGCGCCTGGCGGTCGCGGAGATGATGACGCGCGAGGACGGCGGCGCCGCCCATAGCTGGCGCGCCGGCGGCATGCTCGTGCAATTCCTGCCCCAGGCCGGCTCCGGCGTCGCGCATCGCGACCTGCCGGGCGGCGATGCGCCGGAGGGGCATGAGGCGGTCGGCGAGGACGACGATGCCTGGGCGGAGACGACCTCGCTCGTCTCGACCGTGCAGGATCACGAACTGATCGACCCCGAGGTGCCGGTCGAGCGTCTGCTCTACCGCCTGTTCCATGAGCGGGGCGTGCGCGTGTTCGAGCCGTCGGCGGTGCGTGACCAGTGCTCCTGCTCGCGCGATCGCATCGAGGGCGTGCTGCGCGGGTTCTCGGCCGAGGAGATCACCGACAGCATCGAGGACGGCGCGATCTCCGTCACCTGCGAGTTCTGCGGCGCCCAATACAGCTTCGAACCCCAGGAATTCCTGGGCTGAGGCCTGCGGGTTCCGCATGAAGGGTCTGGGCGCCTCGCGCTCCATGGCGGAGCGGGGGGCTTCGACGCACCCGGCGGCGACAAGCCCGGCGTCATCCTCGCGGAGGCGAGGATCCATTCATCCGATGCCTTGGGAACCGCCGAGGATGCGACATCGCTGTCTCGGAACCCCGCTGCATGCATCCTCGCCTTCGCGAGGATGACGGCGGAGGGCGTATTTGCGTCGGGGGCCGAACCGCTAGTGCAGGATGCGGGCGACGTTCGGCAGGTCGAGCGAGAAGGCGGGAATGTCGACCGAGAACAGTTCCCCGTCGTCGGTCTGCATCTGGTAGGTGCCGACCATGATGCCGGACGGCGTCGAGAGCGGGCAGCCGCTCGTATATTCGAAGCTCTCCCCCGGCCTGAGCGAGGGCTCCTTGCCGACGACGCCGATGCCGCGCACTTCCTCGGTGCGGCCGCGCCCATCTGTGATCTTCCAGCAGCGCGAGCGCAGGCGGACGTTCTCGAGACCGAGATTGAGGATCTCGATCGTGTAGGACCAGACGTAGCGGCCTTCGCTCGGCGAGGAATCGGACTCGACGAAGCTGGGCTGCACGGTCACCTGGATCGATCGCGTGACGCTTCGGTACATGGGTTTTTCTCGGCAGTGGCTGGTGGCTCTTAACCCCAGCCGCGCCGGCCCGTCAATCGTGCCCGACGCCGCAGCACCGTCGCGCCGCCGGACGTGGCGGCGCAGTATTGGATTGAGCGCCGGTACACGTTTCACGCGTCCGGCGGCTGCGCTATAGTCTCGCGCGTGGTGAATCGTGCTGGCATTGCGAGCCGGGCAAAAGGAAGACGTGCATGCTGAAGGAATTCAAAGAATTTGCCCTCAAGGGCAATGTGGTCGACCTGGCCATCGGTATCATCATCGGTGCCGCCTTCAGCGGCCTGGTCAATTCGATCGTCAACGACATCATCATGCCGATCATCGGTGTGATCACCGGCGGTATCGACTATACCAACAAGTTCATTCAGCTCGCCGGCGACCCCCAGCCCACGCTCGATGCCGCCCGCAAGGCCGGCGCCACCGTCGCCTACGGCAACTTCCTCACCCTGCTGATCAATTTCATCATCGTCGCCTGGATCCTGTTCCTGATCGTCAAGGGCATGAACCGGATGAAGCGCGAGAAGGCGGCCGAGCCCGCGCCGGTCGCGACGCCGGAAGACGTGGCGCTGCTGCGCGACATCCGCGACCTGCTGGCCAAGCAGAAGGCCTGACGCGCCGCGTCATTTGGCGTGACGGGACGGCGGCCTTCGGCCGCCGTTTTGTCGTTGTTGCATGCTAGAGAGAACGATCATCCCAGGGCGCCCGAAGTGGGGCCGGCGCCATCAGCTATTTGGAACACCGCGTGACAGTTCATCCCGCATTGCAGACGCTGCGTCCGGAAGCGAGCCAGGCTCCCGAGAGCGGCATCGTCGAGGTCTTCAACTATGGCCGCGACCGTCCGGGCCTGATCCCGCTATGGGTTGGCGAGGGAGATTTGCCGACGCCCGCTTTCATCAGCGCGGCGGCCCAGGCGGGCCTCACCGCCGGCGAGACCTTCTACACCCATCAGCGCGGCATTCCGGAACTGCGCCAGGCGCTGGCGGATTATCATGGCCGCCTGTATGGCCGGCCGTTCGATCCGGATCGCTTCTTCGTCACCTCGGGTGGCATGCCGGCGATCCAGATCGCGCTGCGCATGGTGGCCGGGCACGGCGACGAAGTCGTCGTGCCGACGCCGGCCTGGCCCAACTTCGCCGCCGCCGCCGAGATCGGTGCGGCCAAGGTCGTCGAGGTTCCGCTGACCTATGGCAATGCCGGCTGGACGCTCGACCTCGACCGTTATTTCGACGCCGTGACGCCGCGCACCAAGGCGCTGTTTCTGAACTCGCCCTGCAACCCGACCGGCTGGACGGCGACGCGCGCCGAACTGCAGGCGATCCTCGATTTCGCGCGGGCGCGCGGCCTCTGGATCGTGTCGGACGAGGTCTACACGCGCTTCTTCTACGAGGGCGATCGCTCGGCCTCCTTCTACGACATCGCCGAACCGGACGATCGCATCCTGTTCGTCAACACCATGTCGAAGAACTGGGCGATGACGGGCTGGCGCGTCGGGTGGATTGCGGCGCCGCCGGCGCTCGGCCAGGTGATCGAGAACCTCGTCCAGTATTCGAGCTCGGGCACGCCGAAATTCCTGCAGCGCGGCGCCGTCGCGGCGCTGGAGCAGGGCGACGCCTTCATCGACTTCCAGCGTGAGCGGGCCACGGCGGCGCGCGAGATCGTCTGTTCCGGGCTGGAGCGGACGGGCCGGGTGCGGCTGGTGCGGCCGGCGGGGGCCTTCTATGCCTTCTTCGCCGTCGATGGCGAGCCCGACACGCGCGCCCTCGCCTTGCGGCTCGTCGACGAGGCCGGCGTCGGCCTGGCGCCGGGCGGTGCCTTCGGCGCTGGCGGCGACGGCTTCATGCGGATCTGCTACCTGCGCGATCTCGACCAGATCCGCGAGGCGACCCGCCGCCTGGCCGACTGGCTGGCGAAGTAGCGCCGCCGCCTGCCTCAGGGAAGTTGACGGGCCGCCGATGGACGCTGGGGGCGGGGCTCCCCGTCATCCCGGGCGGAGACCCGGGATCCATTCAGCGGGGTTTCCGGGAACTTCGGCTGCATGGATTTCCGCCTTCGCGGGGACGACGGCGGCATTGCAGCCGTAAATCCTCACCGGCTGGTCTGTGGCGCTTCGATGCCGAGCGTGGCGTGCAGATGCGCCCAGGTCGCGGCCTCGAAGCGCTCGGGCCACGCGACGCCGCGCAGCGCCGCCATCCGCCGCGCCCGCGGCAGGTAGAGCGCGGCATGGGCCAGATAGGCGGCGATGAGCGCGTCGCGCTCGGCCACCAGCGGCGGCAGCGCCGCGAGCGCGGCCTTCTGCTCCGCCGTGATCAGCCGGTTCAGATGCAGCGCGCCGCCGCGATGCGGCGCATCGGTCTCTTCGACCAGCAGGTCGACGATCAGGTTGCGCAGGAAGAACAGGCCGGTCACTGAGTTGAAATATTCGGCGCGCCCCATCGCCAGCGGCAGCAGACCGAGGATGCGGAGGAACTCCTCGACCTGCCAGAGCAGCCGGCCCGGGTTCGGCTCCGCCTTCGCCGCCGCCTCCGGCAGCGCGTCGAAGACGTTGTCACGGTCGAACACGATCCTGAGCCCGTCGCGCGACCGCCCGGCGAGCTCGGCCGGCGCCGTGATGTCGGCATCGATCCGGAGCCAGTCCGCCGTGATGGCGTTGATGAGGCCCGGCTTGACCTGCCGGTCGCGCCACAGCACGATTTCGTCGACCCGAGCGATGGCATCGCGCCAGCGCGAGGCGGTGGCATCCGTCGGCCCGTCGACGGCGACGACGAGGAAGTCCAGGTCGCTATAGGCATCGGCGAGGCCGGCGCCATGGCTGCCGCTGAGCGCCAGCGCGCGGATGCCCGGTTCCGCCTCGAGCGCTTCGGCGATGATGCGGACGGCGGCGGTGGCCGTCCCGGTCGCAGGAATTGGTTCGGCCATTCGGATGGGCTCCGTCTCGTCTGCGCATGAAGGCGGCGGCGGAGGTCCGCCGGATCGCCGCGCGGCTTCAGGGCACTGGCGAGCCTAGCAGCCGGCCGGGATTGTGCAATCGGCCGCCGGGTTGACGCGTCGCGCCGCCGTCCCCAGACTGTCCCGGATGGCCGATGCGTCCCTCGCCCTGACCGATGCTGAGATCGAAGGCTTCGTCGAGAACGGCTTCGTGCGCCTCGACGGGGCGTTTTCGCCGGCATTGGCCATGGCCGCGCGGGCCATCCTGTGGCGCGACACCGGCTGCAATCCGGGCGATCCTTCGAGCTGGACGCGACCGGTGGTGCGGCTTGGCGAATATGGCGCGCCGCCTTTCGCCGAGGCGGCCAACGCGCCCCGCCTGCGCGCCGCCTTCGACCAGCTCGCCGGTCCCGGCCGGTGGCTGCCCCGCAGCACGCTCGGCAGCTTCCCGATCCGCTTTCCGAGCGCCGCGGATCCGGGCGATACGGGCTGGCATGTCGACGCCAGCTTTCCGGGTCCCGATCCGGGCAACTATCTCTCATGGCGGATCAACGTCCAGTCGCGCGGCCGGGCGCTGCTGATGCTCTTCCTGTTCTCGGATGTCAGCGAGGCGGATGCGCCGACGCGGATCCGCGTCGGCTCGCATCGCGACGTGGCGCGCATCCTCGCGCCGGCAGGGGAGGCGGGTCTAGACTTCATGGATCTGGCGGGCCGGCTCGCCTCCAGCGAGGGCCGGCCGGAGGTCTTGGCGACCGGTCCGGCGGGGACGGTGTATCTCTGCCATCCGCTGCTCGCCCATGCCGCGCAGCCGCATCGCGGCCATGTGCCCCGCTTCATGGCGCAGCCGCCGCTGCTGCCGCGCGCGCCGCTCGATCCGTGGCGCGAGGACGGCCTCGCATCGCCGGTCGAGCGCGCCATCCGCCAGGCTCTGGACGGCTAGCGCCGGCCGCTTGATGCTTGCCAAGCGCCTCTTGCTCGGCTAGAGCTTCCGCTTACATCAAGAGTTGGGCCGACGCCCGACGCCAACCTGCCTTTCCGGGCAAGGTGGCACTCCCGCAAGGGAGGATGTGGCCGATCCGGCAATCATACGGACCCAGTCACGCGTCGGCCTCCAGTAAGAAGGCGGATGCGAAATGCCGATCAAGATCCCTGACGACCTGCCCGCCCGCCGCAAGCTCGAAGCGGAAGGCGTGGTGGTCATGCGCGCGGCGGATGCCGTGCGGCAGGACATCCGTCCGCTGAAGATCGGCCTTCTGAACCTGATGCCGAACAAGATCACGACCGAGACGCAGATCGCGCGCCTGCTCGGCGCCACGCCGCTGCAGATCGAGCTGTCGCTGGTCCAGATCACCGACCATGCGCCGCGCAACACGCCGGCCGAGCACATGCTCTCCTTCTACCGCCCGTGGGCGGAGGTGAAGGAGGAGCGTTTCGACGGCTTCATCATCACCGGCGCGCCGGTCGAGCGCATGCCGTTCGAGCAGGTCACCTACTGGGGCGAACTGCAGCGCATCTTCGACTGGACCCAGACCCACGTCCATCGCAGCCTCAATATCTGTTGGGCGGCCCAGGCGTCGGTGCATCATTTCCACGGCATGCAGAAATACGACCTGCCGGCCAAGGCGTTCGGCATCTTCCGCCACCAGGTTCCGGCGGCGAGCGCGCCGTCGCCCTATCTGCGCGGCTTCGCCGACGAGTTCGCCGTGCCGGTGTCGCGCTGGTCCGAGGTGCGCAAGGAGGAGATCCCGGCCGATAGCGGCATCGTCGTGCTCGCGGAGAGCGCCGAGACGGGGCTCTGCCTGCTCGACGACACGCGCCACCGCGCGCTGAACATCTTCAACCATCTCGAATATGACACCCAGTCGTTGGGCGACGAGTATTTCCGCGACGCCAATGCCGGCCTCGGCGTGCCGGTCCCGGTCGACTATTTCCGCAACGACGATCCGGAGCAGCCGCCGGTCAACAGCTGGCGCGGCAGCGCGCACCTCCTCTTCGGCAACTGGGTCAACGAGATCTACCAGACGGTGCCGTTCGACATCGAGCGGATCGGCCAGACGACCGAGGACGTCGCCGCCTGAAGCGCGGCCCTTGAGCAGCCCTCGCCAAACCCCTCTCCCGTAGGCGGGAGAGGGGTTTTTGCGCCTGTTACCGCGCCTTCCGTCGAGGAACGGCGCCGACCGCAGCGGCGCCAGTTCGGCGAATTCGAGCGCAGGAAACGGAGCGCGCGATGCGGCCAAGCCATGACACCGTGCCTCTGAAGCCGGCCCCAGGGGCCGGAAACCCCTGGGAAAACAGGAAGAGGACGTCATGGAGCTTGAAAACAAGTCGATCATCATCACCGGGGCGAGCAGCGGCATCGGCAGAGCGGCGGCCCTGCTGTTCGCGGCCGAGGGCGCCGACGTGGTTCTCGGCGCGCGTCGGTCGACGGAGCTCGAACCCCTCGTGGCGACGATCAACCAGGGCATCGGCAAGGCCGTGTACCTGGCTGGCGACGTGCGGGACGAGGGCTATGCCGGCGCCCTGGTCGATCTCGCCACGAAGGCGTTCGGCGGACTGGATGCCGCGTTCAACAATGCCGGCATTGTCGGCGAGATGGGCCCGGTCGCCGAAATGGGACTCGACAACTGGAACGACGTCATCTCGGTCAACCTGACGGCGGCCTTCCTGGCCGCGAAGGCGCAGATCCCGGCCATGCAGAAGCGGGGCGGCGGCTCGATCGTCTTCACGTCGTCCTTCGTCGGCTTCAGCAATGGCGGCCTGCCGGGAATGGGGGCCTATGCCGCCTCCAAGGCCGGCCTGATCGGCTTGGCGCAGTCGCTGGCGTCCGACCATGCCGCGGAGGGCATTCGCGTCAATGCGCTCTTGCCCGGCGGCACGGTCACGCCCGCCGGCGGCGAAGGGAATCCGGGCGTCATGGACTTCATCGCGAAGCTGCATCCGATGAAGCGGATGGCGAGCGCGAAGGAAATCGCCCAGGCGGCTCTGTTCCTGCTTTCCGATCGGTCGAGTTTCATGACGGGAAGCCCGATGATCGCGGATGGCGGGATGTCCGTCCGGCTAAGCTGACCGGCATCCTGGCCGTAGAGCGAAGCCCGTCTTTTGCGGTCTTAAAGGAAAAAGGCCCGCCGGGATGACCGGCGGGCCTTTTTCAGGTTCGGGCGAAAGCCGGCTCAGCCACCGGCCGGCGGGAACAGCTCGAAGCGCGAGCCGCCGCCGACGGCGACGCGACCGGCATTGGGGGCGGTGCGGCCCATCGGCAGCCACAGGCGCTGCCAGACGTCGATCAGCGCGTCGCGGAGCGCCAGGATCAGCGTCTCGTCGTGGCAGGGCGTCGGCGTGATGCGCAGCCGCTCGGTACCGCGCGGCACGGTCGGGTAGTTGATCGGCTGGATGTAGATGCCGTGCTCCTCGAGCAGCATGTCCGAGGCCTTCTTGCAGAGGTCCGGATTGCCGACGAAGAGCGGCACGATATGCGTCTCGGACGGCATCACCGGCAGGCCGGCGGCGATCAGCACTTCCTTGGTGCGCTGCGCATGATGCTGCTGCAGGTCGCGCTCGGCCTGCGAGGTCTTCAGGTGGCGGATCGACGCGGTGGTCGCGGCGGCGATCGCCGGCGGCAGCGCGGTGGTGAAGATGAAGCCCGGCGCATAGGAGCGCACGGCGTCGATGATGGCGCGGCTCGCCGTGATGTAGCCGCCGAAGGTGCCGAACGCCTTGGCGAGCGTGCCCTCGATGACGTCGATGCGATGCATCAGGCCCTCGCGCTCGGCGATGCCGGCGCCGCGCGGGCCATACATGCCGACCGCGTGCACCTCGTCGATATAGGTCATGGCGCCATACTTGTCGGCGAGGTCGCAGATGCCGGCGATGGGGGCGACGTCGCCGTCCATCGAATAGACGCTCTCGAAGGCGATCAGCTTGGCGCGGCCGGGCGCGGCTTCCTTCAGCAACTGCTCGAGATGCTCGAGGTCGTTGTGGCGGAAGATGCGCTTCTGCGCGCCGGAGCGACGGATGCCCTCGATCATCGAGGCGTGGTTCAGCTCGTCCGACAGGATCAGGCAGTCGGGCAGGAGCTTGCCGAGCGTCGACAGCGCCGCGTCGTTGGAGACGAAGCCCGACGAGAACACCAGGCCGGCTTCCTTGCCGTGCAGGTCGGCGAGTTCGGCCTCGAGCTCGACCAGCGGATGGTTGTTGCCGGAGATGTTGCGCGTGCCGCCGGCGCCGGTGCCGAGGCCCTGCGCCGTCTCGACCATGGCGCGGACGACGTCGGGATGCTGACCCATGCCGAGATAATCGTTCGAGCACCACACGGTGATCTCGCGCGCGCCGCGCTCCGACCGCCAGATCGCGTGCGGAAACCGCCCGACAATGCGTTCGAGGTCGGCGAAGACACGATAACGCTTCTCCGAATGGAGAGCGGCGATCGCGTCCACGAAAAACGATTGATAGTCCATCAGCAGCGCCCGCTTCTTGGATAGGTTCCAAACTAGCCGAGGAAACCTAGTGAGTCCAACGGTGTTTGGCTTTGCGGCAAATCAACTTGGCGCCAGTAATCACGGCAACCGCGCGGCCGCCACTGCGCAATTTAGCGCATCTCCAGTCTATGCTGTCGCAGGCAGCGCCGCTGCGGCGCGCGCTGTGCCGGGAGAACCGCCGGAAAGTGCTCGCTCCGGAGGCGCTTCCGGCAGATTTCGCGCGAGGCGTGTCAGGCCTTGTCGAGCGCCTGTTGCAGGTCCTCGATCAGGTCGTCCGCGTCCTCGAGGCCGATCGAGAGGCGCAGCATACCCTGCGTGATGCCGAAGCCGAGCCGGGCTTCCTCGCTCAGGCGCTGGTGAGTCGTCGTCGAGGGATGGGTGATCAGGCTCTTGGCGTCGCCGAGATTGTTCGAGATCTTGATGATGTCGAGCGCGCCGGCGACGCGGTAGGCCGCTTCCTTGCCGCCATCGACCTCGAAGGCGATCAGCGTCGAGCCGGCGCCCATCTGCTTCTTGACGACGTCCGCCTGCGGATGGTCGGGCCGGCCGGGATAGATCAGCTTCGCGATCTTCGGATGCGCCGCCATCATGTCGGCGATGCGCGCGGCCGATTCCGTCTGGCGACGGACGCGGATGTCCAGCGTCTCGAGGCCCTTCAGCAGCACCCAGGCGTTGAAGGCCGAGAGCGTCGGGCCGGTCTGGCGCAGGAAATTGTGCAGGTGGTCGTTCAGGTAGGATTCGTCGGCGGCGAGGATGATGCCGCCGAGCACCCGGCCCTGGCCGTCGATATGCTTGGTGCCGGAATAGACGACGACGTCGGCGCCGAGCTTGATCGGCTGCTGCCAGATCGGCGTCGCGAACACGTTGTCGACGACGAGCCGCGCGCCGGCCTCATGCGCGATCTTCGCCACTTCAGCGATGTCGATCACCTCGAGCGTCGGATTGGTCGGGCTTTCGAGGAAGAACGCCTTGGTGTTCGGCTGCACGGCGTCGCGCCACTGGTTCAGGTCGGTGCCGTCGACGAGGGTCGACTGCACGCCGAAGCGCGGCAGCAGGTCCTCGACGACATAGAGACAGGACGAGAACAGCGCCTTGGCGGCGACGACGTGGTCGCCTGCCTTCAGCATGCACATCAGCGCGGCGGTGACGGCGGCCATGCCGCTCGCGGTGGCGCGCGCGGCGGCCGCGCCCTCGAGCAGGCGCATGCGCTCCTCGAACATGAAGACGGTCGGGTTGGAGAAGCGCGAATAGATGAAGCCCGGATTCTCGCCCTTGAAGCGCGCTTCCGCCGCTTCGGCTGTGTCATAGGCGAAGCCCTGGGTCAGAAACATCGCCTCGGAGATCTCGCCGAACTGCGAGCGGAGGGTGCCGCCATGCACGAGTTCGGTGGCGGGGCGGCGGGGGCGCTTGGCTTTGTCTTCAGACATTCGTTCTGATCCCGATACGAAAAGCCCGACGCGAGGTCGGGCAAAAAAATCGGATGTCGGATCGCCGGCAACCGACCTTTTAGCGACGTTGTTTAACGTGGCGGCAAGCCGGTCGGCTCAAATAGACCACGATGGATGGCTTTCCTGATATGCCTCCGGCGGCTTGGCGTCAACGGCGAGTTCGGATAGCGCGCGCTCGCAGCGCATGACTTGCCGCGTTCCCGCTGCTCGCCTATGCAGTGGCATGAGTTACGGAGCGGGCATGTCAAGCGAAGCAGCAATCGGAATTCTCTCGGCCGGGCAGATCCGGGCGAGCCTCGCTGACGGCGCGATCCGGATCGAGCGGCCGCTCGACGCCGACCAGGTGCAGCCGGCGAGCCTCGACCTGCGCCTCGGCACGGTCGCCTACCGCGTGCGCGCCAGCTTCCTGCCCGGTCCGAACGTCAAGGTGAAGGACCGGCTGGCCGAACTGACCCTGCACGAGATCGACCTGACCAACGGCTCCGTGCTGGAGACGGGCTGCGTCTATATCGTGCCGCTGCTGGAGAGTCTGGCGCTGCCGGCCGACGTGCAGGCCTCGGCCAACCCGAAATCCTCCACCGGCCGTCTCGACATCTTCACCCGCGTCATCACCGACCGGGCGCAGTCCTTCGACACGATCCCGGCCGGCTACCAGGGGCCGCTCTATCTCGAAGTCAGCCCGCGCACCTTCCCGATCGTCGTGCGCACCGGCTCGCGCCTGTCGCAGATCCGTTTCCGCCGCGGCGACACCCGCCTGGACGACACGGCGCTCGCCGCGCTCCATGCGCGCGAGCCGCTCCTCGACGGGGCGTTCCGCGCCTCGGGCGGGCTGTGCCTGTCGATCGACCTCGAAGGCTCGGACGGCATCATCGGCTACCGCGCCAAGCGCCATACCGGCGTCATCGATGTCGACAAGCGCGCCGCCTGCGACGTGCTCGACTATTGGGAGCCGATTCCCGTGCGCGGCCGCGCCGAACTGATCCTCGATCCCGACCAGTTCTACATCCTCGTCTCGCGCGAGGCGGTGCATGTGCCGCCCGACTATGCCGCCGAGATGGTCGCCTTCGATCCCCTCGTCGGCGAGTTCCGCGTCCACTATGCCGGTTTCTTCGATCCGGGCTTCGGCCACCAGCCGGCCGGCGGCGCCGGCAGCCGCGCCGTGCTGGAAGTGCGCAGCCATGAGGTTCCGTTCATTCTCGAGCACGGCCAGACGGTTGGAAAGCTGGTCTATGAGCGCATGGCCGAGCGGCCCGAGGTGCTCTATGGCAGCGGCCTCGGCTCCAACTACCAGGCCCAGGGCCTGAAGCTCTCCAAGCATTTTCGGTAGGACCTGCCGCGCTGAATTGGGGGCTGTTGGCTTCCGAGAGAGGCCACGGGTGTGGGCTTCGGCCAGCGCTCGGCCGTCATCCCCGCGAAGGCGGGGATCCATGCAGCCCAAGCCTCAGCGCGAAGCTCCCTGCAACCCGGATGAATGGATCCCGGGTCTCCGCCCGGGATGACGGCGAGCCCGCCCCAAGTCGCCATCATCAGGACAACGGGTACCACCGAGGCAAACCAGATCCTCGGAAAGAGGGGCAGAGCAGCTTGTCTTCCTAAGCTGAGCTGCGTTCCCCCGTTGCCGCTCGACTATTCCGACACCGCCATCGTCACCGTGCCCAGGCCTGTGATCTCGATCTCGACCGTGTCGCCGGGCGAGAGCCAGCGCGTTGCGACCAGACTGCCGGTCAGCACGATCTCGCCGGCCTGCAACATGCGGCCTCGCCCCGCGAGGCTGTTGGCGAGCCAGGCGAGGGCGTTGAACGGATGGCCGAGCACATCGGCGCACCGGCCGCGCCCGACCTCGGCGCCGTTGATCCGCGTCACGCCGGAGAGCGTGGCGAGATCGGACACCGCGCCGAGCGGGAGCGGTTCGCCCAGCACCGAGCCGGCGGCGAAGAAATCGTCGGCGATCAGCGTCGGCGTGTCGGTCTTGCGCCAGTCGGCGTAGCGGTCGTCGACCAGCTCGATCGCCGCCATCACGCTCTCGACCGCCCCCGCCATGTCCTCGGCGCGGAACGGCGCGGCGCCCGGCTCCAGGTCGCGGCCGAGGCGCACGGCGATTTCGCATTCGATGCCGACCTGGCAGAAGTCGCCGGCCGGGACGACGGCGCCGGAGCGCCGCGTCGTGCCCGCGAACAGGCCGGCTCCGCACGGGTTCGGAATGCGGAGGTAGGCCTGCATCACCGGCGTCGTGCAGCCGATCTTCCAGCCGATCCGGCGGCCATAGCGCGTCTCGGCGAGTCTCTCGTGCACGCGCGCCTGCACGGCGTAGGCGGTCGCCTCGTCGGCGGGGCGGAGCCCGTCGGGAAGGAGCGGCAGCGGCGTGCGCGCCAGGCGGGCCTCGGCGATCAGGGCGGCGGTCTCGTCGATCGGCATGGCATTCCCGGATGTGACGGATGACGACAGGGGCGAAGCGGATCGCGGGCGAGTTGCACGCTTGCGACCAGCCCGGCTAGGATCGCGCGCGGCTCTCGTCCCGTTCCGTGCCGGCCCAGCGTGCCGCGCCGTTCCGTCCGGGACAAGCCCATACAACCAATTCGGCCGGCCAACGGCGAATGAAGCAGGAACGGGGACGATGGAAGCGCGGGTAGACGGCAGGATTCTTCTGGTGACGGGCGGTACGCAGGGCATCGGGCGCGCCGTGGCGCTGGAGGCGGCCCGCTCTGGCGCCGAGGGCGTCATGCTGGTCGGGCGCAATCCGGAGCGCGGCGCCGCCGTCTCGGCGGAGCTGGAGGCGCTGGGCGTCGAGGCCGGCTTCGTCTCGGTGGACCTCGCGGATTCCGACGCCGCCGACATCGTCATCGATGCCACGCTCGACCGGTTCGACCGCGTCGACGGCCTGGTCAATGCCGCCGCCAATACCGATCGCGGCTCGATCGCCGAGGCCGATATCGACTTTTTCGACCATGTCTTCGCGATCAATGTGCGCACGCCGATGTTCCTGATGCAGGGCGTGATCCGGCATCTGCGCGAGCGCGGCGCGCCGGGCGCGATCGTCAACGTGCTTTCCGTCAACGCCTATGGCGGCACGCCGGAGCTCGGCGTCTACGCCTCCTCCAAGGCGGCGCTGTCGGTCCTGACCAAGAACGCCGCCTATTCGCACCGCTTCGACCGCATCAGCGTCAACGGCATCAATCTCGGCTGGGCCGACACGCCGGGCGAGCGCGAGATGCAGGCCGTGAAGCTCGGCAAGGGCGAGAGCTGGCTCGCCGCGGCGGAGACGTCGATGCCATGGGGCCGGCTGATCAAGCCGGACGACGTCGCCCGCCTCGCCATTTTCCTGATGAGCGACGTCGCGATCCCTATGACGGGCGCGATCGTCGACCAGATCCAGGATTATGTCGTCGGCGTGCGCGACTGAGCGCCCCGGACGAAAAGCAGCCCGATCGCTCGAACCGACCCGTGACATGACGCTCGACATCCATTCGCCCGATCGGGCCATCCTTCTCGCCCTGTTCGACGCGGCGCTCGCCGCCGCGCTGCCGGACGGGCGCTTCGACGGCCGCCTGCCGGAGCCGTCGAAGGGGCGCACCATCGTTCTCGGCGCCGGCAAGGGCGCGGCGCGCATGGCGCGGGCGTTCGAGGATGCCTGGGAGGCGGCCGGCCACTCGGCGCCCGAAGGCCTCGTCGTCACGCGATACGGCCACGGCACGCCGACCCGTTTCGTCGACGTCGTCGAGGCCGCGCATCCGGTGCCCGATGCCGCCGGCATGGAGGCCGCGCAGCGCATCCTGGACGTCGCTCGCTCGGCAGGGCCGGACGATCTCGTCGTCTTCCTGATGTCGGGCGGCGCCTCGTCGCTTCTGGCGCTGCCGGCGCCGGGGCTGACGCTCGCGGACAAGCAGGCGCTGAACCGGGCGCTCCTGAAGAGCGGCGCGCCGATCGGCGCGATGAACCGCGTGCGCAAGGCGCTCTCGGCCATCAAGGGCGGGCGCCTCGCGGCCGCCGCCGCGCCGGCACGGATCGTCACCTACCTGATCTCCGACGTGCCGGGGGACGATCCCGGCGCGATCGGCTCGGGCCCGACCATTCCGGAGAATTCCGATCCCGAGGGCGCGCTGGCGATCCTCGCCGAATATGGCATCGCCATCGAGCCGCGCATCGAGCAGGCGATCCGCGCCAATGCGGTCTCCGCCGGCGAGGGCGGCGCGGTCGAGATGCTGGCGACCCCGAAAATGGCGCTCGATGCGGCGGCCGAGACGGCGCGCGCCTTCGGGCTGACGCCGCTGGTGCTCGGCGACGCGCTGGAGGGTGAGGCGCGCGACGTGGCGCGCGTGCTGGCGGCGATCGGCTTCTATGCGGCGGCGCATGACGAGCCGGTGGCCAAGCCCTGCGTGATCCTGTCGGGCGGCGAGACCACCGTCACGGTGCGGGGGCGGGGCCGGGGCGGGCGCAATGCCGAGTTCCTGCTCGCGCTCGCCGTGGCGCTCGGCGGCCATCCCGGCATCGCGGCGATCGCCTGCGACACCGACGGCATCGACGGCTCGGAGGACAATGCCGGCGCCTGGATCGACCCGGGCATCCTCGCGGCGGCGAAGGCGCGAGGGCTCGATCCCGCGACGCGCCTCGCCGACAATGACGGCTACGGCTTCTTCGCGGTGCTCGACCGGCTCGTCATGACCGGCCCGACGCTCACCAACGTCAATGATTTCCGCGCCATCCTCGTCCGCTGACGCATTGTAGCGGCCGAATGGAGGCGCGAATTCAGCGTGATGCCGCGCTCGCCCCGCAGCGGCGCCAAGCTCCGCATCGACAACAACCGCTAAGGAGAGCCTGGCTTCCTTCGCCCCTCCGTAGGAAAGCGGCCGCCCCACTCTTGACCTCTTCGCCTGCCATACCGATTTCAGCATTGGGCGGTGGCATGATAGGATGCCTCTTGTCACTTCGCTGGTGGGCAAGGCGTGAGCGTGCGGTGAGTCGACGATGAGACAGCTGGTATTGGCAGGTTTGGCGCTTTTGGCTCTTTCGGGCACAGCGGCGGCTGCTGACGTGTCTGTCAACGAGCCGGCTCCCCTGCCTGCGCCCCTGGAACCCGTCGGCTTCGACTGGAACGGCTTCTATGCGGGTGTGCATGGCGGCTTCGGCTGGGGCGGCGGCACCAAGGACGCCGATTTGCTCGACAGCGTGACCGGTGGCCTGTTCGGCATGCAGGTCGGCTACAACTACCAGGTCAACAATCCCTGGCTCGTCGGCTTCGAGACGGACATCGCCTATAGCGGGCTCAGCGACAGCGCCGGAGACGCCGCGATCGACTTGAACTGGCTCGGCTCGACCACCGCCCGCATCGGCTTCACCTATGACAAGTGGCTGTTCTACGGCAAGGGCGGCGTCGCCTATGGCGATGTCGAGGCGAAGCAGGCCGGCTTCGGCTCCGACAGCAATTGGGCCGTCGGCTGGACAGCCGGCGCCGGCGTCGAATACGGCTTCACGCCCAACCTGACCGGCCGCCTCGAATATGACTATGTCGATCTCGGCAGCAAGACGGTGCTCGAGGGCACGCCCGCCGAGGCCGACGTCGGCATCACCTCCAATGCGGTCAAGGCGGGCCTGAACTACAAGTTCTAGCCGCCATTCCGCGCCGGCCATCCGGCTGCTCGCCGCGCATGAGGGCTGACGTCCCGGCTCGGGCGCGCGTCGCCGTGACCCTCGGCTTTCCTCCCCGCATCGATCCGTTCTGAGCGGTCGCCGCTCCAGGCTCATGGCTGCGCCGGCCGCCGGGCTCCGCTGCACGGCCGAGCCTTATCCGGGTTGACAAAGGCATTTGTCCGGACAAATACTTGTTTCAAATCGAGCAAGTCGGGTCCGTCGGATCGCGTTTCCGTCTGGGTTTCTGGCTCGGAATCTCGGAAAAAACCAGAGGGAAGCTGATGATATTCACGCTCGGATTCTGCGCGCGCGCGTCCATGTCGGCTCTGCTGTCGATGGGGGTCCTGTTCTCGGCCAGCGCGCTTGCCGGCGCCCAGGATCTGGAGCCGGCGCCCATCATCAAGGCGGTGCCGAGCGTGCCGCAGCAGCTCGACCACCAGACCAAGTATGAAGGCGAGACCTCGAGCTTCATCGCCAACGAGCAGGCGTCGTCGCTGTTGCAGTTCGATGTCGCCAAGCTGCAGAACGGCGGCTGCGGCCAGATGCCGAACGTGCAGGCGGACCTTCGTCCCAATCTGGCGGAGTCCTGGAGTGTCGATCCCCAGGGCAGGTTCGTCGAGTTCAAGCTGCGCGAGGGCGTCAAGAGCTCCTTCGGCAACGAGCTGACGGCCGAGGACGTGAAATGGAGCCTCGATCGCGGGCTGAAGCAGTCGAGCGTGCTGCGCTTCCTCGCCTTCGACATGAATTCCTATCGCAAGGATGACCCGGTCGAGATCGTCGATCCGCGGACCATCCGCATTCATCTGGACAAGCAGACGATCTTCGATCTCGTCATCTTCCACTGGAGCCAGTTCCAGATCTTCGACACCAAGGAAGTGCTGAAGCACGTCACCGAGGAGGATCCCCTGGCGACCGCCTGGCTTGCCAGGAACTCGGCTGATTTCGGGCCCTGGGTGATCACGGAGGAAAATTTCGTCCCCGGCACGCGCGTGACGCTGCTGCCGAACCCGAACTACTGGAATGCCTCGAACCGCGGCAATGGCAACAGCCTCGTCGTGCTCGGCGTGCCCGAGAGCGCCACGCGCTCGCAGTTGCTGCGCAGCGGCGAGATCGATTTCGCCGCGCTGCTGCCGTTCCAGGAATATGCCGACCTGCAGTCGAGCGACACGGTCGATGTCGTCAATTGCGTCAGCGCCGCCCGCGACACGCTGCTGCTCAACTACAAGGACGAGCGCCTGGCCAAGCCTCTGGTGCGGCAGGCGATCTCGCTCGCCATCGACCGCGACGCGATCGTGCAGGGCGTGTTCAAGGGCTTCGGCAAGCCGGCCGTCACCGGCATTCATGCCGATTACGGCATCGAGGGCCTGAAGCCCTACATCGCCCATGACGTCGAAAAGGCCAAGGCGCTGATGGCAGAGGCCGGCTATCCGGATGGCTTCGCGATCAAGCTGACCGTGAGCCCGACCCGGCCCGGCTCGCATGCCGAACAGGAGGCCGTGTTCCTCGCCGACATGCTGCGCCAGATCGGCATCACGGCCGAGATCGAACTGGTGGCGAGCGGCAGCACCTTCTCCGAGCGCTTTTTCAAGGGCGACTACGACGCCATGCTCTATCTGGAACTGCCGGCCTTCGCGGATCCGTTCTACAGCCTCAACCTGATGAACCATGGCAGCTCGTTCCAGAACTCGTTCAAATACGCCAATGCGCGCTATGACGAGCTGGTGACCGAGGGCCTGCACCTGAAGGCGGACGACACGGACCGGCGGCACGCGATCCTGGTCGAACTCTCCGAGATCATGGCCGAGAACCCGCCGCAGATCTATCTGGTCGATACCGGCATCCCGCTCGCGCGCAGCAAGAAGGTCTCGGGCTGGGAGATCCAGCTCCACAATGGCGGCAACATCACCGCCTACACGCTGAAGAAGAGCCCGTAGTCGCGGCGATCGGATCCATCGCATGTCGACCTCGCCCGAAACGGAGGGCCTCGCGCCCTCCGCCCCCGGCCCGGACCTCGCGGCCGAGGCCGCGATCGCGTCACCGTCGCGACGCCGTCGCGCCTTCTGGGGCATGGTGGCGAAACGGCTGGCCTTCATCCCGCTCGCGCTCTTCGCCGTCGTTACCATCTCCTTCCTGCTGGTCAGCATCATGCCGGGCGACCCGGCGCTCGCCATTCTCGGCTCGACGGCGAGCGAGCGCGAGGTCGCGACGGTGCGCGGCCAACTCGGGCTCGATCGCCCGTTGGCCGAGCGCTATGTCGCCTATGTCGGCGGCGTGCTGCAGGGGGATCTCGGCCGGTCCTTCTTTACCGGCCAGCCGATCCGGGCGGAGATCGCGAAGTATTTCCCGGCCAGCATCGAGCTGGTCGTGATGGCGCTGCTGGTCGCGGCCCTCATCGGCATCTCCATCGGCACGCTGGCCGGCTACTGGCGCGGGCGAGCGCCCGACAAGGCGGCGCGCGTGGCGATCGCCGGCCTGGAGGCGGTTCCCGGCTTCCTTGCCGGACTGCTGCTGATCTTCTTCATGTTCTACCTGTGGCGCCTGGCGCCGTCGCCGACCGGGCGGCTCGGCATCACCGATCTCTACCCGCCCAAGGTCACGAACTTCCTGATGCTCGATCTCGTCATCGCCGGCGACTGGAAGGGCCTGCAGTCGGCTCTGCATCGCTCCATGCTGCCCGTGCTGACGCTGGCGCTCGGCGCGATCCCGCTCTTCGCCAAGATCACGCGCACCACGGTGGGCGCGGCGATGGGCTCGAAGCAGGTCCAGTTCGCGCGCGCTTGCGGGTTGTCGGAGTGGCGCGTGGTGCAATACGCGCTGCTGCAGGCCCGCACGCCGATCCTGACCTACACCGCCATGCTGTTCGGGGCGATGGTCGGCGGTTCGGCCATCATCGAGACGATCTTCTCCTGGCAGGGCCTCGGCCAATGGGGGCTCAAGGCCATCGTCGCGCTCGATATCCCCGCCATCCAGGGCTTCGTCATCGTCACGGGCCTCTTCACCATGCTGGTCTATCTCGTGCTCGATCTCGTCGTCGCGGCGCTCGATCCGAGGATCAAGAATGGCTAGCCTCGTCGCGGCCGCCGGGCCGATCCGCCGGCATTTCGGGCTTTGCACGGGCGCCGCCATCCTCGCCGCGATGCTCCTCGTCAGCTGGTTCGTGCCGCTGCCCTATGATCCCATCCGGCCGGATGCGGCCGCGACGCTGCAGCCGCCCTCGGCGCAACACTGGTTCGGCACCGACAGCGTCGGCTTCGACGTGTTCTCGCGCACCGTCGCGGCGGCTGGGCGCGACCTGCCGATCGCCTTTGGCGGCGCGCTCGCGGCGGCGCTGATCGGCGTCTTCCTCGGCCTGCTCGCCACCGGCAAGGGCCGGGGCAGCATGCTGCTGATGCGATCGCTCGACGCCTTCCAGGCGTTCCCGCTGATCGTGCTGGCGATCGCCATCGTGACGCTGACGGGCAACCGGCTGGAGATGGTGATCTTCGCGATCCTCATCATCGAGGCGCCGCGCTTCCTGCGCCTCGTCCGCGCGGAAGGGCTGGCGATCCGCGAGTCGCGCTTCATCGAGGCGGCCGAGACGATCGGCGCGAGCCCGATCCGTGTCCTGCTGGTGCATCTCCTCCCCAATGTCACGGGCGTCATCGCCGTGCAGCTCTCGATCGCCACGGCCAATGCGCTGATGGTGGTGGCGGCGCTGAGCTTCCTCGGTATCGGCGTGTCGCCGCCCGATCCGAGCTGGGGCGCGATGATCCAGGCGGGCGCGCGCCAGATGACCGGCGGCAAGTGGTGGGTGTCGTTCTTTCCCGGCCTGGCGATCTTCGTCGCCGTTGTCTCGCTCAACCTCGTCGCCGACGCGCTCGACGTCATTCTGGAAAGGTCGGCCCGGTGAGCCTCGAAGTTCGTGACATCGAAACCCGCTTCCGCACGCGTGGCGGCGAGATCCATGCCGTCAATGGCGTCTCCTTCGATGTCGGCGACGGCGAACTGGTCGGCATCGTCGGCGAGAGCGGATCGGGGAAGTCCGTCACGATCAACACGATCCTTGGCCTGATCCGGGGGACGAACACGCTGTCGCGCGGCTCCGCCACCTTTGGCGGGCGCGACCTGATCGCCATGCGCTCCGGCGCGCTGCGCAGGATCCGCGGCGCCGAGATCGGCTTCATCGCCCAGAACCCGTTCGGCGCGCTCAATCCGATCCTGCCGATCCGGCGCCAGTTCGAGAACGTGGTGCGCGCGCATCGCCGCGTCGACCGCGCGACCATCCGGCAGCAGGCGCTCGCCATGCTGGGCCGTGTCGGCATCCATCCGGCGGAGCGCGTACTCGACGGCTATGCGCACGAGCTTTCCGGCGGCATGGCGCAGCGGGTCGTGATCGCGCTGGCGCTGATGCTCGACCCGACCCTCGTCGTGGCGGACGAGCCGACCACGGCGCTCGACGTCACCGTGCAGAAGCAGATCCTGGAATTGATCGCGCAACTGGTGCGCGAGCGCCACCGCTCCATGCTGATCATCACCCACGATCTCGGCGTCGTCGCGAATTATTGCGACCGCGTGGTGGTGATGTATTGCGGCCGCGTCATGGAGGACGGCCCTGTCCGCGAGGTGTTCCGGCGGCCCTATCATCCCTATGCGCTGGCGCTGCTGCGCTCTGTGCCGCGCGCCGGCCAGCCGCTGCAGACCCTGGGCGGGCGGTTGCCGAAGCTCGACGCGCCGCCGGTCGGCTGCCTGTTCCGCGACCGCTGCCCGCAGAGCATGGCGGTCTGCGCGCAGGAGACGCCGCCGCTGCGCACGGTCGTGCCAGGGCGCAAGGTCGCCTGCCATCTCGATGTCGAACGGGAGGTTCCGTCCCTTGTCGCTGGTTGAGGTCCGCAATGTCTCCTGCCTGTTTTCCCGCCCGGACGGCTCGGTGCTGCGCGCCATCGACGACGTCAGCCTGGACGTGCCCGCCGGCCGGACCGTCGCCATCATCGGCGAGAGCGGGTCGGGCAAGTCGACGCTCGCCCGGCTGATCCTCGGCCGCTACAAGACCGCCGGCGGCAGCGTGCGCCTCGACGGCGCCGACATCGCGACGCTCTCGCAGCCCGCGATGCGGCGGTTGCGGGCGCGGATCGGCGTCGTCTTCCAGGAGCCCTATGAGGCGCTCAATCCGCGCATGCGCATCGGCCGCATCATCGAGGAGCCGCTGGTCGTGCACCGGCCCGGCCTGTCGCGCGCCGAACGGCGCGAGCGCGTGGCCGCCATGCTGCGCGAGGTCGAGCTCGACCCGATCGTCGCCGAGCGCTATCCGGCGGCGCTCTCCGGCGGCCAGCAGCAGCGCATCGGCATCGCCCGCGCGCTGATCGGCGAGCCGAGCCTGGTCGTGCTCGACGAGCCGACCTCGTCGCTCGACCTCTCGGTCAGGGCGCAGATCCTCGTGCTCCTGGCGCGGCTGCAGAAGGCGCGCGGCCTGACCTATCTGATGATCACGCACGACATAGCGAGCGTCGAATATTTCGCCGACGAGGTGGTGGTGATGCATCGCGGCCGGATCGTCGAGCGCGGCCTGACGGCGGAGGTGATCCGCAACCCGCGGCAGGACTATACGCGGCGCCTGCTTTCGGCGCGGCTTTCCGTCGAGGCGTGAGGGGTGGCATCGGCCGCAATCGACCGATGCCCTTTTCGACGCCTGAGGGAGACCTTCGCATAGCATCGAAGATCGCCATGAAGCCCACGGTGCATGGGTAGGGCTCCGTCGCCCCGGCGGAGGCCGGGGCCCATGAACACTGCCCAGGCAAACCGTGGCACAGCCTTCTGGCTACGGGACGGTGTGTCTGGATCCCGGCCTTCGCCGGGATGACGACTGTGTTGTCCGGTAGTCTCCCTCAGGAAGAGGTGAGGACGGCGCGGTGTTAGAAAGCAGATCGATCCGTCCTAGTCGGCCAGATAGGGCTTGAGGAAGGCGAGGTCGGCGGGTCCGAGCCGGTCAGAAGCGGACGCGACCTGGTGCCAGTAGGGATAGTCGAGCGGCTTCTGGCTGACCTTGTCGAGCCGGGCGCGCTCCTCGTCGGTGAGCTTCAGCTCGGCGGCGGCGAGATTGTCCTTGAACTGCGCGTCGGTGCGGCCGCCGATGATCAGCGATGTCACCGCCGGACGACCGAGCAGCCAGGCGAGCGCCACCTGTGCGCCGGAGACGCCGCGCGCGTCGGCGATCGCGACGAGTTCGTCGACGATGTCCCAGAGGCGGTTCTCGTCATTGATCGGCGGCTCGGTCCATCCCTTGGCGAGGCGGCTGTCCTCGGGCGTTGCCTTGTCGCGGCGATGCTTGCCGGAGAGCAGGCCGCCGGCGATCGGGCTCCAGATCAGGATGCCGAGCCCCTGGTCGAGCGAGATCGGCACCAGCTCCTGCTCCGCCTCGCGCGCCTGCAGCGTGTAGTGGATCTGCTGCGAGACGAAGGGGATGCGGCCGTCGCGCCGGGCGATCTCCATCGCCTTCATGATGTGCCAGCCGGAATAGTTGGAGCAGCCGATGTAGCGCACCTTGCCCTGGCGGACGAGGCTGTCGAGCGCCTCCATCGTTTCCTCGAGCGGCGTGAGGCCGTCCCACTGGTGCACCTGGTAGAGGTCGATGACGTCGGTCTTCAGCCGTCGGAGGCTCGCCTCGCACTCGCGGATCAGGTGGTAGCGCGACAGGCCGCGATCGTTCGGTCCGTCGCCCATCGGGAAGCGCGCCTTGGTGGCGATGAGCACGCCGCCCTTGCGCTTGCCGCCGAGCGCGTCGCCGATGATCTCCTCGCAGGTCCCGCCCGAATAGGCGTTCGCCGTATCGAGCAGGTTGACGCCGGCGTCGATCACCATGTCGATCTGGCGCTGCGCGTCCTTGACCTCGGTGATGTCACCGACCTTGGAGAAGCCGCCCTTCATGCCGAAGGTCATGGTGCCCATGGTGAGCACGGATACCTTCAGGCCCGAATTGCCGAGTTGCCGATATTCCATTCCTCGCTCCCGATCTGAGGCGGCTCGCCCGCCAAAAGTTCGACAACACCGTCCTGCATTCGGACGGTGCTGTCAAAGCGGGATTCCGCGGCGGAGCGTGGAATTCAGACCGTGATCAGCGCCTTGATCAGTCCGCGCTTGTCGTGGCTCCAGACCGGCATGTCGGTGGCGACGCGGTCGAGCGTGGTCTCGTGCGTGGCGAGCGCGTCGAGCGGAACCTTGCCCGCCTTGATCGAGGCGACGACGTGGTCGAAATCGATCTTGGTGGCGTTGCGGCTGCCGATCAGCATCATCTCGCGCTTGTGGAACTCGGGATCCGAGAACGAGATCCGGTCCTTGACGATCGACACCAGCACGTAGGCGCCGCCATGCGCGACCAGCGCGAAGCCGGCCTCGATCGCCTGGGCATTGCCGGTGGCGTCGAACACGACGTCGAAGCCTTCGCCGCCGGTCCGTTCCATCAGCGTCGTCTGCGCATCGGTGCCGGTGAGGGCGGAGTTCGCGAAGCCGAGCGTGTCGCGGGCGAAGGCGAGGCGCTCCTCGCTGGCATCGAGCAGAGTCACTTCCAGCCCGGCGATGCGGGCGAAGATCGCGACGCCGAGGCCGATCGGGCCGATGCCGACGACGAGGGCACGGCCGCCTTCGGGCTGCGCGCGACGAACCGCATGCGCGCCGATCGCCAGGAACTCGACCATGGCGGCGTCGCGCAGCGACAGCCCTTCGGCCGGATAGAGATTGCCGGCCGGCATGACGATCTTCTCGGCCATGCCGCCATCGGTGTGGACGCCGAGCACGCGCACCGCCGTGCAGCAGTTCGGCTTGTTCTTGCGGCAGGCGACGCAATGGCCGCAGGCGATATAGGGATTGACGACGACCGGCGTGCCGACCTTGAGCGCGACGCCTTCGCCGACCGCCGAGACGACGCCCGACAGCTCATGGCCCATGACGCGGGGATATTCGAGGAACGGGTGCTTGCCTTCGAAGATGTGATAGTCGGTGCCGCAGATACCGACATGCTTGATGTCGACGGTGGCGAAGCCGGCGCCGGGCGCTCCCGGTTCGGGCCGCTCGACGAATTCAAGCTTGCCCGGCTCCACGCAGATCACAGTTTTCATGAGGTCCTCATCGACATCGTCCCAGCGCGCCGGTCCTAGCGCAGGCGCCGACGATCTGCCAGCGGTGAAATGACGAGGGAGCCAAATGCCGGTTCGGACGTTGTCTGCTCAAACGCGGGGGAAATACACTCCGGCGCGATTGCACGCGTCGCGGGATCCTTGCCGCCCCGCTCGCGTTGTTCGATATATGACTCTTCGCATCAACAAAAGGAGATGGCGATGGCGCCCCGCAAGACCGCGATTGACCTGAAGTCCAATACCAAGACCGCCTCGATCGAGCTGCTCAACGCCGTTCTCGCCGACGGCATCGACCTGGCCCTCGTCACCAAGCAGGCGCACTGGAACCTTAAGGGACCTCAGTTCATCGCCATCCACGAGATGCTCGATACGTTCCGCGCCGACATTGACGGCCACACCGACACGGTGGCGGAACGCGCCGTCCAGCTCGGCGGCTTTGCGCTCGGAACCACCCAGGCGGTGGCGTCCGCGACGAAGCTCGCGCCGTATCCGACCGAGATCTCCAAGATTCCGGATCACCTCGCCCAGCTGATCGAGCGCTACGCCCAGGTCGCCAACGAGGTGCGCAAGGGCATCGACAAGGCCGACGATCTCGGCGACGCCGACACCGCCGACATCCTCACCGCCTTCTCGCGCACGCTCGACAAGGCGCTCTGGTTCCTCGAGTCGCACGTCGAGTAGAGGCGAAGTCCCGTATCACGACTTTAGGCCCGCCATTCGGCGGGCCTTTCTTTTGGCGCGTGACCTTGTGTAGCGACACCCGGACACGACAAGGCCCGCCGGAGCGGGCCTTGCTTCAGACTGGTCGGGAAGCCGCGCCTAGTCGTAGGGCGAATAGCACTGTTGGCGCGGGCCATTATAGGGCTGGAACGTGTTGTCCGAGGCCCGATACGACCGGTAGCGGTTCTCGCACCACTGGTAGTGCGCCGCCGTATAGCCGCCGCTGCCGTAGTAGCGCGGTTGCGCGGCCATCGAGCCGACCGCGGCGCCGACGCCGAAGGCGGCCAGCGGATACCACCAGCCATTGTAGTAGCGGTAGCCCGGGCGCTGGTACCGATAGCCGTAGTGGCCGTTCCAATAGCCCGGGCGGTAGCCGGGACGATAGCCGGGGCGGTATCCCGGGCGATAGCCAGGCCGATGGCGCGGATAATAGTCGCGGCGGCCGCGATATTGCACGTCGAGGACGTTCGTCGAGGCATCGGCGGTGATCACAGGCGCCACGAGCGGCGCCGCCACGGTGGGCAGCGGCGTGGACGCCAAGAAAGTAGCGGCGAGCACACCGCCGCAAAGCTTGGAGAAGATACGGGTCAAAGCGGTATCCCTTCGTACGGTTACTCAGCCGAACAGAGGCTCACTGAGCCATCAATTCACGAGTCGGGGCTTCGTTCCAAGGGTGTCGGTACTTCGATGCAGCCATGGCGGGCGCTGCGCGCGCGTCCGCCGTGGCTTGCCCGTTGAACGGCGGCGCGTCGGAGCCTATCCATGGGCTGGGTCGTGCCGCCAAGGGCGATCGACCGGGAACGGAAGGATTGGCGAGGCGATGACAGGACCGCACGCGGGCGCGGCGTTTCAAGGAGCCAGCGAGGCCGAATGGCGCCAGTTGGCGGTGAAGGCCCTGAAGGGCGCGGATTTCGAGGCGAAACTCGTCTCGCATACGGCGGACGGCCTGCGCATCGAGCCGCTCTATGCCAAGGCCGCCGGCGGGCATCCGCGCCCGTTCCGTTCCGAAGCCGGGCCGTGGCGCGTCGTGCAGCGCATCGATCTTCCCGATCCCGAGGCGGCGAGGCTGCAGGCGATCGACGATCTCGAAAACGGCGCCTCCGGCCTGGTGCTGGTGTTCGCCGATGTGCCGACGGCGCGCGGCTTTGGACTGGCGGATGCCGCCCCGGCCACGCTCGCCCGCGTCCTGGACGGCGTGATGATCGATCTCGTGGCGCTGCGGCTGGAGGCGGGCCGATCGGCGCCCGAGGCGGCTCGTGCGCTGATCGACCTGGCCCGGAGCCGGGGCCTGCCGCTCGATGCGCTCGACCTCGACATGGGGCTCGATCCCTATGCGACGCTCGCGCTCGATCCCGCCGCCTGCGACCTGACCTCGACGCTGCTGGACGCCGTGGTCGAGCTGTCGCTCCCCCTCGGTGTCGGGGCGAAGAGCCGGTTCCTGCGCGTCGACGGGCGCGTCTGGCACGAGGCCGGCGCTTCGGAGGGACAGGAACTCGCGCTGGCGCTCGCCGCCGGCGTCGCCCATCTGCGCGGCCTGGAGGCGCGCGGCATCGCGCCGGAGCGGGCGCGGCGAATGCTTGCCTTCCTTCTCCCGGCCGATGCCGACGAGTTCCTCGGCATTGCCAAGCTTCGTGCCATGCGGCGGCTCTGGGCGCGCGTCGAGGCGGCGTGCGGCCTCGATCCCGTGCCGATCCGGCTGGACGCCGAAACGAGCTTCCGCATGCTCACCCGGCGTGATCCGCAGGTGAATTTGCTGCGCAGCACGACCGCAGCATTCTCGGCCGGGCTGGGCGGGGCCGACCATGTCACGGTGCTGCCATTCACCCAGGCGCTCGGGCTGCCCGACGCGGCGGCGCGCCGCATCGCCCGCAACACCCAGACGATCCTGATCGAGGAATCCGGCCTTGGCCATGTCGCCGATCCGGCCGGCGGCGCCGGTGGCTTCGAGGCGCTGACCGACGGGCTTTGCGAGGTCGCCTGGGCATTCTTCCAGCGCGTCGAGGCCGAGGGCGGGCTCGATGCGGCGCTCGCGAGCGGCCTGGTCGGCCGCGAGATCGCCGCCGTCTCCGAGAAGCGCCTGCGCGACGTGCGCCGTCGCAAGCAGCCGATCACGGGCACGAGCGCCTATCCGAACCTCGCCGAGTCCGCCGCCGCCGTCCTCGCGCCGTTGGCGGCCGACGACGCGCCGGACCCAGGGCCCTTCGCGCCGTATCGCACCGCCGAACCGTTCGAGCGGCTGCGGGATCGCGCCGAGGCGATCGCGGCGCGGCGTGGTCGTCCGCCCTCGGCCTTCCTCGCCAATCTCGGGGCCCCCGCCGCCTTCGCCGCGCGCGCCGGCTTCGCCCGGGATCTGCTCGAGGCCTCCGGCATCGTCGCGGCGATGAATGACGGCTTTCCGTCCGTCGACGCGTCGGTCGAGGCCGCTCTCGCCGTGAAGGCCGATATCGTCTGCCTCTGCTCGTCCGACGAGGTCTATGAGCGCCAGACCGGGCACGCCGCCTATGATGGCGAGACGCTGGCCGAGGAGGTCGCGCGCCGGCTCAAGGCCGCCGGCATCGCGCATGTCGCGCTGGCCGGGCGGCCGGGCGAGCGCGAGGCGGCCTATCGCCATGCCGGGGTCGAGGCCTTCCTCTATGTCGGTTGCGACGCGCTGGAGTATCCGGGCCTCATCCTCGACAGGCTCGACGAGGCCGCGAAATGACCCGAATTCCCGATTTTTCGACCCTCGGCTTCGTCGATGCGCCGCTCGCCCCCCGCGCCGGCGGAGCGGACTGGCAGACGCCGGAGGGCATCGCGGTGAAGCCGCTCTACACCACCGCCGACCGGGACGGTCTGGAAGCGATCGACAGCTTCCCCGGCACGGCGCCGTTCCTGCGTGGTCCCTATCCGACCATGTATGTCAACCAGCCCTGGACGATCCGCCAATATGCGGGCTTCTCCACGGCGGAGGATTCGAACGCCTTCTATCGGCGCAATCTCGCGGCGGGCCAGAAGGGCCTCTCCGTCGCCTTCGACCTCGCCACCCATCGCGGCTATGACAGCGACCATCCGCGCGTCGCCGGCGACGTCGGCATGGCAGGCGTGGCGATCGACTCGATCTACGACATGCGCACGCTGTTCTCCGGCATCCCGCTCGACAGGATGAGCGTGTCGATGACGATGAACGGCGCCGTGCTGCCGATCCTGGCGCTCTACATCGTCGCCGCCGAGGAACAGGGCGTCAGCCCCGAGAAGCTGTCCGGGACCATCCAGAACGACATCCTCAAGGAGTTCATGGTCCGCAACACCTACATCTACCCGCCGGAGCCGTCGATGCGGATCATCTCCGACATCTTCGCCTATACGTCGCGGCACATGCCGAAGTTCAACTCGATCTCGATTTCCGGCTATCACATGCAGGAAGCCGGCGCGACGCAGGATCTGGAGCTTGCCTACACGCTCGCGGACGGCGTCGAATATATCCGCGCCGGGCTCAAGGCCGGTCTCGACATCGACCAGTTCGCGCCGCGCCTCTCCTTCTTCTGGGCGATCGGCATGAATTTCTTCATGGAAGTCGCCAAGATGCGGGCCGCGCGCCTGATCTGGGCGAAGCTGGTGAGCCAGTTCGGGCCGAGGAACGAGAAGTCGCTGGCGCTTCGCACCCACTGCCAGACCTCCGGCTGGTCGCTCGCAGCCCAGGACGTCTACAACAACGTCGTCCGCACCACGGTCGAGGCGATGGCGGCGACGCAGGGCCATACCCAGTCGCTGCACACCAACGCGCTCGACGAGGCCCTGGCGCTGCCGACCGATTTCTCCGCCCGCATCGCCCGCAACACGCAGATCTTCCTGCAGCAGGAAAGCGGCACGACGCGGATCATCGATCCCTGGGGCGGTTCCTATTATGTCGAGGCGCTGACGGCGGAACTCGCCGCCCGCGCCATGGCGCATATCGACGAAGTCGAGAAGCTCGGCGGCATGGCCAAGGCGATCGAGGCCGGCATTCCGAAGCTGCGCATCGAGGAAGCGGCGGCGAAGACGCAGGCCCGCATCGACTCGGGCGAGCAGACCGTCGTCGGCGTCAACAAGTACCGCCCCGCCGACGAGCCGGCGCTCGACGTGCTCAAGGTCGACAATTCGGCCGTGCGCGTCCAGCAGATCGAGAAGCTCGCCCGGCTCCGGGCCGAGCGCGACGCGGCCGCCGTGGCGGCGAGCCTCGCGGCGCTCGCGGACGCCGCGCGGTCGGGGCAGGGCAATCTGCTGGCGCTCGCCGTCGACGCCGCCCGCGCCAAGGCGACCGTCGGAGAGATCTCGGCCGCGCTGGAGAAAGCGTGGCAGCGCCACAAGGCCGAGATCAAGGTCAATCGCGGCGTGTATCGCGCGGGCTTCGCCAAGGACGAAGCGCCGATCGAGCGCCTCTCCGGCCTCGTCGCCGGCTTCACACAAGACGAGGGCCGGCCGCCGCGCATCCTTGTCGCCAAGATGGGGCAGGACGGGCACGACCGCGGCCAGAAGGTGATCGCCACCGCCTTCGCCGATATCGGCTTCGACGTCGTCATCGGCCCGCTCTTCGCAACGCCGGAGGAGGTCGCCGCCCATGCGATCTCCGAATCCGTGCATGTCGTCGGCGTCTCGTCGCTCGCCGCCGGCCATCTGACGCTGGTGCCGGAACTGAAGGCGGAGCTGGCACGGCAGGGCCGGCCGGACATCATGATCGTCGTCGGCGGCGTGATCCCGCCGCAGGATTTCGAGGCGCTGATCGAGGCCGGCGCCGCCGCTATCTTCCCGCCCGGCACGCCGGTGACCGAGGCGGCCGCCGATCTCCTGGAAAAGCTGCGCGGCCATCTCGGCTTCGCGCAGAAGCATCCCTCGGCCTATGTCTGATCGGGCGGGGAGGGCGGTTCGATGACGTTTCGCCTCTCCCGCCGCATCGCCGCCCTCGCGCTTCTTGCGCTGGGGGCCGTCGCGACGGCCCCGGTCGTCCGCGCGGCCGAGGAGACGACCGTGCAGACGGTCTGCCGGCTGATTGATGGCGCCGCCGACGCGCATGACCTGCCGCGCGACTATCTCACCCGCCTGATCTGGCGGGAATCGAGCTTCCGCCCGCATGTGACCAGCAGCGCCGGGGCGCAGGGCATCGCCCAGTTCATGCCCGGCACCGCCGAGGAGCAGGGGCTCGACGATCCGTTCGATCCCGAGATGGCGATTCCCGCCTCAGCCAAATATCTGAAAAGCCTGAGAGATCGCTTTGGGAATCTGGGTCTCGCAGCCGCAGCATACAATGCCGGGCCGACGCGGCTGGCGCGCTGGCTGGAGAGCGGCGGCTACCTGCCGCTCGAGACGGAGGACTATGTCCTGTTCATCACAGGCCGCAGCGTGACCGACTGGTCGGGCAAGGTTGAGGTCCTGCAGCCGGCCGAGGGCAAGGGCGGCGAAGCCAAGGGCAGCGGAGGACCGGGTGACTCTCCGGTCGCCGGCAAGGCGGCCGACGTTCCCATCGCCGATCCGAAATCGGCGGCGCTCGTCGTGAAACCGAAGGTGGCCGGGCCATCGAAGAAGGATTGCGAGACGCTGGTCGCGTCGATCCGGAGCTATGCCCCGTCGCTGATCGAGGGCGCCTATGCGCCGTTCGGCGTGCAGCTCTCGGGCAATTTCTCCAAGAGCCGGGCGATCGCCGCCTATCACCGCCAGGTCGCGCGCTTCCCGTCGATCCTGGAGGGCAAGCCGACGCTGATCATCGGCAAGCGTGGCGCGGGACGCGGCCGGCGCGCCTTCTACCGGGTCCGCCTGCCGGCCGAGACCCTGCGCGAGGCGACGCAGCTCTGCCAGTCGCTGCGCAACAAGGGCGGCGCCTGCGTCGTGCTCCGGAACTGAGGCGGAGGGGCCGGGGGCATCCGCCGATCCGGCCAGGAAACGCCCGCCGACATCCCCGCCTGCGCGGGGATGTCGGCCGAGAGGTTGGCAATGTCAGAACAAGAAATCCGGGAGGCTCGCGCCCCCCGGATCTGTTCGTTCCAGCCTGGCCGATCAGCCCTTGTTGGGCTCGATCTTGGCGGCGATGAACTTGAAGTTCGACCACCACCACCACGGGCCCTCATAGTAATTGTCGGCGCTCGGGTAGTTCTTCCAGTAGGTCTCGTTCACCGGAACGAACTTCGAGGTGCCGAACATCTCGATCGAGGGCAGGCCCTTGACCAGGTCCTTCAGCATCTCGGTGCCGAGCGGCACGACCTGCGGATCGTCGGCCGGGATCGAGCGCAGCGTGTCGATCTTGGCGGAGAGCACGTCGTCGACATAGCGGCCCTGGTTCGAGGAGGCGGCGGTGCCGTTCGGGCGGACATAGTCCTTGTGCCAGCCTTCGAGCCGGACGAACGGGTCCGGCACGATGCCGCACGAGGCGCCCCAGTAGGAGCCGACTTCGTAATCGCCGGTGTTCTCGGCCGTGAAGAATGGCCCGCCCTGCATCTGCTGCACCTTGGCGTCGATGCCGAAATTGACCCATTCATTGGCGGCGGCGAAGGCGAGGCGCTGCGACTGCACCTCGAAATCCGCCGGCGCCAGGATGGTGATCGTCCAGGGCTTGCCCTCCGGCGTCATCCACTTGTCGCCCTCTTTCTTGAAGCCCTGGGCTTCCAGCATCTTGGTGGCCTGCTCGGGATCGAACTTCCACCAGCCGACGCCCAGCAGCTCGCGCAGCTGGTCCGGATCGGTCGGGATCGCCTCGACGCCTTCCGAGCGCAGCTGTTCGCCGATCTTGACGGCGTAGTCGGGATCGAACGGCTTGTAGCCGTCGGCGAGCGCGAACTCCTTGAGCCAGGGCACCATCGGCTTGTGATAGGTGTCCATCAGCACCTTGGTCGGCGGCAAGGCGAGCGGCGAGGCGCGCAGCATGCCGGAGAAGGTGGCGATCGACGCCTGCTGCAGGTTCATCGCGAGTGCCAGGGCCCAGCGCGTCTCCGCCTTGTCATAGGGCGGCTTCGACGTGTTGAAGTGGATGCCGCGCTCGCACGGATCGTCGAGGTTGGCATAGGGGAAGCCGCCGAACCACGCCTTCACCTTCGGATTCTGCTTCTGCAGGATATCGAGGCTTTCCGGCGAGATGTCCGTCAGGATGTCCATCTGGTTCTGCGCCATGGCGAGGACGCGCTTTTCCTCCGTGCCATAGGAGCGGAACAGGACGTATTGCGCCTTGGGCTCGCCGACGATCTGGCCGATGTCGGAGTTCTTCCAGTCGTCGCGCTTCTCCCAGAGGAACCAGGAGCCGTTCGGGTCGGAGCTCTTGTACTTGTAGGCGCTGATCGTCACCGGCGGGAAATTGGCGAAGGTGGCCGGGTCCTCCTTCTCCCAGATGTGCTTGGGCACGACGTGGAAGGGGTTGCCGTAGATCAGCGAGCCGAGCACGAGGGTCAGGCGCGGCGTCGGCTTGGTGGTCTCGATCTCGATCGTGTGGTCGTCGATCTTGGTGAAGCCCTTGATCGCCGCCTTGAAGGCGGCGCTGTAGGCGATCGCGTCGGTCTTGGCGATCATGTCGGCGGTGAACACCACGTCATCGGCGGTGAACGGCTTGCCGTCGCTCCAGGTCAGGCCCTCGCGCAGCTTGACGCGGAACTTGGTGTAGTTGTCGTTGAGCGGCTCCGGCATCGCGGCGGCGAGGTCGGGGATCTGCTTGCCCGAGGCCGTATCGATGTCCCACATCAGGGCCGAGGCCATCTGATGATAGCCGTGGTTGATGGTGACGCCCTGCTGGTAGGGGTTCATCGTGCCCGGATTGGAAACGCGGGCATTCAGCATGTCGACGATCAGCGTCTGATCGCGCGGCGTGCCGACATCCGTCATTTCCTGGCTGAAGGCGGGCGCCGCCGTCAGCATGGTGCTGGCCATGAAAAGGGCGGCACCCAGAACGGCGATGCCGCCGCGGCGTGGCTTCCTGGTCGTCTCGGTCATGCGTTTCCTCCTCGATGGTGTGGTGCAGTCCGGCAGTCTGACGTCGGCTCCTGGGGCGAGGCTCTCTTGGCTTGGCGATCGGCCTCTCTGGCGCTCTTCGGACCCGGCGTTGGTCATGGTTCGTCTCAGCCCGTCGCGCGGCGCGGCGCGGCCTTCTCCCGGGCCAGGGCCTCGGCCTTGATCTGGTCGATCTCGGCCCAGCGCTCGCCCAGTCGCGGGATGGCCCCCATCAGTTCGCGCGTATAGTCCTCGCGCGGATTGGCCAGGATATCCTGCGGCGCGCCGGCATCGACGATGCGGCCCTTGTTCATGATGACGACCTGGTCCGAGAGATAGTAAGCCGTCGAAAGATCATGGGTGATGTAGACGAAGGAGACGCCCTTCTCCTCCTTGATCGCCTTGAACAGGTTCACGATGTTCATTCGCAGCGAGGCGTCGACCATCGAGACCGGCTCGTCGGCGACGATCAGGCGCGGATTGGGGATCAGCGCGCGGGCGATCGAGATGCGCTGCAGTTCGCCGCCCGAGAACTGGCGGATATATTTGCCGCGCACACGGTCGAAGGAGAGGCCGACCGAGCGCAGCGCGCCCTCGGCGATCTCGGCCGCGTCGCTGTCATTGTCGGCGACCTTCAGGTTGCGCGCCGTGGCGATCAGGTAGCTGTCGAGCTGCAGATAGGCGCTGAAGGCCTCGAACGGATTCTGGAAGATCGGCTGCACCAGGCGGCGGAACTCGAAATCGTCGATCCGGTCCTTGTGCTTGCCGGTCAGGGCACGGCCGCCGAGGCGGATCGAACCGCTGGTCGGCTCGACCAGCCGCAGGATCATGCGCGCCAGGGTCGTCTTGCCGGAGCCGGATTCGCCGACGATCGAGAAGACCTGCGGCCTGGGGTCGAGCTTCAGGCTGATGCCGTCGACGGCGGCGATCTGCTTGCCGCTGAACAGGCCGCCGGCGCGATATTGCTTGCGGAGGGCGTCGATTTCGAGAACGGGCTTGTCGGACATGCTCGGTCCCTCAGCGGAAGTGACAGGCGGAGGCGTGGTTGGGCGCCTTGTCCGCGAGAGGCGGCGAGACCTGCCGGCAGATCGCCTGCGCCTCCGGGCAGCGCGCGGCGAAGCGGCAGCCTTCCGGCGGCGCCGCGAGGCTCGGTGGCCGGCCTTCGAGGCCGACGCGCTCGCCCTTCTGGCCGACGCGCGGCAGCGCGCCGATCAGCGCCTCGGTGTAGGGGTGGCGCGGACTTTCGAACACCTCCGCCGTCGGCCCGACCTCGACGATCTTGCCGGCGTAGGCGATCGCGATGCGGTCGGTGATCTGGTAGTGGACGCCGAGATCATGCGAGACCAGCACCAGCGTGTTTTTCAGCCGCCGCTGGATCTCGACCAGCATGAGCAGGATGCGCTTCTGCACGACGACGTCGAGCGCCGTCGTCGGCTCGTCGGCGAGGATCAGCCGCGGCCGCACGAAGGCGGCGATCGCCACCAGCACGCGCTGGCGCATGCCGCCCGAGAGCTGGTGCGGATAGCTGTCGAGCACGGTTTCCGGCAGGCCGAAGCCGGCGAGGAACTCGACGATGCGCTGGCGCAGTTCCGCCTTGCTGCCCTTCTTCTCGCGCTTCGGCAGCGCGTCGACGATCTGCTTCTCGATCTTCATGATCGGGTTCAGCACGCTCATCGAGCCCTGCGGCACGTAGGACATCACGTCCCACCAGAGATCCTGGAACCGGGCCGCCTCGCTCGTCGTGGTCCGGCCGCTGTCGGGATCGGTGAAACGGCCGGTGACCTCGCCGCCGGCCATCTTCAGCCCGCCGGAGAAATCGCCATAGAGGGTGCGCATCAAGGTGGACTTGCCGCAGCCGGATTCGCCGGCGATGCCGAGGATCTCGTTGTCGTTGACGGTGAGCGTGACGTCGTCGACCGCGGCGACGAACTTGTCCGGTGTGCCGTAGCCGGCGCGCACATTCTTCAGTTCGATCATCAGCCGATCCTCCGGGCTGCCGAGCGGATCGCGAGACCCGAGGAAATCAGGAAGAGCGAGATGAACATCAGCACGATGGCGAGCACCGGCGCGCCGACCCAGAGGTAGCGTTGCGCCAGAAGCGCCTGATACTTGAGCGCCCAGTAGATCATCGTGCCGATCGTCGCCTGCTGCGCGCTCGACAGGCCGATGACGGCGAGGCTCGTCTCGGTGGCGATGCCGACCAGCACCGTGTTGATGAAGTTCGCCGCCGACCAGCCGGCGATATAGGGGAAGATGTGGCGGCCGAGGATCTTGTAGCGCGGCTCGCCGGAGAACCAGGCGACGTTGATGAACTCGCGCTCGCGCATGGTCAGCGCCACGGCGCGGACCTGGCGGGCCGGATAGGGCCAGTTGAACAGCACCAGGGCGACGCCGACGACCGGCAGCGACAATTGTCCGCCGAACAGGGCCGCCAGCAGGATCAGGATCGGCAGGCTCGGGATGCAGAGCAGCGCGTCCATCAGGAAGGACAGCACCCGGTCGATCCAGCCGCCCGAATAGCCGGCGGCGAGACCGGCGAAGACGCCGATCAGCGTCGAGAAGAAGGCGACGACCAGGCCCAGGATCAGCGAATTGTGCAGCGCCCAGGTCAAGAGCCAGAAGATGTCCTGGCCGAGATTGGTGGTACCGAGCAGGTGCGAGAAGCTGGCGCCCTGGTTGCGCGGCGCCTTGTACCAGGTGAGCGGATTGGTCGGCGCGAACCAGGGCAGGATCAGCCCGAGGATGATGAAGATCGCCAGCAGCGACAGGCCGAGGCCGAGCCGGAAGGAACCGATCTTGGGAAGCTTGAAGGCGCGCATGATCACCTCGCCCGGATGCGTGGATCGAGGAGGGGATAGGTCAGGTCGATGATCATGGTGGCGGTGGCGACCGCGATGATCGACAGGCTGATCGTGCCCATGAGAAGGTTATAGTCGCCCTGGATCACGGCCGTGTAGATCAGATGGCCGAGGCCCGGATATTCGAACAGGATTTCCGTGACGATCGCGCCGTTGAACATCAGGCCGATCTGCAAGGCGAGGAAGGTGATCTGCGGCAGGATGGCGTTGGGCAGGATGTAGCGGGTCAGGATGCGCGTGTCGCCGAGGCCCTTCAGGCGGGCATAGCGGGCGAATTCCTCCTCGGCCAGCTGCGTCGTCTGCGCCTTGACGCTGATCACCCACCAGCCGAACACGACGAGGACAATCGACAGCGCCGGCAGGAAGGAGTTCCAGACCACGCTCCGGACGAAGGCGAAGCTCCACGGCGCGCCATGCACCGAGGCGGTCAGGGGAAAGATCGGCCAGATGTAGGAGAACAGGATCGAGAGCACGAGGGCGAGGATGTAGTAGGGGATCGGATAGACGATGATCGCCAGCCCCTCCATGATCCGCGACGAGGCGCGGTTGGGGCGCCAGCCGGCCCAGAGCCCGACGAAGTTGCCCAGCACCCAGGCGATCAGCGTCGAGGTCAGGAGCAGCCCGAAGGTCCAGGGCAATGCCTGCGCGATCAGTTGGCTGACGGGGGTCGGGTACATGGCGAGCGACGGGCCGAAATCGCCGGTCAGCACGATGCGCTTGATGAAGTTCCAGTACTGCGTCAGCAACGAGCCGCGGAGCCCGAAGGCGTCGGTCAGCGAGGCTCTGAGCGCGTCGGCCTGGGCCGTGTCCATATAGGCACCCTGCGAACTCACCTGGGCGAGCATCGCCTCGACGGGATCGTTGGGGGCGAAGCGCGGTACGAAGAAGATCACCGTCAAGCCGAAAGCGATCACCAGTACATAGGAGATCAATCGGGTTGCGATCTGGCCGAGTAGTCTCATGGGCGGTGGTCCCGTCCTGTTGCATCGGGCTCGAGAGGCCGGTGGCGACAGCAGTCTCGGCTGCGCCGGCCTGGCCCTTCCGGAGTGTGGCGCCCCGGAAAGGCTTGCTTGATGCGGTTCTTTCGAACCGGGACGGCGAAGGCCCGCCGTCCGTGAAGGATCCGGGCGACGCCTCAGATGATCTCGAGATAGTCACGGTCCGGCAGCGGCGGGAACGGCGCCGCCGGAAGGGTCTGGTACCAGAAGGCGACCGAGGCGATGTCGTCCTGCAGCGGCAGGTAGCGGCGGTCCTTCTTCTCGGTTCGCCAGCCGATCGCCTGGATCGTCACCCTCAGATCCGTGTCGAAGCGGATCGGATCCATGATGTGCCAGCGGTACATGCCGAAGCGGGTCTGCGACTGGTAGGTTCCGTCGGGGCGAAGCACTTGCGGCAGGCCTGCATAGGCGGTCGTGTATTCGCGATAGGCACTGGTCATGTTGGGATCGATGACGCCGCCGTCGAAATTATAGGCGCCGCAGAAGTAATCCTCGGTGCCAGTGCCGCAAATGGTCGGGAATTCCTTGTCGCCGTCCATGAAGAACTTGATCTCGCCTTCGCCCCACCAGCCGGCATTGTTGACGCCCCAGGCCATGTAGGTGCCGACATAGTGGCCCTGGCCCCTGACGCCGTCGAGGATCGTATAGTCCTCGCCGAAGGGCAGCGGGTTGGTACGGCGGAACTGGGCGTGGAAATAGGCGGCGTCGGCGGGGACGTCTGTCAACGTATAGTTGATCTGGTAGTAGAGGATCACGGGCTCGACCGGATCGCGGTTCTCCAGCGTGACGCGGGCGCGCTTGCGGAACGGCATCTCCCAGTAGCAATTGAAGGCGCGGCCGGGATTGACGCAGACGGCGAGCGAGGAGACCTGCGCAAACCGGTTCCAGCCGCAGGCGAAGAAGTCGCCGAGCGGGGATTCGACCGACGGTGTCTCCTGATCGTCCCAGTGAATGCGCAGGATCAGGTTGCGCCAGCGCACATTCGAGACGACGCACCAGATCTGCTGGATCGCACCCGGGCCTTCGATATCACCCATGACGAAGGTCTCGCCGGGCTGGATCTCGACCGAGGGGGACACCTTCCAGCCGAGGCCGCTGCCGTCCTTGCCGAGCCCGCGGGCACAGCTGGCGCCGGTGCCTTCCAGCGCCATGCCGCCCTTGCCCTTCTCGCCGGTGAAGTTCTCCGGGCTGATCGAGCGGGTCTTCGCCTTGGACAGAAGCGAGAGATTGCCGAGATTCATCCCGAGTCCGGAAAAGCCCTCTGACATTATTCCTCCATGTCAGTGCATGCGACGTCGCTCCGTGACGATCAATCGATCGACGGTCAGCGCGTGGTTGTGAAAATAACAAAAGGTGGTGAATTAGGATCAATAGCCATCCTATCGCAGCGTTCGTGTGCTGCAATATGATCAACTTGATCAATTTTAATCTGCTACGTGGTGCGTTGACCTTGGCGTTGTGTTTTCCATCCGGGAGAATTTTCTGATTTTTATTTTGACGCTTTGACCGAAATCAGGTTGTCCGGCGCGTCTTATTGATGTGAGATGCTAGGATCCTAGTTTGGGGGTGTCAATGGCCATCGCGATGTCGCGGAGAAAATCTCAGCCGGGCTCCGAGCCTTCGCCGGGCGACAATCCGTTCCCGGCCGATGCGGTGATCGATCGTTCGCGGCCGATCGGCGAGCAGGTCTATGCGTTGCTGCGCCGGGCGATCGCCCACTGGCATCTTCTGCCCGGCGATCCGATCCCCGAGGCTCTGGTGACGCGGCGCTTCGACATCTCGCGCTCGCCGCTTCGCGAGGCGTTCCGGCAGCTCGCGTCCGACGGGTTGGTGGTGATCCGCCCGCAGGCCGGCACCTATGTCTCGCCCGTCGACAGGCTCCGCTGGGAGGAGGGCCGCGTCATCCGCCGCGCCCTCGAGATTGAGGGCATCCGCCGCGCCGCGCTGCATGTCACCCAGGCCAATCTCGACGAACTGGAATTGCTCTTGCGCCAGCAGCGCCGCGCGGCGGACGCCGAGGATTTCGAGGAACTGATCGATCTCGACGACCGGTTTCATGCCACCATCTGCAACCTGAGCGGCTTTCCGCGGCTTTGGCGCATGATCGACGGGGCCAAGGCGCAGATCGACCGGACGCGCTTCATGGCGCTGCCGGAGATGGGGCGCGCCGATGCAACGCTGGCCGAGCACCAGGGCATCGTCGATGCGCTCGGTGCCCGCGATCCCGATCTCTCGGTGCAACTCCTCGTGCGCCATCTCGACCGGTCGGACGAGGCGATGGCGCAGCTTTTCGCCGGCGAGGATTTCTATTCCGGCCTCTCCAGCCTGACGTGAGCGCGGCCTTCGCGCCGTCGGGTGGCCGCCACCCAAAAAAGAAGCCCGCCGGACGGCGGGCTTCTTCGTTTCGGATCAGGCCGGCTCAGTTATAGGGCGAGAAGCACGGCTGGCGCGGGCCCTCATAGGGCTGGAACGTGTTGTCCGAGGCCCGGTAGGAGCGGTAGCGGTCCTCGCACCAGCGCAGATGGTCGCGCGACAGGCTCGGCGGCGCGACTTCGCGCGGCTGGTTGGCGATGGCGCCGCCGATCAGGGCGCCGACGCCGAAGGCCGCCAGCGGATACCACCAGCCGTCGCTGCCGCGGCGGTAGCCGGGCCTGGGGTCGCGATAGCCCTGGTGGCCGTTCCAGTGGCCAGGGCGGCCCGGACGATAGCCGGGTCCGCCATGGCCGGGACCGCCGGGGCGATGGGCGTTCGATCCGCCCGGGCGACCGGGGCGTTGCGCGCCGTGGTTGTTGCCGGGACGGTCGGGGCGGTTCGCGCCAGGCCGGTCGCCCGGACGGCAGCCCTGCGGCGGGCAGCGCCGGTCCTGGATCTGGATGATGTCGGAGGACGGGCTGGCGCCCGGGTCGACGCGCAGCAGCGGCGCGGCCTGGGCGGGAAGCGTCGTCGCCGTGATGGCAAGGGCGAGGGCGGTGGCGCAGATCTTCTTCAGATCCATGGGTGTTCCTTCTCCATTTGGCGATCGGAGCCGGCGCGTGGGCAGCCGGTCATCCGCCGAAACCTGTCGTCCGTCCGCCATCGCGGCCGAAACGCAACCGTCGGCTGATCGTCAGATATCCAATCAATTCAAACGAATTATGTTCCGGGCGGCAAGTCTCGCGGCAAAGATTGGAAATCTCGCCGGCGTCTGACCTTGCGGAATGGGACGACCTCTGTAGCATGCGGGAAAAGCGTCGCCGCCGTTGGCGACGCGGGCCGGCAACATGGTGTGGCCGGCCCGTTGCCGGGGGGCACGAAAAATCAGTCGGTCAGGGGAAGCCGCCGTCGGCGGGGTCGCGGCGAGCCGGGAGCTGCCGGGCGTCGCGACGTTCGGGCTCGCGTTTCTCGCCTGCCTCGCCCTCCGCCTGCCGGCGCTGGGCGATCTGCCGCTGTGGCTCGATGAGATCCTCACGGTGGAGACGATCCGGCGGCCCTGGTTGGATTTGGTTCAGGATCGAATCGCGCGCGGGCATGTCCCGACATACTTCGCGTTCATGAAACTGATTGTTCCCGGCGATGCCTCTGAGTGGATCCTGAGGCTTCCCTCGGCGCTGTTCGATTGCGCCGCCGGCGGCGTGGTGGCCCTGATCGCGGCGCGGCTCGCGGGCTGGCGCTGTGCCGTGCCTGCCGCGCTGCTCTACGCCACCTTCCCGATACTGATCATCTATGCGCAGGAGGCGCGGCCCTACGCGGCGCAGCTCTTCTTCACCACGCTCGCGATGTACGGCCAGATCATGGTGTTGCGCGGCGAAGGCTCGCTCCGTCGCAGTTTCGCCCTTGCGACAGTCGGCAGCCTCGGGGCGATCCTGGTCATTCCCGCCGGCGCGGTCATCGTCATCGTCCAGCAACTGGCCTTGCTCGCGTGCGGAAACTGGCCGCGCGGCGGCGAGGCGCGCAAGCAACTGGTCCGGCATCTCGGGATCACTTGGATCCTTGGCGGATCCGCGCTGCTCCTGCTGCTGCCCTCGGTGCTCGAGGTGGCGGCGGGCAAGGAGGGGCTTCTGCGGTGGCATGCTTACACGCCCTATTTCGAGCGCATCGGCCAGGTTGTCGACGGCAGCTATGGTCTGGTTGTGTCGTCCGATGTCAACGTTTGGTTGCCGGGGCGCCGGAACAGGCATCTCCTGATCGGGCTCCTTGGGTTGATGGCGATCGGATCTTGGACCAATCGGGCGTCGCCCGCCCATCGCTATCTTGCGTTCATGGTCGTGGGTTCATTCGTGGCCTTAGCCATATTGGCTTCGTTCACGGCTGTCGCTCAGCGCTATGTGATCGGAATGATGCCCGCGGTTGTCATACTGGCGGCGAGCGGTGCTGCCGCGCTGCTGATGATGAACCGGTTGCGGTGGGCATTCGCGCCGGTCGTGGCGCTGATCGGCATGGGCTTTCTGCTTCAAGCGTTCGATACGCTGCAATCGCCTCGGAAAGCTGACTGGCGGCCGATCATTGCCTTCCTGCGGGACAAGGAGGTCCGCGACCAGCAAGTCTTCTCTGATCAGTTTGAGATTCGCTTTGCATTCCGCCACTATGGCAGCATCCAGGATCAGCTGACTTTCAGGGTCGCGAGCAAGGGTATTGAGCCGATCCAGACTCTCTGGTCCGCAGCGGCGGATCGTTCAGTCGCTTGGTTCGTGCTGTCCGGCGATTCGGCTGAGCCGCCGCGACGGTCGGTTTCATCGCCGCTATGCTCGTGGCCCATCGGCGATCTCAAGGTTGTCATGCTGGCGCGCGATGTCGCGGCTGTGCCGGAGGCCGCGCGGGGCGCCCTTGGCGGTCCGGCATGCGCGACATCCGACACGGACCTCGTCCAGGGCGGGTGACCAGCGCGTCGCGGCGATCCGCGCGCAACATCTTCCGGCGTGACGAGCCCTGTTCGGCCATCCGGCCGTGGAAAGTGGAGCGGGCGATGGGAATCGAACCCACGACATTCAGCTTGGGAAGCTGACGTTCTACCTCTGAACTACACCCGCATTTAAGCAATTGAACTTGCTTGCCTTTTCGCGATCCTGTCCGCCTGGAGCAGACAATCCGCAGAAGGTGGCACAATTTGTACCCGCTTCCCCCCATCCTGATCAAGGCCATCGCCTTGTCGGCCTGCTTCTTCCTGTGCGCCTTCCTGGTGTAGGGACGGCGAGCTTCGGAGAGGCCCGGCCGAAGATCCTCAGCCGGTCGCCAGGTCGTGCCGTTCCGGGAGGCTGGGTCGCGCGGGCAGGAGAAAGGAAGCCCGCCGAGCGGCCAATATTCGCCATCGGCGGGCTCCATCGAGTGACCCAGCGACGAGCCACCCATGGCAACCACTCAAACGGATCGAGATGCCAGCGTGATATCGCGGGGCGGGGGAAAGGCTGCGCCGTGGCGGCGACCTCTCAGCAGAGGGACACTGAGAATTGGGCCCGCCTTTGCCGCGCGTCGCTCTGGGTCGGTTCGGTGCCCTGGATGATCTGGAGCTCGATGGCGTCTCCCTGACCAAGATCCCTTCTTATCGCGGCGATCACCCCGTCGAAGGCTGCTTCCTTGCTCAGGTAGGTCTGGCTCACTTCGTGCGGACCATCGAACGCCCACCCCCTGCCATCCCTCATGAGGGTATAGCGCCGCTTCTCCATCACGTTTCCGATCATGGCATCCGCAGCGCCCTATAGCGCCCGGTGTTCCTCTCGATATGGGATGCGCGGTTCCCTGGCACAATCAGCCATTCTGCCGGAGCCATCACATGCTCGTGTCCGACCGGCAGGCGGTGCTTCGCGCGCCGCAGAGGACGTCCGTGCGGGTCGCCCCGCGGCTCCCGGCAGCACTGCCGCCAGCGGCCACGACGAGCTAATCTCCGGATGGTCACGTCGCGGCGGGGAGGGCACGATGTTTGCGCAGATCGTCAGCTTGGGGCAGACCTGCGCCTGCGCCCATCAGATCAACCGGTTTCGTCTCATGTCGGCGGCGCGGTCCAGAAGCCTGCCGCCGAAGCGCGAGAGCTTTCTGTTCGATTGGCAGATCACCCCATTGTCGGCCGTGGTGGCATCCGTGAGCGCGGACTTCGCGGGTCTGTTCGAGCGCGAGGATCTGATCGTCCGCGATGGGGTTGTCGTGCACCGTCGCCTCGATATTCAATACCCTCACCATTTCGCGACGCTCGAGGGCGTCGCGTCCGAGGCGACGATTGACGAGCACTTCGAGCGGGTCCGGGCGCGGCATGACCACCTCAGCCGCAAGATGCTGTCCGTCGTCAACAGCGCCGGACCGGTTCTCTATGTCGTGTCGGGGGAGCCGGATACGACCGCTTCCAAGCTGCTGGAGGCGCTGGGACGCCATCGCGGGCACCGTTTTCACGTGGCCTTTTTCCTGACGGCCGATATCGAGATTGATCTGCCCGGAGATGGCAGGCTCAGCCGGCATGAGATCGTACCCGCGCGGAAGCCCGCCGCCACGGTCTGGGAAGGCGACGATGCGACATGGCTGCGCGGGTTCCATTCCCTGATCCCGCGACGATAGTTCTGTGCCCGCCTGTCGTGGCGGCGCTGCATGCCGCCCTGGATGGGCCGTCCCCGGATCGAGCGGCGGGGCCGAAGGGAGGCCGATGCATGCCTCGGCGATCCCGGCCAGATGATGCCGGGCAGTATCAGGTGCGCGGGTGTAGTGAATTCGACCTTGGGTTGTTCGTTCTGAAATGATTGCTTCGGAGATAATATAAAGTCTCTACCATGTATTTGATCGGAAGGCTGATTGGTCGAATTTTGTATAATTCCGTTTCAACATCGTCATGACTCAGCTGTATTAACCGTTATTGGCTAATTTGAATCTGATGGTCGATGAAATTCGATCCGCTTTTCGAGATGCATTTTCATCACGAAATCGTGAGTCATGGTTGATTAGCCAACCTCGGGTTTGCTAAGGGGGTTTCGGGCGGGTGGCTTGGCCACACGAGGCGTTGATTGGTGAATCAGGTTATCCGAGCGGTGAACGCGGCGGGGGAGGCCCTGGAGGCAACCTTCCGCAAGGCCCAGGATCTCATGCAGTCCGGTGCCCATGCCGAGGCCGATGCCTTGCTCAAGGGCTTTTCCCGCAAGGTCGCGGATGCATCCGATAGCTGGGAGTTCGGAACGATGCCGGCAGCGCCGGCAGCCTCGATCGTCGTCGTCAGCTACAAGGCCGTGCCGGGCGTCGATCCGGCCGTGGCGGCCATTGGCGAGCAGGCCCGCGCGGAGAATTGCGAAGTCATCCTCGTCGACAACGGGAATGAGGAGTTCGAGGCCATTGGCCGCCGCCACCTCGCCGGGGCGCGGATGGTCAGGACACCGTTCCAGACAGGCTGCTCGCTGGGACGCAATGTCGGCGTCGCCTTCGCGCGCGCCGAGCAACTGATCTTCATCGACGATGACGGGCTGATCGAGCCGGGTTTCCTCGCCGCGTTGCTGCGGGCGGCCCGCGAGACGGGAGCGATCGGCATCCGCGGCCGCGTCGCGCCGTTGACGCCGGGGACGCCGGAGCCGACCCACTACGACCTGGGCGATCGCCGTCTCGCTACCTTCATCGGCACGGAGGGAGCTTCGCTCTGGCAGCGCCGGGCCTATCTCGACGCCGACGGCTTCCATCCCCTGCTCGCCGGGCATGAAGGGCACGATCTCTGCGCCGGCCTCTTCCGCTTTCACGGACCGTTCGCCTTCATCTACGAGCCCGGCGCCGTGCTGCGCCATGACTATGCCGAGGATCCGAAGGCGCGCGCGGCCAAGCAGGCGCGCTACGACCGCAATGTCGCCTTCGTCCAGACCCGTTCGCCGGATGCGTGGACGATCCATTCGCGCATCGGCGCGCTCGCCCGCGACGGTCGGGCCGCCTATCTGATGGCCCGGCATCGCGCCGCGCCGATCGATCCCGCCGCGGCGCCGGTTTCGGTCCTGACCACGGCACGCAACGCGGCCGCCTGGCTCGACGAGTTCACCACCGCTTGGAAAGGGCAGACGCAGTCGAATTTCCAGCTCGTCTTCGTCGACGACGGATCGGAGGACGGCACCGCCGACGGGATCGCGGCGCGCTGGCGCGGCGATGACCGGCTGACGCTGGTCCGGGCCCCGGCCAAGGGGCGCGGCGCCGCCCTCAATACCGCGCTCGCTCACGCCGCGCACGACATCTGTCTGATCGCGGATGTCGACGATCTGAGCACGTCGGAGCGCATCGCGCGGAGCTATGCCGCATTCGGTGCGAATCCCGAGATCGACTATCTCTCCTTCCTCGCCTTCAATGAGGAAGACATGCTTCGGATCGGCTCGCCGCGGTCGCCCTTCATCACCGACATGGATGTGCGCGCGCTGTTCGGCATGCCGGCGTCCTTCCCGACCTTTGCCTTCCGCAAGTCACGCTTTCCGCTGCCCTTCGACGAGACCATTCCCGGCGGCATCGATTGCCGCTGGCTCGGGCGGCACCTGGCCGAGCGCCGGGTGCGCGGCCTGCTGGTGCACGAGCCGGTCGTCTATTATCGCCGGCACGACGGCCAGATCACCAGCCAGCACAATGGCTGCCAGCTCGAGATCCGGCGGGAGATCATTCATTGGAGCTTTGGCCGCGTCCTGGGCGCGTTGTCCGAGGTTGACCGGGACATCATCGAGGCGCTGATGAGCGGCAAGGCGCTCGATCCGGCGCGCAAGGTCGATGTCGCCGGCTGGATTGCCGATTTCCTGGCCCGCAACGATGAACTCGGCGTGTTCGACCGCGGGGCCCTCGGCGCTGCCCTTCTCGAGCGTGTGACACCGCTCGCGAAGGGGGCGCCGGTGGTGGTCAGCGCCGGATCGGCCGATCGGCAGGTCCGTGAACTGCGGCACGCCGCCGAGCGGCATATTGCGGCCGGCGAGTTCAAGCTGGCCCGACGCGCCCTGCGCAATGCGCTCGGAATCGTCGATGCCAAGCCAATCTGGCGCCGGCTGCTCGCCGCGCATCGCTATGCGATCGTGCGCTATCTTGCCCGTTCCACCCCGTTCAAGGGATAGGGCGATCTAGCCGGCGTCGCCGAGGGGCTTGGGCCTGTCCGGATCGGAATGGATCGGCTCGGGGGTGCTCGGCGGTTCCGCCTCCGGCCGGGGCGTCTCGCGTTCGGCGTCCGCCGCCGGATCGGGCGGCGCGACTTCGGCCTTCGGAGCGACCGCCTTCGCCGCGGGCCGCGAGGGGGACGTGCGCGCCGCAGGCTTGCGGCGGGCGGTCTGCGCGGGCCGACGTCCGGCCTCGGTCCCGAGCGCCGGGCCCAATTCATCAAAGCGGTCGGCGATCCAGTGTATGTGGGACATCACCGGCGCGCGCCGGGGGCCGTCGGGCGGGGTTTCGGACAGCTCGATCAGGTCGGATCGCAGCAGCCCCATCAGGGCGGTGATTTCGTTCAGGCTTTCCTTCAGTCCCGTGCGCGCGGCCATGCTGGCGGTCCTCCGCTGGTTTCGGGATCAACGCCCGCGTGGCGCGGCCGTTCCCGATCCGCGTTGCCGGCAAAGCGACGACGCCCCGGCGGAGGCCGGGGCGTCGCGTGGTCACGCAAGCAGACCCTTACTGGATCTGGGTGCAGAAGGTCTTCACCGCCGCGGAATACTTGAGCGGCTCCGCCGTGACATTCTGGTTGCAGGTGTTGCGCGCGGCCGTCAGCTGCTCGGCGGTGAGGTTGGTCCCGCCCTGGGTGATGTCGAAGCCGAAGACGTCCTCGTCCTTGATCTGCGACTTCACCGGATCCATGCCGCTGGTCGCGCCGTTCTGTCCGCCCGTAGTGTTGCTGGTTCCATCGCTCGACTGCGCCATGACTGGCGAAGCAAACAGAGCCGTGACGGCGGCAACGGCAATCGTATATTTGATCGTGTTCATGACGTTCCTCCATTTATGATTGCCAACAGGGTACATTCAGCATCCCTGTAACGTCGGCATCTGGATCAGGATATTTACCTAATCATCATGGAACGAACGGTGGGCTATCGGGATGGTTCCCGATAATTGTGAGCTTGCGCGAGTCGTCCTGGGTTGGATCAGCCGCCTTCGCGCTCGAAATCCGGCAGGTTCCCCCGGACGAAGCCAAAGGAAATGCGCGCTGTGCGAGCGTCGATGGCGAGCAGCAGCGTCTCGATCACGGCGCGGGCATCGCCCTGATGCGCGGCGACGAGGCTCTCCACCCGCGCTTCGAGCGCCGCTTCGCCGCTGTCGATCCGTTTCGCCGCTTCCGCCATCACACATACTCCCGTCTTCGACGTTCCTATTTTGTTCTCATTGGGGCAGGAGTCAATCCGGCAGGGCGCGACTGTCCAGCGCGAAAGGGGGCGGGCACGGAAAACCCGCCGGCGAACCGGCGGGCCGATGGCTCGTTTCGTCGCGCGTCAGGCCTCGGCGGCCTGCTCGAAAACCTCGGCCGCCGCCTCGGTCAACGGCTCGGCGAAGAGCGCGGCGGCGACCTTGGGCGAGAAGGTGAAGGTGTCGACGCCGAGGCGGCCGAGGCGGACGAGGTCGTCGGCGGCGCGCAGGCTGGCGACGAGGATGCGCATCGGGCTGCCGGTGCCGCGCACGATTTCCTGCATGGCGGCGATCTCGGCGAAGCCGTCGCGGCCTGAATCGTTCATGCGGCCGAGATAGGGGGCGGCGTAGTCGGCGCCGAGCGCAGCGGCGCTGAAGGCCTGGTGCGCGGTGTAGACGGCGGTCATGGTGATGCGGGCGCCCTCGGCCTTCAGCGCGGCGGCGGCCAGCGCTCCCTCGCGCGTGATCGGCACCTTGACGACGATGCGGGGATCGAGCGCGGCGATCAGGCGGCCGTTGATCGTCAGCGCCTCGGCGGTGCGGCCCCAGGTCTGGGCCTGGAATTCCTGCATGCCCGAGGCGAAGGCCAGCATGGAGAGCCCCTTCAACTCGGCCAGCGTGTTCGGAATCCCGGCATTGGCGAGGATGGTCGGATTGGTGGTGATGCCGTGGAACAGCCCGGTCGGCAGCCATTCGTCCCAGGCGGCGCGATCGGCGCTGTCGAGGAAGAGGCGGGGGCGCTTCATCTGGGACGGTTCACTCATCACTGCCTGCCGGTCGTTTCAAGGGAGCGGCAGTCTAGAGCGTTTTCGAGCGAAGTGGATACCGGTTCGCGTGCAGAAAACGCGACCAGACAAGGGGCTCCCGCAGCGCGGACCGTGGCGGGAAGCGGCGAAATTCAGATCGCGGCGCCCCGCCGTCCCGAACAGGCGGTCGAGGACGCACCGCTCCAGCGCGCCGAGCGGGTGCCGGCTTCCCCTCGTCGTTCCCAGCGAAACCGCGTTTTGTGACGCCATTCACTGACTCTGACGCTACGTCATGGTGAAACCGCGCCAGGCAGACGACGCCAGAGGTCGTCGGGAAACAGGGGGCGCCGCAGCGCGGCGCGGGACGAAATGGCCGTTTTCAGCATCCGCACCATGGCGAGTGTCGTCGGGTCCGCCGCAGTGGTCGCCTTCGCCATCACCGCCTACAGCGCCCCGGCCACCGGCCGGACCAGCGGGGCGAAGGATCCGACCGCGCTGTCGCTGTTCGCAAAGGCCTCCGTCGGCGGCCGTGTCGGCTGTGACGTGCAGTCCTGGCCCTATGTCGCGTCGGAATGCCTGGCATCCGCCGATGGGCGGGCCACCGCCAAGGCCGCGCGCCGGATCTGAAGGGTAGACGTCCCTATGCCGCGAAGGCGGCGGCCGCGCGATGCAGCAGCGCGTGGCGCCGGGCGATCGGCTCCACGTCGGTGCCGTAGCCGCCACCGATGACGCCAGCGAGCGGGATGTCGCGCCGACGTACCGCGTCGATCACCAGCCGGTCGCGCGCCGCGAGGCCCGCGTCGGTGAGCGACAGCCGGCCCAGCCGGTCCTCCCCATGCGGATCGACGCCGGCGTTGTAGAAGACGATGTCGGGATGCGTCCGGTCGAGCAGAGGCGCCAGGATCGCGTCGAGCGCCTCCAGATAGGCGTGATCGCCCGTGCCGTCGGCAAGGCCGATGTCGATCGTCGATTGGCGCTTGCGGACGGGATAGTTCTTCTCGGCATGCAGCGACAGCGTCATGACATTGGCGTCGCCCATGAAGATCTCGGCCGTGCCGTCGCCCTGATGGACGTCGCAATCGACGACCAGCGCCGTGCCGATCAGCCCCTCCCGCATCAGCACCCGGATCGCCACGGCGACGTCATTGAAGGTGCAGAAGCCCGCGCCCTGGCTGCTGCGGGCATGATGGCTGCCACCGGCCGTGTTGGTGGCGAGGCCGTGCGCCAGCGCCAGCCGTCCCGTCAGGATCGTGCCGCCGGCCGCCGCGCAGGCACGGCGCACCACCGTCTCGTTCATCGGCAATCCGATCTCGCGCTCGATCGCCGGCGGCACGGCGAGGGAGAGCACGGCGTCGACATAGGCGGGGTCGTGCGCCAGCGCCAGTTCTGCCCCCGTCGCCGGCTCCGGTATCGCGAAACCGGAGGGGGCGAGGTGCTCCGCCGTGACGATCTCGGCCAGACGCCGGTATTTCTGCATCGGAAACCGGTGCTCGGCCGGAATATCGGCGGTGTAGGCAGGGTGGTGGATGATCGGCGGCGGCATAGGGGAACCCTATCCGATATCGCCCCGGCGGTTCCACAAGGTGTAGAGTGCCGGAACCGACGATAGGTGCCTCCATGTCCTCCTCATCCGATACGGAACACTGGGATGCCGTCTATGGCGCGAAGGCCGAGAACGAGGTCAGCTGGTTCGAGGCGACGCCGGAACGGTCGCTCGCCCTGATCGCCCGGTCCGGCGTCGACAAGTCGGCGCCGATTGTCGATGTCGGCGGCGGCGTCTCGCGCCTCGCCGATCATCTCCTCGCGGCCGGATATTCCGACGTCAGCGTGCTGGATATCTCCGGCGAAGCCATCCGCCGGCTGCTGGGGCGGCAGCCGCCGGACTCGCCGCTGCACGGGATCGCCGCCGACGTCACGACCTGGCGGCCCGATCGGCGCTACCGGCTCTGGCACGACCGGGCGGTGCTGCATTTCCTCGTCGGGGGCGACGCTCGCGAGGCCTATCGCCGGACGCTGCTCGCGGCGTTGGCTCCGGGCGGCCAGGCAATCATCGCCACCTTCGCGCCGACCGGGCCGGAGCGATGCAGCGGCTTGCCCGTCCGCCGCTATGGCACGGTCGAGCTCGCATCGTTCCTCGGCGCGGATTTCACGCCGATCGAGAGCCTCATGTTCGACCATGTGACGCCATGGGGCGCGGTCCAGCACTTCCACGTGGGACGGTTTCGCCGCGGTTGAGATCCGGAAGCGACGGTGATCGACGAAGCGCCGCCGACCGGCTATCGGTGTTGCCCAGTCCACGAGCACCGCATGACAGCCCCCGCCACAGCCCCCGTCACCATCCGCCCCTTCGAGGTCACCCATCGCGGCATCCTGTCGATCGCCGTGCCGATGACGCTCGCCTATCTGACGACGCCGCTGCTCGGGCTGGTCGGCATGGGGGTGATCGGCCGCCTCGGCGACGCCGCGCTGCTCGGTGCCGTGGCGCTGGGGGCGGTGATCTTCGATTTCGTCTTCGCGACCTTCAATTTCCTCCGGAGCGGAACGACCGGGCTGGTGGCGCAGGCGCTCGGCGCCGACGACCGCACCGAGATCCAGGCGACCTTCTATCGCGCTCTGATCGTCGCCGTCGTGGTCGGACTCGCGGTCATCGCCCTGGCGCAGCCGATCCTGGCCGTCGCGCTCGCGGCGCTCGGCGGCAGCCCGGCGGTGCAGGCTGCGACATCGGAATATTATTCGATCCGGGTGTTCTCGACGCCGTTCGCGCTCGCGAACTACGTCATGCTCGGCTGGCTGATCGGGCTCGGCCGCTCGACGCTCGGCCTGTTCCTGCAGACCTTCCTGAACGGCCTCAACATCCTTTTGAACATCCTGTTCGTGCTCGGCCTCGGCTGGGGTATCGCCGGCTCGGCCCTCGGCACGACGATTGGCGAGGCCGTGACCGCCATTCTCGGCCTGGCGCTGGTGGTCTCCCGTCTCGACCGGGCGCATCGCCCGTCCATGGCGCGCATCCTCGATCGCGCGCAGGTGCTGCGCATGGTCGCCGTCAATCGCGACATCATGATCCGCTCGTTCACGCTGCTCTTCGCCTTCGGCTTCTTCGCCTCGCGCGGCGCCAAGATGGGCGACGTCGTGCTGGCGGCCAACGCGGTCCTGATGAACTTCTTCCTGGTCGGCGGTTACTTCCTCGACGGCTTCGCCGCGGCGGCCGAGCAATATGCCGGCCGCGCCATCGGCGCGCGCTATCGCCCGGCCTTCATCCGCTCGCTCAAGCTGACGCTCGGCTGGGGGTACGTGCTGGCGCTGATCGCCGCCGCCTGCTTCTGGTTCGGCGGGCCGTATCTGATCGACTGGATGACGGTGAACCAGGCCGTGCGCGACACGGCGCGGCACTATCTCCTCTGGACCGCGCTGACGCCGATCGCCGGCGTGCTGGCCTTTGAGATGGATGGCGTCTTCATCGGGGCCACCTGGTCGGAGGACATGCGCAACATGATGCTGCTGTCGCTCCTGCTCTATCTCGCCGTCTGGGCCGTGGCCGAACCGCTCTGGGGCGCGCATGGCCTCTGGCTCGCCATGCTCGTGTTCCTGTCGGCGCGCGGCTTCACGCTCGCCTGGCGCTGCCGCGCCCGGACGCGGGCCGCCTTCGCGTGATCTTTTCCCCCTCTCCCCGAGGGGGAGGTGAAGGAAGGCGTGCTATCTCGGCAGGAGCCGGCCTTCAGGCCTTTTCGGCCGCCCACTTCTCCGTCTCGATGCCGACGGCGTCGGCGATCGAGGACAGGCCGCGCCGGTCGAGGATGCGCGACAGGCCCCCGAGCATCGCCGCCGGCAGGCCGGGCCCGCCATAGACGAAGCCCGAATAGAGCTGCACGAGGTCGGCGCCGGCAGCGATCTTGGCGAAGGCGGTCTCGGCCGATTCGATGCCGCCGACGCCGATCAGCGGCAACTCGGGGCCGACCAGCTTGCGGAAGCGGGCGAGCTGGATGGTCGAGAGGCGGAACAGAGGCCGGCCCGAAAGGCCGCCCGTCTCCCTCGCCGTCGCGCTGTCGATCAGTTTCGGCCGGCTGATCGTCGTGTTCGATACGATGACGCCGTCGATCCCGCGCGCCAGCGCCACCTCGGCGACGTCGGCGAGCCCCGCCTCGTCCATGTCGGGCGCGATCTTCAATAGCACCGGCACGCGCCCGTTTTGGGCGTCGCGGGCCGCCAGCACGCGCGCCAAAAGTTCGTCGAGCGCGCCCCGGGCCTGCAGGTCGCGCAGCCCGGGCGTGTTGGGCGAGGACACGTTGACCGTGAAATAGGAGGCAAGGTCCGAGAAGGCCTCGATTCCGGCGACATAGTCGGCGATCCGGTCGGTCGCGTCCTTGTTGGCGCCGATGTTGACGCCGACGAGCCCGCCCTTGGCCCGGCGCGCCTCGAGGCGGCGCCGGGCGGCCGCGTGGCCTTCATTGTTGAAGCCGAGGCGGTTGATCACGCCATGATCGGCGACGAGGCGGAACATGCGCGGCTTCGGATTGCCGGGCTGCGCGAGGGGCGTGATGGTGCCGACCTCGACGAAGCCGAAGCCGAGCGCGAGCAGCGCGTCCGGCACCTCGGCGTTCTTGTCGAGCCCGGCGGCGATGCCGAGCGGATTGGCGAAGTCGAGCCCGAACAGCTTCCGCGCCAGACGCGGGTCACGGTTGGGCCGGACCGAGGGATGCAACCCCGATGACAGCACCTTGATCGAGAGGCCGTGGGCGGCCTCGGGGTCAATCTGGAAGAGGAGCGGCCGGACAAGGCTGCCGAAGACGCTCATGCGGCGAGCTCCGGAAAGACGTGGCGGCCGTCATTGCCGACCGGAAGCGCCTTGGTCCAGATCACGGCGGCGAGTTCGAGCGGACCGTAGAGATGCGGGAACAGGGCGCCGCCGCGCGATGGCTCCCATTTCAGCCGCTCGCCGAGCTTGTCGCCGTCGAGGGCCACGAGCACCAGGTCCGACTGGCCGTTGAAATACTTCTCGGCCGTTTCCCGAACCTGGTCGGCGGCCGAGAAGTGGATGTAGCCATCGGCGATGTCGATCGGGGCACCCGTGAACTGGCCCGCATCCAGCGCGTCGCGCCAGAGTGCGGCCGGGGCGATCTTGAAAATGACGGTCATGATGAATCCTTGCCGGTTGCGCGGAACCTAGTCGCGGCGGTGGCGCTGAACAAGGGCGGCCTGTCCGCAGCGGCAAAATGCCGGTGATGCCGCTGGACACGCAGCAAGGTCGGGGATAAAGCTTGTGCAGAGGGATTTATTCCTGTGTCCCCGGTCATGGCCGGTCGCACGAACGTGCGGTCCGCTCCCGCTTGACGGGTGATCCGCACAGGGGGAGGCTCCGCCATGTTGTCGCACGAGCGGATCTGGGCAGCGATCGATCGCCTGGCCGCGCGCAACGCGTTGACGGCGTCGGGCCTGGCGCGCAAGGCGGGGCTCGACCCGACCACGTTCAACCGCTCCAAGCGCCATGCCGGCGATGGCAGGCCGCGCTGGCCCTCGACCGAGAGCATCGCCAAGATCCTCGACGCGACGGGCGAGCGGCTCGACGTTTTCCTGGAGCTGACGATGGCGCGCACCTCGCCTCCGCCGCAATCCGGTCCGTTCCGCCATGTCCCGCTGCTCGGCTTCGCGCAGGCTGGTGCCGGCGGGTTCTTCGACGATGGCGGCTTTCCGGTCGGCCAGGGCTGGGACGAGGTGGCCATTCCCGAGACGCGGTCGACCGAGGGAGTCTATGCGCTGCAGGTTTCGGGGGAATCGATGATGCCGCTCTATCGCGACGGCGACATCGTCATCGTCTCGCCGACCGAGGCATGCCGGCGCGGTGACCGCGTCGTCGTCCGCACCCGCGACGGGGAGGTGATGGCCAAGGTCCTGGCGCGCAAGACGACGCGGACGATCGAATTGCTGTCGCTCAACCCCGAGCATCCCAACCGCGAGATCGCGATGCGCGAGGTCGACTGGATCGCGCGGATCATCTGGGCGAGCCAGTGAGGACGGTGACAACCGTTCTCGGATTTGCCGGCGCGGCCGCCGCAGCCTTCATCGTCGTGTCGCAGTTCGGCGGCCTGGACCGGCAGGAGCTAGCCGGCATGATGGACGGGCCGAAGCCCGAGCATTCGCGGCTCTCGCCGGATCCCGGCGAAGCTCCCGATGACCGGGCGCCTTCCGGCGTCGGGGGGCCCGGCGAACCCGTCGCGGCGGTATCCGGAAAATCGACGGCGGAACCGGAGCAGACGCCCCCCGAGCGCGACGCTCCTCCGTCGTCCGATCTGGTCACATCGACCGTTCGCAGCGTGCGCAACGTGACGGCGCCGGGCATGACGCCGGCGCCCGCCTTGACCGGGCCGGTGGAGCGCGAGTCCGTGCCGAAGCGGCCGCCCGCTCCGCCGCGCTGGAAGGTGTTCTCGCCCGTCACGGTGCGGGAGGCCGGCCTGCTCGGCGCCGGGCCGCGCACGATCCGCCTGGCGGGCATCGTGACGCCGGCCGAGGATCGCCTCTGCCGGCCGTCCGCGGTCGGGGAGGCGGCGGCGGAAATGCCCTGCGCGCGCCTGGCGACGGTGGCGTTGCGCAGCCGCATCCGCGCCTTCGGCGTCGAATGCCGGGTGTCCGCCAGCGATTCCACCGATCCCGCCATTGCGCCATGCCGGATCGGCAAGACCGATCTGTCGCTCTGGATGATCGAGCAGGGCTGGGCGGAAGCCGCGCCCAGGGCGCCGGACGGCTACGCGGCGGCCGAAAAGGAAGCCCGTTGCGCCCGGCGCGGCATGTGGCAGGGCGAGGGGCCACCGGCCGACTGCCTGCAGAACTAGAGCCGTTCAGCGTTTCATGGAGCGCCGAACGACTCCAGCGCCTTGTTTCGTCGCGTTTTCTTCACGCGAACCGGTATCCACTTCGCTCGAGAACGCTTCAGGCGGATGCGCGCCGCAAGCCCGCGGCGAGCAGACCGGCGCCGACGAGCAGGCCGCCGCCCGTGCGGTTGACGGCGCGCTGCACAGCCGGCTTGCGGATCGTCTTGCGGGCGCCGGCCGCGATCAGCGCATAGCTCGCTGCATTGAGCGTTGCCAGCACCAGGAAGGTCGCCTCGAACAGGATCATCTGCGGCAGCAGAGGCGCGCCGGCGACGAGGAACTGCGGCAGGAAGGCGACGAAGAAGACGATGCTCTTCGGATTGAGCGCGGTCACGGCATAGGCATGCAGGAAGATGCGCAGCGGCCGCGCCTCGCGTGTCTCCACCGCTCCGGGCTCGCTGACCGGCGCGCGCCAGAGCTTGATGCCGAGATAGATGAGGTACGCGGCACCGATCCATTTCAGTGCCGTGAACAGCATCGCTGAGGTTGCGAGCAGGGCGCCGAGGCCGAGCATCGAGGCGGTCATGGCCGTGAAGTCGCCGAGCGCGACGCCGGCCACCGTGGCGCCGGCCGATTTCCGGCCATGGCCGAGCGCGTAGGAAATGACAAGGAGCACCGTCGGGCCGGGGATGGCGAGCATCACGGCGGAGGCGGCGGCGAAGGCGAGCCAGTGTTCGAAAGTCATGGGCGGTTCCCTGAAAGACCCGGCCATCAATCCATCGAATCTGGGCTGTTGCAACCCCTATCTCTGCAACTAAAGCGCGTGGCTGGCGTCAGCTCTTGTTGAAGACGAGGTTCGACAGCGTCGTGGCCGGTCCGCCTGGCGTCGGCCGGCTGATGACCTGGATCCGCAGCGTGCCGCGCCCGTCATTGACGATCGTCATCTGCGCCTTGGTGCTGCCATTGACGGGCTTCGGCCAATTGATGGTGAAGTTCACCCGGTCGCCGTTGCGACGGCCCGAGATCGCGGCGGGGCCGACGCGCGCGCCGACATAGGTGCCGCTATAGGTGCCCGTCGTCGCGTCATAGCGGATCTTGGCGCCGATCTCGCGCGTCACCACGATGGCGCCCCGGCAATTGCCGTCGATTGCCATGCGGATGGCGGCGCGGTCGCCCGCGACCGTGCAGGTCACGTTGAAGACCGGGGACTGGGCGTTGCGACGCACCTGGCCGCTGCCCGACCAGGTGCCGTCGAAGCGGTTGAGGAAATCCTGTTCGTCGGCCCGCGCAAGGGGGGCGACGAGGCCGGACGACAGCAAGCAAATCGCGACGCAGCGGGTCCAGAAGCGGGACATGGCTGTTCCTCCCGGCGAGAGAACAGCCAGCCTGGTCCCGAAGTTCCCGTGATCCGGGCGCGGCCTGATCACGATCCGTTCAAAAGAACCGGATCGCGATCCGCCGATGGCGGCTCAGCCCTTGGCCGCCAGTTCGCCCTTGAGCGCCCTGGCGATGCGCTCGCGCGTCTCGGGAATGCCGTAGATCGCGACGAAAGAGCCGAAGCGCGGGCCCTGGTCCTGGCCGAGCAGCACCTGGTAGAGGCCGCGGAACCAGTCCAGCGAAACGCCGGGCGGATTGCCGTCCGGACCCTTCTTGGCCGGATCCGGGAAATACTTTCGGCCGATGTCGAACACGATCGTCTGGATCTCGTCCGCGTTGGCCGAGGCCGGCATTTCGGCCAGCGCCGCGTCGAGCGCGACCAGCGCCTCGCGGATCGCGCCCTCGGGCACGACATAATGCTTGCCGGCCTTCAGCACGTCGTTGAAGTAGCGGATCGCATAGCCGGCGAGGCGATCGAGCTTCTCGTGCGTGGCGGCCGTCAGATGCGGCATGTAGCGCGAGATATAGGCCCAGAGCACGCCCTTGTCGGTCGCGTCGGAGACGCTGACGAGGTTGAGCAGCATGGCGAACGGGATCGGCGAGCCCTCCGCCGGCGGATGGCCGGAATGGATGTGCCAGGCCGGATTGCCGAGGCGCTGCTCGACCGGCTGGCGCGGATAGGCATCCACGAAGCCGAAATACTCGTCGACCGTGCGCGGGATCACTTCGAAGGAGAGGCGCTTCGCCGTCTTCGGCTTCTGGTACATGTAGAGCGCGAGGCTGTCATTGTCGGCATAGGTCAGCCACTGCTCGATCGTCAGGCCGTTGCCCTTCGACTTCGAGATCTTCTCGCCGTTCTCGGCCAGGAAATGCTCGTAGGTGAAGCTCTCCGGCGGCTCGCCGCCGAGCGCGCGGCAGATCTTGGTCGAGAGCTTGACGCTGTCGATCAGGTCCTTGCCGCTCATCTCGTAGTCGACGCCGAGCGCGAACCAGCGCATCGCCCAGTCGGCCTTCCACTGGCACTTGACGGCGCCGCCCGTGACCGGCACCTCGACGCGCTCGTTGGTGTCTGGATCGACATAGGTGACGGTGCCCTTCTCGACATTGCGGTCGATCATCGGCACCTGCAGCACGACGCCGGTCGTCGGCGAGATCGGCAGGAAGGGCGAATAGGTGGCGCGCCGGTCGGGCCCGAGCGTCGGCAGGATGATCTCCATCACCTCGTCATAGACTTCGAGCATGCGCTTGAGCGCGTGATCGAAGCGGCCGGAGGTGTAATAGTCGGTCGCGCTGGCGAACTCGTATTCGAAGCCGAAGCCGTCGAGGAAGGCGCGCAGGCGCGCATTGTTGGCCGCGCCGAACGAGGGATATTCGTTCGAGAACGGATCCGGCACGCGGGTCAGCGGCTTGCCGATAAAGGCCTGCATCATCTCCTGGTTCGGCACGTTGGTCGGTACCTTGCGCAGGCCGTCCAGATCGTCCGAGAAGGAGAGCAGGCGGGTCGGGATCTTGTCTTCGGTCAGGAGGCGAAAGGCGTTGCGCACCATGGTGGTGCGGGCGACCTCGCCGAAGGTGCCGATATGCGGCAGGCCCGACGGGCCGTAGCCGGTCTCGAACAGGACCGGCCCGGCGGGGCGGTTCTGCCGCTTCAGCCGTTCGACGATGCGGCGCGCTTCCTCGAACGGCCATGCTTTCGAAACCTGCGCCGCCTGGACGAGCTCTGGCGCAAGATCGAGAACAGGAAGCGTACCGGTCGACATCGAAAACCTCTTTGGGGAAGCACGCGCGGGGATGGTTTGCAGAAGCGCGTGGGCGCGGACCCTAGGGAGCGCCCGCGCGCGCGTCAATGCCCACAGCGGCAAGGTTGTGGGCCGCGGTGGCAAGGTTGTATCGCGTCGCGGCTTGCGGTCGCGACAAGCCGTCCCGGTTGAACGCCGCCGCAAGAGATCCTACGCTGAGGGCTCGTCATCGGAGCGGGCATATCCGCGTGCAGGAGCGTATCGACATGGACAAGCCGACAGGCAGCACGGTCTCCCCGCAGGAGGCCCTGATCTATGCGATGGTGACGCTCTCCGCCGTCGACCGTCAGATGACCGATCGCGAGCTGCGCAAGATCGGCGACGTCGTCAATACGCTGCCGATTTTCGGCGGCTTCGACACCGACCGGCTGGTCGCGGTCGCGGAGGCCTGCGCCACGATCACCCGCGAGGACGACGGCCTGCACGCGGTGCTCGCCACCATCGCCACCTCGCTGCCGAAGAAGCTGCACGAGACCGCCTATGCGCTCGCCGTCGAGGTGGCTGCGGCCGATCTGCATGTCGAGCAGGAGGAACTGCGCTTCCTCGAGCTGCTGCGCGACGTGCTGGATGTCGACGCGCTGACCGCGGCGGCGATCGAGCGCGGCGCCCGCGCCCGCTACCGCACGATCTGAGCGGCTAAAAGTAGCCGACCGGGAAATAGCGCAGATAGAGTTCGGCGAAGGCTCCCTTGTCGTAGAGGCTGTCGAGCGCCCAGTTGAGCGCCAGCCGCAAATCCTTGCGGTCTGGCGGCAGCGCGATGGCAAGCCCGGGCCCGAAGAAGCGCGGCTCGACATAGGGCCCGCCGACAAAGGCGCAGCAATGCGCCGCCGGCTCCGACTGAAGCCAAAAGGCAAGCTGCACGCCGTCGCCGAAGACGAGGTCGACCGCGCCGGCCTTGAGCGCGTCGCGGGCCGCGGCAGGACTGTCCATCGCGACGGGCGCCGCGGTCGGAAAGAAGGCCGCGAGATAGGCCTCATGCGCGCTGCCCTTGGCGACGCCGATCTTGCGGCCGTTCAGGCTCTCCGCGTCGATGCGCGTCGGCGCGTCCGCCTTGCGCGCGGCGAAGCGGGCGGCGGGGCGCAGATAGACGTCCGAAAAGTCGAGCTTGGCGCGGTTGTCCGGCGTGATCGCGATGCCGGCGATGGCGGCGTCGACGCGGCCGGCCGCGATCGTGTCCACCAGGCCATCCCAGGGCCGCGCCTGGATGGTGCAGGGGACACTGAGTTCGCGGCAGATGGCGCGCGCGAGATCGACGTTGAATCCGGTCAGCCGGCCGTCAGGGCCCTTGAAATTGTAGGGCGGGAAATCATCCGTGGTGGTGAAGCGGATACCGGTCAGCGACGTGGTCGGCGGCTTGTCGAGCCGGCGATTGGGATCCCAGAGATTGGGTATGGCAACGGCCGGTCCGGCGGCGGAGGCGAGCGGCGCGCCCCCGGGCCGGGCGGCAGCATCGGTCGTGCCCTGCGCCGAGGCCGCCGTCGCGAACGGAAGGATGGCGGCGGCACCGAGCGCGATGCGCACCAGAATTGCAATCCTTGCCAAGTGCCGCCGCATGCTTGTATCACTTCTCGATCTCGGTTGACGTAGCGTCACGCCGCTCCGGGGGCGGCAGCGGACTATAGACCAGGTTGTCGTGCCGGCACGAGCCCGGCGCAACGGGACCAGCGGGGGCTGGCATGGATGGCGGGGAAGCGCGGGATGATGGCCGTGAAAACCCCGACGAGGAGTTGCGCTTCGCGCTTCTCGCCGCGCGGCTGGGCGTGCCTTTCGATCCGTCGCCGTGCAAGAGCTGGGAACGCGCCGTGGTCGCGGAGGGCGGCGAGAGGACGGGCCAGATCGCCGGTGCAATTCGCGACGGCCGCGTCGCCCTTCTCGGCGATGGTGTCGCGCGCCGCCTGCTGATTGCGCCCGCCTCGGCCGAGGTGACGCGGCTCGCTGCCGCGCTGGCGCGTCGGCCCGACCTGGCCGTCGACGTGACGGTGACGGTCCCTTCGGCGATCCGGCGTTGCCTGACGGAGGGCGCCGCGCCAAAGCTGGTCGACGACGCCGTGAGCCGGCTTGACCGCCACCGCCCGGAATTCTCGGCGCGCCGCCTGCTGACGCCCGCCCAGATCCTGGCCTGCATCGCCCTTGCGGCGATCGTGGCGCTGACCGGCTGGCTGGGCGGCTGGGTCGTCGTGCAGGGCTTCAATCTCCTCGCCAGCCTGTTCTTCCTGGCGCTCGTCATGCTGCGCCTGCTTGCGGTCAGCGTCGTGCTCGAGCGCACCCATCGCCCGCCGCCGCCGCTCGACGTCGATCGGGACAGGCTGCCGGTCTACAGCGTTCTCGTGCCGCTCTATGACGAGGCGCACATGGTGCCGGACCTCGCGCGGGCGCTCGGCCGGCTCGACTGGCCGAAGGACCGCCTCGACATCAAGTTCATCGTCGAGGCGCGCGATCGCGCCACGCGGCTCGCCATCGAACGGCTGGGCCTCCGCCCGCCCTTCGAGATTCTGGTCGTGCCGGATCGGGCGCCGCGCACCAAGCCGAAGGCGCTTGGCTTCGCGCTGCCCCTGGCGCGCGGGCGGTTCGTCACCGTCTATGACGCCGAGGACAGGCCCGACCCCGGCCAGTTGATCGAGGCCTATCTCGCCTTCGCCGCCAGCGACGAAAAGCTTGCCTGCATCCAGGCGCCGTTGCTGATCGACAATGACGACACCAACGTGCTGACCGCCTTCTTCGCCATGGAATATTCGATGCAGTTCGACGGCGTGCTGCCGATGCTCGCGGCGCTCGACATGCCGCTGCCGCTCGGCGGAACCTCCAATCACTTCCGTACCGGCGCATTGCGCGCCGTCGGCGGCTGGGATCCCTACAATGTGACCGAGGATGCCGATCTCGGCGTCCGCCTCGCCCGCTTTGGCTACCGCAGCGGCACGATCACGCGCCCGACCTATGAGGAGGCGCCGCGCACCGCGAAGCTCTGGCTCAAGCAAAGGACACGCTGGCTGAAGGGCTGGATGCAGACCTTCCTGGTGCATTCGCGCCAGCCGCTCCGGCTGTTGCGGGAGCTGGGCCCGCGCCGCACGCTGGGCTTTCTGCTGACCGGCTTCGGCGCCATTCTGGCGGCGGCGATCCATCCGCTCTACATCGCCACCGCCGTCGCCCTGCTGATCGATCCGTCGGCGCTCTGGCGGGCCGACACGCCGCTCGGTTCGGCGATGATCTTCCTGAACGTGTTCAATTTCGTCGCCGCCTATGTCGCCTTCGCATTGCTGTCGCGCGCCACGCTCCGGCTCCGGCGGCGCAGGCGCCAGCCCGGCGTGCTGCCGTTCCTGCCGGCCTACTGGCTGCTGTTGTCGCTCGCCTGCTATCGCGCCTTCTTCCAGCTGATCGTCGCGCCCCATCGCTGGGAGAAGACGCGCCATCACGGCCGCGCCGGCGCGCGCATGGTCCGCTCGTCCAACCGTGTCACGCTTGATCGGCTGCAGGAGGGCTGAGCCGCTGGCCTCGGGGGATCCGCTCCCGTTGCGCGGCTCCCGGCTATCGGCGCAGCAGATTGGTCCTGGCGAGGTCGACCACCTCGTCGCCGCGTCCGCTCATCACCGCGCGCAGCATCCAGAGCCCGAAGCCCTTCGCCTGTTCGAGCCCGATCGAGGGCGGCATGGAAAGTTCCTGCGTCGCGGTCACCACGTCGAGCACCGCCGGGCCTTCATGGGCCAGTACCTGCTCGACGGCCGCCGGCAGGTCGCCGGGATCCGCGACGCGGACGGCGTGGATGCCCATGGCCCGCGCCATGGCGGCGAAATCCGGATTGTCGAGATGGGTCCCGAGCTCCACGAAACCCGCGGCCTTCATCTCGAGGGCGACGAAGCCGAGGGTGCCATTGTTGAAGATGACGACCTTCACGGGCAGCTTCTGCTGCGTGAGCGTGATCAGGTCGCCCATCAGCATGGTGAAGCCGCCATCGCCGGAAAGGGATACGACCTGACGGCCCGGCTGCGCGGCCTGGATGCCGATCGCCTGTGGCATGGCGTTGGCCATGGAGCCATGCGACAGCGAGCCGACCAGCCGCCTCCGGCCGTTCATTTCAAGATAGCGGGCGGCCCAGATCGTCGGCATGCCGACATCGAAGGTGAAGACGGCGTCGTCCGCCGCCTTCTCGCTGATCAGCTTTGCCAGATATTGCGGATGGATCGGCAGACGCCCCGGCGTGCCGGTGGCGAGGTCGTCGAGCCCCCTGCGGGCGGCCCGGTAGCGCTCAAGGCTCTTGTCGAGATGCCGCCGGTCCGCTTTCGCCGCCAGCTTCGGCAGCAAGGCCCTGAGCGTCGCGTCGATGTCGCCGACGAGCCCGAGATCGAGCTTGCAGCGCCGCCCGAGCTGCTCGGGGCGGATGTCGATCTGCGCGATGGTGGCGCCGGCAGGCAGGAACTGCTTGTAGGGAAAATCGGTGCCGAGCAGCAGCAGCGTGTCGCAATCGTGCATCGCCTCATAGCCCGATGCGAAGCCGATGAACCCGGTCATGCCGACGTCATAGGGATTGTCGTATTCGACATGCTCCTTGCCGCCGAGCGCATGCACGATCGGGCTCTTGAGCGTTTCCGCGAGCGCTAGCAGGGAGGCATGCGCCCCGGCGCATCCACGCCCGCAGAACAGCGTGACGCGCCCCGCCTTGTTCAGCAGCGCCGCCAGCTTGTCGAGCTCGGCCTCGCGCGGCAGGACGATCGGCATGGGCGGCAGGAGACTGGCGGCCGTTGAGACCGGGCGCTCCGGCGCCGGCTTCAGCGCCACGTTGCCGGGAATGACGATGACGGCCACGCCGCGCTTGCCGACGGCCGCGCGGATGGCATTGTCGAGCACATAGGGCATCTGCGCGGGATCGGACACGAATTCGCAATAGACGCTGCATTCCTGGAAGAGGTTCTGCGGATGCGTCTCCTGGAAGTAGCCTCCGCCGATCTCGGAAGACGGGATCTGGGCGGCGATGGCGAGCACCGGAGTGCGGCTGCGCTGCGCATCGAACAGGCCGTTGATGAGGTGCAGATTGCCCGGTCCGCAGGAGCCGGCGCACACCGCCAGCTGGCCCGTGATCTGCGCTTCGCCGGCGGCGGCGAAGGCCGCGGCCTCCTCATGCCGCACATGGATCCAGTCGATCGTTCCTCGCTGGCGGATCGCTTCGGTCAATCCGTTCAGGCTGTCCCCGACGACGCCGTAGATCCGCTTGACGCCGACTTCTTCGAGCGTCGCGACGATGAGGTCGGCAATGTTGTTCGCCATGATGATCTGCCCGCTGGTCCGAGGGTCCCACGTCGAAACGGGATGGCGCTGCGGCCGCCCGCCTTCCGATCAATCTAGACGCGAATGCGCGCGCCGACCAAGGACCCTGCGGCGAACCGGGAACGGCTCATCCGCCCGGGCGGACCGCGATCCAGATCATGTGCTTGGCGCCGCGCCGGCCGCGATGCGCCTTGACCCGCTCCTCGGTCGTGTCGAAACCCGCCTTGCGCAGTCGCTGGGTGAAGGCGGCGTCGGGGCCGGACGACCAGACGGCGAGCACGCCGCCGGGGCGGAGCGCCGCATGGGCGGCCCCGAGCCCGGAGAGCGTATAGAGGCTGTCATTGGATTCGCGTGTCAGTCCGTCGGGGCCATTGTCGACATCGAGCAGGATCGCGTCGAAGCGGTCGCGTCCGCCGCGGATCAGGGCGCCGACATCGCCGACATGGATCGCCGTGCGCGGATCGTCGAGGCAGGTGCCGAATACCTCGGCCATCGGACCGCGCGCCCAGGAGACGACGGCCGGCACGAGTTCGGCGACGGTGATCGATGCATCCGGGCCGAATTCGGCGAGCGCGGCGCGGAGCGTGAAGCCCATGCCGAGGCCGCCGATCAGGATCCGCGGTTGCGTCCGCCCGGCGATCCGCGCCGCGCTCAGCGAGGCGAGCGCCTCCTCCGAGCCGCTCAGGCGGCTGTTCATCAGCTCGTTCGAGCCGATCATGATCGAGAATTCGGCGCCTCGCCGCATCAGCCGCAATTCGCCGCCGTCATCGGGGATTTCTGCCGTATCGAGGCGGACCCAGGGTATCAAGCGCATTCATCCGTTGCTGCGGTCAAGAACGCCGGCACCATACACGGATGCCAAATCGCGGGGCAGGGCGGGCGAAGGTTCCGTCTTCAAGGATAGAGATTCTTCGCCGCCCATTCGGCATGCGGCACCCGTCGCTTGACGTCGACCTTGAGCGCGGTCGTCCGCATGTGGTCGGGCGTCACCGTGCAGCGATAGGAGAACTCGTACCACTCGCCCCTGCGCCGGAAGGCGCCGCCGTCGCCATAGGCGGTGTCGCCGTCGATATGGGCGCGATGCAGCGCGTCGATGAAGGCGCGCTCGGTGACGCCGTCCTTGCGGCTCGACGTCTTGTCCATCACGGCCAGATCGCAGACCTGCACCAACCGTGTTTTCGGGTCGAGCCGCTTCAGGCTCGGGTCGACGCCGCCATCGGCGGCGATCGCGGTGGCGGGCAGGGACCAGACCAGAGCGGCAAGGATCAGGCGTTCGGGGCGCATCGTGACTCTCCTTTCGGGCGAATTGGCAAGCTTCCGGCTGCGCGCCGTGGCGGGGTCGCGGCATTCGGGCAAGGTGGAAGGGCAGCTGAGGACAGGAAGGCTGGCAGTGTCATCCAGAGGCGGGGGAGGAAAGGACTAGCCGTCCGCGAGGCGACGGCCGGCGATGGCGTGGATGGTTTCGCCCAGCATCCAGGCGTGAAAGGCGGTTCCCTCGAACAGCGGCCGGAAGGCCGCGTCCAGGACGTTGAGGCCCCCGGCGAGCGCGCCGAAGGCCGGCATGACGAGCCGGTTGCCATCGGACGCGAAGCAGCGGCGCCGGATCGAGCGGCCACGGCCGACCAGCCGGGCGGCGGGATGGAGATGGCCGGCGATCTCGCCCGGCTGCGCGCCGGGGCGCGGCTCGTGGCGAAAGGTGAGCGGTCCGATGGCGAGTTCATGCGTCGACCAGCCGCCGAGATCGCGCGGCGGCTCCGGGTCGTGGTTGCCGGCGATCCAGATCCACTCCGTCGCCGCGGTCAACTCCCTGAGCGCCGTCCGATCCGCCTCGCCGAGCCGCCCGGCGCCCTCGCGGTCGTGAAAGCTGTCGCCGAGCGCGATGATGCGGGCCGGGGCTAGGCGGGAGATCGCCGTGGCAAGGCGCGCCAGCGTCGCCCGCGTATCGTAGGGCGGCAGCATCTGACCGCGCCGCGCGAAGGACGAGCCCTTTTCGAGATGCAGGTCGGAGACGACGAGCGTCCGCTCGTCCGGCCACCAGAGCGCGCCCTCGACGAGCGGAACCAGCGGCACGGAGACAACCGATAGCCCGGCTGTCGCCGTTTCCGTCAAGCTCGGGGCCGTATTCGCGTGTTGCATGTCGGTGTGGCGTCCTTCCGGAGCCGTGCCGCTCCGGAGCGATTCATGCGGTCAGTCTAGCAGCCGCGTCCCGTCACGGAACCCTCTGGGCCGCGGATCGTCCCGTCGTCGTACAATCCGGCGGGACGAGATACAATCCTGCGAACCGGCTCCCGCGCTCCGGGCCCAATCGGTCGTGCCTGTCCGTGGCGCGTCGAAACAACGGCATCGCGGTCGCGGCCGGACCGGCAGGCGGAAACGGCCAGTCGCGAGCGCGCAGGATCGAACTCCACGCGCTCCAGGGCGAGGGATTCCGGGTCAAGCCTGGCATGACGGAGCGGCGGGGGCTCATTCCACCGCCGCGCGCTCGACCACCTCGCCCATCGCCTCGCGGACGAGGTCCTCGGCGTTCTCGCGCAGGATTTCCTCGTTCGCCTGGGTCCCCACCGGCTCCTTGCCGATGTCGAGCATCACCGGCACGGCGAGCGGCGAGATGCGATCGAGCGGCTGATGGCGGATATGGTCCTTCACCCGCGCCAGCATGTTCGACAGGCGGCGGACGTCGAGCAGGCCGCTCGCGGCATCGGCCCAGGTCGCCTGCAGCAGGATGTGGTCGGGCTCGTGGCTGCGGAGCACGTCGTAGATCAGGTCGGTCGAGATCGTCACCTGCCGACCGGTCTTCTCGCGGCCCGGATGGCGGCGCTCGATCAGGCCGGAGATCAGCGCGCAGCTGCGGAAGGTCCGCTTCAGCAGATGGCTTTCCGCCAGCCACGCGTCGAGATCGTCGCCCAGCATGTCCTGGTCGAACAGCTCGCCGACCGACGGGTTCTGCTTTGCGAACGCCTCGCCCATGTCACGGAGGCCCCAGACGGCGAGCGCATAGTCCGAGGCGACGAAACCCATCGGTTTCAGCTTCGCGCGTTCGAGCCGCCGGGTCAGCAGCATGCCGAGCGTCTGGTGCGCCAGCCTTCCTTCGAACGGATAGGCGACCATGTAGAACCGGTCGCCGCGCGGAAACGTCTCGACCAGCAGTTCGTCGCGCTTGGGCAGCACCGAGGCCCATTTCTGCAGGGCGAGCCAGTCGGAGACCTGGTGCGGTAGCCGGCTCCAGGCGCTCTCGTCGGCGATGAGCGCGCGCACGCCATCCGCGAGATAGGTCGAGAGCGGGAACTTGCCGCCGAAATAGGACGGCACCTTGGGCGCTTCGTTCACGGTGCGGCTGACGATCGCCTCGTTGTCGCGGATGCCTTCGAGGCGGAGCACGAGGCCGGCGAACAGGAAGGTGTCGCCCGGCACCAGGGTCTCGAGGAAATACTCCTCCACCTCGCCGAGCACGCGGCCGCCCATGCCGATCGGGCCGCCCCGCCGTCGCGAGGCAAGCCGTACCTTCAGCATCGGATCGGCGACGATGGTGCCGACATTCAGCCGGTATTGCTGCGCGACCGAGGGATGCGTGATGCGCCAGAGACCGTCCGCGCCGCGCCGGATCTTGGCGAACCGCTCATAGGTCCGGAGCGCGTAGCCGCCGGTGGCGACGAAATCGACGACGCGGTCGAAACTTTCGCGCGACAGCGACGCGTAGGGCGCGGCGGAGCAAACCTCTTCATGCAGATCGTCGGCGTCGAACGGCGCGGCGCAGGCCATGCCGAGCACGTGCTGGGCCAGCACGTCGAGCGCGCCGCCGATCGGCCGGGCCGTGTCCTGCGCGCCGGCCGTGCTCGCCTCCAGCGCCACGGTGCATTCCATCACCTCGAAGCGGTTGGCCGGCACCAGCAGCGCGCGCGACGGCTCGTCCATGCGGTGGTTGGCGCGGCCGATCCGCTGCGCCAGCCGGCTCGCGCCCTTCGGCGCCCCGACATTGACGACGAGATCGACATTGCCCCAGTCGATGCCGAGGTCGAGCGTCGAGGTGCAGACGACGCAGCGCAGGCTGCCGGCCGCCATGGCCTGCTCGACCCGCCGGCGCTGGGCGACGTCGAGCGAGCCGTGATGCAGCGCGATCGGCAGCGCATCCTCGTTGACCTGCCAGAGCTCCTGGAAGACGCGTTCGGCCTGGCTGCGCGTGTTGACGAAGACCAGCACCATGCCGTTCGCCTGGATCGCTTCATAGATCTCGCCGATCGCATGCACGGCCGAATGCCCGGCCCAGGGCAGACGCTCCTCGGTATCGAGGATGGTGATCTCAGGCTTGGCGCCGCCGGCGACGGTGACGAGGTCGGAGAGGTTGGCGGGGGCGTCGGCCCGTTGCGGCATCAGCCAGGCGCGCAGATCGTCAGGCTCCGAGACGGTCGCCGACAGGCCGACGGTTCTCAATTCCGGCGCGAGCTTCCGGAGCCTGGCGAGGCCGAGCGACAGGAGATCGCCGCGCTTCGCCGTCACCAGCGCATGCAATTCGTCGAAGATGACGGTCTTCATGTCGCCGAAGAAGCGGCCTGCATCGGGATTGGAGAGGAGCAGCGCCAACTGCTCCGGCGTCGTCAGCAGGATCTCCGGCGGCTTCAGCTTCTGGCGCTGGCGCTTGTGCGCCGGTGTATCGCCGGTCCGCGTCTCGATGGCGATGTCGAGGCCGATCTCGGCCACCGGCGCCTCGAGATTGCGAGCGATGTCGACGGCGAGTGCCTTCAATGGCGAGATGTAGAGCGTGTGCGGCCCGCGCCCGGCCTTGCCGGCCGGCGGGCGCGTGGCGAGGTCGACGAGCGTCGGCAGGAAGCCGGCCAGCGTCTTGCCGGCGCCGGTCGGCGCGATCAGCAGGGCCGAGCGGTTCTCTGCCGCCTTCTCCAGCAGCGCAAGCTGATGCGGCCGCGGCGCCCAGCCGCGACGGGCGAACCAGTCGAGAAAGGGAGCGGGCAGGAGATCGAGGCAGGATCCGGGATCGGTGCGCGCGGTCACGAGACTAGACGTAGGAGGGCAGGCCGAGGAAGTCGAGGGTGGGCGTGGTGAGGCGAGGGCCTTTCCATCCATCGTTCAGGCTTCCATATTCCTCGTCACATGATCCGCCCCGAAGAACTCCTCTGCCCGACACCCCAAGGTCTCTGGTGCCCGCTCGGCGGTTTCCACATCGATCCCGTGCGGCCGGTGGCGCGGGCGCTGGTGACGCATGGCCATTCCGACCATGCCCGGCCCGGCCACGGCGCCGTCATGGCGACGCGCGAGACGCTCCGCATCATGGCCGAGCGCTACGGGCCCGATTTCGCCGGCAGCGAGGTGGTGGCGCATGTCGGCGAGAGGGTGACGATCGGCGATGTGACGGTGCAGTTCCATCCGGCCGGCCATGTGCTCGGCTCGGCGCAGATCGCCGTCGAGGCGAGGGGAATGCGGATCGTCGCCTCGGGCGACTACAAGCGCAGGCGCGACCCGACCTGCGCGCCGTTCGAGCCGGTGAAGTGCGACGTCTTCATCACCGAGGCGACCTTCGGCCTGCCGGTGTTCCGCCATCCTGACGACGGCCACGAGATCGGCAAGCTCTTGTCGTCGCTCGCGGCGTTCCCGGAACGTGCGCATCTCGTCGGCGCCTATGCGCTCGGCAAGGCGCAGCGGGTGATCAAGCGGCTGCGCGAGGAAGGCTACGACCGCACGATCTATATCCACGGCGCGCTGGAGCGGCTCTGCCGGCTCTATCAGGAAGAAGGCATCGATCTCGGCCCACTGGAGCCGGCGACCGTCGAAACGGGCCGCAGATCCGCAGGCGACACGGATTTCGCCGGCGCGATCGTCGTCGGTCCGCCCTCGGCCTTCGCCGATCGCTGGGCGCGGCGCTTCCCCGATCCCGTCTCCTGCTTCGCGTCCGGCTGGATGTCGATCCGCCAGCGCGCCAAGCAGCGCGGCGTCGAGCTGCCGCTGATCATCTCCGATCATTGCGACTGGGCCGAGCTGACCCAGACCATCGCCGAGATCGCGCCCGCCGAGGTCTGGGTCACGCATGGCCGCGAGGAGGCGCTGGTGCGCTGGTGCGAACTGGCCGGGATCCGCGCCCGGCCGCTGCACATGGTCGGCTATGAGGACGAGGCGGAGTAGGCTGTCCTAGCGCTCAGTCCTTTCTGGATCGCGTTTTCCTCACGCGAACCGGTATCCCCTTCGCTCGAAAACGCTTCAGCGCCGGCTTTCCCGCCAGAGCAGGAACATCGACGCGCCGACGATCAGCGCGGCACCCGCCCAGAGATGGCTGGGCGGCACCCAGCCGAACACCAGCCAGCCGGCCAGCACGTTGAGCGGCAGCTTCACATGGTCGAAGGGCTGCACATAGGCGGCGTCCGCCTTGGCGTAGGCCAGCGCCAGGAAGCCCTGTGCGGCTGCGGTCAGCACGCCGACGGCGATTATGGCGATCCAGGCGTCGCCGGACGGCAGGACGATGCCGGAGGGCAGCGCCAGAACGAGATTGACCGGCGCGAGCAGCAGCAAGAGCCAGGCGGTCACCGCCTCGGGGCTGTCCTCGGCGAGCAGCTTTTTCTGCGTCAGCGACACGCCGGCCCAGAGCACGGAGGCCGCCAGCGGGTAGAGGCTGGCGCTGGTGAAGCTCTCCGAGAACGGGTCGAGGATGATCAGCCCGCCGACGAAGCCGACGATCACGGCGAGCCAGCGTTCGAGTGAGACCTTCTCGCCGAGAAACAGCCCGGCGCCGAGCGTGACGATGAAGGGCGAGGTCATGACGAGCGCGATCGCCTGGCCGATCGGCACGGCGTGGGCGAGGCCGGCGACCCAGAACTGGACGCCCACGGCGGCGAGCAGGACGCGAAACGCCTGCAGGCCCGGTCGGCGGGTCCGGAGCGAGGGGAGGCCGCGCCGGGCCGCCCAGGGCAGGACGACGACAAGGGCGATCGCGTATTGCAGGAAGGCGGCCGTCGGCGCCGGCAGATGCAGGCTGACGGTGGCGATCTGTTCCAGCGTGTTGACGCCAGCGAAGGCGACGCCGGCCAGCACCATCCAGAACGCGCCGGCGACGGGTGCTCCGAGAGCGGTAGGCTTGGGGAGGGTCGTCTGACTCATGTTGGTTCCCATCGGGTTCGACAACACGAAATCAGGGCATAAGCAAATACGCGCCCCCCGGCCGCGAGGGCCGGGTTGCCACGTCTTCGCCGTTCTCTTCCATCCGGACTATGACCGTCGGCTTCGGAATTCAACCGAATCTGCTGACCCTCTCCGCTGGAACGGAAAGGCGCTCGCGGGCTTGAGGGAAGACCCTCTTACCGCCGGTGGGGAATTTCACCCCGCCCTGAGAACGAGATCCGACCGGAGGCCGGACCGCCCACACTTAGGGCCTTCGCATTCCGGCCGCAAGACGGTCGCCGCGGAGCTTTCGCGGCCTCGCCCCGAACCCTAGATTGGCACCATGCAGGATTTCGCCGCCCTCCTCGATCGCCTGATCCTGACGCCGTCGCGCAACGCGAAGCTGCGGTTGATGGTCGACTATTTCCGCGCGACGCCGGATCCGGATCGCGGCTGGGCGCTGGCGGCCCTGACCGGCACCCTCGACCTGCCCTCGGTCAAGCCTGCCATGCTCCGGGCGCTGGTCGCCGAGCGCATCGACCCCGTGCTGTTCGCCTATTCCTACGACTATGTCGGTGACCTCGCCGAGACGATCGCGCTGGTCTGGGACGAGGGGGCAGAGCCGGAGGGGGCTGAGCCGGTCCCCCCCACCCAACCCTCCCCCACAGGGGGGGATGGCTCTTCTCGCCAGCTTGTTGAGGCCTCGGGGGTAGAAACCGTCGCGCCCTCTCCCCCCTCGTGGGGGAGAGTTGGGGAGAGGGGGGCGGTTGTCGCACACGAGGCTCTTCCACGGACAAACCTTCCCTCGCTCTCCGCCATTGTCGAGACCCTGCTCGCCGCCTCGCGGGCCGACGGGCCGAGGCGGGTGGCGGCGTTTCTCGACGCGCTCGATTCCGACGGCCGCTGGGCGCTTTTGAAGCTCGTCACCGGCGGCCTGCGCATCGGCGTCTCGGCCCGGCTCGCCAAGCAGGCGCTGGCCGATTTCGGCAATGTCGAGGTCAACGAGATCGAGGAGCTCTGGCATGGTCTGAAGCCGCCCTACCTGCCGCTGTTCGCCTGGCTGGAGGGACGGGTGGAGAAGCCCGTTTTCTCGGCCCGCGCCCCGTTCCGGCCCGTCATGCTGGCGCAGCCGATCGACGAGACGGACCTCGCGCGCATCATTCCCGAAATTTACGCGGCGGAGTGGAAATGGGACGGCATCCGCGTGCAGGCGGTGTCGGACCAGGGCGTGCGCCGGCTCTATACCCGCACCGGCGAGGATATCGGCGACACCTTTCCGGACATGCTGGAGGCGCTCGATTTCGACGGCGCCATCGACGGCGAACTGCTGGTCGGCCGCCTCGCCGGCGAGGCGATCGAGCCGGGCACCTTCTCCGAACTGCAGCAGCGCCTCAACCGCAAGACCGTCTCCGGCAAGCTGATCGCCAGCCATCCGGCCTTCATCCGCGCCTATGACTGCCTTGTGGCGGGTGGCGAGGACTTGCGCGGTCTCGCCTTCCGTGAGCGACGCGGACATCTGGAGGAGATCGTCGCCGGCTCGCTCGCCAGGCGCATCGATCTCTCGCCGCTGGTCGCCTACGAGACGACCGAAGAGCTGCTCGAGAAGCGCGCGGCGCCGCCGGCGCCCGTCATCGAGGGGCTGATGCTGAAGCGCTGGGATTCGGTCTACGAGCCCGGCCGGCCGAAGGGGCCGTGGTTCAAGTGGAAGCGCGATCCCTATACGATCGACGCGGTGCTGATGTATGCGCAGCGCGGCCACGGCAAGCGCTCGTCCTTCTACTCCGACTACACCTTCGGCGTCTGGAAGGCCGGCGAGGGCGGCGACGAACTGGTGCCGGTCGGCAAGGCCTATTTCGGCTTCACCGACGAGGAGCTGGTCGAGATCGATCGCTTCGTCCGCCGCAACACGCTGAACCGCTTCGGTCCGGTACGCGAGGTGACCCATAGCGCGACGACGGGCCTGGTGTTCGAGGTCGCGTTCGAGGGGCTCAACCGCTCGACCCGGCATAAATCGGGCGTCGCCATGCGGTTTCCCCGGATCAGCCGGCTGCGCTGGGACAAACCGCCGGCCGAAGCCGACCGGATCGAGACGCTGGAAGCGCTGCTCGGGCCGGAGGCGGGATGAAACGCGCGCGATGATTTTAGCCGGTTTTCCGAACACGCCGATCCGCTATCATCCGGCCGAATCGAACGCCGGGTCCGTGTCGGACGCGGCGCCACAGGAGATGACGATGAACGGCCTTCAACGCTTCATGGGCGGCTCGCCCGCCCAGGTCCTGCTCCGCCTGGTCGTCATCTCGCTGATCGTCGGCATCGTGCTGTCGGCGCTCGGCATCTCGCCCTACGACATCATCGAGACGGCGGAACAATTCATCCGGCGGATCTGGAACATGGGCTTCGGCGCCATCGAATGGATCTGGCGCTACTTCCTGCTCGGCGCCGTCATCGTCGTCCCGATCTGGCTGGTGATCCGCCTTCTGAACCTCGGCAAGGGTGGCTGACGATCGCCGGTCCCGGTCCTCAGTCCTTGCGGAAGATGATCCCGGCGAGCCAGCCGGTGAAGACGGCAAGGATGACGCAGATCACGCCGTAGAGCAGGCCCTGGTTGTGGGCGAGGTCGAAGGTGAACTGCTCGAAGCCCATCTTGGCGATGCGGATTTCCGACTGGTCGGTGGCGAGAAGCGCGCCGTCGCGAAAGAGATACACCATCACGACATAGCGCCCGACCGGCACGTTCGCCGGGATCTGCACGGCGGTCTGGAAAATCTCCGTGCCGGGGAAGGTGACGCCATAGGCCTGGCTGCGAAACAGCCCGTCCTGGCGCTTCAGCCGGATGAAGGCCTTGCGGAATTCGTCGTCGGCGCCGGCGGTCACCGCGCCCTCGTCGGCCGAGACCGGGAAGACGAGGTCGTCCGCCCCGATCTGGAAGCGCTTCAGGATCTGCGGCGTCGTCACCTCCGAGAGCGGCCGCGACGAATTGACGGCGTAGAAGGACGGGATGTTGACGAAGGTGCGCGAGGCGCTGTTCAGCCAGATGCCGAGGACCCGGTCCTTCTGGCGGGTGACGACGGTTTCCGGCGGTCCCTTGATCGCCACCACGACATCGTAGAACTCGGCGCGCGACACCGTCGCCGCGTCGCGCTCGATGGCGCCGAACACGGTAATGCTCGTGCCGGTGAAATTGGACGTGATCCGGACTTCCTCCGCCGAAAGGGCGACGATCAGCTGTTCGGCGCGGGCCGGCGACAGCCCGATCGAGAGCGCGGCGAGCGCGAGGAGGACGGCGAGCCGTCTCACCGCGTGTCACCCGTCAGCGTCGCCAGCGAGAACAGCTCGGCCGGCGTCTGCACCAGGTCGACCAGAAAGCGGGCGCCGACGGCGAGGACGAGGAGCGCCAGCATGGCACGGAGCTGGTCGCCTCGCACATAGGCGCCGACGCGCGTGCCGAACTGGGCGCCGATGACGCCGCCGACCATCAGGATCAGCGCCAGCACGCCGTCGACGGTATGGTTGGTGGTCGATTGCAGCACGGTCGCGACGGCCATGGTGCCGGTCATCTGGATCAGCGACGTGCCGATGACGATGTTGGTCGGCACGCGCAGCAGATAGATCAGCGCCGGAACCAGGATGAAGCCGCCGCCGATGCCGAGCAGCGAGCCGAGCGCGCCGATGCCAACGCCGATGGCGATCACCGGGATCACGCTGACATAGAGCTTCGAGCGCTGGAAGCGCATCTTGAAGGGCAGGCCGTGCGCCCAGTTGTGCTGGCCCGGCTTGCGCAGCGGCGCCGGCCGCCCGCGCCGCGCGTTGATCATGGCGCGGATCGATTCCGTCAGCATCAGGCCGCCGACGAGACCGAGGAAGGTGACGTAGCAGATGGCGATGACCAGATCGAGCTGGCCCCAGCGCCTGAGCAGGCTGAACAGGCCGACGCCGAGCGACGAGCCGACAATGCCGGAGGCGACGAGCACGCCGGCCAGCTTCATGTCGATCAGGCGGCGGCGCCAGAAGTTGATGGCGGCGGAGGCGGATGAGGCGACGACCTGCGCCGTCGTGCTGGCCACCGCCACGGCGGGCGGAATGCCCGAGAAGATCAGCAGCGGCGTCAGCAGGAAGCCGCCGCCGACGCCGAACAGCCCCGACAGGAACCCCACGGCGCCACCCATGCCGAAGATGATGAACATGTTCACCGGCAGCTCGGCTATGGGAAGATAGATCTGCACGACGACAGAACCGCTGGCGTGAGGTGGCGTGGAGGCGGATGACCGGTGTTCGGCCCGGACCGGAGCCCAGGCCGGGGCCATCACATAGCCAGGTCAAGACAGTGCCATGACAGAGCGATGGCCGTTGCGGCCGATAAAGCCGCTCGACCCTTGCGTGTCAACAATTGATGCGCCGGCGCCGCCGGGCGCCGGCCTCATGGTCGCTAGCCGCGCGGCGCCTGAGCCTTGGCGTCGACACGCATCGTCGCCTGCGCGCCTGAATTCTTCCATTCCGGGCGGATGCGCGGCTCCGCATTGGCCGTGGTGTCGAGCGGCTTGGCCTTGAAGGTCTGGACGACCGCGCGGGCGGCGGCGAGCGCGTCCGGCTTCATCGCCTTGGAGACCTCGTCGCGCCGCTTGCCGGCGTCGCGGTCGCCCTGCTGCGCGGCCAGCGCGAACCACTTGTAGGACTGCACCAGGTCGACGCCGACGCCGAGGCCGCGGGCATAGAGCACGCCGAGATTGTACTGGCTGTCGGCGACGCCGAGATTGGCGGCCTGGGCGAAGTATTGCGCGGCGCGGACATAGTCCGGGTCGCCGGTTGCCCCTTCGCTCATCAGCACCGCGAGATTGTGGGTGGCGCGGGCGTTGCCCTGGGCGCTGGCCTTCTCGTACCAGCCCTGGGCGGCCGCGAGGTCACGCTGCACGCCTTCACCGCGTTCATACAGGCTGCCGATGCGGTACTGCGCGATGGCGAGGCCGGCTTCGGCGGATTTCAGATACCAGTCGGCGGCGAGGCGCGCGTCCTTGGCCTGGCCGTTGCTGCCTTCGGAAAGGCGGCGGCCCAGCTCGAAGGCGGCGACGGCGTCGCCCTTCGCCGCGGCGGATTCGAGGTCGAGGCCCGCGGTGGCGTCCGGCGTGACGAAGCTCGTGGCCGGCGGCGCATCCGGCGCGACCGCCGCGAAGCGGCTGTCGGTCCCGGCCGCCGGAGCAAAGGCGAGCGCGCCCGTGCCATCGGTGTTCGGGGCCACCATGGCGTTGGGGGCCGGCTTGGCGGCGGGCGTCGACGGTGTCGCCGGGCGTGCCGGCTTGGCGGGAATCGAGCCGGTCGCGAGGGGATCGGTTCCGGGCGTGGTCGTCGACGTGCTCTTCGTCGGCGCCGGCTTGGCTGCCTGGCGACCTGGCGGATCGGTCAGCTGCATCGCGCCGAGGGCCAGCACGATGGCGGCGATGGCCAGCACGAGCGGACGCTTGCGGGCGCGCAGCGCGTCGCCGATTCGGGTGAAGGTATTCGGCCGGTCGCCGTCGGCGCGGCCCTCGGCGATCTGATCGGCCGTCTCCGACTGGGCGGCCTGGGCGGCTCGGCGCGCGGCGGCGATGAAGTCGGCCTTGCGGTCGCCGGGACGGGCCAGGGCGACCGATGGCGCAACGGGTTGGGCGCCGACCTGCGGGGCCGGCCGGCCGGAGCCCGGCGCCAGCGGGCGGTGTTCCTCCGGCAGGCCGGCGCCAAGCGACGAGGCGCCCTCGGCCGGCGCGCCGGTCGCAGCGCGCGGCGGATGCGCGGCGGTCGCCATGCCGTCGATCTCGAGCTGGGCGATCCGGTCCACGACCTTCGCCAACGTGTCGTGCACGGCCTCGAGCGTGTCATGCGTCTGGCGGCCGGAGCGCTCGGCCGCAGCCTGGAGGGCGCGCAAATCCTCGCGCAGCGCCTGGATCAGCCCGTCGTCATGCTGCCCGGAAAGATTGCCGGCGAATTCCTGGACCGTCGCGCGCGCCGCTTCGCGGGCGGCCTCGATCGTGTCGTGGCGGCTGTCGCCGATCAGCGACTGCAGGCGATCGAGATTTTCCTCGACGCGGGCGAGGCCGCGCGTTTCGGACCCGGCGGAAATCTGCTCCGCCAGGGCGCCGACCTGGGCCTCGAGCTGAGCCAGGGCGCGGTTGTCGCCCGGCCGCGCGGTTTCGTCGAGCCGGCGCATGAGCGCCTGCATCTGGGCTTCGATCGCATCGAGGCGAACCGGCTCGCGCGCGGCGAAGTCGTGCCGCATCTGGTTGACCTCGGCGCGCAGCCCGTCGAAGGCGTCGGGTGCCGCAGGGGCGCGCAGCGTCGGCAGTTCGGCCAGCGCGTCGAAGCGACCCGCCAGCGCGTCGATGCGGTCCTCAAGCCGCGAGAGCGCGGTGGAGTCGATGCCGATCGGGCGCGGCTCGATCTCGTCCAGCGTCGCCCGAATGCCGTTGAGCTGGCTTTCGAGCCGCATCAGGGCCTGCGGGTCGGCGCCGCGCGAGAATCCGTCCATGTCGCGGCGCAGCGCGTCGATTTCGCGCTCGATGCCGGTGAGGTCGATGGCCGGCGCGGGGCGCGCGGCCAGTGTGTCGATCGCGGCCTGCAGCTCGGCGATCTGGCGCTCGACGGTGGCGCTTCTCGGGTCCGGCCGCGACAGCGACAGCGACGCGACGGCGTTGCGGATGTCTTCGATCTCTGTCTCGATTTCGCGCGTTGGCGTGCTGGCCTCGAACGACGCCGACAATTGCGCGACGTCGCGCGCCAGGCTCTCGAACCGCTCCATCTCCGGCGCGCGGCGGACGATCTCGTCTAGCCGCTCGATGATGTGGCCGTAGCCGGATTCGAGGCTGGCCAGCGTCGTCTCGCGCGCGGCGAGCGCGATCGACTGCCGAACCTCCGATAGCTCGTGCCGCAGGCCTTCGAAGGCCTCCGGCTCCGGCAAGGTCGGTCTTTCAGCCAGGGCCTGGATGCGCGTCGAAAGCTCGTTCTTCAGCGATTGCCCGCTTTCGTCGCTGCGGCGTGCCTCGGCCTGGATGCGGCGCCCGAGCTGGGCGATGTCGTCGCGAAGCGAGGCGATCGCGTCTTCAATGGCGATTGCATCGAACGCATCGGCGGCGCTGCCCTGCTCTGCGTCGATGGCCTGCTGGCGCGAGGAAATCTCGGCGATCGCCGCCTGCAGGTTGCCCAGCGTCTCGGTCCGCGTGCGCGAAGGCGCGGCCTCGGCCTGCCGCGGCGCGGTGGCCGCCGGTGCGCGGGTCGGCTGCGGGGCCGGGGCGGACTTCGCGGCCGTGATTTGGCTGGCAAGCGCCGCCAGACGCGTTTCGATTCCGCTCAGTCGTTCCGACTGGCGGTTGTCCAGCTGCCGTCCGAGCGCTTCAAAGCGCGTGTCCAGTCCCGGACGATCGCTCTCCGGCCTCTGCGGGGCAGGGGGGGGCGAGGGACGCTGCGCGGAAGTCTCCATCACGTCGATCTGCCGGGAGAGGCTGTCGACGAGCGCCGACAGGGCGGCGAGGCGCTGCGCGCCGTCCGGCTCGGTCCGCGACGCGGTGGCCGATGTGCGGGGCGGAAGGGGCGAGCCGGTGCGGCCCGCGCCATGGTCCAACCTGCTGCCCGCCTTCATGTCTTACAACCCCTGGATGCCCGGATCATCGGCATCGCCCCCGTCTGCCATCGCTTCATTGCCGTTCCCGGCGCGCTTGGCGGGCGCGGGAGTCGGCCTGATTCAGGATTCTGGCCCGGCCGCAGCTTCGCGCCCGTATGGTAAACAAGCCGTTAACCGACCGGGACGTTCTACACGCTTCGGTAACGAGGCTTAACAAAATGAATGGTTTGGGCGGGGAAAACCCACCAGGGAGCGCGCGTTCCGCCGCCCGTTTAACAGTAATCTCGGAATTAAATTTCCGTTAGGTGACGCTAAAGCGCTTTACCTGACGCTGCGACACCTGCATGACGAGAGGACGCATTTCGGCAGCGCCGGGCGTCCCCCGCGTCCCGGTACAACCATGAATAAGGATAGGTTTCTCCATGAGCATGGCCCAACTGGCGGGTATCTCCCGCGAAGATCTCGACAGCACCGGCGCCGCCGATGGCAACAAGCAGACCACCTTCACCATCGGTGACCTGTCGCGCGAGTTCGACGTGACGCTGCGCACGCTGCGCTTCTACGAGGACAAGGGCCTGCTCAATCCGCGCCGCGAAGGCCTGAACCGGATCTATTCGCGCCGGGACCGCTCGCGCCTCAAGCTCGTCCTGATGGGCAAGAAGGTCGGCTTCTCGCTGACGGAGATCAAGGAGATGCTCGATCTCTATGATCTCAAGGACGGCCAGGTGCTGCAGATGCGACTGGCGCTGCGCAAGTTCAACGAGCAGATCGAGGTTCTGGAGCGCCAGAAGGTCGATATCGAGCAGGCGCTGGACGAACTGCGCCGCACCGTCGATGTCGTGGCCGGCCTGCTCCGCCAGAAGGAAGCCGGCGCCGCCTGAGGCTCCATTGACAGCATCCGCCGCGCCGACTGGATCGGTCGCGGCCGTCGAGGTCGGCGCCTCATTCTCCTCCCTGAGGTGCCGACCTCCTCCCGTCCCCCCCGGCGGGTTCGCGCTCCGGCAGGCCCGTGCTATGGTCGCCCCTGGGGCGTGAAGGCACAGGGAGCAAGCCGATGCCGACGACGTTCAGATCACAGGCATTCGGCGCGAGCCGCGTCCGCATCGCGACGGGCGGTTTTCTGGCGGTCGCGCTCTTCCTGCTCTTGCCGTCGGTGGTTCATGCCGAGACGGCCGCTCCGCCGACGCCTCCCCCTTCCGCAAGCGCTCCCGATGCCCCGGCGCGTGCCGGTCGCTACACCATGGTTCCGGCCGAAGGCGGCTTCGTGCGCCTCGACACGGAGACGGGCTCGATCTCGCATTGTCGGCGCGGCGATGCGGCGTCCGGCGGAGTCTGGCAATGTGCCGCCATCCCCGAGGACGTGATCGCGAAGCCCGAGGATACGAATGCGTCCGATGACGCGGCGCTCCGGCGCGAGGTCGCGGATCTGCGGGCCCGGATCGAGGCGATCGAGCGGCGCGCCGTCGCGAGCGCCCCGCCCGCGAAGGGCTCGGGCGATCCCGAGCTCGACCGGGCGATGAATTTCAGCGAGGAGCTGATGCGGCGCTTCTTCGGGCTGGTCCGCGAGTTCAAGCAGGATGTCGACCAGGACCGCATCTGAGCGCGCCGCGTGTCTCGTGGGCCGCTTAAGCGTTTTCGAGCGAAGCGAATGCCGGTTCGCGTCCAGAGAACGCGGCCAGACAAGGCTCACATCTAGCCGCGCCGTGTCTTGTAGCGCTCCGTCGCGGCGATCAGCTCGTGGATGTTGCCGGGCTCCGACATGGCGTGGCCGGCATCGGGCACGATCCTGAGTTCCGCGTCCGGCCATCGCTTCGACAGGTCCCAGGCGATCGCAGCCGGTGTGCAGATGTCGTAGCGGCCATGCACGATGACGCCGGGAATGCCCGCGATCCTGCCGGCATTGGCGAGCAAGTAGCCGTCGTGGTCGAAGAACCCCTTGTTGACGAAATAATGCGCCTCGATGCGGGCGAACGCGATGGCGTAGTGCGGCGAGCCGAAGGCCGAGACGCGCAGCGGATCCGGCAGCAGCGACAGCGCGTTGCCTTCCCACATGCTCCACGCCCGCGCCGCCTCCAGCCGGATCGCGTCATCGCCGGAGACGAGGCGCCTGTGATAGGCGCCGATCATGTCGTGCCGCTCGTCGGGCGGGATCGGGGCCTGGAAGCTCTCGAACGCCTCCGGCAGCAGCCAGGAGGCGCCCTCCTGATAGAACCAGAGCAACTCGCGCTGGCGCAGCGTGAAGATGCCGCGCAACACCAGCTCGGTCACCCGCTCGGGATGGTTCTCCGCATAGGCGAGCGCAAGGCATGAACCCCAGGAGCCGCCGAGCAGCTGCCAGCGTTCGATGCCGAGCTGGACGCGGATCGTCTCCATGTCGGCGACGAGGTCCCAGGTGGTGTTCTCGCGCAGTTCGGCATGCGGCGTCGACCGTCCGCAGCCCCGCTGGTCGAATAGGATGATCCGGTAGGCCTCGGGGTCGTGATAGCGCCGCATGTTGGGATTGCAGCCAGCGCCGGGACCGCCATGCACCATCAGGACCGGCTTGCCCTGCGGATTGCCGCATTCCTCGACATGGATTTCGTGCAGCGGCGAAACGCGGAGCCGGTGCACGGCATAGGGCTCGAGCGGGGGATAGAGCTGGAGGCGGTTCTGCGCGAGGGAATCGGGCGGCATGGCGGGTCTCCGGGTCAGGCCTTGGTGGCGTCCGCGCCGGGGGTGGCCTCGGCCTGCTGTTCGGGTTTGGGGGCGGGGGACGGGTGGGATGATGGCTTGAAGATGCTTCGGGGCAAGGGCCGGCTGGCGAAGGCGACCAGCGGTCCAAACAACGGCGGCGGAGCATCGGCCGTCGGGGCCACGGTGGTCTCGGGCCGCGCGGCCGGCGCCACGGTCGATGTCGCTTCGGCCGGCGCGGTGAGCGGCGGTCTTGCCTTCGGCAGGCGCGCCAGGCGCCGCCTGAGGCGGCGGGCCGCATGACGGATGCGAAGCCAGATCAGCGGCCAGGGCAGGCCCGGCAGCAGGGAGAGCCCGAGCAAGGTCGCCAGCCCGCAGACGAGACCGATCAGGCCCGACAGCCCGACGGGCAGGCCGAACCATCCCGTCGGCCCGAGCACGGTCGGCGTGACGGTGCCCATGCCGAGGAACCGCCCGGCGAACTCGGGGGCGAAGCGGGCGAGCAGAACGTTCGCCACCGTCAGCCACAGCCCGACCGCGATGGTGGCGACGGCCGCGAGCGTCGTGGCGCGCCGCATCCGCCATCCGACGAGAAGCAGGGGTGCGAGGCTGGCGGCGGCGACGGAAAGCGCCACGCCCGCCAGCATGGCGACGCTGCCGATCGCCAGCCGGGTCATCCCGAGTATGGCGGCCATGGCCAGAAGCATCGACAGGCGGGAGATGAATATGCGCCGTCCCGCCGGCGCCCGGCGCTCGATCCCGCCGCCATAGAGATCGTGGCCGACGGTGGCGCCGATCGTGGCGAGGCCGAGCGCGATCGCGATCAGCGAGGCGGCCAGCAGGCCGCCGATCAGGAGGACGGCCGGCATCGCCGACAGGCCGACGCGCGCCGGGAACGAGACGACCAGGCCGAGCGGGTCACTCGTGGCGTCGATGCCGGCAATGCGGCCATAGACGGCGTAGCTCGGCGCCGCCAGCAGGACGAGCGCCGTCGCCACGACCCCGAGCAGGAGGTTGCGGCGGTTCAGGGGCATTCTTGAGGGCTGCCACGCGGGAAAGATCAGGGTCGGCATGGCGGCGACGCCGGCGACCAGCGAGATGGCGAAGGCCGTGATGACGAAATCGGGAATGCGGGCCGCCGCCGTGCGCGCCTCAGGCTCGAGCAGGCCGATCCAGGGCATCGGCAGGACACTCTCGCCGATCGAGACCGCGGTTACCGGCACCAGATAGGCGAGGGCGACGATCGGTCCGAGCACGGTGGCGATGGCGATGGCGGCGCGCAGGCCCCCGACGATGCAGCTGAGGGCGGCGAGGCCGAGAACGATGTCGGCGGCCAGTCGCGGCGACAGGCCCAGCATGCGCGCGGCGACCGTTCCGGCGAGCGTGACCTCTGCCGTCAGGAGCGGTAGGAGCGTGAACACGACGGCGAGCGCCGCCATGACGCGAACCGGCGGCGCGAAGCGATGGCCAAGCGCCTCCGCCAGCGTCGCGGCGCGCACCGTTCCAATCGAAGGGGCGACGAGGAACGCCGCCAATGCCAGTCCGACGACGAAGGCGCCGACGAGAATCAGGCCTCGCCCTCCGCCGAGCGCGGTTCCGACCGGCGCGGCGACCAGCACGATGGTCGAGAGCGCGGCCCCGGCCAAGGCCCAGCCGATCGTCGCCGAGGCGAGATTGCCGCCGCGCATGATGTCGTCGAAATCGAGCGACCGCATGCGAAAGGCCACCACGGCGGCGATCGCAAGAGGCACAACCGGAAAGAGGGCAGGCAGCACCGGCCAGGCGCCATACCGGTCGAGCGCCTCGACCAGGCCAAGGCTCACGAGCACGATGGCGAAGGCCGCCACCGCCAGGGTCCCGAGGCGCACTTCTCCGGCCAATTGTTCCTCGCGTCGTGCCGATGGGAGGCCGATCGGACAGGAGCGGGCGTGCGTTGTCAACGCCGGCGTCGGGGGGCGACGCCGGGCTTCGACCCGTCGTTTTGTTAGCGTGCCGTTAACCGTCGAGGGCAACCGCTTGCGGATGGAGCAACCGAGCGGCCGGTCGCTCGAACGTCTTGACGCCGCGCTTGAACCCCATCAGCGGCGGCGCGATCTCGGCAACGGCCCGGGCGGGGTCGGTAGCGTCCATGACCACTATGTCGGCCGGATTGCCGATCGCGATGCCGTAATCCGTGCAGCGCATCAGCCGCGCCGGGGCGGCGGTGACCATGTCCAGGCAGCAGAGCATCTCGGCCCGACGACCGAGCTGCGCGACATTGGCGTAGAGATTGGCGATGCGGTTCAGCGACCCGTCGCCGAAGGGGGTGAACGGGTTCAGCACATTGTTGGTGGCGAGCGAGCAGGTCACGCCGAGTTCGGCCAGGCGATGGGCTGGGGCGACGCCGCGCGGGACGCTGTGATCATGGCCGCGACCCATCAGGAAGAGGTCGGTCGCGGGCAGGACCGTGACGGCGATCCCCGCCGCGGCGAGCCTCTGACCGATGCGGGCGAGCGCGTCGGCGGGCATGGCGGAGAGCTTCGTGACGTGCCCCACGGCGACGCGCCCGCCCCATCCGGTCCGCTCGGTCGCCGCGATGACGGCGTCGAGATGCATCCAGCTCGGGTCGAGGTCGAAATCGAGGTGGAAGTCGATGTCGAGGTCGAAGCGCCCGGCGATCGCGAAGATGCGGTCGACATGCGCTTGCGGGTCCGTGTCGGTATAGGGGCAGCCGCCGATCAGGTCGGCGCCGGCCGCGCAGGCGGCGACGAGCAGCTCCTCCGTCCCGGGATCGTTCAGCAGGCCTTCCTGCGGGAAGACGCAGAGCTCGAGATCGACGGCCCAGGCATAGTCCTTCCGCAGCCGGCCGAGCGCATCGAACGAGCGCAGCCCGATGCGAGGGTCGATCTCGACATGCGTCCGGATCCGCGTCGTGCCCTGCAGGATCGCCTTGACCAGCGTCTGCTCGGCGCGGGCATAGACGTCGGCCTCCGTGAAATCCTGCTTCAGCCGGGAAATCTCGGCGATGGCGTCGGCGAGCGCGCCCTCGGCCGCGCAGCGGTCGAGGATGCAGGACTTGTCGAGATGCAGGTGACTGTCGACGAAGCCTGGCAGCACGAGCCGTCCCGACGCGGTCTCCATGCGGCGGGCAGGGCCGAGACCGGCGCCGATCGCGGCGATCATCCCGTCCGCGACGCCAATGTCGCACGGTGTGCCGCCCCGCTCCGGCAGGCGCGCGTCGCGCAGGAGTAGATCGAACATCGAGGGCCCTTCTTGCTGTCCCGGCATGCGGCGCTTCTGCGCGCCGCGCTCGCCGTTCGCAGCAAGTGCCGTGCCACCCCCGCGCGCCGTCCTCCGTGCCGTGCCGGAGGCAGGCCTCCCCTCACGCGCGTCGGCGCCAACCTGCGTGTCGATCCCATGTTTACTCTGGCTTCCTCTTTCGAGAATTCGGCATGACGTAGAGGTCAATCAACAATAGAATGAAATGGCAGGGATAGGGACGGGATTCTCTGCTCATGCCGTCCTGCCTGAAAGAAGGCATAAGGTCTTCAGACCTGCCCGATTTTATGGAGGGGAACGGGATGGCCTCGGCGTCGACTGGCAAGCTTTCTCTCGGTGCTTTGACCGCCATGGTCGTCGGTTCGATGGTCGGGGCGGGCATCTTCAATCTGCCCGGACGGTTCGGTGCCGCGACAGGCCCGTTCGGCGCGATCATCGCCTGGGCGATCGCCGGTACCGGCATGTACATGCTGGCCCGCGTGTTCCAGGCGCTGGCGGAGAAGCGTCCCGATATCGACTCCGGCGTCTTCGCCTATGCCAAGGCCGGCTTCGGCGATTACATGGGCTTTCTGTCCGCCTTCGGTTACTGGCTCGGCAGCTGCCTCGGCAACGTTTTCTACTGGGTGCTGATCGGTTCGACGCTCGGCCGCTTCTTTCCCGAGATCTTCGGCGACGGCAGCGCGCCGATCGCGATCATCGTCTCGCTAGCCGGCATCTGGCTGTTCCACTTCATGATCCTGCGCGGCGTCGAGCAGGCGGCTTTCATCAATACGATCGTGACGATCGCGAAGATCGTGCCGATCCTCGTCGCGATCCTGGCCTTCGTCTTCGTTTTCAACTACGCGCAGTTCGCCGAGAATTTCTTCGGCGGCGTCGGCATGCCGGAGAAGACGCTGGTCGCGCAGGTGCGCGACACCATGCTGATCACGGTCTTCGTCTTTCTCGGCATCGAGGGCGCCAGCGTCTATTCGCGCTTCGCCAAGACACGCGCGGATGTCGGCAGCGCGACGATCCTGGGCTTTGTCGGCGTGACCGGCCTGATGGTGGCGGTCACGCTGCTGCCCTATGCGGCGATGCCGCGCGCCGCCATCGCCGGTGTCGCCAATCCCTCGCTTGCCGGCGTGCTGGAGTTGGTGGTCGGCCATTGGGGCGCGGTGTTCATCTCGATCGGCGTTCTGATCTCGGTGCTGGGCGCCTATCTGGCCTGGTCGCTGATCTGCGCCGAGGTCTTGTTCGCCGCCGCCAGGTCGAAGGACATGCCGAGGCTGTTCGCCGCGCAGAATCGCAACGGGGTTCCCGCCAACGCGCTGTGGCTGACCAATATCGTCGTGTCGCTGTTCGTCATCTCGACCTACTGGTCGCGCGATGCCTTCAACTTCATGCTCGACATGACCAGCGTTACCGCGCTGCTGCCCTATCTCCTGGTCGCCGGCTACGGCATCCTGATCGCGCGCCGCGGCGAGGGCTATGAGAACACGCCCGAAGAGCGCGGTCGCGATCAGGTGTTTGCCTGGATCGCCGCGATCTACACCGTCGTCATGTTCGTCGCGGCCGGGCTCAAATATGTGCTGCTGCTGGGTGTGCTGATGGCGCCCGGCACGGTTCTTTATTTCTGGGCCCGCCGCGAGCAGAACGCGCGGCTGTTCACGTCCCCCGAACTTATTGTTTTTGCCGTCACCGTGGTCGCCGGTCTCATCGGGGCCTACGGGCTCCTGAGCGGCACCATCACACCTTGAAGGGAAAGGCAGTCACATCATGGCGAACGACATCCCGTTCGGCGTCCATTCCGAGGTCGGCCAGCTTCGCAAGGTGATGGTCTGCGCGCCCGGCCGCGCCCATCAGCGCCTGACGCCCAGCAATTGCGACGACCTGCTGTTCGACGACGTGCTCTGGGTCGACAACGCCAAGCGCGACCATTTCGACTTCATGACCAAGATGCGGGAGCGCGGCATCGAGGTCGTCGAGATGCACAATCTCCTTGCCGAGACGGTCGCGATTCCCGAGGCGAAGAAGTGGATCCTCGACAACCAGGTGGTGCCGAACCAGATCGGCCTGGGGCTGGTCGACGAGGTGAGGTCCTATCTCGAGGGACTGACGCACCGCCAGCTGGCGGAGACGCTGATCGGCGGACTTTCCACCTACGAATTTCCCGAGGATGTCGGCGGCGCGCAACTGGCGCTGATCCGCGATGCGGCCGGCGTCAACGAATACCTGCTGCCGCCCCTGCCGAACACGCTCTACACGCGCGACACGACCTGCTGGATCTATGGCGGCGTCACGTTGAACGCGCTCTATTGGCCGGCGCGGCATGAGGAGACGATCCTCACCACCTCGATCTACAAGTTCCACCCCGACTTCGCCGGAAAGGTCAATGTCTGGTGGGGGGATCCGCTCGCCGACCACGGGCTCGCGACGTTCGAGGGTGGCGATGTCATGCCCATCGGCAAGGGCAATGTGCTGATCGGCATGAGCGAGCGCACCTCGCGCCAGGCGATCAGCCAGGTCGCCGCCGCCCTGTTCGAGAAGGGCGCAGCCGAGCGCGTCATCGTCGCCGCCATGCCGAAGCTGCGCGCGGCGATGCATCTCGACACGGTCTTCACCTTCGCCGACCGCGACTGCGTGCTGCTCTACCCCGATATCGTCAACGGCATCGACGCCTTTTCCTATCGGCCGGACGGCAAGGGCGGCGTCGAGTTGCACAAGGACCAGGGCAGCTTCGTCGAGACGGTGCGGGACGCGCTCGGCCTCAAGAAGATGCGGGTGGTCGAGACCGGCGGCAACGACTACATGCGCGAACGCACCCAGTGGGATTCCGGCGCCAACCTGGTCTGCGCGTCGCCCGGCGTCGTCTTCGCCTATGACCGCAATACATACACCAACACGCTGCTGCGCAAGGAGGGCATCGAGGTGATCACCATCACCGGTGCCGAGCTCGGCCGCGGCCGTGGCGGCGGCCATTGCATGACCTGCCCGATCACCCGCGACGCGGTCGACTACTGACGCCGCCAACGGGGTGGCCGGGCGCGCCCGGCAGCGTTGCCGGGATGGGCGGCGTATGGGGCGGCGTGGCTCGCTCCCCGGTTGCGCCGATCGCGATTGTCGCTCATTGAAGGCGAGACGCGGCCGATGGCCGCGTCGCCGCGTGGTCGGCGCCTTCCCTGGGAGAATTCTGCTTCATGAGTCGCTGGTTCCTGCGCAATCTGAAGCGTGCCGCGGTCCTGGTCGCGGTGATCGCGCTGACGCTGCTGACGGTCCGTGTCGTCGACGTGCTGCACGGGCCGCCGCTGCAGCTCTGGCACAAGCATGCGCCGCCCGAGCTCACCGTGAAGCAACTCGACGGTGCCACATGGGCCGATTATCTGAAGGCTGAGCAGGCGGCATTCGACGACGTCCGCGTCAACGTGACCGACAAGCTGAAGGCGGCCCAGCGGCAGGCCTCCAACCGCTATTTCGACGGCAGTCCGCTCTATCCGCCCCATTTCCAGACCGATTGGAACCGCTCCTTCGTGCTCGCGCCGGACGGCCCGCCGGTCGGCGCGGTGGTGCTTTTGCACGGTCTGACCGATTCACCCTACAGCCTGCGCCATATCGCCGAGCTCTATCGCGGTCGCGGCTTCGTCGCCGTCGGGCTGCGCGTGCCCGGTCACGGGACGATTCCGTCCGGCCTGACGACGGTCAACTGGGAGCATTGGCTGGCGGCGACCCGGCTCGCGGTGCGGGAGGCACGGCGGCTGGCCGGCGGCGCGGCGCCGCTGCATATCGTCGGCTACTCGAATGGCGGCGCGCTGGCGCTGCTCTATGCGCTCGATGCGCTGGAGGATCCGGCGCTCGCCCGGCCGGACCAGCTGGTGCTGTTCTCGCCGATGGTCGGCGTCACGCGCTTTGCCCGCTTCGCCGGCCTTGCCGGCCTGCCGTCGATCTTCCCGCCCTTCGCCAAGACCGCATGGCTCGGCATCGTGCCGGAGTTCAATCCGTTCAAGTACAATTCGTTTCCGGTCAACGCCGCCCGCCAGTCCTATGAACTGACCGCCGTTCTGCAGGATCGGATCACCCGGCTCGCGCGCGAGAACAGGCTCGGCAAGCTGGCGCCCGTGCTGACCTTCCAGTCGATCGTCGATTTCACGGTCAGCGCGCCCGCTGTCGTGTCGATGCTCTATGGCAACCTGCCCGAGAACGGCAGCGAGCTGGTGCTGTTCGACATCAACCGCAATGCCGATCTCGGGCCGCTCCTGAGCACGGCCGCCGAGACGGCGGTCGAGCGCATTCTGCCGGCGGCGCCGCGTCGCTACCGGACGACGGTGATCACCAATGCGACGCCGGACAGCGATCCGGTCGAGGCGCGCATCCTGGAGGCGGGCCGGACGGAGCCGCAGTCCGAGCCGCTCGGCCTCGTCTATCCGCCCGACATCTATTCGCTGTCGCATGTCGCGCTGCCGTTCCCCGTCGATGACGGGCTCTACGGGACGGACCCCGATCCCGCCGACGATTTCGGAATTCGTCTCGGCGATATCGCATCGCGCGGCGAGCGCGGCACGCTGATCGTCGGGCTCGACACGCTGATGCGCATGTCGTCGAACCCCTTCTTCCCCTATCTCGCCGCGCGGGTCGGCGCGCTGGCGACGCCGGGCGCCGCCACGCCCTGAGCGGCGACCGCAGCTCAGCGCATCATGAAGCCGATCGCGATCGCGTTGGCGATGTCGATGAAGAAGGCCGAGACCAGGGGCAGGATGATGAACGCCCTCGGCGCGGCGCCATGCGTCTTGGTGACCGCCGTCATGTTGGCGATCGCGGTCGGGGTGGCGCCCAGGCTGATGCCGCTGAAGCCGGCGGAAATGACCGCGGCCTCGTAGGTGCGGCCCATGGCCGGGAACACGACGAACAGCATGTAGAGCACCGCCGCGACCGTCTGGAAGCCGAGCACCAGGACCAGCGACGGCCCGAGCCCGCCGATCGTCCAGAGCTGCATGCTCATCAGCGACATGGCGAGGAAGATGTTCAGCGACAGGTCGGAGACGAGCGCCAGCGCCTTGGACCGGGTCGGCCAGATCAGCCGGGGCAACAGCCGCGGCACCGTGTTGGTGAGGACGATCGCCACCAGCAGGCAGGAGACGAAGAGCGGCAGGCGGATTCCAAGGTCGTCGAGGATCTCGTCGACCGAGAAGCCGATCAGGACCGCCACGTTCATCACCAGGATGGTGCGTAGCAGGCTGACATGGCTGATCTCGTCGGCGGGCGACCTGGCCGGGGCGTCTTCGATGCCGAATACCGGCGCGACGTCGCGCGGGCCGCTCAGGCCGTTGCGCGTGATCAGGTGACGCGCGACGGGGCCGCCGACAAGGCTCGCGACCACCAGGCCGAGCGTCGCGGCGGCCACGCCCACTTCAACCGCGTTGGTGATGCCGAAGCGCTGGGCGATGATCGGGCCCCAGGCGATGGTCGTGCCATGGCCGCCGATCAGCGAGGCGGAACCGAGCAGCACGGCCATGCCTTCGGGCAGGCCGAGCAGGGCGACGCTGCCCGCCGCGATCAGGTTCTGGATCGCGAGGAAGGCGATCGTCAGCAGCAGCAGGATCAAGAGCGGCTTGCCGCCCGACAAGAGGTCGCTCAGACGGGCGTTGAGCCCGATGCCGGTGAAGAAGTAGAGCAGCAGCAGGTCGCGCGCGGCGAGGTCGAACGAGACCGCGACGTCGAAGAAGCGGTAGGCGCAGAGCGTGGCAAGGGCGGCGAGCAGGCCTCCCGTGACGGCTTCCGGAATATTCCAGCGCTGGAGCGGCGCGAGGGCGTTGTTGAGGCCGGCGCCGATGAAGAACACGACGATGGCGATCGTCAGGCTGAGGAACCCTGGAACCTGGAAGGTCGTCACGGTGACGGCTACCTCTTATGCGGGATGACGCGATGCGGCGGCGACGGAGGCGCCGACGATATGGCGGCGGCCCGGTCGTCCCAGTGTCGAATCACCGCCGATACGGCATGAGCTATACCGCGATCCGATCCGATCGATCTGAAAATGGGACGGGCCGGGTCGTCCAAGCCCGGCCGGAAGCCGGCATTTGACCCAAGTCATGTATCGTCCCTCGTCCCGGCGGATAGAACAAGCTACTTTGGGTCTGGATGAGTCTCGGGGCGCTGGCCTGCATGAATTGGAATCCGAGCCCGTCGAGCGACGGCAATATCACGCCGCTCTCGTTCAGCACACGAACGCTCGCCGCGCGCGATCAGTTCGATGCCTGGCGCGCCTTCATGGCGCCCGCCATCGATCTCGACATCGAGGGCGGCCGGCAGGCGGGGTTCGGGGCGGATCAGACCGTGTGGGACGCCGGCAGCTTTGCCCTGACGCGCGCCACCTTGCCCTTCGACGGACGCGTCCGAAGCTGGACGCATCTGCGCAGGAACGCCCTGGACCACTGGTGCTTCGTGGTCGTCGACGACGGGCCGTCGATGGGCGGCCGCAGCCTCTTCTTCCGGTCGCTCGGGGAGCGCTTCGACGGCGCGGCGCACGATACGGGCGTCCTCAGCCTCTATATTCCGCGCGAGCTGTTCGATGACGGGCTGAGCCGCATCGACGACACGACGGCGGTGCCGGATCAGGGCATCGGCGCGCTGCTTGCCGATTATTTCCTGAGCCTCGAACGACGGCTGCCCGGCATCCCGCGCGCGCAGCTGCCGCAGGTCGTCGAGGCGACGCGGGCGATGATCGCGGCCTGTGTCCGTCCGAGCCGCGACCGGTTCGACATGGCGCGGGATGCGATCGCGGCGACGCTGATGGAGCGCGGTCGCGTCGTCATCCGCCAGAATCTCGCCGTGCCGGGCTTCGGTCCGGACCAGCTCGCGCATGCGCTCGGCGTCTCGCGCTCGCGGCTCTACCGGCTGTTCGAGCCGCATGGCGGCGTCGCGCGCTATGTCCATCGCCAGCGCATGCTGGTGGCGCACGCGGCGCTGTCCGACGCCGCCGACAACCGTTCGATCGCCCGCATCGCCGAGGCGCTCGGTTTCAGCGACGCTTCCGGCTTCAGCCGGGGCTTCAAGCACGAGTTCGGCTACAGCCCGAGCGAGGCGCGGATGGAAGGGCACGCCCGCCCGCCGGCCCCGATCTTCGCGCCGCGGACCGAGGCGGCCGAGACGGAGGCCTTCGCGGCCATATTGCAGCGCCTCTCGCCATGATGCGGTGCAATCGTTTGGGACGGCGCGCACAAGCCTGGGATGCAAGGCTCATCACACCCTGCGCGGCGACCTCTATGGTCCGCCGGCGCGACGCGCTGTGAATGGGAAGCGGCTTGCGGCCGTCCGGGGCAACTTGACTGTGACCTGAGCTGACCTCACACAGGAAGTTACGTTGCGCGAGTGCGCTTTTGATTCCGGCAGGCGGCCTTCGGGATCTCTTCCGAACGTCAGCTCCCGCCGGGGATACCAGTTGGGGGTTTTCGTGACGAAACGGGCCGATATCCGGACTTGCGCGCGTGGTTCTCGTCGAGCCGCGGCACTCTTCCTCGTCCTGGCGCCTGTGCTGGCCGCCTGCCAGAGGGAGGCCGAGACCGAAACCGTCGAGGTGCGGCCGGTCCGCACCGTCGTCGCCGCCCGCGAGAAGGCCGGCGAGACGGTCGTGCTCACGGGCCAGATCCAGCCGCGCAACGAAGCCAGCATGGCCTTCCGCATCGGCGGCCGCATGATCGGCCGCCCCGTCAATGTCGGCGACCGCGTCGAGGCGGGCCAGGTTCTGGCGACGCTCGATCCGGTGAACGAGCAGAACGCGCTTCGCTCGGCGCAGGCGGCGCTGACCGCGGCCGAGGGCCAGCTCGTCCAGTCGCGCAACGCCTATGGCCGCCAGGAGCACCTGCTGCGCAACGGCTTCACGACGCGCGCCAACTACGAGCAGGCGCTGCAGGCCATGCAGACCGCGCAGGCGCAGGTCGACAGCGCCGAGGCGCAGCTCGAGATCGCGCAGGACCGCGTTGCCTTCACCGAGCTGAAGGCCGACGTCTCCGGCACCATCACGGCGCGCGGCGCGGAGCCGGGCGAGGTCGTGCAGGCCGGCCAGATGATCGTCCAGCTCGCCCATGAGGGCGGCCGCGACGCCGTGTTCGACGTGCCGGCGCAGGTGCTGCGGGCGGCGCCCGCCGATCCGATCGTCACCGTGCGGCTGACCGACGATCCGTCGGTCACGGCCGTTGGCCGCGTGCGCGAGGTGGCGCCGCAGGCCGACGCGCTGACGCGCAACTTCCCGGTCCGCGTCGGACTCGACAATCCGCCGGAGGCCATCCGCCTCGGCTCGACCGTCTCGGGCACCATCGACATGGACACCGCCGCCGTCATCGCCATTCCGGCGACCGCGCTCACCTCCGCGGACCAGAACCCGGCGGTCTGGATCGTCGATCCGGCCAGTTCGACCGTCGCGCTCCGCGCCGTCACGATCAGCCGCCACGACCCGGCAACGGTGGTGATCGCCGACGGTCTCGACGGCGGCGAGGTCATCGTCACGGCGGGCGTGCAGGCGCTGCATCCGGGCCAGAAGGTCCGTCTGGTCGGGGCGACGCAATGAGCGGTCTCAATCTCTCCGCCTGGTCGCTGAACCACCGCTCCTTCATCTTCTACTGGATGATCGCGGTGATGGTGGCCGGCATCGCCTCCTTCATCAGCCTCGGCCGCAACGAGGACCCGCCGATCACGATCAAGACCATGATCGTGCATGCGGTCTGGCCCGGCGCGACGATCGAGGACACGCTCAACCAGGTGACCGAGCGGCTCGAGCGCAAGATCCAGGAAATTCCTGAGGTCGACGACGTCCGCAGCGAGACCGGCGCCGGCAGCACGACCCTGTTCGTCAATCTGCGCCAGGAAGTGACGTCGGCCGAGGTGCCGGACGTCTGGTACCAGGTGCGGACGAACATCGCCGACATCCGCCATACGCTGCCGGTCGGCACCATCGGGCCGTTCTTCAACGACCGCTTCGGCGACACCTTCGGCATCATCTACGGCTTCACCGCCGACGGCTTCACGCATCGCGAGTTGCGCGACTACGTCGAGTCGGCCCGCTCGCGCCTGCTGCATGTTCCCGACGTCTCGCAGATCGAGATCATCGGCGCGCAGGACGAGAAGATCTATGTCGAGTTCTCGACCAAGCAACTCGCCGGCATGGGCATCGACCGCTCGGCGCTCCTGAACGCGCTCCGGGCCCAGAACGTGGTCAGCCCGTCGGGCGTGCTCGAGACCGGCGAGGAGCGCATCTCGCTGCGGGTCTCCGGCGCATTCGAGAACGAGCAGGACCTGCTCGACATCAACATCGTCTCGAACGGGCAGCTGGTTCGCCTGCGCGACATCGCCGAGGTGCGCCGCGGCTACGCCAGCCCGCCGCAGCCGCAGTTCCGTGTCGACGGCGTGCCGGCGATCGGCCTCGGCATCGCGATGCGCGACGGCGGCGACATCCTCGCGCTCGGCGAGAACGTGCGCAAGGCGATGGCCGAGATCACGGCCGACCTGCCGCTCGGTGTCCAGCCCACGCTGGTCGCCGACCAGGCCGTCGTGGTCGACGAAGCGATCGGGGACTTCACCACCTCGTTGTGGCAGGCGATCGCCATCATCGCCGTGGTGAGCTTCGTCAGCCTCGGCATCCGCGCCGGAACCGTGGTGGCGCTCGCGATCCCGCTATCGCTCGCCATGGTCTTCGTCGTCATGAGCATCGTCGGCATCGACCTGCAGCGCATCTCGCTCGGCGCGCTGATCATCGCGTTGAGCCTGCTGGTCGACGACGCCATGACGACGGTCGATTCGATGACATCGCGGCTTGCCGCGGGGGAGACGAAGGAACAGGCGGCGTCCAACACCTTCTCGACGCTTGCGCTCGCCATGCTGACCGGCACGCTGGTGACGGCCTCCGGCTTCGTGCCGATCGGCTTCGCCCAGAGCTCGGCCGGCGAATACACCTTCTCGATCTTCGCCGTGGTCGGCATCGCGCTCGTCGTGTCGTGGCTCGGCGCGGTGATCTTCTCGCCGCTGATCGGCGCCCTGCTGCTCAAGGCGCCGAAGACCAAGGCCGATCCGCAGAAGGTGAGCATCATCGTGCGGATCTTCCGCGTGATCCTCATCACCGCGATGCGGATGCGCTGGGTCACCATCGCCCTCACGCTTGCCTTCTTCGTCGGCGCGATCCTGCTGGCGCCGCATGTGCCTCGGCAGTTCTTCCCGGCCTCGGATCGAACCGAGCTGATCGTCGACCTGCGCCTGCGCCAGAACGCGTCGATTTACGAGAGCGGCGACGTTTCCGCCCGCCTCGACGCGATCATGAAGGAGGATCCGGACGTCGCGCGGTGGAGCACCTATATCGGCCGCGGCGCGATCCGCTTCTACCTGCCGCTCAATGTCGAGCTGCCGAACGAGTTCATCGCCCAGGCCGTCGTCATTGCCAAGGATGTCGACGCGCGGCTCCGGCTGGAGGAGCGCCTCGAGACCAAGCTGGCCGAGGAATTCCCCGATTCGGTCTCGCGCGTGTCGCCGCTCGAGCTCGGTCCGCCGGTCGGCTGGCCGGTGCAGTATCGCGTCAGCGGTCCCGACGTCGATCAGGTGCGCGACATCTCGCTCCGCCTCGCCCAGATCGTCTCGACCAACCCCGATACGCGCCGGGTCAATTTCGACTGGATGGAGCCGGCGCGCATGGTGCGCGTCAAGATCGACCAGGACCAGGCGCGGCTGCTCGGACTGAGCTCGCAGGCGCTCGCCACGGCGCTCAACGCGGTCGTGACCGGCACGCCCGTCACCCAGGTGCGCGACGACATCTATCTCGTCGACGTCATCGCGCGGGCGACGGACGAGCAGCGCGTCTCGCTCAGCAGCCTGCAGACCCTGCAGGTGCCGCTGCCGAACGGGCGGACGGTGCCGCTGAGTCAGGTCGCGACCTTCGACTACGGCCAGGAGTTCCCGTTGATCTGGCGGCGCGACCGCGTGCCGACGCTGACCGTGCAGGCCGACGTGCGCAATGGTGGCTCGCCGGAAGCGGTGGTGGAGCAGTTGACCGACCAGGTCGAAGCGCTCCGAGGGACGTTGCCGCTCGGCTACGACATCGCGGTCGGTGGCGTCGTCGAAGAAAGCGCCCAGTCGCTCGCGTCCGTGCTGGCGGTCGTGCCGATCATGCTGTTCCTGATGGTCTCGTTCCTGATGGCGCAGCTGCAGAGCTTCGGACGGTTGTTCATCGTGCTCTGCGTCGTCCCGATGGGGCTAATCGGCGTGGTCGGGGCGCTGTTCCTGTTCAACAGGCCGCTCGGCTTCGTCGCCATCCTCGGCATCCTGTCGCTGCTCGGCCTGATCGCCAAGAACGCGGTCATCCTGATCGAGCAGATCGAGGCGGACCGGGCGCGTGGGCTCACTGTCTGGGACGCGGTGGTCTCGGCAACCGTGTCGCGCTTCCGGCCGATCATGCTGACGGCGGTCTCGACCGTGCTTGGCATGATCCCGATCGCCGCGACGATCTTCTGGGGCCCGATGGCCTTCGCCATCATGGGCGGCTTGCTCGTCGCGACGTTGCTGACGCTGGTCTTCCTGCCGACGCTCTACGTCACGGTCTATCGCGGCCGGGAGGGCGAGGCCGCGCCGGCACCGGCCCGGACGGACGCGCCGCCGGCACCGGTGGCGACCTGATCGCTGCCTGCCGTCCTCGGCCGGCATGCCGACAGAGATATGAAGGGGCCGCAGTCTTCCGCGGCCCTTTTTTTGGTTGGATCTGGTCAGCTTGGCTCTCTTCCAGGGCGCTTTCGAGCGAAGTGGATACCGGTTCGCGGGAAGACGCGACCCAACAAGCCGCTGCGGCCTCTGCGCATTTCAAGGCGGCGGTTGAGCGCGAGGCGGTTTGCGGAGCGAAGGGGAAGTCACCAAGCCTCGCTCGATCCGCGCCTTCCCTTCGCCCCTCCCATGGGGGAGAGGTCGGGGCGAAGCTTCGGCTGAGGGGTTGGGGAACGATCCGGTGAGGCGGTGACCCGCCTCCACCGCCCTCCGTGCGTCGACCTCGGAGGAGCCCCGCGAAGCGCGCCCGTTAGCGCCGGCCGGTGCCTTCGAAGATCAGGATCGGGGCGCTGAGGACGGCGCCCGCCGCCGAGCCGATCACCTGGCCGGCGCCGAGCGTCGTCGAGCCAAGCGCGTTCGTGCCGGCGAGGCCGGAATCATTCACGGCCTGCCCCTTGATCAGCCGGTCGCCCATCAACTGCACCATGTCGGGGCTGGTGGCGAATTTGGTGTGGTTGAGGCGGTCGCCGTTCTGGAGCGCCGTCAGGTCGAGCACGGTGATGCCGCTCGCCGATTCCAGCTGCGAGAGATAGGGCTCCTTGGTGATGTCGACGGCGCCGAGACGCGTCATGCGCCCGGACAGCAGCCGCGACAGCCGTAGGGCGCGGTCATTGCGCGACACGAAGAGGGTGATGTGCGGGCGCTTCGGACCGATCTCCTGCACCTGCTTGCGGAACACGTCGATGTCGAGGTCCGGCGACGCGAGGATCAGGTTCGAGACCTTGGGCGGAATGCGACCGTCCTGCAGCGCGATCTGGCGGAGGGATTCGACCGCCAGCCAGCCGCCCATCGAATGGGCCATGATGGTGACGTCGGAGACGGCCGGACTCGACGCCGCGGCGCGGATGACGGCGGCGAGTTCGCTGCGCGAATAGTTGGCGCTCTCGCGGTCGTAATTATAGTCGAACACCTGCCCGCGCGACGGCCAGGAAAACAGCACCGGCGCCACGCTGGCATCCGTATCGTGCACGATCTGGGCGAAGCGGAAAACACTGTCGGCGTAGCGCGTGTTGAAGCCGTGCACGAAGATCAGCACGCGTCGCTGCTTGCCGGCGACGCGCTTGAACCAGGACCTGGCCTCGCCAGGCTCAAGGGTGGTCACCTTCGTGGTGACGAAGTCCCGTTCCGGATTGCCCGGCGTGCGGCTCGGCCACTGGATGGTCCCGACCTCGCGCTGTTGCGGCACGGAGACGACGATGTTGCTGAGGGCCAGGCCGTCGCCGCGTTCGCCACTGAAGAAGACGCCGGCTTCCGACGCGGGCGCCCGCGTCGTGGCGACCAGCAGGTCGACCTTGTCGGCGCCGGAAGCGGCGGCCGGCACCGGAGCCAGCACGTCGCGCGGTCGCGAGGCACAGGCGGAGAGGGCGATGGCCAATCCGAGGATCAACATCGTCCTTGAGAGGACGGCAACAATTGACGACACGCGTCCCCCGCAGCGACATGATCGGCGACGTCCAACGCTACCCCGGCGTCGCTGCCGCTACTGTTACACGGCGGCGCGGGCAGGGTGAAGCGCGCGCGCCGCGGGATCCGCCCTGCGCGCCTGCACGGATCAACAATCTTTGCGGGCGTGGCGGCGAAGCCTCGATTTCGCTTCGCCTGCGGTGGAAGCGGCGGGGCGGCGCGCCGCCCCGCCGTCGGCATCAGGGCGTCGGCGTGAGCGTCAGCTCGGTCACGCCGGCGGCGATGTTGACGCCGATCTCGCCCTCGACCGAGATCGGCTGCAGCGCGAAGGCCTGGTTGGAGCCACCGACGAGGACATTGGCGCCGAGGCCCGGGCCGAAGGCGGCGTCGGCGCTGGCGCCGACATACCTGCCGGCCAGCGCGCCGGCCGTCGGTGCTTCACTCAGCTGCGTGACGACGGCCCAGACGAGATGGCCCTTCTCGACGCCGCCAAGCGTGATGCCGTAAGTCTCGATCTTGCCGGTGTAGCTGGCGGTGGCGTCACCCTGCAGCGGCTTGTACTGGCAGGTCATCGTCTGCTTCTGAACGACGAAAAGGCCGATACCCGACGAGACATCGCAGATCAGCGAGCCGATCTTGGTTCCCGTGTCCGTCTGCGCGGCTGCGGGCGTGGCCACCGAAACGGCGGCGAGCGCGACGGCGCCGAGCGAAAGCGGGGAGCGGAGGGCGGCGATCAGGGACATGGAAGTCGTCCTTTCGAGAGGCGGGTGAACGGGATATCGGCCGCGAATCGCAGCGTTCGTTGCGATCCGGCATGACAACCCTTGATGGCATGCTGGTGTCGCAGGGTCGAGACCCACGCCCTCCATGCCGGCACATCGCCCGTCCCTGACGCAGCGGCGCCCGCGTGGTCGTGCTTCCTCGCGGCGCATGGGAGCTGCGGGAATTCGTGCTAACGTTGTGGCGGATCCGGCGCCCGGGTGCGCCATGGCAAGTCTCGAGCGGAGCTGGGACTGGCCGTGCGACTATCGGGGCATGCGGCGGGGCATGGCATGAATTCCGTCCTGATCGGCCTCTCGGCCTTCGTGGCGATCTTCAGCGGCGCGATGATCGGCCTTATCGCGGCGCGCTGGCTGCCCTCGCACCATCTTGGCAGCGACACGCGGACGGCCGTGTCTGTATCCATGGCGGTCGTCGGCACGCTGTCCGCGCTGGTGATCGGTTTGCTGATCTCGACGGCCAATTCGTCGTTCCTGGCGCGGTCGAGCGCGATCGGCGACCTTTCGGTCGATATCCTCCGGCTCAACCGCTCGCTGATCCGCTACGGGCCCGAGGCGGCGCCGGCTCGTGTGTTGCTCCGCGCCTATGCGGAAGCGAAGGCGGCGGAGCTTGCGACGTGGCGGCCTTCGGACGGTATCGCCCTGGAGACGCTGGAGCAGCTGGAGAGGGTCGGCGACCAGATCCTCAACCTGCACCCCGCCGACGAGCGGCAGCAGCGCATCCAGTCGCAGGCCATCCGCTTCGTCGAGGCGATCTCGGACGCCCGCTGGACGCTGATCGAAAAGGGGGACAATGCCGTGCCCGGCCCCTTCCTGGCTCTGCTGATCTTCTGGCTCGCCATATTGTTCGCGAGTTTCGGGCTGTTCGCGCCGGCCAATGCCACGACGCTGGCCGCCCTGCTGCTTTGCTCGTTGGCAATATCGGGCGGTGTCTTCATGATCCTGGAGCTGGCGACGCCGACGGAGGGGCTGGTGCAGCCATCGCTCGCGCCGCTGCGCGCGGCGATCCTTGAACTGCGGCGGATCTGAGCGTCGGAGCGGGGCGCCGTCGCCTATTGCTCGAAATAACGGCATGCGCCGCGATTGTGCACGGCAAAGTTCACAGCGGAAATTTTGTTGGTGGTCAATCAAATTGCGGGTCGGGCCTGTGAATCCTGTCAGTTGTCATGGTTTTGGAATTGCCCCTGTTTCCGTGGGAGACTTTCCGGATTGACAGGCGATGATGTTCCCCTCAATCTCGTATGGCCATCAATGATATTCGAGGAACCGGTGCAGGGGAAATTGCCGGGTTGATCGGTCGTGTCGTAGATGGGCGCCTGACAATGCGTCTTATCAAAATCCGGAGGTTGGTTTGATTATGTCCCGTTGGTCCCGTCGTCTCGTAACGCTTTGTGGTGCCTCGGCCTTTGCGCTCATGAGCCAGGCCGCGCTCGCCAAGGATGTCAGCGTCGCCGCGATTTCCGGCTATTTCGCCCAGGGCTTCGGCGTGGCGATCGTCGAAGGCCTGAAGAAGGCCGAGAAGGATCTCGGCGTGAAGGTCAAGCTGGTCGATACCGGCAACCGCGCGCTCGACTATGAGGAGCAGTTCAACAATCTCGCCAAGGGCGGCGAATACGACCTCGTCTTCGTCATGGGCTGGGAGCTTGTCGACGCGCTGCAGAAGGCGGCCGAGGCCTATCCGAACACCAAGTTCGTCTTCATCGACGGCGTCCTCGATTCCAAGAACATCATCTACGCCAATTTCGCGCAGAACCAGGGTTCGTTCCTGGCCGGCGCGCTGGCCGCGCTGATGGCCGAGAAGGGCAGCGAGATCGAGGGTCTCGCGGATGGCAAGGCGGTCGGCTTCGTCGGCGGTCGCGATATCCCGGTCATCCGCGACTTCCTCGTCGGCTACGAGCAGGGCGCCAAGACCGCCGCTCCCGACATTCGTCTCGACGCCGTCTTCGCCGGCACGTTCGACGATCCGGCCAAGGGCAGCGAGCTGACCATGGCGCTCTACGGCCAGGGCTCGGACATCGTCTACAACGTCGCCGGCCCGACGGGCGAGGGCGTGCTGCAGGCCAGCGCCGCCGCCGGCAAGTACTCGATCGGCGTCGACGTCAACCAGTGCGACGTCGCCCCGGGCCATGTGATGGCCTCGATGCTGAAGAACGCCAACGTCGCCGTCTACGACCTCGTCAAGGACGTGGTCGACGGCAAGACCCTCGAGCCGGGCAGCGTCCACACCGCCGACGTCAAGTCGGGCGGCGTGGAACTGCTGCTCTGCCCCGACGTCGCCGACAAGATCCCGGCCGACGTCAAGGAGAAGCTCGAGGCTCTCAAGGCCGATATCGCCTCGGGCAAGATCACCGTCGCCACCACCACCCAGTAAAGCCGGGCTTCGCCGACCCCCGTCCGCCTCTTCTTCGGGCGGGCGGGGTCGGGCCTGACTTTTCAAGCGCATTCTCTTCCGGGTGGCGGCGCGTCGCGGCGCGCTGCCCTCTTGTGCTGCCGGCGCATCGCGTGCTGGCTGCGACGCGCACATCCGCAGGCCCGGGTCCGCGGGCGGCGCGCACGGCACCAGGGACATATTCTCATGTCATTAGCCATCGAGCTGAAATCGATCACGAAGCGGTTCGGCTCCTTCGTCGCCAACGAGGACGTGAACCTCGCCGTCGAGCGCGGCAAGATCCACGCCATCATCGGCGAGAACGGGGCCGGCAAGACCACCTTGATGAACGTCCTGTTCGGGCTGCTGCAGCCCGACGAGGGCGAAATCTGGATCGATGGCGAGAAGAAGGCCCTGCCCAATCCCGCCGCCGCGATCGCCGCCGGCATCGGCATGGTGCACCAGCACTTCAAGCTGGTCCCCTCGCTCACCGTTGCCGAGAACGTCTTCCTCGGCATGGAGATCCGCAAGGGCGGCCTGATCGACCACGCCGCGCAGATCAAGAAGACGGCCGAGCTTTCGAGGCAGTTCGGCCTGCAGGTCGATCCGACCGAGCGGGTCGGGCTGCTGTCGGTCGGCATCGAGCAGCGCATCGAGATCCTGAAGGTGCTGGCGCGCGGCGCGCGGACGATCATCCTCGACGAGCCGACCGCCGTGCTGACGCCGCAGGAGAGCCGCGAGCTGTTCCAGACGCTGCGCGGCTTCGTCGCCCAGGGTATGACGGTCATTTTCATCTCGCATCACCTCGAGGAGGTGATGGAGGTTTCCGACACCGTCTCGGTGCTGCGCCTCGGCAAGAACGTCGCCTCCAGGCCGACGGCCGAGCTCACCAAGTCCGATCTGGTCCAGCTGATGGTGGGCCGCCTCGTCTCCTTCGATCGTCTGCCGCGCCAGCCGAGCGCCGGCAAGACCGTGCTCGAGGTCGAGGACCTGTGGTGCCGCGACGAGCGCCAGCTGCAGGCGCTGAAGGGCGTCTCGTTCAATGTCCGCGCCGGCGAGATCGTCGGCATCGCCGGCGTCGCCGGCAATGGCCAGACCGAGCTCGCCGAGGTGCTTTCGGGACTGCGGCCGTCGAGCCATGGCTCGATCCGGCTCGCCGGGCGCGACATCACCGGCTTCTCGGCGCGGGCAATCCGCGCGGCGGGCGTCGGCCATGTCCCCGGCGACCGCCTGGTGCGCGGCGTCGACCGCAATGCCTCGATCGCGCTCAACATCCTGATGGGACGCCAGAACCAGTCGCCGTGGTCGCGGGGCGGCATCATCGACCGGGGCTATCTGCAGCAGCAGACCAAGGCGCTGATCGAGCGCTTCGACATACGCGCCCGCGGCCCGGAATCGACCGCCAAGAGCCTTTCGGGCGGCAATATCCAGAAAGTCGTGCTGGCGCGCGAATTCACCGGCAACGCCGACTGCCTGCTGATCGACCAGCCTACCCGCGGCGTCGACATCGGCGCGCAGGAATCGATCCACGCCGAGATCATGCGGCAGCGCGAGGCCGGCAAGGCCATCCTCGTGATCTCCGTCCAGCTCGACGAGTTGATCGCGCTCGCCGACCGCATCCTGGTGATGTTCGGCGGCACGATCATGGGCGAGATCGCCGGTGACCGCGTCGACGAGGAGGAAATCGGCATGCTGATGGCCGGCGTCGTCCCGGATTCTCATTCCAAGAACGTGGGTGCCGTCTGATGTCGGACCGCTTCGACAGCCTGTTCGGCCAGACATTGGCCATCCTGTTCGCGCTGGGGCTCGGCGCGCTCGTCATCCTGACGGTCGATGAGAGCCCGGCGCGTGTCTTCGTCACGCTGCTGAACGGCGCGTTTGGCAGCCCCGAGCGCATCGCCGGCACGCTGCTGCAGACGACGCCGATCCTGATCTGCGGCATCGCCGCCTGCATCTCGTTCCGCGGTGGCCTGTTCAATATCGGTATCGAGGGCCAGCTCTTCATGGGCGGCTTCGCGGCGACCCTGGTCGGCTTCTCGTTCAACCTGCCGCCGGTGCTGCACCTGGCGCTCGCCATGGCCGCCGCCGTCGTCGCCGGCATGGCCTGGATCGCGATCCCGGCCTTCTTCCGGGCGCGCTACAAGACCAACGAGGTGGTGTCGACCATCCTCGCCAACTATGTGGCGATCCTGTTCACCTCCTACCTCACCATCAACTGGTTCAAGCGCCCCGGCGGCCAGTCCGAGACCCCGCCGATCCTGGAGACCGCCCATCTGCCGGAGCTGTTCTCCTTCTCCCGGCTGAACTGGGGCCTGATCATCGGCCTGGTGCTGGCGCTGGCCGTGCACTTCTTCTTCACGCGGACCGCGCGCGGCTATGCCGTCAGCGAGATGGGCGCCAATCCGAAATTCGCCGAATATGGCGGCATCAACATCGGCAAGCTGACCTTCCTGGTCTTGATCGCCTCCGGCGCGGTCGGCGGCCTGGCCGGCGGCGTCGAGGCGCTCGGCGTGCACCGCCGCTTCATGGAGGGCTTCGCGCCCGGCTTCGGCTTCGACGGCGTGATCGCCGCGCTGCTCGCCAACGGCCATCCGGTCGGCACGATCTTCACCGCGCTGTTCTTCGGCGCGCTGAGAAGCGGCTCGCTGCTGCTCGAGGTCGACACCACGGCGTCGCGCGAGATCATCACGGTCATCCAGGCGCTCATCATCCTGGCCGTCTCGGCCCAGATCACCATCCGCCGCAAGGCATCGGATTCGACCGCGGGAGAGCGTCGATGGAAGTTCTAGAGCGCCTCCTCAACGTCACGCTGGTCATCGCGACCATCCGCACCACGGCGCCGATCCTGCTCGTCGCGCTCGGCGGCTCCTTCACCACCAAGGCCGGCATCTTCAACATCGGCCTCGAGGGCCAGATGCTGGTCGGCGCCTTCTTCGCCGTCATCGGCACAATCGCCTCGGGCTCGCCCTGGATCGGCGTGCTCTGCGGCGTCGCGGCGGCGCTGACGCTGGCGCTGATCTTCGCCCTGCTGGTCGTGACCTTCAAGGCGAACGAGGTGGTGGTCGGCCTGGCGCTGAACATCCTCGCCGGCGGCATGACCGTCTCCCTGATGAAGGCGATCTTCGGCACGCGCGGCTCGATCTTCGGCCACGGCTTGGTCGGCCTGCCGCCGCTCCGGCTGCCCAATGTCAAGGATCTCGGCTGGTTCGGGCAAATGATCTCCGGCTACACGCCGCTGGTCTATCTCGCCTTCATCCTCGTGCCGGTGCTGATCCTGTTCTACAACCGCGCCCGGCTCGGCCTCTATATCCGCGTCGTCGGCGAGAAGCCGGAGGCGGCCGAGGCGCTCGGCATCTCGATCACCCGCATCCGCTATACCGCCTCGCTGCTCTGCGGCCTGCTGGCCGGTCTCGCCGGGGCGCATCTGTCGCTCGGCTACACCACCATGTTCACCGAGAACATGTCGTCGGGCCGCGGCTTCATGGCGGTGGCGATCCTGATCTTCTCGAACGGCGATCCGCTGAAGATCCTGCTCGGCTGCCTGCTGTTCGGCTTCTCCGACGCGCTCTCGCTGCGCCTCCAGACGCTCGGCATCTCGTCCTATCTGGTGCTGGCCGTGCCGTATCTGGTGGCCCTGGTCGTGCTCTTCGCGCTCTCCTACCGGTCGCGCCCGCGCGTGATCCAGGAGACGCTGGCCAGCATGGGCCGCGCTCTTTCCGTCAAGTCCAACACCATCAAACCACGTGCCGCCACGGACGCTTCCAAGCCGTGACGAGGGGATAAAATGGAACGCATCATTCTCGACGTCGACTCCGCGGGCGACGACATTCTCGCGGTGCTGTTCGCGGCGATCTCGCCGTCGATGAAGCTCGAGGGCGTCACCACCTGCACCGGTGCCGCCGGCCCGATCGACCAGGTCACCAATGTCGTGCTCAACACGCTGGCGCTGGCCGGCAAGGGCGATGTGCCGGTGGCCAAGGGCGCCTGGCGCCCGATCGTCGGCAATTCCAAGGAAGACATGCAGGCGCCGGTGCATTTCGAGAAGCGCCTCGTCGCGCGCTTCGGAGACCGGCTGAAGAAGTTCAACCCGCCGGCGCCGACGCCGGCGCTAAAGGTGATCGACAAGCACGCCGTCGACTTCATCATCGACACGGCGCTCGCCAATCCCGGCGAGATCACGCTGGTCGTCACCGGCCCGATGACCAACGCCGCCATGGCCTTCCTGCAGGAGCCGGCGCTCGCCAAGGCGCTGAAGCGCATGGTCCTGCTCGGCGGCAATTTCGTCACGCCGGGCAACATCACGCCGCTGTCGGAATACAACATCTGGGCCGATCCGGAAGCCGCGCGCGTCGTGCTCAACCAGGGCGTCGACACGATCCTGGTGCCGCTCGACGTCTGCGAGGACAACCGCGCCGCCGCCAGCATGCTGACCCGCGACGACCTGGCCGATCTGAAGGACGCCGGCGATCATCCGGTGCTGCAGATGATCCAGGACAGCTTCCCGATCTATATCGACATCTGGCGCGAGTTCTTCGATCTCGTCGGCTTCCCGATGGACGACATCATCACCGTCGCGCTCGCCTTCGACCCGACGCTCTGCACCATGACCGAGCCGCTGTTCTGCGACATCGTGCTCGACGGTCGCGTCGCCCGTGGCCAGACGGTCGCCTATCGCGGCCGCCAGCTGCTGCCCGGCGGCGGCCCGAAGACGACGCGGATCTGCACCGATATCGACGGCCGCCGCTTCATGAAGCTCTTCAAGGAAACGATCGTCCGCTACCAGACGGCAGCGGCGTGAGGGCACGAGAATGACCACGACCGAAATGACCAGCACCCGCCCGACGCCGATCCTGCTCGATTGCGATCCCGGCCATGACGACGCCATCGCGCTGGTGATGGCGCATCGCTCCAAGGCGATCGACCTCCTCGGCGTCACCGTCACCTGCGGCAATGCCGAGCCGGAGAAGACCGTCTCGAACACGCTGCGCATCCTGGAGTTCATCGGCGCGCAGGACGTGCCGGTCGCGGCCGGCTGCGTGCGTCCGCTGGCCCGGCCGCTGGTGCTCGGCACCGCCGACGGCCCGAGCGGCCTGGAGGGTTCGCCCTACCTGCCGCAGGCGACCAAGAAGGTCGAGCCGATGCACGCGGTCGACTTCATCGCCAAGACGCTGCGCGAGCAGGACGAGCCGCTTCGGATCGTCGCCACCGGCCCGCTCTGCAACATCGGCCTGTTCGTCCTGAAATATCCGGAGCTTCTTTCGAAGATCAAGGACATCACCTGGATGGGTGGCGTCTTCTGGCGCAAGAGCGAGTACATCACGCCGACCGAGTTCAACGCCTTCTGCGATCCGGAAGCGCTGAAGATCGTGCTCGACAGCGGCATCCCGATCACCATGGTCGGCCTCGACGTCACCATGCAGGTGCTGGTCGAGGAGCCGCAGTACCGCGAGTTCGAGAAGATCGACACCGAGCTCGGCCGCGTCGTGCTCGACTGGCTGAAGTTCTACGAGAAGCTGCACCGCAACTCGATGGGCGTCGGCGGTGCGCTGCACGATCCGCTGGCGCTGGCGCTGATCATCGACCCGACGCTGGTCAAGACGCGTCCGGCCCATATCGGAGTCGACCTCACCGGCACCTACACCTTCGGCGCGACGGTCGCGGACTACTGGAACGAGCGCGGCCTGCCGCCGAATGCCGAGGTCTGCAAGGAAGTCGATTCCGACCGCTTCTTCGAGCTGCTCTACAGCCTGCTCCGGGACTAGGGCGACCCCGAGCGGCGTGAATTGCCGGTTCGCGCGACGAAAGCGCGAACGGGCAGCACGTCAGGGCTGCCTCGTTTCCACGAAGCGGTGAAAGGCACAGTATCCGTCGCGGGGGGCACCCGGCGAACGATCGGGCCGGTCCGGCGGTTGATCCGCGGGGCCGGCCTTTTTGCTGGGCCTCGTCAGGCCGAGGCCGGGGACGCCAGCAGGCGGTCGATGCGGCGGCCCTCCAGCGCCGTCACCTCGAAGCGCCAGCCCTCCCAGTTGAAGGCCTCGCCGACCTCGGGCAGGTGGCCGAGATGCTCGAGCGCGAAGCCGGCCAGCGTGGTGTAGTCGCCGTCGGCCTGCATGTCGCCGGTCATCAGCGTCCGCTCGACGTCGTCGATCGGCATGCGCCCGTCGAGCAGCCAGCCGCCGTCCTCGCGCCGGATCGCATAGGGCTCCTCCTCGCCGGCGAGTTCCGGCATGTCGCCGGCGATGGCGATGAGGATGTCGGTCAGCGTCACGATGCCCTCGAAGGTGCCGTGCTCGTCGACGACGATCGCCATGTGCACGGTCGAGCCCTTGAACCTTTCCAGAAGTGTCAGGACGGGCATCGTCTCCGTCACGTAGATCGGCTCGCGGATCGCCGTTTCCAGCGCCAGGTCGTCCTCGTCGCGGCCGACAAGGTCCTTGGCGTGGACGACGCCGAGGATCTGGTCGACATCGTCGCGGCAGACCGGGAAGCGCGAGCGGCCGCTTTCGCGGATCTCGGCCAGGATGGTCTTCGGATCGTCCTCGATATCCAGCCAGACAGCGTCGACGCGCGGCACCATGATCGTCCGCACCGGTCGCCCCGCGAGCGACAGGACCTGCTCGATCATCAGGCTTTCCTCGGGCGTGAAGGCGCTCTCGCCGCCCCCTCTGGACACGATCGCCGCGACCTCCTCGGAGGCCTGCGGCGCCGACTGGCCGCCGCGCAGCATGCGCAGCACCGCCATCGCCGTGCGGTCGCGCAGGTCCGCCGTCGTCACGCGCTTGACCACGTTGCGGCGGCCGACCTGGTTGGCCGCCTCGATCAGGATCGAGAAGCCGATCGCGGCGTAGAGATAGCCCTTCGGGATGTGGAAGCCGAGGCCCTCGACGATCAGGCTGAAGCCGATCATCAGCAGGAAGCCGAGGCAGAGGATGACCACGGTCGGATGGCGCGAGACGAAGGCCATCAGCGGCCGGCTCGCCAGCATCATCACGCCGATCGCGACGATGACGGCGATCATCATCACCGACAGATGCGAGGCCATGCCGACGGCGGTGATCACGCTGTCGAGCGAGAACACCGCGTCGAGCACGACGATCTGCACGATCACGTGCCAGAACACCGCATGCGCGCCGGTGCTCGACTTGGCGCCATGGTCGCCCTCGAGGCGCTCATGCAGCTCCATCGTGCCCTTGAACAGCAGGAAGGCGCCGCCGATGATCAGGATGATGTCGCGCCAGGAGATCTCGGATCCGAACACCGAGAACAGCGGGTAGGTGAGCTTGACGATCCACGAGATCGAGGCGAGCAGCACCAGCCGCATCACCAGCGCCAGCGTCAGGCCGATGACGCGGGCGCGGTTGCGCTGATGTGCCGGCAGCTTGTCGGCGAGGATCGCGATGAAGACGAGGTTGTCGATGCCGAGGACGATCTCAAGGACGATGAGGGTCGCAAGGCCGGCCCAGGCGGCCGGATCGGCCATCCATTCGAAGATCATTGAAGGGTTCCCGTGACCGGACGGTGCGACCGGTCATCCTGTTGAGAAAGCGGTGCGGCGGGCATGCTGGCGGCGCGCGTCAGCCTGGCACGCGGCCACGACGTCCGTGCGACAGCGCCGGCCCGGCGGACCGGCGATGAGGAGGGGGATCGGCGCGCGGGCTCCGGCGTGGCGAGGGTCCGCGCCAGGCGCCGGCAGGCCGCGCGGCCGCGATCCGGCGCGCGCGCAGAGCCAGTCCCCCTGCGGGTCCGGCCGAATCGGCCTGCGCCGCGTCGGCGTCGGAAGAGCCTTTGCTTGGATCGGGCTCGCCCCCTGGCCCGGCATGGGGAAGGGGCGGTGGTACTATCGGGGTCGTCGGATGGCATCAGCTGACGGAATCCGGCAATCGGGACATGTCTTGCGCGATCTCTCAAGGGGTGGACGAAGCGTCCGAGGCGACCAGTCTAGTGGTCTGCGCGCCATCGGTCCATGGCCCTCGGGAGGATCGGCATCGGACCGGCCTTGGCGATGGACGCCGCCCGGCGCCGGCGGGCTGGTGCAGGGGCACGGACGACGGCGCTCCCCCATGGCGTTCTCGGCCATGGGGCGGTGCGGCCGCCGCCAGAAGCGGCTCGCTAGAACCAGCCGAGCGACTTTGCCGTCTGCAGCACCGCGAGCACGACGATCAGCACGGCGAGCACGATCGAGCCGGTCGGCGGCCAGGACGCAGGGGGACGGTTGTCGCGCATGGGGTCTCCGGGACTGGCGGTGCGGGTCGATCCCATAGGTAATGTCCCGGCCGGCCCGGGCAAGAACGGGGCAGCCCGCGCCGGGCCCGTTCGTCGCCATGCCCCGCCATGCGCCAGCCGATCGCGACCCGGCAGCGGATCTGTCCGCTCGCCGCATCGCGCTCGGCTGGTCGGTTCGACGTGCCTCAGAGGTTCGCGCGATAGCGCTCGGCGGCTTGGGCCCGGCCGAAGCCTGGTATCATGGCCTGGCGTGCCAGCTGATAGCTGTCCCACTGGGCCGCATCCGGCAGCGGCGGGATGGTGATCCCTTCGCGCCGGTCGAAGCCGACGAGGGCGGCATCGACCATCTCGCCCACCTCCATCACCCCGGTGAGCGTGTTGACGTCGACGCCCGAGCGTTCCCAGATCTCGGTGCGGGTGGCGGCCGGCAGCACCGCCTGCACGTAGATGCCCTTGGGCGCCAGTTCGAGGCTCAACCCCTGCGACAGGAACAGGACGAAGGCCTTGGTGGCGCCGTAGACGGTCTGGCCGAATTCCGGCACGAGCCCGACCACCGAGGCGATGTTGACGATCGCCCCTTCGCCGGCCGCGACGAAGCGCGGCGTCACGGCGCTGGCGAGGCGGACGACGGCGGTCGTGTTGAGCGCGACCAGCCGTCCGACATCGTCGGTCGCCTGCTCGGCGAAATTCCCCGCGAGGCCGGCCCCGGCATTGTTGACGAGGATGCCGATGCGCCCGTCGTCGCGGAGCCGGGCCTCCACCGCCGCCAGTTCGGCGGCACTCGTCAGGTCGGCCGGGAGAATGTCGACCGCGACGCCGTGTTGCCGGCGCAGGCGCGCCGCGAGGTCTTCCATCCGCCCCTGGTCGCGGGCGACCAAGACGAGGTCGTGGCCGCGCTTGGCGAAGCGCTCGGCATAAGTGGCGCCGATGCCGGTCGAGGCGCCGGTGATCAGGACGGATGGCTTGGACATGGCATTGCTCTCGTCTGGGACAGGATTTATATTCATGATGGCTATCATGATAGTTGATTAAATATGATCGCCATCATCTAACTGTCAACGGCAGCGGCGGAGAATTTCGGAATGCGAGTGAGCCGAGAGCAGATGGCGGAGAACCGCCGCCGGATCCTGGACGCGGCCGGCCGCCTGTTCCGCGAGAAGGGCTTTGATGCCGTGACCGTGACGGAAGTGATGAACGCCGCGGGGCTGACGCATGGCGGCTTCTATGGCCATTTCGCGTCGAAGGACGAGCTGATCGCCCAGACCATGGCCCATGTCCTCGCGGCGAGCGTCGCGGAGGGGGACGGTTTCGGCGTGTTGCTCGATGCCTATCTCTCGACCCGGCATCGCGATCGCGCCGCCGAAGGCTGCCCGACGGCCGGCCTTGCCGCCGACATCCGCCACCAGATCCCGGCGGCCCGCGCCGCCATGGCGGAGGGGTACCGCGCGCAGATCGACCGGCTCGGCGCGATGATGCCAGGGGCCACCCCGCAGGCGCGGCGCCGCGCGGCGATCGGCAGCTGGTCGGCGATGGTCGGCGCCGTGATCCTCGCCCGCGCGATCGACGATCCCGCGCTGTCGGACGAGGTGCTCGCGGAGACGCGGGCCTGGATCGGCGCGGCGATCGGGCGGTCGCCGGGAGAGTAGGGATGCCGTCCCGGTCGGATGCCGCGCGCCCGGGCGGGACCGGCCGAACCCCGGGGTAAGAACTTCAGTAAAACCAAGGGGACGAGCCGATCTGAAAGAGAGTAACGTATTGTAATTACTTGGTAATTAGCGCCCTTATCTGCGCTCGGATGCCGCGCTTGCCCTTGTCGTTCCTGCTTCATTCGAAATCATCCGGTCACGAGACGTCATCCCATCGCGACGCGAAAGGCGGACCGGGAGGTGGATGAAGAATCCTCCTCGACCTGAACAAGCTCACGGCGGCTTCCTTGCGTTCCCCGCCTGCCGGAAAGGACTCGGATGTCGCCTGTCCTTGTCTCTCTTGCAGGACCGATACGCAGCCCGCGCGGAATTGGTTCTGTCTGCATGGCAATATTATAAGTAAGGAAAACGATATGTTGCCGTTTCCGAGGCAGACTGCGGCGTGCAGCGCTGAGCGCGCATGTGGGGACGCAGGCCCCAGAAGACCCCGGCCGTCGCAATAATTGCCCAGCTACGCTCTCAGGCCGCCTGGACAATCCCCGGAGGCGCTAGACTAGTCAGCGGAAGCTTCTAGATTGGATAGAGGCAGGAGCAGGGCGCCTTCAATCGGAGGGATGGAGAGCGATCCTGTTTGATCAGAACAAGAATCCTGCTGGGACGGAACAGAGGGAGGCTGTGCGTAATAATGGGCAGGAAAATCGGGCCGTCAGAGCCCTTTGAGCGCGTGCCGCCACTGTCGTCAATCATTCCAGGCGCTCTTCCTTCGGCCCAATTGGATAGATCGCGACTTGAACAGCTCTTTCAGCAGGCTCCCGGCTTTATCTGCGTGCTGCGAGGGCCGACGCACATCTTCGAAATCGCGAACGATGCCTACTATCAGCTCGTCGGGCACCGCCAGATCATCGGGCATGCGCTCGCGGAAGTCCTTCCGGAGGTCGTCTCCCAGGGCTTCCTCGACAAGCTCGACCGCGTCTACAGCACGGGACAGCCATTCGTCGGGCGCGCGCTTCCCATTCAGCTGCAGCGGCTGGCTGGCGGTTCGCTCGAGCAAAGCTATATCGACCTTATCTACCAGCCGATTTTTGACAATGAACGGCAGGTAACCGGCATTTTCGTGCAGGGCAATGACGTTACCGAGGCGCACCTGCTTGCCCTGGAGGTAACCTATCAGGCAGCGCACGACTCGCTCACAGGGCTGTACAACCGCCGGGAGTTCTCGAAGCGTACCCGGAGCATTGGAGGGAGTGGACCGCATGCGCTTCTCTACATGGATCTCGATCACTTCAAGATAGTGAATGATCGTTGCGGGCATGCGGCGGGCGACAAGTTGTTGCTGGCGGTAGCGGGCGTGTTCACGGACTGCTCGGACCAGGAAGACGTGCTTGCGCGCGTGGGCGGGGACGAATTCGCACTTGTCCGGAGAGAATGCGCGCCGGAGGATGCCATCCTGCTGGCGAACCGCCTGCGAACAGCGGTGAAGGAATTGAGCTTCATCTGGGATGGAAAGCGCTATGGCGTTTCCCTCAGCGTCGGCGTGGTCTGCTTCGGAGAGGCTGCAAAACTGGATTTTGAAGAGGCACTCGGCCTTGCCGACGCTGCGTGCTTTCTCGCCAAGCAGAAGGGGCGCAACCGGATCCAGTTCACGGCTCTGAGCGACGAGGAGGTCACTTTCCAGCAGCGAGAGATGGACAATGCCACTCGGCTGAAGCAGGCGCTGATCGATGACCGCATAGAGCTATTCGTGCAAAGGATCGTCCCCCTGCCGCCCGAGGCGCAATATAAAACCTCCTACGAGGTGTTGACGCGCATGCGAGATGTCGATGGCTCTCTGATATTGCCCGGTGGATTTATCCCGGCGGCCGAGCGCTTCGGATTGATTGAAGACCTGGATCGATGCGTTATCCAGAAAGTCTTCACATATCTGCAACAGGGCAGCCCGTGCGCGGATGGAACCTATTTCGTCAATCTGTCCGCCGTTACGCTTGGCGCCTCGGGCTTCCAGGAATTTATCGAGGAGCTGGTGGGGAGGTGCCCTGCGGTTGAGCCGGCCAAGATCTGCTTCGAGGTTACAGAGACCGCCGCCGTCGCCGACATGCGCCGCACCGCTGTCGCGATGCAGGGGCTCCTTGCTCAAGGATTTCGCTTTGCTCTGGACGATTTTGGCAGCGGCATGGCGTCCTTTTCCTATCTCCAGCAGCTGCCAGTGCAGTTTATCAAGATTGACGGAGACTTTGTGAGATCCATTCTCGACAATGTCACCAATGCGGCCATCGTCGAGGCGGTGGTCAAGGTCGCACGCAGCATGCAGATCGCCACCATCGCGGAATCCGTCGAAAATGAGGATCTGCTTCCGGAATTGAGGGGCATGGGCGTCGACTACGGTCAAGGCTTTGCATTGCATCGGCCCGAGCCATTGGACGCTGCGAAGCCTGCTTAAAAAGTTGATTCTGACCGAATGTCAGGGTCGCGACCGCTCACACTACGGCCAATCTGCAGCCCCGTGCACGCCGCGCACGAGCCGTCGCGATGGGGCGGGAATCGCCTGTGGGCCCCGCTGGCAGGCTTTTCGTCTCTGCGGCCGGAGCGTTAAGGGGCCACAGGCCATCCTCCTCCTGAAGACCCGGGATCGATGAGCATGTCCGCTGGCCGCGTAGCAGCGCCAGATAGGTGGACTGGAGGTGGGCTGAACTAACAGCCGCCTCTGTAACCCACGGAAGTCAAATGATTTGTGAGATGTGGTGGTGCTGCAAGAGAGGATTGAACTCTCGACCTCTCCCTTACCAAGGGAGTGCTCTACCACTGAGCTACTGCAGCGCCGTCGGGGTGCGGCCCCGGAATGGCGGTCTTACTGCCACAGTGGTGCGGTGGGATCAAGCGGCTCGGCGAAGTTTCCCAGCCTTTCGCGCCGGCGGGGATAAGTCGGGCCGGCGGCGCGTGTCGAGCGGGCCTGCCATCGCCTGCCCCGGCCTGTCGGGCCAGGGCCCGCTCTGGGCGCGCCGGGGCCCTTCCGGCGGGACCCACACGGCGGCGTTGCCTACCGGGGAACCGTCCGCCGTCGTTGACGCGAACCTGCCTGGACAGCCCGCACGAACGCCGCCAACACCATCCGGCGTCCCGGCCTCCTCCGCGGCCGCGATCGGGCATCCTTTCGCCCGGAAACTCCGCCGGCGCCGCCGGCCCAGATCGCCGACACGTTCGGAATGGAAGACGCACGGGCGGCGAGGGGCTATGCTGGAACGGAAGTCGAATCTCCCGCGCCGTCGGCCGCCGCGCGACGCGAATGCCGGGCACCCAAAGAACGCCATCCATCAAGAACCGACCGCGATGACCAACACCACTCCGCCGAAATCCGAAACGGGCGCCGCGCCGGCGCCGGACATCGAGCCACAGGGCGAATCCGCCGTGGCCGCGGTGGCCCAGCCCGGCGGCAAGGCTTCGGCCCGCGCCGCCCGAGCGGCGCAGGAGGACCGGCTGGCGGCGGCATTGCGCGCCAATCTCGCCCGCCGCAAGGCGGCGACCCGTGCCGCGCGGGCGGCGGCGGCCGCATCCGGCGACGATGACGCCGAGGCGTGAGGTCCGGCGCCGGCTTTTCCTTGTATCAGCCGCAATCCTGCATTAGAGCGACTGAAATCCGGGGTGGGGCACGCTCGTCAACGTTCGCCGCTGCTCGTCACCTTCGCTTCGAAAGGCTTGGCAGGTCATGGACAGAATCCGCATCGTCGGTGGCGCGCGCCTGAACGGCTCGATTCCGATCTCCGGCGCCAAGAACGCCGCCCTGCCGCTGATGATCGCGAGCCTCCTTACCGACGAGACGCTGATTCTCGCCAATGTGCCGCGCCTCGCCGACGTGGCGCAGCTGAAGCGCATCCTCGGCAATCACGGCGTCGACATGACGGTCGCCGGCAAGCGCCTCGGCGAGGCTGAACTCTCCGGCGAGACCGTGCACCTGACGGCGCGCACCATCGTCGACACGACCGCCCCCTACGAGCTGGTCTCGGCCATGCGCGCCAGCTTCTGGGTGATCGGCCCGCTGCTCGCCCGCGAGGGCTTCGCCAAGGTGTCGCTGCCCGGCGGCTGCGCCATCGGCACGCGCCCGGTCGACCTGTTCCTGGAGGCGCTGCAGGCGCTCGGCGCCGCGATCGACATCGAGGGCGGCTATGTCGTGGCGCGCGCGCCGGAAGGCCTCAGGGGCGCCCGCGTCACCTTCCCGAAGGTGACGGTCGGCGCCACGCATGTCACCATGATGGCGGCGACGCTCGCCAAGGGCGAGACGATCATCGAGAACGCCGCGCGCGAGCCGGAGGTCGTCGATCTCGCCGAATGCCTGATCAAGATGGGCGCCAGGATCACCGGCGCCGGAACCTCGACGATCCGCATCGAAGGCGTCAGCCGCCTGAACGGCGCGCGCCATTCGGTGATGCCGGACCGCATCGAGGCCGGCACCTATGCCATGGCCGTGACCATGACGGGCGGCGACGTGCTGCTCGAGGGCGCCCGCGCCGACGATCTGAAGCGGCCGCTCGAGATCCTGCGCGAGGTCGGCGCCGAGATCACCGAGACCAATGAGGGCCTGCGCGTCTATCGCAACGGCGCCGACCTGAAGCCGGTCACCATCTCGACCGAGCCGTTCCCAGGCTTCCCGACCGATCTGCAGGCGCAGCTGATGGCGCTGGTGACGCGCGCCGGGGGCACCTCGGTGATTCGCGAGACCATCTTCGAGAATCGCTTCATGCATGTGCAGGAGCTCGCCCGCTTCGGCGCCGAGATCCATCTCGATGGCCAGAACGCCACCGTCGTCGGCGTGCCGCGCCTGAAGGGCGCGCCGGTGATGGCGACCGATCTGCGTGCGTCTGTGTCGCTCGTCATCGCCGGCCTCGTCGCCGAGGGCGAGACGATCGTCAACCGCGTCTATCACCTCGATCGCGGCTTCGAGCGGCTCGAGGACAAGCTGTCGCGCTGCGGCGCGACGATCGAGCGGATTTCGGGCTGACGGCGTCTTTCCACACGCGGGCTGTTGCGGAGCGGCCACACAGTGACTACCTGTCGGATCAAGTAAAACAGGCCGACAGGTGCCCCCATGGATCAGCTCAGACTAGCCGCGTTCGACGCCGAAGATCTCGCTGTCGTCTCCGCCCACGTACAGGACGCGGTGCTGAAGGTTGGCGATATCGCCTTCATCCCGAAGGAAAAGCGCTTCGCCGGCGTCATCAACCGCTTCGTGTGGGAAAAGCAGCCCGAGGACGGCGCGAGCAAGAAGAATTGGGAGCGCCGTCGCTCGGGCTTCCATTTCGACCGCGTGCTCGCCGTGCGCTCGACCGGTATCGACCGCAACCGCCCCGACGCCGTGCTCGATCTCCTGGCCATTGCCTTCGACCCGAAGGACGAGCCGGCCGGCACGATCACGCTGATCTTCGCCGGGGGCGGCGCCATCGCGCTCGAGGTCGAATGCATCGAGGCCGCCGTGCGCGATCTCGGCCCGGCCTGGGCCACCCAGTGCTGCCCCGAGCACAAGCTCGACGAGACCGCCTGACGGCGCTTCCTCCTTCGGGAGGCCGCCTGCGCGCCAGTGCGGCCTTTCCCCTCCGCCCGAACCGCGCTAGAGACGTCGCTCGTATCTGAGGAGCCGACGCCTTGGCCATTCGCCTGTCCCAATCCGATCCCGATTTCGAGGCGCGTTTCCGCGCCCTGCTGGCCGCCAAGCGCGAGGTCTCGGAGGATGTCGACGCCACGGTGCGCGGCATCCTTGCCGACGTCCGCGCCCGCGGCGACGCGGCCGTGCTCGACTACACGGCGCGCTTCGACCGGATGACGCTGAAGGCCGAGGCGCTCCGCGTCTCCGAGGCCGAGTTCGAGGCGGCGGAGCAGGCCGTCGACGAGCGCACCCGCGCCGCCTTGGTGCTGGCGCGCGACCGGATCCGCTCGCACCACCAGCGCCAGAAGCCGGCCGACGACCGCTATACCGACGCGCTCGGCGTCGAGCTCGGCTCGCGCTGGACGGCGATCGAGGCGGTCGGCCTCTACGTGCCGGGCGGCACCGCCTCCTATCCGAGCTCCGTGCTGATGAACGCCGTGCCGGCCAAGGTCGCCGGCGTCGACCGCCTCGTCATGGTGGTGCCGACGCCGGACGGCGTCGTCAATCCGCTGGTGCTGGTCGCGGCGCGGCTTGCCGGCGTCGATGAGCTCTACCGCATCGGTGGCGCGCAGGCGGTGGCGGCGCTCGCCTATGGCACCGACACGATCAGGCCGGTCTACAAGATCGTCGGCCCCGGCAACGCCTATGTCGCGGCGGCCAAGCGCCAGGTGTTCGGCACGGTCGGCATCGACATGATCGCCGGCCCTTCCGAGGTGCTGGTCATCGCCGACGGCGACAATGATCCCGACTGGATCGCCGCCGACCTGCTGGCGCAGGCGGAACACGACACGGCCGCACAGTCGATCCTGATGACGGACGATCCGGAGCTCGCCGATGCCGTCGAGCAGGCGGTCGAGCGCCAGCTGAAGCTGCTGCCGCGCGGCGAGACGGCGGCGGCGAGCTGGCGCGACTATGGCGCCGTCATCGTGGTCGCCTCGCTCGACGACGCCGTGCCGCTCTCCGACCGGATCGCGCCGGAGCATCTCGAAATCGCCGTCGCGGACCCCGAGCCGCTGGTCGAGAAGGTGCGCAATGCCGGGGCGATCTTTGTCGGCCGCACCACGCCCGAGGTGATCGGCGACTATGTCGGCGGCTCCAACCACGTGCTGCCGACGGCGCGCTCCGCGCGGTTCTCGTCCGGCCTCTCCGTGCTCGACTTCATGAAGCGCACCTCGATCCTGCGCACGGGCCCGGAGCAACTCCGTGTTCTCGGGCCGGCGGCGATCGCGCTGGCCGAGGCCGAGGGCCTCGGCGCGCATGCCAGCTCGGTGGCGATCCGTCTCAATTTGTAGCAGGATCGGCCGCCGATTGATGAAAGCGGATGCGAGCATGGCCCCAGCGACGGCAGCGGAGATCGATGGCCGGCTGGTCGCCGTCGATCTCGACGGCGCCACGCTCGGCCGCGCCTCCGCCGATGTCGATCACGAGCGCAGGATCGCCATCTACGACCTGATCGAGGACAACCGCTTCACGCTGCCGGAGCACCCTGTCAGCCGTTACCGGCTGCATCTCGCCATCCGCGAGAACCGGCTGGTCTTCGACGTACGCGACGAGGCCGATGCGCCGCTGATCCTGCACGCGCTGTCGCTGACGCCGCTCCGCAAGATCGTGCGCGATTATTTCCTGATCTGCGACAGTTACTACGCCGCGATCCGCACGGCGACGCCGAGCCAGATCGAGACGATCGACATGGGCCGCCGCGGCGTGCATGACGACGGCTCGCGGCTCCTGATGCAGCGCCTCGCCGGCAAGATCCTGGTCGATTTCGAAACGGCGCGGCGTCTGTTCACGCTGATCTGCGCCCTGCACTGGAAAGGCTGAGCTTGGCCGCCGCCGACGCTCCGGGTGTAATGGCTTCCCGCGATGCGCGGCCGCCGGGCTCAGTGCTCTTCGTCTGCGGCATGAACGCGATCCGCTCGCCGATGGCGGCGGCGCTCGCGAGCCAGCTTTTTCCGCGCCTCTATGTCGCCTCCGCCGGCGTGCGCAAGGGCGATCCGGACCCGTTCGTGCCCGTGGTCATGGAGGAGAGCGGGCTCGATCTCTCCCGCCACCGGCCGCAGACGATCGAGGACCTCGAGGACATGAATTTCGATCTCGTCGTCACGCTGTCGCCGCAGGCGCATCACCGCGCGCTGGAACTGACGCGGACGATCGCGGTCGAGGTCGAATACTGGCCGATGCCGGATCCCACTCTTGTCAGCGGCACGCGCGAGCAGATCCTCGACGCCTATCGCGATGTGCGCGACCAGTTGCGAGCGCGCATCAAGGCGCGTTTCGGCTGGGCGCCGCTGCCGAGCGGGTAGGGGGCGGGCGCTTGCCGGCGCTGTTCCCTTGAGGGGGCAATTCGGCTACGTTCCGGCCGCCGCGCGCCGCTTGCCGGCCTTGGCCACTTGGATCCTCGACCGGACGGAAGAATGACAGGCACTCCCAAACTCCTGCTTGCATCGGGCAGCCCGCGTCGGCTGCAACTCCTCGCCCAGGCAGGATTGGAACCGGACAGCCTGCTGCCGACCTCGGTCGACGAGACGCCGCTCAAGAACGAGCTGCCGCGCAGCCTCGCCAAGCGCCTCGCGCGCAGCAAGGCGGACGCCGCCCGCGCCATGGCAGCACGCACGCCCGACTTCGCCGAGGCCTATATCCTGGCCGCCGACACGGTCGTCGCCGTGGGGCGCCGGATCCTGCCGAAGGCGGAGTTTCACGACCAGGCGGCGGAATGCATCCGCCTGCTCTCCGGCCGTTCCCATCGCGTCTACACGGCCGTCTGCCTGCTGACGCCGAAGGGCGCCGTGCGCCAGCGGCTGGTCGAGACCAAGGTGCGCTTCAAGCGCCTTGGAAGGCCGGAAATCGACACCTATCTCGGATCGGGAGAGTGGCGCGACAAGGCGGGCGGCTACGCCATCCAGGGCATTGCCGGCACCTTCGTCGTCAAGCTGGTCGGCTCCTATACGTCCGTGGTCGGCCTGCCGCTCTTCGAAACGATCGCGATGCTCGACGGCGAGGGATATCCAGTCCGCAAGGGATGGCTCGGGCCGGCCTGACGAGGAAGACATGACCGACGACAACAAGCCTGCCGCCAGCAACGGGGCGGAGACGAAGAGCGCGGAAATCCTGCCGCTGCGCGCGCCGCGCCGCTGCGCCAATTGCAGCAAGGAGACGGTGCGCGCCTTCTACCCATTCTGCTCGAAGCGCTGCAAGGACATCGACCTGCATCGCTGGCTGTCGGGCGCCTACGCGATCCCCGTGGTCGAGCGCGACGCCGGCGACGACGAGGAAGCGTGAGGCCGCGCGCGCCGGCCGCATGGCCGCATCATGGCCGTGTCGCGCAGTTGTTCACAGGTCGCGATCTTCTCTCGCGGCCCACTGGACACGTTTCGAACGGTCGCCTATAAGGCCGTGACTTCGCGAGCGGCTCCAGTTTCCGGGCCGGTTCGCCAGGCCCGGATAGCTCAGTTGGTAGAGCAGCGGATTGAAAATCCGCGTGTCGGTGGTTCGAATCCGCCTCCGGGCACCAAATTTTTCTCAGCAGAATCAATCGCTTGCGAGAAGGTCGCCATTGTCGCGGCCGCCGGCATGTCGCGTCTCCGCGCGGCAGTTTCCGCCGTTTTGCCTGACGCGCTGCGGGCCCATGCAACCTGAAACGCGACATGGCCAGATTTGCCATAGCAAGCCAACGCCCACCGACGGCTGCCAATATGGCCGGAACAGCGATTGTCTCCTGCTCAGAGCTTCGTTGCGATCGTCGTGCCCTTTTCTCCGTGAATGGCGGCCGGAATGTCGACGAGCGAGCAGATGACCGAGCGGCCGCCGGACAGCCGCGCGAATTCCTTGGCCGCGTCGACCTTGGGGCCCATCGATCCGGCCGCGAAGCTGTGGCGGTCGAGCTCGTCCGGGCTGACGGCGCGGAGCGCGCGCTGTTCGGGCGTTCCCCAGTCGAGATAGACGGCATCCGCGTCGGTCGCGCAGACGAAGACGTCCGCGCCGATATCCCGGGCGAGCAGCGCCGACGCGCGGTCCTTGTCGATGACGCATTCGACGCCGACCAGCCGTCGCTCGACGCCGGGGGCGTACATGGTGGGAATGCCGCCGCCGCCGGCCGCGATCACGACGACGCCCTTCTCCAGCAGCCAGCGGATCGGCTGAATCTCGAAGATCCGTTTCGGTACCGGCGACGGCACGACGCGGCGCCAGAACTTGCCGTCCGGCTTCACCGTCCAGCCCCGTGCCGCCGCCTCGCTCTTGGCCTCCGCCTCCGCATAGACCTTGCCGATGAACTTGGTCGGGTCCTGGAAGGCGGGATCGTCCGCCGACACCTCGACCATGGTGAGGATGGTCGCGATTGGCTTCTCGAACGGGATCAGGTTGCCCAGTTCCTGTTCGATCATGTAGCCGATCATGCCTTCGGTCTCGGCGCCGAGCACGTCGAGCGGCGAGTCCTCGCCTGGATAGGCCTCCTCCTGCAGGGCGAGCAGCCCGACCTGCGGGCCGTTGCCGTGGGTGACGACGATCTCGTGCGCGGCGACGAGCGGCGCTAGCGCCTCGGCGGCGATCTGCGCGTTGCGGCGCTGGTTCGAGGCGGTCAGGTCCTCGCCGCGCCGAAGCAGGGCGTTCCCGCCCAGCGCTATGACGATCCGGGCCATGTCAGGCTCCCAGCGTCGCGACGAGGATCGCCTTGATCGTGTGCAGGCGGTTCTCCGCCTGCTCGAAGGCGATGTTCATCGGGCTTTCGAAGACCTCGTCGGTCACCTCCATCTCGCTGATGCCGAACTTCTCGAAGATGTCCTTGCCGACCTTGGTATCGGTGTTGTGGAAGGCCGGCAGGCAATGCATGAACTTGACGCGCGGATTGCCGCTCTTCTTCATCAGCGCCATGTTGACCTGATAGGGCATGAGCAGCTTGATGCGCTCGGCCCACACCTCCTTCGGTTCCCCCATCGAGACCCAGACGTCGGTGTGGACGAAGTCGACGCCCTTGACGCCCTTGTCGATGTCGTCGGTGATGGTGATCCGCGCGCCACTGTCGGACGCCATGCGCCTGGCGATCGCCTGCACGTCGTCATGCGGCTGGTTCTCGCGCGGCGCGACGAGGCGGACGTCGCAGCCCATCATGGCGCCGAGCACGAGCAGCGAATTGCCCATATTGTTGCGCGCGTCGCCGAGGAAGGCGTAGCTGATCTGGCTCTTCGGCTTCTCGGAGTGCTCGACCATGGTCAGCATGTCGGCGAGCATCTGCGTCGGGTGCCAGTCGTCGGTGAGGCCGTTATAGACGGGCACGCCGGCGAATTCCGCCAGCTCCTCCACCATTCCCTGCCCGGAGCCGCGGAACTCGATGGCATCGAACATCCGGCCGAGCACGCGGGCGGTGTCCTTCATCGATTCCTTGTGTCCGATCTGGCTGCCGGACGGATCGAGATAGGTGACGTGGGCGCCCTGGTCGTGGGCCGCCACCTCGAAGGCGCAGCGCGTGCGCGTGGAGGTCTTTTCGAAGATCAGGCAGATCTCCTTGCCCGCCAGCATCGGCTGCTCGGTGCCGGCATATTTCGCGCGCTTCAGGTCGCGCGAGAGCTCGAGCAGATAGAGCATCTCGCGCTGTGACAGGTCGTCCAGCTTCAGATAGCTGCGGCCACGCAGATTGAATGACATCTCTCCATCCCTCCCTCTGAGTTCAGTAGGCCGCGTCGCGCAGGATCGGACAGGTCATGCAATGACCGCCGCCGCGCCCGCGTCCCAGTTCCTGGCTCGATATCGTGATCACCTCGATGCCGGCCTTGCGGAGCAGCGTGTTGGTATGGACGTTGCGGTCGTAGCCGATGATCACGCCGGGCTGGAGCGCGACGACATTGTTGCCGTCGTCCCACTGCTCGCGCTCCTGCTCGAAATCATTGCCGCCCGTTTCGACGACAAGCAGGTCCGACAGGCCGAGCGCCTCCCTGTAGACGTCGAACAGATGGCCGTTCTCCTTCGCGATCTCGATCCCGCCCTTGCCGTCCGGCCTCAGCGAGAAGCAGGTGATGGCGTCGACCACCTCGCGGAAGGCCGTGACCTTGTCGTGGTCCAGGCAGGTGAAGACCGTGTCGAGATGCATCGCCGCGCGCGATTTGGGCATGGCACAGGCGACGACTCGCTCGGCCGCCCCGGCGGCGAAGAGACGGCAGGCGACCTGGTTGACGGCCTGCCGTGTCGTCCGCTCGCCCATGCCGATGAGCACGACGCCCTTGCCGATCGGCATGACGTCGCCGCCCTCCATGCTGGTATTTCCCCAGTCCTCGTCGCTGTCGCCCCACCAGATGTCGAACTCGTTCTCGGTGAAGACGGGATGGAACTTGTAGACGGCGCGCTGGTACAAGGTTTCGGGCTTGCGCGCCGGCCAGAACATCGGATTGCAGGTGACGCCGCCATAGATCCAGCAGGACGGATCGCGCTGGAACAGCGCGTTGGGAACGGGCCGGACGAGAAACTCCGTCGGCGCCAGCGCCTGCTGCATCAGGGGCGTCACCAGATCCCCCGGCAGGTCGCTGATCACGATGCCGCCGAGCAGGTGCCGCGCCAGCTGGTGCCCGTCGAGCTCGTCGAGCCAGGGACGCAGGATCCCGGCGAGCGTAGGGCCGACCTGGTTGTCGGTGATGCGCCGATCGAGCACGAAGGCCCGCCCCTCGGGCGAACGGTCGAAGATCTCCGTCAGCAGGTCCTGGATGTCGTAGACCTCGACGCCGCGATCCTTCATCCGCAGCACGAAATCGGCGTGGTCCGAGCGCGCCTTCTGGACCCAGATCACGTCGTCGAACAGAAGGTCGTGGCAGTTCGCCGGCGTCAGCCGCTCATGCGCGAGCGACGGCCGCGATACGAGTACCTTGCGCAGCTTGCCGATCTCAGAATGGACTCCGAGCTTCATGGCCTGTTCCTCCCGATGACGGCGCTGGCGGCTGTCCGTAACGCCGCGCTATGCGCCATTTGATGCAGACATGGACGGGGATGCCCGCCAGGATGAGGAGAGCCCCGAGAAACACGATCTCGCTGCCCGCGCCGTGTATGGCCCAGGCCGAGTAGAGGAAGCCGAGGGCGCCGAGGATGGCGATCCTGACGGATTGCGCGCCGGCCGCCGGACGCCCGCGTCGGAAAAGGATCATCAGTTCGGCGAAGGAGCAGAGCGCATAGGGGAGCAGGCTCGACATCACCGCGAGCAGGATGATCGTGTTGAAGGCCTCGACCAGCCCGCGCGAGAAGTTCAGCACGACAAGCAGGCCGGCGAGGATGTTCGAGAACACAAGCGCGTTGGCCGGCGTTCCGAAACGGGAGAGATCGCCCAGGCGCTCGGGAAAGACGCGGTCCAGCGCGGCGCCATAGGGCACCTGTCCGGTCAGAAGCGTGAAGCCGTTGAGCGTGCCGAAGGTCGATATGACGGCGCCGAGCGCCACCAATATGCCGCCGGTCGGGCCCCAGAGCACGCTGGCGACATCGGCCAGCGGCGCGGTCGACCTGCCGAGGTCGGCCGGCGCGACCACACCGAACGCGACGATCGTCACGACGATGTAGACGACCGCGGCGATGAGCACGCCGAGGATGGTTGCCCGCGCGATCGTCCGCTCCGGATCGCGAACCGAGCCGGATGGAACGGTCGCCGATTCCAGGCCGAGATAGGCCCACAGCGTCAGCGCGGCGGCGGCGGAGATCGCGGCGAGGTCCGACTTGCCGCTCAGATTGGCGGGGGAGAAATTGCCCGCGTCGATCCAGAACAGCCCGAACAGGCCGATCAGCAGCAACGGCACCAGCTTCAGCACCGTCGTCACCACCTGCACCACGCCTGCCTGCTGGACGCCGCGGATGTTGAGCAATGTCAGCCCGGCGATGGCGACGAGCGCGACCGTCATGCCGAGCGGCGGCGACTGGGCGACGGCGGGGACCAGGTAGCCGACATAGCCGGCGAACGCGACCGCGACGCCGGCATTGCCGGTCCACAGCGCGATCCAGTACCCCCAGGCAATGATGAACCCGGCGAATTCGCCATAGCCGGCCTCGCAATAGGCGTAGGGGCCTCCGGTCTTCGTGACGACGCGCGACAGGCGTCCGAAGATGATCGACAGCAGGATCGCGCCGGCGGAGGTCAGCAGCCAGCCTGCGATCGAAATCGGCCCGATCGCCGCGAGCGACGCCGGAAGCAGGAAGATCCCCGAACCGATCATGTTGCCGACCACCAGCGCCGTGCAGGCTAGAAGGCCCAGCTCGCGCGGCGCGTCCGAGACCGGCGAGGATGCGATGCTGCGGCCGGACATCGGCGTCAGCCCGGTGCCGGCGGGGCCGCGGCCGGCGCCGGCTGGGTCGTGGGCGGCGGTTGTGTCGGCGGCGACGGCTTTTCCGACACCATCGCCGCGACGCTGAGGGCGGCGATGACGATGACCATGAGGATGGCGAGCAGCGGCCAGAGGAAACGCAGCCAGCGAATATACGACACCCGCCCGATCGCGAGGCCGCCCATCACCACGGCGAAGGTCGGGTTGAAAAGGTTCACCCAGCCGTTCGCCGATTGGTAGGCGGTTACCACCAGGCTACGGGCGACGCCTGCGAAATCGGCCAGCGGCGCCAGGATCGGCATCGACAGGACCGCGAGCCCCGATGACGAGGGCACGAGGAACGAAAGCAGCGTCTGGTTCAGCAGCATCCGGTTGACGAAGGCGACCGCGCCGAGGCCGCCGAGCGCCTCCTCACGAGAGTGCAGGATCGTGTCGGTGATCTTGCCCGCATCCATCAGCACGATGATGCCGCGGGCGACGCCGATGATCAGGGCGACGCTGAGGAGATCCTTCGCGCCGTTGACGAAGGTGGTGACATAGGCCTCCTCGTCCATCCGCGTCTCGTCCGAGAACTTGGCGACGATCCAGATCAGGATGGACATGCCGAGGAACAGCGCCGACATCTCCGCCATCCACCAGCCGAGCTTGATGACCCCGTAGAGCATCATCACGAAGGTGACGCCGAACAGGATCAGGATGAGGCTGCGCACATTCGTGAAAGCCGGCAGCGCGTCGCCGCGGCCACCACCCTTCAGGAAGTACGCCAGGTTTTCATCGTGCTGGTCGGCCACGAGCGACGCGGCGGGATTGGCGTGCACCCGCGCCGCATATCGCATGACGAAGAAGATGCCCGCCGCCAGGCAGAGCGCCAGCAGCACGAGGCGCAGCACCAGACCGTCGGTGAAGGGCACGCCGGCGGCGTTCGACGCGATCACGGTCGCAAAGGCGTTGACGGTGGAGCCGAGCGTTCCGATGCCGGCGCCCAGCATGATGACAGCCACGCCTGTCAGCGTGTCATAGCCGGCCCGCAGGAAGATCGGCAGGATGATGGCGTAGAACGCCAGGCTTTCCTCCGCCATGCCATAGGTCGTGCCGCCGGCGGCGAAGGCGATCATCAGGATCGGGATCATCAGGATCTCGCGCCCCTTGAGGGCGCGCAGCAGGCCGCCGATTCCGGCGTCGATGGCGCCGGTTCGCGTGACGACGCCGAGGAAGCCGCCGATGACCAGGACAAACACGGCGACGTCGATCGCGTTCGCCTTCCCTGTCTTCGGGTCGTAGAGGCCGGCGATCGGCGCCATCAGCACGTCCCAGGGCCCCTGCGGCGTCGACGCGACCTGATGGTACGTTCCCGGTACCGGCGCCTCGCGGTCGAGCACCGCGTTGAAGACGCGTTCATACTGGCCGGCCGGAATGATCCAGGTCAGGATCGCGACGACGATGATCAGGAAGAACAGGATCGTGAAAGCACTTGGGAATTTCTTTGGCATGATGAGTAACCATTATCGTGATACCCGCCCGTTGCGGGCCGGCTTCAATGGAACTGCATCGACAAAGTAATATCGGCGGATAAATTCCGGTCTATTTCCCCAAACTCTTCAGGGCCGAAACCGAGGTATCGAACGAAACCGAGAAGACGACGCGGGACCCGCAGCCATCGTTGAAGCCGCTGCGGGCCAGGCATTCGTCGTCGCTCAGATCCGTGTCCCAGTATCGGGCATCGAATGTCAGGGACTTCCAAGCGTAGGACAGGCCCGCGGTCCAGGACAATTGCTCGTAGGCGTCCGGGTCCTCGAAGAACTGGTAGCCGACGCCGCCATAGACCGAGAAGTCATGCGGCAGCGGGATCTTCACGCCGCCGGCGACGAAGGTTGCGGTATCGCCGCTCTGGTTGAAGTCGGGCGCGAAGAAGACGCGTCCCGCCAGGGTGAACAGCTTCTCCACCTCATAGTCCGCCTTGAGGTAAAGCTCTCCATAGTCCGGGCTGACGCTCTCCGGGGTGTAGAAATAGTGGACATAACCCATGTCGAGCTTCAGCGGGCCGAATTCGGGACGAACGCCGAACGCTGCGTCAATCTCGGCTCCAGAGTAACCCTCGCCGAAATCCACGTTGGAGGCCCAGAAATTGACGTATAACGGCCCGAGCGAAGGCTCTATGTAGCCCTGTATGGCAGGGTCATTGCCTGAATTCGTGATGCCACGCGATATATAGTTGGTTGTCGCTGTGGTGCCGATGCTGATATCGAATTCTAATTCTGTATTGCCGTTCAAGGAATTGGCGGGATTTGACGGAATCATGTCGAATGCCGATTCAGTTGCCTGCGCCATTCCCGAGTATAAAAAGACCAGAAATGAAATTGCCGCGAACCCTGGCCGCGACTTGTTGGCGGCTGCCCTGGCTTGGTGCAAGCATAAGCCACCAGCGCACAGATTCAGTGCAGGCGTCATAATACTTCCTCCCGTGTGCCGAGGTTTATCTAGAAAGCCCGACACCTGGAAGTCATACTACACTAATCGTTTTTTCGGAAGGGCCGAAAATAAACTCAGACACAATGTGCATGATATATAATGCATATTGTATATTTCGATTTTAATATACTTGTTGATATTCAGTTTGACGTTCAATCAGCGCATCCTGCAAAGCCGTGAGCTTCGCGTTTGAAACCTGGCTGCTGAGCTACGACGCTCCGAAACGAGGGCGCCGGCTAGCCCAACGAGGAGTGCCTGCCTCGGGGCACTCCGCCAGCGGCTTGGATCTGGGCCTGGTGCCGAAAACCGGCGAGATCCAGCATCGCACTGCGATATCGGGCGCGTTCGCCCCATCGAAAAGGCCGGATTGAACGCGGTCCGGTGCTCCGGCCCGCTTGCGTCGAAATCCAGCGCGACTTCGGGCGGGGTGAAGCGCTGATCCCTGATGAGGGTCTTCGCCAGGTCATCGCCATCCCGCCGATGGCTGATAGTCCTAGGGTTTCGGCTTCGGCTTTCGGGGCGTCTTGGTCGGGGCGGGTTGCTCGGCCTCGCGGGCCAGCCTCAGCGCCCGAAGCCGCTCGGTCTTGGCGGCTGTCGATGCCTGTTCCCGCTCGATGATCGATTGGGCCGCCAGTGTCGTGGCATCGGCCTTCTGTTCCCGAGACGGTCCCTTGGTCGGTTGTCGCTGTATCACGGTTCTCCCCTCCAAAAGAAAAAAGGCCGGGCAAGCCCGACCTTCTCCTGCAAACGAGCGTGGTGCCAGTACATCCGTGGTCACCGCTCCAGTTCGCTCAATTATTCCGACCGAAGGTTCTCGGCCGTGTTCTTTCCATTCCGCTTGTCCGGGACAGCATCATAGCTGACCTTCTGGCCTTCGCGGAGCGTGGACATTCCGGACCGCTCTACGGCCGAGATGTGCACGAAAATATCCGAGTTGCCGTCTTCCGGCTGAATGAAGCCAAAACCCTTGACCTCATTGAAAAACTTGACTGTTCCGACGGGCATGCGATTTTCCTTTCAAAATCGAGCAAAGAACAACGCCCACATCGAGGGTGCTCGATGCGGCGATCCTATCGAAAATGTTTGGGGAAAATCGTTCGGAAATCTTGAGCCGAACAACGGTCTTGGCAGTTTCGATTTTCATAACGTAGTGATCAATTGTGTTTTTGGCAAGGCTTTGGACCAATCGACTGCGAGGTGGGGGATGAACCGAGGGGGCGCCCGGCCGCAATCAACGTCCGGAAGCGATAGGCAGCGGCATTCCGCTTGGAATCGCGCGGCGACGCGATCCGTGCATGGGCAGGCGACCCATGCGGCCGGACCCGTTGGCCGCATGGGTCCCGCGTCGGCCCTAGCGGGGGGCGAGTGATTCCAGTTCCTTCAACCGCTGCAGCGCGGCCTGCTGGCGCAGCAGGCCGTAATTGATGCCGCTCGCGTTCAGCGAACTGCCTTCCTGATACGGGAACTCAGTGAAGTCGGAGAAGAACTCCTTGATCTTTCCTTGGATCGGCACCAGCAACCACATGTTTCTGCCCATGAACTCCATGCCCCCGCCGCCCTCCTTGAGGCCGCGTTCATAGGGGTCCATCCGCAGATTGGTGATGAGGGCCCAACTGGGTATCTCGCGCGTGGCCGTTGCGATATTGCCTTCACTGGCGATCGCGAAGCTGAGCTTCCAGTCGTTCCATCGGATGGCGTTCAGATTGCCGCCCTGGTCGAAATAATAGACCGCGTCCCGAGGCGGCTCTTCGGCCTCGCCCTTCAGGAGATCGGTGAGGTCGTAGCCGTCGAGATGGACCTTGAAGCTCTTGGTTCCCGCCTGGAAGCCTGTCCTCATCTGCTCCTTGACGTCGGGAATGCCGGCGGCGGTTGCGAAGGTCGGCAACCAGTCCATCAGCGTTACCGGCTCGTTGATCTGGGTGCCGGGCTTCACCGTGCCCGGCCAGCGCACCATCATGGGGATGCGGAACCCTCCCTCCCAGGTCGTGCCCTTCTCGCCGTGGAACATCGTCATGGCGCCGTCCGGCCAGAGCGCGATCTCGGCGCCGTTGTCGGTCGTGTAGAGCACGATCGTGTCGTCGGCGATGCCCAGATCGTCGAGCTGCTGCAGCAACTGTCCGACCATGCCGTCATGCTCCGCCATGCCGTCGGCGTGAATGCCGACGCCCGTCTTGCCCATGGATTCGGGCTTCAGATGGGTGAAGATGTGCATGCGCGTCGCGTTGAACCAGACGAAGAACGGCTTGTCGGCCTTGTGCTGGCGATCGATGAAATCCTTGGCCGCCGTCAGGAACTCCTCGTCGACGGTCTCCATGCGCTTGGTGTCGAGCGGGCCGGTATCCTCGATCTTGCCGTCGGCGGACGAGCGGATGACGCCGCGCGGGCCGTATCTCTTCCGGAATTCCGGATCCTTCGGATAGAAATATCCCTCCGGTTCCTCCTCGGCGTTCAGATGATACAGGTTGCCGAAGAATTCGTCGAAGCCGTGATTGGTCGGCAGGTGCTGGTCCTGGTCGCCGAGATGGTTCTTGCCGAACTGGCCGGTCGCGTAGCCCTTGGTCTTGAGTACGTCGGCGATGGTCGGCATCCAGTCCTGGATGCCGTGCGGATCTCCGGGCATGCCGATGGTCAAGAGCCCGGTCCGGAACGGTTCCTGGCCGAGGATGAAGGAGGCGCGGCCGGCGGTACAGCTCTGCTGGCCGTAGGAATCGGTGAAGATCGCGCCCTCGCTGGCGATCCGGTCGATATTGGGCGTCCGATAGCCCATCAGACCCATCGTGTAGGCGCTGATCTGCGGGATGCCGATGTCGTCGCCGAAGATGACGAGGATGTTGGGCTGCTTTCCGGATGGTGCCGGTGTATCCTGCGCCCGCGCGGCGGATGGCGCGGCGGCGGACATCGCGCCCGTGGCGAGCGCCGATGTCGCGATCAGCGCCGTCGTGCCCTTCAGAAGCGAGCGCCTGCTGACGGTCTCGGTGGCGGGGCCGATCTCTTCCTGTCGATCTGTCATGTTTCTCTCCCAAGGTGTGAGGAACTCGGCAGTCAGGGTCGCGACGGCGCGGCTATACCCCGTCTCGGTCGCGGGCGGGCTTCCGGTCGTGGCGAGCCGGCTCGCCGCATGGTGGTGAAACTTCGATCTGGGTGCGATGGGGCGAGGCCGGGCGCGGCCCCGGCCGGTCGCGTCAAGGGCGGCTTCGGCGCATGTCTGCCATGGGATGGAATGACAGTCAGGACCTGTTGGGCGGGTGTAGCAGTGGCAATCAACATTGTCTCCCGAACATAATCTGGGAGGAAGATCATATCGTTCTATAATTACATTTCGCTTCGGTATAATCTTCTGGAATGTCTATCGAGTCAATTACTCGAGCGATCGTCGAAATCGCCTGGTCCGGCGGCGATGTGATCGAATTTGGTCGTTCGAGATTGGCGAGAGTTTCGCGTAATTTTCATTGAATTCGCTCGTTCATCACGGGATATCAATTTTCGTTCAAGAGATTGCGTTCCGGTGCTTGCCTTCCGCTTGGGAATTGACCCCTGAATTTTGCTAGATGTGCAGGAGCGCGGCGTGGATCACGTGTCGCGCGGAACGGGAGGCAATCATGCGGATAGCGATCTTGGCGTTGGCCGTGCTCGTCGCAGGCTGCACGACCAACCAGTCCGGCCAGATGGCCGATAGCGGATTGGAGCAGGCCCGGCGCGCTTGCCAGGCCGCCTATGACAGCGGCCGGATCACCACAAGGGCGGATCGGGCAATGTGTCTCAACGATGCGGAGAACCGCTTCGCGGCGGGCACGCCCGGCCTTCGCCAGCAGCAGGCGCTCAGGCTTGACCTTGCGAGGAAGGTCGATGCGGGCCAGATCACCCAGGCCCAGGCCGACGCGCAATATGCGAGCGGCATGCGCAGGATCGTCGCCCAGTCGGGCGGCTGAGGCGCGCTTCGCCTCGATCGGAGGATCGTCGCGGTCGAACGGACTGCCGGCGCGCGAATTGTCGCGCGCCGCTGCATGCGGTCCCGCGCGCGCCTGAGGGTGACGTCGCGTTCGCGTGCGGTTCTCGCGCGCGCAGTTGCCGCGTCGGTCGCATCCCGGGGGGCTTGGCCGCCCCGAGACGGGACGGTTCGGGAAAATGCCGCGTTTTCGACGCCGCGGCGCCTTAACCTATTCATTCGGCGCGCTTATCTTTGCCTGGCTGTGGCTGGTCGATGCAAGGAAGGGTCGAAGGATGGGGTCTGAATTCTCGCGGCGCGATTTCGTCAAGGTGGGTGCGGTCGCCGGCGCGGGAATGCTCGTGGCTCCTTCGGTCGCCGAGGCCGCCGGCGCGGCCAAGGCGAAGGCCGCTGCCCCGCCGGCCTACCGGCAACCCGACGGCGAGGGGCCGCTCACGATCGCCAGCCTGAACGATCTCGAGGCGGAGGCCGCCAAGGTGCTCCCGAAGGGGGCCTTCGCCTATATCGCCTCCGGCTCCGACGACGAGGTGACGCTGCGCAACAATCTGGCGGCGTTCGCGCGGATTCAGCTGAAGCCGCAATATCTCGTTGGCAAGGATGCGCCGGAGACGTCGACGACGCTGATGGGCGAGACGCTCTCCATGCCGGTGATCACCGCGCCGATGGGCGTGCACGGCCTCGCCCATGTCTCGGCCGAGCTCGGCACGGCGCGCGGCACGGCGGATGCCGGCACGCTGATGACGGTGAGCACCGCGGCGAACACGACCATCGAGGACATCGCGGCCGCCTCGCGCGGGCCGAAATGGTTCCAGCTCTACCTGCAGGACGATCGCGCCCTGTCGCGCGAACTGATCCGGCGGGCCGAGCGCTCCGGCTACAAGGCGATCGTCTTCACCATCGACGCCTTCGCGCCCGGTTCGTCCGACGAGACGGCCCGGCTCGGCTTTTCCTTTCCGCCCAGCCTGCCGCTCGTCAACAGCGGCACGGCGCGGTTCAAGTCGAGCCTGAGCTGGGACGATGTCGACTTCATCAAGGAGACGACCGACCTGCCTTTGATCCTGAAGGGCGTGCTGACTCCGGATGTCGCCGAGAAGGCGATCAAGCGGGGCATCAACGGCATCCAGGTATCGAACCATGGCGGCCGCCAGCTCGACGGCGTCCCGGCCGCGATCGAGGCGCTGCCGGCGGTGGCGGGCGCGGTCAAGGGCAGGGTCCCGGTGATCCTGGACAGCGGCATCCGCCGCGGCACCGACGTCTTCAAGGCGATCGCGCTCGGAGCCAATGTGGTCGCGCTCGGCCGGCCGGTGCTCTATGGCCTGGCGCTCGGCGGCGCCGCCGGCGTGCAGAGCGTCTACCAGCATCTCCAGGCCGAACTCGCCCGCACCATGATGATCGCCGGCGCCGCCACGGTCAGCGAGATCAACAGCCGCTTCATCGTCTAGACTCGTTCAGCGATTGATAGAAACGCTGAACGAGTCTAGGTCATTGTTTTTCCGCGTTTTCTTCCCGCGAACCGGCATCCACTTCGCTCGAAAACGCTCTAGGCGGCCGCGCGGCATTTTTTCCGTGCTGCGGTTGCGAGAGATCAAGGCTTCACGAACGCGATTCCGTCACGGATACTGGCAATCGACTCTTGGTTGCGACGTGCGAGGTATCGAGTGATGCGCCCCTCCTGGCCGAAATCGGCATTGATCGCCCTGTTGGCGCTCGGCGCCGCGGAGCTGCTGTCCGCGGGCCCGCTGTGGATGCCGGAAGCGGCGGCGCAGGGGACGCTGAAGAGCCTGATCGATCGCTTGCGCGGCAATTCGCTGCCGGCCGGCATCGCCCAGTCGAACGGCCGCATCGAAGGCCAGGAGATCGACGTCTCCAGCAAATATCCCGGCCGGCTCGTCTCGGTCGACGCGCATGAGGGCGACACGGTCGAGGCGGGGCAGGTGGTGGCCCGGATCGACGACCGCGAATATCGCGCCCAGCTGCTCGGCGCCCAGGCCCAGGTGCTGCGCGCCGAGAGCGCGCTCAGCGAGGCGGACGCCCAGATCGCGCAGCGCGACAGCGACCGGGCGCTGGCGCAGGCGAGCTTCGACCGCATCGACGCGCTGTTCAAGAAGGGCCATGCGACGGCGCAGATGCGCGACGAGGCCCGCAACAAGCTGAACGTCGCCAACGCCGCCTATCAGGCGATGGTCGCGGCTCGCGCCCAGGCGGAGAGTTCGATCAAGGCGGCCGAGGCGGATGTCTCGCGCCTGAACGCGATCATCGAGGACATGGTGCTGGTGGCGCCGCGCCGTGGCCGCGTGCAGTACGAGCTGGCGCGGGCCGGCGAGGTCGTGGGCGCCGGCACCCGCGTCCTGACGCTGCTCGATCTCTCCGACATCTCGATGTCGATCTACCTGCCGGCCAAGGATGTCGCCGGCATCGCCATCGGCGACGACGCGCGGATCATCCTCGACCCGATCCCCGACTACGTCATTCCCGCCACCGTCACCTTCGTCTCCGGCGAGGCGCAGTTCACGCCGAAGACCGTCGAGACGAAGGACGAGCGCGACAAGCTGATGTTCCGCGTCAAGCTGCAGATCCCGCGCGCGCTGGTCCAGAAATACGAGAACCAGGTCAAGGTCGGCGTGCGCGGCGTCGGTTTCGTCCGTACCGCGCTTGATGCCGACTGGCCCGACAGTCTCAAGGTCAATGTCCCGCAATGACGGATCCCGTCGCGCGCCTCGAAGGCGTCAGCCACCGCTATGGCAAGCGGCTGGCGGTCGATGACCTGACGCTCGCCATACCCGCCGGCTGCATGGCCGGCCTGATCGGTCCCGACGGGGTTGGCAAGTCGACCGTGCTCGGACTGCTCGCCGGCGTGCGCAGGCTGCAGGCCGGCCGCGTCGAGACGCTGGGCGGCGACATGGCGGTGAAGCGCGTGCGCGAGGCGGCCTCGCCGCGCATCGCCTACATGCCGCAGGGTCTCGGCCGCAACCTCTACCCGACGCTGACCGTCTTCGAGAATCTCGACTTCTTCGCCCGCCTGTTCGGCCAGGGCGCGACCGAGCGGCTGGCGCGCATCCGCGACCTCCTGACGGCGACCGGGCTCGATCCGTTCCCGGATCGTCCGGCCGGCAAGCTCTCCGGCGGCATGAAGCAGAAGCTCAGCCTCTGCTGCGCGCTGATCCACGATCCCGACTTCCTCATTCTCGACGAGCCGACGACCGGCGTCGATCCCTTGTCGCGGCAGCAGTTCTGGGACCTGATCGACACGATCCGCGCCCGCCGGCCGCAGATGAGCGTCATCGTTGCCACCGCCTATATGGAGGAGGCGGAGCGCTTCGACTGGCTGGCGGCGATGGATGACGGCAAGGTCATCGCCGAGGGCTCGCCGGACGAGGTCAGGGCGACGGCCGGCAAGGACACGCTGGAGGAGGCCTTCATCGCCCTCCTGCCGGAGGAGAAGCGCCAGGGCTACCAGAGCGTCGAGGTGCCGCCGCGCGTGGTCGCGCCCGACGAGGTGCCGGCGATCGAGGCGGAGGGACTGACCTGCCGCTTCGGCGACTTCACCGCCGTCGACCATGTCAGCTTCCGCATCTCGAAGGGCGAGATCTTCGGCTTCCTCGGCTCGAATGGCTGCGGCAAGTCGACGACTATGAAGATGCTGACCGGCCTGATCACGCCGACCGAAGGCTGGACCAAGCTGTTCGGCCAGTCGCTCGCCGGCAACGACATGGAAATCAAGCAGAACGTCGGCTACATGTCGCAGTCGTTCTCGCTCTATACCGAGCTGACGGTGCGCCAGAACCTCGATCTGCACGCGCATCTCTTCCACATTCCGGCGGAGGAGATCGGGCCGCGCATCGACGAGATGCTCGACACCTATGATCTCGGCGACGTCGCCGACGCGCTGCCGGACAATTTGCCGCTCGGCATGCGGCAGCGCCTGCAGCTCGCTGTCGCCGTCATCCACCGGCCTTCGATCCTGATCCTCGACGAGCCGACCTCCGGCGTCGATCCGGTGGCGCGCGACTCATTCTGGCGCACGCTGGTCACGCTGGCGCGCGAGCACGGCGTCACGATCTTCATCTCCACCCATTTCATGAACGAGGCGGCGCGCTGCGACCGCATCTCGCTGATGCATGCCGGCAAGGTGTTCGCGGTCGGCGCGCCGCGGGAACTGGCCGAGCAGCGCGGCAAGGCGACGCTCGAGGAGGCGTTCGTCTCCTACCTGAAGGAGGCGTCCGGCATTCCCGAGGAGGCTCCCGTCTCGACAGCGGCGGAGACCGCAGCGCTCGAGGCGGCGACGACATCCACGTCGGCGCCCGCGGAATGCCCCCGGCGCTTCGATCCCGGCCGGCTCTGGGCCTATGCCCGGCGCGAGACGATGGAGCTGCTGCGCGACAAGATCCGCCTCGGCTTCGCGCTGATCGGGCCCGTGCTGCTGATGATCACCTTCGGCTACGGCATCTCGTTCGACGTCGAGAACCTGAACTTCGCCGTCTACGACCAGGACAGGACGCCGGAGAGCCGGGAGCTGATGGAGAACTTCGCCGCCTCGCGCTATTTCAGCGAGCGGCCCGAGATCATGTCCGCGAGCGAACTGCAGGACCGGCTGAAGAGCGGCGAGGTCAACATCGCCATCGAGATCCCGTCCGGCTTCGGGCGCGATCTCCGGGGCGGCCGCCAGCCCGAGGTGGCGGTGACCGTCGACGGCAGCATGCCGTTCCGCGCCGAGACCGCGCGCGGCTATGTGACGGGCCTCGCCGCCGCCTACGCGTCGGAGGTTGCCGAGCAGAGCGGCCGGTCGGTGCCCGGCGTCTCGATCGAGACCCGGTTCCGCTACAACCAGGCCTTCAAGAGCGTCAACGCGATGGTGCCGAGCGTCATCATGCTGATGCTGGTGCTGATCCCGGCCATCATGTCGGCGATCGGCATCGTGCGGGAGAAGGAGACGGGCTCGATCGCCAATTTCTACGCGACGCCGATCAGCAAGGCCGAATTCCTGCTCGGCAAGCAGTTGCCCTATATCGGCGTCGCGCTGGTGAGCGCGGCGGTCCTCTTCCTGCTGACGCTGTACCTGTTCCAATTGCCGCTCAAGGGCTCGTTCACGCTGTTCGCGCTCGCGACGCTGCTCTATGTCGTCGCCACGACCGGCTTTGGCCAGCTTGTGTCCACCTTCACCCGCTCGCAGGTGGCCGCGGTCGTCGCCACGGCGATCATCTCGATCATCCCGGCGGTCAATTTCTCCGGCCTGATCATCCCCGTCTCGTCCCTGACCGGGGCGGGCCGCGCCTTCGGCCTTTCCTTCCCGCCGGCGTGGTACCAGCCGGTCAGCGTCGGCACCTTCACCAAGGGGCTCGGCTGGGCCGACCTCTGGCCGAACATGCTGGCGCTCGGCGGCTTCTGCATCCTGTTCTTCGTTGCCTCCCTGCTCCTGCTGCGCAAACAGGACGCCTGACGATGCGCAATCAGCTCCGCTGGCTCGCCAGTCTCTTCCAGCTCTTCATCAAGGAGCTCCGCAGCATCAAGGCGGATCCGATCATGCTGGTGCTGGTGCTCTATACCTTCACGCTGGCCGTCTATTCGGTGTCGAGCAGCGCCTCGACCGAGCTGAAGAACCTCGCGGTAGCGATCGTCGACGAGGACGATTCGCAATTGTCGCGACGGATCCTGGGGGCCTTGCGGCCGCCGATCTTCCAGGAGGCGGTGAAGATCGCGCCCCGCGACGTCGACACCGCGCTGAACGAGGGACGCTACGTCTTCGTTCTCGATATCCCGCCGAATTTCGAGCGCGACGTGCTGGCCGACAGGCCGGCCGAGCTTCAGGTCGAGATCGACGCGACGGCCATGGCCTTCGCCGGCAACGGCGTCGTCGCCCTGCAGAACGTGATCGCCAACGAGATCTCGGAGTTCCGCTATGGCGCCGGCCTCGAGGCGACGTCGCCGGTCCGGCTGGTGATGCGCAACGCCTTCAACCCGAACCTGAATTCGGTCTGGTTCGGCGCGCTGATGCAGGTCATGAACAACGTCACCATGCTGACGCTGATCCTGTCCGGCGCCGCGCTGATCCGCGAGCGCGAACGCGGTACGGTCGAGCATCTCCTCGTCATGCCGGTCGGCGCTAGCCAGATCGTGCTCGCCAAGATCCTCGCCAACGGCCTGATCATCGTCGTCGCGGCGACGCTGTCGCTGATCTTCGTCGTGCAGATGCTGCTCGGCGTGCCGATCCAGGGCTCCATCACCCTGTTCCTGCTCGGGACGACGATCTACACGCTGTCCATCGCCTCGATGGGGATCCTCGTCGCCACCTTCTCGACCTCGATGGCGCAGTTCGGCTTGCTGGCGATCCCCGTGCTGATCGTGCTGAACCTGCTTTCGGGCAGCGCCACGCCGCTGGAGAGCATGCCGGTCTGGCTGCGCTACGCGATGCAGGCGCTCACGACGACGCCGCATTTCGTGTCGTTCACGCAGGCCGTGCTGTTCCGCGGCGGCGGCTTCCCGCTCGTCTGGCAGTATCTGCTGATCTTCCTGGCCTTCGGCGCGGCCTATTTCTTCGTCTCGCTCGCCCGCTTCCGCAGCGCGGTCCTGAAGGGGTAGCGCCGGGCGCCCAGCGCGCCGGTGCTAGCCTCGTGCCTCAGGGCAGGGCGGCGACCGCCGTGATCTCGATCGTGTAGGCGGGGTCGGCGAGGGGGATCTGGCCCGTCGCGCGCGCCGGGGTGTTGTTCGGGTCGACCCAGGCGTCCCACACGCTGTTCATGGCGTCGAAATCCGCGATGTCGGCGAGCCAGATCGTGACCGAGAGCAAATGCGACTTGTCGGTGCCGGAAAGTGCCAGGACACGGTCGATCTCCGCCAGCGCGCCGCGCGTCTGGGTCAGGATGTCGGTGCCGGCGGGGCCGACCTGGCCGGCGACATGCACGACGCCGTCATGGGTCGCCGTCTCGCACCAGCGCAGGTCCGGCTCCAGTCTCTTGATCTCCACGTCGATCTCCTTCTTTCTGATCCCTACGGGGCGACGGCGGCCGGTCGGCCATTTCGCGATGCGTCGCGCCCTGAATAGGGGAGGTCGCCTGCCGAATCCAGTTGACAGCGGCCATGCTTGCTACCTGATATGAACGAGATGTCTCAAATACAAAATTATCTGGGCGCTCGCGCCCGGCACGGGGGCATCGCGGGGGAACGGCCCGATGGCCGGAGGATGAGGGAGAGGCGAGGGCGGCGTCCGCTCCTCGTTCATAGGGAGAGACAGCACGATGACACTGGCACACAGGATGAAGAGAACTCTGGCGGCCGCTGCGGGCGCCGCTGCCCTGATGAGCGGCGCGGTCGTGGCCCATGCGGCCGAGCCGCCGGCGGCGTTCAAGACGCTGCCGCCGGAGATCCAGGCGCTGTATCTGGGCGTCGAGGAAACGATCCAGCCCTCGGCCTATGATAATTTCGCACCCGTGGCGAAGCCGTGGAAGTGGTGCCATTCGGAATCCTACCAGGGCAATCCGTGGCGCGTTTCGGTGACGCACGAACTCGAGCGTCTGGTCGGGCTCTACAAGGAGAAGGGCTGGATCTCGGACTTCGAGATGTCGGATTCGAACGGCGACACCAGCCAGCAGATCGCCCAGATCCGCGCCTTCATCGACAAGAAGTGCAGCATCATCACCTCCTTCGCCGGCTCGTCGACGGCGCTCAACGAAGTGATCGAGGCGGCGTTCAAGGCCGGCATTCCCTTCGTTACCGGCTCCGGCGCCGTCACCAGCCCCTATGCCATCAATGTCGATTCGAACTTCGTGAAGTTCGGCTATGACGTCGCCAAGGGCGTCATCGACGGCATCGGCGGCAAGGGCAACGTCCTGCGCATCGAGGGCATCGCCGGCAGCCCGCTGGTCGCCCAGCAGCGCGCCGGCGCCGACAAGGCCTTCGCCGAGGCGCCGGAGGTCAAGGTCATCCGCGACGTCAACGGCAACTGGTCGCCCAACGTCACCAAGACGGTGACGCTGCAGGTGCTCGCCACCACGCCGCAGCCCATCGCCGGCGTCTGGACCTCGGGTTCGGAGTCGCGCATCGTCGCCGAGGCGTTCCAGCAGGCCGGCCGGCCGATCCCGGTCGTCTCCGGCTCGATCTCGGGCGACGCGCTCGGCTTCTGGAAGGAGAACCAGGATACGTTCCGCTTCACCGGCGGTGCGCTGATGCCGTCCTGGACGGCGCAGACGCTGTTCCGCGTCGGCGTGCGCGTGCTGGAGGGCCAGCAGCCCAAGCTCAACATCCTGATGATCCCGGTGCCGGCGCTGAGCCCGGGCGACCTCGGCAAGTGGCACCGCGAGTGCATGACCAAGGACGCGGTCTCGATCTTCCCGGTCGCGCCGCAGGATCCCATGCCGGAAGATCTGATGGACGGCTATTTCGCCAAGCCGGCGCATACGGCGCTGTTCGACTACGCCCAGACACCGGATCCCTGCGCCAAGTAGGCGGGGAATTCGCCAACCGGTCCCGGCGGCCCTGATCGGCCGCCGGGACCCTTGGTGCCAATTGGGGAACATGCATGCTGGAGATCCGGGATCTCTCGAAGCGCTACGGCGAGACCGTCGCGCTCGACGGCGCCAACATCGCCTTCGCCTCGGGCTCGATCCATACCATTCTCGGCGAGAACGGCTCCGGCAAGAGCACGCTGGTCAAGCTGCTTTCCGGCATCGTCATTCCCGACCGCGGCTCGATCCGCTTCGAGGGGCGGCCGATCGTCGGCCGCGACCCGGCCGATTTCCGCGCCGCCGGCTTCGCGACGGTGTTCCAGGAAGTGCTGATCGCGCCGGACCGCAGCGTCACCGACAACATCCTGCTCGGCTATGACGGGCTGATCCGTCGGCGCGTGCCGCGCGGCGAGCGGCGGGCGCTGGCGGGAAGCGTGCTCGCCGAATTCGCCGTCACCCGCGTGCCGCTCGACGAGCCGGCCGGCGAGCTGCCGCTCGCCGCGCAGCAACTGATCGTGCTCGCCCGGGCGCTGACGCGAAAGCCCCGCGTGCTGATCCTCGACGAGGTGACGGCGGCGCTCGATTTCGCCGACCGCGAGGCCGTGTTCGCGCTGATGCGGCGGCTGGCGCGCGAGGGTTGCCTGATCCTCTTCATCACCCATCGCATGGACGAGGTCACCGGGCTTTCCGACCGCGTCACCGTGCTCCGGAGCGGCCAGGTCGTGAAGACGCTCGAGAGGCACCAGCTGGTGCCCGACGAGCTGCTCGCCCTGATGGCGCCGGATACGGCGCGGGAGCTGCATCATGGCTGACGTCGTCCCCGTCCTCTCGGTCTCCGGCCTGTCGCTGAAGCCGGGCGCATCGCCCTTCGACCTTGCCATCCGGCGCGGCGAGATCGTCGGCCTCGCCGGACTCGACGGCCATGGCCAGGACGCGTTCATCGAGACGCTGGCCGGCCTGCGCGCGCCGGCGAGCGGTACGGTCTCGGCGCCGCTCTCGGGCCGCGCCATCACCAGCTTCCGTCGCGCCGTCTCGAGCGGCATCGCCTATCTGCCGCGCGATCGCCGCGCCACCGGCATCTTCCCGTCCATGTCGATCCTCGACAATTTCGCCATCGCCACCGTTGGCCGCGACCGCAGGCTCGGCCTGATCAGCCGGGCCGAGCGACGCAAGCGCTACGACTATTATCGCGAGCGCCTTTCCATCGTGGCGCCCGACCCCGGCCACCTGATCACCACGCTCTCCGGCGGCAACCAGCAGAAGGTGCTGCTCGCCCGAGCGCTGGCGCACAAGCCCGACGTGCTGCTCCTCAACGACCCGACGCGCGGCGTCGACATCGCGACGCGGCGCGTTCTCTATGCCGTGTTCCGCGAACTGGCCGAGGAGGGGATGGCGCTGGTGGTGCTGTCGACCGAGATCGAGGAGGCGCTGGTGCTCTGCGACCGCATTCTCGTCTTCCGCGAGCAGGAGCTCGCCGCGCCGCTCGAGGGCGACGCGCGCTCGTCCGAGCGCATCATCGCAACCATGTTCGGACGGGCCGCATGAACGCAGTCGTCACCTCATCCAGCGTGACCGGCGGGCGCATGCCGGCCCTGAAGGCGCTCTGGCGGCAGACCGGCTTCGCGCCGCTGCTGTTCGTCATCCTCCTGGTGATCAACATCGTCATCAACCCGGCCCGCTTCGCGCCGGGCGCCTGGGGCACGCTGATCGGCCTCGCCGCGCCGCTGATCGGGGCGGCCATCGCCTCGGCGCCGGCGATCCTCGGCGGTCGCGGCGGCATCGACATCTCGGTCGGCCCGATCATGGGCTTCGTCAACGCCATCGTCGTGCTCGTGCTGGTGCAGAAGCTCGGGCTGACCTCGCCCTTCGTCGTTGTTGGCGCGGCGATCCTGATCGGCGGCGCGATCGGCGCACTGAACGGCTTCCTCGCCACCATCCTGCGCATCCAGCCGATCGTCGCCACGCTCGGCACCTATCTGCTTCTCGTCGGCACCACGCTGACCATTTTGCCGGCGCCGACCGGCACCGTGCCGGTCTGGCTGAAGGCGCTCGGCGGGCCGCTCTCGATCCTGCCGCTCGGAGCGGTCTTCCTCGCCTGGTACGGGATCCGCCGGCTGCCCTACTACGACCACCTGATGGCGGTCGGCAGCGACGACCGCGCCGCCTATACCGCCGGCATCCCGGTCACGCTGGTTCGCTTCCTCTCCTATGTGATCACCGGTGTGTTCGCCGGCGTCGCCGGGCTGATGATGACGGCGCTGATCGGTTCCGCCGATCCGGCGATCGGCCCGACCTACACGCTGATCGCGATCTCGGCCGTGGCGCTCGGCGGCGTCAGCCTCGCCGGCGGCCGCGGCGGCCTGGTCGGCGCCGCGATCGGGGCGATCGACATCTTCCTGCTGCAGAGCGCGCTGACCTTCTTCAACTTCTCGACCTTCGTGCTGCAGATCGCCTATGGCTCCATCCTCGTCATCGCCATCGTGCTGACCGCCCTGCAGGACCGCTGGCTCGGCCGCGCCAGGGGAGGCCGCTGATGCCCCGCCTCGGTTCCGACCAGTCGCGCGTGCTCGGTGCGCTCCTCGTCGCGGTCATCCTGCATCTTGCCGGCACGACGCTGATCGAAGGCTATTCGAGCGCGTTCTCGATGCGGGCGATGTTGGTGCTCGCCTCGCTGCTCGCCATCGCCTCGATCGGCCAGACGCTGGTGGTGATCATCGGCGGCATCGACCTCTCGATCCCCTTCGTCATCGGCTTCGCCAATGTCGTGACCGCGCAGCTCTATGGCGGCGGCATGGATTTCTGGCTGGTCTGCCTCATCGTGCTGGTGCTCGCCGGCCTGATCGGCGGTCTGAACGGGCTGATCTCGTCTGGCCTCGGCCTGCATCCGCTCATCGTCACGCTCGGCATCGGCACCATCGTGCAGGGCTCGGTGCTGCTGTGGACGGGCGGGTTCCCGTCCGGCTCGGCACCCGCCTCGGTGACCGAGTTCGTGTCGATCGGCGGCTCCGTCGGCCCGGTGCCGGTGCCCTGGCTGGTGCCGTGCTTCGTGGCGCTCGCCGCGATCGTCACGGTGGCGCTCGCCCGCACGGCCTATGGCCGGCGGCTGTTCGCGCTCGGCAGCAATCCGCGCGCCGCGCCGCTGGCGCTGATCAACCCGGTCGCGATGTGGACCGCCACCTTCGCCATCTCGGCCGTCTTCGCCGCCGTCACCGGCATCCTGCTGCTCGGCTTCACAGGATCGGCCTATGGCGAGGTCGGCCAGCCCTACCTGTTCCAGACCATCGCCGCCGTCGTCATTGGCGGCACGGCGCTGGTCGGCGGCCGCGGCTCCTATCTCGGAACCGTCGCCGGCGCGCTGGTGCTGACCGAAATCAACACGCTCCTGATCGGCCTCGGCCTGCAGCCCTCGCTGGTCCAGGCCGTGCTCGGCATCGTCATCGTCGTGCTCGTGTCCTTCTACGGTCGCGACGCGCATGTCCGCACGACGATCTGAGCGAAAACGATCCTACTGATTGGAGAACCATGTCTGGCGAACTCTACAGCGGGCCGATTGTCGATGCCCATCATCATTTCTGGGACCTCGGGCTCGGCAAGCATGCGTGGCTCTCAGGCGGCAATGCGGGCGACGAGCTGGCGCCGATCCGCCGCAACGTGCTGCCTGCCGACTACGACGCGCTGGCGCGGCCGGAGACCATCGTCGCCAGCGTCCATATCGAGGCGAACTGGGATCCGGCTGATCCCTCGGGCGAGAGCGACTGGCTCGACAGCCTGCCGCGCGGCGACGGCATCGCCTCCCGCTACGTCGCCCATGCCGCGCTCGCCGACGCCGATGCCCCGGTCGTGCTGGCGCGCCACGCCGAGAATCCCCGCGTCGTCGGCATCCGCGAGATCCTGAGCTGGCATCCCGATCCCGCCAAGCGGCGCATGCCGGACAATGACCGCATGGACGATCCGCGCTGGCGCGCCGGCCTCGCGCGCTTCCGCGATCTCGGCTTCAGCTTCGATCTCCTGATCTCGCCGCACCAGCACGCGTCGGCGCGCCGCCTCGCCGACGCGTTCCCGGATGTCCGCTTCCTCGTCAACCACTGCGGCAGCCCGATGGATCGCGATCCGGAAGGGATGCGGCGTTGGCGCGAGGGGCTCGCGCTGATGGCGGGCGCGGAAAACGTGGCGATCAAGATCTCGGATCCGGTCGCCTACGACCCGGACTGGACGCCGGCGAGCCTCACCGAGGTCATCCACGCCTGCATCGACGCCTTCGGCACGGAACGCTCGATCTTCGCCAGCGACCATCCCGTCGCCGGCCTGCATATCGGGCTTTCGGAATGGATCGCCGTGTTCAAGGCGGCGGTGCGAGGCTTCACCCCGCCCGAGCAGGCGGCGCTGTTCGCCGACAATGCGCGGCACTGGTACCGGCTGGCATAGCGCAGGAAAGGGCGCGTTCGGGCGAGCGTACCGGTCCATTCCCTCAGGAGAACCATGCACGACCGGCTCTCATCCTGCGCGCCATGTCGCGCGGAACCGCGTCGTGTCCGGACCGTCCGCTCCTCCCTATGACCTGTGCACTATCCGAATGCCTGACTTGACGGTAAGGTCATCGGGCCGGGCCTGTGGAGGGGCTCACAGTTGCCCGGGCAGAGGCGAGGCGCCTCATGACCGGCACAACGGCAAGCACATTTTGCAGCGCGTGGCGGCGGCAGCGCGGATCGCGGGCTGGCACGCGGCGGGCGGAGCCAGGGGTATCGCGCCGGCGGAGGCTTGCGCCATGAACGAGCCGGCGCGCCTGATCCTGCTCGTCGAGGACGAGGTCATGCTTCGCATGGCGGCTACGGACCTGCTCGAGGAAATGGGGTTTCGCGTCGAGACGGCCGGGTCGGCCCGCGAGGCAACGGCGCGCGTCGTCCATGCCGGCGCCGCCTATGACGCGGTAATCATCGATCTCGGCCTGCCGGATCGTTCGGGCGCCGAGCTGGCGCGGGAGATTCGCGGCAGTCGGGCCGATGTGCCCATCGTCATCGCCAGCGGCTACGACGAGACGGTTCTCGACGAGGCGCTTGCCGGGGATGCGCGCGTCGGCTTTCTTGGCAAGCCCTATGGCGTGCGCAGCATGACCCGGGTCTTCGCCGATCTCGGCATTTCCATCGATCATCCACTCGTCGACTGAACGCGCGCTGGTCGATGCAACCAACGCGGGCCTGGCGCGTCGACGCATGGGAGGCGCGCCAGCCAGGGCCGCCTTGTCGTCTTGCGTTCAGGGAGGAAGGCTGGCCGTGGATCTGGATGTTGACCTCTATCTCGACACGACGCTCCGGCTCGGCGTCGCCGCGTTTTGCGGCCTCCTGATCGGCATCAACCGCGACACGCATGAGAAGCCGGCCGGCATGCGCACCTTGGCACTGGTGGCGTTGGGGGCCGCGCTGGTGACGCTGAGCGCGCTGCGGATCCCCCAATTCATCGGCGAGCCGGACGCATTGAGCCGGGTGCTGCAGGGCGTGATCCAGGGCGTTCTCGCCGGCATCGGCTTCATCGGCGCCGGCGCCATCATGCGTCTCGGCCGGCAGGGCGAGAACGTCCAGGGCGTGACCACGGCGGCGACCGTCTGGATCTCCGCGGCGCTCGGCATAGCCTGCGGCCTGGGGCAGTGGCCGATCGTGCTCGTGACGATGGTCCTGGTCTTCGCCATCCTGGTCGTCGCCAAGCATTTCGAGAACTGGCTGCTGCGCCAGTTGTTGCCGCATGGCGAAAAAGGGCATCCCGACCGCAGCGTCAAGATGGCGGAGGAAGCGGCCGAGGCGGCGGCTAGGTCAGAACGCTCGCGCCAAGGTTGATGGCCAGCGCCAGCAGCGTCGTGTTGAAGACGAAGGACGCGATCGAGTGGAACATCATGACCATCCGGAAGTCCGTCGTCCTGACATTCACGTCCGAGGTCTGGAACGTCGCGCCGAGGCAGAAGGAGAAATAGAAGAAGTCCCAGATAACGGGCTCGGGGGTGTCCGGGAAGATCAGCCCGCCGACATCGTCCTCCTTGCCGTCTGCGTTTCTGTCGGTTCCGGCCGGCGCGTAGTAGAGCCGGGCATAGTGAAACGCGAACAGCGTGTTGAAGACCGTCCAGCCGAGCGGGATACTGATGATCGCCGTGGCGAGGTGGACGGCGGAGGTATTGGGACCGTTGAGGATCGCGAAGATCGAATAAAACGAGAAGGCGATGGCGCCGATGGTCAGGCTGACGATCAGCACGATGCCCTCGTCCTCGATCCGGGCTCGCCGGCGCAGCTTCTCGATACTCGCCTGTCTGGCCATGCGAATCAGGAAGAACAGGTAAACCGCGAAGAAGATGTCGCCGGCGCCGATCACCGCGAATTCGGACAGCACCAGGCGGATCAGGAAATACGCCACGATCGCGACGAGGATCGACACGTAGAAATGGGTGTGCTGGTGCCAGTGGCGCTTGAAGAAAGAAATCGGCGCGCTCCGCCTTCTGGTCTATTCGACGAATACCGTGACGCGATCCGACCGGCCGGCCGAATCAACCACGGACAGCGTAACAAATCCGGGTCCGTCGGGCGCCCAGCTTTCGCTGCGGGCGAAAGGCGTGCGGGCGATCGGCAGGCCGTTGGCGAACCAGGTGAAGGGCGGCCGGCCGTTGCGGATCTTGATCATCAAGGGCATCGGATCGCCGGCGCGGATGCCGAGATCGACCTGGACGCCGTCCGGCGGGAAGGCGATCTCAGGCGTGTCCGGCGCCTTGTTGGTGAGGGTCTCCGTCCCGCGAAAGCGCTTCAGCGGCGCCGGCAGGTCGCCATTGGCCGCGATCAGCGCCCCGCGCGGCGCCGAGGGGAGCGGGGCGCGGTCGCCGCCCAGCTTGTCGAAGGCCTCGAACAGGATCGGCGCCGCCGTGCCGATGCCGGAAAGGCCCGAGACCGGCGCGCCATCGGCGCGGCCGGCCCAGACGCCGATCACGATGCGGCCGTCGAAGCCGATCGACCAGGCGTCGCGATAGCCGTAGGAAGTGCCGGTCTTGTAGGCGATGCGGCCACGCGCGCCGATGGTGGGCGGCGGCACGTCGGCGAGGATGTCTCCGACATACCAGGCGGCGACCGGCTCCAGCACCGGGGCGGGTTCCGCCGTCGGCGCGCGCGGCGCCGGCTCGGCGTGCAGCGTCACGGGGCGGCCGCCGCGCGCGATCGCGCCATAGAGCGCGACGAGATCCCGAAGCGAGATGCCGACGCCGCCGAGGCCGACGGCGAGACCGGCCGCCGACATGTCCGGCAGGCGCGGGCTTGCCTCGGCGCGCTTCATGCGGGCAATCAGCCGCGCCGGGCCAACCGCGTCGAGCACCTGCACGGCCGGCACGTTGAGCGACTGGGTGAGGGCATCGTGAATGGTCACCGTGCCGCGATAGAAACCGTCGAAATTGACCGGCGCATAGCCAGCAAACGCCGAGGGCCGGTCCTCGATCAGGCTCTGCGGATGGGCGAGGCCCTGTTCGAAGGCGAGGCCGTAGATCAGCGGCTTCAGCGTCGAGCCGGGCGAACGGATGGCCTCGGTCATGTCGACGAATCCGTTGCGCGTGCCGTCCATGAAGCCGGCCGAGCCGACGGAAGCGAGGATGTCGCCGGTGACGTGGTCGGCGACGAGGATGGCGACGGAGGCCTTGGTCCCGGTCGCCGCGGCGCGGGCGCTCGCCAGCGCCTCGAGCTTCGCCTGCAGCCTCCCGTCGACGGTGAGCTGGATCACCGGCTCGGCCGGATGGCGCTTGCGGGCCTGGTCGCCGAGATGCGCGGCGAGCATGGGGAATGGCCTGCGGCCCGTTGGCACGCGCTCGGTCTTGGCGGCGGTGGCAGTTTCCTCGTCGAGCACGCCTGATGTCACCAGCCGGTCGAGCACGCGGTCGCGCGCCGCCTTGGCCGCCTTCGGGTCGCGATCCGGCCGCCGCGCCTCGGGCGATTGCGGCAGGGCGACGAGGAGTGCGGCCTCGGCGATCGTCAGCCGGCGCGGCTCCTTGCCGAAATAGGCGAGGGTGGCGGCGCGGATGCCCTCCAGATTGCCGCCATAGGGCGCGAGCGTCAGGTAGAGCGACAGGATCTGGTCCTTGTCGAGCCTTTGCTCCAGCGCACGGGCATGCACGATCTGGCGGAGCTTGCTCTCCGCCTGCCGGGTCGAGCCGCCCTGGACCAGACGCGCCACCTGCATGGTGAGCGTCGAGCCGCCCGAGACGACATGCCCGTTGCGCACGACCTGCGCGGCGGCGCGCGCGAAGGCCCGCCAGTCGACGCCGTGATGCGCGTCGAAGCGCCGGTCCTCGTAGCCCTTCAGCATGGTGATGAACATCGGGTCGACGTCGCCGAGCCCGACCGGCAGCCGCCAGCGGCCGTCGGCGATGGTGTAGGGCCGGAGCAGCGTGTCGGCGCGGTCGACGACGATCTGCGAGGTCGGCACCGTCGTCGGATCGGGGACCGGCGGCAGGCCCTTCTCGATCTGGCGCACGGCGTCGGAGAGCCACGCATAGCCGAAGAAGCCAGCGAGGCCGAGCGCCAGGCCGGCGATGGCAACGCGCCGGGGCCAAGTTTTCGTCTTGATGGGAGCCGCCTCTTCTCCCTCCCCCTTGTGGGGAGGGCTGGGGAGGGGGAGCGCCGGGGGCGAGGCCGACGATTGTTCAGCCTCTCGTTCAGTGCTCATGACGACTGCCTCTCGCGGCTCCGAGGCAACCCATGCTCTCCGTCATCCCCGCGAAAGCGGGGATCCATTCAGCCGAAGGCTTTGGCTGAATGGATCCCGGGTCTTCCCCCGAGATGACGGCGAGCTTGGTCCTGCGCATCGCCCGCTCACTTCGTCGTCGTCGGCCCGACGATTTCGACCGAGCCGGTGTCGGTATGGGCCTGGCGCTCGGGGTCGTACATGTCCTCGACCGTCGCGGCCGGGTGCACGAAGGTACCCGGCGAGACGGCGCGGACGCCATAGGCGACCGTGAATTCCAAGGGATCGCCGGACGAGCGGGTCAACGCCGCCACGAAGCGGTCGGTTCGCGCTTCGGTATGCGCGAGGCTGGTCGTGCCCTGCAGCCATGCATAGGACGAGGTGTCGCCCGAGCGCGAGATGTTGGGGTTCTCGATCTCGAAGCCGGCCGGCAACGGATCGACCACCATCAGCCGCCCGAACCGGCCCTGGTCGGCCGTCACCTTCAGCACCACCACCAGCCGGTCGTTCTGCGCGACCGTCGACGGATCCGCCTCGCTGCCGTCGGTGTTGAAATAGCTACGGGTGATGGAGAAACCCTCGCCGCCGGCCGGTTCCGGGGTCGCCGGGATGCCGGTCAACGTCAGCGCCGCGTCGAGCGTGACGTCGCTGGTGTTCGCGACGACGAGCGGCTTACTGTCGACGTCGGAGCCTAGGAGCTTGCGGTAGAGCGGCACCTCGTCCTTGTGGCCGTCGATCTCGATCGAGGCCTGCTTCAGGTCCGCCATCATCGCGGCGGCGGCCATCAGCATCCAGCCCTGCTCCTGGGTGGAGAGAGTGCGGCGGTTGTCGCGGGTGGTCGCCACCTCGTTGACGAGGGTCTTCACGTCGATGCTCTTCTCGCCGCTCTCGGCGACGAGGGTTAGCACAGCCGCCTGGTCGCGCAGGCCCGAGCCGTAATCCTCGCGGCCGGCGAGCTGCTGGCCGGCGGCGCGGCGGAGATTGTCGATGGCGACGCTGAGCACGGAGCCCGAGCGCGCCTTGTCGCCATAGAGCGCGAGCGCCGCGCCGATCTGCGCCTGGGCCAGCGGGGTCGCGAAGTTGTTCAGCTTCGTCTCCGCGTAGTAGCGCAGATCTCCGATCGCCGCCTTGCCGTTGCGGGCGAGAACGTAGAGCGAATAGGCGATCGCCTCGCCGCCCCGATCGAAGTCCTGCGCGTAGCCGACCTTGTTCGAGAGATTGTCGAGCGCGTTGTTGAACGCGACCTCGGGAACGAGATAGCCGGCCGCCTTGGCGCGGGTCAGGAAGTCGGTGACATAGGCATCGAGCCAGAGGTCGTCGTAGCCCGGGCCCCAGAGGCCGAACGAGCCGGCCGAGGACTGGTTGTCGAGCACCTTGCCGATCGAGGCCTGGATGCGCTCGCGCAGCTCGCTGTCCTGCGCGATGCCGATCGTCGCCGCCACCTGGTTCAGGTAGAGCAACGGCATGGCCCGGGAGGTGATCTGCTCGGTGCAGCCATAGGGGTAGCGGTCGAGCGAGGCGAGGATCGCCGCGACGTCGAGCCTGGCCGAGCCGCCGACGGCGAGCGTCGCGCTCGTCGTGCCGGGCACGAATTCGGCGAAGGCGTAGCGGTCGACGCTGAGCGTGTTGCCCGGCGCGAGCGAGATCAGCGAGCGGCGCGAGACCGGCTGGCCGGCCGGGCGGATGCCCAGTTGATAGGTTCGGTCGAAGGTCTGGCCGTTCTCCGGGCTCGCCAGGCTGACGGTGATCTCGTGATCGCCGATGTCGACGGCCTTGATCGGCAGCGCGACGGTCGCGCGGCCGGCCTTCTCCAGCCGCACCTGCTTGTCCGCGTCGGCGGGTTCCATGGCGACGCCGGGCGCCGCGACGGTGAGCCGATAGTCGCCCGCCGGCCCCTCGACATTGTTGATTTCGACGAGGATGCGGCTCTGGTCGTCCGGCGTCATGAAGCGCGGCAGGCTCGCCATCAGCACGACGGGGTCGCTGACGATGACATCCTGCTCGGCGTGACCGACGCCTTCCTTCGACCAGGCCATCGCCATCACACGGACCGTGCCGTTGAAGTCGGGCAGGTCGAAGGTGATGATCGCCTTGCCGTTTTCGTCGACCTTCACCACGCCGGAATAATAGGCGATCAGCTTCTCGGTCGGCGGCGGCGACTTCAGCCCTGCCGCGCCGCCGTCGCCGCCGGAGCGGAGACGACCTGGAACGCCCTGCATGCGGTCGATCAGCAGGCCGTAGAGGTCGCGGATTTCCATGCCGAGCCGGCGCTGGCTGAAATACCAGCCATCCGGGTCGGGCGTCTTGAACTGGGTCAGGTTGAGGATGCCGACATCGACGGCCGCGACCGTGACATAGGCGTCCTCGCCGGCCTTCAGATTGGCGAGCGTGACGGGGATGGTCAGCGGCCCGCGTGGCCGGATCTGGTCCTCGGCACCCAGTTGCACGTCGATGCGGCGGTCGGCCGGGTCGACGGGCACCCAGGCGAGGCCGAGCGCGCGCGACGGCATCCGCTTCGCCTCGACGTCCATCGGCCGGAACAGGGTGGCGGTCACATAGGCGCCCGGGCCCCATTGGGTCGTCACGTCGAGGTCGACGGTGGTGCCGCCCTCCGGAACATCGACCGTCTTCATGTCGATGACGCGGTCGTCGATCACCATGATCTGGGCGATGCCGGGGAAGCGCGGATCGAGGCGCAGCTTGGCCGTTTCGCCGGGCTTGTAGTTCTTCTTGTCGAGCGAGACGGTCAGCATGTCCGGCGTCTCGGACGCAGCACTCGCATCGACATACCAGCCGGCGTCGAAGGCGTAGCTGGACGAGGTGGGCGCGTCGCCGTCGAGCGCCACCGTCAGGCGGAAGCGGCCCCAGTCAACCTTGCTCTCGACCGTCGCCGGCTTGCCGGCGGAAAGGTCGACCGTACCGTTGGCGACGCGGGTCGCCGTGGTGATCGCCTCGAATTTCCAGGCGCCGTCGCGGCGGTACCACTGGTAGTTCGTATCGAGCTTCTCGATCGACCAGGTCGCGCCCTGGGCATCGATGCGCTGGCCGTCCGGGCCGATGGCGATCAGCTCGAATGCCGCCGCGCCGCCTTCCGGCACGCTGCCGTCGAAGACAGGCTTGATGCCGATATGCGGCTTGGTGCCGTCGGCCGGCAGCGTCATCCGCCGCTCGACCGCGCGGCCATTGGTGTCGGTGACGCGGACGATGATCTCGGCGTTGAAGAGCTTGGTCGTCTCCGGCAGCGACGGCACGGTGGCGTCGAAGCTGGCGCGGCCTTCCTCGTCGGTGACGGCGCTGGCGCCGAGCGAATCGCGCACACTCTCGACCGGATCGTCCGAAAGGCCGAACGAATAGCCCGGATAGTCGGGGCTGACGCTGGTCGGTGTGGCGACGATGTCACCGTCGACGCCCAGGCCGATCGCGTTGGCGCCGTAGAGATACTTCGCCGTGAGCTCGATCGGGAAACTGCCGCCCGAGGTGAGCCGCTCGGCGGTGGTCTTCAGCTCGAAGGCGACGCGCTCCGGCTCGAAATCGTCGATCAGCGCCGAGATCTCGGTCAGCGCCGCGCCATCGGGATCGGCGTAGAGCTGGAACCGCCATGCGCCGCGCTGGGCGCCGTCGGGAATGGCGACGTCCTGGCTGTAGCCGCCCTGGCCCTCGTCATCGAGCTTGGTGCGCAGGAACTCGACGCCGTCGGGGCGGTCGACGACCAGCGTCAGCGGCAGGCCGGCGACGGCCTTGGCCTGGCTGTCGCGCAAGAGCGCCGTCAGGTGCACGGTCTCGCCGGGACGATAGATGCCGCGCTCCGAGGTGAAGAAGGTGTCGAGCGGGCCCGGCGCCGGACGGCCGTCGACGCCGCGATCGGTCAGGTCGAACGCCGTCTTCTTCATGTCGAGGAAGGCGTAGTCTCCGGCCTCTGTCTGGGCGACCAGCAATTGCGGCGCCATGCCGCCCGTACCGCGCGCCAGGCCGGGCTCGAAATGGACATAGCCGTCGGCGTTGGTGGTCGCCTCGCCGAGGATCTCGTCATTGGTCGCGACCAGCTTCACCTTGACGTCGGCAAGCGCCTTGGCGGTGTTGAGCGAGCGGATGACGGCATGGACGCCGTCATTGCCCGACAGCGCCGAGAGGCCGAGGTCGGAAACGATGAACCATTGCGTCGCGAGGCTGCTGTCATAGCCGTCGCTGGAGCCCTTGGTAGCCGCCTTGGCGGTGATGACGTAGACGCCGGGCTCGATCGTCTTGACCGCGTCGCCGATCGGGATCGCCGTGGTGATGGTTTCGTTCAGCTTCTTGTTCGCCACCTCGATCTGGCCCTTCCAGACCGAGGATCCCGACTGCCAGGCGATCTGCCCGGCCGAATAGCTGTCGAGCTGGCGCAGGAAATTGCCGTCGCGCACCGCGATGGCGAGCGCGCGGTCGCCGATGCGGTAGACCTCGGCGTTGATCCGGTCGGTGTTGACCGAGTCGATCGGGATCGAGGCGCCCTGGCCAGCCGGCAGGACATAGGCGTTGCCGGCGAAGCCGACCCACGGCGCGCGATCGCGGATATAGCTCGTCACCTCGGCCATCTGCTGGAGCTTCTCGCCGTCGACGGAAGGCAGGCCGGCGCGGAAGCGCATCGTGTAGCGCTGGCCGTGCTTTAGCCCGTCGATGCAGATCTGGTTGTCCTGCGGCTCGACCGCGAGACCCTTGCCGCCCTCGACGACGACGAAGTCGGAGAGCGTCGGATCGGAGACGGGGAGGGGGTCGGAGAAGACCACGCACATGCGCGGCGAGGCGGCATCGGCGTCGACCGTGTTGGAGACGATGCGGAAGCCGCGCTCGGCGATGAGCTTGTCATAGGCGGCGCGGAGCTGCGGATCCTGCTTGTATTCGAGGCTGAGGCGATAGGCCTTGATCGCCGGCTTCCACATTTCCCGCTTTTCCAGCGCCCGGCCGAGCAGGGCGAGGGCCTGGGCCTGCTCGCCCGCGCCGTCGGCGCGCAGATAGGCGTTGATCGCGGCCGCCGAGGCGGCCGTCTGGACCTGCTGGCGCTCGCTGTAGTCGTTCGGGTTGCGCTCGAGCTGCGCCGCGGCGAAGGCGCGCCACAGCGCCGGATCATCCGGGGCGATGGCGAGCATGGCGCCGAGATCGCGCGCCAGCTCGGTGATGTTGCCGGTCTGGCGCGAGCGTTCGGCGCCCTGCCGGATCGTGTCATAGCCGACGCCGTGCGAGGGATATTCGCTGGCGAGCGAGCCGAGCTGGCGCCTGGCTTCGTCGAAGGGCGAGGGGCCGAGGAAGGTGAGTTCCTCGATGCGCCTTTCCTCGACGCTCTTGTCGATCGCCTTCGCCGTGACGATGCGGCCGGCATTGGCACCGGGCGAGACCGCGAGCGCGCCGAAATCGCTCTTCAGGAAGCACCATCTGGCCTTGGTGTTGTAGGTGAACGCCTTACAGCTTTGGTCGTCGGTGCAGGCCGTGGCGCAGGCCTTCTGCTCGACGTCCTTCAAGGTCTGGTAATCGAAGCCCGGATAATCGGCGTCGCGGCTGATGATGACGCGTCGGGGGCCGCTCTCCTCAGCGCTGGCCGGTGCCGCCAGACCACCGAGGGAGAGCGTCAGGCCGAGCACGAGCCCCAGAATGCCGCCGATACCGCGCATGATCGTCTCCCATTCGCCGCCGTCTCGATTGCGTGGCAGTCTACGGGGCGCGTCCCTCGCCGTAAAGCGGCGCCTGGCACCGGATCACAACGCTAAGTATCTTGGAATTAATGGAAATTAGCCGCGACAGCCGCGCCGTGTGATGGTGATCACAGAGTTGGGATCGCGTGTTTCTGCCGTCGCCTGGAGCTTCGTTCCGACCTCTCCCTCAGGGAGAGGTGAAGGTATGGCGCAGGCCCGTCTCGAAGAACGCAAAACGACGATGAAATCCTCACCCGTCCCCGAGCGCCGCGAGCGCGGTCACGGCGGCCGAGGCGCGGTTCTCGACGCCGAGCTTCTGGTAGACCTGCTCCAGGTGCTTGTTCACGGTGCGCGGCGACAGGCCGAGGATCTCGGCGATGTCGCGGTTGGACTTGCCGCGGGCGATCCAGAGCAGCACCTCCGCCTCGCGCTGCGTGACGGTGAACTGGCGGCGCAGCAGCGCCTCCTGGCCGCTGTCGTCCTCGCTCGACAGGCGGAACAGGAACTCGTCCTCGCCGGTCTTGCCGACGAAGGCGAGCTGCAATTGCCGGCCGCCCTCGACCGTGATCGGCGCGGGCTGGGTGGTGCCGCCGCGCTCGGCGGCCGAGACGCGGAGCCAGATGCGGATGCCCTCCGGCAGGCGGATATGGCCGTCGCGGCTCGGCAGGGTCGATTCCAGCAGCTTCACCGCCTGTGGCGTGCACCAGCGGATCTCGCCCTCGCGATTGGCGGCGAGCAGGTAGCGCCCGGCCGTGTCGAGCGCCATGCGGGCGCTCTGCGCCGTGCGGGCATTGGCGAGGTGGACGCGGATGCGGGCAAGCAGCACGTCGAGCACGATCGGCTTCGTCACATAGTCGACGCCGCCCGCCTCCAGACCCTCGAGCACGTGCTCGGTCTCCGACAGGCCGGTCATGAAGATGATCGGCACATGCGCCAGCGCCGTGTTCGCCTTCAGCCGCCGGCACGCCTCGAAGCCGTCCATGCCGGGCATGACCGCGTCCATGAGGACGATGTCGGGCGTGATCCGCTCGACGAGGCCGAGTGCCCGCGCGCCCGAGGTCGCCACCAGCACGGTGGCGCCGGAGCGTTCCAGCGCCTCGGTCAGGAAGCTCAGCGTCTCGGGCGAATCGTCGACGACGAGGACGATGTCGCGGCCGTGCGTCGTCTCACTCATGCTCGCTCACCTCCTCCAGCGTCGCCTGGTACCGGTCGAAGTCGAAGTTCCTGAGATGCCCGCGCAGCGCCGTCACGAAGGGCTGGTTGTCCGCCTCTGCCGCGAGCGCAGCGAGCTTCGCCTCGATGCCGCGGACATAGCCGATCTGGCCGAGGTCGAGAAGCTCGCGCACGTGGTCGGCGCCGGGGCTGCGCAAGGGCGCGGCCGCCTCGACGCGCGGCGCCGGCGGCTCGTCGATCCAGTCGAGCTGCAGCAGCGCCTGGATGCGGTCGAGCAGTTGGCGCATGTCGAAGGGCTTCGGCAGCGCCGCGTCATGCGCGGCGTCCTCGGCCGGCTCGGGCGGCATCTCGCCGAGGCTCGCCGACAGCATGACGACCGGCGCGCCGTGGCCGTTCTCCCGCAGCTTGCGCGCCAGCTCCCAGCCGGTCATGCCGGGCATCGAGATGTCGAGCAGGAAGAGATCCGGCCGGATGTCGGCGGTCAGCGCCAGGCAGGCCGGGCCGTCGGCGACGGCGAGCACGGTGAAGCCGAGCGGCTCCAGGATCTGCCGCACCAGTTCGCGGTGATCCTGGTCGTCGTCGGCGACGAGGATGATGCGGCGCTGGCCCTGGTAGCCGAAGACCCGTTTGGCGGGCGGCGGTAGCGGCGCCGGCCGGTCGATGGTGGTGAGCATGACGCGCACTTCGAAACGGCTGCCCAAGCCCGGCGTGCTGGCGAGCTGGATGTCGCCGCCCATCAGCTGCGCCAGCATCTTGGTGATGGTCAGGCCGAGCCCGGTGCCGGGAGCCGCCCGCGCCGGGGCGCCGTTGCCGCGCTCGAAGGGCTCGAAGATGCGGTCGATGTCCTCGGCGGCGATGCCCGGCCCGGTGTCCTCGACGGTGAGCGTCGCGATCTGGCTGCGATAGACGACGCGGAAGGTGACGCCGCCCTGATCGGTGAACTTGATCGCGTTGGAGAGCAGGTTGACGAGGATCTGGCGCAGGCGCTTCTCGTCGGTCGCCACCACTTCGGGGAGTTGCTCCGGCCGCTCGAAGCGGAAGGCGAGCCCCTTCGCCTCGGCCTGGAAGCGGAACATGTCGACCAACTGGTCGAGGAAATCGCCAAGGCGGATCTCGTCGCGCTGCAGCCGCAGTCGCCCCGCCTCGATGCGCGAGATCTCCAGCAGGCCGTCGATCAGGCCGGAGAGATGCTCGGCGCTACGGCGGATGACGCTGATATTGCCCTGCCGCTCGCGCGGGATCGTCTCGTCGCGCTCCAGGATCTGGGCATAGCCGAACACGGCGTTGAGCGGCGTGCGCAGTTCATGGCTGAGGCCGACGAGATAGCGGCTCTTCGCCTGGTTGGCGGATTCAGCGATTTCCTTGGCGCGCTGCAATTCGGCATCGGTCTTCCGGTGCGCCTCGATCTCGCGCAGCAGCAGGGTCGTCTGCCGCGCCGATTCCTCCTGCGCCACGTGCCGGCTCTCGTTCGCGAGCACCAGGAACCAGGCGGCGATGCCGGAGACGATCAGCAGGATGAAGAACGCGGCCCACAGCGTCTGGCCGATGATGTCGCCGAAGCCGCTCTCATGCACGTTCTGGTACGATGTCGCCTGCACGTGGATCAGCAGCAGCACCAGGCTGATCACCGCCATGAACAGCGTCAGCACGCCGGTGTACTGCACGACGCGGGGGCCGACCCGGGCCGCGACCTCGCTCGGCAGCACCTTGGCGGCGGCGAAGCTGACCTGGTTCTGCAGTCGCGCATGCGGCTTGCAGAGATCGTGGCAGCGGGCGTCGAGCGAGCAGCAGAGCGAGCAGATCGGCCCGGAATAGGCCGGGCAATAGGCGGTGTCCTCGGGCTCGAAATGGTGCTCGCAGACGGTGCAGCGGATCTCCTTCATCGCGTGCCAGTGCGCGCGCGGCTTGCGCGCGAGGTAGTAGCGGCCGCCCGTGCCCCAGGCGATCAGGGGCGCCGCCATAAGGGCCACGCCGAGCGCGATGAACGGGGCGAAGGCCTGCGCCACGGCGCCGGCGAGGCCCACCGCCGCCATCAGGCCGAGCGCGGTGGCGATCGCCATCGCGCCGACGCCGACCGGGTTGATGTCGTAGAGATGGGCGCGCTTGAACTCGATTCCCGGCGGCGACAGGCCGAGCGGCTTGTTGATGGCGAGATCGGCGACGATGGTGCCGAGCCAGGCGACCGCGACGACGGAGAACAGGCCCAGTGTCTGCTCCAGGGCCCGATAGATGCCGAGCTCCATCAGGAGCAGGGCGATGGCGACGTTGAAGATCAGCCAGACGACGCGGCCGGGATGGCTGTGGGTCAGGCGCGAGAAGAAATTCGACCAGGCGAGCGAGCCCGCATAGGCGTTCATCACGTTGATCTTCAGCTGCGACACGACGACGAAGGCCGCCGTCAGGAACAGCACGGCGTCGGGCCAGGGCAGCACGTAGCCGAAGGCGACGACATACATCCGCGCCGGCTCGGCGGCGTGCTCGGCCGGCACCCCGTGCCGCAGCGCCAGCACGGCGAGGAACGAGCCGAACAGCAGCTTCGGCGCGCCGACGAGGATCCAGCCGGCGCCGGCGAGCAGGGTGGCAATCCGGCCGCGCTTTCCTTCAAGGCCCTGGGCGGGCAGGAAGCGAAGGATGTCGACCTGCTCGCCGATCTGCGGCATCAGCCCGAGGATGACGGAACAGGCGGCGCCGAGCGAGATCAGGCCCAGGCCGGTGCCGGCCGTCGTGGGCGCCAGGCCCCCGAAGGCGAGCCAGGACGAGATGGAACCCGAGTCCTGCCAGAGGATGAAGCCGACCGGCAGGATGTTGAGGATGATCCAGAGCGGCTGGGTGAAGATCTGGAAGCGGCTGATCCAGGTGATGCCATGCGTCACCAGCGGGATGACGATGACCGCGCTCAATATGTAGCCGAGCCAGATCGGGATGCCGAAGGCGATCTCCAGCGCCGTCGTCATGATCGAGGCTTCGATCGCGAACAGGATGAACGTGAAGGTGGCGTAGATCAGCGAGGTGACGGTCGAGCCGATATAGCCGAAGCCGGCGCCGCGCGTGAGCAGGTCGATGTCGACGCCGTAGCGCGAGGCATAGCGGGCGATCGGCAGGCCGGTCAGGAGCAGCACGACGCCGACGATCGCCGTGGCGTAGAGGGTGGTCACCGTGCCGTGCGACAAGGTGATGGCGCCGCCGATCGCCTCCAGCGCCAGGAAGGAGATGGCGCCGATCGCCGTTTGCGCGACACGCGGCGTCGTCCAGCGGCGGGCGCTCTTCGCGGTGAAGCGGAGCGCGTAGTCCTCCAGCGTCTGGTTGGCGACCCAGCGGTTGTAGTCGCGGCGGACGGGGAGGATCCGCTGTCGTCCGGTCATCGCGCTTTGCTCATCTTCTGGGCTTGCCTTGATTTTGAGCGAACATGCGCGATCCGGCAGGGCGACGCAAGGGATGGGCTGACGCGGCGCGCGGGCCAAGGGGCATCGGTGCTCGCGGTGCGCCCCCATGGCCCAGCCTGCCCACATACGTCAATCGACGTATATGCTGCACCGCCGAAACTGCCGAGACTTGCCCCCAAGAACGCGATGGATGCCCGCGCAGGCGGCCCGGAAACGGCATCGCGTTCCACGATGTTCGCACAGAAACCGCTCGCTCCGGCGCGACCCGCCGGGCAAAGGGCCGAACAGGGGGACTACCAACCGATGCTGAACTATGTGAGCCGGACCATCGGCGCGCTCGCGACGGCAGCCATGATCGGCGCCGGCGTGACCAGCGCCGTCGCCGCGGAGGAGACGATCAAGGTCGGCGTCCTCCATTCGTTGTCGGGCACGATGGCGATCTCCGAAACCACGCTCAAGGACACTGTCCTGTTCCTGATCGACGAGCAGAACAAGAAGGGCGGCGTGCTCGGCAAGAAGCTCGAGGCGGTCGTCGTCGACCCGGCGTCGAACTGGCCGCTCTTCGCCGAGAAGGCGCGCGAACTGATCAGCCAGAACAATGTCGCGGTTGTCTTCGGCTGCTGGACCTCGGTTTCCCGCAAGTCGGTGCTGCCGGTGTTCAAGGAACTGAACTCGATCCTGTTCTATCCCGTCCAGTATGAGGGCGAGGAGAGCGAGCGGAACGTCTTCTACACTGGCGCCGCGCCGAACCAGCAGGCGATCCCGGCCGTCGACTATCTGATGAGCGAGGAAGGCGGCGCCGTGAAGCGCTGGGTGCTCGAAGGTACCGACTACGTCTATCCGCGCACCACCAACAAGATCCTCGAGGCGTATCTGAAGTCCAAGGGCGTCGCCGCCGAGGACATCATGGTCAACTACACCCCGTTCGGCTTCTCCGACTGGCAGACAGAAGTCGCGGCGATCAAGAAGTTCGGCTCCGCCGGCAAGAAGACCGCCGTCGTCTCGACCGTCAATGGCGACGCCAACGTGCCGTTCTACAAGGAACTCGGCAACCAGGGTATCAAGGCGACCGATATCCCGGTCGTCGCGTTCTCGGTCGGCGAGGAAGAACTGGCCGGCATCGACACCAAGCCGCTCGTCGGCCATCTCGCCGCCTGGAACTACTTCCAGTCGGTCGACACGCCGGAGAACGAGGAGTTCATCAAGAAGTGGCGCGCCTTCATCGGCAACGAGAAGCGCACCACCAACGACCCGATGGAAGCGACCGTCATCGGCTTCAACGCCTGGGTTAAGGCAGTCGAGAAGGCCGGCACCACCGAGCCTGACGCCGTGATCGACGGTCTGATCGGCGTCTCCGTGCCGAACCTGACCGGCGGCTTCTCCACCATCATGCCGAACCACCACATCACCAAGCCCGTCTATATCGGCGAAATCCAGGAAGACGGCCAGCTCGACGTGGTGTGGCAGACCCCCGGCCTCGTCGTCGGCGACGAATGGTCCGACTATCTGCCGGACTCGAAGGACCTGATCGCGGATTGGCGCGCGCCGATGGCCTGCGGCAACTTCAACGTCGCCACCGGCAAGTGCGGCGGCAAGGGTTCCTGACCCCGGTCCTAACGTCCCAAGAAGTCGGGAGGCGGCGCGTCCGCCTCCCGCACCATTCCCGAAATGATTGCCCGACGCACGCGTCCCCGCGTGACGCATCCCACGACCCAGCAAGGCCCCGCGCCTGAGGACAAATCCGTGGTCGACATGATCCAACGTTTCAAGGCCCTTCTCGCCATCCTGGCTCTCGTCCTCGTCGCCGCCATGCCGGCCCGCGCGGACGATCTGAAGCCGCTGGTCGACGGGCTCGGCAAGAACGGCTATGCGGCGCTGCGCGAGGCCGTCGGCGCGCTGGCGGCGACCGGCGACCCGGCCGTGGCGCCGGTGCTGCAGGCGCTCGGCGCCGGCGACCTCTATGTGCGGAAATCCGATCGCGCCGTCTTCGCCGCGGCGAAGGCCGAAGGCGGCTTCAGCCTCAGGGATCCGTTGACCGGCGCCGATGCCGGCACGGCCGGTTCGCGCGACGTCGAGAAGATCAGGGTCAACAATGCGATCCGCGAGGCGGTCACCACCGCGCTCGGCTCGCTGACGCTGATGAGTCCCGATATCGCCAAGCGTCGCGCCGCGGCGGCCGACATGTTCAGGAACGGCGACCCGGCCCAGATTCCGCTGCTCGACGAGGCGATCGCCAAGGAGACCGATCCCGGCATCGCGACGACTCTGCAGATGGCGCGCGCCGCCGCCGTGCTCAAATCGGAAGCCTCCGACGCCGACAAGATCGCGGCGATCGGCGTGCTGCAGGCGAAGGGCGGCCGCGACGTGCTCGCCCAACTGACGACGATCGAGGCCGCCTCGGCGGACGGTCCCGTCAAGGCCGCGGCGCAGAGCGCGCTGACCTCGATCCAGGGAACGCTCCAGCTCTGGGACGGCGCGCAGAACATCCTCTACGGCATCTCGCTCGGCTCGGTGCTGCTGCTCGCGGCCATCGGGCTCGCCATCACCTTCGGCGTGATGGGCGTCATCAACATGGCGCATGGCGAGATGGTCATGCTGGGCGCCTACACGACCTTCGTCGTGCAGGAACTGATCCGCAACAACATGCCGTGGCTGTTCGACTGGTCGCTCGCCATCTCGCTGCCGCTCGCCTTTCTCGTCGCCGGCCTGGTCGGCGTCCTGATCGAGCGCATGGTGATCCGCTATCTCTATGGCCGGCCGCTGGAGACGCTGCTCGCCACCTGGGGCGTGTCGCTGATCCTGCAGCAGGCGGTCCGCACCTGGTTCGGCCCGAACAACCGCGAGGTCGGCAATCCGTCCTGGATGTCGGGCGCCTTCGAGCTCGGCAATTTGACCATCACCTACAACCGCATGTGGATCGTCGTATTCGCGCTGGTGGTGTTCGCGGCGCTGATGCTGGTGCTGAAGCGCACGCCCTTCGGCCTGCAGACCCGCGCGGTGACGCAGAACCGGCCGATGGCGTCCTCCATGGGCATCCGCACGCCCTGGGTCGACGCGCTGACCTTCGGCCTCGGCTCCGGTATCGCCGGCATTGCCGGCGTGGCGCTGTCGCAGATCGACAATGTCAGCCCCAATCTCGGCCAAGGCTACATCATCGACTCATTCATGGTGGTGGTGTTCGGCGGCGTCGGCAATCTCTGGGGCACGCTGGTCGGCGCCTTCACGCTCGGCATCGCCAACAAGTTCCTGGAGCCCTATGCCGGCGCGGTGCTTGGCAAGATCCTGGTCCTCGTTTTCATCATCCTGTTCATCCAGAAGCGCCCGCGCGGCCTGTTCGCGCTGAAGGGCCGGGCGGTGGAGGCATGATCGGCCGGATGCTGGCCGCCGCGGCGGCGGTTCATCTCGCCCACGGGGAGCGGTCGACGGCCGAAGGCCGGCGGGTGAGGGGGCATGCCCTCGCCGGATGGTTCCCTAACCCCTCACCCGGCTCGTCGAGCCGACCTCTCCCTCAGGGCGAGGTGAAGAAAGGGCTCCAGTCATGGTGACAAGCTTCATCCTGCGCGCGCTCGACCGCCGCACCGCGATCGTCCTCCTCGCGATCCTCGGCATCGGCATCCTGCTGCCGGTTCTGAACCTGACGATGGATCCGTCGAGCCCGTTCCACGTCCCGACCTATGTGCTGACCCTGCTCGGCAAATACCTGACCTATGCGCTGCTGGCGCTCGCGGTCGACCTCGTCTGGGGCTTCTGCGGCATTCTCTCGCTTGGCCACGCCGCCTTCTTCGCGCTCGGCGGCTACGCCATGGGCATGTATCTGATGCGCCAGATCGGCGACCGCGGCACCTATGGCAATCCGCTCCTGCCCGATTTCATGGTGTTCTTGAACTGGAAGGAGCTGCCGTGGTTCTGGACCGGCTTCGACCATTTCTGGTTCGCCGCGATCATGGTGCTGCTGGTGCCCGGCCTGCTCGCCTTCGTGTTCGGCTGGTTCGCCTTTAGGAGCCGCGTCACCGGCGTCTATCTCTCGATCATCACCCAGGCGATGACCTATGCGCTGCTGCTTGCTTTCTTCCGCAACGACATGGGCTTCGGGGGTAACAACGGGCTAACAGACTTCAAGGATATCCTGGGCTTCGACATCCAGGCGGATGCGACGCGCGGCGCGCTGTTCTTCGCCTCGGCGCTGGCGCTGGCGCTCGGCTTCTGGATCTGCCGCGCCGTGATCGCATCGAAATTCGGCAAGGTCCTCGTCGCCGTCCGCGACGCCGAGAGCCGGACGCGTTTCATCGGCTATCGGGTCGAAGGCTACAAGCTCCTCGTCTGGACGCTTTCCGCGATGATGGCCGGCGTCGCCGGCGCGCTTTACGTGCCGCAGATCGGCATCATCAACCCGGGCGAGTTCGCACCGGCCAACTCGATCGAGGCGGTGATCTGGGTCGCTGTCGGCGGCCGCGGCACGCTGATCGGCCCGATCGTCGGCGCGCTGCTCGTCAATTTCGGCAAGACCTGGTTCACGAGCGGCATGCTCGCCGAATACTGGCTCTTCGTGCTTGGCGGCCTGTTCGTGCTCGTCACCCTGTTCCTGCCGAAGGGCGTCGTCGGCACGTTCCTGGCGCGGGACAGGAAGAAGCCGGCCGAGAAGCCGATCGAGGACGTCGTGGCGCCGGGCGCCGTCGGCCAGGCAGCGGAGTGAGCTCATGACCAGCACGATCGAACCCGTCGCGCACGCCAAGGCCAAGGATTCGCTGCTCTATCTCGACGGTGTCAGCGTGTCGTTCGACGGCTTCAAGGCGCTGCGCGGCCTGTCGCTGGTGATCGAGCCCGGCGAGATGCGGGCGATCATCGGCCCGAACGGTGCCGGCAAGACGACGATGATGGACGTCATCACCGGCAAGACCAAGCCGGATTCAGGCGACGTCTACTTCGCCGGCGACACCGACCTGACCCGGCTCGACGAGGCGTCGATCGCCTCGCTCGGCATTGGCCGCAAGTTCCAGAAGCCGACCGTCTTCGAGAGCCACACGGTCTGGGACAATATCGATCTGGCGCTCGCGGGCGACCGCAAGCCCTTCGCGACCCTGTTCCACCGCACCTCGAAGGCGGAGATCGCGCGGGTGGAGGAAATCCTCGCCACCATCCGCCTCGCCGACAAGCGCGACTGGCTCGCCGCGAACCTGTCGCACGGCCAGAAGCAGTGGCTCGAGATCGGCATGCTCCTGGCGCAGGAGCCGAGGCTGCTGCTCGTCGACGAGCCGGCGGCCGGCATGACCGACGCCGAGACGGCCGAGACGGCGATCCTGCTCAAGGAGATCGCCAAGACCAAATCGGTCGTCGTCGTCGAGCACGACATGACCTTCGTGCGCGATCTCGGGGTCAAGGTGACCGTACTGCATGAGGGATCGGTTCTCTCGGAGGGTTCCCTCGACGCGGTCTCCGCCGATCCCAAGGTCATCGAAGTCTATCTGGGGCGGTAGCGATGGCGCGGAAGTTCGCCGGCGAACCGCCCGGGGATCCGGGGAGCGAGCCGGCGCAGCGGCCGCCGCAGGACGCCAAGCGCCAGTCACGCCGCGCCGCCGCCTGGAGCCTCGCCTTGGCGAGGCGGGTGGAGGCGCCACAAGAGCCGAAGGCCGGGAAGGGCTGATCATGCTGGAAGTCAGGAACGTCGATCTTCACTATGGCGCCGCGCAGGCGCTGCGTCATGTCTCGCTGACCGCCGAGGTCGGGCAGGTGACCTGCGTGATGGGGCGGAACGGCGTCGGCAAGACGAGCCTGCTGCGCGCCATCGTCGGCCAGAAGCCGATCTCGGGCGGCGAGATCCTGTGGGAGGGCAAGCCGCTCGGCCGCATGGCGCCGCACGAGCGGGCCAAGGCCGGCATCGCCTATGTGCCGCAGGGGCGCGAGGTGTTCCCGCTTCTGTCGGTGAAGGAAAATCTCGAGACCGGCTATGCGCCGCTGGCGCGCCGCGAGCGCCACGTCCCCGACTATGTCTTCGATCTGTTTCCGGTGCTGAAGGACATGCTGCGCCGTCGCGGCGGCGACCTGTCAGGCGGTCAGCAGCAGCAATTGGCGATCGGGCGCGCACTGGTGACGCGGCCGCGCCTGCTCGTCCTCGACGAGCCGACGGAAGGCATCCAGCCGTCGATCATCAAGGACATCGGCCGCGCGATCGAATGGCTGCGCGCGCAGGGGACCATGGCGGTCCTTCTGGTCGAGCAGTATTTCGATTTCGCGCATGAGCTGGCCGATCGTTTCGCTGTCATGGATCGCGGCGAGATCGTCGCCTCGGGCACGCAATCCGAAATGGGCTCGGAGCAAGTCCGCGCCCATCTCACCGTATGAAGCAGCGCTCCATGGCTTCGAGATCGCGGGCCCGGGCGGTCCGCTGATCGGTCTTGCGCTCGAGCTTCCGGTACAGCGCGCGGATGTCGTCCGAATGCACGCCGTCGCTCTTCATCAGCATGGCGATGATCGGCTCATGCAGCAGGTCGTTCAGTGAAGCCTCCCGTGGGAAGCAGGCGGTGGAAACGTCCATGACGGTTTCTCCTGATCTCGCTTCTACCCTCATACTAAACAGGTTTCTGCGTGGGTTTTATGACGCCGGTCACACGGTGAGTTCACATTCGCTTGAGCCAGCGAGCCGTCGCGCCTGTGAACCCTAGGTGTTGATTTGCCGACGAAATTCAACGGCAGTCGGCAGACAAAACGCCGGGTGTGATAATCGTGCCCGCGACGGCGAAGCTTGCGCCGCCGGCCTGGTCCAGAGTCGTCGACGTCCACTGGCCCGTGTCCGCCACGCAGTCGCCTCCGGACTGGCCGACTCCGATGTTGCCGGAGATGTTGCCTAGGATGCCGCTCAGATGGACGGCCTCCAGTCCCGAACTCTCCACCACGACATTGTCGAAGCTGATGGTCTCGGTCGGCATGAAGAAGTTCATCGAGGGCCCGTACATGTAGATGCCGTGGTCCCCCGCGTTGCGGATCACGACGTTCGAGAAGCGGATGTCGCTCGCGCCCATGTTGAACATGATGCCGCTGCGGCTCGGCCCGTCGATGACGACGTTGGAGATCTGGATGTCGCTCGCCGGATCGGCGAAGCCCGACGGCCCGATGAACTGCAGCGCGTTGACGCCGCCGATCAGGGTGAGCCCGTCCATGGTGATGCCGCTCGACGACATCATCACCATCAGGTCCATGGTGCGCGCGGTCATGGAGTTGTCGATCTTAAGGTCGCGGATCGACGCGTCCTCGACGCCGACGAACTGGATCGCCTCACGCCGCGTATTGGTGATCGAGACGTTCTCGATGGTCAGGCCCGAGGTAGGATTGGGCGCGTAGGACTGCCAGTCGTCATTGTCCTCGAATTCAGCGTTGGCGAAGATGCCATAGGTGACGTCGCTGATCGCGACGTCGCGGATGGTCACGTCGGTCGCCGAGAACAGCGAGATCGCCGCGTTCGGCACGCTGCGGCTCGGATCGAAGATCGAGAACTCGCAGGTGGTGTTGTCGGTGCAGATCGTGAGATCGTGGATGCTCGTGTTCTCGATCCGGGCGCCGCTCATCTCGCTCAGGAAGATGCCGTGGCTCGCGGTCTCGGCGATGTCGAGGTCGCGGATCAGGATGTCGCTCACGCCGTTCGCCACGACGCCGTCGCGGCCGCCCCGGACGCTCAGGCCCACAGCGCCGCTCTCGCTGGCCATGGCCAGCACGTCGGCATCGGCGTTGGTGCCGACGAGGCGGGTCGCCGATCCGTCGCGGGAGAAGATGGCGCTGCCGCCGCTGCGCGCGCCGATGATCTCGAGGCCGCCCTGGCCGCCGAGGATGAACTGGCCGGACTGCAGCAGGAGCGCCTGGTCGAGCTGCAGGACGCCGTCCGCCAGGATCAGCGCGTTTTCGCCCGCATCGGCGACGGCGGCATTGATCGCGCCGGCGTTGCCCGTCGCCGACGAGATGGTGCGGACATTGCCGACGACATTGCCGGTGTCGGCATAGATCGCATCCTCGGCGTCGCCGGTGGCGCCGACGCCGGTGCGGATGTAACTGGCGCGCTCGACGCGCTGCATCAGCGGGTCGCGCGCCGCCAGCGCCGGGCCGGCCTTGCTGAGCGGAATGCGCAGGCGGGCGAGGAACTGCGCCTCGGCCTTGTCCTCGTTGTCATAGGTGAAGCCGGCGGAGAGGCTGAAGGTCGAGCCCTGCGTGAAGCCCGGCAGGTCGGCAAACGACAGTTCGGCCCGGCCGCTGACGCCGGTGATGTCGTCCAGCTTGTCGCCGTCATACCAGTAGCCGCCGCCATAGATCATCATCTGCGCGGGGGAGTTCGCCTCGAACATCGGCAGGCGGAACCCCGCCTCGGCGTCGAAGCCGGCGAGCGCCTGCTCCTGGCCGGCCCGGAACACCAGGCGTCCCGCCTCGATCATCGCCGCGTTGGCGTCCGCCGCCGATCCGTACTTGTCGCCGAAGGGCAGGTAGCCGTTCAGGCGGAAGGCCCAGTCGCGCGACAGAAGCTCCGCGCCGGCCGAGAGCTGGTGGAAGTCGTTGTCGCGCTCCGAGCGCAGGTAGTCGTAGTAGCCATAGGCGCCGACCGTCCACACGCCGTCGAGCTTCATGCGCCAGCCGAGGCCGACCGAGCCCTGGTACATCTGGTCGTTGTTCATGTGGCCGCGCAGGTCGCCGAAGGCGACGGCACGATCGCCGATGGTGAAGGGCAGGAAGATGTCGAAGCCGCCGATGGCGCCATTCTCCTGACCGCCGCCAAGCGTGATTTCAACGGTCGGTCCGAGCGAGTCGGCCCGGGCCGCGGCGGTGGTGGCAAAGGAAGAGGCAGCGCAAAGAAGCGCCGCGATCATGGGTGATCGCATGGTCGGAAATCCCGGTTCACGAAATAGGCCGGGACTTGAAACAATCCGCCCGGCAATGTTTGCCGGGCGGTATAGGATCGAATCAACTATTTGAAAACAAATATGTTTTCGACTTGGACTAATGTAAAACTACGCTGTTGCAGCAGCCTGCGCGACGGCGAAGGCAGCGACCAGCTTGGCCGCGCGCTCGCCGATCTCCGCCGCCGTCATGCCGGGCTTGTAGATGTTCGAGCCGATGCCGAATCCGGCACAGCCGACCTTGATGTAGTCGACGAAATTGCCCTCATTGGCGCCGCCGACGGCGAGCACGGGGATATGCTTCGGCAGTACCGCCTTCATCGCCTTGATGCCGGCGGTGCCGATCAGCTCGGCCGGGAAGAACTTGAGAGCGTCGGCGCCGGCCGAGAGCGCCGTGAAAGCCTCCGTCGGCGTGAACACGCCGGGATAGGAGCCCATGCCCAGCGCCTTGGTCTTGCGGATCACCGCGGGGTCGGCATTCGGCGAGACGATGATCTCGCCACCGACATCCTTGACACCCTGCACCTGATCCTCGGTCAAGACCGTGCCGGCGCCGATCTTGGCGCGGCCGGCGGCGCGCTTCACCATCCGCTCGATCGAAACGAATGGCTCGGGCGAATTGAGCGGGACCTCGATCAGCGTGATTCCCGCCGCGATCAGCGCGTCGCAGGCGGCTTCCGCCTCGTCGGGCCGGATGCCTCGCAGGATGGCGATGATCGGGATGTGGTTGCCGAAATGGGGATGGGTCATGTCGATCTTTTCTGGCAGCGAGTTCAGAGCAGGCCGTTGGCGCGGGCGATGCGGACGAGGCCGCGGCGAACGAGGGTCGAGCCGTCGCGCGTGTCGGCGGCGTGGCCGGCGACCTTGAACGCCGCGTAGTAGCAGCGCGCGAGCGTGCGCGAGCCGACAATGCGGATCGGCGGGTTCGCATCGAGCAGGCCGATCTGGCGGGCAGCCGCGATCTCGCCGCCGATGACCAGGCCGGAGAGATAGGCGAGATTGTCGTCGCCCGAGACGCCGTCGAGCAACTGCCGGACGCGGACAGAGAAGATCGCGCCGAGAAAGGGCAGGCCTTCCAGAACACTGCGCCGCACCGCGAGCGCGAAGTCGCTGGAGCCGGCGATGTCGTCGGAATCCTCCGCCACGGAATGGCGCAGGAACGACTTGCGGGCGAGAAGCTCGAACACCTCGCCGGTCAGGAAGGTCTGGAACGTGGTGATCCTTCCGTTCTCGATCGCCGCCCATTTGGAATGCGTTCCGGGGAGGATGGCGATACCGCTGAAGTCGGGCTCCTCCTCCATCAGGCCGACCAGCTGGGTCTCTTCGCCGCGGATGACGTCGCCGTCGCGGGCTTCCGAGCGCAGCACCAGGCCGGGCACGATCGCCATCGGGCGATGGTCGCTCGTCTCGAATTTGAGCAGCCCTTCGGCCAGGCTGTCGGGGGATGTCGGGACGCCGACATAGGCCGCCTCGTGCCATCCCTGCCGGCTGCCGACCATGCCGGCCATGATCGCCGGCACCTTCGGCCAGGAACCGACCAGCGCGTTGAAGGCGTCCTCATGTCCGACGCCGCCGAGCGCGCCGATGCCGTCGGCGCTGTCGGCCTCCGCCAGGACGTCGCCACTTCTGTCGAGCAGCATGGCGCGGCAGCGCGTCGTGCCCCAGTCCACGGCGATGAGGGCGGCGTCAGCGGTCGAGACGGCGGGCATGCTTCGGTCGGTCCGTTAGTTCTAGCGACAGTGGATCTGGAACGGTTGTTCGACGATCGGGCGGCGCTGTCAAGGCGGCCAAAGCGCCAAGGCAAGCCGTTGCGCATCGTCGCGCAGCCGCGGCGGCCGGTTCTGCCCGTTTGGAGTCAGCCTCGTTCGTCCCGACGGCGTCAGTCCCGTGGCGCCGGGCCGGTGGAGCCGCGGATCACGAGGTCGACGGGCCAGAGCTCGTGGATGCTGGCCGGATCGCGGCCATCGGCGACGAGTTCCATCAGGAGCTCGGCGACCCGATTCCCGGCGGCGCGGATCGACGAGCGCGTCGTCGACATCGTCGGCACCATGGCGTCGGGGTTGAGGAAGGGGATGACGTCGTCATGCGCGATCATCGAGATGTCGCGGCCGAGCTCGAGGCCGGCGGCGCGGATGGCGCGCAGCGCGCCGAGCGACATCATCATCGACGAGACGAGCAGGGCGGTGGGGCGCGGCCGCTCCGCCAGGAAGCGCGCCGTGATCCGGTAGCCGGTCTCGTCGGTCATGATGCCTTCGGCGATCAGCCGGTCGTCTGCCGCGATGCCATGGCCGGCCAGCGCCGCGCGGAAGCCGCGCTCGCGGTCCGTCGCGAAGGTGTGCCGCGTCTCGCCATTGATCAGGCCGATGCGCCGGTGGCCGAGGTCGAGCAGGTGCTTGGCGGCGTGGCGGAAGGCGCCTTCATTGTCGATGTCGAGCCAGGCATAGCTGTGCCGGGTCGCGGAGCGGCCGTGCACGACGAAGGGCAGGCCGATCTCGTTCAGGAGCGCGATGCGCGGGTCGTCGATGGTCGGGCTCGACAGGATCACCGCGTCGACGCGTGAGCTGATCGCCATGCGGCGGTAGGTGGCCATCTCGTCGCCGGATCGCGACGGCGACAGCACGATGTCGATCTCGTCCTTCATCAGCCGCTCGCCGAGGCCGGCCTGGAACTCGACATAGTGCGGGTCGAGCAGCATGTTGCGGTCGGTCGGCAGCACGATGCCGATGGCGCCGGCGCGGCCCGTGGCGAGGCGGCGCGCGCTGGCATTGGGGCGGTAGTCGTAGCGGCGGGCGGCGTCGAGGACGCGCTGGCGCGTCTCGGCGTTCACCTCGGGATACCCGTTCAGCGCCCGGCTCACCGTCGTCTGCGACAGGCCGAGATGCGACGCCAGTTCCTTCAGTCTCATGAAAAGAAGTTCCTCCCTGGCCGCATTCAAAGCGCTTTCAACCGGCCATGCAAGCATCGTCGGATGGCGCTCCGGAACCGCGAAGGCCCTGCTGCGGTGCGGTATGGGCTGCATTCGGCGAATCCCGTCGCTGGGTCAAGCAAGTACCCTGATTTATCATATGAATTTTGAAGAATAGTTTGTTGCGGCGCACATCGCGCTGGACGGCGACGGGGTTGACAGGCGGCTTGCTTGCCGGTTTGATTAGTCTTCAAAGCGCTTTGAGGGGGTGCGGAGGGTTTGGGCTTCCGCGCCGGCGCTTGGAGAGAGGGGGGAGGCCAGGGGTCCGCCGCGCGGCGTCGGATCGGTGGGCTTTCCGCCATGGACAGTGTCTCAGGGAGGTTTCAGCAATGAACTTGCGCTCCGCGCTATTGGCCTTCGGGGCCGGGCTCGTCTTCATGGGTGGCGCCGCGAACGCCGCCAACCTGTCGATCGTCTCGGGCGATACGGGCAATGGTCTCGCCGTGCTCCGCGAGCAGCTCGACGCCTTCGAGAAGGCGACGGGCAACAAGGTCACCATCGTGCCGATGCCGTCGTCGACGAGCGACCAGTTCGGCCAGTACAAGCTCTGGCTCGCCGCCGGCAACTCGGACATCGACGTCTATCAGACCGACGTGATCTGGGCGCCGCAGCTCGCCGATCAGCTCGTCGACCTGACCGAGGCGACCAAGGATGTGATCGGCCAGCATTTCCCGTCGATCGTCGAATCGCAGACCGTGAACGGCAAGCTCGTCGCCATGCCGCTGTTCACCGACGCGCCGGCCCTTTACTACCGCAAGGACCTGCTCGAGAAGTACGGCAAGCAGCCGCCGAAGACCTGGGACGAACTCGCGGCCACCGCGAAGGAGATACAGGACAAGGAGCGCGAGGCCGGCAGCAAGGACATCTGGGGCTTCGTCTGGCAGGGCAATTCCTATGAAGGTCTGACCTGCAACGCGCTCGAATGGGTCAAGTCGAACGGCGGCGGCCAGATCATCGAGGCCGACGGCTCGATCTCGATCAACAACCCGCAGGCGGCCGCGGCGATCGACCGGGCCAAGGGCTGGGTCAACACCATCTCCCCGCCGGGCGTGCTCGCCTATCAGGAAGAAGAGGCGCGCGGCGTCTGGCAGACGGGCAATGCCGTGTTCATGCGCAACTGGCCCTACGCCTACGGCCTCGGCAACGGCGCCGACTCGGCGGTGAAGGACAAGTTCGACGTCGTGCCGCTCCCGGCCGGTTCGGGCGAGGGCGCCAAGTCGGCCGCGACGCTGGGCGGCTGGAACCTGGCGGTCTCGAAATATTCGAAGAGCCCCGAGGAATCGATCGAGCTGGTCAAGTTCCTCGCTTCGCCGGAGATGCAGAAGTTCAAGGCGCTCAAGGCCTCGAACCTGCCGACGATCCAGGCGCTCTATGACGATGCCGACATCGCCAAGGAGCAGTCGATCATCCCGCGCTGGAAGGACGTCTTCCAGAACGCCGTGCCGCGTCCCTCGGCTCCGGCCAAGGTGAAGTACAACGAAGTGTCGTCGAACTTCTGGACGGCGACGCACGACACGCTGAGTGGCAATGGTTCGGCGGCTGACAATCTCGAACTGCTCGAGGTCAAGCTGGACAAGCTCAAGGGCGCCAACTGGTAAGCACCGAGCAGGCCGGCCGGGTCCCATGATCCGGCCGGTCTCCTTGCCCTTGCGAGACGGGTCGGTCCGGTCCGTCCTGCCTTTCGATCGTCGGCGATGCGCCGACCCCAGCAGCGAGAGACGAGAACATGGCGGTAGCAGAGACAATTGCCGCGCCGGTCGAGGGGATGCGATCGGATCTGATGCGCCAGCGGATCCGATCGGCCTGGATCTTCCTGGCCCCGATGCTGGCCGTGCTCGCGCTCGTCGCAGGCTGGCCGCTGGTCCGCAGCATCTATTTCTCCTTTACCGACGCATCGCTGTCGAACATCGACGCGGCGCAGTGGATCGGGTTCGAGAACTATCTCTCGGTCACCACGCTGAAGAGCGGCCGCGTCATCTATGACGGCCTGCTGGTCGACCCGATCTGGTGGCGCGCCGTCTGGAATACCGTCCGCTTCACCATCATCTCGGTGACGCTCGAAACCCTCTTCGGCACCATCGTCGCGCTGGTGCTGAATGCCGAATTCCGTGGCCGCGGCATCGTCCGCGCCGCCATCCTGATCCCCTGGGCGATCCCGACCGTCGTCTCCGCCAAGATGTGGAGCTGGATGCTGAACGACCAGTTCGGCATCATCAACGACATTCTGATGAATCTCGGCATCATCTCCAGCAAGATCGCCTGGACCGCGAATCCCGACACGGCGATGGCCGCGGTGCTGCTCGTGGACGTCTGGAAGACGACGCCGTTCATGGCGCTCCTGATCCTCGCCGGCCTGCAGATGGTGCCCGGCGATATCTACGAGGCCGCCAAGATCGACGGCGTGCACCCGGTCAAGGTGTTCTTCAAGGTGACGCTGCCGCTGATCAAGCCGGCCCTGATGGTCGCCGTGATCTTCCGCATGCTCGACGCGCTCCGGATCTTCGACCTGATCTACGTGCTGACGCCGAACAACTCGCAGACCAAGACGATGTCGGTCTATGCTCGGGAGAACCTGTTCGATTTCGACAAGTTCGCCTACGGCTCGGCCGCCGCGACCTTCCTGTTCCTGATCCTGGCGGTGATCACGGTGGTCTACATCGTCGTCGGCCGGGTCAATTTCGACGGAGGCCGATAATGCTCTGGACCCTCACCAAGCAGACGGCCTTCTACGCGCTGGTCCTGCTCATCGTCTTCATCTCGGTCTTCCCGTTCTATTACGCGATCCTGACCTCGTTCAAATCGGGCACGGATCTGTTCCGGATCGACTACTGGCCGAAATCCTTCGCGCTCGACAATTACATCGCCGTGCTGACGACGGGCAGCTTCGTCCGCAATCTCGGCAACTCGCTCCTGGTGTCGACGGTGGTGGTGGCGATCTCGCTGCTTCTCGCGGTCACGGCCTCCTTCGCGCTGGCGCGCGTCCGCTTCCGCGGCCGCTCGCTGCTGCTCTTCACCATCCTGTCCGTCTCGATGTTCCCGCAGATCGCGGTGCTGGCCGGCCTGTTCGAGATCGTCCGCTTCTTCGGCATCTTCAACACGCCCTTCGCGCTGATCTTCGCCTACATGATCTTCACGCTGCCCTTCACGGTCTGGGTGCTGACGACATTCATGCGCGACCTGCCGATCGAGATCGAGGAGGCGGCGATCGTCGACGGCGCCTCGCCCTGGGTGATCATCACCAAGGTGTTCATGCCGCTGATGTGGCCGGCGCTGGTGACGACGGGCCTGCTCGCCTTCATCGCCGCCTGGAACGAGTTCCTGTTCGCGCTGACCTTCACCTCGTCCAACGCCACGCGCACCGTGCCGGTCGCGATCGCGTTGCTCTCGGGCAGCAGCCAGTACGAAATTCCGTGGGGCAACATCATGGCCGCTTCGGTGATCGTCACCGTGCCGCTCGTGGTGCTGGTGCTGATCTTCCAGCGCAAGATCATTTCCGGCCTGACGGCTGGCGGCGTAAAGGGCTGATCGATGAACGACGTGGTTTCCGGCGCCGGGATCGTCTCGCGCGCCGCCGACGCGGACTGGTGGCGCGGCGCCGTCATCTACCAGATCTATCCGCGTTCCTTCCAGGATACGGATGGTGACGGGGTCGGCGATCTCAGGGGCATCGCGGCCCGGCTCGACCACATCGCCGCGCTCGGCGTCGACGCGATCTGGATCTCGCCCTTCTTCAAGTCGCCGATGAAGGATTTCGGCTACGACGTCTCCGACTATTGCGCCGTCGATCCGCTGTTCGGCACGCTGGAGGATTTCGACCACCTGATCGCCGAGGCGCATGCGCGCAACATCAAGGTGACCATCGACCAGGTGCTGTCGCATACTTCCGACCAGCATCCCTGGTTCAAGGAGAGCCGTTCGTCCAAGACCAATGCCAAGGCCGACTGGTTCGTCTGGGCCGACGCCAAGCCGGACGGCACGCCGCCCAACAACTGGCTGTCGATCTTCGGCGGCTCGGCCTGGGAATGGGACACGACGCGCTGCCAGTACTACCTGCACAATTTCCTGACCTCGCAGCCGGACATCAATTTCCACGCGATGGCGGCGCAGGACGCGCTGCTCGACAGCGTCGAGTTCTGGCTGAAGCGCGGCGTCGACGGCTTCCGCCTCGACACCGTGAACTTCTACGTCCATTCGCAGGGGCTCGAGGACAACCCGCCCGCCTCGGAAGAAGACCGCAAGTCGCCCGAGGCGCCGGAGGTCAATCCCTATAACTGGCAGGACCACATCCACGACAAGAGCCAGCCGGAGAACCTCGAATTCCTGAAGCGTCTGCGTGCGCTGCTGGACCGCTACCCCGCCAAGACCACGGTCGGCGAGATCGGCGACGGTCCGCGCTCGCTCAAGACCATGGCGGCCTATACGTCCGGCGGCGACAAGCTGCACATGTCCTACACCTTCGATTTCCTGAGCCCGATCTTCTCGAAGGCGCACTTCGTCCAGCGGATCAAGGCGTTCGAGGCGATCGTCGGCGACGGCTGGCCGTGCTGGGCCTTCTCCAACCACGACGTCGTCCGCCATGTCTCGCGCTGGACTCGGGATGGCGACCATGACGGCGTCGCGAAGCTCGCCGCCGGCATACTGCTGTCGCTGCGCGGCTCGGTCTGCCTCTACCAGGGCGAGGAACTCGGCCTGACCGAGGCGGACATTGCCTATGAAGACCTGCAGGATCCCTACGGCATCCGCTTCTGGCCGGAATACAAGGGCCGCGACGGCTGCCGCACGCCGATGGTCTGGGAATCGAACGGCGCCCATGCCGGTTTCTCGGCGGCGAAGCCGTGGCTCCCAGTGCCGCAGGAGCATGTTGCGCGCGCGGTGAACCGCGAGACCGCGGACCGCTCGTCGGTGCTCGCGCATTATCGCCGGATGATCGCCTTCCGCAAGGCGCACCGGGCGCTGCGCGATGGCACGATCGCCTTCGTCGAGTCGCCCGCCGACGTGCTCGCCTTTGTTCGCGAGCAGGCCGGCGAAAAGATCCTCTGCGTCTTCAACCTGGGCGTCAGCGGGACAAGCTTCACGCTCCCGTCCGGCCTGAAGGTCACGGCCCTGGAAGGGCACGGTTTCACGGCGGCGCTCGATGTGGCGGGCGGTTCCGTCAGCCTCGGCGGACGCGACGCATTTTTCGGCAAGATCGCCTGAGACGACAAGGGTACGGGAAGGAAACAGACATGGCCGGCTTGCTGCTACGCGACATCAAGAAAGCCTATGGCACCGTCAAGGTCCTGCACGGCATCGATCTCGACATCAAGTCGGGCGAGTTCATCGTCTTCGTCGGCCCGTCCGGCTGCGGCAAGTCCACGCTGCTTCGCCTGATCGCCGGCCTCGAGGACATCACTTCCGGCACGCTGCAGATCGACGGCAAGGTGGTGAACCAGTTGGCGCCGTCGAAGCGCGGCATCGCCATGGTGTTCCAGAGCTACGCGCTCTATCCGCACATGACCGTCTACGACAACATGGCCTTCGGCATGAAGCTCGGCGGCGGCGGCAAGGAGGAGGTCGACCGGCGCGTGCGCGAGGCGGCCGAGATCCTGCAGATCACGCCCTATCTCGACCGCCTGCCGAAGCAGCTTTCCGGCGGTCAGCGCCAGCGCGTCGCCATTGGCCGCGCCATCGTCCGCGACCCCAAGGTGTTCCTGTTCGACGAACCTCTTTCCAACCTCGACGCGGCGCTGCGCGTGCAGACCCGTATCGAGATCAACAAGCTGCACGATCGCATGGAAGGCGTGACGATGATCTACGTCACGCATGACCAGGTCGAGGCGATGACGCTGGCCGACCGCATCGTCGTGCTGAATGCGGGCCGCGTCGAGCAGGTCGGCGCGCCGATGGAGCTCTACCACAACCCCGACAACCTCTTCGTCGCCAAGTTCCTCGGCTCGCCGTCGATGAACACCATCCCCTGCGTCGTGGAGGCCGGCGGCGCCGAGCCGCGCGTCCGTCCGAACGGCTGCGATCCGATCCGCGTGAAGGCGGCCATCCCCGAGACCGCGGCGGGCTCCAAGGCGACGTTCGGCGTGCGGCCCGAGGATCTCGAGATCACGACCGGCGACGACGCGATCTTCCGCGGCACCATCGACATCATCGAGCATCTCGGCGAGGTGACCTTGATCTACGTCGATATCGGCACCGACGAGCCGATCGTCGCCAAGCTCGAAAACGACATTCCCTTCGTCCGGGGCGAGAAGATCGCGCTCACCTCGGCGCTGAAGCATCTCCAGGTGTTCGACGAGAAGGGCATCGCCTATCGGCGCACCTGAGCGGGCGGGGCGGTTCCGCCATCCGCCTCCGGCGGGCTGTCAGGCGAGCCGCCGGGCCACGATCCGGCCCTCGGTCCGGAGCGTCAGCTCGATATGGCCCGCCTGGGTCACGTCCTGCACCTTGGACGGCCGGTAGGCGCACAGATTGACGCCGCCCTGATGGCGCAGGCTGTCATAGAGGATGCCGTCGCCGCCCTCGGCCCGGATCGCCTCGCCGAAGGCCTGCGTCGCGGCGTAGTCGGCACGCGCGTAGAGGTCGGGGCGGCTCGCCGCATGTCCCCGGATGTCCGTGTAGGCCCCGTCGATGCGGGCCACATAGGCGCGGTAGGTGGCGACGAAGCGCTCCATGCCGGAGCGGATCATTTCGCGCCGCAGATGGTGCGAGACTTCCGCGATGCAGGTCTCGACCGTGAGCGCGCCATACCAGGCGCCGAGCGCGCCGCCGGAAAAGCGCAGCCCGGTCGGCGGCGTGTGCAGGAACGAGGCCATGACGACGCTGGCGTTCGGCCTTCCATAGGCCCATTCGGCGCGCGGCAGGCGTGCGGCGCGCTCCGCCACCAGCCGGTCGTTCGTCCAGCCTTCGAGCTCCATCACCGCGGCGAGATCCTCGGCGGAGGCGACGTCCTCGAAGGCCGAAACCGGCGGAAATCGCGATGGAATCAGCCGGTGCGTCGGTGCTTCGATCGTCGCCTGCGGAAAATCGGATGTGGTCATGCCCAGACGATGTCACTCGTCCCGAGCGGCGCAACCTGATCGTCGAAGCCGGGCAGGGGAGCGGCGAACAGGCCGCCGCGCCAGGCGTCGAGATGGCGGCGGACGAGCATCATGCCGTCTTGGGTGCCGCTGGTGATCAGCGCCATCGGCGGCTGACCGCCGAACAGCGGGCCGGCGTTGTCGCTTATCAGCCATTTGTAGGCGTCGGCGTCATCCGGGAACAGGATCTTGAGCGCCTGGTAGATGCCGAGCAGGGCGGAGATGCGGATCAGCGTGTCGACCGGCAGGGTCAGATCGACGCCGCTCCGCGCCTTGGCGAGCCAGCCGAAATAGGTCGAGCGACCGGGCTGACCGAGAACGCGCATCCGCTCGGCCTCGCCGAGACCCCAGCGTTCGGCGATGGCGAGGAAGGACCGAAGGCCCGGGCCGCCGAGGCGACGCCGCACCGGCGCCGCGAAGCGATCGGGCGGAACGGGCGTCAGCTGTGCCGTGCGGGCGAGTCGGGGCATGTCATCCTCCAGATCCAGTCATGGACAATGTAGTCCAATATTGGACTGAATCAAGGGTGGCTATCCTGGTCGTGCCGCCTTGGCGGGATCGCGACGGACGGCCGCGTCGGTTGTCGACGCCGCGCATCTCGAAGCGATGGCGGCTTCAGCGCGCGAAGGGCGCCAGCGCACTCTGGCATCGGCTCGACAGCGAGGCGGCGTTCGCCTTCAGGCAGGCGACGATGTTGCCGCCGCCGATCGGAACGCCCCGGCAGTAGGCCCGGACGTCGCGCGCACAGGACTGGCGCACGAGCGCCAGTTCCTGTCGCGGGGTCAGCGCGTCGGACGCGGGCGTGGCGGGAGCTGGGGCGGGAGCCGGCGCCGCCGCCTTCGCGGCCGGCGCGGCGGTGCCCTTCGCGGCCGGCTCCGTCGGCGCTGCGGCCGTGCCGGGAGCCGTTGTCGCGCCCCCGCCCGCCGCCTGCACGGCGGTCCGGCAGGCGTCGGAGAGCTTGGCGGCGTTTTGTTGCAGGCAGGCGAGCGCCGCCTGCCCGCCGGGCGGCACGCTGGCGCAATGGCTGCGATAGTCGTCGGGGCAGGCGGAGCGGATCGCCGATTGCTGGGCCTTGGTTGGCGCCTGGGCGAGGGCGCCGCCGGCCGCGCCGAGAGCGACCAGGCCAGCCAGGGCGACGGCCGCGTGGAGCGCGGCGAGGCGGAACTGGGGCAGGCGGATTGTCGACATGCGATCTCTCCCGTCTTGAACCGGGAACGCCGCGCCGGGCGACGATCCGGCCGCCATTCTACGCGAGTCGTGACGTAACGTAATCTTCCGTCGCGCCTAATGGGTGAATCGGCGCTCGTCCCGCGGCACCGCCAGGCCGCAAAGGAGGGTGGGTTCGACCCGGAGCCCGCAATGCTCGACCATGCGCCGCGAGGCGGCATTCCCGGCCGCGACCAGCTCGTAGACGTGCGTGGCGTCGAGGTCGTGGAACAGGCTGGCGATCATGCGGGCGTTGACATAGGTGCCGAGGCCCTTGCCACGCCAGGCATCGGCCACGGCGGCGAGGCCGCCCCAGCCATGGCGCCGATAGGGGCTGGCGGCGTTGTGGGGCAGGTAGCCATGCGCGGCGGCGACGACGCTGCCGTCATCCGCGCCGATGGCGATGGTGGTGGCCGGCCCGAACGCGCCCGTCAGCAACGAGCCCGAGAACGGAATCACGCCGGCCGCGTGCATCAGCGCCTGGATGCGCCGCATCGCGTCGCTCAGGGGATCGGCGGGTAGGGGGCGTTCGGTCAGCCCGTCCGGCAGGCCCGCGTCCAGGATGGAGGCGGTCGCGGCGAGCGCGGTGGCGCGGTCGGCCAGGAAAACGTCCCAACTGTCGAGGCGAAAGCCCCGCGCCGCCAGCTCGACCCGCAGCCTTGCGGCCCGCGCTGTCGGAATGAGACGGAAGCCGCAGGCGCCGTCGCGCGCCAGGATGGCGTCGATCCGGTCCCAGCCGAGCCGGTCCGGATCGTCGCAGCCCATCATGCGGCCGATCTGGCAGGCACCGGGCGTCGCGCGGATGAAGGCGGCGCCGGCCTCGGCCTGCGCCTGCAGACGCTGTTGTCGCTCCGTGCCGAAATAGCCCGACATGGGATGTCCGCGGGGATCGATGCGTGGAACCGGACCGTCGGCGACGCGCGCCGACAATCGCAGTGTGCGCCGATGCGCGAGGGCCGCAACCGGAAAAACCCGAACGGTCCGCCGCGCCTCGCGTTAGCCCTGGATGCGGAACACGTTCTCCGCCAGGCCCGGCACGTCGGTTCGCACCGCGAAAAGGCCGCCGGCGAGGCGCTCGAGCGGGCCGTCGCCGCCCTGCGCGGTGGTGATGTAGAGCGTCTTCAGGTCCGCGCCGCCGAAGGTGCAGTTGGTGATGTTCGAGACCGGCATGTCGAGGACGCTGGCGACCTTGCCCTCCGGCGAGACGCGGACGATGCAGCCGCCGTGATAGCGGCAGTTCCAGACATGGCCCTCGCTGTCGATCTGCGAGCCGTCCGGCGAACCGCGCTCGAAACCGGAGAACCAGGGGCGGTCGTTCGAGACGGCGCCCGTCGAGGGGTCGTAGTCGAACTGCCAGATCTCGTTCTTCATCGTGTCGCCGGTGTAGAAGCGCTTGCGCGCCACGTCCCAGCACATGGTGTTGGTGATGCCGATCGCCGCCTTGATCGTCGCGACGGCGCCCTTGCCGTCGACGCGGTAGAGGCTGCCGGCCGCGTTGTCGGTGATGTCGACGCCGGACCCATCCGGGGCGACGTTGTTGAACATCGAGCCGACGACCAGGTTGCCGAACGGATCGGGACGGCCGTCATTGAGACGGACCTTCGGCCAGTTCGCCTCCGGCGTCGAAAAGTCCGAGCGCGTGTCGCTCGCCGGCTGCCAGAGGATGACCTTCGAGCCGAGCGCGGCGATCAGCGTGCCGGGGCGGTCGGTGAGGCCCAGCGTCGTCACCGGCTCGTCGAACATCCAGTGGTGCGTCGCGCCCGATTGCGGATCGTAGCGGTGGACGAGATAGCGGTTGATGTCCGTCCAGTAGACGGCCTGTTCCGCTGCGTTCCAGAGCACGCCTTCGCCGCAGCGATCGCCGGCCGGTACAACGCAAACTGGATCGGTCATGTGCATTTTTCCCTATCGTCCTCTTCGGGGGTCTCGTCCCTATGGCTGAATTCGCTTAGCGTGCGTGGCTCGTCACCACACGCGAATCTTGTCGCAAAGATTTTATTTCGGTGCTCTAATTTTTTCCCTCAACTTATGACGCGGACTGGATTAGGACACAAAGCAGACCAGTTGAGGTCCGGCTGACACCGGAAAGAGGGATTTCATGACCAGTCGTATCATCGCCGTCGACCCCTTCGATCTTGTCGTCTTCGGCGCCACGGGCGATCTCGCCTACCGCAAGCTGATGCCGGCGCTCTATCATCGCCATCGCGATGGTCAGATCCCTCCGGTCGCGCGCATCATCGGCGCGTCGCGCCGCCCGATGAGCGACGAGGCCTACCAGAAGCTCACCGAAGCGGCGCTGGAGAAGTTCGTGCCGGCCGACGAGCGCGAGCCCGAGCAGGTCGCCTCCTTCCTGAAGCGGATTTCCTATGTCGCCGTCGACGCCACCGCCGAGAAGGCCGGCTGGCCTGAGCTCGCCAAGGCGCTGGAAGGCGGCAAGGATCGCATCCGCGCCTTCTATCTCGCCGTGGCGCCCGATCTCTTCGGCATCATCTGCGAGGGCCTCGGCGCGCATCACCTCGTGACGCCGAAGACCCGTGTCATCATCGAGAAGCCGATCGGCAAGAGCCTCGCCTCCGCCAACGAGCTGAACGATTCGATCGGCAAGGTGTTCAAGGAAAGCCAGATCTACCGCATCGACCACTACCTCGGTAAGGAGACGGTGCAGAACCTGATGGCGCTGCGCTTCGCCAACGCGCTGTTCGAGCCGATCTGGAACGCCAGCCACATCGACAACGTGCAGATCACCGTCGCCGAGAGCCTCGGCGTCGAGGGCCGTGCCGGCTATTACGACACCGCCGGCGCGCTGCGCGACATGGTGCAGAACCACATCCTGCAGCTGCTCTGCCTGGTCGCCATGGAGCCGCCGGGCCGCTTCGACGCCGATGCGCTGCGCGACGAGAAGCTGAAGGTGCTGCGTTCGCTGAAGCCGATTGTCGATGGCGATGTCGACACGGTCACCGTGCGCGGCCAGTACAAGGCCGGCGCCTCTGCCGGGGGGCCGGTTCCCGGCTATCTGGAGGAGCTCGGCCGCGACGATTCCACCACCGAGACCTTCGTTGCCGTCAAGGCCGAGATCGAGAACTGGCGTTGGGCCGGCGTGCCGTTCTACATCCGCACCGGCAAGCGCCTGCCGACGCGCCTCTCCGAGATCGTCGTCAACTTCAAGACCATCCCGCATTCGATCTTCGGCGACGCCGTCGGCCAGCTCGCTTCCAACCAGCTGATCATGCGCCTGCAGCCGGACGAGGGCGTCCGTCTCTGGCTGATGATCAAGGATCCGGGGCCGGGAGGCATGCGTCTGCGCCATGTGCCGCTCGACATGAGCTTCGCCGAGACCTTCAAGGTGCGCAGCCCCGAAGCCTATGAGCGGTTGATCATGGACGTGATCCGCGGCAACGCCACCCTGTTCATGCGGCGCGACGAGGTCGAGGCGGCGTGGAAGTGGATCGACCCGATCCTCGACGGCTGGGCAGCCTCGCGCGAGGCGCCGAAGACCTATACCGCCGGTACCTGGGGGCCGTCCTCGTCGATCGCCCTGATCGAGCGCGATGGCCGCACCTGGCACGAAGAGGGCGCCTGACCGCGCCCGGCTTCGCGCTGGCGGCCATCGAAAGGCTTGAGCGTTGCCCGGACAGGTCCGGGCCACGCTCCAACAGCGAGGAACGGCCGCGTCGAACCGATCGACGCCGTCGCCGTTCTCTAGCAGTGACCACCGAACGGGGAACCCTCTCCCGTTCACGGGAGGGCGTGGGAGAGGGGTTTGGAGCGAGCAGGCGCCACCCTGCTTCTCGCGCAGGTTACGGTTGCCCAGGAGACACCACATCATGTCCGTCCACCCCAAGATCCTCGAAGTAACCGACCGGATCCGGGCTCGCAGCGAGAAGACGCGCGGCCTGTACCTGCAGCGTCTCGCCGCTGCCCGCCATGCCGGTCCCCGCCGCGCGGCGCTCGCCTGCGGCAACCAGGCCCATGGCTTCGCCGCCTGCGGCCCGTCCGACAAGGCGGCGCTGAAGGGCGACGTGGTGCCCAATCTCGGCATCATCACCGCCTATAACGACATGCTCTCGGCCCACCAGCCCTACGAGACCTATCCCGAGGTCATCCGCCACGCGGCGCGCGAGGTCGGCGGCGTGGCGCAGGTCGCCGGCGGCGTGCCGGCGATGTGCGACGGCGTCACCCAGGGCCAGACGGGCATGGAGCTGTCGCTGTTCTCGCGCGATGCGATCGCCATGTCGGCCGCCATCGGCCTGTCGCACAACACCTTCGACGCGGCGGTCTTCCTCGGCATCTGCGACAAGATCGTCCCCGGCCTCCTGATCGCCGCGCTGACCTTCGGCCACCTGCCGGCCGTCTTCATCCCCGCCGGCCCGATGACCTCGGGCCTGCCGAATGACGAGAAGGCGCGCATCCGCCAGCTCTTCGCCGAGGGCAAGGCGAGCCGCGCCGACCTTCTGGAGGCCGAGAGCGCCTCCTATCATGGCCCCGGCACCTGCACCTTCTACGGCACCGCCAACACCAACCAGATGCTGATGGAGATCATGGGCCTGCACCTGCCGGGCTCGTCCTTCGTCAATCCGAACACGCCGCTGCGCGAGGCGCTGACGCGCGCCGCGGCCAAGCGCGCGCTCGCCATCACCGCGCTCGGCAACGAGTTCACGCCGATCGGCGAGATCATCGACGAGAAGGCGGTGGTGAACGGCGTCGTCGGGCTGAACGCGACGGGCGGCTCGACCAACCACACCCTGCACCTGATCGCCATGGCGAAGGCGGCCGGCATCCAGCTGACCTGGGACGATTTCTCGGACATTTCCGATGTCGTGCCGCTCTTGACCCGCGTCTATCCGAACGGCATCGCCGACGTGAATCATTTCCACGCCGCCGGCGGCATGGGCTTCCTGATCCGCGAATTGCTGCAGGCGGGCCTGCTGCACGAGGATGTCACCACCGTCTGGGGATCCGGCCTCTCCGGCTACACGGTCGAGCCGAAGCTCGGCGACGACGGCGCCATCCACTGGCAGCAGGCGGCGCGCGAAAGCCTGGACGAGAAGGTGCTGGCGCCGGTCGAGAAGGCGTTCCAGCCGACGGGGGGGCTCAAGCTGCTCTCCGGCAATCTCGGCCGCGCCGTCATCAAGGTTTCGGCCGTCAAGCCGGAGCGCCACGTCATCGAGGCGCCGGCCAGGGTGTTCCACACCCAGGACGCGCTGATCGCCGCCTTCAAGGCGGGTGAGCTGACCGAGGACTTCATCGCCGTCATCCGCTTCCAGGGGCCGCGCGCCAACGGCATGCCGGAACTGCACAAGCTGACGCCGACGCTGGCCGTGCTGCAGGATCGCGGCCTCAAGGTGGCGCTCGTCACCGATGGCCGCATGTCCGGTGCCTCCGGCAAGGTCCCGGCGGCGATCCACGTCACGCCCGAGGCGGCGGCCGGCGGCGCCATCGGCAAGGTGCGCGATGGCGACCTGGTCCGGCTCGACGCCGTCAACGGCACGCTCGAAGTGCTGGTCGACGCGGCGAGCTTCGCGGCGCGGCCGCAGGTCGAGGAGGATCTCTCCGGCAACGAGTTCGGCCTCGGCCGCGAGCTCTTCGCCATGTTCCGCGCCACCGCCGCGCCGGCCGAACTCGGCGCCGGAGTGTTCTGAGGCCGGAGCAACATCTCGATAAATACGACATTTTAAGTCGTGTTTTACTAGGTCGTCTTGGTGCCGGTCCCTGCCGGCCCCAAGAAAACAGGCGTCTTGATCTCGCAGAATTGCCGCCCTAGGGGCCGTTTTCGGCGTGAAATACGCCGCGTCGCTGTTGGCATCGGCTTGCAGGGAATGTTTTTCCAAGCCTCTTCGTGAGATTGGAACGCTCATCGTCGTCTTGCGGCGGCCAAGTCTCTAGAAAGTCTACAATCATTCCAGACTTTCGCGCGGCCCGCTCTTCGGGTCGCGCCCGAGGAGAGACGGATGGCCACGGCCGCACGCAATGTCACGCGCAAGCTGGGTACGTTTCCCGCCTTCCACCGGGTCTCGGGACGGCGCGTCCTGATCGTCGGCGGCGGCGGCGAGGCGGCCGCCAAGATCCGCCTGCTTTCCGAGACCAGCGCCGATCTCGTCGTCTTCGCGCCGGAGCTGGAGCCGGAAGCGCGCCGCGATATCGAGGCCGCCGGCGCGACCTGGGTCGCCCGCCCGCCGGTCTTGGCCGATCTCGACGGCGCCGCGCTCGTCTTCGCCGCCACCGGCGACCTCGATCTGGATCGCGCCGTGCGCGATCTCGCGGTCGCCGCCGGCGTTCCCGTCAATGTCGTCGACCGGCCCGATCTCTGCGATTTCTTCACGCCGGCGCTGGTCAACCGCGCGCCGCTCTCGATCGCGATCTCCACCGAAGGCGCCGCGCCGGTGCTCGCGCGCCATGTCCGGGCGCGGATCGAGGCGATGCTCTCGCCGCGCCTGGGCGACCTCGCCGATTTGGCCGAACGGCTGCGGGCGCAGGTCGCCGCCAAGATCGGCTCCGGCGAGGCGCGCCGCCGCTTCTGGGCGCATTTCTTCACCGGCCCGACCGCCGCCAAGGTGCTGGCCGGCCAGATCGAGGACGGCGAGGGCGAGGCCACGGTCGCGATCGACGCGGCTGCCGCGCAGTCCGCTAGCGTTGGCCATGTCAGCCTGGTCGGCGCCGGTCCGGGCGCGGAGGATCTCCTGACGCTGCGCGCCCAGCGCCTGCTGCAGGAAGCCGACGTCATCGTCTATGACAAGCTGGTGCCGGAGGCGATCGTCGCCATGGGCCGGCGCGACGCGCTCAGGATCTATGTCGGCAAGGCCAAGGGCGCGCATGCCGCCAGCCAGGACGAGATCAACGCCATCCTGGTGCGCGAGGCGCAGGACGGGCGACGCGTGGTCCGCCTGAAATCCGGCGATCCGCTGATCTTCGGTCGTGCCGGCGAGGAGATGGCGGCGCTGCGCGCGGCCGGCATCCCGTTCGACATCGTGCCGGGCATCACCGCGGCCGTCGCCGCCGCCGCCGAGAACGAGATCCCGCTGACGCTGCGCGACGTGGCCTCGACGCTCGTCGTCGCCACCGGTCACGATATGCGCGGCGACACGCTGCCCGACTGGGCCGGCCTGGCGCTCTCGGGCGCCACCATCGCCGTCTATATGGGCCGCAGCGTCGCCACCAAGGTGGCCGGCAAGCTGATCGAGAACGGCCTTGATGCCTCGACGCCGGTCGCCGTGATCGAGAACGCCTCGCGCGCCGAGCGCCGCGCCTATTCCGGGCGGCTCGACGAACTGGCTACGATTGCCGACCGGCCGGAACTCGACGGTCCCGTCGTCATCATCGTCGGCCGCGTCGTCGCCGAGAGCGCGCTGGGCGCGACGCCGCTGCCGCTCGTGGCCCTGGCCGCATGAAGTCAGAAATCCGGATCCCCGCATGACCGCCAAGCTCATCACCGCCAATCATCTCGCCGACGGCCTCGTCGTGTTCCTGACCGCCGATGGCGGCTGGTCCTATCGGCTGGCCGACGCCCGCGTCATCGCCGACGCGGAGCTCGACGCCGCGCTGGCGCACGCCAAGGCGCAGCACGAGGCGCGGATCGTCGTCGACCCCTATGAGATCGAGGCGACCATCGACGCGGACGGCCTGCCGGTTCCCGTTCGTCTGCGTGAAAGAATCCGTGCCGCCGGCGGCCCCACCGTCACCTATGGCGAGGCCGAGATCGCCGAGCGCGCCGCCCTTCTGAATTTGGCAGGTTGAGATGTATCGCTACGACGAGTTCGACCATGAGTTCGTGAACGCCCGCGTCGCGCAATTCCGCGACCAGGTTGACCGCCGCGTGTCCGGCGAACTGACGGAGGACCAGTTCAAGCCGCTTCGCCTGATGAACGGCGTCTATCTCCAGCTGCACGCCTACATGCTGCGCGTCGCTGTGCCCTATGGCACGATGAACAGCCGGCAGCTCCGGATGTTGGCGCATGTCGCCCGCAAATACGATCGCGGCTACGGCCATTTCACGACGCGGCAGAACATCCAGTTCAACTGGCCGAAGCTTTCCGAGATCCCGGACGCGCTGGCCGATCTCGCCTCGGTTGAGATGCACGCGATCCAGACCTCGGGCAATTGCATCCGCAATGTCACGGCCGATCATTTCTCTGGCGCCGCCGCCGACGAGGTCACCGATCCGCGCCCCTATGCCGAGATCCTGCGGCAATGGTCGTCGTTGCATCCGGAATTCGTCTTCCTGCCGCGGAAGTTCAAGGTCGCCGTCACCGGCGCCGAGCGCGATCGCGCGGCGATCCAGGTGCACGATATCGGCCTGCACCTGAAGAAGGACGAGACCGGCCGGCTCGGCTTCGCCGTCTATATCGGCGGCGGGCAGGGTCGTACGCCGATGATCGCCAAGAAGATCCGCGACTTCCTGCCCGAGGAGGACCTGCTCTCCTATTCGGAGGCGATCCTGCGCGTCTACAATCTGAACGGCCGGCGCGACAACAAGTACAAGGCGCGCATCAAGATCCTCGTCCACGAGACCGGCGCCGACGAGATGTCGCGCCAGGTCGAGGAGGAGTGGGAGCGCATTCGCCACGGCGCGCTCAAGCTGCCGCAGGGCGAGGTCGAGCGCATCCGCGAATATTTCGCCGCGCCGGCGGCGCTGAAGCCGCTCGATCCGAGCGCGGATCTGGCGGTCGAGCGCGCCCGCGATCCGGAGTTCGACGCCTGGGTGGAGCGCAACACCCATCCCCACTACGTCGCGGGCCATGTCTCCGTGACGATCTCGCTGAAGCCGATCGGCGGCACGCCGGGCGACGCCACGGCCGAGCAGATGGACGCGGTCGCCGACATCGCCGAGCGCTTGGCCTTCGACGAGATCCGGGTCAGCCACGAGCAGAATCTCATTCTCCCGCATGTCGCGGAGGGGGATCTGAAGGCGATCTATGACGGGCTGGTCGCCAATGGGCTGGCGACGGCCAATGCCGGCCTCGTCACCGACATCATCGCCTGCCCGGGCCTTGATTATTGCGCGCTCGCCAATGCCCGTTCGATCCCCGTGGCGCAGCGGATCTCGCAGCGCTTCGGCGCCATCGAGCGCCAGCGCGACATCGGCGAATTGAAGATCAAGATCTCGGGCTGCATCAATGCCTGCGGCCACCACCATGTCGGCCATATCGGCATTCTCGGCGTCGAGAAGAAGGGCGAGGAATTCTACCAGATCTCGCTCGGCGGCTCGGGCGACGAGAACTCGTCGATCGGCGAGATCATCGGGCGCGGCTTCTCGACCGAGGAGATCGTCGACGCCGTCGAGACCCTGGTCGACACCTATATCGCCAAGCGCGAGACTCGCGACGAGACCTTCCTGGCCGCCTATCGCCGCCTCGGCCAGGCACCGTTCAAGGAAGCGCTCTATGGGACGCCTTGACCCGGTCACCTTCGGTTTCGAGCAGGAGCGCGGCTTCGAGCCGGAAAGCGGCCCCGTTTTCGATCACGAGAGCGCGGGCCTGCAGGAGGCGGCCGTCCTCAATGCGCGCTTTGCCGGGCTTTCGGCGCGCGCGCTGATCGAGCGGGCGCTCGTCGAGATCTTTCCAGGGCGGATCGCGCTGGTCTCCTCCTTCGGGGCGGAATCGGCCGTGCTGCTGCACCTCGTCGCCTCGGTCGATCGCAACGTGCCGGTCGTGTTCATGGATACGCTGCGGCTGTTTCCCGAGACGCTTGCCTATCGCGACACGCTTGTCGAGCGGCTCGGCCTGACCGATGTGCGCACGATCACGCCGGATCCGGTGGCGCTGGCCTCGGACGACCCTTACAAGGCGCTCTGGATGACGAACGCCGATGCGTGCTGCCGCATCCGCAAGACCGAGCCGCTGGCGCGCGCCATGGAGGGCTTCGACGCCTGGTTCACCGGGCGCAAGCGCTTCCAGGCGGCGACGCGCGCGGCGATCCAAGCTTTCGAGCAGGATGGCACCCGCATCAAGGTGAACCCGCTCGCCAACTGGTCGATCGACGATCTGAAGGCCCATGTGGCCGAGCACGACCTGCCGCCGCACCCTCTCGTCGCGCAGGGCTATCCCTCGATCGGCTGCCAGCCCTGCACCTCGAAGGTGAAGCCGGGCGAGGATGCGCGGGCCGGCCGCTGGCGGGGTCTGGACAAGACCGAATGCGGCATCCATCTAGGTCTCGAGAACGACGGAAGCGGCATCTGACATGAGCCTCTGGAAGAATGGATCCTTCGTCGACGACGCGTTTCGTCGTGTCGCGGATGACGAGCCGGTCGCCGTTGGCGAGGCGGTGATCGTCAGCCTTGCGCGCTTCCGCGCCGAGCGGGACGCGCTTGTCGCCCGGTCTGCGCCGCTCGGCATCGTGATCGAGCCGGGCGCCGACTGGTCCGACATCGTCGCCGACCTGCCGCGCCTCGCGGTGGTGGCGGCCGACCTGCCGAAATTCGCCGATGGCCGCGCCTTCTCGATCGGCCGGCTGCTGCGCGACCGGGACGGGTTTCAGGGCGAGCTGCGCGCCGTCGGCGCCTTCTTCCTCGACCAGATCCCGTTCCTGAAGCGCGTCGGCTTCGATGCGTTTTCGACAGACGACCCGCTTGTGCTAAAGGGTCTGCGCGAGGGCCGTTGGCCCGAAGTGACCGAATATCTGCAGCCCGTCGCCGAGCAAGGCGAGGTTCCGGCCGGAACCCGGCCATGGGCGCGCAGGCCCGCGGCCCGCCCGGCGGGCTGAGGGATAGACCAGGGATAGTGCCATGAAGATTTTCGTCACCGACCATGCCGGCAAGGAGCACGAGCTGGAAGCGCTCGAAGGCTGGCGCGTGATGGAGGTCATCCGCGACTGGAACGTCGGCATCAAGGCCGAATGCGGTGGCGCCTGCGCCTGCGCCACCTGCCATGTCTATGTCGATCCGGAGTGGGTCGACCGGCTGATCCCGATGTCGGACGAGGAAGAGGAGCGGCTTGACGACGCGATGGCGGTCAAGTCCAACTCGCGCCTCTCGTGCCAGCTGCTGATGTCGGACGAACTTGACGGGCTGCGCGTTCGCCTCGCCCCCGGCAGCGAGCCGGAGGAACTGGCGGCCTGAGGCCGGCAGGGGCGTCTGCAGTCGTGAGTTCGTGGCCTGCTTGGCGAGCCCGGCCCCGCAAAGATGCAGCATGGCTTCTGCCCGGATTTCCTTCGGGAGATTTTGACTTCTAGGTCAGCTTTCGCTACCTACTGCCTCGTCGAAAAACGTCTGCCGGTGTGGTTATCCCGGCTGCCGCGAAAGCGGTTGTGTCGCTTCCGAGCGAACCCACTGCGCCTTTGTCCGGAATCCGGGTGGCGCTGTGGAACAAAGGTTTTTCGTCCGCTCCACCCATTTTTGCATGGAGCACGCACTTTGAATCCCAAGTCCATCGTTATCGCGCAGTTCTTCATCTCGGGCATGATGGCCTTCATGATGACGGGCTTTTTCGGTTTCCTCCATCTCGGCCCCACCTCCGAATGGGTGGGCGAATGGGCCCATGCCTTCGTCATCGCCTGGCCGGTCGCCTTCGTGCTCTCGCTCGGTGTCGGCAAGCCGGGCTTCGTGATCGCAACCCGGATCACCGGCGAGGCCGCCTGAGTTCAGGCGGCAAGGCCGCCACCGGTCAGTCCAGCGTCCGCCGGTAGCGGACGAGGGCCAGGGCGCCGACCGCCAGCCAGAAGGCGGCGAGCGGCCACACCTCGCCGGCGAGGTCGGCAGGGCCGCTGCCCTTCAGCATGATGCCGCGCACCGAGCGGATGTAATGCGTGATCGGCAGCGCGCTGCCGATCACCTGCGCCCAGGCCGGCATGCCGCGGAACGGAAACATGAAGCCCGACAGCAGGATCGACGGCAGGAACCAGAAGAAGGTCATCTGCATCGCCTGCATCTGGTTGCGGGCGATGGTCGAGAAGGTGTAGCCGAGCGTCACGTTGCAGCCGATGAACAGGAAGGTGATGCCGAGCAGCAGCGTGAACGAGCCCATCATCGGCACGTGGAACAGGATCTGCGCGCAGACGAGGATGACGGTCACCTGCACGAGCCCGAAGCCGATATAGGGCACGATCTTGCCGATCATGATCTCGAACGGCGTCGCCGGCATCGCCATCAGGTTTTCCATCGTGCCGCGCTCGATCTCGCGCGTCAGCGCCAGCGCCGTCATCAGGATGGTGGTCATGGTCAGGATCGTGCCGAGCAGGCCGGGCACGATGTTGTAGGCGGTGATGCCCTCGGGATTGTACCGGCGCTGGATGACGAGATCGACGGCCGAGGGCGTCGCCGTCTGGGTCGCGAGCGGCCCGGTCAGTTCCCGCTTCAGAGCGCTCGACAGGATCTGGGGCAGGGCGCCGAGCGCATTCGAGGTGGCGGCCGGATCGGTGGCGTCGGCCTCGACCAGGAGCTGCGGCCGGGTGCCGCGCGCCAGGTCGCGCTCGAAGCCGGGCGGCAGGGTGACGACATAGCTGGCCGAGCCGTCGATCAGCGCCTCGTTCGCCTGCACCTCGCTGGCAAGGCCCGGCGCGACCGAGAAATAGCCGGACGCCTCCATCGCCGCGACGATGGCGCGCGATGCGGGTCCGCTGTCGCCGGCGACGACCAGTGTCGGCAGCCGCTTCGGATCCAGATTGATGGCATAGCCGAACAGCACCAGCTGGAGGATGGGGATGCCGATGATCATCGCGAAGGTCAGCCGGTCGCGCCGCATCTGGATGAATTCCTTCACCATCAGCGCCAGCACGCGCGAGAACGAGAAGCCGCGGCTCATGGCGGCCTCCCGCTCGTGGCGGGCTGGCTGTTCGCCGGCTGGTCCCCTGCCTGCGCCGTCTGCATCAGGCGGATGAAGACGTCCTCGAGGCTGGTCTCGCCGGCGGAGGCGACGGCGTCGGAGCCGGTCTCGGCGAGCGCCGCCTCGACCGCCGTCCGCAGCGCGGCCGGGTCGGGGCCGACGACGTGCAGATCATTGCCGAACGGCGCCACCTGCTCGACGCCCGGCCTGCCGCGCACGGCCCTGGCGACGGCGCCGACGTCGCGGCCGCTGACGATCATGGTCGACAGGCCGGAGCTTTCGATCACCTCCTCGACCGTGCCGCGGGCGACGATCCGGCCATAGGCGATGTAGACGATGCGGTGGCAACGCTCGGCCTCGTCCATGTAGTGGGTCGAGACCAGCACGGTGAGCCCGTCCTCCGCGAGGCTGTGGATCTCGTCCCAGAACTCGCGCCGCGCCTGCGGGTCGACGCCGGCCGTCGGTTCGTCGAGCAGGAGCAGCTTCGGCTGGTGCATGACCGAGGCGGCGAGCGCCAGGCGCTGCTTCCAGCCGCCGGACAGCGCCCCCGCGAGCTGGTCGCGGCGCCCGGTGAGGCCGAGCCGTTCCAGCGTCCGCCTCACCACCGCCTTGCGATCCGGCAGGTCGTAGATCCGCGCCACGAAATCGAGGTTCTCGCGGATCGTCAGGTCCTCGTAATAGGAGAAGCGCTGCGTCATGTAGCCGACCTGGCGCTTGATCCGGTCGGCCTCCCTGAGGATGTCGAGACCGAGGCAGGTGCCGCTGCCCGCGTCCGGGCGCAGCAGGCCGCAGATCATGCGGATCGTCGTGGTCTTGCCGGAGCCGTTCGGTCCGAGGAAGCCGACGATCTCGCCGCGCCGGACGTCGAGCGAGACGTCGTCGACGACGGTCTTGTCGCCGAAGCGCTTGGTCAGGCCGTGAATGTCGATGACGACGTCTTCGGGCCTGCCATCCGCCATTTTCCCGCTACTCCGCCAGCCGGATGTCGACCGGTTGGCCGGGATCGAGCTTCGCGGCTTCGCCCTCCGGCCGCGCCTCGACCCGGTAGACGAGCTTGGCCCGGCTTTCCTTGGAATAGATCACCGGCGGCGTGAATTCGGCGTCGGTGGCGACGCTGGTGATGGTGGCGGCGAGCCCCTCGGCGCAGCCGTCACAGCCGACGGCGATGCGTTGGCCGGGGTGAACCGACGACCGGTCCGGCTCGGGCACGAAGAACAGGATCTTGCGCGCGTCGGCCGGCAGCAGCGAGACGACCGCCTGGCCCGCCGGAACGAGCTCGCCGGGCTGGTAGAAGACCTCCTCGATCCGGCCGGCCCGCGTCGCGGCCTGTGTCCGGCGCGCGAGCGCGGTCTCGGCCGCGGTGACGGCGGCGGCAAGCGCCGCGACCTTCTGCTCCGCCGCGGCGATCTGGTCGGGCCGCGCCGGCAGGTTGGCGACGGCGCGGTTCTCCCGCGCGGCGCGGACGCGCGCGGCGGCGGAATCGAGGTCCGCCTTGGCCTGGTCGAGTGTCGCCACGGCCACCACGGAGCGCTTCGACAGGTCCTGGTTCCGCTCGTAGCTCTTCTGCGCCACCGTCAGCGACGCCTCGGCGTCGGCGAGCTGCGCGTCGAGGACGCGGATCTCCTCCGGACGCTTGCCGGTCAGGAGATCGGCGAGGCTCGCCTTTGCCTCGGCATGCTCCGCGCGCATCTTGGCGAGGGCGGACGTCTCGTCGCGGTCGTCGAGCGTGAAAAGCGTCGCGCCGGCCTCGACCGGCTGGCCGCGCGCCACCGGCAGCGTTTCCAGGCGGCCGGCGGTCTCCGCGCCGACCAGCACATAGTCGGCGTCGACATAGCCATGCAGGACCGGCCCCCCGGTCTCGCCGCTGCAGGCCGCGAGCAGCAGCAGCGAAGCGATTCCCGGAGACGCCCTGCCGGCCCGCATGTCAGTCCTCGTTGATCAGCGTCTCTCCGACCAGAAGGTCGATGTGCTCGGCGACGACGCGACGAATCTCATCGCGATCGCCGCATATCAGCGTATCGCGTCCGAGCTTTTTCGCCACCATGGGACGAGCAACGCAGAAAATGACGAACTGGCCCGAGATCGCGAAGGCACGGAATGTCGCTTCTTCCGAGCGGGGGTCGAGGTTCAGCAGGAGCGAGATCAGCTCTGTCGTCGTGCCTTGGCACTTCGTCATGAAGTCATAGATGACGTCGAAGGCGGACGATGGCTCCATCTGCTCGCGCATGATGAAGCGGCCCCAGAGTTCGGCCTCGGCCTCGCCCAGCATCGAATTGATATTGGCGTCGATGATGTCCTGCAGCAGGCGACGGGCGGTCGGCCGGTCGACGTCGCCCTTCAGCGCCCGCGCCGCCTTATCGACACTGCCGCCGATTCGCGACTCCATCTGCTCGACGACATATTCGGCGACCGCCCGGTGCAGGGCGTCCTTGCTGCCGAAATGGTAGACGATGGCCGCCAGATTGGCCTCTGCGCGCTTGGCGATGTCGCGTGTCGCGGCGCCCTCGAAGCCGTAGCGCCCAAAGGCATCGAGCGCGGCGAGCAGCAGCTTGTGCCGGGTTTCCGCGCCACGGTCCTGGCGCGCGCGTCGATAGTGGCGCGATGCGGGCAAGGATGGCAGATCGGCGGGAACGTCGACTGCGACGCCGTCGAGTTTCGTGCGCTCAAGGTTCATGGCGTCCGCAACCATCCGCATCTCTCCGATTCAATCCGACCCCCCGGTTGCGAAATTATTCGATCCGGCGGCGGCGTCAATCGAATGACTGAATTTATGCAGGACTAAAATTTTGCGGCGGGGTCTTGCACTCCCCGCCTTGAATCACCAAGCAAATTCGCCTTAGGACGGCGGCCCCACGAGGCCAACGCCTTGTTTTCGTTACTAGCGGAAGCCTTATTGTAACGTAGATCAGGCATTTGCCGGGCCGGAGGTCCTTATCCGGCAAATAACCCCCGCCTGGCTGTTTTGTCGCAGGCCCGCCGATCAGGCTGCGGTGACGACGCCCTGCTCGATCAGCCAGTCGACCGCGTCGCGCACCCCTTCAAGCGAACTGTAGCGCGGCTGGTAGCCGAGGTGGCGCCGGGCTTTCTCGATCGAGCAACTGGGGCTGTGGGCGATGTGATCGAAGGTCTGCTCGACGATCGCCGCGCTGTGGCGCGCCTTCCACGCTTCCCAGGGCAGGTAGGCGAGCTTCGCCTCGCGGCCGAACCAGCCGGAGACCACCTCGGCATAGCCGCGCAGGCTGACCGCCTGCGGCGAGACCGTGTGGTAGGCCTCGCCCACCGAAACGCCCCAATTGGCGATCGCCTTCATGAACATCTGCGCCACGTCGTCGGCGTGGACGTGATGCACCGTCTCCAGGCCGAAATTCGGCAAGAGCAGTTCTTCGCCGCGGGCGAGCGACGAGAACACAGCCGGGTCGAAATGCCCGGCCGGATTGAGCGGCGCCCAGCCGCGTCCGACGATGTGGCCGGGATGGACGATGGTCGCGGGAAAGCCGTTCCGCTGCGCCTCGTCCATCAGATAGGCCTCGATCGCAGCCTTCTGGACGCCGTAGTCGCCGAAGGGCCGGCGCCTGGCGGTCTCGGTGGTCGGCACGGCGACGCTCGGCCCATGCACCCAGATCGTGCCGGTGTGCAGGAAATGCCGGACGCGGCCGTGGAGCGCCTCGACCAGCAATTGCGCGCTCGGCAGCGTGAAGCAGATCATGTCGATGACGATGTCGGGCTTCAGGTCGGCGATCCGCTTGCCGAAGGTCCCGGCCGCGTCCTCCGCCTCGCGGTCGGCCAAGACGGTCTCGACGGCGGCCCAGGCGGCATGCGGCTGGTAGGGCGCGCGCTGTCCGCGCGTCACGTTCACGACCTCGAAACCGGCCTCGACCAGCCGCGGCACCAGATAGGTGCCGACATGGCCGCTTCCCCCAATCACCACCACGCGCGTCATATGGATCTCCCCCCGCTCTGCGTGGTGGGATGTTAGAGCGTTTTCGAGCGAAGTGGATACCGGTTCGCGTGAAGAAATCGCGACCAAACAAGGCGCTGGAGCCCTTCGAGCCGCGATCGCACGCCCTTGTCCGGGCTTGTTGCCGGGCGCGGCGCCGGTGCTATGGTCGGCGCGAAGCTCAGGAGACCCGCATGTCCAATTGGCCCGATCGCCGCGTCGCCGACCTCTTCGGCATCGAGCATCCCATCCTGCTTGCGCCGATGGCCGGCTTCGGCACGCCCGCCCTGGCGATCGCGGTGGCGGAGGCCGGCGGCCTCGGCGCTCTGCCGTCGGCGACGGTCACGCCCGAGCAGGCGCGCGCCGACCTCGCCGCCTTTCGCGCGGCGACGGCAAGGCCGATCAACCTGAACTTCTTCTGCCATGTGTCGCCGGAGCCTGATCCGGCGCGTGAGGCCGCCTGGCGGGAGCGGCTCGCGCCCTACTATCGCGAGCTCGACCTCGATCCCGCCATGCCGTTGGTGCCGTCGGTCCGCGAACCGTTCAACGACGCATTCTGCGCCGTGGTCGAGGCTTTGCGGCCCGAGGTCGTCAGCTTCCATTTCGGCCTGCCGGAGCGGCGTCTCGTCGATCGTGTCAAGGCGACGGGCGCCAGGGTGATCGCGTCGGCGACGACGGTGGCGGAGGCGCGCTGGCTGGAGGCGGAAGGCTGCGACGCGATCATCGCCCAGGGGGCGGAGGCGGGAGGCCATCGCGGCATGTTCCTGACCGAGGATGTCGCCGGCCAGCTCGGCACCTTCGCGCTGGTGCCGCAGGTGGCGGACGCGGTGCGCGTGCCGGTGATCGCGGCGGGCGGCATCGCCGATGCGCGGGGCGTCGTCGCGGCGCTGGCGCTCGGCGCGGCGGCCGTGCAGATCGGCACGGCCTTCCTGTTCGCGCCCGAGGCCCGCGTTTCGCCGCCGCACCGCCGGGCGCTCGAGACGGCGGAAGCCGATCGGACGGCGATGACCAATGTCTTCACGGGACGGCCGGCGCGCGGGGTCATCAACCGGCTGATGCGCGATCTCGGCCCGCTTTCGCCATGGGCTCCCGCCTTTCCGCTGGCCGGCGGCGCGCTCGCGCCGCTGCGGGCCGCGACCGAGCCGGCGGGCTCCGGCGATTTCATGCCGCTCTGGTCCGGCCAGGCGGCGCGCCTGGCGAAGCCGATGCCGGCCGGAGAATTCGTGCGGACGCTCGCGGCGGAGGCGCTGGCCAGGTTGGGGTGATCGCGACCTTCTTCACCGCTCCCTCAGCGAGAGGCGACGAAGGATTGCAGGAGCCTGCTGCGGTTTGCCGAAGCGGGCTGTTGCCCGCTCAGTGATTGTTCACTCCGAGCGCGAGCTCCAGTTCCTCGTCCGACATGCCGGTGATGACGCGCTCGACCTCTTCGACACTGGATTCCTTCGGGTTGATGTCGTCCGCCACGACCCGTCCGCCGCGCATCACCACGATCCGGTCGACCACCTGGAAGACGTGGTGGATATTGTGGGCGATGAAGATGCAGGAGTGGCCGGACTTGCGCGCATTGCGCACGAAGCGCAGCACGCCCTGGGTCTCCGCGACACCGAGATTGTTGGTCGGCTCGTCGAGGATGATCAGGTCACTCTCGAAATACATGGCGCGGGCGATGGCGACGGCCTGGCGTTCACCGCCGGAGAGCGAGCCCACCGGCGTCGAGGGCGGGATGTTCTTGCTGATGCCGACGCGCTTGAGGAGGTCGCGGGCCACCGCGTCCATCGCTCCATGGTCGAGCCGGTTCAGGAAGCGCGGGCCCTTCACCGGCTCGCGGCCGAGGAACAGGTTGCGTGCGATCGAGAGCTGGGTGACGAGCGCCGAGTCCTGGTAGATCGTCTCGATGCCGTTGGCGATGGCGTCGGTGGTCGAGCGGATGCTGACCTTCTTGCCGCGGACATAGATGTCGCCGCTGGTCGAGGGCACGGCGCCGGACAGGACCTTGATCAGCGTCGACTTGCCGGCGCCATTGTCGCCGAGCAGGCCGACGATCTCGTTCTCGCGGACGCTGAAGTCCACGTCCTTGAGGGCCTGGATCCTGCCATAGGCCTTGGAGACGCGCTCCATGCGGATGAGGTCTGTCATGGTCAGGTTCCCGCGTGGTGCCGGCGCTCGAGGATGGAATGCAGCGTCATCATGCCGAGGATGATCGCACCGATGAAGATGTTGTAGGCAAGGCCCGGCACGCCGATCAGCACGATGCCGTTGCGCATCACGCGCAGGATGAACACGCCGAGCACGGTGCCGATGATCGTGCCGCGGCCGCCCATCAGCGCGGTGCCGCCTATCACCACCATGGCGATGACCTCGAGCTCGTAGCCGGCGCCGCTGTTCGGGTTGGCGGCCGAGGTGCGGATCGAACTGATCACGCCGGCGAACGACGCCATCGTCGCCGACAGCATGAAAAGCAGCACCTTGGTGCGGTTGACGTTGACGCCGCGCGCCCGCGCCGCGCCGGGATTGCCGCCCGTTGCCTGGATCCAGTTGCCGCCCTTGGTCTTGGTCAGCACGTAGCCGAGCACCAGCGCCACGCCGATGAACCAGAACAGGGACATGTAGATGCGGAAGGGGCCGACATAGAAATCGCCGACGAGCACCTGGGCGAGCCAGTGCTGGCCGGCGCTCCAGGTCCGCTGCGGGAAGCCGTCGGAGATGAACAGGGCAACGCCGCGCACCACCAGCAGCATGCCGAGCGTGACGAGGAAGGACGAGATCTTGATCCGCGTCACGAACAGGCCGTTGGCAAGCCCGATCAGCGCCGCGACGGCGAGCGCGATCACGAAGGCGATTTCGAGCGAGGTGATGCCCGAGTTGAACAGCGTCCACATCAGCACCGGCGCGAAGCCGAAGACGGAGCCGACCGAGAGGTCGAACTCGCCCGCCGTCATCAGCAGCGTCATGGCGAGCGCGATCAGCCCCAGTTCGACGGTGAAGGACAGCGTGTTGGAGATGTTGAGGACGGAAAGGAAATCCGGATTGATCGACCAGAAGACCGCGATCTCGGCGATCAGAAGGACGAGCGGGCCGAACTCCGGCTTCGCGATGAAGCGCTGGATGAAGGAGCGGTTTTCCACGGGCAGACCGAAATGTCATGAGGGCAGGCTGGTCGCCACCGCGGCGATGCGGTCATGCGGCCGTCGATCGACGGGGCATCCGCGGCGGTGCCGCGAATGCCCGCTCCAGGCGGGCCTACTTGCCCGACAGGATGTCGTCGTAGAGCTGCGCGGTGTCCTTCTCGTAGAGGGCGCCGGTGATGACGTTGAAGCCCGGCGGAATGCCGCTCGCCGCCATGTTGGCGAGCGAGAGCGCGACATAGCTGGTCGCCTGCGGGTCCTGCCACTGCGCGGCGTTGACATAGCCGTTCAGGACTTCCTGGGTCGTGTCGAGCGAGTTGCCCCAGCCGACGACCGGGATTTCACCCGGCTTGACGCCGACCTGGTCGAAGACGCGCTTGATCGAACCGGTGACGAGATCGCCGAGGCCGATGATCGCCGTGACCTTGCTGCGGTTGGCGGTGAGGTAGTCGACCATGCGGGTGATGACCTCGGCCTGGTCGAGCGTCGCCTCGGTCACCTCGTAGTTGATGCCGAGCGGCCCGAACACGCTCTTGATGCCCTCTTCTTCCTGCACGCCATAGGTGGCGCCCGGGATCTCGACCGGCATCCAGACGAAATCGCCCTTCTTCACCAGGCCCTTGTCGACGAGGTACTGCGCCCAGCCGCGACCGAACACGACATTGTCGCCGCCGACATAGGCGTCGAAGCTGGCCGATGGGTCGGGAGTGTTGAAGTTGATGATCGGGATCTTGGCCGCATTCGCTTCCTTGGCCACCTCGACGAGGCTGCCCGGATCGGGGCTGGTCGTTACGATGCCGTCGGCCTTGGCGGCGATGGCCGCGCGCACCGCTTCCTGGTGCGAGGCGACGTTGCCCAGGTGGAACGAGGTGTTGACCGTGTGGCCGGTGTCCTTGGCCCATTGCTGCGCGCCGGCGAGGAAGTAGGTCCAGACCGGATCCGCCGAGGTTCCGTGCGAAATCCAGTAGAACGTCTTGGCCTGCGCAACCGCAGGCACTGCTAGCGCTAGCATCGCGCCGGACAGAAGTACCGCGAGTTTCCTGAACAATTGAATCCCTCCCAATGGATCGGTGCGTCCTGCGACCACGGCTATGGCTGCCGTTCCGCCGCCTATATGAGCGGCGCGCACGCGGCCCGGCCGGAGGTGTGCCTCCTGACCCTGTCCGCAGCGGTCTGGGATGAGAGTGGCACATCGGTGCCGCGCGCTCAACTGGCGCTGCGACAGATAGTCGCTTCCTGGTATCGGTACCAGCGCGCGAGCCGCGACGTCAGGTCAGAGCCGGTCGCGCAGCGCGTACCAGCTCATGCCGGCGACGAGCGCGGGCCAGCGCAGCCACTTGCCGCCGGGGAAGCGCGGGCAGGGAAGCGCCGCGAAGGCGTCGAGCCTCGCCGGGTCGCCGAGGATCGCCTCGGCCAGCACCTTGCCGCCGAAGGGGGCCAGCGCGACGCCCTGGCCGGAATAGCCGGACGCGGCGTAGACGCCGGAACGGACCTTGCGCAGGAAGGGCAGGCGATTGACCGTGACGGCGAGCGTGCCGCCCCAGGCATGGTCGATGCGCGTGTCGCCGAGCGCCGGGTAGATCTTCGTCAGGTGATGGCGGACGAAGGCGGTCATGTCGGCCGGATCGGAGCGCGTATAGGTCTCGCCGCCGCCGAACAGGATGCGGCCGTCCGGCGTCGGGCGCCAGTAATAGACGACGAAGCGCGAATCCGAGACCGCCTCGCCGCCGGGGATCAGCCCGCCGGGCTGGCCGGCGCCGATCGGCGCGGTGGTGAGGATGTAGTTCTTGATCGGCATCGCCCGGGTCTCGGTCTCCTGGTCGATGCCGTCGAGCAGGCCGTTGCCGGCCAGGATGACGATCTCGGCGGTGATCCGGCCGCGCAGCGTCTCGATCGCCGGCGCCGCGCCGCCCTCGGCCAGTTTTTTCGCCGCCGTCTGCTCGTGGATCCGCGCGCCGGCCTTTGCCGCCGCCCTGGCCAGCCCTTGCGCGAATTTCAGCGGGTGCAGGTGGCCCGCCGTGCGGTCGATCCGGCCGCCGAAATAGGCGTCCGTGCCGATCATCGGCGCCATCTGGTCGGGCCCGATCCACGCCGCCGCGGTGTAGCCGTAGTCGCGGTTGAGCTTCTCGACATAGTGCCGTTCCTCGTCGACGAGGCGCGGCTTGTGCACGGCCTCGATCAGGCCCGGCCGCCATTCGGCGTCGATGTCGTGCTTGGCGATCAGCTGGTGGACAAGGGCTTTCGCCTCCTCGGCGAGATCCCACAAGCGCCGCGCCGCCGGCAGTCCGAGCCGCTTTTCGAGCCAGTCCTGGTCGCGGCGCTGGCCGGTGTGGAGCTGCCCGCCATTGCGGCCCGACGCGCCCCAGCCGATTTTTTCCGCCTCGATCAACACGACGTCGATGCCGGCTTCCGCGAGGTGCAGCGCCGCCGACAGCCCGGTATAGCCGCCGCCGATGATGGCGACGTCGGCGCGTGCGTCGCCGTCGAGCGGCGCGAAGGCGAGCGACGCATCGGCGGTCGCGGCGTACCAGGAGGGCGCGTGGGGTCGGTTCATGCGTGTATCGCCATTCGCGGGACCGCGGGGCGGTTCCGGTTGCAGATCCTCTTCGACGCGCCGTCCTTCGGCGTCGCGCCTAGACGTTCAGGAGCAGGAACTCGCGCTCCCACGGGCTGATCACCTGCATGAACGTCTCGTATTCGGCCCGCTTGATCGCGCCATAGGTCGCGACGAAGCGCTCTCCGAAAATGTCGGCGAGCTCTTCCTGTTCCTCGAACAGCGCCACCGCCTCGAGCAGGCCGCGCGGCAGGTCGATCTCGTCGGAATTGGCCGAGCCCGAGACCGGGTCGCCGACCTTCAGTCCTTCCATCAGGCCGAGATAGCCGCAGGCGAGAGAGGCGGCGATGGCGAGATAGGGATTGGCGTCGGAGGAGGGCAGGCGGTTTTCGAGCCGCCGCCCGGCCGGGCCGGAATTCGGCACGCGCAGGCCGACGGTGCGGTTGTCGTAGCCCCATTGCGTGTTGACCGGCGCCGAGGAGGAGCGCACCAGGCGGCGGTAGGAATTGACGTAGGGCGCCAGCATGCAGAGCACGGCCGGCAGGTATTTCTGCGAGCCGCCGATGAAGGCGAAGAATTTCGAGGTCGGGTTGCCGTCCTCGTCGGAGAAGATGTTCTGGCCCGTCGCCGTCTCGATGACGGACTGGTGGATGTGCATGGCCGAGCCGGGCTCGCGCGACATCGGCTTCGCCATGAAGGTGGCGTACATGTCGTGGCGGAGCGCCGCCTCGCGGATCGTGCGCTTGAACAGGAACACCTGGTCGGCGAGCGCCAGCGGGTCGCCGTGCAGCAGGTTGATCTCCATCTGCGCCGCGCCCTCCTCGTGGATCAGCGTGTCGATCTCGAGGCCCTGCTGTTCCGAGAAATCGTAGATGTCGTCGAACAGGTCGTCGAATTCGTTGATCGCCGCGATCGAATAGGACTGGCGCGCCGCCTCCGGCCGGCCGGAGCGCCCGGTCGGCGGCTCGAGCTGGTAGTCCGGGTCGGTGTTCGGCTTGACGAGATAGAATTCGAGCTCCGGCGCCACCACGGGCTGCCAGCCCTGATGGGCGTAGAGCTCGACGACCCGGCGCAGCACCTGGCGCGGCGCGGTCTCCACCGAGCGGCCGTCGCGGTGATAGGCGTCGTGGATCACCTGGGCCGTCGGGTCGGTCTCCCACGGCACGACGCAAAGCGTCGAGAGATCCGGCTCGAACATGACGTCCTGGTCGGCGGCGTCGCTCTGGAAACGGTCGTCATCGTCCGGATAGTCGCCGGTGATGGTCTGGGTCAGGATCGAGCCCGGCATCGACATGGTCGGCCCGGCGAGGAATTTCTGCACGGGCATCATCTTGCCGCGGGCGACGCCGGCCTGGTCGGGGACGACGCACTCGATGTCCTCGATGCCGCGCGCCTTGAGCCAGTCGCGTGCCTCGTCCAGCGATTTGACGCCCCGGACGTTGCCGTCCGCTACCTTGGCGCCCTTCTTCCGTTTTGCCACGATGTCTCCTCGGCTCTGACGCGACTGTCTTGGGAGTGTCGTCACCGCCGTGGCTAAGTCAACTTGCCCTTTTCACGTGCGGCTTCAGGTCCTTGCGGACGGACGCGATAAACGGTTGAGGTAGCTGAAAAAGCCTTCTAACGTCTGAATCTTGGAATGGGTCCGGGGCCTGGGAAGCTCTGTCGAGCAAGGCCTCATCGAGGGGATTGGAATGATCAAGCATGCCTTCAGCGGTGTCGCGCTTGCCGCGATGCTGACGGTCGGAGCCGCGGGCGGCGCTGTCGCCGCCGACAAGGAAGTCCGTATCTTCAACTGGTCCGACTATATCGACGCCTCGATTCTCGAGGACTTCACCAAGGAAACCGGCATCAAGGTCGTCTACGACGTCTACGACTCGATGGAGATCCTCGAGACGAAGATGCTGGCCGGCGGCTCGGGGTACGACATCGTCGTGCCGACCGACCGCAACCTGAAGCGCATGATCGACGTCGGCGTCTTCCAGAAGCTCGACAAGTCGAAGGTCCCGAACCTCTCGCATATGTGGGACGAGATCACGACCCGCCTCGCCACCTATGATCCCGGCAACGAGATAGCCGTGAACTACATGTGGGGCACCACCGGCATCGGCTACAATGTGAACAAGATCAAGGAGATCATGCCGGACGCACCGGTCGACTCCATGGACATGTTCTTCAAGCCCGAGGTCGCCGCCAAGTTCAAGGACTGCGGCATCTACATGCTGGATTCCCCGGACGACGTGATCCCGGCCGCGCTCAGCTATCTCGGCCTGCCGCCGGATTCGAAGGATCCGGCCGAAATCGAGAAGGCGGGCGAACTGCTGATGTCGATCCGTCCGTACATCCGCAAGTTCCATTCGTCGGAATTCATCCAGGCGCTCGCCAATGGCGACATCTGCCTGGCCCTGGGCTATTCGGGCGACGTCATCCAGGCGCGCGACCGCGCCGCGGAAGCCGGCAACGATGTCGAGGTCGCCTATTCGATCCCGAAGGAGGGCGCGCTGCTCTGGATGGATTCGATGGCCATCCCGAAGGACGCCCCGAACCCCGAGGCGGCGCTCGCCTTCATCAACTACATCCAGCAGCCGGAAGTCATCGCCAAGGCGACGAACTACGTCTCCTACGCGAACGGCAACAAGGACTCGCAGGCCTTCATCGACAAGGAGATCCTCGAGGACAAGACGATCTATCCGGACGATGCGGTGATGAAGAAGCTCTACACGACGACGCCGAACGACCCCAAGGTCCAGCGCGTCGTCACCCGGCTCTGGACCAAGATCAAGAGCGGTACCTGATCACGTAGACAAAAGGGGCCCGGTCTTGTACCGGGCCTCTTCACGACGGGCATTGAAGGCGGGGACAGAGGCCTCATGGCAGGTAAGTCGCTATCGGCGGGCAAGTCGCTGGGGCCGATCAGGCGGGCCTTCGCGCCCTGGAACGACCCCACGGCGAAGCCCTTCATCCAGTTCGAGAACGTCACCAAGACGTTCGGCGACTTCACCGCCGTCGACAATCTCTCGCTCAACATCTACGAGCGCGAGTTCTTCGCGCTGCTCGGCCCGTCCGGCTGCGGCAAGACCACCCTGATGCGGATGATCGCCGGCTTCGAGGAGCCGACCAGCGGCCAGGTGCGGCTCGACGGTCAGGACCTCGTCGGCGTGCCGCCGTACCGGCGTCCGACCAACATGATGTTCCAGTCCTACGCGCTGTTCCCGCACATGAATGTCTGGGACAACATCGCCTTCGGCCTGAAACAGGACGGCATGCCGAAGCCCGAGATCGCCGCGCGCGTCGACGAGATGCTGGCGCTGGTGAAACTGGAGAAGTTCGCCAAGCGCAAGCCGCACCAGCTCTCCGGCGGCCAGAAGCAGCGCGTCGCGCTCGCCCGCTCGCTGGCCAAGAAGCCGAAGGTGCTGCTGCTCGACGAGCCGCTCGGCGCGCTCGACAAGAAGCTGCGCGAGGAGACCCAGTTCGAGCTGATCGACCTGCAGGTCAAGCTCGGCATGACCTTCGTCATCGTCACGCACGACCAGGAAGAGGCGATGACGGTGGCCGACCGCATCGCGGTCATGGATCACGGCAGGATCGTGCAGATCGCGACGCCCGCCGAGATCTACGAGCAGCCGAATTCGCGCTACGTCGCCGACTTCATCGGCGAGATCAACCTGATCGAGGGCACGATCGGCGCCATCGAGGGCGGCATCACGACGCTTGATTGCACCGGCACGGGGGCCAGGCTCCAGGTCACCCAGGATGGCGGCGCCAGGGTCGGCGACACGGCCTGGTTCGCGGTTCGGCCGGAGAAGGTCGCGATCTCGCTCGTCCCGCCGGCCGATCCGGGCGTCAACGCCGTCACCGGCGAGGTCTGGGACATCGCCTATCTCGGCGACGTCTCGATCTACCATGTCCGCCTCGCCACCGGGGCGACGGTCAAGGCCACCATCACCAACACCACCCGCCTCGTCGAGCGGCCGATCACGTGGGACGACAAGGTCTGGCTGACCTGGTCCCGTGACGGCGGCGTCGTGCTGACGAGGTGACGGCGATGGCGACCGATGCTGCGGCCAAGGGGCATGGCGGCTGGCTCAGATGGCTGGTCGTGGCGGTACCCTATCTCTGGCTGATCCTGCTGTTCCTGGCGCCGTTCCTGATCGTGCTGAAGATCTCGGTGTCGACCACCGCGATCGCCATGCCGCCCTACACGCCGGTGCTGGATTTCAGCTCCGGCCTCGCCGCCTTCTGGGAGCAGGTCCAGGAATTCAGCTTCGACAACTACGTCTTCCTGACCGAGGACGCGCTGTACTGGAAATCCTACCTGTCGAGCCTGCGGATCGCGGCGATCTCGACCTTCCTGATTCTTCTCATCGGCTACCCGATCGCCTATGGCATGGCGCGGGCCAAGCGCGAATGGCGGCCGACGCTGCTGATGATGGTGATCCTGCCGTTCTGGACGTCGTTCCTGATCCGCGTCTATGCGTGGATGGGCATCCTGAAGCCTGAGGGGCTGCTGAACCAGCTCCTGCTCTGGCTCGGCGTGATCGACACGCCGCTCAACATCATGCCGTCGACGCTCGCCGTCTATATCGGCATCGTCTATTCCTACCTGCCCTTCATGATCCTGCCGCTCTACGCGGCGCTGGAGAAGCTCGACGAGACGCTGCTCGAGGCCGCGGCCGATCTCGGCTGCCCGCCCATGCAGGCCTTCTGGAAGATCACCTTCCCGCTGTCGCTGCCGGGTGTCATCGCCGGCTGCTTCCTGGTGTTCATCCCGGCCGTGGGTGAGTTCGTCATTCCGGACCTGCTCGGCGGCTCCGATACGCTGATGATCGGCAGGACCCTCTGGGCCGAGTTCTTCTCGAACCGCGACTGGCCGGTCTCGTCGGCCGTCGCCGTCGTGCTGCTGGCGATCCTGGTCGTGCCGATCATGCTGTTCCAGAACGCGCAGAAGAAGGTGGGGTAGGTCGATGCCGATGCTCCTGCATCCAGCCGGCGGCCTGTCCGCATATCGGGGAGGGGAACGATGAGGCGCGGTCCGTCCTGGTTCAATATCACGGCGATCGTGCTCGGCTTCGCCTTCCTCTATTTGCCGATCGTCCTGCTCGTCATCTATTCGTTCAATGCGTCCAAGCTGGTGACGGTCTGGGGCGGGTTCTCGACGCACTGGTACGTGTCGCTGCTCAGCAACCAGGGCCTGCTCGACGCCGCCTGGGTGACGATCCGCGTCGCGCTGCTGTCGGCGACCGTCGCGACCGTGCTTGGCACCATGGCCGCGATCGCGCTGGTCCGCTACGGCCGCTTTCCGGGGGGCACGCTGTTTTCCGGCATGGTGTTCGCGCCGCTTGTCATGCCCGAGGTCATCACCGGCCTCTCGCTGCTGCTCCTGTTCGTCGCCATCGGTTTCGCGCGCGGTTTCTGGACGTTGACGCTGGCGCACATCACCTTCTCGATGTGCTTCGTCGCCGTGGTGGTGCAATCGCGGCTGATCAGCTTCGACCGCAGCCTGGAGGAGGCGGCGCTCGATCTCGGTTGCCCGCCGTTCAAGACCTTCTTCGCCATCACCTTGCCCCTGATCCTGCCGGCCGTCGTGGCCGGCTGGATGCTCGCCTTCACGCTGTCGCTCGACGACCTCGTCATCGCGAGCTTCACCACGGGACCGGGCGCGACGACGCTGCCGATGAAGATCTACAGCCAGGTACGGCTCGGCGTGACGCCCGAGATCAACGCCATCTGCTCGATTCTGATCGGCATCGTCGCCGCCGGCGTTATCATCGCCTCGATTGTCACCAAGCGGCGCGAGGTCGAGCGCCAGCGGGCCGAGCGCCTGGCCTTCCAGACAGGTTGAGCGCCAAGCCCGCAATATACCCGGGTAATATTGACAATTATTTTTTATCCGGGTAATTTGTGCGTCTCGACACGGGAGACACGCATATGGGCGTTGCGAAAACCATCTACTGCACGGCCTTCCAGGGCCTGACGCGGATAGCCTCCGGCTTGCTGCCGGAGGTGGCGCTGAAGAGCAAGGAAGCGCTCGATCGCGGTGGCGAGCCGGTGCTGCTGTTCGACGACGAGACCAGTCGGCCGATCGAGGTCGATTTCCGCGGCACGGTGCAGGACGTGCTGGAACGGCTGCAGCCGGAGACGGAGCGGGCGCCGGGCCAGCCGCAGGGGGAGGCGGCGCCGGCGCGCGGTCCGGGCCGTCCGAAGCTCGGCGTGGTGGCGCGCGAGGTCACGCTGCTGCCGCGCCATTGGGACTGGTTGAACCGCCAGCCGGGCGGTGCATCCGTGACGCTGCGCCGGCTGGTCGACGAGGCGCGCCGCGCGTCGGAAGGCAGCGACCGCATCCGCATGGCGCGCGAGGCGACGCTCCGCTTCATGACCGCCATGGCCGGTGACCTGCCGTTTTACGAGGATGCGAGCCGGGCGCTCTTCGCCGGCGACGGCGCGCGCTTCCGGCAGCTGATCGACGCTTGGCCGGCTGATGTCCGGGACCATGTCGAAAAGCTCTCACGGCCCGCCTTCGAAGCGTCCCCGGCCGAGTAAGCCTCGGCCCGTTCCGGGAATTCCGACATGTCGCTGCCGCCGCTATGGAGGGTGTTCCTCGCCTTCCTCGGTCCGATGATCCTCAGCAATGTGCTGCAGGCGCTGTCGGGTACGTTGAACAACATCTATCTCGGCCAGATGCTCGGCGTCGGCGCGCTCGCCGCCGTCTCGGCCTTCTTCCCGATCCTGTTCCTGTTCATCTCGTTCACGATCGGCCTCGGCGCCGGCGCGTCCGTGCTGATCGGCCAGGCCTATGGCGCGCAGAAGCTAGATACGGTGAAGGCGGTCGCCGGCACGACGCTGAGCGTGGCGGTGCTGTTCGGCCTCGTCGTGGCCATTTTCGGCGGCGCCTTCACGGCGCCGATCCTGAAGCTTGTCGGCACGCCGGCCGACATCCTGCCCGACGCGACGGCCTATGCCCGCATCATGCTGATCGCCATGCCGGGCCTGTTCGTGTTCCTGCTGATGACGGCGATGATGCGCGGCGTCGGCGATACGGTGACGCCGCTCTATGCGCTGACGCTGTCGACCGTGACGGGCCTCCTCGTCACGCCTGCGCTGATCCGCGGCTGGTTCGGGCTGCCGCAGCTTGGCATATTGAGCGGAGCGGTCGCCTCGATCGCCTCGTTCCTCATCGCGCTCGTCTGGCTCACCTTCTACATGCGCCGGCGCAACCATCCGCTCGCGCCGGACGCGGCGCTCATCCGGCATCTGCGCATCGACGTGAAGCTGCTCGGCTCGGTGCTCCGGATCGGCGTCCCTTCCGGCGTGCAGCTGATCCTCGTCTCGGTGGCGGAGATCGTCGTGCTGGCGCTGGTCAATTCCTTCGGCTCCGACGCGACCGCCGCCTATGGCACCGTCAACATGGTGATCAACTACGTGCAGTTTCCGGCGATCTCGATCGCGATCACCGCGTCGATCCTCGGCGCCCAGGCGATCGGGGCGGGGCGGACGGAGGCGCTTGGGCCGATCACGCGGACGGCGGTGATGCTGAGCCTGATCATCACGGGCTCGCTGGTGACGCTCTCCTACCTGTTCTCGCGCTCGCTGATCGGCTTCTTCATCACGTCCGACCCGGTGATCGAGCTGGCGCAGAGCCTGCTCCACATCGTGCTCTGGGGCTATATCGTCTTCGGCGTGTCGAGCGTGCTGGCAGGCGTCATGCGGGCGAGCGGCACGGTATTGGTGCCAACCGCGATCTCGATCTTCGCGATCATCGGCATCGAGGTGCCGGTCGCCTACTGGCTGTCCGGCATCTTCGGCATCAACGGTGTCTGGGCGGCCTATCCGATCGCCTATATCGCCATGCTGCTGATGCAGGCGACCTACTACCAGTTCGTCTGGCGTCGCAAGGAGATCACGCGAATGGTGTGACAGGCGGCGTTCAGCGCAGGATCGGCAGCAGCGAATGGGCGAGGCTGCGGATCGGGCCATCGGCCGGTCGCTGCGGCGCCCGTTCGCTGCGGCGCGACAGGCCGCTGAAGTCCGGCACCAGGGTCGGATGGGCCCAGCTGCCGCCGATGATGAAGGGCACCGTGATCGTCGTGCTCGTCGTGGCGGTGTCGCGGTCGATCGCCAACGTGCCGCGCGCGCTGATCGCGGGCGCCTGCAGCGGCGCCGCGCCCGTTAGCTCGATGGCATAGCCGCTGCCCTTGACCACGACCGACGAGGCGGTGACCTCATCGGAGGAGATCTGGAAGCTGCCGTCCGCCTCGGTGAACTTGGTCGAGCCGCCGAGCAGGTTGCCGCTGATCGTGCCATCGGCGGTGATCTGCTGCGACAGCGCGCCGATATTGATGCCGTCGAAGGTGCCCTCGGTGATCTTTGCCTGGCCGCTGCCGGAGAGCGAAGCCATCAGGCCGTTCCACGTCGTGCCATGCGCCGAGAGGTTGACCGTGCCACTGCCCGTGCCGTCGATCTGGCCGATGCCGAAGAGGTCGGTGAGCGCGGCGCGCACCGGCAGGCCGTCGACCCGGCCCTGCAGCGAGGTCGAGGCCGCCTCGTCCTTGAGCGTGGCGGAGAGGCTCGCCGAGAGGCGGCCACCATAGAGCTGCGCCTCGCCGATAGAAAGCGTCAGCCGATCGTCGCGGATCGTCGCCGAGGCGGCGGTGCGGCCGAGGCGGGCATTGCCGAGCAGGACCTGCGAGGCCGAGACGCGCAGGTCGACGTCGCCCTCGTTGAGCGCGCTGATCGCGAAGGGCTGGTCGGGCGCGGCGCGGGCGGCGGCGACGGCGCTGGCCAGCGCCTCCGCATAGGCGGAGAGGTCGAGGCTCTCGAAGGCGAGCGTGCCCTGGATCGACGGCCGGTTGCCGGCGAGATCAAGCGACAGCACACCCTCGCCTTCATTGCCGTCGACGCTGATCTTGGCGTCGGCGAAGGTCAGGATGCCGGCGGCGAGGTTCGCCTGCGATTCGATCGAGGCGCTGCCGAGCGTCGAGCCTTCGCCCATCGGCATGTCGAAGAAGCCCGCCAGGCGGCGGATCGACGGCGTCGTCAGCGACAGCTGGCCCTCGCCCTCGGGCTGGGCGAGGTTGCGGACCGCGCCGTTGAAGGAGGCGCGGAGCGGCGTCGAGCCGATGGCGAAGCGCAGCGTCGTGGTCTTGCCGGCGACGAGGTCAAGCGGCGTTCCGATCGAGCCGTTGAAGTCGAAATTCTCGCCCTGCCAGATGGCACTGCCCTTGACGCTCGCCGTCGCGCCCGGGTCCGGCCAGTTGATGTCGGCGTTGACGCTGGCGAGTATCACCTCCGGCTGGTCGCCGGCGACATAGTGCAGCGTGCCGGAATGCACGATCAGCCGGCCGAGTTCGGAATCGCCCTTGAGCGCGCGCGGCAGCGTCCAGTTCGCGACGCCGCGGTCGTTGACGGCGAAGCGGAAAACCGGCTTCTCCAGCACCAGGGCCGACGGCCGGACATGGCCGACCAGGAGCGACATCAGGCTCAGCTCGGCCTGCAGCCTGTCCATCTCGACCAGCGGTTGCGCGTTGTTGTTGGAGCCGATCCGCACCTTCTCGAAGGTGACGGTCGGATAGGGCGTGAAGGCGACCGTCGGTGTGCCGTCGAAGGTCAGCGCGCGTCCGCTCCAGCCCGCGACCTCGCGCGTGATGGAACGGCGGACCGCCTCGATGGTGACCAGCTTGGGCGCGACGAGCACGAAGCCGACGCAGATGACGAGAATCGCCAGGATGGCTAGCAGGATTTTCTTCATTTGGCCCGGTATCGACCGCCCCTCACGTTTCGGAAGGTGCTACGACCGATTGGTTTCCCGATAGGCAGAATTCCGTGATTTCGCAAGGCTTTTCTCGATCGAACGGCCCATGTTTCGGGCGTGACTCGGGGATATGCTGCGGATATCCATGGACGATCGGTGCGATCGTGCCGCACTGCAACCAGTCCGGGGAGCCAGTCCACGCCATGACGTTCGAGCCCGCCGCAACTGCCGCCGAGGAACCACTGTGGCGGCCGTCCGAAGCCCGCATGGCCACGCATCCGATGACACGCTTCCGGGCCGCCGCTGCCGGGCGGGCGGGACGGCCGCTCGCCGATCATGACGCGCTGCATGCCTGGTCGCTCGCCGATCGCGCCGCCTTCTGGGATCTGGTGTGGGATTTCGGCGGCGTCGTCGGCGACAAGGGCGCGCGTCGTCTCGTCGATGGCGACCGCATGCCGGGCGCCCGCTTCTTCCCCGATGCGACGCTGAACTTCGCGGAAAACCTCCTGAAGAAGACGGGCGCGGGCGACGCGCTGGTCTTCTGGGGCGAGGATCGCGTCCGCCGGCGGATGAACTGGGACGAGCTCCATGCGCTGGTGTCGCGCCTGCAGCAGGCGCTCGCCGCCGCCGGCGTGAAGGCCGGCGACCGGGTCGCCGCGATGATGCCGAACATGCCGGAGACGATCGCCGCCATGCTGGCCACCGCCTCGATCGGCGCGGTCTGGTCGTCCTGCTCGCCGGACTTCGGCCCGCGCGGCGTGCTCGACCGCTTCGGCCAGATCGCGCCGACAGTCTTCATCGCCTGCGATGGCTATTACTATGCGGGCAAGACGATTGATATCGCCCCGAAGCTCCAGGAGATCGTGCCGGCGCTGCCTTCGCTGAAGGCCATGGTGATCGTGCCCTATGTCGGCACGGCTTCGGCCGTCTCGGCCGCGCTCCCGAACGGCGTCGCGCTCGACGAATTCGTCGCGCCCTTCGCCGCGAGGCCGGTCGCGTTCACGCCAATGCCGTTCGGCGCGCCGCTCTATGTGATGTTCTCCTCCGGCACGACGGGCGTGCCGAAATGCATCGTGCATTCGGCTGGCGGCACGCTGCTGCAGCACATCAAGGAGATCCATCTCCATTGCGGCATCGGCGACGGCGAGCGGCTGTTCTATTTCACCACCTGCGGCTGGATGATGTGGAACTGGCTCGCCTCGGGCCTCGCCACCGGCGCGACGCTGCTGCTCTATGACGGCTCGCCCTTCCATCCGGACGGCAACATCCTGTTCGACTATGCCGACGCCGAGCGGATGACGATGTTCGGCACCTCGGCCAAGTTCATCGACGCCGTGCACAAGGCCGGGCTTCGGCCGATCGACACGCATGATCTGTCTTCGCTTCAGATGATGACCTCGACCGGCTCGCCGCTGGCGCCGGAGAGCTTTTCCTTCGTCTATGAGGCCGTCAAGCGCGACATCCACCTCGCCTCGATCTCGGGCGGCACCGACATCGTCTCCTGCTTCGTGCTCGGCATTCCGGGCCGGCCCGTTTGGAAGGGCGAGATCCAGGGACCGGGCCTCGGCCTCGCTGTCGACGTGTGGGACGAGGACGGCAAGCCGATCGCGGCCGGCAAGGGCGAGCTGGTCTGCCGTCTCGCCTTTCCCTCCATGCCGATCGGCTTCTGGAACGATGTCGATGGCAGCCGCTATCATGCCGCCTATTTCGACCGTTTCGACAATGTCTGGTGCCATGGCGACTTCGCCGAATGGACGGCGCACGACGGGTTGATCATTCACGGCCGCTCCGACGCGACGCTCAATCCCGGCGGCGTGCGCATCGGCACCGCCGAGATCTACAACCAGGTTGAGTCGATCCCCGAGGTGCTGGAGGCGCTGGCGATCGGGCAGGACTGGGACAATGACGTCCGCGTCGTGCTGTTCGTGCGGCTGCGCGACGGCGCGGTGCTCGACGCGGCGCTCCAGAAGACGATCCGCGACCGCATCCGCACCGGCGCATCGCCGCGCCATGTCCCGGCCAGGATTGTCGCCGTCGCCGATATCCCGCGCACCAAGTCCGGCAAGATCGTCGAGCTCGCCGTGCGCGAGATCGTGCATGGTCGGCCTGTGAAGAACCAGGAGGCGCTCGCGAATCCCGAGGCGCTGGCGCTCTATCGCGACCTGCCGGAACTGGCGGTGTGAGGGACTTTTTCACCTCTTCCTGAGGGAGAGGCAATGGAAGGCCTTCCTCGCGTCAGTTCACCACCGGCCCGTGCTTTTCCGCCTGCGTTCCGGCGCGGGCGAGGAGCGCGACCGGCAGCATGCCGATGACGACGATGACGAGCGCCGCGATGGCGCCATCCTCATAGGTGCCGCGCGCCGCCTCGCCATAGACGTAGGTTGCGAGCGTCTCGAAATTGAACGGCCGCAGCAGCAGCGTTGCCGGCAGTTCCTTCATGCAGTCGACGAAGACCAGCAGGCCGGCGGCGGCGATCGCCGGCGAAAGCAGCGGCACGTGGATGCCGCCGATGAGGCGGCCGGTTCCGGCGCCGAGCGCATGCGCCGCCATGTCGATCGACGGCGAGATGCGGGTGAAGCCCGCCTCGATGCCGCCGATCGAGATCGCCAGGAAGCGCAGGCAATAGGCGAGGATCAGCGCGGCGCCCGAACTCATCAGGATCAGGCCGGGCGACCGGCCCCAGATGCCCTTGACCGCGTCGGCGATCCAGTTGTCGAGCCCGGCGATCGGCACCAGCAGGCCGACGGCGAGCACGGTGCCGGGGATGGCATAGCCGATGCCGGAGAGGCGGATCAGCCCGTGCAGGCTCCTGCGGTTCGACATCCGCCCGGCGCTGGCGAGGAAAAGCCCGAGGCCGACCGTGGTCAGTGCCGCCACCGCGGCGAAGAGCAGGCTGTTGCCGGTCCATACCCAGAGATCGGCCGGGATGCCGCGGAGCTCGAGCCGCCGCCAGGCCGAGATGACGAGATAGCTGGCCGGCACGACGAAGCCGAGGAGGATCGGAGCGGCGCAGAGGAGCGTGGCCGAGAGCCCGGCGAATCCGGTCAGCTGTTGCGCCATGGCGGGTCGGTTGCCGCGCGGACCGGAATAGTTCATGCCGCGCCGGCCGAGCCGCTCGATGATCACGAGCGCGAACACGATGGCGAGCATGACGAGGGCGATCTGGGCCGCGCCCTCGATCGAGGAGCGTGTCACCCAGGTGGTGTAGATCGCGACCGTCAGCGTGCGGACGCCTAGGAATTCCGAGGCGCCGATGTCGTTCAGCGCCTCCATCAGCGCGAGGCTGACGCCGACGGCCACGGCCGGGCGCGCCAGCGGCAGCGCGACGGTGCGGAAGGCGCGGAAGCGGCCGGCGCCGAGCGTTCGCGACGCTTCCAGCATCGAGGCCGACTGCATGACGAAGAGGGCGCGCACAGGCAGGTAGACATAGGGATAGAGGATCAGCCCGAGCAGGAAGATGGCGCCGCCGAGCGAGCGGATGTCGGGGAAGGGCAGACCGCGCGGATCGCTGATCCCGAGGAAGTTGCGGAGGCCGGTCTGCAGCGGGCCGACCGGGTGCACCACGTCGAGATAGGCATAGGCCATGACGTAGCTCGGCACCGAGAGCGGCAAGAGTAGGCCCCATTCGAGGATGCGCCGACCGGGAAAGCGGTAGGCCGTCACCAGCCACGCCGCGCCGATGCCGATGGCGGCGACGAGGAGGCCGACGCCGAGAAGCAGCAAGGCCGTGGTCCGCGCCGCGACAGGCAGGACGTTGGCGATCAGGTGCGGCCAGAGCGCGCCGGAGCCGCGGGCGGCAAAGAAGACCAGGCCGGCGATCGGCGCCAGCGCCAGCAGGGCAATGATCGCGCAGCCGAGGAGCCAGAGGCGGTCCGACCGGATGGGCCGTGTCCCGGCCCGCGGCACCATCGTCGTGGAATCGGTCATGCCCCGGAGGATCCGGGGCATGAAGGGACGGGCAATGTGCCTGTCGGATTCGGCATAGGGCGGGTCAGCCGTCGAAGCCGACGACATCGACCAGTTCGCTCGCCTGCTTGCGGTCGCCAGCGATCGCCGTCAGCGGCGTCGGGTCGACCGTCAGCGTGCCGAGCTCGGCGATGATCGGGTCGGCCGCGACGCCGGCGCGGACCGGATACTCGAAATTCGCCTTGGCGTAGATCTCCTGGGCTTCCTGCGAGGCAAGGAATTCCAGGAGCTTGACGGCGTTTTCCTTGTTCGGGGCGTTCTTGGCGACCGCCGCGCCCGAAACGTTCACATGCGTGCCGGCCTTGTCCTTGAAGGTCGGCAGGATGACGCGGATCGCGTTGGCCCATTCCTGCTGCTCCGGGCCACCCTTGCCGGAGCGCATCAGGCCGACATAGTAGGAGTTGGCGATGCCGACGTCGCAGAGATTGGCGAGAATGTCGCGCGCCACGTCGCGGTCGCCGCCGCCGGCCTTGCGGGCGAGGTTGCCCTTGACGTCGGTCAGCCACGCCTTGGTGGCGTCGGCGCCGTCCTTCTCGATCATCGCCGCGATCAGCGAGGTGTTGTAGGGGTGCTGGCCAGAGCGGATGCAGACCTTGCCCTTGAAGCGCGGGTCGGCGAGGTCTTCATAGGTCAGCGTCTCGTCCTTGACTCGGTCCTTCGAGGCATAGATGACGCGGGCGCGCATCGAGAGCGCGTACCACTGGCCGTCGGCGTCGCGCAGATTGGCGGGAATCGCGGCCTCGAGCGCTTCCGACTTGACCGGCTGGGTCAGGCCGCGATCGACGAGCTCGATCAGATTGCCATAGTCGACGACGGAGAGCAGATCGGCAGGCGAATTGGCGCCCTCGGTGGCGACGCGCTCGGCGAGGCCTTCCTTGACGAAGATCACATTGGCCTTGATGCCGGATTCCTTGGTGAAGCTGTCGAGCAGCGGCTGGATCAGGCCGGGTTCGCGCGTCGTATAGACATTGACTTCGCCGTCGGCGAGGGCGGGCAGCGCGGATGTCGCCAGAACCGCGGCGGCGGCGGCGCTCTGGGCAAGGCGGGCGAGGCTAAGCATCGTCGTGATCTCCGTACATCGAGGGGGCGGAACCCTGGCCGCCATGCTCCATGGCGACTAACGCCGGCTGCATCCCATCATCGCGAATAGAGGTCAATAGATCTTCATGCCGCGTCGTGAATCGGAGGCGATTATCGAGAATAGAACGAGTCTAGATTGCAGGTCTTCCTCTTGGAACTAAAGAGGACGCATTGCAGTTTGACTGCGGTCAAATCGGCTCACGTTTCTGTGAACAGCCCAACGCCCGGCAATACAGTTCCGCCGCCCTCAACTCTCGATCCAGTCGCCGCACGTCGCCTGAACCAAAGCGAGTGCCGCCACCGCCGCCGTGTCGGCGCGCAGGATGCGCGGGCCGAGCGGGATCGCGGTGACGAAGGGCAGCTTGTGCAGCGTCTCGCGCTCCTCCGGCGAAAAGCCGCCTTCGGGGCCGATCAGCACGGCGAGCGGGTCTCTTGGCAGCGCGCGCAGGATCGATACCGGGTCGGCGCCCGTCTCGTCCTCGTCGCAGAAGATGATGCGCCGCTTCGGCTCGTCCTTCGGCCAGCGCGCCAAGAGACTGCTCAATGGTTCCGGCGCCGCGATCTCCGGGATCGACAGCACGCCGCATTGCTCCGCCGCCTCGATCGCGTTGGCGGTGAGCCGGTCGTCGTTCAAGCGCGTCACCTGGGTGCGGCGGGTGAGGACGGGACGGATCAGTCCGGCGCCCATCTCGACCGCCTTCTGCACCATGTAGTCGAGCCGCGCCTGCTTGATCGGCGCGAACAGATAGTGGAGCGAGGAGGGTGGCGTCTGTTCGCGGGCGCGTTCCTCGGCCTGGAGCACCGCGCCCTTGCGGCCGGCCTCGGCGAGCGTCGCCCGCCATTCGCCGTCGCGGCCGTTGAAGATCAGCACCGGGTCGCCCTCGCGCATCCTGAGCACGTTGACGAGATAATTGGTCTGGCCCTTGTCCATCGCGATGCGCGCGCCGGCGTTGAGCGGCGCGTCGATGAACAGGCGTTGGGTGGTGAAATCATAGCGCGACATGCGCTTCGATAGCGCGGAGCCCGGCCGGGCCGCAAGATGGGCGGCGCCCGCGGAACGGAATGGCCGGGTTGACCGGAATCGGACAGGGAGGCATTCAGGGACGACAGCCACCCGCCGCCGGCTTCCGGCGGCATGCAGCAAGGCCGCGACCGTCTTGACCGATCCCGTCTCCAACGCCGGCGAATATTCCGTCTCCGAGATCTCGATGGCGCTCAAGCGCACGGTCGAGGATGCGTTCGGCTTCGTGCGCGTGCGCGGCGAGATTTCCGGCTATCGCGGGCCGCATTCCTCGGGACACGCCTATTTCGCGCTGAAGGACGATCGCGCCAAGATCGAGGCGGTGATCTGGAAAGGCAATTTCGGCAAGCTGCGCTTCCGCCCGGAAGAGGGCATGGAGGTCATCGCCACCGGCAAGCTGACCACCTTCCCGGGCTCGTCGAAATACCAGATCGTCATCGAGGCGCTGGAGCCGGCCGGCGTCGGCGCGCTGATGGCGCTGCTCGAGGAGCGCCGGCGCAAGCTCGCGGCCGAGGGGCTGTTCGACACCGCCCGCAAGCGGCCGATCCCTTACCTGCCCCGCGTGATTGGTGTCGTCACCTCGCCGACCGGCGCCGTCATCCGCGACATCCTGCACCGCCTGGACGACCGCTTCCCCGTCCGCGTGCTGGTCTGGCCCGTGCGCGTGCAGGGCGAGACCTCGGCGGCGGAGGTCGCGGCCGCGATCGCCGGCTTCAACGCGTTGCCGCCGGACGGCGCGATCCCGCGCCCGGACGTGCTGATCGTGGCGCGCGGCGGCGGCAGCCTCGAGGATCTCTGGGGCTTCAACGAGGAGATCGTCGTGCGCGCGGCGGCCGCCTCGCAGATCCCGCTGATCTCGGCGGTGGGGCACGAGACCGACACGACGCTGATCGATTTCGCCGCCGATCTGCGCGCGCCCACGCCGACGGGGGCGGCCGAAATGGCGGTTCCGGTGCGCTCGGAACTGGTGGGGACGGTGAACGATCTCGGCCGCCGGCTCGATGGCGCCATGCTGCGCCTGGTCGAGAGCCGTCGTCGGGAACTGCGCGCCGCGACCCGCGCCCTGCCGCGTCTCGACGACCTGCTCGCCATCCCGCGCCGTTCGTTCGACGAACTGGCCGCCCGCATTGGCCGCGCGCTTGGCGCCAACACGCTGGCGCATCGCGGCCGGCTGGAGCGCACCGCCGGCCGGCTGCAGCCCGCCTCGCTCGGCCGCCTGACGGCGCGGGCGCGCGACCGTCTCGCCGCGCTCGGCGAACGGCAGGGAAGGGCGCTGGAGGTTCATGCCGAGCGCAAGCGGGCCGGCTTCGCCCGTGTCGCAGGCCGGTTGCGCATCGAGACGGTCGCCGAGCGGGTCCGGCGCGGGCAGGAACGGCTCGTCGCCGTCTGGCGCGTGGCCGAGACGCTGTCCTACAAGAACGTGCTGGCGCGCGGCTTCGCCCTCGTCGCCGACGCGGAGGGACGGCCGGTCCGCAGCGCCGCGCAGGTCGCGAGCGGCGCGGCGCTGACGATCGAGTTCCAGGACGGCAAGGTCGGCGCGATCGCCACCGGCGGCAGCGCCGAACCGCGCCCGAAGCGCGCGTCAAAGCCGAAGACGCCGACGCAGGAGAGCCTGTTTTAGAGCGTTTTCGAGCGAAGTGGATACCGCTTCGCGTGAAGAAGACGCGACCAAACAAGCTCTGGGGGACCGGCCGGCAGGCGAACCCGCCCTCCGGTTTCAGGTGCCGAAGCCCGAGCGCTGGGCCCAGCCGGTCATCCGCTTTTCGATGCCCGCCATCGCCGCATACATCGCGATGCCCTCGATCGCGAGCGCGATCAGGCCGGCGAAGACCAGCGGGATCTGGAACTGCGCCTGGGCCTGCAGCATCAGATTGCCGATGCCGTCGTTCGACGCGATCGATTCCGAGATCACCGTGCCGACGAAGGCGAGCGTGATCGCGATCTTGAGCGAGCCGAAGAAATAGGGCAGCGAGCGCGGAATGCCGACCTTGCGCATGATGTCGAGCTTCGAGGCGCCGAGCGCCTTCAGCACGTCCTCCATCTCCGGCTCGATGGTGGCGAGGCCGGTGGCGACGTTGACGACGATCGGGAAGAACGAGATCAGGAAGGCCGTCAGCACCGCCGGCGTGAAGCCGATGCCGAACCAGATCGCGAGGATCGGCACGACCGCGACCTTGGGGATGGCGTTGAAGCCGATCATCAGCGGATAGAGCCCGGCATAGATCGTGCGCGACGCGCCGATCGCCAGGCCGAGCAGCAGGCCGAAGGCGACCGCGAGGCCGAAGCCGACCAGCGTGCGCACCAGCGTGATGACGGAATTGTCGAGCAGCGGCTTCCAGAAGGTCACCATCGCGCCGAACACGTTGGTCGGCGCCGGCAGCAGGAATTCGGGCAAGGCGAAGGCCTTCACCGCGATCTCCCAGATCAGGAAGAAGGCGAGGGTGAAGAGCCACGGCATGGCACGGATCAGCACGGCTTTCTCGGTCATTGCCGCGCCTTCACGATATGGCCGCGCAGCTCGTGCACGATCGACTGGAATTTCGTGGTGAATGTCACCTCGAGATCGCGCGGGCGCGGAATGTCGACCGCGCGCTCGGCGACGATGCGGCCCGGCCGGGCCGACATCACGAAGATGCGGTCGGCGAGGAAGGCGGCCTCGCGCAGGTCATGCGTGACGAGGACGACGGTGATGTCGCGGCTGGCATGCAGGTCGCGGATCACGCACCAGAGCTCCTCGCGGGTGAAGGCGTCGAGCGCCCCGAAGGGCTCGTCCAGCATCAGGAGCTGCGGCTCGTGGATCAGCGCGCGGCAGAGCGCCGCCCGCATCTGCATGCCGCCCGACAGCTGCCAGGGATATTTGTCGCCGAAGCCGGCAAGGCCGACCGAGGCGAGCAGACGCTCGGCCCGGTCGATATATTCCGCCTTGTGCCAGCGGATGCGCTTGCGGTGCGGCTGCACGATTTCGAGCGGCAGCAGCAGGTTTTCCAGCGTTGTCCGCCAGGGCAGCAGGTTCGGCGCCTGGAAGGCCATGCCGGCGATCTTGACCGGCCGGGTCACCGCCTCGCCGCCGACGACCACCTTGCCGGCCGCAGGAAACTGCAGGCCGGTGGCGAGCTTCATCAGCGTGGACTTGCCGCAGCCCGAAGGCCCGACGACGGCTGCGAATTCCCCCTTGCCGATGCGGATGTCGAGCCCGTCGACAGCAAGCGTTCCGCCGGCGCCGCCATAGGTATGGCTGACGCCTTCGAGCGCGACAAATGCATTCATGCGTCCGCCCCCCCGGCGTCAATCGACCTTGCGGGCGTCGGCCGCGGGCAGGTAGCTGGCGTCGAAGATCGCTTCGGGAGCCGGGCGGGCCTTGAACTCGTAGGTCAGGCCGATCTGGTCCATCGACGAGGAGAGGCGGGCGGGATCGATGGCGCCGAAGCCGTTCTTCTTCACCTCGTCGGTCAGGATGTTCTGGTTCAGCGCCAGTTGCAGCCGTTCCAGCTCCGACGTCTTGTTGAGGATCGGATTGGCGGCGACGACGAACTCGACGGCCGAGACCGGGTCGGCGACGGTCTCCTTCAGGCCCTTGTTGAACGCGGCGAGGAAGCTCTTCACCGCCTCCGGGTTCTTCTCGGCGAAGGCCGGGTTCACGAAGATCGCGTTGCCGTAGAGATTGACGCCGTAATCGGCCATCAGGAAGGCGCTGATGTCGTCGGGCTCGATGCCCTTCGACTTCAGATTGAGCACGGAGGAGAAGGAGAAGCCGGTGATGGCGTCAACCTGGCCGGCCGCCAGCATCGGCTCGCGCACGGGGAAGCCGACATTCTCGATCGCTACCTTCGAGGCGTCGAGGCCGTTGGCCTCGACGAAGATCTTCCACTGCGCGAACGCGCCGTCGGCCGCCGGGGCGCCGAGCTTCTTGCCCTCGAGATCCTTCGGCGTGTTGATGCCGAGGCTCTTGCGGCCCACGACCGCGAAGGGCGGCTTGTTGTAGAGCATGTAGACGGCCTTGAGCGGCACGCCCGGATTGGCATCGACGAACTTGATCAGCGAGTTGATGTCGCCGAAGCCCATGTCGTAGGTGCCGGAGGCGACGCGGTTGAGCGGCTCCAGCGAGCCGCTGGCGCTGTCGATCGTCACGTCCAGCCCGGCTTCCTTGAAGTAGCCCTTGTCGCGGGCGACGAGGAACGGCGCGGAGGGGCCCTCGAACTTCCAGTCGAGCGAGAACTTCACCGGTGTGTCGGCCTCTGCGGCGGTGGCGAATCCGAGCGCCATGCCGAGCGCGGCGATGCCGGCGAAAAGTCGGGACGAGTTCATGCAGCCTCCTTCGGGATCGATCCGTGCGGCGCTGGCGCCGCCTGACGAATCCTCACGCAAGTTCCGTGCCGCCCCGTCAGGAGGGCGAGGGCGGCCGGTGGGTGCAGGCATGTCGCGCCGGCAGGCATCGGACTGCCGCCATCGGCGGCAGTCCGTCGAGGGCGACTACCCCTTCAGCCGCTTGCCCTTGATCTCGGCGATCGTGGCGGAGGGCGAGATCGCTTCCGGGTCGACCTTCAGATGCAGGATGGCCGGCTTGCCGCTCGCTTGCGCGCGCTCGAAGGCGGGCAGGAAGTCCTCCGTCCGCTCGACCGTCTCGCCATGGCCGCCAAAGGCGCGGGCCAGCGCGGCGAAATCGGGGTTCACCAGCTTCGTCGCCTCGATGCGGTCGGGATAGCTGCGCTCCTGATGCGCGCGGATCGTGCCGTACATGGCGTTGTCGACGACGATGACGATCAGCGCCGCGCCCTCCTGCGCCGCCGTGCCGAATTCCTGGCTCGTCATCTGGAAGCAGCCGTCGCCGGCGAAGGCGATGACGGTGCGCTCGGGAAAGCGCAGCTTGGCCGCGACCGCCGCCGGCAGGCCGTAGCCCATCGAGCCGGAGGTCGGCGCGAGCTGGGTGCGCGGGCCGGAGAAGCGGTGGTAGCGGTGCACCCAGTTGGAATAATTGCCGGCGCCGTTGGTCAGCACGGCATCTTTCGGCAGCACGTCGCGCAGCGCCCGCATCACGGCGCCCATCTCGACGCCGCCGACATTGCGCGGCTTCGGCTCCGACCAGTCGCGATAGGCCGCGTTGGCGGCGCGGGTCTCGGCGCTCCAGGGGATCGTCGCCGGCGGATGCACCGCCTCGATCTGCGCGGCGAAGCCGTTCGGCGTGGCGTTGATGGCCAGCGCCGGGCGATAGACGCGGCCGAGCTCTTCCGAGCCGCCATGCACATGCACCAGCGTCTGCTTCGGCTCGGGGATGTCGAGGAGCGTGTAGCCGGAGGACGGCATCTCGCTCATCCGCCCGCCGACCAGCAACAGCAGGTCCGCCTCCTTGACCCTCTTCGCCAGCGCCGGGTTGATCGAGATGCCGACCTCGCCGGCGAAGTTCGGATGATCGTGGTCGAACAGGCCCTGGCGCCGGAGCGAGACGCCGACCGGCAGGTCGAAGCGTTCGGCGAAACGCTGCATCGCGGCGATCGCGGGGTCGCTCCAGCGCGAGCCGCCGAGGATCAACAGCGGCCGTTCGGCCTTCCACAGCATCTTCTGCAGCTGCGCCGTCTGGGTCAGTCCCGGATAGGTCTCGATCGCCTCGGCGGCGCCGGCAGGCGGCACGGACGCTTTTTCGCGCAGCATGTCCTCCGGCAGCGCCAGCACAACGGGGCCGGGCCGACCCGACATGGCGACGTGGAAGGCCCGCGATACGAATTCGGGAATCCGGGCCGCGTCGTCGATCTCCGCCACCCATTTCACGACGTCGCCGAACATGCGACGGTAGTCGATCTCCTGGAAGGCTTCGCGCTCGCGCATCGAGCGGCCGACCTGGCCGATGAACAAGATCATCGGCGTCGAATCCTGCATCGCGACATGCAGGCCCGAGGCGGCGTTGGTGGCGCCGGGGCCGCGCGTCACGAAGCCGATGCCGGGTCTGCCCGTCAGCTTGCCCCAGGCTTCCGCCATCATCGCCGCGCCGCCCTCATGCCGCGCCACGGTGACGGGAATGGCCGAATCATGCAGCGCGTCGAGCACCGCCAGGAAGCTCTCGCCCGGCACGCAGAACACGCGCTCGACGCCATTGGCCTCCAGCGCCTCGACGATGAGGCGGCCGCCGGTGCGGGGCGAAACGACGTCGGACATGAGGCGATCCTTGCGTATGGCGGGTTCTCGGGAAGGACGCGTCCGGCCGGACGCGTCACGGGACGGGGGATGGTGGCATCAACTTCTGTTCGGCGGAAGCAGGTCCCGATAGACTGGCCGGTACGGGGCCAAGTTTGGGAATGAAAAAGTGCGCAGCGTGATCTCTCTCGGCAGGACGGGCCTGTTCGGCCTGGTGATGACGGCGGCATTGGCGGGGACGATCGGATATTCCGCCGCGCAGGAGGAGCCCGACGAAGCGGTCAATCCGTATCCGACGACCGAGTTCGCCGACGGCGCGATGGAAGCGAGCGTCACTGATTCGGGCATCACCGTGCGGGTGTTCCAGGAGCGTCGACCGGACATCGATCCCGACGACGACGTGCCGGTGTTCCAGATCACGGTCGATGGCAAGATGGTGCTCGAGCATGTCGGCTCGGCGTCGGGCATGTCGGTTCCCGGCATGAGCGCCTCGATTGTCGAGATCGATCCGACCAATGACAGCAAGGAAGTCTATCTGAGCAACTACACCGGCGGCGCCCATTGCTGCTCGGAGGTGGTGATCGCCGAGAAGACGCCGTCTGGCTGGGTCGCGGTCGAGGTCGGCGCCTTCGACGGCGATGGCGACTTCCTGCAGGATCTCACCGGCGACGGCGCGGCCGAGATCGTCACCGTCGACAACAAGTTCCTCTATACCTTCGACTGCTACGCCTGCAGCGCGGCGCCGCTCGTCATCCGCACGGTGCGCGACGGCAAGGTCGCCGACATCACGACCGAGCCGCGCTTCGCCAAGGCGCATCGGGAATGGCTGAAGCAGCTCGAGGAGGGCGCCGATCCCGACGAGCGCTGGAAGTCGCCCGGCTTCCTGGCCGGCTGGGTGGCGCAGAGCGTGCGCGCCGGCGAAGGGCCGCAGGCCTTCGAGGCGCTCCAGGAGCACTGGGATCTGAAGACGGACGAGGGCGAGGAGGTCTGCCTCGCCGGCGGCGACGTCGACAGTTGCGCCAAGGATCAGCTCAAGGTGCTGAAGTTTCCAGACCGGCTGAAGCTGTTCCTCGACCAGAACGGCTATTCATTTTGATTTTTCGCCGCCGCAAGGCGACGGAACAGGCGCCCCCGCGCGTTAAACCTCAGCGGGTGGCATTCGGGTGCGTAACAGCGTCCACATGTGATGGGATGGAAAAGCATGCTTTCTCGACGTTCCTTGTTGGCGGGACTTCTGGCCGCGACGGTTGCGGCTCCCCTGGCAACGATCGCCCCGGGTGAGGCCGAGGCCCAGTCCTGGGGCGGCCCGGGCCCCGGCCCGAACCGCAGGCCGCCGCCGCCGCGGCGGGAGCGCCGTCCGCCGCCGCGCCGTGGCTATGTCTGGGTTCCCGGTCATTGGGAATGGCGCCGTGGCCGCTATGTCTGGATGAGCGGCCGCTGGGTGCGTGGCCGGCCCGGCTGGCACCACCGCAACCCGCAATGGGTCTGGCGCAATGGCCGCTGGGTCTTCGTCTCGGGCGGCTGGCACCGCTGAGCGGCGCCCTGATTTCAAGTTGGAACGGCGCGGTCTTCCGCGCCGTTTTCTTTTGCCAATGCGCTGGAGCCTTTCAGCGTTTCTGGGAAACGCCGAACGGCTCCAGCGCATTGCTTGGTCGCGTTTTCTTCGCGCGAACCGGAATCCACTTCGCTCGGAAACGCTCTATCGGTAGGTCGCGCGCAGATGGTGGAGGGTGAGGTCGGCCGCGGTCGGCTGCCGGTGGCCCGCCTCCGCCTTGAAGGCGATGCTGCGCGGCTCGCCCGGCAGCAACAGGAAGCTCGCATCGTCGAAATGCCCGGGAATGCCCTCGGCCTCGGCGCGGACATGGAAGGCCGGGGCGTCGGCGGAGAGCGCGAAGCGGCCGGCGCCGTCGTCTCGCACCGAGACCGTCGCGACGGGAAGCTCGAACCGCTTCGGCACGTCGGGGAAGACGACGATCTGACGCTCGGGCGCGGCGATCCCGTCGACGGTCGCGTCGATGACGTAGAAGCGGTCCTGCGCCGGGGCGGCCGCGATCGACATGACCTCGATCGCGCGGTCGGACGGGACCTGCATGCGCGCGGCGCGCTCGTCGATCAGCGTGCCGTCGAGCGCGAAGCTGCGCAGCCGGGTCTCGATCGTCACGGCATGGTGGCGGTCGTTGATCGCCCGCACGGCGAGCCTGCCCTCGTCGAGGCGGGCGGCGAGCGCGACGGGATCGAAGAAGCGCTTCGCATGATAGTGCAGCGTCTTCCAGGCGAGCGAATGGTCGATCGAAGACCAGGAGACGGCCGGCCAGACGTCGTTCAATTGCCAGTAGAGCGCGCCCATCGAATGCGGTTTCAGGCTGCGCCAGTAGCGCACCGCCGTCTCGATCGCGAGCGCCTGCTGCAATTGCGACAGGTAGACGAACTGCTCGAAGCCGGAGGGCACGCGGAAGTAGCGCGCCATCGTGTCGAGGATGCGCGAATTGCCGGCGCCGTCGCGTTGGTGGAATTCCATCACCGGCGCGGTGGCGTTCCAGCTCTCCGGTTCGGCGAAGGCGCGGATGCCGGTCATGGAGGGGAAGGACTGGAAGCCGAACTCGGAGCAGAAGCGCGGCTTCACCGTGTAGTAGTGCTCGAAATTCTTGTTCGAGTGCCAGACGTCCCAGAAATGCAGGTCGCCGGAACGGTCGTCGTGCCAGGCGTCGCCATAGTCCATGTCGCCATTGCAGGGGCTGGACGGCCAGAAGCGGCGGTCGGGATCGGTGTCCTGCACGGCCTTGTCGATGACGCGGTTGAAGCGGTCGTAGTTGACGAGGTAGCGGTCGCGGTTGTTGCGCGAGATCTCGAACCAGTTGAGCGAGCCGATCACCTCGTTGTCGCCGCACCAGAGCGCGATCGACGGGCGGCTGGAGAGCCGCTTGATCTGGTAGCGCAGCTCGGCGTCGATCTCGGCCAGGAAATCCGGCGTCGAGGGATATTGCGAGCAGGAGAACATCATGTCCTGCCAGACCAGCAGGCCGAGCCGGTCGCAGGCGTCGTAGAAGGCGTCGAACTCGTAGAAGCCGCCGCCCCAGACGCGGATCATGTTCATGTTCGCCTCGACCGCGGCGGCAAGCAGCGCGTCGATGCGCTCGGCCGTGATCGCGGCGGGGAGCGCGTCGGCCGGGATCCAGTTGGCGCCCTTGGCAAAGATATCGACGCCATTGACGCGGAAGAACATCGAGGCGCCGACTTCGTCCTTCTCGGTCACCACCTCCAGCGTGCGGAATCCGACGCGGCGGCGCGCGCTGTCGCCGGGGATGGTGACGACGGCGTCGTAGAGCGGCTGCTCGCCATGGCCGGCCGGCCACCAGAGGTCGGGCGTGCCGATATCGAGCGCGATCTCCGTCTTGCCGCCATGCTCGGCCGAGATCTTGACCTGGGTCGTCGCCGTCCGTCCGGCGAGTTCGACGGTCACGGGAACCGTCACGTCGGCCTGTGCCGCGAGCTCGATGGCCGCGATCGCGGTCACGCTGCCGTCGGCGTGGTGGCGCTGGCGGATCTGCGCGGCCTCGATCCGGGCCGCGTCGTAGAAGTGCAGGAGGGGTTCCGCATAGAGACCGGCGACCATCAGGCACGGCCCCCAGTCCCAGCCGCCATGGCATTGCGGCTTGCGAATCATGTTGAGGTCGGGAACGCGGTTGTTCGAGACGCTCCAGGGGATCGGGAAGGGCTGGCGCGCCGCGCGCGCCATCGCCTCGGCGCCAGCGGGCGCGAAACGGATGCGGATCTCGTTCTCGCCGCCGACGAGCGCCTCGGTCACGTCGATGCGGTGGCGAAGGAAGCAGGATCCGAGCGAGGCTACGGTCGTTCCGTTCAGGATCACCTCGGCGAAGGTGTCGACGAATTCGAGCTCCAGCACCGCCCATCGGCCGGACAGATCGGAGGCCGGAACCCCGAATCGGCGGCTGATCTCCCAATACGCCTCACCGACCCACTGCATGTCGGCCTCGTTGGTCCCGGCATAGGGGCTGCCGATTCGGCCGGCCGCGACCAGGGCCGAATGCACGTCGCCGGGAACCGGGAAGGCGATCGGCGCATCGAGGGACTGGCTCGAGAGCGTCCAGGAACCGGAGAGGGAGTGTTTCGGCATTGTCGGGACTTTCTGCTTGGCGTCGGCGGAACGATGCCCAGTCTTGTGTCGAAGCGGAAGGCGGATCGTCGCCGGCAGAATTACCCGTTTGTTTTCGACTGTCGAAGAAAATTTCCGGCTTCCATTTGCCGGGCGGGATGCTCATATGCCAGCTACAAGCGTGCCAATGCGCGGCAGTCAGATTGGAGGAGTGTCCGATGACCTCGAAACTTGATCAGCTCAAAGCCATGACCGTTGTCGTTGCCGACACCGGCGATCTCGAGGCCATCAAGACCTATCGTCCGGTCGATTGCACGACCAATCCGTCGCTGGTGCTGAAGGCGGCCGAACTGCCGGCCTATCAGGACGTGATCGAGGGCGCGCTCGCCTGGGGCCGCAAGCAGGGTGGCACCCAGGACGCCGTCGCCGCGCATGTCGCCGACCGGCTCGCCGTCGCCTTCGGCGCCGAGATGTCGAAGCTCGTTCCCGGCCGCATCTCGACCGAGGTCGACGCCGACCTCTCCTTCGACACCGAGGCCTCGGTGAAGCGCGCCCGCGACATCATCGCGACCTATGAGAGCATGGGCGTCCCGCGCGAGAAGATCCTCGTCAAGCTCGCCTCGACCTGGGAAGGTATCCGCGCCGCGGCGATCCTCCAGAAGGAAGGCATCGACTGCAACCTGACGCTGCTGTTCTCGCTCGCCCAGGCGGTCGCCTGCGCCGAGGCCGGCGTGTTCCTGATCTCGCCCTTCGTCGGCCGCATCCTCGACTGGCACGTCAAGGCTTCCGGCAAGACCTTCGAGCCGGAGGAGGATCCGGGCGTCCTCTCCGTCCGCCAGATCTACAGCTACTACAAGCAGCGCGGCATCGAGACCGTCGTGATGGGCGCGTCGTTCCGCTCGACCGGCGAGATCGAGGCGCTGGCCGGCTGCGACCGCCTGACCATCGCCCCGGCGCTGCTCGAGAAGCTCGCCGCCGACAACGGCACGCTGGTGCGCAAGCTCGACCCGGCCAATACCGGCGAGAAGATCGCCACCGTCGCGGCCGACGAGAAGAGCTTCCGCTGGGCGATGAACGAGGACCAGATGGCGACCGAGAAGCTCTCGGAAGGCATCCGCCTCTTCGCCAAGGACCTGCGCGCCCTGCGCGCCCTGATCGCCAAGCGCCTCGAGGCCGGCGTCCCGGCCTGATTGTCATCCTTTCCATCGCAATCGTCTTGAGCCCTCCCTTCGTGGAGGGCTCAATCTTTTGGGGTGCCGCCTCCGGCCCGGCAGCATAGCCCTCTAGACCGTTCTACGTGCCGCGCGTCGCCAGGGCCGCCAGCAGGTCACTGCGCGCCTCGGCCACCAGAACGCGCATCGCCTCCGCCGCCGCGTTCGGATTGCGGGCCTCGATCGCCTCGAACACGTCGCGATGCAGGATGAGGCGCATGCGTCGTGTCTCCTGCGGGATGTTGGCGACCACCATCACCGTCAGTACCGCGTCGCGGACCAGCGTTCCGAGTGCGCCGAGGAATTCGTTGCCGCTCGCCCGCAGGATTTCCTCGTGAAACTCGAGGTCAGGCGGAATGAAGTCCTCGAGCGATTCTATGGCCGCCTCCATGCCCTTCAGGGCGGCGCCGATCTTGCCGATTCGCTCCGGTGAGGCCCGCTCCGCGGCGATCGCCGCCATCGCCGGTTCGACCACCATCCGGATCTCGAACAGGTTCAGGATCTGAGTGTCGTCAGCGGACTCCAGCATCCAGTCGAGAATGTCGGGATCGAGCAGGTTCCAGTGCTCGCGCGCCCGCACGCGCGTGCCGAGGCGCTGGCGTGATTCGAGCAGTCCCTTCGCCGTCAGAACGAGGATCGCCTCGCGCAGCACCGAGCGGCTGACGCCGAGATCCTGGGTCAATTCCGCCTCGGGCGGCAGCACGGCCCCGGGGGGGATGCGGCCGCTGATGATGTGGCTGCCAAGGGCGGAGGCCGCCTGTCCATGCAGGCTCCGGCGCGAAAACGTCGCGCGGCTGATCGGCGGCGGCGGCACCAGGCCCTTGAGAGACTTGAGCTTCGTGATGTCGTTGTCCGTCACTTCTATCTGCCTTGTTAATTCATATAATATGAATTATTGATCGCGCTATGATTTCTATTCTACCGCGCCGCGCCTGACAAATCGCAGCCGATGTCCTTGCTACCTGGGAGGGAAGCCTATGACCAAATTCGCAACTCGTCGCAATCGTCCGGCCGGCGTTCTGGCGTCACTCGCGGCGGCCCTGTCGCTCGCAGTCCTGCTCGGCAACGCGTCCGCCGCGGGAGCGGTCGAGCTCAAGGCCGGTTATGGCCTGTCCCGCTCCTCGCACTGGGGCGATGCGACGACCGCCTTCGCCGACAAGCTCGGCGAGCTCTCCGACGGCAAGTTCACCGTGGCACACTTCCCCGACAGCCAGCTCGGAAGCGAGCGGGCCATGGTCGAGGGCCTGCAGATCGGAACCGTCGACATCGTCATGACCTCGACCGGGCCGGTCGGCAATTTCGTGCCCGAGATTCAGGTCTTCGACCTGCCGTTCATCTTCCGCGACTATGCCCATGCGCGCGCCGTCCAGGATGGCCCCATCGGCCAGGACCTGCTCGGCAAGTTCGACCAGGCCGGGATCGTGGCACTGGCTTGGGGCGATGCCGGATTCCGGCACTTCACCAACAATACGCGCCCCGTCGTGACGCCGGCCGATCTCGCCGGCATCAAGCACCGGACGATGGAAAACGACGCCCATATCCTCGCCTTCCGCACGCTCGAAGCGCTGCCGACGCCGATGTCCTTCACCGAACTCTACACCTCGCTGCAGAACGGCACACTGGACGGCCAGGAGAACCCGATCTCCGTCACCATCGCCGGCAAGCTCTACGAGGTGCAGAAATACATGACGCTGACGGGCCACGCGCTCACCAATGCGCTCGTTCTCGTCTCGCAGCCGCTCTGGGACAGCCTGAGCGACGAGGAGAAGGGCTGGTTCAGGGAAGCGGCCAAATCGGCCAGCGTCGCGCTGCGCACCCGCGTCGATTCCGATGATGCCAAGGGCGTCGCCTTCCTGCGTGAGCAGGGCGTCGAGATCGTCGAGACGGTCGATCGCGAGGCGTTCCGCGCGGCGCTCGAGCCTGCCTATGAAAGCTACCGTGCCCAATTCGGCAATGAACTGATCGAGCAGATCATGGCGACCCCGTAGGGGGCCGCCGGCATTCGACGGATCGGCAGGACCGGAGATGGATATGAAACTGCATTCGATTGCCGCAGGCTTCCGCAAGATCGAGGGCGTGACGACGCAACTGGCGCTGGCCGTTGCCGCCGCCATGCTGCTCGGCCTTTCCTGCGTCGCGCTGTGGCAGGTGGTCGCCCGCTTCGTCTTCCATCAACCGCAGGCCTGGTCCGAGGTCATGGTGCGGACGATGATGATCTGGATGGTCTTCCTGGCGCTGGGCGGATCCTACCAGCGCGGCCTGATGGTCTCGGTGGACATCGTGCATCGCGTGGTCCCCGTCCGGATCCGCACCGTGCTGGAATACACGGTCTTCGTCGCCAATATCGGCGTGCTTTCGCTTCTGGTCTGGAACGGCGTGCTGATGGCGCAACGTGTTTCCGGCCAGACCATCGCCGGTCTCGGCGTTTCCATTTCATGGGGCTATGCCGCCATTCCGGTCGGCTGCTCGGTTGCCCTGATCACGGTCGTCTCGCGCTTTCTTTCGCGCGAGGCGGACCGCGTTGAAGTCGCGGAGGCCTATTGATGGCCGGCTTCATGATCGCAGCCCTTTTCGGGGGCATGGCACTCGGCATTCCGGTGGCGATCGCCATCGCGCTCGCCGCGATTCTCGGCATCAAGCTTTTCTCGACGCTGCCGCTCCTCGTCGTCGCCCAGCAGTTCTTCGTCTCGCTGGACAGCTTTCCGCTGGTGGCGATTCCCTTGTTCATCCTGGCCGGCAATCTCATGGAGGCCGGCGGCGTCTCGACGCGGCTGGTCAATGTCGCCAAGGCGCTGGTCGGGCGGGGAACCGGCGGTCTCGCCGCCACCTGCGTCGTCACCTGCCTGATCTTCGGCTCGGTTTCCGGCTCGAGCATCGCCACGACCTTCGCGGTCGGCGCCATCCTGATCCCGGCGCTGGTGCGCCAGGGCTATCCGGCCCCCTTCGCTGCCGCGCTGCAGGCGACCTCGGCGGAGATGGCGGTGATCCTGCCGCCGTCCATCCCGATGATCCTGTTCGGCGTCAGCACGGGCACCTCGATCGGCGCGCTGTTCGTCGCCGGAATCGTGCCGGCCCTGATGCTTGGCGGCGCACTCATCGCGCTGGTCTATGTCTGGTCCTACATCAAAGGCTGGGGTAAATCCGACGTCGGCGAGCGGGCACCGATCGTCGCCAGCGTGCGCGAAGGGCTGCTGGCGCTGCTGATGCCGATCATCATCGTCGGCGGCATTTATGGCGGCGTCTTCACGCCGAGCGAGTCGGCGGTCGTCGCCGTCTTCTATGCGCTCCTCATAGGCGCCTTCGTCTACCGGGAACTGACCGTCGCCCTTGTCATCGAGTGCCTGCGGAAATCGGCCGCGACCACGGCCTTCATCATGATGACGCTGGCCGCGGCGGGCCTGTTCACCTTCCTGATCAACCGGACCGGCGCCCCGGCGGCCATCGCGGAATGGCTGACGGCAATGTTCCAGACCCAGTGGTCGTTTCTGCTCGCCGCCAACGTCCTTCTGTTCTTCATCGGCATGTTCATCGAGACGGCGGCCGCGATCCTCGTGCTGGCTCCGCTGCTGCTACCCGTCGCGGTCTCGCTCGGCATCGATCCCGTCCATTTCGGCCTGGTGATGATCGTCAACATGGCCCTCGGCATGGTGACGCCCCCGATCGGCGTCAATCTCTATGCGGCCTGCGCGGTTGCGAAGGTGCCGATCGAACGGGTCGCCCCGGCGCTCATCCCGTTCATCCTGGTCGTGGTCACCGTTCTCGCCCTTCTCACTTACGTCCCGGCCATTTCGTTGTGGCTTCCGTCCATACTCGGTTAGTTTCCCATGCTGCGCATTGAACGTATCTCCACTCGTATCGTCAGCGTGCCGCTGGAGCGGCCCGTTATTTCGTCGATCCACGACATCAACCGGGTCGGCTGCGTTCTGGTGTCGGTAGAAACCAGTCAGAACGTCGTCGGTGAGGGGCTGCTGTTCACCCTCAATGACCAGTATCTCGGCCTGATGGAGCACATGGTCCGCGAACTCGGTGCCCGCATCGTCGGCGAGGATGCCGAGGCGAGCGAGCGGATCTGGAGCGGGCTTTGGGGCCAGATCCAGTTCTTCGGCTCGGGCGGCTTCCTCGTTTTCGGCATCTCCGCCATCGACATGGCGATCTGGGACGCGGTGGGAAAATACCAGCGCCGCCCGATCCATCGCATGCTGGGAGCCGCGCGTGAGCGCACCAGGGTCTATGCAAGCGGATGCCTGTTTCTCGACCGCTCCATCGAGGAACTGGCCGAAGAGGCGCGTGCCTGCGTGCAGGCCGGCTATCGTGCCATGAAGGTGCGAGTCGGCGGCGCTTCGGTTGCGGATGACGTCGCCAGGGTCCGCGCCGTCCGGGAGGCGATCGGCGACGACGTCGCGCTGATGGCCGACGCCAATCAGGCGCTGAGCTTCGACCAGGCCGTCAGCCTCGGCCGCAAGCTGCAGGATTTCGATCTCGCCTGGTTCGAGGAGCCGATGCCGGCCTTCCAGTTCGAGGCCTATTCGCGCCTATGCGCCGAGTTGGACATGCCGATCGCGACCGGCGAGAGCAATTATACCCGCGTCGAGTTCCGGCGCCTGCTCGAGACGCGCGGCGCCGATGTCATCATGCCCGACCTGTCGCGGATTGGTGGTGTCACGGAGCTGCGCAAGGTCGCCGCCATGGCCGAGGCCTTCGACGTTCCGGTCAGCCCGCATCTCTATCCGGAATATTCGGTCGGCATTCTCGGCGGCCTCGCCAATGGCTCCTATGTCGAGAACATGCCCTGGTTCGCGCCGCTGTTCAGCGAGCAATTGGAGATCGTCGCCGGCGAATGCGTCGTTCCGGAGCGGCCAGGCTTCGGCTTCACCTTCGATCCGGCCAAGGTTGAACGGTTCGGCCTGACCGTTCCGGCCTGATCGTGTTTCTCTCGTCTTCATGAAACTGGCCGCCCCTTCGGGCGGCCGGCTTTTTTGTGCCGGCGTCGGCGCGGATGGCTCGGACGGCCCGTCCGGACGGCGGTCGAATTTTCTGCGTGCAGTGTGTCGACAAATGATCCACAGTGCGCGAAATGGGCTGCGCAAAGCTTTTCCCAGATCGTGAATAGGTGCGCGCGGAGCCTGTAGAAAAAAGCCAGGACGAGGAACCGACGCGCATGCCCGCCAGCCAGACGACCGCCTTCCGCCGCTTGCGGCCCGTGCCGCATACGCAGGTGAGTTTCGATTCGGGTTTCTGGGCGGAACGCGCGCGCGTCAATCGCGAGGTGACGATCCCGACCCAGTTCCAGCGGCTGGAGGAGGAGGGCTTCATCGAGGTGCTCGATGTCGACCTGCCGCCGAAGCCGCTGGTCCGGCCGATCAACGAATACGGCCTCTCCATGCAGATGTTCTTCGATTCCGACTTCGGCAAATGGATCGAGGCGGCGAGCTACAGCCTCGCCAGCCATCCCGATCCCGATATCGAGGCGAAGATCGATTTCCTGGTCGAGAAGCTCGACCATGCCCAGCTCGCCGATGGCTATCTCAATACCTGGTTCATCCGCCGCGACCTCGAGAAGCGCTGGACCAATCTGCGCGACTGGCACGAGATGTACTCGATGGGCCATCTCGTCGAGGGCGCCGTCGCCTATTTCCAGGCGACGGGCAAGCGCCGCTTCCTCGACGTGATGATCCGCTGCGTCGACCACATCGCCAGCCGCTTCGGCCGCGAGCCTGGCAAGCTGCGCGGCTACGACGCGCATGAGGAGATCGAGCTGGCGCTGGTCAAGCTCTTCCGCGCCACCGGCGAGCCCCGCTTCCTCGATCTGGCCCGCTACTTCATCGACGAGCGCGGGACGCAGGATCCGCATTTTTTCGACGAGGAGGCGAGGGCGCATCCGGGCGGCAGGCCGTTCAATTTCGGCACCTATGAATACAGCCAGTCGCACAAGCCGGTGCGCGAGCAGGACGAAGTCGTGGGCCACGCCGTCCGCGCCATGTACCTTTACAGCGCCATGGCGGACCTCGCCGCCGAGGACGGCGATCCGTCGCTGAAGTTGGCGCTCGACAGGCTCTGGAAGCACCTGACCAGCCGCCAGCTCTATGTCACGGGCGGCATGGGGCCGGCGGTCGAGAACGAGGGCTTCACGCGCTCTTTCGATCTCCCGAACGAGACGGCCTATGCCGAGACCTGCGCGGCGGTCTCGCTGGTGTTCTGGGCCCATCGCATGGCCGCGATCGACCTCGACGCGCGCTATGCCGACCATATGGAACTCGCCCTCCACAATGGCGCGCTCTCCGGCGTTTCGCTGGCGGGCGACCGCTATTTCTACGAGAACCCGCTCGAGAGCCATGGCCAGCACCGGCGCTGGCTCTGGCACTATTGCCCGTGCTGCCCGACCAATCTCGCCCGTCTCGTCGCCTCGCTCGGGGGCTATGTCGCGAGCCATGACGACGAGAATGTCGCGATCCACCTCTATGCCGCGTCGACGATCGAGCTGGAGGTGGCGGGCAGGGCGCTGCGCCTGACCCAGCAGACCGCCTATCCCTGGGATGGCGATATCCGCATAGAGGTGGCGGCGGCCGAGCCCGTGCCGGCGACGCTCTGGCTGCGCATTCCCGGCTGGTGCCGCAAGGCGACGGTGAGCGTCAACGGCGCGGCGATCGATGTCGCTGCGGCGACCCGCAAGGGCTATTGCGGCATCGAACGGCGCTGGGCGGAGGGCGACACGATCCGCCTCGCGCTCGACATGCCGGTCGAGCGGCTCCGCGCCCATCCCGATGTCGGCATGGACGCCGACCGCGTCACGCTCCGGCGCGGGCCGGTGATCTACTGCGCCGAGGAGACGGACAATGCCGCGCCGCCGCAGCACATGCGCCTGCTGGCGGAGCCGGCGGAGGTCCGCGACGCGCCCGACCTGCTCGGCGGCGTCGTGACGCTCGCCATTCCCGCGACGATCGACCAGACGGCGGACTGGCAGGACAGGCTGTACCGGCCCGAGCCGGCGGCAAGCGTCCCAGGAACCCTGACCGCCATCCCCTATTTCGCCTGGGCCAATCGCGAGCCGGGCGCGATGCTGGTCTGGCTGCGCGCCGGCCGTTGATGCGCGGCGCCGAGCTTGGCCCTGCGCAAGTCGCCTCGGCCATGCTACGCATCGGCCTGGCATCGGAATGCTGCGGGGGCAGCTCGGAGAACATATATGCGTGTCGGGATCGTCGGGGCGGGGATCGTCGGGGTCGCGACCGCGCATGCGTTGCTGGACGAGGGGCATGAGGTCGACCTGATCGACCGGGCCGGCATCGCGGCGGGAACCTCGGCCGGCAATGCCGGCTGGATCGCCCATCTCGACATCCTGCCGCTCGCCTCGCCCAAGGTGTGGCGCAACCTGCCGCGCTGGGCCTTCGATCCGCTCGGGCCCCTCGCCATCCGGCCGAGCTACCTGCCGAAACTGGCGCCCTGGCTCGCCCGCTTCGTCGCGGCGAGCCAGCCGTCCCGTATCGAGGCGTCGGTCAAGGCGATTGCCAGCCTGAACGGCATGGCGCTGGACGCATGGGAGCGACGGCTGCAGGCGCTCGGCCTTCGCCATCACCTGCGCGAGCGCGGCCTGCTGTCGGTCTGGGCCGACGAGCGGGCCTTTCGCGCGACGCTTCCCATGATCGAGCGGCAGCGCGGCCTCGGCACGCCGGTGGAGACGCTCGACGCCGTGGCGCTCCGCGCGCTCGAGCCGGCGCTCGGGCCCCGCGCGGTCGCCGGCGCGCTCTATCCGACCGGCAAGCATGTCTCCGATCCGCTCGACCTCACCCTCGCGCTCGGCCAGGCGGCGCTCGATCGCGGCGCGCAATTGCGAGGCTTCGAGATCGTCGGCATCCAGGAACGCGGCGGCGAGGTGGCTGTCCGCACCGCGCTCGACACGCTGGCGCTTTATGACCGGATCGTCGTCGCGGCGGGCGCCTGGTCGAAGCCGCTGGCCGCCTCGCTCGGCGACGCCGTGCCGCTCGATACCGAGCGCGGCTACAACGTCACCCTGCCTTCGGGCCGCCTCGGCCTCACCCGGCCGATCATGTTCGAGGGCGAGGGATTCGTCACCACGCCGCTCGACAGCGGCGACCGGGTCGGCGGCAGCGTCGAGTTCGCCGGCCTTGAGGCCGCGCCGAATTTCAAGCGCGTCGACGCGATCCTCGGGCGGCTCCGGCGCTTCCTGCCGGATGCGGATCTGGGCGGCGGCACACGCTGGATGGGCTTCCGGCCCTCGATCCCCGATTCGCTGCCGGTCATCGGGCCGGCGAGCGGCAATCCGCACGTCATCTACGCCTTCGGCCACGCCCATCACGGTTTGACCCAGGCGGCCGCGACGGCCGAGCTGGTCGCGGCGCTCGTCGCCGACCGCCGGCCGCCGATCGATCTCGCCCCCTATTCTCCCGCACGCTTTGGAAAAAGGTTCTGAGCATGGCGCGGCATACCTTCGCCTGCATCGACGGGCACACCTGCGGCAATCCCGTCCGCGTCGTCACCGGCGGGTCCATCCCGGTGCTGAAGGGCGCCACCATGTTCGACAAGCGCCAGCACTTCCTGGCCGAGTTCGACTGGATCCGGAAGTCGCTCTGCTTCGAGCCGCGCGGCCACGACATGATGTCGGGGTCGATCCTCTACCCGCCGTCGAGCGACGCCTATGACGTGGCGATCCTGTTCATCGAGACCTCGGGTTGCCTGCCGATGTGCGGCCACGGCACGATCGGCACGGTGACGACGATCATCGAGCACGGCCTGGTGACGCCGAAGACGCCCGGCCTGCTGCGGCTGGAAACGCCGGCCGGCCTCGTCGAGGCGCGCTATGTCCAGAACGGCCCCCATGTCGACAGCGTGACGCTGACCAACGTGCCGTCCTTCCTGCTCGGGCGCGGCTACGAGGTCGAGGTCGACGGCATCGGCGCGCTCACGGTCGACGTCGCCTATGGCGGCAATTTCTACGCGATCGTCGAGCCGCAGGCGAATTACGCCGATCTTTCCGACCTTGAGCCGTCCGACATCCTCCGCCTGTCGCCGAAGCTGCGCGCCGCCTTCAATGCCCGCCACGCCATCGTCCATCCGGAGAACCCGGCGCTGGACAAGCTCACCCATGTGCTGTGGACCGGCAAGCCGAAGAACCCGGGCTCCTCGGCGCGCAACGCGGTCTTCTACGGCGACAAGGCGATTGATCGTTCGCCCTGCGGCACCGGCACTTCGGCCCGCGTCGCCCAGCTCCATGCGACGGGCCGCCTCAAGGAGGGTGAGGCCTTCGTGCATGAGAGCATCATCGGCTCGACCTTCACCGGCCGCGTCGCCGGCACCACGGCGGTCGGCGGCCTGCCGGCCATCATCCCGACGATCGAGGGCTGGGCGCGCGTGACCGGCTACAACACGATCTTCGTCGACGACCGCGATCCGTTCTGGGCCGGCTTCCAGGTGGTCGACGGGGAAGGGTAGGGCGCGACCCTGCAAAGAAGTGTGATGTCGGCTGCATCGGGCTCGTAGCGATTGCTTCGCGGCTCGGCTAGAACGGCCTACCCTCCGCCAATCCGGATTGCTGCCATGCGTGCTCTCGTCCTCGAAGAAAAGCTCAAGCTCTCGCTCCGCGACATCGACCTGCCGCTCGACGTCGGTCCGCGCGACGTCCGCATCGCCATCCACACGGTCGGCGTCTGCGGCTCGGACGTTCACTATTACACCCACGGCGCGATCGGCCCGTTCATCGTCAAGGAGCCGATGGTGCTCGGCCACGAAGCGTCCGGCACGGTCGTCGAGGTCGGATCCGAGGTGAAGAACCTCAGGGTTGGCGACCGCGTCTGCATGGAGCCGGGCGTCCCGGATCTCACGTCCAAGGCCTCGAAGCTCGGCATCTACAATGTCGATCCGAGCGTCACCTTCTGGGCGACGCCGCCGGTGCATGGCTGCCTGACGCCGGAAGTCGTCTTCCCCGCCGCCTTCACCTACAAGCTGCCAGACAACGTCTCCTTCGCGGAAGGGGCCATGGTAGAGCCCTTCGCCATCGGCATGCAGGCGGCGACCAAGGCCAAGATCGTTCCCGGCGACACGGCGCTGGTGATCGGCGCCGGCCCGATCGGGATCATGGTGGCGCTGGCGGCGCTCGCCGGCGGCTGCAGCCGCGTCTACATCTCCGATCTCGTCAACGAGAAGCTCGCCATCGCCGGCCGCTATGACGGCATCGTGCCCGTCAACATCCGCGAGACGGACCTGAAGGCGAAGGTCGCCGAGGAGACCGAGAACTGGGGCGTCGACATCGTGTTCGAGGCTTCGGGCTCGCCGCGCGCCTATGACGGCCTCTTCCACTATGTCCGTCCCGGCGGCGCGATCGTCTTCGTCGGCCTGCCGGTCGAGCCGATCGCCCTCGACATCGTCTCGGCCTCGGCCAAGGAAGTGCGGATGGAGACGGTGTTCCGCTATGCCAACGTCTTCGATCGCGCGCTGGCGCTGATCGCCTCCGGCAAGGTCGACCTGAAGCCGCTGATCACCGGCACCTATGACTTCGAGCAGTCGATCGCCGCCTTCGAGCGCGCCGCCTCCGCCAATCCGAACGACGTCAAGCTGCAGATCACGCTCTGAGGTTTCCGGAGGCTCCTCCCGTCACCTCTCCTACAGGGAGAGGTAACGAGGCGCCGAGCATACAAAAGGCCCCGGATCGCTCCGGGGCCTTTCTGCTGCGCGGTCGAACCGGGCGCCGCTCCTCACATCATCCAGTAGGGCGGCATGCCGTAATAGTCATGCACCTGCTTCTCGTAGTCGCGGTCGCCCCAGGCCGGCTCGTCACCCTCGTCATAGGCGGGGCCGCCTTCGAGCTGTTCCTTGGTGAGGCCGACAACATAGCCGCCCTGCGCCGTATCGTATTTCAGCGCGTTCCACGGCAGGGGATGGTATTTCTCGCCGATTCCGAGGAAGCCGCCGAATGACATGATCGCATAGGCGACGCGGCCGGTAATCTTGTCGATCATGACGTCATGAATATCACCAAGACGTTCGCCCGCTGTATTGTAGACGGCGGTCCCGTCGACCTTGTCGGCGCCGATCAGGGAGTTGGAAACGTGGACCTGCTGCATCGTTTTCCTCCATGCTTGCGATTGCATGACGGGTAAACGTGATGCCCTGATCTTGGTTCCGATGCCGGAGCCTGCTTTTCGATCAGGCCGGCTTCTTGGCGACGAGGTAGACGTGCTCGCAGGCGAGCACCGTCTCGCCGGTCTGCTTGGTGACGGTGACGAGCTCCGAGACGATGCCGTGCGAGGCGCGCTTGGGATGGTCGCGCTTGTCGACGATCTTGGCCTCGACGGTGATCGTGTCGTTGATGAAGACGGGCTTTACGAACCGCACCTTGTCGTAGCCATAGGACATGGCGTGCGGGTTGATCGTCGTCGCCGTCATGCCGACCGCGACCGAGAGGATCAGCGTGCCATGGGCGATGCGCTGCTTGAAATCCTGCGTCGCGCACCATTCGGCGTCCATGTGGTGCGGGAAAAAATCGCCCGTCTGCCCGGCATGGAGGACGATGTCGGCCTCCGTGATCGTCCGCCCCATGGTGCGGCGGGTGAAGCCGATCTCGTAGTCCTCGAAATACTGCTCGACGATCATGATCTTCTCTTTCGCGGCCAGACGCCGCGTCACGTGCGAATGGCTCCGTCATCCCGGGCCCCGACCCGGGATCCATTCAGCCGGAGCGGAAAACGGATAGGCCACGGCTGGATGGATCCCCGCCTTCGCGGGGAGGACGGCGGGGGCAGGGATCCGCCTCCGCCGGTCGAAGAATCCGCTCTCGCAGCATCGGCCATCGCCGGGGCGGAGAGGGCAGGGCCTGGGGCCTTAGTTGACCCAGCCGCCGTCGATGATGTGCATCTGGCCGGTGGTGTAGGTCGCGGTCGCCAGGTAGATGGCGAGGTCGGCGATCTCTTCCGGCTGGCCGATGCGGCCGATCGGCTGGCGGGCGATGAACGCCTTGCGGGCGGCTTCGTAGTCGCCCTGGTCGCGCAGGCGCTGCTGCAGCGACGGGCTCTCGACCGTGCCGGGGCAGATGCCGTTGCAGCGGATGCCCTTGGCGACATAGTCGGCGGCGATCGACTTGGTCAGGCCGACGGTCGCCGCCTTGGTCACGCCATAGGCGAAGCGGTTCGGTACGCCCTTGATCGAGCCGGCGACGGAGCAGATGTTGACGATCGAGCCGTCCTTCTGCGCCAGCATGCCCGGCAGCGCTGCCGAGATCGTCCGCCACATCGACTTGACGTTGAGGTCGTAGGCGAAGTCGAGGTCGGCCTCGGTGGCCTCCTCCAGCGTGCCGGCATGGACGATGCCGGCGCAGTTGAACAGCACGTCGATGGTGCCGATCTCGGCGATCAGCGCCTTGACGTCGTCGTTCGACAGCACGTTCAGCTTGCGCGTGGTGATGTTCTTGACGCCGTTGAGTTCGGCCAGCGCCGTCTCGTTGATGTCGGTCGCCCAGACGATCGCGCCCTCAGCCGCAGCCTGTTCCGCGACCGCGCGTCCGATACCCTGTGCCGCTGCCGTGACCAGCGCGACCTTGCCTGCGAGCTTGCCGCCCATTGTCGTCAGTCCCTTCAGTTCGTCGTCAAATCAGGTGGTCAGGAAGTTCGACCCTTCGACCGTCTGGCGGCCGATGGCGTCGAAGTCCCAGGCGATGCCGAGTCCGGCCTCGGCGCTGGGAATGGCATATCCGTCCGCGATCGTCATGCCCTTTGTCGTCAGGCTGTCCAGTTGCGGGATGTATTCGACCCAGCGCGCATTCGGCACGGCGGCGCAGAGCGCCACATGCAGTTCCATCAGGAAATGCGGGCAGACGACGACGTTGAAGGTCTCGGCCAGGTGCGCGACCTTGAGCCAGGGCGTGATGCCGCCGATGCGGGCGACGTCGACCTGGACGATCGAGCAGGCGCGACGCTGCAGGTAGTCGCGGAAATGCAGGCTCGAATAGAGGCTTTCGCCGACCGCGATCGGGATCGAGGTCGATTCGCAGAGCCGGATGTGGCCATCGACGTCGTCGGCTGTCAGCGGTTCCTCGAGCCAGCCGATATCGGCGGCCTCGTAGTGGCGGGCGCGCCGGATCGCCTCGTCGACCGAGAAGGCCTGATTGGCGTCGGTGAACAACTCGAAGCCCGGGCCTACGGCCTCGCGCACCGCCGTCAGGCGGGCGACGTCCTCATGGATCGGCCGGCCGACCTTCATCTTGGCGCCGCCGAAGCCCGATTCCTTGGCGCGCAGCGTGTCCTCGATGATCGATTCGACCGGCAGATGCAGCCAGCCGCCCTCGGTGGTGTAGAGGCGGATCTTCTCCTGCGCGCCGCCGGCCAGGATATGGACCGGCAGGTTCGCCTTGCGCGCCTTCAGGTCCCAGAGCGCGGTGTCGATCGCGGCGAGCGCCAGCGAGGTGATCGCGCCGACCGAGGTGGCGTGCGTCAGGAACAGGAGGTCGCGCCAGATCTGCTCGATCATGCCGGCCTCGCGGCCGATCAGGGCCGGCGCCAGCGTCTTCTCGATCAGCGACAGGATCGCCGGACCGCCGGTGCCGATCGTGTAGCTGTAGCCGGTGCCGACGACGCCGTCGGAATCGGTGATGCGGATGATCGGCGTTTCCTGGCTGACGAAGGACTGGATCGCGTCGACCCGCTTCACCTTCGGCTTCAGGTCGACCATCAGGCCTTCGACACGAACGATCTTTGCCATTTGTCTCCCCCGAATTCTCTTTCTTAGACCAGCACGCTCTTGCCCGATGCCTTGTCGAAGACATGCAGGCGCGAGAGGTCGAGATTGAAGGTCAGCTGCTCGCCCGGTTGCACGGGGCGCGGGTTGAGCATCTTGCCCTGAACTTCCTTGCCGCCGAGCTCGGTGTAAAGCAAGGTCTCGGTGCCGAGCGGCTCCGGCAGCGTCACCGTGCGCTCGATCGAGGCGACCTCGCTGTCGCCGGTAAGGCCGTAGCCGACCGGCGAGAAAGCCTCGGCGCGGAATCCGACCGTGATGGCCTGGCCGTCGGAAACCTTCTCCGCGGCGGCGGCCGGCAGGGCCAGCGTCACGCCGTCGGCGAGCTTGGCGACCTTGCGGCCGCCCTCGGTCGCGGCGGTGGCGTCGAGCAGGTTCATCGGCGGCGAGCCGATGAAGGTGGCGACGAAAGTGTTCTTCGGCTGCTCGAACACCTCTGCCGGCGTGCCGACCTGCTCGATATGGCCGTCCTTCATGATGACGATGCGGTCGGCCAGCGTCATCGCCTCGACCTGGTCGTGGGTGACGTAGACGATCGTCGTCTTGACCTTCTGATGAAGCTTCTTGATCTCGACGCGCATCTGACCGCGCAGCTTGGCGTCGAGGTTGGAGAGCGGCTCGTCGAACAGGAAGACGTCCGGGTGGCGCACGATGGCGCGGCCCATGGCGACGCGCTGGCGCTGGCCGCCGGAGAGTTCGCCCGGCGTGCGCGCGAGCAGTGGCGTCAGGCCGAGGATCTCGGCCGCTTCCGCCACGCGCTTTTCGATCGTCGCCTCGTCCTGCTTGGCGATCTTCAGCGAGAAACCGAGGTTCTCCTTGACCGTCATGTGCGGATAGAGCGCGTAGTTCTGGAACACCATCGAGATGTTTCGTGCGCGCGGCGGCAGGTCGTTGACCACCCGATCGCCGATCGAGATTGTGCCGCCGGAGATGTCCTCGAGGCCCGCGATCATGCGGAGCGTGGTCGACTTGCCGCAGCCGGACGGGCCGACCAGCACGACGAACTCATTGTGGGCGATCGTCAGGTCGATGCCGTGCACGACGCCGACCGTGCCGTATTTCTTGACGAGCTTCTGAAGCTTGACCTCGGCCATATCAAATTACCCCTTGACGCCGCCGAAGGTGAGACCGGCGATCAGATGTTTCTGCACGATGAAGGTCAGCAGGAGCGCCGGCACGATGATGATCACGGCCATGGCGCACATGCCGGTCCAGTCGACCGTGAACTGTGCGGTGAAATCCATCAGCCCGACGGGCAGCGTCTTCGACGCCGTGGTCCGCGTGAGCTGCGAGGCGAGGGCGAACTCGTTCCACGAGGTGAGGAAGGCGAAGATGCCGGCCGACGCGATGCCCGACTTGGCGAGCGGGAACTCGATCTTCCAGAACGCCTGCCAGCGGGTGCAGCCGTCGACCTGCGCCGCCTCCGAGAGCGAGAGCGGGATCTGCCGGAAGAAGCCGTCGATCAGCCAGATCGTGAACGGGATATTGAGCGCCAGATAGACCAGGATGACGCCGAAATCGGTGTCGATCAGGCCGACGCGACTCCAGATCATGAAGACCGGCAGCGATAGCGAGATGCCGGGCACCGTGCGGGAGAGCATCAGCCACAGGAAGGCGACGTTCTTGCCCTTGAAGCGGTAGCGGGCGAAGGCGTAGCCGCCCATCATGCCGATCAGCAGCGCGAGGATCGTGCTCGTCACCGAGATGATGAGCGAGTTCACGAAATAGCGGATGACGGGGATGCCCTGCTGGTTCTCCGACATGCCGAGGATCGCGCGGAAATTGTCGAGCGTCCAGCGCTCCGGGATCCAGACCGGGGGCCGGGCCATCACCTCGACATTGTCGCGGAAGGCCGTCATCACGATCCAGAGGCCGGGCAGGCAGATGATCGTCATGACGACGAAGATGCCGAACCGGATCAGCCAGCGTTGCCAGGAACGTTCCATATCAGGCCACCCCGCCCATGGTCCGGCGCGCGGCCGCGAGTTTGCGGAAGAAATAGACGGTGAAATAGACCGACAGCAGGATCGAGGCGTAGGACATGGCGTTGGCCATGCCCATGCGGGCGTCCTGGTAGCCGGTGCGCGCGATCAGCGTCCAGAGCAGCTCCGTGCGCCCCGCCGGGCCGCCATTGGTCATGATCTTGACCATGTCATAGGCGCGGGCGACGTCGAGCGAGCGGATCGCCATGGCGATGTAGACGAAGGGCATCAGGTAGGGCAGCGTGATGTGGCGGAACACCTGCCACGGATTGCAGCCGTCGACCTTCGCCGCCTCGATCGGATCGCGCGGCATGGCCATCAGGCCCGCCAGCAGCAGGATCGCGAAGATCGGCGTCGACATCCAGACCTCGGCCAACAGGATGGCGAGGTTGGCGGTGACGGGATTGACCAGCCAGGGGATGGTGACGTCGGACCAGCCGAGCGACTGGATGGCGTTGTTCACCAGGCCGACATTGTCGTTGAAGATGTACTTGAACTGGAAGCCGACCAGGATCGGCGAGAACATCATCGGGAACATCATGATCGTCCGGATGATGCGCTGGCCGGCGGTCAGCTTGTCGATCAGGAGCGCGATGCCGAGACCGAGGACCAGTTCCAGGTTCAGCGCGACCGTCAGGAAGACCAGCGTGCGGCCGAAGGCCCACCAGAAGTCGACGTCGGCGAGCAGGCGCTGGTAGTTGCGCAGGCCGACCCACTGCCAGAGCGAGGCGGGCTGGACCAGGCGGTAATTGGTGAAGCTCGTATAGAGCGAGAACAGGAGCGGCAGCGCCACCACCAGCAGGATGATGACGAAGGCCGGCATCAAGAGCAGGATCGGGGGCGAGAGCCGGCTTCGGAAGAAACGCATGAAGATGTTCCGTGAGCCGTTGATTGGCTTGGATCCGGGGGAGGAGGAGCCCCGGGTCGTCCGGCCGCGCCGGAGGGCGCGGCGCGCGCGGTGCGTCGGGAGAACGCGCCAGCGCGAAACCCTCGCCCGCGAACGGGCGAGGGGAATGGTCGGGCGGCCTGCGCCTACTCGAGGACGCCGGCGTCTTCCATGATCTGGGTCGCCTTGGCGGCGGCCGTGTCGAGGGCTTCCTTGGCGGTCTTCTGACCGACGATGGCGGCCTGCAGTTCCGGCCAGATCACGTTCGACACTTCGATCCACTGCGCGACGAGCGGCGGCGTGCGGGCCTCGTCGAGCGACTTTTCCCAGACCGCGAACATCTCGGCCATGTAGGGGGTGTCGCTCTTCTTGAACTCCTCGACGACGTCGGCGAAGGCCTTGGTGCGGGTCGGCAGGTTGCCGGCGCGGGCCTCCATCATGGCGGAGTCGTAGTCGGTCAGGAAGGTGACGAGGCTGACGGCGGCTTCCTTGTTGTCACAGGCTTCCGTGACGGAGAAGGAGTGCGAGCCGGACCAGCCGCCGCGCTTGCCGGACGTGCCGACCGGCGCCACCGCGAAGCCGACCTTGCCGGCGACCTTGGACTTGGCGGGGTCGTTGTAGAAGGCGGCGAAGCCGGGCCAGTCGAGGTCGACGGCGAGCGTGCCGGCGGCGAAGGCCTGGCCGATGTCGTCCCAGGTGTAGTTCACGGTGCCGGCCGGGACGGCCTTGGCGTTGTAGATGTCGATGAACCACTGCAGCGCGTCGATGCCGGCCTGCGAGTTGAAGATCGGCTTCCAGTTCTCGTCGAACATGTCGCCGCCATTGGCGCGCACGATCTCCATGAACCGGCCGGTCATGCCCTCGTCCTTGCCGGCGAAGGCGGTGCCGTAGAGGTTCGGCGGGTTGGCGAAGAAGATGATCTGCTGCTTCAGCTCGTCATAGGTCGCCGGCGGGGCCAGTTCGGTGCCGAACTTCTCCTTGTACTTCGCCTTGTTGTCGGCGTTCTCGTACAGGTCCTTCAGGTAGTAGAGGTTCGACACGTCGGTGACGCGCGGCAGCTGCACGAGGCGGCCGTCGACCATCGACGAGGCCAGCGTGCCCTGCACGAATTCGTCCAGCGTCGCCTGCGGGATATGATCCTTCAGGTCGATGTAGAGGTCGCCATACTGGGGCGCGAAGCTGGTGTGGTTCGATCCCACGCACCAGGTGATCGCGCCGGAGGCGATGTCCTGCTTGATCTCGCGATCGAGCTCGAAATGGTTCTTGGACGAGACGATCTCGACCTTCGCGCCCGTCGCCTTCTCCCATTCGGGCAGGCGCGTGTAGAGCTTCTCGTACTGGGTGCCGCCGATCAGCTTGACCTTCAGCGTGACGCCGGGGAACTGGCCCCAGTCCGCCTTCTGCTCGGCCGCGTGGGCGAGACCCGAAATGGCGCCGAGGGCGGCGCATGAAAAAAGAGCGGCTCGAACGCCGCGCAGGAATGTCATGGTCGATTTCCTCACCGAGCGCCCTACCGACCCAAAGCGGTTTGGCGTTCACATTGTCCACCATTGAATGGAGTATTCGTATATAAGCGAAATTGACTGGCGGGTGTCAATGTCTAACTTGTCACGGTCCGGAGGGGTGGCCGGGGGGAGAGTTGCAGCATGAACGACGACGCGAACGACCGTTACAGGGCTCCCGCCCTGGACAAGGGGCTCGACATCCTCGAGCTGCTCGCCGCCACGGACGAGAGCATGACCCAGGCGGAAATCGCCAAGGCGCTCAACCGCTCGCCGAACGAAATCTACCGCATGCTCGACCGTCTGGTGCGGCGCAGCTATGTCGCGCGCGTCCATGGCGATCGCTACGAGCTGACGCTGCGCCTGTTCGCGCTCGCCCATCAGCATGCCCCCGTCCGCCGGCTCGTCAGCCAGGCCCTGCCGGTCATGCGGCAGTTCTCGCGCGATTCGGAACAGGCCTGCCACCTCGCCGTCTACGACCGCGGCCGGATCGTCGTCGTCGCCCAGATGGATGCGCCAAGCTATTGGAGTTACTCGATTCGCGTCGGCGCGCGAGTCAGCCTCTACAACACCGGATCCGGCCATGTGATGCTGGCCTTCGCCTCCGCCGAGGAGCGGGCGATGATGGAAGCCGAGCGCGAGGAACAGGCCGAGGACAAGTCGCGGCCGGACAATCTCGACGAGCGCCTGGTGCAGATCCGCCGCCGCGGCTACGAATCGACGCCGAGCGCGCAGTCGCAATCTGTCTACAACCTTTCGGTGCCGGTGCTCGGCGCCAACGACACGGCGCTCGCGGCGCTGACCTGCCCGTTCCTGCCGCGCATCGACCGTCCCAACGTGCCCGATCTTCAAGAGGCGCTGGCGATCCTGATCGAGGCCAGCCGGGAGCTGTCGCATGTCGTCGGGAGGGGGCTCGTCGAGGTCGAATGACACGGCGGCGGCGCGCTCTGTTCGGATGGAGCGTTTCGAAGCGCCGCGAATTTGGTAAATAGCAAACCCAAATATAAATGCCCGAGCGTCGGCTCGGCCGGGAGAATGATGCCATGCGGATGATCGATACCCACCTGCACCTGGTCTACCAGGAGCGCTTTTCCTATCCCTGGCTCGCCGACGCGCCGGCGCTCAACCGCAACTTCACCCTCGACGACTACCTGCCGCAGGCGAAGGCCGCCGGCATCACCGACATGATCCACATGGAGGTCGACGTCGCCGAAAAGGATATCGAGGCGGAGACGGAATTCGTGACCGGTCTTGGTCAGGGCGTGATCGGCGCCATCGCCGCTTGCCGGCCGGAGAGCGAGGGCTTCGCCGCGCAGCTCGAGCGCCTCGCCGCCAACCCGAAGGTCCGCGGCCTGCGCCGCATCCTGCACCAGTCGCCGGACGAGCTCGGCCAGCGGCCGATCTTCGCCGAGAACCTCAAGCGCCTCGCCGCGCACCGGCTGACCTACGATTTCTGCGTGCTGCCGCACCAGTTGCCGATCGCCGCCGAGATCGCCAAGGCGGCGCCGGACGTGCAGTTCGTCGTCGACCATTGCGGCGTGCCGAACGTCAAGGACAAGGCGTTCGAGCCGTGGCGCGCCAATATGACGGCGATCGCCGCGTTGCCGAACGTCGCCGCCAAGATCTCTGGCGTCATCGCCTATGGCGATCCTGTCAACTGGACGGTCGAGGACCTGCGTCCCTTCGTCGAGCACACGATCGGAGCCTTCGGCTGGGACCGCGTCGTCTGGGGCTCGGACTGGCCGGTCTGCACGCTCACCGCCGATCTCGGCCGCTGGGTCGCGGCGACTCACGAGATTATCAAGGGCGCCAGCGACGACGAGAAGGCGAAGCTCTGGCACCGCAACGCCGAGCGCATCTACCGGCTGGATTGATCCTGATCCGTCGGTCGTCATCCCGGGCGAAGCGAAGCGCAGACCCGGGATCCATACAGCTGCCTCCCGCCGGATGCTGAATGGATCCCTGCCTTCGCAGGGATGACGGCAGCAGAGGTTGGGACGACGGTTCACAACATTGGAACACAGGGAGAAGATCAGATGCAGCGCATGGGATCCGTGATCGGCCTCAAGGCGGAGGCCATTCCCGAGTACAAGCGCCTGCACGCGGCCGTCTGGCCGGGCGTGCTGGCCAAGATCGCCGACTGCAACATCAAGAACTACTCGATCTTCCTGAAGGAGCCGGAGAACCTGCTCTTCGCCTATTTCGAGTATCACGGCACCGATTTCGCGGCCGACAGCGCCAAGATGGCCGAGGATCCGACCACGCAGGAGTGGTGGAAGATCTGCGGCCCGATGCAGCAGCCCTTCGAGACGCGCAAGGACGGCGAGTGGTGGGCGGAGATGGAAGAGGTCTTCCACACCCCCTGACCGGCTGCCGGGACCGTGGCGGGCCTCGACGGGCCGCCGCGCCGCGCGTTCACACACTGACGAGGTTCCCATGACGTCCTTCGATCCCGCCGCGCTCGCGCAGGCCTGGCCGCTCCCGTCCGCGCCGCGCCCGATCGTCATCATCGGCGCCGGTGGCATCGTCAATGACGCGCATCTGCCGGCCTATGCCCTGGCGGGCTTCCCGGTCGCCGGCATCTTCGACCGCGACGTCGGACGCGCCAAGGCGCTGGCCGAACAGTGGAGCGTGCCGTTCTTCCGCACGCTCGACGAGGCCGTGGCGGTGCGCGACGGCGTGTTCGACCTCGCCACGCCGCCGGCGGCGCATCTGGAGATCCTGCGCCGCCTGCCCAAGGGGGCGACGGTCCTGATCCAGAAGCCGATGGGGCGCGACCTCGACGAGGCGACGGCGATCCTGAAGCTCTGCCGCGAGCGGCAGCTGACGGCGGCGGTCAATTTCCAGCTCCGCTTCTCGCCGATGATGCTGGCGGTCCGCGATGCGCTGCAAAAAGGCCTGCTCGGGCGGCTGGTCGACGTCGAGATGCATCTGAACCTGGTCACGCCCTGGCACCTGTTCCCGTTCCTGAAGGGCATGGAGCGGGTCGAGATAGCCGTCCACTCGATCCACTATCTCGACCTGATCCGCTCGGTGCTCGGCAATCCGACCGGCGTGCATGCCCGCACGCTCGGCCATCCCGGCAATGAACTGGCGCAGACCCGCACCACGGCGATGCTCGATTTCGCGCCTGACGTCCGCTGCACGCTGTCGATCAACCACGACCATGATTTCGGCCGCCGGTTCCAGGACGCGATCTTCCGCTTCGAGGGCGATCAGGGCGCGGCATCGGTCAAGCTCGGCCTGCTCCTCAACTATCCGGCCGGCGAGCCGGACGAGCTTTGGATCACGGCTTCGCGCGGCGCGGATGCCGTGTGGCAGCAGGTGCCGCTCACCGGCGGCTGGTTCCCGCATGCCTTTGCCGGCGTGATGTCGAACCTGCAGCGCTACGCCGCCGGCGAGGATGCGAGCCTCGTCACCTCGGTGGAGGACGCCTGGCACACGATGGCGCTGGTCGAAGCGGCGTTCCGCTCGGCCGCCGCGCCGGCGACGCCGGTTCCGGAGGCGCCCTGATCAAAGCAATCAATTGTCGCGGGAGGCGATTCTTGATTTGTTGATGAGTGAATGATTGATATATGAATTGGATTCAGGGAGGATGAGCCATGGCAACCGAGACATTCGCGCCGACCGTGGGCGTCGCGTCGACCCATCCGAAGGACATGCCGAAGGAGCATTCCGACCTGCCGGTCTGGAACGCCGAGAACTGGCTGTATGAGGATTGGCCGGTCGGCCAGAAGATCCGTTCGCTGCGCCGGACCATCGGCGAGGGCGAGTCGCATCTGTTCAACACTCTGGTCACCGACATCCATCCCTATGTGCAGGACCGGATGTTCGCGGAGACCGAGGGCGTGTTCGGCCGGCGCCTGGTGGCGGGCGCGTTCGTCTTCTCGGCCGGTCTCGGACTGGTCGCGACCAACTGCGTCAACGCCTTTTCCTATGGCTACGACAAGCTGCGCTTCATCAAGCCGGTCTTCATCGGCGACACCATCTACACCATCCGGACCAATCTCGATAAGCGTCCGAAATACAAGGAAATGGGCCTGATCCGCGCTTCCTACGAAGTGTACAAGGGCGAGGGCGAGCTGGTGCTCTATTGCGAGCACCTGCAGACCGTTCGCTACCGCGACGCCAGCGCCTTCGCCGATCAGGTCGAGAACAAATAGGCCAAGAATGTCCCAGTCCGATCTGCCGCTCGACGGCCTGCTCGTCGTCGATCTGAGCCAGTTTCTATCCGGTCCCTATTGCGCGCTCCGCCTGCGCGATCTCGGTGCCCGCGTCATCAAGATCGAGCGGCCCGATGGCGGCGACCTGTGCCGCCGCCTCTATCTCACCGACACCGAGATCGGCGGGGATTCGACGCTCTTCCATGCGATCAACCGCAACAAGGAGAGCTACGCCGTCGACATGAAGAATCCGGCCGAGCTCGAGAGCCTGAAGAAGCTGCTCGCCAGGGCCGATGTCGTCATGCAGAACTTCCGCCCCGGCGTGATCGACCGCCTCGGCCTTGGCTACGAGACGGTGAAGGCCATCAACCCGGACATCGTCTACGGCTCGATCACCGGCTATGGCGACGAGGGTCCTTGGGTGACGCGACCGGGCCAGGACCTGCTGGCACAGGCGCGCTCCGGCGTCACCTGGCTGAATGGCGACGAGGGGCAGGGCCCCGTGCCGTTCGGTCTCGCCATCGCCGACATGCTGGCCGGCGCGGCGCTCTGCCAGGGCTTGCTCGCGGCTCTCGTCCGCCGCGGCATCTCCGGCAAGGGCGCGCATGTCGAGACCAGCCTGATCGAGGCGCTGGTCGACTTCCAGTTCGAGGTGCTGACGACCCATCTGAACGATGGCGGCCGCAAGCCGACGCGCTCCGCCTTCCGCAGCGCGCACGCCTACCTCTCGGCGCCCTACGGAATCTATCCGACGAAGGACGGCTTCCTCGCCGTCGCCATGATGCCGGTGCCGAAGCTCGGCGACCTGCTCGGCATGCCGGAACTCGAGCCCTATCGCGATCGGCCGAAGAGCTGGTTCTCGGAGCGCGACGCGATCAAGCGGCTGATCGCCGCCAAGCTCGCCACCGAGACGACCGACCATTGGCTGTCGATCCTCGAGCCGGCCGACATCTGGTGCGCCAAGGTGCTGGAATGGCCGGAGCTCTTGAAGAGCGAGGGCTTCACGGCGCTCGACATGCTGCAGACGGTCGAGCGGGCCGACAATGTCCGCGTCGTCACCACGCGTTCGCCGATCCGCGTCGACGGCAAGCGGCCGGCCGGCTCGGTCGCCGCGCCGCGCATCGGCGAGCACACCGACGCCATCCGGGCCGAGTTCGGCCTCTAGCACCCGCGTTCTCGCCCCGCCTCTCGGGCGGAAAGGCGAGGGCGGACTGAGTGGAGTGGCCGCTTCACCGGCCGAGATGTTCATTGCCAGCCAGGATCCGCGCCGCGACGCCGGGGGATCCTGTCCGAGGGGGAAGAAAGACAGTGACCAAGCCAATCACGCTCAAGGGCATGACCTGGAGCCATCCGCGCGGCTACGACCCGGTCGTCGCCTGCGCCGAGCTCTATCGGAAGGAGACGGGCGTCAAGGTCGAATGGGACAAGCGCTCGCTGCAGGATTTCGAGAGCTTTCCGGTAGAGGAACTGGCGCGCGCCTATGATCTGATCGTCATCGATCATCCGCATGTCGGCCAGATTACGAAGGAAGGCTGCCTGGCGCCGCTCGACGTGCCGGGCCGCGAGGCCGAGCGCGAGGCGCTTGCCGCCGGCTCTGTCGGCAAGTCCTATCCGAGCTACACCTGGCAGGGCCACCAGTGGGCCTTCCCGATCGACGCGGCGACGCCCGTGCTCGCCTATCGGCCCGACCTGATCGCGGCGCCGCCGAAGACCTGGGACGAGGTGCTCGCGCTCGGCGCCGGCAAGGCGCTGGTGCCGTTCCGCGCGCCGCATTCGCTGATGAGCTTCTATTCGCTTGCCGCCAATCTCGGCCGGCCGTGCGACGGTTCCGGCGAAGGCGATCTGATCGACCCGGCCGTCGGTGTCCGCGTCTACGAATTCCTGGCGAAGCTCGCGGCGAACGGCATGGCCGATTTCGACAGCGACCCGATCCAGGTGTTCGAGAAGCTGGCGGCCGAAGGCTCGGATGTCGCCGTCGCGCCGCTGCTCTACGGCTATGTCAGCTACGCCACCGACGGTTTTCGTCCGAACCGCCTCGCCTTCGCCGACATGCCGGTGCTCGGCACCGGCGGCCCGGTCGGCTCGGCGCTCGGCGGTACCGGCATCGCCGTCTCGGCCTATTCGGAAAACCGCGACGCGGCGATCGACTTCGCCTATTGGCTCGCCGGCGCCGACGTGCAGCGCGGCCCCTACGCCTCGAATGGCGGCCAGCCCGGCCATGCGACGGCGTGGGAGGATCCGGCCGTCAACGCGCCGACGCACGGCTTCTACGAGAACACGCGGCCGACGCTGGAAGGCGCCTGGGTCCGTCCGCGCCACAATGGGTACATGGCGTTCCAGGACGCCGCGTCGAAGCGAATCAATGCCGCGCTCCAGGCGGGCGAAGCAGGCGACGCCGTGATCGCCGAGCTGAACCGCATGTTCCGCGACAGCTTCGCCAACGCCTGATCCGATTGGCGGACGGGACAAAGCGGCCGGGCCATCGCCCGGCCGCTTTCGTTTGGTCCCTGCGCCACGCTCAAAAAATAGGCTGTCGTCGTATCGAAACGCTCTGTGGCATAAGGTGGCTCTGCGATGAGGCGCCGCGTTGGGGCATTCCGGCCATTCCGGTGCGCCCATTCGATCCGGCATCGTTGTTGCATGGATCAGGAGCCTGCCCGGATGACGCCCTGGGCGGCGACGGAACGAAGCGCGCTGCCAGACGAGGCCATATCGATGCACGACACCGTCAAGTCGAAACCTGCCGGGGATACCGGGACCGATGAAAGCGCGCGCCCGTATGGCGCGCCGGCTTCCCCCGCCGAGGTCGCGGCAGCCCGCGACGCGATCAACGCCAAGCTCACCTACGCCGTCGGCAAGAACGCCGTCACGGCCAGCGACCGCGACTGGTTCGTCGCCACCGCGCTCGCCGTGCGCGACCGCATGGTCGATCCCTGGATCGCCTCCTCCAAGGCGACCTATGCCGAGGGCCGCAAGCGCGTCTATTACCTTTCGCTCGAGTTCCTGATCGGGCGGCTCCTGTTCGACGCGATGAACAATCTCGGCCTGACCGAGGCGTTCCGCGCCGCGCTCGGCGACCTCGGCGTCGATATGGACCGGCTGAAGACGGTCGAACCCGACGCGGCGCTCGGCAATGGCGGCCTGGGGCGACTCGCCGCCTGCTTCATGGACTCGATGGCCTCGCTGTCGATCCCCGCCTATGGCTACGGCATCCGCTACGACCACGGCCTGTTCCGCCAGGTGGTGAAGGGCGGCTGGCAACAGGAATATCCCGAGACCTGGCTCTCCTTCGGCAACCCGTGGCAGTTCGAGCGGCCCGAGGTGCTCTACGACATCCAGTTTGGCGGCTCGGTCGAGGCGACCATGACGCCCTCCGGCGTCACCCGCTATGTCTGGCATCCCGCCGAGACGATCGAGGCAGTGCCCTACGACACGCCGATCCCGGGCTGGCGCGGCCGCCATGTCAATACGCTGCGGCTCTGGTCGGCCCGCGCCGTCGACCCGCTCCGCCTCGACGCGTTCAATTCCGGCGATCATATCGGCGCGCTGGTCGAGCAGGTGCGGGCCGAGACGATCTCGAAGATCCTCTATCCGAGCGACGAGAGCGCGGCCGGGCAGGAACTGCGCCTGCGGCAGGAGTATTTCTTCGTTTCCGCCTCGCTGCAGGATCTCGTGCACCGTCATGTCCGCACCTATGGCGACATCCGCTCGCTGCCCGACAAGGTCGCGATCCAGCTGAACGACACGCATCCGGCGATCAGCGTCGCCGAGCTGATGCGCATCCTCGTCGATCTGCGCGATATCCCGTGGGACGAGGCGTGGGACATCACCACGCGCACGCTCGGCTACACCAACCACACGCTGCTGCCCGAGGCGCTGGAGACCTGGCCGGTGCCGCTGCTGGAGCGGCTGCTGCCGCGCCAGATGCAGATCATCTATCTGATCAACGCCCTCCATCTCGACAGGGCGAAGAAGGTCGAGGGCTCGAACGACCGCTTCCTCTCGTCCGTTTCGCTGATCGACGAGAACAATGGCCGTCGCGTGCGCATGGGCCATCTCGCCTTCATCGGCTCGCATTCGATCAACGGCGTCTCGGCGCTGCACTCGGAGCTGATCCAGAAGACGATCTTCCACGATCTCGACCAGGTCTATCCGGGCCGCATCAACAACAAGACAAACGGCATCACCTTCCGCCGCTGGCTGCACGAGGCCAATCCGGGGCTGACGCGCATCCTGGTCGACACCTGCGGCGCGTCGATCCTCGACAATGCCGAGGCGTTGTCGACCTTGGAGGCGCATGCCGGCGACGCGGGGCTGCATGACGCCTTCGGCTCCGTGCGCCGCGCCAACAAGGTGGCGCTCGCCAAGCTGATCCGCGACCGGCTCGACATACGCGTCAATCCGAACGCGCTGTTCGACGTGCAGATCAAGCGCATCCACGAATACAAGCGCCAGCTGCTCAACATCCTGGAGACGATCGCGCTCTATCAGGCGATGCGCGCCCAGCCGCACAGGGAATGGGTGCCGCGCGTGAAGATCTTCGCCGGCAAGGCGGCTGCGAGCTACCATCAGGCCAAGCTGATCATCAAGCTCGCCAACGACGTCGCGCAGGTGGTGAACAGCGATCCGACCGTGCGCGATCTGCTGAAGGTGGTCTTCCTGCCGAATTACAATGTCAGCCTCGCCGAGATGATCATCCCGGCCGCCGACCTCTCCGAGCAGATCTCGACCGCCGGCATGGAGGCGTCGGGCACCGGCAACATGAAGCTGGCGCTGAACGGCGCGCTGACGATCGGCACGCTCGACGGCGCCAATGTCGAGATCAAGGAGCGCGTCGGCGACGACAATATCTTCATCTTCGGCCTGACCACCGACGAGGTCGCCGCGCGCCGCCGCGCCGGCATCGACGCGCAGGAGACGATCGCGAAATCGCGCATGCTGGCCGACGTTCTGGAGGCGATCGAGAGCGGTATCTTCTCGCCCGGCGAGCCGGGCCGCTTCGCCGCGCTGACCACGGCGCTGCGCCATCACGACTACTTCCTGGTGACGGCGGACTTCGATTCCTACTATGCCGCGCAGCGAGGCGTTGACGCCCTGTGGCTCGACAGAGCAGCATGGTGGAAAGCGAGCCTCACGAACACGGCTCGGGTCGGCTGGTTTTCCTCGGACCGCACCATCGCGGAATATGCCGGGGAGATCTGGGATGTACCCGTCAGGCCGGCTGGATAGAGGACGCGGACAGGGAGGCGCGATGACGGGTTGGCGGGCGAGCGTGTCGGATGTCGAAGCCCTTGTTGCCGCGCGCCATGGTGATCCCTTCGCGCTTCTCGGCCCGCACGAGATCGAGGACGGCCTCGTCATCCGCGCCTTCGTGCCGCATGCCGAGACCCTCGCCGTCGAGGACCGCGAGGGTCGGCGCGTGGCGCCGTTGGAGCGGCGGCCGGGAACGGACTTCTTCGAGGGCCTGATCCCCGGCCGAAAGACGCGCTTCGGCTATCGCCTCAGGGCCGAGAATCCCGGCGGCGGCTGGACCTTCCACGATCCCTACAGCTTCGTCGGCGTGCTCGGCGCCACGGACGACTATCTGCTCGTCGAGGGAACGCACCGCCAGCTCTACGAGAAGCTCGGCGCCCATCTGATGCGGCATGAGGGCGTCGACGGCGTGCACTTCGCCGTCTGGGCGCCGGATGCGGAGCGCGTTTCCGTCGTCGGCGATTTCAATGGCTGGGACGGCCGCCGCCACCAGATGCGCAAGCGCCTCGACAGCGGCCTCTGGGAAATCTTCGCGCCGGATCTCGGCGAAGGCGCCATCTACAAATACGAGATCGTCGGCGCCGACGGCGTCGTGCAGCCGCTGAAGGCCGATCCCGTCGGCTTCGCCGGCGAACTGCGCCCCTCCACCGCCTCGGTCGTGGCGCGCACCGACAATTTCACCTGGGCCGACGCGGCCTATCTCGCCCAGCGCAGCGAGGGCCAGGCGCGGCGCCGGCCGATGGCGATCTACGAGGTCCATCTCGGCTCCTGGCAGCGCGGCGAGGGCAATTCTTTCCTGACCTATGACGAACTGGCCGACCGGTTGATCCCCTATGCCGTCGAGATGGGCTTCACGCATCTCGAACTGCTACCGGTCAGCGAACATCCGCTCGACGACAGCTGGGGCTACCAGCCGATCGGCCTGTTCGCGCCGACCCGGCGGCACGGCGATCCGGCCGGATTCGCCCGCTTCGTCGACCGTGCCCACCAGGCCGGCCTCGGAATCCTCCTCGACTGGGTGCCGGCGCATTTCCCGACCGACCGGCACGGCCTCGCCCATTTCGACGGCAAGCCGCTCTACGAGCACGCCGATCCGCGCCGCGGCTTTCACCCGGACTGGAACACGGCGATCTATGATTTCGGCCGTGCCGAGGTGGCGAACTTCCTCGCCGCGAGCGCGCTCTACTGGCTCGACCGCTTCCATGTCGACGGGCTGCGCGTCGATGCCGTCGCCTCGATGCTCTATCTCGACTATTCGCGAAAGGCGGGCGAGTGGCTGCCCAATCCGGACGGCTCGAACGACAACAAGGACGCGGTCGCCTTCCTGCGCCGGGTCAACCAGCTCTGCTATGGCGAGCATCCGGGGACCGCGACGATCGCCGAGGAATCGACCTCCTGGCCGGGCGTTTCGCAGCCGGTGCATGAGGGAGGGCTCGGTTTCGGCTTCAAGTGGAACATGGGCTGGATGAACGACACGCTCGACTACATGTCGCTCGAGCCGATCCATCGCAGCTACCACCACGACAAGCTGACCTTCGGCCTGCTCTACGCCTTCTCCGAGAATTTCGTCCTGCCGCTCAGTCATGACGAGGTCGTGCACGGCAAGCGTTCGATCCTCGGCCGCATGCCGGGCGACCAATGGCAGCAATTCGCCAATCTGCGCGCCTATTACGGCTTCATGTGGGGCCATCCGGGCAAGAAACTCCTGTTCATGGGCCAGGAGTTCGGCCAGCGCAACGAATGGAACTTCAACCAGAGCCTCGACTGGCACCTGATGGCCGAGCCGGCGCATGCGGGCCTCCGCGATTTCGTCCGGGACCTGAACCGGGCCTATCGCGACCGCCCGGCTCTGCACGCGCGCGACTGCGAGGGCGAGGGGTTCCGCTGGGTGGTGCCGGACGACAAGGCGCAATCCGTCTTCGCCTTCCTGCGCTTCGGCGCCCCGGGCGACCGGCCGGTGCTGGTGGTCTCGAACTTCACCCCCGTCATCCGCGACGGCTACCGCGCCGGCGTGCCGGAGACCGGGCGTTGGCGCGAGATCCTGAATTCGGACGCGGCCGTCTATGGCGGTTCCGGTGTCGGCAATTTCGGCGCGGTCGAGGCGCAGTCGGAGCCGGCGCACGGCTTCCCCGCCTCGCTCAGCCTCGTGCTTCCTCCGCTCTCGACGGTCTTCCTCGAGTGGGATCCTTGAGGCGGCCGGCGGGGACGGGGTTCTTGATGAGAAAAACACTGCAGGGCAACGAGCGTTTCGGGAGGGACTGAGGATGGATCGGCCGCAGACCAATGCGCCGCTGGCGCGTAATGCCATGGCCTTCGTGCTGGCGGGTGGACGCGGCAGCCGCCTGATGGAATTGACCGACCGGCGCGCCAAGCCGGCGGTCTATTTCGGCGGCAAGTCGCGCATCATCGATTTCGCGCTGTCGAATGCCGTCAATTCCGGCATCCGCAAGATCGGCGTCGCCACGCAGTACAAGGCGCACAGTCTGATCCGTCACCTGAACCGCGGCTGGAACTTCTTCCGCCCCGAGCGCAACGAGATCTTCGACGTCTTTCCGGCGAGCCAGCGCGTCTCCGAGGACCAGTGGTATCGCGGCACCGCCGACGCGGTCTATCAGAACCTCGACATCCTGAAGGACTACGACGCCAGGTATTTCGTCATCCTGGCCGGCGACCACATCTACAAGATGGACTACGAGAAGATGCTGCAGCAGCACGTCGACTCGGGCGCCGACGTGACGATCGGCTGCCTCGAGGTGCCGCGCATGGAGGCGACCGGCTTCGGTGTCATGCATGTCGACGAGACGGATCGCATCAGCGCCTTCGTCGAAAAGCCGAAGGATCCACCGCCCATGCCGGGCAAGCCCGACATGGCGCTCGCCTCGATGGGCATCTATGTCTTCGACACGAAGTTCCTGATCGAGGAACTGGAGCGCGACGCCAACGACCCGAATTCGAGCCGCGATTTCGGCAAGGACATCATCCCGAACATCGTCAAGAACGGCAAGGCGGTCGCCCATCACTTCGAGGATTCCTGCGTGCGCTCCACCCAGGAATCGGTCAGCTACTGGCGCGACGTCGGCACGGTCGACGCCTATTGGGAGGCCAATATCGACCTGACCAGCGTCGTGCCCGACCTCGACCTGTTCGATCGCAACTGGCCGATCTGGACCTATAGCGAGGTGACCCCGCCGGCAAAGTTCGTCCACAATGAGGACAACCGCCGCGGCTATGCGCTGTCGTCGCTGGTCTCGGGCGGCTGCATCGTCTCCGGCGCGTCGCTGGAGCGGGCGCTGCTGTTCACCGGCGTCCGCTGCAACTCCTATTCGCATGTCGAGAACGGCGTGATCCTGCCCTATGTCGAGGTCGGTCGCGGTGCTCGCCTGAGCAATGTCGTCGTCGATGCCCGCGTGCAGATCCCGGAGGGACTGGTAATCGGCGAAGACCCGGAGCTCGACGCCCAGCGCTTCCATCGTTCGGCGAACGGCATCTGCCTGATCACCCAGCCCATGATCGATGCGTTGAAGGCTTGAAGAGGACCCTCACCTCAACCCTTTCCCGCGAGCGGGGGAGGGGGCGCCCATCGCAAGCCGCGAGGCTGGCGACGAGCAAGTCGGAGAGCCCTTTGCCACGAGCGGGAGAGGGCTGGTTGAGGCTCTTGCCACGGTTCCAAGGCTAGTCTGATGACCCTGAAGATCCTCGCTGTCGTTTCCGAGATCTATCCGCTGGTGAAGACCGGCGGGCTGGCCGATGTCGCCGGCGCGCTTCCCGGCGCCCTGGCGCCAGAGGATGTGGCGGTGACGACGCTGGTGCCGGGCTATCCGGCGGTGAAGGCGGCGCTGAAGCGGGCGGCGGTCGTCCACGCCTTCCCGAACCTGTTCGGCCATGCGGCGCGCCTCCTGAAGGCGCAGGCCAGGGGGCTCGACCTGCTCGTGCTCGACGCGCCGCATCTCTACGACCGTCCGGGCAATCCCTATGTCGACGCCGACGGCAAGGACTGGATCGACAATCCGCTGCGCTTCGCGGCGCTTTCGCGCGTCGCGGCCGATCTCGGGCACGGTCTCGTGCCGGCGCTGAAGCCCGACGTCATCCACGCCCATGACTGGCAGGCGGGGCTCGCCGCCGCCTATCTCCATTATTCCGACAGGCCGCGCGTGCCGACGGTCATGACCGTGCACAACCTCGCCTTCCAGGGGCAGTATGGCCGCGACCTGCTGCCGGCGCTCGGCCTGCCGGCGCGGGCCTATGCCATCGACGGAGTCGAATATTACGGCACGATCGGCTTCCTGAAGGCCGGACTGCAACTGTCGGATCGGGTGACGACGGTCTCGCCGACCTATGCCGCCGAGATCCGCACGCCCGAAGGCGGCATGGGTCTCGACGGCCTCCTCAGGAGTCGCGGCGGCGCCGTCTCCGGTATCCTGAACGGCATCGACACCGGCGTGTGGAACCCGGCCGCCGACCCGATGATCGCCGCGCCCTATGATCTCGCGCATCTGTCGGCGCGCGCCGCCAACAAGCGCGCCCTGCAGCAGAAGCTTGGCCTCGATCCCGATCCGAACGCGCCGATCTTCGGCGTCGTCAGCCGGCTGAGCTGGCAGAAGGGTCTCGACCTGCTGCTCGACCGGCTGCCGGCGATCGTCGCCGGTGGCGGCCAGCTCGCCATGCTGGGCTCCGGCGAGCCGGGATTGGCCGGCGGCTTCGCCCATGCGACCGTCGCCCATGGCGGCCGCGTCGGCATGGTCAATGGCTATGACGAGGCGCTCGCCCATCTGATCCAGGCCGGATCGGACGTCATCCTGGTGCCGTCGCGCTTCGAGCCCTGCGGCCTGACGCAGCTTTGCGCGCTGCGCTATGGCGCGCTGCCGCTGGTCGCCCGCGTCGGCGGGCTGACCGACACGGTGATCGACGCCAACGAGGTGGCGCTCGCCGCCGGCACCGGCACCGGCGTCCAGTTCAACCCGGTCACGGGCGACGCCTTCGAGAGCGCCCTCAACCGGACGTTCGATCTCTGGCGCGACCGCCCGGCGTGGAAGAAACTGCAGAAGAACGCCATGAAGTCCGACGTCTCCTGGACCCGTCCCGCCGCCGCCTATGCGCGGCTCTATCGCGCGCTCGTCGCCGGGCAGGCCTGATGCCGGACGCCGGATACGCCGTCAGCGCCGGATCGCCCGAGCCGCTCGGCGCGACGCCGACGGCGACGGGGACCAATTTCGCCGTGTTCTCCGCCGATGCCGGGTCGATCCATGTCTGCCTCTATGATCGGGCCGGCGAGGTCGAGCGCCGCCGCGTCCGCCTGCCGGCGCGTTCTGGCGACGTTCACCACGGGCACATCGAGGGCGTCGGCCCCGGCGATCGCTACGGGCTGCGGGCCGAGGGGCCGTGGCGGCCCGAGGCGGGGCGGCGCTTCAATCCCGCGAAGCTGCTGGTCGATCCCTACGCCGTCGCGATCGACCGGCCCTTCCAGCTCGCCGACGCCTTGTTCGACGCGCGCCGCCTGGGCGCTGCCGGGGACGCCGTCGACAGTGGCCCCTTCGTGCCGAAGGCGATCGTGACCGGGCCGGTCGACAGGCCGGCGCCGCGCCTGGCGCCGCCGATCGCGTGGGACAGGCAGGTGATCTACGAACTGCATGTGCGGGGCTTCTCGAAGCTCAATCCTGCCGTTCCGGAACCGATCCGGGGTACCTTCGCCGGGCTCGGCCATCCCGCCTCGATCGTGCATCTGAAGCGGCTCGGCGTGACGACGGTCGAACTGATGCCGGTCGCCGCCTGGCTCGACGAGCGTCACCTGCCGCCGCTCGGCCTCACCAATTACTGGGGCTACAACCCGGTCGCCTGGATGGCGCCGGATCCGCGCCTGGCGCCGGGCGGCTTCGCCGAAGTGGCGGCGGCGGTCGCGGCGCTGCATGCGGCCGGCATCGCCGTCATCCTCGACGTCGTCTTCAACCATTCCGGCGAGAGCGACCATCTCGGCCCGACCGTCTCGATGCGCGGCCTCGACAATGCGAGCTATTATCGGCTCGCGCCCGACGATCCCGCCCTCTACGTCAACGATGCCGGCACCGGCAATATCCTCGCCTGCGACCGTCCGCCCGTGCTGCGGCTGGTGATGGACGCGATGCGCTGCTGGGTCGAACGGGCCGGCATCGACGGCTTCCGCTTCGATCTCGCCACCACGCTGGCGCGCCGCGCGGACGGCTTCGATCCGGCCGCGCCGCTTCTCGCGGCGATCGACCAGGACCCGCTGCTGCGCGACCTGATCCGGATCGCCGAGCCCTGGGACATCGGCCCCGGCGGCTACCAGCTCGGCAACTTCCCGGCACCCTGGGGCGAATGGAACGACCGCTACCGCGACACGGTGCGGCGGTTCTTCCGCGGCGATGGCGGCGTGATCGGCGATTTCGCCACCCGCCTCGCCGGATCCGCCGACCTCTTCGCGCCGCGCCGTCGCGGCCTCGACCGGAGCGTCAACTTCGTCACCGCGCATGACGGCTTCACCCTCGCCGATCTCGTCGCGCATGCGCGCAAGCATAATGAGGCGAATGGCGAGGCCAACCGCGACGGCACCGACGACAACAAGTCGTGGAACAATGGCGCCGAAGGAGAGACCGGCGACGCGGCCATCCTGGCCAGCCGCAAGGCCGATATCCGCGCGCTCCTGATGACGCTCGTCTTCTCGCGCGGCACGCCGATGCTGGCGATGGGCGACGAGCTCGGACGCAGCCAGCAGGGCAACAACAACGCCTATGCGCAGGACAACGCGGCGACCTGGCTCGACTGGGCGTCGGCCGATGACGACCTCGTCGCCTTCACCGCAAGTCTGCTCGCGCTGCGCGCTGCCCATCCGACTCTGCGCGATCCGCGACCGCTGACCGGGCGGCTCGTCGATGGCGGCGAGGCGCCGGATGTCGCCTGGCTCGGCGCGGACGGGCGGGCGCTGGCTGGTGAGGCGTGGCACGATCCGGACCGGCGCACGCTCGGCATGCTGCTTTCCGCTTCCGGGGATGCGGAGAGGATCTGCCTGTTCCTGAACGGCGGCGGGGGCGAGGTCGCGATCACCCCGCCGGCGACACGGCCCGGCCGGGTCTGGCAGAAGGCGGTGGAAAGTCTCGATTTCGGGGCGATCGCCGCATCGCTCTCGATGCCGTCGCGCTCCGCGATCCTGCTGGTCGAGGCCGTCGCCGGATGAGGCCCGGCCTGGGTTAACGGGCATTTACCCGTTTTCGGGGCATCGCGGCGTTTCGCAGTTTACCTTATGTTTCCGAACCATTGGCAATTGCCCGTGATCTCGCCTAGCTTCCGCCGAAGGGGCGATGCGAGCGAGGGGCGCCGACATGTCTGATGCTGTTCTCAGGAATTGGGATCCCGGCAACGTGGCCAGGTGGGGCAGGGAGCCCTTGCTGATCGAGCACACGCTGCACGAGAATCCGCTCTTCACCCGCGAGGCGCTCGCAGGCCTGATCGAGCGCTATCCGGTCGAGCACTATGCGCTCGTCCACACCGGCAAGCGCGGCGAGAGCAAGAAGACCTGGCGCGAGGGCGAGGTCGGCGAGCTTTCCGGCCAGGAGGTGATCGACGCGATCAGCGCCGGCCGCATGTGGCTCAACATGCGCAACGTCAAGATGGTCGACGAGCGCTATGGCGGGCTGCTCAACCAGATCTTCGATGAATTCTCCGCCAAGGTCCCCGGCTTCGAGACCTTCAACCGCGGCATGGGCATCCTCGTGTCGTCGCCCGGCGCGCAGGTCTACTACCACTGCGACCTGCCCGGCCAGTCGCTCTGGCAGATCATGGGCCGCAAGCGGATCTATATCTATCCGACCGACGAGCCGTTCCTGCCGCAGGACGAGCTCGAGAAGATCGCGCTCTACGGTGTCGAGGTCGACATGCGCTACGACCCGGTCTACGACCGCGACGCCATCGTGTTCGATCTCGAGCCGGGCCAGATGCTGACCTGGCCGCTGAACGGCCCGCATCGCGTCGAGAACTATGACGTGCTCAACGTCTCGGTGACGACCGAGCACTGGACCGAGGACATCCGCCGCTCGCAGATGGTGACGGTGGCGAACGGCATCCTGCGCCAGCATTTCGGCATCACGCCGAAGAGCCGGGCGCTCGACGGGCCGGGCTTCTGGGCCAAGGCCGCGCTGCAGGCGGGCTGGCGCCGCAGTCCCTGGATGAAGCGCGCCCGCCGCTCCCGCCGGCCGATCGACTTCCGCCTGTCGCGCGAGAGCCCGGGCACGATCGTCGACATTCCCGCCTATACGCGGTGAGCCGCCCGGCTCGAGGGGGCCATTGATGCCGTACCGCGTCACGATCGACCGGGCCTGGGAAGACGCGCTGCCGCGCTGGCAGGCGCTGCTTGCCGGGCCGGCATTCTCGCCGTTCCAGGGCGAGGCCTGGCTGTCGCACTGGTATGCGCGCTTTGGCGCGCGCGCCGATGTCGAGCCGCTGCTCGTGCATGTCGCCGACGAGGCGGGCAACGACGTTCTGGCGCTGCCGCTGATCCTGCATCGGGCGCGGATGCGGACGATCGAATTCGCCGATCTCGGCATCACCGACTACAACGCGCCGCTGCTCGGTCCCGCCGCGCCGGCCGACGCGGCGGGCGCACGCGCGCTCTGGCATGCCATCCGCGCCAAGCTGCCGGCGGCGGACCTGATCGAACTGACCAAGGTCGTGCCGACGATCGACGGCAGGCCGAACCCTCTGACCTTGGCGCTGCCTGGCAAGGTCTCGAACCTGTTCGGCAACTTCGTCCGCATCGACGGCAGCTATGAGGACTGGCTGCGCAGCCTGGCCAAGGACAATCGCAAGGAGCTCGGCCGCTTCTGGCGGGTGTTCACCCGCGACGAGCGGGCCCGCTTCGTCGTCGCCGAGACGCCGGCCGAGCTGGAGGCGATCTATGCCGCGCTGACCGCGCAGCAGAGCGAACGGATCGCGGCGCTGGGCCTGCCTTATCTGCTCGACGAGCCCGACTATGCCGCCTTCTATCGCGACCTGATCCAGGACGGGCTGAAGGACGGCTCGGCGCGCCTCACGGCGCTGATGGCGGGCGATGAAATGGTGGCGGGGCTCTATGGCGTCGCGCATGGCGACCACTATGCCATGGTCAGGATCAGCACCGCCGGCGGCCAGTGGGCCAATTGCTCGCCGGGGCGGCTGGTGATCGAGCGCACGATGGAGGCTCTCCATCGCCAGGGTTTCCGCAATTTCGACTTCACGATCGGCGACTACGGCCACAAGCGCTCGTTCGAGGTCGACAACATTCCGCTCGTCGACATTCATCAGGGCGCGTCGTGGCGCGCCTGGCCGACGATCGGCTATGAGGGCGCCAAGGCCTTCGTGAAGCGCCATCCCGCGCTGGCGCGGTTGGCGCGTCGGGTCCTGCGCCGCGCCGCCTGAGTTCAGGCCGAAGCGTTCGCCCTGCGCGCGAGGCGCCGTTCCAGGATCCCGCGCGCTTCGCCGCGATAGGCGGTGAGGATCGCCGCGGCGTAGACCGCCATGCCGAACAGGATCGTCAGGATCAGCCCGGTGACGCTGGTGGCCGAGGGGATGACCGCCAGCGCGGTCGCCATGGCGGCGGTCGCCGCCGCCACCAGGGCGATGTCACGCAGCGGCGGCGCGAAGTCGAGCTTCGCCATGGCGAGATAGAGGCTGACGATCGCGGCGAGCAGCGAGCCGAGCGCCGTGCCGATCACCGCGCCGACCGGGCCGTACAGCACGAGGCCGGCCGCCGTCAGCGTCACCGCGCCGGCGATCTCGACGACGTCGACGATGCCGGCATAGCGGAGCCGCTTCTCGAGCACGAAGATCTGGTCGGTGACGTGGACATGCAGGAAGCGGACGGCGGCGGCGAGCGCGGAAAGGCCGAGGACGGCCTTGGTCATCTCGCGATAGGGCTCGGCGATCAGAAGGTCCGTCGCCGGGACGCTGATCATCATGATGCCGACGACGGTCGGCGCCATGACGCCGATCAGCAGCGCGGCATTGGTGGAAAGCTGGCGGAGCGCCTCCTCGCGCTTGCCGTCGTTGAGCAGCCGCGCCGCGATCGGGAAGGCGGCGGCGGCGACCAGCATGGCGCCGAACGAGGCGCAGCGGCGGCCGAGCCCCCAGCCGACCGCCAGCAGGCCGAACACCGCCGCGCCCGAGACATGGCTGACGACATAGCGGAAATTGTTCTCGGCGATCCAGCCGAGGCCGTAGAGCACCAGCATCGGGCCGCCGAAGGCGAAGGCGGCGCGCAGGATGGTGCGGTCGACGCGACGCGGCAGGACCGCGATGCCGATCATCGGCGCGGCGACGAGGTTGGCGATCATCTGGGCGATGCCATAGGCGAGCAGCAGCGCTTCGCCCGTCGACTGCCACCCGCTCAGCAGGACCAGCCCGAGGCCGAAGCCGAGGATCGGCCCGAGGATCTGCAGCATGGTGTAGGCGAGGATGTTCGACTGCGCCCGCGCCCGCTCCGAATAATGCGTGTTGATGCCGCGCGTCGCGAAGAAGAAGGCGATGATCGCGACGGTCTGCCAGGTCAGGTGCGTGACGTCGATGATGGCGATGGTGGCGAAGGCGGCGACGATCGAGATCGGCAGCGAGACGGCGATGATCGCCGCCTCGGTGTGCAGGAAGTCCTCGCGCTCCGACTTGCCGCGCTCGAACGGCATGAAGCGCAGCGCATAGACCGAGAACCAGGAGAGCGCGATCAGATAGGCGAATTCCTGCGTCGCGGTGACGAGCATGTAGGAGCCCATCTCGGCCGGCGGCAGGAAATAGGTCCAGACCACCATCGAGAGCAGCTGGAACGCGGGCGACAGCAATTGCGCCGGCAGGTAGCGGATGGTCTGGCGGATCAGCATGCGGCCGGTCTGTCGGTCTCGGCGGGAATGAAGCGGCGGTCGAGCAGAATCACGATCATCACCATGATCAGCGTGAAGTCGATCGTCTTGTTGGCGATGCCCGTGGCGGTCGAGGTGACGACGAAATAGTAGCCGAGCGGCAGCAGCGCGGCCCGCCCGGCGGCGCGGACGATCTCGCCGGCGAAGGCCGCGAGGCCCAGGAAGAACAGCACCGTCGTGACGATGCCGTAATAGGCGAAGAAGGCGACGACGAAGCTTTCGATGCCGATGGCGAGATCGAGCCGGCGCTGGTTCGACGCGATGTGGTCGAGATCCGGCGCGAAGAACACGTCGCGCAGCGTCATGCCGTCGAAGATCGAGAACATGGCGACACGGGTGGCGGCGCTGCCGGAATCGTCTTCGAACCGGCCGAGGAAGCTGTCGAGCGCGCCGGCCTGGACCAGCAGCGAGCCGGCGATGGCGACGGCGGTCAAAGCGAGGATCGCCAGCGTCGCGGCGCGCAACCGGAACGGCCTGCCGGCGAGGATGCGGGCGATCTGCAGGGCGGCCCGGAGCGCCAGCAGGCCGAGCAGCGCGATGGTCGCGGCGCGGCCACCGAAGGCGACCATGGCGCCGAGGCTATAGAGGAGCAGCGCGGCGCGGATCGGCATGTCGAAGCGGCGGCCGCCTGGGCCGGTCAGGATCAGCAGATAGGCGCCGGTGGCGAGCGCATTGACCAGCGGATGGCCGAGCAGCGCCGTGGCGCGCCAGTCATAGGTGACGATCACGCCGTCCTGATAGGTGGGGGTCAGGCGGAAGGGGGTCAGATACTCGAGATAACCGATCGTCGAATTCAGCAGGAAGAACAGGTGGATGCCGATCAGGATCCGCTCGGCGACGGGCGCGGTCAGTGCCGAGATGCAGACGAACAGGGCGAGCGGCAGCACGAACGTGTCCACCACCGCCGAGATCGGCAGCTTCTGGACCAGCGCCGCCTGGAAGGTCAGCAGCAGGATGGCGGCGGCGAAGGCCAAGGTGCCGGGGCGCTGGGCGGCGAGGGTGGCCAGCAGCCGGCCGGGGCCGATCGTGATCGCCCAGACGCCGAGCGCGGCCAGGGCCAGGAAGGTCGCCGGATGGAATTTGGTGAACGCCGAGCCGCCGGGCGTCGCATAGGGAATGCCGGCGGCCGTCAGGACCTTCGACGAGATGAAGAACAGGACGATCACGCAGAGAACGGTCAGCGCGCTGGCGAGGCCGGCGGGGCGGGGAATGCGGATCGGGCGCCGGTGCGGCGCTGCGGAGACGAGGCTCATGGCGACACCGCCTGGCGTTCGCCCGCGTCGCCGGCGTCGCGCCGGGCGGCCCTCGGCCTGCGGCTGATGCCGAGGAAGAGCAGGGCGCTCCAGCGCTGGCGCACCAGGATCTTGTGCAGCACGATCGGAAGCACCGTGCCGGCGACGAGTGCCAGCGCGAAGTAGAGTTCGGCCGGTGCGGCGGGGTAGACCAGGCCGAGAGCCTTGCGAAGGCCGGCCGTGAAGAAGACGTGGAACAGATAGATCGAATAGGAGTAGCCGCCGATGAAGGCAAGCGGCCCCCACTCTACCTGGCTGAAGAACAGGAAGAGGCAGGTCGAGACGCCGAACAGCAGCCCAAGCGCCGACTGGCGGCCGAAGTCGAGCGCGTTCAGGCCCTCATATTGCGCGAGGTCGAGCCCGAACAGCATGGCGAGGACGAGCCCGAACAGGACCACGAGCGGTATGCGCCGGCCCGGCACGGCGCGGATCCGGCGATCCGCCGACCAGATCCGCAACAGCAGCCCGAGCAGGAAGAACGGCAGCAGGTAGAGCGCCGAGCTGATCGAGAAGATGTCGGGATGGAACACAGGCGCCGCGATGAAGACAAGGCAGGCGATCGGGAACAATGTCGTCAGAAAGGCGCGCGCCCGTGCGCCGGCGAGATAGCTGCCGACCAGCAGGCCGGTCATGATCAGGATCGTCGCCTGCAGGAACCAGAAATGCTCGTAGGGGAGGATATAGATCTGCCACATCGGCACGGGGAAGGTGCCGTTGATCAGGCCGAAGCAGAGATAGAACAGCGTCGAGACGACGACGAGCGGGATGCCGAGCCGGCGCAGCTTCTTGGCGATGGCCGCGCCGAGCGCGGCACGGTCGGCGACGAAGGCCGAGAAGACGTAGCCGGACAGGAACGAGAACAGCGGCATCCGAACGTGGATGAACAGCTCGGTGAACAGGCGCCAATTGTCATGCGCCGCGATGTGCATGCCGTGCGCCGGGTCGTTGCCGATCACATGGTAGGCGACGAGCAGGAGGCAGGCCAGCCCGCGCAGCGTGTCGATATGTCCGTCTCTTGCTGCCGCCGCCATGCATCGAACTCGCTGGACCGCGCACGACCCCGTGCGCGCGCAAATGCTATAGAGCCAATACGAACGGCGCGACGCCGAATCCGTCAATAGTGTTAACCGATTCAGAATCGCCAGGGTGCCGGTTTGACCGGTCTCTGCTTAGATATTCGACGCTGATACTGATGGCCTAACGCAGAATATCTGTCATCCCATCTTAGGTGTTTTTGGCTGAATTGCTGGATTCCGATTGATCATTATCGTTTAGATATCCTTAATCTGGCGGGCTCCATAGTCGCCTGACCGGGTGGGCGGACCGGTGGCCCGTGCGGCATGCGCTTCAGCTTCTCGTCCGTGGAAGACAATGGCGGGCAAGGCCAATTTTTCGATCACGCGACCTCCGGAACCGGTCGTCGAGCGTGGGACGGCGTTCGATCCGGCTTCGGACCAGATCGATCTTTCGGCGCTGCTCGCGCTGCTGTTGCGGCAATGGCTGCTGATCCTCGCGACGCTCGCCCTGTTTCTCGCCGCCGCCTTCGCCTATGTCGCGACCGCCGACAAGGTCTATCAGGCAACGACGCGCGTCCTGCTCGACCCGCGCGACAAGCAACTCGTCGGTCCCGAGGTCGTGCGGCCGACACAGGGGGTCGACCTGTCCTGGATCGAGACCCAGGTGGATCTGGTCACGGCCTCGGCGACGCTTCGCAAGGTCGTCGACAGCGAGAACCTGATCAACGATCCGGAATTCGGCGGTGGTGGCGACGCGCCGAACATCGACGCCGTGCTGACGTCGTTTGCCAGGCATGTCCGGGCCGAGCGCGCCGCCGAGACCTATGTCATCGACGTGATCGTGTCGTCCCTGTCGCCGGAGAAGGCAGCCCGGCTGTCGATTGCCGTGGCGGATGCCTTCGTTGCCAGCCAGACCGAGGCGAAGCAGAACGCCGCGCGCCAGGCCAACCTCCTGATCGCGCGCCAGCTCGACGACCTGCAGGCCAAGTCGCGCGCGGCCGACGAGCGCGTCGAGGCCTATCGCAAGGAGCATGGCTTCGTGCTCGTCGACGGCCGGTCCGTCGACGAGCAGACGCTGACGCAGCTGAACGAGGCGAATGTGGCGGCGCGGCTGAAGGCCGACGAGGCCTCGGCCCGCCTGGCGCGGCTCGATTCGATCGCCCGCACCAGCGACGGCGATCTCGCCTCGGCGCTCTCGACGATCGATTCTCCGGTCCTGGCGCGTCTGAAGCTGGACTATGCGGCCGCGCTGCGCCAGCAGACGGAGCTCGGCGAGACGCTGGGAGGGCGGCATCCGCGCATGCAGACGGTGGCGGCCGATGTAGCCCGGTCGCGGAGCCTGATCACGCAGGAGCTGGGCGCGCTCGCGGCCAAGGCGCGCGTCGAGGCCGACCTCGCCAAGTCGCAGGTCGCGAGCACCGCCGCGGCGCTCGCGGCCGCGACCAACAAGGTCAACGACACCAGCGAGGCCAGCGTCAAGCTGCGCGATCTCGAGGGCGAGGCGGCAATCCGCCGTGATGCCTACCGCGCCTTCGTGGCGCGCGCCCAGGAGACCGGCCTGCAGGAGAACCTGCAGGTCTCCGATGCGCGCGTCATCAGCCCGGCGCAGGTTCCGCTCTACCCGTCCTGGCCCAAGAAGAAGATCATCCTCGGCCTGGCCGGCATTGGCGGCCTTGGCGTCGGCATGGCGCTGGCGCTCTATCGCGGTCGCGCGCGGCTGTCGCGGCCGGCGGCTGAAAAGCCCGCGCTGCCGGATGTGGTCGCCGCGATCCCGCCGGACGTGTTGCCGCCGGTCGAGGCGGCCGCGTCCGTCGACGAGGCGGAGCCCTTGGCTGCCGAAGCGGCCCCGGCCCGGAGGCTGGCGGAGATCGCCGTGCCGGGAACGCTGACGCTCGGCGAGGCCTTGGGCGAAGAGGCCGCCGGCACGCTGTTCGAGGCCGTCGCGCGCGAGGGCGCGGCGTCCTTCCGGGCCCTTGGCGCGCATCTGACGCGCCCGGCCGACACCGAGGGGCCCGCCGTCCATATCCTGTTCGGCACGGCGGCCAGCGGGGCGATCGCATCCGTTGCCTATGGCCTGGCGCGCGCGCTGGCCGAGCCGGATGTCGAGACGCTGCTCATCGACGCCAACACGGGATCGGTCACCACGGCCTCGGCCCTGATCGGACATGATGCGCCCGGCATTCTCGATGTCGCCCTCAGCGATGCCGATCCGGCGGTGATCGGAACCCGGCTCGAAGGCGCCGCGATCGTTCTTCTGCCGGCCGCGAGCGCCGCCCGCAGCGCCGAGATCGGCCTGCATGGCGACCGGCTTGTCGAGACGGTGCATGACGTCGCCGACGGCTTCCAGCGCGTGGTCGTCGATCTCGGGCCGTCCTGCCCGCCGGAGCTGTTCAACGCCTTTCTGTCGATCGCCGACGATGCCGTCATGGTCGTCGACGCCGACGAGGCCGGTAGCCCGGCGATCGCCTCGGCCTATGCCGATCTCCGCGAACTGGTGCCGGAGCTGCGCGGTATGGTAGTGGTATCCGCGACATCGCCCGCCATCCAATCGTCCGCGCCTCCTGTCCGGACATGAAAGCCTGGTCATGCCCGGTCAGCCCGTGCTCTTTGTCGACGAGAGCCATCTCGGTCGCTTCGTGACCGGGCTGGAACGAATCACGCTCGAGCTGTTCTCGGCTGAGGCGCTGGCGCCGCTTCCCGTCGTGCCGGTCCATGCCAGGGGCGTGCGCGGGATGATCGTCGCCCAGACCATGCGCCTGCCCCGGCGGCTCGCCGCCAACCGGCGGTCGCTGGCGCTTTGTCCCGGCTTTCCGCCGTCGATCCCGATGACGCTGTTTGGCGACCGGGTCATTCCCTACATCCACGACACCTTCCTGCTGACCCGCCCGCAGGATCTCAACTGGCGCGCCCGCACCTACATGGTGCCGGCCTTCGCGTTCGCGCTGAAGCGGTTGCGCTGGCTGCTCGTCAATTCCGAGACGACGCGCTCGGAGCTTTCCGCCTTCACCCGGCCGGATGCCGAGATATCGCTCTATCGGCCGCGCGTGCGCGACATCTTCGGAATCGCCGACCAGGCGGCGCGGCCACGCGTCTGGCAGCCGGGCGACACCTTGCGGCTCATCGCCATCGGCACGGTGGAGCCGCGCAAGAACCTGCGCGCCGCGGCCCGCATCGTCGCGGCGTTGCGCGAGCAGGGCATCGTGGCGCGGCTCGACATTGTCGGCCGGCTCGGCTGGGGCAACGAGGTCGAGGCGCTGCGCCAGATGCCGGGCGTGAACTTGCACGGCTATCAGGAGGCGGAGCGCGTGCGGACCCTGATCGCCGAAGCGCACGCGCTGATCACGACCTCGCATGACGAGGGGCTGGGGCTGACCCCGCTCGAGGCGCAGCATGGCGGCCTCGGCGTCATCGCCACCGACATCAAGGTGTTCCGCGAGGCGATCGGGGACTCCGGATGGCTGGTCGATCCCGCTGATCCGGCGGCGAGCGCCGCCCTCATCGCCGCCCGGCTGACCGGCCCGGACGGCCTCGTCGCCGCCAATGCGCGGGCCAGGACCAATCTGGCGCGCTGGAACGGCGCGGCCGAGCAGGACCATGCCGCGCTGATCGCGCGGCTCTCGGCGCGGCTGGCGGCGTTGCGCTAGCCTCATCCAGGAAAGGCGCTCCCGCAGGGGACATCCCCCGGATCATCAACATCTCCGAAGGCTCGCGCCGCATCCGGACCGGAAGGCATCGAGCATCGCGTCATAGGCCGGCTTCGGTTCGAAGACGGCGTCGAAGGGCAGGGGGCGCGGCATGCGGCGGGCGCCGGGATCGCGCTCCGCGGCCATGTGCACGTACCAGCTGGCGGAATCGGCGAGCTGCCAGGTGATCACCGTCGTCACGGCGGGCACGGCGAGCACCGCGCCGAGAAAATCCCGATAGCGGGCGGCGACCGCCGCGTCGCGCGCGCCGACATCGTCCGGAAAAGGAGCGTCGTCGACATCGAGTTCCGTGATCCAGATCTCGATCTGGCGCTCGGCGAGCTGGTGCAGGAACGCGGCAAAGCCGGCATCGTCATAGGGCCGTCCGGGTCGCAGGTGCCCCTGCAGGCCGACCGCGTCGAGCCGGACGCCGGCGTCCTGCAGCGTGTCGACTAGCCGGAGCAGGCCTTGCCGCACTCTGGCGCCGTCCTCGGTCCACGCTTCCGTCATCGCCTCGTTGAGAACGAGCCTGGCGCGCGGGTCGGCCGCCTGCGTCCGCTGGAAGGCGCGGGTCACATAACCGGGCCCGAAGGCTTGCAGCCACGGGCCGTCGCGAAAGTCGCCCGGCAGGCCGTGGCCCGGCCAGAACGGCTCGTTGACGACGTTCCAGGACGGCAGCCGTCCCTTGAAATGGGCGACGGTCTCGTCGATGTGGCGGTCGAGCGCCTTGCGCCGTTCCGCCGTGGAAAGCTTCATCAGCCAGTCCGGCCGGCTTTCGTTCCAGGCGAGCGCGTGGCCGTGGACGGGCGTGCCGCCCGGCGCGGCGAAGGCGAGGATCGCCTCGGCGTCGCCGGTGAGGAACTGGTCGGCCTCGGGGCGCAGATGGCTGAATGTCAGTGCCCAGTCGACGGTGAGGATGCGCGCGTGTCGGTGATAGAGCGCTGCCTGCGGTGGCGTCACGAGCGTGTCGGCGGCGATCGAGGTGCCGAAGGTGATGCCGGCGCGGGCGGCCGCGGCGCCGAGGTCCTCGCGCTGGCTCGCATTCGTCTTCAGCGGCAGCAGTGCGCCCAGCACGGCGCCGGCCTGAAGGATATCGCGGCGGGAAGGCTTCAATTTGCTTTGCCGATCATCCGGTTCCGGTCTTTTTAACCTTCTCAGCTATATCGATGACGGGCAAGGCGCGGCGGCGTCACGCGGGCAAGGGCCCGGAATGGGAACGGGGATGGACGTCATGGCAAGGCGAGGCGGCGAACATGGCGGGCGCTGAGGTCACGCGCGCGGAGGGTCCCGCCGATCTGGTCCGGATCAACGAGGGGCGGGTCAATATCGCGACGCAGGCGGAACTGATCCGCCGTGTCATCGCCGACGCGAGCGCGCATCGCAGCGGTGCCGTCTTCACGCTCAATCTCGACCATCTCGTCAAGCTGCGCGAGGATCCGCGCTTCCGTGCCGCCTATGACGCGGCGGCCTATGTCAGCGCCGATGGCGCGCCCGTGGTCAAGATCGCCGCGCGGCAGGGCGCGGTCGTCGACCGCGTGACCGGCGCCGATCTCGTCGAGCCGCTCTGCAAGGCGGCCGCCGACGCGGGCGTCTCCATCCATCTCTTCGGCACTTCCGACGTCATCCGCGACGCCGCGTCGCAGAAGCTCCTGGCCGATATTCCGCGCCTCGTCATCGCCGGCTCGGAGTCGCCGCCGCGTGGCTTCGAACCGGAAGGCGAGGCGGCGCGGGCAGCGGCCGAACGGATCGCCGCGTCCGGCGCCGGCATCTGCTTCGTGGCGCTCGGCGCGCCGAAGCAGGAGCTCTTCGCCCATGCCGCCGTCGAACGCTCCACCGGGGTGATGTTCGTCTGCATCGGCGCGGCGCTCGACTTCATCTCCGGCCACAGCAAGCGCGCGCCGGCGATCTTTCAGCACACCGGCACGGAGTGGGTCTGGCGCTTCCTCCAGGAGCCGCGCCGCCTCGGCATGCGCTATGCGCGCTCGATGGCGTATTACCTCGGCTACCTGATAAAAGGACCCGAAAAGCCCCGCGACGGGCGCGGCTGAGGGTTTCATCCATGACGCATCGGCTGACCATGCTGCATCCGATCGATCCGCGCGGCTCCAAGGTCGGTGGCATCGAAACGCATGTCCGCCTGATGTTCGAGCGCCACCCGCCGGATTTCTCCGTCCTGCTGGTCGGGGTCGACGAGCGCGGCGATCTCGAACTCGGCAAGGTGGTGAAGCTGCCGGTCGGCGACCACACGATCGACTTCCTGCCCGTCGTGCACATTCCCGACCGGGAGATCCACGGGGCGGCCAAGAAGCTCTGGCAGTCGGTGACATTGCGCTTCGCGCTCGGCGCGCTGCGCTATCTGCCGGCGATCCGCAGGCTCGGCGACGCGCCGCAGGCGACGACGGAGCTGCAGCGCTTCGAGTTCGCGCCGATCGGGCGCCTGCTCGGCCGGCCGGTCGTGCAGCTCGTGCATGGCGAAGGCAGCCGCAAGGACCAGATGGATTCGCTGATCAAGCGCTTCTGGTACATCAACGCCGTCAATGAGCGCATCGCGCTCCGCCTCGCCAGCCGCATCGTCTGCGTCAACCAGAACATCATCGAACGCTTCAAGAAGGTGATGCCGCAATTCGTGGCGAAGTCGGAGCTCCTGACCGTCTCGGTCGACATGGACCGCTTCGCCTTAGCGCCGTTCCCTGAGGACGACGTGTTCCGCATCGTCTTCGCCGGCCGCCTCGACACCTTCAAGGATCCGCCCCTGATGTTCGAGACCATGCGCCGCCTGCATCAGGCGCGCGAGGGGCGGTTCGAATTCCACTATATCGGCACGAGCGATCCGCACCGCTTCGCCGAGTTCGCCGCCATCGAGCCGTTCACCATCCGGCACGGTTTCCAGAATTCCGACGGCGTCGCGGCGATCATGCGCCAGTGCCATGCCGGCGTGCTTACCTCGTTCTTCGAGGGCATGCCCTGCTATCTCTTGGAATTGCTCTCGAGCGGTCGTCCGGTCGGCGCGATCCGCCTGCCGCAGTTCGATCCGCTTGTTGTCGCGGGCGAGAGCGGCTTCCTGGTCGAGCGTCCCGCCGATCCCGATGCTGCGGCCGAGCAGATGACGGCCTGCTTCCTGCATCTCTTCGACGATATCCGCGCCGGTCGCCTCGATCCCCAGGCGATCCGCGCCAAGGCGGTGCCCTATTCGACCAAGGTGCAGATGCCGAAGCTGTTCGAGCGGCACCGCGAGTTGGCCCGCGCGTAAGTGTCTGGACCTCGTTCAACAAGCGAGCTTGATCTCGATCCCCGTGGCCCTTCACCTCTCCCTCAGGGAGAGGTGAAGGAAGGATATTCCGGAGCCCGCTAGCCCTTCCTGACGACCTCGTCGAGCAGCCTCGCCCAGGCGGCGAACCCCGCTTCGCTGGAGAAATGCTGCGCCCGGGCGATGCGCGGCGCGGGATCGCCGGGATTGTCGAGCGCCCCGTCGATGGCGCGCGCCATCGCCCCCGCGTCGCCGACGGGAACGAGAGTGCCGTAGCGGCCGCTGTCGAGGATCTCGCGCGGGCCGGCGCAGCGCGTCGAGACGACGGGCAGGCCGGCCGCCAGTGCCTCGACGGCGACCATGCCGAAGGCTTCCGTACGGGACGGGATCGCGCAGAGCCTGGCGCGGGCATAGAGCGGCGCCGGATCGGTGAAACCGGCGAAACGGACGCGGCCGGCGACGCCCTCGGCACCCGCCAGCGCCTCGAGCGCCGCGCGCTCCGGGCCTTCGCCGGCGATGGTGAGCGTCGCGTCGCGACGCGTGACCCGCGCGACGGCCCGGATGAGGTCGTCGAAACCCTTTTCGTGCGACAGGCGGCCGACCGCGATGATCTCCGGCGGCCGTGCCGCGAGCGAGGCGGCGTCGATGTCGGCGGGCAGGAGCGGCACGGGGTTGTAGATCCGGCCCGTCTTGTCGGCCTCGGCGCCCCAGCGGTCGATCATCACCGTCCTGAGCGTGTCGGAGACGCAGACGATCCGGCTGCAGGACTTGGTCAGGATCGGCATGCCGTAATAGGCGGCGGCGCTCAACTTCCCGGTCCGGTATTCCTCGAAGCCGTGGAACGAGACGACGAGGGGCACCGCGGAGCGCGCCCAGAGCCGTGCGAGCGCCAGCTTGGTGGCGTTGGCGGAAAGTGCTGACAGCGCGACGTCGGGCTGGAAGCGGCGGATGAGGGCCGCGAGCGCCGCGATCTGCGCGCGGTTGCCGGGTGGCAGGATCTCGACGTTGACGGCGGGGTGGATCGGGCCGGCCTGGTCGCCGGCGCCGTCGACGGCGAGCACGACCTCGTCGCCCGACGCCGCGAAATGCGAAGCGAGCGAAGCCCATACCCGCTCGGCGCCACCGCCGCCCGCGAGCGAACGCGTGTAAAACAGATCCTTACGCTTTGCCATTAGCCTGTCCGTCCCGCCCGCCCGGATTCGTTCGCCTCCGAGGCGTAAAGCCTGATGCGCGCCGCGCCAAGGAGAGAGATGCCATGCGGATCGATATCCGGCTCGACCCGACGAATGTGCGCGGCTGGCAAGGAGAGATCGTCGCCCGTCTCGCGGCGCGCCCGGATTTCATGGTGCGCGTGGAGAAGGGGCGGGCGACCGCGCCGCTGCCGAAGGGCGCCGCGACGCTGTTCCTGCTGGAACGCACGCTCTATGGCGCCGCGCATGGCGCGCTGGAATCGGGTCTTGCCTGGACGGATCTCGGTGCGCCGGAGGCGGACGGCGTCGCGCCGGATCTCTGGATCGACCTCTGCGGCGATGGTGCGGGGGCCATGCCCGTGCTGCGGCTTCTCTGCGACGGCGGGCCAGTGGAGGCGGGTGCGCTCGCCGCCGTGCTCGACGAACGGGCACCGGTCTTCGAGACCGTGCTGGTGACGGAAGCCGGAACACGCGTCCTATCGGCGTGGCGGGCGGCGGTCGAGAGCCCGCGCAGCGCCACGGCCGCGCTCGGCATGCTGCTTGGCCGCGCCGCGCACATGGTGGTGCATGAGGCGGCGCGTCTGGCCGAAGGCATCCCGGCTGGCAGCCTCGCACCCGCGCCGCCGCCCGCCGCGCCGCGCCGGTCGGCGGCCGGATTCTTCACGGCGATGCTCGCCGCCCGCGTCAAAAACCGGATCGATCGCCAGCTCGGCCGCGTGCCGAACTGGTACGTCGCCTGGCGGGAGCGCGCGGGCGCCTCGGACGCGCTGCCGGTGCTCGGCCCGAGCGGCTTTCGTCGGCTTCCCGACGACGGCCGGCGCTTCTACGCCGATCCCTTCCTGTGGGAGGCGGATGGCCGGCGCTTCCTCTTCGTCGAGGAATTCCCCTTTGCGACCGGCAAGGGCGTCATTTCGCTCGCGGAGATCGACGAGGCTGGCCGGATCGGGACGCCGCGCATCGTGCTGGAGACGGATTGCCATCTCTCCTATCCCTTCCTGTTCGAGCATGAAGGCGCAATCTGGATGATCCCGGAGACGTCCGGCCGCCGCACCGTCGAGCTCTACCGCGCCGATCCGTTCCCGGAGCGATGGACGCTGCATTCGGTGCTGCTCGAGCACGTCGATCTCGGCGATGCGACCCTGCAGAGGATCGGCGACGACTGGTGGATGTTCGCCGCCTCGCGCGAGCGCTGGACGTCGAGCTGGGACGCGCTGTCGCTCTACCATGCCCCGTCGCCCTTCGGGCCCTGGCAGGCGCATCCGGGCAATCCGGTGCTGGTCGATCTCCACGCCGCGCGCCCGGCCGGCAATATCCTCGAAATCGACGGCCGGCTGGTGCGGCCGGTGCAGAATTGCGACGGGCTCTATGGCGCGGCGCTCGGCTTCGCCGAGATCCGGTCGCTGACGGAAAACAACTACGTCCAGACGTTCGCCGCCGCGGCGCTGCCCTGGGGCGACAATCTCGGCCTGCATACGTTCAACCGCAGCGCCTCGCTGGAGGTCATTGACCTCTACGGCCCACGCGGCTGAAGCGCCCCTCGAACGACCCACCAACGAAGTGCCGCCCCGAAGCTCTGTCCGTCAGAGGGAGGGCCGTATTGACTCAGTCTCGACAAATATGAAAATAATTTTTGCTAACGTAGAATAGGAGATCGGAGCATGGCAACGGGGATCGCGGCGGAAACGGATCGGATCGAGCGCGGCGGCAAGCGGATCGACTGGATCCGCTCGCGGATGCGGCTTCTCGCCGGCGTCCGCGCCGATTTCGAGCGCGGGAAGCCCTTCGCCGGCCTCACCATCGGCGTGTCGCTGCATCTGGAGCCGAAGACCGCGGTCTTGCTCGAAACCCTTCAGGCCGGCGGCGCTGAAATCGTCGGCACCGGCAATCACGGCTCGACGCAGGACGACATCGTCGCCGTGCTCCGGGCGCAGGGCATGAACCTTCATGGCAAACGCGACGACGATCTCGACCAGCACCTGAAGAATGTCCGCGCCGTCGTCGCGGCGAAGCCCGACATCCTGCTCGACAACGGCGCCGACCTCGCCGCGCTGGCGATCGAGGCGGGCACGGAAGGCTCGATCCGGGGCGGCACGGAGGAGACGACCTCGGGCGGCGACCGCCTCCGGGGCGAACTCGCCGGCAAGGTGCCGTTCCCCGTCATCGTCATCAATGACAGCCCGCTGAAGCAGATCGCCGAGAACCGCCACGCGGTCGGCCAGTCGATCGTCGAGAGCTTCATGCGGATCACCAATCTGATGATCCCCGGGCGCCGCTTCGTCGTCGTTGGCTATGGCTGGTGCGGGCGCGGCATCGCGCAATATCTCGATGCGCTCGGCGGCCGCGTCGCCGTGGTCGAGACCGATGCGATCAAGGCGCTGGAGGCGGCGCTCGACGGCCATCGCGTCGGCACGATCGACCAGCTCGCGCCCTGGGGCGAGGTGTTCATCACCGCGACCGGCCGGCCGGGCGTGATCGGCGACGCGACGATCGCCCAGATGCGCTCGGGGGCGATCCTCGCCAATTCCGGCCATTTCCCGTGGGAGATCGATGTCGCGGCGCTCCGCCGTCAGGCCCGCGCGACGGCGTTGGTTGACGATTCGCTCGAGCGGATCGAGCTTGCCGACGGCCGCCATGTCGTGCTGGTCGCGGACGGGCGGATGTTCAATCTCGCCGGCCGCGAGCCGAAGGGCAATTCGATCGAATCGATGGATATCGGCTTCATGCTGCAGGCGCTGTCGCTCGCGCGCGTCGCCGGCGCCGGCCGCGCCGCCTTGGTGCCGGGCCCGCAGCCCGTCCCCGCCGACATCAACGAGACGATCGCCCGCCGCATGGTGGCGGAGATGGGCGCCGAGCTGTAGAAGCCCATGGTTCCGGGCGTCGCGTTGGTCGCACGGAGCGATGCAGGAACGGAGCAGGCGGATGGCAGGCGAGAGCGGCGGCGACGGCCCGAACTATGGCGTGCCGGCGCTCGACAAGGCGCTCGACATCCTCGAGCTTCTTGCCGGCAGCCGCGAGGGCATGACGCTGGGCGAGATCGCGGCGGCGGTCGACCGCTCGGTCAACCAGATCTACCGCACGCTGGTGACGCTGGAGCGGCGCGGCTATCTGCACCGCGCCCGCCCGTCCGGCCTCTATTTCGTGTCGATGATGATGTTCGAGCTCGCCTACCGGCAGGAGCCGATGCGCGGGCTGATCGATATGGCGCTGCCGCCGATGCGGGCCCTGAGCGAGGCGATCGGGCAATCCTGCAATCTGAGCCTCCACGACGCCGGCCGCGTCGTCGTCATCGCCCAGATCGACAGCCCCAGCGCCTTCGGCTTTCGCGTGCGCGCCGGCGCGACCTTTCCGTTGTTCGAGAGCGCGACGGGGCGGCTGCTGATGGCGTTCGAGCCGGAGGAACGAGCTCTATCCTGGTTCGATGGCGCAGACCCGGCGATCGCGGCCGGCATGTCGGCGCGCCTCGCGGCGATCCGCGCGCGCGGCTTCGAGGAGGAGCCGGACGGCATTCAGCCCGGCATCACCGATCTCGCCTTCCCGATCCGCGCGCGCGAAGGCCGCGTCGTCGCGGCGCTGACCGTCCCCTATGTCGCGACCAGCTACAGCCGCCGGCCGATCGTCGACGTGCGCCAAGCGGCGCAGGACGCCGCCGCGACCATTAACGCGGCGATCCGCGGGGAGGGCTGATTTCCATTCCAGGAGCGCAGATTTCGGTGTAGCGGCCGAGCGTCGATTTGCGCGACGGGGCCGGGGGGATGGATCGACGGAGCAGGGCCGAGCTTCATCGCGGGGGCTTCCTCTGAGTGGGTCCTTCGGTAAGAGGATCCTGTCCGTGACGCTACGATGACTAAGCCGTCGAAGTCGTTTTTGCCTTCAATCACCAGACAATACCGACCCACCCCAAGGTGGATAAGATTGTCACAAAAGCTTTGCTTCGAAACTGCATGATCCGCCCAATCGGGAGATCATGATATGTTGGTACTGGACGGCGTTGCGCGACATTTCAACCACAAGGCTGCGGTTAGTGACGTCAGCCTGACGATCGGATCGGGCAGCTTCGTCGGTGTGATCGGCCGCTCGGGTGCCGGCAAGTCGACGCTTCTGCGCATGGTCAACCGCCTGGTCGACCCCACCGCCGGCGCGATCCGCTTCGGCGATGTCGACGTCACCCGTCTGAAGGGCCAGCAGTTGCGCGACTGGCGCGCCCGCTGCGCCATGATCTTCCAGCAGTTCAATCTGGTCGGCCGCCTCGACGTCTTGACCAACGTGCTGATGGGTCGCCTCAACACCGTCTCGACGCCGCGCTCGCTGCTGCAGCTGTGGAAGGACGAGGACCGCGCCGTCGCGCTGTCGGCGCTGGAGCAGTTCGATATCGCCGGGCTCGCCGGCCAGCGCGCCGACAGCCTGTCCGGAGGCCAGCAGCAGCGCGTCGCGATCGCCCGCGCCCTGGTCCAGGAGCCGGAGATCATCCTCGCCGACGAGCCGATCGCCTCGCTCGACCCGCGCAACACCAAGGTCGTGATGGACGCGCTTCTGCGCATCAACCGGCACTACGGCATCACGGTCATGTGCAACCTGCACTCGCTCGATCTCGCCCGCACCTATTGCGACCGGCTGATCGGCATGTCGGCGGGTCGCGTCGTGTTCGACGGCGTCCCGGCCGAACTGACCGAGGACGTCGCCCGCGACCTCTACGGCCTCGAGGCCGAGGAGCTTCTCGATTTCGAGCCGGCTGCGCTGCCGGCCGGCCTGCCGGGCGTCGCCGTCGCGGCCTGACGTCCCGGAACAAGACATCCCAACGGCGCCGCGATGGCGCCGCCAACAGCTGGAGACTACCCATGTTGAACCGCCGCACCCTGATCGGCGCCGCTGTCGCGGGCCTTGCGCTCGCCGGTGTCGCCACGCCGTCCTTCGCCGACTGGAAGGCCGATTTCCCCGAGCTGACGATCGCCGTCATCCCGGCCGAGAACGCCTCGACCACCGCCGACCGCTACCAGCCGCTGGCCGACTATCTCGGCAAGCAGCTCGGCGTCCCGGTCAAGCTCGCCGTCGCCACCGACTACGCCGCCGTCATCGAGGCGCAGCGCGCCGGCAACGCCCAGATCGCCTTCTACGGCCCGGCCTCCTATGCCCGCGCCGTGCTGACCGGCGTCGAGGTCGATCCGCTCGTCGTGCCGCGCCACTCGAACGGCGCCACCGGCTATTATTCGGTGATCTACACCCTCGCCGACGGCCCGTACAAGACGATCGACGACCTCAAGGGCAAGACGCTGGCGCTGGTCGATTCCAACTCGACCTCGGGCAACAACGCCCCGCGCTTCTTCCTGCATCGCGACGGCAAGGACGTCGACACGTTCTTCGGCAAGGCGATCTTCGCCGGCAGCCATGACAACGCCGTCCTGGCGCTGGCCCAGGGCACGGTCGACGCCGCCGCCAATGCCTGGAACTCGGAAAACGATTCCAACCTGACGCGCATGATCTCGAAGGGCGTTCTCAAGAACGCCGACGGCGAGCCGATGACGAAGGAAGACTTCCGCATCGTCTTCAAGACCGACTTCCTGCCCGAGGGCCCGTATTCGGTGCTGTCTTCGCTGCCGGCCGAGCTCAAGGCTTCGATCAAGCAGGCCTTCCTCGACATGCCGAAGAACGACGCCAAGGGCTTCGCCTCCCTCTCCGACGGCAAGGACACCGAATTCGTCGCCGTCGAGCCCGCCTCCCTGCAGCCGGTCATCGACATGGTCAAGTTCAACGACGAGCAGCGCAAGAAGGGCTCCTGAGCCCCTTCAGCCTTCCGTGAGGCGGCCGGTCATCCGGCCGCCTTTTTCTTGGGTTGCCGCCTGTCGCGGCTCGCCCCCACAAGGGGCGAAACAGCAAGCGGGGTGAGCTCTTGGCGACCGCGATCGCGAAACTCCCGGACCAGCAGGCCGCCGCCCTCGGGCGGGCCTACGCCCGGTCCGTCTCGGCCAAGCGGATGAAGACGCTGGCGGCGCTCGCCATCCTGGCGGTCCTGGTCGTCATCAGCGCGCAGATGGCCGATGTCCGGCTCGGCAAGCTCGTCGCCAATATCGGCAATTTCGGCTCGTTCATCGGCCGTACCCTGCCGACGCTCACCGTCGACAATTTCTTCGCCGACATGCGCGGCTGGTACTGGAACTTCGGCGGTTGGTTCCGCCTTTTGGTCGAGACCATCCTGATCGCCTATCTCGGCACGCTGCTCGGCGGCCTGGTCGCGTTCTGCCTCTGCTTCCTCGCCGCCGCCAATCTGGCGCGGCACAAGGCGACCCGCTTCGTGGCCCGGCGCATCCTCGAATTCTGCCGCACGGTCCCGGACATCGTCTTCGCCATCATCTTCGTGATTGCCTTCGGCCTCGGCCCGATGGCGGGCGTGCTGGCGCTGACCATCCACACCGCCGGCGCGCTCGGCAAATTGTTCGCCGAGGTGGTCGAGAACATCGACATGAAGCCGGTCGAGGGCCTGTCCGCCACCGGCGCCTCCTGGCTGCAGACCGTGCGCTTCGCCGTCCTGCCGCAGGTCTCGGCCGGTTTCGCCTCCTACGGGCTGCTGCGCTTCGAGATCAATGTGCGCGGCGCCGGCGTCATGGGCTTCGTCGGTGCCGGCGGCATCGGCCAGGAGTTCCTGATCGCGATCCGCAACTTCTACTACACCGACGTCAGCGCCATCCTGCTGATGATCATCGTCACCGTGATCCTGATCGATCTCGGCACGGAGCAGATCCGCCACCGGCTGATCGGCATGGAGCGCATGCGATGAATACCGTTTCCGCCCCCCACGCCGCGGGCCGGCACGCGGTCCGCGACGCCGCGGTCGCCGATCTCGGTGGCCTCCGCGCCCGCCATCCCGGCGCCTTCGCGACGCCGACCGGCAAGCGCGCGCTGGCGATCGGCCTGCCGCTCGCCGCCGCGCTTCTGGCGCTCGTCGCCATGGTCTGGCTCGATTTTTCGCCGATGCGGATCTGGAACGGCCTGCACCGCCTCGGCCAGTTCGCCGTGCTGATGATCCCGCCCATGCCGGAAGGACGCTTCCACGCCTTCTCGATCGCGCTCGGCGAGACGCTGGCGATCGCCTTTCTCGGCACGCTGACGGCCGCCATCCTCGCCTTCCCGGTCGCCTTCCTCGCGGCCAAGAACGTCATCCCGAACATCTTCGTCCATTTCGGCATGCGCCGTGCCTTCGACGTCTTCCGCTCGGTCGACACGCTGATCTGGGCGCTGATGTGGATCAACGTCGTCGGGCTCGGGCCGTTCGCCGGCGTGCTCGCCATTGCCTGCGCCGATTTCGGCGCCTTCGGCAAATTGTTCTCCGAGGCGATCGAGGCGACCGACAACAAGGCGGTCGAGGGCATCGCCGCGTCGGGCGGCGGCAAGGCGCATCAGGTCCGCTTCGGCCTGGTGCCGCAGGTCTTCCCGGTGCTCGCCAGCCAGGTGCTCTATTTCTTCGAGTCGAATGTCCGCTCGGCGACCATCATCGGCATCGTCGGCGCCGGCGGCGTCGGCAGCTATCTGACCGAGCTGATCCGCGTGCTCGAGCTGAAGCAGGTCGCCTTCCTGATCCTGATGATCCTGGTGACCGTCGCGATCCTCGACTTCATCTCGTCGAAGCTGCGCATGGCGGTGATCGGCAAGTCGAGGATCGTCTAGACCTCTTGGGGCCCAAGCTTGGTGCGTGCTTCGAGACGCCCGCTTTGCGGGCTCCTCAGCATGTTGAGGTTTGGTTCGGTTCTTGAGATCCCCAACCTCAACATGCTGAGGAGCCGCTCGAAGGCGGCCTCGAAGCACGCACTTCCTTCAGCGACAGGAACCTCAGCTCTCCACCACCAGCTCCGTCCGGTCGGCCGAGAACGCCGCGCGGGTGAACTGGACCGGTACGCCCGCGGCGTCGACATTGACGCTCTCGACCGTCAGCAGCAGGCGGCCGGGCGCAAGGTCCAGCCGGCCGGCCTCCTCCGGGCCGGCGGCGCGGGCCGAGATCCGCGTCTCGTGCCGACTGTAGTCGGCGACGCCGCAGGCCTGCAGCGCCTGGGTGATCGTCCCGAGCGATCGATAGGCCTCGATCAGCCCGGCGAAGCGGGGCAGGGGGAAATAGGCGTTGCCGAGCGAGATCGGCGTGCCGTCGGCCATCCGCACCGTATCGAGCCGTGCCACCGGCGCGCCTTCCGCGAGCCCGAGCGCCCTGGCGACCTGGGGATCCGCCACCGTCTCGTAGCCGTCGAGCAGCTTGCCGCCGGCTTCGCGCCCGGCGCGGGAGACATTCTCCGAGAAGCGCGTGCGCGCGCCGATCGGATAGGCGATCGGCCGGTCCTCGACGAAGGTGCCGCGCCCCTGGGTCGCCCGGACGAGGCCGCGCGCCGCCAGCTCGGCGAGGCTTCGCCGCACCGTGTGGCGGTTGACGCCGAAGCGGGTCGCGAGCTGGCTCTCGGTCGGCAATTGCGTGCCGGGACCGAGCCGGCCGCCACGGATCTCCGCCTCGATCTCGTCGGTGATCTGCCGCCAGGCGGCGATGCCGTGCCCACGGGCGATCTCCGTCACGCTGCTGTCGTCCGCCGGGCGCATGGTGTCTGTCATCAAATCGTCACTGGACCTGTTCATGGAGTTGTCTATACCATTAGACAAATCCGATGAGAAGCCTTTGATGGATCTGGTCATGCGACACCAAGCCTCCGGCGTTCCGCCGACACATCAATCCGAGATCGTTGACCGGCAGGCCATGATGGCAGCCTGTACCGGGGCGACGGAAGCCGAGCTGCGCCAGGCGCTCGACGGACTCGGCCCCGTTCCGGCGGCACAGGACCTGCGCGGTACGGAATCGGGCCTCGTCATGCTGCGCGGCCGGATGGGCGGCGACGGCAATCCCTTCAATCTCGGGGAGGCGACGGTGACGCGCGCCGCCGTGCGGCTGGCCGACGGCCGCACCGGCTTCGCCTACCAGCTCGGCCGCGACGCTCCGAAGGCCCGCCTCGCCGCCATTCTCGACGCGCTCTGGCAGGGGCCGGAACAGGCCGCCGTCGAGGCCGCGCTCGCCTCGGTCCGCCAGCGCATCGCCGACGAAGCCGCCGCCAGGGCGCGCCGCGTCGCCGCCACGCGCGTCAATTTCTTCACCATGGTCCGCGGAGACGATTGATGTCCGCTCCCCTCATCACCGCCGGCTTCGCCGATCCCGTCATCGCGGCTCAGGCGCATTTCTCGGCGCTCATGAACGCGCTCGCCCGCCCCGGCACGATCCACGACTTCCCCGCCGTGCTCGATGCGCCGGCGCCGCTCTCGCCGGAACTCGCGGCGGTCGCGCTGACGCTGGTCGATCACGAGGTCACGCTCTGGCTCGACGCACCGCTCGCCGCGTCGCAGCCGGTCGTCGACTATCTGCGCTTCCACACCGGCGCCCGCATCGTCGCCGATCCGGCCGAGGCCGCTTTCGCGCTGGTCTCGGACGTCGCCGCCATGCCGGCGCTCGCCGACTTCAACCAGGGCACGGACGAATATCCCGACCGGTCGACGACCATCGCCATCGCCGTCGCCGCTCTGGCAGCCGAGGGCGCGCTCGAACTCGCCGGACCCGGCATCCGCGATCGCGCCCATGTCGGCATCGCGCCGGTACCTGCCGATTTCCCCGATCAGTTCGCCGCCAATGGCGCGCAGTTCCCGCGCGGCGTCGATCTCGTCTTCACAGCAGATCGCACCGTCGCCGCGCTGCCGCGCACGACGCGCGTTTCGGAGGTCTGAGCATGTATGTCGCCGTCAAGGGTGGCGCGGAAGCGATCGACAACGCGCATGGCCTGCTCGCGCACGAGCGGCGCGGCCCCGTGTCGATCCCCGACCTCTCGCCCGACCAGATCGAGAATCAGCTGGCGCTCGCCGTCGACCGCGTCATGGCCGAGGGCTCGCTCTACGACCCGGCGCTCGCGGCGCTTGCCATCAAGCAGGCGCGCGGCGACCTGATCGAGGCGATCTTCCTCGTCCGCGCCTTCCGCACCACGCTGCCGCGCTTCGGCAATGCCGAGCCGGTCGAGACGGGCGCCATGGCGATCGAGCGCCGCATCTCCGCCACCTTCAAGGACCTGCCCGGCGGGCAGGTGCTCGGGCCGACCTTCGACTATACGCACCGGCTGATCGACTTCATGCTCGCCGCCGGCGTCACGCCGCCGCAGCCTGCCGAAGTCGAGACCGAGCACGAGGCGACACCCCGCGTGACGGATCTGCTCGACGGCGAGGGGCTGATCGAGCAGGAGCTGCGCGACGATACGGTCGAGGTCGGCGATTTGACCCGCGCGCCGCTCGATTTCCCGGCCGACCGCGACCTCCGCCTGCAGGCGCTGGCCCGCGGCGACGAGGGCTTCTTGCTGGCGCTCGGCTATTCGACCCAGCGCGGCTACGGCCGTACCCATCCCTTCGTCGGCGAGATCCGCTTCGGCGAGGTGATGGCCGAGTTCGTGCCGGAGGAGCTCGGCTTCGCCGTGCCGCTCGGGCCCGTGGCGCTGACCGAGTGCCAGATGGTCAACCAGTTTCACGGCTCGGCCGAGCTGCCGCCGCAGTTCACGAGGGGCTATGGGCTGGTGTTTGGCCAGAGCGAGCGCAAGGCGATGTCGATGTCGCTGGTCGACCGCGCGCTCCGCACCCGCGAGTTCGGCGAGGATGTCGTCGCCCCGGCGCAGGACGAGGAATTCGTGCTGTCGCATTGCGACAACGTCCAGGCGACCGGCTTCGTCGAGCATCTGAAGCTGCCGCACTATGTCGATTTCCAGGCCGAGCTCGGGCTCGTCCGCATGATGCGCGCCGAATACCAGGCGCGCCAGCAAGAGCTGAAGGAGGCGGCGGAATGAGCGCCGTGGCAGCGCCGCAGGCGAGCGGCTACAATTTCGCCTATCTCGACGAGCAGACCAAGCGGATGATCCGCCGCGCGATCCTGAAGGGGATCGCGATCCCCGGCTATCAGGTTCCGTTCGCCAGCCGCGAAATGCCGATGCCCTATGGCTGGGGCACCGGCGGCGTGCAGGTGACGGCGGCGATCATCGGCCCGGACGACGCGCTGAAGGTGATCGACCAGGGCTCGGACGACACCACCAACGCCGTGTCGATCCGCAAGTTCTTCGCCAAGACGGCCGGCGTCGCGACGACGACGGAGACGAAGGACGCGACGATCATCCAGACGCGCCACCGCATCCCGGAACGCACGCTGACCGACAAGCAGACGATCGTCTTCCAGGTGCCGATCCCGGAACCGCTCCGCTTCCTGGAGCCGCGCGAGACGGAAACCCGCAAGCTGCACGCGCTGGCCGATTACGGGCTGATGCATGTGAAGCTCTACGAGGACATCGCAAGGCACGGCCACATCGCCACCACCTACGACTATCCGGTGGAGGTGGCGGACCGCTATGTGATGAACCCGTCGCCGACGCCGAAGTTCGACAATCCGAAGATGCACATGTCGGAGGCGCTGCAATTGTTCGGCGCCGGCCGCGAGAAGCGCATCTATGCGGTGCCGCCCTTCACCAAGGTGCGGAGCCTCGACTTCGAGGACCATCCGTTCGAGGTGCAGCGCTTCGACAAGCCGTGTGCGCTCTGCGCGGCGACCAACGTCTATCTCGACGAGGTCGTGCTCGACGATCGCGGCGGCCGCATGTTCGTCTGCTCGGACTCCGATCATTGCGAGGAACGCCGGGCCGAGGGCCATCGCGGCGAGCTATCGGGCGAGGCGGCGTGATGGACGCGCTCTCGATCCGCAAGGCGACCGAGGCGGACCTTCCCGAGTTGCTTCGCCTCTACGCGCAGCCGGACTTCAACAATGGCCGCGTCACCTCGCTCGACGCCGCGAGGGCGACGCTCGCCCGCATGGCGACCTATCCCGACTTCGCCGCCTATTGCGCCGAGATCGACGGCGCGGTCGTCGGCACCTTCTCGCTGATGGTGATCGACAACCTCGCCCATTGGGGCATGGCCTCGGCGCTGGTCGAGAACGTCGTCGTGGCAAAGGACCAGCAGGGCGCGGGCATCGGCCGCGCCATGATCCAGGCGGCCTTCCGGCTGGCGGAGGAGAAGGGCGCCTACAAGGTGGCGCTCTCGTCCAACCTCAAGTCGACCAAGGCGCACGCCTTCTACGAGAGCCTCGGCTTCGAGAAATACGGCTTCAGCTTCAGGCTGGAGCCTGTTCCCGGCAAGCGGGCCCTTCAGGTTGAACTCATCGACGGAACCGCATCATGATGACGACGCTGAACGACAAGCCGCTTCTCTCCGCCCGCGGTCTTGGCAAGCATTACGGTCAGCGGCTCGGCTGCCGCGATGTCAGCTTCGATCTCTATGAAGGCGAGGTGCTCGCCGTGGTCGGAGAATCCGGTTCCGGCAAGTCGACGCTGCTCGGCCTGCTCGCGACCGAGCTGGCGCCGACCGCCGGCCGCGTCGACTACCGCATGCGCGACGGCGAGACACGCAACCTCTTCGACCTCTCCGAGGCCGAGCGACGCTTCCTGCTCCGCACCGACTGGGGCTTCGTCCGCCAGGACGCCCGCGACGGCCTGCGCATGGGCGTTTCGGCCGGCGGCAATGTCGGCGAGCGGTTGATGGCGGTCGGCGGCCGACACTATGGCCGCATCCGCGACACGGCGAGCGACTGGCTCAGCCGGGTGGAGATCGGGCCGGAGCGGATCGACGACCTGCCGAAGAGCTTTTCCGGCGGCATGCGCCAGCGGTTGCAGATCGCCCGCAACCTCGTCACCCATCCGCGCCTCGTCTTCATGGACGAGCCGACGTCCAGTCTCGACGTCTCGGTACAGGCGCGCCTGCTCGATTTGATCCGCGGCCTCGTCTCGGAACTCGGCCTCGCGGTCATCATCGTCACGCACGACCTCGCCGTGGCGCGGTTGCTCTCCCACCGCATCATGGTGATGCGGCAGGGGCGGGTGATCGAGACCGGCCTCACCGACCAGGTGCTGGACGATCCGCGCGAGGCCTACACGCAGCTTCTCGTTTCCTCGGTGCTCGCAGCATGACCCATGATCTCGTTACCCTCGAAGGCGTCTCCAAGGCCTTCACGCTGCATCTGCGCGACGGCGTCCGCATCAGCGTCGTCGATCACGTCTCCTTCGCCGTCCACCCCGGCGAATGCGTTGTGCTCGGCGGCCCCTCCGGCGCCGGCAAGTCATCCATTCTCAAGATGATCTACGGCAACTACCGCTGCGATCACGGCCGCATCCTGGTGCGTGACGGCGACGAGCTGGTCGACGTCGCCAGCGCCGAGCCGCGCCGCATCCTGGCACTGCGCGGTTCGGTCATGGGCTATGTCAGCCAGTTCCTGCGCGTGATCCCGCGCGTCTCCGCGCTTGACATCGTCGCCGGCGCGGCGACCGACAGCGGCGTCGGCCGGGCCGAGGCCTGGAGCCGGGCCGAGCGGCTCCTGACGCTTCTGAACGTGCCGGAGCGGCTCTGGAGCCTGCCGCCGGCGACCTTCTCCGGTGGCGAGCAGCAGCGCGTCAACATCGCCCGCGGCCTCGCCGCCGACCGGCCGATCCTGCTTCTCGACGAGCCGACCGCCTCGCTCGACGCCGCCAACCGCGCCGTCGTGGTGCGTCTGATCGCGGAGAAGAAGCGCGCCGGCACCGCCATCATCGGCATCTTCCACGACGAGGACGTCCGCGACCTTGTCGCAGACCGCATCGTCGACGTCACGGAATTCGCCGCCTCGAAGGCGGCCTGAGCGGCAGAAGCTTGCAAGCAAACGAGACCGAAATGACCGAACCGACCGAATTCCTGATCGAGAATGCCCGCCTCGTCCTGCCCGACCGTGTGGTGGAGACGGGCTGGGTCGCCGTCGCCGACGGAAGGATCGCCGAGATCGGCGAGGGGGATGCTCCGGAGCGCGGCATCGATTTCGCCGGCGACACGCTTGTGCCGGGCCTGGTCGAGCTGCACACCGATCACCTCGAGGCGCATTTCGCGCCGCGCCCGCATGTGCGCTGGCACGCGCTCTCTTCCGTCATGGCCTATGACGCGCAGATCGCGGCGGCCGGCATCACCACGGTGTTCGACTCGCTGCGCGCCGGCTCCGATGCCGATTCCGCCTCGATCGGCACGGACCTGGCGCTGCTCGCCGCGGCGATCGAGGAGGCGCGCGCGACCGGCCATCTCCGCGTCGAGCACCGGACGCATCTTCGCTGCGAGATCGCCTGCGAGGACGTCATCGAGCATGTCGAGGCCTACGCGGCGCTCTATCCGGTCGATCTGATGTCGCTGATGGATCACACGCCCGGGCAGCGGCAGTTCAAGGATCTCGAAACCTGGCGGCGCTACTACATGCGCAAGAAGCCGATGTCGGACGCGGAGGCGAACAACTTCATCGCCAACCGGCTCGAATTGCACGCCAACAATGCCGGCCCGAACCGGCTGCGGCTGGTCGAGATCGCGGCCGAGACCGGCGCGGTGCTCGCGAGCCATGACGACGCGACGGCGGCGCATGCGGCCGAGGCCGTCGGCAATGGCGTGGCGCTGGCCGAGTTCCCGACCACGATGGAGGCGGCGCTGGCGCTCAACGACGCGGGCATCAGCGTGATGATGGGCGGACCGAATGTCGTGCGCGGCGGCTCGCATTCCGGAAATGTCGCAGCCGAGGACCTCGCGCGCGCCGGCGTTCTGGATATTCTGTCGTCGGATTATGTGCCCGCGAGTCTGCTGATGTCCGCCTTCGAACTGCCCCGCCGCATTCCCGCGATCGACCTCGCGCAGGCGATCCGCGCCGTGACGCTGACACCGGCGCGCGCCACCGGTCTCGACGATCGCGGCGCCATAGAGGCCGGCCTCAGGGCCGACCTCGTGCGGGTGCATGTCAGCGGCGCGGACAATCCGACGCCGATCGTGCGTCAGGTCTGGCGCGAGGGCAGACGTGTTTCGTGAGGACGGCATGAGCACTGGAGTTCTGGTTGCGGTCGTCGGCCCGAGCGGGGTCGGCAAGGACACGCTGATCGGCCATGCCAGGGCCGCGCTGGCGGGGGATGACGGATTCGTCTTCGTCCGCCGGCTGGTGACGCGCGGCGAGAACGCCTTCGAGGACCACGACACGCTGGACGAGGCCGCCTTCGTGCGCGGCGTGGCGGAGGAGCGGTTCGCGCTTCACTGGCGCGCGCACGGCCTCGGCTATGCCCTTCCGGCCGAGACGCATGAGGCGATCGCCCGCGGCGCCGTCGCCGTCTGCAATTTCTCGCGCGGCGCCCTCGTGGCGGCGCGCGAGCGGTTCCCGCTCGTGCGCGTCGTGGCGATCACGGCGCCCGACGCGGTGCTGGCCGCCCGCCTGATCGGCCGTGGCCGCGAGACGAAGGAAGGCGTCGCCGCCCGCCTCCAGCGCGAAGCGCAGTGCGCCCGCGAGGTCGATCCCGACCTGACCGTGGTCAACGACCGCCCGGTCGCGCAATCGGGTGGCGAACTGGTCGCGTATCTCAGGAGCCTGCGGGTCGGGGCGGCGGTTAGAATCGCCGCGCCATGGTGAGGCTGCCGGCCGGCAAGTCGTCCGAGATCACCGGCGCGAAGCCGAGCGTTTCGTAGAAGGCGATCGCGCTGGCGTTCTCCGGGTGCACGTCGAGATGCATGCCGGGCGATCCGGCGGCGGCGAGCGCGTCCATCAGATGCCGGAAACCGCGCTTGCCCCAGCCCTGGCCGCGCGCCTCGGGCAGGAAGTCGATATGGCCGTGCGAGGGGAAGGCGTGCAGCGCCCGCGGATAGGGATAGGGCGGATGGTGGATCCGGTGGCGGACCCAGTCGCTGCCCGTCCAGCGGCTTTCGTCCGGCCCCGGATCGCGGATCCGCCGCCGGAGCGATGACAACCAGTCGCGCTCCATTCTCCGGTAGAAATCCGCCGTGTCGAGCGCGCCCATGATGTAGCCGGCGACGCCGTTGGGGCCGTCGAGCACGAAGGCGAAGCGGGGTTCCAGCACCAGATAGGGGCCGATGAACATGTGGCCGAGCGCATCGGGATCGTCCTCCCGCGTCGTGGCGTCCCGGCCCGCGTCGCCAGTGCGCAGGCAGACGCGGTAGACCGCCGGCATGTCGGCGAGATCCGCCTGGCGCAACCGGAATTCGCCGCTGGAAACGGCTGTCATGGGTGAACTCCGGTTTCTTCACCTCTCCCCGGGGGAGAGGTGAAGCCTGGAAGGGTTGTCGGACCGAGGGTCAGGCGAGGGTGCGACCGCCATTCACCGCGAAGGTCTGGCCGGTGATGAAATCGGCCGCCGGCGAGGCGAGGAAGGTGACGATGCCGGCGATGTCCTCCGGCACGCCCTGATGGCCGAGCGGCACCAGCCGGCGATAGTCCTCCAGCTCGTCCGCCGTCGTGTCCGAATGGCGCTCGACCGGGATGAAGCCGGGCGCCACCAGGTTGACGGTGATGCTCTCGGGGCCGAGTTCGCGCGCCCAGGAGCGGGTCAGGCCGACCATGGCGGCCTTGGCGGCGACGTAGTGGCCGAAGATCGGGTTGCCCATGTCGACCACCTCCGAGCCGATGTTGATGACGCGGCCGGCATGACGGCTGCGCCAGTCGGGCAGCACGGCCTGCAGGATGAGCAGCGGCGCCTTCACGAAGAAGCGCAGCTGGTCGAGATGATCGTCCCAGGTCTGCTCCTCGATCGGGATCAGCGGCTGCGGGCCGGTGGCGTTGTTGACGACCACGTCGATGGGGCCGAGCTGGCGCGTGATCTCGGCGATGCCATGGCGGACGCTGGCCTTGTCGGTGACGTCGAACTTGAACGCCGCCGCCTGGCCGCCCGCGCTGGTGATGGCGTCGACGACGCTGCCGGCGCCGCGGTCGTCATGCGCGAAATTGACGGCGACGGTCCAGCCGGCGGCACCCAATCCCTTGGCGATCGCCGCGCCGAGCCCACGTGAAGCGCCGGTGACAAGTGCAATTCCCACGGTCATCCTCCCGAAATGACACCCGTCTGGTGCGGGCTGTCATGATCGAAGCACAGTGGAAAGGCCTTGTCTCCCGACTTTTGCAACCGGGAACACGCCTTTTCCGTGGAGCCGGCGTAGCAATCCGCTCCGCGCCGTCAGACGGTTCCGGAACCGGAATCCGCACGGCGGGACGCTAGCCCGTGTTCGAGAGGGGCCGGCCTTCCTCGATCCTCGGCTCGAAGATCCGGCCCGAGACGCTGTTCCGCCCCGCCGCCTTCGCCTTGTAGAGCTCGGCGTCGGCCGCCTTCACCCAAGCCTCGGGCGTCGCGCCCGGCATGCAGGTCGCGGTCGCGACGCCGATGGAGACCGAAACGGTCGCCGCGATCTCGGAGCCGGAATGGGGAATGCTCAGCGCCTCGACGCGCTCGCGGATGCCGCGCGCGATCGCCATCGCGCTCTCATGGTCGGTCTCGGGCAGAACGCAGGCGAATTCCTCGCCTCCATAGCGGATGGTCAGGTCGCTGGCGTGGTGCACGGCCCGGTTCAGCGCCGCCGCCACCATGGTCAGGCAGCGGTCGCCGGCGGTGTGGCCGTAGAGGTCGTTGAAGCGCTTGAAGAAGTCGATGTCGAGGATGATCACCGACAGCACGCCGCCACTGAGACCGAGGCGGGCCGTCTCGATGTTGAGCGCCCGCTCCAGCCGGCGGCGGTTGCCGAGCCCGGTGAGCGCGTCGGTGACAGCCATCTTGGCGAGGTCGTCGCGCATGCGCTTCATCTGGAGATGGTTTCGCACGCGGGCGCGCACCACGACGGGCGAGATCGGCTTGGTGATATAGTCGATGGCGCCGAGCGTCAGGCCCTTGACCTCGGCCTCCTGGTCGCCGAGCGCGGTGGTGAAGATCACCGGCACGTCGGCGAGCAGCGGATCGCTCTTGAGGCTGGCGCAGACTTCGTAGCCATCGGTGCCGGGCATCAGCACGTCGAGCAGGATCAGGTCGGGCAGGGCAGCGCGGGCGGTGTTCATCGCCTCGTCGCCGGAGGTGGCGAAATAGATGTCGTGATCCTCCTCGAGCACGGCGCTGAGGATCTCGATATTGCTGACTTCGTCATCGACGATGAGGATCGATGGCCGCTTGTTCAATTCGCATCTTCCTTGGTGGCAGCGATCTGACGCTCGACGGCGTCGAGCCCGGCGAGGGCGTTGGCGAAATCAAGCCGGGCGATCGGATCGCGGATTGCGTCCAGCTGCTTTGCCTCCGACGTGGTGCCGAGCGCCGTCTCCAGGGCTTCGAAGGTCTTGCGCGCCCGCATGCTGCGCGTTCCGAGCTGCTGACGCAACTCGCCGAGCAGGCGAAGCGCCTCGGCACGGCCGGCCTCGTCGAGCTGCGCCGCCGGCGCAGCGGTCGCGGCGGCCGGCTCTGCCGGCGCCAGTGACCGCGCCACGGCGAGGGCCGGCTGCAGGGCCTGGTCGAGCCGCTCGACGAGCTCGTCCATGTTCATCAGCTCGCGATGCGCCAGCGCATCCTCGAGCTGCCGGGACGCCTCGGCTACCTTGCGCAATTCGAGCGATCCCGCCACGCCCTTCAGCGTGTGCGCCAGGCGTCGGGCGTCGTCGACCGCGCCGGCTTCGATGTCGGCGCGCAACGTGGCGATGGCGCCGCGATATTTGATGCCGAAATTGACGATAAGCTTGCGCAGCAGCGCGGCCTTGCCGTTGACGCGGCTGAGGGCGACGGGGATGTCGAAGGGGGGCAGCGAATCCGGCAGATCGGTCGCGGCGGCGGTCGGCGGGATCTGGGGGGCGACGGTCGGCTTCGCCTCCGGCGCGGCGGGCTTCAGCCAGCGCTCCAGCGTCCGCATCAGCAGCGCCGGGTCGACCGGCTTGGCGACGTGGTCGTTCATGCCGGCCCGCAGGCAGTTCTGCCGTTCCTGCTCATAGGCATGCGCCGTCATGGCGATGATCGGCAGCCTCTCGGACGGGATGCGCTCGCGGATCCGCTTGGTCGCCGTGATGCCGTCCATTTCCGGCATCTGCACGTCCATCAGCACGGCGTCGTAGCGTCGGGCGGGGTCGAGCACGAGATCGCAGGCGATCCGGCCATTGGCGGCCAGCTCGACGACCAGACCGCCGTCCGTCAGGATCTCGTAGGCGACCTCGCTGTTGATCTCGTTGTCCTCGACCAGGAGCACGCGCGCGCCGCGCAGCTCCGGCGCGACCATGGGCGCGACCGGCTGCGCCGGGGCCCCCGCGACAGGCTCGGTCCGGTGCTGCCCGATGAATTGCGTGATCTGCTGCAGGAGCAGGCCCGGGTCGATCGGCTTGACCAGGAAGGCGGAAATGCCGGCCTGGCGGGCGCCCGCCATGGCCTCTTCGCGGGCATAGGCGCTGACCATCATGATCGTCGGCAGGCGCGTGAGCTTGTCGCTCGCCTGCATCGCCTCGACCGCCTCGATGCCATCCATGCCGGGCATCTTCCAGTCGATCAGCATGAGGTCGTAATTCGTGCCGGCCTCGTTCGCCGCCTCCAGGAAGGCGATCGCCTCGGAGCCCGAGGCGACGAGGTCGGCCTGCACGGACCAGCTCTCGAACAGATTGTGCAGGATCTCGCGCGAGGCCGGGTTGTCGTCGACGATCAGGACGCGCAGGCCGCGCAGTTCCGCGATATGGGCGGCGCTGGCGAGCATGGCGGAATCGCCGACCTGCAGCTTGACGGTGAAGGTGAAGGTGCTGCCGGCGCCCGGGGTGCTGTCGACACGGATCGAGCCGCCCATCAGCTCGACCAGCTGCTTGCTGATCGCAAGGCCGAGGCCGGTGCCGCCGAAGCGGCGCGTCATCGAGCTGTCGGCCTGGCTGAAGGAGCGGAAGAGATTGGCCTGCTGCTCCGGCGTCATGCCGATGCCGGTGTCGCGGATGGAGATCTCCAGCATGAGGTCCGGGTCGCGGCGCTCGACGGTGCGGACCGACAGGATCACGCCGCCGCGCTCGGTGAACTTGACGGCGTTCGAGACGAGGTTGAGCACGATCTGATTGAGGCGGAGCGCGTCGCCGAGCAGGGTCGTGGGTACGTCGTCGTCGATGGCGATGCGCACGTCGACGCCCTTCTCCGCCGCCTTGACGGCCGAGATCGCGGTGGCGTTCTCGATCGTCTCGCGGATCTCGAAATGGCCGTTCTCGAGCGTCAGCATGCCGGCCTCGACCTTGGAAAAGTCGAGGATGTCGTTGATCAGGCTGAGCAGCGCGCTGCTGGCCGCCTTGATCTTGCTGACATAGTCGGCCTGCTTCGGGCTGAGATCCGTCTTCAGCGCCAGGTGGCTGAAGCCGAGGATGGCGTTCATCGGCGTACGGATCTCGTGGCTCATATTGGCCAGGAACAGGCTCTTCGCGATGCTCGCGGCGTTGGCTTCGCGGGTCTTCACCTCGAGCGTGCCGTTGTAGCGCACGATCTCGTCGCTCATCGCCTTGATGCGGCGGAAGCTCGCGTCGAGGGTGAAGGAGAGCCAGACCAGCACGATCGTCTGGAAGGCGACGATCGAGGCGTGCAGGTAGACGCGCGGCAGGTCGGCGCCGCCCGGAAAGACGGCGAGCGGGAAGACGAAGTTCAGCATCAGGTGATGCGCGGCGATGGCGATCGCGCCGACGATGATCGGCCGCCAGTCGCACCAGCCGATGACCAGCGCCAGCGTGGCGAAGAAGTACATATGCATGTCCATCTGCCACGGATGTCCGCTGAACAGATAGACCAGGAGGGCCGGCTCGCCCATCATCGCCACCGCCGAGACATAGCGGGTGACCGGCGCCGAGCCGCGCGTCAGCCAGGAAGCCTGCAAGGCAGCGGCGAGCACGAGCGCCATCAGCGTCGGCGCCACCACGCCGCGCCCGAGCCAGGACGCCACCAGCGCGATGAAGGGCACATGGACCCAGGTCAGGACGACCAGGAATCTACCGAAATGATGTCGCAGCCTATCGAGCTCGGACATTTAGCGATCCTTGAAGAGAACGGACGGTGGCGTCGTTCAGCCTGAGAGGCAACTGCGCAGCCTGACGGAGTCGAGCACCAGCCAGGCCCCCGCCTTGTAGAGCGTTGAAACGAATGCGGGATCGTCCGATCGGGCGATGATGACGTTGGAAAGGCCGGCTGTGGCGACGATGCTGCCGCCGGATCGCGCCACGATGTTGGCTGCGTCCGCCTCGCCGGCCCAGGGCGGGGCAATCACGGCGACCTCCCTCGAATGGGCGTCGGCGGCCATGGACGCAACGAAGATCGCCACGACGCTGAACACGAGCAGCAACCCGCCGGGAACGAAATCCCGCCAGCTTCCGCGTTCGCTCGATGGACTGATGGCGCTGCCCGAAATTCCGTGCCCCCTGCGACTGTCCTGCCGCCCCCGTCGCATAAAACCCGGTTCAGGGTGGCTTATCAAGCGTCGTGGGGTCGCGCCGCGCACGCGGAAGCTCCGCCCGCGCGCGCGAGGTGCGGCGAAAGCGGCGTCCGCCGTCGCCATGGCGCGTTCGAACCCTGCCCGCCGCGCGGAAAGGACGCGCGGCGCGGGCCTCGTGTCAGTCGAGGTGGAAGACTTCTTCCATGGGCGACCACCATTCGCCCGGCTTGGCCGAGGCGAGCGGCTGCTGGCAGGGGTCGGTCTGGCCGAGCCAGGCCCGGATCGCCGGCTCCAGGTCCAGCCGGGCGGCATCTGCCGCCCAGTCGGCGCCGTGATATTCCCAATAGCCGAAGAGCAGGTTTTCCGGCTCGCGCAGGTAGATCGAATAATTCCGCACGCCGCATGCCGAGAGCAGCGCGTTGACCTCGGCCGAGCCCGTTGCGTGCAGGCGCCTGTATTCCGCGATTGCCTCCGGCTTGACGCCGATCACCATGCCCATGCGCTGCATCTGGCTCACCCCTTCACCGCGCCGACGGCGATGCCGTTGACGATCTGGCGCTGGAAGATGACGTAGATGATGACGATCGGCGCCGCCGCGAGGCAGATGCCGGCGGCGAGCAGCGGCACGTTGGTCGTGTATTCGCCGCGCAGCGCCGCGATGCCGACCATCAGGGTTCGCTGGTCCTGCAGCACGAGCAGCGAGATCAGCACGTCGTTCCAGCAATAGAGCGTGTTCAGGATGCCGAGCGTCACCAGGGCCGGCTTGCCCATCGGCAGCATGATGTTCCACCACACCTTGAACAGGCTGGCGCCGTCGATCTGCGCCGCCTCGTAGAGCTCGCGCGGCAGGCGGGCATAGAAGGCGGTCATCAGATAGACGCTGAACGGCAGGAAGAATGCCGTGTAGGCGATGATCAGGCCGGGGCGGCTGTCGATCAGGTTCAGGCCGATCATCGTGCGGTAGAACGGCACCAGCACGACCTGCACCGGGATCATCAGCGACACCAGGATGGTGATGAAGATCGCCTTGCGGCCGCGGAAGCGCAGGATGGCGAGCGCGAAGCCGGCCATCGAGGCGACGACGAGGAGCACCAGCACCGCGCCGACGGTGACGACGACCGAGTTGGTGAAATATTCCGACAGGCGTGACTGGTTCCAGGCCTGCGAGAAGTTCACGAAGGTCGGGTCCGTGGTCAGCCCGAAGCGGTCGAGCACATAGCCCTTGCGCGTCTTCAGCGCGGCGTTGATGGCGAAGAAGACCGGATAGACGGCCGACAGCGCCAGCAGCGCCATCGGGATCGAGATCAGCCAGAGGATGCGCTTCTCGCGGGTTTGCACGGCGGCCATGGCGTCCTCAGATGCTGGCGTTGCGGGACATGATGCGGATCTGGATGGCGGCGAGGCCGCCCATCATCAGGAACAGCACCATCGAGATCGCGCTGGCATAGCCGGGGCGGTTCATCCTGCCCTGCTCGAGCCAGATCAGGAATTCCGGCAGGATGGTCGAGGTGCCGGGGCCGCCGGCGGTCAGCACGTAGATCAGGCCGAACATCGAGGTCAGCATGCCGATCGTCGTCACCACGGCGGCGAATTCGATGATCGGCCGGATCGACGGAATGACGATGTACCACCAGGTCTGCGTCAGCTTGGCGCCGTCGAGCTTGGCCGCTTCCAGCATGTCGGATGGCACGGTCGAAAGGCCGGCTAGGAAGATCAGGAGGCTCATGCCGAAGGTCGACCAGAGCTGCACCGCGATCAGGCTGGCGAGCGCGGTCGAGGAATTGCCGAGCCAGTCGACGGCCGAGAAGCCGAGCGCCTTCAGGAACAGGTTGAACGAGCCGTCATAGCGCAGCAGCACGTTGAAGATGGCACCGACGATGACCGAGGAGAGCACGGCCGGGAAGAAATAGACGGCGCGGTAGAGCTTGCCGCCCGGCACGCCCTGGTGGATCAGGATCGCCAGCACCAGCGGCAGGCCGATCCAGATCGGCAGCGTCGCCAGCAGGATCAGCATGTTGACCAGGCTGTCGAGGAAGACGGGGTCGTGTGCGATGCCGATATAATTGTCGAGGCCGACGAAGCGCGGCGCCGACATGCCGTCATAGTCGGTGAAGGAATAGCCGAGGCCCCAGATCAGCGGCACGATGCGGAAGACGACCACCAGCGCCAGCGCCGGCAGCACGAACAGATAGGCGAAGCGCTCGACGCTGCGGGCGCCGGGATCGGCATGCGCGGCGGCAGCCTTGCGGCGCTTCGTGTCCGTTGCGGGCTGGGTCTCGGTCATGCGCGGGGCCTTTTGGCTATCAGAATGGAGGCGGGTCCGGACAAGCGCGATCTTGTCCGGACCATCGTCATGGTGGTCCCGGAGCGGGCGGGCGGCCCGCTCCCGTCATCCCCGCGAAGGCGGGGATCCATGCAGCCATAGTCCCAGGGGATTGTGGCTGTATGGATCCCGGGTCAAGCCCGGGATGACGGCAGAGTGGTGGGCGGGCGGGGCGATATCAGAAGCGGAAACTACTTCTTCTTGGCCTGGGCCTGGACCTCGTCGAGGCGGGCGACGGCCTTGTCGACGGTGGTCTCGCCCGTGAACAGCATCTGGCTCTGGCGATGCCATTCCTCGGTCTCGGCCGTGGAGGTGTTGTTGTGCAGCAGCGGAGCGCCGTTCGAGAGCGAGCCGAGCACGACCTTGGCCGAGGGGCTCTCGACCTTCGAGGTGTCGACGGCGGTATCCGAAGGCACCGCGCCGGCGGCCTCGAAGAACACCTGCATGGCGCCCGTGTCGGCGAAGCTCTTGGCGAGCGCGACGGCGAGGTCCTGGTTCGGCGAGAACTTGGTCACGCCATAGCCGATGCCGCCGGCCAGCGGCATGAGCAGCGTGTCGTTCACGCTGGCCGTCACCGGCGGCATGACGAAGACGCCGACATTCTGCGGCTCGAGGAATTCGTCGAATTCCTTCCAGTGCGCCACGTCGGACAGGAGGCCGATCGTGTTGGCGTTCTCGGAGCGCTCGAAGCTCTGGTACTCGTCCATGAACTTGGCGGTCGAGTTGGACCCTTCCGCGTACCAGCCGTCCTTCTGGGTATCGACCCAGGCCTGGACGATCGCCTTGATCTCCGGGCTCGACCACTTCAGGTCGCCGGCGGTCCAGGCGGCCTGCTGCTCCGCCGTCAGCGCGTTGGCGGCGGCGGCGGAATAGAAGAAGTCGGCGCCATAGCCTTCCTTGTTGCCGAGCGCGAAGCAGGTGATCTCGGCCGCCTTCAGCTTCTCGCAGACTTCCTTCAGCTCGGCCCAGCTCTTCGGCGTCTTCTCGGGGTCGAGGCCCGCCTTCTTGTAGAGTTCCTTGTTGTAGTAGACGGCGAGGCCCTGGATCGAGATCGGCACGGCATAGGGGCTGCCGTCGGGGCCGGCGAACTCGTCCCAGCCGGCGACGCGCGCCTTGATGTCGGCGACCTTGTCGGAGAGGTTGCTCAGCGCGGCGATGCGCTCCTTGGCCTGCGAGCCGCCATGCACCAGCACGACGTCGGGGCCCTTGCTGGCGGCGATCGCCGTGCCGAGCAGCGTGTAGTACTGGTCATGCGGCTGCATGACGAACTTGACGGTGACGCCCGGATGGGCGGCCTCGAAATCGGCCTTCACCTTGTCGTAATAGGCGGTGGTCGTCGGGTCGCCGGACTTCCAGTCCCAGACCGTCAGCGTGACGTCCTCGGCCTTGGCGATCGTCATGGCGCCGAGCGTCACGGTGATGGCGCCGGCCAGAATCGTGCCGGAACGCAGAACCTTGTTCATCGTCTTCATGGTTCGTCTCCTCCCTCGCAGATCACTTCCAGCCGCCGCGGCCGGTGGCGCGCGGCGGGTCTTCCGGATCGGGCTGCCGCTCAGTGCGGTAGCCGCGTGTTCACCGGCGCCGGCGGCAGGTCCTCGTTCGCCACCACCTCGGGCACCGCCCATTCGCTGCGCGCCGTCTCCGACAGCACCAGGCCATGGCCGGGGCGGTCATGCGCGTGGATCCAGCCGTCGCGGATCTCGAACGGCGTCTCGACCAGGTGGTCGAAGTTCTGGAACGAATATTCGAGCCACTCGACCTCGGGGAGCGCGATCGCCATGTTGACGCCGATCTCCAGGAACGAATTGCCGAGGCTGACCGGGATGCCGTGCTCGGCCGCGAGCCAGCCGATGCGCATCACCTGCGACACCCAGCCATGCACGTTGATCATGTCGGTGCCGCGCGCCTCGATCAGCTGGCGCTTGCCATGCGCGTCGAAATACTCGCCCGAATTGACCAGGGTGAAGGGGCAGCCCTGCCGGATCATCTTCAGGCCTTCGAAATCGTAGCGCAGGCAGGGGTCCTCGATCCAAAGGATGTCGAAGCCGGCCTTGTGGATGATGTTCATGTTGCGGACGGTCTGCTGCGGCGACCAGCCCTCGTTGGCGTCGATCATGATCGCCTCTGGCTTGCCGACCGTCTTCACCAGCAGGTCGAGGCGGTGCAGGTCGCGCTCCAGCTCGGGGTGGCCGACCTTGATCTTGAACGCCTTGTAGCCGATCGACGCTGCGTGATCGAAGAGCGCGCAGAAATCATCGTCCGAGAGGTGGAAGTCGAGGCCGCTGGCATAGGCCTTGACGCGGCTCTTGGTGCCGCCGAGCAGCTTCCAGAGCGGCATGTCGAGCTCCTTGGCGGCGAGGTCCCAGAGCGCCTGGTCGAGGCCTTCGCCGAAGGGCAGCGAGGCGCCGCGGATGTTGCCGCCGCGCGGACGCGTCAGCCGGTGCGCCAGCGCCGCCGGCGACTGGCCCTCGAGGCCGGGCCAGATCTCGGCGCGGAACAGGCGCTCGATCTCGGCCTGCGACGGCAGCGGGTTGAACAGCGAGGCGACGAAGCCGAGGCCGACCATGCCGTTGTCGGCGATCAGCTCCAGCGCCGCGACATGGGCATGCGCGATGCGGACCTGGCTGTCGCCGATCACCCGGTCGCGGGCGAACTGGAATCGAACAATTCGGAAATCCACGATACGCATGCTATGCTCGCCTAATCGATCAAATGTGAGAGTTGATATGTCACGTAGACGATCTGATAGATCAGATCCGATTTTATCGCAAGACGCGGCGGCGGGCGGCGATCCGGCCGAGCGCGATGGCGAGGCGGTCACCGTCTCGCTGAGCGAGGTCGCCTATGAGCGCATCCTGGACAGGCTGTTCGGGCGCGAATTGCCGGCCGGCGCCTTCGTTTCGCAGAATGATCTGGTCAAGCTGATCGGCGTGCCGGTGGCGCCGCTGCGCGACGCGTTGCGCGTGCTGCAGACCGAAGGGCTGCTGACGATCCACCCGCGCTCCGGCATCCAGTTCATGAAGGCCGATTTCGAGTTCGCGCGGAATACCTACCAGTTCCGCGGCATCCTGGAGCGCCCGGCCGTGCGGGTCTTCGCCGAGACGGCGGCTCCGGCGCTGCTCGACGTGCTGCTGGCCCGGCATGAGCGGGCGATCGCGGCGCTGGAGCGCGACGGCTTCACGCCGGTGATCGCGCCGGAGATGGTTTCGATCGACGCGGCGCTGCATTTCGAGATCATCGGTGCGCTCGGCAATCCGCTGGTCGGCTCGACCTATCGCCGTGTCCACAATTATCTGCAGCTGATCCGGCTCGACCGCACCCTGACCACGCCCATCGTCATGCGCACGATGCGCGAGCACATGGTGCTGCTCGAGGCTTGCAAGGCACGCGATGCCGATGCCGCCGAGGCGGCGCTGCAAACGCATTTCTCCAACGCGCTGCAGCGCACGCTGGGCATCTTCTGAGGCCGGATCGAGCGCCGTGCGTGCTTCGAGACGCCCGCTTCGCGGGCGCCTCAGCATGATGCGGAGGGCTCTCGGCCTCAGCTCGCCTTCGTCACCCAGCCGAGGACATTCTTCCAGAGCCGGGCGTAGCCGGGCCATTCGACGAAGCTGTTCGGCAGCCAGTGCGGGCCGATGTCGGAGGTCCAGGCGACGCTGCGGCCTTCGCCGAACGTACCGGTGGCGAGCAGCGGATGGCCGCCCTCGGAATCCGGCAGGCGGGCGAGCAGTTCGACGTCCGGCCGGTCCTTGAGCCGGACCTCGTTGGCGCCGAGCAGCAGCGGCCATTCGCCGTCGAGCCCGGCGAGGATCGGGTGCGCCCGGTCCCCGGTGATCTCGGCGCGAAACCCCTCGGGAACCTCGATGCGGTCGTCATGCGGCAGGCAGTCGACCGGCAGCGCCTCCTCGACCGCCGTGCGCGCCCAGCGGCCGCGCCCGTCGATGCCCTGGAAGGTCAGGTAGCCGCCGATCATCACCAGTCCGCCGCCCTTGCGGGTCCATTCGCGCAGGAGCTTGACCCGGTTCGGCATCGGCTTGCCGTGAAGCCAGACGTCGGGATGCAGCAGGATCGAGTTGGAGCCGATGTCGGACAGGATGATCGCGTCATAGGCGTCGAGCCCCTCCAGCGTCAGCGGCAGTTCCGTCGGCGCCTGGTGGGCCTGCATGTAGGTGAGCTCGAACGCGCTGCCGGCGAGCGCCTTCACCAGCGGCTCGGCGCCGAGATGGAAGGTGACGCTGCCGAACTGGTCGAAGCCCTTGTAGTGCGTGGCGCTCGACATCCAGCTTTCGCCGACGAGCAGAACCTTCTTCCTGGTCATTCCTGTTTCCTTGCCTCTTCCCAGTACGTCGCCGCCCTCATGACCGGGGCGGTCTGACGGATTCGCGGATGATCAGCTCGACCGGCAGGATCTCTGTCACCGGCTCGGCGACGTTGCCCTTGATCAGCCCGAGCACGCGCTCCACCGCCCGCCGCCCCATCGCCGCCACGGGCTGGCGGATGGCGGTGAGCGGCGGATCGAACAGTTCCAGCGGGCCGACATCGTCGAAGGCGACGACCGAGATGTCGGCGCCGACGCGCACGCCGCGCTGCTTGAAGACGGAGAGCAGGCCGAGGACGATCTCGTCGCTCGCCGCGAACAGCGCGGTCGGCATCGGATCGAGCCCCAGCACGTGCTCGGCCGCCAGACGGCCATGCGCCGAGCTGTAGTCGCCGGCGAGGTCCGCCAGCACGGTGACCTCGGCCGCGGATTCGGCGATGGCCCGGCGGAACCCGCCGCTGCGGCTCCTGCTGCTCGAGAGACCGGCCGGACCGCCGACATAGGCGAGCCGCCGGTGCCCCGCGGCGATCAGATGCGCGCCGGCGAGAAAGCCGCCCTGCTCGCTGTCGGCCATGATCGTCGGTGCCGTCGCGCCATCGATCTCGTCGTCCACCAGCACGACGGTGCGCGCGTGGAGCAAGGCGCGGGCGAGTTCCGGATCATCGCCATTGTTGGTCACGAAGAGCAGCCCGTCGACATGGCGGCGCGACAGGCGTCCGAGATAGTCGATCTCGCGGTCGGTCCGGCTCAGCGTCGGGCAGAGCACGAGGCCGAGCCCGAACTCGGCCGCCGTGCGTTCGACGGCCGCCGCGAGATGGGCGAAATAGGGATTGGCGATGTCGGGCACGACGAGGCCGATCGTCTCCGAGCGGCCGAGACTCAGGCTGCGCGCATGCGGATTGGGCTGGTAGCGGAGCGCGGCGATGGCGGCGTCGATGCGCTCGGTCGTCGCCTTCGGCAATTTGATCGAGTGGTTGAGATAGCGCGAGACGGTCGCCACCGAGAGGCCGCAGGCTTCCGCCACGTCCTTCAGCGTCGCGTTCTTCCGCTCGCTCCCGTCCCGTTTCTCGCTCATCTCAGCCCGCTATTCGCGAACGCGGTTTCGCGCTCTGGTGGCAGCATGAGATGGATTGGCTCGGGAACGCAACCAAGCGAATCGGAGGAGGCGCGCCGCGCAGCAAAAAGGCCTCCGCCGCGTCGCGGCGAGGGCCTTGTCGCGTCGTCGCGGATGGCCTCAGGCGGCCACGCCCTCGCCGAAGGCGGGGATGGTCGAGGCGATCTTGTCGCCGGTGAAATTGGCGACCCAGCCATCCGGCGAGATGAACAGGCGGATGCAGGTGAAGCTCGGCTCCGGGCCCATGTCGAACCAGTGCAGCGTGCCGGCCGGCACCGACAGCAGGTCGTCGCGCGTGCAGACCACCTGGTAGACCTTGTCGCCGAGATGCAGGTAGAACGCGCCCGAGCCCTCGACGAAGAAGCGGACCTCGTCCTCGTCATGCGTGTGCTCGTCGAGGAACTTGGTGCGGATCGCCTGCTTGTTTGGATTGTCCGGCGTGATCTTCATCACGTCGATCGTCTGGTAGCCCTCGGCGGCGGACAACCGGTCGACCTCGGCCTTGTAGGCGGCGAGGATGTCCTCGTGGCTGGCGTCCGGGGCCAGCTCGGCGCCGGCCTTCCAGCGCTCGAACAGCACGCCGACCTTGTTCAGCTCAGCGGCGATCTCGGCCGGGTCCGAGGTGACGACGACGGGGTTGGCCGGATCCTTGTCCGGATAGATGGTCAGCGTGGTCATGGCGTGAACCTCCTGTAGGAAAGCTCGAATCCGAACAGCGTTTCGAGCGCTTCGAGATGACGGGCGGCATCGGCTTCGGTGGCGCCCCATGCATAGACACCGTGCCCTGCCAAGAGATAGCCGGGCGCGAGATGGGCTCCCGGGGCGGTCGTCGGCTGCGTCAGGCGCGCCTCGACCCGCTTCGAGAGGGTGGATATGTCCTGATCATTGGCGAAGACCGGCACTTCGACAATGGCCTCGTGCGTGCGCACGCCGGCAAGCGCCTTCTGCAGCTCCCAGCCGGTGAGGGCGAGCGTGCCCTCGGCGAGCGCCAGGCGCGACAGCACGGTCGCGGCCGGGCTGTGCACGTGGAAGATGGCGCCGAGCTCCGGCCGCTCGCGATAGAGCGCGGTGTGAAGCTCGGCCTCGGCCGAGGAACCCGGCAGCAATGGCTGGTCGAGCGGCTGGATCAGGATGTCGGCGGCGACGAGGCTGCCCTTGTCGACGCCGGAGCGCGTGATCGCGATGGTGTCGGCGTCGATGCGGACGGAGAAATTGCCGGATGTCGCCGGCACCCAGTGCCGCGCGGCCGCGTTCCGGCCCGCGGCGATGACGCCCGCGACAGCCTTGGCGGCGGCCTCGCCGGCCTCCGCGCCGCCCTTCAGGGAAATCGTCTGCGCCAACAGCGCACCTCCATCAAAGATGGCGGCTCGGGAACCAGCCCGGCCGCCGCGACAACAGCTAATCCGCGCGCACGCGTATGGGGTAGATCAAATTTCCCAATCCCTGCAAGAGAAAGAGAAAATCCTTCGTTCCTCCGCCGCCGACGGCCGCGCTATCAGAATTATATTGCAGCTTCGCCGTCGAAGTGCAGCGCGCTTTCGGGTCGCGTCCTCGTCGGGACGGCTTTGGGGAGAACAAGCATGAAGCGTTTCGCACTCGGTCTTGCCGGCGCGGGACTGGTCGCCGGCAGCCTCATCGGCGCGCCCGCCTATGGCGAGGGCATCGCCGGCGCCCCTGCGCCGTTCGACAAGGGCGGCGTCAAGGTCGCGCTGGTCACCTTCATCTCGGCCGGCGACTTCTTCCAGTCCTACCAGGCCGGCGCCGAGAAGCAGGCCAAGGCGCTGGGCATCGACCTGCAGATCTTCCCCGGCCGCCAGGACGCCGCCGCGCAGCGCGAGCAGGTCGAGCAGGCGATCAACCTCGGCGTCCAGGGCATCATCATCGACCACGGTCAGCCGGAAGCGCTGAAGGACGTGGCGCAGAAGGCGCTCGACGCCGGCATCAAGGTCGTCGCCTTCGACGTCGACCTCGAGAACCCCGCCATTCCCCAGGTCGAGCAGTCCGACCACGAGCTGGCGAAGACCGCGCTCGAGCAGGCGATCGCCGAAAACGGCGCGTCGTTCAACGCCGGCTATGTCTATGTCGCCGGCTTCGCGCCGCTCGACCGCCGCAACGAGGTCTGGGAAGAGGTCAAGAAGGCCAATCCGGGCATCGTCGAGAAGGCCCGCTGGGGCGCGGTGAACGACACCACCGCCTCGTCGACCGCCGACCAGACCAAGGCCGCGTTCCAGGCCAATCCCGACATCACCGTCGTCTTCGCCCCCTATGACGAGTTCGCCCGCGGCGTGAAGCTCGCGACCGACGAGCTCGGCATCTCCGACAAGGTCAAGATCTACTCGGCCGACGTCTCGACCGCCGACATCACCGAGATCGCCGCCGAAGGCAGCCCGTGGGTCGCCACCGTCGCCACCAACCCCGCCGTCGTCGGCGAGGTGTCGGTGCGCGCCGTCGCCAAGCTGATCGCCGGCGAGGATCCGGGCCACAATATCGTTGTGAAGCCGGTCCTGATCACGCAAAAGGATCTGCGCGACAACGCGATCAAGACGGTCGAGGACCTCAACGCCAAGCTCCCTGCCTTCGGCAAGAGCGACGCGGCGACCGCCAGCTGGATCCCCGCCGCGGCGCAATAGGGCGTTTTCGAGCGAAGTGGTTTCCGGTTCGCGCGACGGAAGCGCGATCAACGAGGAGGGCCATTCGGCGTTTCGTGGAACGGCGAACGGCTCCGGACGACGGACGGAAGACGCATGAAGACCCTGCCTCTGCGCAGCCTGTTCCAGAAAGCGGCCCTCGGGGCCGCTTTCGTCGTGTTGGCGCTCGCGCCGGCGGCGGCGACCGAGCCGGTGCTGATCTCCTACGAGGCGTCGCCCTCGCATGGCTACGACCTGCCGAAGCTGGGGGCGGCGAGCTATGCCGTGCGCGCCGCCTTCGCGGTGCAGGCGCTGTCCGACATCGTGCCGAGGATCGCCGCCGCCGTCGGCGTCGACGACGCGAAGATCGTCAGCGAGGTGACGCCGGGCGGCTATCTCCTCAAGACCAACGCCTCGCTGCAGACCATGGCGGATCTCGACGACGCGGCCGCCGACCGCTTCGCCGCCGCGCTCGGCTATGTCTTCCGCCAGGACAGCGTGCTGGTTTCCCGCCTCGACGAACCGGCCGGCGAGACCGACTTCGTCACCGTCACCTTCCCGCGCGACAAGCTCGATTCCGCCGTCGCGCAGGCCTTCTTCGAGAAGGCGGCCTCGGTCGAGAAGGGGCTGGGCGGCGGCTACACGGCGTTCGGCGACGACCAGATCTTCCTCAACGTCACGGATTCCGACGGCAAGCCCTATAGCGGCCTCGATCATGCGGCCTTCCTCGCCGGGCTGACCCGGGCGGCGGCGGAATTCGGCCCGCTGAAGCCGACCGTCAGCAACAACGGCAAGGCCGTGGCGCGCTTCATCGGCAATGACTGGCAGGCGCAGCCCGAGGGCGAGGGCTATGTCGCCCGCCTCGGCGGTCCCGCTTCCCCGGTCGCGGCGAAGCTCGACGCCATCAGCGCGGACTATGCGGCGCTGGTCGAGGCCGCCGCGAAGCGATACGGCTGGAAATAGCACCGGCCATTCCGACACGCATCTGAAGAGAGTTCCATGTCCCTCGATGTTCCCGCCGGCTATCACGCCCTCGACAATCATTCGGTCCGAGATTTCCTGAACGACCTGCCGGACATGCGCGCCAGGCTGGGCGGCGCGCCGGATGCCTGGTCGGTCGAGGAAGTCGGCGACGGCAATCTGAACCTCGTCTTCCTGGTCGACGGGCCGGAGGGATCGGTCTGCGTGAAGCAGTCGCTGCCCTATGTGCGCGCCGCCGGCGAGAGCTGGCCGCTGCCGCTCGACCGCGCCTTCTTCGAGCAGTCCTACTACCGCGCGGTCGGCCCGCATGTCGAAGGGCTGGTACCGCGCTTCTATCACTATGACCCGCTGCTCTATGCCTTCGTGATGGAGAAGCTGTCGCCGCATATCATCCTGCGGCGCGGCCTGATCGAGGGCCGCCGCTATCCGCGCGTCGCCGAGCATGTCGGCGAGTTCGCCGCGCGCTCGACCTTCGCCACCTCCGATCTCGGCGCGACGATCGAGGAGAAGGCGGAGTGGACGGCGCGCTTCGCGAAGAACACCTCGCTGATCCGCATCACCGCCGAGGTGGTGTTCTCCGATCCGCTGAGCGAATCCCCGCGCAACCGCTGGACGAGCCCCGAACTGGACGGGCTGGCGCGCGACTTCCGCGCCGATTCAGCGCTCAAGGCCGCCGTCGCCGATCGCGGCTGGCGCTTCCTCACCAGCGGCCAGGCGCTGATCCATGGCGACCTGCACACCGGCTCGGTCATGGTGACCGAGACCGACACGCGCGTCATGGATCCGGAATTCTCCTTCGTCGGGCCGATCGGCTTCGATGTCGGCGCCTTCCTCGCCAATCTGGTCATGAACTATCTGGCGCAACCCGGCCATGCCATGGCGGATGACGACCGCAGGGCGCAGGCCGACTGGGTGCTCGACCAGGTGCCGGTGTTCTGGAACACGTTCAAGGCGCGCTTTCTGGCGCTCTGGGAGACGAGCGCGCGCGGCGACGCCTACCCCGCCACCATGTTCGCCAATCCGGCCGACGCGGCGGCGCTTGCGGCGCGGCGCGAGGCCTTCCTCGACGGGATCTTCGCCGACGCGGTCGGCTATGCCGGCGTCAAGACGCTCCGCCGCATCCTCGGCTTCGCCCACAATGCCGATTTCGAGCGCATCGCCGATCCGGCCCGCCGGGCGCCGCTGGAGACGAAGGCGGCCCATCTTGCCCGTCGCTTCCTGCTCGAGCCGCGGAGCTTCCGCACCCCGGAGGACATCGTCGCGGCGGCGAAGGCGATCTGAGGGGCGTCAGGCCGCGCCGGAGCGCCCGGCCGGCGCGGTCCGGGTCGACAAGCCCCGCACATGGCGCCGGACGAAGGCGCGGCGCTCCGCCTGCACGAGCAGCAGCCGCCAGTATTTCGGCCTGAGCGCCAGCAGGCCGAGGGTCGTCTTTCGGATGGCGGTCGGGCTCCAGGCCCGGCGCGGCACCGGAAACACGGCGCCGGATGCCCGCCCATAGGCCTCGAAGAGGCCGGCCATCGGCACGCCCTGCCTTTGCCAGGGCTTGTCGGGGCCGGCGAAATGGAGGATGCGGGGACCGCCGTCGCCGCGAGGCAGTCGGGCGCTGGCGAAGACGTTGTATGTCTCGTCGAGCGTCCGGATGCGCCCTTTCGCGACGATGTTGATCGCCGTCTGGTCGGCGAGATCGAGCTCGGGATGGCGCATCAGCTGCTCGACGCAGCGCGCGCCGATCCGCTCCGTCCGCCAGCGGTCCAGGTTCATCCGCAGCACGCCGGCATTGATGTAGTGGCCGCGTGCGATGCCGATCCTGTCGAGGAAGTCCGGCTCCATCCCGCCGTCGACCACCCCGGCCAGGAGGTCGTCGCCGAGATCGAAGTCCCAGAGCGGTTCGAGGTCGGCGAGGACCATCGCGTCGGCGTCGATGTAGATCGCCCTGTCATGCTCGGGCAGCAGCTCCGGAATGAACAGGCGGGCATAGGTCGACGCGGACAGGCGCCCGGCATCGGGCAGCCGCGCCAGCCGCTCGAGGTCGATGCGAAGGGTCCGGCACGCGATGCCGTGCCGGGCACAGAACGCCGTCAGTTTTTGCGTGCCGTCGGTCCCGAGGCCCGTGTCGATGACGTGGAAATGCGCATGGCGGTTGTTCATCCAGGCCGAGTAGAGCAGGACCATCAGCCCCGGCAGGAAGTTGTGGTCGCTCGCACTGACGATGATCATTCGCTGGAGCTCTATTCCACAATGGTTCGATGGCGTTCCGGCCCGGCCCGCACCGCAGGATTGTATATCAGGATCGTGCAATTGACAGAAGCGCCGTGGCCAGTCTCGCCAACTGGCTGCGAAAGGCCATCACGGAAAAGGCTTCGATGCTCCCTGCGCGCTCTGGCCGCGCTCTGAAGCCATCGCCATGGCCCGCTCGATATGGGGCCTCGTGAAGCTGAATTGGCAGCGCGCGGCGAAGTAGACCTTCTTCCAGTATTTCGGGCGCAGCGTCAGCAGCCCGATCACGGTCCGGCGCACATTCTTGAACTTCGGCAGGTCGCGCGGCTGCGGGAATTCGGATCCGGACAGCTTGCGATAGGCCTCGTAAATCGCGGCAAGCGGCGCGCGGCGCTTGTTCCAAGGCTTGTTGTCCGCCGTGTAGTGGATGATGGCGGGAGTGGTCCCGGGGATCAGTTCATACTGCCAGGAGAAGAAGTTCCAGCGCCGCTCCAGGAACGTTACGCGTCCCTTGACGATCGCGTTGATTGCCGACTGGTCCGGAAAGATCAGCTTCCTGTGGCCGGCGAGGTATTCGAAGACCTTTTCGGCGATGCGTTCCTTGCGCCAGAGCGCCAGGTCGAAGACCAGGACGCCGGAATTGATGTATGCCTCTCTCGGCACGCGCACCTGATCCAGTTCGCTCTGCTGCAGGTATCCGTCCACTACGCCGGCGATCAGCGTGCCGTTCAGGGGCGTCGACCAGAGTTCGGTCAGGTCGGACACGACTGTCGTGTCAGCATCGATGTAGATGGCGCGATCGTATTGCGGCAGCAATTCGGGGATCAGGATGCGCGCATAGATGGCGGAGGTCCAGTAGAGGCTCTCCGGCAGGCTGTCGAGACGCGCCTTATCGGCCAGGAGGATATGCGCCGTGATGCCGTTCCGGGATGCAAATCGATCGATGATCTGCCGGCTGTCTTCGCTCATCCCGGCATCGACAACGTAGAACTCCGCATCGCTGCTATGCAGCACCGTAGAGTAGAGGAGGTTGAGTAACCCCGGAACGAAGCCGTCGTCACATGCGCTGACAATGATCATTCCGGCGCCTTTCAAGCATGCGCCGGCCGATCATCAGTCGCGGCGCAAGGCTTCGACGAGAATCGTGGGCGGATGTGTCATGCGCAGACAGACTATGGGCAGCATCATGCGAACGCGCCGCTGCCTCTCCTTGTTAGCCGAATGATCCGGACGGCGCCAGCGTGGCGCACGGAACTAACGCTTCTTCTTGCCGAGGCCGAAGGTCAGGGCCAGCGCGCCGACGAGGACGACGCCCTTGACGAAGTCCTGCGTGTAGTAGGGCGCGTTCAGCATGGTGAGGCCGTTCAGGAGCACGCCGACGAAGATGGCGCCGAGCACCGTGCCCAGCACGTGCGGGCGGCGCTTGTCGAGCACGGCGAAGCCGATCAGCGCGGCGGCGACGGAATCGAGCAGCAGCGAATTGCCGGCCGAGACGTCGCCGCGGCCGACGCGCGAGGCAACGATCAGGCCGCCGAGCGAGGCGAGCGTGCCGGATAGGACATAGGCCCAGAGGCGATACGCCTTGGTGGGCGCGCCGGCGAGATGCGCCGCCGTCTCGTTGCCGCCGATGGCGTAGAACACCCGGCCCCAGCGCGTCCGTTCCATCAGGAACCAGGCGAGGATGGCGACGACGGCCATGACGATGACGGGGTAGGGGACCGTGTCGAACAGGCGCCCCCGGCCGAGAATGAGGAAGGCCGGGTCATAGGCGCCGGCCGCCGTGGTACCGTTCGGCAGCATCATGCCGGCGGTGATCGAGCGGCCGCCGGTCGGGATTAGCTGCAGGCCGGCGAGCAGGAACATGGTCGAGAGCGTCGCCAGCAGGTCCGGCACGCCGACGCGCACGATCAGGAGGCCGTTCACCAGCCCGATGAAGGCGCCCATCAAGAGCACGAGGCCGAGCGTCTCGACGGCGTTCATCTGCAGCACGACCATGGCATAGCTCGCCGCCATCACCGACGAGGCGGCGACGCTGCCGACCGAGAGGTCGAAGCCTCCGGCCGACATGGTGATCGAGACGCCGACGCCGAGAATGGCGACGACGGAGACCGCCTGCAGGATGGAGAACAGATTGGCCGAGTTGATGAAGGCGGGCTGCGCCGACCAGAAGCCGACCAGCATCGCCGCCAAAAGCACGAACAGCGCATATTTGCGGGCGGTTTCGGCGAAGGTCGAGGCCGGCTTCGACGGGGATGCGGCTGGGTTGGTCATGATGTTGGTCCTGTGCCGTTGGCCCGGGTCTCGGCGCTTTCGACGCTGCCGATGACGGCGGCGAGCGACTCGTGACGGCCGTCGGCCTCATAGAGGGAATGGTCGCGCATGACGAGGATGCGGTCGGCGACTTCGAGCGCTTCTTCGGTGTCGCTGGTGGCGATCAGCGTCGCCGAGCCGGACTGGCTGTTGCGGATCGCGGCGATCAGGTCGGCGCGGGCGCCGACATCGACGCCCTGGAACGGCTCGTCGAGCAAGAGCAGCCGGCAGGGCGCCGCCTGCCAGCGCGCCAGGACGACCTTCTGCTGGTTGCCGCCGGAAAGCTGGTCGAGCGTGTCGTCCGGCCCGCGCGCCTTGATGCCGAGCCGGTCGATCGCCTCCGACGCCACCAGCCGCTCGCGCGTCTCGCGCAGGAGGCCGAGCGGGAACCAGCGCGGCAGATGCGGCAGCGCGATGGTGCCGGCAATCGAGGCGCCGGGAATTTCCGGCGGCAGCAGCGACGACGCCCAGCGGTCCTCGGCCACCATGAACACGCCGCTCTCGATCGAACGGGCAGGCCCGTTCGAAAGCCACGGCTTGCCGTCGAGCGTGACGTCGCCCTCGACGAGCGTCTCCAGACCGAACAGCGCGCGCAGCATCCGGCTTTTGCCCGAGCCGAGCGTGCCGGTGATGGCGACGACCTCGCCGGAGCGGAGCGCGAGATCGAACGGCCGGGCGCCGGGGATCAGCCGCGCGCCGCGCACCGAGGCGAGGACCGGCGCGGTCGAGATGGCAGCGGCATGCGCGTCGGCGTCGAGCGTCCGGCCGATCATGGCGGCGATCGCGGCGGAGAAATCGATCGGCCTGGCGAAGGAAGCGACCACCTTGCCGCCGCGCAGCACGACGGCGCGATCGGCGATCGCCGCGAGGTCGCCGGTCCGGTGCGAGATGTAGAGGATCGCCATGCCGCTTGCCTTCAGCCGGCGCAGCACGGCGAAGAGCCGCTCGGCTTCGGTCGCCGAAAGGCTGGAGGTCGGCTCGTCGAGGATCAGCACCGACGCCTTCGCCGCGACGGCGCGGGCGATGGCGATCAGCTGGCGCTCGGCCGGGCGCAGGTCGATGAAGTCGCGGTCGAGCGGCAAATCGAGGTCGATCAGCGCCGCGATCTCTTGCGCGCGCTTGCGGGTGGAACGCGGCGAGACGAAGAAGCTGCCGGTGCCGCAAAGCTCGTTCAGGGTCAAATTCTCGGCGACCGTCAGCCCCGCCGCGCCGGCCTGGTCGGTCGCCTGGTGCACGGTGGCGACGCCGGCCGCCTGCGCCTCGGCCGGCGAGGCGAAGGAAACCGCCTTGCCGTTCAAAAGAATGGTGCCGCTGTCGGCGGAGATCGAGCCGGAGAGGATCTTGACCAGCGTCGACTTGCCGGCACCGTTCGCCCCCATCAGCGCCACGATCTCGCCGGCCTTGACCTCGAGATCGGCGCCGGCGAGCGCCCGCGTCGGCCCGAAGGACTTTTCGATGGCCCTGACGGAAACGGCGATGTTGGCTGGGGAGGACACGGTGCTGTCGGGTTCCGGGCTTTTTCCTCACCTCTCCCTGAGGGAGAGGTCGGCCCGCAGGGCCGGGTGAGGGTTTACGGTGTTTCAGGCGAGGGCGTAAACCCTCACCCGCCGGCTTCGCCGTCGACCTCTCCCTCAGGGAGAGGTGTCAGGCAGTGCCGGTATCGGATCGCAGGGAGATGGCGCCGGCTCGGTCTCTACAGAGAGCCGCCACCCTTGGCGTTCATTCTTCGACTTCGGCGCGGGTACCCCCACCCCGACCCTCCCCACAAGGGGGAAGAGGGCGCGCCTCACCCCTCATACTCCATGATGGCGAGACCGGCATTGTAATCGGTCGAGTAGATGATGCCGTTCTTGTCGACGAAGAGGTCGGCCGACTGGATCACGCGCGGACGATTTCCCCGCTTGTCGACCATGCGCTCGGGCGCGGCCGGCACCAGGGCGCCGGTCTCCTTCGGCTCGAACGGGTTCGAGATGTCGAACACGCGCACGCCGGCATTCTGGTAGGTGGCGAAAACAAGCGTCTCGGAGACGAAGCTGCCCGGCCGGTTCTCGTGCAGATTGTGCGGGCCGAAATGGCCGCCCTTGGCGGTGTAGTCGGCCTCGGCAGGCGTCGGCAGCGTGGAGATCGAGATCGGGTTCGCCTTGTCCCTTATGTCGAAGATCCAGGTGTGCTTGCGGCCGTCTTCCTCGTGGTCGAGCACCGCCTCGTCGGCGACGACGAGCAGGTCGCGCTTCGGCAGCGGCAGGGCGGAATGCGTGCCGCCACCGAAGGGCGGCGACCAGTTCCTGTGCGTGATCAGCTTCGGCGCCGTCTTGTCGGCGATGTCGAGGATGGTGAGGCCGCCGTCGCGCCAGCAGGCATAGGCCGTGTCGCCCTCGACCAGGCCGTGATGCAGCGCATAGCGCCGGCCCTCGCCCCATGTCGGCCGCTCGCCACCAGCGAGATGCATGCCAGGAAGCCACCAGCGTCCGGCCTCGGCCGGCTTCGTCGGGTCCTGAAGGTCGACGATCAGGAAGATGTAGTCGCTGTAGCCGTCGAGCAGCGCCGAGACATAGGCGTAGCGGCCGCCGACATACCAGATGCGGTGGATGCCGACACCCTCGACAGGGAAAAAGCCGATCTGGCGCGGCGCGTTCGGCTTCGAGATGTCGTAGACCGCCATGCCGGCCGACCAGTTTCGCGCCTGCTTCGCGCCACCGGCCGTGCCGACCGTCTCGCCGACCGACTTGGTGTAGTAGACCTTCTCGTCGACCGCGAAGGCGGCATCGGCGAAGAGGTCGCGCGCATGGATGACGAGCAGCAGGTCGTCATGCGTCTGCAGGTGGATGGTCCAGGTGTTTGGCGGCGCCGGCACGAAGACGGTCTCGCCGGGGTTTTTCGGGTCGCGCACGTCGATGATGGAAAAGCCCTGCGACCAGGGATGCGCGACATAGGCGAAGCCGCGATGCACCATGACCTGCAGCGCGTCCGGCCGCCCGCCCTGGTCGGAATGGCCGATCAGGCGGATGTTCTTGGCATAGTCGGGCGTCGGCAGGGTCATGGCGTTTTCGGCTTCTTGTTCGGTCGAGCTGTTGCCGCCGGGTAGACCTCGGTGGCGGTGTTTCTTTACCTCTCCCTCAAGGAGAGGTCGGAGCGAAGCTCCGGGTGAGGGTTTACGCCCACCCGGAAAGGTTCCTAAACCCTCACCCGCCGCACTTCGTGCGTCGACCTCTCCCTCAGGGAGAGGTGAATGGCTTTCCGTCATCCCCGCGAAGGCGGGGATCCATTCAGCCGAGGGCCATCCCGGGCTGAATGGATCCCGGGTCAAGCCCGGGATGACGCCAGAGTGTCGGCGAAGATTACTTCGCGGTCGGGATCCAGTCGGCCTTGGCGGCGTCGCTGTCCTTGAAGGCCGGGAACTTGTCCTGCAGTTCCTCGATCGTCTTGATGTTGTTGTCGACGAGGTCCTTCTTGGTGACGAGCGTCGGCTGGATCAGCACCGAGCGGCCCGGATCCTGGCCGGCGATCAGCTGCGCCAGCGCGCGCACCGAGACCTCGCCGACGACGGCCGGGTTGGTGGCGGCGGTGGCGACCCAGGGGCTGTTCGGCTCGATCATGGCCTGGATGTCCGAGGTCGAGATGTCGACGCCGTAGATCTTGACCTTGTCGCCAACGCCGGCCTCGTCGATCGCGAGCTTCACGCCACGCGCGAACTCGTCCCAGGGGGTGAAGACGACGGAGAGCGTCGGGTTGGCGGCGAGCACGGCCTTGGTCTGGTCGGCGACGGAGGCCGGCACGCTGTCGTTGACGACGCCCCAGGTCGCGACTTCCTTGATGCCCGGATACTTCTTCTCGAATTCCTTCCAGACGGCATAGCGGCGGTCGAGCGGCGCGAAGCCGGCGACATAGACGGCGCCGCCGTCGAAGGTTTCGCCCTGCTCCTTGACCGCCTGCTCCAGCACGAGGCGCGCCATGTCGGCGTCGGACTGCTCGATCTGCGGGATCTTCTCGTTGTCGAGATTGACGTCATAGGCGACGACCGGGATGCCGGCGTCGATGGCCGCCTGCGCGACGTCCTTCAGCGCTTCCGGCTGGCCGTTGTTGATGACGATGCCCTTGACGCCGAGATTGACCGCCTGCTGGATCAGCTGGCGCTGGGCGTTGATGTCGTTGCGTGCCTGCGAGATGTTCGCGTCGATGCCGAGCGCCTCGGCCTGGCGCTTCACGCCGGCCTCGAAGGCCTGCAGCCAGTCGCCCGCGCCGAGGAAGCTGATGACGGCGATCTTGACGCCGCCCTTGTCGAACGGCGCCGGCGCGCCGGCGATGCCCTCGGCATAGGCGCCCGATGAGAGCGCGGTGAGGCCGGCGGCGAGCGCCAGCGAAAGAAGCTTCCTGCCCATAGTCATACCCCGTCGTTCGAAAAATCCAGGCCGGCCGCGCGCCGGATCCGATGCCCTTGGTTCGGTCGCGGCAATTCGTTGCCAAGCTAGCGTTCCGCTGTCCGGCATAAAGAAAATCGGTTTCAATTCAAGGCGGATTCTGGGTCGTTTGTTGCCGAGTCGCGCTTCTTGTCGGGCGTGGACGCGACTCCGGCGCTACGGCAGCGATCCGGAGACCGCGCGGCCACCGATCCAGACGGCGGCGAGATTGGCCTTCGAGGCGGTGTAGACGATCTTCTGCAGCACGTCCGCGTCGCTGTCGATGTCGTCCCAGACGCGCATCGTGCCGCCCGGCGCGTCCGGGTCGACGAGGATGGCGTCGAAGTGGAAGCCGGGCTTGAACAGGCCGATGGGAAGATCGAGCACATCACCGCCGCCGGCCGTGGCGAGGTGGAAGGCGGTGTCGAAATCGATGCGTGAACCCGGCCGGCCGCGGCGATCCGGCGGCAAAGCGGGATCGACGCCTGTCTCCAGCATGCGCGAGGCGGCGATGGCCATGCGCTGCGCCTCGATCATCGAGGCGGTCGGCCCGCCCGATATGTCGGTGCCGAGGCCGACACGGACGCCCTTGTCCAGGGCGGCGCGCAGCGGGAAGACGGCATTGGCGAAATAGGCATTGGAGAGCGGGCAATGCGCCACGCCGGCGCCGCGCGCCCGGATCAGCTGCATGTCGCCATCGGTCAGCAGGTTCGAATGGGCCAGCACGGTCTTCCGTGTCATCAGCCCGAAGCGGTCGAGGGTCTCGGCGTCCGTCTGACCGAAGCGGTCGAGCACATAGCCATGCTCCCAGTCGCTCTCCGAGCAATGCGTCTGCACGTGGCAGCCGCAGGCGCGCGCCAGTTCGCCGAGCCCTTCGAGCAGCGGATCGGTGCAGGATGGCACGAAGCGCGGCGTGATCACCGGATGGACGAGGCCATGGTTCTCCGGATGCGCGGCGACATAGTCGATGAGCGCTCGCGTGCCGGCGATGGCTTCCTCGGCCGAGGCGTCGCGATAATAGTCCGGGCACTCGGCCGGATTGTCCATCGCCACCTTGCCCACCAGCGCCCGCTGGCCCTTCTCCAGGCAGATGTCGACGAGAAGGCGGGTCGCTTCCGGATGCACGGTGGCGAAATAGAGCGCCGTGGTCGTGCCGTTGCCGATCAGGTCCTCGACCAGCGCCGCATAGTGCCGGCCGGCGAAGGCGATGTCGGCATAGCGCGCCTCGAGCGGGAAGGTATGCGCCTGCAGCCAGGCTTCGAGCGGCACGTCGAGCGCCTTGCCGAGCTGCGGATATTGCGGCGCATGGATGTGCAGATCGACGAAGCCGGGCAGGATCGTGCTCCGCGCCGGCGCGACGACGAGCGTGCCGGCCAATTCCGCCGCGCGCCGCGCCTCGGCATGGAATGGGCTTCCCGCGGGCGTCACGGCGGCGATGCGGCCGTCGCCGTCGATCGCGACCAGCGCCTCCTTCAGGATCTCGATCGCACCGCGTTCGGGGGCATGGCAGAAGGTGGCGGTGATCGTCTTGTTGCGGAGATCGGTCATGTCGGGCGTTCTTTGATGGCAGGGGGGAGGCGTCAGGCGGCCTTCTCGACCGTGCCGAAGGTCACGCCCTTCTCCTTCAGCCAGCGGCGATAGGCGACCGACGAGATGTCGGCGCGGGTCGGAATCTCGGCGCGCGGTTCGAGTGGCAGCAGGCGCGGGCGCTGGTTTTCCAGGATGATGCGGTCCTGCAGGAAGATCAGCTGCTGGAAATGCACCATGCTGGTCGTCGTGCTCTCGTCGTCGACGATGAACATCACCGGATGGGCCCGGCAGCGGTCATGATCGAGCGGCTGGACGAAGAGGCAGATCACGTCCCAGCGGTTCGCGGCGGCCGGGCAGGTCTTGTAGAGCAGCGTCTGGAAGGGCGCCATGACGCGGTACATGTACTGCGTCATGATCCCGCCCTCGGCCGAGAGCGCGGCCTGCGGCTGGAAGAATTCGCAATTGGTCGCCCAGACCTCGTCGACATCGCGGCGGATCTCGGTCGTGTAGTGATGCACTTCCGTATGTGGCTCGGCGCCGAGAATGTCCGTGTGCACGAAGGGGAAATGCGCCATGTCGAGGAAGTTCTCGATGATGCGCAGGCCCGAGGCACGGACGGCGACGGCGCCGCAGACGACATGGCGGCGATCCGGCTCGTCGGCTTCCGGCAGGTCGAACAGCCCTCGATCCGGCGTCCCGAGCGTCGTCCAGACATAGCCCCAGCGCGCGAGGGTCGGCAGCGGCGCGCCGAGCGCGCCGTCCTCCAGCCTTTCGCGCACGACGACCGCGCCGGCAACGTCGCGGGCGACGACGAGATCGCGGCCGAGCAGCCGGTTCGGGCGCGGGTCGGCCGGAATGTCGGCCTCCGCGTCGATCACATACCACTGGTCGAGCGATGCCTTCTCGGCGGGGCGGGCCATTTCGTCCTTCCTTCTCCTGCGATCGTCGTCGGCGTTGCCGTGTCACGCTAGCGGGCGGCGAGCCGGATTTCCACCGGCAACAGATGTCGCATTGCTCAATCGGTGGACATGCCCGAATGTTGGGCGATGTAGGCCGCGATGCCATGGAGCCCCTCGATGATCGTCCTGTCCGAGCCGGATTGTGCCGTCGCCGCCTTGCGGCCCGGGCCCGGTGGCGCCGAAGGTCTCCGGCGGGCATGAGGCAGCGGGCGAACATGGTCTTCCTCGGCCGTTTCGTGCCCGAGAGCTTCGCCGAATTCATGCGCCATCGCGCCGAGCGCCTGTCGCTCGAGGCCCGTTTCGGCCGGCTCGGCACCGAGCGGGTCGAGGTCGAGGTCGGCGGCGAGGCGGATCTGATCGACATGTTCGAGATGGCCTGCAGCCTCGGCCCGATCGATTGCCTCGTGCTCGATATCCGCCGGGAGGCGCCGCGGCCATGATTCCTATCAGCTTCACGCCACACACAAGAGGAGGCGCGGTCATGAGTGCGCCAATGGGATTCGCGGCCGGCTGGTACGCCGTCGCCATCGCCGACGGGCTGGAGCCGGGCACGTCGGCCGGCACGCGGCTGTTCGACCGGGAACTGGTGATCTGGCGCGACGGGGACGGCGCGAGCCACGCGTGGGAGGATCGCTGCCCGCATCGCGGCATGCGGCTCTCCTTCGGCTTCGTGCGCGGCAACCACATCGCCTGCCTCTATCATGGCTGGCAGTTCGACGAGGCCGGGCAGTGCCGCCACATCCCGGCCCATCCGAAGCTCGACGTCCCCGAGACCATCCAGGTCGTGCGCTATCCGTCGGTCGAGGCGAGGGGGCTGATCTGGGTCTATTCCGAGCCGGTCGCCGAGGCGCCGGACGCCGCGCCGGACGACGGCGCGGCCGTGCCGGTGCGGAGCCTCTATGTCGATCGCGATCCGGTGGCGGTCCGGCTGGCGCTCGCCGAGGGCGTCGCCGGGCCGTTCGAAAGCGTCGGGCCGGCGCTCCATGCGGCCAGGGTGGAAGGCGCCGAGCTGCTCGTCGCCCTGCAGCCCTTCACCGGGGCCCGGACGGCGCTGCACATCGTGATCGTCGGCGGCGCGCCGGTCCCGAAGGTCGTTGCGGTCTGGGCCGAGGAACTGCGTCGCCGGATCGAGGCGGCGCCGGTCGCGAGACCGGTCGCCGTGCTCGCCGAGGGGGCGGCGCGATGAGCATCGTCCTGCATGACTACGAACTCGATTCCGACTGCTACAAGGTTCGCCTGCTGCTTTCGGCGCTCTCGGTCGCCTACCAGAAGGTGGCGGTCAACGTGCATCCCGGCCACGAACAGCGCTCGCCGGCCTATCTGCGGCTGAACCCGCTCGGCGCCCTGCCGATCCTCGTCGACGGCGAAACCGTGCTCTACGAGGCCGAGGCGATCCTCGCCTATCTCGCGCGGGCCCATGACTCGGCGAAAAGCTGGCTTCCGGACGACCCGGCGAGGTTCGGCCAGGTGATGATCTGGCTCGCCTTCGCCAGCCGCGATCTTTCGGCCGCCAGCCTCGCGCGGCTGCATCACATGCTGGAGGTGCCTGCCGATCCGCTCGCGGTCGGGCACCAGTCCCGCGCCGCCTTCCGCGTCATGGAAAACCACATGACGAAGCGCGAGTTGGACGGCGCGCGCTGGTTCGTCGGCGATCATGCGACGCTCGCCGAGATCGCGCTCTTCCCGGCGATCGCGCTGTCGCGCGACTTCGGCATCGACCACGACGAATATCCGGCGCTCCGGCGCTGGATGAGACGGGTGCGGACCATCCCCGGTTTCATCACCATGCCGGGCATCCCGGACTATCATTGAGGGAAGCGCGAGCGCTTTCTGGCGTTGAACGCCGCCCCGAAACTGTCAAGATCCGTCATCCCCGCGAAGGCAGGGCCCGTTGGCGGCGTCACGCACCATCATGCGCCGAGGCCGGGCCGCCGGGGGTGACGGCCGTGCGAGCGGCCGGGCGACGAACTGAAACAGGCAGGATCCCATGACCAGACTCACCCGCTTCTCCGTCGCGCCGCTCGCGACCATGACCCGCCGCCTCGCCGACGTTGCCTCCGGCCGCGCCGCGCCCGACCTCGTCATCCGGGGCGCGCGCGTGCTCTCGACCTATTCCGAGCGCATCCTGCCCGAGCGCGAGATCTGGATCTCCGGCGGCCGCATCGCCGCGGTGAAGCCGTCCGGCACGCACAAGGGCGGCGCCAGGGCGATCCATGACGCGAAGGGTGGCATCGTCGCGCCGGGCCTCGTCGATCCGCATATCCACATCGAATCGTCGATGGTGACGGCCTGCGCCTATGCCGAGGCCGCGCTTTTGAACGGCACGACGACGATCTTCTGCGACAGCCACGAGATCGGCAACGTGATGGACGTCGCCGGCGTCGAGGCGATGCTGGAGGATGCGCGCGTCGCGCCGCTCTCGATCTTCCTGACGGTCCCATCGACCGTGCCGGCCACCTCGCCGGAGCTGGAGACGGCCGGCGGCGACCTGACGCCGGAGAAGATCGCGGCGCTGTTCGACAAATGGCCGGAAGCCGTCGCGCTCGGCGAGAAGATGGATTTCGTCCCCGTCGCCATGGGTGACGAGCGCAGCCATGCCATCATCGCCGCCGCGCTGTCGCGCGGGCGCCCGGTGTCCGGTCACGTCTATGGCCGGGAATTCGTCGCGGCTTACGCCGCCAGCGGCGTCACCGACACGCATGAGGCGATCGACCGCGACATCGCCGACGATCTGCTGGAGGCCGGCATCTGGCTGTTCCTGCGCGGCGGCCCGCCGACGACGCCGTGGCATTCGCTCCCCGAGGCAATCAAGACCATCACCGAGCTCGGTTCCTCGCACAAGCGCATCGCCGTCTGCACCGACGACCGCGATGCCGACGACTTGATGCATTTCGGCCTCGACTGGGTAGTGCGCGAGGCGGTCAAGGCCGGCATGTCGCCGGAACAGGCGTGGTCGATGGGCTCGCTGCACGGCGCCACCCGCTTCGGCCACGAGAATGAGATCGGCGGCCTGGGTGGCGGCCGCCGCGCCGACCTCGTGCTGATGGGCGACGACCTCGACCCGCAATCGACCTGGTATGGCGGCGAGCTGGTCGTCGACGGGGGCAGGATCACGCCGCTGCTCGATGCGGCGCTTTCCGACCGCTACCAGTATCCGAAAGCGGCCTACCAGACGGTCAAGCTGCCCAAGGGGCTGAAGCTGACGCCGGACCTGCCGTCCGGACCCGGCACGCTGCACGCGATCCGCACCGAGCTTCCCGGCATCACGCTCGGCCACGAGCGGATCGAGATCGAGGCGGCGAACGATTGGGAGACGCTGTTCGAGCGCCACGGCCTCTGCTTCGTCACCGTCGTCGAGCGGCACGGCAAGTCGGCCGGCAACGTCGCGCATGGCGTCCTGTCGAATTTCAGCCTGAAGCAGGGCGCGGTCGCCTCGTCGGTCGGCCATGACAGCCACAACATCATCGTCGCCGGCACCAACGAGCCGGACATGCAATTGGCGCTCGATACGGTCGCGGCGACCCAGGGCGGCGTCTGCGTCGTCGCCGACGGCAAGGTTCTGGCGAAGATCGACCTGCCGATCGCCGGCCTGCTCTCCGACAAGCGCGTCACCGAGGTGGCCGAGGAGACCAGGGCGCTGAAGGTCGAATGGGAGAAGGCCGGCTGCTCGATCCCCTATATGGGCTTCAACCTGATCCCGCTCTCGGTCATCCCGGAGATCCGCATCACCGACAAGGGGCTGGTTCTGGTGCCGGAAATGGCGATCCAGATGATGTTCGAGCCGGCCTGAGGCCGAAAGAAAACGCCCCGGCATCGGGTGATGCCGGGGCGTTGAATGGCTTGCGTCGCGCGCGGCGCCGGCGGGCCGGGCTAGAGCGTTTTCGAGCGAAGTGGATGCCGGTTCGCGTGAAGAAAACGCGGAAAAACAAGGACTTAGACTCGTTCAGCGTTGCTATCAAACGCTGAACGAGTCTAGTCTGAGACGCAGGGATCCGATGTCGGGCAGATCCCCGCCGCGATCCGACCCAGCGGCTCCCGCTTGGTCAGAACGGGCCGTTCGTATTCACGCTTCATGAGAAGTCCCCTGTCTCTTGATCATGCAAGGCACTGCTTCGAATACGCGGCTGCCGCGGCTAGACCGGGCAGGGATTCGAGATCGTGCAAATCGCCGCCGCGATCTGGCCCAGCTGTTCGCGCTTCATCAGCATCGGCTTTTCGTAGTCTCGCTTCATCAATAGCTCCCTGTTTCGTGAAGCCCCCGGGAGAAGAGTGTTCCGCCATTCGTCTCATGACGCAAAGGAATATGTGCCTGAAGACACGGGCTGCGTATTATTTTCCGCCAGGGCTGCATTCGCGCAACAATGCGCGCGCCGGTCGAGCCAAAACAAGAACGCCCCCGACAGGGTGTGTCGGGGGCGCAGATTTGCCGGCGGGCGGCGGGTCATTCGGGCTGTAGATCAGCCGCAATCATTTTCGTTCGAGCCGCAGGAGATGGCCGCGATCTGGCCGAGCTGCTCGCGCTTGACGAGGAGCGGCGCCTCATAGGTCTTCCTGGTCATGGTGATGGTCCGCACGGTTACTTGCAATCATCCTCGGACAGGATGCATGCGGCGGCGATGCGGTCGAGCTTCTCGCGCTTGGCGAGGACGGGTGCTTCGTAGGTCTTCTTGATCATTGAAATTCCCCAATCCACAAGGCCGACGCTTCGGTGCGGCCGGATGTGGTGTTCATCTAGATAGATCTTGGTAGTTGGCTGAGGATGCTAAGCAATCTGCCAATCTATCCGATGGGCTGGCAGTTCGATCCCACACAATCCGCGGCGATGCGGTCGAGCTTCTCGCGCTTGGCGAGAACCGGAGTCTCGTAGATACGCTTGGTCATTGGGCCCCCCATGTGTGACGTAGCGTCTTCTCGTTCCCAGCTTTGCCGGCTCGTTGCAATTGGATCCTATGGCTGCCGGATAATTTGCAACAGTTTTTGAACTATCCGTTGCATGGATGTCGCACTCGCGCGCGCGGCGGTTGAGGCCGCCGTCGCGCGCGGCCGACCGTTTCAGAGCACGGCGGCGAGCCGTTCGCGCGCCTGGCGATCCTGATCCTGCAGGGCGAGGAAAAGGCCGTATTTGACGACGTGGATTTCCGCCGTCTTGCCGCCCGCCGGTCTCTGTTCGGCACTGAGCCGGGACATCCGGTCGATCGCCGCGCCGGCGTCGGGGTAGGCGCCGGCGGCGAGCGCGCCGAGGATGGCGGCGCCCAGCAGCACGGGCTCGCCGGTTTCCGGAATGGCGATGGTGAGGCCGGTCGCGTCGGCCATGATCTGGCGGACGAGCGGGCTCTGCCCGGCGCCGCCGGAGACGACGATGGTGTCGAGTTCGGCGCCTTGTTCGGAAAGCGCCGCGACGATCTGCCGGGCGCCGTAGCCGAGCCCGCAGAGGCCGGCGAGATAGAGCCGCGCCAGGCTGTCGAGATCCTCGTCCATGTCGAGGCCGGCGATCAGCGCGCGGGCGTCGGGATCGGCGTTGGGCGAACGGTTGCCCAAAAATTCCGGCACCACCTGGATGGTCGCGGCGAGGCGGGCCAGCGCCTCGGGCGTCGCGGCGAGGGCGCCGACGCGCGCCTCCAGGAAGGCGAGCAGCGATTTGCCTTCGGCTTTCGCCTTCGCGGTGGCCTCCGCATGGGCCGGGTGCAGCTTGACCAGGTGGTCGATGGCGGCGCCGGCGGCCGACTGGCCGCCCTCGTTCAGCCAGAGGCCGGGTAGCATGGCCGAGAAATAGGGTCCCCAGACGCCCGGCACGAAGCGCGGCTCCACCGTCGTCGTCATGGCGCAGGCCGAGGTGCCGAAGATATAGGCCATCTGGCGCTTGGCGTCGGTGGCGCGGTTCGCCGTGTCGCGTGCGCCGATCGAGCCGACGCCGCCGGCATGCGCGTCGATCAGCGCCGCGCCGACCGGAATGCCGGCCCTGAGCCCCAGTTCCCGGGCGGCCTTTTCCGTCAGGCCGGAACCGAGCGGCGTGCCGGGGTCGACGACGCGGGTGCCGATGCGGGCGAAGCCCTCGTCGGCGAGCGCGCCGAGGCCGATCTGGCGGAAATAGCCCTCGTCCCAGCGCTTCTCATGCGCGAGATAGGTCCACTTGCAGGTGACGGTGCAGACCGAGCGGTCGAGGCTGCCGGTGGCGCGATAGGTGAGCCAGTCCGACAGGTCGAAGAAATGCTTCGCGGCGGCGAAGCTGTCCGGCTTGTTTTCCGAAAGCCAGAGCAGCTTCGGCGTTTCCATCTCGGGCGAGATGACGCCGCCGACATAGGCGAGCACGGGGTGGTTGGTGGCGTTGATCCGCCGCGTCTGGTCGGTGGCGCGGTGGTCCATCCAGACGATGATGTTGCGGGCCGGGTCGTCGGACACGCTGACCGAGACGGGCTGGTCGTCGGCGCCGATCAGCACCAGCGAGCAGGTGGCGTCGAAGCCGATGCCGCCGACGTCCTCCGGGCGAACGCCGGCGGTCGCGAGCGCTTCCCGGACGGAGGCGGCGATCGCCTGCCAGATGTTCTCCGAGGACTGTTCGACCACGTCGCCGGGCTCGTGCCAGAGCGTGATCTCACGCTTTGCCGCCGCCTTGAGGACGCCGTCCGCGTCGAAGATTCCGGCGCGGGCGCTGCCCGTGCCGACATCGATGCCGATATAGAAGCTCATGAGGACCGTTCCCGTCTCAGCCGGCGGCGTCGGCGCCGTAGCCCGGCCGCAGCAGCACCTTGATGGAGTCGAGTCCATAGGCCTTGTCGATGGCCGTGGTCCAGTCCTTCAGGCCGTAGTGGTGCGTGACGATGCCCTTCGAGGTGACGAGGCCGCGCGAGAGCAGGTCGATGGCGATCGGATAGCAGTAGGGGGCCAGATGGGCGCCGCGGATGTCGAGTTCCTTGCGGTCGCCGATGATCGACCAGTCGGCGGTCGTCTCCGCGCCGAAGACGGAGAATTCGACGAAGCGGCCGAGCTTGCGCACCATTTCGAGGCCCTGCGTCACGCCGGCCGGCACGCCGGTCGTCTCGATATAGACGTCGCAGCCATAGCCGTCGGTCAGCCCGCGCACCACCTCGATCGCGTCCTCCTCGCGCGGGTTGATCACCACGTCGGCGCCGAAGGCCTTCGCCAGCGCCAGGCGCTCGGGCACCAGGTCGACCACGACCAGCTTCTTCGGCGTCTTCAGATGCGCGATCTGCGTCATGAACAGGCCGAGCGGGCCGGCGCCGGCGATGACAACCACGTCGTCCAACTGGATGTCGCCGCGATTGACCGTGTGGATCGCGCAGGCGAGCGGCTCGATGATCGCCGCGTCCTCGAGCGAGATCTCTTCCGGGATCTTGTGCACGCGCGCCGTCTCCGGAATGCGCATGTATTCGGCCATGCCGCCATCGGCGACCTGCTTCTGGAAGCCGAATATGTTGTGGACCTCGCACATCCAATATTGGCCCGAGCGGCAGTAGCGGCACTTGTCGCACGGCACGATCTGCTCGGCGATGACGCGATCGCCGACCTCTACGCCGAAATGCTCGGCCGCCTCCTCGCCGATCGCCTCGACCCGGCCGAAGAATTCGTGGCCGGGGATCACCGGCGGCTTCACGTAAGGGTTCTGGCCGCCCCAGAACATGTTGGCGCCGGACCAGCACTTGCAGTCGCTGGCGCAGATGCCGCAGGCGTCGATCTTCAGCACCAGTTCGCGCCGCCGCGGTTCCGGCCGGCCGACCGCCTCGACGCGATAGTCCTTCGGGCCGTGGCAGACGATCGCCGTCATCGTGCGGGCTTGGAACATGGAGGCCTCCCAAAGTCATGCCAGGACGCGCCGCCGCGCGCCACTCGATGGATCCGGCCGGCGAGGATAGGGGCAGTTCGGCCGGCGCGCCAATGCTGAAACGCATACCGACCGATACGGTTTTGACAGGGAGATGGTACGCCGCCGGCCAGAAGGGAACCGGCGGGCAGGGTACGGGGTTTTGAAAGAATGTGCGCGGCGGCGGCGCCACGGCCCCTTCACGGGTGGCATGCCCGCGCTGAAGGGAACCGGGGCGAACAGACGAGGACGCGGATCATTGAACCAGTCAATCGAAGGCGCCGGTACCACGCCGCTGGCGGAGCAGGTCGCGGCGCTCGGCTATGAGATCTCGATGCCGGAGACGGAGCGGAACCGCCTGAGCGAAGCCTATGGCGCGGCCCGGAGCATTCTGGAATATGGCTCCGGTGGATCGACCCTCCTCGCCTGCCTGCTCTCCAGGCGTGTCCATTCGGTCGAGTCCGATCTGAAATGGGCCAGCGACATCGCGGCCGTCATCGCGGCGAATTTCGAGGATGCGAAGGCGACCGTCATGCCGGTCGATATCGGCCCGACCGGGGCCTGGGCCTTCCCGGCCGACAGCTCCGGCTACGCCGCCTATTCGGCCTATCCGAACGCCGCCTGGGATCGTGACGATTTCGAGGATCCCGACCTGATCCTGATCGACGGCCGCTTCCGCGTCGCCTGCCTGATGACGGCGCTGCAGCGGGTTCGCCGGCCGACGCGCGTGCTGTTCGACGATTATACGAACCGGCCCTATTACCACTGGGTCGAGGAACTGGCGAAGCCGGTCGCGCTGCATGGGCGGATGGCGGAATTCCTGATCCAGCGCACCACGATTCCGGATACGCATTTCTCGCGGATGATCGCGGCCTATGCGGATGTCCGCTGAGGCCTGCGGTCCTCAGACTTCCGGAATGTTTTCCTTGAAGATCGCCTGCAGGCGGGTCGCCGGTCCGGTCGGGTTCGCCTCGCCGCGGGCGGCGCGGGCCAGCCGGTCGACCGCCTCGCGCGCCTCGACGCGCGGATTCTGGTCGATCGCCGCGTCCATGACGCCGGAGATCAGGAAGCGGCGCGTGTGCTCGGTCAGCTCGTGGCCGATGAAGACCACCGATTTCTCCCGTCCCGCTTCCTGCAGCGCCCGGGAGATGCCGCGGTTTCCCGCGCCGATATTGTAGATGCCGGCGAGGTCGGGGTGGCGGGCGAGCAGCGCGGTCGCTTCCTGGTAGGCGCGCTCGGTGTCGTCGCGGATCTCGCGCAGCTCGACGATGGAGAGGCCCGGATAATCCTCGCGCAGCATGTGGCGGAAGCCCATCTCCCGCTCCTCATGGCCGCGATAGGAGAGGGAGCCGGCGAAGAGCGCCACCTTGGCCGTCGCCGCCTTCAGGAAGCGGCCGAGCAGGTAGCCGGCGAGGCGGCCGGCGGCGCGGTTGTCGATGCCGACATAGCCGACGCGCGGCACGTGGCTGATGTCGGAGATGAGGGTCATCACCGGCACGCCCGAGGCGGCGAGCGCGCGGATCGCCTCGCGCACCACCGGGTGGTCGAGCCCGATCAGCGCCACGCCCTGGCTGTTGCCGCGCAGCGATTCGAGCTTCTCCGCCAGCAGCAGCGGCTCGAAGCCCTCGATCGAATGGACGCGCAGGTTGACGTCCGGCCGGACCTCGGCGGTGTCGGCGAAGCGGGCGGCGAGGTTGTTGATAAAAGTGTTGGTGCCGCCTGGCAGCACGATGTCGAGGTCGACGACGTCGAGGGGCACGCCTGAGGGGCGCGGCGTCTCGGGGATGTAGCCGAGGCTGGCGGCGGCCGCGAGCACCTGGACGCGTGTCCGCTCGCGGACGCCCTCCCGGTTGTTGAGCACGCGGTCGACCGTCGCGGTCGAGACGCCTGCCGCCCTGGCGATATCAACAAGTGTCGTCCGCATTCCACAGGTCCAAGTCGTTCAGGGGCCAAGTCGTTCAGGGGGCAAGTCGTTCGGGTCGAAGCCGTCCAGGGGCGAAGTGGCCGCACGCTATGCCGATTCGCGCGGCCCGCCGGAAGGGCGATGTGTCGACGTCCGCGCGGATGATGAAAAATGATGTATTTGAAGTCAAGTTCATCAGTTGACATCCGTTTAAATCAATAACAATCATCTGGCCGTCGGCGCCGTCAAGGCGTCGGGCGCGTGTCGCCGCGGTCCGGTCGTTCCGAGGAGGAGGGGGTCGGATACCGCCGGCGAGGGCCGGGCGGCTTCCGTATGGCTAACGGAAGGTTAACGCCCGTGTCGCGCGCAGACAGGAAGACGGAGGAAACCATGGCCGACACGAAGGGCTTCGCGCCCGATCCGGAAATCCGCGTCAACGATCTCAGGATCGGTGCCATCGGCGCCGGCATGATCATGGCCGAATGCCATCTCGCCGCCTATCACGAGGCCGGCTTCCCGGTCGTGGCGATCGCCTCGCGCACCCAGGCGAACGCCGCCAAGGTGGCCGAGCGCTGGTCCATCCCGACCGTGCACGAGACTCCGGAAGCGCTGATCGAGGACGAGACCGTCGAGATCCTCGACATCGCCTTCCCGCCGGACCAGCAGCCGGCGCTGATCCGCCAGGCGCTGAAGCAGAAGCATATCAAGGGCATACTGGCGCAGAAGCCGCTGGCGCTGACGCTCGACGAGGCGATCGCGCTGCGCGACGAGGCCAAGGCCGCCGGCAAGATCCTCTCCGTCAACCAGAACATGCGCTACGACCAGTCGATGCGCGTCCTGAAGCAGATCCTCGATCACGGCGAACTCGGCACGCCCGTCATCGCGACGATCGACATGCATGCGATCCCGCACTGGCAGGGCTTCCTCGAAGAATACGACCGGTTGACGCTCGCCAATATGAGCGTGCATCACCTGGATGTACTTCGCTTCCTGTTCGGCGAGGTAGACGAGATCTATACCGCCGCCCGCACCGATCCGCGCACCGCCTTCGAGCACAAGGACGGCATCACCGCCTCGACAATCAAGTTCCAGTCCGGCGTCTTCGCCGTGTCGCTGGAGGATGTCTGGTCCGGCCCGCGCGAGGAAGGTTTCGATAGCGACGTCTATATCAGGTGGCGGGTCGAGGGCACCGAGGGCGTCGCGCAGGGCACGATCGGCTGGCCGACCGGCGCGGCCTCGACGCTGACCTATGCGTCGAAGCGCACCACCGGCGGCAAGTGGGTGACGCCGGAGTGGGACACGATGTGGTTCCCGCATGCCTTCAAGGGCGTGATGGAGCAACTGCAATACGCGGTGAAAACCGGTGCCGAGCCGGCGCTCACCGTCGCCGACAACGTCAAGACCGTGGCGCTGATCGAGGCGGGCTACCGCTCGATGGCCGAGGGCCGCGCCGTCAAGCTTTCCGAAATCGCCATCTGAAGTTCAGGGAGGAACTCATCATGATGCAGACCGGCATTTTCTCCGGCTATTTCCCCTATGGCCTCGAGGAGACGGCGCAGAAGATCCGCGCGCTCGGCTTCAACACGGTGCAGCTCGACCTGCATTTCAAGGATATCGACCTCTCGGCCGGACAGATCACCAAGGAGAAGGCGAAGCGCGTCCGCGAGACGTTCCGCGACCACGACCTGCCGATCTGCTGCATCTCCGGCTACACCAACATCATCCATCCGGACCGCGACGAGCGTGCCCGGCGTGTCGGCTATCTCAAGGAAATCATCCGCAACGCGCGGGCGTTCGGCACGCCCTACGTGATCTCGGAGACCGGCACCTACAACACCGAATCCGACTGGGTCCACCATCCGAAGAACAAGACCGAGGAAGGTTTCGAGGAGTGCCGCAAGGTCATCGCCGAGCTGTCGCAGGAAGCCTATGACCACGGCGCCGTCTTCCTGCTCGAGACCTATGTCAACAACGTCGTCGGCTCGGTCGAGGAGACGGTGAAGATGTTCGCGCAGGTCGACCATCCCGGCCTCGGCCTGCTGATGGACCCGACCAACTACTTCGAGACGCACAATATCGAGCGCATGGACCAGATCCTGAACCAGGTGTTCGATACGCTGACCGACAAGATCCGGATCGCGCACGCCAAGGACGTGAAGCGTTCCGGCGACGACAAGAGCGAGAAGCACGCCGATATCGGCGATACGGACGCGCTCGAGAGCCACACCTTCCGCGGCGTTGGCGAGATCGAGCTGCCGGCGCCGGGCCTCGGCTCGCTCAACTACGATCTCTACCTGCAGCGGCTGTCCGAGAAACATCCGAACATCCCGGTGATCATCGAGCACCTGTCGGAGGACGACGTGCCGCGCGCCAAGAAGTTCCTCGACGGCAAGCTGCGCGCCAACGGCCTCTGAGGTCGGCGAAACGCACCCTCTCCCCAATGCGGGAGAGGGTGGGCGAGGCGCCATCCTCGCCCCCAACCAGACACGACAAGCAGGATACGACCATGGTGGAACTCTTCGGGCGGAGCTTTTCGCGGCGCGAGCTGGCGGAACATTCCGGGATGCTGTCGCAATTCGCCGGTGTCCGGCTGGTGACGCTCGGCGACGGCGTCGAACGCGGCATCCGCATGCTCGAGTTCCGGACCGGCACGGGCCTCCGCTTCACCGTGCTCGTCGACCGCGCGATGGACATCGCCGATCTCGACTACCAGGGCACCTCGATCGGCTGGCACTCGCCGGCCGGCTTCAAGAACGCCTTCTTGCATGAATATGAGGGCGAGGGCGGGTTGGCCTGGCTGCGCTCCTTCTCGGGCCTGCTCGTCACCTGCGGTCTCGACCATGTGCTGTTCATGCATGACGCGCCGGCCGCGAGCTATGTGTATGGACCGCGCCAGACGGCGAAGCACTCGCTGCATGGCCGCGTCGGCACGATTCCGGCGCGCCTGACCGGCTATGGCGAGACGTGGGAGGGCGAGGAGTGCACGCTCTGGGCCGAGGGCATCGTCCAGCAATCGGCGGTGTTCGGCGAGGACCTGCACCTGATCCGCCGCATCGAGGCGAAGCTCGGCTCGAACGAGATCAAGCTGATCGACCGCGTCGTCAACCACGGCTTCTACAAGACGCCGCACATGTACTGCTACCACATCAATCCGGCGGCGCCATTGCTCGAGCAGGGCGCGCGCTATGTCGCGCCGATCGAGGAGGTCGTCTGGGCGGCGCATGCCGGCGCCGACTATCGCAAGCAGGGCGTCGGCTACCGCACCATGCCGGCGCCGCAGATGAATTTCCACGAGCAGGTCTGGCAGCACCAGATGAAGGCCGACGACAGCGGCCTCGTGCCGGTGGCGCTGGTCAATGATCGCCTCGGCCTCGCCTTCGAGGTCGAGACGCGGCAGGACCAGTTCCCCTGCCAGTTCGAATGGCAGAACCTGCAGGCCGGCCAGTATGCGATCGGCCTCGAGCCCTCGACCAACCATGTGCTCGGGCACAAATATGCCGAGGAGCACAACGAGCTGATCTGGCTCGAGCATGGCGACGAGCGCCGCTACGACACGACCTTCCGCATCCATGCCGGCAAGGACGCGACGGCGGCGCTGGAGGCGCGCATCGCCGGGCTGGCGGCGCAGCCGCAGGACGAATATCCGGCCCCGACCGGCAACCACCGGCCGATCAAGGGGCGGTGATGCACAAAATACTGTCGTCATCCCTGCGAAAGCAGGGATCCATTCAGCCGAGGCATGGGGAGGTTCGCCGCCGTCCTGCCAGCGACCGAGCTGAATGGATCCCAGGTCGCGCTTCGCTTGCCAGGGATGACGGCGAATGGGTGGCGAGGCAGCAGTCTCTCCACCCTGAAGACCCTATTCCTGCGCGTTTGGACCTGCCATGAACATCCAGAACAAGACGATCCTCTACACGGGTGCCGCCGGCGGGCTCGGCCTGCCGGCGACGCTCGCCTTCCTGCAGGCCGGCGCCACCGTCGTCGCCATCGACAACGACCCCGCCAAGGGCGAGGCGCTGAGGACGGCGGCGGCCGGGGCGGGCGCCGAGCGGCTCGTCTTCGAGGCGCTGGACCTGTCCGATCTCACCGGTCTCAAGGCAGGGCTGGAGCGGCTCGCGAAGCAGGTCGGCGGCTTCGACGTCGTCATCAACAACGCGGCGATCTATCCGTCGAAGCCGTTCGAGGACTACACGCTCGAGGAGCACCAGGCGGTGCAGCGCGTCAATGTCGACGCCGGCATCGTTTGCGTGCAGGTGGCGCTGCCGGGCATGCGGGCGAAGGGTTTCGGTCGCATCATCAACATCGCCAGCGTGACGCTCTCGGGCGGCTGGGCCAATCTCTCGCCCTACATCCAGTCCAAGGGCGCGCTGGTCGGCCTGACGCGGGCCTGGGCGCGCGAGTTCGGCCAGTACGGCATCACCGTCAACGCGATCTCGCCCGGCGCCTTCCCGACCGACGCCGAGAAGATCCATCCCGATCCCGAAGGCTACAACCGCTTCGTCCTCGACCGCCAGGCCGTCAAGCGCCGCGGCACGCCCTCGGACATCGCCAACGCCCTGATGTTCTTCGCTTCCGAGGAAGCGGGTTTCGTCACCGGGCAGACGCTCAACGTCGACGGCGGCTGGTGGATGACGTGACCCTTTCGCATACGCGACGCCGTCATCCCGGGCGGAGCGAAGCGGAGACCCGGGATCCATGCGGCATCCGGCGTGGACGGCCTGAATGGATCCCTGCTTTCGCAGGGATGACGGATAGTTTGGATCTTTGAGGGTTTAGGAAAATGGGCATTCTCTCCGGGTATCGCGTGCTCGATTGCTCGATCGCCATGGCAGGGCCCTTTGCCGCCCAGCGCCTCGGCGATCTCGGCGCCGACGTCGTCAAGGTCGAGCCGCTCAATGGCGAGTGGCAGCGCCATGTCGCGGCGGGCGGCGCGCGCGGCAACAAGGTCAACGTCTCGTTCCTGTCGCTGAACCGCAACAAGCGCTCGCTCGCCATCGACCTGAAGAATCCGGACGGCAAGGCGATGCTGCTGGAATTGGTGAAGACGGCCGACGTCTTCCTGCAGAACTACCGCCCCGGCGTCGCGAAGCGGCTGGGTGTCGACTATGAGAGCCTCTCGAAGATCAATCCGAAGCTGATCTACGTCTCGATCTCCGGCTATGGCGAGGACGGTCCCTATCTGAACCGCCCGGGCCAGGACCTCGTGCTGCAGGGCATGTCGGGCGCGATGCTGTCGGCGGGCCGCGCAGGCGAGCCGCCCACCGCCGCCGGCCAGTATCTGGTCGACGCGATCACGGCCTATACGGCGTTCGAGGGTGCGCTTGCCGCGCTGCTGCACCGCGAGCGGACGGGCGAGGGCCAGTTGGTCCAGGTCAACATGCTGGACGCCATCACCACGATCCAGATGCAGGAGCTCTCGGTCTTCACCGTCGCCGGCAAGCCGCAGACCCGCTCGGCCGAGCCGCATGCGCATGTCTATATCCGTGCTCCCTACGGGGCGTTCGCGACCACCGACGGCTACATCATCGTCTCGTTCCCGAAGCTCGCGACGCTCGGCGAGGTGATCGGCGAACCGAGCTTCCTCAGCATGGACGACGAGACCGATACCTGGGAGCGGCGCGACGAGATCTTCGCCAAGACGCGCGAGAAGCTGAAGACCAAGTCCTCGGCCGAATGGCTGGAGCTGCTGCGCGCGGCCGATATCTGGTGTGGCCCGGTCTATGGCTATGCCGATCTCGTCGAGGACGAGCAGATCAAGCACAACGGCACCTTCGTCGAATATGACCATCCGACCGAGGGCCATGTGAAGACGCCGGGCTTCGCCATCAAGTTCTCCAGGACCCCGTCCACGGTCGAACGCGGCGCGCCGCTCGCCGGCGAGCACACCCGCGACGTTCTCCGCGAGGCAGGCCTTGGCGAGGCGGCGATCGACGAACTGGTCGCCAAGGGCGCGGTCATGGACGGTACCGTGAGCGAGGCAGCCGAATGACCCAGGACATCCTCTTCACCGTCGAGGGCCCCGTCGCCACCATCACGCTGAACCGGCCGCAAAAACTCAACGCGGTGACGCCGGAGATGGCGAAGGCGATCGTCGCCGCCGTGCAGGAATGCAATGACAGCGACACGATCCGCGTCGTCATCGTCACCGGCGCGGGCGAGCGCGCCTTCTGCGCCGGTTCCGACATCAAGGAACTCGACACCTACGAGACGCCCTGGCAGTTCCGCAATCGCGCCGACTATTGCGACGCGATCCGCAAGCTGCTGAAGCCGACCATCGCCGCCGTCAACGGCTATGCCTTTGGTGGCGGGCTCGAGACGTCGATGAGCTGCGACATCCGCATCGCCTCGGAGAACGCGCAGTTCGCGGCGCCCGAGATCAAGCTCGGCTGGATCGGCGGCGGCGGCATGGCGACCTTCCTCGCCCATTCCGTCGGCCCGTCCAATGCCGCGCTTATGATCATGACGGGCGATCCGGTCCCGGCCGAAAGGGCCCTTTCCTGGGGGCTGGTGTCGGAGGTCGTGCCACAGGCCGAACTGCTCGGCCGCGCCCGCGCCATCGCCGAGGTGATCGCGAGCCGCGCGCCGATCGCCGCCGAGACTGCGAAGCTAAACCTCAAGGCTGCCTTCACCGTCCCGCAGGACCAGGCGATCGAGTACGAGCGCGACCTGCAGACGATCTGCTTCGCCACCGAGGATGCCGCCGAGGGCCGCGCCGCCTTCAAGGAAAAGCGCCAGCCCCAATTCAAGAGACGCTGATACATGACCGCTGCCAACGTCGTCCGCTTCGTGCGGACGCGCCGCGAGGCGACCGTCCTCGCGATGCTCATCCTTGTTTTCATCGGCCTGACCTTCGCCAGCGAGTTCTTCCTGACGGGACGCAACCTGTCGAACGTCGCCCGCCAGATCTCCGTCGTCGGCATCGTCGCGCTCGGCCAAGCGCTGGTGATCATCGCCGGCGGCATCGACCTCTCGGTCGGTTCCGTCATCGGCCTTTCCGCCGTGACCGCCGCGATCGTCTCGGCGACGACCGGCATGCCGTCGCTCGGCATCGCCGGCGCGATCGGCATCGGCATGGCGATCGGCTTCGCCAATGGCGTGCTGATCACCAAGCTCCGGATCAACCCGTTCATCACGACGCTCGGCACCCTGTCGATCGCGCGCGGCGCAGCGCTGCTGATCACCAACGGCAATCCGCAGCGCTTCGACAATTGGGCGGCCTTCCTCGGCTACGGCAAGATCGGCGATATTCCCGTGCAGTTCATCCTGCTGGTGGTTCTCACGATCGTCGTCTGGCTGTTCGCGACGCGGACGCGCTGGGGGCGCAACGTCTATGCGGTCGGCGACAACGCCCGCGCCGCGCGGCTCGCCGGCATCGACGTGGCGAGGACCCGCATCCTGGTCTTCACCGTCTCGGGCAGCCTCGCCGGGCTCGGCGGCCTGCTGCTCGGCGGCATGCTGACCAATGCCAATCCCAATCTCGGCCTCGGCTACGAGCTCGACGTCATCGCCGCGGTCATCCTCGGCGGCGTCGCACTCTCCGGCGGCCGTGGATCGATCGGCGGCGTCGTCATCGGCGCGGCGCTGATCGGCCTGCTGCGCAACGCGTTCGTCCTGCTCAACGTCTCCGGCTACTGGCAGACCATCACCATCGGTCTCGTGGTGATCCTGGCCGTTGGCGCAGACAGCCTGAACCGGCGCAGCGAAGAGGATTGAGGCGGCTCGGCGAGCCGCTTCCGCACAAATCTGAAAGAGTGGAGGAAACCATGAATACGACTTTCGACCGTCGCCGCTTCCTGATGCTTTCGGCCGCTGGCCTGGCGCTGCCGCTGATGCCGGGCCTGGCCCGTGCCGAGGCGGTCGCCCTGTCCGAGGGCGCCAAGGCCATCGGTGGCTCCGTCGCGGCTCAGGGCGCGGCGCCCAAGCCGCTCCGCCTCGCCGTGATCTCCTTCCAGGGCTCGTCCTTCTGGGAAGCCGCCGACAAGGGCATCGCCGCCGCGACTGAATACCTGAAGCCGCTCAACACCACCGTCGACTATGTCCAGCTCGGCACCAACCTGACCGCCGAGGCCATGGTCGCCGGCATCGACGGCGCGCTCACCAAGCAATATGACGGCATCGCCGCCGTGCCGATCTTCGACGGCACCGTCGCCAAGGTGAACGAAGTCGTCGCCGAGGGCGTGCCGTTCATCTCCTTCATCGCCGACTCGGCCGAGAAGTCGAACCGCAACGTCTCGATCGGCATGCTCGCCTACGACGCGGGCGCCAAGGCCGGCGAGTTCATCGCCAAGCAGCTCGGCGGCAAGGGCAAGATCGCCGTCATCACCGGCTATCTGGGCGCGGCTCAGCACGACGCCCGCATGAACGGCGCGCTCGATCTCCTGAAGAAGAACTACCCCGACATCACCATCGTCGGCCCGTTCGAGTGCAAGGACGACGATGCCACCGCCTATTCGCAGGCGACCGACGTCATGACTTCCAACCCGGATCTGTCGATCCTTTATGTCACGGCCGGCGGATCGGAAGCCGCGGCGAAGGCGGTTCGCGACGCCAAGGCGACCGGCAAGGTCGGCGTCGTCGGCTATGACGACCTGCCGGAAAAGCAGCAGTACAAGGATGGCGGCGAGATCCTGGCTCTGATCGACCAGGCGCCGGCGCGGCAGGCCTTCGACAGCCTGGTCATGCTGCACAACATGCTCGGCTTCGAGGCGACCTATCCGGCCGAGATCGCCGTCGACGCCCCGGTCGCGCTCGGCAAGGGCGCCAAGACCTAGGTCCGGCGCCGAGAGACCTCACACAGTCCTCTCCCGCAAGCGGGGGAGGGCCTTTCCGGATTTGAGAGCTCATGACCGACTGCTTACTCTCCGCCCGCGGCATCGCGAAATCCTTCGACCAGAACCGTGTCCTGCACGGGGTCGATTTTGACATCTCGGCTGGCGAGGTCGTCGCGCTCCTGGGCGAAAACGGCGCCGGCAAGTCGACCTTCGTCAACATCCTGTCGGGCGCGCTGCCGCGGGATGGCGGCACGATCCGCTGGACGGGCGAAGAAACCGTGTTCCGCGACACCCGGGCGGCGCTCGACGCCGGCATCATTCACATCCACCAGGAACTGTCGCTGATCTCCTCGCTTTCGGTGATGGAGAATTTGTTCATCGGCGACTACATGACCGGCAGATCCGGCGTGATCGATCGCAGGGCGCTGGCGGCCAAAGCGCGCGAACTGCTCGCCCGCGTCGGCGCCGGCCATATCGATCCGCGCGTCGAGGCCGGCTCGCTGTCGACCGCCGAGCAGCAGATCGTCGAGATCGCCAAGGCCTTGGCGCGCAACGCCCGTCTGCTCATCCTCGACGAGCCGACCGCATCGCTGACGCCGCACGAGGCCGAGGCGCTGTTCGCCATCGTGCGCGACCTCCGCGCCAACGGCGTTGCCATCATCTTCATCAGCCACCGCTTCGACGAGGTGTTTGCGATCTCGGACCGCGTCGTCGTGCTGCGCGACGGCCGCGTCGTCGGCGACCGCCCGGTTGGCGAGACGACGCGGGCCGGCATCATCGCCGACATGACCGGCCGCGCCTTCACCTTCGACGCGCTCGACAGGCCGGATATCGCGGCGGATGCGCCGATCCGGCTGAAGGCGGAAGCGATCGCCGACAAGGAGCGCGTCGGTCCGGTCTCCTTCGCGCTTCGCAGGGGCGAGATCCTCGGCATCTTCGGGCTGGTCGGCGCCGGCCGCACTGAACTGCTCGAGCTTCTCTGCGGCATCCGGCCGCTCGCCGGCGGCGCGATCACGCGTCCGGATGGCATCGTGCCCGGCAATTCGACCGAGGCCTGGCGGAGCGGGCTGGCGCTGCTGCCAGAGGGCCGCAAGACCAACGGCATCCTGCCCAGCCTGTCGCTTGCCGAAAACGTCGCCGTCGCCAGGCGCCAGAAAGGCGGCGGTATCCTCGATCTCGGCGCGGAGAAGTCCCGGTTTGCGAAGTTTCGGGATTCCCTCGGCATTGTCTCGTCCGGGCCCGACCAGCCGATCCGCCGTCTGTCGGGCGGCAACCAGCAGAAGGTGATCTTCGCCCGCTGCCTCGCCTCCGAGCCGGATATCCTGTTTCTCGACGAGCCGACGCATGGCGTCGACGTCCGCACCAAAGCCGACATCTACAAGCAGGTTCAGGATCTGGCGAAAAAGGGCATGAGCGTTGTCTTCGTCTCGTCCGAGTTGCCGGAGGTGCTCGCCTTGGCCTCGACCGTCATGGTGCTGTCGCGCGGACGGCAGACGCTGCTCGCCGCCAACCAGGGGCTGACCGAGAACGACGTTCTGACCGCCGCCTTCGCCCAGGCGTGACGCCCGACGATCCGCTGGCGTGACCTTGCGAAAGTGGCAGGCCGATATTGGATCGGGCGTCCGGTTCGGCTAGCTTCGTCCGGGAACCTCCGTCCCTGCGTCGGCGGCGGCGGACGGCAGCCATGGAGACGTTGGCTTGGACGACGAGGTCACCGCCAGGATCGCGGAGCTCTACGAGGCGTCGGACGTTCTGGTCGCGGTCTATGACGGCTTCGATCGCCTGCGCTATGCCAATCGCGCCTTCCGGTCGGCCTTTTTCGTCGAGCCGGACGAGACCCCGACCTGGGCTGACATCATGCGGCGCAATTTCGGCCGGGCGCGCGGGACCGTTCTCAGCGCCTCAGATTTCGAAGGATGGCTGAAATCGACCGTTTCGCGGCGCGGAAAGACGGGTCATCGCGCCTTTGAAACCGATCTGCATGACGGTCGCTGGCTCTGGATGACGGAGACCGTGCAGCCAAGCGGATGGATGCTCTGCATCGCCAGCGACATCAGTCACATCCGCGCCGATGAGCGTGCCGTCCGCCAGGACCGCGACCTGGCGATCAAGGCGTCCTACACCGACGACCTGACCGGCGTCGCCAATCGTCGTTTCCTGACTGCCCGCATCGAACAGATCCTGGCCGACCATCGCATCATCGGGGATCACGCCGGCTGCCTCGCCATCATCGATCTGGACAATTTCAAGCTCGTCAACGATCGGTTCGGCCACCAGACCGGCGATGCGATCCTGCAGGACTTCGCCCATCAGATTCAGGGCCAGTTGCGCCGCGCGGATTCCTTCGGCCGGATGGGTGGCGAGGAGTTCGCCCTGACCCTGCCGGACACGAAGCTCGAGCATGCCTGCCTGATCCTGGAGACGATGCTGTCCGTCGTCCGGTTGTCGCGGCCGCTCGGGGCCTATCCCGATTTCTCCTATAGCTTTTCGGCCGGCGTCACGGTGAGCCGGGCCGACGACAGCTTGAGCGAGTTCTACCGGCGCGCCGACGAGGCGCTCTACCGCGCCAAGGTGGCGGGGCGCAACCAGGTGCAGTCCTTCGTCGATGCGCGGTCCTTCGCCGATGTGCCGGGCCACGCGGTCGAGGCGCAATAGGGCCTCAGCCAGCAAGCTTATCGCTCGGGCGGGGCGCGGCTTCGGCGCGCCAGAACAGGCCGATGCCGCAGCCGGCGATGGTGATCGCGACCAGCAGCATGCCCATCCGGGTGGCGAAGCTCTCCGGCGCCGTGGTCGGGATCGGGGAGACGCCGAGCCCGAAAATGATGGTGAAGATCATCAGGGCGCCGGCGTAGAGGCGGCCGTCGCGCGTGTTGGATGCGCGTCCGCCGAAAAACAGCCCGATCGTCAGGAGCAGCATGAACAGGAGCGAGAGCTCGGACCGGGCCGCGACGGGCACAAAGGCGATCGACGCGACGATGCCGCCGAAGAGGTTGACCAGCAGCAGCCCTCCGATCGTCCGCCCGCTTGCCGCGGCGTCGGCCTGGGAGAGCAGCGAGATGACGGTGAGCGGCACGACGATCGCCGTGTCGTAGGTGCCGCTCGAGAAGCAGAGCGCCAGCGTGGCCAGGACGATCGCCGTGTTGGCTGCGGCGCGCTGCAGAGGATGCGGCAAGGGATGGCGCTGCAGCGCCTCGGGAAGTGGTCCGCCGGGATCGGGGAAAAGGGCATGCGCGATCCATGACAGCACCAGGCCGGCGAGCATCGACTTGAGCAGGATCCCGACGATCGATGCCCCGAGATCGATCTGCGCCATGCCGAGCACCAGTGTCATGACCATGATGGTGAGGATGAGGCCGACGATGGAAACCGCCTTCGCCATGGCCTGCGCCGCGAAGCAGAGGAAGCAGACCAGGCCGACCAGCATCAGCAGCACGAGTGGTCGCGCGCCGAGCACGCCGACGGCGATCACGAAGCCCTGGGCGACGATGGTCGCCATTGCCAGGACGCCGATGCCTTGCAGGATCGGCATCGGCTTCGGGCTGGTGAGCAAGATCTGCATGGCCAGCATCGGCACCAGGAACGGCAGGATCGAGCGCGCCGCGAGCGCGACCGTGAAGCCGAAGGCAAGCGAGAAGGCGAGCCTCAGGCCGAAATTCCGCGCCCGGCGGTGCGCGGTCTCCGCCGCCGGGCCGGGGGAGGCCTCAGCTGGCATAGCTCAGGATCGAGACGATACGGATCCACAGCGCGCCGAGCGCGTTCACGATCGGATTGTCGCCGGTATAGATCGTCACGTTCGCCTGTGAGCCGTAGCGGATGCCTTTCGGAAGGTCGCCGGCAAAGATGAGGCGGATCGGGAAGCGCTGTGGCTCCCGCACCCAACCACTCTCGTTGCGGATCGTCGGCAGGCCCGTGGTCGGATCGATGTCGCCCTGCGACACGCCCCAGCCGAGGCTCTCGACGACGGCCGGATAGATGCGGCCCGGTCGCGTGTCGAGCACGATCTCGGCGCGATCGCCGGCCGCGAGATGCTCGAGGCTGTTTTCCTTGATGTTGGCGGCGATCCAGACAGTGGTGGCATCGATGAATGTCATCGCCTGGCTGCCGGAGCCGACGAACTGCCCCGTGGCGAGTTGCAGGCCCGTGACAAATCCGCTGGAGGGCGCGGATACCGTGGTGCGCAGGAGGTTGAGCCGCGCCGTCTCAAGCGCGGCGAGCGCTTCGCGCAGTTGCGGATTTTCGGCGCCTGCGGGGCCAAGTTCGGCCTTCGCCTTGTCGAGATCCGCCTGCGCGCGCACGACGCTCGCCTCGGCGACCTGGAGGTTTGCCTGGGCTTCGTCCTGCTTCGCCTTGGAGTAGACGCCGCGCTTCACGAGTTCGAGGGTGCGCTGGGTCTGCTCGCGGTCGTTGTCGCGGGTCGCCATCGCTTCCACGAGGCGGGCCTGGGCGGAATCGACCGCGGAGGTGGAGGCTCCAAGCTGCTGGCCTACCATCGCGAGCCGCGCCTCGGCCTCGGCAACCGCGATCTCGTAAGGCTGCGGATCGATGCGGAACAGCAGCTGTCCGGCCTGTACCGGCGCGTTGTCGGTGACGCCGATCTCGATCACCTTGCCCGTCACTTCGGGTGCGATGCGCACGACATAGGCCTGTATGGTGGCTTCGGCCGTGTAGGGCGCGAGGCGCTCCATCACGATGGTGAGCAGGAACAGCGCCAGTGTGAGGCCGGCGACGATGAGCGCGATGCGGCGCAGCGGGTTCTGCGGCGGCTGGGCTGGCTCGGCCGCGGGCTGTTCCGGCGCGGCGGGCGGGCCTTGAGCCAGTTCAGGCGGAGTGTCGACGCTGGTGTCGGTCGAGGCCATATGTGGCAGTCCTCAATGCGTGCCGACGCCGACGGTCGCCGCGAGCAGGCCGAGATCCTTGCCGGCGGAGATCATCAACTGGATGGCGAGCGCCGCGAGCAGGATGCCGACGACCTTCGACACCACGACCATGACGCCGGCGGCGCCTTCGCGCAGCAGCTTGCCGGCCGAGAGCAGGACGGCCAGGTTGATCGCCATGATGATCAGGATGATCACGGCGACGCCGATCTTCTGTCCGAATGTCGTCGTCTCCGCGACGATGGTGGTGATCGCGACCAAGCCCTGCGGAGTGGCCATCAGCGGCATGGCGAGCGGGTAGATGGCGATGTCGGGCGTCGGGGCGACGGGCGTGCCTTCGCTGCCGCCGTGATCCCCGATCACCATGTCGAGCGCGAACAAGAGCAGGATCAGGCCGCCGGCGATCTTCAGCGCGGGCAGGGAGACGTGGAACAGGCTGAGCAGGGACTGGCCGAAGAAGACGAAGATGATGGTGACGATGGTGGCGATCGTGACCGTCTTGAACGCCACCTCACGCTGGAAGGCGCGATCCGACTGGCCGGTCAGCTTGGCATAGACGACGGCCGCCTTCAGCGGCCCCACCGTGATGAGCAGGATCATGAAGATGTCCGCCAACCCGAAATCCGCGCTCATCGGCATTCTTCCCCTTCGTAAGGACAAGTCGTCGATTTAGAGAACTAGCGTAGTTCAAGAAGAACGAACAGACGGCGAGCCGCTTTCTGACGCGTATATTACGCCGAGGCTCGCATCACGAGCTTGCCCTCGAGGCGTACTTGCTCCGGATCCTGCGGGCCGCCCTCGTTCTCGCGCTCCACGCGGTCGAGCAGGATCGAGACGGATGCCTCCGCGAGACGTTCGAAATCCTGCGCGACCGTCGTCAGCGGCGGGCAGCCGTAACGGCTGTGCGGCTGGTCGTCATGGCCGGCGATGCGGATGTCGGAGCCGGGCTCGCGGCCGATCCGCAGGCCGTGCTGATAGGCGGCCGCCATCACGCCGACGGCGCAGCGGTCATTGGCGCAAAGGATCGTGCGGGTCGGGAAGCCCGGTCCCTCGAGAATGTGCCGGGCTCCCTCGAAGGCGATGTCCTCGAAGCGCCAGTCGTTGCGGGGCGTGACATTGACCACCTCCGGCCTCAGGCCGAGCCGTTCCATCGTCATCACATAGGCGCGCTTGCGCTCGGAGGCGTTGTGGTTCACCGCCGGCATGTCGAAATAGGTCGGCGGCTCGCCGCTGCGGCAGAGATACTCGGTGATCAGCGGCACGCTCTGGAAATTGTCCGTGCCGACGAAGGGCATTTCCTCGTCCAGGCTCGAATCCAGGAACACCATGGGTATGCGCGCGCCGAGGCTGCGCATGAGGCTCCGGTCCGAATGGACGCCGAGCGGCGCGACGATGGCGCCGGCGATCTTCAGCGACAGGAGCGTCTCGATCGACCGGGCCTCGAGCTGCGCATCGCCGCGTGACGACAGCACGATGGCCAGATAGCCGCTGTCCACGCAGCGGATCTCGATGCGCCGCACCAGCTCCGAGAAGAACGTGTCGGCCGTATCGGGCACGATGACTCCGATGATCTTCGGCCGCTTCTTGTTGAGGTTCACCGCGAAGAGGTTGGGTCGGTACTCGTATTGCGCGAGCGCCTTCTCGATCTGGGCGCGCGTCGATTTGCGGACGCTCTCGGGATCGTTGAAATATTTGGAGACGGTCGGCCGCGAAATTCCGCTCAGCGCCGAGAACTCCGCCATGTTCTTGATCGTGCGGTCCGTCATTCTGCTCTTTCAAGTCCTTTGCGGGCCGGTCTGGAAAGCAAGCCGCCACACGGTCCGTCGCAGAGTCGCTTGTCGCGGTGGATCCCGTTTTCCGGTTGCGCGGCCTGGAGAGCAAGCGGAAATTTCACAGGACGCTAACATGGTTCTTTACGCGTGGAAAATTATAAGTTGACGCGGAGAGAAGGGATGCTAGCCTTGTTTCGAGGAATGCCGGAGCGGTCCGGGAGGACATGCGCGCGCCAACGCGCTGCGGACCGCGGGCAAGACGTTCATGACTGCGCCATAGAGAACCCCGGAAGCGCTCCGGGGCCGTTGGCGTCGACGACCGGGGAGGGTCTGCATGAGCCGTGATCTCAAGGACAAGGTGGCCCTGGTCACAGGCGCCAGCTCCGGCATCGGCCGGGCGCTGGCGCGCATGCTGGCCGGGCAGGGCGCCCGGCTCGCGCTCGTCGGCCGCTCGGCCGAGCGGCTCGAGGCGGTACGGGCTGAGTTTCCGGATACGGAGGCGCTGGCGATCGCGGCCGACCTCACCCAGCAGGCCGAAGTCGAGCGCACCGTCTCCGAAACGCTCGCCCGCTTCGGCCGCGTCGATATCCTGCTCGCCAATGCCGGCCTCTATCTGCCTGGCGACGTCGTCGAGACCGATCCCGACCAGTTCGACGAGGTGATCGGCGTCAACGTCAACGCCGTCTTTCGCGCCGTGCGGGCGGTCCTGCCCGGCATGATCGAGCGCGGCTCCGGCGAAATCATCGTCACGAGCTCGATTGCCGGCCATCAGGCGCTGCACTGGGAGCCCGTCTACAGCGCCACCAAGCACGCCGTGCAAGCCTTCGTGCATGGCGTGCGCCGGCAGGTGGCGCCGTATGGCATCCGGGTCGGCGCCATCGCGCCGGGCGTCGTGCTGAACGAGCTCTGGGGCTATTCCGATCCGGCGGCGATCGCTGCCAAGGCCGCGGCGCGCGAGGGGCTCCTGTCGGAAGACGTCGCCGATGCGGTGCACTTCATGCTGACCCGGCCGGCCAATGTGACGATCCGCGATCTCGTGATCCTGCCGCAGAACCAGGATATCTGAGGCTTCATGCGCGATTCTTCCGTAGAGATATGGAAGCAAACTTGACTTGCGTAAAATATCGGATTGACCTTGGTGGGGTGCGCATCTAGGCTTCGGTCAATAAGAATGAAAGGGAGGGCTTGGCCCGGCAGGGTCGTTAGCCGATTTTTCTGAAAGAACTGATTCGCCTCCTGTATAGAGGGTGCGAATGGAAGATTATTTTCAGATCATTAGTGAGATCGCTGACGGTACTGCTTGGTGGCTGACGGATCCGGCTTGATTTGAACTCCAGCGCGCAGATGCGCGCCAGCATCCAATCACGGTCTTGGCGGGCCTCGGACGGCCCGTCACGGTCGAGAGCATCCGTATGCGTGGCCCCAGAGAAGGGCCGCTGCGGGTGGACGTCGTTGCCAGGCAACAAATCCAAAGCAGAACGAGGGAACGTCATGAAGAAAATCGTCAAGGCACTGGCGGCATTGGCCGTCGGGGCGACTGTCCTGACCGGCGCCGTCGCGCAGGCGCAGGACAAGAAGCCGACCATTGCGCTCATTCCGGGTCTCACGACCGACGGATTCTACATCACCATGCGCCGCGGCGCAGAGGCCGCGGCCAAGGCCGTCGGCGCCGAGCTCGTCTTCCAGGGCGCGCCCGAGTTCAACCCGGTGCTGCAGGTGCCGGTTCTGGATGCGATCATCGCCCGCAAGCCGGACGCGATCCTGATCGCGCCGACCGACAAGGTGCAGCTCGTCGAGCCGCTGAAGAAGGCCGCCGCGGCTGGCATCCCGGTCATCACCGTCGACACCTTCATCGGCACCGGCAACTACCAGACCGGCGCCGGCGATGCCGACTTCCCGCTCGCCTATATCGCGTCCGACAACGTCCTTGGCGGCCGCATCGCCGCCCGCTCGCTCGCCAAGGCGATCGGTGAGAAGGGCAAAGTGTTCGTCTCGAACGTCAAGCCCGGCATCTCGACGACCGACCAGCGCGAGGAGGGCTTCAAGGAAGAGATGAAGAACTTCCCGAACATCGAAGTCCTGGAGACCCAGTTCAACGACAACGACTCGAACAAGGCGGCCTCGCAGCTGCAGTCCGTCTTCGCCCGCAATCCGGATCTCGCTGGCGTCTTCGGTGCCAACCTGTTCTCGGCGCTCGGTGCCGCCAACGGCGTCCAGCAGGCCGGCCAGACCGGCAAGGTCAAGGTCGTCGCCTTCGACGCGCCGCCCTCGATCGTCGACAACATCAAGTCGGGACTGGTTGACATCGCGATCGCCCAGCATCCGGCTGAAATCGGCTATTACGGCCTGATCTCGGCGGTTGCCCATCTGGGCGGCCAGTCGATCCCGACCTCCATCGGCACGGGCTTCACCGTGATGGACAAGGACAACATCGACAAGCCTGAGATCGCGCAGTTCATCTACAAGGATTGAGCCGCCGGCGCCGTCGGGCCAGCGGCCCGGCGGCGCTCCCCTTCAGTTCGATACCTGTTACGGAGTGGCGCATGTCCGCCCATACGTCTACGGAATCGCGCGCGGACCCCACCCAGTCCCGGTCACGTCAGCTGATCGTTCGCATTGCGGCCCTGCGCGCCTGGCTGTTCCTCGCCCTGCTCTTGATCTTCTTCGAGACCTGGTCGCGCGTCAGCTATGGCCAGACCTTCCTGTTCTCGTCCTATAACGCCCAGTCGATCGCGATCTTCGCCGTTGCCCCCCTGCTGCTGGCGCTCGGATCGACCTTCGTCATCATATCCGGCGGCATCGACCTGTCGGTCGGCTTCATCATGGGCCTCGCCGCCGTCATCGCCGCCCACGCCACCAACATTGCCGGCCATTCGCTGCCGCCCTTTGCCGCGATGCTCGTCGGCATCCTGGCTGGTCTGGTGGTCGCGCTCGGGCCTGGCTTCGTCAACGGCTTCCTGATCTCGAAGCTGAAGGTGCCGCCCTTCATCGGCACGCTCGGCATGTTCGGCGTGGCGCGCGGCGTCGCCTTCCTGCTCGCCGGCGGCACCACGGTTCCGGTCGCCAACTCCTGGTTCGCCTCGCTCGGCAATGGCCGGCTGTTCGGCGTACCGATCATCGTGATCATCACCGTGCTGTTCGTCCTGCTCATGCACTATCTGCTGTCGCAGACGCGCTTCGGCCAGCACACCTACGCCATCGGCGCCAACGAGCAGGCGGCGATCCGCTCCGGCATCAACGTGCCGCGCCATATCCGCCGGCTCTATCTGCTCTCGGCTCTCTGCGCCGGCCTCGGCGGCGTGCTCTACGCGGCGCGATTCACCGCCGGCGCGGCGCAGGCGGGCGAGCCGCTGTTGCTCGACTCGATCGCCGCTGTCGTGATCGGCGGCGCCAGCCTGTTCGGCGGCTCCGGCACCATCCTGGGCACGGTCGCCGGCGCGCTGGTCATCGCCGTCATCCAGTACGGCCTCGTCTTCATCAATGTCGAGCCGTTCTGGCAGTTCGTCGCCGTCGGCGTCGTCATCATCATCTCCGTGCTCGTCGATCAGACGCAGCGCAAGCTCGGTGGGGATCGCTAGTGATGTCCGTGCAAGCACAGACGCAGTCCCAGACGCAGGCGGTCGAGCCGATCCTCGACGTTCGGTCCGTCTACAAGCGCTTCGGCGGTGTCGAGGCCCTGAAAGGCGTGTCGATGTCGCTCTATCCGGGCGAGGTCGTGGCGCTCGCCGGCGACAACGGTGCCGGCAAGTCGACCCTGATCAAGACGATCTCGGGCGTGCACGGCCCCGATGGCGGCGAGATCCGCTTCGCCGGCGAGGCCGTGCATTTCGCTTCGCCCGAGGCGGCGCGCGCGCATGGCATCGAGACGATCTACCAGGACCTCGCGCTCGCCGACAATCTGTCGATCGGGGCCAACATCTTCCTCGGCCGCGAGCCGATGCGGCGGGTCTTCGGCTTCATTCCCGTGCTCGACCGGCCGGCGATGGCGAAGGCCGCCAAGGAGACGATGGCGCGGCTCGACTTTCACGTGAACCGGCTCGACGCGCCGGTCGGCCGCTTCTCCGGCGGCCAGCGCCAGGCGGTGGCGATCGGCCGGGCGATCTACTGGAACGCGCGGGTCCTGATCATGGACGAGCCGACGGCGGCGCTCGGCGTGCCCGAGCAACGCAAGGTCGTCTCGCTGATCCAGAACCTGAAGGCGCAGGGGCGGGCGATCATCTTCATCTCGCACAACCTCCAGGACATCTTCGCCGTCGCCGACCGCATCGTCGTGCTCCGGCGCGGGGCGCTGGCCGGCGAGCGCAAGATCGCCGAGACCAATCATGACGAGATCGTCAAGCTCATGGTGGGCGGCTGACGCCGCCTTGGAGGGCGCCGCTACGCGCCCTCCAGCACCGCCTGCGCAGTGCGTACGTCGGTGACCAGCGCATTGACGAGTCCGGCGCGGACGGCGCCGCGGATGGCCGGCACCTTGCGCGTCGAGACGGCGACGCCGATCACCAGCGGCGTCGCGCGAAGCTGATCCGGCGTGACGGCGATCAGCCGGCTCTCCCCTTCCCAGGGGACCAGGGCGCCGTCGAGGTCGAAATAGTGCCGCACCACGTCGCCGGCCGCCTGCGCCAGCGCCTGCTCGTGCGGCGTCGCCGACGAGGCGCCCTCGGCGGTGTGGGTGAGGCCGATGCCGACGAGCGCGGCGTCGAGCCTTTCCCAGAGCGCGACGTTCTCGTGGATGATCGGATCGCTCAGGAAGGCGTCGCGGGATTCGGGCGATGGCAGGTAGGGCGCGTGGATGAAGCGCGGCGTGCCCTTGAGCTGCTCGGCGGCGAGGCGGACGAACTCGTTGATCTGGAAATGCGGCGCCGATTGCTGCATGCCGCCGGTCGCCGGCACGGTGATGACCCCCTCGATCTCTGGAAGCCCCGCCTCGATCACGGCGCGAACGGCGCGGCCCCAGCCGATGGCCAGCACGCTGTCGCGGCGCAGCCCCGCCTCGCGCAGCATCTGGCCGACCGGGCCGGCGAGGGCGCCGAGGAGATTGGCCTCGGGCGCCTCGACCACGGCCGCGTGCTTCAGGCCGAGCGTCTGGATCAGGCGGCGGTTCAGTTCCTCCGGCGTCTCGATATCCGGGATCTCGATCCGCACGATGCCTTCCTCGCGCGCGCGGCGCAGCAGGCGCGAGATCGTCGGCGCCGAGACGTTCAGCCTGCGCGCGATCTCGACCTGAGAGAGGTCCGCCTCGTAGTGCAGCTTGGCCACCGTGTGCAGCATGGCGCGGCTCGTCGCGGCGTCCTGGGATGACGAAGAGGACAGCTTGAAATTCCTTTCTGAAAGATGTTACATCTATACGCGCATCAGATTGAGGGAGCCACCAGAAACGCGCGCCGCGCCTCAGCCGTCCGCCTTTCGTGCATAGTCCATTCCGGGAAGGGCGGTCCATGGCCGCCGGGCCGGATGGTGCGGAAGGAGTGGGTCCGGCTCACGCATCTGCGGTAGGATCGCCTTCGGTGGCTCGATGACTTCGCCAAGGCCGGCTCGTCCGGCGACAGATCGGACCATAGCAGCATGACCAGAATGTCGACTTCGGAATTCCGGGGCTACCAGCAAATCTGCGGCCGCGACGGCGCGATGATGGTGATCGCCTGCGACCAGCGCGGCGGCATGCGTACCATTCTCGCCAGCGATCCGGAGGCGCAGGCGAAGATCGGCAACGATATCCTCGGCGACACCAAGGCGGACATAACCCGCTATCTCGCCAACGAGGCCTCCTGCGTCCTGCTCGATCCGATCTGCGCCGTGCCGAACGTGATCGAGAACGGCGCGCTGGCGCGCGATACCGCGCTCCTGATCGGCCTCGACGCTTCGGGCTGGGATACGTCGCCGGAGGGCTATCGCCTCTCCACGCTGGTGCCCGGCATCAACGCCCGGCGCGTGCGCGAGCTTGGCGGCACCGGCGGCAAGATCATGGTCTATCTGCGCGCGGACCATGCCGAGGCCAACACCGCGAATATCGAGATCCTGCGCCAGGTGATCGCGGACTTCGCCCGCGAGGACCTGCTGCTGGTGGTCGAGTTCCTGACCTACCAGCTCGAGGGCGAGAGCAAGGAAGACTACAAGGCGAAGACGCCGTGGCTAATCGAGGAAGGCACGCGCATCTCGCTCGAGCTCGGCGCCAAGGTGCTGAAGCTGCCCTATCCCGGCACGGCCGAATCCTGCGCCAGGATCTCCGCCATGGCGGGCGAGGTGCCGTGGGCGGTGCTTTCGGCCGGCGTTGACCACGAGACCTTCCTCGGCCAGGTCGAGATCGCCATGCAGAATGGCGCCTCGGGCGTGATCGCCGGCCGGGCGCTCTGGAAGGACTGCATCCATTTGGACCGCGACGTGCAGCGCGAACGGCTGACGACGATCGCCGTGCCCCGGCTGCGCCAGATCCAGGCCGTGCTGCAGCGCTATGCGGCCGGCGCGCGGAAGGCTGCCTGACATCAACCGCGCGGGAACCGTGCATCATGCCCGACACGTCTTCAGCCATCGGCATCGACATCGGCGGAACCAACCTCCGGGCGGCGCGGGTCTCCGGCGCCGGAGCGATCCTCGCACGCGTTTCGGAGCGCATCGAGCGTGACGCGAACGCCGCCGTCCGCCGCATCGTCGAGCTGGTGCGCCAGCTCGACCGGCCCGAGGTCACCGCGATCGGCATCGGCGTGCCCGGACGGGTCGACGCGCGCCGGCGCGCCGTGCTTTCCGGCGGCTACCTGAACCTCGCCGGCACGGCATTGGCCGAGCGCGTCGAGCAGGCGGTAGGCAAGCCGGTCGCCATCGACAATGACTGCAACATGGCGCTGGTGGCCGAGATCGCTGTCGGCGCCGCGCGCGGCCGCGAGAATGTCGTCATGTTCACGATCGGCACCGGCATCGGCGGCGCCATCGTCCAGGAAGGCCAGATCGTGCGCGGCCGCGGCACGGCCGGCCAGCTCGGCCACATCACCGTCGATGTCAACGGAGCGCCCTGCGTCTGCGGCCGGCGCGGCTGCGTCGAGACGACGAGTTCCGGCACGGCGTTCGCCCGGCACGTGCTCGAGGCCGGGCTTGCCACGGGCACCACCATCGACGAGGTGATCCGGCGCGCGGCCAAGGGCGACGAGGCGGCCGGGCTTGTGCTCGGCGCCTGGGTCCGGCCGCTCCGCGCCGCGATCGACAGCGCCGCCGCGGCGTTCGATCCCGATCTCGTCCTGCTCGGCGGCGGGCTCGGCAAGGCGGCGCATCGCGCGCTGCGGAAGGCGCCGGCGCTCGCGCCGTGGTACCAGTGCCCGGTGATGCCGGCGGAGCTCGGCGACGATGCCGGCATGATCGGCGCCGCCGTCAGCGCGCTGATCGAGCATCGCGCGCCGATCCTGCCGCCGGTGCCGCTCGCGCTGGCGACGGACCCCTCAGCCCTCGAAAGGCCCGCCTGATTTCATGAAGCGCGCAGTCCTCGTCAACGGCGTTCCGGCAACCGGCAAGAGCACGGTCGCGCGTGCGATCTCGGCGCGCATGGGCTGGATCATCCTGACCCTCGATACCGTCAAGGAGCCGTTCTTCGACCAACTCGGCCTCGGCGATCGCGAGTTCAACCGCGCGCTCGGACGGGCCAGCTACCATGCCATATGGTCGATCCTCCGCGACGCGCCGGACGAAACCACCGTCATCATCGACGCCTGGTTCGGTTTCCAGCCGCGCGAGGTGCTGGAGGCGCATATCGTGCGCGCCGGCGTCGACGTGACGGCCGAGATCTGGTGCCATGCGCCGCCGGAGCTTTTGGCGAGACGCTACGGCGACCGGCTGGGCGAGCGTCACCCCGGCCATCCCGGCGCGGCCTTCATTCCTGAGCTGATCGAACTCGCGAAACGCGGCGCTCCCGTCGACCGCGGGCCGCGCTTCGACGTCGACACCACCGCGCCGCTCGACATCGAGGCGCTGATCGCATGGCTGCGTCCGGCGCTGAGGCTGGAGTAGGCCCTCAGGACGCCTCGATCCCGAACGCCCGCCGCCTGCCGAGGATATGGCGCACGAAAAGCTGGGTGTAGATCCCCGGGCCGCTCGAATAGATGCGCCAGCCGCCGTCCGCCGCGATCGAGGCATCTCGCACGCGGCTCCATTCGGCGCTTGCCTGATAGCGGTCGTGGAACGCCGCGTCGCTGGAGCTGAAATAGGTGTTGCGCTGGCGGAGCGATGCCTGCGGCAGGAGGTCGGTGACGGCGATCGGGTTGACGAAGGCGAGCGCCGCGCGCGCGCCGTCGACATCGCCGCTGACGGCCAGCGCCTCGCAGTAGCGGATATGCGCGTGGACATACATGAGGCCGATCTCGCGCCCGAAGAAGGCGGCCGACTCGGCGCGGCGAAACAGCGTCTCGACGCCGCCGCGATAGGGGACGGGTCGGTCCATCAGCCGCGCCCCGTCCGGGAACATCAGGTGCTGCTCGATCAGCCTGAGGTGGCGTCGCGTCTGCTCCGGCGTGAACAGGCCGCCGATAACGGCCTGCGTCATCGGGATCAGTGAATAGGAGAGCCCCGTGCGCCGGTCGCTCGGATGCAGCAGCAGCTCGACCCCGTCATGGTCGGGATCGAACACGCCATAGCCGGCGATGACGCCGTCGCGGATCAGGTGGCGGTTGATCTCCCCGCGCATGGTGTCGGCGAGCCTTTCCAGGTCGCTCGCTTCGCCCGTATCCCCGGCTCTCGCCAGGATCGCGGCATAGCGGCGGATCTGCTCGTAGAGCAGCGCCACCGTCCAGCTCGACACCATCCAGTCGTTGAGATGCGGGTCGGCCGGCTGCAGGGAATCGTTCCAGTCGCCATGCCCGTAGCGGATCAGATGCGTGCCGGGAACGAAGCGCTTGCGGACTGTCTCAATCAGCAATTCGACATGCGCGCGGATCGCACCCGTTTCCGGCGTCGGCTCCAGGGTGTCGTCTCGCCGCCAGGGCAGGGGGACATCGAGGATGCCGAGATCGCCCGTCGCCTCGACATAGTCGCAAAGCGCCTTCAAGGGCCAGACGACGATGTCGCCATGCGCGTCGCCGGCGCGGATGCTGGAATAGGGCGGCAGCATGAACCATTGCGGCCAGTCCCCCCGCGTCCGGTATTGCTCGGCGAACAGGGTCGTGAGGATCGCGCGTGCCGTGGTGTCGTGGCGGAGCGCCAGCATGAATTCGAGCGGCCCCTGGCAAACGTCGCGCGTGCCCCAGGCGGCGCCGGTATATTGCTCGAGCCCATGCGGCACGGTGAGGTGCACGATCGCGTCATGCGCCAGCCAGGGCAGGATCGCCCGCTCGGCGGTGAGCGCGCCATCCTCGCCGGGAACGCGCTGGTTGCCCGTCAGGTGCCGCCAGTATTGCCGGGCGGGCGCCAGCATCGCCGCCGTGTCGACGCCCGCCGCATAGAGATCGGCAAGCCGTTCCGCCTCGGCCGCGTCCGTCATCGAGCCCGTGACGGCGAAGGCGAGCTGCTGCGTCGGGATGGTTCGGAGCGCGACATGGCCGCCTGTCCGGGCGACCCCGTCGGTGTAGAGCAACGCGTCGCCGCCCATGGCCTCGATCGCGTCGGGCGTGCTGGTCACGAGGTGATAGGCCGCGTCGGGATGCGCCTTGCCCCAGAGCCAGTCGCTGCCCGGCCGGAAGGCGATCCGCCTCGCCGCTTCGTCGATCGTGATCCGGCCGCTCTGTTCGTATTCGCGCTCGCCGAGCACGATCTGGCCGAAGACGAGGAACCGTGCCGGCGGTCCGCCGACGTCGACACGCCATTGCATGGCGGCGTCCGCGCCGGAGGCGATGGCCGAGACGGTGACGATCCGGTCGGCGAGCCGGTAGATCCAGCGGCAGTCGCTGAGCCCCATGTCGAAGGCCGACGGCACGCTGAGAAGTCGCCAGCCGTCTCCCGTGTCGATCAACATGCGCAGGCCGCTGGCACGCGTGATGTTGTAAGGATCGCGCGAGACCGAAAAGAGCTTGTGGAACGAGGTGTTGCCGATGGTGAGCTGGGCCGCGAACACGCCATGCATCCAGCAGGTCGCGGCCAGCGTCGCCTCATCCGGCATCATCGCCTGGCTGCTGCGCAGGATGGCGCCATGCCGCCGCGCCACCATCAGCTCCTTCTCCGCGAGCACGACATGGCGGTTCAGCGCGCCATCGGGGACGAAGAAGGAGAGCAGTGCGGTCTCGTCCCGCTCCTCCAGCGCGCGCTCGGGATAGAGGCGGCCGATCAGCTCGTCGTCGAGGGGCCGGATGGCGAGTGGCGGCGCATCCTGCAGCAGGCTGCGGATCTGTGCGGCCGGCCCGAACGGGCCCGGAGCAGGCGGAACGGTCGTCGCTGCGATGTCGTCGATCCGCGCGAGATCATCGCCGCCCGAGGCCTCGCGATGATCGGCCTCGAAATGGGCGAAGAAGCTCCAGCCGGCCGTGTCTCCCGGCGCGAGCCGGACCGGCCTCGACTGCAGGGCGGGACAGGCGAGTTCGTGCTGCTGAACCCGGCTCGGCAGGTCAAGGCCGAAGTCGAGGTCTGGTGCTTCGGCGTTGCGGTGGGTTGGTCCGAACAACTGGATCGCGTCGGTCGCGAAGCCGGCCGCGCCGTCGACGCAACCCTGCGCGAGCCAGGGAAAGCGTCCGCCCTGGGCAAGGTTCTGCCGGCTCATCACCACCGGTCCGAAGCGGGCGTGATTGGCGACGTGGTGGTCGATATATTGCGAGGCATAGGCTTCGCTGCCCATCACGAAACCGCGCCCGGCGAGGCCGAGATCCTGCGCCAGGACGACGTCGCAGGGGATCGGCTCTGCGCCGTCCGGATGGGAGAGTTCGATCCGCCAGAACCAGCGCGGCGCGTCGACCGCGAGCTGCAGCGTGACGTCGTGCGCGATGCCGTTCGTCGCGCCTGACCAGCGAAAGGCGAAGGCGCTGGCGGCGAAGTCCACTCGTGCTCCGGGTCCGACGATCTCGGCGACGAATGGCTTGGCGCCGCCGGCTCGGAGCCAGATGCGGCCGATGCCGCCCTCGACCGGCGAGCCGAGGATCTGGTTTATGAGGATCGCGCCGCCGCCCTGGCCGTGGGTGATGGCGAAGATACTGCCGTTCGGCAGCGCGGAAATCGACAGGCCGGTCGGATTGCTGATCGTGCGCAGCGCGAGATCTCCGTCGCGCGGCGTCATCATCTCGCGGTTGCCCGTCTGTGGCATTGTCGCCTCGCCTCGATCGTTTCGGGGGAGCATCTTAGCCGCAGGCCGGGGCGTTGCCGAGGGCGCTCCATCGTCCGTTCCCGCCCTCGCTGCCCGCCAGAATCGAGGGCAGCCGAAGGTTGTGTCTGCGTGTATTTTATCAGTTTACCAGATTAGAATGCTCACATATGGTGCCACGATAGAGGCGCAGGGTGGACCCTGAAGCAACGGCAAGGCTTTGATTCGAATTTTGAATCAATTCTGCTGTGCGCGGGGTGAGCTATGACGGCCTCGAGGGCATATCGGGGCTGAAATCGATGACAATGAAATTCATGGCCAGCGCGCGGTCGGCTGGATCGCGCCGTGGTGCCGGCCGCATGCTGCGCGCCGGCGTGTCGCATCTTGCGATCGGCGCGGGTCTCGCGGTCGTCCTTGGCCAGGCGGCGCAGGCGGCGAATTTCAATGCCGCCAACGAGGCCGAGCTCGCCCAGGCGATCACCGATGCCCAGGCGCATCCCGACGCGGCGTCGACGATCACCTTGACCGGCAGCTTCGCGCTTACCACCGCGCTCCCCGCGATCGCCGGCAAGGCGATCTCCATCGAGACGGGCGCCAACACGCTCTCCTACAGCACGGCACGGCTTTTCGACGTCGCCGGCGGCGCGAGCCTGACGCTTTCGGGCCAGATCCTGGGCCCGACCACGTTGAACCCGGGCGCGTTCACCAAGGTGGGCGCGGGCGATCTCATCCTTGATGGCCTGACCGGATCGGGCGTCACCAGAATCGGCCTCGACGATGGCCACACCCTCATCACCGGCGGCAGCGAGATCACCTTCGGGACTTCCGCCGGCGGCTCGCTTGCGCAGTTGGATATCGCTGGCGGAGGCAGTCAGGTGGCGAGCCTGACGCTCTCCGGCGAAGACACGCGGCTGATCGCGACCGGCTCCGATTCGGCCGATCTGAGCGGCGGCGCAGGCAGCCAATCGGCCCTGACCATCGAGAAGGGAGCCGGCTACAGCATGACAGGTGCCATGCGGGTCCATACGACGGGCTCGCAGGGCATCGCCACGATCAATGTCCTGGACGAAGGTTCGAGGCTGGAAGCCGGCTCCTTCTCGTCGGTCAACGGCACGACCACCATCAACGTGCGCGACGGTGGCGTGGTGGCCATCACCGGCGCCACCTCTTTCGGCGGCGTGGGAAACGCCACTTATCTCACCGCGCGGGTGACCGCGGAGGTGTCCGGTGAAGGATCGCGCTGGGATACCGGCACAACGCTTTCCATGTATCAGGGCTCGCTGTCGGTCCTGGATGGCGGCGTCGTGACCGGCGCGACGATGAATATCGCGGCCACGGGCAATCCCAATCTCCCCACTTTCAGCGTCCTTGTTTCCGGCGAAGGGTCTGAACTCAGCGCGGACACGATGACTCTGGGAACCAGAGGCACGGGCGTTCTGACCATCGCCGATGACGGTCGGGTGGTCGTGAACGACGGCAATTCGGCGCTCACCATGGGCGGTTCGTTCGCGAACAGCGCCGCTACGCTGAATATCGGCGCAGCCGCGGACAAGGCCGCCGCCGCCGCCGGCACGCTGGTTGCGTCGGCCGTGACGCTCGCCGCCAGCGCCAAGATCGATTTCAACCACACCGAGGCGGGCTATGTCTTCGACATCCCGATCAATGGGGCCGGCTCGATCAACCAGTATGCCGGGCGCACCATCTTCAACGTCGACCAGACCGGCTTCACCGGCCTCTCCACCGTCTATGGCGGCACGTTCGAGGTGAACGGTATGCTCGGCAGCACGGTCGACGTGCGCGGCGGTCGCCTGCAGGGCATCGGCATCGTCGGCGATACCGCCAATTTTGCCGGTGGCGTGATTGCGCCGGGCAACTCCATCGGCACGCTGATGGTCGCCGGCGACTACACCGGCAATGGCGGCGTCCTCGAGATCGAGGCGGTTCTGGGAGCCGACAATTCGGCGACGGATCTGCTCTACGTCACCGGCGACAGCCTGCTCGGCACCGGCGCGACGCAGGTGCGGGTCATCAATGTCGGTGGCGCCGGAGCACAGACCTCCGGCGACGGCATCCGGATCGTGCAGGTCGACGGCGCATCGGCGGCCGATGCCTTCGTGCTCGCCGGCCCGGCGATCGGCGGTGCCTATCGCTACGGTCTTTTCCAGAACGACCTGACCGGCACGCAGGACGACGGCGACTGGTATCTGCGCGCCGATGGCCTGGCGCCGACGCTGCCGACCTATGAGAGCTATCCCGCCGTCATGCTCGGCCTGATCTCGCTGCCGACGCTGCAGCAGCGCGTCGGCGATCGGCGGCCGGACAAGGCCGGCGAGGCGGCGAACACGGCGCTCTGGACCCGGATCGAGGGCGCGCATGCCCGCGTGAAGGCGGACAGTTCGACCACCGAGGCTTCCTATGACAGCGACCTGTTCCAGCTGCAGGTCGGCTTCGACGGCGAGGTGGTGGAGAATGCCGCCGGCGCGCTCGTCGCGGGGATCACGGCGCAGTACAGCCGCGCCCGCGCCGACGTTTCCTCCGATCTCGGCAACGGCTCCAACACAACCGAGGGCTATGGCATCGGGGCCAGCCTGACCTGGTATGGCGCGAATGGCGTCTATGTCGACGGCCAGGCGCAGATCGCCTGGTTCGATACCGACCTCTCGGCCGATGGTGTCGGCAAGCTCGTCGACGGCAACGATGGCACGGGCTACGCGCTTTCGATCGAGGCCGGCCGCGAGCTGGCGGTGAAGGATGGCTGGACGGTGACGCCGCAGGCGCAGCTCGCCTACGCCTCGGCCGATTTCGACGATTTCGTCGATCCGTACGGCGCCGCCGTGTCGCTCTCGAAGGGCGAGAGCCTGGAGGGCCGGATCGGCGTTGCGCTCGGCCGCGACAGCGCCTGGCAGGATGACGCCGGACGGGCGGTCCGCACGCATGTCTACGGCATCACGAGCCTGACCTACGAGTTCCTCGACGGCGCGACCGTCGCGGTCTCGGGTGTCGACCTGGTGGCGGAGCCGCAGAAGTTCGGCGCCGAATTCGGCCTGGGAGGCACCTACAACTGGGGCGCGGAGAAATACGCTCTGCACGGCGAGGCGCTCGCCTCGACCAGCTTCGACGGCTCCTACGGCTACAAGGGCACGGTCGGCCTCACCGTCGGTTTCTGAGCCGAGAGACCCGCAGAAAACGAAAACTGCCGGGCAATGCCCGGCCGTTCTTGCTTTGGCGATGTCGGCCCCCTAGCAGGTGAGGGTTTAGGGAACTATCCGGGGAGGGTGTAAACCCTCACCCGGCTCTTCGAGCCGACCTCTCCCTCAGGGAGAGGTGAAGAAGCTGCAGGGCCGCAGCCGTCCATGTTCAGCCCTTGAACGGCACCAGCGGCAGGCCCTTGACGCCGACGTCGAGGGCGAACAGGCCGCCCGGGTTGCGCTGGCCCGCGAGCTGTTCCGGCGTGCGGTTGTAGATCGCCGTCGTGACATAGAGCACGTCGAGATCCCGCCCGCCGAATTCGCAGCAGGTCGGAAGGTCGGTCGGCATCTCGATGGAGCGCATCAGCTTGCCCGCCGGGTCGTAGCGCAGCACCTTGCCCTTGAAGGGAATGGTCGCCCAGTAGCAGCCCTCGGCATCGACCGTGGACCCGTCGACCACGCCGCCCATCTCCGACAGGTCGAAGAACGGGCGCTGGTGCTCGACCTCGCCGGTTAGGGGATCGAAATCCCAGGCCCAGACCACCGGGCCGTGGCTGTCGGTGTAGTAGAGCGTGCGGCTGTCGGGGCTCCAGGCAAGCCCATTCGAGCAGCCGAAACCGCCGACGACCTTGTGCACGGAGAGGTCGGTGTCCATCCGGTAGAGCGAGGCGTTCTTCACCACCGGCTTTCCGGGTGCCTCGAACATCGAGCCGGACCAGAATCGGCCCTGCCGGTCGGTCTTGCCGTCGTTGAAGCGGTTGTCGGGCAGGTCCGCTTCCGGGTCGGCGATCGGCGTCAGCCGGCCGGTGTCGGGATCGAAGAAGTGGAATCCGCTGGCCATGGTCAGCACCAGGCCACCCTTTTCGCGCACGGCGACGCAGCCGGGATATTCCGGCACGGTGAAGGTCTCGGTCTGCCGCGTCAGTGGGTCGAAACGGTGGATCGCCTTGGCGTAGATGTCGATCCACCAGAGATATTCGCTGGCCGGATCCCAATAGGTGCTCTCGCCGAGCTGGGCCTTTGCGTCGACGACGCATTCGATGTCGATCATGAAAGTTCCTCTAGGCGGATGAGCGTTGCCGGCGGCGGAAGCGCGGCAGGAAGACGGAGAGGCCGGAGACGGCCTCGCTGGCGAGCGAGACGGTGACGAGGATGACGACGCCGTAGACGATCAGGAGTGCGCCGCTGGAGAGGTTGAGCGCCGGCAGCAGCCCGGTGAGGATCGTCAGCACGAGGGCGCCGGCGATGGTGCCGATATAGTGGCCGCTGCCGCCGAGGATCGACGCCCCGCCGATCGCCACCGCAGCGATCGACGTGAAGAGGTAGGGATCGCCCATGCCGAGATAGGCCTGCGCCGTGTAGCCGGTCAGAAGCATGCCGGCGAGCGCCGCCGTGAAGCCGGAGAGCGTGTAGGCGAGCACCGTGGTCCGGAAGGTCGGAACGCCGGAGAATTCGGCGACGGTGGCGCTGGTGCCGACGGCGTAGAGATATCGCCCGAAGGCCGATTTCGACAGCAGCACGGTGGCGACGATCGCCAGCGCGATCCAGATCAGCACCACCACCGGAAAGCCCAGGATCCGCCCGACGGCGAGGAACTGGATCGCCGGCGGCGCGGTCGCGGTCGGCGCGCCGCCCGTATAGACGAGGATGCCGCCCTGCAGGATGACGTTGACGGCAAGCGTCATGATGATCGGCGGCACGCCGAAGAGCGCGACGCCGAAGCCGTTTACCAGCCCGACCAGCGCGCCGCCGGCAAGCAGCATCGGAACGATCCAGACCAATGGCGCGTCCTGGCTGCCGGCTAGCAGCGTCATCAGCACGGCGGCCGCGTTCAGAACCCAGGGCACGGAGAGGTCGATGCCGCCGCCGATGATGACGAAGGTCTGGCCGAGCGCGACGATGCCGATGAAGGCGGCCAGCACCGCCGTGCTGCGGAGATGCGTCGGCGACAGGAAGCCCGGCGCGACGACGCTGGTCAGAAGCAGCAGCACGATCATGCCGAGATAGGCGAGCAGTATGGCCCGGTGCCGGCGCAGGTTCATGTGAGGCTCCGTCGGGCGGATTTTTCGGCGATCGAGCTGGCGAGTACCGCGATCAGCAGGATGATGCCGGAGACGATCGGCTGCCAGTAGCTCGAGACCTCGAGCACGAAGACGAGATTGCCGATGATGGTGAGGATGTAGGCGCCGATGATCGTGCCGACTAGGCCGCCGCGGCCGCCGAACAGGCTGATGCCGCCGATCACCGCTGCCGCCACCGAGGGCAGGATGTAGTCCTTGCCGATGGTGGGCGAGCCGGCGCCGGTCTGGGTCGTCAGGTAGAGGGCGGCGAGCGCCGCGAACAGGCCCGACAGCGCATAGGTGGCGACGTTGATGCCGAGCGGCGAGACACCGGAGAGCCGCGCCGAGCGCTCGTTCGAGCCGGTGGCGCGGATCGAGATGCCGAGCCGTGTGCGCTTGAACCAGAACCAGAAGCCGAGGAGCAGGATCAGCAGCCAGACCGAGCTCGAAAGACCTATCCAGCTGGCGATGCCGAATCGGGTCCAGCCCGTGGGCAGGCTGCCGCCATCGGTCGGCAGGACGAGCATCGCCGCGCCGGACAGGATCGACCAGGTGGCGAGGGTCACCAGGAAGGGCTGCAGGCGCAGCACGGTGATGAGCACGCCGTTGAGCGCACCGACCAGGCCACCGATCGCCATGATGCCGATCGCCCAGGCGGCGGCCTGGGCTGGATCGGTGCCGAAGCGGGTCGCGGCAAGCACGGTGCCGAGGCTGATCATGCCGCCGATCGAGAGGTCGATGCCGCCGCGCAGCAGCACGATCGTCTGGCCGGTCGCGGCGAGGATCAGCGTCATCGCGGCGGCGGTGTCGAGATTGAGCTCGTCGATCGTGAACACGCCCTCGCGCAGCGTGCCGTAGAGGCCGAGCAGCGCCGCGAGCATGACGCAGGGAATGATCAGCGACGCCCGGTCGAGCAGGGCCACATGCCATGCGGCGGCCGGGCCCGGACGCGGCGGCGCGTCGGGCGCGGGGCGGGAGGAGGCCGGCTTCGGCCGGTCGACGGCCATCGTCATGCCGCCCTCGGTTCGATCATGGCGGCGCGCAGGATCTGGCGTTCCGTATTGTCCGTGCCCTCGAGCACCGCCGCCAGCCGGCCGTTGCGCAGCACGGCGACGCGGTCGGCGACATGCACCAGTTCGGCGAGGTCGCTCGAATAGAACAGGATGGCGTAACCGCGTGACGCGAGGTCGCGCATCAGCTGGAAGATCTCGCCCTTGGTGCCGACGTCGATGCCGCGCGTCGGATCGTAGAGGAGCAGGATGCGCGCCTCGGTCAAAAGCATCTTGCCGAAGATCACCTTCTGCTGGTTGCCGCCGGAAAGCGTGCCGGCGAGCTGCTCGGGCGTGCCGGCCTTGATCTTCAGCGCCGCCATCATCTCGTCGACCAGCGCCGCCTCGCGTTTCGGGTTGGTGAGGCCGAAGCGGGTGAAGCGCGAGATCACCGAAAGCGTCAGGTTCTCGCGCACGCTGCGCGACAGAAGCAGGCCGTGATTGCGCCGGTCCTCCGGAACGAGGGCCAGACCGTCACGGCCCGTCAGTGCCTGGCGCGGGCCGCGGATCGTCTTGGCCTTGCCCCAGATCTCGACCGTGCCGCGCGCACCGCCGATGCCGAACAATGCCTGGAACAGCTCGCGCTGGCCGTGGCCCTGCATGCCGGCGACGCCGAGCACCTCGCCCTCGCGGAGGTCGAGGTCGATGTCGGCGAGGCGATGGCCGGCGCCGAACCCGCGTAGTCGGACCGCGACCCGGTCGGTCGCCGTGGGTTTCCGCTCCGGATAGAGGCGGTCCATGCGGCGGCCGAGCATGTCGGCGATGATCGTCTCGTCGTCGATGGCGCGGGTATCATAGGCGGCGACCGTCGCGCCGTTGCGGAAGACGGTGATGCGGTCGGCGATCTGGCGGACCTCGCCGAGCCGGTGCGAAATGTAGATGACGAGCGTGCCGGCCTTCGCCAGTCCCTGCGACAGCCCGAGCAACCACTCCGTCTCACGGGGCCCGAGCGCCGAGGTCGCCTCGTCGAGGATGAGCACCCTGGGATCGGCGGAAAGCGCCTTGGCGATCTCGACCAGCTGCCGGTCGGCCAACGTCAGCCGGCGCAGTTCCTGGTCCGGCCGGATGGTCGGGAACTGGTGCTTGGCGAACAGCGCCTCGGTCGCCTCGCGTAGGGCTCGCGCGCGGACGGTGCGCGCGAAGGACAGCGGCTCGCGGCGGAACCAGATGTTCTGCTCGACCGTCAGGTCGGGGATCAGCGACAGTTCCTGGAAGACGGGCGAGATACCCGCGCCGCGCGCGGCCTGCGGGTTGCGCGGGCGGTAGGGCTGGCCGCCGAGCGCGACCGTGCCGCTGTTCGGCCGCACCGCGCCGGCGAGGATCTGGATGAAGGTGCTCTTGCCGGCGCCGTTCTCGCCGAGCAGCGCATGCACCTCGCCGGCGCGGGCCGAGAAATCCGCGCGGCTCAGCGCGACGATGCCGCCATAGTTCTTGGAGACGGCCGAGGCGGTCAGAAGTTCGGTCATGCGCGGCCGAGCCCTCGACGAGAATGAATGCGGGGCGTCCGTCCGAGGGCGGGCGCCAGTCGGATCCTCGCCCCGGACGGGGCGAGGAGGGAGCGGCGTGGAGCGGTCGTCAGGTGCCGGCGGCTTCCTGCGGCGTGATCTCGACCCAGTCCGGCGTGATCGGCAGCGACAGGCCCGGCGCGAGGTCCGGGAAGGCGTTCTTGCCGATCTCGATCTTCTCCATCTTCACGTCCGGATAGAGCTTGGAAGGCTGCGGATCCGTCGCCAGGAAGGGGCCGTAGACGAAGACGTGCTTGTCCTTGACTTCCTTGCCGTCGAGGATGTCGACCGCGAGCTTCAGCGCCTCGGCCGAGAGATAGGCCGGGTTGGTCTCCAGGATGCACTCGGCCCCTTCCGTCTGCGCGCAGACGAGCGAGGCGGTGTTGTAGCCGCCGCCGGCGACGGGCACGAGCGGGCGGCCGGCGTCCTGCAGCGCCTTGATGGCGCCGGAACCGTAGCCCTGGGTCAGGATCGCGTCGACCTGCGGATGGGCGGCGAGCAGCGAGGCGACGCCCTCCTGCTCCGGGCCGAGCGCGTAATTGCCGTTGAAGTAGCCGACGATCTCGATATCGGGATAGTTCTTCAGCACCTTCTCGAAGCCGGACTGCAGCTGCTCGGAGATCGGCGCGCCGGCGAGGCCGCGATCGACGAACACCTTGCCCTTGCCGCCGATCTTCTCGGCGATCCATTCGGCCTGCACGGCCGGGATGCGGTTCCAGTCGGATTCGAGCTTGTAGGCGCAGTCGGCGGTCGCGACCTGGTCGAAGGTGATGACGAGGATGCCGGCGGCGCAGGCCTTCTCGATCGTCGGGTTCAACGCCGTCGGCGAGCCGACGTCGATCAGGATCGCGTCCGGCTTGGCGCGGATGATGTTGTTCAGCGAGTTGATCTGCGCCTGGGTCGTCGTCTCGACATTCTCGACCTTCAGCTCGACGCGGCCGGCGAGCGGCGGCTTCCTCACGGCGGTGTCGGCGATGCGCAGCATCTGTTGGCGCCAGTCATTGCCGACGAAATTGTTGGAGAGATAGATCTTGTAGGGCTTCTTTTCCTCGGCCCTGGCCTCGGGAGCGAGGCCGGACGTCAGAACGATCGCCGACAGGGCGGCGAGTGCGGCGGCAGTGCGCTTCACGGTGTTTCCTCCCTCAAGGAATGCTGCTTTCCAGCCTGCGTGCGGATGCTTCTTCCAGAAGGCGGCATCCGTCATGATAACGCTACCATAAGCCGTCGGCCTTGCAAGGACCGGCGATCCGCAGCATCTCCTCAATGCCGTGAATAAAGATATGCTATTATAATCCTATGGCGCTGTCCAGCCGGCCGCCGCCTCAGCCGAGGTCGTTCGGCGCGTCGTAGGACAGGCTGAACAGGTCGGCGCGGTTCTTGTTGATGGTCAGTTCGACCACTTCGCCGGTAGTCGAGAAATACAGCATCTCGATCACCAGGATCGGGCCTCCGACGGCATAGTCGAGCGCCTTCGCCAGCGCCTCGTCGGCGACGTCGGCGCGCACCGTGATGCGGGCGTTGGAGAGCTGGATGCCGAGATGGCGCTGCAGCGCGCGGAACACCACGACATCGTCGAAATCGGCCCGCTTCAGCCGGCTGCCGATCGCCGGCGGGAAATAGAAGGTGGTCTGGCCGGTGGGGCCGTCCTTCTGATGCAGCGTGGCGCGCAGGCAGTGGCAGGCCTCGTCCGCCTTCAGTCCGAAGGCGGCGCTGGCCGCTGCGGAGCGCTCCTTCCGGTAGGAGTGGATCTCCAGCGCCCGGCCCTTGGTCGATTCGGCGATCTGCGCGAAGCTTCGGAAGGCGAAGCTCGGCATGGCCGGGGCCGGCGGAACCGTGACGATCGCCGGCTTGGCGGCGCGCTTCTTGATCAGGCCGTCATTTTCGAGGTCGCGCAACGCCTGGCGTACGGTGATCAGGCTGACGCCGAAGCGCTCGGCGAGGTCCGCCTCGCGCGGCAGCGCCGTGCCCGGGGGCAGGGTGCCGTTGGCGATCGGTTCCTTCAGGATGCCGAGGAGCTGCCGGTAGAGCGGGCCGTCCTCGCGCGAAAGAAGGCGCGGCGCGAAGCTCTCGAGCGAGTCGGTGGCGTTCACGGAATCGGTCGACGGCTCGTCTGCCTGCTCCATCTTGCTCGCTTCCACCTGCTCATTCCTCAGAATCGGTTTTGTTTGGCTGCCAAAATAGCGAGATTCCGCGCCCGGCACCAAGGGTCCATAGCATGGTGAGGCTGACGTCGCCGGTTGTCGCTCCGATTTCTAGATTATAGTATCATAATAGATCAGAGAAGCCCGATCCGTTCGGGCGAAATTTCGGGGGAGGAGAGGCGCATGCGCAGCGATCTGACGGGCAAGGTCGCCTTCGTCACGGGGGCGGCCGGCGGGATCGGGCGCGGCATCGTCAGCCGGTTGGCGGCCAACGGCGCCTCGGTGATCGTCGCGGACATCAACGAGGCGGGGGCGCGCGAGGTGGCGGCGAGCCTGCCTGACGCGCTCGCGGTCACGGTCGACATCCGCGATCCCGTGTCGATCGACGCCGCCGTCGCGTCGACCATGGCGGCATACGGCCGGCTCGACATCCTCGTCAACAATGCCGGCGTCAACACCCATGCGCACCGCGTCAATGTCGACAGGTTCCCGGACGACGAATGGGGCCGGATCGTCGGCATCGACCTCGACGGGCTGTTCCGCATGAGCCGGGGGGCGCTGGCGCCGATGCTGGCGGCGGGCCGGGGCGGGCGGGTGATCAACATCGCCTCGGTGGTGGGGCTGGCGGCGATGCGGCTGCAAAGCCCGTTCGTGGCGGCCAAGGCCGGCATCATCCACCTGACCCGCTCCATGGCGCTCGAACTCGGGCCCGAGGGCGTGCTCACCAACGCGATCGCCCCCGGCTCGATCATGACCGAGGGTACCCGGGCGCTGTTCTATGGCGCCGAGGGCCAGTTCCAGGCGAAGACAAAGGCGTTCATGGAGCATATCCCGCTCGGCCGGCCCGGCACGCCGGAGGAGATCGCGGAAGCCGTGCTGTTCCTCGCTGCGCCGGAATCCGCCTACATCAACGGCCAGGTCCTCGCCGTCGATGGCGGCTGGACGGCCGGCTATATGATGTGAAACGACGGAGGGGTTAACACGGATCGCCGTGTTAACCCTCCGTTAGCGATCCGGAACCCTCGCGTTAGCGGCGGCGATGCCTCAGACGAGCAGCCTGAGTGGCGTCTCGAGGAGGTCGCGGAATGCGGCGAGGATCGCGACCGCGTCGTTCTCGGCAACCACCTCCGCATCATGCACGAGCAGCACCTCCGCCGTCGCCGCGTCGTCGCCGGCGACGACCAGGAAGCGGAGGTCGGCATCGACCGGCAGCGAGCCGGCGACGGGGCGGACGCCCCGGGTCGCGAGGCGCGATAGCACCAGGGCCTTGCCCCCTGCGCCGGCATCCGCTTCCCCGGCGAGCAGTCGGGCGATCTCGGTCGGCGCCAGCGCCACCGCGCGGGGGATGGTCACGCCGCCGCCTTCGGCGTTGATCCAGCGAACCGCATCGGCGCGCGCTGCCGCCGATCGCGCCGCTGCCTTGACGAGGAAGGCGTCGATCGACAGCCCGGCGCCGGACGCCGCGATGAAGGCCGAAAGCGGCTCCAGCTCGACGGTAGCGGCAAAGGCCGAGATCGACCGGGCCGCCGCGATCGCGACGGGTGGCGCGGCGGGGGCAGGCGTCGCCGCCTCCGCGGCCGGGGCAGGGGTGGCCACGGCGACCGCGACCGGCGCCAGCGGCACGTCCTCGGCGACGATGCGGCCGTTCGGGCCGGAACCGGCGAGAGCCTCGAGCGTGATGCCGCGCTCGCGCGCAAGCCGGCGCGCATAGGGCGAGGCGAGGGTTCGGACGGGAGCGTTCATGCGATCCCCCTCAGCGCCGGACGCTGCCGATGCGGCCGCCCATCGGCACGACCGCGCCCTTCGGCTGCTCGATCGGGCCGAGAATGCCGTCGACCGGCGCCTCGATCTCGACCACCGCCTTGTCGGTCTCGATCTCGGCGACGATCTCGCCGGCCTTGACCGCGTCGCCTTCCGCCTTGAGCCAGCCGACGATTGTGCCCTCGGAGACCGTCAGGTCGCCGAACGGCATGGTGATCGGTTCGCCGTCGCCGGCCGGGACCGGGGCAGCCGCCGCTGCCGCCGCCGGGGCGGCAGCCGGTGCCGCGGCGGCGGGCGCCGGAACCGCGGGCGCGGCCGCGACCTGGCCGCCGACATGACGCCAGTGCTTCGGCACCGGCGGCTTGCCGGCCAGCACGCCCTTGGCACCGGCGACGATCTTGTCGGCATCGACCAGCATGGCGCGCTCCAGCGAGGGCGCGAGCGGATGCGGCTGGGCGTCCGTATGCAGGCGACCCACCGGCGCGTCGAGATCGTCGAAGGCGAGCTCGTTCATCGCCTGGGCCACCTCGGCGCCGACGCCGAACGCGCCCCAGCCCTCGTCGACCACCAGCAGGCGGTGCGTCTTCGCGACCGATTTCGCCACCGTGCCGACATCGAGCGGCATGATGGTGCGGAGGTCGATCACCTCGGCCTGGATGCCCTCGGCGGCGAGCTTCTCCGCCGCTTCCAGCGCGCGGTGCACCAGTTGGCCCGCCGCGACGAGGGTGATGTCGGCGCCCTCGCGCGCGATTCTGGCGAGGCCGAACGGCACTAGGTGCTCGCCGGTCGGCACCGCGCCCTTGCTGGCGAACAGCGCCTTCGGCTCCAGCATCAGCACCGGATCGCCAGCCCGAAGCGCCGTCTTCATCAGCCCCTTGGCGTCGGCCGGCGTCGAGGGCATGCAGACGATCAGGCCGGGGATGTTGGCCCAGCTCGGGTGATAGGTGCCGCTGTGATGGGGGCCGGCCGAGCGCACCGCGCCGGAGCCGACGCGCACCACCATCGGCGCGTTCATCTGGCCGTTCGACATGTAGCGCAGCTTCGCCGCCTGCAGCACGATCTGCCCCGCCGCCTCGAACATGAAATCGGCGAACATCAGATCGGCGATGGTGCGGGCGCCGGTCGCCGAGGCGCCGATCGCGGCGCCCGTGAAGCCCTGCTCGGAGATCGGCGTGTCGACCATGCGATGGGGCCCGAACTCGGCCCAGAGGTTCTTGGTGTGGGCGAAGGTGCCGCCGCGCTCGCCCGTGCCCTCGCCGAGATAGAGGATGTGCTTGTCGCGGCGCATCTCCTCGGCGATGCCGTCGCGCACCGCGTCGAGCCAGCTCTGCGTCACGCTTCCCGTCGGCGCCGCCTGCACCAGCGCCTCGGCCGGATTGATCGGCTCGGCATAGACATGCAGCGCCGTCGTCGCGGCGTCCGGCTCGGGCGAGTTGCGGGCGAATTCGAGCGAGGCCTGCACGATCCCGTCGATCTTCGTGTCGATCGCGTCGAGCTCTCCGGCCGTGGCGGCGGCGAAATCGGTCAGGATGCGGCCGCGCAGCATCTGGATCGGATCGCGCCTCGCCCATTCGTCGACTTCCGCCTGGGTGCGGTAGGTGCCGGTGACCGGGTCGCCCTCGTGATGGCCGACCGTGCGATAGGTCTTGGCCTCGATCAGCGTCGGGCCCTCGCCGGAGCGGGCCCGCGCGACCGCCTCGGCCATCACCTGCCACACCGCGATGACGTCGTTGCCGTCGACGGCGACGCCCGGGATGCCGTAAGCGGCCGCCCGCGTCGCGATCTCGGGGTTGAGCGTCGCCGAGGCGAGCGGCGTCGCCGTCGCGTAGAGGTTGTTCTCGCAGATGAAGACGGCCGGCGCCTTCTGGATGCCGGCGAAATTCAGCGATTCATGGAAGCCGCCATGATTGGTCGCGCCATCGCCGAAGAACGCGACGCCGACGCCGTCCTTGCCCTGGGCGCGGGCCGACATGCCGGCGCCGACCGCGTGGCTGATGCCGGCGGCGACGATGCCGTTGGTGCCGAACAGGCCGACCGAGCGGTCATAGAGATGCATGGTGCCGCCGCGCCCGCCGCAGCAGCCGTCGCGCTTGCCGAACAGTTCCGCCATCAGGATATCGGGATCCATGCCCTTGGCGAGCGCATGGCCATGGCCGCGATGGGTCGAGGTGATCCAGTCGGTCGGGCGGAGATGGGCGCAGACGCCGACGGCCGTCGCCTCCTCGCCGATATAGAGATGCAGGAAGCCGGGGGTCTCGCCCTTGCGGCAGGCGGTCTGCGCCACGCTCTCGAACCGGCGCAGCAGCACCATCTGCTCGTAGAGCGCCAGCAGCGTGGCCGCCGCCAGCCCCTTGGGCAGCGCCTTGCCCGGCGCGCTGCGGAACACCGGAGCGTCGATCTTCGGCGCGCGAATCGTGGGGGTCATCACTTGAGCGCTCATCATTCCTCCCTTTCCCCGCGGTTTGGCGGGGCGATGCGGCCTCGCGTCCGGACATGGACATCGCATCTAAAATTATAATAGCATGATGTTATGTTATCGGGCCGCGCCTTGCCAAGGCCCAATCGACGATGAGTTCACAGCGCCGGCCGTGGCGGCGATCGGGCGGCGAAGACGGAGGGCGGAGCGGCGGCGCCCCGGCATCGACAGGCCGGCGGCGATGGCGCATAGCTCCGCGGGGGAGGATCGGTTCATGGACATCGAGATCGCGGACCGCGCGGCGCGCATTCTTGGCGCGCGCAACGCCATTGCCGAGCGCGTGGCGGCGGCGCTCGCCGCGAATGGCGCGACGGTCGCCTGGGGCGAGGCGGGCCGGGGCGAGGCGGGCGAGCACGGCGCGCCGGACATTCTGATCCTGTCGCATGCGCTGTCGCCGGACGCGGCCGAGCGGCCCGAGGCGCTGGCGGCGGAGGCCGGGACGATCGCGGCCGCCATGGTCGCGCGCGGCTCGGGGCGCATCGTCCATCTCGTCTCGGCCGCCGGCCTGGTGCCGATGCGCCGCCATCCGGCCTGGTCGGCGGCGCATGCCGGCGCCATCGCCGCGATGCGCGCGCTCGCCATGGCGAGCGGCCCGGCCGTGCAGGTCAACGCCGTCGCCGTCGGCCGCGTCGAGGGGGCGGAAGAGGCGGCGGGCGACGCCGCCATGCTCTCCCACGTGCCGCTCGGCCGCGCCGGCTCGGCCGACGACGTCGCCAACGCGGTCCTCTTCCTCGTCGATCCGGCGAACAGCTACACGACCGGCCAGGCACTCGCCGTCGACGGCGGCTGGACCACGGGCTACGGGCGGAATTTTTGATTTCTTTTTGCCATGCGCGGCCTACACCTCTCCCTGAGGGAGAGGTCGACGGCCGAAGGCCGGCGGGTGAGGGTTTACGGCCTCTCCGGAAAAGTTCCCTAACCCCTCACCCGGAGCTTCGCTCCCACCTCTCCCGCCGGGAGAGGTGAAGGGATTGCCTTGTCACGGTCGGTGCCGCCAAACTCGCCGTCATCCCGGGCAAGCGAAGCGGAGGCCCGGGATCCATCCATCCGGGTTGCTGGGCGGAACGCCCGGAGCGTGGGGAGGCATGGATCCCTGCTTGCGCAGGGATGACGGGGAGGGTGGTGCCGGCGCCGCGCCATATGCCGCGCCCCCCCGCCGATCGGCGCACGTCCTCATGCCTGCCTGCGCCGCCAACCCCAGGCTCTCCGTCATCCCTGCGCAAGCAGGGATCCATCTTTCCTGCGCGCAATCCACGTGACCATCGCCAAAGACCCTTCCGCCGGCGCGACGGGCGGCTACCATCGCCACAACGAACAAAACCCTTGGGAACGCCCGCATGATCGAACTCGCCGCCGGTGATCTCTCCCTCGTTCTCGCGCCGGAGATCGGCGGCTCGATCGCCGCCTTCCGGAAGAACGGCGTCGATGTGATGCGGGCGCTGACGCCGGAGCGCGCCGCGAAGGGCGACGTGCTCGGCGTCGCCTCCTTCCCGATGCTGCCCTATGCCAACCGCATCGACGCCAACCAGTTCACCTTCGACGGCGTCACCTATCGCTTTGAGGCCAACAACGGCGCCGAGCGTTTCAACGTGCATGGCACCGGCTGGCATTCAAAATGGCAGGCGGAGCAACTCTCCGACACCGCTGTCGAAATGACGCTGGAGCGCAGCGTCGCCGGCGAGCCGTACCAATACCGCGCCACGCAGCGTTTCGAGCTTGCCCCCGAGGGGCTGACGCTTGCGACGACGCTCGAAAACCTCGGCCCCGTCCGCATGCCGTTCGGCTTCGGCCACCATCCCTGGTTCGAGCGCGACGCCGACGTCGAACTCACCTTCGCGGCAAAAAACTTCTGGCTGGAGGCGCCGGACGGCGTCGCCGGCTCGCGCATCACCACGCCGCCCGAACTCGACTTTTCACGCGGCGCGGGCCTGCCGAAACACTGGCGAAACAACGACTATTCCGGCTGGGACGGAAGCGCGACGCTCCGCTTCCCCTCGCGCGGCGTGACGCTCGTGATCGAGGCCGATCCGATCTTCGAAAACCTGATGCTCTACGCCGACCCGAAGCAGAGCTTCTTCTGCCTCGAACCCCAGACCAACGTCCCCTGCGCCGTCAACAAGCTCGAAGCCGGCGAGGAAGGCCTCGGCCTGGTCGTGCTCAAGCCGGGCGAGGCGATGGCGGGGGTGGTGCGGTTTGGGGTGAGGTTCTGCAACCTAGGGCTGGCGCCCGCGTAAGGCTTCGCGCTATAGGCATTTCTAGTGGTAAACTGGGGGGTGGGTATATGGCGGATAATTCTCAGCAACTTCTGAATGACGTTCTATCTCAGCAACGTCTAGAGCTCGCTCCCGAGCTCTCTGATCAAGATTATTTTGAGGTGTTTTGCGCCGAACAAATCCTGAAGGACTTCGATCTTTCCTATGAGGACGTGCAGGCGGGAATCGTCGATGGAGAGCATGATGGCGGAGTGGATTCCGTTTACGCATTTGTGAACGGAGAACTGGTGTATGAAGACTTTGATATAAGTCCTTTCAAGAAGGACGTCGTAATAGAGTTGCATATTATACAGTCTAAAACGGCTGGTGGGTTCAGTGAGACCGCTATCAACAAGATGATATCGGTCTCGCGACACCTTATGCGGCTTGATGCGGATTATTCAAAATTTGACCAGTATAATCCTGATGTGAAGTCGGCCTTTGATAATTTTAGGAAGGCGTACCGTGGTCTCGCGTCGAAGTTTCCGACTCTAGCAATTATTTACCACTACGCTTGTAAGAAGGCTGATGGTCACGTCCACCAAAATGTTATCTTGAAGTCCAAGGAGCTTGAGCAGGAAGCTCGTGTGTTGTTTCCTGATGCTGAAGTGAAGGTTGATTTGATTGGCGCTCGAGGCTTGCTCGAGTTGGCGCGCAGGCGCCCGAAGACTACACATGAACTTAGGGTTAAGAAGAACCTCAGCGATGTCGATGGGTATGTCGTTCTGAGTCCAATTTGTGACTATGCAAGGTTTCTAAAGAATCCTGACGGAAAGGTACGCGCCGAACTGTTTGAATCAAATGTTCGCGACTTTCAGGGGACGACAGAAGTCAATGATGAGATAATCAAGACACTTCAAGGTGAGCGGGTCGTCGATTTTTGGTGGATGAATAACGGCGTCACGATATTGGCAAGTAGGGCGACCCTAAATGGCGATGTTGTCACCATCGAAAATCCGCAGATTGTGAACGGACTACAAACATCGACGCAAATCGCGCGCCATTTTCATGATGATGCGAAGGATGAGCGGAGTGTGATGGTTAAAATTGTCTCATCTGAAGATGAAGAGACCAGAGACAAGATAATCAAAGCAACGAACAGTCAAAACCCGATCCAGCCAGCAACACTGCGCGCGACCGACAAGGTCCAAAGAGATATTGAAGAGGCCCTTAAATATTCGGGTCTCTTTTACGATAGAAGAAAGAACTACTATAAAAACGAAGGAAAACCTGCCGACAAAATAATTAGTATCCCATTGATGGCTCAGTCCGTAATGACGATAATACTAGGGCAGCCGGATACCGCGCGGGCTAGGCCATCATCGCTGATCAAGGATAACACTGTCTACACGAGGGTGTTTTCAGAGAACTTTGCGATAGGCCTATATACCAACTCAGCCATTCTCATTCGCTCGATCGATCGGGTTTTGAAGCGGAGGCCAGGAATGTCGGCTCGAGATCGATCGAATATTCGGTTCTATGTTCTGTATTGGCTGAGCTCGATTCAGACGAGAAAGTTGTCACCCAGCCCTACGGATGTCGCGAATATCGACGTGAAAGCCCTTAACGATCAAGAGATCGAGCTGGCGATTGATGAAGTCTGGAATCTATATTCTGCGCTGGGCGCCAGTGATCAGGTCGCTAAAGGATCGGAACTCAGGCGACGGACTATTGACGAGGTCACCATTCGACTTGCGGCGTTAGAGGCACGTTGAACGATTGCAACTGGTGGTACATTTGAGGTTCGTAGATGTACTGTAATCTTTGTCACCCATTCTCGCCGTCGTCCCGGGCTTGACCCGGGATCCATTCAGCCGGGTTGTCGGGATCGTAGCGCTTTGAGTTGCGTGAGCATCTCCATGCCTCGGCTGCATGGATCCTCGCCTTCGCGAGGATGACGGAGGTTGGTGCGGTGGCGTACCGGCTTGGCGATGCAGCGGTCGCCGCAGCGCGCCTCAATCGTCAGAGCGACGCGTGCCTTCTGTTCGGACGAGTTTCCTTGTCCGAACAAAGACTTCCCGCAGTCGACCCTTGCGAAGTGACTACAACAACAGCGCCGTCAAACCCCCATCCGCCGTGAAGGCGCTGCCGGTGACGAACGACGCGTCGTCGGAGATCAGGAAGGCGATGGCCTTGGCGAGTTCGGCCGGGTCGGCGACGCGCGGCACCTTGCGTTCGTCGAAATAGAGCCCGGCCGCCTCGACCTTTTCGCGCGCGTCGGGCGCGTCGCCAAGCGTCATCCGGGTCGCCACCGAGCCGACGACGAGTGCGTTGACGCGGATGCGGTCGATCGCATAGTCGAGCGCCATCTGCTTCGAGAGGCCGACCACCGCCGCCTTGGTGGCGGCATAGGCGGGGACGCCGGGGACGGTCGCGATCGCGTGCACCGAGGCGAGGTTGACGACCGAGCCGCCGCCCGCCGCGCGGATCAACGGCAGCGCCGCGCGGCAGACGCGAAAAATCGCGGTCAGGTTGACGGAGACGCAGAGGTCCCATTCGTCATCCGTGACGTCCTCCAGGCGCTTGCCGGTCGGATAGATGCCGGCGCAATTGACGACGGCGTCGAGCCGTCCGGATTTCTCTTGCGCGCTCGCGATCGCCGCGCGGATCGCCGCGTCGTCGGTCAGGTCCACCTCGGCGAAATGGAGCGGCAGGCCGCGCTTGGCATGGTCGGCGGCGAGCGCTTGGCCTTCGCCGGCATCGAGGCCGATGCCATGCACGGTGGCGCCCTCGGCGACCAGATGCTCCGACGTGGCGCGGCCGATGCCGGTGGCGGCGCCCGTGACCAGGATTGATTTGCCGGCGAAACGCTTCGTCATCCCGCGTGTCCCGCGTTCGCCAGCGCGTCGCGCTGCATCGCCGCCTGGGCGGCGGTGATGGTGCGCAGCACCTGGTCCTCGCTGCCTTCGCCGCGCGAGAATTCGCCGACGAGGCGGCCATCGGCGACGACGAGGCAGCGGTCGGCGATGCCGATCACCTCCTCCAGCTCCGAGGCGACGACGACGAGCGCCACGCCCTTGTCGGCGAGGTCGACGATCAGCCGGTAGATCTCGGCCCGCGTCGCGGCGTCGACGCCCTTGGTCGGCTCGTCGAGGAGCAGCACGCGCGGCGCGCTCATCAGCACGCGGGCGAACAGCAGCTTCTGCTGGTTGCCGCCGGAGAGATGGGCGACGGAGGATTGCGGCGAGCGCGCCTTGACGTTGAGCGCCCGCATGGCGGCGAGGACGGCGCTCTTCTCGCGGCCCTCGCGCACCATGCCGTGGCTCGAAAGCGGCGCCAGATTGCCGATCGTGATGTTGGCGCCGACGGGCAGGTTGAACAGCAGCCCGTCGCGCTTGCGGTCCTCGGTCAGGAGCGCGATGCCGGCGGCGCGGGCGTCGGCGGCGGTGCGGATATTGACCTCGCGGCCGTCGACGACAATTTCGCCGGAATAGGGGATGCGGCCGTAGATCGCGTGCAGGATCTCGGTGCGGCCGGAGCCGAGCAGGCCGGCGAGGCCAAGGATCTCGCCCGGGCGGACGTCGAAGGAGACGTCGCTGACGCCGCGATTGACGCCGAAGCGGCCGGCGATCGAGAGGTTCTTCACCTGGAGCAGTGGCTTCGTTTCGGCGGGCGGGGCGTCGTGATGCGGGTAGAGGCGCTGCAGCTTCTGGCCCGACATGGCGAAGATGAACTGCTCCTCGTCGAAATTCTCGCGCTCGATCGCGGCGGCGACGCGGCCATCGCGCAGCACCGTGGCACGGTCGCAGATGGCGAGCACCTCGGGCAGGCGGTGGGTGATGAAGATCATCGTCTTGCCCTGCGCCTTCAGCCGGCGCAGCACGGAGAACAGCCGCTCGACCTCGACGCCGGAAAGCGAGGCGGTCGGCTCGTCCAGCATCAGGACGCGGGGCTTGAAGGAAAGCGCCCGCGCGATCATGACGAGATGGCGCTGCGCCGAGGTCAGGCTCGCGACCAGCATGCGCGGATCGATCGAGAGGCCGAGCTCGTCGAACAGCGCGCGCGCCTCCTGCTCCATGCGGCGGCGGTTGATGATCGGGCCGCGGCCGAGGCCGGTATGGCCGGCGAAGACGTTTTCCGCGACGGTGAGCTGCTCGAGCACCTCGATTTCCTGCGGCACGTAGCCGACGCCCCTGGCGCGCGCCTCCGAGGTCGAGGCGAAGGCGACCGGGGCGCCATCGACGAGGATCTCGCCCGAATAGGAGCCGGCCTTGTGCACGCCGTTCAGGATCTTGACGAGGGTCGACTTGCCGGCGCCGTTCTGGCCGAGCAGGGCGTGGATCTCGCCGGGATGGACGGCGAAGTCGACGCCGCGCAGCGCCTGCACGCCGGAGAAGCTCTTGACGATGGCGCGGGCCTGGATGACGGGCGGGGCGGTGGTTGGGTCGGTCATGTCCTGGTCCCCGAAAGGCCTTTTTTCAAACGCGCAGTCTTCATCTCTCCCCTTGGAGGGGGGGGCGGCATCCGCAGTTCTTCTCGCCATCCTGCCGGCGGCGCCTGGCCGCGCCACGCTCGCCGTCATCCCGGGCAAGCGCAGCGCGACCCGGGATCCATTCAATCGCCGGCGGAAGGCGGCGGCATGGATCCCTGTTTTCGTAGGGATGACGGTGGAGGATGGGGCGGACTTCACCGCCCTCATCCAGGATGCCTCAGTTCTTGCTTCACCATGGAAGCCGGTCCCTCACCTTGCCCTCTCCCGTCGGGCGGGAGAGAGCAAGGTGGGAGCCGGTTACTGGCCGGCGCGGTCGAGCATCGCGTAGTACGGGTCGAGGTCGGCCGCGGTGATGACGCCGGCCGGCAGCGGGTTCATGTACGGAACCTCCTTGCCCTCGGCGAGGTCGTTGGCGAGTTCGGCCGTCTTGGCGCTTTCCTCGTAGAGCGGCTGGGCGACGACGCCATAGACGGCGCCGGATTTCACCAGGTCGAGGTTCTGGCGGATGTAGTCCATGCCGATGATGACGAGCGGACGGTCGGCCTTGCGGGCGGCGCCCGACCAGGTCTGGGCGCCGTTGCCGGTGGTCGAGAAGGCGGCCGTGACGTCCGGGTTGCCCTGCAGCAGCGCCACGGCCTTGGCTTCCGCGGCCGAGGGCTCGAAGCCTTCCATCTGGGTATCGAGGATCTTGATCTCCGGGAAGCGCTCGGCCATCGTCTTGCGGAACGAGTCCGCCATGACGTTCTCCGTGTCGTTGGACGAGCCCTGGGTGAGCGCGATCACGCCCTTGCCGCCCAGCTTCTCGCCCATCGAGATCGCGGCCGACTGGCCGGCGGACGGAATATCCTCGCCGACGGCGGCTTTCAGGCCGGCGACCGAGCCCTCGGGCGGCAGCACGTGCCAGGTGACGACCGGGAGGCCTTCCTTGCCGAGCTTGCCGATGAACGGGAAGATCTCGGGGCCGGGGCCATAGACGGCGATGGCGTCGAACTTGGTGCGGGCCATGGCCGCTTCCGCGAGCGGGATCGAGGCCGAGACGTCATAGTTGGTCGAGCTCGGATTGCCGACGACCTCGCAGGTATTGCCGAGTTCCTTGCACTTTTCCAGGAAGCCGGCCTGCATCAGGCGATGCACCGGATGGTCGCGCATGGGCTGCACCCACAGCACGTTCTTGCCGGCCGCGAGGCTGGCCTGCGGCATGGCGGCGAGGCCCGCCGTCACGGCGACGGTCGCGAGCAGCGCGGATTTGAGCAGGCTGGAAAATCGTTGGGTCATGGGTAGTCCTCCCTCTGGTTGACCGCCTTCTGGCGGCCTTTTCGATCCGTCATCTCGTCCGGCCGGAGGCCGGAAGTGCCTTCAGGATGGCTTGGTGGCCGGCGCGGTCGCGGCGGCCGGCTGGGCGGCGCCACCGGCGCCGGCGATGAAGAAGCGACGGCGCAATATGTCGAGGCCGACGGCCATCACCATGATCACGCCCACCGCGATCTGCTGCCAGTTGGCGTTGACGCCGACGACGACGAGGCCGCTGGTGACGACCTGCAGCAGCAGGACGCCGATCAGGCCGCCGGCCATGGTGCCGGCGCCGCCGAACAGGCTGACGCCGCCGACGACGACGCCGGCGATGACGTTCAGCTCCCAGCCGCTGCCGATCGAGGTGGTGCCGGAGGCAAGGTCCGCCATGACGAACATGCCGGCGATGGCGGCGAGCGCGCCCACCGTCATGAAGGCGCCGATCTTGTAGTGCGCCGTGTCGATGCCGACGAGGCGGGCGACTTCGGGATTGCCGCCGGTCGCGTACATGTTGCGGCCGAGCACGGTGCGGCGGAGCACGAAATCGGCCCCGAGCGCGGCGATGACGAAGAAGACGAAGCTCCAGCCGAGGCCGAAGACGATGCTGGCATAGCCGATGTCGCTGATGATGGGCGGCAGCGGATAGACCGGATAGCCGTTGGTCACGACCTGGATCAGGCCCTGGCCGATGAACAGCATGCCGAGCGTCTGGATGAAGGCCGGGATCTTGAGCTTGACGACGACGAGGCCGTTGACGAGGCCGACGCCGGCGCCGACGAGCACGCCGCCGAGCAGCGCCAGCGGCACGGGCAAGGCGAGCGCCGTCATCAGCTTGGCGCTGCAGACCGCCGACAGGCCGGCGACCGCGCCGACCGACAGGTCGAATTCGCCGCAGACGAGCAGGATGGTCTGGCCGATGGCGATGATGCCGATGAACGAGACGACGCGCAGGATGGCGCGGATGTTGCGCTCCGACAGGAAGGCCGGCTCCATCATGTAGAAGAAGGCGACCAGCACGATCAGCGCGAGCAGCACGCCCACTTCGCCGACCGCGACCAGCCGCGTCAGTCGATCGCGCAGCGCGCGGCCGGATCCCTCGAAGCCGGAATCCCGCTCAACGGTTCGTTCCATATTTTCCTCCCTTTCCACCGGGGCATCCTCCTCGATGCGGTCCTCGGCGGGGCTGCGTCAGAACGTTGAAGCAGCCTGCTCACATAACATCATGCTATTATAAACTTATCAACTCACGATGATGGGCATCCCCGAATATCGCGGGGGAATGTCGATGGGGCGAGATCGACCGGGGGGCAGGGGGCGCCATGTCACCCTCGCCGTCATCCCCGCGCACGCGGGGATCCATGCAGCCGAAACGCTGGGAGTCCTGCGTGGCCAAGGCTTCGGCTGAATGGATCCCGGCTCGGGGGCCGGGATGACGGCGAGCGTGGGGCGGGCAATCGTCGAATTGGCGAACAACTGTTCCGTCAGGCGCGGTCTGCTTTCGGCAAACCTGCTGGTCTCGCAACCCTTCGTTCCGAGGGGTAGAATGCCATCCGTAGGCCGCAGGGCCGCCATAGTCACCTCACCCTGGCCGTCATCCCCGCGAAGGCGGGGATCCATGCATTCGAGACACAGGGAGTCCTGCGTGGCCAAGGCCCCGGCTGAATGGATCCCGGCTCGCGGGCCTGGATGGCGGAGCGTATGCATCCAGCGAGTTGCAGCTGGTTCATCGTCGAGCGATGTGCCGCTAGAATGGACGGGGACGCCGATTCCGTTCGGCGAGGGGAGCGAGTGTTTCGATGCCGAATTCCGGCCCGGGCGATACCGACAAGCCAAGCTCCGACGTGCCAAATCCCGACCTGCCAAGCTCGGGCAAGCCGCGCCTCAGCATGAAGGAGATCGCCCGCCGCGCCGGCGTGGCGCCGATGACCGTGTCGCGGGCGCTCGCCGATCCCGACAAGGTGTCGCCGGAGACGCGGGCGCGCGTGATGGAGGTGGTCGAGCGCGAGGGATTCATCCGCAACCAGCTCGCCTCCTCGATGTCGTCGAACCGAAACCGCCGGCGCATCATCGGCACCATGGTGCCGCCCCTGATCAATTCCGGCATCGCCGAGCAGGTGCAGGGCATGTCCGACGCCTGCCACGAGGCGGGCTACCAGCTTCTGCTGATCCAGGGCGCCTTCGACCCGGAGGGCGAGGAAAACGCCATTCGCGCGCTGCTCGGTTGGCAGCCGGCCGGGCTCATCCTGCAGGCCTTCGTCAATTCCGACGCGGCGCGCAGCCTGCTGGCCGCCGGCGAGGTCGCGGTGGTCGAGATCAGCGAGATCCGCGGCCATGAGCCGATCGACATGGCGGTCGGCGTCTCGAATTTCGACACCGCCTACGCCATGACTAGCCATCTGGTCGACAGGGGCTATCGCCGCATCGGCTTCGCCTCGACCCCGGTGCACGGCAACGACCGCCTGCAACAGCGCCGCATCGGCTATCGCCAGGCGCTGGTCGATCGCGGCCATGCCTATCCGGAAAATCTCGAGATCGAGGTGCCGATCACCGCGCAGGGCGGCGCCTCGGCGCTGGCCGCGCTTGCCGACCGCGATCCGGCGCTCGACGTGCTGTTCTGCTCCTCCGACACGCTGGCGATCGGCGCGGTGCAGGAATGCCACCGGCGCGGCTGGAAGATCCCGGAGCGCATGGCGATCGCCGGCTATGGCGACATGGACCTCGCCGCCGAACTCTATCCGCGCCTGACGACGCTCCGCGTGCCGCGCCTCGCGATGGGCCGGCTGGCGGTCGAGCAATTGCTGAGGCGGCTGAAGGGCGAGGCCGAGCTGCCGCGCATCGTGCCGATCGGCTTCGAGATCGTCGAGCGCGAGAGCGCGTGAGCGTCTCTCAGGCGAGGGCCGCACGGCCGCGTCCCTCCACCTCCAGCCGCTTTTCCAGATGCCTGGCGAGCAGCGACAACGGCCAGCAGAGCGCGAAATAGATCAGCGCCACGGTGCCGAACACCAGCATCGGCTCGAAGGTCACGGTGTTGATCATCGTGGCGGTGCGGGCGAGCTCGGTCAGCCCGATCAGCGAGGCGACCGAGGTCGTCTTGACGATCTGCACCATGAAGCCGACCGTCGGCGGCAGCATCAGCCTCAGCGCCTGCGGGAAGATCACCAGCCGCAGCGTCGGGACGAAGCGCAGGCTCAGCGCCTTGGCCGCCTCCCACTGGCCGCTGGGGATGGCCTCGATCGAACCGCGAAAAATGTCGCCGAAGAAGGCGGCCGAGTTGAGCGAGAACGTGATCGCCGCCGCCGTCCAGGGATCCGGGCTCAGGCCGATGAAGGCGGTGCCGTAATAGGCCATGAAGAGCTGGATCAGGATCGGCGTGCTCTGGAAGAAGCGGATATAGCCGGCCGCGATCATCCGGAGCGGCCGCGCGGCGCTGATCCGGAGGCTCGCGATGATGATGCCGAGCGCGCCGCCGCCGGCGAAGGCGATCAGCGACAGGAGGATGGTCCAGCGCGCCGAGAGGAGCAGGAAGGTGAACTCGCCGAAGCCGAATTCGCGCAGGTTCATGGCCGGCTCCTCATGTCTTCCAGCGGAAGAAGAAGCGTGAAAAGCCCTGGAACAGCAGGCTGAATCCCTGCACCAGGATGAAGTAGATGATGGCGACGACGATGTAGACCTCGAAGGAGCGGAAGGTCTGCATCACCATGTTGTTGGCGATCGCCGTCAGTTCCTCGGCCGCGATGGCCGAGATGATGCTGGTTCCGAGCAGTTGCAGGATGAACTGGCCGCAGAGCGCCGGATAGATGGCGCGCAGCGCCTGCAGCAGCACGATGTGGCGGATGATCCTGTAGGGCCGGAGGCCGAGCGACTTCGCCGCCTCGATCTGGCCGGCGGGAATCGACTGGATGCCGGCGCGCATGATCTCGGTCGCATAGGCGCCGAGATGGATCGAGAGCGCGAGGATGGCGGCGGCGCTGCTCGAGAGCTTCAGTCCCATGAAGGGGAGCGTGAAGAAGACGAAATAGAGCTGGATCAGGAGCGGCGTGTTGCGGATCAGTTCGACATAGGCGGCGACGATCCGCGACAGCCAGCGCGGCCCGAAGCTCCTCGCGACCGCGCCGAGGATGCCGATGGCGAGCCCCAGCACCATCGACACGCTCGCGAACCAGATCGTCAGCCAGGCGCCGTGGATCAGCTCCTCCGAGCGGATCAGGATCGGGCCGAACTGGAAGACATAGCTTGGCATGGGGCCGTCCGATCGGTTCGGTGGCTGGGCGGCGTGGCTGGAAGCGCCCAACTTGTGGAGGGGCGGCGCCTCTTGCCTCTCCCTGAGGGAGAGGTCGGCCCGCCAGGGCCGGGTGAGGGTTTACGGACTATCCGGATGGTTTCCTAAACCCTCACCCGCCGGCTGCGCCGTCGACCTCTCCCTCAGGGAGAGGTGAAGGAAGGCGGCCTCGCATCGACGTCTCAGGTAACGCCGAACCTCAGAACATCGGCAGCGGCGGCAGCGGCGTGTTGCGGTATTTCTGCGACAGGCGCTCCAGCGTGCCGTCCTGCTTCAGCGTGAAGATGAAGGTGTTCAGCCACTGCAGGATGTCGGGATTGCCGCGGCGGATGCCGACGCCGAAATAGAAGGTCTTCAGGATGTACTTCATCTCGAAGTCGTCACCCTTGTCGCTCTTCTTCAGGTAGATGTCGCCATAGTCGCCGCCGCCCATGGCGTCGATCTGGCCGGAGACCATGGCCTGCAAGAGCGAGGCATAGTCGTCGAAGCGCAGGATCTCGATGCCGGGATTGGCCTTGGCCGCCTCGGTCAGGAGCCCGTCCTCGCCGGTGCCGCGCGTCAGCCCGACCTTCTTGCCGACGAGGTCGGCGTGGCTCTTGATGTTGGATGATTTCGGCGCGATCACGACCGCCGATTGACCAGCATAGGGAATGGAAAAGTTGACCTGAAGCGCGCGCGGGGCGGTGATCGAGAAGATCGACACCACCATGTCGGCGCGGTTGGTCAAAAGCGCCGGGATGCGGCCGGGCGAGGTGACGGTGACGAACTCGACCGGCACGCCGAGCGCCTCGCCGATCAGCTTGGCGAACTCGATGTCGAAGCCGGCCGGCTGGAATTCCTCGTCGATCATGCCGTAGGGCGGCGTCGTGGTGTCGATGGCGATCACCACCTTGCCGCGCGAGATGATGTCGTCGACGGTCTCGGCGGCGGCCTCTCGCGGCGCCGCGGTGAGAAGCAGAGCGGACATGGCCGCCGCGGCGCACGCGGCGATGACGGTCCTGAAGCGAGCCTTGAACATGCTTACCCTCCCGGATGTGCGGACACGGTCCGCGGATGCGCGTCGCCGCGCGGACATTTCCTCTCGATTGTTCTGGGTGGCCCGTCTTCCGGTCGTTCAGACCGCGCGCGCCTTGGCCCTTAGTGTGAACATACTATTATAATCATATCAAGATGCGGCGGCCGCCTTTGCGATCAGCCGTCGCGCTTCTGGCCGAGCCGCTTCTCCCAGCCCTCGGCGTGGATGTTGAGGAACGCCTTGGGATCATAGGGATGCGCCCGCGCCACCTCGTCGTTGAGCTCGATGCCGAGGCCGGGCGCGTCGGGCAGCGACAGATGGCCGTTCGACGGATCGATGGCCGGGTGCCAGCTGACGAGATCGCGCGTCCACGGCTCGTTGAAAGCGTCGAAATGCTCCTGGATCAGGAAGTTCTCGACGCAAGCCGCGAGTTGCAGGCAGACGGCGGTGGCGACCGGGCCGCCGCTCTGGTGCGGGGCGATGTAGCTGCCATGCGCCTGGGCCAGATGGGCGACGGCCATCGAATTGCCGATGCCGCCGAGCGACATCGGCTCGGGCTGGAAGATGTTGACGCCGCCGCCCTCGGCCAGAGTGAAGAACTGGCCGACCGTGTCGTACATCTCGCCGGTGGCGACGCGGATCGGGCTGGCATGGCCGACGGCATGCACCGTCTCCTGCCGGTCGCGCGTCGTCGGCTCCTCCCACCAGTAGAGGTCGAGATGCGCCAGCCGGTTGGCGGCGCGGATCGCCTCTGTTTCGGTGAAGCGGGCATGCACGTCGATCAGAAGCAGCGTGTGCGCCGGCAGCCCTTCGCGCAGGGCTGTGAGGATCTGTTCGGCCAGGTCCAGCTCCGGCTCGGAAATGAAGCCCTGCGCCGTGCCGAACGGGTCGAGCTTCATCGCCCGAAAACCCTTGGCGATTACGGTCTTCGCCGCTTCGAGGAAGGCTTCCGGGGTGCGCTCGGCGCGATACCAGCCATTGGCATAGCCGAGCACGCTGTCGCGCACCCGCCCGCCCAGGAGTTGGTGGATCGGCACGCCGAGCGATTTTCCGAGAATGTCCCAGCAGGCGACCTCGATCGCGGCGATCGCCGTGCGGTGGATGTGGCCGCCATCGAGCGAGACGCTGTCGAGCATCTTGCGGGCGAGCGCCGTGATCCGACGCGGGTCCTCGCCGATGACGAAATGCTCCAGCTCGCGGATCGCGGCTTCCGTCGTGCGGATGAAGCCGTTCAGCGTGCCCTCGCCGAGGCCATGAATGCCGGCATCGGTATGGACGCGGACGAACAGCCAGTTCTTCCAGCCGGCGCCGACGGCGAAGGTCTCGATCTCGGTGATCTTCATGCTCTCTCCCCCATAGCGGCCGCGACCAGATCGTCCATCCTCAGGCGATAGCGCTTCTGCAGCGTCGGCACGGAGCCGCATTCGATATAGCGGTCGGGCAGGCCGATGCGCGAAAGCCGCTTTGTCATCCCGGCGTCGAACAGCGTTTCCGCCACAAGCGAGGCGAGGCCGCCGCGCACGACGTGGTTCTCGGCCGTGACCAGATGCTCGGCTTTAGCCGCGAAGCGGATCACCGCCTCCGTGTCGAACGGCTTCAGCGTCGGCACATGCAGCACGCCGGCGGAAACACCGCGTTTTTCAAGCGCCGCCGCCGCGTCGAGCGCGCGCTCTGTCATGAAGCCCGTCCCGACGAAGCCGACATCCGTGCCCTCGCGCACCAGCCGCGCCTTGCCGATCTGGAAGTCGAAGCCCTCCGGCTCGAACACGATAGGCACCTTTCCACGCAACAGCCGCATGTAGACGGGACCGGGATGGGCGGCGGCGGCCTTGGTCGCGGCGGCGATCTCGGTGGCGTCGCAGGGGTCGATGACGACGAGATCGGGGATCAGCCGCATCAGCCCGGTGTCTTCGATCGCCTGATGCGTGCCGCCATAGCCGGTGGTCAGCCCCGGCAGGCCGGCGACGATCTTCACCGGCAGGTTGGAATGGGCGCAGGCGATGGCGATGAAATCGAAGGCGCGGCGCGAGGCAAAGACGCCATAGGTGGTGGCGAAGGGCACGAGGCCGGTGCGGGCCAGCCCGGCGGCGACGGCGACGAGGTTCTGCTCGGCCATGCCGACATTGAAGAAGCGATCCGGGAACGCGTCGCGGAACGGCAATATGTCGGTATATTTGCCGAGATCCGCCGTCAGGCCGACGATGTCGCCCCGCTCTTTCGCGATCTCGACGAGGGCGTGGCCGAAGGGAGCGTCCACTGTTGTCCGGCCGCCCGTCGAGTCGTCGTGGCCCGTTTTTTCATCGCGACCCATGGCCTGCGTATAGGCGCGCTCAGCCATGATCCGCCTCCGTCCGCTCCAGTTCGTCGATCAGCGCGTCCCATTCGTCCGGCTCGACGCGGACGAAGTGCGCCTTCTCCCGCGCCACGAGCGTGGGGACGCCCTGACCCGGCCGGGTGCGCAGCACGATGGCGTGCGGCTTGCCCCGGGTCGCCCTTGCCTGCTCCAGCGCCGCGACGATCGCCGCCATGTCGTTGCCGTCGATCTCCTGCGTGGCAAAGCCGAAGGCGCGCCATTTGTCGGCGACCGGTTCCATGTCGAGCACGACAGGGCCGTCGGCCTGGATGCCGTTGCAGTCGATCAGCGCGACGAGGTTGTCGAGGCGGAAATGGGGGGCGGCCATCGCCGCCTCCCAGGTCGATCCCTCCTGCATCTCGCCATCCGACAATTCGCAGAAGATGCGGGCCGGCGATTTTGCCAGCCTGAGCCCGAGCGACATGCCGATCGCCTGGCCGAGGCCATGGCCGAGCGAGCCGCCGATCATCTCCACCCCCGGCGTGGTGTCGAGCGTCGACATTTCCAGCCGGCTGTCGTCGGCGCCATAGGTGACGAGCTCGTCGAGCGGGATTGCGCCGGCCTCGGCCAAGGCTGCCCAGAGCGCGATCGAATAGTGCCCGGTGGAGAGCAGGAAGCGGTCGCGGTCGGCCGCCTTCAGCTCGGCCGGGTCCCAGCGCATCTCGTGGAAATAGAGCGCGGCCAACACGTCGGCGATGCCGAGGCCCTGGCCGACATAGCCCTGGCCGGGGCCGCGAGCCATGGTCAGCACATGCCGACGCATCGATTTCGCCCGTGCTTTCAGCGCGGCGAGGTCGGCGGTGGCGGGGGGATGGTTGGCAAGGGGCATGACTAGTCCCTGTCGAGGCCGCCCGAGGCGTTGAGGCGCTCGGCGGTGATGTAGGCGGGCGCGTCGAGGGCGAGCCAGATCACGGCGGCGGCCACCTCGGCGATCTCGGCGCGACGGCCGATCGGCACGCGCCTGGTGCGCTCGTCGAGGAAGGCCTGAACGTCGGACCGGCCCTCGATGCGGGCGAGATCCGCCTCGGTCGAGCGCTGCATCTCGGTGTCCATCATGCCGGGGGCGACGCTGTTGACCCGCACGCCGAACGGCGCGAGCGCGATCGCCGCCGCGCGGGTGATGGAATCGACGCCGGCTTTGGAGGCGGCATAGGCGGCGTAGTTCGGCAGCGCCATGCGCGAGGCCGGCGAGGTCAGATTGACGATCCGCCCTTCACCCTGGCGCTTCATGATTTCTCCGGCCGCGATCGTCAGCATCGCCACCGCCGTGACGTTGACGGCGAGCGTTCTCTGCCAGGTCGCGGCGGACATTTCGAGGAAGGGTTCGATGCGGCCGTAGCCGGCATTGTTGATCAGGATGTCGAGCCCGCCCCATGCGCGCTCGATCTGGCCGAGGATGCCGGCAGGCGCATCCGGCGCGGTCAGGTCGGCCACGATCACGAGCGGCGCGGTCGGCGTGTCGCCGATAAGCGCGCGCGTTTCGTCCAGCCCCTTGCCGTCGATGTCGATCAGCGCGACGGCGACGCCGCGCCGCGACAGTTCGATGGCAAGTTCGCGGCCGAGCCCGGCGGCGGCGCCGGTGACGGCGGCGCGTTTCCCCTCAATAGCCAATTGGATTTCCTCCCAATTTGAGGATTATGGTAGCGGTACCATTTAGGTTGTCAATCAGGGTTGGGGCGGGATTTCTTGGGGGGGGCGTAGGCATCTGCATTCTTGCGTGGGCGCGCGAGCGCTTACCCAAAACTCGACCATCATCCTGAGGTGGCCGGCGCAACCGGGCCTCGAAGGAGGGTCCAGGGAACACCCCTGGTCTTGAACCGGCGGCGGACTGCAAACCGCAGTGCTCCGCTGGATCCCTCCTTCGAGGCTTCGCTCGAGCCAAGCACCTCAGGATGACGGCGGAGCGGCGGACGGAAGGCGTCTCCCCAGGCTTCGGATGTATGGATCCACGCCCTCGCCGGGATGACGGAGACTTCCCTTCTCGCGCTGAGCTGCGGATCAAGAGCCAATCCGAGCGATACGCGCCGCCGTCATCCGGGCGGCACGCACTGCCGTCATCCCCGCGAAGGCGGGGATCCATGCAACTGGGTTGCCAGGAGGTTCGCTGGTCTCGCGCCACGGCTGAATGGATCCCGGGTCAAGCCCGGGATGACGGTGAGGACGGCATCGGGACGGGACCAAGACCGACGAAGACCCTTACTCCGCCGCTGCCTGCTTGGCTTCCGAATAGGTGAGCCAGTCGCGGAACTGCGCCTCGGCGGCGACGCGGAAATAGTGGATCTCGCTGCCGGCGGCGACGAAGGCGAAGCCGTCGTCGAAGCATTGCTGCCAGCTCCGGCCGCGGCGCGGCACGGTGGCGAGCGGCTTGCCGGTCGGCGCGACGGCCGCGACGCATTCGGCGATCAGCGCCTCGACCTCCGGCGCGCCGGTCTGGCCCGGCATGCCGATGCTGCCGGAGAGGTCGGTCGGGCCGATGAACACCACGTCGACGCCGTCGACCTCGGCGATGGCGCGGGCATTCTTCACGCCGAGCTCCGTCTCGATCTGCACGACAACAAGCAACTCGTCATGCACGCGCTCCATATAGTCCCTGGCGATGCCGTAGCCGGCGGCGCGGGTGATGTCCCAGGCATTGCCGCGCTTGCCGAGCGGCGGGAAGCGGCAGGCGTCGACGATCTTCCGCGCTTCCTCGGCCGTCTCGACCATCGGCACGAGCAGCGCCTCGGCGCCGGCATCGGCGATGCGGCGGAGCGTGATCGGGTCGGAGGAGGGCACGCGGATCATCGCGGTCGAATGGGTGCAGGCGGCGGCGCGCATGACGTCGACCGCCGTCAGAACGTCGCCGATGCCGTGCTCGAGATCGAGGATGAAGAAGTCGAAACCGGCCAGCGCGGTGATCTCGGCGAAGGCCGGATCTGGGCTCTGCAGCCACATGCCGAAGGACTTCCGGCCGGCCTTCAGATTGGCCTTCAGACGGTTTTTGCGGATCATTTGGGTCTCGATTATGCGGGATGGGCGGAGGGAGCGAAGCGGGCGAGCTTGGCCCGGAAGCCGGGCCGTTCGAGAACGGCGGGATTGACGATGGTAGCGGGAATCCGGCCCGACGCCATATCGATCATGCCGTCGGCTACAAGCGTCATGGTGAGCCGCGCCGCGTCGCGCGTCGAGGGCAGCCAGTGCGGCGTCAGGATCACGTTCGGGAGGGCGACGAGCGGATCGTCCTTCGGCAGAGGCTCGTGCTCGAACACGTCCAGGCCGGCGCCGGCGATCCAGCCGTCGCGGAGCGCGGTGACGAGCGCCGCCTGGTCGACGATCTCGCCGCGCGCGACATTGATGAAATAGGCGGTCGGTCTCATGCGGCGGAGATGCGCCACCGTGATCAGGCCGCGTGTCGCGGCGTCGAGCCGGTTGTGCAGCGAGACGAAATCGGCGGCGGCGAACAGGTCATCGAGGTTTTTCACCAGCGTGACGCCGAGATGCGCCGCCTCGATTTTCGAGGCGCGCGGCGAGAAGGCGAGGATGGTCATGCCCCAGGGCGCGGCGAGCCGGGCCAACTCGCGACCGCTCGCGCCCAATCCGACGATGCCGAGCACCTTGCCGGGCAGGTCGAGGCCCATGGTGACGGGCTGAAGGTCCCAGCGCCCGTCGCGCACCATGCGCTGCTGCTCGGGCAGGCGCTTGGCCAGCGCCAGCATCAGCAGGAAGGCCGAGGCGGCGGTGGCGTGGGTCAGCGTGTCCGGCGCGTTGTAGACGGCGACGTCGTTTCGCGTGCAGGCGTCGAGGTCGATCTTGTCGATACCGGCGCCGGCGCGGCCGATTACCGTCAGCCGCTCGGCGCTCTCGGCGAAGGCCGACGCCTTGACCCAGGGCCGGAAGACGACGATGCCGTCGGCGCTGGCGACGTGCTGCGGCGTCAGCTCCAGCGAATAGAGCCGGTCCTGATAGGTCGCGTCGCCGGGCGCGGGAGCCTGGTCGCGCAGGAAGTCGACCGTGATTTCGGGATGGCCGCCATAGCGGTCGAGCGCGATGTCGGGGATGGCGAGCTGGCCGTCCGGGCCGAGATAGTCGCCGGTATAGGCGACGGTGAAGGGGCGGGCCGCGCCTACCACCGCTTCAGGCTCTCTTCGGTCGTGGTCTCGATCCGCGCGCCGGGGCGGGCGAGAAGATCCGCGCGCAGCCTGGTGCCGAGGCCGGGCCGGTCGGGCAGGTGGAGATGGCCGTCGCGCACCTCGATCCGGTCGGTGACCACGTCGTCGTACCAGCCGTCGATATAGCCGCGCACCGTCTCCAGGATCAGCCCGTTCGGGATGTGCAGCATCAGATGCGTCGCCGCCCAGAGCGCCACCGGACCGATCGTGTCGTGGCAGGTGACGGGCAGCATGTAGGTGTCGGCCATGGCGGCGATCTTGCGGCCCTCGGTCAGGCCGCCGCCCCAGGAGAGATCCGGCATGATGATGTCGGCGGCGCCCTTCTCGATCCACGGCCGGAAGCCGAAGCGGGTGAACACCCGCTCGCTCTGGCAGAGCGGGATCGTCGTCGCCTGCTTCAGCCGGACATAGGTCTCGACATTGTCGGGCGGCATGATCTCCTCGAGCCACAGGATGTCGTAGGGTTCCAGCGCGCGGGCGATCTTCGTCGCGCTCGGCAGGTCCCAGCGCGCATGGCCCTCGATGGCGATCGCCATCTTGGTGCCGACGGCGGCGCGGATGTCGGCGACGATCTTTAGCCCCGCCGCGAGATCGTCGTTGGATATGCCGTGGCCGAGCGGGCCGGCGGCGGTTTCGGCGCCCCAGATCACCATCGGCTTCCTGGTGTCGACCGGGCCGGAGAGGGTGGGGCCGAACTGGTCGAACGGCCAGATCTTCATCGCCGTCACGCCCTCAGCGAGCAGGCTTTGCGCCAACTCGCCGGCGCGGCCCTTCAGCCAGGCGTTGAGGTCGTCATATTTCCCGTAGCCGACGCAGGTGTTGTAGATTGGGATGCGGTCGCGGCTTCGCCCGCCGAGCATATTGTAGATCGGCTCGCCGGCATTCTGCCCCGCGAGATCCCAGAGCGCCACGTCGATCGCCGAGATCGCCCGCATCTCGGCGCCGTTCGAACCGCAGAAATTCGCCAGCGCGGCCATGTTGGCCCAGTGGTTCTCGATGTCGCGGGCGTCGCGGCCGATCAGCAGCGGCGCGTAGATGTCGTGGATGATCGCAGCCACCGCGCGCGGCAGGTAATAGGTCTCGCCGAGGCCGACGAGACCCTTGTCGGTGTGGATCTGGACCCAGAGATTGTTTGGCAGCGCCTGCCGCGCCTTGGGGTTGAGCCTGGCCCATTCGGCCTGCGGCAGCGCCTCGAACCAGACCGTCTCGATCTTCGTGATCTTCATCGCAGTCCCCCAGAGTTGGCGTCACGCCAGCTGCGTCATGCTCCGACGAATTCCAGCCTCGACGTCATCCCGGGCGCAGCGAAGCGGAGACCCGGGATCCATCCAGCCGAGGCCGAAAACGATACGACACCGCCCCTGCATGGATCCCCGCCTTCGCGGGGATGACGGAGGAGGCGGGGATGACGGAGGAGCATGGTTGCCGCGACCCATCATATTCTCATCCCTTGACGGCGCCGGCGGTGAGGCCGCGCAGAAGATGGCGCTGGATCGCCATGTAGAAGAGCACGGGCAGCACCGAGAACGTCACCCCCGCCGCCATCAGCACGAAGAGCGGCGTGTCGAGCTGGGTCATCAGCGTCGCGAGGCCGAGCGAGGCGGTATAGAGATCGTTCCGGGTGATCAGCGTCGAGGCGAAGAGATATTCGTTCCAGCTGGCGAAGAAGGCGATGACGCTGACGGCGACGAGGCCGGGCTTCGTCAGCGGCAGCACGACCAGCCAGAGCACCTTCCAGCGGTCGCAGCCGTCGATTAGGGCCGCCTCGACGATCTCCTTCGGCACGGCGTCGAACGACGCCTTCAGGACCCAGGCGCAGAGCGGCACGACGAAGGCGGTATGGAGCAGCGCGAGCGCCCAGAGATTGTCGGTCCAGCCGAGACCCCGATAGAGCGCCAGGACCGGTGCGACGACGACGGCCGCCGGCATCATCTGGGTGAACAAGAGCAGCAGCCCGAAGGCCGTTCGCCCGCGCCAGTAGAGCCGCGACAGCGCGTAGGCGGCCGGGATGACCAGGATCAGCGTGCCGATCACGGTGAGCGAGGCGACCAGCGTCGAGAGCAGCAGCCAGCGCGCGATCGGCTTTTCGACGAAGAGCTGGACATAGGACGAGAACTCGATGCTGCCGGGCAGCAGCGGCGGCGGGAAGGAGAGCGATTCCGCCGAGGGGCGGATCGACGAGACGATCATCCAGTAGACCGGGAAGAAGATGATCGCCGAGATGACGAGGATGGCGGCGCCGCGCAGCGCGTCCTCGATCGAGGGCAGGCGGAGCTTCGTTCGGGCGGTCGCGCTCATGGCTCTGCCTCCACGCGCCGCTGCAGCACGACGAAGCAGAACGTCGCGATGGCCGAGATCAGGAAGCCGACCACGGCGATCGCGCCGGCATAGCTGAAATTGTAGAAGCGGAAGGCCTGCATGTAGATCGCCGGGGCCAGCGTCGTGGTGGCATCGACCGGGCCGCCGCCGGTGATCAGCCAGATCAGCGTGAACTGCTGCGTCGAATAGATGAAGGCGAGCACGGCGAGCAGCGCCAGCGTCGGGCGGATGCCGGGCAGGGTGATGTAGCGGAACTGCGCGAGGCGGCCGGCGCGATCGATCTTCGCCGCCTCGTAGAGCTCGTCCGGCACGTTCTGCAGCGCCGAGAGCAGCACCAGCGAATAGAACGGAAACCCCTTCCAGACGGTGGCGCCGATGACGACCAGCATGGCGAGCACCGGATCGAGCAGCCATTGCGGGTTTTCCGTCACGCCGGGGACGAGGCGCAGGAAGGCGTTGAAGACGCCGAAGCTCGGATCGAGCATGAGCACGAAGGTGATGGCGACGGGAACCTCGGGGATCGCCCATGGCACGGTCAGCAGGCTGCGCACCACGCTTCTTCCGCGAAAACTCCAGTTCATCAAGAGCGCCAGCGTCAGGCCGATGACGAGGATGACGACGACGACGGAGAGGGTGAAGACCAGCGTATGCTGGATCATCCGCCAGAAGTCGGGATCGACCAGCATGGTGCGGTAATTGTCGAGGCCGAGGCCGGCCGGCGTGTCGAGGCTGAACAGCGCGCCGCGCAGGATCGGATAGACCACCAGCGCGCCCACCAGCGCCAGCATGGGCAGGATCAGCAGATAGGGAAAGGCGCGGCTGCCGACCACGCCGTTGCGCCGGGCGCGCTTGCGACGGTGCGCGCGATCCGTCGTCTGGGTGAGCGCCGAAGCCATTGCCAATCCATATTCCTCGGTCAGGAGCGGCCCGGCGAGCGGGCTCCAGTATTGTGCTGGGTCGCGTCTTCTTCACGCGAACCGGTGTCCGCTTCGCTCGAAAACGCTCCGGTGAGCCGCCGGCCCCGCCACCATCCCGGGCGGACCCGGAATCGGGCCGGCCTGGAAGGAGGGCCGGCCGGATCCCGCTTGCGCGGAGATGGCGGGGGAGGGCGGAACCTCTGCGAATTGCGAAGGCGTCGCCCCTCAAGCGGAAGGGGCGACGGCGTGGGTGTTCACCCCTCCCGGAGGAGAAGTTTGAACCTCGGGCCTTACCTCTCCCAGAGGGAGAGGTCGGCTCGAAGAGCCGGGTGAGGGTTTAGGGAACCATCCGGTGAGGCCGTAAACCCTCACCCGCCGGCCTGTGGCCGTCGACCTCTCCCTCAGGGAGAGGTCAAGATTCCCCGGGCTTCACCAGGGAGAGGCTCAGAGCCGTGTCGCCAGCGCTTCGAGCTGGCGCTGGGCGCCATCCATCGCCGTCTTCACCGAGCCGCCGGGGCGCAGCGCGCTCTGGAAGTTCTGCATGATGATGCGGCCGAACTGGTCGTCGGCGAAGGCGAAGTCGCCCATCACGTCGATCGGCGAGACCTGCTTGGCTTCGTTGAAGCCGGTCACCCAGGGCTTGTCGGCGAGGAAGGCGGCGAATTTCTCCGATTTCGCGGCGAGGTCGTAGGGCGGCATGACGTAGAGATTGGTGATCATCAGATCGGCCATGATTTCCGGCGACATGACGAACTTGATGAACTCCTTGGCGCCGTCCGAATTCTTGCCCTTGAGCGCGATCAGCGGATGGATGCGGTCGAGCGAGCGGCGGCTCGCCCAGGGCGGCGCGGCCGAGAGCAGGTCCGGATAGATGTCGGGATTGGTGGCGCGCAGCACCACGACGGTCGGGTTCACGCCAAAAGCCTGGGCGACGCGCCCGTCGGCGGCGAGCTTCATGATCGCGCTCTGGGCCGTGCCCTGCGGCACGCCGGCCTCGTAGAGGCTCTTCCAGAGCTCGAGGCCCTTGACCACTTCGGGCGAATTGGCCAGCGGCGTCTTGCCCTCGGCCCATTTGCCGTCGAAGGGCAGGCAGAAATTCTGCAGCTGGAACCACCATTCGCCGGAATCGGCGATGACGTTGGTGAGCGCGATGCCGAACTGGTCCGGCCGGCTGGTCAGCTTGGCGGTGGTCTCGATCCACTCTTCCGGCGTTGTCGCCGGCTTGACGCCCGCCTTCTCCAGTAGGGCCTTGTTGTAGATCAGGGCGAAGTTCACATCGATCGCCGACAGGCCGTAGAGCTGGCCGTCCTTGCGCAGGAACTCATGGCCGCCGGAGGGCGTGATCCCCAGCGCCTTGACGACGTCGTCGAGCGGTTCGGCGAGCTGGAACTTGCGGATCACCTGAGCGGAGAGATCCGGCATCGCCATCAGGATGTCGGCGTCGATGCCGCCGGCCTGCGCCTGGATGACGACGTTCGAGACATACTGGCTGGCCGGCCAGCCGGTCCATTCGACCTGGTACTTGTCCTGCGACTGGTTGAACTTGTCGAGGACGGCGTTCCAGCCTTCCTTCTCGCCCGGCTGGAACTGCTCCCAGCTCATCAGCTTCAGCGGAATGCGGTCGGCCGCGCGCGCCGGGCGGCTCGAAAACGATGTCGCCGCCAGCGTGCCGCCCATGGCCGCGGCGCCCGCCAGGAGTTGGCGGCGCGTCGGGCGGATGCCCGTCAGCGCCGAAGACGGCCTGTCCAGTCTCGTCATGCTCGTTCTCCTCCCTCGGCGTGCGGCGGGGCGCAGCACGCGCAGAGGCGGTTCCTGCCGCCACATTGTTAATTGTTAACAATGAAACGATAGCATGAGGGGGTGGGCTGTCAAGCCGGGGGCGTCGCGACGATCAGCCGGCCTGGGCCGCTTCCGTCTCGAGCAGGTGCTCCTTCAGGCGGCCATAGGCGGCCTCGACATGCTCCTCGATGCAGGCGATGGCGGCGGAGGCATCGTGGCTGCGCACGATCTCCAGCAGCCTGGCATGGGCCTGGTACCACGAGGTCAGATAGTCCTCCGGCAGGCCGTCGCGGAGCAGCAGGAAGACGAAGATCTGCGAGCGCAGCGCCTCCCAGGCGCGATAGAGGCGGCCATGATGGGCGGCGCGAAACAGCGCGTCGTGGAAATCGATATCGAGTTCGGCGACCCGGCGCCGCGTCATGGTCGCGCGCGGAATGGATTGAAACAAAAGGAGAATTGCGTCCAGTGGCGCAAGGTCGGTCTCGGTCGCGTTGAGGCAGGCCTGCTCGACCGCGAGCTTCTCCAGCGCCTTGCGCAGGCTGTAGATCTCGCTCGCGTCCTGGAGCGAGATCTGCGCCACGGTGGCGCCGCGATGCGTTTCGTGCACCACCAGCCCCTCCTGCTGCAGGCGGAAGATCGCCTGCCGGATCGGCCCGCGGCTGACGTTCAGGCTTTCCGCCAGCTCGTCCTCGATCAGGCGCTCGCCGCGCTTGAAGCGGCCGCTCAAAATCGCCTCGCGGAGCGAATCCGCGACGTCGTCGGTCAGGACGCGCCGTTCCCGGCGCTGCAAGGGAGGGGTGATTGGGCTCTTGCTCATTGATACAGTCTACTGTTAACAATCCTGGCAGCGCCAGCATGAAAGTGGCGAGGAACGGCAGGAAACACTATGCGCATTCTGAAAGCCAATTGGTATCCGCCCGAGAATCCGGAGCTCGCCGAGCTCTTCGGTTCGAAGGCGGATTTCGACATCGACCCGATTCCTGCCGACCCCGGCTACCGTCTCGACCGGGCGCGCAGCGCCGCCGCCGACGCGGTGATCAACTGCTCGGCCACCCACCTGCTGCCGGCCGATCTCGACGATTTCGAGAATGTGAGGATCGTCGTGCGCGAGGGCGTCGGCTACGACAATCTCGATCTCGAAGGCTGGGGCGCGCGCGGCGTGCCGGTCTGCAACGTGCCGGACTATGGCACGACCGAGGTGGCCGACCACGCGCTGGCTCTGATGCTGGCGCTGACGCGCGGCACCGACACCTATGACCGGCTGCTGAACGCCGACGCCGCCACGGGCTGGAACTTCGCCCGCGCGCCACTGGTTCGTCGCCTGCGCGGCGCCACCTTCGGCGTCGTCGGGCTCGGCCGCATCGGCCTCGCCGCCGCGCGCCGCGCCGCCGCCTTCGACATGCGCGTCGTCTTCTACGACCCGCATCTCTCCAACGGCGTCGAGCTCTCGACCGGCTACGAGCGCGTCCACAGCCTCAACGAGCTGATGGCGATCAGCGATGTGCTCAGCCTGCATGCGCCGCGCAGCGCCGAGACGACCGGCATGATCAACGCGGCGGCGCTTGGCGTCGCGAAGCCCGGCATGATCCTGGTCAACACGGCGCGCGGGCCGATCGTCGACCTCGATGCGCTCTACGATGCGATGAAGGACGGCCGCGTCGCCGGCGCCGGCCTCGACGTGCTGCCGCAGGAGCCGGCCGACCGCAGCCAGAGGCTGATTGCCGCCTGGGCGGCGAACGAGCCCTGGATCCAGGGGCGTCTGGTGCTCTCGCCGCACGCCGCCTTCTACAGCCCGGCCGCGATGAAGGACATGCAGCGCAAGGCCGTCGAGTGCATCCTCGCCTACCTGAACGAGGGCCGGCTCACCAATTGCGTCAACCGCGAATTCCTGGTGACGCCGACCAAAGTGCGCACGGCGTCGTAGGCGTCTCCGCCGTCGGTCTTTGGAGCGCGATGGATCTCCCCACGCTCGCCGTCACCCCGCTCTCCGTCATCCTCGCCTTCGCGAGGATGACGGAGAGCGGGGTGCTAGGGATAGGACAGAACAAAAAAGGGCGGTGATCGCGCGATCGCCGCCCCTTCCTTATTGAGTAAATCCTGGAACTCAGCCGTTGTCGGCGGTCGCGGTAGGAACCTTGACGCCGTACTGGGCGGCGAAGCCCTCCAGCGCGCCCCAGGTGACGTTGTCGACCGGGATGCCGTCGACGGCGCGCTTCTTCGCCTCGCCCTTCTCGATGTCGGACGGCGCATAGACCTTCTGTCCCGGCTTGGCCGGCTGGGCGCGCAGGTCGGCCAGGAAGTCGGTGATGCGCGCGTCGAAGGCGGAGAGCGCCTGGAACACGGCCGGCGACAGCACGATGAAGAAATGGCCGATCTGGATCGGCTTGGTGAAGTCCGGGCCGTTGAACGAGGCCATCGTCTTGCCGTGGCCCATGCCGGTGAAGGCCGAGCAGAGCAGGTCGACCATGCCGGCCAGGCCCGAGCCCTTGTAGCCGTAGTCGGCGCCGCCGACCGGGGCGACCCAGACGGCCGCGTTGGCGTCGGTGGTGAACTCGCCCTTGTCGTCGACCGCGACCTCTTCCGGCAGCGGCTGGCCGGTGGCGCGGCGGAGACCGACGCGGTTGAACGGGATCGAGCTGGTGGCCATGTCGAGCACCATCGGATCCTCGCCTTCGACCGGCACGGCGAAGGAGAGCGGATTGGTGCCGAAGAAGGCCGAGGCGCCGCCATGCGGGATCACCATGGCGTCGGCATGGGTCATGCCGATGGCGACGAAGCCCTTGGTCGCGGCGTAGCGCGTGTAGACGCCGGTGGCGCCGTGATGGGTCGAGCGGCCGACGGTCGCGACGGCGACGCCGGTCTTCTCGGCGAGCTTGGCGGCCTCGTCGATGGCGCGGTAGCTGGCATAGTGGCCGAGCCCGTCATCGGCGTCGATATGCACGGCCGAGGCGGCCTTCTCGGTGACGGTGAGCGTCGGCGTCTTGTTGATGCGGCCGCCGGAAAGGCCCTGCATGTAGAACGGGATCAGGCGGACGCCATGCGTGTCGTAGGCGCGGGCCGAGGCGTCGACCACGGCGCGGGCGCAGGCTTCTGCGCTCTCGCGGTTCACGCCGGCTGCGGTGAACAGCTCGGCGACGAACGGTTCGACGTCACGGGCCGCGGCACGAACGCCCGCGATCTTTTCCAGGGCCATTTTCTCTTCCTCGAGCAAGCGCGGAACCGGTAGCCGCCGGGTCGGCGTCAGGGTTCGCCAGGTGATGATCCTCGGGATGCGCACACGCCTTCGCGGGCCCGCGCAACCGCGTCCCCTCGTCTAAGGCGAATCCGCTTCGCATTCAAATGATGATTGGCAAGGAAGATGGGGCGGACGCTGGGGAATGCGTCAGAAATCCGCATGGTGGTCTGGTTGTATGACCTTTCGCCCACAGATGGCGCGGCGCCTCCGGGCGGGCCGGGTTCTTCCGGCCGGGAATGCCCGGCCGGAAGAATGTTCTCGGGGATCAGCGCAGCTTGTTCACGCGGTCCATGAAGCGCTTGACGCGGTCGCCGTCGACGGCGTTCCAGGTGTAGCCGTCGACCTTGAAATGCGTGCCGATGACGACGCCCGAGGCGAAGTTGAAGATGTCGGTGACGTTGTCGATGTTGACGCCGGTATTGGCGAAGATCGGCACGTTCTTGACCGTCTCGGCGACCTTGCGCAGGTTCGAGGCGTCGGCCGGCTCGCCGGTGATCGGGCCGGAGACCAGGATCGCGTCGGCGAGCGAGGAGAACACGGCGCTCTTGGCGCGCAGCTCGATCGGGCGCTGGTCGAGCGAATGGGCGAACTCGGCGTTGATGTTGAAGAGCAGCTTCATGTCATCGCGGCCGAGATTGTGGCGCAGACGCGAGGCCTCGGCGCAGTTCGGCTCCCAGATGCCCATGTCGGAGGCGAACACGCCGGTGAAGATCTCGCGCACGAAGGACGCGCCCGTGACCGCGCCGATCGAGACCGAGGCGATCGGATCCCAGAGATAGTTGACGCCGAACGGCACCGTCAGCGCCGGCTTGATCGCCTGGACGATGGCCGACATGGCGGCGATCGACTCGGGCGAGCCCTTGAACACGTAGGGGCGGTCGTTCTCGTTGCCGAACATGATGGCGTCGACGCCGCCGGCCTGCAGCTTCTCGACATCGGCCATCGCGTCGTCGATCAGCTTGTTGAGGCCACCCTTGGCGTCATAGAGCGGCGAACCCGGAAGGGCGCCGATATGCGACATGGAAATGACCACCTTCTTCTTGTCGCCGAAGAAATCGAAAACCATAATCCGCTCCATTCAATGGGATGACAGGGTTGGGTTGAGGCGAGCCTCGTTAGGGGGCGATCTGCACGTCCACCCGCGCGGCCTCGAGGGCCGCCGCGATCGGCGGTGGCGGCGCGGCGTCGGTGATGAGCACGTCGATGTCGGTGAGCGCCGCGACATGCACCAGCGACATGCGCTGGAACTTCGACACGTCGCAGAGCGCCACCTTGATGCCGGAACGGCCGAGATAGACCTTCTTCAGCTCGACATCCTCGATCGAATAATCGAACAGCCCGTCCTCGGTGATGCCGGACAGGCCGACGAAGCAGATGTCGAACCAGAGCTTCTCGAACTGGGCCACCGCCTCGGCGCCGCCGACGGAGAGTTCGTCGCCGCGGACGCGGCCGCCGGCGAGATAGACTTCCGCCTGGCCGGCGGCGAGCTGGGTCGCGGCGCGGACGCTGTTGGTGAAGATCTTGGCATGCGGGCGCTCGCGCAGGTGCTGCGCCATCAGATAGGTCGAGGTGCCGACGTCGAGGGCGATGGCGCGGTGGGCGAGGGCAAGCGCGGCGGCGCGGGCGGCGATCCGCTCCTTGCCGGAACGCTGGCGGCGCAGGCGGGATTCGAAGTCCGGCTCCTCGCTGTCCATGGTGACGGTCGGCGTGGCGGCGGCGCTGATCGCGCCGCCATGGGTGCGGATCAGCCGCCCGGCGCGTTCGAGTTCGAGCAGGTCGCGCCGCACCGTCATGTCGGAGACCTGCAGCTCGCCGGCGATTTCGGCGACATGCACGGCGCCGTTCAGGCGCAGGGCCTCCAGGATAGCGGCCTGGCGCATTTCCGGCAGGCGTGGCCGCGCCGGATTGTCGGCGGGGATCGTCCGGTGCGCGGCAGGCTGTTTCGGCAAGGCTCTCTCCTCGAGGACCGTCAATAGGCTGCAATCTCAACCATAGCAGCGCGTCAAACAGATTCAAACACGTTGCGTTGATAATTGTGCGAACATGTTGAAACTGTGTGGCGGGTGTGGAAAACCGGGTTGCGGCAATTTCGTCACCGTTCGGTTGAAATTTGAGATTTATCCCGCTTTTTCAGTTATTTATGTCGAAATGGTCCGCTCGATCGTCGCCGATGGTGCTTAAATTTGAACACGATCGACCAAAATTGTTCCTTGAGGCGTTTGAATTTGTTCGCCTACAATCGGGTGTTACGAAGAGGCCGGCCTGGCGCCGGCTGATCGCGGGAGGCGCGGCGGAGGGCCGGGTGCTTTCGCCGCGCGAGGAACAACATGGCATCGATTGAGCTCGATCGGGTTTCCAAGATGTACGGCAACGGCGCCTATGGCGTCCGCGATGTCGATCTCAAGATCGAGGACGGCGAGTTCGTGATCTTCCTCGGCCCGTCCGGCTGCGGCAAGTCGACGACGCTGCGGATGATCGCCGGCCTCGAAAGCATCTCGTCGGGCGATCTCAGGATCGGCGGCCGCAGCGTCAATGGCGTGGCGCCGCGCGACCGCAACATCGCCGTCGTGTTCCAGAGCTACGCGCTCTACCCGCACATGTCCGTCTGGCACAACATGGCCTTCGGGCTGAAGATGCGCGGCGTCTCCTCGGCCGAGATCGAGACCAAGGTGGCAGGGGCCGCCGACATGCTCGGCCTCGGCCATCTCCTGCAGCGCAAGCCCGGCGCGCTCTCCGGCGGCCAGCGCCAGCGCGTCGCGCTCGGCCGCGCCATCGTCCGCGAACCGGAAGCCTTCCTGCTCGACGAGCCGCTCTCCAATCTCGACGCGCAGCTTCGCGCCGAGATGCGGCTCGAGCTGGTCAAGCTGCATCGCCGCCTCGGCCGCACCATCGTCCATGTCACGCACGACCAGGTCGAGGCGATGACCATGGGCGACCGCATCTGCATCATGAAGGACGGCAGGCTGATCCAGTCGGGCCGGCCGCTCGACGTCTACGCCAATCCGGCCGACACCTTCGTGGCGCGCTTCCTGGCGACGCCGCCGATGAACCTGATCGGCGCCGGGCTGGATCACGAGGGCGAGGACCTGGTCGTCCAGATCGACGCGGCGACCAAGCTCACCGTGCCGCGCCAGCATTATCTGCCTTATGTCCACAAGGCGGGCGGGCCGATCACGGCCGGCATCCGCGCCGAGGACATCTACGAGACCCAGGCGAACCCCGCCTGGCAGCGCATTTCCGTCAAGGTCGTGGCCGTCGAGGCGCTAGGCGCCGAGAACGTGCTGATCGGCCTCGTCGGCCGCGACAAGCCCGTCGAGATCCAGGCGCGTCTCGGACGGCATTTCTTCGCGCCCGTGGACTCCGTCGTCGACCTCTATGTCGACGTCGAGCCGATGCATCTCTTCGATGCCGAAACCGGCAAGGCGGTCGCGCGTCCGCCTCTGCCGGTCGGCCGGTAAACAGGGCGAGGAACCCATGCGCAAGTTCGGCCTGCATTTCGGTTTGATTCTGGCATGCGTGGTCGTGCTACTGCCGCCCCTATGGGCGCTGCGCACCAGCTTCGTGCCGGAATCGATGTCCTACAGCACGGAGATCCTGCCGGCCTTCACGCTGGACAATTATTCCGGCCTGTTCGAGCGGAACCGGTTCGGCACCTTCTATGTCAACAGCCTGATCGTGGCCCTTGGCTCGGTCATCCTGGCGCTGCCCTTCGCCGCCTGCACCGGCTATGCCTTCGCCCGCTTCCGCACCGGCGGCCGCTTCGCCCGCTTCGTCGTGCTCGCGACCCAGATGCTGCCTCCCGTGGCGCTGGTGCTGCCCGCCTTCGCGCTGCTGCGCGGCGCTGGCCTGACAAACTCCCTGCCGGGCCTGATCCTCGTCTATTCGGCGCTCAACCTGCCGTTCCTGACCTGGATCCTGATGGGCTTCTTCGAGGGGGTCCCCGTCGACATGGAATGGGCGGCGCAGACCGACGGCGCCACCGCCTGGGGCGCGTTCTGGCGCATCGTCGTGCCGGTGTCGCTGCCCGGCATCGCCGCGGCCGGCGTGCTCGGCTTCATTCTCTCGTGGAACGAATTCCTGTTCGCGCTCGTCCTGAGCGGTCCGCAGACGGCGACCATCCCCGTCTCGCTGGCCGCGCTGCAGACCTCGAACGGCGTGCAGATTGCCAAGGTTTCGGCAGGCGTGGTGCTGGCCATCCTGCCGCTCGTCATCGCATCGCGTTTCATCCAGCGCTTCATCATCCAGGGGTTGACGTTCGGCGGTGTCAAATAGGCCCTGAGGGCCACGCATCGCCGGCAGAGAGAGGGAGAACACCATGACGCTGAAGAGAATTCTGTTTACGGCCGCCGGCATCGGCGCGCTGATGGCGGCGGCACCCGCCAATGCCGACGAGATCGTGCTGCGCGCCCTGATGGAGGACGTGCCGGAGACGCAGATCATCGAGAGCCTGCTGCCCGACTTCGAGAAGGAGACCGGCATCAAGGTCGAGTTCGAGAAGATCGGCTATGGCGACATGCACGACAAGCTGGTGTCGCAGCTCGTCTCGCCGCAGAGCTACTACAACCTGCTCGAGGTCGACTTCCTCTGGGCCGGTGAGTTCCCGGCCGCCGGCTGGCTCGCCGATCTGAAGCCCTTCATCGAGAAGTCGAACTACGACGTCTCGCCGTTCATTCCCTCGACCCTCGACCTGCTCGGCCGCACGGAGGAAAGCCTCCAGATCCTGCCGATGTACAACTACTCGATGGGCCTGATCTACCGCAAAGACCTGCTCGAGGATCCGAAGCTGAAGGAGGCCTTCAAGGCCGCCACCGGCAAGGAACTCGCCGTTCCGACGACGCTCGCCGACTATGTCGAGATCTCGAAGTTCATGAAGGCGAACGCCGATGTCGCCGGCGCGGCGATGCAGGGCCAGCGCGGCGATCCGAACAGCATGGAGTTCTCCAACTACCTGTTCTCGGCCGGCGGCTCGTATCTCGGCGACGACAGGAAGGTCACGCTCAACAGCCCCGAGGGCAAGGTGGCGATCGACCTCTATGTCGACAACATCCAGAACGGCGCCCAGCAGGGCGCGCTCTCGGCGACGCTTGACGACACGCTGCGCCTGATGTGCAGCGGCAAGGCGTTCAGCATGGTCACCTATTGGTGGATGCTGCCGCAGGTCGACAATGCCGAGAAGTGCCCTGACGTCGCCGGCAAGGTCGCGCTGTCGGTCATGCCGGGCGGCCATGGCGAGAGCGGCGGCTGGGGCTGGGGCATCCCGAAGAACGTCAGCCCGGAAGAGCAGGAAGCCGCCTGGAAGTTCATCCAGTGGGTGCAGAGCAAGGACGTCTCCGTCGCCCGCGCGCTGCAGGGTCACGCCCCGGTCCGCGCCGATGTCTACACGGACGCCAAGGTGCTGGAGAAGTACCCCTACTACAAGGCCGCCCAGGACATCGTCGCCACCGGCAAGTCGTTCCCGATCTTCGCCTATTCGGCGCAGTACGAGGACGTGCTCGGCACCAGCCTGTCGCAGGCCGGCGGCGGCGAGGTGACGACCGACGCGGCGCTCGCGGCGGCCGCCAAGGGCCTCGAGGAACTGCTGGCCAAGTAAGCCGGCTTCGCTGAGTTGGCCGGCTCGCCAGGTGAGCCGGTCCGAAGACCAGACGGAGCGCGGCCGCCCGCCGCGCTCCGGACCCCCGCGCGGGCCAAGCCGCGCATGACGCAAGAGCGGACGACAAAGCATGACGGGCTGGAAGAAATTTGCTGAGCGGGAAGTGCGCATCGGCTGGGGCTTCGCCGCGCCGGGCATGCTGCTGCTCGCCATCGTCATGGGCTTTCCGCTCGCCTATGCGTGCCTGCTCTCGATCTCGTCCTACACGCTGCTGAAGCCCGCCATCCTGCCGATCGTCGGCGTCGACAACTTCGCCACCATGATGGCGAGCGAGCGCTTCTGGAACGCCACCTGGCTGACGGTCAAATATTCGGTCGTCACCGTCGCCGTGCAGTTCGTCGTCGGCCTCGGCATCGCGCTGATGCTGAACCGCGTCGTCAAGACCAAGCCGATCTATTTCGCCATACTGACCATTCCGATGGCGATGTCGCCGGTCAGCGTGGCGCTGATCTGGCGCATGCTGCTGCAGCCCAATCTCGGCATCATCAATCACCTGATGGAGACGATGGGCCTGCCGCGGCTCGACTGGCTCGGTTCGCCCAACCTGGCGCTCTGGACCATGGCCTTCATCGACGTCTGGCAGCAGATGTCCTTCGTCATCCTGATCCTGGCCGCCGGCCTCGCCTCGCTGCCGCGCGAACCCTATGAGGCGGCCGAGGTCGACGGCGCCCGCCCGCTGCAGCAGTTCTGGTTCCTGACGCTGCCGATGCTGCGCCCGGTCGCGGCGATCACCGTGATCATCCAGCTGATCAACGAGTTCCGCACCTACGACCTGCCCTATGTGCTGACCAAGGGCGGCCCCGGCACCTCGACCGAGGTGCTGAGCTTCTTCGCCTACCGCCAGGCCTTCCTCGGCCTCTCGATCAACGAGGGCGCGGCGGCCGCCTTTGTCCTGCTCGTCATCGTTCTGGCGATGACCGTCGTCTTCTTCGCCATGCTGGAAAGGCGCGCCAAGGGATAGGGGCGAGCTGGACGCGGCTGTTTCCTTCACCTCTCCCTGAGGGAGAGGTCGGAGCAAAGCTCCGGGTGAGGGTTTAGGAACCCGTCCGGATCAAGCACCGAAATGCCGAAGCCCTGACCTGTGAGGCCGTAAACCCTCACCCGCCGTCCTTCGGCCGTCGAACTCTCCCTCAGGGAGAGGTGAAGGCAGATCCCGTCTGGTTCCGGTGCTGTTTTGGACCGTTGGCGTTCGCTCACCCCTTCAGCCCCAGCCCGTCATGGCCGCTGCCGCAGAGGACGACGACCGTCTTTTCGCCGGGCGCGACCTTGACGTGACCGTTGAGGACGGCGGCGGCGGCGGTGGCGGCGCCGAGCTCGACGGCGAGGCCGGTGTTCTTCCACATCCATTCCGCCGCGCCGACCGGCTCGTCCTCCGGCACCAGCACGATCTCGTCGACGCAGCGCTCGATGATCTCGAAATTGATCGCCTCGGTCGAGCGGGCCGCGAGGATCGGCACGTTGGTGACGACGTTTTCGAGCATCACCGGATGGCCGGCCTTGCGGGCCTCGTGGAGCGTCGGGCAGCCGACCGTCTCGACGCCGACGACGCGCACGCCCGGCTTTCGCTGCTTGATCGCCTCGGCGATGCCGGCGATCAGCCCGCCGCCGCCGATCGACACGACGACGGTGTCGACGTCAGGCATGTCGTCGAGGATCTCGAGCCCGATCGTGCCCTGGCCGGCGATCGTCGCCTCGTCGGCGAAGGGGTGCAGCAGGGCGCCGCCTCGTTCTTCCGCCAGCTTGCGGCCGGCCTCCCAGGAGAGATCCCAGAACTGGCCGACGACATGCAGCTCGGCGCCATAGGAAGCGATGCGCTTGCGGGCGAGTTCGGTGGAGGTCGTCATCACGCAGATGCTGGCCGGCACGCCGAGCCGCTCGGCCGCGTAGGCGATCGCCGCGCCGAAATTGCCGCCGGACGCGGTGACGACGCCGCGGGCCCGCACCGCCTCCGGCAGCGACAGCACGCCGTTGAAGGCGCCGCGCGCCTTGAACGAGCCGGACACCTGCAGGCATTCCGGCTTGAACCAGAGCTCGGCCTTGTCGACCGGACGCGGGGAGGGCGCCGCCGGCACCAGCGGCGTGCGGCGGACATGGCCATGGATGCGGCGGGCGGCGTCGGTATAGGCGGTCGGTTGCATGGAAATCACCGTTGAGACGAGCGACGGGTGCGGGCGGTCAGCCCTTGACGGCGCCGGCAAGCATCGACTTGCCGATATAGGGATAGGCGAACAGGCCGAGGATCAGCGGCGGCAGGATGCCAAGCGTGATGGCCGCCGAGGTCGGACCCCATTCGATGCCGCGCGAGGTGACGAAGAAGGTGGCGCCGACCGTCACCGGCACCGCGCTCTTGGTCGTCAGGATCAGGCCGAACAGGAACTCGTTCCAGCTGTAGATGAAGGAGAGCAGGAACACCGCCAGCATCACCGGCCGGCTCAGCGGCAGCACGACGTGCCAGAGCGTCTTCCACATCGAGGCGCCGTCGATGCGCGCCGCGTCGTCGAGCTCGCGCGGCACGTCCTGCACGAAGCCGACGAAAAGCACCAAGGCGATCGGGATGTTGATGATGCAGGAGATCAGCGCGAGGCCGAGCCGCGTGTCGAGCAGGCCGACCTGCTTGTACATGAAGTAGAACGGGATCGCGAAGATGATCAGCGGCAGGGCGCGCAGATTGGTGATGACCGGAAGCAGCCAGCTCGTGCCGATCTTGTGCCGCGCCATCGCATAGGCGGCCGGCAGCGTCAGCACGATCGCGAACAGCGTGCCGGCCGTCGCGATGACGATCGAGTTCATGATGTAGTGGCCGTAATCGACATTCGGCGAGCCGAGCACGGCGCGGTAGTGGTCGAGCGTCGGCTCGAAGATCCACTTCGGCGGATAGGCGTTGATGTCGGCGTTGGTCTTGAACGAGGTCAGGATGGTCGAAAGGACCGGAAAATTGACCAGCAGCGCGACGGCTGCGAACACGACCCAGCGCGCCGCGTGAACGACGCCGTCGAGGGGGGAGCGGCGGGAGACGATCATGTCAGCTTCTCCGGACGACGAGGCGCATCGCCGCGACGATGAGGGCGAGCGACATCAGAAGCAGCAGGATCGAGACGGCGACCGCCTCGCCCAGCGTGTTCTGCACGAAGAACAGCTTGTAGATGTAGATGCTGATCGAGGTGGTGAGGCTGCCGGGCCCGCCGCCGGTCAGCACATAGATGTGGTCGAACACGCGGAAACTGTCGATGAAGCGCACGAACAGCACGATGACCAGCGCCGGCTTCATCATCGGCAGCAGGATGTGATAGGTGGCGCGGAAGCCGGTCGCGCCGTCGACGGCGGCCGCTTCCTCCAGCTCGTAGGAGATCGTCTGGCGCGCAGTGAGCAGGATCAGGAACGCGAACGGCGTCCACTGCAGCACCTCGATGGCGACGACGGTCTTGTAGATGTTGCCGCGGCCGAGGAAGTTGACGCCATAGCCCATCATCTCGAGATAGACCGGGATCGGGCCGGTGAACTCGTTCAGGATCAGCCGGTACATGACGCCCATCAGCGCCGGCGACACCATCATCGGCAGCATCAGGATCGCCGTCATCCAGGGGCGCTTCACCAGCAGCGGATGCAGGATGAAGACGAGGACGAGCGCGGCGACGACCTCGATCAGCGTGCAGATGACGGCGAATTTCAGCGAGAAGCCGAGCGCCTGCCACATCTTCGGATTGGAGAGCGCGGCGGCGTAGTTGTCGAGGCCGACGAAGCTGCCGACCATGTTCTGGAACGAGACGTCGCTGAACGAATACCAGAGGTTGATCAGCGTCGGGAAACCGAGCAGCGCGGCCATGAACAGGCAAAGGGGGACGAGCAGGGCGCGGGCCGAGGCGCGCTCCTGCATCTCGAAACTGGTCGCTTCAGACATTCTCGCTCCGGGGCCGGGACAGCCGCGGATGCGGCCGCGGCTGTCCGTTGCATGTCAGGCGGGTGGCTTAGGGCGCGAGGGCCTTCTTCATTTCGGCGGTGACGTTGGCGATCGCCTCGTCCTGCTCGATCTCGCCGGTCCAGTAGCCGGTGAAGTTCTCGGCCTGGTTGGTGTAGATGCCGAGCGCCTTGGCGCTGGTGCCGCCGTTCATGACGAAGCCGTATTTGGCGGCGTGCTCGCCCATCAGCGCCATTTCCGGTCGGTCGCCGGCGATCGCCGCCATCGGGCCTTCGGCCAGCGGCGGCGAGCCGCCCTCCTTGGCATAGAGCGTCATGGGGTCGGCGGTGGCGAGCCAGGAGAGGAACTTCTTCGCCTCGTCCTGCTTGTCGGAATTCTTGTTGATGCCGAGGCCGAGGCTGTGGAAGTGGGTCTTCGGGCCCTCCGAGCCGGCTGGCTCGTGGCTGAGGCCGAGCTTGCCGGCGACGATCGGGTACTTGGTGGCGTCGTTGAACTCCGGCACGGCGGCGTTCCACTGCAGCATGAACGCGACCTGGCCGGCGCCGAAGACGCTGTTGGCCTCGCCATATTCATAGGTCGAGCTGTCGCCCGGCGTCGCCTCGTTGTCGGTGATGATCTTGTAGATCTCGAGGCCGCGCTTGTAGGCGGGCGAGTCGATGGTGATGTTGCCGTCCTTGTCGCGCCAGTCGCCGCCATTCGAGGCAACCGTGCCCTGCCACAGCATGATGTTGTAGAGCAGGTTCTTCATCTGCAGGACGGTGCCGTAGCGGGTCGGGCTGTCGGGATTGATCGACTTGGTGAAGAACAGCGCCGAGGCGATGAAATCGTCCCAGTCCCACTGGTCGGCCGGCTTCGGCGACAGCTTCTTGCCGAGGATCTTCTCCGAGATCTCCTCATATTTCGCCTTCCAGGCCGGATCGGTGTTGAGCTGGTCGATCAGGTCCTTGCGGTAATAGAGGAAGTGCAGGCTCAGATCGGTCGGGATGCCGTAGGTCTTGCCCTCGTATTTCTGCGTCTCTATCGAGTTCTTGGAGACGACCTTGTAGACGTCCTCGGTGATGATGTCGTCGATCGGCGTCATGAAGGGTGCGTAGAGGCCGACGTCATAGGTCGCCGTCAGCATGACGTCGAACTCTTTCGAGCCCGCCGCGACGTCGGCCAGCATCTTCTCCTTGAAGCCCTGCTGGCTGAAGTAGATGACGGAGGCCTTCGAGTTGTTCTTGGCGCCCTCGGTCGAATTGTAGAGGTCGAGCACCTTGCGGAAGGCGGACTCGGCCGGCTCGCCGGGCCAGGCCAGGATGGTGATGTCGGCGAGCGCCGCCGAACTGGACAGAAGCGTGGCGAGAAGCGCGGCCGCCGACGACTTGAACCGGAATTGCAACATGTCGTTCCCCGTTGCTGGTCTCTGGATAGGGTGTGGTCGGCCGGGTGGCGTGGCGCGGTTCTTGAAACCGCCGCGCCTTGAACTTCGCCCGCTCCGACAGCGATAGTCTTTATTCCATAGTTACAGAATTGAATTCATTACAACGGAAGCCTAGCATGGTAACCTCGCGGGTCAAGGCCCGTTGCTGAACCCGAACCTCACCGCAGAGCGCGCCGCGATGATCCTTCCTCGTCCGGACCGGCCCGAAGGCCGGCCCCTACCGACCGAAGCCGGCTCAAACAAAACGCGCCAGGTTGAGCAGGCTGTCGCCCGACTGGCTGTGCGTGTGCAGCCGGCGCGACAGCACGATGCCCGCATCCTGGAAGCGCAGCTCCAGCGGCGCCTCCAGCGGCCGCTCCAGGTCGTGCAGCCAGCCCGCGACATCGCCGGCCGCTACCGTGTCGCCGATCTCGACGGCCGGCTCGAACCAGCCCTCGCGCTCGGCATAGACGAAGAGCGACTGGCCGCCGGTCGCGAGCACGACGGTTTCCGGCCCGCGATCGGCATCGAGGTAGAGGATCGGCCGGCTGGTGATGCCGACGGCCTGCAGCAGATTGTCGACGGCGCGCTGCGTCGCCGCCATGGTCGCCTTGGTGGCCGTCGCGCCGCCGCCGAACTCGCCGGAGAGCGCGATGCAGCCGGCGCGCAGCGCCGCCGCCATCGAGGTCGGCGAGTCCGGGCCGTTGTCGGCGATCATGCCATAGGGCAGGCGCATCGACTTCATCAGCTCCAGCCCTCGCGCGTAGCGCTCGGCGTCGCCCAGCCGCTCGATCAGGCTGCAAATCAGATGGTCCATGCTGGTGCCGCCGGAATGCAGGTCGAGCACGACCTCGTGGCGCGGGAAGATCTCGTGCTCGATATAGTGCGCCATGCGCTGGGTCGGCCCGCCATGGGGATTGCCGGGGAAGGCGCGGTTCATGTTGCCGCCGTCGAAGGGCGAGCAGCGCTTCGCCGCCATGACGGCCGGGGTGTTGGCCGCCGGCAGGATGGTCAGCGCGCCCTTGATGTCGGCGGCCGCGATCAGCCGGATCGCCTTCAGGAGCGTCAACTCGCCCTCATATTCGTCGCCATGGTTGCCGGCCATCAGCACCAGGCTCGGGCCGTCGCCGTTCCGGATCCGGCAGACCGGCATCTTGATCTGGTAGTAGGGCGAACGGTCGATCGAATAGGGGAAGCTGAAGAAGCCGACCTGCTTGCCGTCCTTGTCCCAGTCGATGTCGGAAAAGGCGCCCGTATGCATGTTTGGTGTCCTTCGTGATGCGGTTTCCGCCGTCGGCCGGGCCGGCGGCTCTGTGTCCAGGAATGCGGTGGTCGGCCTGGTCCCGAGGGGCCGCGCCGCGGAAGCGGGAGAATGAGAGACGATGCGTATCGAGGCGGGGCTCTATCTGGTGATGAGCGGCGGCGGCGGTTTCGACCTGACCGACGGCTATGACTGCAACGTCTTCCTGGTCGAGGCCGAGGATGGCTGGCTGATGTTCGACGCCGGCGCCGGCCGCTTCCCGGAAGAGGTGTTCGCCGTGCTGGCCGGGGACGGCATCGATCCTGCCAAGATCCGCCACCTGTTCCTGACCCATGGCCATGCCGACCATTCCGGCGGCGCGGCGGCGCTGCGCGAGCGGCTCGGCCTCACCGTCCATGCCGGCGCGGCGACGGCGGCGATGGTGGCAAGCGGCGACGAGGAGGGGATCAGCCTCGGCAAGGCGAAGCGCGGCGGCGTCTATCCGATGGACTATGTCTATCGCGCCTGCCCGGTCGACCGCGTCTGGCAGCCTGGCGAGACGCGACTCTTCGGGGACGTCTCGGTCGAGATGATCCCGACGCCCGGCCACAGCCGCGATCACGTCTCCTATCGCGTCACCACGCCGCGCCGGCGCATGCTCGTCGCCGGCGACGCGCTGTTCCATGGTGGCAAGGTGGCGATCCAGGACATCGTCGATTGCGACGTCGCCGCGATCTGCGAGACGGTGCGCGTGCTGGCCGGCCTCGAATTCGACACGCTGCTGCCGGGCCATCTCGCCTTCACGCTCCAGGATGCCCGCCGCCACGCCGATCAGGCGCTTGAATGCGTCAATCGCCTGCAATGCCCGCCCTCGATCATCTGATCCATGCCGGAGGGGAGGCGGGCGCATCAGCGTCTGCCTTCCCGCATGCCGCCGAAGATCATGGCGGAGAGGCCGCCGTCGATCGTGATCGTCGAGCCGGTGGTGAAGCTCGATCCGTCCTCGGCCAGGAAGATCGCGGCGCCCGCCACCTCGTCCGGCAGGCCGGGCCGGGCCAGCGTGACCTCGTCGCGGACCGCCTCGGCGAGGCGCAGCTCGCTGTAGCCGGTATTGTTGCCGGTGACGTCGACGGGACCGGGCGCGATCATGTTGACGAGAATGCCGTGCCGGGCGAGATCGACCGCCATGGCGCGCGTCAGCATGGCGACGCCGCCCTTGGCCGCGACATAGGCGGCCGCCTCGGGCTCGGCCATGAAGGAATTGACCGAGCCGATGGTGATGATCCGGCCGGTCCGCCCGTCCTTGCCCGCGCCGGCCGCCACCATGGCGCGCGCGCCGGCGCGGCAGGTCAGGAAGGTGCCGGTCAGGTTGATGTCGACATAGCGGTCCCAGTCGGCGTCGGCGAGATCCAGGAAATTGCCGGTGCCGCCCTTGAGCGCGCCACCCGCGACCAGGATGTCGAGGCCGCCGAGGCGCTCGACCGCCCCGGTCATCGCCGAGTCGATGGCGGCGCGGTCGCCGAGGTCGCAGGCGATCGCAATCGCACCGGGCTGGTCGTAGCGCGTCGCGGCGAGGCGCGGCGCGAGGTCCATCGCCACCACGCGGGCGCCCTCGCGAAGATAGGCCTCGACGATGGCGCGGCCGATGCCGCCGGCGGCGCCCGTCACGATCGCCGCCTTGCCGGCGAGCCGTCCCCCCGAAACCTGGTTGGTCGTCATCCCTCTGACCCGTCCCCCGGGCGGCGTTCCGCTGCCATCGGCACGCCGCGCTTGACCTGTTGAAGCAGAATGCTAACGTTCCACTCTAATGAGCGCAATTACACAATTATGGAATTATGAGGCCGTGATCCGAAACCGGCGCGGCGCCCCGAACTCGCACGATGCGCCTGGCGGCGCGGGAAACGGATGATCCAGATGAACGACCTTAGCACCGCCGCTGTCGCGGAGGGTAAGTCCCCCTATGACCGGCTGCGCGCGATGGGGATCGAGATTCCGCGCTCGCCTCTGCCCGTCGCCAACTTCGTCACCCATGTGCGCGAGGGCAATCTCCTGTTCCTGTCGGGGCAGGGGCCGATGCAGCCGGACGGATTCGAGCACCACGGCAAGGTTGGCGCCGATATCAGTCTCGACGAGGCCTATGGCCATGCCCGGATCACCGGCATCAACCTTCTGGCGGTGATGCAGGAGGCGCTCGGTTCGCTCGACCGGGTGCGCCGGGTGGTCAAGCTCTTCGGCATGGTCAATGCCGTGCCGGATTTCACCGCGCATCCGCAGGTGATCAATGGCTGCTCGGACCTGTTCGTGGCGGTATTCGGCGAGGAGAGGGGGCGTCATGCCCGCTCGGCCGTCGGCATGGGCTCGCTGCCGAACCAGATCACCGTCGAGATCGAGGCGGTGATCGCCGTCGAGGTCTGAGCCTGCCGCAGAAACGCCTTTCGCATGCCAAGGCCCCTTCCTTCACCTCTCCCTGAGGGAGAGGTGACGAAAAGCGCGCAGAACGGCGTTCTTACCGTTCCCGCCAGCCGAGGCGCCGCTCGATCGTCGTCGAGGCATTGCGCACGGCATCGCCATAGAGGTCGGGATTGGCCGCAATCTTGTGCTCGGGCAGTACGATCGAGATCGTCGCCACGCATTGGCCCGACGCGTCGCAGATCGGCGAGGCGACGCAGGACACCAGGAAGTCCGTCTCGCTGATCTGGATCGACAGCCGCTCCTGGAAGGCGCGCCCGGCGAGGCTCGATAGCGCCGTCGCGTCGGTCTCCGCCCGCCCGGTCGGCGAGGCGCGGGCGCAGCGGCGGAAGAGCGCGATCCGCTCGGCCTCCGGCAGGTGGCCGATCAGGAGCCGTCCCGAGGCCGTCCAGTTGAGTGGCACGCGCGTGCCGACCTCCGACATGACGCGGAAATGGCCTGGGCCGTCGGCCATGGCGAGGACCACCATGTGGTCGTCGTCGCGGCCGCAGATCTGCACCGCCTCGCCGATCTCGCGGCAGAGATCATGCATGACGTGGCTCGCCTCGCCGAGGAAATCGAGCGAGCGCTGATAGGCGAGGCCGTAGTGGTAGAGGCGGGGCCCGAGCCAGACGAGGCCGTCGGCGCGGCGCGCCAGCATGTCCCGCTCGACCATTTCGTCGATCACCACATAGACGGTCGAAAGCGGCGCGCCGATCGCCTTGGCGATGGCGTAGCTGCCGGCCGGTTCGCCGGTCGTGTAGAGGTGGTCGAGGATCTGCAGCGCCCGGTCCATGCCGCTCACCCGCACGCGGCGGGGCGCGTTGGCGCGGTCCATCTCGGCATCGGCGGCGCGGTTTCGCTCGGCGGATTTCATGGGCGGCCCCCTCGCTGCGGTTCAGCGCTATTGCATATGTGTGGAATAGGGGGGCGCCCTTCCGGCGTCAATGGCGCGCGACCGGACATGAGCAGGGGACGAGCGCCCGGCGCCGGACGCGGGCGCGTGACCCGGTCAAGCGGAGGAGGCGAGCCGTCAGGCGTCGCGCGGGAGCACCTGCATCACCCGCGCGATGAAGATGTGGAAGGCTTCCATGTAGTCGCGCAGGAATTGCTCGGTCGATTCGTCGCCCACTTCGCCATCGTCGCTGATCAGGCCCGGCTTGAACTGGATATAGGCCTCGGGCGCGTTCATCTGCGGCGCGTTGCAGAAGGAGAGCACGCTGCGCAGGCTCTGCTGCGCCACCGCCGTGCCGATCGCGCCCGGCGAGGTGCCGATCACGGCGGACGGCTTGCGGGCGAAGGAATTGGTGCCATAGGGCCGGCTCGCCCAGTCGATGGCGTTCTTGAGGCCGCCGGGGATCGAGCGGTTGTATTCCGGCGTGACGAACAGCAGCGCGTCATTCTTCGCGATCGCCGCCTTGAACGCCTTGGCGACGGGCGGGAAATCGGCGTCGTAGTCGTAGCTGTAGAGCGGCAGGTCCTTGAATTCGATTTCGGTGAATTTCAGGTTCTCCGGCGCCAGCTTGATCAGGGCCCTGGAGAGCTTGCGGTTGATCGAACCCTTGGCGAGGCTGCCGATGAAATAGCCGACCTGATAGGTTTTCATGATCCATTCCGATTGAAGACGCGCGAGGGGGCGGGCCTGATCGGCCCCACGCTTCTAAAGAGCGCGCCGGCGCGGCGTTTCAAGGCTGGATCGGGGGCCGGCTGGCCCTCAGGGCTCGACCGGCGTGCCGAGTTGAAGCTCGCCCTCGAAGCGCTGGATCCGCGATGGCTCGGGCAGGCTGGAGGTCGAGAAATATTCCGGGTAGCGCTCCTGCACCTTGCCGAGGACCGAGAAGATGCGGCGCAAATGATGCCGCATCGCTTCCTCCGCCGCATGGCTGTCGCCGCGTTCGATCGCCGCCGCGATGGTGCGGTGCTGGTCGATGACCACGGCGACGCTGTCCATGCGCGGGAAGGTCAGGTGCCGGAAGCGGTCCATGTGCAGCTTGGCCGCGCTGATGTCGGCCCAGATTCCGGGGAAGCCGGCATAGGCGGCGATCTGCTGGTGGAACAGTTCGTCGGATCGGAAGAAGCGTTGCGCGTCGGAGATCGCCAGCAGGGTGTCCTGCAGCGCCAGCTCGCCCTTCAGCTTCTGCACCAGCTCGCCGCGCTGCGGGCTCTCGATGGCGCGGGCGACGAGGCCGACCTCCAGCGCCTCGCGCAGGAATTGCGACTTGCGCAGGCTGGCGAGGCGGAGCGGCGCGACGACGCTGCCGCGCTGCGGATAGATGTCGATCAGCCCGAGCCCGGCGAGGCGGGCCAGCGCCTCGCGCACGGGGGTGCGGCTGACGCCGAGTGCCTCGGACATCGCCTTTTCCGAGATCAGCTCGAACGGCTTCAGGCGGAACGCCAGGATCTCGTCGAGCAGGACGTCGAAGGTCCGCTGCGCCACCGAACCCGCCGCGCTGGTCTCGGGGAAGGGGATGGCGCCGATGCGCTCCGCCGGATCTCGCGCCATTCTCGGGATTCCTAAAGGCTCTGCAGTTTCAGACCGTTCATGAAGTGCCTGCGCAGCAGCAGGAACAGCGCGACGCTGGGCAGGCTGGCGAGCAGGGTCGCCGTCATCACGACGTTCGGCGTGGTGTTGGCGTAGCTGCCTTGTAGCACCATCAGACCGTTAATGAGCGAACGCGCCTCCTCGCGGCTGGTGAGAACCATGGAGAAGATCAGGTCGTTCCAGATCCAGGTGAACTGGATCAGGAACAAGGTCGCCATCGGCGCCCAGCAATTCGGCAGGACGATCGAGCGGAAGATGCGGAATTCGGAGCAGCCGTCGATGCGCGCCGCCTCGTCCATTTCGCGCGGCAGGCCGGCCATGAAGTTCCTGAGCACCAGCACCGGGAAGGGGATGCAGACGGCGGTATAGAAAAGCATCATGCCGATGCGGGAATTGGTCATGCCGAGCTTGTTGTAGCCCATGAAGAGCGGGATCAGGTACATCTGCAGCGGGAAGATGGTGCCCGAGAAGATCAGCATGAACCAGAAGCCCTTGCCGCGGAAGTCGATCCGCGTCAGCCCGTAGGAGGCCAGCGCCGCGATGAAGATCGCCGCGCCGCCGCCGACCAGGCCGTAGAGCAGCGAGTTCAGCATGCCGGAGCCCATCTTGGCCTTCGACCAGGCCTCGGCGACGTTCTCGAAGACGGGCGTGAACGAGGTCGGCAGGGCCAGCGGATTGCCGAGGCCGTATTCCGCGTTGGATTTGAAGATCGAGATCGCGAGGTAGTAGAACGGCGTCACCCAGGCGAGCGCCAGGATGGCGGTGATCGCGAACAGCACGACGCGCTGCGTGCGGGCGGGGTTCGAGCGCCGCGCGATGGCGTCGAAATCGAGCGTCGCGAGGTCGAAGCGGGGCGGGGCGGCGGTGGTCGTGACGGACATGGGGAACCTCAGCGCTTGTCGAGGCGATGCTGGAGCGCGCCGAGCGACCAGGAGATGCTCATCGCGATGATGCCGAGCACGACGGCGATCGCCGCGCCATAGGCCCAGGAGCCGGCCCGGAACGATTCCCAGTACTGATAGACCGAGAGCGTCAGCGTCGACCGGTTGGGGAAGTCGCGGCCCATCACCCAGACGAGATCGAAGGAGGTGAAGCCGGCCAGCACCGAGACGGTCGTCACCATGATCAGCGTCGGCATCAGGAGCGGCAGCACGATGTGGCGGAAGACCTGGCCGCGCGAGGCGCCGTCGACCTTGGCCGCCTCCATCGGATCGCTGGGAAGCGCGTTCAAGCCGATCAGGAGCAGGACCATCATCAGTCCGACCTGCTGCCAGATATGGGTGACGATCATCGCCGGCGTGGCGAGGTGGGTCTCGTAGAGCCAGCGGCTGGCGAGGTCACCGAGGCCGATCGCGCGGAGCCCCGAATTGATGATGCCGTCGCCGGCATAGACGTAGTACCAGACGACGCCGACGGCGGTGGCCGAGAACATGCGCGGCAGGAAGAAGATCGACTTGAAGGTCTCCTCGCCGGGCACGCCGCGCACCAGCATGGCGAGCGACAGGCCGACGGTCGCCGGCAGCGCGAAGGAGACCGCGACCCAGATGACCGTGTTCAGCGTCGCGTCGAGGAATTTCGGGTTGGAGGCGAGGCGCTGGTAGTTGGCGAAGCCGGCGAACTGGTCGATGCCGGAGAACTTCGCCCATTGCGTCATCGCCGCGTAGACGTTGAAGAGCACGGGCAGCAGCAGGAACACCGTCACGAACAGGATCGCCGGCGCCATGAAGGCGAGCGCGGTCCAGAGCCGCTTGCGCGCGCGGCGCTGCTCGGCCGCGATCATCTGGTCGATAGAAGGCGCGCCGGGCGGCAGCGTGAAGGCTTGTTGTGGCTGCGTCATGTCTCGTCTCCCGCGCCGGAATGAGGATCGTCGATCCTGAACGCTTGCGCTGTTTCTCGAACTCTCCCTGAAAGGAGAGGTCGACGGTCGTGCTCCAAGAGTGCCCCGTGCTTCCCGTCATCCCCGCGAAAGCAGGGATCCATTCCCGAGGCTCCGGCTGAATGGATCCCGGCTCGGGGGCCGGGATGACGGCGAGCGTGGAAGGGCTGGGAGAGCCAAATCCCAATCCTCCCAATTCGGCTTGCTCCGACCTCTTCCCCAAGGAGAGGTGACAGGCAGACGCCGAACGGTTGAACCGGCAGGGCGCGCATGGCGGTCCTGCCGGATTGTCTCGGACTACTGCTTGCTGGCCCAGTATTGCGAGGCGATCGCCTCGATGTTCTGCATGGCCTTCTCCGCCTGCTCGGGCGACGGGTTGGTCATGAAGCGGTTGAACTCCTCCACCGCCGGCAGGACGATCTCGGACGGCGAGGCCTCCCAGTAGCGGGTGACGGAATTGTACTTGCCGTCCGTCGCGATCTTGGCGATCTCGGGGATGATGGTGTTCGGCGTCTTCGCCTTGAGGTTGCCGGCATAGAGGCCCGGGTCGGCCGCCCAGCTGTTCATGGCCTTCTCGCTCATGTACCAGTCGGCGAACGCGGCGACGTCGGGGTTCTCCATTCCGGCCTTGGTGATGACGATCGGCGCGCCCTCGACGATGACGTTGTTGGGCAGAGACGGATCGACATTCGGCATGATGAAGGCGCCGAAATCGGTGCCGGCCTTCATGCCGCCCTTCTCGACCAGGCCGATGACCCAGTCACCGAACAGGTACATCGCGCCCTTGCCGCGGGCGAAGTCGAGCGGTTCTTCCTGGCTGGTCGGGTCGGTGAAGTAGCCCTTCTCGTAGAACTCGTTCCAGATCTTGAAGACGTTCTTGACCGGCTCGTCGGTGTATTTGAGCTTGCCCTGGTTGAGAGCCGCATAGGCTTCCGGATTGGTCCGCAGCAGCAGTTCCTGGAACCAGACGAAGCCGCGCCAGCCGTCCTGGATGCTGGCGTTGAACGGGGTGATCCCGGCCGCCTTCAGCTTGTCGGCGGTGGCGATCAGTTCCTCCCAGCTCGCCGGCGGCTTGGCGATGCCGGCCTTCTCGAACAGCGCCTTGTTGTAGAACACGACCCAGCGGTTGAGGCCGGTCGGCATGCCGTAGATATGGCCGTCGACGGTGAAGGGCGCGGCGCTCGAGGCGTCATATTCGCCCGACGCGATCTTCTTCGCCCAGAGGTCGTCGAGCGGCGCCAGCTGGCCGCTGTCGACGATTTCCTTCAGCTTGGTGCCGTTCCACCAGGTGAAGGCCTGCGGCGCGTCGCCCGACATCAGGCTCGACTGGATATAGGCCTGGAACTGGTCGGTGGCGTAGGCGCTGAAGTTCAGCTCGATGCCGTCTTCCTTCGCCGTCGCGGTCAGGCCGTCCCAGCCCGACTGGTAGAACGGCTTGTCGTGGAAGACGGTGACGGGATCGGCGGATGCCGCCGTCGCCGTGAACGACATGCCAAGGGCAAGTGCGCCCAGGAGCTTGGTCAGTTTCCTCTGCATGGGTCTCTCCTCCAGAGTCTGGATGCGTCGGTTTCTTATCTGCGCAACGAGCGGCCGCTGGCCGCGTCGAAGAGGTGCAAGCGTTCGATGTTCATCAGGAAAGTCAGCGTCTCGCCTTCGTCGACCGGGCGCGGGCGCTGCATGCGGCTGGTCAGGTCGGCGCCGCCGAATTCGGCGAAAAGCAGCGTCTCGTTGCCGAGCGATTCCGTCAGGTTGACCGGCGCGGTGAAGCGGTGCGCGCGTTCGGGCGGCATGCCGTGTCCCTCCGGCACGATGTCCTCGGAGCGGATGCCGATCGATACCGGCGTCCCCTCCGCGAGCGGTTCGAAATCGTCGGTGGCGAAGGGAATGGTCTCCCCGCCGGCGAGCCGGACGCCGGGCAGGCCGTCCGCCGTGCGGGCGACCGTGCCGTCGAGGATGTTCATCGCCGGCGAGCCGATGAACTGGCCGACGAAGCGGGTGGCGGGGCGCTCGAACACGTCGAGCGGCGCGCCGGCCTGCTCGATCAGACCGTCGCGCATGATGACGATCTTGTCGGCCATGGTCATGGCCTCGATCTGGTCGTGGGTGACGTAGATCGCGGTGGTGCCGAGGCGCTGGTGCAGCCGCTTGATCTCGACCCGCATGGCGCTGCGCAATTGCGCGTCGAGGTTGGAGAGCGGCTCGTCGAACAGGAAGACCTGCGGCTCGCGGATGATGGCGCGGCCCATGGCGACGCGCTGGCGCTGGCCGCCCGAAAGCGCCGTGGTGCGGCGGTCGAGATAGTCGGTGAGGCGCAGGATCCCGGCCGCATGGCGGACGCGGCGGTCGATCTCCTCGCGCGGGACTTTCGCCACCTTCAGCGCGAAGGCCATGTTCTCGTACACCGTCATGTGCGGGTAGAGCGCGTAGGATTGGAAAACCATGGCGATGCCCCGGTCGCGCGACGGCACGTCGTTGACGCGGCGGCCGCCGATGCTGATGTCGCCATGCGAGACGCTCTCCAGCCCGGCGATCATCCGGAGCGTGGTCGACTTGCCGCAGCCGGAGGGACCAACGAAGGCGACGAAGCTGCCGGCCTCGATCTCGAGGTCGATGCCTTTGACGGCGACCTGGCGGCCATAGACCTTGACGAGTTCGCGAAGGGTGACGTTGGACACGATCTCAATCCTTGCGCGGCGAGCCGCCGATCCGCGACAGCAGGCCACCGTCGACGCGGACGACCTCGCCCGTCACGAAGGAGGCGGCGTTGGAGCCGAGGAAGGCGACGACCTCGGCGATTTCTTCCGGCTGCGCGGTGCGGCCGAGCGGGTGCATGCCGTCGAGGACGCGCCAGAGTCCGGCCGGATCGTCGCTGAGCGCCACCGCGTCGCGCAGCATCGGCGTGTTGACCGCGCCGGGCGCGACCGCGTTGACTCGCACGCCGAGCGGCGCGTAGTCGACCGCCATCGATTTCGTCATGCCGATCAGGCCGTGCTTGGCGACCGAGTAGGCCAGCACGCCCTCCTGGCTGGCGAGACCCTGCGCCGACGACATCAGCACGATGGCGCCATGGCTCTCGCGCAACATCGGCATCACCGCACGCGAGATCAGGTAGGCCGCCTTCAGATTGACGTTCATCACCTCGTCCCAGAGCGCCTCGTCCGTCGTCTCGACGGTGCCGTAGCGCTGGATGCCGGCATTGTGGGACAGAAGGTCCAGCCCGCCGAGCATCTCGCGCGCCACGGCCGCTGCCTCGGCGCAGGTCGCGCTGTCGGCGACGGAGCCGACGATGGTGTGCACCTCCGCGCCGGCGGCGCGCAGTTCCTGCGCCACGATGTCGAGCGGCCCGGCGGCGAGGTCCAGCAGGACCATCGATGCCTTGTCGCGGGCGAGCCGTTCCGCGACGGCGCGGCCGATGCCCATGGCGGCGCCGGTGACCAGCGCGCGTTGTGCCTGTGCTGCCGACATGCGGCTTCCTCCCTCATTCCCGATCCGTTCGACTACCATGGCAGTCGGCGGATCCGATCTAGCGCGTGAACGGCCGGCCCGGAGCGGGGTCGGCCGGTATCCTCCTCAGCCGCGCGCCGCGCGGATCGCCGCGAGCGACGCCGCCATGCGGTTCTTCACGCTGTCGCTCGATCCCTCCGCATACATCCACGATCCGCCGACCGAGGTGATGTTGCGGAGCTTGCCATAGGCGGCGAGATGGGCCTGCTGGATCTTGCCGCTCGGCATGAAGCGGACCGAGGTGAAGATGCTGGCGAAATCGGCCAGCACCACCGTGCCGCCTGCCGGCTCGGACGGATAGAATTTCAGCAGCTCGAAGCCGGCCGCCTGCGCCGCCATCACCTCGCTCGCCGTCTGGATGCCGGGCACCAGCGGGATCGGGCCCTGCTTGGCATGGGCGCAGAGCGTCGGCAGGAAGCCGGGGCTGATGCCGAACTGCGCGCCGGCATGGACGGCCGCGTCATAATGGGCCGGCGTCAGGATCGTGCCGGCGCCGACGAGAAGCTCCGGGAACCGTTGCCGGCAGGCTTCGAGCGCCGAGAGCGCCGCGTCGCTGCGCATGACGATCTCGATCGCCTCGGCGCCGCCCGCGGCCAGTTCTTCGGTGAGCCGCAGCACGAAATCGACCGAGCGCGGTTGCACGATCGGCACGATCGCGGCGCGGCGCAGCTTCGGTTCGAGCGGGTTCGCGGTCATCAGGCGGGCTGTCCTTCCAGCATGGTGAGCGTCTCGGCGCGGGTGGGCGCGCCAAGACGGCCGCCGAATTTCAGGCATTTGAGCGCCGCCGCGGCGCTGGCGAAGCGGATCGTCCGCTCCATCTCCCAGCCCTCGGCGAGGCCGACGGCGAAGCTGCCGTGATAGATGTCGCCGGCGGCGAGCGTGTCGACCGGCGTGATCTTCGGCGCCGGCGTGTGGCGCAGGCCGCCGGTCGCGTCGTCGGTCCAGTGGGTGCCGGCGCCGCCGGCCGTGATCGCGACGAACACGCCGGTGCGGGCGTGCAGGATCGATACCGCTTCCTCGACGGCGACCTCGCCGCACAGGATCGCCGCGGCCGGTTCCGAGGCGACGATGTGGGTGGCGTGCGGCAGCAGGCTCTCGAGCACCGGGCGCGGTCCGACATCGAGGTCGAGGATGGCCGGAATGCCGGCCTCTCTCGCGCCCTCTAGCGCCAGCGCCGCCGCGCCCGGCCAGCGCACGTCGGTCAGCACCGCGTCGAAGCCGGCGAGGTCGAAGGGCAGGGCGTCGGGCGGCGTGGTGGCGCGGGGATCGTAGAACGGCACGATCATGCGCTCGCCCGTCGCGTCGACGAGGATGGTGGCGACCGCCGAGCGCGCGCCGGCGACGCGGCGGACGCGGGAGCAGTCGATGCCCTCGCCGGCGAGTTCGGCCGTCAGCTCCGTGCCCAGTATGTCGTCGCCGACGCTGGCCCAGAGCGCAACGTCCGCGCCCTGGCGGCGCGCGGCGGTGGCGGCGCTCGACGCCATGCCGGCGGCGTTCTGCACCGCCTCGACCGGAATGAACTTGCCCGGTCCGCGCGGCAGCTGATCCAGCCGGAAGATCGTATCCTGCGTCAGCGCGCCGACGCAGAGGATGCGGGGCGGGCGGCTCACTGCAGCGCCAGCCGGTAGCCGCGCTGATGCGCGAGCGCGGTCATGACGCCGCGCAGCTCGGCGAGGCCGCGCAGGCGGCCAATGACCGGGTAGCCCGGATGGGTCGGCCTCGTGGCGTCGTCGATCAGGTCGTGGCCATGGTCGGGCCGGAACGGGATGAGGGCGTTCGGCAGGCCTTCCGCGCGGCGGCGCTGCTCCTCCTCCATCAGCGCGCTCACCACCGCCACCATGTCGACGTCGCCGCCGAGATGGTCGGCTTCCATGAAGGAGCCGTCCGGTTCCTTGGTGACGTTGCGCAGATGGGTGAAGAAGATCTTCGAGGCGAAGCGCCTGGCGATGGCCGGCACGTCGTTGTCCGGGTTGGCGCCGAGCGCGCCCGAGCAGAGGGTCAGCCCGCTGGAGGGCGAGGGGACGCTTTCGAGGATGAAGGCGATGTCGTCGGCGTTCTTGACGATGCGCGACAGGCCCATGATGTCGCGCGGCGGGTCGTCCGGATGGATCGACATCACCACGCCGGCCTCTTCCGCCGCCGGCAGCACGGCCTGCAGGAACTGCACCAGATTGGCGCGCAGCCGCGCGTGGTTCATCTCGGCCTGCTCGGCCAGCACGCCGCGCAGTTCCTCGACGGTGTAGCGTTTGAAGGCGCCGGGGAGGCCGGCCATGATGTTGGAAAGCAGCCGCGTCTTCGCCTCGGCCGGCGTGGTGTCCATCCACTCGCTCGCCCGCTGCAGAACGTCCTGGCTATAGTCGCGGTCGGCACCGGGGCGCTGCAGCACGTGGCAGTCGAAGGCGGCGACCTCGTGCATGTTGCACTTCAGCGCCCGAGCGCCGCCCGGCAGCGGCACGGCGAGATCGGTGCGCGTCCAGTCGAGCAAGGTCATGAAATTGTAGCAGACGGTGCGGATGCCGGCCTGGCCGAGATTGCGCAGCGTCTGGCGGAAATTTTCGTAGAGCCGGTCGAGGTCGCCGCGGCCGAGCTTGATGTCGTCATGCATCGGCACGCTCTCGACGACGCTCCAGGTGAGGCCGAGCGATTTGTCGCTCTCGATCATCGCCTTGCGCTCGAGGATCGCCTCCAGCGGCCAGACCTCGCCATAGGGGATGTCATGCAGGGCGGTGACGATGCCGGTCGCGCCCGCCTGGCGCGCATGGGCGAGCGTGGCGGCATCCTTCGGTCCGAACCAACGCCAGGTCTGTTCCATTCAATCCATCCCGCAACTGCGATTTCGACCGGCCCGGCCGTCCGGTCTCCTCAGCCCGGACGGCCCGCCTCGGACGCTCCTCCGCGTGCCGGGCGGCATCTAACGGTCTGCTACCATGGTAGTCAACCCTGCTTGTCGGGATGGCGGAGCCGGTCGAACGGCCGCGCGCCACCGGAAGCCTCCATCCAGGCCGTTTCCGAGGGCGGGCCGGATTCCGGCGCGCATTGGCATGCGGCGGCCGGACGCGTGGATGGTAAACTGGTGCAAGGCTGACTGAGTCGCGCCAGGCCGCTGCGGACGCTGCCCGATCCGCCGGCGAGAGAGCGCCCCGGCCACAGCGCCGGTGGGACGAGCCACGGGGATCCATGACGTTTCGCTTCCTTCACGCCGCCGACATCCATCTCGACAGCCCGTTGCGGGGCCTGGCGCGGCGCGGCGAACTGGCCGGCGTGTTCCGCGAGGCGTCGCGGCGGGCGCTGGAAAACCTCGTCCAGGCGGCGATCGACGCGAAGGTCGCCTTCGTCGTCATCGCCGGCGACATCTATGACGGCGACTGGAAGGACTATGCCACCGGGCAGTTCTTCGTCCGCCAGATGGGCCGGCTGGCGCGGGCGGACATCCGCGTCTTCATGATCCGCGGCAATCACGACGCCGAATCCCTGATCAGCCGCAGCCTGACGCTGCCCGGCAATGTCTTCAGCTTCTCCGTCCGCTCCGTGCAGACCGAGACGATCGAGGATCTGCGCGTGGCGCTGCACGGGCGCGGCTTCGCCAATCGCCATGTGCCGGACAACGTCGCGCTGGCCTACCCGCGCGCGCGTCCCGGCTATTTCAACATCGGCGTGCTGCACACCTCGTTGACCGGCCGCGACGGCCACGACGCCTATGCGCCGTGCTCGGTCGAGGATCTAGCGCGCGCCGGCTACGACTATTGGGCGCTCGGCCACGTGCATATGCGCGAAGTGGTCTCGCGGGACCCCGTCATCGTCTTCCCCGGCAATCTGCAGGGGCGGCATGCGCGCGAGACCGGGCCGAAGGGCGCGACGCTGGTCACCGTCACCGACGGCCGCATCACCGAGATCGAGGCGCTGACGCTGGATGCGGCGCGGTTCGAGGCGATCGAGATCGACGTCGCCGCCTTCGCCGAGCCGGCCGATCTCTACGGCGCCGCGCGGGCTGCGATCGCCGGAGCGCACGACAGCGCCGAGGGCCGGCCGCTGGCGCTCCGCCTGACGCTCACCGGCGCCTCCGCGCTGCATGACTTCCTGTCGGTGCAGGCCGAGCAGGTCCGCGAGGAGATGCAGGCGCTGGCTTGGGAGGCGGGCTCGGACATCCTGATCGAGAAGGTGCGCGACAAGACGACGGCCGCGAGCGCGGGCGTGGCGCGGATCTCGACGCTGCTCGGCTTCGACGCGATCCTGGCCGAGGTCGCCGCCGACCCGGCGTTCCGGGCCGAGATCGCCCGCACGCTCGGCGAGTTGCGCGCCCGCGCGCCGGCCGAGGCGCTGGCGCTGATCGACGCCGAGGAGGCTGGCGACGGCGATGCGCTCGCCGGCGCCGCGATCGACACCGCCACCGAGGCGATCCTGGCCGGGCTTGGCTCGGTCGGCGCCGAGCCGGAGGGCGCGCGATGAAGCTGCGCGCGCTCGGCCTCGAACGCTATGGCCGCTTCACCGACCGGGTCCTCGAGTTTGATTCCGACGCCCGCGTGACCGTCATCGTCGGCGCCAACGAGGCCGGCAAGACCACGGCGCTCGCCGCCGTCGCCGACGCGCTCTACGGCATCGAGACCCGCTCGCGCTACAATTTCCTGCATGATTACAAGGTGATGCGCCTTGCCGCGACAGTCGAGGCCGCCGACGGGCGGACGCTCTCCTTCGCGCGGTTGAAGCGCCTGAACGCGCCGCTGGTCGATCCGGCCAGCGACACGCCGCTGAACGACGACGCGCTGGCGCCCTTCCTCGGCGCGCATGACCGGCAGGCTTTCCTCGACATCTTCGGGCTGAACCAGAAGCGCCTGCGCGAAGGCGGCGAAAAGCTGCTCGCCGGCGGCGGCGACCTCGCCGAGACGCTGCTGGCGGCGGCGCCCGGCCTCGGCCATGTCGCGGCGCTCCGCGAGCGCTTCCAGGAGAGCGCGGCGAAGATCTTCAACCCGGCGCGCAAGACGGCGAGCCACCTGTTTCATGTCGCCATAGACAAGCGCGCCCAGGCGCAGCGCGCCATCCGCGAACAGGAACTCCGCGTCGACGAGGTCAAGAAGCTGCGCGACGAGGCCGAGCGGGCGGCCGAGGCGCGCGGCTTGGCGGAACGCGACGAACGCGCCGCCGACATCGCCCTGGCGCGGGCGCGCGGGCTGGTGCAGGCGGCGCGGGAACTGCGCATTCTCGACGCGCAGACGCAGACCCTGGCGGCCCTGGGCGATCTCCCGGCCGTGCCCGCCGGCTTCGTGGCCGGGGCGCGCGAACGGCTGCAGCGCCTGGCCTCGGCGCGCGAGCTGCATCGCGTCGCGGCCGAGGAAGCGGCGCGCGCGCGCTCCGAGCTCGACGAGATCGTTCTCGACGATGCGATCCTGCCCTTCGCCGAGATGGTCGAGACCGTCGATGGCGAGCGCGCCGCCGTCGCCAAGGAACTGCTCAGCCTGCCCAATCGCCGCGCCGAAGCGGGCGAGGCGCGCGCGGCCCTGCAGCGGATCGCGCAGGCGCTTGGGCTCGCCGACGAGGCGCGCCTGCGCGACACCCTTCCGGATCTGCCGCTCCTGGCGCGGGCCGAGGATCTCATCGACCGGATGCGGGCGGCGGCGGTGCGGGCCGAGGCGCTCGGCCGGGAGCGGGCGCGGCAGCGCGCCGAACAGCAGGCGGCCGAGGCGGCGCGCGCGGGCCTCGGCCATGTCGCCGATCCGACGCCGCTGCAGCGTCGGCTGGCGCTGCTCGACGGTGCCGAGGAACGCGAGCGGGCCCTTCGAACGCTGGATCATCGGCTGGGTGCGCAGCGCGCCCAGCTTGCCGAACGGGTCGCAAGGCTCGGCCACGGTCTCTCCGAAGCCGATGCACTGGCGGGCCTGCCGCTTCCCTCTCTCGGCGGGGCGGAGGCGGCGCTCCGGGACCTGAGGCTGGTCGACGACGCGCTCGACCGTCTGAAGGAGGCGCTCGCCGCGCTGGAGGAACAGGCAGGGCAGGCCGAGGCGCGGCTGGCGCAGCTCAAATCCGGCCGTCCGGCGCCGACCGACGCGGCGATCGCCGCCGCGCGCCGTGACCGCGACGCGGCCTGGACCGCACTCCGGCCGCTGGTGTTCGGCGAGCGGGCGCGGGTCGACGCGGACACGGAATGTGCCACGCGTCTGGATCGTGCGCTGCTCTCGGCCGATCAGCTCGCCGACGAGCGGCAGGTCGAGACCCAGCGCCTCGCCGAGCTGGCGCAGGCCGAGCGCGACATCGCCGATCTCGGCGTGCGCAAGGAGGCGGCGCGCAAGCGCCTGGCCGAGGCGACGACCCGTCACGGCGCCATCTTGCGGGACTGGGCGGCGCTCTGGACCGCGAGCGGGCTCGTCCTCGCGGCCGATGATCGCGCGCTCGCCTTCCTGCGCGAGGTCGAGGCCATCCGCGAGGCTCGCGACAGCCTCCGCCAGGAGGCGGCCCACGCCGAGGCCCAGCGCGAGACCGTGCAGTTCGACCGCGCCGAGGTCGATCGTCTGCGGGGCGATCTCGGCCTGCCGGCGCTCGGCGCGGCGCCGCTTCGCATGGCGGATCTGCGCGATGCGATCGGCGTGGCCGAGGCGCGCTTCCTGGCGGCGCGCGACCATGAGCGCGACCTGAGGCAGTTGGAGCAGGGCCAGGCCGATCTCGCCGCCCGCGAGCAGGCGGACCTTGCCGAGCAGGCCACGCTGGCGGCGGAAGCGGGCGAGATCTTCCCGCGCCTCGCGATCCGGCCAGAGGCGCAGGCCGGCGAGGCCCGCGCGGCGATCGAGCAGTGGCGCGCCGCGCTGCAATTTTCGGCCGATCTTGGCACGGCAGAGCGCCGGATCGCCGGCATCGAGCGCGACAGGGACCAGCTCATCGCCCGGGTCGCGGCGCTGCTGGGCGAGCTTGGCTCCGTGCTGGACGACGACGCCTTCGCGGTGGCGAAGGCGATGCGCGGCCGGCTCGACAAGGCGCGGCAGGCGCGCTCCAGGGCCGACGCGGCCGGGGTGGCGGTGGCGACGCGCGCGCGCGGCCTCGTGGCGGCAGCGGAGGCGCTCCAGTCTTGCGAGGCGGCCATGGCCAGGCTGCTGGTGACTAGCGGATGTGCCGACGAGGCGACGCTGGCGCCGATGCTCGATCGCCTCGACCAGGCCGCGCTCGCCGCGACGCGTATCGCCGAGGCGCGGGAACGCCTCGCCGGCATGAGCGATGGCCGTGGCGAGGACGAAATCCGCGCCGCGATCGACGGACGCGACGACGAGGCGCTGGTGATGTCGGCGGCCGAGCTGGAGGCGGCGCATGGCGAGGCCCGCTCGGCCCGCGATGCCGCGATCGAGCAGGATACGCAGGCGCGCGCCGCGCTCGCCGAAATCGACCGGCGCGTCGGCGCGGTGTCCGCGGCGCAGGACGAGCAGGACGCGGTGGCCGAGATCGCCGAGGCGGTCGAGCGCTTCAGCCGCGATCATGTCGCCGCGCGCCTGCTCTCGGCCGCGATCGAGCGCTATCGCGCCGAGCACCAGAGCCCGATCGTCGAGCGCGCCTCGCGCGCCTTCGCGACGCTGACCGGCGGCGGCTGGAGTGGCATCGGCATCGACTACGACCAGGATCCGCCGCGGCTGGCGGCGATCCGCGACGGCGCGCTGCTCGGCCCGGACGCGCTCTCCGAGGGCACGCGCGACCAGCTTTTCCTGGCGCTCCGCGTCGCGGCGATCGAGGAGCACGCCCGCCGCGCGACGCCGTTGCCCTTCATCGCCGACGACCTCTTCATCACCTTCGACGAGAAGCGGACCGAGAACGGCTTCCGCCTGCTCGGCGAGCTCGGCGCCTTCACGCAGGTGATCGTCTTCACCCACCACCTCCACGTCGCCGAACGCGCCGTCGCCGTGCTGGGGCAGCAGGCGGCGGTGATCGAGCTGTAGGGCGCGGGCGGGATCGGAGGAGAGCTGGCGGTGACGCCCTGAGTGGCGGGGGAGGCCAGACAGACCAAGGGCCAGATCGTGTCGATGCCGGCCCCTGGATAGCGTTGCTTGATCGCCCTACTCGGCCTTGTGCAGCTTGCCCTCTTCGGCACGGTGCAGATATTGCGAGCAGACCAGCCATCCCTTGATCGGTCGCAGCAGCAGCAGCGTTGGCAGCAACAGGATCGGCAGGGTGGTGAAGAGGTGGACCCAGATGGGCGCCTCAAACTTGAACTGGATCCAGAGCGCGAAGATGACCGCCGGAATCGCGCCGATGAACTGCGCGAAGAAGGCGGGGCCGTCGGCCGGGTCGGCAAAGGAGAAGTCGAGGCCGCAGACCTCGCAGCGCGGCGCGAGCTTCAGCCAGCCGCTGAAGATGTGACCCGACTGGCAGCGCGGACAACGACCGGAGACGCCCAGTTTGAAGGCGAGGTGGTAGGGGGATTCGGTTTCGCTCATGGCGATCCTTCGAATGGTTCGGGCAGGACGAGGCTGCCGAAAAAAGTGGCTCGCTGGCTTCGGGGCGACCCTGGCGCCGTGCGCCGGAGGCGGGCAACTCTGCCGGTCGCGCCTGCCTTTTGATCTCCGATGATCAAAATATAGCGCTTCCACCCCCGGCATGCGAGGTGACGAAATGTAGCCGTCTCAGGCCCTCCGGCCGCGCTATCGGCCCCCGACGACCAGGGAATCGCGGACTTGCCGCATCTCGACGGCCAGGAAGGCGGGCAATTCCTCCGAAAGCCGTGGCCGTGTGTGGCTGGCGATGGCGTATCGCAATTCGAGAAGCGCCTTCCGCAGCCGCGTTTCGCCGTCATCGCCGAACAGGGCGCGGACCGTTTCCGGCGCCGCTTGCGCGCCGCCATTCTCGATGGCCCAGCAGGTTGCCAGCACCCGGTAGGCGAGGCGCTGGGCGGTGACGACGGCCGGCCACATCTGCTCGGCCTGGTGGCCGGTCACGGACGGTGATCCGATGCTGCGGTCATAGGCCTGCAGCAGGGCGATGGCGCTGTGCTGCAGGTCGCGGCGCGCGCGCCGCGCCATCGGCGTGGTGACCTTGCCGGTCGCCATCGGGCCGAGCGTCGCCTCGATCGCCGCGAGCGTGCGGACGAGCTCGGCCCTGACGCGCGAACTCGTCTGGCGGGGCAGCGACAGGGCGAGGACGATCAGTCCGACGATGCAGCCGATGACGGTATCGACGCCGCGCACCCAGAGCATGTGGGGAACATCGGTCACCGGATGGCCGCCCGAGGCGATGGTGAGCGCGGCGGCGGTGATGAAGATCACGGCCATCGCATAGTTGCGCACCACCAGCATCTCGATGGTGAATTGCAGCGCCATCATCGTCGCCGCGAGCCAGAGGCCCTCGGGATGGAACGCCAGGATGGCGCCCGCGAGCAGCAGCCCGACCAGCGTGCCGGCCATCCGCTCGACGCCGCGCTGCAGGGCGCGGGCCCAGTCGAGGCCCTGATGCAGGACCAGGACGGCGGCGGCGATGCACCAATAGGCGCGCTCGAGCCCCAGCATCGCGCCGATGGCGCCGGCGATGAGGGTGGCGACGCCGACGCGCGCCGCGACGACGAGGGCCGGCGACCAGGGTCGCAGCGCCTCGCGATAGGAGGCGAGCACGCCGTGATGGCCGAGCGGGACGTGGCCGGGATCGGTGCGTTCCGTGCCGGGCGCCGGGTTCCGTGCCTCGCGGCCGAGGTCGCGTGCCCGCTCGGCGAGCGAGGCGGGCATCGGACGCGTGGCTTCCAGCGCCTCGGCGAACAGGAGATTGAGCTCGCGGCCGATCGCCCGCAGCCGGCTGAGCGTGCCGTCCGGCCGGGGCTGCGAGGGTTGATAGGAAACGAGCGTCGTCCAGGAATCCTGCATGGCGAGTGCCGCGTTGTGGCGCGCCGCGTCCTGGGCCGGCGTGCCGACCGCCTCAATGAACGTGGCGACAGCGTTGGCGGATTTCTCGACCGACACGCGCTCGGGCCCGCGTGGCGAGAGCAGCGCGCCGGCCATGTGGGCGATCCAGGCCAGCGCGCCACCGGAGAAGACCAGCAGGAAGCTATGGGCGATGGTCAGGTGCGGCGCGTGAATGGCCGTTCCCGCAGCGCAGGCCAGCGCGAAGATATAGGCGCCGGGCGGACCGACCCGCTGCGCGTTGCATATGAAGGTCGCGATCACCGTCATCAGCGAGATGAAGGGCAGCACAAGCCAGGCGGTTTCGGCGGCGAAGATGCCCAGGCTGACGCAGATGGCGAGCGCCAGCGCGATCAGCGCCAGGAAGCGTGCTCGGTTCAGATAGGGCCGGTCGCTGCCATAGACGGCGGTGAAGGCGCCCGTCGTCGCCATCAGACCGGCGGTCGTATCGCCGAGCGCCCAGCCGATGATGACGGGGAGGCCCATGCAGAGCGCCGCCCGCGCCGCGAAGGGCCAGCGCCCCTTGGCGTCGCGAAACTGGAAGATCATGCCGAGCGTGACGGTGCTGCGCGGCGGCGGCGGGGGGATCGGCAGGAAAGGTCCGGCCGGTTCAGGCATCGTGCGGGGCGTATCGGTCATGCTGCGTCTCGGCCGGCGGTCCGACAGAGATGCTTTCATGCCATGCTTGCGCGGTCGTCGCGCCGCGTTTGTCGCATGGCGGCATCCCGATCAGCGGATGCCCGAACGCATCGCCTGTCCGCACTGCGGTGGCGAGGGTCCGGTGCAAGGGCGAGGTATCGTCCCGCGCTCACTGGTCGCGATCGATCTCGTCCAACTCGTCCTCGTCGTCGACCTCTTCTTCTTCGGGCATGTCGATCGCGTCGCGCATCGGGCGGCCGTCGGTATCGATCAGGGTATCGAGGAAGGCCTGGTTGGCCCGCTCGTTGACGTCGAGATCGGGAACGATGCGCTCCGGCGCCGGGTCTCGCGGCGGGGCGGGGTCGGGAAGTGGTTTCTTCGGATCCATGACTGATCTCCATTGCCGATAGCGGGTCGCGAGGGCGTTCGCCATCGCTCGGCGAAGCGCCGTCGAACAGGATTCGGGAAAGGCCGTACTAGCCGACGAGAAGGTCGTCCTGCACGCGCAGGCCGCGCGCCAGAAGGCGCAGGGCGTCCTTCGAGATCATCCAGCCGGACTCACAGCGGGTGATCTGGGTCAAGGCGACCCCCGTACGATCCGCCAGATCGGTTTGGCTGATGCAGCGCCACTCGCGGATCGCCTTCAGCGGATGTTCGCCTGCAGCGATCTTGTCCCGGACATGGCTCGGGAGCGCGGCCGTATCGCGCGGTCCCACATTGGGCTGCTGCAGGAAATGACGAAGCTCCATCTTTCCCTCCCAACCGGCGGCACTCCCCTGCCGCCGTGAATAAGGAACGCATAAAACTTCTATCTGTTCCAGTGTTTCATGCGCCGAGGGCTTCAACTTTTCGGTTGGCGCGGTCAGGCCGGGGCAAGCCCGGCCCTGGCGCGGAAATCCGCGTCGCGGATGTCGATCGCGCGGCCCGCGAGGTCGTCGGCGGCGGCCGAGCAGAGATAGGCGATCGCCCGCGCCGGGTCTTCGACCGAGGCGAGGGTCTCGCGCGGCAGCTTGCTGACCGGGTTGATGCCCGAGGCGCGGATCACGCCCTGCATGTCGGTGTCGACCACGCCAGGCGCGAAGCCGAAGGCGCGGATGCCGCGCGGAGCATATTCGAGCGCGAGCGACTGGGTCACCATGGCGAGCCCGGCCTTGCCGGCGCAATAGGCGCTCCAGCCCTCCATCGGCCGGTGCGCCGCGCCGGAGGAGAGGTTGACGATGGTGCCGCGGCCGCGCGCCAGCATGGCCGGCAGGACCGCGCGGATCACCGCGACCGCGCCGACGAGGTTGGCGTTCACGCTGGCCGCCCAGGCGGCCGGGTCGGTCTCGTGCAGCAGGCCGATCGGCTGCACCGTGCCGGCATTGTTGACGAGGAGGGTCGGTGCGCCGACCCGGTCGGACGCCTCGCGCACCGCCGCCTCGACCGAGCCGGCATCGGAGACGTCGCAGGCAACCGCGATCGCGCGGCCTTCGGCGCAGCGCGCCGCCGTCGCCTCGGCGTCGGCCAGCCGGCGCGCCGTGACGATCACCGTGGCGCCGGCTTCCGCCAGCGCGATCGCCGTCGCGGCGCCGATGCCGCCCTTGGCGCCCGTGACGAGCGCGATCTCTCCTTCGAGCATGTCAGCTCACTCCTAGTCCATGTGCCATTGCAGCGGCAGCATATAGGCGAAGCCGGTGCGCGGGTCGCCCTCGAGCTTCATGATCGGCGCCATCGCCTCGCCCCAGCGCTTGTTGACCGGATCGTCGCGGAGATAGGCGATGGTCCTGGCGAGGTCGTCGGTCTCGAAATAGCCGATCAGCTTCAGGCCGAGGCGGAAGATCGAGTAGTTGCGGATGCCGGCCGCTTTCAGCGTCTCCAGCATCTCCGGCCAGATCTCGTCATGCGCCTTCTTGTATTCCTCCTCGCAGCCGGGACGGACTTCGAGAACCCAGGCGTGATGTCCCATTTTCTTCCTCTCAGGCGAGATAGTCGTGAACGATGCGGCCGGGCACCAGCGTGAAATCCGCCTTCCAGTGCAGGCCGTCCAGCATGTCGACCACCGGCAGGCGGTGGATCGGCGCCTGCGCGTTCGGGCGCAGCTCGACCGTGCAGGGGCCGCCCCAGCATTCGTGCACGACGACGTTGGAGAGCCTGCGCGCCGTCAATTGCCGGATGGCCGGGCGCTGGTCGATGTGGTCGATGACCTTCAAATTGATGTTCTCGGCGAAGTCGAAATGGCGGTTCAGGCTGGCGAGCCCGTCGGTGCGCTGCTTGTAGGGAAGCGTTCCTGTCAGGACGTCGATGCCGTTCCGCGCCACCGTGCCGACGACGAGGTCGCCACGCAGTTCCAGCTTCGGCTCGCCGAGCTTCTTCGGCTGGCCATGCAGTTCGCGGCCATGCGCGACGCCGGCGTCGGAGGAGAGGATCAGGTAGGGCGAATAGGAGCCCTCCGCGACGCCGGGCAGGCGGCAGCCGAGCGAGACGTTGCTCTCGCCATAGGGGCCGAGCCATTCCGTGTCGTTCATGCGGTAGATATGCGCCATGACGATGTCGCTGGTCGGCTCCAGCGGCGGCGGCAGCAGCCGTGCTACGGCGGCTTCGGTCGTCCGCCAGACCAGTGTCAGCACGTCGACATTGCGGAAGGTGAAGGGATAGGGCGGCACCATCGGCGCGTCCCAGGGCGTCGAGAAGCCCGGCTTCAGGATGTCCTCGACGGTCAGCCGGTCGAGGCCGCCATTGCGCAGGTCCTTGCTCATTCCATCGACCCCCGCGCGAAGCGCGCTTCCCTGGGCGGCGCTATGCCGTAGCCGACGAAGCCGCCCGTGACGTTGATCAGTTCGCCGGTGACGAAGGAGGCTTCCGGCGAGGTGACATAGGAGACGGCGGCGGCGACATCGGCCGGCCGGCACCAGCGGCCGACGGGGATCGTCTTCAGCACCTGCGTCTCGAAGGCCTCCCAGGAGAGGCCGAGCTTCTCCGCCTTCTCGCGGAACTGCTTCTCCATGCCGGTGCCGGGGCCGACATGGCCGGGCGCGACGCCGTTCACCGTGATGCCGTAGGAGGCGAGCTCGACGGCGAGGCACTGGGTCAGGCCCCAGAGCGCGTTCTTCGAGGCGATGTAGGCGCTGGAATAGGGGTTGCCGAAATTGAGCCGGGTGATGATGTTGACGATGCGGCCGCTTTCGGCCCGCATCATCGCCCGCGCCGCCGCGCGGCAGGTCAGGAACGGCCCGCGCGCATTGACGCCCTGGATCCGGTCCCATTCCTCCGGTGTCGTGTCGACGACCAGCTTCTGCAGGTGGATGCCGGCGGCGTTGACGAGGATGTCGAGGCGGCCATGCTGGTCGAGCACCGTTTCGAAGGCCTGGTCGACGGCGTTGGCGTCGGTGATGTCGATGCCGACGGCGCTGCCGCCGACCGTACTGGCGACCTCGGCCGCCAGCGCCTCGTTGTGATCCGCCGCGACGACGTGATAGCCGTCCGTGGCCAGCCTCCTGACGATCTCCGCGCCGATGCCGCCGGCGCCGCCGGTCACGAGCGCAATGCCTTTTGCCGTCACGCCAGCCACTCCCTCACGCAGTCGCGCATGTCGACGGTCTCGGTGAGCACGTCGTCATGCAGGCCGTCCATATAGTCCTGATGCACATATTCGATCGCCAGATGGCCGTCATAGCCGGCGGCCCGGAGCGTGCCGAGCATGGCGCCGAAATTGATCGTGCCGAGCGAGAGCTTGCATTGGAGCACGCCCATGCGGGCCTGGCGGAGATGCACGTGGCCGGCATGGGGCGCCAGCACGTCGATCTCCTCCTGCCGGTAGCCGAGGCAGACGAAATGCGCATAGTCGAGCGCGAGCTTCAGCCCTGGCACCCGGTCGAGCAGTTCGAGCACCAGCGACGGGCTTTCGAGATAGGAATGGACATGCGGCTCGATGGTGAGCTGCATGCCTTCCGGCGCCGCGATCGCCACCAGCCGGCGCAGGCTTTCCGCCGATTCCGCCAGCGCGGCGGCGCGGTCCTGGCCGGGATTGACCACGCCCGGCAGCACGAAGACGCTGCCGAGGCCGGCGCGCCTGGCGAAGCGCACGACGTGACGGAAATCCGCCTCGTTGCGCTCGCGGTGGCTGGGATCGGCGAGGTTCCGGTCCGACAGTGAGCTGCCGAACAGGTGGTAGAGGTTGGGCAGCGCGACGCCGAGCCTGAGCACGCGATCGGCCATGCCGTCCGGGTCGGCGATCAGCGCGTCCTTGTCGAGGCCGGGCTTGTAGAAATAGCCGAGGTCGAGCGCGCCGATGCCGAGCACGCGGGAGAGCCCCGCCGCCTCGTCCAGTGAAAGGCTGGGCAGCGACCAGGTGGTGAGCGACAGCTTCATCCGCGTCAGACCTTCTCGACGCGGCCGCTCTCGGCCGAGCGATAGAGCGCGTCCAGCACCTCGACGGCGCGCATGCCGACGACGCCGGGCGACTCGTTGCGGGGATGCAGGCCGCGGCAGATATCGACCAGGAGGTTGACGGGCTCTATGCAGCTATAGGCGCCGGCGCCTGCGGCGATCGGCACGATCTCGTCGGTGCCGTCGCGGCGGCTCACTTCCAGCCGCTCGCGCTCGATGTCGAGCAGCAGCATTCCCTCCGAGCCGAAGATGCGCAGGTCGATCTGGAAGCCGCGATGCTTCGGCACGGTCGACGAGCCGGACAGCGAGCCGGTGGCGCCATTGGCGAAGCGGACGACGGCCGCGTCGTAATAGTCGACGCCGGCCGGCGACCGCCCGACCATGGCGAAGACTTCCTCCGGCGCGATGTCGGCGATCTTGAACAGCAGGCCGAGCGCATGCACCAGCTGGCCCCAGCCATAGCCGCCGGCGCGCTTCGGATCGGCCCAGGTGGAGGCCGGTGGGCGGAACATCGCGCCCTCGGTCTCCTTCATCGGCTGGCCGGCCATCAGGTCGCCGAGCGCCGAGGCCATCTGCAGCACGACGTGCTCGACCTGGCCGATCGCGCCCGAGGCGACCAGTTCGGCCGCGCGCGCGCTGAAATGCTTGAAGTTCCAGCCATAGGGGACGACGATCTCGCGACCGCGCTCGGCGGCCGCGGCGACGATCTCGCGCGCGTCCGCCGCCGTCGTGGCTAGCGGCTTCTCGACCAGCACGTGGCAGCCGGCCTTGATCGCTGCGAGCGCATGCTCGTGGTGCAGCACGTGCGGCGAGGCGACGATGACGCCGTCGAGGGGCACCGCGCGGAGCATCTCGGCATAGTCCTCGTAGCCGTGCTCGATGCCGAAGCGGCTCTGGATCTGACCCAGTTCCGCCTTGCCGAGCCGGTTGACGGCGACCAGCTCGCAATGCGGGTTGTCGTTCAGGGCCGGGATGTGGTTCTCGACCGCCCACCATCCCGCGCCGATGATGCCAATCCTCGCGCGTTTCATCACTTCCACCCCATCACGACTTGATATCCATGGCGTCGACTGTCGACTGGTGAACGTTGGTCATGTGCCTGACCATTGCCGCCTCGGCGGCGTCCGCGTCGCGCGCCTCCAGCGCGGCGAGAATCTGCTCGTGGTCGCGGAACGACTGGCTGAGCACGCCCGGCGTCTCCGCCGCGATGCGCCGGTATTCCATGCCGAGGATGTAGAGCGAGGTCGAAACCCGCACGAGGAACGGGTTCTCCGTCGCCTCCGCGATCCGGCGGTGGAACTCGACGTCGGAGACGCGGAAGCCGATCGGATCGTCGAGCAGTCCGCGCTGCAGCACCAGCAGGTTCTTGAGCCGCGCCAGTTCCTCGGGCGTGATCCGCTGGGCCGCCATCCGGCCGATGCCGCCATCGATCAGCCGTCGCGATTCGTAGAGCGCGTTGACGTTGTCCTCGTTGAGCGTGATCAGCAGCTGCAGCGGCCCGAGCAGGTCGGAGGCCTCCAGCGACGACACGAAGATGCCGCCGCCCTGGCGCACCTTGAGCACGCCGAGGATCTGCAGGCCCCGGAGCGCTTCTCGGACGCTGGGCCGGCTGACCTGCATCGCCGTCGCCAGCTCGCGTTCCGGCGGCAGCTGGTCACCCGGCTTCAGGTTCTTCGTCCGCACCAGGTCGAGCAGCTTCTTGGCGACCTGCTCGGCCACCGAGCTGCGCTCGATCGGTTCGAAATCGCCCGCGCCCATCTCTGCCATGTCATTCGCCCAGGGCGCGGGTTCGGATCTGGTCGAGGCTGACCGCCAGCATCAGCACGACGCCGCGCGTGACGTCCTGCCAGAAGCTGGAAACGTCGAGCAATGTCAGGCCGTTGTTGAGCGTGCCGAGGATCAGCACGGCGAGCAGCGTGCCCCAGACGCTGCCGCGGCCGCCATTCAGGCTGGTGCCGCCCAGGATGATGGCGGCGATGACGGTGAGGAGCTGCGATCCGGCCGCCGTCGGGCCGGCGGCGCCGAGCATCGCGCCGAGGATGGTGCCGGCGACGGCGCCGGAGATGGCCGAGATCACGTAGAGGATGATGACGGTCTTCTCGAGCGGGATGCCGATCAGCCGCGACGCCTCGGCATTGCCGCCGGCGGCATAGATGTAGCGGCCGAAGCGCATGCGGGTCATCACGACCCAGAGCACGACGAAGGTCACCATCATCAGGATGAACGGGATCGGGATGCCGACGACCCGGCCGGAGCCGACCCAGTTGAAGCCGGGAACCATCAGCGGCCGGGTCAGGCCGCCGGTCAGCACGAGCGCGATGCCGGAGATGATGCTCATCATGCCGAGGGTGACGATCAGCGGGTTCAGGCGCAGCCGCGTCGTGAACAGGCCGTTGACCACGCCGATCGCCGCCGCGACGACGATGGCGAGCGCGACGGCGAGCCAGATCGGCACGCCCATGCCGAACAGCATCGAGATGACGACGCCGGTCAGGCCGGCGATCGCCGCGACCGAGAGGTCGAGGCCGCCGGCGATGATCAGCGGCGTGCCGGCCGCCGCCATCAGGCCGATATAGGCGACGTTGCCGCCGATCTGCAGCATGTTGCGCAGCGTCAGGAAGAAGGGCGACAGCACCGAGAAGACGGCGATCAGGATCAGGTAGAAGATCGCCAGCATGGCGACGCCCGACCAGGGCTGCCCGAACAGGGACATCAGCCGTTCCCTGGCGCCGCCGGTGGCATGAGTTTCGACAGAATGGGCCATGGAATGAAGTCCTTCAGGCTGCCGAAAAGGCAGGATCGTTGCCGGTTGCGGCCATGAGTTCGGCGGGCTTGGCGCCGCGTTCGAATTCGCCGACGAGGCGGCCGCGATCGAGCACCAGCGAGCGGTCGCTGATGCCGGCGACTTCCTCGACGTCGGAGGAAAGGATCAGCACCGCGTAACCGCGATTGGCGAGTTCGCGCAGCTTGCCGTAGATCTCGCGCCGGGCGCCGACGTCGACGCCTCGGGTCGGCTCTTCCAGGATCAGCAGCTTGACGCCCTCGACCAGCCAGCGGGCGATGCAGACCTTCTGCTGGTTGCCGCCGGAAAGGGTGCGGATCTTCTGCTCGGGGCCGCGGGTGCGGATGCCGAGCTCGCCGATCCAGCGGATGGCGTGCTGCGCCTCTTCCGCCTGGGAGACGAACAGCCCGCGCTCGAAGCGCTCCTCGAAGGGGAGGGCGATGTTCTCGCGCACGGTCAGGTCGGCGACGATGCCTTCCTTCTTGCGCTCGGCGGCGACGAAGCCGATGCCGGCGAGCTTTCCGGCGCGGGCGCTCATCGGCCGGTAGCTCTGGCCCGCGAGGCGGACATCCGCCGTCTTGAGCGGGCCGAGCGCGCCATAGAGCGCGCGGCCGAGCACCTCGACGCCGGAGCCGACGAGGCCGAAAATGCCGAGAATCTCGTTCTGCCGGAGCGCGAAGGAAACGTCCTCGAGCTTGCGCGGGATGCTGAGCCTCTCGACGTTCAGGATTTCCGCGCCGGGCACGCCGGGCGTGCCGACATCGTAGAGGTCGTCGACGGTATTGCCGAGCATGGCGGCGAGCACTTCGGCGCGCCCGGTCGCGCCGGTCGCGAAGGTGCCGGCGTTGCGGCCGTCGCGCAGCACGACGATGCGGTCGGAGATCTCGAACACCTCGGAGAGGTAGTGCGAGATGTAGATCACCGAGACCTTGTTCTCCTTCAGGCGCCGGATGATCCTGAAGATCATCTTGGCTTCCTGCTCGGTCAGCGCCGCCGTCGGCTCGTCCATGACGAGGATGCGCGCCTTGCCGGCGAGCGCGCGGGCGATCTCGACGATGCGCTGCTCGGCGACCGAGAGACGCTTCACCAGCGTTTCGGGGTGGATGGTGGCGAAGCCGAGCTGGTCGAGCAGATCGCGCGAGCGTGTCCGCATCGCGTCCTTGTCGATTTGCGTGAGGCCGAAGCGCCGCTTCAGCGGCATGTCGCCGAGGAAGATGTTCTCCGCCACCGTCATGTCCGGCATGACGGAAATCTCCTGCGGCAGCAGCTTGACGCCGGCGGCCACGGCCGCGGCGGGGTCCTTGAAGTCGACCTCCTCGCCGTCGATGCGGATCGTGCCGCCGTCGCGGCTGTAGAGGCCCGTCAGGATCTTCATCAGGGTCGACTTGCCGGCGCCGTTGGAGCCGAGCAGGGCGACGACCTCGCCGGGGTCGACGCTGAGATCGACATGGGTGAGCACCGGCACGCGTCCGAAGGACTTGCCGATGCCGTGCATGCCGAGGCGGGGAGCGGTGGTCGCCATGCGGCCCTTCCTGGAAATCAAGGAGAAGAGGGCGGGCGCCGTGGGCGCCCGCCGCCCGATCAGTTGGTCGGGATCAGGTTCTGGTAGTCGGCCAGATCGGGAAGGGTCCGGATCTCGGCGAGGTGCTTCTCGAACGCAGCCTGCGGGAACTCGAACTGGATCGGGTCCTTGCCTTCGGCGCAGGCGAACTTGTCATAGAAGGTGCAGACATTGTCCTTGGTCACCATCACGTGGTTGACGAGGACGGTGTCCGGCACGTCCTTGCCGGCGAGCTGCATCAGCGCCAGCGGGATCAGGTAGTTGCCGTAACGCTCGGGGAAGTAGCCGACCGACGACACGAAGCTCGGCTCGTCGATCATGTTCTGGATCTCGTCGGCGCCCATGCCGACGACGATCAGGTCCGCCTCGCGGCCGGCCTGCTTGACGGCGCGCAGCATGCCCGTCGCGGCCTGGTCGTTGATCGCCGTCACCATGATCGGCGCGCCCTCGGGAATGCGCCCGATGACGTTGTTCATCTGGGTGAAGCTCTCTTCGAGCGTGTTCTTGGTGTCGATCTTGATGATGTGATCGTCCGCGAAGCCCTCGACGGCGGCCTTGAAGCCGGCGACCTGGCCGCCGGTGCGCATGGCGGGAATGGCGCCCGACTGCGGCAGTTCGCCGACGACGAAGTAGCCTTCCTTGACCTTGTCGGCGCCGAATTTGGCGATCGCCGCCTGGCCGAGATAGGCGCCGCCCATGAATCCGGAGCGGGGATTGTTGGCGCCGAAGAAGGTCGCACCCGGCATCGGGATGTCGATCGCCACCACCTTGGTGTTGGCGTCGTTCATCTGCTGCATGATGGTGGCGCCGAAGTTGGCGTCGGTCTGGAATTCGGTGACGTGGTCGACCTGGCGCTGCAGGAAGCTCTGCGCGTTGGCGAGCGCGGTGGCGCCGTCGAGGCGGTTGTCGGCGACCTGCAGGTCGATGCCGGCCGCCTTGGCGTTTTCGAGCATGCCGTTCTCGACCTTGAGGCAGAACGACACGTCGCGCTGCAGATTGGCGAAGCCGAGGACGAGGTTTTTGCCGTTGTTGGGCTTATGGGCGGCGGTGGCGTCGGCCACCATGGCCTTGAGCTGGTCGGCGCTGAGCATGGCGCCGTCGAATTTCGTCGGGTCGAACCCGTGGAAATCCTCGGCATAGGCAGCGCTGCCGAGCAGCAATGTCATCATCGCCGCGCCGGCGACGCGGCGCATGGCATGGAACGGAATCCGAGCGTGCATTGGAACAGTCTCCTCCCTCAAAGAGCATTCAGAATTGGTAAGGCCAATTTCTTGTTGCGATAAAACTGCCATGACATTCCGCCTCACGCAAGCGTCACGTTGAAATAATTGGCCTGACCAATTCGATTGACGTCCGTCGGGTTTTGCCACTAGCCTTGACGGAAAGGACCTCGCGGAAAGCGAGGGTACGGGGAGGAATTCGCATGCGCCTCGGCGGAGCTGAGTGCTTTGTGCTGCGTTGGCCGGAGCCGAATGACTTCGGCCATGACCGGATGACGCTGCTGGTCCGGATCGACACCAAATCTGGCCTTTCCGGCTGGGGCGAGGCCATCGCCATGTGGCCGGAAGCGCTGCGCGCGACGGAAACGGTGATCCGCGACGGCCTGTTGCCACTCCTCGCGGAGCGGGACCTTTCCGACGTCGAAGGCTGCTGGCAGGCGATGAAGAACCATTGCTGGTGGTATGGCGAGGGCGGCATCGCCTCGATGGCCATCTCGGCCGTCGACATGGCGCTCTGGGACCTGAAGGCGAAGGACGCCGGCAAGCCGCTGGTCGATCTCTTCGGCCGTCATCACCAGGCGCTGCCGGTCTGCGCCAGTCTGCATGTCAACCAGGCGACGATCGACGACAGCGTCCGCGACATCGCCGGCCATATCGCGGCCGGCTTCCGCTCGACCAAGCTCGGCCTGGGAAAACGCGGCCTGTCGCGCGCCGGCCGCGATCCCGACTACGACGTGGCGCTGGTGGCGGCACTGCGGGCGGCAATCGGGCCGGAGGCCGGCATCATGGTCGATGCCGGCAACGGCACGAAATGGGACCTCGACACCGCCATCCGCACGGTGAGGCGGCTGGAGGAATCGGCCATTGCCTGGATCGAGGAGCCGTTCCTGCCGAGCCAGGTCGCCGACCATGTGGCGCTGAAAGCCGCCGTTTCGACGCCGGTCGCCGTCGGCGAGCGCGAGTTCACCGTCGCCGGCTACCAGCGCTGGCTCGACACCGGTGCCGCCGACGTGCTCGGCCTCGATCCCGCCCGTATCGAGGGCGTTACCGGCTTCCGCAAGGCCGCCGCCGTCATCGAGGCGGCCGGCAAGACCGTCAACGCGCATGCCTGGAGCACGGCGGTGCTGACCGGCGCCAGCCTGCATCTGTCGCTCGCCTCGCCGGCGGCGGAATTGTTCGAGCTGAAGCCGCTGCCGGGACCGATGCAGTTCGACCTGGTCGAAGAGCCGTTCTGGCACGAAGCCGGGATGATTTCCGCGCCGGACCGTCCCGGCCACGGCGCCGAACCGCGCGCCGATGCGCTGGCTCGGTATCGCGTGAATTAGCGCGGGCTATCTTTATCTCTCCCTGAGGGAGAGGTCGACGGCGTAGCCGGCGGGTGAGGGTTTACAGCCTCACCGGTTGGTTTCCTAAACGCTCACCCGGCTCTGCGAGCCGACCTCTCCCTCAGGGAGAGGTATAAAAAGGGCTGGATGGTGCTGCGATGAAAACCGTGATGGTCTATGGCGATTCCAACAGCTGGGGCGCGGAGCCGCAGCCCGAGCGCGGCGTCGGCGGCCGCTTCGCGCCGGATGTGCGCTGGCCGGGCGTGATGCAGAAAGCGCTCGGAGCCGGGGTGCAGGTGATCGCCGAGGGGCTGAACGGCCGCACTACCTGCGTCGACGATCCTGTCGAGGGGCACCACAAGAACGGCGCGCGCTTCCTGCAGGTCGCGCTCGAGACGCACATGCCGCTCGATCTCGTCATCATCAAGCTCGGCACCAACGACCTGAAGACGCGGCTCTCGATGCAGGCGGGCGACATCGCCGATGGCGCGGTTCGCCTGGCCGAGATCGTGCTCGGCTCGGCCTCTGGGCCCGAGGGTAGGGCGCCCAAGGTGCTGCTCGTCGTGCCGGCGCCGATTGCGAAGCTCGGCTGGCTGACCGAGATGTTCGAGGGCGGCACCGAGAAATCGCGCAAGCTCGCGAAGGAATTCGCCCGCGCCGCCGCCCCGCGCGGCATTCCGGTATTCGAGGCCGGCTCGGTCATCGCGTCGAGCGAGGTCGACGGCATCCATCTCGACGCGGGAGCGCATCGCCTGCTGGGCGAGGCGCTCGCCGGCCGGGTGCGCGATCTTCTGGCGGATTGAGGAACACACAATGGCGCATGACACGTTGAAGGTCGGCCTGTTCGGCATCGGACTGAACGCCTATTGGCCGCAATTCGCCGGCCTGGAGCCGCGGCTGCGCGGCTATATCGAGACGGTGGCGGCGAAGCTGGCCCGGCCGGGCGTCGAGATCGTCAATCTCGGCCTGATCGACGATCCCGAGAAGGCGATGGACGCGGGGCACCGGTTCCGCGCCGCCGATGTCGATCTGATCTTCCTGCATGTCACGACCTATGCCGTGTCGTCGACGGTGCTGCCGGTGGTGCAGCGCGCCAAGGTGCCGGTGGTGATCCTGAACCTGCAGCCGGAAGCGGCGATCGACTATGCGAGCTTCAACGCGCTCGACGACCGCACCCAGATGACCGGCGAGTGGCTCGCCTTCTGCGCCGCCTGCCCGGTGCCGGAGATCGCCAATGTCTTCCGCCGCGCCAACATCGATTTCCACCAGGTGACGGGCGTGCTCGAGGGCGACGACCATGTCGACCGCGAGATCGAGGCCTGGATCGAGGCGGCGCGCGTCGCCTATGTCATGTCGCACAACCGCTTGGGCCTGATGGGGCGCTACTACAACGGCATGCTCGACATCTATTCCGACACGACGGCGCAGGTCGCGACCTTCGGCGGCCATCTGGAGATCGTCGAGATCGACGAACTGGCCGAGCTCCGGAAGTCCGTCACCGAACTGGAGGCGGCGGCCCGCGTCGACGGATTCCGGGGCGAGTTCGACATCCAGGCGGATTGCGATCCGGCCGAACTCCTGCGCGCGGCTCGGACCTCGATCGCGCTCGACCGGCTGGTGGCGAAGCACAAGCTCGGCTCGCTCGCCTACTACTACGAGTCCGTTCCCGGCCACGACCACGAGGACGTCATCTCGTCGGTGATCCTCGGCTGTTCCTACCTGACGGCGCGTGGCGTGCCGGTGGCGGGCGAGTACGAGGTCAAGAACGCGCAGGCGATGAAGATTATGGACACGCTCGGCGTCGGCGGGTCCTTCACCGAATATTACGGCATCGATTTCAACGACGACATCGTGCTGATGGGGCATGACGGACCCGGCCACACCAAGATCGCCGAGGGCAAGACCAAGGTCCGGCCGCTCAAGGTCTATCATGGCAAGGTCGGCTCCGGCGTCAGCGTCGAGATGTCCGTGAAGCACGGCCCGGTGACGCTGCTCTCCGTCGCCGAGGACGGCGCCGGCAAGCTGAAGCTTGTGGTGGCCGAGGCCGAATCGGTGCCCGGCCCGATCCTGGAGATCGGCAACACCAACAGCCGCTACCGATTTTCCATCGGCGCGCGGAAATTCGTCGAGACGTGGAACGCCGAATGTCCGGCGCATCACTGCGCCGTCGGAATCGGCCATGTCGCCGACAAGATCGAGAAGCTCGGCGCGCTGCTCGGCATCCGCACGGTGAAGGTGTGCTAGTGGTGGCGAGGCGCCAGGCTAACGACGCCCGGACGGAAAGAACCTGCGATGCCGCACTCACGCCACCGTGAAAATCATCTGGTCCAGCGCATCGGCTGGCTGCGGGCGGCTGTGCTCGGCGCCAATGACGGCATCGTCTCGACGGCGAGCCTGATCGTCGGCGTTGCCGCCGCCGCGGCCGGGACGAACGAGATCCTGCTGGCGGGACTGGCTGGGCTGGTGGCCGGGGCGATGTCGATGGCGGCCGGCGAGTATGTCTCTGTCAGCTCGCAGGCCGACACCGAGCGCGCTGATCTCGCCCGCGAGAGCGCCGAACTCGCGACCGACATCGAGGCGGAATGCCGGGAACTTGCCAATATCTATGTCAAACGAGGGCTCAAGCCGGATCTGGCGCGGCAGGTTGCCGAGCAATTGATGGCCAAGGATGCGCTGGAGGCCCATGCCCGCGACGAGCTCGGGATCTCCGAGGTGACGACCGCGCGGCCGATCCAGGCGGCGCTGACCTCGGCGGCGACCTTCTCGGTCGGCGCGCTGATGCCGCTGCTGATGGCGATCGTGGCGCCGGCCCCGTTCGTGGTACCGGCCGTCACGATCGCATCGCTCGTCTTTCTGGCCATCCTCGGCGCCATCGGCGCCAGGGCCGGTGGCGCCGATGTCTGGAAGGCGACGGCGCGCGTCACGTTCTGGGGCGCGCTCGCCATGGCGATCACGGCTGTGATCGGCGCGCTATTCGGCGTCGCCGTCTGAGCCGGGGCAGCGGCTTCAGGGCGTGATCGCGACCTTCAGCACGCCGTCGCGCTGGTGGCCGAACAGGTCGTAGGCCTGTTCGATGTCGTCGAGCTTGAAGCGGTGGGTGACGAGGGCCTTCAGGTCGACGCGGCCGGAGGCGACGACGTTCAGCAGCCGGCGCATCCGTTCCTTGCCACCGGGGCAGAGCGAGGTGATGATCTTGTTGTCGCCGAGGCCGGCCGAGAACGCGCTGAGCGGGATCTTCAGGTCGTTCGAATAGACGCCGAGGCTGGAGAGCGTGCCGCCCGGACGCAGCACCCGCAGCGCCGATTCGAACGTGCCCTGGGTGCCGAGCGCCTCGATCGCGACGTCGACGCCGCGGCCGTCGGTCAGCTGCATGATTTGCTCGACCGGATCGCCCTTCTTGAAATCGACGACGATGTCGGCGCCGAGCTTCTTGGCGACGGCCAGCCGTTCCGGCACGGTGTCGACGCCGATGATCGTCGTCGCGCCCATCAGCTTGGCGCCGGCGACGGCGCAAAGGCCGATCGGGCCGAGCGCGAACACCACCACCGTGTCGCCGATCTTCACGCCGCCGCTCTCGGCGCCGGCGAAGCCCGTCGACATGATGTCGGGGCACATCAGGATTTCCTCGTCCGAGAGGCCTTCGGCGACCGGGCTCAGATTGGCGGCGGCGTCCGGAATGAGGACGTATTCCGCCTGGCAGCCGTCGATGGTGTTGCCGAACTTCCAGCCACCCATCGCCTTGAACCCGTGCTTGGTGCCGGGGCCGTCCTGCGAGCCGCAGCCGCAGAGGCAGGCATAGCTGTGACCGCTCGGCGTGATCGCGCCGGCGATGACACGCTGTCCCTCCTGGTAGCCCTCGACGGCCGAACCGAGCTTCTCGATCACGCCGACCGGCTCGTGGCCGATCGTCAGGCCCTTGGCGACGGGATACTCGCCCTTGAGGATGTGGATGTCGGTGCCGCAGATCGTCGTCGTGGTGATGCGCATCAGCGCGTCGCGCGGACCGACGTCGGGAATGGGCTTCTCGTCGAGAACGATACGGCCGGGCTCGACGAAGATGGCGGCTTTCATGCGGGGCATCTGTACCTCCTCCTGGGAACGGCGCGCCATGCGAACGGGCGCATCGCGGGCGGGTGAGGCTTCGATGCTAGCAGGGTTTGGCGCTTCCCGGATTGACGCGGGTCAATCGGAGGCCGGGTCGGCCTTCGCGGCGCCGGGCGGGCGGATCGCATGCTCGCCGTCATTGACGCCGCTGTCGCCGGCGAGGGCGGCGGCGCTGTCGGTCTTCTCCGTCCGGTCGCGATAGATCGCGGCGCGGGCGAGCAGCATCAGCGTCACCGGCGTGGTTACGGTGACGAAGGCGGTGATCAGGAGCTCGTGCAGCACCGGGCGGGACTGCAGCACCGAGAAGCACAGCATCGACGCGATCAAAATGGCGCCGGCGCCGCCCGTGGTGCCGAGCGTCGGTGCGTGCACCCGCTCGTAGAAGGTCTTGAAGCGGACGAGGCCGATCGTGCCGAGCAAGGTCAGCCCGGCGCCGAGCAGCAGCAGGGCCGCCGTCAGCAGCGCCGCCCAGGCCGGGAGGTCGTCGAGCCCGCTCATTCGATCACCTCGCCGCGCATCAGGAACTTGGCCAGCGCCGCCGTCGAGACGAAGCCGAGCAGGGCGATGACCAGCGCCGCCTCGAAATAGATCGAGCTGCCGTTGCGGATGCCGAAGGTCAGGATCAGCAGCATGCCGCAGACATAGAGCGCGTCGACGCCGAGCACCCGGTCCTGGGCGCGCGGGCCGGCGAGGATGCGGTAGGTCGAGCAGGCCATGGCCGCCACCAGCATCAGCTGCGCGGCCAGGAGCGACCAGAGGAGGATGGTCGTGCTCATTCGAAGATCTCCCTCAGCAGCTGCTCGTAGCGCTTCTGGATCGTCTCGATCCAGCTGTCGCGGTCGACGAGGTCGAGCACGTGGATCAGCAGCCTGCCCGTCTCGGCATGATACTCGATCCATGCCGTGCCGGGCGTCGCCGTGACGATGCAGGCGAGGACGGCCAGGGCGGTGCGATCGCGCAACGTGAGCGGAATGACGACGAAGCCGGGCGTCCGCTCGCCGCGACCGCGGCGCAGGATGATGCGCGAGACGGCGACGTTGGAATGGTAGATGTCGACCAGCACGCGGGCGATCAGAACCGGAATCAGGTGCCAGTTGCGGATGCGCGGCTTGTCCGGCTGCAGCGCGGCCATCGAGAGGCTGGCGACCATCGCGATGATCGTGCCGAGGATCAGGTGCCCGAGCGAGAAGCTGTTCAAGAGCAGCCACATCAGGATCAGCGACGCCGTCAGCAGCGGATAGGGCAGCAGCCTGGTCATGGCGTTGCCTCCGGTGCGATCGCGGGGGCGGGCGGCTCGACGCGCGGCGCGGTCATGACGTTGCGGATGTAGCTATGCGGCGTATGCAGCGCCTGCGCCGTCTGGTCCATGTAGCGCATGACCGGTCCGCCGAAGACGGTCAGGCCGACGCAGAGCGTGAGCAAGAAGGCGACCGGCGCGATTTCCATCAGCAGCACGCGCGGCACGATACCCTCGATCGGCGCCCAGAAGGCCTGGATGCCGGAGCGGGTCAGCGAGATCATCGCCGCGAGTCCGGAGAGGACCAGCAGCACGACGAAGGCCCAGATCGCCACCGAGAGATTGCCGCCCTCGGTCAGGCCCTCCGGATTGAGCAGCGCCGTCAGGATGGCGAACTTGCCGATGAAGCCGGAGAGCGGCGGCAGGCCGGCCAGCAGCAGCCCGCAGGCGGCGAAGCAGAGGCCGAGAATGGCGAGCGTCGCGGGAATGGCGACGCCGACCTCTTCTTCCGCCTCTTCCTCCTCGATGTCCTCGCCATAGGCGTCGAGCGTGATGGCGAGCACGCCGGCGGCCGGATCCTGCACGCGGTCGATCAGTTCGATCAGCAGGAAGAAGGCGCTGATCGCGAGCGTCGAGCTGACCATGTAGTAGAGCGCGCCGGCTGTGGCCGAGACATTGGCGATGCCGATCGCGGCCAGCATCGTGCCGGAGGAGATGAGGATGTAGTAGCCGGCGAGGCGGCCCTTGGCCTGGGACGCCATCACGCCGATGGCGCCGAAGGCGATGGTCGCCATGCCGCCGACGAGAAGCCATGAATCGCCGAAGCCGCTCGAGGCTCCGGCCTCGACGCCGAAGAGCAGCGGCGAGAGCCTCAACAGCACGTAGACGCCGACCTTGCTCAGGATGGCGAAGAGGGCCGCGACCGGCGCCGCGGCGGCGTTGTAGGCGGTGGGCAGCCAGAAGCCGAGCGGCCACATGCCGGCCTTGACCAGGAAGGCGATGCCGAGAATGCCGGCGCCGGCGTCGAGCAGCATGCGGTCGGAGGCCGGCACCGCGCCGATCCGCAGCGCCAGGTCGGCCATGTTCAGCGTGCCGGTGACGCCATAGATCATGGCGACGCCGATCAGGAACAGCGACGAGGCGGCGAGGTTGACAACGACATAGTGCATGCCCGCCTTGACGCGGGCCTGGCCGGATCCGTGCAGCACCAGGCCGTAGGACGAGGCCAGCATCACCTCGAAGAACACGAAGAGGTTGAACAGGTCGCCGGTCAGGACGGCGCCGTTGACGCCCATCAGCAGCAGCTGGAAGAGCGTGTGGAAATGCGGGCCGCTCCTGTGCCAGCGCGCCAGCGAATAGACGATGGCGGCGATGGCCAGCATCGACGTCAGCACCAGCATCAGCGCCGAAAGCCGGTCCAGCACCAGCACGATGCCGAACGGCGCCGGCCAGTTGCCGAGCAGGTAGACGCTCGTGACCGGGGTGTTGGTCTCGGTCGGCGTGTTGGCGTAGTCGAGCAGCGCGATCGAGACCAGCGCCAGCGCCAGCGTCGCGATCACGTTGATCGCGGCCTTCAGCGCATGCCGGCGTTCGTCGACCAGGAGCAATGCAGCGCCGGTCACGACCGGCAGCAGGATCGGGACGATGACGAGATGATCCGCCCAGGTCATTGGCTGGGCTCCCGGCCATCGACATGGTCACTGCCTGTCAGGCCGCGCGAGACCAGCAGAACGACGAGGAAGAGCGCCGTCGTGGCGAAGCCGATGACGATCGCCGTCAACACGAGCGCCTGCGGGATCGGGTCGGCGAAATCGGCCGGATTGACCGCGGCGCCGGAGGTGAGCACCGGCGGCGCCGCCGTCTTCAGGCGGCCCATCGAGAAGATGAACAGGTTGACGCCATAGGCGATCAGCGACAGGCCGATGATGACCTGGTAGGTGCGCGGCCGGAACAGCAGCCAGACGCCGGATCCGATCAGGACGCCGATGCCGATCGAGAGCACGAGTTCCATCAGGCGGCCTCCTCTTCGGCGGCCGCGGCGGCGCGCGCGCCGCGGAGGCGGCGGATCGACTGGTGCGCGATGGCGATCAGCATCAGGCTGGTCGCGCCCAGGACGAGGGAGAACACGCCGAAATCGAACAGCGTGGCGCTCGCCGCCGGAACGGCGCCGATCAGCGGCAGCTCGACATATTGCGAATGCGAGGTCAGGAACGGATAGCCGAAGACCCAGGATCCGGCGCCGACGACCGCCGCCAGCAGGATGCCGAAGCCGATCCAGCGCACGGGCAGCACGCGCAGCCGATCCTCGACCCAGACCGTGCCGGCCGCCATGTATTGCAGGATGAAGGCGGCCGCCATGGCCACGCCGGCCGCGAAGCCGCCGCCCGGCAGGTCATGGCCGCGGACGAAGAGATAGGCCGCGAAGACGATGATGACGGGGAACAGCCACTGCATGATCAGCGCCGGGACCAGCAAGTAGTCGCTGATCGTGTCGCCGACCTTGCGGTCGGGCTGGGCGTCGTCATGGGCATTCTGGATCCGTTGCTGTTCGGGCGATTCGATGCTGTCGGGGGCGGGGCGGAAGCGGCGCAGCAGCGCGAAGACCGTCAGCGCGACGATGCCGAGCACCGTGATCTCGCCGAAGGTGTCGAAGCCGCGGAAATCGACGAGGATGACATTGACGACGTTCTTGCCGCCGCCCTCCGAATAGGCCTTCTCGATGAAGTAGTCGGCGATGGTGGCCGGCTGCGTCCGGGTCATGATCGCATAGGAAACCAGCGTAGCGCCGACGCCGGCCGCGATCGCCATCGCGAAGTCGCGGTAGCGGCGGACCTTCGCCATCACCTGGGCGGATTCGGAGGCGATCTCCGGCGAGCGCTTCGGCAGCCAGCGCAGGCCGAGCAGGATCAGGACGGTGGTGACCACCTCGACGAGCAGCTGCGTCACGGCCAGGTCTGGCGCCGACATCCACAGGAAGGTGATGCAGGTGACGAGGCCGGCGACGCCGAGCAGCATCAGCGCGACGAGGCGGTGGAACTTCGCCTGCCAGGCCGCGCTGACCGCGCAGATGATGGCAATCGTCCAGATCCCGACGAAGACGGGGTCGGCGCCGGCCAGCGTCGGCGGCTTCAGGTCCAGGCCCTGCATCCAGATCGGCCATGTCGCGGCGATCAGGGCAACGACGACGACCAGCCGGAGCTGCGGCTGTAGCCGACGCGTGCCGAGATAGCCCTCGAGCAGGCGCGCCCAGCGCCAGGAAATCGCGACCATGATGCGCTCGAAGATGCGCTGGCCGTTCAGGTTGCGCACATAGGGCGGGCCTTCCTCGGAGGTGGCGAGGTAGTTCTTCAGGCAGAGGAAGAAGATCACGCCGACGACCAGCGCCCCGAGGCTCATGAGGAGCGGCAGGTTGAAGCCGTGCCAGATGGCGAGGCTGTATTCCGGCGTCGCCGGGCCGAGCACGGAAACCACGGCGGTATGCAGGAACGGGCCGATCGTCAGGCCGGGGATGATGCCTACGACGAGGCAGGCGAGCACCAGCAGCAGGATCGGGAACCGCATCCAGAACGGCGGCTCGTGCGGCTCGCGCGGCAGGTCGGTCGGCGGCGGGCCAAAGAAGGTGCTGTGGATGAAGCGCACCGAATAGGCGACCGCGAAGGCGGAGCCGAGGAAGGCCGCATAGGGCGCGGCCGTGTCGAGGATCGAGTTGACATGCGTCTCGATCGTCTCGGCGAAGAACATCTCCTTCGACAGGAAGCCGTTCAGCAGCGGCACGCCCGCCATGGCCGCGCTCGCCACCATGGCCAGCGTCGCCGTGAACGGCATGAACCGGAAGAGGCCGCTCAGCCGGCGCATGTCGCGCGTGCCGGTCTCGTGGTCGATGATGCCGGCCGCCATGAACAAGGACGCCTTGAAGGTGGCGTGGTTCATCATGTGGAAGATCGCGGCGACGGCGCCGAGCGAGCTGCCGAGGCTGAGCAGCATGGTGATCAGGCCGAGATGGCTGATCGTCGAATAGGCGAGCAGGCCTTTGATGTCCTGCTGGAAGATCGCGAAATAGGCGCCGAGCAGGAACGAGCACATGCCGGCGAGGCCGACGATCCAGAACCACTCCTCCGTGCCGGCCAGCACCGGCCAGAAGCGCGCCATCAGGAACACGCCGGCCTTGACCATGGTGGCGGAGTGCAGGAAGGCGGAGACCGGCGTCGGCGCCGCCATGGCGTTGGGCAGCCAGAAATGGAACGGGAACTGGGCGCTCTTGGTCAGCGCGCCGAGCAGCAGGAAGCAGAGCGTCGGCACGTAGAGCGGATGCGAGCGGATCAGTTCGCCGGAGGAGAGCACCCGGTCGAGGTCGTAGCTGCCGACGATATGGCCGATCAGCAGCATCCCGACCAGCAGGCCGAGCCCGCCGATGCCGGTGATCGTCAGCGACATGCGGGCGCCGTCGCGCGCGGCGGCATTGTGGTGCCAGTAGCCGATCAGCAGGAAGGAGAAGATGCTTGTCATCTCCCAGAAGACGACGAGCAGGATCAGATTGCCCGAGAGCACGATGCCGAGCATCGAGCCCATGAAGGCGAGGAAGAACGAGAAGAAGCGGGGCACCGGGTCGTCCGGCGACATGTAGTAGCGCGCATAGAGCACGACGAGCAGGGCGATGGCGCTCACCAGCAGCGCGAACATCCAGGCGAACCCGTCCATGCGCAGCGTGAAGTTGAGGCCGAGCGAGGGGATCCACTCGATGCTGTTGTGCACCGCGCCGTCGCCGGCCACCGCGGGATAGAGGATGATCGCGAGCGACAGGCAGATCAGCGCGACGGCCCCGGCGAGGCCGGCCGCCTTGTTGCGGGCATTGGTGGGGAGAATCGCGGCGAGAATGCTTCCGGCAAACGGCAGGCCGACCATCAGAATCAGCGATGTGTCGTCCGTCATTCTCTACAATGGCCCGCTGTCACCCAGGCACCCATTGCCTGATCTCACCCATTATGGTTGACTTGGGGGAGGTTAGGCAAGGCATGAAACGATGAATTTGCTGCCGGAGCAATGTCGGGCTGCGCGGGGTCTTCTGAACTGGACCCAGGAACATCTCGCGGGGATCGCGGGCGTGTCGCGCAGCACGATCAAGGACTTCGAGTGCAATCGCCATGCGATTCACCGCGCCACCGAGGCTCTGCTGATCAGGGCGCTCGAGGATGGCGGCGTGCGCCTCATCCCGGCGCAGGACGAGGGGCCCGGTGTTCGGCTGAGCCGCAAGCCTCCCGTGGTCGTGGTGGACCTTCCGCGCCAGGGCGGTCGCCTGTCGGCCGCCGAATAGAGCCCGGACAAGAAAAGGGCCGCCGCGCCGAAGCGCGACAGCCCGTCATTTTCCAGCGAAGCGCTGTATCCGGCGCTTACTGAGCTTCCGTAAGGTACGGCGTCAGGTCGAGCTTGGCGCCCATGTGCTTCTCGAAGATGGTCGAGAGCGAGCCGTCGGCGGCGCCCTTCTTGACCCAATCCAGGAGCCAGGCCCTCATTTCCGGCTCGTTCTGGCGCAGGCCGATGCCGAGCGGCTGCTGGACGACGTCCGCCTTCGGCTCGAGTTCCTTGGCCGGGTAGCGCTCGGCGAGCGTCAGGTACATGCCGTAGGGCGCGCACATGGCGTCGACCTGGCCGGACATCAGCGCGGTGATGGTGGTCGCGTCATCGTCGAAACGGACGAGCTTGGTGTCGGCCGGGGCCTTCTTGGTCAGCTCGGTGTCCTGCAGGTTGCCGCGGACGACGCCGACGCGCTTGCCGGACAGGTCCTCGAGCGACTTGATCTCGACGCCCTTCGGTCCGAACACGATCAGGCGGTTGACCGAATAGGGGACGAAGTCGACGACCTTGGCGCGCTCGGGCGTGATCGCGAAGGACGAGACGACGATGTCGGCCTTGTTCGTCAGCAGGAACGGCACGCGGTTCGGGCCGGTGACCTCGACGAGCTTCATCTTGACGCCCAGATCGGCGGCCAGCTTGTTGGCGACCTCGACGTCGGCGCCGGCCGGCTTGAGGTCGGCGTCGGTCATGCCCCATGGCGGCGCGCCGAGGTCGATCGCGATCGCGATCTCGCCCTTGGCCTTGATGTCGGCCAGCACGTCGGCCTTGGCGACGCCGGCGGCGCCAATTGCGAGGGTCGCCGCGAGAGCGACGCGCGTCAGAAACTTCATTAGGATACCTCCAGTTAGAACGTCAGAGACCGCTGCTCAGGAATTGCCGCAGTTCCGGGGTCTTCGGATCTGCGAAGATTTCCGCGGGCGGACCTGCCTCCCAGACCTTGCCCTGATGCATGAAGACGACGATGTCGGCGACACGGCGGGCGAAGGCCATTTCGTGTGTGACGAGGACCATGGTCATGCCGTCACGCGCGAGATCTTCCATGACCTTCAGCACTTCGCCGGTCAGTTCCGGATCGAGCGCGGAGGTCACTTCATCGAACAGCAGCACCTTCGGGGACAGCGCCAGCGAGCGGGCGATGGCCACGCGCTGCGCCTGGCCGCCCGAGAGCTGCTCGGGGAAGGCCTCGGCCTTGTCCCCCAGTCCCACCAGCCCGAGCACCTTGTGCGCGATGGCGTCGGCGTCGGCGCGCGACTTCTTCTGAACCGCGGTCAGCGCCAGGGTGATGTTGCGCAGCACGGTCAGGTGCGGGAACAGGTTGTAGCTCTGGAACACCATGCCGACTTCGGAGCGCAGGCGCTTGACCGAGGCGCGGTCCGACATGCTGACGGCGTTGCCGCAGACCCGGATCGAGCCGCCGTTGATTTCCTCGAGCGCGTTGATGCAGCGCAGCAAGGTGCTCTTGCCGGATCCGCTGCGCCCGACGATCGCGACCATGGTGCCGCGCTGGATCTCGAGCGACACGCCATGAAGGACCTGAAGAGGGCCGAAATTCTTCGAAACGCTGTCGACGACGATGATGGGTTCGGCGCCCGGGACGGCTTCGTTCCGAGGTCTCGTGCCGGCTGCTTCATTTACCGACATTGAGCTTCCTTTCGAAATGCCTGCTGGCGAGGGAGAGGGGGTAGCACATCACGAAGTAGATGATGGCCACGAAGACGAAGGTGATGAACGGCTGGAAGGTCGAGTTGTTGACGATCTGGCCGGCGCGGGCGAGCTCGACGAAGCCGATGATCGAGGTGATCGACGTGTTCTTGATGATCTGCACCATGAAGCCGACCGTCGGCGGGATCGCGATGCGCGTCGCCTGCGGCAGGATCACGTAGCGATATTGCTGCGCGCGGGAGAGGCCGATGCAGTTCGCCGCCTCCCACTGGGTCTTCGGCACGGACAGGATGCAGCCGCGCCAGATCTCGCCGAGGAAGGCCGAGGTGTAGAGCGTCAGCGACAGGCCGGCGGCGACGATCGGCGGGATGTCGAGGCCGAGGATCGACAGGCCGAAATAGGCCAGGAACAGCACTACGAGCAGCGGCGTGCCCTGGATGATCTGGATGTAGGCGGCCGAGAGCCAGCGCAGCGCCTTGTGCTGCGAGACGCGGCCGAGCGCCAGGATCAGGCCGACGATGCCGCCGCCGATGAAGGCGATCACCGAAAGCAGCAGCGTCCAGCGCGCGGCCTCGATCAGATAGATGAGATGGGTGGAGGAAAACGTGATCATGATGTCATCTCACCTCACGTACGCAGCTTGCGGCGGCGGACGAAGGCGACTTCGCCGATGGCCCACAGGACGGCGCGGAAGAGGACGGAAAGCGCGAGGTAGATGGCCGCGACGATCAGGTAGACCTCGAAGGAGCGGAACGTCTCCGACTGGATCAGGTTGGCCTCGGCGGTCAGTTCCTGGGCGGAGATCTGCGAGGTGATCGAGGACGAGAGCATCAGAAGCACGAACTGGCTCGAAAGCGCCGGATAGACGCGCTCGACCGCCGGGATCAGGATGATGTGCCAGTAGACCTGCAGCTTGTTGAGGCCCAGGCATTCCGCGGCTTCGAGCTGGCCCTTGGCGATCGACTCGATGCCGGCGCGGATGATCTCGCTGCCATAGGCGCCGGTGTTGATCACCAGGGCGATGACGGCGGCGGTCTCGGCCGAGAGCCTCAGGCCGAGGCTCGGCAGGCCGAAATAGACGATGAAGATCTGGACCAGGAGCGGCGTGTTGCGGATCACCTCGACATAGGCGCCGACCAGCCCTGACGCGAACTTGTTCTTGCCCGAGCGGATGATGGCGCAGACGAGGGCGAGGACGAAGCCGATGGCGATCGATGTTCCCGCGAGCAGGATCGTCTGCCAGGCGCCGCGCATGAATGCCGGCCAGGTAGTCAGAAAGAAGGAGAAGTCAAACGAGTATGATAGCATCCCGTCGCCTGCGCTGTTGGTGGCTCGGTAAGGGTGGGGCGGATCGCGTCTCGGGGCGGGCTAGCCGCCGGAAGTCGCCGATCGCTCCGGGGGCGCGAGGCGCCTGGGGAACGCGCTGACCCTGATCGGCGGCGGCATATCGCCCGTCGGTGCCGGCCGCAAGGCTTCGGCCCTGTGGCAATCCGACATAGCTAAGCGGTCCATCCGCGGCCGTTGCAGGCCGGGCACGCTGGCGCCGCAAGGGGCTGTCTGGCGCGACGCCGGACGTCCGGCCCGCCGAACTGTGCTCGGCCGCGCGGTCCCCCGGGTCAGGAAGTCTGTGGTGTGCATTCCATCGCCTTGGTCGATCGCCTCCTCCCGGAGGCAAGGGTAGCGTTCTGCCGGCGGAACCGGCGCGCGCGGGCTTTTCAGGACGATCGGACCGGGGCGCCGACGGGCGCCACGCAACCTCCCCCTCCACCGGCTCGACCCTTCGTCGTGGCCACCCGGCAGGCACCTGTTGCCTCTTTGTGCGTCCCGGCACTAGTATTCTAGTCCACAGCCGATGACAATACGCGTTAACAAGTGGCCCTTACGGAAGGTCGGCTTCGGATAAATGGTTGGAATCCCGACCAGTTTGGGCAAATTTCGAGACAAGGCCCCGCAGGGCCGCATAAAAAAATGATGGGATGGAAACATGAGTGAAGCCGCCGCGCAGTCGCTTGGCGCCATCCTCGACGACGCCAGCCTGAGCCGCGAGCGGCGCGCGTCGCTGCAGGTCTATACGCTGCTCCGCCGCGCCATCATCTCGCTGCAGCTGGCGCCGAACCGGCCGATTTCCGAGCAGGACGTCGCCAATCGCCTGGCCGTCAGCCGCACGCCGGTGCGCGAGGCCTTCATCCGCCTGGCCGAGGAGGGGTTGCTGATCTCCTATCCGCAACTGGCGACCGTGATCTCGCCGATTCGCATGGAGGCGCTGCTCGAGGCGCAGTTCCTGCGCGAGGCGGTCGAATGCGCCCTGGCCGAGCGGGCGGCCCGCACCATCGACGAAGACGGAATCCTTCGCCTCCGCGGCGTGCTTGAGCGCCACGCGGTCGCGCTCGAGGCCGAAAAATGGATGGAATTCCATCAGCTCGACGAGGACACGCACCAGCTAATCTGCGAGATCGCCGGTCTCGCCGGCCTCGGCCGCCAGATCGAGCATGCCCGCGGCCATCTCGACCGTGTGCGCTATCTGACGCTGCCGGAGATCGAGACGTCGCGGCGGGTCGTCGCCCAGCACACCACGGTGGTGGAGGCGATCTGCGAGAACAGGCCCGAGGACGCGCGCGAGGCGATGCGCATCCATGTGCGCGATCTGTTGCCGCGCCTGCCTGGCCTGCGCGAGCAATATCCCGACTATTTCGAGGAACGCGCGCAGATCGCGCGCCGGCCGCAAATCCGGTAGCCCGGTGGAATCCGGCTTCTCAACTCTCTCTCACAGGGAGAGGGGAGAAGCGCCGGCTGTGACCGGATGCCGACGCGGCGCTCCGCCCTTTCGGTCAAGTGTCAGGCCGGCGCGCCGGGCGGCGCTCACTCACAGGCCGAAGAAATCGGCCATCAGCTCGATCTGCTGGTCGAGCATCGGCCGGCCGAGATGGATGCGGCAGCCCTTCTCGCGCGCCGCGGCGAGGAGCGGGGTGATCTCCGGCACCATGATCACCTCGGCGACGATCATCGCGGGATCCAGCTTGGCGAAGTCGAGCGGCGCCGGATCGTCCGGGCGCATGCCGAGCGAGGTGCCGTTGACGACGATGTCGTGTCCGCTCGGGTCGTCGCTGCCGACCGAGACCGGAAAGTCCGGGTAGTCGTCCAGAATCCGGCCGCGCAGGTCCTCCGCCTTGGCGCGCGTCCGGTTGGCGAGGGTCAACTGCGACACGCCGCCGGCGGCGAGCGCGAAGGCGATGGCATTGGCCGCGCCGCCGGCGCCGGCGAGATAGACGCTGCGGCCGGCGATCGGGATGTCGCCCTTGGCGAGCCCGGCGACGAAGCCGACGCCATCGAGCGAATCGCCGTGCAGCCGGCCTTCCGCGTCGCGGCGGATGACGTTGACCGCGCCGACCGCGCGGGAGCGTGGCGTGACCGTGTCGCAAAGCACGGTCATCGGCCCCTTGTGCGGCACGGTGATGATGGCGCCGTCGAAGCTCTTCAGGTTGCGCAGCGCGTCGGCGAAATGGTCGAGCGCCTCGGGCGCGACCTGGAACGGCACCATGACCGCGTCGCGGCCGCGCCGGCGGGCGATGCGGTTGATGCCGGGCGGGGCCTTCACATGGGCGATCGGGTCGGCGAGGATTCCGAGCACGCGGGTCCGGCCGGTGATCTCTCCGGTGTCTGTCATGGCTGTCCGTCCGTCTGGTCTGGAAATGCGCCGGCCATTCGCGAAGGCGGGAGGGCCGTTCTCCCAGGGGCGTGCGTGGCGCCGGCCGGCGGGCGGCCGGCGCCGTCATCCGATCACTCGGCGATGTTTTCCGGCAGGTTCTGGTTGAAATACTTGACGTAGATCTCGTTCAGCTTGCCGTTCTTCAGATTGGCGACGACCCATTCGTCGACCCAGGCCTTGAGCTCCGGATCGTTCTTGCGCAGGCCGACCGCCATCGGATAGGCGGCGAGCGTCAGCTTGACCTCGAGGCCCTTGTCCGGGCTCTGCTCGGCGACCGAATTCGCGGTCGAGAGCGCGGCGGCAAGGACGTCCTGCTGGCCGGTGGCGATCGCGGTATTGGCGGTCGCCTCGTCCTCGTAGCGGACGATGTTGGTGGCGGTACCGGCTTCCTTGACGGCGCGCGTCAGCTCGATGTCGGCGGTGGTGCCGCGGGCGACCGCGACGTTCTTGCCGCCGAGATCGGCGGTCGAGGACATCGCGACGGCCTTCGGCGCCGAGACGACGACCGGAACGACGCCGTAGGGCTTCGAATAGTCGACGACCTTCTTGCGCTCCTCGGTGATCGAGAAGGAAGCGATGACGACGTCGGCCTTGTTGGCGAGCAGGAAGGGCACGCGGTTAGCGCCCGACACCGGCACCACCTCGAGCTTCACGCCGAGGTCGTCGGCGAGCAGCTGCGCGGTCTCGATGTCGGAGCCGATCGCCTTGGCCTGCGGGTCGAGCATGCCGTAGGGCGGGTGGCTGATGTCGACGGCGACGCGCAGCGTGCCGCGCTCCTTGATCTGCTCGGGCGTGTCGGCATGCGCCGAAACCGCGCCGGCGCAGAGCGCGAGCGACAGGGCGACGCCCCCGACGAGACGTTTCATGGACATGGTCTTCTCCTCCACTTGGTAGAAATCGTGCCGGCGCGGATCCGCCGTCAGAGGCCGTTGCCGACGAACTGGCGCAGTTCCGGCGTCTGTGGGTTGGCCAGCATGTCGCCGGTCCCGGTCTCCCAGATCTTGCCGTGGTGCATGAACACCACCTGGTCGGCCACGGAGCGGGCGAATGCCATTTCGTGCGTGACGAGCATCATCGTCATGCCTTCGGATGCGAGCTTCTCGATGACCCGCAGCACCTCGCCGGTGAGTTCCGGATCGAGCGCGGACGTCACTTCGTCGAACAGGATCAGCTTGGGGCGCATGGCGAGCGAGCGGGCGATGGCGACGCGCTGCTGCTGGCCGCCCGACAATTGCTCGGGATAGTTCTGCGCCTTGTCGGAGAGGCCGACCTGGGCCAGCACCTCGGCGGCGAGCGTGCGGGCCGCGGCGGCGCCGATCTTGTGCACCTTGCGCGGGGCGAGCGTGACGTTCTGCTCGACGGTCAGGTGCGGGAACAGATTGTAGCTCTGGAACACGATGCCGACGTCCTGGCGCAGTTCGCGCAGGTCGACATTGCCATTGTGCAGTGCGCGGCCGCAGACGGCGAGCTTGCCCGCATTGATGCGTTCCAGCCCGTTGACGCAGCGCAGCGCCGTGCTCTTGCCCGAGCCGCTGCGCCCGATCAGCGCCACGACCTCCCCGGACGCCACCTCGAGGTCGATGCCCTTGAGCACTTCCAGTTCGCCGAAGCTCTTGCGGACGCCCTCGAAGCGCACGAGGGGGGTGGCGGTGCGGGTCATGGTGCTGGCCTCAATCGCGCTTGCGGTGGTCGTGTTGATTTTCGATGCCGCGTTCATGGGATCCTCAGCTGCGGGTGAGGCGCCGTTCGAACCGGCGCGCCAGCGCCGACATCGGGAAGCAGATGGCGAAATAGATCAGCGCCGCGATGGTGAAGACGGTGAACGGCATGAAGGTCGAATTGTTGATGACCTTGGCCGAGTAGGTGAGATCGAAGAAGCCGATGACGACCGCGTAGGACGTGTTCTTCACGATCTGCACCAGGAAGCCGACCGTCGGCGGCACGGCGATGCGGAGCGCCTGCGGCAGGATCACATAGACGAAGCGCTGCGTGTTGGTGAGCGCCAGGCACTCGCCGGCCTCCCACTGGGTCTTCGGCACCGCCTGGATGCAGCCGCGCCAGATCTCGCCGAGATAGGCGCTCGAATAGAGCGTCATGGCGATGCCGGCGGCGACCAGGGCGGGCACGTCGTAGCCGCCGATCGAGATGCCGAAATAGACGACGAACATGATGACCGGCAGCGGGATGCCCTGGATCACCTGCACGAACGTGCCGGAAGCGATGGCGAGGCCGCGATTGCGGGAGGCGCGGGCCAGCGCCACGGGCAGGCCGACGATGGTGCCGCCGACGAAGCCGAGCAGCGACAGGACGATGGTCCAGCCGGCGCCGCGGAAGATGAAGGCGAGCTGCTCGATGGTCAGTCCGAACATGGGCGTGATCCGTACGGCGCGTGGAGGGACATGCGGGAGAGGGCGACGGGCATCAGAGCGGCGTGCCGAGCCGGCGGCGGCGCGGGAAGGAGACCTGGGCGACGCCGAGCAGGGTGAGCCGCAGCAGGCAGGCCATGATCAGGTAGATCGCCGCGATGACGAGATAGACCTCGAAGCCGCGGAAGGTGAAGGACTGGATCATGTAGGCGACGCCGGTCAGCTCCTCCGCCGAGATCTGCGACATGATCGAGGTGGCCAGCATCATCAGCACGAACTGGCTGACGAGGGCGGGATAGACCCGCTCGACCGCCTGCGGCAGCTGCACCGACCAGAGGCTCTGGCTCGGCTTCAGCGCCAGGCAGGCCGCCGCCTCGAGCTGGCCCTTCGGAATGCTCTGGAAGCCGGCCCGCATGATCTCCGCCGTGTAGGCGCCGACATTGATGACCAGCGCGATCACGGCGGCGGGGAAGGGGCCGACGCGGATCTGCAGCACGGCGAGGCCGAAGAACAGCCAGAACACCTGGATGATGAGCGGCGTGTTGCGGATGCCCTCGACATAGATGGTCACGATGCGCTGCACCCAGGGCGGGCCATAGAGCCGGCCGATGGCGCAGCTCGTGCCGAGCGCGAAGCCGGGGACGATGGAGACGAAGGTCATCCCGAGCGTGAGCCAGATTCCATGCCAGATATCCGGCAAGTAGTCGTTTACGAACGAGAAATCGAATTCATATGACAAGACGCAATTCCGCCCATTACGCTACGTCTTAGGACGAAGTGGTTTCGTATTCCCAGATTCAAGTTTGGTTTGAGGGGCGCAAAAATACGGCGACAATTGAGTTTGTTATTTCAATTGTCGACGAATAGCGGGCCTCTCGCGCCGCCTTCCCGTGGGTTATTGTTTTTATTCTGTTGACTGGAAGATGTCTAACATGATTGATTGGTGCACGCAATAACCATTTTAGCGGAAACGAACATGTCGACGCCAGCCCCGACTTCCCCTGTGATCCAGCTCAATCCGAAGGATAATGTGAGCGTGGCGCGGGCGGTCATTCCCGAGGGAACCGTCCTGCCGGGCTCCAATGTCGTGGCGCGCAACGCGATTCCGAGCGGCCACAAGATCGCGACCCAGCCGATCGAGGCCGGCGAGGCGGTGCTGAAATACGGCCAGGTCATCGGCCTTGCCAGCGCGCCGATCCAGCCCGGCGAGCATGTGCACCTGCACAATCTCGCCATGCAGGACAGCGACGTGACGCATGAGTTCGCGGTCGATGGCCGGCCGACGCCGCTGCTGCCCGAATCCGAGCGCCGCACCTTCGAGGGCTATGTCCGTCCCGACGGCCAGGTCGGCACGCGCAACTATATCGGCATCATCACCTCGGTGAACTGCTCGGCCACCGTCTCGCGCGCCATTGCCGACGGCTTCAATCGCGGCGGTGGTCTCGCCGGCTTCGACAATGTCGACGGCGTCGTCGCGCTGACCCATGGCACGGGCTGTGCCATCTCGACCAAGGCGGAGGGCTACCAGTTCCTGATCCGCACGCTGAGCGGCTACGCCAAGAACCCGAACTTCGCAGGCATCCTGATGATCGGCCTCGGCTGCGAGACCAACCAGATCGAGCCGATCCTCGAGAAGTTCGGCCTGACGGAAGGCCCGTTGCTGCGCACCATGACGATCCAGCGCCTCGGCGGCACGCGCAAGACGATCGAGACCGCGTCCGAGATCATCCGCGAGATGCTGCCGGTCGCCAACGCCATGCAGCGCACCACCGTGCCGCTTTCGGGCATCAAGCTGGCGCTGCAGTGCGGCGGTTCGGACGGCTATTCCGGCATTTCGGCCAATCCGGCGCTCGGCTACGCGGCGGACCTGCTGGTCCAGCACGGCGGCACCGCGGTCCTGAGCGAGACGCCCGAGATCTACGGCGCCGAGCATCTTCTCACCCGCCGCGCCCAGTCGCCGGCGGTGGCGCAGAAGCTGATGGACCGGATCGAGTGGTGGCGCGATTACACGGTCAAGAACAATGCCGAGCTGAACAACAATCCCTCGCATGGCAACAAGGCCGGCGGCCTTACCACCATCCTGGAAAAGTCGCTCGGCGCGGTGGCCAAGGGCGGCACCATGCCGCTCGCCGCGGTCTATGAATATGCCGAGCCGATCGACCAGAGCGGGTTTGTCTTTATGGATACACCCGGCTACGATCCCGTCGCGGTAACGGGGCAGGTCGCGGGGGGCTGCAACGTCATCGTCTTCACAACCGGTCGGGGGTCGGTGTCCGGGTTCAAGCCTGCGCCGTGCATCAAGGTCGCAACCAATAGCGAGATGTACGAGCACATGCAGGAGGACATGGACGTCAACTGCGGCGGCATCGTCACCGGCGAGGACACGATCGAAGAAGCGGGCAAGCGCATCTTCGAGGCGGTCATCGCCATCGCGTCCGGCCAGCACACCCTCAGCGAGGATTTCGGCTTCGGCGACAATGAGTTCGTGCCATGGCAGATCGGCGCGGTGACCTGAGGGTCGCGAGACGCGAACAGGAACAGGGCAGGGCCGGTGTCGACAGGACGCCGGCCTATGCGTCGATCACGGAGCGGCTGCGCCGCGGCATCGAAAGCGGCAGCCTGCCGGAGGGCGCGGTGCTGCTCGAGGGGCCGCTGGCGTCGATCTTCGGCTCGAGCCGCTCGCCGGTGAAGCAGGCGCTGCAACTGCTGGAGGAGGAAGGCCTGCTCAGCCGCTTCGACGGCCGCGGCCTTCTGGTCGGCACGGGCGATGTCCCGAAGCGCATCAAGATCTCCGCCGACATGCTGGACATGGAGGCCGGCGCGGCGCCGCCGCCGAAGCACTTCGCCTGGCAGTCGCTCTATTACGATTTCGAGCGCGAGGTCATCCTGCGCTCCGTCTTCGGCCGCTTCCGCGTCAACGAACTGGCGCTGGCGCGTCATTTCGACGTCGGCCGCACGGTGGCGCGTGATCTCCTGATCCATGCCCAGCAGGTCGGCATCGTCGCCAAGGGCGAGAAATCGCACTGGTGGATCATCCCGCTCGACGAGGCGCGTTTCCACGACCTCTACGAATTGCGCATGCTGCTCGAGCCGGCGGCGCTCGAGACGGCGATCGGACGGATCCCGCCCGACGTGCTCGCCGCCATGACGGCGCATCTCGAGGCCGGCCTGCGCGGCGAGGTCGGCGGGGCCGGCAGCGCCGAGCTCGACGTGCTCGAGGAGGAGCTGCACATCGGCTGCCTCGCCTATGGCGGCAATCCGGAGATCGTCGAGGCGCTGAAGCGTACGCGCTGCATCCTCGTCTCCGGCAAGCACCTTCAGGTCGCGCTGCAGCGCGAGCCCTTCTTCGATTCGTTCATGGAGGAGCATCTGGAGATCATGCAGGCGATTGCGCGGCACGATGTGGCGACGGCGAAGCATCTGCTCTGGCAGCACCTCTTCGCCTCCAGCGAGAAGGCGGCCGAGCGCCTCGCGGCTTTCCGCTCCACCCACGCCGTCACGCCCTCGTCCTATTTCGTCTAGGCAGGCAAGGCCGCGCCGGCGTCGGAATTTTGCCGGTGCACCTGCGGGCAACTGGTCGCCATTCGTTCGACAATTCTTTGGTATTGTTTCTATATCAAACGAATGATTGGCATTGCGCGCCGCGTCGATTGCCACCATGCTGCGCGCCGCGTCGCCTGCCGCCCTCGGCGGTATGGCGGCCGACTGGTTTCGCTGGTGTGAGATGGCTCCTTCATTGTGAGCGTCCGCAACCGGCAAGGCCCGCGCGTCCCTGAAAAGGCGCGCTGTTCCGGTGTGTCGGGGGGAGATGCCGGAACGAGGGATGGGGAGGGCAATTATTCGGCGCTCGCCCCTCCCTCGGGCACGACAGATTTCGCCCCGTCATCGTGCTTCTCCGGCCGCGCGGCGGCCCTTTCCGAACGGTCCGGCTTGTGCAATCGTCGGATGACCGGGGGACGTGATCCGCAGAGAGCGGCCATGGCATCGCGCGACGCGCGCGCCTGTGCCCGCGCCCTCGTGCGTCGTCCGCATCAGGGAGCATGAGTGCATGCCGTTCGATCTCGTTCTCGCCAACGGCCGGGTCATCGATCCGTCGCAGGGCATAGACCGCGTCACCGATGTCGCCTTCGCGGGCGGCAAGGTCGCGGCGATCGGCGACAATCTCGCCGCCGACGACGCCGACCGGCGCGACGTCTCGGGCAAGATCGTCACGCCCGGCCTGATCGACCTGCATACCCATGTCTATTGGGGCGGCACCTCGCTCGGCGTCGACGCCGAGGACTATGCGCGCCAGAGCGCGGTGACGACCTCGGTCGACACGGGCAGCGCCGGTCCCGGCAATTTTCCGGGTTTCCGCAAGCATGTGATCGAGCCGAGCGAGGTGCGCATCCTCGCCTATTTGCACGTCTCGTTCGCCGGCATCTATGCCTTCTCAAACCGGATCATGGTCGGCGAAAGCCACGATATGCGCCTGATGGCGGCGCAGGACGCGGTCGAGGTGGCCGACGCCAACCGCGACGTCGTGGTTGGCATCAAGGTGCGCATCGGCCGGCATGCGAGCGGCGACAGCGGCATCGCCCCGCTCGATGTCGCCCTGCAGGTCTCCGACGAACTCGGCATGCCGATGATGGTGCATATCGACGAGCCGCCGCCTTCCTATGAGGAAGTGGTCGCGCGGCTGCGCCCCGGCGACGTGCTGACCCATTGCTTCCGCCCGTTCCCGAACGCGCCGATCGACGGCAGGGGCCGGATCAAGCCCGAGGTGCTCGCGGCGCGGCAGCGCGGCGTGATCTTCGACATCGGCCACGGCATGGGCTCCTTCGCCTGGAAGACCGGGCGGGCGATGCTGGCGGAGGGCTTCGCGCCCGACACGATCTCCTCCGACGTGCACGCGCTCTGCATCAACGGCCCGGCCTTCGACCAAGTGACGACGCTTTCGAAGTTCCTGGCGCTCGGCATGCGGCTCGGCGATGTCATCGCCGCGTCGACGGTCAATGCCGCCAAGGCTCTGGGACGGCCCGAACTCGGCACGCTGAAGCCGGGCAGCCCTGGCGACGCCAGCATCCTGTCGCTGCGCGAGGGCCGCTTCCCGCTCGAGGATTCGCGCGGCGTCGTCGAGACGGCCTCCGAGCGCATCTTCGCCGATGGCGTCGTCGTCGCCGGGCGCTGGTGGCATCCGTGCTGACGTCGGTGGAATGCGGCATGTCCCGTCGCTGCCGAACTGAACAAAGTTGCTAAGGCGATGCAAACATCGAGCATCCGCCCAAATTCAGCGCGCTGATTTCGGCGGCATGTGCTGCCAATATTTTGCATCTGCGAACAAGTACTGTGCAGATGCCGTGAAAGATTCGTCGCCACCATAATTTCGCACTGCGCATTCAAAAAAAGAGCTTGGCAGGACCACCGCGACCGACACATGATCGGGCCCTCGGCATCGTGAGCGGTGCCGGGAACAGGCTTCGGTTTCCGGAACGGGGCTGCCGGGAGAAGGCGATCGCGCCGTCGACCCGGCAGAGGAATGGAGGACGCGTAGCCCGGCCCGGGCGGATTCAGGATTTCTTCGTCGGATGGATCGCGGCCATTTCGGCCGACCTTCGTCGGATTGAATACAATACATCCCGCTACTTTTGGCGCGCCAGGGGAACAAGAAATAATTTGGCGACCGCCGCGGTCGGGATGAAGGTTACATCGACTACTCTTTCGTTCGTCAGCCATTCACGCAATGAATACGACAGGAACGGTTCAATGTACCAAATCAAGAAGCGCAGGGTTCTCAGCCTCCTGGCAGGCGCCGCGGTCCTGCTCGGCGCGACGACCGCCTCGCAGGCGGCCACGATCCGCGTCGTGCTCGGCTATTACAGCGCCGCCACCCAGGAACTGTTCGAGGGCATGGCCAAGGACTTCATGGAGAAGCATCCGGGCGATGAGGTGAAGATCGAGGTCATCCAGTGGGATAACCTCCAGCAGCGCCTGACCACGGACATCGCCGGCGGCACCGCCCCCGACATCGCCATGATCGGCACGCGCTGGCTGGTCGACTATGTCGCGAACGACATCGCCGAGCCGCTCGACGACTACATGACGCCCGAGTTCAAGGCCGGCTTCATCGAAGCCTTCCTGTCGCCCTCGACCTTCGACGGCAAGATGTACGGGCTGCCGGTCGCGGCGTCCGCCCGCGCCATGTACTACAACAAGGACCTGCTCGCGAAGGCGGGCGTCAACGAGCCGCCGGCGAACTGGGACGGCGTCGTCGACACGGCCAAGAAGATCAAGGCGCTCGGCGGCGACGCCTATGGCTTCGCACTGCAGGGCAAGGAAATCGAGACGGACGCCTACTGGTACTATTCGCTCTGGACGCATGGCGGCGACATCATCAAGGACGGCAAGTCCGGCGTCGCCAGCCCCGAGGCGGTCAAGGCGCTGACCCTCTACAAGTCGATGATCGACGAGGGGCTGACCGAGCCCGATCCGAGCGGCCTGAACCGCCAGGACATCGAGCGCCTGTTCAAGCAGGGCCGCATCGGCATGATCCTGACCGGCCCGTGGCTGCGCGGCCAGATCAAGGCCGATGCCCCGGACCTGAACTACGCGATCGCGCCGATTCCGGAAGGCACGACCAAGGCCACCTATGGCGTGACCGACACGCTGATGGTGTTCAATTCGAGCCCGAACAAGGAACTTGCCATGAAGTTCCTGACCGAGACCGCGTTCAGCCCGAAATGGCGGATCGAGTTCTCGACCAAGGAAGGCTTCCTGCCGGTGATGAAGGAAGAGGCCGCCGCGCCGGTCTTCGCCAACGACCCGCAGCTCAAGGCCTTCACCGACATGCTGCCCTATGCCCGTTTCGCCCCGCCGGTGGCGAACTGGGAGCAGATGGTCGACGCGGTGATCGCCGCGGTCCAGAAGGTCTATATCGGTCAGGCCCAGCCTGAAGCCGCCCTGACGGAAGCCGCGACGACGATCGATGGCCTTATCCAGCAGTAGCTCCGGTCGCGCACCGGATGCCGGCGTCCGGCGCGGGGGAACCCGCGCCGGCACGGCGGCGAACCAGGGGATCGGGCGCGCCAGTTCGCCCTATCTCCTCATTCTCCCCGCCATCCTCTTTGCCTTCTGGATCATCGGCTACCCGATCTACGACATGGCCAACATGTCGGTGCATGCGGTCAACCGGTTCGGCAAGACGACGGCCTTCAACGATTTCGCCAACTACCAGCGGCTGTTCTCGCACCAGCTCTTCATCGGCTGCCTGATCCGGACCATCGTCTGGACGGTGTTCGTCGTCGGCGGCACGGTCATCCTGTCGGTGCCGATCGCGTTGATCCTGAACGAGCGCTTCTATGGCCGCACGCTGGCGCGCATCATCATCATGCTGCCCTGGGCGGTGTCGCTGACGATGACGGGCATCGTCTGGCGCTGGTCGTTCAATGGCCAGTTCGGCATGGTCAACGCGACGCTCGCGGGCGTCGGGCTGCAGGACACGCCCGTCGAGTGGCTGGCGACGGCCTCGACGGCGTTCCCGATCCTGATCGTGATCGGCATCCTCGTCTCGATCCCGTTCACCGTGACGGTGATCCTGGGCGGCCTGTCGTCCTTGCAGGCCGACATCTTCGAGGCAGCGAAGATCGACGGCGCCAGCGGCTGGCAGCGCTTCCGCTACCTGACGCTGCCGCTTATCCGGCCGTTCCTCAACATCGTGCTGGTGCTGAACTTCATCTATGTCTTCAACTCCTTCCCGTTGATCTGGGTGATGACACAGGGCGACCCGGCCAACAGCACCGACATCCTGGTGACCTGGCTCTACAAGCTCGCCTTCCGCTATGGCGAGCTCGGCATCGCCTCGGCGTTGTCGATCGTCATGTTCGGGATCCTGCTGGCGCTCACCATCACCTATGCGGCGCTCGCCATGCGCAACGAGCGGAAGGAAGCCTGAGATGGAGCATCCGGTCCGAAAATCGCTGCTGATGTGGCTCTTCCTGTCGCCGCTGGTCGTGGTGATCCTGTTCCCCTTCGCCGTCATGGTGTCGACCGCGGTCAAGCCGCGGCTGGAGGTGCTCGCCTATCCGCCGCGCTGGCTGCCGTCGGAGATCCGGCTGCAGAATTTCGCCGACATGTGGGAGGCGACGCGGCTCGGCCCGGCGGTGCTGAACAGCCTGCTGGTCAGCATCGCGGCGACGGTGCTCTGCCTGCTGGTCGCGATTCCGGCGGCCTATGCGGCGGCGCGGATGGAGTTTACCGGCAGGCGCCTGTTCCGCCAGTTCCTGCTGGTGACGCAGATGCTGTCGCCGATCGTGCTCGTGCTCGGCATCTTCCGGCTGATGGCGCGGATGGGGATGGTCGACCAACTGCCGGCGCTGGTGCTCGCCTATGTCGCCTTCAACCTCGCCTTTTCGGTCTGGATGCTGCAGGCCTATTTCCAGACCATCCCGCGCGAGCTGGAGGAGGCGGCAAAGCTCGACGGCGCCTCGACGCTGCAGCGGCTCTGGCGGATCTTCCTGCCGCTCGCCCTGCCGGCGATCGGCATCACGGCCGTGTTCGTCTTCATCTATTGCTGGAACGAATTCGTGCTGGCGATGACGCTGCTGCGCTCGCCGGAAAACAACACGCTGACCTTCCAGACCTTCTCGCTGGTCGGCGGCCGCTATCAGGTCGAATGGGACCACGTCATGGCGGCCACGCTCGTCGCCAGCGTGCCGGTCGCCGTGATCTTCGCGCTGCTCCAGCGCTCGCTGGTCAGCGGGCTCACGGTCGGCGCCGTGAAGTGAGCCATCCGAACCATCGTGAAACGCGCGGCGGGCCTTGTCCGCCGCGTCCTCGTGTCAGGCATTGTCGGAGACCGAAATGGGACTGAAGGAATGGTTCGGCCTCGAGGGCAAGCGCGCCCTCGTCACCGGTTCAAGTCGCGGCCTTGGCCGCGAGATGGCGCTGGCGCTGGCCGAGGCCGGCGCCGACATCATCCTCACCGGCCGCACGCAGGAGACGCTCGACGCGACCGCGGCGGACATCCGCGCGCTGGGCCGGCAGGCCTGGACGATCTGCTCCGACATGGCGGTGCCGGAGGAATGCGAGGCGAGCTGCGAGCGCATCCTCGCCGAGATCGGGCCGGTCGACATCCTGATCAACAATGTCGGCAACCGCGACCTGAACGTGCCGATCGTCGACGAGACGCTCGAGGACTGGCGCAAGCTGATGGACCTGAATGTCACCAGTTGCTTCCTGGCGACGCGGATCATCGGCGGCGCCATGCTGAAACGCGGCGAGGGCGGGCGGATCATCAACATCGCCTCGATCAGCGCCATGATCGCCAATCGCGGCATTGGCGGCCGCCACTACGAGACCGGCAAGGCGGCGGTGCTGCATTTCACCCGCTGCGCGGCGGCCGACTGGGCGCCGCACGGCATCACCGTCAATGCCATCTGCCCGGGCCTGTTCATGACCGACGCCAATCGCTCTTGGAACGAGAAGCGGCCGGAGGTGATCGAAGCCTTCGTCGCCAATGTGCCGATGGGGCGGCCGGGCAATCCGCCCGAGATCGGCCCGCTCGCCGTCTATCTCGCCAGTCCCGCGGCGACCTATGTCACCGGTGCCGCCTATGTCATCGATGGCGGCTATACGCTCTGGTAGGATCGGCGGCGCTGGAACGTGTGGCACTGGGGCGGAGAGGGTTTAGGGAACTCCCGGGATGGGCCGCAAACCCTCATCCGCCGCCGTTCCGGCGTCGGCTTCTCCCTCGGGGAGAGGTGAGATCGAGGATGTGCGCGCGGGAGGCCCGCGTCGCAACGAGGGAGAGATCGTGTCGATTCATTTCTTCGGTCGCCTGCCGGACGGCACGACCATTTCCGAGATTCGGCTCGCCAACGCGGCCGGCGCCAGCGCGTCGATCCTGAGCTTCGGCGCGGCGGTGCGCGATCTCGTCGTCCCGGTCGAGGGCGCCGCGCCGCGCCGCGTCGTGCTCGGTTTCGAGACGCTCGACGGCTATCTCGAGAATAACCGCTATCTCGGCGTGACGGCCGGCCGCCACGCCAGCCGCATCGATCGCGGCCGGCTGGTGATCGACGGCGTCGCGCATCAATTGTCGCTGAACGAGGGCGGCGTCCACCTGCATGGCGGCCCCGTCGGGTTCTCGCGCAAGCCCTGGCAGATCGTCGAGGCCGACGAGACATCCGTCACGCTCGGCCTGGTCTCGCCGGACGGCGACGACGGCTATCCGGGCGAGCTCCACGTGCGCTGTACCTACCGCCTGCTGGAGCCAGGCGCGCTGTCCGTCACCATGACCGCGACGACCGACGCCGCGACCATCGTCAACCTCGCGCATCATTCCTATTTCACGCTGCTGCCGGGCGAGTCGCTGCGCCAGCACAGCCTCAAGGTGGACGCGCGCGGCTACACGCCGTTCGGATCCGACATGGTGCCGACCGGCGAGATCGCCGATGTCGCCGGCACGCCCTACGATTTTCGCGCGAAGCGCTCGGTCGCCAATCCGTTCGGCGACCCGGAATTCCTCTATGACTGCGCCTTCGTCATCGACCGCGCCGGCCACGAGGACGGCAAGGGGCTGGCGCGGGCCGCCCGTCTTGAGGCGCCGGACGAGAGCCTCGCGATGGAGGTCCACACCACGGAACCCTGCCTCATCGTCTATGACGGCGCCGGTCTCGAGCCGAGTTGGCCGCCCACCGGAGGCATCGCCCATGTCGCGCATGCCGGCATGTGCTTCGAGCCGATGCGCTATCCCGACAATCCGAACCAGCCGGCCTTTCCGTCGGCCGTGCTGCGCCCTGGCGAGATCTACCGTCAGGTGACGGAGTACCGCTTCTTCTGAGCGACGGTTCGGCGCGCGGCGAGGCCGGCGGCGATCGCCGCCATCGGATGCGCCGCGCGGGCTTCCGAAAGCCGCTCCACCTGGCACCGGCAGGAGAAGCCGGTCGCCAGCACCTCGGTTTCGCCCGCGACGGGGGCGGCCCAGGAGGCCTGGAACAGGTCCCGGCTGATCGCCTGGTGGCGCGCCTCGTGGCCGAACAGGCCCGCCATGCCGCAGCAGCCGGTCGCGGTCGGCCTGACCGGCAGCTTCAAGGCGGCGAAGATTTCCTGCCAGAGCTTGAGCGATTGCGGCACGGCCGACGCCTCGGTGCAGTGGACCATGAGCCTCTGCGCCCGTGCGCCGCCTTCCGGCGCGGCGGGCCAGACGTCGCCGGCGGCGCGCCGTTCGCCAAGGAATTCCTGCACCAGCAGGACGCGCGGCAAATCCGTTTCGATTTCGCGCAGTTCGCTCCGCGTCATCAACACGAAGGCCGGGTCGACGCCGATCATCGGCAAGCCGTGCGTCGCGATGGCGCGCAGCGCTGCCGCCTGCCGCCGCGCCAGCCGGGTGAAGCGGCGGCGCATGCCCTTGACGTGGCTCGCCTTGGAGCCGGGCGGCATGGCGACGATGACCGGTCGGTAGCCGAGCGCGGCGAGTCCGTCGCAGGTCGCGGCGACGGCATCGGTGTCGAAGGTCGCGGTGAAGCCGTCCTCGAGCACCAGCACCGTCCGGTCGTCGCGCGCATCGGCGCCGATCCGCTCCGGGGCGACGACCGGGTGGCCGAGCGCGCGCAGTCCACGGCGCGATATGGCCGGCAGGTCGACGAGGCCGAGCAGCGGCCGTGCGATGCGGTAGGCGGGCGGCGCCAGCCGGCGCGCCAGCGGCCGGGTCGCGGCGATCAGAGGAGCCAGCGCCTCGACCGCGACGGCGGCACAATCCCGGAGCGGCCGCCGCCGTGTGGCGAAATAGCTGTCGAGGAAGCGCGATTTCAGCGCTGGCACGCTGACATGCGCCGGGCAGGCGCTGCCGCAGGCGTTGCAGCCGAGGCAGGTATCAAGCGCGTCATAGGCGTCGCGCGCGATCGCGTCCTGCTCCGGCGCCCCGGCGGCGGCCGCCTGCCGCCAGAGCCGTACGGCCTCGGCCCGCCCCTTGGGCGATTGGGTGACGTCGCGCGTCGCCTTGAAGGAGGGGCAGATCGGCACGGTCTTGCTGTAGGTGAGGCAGGAGGCGTTGCCGTTGCAGTGGAAGGCGCGCTCGAAGGCGGGTTCGGCCGGCGCGTTGCCCTGCCGGAAGGGCAGGTCGACGATGCCGAGGGGGCGCCCTGTGACGGAGACGAGCTTGCCGGGATTGAAGCGCTCGTTCGGGTCGAAGGCCTGCTTCACCCGCTGAAGCGCCGCATAGGCGACGGGCCCGACATAGTCCGGCAGGTAGGCGCCGCGAATGCCCTTGCCGTGCTCGCCCCAGAAGATGCCGCCCTGCGCCTTGCACAGCGCATAGACCGCGTCCGAGACGTCGCGGAACACGGCCTGGTCGGTCTTCGCGTCGAGGTCGAGCGCCGGGCGCACATGCAGGCAGCCGACGTCGATATGGCCGTAAATGCCGTATCGGAGGCCATGCCGGCTCAGGATCGCGTCGAAGCCGTCGACGAAGGCGACAAGGTTCTCGACCGGCACGACGCAATCCTCGACGAAGGCGACGGGGCGTCGCGCGCCGTCACGCTTGCTGAGCAGGCCGACGGCGGCGGCGCGGGTCGACCAGAGGCGCGCGCTGTCGGCTTCGTCGACGGCGCAATAGCTGCCGATCGCGCCGGGAAGGGCGGCCGCCGCTTCGCGCAGCCCCGCCACGGAATGCTCGAGCGCCTCGGCGTCGGCGCCGGCGAATTCGACGAAGAGATAGGAGATGCGGTCGCTGGCCGCGCCGCGGATCGCCGGCGGCAGGCCGTCCATCAGCCCAGCCTCGCGGGCGAGCCGCTGCACCCAGTCGTCCATGATTTCCATCGCCAGCGGCCCATGCGCGAGCAGCGGCGTGCCGGCGGCGAGCGCGTCGGCGAAGCGCGAAAAGGCGACGACGACGAGGCGCTTGTGGCGCGGCCTCGGCGTCAGCCTGAGGCGGATGCGGGTGACGAGGCCGAGCGTGCCCTCGGCGCCGAGCAGCAGGCGCCACCATTCCAGACGGTCCGCGGCCGGGCGGGCGCGTTCGAGATCGTAGCCGGTGAAGCGGCGCGAAATGCGCGGCGTGTGCGCGATCAGCGCGGCGCGCCCCGCGTCGCAGGCGGTCGCGATCATCGCGAGCATCGGCGCGGCCCAGGCCGGATCGGGCGCGAGGCTGCTCAGCCGCCGCCCGCCGTCCAGCACCAGGTCGAGGCCGAGGACGTTGTCGCTGGTCTTGCCGTAGATCCGCGAGCCCTTGCCGGAGGCGTCGGTGCTGACCATGCCGCCGATCGTGCAGCGGCTCGCTGTCGAGGTGTCCGGCGCGAAGAACAGTCCGGTCTTGGCGATCGCGGCGTTCAACTCCTCGAGCACGATGCCGGGCTCGACATCGACCCAACCCTCGGCCACGTTCAGTTCCAGGATCCGCGTCATGAAGCGCTGGAAATTGACGATGATGCCGCGATTGAGGCTCTGGCCGTTGGTGCCGGTGCCTCCGCCGCGCGCTGTCACCGGCAGGTCGGCGAAGGCCGGCTCGGCCGCGACGCGCATCAGGATCTCGACGTCGCCGGCCGCCTTCGGCGCGACGATGAGGTCGGGTTCGAGCTGGTAGACGCTGTTGTCGGTCGCCATCGCCGCGCGCGCGGCGTGGTCCCGGCTGATCGAGCCGGTGAACCCGGCGGCCCGCAGCGCCTCGGCGAAGGCGGTTACCGAGGCTGGGGCGGTCGGGGCGGGGACGGTGGATTGGATCATGTGTGGTGAACCCTGGTTGGGTCCGTTCAAGCACGATCCCTGGGGTTCGTGATATTGGAATGAAATGAGCATTCATTCGAAAAATACGAACGTCGGCATCCGCCACTTCCGCGCCGCCCTGGCACTCGCCCGCGAGCAGTCCTTTGCGCGTGCCGCCGAGGCGCTCGGCGTCGTGCCCTCGGCGCTGACCGAGACGATCAAGCAGATCGAGGCCGATTGCGGCCTGCGCCTGTTCGACCGGGAGGCGCGTCCGGTGGCGCCGACGGCGGCGGGGGAAGAGTTCCTCGTCGCCGCGCGGCGGGTCATCTCCGATTTCGACCTGGCGCTGCGCGATCTCCGGCGCGCCGGCGGCATCGAGCGCGGTTCGGTCAAGGTCGCGGCGGCGCCGTCGGTCGTGCTCTTCCATCTCGCGCCGGCGCTGAAGGGCTTCCGTGCCGAGCATCCGGAGGTGGAGGTGACGGTTCAGGACGACATCGCCGCGAGGGTCGGCGCGTTGGTGCTGGAGCGCGCCGTCGACTTCGGCATCGCTGAGCGCTGGCACGAGAACCCGCAACTCGCCCATGAGCCGTTCCACGCAGACCCGTTCGTACTCGTCTGCCATGCCGCGCATCCGCTGGCCGAACGGGCCGAGGTGGTCCTCGCCGACATCGAGGCCGGCGAGGTCATCGCCCTCGACGAGCGCACGGGCACGGGCAAGCAGATCGCCGGCGCGGCGTCCGTCCCCGAAGGCTTCCGCGCCGGCCGCCTGCGCGCCCACGGCACGATCGCGCAGCTCACCATGATCACGCAGGGCATGGGCGTCGCGCTGATGCCGGAACTCGCCGCGTCGGTCATCCAGAGCCCGGAGCTGTGCCGGATTCCGGTGCGGGACCTCGGATTGCGGCGGACGCTTTGCATCGTGACGCGGGCGCGGATGGGCCTCTCTCCGGCGGCGGAGCGGCTGCTCCGGCATCTCCGGCCGCTGGGCTCGCTCGCCGCCCTCTGAGGCCGCGGTGTGGAACGATGAGCGCGGACCATGAGCGATTGAGGGTTTCCGTCCGTCCTCTGTTGAGTTTCAATCGGAGAAACCTTGTCGAGAACGGCGATTCGTCCGCCATTATTGTTTGAACTCATATGAGTTTGAGTGTACTGGACAAAGGCTGCCTGACTATTGCACGCATGGAGAAGCGCGATGTCCCACGATCCCGTCTCGGCGCAGCCGAAGGGCAAGCTCGTCATTCGCAACATCGGTATGGTGCTCAGCGGTGCCATGGAGAACCCGATCCTCGATGCGGATACGATCGTCGTCGTGGCCGGCAAGATCGCGGCCATCGGGCGCGCCAAGGATGTCGACGCGGATCAGGCGGACCAGGTGATCGACGCCAACCAGGCGGTCGTCGCGCCCGGCCTGATCGACAGCCACGTCCATCCGGTGGCCGGTGACTGGACGCCGCGCCAGAGCCAGCTGAACTGGATCGACAGCACCATGCATGGTGGCGTCACCACCATGATCTCGGCCGGCGAGGTGCATACGCCGGGTCGTCCGACCGACATCGTCGGCCTGAAGGCGCTCGCCATCGCCGCGCAGCGCACCTTCACCAATTTCCGCCCTGGCGGCGTGAAGATCCATGCCGGCGCGCCGATCATCGAGCAGGGCATGGTCGAGCAGGACTTCAAGGACCTGGCCGACGCGGGCGTCCGCCTCCTCGGCGAGATTGGCCTCGGCAGCGTCAAGGACGGCGAGACGGCCGGCAAGATGGTCGCCTGGGCGCGCAAATACGGCATCCAGTCGACGATCCATACCGGTGGTCCTTCGGTGCCGGGCTCGGGCCTGATCGGCGCCGACGTCGTGCTGGCGGCGGGAACCGACGTCGTCGGCCACATCAATGGCGGCCACACCGCGCTGCCGGATCGCGAGATCCGCTGCATCTGCGAGGGCTGCAAGGCCGGTCTCGAGATCGTCCACAACGGCAATGAGCGTTCGGCGCTGTTCGCGCTGCGCACGGCGCGCGAGATGGGCGAGCTGGAGCGCGTGATCCTCGGCACCGACGGCCCCGCCGGCTCGGGCGTGCAGCCGCTCGGCATCCTGCGCATGGTGTCGCTGCTCTCCTCGCTCGGCGACGTGCCGGCCGAGATCGCGATCTGCTTCGCGACCGGCAACACGGCGCGCATGCGCAGCCTGGACTGCGGCCTGATCGAGGTCGGCCGTCCCGCCGATTTCGTCTTCCTGGCCAAGGCGATGCATTCGGCCGGGCGTGACCTGCTCGACAGCATCCAGCTCGGCGATCTGCCGGGGGTCGGCATGATCGTGATCGACGGCATCGTCCGCTCCGGCCGCAGCCGCAACACGCCGCCGGCCGAGCGCCTGCCTTTCGTCTGCAACTAAGAACACCTGCTTCAGGGAGATTCACATGACCGACGTCGTCGTCCGGAAATTCCTCATCCGCATCGAGGAGATCTTTCACGAAGGCGGCCCCGTCGCCGCCAATCCGCCCCGTCGCGGCTCGATCATGGCCGTCATCAAGAACCCCTATGCCGGCCGCTATGTCGAAGACATCACCGGCATGATGGAAGACCTGAAGCCTCTCGGCCTGCAGATGTCGAAGCGCCTGCTGGAAGCGCTCGGCGGCGACACGTCTGTAATCGAGGGCTATGGCAAGGGCGCCATCGTCGGTGAAGGCGGCGAGCTCGAGCATGGCGCGCTCTGGCATGTTCCCGGCGGCTACGCCATGCGCGAACTGCTCGGCGAGGCCAAGGCGATCGTCCCCTCGACCAAGAAGGTCGGCGGCGTCGGCGCGGCGATCGACATTCCGATCACCCATGTCAACGCCTCCTATGTCCGTAGCCATTTCGACGCGATCGAGGTCAATGTTCCCGACGCGCCGCGCGCCGACGAGATGGTCGTCATCCTCGCCATGACCACCGGATCGCGCGTCCATGCCCGCGTCGGCGGGCTGGCCGTGGCCGACGTCAAGGGTGAGGACGGCCTCAGATGAGCCGCGTGATCCGCAAGATCGTCACGACGCTCGAGGAGACGCTGATCGAAGGCGACGTCGTGCTGCCGGCCCCGACCCGCAAGGTCGCGGCCGTGGCGGTCGTCTCGAATTCGGCTTCGGGCCATTATGTCGAGAACCTCGACGAGCTGATCGCGCTCGGCGAGGAACTGGGCGACCTGCTGCCGCGCCGCGCGGTGGCGCTGCTCGGCATTCCGGGCGACCAGGTCGAGAGCTTCGGCAAGGCGGTGATCGTCGGCGCCGAGGGCGAGTTCGAGCATGCCGCCGCGATCATGCATCCGAAGCTTGGCGCGCCGTTCCGCGCCGTGCTCGGCAAGGGCGACGCGCTGATCCCGTCGGCCAAGAAGCGCGCAAAGATCGGCGCGGTCATCGACGTGCCGCTCGGCCACAAGGACCATGCGCGGGTGCGCAGCCATTTCGACGCGATGGAGATCCGCATTCCGGATGCGCCGCGCGCCAACGAGATGGTCGTCGCCATCGCCATCACCGATTCCGGGCGGCCGCTCGCCCGCGTCGGCGGCCTGCGCAAGGAAGATATCGACAAGGCCTAGACCGTCTGAGCCCTGTCGAGAGGAAAAGGGCCGCTGCGCGAGCAGCGGCCCTTTTTCGTTGGTTGGATTCATGCGTAGCCGTGGCGAGCGCAGCCTCCATTCTGCCGAGAAGCGGCTCCTCACCTCTCCCCCTGATGGAGTTTCCGGTCTCAAGCCCGGGCGGCGATCTCGGCGCGGATCGCGTCGCCATGCTCGTCGAGCCGCGGCGAGCGCCGGTCGAGCGAGAGCTCCGCGCCCGACAGGGTGATCGGCGTGCGGACGCCTGGGATACCGTCGAGGTCGAGGCGCATGCCGCGCGCGACCACCTGCGGATCGGCGAACACGTCTTCCAGCGTGTTGATCGGCCCGGCCGGCACATGAGCCGCCGCGAGCTTCGCGAGCAACGCATCGCGCTGCCATGGGGCGAGCGCGCCGGCGATCGCCTCGGTGAGCGCGACGCGGTTGGCGACGCGGCTCGCATTGGTCAGGAAGCGTTCGTCCGTCGCCAGTTCGGGCCGGCCGATCACGTCGGCGAAGCGGGCGAACTGGCCGTCATTGCCGACCGCGAGGATCAGATGCCCGTCGGCGACCGCGAAGGTCTGGTAGGGGGCGATGTTGGGATGCGCGTTGCCGAGCCGGCGCGGCGGCTTGCCGGTGGCGAGGAAGTTCATCGCCTGGTTGGCGAGCACGCCGACGGAGGTATCGAGCAGCGCCATGTCGATCTGCTGGCCAAGGCCGGTGCGCGTGCGCTGGGCCAGCGCCGCCTGGATGGCGATGACGCTGTATAGGCCGGTGAAGATGTCGGAGAAGGCAACGCCGATCTTCTGCGGTTCGCCGGCGGGATCGCCGGTCAGGTCCATGATGCCGGCCATGCCCTGGATGAGAAAGTCGTAGCCGGCGCGCTCGCGATAGGGACCGGTCTGGCCGAAGCCGGTGATCGAGCAATAGACGAGGCGCGGGTTGATCGCTTTCAGGCTCTCATAGTCGAGCCCGTATTTGGCGAGGCCGCCGACCTTGAAATTCTCGATCACCACGTCGGCGTCGCGGATCAGGGCGCGCACGAGCTCCACGCCCTCGGGCGTGCGAAAGTCGGCGACGATCGAGCGCTTGCCCCGGTTGCAGGCGTGGAAATAGGCGGCGGATCTTTCGCCGCCATCCTCGATGAAGGGCGGGCCCCAGGTGCGGGTGTCGTCGCCCTCGGGGCTCTCGACCTTGATGACGTCGGCGCCGAGATCGGCCAGCGTCTGGCCAGCCCAGGGGCCGGCCAGGATGCGCGCCAGCTCGATGACCTTCAGTCCCTCGAGCGGTTGCATCAGAAGAACGCCTGGATGCCGGTCTGGGCGCGGCCGAGGATCAGCGCGTGCACGTCGTGCGTGCCCTCATAGGTGTTGACCGTCTCGAGGTTCTGGGCGTGGCGCATGACGTGATATTCGATCTGGATGCCGTTGCCGCCATGCATGTCGCGGGCCTGGCGGGCGATGTCGAGCGCCTTGCCGCAATTGTTGCGCTTGACCAGCGACACCATCTCCGGCGCGGCCTGGCCCTCGTCGAACAGGCGGCCGACGCGCAGCGACGCCTGCAGGCCGAGCGCGATCTCGGTCTGCATGTCGGCGAGCTTCTTCTGGAACAGCTGCATGCCGGCGAGCGGCTTGCCGAACTGCTTGCGGTCGAGGCCGTACTGGCGGGCGCGGAACCAGCAATCCTCGGCGGCGCCGAGCACGCCCCAGGAAATCCCGTAGCGGGCGCGATTGAGGCAGCCGAACGGGCCCTTGAGGCCGGAGACGTTCGGTAGCAGCGCCTCCTCGGAGACTTCGACATCGACCATGACGATCTCGCCGGTGATCGAGGCGCGCAGCGACAGCTTGCCGCCGATCTTCGGCGCCGAGAGGCCCTTCATGCCCTTTTCCAGCACGAAGCCGCGGATGGCGCCGTCATGCGCCTCCGACTTCGCCCAGACGATGAAGACGTCGGCGATCGGCGAGTTGGAAATCCAGGTCTTGGCGCCGTTCAGAACGTAGCCGCCCTCGGTCTTCCGCGCGGTGGTGATCATGCCGCCGGGATCGGAGCCGGCGTCGGGCTCGGTCAGGCCGAAGCAGCCGATCCACTCGCCGGTCGCGAGCTTCGGCAGGTATTTCTGCCGCTGCGCCTCGCTGCCATAGGCGTAGATCGGGTACATCACCAGCGACGATTGCACGCTCATCATCGAGCGGTAGCCCGAATCGATCCGCTCCACCTCGCGGGCGACGAGGCCATAGGCGACATAGGACGCGCCGACGCCGCCATATTCGGCCGGCACGGTGACGCCGAGCAGGCCGGTCTCGCCCATCTCGCGGAAGATCTCGGGGTCGGTCAGTTCGTCGAGATAGGCCTTCTCGACGCGGGGGAGGAGGCGATCGGACGCGAAGGCCTTGGCCGTGTCGCGGATCATGCGCTCCTCGTCGGTCAGCTGCGCCTCGAAGTGGAACGGGTCGTCCCAGACGAAGCGCGAGAGCGCGGGTTGGTCTTTCGGCTTCAGGGTCGGGTTCGGGGCGGACATGGTTCTCACCTTTGCAGTCTGGCGGGGCAGGGCGCGGCTCGTGGCCGGGCGGCTGCGCCGGAATGATGAGGCTGAATCTAGCAAATCCCGCCGGAGCGCGATAACAAGGCTTTCAGCGAAGTTGATGAGTATTGGTCATAAACGGGATCGAAGGGAGCACCATGCGCGAGGGCTATATCCCCACGATCACGGAGTTGCAGGCCTTCTCCGCCTGCGCCCGTCTCGGCACCACGACGCGCGCCGCGCAGGCGCTGAACCTCACCCAGAGCGCGGTCAGCCGCTCCGTCGGCACGCTGGAGGAGCGGCTCGGGGTGCGGCTGTTCCACCGGGTGAAGCAGCGACTGATCCTGTCCGATGCCGGCCGCGCGCTCCACCGCGAGGCGGACCGGCTGCTCGACGATCTGCGCCAGGCGGCGATGACGGTGATGGCCTTCGGCGGCCATGCCGACGTGCTGCGGCTCGCGGTGCTGCCAACCTTCGGCTCGAGCTGGCTGGTGCCGCGCCTCGCCGCCTATCGGACGATCGCCCCGGACCTCACCTTCGATATCTCGGCCCGGCTCGAGGCGGTCGATTTCGAGGCCGACGGCTTCGACGCCGCCATCCAACGCGGCGATCATCGTCCCGGCGGCGCCTATGCCGACGTGCTGATGGCGGAGGAACTGGTGGTGGTCGCCGCGCCGGCGTTGCTCGGCGGCCGAAGGGTGCTGCCGGACGAGGAACTGGCGCACCTACCGCTCCTGCAGCAATCGACCCGCCCGACGCTCTGGCTCGACTGGTTCCGCGACGCCGGTCTCGACAGCCGCACCATCCTGCGCGGCGCGCGCTTCCAGCATTTCGACATGGTGGTGAACGCAGCGATCGCAGGCCTCGGCGTCGCGCTCGTGCCGGAGGTGGTGGCCCGGCCGGCGCTTGCGGCGGGCGCGCTCAGCCCCGCCTCCGACCGCCGCCTGGTCGGCGACCAGCCCTACACGCTGATCTATCCGGCGCGGAGCCGTCAGATGGAGGGCTTCATGCGCTTTCGAGCCTGGCTGCTGGAGCAGGTCGGCGCGCCGGCGGCGGCCGACTAGGAGGCGGGCTGGTCGTCGCTGATCCGCTGCAGCAATTCGAGCAGCAGCGCCTGCTCGGCGGCGGAAAGCGGCGCCAGCAATTGCTGGCCCGCCTCCTTGCTCTTGCCGAGCCGCTCCAGCGTGTAGTCGACGCCCTTGTCGGTCAGCCGGATGATCACCATCCGCTGGTCGGTGCTCGACGCGCCGCGCGTGACGAGGCCAAGCTTGCGCAACTTGCGTACGACCAGGCTGATCGTCGACGGATCCATCGCGGTCATGCGGCCGAGATGGTTCTGCGAGACCTCGCCATGGCGCAGGATCGTTGCGAGCGCCGCGAACTGCGTCGGCGTCAGATCCTCGCCCGTCATGACCTGCTGAAAGCAATTGGTCGCGCGCTGGTGGACTTTGCGAACGATATGCGCCGGGTGCAGATCGAGGTCATAGCCGGTCTCGGCGATCATCGCTTCGATCTGCTCCCGCGTATATCGTGTCCCCTCGGCCGGCATTTCGGCCGGCCGGGTCGCGCTACTGCTTTCATCAATCAAAAGAGGGGATCCTTTTAACGGCTCGCCGCAAAGACAAGCCTCAAACCTGTTGCAACGCAAGGCCGTTCTTGAGCGAAGCCACAACATCGGCGGCGTTGGAGACCACGCCGAAATGCGTGGCGATGTCGTAGAGCGAGCTCTCCTGCTCGCGCGCTCCGGTTGCGGCGCAGCAGTCCTGCGGAACGACCACCTCATAGCCGTTAAAGAAGGCGTCATGCACGGTCGAGCGGACGCAGATGTTGGTGACCACGCCGAACACGACGATCTGGTTGATCTGCATGTCCTTCAGCGTCATGTCGAGGTCGGTCTGGAAGAAGGCCGAATAGCGCCGCTTGATGATGTGGATCTCGTCGGCGCGTGCTCCGAGGTCCTCGATGATCTCGGTGCCCCAGCTGCCCTCGACGCAATGCGGCGTGCGCTTTACCCATTCGCGGTCGCGGCGCATGTTGGCGCGATGTACGTCATGAACCCAGAAAACCGGCGCGCCGACCTCCCGGGCCGCCTCGATGACGGCGAGCTGGTAGGGAACCAGCTTCTCATAGCCCGGCAGCACCATGGCGCCGCCCGGCTTGCAGAACTCGTTGATCATGTCGACGACGATGACGCCCGTGCGGGCCCTGTCGAGCACCGTCTGTTCGCCATGGCGGTGCGACGAGAAAACGTCTGTACTCATATGGTTCTCCATCCGGGTTCTGCTGCATCGCCGACGCCGCGCAGGGGCGAAACATGCGCTCGGCGCCAAGGCTTTATTTGGCTAGTAAGTATATTCCTGGCGTCCTGTCAACCAGACCGGTTGTGCAAAATTCGACAGCATTTTTCTCTTATATGATTGATTTTAGGGCATTTTTCAAAACTGAGCGGCGCTCCTCAAGATGCATTGACAATGACCGGGATTCAATCCGATGATTGTATGACTACCAATGAACGGAGAGGCTGGAGGGACCGGTTCTCGTCATTGGTCGGGAGACAAGTCATGCACATTCGCAAGCAATCTGTTTCGCGTCTGATGGTGGCCAGCGCCTTCACGGTTCTGGCGGCACTCTCGCCCTCGCTCGCCAGTGCCGAGGGTGTGACGCTCAAGGTGTTCGGCGGCTCGGCCCTGAACAAGCTGGCGCCGCGCCAGACGCCCGATGTCCAGAAGGGGATCCAGGACAAGGTGATCGCCGGCTTCCTGGCCGAGCATCCCGAAGTCGAGGCGATCGAATGGGACGCGCAGGGCCCGCAGGCCAACGACGTCCAGCGCGTGATGACCGCGCGGCTCGCCAACCAGGAAATGGACCTGATCGCCTGCTCGGCCTACTACACCAACGGTGCCTATGTCCGCCGTGGCCTGCTGCGTCCGATCACCAAGGAAATCGCCGCCTTCTCGGGCAATCTCGACGAGGCCGCCATCGGCGCCTTCACCATCCGCGGTGAAGTCTATGCCGTGCCGATCACGACGATGTCGACCTCGGCGATCTTCTACAACAAGAAGGTCTTCGCCGATCTCGGCATCCCGGTTCCGCCGACCTATGAAGACTTGAAGGCGGCCGCGCCGAAGCTCGCCGCCGCCGGGCTGATCCCGCTGCTGCATCAGGGCTCGAACACGCCGATGTGGCCGATGTGGTACTTCGAGACCTTCGCCCAGGCTTCCGGCGATCCGATCGGCCGCACGACGGCGATCCTCGACGGCACCGCCAAGTTCAACGACGCCGACGGCGTCGCGGCCTTCGCGCTGCTGAAGCAGTGGGTCGATGACGGCATCCTCTCGAAGGATTCGCTCGCCGTCGACCAGGATGGCATGCGGTCCGCCTTCGCCACCGGCAAGAGCGCGATGTATTATGGCGGCACCTGGGAGGTCCCGTCGCTCCAGGAGGGCGTCAAGGACTTCGAGTGGGGCGCGTTCGCCTTCCCGAAGATGGCTGGCACGCCGGGTGAGCCCAAGCATGGCGGCGGCGCCGACAACGGCATGTGCATGTCGGCGACGATCGCGCCGGAGAAGGTCGACGCCGCGCTCGCCTTCATGGCCTACCTGACCAAGCCGGAGGTCGCGACGCTCTATCTCGAGCCGGAGCAGCCGCTCGCCGCCTCCGTCAAGGGCGTGCCGGTTGTCGAGGACGAATATGCCAAGCAGCTGCGCTCCAGCGCCTTCCCGAACACGGTCAAGTTCCTCGACTGGGTCTGGCCGGCCGAAGTCGCGACCGCCGTCTCGTCCTCGATCGCCGGCGTCGTCGGCGGTCAGCTGACGCCGCAGCAGGCGGCCGACGCCGTGCAGGCGACCTTCGACGACCTCGTCGCCCAGGGCAACTGGCCGCCGGCCGACTGAACGGCCTGATTCAAAGCCGGATGCCGGCGGCGCGATCCGCCGACATCCACCGATAGGGAAGGCGCCCGGGCCGGAAGCTGGCCGGGCGCCCCCGCCTTTGCCGCCCCGCCAGATCCGATCGTCGACAAGGACACGACCATGACCGCCCTGAGCTCGAAGCCGCAGCGCTTCTCCATCGGCTATCACCTGAACAGCTGGGACCTGACCGGGCTGCCGCTGCCGCCGGCGCTGAAGTTCCTCGCCGACCAGGGCTTCGGCTGGTTCGAGATCCTCGCCTTCACCAGCCTTTCCGATCAGTTCGCGCGCAAGTACATGCAGCTCGGGCACCAGGCTCCGATGGGCGTCACCACCGATACCGACATCCTGCGCCGCTATGCCATCCTGTCGAAGGCGCAGAGCGAGCTCGGCATCCGGCTGTCGTCGCTCTACGTCAACGCCGTCTTCGTCAATCCGGTCGCCTGGGAATATGAGCGCGACGTCCTGCTGTCGCTCGCCCGCCTGCTCAAGGGCTTCGACGCGCCGGTGCTGGTGCTCGGCGGCGGACCGTCGGTCGCCTCCGGCAATGCGCATGACGCGCAGGATTACCGCGATTTCGCCCGCGCGCTCGAGGACATCGGCCGCCGCACCAAGGATCTCGGCATCGACACGGTCTACCATCCGCATCTCGACACCTTCATCGAGACGCGCGAGCAGCTCGACCGGCTGATGGACGTGCTGGACACCTCGGTCGCCGGCCTCTGCATCGACCCGGCCCATCTGGCGCAGACCAATTCCGATCCTGTCGACGCGCTCAGGACCTACATCGGGGCCGTGCGCTACATGCACCTCAAGGACACCAAGGTCGATCCGGCGCTCAAGGGCTACGACCGCTACGCCGCTTTCTGCGAGCTCGGCGCCGGTGTCGTCGACATGCCGGGCCTGGTCAAGGTGCTGCTCGACGCGGAGTATGACGGTCTCGCCATCGTCGAGCTCGACGCCTCGCAGAAGACCGCGGAGCAGAGCGCGCTCGAGAGCATCGCCTATCTCAAGGACACGCTCGGCCTCGTGCTGACGCCGGACGCCAAGTAGCAAGATGACGCGCGCGCCGGCAATCTCGGTCATGAAAACATCGTCGGCCCAGCGCGCGTCGCTTGCGACGCGCCTGGGGCGCAGCGATGGCTTTGTCGCGGCGATGATGATCTTGCCGGCCGCGATCTTGTTCGCGCTCTTCTTCCTGTGGCCGTTCTTCAACGGCCTCTGGCTCAGCTTCCATCGCTGGGACGGCTTCTCGCCGCCCCGCTTCATCGGCGCCGCCAACTATCTCCGCCTGTTCAAGGATCGGATCTTCCTCGGCGCGCTGGAAAACAGCTTCATCTTCGTCATCCTGAGCCTCGTGCTCAAGAACGGGCTCGGCCTGGCGCTGGCGCTGCTCCTCAACCGCGTCACCTTCGCTCGCGGCTTCATCCGCGGATCGGTCTTCGTGCCGGTCACGATCTCCTTTGTCGCGGCCGGCTTGCTCTGGTCATGGATCTACAATCCGGTCTTCGGCCTGCTCAACGCCGGCCTCGACGTCATCGGCCTCGCTTCCTGGAAGCGCAGCTGGCTCGGCGATGCGAACACGGCGCTCTATGCGGTCATCGTCGTCGATGTCTGGAAATGGCTCGGCTTCCACGCCGTCATCTACCTGGCCGGCCTGCAGACCATCCCGTCCGAGCTTTACGAGGCGGCCCGCGTCGACGGCGCCAGCGCCTGGCGGCGCCTCTGGCACATCACGCTGCCGCTGATGGTGCCGGTGATCTTCATCAACACGATCCTCGGCCTCTCGGGCGCCTTCGTCCGCAACTTCGACATTGTCCATGTGCTGACTCAGGGTGGCCCGAACCATGCCACAGAGGTGGTGATCACGGCGATGGTGAAGGCGGCGTTCAGCGAGAGCCAGATGGGCTACGCCGCCGCCATGGGCTATGCGCTCTTCGTCCTCGTCGGCGGTCTCTGCTCGGCGCTCGTCTATTGGCTCGGTCGCACGAGGTTCAAGATCTGATGGCCACGTCCTCCGCCCACGTTGCGCAGCCAGTTTCGGCGCCGTCCTTCACGCAGGTCCTCGAGCGGATCGGCATCTACGCGGCGCTGGTGATCGTCCTGTTCCAGACGCTCTATCCACTGATCTGGGTGCTGTTCGGCTCGCTCAAGACCAAGCCCGAGCTGATCAACAATGTCTGGGGGCCGCCGTCGAGCCTGGTCTTCGACAACTATGTCCAGGCTTGGCAGATGGCCGACATGGGCAACCGCATCTTCAACAGCGTGACCGTGACGGTGCTGTCGCTGGCGATCCTGGTCGTCGTTGTCACGCCCTGCGCCTACGCGCTCGCGCGGCTGCGCTTTCCCGGCCGCGCCGTGATCACCGGCCTCGTCGTCGGATCGATGCTGGTGCCGCCGCAGGTGCTCGCCATCCCGCTCTTCATGGTGGCGCGCGACTTGGGCATCATCAATTCGACGGTCGGCATCTCGTTCATCTATGCGGCGTCGATCATGCCGCTGTCGATCTTCATCATGCGCAGCTTCTTCATGTCGCTACCCTTCGACCTCGAGGACGCCGCCCGTGTCGACGGCGCCGGCCGGGTGACGATCCTGCTCCGCATCATGTTGCCGCTGGCGCGACCCGGCATGGCGCTGATCATCATCTTCGGCTTCATCGAAGTCTGGAACGACTTCTTCCTCGCCTTCCTGCTGCTGCGGCAGCCGGAGGTGCAGACCATCCCGCTCGGGCTGGTCAACTTCTTCCAGCAGTACGACTCGCTGTGGAACCTCTATTTCGCGGCGCTGATGATCACCACACTGCCGGTGATCGCCCTGTTCGTGCTGATGCAGCGGCAGTTTATTGCCGGCCTGACCGCCGGCGCAGTGAAGGCCTGAGAATGACCAAGCGTAAGATCGGTGTCGGCGTCGTCGGCTGCGGCGAGATCGCCCAGCTCATGCATCTGCCGATCCTCAAGGAACTGCCGGTGCTTGAGATCGCGGCGCTGTGCGATCTCTCCCGCCAGGTGGTCGACAGCCTCGGCGACGCCTATGGCGTGGCCGGCCGCTACACCGACCATCACGACCTGATCAACGATCCGGCCGTCGACGTGGTGGTGATCTGCACGTACGACCATGGCCCGATCATCGAGGACGTGATCGCCGCCGGAAAGCACTTCACGGTCGAGAAGCCGCTGGCCTTCACGGCGGAGGAAGCCGCGCCGCTGATCGAGAAGGCGAAGTCCAGGGGCGTCATCGGCCTGGTCGGCTACATGAAGCTCTATGACCCCGGTTATGTGCTGGGCATCGAGCGCATGGCCGCGATCGAGGCGCTGAAGCAGATCCACGTTCACAATTTCGCCGGCCGCTTCGACCGCTACCAGAGCCTCTACACCCAGGTGCGCGGCACGGACATCGACCCGGCGAGCCTCGCCGCCGGCCGCGCCGCCGCCGACGCTCGCATCGAAGCTTCCCTCGGCCCGGATCACGCCGGCTACAAGAACCTCTACCTGATGCTGCTGATGCTCGGCAGCCACAACCTCGCCGTTCTGCGCGGTGCCTTCGGCGTCGCCGAGAGCGTCGAATACGCCAAGGCGGTCGATCCCAACCACATCTTCGCGCTGCTCAACTTCCCGAACGGCGTGCCCTGCGTGTTCGAGGTCTCGTTCGGCGCGCAATATGAGTGGTGGGACGAATGGATCGCCGCCTACGGCAAGCACGACGAGGTTCGCGTCGACTTCCAGAATCCCTATGTCCGCAACACGGCGGCGACCGTCACCATTCGCGAGCCGCGCGGCAACGGCCCGTCCGAGGTCGTCATCCCCGGCAAGCCCGACACGGCCTTCCGCCAGCAGTGGCTGCATTTCATCGATTGCGTGCACAATGGCGCGGCGCCGCGCACCAGCCTGGAGGGCGGCCTCGAGGATCTGAAGCTGGCGCAAGCAATCATCAAGGCTCTGCCCGCCTGCCCGAAAGAGGTGATCTGATGCGGATCGTCATTACCGGCTCCAGCGGCCTGCTCGGCCGCCATGTCGCCGCCGCGGCCGTCGCGGCGGGTCATGATGTGCTCGGGATCGACACGGTGCCGCCGGCGACCGGCGGCTGGCGTCATGTCTCCGCCGACCTGACCGACCTCGGCGTGGCGCTGCAATTGGTGCGCGACGCCGACGCGGTCTTCCACATCGCCGCCATCCCGCGCCCGACCGGGCGCGCCGAGGCCGAGGTGTTCAAGACCAACATGGCGCTCGCCTACAACGTCATCGAGGCCGCGGCCCTCTCCGGCGTCCGCCGCCTCGTCTACGCCTCCTCCTTCAGCATCTTCGGCTATCCGTTCTTCACGCGCTGGCCCGAGCAGCAATATCTGCCGATCGACGATGCGCATCCGGCGGGTCCGCAGGATGCCTATGGCCTGTCGAAATGGCTCGGCGAGGAGATGGTGCAGGCGGCCGTGCGTCGTGGCGCCTTCACTGCCGTCAGCCTGCGCATGCCCTGGGTGCAGACGCCGGAGGGTTTCGCCGGCCAGATCGGCCCGCGCCGCGCCTCGGGCGATGCCGGGCGCGATCTCTGGTCCTATATCGATGCCCGCGATGCGGCGGCCGCCTTCCTGCTGGCGCTCGATGCGCCGGTCGAGGGCCATGCCCGCGTCATGATCAGCGCCGCCGACAGCTATATGGACGAGCCGACGGCCGAGCTCGCGGCGCGCCATTTCCCGAAGGCGCGGCAGGGCGCTCTGCCCGGCTTCGCCAGCACCTTCGACCTCGACAATGCGCGCAGGACGCTCGGCTACGAGCCCCGCTTTTCCTGGCGCGACTACCCGACAGCATGATGGAGAAACGCCGATGACGCGGTTCGTGGACAGAAACGTTCTGGTGACCGGTGGCGCTGGCGCCATCGGCCAGGCGGCGGTGCGGCGCTTCCTCGACGAGGGCGCGGCCGGCGTCGCCATCCTCGACCAGAACGCCGAGCAGGCTGCGGCGCTCGCCAGTGAACTGGGCGACCGCGCCTTCGCGGTCGCCGCCGACGTGACCGAGCCGGCGGCGGTAGACAGGGCGCTGGCCGAGGTCGTCGCCCGTTTCGGACGCATCGACGTGCTGTTCAACAATGCCGGCATCTCCGGCACGCCGGCGCCGATCTATGACCTGCCGCTGGAGGAATGGGATCGCGTCATCCGCATCAATTTGCGCGGCATCTTCATCGTGCAGCAGGCGGTGGTCCGGATCATGATCGCCCAGAAGCAGGGCGGCGCGATCGTCAACATGGGCTCTTCCATGGCGGGCTGGGACGTCCTCTCGGGCGGCTCGCCCTATACGGCCAGCAAGCATGCAGTCGTCGGCCTGACCAAGGTCGCGGCGCTCGACTGCGCCGGCTACGGCATCCGCATCAATGCGATCTGCCCCGGCGTCATCCAGACGACGCTCGGCGTGCCGGCGTCGGACAAAGCCGCCTTCGAGGCGAGCACCAGACGCTTCTCCGACCGCATTCCGCTGCGCCGCATCGGCCAGCCGGAGGATGTCGCCGCGGCGGTCGCCTTCCTGGCCAGCGACGACGCTCGCCACCTGACCGGATCGGAGCTGCTGATCGACGGCGGCCAGACGCTGATGAGCTGGGCCAACGCGCCCGACGCGGACGCCTATCCGCGCTACATCTGAAACAGGAAGGGGCAGCCTCGCGGCTGCCCCTTCGTTTTGGATCGACGCCGACCGGCCGGATCAGCCCTTCTTGGCGACCGCGACGCACTCGACCTCGTAGCGCAGAGCCGCGCCGAGGCAGTTGGTGATCGTCGTGCGGGCCGGGAACGGCTCGCTGAAATATTCGCGGTAGAGCTTGTTGAAGAGCGGGATGTCGGCCGGATCCTGCACGTAGTTGCGCGTCTGCAGCACATGCTTGAAGTCGCTGCCGGCGGTCTCCAGCACCTTGCGCATGTTCTCCATCGAACGGCGCATCTCGCCCTCGAAATCCTCCGAGATGATCTTGCCGGTGGCGTCGACCGAGGCCTGGCCGGACACAAAGATCAGGTCCCCGAACTTCGTCGCCGGGCTGAACGGCAGATGCGAGCGGGGCGTATCCGGTTCACTCGGATATTCGATCATCTTGGATCTCCTTGGATGGGTCGGTTTTTCTTCATCCCTCCCCGAGGGAGAGGTGCGCAGAACGCCTTCGGTTCCAATGAATCCCGTCGTTCAGCTGACCGGAAACACCGGGCTGCGCAGGCGGCGATAGGGCAGCGAGACGATGACGCTCGTGCACGGGCCGGCGGTCGCCACCGTGTAGCTCTTCACGGTGATCGGATCGTAGGCGCGGCGGTGGGCGACGGCCGCCTTGACGCCGATCGCCTTCAACTGTTCCGGCGCGATGCCCTGAGAGCGGAACTGGCCGAGATCGAAGGGCGGCGTCTTGCGGCTGTTGACTATGATTTTAATCCCCGCGGCTTCCAGCACGATCGAGGGGCCCATGCTGATATGGACGCCCTGCATGGCGGCGAGGTGGCTGTTGCGGTCCTCGAGCTCGAATTCGCCGTCGCTGCGGCTGACGAAGGTCGCCTCGATCTCGACCGGGCCGGCGCCGAGACGGCTGCCCTTGCCGCCGAGCGAGACCTTGCGCACGTCGCCGGGCTTCGCGTCGGCGAAGAGCCGGACCGCGTCCGCATCGGCGATGGCGACGGCGGCATTGCGGATGCCGTGGCGCAGGAAGCCGCGCAGCACGGCCGTGTCGTCGCCGGGCGCGCCGCCGCCGATATTGTCGGCCGGCTCGACGACGATGTAGGGGCCACCCTCCGCGACCTGGATCTCGGCGAGTGCCGCGTCGAGATCCCATTCCCTCGGCTGGCCGAGTTCGCGCAGTTCCCAGGCGAGCGCCTCCAGCCGGTCGAGCGCCGCCTCGGCCGCCGCCGTATCGCCCGTGGTGATCAGCGAGAAGGCGACGCCGGCGTCCGGCACGTCGGAGAAGGAGTAGCCGCCGATGATGTTGACGGTCCAGATCGCGGCATTCTCGGCCTCGATCTCACGGGCGAGCGCCTCGAGGTCGCGCATCGGCCGATCGGCCGTGCCGGTGCCGGGCGGCGCCCAGAGGATCGGCGCGTTGCGGGCATGCATGACCGGCGAGGCCTTTTCGCGCAGCGCGCGCGCCAGATGCCGGGCCGAGAGGACAGCGGAATCGCGCGCGTCGGTGTGCGGGTTCTCGCGATAGGCGACGAGCCCGTTGGCGTGCTTCGCCATGGCGGCGGTGAAGGTCGCGTGCAGGTCGAACACGCCGTAGAGCGGCAGCGCCTCGGCGCCGGGTACTTTGCGGATGCGGGCGAGCAGCTCGCCTTCCGGATCGACGCAGTCCGTCGTCACCATGGCGCCATGCAGCGCCAGCCAGATGCCGTCAAGGCCGCCATCGGCCAGCGCCGCGCGCAATCCAGTTTCGAGCTCGCCCCAGAACTGCTCGAACACGGCATGGTCCGTCGTGCCGGAGGGGAGGGCGGAATACTCGACGACGGGCACGACGTCCCAGCCTTCGGCCGCGGCCACTTCGAGGAAGCCGTCGACGGTCGAGCCGTCACCGGTGCGCGCCGGCAGTTCCGCCCCGCGCAGGATCTCGTAGTCGGCGAGACGGGTGATCTCGTCCACGAAGGTGTGGGTCTCGTGATACAGCCCGGCCAGCAGGATGCGGGGACGTCTGGTCATTGGGATTGCCTTGGGGGACTACCTGTTGCGTGACATGTTCGACGTGACTTCGGCGAGGGTGGCGACGAGGAGGCGGCCGAGCCGCTCGATGGCCTCCGGCTCGAAGCGGGCCGAGGGCCCGGCGATCGAGACGGCGGCGATCGCCTCGCCGCCGGGCGCGAAGATCGGCGCGGCGACGCAAGCGCCACCGACTTCGTTCTCCTCATATTCTGTGGTCCACCCGACCGTGCGGCAGCGCTCCAGCACTTCCTCGAGCGCCTGCGGGTCGGTGATGGTGCGGTCGGTGGCGGCCGGCAGCGAGCCGAGATTGTAGATGATCCTGCGGAACGACAGCGGCTGGTAGGCGAGGAGCGCCCGTCCGCAGGCGGTCGAGTGATAGGCGGCGCGCGTGCCGGAATAGGACGAGACACGCAGCGTCTGGCTGCCCTCCAGGCTTTCGACGATGACGGCGTCGGTCGGGCCGGGCAGGGCGAGGTTGACGGTCTCGCGCGTCTCGGCGCAGAGCCGCACCAGATACGGCTGCGCCAGCGCCGCGATGTCGAGCCGGCGTTCGACCGCCTTGCCGTAGACGAGATGCTGCAGGCTGAGCCGGTAGGCGCCGGCCTTGGCGTCGCGCTCGGCGAGACCGACATCGACCAGCGCCGTCACCAGGTTGAAGGCCGTCGTCTTGGCGAGCCCGGTCCGGAGCGCGAGCTCGCGCAGCGACACGAAGTCGCCGCTCGCCATCGCATCGAGCAGCGCCTTGGCGCGGGCGACAGACTGGATGCGCGCGGCGACGGCGGCGCCGGATTCGCTCTCTTGCTTTGGCATGCTGGTCCTGACCATGGTCGCTGGAAGCTTGGCTCGCCTCTCGTTCCATACTGTAGGACATGGTGCCGCACGTCCTGCCGGTACTCTGACATGAAGCCAAAATGATGCGCAAGGAGATCGCACCATTTTCAACGGAGATGCGACGTCGCGTAGTTGACAGTCGAGCGGCCATTCCCTTTACTTTCCGCAACGATGAAAAATCTGTTCCATATTGTGGAATATTTGCGCAACGCGTGCCTTGTCGCGGCGGGGGAAGTGGAAATGCGGGTCTTTGTGGCGTCGCTGGCGACGGAGACGAACACGTTTGCGCCGCTCTTCGTGGATCGGAGCGCGTTCGAAGGCGCGTTCTACTGCCCGCCAGGCACCCATCCGGAGACGCCGACGCTCTGTTCCGGACCAATGGTGGCGGCGCGCCGTCGCGCCCGCGTCGATGGCTTCACGCTGATCGAGGGCACGGCGACCTGGGCCGAGCCGGCCGGACTCGTCTCGCAGGCGGCCTATGAGAGCCTGCGCGACGAGATCCTCGATCAGCTCCGGGCCGCGATGCCGGTCGATATCGTGCTGTTCGGCCTGCACGGCGCCATGGTGGCGCGCGGCTATGACGATTGCGAGGGCGACCTGCTGGCGCATGCGCGGGCCATCGCCGGGCCGGACGCCGTGGTCGGCGCCGAACTCGACATGCATTGCCACCTGACCGACCAGATAGTTGAGGCGGCGGACGTGATCGTCGCCTTCAAGGAGTTTCCTCACACCGATTTCCTGGAGCGCGCCGAGGATCTGGTCGAACTCTGCCTCCGGGCGGCGCGGCGCGAGATCGCGCCGGAGAGCGCCGTCTTCGATTGCCGCGCCATCACCGGCTTCATGACCAGCCGGGAGCCGGGCCGCGGCTTCGTCGACCGGATGAAGGCGCTGGAAGGACGGGACGGCATTCTCTCGATCTCCGTCGCGCACGGCTTCCAGGCGGCGGATGTCCATGACGTCGGCACCAAGGTGCTGGTGATCGCCGATGGCGAGGTCCATCGCGACAAGGCGGCGGCGCTTGCCGAGCGGCTCGGGCGCGAGATCCTGAACTGGGGCGCCGGCGGTGGCGGCCCATATCACTACAAGCCCGAGGAGGCGATCGAGCAGGCTCTGTCCGAGCTCGGCCAGCCGGTCGTGCTCGCCGATCGCTGGGACAATCCGGGCGGCGGAGTCGCCGGCGATTCCACCGTCATGGTCGAGGCGCTCCTGCGCCATCCGGAGATCCCCGCCGCGATCGGCGCGCTCTGGGATCCTGTCGCGGTCGCCTTCTGCCGCGCCGCCGGCGTCGGCGCCGAAATCGACCTGCGCTTCGGTGGCAAGGCCGCGCCGACGTCCGGGCGCCCGATCGATGCTCGCGTCACGGTGCGCGGCATCACCGACGACCTGCTGGTGCCGTTCGAGCAGAGCTGGGTCTCGCTCGGCCCGGCCGCCGCCGTCACCATCGGGTCGCTCGACGTCGTGCTGGCCTCGACCCGCGCGCAGACCTTCAGCCCGCCCGTCTTCACCGATCTCGGCGTCGACCTCGCCGCCAAGAAGATCGTCGTCGTGAAGTCCTCCAATCATTTCCACGCCGCCTTCGCCCCGATCGCCCACAAGGTGCTCTACCTCGATACGGGCGGCCCCTATCCCAGCGACATCGCCAAGATTCCCTACACCAAGGCCCGTCGCCCCCTCGCACCGATGGACCCCAATCCATGGCTCTGATTCCCCGCCTCGACATCGCCGCGCTCGACGCCCTCGAACTCGATCCCTCGACCAAGGGGCTGCCCTATGATGCGCCGCGGCTGACCGTGGGCGATGTCGCGAGCCAGGGCTGGAGCCTGCTCGACGGCGACCTGCCGCTGCCGCTTGCCGTGATCCGGCAGGACATCCTGGCCGCGAACAGCGCCTGGATGAGCGCCTTCACGGTCGCGAACGACGTCGTCATCGCGCCGCACGGCAAGACCACCATGGCGCCGCATCTGTTCGACCTGCAGATCGCCGATGGCGCCTGGGCGATCACGGCCGCGACGCTGCAGCAGGTCGAGGTCTGCCGGCGCTTCGGCGTCAGGCGCGTGCTGCTCGCCAACCAGCCGGTCGGCGACCTGGCGATCGATGCCTGCTTCCGCGCCCTCGCGGGCGACAATGCGATCGAGCTCTATTGCCTCGCCGACAGCCTGGACGGCGTGGCCATGCTGGCCGAGGGCGCGCGTCGCAATCCGCCACTGGCCGACAATCCGCTCAAGGTCCTGATCGAGATGGGCTTTCCCGGCGGGCGCACCGGCGTGCGATCGCGCGCCGGCGCGCTCGATATCGCCCGCGCGGTCGCCTCGGTGCCGGGGCTGGAACTCGCCGGGTTCGAATGCTTCGAGGGCATGCTGCCGACGGCGGAAGCGGCGGATGGGCTGATCGACGACGTCGCCGAGACGGCGCTCGCGGCGCTGGAGCAGGGTCTCTACACCTCTCGGGCGCCGATGGTGATCAGCGCCGGCGGCTCCGCCTTCTTCGATCGCGTCGTCGAGCGCTTCAGCCGGGTTTCCTTCCCGCATCCGGTGCTGCGCGTGCTTCGCTCCGGCTGTTATCTGACGCATGACTCGATCGCCTATGCGGCGGCGTTCCGGCGTATCGTCGACGAGACGGCGCTGAAGCTTCCGGAGGGCGGGCTGGAGCCGGCGCTCGAGGTCTGGGCGCATGTCCAGTCGCGCCCCGAGCCCGGGCGGACGATGCTGACCATGGGCAAGCGCGACGTCAGCCACGACGCCGGCCTGCCGGTGCCGCTGCGCTGGTATCGTCCGGATGGCAGCATGGCCGCGCCGGCCGACATGCCGCCCGGCCACGAGGTCGTGGCGCTCAACGACCAGCATTGCCACCTCGTCACGCCGGAAGACAGCCCGCTCAGGCCGGGCGATCTGGTCGGCTTCGGCATCAGCCATCCCTGCACGACCTTCGACAAATGGTCGCTGCTGATGCTGGTCGACGAGGGCTACCGCGTCACCCGCGCGCTGAAGACGTTCTTCTGACCGGCCATGCGCCGCCGTGCCTTCGCTTGGCGGTGCATGTTTTGCCGGGAGCGTAGAACTTGTTTCGCCTGACGAAACGTCGTGGCATTGACATGAAATTGGACGGTTTATAGCCTGATCGACGACCGGACGCCTTGCGTTGTGCTGTCCTCGTGCTCGATGAGCTTCGCCCTATACCGGCCGAATGCGATGTTTCCATCCATGGAACGATCCGCATGGCAAATCTATTCGTTCGGATCGAACATAAAATCTCATGGAGACTGACTTGCGTATCGCCGTCATTCACGTCGCGCAGGAAACGAACGACTTCAACCCGGTGCTGACCACGCTCGGTGACTATGAGTCGTTCGGCATTTTCGAGGGCGCGGAGATCTTCGAGAAGCTGCGCGGCTTCGGCCAGGTCGGCGGCCATATCCAGGCGATCGAGGAGAGCGGCCTCGACATCGAGTCGATCCCGATCATTCGCGGCTTCGCGGTCGCTGGCGGCCGCATCTCGGCCGAAGCATTCCAGTTCTTCCAGGACAAGATCCGCGACGGCCTGAAGGCCGCGGGCCAGATCGATGGGCTGGCGCTGCAATTGCACGGCGCCTGCTCGGCCGAGGGCATCGACGATGTCGAGGGCGAGCAGATCGCCCTTTGCCGCGAGATCCTCGGGCCCGACGTGCCGATCGTGCTCGGCCTCGACCACCACGCCAACGTCACGCAGAAGATCATCGACAACGCGACCGCCATCGTCGGCCACCGCACCCAGCCGCATGATCCCTATGACACCGGCCTGATCGGCACGCGGCTGCTGCTGCGCATCCTTACCGAAGGCCTCAAGCCGGTGACGGCCTGGCGCAAGATCCCGCTCGTCTCGCATCAGGAACAGTTCCTGACCTCGCAGGGACCGATGAAGACCTGGTTCGACGCCGCTCGCGCCACGGAATCGGACCCCCGCGTGCTGCAGGCTTCCAACTATCCGATGCAGCCCTGGCTCGATGTCGCCGAGGGCGGCTGGTCGGTCATCGTCGTCACCGACAATGACCCCGAGCTGGCGGAAAGGCTTGCCGACGACCTCGCCGATCTCTGCTGGTCGCTGCGCGACGATTTCCAGATCCGCGAGGCGGTCTCCGTCGACGGGGCCGTGCGCCAGGCGGATGCGGCGCCGGGTCTCGCCATCCTGAGCGATACGGGCGACACGGTGTTTGGCGGCGCGGCCGGCGACAGCAACCTTCTGCTCGAGGCGATGCTGCGCCTCGGCATCGGCAAGCGAGCGCTGGTGCCGCTGATCTCGCCGCAGGCGGCGGCGACGCTGGTCGCGGCGGGCGAGGGCGCGACGGTGACGCTGCCGCTCGGCGGCGACGCGGCGCCGGCGTTCTTCACGCCGCTCGTGGTGACCGGCACGGTCCGCAAGGTGGGCGGGGGCGTGGTGGCGCTGGATGACTACAATCACCAGCCCGAGATCGACCTCGGCCCGTCCGTCATCTTCGAGGTCGGCCCCGTCACCCTGATGATCACGACGTTGCGCGGCGTTGCCGGCAACGTTCCCGGCGTCTACCGGGCGATGGGCGTCGAGCCCAGGGATTACGGCATCGCCGTCCTCAAGACGGCATCCAACTTCCAGTACTTCGCGCCGATCGCATCCGTCGTCATCCGCGCCGACACGCGCGGTCCGGGCCAGTCGGACGTGTTCACGCTGCCCTGGCAGCGGGTGCCGCGCCCGATCTATCCGATCGAGAGGTTCGACGACTGGCGCGCGCACTCGTCGCAGCCCGGCAGGCCGGTCGAAGCCTGAACGATCGCGGCCGGGGCCGCGACGGACATCTTGTTAACCAATCCTTAGCCACAAGGCGCAACAGCGGGGACCCCAGCATGAAGACCCAATTTCTCCGGACACTCAGGCGGCTGGGGTTCCTCTTTCTCGCCGCGACGGCGCCCGTCGCGATCGGCGGCACAAGTCTGATCGCCCCGGCTCAGGCCGAGGAGGCGCAGCTGAAGGGCGGCACGCTCCGCGTCGCCGTGCTGAACGACCTGACCAATTTCGATCCGCACCAGTTCTCGACGGTGAACTTCCACCTGATCAAGAACCTCTATGACAGCCTGATCGAGTACACGCCCGAGGGCGAGGCGGTGCCGAGCCTGGCGACGGCCTGGCAGATCGCGCCCGACAACCAGTCGGTCACCGTGACGCTGCGCGACGACGTCACCTTCCACAGCGGCGCCAAGCTGACCTCGGCCGATGTCGAGGCGACGCTCGCCAAGGCCGCCGATCCCGAGCGCGGCAAGAACGTCTACGCGACGATGTCGATCGTGAAGGACTGGACGGCGCCGGACGACAAGACCATCACGATCAACTTCAAGGCGCCGGTGCCCGAGCGGCAGATCACCGACCTCTTGCAGTTCACCATGCCGATCGAGGCCAAGGGCATCGACGCGGTCGAGACCGTGCCGGCGGGAACCGGCGCCTACAGGCTCGAGAGCCGCGCCGTCGGCCAGGGCCTGACGCTGAAGGCCAATCCGAACTACTGGCGCAAGGGCCAGCCGATCGCCGAGACGGTCGACTTCACGATCTTCAGCGAGGATTCCTCCGCCAGCGCGGCGCTCGAATCCGGTGCCATCGACCTGATCTATGGCGGCTCCTCGCGCAGCGCCGTCCGCCTGCAGGATGCCGGCTTCCAGGTCCTGCGCGGCCCCGGTCCGCTGGTCCAGGTGTTCCGCATCAATTCGACCCGCGGCCCGTTCAAGAACGCCGATTTCCGCAAGGCCTTCAACTATCTGATGGATCGCGACGGCATGCTGCGCGTCGGCTATGCCGGCCTCGGCGAGCCCGTCGCGCTGCCCTGGGCGCCGGCGAGCCCCGCCTTCGACGCGGCCTATACCGAGGAGTTCGCCTACAATCCCGAGAAGGCCAAGGAACTCTTCGCCGCCTCGGGCCTGAGCCCCGAGGAAATGAGCGGCTGGAAGCTCCTGGTCTGGGGCAATGACGAGCCGAGCGTCGTCCTGAGCCAGATCCTGCAGAGCGCGCTGGCCGAGCTCGGCATCAACATCGAACTCGATGTCCGCCAGGGCGCCGAATATACCGAGGCGCAGCTGGCCGGCGACTATGACGCCACCTTCGGCGCGGTCGGCAACGTGCAGAAATTCCCATCCCGCGTCGCCACCAACAGCATCTACCGCATCGTCAAGAACCCGGTGCTGAAGGACCCGCACCCGCATCCGGACTATGTCGAGGCGATCAACCGCGTCAACACGACCTCGGGCCCGCAGGCCGACGTGAAGGCGGCCTACGACCATCTGAACCGCGTGCTGGTCGAGAGCGCCTTTGCCGTGCCCGTCAATTCCTACGACACCGGCCTGATCGTCGCCGCGCCCAACCTTGGCGGCCTCGCGCTCGACATCGACAACCTCTTCGTCGCGCGGACGGTGGGCTTCCAGTAATGCGGCCGGGCACCGTTCATATCGCCGTGGGGTCCGCGCATGGCTGACCCGGTTCTCTCGGTCCGGGGGCTGAAGGTGGATTTCGGCGGCGAGGGGCGTTCGGTGCCCGTCGTGCGCGGCGTCGATTTCGACGTCTATCCGAACGAGCTGCTCTGCATCGTCGGCGAATCCGGCTCCGGCAAGAGCGTCACCTCGCTGGCGGTGACGGGGCTTTTGTCGGAGACGGCGCGGGCCTCCGGCTCCGTCCGCCTCTGCGGCGTCGACGTGATCGGCGCCGATGCCGCGACGCTGCGCCAGATGCGCGGCCGGGACGTCGGCTTCATCTTCCAGGATCCGACCACGACGCTGAACCCCGTTCTCACCGTCGGCCGCCAGATCACCGAGGGCGAGGTCGCGCATGGCCGGCTGAAGAAGGCCGACGCCCATGCCCGCGCGGCCGAATTGCTGCGCGAGGTCGACGTCGCCGATCCCGAGGGCAGGGCGGGGCAGTATCCGCACCAGTTCTCCGGCGGCATGCGCCAGCGCGCCGTCATCGCCATGGCGATGGCCGGCCAGCCGAAGCTGATCATCGCCGACGAGCCGACGACGGCGCTCGACGTGACGGTGCAGGCGCAGGTGCTCGCCGTGCTGGCGCGCCGCCAGGCCGAGCTCGGCTCGGCCGTCATCCTGATCACGCATGATCTCGGCGTCGTCGCCGAGGTCGCCGACCGCGTCGCCGTCATGTATGGCGGCCGCATCGTCGAGACGGCGCCGGTCGCCGAGATCTTCGCCAATCCGCGCCATCCCTATACGCGGGCGCTGCTGCGCAGCCAGCCGCGCATCGACACCAGCGACGCCCGCCTCGACCCGATTCCCGGCCAGCCGCCGACGCCCGGCGCGCTGCCGAAGGGCTGTTCCTTCCAGCCGCGCTGCGCCATCGGCTGCGACCGGCCGCTCTGCACGGCGGAGGAACCGTCGCTGCGTGCCGTCGGCGATGGCCGCCTGTCGGCTTGCCACTACCCCGAGGAGCTGGCCGCCGACGCGGTTCCGGCCGCGCCGCGCGCCATGGCCGAAGGAGCCTCCGCGAAGGGGGAGCCGCTGCTCGCCGTCGAGGGGTTGAAAGTACATTTCCCGGTCAAGACCGGCGTGCTCCGCCGCACCACCGGCTGGGTCAAGGCGGTCGACGGCGTCAGTCTGTCGGTCAATCCGGGCGAGACGGTCAGCCTGGTCGGCGAATCCGGTTGCGGCAAGACCACGACCGGACGCGCCATCATGGGCCTCATCAGGGCAACCGGCGGCAGCATCCGCTTCGCCGGGCGCTCGGTCCGCGATCTTGACGGCGCCGCCATGCGCAAGGCGCGGCGCGAGATGCAATATGTCTTCCAGGATCCCTACGCGTCGCTCAATCCCGTGCTCTCGGTCGAGGACATCGTCGCCGAGCCGCTCCGCATTCACGGCCTCTATGACGAGATGGGCGGCGCGCGCCGCATCGCCGAACTGTTCGACATGGTCGGCCTGGCGCGTTCGATGCTCGGCCGCTATCCGAACGAGTTCTCCGGCGGACAGAAGCAGCGCATCGGCATTGCCCGCGCGCTCGCCTTGCAGCCGAAGCTGCTGATCCTCGACGAGCCGGTGGCGGCGCTCGACGTCTCGATCCAGGCGCAGGTGATCAACCTGCTGCAGGACCTGCAGGCCGAGCTCGGCCTCGCCTATCTCTTCATCGCCCACAACCTCTCGGTCGTGCGCCACGTCTCCGACCGCGTCGCCGTCATGTATCTCGGCCGCATCGTCGAGGAGAGCTCCCGCGACGGCCTCTACGGGCTCCCCGTCCACCCCTATACGCAGAGCCTGCTTTCGGCAGCGCCGGTGCCGGATCCGGCCGTGCGCGACACGCGGCGGCGGATCGTGCTCGAAGGCGAGATTCCCAATCCGGCCGCGCCGCCTTCCGGCTGCACCTTCCATCCGCGCTGCTTCCGCGCCACCGCGCGCTGCGCCGCCGAGGCGCCGGGCTTCGGCCGCTATCTGGAAACGGCGACGCGCACCTCCTGCCACCACGCGGGCCCGCTGGCCGAGGCGCACCGCAACGTCTTTGCCGGCAGTATGGAGGCGGCGTCATGAGCAAGCTCCTCCGCAAGACCGCCGCGATCCTTGCGCGCCTCCTGTCCCGCAAGGGCTCGGCGCTGGCGTTCCTCTTTCTCGCCGCCGTTACGCTGGCGGCGATCTTCGCCGATTTCCTGCCGCTCGATCCGTTCGGGCAGAAGCTCGTCAACGCGCTGAGGGGCCCATCCGCTACCAACTGGTTCGGCACCGATGAGCTCGGCCGCGACATCCTCGCCCGCGTCGTCTACGGTGCGCGCACCTCGCTCCTAACGGCGGCCGGCGCCGTCGCCATCGCGGCGCTCGCCGGCGTGCCGATCGGCCTCGTCGCCGGCTTCTTCGGCGGCTGGCGCGACGCGGCGCTGATGCGCTTCGTCGACGTGCTGCTGGCGCTGCCGGCGATCCTGTTCGCCATGGCGATGATCGCCGTGCTCGGCCGCAGCCAGGCGGCGGCGCTGATCGCCGTCGGCATCACCGGCATTCCGAGCTTCGCCCGCATCACCAGGGCGCAGGTGCTGACGCTCCGCAAGCGCGACTTCGTCACCGCGGTCGAGGCGTTCGGCGGCAGCGCGACCTACAACATGTTCCGCACCATCCTGCCCAATTCCTGGAGCCCGATCTTCGTCCAGGTCGTGGTGCTCTGCTCGGTCGCGATCCTGCTCGAGGCGGCGCTTTCCTTCCTCGGCGTCGGCGTGCCGCCACCGACCCCGAGCTGGGGCGAGATGCTGCGCACGGGGAAATCGTACCTGCACGAGGCGCCTTATTACGCCGTCCTGCCCGGCCTGGTGCTGACGCTGACCATCCTGTGCTTCGACGTGCTCGGCCGCGCGCTCAGCGACATTCTGCAGGGCCGGCGCGACGTCGACGTCGTCGCCAAGGCCGGGGAGGTGACGTCGTGATCGGCTTCGTCGTCCGCCGCCTGCTGCAGCTCGCGCCCGTGCTGCTGCTCGCCTCCACCGCCATCTGGGCCATGATCTACGCCGTGCCGGGCGGGCCGATCGCCGCCATCGCCGGCGACAATGCCAGCCCCGAGCAGATCGCCGCCGCCACCGCCCAGTTCGGCCTCGACCGGCCGGTGCTGGTGCAATATGCGGACTGGCTCTGGAATGCGCTGCGCGGCGACTTCGGCATGTCGATCCGCGGCCGCGCGCCGGTCCTGGAACTGATCGGCCAGCGCCTGCCGGCGACGCTGCAACTCGCCGTCGCCGCGACGATCGTGTCGCTCGTCATCGGTATTCCCGTCGCGATCGCGAGCGCGCTTCGTCCCGGCTCCTGGATCGACCGCGTGCTGTCGGGCTGGAGCGCGCTGGCGCTCGGCGTGCCGACCTTCTGGCTCGGCATCCTGCTGATCCTGCTCTTCGCGGTGGAACTGCGCTGGCTACCATCGGCGTCCGGCTACGTGCCGTTCTGGGAGAACCCGATTGGCGCGCTCCGCAACCTGGCCCTGCCGGCGCTGACGCTCGGCGTCTATGTGTCGGGCATCCTCGCCCGTTTCCTGCGCGCCTCGCTGGTCAACGAGCTCCGGGCCGACTATGTGCGCACGGCGCGGTCGAAGGGCCTGCCGGAGCGCCAGATCGTCGGTGTGCACATCCTGCGCAACGCGCTCCTGCCCTTCGTCACCATTGTCGGGCTGATGATGGCGAACTTCATCGGCGGCGCCGTCGTCACCGAGGCGGTGTTCACCTATCCCGGCATCGGCCGGCTGCTGATCCAGGCGATCTCGACGCGCGACTACCCGCTGATCCAGGGCTGCATCGTCGTCATCCTGGTGCTCTACATCGCCATCAACCTCGCCGTCGACGTGCTCTACGCCTATATCGACCCGCGGATTGACTATCGCTGAGGGGCGTCTGCCGCCGACGTCTCGCTCACGCTCGCCGTCATCCCGGGCTTGACCCGGGATTCATTCCGCTGGGTCGGCGGACGCGCGAAACGTCAGAGACTCCGGCTGCATGGATCCCCGCCTTCGCGGGGATGACGACCGGAGTGGGATGCGCGAAAGAACTCAATCCGACAGGCCGCGCGCCTCGATCGGCCAGATGTCTTCCAGCTTGTCGGCGCGGACGACGTGCAGGAAATCGTGCAGATTGGCGGTCGGGTCGCAATGCGGCACGCTGCATGCGAGCCGGGTGCCGACGGGCGGAGCCGGCTTGCCGGGCAGGGTATCGAGCCGGCCGAACTCGTCGCCGACAAAGGCGATCGCGCCGATCTCGCGGCCGTCGAGATAGGCGCGCGGCGGCGGCCCATCGACGGCGAAGCTCTTGCTGCCGGCGTCGATGATGGCGTCGCCATGCAGATTATGGGCGATGACCGTGACGGCGACGAACAGGGCGGTGCCGAACACGTCGGCGCCGGAACCGTGCAGGTCGACCCGGCGATAGTCCTCGTCCATGAAGATGTAGGAGCCGGCCTGGACCTCGGTCAGCACCTTGTCCTCGAAGTCGAGCAGGTGGCTGCCGGTGCCGCCGCCGGTGATGATGGCGGGCGTGAGCCCCGCCGCGTCGAGCGCCTCGACGATGGTGAGCAGCCGCCCCATGGCGATACGGTTCTCCGTCCGCCGGGCCTCGTGGTCGAAGATGTGCTGGACGAAGCCGGCATAGCCCTGGACGCCGGCGAAGCGAAGCGACTCCTCATCCGCGATCTGGCGGGCGAGCGAAACGGCGCGTTCCGGCGTCGCCACGCCGGTGCGGCGCTGGCCGACGTCGCACTCGACCAGAACGTCGAGCCGGACGCCGGCGGCGCGGGCCGAATCCGCGTAGTCGGCGATCAGGTCGGTTCGGTCGACGGTGACGGTGATGTCGGCCCCGCGCGCCGCCGCCTCGGTCAGGCGGTCGATCTTGCGGCGGCTGGCGATCGGCGCGGTCAGCATCAGCGGGTTGATGCCGGCCTCGAACAGCGCCAGCAACTCGCCGACCTTGGCGCAGGCGATGCCGAGCGCGCCGGCGTCGAGCTGGCGTCGGGCTATCGCGGCGCATTTGTGCGATTTCGCATGCGGGCGCAGGCCGAGGCCGGCGGCGCGCGCCATGCCCGTCAGCGCCTGCAGATTGGCCTCGAAGGCGTCGGCGTCGAGGATCAGCGCCGGCGTCTCCAGCCGGGTCCGGCCGCCGCGCGTGCCGATCAGGGTTTCGTTCAGCCCGGCAACGCCGCGTCTCATTCCGTCTCTCCCCCGCGCCATCGCTCGGGCGCGGGGCGCGTGTCTTGTTTTCGTTCAGCCGACCTTGTGGCCTGGCCAGCCCATCAAGAGCTTGGCGTCCTTCTCGGCCGCGCGCGCGTTGGCCGGATCCTTGAAGATCCTGGTCACGCATTGCGGCTTCTTGCGGTCGATCACGTCGTAGACCATGTGGTAGCCGGTCTTGTCCATGATCGGCCCGATCCAGCCGGCGCAATGATCGCAATAGCGCTCCATCGGCGCGGCGTCGTTGTCCATCACCTTGGAGAGGCTCGGACAGACATTCATCCGAAGTTCCAGCCGGTCCTCGTCGAAATCGAGGTCCATGTCGCAGTTTTCCTCGATCTTGATGTGCGACCAGTACTCGTACATGCCGGCAAGGCCCGCGGTCTGGATCAGCTCGAGGATGTGGCGTTCCTGGTTCTTCGAGATCGCCAGCCAATAGGCTTCGAGCGCCTCCTCGCCCTGGGCTTCGAGGAACTTGAAGACCTCGTTGTAGAAGCGCGTGAAGTGGTCGCTCGGGATCATGCCCGCCTCCGGATGACCTGCCGGCACGAACCCTCGCCGGTGATTTCGGTGTCGATGGCGAAGGGCGAACCTTCCGCCATCGCTTCATTCGTGCGGCTGGTCTGGTCGCAGAAATGCGGCGAGACGTGGCCAACGAGGGTCTTCACGTGATGCCAGGCGGGGCAGCGGCGCACGGTCAGCACGACCTCGTCGTCGCCGATTTCGATGTCGTAGTCGCCGCTCTCTCGGTCGAAGAAATGCCGCCAGTGGCGCACCAGCTGGCGTGTGTCGCCGGCGATCAGGTCGGCGCGGATGCTGGCATAGACGTCGCGGCCGACTTTCTTGAAGATCTCGTCCATCGCGGCGACGCCGAAGCGCTCGACGATGAAGTCGATCGTCGTGTTGGTGGCGCCGTGGAAATCGAGATGGACGTTGCCGTCCTCCTCGTAGCGCATCGGGGTCTGTTGGCTCGCCATGCTCATACGCTCCCGTAAAGCCGTTCGCCGCCGACATAGGTGGCCTTGACCGCCAGCGTTGCCGGATCGAGCACGGCGAAATCGGCGCGCTTGCCGCGCTCGAGGCTGCCGATGTCGCTCTCCATGCCGAGCACGCGGGCCGGCACCAGGCTGGTCGCATGGGCGGCGCGGACGAGGTCCTTGCCCGAATAGGCGAGATAGTTGCGCATCGCCTCGTCCGGCGCCAGCGACGAGCCGCAGAGCCCGCCATTTGGGTCCCGCACCGCCTTGCCGGGTGCGCTGGTGACGACGTAGCCCGGATAGAATTCGAAGGTCTTGCCGGGCGTGCCGGCATATTTCATCGCGTCGGTCTCCAGGAAGACGCGGTCCTCGGGAAGCTGCGCCAGGAGGCGGATCAGCTGCGGATCGACATGGATGCCGTCGGTGATCAGGCCGAGCGCCAGCGTCGGCTCGGAAAGCAGCGCGTCGGTCAGCGACACGACATGCACGCCCGTGCCGCCCGGCGGATAGGTCGGCATGACGTTGTACATGTGCGTCACCGCGTCGAGCCCCCACGAGACATAGCGCGGCACATGCTCCGGCCGCGCCAGGCTGTGGCCGAGATGGATTGAGACGCCGGCGCGCTTCAACACGCGGATGAAGGCCTCCGCCCCCTCGCGCTCGGGCGCGACGGTGACGGCCTTCAGCCTGCCGCCGGTCGCGACCAGCATGCGCTCGGCGAGATCCGCGCTCGGGGCGAGGATGTTTTCGGGATTGTGCGCGCCGGGCGAGCCGAAGCAGGGGCCCTCGCTATGCACGCCGAGCGCCCGCGCGCCCTTCGCCTCGTCGCACTGGGCGGAAAGGCGCGCCAGCACGCCCTCCATGCTCGCCGGCGGCAGGCAGGGGATCGCCGGCAGGAAGCCGGTGACGCCATGGCGCAGCATCACCTGGGAATTCTGGGCCACGGCACCCGGATCGGTATCGCAATAGAGATGCTCGCCGAAGCCGTGCTGCAACAGGTCGATCATGCCCGGGAACAGGACAGCGCCCTTGCCGTCGACCGCCTGCCAGTCGTCGCCGACGACGGTACCGGCCGCCACCAGCCCGGCGATGCGCTCGCCGTCGACCAGCAGGTCGCTCGCCTGATGGCCATCCGGGGTGACGATTGTGACGTTTGACCATCTCTGCTTGACGCGCATCGGAATTTCCATCGTTATGATGTTATCATGCTAACAAAATAATCTGGTCCAGCAAGGAGAAAGAAATGGCGCAGCCCTGCGTTCTGGTGACGGGTTCTACCCACGGCATCGGCTACGGAATCGCCGAGGCGTTCGCCCGCCAGGGCGCCCGGCTGGTGATCAATTCGCACCTGCCGGACAATGGCGCGCTGGCCAAGCTTTCGGCGCTGACCGAGTGCCATTTCGTCCAGGCTGATCTCTCCACGGCCGATGGTGCACGGTCGGTTGTCGAGCAGGCGCACGAGAAGCTCGGCCGTCTCGACACGCTGGTCAACAATGCCGGCACCTTTCTCGATACGCCGTTCGACGATCTGACCGAGGAGCTGTTCGACCGCACCTTCAATCTGAACGTGAAGGCCTATGTGTTCGCGACGCAGGCCTTCGTCCGCAAGCTGGCACCCGGCCAGGAAGGGGCGAGCGTCGTCCTGGTTGGCTCGACCAATTCGGTGATGGCCGAGCGCCACAGCGTCGCCTATGACGCCTCGAAGGGCGCGGTGCTGATGATGGTGCGCTCGCTCGCCGTGTCGCTCGCCGGCCGCGGCATCCGCGTCAACGGCATCGGGCCGGGCATCGTCGAGACGCCGCTGACGAAGCGCGGCCTCGACACGCCGGGCGTGCGCAAGTCCTTGAACGCGCAGATCCCGTTCGGCCGCATCGGCCAGCCCGAGGATGTCGGCGGCGCGGCGGTCTTCCTTGCCTCGCCGGCGGCAGGCTATATCACCGGCCAGATGCTGTTCGTCGATGGCGGCATCCTCGCCATCCAGAAGACGTGGGAACCGCCGGTTTGACGATCGAAGCCTCGCCTCGCCATCTCCAGCTCCGCGACACGCTGTTCCGGCGCTGGAAGCAGGCCGGGCTCAAGGCGGGCGACCGGATCGAGTCGCAGAACGAGATCGTTCGGTTCTGCGACTTCTCGTTGATCACGGTGGTGAAGACGCTGAAGGATCTGGAGGGCGAAGGGGTCATCCAGCGCCAGGTGGGGCGCGGCTCCTTTCTCGTCGCCACGCCCTGGGCCGAGGCGCACCGGCGCGTCGGCTTCTTCTACAATCGCGGCATCGTCGGCGGCGGCATCTTCGACAACGCCTTCTACACCCGCCTGGTGATGGCCTTCGAGAAGGGCATCGTCTCGGCGGGCCACGAATTCGTCATGGGCTCGTTCACCGACGAACGCATGCCGGTCGGCATGTGGGACGCGCTCGACGCCGTGGTGCTGACCGGTTTTACGCGCGAGACGCGGCTAGAAGCGCTCGACACGGTTTCGAGCCAGGTCAGCCTGATCGACGCCAGCCTCGACGGCGCGCGCTTCCACACCTACCGGCTCGACTATGGCCCCGCCTTCGCCGCGATGTTCGCAGCATTCGGCGGCGCGCGGCTGAAGTTCCTCTATCTCGATTCCGAGATCGGCTCGAACGAGCAGGCGGCGCGGCTTTCGGCGTTCCGCGCGGCGGCGGCGGGCGCGCCGGCGCCGCAGGATATCGAGATCGTCGCCGTCAACCAGGAGATCGACGTCGGCAACACGGCGGCGCTGATGGCGGCGATCGAACGGATCCGCCCCGATGTCGTCTGCGGCCATGTCCACGAAAGCTGGCGGCCGCAGATCCGGGACGTTTTGCCGGAGGCGAGGATCTATCCGTTCCTCCTCGACCAGAAGGGCCCTGGCTTCGTCGTCGACAGCGCGCCCTGGATGGCGGAGATCCTGCCGAGCATCGAGGCCAACCTCGCCGACCGGCAACGCCCGCCGGCCGTGCACAGCTTTGCGGCCAGGTTTCAGGGGTAGGCGACCTTCTTCACCTCTCCCTGAGGGAGAGGTCGGAGCGAAGCTCCGGAGAGGGTTCAGGGAACGGTCGGATGAAGCTCCATCCATCGGGAGGCAGCCTTTCGAGGCCGTAAACCCTCACCCGCCGGCCTGCGGCCGTCGACCTCTCCCTCAGGGAGAGGTGAGGGGAGGCTCGCCGCAGGTTCACTTCGCCCGCAGCCCGTTCGCCGTCATCCCGGCCCCGAGCCGAGATCCATCCATCCTCGCCTGATTCCCGGAATTTACAGCGCAGAACGCCCCGGGCTTCGGCTCTATGGATTCCTGCTTTCGCAGGAATGACGGCGAGGGTGGGGATATGGCGGGGCGAGAACGAGTGCGCCTACGCCAGCGCATTCCCCGCCAGGCCCGCCTCGACGGTGAGGATCGCGCCGACGAGGTTGCGGGTCGCTTCCGCCTGCGGATTCGTGAAGAGGTCGAGCGGCTTGCCGACCTCGACGATCTTTCCCGCCGACATCACCGAGACACGGCTCGTCGTATAGGCGACGACCGAGAGGTCGTGCGCGATGAAGACGAGGCTGAGGCCGAGCTCGCGCACGAGGTCCTTCAAGAGGTTCAGCACCTGCGCCTGGATCGAGACGTCGAGCGCCGAGACCGGCTCGTCGGCGATCAGCACCTTCGGCGCCGGCATCAGGGCGCGGGCGATGGCGATGCGCTGCAGCTGGCCGCCGGAGAATTCGTGCGGATAGCGCTCCAGCGCCTGCCGGGTCATGCCGACCTGGTCGAGCACCTCATGCACGCGGGCGACGTGGTCGCCCTCGATCCTGAGGCTGCGCAACGGTTCCAGCAGCGACAGGCCGATGCGCATCCTGGGGTCGAGCGACGAGCGCGGGCTCTGCATCACCACCTGCACGGAGCGGCGGAAGTTCCGCCAGCGCTCGCCGTCGCCGGCCCAGACATCGGCGCCATTGTAGAAGACATGGCCCAGCCTGGGCTTCTCCATGCCGGTCAGGATGCGCGTCAGCGTCGTCTTGCCGGAGCCGGACTCGCCGACAAGGCCGACGGCCTCGCCGGGGCGGACGTCGAAGCTGACATTGTCGAGCACCGTCAGCGACGGCCTCGCGCCGAGCAGCGACTTGCGATTGAGCGCGTAGGTCTGGGTCACATGCCGCATTTCGAGCAGCGGCGGCGTCAGATGAGGTTCGTCGATGCGGTCGGTCATGACGCGGTCGCTCCGGCTGGCACGGCGGCCTCGGCGCCGGCTTCGATCGGGTGCCAGCAGGCGGCGCGGCGGCTGCCCTGGTCGAGTTGCGGCACCTCGGTCCGGCAGCGCTTGCTGGCGGCGCCGCAACGCGGATGGAAGGCGCAGCCCTTTGGCAGGCTGTGCAGCGGCGGCACCATGCCCGGGATGGAGGCGAGGCGCGAACTGCCGTCGAGGGCGATGTTGTCCATGGTCGGCTGCGAGTCGAGCAGGCCCTTGGTGTAGTGATGCCGGGGGGCGCGGAACACTTCCGAGACGGCCCCCATCTCGACGATGCGGCCGGCATACATGACGGCGACGGTGTCGCACATCGCCGCGATGATCGGGAGGTCGTGCGTGATCATCATCAGCGCGCTGCCGCGCTCCTGGACCGCATTGTTGAGGAGCCGGAGCACCTGTTTCTGTACGGTGACGTCGAGCGCCGTCGTCGGCTCGTCGGCGATGATCAATTGCGGATAGCAGGCGAGCGCCATGGCGATCATGACGCGCTGACGCTGGCCGCCCGAGATCTCGTGCGGATAGGCCCGCATCAGCTGCTCCGGGCGCGGCAGCGACATCTGGCGGAACAGCTCCAGCGTCTGCGCGTCCGCCTCCTGCTGGCTCGCCCTGGTGTGGCGGCGGATGACCGACGAGACCTGGAATCCGATGCGGCGGACCGGATCGAGCGACGAGAGCGGATCCTGGAACACCATCGAGATGGTGCGGCCGCGGCGGCTGGAGAGCGCCTTGTCCGACTGGGCGATGAGATCGACGCCGTCATGTCGGACGCTGCCGTTCGCCTGCCAGCCCATCGGCAGCAGGCCCATCAGCGACAGGGCGGTCAGCGTCTTGCCGGAGCCGGATTCGCCGACCAGGCCCATGCGGCCGCCGGCCGGCAAGGTAAAGTCGATGCCGCGCACGGCGGTCAGCACCGTGTTGTGCACGACGAGGTTCCGGACCTCGAGCGCGTTCGGCCGGTCCTGATGGGGCGTCGTCATGAGGCCCTCCGGGCGAGCTTGGGATCGAGCACGTCGCGCAGGCCGTCGCCGAGCAGGTTGAGGCCGAGCACCATCAGTACGATGGCGAGGCCGGGCCAGATGGCGAGCGGCGACGACACGCCGACCTGCTGCTGCGCTTCGTTGAGCATCAGACCCCAGGAGATCGACGGCCGGTGCACGCCGACGCCGAGATAGGACAGGCCGGCCTCGGTCAGGATGCCGGCGGCGAAATAGAGGGTGAACTGGACGATCATCACGCCGGCGATGTTGGGCAGGACGTGGCGGGCGAGCACGAAGATCTTGCCGCGGCCGTAGAGCTTGGCGGCGGTGATGAAATCCTCGTTCAAGACGCCCATGGCGGCGGAGCGGATGACGCGGGTGAAGGAGGGCGTGAAAAACGCCGTCAGCGCAAGGATGGTGGTGAGCGCGCCGGAGCCCATCGTCGCGGCGAGCACCAGCGCCGTCACCATGCCGGGGATCGACAGCAGGATGTCGGCGCCGCGCGAGATCGCCTCGTCGGCGATCTTGCCCGAGGCGGCCGCGGCGAGGCCGGCGATGGTGCCGAGGATGAGGCTCAGCGTGGCGCCGCCGGCGCCGACCAGGATCGAGGTGCGCGCGCCGACCATCAGCTGGGCGATGATGTCGCGGCCGAGCACGTCGGTGCCGAGCCAGTGGCCGGGCGTGCCGGCCGGCAGAAGCCGGTTGCGGATCACCGGGATGTTGGGGTTCGACGGCAGGTAGAACAGCGAGACCAGCGCGATGGCCAGGAAGATCGCCGTCAGCACGAGGCCGATGATCAGCGACGCGTTGCGCGGCAGCTTGCGGCGGGATTTCCGCGCCGGCGGCGAGATCGGCACGCCGGAACCGGCGGGGCCGCCGGCCGGGGTCGGCGCATGGGTGGATTTGCTCATGGTCATCATGGGGGTTCTCCCGCTCACCGGCTCGACCGGACGCGCGGGTCCAGGATGCCGTAGAGGAGGTCGACGAGCAGGTTGACGCCGATGACGAAGATGATGATCAGCATCACCGTCGACTGCACGACGATCACCTCGCGGGCGGCGACGTTGGCGAGCATCATCCGGCTCAGGCCCGGCAGCGAGAACACGGTCTCGATGATCACGGTGCCGCCGATCAGCTCGGCGATCTGCAGGCCGACGATCGTCACCAGCGGCAGCGAGGCGTTGCGCAGGCCGACCTTGAGCAGCGCCTCGGTGCGGGTCATGCCGACGGCGCGCGCGGTGCGCAGGTAATCCTGGTTCATGACGTCGAGCACGGCGGAACGGACATAGCGGATCAGCACCGCCGCCATGATCAGGCCGAGCGAGAGCACCGGCAGGACCAGCGAGCGGATGGCGCCCCAGGGGCTGACCGACCAGTCGGTCCAGCCGCCGGTCGGCAGCCAGCCGAGGCGAACGCCGAACAGCAGCGACAACAGGATGCCGGCCCAGAACACCGGCACGGCGACGCCGACCTGGCTGACCAGCGCCAGGATGGCGCCGGACGGCGTGCCGACGTTGCGCGCGGCATAGGTGCCGACGGGAATGGCGATGATCAGGCCGAGGATCAGCCCGGAAAGGGCGAGGGGTATGGAGACGGAAAGCCGCGCGGTGACGAGGTCGGCGACGCGCTCATTGGTGCGGAAGGAGCGGCCGAGGTCGCCGGAGAGCATGTTGCCGACCCAGTCGAAATACTGGACGAAGAGCGGCCGGTCGAGGCCGTAGCTGTGGGCGAGCGCGTTGATCGCCTCGGGCGTCGCGCCCTTGCCGAGCACGACCGCGGCGACATTGCCGCCGGCGCCCCGGATCAGCAGGAAGATCGCTACGGAGGCGATGAAGATGGCGCCCAGGAAGAACACCAGTTTGCGCAGGATGTAGATCGCCATCAAGCTTTCCCGGAGAAGATCAACGGATGCGGCCGCCGCCGGCCCGGAGGCTGCGGCGGCCGCGTTGCCGGCAGGCCAGCCTACCAGTGCAGCTTGTTGAGCTCGATCGCGACGTTGACGCGCGGCTCCTCGAAGCCCTTTAGCCCGGGATCGAAGAGGCCGACGCCCTTCTTGGCGATCAGCGGGATGATCACAGCATCCTTGCGCAGGATGTCGGCGGACTTCTTCATCTTGGCCGCATAGTCCTCGTCGGTCAGCGCGACGTCGGCGTCGGCCAGCGCCTTGGTGTATTCGGCCGAGCAATAGGTGCTCCAGCCGGCCTTGGTCGGATCCGGGCAGGCCCACTGCACCGGGTTGGCGTCGCCCGACATGATCGTCACGTCGAACTGCGGCGGCCGGCCCTGGAAGATCAGCTGCGAGTAGCGCGCGAGGTCGATGGCGTTGCGGGTGACGTTGAAGCCGGCCGCCTGCATGGCGGGCACCATGATGTCGGCCGGGAGCGACAGGTCCGGCACGTCGCTGAGGGAAGCGTATTCGAGCGGCGTGCTCGCATAGCCCTTCTCGGCGATCGTCGCCATCGCGCCTTCCATGTCATAGGGGAAGGGGCAGGTTTCGGCGTTTTCCGGCGAGTACCAGACCTGGTTCGGCAGGGCGAAGGTGCAGGTGTTCTCCGCGCCCCAGGCGGCGCCGAACGCGTCGTTGTAGGACTGGCGGTCGAGCGTCCTGGCGATCGTCTCGCGCAGTTCCTTGTCGAGCTTCTGGTTCAGCACGGCGTAGGTTGGCTCGCCGACCTGCGGGTAGGTGACGAGGGTGAACTTCTTGTCCAGCTCGCGCTTGGAGAGCTGCTCCCAGAGGTCGATGGTGATGACGGGAAGCGAATCCACTTCGCCCGCCTCGAGCGCGTTGAGGCCGGCCGTGCCGTCGGTGATGATGCGGACGGTGACGTTCTCGACCGCCGGCTTCTTGCCCCAGTAGGTCGGATTGGCCGCGAACTCGAACGTGCTGTTGGTGGTGTAGCTCGCGAGCTTGTACGGGCCGGTGCCGATCGGATTGGTGGCGATGTTGGCGGCGTTCGCCTCGGGCTGGATCAGCCCGGAGATGGCGCCCATGCCGCGCCAGAAGTTCTGGCTCGGGCGGGAGAGGGTCACCTTGATCGTGCGGTCGTCGACCTTCTCGATCGCCGTCACGGCCTCATAGGCGGCGGCATAGTCGACGACCGGGCTCGCCTTCATGGTGTTGAGCGAATAGAGGACGTCCTCGGCCGTCACCGGCGCGCCGTTGGAGAAGGTCGTCTCGCGGATCTTGAAGGTGTAGGTCAGCTTGTCGTCGCTGATCGTCCAGCTCTCGGCGACGCCCGGCTCGACGCTGCCGTCCTTGTTGAAGTAGACGAGCGGCTCGACGACATTGGCCGGGATCCACAGCCGCATCGCCGTCAGATTGCTCTTGACGAAGTCCAGCGTGCCCGGGTCCTGCCGCGCGACGAGGATCATCTTGTTCTCGGCGGCGCGCGGCGAGGCGGCGTCGGCCGTCGTGGCCAGGCCGCCGAGGGTGCCGGCGAAGAGCGCCGCGGCGGCCGTCAGCAGGCCGAGGCGCTTGGCAATCGAGTTCAGTTTTCCCTGCATGTCCCAATTTCCCTTCTGGAAGTACCGGACGCTGAAACGTCTCTCGGTGGCGTGACCGATCGGATCACGGGCCACGATGTTCATGTGCGAATCGCGCTGCCTGCCGCTACGTCAGCGGTCCGGCCGCGCGACGGGTGGCGGCTGCGAGATCGTCGGCCCCCATGGTGCTCTGCTGGTGCGGAATTCGGCCTCTCATGACGCGCCTGCCATTTTTGTTCCACTATGTAGAACGCCATTTCTTGATACCTTGGAACAGTTTGAAGAGGATGCCGCGGAATTGCAAGTAGCCTCCCATGCGTTGCGTTCCACCTGTTGGCAATCCGGCAATTGAGGGTGTGGATTGTTCTATGATGTGGAATAAGGGCGACGAGGGTCGTCTTCCGGTGTCGGGATCCGGCCGCCGCGAGCCGCGCGCCGGACTTGCTTCAGGCAGGGTCGCGATTGCTTCGGGCGCCAAGTCGCGCGAGGTTAGGGGAGCGTCGCGCTTCGCCGTCGGATCGAGGGCAGGGCCGCGCGGGGGCCGTGCGGCCGTCGCGGCGCACAGGGAGCGGCGGTCGCACGGGCCGCCACGAGGAAACACATAGAAAGAACGCGACATGAAAAACCGTCAGCTCGGGCGCACGGGCGCCCGGATCTCGGAAATTGGCTTCGGCGCCTGGCAGATCGGCGGCTCATGGGGCGATGTCAGCGAGGCGGACGGCAAGAAGGCGCTGAACGCCGCGCTCGACGCCGGCGTCACCTTCATCGACACGGCCGATGTCTATGGCGACGGGCGCTCGGAGAAGATCATCGCCGCCGTGCTGAAGGAGCGGGGCGGCGAGCGGCCCTTCGTCGCCACCAAGGCGGGTCGGCGGCTCAACCCGCATGTCGCCGACGGCTACAACGCCGCCAATCTCGAGGGCTTCGTCGATCGCAGCCTCGGCAATCTCGAGGTTGAAACGCTCGACCTCGTGCAGTTGCATTGCCCGCCGACGGAGGTGCTCTACCGGCCGGAGGTGTTCGGCGCGCTCGACGAGCTCGTCGCCAAGGGCAAGATCCGCAACTATGGCGTCTCGGTCGAGAAGGTCGAGGAGGCGCTGAAGGCGATCGAATATCCTGGAGTCGCGACGATCCAGATCATCTACAACATCTTCCGCCAGCGCCCGCAGGAGCTGTTCTTCGCGGAGGCCGCGAAGAAGAATGTCGGCGTCATCGTCCGCGTGCCGCTCGCCTCGGGGCTGCTCTCCGGCAAGATCACCCGCGAAACCGCCTTCCGCGCCGACGACCATCGCAACTTCAACCGCCATGGCGAGGCGTTCGACGTGGGCGAGACCTTCGCCGGCGTGCCCTTCGACGTCGCGCTCGAAGCGGTGGAGGAACTCAGGCCGCTGGTGCCGGCCGGCCTGACGATGTCGACCTTCGCGCTGCGCTGGATCCTGGAGCAGCCGGCCGTGTCGGTGGTCATCCCCGGCGCGCGCAACGAGGCCCAGGCCCAGTCCAACGCGGCGGCGAGCGACGCCCCGGCGATCGCGCCGGAGACGCTCGCCAGGATCGGCGAAATCTATGATCGCCGGATCAAGCCGCATGTCCACCAGCGCTGGTAGGCGGTGCATCGCTCCGTAGCGGGAAGCGGCACGGCGGAGAAGAGGGGGACGATTCTCGCGCCGTGCCGGGTGCCGCGCCGATCGAAGACGGCGCGGCGTCGGGTCGTCCGGCCTGGATGACCGGCCGGACACCGCGTCATTGCGCGGCGGCGAGACGCTCCATTTCCGCTTGCGCCCAGGCGACGGCCTTGTCGGCGCTCTCGCCGTCGACCAGCATGCGCTGCAGTGACTGGGTGACGATCTTGGCGTTGAAGATCGCCGCCGCGGTGGCCGAGGGCGGGCCGGCATGGCCGTCGACCAGGCCATTGCGGGCCATCTCGTCGAAATTGGCGAAGGCCGGCGTGTCCTTGAACAGCGGCATGGATTGCGTCTGCGCCGGATAGATCGGCAGCCAGCGGCCGCCCACCGTTTCGATGATGGTCTCGTAGCGCTCCGGTTCGAAGAAGTGGTTCAGCCAGGCCTTGGCGTCGTCGGGACGCTTGGTGTCCTTGCTGACGAGCCAGGAGAAGGACGAGATCAGATTGGCCGAGCGGCCTTTCTCGCCCGGCCCCTTCGGAATGGCGATCATCGCCGTGTCGGCGAGCAGGTCCGGGTCGTTCTGCGTCATCCACTGGTAGATGCTGGGCGGATTGATGGTGAAGGCGGTGCGGCCCGTCTGGTAGGCGGTGTTGTTGCCGGCGTCGTCCCAGGTCAGCGTCGAGCGCGGGATGGTGCCCTCGGCGAACATGTCGGCGATGTACTGGTAGGCGGCGACCGTCTCCGGCGAGTTCCAGGTGATCGTCTTGCCGGTCGTGTCGAACATCTCGCCGCCATAGGACAGCACGATCATCCGGGCGAAGGATTCGGCGTCGTTGGCGGAAGAGAGCGTCATGCCGAAGGCGGTGATGCCCGGATTGGCCTTGAGGATCGCCTGCGAGGCCGTGCGCAGTTCCTCCAGGGTCTTCGGCACTTCCAGGCCGACGTCCTTGAGCAGGTCGGTGCGGGCGAACATCGGCACGATGTCGACCTCGAGCGGCAGCGCGTGCGCCTTGCCGTCATACATCACCTGCGAGACGGTGCTCTCATAGATGCCGCCCGGCACCGCGCGCATGGTGGCGAGGATGTCGTCGAGCGGCATGGTGACGCCGAGGCTGGCGTAGTACTGCGCCTGGGGCCCCACCTGCATGAACACGTCCGGCGGCGCGCCGGCCTGCAGGGCGGCGGCGAGGCGCTCGGTCATCGAATTGCCTGGCACCACGACATATTCGACGTCGATGCCGCGCTCCTTGCCGAATTCTTCGGCCATCTCGGTGATCAGGTCGTCGGCCTGCTGGTTGAAGGCCTGCAGCCCCCAGATCGTCAGGTCGGCCGCCTGGGCGGTCATCGGCAGCAGCGGTGCCGCCGAGACGAGCAAGGCCATGGCGAGTTTCTTCATTGTCTTCCTCCTCCTCTTGTTTGTTGCAGTCCGGATTCGGTCGCGCGCTATCCCTTGACGCTGCCGGCGGCGAGGCCCTCCACGATGTAGCGCTGCGCGACGATGTAGATGATCAGGATCGGGACGATGGCGATGACCGAGCTCGCCATCAGCTGGCCCCAGATGAAGGTGTCGCCCATGATCAGGCCGGTGAGGCCCGCGGTGAAGGTCTTGGTATCGTTCGAATGGACGAAGACCAGGGCGTAGAGGAATTCGTTCCAGGCGTGGGTGAAGGCGAACAACGCCACCACGGCGAGGCCGGGCTTGGCGATCGGCAGCACCACCTTCAGGAGCGTCTGCAGCCGGGTGGCGCCGTCGACCGTCGCCGCCTCGTCGAGCTCGCGCGGGATGGTGCGGAAATAGCCGATCAGCATCCAGGTGCAGAACGGAACGGTGAAGGTCAGATAGGCGATGACGAGGCCGGTCTTGGTGTTGATCAGGCCGAGGTTCTGCAGCACCAGGAACAGCGGGATGAACAAGAGCGAGGGCGGCAGCAGATAGGCCATGACGATGGCCCGCGCCGTCGCGCCGCGTCCCTTGAATTCCATGCGGGCGATCGGGTAGGCGGCGAGGGCGCCGACGACCGCCGAGATCAGCGTCACCGAGATCGCGACGGTGGCGCTGTTCAGCACGAATTGCGGGAATTTCGAGTTGAACAGCGCCGTGTTGAAATTCGCGAGCGTTGCGCGCGCCGGCAGCAATGTCGGCGGCACGGCGTAGATCTCGCGCGAGGTCTTCAGCGACGTGACCACGATCCAGTAGATCGGCGCCAGCGACCAGAACAGGGCGAGGATCACCCCGAGGGTGGTGACGACGCGGCCGACGATCCGCTCGGTTGGGCTCTTGACCATCTCCGCCTCCTATCGGTTCGACGCGAGCATGCGGCGGGTGAGCAGCACGATCAGCACGACGAACACCGGGATGACCGAGACCAGCACCGCGGCGCCGAGGCCGAGCTGGCTCTGGGTGATGCCGTACTCATAGGCGAGCGTCGGCAGGATGTGGGTGCGCATGGCCGGGCCGCCGCCGGTCAGGATGAACACCATGTGGAACGAGTTGAACGTCCAGATCGCCGACAGCATCACCGTGACGAAGATGACTTCCTTCATCTGCGGCAGGGTCACCTGAAAGAAGCGCCGGATCGGCCCGGCGCCGTCAATCGCCGCGGCTTCCGTCAGGTCGCCGGGAATGGCCGTCAGCGCGGCGAGGAACATCATGGTGAAGAAGGGCAGTCCGTGCCACACCATGGCGACGCCGATCGACAGCATCGCGATCCTCGGGTCGGACAACCAGTAGACCGGCTGGTCGGTGATCCCGAGCGCCAGGACGAGATAGCTGAGCACGCCCGCCTGCTCGTCGAAGATCCATTTCCACGACAGGCCGGCGATCAGGCCGGGCACCGCCCAGGGCAGGAAGACGAGCGCCCGGATCAGCCCGCGCGCCGGCATCTTCTGCGCCAGCAGCACCGCGCAGGCGAGGCCGATCACCAGCTTCACCGCCACGACGCCGGTCGTCAGGAACAGCGAGTTGATGGCGGCGCGCTGGAAATGCGCGTCGTGGAGCAGCCGGGTGAAATTGGCGAAGCCGATATAATCGCCGGACTTGCCGACGACCTGGTTCGAGAATGACGTCAGGACGCCGTCGACGAGCGGAAAGGCGATGAAGGCGGCGAAGATGGCGGCTGCCGGCGCCAGGAACAGATAGGCGACCAGCCAGTCGGGCCTCCGCGTCGGATGGCGGCGCGGAGCGGGCGGCGCGGTGAAGCCCCTGGGAAGCTTCGCGGTCTCAGTGGCGACGGACTGCATCGGCGCCCCCCGCCGTCCGGAAGGGCGGGAGTGCCGGGAGCGGGCCTCCGCGCCACGCGGCGTCGCGCGCGAGCCTCACGACAATGTCCAGGCTGAGGACGGATTCGTGGCGTTGGTCGGCATGGCGTTCCTCCACGGGGGACTTGCTGCCCTTTGGCGGGCATGTTATCGCCGAGTTTATTATTTGAAACTCAGTCGTTCATATAATAACCGTCGCAAAGAAGTTCGGGGCTGTCAACGTGTCCGAAGACGAAGAGCCGTCGCCGCATCGCAATCCGGCCGTCGAACGCATGATGACGATGCTGGCGGAGCTCGAGAAATCGCCGGCCGGCCTGACCCTGAAGGGCCTCGCCGAGCGAACCGGCGTGACCCGCTCGACGGTGTACCGGATCCTGAACTCGCTCGAGGCTCACGGCATGGTGCGCCAGGTCGACGGCGCGCGCTTCATCCTCGGGCCGAGGCTGCTTTCGCTGGCGAGCAGCGTGATCTCGCCGCCCATCGGCCGCGTCGTCGCCGAGCGGGCGCAGCCGCATCTCGATCGCCTGGCCGCCACGCTCGGCGAGAGCAGCAAGGTGTCCGTCTATGACCGCGGCTTCGTGCTGGTGGTCGCGGCGGCGAGCGGCAACAACCCCTACGCGCTTCGTGCCGCGGTCGGTCAGCATCTGCCGATCCATGCCGGCGCCGGCAGCAAGGTGCTGCTCGCCAACCTGCCGGCGGAAGAGGTCGAGCGGATCCTCGCCGGCGAGCTGAAGCGCTTCACCGCCCTGACACTGGTCGATCCCGACGCGCTCAGGGCCGAGATCGCGCTGGTCCGGGGGCGCGGCTGGTCGCGCGACGGTGGTGAGTTCGCCGTGTCGGTCAATGCGTTTGGCGCGCCGATCATCGATGCCTCCGGTCAGGTCGTCGCGGCGATCAGCGTGCCGTTCCTCGCCGGCCGGGACGCCGACTACGAGGAAAGGGTGCGGGTCGTCGCCGTCACCACGGCGATCGCCATCGGCGGCGACCTGCGCTGAGAGCCGGTGGCCGCCGCCGCGATCCGGGCGATCGCGGCGGGGATGTCGATGAGCCGATGGCCTAGGTCTTGATCGGGTTGAGCTTGCGCCAGGCCTGGTATTCCTCCTGCGCGTCGGCGTGGAGCGGGTAGTAGCGCTGCAGCGCGCCGCCCTCGAGCAGCTTGATCTTCGAAAACTCCTCCCACTCGTGGTGTTCGGACGCGGTGGCGATCACCTCGTCGGCGAGGGCTGCCGGCAGCACCACGGCGCCGTCGTCGTCGGCGACGATGATGTCGCCGGGGATCACCGTCACCCCGCCGCAGGCGATCGGGATGTTGTAGTCCATCGGCATCAGCCCGGTCTGGGTATGGAAGTTCGGCGTCAGGCCGCGGATCCACATCGGCATGTCGAGCTCGATCTGGCCGGGATAGTCGCGGATGCAGCCATCGATGACGAGGCCGGCGCCGCCGCGGCCCTTGAAATAGGTCATCATCATCTCGCCGAATATGCCGGCGGTCATGTCGCCGCGCGCATCGACCACCACCACGTCGCCGGGCTGGGTCTTGTAGAGCACGTGCCGGTGCAACTGCTTCTCGGGGTCGGCATATTCGCCCTCGCCATAGAGATCCTCGCGCTTCGGCATGAACTGCAGCGTCAGCGCCGGGCCGACCATGACCCGGCCCTTGTGCCAGCTCACCGGTCCCTGGATGTGCGGATTGCGGATGCCCATATGGCCGAGCGTGCCGGCGACGGTCGCGGCGCCGATCTTCTTCAGCGCCTCGATCTGGGCCTTGGGCGGGCGCTTGATGTCCTTGAAGTCCTGGTTGGTCGTCATCGTCGTCTCCTCGTCTGGCGGACCCGGCCGCCGTCATTACCGTCGATCTGCCGCCCCGCGCCGTCAGGCGTAGGGCGTCTCGCCGAAATAGCTGGAACCCTTGTTGAGATGCGCCTTGGCGACGTCCTCGTTGAGGGTCAGGCCGTGGCCGGGCCTGTCGTTCAGGGGGATGAAGCCGTCGACCAGCGGGCTGCCGCCCTCGACCAGGTCGCCCCACCAGGCGACGTCGTGGGCGTGATATTCCATCACCAGGTAGTTGTTGATCGCAGCGCAGACATGGGCGCAGGCGACCGTGCCGATCGGGCTAGCGACGTTATGCGGCGCCATGGCGATGTAGTACATGTCGGCGTGGTCGGCGACCTTCTTGAACTCGGAGAGCCCGCCCATCTTCGGGATGTCGGGCGAGATGATGCGCGCCGCCTGCTTCTCGATCAGGTCGCGATAGCCCCATTTGGTGTAGAGGCTTTCGCCGGTCAGGATCGGCGTGCGGGTCGAGCGCGTCACCTGCACGAGCGCGTCGATGTTGTGCGGCGGCGTTGGGTCCTCGAGCCAGACGAGGTCGAGCGGCTCCAGACGCTGCGCCAGCTTGATCGCGTCGTTGACGCCGAACTTCCAGTGCGCGTCCATCGCCACCATGATCTCGGGGCCGACGGCCTCGCGCACGGCGGTGGCGACGCTGACCATCCAGTCGAGCTCCTGCGAGCCGATGACGCGGTTGTAGGGCTCGACCCACTGCCGGGCCGGATAGGTGTCGTCGGTGACGTCGAGCGTGTAGGGGTTCTCGTTGTCGAGGTCGAACTTGATCGCGGTGAATCCGGCGGCGACGACTTCCTGCGCGCGGCGGGCATATTCGGCCGGATCGTGCGTCTCGCCCTCGTGGCAATCGGCATAGATGCGGACCTTCTCGCGGAAGCGGCCGCCGAAGAAGGTCGAGATCGGCAGCTGGTGGGCGCGGCCCATCAGGTCCCAGAGCGCGATCTCGATGCCGGACATGGCCGTTACCGTCGTGCCGCCCTGCGCGCCCTCGCCGGAGAGCACGCGCTCGATGATGAACATCAGCTTGCCGATATTGGTCGGGTCCTGGCCGATGATGTAGGGCGCGGCGCGGTGCACCAGCTCGGCGACGCCGGCGCCCCAATAGGCCTCTCCGAGGCCGGTGACGCCCGTGTCGGTCTCAATTCGCACCAGCACCCATGGGAAGTTGCCGTCGATGACGGCGGTGCGCACGCTCGTGATTTTCATTCCGGTGGCTTTCTGGAGGTGAGGATAGGCGGGTGGGTCTCAGGCGGGGAGCAGCGCCTTCTCGGTGACGCCGTCGAAGAGGTGGATCCGTTGCTGGTCGAACTCGATCCAGACCTTCTGGTCCGGCTCGACCATGACGTTGGGGTCGAGGCTGACGATCACCACGGCGTCGCCCAGGAACACCTGGACGAAGGTGATGTCGCCGGTCGGCTCGACCGTGTAGACGACGCCGGGAATCGTGCCCGGCGTCTCGGCGCGGTGGAGCTTGACGGTGCTGTGGCGGGAGCCGAGCACCACCTTGCTGGTGGTCGCGGTGAGGGCCTTGCGGGCATTCGCCGGCGAGAGCGGCAGCTCCCAGCCCTCGGGGCTGCGCAACGAGACGTCGGAGCCATGGCTGACCGCCTCGAGCGGGACCAGGCTCATGGCGGGGCTGCCGACGAAGCTCGCGACGAACATGTTGGCCGGATTGTCGAAGACGTTCTTGGGCGAGTCGTATTGCTGCAGGAAGCCGCCATTCATCACCGCCATCTTGTCGGCCATGGTGACGGCCTCGAGCTGGTCATGCGTGACGTAGATGACGGTCGCCTCCAGGTCCTGGTGGAAGCGCTTCAGCTCGGTCCGCATCTGCACGCGCAGCTTGGCGTCGAGGTTGGAAAGCGGTTCGTCCATCAGGAAGACGCGCGGATCGCGCACCAGCGCCCGGCCCAGCGCGACGCGCTGCTGCTGGCCGCCCGAGAGCTCGCGCGGCTTGCGCTCCAGCAGGTGCACGATGTCGAGCACCTTGGCGGCCGACATCACCTTGCGCTCGATCTCCGCCTTGGACAGCTTCCGCATCTGCAGCGGGAAGGCGAGGTTCTTGAACACGGACTTGTTGGGGTAGAGCGCGTAGTTCTGGAACACCATGGCGATGTCCCGATCCTTCGGGTCGAGATCGTTGACCAAACGCCCGCCGATATAGATTTCCCCGCCGGTGATCTCGTTGAGACCGGCCACCAGGCTGAGCGTGGTGGTCTTGCCGCAGCCGGAGGGGCCGACGAGGGCGACGAATTCGCCGTCGGCGACGGTCAGCGACACGTGATTGACGGCGTAGACGGCGCCGTAGGACTTGACGACTTCGTTGAGGACGACTTCAGCCATCGGATGTTCCTTTCGGTGCTTCAGGGAAGGGCGGTCAGGACTTGACCGCGCCTTCGGTGAGCGCACGGACAAAGTATTTCTGCAGCACCAGGAACAGCACGACGACGGGCACGCTCATGATGAAGGACGCCGCCATCAGGCCGGGCCAGTCGGTGGCGTATTCGGCGAAGAAGCGCTGAAGGCCGACCGGCAGGGTCAGCATCTCCTTCGAGTTCAGGAAGGTCAGCGCGTAGACATATTCGTTCCACGCCATGATGAAGGCGTAGATCGCGGTGGCGATGATGCCGGGCGAGGACAGCGGCATGACGATGTGGAAGAACGCCTGGAAACGCGTGGCGCCGTCGATCCGCGCCGCCTGCTCGAGCTGCGGCGGGATGTTGTCGTAGAAGCCCTTGAGCAGCCAGATCGAGAGCGGCAGGCCGAAGGTCAGATAGGTGAGGATGAGCGAGCCGTGGGTGTTCACCAGGCCGAGCCACTTCATCATCAGAAACAAGGGCATCAGGAACACGACGGCCGGGAACATGTTGCGCAGCAGGACCGAGAAGAACAGCGCCTGCCGGCCCGGAAAGCGGAAGCGCGAGAAGGCATAGGCCGCCGGCACCGCCACGACGACACCGAGGATCGTCGACAGGATCGAGACGTAGAGGCTGTTCCAGAAATACCGCAGGAACTCGTGCCCGATGGCGTTGTTCGGCGACAGGAGCCGCAGGTAGTTCTGGAACGTGACCTCCTCCGGCCACCATTGCGGCGGGTATTGCAGCGCGGCGAGCTGCGACTTCAGCGAGGTGATGACCATCCAGGCCATCGGCAAGGCCGTGAAGATCAGCAGGAAGGCGAGGATGCCGCGTCCGGCCCAGCGCCATCCGTCGATCGGTTTCCTGGCGCGGACGCGGGTGGCGGGCTTGCCGGCGGACTGGGTCGCGGTTTGCGTGCTCATTGGGATTTCGCCTCGTCGCCACGCGTCAGCGCCTTCACGTAGAAGTAGCCGAGCAACATCATCACGATGAACAGGATCACGGAGTAGGCGGAAGCCAGGCCGAAGCGGATGCGCCCGAACGCCATCTGGTAGATCTGGGTGATCCATATGTCGGTGGCGCCAGCCGGGCCGCCGCCGGTCATGATCCAGGGAATGATGAAGGAGTTCAGGTTGGTCACGATCAGCAGCAGGATCGTCACCATCGAGACGCCCTTCAGATGCGGCATGGTCACATGCCAGAAGCGCTGCCAGGCATTGGCGCCGTCGACCTGCGCCGCGCGCAGCAACTGGTCCGGCACGGTCTGCAGTCCGGCGAGCAGCATGATCATCGCGAAGGAGAATTCCTTCCAGATGTTGACGACGATGATCGCCGGCAGCGCCGTATAGATGTTGTCGAGGAAATTGATCGGGCGGTCGGTGAAGCCGAACTGCACCGAGAGCGCGCCGATGACGCCGAAATCGGAGTGGTAGAGCCACTTCCAGACATAGGAGGCGGCGACGGCGCTGATCACATAGGGAACCAGCAGCACCGCGCGTAGCACGCCGCGGCCGACGAATTCGCGATTGAGCGCCAGCGCGGCGCCGAGGCCGAGCACATAGGCGAAGAACGTCGAGAAGACAGTCCAGATCAGCGTATTGTAGGTGACGTCGCGAAAGCTTCTGGATGTGAGGATCGTCCAGTAATTGTCGAAGCCGACGAAGATCTTCTTGTCCATCGCCAGGTTGGCGGGCGTCTTGAAGAAGCTCAGCTCGACCGTGTAGTAGATCGGGTAGGCGATCACCAGCGCCATGACGATCAGAGCGGGGGCTATGTAGTTGTAGTCGTTGCGGTGATGGACGATGCGCCTGAGCAGGCCGGGCCTGCGGCGCGGGGACGGAGCAGGCGCGGCTCCGCGTTGATGAGCGACGTCAATCGTCATCCGGATCTTCCTCTCGGGGGGATGGGGATCGGCCGCCCGGGCGGGCGGCCGATCGGCATTTCCGGCGCGGCTACATGCCGTCGAGCAGGTCCTGGACCTTCTGGGCCGCGTCATCGGCGGCCTGGTCCACGGTCATCTTGCCGGTCAGCGCGTTCTGCAGCATGTCCGGGACGATGATGTTCATGATCTCCGCCTGCTCGGGAATGACCGGGAAGGGGATGCCGCTCGGCAGCATCGAGGTCGTCACGTCGAGGAACTTGATCGTGTCGAGCCGTTCCTTCATCCACTTGGTGGTGAAGCCGTCGAGATGGCCGGGATTGGAGCCGACCCAGGCCAGCTTGGTCGACCATTCCGGGCCGGTCGAGAAGCAGATGAAGGCCCGGGCGGCGTCGAGGTCGAGGCCGCCTTCGACCAGTTCCGGCGCGAAGACATGCACGTTCGAGCCGCCGAAAACCACGGCGCGGCGGGCCGGGCCTTCCGGCAGCAGGCCGTAGCGCATGTTCTCGACGACCGCGTCGGCCGCCGCCTTGTCGGCGCCCGTCGCCTTGCTGGCGAGATCCACCATCTTCGCGTATTCGGCCGGATGGGCGATCATCATCGCCAACTGGCCGGCGATGAACGGGTTCTGGTTCTCGTTCTGCGTGTTGGTCAGCGCCGAGGCCGGCACGGACTTGTCCCGCACATACATGTCATAGGCGGCCTGCAGCGCGGCCTTGGAGCCGGCATTGTTCAGTTCGACCGTCTTGTAGGTCGGCTGCTCCGCAGTTTCGTCCAGCGCGCCGCCGCCATAGGACCAGAGCTGCGGCATGAAGCGGAACGGCGTGTTGCCGGCGTTCTGACGCGCCACCAGGCCGTAGCCGTTGACGCCGAGCTTGTCCTTGATCTGCTTCGAATATTTGACGACATCGTCCCAGGTCGCCGGCGGCTTTTCCGGGTCGAGGCCGGCATCGGCGAAGATCTTGGCGTTCCAGATGAAGCCCATGGTCTCGTTGTTGGTGGGGATGCCATAGGTCTTGCCGTCATAGGTGACGGACTTCATCGCGCCGGGCCAGAAGTCGCTGGTCTCATAGCCGACATCCTCGGGCTTCAGTTCCTTCAACTGGCCCTTGGCGGCGAATTCGACGCCCCAGAGGATCGGGAACTTCGCGACCATCGGCGCGGCATTGCCGAGCGCCGCCGTCCGCACTTTGTTGAGCATGTCGTTGTAGTCGAGGCTCTGGGCGTCCGTCTCGATGTTCGGATAGGCCTTTTTCCAGGCGGCCCAGAACTCGGCGTCGATCTTGTGGTCGATCTCGGGCTGCGCCTGGGTCGGGCCGACCCACCAGTAGCTGAGGCGGCCCTTGTAGTCGTTCGGAACGACCTTGCCGCATTCCGCCGCCGTATCGAATTCCGCCGTGCCGGCGATCGACTTGACGTAGTCGGGCGACCATTTGGAGAGGTCGACATTGGCGGCGAAGCCCACGCCGGGGGCGGCGATGATCGTGGTCGCCAGCAGAGTCGCGGTCGAGCGGCTCAGGAATTTTCGGACATGCAGGCGAGCGAACGCATTCTTGCGGTGAAGCAAGTCGGGCATCGAAAAACCTCCCTGTGAAATGTCGCGGAGTGCGGATCCTTGTTCGATCTCTTTCCGAAACTAGGGGGACGCTAACGTTGTTCTTTAAGCCGTGTCAACACCTCTGACCGCAACGCATTGCGGTCAGAGTTATGTTGTTAGGTTCGCATCTGCAGCATTTTCATGTGCGGAATTGGCATTGCGAAAACACGAATCCGGCGGGCCCCGCCGTGCTGCCGAAACGTCAGGAGCGCGGCATCTTGCGGCCGATTTCCTGCGCGACCCTCGTCAGCGCCTGCCGCATGCGGAGGCGGAAGGCATCGTCCTTGTCGGCCAGGAACGGGACGCTGAGCGCGGCCAGGAAGCGGCCACCGGCCTCGAAGACCGGCACGGCGATGGCGTGCACGCGCGCATTGTGCTCGCCGAGGTCGTTGGCGAAGCCGCGCTTCCTGACGCGCGCCAATTCGGAGGTCAGCCGCTGCGGCTCGGCGATGGTGCGCGGCGTATAGCGGATGAAGGGCGCCTCCAGCAGTCGGGCCAGTTCGTCCGCCGGCATGTGCGCCATGATCACCTTGCTGGCGGCGCCGGCATGGAGCGGATAGCGCGAGGCGAGCGCCGGCGCGAAGGTGGAGCTCGGTGTGCCGATCGTCGCCGCGATCACGTTGGCCTGGTCGCCGTCGCGGACCGAAAGCTTGAGCGGTTCGCCGCATTCGTCGCTCAGCCTCTGCATGACCGGGGTTGCGATCTGCGCGAGGTCGGCGCTCTGGACATCGTTGCGGACATGGGCCGCGAGCGCGACCAGGCGGTGGCCCAGGACGAAATTGCCGTCGAAGGCGCGGCGCACCACCTTCCGCGCCAGGAGCGAGTTCAGGATGCGGTAGACGGTGCTGCGCGGGACAGCCAGGACCTCGACCAGCGTCGGGGCGGAGAGGCCGCCGGGCGCCCGCTCCAGCGCGTCGAGCAGGTCGAAGGTCCGGTCAATGACCGGAACGCCGTTCTTCGTCCGCGCCTCTGCCATTCTGTGATCCTCCCCGGGTCCTAGGGCTAGCACCGATCGGCATGGCGGTGAAGTTCAGATTTGGGACGAGGTCTCATACGTCAGGCGAGCGTGGCGAGCGTCGGAAGCAAGCTTTGCCAAGGCGGATTGCCGACCGTGCCGGTGGAGGCGCGGCGTACGATTTCGGCAGCGAGCGCCATGCGCATCGGGGCGCGCGAGCGGTTTTCCGGCAGGGCCAGGCGGTCGGCGATGCAGCGCACCATGGCGGCGCCCATCTCGGCCTGCGGGGTGCGCACCGTCGTCAGATGCGGCGAGATCTGCGTTGCGCAGGCGAAGTCGCTGTAGCCGACGACCGAGACGTCCTCGGGAATGCGCAGCCCCATCCGGAGCAGTTCCGAAACGGCGCTGACCGCGATGCCGTCATGGGCGCAGAACAGCGCAGTCGGCGTGCCGCCATTCCGGAGATAGGTCAGGAAGGGGCGCCGGAAGCCGCCGGCCTCGTCATAGACGATGTCGTCCACCACCGCGCCGTGCGTCTCCAGCATGCCGTCCCTGAAGCCGCGGAAGCGTTCGATCCGGCCGAGCGGCAGGCTGCTGCCGTGAATGAAGGCGACGTGGCGATGGCCCATGCCGGTCAGCATGCGCGCCACGGCGACGCCGCTCTCCCAGTCGGCCCCGACGACATGGTCGAAGCGCACCAGCGGCTCGACATAGCTGGCGCAGACAACCGGCACGCCGCTGCGAGCTGCGATTTCGGCGATATCGGACGGGCGCGGCACGGCCAGGATCATGCCGACCACGGAGGGGTCGAGATTGGCGGCGCCGATCAGGTAGCGCGCCTGGCGCGGCACGACCGAGTAGCCGAGCCGCTCCGCCTCGACCTCGGCGCCCTGCATGATGTTGAACCAGAGTTCGCTCGAGACGGGGTCGGTCTCGCTGCGCACGAAAAGGATCTGTCCGACGGGATGCGCCGTCTCGGCATGGGCGCGATAGCCCATGGCGCGCGCCGCCTGCAGCACCCGGCTTCGGGTCGTCTCCGCCACCCCCGGCTTTCCCGACAGGGCGCGGGAGACGGAGAACTTCGACAGGCCGAGGCGATCAGCCAGATCCTGGATCGTTACGCGCGTTGATGCCATTGCAGCTCCGTTCACCGTGTGGCGTCGCCTTTGACTATGCCCGTGGCGCGGAGTCAATCGGCGGGTGCGAAATTTTGCAAAACATATTGCGCTCCGTGTTTGGTAATATTAGCAATAAAAATAACAACAAACAAACACCGCGAAGGAGGATTCGAGATGGCCGCCCTGGACCAAGCCCCCGTTGAGACGATCGCCAACAATGTCCGGACGAGCTCGCAGCCGAGCGCGCTCAGGATCACGGACATCCGTGTCGCCACCGTCGTCGGGCATGGCTACTATCCGATCGTGCGGATCGACACGAACCAGGGCATCTACGGCCTTGGCGAGGTGCGAGACGGCGCCCATCCCGATACGGCGCTGCGGCTGAAGCATCTCCTGGTCGGGCAGAATCCGTGCAACGTCGAATACCTGTTCAAGTCGATCAAGAGCTTCGGCGGCGACAGCCGCGAGGCGGGCGGCGTCTGCGGCATCGAGATCGCCCTGATGGATCTGGTCGGCAAGGCCTATGGCGTGCCGTGCCACCAACTGCTCGGCGGCAAGTTCCGCGACCGTGTCCGCATTTATGGCGATACGCCGGCGCCCCGCTCCGGCACGCCGGAGGCCTATGTCGAAGTCGTCAAGCAGCGCGCGGCGCTCGGGCTGACCTTCATCAAGTTCGATCTTCCGGGTCGGCTGTTCGAGGAGGCCCCCGGCGCGCTAGTCGGCTCGAAGACCGAGTTTGAATATCCGCAATACAAGCAGTGGTACGTGCCGGGTCGCGGACCGGGCGCGCGCATCAGCGAGCGCGGCGTCGAACTGGCGGCCGAGATCACGGCCGCCGTGCGCGGAGCGGTCGGCGATGGCGTCTCGCTGTGCACCGACCATTTCGGCGAGGGCTTCGTTACCGCCGACGAGGCGATCCGCATCGGCCGGGCGCTCGAGCCCTACAATCTCGCCTGGGTCGAGGATCCGCTGCCCTGGACCGACATCGCCAACCACAAGAAGGTCGCCGACGCGCTGTTGACCCCGGTCGCGGCGGGCGAGGATCTCTATCTCTGGGAAGGTTTCCGCGAGGCGATCGAGACGCGCGCCTTCGACATCATCCATCCGGACATGCTGAGCTCGGGTGGACTGACCGAAACCAAGAAGATCGCCGATCATGCCGAGCGCTACGGCATCCCGACGGCGCTGCACGCCTGCTGCACGCCGATCGGCTTCATGGCCAATGTCCATCTCGGCGCGTCGATCGCCAGCCTCGTCGCGGTCGAGCATCATGGCCTCGACCAGGACTACTGGCCGCACCTCGTGACCGGGCTCGCCGACGACTACATGTCGGGCGGCTATGTCACCGTTCCCGACGCGCCGGGCCTCGGCGTCGACCTCAACGAGGAGGTGATCCGCGCGCATCTGCGCGACGGCGCCAGCTATTTCGCCGATACGTCCGAGTGGAACCGCCTGCGCGTCGGCTTCGACCGCGTTCCGCACGACTAGGCCGGCTGAACCTTGCGGATCTCTGACTGTTCGTCGCCCGTCGCGGGGCACCGAAGGGAATTTCCATGAAGATCACCGACCTGCGCTGCGCCGTGATCGGCAAGCATCCGATCGTCCGCATCGTCACCGACGAGGGGCTCTACGGCCTCGGCGAGGTGGAGTTCACCAAGACCTATCTGAAGCCGTTCGTGATGCATTTTCGCGATGCGCTGATCGGCGAGGATCCGACCGACGTCGAGCGTGTCATGCTGCGCATCCGCCAGCGCGGCTCGTTCAAGCCCTATGGCGCGGCGGTCAGCGCCATCGAACACGCGCTCTGGGACATCGCCGGCAAGGCGGCCGGCGTCCCGGTCTACAAGCTGCTCGGCGGCAAGGTGCGCGACAAGGTGCGCGTCTACAACGGCTCGATCCGCCAGAAGCGCAGCGGCGACCGTCCGGAGGACTATGCCGCCGACGTCAAATGGATGATGGAGCGGCCCGAGAACTTCTTCATGGTGAAGCAGGGCATCAGCTTCCATTCCAACATGAAGACCAGCGTCGAGGGCTTCCACTATGGCGTGACCCAGCCGCGGGTCTATCACGGCGCGATGGACCAGGGCGTCATCAGCGAGCGCGGCTTCAACCACATGCTCGACTGCGTCGCCGCCATGAAGGAGGTGCTCGGCGACAAGGTCAGCCTGGCGCTCGATTGCGGCCCGGGCTGGATGCTTCCCGACGCCATCCGCTTCGCCCGGGCGGTGGAGAAGTACAATCTGATGTGGCTCGAGGACATGCTGACCGGCGACTATGTGCCGTGGGTCAATCCGCAGGCCTATCGCGAGCTGACCACCTCGACCTCCACCCCGATCCACACCGGCGAGCAGATCTACCTGCGGCACAATTTCAAGGAACTGATCGAGACCCAGGCCGTGCGCGTCATCGGCCCGGATCCGGCCGACATCGGCGGCATCGCCGAGCTCAAATGGGTCGCCGAGCACGCCTACATGCACTCGATCCTGATGGCGCCGCATGGCACCGCCAACGGCCTGCTCGGCCTCGGCGCGCTGATCAATGTCTGCGCCACTTTGCCGGCGAACTATATCGCCTTCGAATATCCGAGCGCCTCGGAGCCGTTCTGGAACGAGATCGTCACCGGCCTGCCCGAAACAATCGTCCACGACAGCATGGTCGACCTGCTGGAGGCGCCGGGGCTCGGACTCGACATCGATCCGAAGGCGGGCAGGCAATACCTCCGCGAGGAAGACGCCGGCTTCTTCGACTGAGGCAAGGGTAGGGCACGCGCGACCGCGCGGGTGCCCTGCCTCTCGAGACCTCGTCGGCGATCCCGCGGCGCTAGCGTGGCACGATCGCCGCGATGTCGTCGAAGATGGCGTCCCAGGCGTCGTCGTCGAATTGCGCCAGGCCGAGTCCGCGCAGCAGGAACGCGCCTTCCGCAGCGAGCACGGCCGTCAGGGCCCGCCGTCCGGCGGCCGAGCGGGTGTCGATCTTGTCGAGCAGTTCCCGGTACGAATCCTGGATCTTGCTCTGATAGTCGGGCGTCTGGACCAGACTCGCCAGCAGCGCGCTGGCGCGGATCGCTGCGAGCCGATCCTCGCGATGGCTGGCGTCGACATGGGCCGCGGCGGCCGCGTGCGGCTCGTCGCCATGGGCCTCCAGGTAGGCGCCGACCAGCCCTTCATAGGATTCGGCGGCGCGCTCCAGCATCGCCTCGATCAGCGCGTCCTTGGTGCCGAAGGAATAGAGCACGCCGCCCTTGCTCACCCCGGCCTCGCGCGCGACGGCGTCGATGGTCAGGCTGGTGACGCCGCCGGTGGCGATGACGCGGTCGGCCGCGTCCAGCAATCCCTCGCGATCGATCGTCGGACGTCGGCCCATGATTTTCCTGTTTTAATACCGTCTGGACGGATATATATCTCCGCGTCCCGGCGCCGGCAATCCCCAAACGGCGCGGGAATGGAGATGAGAATGACCCTCGCGCCTCGCAATCGCTGGCTGGTGCTGACAGCCGTGATCCTGGCGTTCCTGCCGGTTGTCGTCGACATGACGATCCTGCATATCGCCGTCCCCTCGCTCACCGTCGCGCTCGGCGCGTCGGGCACGGAGATCCTCTGGATCATCGATATCTATCCGCTGATCATGGCCGGCCTGCTCGTGCCGATGGGCACGCTCGGCGATCGCGTCGGCCATCGCCGGCTGATGCTGACCGGCCTGACGATCTTCGGAGCGGCGTCGGTCTGCGCCGCCTTCTCGCAGACCGCTATGATGCTGATCCTGGCGCGCGTCCTGCTGGCCGTCGGCTCGTCGATGATCATTCCGAGCGTGCTGGCGATCATCCGCCAGACCTTCGAGGATCCGAAGGAACGGGCGCTCGCGCTCGGCGTCTGGAGCACGGTCGCCTCGGCTGGCGCGGCCATCGGCCCGCTGACGGGCGGCTTCCTGCTCGAGCACTTCTGGTGGGGATCGGTGTTCCTGATCAACGTGCCGATCATGCTGGTCGTTCTGCCGGTTGTATTCGTGCTCATTCGGAACCGGCCCCAGGCGGCGCAGGGGAGCTGGAAGATCGGTCATGCCCTGCTGCTGATCGCCGGTCTGATCGCGACGGTCTACGCGGTGAAGTCGGGCTTCAAGGCGGGGCCGTCCGTCTGGGTCTTCGGCGTCCTGGCGCTGGGGCTCGGCCTGATGGCCTGGTTCGCGCGGCTGCAGATCGTCGCCGCCGAGCCGTTGCTCGATCTCTCGCTGTTCCGCAAGCCGGCCATCTCGGTCGGCATGCTGATGGCCTTTGTCGCGTCCGGTTCGTTCGCCGGCTTCGAGCTGCTGCTGGCGCAGGAGCTGCAATACGTCTATGGCCGGACGCCGCTGCAGGCGGGCCTGTTCATGATGCCGCTCGTCGTGGCTTCGGCGATCGCGGGCCCGATCGCCGGCAAGCTGGCGGGCCGCTTCGGCCTGCGCTGGCTCGGCACGGTCGGTCTCGCCGCCGCGTCTCTGGCGTTGTTCGGCATCAGCCAGTCGAACATCGGCGGAGACGGCGTCGTCATCGGCGGCCTGATGGCGGTACTCGGCTTCGCGCTCGGCGTCGGCCTGCTGGCGTCGTCGGCCGCGATCATGGGCGCCGCGCCCGTCGAAAAGGCGGGCGCCGCCGGATCGCTCGAGGCCACCGGCTACGAGCTCGGCGCCGGCCTCGGCATTACCTTCTTCGGTGTGCTGCTGAGCACGATCTACCGCGGCAATTTCGTCGCGGCGGCCGTGCCCGGGATCGACGCCGACGCCGCGTCGGGCTCGATCGGCGAAGCGATGGTGCTCGCCGGCCGCATCGGCGGCGCGGAGGGGGAGGCCATCGCGGCCGCCGCCCGCGTCGCCTTCGCGAGCGCGCATGGCTCCGTGCTGGTCGTGACGTCGAGCCTGATCGCCGTGCTCGCGGCCGTCGTCTTCGTGGCGCTGCGGCACGAGGCGGCGCCGGCCGGAGCGCGGGCGGCGCTCGCCGAACACTGAGACGGACGGATCGCTGTCGGCCCGGGAGGACGCCTTGTTGTCCCGGGCCGATGGCGGATGCTGCAATGCGTGCAATCGGCAGCGGTCTTGCGTCAAAAAAGTATCAGCGCGACGATGCCGGTTTGGTAGCGTCCCGGGATCGTGGCACCTAAGGTCCTCGCATGCAGAGACCGCGTAAGTCGGCCTGCTGGAGCCGGTGCCGGAGGAACGGGCACCGGGCGCTTGCTTGGTGGGGAGGTCCGCCGTGACGCCAGATCTGGAAGTCGTGCAAATTTGCCGTGGCGAATCCTTCAAGGCGTGGGAGCATGGCTATCCGTTTCGGACGGTGCGCTGGCATTTTCATCCCGAATACGAACTTCATCATGTTGTCGCGACGCGAGGACGGTATTTCGTCGGTGACTACATTGGCGAATTCGAGCCCGGCAACCTGGTGCTGACCGGGCCGAACCTGCCGCACAACTGGATCAGCGACCTGCCCGAGGGCGTGACCGTGCCGCTGCGCTGCCGCATGGTGCTGTTCTCGCAGGAATTCATCGGCAGCCTCACCGGCCTGCTGCCGGAGCTGTCGGCCTTTGATCGCGTGCTGGAGATGAGCCGTCGCGGCGCGTTGTTCTCGGCGGAAACCGGGGCCGAGGCGGCGCCGATCATGCAGGAACTGGTGACCGCGCAGGGCATTCGCCGGATCGAGCTCTTCATCGGCCTGATGGGCAAGCTGAGCCGCTGCCACGCCATGCGGCCGCTGGCGAGCTCGCATTATCTGCCGGATCCCTCCGGCTACATGTCGGCCGGCATCAACCAGGCGCTCGCCTTCATCGACAAGCATCTGACCGAGCCGTTCAGCGAGACGGTGCTGGCCGAAATCGCCGGGCTGAGCCCGAGCGCGTTCTCGCGCAGCTTCCGCCGCCACACCGGTATGGCGCTGGTGCAATATGTCAATCGCCTGCGCATCAACCTGGCCTGCCAGCTCCTGATGAGCGACGAAACCCAGCCGATCACGGCGATCTGCTACGCCGTCGGCTTCAACAATCTTTCGAACTTCAACCGCCAGTTCCTGGCGCAGAAGGGCATGCCGCCCTCGCGCTTCAGGACGCTGCTCGCGGAGAACTCAAGGGTGGCGCGGGCCGCCTGAGAGCCGCGGTGGAGCAGGGGAGGAGGCTCGCCGTCGACGGCGAGCGCAATATATCCTGCTTCACCGCGATGCCTGCCGAAACGTGAAGAAGAAGGCACGGCGGGGAGGAATGCCAGGCTGAGCCCCGATCGGGCTGAGCCGGAACGAGGAAGCATTCCCCCTAAGCCGACACTGCCGCGCTTTTACCAAAGGGAGAAGACCGAATGACGAAATTCGCTTGGAGACGGGTGGGCGCGCTCGCGCTCGCCGCCAGCCTCATGGGAGGCGTCGCGACGCTGGCGCAGGCCGCCGAGGTGACCGACGCGACCGTGGCGTTCCTGATGCCCGACCAGGGCTCGACCCGCTACGAGGAGCACGACTATCCCGGCTTCAAGGCCGAGATGGAGAAGCTGTGCCCGGGCTGCAAGGTGATCTACCTGAACGCCGGCGCCGACGTGACCCGTCAGCAGCAGCAGTTCAATTCGGTCATCTCGCAGGGCGCCAAGGCGATCGTGCTGGATCCGGTTGATTCCGCCGCCGCCGCGTCGCTGGTCGAGCTGGCCCAGAGCCAGGGCATCAAGGTCATCGCCTATGACCGCCCGATCCCGGACGCCAAGGCCGATTTCTACGTCTCGTTCGACAATGAGGCGATCGGCAAGTCGATCGCGGAATCGCTCGTCAACCACCTGAAGGCCAAGGGCGTTTCGCCGGACAAGGGCGGCGTGCTGCAGATCAACGGCTCGCCGATCGACGCGGCCGCGGGCCTGATCAAGAAGGGCATCCACGCCGGCCTCGACAACAGCGGCTACAAGATCCTCGCCGAATACGACACGCCGGACTGGATGCCGTCCAAGGCGCAGGAATGGACCGCCGGCCAGGTGACGCGCTTCGGCGACCAGATCGTCGGCATCGTGGCGGCGAATGACGGCACCGGCGGCGGCGCGATCGCGGCGCTGAAGGCGGCCGGCGTCGACCCGCTGCCGCCCGTGACGGGCAACGACGCGACCACGGCCGCGCTGCAGCTGATCATCGCCGGCGACCAGTACAACACGATCAACAAGCCGAGCGAGATCGTCGCGGCCGCGGCCGCGAATGTCGCGATCCAGCTCCTGAAGGGCGAGACGCCGGAAGCCGGGACGACGCTCTACAACACGCCGTCGCAGCTCTTCGTGCCGGTCGTGGTCACCGCCGAGAACTTCAAGGCCGAGATCATCGACAAGAACATCGCCAAGGCCGATGCGCTCTGCGTTGACCGCTATGCGGAAGGCTGCAAGGCCCTCGGCATTACGCCGTAATCCGACGACGCCCGGCCGCTCCAGCGAGGGGCCGGGCGCTTTCTCTCCTTCGACCACACCAGCGTGAAGGCTTGCCAGCGGCATGACAGACACTCTGCAAGGTGCCCCCGTTTCCGGTGCGCCGGTCCTGAGCCTCCGGGGCATCTCGAAGCATTTCGGCGCGGTCTCGGCCCTGACCGAGATTGATCTCGACGTCCATGCCGGCGAGGTCGTGGCGCTGGTCGGCGACAATGGCGCCGGCAAGTCCACCCTGGTCAAGATCCTCTCCGGCGTTCACCAGCCGAGCGCCGGCACGATCCAGTTCCGCGGCGAAACCGTGACGCTGAACGATCCGAGCGCGGCGCTCTCGCTCGGCATCGCCACCGTGTTCCAGGATCTCGCGCTTTGCGAGAACCTCGACGTCGTCGCCAATATCTTCCTCGGCCGCGAGCTCGATCCGTTCCGGATGGACGAGGTCACGATGGAGACGCGCTCGTGGCAGCTCCTGAACGAGCTGTCGGCGCGGATTCCGAGCGTGCGGGCGCCGGTCGCCTCGCTCTCCGGCGGCCAGCGCCAGACGGTCGCCATCGCGCGCTCGCTGCTGCTCGATCCGAAGCTCATCCTGCTTGACGAGCCGACCGCCGCGCTCGGCGTGGCGCAGACCGCCGAGGTGCTCGACCTGATCGAGCGCGTGCGCGATCGCGGCCTCGGCGTGGTGATGATCAGCCACAACATGGAGGACGTGCGCGCCGTCGCCGATCGTGTCGTCGTGCTGCGCCTTGGCCGCAACAATGGCGAGTTCGCGCCCGACGCCTCGAACGAGGACCTCGTCAGCGCCATCACCGGCGCTTCCAACAACTCGGTCTCGCGCCGCGCCCACCGGCGCCACGCCCAGGCCGCCCCGCATGCACCGGAGGCCGGCCAATGACCGACAGCCGCAACCAGGCCGTTCCCGTCGGCGAGCCGATGCTCGACCGCCGCGACGAGCGCGTCGCCCATGCCGCCACCTTCGGCGATTCCGTCCGTGCGTTCCTCGACCGCATCCGCTCCGGCGATCTCGGCATGCTGCCCGTGATCATCGGGCTGATCATCATCTGGACGGTCTTCTCCATCCTCAATCCGGTGTTCCTGACGCCGAACAACCTCGTCAACCTGCTGTTCGATTCCTCGACCGTCGGCATCATCTCGCTCGGCATCGTCTGCATGCTGATGGTGGGCGAGATCGACCTGTCGGTCGGGTCGGTCAGCGGCGTCGCCTCGGCGATCCTCGGCGTGCTCTGGGTCAACCAGGGTGTGCCGGCAGGCTTCGCCATCCTCGCCGCGGTCGCGTTCGGCGCGCTGGTCGGCTTCCTCTATGCCCAGCTCTACAACCGCTTCGGCATGCCGAGCTTCGTGGTGACGCTGGCGGGCCTGCTGACCTTCCTCGGCCTGCAGCTCTACCTGCTCGGCACGACCGGCTCGATCAACCTCCCCTACGGCTCGCCGCTGGTCCGGTTCGGGCAGCTGATGGTGATGCCGGCGGCCGTCTCGGTAATCCTGGCCGCCGTGCCGGGGGTGCTGATGCTCTATGGCGGCTACCGCACCGCCGCGCGGCGGAAGGCGGCCGGTCTCTCGTCGCAGTCGTCGGCCGGCATCATCGCGCGCGCCGTCGCCGTCACGGTGGTGGCCGAGATCGTCGTCGCCTATCTCAACCAGGGTCGCGGCGTGCCGTGGATGTTCGGCCTGTTCGTCGGCCTCGTGCTCGCCATGCAATATGCCCTGACGCGGACGCGCTGGGGCCGGTCGATGTTCGCCGTCGGGGGAAATCGCGAGGCGGCGCGCCGCGCCGGCATCAATGTCCGCCTGATCTATACCAGCGCCTTCGTCTGCTGTTCGGCGCTGGCGGCGTTCGGCGGCGTGATGGCGGCGTCGCGGCTTGCCTCGTCGAGCCAGCAGGCCGGTACGGGCGATGTCAATCTGAACGCCATCGCGGCGGCGGTGATCGGCGGAACCAGCCTGTTCGGCGGTCGCGGCAGCGCCTATTCGGCCCTGCTCGGCATCATCGTCATCCAGTCGATCTCGAGCGGCCTGACGCTTCTCGATCTGTCGTCGTCGCTTCGCTACATGATCACCGGCGGCGTCCTCGCCATCGCGGTGATCGTCGACTCGCTCGCCCGCCGCTCGCGCGTCAGCCACGGCCGCGCCTGACCGGGACCGCATCCCGCGCGGTCCTGACGCGGACACCCCGAAATGGACCGATGGCGGCTTCCGCCGCCGTCGCCGGATTTCCACGCCCGCGATCCGCGAACGCGGTTCGCCATCCCCCTCGTTCGTCCCAATGAAGGAAGAAGATCTTGATCCCAAGGAGAGGCGAAGGCCAGGCCGTTCTCATCACCGGCGCCTCGCGCGGCATCGGCCGCGCCATCGCGCTGCGTTTCGCCGCCGAAGGCTACCATGTGGTGGCCATGGACATCCCGCGGCAGGAGGCCGAGCTCGGGGAGGTCCAGGCCCTGATCCGCGAGGCCGGCGGCCGCTGCGATCTCGTCTTCGGCGATGTCAGCGATCCGAAATCGGTCGAGACCTTCGTCGCGGAGGCCCGTGCCATCGCCGGCCAGATCGACGTGCTGGTCAACAATGCCGGCGTGCTGTCGCTCGGCAAGGTCGAGGACCTCACGCCCGAGGAATGGGACCGCATGTATGACGTCAACACCAAGGGAACGTTCCTGGTGTGCCAGGCGCTGCTCGGTCCGTTCCGCGCCGCTGGCAAGGGACGGATCGTCAATATCGCCTCGATCGGCGGCAAGCGCGGCGCGCCGCTGCAGGCCCATTACTGCTCGTCCAAGGCGGCGGTGATCAGCTTCACCCACATCCTCGCGCAGGAAGTGGCCAAGGACGGCATCACGGTGAACGCGGTCTGCCCCGGCATCATCGACACCGAGATGGGCCGCAACAACTATCGCGATCCGGCGGCTCTGCAGGCGGTCAAGGACAAGACCGCGATGGGCCGTCTCGGCTATCCCGACGATGTCGTCGGCTCGGTCGCCTTCTTCGCCTCCGACGACGCATCCTTCATCACTGGCCAGACGCTCAACGTCTGCGGCGGCATCATCTTCAGCTGAAGCCGCTCTGCCAGAATGAAAACGGGCGGCGCCGGGACCCCCGGCGCCGCCCGTTCTGTTTTCCGCGTCCTGGCTCAGCCCTTGACCGCGCCGGCCGTCAGGCCGGCGACGATGTGCTTCTGGGCGGCGAAGAAGACGATGATCGTCGGCAGGATGGTCACGGTGATGAAGGCGAGCACTAGCTGCCAGTCAGTCGAATATTCGCCCTGATAGACCATGATGCCGAGCGGCCAGGGATATTTGCCCTCGGTGTTGAGCAGGATCAGCGGCAGCAAATAGCTGTTCCAGGAATTGACGAAGGCGACGATGCCGACCGTGGCCAGGATCGGCCGCGAGAGCGGCAGGGTGATGTGCCAGAAATAGCGGATATAGCCGCAGCCATCGACAAGCGCTGCGTCGAAGAGTTCATGCGGCACGTTCTGGAAGAACTTGCGGAACAGCATGATGCTCATGCCTAGCCCGAAGGCGACCTGCGGCAGCACCACGCCCCAATAGGTGTCGAGCAGGCCGAGGTCGCGGATGCGGATGAAGAGCGGCAGGATCGCGGTCGCCACCGGGAACATCAGCCCGATCAGGAAATAATTGAGCAGGAAGCCCGAGCCAAAGAACTTCACATGGGCGAAGGTGAAGGCGGCCATGGCGGCGACCGCGAGCGTCAGGACCACCGTCAGCACGGCGATGATCAGCGAGTTCGCCAGCATCTGCCAGTAGCGCGTGCTGCCGAGAATATCGAGATAGTTGCTCCAGACCCATTGCGCCGGCAGGCCGAACGGATTGACGCGCAGATCGCCCAGCGTCTTGAAGCCGCCGAGCGCGGTCGTCAGCAGCGGCAGCAGTACCACCGCGGCGATGATGAGGAGGCTCGCATAGAGATAGAGCCAGGTGACGAAGCTCATCCGGTGCTTGGAGAAGACATCGCGGCGCCGGCGCGGCGTGACGGCGGGCTTGGCGGACCCGGGCTTCGTGGCGATGAGGGTGTGGTCAGTCATTGCGCATGAAGATCCGCTTGTAGCCGAAGGCGAGCGTGACGCAGATGACGAAGAGAACGACGCCGACGGCGCTGCCGAAGCCGACCTTCATCCGCGTGATGCCGTAGGAATAGAGGAAGGTGACCATCGTCTGGGTGCTGTTCGACGGTCCGCCGCCGGTCAGCGGCATGATCATGTCGAACAGCTGCAGCGAGCCGATCACCGAGAAGAACACGGAGAGCCGGATCGTCGGCGCCAGCAGCGGCAGCGTGATGTTGCGGAAGCGCTGCCAGCGCGTCGCGCCGTCCATCTCGGCGGCCTCGTAATAGCTTTTGTCGATCGATTGCAGGCCGGCGATGAACAGCATCATGTGGAAGCCGAAATATTTCCAGACGATGACGCCGAGCACGGCGTAGATGGCGACGTTCTTGTCGGCCAGCACATAGGGCGAGCCGACGCCGACGAAGGAGGCGATGGCGGCGAACAGGCCGTAATCGCCGTCATAGACGAAGCGCCAGATCAGGCCGGCGGCGACGTCCGCCAGCACGTAGGGCATGAAGAAGACCAGCCGGAACGACACCGCGCCGGGGATGCGGTGCGACACCATCGTCGCGAGCCACAGCGCCAGCGGCAGCTGGATCGCCAGCGAGACGACGATGATCAGCGCGTTGTTGGCGAGCGCCTGGCGGAAGGCGCCGTTGCGGAACAGAAGCTCGAAGTTCCTCAGACCGATGAACTTCTCGGGCAGGCCGTAGCCGTTCCAGTCATAGAGGCTGTACCACGCGGCTTCGCCCATCGGCAGGATGACGAAGAGGGTGAAGACCAGCAGGGCGGGGGGCAGGAACAGCACCAGGACGGGCAGAGTGCCGCCGATCCGGTTGCTGCCGCCGCGGCCCGCCGCGCGCGCGATCATCGTCTGGCTCATCGGCCCGATCACTCCGGCTGAGAAGGGGGAGCCGCCGCGGCGAGGGGGACCGCGGCGGCTTGGGACGTCCGGGGACTACTGCTCGAGGTCCCAGGCGTCCTGGACCTGCTGCGCCGCGTCCTCGGCCGACATCTGGCCGGAGACGATCTCGACGGAGACGTCGTTGACGACGCGGCCGACGGCCGGGCCGAGATCCTGGTCGAGGAAGTTCTGGTGCCAGGTCGAGGCGGCGAGCTGCTTGGCGGATTCGGCGACGAGCGGGTCCTTGACGCCGTCCTCGGCGCCGATGGCGACCGGGATCATGATGCCCGTCGCGGCCTGCAGCCGCTCATTCTCGACATTGGTCAGGAAGGCGGCGAATTCGACGGCTTCCTTCGGCGCGTCCTTGCTGATGACCCAGGCGTTGAGGCCGCCCAGCGTGTCGGTGACCTTGCCGGCGCCGCCCGCGACGGCGGGGAAGGGGAAGCGGCCGAGATTGGCGGTGGCGATGCCCTTGCCGTCGGCGGCCTGGTTGGCCTGGTTCTTCTCGGTCGCCTCGAAGCCGAGGATCATCGCGGCCTTGCCATCGGCGAAGGCGCCGAGCGCCTGCGGCCACTTGGTGCCGAGATAGCCGGGCTGGAAGGGCTCGAGCTCGCCGAGCGCCTTCAGCTGCTCGCCGGCCTTGACGAAGGGCTCCGCCTTGAAGCCGTCGCCCTCATTCGCTTTCGCCGCGTTGAAGGCGTCCAGGCCGCCATTCCGCATGGCGAGGTAGCTCCAGTAGAAATGGATCGGCCACTTCTCGCCGCCACCGCCCGCGATCGGCACGATGCCGGCGTCCTTGAGCGTCTTCACGGCGGCCAGGAAGTCGTCCCAGGTCTGGATCTTGTCGGCGTCGACGCCGGCCTTCTGGAACAGTTCCTTGTTATAGAAGAACGACACCGTGCCCATCTTGTAGGGGACGGCCCAGATCTTGTCGTCGAAGGTCAGGCCGGCGACAGAAGCCGGGTTGTAGCTCTTCTGCCACTTGCCGTCCTCGGCCTGCATCAGGGCGGTCAGGTCCATGATGGCGCCGGTCTCGGACTGCGCCTTCAGCACGCCGCCGGCCCAGGAGAAGAACAGGTGCGGCGCGTCCTTCGACTGCAGCAGCGTCGGCAGCTTGGCCTTGAAGGCCTCGTTCTCGAGAAACTGCGTCTGCACCTTCACGCCGGGATGGGACGCCTCGAACTGCTTGATGATGTCGTCCCACACGCCGAGCGTGACCGGGTCCGTCTCGAGATGCAGCCACTTGACGGTGACATCCGCCAGCGCGGTGCTTGCGGAAAGCGCGAGGCCGATGGCCGCGCCGAAAAGCGCCTTGAATTTCATCGATTGTCCTCCCAGACGATCGCCGGCTGTTTCCTCCCACCGGCGGACGTTTAATAAACAATGCGGATTAAATCTGTTCCCGTTCCGAGGCGCCTGTCAAGAGAACGGCATAATTGGTGCGGTGCAGCGCGGAATCGGGCGTTGACAGAGGCCGGTTTTGCCGTGAATAACTGCCTGACCCGGAATAAATGGCTCCCCTGGACATGAAGACCGCCGATCCCGAATTGATGCGCGCCATCAATCGCTTCCACGTCATGGACGCGATCCGGCGCTTCGGCCCGATCTCGCGGGTGGAGATTTCCGATCGCACGCAATTGTCGGCGACGACGGTGTCGGCGATCACCGCCGCGCTGCTCGATGACGCGCTGATCATGACCCACCAGTTGGGCGGCATCCGCGATGCGGCGACGCGGGGCCGGCCGCGCGTCATGCTGGAGCTCAACCCGGCCGCGGCGCATGTCGTCGGCGTCAAGCTGGCGCTCGACCAGATCACCGTCGCGACCACCAATTTCAGCGCCGACGTGCTGTCGAGCCTGGTCCTGCCCATCCGCCTGCAGCGCCAGCCGGTCTCCGTCATCGCCGATCTCGTCGAGGACGGCATCCGCCGGTCCGTCGCCGATGCGGGCCTGACCATGGAGCAGGTCTCGGGTGTCTGCGTCGGCCTGCCGGGCGTGGTCGAGCGGATCGCCGGCGTCTGCCGCGCCAGCCCGATCTTCGGCGAGCGCGACGTGCCGTTCGCGGCCGAGCTGACGGCGCGGCTCGGCGGGGTGGTGGCGACGATCGACAGCGACGTCAACCTCGTGACGCTCGCCGAGCACTGGTTCGGCCAGGCGCGCGGGCTCGACGATTTCCTCGTCATCTCGGTCGAGCTCGGCCTCGGGCTCGGCATCATGCACAATGGCGAATTGTTCCGTGGCGCCAACGGGTTGAGCCCCGATCTCGGCGACCTGATGGTGCGGCCGCCGAATGGCAGCGGCGCGGTGCGGCTCGCCAGCGCCGCCTCGGAGGCGGCCATGCTGGCCGAGGCGCAGGAGATCCTGGCCGGCAGCGCGCACGAGCACGCCTTCCGGCTCGGCCGCGGCATGGACAAGATCCTCGAACTGGCCGCGGCGGGGGAGCCGCGCATCCTGGCGCTGCTCGACCGCGCCGGCGGCGCGCTCGGCTTCGCCATCGCCAATCTGATCACGCTGTTCGCGCCGCCCAAGGTGATCCTGGCCGGCGCCGCGCTCGAGGCGGGCGAGGCGCTGGTCGGACCGATCCGGCGCACGGTTTCGGCGCTGCTGCCGCCCAGCCTCGCCGACGTCTCCGACATCGTCGTGCATCACTGGCGCGACGACATCTGGGCCCGCGGCGCCGCCGCGATGACCCTGCGTGACCTTTATGGCGCGCCCTGGAACACCACGGGGCCGGTCGTGCACCGCTGACCGGCCAACAAAAAATCAATCGCATCTGGGAGTGAGCGCGAGATGGTTGAACGGGTAGGAATTGGCGTCATCGGCTGCGGCAACATCAGCGCGGCCTATCTGAAGGCCGCGACCGGCTTTCCGATCCTCGATATTCGCGGCCTGGCGGACCTGAACCAGGACGCCGCGCGGGCCCGCGCCGACGAGTTCGGCCTCGATGCTCTGTCGATCGACGCGATGCTCGCCGATCCGGCGATCGAGATCATCGTCAACCTGACCATCCCGAAGGCGCATGTCGAAGTCGGCCTTCAGGCCGTCGCCGCCGGCAAGCATGTCCATTCCGAGAAGCCGCTCGGCATTTCGACGAGCGAGGCGCGCAAGCTGGTCGCGGCCGCGAAAGAAAGGGGCGTGCGCCTCGGCAGCGCGCCGGACACCTTCTTCGGCGGCGCCCACCAGACCAGCCGCAAGCTGATCGACGAGGGCGCCGTCGGCACGCCGATCGCCGGCACCGCATTCTTCATGTGCCCCGGCCACGAGCGCTGGCACCCCAATCCCGGCTTCTATTATCTCGACGGTGGCGGCCCCATGCTCGACATGGGGCCCTACTACGTCACCGATCTCGTCAATTTGCTCGGCCCGGTCGCCCGCGTCGCCGGCGTCGCCACCAAGCTGCGCGACGAACGCCTCGTCACCAGCGAGCCGCTGAACGGCACCCGGATCCCGGTCGAGGTGGCGACCCACGTCGCCGGCACGCTGCAATTCGTCTCCGGCGCCGTCGTCACCATCGCCATGAGCTTCGACGTGCCGCGCCACCAGCACAGCCCGATCGAGCTTTATGGCTCGGCCGGCTCGATCCTGGTGCCCGATCCCAACCATTTCGGCGGCGAGATCAAGCTGGCGACGGCGTCCGAGGACTGGCGCGCCGTGCCGACCGAGCATGGCTATGCCGACGGCAATTTCCGCGTCATCGGCGTCGCCGACATGGCCGAGGCGGTCCGGACGGGAAGGCCGCACCGCGCCAGCGGCGACCTCGCCTTCCACGCGCTGGAGGTGATGGAGGCCTTTCAGCGCTCGTCCGATACCGGCGAGCACATCACGATCGAGAGCCGCCCCGAGCGGCCGGCCGCGCTGGCGGTCGGCACGGTCATCGGCGCGCTCTGAGAACAGAACGAAAGGGAGAGAGACGATGCGCGAGGCATTGATTGTCTGGGGCGGCTGGAGCGGCCACGAGCCGGAGCAGGGCGCCAACATCATCGCGGGCATGCTCGAGGAGGAGGGCTTCAAGGTCTATGTCGAGAACTCGACCGAGGCCTTCGCCGACCCGGCGATCGCCGACATGAGCCTGATCGTGCCGATCTACACCATGTCGAAGATCGAGAAGGAGGAGCTTCTCAACTTGACCAAGGCGGTCGAGGGCGGCGTCGGCCTCGCCGGTTATCACGGCGGCATGGGCGACGCGTTCCGCGAGGCGGTCGAGTACCAGTTCATGGTCGGCGGCCAGTGGGTGTCGCATCCCGGCAACATCATCGACTACCATGTCGACGTGACGCGGCCGGACGACCCGCTGATGGAGGGCCTGCCGGCGCGGTTCCCGTACCGGTCCGAGCAGTACTACATGCATGTCGATCCCTCGAACGAGGTGCTGGCGACGACCACCTTCCGGGGCGACCACGCCTACTGGATCGACGGCGTCGTCATGCCGGTGGTCTGGAAGCGCAAGCATGGCCAGGGGCGGGTGTTCTATTCCGCGCTCGGCCATGTCGCGAGCGAGTTCCAGGTGCCCGAGATGAACACGATCATGCGCCGCGGCCTGCTCTGGGCGGCGCGCTAGGATCTGCCCCGGAATCAAGACCCGCCATCGTCGTCTGACGGCGGCGGGTCTCCGTCTTTCGGGGACCTGGCTCAGGGTGCCGGGGCGGCGTCGGCCGGGCCCTCATGCATGATCGCGTCGTTCTCGGGCCCATCGACGATCAGGTGACCTGCCAGGCCCCGCTCGGCGCGGGACAGGGCGTGGTCGACGAGCACGTAATTGCCGCCGCGATCGAGCTTGAAGTCGACGATCGTCGCGCCGCCCGGAGCGACCGTCACGGTCTGGACGCCCGTGATCGGCGGGGAGGTGACGCTGCCCATGGAATAGACGTTGTCGAAGATCTCGCCGATGACGTGGAACGAGGACGTGAAGTTCGGTCCGCCGACGCCGAAGAAGATGCGCACCGTCTCGCCGACATTGGCATAGAGCGGATGGGTCTTGGTGAGCGAGCCGACGGCGCCGTTGAACAGGAAGTATTCCGGCCGCTCGGAGATCAGTTTGTCATAGTCCATCTCCTGCACGCCGTTCGTGCCGAACGGCTCGACGGTGTAGAGTTCGCCCTGCATGACGTAGAATTCGCGGTCGACCTGCGGCAGGCCGCCCTCCGGCTCGACCAGGATCAGCCCGTACATGCCGCTGGTGATGTGGTGGGCGACGCTTGGCGTGGCGCAGTGATAGACGAAGATGCCGGGCTTCAGCGCCTTGAACGTCACGATGGTTTCGGCGCCGGGATCGGTCTGCGTCGTGTGGGCGCCGCCGCCGGGGCCGGTCGCGGCATGGAAATCGACCGAATGGGCCATGACGCTGTCGGCCGGGTTCTTGACGTGCACCTCGACCGTGTCGCCGACCCGAACGCGCAGGAACGGGCCCGGAACCTTGGAGTTGAAGGTCCAGTAGGTATAGGTCGTGCCGTCGTCCAGACGTCCGACGAGTTCGACCGTCTCGAGGTCGACCTTGACGACCTTGGGCGGCCGCTGGCCGATCGGGCCCGGCAGGTCGGCCGGATCCCGCACGACGTCGGCGGCGTCGCTCGCCATCGCCTCGCGCGGTCCCGACATCACCTGGATGAGGCCTTCCATGCCGGCCTGGCGATGGCCGGCGATCGTGCAGAAATAGGCGAATTCGCCGACCTTGCTCGCGAGGAAGGAGATGGTCGTGGAGGCGTTCTTGCCGACCACCACGGCGGAACGCGCCGGATACTGGTCGACGACGACGTCGTGCTCCGCGCCCTCGCCGTTGATCAGGTTGATCTGGACGAGTTCGCCCTCGTGCACCATCAGGGTCGGGTTGATCTTTCCCTCGATCGCGCCGCCGACACCGATATAGACCATGCGCCCGCCGGCGATGCCGGTCCTGAGCGTGAAGCTCGTCGGGGTGTGGTAGCTGACGGCGGCCGTGGCGGTGGCGGCTGGTGCCGGGCTCGCCGCCGTCGTCGCCGCTGCCGTCGGCTCCGCCGTCGCGCCATGCTGGTGCGACTGGGCGAGGACGGGCGCGAGGCCGAAGGCCGATAGCGCCAGAACGAGCGCGGCCACGAGGCCGGCCCGCCTGCCGCTGCCCTTGCGGGGGCCGCTGTCCACATTCGGCGCGCCTGGATCGCGCGCGGTTTGCGGACGATTTCCGAGACGTGATGTCATGGCGTATTTCGCCTTTCCCATTGCAAAACTTGACGCCTGCAATCTAGCGGGGGGCGGAACGGCGCTCTTTGCAGTTCAGCAACTTCAGAAGCGAACAGGCCGGGTCGGTCAGCTGCGGCCGAGGCGGGGCCCGAGCAGCGCAGCGCCGTAGAACAGCGCGAAGCCGAGGAAAGCCACGGCCCAGAGGCCGCCGGCGATTTCCATCAGCCAGGGACCAGCGAGGCCGAGCGCGGCGACGATGCGCGCGATCGACGCGGCGAGGATCGCGGCGAAGACGAAGCATCCCCCGGGACCGGCGCGAAGCGGCCGGCCGGTATGGCCGAGCGTGGCGCGGACCATGACGGCGAGCGTCATGGTGCCGATCGCGCCGACACCGAGCGCATGCACGCCGACGGCCGGGGCAATGCGCTCGGGGTCGAGGATGCCGCAGGCGACGAGCAGGAGCCCGGCGGGCACGAAGGCATAGGCGAGGTGCAGGATCAGGACCAGCGGATCGCCAAGGGTCCGGTCCCCGGCCCAGCGCGCCAGTCGGACGGCGTTGAGGCCAGCGGCCGCGATCAGCAGCACGGCGGTCGCGGATCCCTCCGGAGCGATGGTCCAGGCGACGAGGCCGATGGCGGTCGCGAGGATTGTCGCCATGTCGAAACGGCCGACAGGAACCGGCAGCCGGCCGGGGTTCTCGCGCGCCAGCCAGTTGCGGGTGAAGCTCGGGATGATGCGGCCGCCGATCACCGCGATCAGCACGATCGCCGTGCCGATGCCGAGCCGGCGGGCGATGTCGGCCGAGCCGGCGAAATGCGACTCGAGGTGGAACAGGGTGTTGGCGGCGGCGAACAGGCCGACCGGAATGACGACCTTCAAATTGCGCCAGTTGCGGCCGGCGACGATCTCGACCACGGCCGCTGCCGTCACGGCCAGCAGGAAGGCGGCGTCGATGATGGCGGCCGCCAGCCAGCCGATCGACGTCGAATGGAAGATCGCGACCCGGCCGGCGATCCAGAGCAGCACCAGCAAGAGCAGGGGATAGCCCTGCACCGGCAGCCGCCCCGTCCAGTTGGGGATCGCCGTCAGCAGGAAGCCGGTCAGGACGGCGGCGAGATAGCCGAACAGCATCTCGTGGCTGTGCCAGTCGACCGGCGGGAACAGGCTCGCCGTCTCGAGCGCGCCCCGCAGCAGCGGCAGCCAGACCAGCAGCGTTGCGCCGGCATAGAGCGCGCCGAGCAGGAAGAACGGGCGAAACCCGTAGGAGAGGAGGGCGGGCAGGCGGTCTGGACGCGTGCGCGGGATGGCCATGCTTTGCCTTTCCGGCTGGCCACGGCGCATCACGCGATCGCCTGCTCTGGCCTCGGTGGGGTTACGGTGTCGCGGCGGCCTCGGTGAGGAGCGCCTCGAAGGTCTTCCTGGCCTTGCCGGGATGCTTCACGGCCTTGGCCTCGTCGAGATTGACCGGGTTGCCGGCGACGATCAGCGCCACCATGCCCATGCCGTAGTGGGGCGTGCACTTGACGCCGTAGACGCCCTCGGCGTCGATGGTCACCGTGACCGGCTGGCTGATCTTGCCTTTGAACGGGGTGGTGCCGGCCGGCGCCATGCCCTTGACGGATTCGGCGTCATGCGACTTGTCGGTCGGCACGAAGGTGACGGTGTCGCCGACGGCCACGCGGATCAGGTCCGGCTCGAACACCATGGCGCCCTTGGCGCCCTTGTTGAGCATATTGACCTCGTGATCCGCGGCCTGTGCGGCGCCCGCCATCACCAGCGTCGCCAGGGCGGCCGCGACCAACGCTATCCGTCTCATCATGCTGTTCCTTCGTCTCAAGCCAATGACATCCGTCATCGGCCCGCTTATAGGCAGGAAGGCGCCGATCGAATTTGCGCTAGCGCAAAGAGACGCTGCATGGGACGGGGCGGGCGAGGAAACACGATGCGGAATTCGCGAAAGGGACGGCGTGTCGCCTGGGAATCCGTGGCGATGCCGCGGATAGGAGGGCATCATGCCGCAGCTTGACCGCTCCCTGATTGCCGACCTGCCGCTCTTCCAGTCGGCGAAGCCGGAGGAACTCGACGCGGTGCTCGCCGACGCCCGGCCGCTCCGCGTCGCCCGCGACGCGCCGATCTTCGAGCAGGAGGGCGAGGCGCACTCGTTCTTCCTGCTGCTCGATGGCCATGTCCGGGTAGTCAAGGCGACGCCGGCCGGCGATCAGGTGATCGTGCGCTATGTCAGCGCCGGCGAGATGATCGGCATCGCCCAGGCCATCGGCCGGGACACCTATCCGGCCACCGCCGTCGCGGCCGTCGATTGCGTGGTGCTGGCCTGGCCGACGAGCCTCTGGCAGCGCTTCATCGTCCAGATCCCCGGCTTTGCATCGACCACCTATCAGGCAGTCGGCAGCCGGCTGCAGGACGTGCAGGCCCGGCTCGTCGAGATGGCGACCGAGCAGGTCGAGCAGCGCGTGGCGCGGGCGCTCAGCCGGTTGGTCGAACAGAGCGGCCGCCAGACTGAAGAGGGTCTGCAGATCGATTTCCCGATCTCGCGCCAGGACATCGCCGAGATGACCGGGACGACGCTGCATACCGTCAGCCGCCTGCTCGCCGCCTGGGAAGCCAAGGGCATCGTCGCCGGCGGCCGCCAGAAGGTGACGGTGGTGGAGCCTGCCCGCCTGCGCGCGCTCGCCGAGGGGCGCGCGCGCGTCTGAGGTCTCCCGGCTGTTGCGGATCGGCCGCGTCGCCGCGATCGCCGCCCTGTTTGATCTAGAACAAATACAGCCTGCCGATTCTCGTTCACCAAGGAGCTTGCATTCGACGTCCAGGGACGCCGGAGCGCTGCGGTGTGACAAGATAGGGGCTCCCCGGGATGATAGCGGGATTGACGAAGGCGGAACGGCAGCTGTCGCTGGCCGTCCTGACAGTGCTGGCCTTGTGCGGCCTGGCATTCGCCGCGATCGGTCGGAACGACCCGATCGGGACGCATGGCTTCATCATCCTGCTGGTGGCGATCGGCGTCGCGTGCGCTGTCATCGCCGGCTACTACGCGCCGGAGCCCGGCAAGGAACAATTGTCGCGCTACTACGATGATCCGACCCGCGTCGGCATCATCCTCGCCATGGCCTGGGCGGTGTTCGGCCTGTTCTTCGGCGTCTGGGTGGCGGCGCTGCTGGCCTGGCCGGAGCTCACCTTCGACGCGGCCTGGGCCAGCTTCGGCCGCATCCGGCCGGTCCATACCACCGGCGTGATCTTCGGCTTCGGCGGCAATGCCCTGATCGCCACCTCGCTGCACGTGCTGCAGCGCACCACCCGCGCCCGGCTGCCCGACCAGTTCAGCCCGTGGTTCGTGCTGATCGGCTACAACCTGTTCTGCATCCTCGCGGTCAGCGGCTATTTCATGGGGCTGACGCAGTCCAAGGAATATGCCGAGGCGGAATGGTATGCCGACATCTGGCTGGTCATCGTCTGGGTCGTCTATTTCCTGATCTACATCCGCACGCTGCAGCGGCGGAAGGAACCCCATATCTACGTCGCCAACTGGTACTACATGGCCTTCATCCTGGTCGTGGCGATCCTGCACATCGTGAACAATCTCGCCGTGCCGGTCTCGCTCGCCCACGCCAAGAGCTACTCCCTCTTCGCCGGCGTGCAGGACGCCATGACCCAGTGGTGGTACGGCCACAACGCGGTCGCGTTCTTCCTGACCGCCGGCTTCCTCGGCATGATGTACTACTACCTGCCGAAGCGCGCCGGCCGGCCGATCTTCTCCTACCGGCTGTCGATCATCAGCTTCTGGGGCATCGTCTTCATGTATATGTGGGCGGGCTCGCACCATCTGCACTACACCGCGCTGCCGCAATGGGTGCAGACCCTCGGCATGACCTTCTCGGTCGTGCTGCTGGTGCCGTCCTGGGCCTCGGCCGGCAACGCGCTCGCGACCCTGAACGGCGCCTGGGGCAAGGTGCGTGACGACGCCACGCTGCGCTTCATGATGGTCGCCGCGGTCTTCTACGGCCTGTCGACCTTCGAGGGCTCCTTCATGGCGATCCGCGCCGTGAACTCGCTCAGCCACTACACCGACTGGACCATCGGCCATGTCCATGCCGGCGCGCTCGGCTGGGTGGCGATGATCTCCTTCGGGTCGATCTACGCGCTGGTGCCATGGATGTGGAAGCGCGACCGCATGTATTCGTCCAAGCTGGTCGAGGTCCACTTCTGGCTCGCGCTCGCCGGAACCGTCGTCTACGTCTTCGCGATGTGGAATTCCGGCATCATCCAGGGATTGATGTGGCGGACCTACAATGAAAGCGGGACGCTCGCCTATTCGTTCATCGACTCGCTCGTCGCGATGCATCCCTATTACATCGCGCGCACCCTGGGCGGTCTTCTGTTCCTGCTCGGCGCCCTCGTCGGTTGCTACAACATCTGGATGACGATCCGGCAGGCCGGCGGCCAGGTGGTGCTGCAGGGGCCGGACGTGGACGAGCCGGCGCTGTCCCCCACCGCACTTCAGGCCGGGGAGTAACCGACCATGCCGAACTTCCATCGCAAGCTCGAACGCAGCGCCATCGGCTTTGTGCTGGCCATCGTCGCGGTGGCCTCGATCGGCGGCTTCGTCGAGATCGCGCCGCTCTTCACCATCGACGAGACGGTCGAGAAGGCGCCCGACATGCGGGTCTACACGCCGCTCGAACTCGCCGGCCGCAACATCTATATCCGCGAGGGCTGCTATGCCTGCCATTCGCAGATGATCCGCACGCTGCGCGACGAGGTCGAGCGCTACGGCCCGTATTCGCTGGCGGTCGAATCGCAATATGACCATCCCATGCTGTGGGGCTCGAAGCGGACGGGACCGGATCTCGCCCGTGTCGGCGGCAAGTATTCCGACGCCTGGCAGGTCGCGCATCTCCGCAATCCGCGCGACGTCGTGCCGGTCTCCGTCATGCCGGCCTATCGCTGGCTGGAGGACACCCCGCTCCGGACCGAGGATCTCGGGCTGCATCTGAAGGCGATGAGCCGCGTCGGCGTTCCCTACACGCAGGCGATGATCGACAGCGCCCCGGAGGACGCCTACGGCCAGGCCAATCCGGACACGGATTTCGCCGCCGGCGTCGCCGAGCGCTATGGCGAGGCGACGAATATCCGTGCCTTCGACGGCAATCCGGGCCGCGTCACCGAGATGGACGCGCTCGTCGCCTATCTCCAGATCCTGGGCAAGCTCACCGACGCGGCGACGGCGCCGAACGTCGCGGCGAAGGAGTAGGGCGATGGACCTCGACTACCAGACGGTCGTCGCCTTCTCCAAGAGCTGGGGCCTGTTCTATCTGATCGCGCTCGCCATCGGCGTGCTCGTCTACACCTTCTGGCCCAAGAACAAGAAGCGCTTCGATCAAGCCAAGAAGAGCATTCTCGACAAGGATGACAAGCCGTGGAACTAGGCAAGCGTGATCCCGTCACCGGACGCAACACGACCGGCCATGAATGGAACGGCATCGAGGAACTCGATACGCCGGTGCCGCGCGTCGTGCTGTTCTTCCTCTTCGCCACAACACTCTTCGCGATCGTCTACTGGCTGCTGATGCCGGCCTGGCCGCTCGGCTGGTCCTATACCAAGGGACTGCTCGGCTTCGATGACCGCGCCGTCGTCACCAAGGCGGTGAGCGACGCGAGCGCCGAGCGCGCGGTCTGGACCGATCGCGTCGCATCGGCGGATTTCGCGACGATCCAGGCCGATCCGGAACTCATGCGCTCCGTCCAGCAGACGGGCCGCACCCTGTTCGAGGACAATTGCGCCGTCTGCCATGGCGTCGACGCCACCGGTGGCCCTGGCTATCCCGACCTCGCCGCCAAGGCGTGGCTCTGGGGCGGCTCGCCGGAGCAGATCGCCGAGACGATCAAGGTCGGCATCAATTCCGGCCATCCCGACACGCGCGTCTCGCAGATGATGGCCTTCGGCCGCGACGGCGTGCTCGACCGCAAGCAGGTCAACGATGTCGTCGTCTATGTGCGCTCTCTGTCCGGGGCCGAGCCCGCTTCCGGCGACGCCGCGCGCATCGCGGCCGGGCGGGAGGTGTTCGCCGCCAACTGCGTCGCCTGTCATGGCGACGACGGCAAGGGCAAGGCCGAGATGGGCGCGCCCGACCTGACGGACGCGACCTGGATCTATGGCGGCGACCTGCAGTCGGTGTTCAACACGGTCTATGGCGGCCGGCAGGGGCACATGCCGCACTGGGGCGATCGCCTGACGCCGGTCGATATCAAGGTGCTGGCGCTCTACGTCCATTCGCTGGGAGGAAAGGCGCCGTGACGCTCGCCAGACCGATTGGCCCGGCGACGGCCGCCGCGCGGCGGCCGCTGAACTGGAAGAGGATCTCGCTCGCCATCACCGCGGTCGTGGTCGTCGTCCTGCTCGGCGCCAATGCGCATCTCGTCTATGTCGCGCTTCGCTCGCAGCCCGATTGTGTGCCGCATGCGAAGGCGCCCAATGGTTCCGGCGACGGCTTCCGCGCCGCCAAGTCCGCGTGCTGAGCAGGAGAAGCTCATGGCTACCACCAAGGCATCCGCCGCCTTCCAGCGCCCGCTCGCCGAACAGCGGCGGCGCAACCTGCCTGCCAGCGCCGCGCTCGGATGGCTCGCCGCCGGATGGCGCGATCTCATGGTCAGGCCGCTCGACAGCCTGATCTACGGCCTCGCGGTCTTCCTCGTCTCCGTCGTCGTCGTCTGGAGCCTTTTCAAGCTCAATCTCGACTACATCCTGTTCCCGGCCCTGGCCGGCTTCATGGTCGTCGGGCCACTGGTGGCGATCGGGCTCTATGCCAAGAGTCGGGCGATCGCCAAAGGCGAGCGGATCTCGCTCGCGGGCATGATCTTCGTGCGGCCGAATTCCGGCGGCCAGGTGCTGTTCACCGGGGCCATCCTCTGCCTTCTGATGCTGGTGTGGATGCGCGCCGCCGTGATCATCTACGCGCTCTTCTTCGGCCTGCGTCCGTTCCCCGGCCTCGACCATGTCGCGACCATGCTGTTCACGACGCCGGTCGGCCTCGCCATGCTCGTCGTCGGCACCGTTGTCGGCGGCCTGTTCGCGGCCTTCTCCTTCGCCATCAGCACCTTCTCCATCCCGATGCTGCTCGACCAGAAGACGGATGCGTTCACGGCGATGGGCACCAGCATCTCGCTGGTCTGGAACAACCTGCCGGTCATGATCGCTTGGGGCGCGATCGTGCTGGCGCTGTTCCTGGTCTGCGTGGCGATCGGCCTCCTCGGCCTGATCGTCGTCTTCCCGCTGCTCGGCCATGCGACGTGGCACAGCTACGAGGCGATGAAATGACCTGTTGCGCGGTCGACGCGGCGGCCGCCGCCCGGCCGCTCCACGCACCGGTCTCGCGGGAGGAACTCGCGCTCGCGAGCCGCGATCTCGGCGACGGTCTGCGCCAGGTCGACCTCGCCGTGCCCGAGGTGCACTGCGCCGACTGCATCCGCAAGATCGAGCGCGGACTCGCCGACATGCCCGGCGTCACCCATGCGCGCGTCAATCTCTCGACCCGGCGCGTCAGCGTGAAATGGTCCGGCGCCGATGTGCCGCCGCTGATCGAGGCCCTCGACCGCCTCGGCTATGCCGCGCATCTCTTCGACGCCGGCGAGAGCGACGGCGACCCCCAGCTTGCCTGGCTGCTGCGGGCGCTGGCGGTCGCCGGCTTCTCGGCCATGAACATCATGCTGCTGTCGGTGTCGGTCTGGTCCGGCGCCGAGCCGGGTACGCGCCAGGCCTTCCACTGGATCTCCGCCGCGCTGGCGCTGCCGGCGCTCGTCTATTCCGGCCAGGTGTTCTTCGGCTCGGCCTGGAACGCGCTGCGCCACGGCCGCAGCAACATGGACGTGCCGATCTCGGTCGGCGTCCTGCTCGCCTTCGGCATGAGCGTCTACGACACCTATCAGAACGGCCGGCACGCCTATTTCGACGCGGCGACGTCGCTTCTGTTCTTCCTGCTGATCGGGCGGGTCCTCGATCATATGATGCGCGAGAGGGCGCGGCAGGCGGTGAGCGGCCTGGTGCGTCTCGCGCCGCGCGGTGCCGCCGTGCTGCGTGGCGACGGCACGCGCGATTACCTGCCTCTCGCCGAGATCGAACCGGGCATGACGCTCATGGTCGCGGCGGGGGACCGCATCCCGGTCGACGGGGTCGTGGCCTCCGGAGCCTCGGAACTCGATTGCTCCGTCGTTTCCGGGGAGAGCCTGCCGCAGCCGGTCGCCGCCGGCGCGCCGCTCAAGGCGGGGATGCTGAACCTGACCGGCGCGCTGACGATGACGGTCACGGCCCGCAGCACGGACTCCTTCCTGGCCGAGATGGTGCGGCTGATGGAAGTCGCCGAGGGCGGCAAGGCACGCTATCGCCGCCTGGCCGACCGGGCGGCGCAACTCTATTCGCCGGTCATCCACGCGACGGCGCTTCTGAGTTTCATCGGCTGGCTCGCGGTCACGGGCGATTGGCACCAGTCGATCACCATCGCCATCGCCGTCCTCATCGTCACCTGTCCCTGCGCGCTCGGGCTGGCCGTGCCGATCGTGCAGGTGGTCGCGGCGCGGCGGCTGTTCGAGAACGGCATCATGGTCAAGGACGGCTCGGCCATGGAGCGGATGGCCGAGATCGACAGCGTCGCCTTCGACAAGACCGGCACGCTGACGCTCGGACGCCTGCGGCTGGACGAGGATCTCGCAATCGATCCGGTGGCGGCCCGGATCGCCGCGGCCCTGGCCGCGACGTCGAACCACCCCGTCTCGCGCGCGATCGCCGATCGTTTCGGCGGCCGCTCCTCGGGTCTCGTCTTCATGCGCGTCGTCGAACTGCCCGGGCAGGGCATCGAGGCGGTGGCGGAGGACGGCGCCGTCTATCGCCTCGGTCGCGCCGGCTGGGCCGCGCTGACCGACGTCTCGGGCAGGGCGGGGACGGTGCTGGGCCGCGACGGCAAGGTCCTCGCGCGGTTCGCCTTCCGCGACGACCTGCGGCCCGAGGCGCGCGAGGCCGTGGCGGCGCTGCGCGGCCAGGAGCTCGAAACGCTCATGCTGTCGGGCGACCTATTGCCCGCCGTCGCGCGGGTCGCGGCCGAACTCGACATCGGCGACTTCGCCGCTGGCATGCTGCCGGGCGACAAGCTGGCGCGGATCGAGGCGCTGGCCCGAGACGGCCATCGGACGCTGATGGTCGGTGACGGGCTCAACGACGCGCCGGTTCTGGCGGCGGCGCATGTCTCGATGGCGCCGGCGACGGCCGCCGACATCGGCCGCAACGCCGCCGACTTCGTCTTCCTGCGGCCGAGCCTCGGCGCGGTGCCGCTGGCGCTGGCGGTCTCGAAGGAGGCGGGCACGCTGATCCGCCAGAACTTCGGTATCTCCATCCTCTACAACCTGATCGCGCTGCCGGTCGCGATCGCCGGCTTCGTCACGCCGCTTGTCGCGGCGCTCGCCATGTCGCTGTCGTCGATCGTCGTGGTCGCCAACGCGCTGCGCCTGCGGGCAGGTCGCCCTGGCGAGACGCGGCCTGCCGAGGGTCCCGAAGCGGCGCTTGCGGCCGCGCCGGTGCCCGCGCCGACCTCGACCCGGACGACCCGCGTGGCCGTCCGTGGATAGCCTCGTCTTCCTGATCCCGCTCGCGATCGTCTTCGGCGTGGTCGCGCTCTGGATCTTCTTCTGGTCGCTGAACAGCGCCCAGTACGAGGATCTTGACGGCGCGGCGGAGCGCATCCTGCTCGATGATGAGGACGACGCGAGCCCGCCGCGCGCCTGACGCCTCGGCCGGCCTTCAGTCGATTGGATGAGCTGCCTTATCGATCTTGGACGGCGCTGCCCCCGGGGTGGCGCCGTTTGTCATTCTGTTTGGGTGGCATGGATCCTGCTGCCATGCCGGCGTTGCCATGGCTTCCAATTTGGAATACCAATGATGTACCTATAGTATTCCAATCTGAAAGCGCGGCCGATGCAGGATGGGCGTTCAAGCATTGCCTTCTATCTGAACGACCAGCTTGTCGAGCTGGCGGAGGCCGCCCCGGACAGGACCCTGCTCGATTTCCTGCGGCTGGAGCGTGGGTTGCGCGGCACCAAGGAGGGCTGTGCCGAAGGGGATTGCGGGGCCTGCACGGTTTTGGTCGGCCGGCTCGGGGAGGCGGGCCTCGTCTATGAGAGCGTCAATGCCTGCATTCGCCTGATGGGGTCGCTCCATGCCTGCCATGTCGTGACGGTCGAGGCGCTGTCCGCGCCCGGCGACCGGCTGCATCCGGTGCAGCAGGCCATGGTTGATCTCCACGGCAGCCAATGCGGTTTCTGCACGCCCGGCATCGTCATGTCGCTCTATGCGCTCTGGCTCGACGAACCCCGGCCGACCCGCCCCGCTGTCGAGACGGCGCTGCAGGGCAATCTCTGCCGCTGCACCGGCTATGCGCCGATCCTGCGGGCGGCGGACGCGATATCGGCCTATGGCAGCGTGGAATCGGACGCGCTTCGTCTAGGTCGTGACGACATGGCGGCTAAGCTGGCTCCCCTGCGGGACGGGCGCCGGGTGGATGTCGGCTCCCGGGCGGGCCGGTTCCTGATCCCCGCCGACACCGACGATCTCGCCGCGATCCTGCTGGAGCTGCCGGAGGCGACGCTGGTCGCGGGATCGACCGATGTCGGGCTCTGGGTCACCAAGTTCATGCGCCCGATCGCGCCGGTCGTCTTCATCGGCCATCTGATGCAGGAGGTGGGCCGGGACAACGGCGTGCTCCGCATCGGCGCCGGTGTGACCTACGCCCGGGCGCGCGAGGCGATCGCCGCCCATCTCCCGCAACTCCTGCCTCTGTGGGGCCGCATCGGCGGCGCGCAGGTCCGCAACATGGGTACGATCGGTGGCAACATCGCCAATGGCTCGCCGATCGGCGACACGCCGCCGCCGCTGATCGCGCTCGGCGCCGAGATCACGCTGCGGCGCGGCGAGAACAGGCGAACCGTCCGGCTGGACGACTATTTCCTCGCCTATGGGCGGCAGGATCGCGCTCCGGGCGAGTTCATCGAGAGCGTCACCGTTCCCTTGCCGCACGCCACCGACCGGTTCGCCGTCTACAAGGTCAGCAAGCGCCGCGACGAGGACATCTCCTCCGTGCTCGGCGCTTTCCGCCTGCGCATCGACGATGGCTTCGTCACCGACGCGGCGATCGCCTATGGCGGCATGGCGGCGACGCCGCGCCGGGCCCGGACGGTCGAGGCGGCGCTCGTCGGCCAGCCGTGGACGATCGCGACGGTGGAGGCGGCGCTTTCCGCCTATGCGGCCGATTTCGAGCCGCTGACCGACTGGCGCGCCTCCGCCGCCTACAGGATGCTGGTGGCGCGGAACCTGCTGGTCCGGTTCTTCCATGAAGGGCGGCACGCCTCGCAGGCGAAGCCCGATTGCCAGTCGGTGGTCTCATGACGATCCGCGAACCCGTCCCCGTCCACGTCGCCGGCGGCATGCACGCGCCGCAACGCCATGATTCCGCGCACAAGCATGTCGCGGGGTCTGCCGATTACATCGACGATCTGATCGAGCCGGCGGGCACGCTGCATGCGAGCCTCGGCCTCGCCACGATCGCCCATGGCGAGATTGTTTCCATGGATCTCGCGCCGATCCGTGCGGTGCCGGGTGTCGTTGGCGTGCTGACGGCAAACGATATTCCCGGCGCCCGTGACATCAGCCCCACGCACAAGGAGGACGAGCCCGTCTTCGCTGGCGACAAGGTGGCCTTTCACGGCCAGCCGCTGTTCGTCGTCGTCGCCGAAACCCGCGACATCGCGCGCCGCGCCGCCCGTCTGGCCAAGGTCTCCTATCGCGAGCAGCCGCCGATCCTCGACGTCGCGGCGGCACGCGCCGCCGGCGAAGCGCTGGTGACGCCAGGGCTGACGCTGGCGCGGGGCGATGTCGAGTCCGCATTGGCCCAGGCGACGCGTCGCCTGTCCGGGTCGATGGCCATCGGCGGCCAGGAGCATTTCTATCTGGAGAGCCACATCGCGCTGGCGATCCCCGGCGAGGACCGGGACATGACCGTCTATTCGAGCGCCCAGCATCCGGACGAGGTCCAGCGCATGGTGGCGCGCGTCCTCGGCGTGCCGGCGCACGCCGTCAATGTCGTCATCCGGCGCATGGGCGGCGGCTTCGGCGGCAAGGAATCGCAGAGCAATCTGTTCGCCTGCGTCGCGGCTATCGCGGCGCGGGCGTTCGGGCGTGCCGTCAAGCTCAGGCCGGACCGCGACGACGACATGACCATGACCGGCAAGCGGCACGACTTCGTCGTCGACTATCAGGTCGGCTTCGATGATCAGGGCCGGATCGAGGCGGTCGACGCAGTCTTCGCGGCGCGCTGTGGCCATTCCGCCGATCTGTCGCGCGGCGTCACGGACCGGACGCTCACCCATGCCGACAACGCCTATTTCTATCCGGCTGTACGGCTCCAATCCTTGCCGCTGCGCACGAACACCGTCTCGAACACGGCCTTTCGCGGCTATGGCGGGCCGCAGGGCATGCTCGCCTGCGAGCGCTGGATCGCGGAGATCGCCTATGCGCTCGGCAAGGACCCGCTCGAGATCCGCAAGGCTAATTTCTATGGCGAGACAGATCGCAACGTCACGCCCTATCACCAGACCATCGGCGATAATATTCTCGCGCGGCTGGTCGGTGAACTCGAGGCGAGCGCTGACTATTCGCGGCGGCGGGCCGAGATCCTGGCCCACAATCGCGGCTCGGACATCCGGAAGCGCGGCATCGCGCTGACGCCGGTCAAGTTCGGCATCAGCTTCACCATGCTCGCCCTCAACCAGGCCGGCGCGCTGATCCATGTCTACCGCGACGGCTCCGTGCAGTTGAACCATGGCGGCACGGAGATGGGGCAGGGGCTGCACACCAAGATTGCGCAGGTCGTCGCCGAGACCCTGCGGATCGACATCGCGCAGGTGAAGGTCATGGCGACCGCGACCGACAAGGTCCCGAACGCCTCGTCGACGGCGGCCTCCAGCGGTTCGGACCTCAACGGCATGGCGGCCGCCAATGCGGCAGAGCAGATCCGGGACAGGCTGATCGAGTTCGTCCTCCGGAAATATGGCTGCGAACGCCAGGCTGTTCGCTTCGAGGCGAACGCCATTCTCGTCGGCGACCTCCGGATCGGCTGGCCGGAGCTGGCGGAGCAGGCCTATCTGGCGCGCATTCCCCTGTCGGCGGCGGGCTTCTACAGCACTCCCGGCATCCACTGGAACCGCGATGCGGGCAGGGGGCATCCCTATCTCTACTACGCCTATGGCGCGTCCTGCTCCGAGGTGACGGTCGACACGCTGACCGGCGAGTACAGCGTCGACCGCGTGGACATCCTTCACGATGTCGGCCGCTCGCTCAATCCAGCGATCGACATCGGCCAGATCGAAGGCGGCTTCGTGCAGGGCATGGGATGGCTGACCACCGAGGAACTCTGGTGGGACGGCAAGGGCCGGCTGCGGACGCATGCGCCCTCGACCTACAAGATCCCGGTCGCTTCCGACATCCCGAAGGTCTTCAACGTGAAGCTGGCGGACTGGTCCGAGAACCGGGCGGCCACGATCGGGCGCTCCAAGGCGGTCGGCGAGCCGCCCTTCATGCTGGCGCTCTCCGTGTTCGAGGCACTGGGCATGGCGGCGGCGAGCGTCGCCGACTACAGGATCGCACCGCGCATGGACGCTCCGGCGACGCCGGAACGCGTGCTGATGACGATCGAGCGACTGAAGCGCGAGGCAGGGACGACGCCAGCGGTGCCTTGAGCCGCTACCAGGGCAGCGTTTCGCCGGTTCGGTCGAGCAGCGGGCTGCCTTCGGGCGGGTTCTTCGCGGCGGCGATGGTGGCAAGCAGGCCGGCGTCGATCTCGGGCGGGTTGTCGAGCGCGAGGGTGAGGCAGGTGATCTCCGGCTGCCATTCGACGGAGAGGCAGCGCCAAAGCGCATGGGCCGCCGCGCGGAAGGGCCGTTCGAGATAGGCGCCCGTGCGATCTTGAACCGTCATTCCCGCGTCGGAGCGAGTCAGCAGTACCAGCTTGCCATGCACTGCGGCGAGCGCCGGCCGGAGGGTATTGGCGACGTGGAACGGCTTGAAGGCGAGCCGCTCCAGGCCCGCTTCGAGTTCGGTCCGCCGCAACTCCGCCGCTCGCCGGCGAGGCGCCCGGAAATCGTCGGCGAAGATCAGGATGTCGATCGGCCCATCGGCCAGACCCGCCGTCGCCGGCTCCGCGTCGCCGTCGAGAGGGAGCGCGGAAACCCGCGCGCCCGAGTTCCGGTAGAGATCGGCGAGTGCCGCGCCGGTCGCGCTCTCGCTGCCGGCGATCACGACATGGAGCCTTCGGGCCATTTCGCGTTCTTCTCCTGCCGTCACCATGGAACGTCCAATCCGTCAAAGCCGATGCAGCGGCCGGTATCGGCGGTCGTCAGGCGCTCGACCACGGCGCGCATCCCGGCGACGCTGACGGCGACCTCCATGCCCTGGTGATCGGTCATGTCCGTCTTGACGAATCCCGGCCGCAGCAGCGCGCAGGTGATGCCGTCCGCCCGCCACTCGTCGGCGAGGGACCGCCACATTGCGTTGAGCGCCGTCTTCGAGGCGCGATAGCAATATTGCGTGCCCCAGTTGTTCGAGCCGATCGAACTCATCAGGCTCGACATGCCGAGGGCGAGGCGGCGCTCGCCGGCCAGCAGGTTGGGCTTCAGGGCGGCCATGAGCAGGATCGCGCCGAGCGCGTTGGTATCCATGACCCGATGCATTTCGGGCCACGTCACCGCCCCGGTCGGGAGCGTGACGTCGCCCGAGATGCCGGCATTGGCGATCACCGCGTCGAGCGCGACGCCGTCGAGTGTCCTGGCCAGCGCCGCGATCGACGCGTCGTCGGTGATGTCGAGCCGAAGGCCTTCGATGCCGGCCTCGGCGAGCTTCTGTCGCCCCCCTTCGTCGCGCGCGGTCGCCAGGACCCGCCATCCGGCCTCGGCGAACTGGCGGACGAACTCGCGGCCGATGCCGCGATTGGCGCCCGCGATCAGGATGGTGCTCATGAACGTCGTGTCCCGAGGATGAAATCGATGATCGCGTCGCGGACATTGTCGAGATGCTGGCCCATCAAGCGGCGCGACGTCTCCGGGTCATCGCCGGTCACCGCATGCAGCAGCTCGATGTGCTCGGTGGCGCCGGGCAGCATGCGATGCGGGATCCTGGACGTGTTGAAGATGTGCGTCCGGCGCCGGAGGTCGCGGATGGCCGCTTCGAGCATCGGATTGCCGGCCGCCTCGGCGATCGTGCCGTGCACCATCTCGTCGACCGTCCAATGCTGCGCCGGCGTGATCTGCTGCACCTGCACGAGGGCGGTCACCGCGGCCTCCACGGCCGCGGCCCGTTCGACCGTGACGCGGCCGGTCGCTCGCGCCGCGGCCTCGACTTCGAGGATCCGGCGCAGGTCGAGCAGGCTGACATAGTTCTCGACGCCGACATCCGAAACGACGAGCGCGCGGCCATGCCGGCGCGTGACCAGCGATTCGGCCTCCAGCCGGCCGAGCGCCTCGCGGACCGGCGTGCGCGAAATCGCCAGCATGTCGGCGAGCTTCCGCTCCTGCAGGACAGTGCCTGCCTGCAGCTTTCCGGCCAACATCAGTTCAAGGATCTGGGCATAGGCGAAGTCGCTCAGGCTGACTTCGGCGGCGCCTCCGGCGAGGCGCTCGCGCGTCTCGGCGGCGGCTAAGGGCAGGTCCATGGGGCGTCCTCGTTTTCCGAGTTGGTAGACCAGTGACATACCAAATGTCAATGATCGGCATTCCAGCACGATCTGCCCAAAGAAGCACCATCAATCAGGCTTGACGAGTTTCGTGTGCCGCTGGTATTCCATTGGAGTACCCAGTGACGGCAGTAGAGGGAGATCGAGATGGCCATCCAGCCCTGGCGCGCCACCTGCATCCAGATCGGAAGCGTCGTGGCGAGCAACGTCACCAGCCGCCAGGAGGCCTGGACGATCATCGAGGGCAACCTCGCCAATGCCATCGCCCATATCGAGATGGCTTGTACGGGTCCGACGCCGCCGCGCCTGGTGCTGTTGCCGGAATTCGTCTTCCAGGGACCGCCGCGCGCAACGCCGGTCCGGGACTGGATCGAGCGCGCCTGCGCCACGATCCCCGGCCCGATCACCGATCGCCTGGGCGAGGTGGCGCGCCGCTTCGGCATCTATGTCGCCGGCAATCACTTCGAGGTCGACCCGCGGTGGCCGGATCGCTACTTCAACTCCTCGTTCCTGCTCGATCCCGACGGCGCCGTGATCCTGCGCTACCGGCGCATCAACACGGCCAGCTGGACCTCGCCGCACGACATTCTCGACGAGTACACCGCCGCTTATGGTGAGGACGGCATCTTTCCCGTGGCCGATACCGAACTCGGCCGCCTCGCGATCTTCCCCTGCGGTGAGATCGTCGTGCCGGAACTTTCGCGCGTCTTCATGATGCGCGGCGCCGAAGTGCTTCTGCATCCGTCCAACGAGCCGATCAGCGCCCGGTCCGAAGCGGCCAAGATCTGCCGGGCGGCGGAAAACATGTGCTACCTGATCAGCGCCAATGTGGCGGGGGGCATCGGCTTCTCGCTTTCCGGCGACGAGAAGGGCGGCCAGTCGCAGATCGTCGACTACAATGGCAACTACCTGGCCTTCGAATCCGGTTCTGGGGAGAGCGTCGCGGCCAGCGCGATGATCGACATCGAGGCGCTGCAGGCGGCGCGCCGCGATACCGGCATGGGCAATTCGCTGCTGCGCTCGCGCTGGCATATGTACAAGTCGCACTTCGCCGCGGCGGAGCTCTATCCCGCCAATGCGCTCTCGACAAAGCCGATCCGCACGCTCGACGATCTCGTGCCGGTGCACGAGGCCGCGATCGCCAACGCCACCAAGGCGGGCATTCTGCGCTAGGGCCGGTGCCGGCAGGGGAGACGGGCATGGATATCGGCCACGGCGCCAGCCGGCATGAAGCGGGAACATCGATCGTCCGCGGACGTCACGTCCTGCTACGCGCCCTCGACGATGACCATGTCGATACTCTGGATGATGGCGCCGTATTGCAGGTTGACGGCCGGATCAGCCAGATCGGCCCCTTCGCCGACATCGCCGCGCGCCATCCCGGCGTCGAAGTCATCGGCGACGGCGACAGCCTCGTCATTCCCGGTCTCGTCAACGGGCACCACCATGTCGGCATGACGCCGGTGCAACTCGGCAGCCCGGATCTGCCGCTCGAACTCTGGCTGACGCATCAACTGCGTCACCGCAGCCTCGACCCCTATCTCGACACGCTCTATTCGGCCTTCGAACTGATCGCCTCCGGCGTCACCGCCGTGCAGCATCTCGGCCGGATGCAGCCCGCGCCGGTATCCGGCTGGGCGACGAGCGCGGATGCCGTGATCTCGGCCTATCGCGATATCGGCATGCGGGTGAGCTACGCCAGCTGCAATCGCGACCAGCATCGTCTGGTATATGAGGACGACGACATCTTCGTCGCCTCGCTGCCCGGCGATCTTCGCGACGAGACGGCGGCCTTCCTGAAGCGCTCCCATTTCCGGCTCGAGGATTTCGAGACGGACTATCTCGCGCCGATGATGGAGCGCTTCGGCGGGAAGCGCGATCCCCTCGTGCGACTCTGGCTCGCGCCGATCAACATCGAACGCGCATCCGATCGCCTGCTGGCGCTGACCGCCGACTGGGCCCGCCAATATGGCGTCGGCATTCATCTTCACCTGTCGGAGACGGTCTACCAGCACGCCTTCTCGCAGCGCCGCTTCGGCAAGTCGTCGGTCGCGCACCTCGCCGATATCGGCTTTCTGGGGCCGCATCTGACGCTCGGCCATGGCACGTGGATCGATGAGAACGACCTCGATCTCATCCATCGGCACGGCGTCTGCATCTGCCACAATGCGAGTTCGAACCTCCGGCTGCGCAGCGGCATCGCTCCCGTGCGCGAGTTCCTGAAGCGCGGCATCCCGGTCGCGCTCGGCATCGACGAGGCGGGGCTGAACGACGATCGCGACATGCTGCAGGAGATGCGGCTGGTCAAGCATCTGCACTGCGTCCCCGGCCTCTACGAAGCGTCGCTGACCCCGGCGCAGATCTTTCGCATGGCGACGGAGAACGGCGCCAATGCCTGCGGCTTCGGCGACGAGATCGGCGCCATCGCGGTTGGCAAGCGGGCCGACATGGTGGTGCTCGACTATCGCGCCATGACGCGACCGTTCACGGCGGATGCGGTCACGCCCCTCATGGCGCTGATCCATCGCGCCAAGACCGAGCATGTGCGGGCCACCCTGATCGAGGGGCGCGTCGTCTATCGGGACGGGCGCTTCGCCTTCGTCGACAGGGGGGCGGTTTTGGAGCGGATTGCCGCCGATCTGGATCGCCCTGACCGGCCCGACGAGATCGCGCGGGCCAGCCTGTCGCGGCGGATCCTGCCGCATATCCAGGAATTCTACAGGGATTGGGATTTGCCCAGCACCGAGCCCTGGTATCGGCTCAACGGCCGTTGACGCAAAGGGCGGCATCGCCGGGCGCGGCCGTTCGAGGCAATTGAATTTCTTCTGATCCGCGAGCGGCTTAGCATGGATTTCAGCGGCCGTGGATGCTGTCGTTTGCCCTGCTCTTTGCTCAATATTTAGACAGGTGCACGAATTAATCAAACCGGCCAGAGATTGGATTGACTCTAGATATTCCCGTGGCATACCATCTGAATGCCAAACCGGAAAAGGTGGTATAGGGGAACGGACAGATGATCAGATTCATGCGGGCTACCGCGCCACTTGCCGCGCTGGCGATCGCCGGCACGCTCAGTTTCCAGCCGGCTCTCGCGCAGGACCTCAAGAAGGTGAACCTGCGTCTGGCCTACATTACCGGCGGCGTCGACGCGCCGACCTTCGTGGCCGCCGACAAGGGGTATTTCGCCGCCGAGGGCCTCGACGTCACCATTACCGACGGGAATGGCAGCACCGGGACGATCAAGGCGGTCGCCAGCGGCGACTTCGATATCGGCATCGCCGGGCTCGGCGCCACCGCCCAGGCTTCGCAGGCCTCCGGATCCAGCGAGCTCGTCGCCGTCGCCGGCCTGCTGCAGAAAGATCCGACGTCGATCGTTTCGCTCAAAGGTTCGGGCATCCTCAAGCCCAAGGACATCGAGGGCAAGCGGTTCGGCACGGATGCCGGCAATCTCGCCGACGGCATGATCAATGCCTTCGCCGAGGCGAATGGCATCGATCTCGACACGGTCGAGACGATCATCATCAACAGCGGCGAGCAGGTGGCGCTGCTCAAGGGCGACATCGATTTCGTCAATGTCTGGGCCAGCCCGGACGGCGACAAGATCGCCAAGGTCGCGGCGATCGAGAAGCCGATCCTGTTCGCCGACTACGGCGTCAACATCCTCGGCAGCAGCGTGATCGTGCGCAAGGACTACCTCGCCAAGAACCCGGATGTCGTGCGCGGCTTCCTGGCCGCGCTGATCAAGGGCAAGGCCGATGTCGATGCCGATCCCGAGGCTGCCGCCGACATCATCATGAAGGCGCGCCCGGACTCGGATCGCGACGTGATCCTGACCGAGATCAAGGTCATGCCGGACTATCGGCAGACGGCCGCCAGCAAGGGCAAGATCTTCGGCTGGGTCGCCAAGGAAGACATCGAGCAGACGATCTCCCTTCTCGAAAAATACAGCGGCATGAAGCCCGGCCTGACGCCGGACATGATCTACGACGGCAGCTATCTGCCGAAGGAGTGACGGAATCGGGCACCGGCGCAATTGTTGCACCTGTGCCCGAGCGCTTTGAACGGCTCGCCGCGGCCCCGACACGAGTGGATGATATGGATCTCGGACTGAAGAACAGGCACGCGCTCGTGCTCGGCGCCAGCCAGGGGCTGGGTCTCGGCGTGGCGCGGGCCTTGCTCGCCGAAGGCGCCAGCGTGACGCTCTCCGCCCGCTCGCTCGACGGGCTGGAGACGGCGCGCGCCGAACTGCCGGACGCGCAGCGGGAGCGGTGCGACCTTGTCGCGGCCGATCTCGCCGATGCGACGGCGACCGAGCGCATCCTCGACGCGGCGCGGCGCGACGGGCGGCATGTCGACATTCTCGTCAACAACACCGGCGGGCCTCCGACCGGATTGCCGAGTGGCGTGTCGGTTGCCGAGATGGGCGCCCAGTACGACAGGATGGTTCGCCCCGTCATGGAGCTGACGCTCGCCCTGCTGCCGGCCATGCGCGCGAAGGGGTGGGGCCGGATCATCACGATCGCTTCGAGCGGCGTGGTGCAGCCGATCCCGCATCTGCCGATCTCGAACGCGCTTCGCTCGTCGCTGGTGGCGTTCATGAAGACGCTGGCCGGCGAAGTCGCCGCCGACGGCGTTACGGTCAACGTGATGGCACCCGGCCGCATCGCGACGGCGCGGACCCAGTCGATCGACAACGCCCAGGCGCAGCGTTCCGGCCGCAGCCTCGAGGACGTCGCCCGCGATTCCGCGGCGACAATTCCAGCTGGGCGCTACGGCACCGTCGAGGAGTTCGGCGCCGTGGCGGCGTTCCTGGCCGGCGTGCCGGCGGGCTACATGACCGGGAGCATCATCCGGGTCGACGGAGGTGCCATCCGCGCGGTCTAGCCTGCGACCGCAGCCGACAGTCAACTTGCCTCGCGAGGCAGCAGAGGGGGACCGGCCGAAAGGCCGTCGACACCACGATGAACGTCATGCCAGCACCACACGCGATGATCAAAGCCAACGACGCCTATATCTCGGTATCGGGCGTATCGAAGACCTTTCATGGCCGCCAGGGATCGGTTCATGCGCTCTCGGACATCAACTTGAACGTCAGGCCGGGAGAGTTCGTCTCGGTGCTCGGTCCGAGCGGCTGCGGCAAGAGCACGCTGATGATGCTGATCGCCGGTCTGATGTCGGTGACCGGTGGCCGCATCACGGTGGGCAACAAGCACATCGCCGCCCCGAACGCCGACGCCGGCGTGGTGTTCCAGCAGGATGTGCTGCTGGAATGGCGCAGCGCGCTGCAGAACATCATGATCCAGGCCGAGATCCGCAAGTCCGATCTCGGCGAGGCGCGCGAGCGGGCCATGCAACTGCTCAAGATGGTCTCGCTGCAGGGCTTCGAGGATTCCTATCCCAAGGAACTCTCCGGCGGCATGCGCCAGCGCGTCTCGATCTGCCGCGCCCTGCTGCACCGGCCGCCGCTGCTCCTGATGGACGAGCCGTTCGGCGCTCTGGACGCGATGACGCGCGACCAACTGCAGATCGACCTGCAGCGGCTCTGCGCCGACAAGGACGTGACGGTGCTCTTCATCACCCACTCGATCGCGGAGGCGATCTTCCTGAGCGATCGCGTCGTGGTGATGTCGCCGCGTCCCGGCCGCATCGAGCAGATCATCGAGATCGACCTGCCGCGGCCGCGCCGCCTGGCGATGCGCGAGGATGCGAAGTTCAACCAGTACACGCGCGAGCTGACGGAGATTTTCCAGGGCCTCGGCGTCTTCCGGGAGGAATATTGATCATGGCCATCGTCGCGGATGCTTCCCCGGTCTCCCGGCCGAACCTCGTCAATCGCCTGATCGGCAAGGTGCCGCCGGCCTTCTGGGCCCTGCTGATACTGATCGTCTTCTGGGAGGTGGCGGTCATCGTCCTGGAGGTGCCGTCCTACATCCTGCCGGCGCCGACGGCCATCGCGGCCGAGTTCGGCGCCTACTGGCACCGGCTTCTGCCGAATGCCGTGGTGACGGCCAGCGAGGTGCTGGTCGGCTTCGTCTGCGCCGTGGCGATCGGCGTGCCGCTGGCGATCCTGATCACCTATTCGACCATCATGGAGCGCTCGGTCTATCCGCTGATCGTGGCCTCGCAGACCGTTCCCAAGGTCGCGATCGCCCCCTTGCTTCTCACCTGGTTCGGCTACGGATTGGCGCCGAAGATCGTCATCGTCGTGCTGCTCTCCTTCTTCCCGATCGTCATCAACTCGGTGATGGGGCTGAAATCGGCGTCGCGCGAGATGATCCATCTGGCGCGGTCGATGGGCGCTTCCGGCTGGCAGACCTTCTGGAAGTTCCGCCTCCCCAACGCGCTGCCCAGCATGTTCGCTGGCTTCAAGCTGGCGACCGTTCTTTCGGTCATCGGCGCGATCGTCGCGGAATTCATCGGGGCCGACAAAGGTCTCGGCTACCTGATCCTCGTTTCCGGCTCGAACTTCAACATCACCCGGCAGTTCGCCGCCATCATCCTGATCACCGTCATCGGCATCGTCTTCTTCATGGTCATCGAAAGGCTGGAGCGTGTCGTGATCCCGTGGCGGCACCGGACCGTCCCGGGCGGAGAGCTCTGACGGGATGCCTGCGACTGGACCGGGATAATAGGGATAGGAAAATGAACAAGAAGTTCGACGAAAGCGCCAAGGGCGTCTTCGTGATCGCGGTGACGCCTTTCACGGATGACGGCCGGATCGACGAAGCCAGTATCGATCGCGTGGTCGATTTCTACCTGGAACGCGGCGTGACCGGCATCACCATCCTCGGCATGATGGGCGAGGCGCACAAGCTGAACGCGGATGAATCGCGCCAGGTGCTGGCGCGCTACATGAAGCGCGTCGACGGTCGGGTGCCGGTCGTTGTCGGCGTGTCGGCCGCGGGCACCGATCCGCTCCTGCAATTCGCCGCGCGCGCGATGGATCAGGGCGCCGCCGGCCTGATGCTGGCGCCAGTTACAACGGTGCGCACCGAAGAGCAGATCTACGGCTATTTCAGCGACGTGCTGGACCGTCTCGGCGACGCGCCGGTGGTCCTGCAGGACTATCCCTTCATCACCGGCGTCAACATCTCGGTCGGAACGATCCGGCGGATCGTCGATCGCTATGAACATGTCGTGATGCTGAAGCACGAGGATTGTCCGGGTCACGGCAAGCTCAGCCGGCTCATCGCCGCCGAGGGACGCCGGATCAGCATTCTCGTCGGCAATGGCGGCCTCTATCTGCCGCAGGAGCTCCGCCGCGGCGCCGATGGCGCCATGACCGGCTTCGCCTATCCGGAAATGCTGGTCGACGTCGTCGCGCATTTCGCGCGCGGCGAGGCGGAACAGGGCGAGGACCTGTTCGACGCCTATCTGCCGCTGCTGCGCCATGAGGCGCAGCCGGTGGTGGGCATCGCGCTGCGCAAGGAGATGCTGCGGCGTCGCGGCGCCATCGCGTCGGCCCATGTGCGCTCGCCCGGCCCGCGCCTGTCCGCCGAGGATCACCGCGAACTGGAAGCGCTGAATGCGCGCCTGCTGCGCCGCCTGGCCGATTTCTCGTCGCCCGTCCGCGCCGCCTCCTGAGACGATCGCAAACAAAAAGGCCCCGGCGCAACGTGCCGGGGCCTTTTGCCTGTTCCTGCCCGTCGATCAGAGATCGAGCACTAGGCGATCGCTCTTGGCGCCCGAGCAGCAGATCATGATCAGCTTGTTGGAGGCGCGCTCGCGGGCCGACAGCACATTGTCCTTGTGGTCGGGCACGCCCTCGATGACGCGCGTCTCGCAGGTGCCGCACACGCCCTCGCGGCAGGAATGCGCCACCCGCACGCCGGCCTCCATCAGCACCTCCATGATGGTCTTGCCGGCGGGGACGACGAACTCCTTCTTGCTGCGCAATAGCACGATCTTGAACTCGCCCGTCGGCTTTTCCGCCGTGCCGGCGAAGTGCTCGACATGGACATTGTCCTCCGGCCGGGTCGCCGTCGCGGCTTTGAAGGCGGCGATCATCGGCGTCGGGCCGCAGCAATAGAGGTGCGCGTCCGGCTCAACCGAGCCGGCGAGGGTCGCCACTGGCATGACTGCCCCGGCGTCGGCGTCGACATGCAGGTGCACGCGGCCCGGCCGGACGGCCTCCAGCTTCGCGAACTCGTCGAGGAAGGCGGCGCTGGCGCGGTCGCGCATGGCGTAGAACAGGCGCCAGCGGCCGCCCGTCGCCTCGAGGCTGCGGATCATCGAGAGGATGGGCGTGATGCCGATGCCGCCGGCGAAGAAGACGCTCTCCTGGGCGGTATCAGCCATCGGGAAGCTGTTGCGCGGCGGCATGACGGCGAGGATCTCGCCGACCCGGAGCGTCTCGCAGAGATAGGACGAGCCGCCGCGGCTCTTCGCGTCGCGGTTGACGGCGACGACATAGCGCTCGCGGTCGTGCGGTCCGTTGATCAGCGAATAGCTGCGCGAGAGACCGCCCGGCAGGGCGAGGTCGATATGGGCGCCGGCCGTGAAATCCGGCAGTCTCGCACCGTCGGCCGCGCGCAGTTCGAGCGACCGGATGCCGTGCGCCTCGTAGCGGATCGCCTCGACGCGGAGCTGGAGTGGCCGCGTTGCCGCTTCCGTCATGCAGGTGCCTTCGGCCATGTCGAAAGATGCCGGTATGGGGTCCGACGCGAAAGCCGCGTCGGACGGATCATGGACACCCTCGTTCATTCGGCAGCGGTGAGTTTGGGGCGATAGCCCTTGATGGCCGCCATCTTCTCCTCGTAGCCGTCGAGCCAGTCGGTGCCGTGGGGCACGACGATGTCGCCGCCGCGCGCGTCGCGGCAGAGTTCCGGCTGGTCGACGACATCGGGCAGCTTGCCGGTCTCGGCGAACTCCTTGGCGGCGTCGAGCATGACCCGGCGCGTCAGGATGACCATGCGGTCGCTGGCCGCCAGGTGCTCCATGGTGCGGTCGACGATCGGGCCCATGCTTTCCTGGATCGCCTGGTCCTGCAGCGGGATGCCGACGATGCCGGTATAGCTGTCGCCGTTGCGCTGCCATTCGCGATCGATGCCGTAGTCGTTGGAGGCATCCTTGGCCGGCCGCCAGCGGCCCTTCCAGTCGGTCGTCGTCGGCAGGTATTCGAGCGGCCGGGCGAGGCCGCCGACGAGCGAGCCGTCCTTGTACTTCATGTTCTTCCTGCGCCCGTGGACGCGGCCGAGATCGATGTTGAAGATCATCGTGCTTTCGTCGTCGATCGGCACCCAGGCATTTACGGTGACGTTGTCGTCCATCATGCCGGACGGATAGGTCACCCAGATCGGGAAGATGTAGCTCGCGAAGCGGTGGTGCTCTGTGCCTTCATAGGCGTTGCGCTGCGCCGAATACATCGTGCCGAACGGCATGACCGAGACGTTGATCTTCGGCGCCTTCTCCGTGACGGTGAACACTTCCGGGTCGCTCAAGTCGAGCTTCTCGCCGTCGATGCCGCCGACATGCAGGAAGCCGAGATGCGAGGTGTCGACGTCGCCTTCGAGCGCCTGCATGTAGTTGCAGTCGCGATGGGTGAGCGCGATGTTGGCGTCGTGGCCCTCGCCCATGATCGCCTCGATCTCGGGCAAGGGCGGCGGGTTCTCCTGCCGCTCGCCCATATAGGCGAAGACCAGCCCGCCCGATTCCCGCACGCGGTAGGCGATGGCCGGCGTGCCGGCCGGGTATTTCGACTTGTCCTCGAGATTGGGCTGGTCGAGGCACTTGCCCGTGACGTCGAACTTCCAGCCGTGATAGGCGCAGCGTATGCCGCCCATCTCGTTGCGGCCGAAGAACAGCGACGCGCAGCGATGCGGGCAGCGGTGATCGAACACGCCGACGCGGCCCTCCGTGTCGCGGAAGGCGACGAGCTTCTCGCCGAGGATCATCAGGCGGACCGGATCGCCGTCCGCCTTGAGCTCGGAAGAGAGGCACACGGGCAGCCAGAACTGGCGGAAGAAGTTGCCCATCAACGTTCCCTTGCCGACGCGGCAAAGCTGTTCGTTTTCCTCGGCGGTGATCATGGTGCTCTCCTCAGGCTCAGGTCGTCAGGGGCTGCAGGACGCGCAGCTTCTCGAGATTGGCGCGGGCGATCTCGACGGCGCCGCGCGTCTGCTCGGTGTCCGTCATCGGGGCTTCCAGGAAGTGATCGGCCGGGTAGAAATGGGCGCTCTCGTAATAGGGGCGGTACATCTCGAACCGGGCCCTGAGCAGCGGATTGTGGACGCCGGTATCGGCGCGGCGATCGGCGCGCAGCGCCTCTACGTCGATGACGGCGGAGACGGCGACGCCCTCGTCGGCATTTTCCTGGAAGGCGAGGGTTTCGCCATGGTGGTCGATGATGTGCGAGCGGCCACCCTGGACTGAATTGTCGGGCGAGAAGCCGATCGGGCCGGCCACATTGGCGCTGACCAGGTAGCACATGTTTTCGGCCGCGCGGGCGACCTTGGCCGCCTCCTGGCCGACGCTGTATTTCGAGTTGGTCGGATGCAGGATCACCTCGGCGCCCTGCATCATGAAGACCCGGGCGACCTCGGGCACGTTGATCTCGCCGCACGGGATCAGCGCCAGCCGGCCCAGTTCCGTCTCGACCACAGGGAACACCTGTTCCTGCGGCGTCGCCGCCATGTAGTCGCTCATGAAGTCATGCGGGGAGGGGAAGGCCGCCGTGTTGATGCGGCGATAGTTCACGATGATCTCGCCGTCCCGGTCGATCAGGAACGAGCTGTTGAAGTAGCGGCCGGGCCATTCCGGCGGCGCCTCGAAGGCATTGCCGGAAATGTAGATCCGCTCGCGCCGGGCGAGTTCCTGCAGGGGCGCCGTGATCGGGCCGGGAATGGTGATGCAGGCGCGCTCGATCCAGTCCAGCACGCCCATCTGAAGCGGCGGACCCTGGAGGGCGAATTCCGGAAAGACCACGAGATCCGGCTTCTGCGGCGAGGCGCAGGCCGTCTCGATGAGCGCGAGAAGGCGGTCGAGATTACGCTGGATCAGGGCCGACGCCGCTTCATTGTCGGGGGCTTGCGTGGCGCGCTCGCTGCGCATCTGGATACAGGTGGCTCGCCAGGGTGCGATCGGCATCGGGCTCTCCTATGGATGGCGGACGAATTGCACGCCAGTGGTATACCATAGGTATTGCTGGTCTCCTTCTAAAATGCAAGTCCCTTGCGCCGACGGGCTGCCGGAAAAATGGGCATGGAAGGGAACGGCCACTTTCCGGCCATTTCGGGCGACGGGGGCAGGTTTGGCGCTGTCCATGTCGTGCTGGCATACCGAGGCCATCCCCCGTGTCTTCCAATGGGCCACAGGCCGGGATATGACTCCGCCAAACAGGATAGGAGACGCCCTTGGGTGAAATCGAAGAATCAGGTCCCGAGTCCGGCTTCGCCGCCGACCGTCCGAACCTGACCGAACAGGTCTATGGCCAGCTCATGGACCTGTTGATCCGGGGTGAACTGCGCCCCGGCGACGTCATCGCCGAGCGGCCGATGGCCGAGCAGCTCAAGGCATCCCGGACGCCGATCCGCGAGGCGCTCGGGCGGCTGGAGGCCGAGGGGCTCGTCTATAAGCAGCCCAATCGCGGCGTCATCGTCAGCCTGTTCTCGACGGAGGCCTTCGTCGACATCCTGAATGTCCGCCAGCTTCTGGAGGCCGAGGCGGCGCGGCTCGCCGCCGGCCGCATCCCGGCCGAGCGGCTCGCCGCCATCCGGGCTGCGCTACGCAGCCTCGGCGAGAAGGCGAAGCCGACGCTGAGCGAGATCTGGGAGGTCGACGACATGCTGCATGGCGAAATCGCCGATACCGCCGGCAACGAATTGATGGCGTCGATGATTCGTGACCTCCGCCGCCGCACCCATGTCTTCAACGCCTACCGCAAGTCGGTCGAGCCGAGCGCCAGCATCGAGGAGAACCTGCTTCTGCTCGACGCGATCGAAAGCGGTGATTCCGAGCGGGCCCGCATCGCCATGGCGGAGCATATCGAAACGGTGAAGCTGGCCCTGATCGGCCGCCTGTCCGGCACGAGGCGATAGCGAATTCAGGCATGCGCGACCTCGCGCATGCCTCTTCCTTCAGCGCTGGAGAGCGAGCGGTGCTAACGGCACTCCAGGACTCTGGGCCCCGTCGGCGACGGGGCGTCGCCCTGTCGATCCCGCCCTGGCGATGAAGCGGCCGTGGCCGGCCGCATCGGCGACCGTCGTGCCATCCCAGACCCGGCGGCCGCGCACGAAGGTAGCCATCGGCGCCGCCGCGAAACGCATGCCGTCATAGGCGCTCCATCCCGGCCCGTCAGCATTTGCCTTGGCATCATGAACGCACGCGGTCGGTTCCAGCACGGCAATGTCAGCGTCATAGCCCGGCGCCAGTCTTCCCTTGCCGGGCAAGCCGAAGAAATCCGCCACCTTCTCGCTCAGGAGCGAAGCCGTCATCCGGGCGGCGGCGTCCGGAGCGCTGCGTTCCGCGGCGGCGGTGAAGAAGGCGGGCAAGAGGGTTTCGAGGCCGGGCATGCCGGCGGCGACATCGAAGATCGAGACGTTCTGCTTGCGTTCGAGCGGCCAGGCGCTGTGGTCCGACGAAACGAAGGCGCCGCCGCCCGACTCCAGGATCTTCCAGAGCGCTTCCTTCTGGCCGGAGCGGATCGGCGGGTTGACCTTCAGGAGCCCGCCGAGGCGCGGCATGTCGGCGTCGGCGTCGAAGAGCAGATAGTGCACGCACATCTCGGCGGTCGCCTCGACGCCACGCGCACGATAGCCGGCGACGAGATCGAAGCCCTCCGCGACCGAGATATGGACGATGTGCAGATGGGAACCGGTCGCGGCGCCCAGTTCGAGAAAGTTCGCCGTCGCGGTCAGTTCCGCGAATTCGGGGCGACTGGGGCTGTGGTGCTCGGGGCCGGTCTTGCCCTCGGCCAGGAAGCGCGCCGTCAGCGCGCGCACGATCTCCTGGTCCTCATTGTGCAGCCCGACCGGCAGCCCGGATCCGGCCACGGCCTCCAATAGCTGGCGGGTCGCGGCGTTGCCGATCCTTGGAAACCGGTCGGGGTGGGCCTCGAAGGAGGAGATCTTGAAGGCGCAGACGCCGCCGGCGACGAGTTCCTCGATATGGCTGCGATCCGGTGTCGTCGTCACCGTGCCGTAGAGGGCGACGTCGCAGAGCGCATATCTTCCGACGGCCGCGATCTTGTCGGCGAGGATGGCGCCGGTCGTCACCGGATCCGGGTGGTCATAGGGCATGTCGACGATGGTCGTGACGCCCCCCATGACGGCCGCCTTCGTCGTCGGTGCGAGGCCCGGAAAGCCGATCTGGCTGCCGGCATGCGTCTGGCCGTCGATCACACCTGGCAGCAGATAGGCCGAGCCATAGTCGAGCCGTCGCTTCGACGCCGGCGTTTCGCCGGTGCCGATGGCGGCGATCGTCTCGCCGGAAATGGCGATCCAGCCTGAATCGAGAATGCCGGCGGGCGTTACGACGCGGCCCGAAACGACGAGGTCATGCATGCTGATTCCTTCCGCCAGTCCGATTGCGCGAAGTGCCGCTGCCAAATTTGGCGTGCACTTGGCATGCGTATGGTGTACCAACGGTTCGCAAGCTTGAAAAGCCTGGATTTGACCTCTCAGTATCGGGAACGATCGATGCTTTATGACCTGACGACCCTGTCGCTGCTGCCCAACACGCTGGGCGCCGTGCTGCCGCTGCTGCCGCAGACTTACAAGGACTTCTCGAGCACGGGCACGCCGCTCGGCTGCTTCGCCTGCGAGTTCGGCGTGCTCAATCGCTTCAATTTTCTGACCGCCTATGAGAGCGCGGAGGCGCTGGCGGAAGAGCGGGCGCGGTTGATGAGAACCGAGAACCCCTATGGCATCGGCGCCTATCTCGGCGGTGTCAGCAGCACGGCGTTCGATCCGCTGTTCTTCGCCAAGCCGATCGAGACGGGCGAGTTCGGACCGTTCTACGAGTTTCGCACCTACACCATCGCGCCGGGCGGGCTTCCGGAAACGGCTGAGGCCTGGAGCAAGATCGTCGACCGCCGCAACGAGATGTCGAAGCTTCTGATGGTGATGGGGTCGGTCGAGGGCGGGCCGCAGAAGATGGTCCATATCTGGCCCTACAAGACGATCGAGGATCGCATGAAGGCGCGCGCGCAGGCTGGCAAGGAGGGCATCTGGCCCCCGCCGGGCGGCTCCGGCAAGCTGACCGCGCTGCAGTCCGAACTGTTCGTCGCGACGGCCTTTTCCGATTTGCGCTAGCTGGATCGCCGGCCGGGCCGTATTGTCGCCCGGCCGGCATCCGAACTCATGAGGTCATGGCCAGATGGTCGTATCGGATACTCTCGCGCGCCTCGGCCTCGTCCTGCCGCCGCCGCCCGCGCCGGTCGGCAATTTCGCGCCGGCGGTGCGGACCGGCGATCTGCTGTTCCTGTCCGGCCTTGCGCCTTCGGACGAGGCCGGCCGGCCTGTCGTCGGCACGGTGGGGCGGGATTTTTCCGCCGAGGAAGCCCAGGCGTTCGCCCGGATGGTCGGGCTCAAGCTTCTTGCGGTGATCGACGCCGAACTCGGTGGCCTGGATCGGGTGACGCGGGTCGTGAAGCTCCTGGGCATGGTCAACGCCACGGCTGATTTCACCCGCCATCCCTTCGTCATCGATGGCTGTTCCGACCTCTTCGGCGCCGTCTTCCCGCATCTCGGCCGCCATGCCCGCTCCGCCGTCGGCGTCGCATCGCTGCCCTTCGGCATTCCCGTCGAGATCGAGGCGGTGATCGAGTTCGGACCCTGACCCCGCCTGAAGCTGGGGGAGGGCGATATCGCTTTCGACGCCGCCCGCGATCCTATTCGTTCATGAGCGCGACCATGTCGCGGAAGATTTCCAGATCGGCGCGGGCGTCGGTGAGCGAGGTCTTCGGCGTGCGCCGCTCGGTGACGTTGGCGTGGAAGTCGCGCCATTCGACGCCGAAGGAATCGTAGCGGGTCGGGAAGCTGGTGTCGGTCGAAGTGCCGGCCGTGCCGTGCCCCTTCAGGATGGTCAGCTTGGCCGGGAGATGACGGATATAGGGCGTGTCGTAGTCGATGCGGAGAATCTCGGTCGGCGTGACCACCTCCAGATGCGCGTCGAAATGGGGGATCTGGTCGACGGCGGTCTCGAACTGGCAGACGAAATGGCCGTAGTCGAAGCTCGCCGTCAGCGCGCGCCCGCCATTGCGCTGCGTCGCGTTCAATACGGCCTTCGGCCTGCCGAGCAATTCGCGCATCGCCGAGATGTCGTGGCTGGAGAGGCCGAGCAGCAGGTTGTAGGCGGCGAATTTCGGACCCTCTCCCGCGCCGATGGCGGCTTTGGCCGCGGCGCTCATGCGCTTCCGGCCCTCCTCGAGGACGGCCTCGGGCACGTCCTTGCCGCGTGCGACCTTCGAGGTCGAGTCGATGATCCTGGCGTTCGGGCCGATGACGTCATGCACGCGGGCGAGGAGGATGTCGCCGCGCCGGCCCTCGAGATGCCGGACCGCCTCGGTGAAGGCCGGCGCGTGGCGCCGCATGAAGCCGACCTGCACGGTGACGCCGGCCTTTTCGGCGGCGGCTTCGAGCGCGTCCGCTTCGGCGAGCGAGACGCAATAGGGCTTCTCGATCAGCACATGCTTGCCGGCCTCGATCGCGGCGATGGCGACCTCGGCGTGGTAGACATTCGGGTTGGCGACGAGGACGGCGTCCACATCGGCCGAGGCAACCAGGTCGCGATAGTCGGCGTGGTGCGCGGCCGTCGGCCACTGGCCCCCGACGGTTTCGAGAACCGACGGGCTGACGTCGCAGAGCGCGGTGACGCGGAAGAGATCGGCGAGATCCCGGAGCGCGGGCAGATGAATGACCTGCGCGACCTCGCCACAGCCGACGATGCCGACGCGGATTTGCTGGGACACGATGCATTTCCTTGAGTTTGTTGCTTTTGTCGGGGAGAGCCGATCAGCCTTTGACGCCGCCGGAGACCGCGCCGTAGGTGATCCATTTCTGGATGCCGAGGAACAGGATGAAGGTCGGGATGACGGTGACCGTGGCGGCCGCCATCAGGCTTCCCCAGTCGGTCGAGTATTGCTGCATGAACATCGTGATGCCGACCGGCAGCGTCATGGCGTCCTGGTCGCGCAGGAATACGTTGGCGACGAAGAACTCGTTGTAGGAGAACAGGAACGAGAAGATGCCGATCGCCGCGAGGCCGGGGCCCGAAAGCGGCAGCACGATGCGGACGAAGGCGCCGAAGCGCGAGCATCCGTCGACGAGGGCGGCATCCTCCAGCTCTCGCGGGATGGTGTCGAAGAAGGCGCGCGCCATCCAGGTCGCGAAGGGCAGGTGCACCACCGTGTAGAGGATGATCACCGACCAGGGGCTGTTGATCAGGCCGAGCGCGCGGAACAGCATGAACAGCGGGATCAGCGCCAGGATGATCGGGAACATCTGGACGACGAACAGCGCCCGCGAATAGCCGGTGATCATCCGCCCTCGGAAACGCGAGAGCGCGTATCCGGCCAGCGCCGCGACGGCCGCGCTGGTGATCGTGCTGACGCCCGAGACGGTGAAGGAGTTCCAGAGGAAGGTCCAGAAGTTCGTCCGCTCGTTCAGGTAGCGATAGTTCGCGAGCGTCAGGTCGTGTGGCAGGATCGTCGTCCTGTTCACCAGTTGCTCGGTCGTCTGGAAGGAGTTCATAACCATCAGGATGATCGGCAGGTTGACGATGATGGTGATGGCGACCAGCAGCCAGAACAGCGTCCAGCGCTTGCGCTTCGACGTGGCGGGATAGGCCATGTCAGCGCTCCCTCTGGCGGCGAAGCAGGATGACGACGAGCACCATCAGGATGGCGAGGGTGACGAAGGACACGGCGGAGCCGAGGCCGACATCGTTGCGCCCGAAGGTGTAGCGATAGGCGAGCAGGACCAGGTTCTCGGTGGCGTTGGCCGGACCGCCCTGGGTCAGGAGCCACGGCGTGTCGAAATCGTTGACCGTCCAGATCGTCATCAGCAGGCAGAGCACGATCGAGATGTTGCGCAGCTGCGGCATCGTCACATAGCGGAACTGGTTCCAGCGCGAGGCGCCGTCGAGCGCCGCCGCCTCGTAGAGGCTGCGGTCGATGCCCTGCAGCGCGGCGAGAAGCGACAGCATCATGAAGGGGAAGGACCGCCAGATCTTGATGGCGATGACGGCGGCGATCGCCCAGTTCTCGTCGCTCAGGAAGTAGATCGGGCTGCCGCCGAACAGGCCGATGATCTGGTTGAAGAGGGCATGCTGGTCGGCCATCATCCAGCGCCAGCTGACGATCGACACGATCGACGGCACGATCCAGGGCAGAAGCAGCGCGATGCGGAAGAAGCCGCGGAACGGCACGTCCTGGTTCATCAGCAGCGCCAGCCCGAGGCCGAGCGCGAAGCAGCCGATCACGTTGAAGACGGCGAAGACGAGACTGAACCACAGCGCGTGCAGGAAGTCCGCCGACTGCAGCAGGCGGATGTAGTTGTCGAACCCGACGAACTTCCCGGTCTTTAGCAGCGAGCCGCTGGTGAAGCCATAATAGAACCCGGTCAGCATCGGATAGGCGATGACCGCGAGCATCAGGAAGATCGACGGCGCGAGCAGCCAGAAGGGGAGGGCGTTGCCAGAGCGCAGCCACTCCCTGGCGCTCGCGCGCCAGGTCGTGGTTTCGTCGGCAAGCATGGGCCGAACCGACACGTGACTATTCCTTCAGGATGGATTTGAGCCGCGCTTCGGCCGTGTCGACGATCGGGCCGATCGGCTTGCCCTGCCAGAGCTCCTGGGCGAATGCCTGCATGGCGCCTTCGCCTTCGAGATCGTTGAGGGCAGGGAAGATGCCGGCCGCGTTGGTGGCCGTCGTCTTGCCGACCGGGACGTAGTTCTCCAGCACGAAGGCGCCGGCCTCGTCCGTCTTGAAATAATCGTCGGCGGCGATCGAGCTGCGCGCCGGCAACTGGCCGGAATGGCCCTTGGTCCAGAGCGGCAGCTGGTTCTTTGACCACCACTTCAGGAAGGTCTTCGTCTCTTCCGGGTGCTTGGTCTGCTCGTAGACCATGATGTTGTTGACCCAGAAGATCGTGCCCTTGTCGCCATGCATGCCGGCGAGCGGCGGCACGACGCCGATATTGGCGGCCTGGTCGCCGGCCTGGGCGATCAGGCCGGGACCGTCGAGCGTGAAGGCGGCCTGGCCGCGGTTGAAGGCGGCGCGGCGATCGTCGCTGTTGTAGCCGGTGCTGGCGGGGCTGACGGAGCCGTCGGCGACCATGCCGGCGAGCGCCTCGAAGGCCTCGACGTTGCGCTCGTTCTTCAGGTCGAGCTTGCGATCGGCGGTGAACAGGCCGCCGCCATTGTTGAGGAGGGCGTTGTAGAGGAAGTGCGATCCGCCCGTGTCGCCGGAGGCGACGATGCCGTAGCGGCCATCCTTGGTGGTGGCCTTGGCGGCGGCGCGGAGCTCTTCCCATGTGGTCGGGACCTTGACGCCGGCCTGTTCCAGCAGGTCCTTGCGATAGAACCAGACGCGGATGTCGATGCCCCAGGGCAGCGCCACATAGTGGTCGTCATAGCGCAGCGTATCGACGGTGTTGGGCAGGAAGTCAGCCAGTTCGCCGTCGGCCTTCAACTCCTCGATGACGTCGTCGATCGGCCGGATGGCGCCCTGGTCATAGAGCTGCACCGCCTGATAGCCGGCACCCGTCGACAGGTCCGGCGCGGTGCCGGAGCTGATCGCGGTGACGAAGGTCTGGTACCAGTTGTTCCACGGAACGGACCGGTATTTGACCTGGATATTCGGATGTTCCTCGTTGAACTGGGCGACGAGATCCTTGGCCGAGTCGATATATTCGGGAGGACCCCAGATCATGTCCCAGAAGCTGAGCTTCACCGCCTCCTGGGCCTGGGCGGCGACGGGTGAAAGACTGACCAGCGCGGCGGTCGCGAGGCACGCAAATACCCGTGCCCTGCCCCGGCGAGGGGCATTGCCAAACAATTTCATAGCGTTTCCTTCTCTAGACGGTGATTTTATTCTTGGTCTTCAGAGATGAACGGTGTCGGGCTCCTTCTTGGTTCGGGTGCGATCTTGGGTGGCCATCCGCAGCGTGTTGGCGCTAGCCGCGGACGGGAGCGGTCGAGTTGCGAACCACCAGATGCGGCGACAGGATGATGGTCCTGGGCTCCGTGCCGGGGTTGTCGATCTGCGCCAGGGCGAGTTGAAGGGCCGTCTTGCCCAGCTCGGCCATGGGCTGTGCGACGGATGTGAGGCGGGGCGCCAGGATGCGCGCCGTGGTGTCGTCGAAGCCGACGACCGACAGGTCGTCGGGGATCCGGAGATTGGCCTCGTAGATGGCCTGGAGCGCCCCGGCGGCGAGCACGTCGCAGCCCGTGAAGATCGCGGTCGGGCGTTCAGGCAGCTCCAGCAGCGACTTCATGGCGCGATAGCCGGCGATGTTGATGCCGTTGTCCGGCTCGAAGTAGTGGCCCAGCCAGATCAGGCTTTCGTCGACACTGGCGCCCACGCTGGCGAGCGCGTCGCGGTAGGCGTCGAGGCGCTCTTCCTCGACGGAACGCGGGCGGCGGCTGGAACGAGGATTCAGATCGGGATCGCCGCCGATGAAGGCGATGCGGCGATGGCCGAGCTGGAGCAAATGGGCCATGCCGGCCGCGGCGCCTGAATAATTGTCGACCAGAACGGCATCGGTGTCGGTCGTCAGGTCGCGCTCGATCTGCACCACGGGCATGGCCGCGGCCCGCAACATCGCCAGGCTCTGCAGAGCGCGCGGATAGGTGAAGATGACGGCGTCGACCCTGCGCTCGATGAACTGCTCGACGCCGGCCCGCTCATGCGCGTCGCTGCCGTCCTGATTGTAGAGGAAGGTCTTGTAGCCGCTGGCGAGCCCCTCGCGCTCGATCGAGCGGGCGACATGGGCGAAGAAGGGGTTCTGCGTGAATTCGGAGGTGATGTGGCCGATCGTGTAGGTGCGCTGCGTGCGCAGGCTGCGGGCCATCACATTGGGCCGGTAGCCCGTCTGCCGCACGGCCTCCTCTACCCGCAGCCGTGTCTCCTCGCCGACATAGCCCCCGGTGCTGAGGACGCGGGCGACCGTGGCGCGGGAGACGCCGGCTTCGCGGGCGACATCAAGGAGCGTGGCAGACTTCGGCTTCATGTGAATCCCGTATGAGATCGATCTCACATCAATATGAGATCGATCTCATACGGACTGCAAGCGGAATCTCGTCGAGACCGCGAGACGGGGCGGCCGCGTCGCCCGGCCCCGGAAAGCCTGCCGTTCGGGATCCGCTGCGGAGGTGTCAGCGACGGTGGGGGCAGCGTCGCAAGGGCGCCGGACGGGGAGCATCCGCTCCGCGCATCTGCCAGAGGCTCTCGGCCTGGACGAGCGCGTCCGGATAGGCCAGGCCAGCATCGATCGTGATCAGCGCGGCGGCCGCCGTGGAGAGGATGATCTGGCGGGCGCGTTCGTCGCGCGCGCCGCCGTCCCACACCGCCTGCCAGTATTCCAGGCCGCTGTAGCCGACGGGACTTTTCGACGGCATCTCCGACACCGGCGGTATGCGCAGTTCGGTCGGCATGCCGCCCGTGAGGCGCAGAAGCGTGGTGGCGCGAAAGGGAGTGAACTGGCCGACGTCCCGATGCGTTGTCACGGCGGCGAGATCCGGCCAGCCGAGGAGGGCGGCCGCGTCGCGATGCAGGCTGCGGGCGGCGAAGGTCGAGCCGCCGAGCAGGCTTGCCGGCGCGCCGAGGGGGTTGATCAGCGCGACCAGGAGGTTGAGCGGCGAGCGCATCTCGAACAGGCCGTAGAGGCCCATCAGCGCATTCAGCTGATGCGACAGGCTCGAGAGATGGAGATAGCCGATCCGGTCCTGTTCGAGACCGGCGCGCGCCTCTCCGAGTGACAGATAGGTGGGCAGGCCGGCCATGCGGACGGCCGTATTCAGCCGGTCGGTCGCGCCGCTCTGGCCATGGATGAGTACGCGGTGGCCCGCTAGCGCGACGAGCCGCGCCGCATGCAGGAACCACGGCGCCGCCGTGATCCTGGGCGAGATATACGCCGGCAAGTCGAGATCGGCGAGGCCGGCGGCGATAGGCTCGGCGCCGATGTGGCGGCGCGCGGCCGCGACCAGTCCGGCGAGTTCGTTGGCCGTGATGTCGCGGGCCTGCATCGCGACCAGCAGGGCGCCGATCTGGATCGGATCGGCTTCGCCGGCCAGGATGATCGCAAAGGCGGCCTCGGCCTCCGTCTGGTCGAGCGGCCGCGCGCCGCCGACGCCTCCGCCGATCAGCGCGATGTAGCGGGCGAGCTTCTTCTGCGGCGCGGGGTCGTGCGCCATGGTCGCGAGCTTGAGCGCGATGCTGTCGGGGTCGGGCTGGCCTTCCAGCAGTACGGACGGGCGCATGGCGAGCGGCGGCGGGCGGTTCAGGCGCGGTGTCTCGGCGGGCGTGGGAAGGGGGCGCGTCGTGGCGGCGGCGGGCGCCTCCTTCGCCAGCATCTCCCGGTCGAGCAGGCGCTCTGCCTCGGCCGCGACGGCCCGAACGCGCAGCCTCAGGTTCTCGGCGAACGGCGTCGGCACCATGCCCTTGCCGGTCCGGACCAGGATCGGGTCGCCATAGATCGTTCGGATCTGCGCCAGCAGCCGGCTCATGGCGGGCGAGCCGATGTCGAGACGCGCCGCGGCCTTGGCGACGCTTCCCTCGACGAGCAGGGCATCGAGCGCCGCGATCAGGCGCAGGCGGGGGAGATAGCCAGTGGGAAGCTCCGCTTCCGCGTTCTCGTCCGTTCGGGCCGAGCCCTTGTTCGCAACTGCCGCCACCTGCGTGCCACCCTCGTTTTCCGCCGTCCCCCCTCGGCGGATTGCGATTTTTCGAATTTGGAACGGCTCTCAATCATCGACATTGAACCGCGCCGCCCGCCCCTTAATAGGAGTTTCCAGTTCAGGTTTAAATGGCAAGGAACTGGTTTTCATGGTCACTTCTGGGGGTTCGCAGAAGCCGGGCGTTCCGCGGCACGATCGTCGGCGCCGGCTTTGGCTGGTCAGTGCCTGTGTGGCGAGCCTGCTGGCGGCGCCTGCCTTCGCGCAGGACGCGGCCGAGGACGAGGCGGCCGCTGCGGAAGGCGCGCCCGTCGCCACCGGCGCCGTCCCCGCGAACAGCGAACAGCTTCAGGAAATCGTCGTCACGGCTTCGTCGGTCGCCACCGATCTCCGCAATGCGCCGGCCAGCGTTTCGGTCATCGACCGGACGCAGCTCGAGCAGCAGGCGATTGCCGACGTCTCGGAAGTCATCCGCACCGTGCCCGGCGTCAATGTCGGCTTCAACAGCGACGGAACCCGCGGCATCAGCATTCGCGGCCTCGGCTCCAGCTACACGCTGCTCCTGATCGACGGAAAGCGCGTCAATGCCGGCCTGACGACGCTGCGACACTACAATGGCGACCTCGACTGGGTGCCGATGGAGGCAATCGAGCGCATCGAAGTGGTGCGCGGCCCGATGTCGACCCTCTACGGATCCGATGCGCTCGGCGGCGTCGTCAACATCATCACGCGGAAGAACACCGACAAGCTGACCGGCTCGCTGACGGCCGAACTGCTGCAGCCGGAGGACAAGGCGACGGGCGCGACCCGGCGGATCAACGGCTATCTGAGCGGGCCGATCATCCGGGACGTGCTGAGCTTCTCGGCCTTCGGCGGCTATAGCAAGCGGCTCGCCGACGATCAGGCCCTTGCCGGCGATATCGCTGCGCCGCGCGGCACCGAGGACTTCGACATCAACGGTCGCCTGATCTGGACGCCAAACGCCACCCAGACGGTCGAGCTCGAGGCGGGCCATGGCCGCGAGCGCTACAATCCCTATGTCGCGCCGGGCGAGGAGCCGGCCACGCCGACCACGATCACCCGCACGACCGCGTCGCTGCGCCATGTCGGCGAATGGGACTTCGGCAAGTCGACCGTCACGGCCTATATGGAGAACGCCCAGAACCAGCACGAGGTGGTCGACCGGACCGGCAATGTGCTCGGCGACGCCATCACGGTCCGCAGCTACACCCTGGACGGCAAGCTCGACATTCCGCTCGACTGGACCTGGAGGCAGAACCTCACCGTCGGCGGTGAGATCCGCTACGAGGAACTCGACGATCCCGAGAATCTCGGCAAGTCCAATACCGTCACCGGCTCGAGCGGCGTGCCCTTCACCGATGCCTGGACGGCCGCGCTGTTCGTCGAGGACCAGATCGACTTCACCGATGATTTCCGCATGACGGCCGGCCTGCGCTACGACTACCACGACCGCTTCGGGTCGCATTTCAGCCCGCGCACCTATTTCATCTACGACCTGACGGATTCGATCTCGCTCAAGACCGGCTGGGCCCAGGCCTTCAAGGCGCCGAACCTGCGCCAGCTCGATCCGAACTGGGTGCAGACCTCGCGCGGCCGCGGCTGCGGCGCGGTCGGCGGACCCTGCGAGATGGTCGGCAATCCCGACCTGAAGCCGGAGACGAGCAACAGCTACGAGGCGGGCCTGTTCTACGAGCAGGGCGGCTGGATCGGCAGCGTCGCCTATTTCTACAACGAGATCGACAACAAGATCACCTCGGCGCGCGTTGCCAGCCTGATCACGGGCGACGGCACCAAGTATGTGCAGCAGATCAATGTCGACAAGGCGCGCAGCCAGGGCATCGAGGGCGGGCTGACCATTCCGGTCCATCCGGATGTCCAGTGGACCAACTCGTTCACCTATCTGATCGAATCGAAGAATCTCGAGACCGGCATGCCGCTCTCGGCCGATCCGGAGGTCTCGATCCACAGCAGCGTCACCTGGCAGGCGACCGAGAAGCTGTCACTGACGGCGACCGCCAACTACTACGGCAAGCAGGTCGATTATGTGCTGGAGCCGGAAACGCTGACCGCGCAGAACGTCGAGCCCTATTTCGTCGCCGACATCGGCGCCAAATACGACTTCAACGACAATTTCTCCGGCAAGGTCGGCATCAACAATCTCTTCGACCAGCAGCCGGAGAGCGAATCCAACTTCAAGGAAAACGGCCGCACCTACTTCTTCTCGCTGACGAGCAGCTTCTGATCGTTGCACCGCTTTCCCGGCGCTCCGGCGCCGGGCTCTCCCTCCAACCGATGGACCGCCCCATGACCGCACGTCCCGCCCCCGGACGCCTTCTCACCTCTCTCGCTCTCGCCGCCATGGCGATGATGGCCCAGCCGGCGCTCGCCGCCGAGATCACCATCCCGCACGCGCAGGGTGAAACCAAACTCCCGGATACGCCGAAGACGGTTCTGGTCTTCGATCTCGCCTCGCTCGACACGCTCGATGCGCTCGGCGTCGAGGTCCAGGGCGTGCCGAAGGGCGTCAAGCCGGCGAGCCTCGCCAAGTTCGCCTCCGACAAGTATCTCCCGATCGGCACGCTGTTCGAGCCCGACTACGAGGCGGTGAGCGCGGCCAATCCGGACCTGATCATCGTCGGCGGCCGCTCGGCCGCGAAATATCCCGATCTCGCCAAGATCGCCCCGACGATCGACATGACGGTCGACCGCGAGCACTACCTCGACAGCGTCCGCAAGAACGTGACGACGCTCGGCGCGGTGTTCGGCAAGGAGAAGGAAGCGGCCGAGAAGCTCGCCGCGCTCGACGCCTCGGTCGCGGCGCTGCGCGAGATCGCGCCGGGCGCCGGCCGCGGCCTGATCGTGCTGACCACGGGCGGCCGCATGAGCGCCTATGGTCCGGGCTCGCGCTTCGGCCTGATCCATGACGGCTTCGGCATCAAGCCGGCGGTGGAGAAGCTCGACCAGGGCAATCACGGCCAGGCGATCTCGCACGAGTTCATCCTCGAGACCAACCCGGACTGGCTCTTCGTCATCGACCGCGACGCGGCCATCGGCAAGGGCGACGCGGCCGAGACGGTCCTCGACAACGAGATCGTCGGCCAGACCGAGGCCTGGAAGAAGAAGCAGGTCGTCTATCTCGACCCGGCTTCCTGGTACCTGGTCGGCGGCGGACTGACGGCGCTGCAGTCGAGCGTCGACCAGATCCGCGCGGCGCTTTCGAAGTCCTGATCGCCGGATCGCTCCGCGACGACGGAAACGGTCGGCCCCGCGCCGGCCGTTTCTTGCCGTTGGAGGCAACCTTCCGCCGCCGGCTTGCCTTGCGGACGACCGGCGGACTAAGCACCCCGTGACATGACGTTCCCTTCCTCCCTGCGACCGCTGCTCCTTGTCGGCGCGACCCTTCTGGTCGCGGCGCTGGCGCTCGCCAGCCTGTTCGTCGGTGTCAGCCGCGTGTCGATCCCGGCGCTGCTCGACGGGTCCGACCGGGCGCTGCAGGTGCTCGCGATCAGCCGCATCCCGCGCACCCTCGCGCTGGTGATCGCCGGGGCCGCGATGGCGGTCTCGGGCACGATCATCCAGATGCTGGCGCGCAACCGCTTTGTCGAGCCGTCGACGATCGGAACGGTGGAATCGGCGAGCCTCGGCATGCTGCTCGTGATGCTGCTGGCGCCCGACATGCCGGTGTTCGGCCGCATGCTGGTCGCGGCCGCCTTCGCGCTCGCCGGCACGGCGCTGTTCATGCGCATCCTGCGTGCCGTGCCGCTGCGCTCGGTGCTGATGGTGCCGCTGGTCGGCATCATGCTCGGCGGCGTCATCGGCGCCGTCACCACCTTCCTCGCCTATCGCTTCGACCTGCTGCAGTCGATCGGCGCCTGGACGACCGGCGACTTCTCGATCGTGCTCAGGGGCCGCTACGAACTGCTCTGGATCTCGGCCGGGCTCACCGTCATCGCCTATCTGGCGGCGGACCGGTTCACCGTCGCCGGGCTGGGGGAGACCTTCACCACCAATCTCGGCCTGAACCAGCGGCGCGTTGTCGGCCTCGGCCTGACCATCGTCGCCGTCGTCACGGCCGCGGTAGTGGTCACGGTCGGCGTCATTCCGTTCGTCGGGCTGGTCGTGCCCAATGTCGTCAGCCTCTGGATGGGCGACAATATGCGCCGCTCGCTGCCCTGGATCGCGCTGCTCGGGGCAGGCTTCGTTCTCTTCTGCGATCTCGTCGGCCGCCTCGTCATCCACCCCTACGAGATTCCGATCGGGGTCGTCATGGGCGTGATCGGCAGCGCCTTCTTCCTGTTCCTCCTGCTCAGGCGCGCCAACCATGTCGCCTGAGGCGCGCCGGACCCGGACGATCGTCGTCTTCGCCGTGCTCGTGCTCATGGTCGCGGCGGCGGCCACGGCCTTCATGACGCTCGGCGCGCAGGGGCGCTGGGATTTCGTGCTGCCGTTCCGGGGCAAGAAGCTGCTGGCGCTGGTGCTCGTCGCCTACGCCATCGCGGTGTCGACGGTCCTGTTCCAGACGGTCGTCAACAACCGCATCCTGACGCCGTCGATCATGGGCTTCGACGCGCTCTATGTGCTGATCCAGACGGTGCTGATGTTCTCGCTCGGCGCGACGCGTCTGGTAGGTCTCGACCCGCGGCTCATGTTCCTGGTCGAGGTCGCGGCCCTCGTGCTGTTCGCCGGCATCCTGTTCCGCTGGCTGTTCTCCGGCGCCACGCGCAGCATCCATCTCCTGATGCTGGTCGGCATCGTGTTCGGCGTGTTCTTCCGCAGCCTGTCCGGCTTCCTGCAGCGCGTGATCGACCCGAACGACTTCGTGGTGCTGCAGGATCGGCTCTTCGCCAGCTTCAACACGGTCGACGGGTCGCTGCTGGGCCTCGCCTCGGTCCTGATCGCGCTGGCGAGTGTGGTCAGCCTGCGCCTGCTGCCGGTCTATGACGTGCTGGCGCTGGGGCGGGAGACCGCGATCAATCTCGGCGTCGACCACAAGCGCGCCGTGACGGTCACGCTCGGCGTGGTGACGACGCTGGTCGCGGTGTCGACGGCCTTGGTCGGGCCGGTCACCTTCTTCGGCCTGCTCGTCGCCAATCTCGCTTATCTGCTGCTGCCCACCGCCCGCCATGCGCTGGTGCTGCCCGCCGCGATCCTGATCGCCGCGCTCGCGCTGGTCGGCGGGCAGGTGATCCTCGAGCGCGTCTTCGCCTTCGACACGGCGCTCTCGATTATCATCGAGTTCGTCGGCGGGCTGTTCTTCATCTTCCTCGTCGTGAGAGGCTCCGCCCGATGATCGAAATCCGGAACGTCTCCAAGGCCTATGGCGAGGCGGTCGTCGTTCGGGACCTCACGCTCGCGCTCGCGCCGGGCGGCGTCACCGCGATGATCGGCCCGAACGGCGCCGGCAAGTCGACGCTGTTGTCGATGATCGGGCGGCTGATCCGGCCGGACAGCGGCCAGGTCCTGCTCGACGGCCATGACGTCGCCGCCACGCCCGGCGACCGGCTGGCGCGGCGGCTGTCGCTGCTCAGGCAGGACAATCACATCGGCGCGCGGCTTACGGTCTGGGACCTGGTGAGCTTCGGGCGCTATCCCTACTCCAAGGGGCGCTATACGGCGGAGGATCGCGGGCATGTCGAGCGGGCGATCGATTTCCTCGAACTGCGTCCCTTCGCGCATCGCTTCCTCGACGAACTCTCGGGCGGCCAGCGCCAGCGCGCCTTCATCGCGATGATCGTCTGCCAGGATACCGACTACGTGCTCTTCGACGAGCCGCTCAACAATCTCGACATGAAGCATTCGGTCGCGATCATGAAGCTGATCCGGCGCACCTGCACGGAACTCGGCAAGACGGCGATCGTCGTGCTGCATGACGTCAATTTCGCCGCCCGCTATGCCGACAGGATCGTCGCGATGCGGGACGGGCGGGTGATGCATGACGGGCCACCCGAGGCGGTGATCCGCGCCGAGACCCTGACCAGCCTCTACGAGACGCCGGTCAGCGTCGATCGCCTTGGCGGCCAGCTGATCGCCGACTTCTACTAGCGCGCAGCCTCGCGGATCCGCGACTGAACGTGGTCGATGACGACCCGCTCGATCGCCTCCGGCCGGAGCACCGTGTCGATCGCGAGCTGGGCCGCGCCGAGGATGCCGGCGCTGCCGTCCGACCGGGCGCGGACGATGCGCAGTTCCCGCGTCGCCAGCGGCAGCGAGCGTTCCGAGACCAGCTGGCGCACGCCGGCGAGCAGATATTCGTCGACGCCGGAAAGCGTGCCGCCGATGACGATCACGCTCGGATTGAGCACGCTGACGACGTCGGCGGTGACCTCGCCGAGCACGCGGCCGGCTTCGCGCACGGCGTGGATCGCCTCGGGCTGGTTGCCGTGCACGAGGGCCACGACGTCGCGCGCATTGTGGGCGTCGTAGCCCTTCTCCCTGAGGTCGCGCGCCAGCGCCCAGCCGGCGGCGCGCGCCTCGACGCAGCCGAGCTTGCCGCAGCGGCAGAGCGGCGGGTGTTCCGAGTTCAGCTGGATGTGGCCGATGTCGCCGGCCGCGCCCTGCGCGCCCCGATAGAGCCGGCCATCGGCGATGATGCCGCTGCCGATGCCGGTGCCGGCCTTGATGTAGAGAAGCTGCTCGACCTCCGGCCAGAACCGGCGCGATTCCGAGAGCGTCATCAGGTTCACGTCGTTCTCGACGATGACCGGGGCACCGAGCCGGGGCCGTAGCCAGGAACGGATGTCGAAATCGTCCCAACCCGTCATGATCGACGGGCCGAACACGCGGCCGGCGCCGAAATCGACGGGAGCGGGCAGGCAGAGGCCGACGCCGAGCACGTCAGTTGCCGGGCGGCCGATCTGCTTCAGGAGCGCCTGGAACTGGTCGACGATCGTCTGCAGGGCGGGCAGGGGACCGCCGCGCGGTTCGATGGCGCAGGTCGCCTCCACGATGATCGCCGGTTCGAGCGTCATCACGGCGGTGCGCAGGACGCTCTCTCCGACGTCGGCGGCAAGGACGACGCCGAAGCCGGTGTTGAGCTCCAGCATGCGGGTCGGTCGCCCGCCGCTCGGCAATGTCCGGGCGGCTTCGTCGACGAGGCCGGCGGCGATGAGGGCGTTGAGGCGCTGCGTGACCGTCGTGCGCGACAATCCCGTCCGTTCGATCAACTCGGCGCGGGATTGCGCGCGGCCGGATGCGATCAGGGATAGAAGCGGCGCCGCGCTGGCCGCGAGCCCGACGTCGATCCTGTCCGGTTGATCCTTCACGGGTGCGTGCTTCTCTCGGAAGGCCGCGGGTGGGTCGCGGCGGGCATGGCGCCCATCTCGGCTACCAGAGTGTGTAGCCGCCGTCGACGACGAAAACCGATCCGGTGACGAAGGTCGAGGCATCGCTCGCGAGCAGCAGCGCCATCGGCGCGATCTCGTCCGGCGTGGCGTAGCGCTGCATCGGCACCTCGTCGCGCCAGTAATGCGCGTAGTCCTCATATTCGGTGCTGGCGATCTCGGTCTTCACATAGCCGGGCGCGATCGCGTTGACGCGCACGCCCGACTGCGCCCACTCGGCCGCGAGCGACTTCGTCAGGTGGTGCACGGCCGCTTTCGAGATGCCGTAGGGCGAATGCCATTGCGGGCGGTTGATGATGAAGCCGGAGATCGAGCCGATATTGATGATCGAGCCCGTGCCGCGCTTGACCATCTGGTTGCCGACGACCTGGCTCGCCTTCCAGACGGCGTCGAGGTTGATCGAGAACAGGCGCTGCCATTCATCGTCGGAGAGCGTCAGCGCGTCGGCGTGGAAGCCGATGCCGGCATTGTTGACGAGGGCGTCGATCGGGCCGAGCTCGCGGGTCACGGTCTCGACCATCGCCTCGAGGTCGTCGCGGTTGGCGACGTCGGTCTTCACGGCGATCGCGGGAACGCCGAGCTTCCGGAGTTCGGCCAGCGTCTCCTCGCTCTTCGCCTCGTCCCGCGCGGCGATGGCGATCGCCGAGCCGGCCTCGGCGAGCCCGATGGCGATCGCCTTGCCGATGCCGCGATTGCCGCCGGTGACGACGGAGACTTTGCCCCGCATCGAGAACTTGTCCATGATCGACATGGGTATGGCTCTTTCCTGGTTGGATCAGTGACTGGCCGCGCGCGGCGCTTCGCCCGCGATCAGGCTCGACTGCACCTTGTCCGGGGGCAGGGCGCCGGTCATCACCGCGACGACGTCGTTCATCGATGTCGTCTTGGGGCTGACCACGACGGCGCGCCGGCCGAGGCGGTGGATGTGGATGCGGTCGGCGATCTGGAACACGTCCGGCATCGAGTGGCTGATCAGCACGACCGAGAGGCCCTGGTCGCGGACGCGCGTGATCAGATTGAGGACCTGGTTGGTCTCGCGCACGCCGAGCGCCGCCGTCGGCTCGTCGAGGATGACGACGCGCTTGCCCCAGGCCGCGGCGCGGGCGACGGCGACGGCCTGGCGCTGGCCGCCCGAAAGCGTCTCGACCTTCTGGTTGATCGACTGGATGCGGATGCCGAGGTTCTTCATGTGCTCGGCCGCCTGCTGCCGCATGCCCGACTTGTCGAGCTGGCGCAGGATCCGGCCGCGCAGGCCGGGCTTGCGCAGCTCGCGCCCCAGGAACAGGTTCTGCGCGATGTTGAGCTGCGTCGCGACGGCGAGCTCCTGATAGACCGTCTCGATGCCCGCGAGGCGGGCGCTCAGCGGGTTCTTGAAGTGCACCGGCTGGCCGTCGACGAACACGGTGCCGGAATCGGGAATGGTCGCGCCCGTCAGCACCTTGATCAGGCTTGACTTGCCGGCGCCGTTGTCGCCGACGACGGCGAGGATCTCGCCCTTCGCCAGCTCGAAATTGGCGCCGTCGAGCGCCACGACATGGCCGTAGCGCTTGGTCAGGCCCACGGCCTGCATGACGAGATCGCGGGACGGTTCGAACGTGGTCATCCGCGCTTCCCCCTGCCGAGATACTGGTCCGCGCCGACGGCGAGAATGACCAGGAAGCCGGTGGCGATCTGCTGGTAGAGCGAGTCGATGCCGGCCTGGGTCAGGCCGTTCTTCAGCACGACGACGATCAGGGCGCCGACGAAGGTGCCCGCCACCCCGCCGCGGCCCCCGAACAGGCTGGTGCCACCGATCACCACGGCGGTGATGCTGTCGAGATTGGCGATCTGGTAGCCGCTCGGGTCGGCGATCGGCGTGCGACCCAGCGCCTGCCATCCGGCGAAGGCGTAGAACACGCCGGCGAGCGCGTAGACGCTGAAGATGACGCCGTTGACGTTGACGCCGTTCAGGCGCGCGGCGGCGGGCGAATTGCCGATCGCGTAGACGCGCACGCCCCAGGCCGTCTGGTTGAGCGCATAGGCGAGGATCAGGGTGAGCACGACCCATAGCATGCTGCCATAGGTGATCGTCACCAGACCCCAGCTCGGCCCCTCGCCGAGAATGGTCATGAAGTCGGACGAGATCGGGTAGCTGCGCGACTGCGTGTAGAGGCGCGCCGCGGCCGTCAGGATGGTGAACATGCCGAGCGTCGCGATGAACGGCGGCAGGCGGAAGCGGGTGATGATGGCGCCGTTGATCGAGGCGGCGACGATGCAGACGGCGAGGCCGACGATCATGCCGGTCACCGGATCGCCTGCGGCCGCGAAGCTGCCGGCCACCACCATGCCCAGCACCATGATCGCGCCATTGGCGAGGTCGATGCCGGAGACGAGGATGATCAGCGTCTGGCCGAGCGCCAGCGTGCCGACGACCACGGATTGCTGGAAGATCAGCGACAGGTTGCCGGGATTGAGGAAGGTCGACGTCGTGACCGAGAACACGACGAGGATCAGGATGAGCGCGATGAGCGGTCCGGTGACCGGATAAGCGAAGAGGGCATGGGACGTGCGGCGCAGCTCGGCGAGGAGGCCGGCAGGGGGTGACCCTGCCGTCTCCGCGTCGACGCCTGCCTGTCCGGTATCCAAGCGAGCCCGGTCAGACCGATCCATTCTTACTCTCCCCAGCAGTTTTCCAGGCCCCACTTGGAGTCCTTGGATTCAATGCCGTCGACCGGCTTGTCCGTGATCAGGACGGTGCCGGAATTGTTGATGCCGCTCGGCTTGGCGCCGCCATTGACGGCGGTGACGATGGCGTCGACCGCGAGCTGGCCCATATTGGACGGGAACTGCATCACGGTGGCGCCGATGGTGCCGTCGGCGACGCTGCGCACGCCCGAGCAGCTGCCGTCGATCGAGGTCAGGACGATGTCCTTGTTAGCCTTCTTGATGGCCAGGAATGCGCCCTGGGCCGCCGGCTCGTTGATCGTGTAGACGGCGTTGATGTCGGGATGGGCCGACAGCAGGTTCTCCATCGACGACTGGCCGGTCTCGACATTGGCCTGGGTCAGGGCCGTGCCGGCGATCTCCGGCGAGCTTTCGGTCAGGCCGAAGCCCTTCAGGAAGCCGTCATGGCGCGCCTTGGCTGTCTTGTCCGAGAGGTCGTAGTCGAGCATGGCGACGCGGGCCGGCGTGTCGCCGAGCCGGGCCTTGGCCCATTTGCCGATCAGCTCGCCGGCGGCGAGGTTGTCGGTCTCGAACGAGGCGTCGGCGGCCGTCGCGGGCTCCAGCGAGGTGTTGGTCGTGACGACGATGATGCCGGCGTCGCGCGCCTTCTGGACGATCTTGACCAGGGCCGAGGCGTTGGCGGGATCGAGCACGATGCCCTTCACGCCGCGATTGATCATGTTCTCGATCGCGGCGAGCTGGGTCGCGGAATCGCCGGCGACGGTGGATTCGGCCGTCATGGTCTCGAGGCCGTGCTTCTTGGCGGCGTCGACGCCGGCCTGCTGCAGCTTGGCGAAGAACGGGTTCGAGAGCTGCTGCTCGACGATGCCGATCAGGAAGCCCTTGTCCTGGGCCTGTGCCGCGGTCGACAGGGCGACCGTGGCCGACAGGGCGAGCGCGGCTGGCATGGCCATGGACCGCATGGTCCGGGTGGTTGTCTTCAACATAGTCCTGGTCTCCTCCAAACCTGGTTATTGTCGACTTAGGCGCGGGCCTGGGATGGGGCGGCCGTAGGCTCGGATCCCCTTGGCGCCGCAGCGCCGTTCAGGCCCTGGCTCGCATATCGCGGCGATTCCGGCGAGCCATCCGGAATGCCACCCGCCTGCCCGAGCGCGCGCATGGACCGTCTGATCCGGTCGTCGGCGGCGAGCTGGCGATATTGGTCGTAGAGCGCCGCATAGATCGCGGCGTGATCGGGGTTGGGACGGACGCGGTCGAACCGTCGCGCGCCGAAACGGGCCGCGCCCTCGTCGAAATCCGCGACCACGCCGGCGGCGACGGCGCCGTGGATTGCCGCGCCCACCGCCGTCGGATTGGCGATGTCGGGGATCTCGATTTCGCGCCCGAGCACATCCGCCATGATCTGCAGCAGGAGCGGATTCCGGCGCGAGAGACCGCTCGTCATGATGGCGCGCTCGACCGTCAGGCCGCCGGCGGCCAGGTGATCGAAGACGGAGCGCGTGCCGTAGCAGAGCGCTTCCAGCAGCGCGCGGTAGATCTGCGCCGCGCTGGTCGAGAGATTGAGGCCGATCAGCAGCCCGCTCAGGCTCGAGTCCGCGAAGGGCACGCGGTTGCCGCTCCACCAGTCCAGTGCCATCAGGCGGCTCTGCCCGGGGGCGATCGCGGCCGCGCTTTCGTTGTAGAGGCGGAAGTTCTCGGATTCGTCCTCGGCGCGCGGGAATGTTCTGACATACCAGGCGAGCGTGTCGCCGAAGCCGGCCTGTCCGGCCTCGTAGCAGCCGAGCCCCGGCAAGGCGGCGCCGTCGGCGAAGCCTTCGATCCCCGAGGGCAGCGGCCGGGCCGCCTCGCTCAGAAACAGGTGCGCGGCGGCCGTGCCGAGCGCGCTGACCAGCGTGCCGGTCTCGGTTCCGCCCACGGCGGGCAGCGCGACATGGGAATCGATGACGGCGACGGCGACGGCGGGTTCGCCCCGGATGCCGGTCCGCTCGCGCCAGGACTGCGTCAGGCGCCCGGCCGCCGTGCCGACGGGCCGCGGCGGGCTGATCCTGTCTTCAAGGCCCGGCACGACATCGGCCGGATAGCCGTGCTCGGCGGAGAATTGCGCCTTGTAGGCCGCGAAGTCGAGGCTGCGGACCTCCTGGCCGGTCAACCGCCAGACGAGCCAGTCGCCGGCCTCGATGAACCGGTCCGCCTGCGCCCAGATGGCCGGCGCCTCCGCGCGGATCTGGGATGCCTTCGCCAGCATCCACTCGCCGGAAAGGCGGCCGCCGAAATTGGCGAGGAATTCGCCGCCCCTGGCATTGATCGCATCCGCATAGGGCTGCGCCGCGGCGTGCTTCCAGAGCTTGACATAGGCATGGGGGTCGCTCGGCGAGAGCGCGGAAAGCGCTGTGCCGTCCGCCCGCGCCGGCAGGGGCGAACTTGCCGTGAAATCCAGGCCGATGCCGACAATCATGTGGTCCCGGCCGATGGCCGAGAGGATCGTCTCCGCCGCTTCCAGATAGTCCGCGGCATCCTGAAGCGCGTAGGCCGGGGGCAGGGGCGTGCCGTCGGGCAGCGCCGCCGTCATCACGCCATGGCGATAGGGGTGGATGTGGCTCGCTTCCTGCAGGCCGGTCGCCACGTTGATCCGCACGCCGCGTGCCGATTCCGTTCCGAAATCCAGGCCCAGGAGATACTGCTCAGCCACGCTTCACCATGCTCGTCGATGCGCGGCAGGATGCCGCCGGATCGGGACGGAGCGCCAGCGATGACGATCGCCTCCCTTGCTCGTCATAAATGTTTAGATATGAACATAAGTCAATTGAGTTATGTATATTTCTGACCCTATATAAATCCGCCGCCGAGGGGCGGTTCCGACAACGCTCTGATCCACAAAGACAAATCGCCCCGCCGTTGCCGGCAGGGCGATTCAGGCTTCGAGAGGCGGGCGTCGTTCAGGGCTTGAAGCGGACGGGCGCGGTGATCGTCTTGTTGGCGCCGGGCGGCGGCGCCGGCACGGGCGAGGCGCGGCGAACCAGTGCGAGCACCTCCTCGTCGAGCTCCGGGAAGCCGGAGGAGCGGGCGAGCGACACGTTCAGCACGTTGCCGCCGTCGTCGATGGTGAAGCGCACCGCCGCGACGCCGACTTCGCCGCGCGACCGGGCGCCGGCCGGGTAGCGCTTGCGCCGCTCCAGATGCGCCATCAGGCGAGACTGCCAGCGGGCCGGCGACATCGAGGACGAGAAAAGGCCGGTCATGGACTGCCGCGCGGCGGTGCGGTTGGACTGCTTGACCTCCGCCGCCGCCTTGTTGCTCGCGCGCGACGAGGCGGAGGGCGCCGACGGCCTGGGACGCGGCGGCTTCTTCGCGCGCTCGCGCGGCGGCTTCGGCTTGGTCTCCTCGACGACGCGCTGGACCGGCGGCGTCGGCCGCGGCGCCGGTAGCGGCACGGCGACGTTCTCGGCTTCCGTGACCATCTCGTCCTCGACGGGTTCGATCACGTCGTCCTCGACCGGCTCGACCTCGGCCACTTCCTCGACCGGGGCGACCGCCTCTTCCACGACCTCCTCGACGACCTGTTCCGGCTGCGCCGCCTCGACGACCTGCTCCTCGACCGGTTGCAGTTCCTCGGGCGTGGGCGCGTCGATAGGTTCGGCCATGCTCGGCGCGATCTCGGCTGCGACCTCCTGGTCCGTCGAGATCTCCGTCTTCTCGGTCTCGACGGCTTCGGGCTCCGGCGCCAGCTCGATCATGATCGCCGGCGGCGGCGACGAATCGGCGGCGGTGATGGGCTCCTCGCGCATCAGCCAGGCCGCCGCGCCGACATGCGCGGTCAGCACGAGGACGGCGGCGCTGGTCCAGAGCACGGTCTCGCCGATCCGCGTCCCCCGCCCGATCGCGCGGCTCCAGTCGCTCATGGGGTGACCGGTTCCGCTGCGGGCGGCGGCGGCGCGCCGTCGGCGGCGGGCACCGTCGCCTCGGGGAAGACCTCCAGCCCGACCAGGGCGATCTTCAGGTAGCCCGCCTGGCGCAGCACATTCATCACCGCCATCAGTTCGCGATAGGCGACGGTCTCGTCGGCGCGCAGGAAAACGCGGGTTTCCTTGTCGCCCTCTGTGAAGCGGTCGAGCGCCGCGGCGAGCGCCTCGCGCTCTACCGGATCATTGCCGACATGCAGCGCCAGGTCCGATTTCAGCGTCAGGTAGAGCGGCTCGTCCGGCCGTTCCTTTGGCTGCGCGGTCGAGGCGGGAAGGTCGATGTCGACGTCGACGGTCGCGAGCGGCGCCGCGACCATGAAGATGATGAGCAGCACGAGCATCACGTCGATGAACGGCGTGACGTTGATCTCGTGGTTTTCCTGCAGGTCGCCGCTCTCGCGCTGACGGATGCCCCCGGCCATGGCGCTACCCCGCGAGCCGGACGTTGGCCGGCACCTTGGTGTAGTCGAGGTCGCGGCTCACCAGCCGTTCGACGCCGGTCGCGGCGTCGGTGAGCAGTTGCCGGTAGCCGGTGATGCTGCGGGCGAAGACATTGTAGATCACGACGGCGGGGATGGCGGCGACGAGGCCGATCGCGGTCGCGAGCAGCGCCTCGGCGATGCCCGGCGCCACCACGGCGAGATTGGTCGTCTGCGCTTCCGAGATGCCGATGAACGAGTTCATGATGCCCCAGACCGTGCCGAACAGGCCGATGAACGGCGCGGTCGATCCGATCGTCGCAAGCGCGCCGGTGCCCTTCGCCATGCGGCTGCCCGCCTGCGCCTCGATGCGCGACAGGCTGGAGACCAGCCGCTCCTTGACGCCTTCATTGCCGGCATAGTCGAGCGCCAGCGTCGACTTGCGCAGTTCGTCCTCGGCGGTGCGCACCATGAAGGCGGCGGGGCCGCCCCGGCCGGACAACACGCGGCTCGCCTCGGCGAGGCTGGCGGAGCCAAGGATCGTTGACAGCGACCGGCGGATGCGGGCGCGGGCGCAGGCGATCTCGATCGTCTTGGCCAGCCAGATCGTCCAGGTGACGAGCGACGCGATGGCGAGGCCGATCATCACCGACTTCACGACCCAGTCGGCCGCCATGAACATGCCCCAGGGCGACAGGTTGTGCGGCAGGTCGGCGCGTCGCTCCGGCGACAGGAACTGGTCGAGCAGGCCAGCGGGCTCGGCCGGCGCCGCCTCGGGCGCGCTTGCCGGCATGGCTGGGGCCGCCGCCGGTGCATTCGTCGACGGTGCGTCGCTCGTTGCTGGCGCGGGCGCCGTGGCAGGGCCGGGCTCGGCCGACATGGGTCCGGGCGCCGTCTCGTTGCCGGTGGGAGTCGCGGCGGGGGCGGCGGCGGCCGGCGCCTCGGATGCGGCGGGCTCCAGGATTGCCGGCTGCGAGGCGGCGGGCAGCTCGGGGGCGGCTTCCTGCGCCAGGGCAAAGCCTGCCGGCGCCAGCAGCGTCACGGCCAGCGCCAGTCCCGCGAGGCCGGCTCGCTTGCGTCGGCCTCGGAGGGCTGCGGCGGGCTGGGTCGGATCGGGCATGGCAGGCTTCTTTCATACGGCGATGACATGAGCGACGGACCGCCCGCGACCCGACCGCGACAGCCGAATCGCGACGATCCGCGACGGAGGATGATTCTGGGTGCCGACGGGCAAATGCCCTGGGTGCCTATTGTCGGTGGCGGAGCCTGAGCGGCTTCCGCCAGTCCGGAACTGACCTAGAACTTGGCCGTCAACGATGCTCGGATCGTGCGACCGGGGGACGGCATGAGGCCGAGGGTCAAGGCGTCCATATAATAGACGTCCGTAAGATTGTCGACGGCGGCGTCGATCGTGACGTTGTCATTCATCTGATAGGACGCGAACAGGTCGAGCAGCGTGTACTTGTCCCAGTTGATCACCGTCGTGTAGCCGCCGGTATCGGCGTTGGTGGTCGTCGTGCCGCGGTCGCCCATGTAGGTCAGGCGGCCGCCGACCTCGAGGTCGCCGTCGAGGAAGCGCAGGCCGGCCGTGATCGTGCCGCTCTTTTTCGGCGGCACGTGCAGCTGCGCGTAGCCGTTTTGGACGCCCGCCGGCCGGCAGGCCAGGCTTCCGCCCGTCTCGTAGGCGCAGAAGCGGATGTCGGTGTAGTAGGTGCCGGAAAGCTCCGCGAAGCCCCAGCCGACATCGTAGCCGACATTGCCCTCCCAGCCGACGAACTTGGCGTTCGGGATGTTCCGGACGGTCACGGCCGGATAGTTCGTCCGGGTCAGGTAGTCGTCTATGTCATTGTTGAAGTGCGAGATCTTCAGGCGAAGCTTGTCGCCGTTGGTCAGTACGTCGTTGCGTAACACGTTGAAGCCGAATTCGGTGTTCTTGGCGTGCTCCGGCCGGACGGATGTCAGGGGATCGGTATTGAAGGAGAAGCCGGTCGTCGATTCGAACAGGCTCGGCGCGCGGATGGCTTCCGCATAGCGGGCATAGAATTCGAGGCCCTGGATCGGTTCGAGGGTGGCCGCGATGATCGGCGCGAAGCCGTCATTGACCTCATGGTTGTGCAGCGTCGAGCCATAGTTGGAGCCGTTGTCGTAGGATTCGGTCCAGGTGTAGCGGAGCGACGAGTCGAATTTCAGCCATTGCGTCGGATTCCAGGTGCCGGCGACGAAGCCGCTTGCCTCCTGGCGCCAGCCGTCGCGCGACGCCAGCCGCTCGTTGGAATCGATGTTCACGACGCCGGAGGGCGGCGCGATGGTTTCGTAGATGTACGAGCCGCCGGCGGCGACGCTCAGCTCGCCCACCGCCGTGTCGAACACCGAGGTGTTGACCGTGTCGGTGCCGTACCGCTTGGCGACGTCCCAGTAGCCCTGCGGCACTTCGAGGATATTGCCGTTGCCGAAGTTGAAGGCATAGGGCGTGCGGATATGAGTCTCGGTGTCCGTCATCCAGACATTGGCCTTGAAGTCGATCCAGCGGCTCTCGGGATCGTATTTGTAGCCGGCGCGATAGGTGTTGACGGAGACATCGCTCAGCTGCGCCTGCGTGGCGCCGTCGAAGCGGATGATCACCGAAGGCATCATCTCGCCGAAATTGCTCTCGTAGCGCATGAAGCTGGCATCGAAGATGTGGCCGCCGTCGAGCTCCAGCTTGCCCTTGGCGAGGTAGGAGGTGTTGTCCTGCGACGTGTTCAGTACTTCCTCGCCGCCGCGATAGCGGTTGAGGGCGTTGAGCGAAATGGTGGTCCATTCGGTGACGCGGTCCACGGGAATGCGCGGCGGCGCGGCCGGCGTGATCTCGGTGGTCTCGGTGATCGTCACCTCGGGCGACCGGCCGTTCGTGCCGGCGAAATAATTCCCGTTCTTGCGGCGGGAATAGCCGAGCACGATCTCGGCCATGTCGTTGCGCGCCGCGAAGGAAGCGCTGCCCGCGCCGGAAGTCGGCAGCAGCGTTGCCGGCCGGTCCATCCCATAGGGACTGCCGGAGATCGAGCCGGTCGGCACCGTCTGGATCGTGCAGTTCCAGTCGCACCCCGTCCGGTAGCGGCCGAAGCCGGTGGTCGGATAGCCGCCCGGCGTGCCGACGGGCGGCGGGCTCGCCGTATTGGTCATCAGGCCGCCCTTGAGGCGCACGCCCCAGGCCTTGTCGCCGACGATGATGTCGTCGGCGTTGATCGTTTCCATGCGCACGACGCCGCCGGTGGCGCCGACGCCATAGACACCGGCCGACGGGCCCTTCTCGACGACCACGCCGCCGATGAAGTCGGGATCGACATAGTTGCGCGAGGCGACGCCGGAATAGCCGCGATAGACCGTGTTCTGCTGCTGCGTGCCGTCGACCACCACGGGCACACGGCCGAAGCCCTGCATGCCGCGGATGTTAACGTCGATGGCGCCGCTGTTGCGGTTGTCGCCGGTCAGCACGCCCGGCATGCCCTTCAGGAAGTCGCCGACCGAGGAGCCGCGGAACCGCTCGATCTGGCGCTCGGACACGAACTCGACGCTCTGCGGGACCTCGTATTTCGCATCCGGATTGGCGAGGCCGCCGAGACCGCCATAGCCCAGCGACCCGGCCGTCACGTCGATCGTGTTCAGCACCGTCGCGCCGTCACCGGGGATCGCGGTCCCGGCCGAGCCGGCCGGACCGATCGAGACCGTCGTCGCGTTCGGGAACGAGAAGACGAGGCCGGAGCCGGAGAGAATGCGGGCCAGCGCCGCGTCGGGCGTGGCGCGGCCGGTGATCCCGGCCGACGTCTTGCCGGCGGCGGAAGCGGCGAGGTAGGTCACCTGCAGGCCGGACTGGCGGCCGAACGCCGCCAGCGCCTGGCCGAGGGGACCGGCCGGAACGCTGAAGTTGATCGCCTGGGCCGAGGCCTGCGCCTGCGCCCTCGGGCTGGCGGCGATCCCGGCGCCGATGGCCGTCGTCAGCATGAGGATCGCGCCGAGTGCCCCGCGCGCCGTCCGCCGGCGTGCCCCGTATCCCAAATTCCGCATCATGGCTCGGCAATTCCCGTTGTTGGCTTGGAAGCGGGATGCCATGCCTGAATGCTGGGTAGTGCCGTCCCTGAGCCTGATACAAACGGGGCGCGGGTTTTTTCTCCCGGAGAGGCGGCTTTTTCGACGGCCGGCCGGATGCGGGCTCGTCCATGCGGGGGAATTTTGCTGTTTGGTCGCCAGCGCCCTGTCCTAGGGTGCGGAACCACAAAATGATTGGCATTGCGGTTTCGAGGTGATTCACGGCTTCCGGGAGGAAGCGAGGATGAATCGGGATCGCTTCTGCCTGACGGACTCGCGGCTTGCGCCGATCGAGCCGCATTTGCCGAAGGATAGGCGTGACAAGCCGCATGTCGATGACCGCCGGGTGATCAGCGGTATCGTCCAGGTCTTCAAGTCCGGTCGGCGCTGCCGCCTCGAGGACTTCCGGCGGATCGCAACCCGATACGACCGGAACGCCGCCAACTTCCTTGCCGCCGTCTGCATCGCAGCGACCGTCAGCTAGTGGCTATGAGCAAGGAACCTATCTCTCGGGCGCCTCGTAGATCGTCTTCCCATCCTTGATCGTCTGAAGGACCTTGATGTCCCTGATCGCCATCGGCTCGACAGTCATCGGATTGGCCGACAGGACGACGAGATCGGCGCGCTTGCCAACTTCGATCGAGCCCTTGCTGTGTTCCTCGAAATACTGATAGGCGGCGTCGATGGTGATGGCCCTCAGGGCCTCATAGGGCGAAATCCGCTCCGCCGCGCCGATCACAGTTCCGCCGCGCGAGACCCGGTTCACCGCGGTCCAGACGGTCAGCATCTGGTCAATCGGCACGACGAATGCGTCGCTATGGTTCGTCGGACGTAGACCTGCGGCGCGCGCGCTCTTCATTGGGCTGATGAAAGAGGCCTGTTCGAGACCGCGGTTGAGGATATGCGTGTCGGCGAAGAAAAAAGTGTGGTCGGTGAAGAAGGACGGGATGATCCCGTAGCGCGTGTACTTCGGCAACTGGTCCTTGCGGATGAACTGCGAATGGATACCGACGGTCCGGCGGTCCTCGCGCAGGTTCTCGCCGGCCGCGTGCTCATGCGCCTTGATCAGGAAATCGATGGCGGCATCGCCATTGGCGTGAAACAGGACCTGGAGGCCGAGATCGTAGCATTTTTTGGTGCCCGCCAGCATGAGATCGACCGGCAGACCGGGCTCGCCCTTCCAGTCCTTCTCGCCAGCCGGACCACCGGTCAGATAGGGCGTTGTGAACCAAGCCGTCTTGCCTTGCGGCGAACCATCCGGCGTGATCTTGCAGCCGCCCAGCTTCAGGCCCTTGTCATAGCGACCGAAGGTAGAAGCCGGGTTGGTCTCCAGAACCTTGTCCAGATCGAGGATGAAGGGATAGGTGACGACGTCGATGAACAGCCCGCCCTGTGCGGCAACGCGCTGGAGCTGCGCCACCTGCGGGGCATGCGTCGCTCCTTCCTGCGCGGTCGTCACGCCAGCGGCGGCATAGAGCATCTGCCCAGCCTTGGCGGCGGCAACCTCGGTCTCCGGCGTCGGTGACGGCATTGCCGAGAACATCGGCAGATAGGCGGTCTCCATCACCAGCCCCTGCAGGTCTTGCGTGCCCGGCTCGCGCAGGATGACACCGCCGGCCGGCGTGGGCATGCCGTCCTTGTAGCCGTACTTGGCGAAGGCCGCCGAGTTCAGCACCGCGCCATGCATCGAGACATGCACGACCGCCACCGGATTGTCGGGAAAGGCCTTGTCGAGTTCGTCCCGCGAGAGCGGCTGGCCGGCCGGCATCAGATTCTCGTCATAGCCGTATCCCAGCAGCAGTTCGCCAGGCTTCAGGCCCTTCGCCTTTGCGCCGGCTTGCAGCGTCGCGACGATCTCGGCGGAATTGTTGGCAGGGCCCACCGGAGGCGCCGAGACATTGATCCGGTCCGCCATGCTCAGCGAATCGATGAAATGGCTGTGCGGATCAATGAATCCGGGCGTCAGGGTACGCCCCTGCAGATCGTGCAGGATAGTCGACTTGCCTTGTTGGGCTTTCAAGACTGCCGCCTTGCTGCCGACCGCGACGATCTTGCCGTCCTTGACCGCGACCGCTTCTGCGGAACGAGCCTTGTCGTTCATCGTGACGATCGAACCGCCGAACCAGATCGCATCAGCATCGGCCGCCATGGCCGCATTCGTCTGCGCGATCAGAGCGGCGACGCAAAAGAGCGTCAGTTTCATGCCAACCCCCCCAAAAAAGAGATACAGCTTCCTTTGTATAGCAGATCCATAAAGCGAACTGGATCCGCTGGGTTGGGGTGATCACGACTGCCGGCGCATGTATTTATGCTGATAGACGCACAATCGGTCCGTACTGCTCGGGCGCCCATAGCATCACAGCTCGGCCGCGCTGGCTTATATGCCCTCCGCTACAAGTAGCTGCTGGTTTTGCGTCTGGATCTAGAACTTGGCCGTCAGGCCGGCGCGCACGGTGCGGCCGGGCGACGGGATCGGGCCGGTGGACATCGCGTCCATGTAGTAGCGGTCGGTGAGGTTCTCGGCGCTGAAGTCGAGCGTGACGTCGTCGCTCACCTTGTAGCTGCCGAAGAGGTCGACGATCGTCGACTTGTTCCAGACGGTCGGCGGGTTGACCGCGCCCGGCGCCAGCGCATAGCCGCCGAAGCGTTCGCCGAAGGAATAGACCCGCGTGCCGATCTCCAGCCTCTCGTCGAACAGGCGCGCGCCGACCGTCACGGTGCCGGAATATTTCGGCGGGACGTTCATGATGCCGTAGTCGCCGGCCGCAGCCGCATTGCCGCAGACGCCGTTGCTGCCGCAGAATTCGACGTCGTCGTACTTGGTGAAGCCGGCCTCGACGAAGAACTTGCCGGAGTCGTACCGGGCCGAGAGCTCGTAGCCGCGGAACTCCGCCTGGTCGATGTTCGTCCAGGTATAGGTGGAGTAGGGCGCGCGGACGCGGACGATGTAGTCGTCGTAATTGTTGTCGAAATAGACCGCCTTGAAGCGAAGGGCGTCGCCGGCCATGAAGACGCTGTCGCGCTTCACATTGAAGCCGAACTCGACATTCTTGGAGATTTCGGGTTCCAGATAGGCGTTGTGGACTAGGCTGCCGGCGCCGATCGCCGACCATTCGCGCAGGCTCGGCGGGCGCCAGCCCTCGATGTAGGAGGCGAAAAGCTGTAGCCCGTCCAGCGGTGTAACTGTCACTGTGGCCGAAGGATTGACGCGCGAAGCCTCGCCCTTTGGCAAAGCGCTCATGATCTCGCCCTTGCCCTGGCCTTCATAGCTGTCGTAGCGGATGCCGCCTTCGAGACGCAGCCAGTCCGTCACGTCGAGCCGGGTCTGGTTGAAGGCGCTCCAGAGCAGCCGGTCGCCATTGGCGTTGGCGCTGACAAAGAACTGCGTATCGGGGTCCCAGGGATAGGAGACGAAAGTCTGGTTCTCGCGGGCGCGCTCGTCGACGAATTCGAGGCCATTGTTCAAGGTCAGAACGCCGAGAGCTGTCTCGAGGATCGAGCGGTTGGAGATATCGCCGCCATAGGTCCGAACATGGGTCTTGCCGTCGGCGCCTACGCCAGCCGTAAAGGCCCGCAGCGTCTCGCTGTAGGTGTCGATGTCGGTAGCCCAGAGATTGGCCGTCAAGTTGACGTAGTCATTGTCCGCCGGATCGTATTTGTAGGTCGACGTGAGCGTGTTGGTCGTCGTCTCGCTCAGGCCGATCTGCGTTGCCGGAATCGGGAAGGTGGGGCTGGTCGCGAAGCTGAGAACGGTTTCGTCATTCTCGCCGTACTGGTTGTTATAATAGATGTATCCGAGCTCGAGAGAGTGCCCGTCGCCCCACTTGACCTTGCCCTTGGTGAGCACGGTCGTCGTGTCCTGCGAGGTGTTGAAGACTTCGTCGCCGGGGCCGAAGGGCGACATATCCTTCTCATATGGCTTCGTTACGCCATTTCGACTGGTGTCGAAGGTCGCGGCGCCGTTCTTGCCGGCAAAGTAGTTGCCCTGCTTGCGGCGCGCCAGGGCGGCGACGAATTCGTAATTGTCCTCGACCAGGCCGGCGGCGAGATTGCCGTTCCAGGCATCGCCGTTGAAGCCCGGCGGACCGTTGCGGATCGTGTCCGATCCCGGCGCCTGCGGACTCTCCGTGTTGGTGCCGAGGCTGCCGCGCAGGCGGGCGCCATAGGTCTGTCCCTCGGTGACGATGTCGCGCGCATTGATCGTCCGCATGTTGACGACGCCGCCCATGGCGCCGGTGCCGCCCGCGCCGCTATAGGGCCCCTTGTTGATGTCGACGCCGGCCAGCAGGTCCGGGTCGACATAGACCTCGTTGCGGCTGCCGCGATAGCCGCGATAGGAACCGTTGGTCTGGCGCGTGCCGTCGACCATGACGTTGACGCGGCTCTGGCCCTGCAGGCCGCGGATGTTGAGGTCCATCGAGGCGCCGACCCGGTTGCCGACGGCATTGACGCCCGGCGTGTTGCGGAAGATATCGCCGACCGAGGTCGGCGGCGTGCGCTGGATCTGGGCTTCCGAGATGTGGGCGATCGAGCCCGGCGAGGCGAAGGGGAGGTCGGCCGCCCCCATGGCCCCGCCGGCGTTCACGTCAATCGTGTCGAGGACGATCGTGCCGTCGGCGGAGATCCCGGGCGCGGCGGCGCTCGCGTCGACCAGCGCGGCGGAGCCGGGCGCGCCGATGCGGACCCGCAGGCCGGTGCCCGCCACCAGACGCTGCAGCGCCTCGGCCGGCGCCATCGTGCCGACGACGGCGGCGGAATTCTTGCCGCGCGCCAGCGACGACGAATAGCTGATCTGCCAGCCGGTCACGCCGATGAAGGCGTTCACGGCGGCGGCGAGCGGCTGGGCGGGGATGGAAAAGGCGACCGCCTCGCTGCGCGCGCCCGGGGCCGATGCCTCCTGGGCGACGGCCCGCGCGGTCGGGAAACCGCCCGTCATGCCGAGGGCGGCGGCGGTGACGAGCAGCGAGGCCATGCGGCGCGTCGCGTGCATCTTCGCCGGCGCGCCTGCCCTGGCGCCGGTGGTCATCGTCTCTTTCGTCATGCCGCAAAGCCCCTTTTCCAGATCGGAGAGGCCGTTCGGCAAGCGCCGAAATCGCCGTCTCACACATCCGACGTTCGGGGTGGTCCAAACCGGAAAAGAAAAGTTGAATATCTAGCGAAGGATTAGAATCCCGCCCGGCAGGGCGGTCACTTCGACGCCGGCGGCGGCGGCCAGCGAGCGCAGCGCGCCGTCGATGTCGCTGGTCCTGTAATTGCCGCTGACCCGGAATTCCGCGCGCGGGCCGGCCGCGACAACGACCGGCGCGGTCCGGTAGCGGCGGAGTTCCGCCAGCACCCTGGCGAAGGGCTGGTCGTCGAAGACGATGCGTCCCTGCCGCCAGGCGAGCGCCATCGCCGGATCGGCGGGCTCGACGGCGGACAGCGCGTCGGTGCCGGCGGCGATCTGCTGGTCCGGCTCCAGCGTCGCACGGTCGGCGGCGTTCGCGACCAGGCTGACCTCGACACGGCCGCGCTCCAGGATCACGGTGTCGCGCGCCTCGTCCTCGCGCACCGAAAACGCGGTGCCCTTCACTTCGACCGCGCCGAAGCGGCCTGCCACGCGGAAGGGGTGGGCGGGATCATGCCGCACGTCGAAGAACGCCTCGCCCTGCAGCAGCCGCACGTCGCGGCGTCCATCCTCGAAGTCGAGCGCCACGGCCGACGCCGTGTTGAGGATCATCGTCGAGCCGTCGGGCAGCGCGATCGTCGCGCGGTCGCCGACGGCGGTGATGTAGTCGGCCTGCCAGCGCAGCAGCAGCGCCGGCGCCTGCCAGATGCCGGCGGCGACGATGAGCGTTGCGGCGAAGGCGCCGAGCCCGATGCCGAGCTTTCGCGCCGGTCGCGCGCGTGGGCGCGGCTCGGGCGTGCGCCGCGCGTGCGCCGCGCCGGCGACCGGCAGGCTGCGGGCGGCGGCGAGGAAGGCCGACGATCCCCAGATCGTCTCGAGCTCGTCGAACGCCTCGGCATGGCGCGGGCTCTGCCGCAGCCAGGCCTGGAACTCGGCCTGATCGGCGACAGCGGGCGTCGTGTTGCGCAGCCGGGCAAACCAGTCGAGTGCTTCGTCCGCGACGGCCTCGTCCCTTGAACTGTCTGGTTCCACGCCGCTCATCCGATCGTCATCGCCTTCGTCTCTTTATAAAGAAGACGTCTTATCGTCCCGAAACCGGCAAAAATCGCGGCGGGCTCTCGGAGGACGCTACCCTGTGATCGGCTCAAGGCTTGTCGCTCCGCGCGAGCGCGTCGCGGCAATGCGCCATGGCGAGCTTCAGGTCGTTGAAGACGGTGCGTTCCGAGATGCCGAGATGCAGCGCGATCCGGGCGTTCGTCCACTCCTCGATGCGGCTTAGCACGACGACGCGCTGCACCCGCTCGGGCAGGGTGGACAAGGCCGCCTGGAACAGTCGGAGCCGTTCGCGCTCGATCACTTCCGCCTCGAGCGAGGGCGCATCGGCGGGGATGTTTTCGAGCGTGGCCTCGCTAAGGCCGTTCGTCTCGACCCGGCCGCGCGTCTTGCGGCGACGCAGATGGTCGAGCGCCAGATTGCGCGCGGTCTGGTGCAGGAACGCCTCGATATGCTCGATCGGGCCGGCCTCGACCGCCTTGTGCGCCCGGACATAGGTCTCCTGCGCCAGGTCCTCGGCGATCTGGGCGTCGCGCACGATCCGCATCACGCTCCACGTCAGCGATCGGCGATGCAGCTGGAATGCGTCGTTCAGGGTGCTCGACATGGCAGGGGACGGCGCGGGGCATGAGCAGGCTCGCGCATCGTCGATACGGCGAGTGGGGTCAACCTGGAGGCTCAGATAGTCCAGTCGAAATCATCAGGCAATAACAATGATTTATACTTGTTCCAGACTGGATGGCCGCAGTCCCGGTGCATCTCGGCCCTAGAGCGGCGAGATCACGGTCAGGAACGAGGATGCCCGGCGGATGCGCCCGCCCGCCGGCAGGACGGCCGCTTCCAGGGCGCGCCGGGGATCGCTGAGATCGAACAGGCCGCTGACCCGCTGCGAGCCGACGAACGGGTCCGCGATGAAAATCCGGCCTGGAATCCAGCGGCCGATGCGGGCGACAAGCGCCGAGACCGGCTCCCGCTCGGCCAGGATGTACTTGTCCCGCCATGTCGCGACCTGGCCGGGCGCCCGGTGTCCCCGTTCGATCGCCTGCGACGCCGCATCGACGCTCATCCAGTCGCCGCTGCCGAGGCTCAGCCGGGGCGACACCGCGTCGATCCGGATCTCGAGATCGCCCGCATCGACCGAGAGCTGCGTCAGGCCGGCATCGTTCGACAGCTCGAAGGCGCCGTCATTCGTGGCGGCGCGGATCGAACCGCACTCTACCTCTAACGCACGCGCCGGCTCGGCGGCGGCTTCGAGGAAGCACATGCCCTTGAGCAGGGTGACGGCCCGGCGCGTTGCGTCGAAGTCGAGGCCGATGGCGCTGTCGGGGCCGAGCGTCACGAGGCTCCCTTCGGGCAGGCGGATCCGGCGGATCTCGCCGGTGCCGGTGACATGATCCGCGCGGGCCCGCAGGATGGCGTCGGGTCCGAACAGCGAACCGGCCGCCAGCGCGGCCAGTCCCGCGCCGCCGCCCAGGAGTACGTTCCGGCGCGAGGGCGCCTGGCGCTGCCGGCGCGCGGCCTTGCGCTGATCGGCCAGCACCTTGCCGCTCATGCCGTGAACGTCGGACACCCGGGTCCAGATCGCTTCGTGCTCGGGCCCGCGCGCACGCCACGCGCGCACCATCTCGGTCGCCACGGGATTGCCGGGCGCCGCCTGAAGACGGATCATCAGGTCGATTGCTTCGTCGAGCAGACGGTCCGCGTCCGGCGCGATCTCGCTCATGCTGCCCCTCTTGGTTGGCCTGCACGGCGGCCCGAACATCCCGTGCTCGATCCGTAATACCCCTTCGGCGGCCCGATTTTCACTCGCCGGCGATAAATCAGCTCAGAGGCCCCCGCTGCGGAGCACGACATGGCGATAGGCCTCGCGGATCAGCGCCCAGGTGCGCGTCGTCGAGAGGCCGAGCTCCTGGCCGATCAAGGCGATCGTCTGGTCGCCGAGACGGTGCCGCTCGAAGGCGATGCGCGTCCGTTCCGGCAGTTCGGCGAGCGCCGCCTCGACCTGCCGCAGGCGCTGGCGATCGTAGAGGACGTGCTCCGGCGACGGCGTTGGATCGGGAATCTGCAGCAGGGCGTCGTCGTCAATCTCCACCATCGCCGACCGCCGCCCGCGCTGGATGTGGTTGATGCTGAGGTTGCGCGAGACCTGGTGCAGATAGGCGCGCGGATTGTGGTTGGCCGTGCCGTTCGGCGGCGGCGAGGCGAGTACGCGCAGGAAGGTGTCCTGCGTGATGTCGGCCGCGGTCTCCTCGTTCAATCCGCGGCGCCGGAGCGCGCGCGTGATCTCCTTGGCATAGCGCCGGAACAGGTTCTGGACGTCCCAGGACATGCGCTACCAGCCGCCACGGAGCGGCGGGGGAGACACGATGGCAGGATGCCGAGCATGCAGCCGGATCGGGGCGGGGTTCTCCGGACTGTCGGTCGTGAACGTCGCGGTCATGGGCGCTGCGCAGGAGGATGGAGAGTCTCGCGCGCCTCCGAAACGGCGAGTGGGCTTAACCTGAACTGCGCAATAATGGTTGATGAAAAGTATTGCAACAACAATGATTTAGAGGGCTTCTAAGGCCCGCGCACGATGCAGCCTCTCGGACACGCGATGGCGTGTTCGGCGCTGTTCGAGGCCCCTGTCGCGGTCTCGCCTGCGCCGTCCCGGCAGCGCAGGGCCCTGATTGCGCGGCGCGATGTTCCACAGCTCAGGGCTCCGTTGCGTCAGGTTTGGTCAGGCGACCAGTTGACTACAGGGCCGGCCCTGTCGTCATGTTCCCTCCGTCAAACCCGCGCCTTCTCCGACCATGGACACAAAAATCGTGAAAGCCTCTGACAAGAAGCTGCTCAAGCGCTCGAACATCGAACTGACCCTGCTCGGCCTCGGCACCGCGCCGTTTGGCGGCCTCTACGCACCCGTCGCGCTCGCCGACGCCGAGGGCGCGATGCAGGCGGCATGGGATGCGGGCCTGCGCTATTTCGACAGCGCGCCGATGTATGGCCTCGGGCGCGCCGAGCACCTGATGGGCCATTTCCTGCGCGAGCAGGATCCGGACAGCTTCCATGTCTCGAGCAAGGTCGGCCGCCTGATGAGCTTCGACCGCCCCGGTCGCGTGCTGCCGCCGGAGGCGCCGAAGAACGAGTTCGACTCCGGCTGGAACAACGGCCTGCCGTTCCGCGAGGTGTTCGACTATTCCTACGACGCGATCCTGCGTTCCTATGACGACAGCCGCCAGCGCACGGGCCTCGGCCGCCTCGACATCCTGTTCGTACACGACATCGGCCGTGTCACGCACGGCACGCTGCACGACCATCACTGGAACGCGCTGACCAAGGGCGGCGGTTTCAAGGCGCTGGCCGAGCTGAAGGCCGCCGGGCTGATCGCCGGCTTCGGCCTGGGCGTCAACGAATGGCAGGTGATCCGCGACGCGATGCAGGAGGCCGATCTCGACGTCTGCCTGCTGGCCGGCCGCTACACGCTGCTCGACGGTGACGCCGCCGAGACCTTCCTGCCGCTGGCGAAGAAGCATGACGTCGATCTCGTGATCGGCGGCGTGTTCAACTCCGGCATCCTGGCGTCTACCTCCGGCCGCAAGAAGTTCAATTATGTCGACGCGCCGGCGGAGGTCCTGGCCAAGGTCGAGAAGCTGGAGGCCGTGTGCCGCCGCTTCGACGTGCCGCTTCCGGCCGCCGCGATCCAGTATCCGCTGCGCCACCCGGCCTCCACCGTCGTGGTGATCGGCGCCAAGACGGCGGCGCAGGTGAAGGGCAATGTCGAGTGGTTCGAGCGCGACATTCCGGCCGAGCTCTGGACGACGTTGGAATCGGAAGGCCTGATCCCGCCGCTGCCGTAGGCGGCGCCCGCGCAGCGGGACGACGGCAGCGCCGTCCCGCATGCGTTGCCGGACCGTTTTCGAGCGAAGTGGGTACCGGTTCGCGTCAAGACAACGCGACTAGATCCAGCCGCCGTCGACGATGTGGCTCTGATTGGTGATCGCGCCCGCCTCGTCGGAGGCGAGGAACAGCACCGGCCGCGCTATGTCGTCGGCGTCGAGCTGACGCTTGAGGCATTGCCTCTGCAGGATCAGCTGCTCGCCCGCCGGCGTCAGCCAGAGCCGGCGCTGCCGCTCGGTGATGATCCAGCCCGGCAGCACGGCGTTGACGCGGATGTTCTCCGGCCCCAGCTCGCGGGCGAGGCCGCGCGTCAGCCCGATCACGCCCGATTTGGCGCTCAGATAGACGTCGTTGTCGGCGGCGGCCATCAGGTAGGAGATCGAGCTCATGTTGACGATGGCGCCGCCGCCGGCCTCTGCCATGTCGCGATGCACGGCCTGGGCGCAGAAGAACTGGTGCTTCAGGTTCACGCTCATCGCCCGGTCCCAGTAGTCCGAGGTGACGTCGTCGAGCTTGTGCCGTTCGTCGTTGGCGGCGTTGTTGACCAGGATGGTGATCGGGCCGAGCGCGGCCCGCACCCGGCCGATCGCCGCCTTGAGTTCGTCGATCCGGGTCAGGTCGACCAGCTCGAAATGCGCCGCGAGCCCCGCCCCGGCGAGCTCGGCGACGAGCGCCCGCGACGCTTCCTCGGCGATGTCGAAGAAGGCGACGCGGGAACCCTGCTCGGCGAAGCGCCACACCAGGGTGGCGCCGATGCCGCTGCCGCCGCCGGTGACGAGCACGACGCGCCCGGCGAGGCTCGGATAGGTCGCGATGCCATGCGGCTTGCTGGCGATGTCCTGTGTCATGGCATGGCTTCCCGTCGCGCCGGCGTCACGCCCTGGCGGCTTCCTCGATGATCTTCCGGATGTCGTAGACCGGGCGATAGCCGAGGATCGATTTCGCCTTGGCGATCTCGTGGCTGGCGCGGATCGCGGGACCGGGAATTCGGACCTCGACGAAGGGCAGGCCGAAGGTCTTGTGCAGCGTCTCGACCGCGACCCGGTAGGAGAACGGCGCCGGCCCGCTCAGGTTGAACACCTCGCCGATGGCCGAGACGTTCTCCAGCATCAGGTTGATGCCGCTGATCAGGTCGATGACGTCGCAAAGCTGGAACTCGTAGGGAACGCCGTCCTCGTCGAGCGCGAGAAGAAGCGTGTCCGTTCCCGCCGTGCCGGTGGCGTCGAGCGCGGCGACCGCATCGCCACGGCCGAGGGCGTTGAAGAGGTTGCGCATCGGCTCGACGAACAGGAAGCGGCCGGACCAGCCGCTCGGGCGCCGGATCTCCTCCGAGCGCGCGATCAGCGCGAAGCGGGCGATGGTGACCGGCACGCCATGGGCGCGGTGATAGTAGAGCGCCACCCGCTCGTCGACTTCCTTGGTCAGCCCGTAGAAGCTGTAGGGGTTCTGAGGATGCCGCTCGTCGATCGGGGAATAGAGTGCCTTGAGCGAGGGATAGACCTCGTCGCTCGAGGCGATGAAGAAGCGCTTCAGCGCCACCTTCTGCGACACCACCGCGTCGAACAGGTTGAAGGTGCCCGTGATGTTCTGCTCGAACAACTCGCGGTCGGCGCCCTGTTCCCACAGCATGGCGGCGGCGAGGTGCACGACGATGTCGACGCCGGCGACGGCGCTGGCGACGGCGTCGCGGTCGGTCAGCGACCCGACCACCACCTCGACGCCGGCGGCCTCCAGCGCGGCCTTGCCCGGATCGCCCGGCAGGACCAGCGCCCTTACCGTGTCGCCGAGCGCCTGGCGGCTGGCGACGAGTTGCCGGCCGACGCGGCCGGAGGCGCCTGTGATCAGTGTCTTCATGGGTTCATCCCTCCTCGAACAGAAATCAGGGCCGCGGCACGGGGATCGCCTCGCCGCTCTCGGCGGCGAAGAAGCGAAGCCGGTCGGGATTGACGGAGAAGCCGAGCCGGTCGCCGAGCCGGATGCCGGCGGCGCCGTCGGGCGTCATGCGCGCGATGAAGCTGTTCTCGCCCTCGCGCAGGCTGACCAGCGATTCGTGGCCGAGGCCCTCGATGACATCGACCGTGCCGCCGACGCCGTTGGCCCCGGCGGCCGGATCGAGCGCGATGTCCTCCGGCCGGAATCCGACCAGGAAGGGTTCGCTGCCGATCCTTGCGCTCAGCGCCGTCAGGCCGGGAGGCGGAACGGGCAGGGCGATGCCGTCGCCACGCGCGACCACGACGCCGTCGACGCTCTCCAGCCGGGCGCGGAGCAGGTTCATCGGCGGCGTGCCGATGAACTGCGCGACAAAGGTGTTGGCCGGGTGCTGGTAGAGCTGCTGCGGCGTGTCGGCCTGCTGGATGCGGCCGCCATTCATGACGACGATCTTGTCGCCCATCGTCATCGCCTCGGTCTGGTCATGCGTGACGTAGATCGTGGTGATGCCGAGCGAGCGCTGCAGCCGCGTGATCTCGGCGCGCGTCTGCACCCTGAGCTTGGCGTCCAGGTTGGAGAGCGGCTCGTCCATGAGGAAGAGCTTCGGCTGGCGGATGATCGCGCGGCCGAGCGCGACGCGCTGGCGCTGTCCGCCGGAGAGCTGCGACGGCTTGCGGTGCAGCAGCGCGTCGAGATCGAGCGACCGCGCGACCTCCTGCACGCGCCGGTCGATGTCGGCCTTGTTCATGTTGCGCAGGCGCAGCGCGTAGGACAGGTTCCGCGCCACCGTCATGTGCGGATAGAGCGCGTAGTTCTGGAACACCATGGCGATGTCGCGGTCGCGCGGCGACACATGGTTGGCCGGCTTGTCGTCGATCCAGATCTCGCCGCCGGTGGCGCGTTCCAGGCCGGCGATCATGCGGAGCGTCGTGCTCTTGCCGCAGCCCGAGGGGCCGACGAAGACGACGAATTCGCCGTCGGCGATGTCGAGATTGATGCGGTCGACGGCCAGGTGGCCTTCATACTGCTTGGAGAGCTGTTCGAGGCGGGCGGTGCTCATGAGGGTCTCCGATCAACCTTTGACGCCGCCGGCCGTGAGGCCGTGGACGAGATAGCGTTGCAGGAACAGGAACACGACGGCCGCCGGCAGCGTGACGATCGTCGCCGCGGTCATGACCTGGTCCCAAGGTGTGACGTATTCGCCGCTGAAGGAGGCGAGGCCGACGGAAACCGTCCAGTTCCCCGGCTGGCGCACGAACATCTGCGCGAAGAGATATTCGTCCCAGGCGATGATGAAGCAGAACAGGAAGGTCGAGGCGAGGCCGGGCAGCGACAGCGGCAGCGTGATGCGGAAGAAGGTGCCGAGCCGCGAGGCGCCGTCGATCAGCGAGGCCTCCTCGAGCGCGACCGGGATGCCGTCGAAGAAGGTCTTCAGCAGAGAGGTGGCGACCGGCACCAGCAGCGCCAGATAGGCGATGGTGAGCCCCGGCAGGCTGTTCAGCAGGCCGATCTTGCTGAAGAAGAAATACATCGGCATGGCGAGCAGGATGCCGGGGAACATCTGCGTCGCCAGCAGCAGATATTCCGAGGCGCCGCGTCCGCGGAAGCGGAAGCGAGACAGCGCGTAGGCCATGGTCGCGCCGATGAAGGAGGCAAGGAAGGCCGTGCCGAGCGCGACGCGGATGCTGTTCCAGAGCCAGGTGCCGAGCGCCGTGTCCTCGAAGATCGTGACATAGGTCGAGAACACCGAGCCGGCGCTGGGCAGGATCTCCGGCGGGTATTCGAACAACTGGCCGGAGGGGCGGATGGAGGTGACGAACATCCAGTAGAAGGGGAACACCGCGATGGCGCAGAGGACGAGGATCAGCGCGGCGAGTGCGATCCGGCCGGCCATCTGCGACAGGGTTGTGAGCGGCGGCGTGCGGGGACGGGCGGCGCGGGCTTCAGCCATTGTTGCCCCTCCTGACGATGAGCGCGTAGGCGAAGGTGATGAGAACGGCGATCAGAAGCAGGATCGATCCCATGGCGAAGGCGGGGCCTGCCTTGAAGAAGCGGAATGCCTCGAAATAGACCTTCACGACCAGCGTGTTGGTGGCGCCGGCCGGGCCGCCCTGGGTCATCAGGAAGATGAAGACGAAATTGCCGAAGCTCCAGATCGTCAGCAGCAGCACGACGATGGCCAGCACGTGCTTGAGGCCGGGCAGCGTGATGTCGAGGAAGCGCCGGACCGGGCCCGCGCCGTCGATCTCGCAGGCCTCGTAGAGCTCGTCGGGGATTGACTGCAGGCCGGCGAGCAGCACCAGCGTGGCGAAGGGATAGGTCTTCCAGATGTTGAGCGCGATGATCGCGGGCAGCGCGAGATCGGGGTCGGAGAGCCAGTTCGGCTGCCCCGAGATGAACGGCAGCCAGCCGATGGCATAGTTCACGACGCCGTAGTTCGGATTGTACATCCACTGCCAGATCAGCGCCGCCACGACGTGCGGGATCGCCCAGGGCAGGATGATCAGCGTGCGGACAAGGCCGCGGCCGGGAAAGGTGCGGGTCAGCACCAGCGCCGTGACGAGCCCGAGCACGATGCTGCCGACCACGGTGCCGAGCGAGAAGACGACCGTCACGTAGAGCGAATGCCAGGTGTCGGGATCGGTCAGGACCGACCGGTAGTTCTCGAGCGTGAACGCCTCGGTGAAGGCGCGGCCGATGATCCGGCTGTTGGTGAAGGAGATGCGGATTCCCCAGAGCAGGGGAATGATGACCAACGCCGTAATGGCGAGCAGGAAGGGAAGAACCATCACGGCGGGCAGCCAGCGATCCTGGCTGTCGGCATAGTGAATGGTCCTCACGCCCGGCGCGCGGGCGGATGTCTGGGTGAGGGCCATGGACCACGCTCGTCTACGAGTTCGGGGCGGGCGGCGGCGCGGGGGGGATCGCGCCGCCGCCCGGACGGGCTTGTTGTCAGGCGGCCTCAGCCGCCGACCAGCTTGACCACCTGGGCCTGCGCCTCGCCCAGCGCCTCGGCGACGGGGCGGTTCTTGTAGAGAATGTCCTCGACCTTGTCGGCGATGATCTTGAGGACCTCGTTACCATAGAGCTCGAGGCCGGCCGGCATGATCGAGACGGCGTATTTGTCCGAGGCTTCCTGGAAGGTGCCGAACCAGGGATTGGCCTCGAGATAGCCCTCGGGCAGGCTGTTCATGCGCGGCGACACGGCGTTGGTGATGCCGACCATTTCCTTCTGCCACTTGGCGCTCTGCATGAACTCGATAAGCTTGAAGGCCTCCGCCGGATGCGGCGCATCCTTCGGGATCGCCCAGAGCTGGAACGCGGCCGCCGTGCGATGGCCCGGCCACGGCATCGGCGCCGTCCGGAGGTCCTTGACGATCTCCGGGTTGCCTTCCTTGGCGAAGCCCATCATCCAGGAGCCGTCGAACAGCGTGGCGACCTTGCCCTGCCACCACATCTGCCGGTAGGTCGACTTGTCGACGTCGCGCGGCATGACTCCGGCATCGAAGAGCTCCTTGAACATGGAGATGGCTTCGATGTTGCGGGGATCGTCGACCGTCGGCTTGCCGTCGATGGCGAAATGGCCGCCATTGGCGATGACCCACTGCGCCACGTCCATGTAGGTCTGGATGTAGCTGCCGGGCTTGACCATCGCGGCGTAGCCGAACTGGTTGGGCGCCTTGGTCGTCTTCTTGGCGAGTTCGAGGAAGTCCTTTGGATTGTCCGGGAACTTGTCGTAGCCGGCCTCCTTCAGGAGCGTCTCGTTGTAGAAGGGCACGTAGTTGGCCACCATCTGGATGACGCCATAGGTGTGGCCGTCGACCAGGAGCGGGGACTCGAACTGGGCCGGGCTGTAGGTCTCCTTGGTGATGTCGCTCTTCGCGACATAGTCATCGAGCGGCAGCAGCAGGTCGTTGCGCAGGAAATCGCCGATGTTCATGTTCAGCAGGTGGACGATGTCCGGCGGCGAGCCGGAGCCCATCTCCAGCAGCATCTGGTCGGCATAGGCGCCGTAGGGGACGTTGTAGCCCTCGACCTTGATGTCCGGATTTTCCTCCATGAAGGCCTGGACGACCTTTTCCATCCAGTCCTTGTTGCCGGGTTCGCCGAACCACCAGCTCGGCAGGCGCAGCGTCACCTGCTCCGCGAAGGCGGATACGGGAACCGACGCCAGCAAGGCCGCCGCCATACCGGCGAGGATCCCCTTGCGGAAACGGGACAAGCTTTTCATCGAACTTACCTTTCCCTCTGATCGCAGTTTCGATCGCGTTCAATCGGGACCAGTTCCCTGGCTCTTGGTCTTGGAGGTCATCGCCTCGGTCGTTCGGAGCAAAGAAACTCCTGCGCCACGTCAGGCGCGGCGTCCGGTCGGGTTCGGGTTGAACGCGGCAGCCGGAGCCGCCGCGGCTCAGTGCCGGACGCGATGCAGCGAGAGCAGGAACTCCGTCAGCTCGCTGAGGCTCATGGCGCTCTTTGGCGTGTCGAGCGCGATCTCGCCACGGTCGAGCACGATCAGGCGATCCGCCACCTCGTGCACGTTGGCGAGCGTGTGCTCGATGTAGATGCAGGAGCGGCCGCCTGCCTTGATCGACTGGATGAAGTCGAGGACGCGGCGCACTTCCTTGATGGCCAGCGCCACCGTGGGTTCGTCCAGGATGATCAGGTCGCTGTCGAAATGCATGGCGCGGCCGATGGCGACGCCCTGCCGCTCGCCGCCCGACAGCTTGCCGACCGTCGAGTCGACGCTGATGCCGCGCGAGCGGAAGCCGATGGTCGACTTCATGATCTGCTCGGCGATCCGCTTCTCGGCCTTCACGTCGATGAATCCGAAGCGGTTGGTGATCGGCCGCCCGACGAAGAAGTTGCGCCAGAGCGGCTGCTTCTCGCCGAGCGACTTGTCCTGGTAGACCGTCTCGATGCGGAAATCGTGGGCGCGGCGGACGGAGTGGCCGCCGGCCTCGACTTCCTTGCCCTTGATGAAAAGGCGGCCGGCGGTCGGCGCCTCGACACCCGTCATCACCTTGATGAGCGTCGATTTGCCGGCGCCGTTGTCGCCGAGCAGGCCGACGATCTCGTTGCGCCCGATCGAAAGATTCACGTTTCTCAGGCTTTCGACCTTGCCGTAGTGCTTCTGGATATTCTCCATGCGCACCAGTTCGCCGCTGCCCTCATCGGCCTGCATCGTCATCTCTCCTTGGAATGCTGGTTCGGGCGGGCGCTCAGCGCACGCCCTGCTCGACGAGCGGCACGACCCACTCGAAATTGTCCTTGGTGAAGACGCCGCCGCCGGTGTTCATCTCGAGGCCCGAGATGCCGTAGCGCTTCTGCAGCACGGCCGCGAGGACGGGCATGTAGCCCTGCAGGTAGGGCTGCTGGTCGACGACCACGGTGACATAGCCCTTGCGCAGGCCGTCGATGGTGAGCGGCGAGATGTCGTAGCCGCCGGTGACGAGGGAGCCGGGCTCCTTGCCGGCCGCTTCCATCACCTTGGCGAGAACGGCGGTGATGCCGCTGTGGCCGGGAACGGCGATCGCCTTCACGTCCGGGTTGCTCTGCAGGTAGGAGGCGATGACCGGCACGGCGAGCGAGGGATCCTGCACGGCCTCGTTCGACCACTGCAGCTTGTCGTAGGTGATGCCGGCCGCGTCGAAGGCCTCGATCGTGCCGCGCGAGATGTCGGCGTGGGCGGTCTGCTCGAAGGTGCCGTAGATCACGGCCTTGTCGCCGGACTTCAGGCCCGCGGCGATCATCTGCTCGCCGAGCAGCTTTCCGGCGGCGTAGTTGTCGAGGCCGAAATAGCTGAGGCCGGTGCCGGCGAGGCGGGTGTTGTTGGTGACGACGACGGTGCCGGATTCCTTGGCTTCGTTGAGGAAGCGCTGCATGGACTCGGTGCCGGAATGGCCCATCACGACGATGGCCTCGGGCTGGGCCGCGAGCGCCTGGTTGGCCTGCTCGAGCATCTTCTGCTGATCCCAGCCGGCATATTGCGGCATCAGCTTGACCTTGAGCAGGTCGGCCGCCGCCCGGGCGCCGAGCTCGCGGGCAAGGGTGGCCGAGTCACCGGGGTTGCCGCCCATCTGGAAGTAGATAGTCATGCCCTCGCCGGTGAGGACGGGGTCCGCCGCCATGGCAGGCTGGACCATCGATCCGGCCATGCCCATGGCGACTGCGGCTCCGAAGAGAAAGCGCCTCGTGATCATGTCGTGGTTCCTCTGAAAGTCAGGTGCTTGTTTTCATTGTCGGCGCCGAAGTCCTTGCTTCAGCGCTTCATCCGCAGGCGGATTCGTTTGAAGATCGGGACCCGGTCGGGGTCCTCGAGCGCGGTGTTGAGCGTGACAGAGACCAGGAAGACGACGCCGATCAGCAGGCGGGTCCAGAAGCCCTGCACGCCGCTCGCCACCAGGCCGGCCTCGATAATCGCCACGATCAGCGCGCCGATGACGGTGCCGACGATCGTGCCGGAGCCGCCGAAGATCGAGGTGCCGCCGATGAACACGCTGGCGACGACGATCAGCAGGTAGCCCATGCCCTGCGAGGAGAAGTAGGTCGTGGTCTCGAGCGTCAGCAGCACGCCTGCGAAGGCGGAGAGAAGGCCCATCAGCGTGAAGATCTTGAGCTTCTCGCGGTCGACGCGGATGCCGACCACATGCGCCACGCGGGCATTGTCGCCGATGAACAGCACATTCTCGCCGAAGCGGTGCCGGTTCAGGATGAACCAGAGCAGCACCGCGACGCCGACGGCCCAGAGCGCCTGCACCGGCAGGACGCCGAGCCTCCCGGCGAAGAAGGCATGGATGCCGGTGTCCGTGATCGAGGGGATGGCGACGGTGAGGCCGTTCGAGACGATCGTCACCAGGCCGCCATAGAGGAACAGCGTGGCGAGCGTGGTGATCATCGACGGGATGCCGAGCTGGGTGACGATCACGCCGTTGATGAAGCCGAGGATGACGCCGACCGCAAGCGCCGCGCCGAACGCGAGCCAGGTCAGCTCGTAGTTCTTGAACAGGATCGCGAACACGTAGCTGGCGAAGGCGACGATCGACGGGAACGACAGGTCCATCTCGCCGGCCACCACCACGAAGGTGAGGCCGAGCGCGAGGATCATCGGCGGCGGGACGTTCGCGAGGAACGTCATGTAGATGCGGTAGCCGAGGAAGGTCTGCGGCGCCGTGATCATGAAGATGCCGATCAGGAGCGCGAAGACCGCGAGAATGGCCATGCCCTCGACGGCGAAGATGCGCCGGCTGATGGGGAGCCGCAGGCCGGCGGCTGAGGGATCGTTGGTCGACTGCATGGCCATGGTCTTCTTCCGCTCAGAGCACGCCGTGGCGCGCGTAGACGTCCCGCAGGAAGGCGCCGTTGCGCAGGTCGTCCATCGAGCTGTCCTCGCTGTTGATCTTGTCGAAGGCGATCTTCAGCACCTCGGCCTCGACGGCGCGCGGGACCACCACGACGCCGTCGGCATCGCCGAAGACGAGGTCGCCCGTGGAGACCTTTACGCCGGCGCAGATGACGGGAACGTCGATGGCGGCGATCTGGCCGCGGCCCTTGGAATCGAGCGGGGCGATGCCGGCATGGAACACCGGCAGCTTCAGCTCGCGGATCGTCTTGATGTCGCGCACGAAGCCGTCGGTGACGCAGCCGGCCGCCTTGCGGCCGACGGCCGCCGTCGACAGCAGGCTGCCCCAGGGGGCGATGCGGCTCGAACCGCCGCAGGCCAGGATCGCGACCTCGTTCTCCTTGAGGTCGTCGATCAGCTTGATCTCGAGCTCATACGGATTGACGTCGGGATCGACATGCGCGGTCTCCATGTAGATGCCGGTGCGGGCGCGGCCGCAGAGCACCAGCGCGTCGTCCAGCGGGCGGATGGCCGGGGGCATCGCCTGCGACGTGATCCCGATGGCGTCGAGGGCATCCGACAGAACGGCCGAGTACAGCTTGTTCCAGCCTGCGGGAAGGGGGGCGGTAGACGTCATGGAAGATCCTGTCACTAGAGCAATCAGACGGATTCGGCTGGCACGGAATGACCGCTGCCGCCGACGAGAAAGGTGAAATCGACGCCGCGGTCGGCCTGCTGGACGCTGTCGAGGAACATCCGGCCATAGCCGCGGTCGTAATGGGGCTTGGGAGGCGTCCACGCGGCCTTGCGCTCGGCGAGCTCGGCCTCGGACACGTCGAGATGCAGGCGGCGCGCCTCGACGTCGAGTTCGATGAAGTCGCCCGTCCGCACCAGGGCGAGCGGGCCGCCTATGGCGGCTTCCGGCGCGACATGCAGCACGACCGTTCCGAAGGCGGTGCCGCTCATCCGCGCGTCCGAAATGCGCACCATGTCGGTGACGCCGGCGGCGCGCAGCTTCTTCGGCAGCGGCATGTTGCCGATCTCGGGCATGCCCGGATAGCCGATCGGGCCGCCATGCTTGAGCACGAGGATGCTGTCGGCATCGACGTCCAGGTCGGGATCGTCGACGCGTTGCTTGAAGTCCGGCATGTCCTCGAACACGACGGCGCGGCCGCGATGCCGCATCAACGCGGGCGAGGCGGCGGACGGCTTGATGACGGCGCCGGACGGCGCGAGGTTGCCGCGCAGCACGGCGATGCCGCCGAGCGGCTTGAAGGGCGCGTCGAGCGTGCGGATGACGGTGCGGTCCAGGCATTCGGCCTGGTCGAGGCGATCGGCGATGGTGCCGCCCTCGACCGTGATGCAATCGCCATGAAGCAGCGGCTTCAGTTCCTTCATCAGCGCCGGCAGGCCGCCCGCGTAGCAGAATTCCTCCATCAGGAACTGTCCGGACGGCATCAGGTCGAGCAGGCAGGGCACGAGGCGGCCGAGCCGGTCCCAGTCGTCGAGCGTGAGCTCGAGCCCGAGCCGTCCGGCGAGCGCGATCAGATGCACCACCGCATTGGTCGAGCCGCCGATGCCGCCATTGACGACGATGGCGTTCTCCAGCGCTTGGCGCGTCACGATCCGCGACATCGGCACGTCGTCGCGCACGAGATCGACGATGTGGTGCCCGGCCTTCTCGGCCAGCACGGCGCGGCGGCTGTCGACGGCGGGCCAGGTCGCATTGTAGGGGAGGGCGATGCCCATCGCCTCGGCGAGGCTCGCCATGGTCGAGGCCGTGCCCATGGTCATGCAGGAGCCGGGCGACCGACTCATGCCGGCTTCGGCCTCGTAAAATTCATCCTGGCTCATCGCGCCGATCTGCACCGCCTCGGCGAAGCGGATGACGTCGGTGCCGGAACCGACCGGCTTGCCGCGCACGCGGCCGTTCAGCATCGGGCCGCCGGAGACAAGGAGGGTCGGTAGGTCGACGCTGGCCGCGCCCATCAGCAGGGCGGGGGTGGTCTTGTCGCAGCCGGCGAGCAGGACGACGCCATCGATGGGATTGGCGCGCAGCGTCTCCTCGACGTCGATGCTGACCTGGTTGCGGTAGAGCATCGCCGTCGGGCGGACGAGCGTTTCGCCGAGGCTCATGACGGGAAACTCGAGCGGCAGGCCGCCGGCGACGAGGATGCCGCGCTTCACGTGCTCGGCCAGCTGCCGCAGATGCGCGTTGCAGGGGGTGAGCTCCGACCAGGTGTTGCAGATGCCGATGACGGGCCGGCCGTCGAACATCTCCGACGGAATGCCCTGGTTGCGCATCCAGCTGCGGGCATAGAAGCCGTATTTGTCGGGGCGGCCGAACCACCGTTCGCTCCGAAGCGGCCTGCGCTCGCTCATCGGACCATTCTCCTCTGCCCGGACCGCGGCCCGGTTTCCCTCGGGCTCATTTTCGAGCCCGCTTGATACGTTTTATGTATCGTTAAAGTAGATGCTACGCGGCAATCCCGGCGCAAGTCAATTTAGAAAATCTCAGAAAATCGCCTTTTCAGGCAGGTTCGTCAGGCGATGGGAAGCAATGCTAGCGCCGGTGAATATGACGATAAATGGTCGAGCGACAGGGGTTCCCGCCTGCGCGGGGCAGGCGGGCTTTTCGGCCGAACTCGGTATCGTTTCGGGGGTCGCTAGTGCGACACCCGCGGGACGTAATCGCCGCTGCCGCCGACCAGGAAGTCGAAGTCGACGCCCCTGTCCGCCTGCAGCACGTGATCGACATAGAGCTTCTCGTAGCCGCGCTCGTAGGGGGAGACGAAGGGCTTCAGCTCGGCGCGGCGCCGCTCCAGCTCCGCGTCCTCCACCTCGAGATGCAGCGTGCGTCCGGGCACGTCGAGCACGATCATGTCGCCGTCGCGGACGAGGGCGAGCGGGCCGCCGGCCGCCGCTTCCGGCGCCACATGCAGCACGACCGTGCCGAAGGCGGTGCCGCTCATGCGCGCGTCGGAGATGCGGACCATGTCGGTGACACCCTCGCGCAGCAGCCGGGGCGGGATCGGCATGTTGCCGATCTCGGCCATGCCCGGATAGCCGCGCGGACCGCAATTCTGCAGCACCAGTATGCTGTCCTTGTCGACCGGCAGGTCGGGATCGTCGATGCGCGCCTTGAGGTCGTCGGCGGAGGTGAACACGACAGCGCGCCCGCGATGGGTGAGAAGCGCCGGCGTCGCCGCCGAGGGCTTGATGACGGCGCCGCCGGGCGCGAGGTTGCCCTTCAGTACGGCGATGCCGGCGTTCGGCCGGAACGGCTTCGCGAGCGGATAGATGACGCGTTCGTCGAAGCGCGTGGCGCCGGCGTTATTCTCGGCCTGGGTCCGGCCTGTCACCGTCAGCGCCTCGCCGCGCAACAGGGTCGCGATCTCGTTCAGCACGGCGGGAACGCCGCCGGCCCGGAAGAAATCCTCCATCAGGAATTCGCCCGACGGCATCAGGTTGAGCAGGCAGGGGACCTCGCTGCCGAGCCGGTCCCAGTCCTCCAGCGAGAAGGGCACTCCAATCCGTCCCGCGATCGCGAGCAGGTGCACGACCGCGTTGGTCGAGCCGCCCAGCGCCGCGTTCAGGATGACCGCGTTCTCGAACGCCTCGCGGGTTAGCACCTTGGAGAGGCGCAGGCCCTCATGCGTCATGGCGACGATGCGCTGGCCGGCCTCGAACGACAGGGCCTGACGGCGCGCATCGACGGCGGGGATCGCGCCATTGCCGGGGAGGGCGACGCCGAGGCCTTCGCAGAGGCTGGCCATGGTCGACGCGGTGCCCATGGTCATGCAGGAGCCGGTGCTCGGCGACATCGCCGTCTCGGCCGCCATGAACTCCTCGACAGTCATGGTGCCGGCGCGCACCGCCTCCTTGAAGCGGATGACGTCCGTGCCGGAGCCGATGCGGCGGCCCTGCCAGGAGCCGGACAGCATCGGGCCGCCGGAGACGACGACCGTCGGGATGTCGACGCTGGCGGCGCCCATCAGCGCCGCCGGCGTGGTCTTGTCGCAGCCGACCAGCAGCACGACGCCGTCGATCGGGTTGGCGCGGATCGAGGCCTCGACATCCATGCTGGCGAGATTGCGGAACAGCATGGCGGTCGGGCGCATCAGCGCCTCGCCGAGCGAGGTCACCGGGAATTCGAGCGGGAAGCCGCCGGCGGCATAGACGCCGCGCTTCACATGCTCGGCGAGCGCCCGCAGATGGCCGTTGCAGGGATTGAGGTCGGACCAACTGCTACAGATGCCGATGACCGGGCGGCCATCGAACATCTCGGCGGTGTGGCCCTGGTTGCGCAGCCAGCTTCGATAGATGAAGCCGTAGGAATCCTGCCGCCCGAACCATTCGCGGCTGCGGAAGCGTTTCTTGTCCTTGGTCTCGTCTGCCATGTCGGCTCCGTTCGGCGCGGGTGGTGTGGCGCTGGGTCTCGCGGCTCAGACGGCGAGGCCGCCGTGCCACCAGTGCTCGAACGGGTTGGAATTCAGGATGTAGTCGATGGTCGTGTCGGCGACGCGGGGAAGCGGCGTGCCCTGGACCTGGGAATTGATGTTCTTCAATCCTTCGACCGATTCCGCGACGCGGGCGAACGGGAAGTCCGTGCCCCAGAAGATCTTGTTGCGGTCGGCGATGGTGTATTCCTGCGCGCAAACCAGGATGTTGTAGAACTGCCAGGGGCGGTAGTGCAGCGCCGATACCTCGCAATAGACGTTCGGCTGCTTGCGCGCGACGATGACGCATTCCTCGTACCAGGGGTGGCCCATATGGGCCATGATCATCTTCAGGTCGGGATAGCGCAGCGCGATCGTGTCGACGTCGAGCGGGCGGCCATAGTTCACCGGGGCATTGCGGCCGTAGGTCGTGCCCATGTGCATGGTGAGCGGCAGATTGTTCTTCTGCAGATATTCGTAGACCGGCTCGAGGCGGGGATCGAGCAGCGAGACGCCATTGTAGATCGGGCCGAACTTCACGCCCTTCAGCTTCAGGTCCTCGATGGCGTGGACGAGCAGGTCCATGCAGTTCGGCATGCGCGGGTCGACGGCTGCGAAGCCGACGAACTTGTCGGGATATTTGGCCACGGCGGCCGCGGTGACCTCGTCATTGCCGTCGACGCCGATGGAATCCTTGTAGCGCAGGGAGAAGATGATCGCCTTGTCGACGTCGGCCATCTCGCGGGCGAGCGTATCGGCATCCGCCTTCGGCGCGACGCCGCCGGCGCGCGAGAGTCCGGCCTGTTGCGCATAGAGCGGCGTGACCTGATCGTCGTTGTAGATGTTGACGTGGCAATCAACCAGCATGGCCGGGCCCCTCGTGATGTCTGGATTGGTGTTTTTGTTGTTTAACGTTAAATTACAGGTGGGGAAGGGCTGTCAAGTCGGCTGGCGCGAAAATGGGGGATTGCTTCCGGCGGTAAAACTCGCTGAATGGAGTCGAGAATTGCACGTCCAGGCTGCGCATTCTTCGGGGAAAGCGCCCGCGACTCGCGCCGGACAGGAAGGGAACACAGAGCACGATGTCAGAAAAGGCCTCCGGCCGTCCGCCACCCAGGCGTGTGACGATAAAGGATGTCGCCAAGGCGGCCGACGTCTCGCCCATGACGGTTTCCAACGTCATCAACGGCAAGCATCAGTTCGTCAGCGAACGCACGCGCAAAGCGGTGGAGCGTGAGATCGCGCGCCTGAACTATCGCGTCCAGCATAGCGCCCGCAGCCTGCGCGTGTCGCGCCGCCGCTCGGTCGGGATGATCTTCGTCGATGAATCGCAGTCCTTCCTCGCCGACCACTTCAACGCCCACATCGTGGCGGGACTCTGCAACGCGCTGAGCGCGGCGGATCACACCGTGACGGTGCAGGGCATCGCCGCCGACCGCTTTTCGCAGTCCTCGATCATCCGTAACTTCGCCGTCGATGGCTTTTGTGTCGTTCTGTCTGGCCCGCCCGCGAAGCGCAGCGAGATCATCGACAGCCTGATCAATCTCGACCAGCCGCTGGTTCTGGTGCAGGAGCCGATCGCCTCGCCCAATCCAGAGACCTGCATCGTGCGCCAGGACGATGCCGCCGGCGGTCGCCTGCTCGCCGATCACCTCGCGGCGCGGCGCGTTCGCAATGTCCTGGTGGTGGTGCCGAGCCAGAACTGGCCGGCCATCGACCTGCGCGTCGCCGGGCTGCGCGAGGGCTTCCAGGCATCGGGCGGCGACGTCAGCATCGACGTGGTCAAGGCGGCGACGGAGGAGTTCGACAGCGCCCGCGCCGCCGTCACGGCCTATCTCGACCGACACCCGCTGCCGGATGCCATCGTCGGCGGCAATGACCGCTTCGCCATCGCCGCCATGTCGATCCTGCTCGACCGCGGCATCGCCATGCCGGAGCGGGTCAAGGTCACCGGCTTCAACGGCTTCGAGCAGCGCCGCTATGCCCGGCCCTTGGTGACGACGGTGATCTCGGCCGCGTATGAGCTCGGCGAACGCGCCGGCGAGATGCTGCTCTTCCGTTTCGAGGAGGGGCACTTCCCGACCCGCGAGCTCGTGCTTCCCGTCTATTTCGAGCGGGGCGAGACAACCTGAAAGGGGGCGTTGGCGCCACGCTCCGCTCAGTTGGGCGTCAGGCGGAGCAGCCGTCCCGGACTGTCGTCCTCGATCACCCAGAGCGCGCCGTCCGGGCCGGTGGCGACATCGCGGATCCGGGCGTCCATGTCCCAGCGGTCGGCCTCGTCGGCGCCGCCCTCGCCGTCGAAGGTGACGCGGACGAGCGCCGCGGCGGCGAGGCCGCCGATGAAGGCGGAGCCGCGCCATGCGGGGAACATCGAGCCGTCATAGAAGGCGAGGCCTGCCGGCGCGATGACGGGGGTCCAGTAGACGGCCGGCGCCGCGAATTCGGGCCGCGTCGCGTGGCGGGGGATGCGCGTGCCGCTGTAATTGTTGCCGTTCGAAACGAGCGGCCAGCCATAGTTGCGGCCGGGCTCGATCCGGTTCAGCTCGTCGCCGCCGCGCGGCCCCATCTCGTGCATCCAGAGCGTGCCGTCCGGCGCGAAGGCGAGGCCGTAGGGATTGCGATGGCCGGTGGTCCAGGTCTGCGCCGGCACGCCCCCCGCCTTGGCCTGCGGATTGTCGGCCGGTGTCGAGCCGTCGAGGTTGAGGCGCAGCAGCTTGCCGCGTGCCTGCGCCGGATCCTGCGCCGTCACCGGGCGCATGCGGTCGCCGACGGTGAGGAAGAGGTGCTCGCCGGCCGGATCGAAGGCGATGATGCCGCCCGGCTGTCCGCCGCCGCCGCCCGGCGTCTGCCGCCAGATGACCTCGAGATCGTACAGCGCGGCCTTGTTGGGCGCGGTCGCGAGCGTCGCGCGGGCCAGCGCCAGCCGGCCGCCTCCTTCGGCGGGCTCGACATAGGTGATGTAGATTTTTCCGTCAGACGGATAGCGCGGCGAGACGGCGACGTCGAGCAGGCCGTTCTGGCCGCGGGCCACGACCTTGGGAACGTTGGAGACCGGCGTCTTGCGGCCGTTGCGGGTCACCAGGAAAATCTCTCCCGGCTTTTCGGTTAACAGGAGGTTACCATTTGGCAGGAAGGCGAGGGCCCAGGGCGTATCGAAACTCGCGATCTCCTTCGCGACGAACGGCTTCGTCGGGCTGGTCGGACGATTGCCCGCATTGACGCTCTCCGCGTGGGCGGAGCCGGCCAGGGTCGCCCAGACTGCGATCGCCGCCAACAGTTTCATGCCAATTCCTTCACTTCGTGGTTTCATCCCATCCCAACGCCTTATCTCCCGCATGCGGTTCCCGCCGTCGCGGCAAAGCTTTTGCGGGGGACCCGAGGCGTGGCGGGATGTGGGATTTTTCCCACATTTCGCTGGAAAGGGGCAGGACCCGGCGAGCCCGCCGATCCCTCGGTTGCGTCTTTCCGGGGTGGCTTGTTATCGCTAGCCAGGAACCTAACGCAAAGTAAGCCGTCTCGGCGCATAAAGGGGTGGGTGTTGACTGGAACGACGTTTCTGACTGTTGCGGCCCCGAATTGCGTCGCGGACGATTTCGGCGGGGAGATCGTGGCCCTCAATCTGGACACGGGCTTCTATTTCAGTCTGCGCGACCTCGCCGCGGCCATCTGGCGGGATCTCGCGGCCGGTCACGCCGTCGAAGCGGTTCTGGGCGCGCTTGGCGGGCATGAGCCCCGGCTGGCGGAGGATGCGACGCGGCTGATCGAGCGGATCCAGACGGAGGGCCTGATGCAGCCGGCTGCCGCGATCGTCCAGCCAGAGGGTGCGCCGAGCGTCACGGTGCTCATCGCCGGCGGAACCACGTCGCTGGCCATCGATTCCTATGATGACCTCCGTGACCTGGTCATGACCGACCCGATCCACGAAGTCGTCGAGGAAGTGGGCTGGCCCCTCCGTCGCGAGGACGCCTGACCCATGCGCGGCCCTGCGGGGGCGGGCGACGCTGTTGATGTCGACTACGGGCGCCTGGGCGCCTTTTTTGACAGCCTGTTCGAGCGGCTCGACGCGACGCCCGATGACCGGCTGAACGTGTCCGACGCGACGATCGGCGGTATCCGGTTTCGGCTTCGCTGCAGCAATCGCGCGGTGCTCGACCGCTATCGGGACCGCCTGGTGGCGACCGGCGATGCCGCGGTCGAGGACGCGCGGATCGATATCGTCGCGGCGTCCGAGATGAAGTGGCTCGCCGGCCGGTGGGTGGAACCCGACTGGCAGATGCATCATTTCGACGAATCCGCCGATCGCGGTGGCTATCTCGCGAGCTATCCCTATTTCGACAAGCAATGGATCGTGCGCCAGCGCCGGTCCGGCAATACTGCCTATTTCCTGGACAGCATGGATGATCTCCTGCCTTGGGACAGCGGCGCCCCGGTGCGGGTGCCGCTGCATTGGGCCCTGCGGCAGGCCAAGCGACGCATGGTCCATGCGGGCAGCCTGGGGTTCGATGGCCATGGCGTTTTGATCGCCGGCCCGGGCGGCGCGGGCAAGTCCGGCACTACACTGGCCGGGTTGGCCGGAGGCCTCCAGACCGTGGGCGACGACTACCTCCTGCTCGATCAACGCGAGCAGCCGGCCGTCCAGCCGCTCTATCGCTTGCTGAAGCAGGACGCGGCGGGAATTGCGCGCATTTCCGGCCTCGCCGATCGCCTCGGCGCCGTCACGCCGAATTGGCAGGGCAAGTTCGAGTTCGATCCCGAGGCCGTATTTCCGGGCTGCATGGCCGGGCGGTTGCGGCTCGGCGCCATCCTTCTTCCAGCCGTGGCGCGGCAGGCCCGCTCGACGCTGGAGCCGGTGCCGCGGGCGGAGGCCGTCCGCTTTCTGACAGATGCCCTGTTCGGGGAGTTTCAGACCCGGTCGGCCGAGGATCTGTTGTTTCTGACCGGGCTGGCGATGCGGTTGCCGGTCTACCGGTTCCGGCTCTCCGAAGATCCGGCCGAGATCGCGGCGGTCGTCCGTATGGTGATCGGAGAGCACGCGCGATGACCCTTGTCAGCATCGTCATGCCGGCCCACGACGCGGCGCGCTACATCGGCGCGGCCCTCGAAAGCCTCATGACGCAGACCTATGCGAATTTCGAGGTCATCGTCGTCGATGACGGATCGCGGGACACGACCGTGCGGATCGTTGCCGACGCGGCGGCGCGGGACCCGCGAATACGGCTTGTTTCCGGCGGGCATGCGGGCGTGGCCGCGGCGCGGAATCGCGGCGTCCGGGCCGCGCGCGGCGGACTGATCTCGTTTCTCGACGCGGACGATCTCTGGAGGCCCGATCGCCTCGCGCGCCATGTCGAATTCCTGTCGGGGAACCCGGCTGCGGACGTCGTCGCGGGCGAGGTCCTCTTGTTCGAGGCGGTAGGAGAGACGCTCGAACCGTTGGCCGGCTCGGCCCATGTCCAGCTTCGCAGCGTCAATCTGGGCGCCACGACGATGCGCGCGGCCGTCTTCGAGACGATCGGCCTGTTCGACGAGACGATGCACTATTCCGAGGACCTCGATTTCCTGCTCAGGGTGCACGAGGCCGGGCTTCACATTTCGGTCGAGGACCAAGTGGCGCTGCTCTATCGCCGGCATGAGACCAACATGACCAATGATGTCGGCGCGAACCGCCGCTACATCTTGCAGGCGTTGCAGCGCTCCTTGGCGCGCCGGCGGGTCGGCGGCTATCGGCCCGCCGCGACGGAGTTTCCCCTCCAGACGCCATTTGCCCAACTGGCCATCTCTCCCGCCGATGTCGGCAGGGGGCTGGCGAGCGGCAAGGTCAGCGGATGATCGCAATGCCCGAACTCTCCGTGATCATTCCGACCTTCAACGGCGTCGCCTTCATCGAGGCAGCGATCGCCTCGGTGCTGCGCCAGGAGGAAGTGCGCAGCGAGATCATCGTTGTCGACGACGGCTCGCGGGATGAGACCGCTGCTTGCGTCGAGCGACGGGCGCGCGGCGATGATCGGATCCGGCTATTTCGGGCCGCGCGTGGGGGCGTCGCCGCGGCGCGCAACCGTGCGCTTGCCCTGGCGACGGCGCCGTTCGTCACCTTCCTCGACCAGGATGACTTGAAGCCCGAGGGCGGTCTGGTCCGGCATGTCGACATGCTGGCGGCGGAGCCCGGGGTGCAGGCCGTGGTTGGCGAAAGCATCATGTTCGATCGGATCGGCGACGGTGGCGATGTCACGGCAGGGCGCCATCAGCGGATGCTCGCCACACTCCTCGGCGCCGGGACGTTCCGGCGCAAGCTGTTTGCGGAGCTCGGCAATTTCGCCAGCGATCTCGAGATGGGGAGCGATTACGACTTCTATCTCCGCATGATCGAGGCCGGCGTCCTCGTGACCATCGACGACGCGGTAGCCTTGCTGCATCGGCGGCACGGCGGCAATGCCAGCGGCGACAGGCCGACGCTGACCCGCGAACTGCTGCATGTCTTCCAGAGATCGGTTCAGAGGCGTCGACAGAGCGGATCTTCGGCGGCGCTGCGCCATCCTCTGCTTGACGCGATGCGCGCCCAGGGGCGGGGATAGGATGATGATCGACCAGCCGCGCGTCAGCATCGTGATGCCAGCCTTCAACCGGGCGGACTACGTCGCCGAGGCGCTCCGTTCGTTACAGACCGAGCCAGGCATCGACGCCGAGATCATCGTCGTCGATGACGGCTCCACCGATGGCTGCGACGCCATCGTGGTAGCGATCGCGAAGTCCGACCCGCGGGTGCAGCTCATCCGCCAGGACCATGGCGGTGTCTCGGCCGCCCGCAACGCAGGATTGCGCGCCGCGACGGGCGAGTTCCTGACCTTCCTCGATTCCGACGATATCAGCGCCCCCGGCCGCATCCTCCGACAGGTGCGCAAGCTGGCGATGCGGCCCGACATCATCGCCGTCGTGGGGCAGCGGATCTATTTCAGCGCGATGAGCCCGGACTTGGAGCCGGAGGAGGGTTCGCTGTGGGAGCAGAAGCTCGACATCTGCCTGGCGAGCGCCGTTTTCCGCCGCACGACCTTCGACCGCTTTGGTGGCTTCGACGAAGCGCTCGCCTATGGCGAGGACATCGATTTCTATTTCCGCCTTTTCGAGGCCGACTGCCGCTTCATCATCGAGATCGACACGGCGATCTACTACCGGCGCCACGCCGGCAACATGACCAATGACCGGGACGCGATGCACCGCGCCTGCCTGCGGGCCTATCACAATTCGATGCTGCGCCGCAGGGCTGTCGGCCGGACGCGCCGTCTCGATGTTTTCTTCTTTCGGCAGTTCGACCGGGAAACCGAATTCGGCGGCGGCCCGGAAGCGGCCATTCCGCCAATCGCCGCCGCCACCACCCCCTAGCGAGATCGCTGGCCATGTCGAGCCCCTATACGGTGATCATCCCGGCCTACAATGCCAGCAGGACGCTGGACGACGCCGTTGCCTCGTTGAGGCGCCAGACCCGGCCTCCGGCGCGCGTTCTCCTGGTTGATGACGGATCGACGGACGGCACGGGCGATCTCGCCCGGCAACTCGGTCTCGAGGTCGTGCGCCAGAAGAATCAGGGGCCCGGCGCCGCCTGCAATCACGCGCTGGCCCATGTCGATACGCCGCTGACGGCCTATCTGGACGCCGATGATCTCTGGCTGCCCGAAAAGGCCGCGTCGCAGTTGGCCCGCCTGGACTTGGATGTCGGTCTCGATGCCATGTTCGGGCATCTTCGCATCTTCCTTCATGGCCAGCCCGTCGCGCCGGATGCCCGGGTGCATGAGGGCTGGGGCCGTACGACCATGATGATCCGCACCGCCAGCGCCCGGGCGATCGGGCCGGTATACGATCCGCCGGCCGGAGGCCGGGGTGACATGATCGACTGGATCGCCCGGGGGCGGGAGATGGGGCTCCGGTTCGAGATGTCGCCGTCCGTGGTGGCCCTCAGGCGCGTCATCTCCGGCAGCCTGAGCTACGGCCGCGACGCGCGCGACGCCGGTTATCTGGAGATCGCCAAACGGGCGCTCGCCCGCCGACGCGCGCTTGGCGCCGGGACGGATGCGGAGTGATGGCCTGGAGACGCGAGCGAAGCTGGCCGGATGGTCTCGTGCACCTGCTGCTTCAGGCCGTGCTGGCGCCGGAGCCGCGGGCGCAGGCGGCCTGGCGCTCGTGGAAGGCGCAGCGGGAGTTCGACGACGTCACCTGGCCGGAGATGCGACTGCTCGCGCCGCTCTCGCTGCGCCTGGCGCAGCTCGATCCCGACACGCCGCTTCGGCCGCGGATCGACGGGCTGACCAAGCAGCTCTGGACAAAGACGCAGCTCGGCCTGCGCGAGACCGCGACCGCCTTCGACCGGCTGACGGCCGACGGTATTCCCTTCATCGTGTTCAAGGGCGGCGCGCAATATGCCGAGGGCCTCGCGGTCACGACGCGCCGGATCATGGGTGACGTCGACATCCTCGTGCGGCCCGAGGATACGGTGCGCGCGCTCGATTCGCTCGCTTCGGACGATTGGACGGCGACGAACGGCGAGTCCTTCGAATATTTGCGCCAGCTTGCCAATGTCCGCCTCAGCGGCAACTTCAAGAAGGGCGAGCACGGCGAGATCGACCTGCACAATTCACCGTTTCATTTCGCGCGGATCCAACAGGCGCTGGACGAGGCGATGTGGCGGGCGGCCTCGAGCGTGAGGCTGGCGCTCAGACCCATACTCGTTCCCTCGCCGACCGATGCGACGCTGCTTCTGCTGGCCCATTCGGCTACCAGCAACAGCGGCGACTGGGCGATCGATCTGGCGACCCGGATCGAGCGGCAGACGATCGACTGGGCGCTGCTGGCGTCGATGGCGCATCAGCGCGGCCTCGTGCCGGCTTGTCTCGCCGGATTGCGCTATGCGCGGCAGGAACTGTCGCTGGCCGTTCCCCAGGAGGCCCTGGCCGCCTTGGAAGCCCTGCCCGTTCCGATCGGCGAGCGGCTGAAATACTGGTCCAATGTGCGCGACCGCAGCGAACGCAATCTCCTCGAGAAGGCCGGCAACCGTCTCGCGGACCGGTTGCTCCGGCATCAGGGCTTTTCGCTCATCGTCAAGGATCGCCGCGCGATCACGGTGACGCGGCCGCGCTTGCCGGTGCGTTGGCTGCTCGGCCTGGCGAAGCCAGTCGAGGGCCTGCCGGCCGGGCGCGGGCTGATCCACACGCTCACGCTGCGCCAGCCGCGCAGGAGCTTGATCCTGAAGCTGAGGCTCGAGGCGCCATCGATGTCGCGCCGCCTGTTCTTCGATATCACCTGCAACGGTGTCGCCATTGCCCGGCTGCGGAGCCGGGCGGGCGGCCGCGGGGCGGGACGGGGCGTGTCGCGCACCTTCCACCTGCCGCTTCCGAATGGTCTTGTCGGGGATGTGATCGTCTCGATCCGTGCCAGGCCGGTACGGTTCATCCCGCCCGACGCCACCGAGCGCGAGGTCGCCGCGCTCGCTCCGATACCGTTCCTTCTCGCCGGGGCCTGGACAGCGTAGGACTTCAGAACGAGGCTCTGCTGCGGTCGCGCAGAAGGTGTTCCCTCTGCGCGACTGCCTTGAACCGATGGCCCCGGCCGCCGCGGCCGAGCGCGGTTCAGGGCCGCCCTTCTGCCCAGCCTCTACTGGGCGCCGTCGAGCGCGACCAGCCGCTTCATCACCCAGGCCGGGGCGCCGGGATTGGCGACGGCGAGCTTGTAGTAGCGAACCGCCTCGGCCTTGTTCCAGCGCTTCAGGCCCCGGCCGGTCTCCAGCGCCAGTCCATAGCTCGCCTGCGCCAGATGGTTCCCCTGGTCGGCGGCGAGCTTGTAGTACTTCGCCGCGGTCGCGTCGTTCTTCACGACGCCGACGCCCTTCTCGTAGAACTCGCCCAGCTTGAACTGACTCCAGGCATTGCCCTGTTCGGCGGCCTTCTGGTACCAGGCGATCGCCTTCGGATAGCTCGGGTTGACGCCGTTGCCGGTCGCGTATTTTTCACCCATCGCGTACTGGGCCCAGGAATTGCCGAGATCCGCCGCCTTGCGATAGTTCTTCAGCGATTCGGTCCGGTTCACCGGCATGCCGATGCCCTCGGCCTGGAAACGGGCCAGATTGTAGAGCGCCCAGTTGTTGTTCCTGGCGGCCGCCTTCCTGTAGAGCGCGGCGGCCCTGCCGGTGTCCTTCGGAACGCCGGTACCGTTCTCGTAGAGCGATCCCAGGCTGTTCTGGGCCCAGTCATTGCCGCGATCGGCGGCCTTGCGGTACCAGCTGGCGGCGAGTTTCGCGCTCTTTGGGACGCCGTAGCCGTTCTCGTACATCTTGCCGACGTTCACCTCGCCCCAGGGGTCGCCATTGTCGGCTGCCCGCCGGTAGAGCGACATGGCGCGTTCATACTGCTCGGCCGCGAGCGCCTTGTCGCCGTCCTCGTTGAGGCCGGCGCTCGCGCCGGTGATCGAGACCGCCACGAAAAGGCCGCCGGCGATGGCACGCATGGCCATCCGGCTTCCAACATCTCTCAAACGCATCATTTAGCCCCTCGCGCCAATTCACCGCGGATCCATCCCGGTGAATTGCACCCCCGATTCCGCTCCGGCCGGACCGGTCGAGGCCCTGCGCCGACGCATCGCGCCCATTGGTAACGTTCGAGTCATGACCCTGACAAGCGGGATAACTTACGAAATTAGTCCAAAAATAGCGCTATTTTTGCAACGTGTGGCTCGTACCGACCCAACGGAGCGTTGCGTAACGTTTGCGACACGTGTAACCAAGGTTGTGTTCTTCAGATTCTCATTAAGCTGTTGAACGTCAGGGCCATATGCAGGTTTTGCTTCGGCTGACGTAGAGTCTGGGAAGCTGGTTTGCCGGGGGGCACCAAATTGGAGAACGGATCAGGGGCAGGCTCCGCGCGATGCGCGGCCGATTTGTTGAGCGTGGCGTTTGTTGGCCGGCTCACGACTGCCGATTCTTCTTCCATTTTCCTGGAGCCCATGGCGATCGCGAGTACTTCGGATCGCGACATCAGGCATTCCGGCATGGCGCGTCCTTGCGTGCTGCCCTTCGCCATGCGCGGTCATCCGCGTCCTCCCGATCTCAAGCCGCCTCCTGCTGCCTCGACCTCCTGAGATGCCCTCGGCGTCTCCGGACGCCACGGGCCGACCTATTCCGTTCTCTCGAGAGTCGATCAGTCAGACAGCAATGCCGATGCCGCGCCTGCCTTCCTCAAGCTCGACTGCCGGATCCGGTGCGCGGATGCTTGAACCTTTCCTCGTGCTCGCCGTGATGGCGTGCTCGATCGGCGCCGCGGGCGCGCTGGCGGTCTACCTCTCCGTGATCGACGACATGCAATGGAGCGACAGGCTGATCTATTGCAGCCTGCTGCTTGGCCTCTTCTATTGCTGCTTCTCGTACCAGTTGAGCCGGTTCGGCGCCGCGAAGCGCGCGCAGCGCCATCGCGCGTTCGCCGACGAGGAGGTCGCGCATCTGTTCGCGCCGGACGCTCCGAGTGTCGCCGTTCTGATCCCGAGCTATCGCGAGGAGCGCCGCGTCGTCGTCATGACGATGTTGTCCGCGGCGCTTGCCCGCTATGCGAATCGCCGGTTGGTCTTGCTCGTCGACGACCCGCCGCACGACGCGGCCTCCGTCGAGGCGACACTCTCGGCGGTCGACGAAGTCCAGGCCATGCTCGAGGAGCCGATGCGCGCGTTGCGCAACGAGGCAGAGGCCTGGCGCGGCCGCAGGGCGGCGCGTTCCGTCAGCCTGGCGTCCGAAACCTGCCGGATCAAGCATTGCTACGCGCATGCCGCCGGCTGGCTCGAACGGCTCGCGCGCGCGTTCGAGGCGGAGATCTCGCCGGCCTTCGGCCATGTCGACCGCTTCTTCATCGACCGTATCGTGCTGGATCTCGCTCGCCGCTACCGGGCGCGCGCGGCCGAATTGTCGGAGGCGCTGCTGACGGCGGAGGAGGTCGAGCGCGAGTACCTCATCCTCTCCAGGCTGTTCTGCACGGACATCAGCAGCTTCCAGCGCAAGACCTTCGCCAATCTCCCGCACGCGCCGAACAAGGCGATGAACCTGAACGCCTATATCGGCCTGATGGGCGGGCACTACGCCATGCGGCGCACCGCCGAGGGAGTGGCGCTGGTGGCGATCGCGGCCGACGCGCCCGACGCCATCGCGATCCCCGGCGCTGACTACGTGCTGACGCTCGATGCGGACAGCGTCATCCTCAACGACTATATGCTGCAGCTCGTCCATCTGCTCGATGCCCGGCCCAGGGCCGGCGTGGTGCAGACGCCCTATCTGACGTTCCCGAAGGGCGTGACGCCGGTCGAGCGCGTCGCCGGCGCCACCACCGATATCCAGTACCTGATCCACCAGGGATCCACCTTCTTCGACGCCTCCTACTGGGTGGGTGCCAATGCCCTGATCCGCTTTTCGGCGCTGAAGCAGATCGCTCGCGAGCAGGTCGAGGGCGGCAAGGCCTGCCAGGTGTTCATTCAGGATGCGACTGTTATCGAGGACACGGGCTCGACGATCGACCTGCTGCATGCCGGCTGGACGGTGCACAATCATTTCGCGCCGCTCGCCTACAGCGCCACCCCGGCCGATTTCGGCGCGCTGGCGATCCAGCGCAAGCGCTGGAGCAATGGCGGGCTGATCATCTTCCCGATGCTGCTGCGGCAATATCTTTCCGGCCGGGGAAGACTGCGTCGGTTGCCCGAACTGGTGCTGCGCAGCAACTACCTGCTGTCCCCGCTGATCGGCAACGCGGCGGTCTTCACGCTTATGGTCTGGGCCAGCACCGATGCGCGGGCGCTGGCCTGGGCGCCGCTGGTGATGGTCCCGTATTTCCTGCTGTACGGCGCCGACCTGCGCCGCCTCGGCTATCGCGCCCGGGATGTGTTCGCCGTCTGTGCGCTCAACCTGATGCTGCTGCCGGTGAGCTTCGCCGGCATCCTCGCCTCGATCCGCCAGATCGTCACGGGCCGCAAGGGCAGCTTCTCGCGCACGCCCAAGGTCGCCAACCGGACCTTCATCCCGCCCTATTGTTTCCTGTTCAACGGCTTCATGCTTCTGCTGATGCTGCGCTACGTCGCCGAGGGTCTGCTGTCGGGCCAGTATCTTGGCGCCGTCGTGCCGGCCGTCAACGTCTCGCTCTATGGCTACGGGCTGCACCGCTTCATCGGTTTCCGCGACGGCTTTGCCGACCTCGCTCTGGCAAGCCGCGAGTGCGCCAGCACGGTCACGGCATGGATCGGCACAAGATTGGCGCCGGGCGGCCGGACCTTCGGCCTGCGCCCGGTCCGCGTTGCCGCGGCCCTCAGCCTCTTCGCCGGGATCATGCTGGCGCCAATGAGCCTTCCGCCCCGGCCGTTGCCGGACGACTTCATCGGCGGCGCCATCGCCGGGCAGAGCCGCACGGCCATCGCGGACAAGCGCCTCGGCGCTGCGCGGCAGCAATCGGCGCGCGCGACGGCTGCCGAGCGCGAGGCCGCGCGGGCGCATCTCGTCGCGCAGTTGCGGGGGGATGGACCATGACATTCGAATGGAGAGACCGCTCTCCCGAACCGGCCGGACGTTCCGGTCGCCAAGACCATCACCGATATCCGCCGGCGGGTCGCGCAGCGCCTCCCGAATCCGGCTTCGCCGATACGACAGATCACACAGAGCCGGGGGACGACGTGTCAGAATTTGCAGGTACAGGACGTCAGGGACACCGTGCGCCCGCCGTCCAGCTCCGTTCGACCGAACCGGCGGGGTCGCGTTTCGTCCGACCGCACCGCTCGATCGCTGCCTGGCGCCACGCATTGCTCGGCGGATCGGCCGCGAGCGCGATCCTGCTCGCGATGGGCATGCCGGCTTTCGCGAACTGCGCCACCACCGGCACGACGATGGACTGCGGCGGTGACCTGCCCGACCCGATCAGCATCGACGAGACGAGCGGCATCAACACGCTCAACCTTTCAGCGCCGGACGCTGACATCGCCTGGGAGGATGGCAGTTCCGGCATCCGCTTCATTTCCAACGGCGGCGTGACGATCGACAGTGACACGGGTTCGCATGCGATCGTCGTCAGCGGCGAGGGCGCCGACGGCATAAAGGCGCAGAGCTACGAGGACAGCACCGTCGGCGCGATCAGCATCGACCACACCGGCAATGTCAGCGCGGCCGATGGCTTTGGCATCTGGGCCGAGACGGACGGCGCCATCACGCTGACGGCGAACGGCGATGTGGCCGGCGGCCTCGACGCCATCAAGCTGCACAGCACGACGAACGGAATCGTCACGATCGACGTCACCGGGGATCTCACCTCGACCGGTGGCGATGGTCTCACGGCGTCGACCAACGGCGCGATCTCGTCGACCACCACCGGCGACATTGAGGCGGCGGCGGGCGGCATTGTCCTCCAGAGCTACGAGAGCGGCTCTGTCGAGCTGACCCATACCGGCGACATCGAGGCAGGCGGCCAGCACGGCGTCTACGCCTCGGCCAACGGCGCGATCACCGCGACGACCGAAGGCGACATACGCGGCAAGGTCGACGCAGTCCATCTCGAGAGTCATGGCGCAGATGTCTCGCTCGACCACACGGGCGACCTGACCGCCGACGAAGGCTATGGCGTCTATGCCGATGCCGTGGGCGAGGTCACGGTCGACGTCGATGGCGTGATCGATGCGGGCGGCACCGGCATCTATGCGCGCAGCGCCTATTCGGAAGTGAACATCGATCACTCCGGCGGCGCGCTGATCGCCCGCGATGGCGACGGCATCGTCGCGAAGTCGCCGAACTCCACCGTCTCGGTCACCAATGCCGGCAACATCGAGGCGAAAGGCTTCGGCATTTATGCCGAGACTGGCACGAGCCTCATCACCATCAGCCAGACCGGCGCGCTGCAGTCCTACGAAGGCAAGGGCATCTATGCCTCCTCCGGCGACGGCACCATCTCGATCACCGAGACCGGCACGGTCACGGCCGAACTCGACGCGGTCACCGCCCAGTCGGGCGGCGGCTCTGTCAGCGTCACGCAGACCGGCGACGTGACCTCCTTCAACGGCAAGGGCATCCTCGCCACGTCGGGCGCCAGCTCGGCGTCGCTGACCGGCTCGGGCAGCATCACGTCGAAAGGCGATGCGATCGCCCTGTCGGCGAGCGGTGGGGTCACCGTCAACCGAACGGCCGGCGCGATCGAATCCTGGAACGGCTCCGGCATCGTGGTCGATGCCACGGGCGGCAGCGCGTCGATTACTAATTCCGGCACCATCACGGCCTATCAGGACGGCATCAGGGCGGTCTCGAGCTATGGCGTGACGATCAGCCAGACCGGGTCGATCACGGCCTCGAACGGCGCCGGCGTCTGGGCGAACCCGGCCACGGGCGCTATTTCGATTATCACGTCCGGCGCCATCGAGAGCAAATCCACCGCCATCCATGCCAAGACGACTTCGGGAAGTGTCACCGTCAGCCAGACCGGCACGGTAACCTCCAACGATGGCAAGGGCATCGACGTCTACACGCCGGCTGGCGCGATCACCATCGGCACGGGCGCGGTCACGGCCAAGCTCGATGGCATCACCGCCACGAACGAGAGCGGGCAGACGGTCGAGATCACCAGCGCCGGTGTCACTTCCTATGACGGCGCCGGCATCCTGGCCGCCTCCGCGACCGGCATCATCAACGTGACCAACAATGGCGCCATCACCAGCCAGTTGGACGGCATCAAGGCTGCCAATCTCGGCGCGGGCGACATTTCGATCGAGCAGAACGGCGACCTGACCTCCTATTCGGCGGATGGCATTACCGCCTACTCCACGCTGGGCAACATCTCCGTCATCGGTGAGGGCGACATCACGGCCGAACTCAGCGCCATCGTCGCCACCAACGACGGCTACGGCACGATCACCATCGATCGCACCGGGGACATCACGGCCTACAATGGCAGCGGCATCGTCGCCTACACGCCCGACGGCGAGATCGCGGTGACGAATGAGGGTGATCTCATCGCCGACGTTGACGGCATCGTCGCCACCAGCGAGGGGGACAACAAGGTGTCGGTCACCCAGACGGGTGACCTGACGGCCTTCAAGGGCTCCGGCATCATCCTAAGCTCCGCCAATGGCGAATTGGTTGTCGCCAGCACCGGAATACTCGCGGCCGATCTCGACGGCATCGTCGCCACCAATATCGGCAGCGGCAACGTGTCGGTTCTCCAGGATGGCAATCTGACCGCCAATGCCGGCAGCGGCGTCATCGCCACGTCGGCCTCGGGCGAAGTGACGGTGACCACGATCGGCGACCTGATCGCCGATCTCGACGGTATCGTTGCGACCAACACCGGCGACACCAGCGTCAGCGTGAGCGCGGGCGCCGTCACCGCCAACAGGGGCAGCGGCATCATCGCCAGTTCGACGACGGGCGCGGTCACGGTGACCGGTCAGGGCGCCATCCTCGCCGACCTGGACGGCATTGTCGCGAAGAACGAGGGCTTGAGCGCGGTCAGCGTCACGCAGACCGGCAACGTCACCGCCAGCCAGGGCAGTGGCATCATTGCCACCTCGGCGCTGGGCGCGATCACTGTCACGAGCGCCGGCGACATCCTCGCCGACGACTATGGCATCAACGCCGTCAACAGCAGCGACGGTGGCGCGGTCTCCATCGGCCACACAGGCGACATAGCGGTCACCAATTTCGACGGCATCTATGCCGAGACCGCCAATGCGGGCATCGAGGTCACGGTCGACGGCGACATCACCGCGGGCCAGGACGCGATCCATCTCGTCAGCTATGGCAACCAGGACGTCACGATCGACGGCGGCACGATCAAGGGCGGTTCCGGCTTCGCCGGCGTGCATTTCGACGGCGGCTTCGAGAACAGCCTCGCCAATGCCGGATCGATCGTCAGCGCCGACGGCATCAATGGCCTTGCGGTCTACGCCAACGACAGCAACACGGCGATCGTGAACAACGGCTCGATCACCGGCAATGTCAGGCTGAGCGACTGGACCAACAGCTTCGACAACGGCCTCGCCGGCACCTTCACCATGGGTGACACCGTCTATCTCGGCGCTGGAAATACGCTGGCCAATGACGGCGTCGTCTCGGTGGGCGAGGTTGGAACGATCGCGACCACCGCGCTGACCGGATCGTTCGCCAACAGCGCGACCGGCACGTTCAAGCTCGACATCGATCTGGCCGGCTCGACCGCCGACCATCTCGACGTGTCGGAGAGCGCCAGCCTGGCGGGTACGCTTGGCATCCACTTCACCACGCTCGGCACGTTCGGCCAGACATTCACGGTGCTGAGCGCGGAAACGCTCTCCACCGACGCGCTGGCCGTCTCCAACCCGCTGGTCCAGTACACCATCAACAATGTCGATGGCGAACACCTCGACCTGACCGTCGCCGGCTACGACTACATGGTCAATGGCCTGAACGGGAACGGCCAGACCTTCGGCGGCTATCTCAACGGAGTGATCGGCCATTCCAGCACGTTCGATCCCGTCGGACTGGCGCTGCTCAACCTGTCCACGATGGACGAGGTCAACGAGGCCTATGCCGAACTGACGCCGGAGAGTCATCTCAACGAGCAGTTGACGGCGACCTACAATTCGCTCGGCTTCGCCAACAGCCTGATGAGCTGTCGCGTCCGAGATGGTGCCTATGTGTTCAACGCGGAGGGCGAGTGCGCCTGGGGTCGCCTCGGCTACCGCGTCTTTGACCGCGATACGACCGAAGACACGGTCGGCTTCGACCGCGACACCTGGGAGCTGGCCGGCGGCGCGCAATATGCGGTCAAGGACGATTACCGCCTCGGCTTCGCCTTCGCCGCCAGCACCTCGAAGACCAACGGCGCCGACGGTTCGACCAGCGACGGCAAGCAGCTCGAGGGAGGCGTGGTTCTGAAATATGTTCCTGGGCCGCTGACCCTCTCGGGTTCTCTGTCGGGCAGCTATGGCTGGTACGATGCGGAGCGAACGGTCGCCTTCGGCGACTTCCGCGAGGATCTGACCAGCAAGCCGGAGGCCGGTTCGCTGAACGCCCGGCTACGCGCCGCATATGATTTCGGCAACGACAGCATCTATCTTCGTCCGCAGATCGAGGGCAACGCGACCTATCTCTACCAGCAGGCCTACACCGAGACTGGCGGCGTCGCCGCGATGGCGGTCGACAGCGTCTCGCGCACGGTGTTCAGCGCGGCGCCGGCTGTCGAGGTCGGCGGCCAGATCGTGACGACCGGCGGCACCATGCTGCGCCCCTATGTCCGGGGTGGCGTGACCGTCTTTTCCAGCGATAGCTACGATCTGACCGCGCGCTTCGCGGCCGACACGCTGGATTCGGACGGCTTCACGATCACCAGCAGCAGCGACCAGCTGCTCTGGAACACCTCGGCCGGCATCGATGTCCTGTTCGAGAACCGCAACACCGTGCGCGCCTTCTATGACGGCAATTTCGGCCAGACCTCGTCCGAACATGCCTTCGGCTTGAAGGTGAGCCACGACTTCTGACGAGGCGGTCACCACCCGCCGGCGAAGCCAGAAAGCGCTCCGGGGCAGCCCAGGGCGCTTCCTGCGTTTCGGCTGGCATTTGACGTTGCCCAGAAGAGGCCGGTCCTTGTCGTCGTCTGCCCGTTGCGTCGCGATGGTTGGGCTGCCCGCTCCGAATGGCTATAAGGCCGCGTCTCCTCCTCCGGACGCCACGGACCCATGATTCGCCTCGACAACATCAGCAAGCAGAACGGTCACCAGATCCTGTTCATCGACGCCTCTATGGGGCTGCAAAAGGGCGAGAAGGTCGGGCTGGTCGGCCCGAATGGCGCCGGCAAGACCACGCTCTTCCGGATGATCACCGGCGCGGAGAAGCCGGATGACGGGCAGGTATCGATCGATCCGGGCGTGACCATCGGCTATTTCAGCCAGGACGTTGGCGAGATGTCGGGCCGCAGCGCCGTGTCGGCCGTGATGGACGGCGCCGGGCCCGTCAGCGAGCTGGCGGCGGAGATGGCCGAGCTCGAGGCGGCCATGGCCGATCCCGACCGGATGGACGAGATGGACGCCATCGTCGCGCGCTATGGCGACGTCCAGGGGCGCTTCGAGGAGTTGGACGGCTATGCTCTGGAAGGCCGTGCGCGCGAGGTGCTGGCGGGCTTGAGCTTCAGCGACGAGCGGATGGACGGCGACGTCGGCGCGCTGTCGGGCGGCTGGAAGATGCGCGTGGCGCTCGCCCGCATCCTGCTGATGCGGCCGGACGGCATGCTGCTGGACGAGCCGAGCAACCATCTCGACCTCGAAAGCCTGATCTGGCTGGAAGGCTTCCTCAAGGCCTATGACGGCGTGCTGCTGATGACCTCGCACGACCGAGAATTCATGAACCGCATCGTCGGCAAGGTGGTCGAGATCGATGGCGGTTCGCTCACGACCTATTCTGGTGATTATGATTTCTACGAGCAGCAGCGTGCGCTTGGCGAGAAGCAGCGGCAGGCGCAGTTCGAGCGCCAGCAGGCGATGCTGGCCAAGGAAATTAAGTTCATCGAGCGCTTCAAGGCGCGCGCATCGCATGCGGCGCAGGTGCAGAGCCGGGTAAAGAAGCTCGAAAAGATCGACCGGGTCGAGCCGCCGCGCCGGCGCCAGTCCGTGCAGTTCGAGTTCCGCCAGGCGCCCCGGTCGGGCGACGATGTCGTCAGCCTCAAGAACATCCACAAGCGGTTCGGCAGCCAGTCCATCTATGCGGGGCTGAACTTCCAGGTCCAGCGCAAGGAGCGCTGGTGCATCCTCGGCGTCAACGGCGCCGGCAAGTCCACCCTGCTGAAGATGGTGGCGGGCACGACCGAGCCGGACCAGGGCAACGTGACGCTCGGCGGCAGCGTGAAGATGGGCTATTTCGCCCAGCACTCGATGGAACTGCTCGACGGCGACGAGACGGTGTTCCAGTCGCTCGAAGGGTCGTTCCCCCAGGCCGGGCAGGGCTCGCTGCGCGCGCTCGCCGGCTGCTTCGGCTTCTCCGGTGACGATGTCGACAAGCGCTGCCGCGTGCTGTCAGGTGGCGAGAAGGCGCGCCTGGTGATGGCGAAGATGCTGTTCGACCCGCCGAATTTCCTGGTGCTCGACGAACCGACCAACCATCTCGACATGGCGACGAAGGAAATGCTGATCGCGGCCCTCTCGGATTTCGAGGGCACGATGATCTTCGTTTCGCATGACCGCCATTTCCTGGCCGCGCTTTCCAATCGCGTGTTGGAACTGACGCCCGACGGGATCCACCAGTATGGCGGCGGTTACACGGAATATGTCGCCAGCACTGGCACCGAGGCGCCCGGCCTGCACCCGGCCGGATAGCGATTCAGGGCGTCGGCGCGGCGGGGTCGAGCAGGCCTTCCGATTTGAGGTCGGCCCAGAGCGCCTTGGGCGCCGGCTCGTCCAGTGCCGCCAGGTTGCGGGCGATCTCGCCCGGCTTGACCGCGCCGAGGACCAGCGAGGACACGGCCGGGTGGCCGAGGCAGAACTGCACGGCGGCGCGCGCGAGCGGCACGCCGTGCGACCGGCAGACAAGGTCTATGCGCGCGACGCGCCGCGATATGTCCGGCGGCGCGGCCTCGTAATTGTAGCGTGCGCCCTCGATCGCGCCGGTGGCGAGGATGCCGGAGTTGAAGATCCCGCCCAGCATGACGCCGACGCCCTTCCTGAGCGCCAGCGGCATCAAGGTTGTGAGCGCCGGCTGCTCCAGCAGCGAATAGCGGCCGGCCAGTAGGATGGCGTCGAAATCGCCATCGCGCAGGAAGCGCTCGCACCATGCGTGGTCGTCGAGCCCGACGCCGATCGCCTTGACCACGCCCTGGCGCCGGAGATCGCTCAGCGCGCGATAGGCGCCCTTCATGGTTTCGGCATAGCGCATCTCGACGCCGTCCTCGCCATGCGTCCAGCTGTCGATGTCGTGGATCAGCAGGATGTCGATGCGGTCGGTGCCGAGCCGCAGCAGCGATTGCTCGAAGGAGCGCATCGCGCCGTCATAGGAATAGTCGAAGCGGGCGCGGTGCGGCAGGCTGCCGACGAAGCCGCGCGCCGGCCTGGCGACCGGTTCGCCGCATTGGCGGGCGGCGTCCATCACCCGGCCGATCTTCGTGGAGAGCACGACGCGGTCGCGCGGAACGGAGCGAAGCGCCGTGCCGATGCGGTGCTCGGCGAGGCCATTGCCATAGTGCGGCGACGTGTCGATCAGCGTGACGCCCGCGGCGATCGCCGCCTCGACCGTTCCGATGGCGGTCGGTTCATCGAGCTTCTCGAAGAAGTCGCCGAGCGGCGCCGAGCCGAAGCCGATGCGGGAGACCTCGATTCCGGTGCGGCCGAGCGGAACGCGCGCGAGCGGGCCGCTCATGCCTTCCTCCGGAACTGCAGGTAGAAGGCATAGCGTTCGGGCAGCACGAAGTCGGGCTTCTCGATGCCGAGCGCATGGGCGGCGCGCCAGGCGAAGGCCGAATCCGCCATCAGTTCGCGCCCGATCGCGACCAGGTCCGCCTTGCCGGCGGCGATGATCGCGTCGGCCTGCGCAGGGTCGGTGATGGCGCCGACCGCCATGGTCGCGATATCGGCCTCGGCCCGGATCCGTTCGGCGAAACCGATCTGGAAGCCGGGGCCTTCCTTGATGTGTCCGGGATTGGTGCGCACCAGGATGCCGCCGGCGGAGCAATCGATCAGGTCGACGCCGGCGGGCTTCAGCGCCTCGGCCAGTTGGACGGCGTCGTCGAGCGCCAGGCCTTCGTCGGGTACCCGATCGATGCAGGAGGCGCGATAGAACAGCGGCATCTCGGCCGGGATCGCCGCGCGGACCGCCTCGGCGACCTCGACCGCGAGGCGCATGCGGTTTTCCGGCGAGCCGCCATAGACGTCGGTCCGCTGATTGGCGATCGGCGAGACGAAGCTGTGGATCAGATAACCGTGCGCTCCGTGGATCTCGACGAAGTCGAAGCCGGCCGCGACCGCCCGGCGCGCCGCGACGGCGAAGGCTTCGACGATGCCGCCGATCTCGTCGATACCGAGGGCGTGCGGGACCGGCCAATCCTCGTGATAGGCGATGGCCGAGGGGGCGGCCGTGGTCCATGCGCGCGGATCGTCGGCGGGCAGCGCCCAGCCGCCGGACCAGGGCGGCGTCGAACTGGCCTTCCGCCCGGCATGGCCGAGCTGGATGCCGATCATGGCGTTCTGGCGATGATAGAGCCTGGTGATATTCGACAGGCCGTCGATCTGGGCATCGTCCCAGATGCCGAGGCAATCCGGGGTGATGCGGCCTTCCGGCAGGATGCCGGTCGACTCCACCAGCGCGCCGCCGACGCCGCCGAGCGCGAAACGGGCATGGTGTTCGAGGTGCCAGTCGGTGACCCGGCCGTCCTTCGCCGCATACTGGCACATGGGCGAAAGGACGATCCGGTTCTTGAAGGTGACGCCCTTGATGCTCAGGGGCGTGAAGAGGCCAGCCATTCGGGACGTCCGCCGGTCGATGCTCAGAGCTCGGCCAGAAGGCTGTTGTCGAACATCTCCTTCGGGACCTTGATGCCGACCTTCTCGAGCGTGGCGATGTTGTGCTCGATCGCCGCGTCGTCGAGCGCGAACACGCCGTTCGGATGCTGCATCAGCGGGTTCTGCACCTTGCTGTGGTACTCGGAGGCACCCGGCGTATAGCCATTGCCCTTGAACCAGGTGTCTTCGTATTTCTTCAGGTAGGTGGCGCCGTTCCTGAAGTCCTCGTCCCAGCCCTTGCGGCTCGCCCGGAGGAAGCCGACCAGGTCCTTGCGGCGGTTCTTCAGCGTGTCCTCGGTGACGGTGACGAAGTCTTGGCCGAAGGGCAGGCCGGAATCGTAGAACAGGATGTAGTTCGCCTTCTTGCCGGACGTCTGCTCGACGATGTAGGGGAGCGAGGTCATGAAGTCGACGACGGCATCGACTTGTCCGGTCGCCAGCGGCGTCGGATCGAAGGCGTAGGGAACGATCGTCACGGTGCTCGGATCGACGCCGTTGAGGCCGAGCAGCACGTTGAACGTGCCGAGGCTGAGCGGCGGACAGGCGACGGTCTTGCCGGGCAGATCCTTGATCGACTTGATGCCGCTCGACTCGAGGCTGATGACGCTGTCCGGGCTCTTCTGGAACTGGGCGCCGATGATCTTGAACGGCGCGCCCTTCTCGGCGACGGCGGAGGCGGTCTCCATCAGCGAGGTCAGCGCCACGTCGGCCTTGCCGGTCAGGAGCGAGGCCGGCGGGATCACGTCCGGGCCGCCCGGAATGTAGTTCACCTCCAGACCCTCTTCCTTGTAGTAGCCCTCGTCGATGGCGATGAAGTAGCCCATGAATTCGGGGTCGTTGATCCAGATCGACTGGAAGTTCAGCGGCGTCGTCCCGGCCGCCTGGGCGCGTCCGAGCGATCCGAAGCCGGCCAGCGCGGCGCCGGCGAACAGGGTTTTGGTGAAATCACGGCGTGACTGCACGATTGTCATCTCTTGCGTCCTTCAGTTCGGCAAAGCGGGGCTGCGGCACAGGGCGCGAGCCTGTTCCGGGGCAGTGACGGTGTCGTAGAGCGTGTAAGGATGTTCATGGAGCGAAACGGCGACAACGATCCGTGCAAAAATGTCTGCAACTGGAAGTATTATGCTGTCGGCTCGATCCGAATTTTCGGTCTATCAAACCGTATGCGTCGATTTTATCGCTGATGATTGGTAGTTCAACATGATTTTGTTTTAAGCGATCCCAAATTTGGAGCATATTTACTGCGATTGCTGCTTAAAAAATGATCATGATCAGCGCTGAAGGCCTGCGATGCTGCTCTCACCCCTATGCGGTCGGTGCAAGGAACTCGATCTCGAAGAAGGCACCGCCGGGGGCCTGGCAATAGATCGCGCGGCCGCCTGGGAAATCGATCGCCCGGCCGAGGATGCGCGCCCCGGCGGCCACCGCCGTCGCGACGATGCCTTCGAAATCATCAACATGGAAGGCGACGTGACCGGCGCCCGGCCGCCAAGGCAGGGCGTCCGGCTCCGGCTGTTGCTCGTCCTCCGCTCGGAAGGCGATCAATTCGAGGATCAGCGGATAGGCGTCGGCGCGCAATTGCGCGAAATCGCAGATGAGCCCCGGTCTTCCGGTCATGGCGGCGATATCGTCGGCCAAGTCCCGCTCGATGAAGAGGGGGCGGAAGCCGAATACCGTGCCGAAGAACGCGATCGCCGGATCGATGTCGGAGACCGTCAGCGAGGCGTGATGCCAGCGCATGCCGGCAGGCGCGGACCGGTTCACCGTCGCACTATCCGTTCGAGCAGGCCGACCGCCTCATAGGCGGCGATCGAGATCAGGATGCTGACGAGGGCGCCGGCCCAGATCATGTCGTAGTCGAGCCGGCCGCGCGAGATATTGAGTAGATTGCCGAGGCCGACGCCGGAGAGCAGCCATTCGGCGAGCAGCACGCCGAGCAGCGCCTGCGGCGCGACCAGCCGCGCGGCGGCGAAGAGATGGCCGTTCGAGAACGGCACGGTGACGAAGACGAGCCGCTTCAGCCGGCTACCGCCATAGGCGCTGACCAGATCACCGGCTGCGCGCGGCACCATGGCGAAGCCCTGGTTCAGCATCACATAGGCCGGGAAGAACACGACGATCACCGCCATGAAAACGGAGGCGGTGGCGCCACGGCCGAAAACCAGCACCACGAATGGCACCAGCGCGACCAGCGGCATGTTCTGCGCGACCATGGCGAAGGGCAGCATGGCGCGCGCCAGAGCGGGGGCGAGCACGGAGAGAGCAGCCAGCACGAAGGCGAAGGCAAGGCCGGCGATCAGCCCGAGGGCTGCGATCGGCAGCGTCTGCGCCAGCGCATGGCCGATGGCGGCGCGTGCCGCCGCGGCGCCGGGGCCCTGGACGAGAAAGAGCACGGTCTGCACGGGGCCGGGCGCGATGATCGGGTTCAGCTTGCTCAGCCAGAGGCCGAAGGACCACAGCGCGAAGGGGAGCACGAAGGCCGCGGCGATCAGCACAAGGCGGACCAGTCGCGCGCGGATGCTCGTGACAGCGAAGGACGGGCGCAGGGCGGCAAGCGTGACGGCTGAGGTCGTGCTCGCGAGGCGCCGGGCCGGCAGCAGGAAGATGCCGTAGCCGATCAGGGCGATGCCGCTCGAGAACAGGCCGATGCCCCAAAGCCGGGCCGGGTTGCCCTGCGGCAGGGACGAGAGCAGGAACGAGCCGAGCCCCCAGCGCGTGCCGGAGCCGAACTCGCCCAGCACCGCGCCGAGAACGGCGATCGGCGCCGCGACGCGCAGGCCCGCGAACAGCGACGGCAGCGAGCCGCGCAGTCGGACATGGCGGAACATCGTCCAGCGATGGCCGCCATAGGTAGCGACGACGTCGGCAAGTCGCGGGTCCGTCTCGCGCAGCCCGAGCAGCGTCGCCGACATGGCGGGGAAATATACCATCAGCGCGGCGAGGATCGTCTGCGGCCAGTTGCCGGTGAAAAACAGCACCAGCAGCGGACCGACGACGATCGCCGGCATGGCGAAGAGGGCGATGTTGACGCCGCGAAAGGCCAGTTCCAGCCCCGGCAGCAGGCAGAAAAGGAAGGCGGCGAGGATGGCGACCGCCGCGCCGATCGCGAAGCCGATCATCGAGGTCTGGATCGTCGCCAGGCCATGCAGAACGTAGAGCTCTCGATCGGCGAAGAACTGCATGAGGATGCGCGACGGCGCGGGCATCATGGCGACGCCCCAGGCCGTGGTCCGGCCGAGAAACTCCCAGACCGCCAGGAAGAGCAGCGTCCCGAACAGGATGCGGGCGTTCGAGCGGGTCGCGAGATCCGTCATTCGGCATGGCCCTCGCCGTGCAGGCTCGCCATCAGCCGGTCGCACAGCGCGTGGAACTGCGGATGGCTGAACAGTTCCGGCGTGCGCGGGCGGGCGAACGGGATCTTGACGATCTCGGCGATGCGGCCCGGCTTCGCCTGCATCACCACCACCTCGTCGGCGAGGAACACCGCCTCGTCGATGCCGTGGGTAACGAGGATCGTCGTGGTCTGGCGCGCCGCCCAGATCCGCTGCAGCTCGACATTCATCGTGCGGCGCAGGATCTGGTCGAGCGCGCCGAAGGGTTCGTCGAGCAGCAGTACGGACGGGTCGCTGACCAGCGAGCGGGCGATGGCGACGCGCTGGCGCATGCCGCCGGAAAGCTGGCCCGGCAGCGAATCCTCGTGGCCCTTGAGACCGACCAGCTCGATCAACTCGTGGATCCGGTCGGTTTGGGCGCGTACCGAGCGGCCGAGGATCTGCAGCGGAAAGGCGATGTTCTTGAACACGCTGCGCCAGGGCAGCAGCGCCGGATCCTGAAAGGCGATGCCGAGTTCGCCCTGCCTGCGGAATTGCTCCGGGTGCTTGCCGCGGATCAGCACGGCGCCGTTATCCGGCTGTTCCAGGCCCGCCGCCATCCGCAACAGGGTCGACTTGCCGCAGCCGGAGGGGCCGATCAGCGCCACGAAGGAGCCGCGCGCCACCTTGAGCGAGATCGGCGCCAGCGCCACCATGGGTCCGCGCGCGGTCTGAAAGGTCTTGCCCGCCTGGTCGATGATGAGGTCGACCGGTGGCTGCGGTCGCGTATCGCTGCTGTCGACCGGTTCCAGGGCTGGATAGTCGCGGGCGGGAAGGGCGTTCATGATGGCTGGGCCGGACCTTTCGATGGTTTCTGGTTCAGACCGCTTCGAGGAAGGCGCGCGCCGCGACACCGTGCTCGTGACGCAGCCGTGCAAGATCCACGCCGACCGGCGCGCCATCGATCACGCGCCACTGGCCACCGATCATGACCCGGTCGGCGCGATGGGCGCCGCAGAGCACGAGCGCGGCGATGGGGTCACCCGCGCCGGAGAAGCGCAGCTCGTCGAGCGTGAAGAGGGCGAGGTCCGCCTGGCGCCCGGCCTCGATCCTGCCGATGTCCTGGCGGCCGAGGCAGGCGGCGGAGCCTTCCGTCGCCCAGCGGATGGCGTCCTGGTGGGTGACCGCCTCGGCGCCGTAGCGCAGCCGGCCGAGCATCAGCGCGTGGCGGATGCTTTCCATCAGGTTGGAATTGTCGTTGGAGGCCGAGCCGTCGACGCCGAGTCCGACAATCGCGCCTGCCGCCTCCAGTTCCTTGGTCCGGCAGATGCCCGAGGCGAGCACCATGTTCGAAGTCGGGCAGTGGCAGACGCCGATCCGGTGCTTGCCGAGACGGCGGATCTCGTCGTCGTTGAAATGAATGCCATGCGCCAGCCAGACGCGCTCGTTGAGCCAGCCGACCTCCTCGAGATAGTCGAGCGGACGGCAGCCGAAATGAGCGAGGCAGAATTCGTCCTCGTCCAGCGTCTCGCCGAGATGGGTGTGCAGCCGGCAGTCATATTTCTCGGCCAGCGCGGCGCTGTCGATCATCAACTGCTTGGTGACGTTGAACGGGGCGCAGGGCGCGACCGCCACGCAGCGGAACGAGCCCTCCGAGGCGTCGTGGTACTTCGACAGCACGCGTTCGCAGTCGGCGATCACGGTGTCGTAGTCCTGCATCAGCCGCTCGTCGGCGATGCCGCCGCTCTTCGAGCCGAAATTGATCGCGCCGCGCGTCAGCGCGATACGCATGCCGAGGCGCTCGGCCTCCTCGGCCTCGATGTCGACGGCATCCGGCATGTCGGCGCCGAAGACGAAGAGATGGTCCGAGGCGGTGGTGCAGCCCGACATCAACAGCTCGGTGAGAGCGAGGCGAACGCCTAGGCGAAAGCGATCGCGGTTCAGATGCGCGCCCCAGCGCGGATAGAGCGCCTTCAGCCAGGGAAACAGTTCCTTGTTGATCGCGTCCGGATGGGCGCGGGTCAGCGTCTGGAAGAAGTGGTGATGCGTGTTGACGAGCCCCGGCAGCACGACGTGCCGGCTGGCGTCGACGATTTCGTCACAGGGCGTCGAAGGGCCGTCCTTGCCGACCAGCTCGACGATCTTGCCGCCGGAAATCACAAGGCCGCGTTCGGCGCCCTCGGCGAGGATGGCGATCGGGTCGCGCAGCCAGACGCGGGTTTCAGGCGAATTGGGCATCGTGACTTCCTTCATCGCGCATAGCCGAGGACGGCCTTCACTTCGAGAAACTCGCGCATGCCGTGGTCGCCGAGCTCGCGGCCGTTGCCGGACTGCTTGTAGCCGCCGAAGGGCGCGTTGAAGTCGAAGGGCGGGTTGTTGATGAAGATGCGCCCGGCGCGGATGCGCCCGGCGGTGCGGCGGGCGCGGTCCTCGTCGCTGGAATAGACATAGCCGGCGAGGCCATAGACGGAATCATTGGCGATCCGGATCGCCTCTTCCTCGTCGTCATAGGCGAGGATCGAGAGCACCGGTCCGAAGATCTCCTGCCGGGCGATCGCCATGTCGGGATCGACGTCGGAAAAGATGGTCGGGCGGACGAAATAGCCGCTTTCGATGCCGTCCGGCCGGCCGGTGCCGCCGGCGACGAGCGTTGCGCCCTCGGCGATGCCCGTCTCGATCATGCCCTGCACCTTGGTGAACTGGGCAATGCCGGCGACGGGCCCCATGCCGGTTTCCGCCAGTGTCGGGTCGCCGACGATGACCGTCCTGGCAACGGCGCTGGCCCGCTCGACGACGTTGCCCAGCAGCGCGCGCGGAACCAGCATGCGGGTCGGGGCTATGCAGGACTGGCCGGAGTTGATGAAGCAGCGATTGACGCCATCGGTGACGGCGAGGTCGAGATCGGCATCGGAAAGGATGATGTTGGCCGATTTGCCGCCGAGTTCCTGATGCACGCGCTTCACGGTGTCGGCGGCGGCCTTGGCGACGAGGATGCCGGCGCGGGTCGAGCCGGTGAAGGACACCATGTCAATATCGGGATGGGCGGCGATCGCCTCTCCGACGACCGGCCCTGTGCCGTTGACGAGGTTGAACACGCCCTTCGGTACGCCGGCATCATGCAGCACTTCGGCCAGGAGATGGGCCGAGAGCGGCGACAGCTCCGACGGCTTCAGCACGACGGTGCAGCCGGCGGCGAGTGCCGGCGCCAGCTTGGTGACGATCTGGTTCAGCGGCCAGTTCCAGGGCGTGATCAACCCGCAGACGCCGATCGCCTCGTGCGTCAGCATCGTGTTGCCCTTCAGCGTATCGAATTCGAAGTCGCGCAGGACGGCGGCGGCATCCTCGAAATAGAGGATGCTGGACGCGGTCTGGATCTCCCAGGCGAGCCAAGCGGGCGCGCCCATTTCGGCTGTGACCGCCTTGGCCATGTCGGCGCGCCGCGCCTTGAAACTCTCGACGATGCGGGAAAACAGCGCCAGGCGTTCCTCCCGGCTGGTCGTCGAGAAGGCCGGAAACGCCCGACGCGCGGCCGCAACGGCACGGTCGACGTCGGCGGCGCTGCCGAGGCTGATCTGGCCGGCCGGCTGTTCGGTAGCCGGATTGATCACGTCCGTGGTCGCGGGTGTCGTCGGTGCGACCCAACTGCCGTCAATGTAGAAGAGCGTCGTATCGGCCAAGGGAGGCGCCTCGTGTCAGATCCGTTGGACATGCGTTTCCGCGAGGCGGATGACGGTGTCCTGATGGGGTTGAAGGGTCTGGAAGGGCATGCCGGCGATGAGCGGCTCGAACGGGTCGTCGACCAAGCCCTTGCGGCCGGAGAGAGCCTCGATGATCGCCATCCCGAGGAACGGCACGGAAGGTCGGTGATAGCCGCCCTCATGCGTCATCAGCAGGCGTCCGCCCGAGAGTTCGTCGGCGGCATCCATCAGCATTCGCGTCATCGACGAGAAGGTGCTGCCCGCGAGCATCATCCGGCCCTGCGGATCGTAGGCGCCAGCGTCGAGGCCGGAGGCGACGACGATCATGTCGGGCGCGAAACGCCGGAGCGACGGCAGCACGACGCGTTCCATCGTCGCGAGATAGGCGCCGGTGCCGCTGCCGGGCGGGAGCGGAATGTTCAGGTTGCGGCCTTCGCCGGGGCCGCCGCCGATCGCGTCGATCGGGCCGGAATGGGCCGGATAGCAGCCGTCCTGGTGAATCGAGATCGTCAGCACGTCCGGGTCTTCCCAGAAGATGCGCGCGGCGCCGTTGCCGTGGTGGACGTCCCAGTCGAGGATGGCGACGCGCTTCAGGCCATGCGCCCGCTGGGCATGGCGGGCGGCGAGCGCGCCGTGATTGAAGATGCAGAAGCCGAAGCCGTGCTCCGCCTCGGCATGGTGTCCGGGCGGGCGTACGAGCGCATAGGCATTGGCGACGCGCCGCTCGACCACCGCGTCGACGGCTTCGAGAATGCCGCCGGCGGCAAGCGCCGCGATCTCGAAGCCGCCCGGCCCGAACGGCGTCTCGCCGCCGACCTGGCCAAGCGCCGCGTCGCCGCCATCCGCGGCGCTCATGGCCCTGAGCGCCGCGAGATAGGCGGGCGAATGAACGCGCGTGAGCTCGTCGTCGGTCGCCGGCCTCGGCTTGATCAGATGAAGTTCGTCGGTGAGACCTGAGACATCGAGCAGGTTCTTGATGCGCCGCTTGCCGGCGGCGCTCTCCGACGGTTCGTCCGGCTCGATCACGCCGCGGCCGGATTTCAGGAATCCGGCCAGCGCGGACGTGTCGTGCCACATCAGCAGTTCGTGCCAGACGAGACCCGTCGGAAGCCGCATCAGACCACCCCGAAATGCTTGGCGGTGGCGTCGAGCGCCTCGCGGGCGATGTCGAACACCTGGTCGAGCTGTTCCGTGGTCACGACCAGCGGCGGCATTAGGCTCATCGTGTCGCCATTGGCGCGGAAGGCGAGGCCGCGCTTCAGGGCCTGGGCGCTGCAATGATCGCCGATATGCGCCTCGTAGGCATAGGCCTCGCGGGTTGCCTTGTTCCTGACGATCTCCAGCCCGCCCATCAGGCCGACGCTGCGGACGTCGCCGATCAGCGGGTGGTCGGCGAAGGTCCCGAGCTTGGCCTGGAAATAGGGGGCGAGGACCTTGCCGGCATTTTCGACGATGCCTTCCTCGTCGAGGATGCGGATGTTCTCGAGCGCCACGGCGCAGCAGGCCGGGTGGCCGGAATAGGTGTATCCATGCGCCCACTCGCCGCCCTGTTCGATCAGCACGTCGGCGACGCGGTCGGAGATGATCGTTGCGGAGAGCGGCAGATAGCCCGAGGTCAGGCCCTTGCCGACCTGCATGATGTCAGGGACGATGCCGTAGAAATCGCGGCCGAACCACTGGCCGGTTCGGCCGAAGCCCATGACGACTTCGTCGACGACGAGCAGCACGTCGTATTTCTTGCAGATGCGCTGGATCTCGGGCCAGTAGCTCATCGGCGGGCAGATGGCGCCGCCGGCGCTCTGGGCCGGCTCGGCATAGAAGGCAGCGACGTTGTCGGCGCCGATTTCGAGGATGCGCTCCTCCAGCCAGCTCGCCGCCTGGATGCCGAACGCCTCCGGATCCATGCCGAAGCCGTGGCGGTACTGGTAGGGCGTCTTGATGTGGGTGACGGTCGGCAGCGGCAGGTCACCGCCGGCCAAATGCATCGGCGTGATGCAGGAGAGGCTGGCCGCCATATGCGTGCTGCCGTGATAGGCGAGCTCGCGGGCGATGATGACGCGCTTCTGCGGCTTGCCGACCAGGTTCCAATAGCGGCGCAGCAGGCGCACAGCGGTCTCGTTGGCCTCCGAGCCGGAGGACTGGAAGAAGACATGGTTGAGGCTGTCCGGCAGCATCGAGCTCAGCTTCTCGGCGAGCTTGACCGCCGAACGGTGCGTCGTCTTGAAGAAGGACTGGCAGTAGGAGAGCTCGGACATTTGGTCGGCCGCGGCCTTGACCAGCTCGGGGCGTCCGTAGCCGACATTGACGCAGCCTAGGCCGGAGAGGCCGTCGATGATCCGCTCGCCCTCGGTGTCCCAGACATAGACGCCTTCGCCGCGCACCGCGACGCGCGAGCCGGTCTGGCGCAGGCCGGCATGGTCGGTGAACGGATGCAGATAATGGGCGCGGTCGAGCACCTGCCAGGCCTGCGTATCCATCTCTTGATAGGTCATGTCTTCCTCGGATTTCGGACGGCGAACGCACGCCGCAGCATGGCCCGATTGAAGCGTGCCGACCGGTTCGGCGCCACCGCCGCGCCTGGTCCGGCCTGGCGCAAAAACATGACTCTGCGTGCGCCGGTCAGTTGAGCAGCCCGTTGCGATAGTCGCGTGGGCTGACGCCGTACTGGCGTCGGAAGGCGCGGCTGAAATGCGAGAATTCCTTGAAGCCGCGGCGAAGCGCGATCGTGTTGATCGGCAGGCCGCCCTGCAGCGGGTCGGCCAGTTCGCGGCGGATGCGATCGAGCCGCTGGCACTGGATCCAGCGGGCCACCTGCTGGCCCTCGGCCTCGAACAGCTCATAGAGGCGGCGGAGCGAGATGTTCTGCGCGGCGGCGATGTCGCGGGGCGTGAGCTCGGGGTCGTCGAGGCGCGACAGGATATGCGCCTTGATGCGATCGACCACGGCAAGGCCGCTCGCGGTTAGCGGCGCCTGGACGTCGGCGCCGAGCAGCGCGGTCGCCATCAGTTCCACGATGTGGCTCTCCAGCCGCCCGGCCAGTGCCGCCGGCACCTCCATTGGCCGCAGGCAGAGACCTGCGACGAAATCGAAGATGAAGCGGCCGGCGAGGCCGTCGGCGGAGAGTTCGTGCGCCACCAGCCGGTCGACCGTCGGCACGCGCTCGCGCAGCGCGTCGCGTGGAACCTTCAGCGATATCTGGCGGTAGGGGCCGTCGAAGCGCATGCGGTAGGGCTTGCGGCTGTCATAGAGCACCATGGCGCGCGGTGCGGTCACCAGGTCGCGACCGTCATGACTGAAGGCGCACTCGCCGTCGAGTTGTATGGTCAGCTCGAACCACCGGTCGTCGCTGGCGCCGATTTCCGTCTCCGTGCGGATGACATCGAGCTTTGTCGAGCGGATGTCGGCGACCGTGAGCTCGCCGATCCGCAGCCACGAGACCTGGCCGTAGAATCCGGCGGCGCTGGCTCGGCTGAGACGTGTCGGCGGGAAGAGGTTGTTGGTGGCGTCGCACCAGTAATCGAGCCTGTCGGAGGCGGCGACCGCGTCCGTGTGAAGCTGCTGCCATGCGAATCCCGGTGCCGTCATGACCGCTCCGATTCCATCGTCAGGTTGCGAGAATGTCGGCGCCGGCGAACAGGTCTTCGGGCTTGAAATCGCTTGTGATCAAGGCGTCCTGGCGCAGATAGCGGATGATCACCTCGAGCATGGCCCGATTCTTGGCGAGACCGGCCGGCCAGTAATCCTTGCCCAGCTTCGCCTCGGCATCGAGCAGCGCCTCCAACTGCCAGGGCAGGATGGTCGAGAGCGCCGCCGCCTCGTACATCTTGGCCCGCGCAATGGCGTGTGCCTGCACGAAGGCGTCGTAGAGCGCCTTGGTGACGCCGGGATTGGCCTCGGCGATCGGCCGCTTGATCGCGAGGATGTGCATCGGCGGGTAGATGCCGGTGCGCTGGTAGTAGTCGAGCTCGACCGGCATCGGGTTCTCGAACAGCCGGCCGACTGTCTCGGACGGCCAGGTGCTGGGCGCGCGCGCCGTATAGAGCGCGTCGATCTCGCCGGTCGCCAGCATCTCGGCCAGGCTGCGGTCGGTGCGGTGCTCGACCGTGAACTGGTCGGGATAATATTGCGGATGCTCGTCGCCGGAGCGCGGCGCCTCGAGCCCGCCCGTCACATAGATCGGCGCCGTGCGCGGCAGGCCGTAGTGCTCCTCGAATATGCCGCGCTGCCAGACGGCGGCGGCCATGTCGAACACCATCAGCCCGATGCGCTTGCCGGCGAGATCGGCCGGCTTGGTGATGCCGGCCGCCTTGTTCACGAACACGCTGGAAAAGCGGAAATGGCGCGACGGGAAGATCGGAATGCCGAGATAGGGCCGCTCCGGCGACTCCAGCGTGCGTAGAAAGGTCGCGAGCGGGAACTCGCAGACGTCATAGGTGTGCTCGGCCAGCTGCTTGTTGAACAGCGCCTGCACGCCCATCAGCTCGACCTCGGCGTCGACGCCTTCGATCCCGACCTCGCCGAAGGCGATGGGGCGGGTACGGTCGCTGTCGCTGACGCCGACCTTCAGTTTCAGGGAAGTCATCTGCTTGGCGGTTCCTTGGTTCAGAGTGGGCGCAGGCGTGCGACCAGAACGTCGAGTAGTTCCGGCAGTGCCAGCGGGGTCGCGTTGGCGCCGCCGCGCGCATAGATGCCGGTCGCCTGGGTAATGTCGGTGCCGAGCCGGGCGGCGAGGCGCTCGACGGCGTCCTTGCAATCGTCTGTGGTCGGCAGGCAGGCGATCGGCTGTTCAGCGGGCAGATGATCGTTGGCGCCGACCAGCCCGATACGCCCGGTACCTACCTTCTTCGCCGCCGGCACGTTGTTGGCGGCGCGCTCGCCGCGGCCGATGACGAAGCTGCGATGCGTCAGGCCTGGCGCCACCCAGGCGACGATGTCGTCATAGTGGTGTCCGATGCGGGCGATGACATGCGCCAGCGCCTCCGACATGGCGTTGTGCATCAGCGCGTAGTGGCGCCGCTCCTCGTCGCCCCATTTCCAGCGGGTGGCCGAGATGGCGACGGCGGTCGAATTGGCGCGCCACGGCGACACGGCGTTGCCGCGCTTCTCGAACAGGCCCGGATCGTCATAGGCGGTCGCCGGCGACGGCTGGCCCTTGAAGGAGACGATGTGCTCGTAGGGCACCACCGCCATCGGCTCGGAGATCACCATGCGGTGGATCAGCGTGCCGGCATCGTCGATCAGCGGCGAAAGGTTCAGGACGTCCTGCGAGAACTCGGGCTCCAGCCGGGCCTGGAGTTCCTGCGGCAGGTCGAGCCTCTCCGTCGGGCGGAAGCCGCAATCGATCAGACGCTGGTTGATCGCCTTGTGCTCGGACGAGAACGGGTAGGGCTTGGTCTTGGTGCAGGGCATGAACAGTAGCACGCGCCGCTTCGCGGGCGGGAGCTTCGGCTCGTATTCGTCACGGATGAAGTCCAGCCAGGCGGCGATGCGGGGATGCTCCAGCGAGTCGACATTGTCCTGCGGGCTGTAGAGGCAGAGCGACGGATCCAGCTCGAACGGGCTCTGGATCTTCTCTGCCGATTCCAGGATGCGCTGGGCGCGGTCGGTGACGGTGACCATGGCGAACTCTTCTCGATTGCGGGTTCAGGCGACTTTGGATTGGCGGGCGGCGCGCCCGGCCTCGAAGGCGGAGGTGTCCAGCTCGGCGACGTCATAGGCCTGCAGGCTAGGCAGGTATTCGTCGGCGTCGTCGAGGAAGAGCTGGCGGGTGATGCCGAGCGCGATGCGCTCCGTGCTGAATTTCAGCTGCGAGATGCCGGCAGCGCCGCCGAGGCTGGCCATGGCGCCGAAGCTGTGGCTGTAGATGTTCCTCAGCCAAGGCGCGCGGCCCGGCACCTTCTCGGTGAACTGGAAGCTGTCCGAGAGATACGGATAGCCGGCCAGAGTCGGCTCCTCCTGGCCGGGAGGCGGCTGGAAGCGATCCGACCACAGCGCGATCTCGTCGGCGAAGCGGGAGAGCTCGGGCCGTCCGCCGAGGTCGATGACGAAGCCGGTGCCGACGATCAGGAAATCGCAGTCGAACACGCCGTGCGGCGTCTTCAGGCGGACGCGGCGGCCGTCGAAATCGACGCTCTCGAACGGGCTGGCGAGATGCAGGTCGAACTGCTCGAACCGGGCGCAGCGCTCGAACGTATCCTGCGGCGGCGGCTGGTTCATGCCGAGGAAGTGGCGCATGAACGACCATTTGCGCGCATCGTCCAGATCGGCGAAATGGCGCAGGAAGCCGGCGAATTCGATCCAGCGATTGGGGTTGATCTTGGGTAGCGCCCGGCGGCGGGCGAAGAGATCGACCGAGGCGGCGCCGTGTTCCAGCGCGGTTGCCGCGTTGTCGAAGGCGGAGGCGCCGGCGCCGAGCACGGCGACGCGCTTGCCCTTCAGCGCTTCGAAGTCGATCGCCTCGGACGTATGCGCATGGCGGTCGCGGGGCAGCGCTTTCTCGATCAAGGCCGGAATCGCCCAGCGCCCGGCGCCCTCGATGCCGGTCGCCAGCACGACATTGCGCGCCAGGATCGTCTCGACTGTGCCGCCGATGCGGGTTGCGACCGCCAGATAGTCGTCGTCGCGCGGCTCGATGTCGATCACCTCGGCGTCATGGGTCGTATCGATGCCGACCGTCTGACGCAGCCATTCGAGATAGTCGTGCCAGTCGCCGCGCGGGATCTTGCCGAGCCTGGCCCAGGCATCCTTGCCGTATTTCGCCTCATACCAGGCGCGCACAGAGAGTGCCGCGACGCCGAGTTCGGGGCCGGAGACTGTCTTCGGCGTCCGCAGCGTATGCATGCGGGCATAGGTCTTCCACGGGCCCGAGAGGCCGGCCGGGCTGCGGTCGAGCACGCGGACATTGGTGACGCGCTCCTTCAGCAGGCGGAAGGCGAGGGAAAGCCCGTTCTGGCCGCCGCCGACGATGACGACGTCATGCACCATGCGTCCGTCCGCCTGGCGCGGCCGTACCCATTCGCGCGCCGGATAGCTCACGCAGTCGAGCTCGAAGCGGGCGCGCTGCGCCAGTTCGTCGAGATCGCGGGCTTCCTGTGTCATGCCTGATGCTCCACTGTCCTGCGTCTGGCCTCGGCCGAACAGCCGCATGCCGCCGCAAGTCGCGGCGCCGGTGGCGTCGGATGAGGGGATGGACCGATCCGGTTTTCCGGTCACTCGGGCCAGTCTGAACAAAGCAATTGCCGTACCAGTTCGAAGTCATGGCAGAAGGCGAGAGGACTGCGCCGGGGCTGCCGGCGGATTGGGCATTCGCCGCATTCCGCCGCAGCCGCTTCCGGGCAATTGCCTAGCCTTCGGCCAGCAGCCGCCCCCAGCCGGGGATCGGCGCCGCAGTGCCGGCGAGCCGGCAAGCCTCCCAGAACGTCACGGCGATCGAATCGATGATCGGGATGCCGAGTTCGGCCTCCATCTCCTCGACCAGTTCGGTGGCGTTGAAATTGGTGCAGACGACGGCGATGCAGTCCGGCTTGCTCCGCGCCGCGTCCCGCAGCAGCCCCCGGATCGGCTCCGGGCCGGTGGCGCCGATCTCTCTGTTCTCACGGACGCCGAGATGCGCCGAGCCGACGACGGGAAAGCCCTGGCGGCCATATTCGGTCGCGATCTGCCTGGTGATGTCTTCGGTATAGGGCACGGCCAGCGCGATGCGGCTCCAGCCCTTTTCGCGGAACGCCTTGTAGAAGGCGATGGTCGAGGTCGAGGCGGGGAGGCCGGTTTCGGCGGTGATCGCCTCGCAGAGCGCGGTGTCGTTTTCCAGCCCGCGCCAGCTGGCCGAGGTGCCGTTCCAGACGATGGCGTCCAGCGGCGCATCGGCCAGCAGACGGGCGCCGGCCAGCATCGGCGCCATCTGGAACTGCGCCTCCGAGCTCGCTTCGAGCGCGAGATGGGTCACGCGGATGCGCGAGAAGTGGTGCGCGAGCCGGTCATCGAGCGGCCGGTTCATCGCGTAGGTGAGCGGTTCGAGCGCCGTATTGGAGGAGGGGGTGATATGGCCGATGCGCGCGATGGTCATGACAGTCCGGAATGTTCGAGAGCAGGAAGGCCGGCCGTCATCCGGCCCTGGTAGAAGGCGAGTGGCGCGCCGTCGCGGCAGGACAGCGCCACGACCTCTCCGATCAGGATGCGATGGTCGCCGCCGTCCAGGATCTGGCGCGTCTCGCATTCGAGATGGGCCAGCGCGTCGGTCAGCAGCGGCAGGCCGCGCGCCGAGGCGGTGATCGAATGGCCCCCTGGCGCATAGGGGCCGGGGCGGGCGAACTGCCGGGCCGTCTCCATCTGGTCGGCGGCCAGGATGTTGATGGCGAAACAGCCGGACTCCTCGAACACCGGACGTGACCAGGCCTGATCGCGCAGGCTCCAGAGCACGAGCGGCGGATCGAGCGATACCGACGAGAACGAGTTGATCGTCATCGCGGTCCGCACATCACCCAGCGCGGTGGTGACGACGGCGACCCCGGTCAGGAAGGTCGAGCAGGCCTGGCGGAACTGCATCGCGTCGAAGGATTGGGTAAGGGCTGTCATGACGTCTCGTCTTCGAGCGGAAGCAGGCGGGAAATGGCGAGGGGCCGGCTTTGTGCGGCTCGCGCGAAGGCGACCGCGTGCGGCTCGATGCGACCGGCCAGTGCCCTGGCGCCAGCCAGATCGGTCGACAGGCGGGCCACCGCTTCGGCGACGCGGCCGCGGATCGAGGCGGGGTCGATTGTCGTCGAGCGGCGATCGATGACGACGAAACGGCCATCGACCATGACATCCGACACCGATGCCGAATCCGCCGCCGTCACTACCTGATTGAGTGGATCGACCAGCGGCATGAAGTCGATATGGCCGAGGTCGAAGAAGGCGAGGTCCGCGTCGGCGCCGATCGTCATGCGCCCACCGAACTGGTGCCCGAGCAGGCCGGCGCCACCGGCGGTGGCGAGCCGTAGGGTTTCCGCTGCGCCGAGCCAGCTCTCGCGCGGACCGTCGAAGGCGCGCGAGGCGTAGGACGCGAGACGGATGGCCTGCAGCATGCTGAGGGCATCGGAGGAATTGGCGCCATCGGTTGCCAGCCCTACCCGTATGCCCCGATCGAGCATCGGCCGGACAGGAGCGATGCCGGAGCCAAGCCGGAAATTGCTGGCCGGGATATGGGCGACGGCGCATTGGCGCGCGGCGAGCAGGTCGAGATCGGCATTGTCGAGCCAGACCGCGTGCGCGGCGATGAAGCCCGGACGCAACACGCCGAGATCGTCCAGGCGGCGCACGGCCGATACGCCCCAGAGCTCATGCGCCACCGTGGCCTGCAGCCGCGATTCCGCGATGTGCATGTGGATCGGCAGGCCGTGGCGTTCGGCGAGATCGACGCATTGGCGAAGAAAGCGCTCCGAGCAGTGATGCGGGATGGTCGGCGCGATGGCGAGTTCGGTGCCGGGCGGCAGCTGGCCGCGCCTGGCGACGATCGCCTCGATGGCGGCGATCGTCTCGTCGCCGGATCCGAGCGCGAAGCCGCCGATGGTCTCGCGCAGGTCGTCGGGAAGGGTGTCGAGCAGGCCGGGAATGGCGGTGAACAGGGTCTTGTCTGCCACCATCGGCGCGAGCACGGCCTTGATGCCGGCATCGGCATAGGCGCGTGCCACCGCCATGAAGCCTTCCGGCGTCGGCCGAGGAAACTCGTAGACGAGGTCGAAGCAGGCCGTGCAGCCCTTCGACAGCATGTCGAGCGCGCCTACCAGCGTCGAGAGATACATCGTCTCCGGGTCGCGCGCGCCGCCGAGCCAGGGTCCGTTCGTCAGCGAGGCCTCCAGCGTCCAGCGGTCGGCGACGCCCTTCATCAGGTTGGCGTGGCCATGGGTGTGCGAGTTGACGAGGCCGGGCAGGATCAGGCGGTCGGTGGCGCCGTGACGAACGGCGTCGCCCGCCTCGATGCTGCCGGGAGCGGCAATCGCGCGGATGCGGCCGTCCTCGATCAGCAGATCGCGCGGTGCCGCCGACTCCATGGCCTGATCGGCGACGAGGCCACCGGAAATCAGGATGCGCGAGCCCGTCATGCGCGAAACTCCGGCGGATGATTGGCGATCCAGTGCCGCGCGATTTCGGAGCGCCCGGCAAACCAGACGCCCTCACGATCCAGGGCGAAGTCGAGAAAGCGCTGGATGCCCTCGAAGCGCGACGGCTGGCCCGAGATGCGGCCATGCAGGCTGACGGTCATCATGCGGGGATGGCGCGCGCTTTCGGCAAGGAGCACGCGAAAGGCGCTGGCGAGATGCTCGGTGAATGCCGCGGCGGTTGCTAGCTTCGCCGTGGCGAGGCGGTTGTCGTTGTGGGCGAAGCTGTGCGGCACGACGAGATGCGGCGCGCCCGCGACTTCTACCCAATAAGGCAGGTCATCGGCGTAGGAGTCGGAATCGTACAGGAAGCCGCCATGCTCGGCGAGCAGGGCACGGGTGTTTTCGCTCGGCGAATAGCGGCTCTGCCAGCCGAGCGGCGGGCGGCCGATCGTGCGCTTCAGGCTGCCGACGGCGCGGGCGATGACCGCCCGTTCCTCGGCCTCGTCCATCGCGTAATGGCGGACGAAGCGTTCGCCATGGCAGCAGAGATCGAAATCGCCGTCGCGGATGGCGCCCGCGATCTCTTCATTGCGCTCCAGCGCCTGCGAGCAGGCATTGATCGTGAGCGGGACTCCGCGCTCGGCGAAGAGATCATGCAGCCGCCAGAAGCCGACGCGCGCGCCATATTCGAACAGCGTCTCGGCAACGAAATCGCGCCGCCCGGCCGCGACCTCGCCGGCGATGCCGTCGGTCAAAGCGGTCTCGGTCGCGGCGTCGCCATCGGGGATAGACGGTTCCGCGCCGTCCTCGACATTGAGCACGAAGACGAGGGCGAGGCGGGCGCCGCCCGGCCATTTCGGATCGGGCGGCGTGCGGCCGTAGCCGACGAAATCGCGCACGCCGTTCGGGACGGGCCTCATGGCCGCGGCCGATCGGCGAGCAGGTTGCCGAGCGCTTCCGCGAAGGCGAGCAGCCTTGCCTCGCCGCGCGGTCCGGCGAGGATCGAGAGCCCGACAGGACAGCCGTCGATCGTCGTCGCCGGAATGGCGATCTGGGGCAGTCGTGTCAGGCTTGCGACGCAGGTGAGCGCCAACGTCTTCTCGCGGAACTCCACCTGGGCGGAGACGGGTGCGTCGCGGCGGGGCGGCAGGTCGTGCGCCGTCGGGATGATGATCATGCCGTCGTCACCGAGCAGATCGACCAACCGGTCGGTCAGGGCCTCGCGGCGTGGTATGGCGGCAGCGACGGCCTCCGCCGGAACGGTCGCCGAGAGCGCGATCCGCTCCTCGACCGCCTGGCTCAGATTGCGGCCGGGCGCGGTGCCCCAGGCGCCGAGCGTCGACCACAGATCGTGCAGTTGCAGCGGCCGGAACGTATCGAGCCACGGCGCGATGCCGTCCTCGAAAAGGCGGATCTCCGCCGCCGCGCCGAGCGAGCGGGCGATCGGCAACAGCGCTTCGCCGATGCCGTTGACGGGAATGTCGAAGGCGTCGCGCGCGATCATCAGGCGCGGGGCGCCATGCGCTCCGACAGGTCCGAAATAGGCTTCGCTGACGCGCCGCAGCGTTTTGGGGTCACGCGCCAGCCAGCCGACGGCGTCGAAACTCGGCGCCATCGCCATGACGCCGGCGACAGAGACGCGGCCGAAGGTCGTTCGCAGGCCATAGATCCCGCAGAAGCTCGCCGGCACGCGGATGGAGCCGCCGGTATCGGTGCCGAGCGCGAAATCGGCGAGGCCGGCGGCGACGGCCGAGGCCGAGCCGCTCGACGAGCCGCCGGGCGCGCGATCCGGTGCATTCGGATTGATCGGCGTGCCGAAATGCGGGTTCATCCCGAACATGCCACAGGCGACTTCGTCGGTGTGGGTCTTGCCCACGAGCCGGGCGCCTGCGGCGAGAGGAACGAGCACGGCCGGGGCAGTCGCGGCGGCTTGCGCGCCGTCGCGCAGCCGGTCGGGATTGCCGCAGGCGGTGACGCTGCCGGCGACATCGAACAGGTCCTTGACCGCGAAGCTCAGATCGGCGAGCGGCCCGGTCTCGGAGAGCCGGAAAGGCGCCGGGCCGTGGTCGACGAAGGCGAGGGAATGGAGTTCCGCCTTCGGGTCAGCAATGCGTGCATTCATGGCCGGTCACTCGGCCGCCAAGAGCAGGGACGGGCCCTCCGGCAGGCCGTAGCTTGCCGAGAACTCGTCGACGAAGCCCTTGACGCCATCCCAGTCGAAGAAGCGGAAGGCATTGCCGCGTGTGACGAAGGTGGGGCCGGAATAGAACATCTCGTATTGCAGGTGGCGCGAGCCGAATTCGGAGCCGATCGCGTCCCAGGCGAGCTTCATCAGTTTGACGCGACCGACCGCGTCGGTGACGACGGAGCGTTGCGTCTTCTCGATGATGGCGCGCGTCTCGGGCGTCTCGAAATCGGCATAGGAGGACGGCACCATGATCATGCCGCCGCCGGACAGCGTGCGGATCGCCTCGATGATCTCGGGATAGGTCGTCTGGGCGATCACCTGCGCCGTGCAGAGGATGCTGCGATTCGGCACGTAGTAGCCGTTGAAATGCTCGCCCGAGGCTTCCATCGCGATGATGAGCGCCTCGATGTTGTTGACCTTGGCGGCCAGCAGGCCAAGCGTCTCGCGCACCTGCGGATAGTTGATGATGTTGTTGAGCTCGGCGATCTTGCGGGCGAGGCCGAGCAGGAACTTCACCTTCACCATCAGGCGGATGATGCACTGGTAGTTCTGGAATACATGCGCGCGCGTGTCGTGCCACTGCGCCTGCGCCATCTTCAGGTCCTTGTGGACGAAGACGCGGTCCCACGGGATCTTCACATCGTCGAAATGGACGACGGAGTCGTTCTCGTCGAAGCGGGACGAGAGCGGATAGTCGAAGGTCGAGGTCGCCGACTGCTCGTAGCTGCGGCGCGACATCAGCGTCAGGCCCTTCTCGCCGATCGGCAGCGCGGCGGTGAAGGCATAGGCCTCGTCGCCGGCCTGCAGCGCGTTGAAGCCCGAGACCATCATCTCGTTCGCCATCACGCCGCTGGTCGCCAGCATCTTGGCGCCGCGGATGGTGATGCCGGTGCTGTCCTCGTCGACGATCGAGGCGACGAGATGCGGATCCGGCTGGCCGCTCGCCGTCTTCGCCTTGTCCGATTGCGGGTTGATGATGACGTAGGAGAGGTAGAGGTCGTTGTCCCTGGCGTAGTCGTAATAGCCCTCGAGCGCGTCGGCGCGGGCCGGGTCATGGTCGCGGAAGGCCGGCAGGCCCATGCGGAACCCGGCGAAGGTCGAGGCGACATGGTCCGGCGAGCGGCCGATCATGCCGCAGGTAAGGCCGGCCCATTTCTCCAGCGCTTGGCGCCGTTCCACCAGCTCGCGGAGGTTCCTGGGCAGTTGCCAGCCACGGCTGACCGCGTCGCCCGTCTTCGGCGAACGGAAGGTCATCGCCTCGATGTTTTCCGGGGCCGCCTGGAAATCGTAGAAGCTTCCGGCGGTCGCCACCGCATTTGCAAAGGCGGGATCCGTCGTCACATCGGCGACGCGCCGTCCGTCGATATAGATCGAGCGACCGTCGCGCAGGCTGTCGATGTGTGTCTTGCCGTTCTTGACCATGGCTGTTCCTGCTGAGCGAGCTGGAGGCCACGATGCCGGGCTTTTTGCCCTCCGCGATCGTAAGCGGATAGTGAGGGAGAAGAGGCTCTGCCGAGGCAGGATGCGAGGCCGCCCATTGTCGGGTTCGGCGCTGCTTCCGAAAAGCTATTCGCTGGCCGCATCGCGCGTCAAGCTCCGCCGCGGGCAGACGCGATAGGCAATTGCTTCATTATGAGGCTGGGCGCGCTTTCAGGCATTTCTCCGTCCGATCTGCGGGCGTCGTGGCGGGTCCGGATTGTCGGGTGGACGATCCGGACCTCGGCCATGCCAAGCAAGTCGCAGGCCGCGGCCTGCCTGCCGGCCTATCCCTTCGCCAGCGCCACGACGGGATCGAGCCGCGAGGCGTTGCGGGCCGGCAGGTAGCCGAACACGACGCCGATCAGGCTGGAGCAGAGGAAGGCCGTGACGATCGAGGTCGTCGAATAGATCAGGCTGAAATTGGAGCTGAAGGCGCTGAACACGGTTCCGAAGCCGAGCGCCGCGGCGATGCCGATCAGCCCGCCGATCAGGCAGACCAGGATCGCCTCGATCAGGAACTGCTGCAGGATGTCGCCCTGCCGCGCCCCGACCGCCATGCGCACGCCGATCTCCGAGACGCGCTCCGATACCGAGACCAGCATGATGTTCATGACGCCGATGCCGCCGACGATCAGCGAAATCACGGCGATCGAGGCGACCAGCAGGGTCAGCGTCGCCGTCGTCGCGGTGATGGTCTGGCGGATGTCGTCGGTGTTGAGGACGAAGAAATCCTTGGTGCCGTGGCGCTGGGTCAGGAAGGTCGTGACGGCGGCCTCTGCCAGGTCGGTCGCGACATCGTCGCTGACGCGGACGGTGATGCTGCGCAGCGAGGTGCTGCCGAGGAAGCGGGCCTGAACGGTGGTATAGGGCATGAACAGCGACAGGTTCTGGCTGGATCCGAACCCGCCCTGCTGCGGCTTGGCGACGCCGACGATGCGGGCCGGCACCTGGCCGATCAGGATCACCTGTCCGACCGGGCTGCCGTTGAAATCGGAGAACAGCGCCTTGCGCGTGTTCTCGTCGATGACGACGTCCTGCGCCATCGAGCGGACGCTCGCCGCGTCGAAGAACTGGCCGGCCGCGAGCGTCGTGCCCTTGGCGGCGAAATATTGCTCGCTGACTCCGTTGACGAGCGCGCTCGCTTCCTTGGCGCCGAACCGCACCGAACTCGACGTGGAGACTGTCGGCGTGACGGCGGCGACATAGGGCTGCTTCGCCAGTTCGTTGGCGTCGGCCACGACCAGCGTCGTGATCTTGCCCGAACGCATGTCGCCGAAATCCTTGCCGGCAAAGATTTCCAGCGTGTTGGTGCCGAGGCCGGAAATGTTGGCGAGCACCTTCTGGCGCGAGCCTTCGCCGAGCGCCACGACGCTGACCACCGAGGCGATGCCGATGATGATGCCGAGCATGGTCAGGAAGGTGCGTAGCTTGTGGGCGCGCATCGACAGGAGCGCCATGCGCAGTGCCTCGCGGCCGCGATCGAGGATCGAGGTCCAGCGGCTACCTTTCTTCCGCTCCTGAGTCTCGGCCCGATCATGCGCGGAGGCGAGCGGCTCCTTTGCCTTGCGCGTATCGGAAATGATGATGCCGTCGCTGATCTCGATGATGCGTTCGGCGCGCGCGGCGACCGCCATGTCGTGCGTGACGATGATGACCGTCTTGCCCTCGGCATGCAGCTCCTCGAGGATGCGCAGCACCTCCTCGCCGCTATGCTTGTCGAGCGCGCCGGTCGGCTCATCGGCGAGGATCACGTTGGCGCCGTTCATCAGCGCGCGGGCGATCGAGACGCGCTGCTGCTGGCCGCCGGAAAGCTGGCCGGGGCGGTGGTCGGTGCGGTCGGCCATGCCGAGGCGGCCAAGCAGGGCGGCGGCGCGGACCTGCCGGTCCTGCGGCGATTGTCCGGCATAGACGGCGGGGATCTCGACATTGCCGAGCGCGGTTAGCTCGGCCAGCAGGTGGTAGCGCTGGAAGATGAAGCCGAAATGCTCGCGCCGCAGCGCCGCGAGTTCGTCCGGTTCCAGCGACGCGGTCTCGCGGCCGGAGATGCGGTAGCTGCCGGAGGTTGGCCGGTCGAGGCAACCGAGGATGTTCATCAGCGTCGACTTGCCGGAACCCGAGGCGCCGACGATCGCCACCATCTCGCCGGCCTGGATCGAGAGGTCGACGTCCTTGAGCACGGCGATCGTATCCTCGCCGGAAGGGAACTCGCGGCGCAGGTCTGAGAGCGTGATCAGCGGCTCGGCGGCGGCGGGCGCGTGCATCCGCTCAGAACCCCATCGGGCCGCGCATCCGGCGCGAGCCGGTGGCGGACGCGGTATCGGGGCCCTGGCCGGTAACGACCTTGTCGCCCTCTTTGAGGCCGGAACGGACCTCGGCGATGACCTTGTCGTTCAGGCCGATCTCGACCTTGCGGGACTCGATCTTGTCACCTTCCACGACGCGCACTGTGTAGCTTCCATCCGCATTGCGCGGACCGAGGGCTACCGCCGGAACCGTCAATACGTCGGTCGCGCGGCCAAGCACGATATGCACCTCGGCCGTCATGTAGGTGCGCAGCCGGCCGTCCTCGTTCGGCACGTTGAAGATGCCGTTATAGTAGATCGCCGACGAGGTCGACGACGAGGAGGTCGACGTCGAGGAAGTCGAGAAGCTGCTGTCGCTGCGGATGGATTCCGGCGCCGGCTCGATCGAGGCGAGCGTTGCCTCATAGCGGCGCTCGGGATCGCTCAGGATGGTGAAATAGACCGGCTGGCCGGCGTTGACGCGGACGATGTCCGCCTCGGAGATCTCGGCCCGAACGGTCATCACGTCGAGCTGGCCCATGATGACGATGGTCGGCGCCGACTGGGCGGCGTTCACCGTCTGGCCTTCCTGGGTGACGACGGCCAGCACCGTGCCATCGATCGGGGCGGTGATCTGCGTATAGCCGAGATTGGCCTCGGCTGTCGAAACCGCCACTTCCGCTTCGATGATGCTGGCGTCGAGCGCCTCGATCTGGGCGCGCGTCGTCTTGACGTTGGCCTCGGCGGTCTCGAAATCCGCCTGCGAGACGGCCTTCTGCGCCAGCATGGATTTCTGCCGCGCCAGCGTCTGCTCGGCGAGCCGCAGCGTGGCTTCCTTCTCGATACGCTGGGCGCGGATATTAGCCAGCGCCGCCTTGGCGGTACGCAGCGCGTTCTCCTGCGTCACCGAGTCGATTTCCGCGATCAGGGCGCCCTTGGCCACGTGCTGGCCCAGCGCGACCTTGAGCGCCGTGACCCGGCCCGAGACCTGCGCGCCGACGGCGACCAGCTTGGAGGGCTTCAGCGTTCCGGTCGCCAGCACCGTTTCTTCGACGGTGCCGGTCGAGACCCGCGCCGTCATCATCGCCGGCGCCTTCGTGCCCGTGAAGCTGGAGCGGAAGGTGTAGCCCGCGCCGGCCAGCACGATCAGCGCGATGATAAGGAGAGGGAGGCGGGATCGCCTGCCTTTGGGGTTCTTGCTCATGCGGGCCGTGTTCCGAGGGGCTGGGCGGCATCGAGGCACCGGGTGCGCGGCGGAGCGGCGCACGGCGTCGGCGAAGCGATGTCGCGGTGAATGGTTCGGGGGCGTGGTTGCCTATTGCCGGGCAAGATGGGGGCCCGTGCGCTTGTCCACGATGACCGGCTTGGAGCTGTCGATCGCGCCGCTCCAGCCGCCGCCCAGCGCCTTGTTGAGCGCGATGTAGTCGGTGGCGATGGAAACCCGGCTCTCGATCAACGCGTCCGAAGCCGAATAGAGCGAACGCTCGGCGGTCAGCACGTCGAGGAAGCTGGACGAGCCGGCCTGGAACAGCGCCCGGGCGACGGTATTGGCCTCGCCATAGGAGCGGGCGGCCGAGGCGAGCTTGCCGGAACGGATCCGCTCCTGCGACAGCGCGACGATGGCGTTCTCGACATCCTCGAGCGCGGTGAGCACGGCGGCCTGGTAGGCGAGGAAGCTCTGGTCGCGTTGCGCCTCGGCGACCTCGACGGCGGCCTTGAGCTGGCCGCCATTGAAGATCGGCACCGTCAGCGTGGGGCCGAAGACCCAGCTGATCGACGAGCTCTTGCCGAGATCGCCGAGCTTGGCGCCGCTGGTGGCGATGTTGCCGGTCAGGCTGGCACTCGGATAGCGCGCCGCCTCCGCCTGGCCGATCTTCGCGGTGGCGCTGGCATATTGCGCCTCGGCCAGCCGGACATCCGGGCGTGCGGTCAGCACGTCGGCGGGAATGCCGGTCGGGATCGGCAGGCGTGGCGCGGGCACCGGCTTCGGCTTCTTCATCCGTTCCACGAGGGCACCGGGCGCCCGGCCGGTCAGGACGGAGAGGCGATGCACGGTCTCGGCATAGGCGGCCTCCAGCGACGGAATGCCGGCCTCCGTGCTGCTGGCCTGGCCGTCGGCCGTGGCGGCGTCGGCGGCGGTGGCGCCGCCGGCCTCGAACTTGTTGCGGGTGATCGCCGCCGTCTCGCGCTGCGACGCGGCGGTGCGCCTGGCGAGCGTGATCCGGGCCTGGTAGCCGCGCGCCGTGACATAGTTGCTGGCGACGTCGCCGATCATGGTCAGGAGCGTCGCGCGTAGGTCCTCCTCGGCAGCATCCATGCCGTAGCGGGCCGCCTCGACCGCCCGCTTGTTGCCGCCGAACAGGTCGAGCTCCCAGCTGGCGTCGAGCCCGGCCTGGAACTGGCTGGAAATGTCGCCTCCGCTCTTGCTGCGGGTCCCGGCGCCGCTGCCATTGGCGGAGGGAAGCAGGCCGCCGACCGCCTGGCGATAGCTGGCGCGGGCCTCTCGGATGCGGGCCTTGGCGGTCGCGACGTCGAGATTGCCGGCGACGGCCTCGTCGATCAGTTCGTCGAGCACCGGGTCGCCGAGCCGTTGCCACCATTGTGACAGCTCCGGTGGCTTCGACGGCTTGACCGCGGCGCCGTTGCCCCATTTCATCGGCAGGGAGACTGTCGGTTTCTCGAAATCCGGCCCGACCACGACGCAACCTCCGAGCGCCGCCGTCAGCGCGACGAGCAGCGCAAGCCGTCGCAGGGCGGCGCCGGCCGCGGTGCCGTCGGGCACGGGGCCGGAGCGCGGCGCGGGCGATGGCCCGGCGGCCGGATGGCTACAATGGAGCACGCGTGATTCCGCATTTACAAGAACGGACGGTACCTATATTCGGCGCCTGATCGGCGCGTCAACGCCGCCAAGGAAGACCCATGGCCGCACCTTCTGCCTGTGGTGCCCCTGCTGAAGCGACAGGAGGCGGACTGCCCGAGGCCCCGTCCTGTCCGCGCGGGCGCGGCCGGCCGAAGCTCATGACCGATGTCGAGCAGGCGCAGATCATCCTGGCGGCCGCGCGCGGCGTCTATCTCGAACAGGGCTTCGCTGGCACGACAATGGAGAATGTCGCCGCGGTCAGCCATGTCTCGAAGCGCACGCTCTACCGTCTTTTTTCCAGCAAGACGGCTCTCTTCGCCGCCATGGTCGATGCGCATGCGCAGACGATGCTGGCCTTGCCAGGGGCCTATGACGAGTTACCGCTGGTCGAGGCCCTGGAAGCGATCTTCCGGCTCGATATCGTTTCCGATTCCGAGCGCGAAAGGCTGGCTCTGCTACGCCTGTTCATGATCGACGCGCGCCAGTTTCCCGAGCTTGGGGCGCTGTTGCGCGAGCGGGGTGGCGACCGGTCCATGGCCTTGCTCGGCGGCTGGCTGGAACGGCAGCGCCAGAATGGCCGAATCGAGATCGACGACGCGGCGATCGGCGCCAAGATGCTGATGGACATGATCTTCGGCGCGATCATCCTCAAATCCGGCGAGGCGCCGGAATGGCCGGGCGGAGGCGACCGCCGCGCCTATCTGCGCCGCTGCATCCGCGTCTTCATCAACGGCGTCCGGCCGCGCTGAGCGCGGCCGGAGATCCTTCGCATGGGGCGGGCGAGGGCGCTGACCCGCTCAGAACCGGTAGTTGAGGCCGATCCGGAGCGTATGGATATCCAGCGCGTTCTCCGCCTTGCGGCCGTTGATCATATTCGACAGGCCCTCTTGCTGGGTCGTTGTCGTATGGACCGCGCTGGCGCCCGCGCGGGCCTGGTCGAAGTTGAAGGTCTGCTTGCCGAAGCGGGCATAGCCGTAGTTCGCGTTGATCGACCAGTGGTCGCTCAGCGCGTATTCGCCGCCGCCGCCAATCGTCCAGCCGATCCGTGTGGCCTCGTCCTTCTCGGTGCCCACGATGCCGGTTTCGGTGCCGAGCGGATAGGACGGGTAGTTGGTCGAGACATATTGTTCGCGCGACTGGCTCTCATGCGCGAAGGCGAGGCCGCCCGTGCCGTAGATCATCCACCGGTTGTCGGGGGCGAAGCCGACGACGCCGCGCATCGTGGACATCCAGTCGACGTCGTAGAAGGTCTGCGCCTGCAGCGCGCCGGCGTCGGCCAGGGTGCCCTCGGTCGACACAGCCTTCTGCCGGCCGCTCATCCAGGTCTTGCTCCAGTCGGCCTCGACGCCGAGCACCATACGGCTGTCGAACTGCCAGTTGTAGCCCGCCTGCACGCCGAAGACGCCGCTGTCGAGTCCGAGGTCGGCGGATTCGGTGGCGGCGATGGCATTCGCGCTGCCGTCACCGGCGGTCGTGCTGCCCCAGGTCTGGGCGAAGCCGCCGCCGGCGTGCACGCCGGCATGCAGGCCCGACCAGTCGCGAGCGCCGGCGGCATCGGTGCCGCCGCTGAGGGAGGAGGGCAGGCCCGGCAGCTTCTGGTCGCCGCCCAGCGTACCGCTCAGGCTCGCATAGAAGGTGCGTCCCGGTCCCGGCTGGGCCGCTAGGCCGAGCGGGTCGATATAGTAGCGGTCGAACAGGTTCTCGACGCGGACCGAGGCCGTGAGGTTCTCGCTCAGCCTATATTCGGCCAAGACGTCGACCAGCGTGTAGGGATCCCAGTTGATCGGGGCGATGAACTGCTGTGCGCCCTGCGCGGTGACGTCGCCATGGCCGATGGCGCGCGGGCCGATATGCGAGACGCGGCCGCCCACCGTCAGCCGGTCCTCGAACAGCTTCTGCGACAGGGTCAGGTCGATCGCATATTCGGGCTGGACGTGGTTGGTCGCGTAGTCGGCATAGAGGGACTTGCTGTCGCAGCTGTCGGCCGTGCGGCAATACTCGACATTGAGGAAGTAGTTGGCGGCGAGGTCGGCCGTGAAGCCGCCGATCTCGTAGCGGCCCGAAAATTCGAGGCCGGAGAACTTGGCCCTGTCGATGTTGCCGATGTTGAGCGCGAGGTTGTTGGGATTGGTCGGGTCGACGATGATTCCGCGGGCGATATAGTCCTTCACGTCCCAGTTGAAGTAGCCGAGCTTCACCATGCCCTTGTCGTGCTCGGTGATGAGGCCGCCGCGGCGGAAGTTGGCGCCCACTTCCCAGTTGCTCGAGCGCTCCGGCTTCACCGCGTCGTTGGCGACCACGCTGTTGAAGGCCGAGACCGATTCGATGATGCTCGGCGCCCGCATGGCGTTGGAGTAGTTGGCGTAGAACTGGGTGCCTTCGAACGGATCGACGACGACGCCGACCGAGGGGCTGAAGCCGCCCGCGTCGGTGGTGTAGCCGAGCACGACCCGGTCGTTGGTGACCTGGGTGCGCTCATAGGGATCGACGCGGTCCTTCGACCAGAAATGCGAATAGCGCAGGCCGGCATTGAGCGTCAGCCAGTCGGTCGGCATGTACGCGGCCGTGGCGAAGCCGGCGATCTCGTGGCGGATGCCGTCGCGCGGCGTGAGCCAGCCCTCGAGCGCTGCGGTATGCAGGCTTCCGCGCGTATCCTCGGCCCGGTAGGCGACGCCGGTGGTCAGGTCGACGTCGCCATAGTCGAAGGAGAGCTTCGACAGGTTGCTGACGTCGATGCCCCACATGTCGCTATCCGAGCCGACGCGGAAATCGGCTCCCAGGCCGAGCGTTTCCGGGGTCACGCCCCAGCGGCCGCCGCGGATCGGGTTGCGCTGCTCCAGATGGCTCCAATAGGCGTTGGCCTTGACGTCGAACATGTCGTTGTCCGCCGGGTTCCAGCGGTAGCGCGCGCTGAGCGTGTCGAGGCTGGTGCCTGTGGTATCGGCCTGCTGCACCGCCTGACCCATCGAGCCGGCAAGGGCCGAGGCCATGCGGTCGCCCGCCTCGGCGCGGTAGCCGGTGTAGCCGAGCTGCAGCGTGTGGTCGTCGCCGAAGCGGGCTGTCATCTTGGCGAGCCAGGACTCGGTGTCGAGCTCGGTATTCAGCACCTCCTCGCCGGCGCGATAATTGGCGAGGCCGCCATTGATGATGTAGTCGCGGTAGAGGTATTCCGGCGGGCATACGCCGGACGAATAGCAGAAGGGCTGCTGACCCGTGCTCACCGGCTCGGCCGACGGGCCGTTCTCGCCGGCGAAATAGTTGCCCTGGCTGCGCCGCGCATAGCCGGCGAGAAGGTCGATGTCGTCGCCCTTGTAGGCGGCGACGACGCTGCCCGAGTCGCTGGTCGGCGACAGGAAGGACGGCCGGTCCATGCCGGTCGCGGATGGCGTCGCCGAGCCGTATCCCGTCGTCGGATCGCTCCATCCGAGTGGATTGCTGAACAGATAGCCGGCCTTGTTGCCGGCTTCGGGCGAGGTCGTGTTGGTGCCGAAGCCGCCCTTGACGCGGATGCCCCAGGTTTCGCCGGACTTGACGATGTCGTCAGCGGTGAGCGTGCGCATGGCGACCGAGCCGGCATTGCCCCAATAGGACGCATCCGCGCCCTTCTGGATGTCGATGCCGGCGATGAAGTCGGGGTCGACATAGGTGCGGTTGGAGATGCCCTGGTAGCCCTGATAGATCGTGACCGCGTTTTCGGCGCCGTCTATCGTCGTCGTGACGCGGCCCATGCCTTGCAGGCCGCGGATATTGACGTCGATCGAGCCGGCGCCGTTGCGCGCTTCGCCGGACATCACGCCCGGCGTGCCGCGGAACATGTCCGCCGGGCTCGATCCGCGGAAGCGCTCGATGTTCTGGTCGGAGATGAAGGTGGTGGGCGCCGCGGTCTCGAATGGGCTGTAGACGGAGCTCTGTCCGCCACTGTTGACGTTGATCGTGTCGAGGACGAGCGTGCCGTTCGACGGGAGGGCGCCTTCGGGTGCCGCCGCGGCGCGATCCGTGATGGTGACGGTCCGCGGATCGGTGAAGCTGTAGCCGAGCCCGGTGCCCGCGAGCAGGCGCGACAGCGCCTCGGCCGGCGTCATGCGGCCGGACACGCCAGCGGTCGTCCGGCCACGCACCAGATCCGCCTGGTAGAGCAACTGCAGGTCGGAACGGTCGCCGAAGCGCGAGATCGCGGTGCCGAGCGAGCCGGCGGGAATGGAATAGTTGATGGTCGTGCTGACCTGCGCCTGCGCCGGTGGCAGCATGGCCGGCGCCGCGAGGATTGCCGTCGCCGCCAGAAGCGCCAGGGCCGCACCCCTGAGGCTCGTGCGCCGAACCCGGGCGCCGTATTCGAAATTGCTCGCCATAATGTCGTTCGAACTCCAATTCCCGCGTCGTGCTCAGGCGCGATCGCACCTGCCCGACGCAAGGACGGATCTCGAAGGACACCCCCTCACCATAAACATGAATTTATAGATCAGGTTTCTTTTCGCGGCTTGTCGTGGCGAGTTCCGGCCGTCGGTCCAGTTGCGCGATGCGGCCTTCAGGCCGGGCGCAGTAGGACGAGATAGCGGGTCAACTCGACGGTCCGAACGGGCAGGGTGCGGCGGATCACGTCGAGCACACCGTCGGGATTGGAGACATCGAAGATGCCGCTGACGCGCAGGTCCAGCAGGTCTCCGTCGGTAACGCGGATGATGCCGGGGCGGTAGCGGCCGATATCGGCGAGCACCTGGGCGAGTGGCCGATCCTCGAAGATAAGCTTGCCACGCCGCCATGCCGTCTCGGATTCCACGTCGACGGGCCGCACCGGACCGAGTTGTCGCCGGTCGTAGGAGACGGTCTGGCCCGCGCCGACAACCGCCCCGGCACCGCCAGGGGCCCGGACCGCGACCGCGCTCTCCGTGACCGCGACGCTCACCGCCCCGGCCCATTCGTGCACGATGAAGCGCGTGCCGAGCGCCGTGACGCGACCGTCGCCCGCAAGGACACTGAACGGTCGGGTCGAGTCGGTCGCCACGTCGAAGAACGCGCGGCCACGCAGCAGCCGCACGTCGCGCGCGCTTTCGCTGAAGTCGAGCGCGAGGGCCGAATCCGCGTCGAGTTCCACGGACGAACCATCCGACAGGCTGACGTTTCGCAACTCGCCCGTTCCGGTGGCGTGGTCGGCGGCGAGAAAATCGGGCGGATTGGCGATGGCAACAACGCTCGCCGCGGCAAGCGCCGCGCCACCCGCGAGGAACGCCCGGCGTGAGGTGACGGTCGGCCGGGCGACGCGATGCGCGGCGTTGCGGCGTGGATCGGCCACGTGGTCGAGAGCGGTCCAGAGATCCGCGAGCCGCTCATATTCGATCCGGTTACGGGCGCTCGCCGAAAGCCAGCGGTCATGGGCGGCCCGGTCCGCCGCCGTCGCTTCGCCGGAATTGCAGCGAGCGAACCAGGCCAGTGCTTCCTCGCGGGTCTTGCTTTGGTCGTTGATGTCGGCTCGTACCATTTGGGCTACCGGCTAGAACAGACGCGGGACTGGGGCGCTGGTTCGCGAAACCAGATGCCCCGCATAGAGACGGATCCGGACGGGCCGCACCTCACCCCCTTGACACGGAAAATATTCAAGGCTGCTCGTCCGGGCTGTCAGTCAATGAGGTCGCCGAGCCTGTCGCGGCAATGGGCGAGTGCCTTCATGACCAGCTTTTCGACGGCGCTGCGCGTGATCCCGAGTCGTTCGGCGATCTCGCTATGGCTGAGGCCGTCGAACTTGTGCATCAGGAACACTTCCTTCTGGCGCCTCGGCAATTCGGCGATCGCCTGTTCGAGTCGGGCCAGGCGTTGCCGGTAGTCGACGACGCGCTCGGGCGACGGGCTGTCATCGGCTGGATCGACAAACTCGTCGGTCGAGAAATAGCGTTGGCGCGATTGCCGCTCGCGCAGGTAGTCCAGTGCCAGGTTATCCGCCATGCGGTGCAGATAAGATCGTGCGTTTCGGATCTCGGCCCCGGCAGGAATTCTTTGGATGCGCAGAAATGTGTCTTGAACGACGTCGCCAGCGTCGGCGCCGCGTCCGAGTCGCTTCGTGACGTGCCTCAATATTTCCGCATAGCCGGAGATGAAGCCGTTGCGGATATTATTCTTAGGATCTCCGGACATTTATCTAGAATAATTCTATAAATAGGCGACGGATGCTTTCTAGCGTGATCCGTAATACAGACATCTTGCCGTGGAATGCAATCGCCGATGGACGGGCCATGATTGGGCTGTCGAACGAGCCCGGCCGACAGCGGCACGGACGGCGCCCCGTGCGGCCTGGTCCGTGACCGGCGGCCGTTCTGTTGCGATCCGCCGGAGCGACATCCTTTGCGGGTTGTGCAGGGGGCGCAGGCCCTGGCGGCAACAGGATCTGCCCGAACTCCCGCCGTGGCGCTGCGCTACTGCGACGTCGCAGGCCATGGGGCGAGACTTGCGGAGGAGGCCATGACCGCGTGGCGCGGTCGCCCGAGTTCAACGCCGGGACCCAGCTTTCACGCTGCCGCGAGGGTGGCTCGATGCGCCGGATGCCGGCCGCCGCATCTATTCGGCGTGCGTCCCGAACCGGTGTGGCCGCCCGAAGGCGGGCGGCCACTTTGGCGACTACAGGCAGTCGGCGACGTATTCGTAGCGGTCGGCGACGTCATGCTGGTCGGCGGTGATCGCGACGATCTCGGCCATGGTGACGGGCTCGACGGCTTCGCCGGCGATCAGCTTCGCGGCGATGTCCATCGCCACGGCGCCCTGCTGCTTCGGGCTCTGGGCGATCAGCGCCTGCAACTCGCCGTTCTTCAGCGCCGCGACCTCGGCACTTGCGGCGTCATAGGCAACCATCTTGACCTTGCCGACGGCTCCGGCCTGGCGGAGGCCCGTGATGGCGCCGATCGCGCCCTGGTCGTTGGTCGAGAACACGCCGGCGAGGTCCGGATGGGCGGACAGCGTCGAGGTAACGATTTCGGCGGCGCGCTGCGGATCGTTCGACTGGTATTGCGGGCCGAGATACTGGATCTCGGGATATTTCGCGGCGAGCGTCGCGGCGAAGCCGGCTTCGCGCGCATCCTGGGCCAGCGAGCCCGGTGGCTGGGTGATGACCAGAACCTTGCCTTTCTTGCCGATCAGCGCCGCCAGCGCGTCGGCCGCCATGCCGCCGCCGGCCTTGTTGTCGGTCAGCACCTGCGTCTTCAGGATGGACGGATCGGAGATGGTCTGGTCGACGGTGATCACCTGGGTGCCACGCTCGGCGAGCTCGCGCATCGGCGGGATCAGCGCCTGCATGTCCGTCGGGACGATGGCGGCGACCTTCGGGGCGCTCGCCGTCACGGCGTTGACCACCGGGATCTGCGCGTCGGCGGCGAACTGGTCCGCTGCCGAGACGGTGAGGGTGAGGCCGAGCTCCTTGGCGCGGGCCTGGGCGCCGCACTGCATGGCCTGGTAGAACGGACTGCCGCTCGAGCCGAGCACGAGGGCCACCGTGTTGGCCTCCTGGGCGAGGGCGCCCGAGGCGGAGAGCGAGGTCAGCACGAGGCCCATCGCCGCCGATACGATCGTCTTAGTCATCGTCTATTCCCCTTTTTGGTATTGCGGAGCGTGCGTGGCGCTAACTCCGTTTGCGAAGCCGTCGCTTGAGTTGGTCGATCCAGACGGCGAGGATCAGCACGGCACCCATGGCCACTGTCTGCCAGAACGGCGGAATGCCAAGGATGACGAAGCCATTGAGCAGGATGATGGGAATGAAGACGCCCACCACCGTGCCGAACACGCTGCCGACGCCACCGAACAGGCTGGTACCGCCAAGGACGACCGCCGAGATGGTGGCGAGGTTGTCCATGGCGTGGCCGTTGATGGTGGTCGTCGAGAAGCGGGCGTTGGACATGACCGCGGCGATGCCGGCCATCAGGCCCGAGATCGCATAGACCTGGATCAGCCGAGCCGTCGTCGGGATGCCGCTGCGGCGGCTTGCCTCCGCGTTGGAGCCGACGGCGAAGACATGCATGCCGAAGCGGGTCAGGTGCAGCAGGATGCCGGCCATCACCACCGTGACGGTCGCGATCACGACGAGCGCCGGGATGCCGAGGATGCGGCCGGAGCCGACATGCGTCACCAGCAATTCCGGCATGGCGCGGACGTCGACGCCGCCGGAGAGGATCTGCGCGCCACCGAGCGCCATGCCCATGGTGCCGAGCGTGACGATGAGCGGAGGGATCTTGGTGACGGCGATCAGGATGCCGTTGAAGGCGCCCCAGGCCGCACCGACGAGCAGCGCCGCCACCGTGCCGATCGCGATGATGTCCCAGCCGGCCGCCGTGGTGCCGTAGGTCGTGCCGCCGGCGCCAGAGAAGAACAGCATCAGCTTGGCCGAGACCACCGAGGCGAAGACCAGCACGGAGCCGACCGAGAGATCGATGCCGGAAGTGATGACCACATAGGTCTGGCCGACGGCGAGCACCAGCAGGATCGCCGCGTTGATGAAGAGCTGCTGGACGTTGTAGCTCGATCCGAACTGGGCCGGCTTCAGCACCAGGAAGATTGCGATCAGTGCGAGCAGCAGGAGGAAGATCCAGCCGCCGGCGACGAGCCGCAGAAGGCGATCCTCGGTGCTCTCGACGGGGGCGATGGCGAGTTCGTTGCTCATGCTGCCAGCTCCTTGGCTTGCCCGCTGGTCATTTCGCGCACCAGGTCCGCGACGCTCGCATCGGCGGCGCGGAGGTCGGCGACCGTCTGGCCGAGGCGCAGCACGTGCACGCGGTCGGCGACTTCCAGGACCTGGGGCATGTTGTGGCTGATCAGGACGACGGAGGTTCCGGCGTCGCGGACGCGCCGACAGAGGTCGAGCACGCGCTGTGTCTGGACCACGCCGAGCGCGGCGGTCGGTTCGTCCAGGATGACGAGCTTGCTCGCCCACATCGCCGCCCGGGCGATGGCGACGGATTGCTGCTGGCCGCCGGAGAGCGAGGCGATGGCGACGCGCTGCGACTTCAACTGGACGCCGAGCTTGGCGAACTGCTCGACCGCCTGGCGCTGCATGGTGCGGCGGTCGAGGAAGCCGAGCTTGCCGAGAAAGCCGCTGCGGGTGAGCTCCCGGCCGAGGAAAAGATTGTCGGCCGGCGTCAGGTCGGGGGCGAGCGCCAGGTCCTGGTAGACGGTGGCGATGCCGCACGCCTGCGCGTCCAGCGGGGAGCTGAAGCTCACCTCCCTGCCTTCAACGCGCAGCGTGCCCTCGTCCGGCCTGTCGGCGCCGGAGAGGATCTTGACGAGGGTCGACTTGCCGGCGCCGTTGTCACCGATCAGCGCGACGATCTCGCCCGGCATGACCCGGAAATCGGCGCCTTTCAGGGCCTGCACATGGCCGAATGTGCGCCGGATGCCGGTCGCTTCCAGCAGCGGCGTGCTCATGTGCCCGTTTCCAGGCCGATGTTGTTCGAGAAGGCGTAGAACTCGTTGTAGCGCGCCGCGCAGAGCGCCTGCCAATGGTTGAACGCCTCGGTGGTGCCGGCGAACTTCCAGATCTCGACTTCCTGGAAGTCGTGCTGGCCGCGGATGTGGAAGCGGCCGTGGAACTCCGCGCCGGCGGCCTTCGCGCCGTCGCGGACGGCCTGCCAGGCGTCCGCGAGCGCCTGCTTCTTCTCGTCGTCCAGCAGGTACCAGTGCGGACGTGGGCGGGAATAGTGGATCCAGACGGATTGGGTCATGTCAGACGTGCCTCGGAGCGATCAGGTCTGAGAGCGGCGCGAGGCGGCCCACGATGTGACGCGATGTGGTGAACTTGAAGTCGGCGACGCGCTCGTGGCCGCGGATGGCGGCGTCGGCGGTGTCGGGGCCGTCGATCTCCCACGCGCCCAGATGGTGCCAGGAATGCGACCAGTCCATGCGGTGGCGGCCGGCGATGTTGACGCCGAGCGCCAGGTCGCCCTTGAAGGCGATGTCGCACTCGAAGTCGTATTCGGTGCGCTCTTCCGGTGTCGCCTCGCACCACGGGTCGTTCCATTCCCAGAGCGCGAGAAAGGACCAGCCATGGTCCGTGAGCGCGCCCTTGCCCATGACGGGGGCGAATTCCTTCACCCCCATCAGCCATTCCGTGCGGAAGGCGCGTGCCCAGCCGGCCTTTTCGAGCCGGATGGTGCCGGCGAGCGCGCTGTCGAGGTCGGGCGCCTCGAAGACGCCGGCGATGTCATGCGCGTGGGTGAAGCCGGTGTCGAGCGCCCGCGGCGCGTTCGGCGCCTCCGGGTCGAAGACGCGGCGCAGCGACAGGGTCCAGCCCTCGGCAGCAAGTTCGTCGAGCACTGACAGGACGGCGCGGTGGTGCGCTTCGCCATAGACGCCCGGCAATTCGTCCTGCCGCGTTGCGACGAACATCACCGAGGCCTTCGGCGAGGCCCCCGACGGCGGCGCCGCAGAGAAGACGTCGGTATCTCCGGTGAGGCTCGTCATGTCCGCGCCTTCTCGACCGCGTTCATCAGCCGCTCGACGCGGGCCGGGTCGACGGGGTTCCACCAGCGGGAATCGACCTTCAGCCACTGGCCGACGATCGCGCCGTCGGCGACCGGCATCAGCGTCGGCACCTGCTCGGGCGACAGGCCGGAGCCGACGATGACGGGCAGGTTGGTGCCGGCGCGGACTTCCCCGACTTCCTCCGGCTGGGTCGGCGAGCCGGTGCGCGTGCCGGTGGCGATCAGCACGTCGGCGTCGAACCATTCGGCGTCGGTCGCCTGCTCGGTGATGGAGCGGTCGCCCGTGATCGCGTGGGCGCCGAACTTGACGTGGACATCGGCGAAGATCGACACGTCCTTGGCGCCGATCTGGGCGCGGTAGCGCAGCGCCTCGGCGGCCGGACCGTTCAGGAAGCCCTCATTGGCGACATAGGCGTTGACCCACTGGTTGACGCGCACCCAGCGCGCGCCGACCGCCTTGGCGACGGCGAGACCGGGGATGGCGCCGTTCGCCACGCAGGTGATGCCGATCGGCGCGCTGACGGCGTTGCGGACTTCCTGGCAGATGACCGAAAGCGCCGCCACGGTCTCGAAGCCGATATGCTCGGGACGGGAGAAGGGCATGTCGCTGGCGTTTTCGACCATGATTCCGTCGATGCCGCCATCGGCGAGGGTGCGCGCGTCGCGCAGCGCCGCGGCGATGACGTCGCGCATCGCTTCGCCCTCGTAGCGGGGCGCGCCGGGAAGCGGGCGCAGATGCACGACGCCGATGATCGGCTTCTTCTTGTCGAAATGGGTGGCGAGGGCGCTCGGCTTGGCCGGCATCACGATGGGGGGAGACATCCTACCTCTTCAGTCTTGTTCTTGGGTTTCGATTTCGGAAAGCATCGGGTAGGCGGTCTGCGCGCCCACCCTGGTGCAAGCGATCGACGCGGCGCGCACGGCACGAGCCAGCACCGTGTCGATCCGCCAGCCGGCCGCGAGGCCGGCGAGGAACCAGCCGGCGAGGCAGTCGCCCGCGCCGGTCGTGTCGACGATGGTGAGGCCTTTGGGCGGCGGCGCGTAAAGCGTTTCGCCGTTTTCGCGATAGAGCTCGGCACCGAGGGAACCGCGCGTGCGCACCACCGCGCCGACGCCGAGGTCGCGCAGGCGCGCCACCGGATCGGTCCCGATCGTCTCCGCCGCGCGGTCGTTGACGAAGACGACGCTTGCGCCGTCCAGCACGGTGGCGAGGGTGGCGATGCCGTGCGGAAAGCTCGCCGGCTCCAGGTCGATCGACCAACTGATGCCCGCCCGCCGCACCCGCGCCACCAGCGTCTCGGCGGCGGGGCCGAAGCAGGCGGTATGGAGATGGGCGATGTCGTCGAGGCGGAGCGCCTGGACCGCCGCTTCGTCGGGATAGATCGAGACGCCCGGATAGAGGAGCAGCCGCTTCTCGCCATGCGGCTCGATCATCGTCACGACGCGGCAGAGGCCACCCGGCACGATTGCCGGCCTGAGGTCGAGCTGCATGGCTTCGATGTCGTGGCGCACCTGGCCCGACGCATGGTCGGTGCCGAGCTGTATGCCGAGCGCCGCGCTGCCGCCGGCACGTGAGAACGCCACGGCGGTGTTGGTCACGACACCGCCCAGACCCTCGGTCGAGGCGCTGCAGTGCACCTTCTCGTCCGGCGCCGGCATATGCGGCGCCTGCAGGCTCAGATCCAGGCTGACATCGCCGACAAATAGATAATGCGCCAAGGGGTCCCTCCCGTGCGATGGTTCGATTTGTAACTTTGTCATTACATTTGATCAAGGCGTGTTTGCGCAAAAAATGCGCTGCAACATAAATTGGCTAAAATTTGATCATTTGGACTAAATCCAGTGCAACGCTAGGTCCCGTGCGTTTCTGCGGTTTGTCGTACTTGCGAGGGGGTGTCGCGGCGCCCTTGCCGTGCCGCCGCCAGGAATGATAGATCATGCAATTGTCATGACATTTGGCGGGGCAAGATGGGCTGGGATGCGATACGGCTTTCGGACGATGGCGCGCCGAAGTGGTTTCAGATCGCCAACATCCTCAGGCAGTCGATCGTCGAGGGCGAGTTCCAGGCCGGCGACGTCATGCCTACCGAGGCGCATCTGAACGATGTGTTCGACGTCAGCCGCACCACCGCCCGTTCGGCGCTGAACAAGCTGGTGCAGGAAGGGTTGATCACCCGCCGGTCCGGCGTCGGGTCGATCGTGCTCGGCGGTCGTGTTGACCAGCCCGTCAATCAGATCCGCGGCTTCACGGAAGACATGCTGCTGCGCGGCCTGAAGCCGTCCTTCTCCGTTCTCTCGGCCGGGTGGGAGCAGGCGAGCGGCGAGGTCGCGCATGCGCTGGGCCTCGCCTCGTCCGACAAGCCGTTCCGGTCGGACCGCCTGCTGCGGGCCAATGACCGGCTGATGGGCTATTCGGTCTCATGGATCCGGCCGGACCTGTTCGGCAGCGTCGCGCCGCCGACCGAGGCGCAGTTGGCCGGCGGGTCGCTCTATACCTGGCTGCGCGAGAATCTCGATGTCGAGATATCAGGCGGCGTCGAGTTCATCGAGGCCAATCTGGCGAGCGAGGAGATCGCGCGCCTGCTGGATGTCGAGCCGGCCTCCGCCGTGCTGGTGGTCACGCGCATCGCGAAATCGGCCAGCGGCATGCCGGTTGAGTTCGCCGTCGTGACCTATCGGGCAGACCGCTACCGCTTCCGCGTCGAACTTTAGGATACGGGTTCAATCGGGACGAGGCGGCCCTTGGTAGGGTGGCCCTTTCCAGGGATTGCGGCGATGCCGTCGCTGCCGCGGCGAGCCGGCGGCGAGCCGGCGTCGACGCCGGAACGGCGCGAGGGTCTGTGTCCTGCAGCGGCGCCGCATGGTGTTGGGCGTGACCATCATCCCGCTCGAACGCGCGGTGCGCCGCGGGAAGGCCAACGCGGAGGGATCCGCGTTGGCTCTCTTCGAACTACTCGACGATGCGGAGTTCGACGGTGCGGCTCTGGTCGAACCAGGTCTCGAGACCCGTCACCTTGAGCTCGAGACTGCCTTCGATCACTTCGCCGATATAGGAGATCGGCAGGGGCTCTTCGGCAGTGTCGTCGCCATAGACGACGCAGAACTGCTGGCGGGGGCTGTAGAAGCAGACCGAGCCGGCGCCGCTGCCATACTTGGCGCGGCGCTCGCGGCCGACTTCCTCGGTCAGGTACTTGTTTTCCCACGGCGCAACGATCGGCAGTGTGAAGAACACCATGTCGCCGATCAGCTTGCCGTGCTGCAGCATGGTGGTCATCGGCAGCTTCTTGCGGAACTCCTCGGCGAGCTTGGGAACCTTGTCTTCCCAGACTTCGATGGTGCAGACGTCCTTGCCCGCAACGGCCATCTTGAGCTTCATTTTATCGGATCCTTTGATTGTGCTGCGGTCAGGCGGGGGTCTTGCGGCGGAAGCCGTCGCCGAGGCCCCAGGGCAGGATGAAGTCGACCCACATGTGCAGGCGGTTGGCGTAGCTGAGCATGGCGTGGGTCAGGCGGACGAGTTCCTCGACCGAGGTGCAGGCCAGGGCGGTCTCGACGTAGAGCTTGGTCAGCTCGGCCGCCTCGGGCAGGCTGACGAAGTCGAAGAAATCGGCCTTGTAGCCGATGATCTGCTTGATGATCGACTGCAGCGTCTTGAGGTCGGCATTCGGATCGTCCTCGCCGACGCGGATGATGCCCCAGAGCATTTCGTCTGCCAGCGTGCGCGTCTCACCTTCCGCGAAGATGATGGTGCTCAGATACTGCCCGCGCGAGCCGGTGCCGCGCGGCACCTCGCCGCGACCCAGCGCCGCCACGTCATCCGGGCTCTTCAGCCAGATGCGCTCGCGTTCGCTTTCGAAGCGCTTGATGGCTTCATCGACAGTCATTGTGTTCTCCTAGGTCGAACAGCTGAAGGATGCCGGGGGTTGAGCGCGCTGTTCAGACGCCATGCCCGGCAGAGGTGAAGCTCACAGAACGTGCGAGAGAAAATTGCGGGCGCGTTCCGTCTTGGGGGAGTCGAACAGCTCGGCTGGCGTCGTGCATTCGACGATGCGTCCCTCGTCCATGAAGGCGACGCGGTCGCAGACGTCGCGGGCGAAGTTCATCTCGTGCGTGACGACGATCATGGTCATGCCGTCGGCGACTAGGTTGCGCATGACTTCCAGCACTTCGCCGACCAGCTCGGGATCAAGCGCGGAAGTCGGCTCGTCAAACAGCATCAGCTTTGGCCGCATCGCGAGAGCCCGCGCAATCGCGATGCGCTGCTGCTGACCGCCCGAAAGCTCGCTGGGATAGGCGTTCGCCTTGTGGGCGAGGCCGACCTTCTCGAGCAGGCTGCGGGCGCGTTCGATCGCGGCCTTGCGTGGCTCGCCCTTCACCTGGACCGGCGCCTCGATGATGTTCTCGAGCGCCGTCTTGTGGGCGAAGAGGTTGAAGCGCTGGAAGACCATGCCGATCTCGGCCCGCTTCGCGGCGGTCTCGCGCTCCCCGAGTTCGTAGAGCTTGTTGCCCTCGCGCCGGTAGCCGACGAGCTCGCCATCCACGGAGAGATAGCCGCCGGTGATCTTGGTCAGGTGATTGATGCAGCGCAGGAAGGTCGACTTGCCGGAGCCAGAGGGGCCGATGAGGCTGACCACCTCGCCGCGGGCGACCGTGAAATCCACCCCGCGCAGGATGTCGAGATTGCTGATGCTCTTCTTGACATCGCGGGCTTCCACCATGAAGGCGCTCATCTCAACCTCCCGTGCGGACGACGCCGCGACCGTAATGGGCTTCGATGCGGCCCTGGATCACGCTCAGCACGCTGGTGAGCAGCAGGTACCAGCAGCAGCAGACCAGCAGCAGCGGGATGGTCTCGAAGGTGCGGGAATAGATCGACTGCGCCGAATAGAGCAGGTCCGACAAGGCGATGACGCTCACCAGGGAGGTCATTTTCAGCATGCCGATCGTCTCGTTGCCGGTCGGCGGGATAATGACGCGCATGGCCTGGGGCAGAATGATGCGGCGCATCGCCTTGAGGCGGGTCATGCCGAGGGCGCGGGCCGCCTCGTTCTGGCCGTCGTCGACCGACGAGATGCCGGCGCGGACGATCTCGGCCATGTAGGCCCCTTCGTTGAGCGCGAGGCCGAGGATTGCCGCCGTGACCGGCGTGACGATGTGGTTGGTGTTGGCCTGGAAGAAGGTGATGCCCGTGAACGGGATGCCGAAGCCGAGCTCGGGGAAAAGCGCGGCGAGATTGTACCAGAAGATCAGCTGCACCAGGATCGGCGTGCCGCGGAAGAACCAGATGTAGAGGCGCGCGAATGCTGAAACGATCGGGATGTCGGACATCCGGCAAACGGCCAGCACGATGCCGAGCCCGATGCCCAGCGACATGCAGATGATGGTGAGCCAGACAGTCGTGCCCAGTCCGCGCAGGATCGCGGGGGAGAAGAAGTAGCTGGCGACCAGCGGCCACTCAAACCTGGGGTTGAGCAGGACGCTCTCGGTCAGAGTCAGGCCGAAGAACAGCACGATGGCGATCGGCACCCAGCGGAACCGGCTGTTGCGCGGAACGATGGTCAGGCCCGCAGCGGGATCTTCTGGCCGCTCGTCCGCAACCGCGCCGACTTTGGTGTTGGACATTGACAAACCTTCATGGAAGGGAGGCGGGCCGCGCCAGGCGGGCCCGCCCCGGAAAACGAGGTCCGGCGATCAGGGCTTGGGGTATTCGAGCGGGTTGCTCGATGCCAGATTGATGCCCGGCTCCTTCAGGCCCAGAGCCGAAATGCTCCACTTTTCCATGACCTTGTCATAAACGCCTTCCTCGTGGACCGCCTTCAGCGCGGCCAGGAGGGCTTCAGCAAGCTGCATGTTGTCCTTCTGGACGACCATGCCGTTGTAGTATTTCGGCAGCAGGCGGCTGGTCTCGAGACGGACCGGGCGCGGCGCCGCGGCCTCGATCGCCTTGGCGGCGGCGAGGTTGTTCAGCACGAAGTCGACGCGGCCGGAATAGAGCGACAGCAGCACGGCGTCGGCCGACGGATATTCGTTCGCCTTGATTGCCGGAAGGCCCGCTGCCTCGCAGTGCGGCGTCATCACCTTGTTGACGACGTTGATGAAGTCGAAGCCCTGCTGGACGCCAACGGTCAGCCCGCAGAGCGACTTCGGATCCTCGGTGATCACCTTGTTGTCGGCGAGCGTGTAGACCGCGCCGGTGGCGTAGGCGTGGACGACGAAGGTGACGCGCTTCTCACGCTCGAGATTGTCGGAGATGCACTCGGACGCCATGTTGTAGCGCCCGCTCTCGACGCCCGGGATCAGGCCGGCGAAGGCGATCGATTCCACATTGTAGGTGATGCCCAACTTCTGGGTGATGGCGTTCCAGAGGTCGGGCTCGTAGCCGATGATGGTCTTGTTGTCCGAAGCGAAGGACTGGCAGGGCGGATAGTTGGCATCCGTCGCGATAGTGATGACGCCGGCATCCTTGATCGCCTGCGGCAGCATGTCGTGCAGCGCCTGGTCCTTCTGCAGGGCGGGCAGGCCGGAGCCGACGACTTCCTCGTACTTCTTCTCTTCGGCCGTGGCCCCGCCAAGGCCGGCGGCAAGCGCCATGCTGGTCGCCGCGGCGGCGAGCATCAGCTTCATCGGGTTCATTGCGTTCTCTCCTCTTGGGGCCCCGGACGGAGACCATCTTGTTGGCGCGAAAATGTATGTACAAAAGAAAGATGTCGTCAATCGCGTCGCCACCAGATTTGACTACTAATTTTGCAGAAATTCTTGCCGCCTATTTATTAGGCCTATCGCACAAAATCAGGCCATCCCGCCGCGTTTGTTCGCCGGGATACGAAAAGCGGCACAAGCGCGACCTTGCGTCTGCGCCTGTGGGGTGATGATGTGGAATGAATGAGGGGAGAACCCCGAATTGCGTCCCTCCCAAGCCGCGTTCCGAGTGTTGTCACTAATCTGGTATCTTATGGACAGCCTATTTTTATGTCTATACGAAATTACAGGTTGCAGCCTATCCTGATGCTCAGGACGCGCAGAGAGGGTGAGGACAGCATTCATGGGCGCAAGGGGTATCTCCGTGGCCATCCCCGATTCCGGACTTGCCTCCAGGGCTGAGGGCGCGAGCCTTTCCGAGACGATCCAGCGGGATATCGAGGCCAACATCATGTCCGGTCGGTGGGCGCCGGGAGACCGCATCCCCAGCGAGTCGGAATTCATGGCGCAGTATAGTTGCTCGCGCATGACCGTGAACCGGGTGCTGTCGCGATTGTCCGAGCGCGGGCTGATCCTGCGCCGTCGCAAGGCAGGGTCCTTTGTGGCGCCACCGCGCCACGACAGCGCGATGTTCCTCGAAATCCGCGATTTTGCGCGCGAGGCCGCCGGGCAGGGGCGCCGGTATCGCCACGAGATTTTGCTGCGGCGCATCGAGAAGCTCTCGGAGGCCCGCGCCGTCAGCCTGCGGCTTGCGCCCGGGCTGCCCGTGCTGCGTGTTCTCTGCCTGCATGTGCTGGACGACCAGCCTCACGCCTACGAGGATCGCGTCATCTCGCTCGAAAAGGTGACCGCGGTGCGAGAGGAGACCTTTGAAGCCGTTCCGCCCGGCACGTGGCTGCTCGGCCATGTGCCCTGGACCGAGGCGCGGCATACGATCCGGGCCATCAATGCCGACGTGACGCTGGCCGGCATTCTCGGCATCGGCGAACGCGACGCCTGTCTGGTGCTCAACCGCAGGACGTGGCATCAGGCCGAGTTCGTGACCGATGTCGACATCACCTATCCGGGCGAGGGGCACGAGTTGACGGGGCAGTTCTCGTCGACGACGGGTCAGGTCGTCCCGCTCGACGTGCCGCATCGATAAGCGGCAAGCATGCATCAAGTGGAGGAGCCGTCTTGAAGAAACTCATCAATGAGATCCCCCTCATCGTGCGCCAGTCGCTGGAGGGGCTGGTGGCGCTTCATCCGCAGCTGGCCCTGCTGGATGGCCAGACCACGGTGGTTCGCGCCGACATCGAGGCGTTCCGCCAGAGCGGCAAGGTCGCGATCGTGACGGGTGGCGGTGCCGGGCATGAGCCGGCGCATGCCGGCTATGTGGGGCGCGGCATGCTCACGGCGGCCGTCAGCGGCGATGTCTTCGCCTCGCCCAGCACCGACGCGGTCCATGCCGCGGTCAAGGCCGTCGCCGGCGCGGCCGGCGTGCTCATCATCGTCAAGAACTATACCGGCGACCGGCTGAATTTTGGCCTCGCGGCGGAACTCGCCCGTGCCGAGGGCATCGCGGTGGAGGTCGTCGTGGTCGACGATGACGCGGCGTTGGGGTCTGCCGAGCATACGGCGGGACGCCGCGGTATCGCTGGCACGGTCCTGGTGCACAAGATCGCCGGCGCGGCGGCCGAGGCCGGCCTGCCGCTCGATCAGGTCGTGGCGGCGGCGCGGCGGGCGATCGCGGGCGTCTCCTCCATGGGCGTGGCGCTTTCGGCCTGCACCGTGCCGGCCGCCGGCAAGGCCAATTTCGAGCTCGCCGACCATGAGATGGAGCTCGGCCTCGGCATTCACGGCGAGCCGGGCGTTCGGCGCGGGGAGCTCGCCCCGTCGCGGACGATCGTCGCGCAGCTGGTCGAGACGCTGATCGCCGATCGTGGCATCGCCAAGGGCCAGCCGGTTGCGCTGCTGGTAAACAATCTCGGCGCGACGCCGGTCATGGAGCAGACCATTGTCGCCGGCGATGCGTTGAGCGAACTGGCGGCGCGCGGCGTCCCGGTCGAGCGCGCCTATTGCGGCACGTTCCTGACGGCGATCGACATGGCGGGCATCTCGCTGAGCCTGCTGCCGCTCGATGCGGATACCCTCGCGGCGCTGGACGCGCCGACGGAGGCGCCCGCCTGGCCTTCGCGGCCCGGCGTGATCCAGGCTGCCCGGCGCATCACCGTCGATGCTGAGACGCAGTCCGATTTCGCCGGCACGGGGCCGGCGATGCCCGGTGCGGTGCTCGATCGGCTCCGGACCGCCTGTAAGGCGCTTGTCGCGGCGGAGCCAGAACTGACAGAAATGGACCGCCTCGTCGGCGACGGCGATATCGGTCACTCGCTGGCGGGCGGCGCCAATGCCGTCCTCGCCCAGATCGAAGGCTGGCGCGGCAAGCCGGTCGATGCCGTGCTTCATGCCGTCGGCCTGACGCTGCGGCGGAGCGTCGGCGGCACGTCCGGGCCGCTCTACGCAGCCTTTGCAATCGCCGCCGGCCAGCAACTGAGGCAAGGCGCGGCCGATGCGGATGCCTTCGGGCGGGCCTTCGCCGCCGGCACCGAGGCCATCACGCGGCTGGGCGGGGCCTCGGGCGGCGACCGCACCATGGTCGACGCCTTGCTGCCGGCCGCGGCCGCGCTCGCCCGGGATGCCGGCGATCTCGCCGGCGCTGCGCGCGCCGCCCGTGCCGGCGCTGAGGCTACGAGCGCGATGGCGCCGCGAAGGGGCCGCTCGAGCTATCTCGGCGCACGGGCGGTTGGCCATCCCGATCCGGGCGCTGTCGCGGTGGCGATGTTGCTCGAGGCAATCGCGGCCGGCCGCGGCTAGTGTCTCGGGCTAACTCTGCGGGGTGAAGCGGGCGACCAGCGTGTGCCGGTCGCCCGGATAGGTGAAGCGCACATAGGTGACCGGACCCTGGGTGCTCCAGGTGCGGCGCTCTATGACGAGGCAGGCCGTGCCGACGGCGACGGCGAGTAGCGCGGCGATGTCGGCCTTGGCGCCGGTGGCCTGCACGCGATGCTCGGCGCTGCTCCAGGGCACCTGATCGAGCAGCCACTGGCCCGGCGTGTGCTCCGCAAAGCTGGCGTCGGCCGCCGCCGGCACGACCTCCAGATTGATCAGGCGCTCTTCGATACAGAAGGGGGCGGTACCGGCGAAATGGAGGGTGCGGACGTCGAGCAGGCGTCCGCCCTCCGCGACGTCGATCCAGCGCTGGTCCGCCTGGTGCGCCCGCCGCGACCGGCGCCTCTCGACCTCGAAGCGATAGGGCTGTCCGAGTTGCTCGACCTCGTTGCGGATGTCCTGGATTTCCAGAACGGCCGATTGCGCCTGCGGCTGCCGGACGAAGCTGCCCGAGCGCTTGCGGCGCTCGACAAGGCCGGCCTTGGCGAGCTGTGTCAGGACCTTGTTGACGGTCATCCGCGAGACGCCGTACTGGGCGGCAAGATCGATCTCGAAGGGGATGCGGTAGCCCGGCGGCCACGCGCCGGAAACGATGTTGCCTTCGATTTCGCGCAGGATCTGCTGATGCAGTGTTGGATCCTTGTCCGTCTTCATCGTCCGCCCCAATGTCCCGAGGGCAGTAGCACATGGCGGGCCGACGCGGGCAAGGGCTCTTAGCCCTCCGAGAGGCGCGCCATGGCCTGGCGATAGCGCGCCGCGACGGCATCGCGGCGCAGGTGCCGACCGCCTGCTACCTGCTTGATCCCCATCGCCCAGACGCAGTCGACCCGGACGTCATCGCCGAAGATCCATCCGTCGAGCAGCGAATCGTCGCGTAGCTGTGGCGCCGCGTCGCCGTCCAGCGCCACCAGGTCGGCCCGGTTGCCAGTCGCGATTCCGGCCGGATTGGCGAGAGCTTGGGCGCCGCCGGCGAGCGCGCCCGCGAGCAGCGTCCGTCCCGTCGAGGTCGCCGGGTCGGCGATGGCGTTGCGAACCCTGAGGCCGAGGCGCTGCGAATATTCGTATTGCCGCAACTCGCCGCCCAGCGAGATCGACACGTTGGAATCGCTACCGACCGCGAATCGGCCGCCTGCGGCGCGGAAGGCCGTGCCGGCGAAGATTCCGTCGCCGAGATTGGCCTCGGTGATCGGACAGAGCCCCGCGACCGCGCCGCGCGCCGCCATGTCCCGGATTTCGTCGTCGTTCATGTGGGTCGCATGGATCAGGCACCAGCGGTCATCGACCGGAGCGTTGTCGAGCAGCAGGCGCACGGGCCGCGCGCCATGATGCCGTTCGCAGGCTTCGACCTCCGCCACCTGCTCCGCGACGTGGATATGGACCGGACCGCCAGCGACGAGCGGCAGGATGTGTCCGATTTCGCCGAGTGTCGCCGCGCGCAAGCTGTGTGGTGCGATCCCGAGCACCGCGCCGGGCAGGGCGGCGACAATCTCGCCCGATCGCGCCATCAGGCGCGCGAACGAGTCGAGCGACGAGACGAAGCGGTGCTGTTCGGCGAGGGCTGGCGTCGGGCCGAAGCCTGAATGCGCGTAGAACACCGGCAGCAGCGTCAGGCCGATGCCGGCGGTTGCACTGGCGGCCGCGATCCGTCCGGCCATCTCGCCGATATCCGCATAGGCCGCGCCGTCGCGGTCATGGTGGAGGTAGTGGAACTCGCCGACGCGGCCGAATCCCGCTTCCAGCATGCGGACATAGAGCATGGCGGCGACCGCCTCGACATCCTCCGGCCGCATGCCGAGGGCAAAGCGATACATCGTCTCGCGCCACGTCCAGAAGCTGTCGTCGCCGGCGCCGCGTCGCTCCGTCAGGCCCGCCATCGCGTGCTGGAAGGCGTGGCTGTGCACATTGCCCGGTGCCGGAACGACGACCGCGTGACGTTCGTCCGCGGGCTCGGGTGCACAGCCCGCGGTAACGCTTTGAATGTGGCCATTCGCAGCCGTGATGCGGACGTCCGCATGCCAGCCACCCGGCAGCAAGGCCCGCTCGGCGAATAGGCTCGTCATGTCGGTGGCTCCTCTCGTCCATGCCGGGCGGCGATGTTTCCAGCTTGTCAGCCTCTCAACTATGTATATACATAATTACCGATAGGCACCAGTCGTGTCGATGCGGATCGCGGCGTGGCAAGGGAGGCGCAGGGTGAAAATCTGGCAGGAAGCAAACCTTGTAACCGTGGCGGAAGGAACGGCGCGCATCGTCACCGATGCGGCCGTCGCGGTCGCCGGCGGGCGCATCGTGTTCGCCGGTCCGCGCGCCGAATGTCCGGCGCAGGCCGGCGTCGAGACCGAGTCGCTCGAAGGGCGGCTGGTGACGCCGGCGCTCATCGACTGCCATACCCATTTGGTACATGGCGGCCATCGTGCCCGCGAATTCGAGATGCGGCTGGCGGGCGCCAGCTACGAGGAGGTTGCCCGTGCCGGCGGCGGCATCGTCTCGACCGTCTCCGCGACGCGGAGGCTCGATGTCGAGGGCATGGTCGCCGCAGCTCTCCCGCGCCTTGATGCCCTGCTCGCGGAAGGCGTCGGGACGGTCGAGATCAAGTCCGGCTACGGGTTGAGCATCGCCAGCGAACTCGACATGCTGCGCGCCGCGCGCCGTCTTGCTGCCATTCGCCCGGTCCGCATCGTCACGAGCTACCTGGCCGCCCATGCCGTACCGGCGGAATATCGCGGCCGTGCCGACGATTACGTCGCGGAGGTGGTGCTGCAGGGGCTTCGGCAGGGCCATGCCGAGGGCCTGATCGATGCGGTCGACGGCTTCTGCGAGGGGATCGCCTTCTCGCCGGTCCAGATGACGCGCATCTTCAAACTCGCGGCCGAACTGGGCCTGCCGGTCAAGCTTCACGCCGAGCAATTGTCCAATCTCGGCGGCGCCGCGCTGGTCTCGCGCTATCGCGGCCTCTCCGCCGATCATCTCGAATATCTCGACGACGTCGGCATCGCGGCAATGGCCGAGGCCGGCACGGTCGCCGTGTTGCTGCCGGGCGCATTCTACACGCTCAAGGAGACGCGGAAGCCTCCGGTCGCCGGACTGCGCGCCGCCGGCGTGCCGATGGCGGTGGCGACCGACTGCAATCCCGGCACGTCGCCCCTGACCTCGATGCTGCTGGCGATGAACATGGCCGCGACCCTGTTCGGGCTCACCGTCGACGAGTGCCTGGCGGGAGCCACCGTCCATGCGGCGCGAGCGCTCGGGCTCGGCCATGAGGCGGGAACGCTGGAGGCCGGCAAGCGCGCCGACTTCGCCGTCTGGGATGTCGAGACGCCCGCCGAACTCGTCTACCGCCTCGGATTCAACCCTCTCCACGCCCGCATCTGGCGCGGCGAAAGGACCTTGTAAATGGCCATCACGCTGCACCCCGGAGCCGTTTCGCTCGCGACGCTCGAGACCATCTACTGGACGGGAGAGCCGGCGCAACTCGATCCGTCCTGCGACCCGGCCATTGCGAAGGCCGCCGCGCGCATCGCCGAAATCGCCTCGGGCGACGCGCCCGTGTACGGAATCAATACCGGCTTCGGCAAGCTCGCCTCGATCCGGATTGCGTCCGCCGATGTCGCGACGCTGCAGCGCAACCTCATCCTGTCGCATTGCTGCGGCGTCGGCGTGCCGCTGCCGGAGAATATCGTCCGCCTCATCATGTCGCTGAAGCTGATCTCGCTCGGCCGGGGCGCCTCGGGCGTGCGGCTCGAGATCGTCCGGTTGATCGAGGCGATGCTCGCCAGGGGCGTGGTCCCGGTGATTCCGGAGAAGGGTTCGGTCGGCGCGTCCGGCGATCTCGCGCCGCTGGCCCACATGACGGCGGTGATGATGGGCGAGGGCGAGGCCTTCCATGAGGGCCAGCGCGTCTCGGGCGCGGTGGCGCTGGCGAGGGCCGGCCTGACGCCGATCGTGCTGGCGGCCAAGGAGGGGCTGGCGCTGATCAATGGCACCCAGGCTTCGACCGCGCTCGCGCTGGCCGGTCTGTTCCGCACCCACCGCGCGGCACAGTCGGCGGTGATCGCGGGCGCCATGTCGACGGACGCGGCGATGGGTTCGCCCGCGCCCTTCCACGCCGAGATTCACACGCTGCGCGGCCACCGCGGCCAGCAGGACGTCGCCGCGAGCCTCAGGGCGCTGCTCGATCGATCCGAAATTCGCGAAAGCCATGTCGAGGGCGACGAGCGCGTCCAGGATCCCTATTGCATCCGCTGCCAGCCGCAGGTCGACGGCGCCTGCCTGGACCTTCTCCGCAGCGCCGGCGCCACGCTGGAGATCGAGGCGAATGCCGTCACTGACAATCCGCTTGTGCTCTCCGACGGGTCGGTCGTGTCGGGGGGCAACTTCCATGCCGAGCCGGTTGCTTTCGCCGCCGACCAGATCGCCATCGCCATCTGCGAGATCGGCGCCATCGCGCAGCGGCGCATCGCACTGCTGGTCGACCCGGCCCTATCGCACGGCTTGCCGGCCTTCCTCGCCAAGTCGCCGGGTCTCAATTCGGGCCTGATGATCGCCGAGGTGACGTCCGCCGCGCTGATGTCCGAGAACAAGCAGATGTCGCATCCGGCCTCGGTGGATTCGACGCCGACCTCGGCCAACCAGGAAGACCATGTTTCCATGGCCTGCCATGGCGCGCGCCGATTGCTGCAGATGACCGACAATCTGGTCTCGATCATCGGGATCGAGGTGCTGACGGCGGCACAGGGCATCGAGTTCCGCCAGCCGCTGAAGACCGGAACGGAATTGCTCAAGGCGCTCGCCGCCGTGCGCCGCGTCGTTCCCACCCTTGAACTCGACCGCTACATGGCCCCCGACCTCGAGGCCGCCGCCCGCCTCGTGGCCGACGGTTCACTGATCGCGTCCGTCGACCCGTCGACCCTTACCGGCCTGGGAGTGGGCGCGTGACGGATATCGTCGCCATCGAGCGCGGGTCCTCGCCCGTCATCCTCTCCTTTCCGCACAGCGGCACGGTGGTGCCGCCGGAGATCTGGGATAGCCTGAACGACAACGGCCGCATCCTGTCCGACACGGACTGGCATCTGCCGAGGCTCTATGACGGGCTGCTGCCGGATGCGACGACGGTTCAGGCGCGGTACCATCGCTATGTGATCGACCTGAACCGTGATCCGAGCGGGGCCAGCCTCTATCCGGGCCAGAACACGACGGCGCTGGTGTCGCTGACTGATTTCGACAATGTCGCGATCTGGTTAGCGGGCGCCGAGCCGGCCGCGGACGAAATCGCGCGCCGCCGCGCGCAGTATCACGCGCCCTACCATGCCGCGCTCGAGGCCGAGATCGCCCGCGTGAAGGGCTTGCATGGCATTGCGGTCGTCTACGACTGCCATTCGATCCGCTCGCACATTCCCTTCCTTTTCGAGGGGCGGCTGCCGGACCTGAACATCGGCACCGACAGAGGCCGGACCTGCGCGGCCGCGATCGAGGCGGCGGCGATGACGACCGCCGAGGCGGCCTCCGGCTTGACGAGCGTGCTCAACGGCCGTTTCCGCGGCGGCTGGACGACGCGCCATTACGGCCGCCCGGAGTCCGGCGTCCACGCCATCCAGATGGAACTGGCCCAGGCCACCCATCTCGCCACCGAAACCGCGCCCTTCGGCTATGACGCCGAGCGGGCGAGCGGGCTGCGTGCTGTCCTGCGCGCGGTCCTCGAGCGCATCGAAACCGCCGCGCTCTCACTCGCATCCGAGAGGACGACATGAACGACCCCCGCTACAACAGCCGCACCGTGCGCGCGCCCCGCGGCTCCGAACTCAGCGCGAAGAGCTGGCAGACCGAGGCGCCACTCCGGATGCTGATGAACAATCTCGATCCGGACGTGGCCGAGAACCCGCATGAGCTGGTCGTCTATGGCGGCATTGGCCGCGCCGCCCGAACCTGGCAGGACTTCGACCGCATCGTCGCCAGCCTGAGGACGCTCTCGGAGGACGAGACGCTTTTGGTCCAGTCCGGCAAGCCGGTCGGTGTCTTCCGCACCCATGCCGACGCGCCGCGCGTGCTGATCGCCAATTCCAACCTCGTGCCGCACTGGGCGAACTGGGACCATTTCAACGAGCTCGACCGCAAGGGCCTCGCCATGTACGGCCAGATGACGGCCGGCTCGTGGATTTATATCGGCACCCAGGGCATCGTCCAGGGCACCTACGAGACCTTCGTCGAAGCAGGGCGCCAGCACTATGACGGTAATCTGAGGGGGCGCTGGATCCTCACCGCCGGCCTCGGCGGCATGGGCGGCGCGCAGCCGCTCGCCGCCGTCATGGCCGGCGCCTGCTGCCTCGCCATCGAGTGCAATCCGGACTCGATCGATTTTCGCCTGCGCACCCGCTACCTCGATGAGAAGGCCGCGACGCTCGACGAGGCGCTCGCCATGATCCAGCGTTGGACCGAGGCGGGCGAGGCGAAGTCGGTCGGCCTGCTCGGCAATGCCGCCGAGATCCTGCCGGAACTCGTCCGGCGCGGCGTCCGTCCCGACATTGTCACTGACCAGACCTCGGCGCACGACCCGATCAATGGCTATCTTCCGAAGGGCTGGACGATGGCCGAGTGGCGCGCGCGCCGCGAGAGTGACCCGAAGGCGGTGGAGAGGGCCGCCCGGGCGTCCATGCGCGAGCATGTCGAGGCGATGGTCGCCTTTTGGGATCGCGGCGTGCCGACGCTCGACTATGGCAACAACATCCGCCAGGTCGCCAAGGACGAGGGCCTTGAAAACGCCTTTGCCTTCCCGGGGTTCGTGCCGGCCTATATCCGGCCGCTGTTCTGCCGCGGCGTCGGTCCGTTCCGCTGGGTCGCGCTCTCGGGCGATCCGGAGGATATCTACAAGACCGACGCCAAGGTGCGCGAACTCACCCCCGGCAACACGCATCTGCACAACTGGCTCGACCTGGCGCGCGAGCGCATTGCCTTCCAGGGGCTGCCGGCGCGCATCTGCTGGGTCGGCCTCGGCGACAGGCACAGGCTCGGCCTCGCCTTCAACGAGATGGTGCGGAACGGCGAATTGAAGGCGCCGGTCGTGATCGGCCGCGACCATCTCGATTCCGGCTCGGTCGCCTCGCCCAATCGCGAGACCGAGGCGATGCGCGACGGCTCCGACGCCGTTTCCGACTGGCCGCTCCTGAACGCGCTGCTCAACACCGCGTCGGGCGCGACCTGGGTGTCGCTGCATCATGGCGGTGGCGTCGGCATGGGCTACTCGCAGCATGCCGGCATGGTGATTTGCGCCGACGGCAGCGATGCCGCCGAAGCGCGTCTCGGCCGGGTTCTCTGGAACGATCCCGCTTCGGGCGTCATGCGCCATGCCGATGCCGGCTACGACATCGCTATCGACTGTGCCCGCGAGCAGGGGCTGAACCTGCCCGGCATCCTCGGCTGATGGCCGCGCGACTGCTGAAATGGGCCGATCATCGTCGTATGCCGTGGAAGAACGGCGGCGGCGAGTCGATCGAGATCGCCATCGGCCCCGCTGGAACGGGGCTGGATGACTTCGACTGGCGGGTCAGCCTGGCGCGGGTGGAGCGCGACGGTCCGTTCTCGACGTTTCCGGGGATCGACCGGATCCTGAGCGTCGTCGAGGGCTGCGGCATCGACCTCGTCTTCGGCCCGGAGGACCAGGCCTCATTGACGTTGGCGGATGAGCCCTACGGCTTTCCCGGCGATGCTGCCGTCTCCGGCAGGCTGCTCGACGGGCCGATCATCGACCTCAATGTGATGAGCCGGCGCGGCAGGGCCAACGCGACCGTGGAACGCATCACGGGGGCGTGGCATGGCGAGGTCGCGCCGGCCGGCGCTGGCCTCTTCTATTGCCAAGACGGCCGGGTCGACGTGTCGCTCCGGGGTGAGACGGCGCCCCTCGGCTCCGGAGACGCGCTGCGCATTGACGGACCTTCGCGCGTCTTCGCCGAGATCGAGGGTTCCGCCTATTGGATAGAAATCCGGCTCTGAGCCGGGGCCCCGGCATTGCTGGCGCCCCGTGCCTTCGCGCATGCTGGCGCTCAGCGCACCTTTTCCATCGTCCGCGACCTGTCCGAGGCAAGCATCGCCTCGACGACCTGGACGGAGCGGAGGCCGACGGCGGCGTTGCCGCAGTTCTCGACCTGCCTGCCGAGGCAGAGGTCGACGAATGTCTCGACCGGGGTTGTGCAGGTATAGGCGCCGGCGCCGGGCTCGATCGCCATCTCCTCATCCTGGCCATCCAGACGGCGCAGCCAGAGCCGCTCGCGCTCGACATCGAGCAGCAGCATGCCTTCCGTGCCGAACAGGCGGATATCGACCTGGAACGGCGACCCCGGCGGCACCGAGGCGGAGCCAGACAGCGAACCGGTGGCGCCGCCGGCAAACGTCATGGCGAGCGCGTTGTGGATGTCGGTGTCGATCGCCGACTTGCCGAGTAGCGCGAACACGCTCTCCGGCTCCAGATCCGTCACATAGAACAGGCCGCCCAGCATGTGGACGAGCTGGCCCCAGCCATAGCCACCGGCGCCCGGATGCGCCCAGGTGGCGCGCTCGGGACGGAACATCTCCTTTTCGGTGCCCTGCAGTTCGCCGCCGGAGACGAGATCCTCGATCGGCGTCGCCATCTGCGCCGAGACATGGCGGATGCGGCCGATGCGACCTGTGGCGACCAGTTCGTGCGCCTTCTTGAAATAGGGCTGGAAGCTCCAGCCATAGGGCACGAGGATCTCCCGGCCCGCCTTCTCGGCCGCCGCGATCAGCCGCCTGGCGTCGGCGGCGCTGGTTGCCATCGGCTTCTCGACCATGACGTGGCTGCCCTTGTCGAGCGCGGCCATCGCCTGCTCGGCGTGGAGATGATGCGGCGAGGCGATGATGACGCCGTCCATCTCGACCTTGTCGAGCAGTTCCTCATAGGTCTCGTAGGCATGCGGGAAGCCGAACGCCTCCTTCACCTTCGCGAGTTCCGCGGCGCCGGGACGCGCGACGCCGACCAGTTCGACGTTCGTGTTGCGCTTCAGGATCGGCAGATGGTTGGCGACGGCCCAGGAGCCGGCGCCGATGATGCCGATGCGCGCCTTGCGGCCGGCCTTGGCTGTTTCGGTCATGCTCTTTCCTCCCGGTGCGGTCAGCGGCGCTTGGCGCCGGGGACGAAGGGCTCGCGGTCGAGCCACTTGCGGTACATGTCCGGCACGGCGCATTCCGGGTCGTTGAAATAGGCCTTGTAGTCGACGCCGCCGACCAAGGCGATGTTGCCCCAGGGGTCGAGCGCGCCCGAGCGGACGATGACCTTGGCCTTCTGCGCCAGCGGGCCGACCGTGTCCTCATAGGTGACCGGCACGAAGTCGCGCTCGTCGAACCAGGTGGTGAGCGAGCGGTAGAGCGGCTTGTTGTGCTCGGCGACCTGCGAGGCGAACATCACCTTCTCGACGATCAATTCCGGCGCGATCACCGAATAGAGCTGCTCGAGCGTCGGCAGGTCGGCGCTGATGGCGAGGTCGATGCGCCAGGCGTCGTCGGGGATCGGGAAGCCCGCGTCGACGATCATCATGATGTCGCCATGACCCATCGTGGCGATGGCTTCCGAGAGTTCGGCGTTCAGGATGCCGGAGCGCTTCATCGTTTCTTCCTTTTCGCTATGCCGCGCTGATCGCGCGATCGAGTTCGGCGTGGGTGACGTCCCGGACGATCTCCTCCACGACCTTGCCATGGCGGAACAGCAGGATGCGGTCCGACAGGCGGGCGAGTTCGAGCGAGTCCGACGAGGTGAAGACCACGGCGGCGCCCGAATCCGCGATGCCGCGCAGGATGTGGTAGATCTCGGATTTGGCGCCGATGTCGACGCCGCGCGTCGGGTCGTCGAGCATCAGCACCTTGGGCTGCATGACCAGCCAGCGGGCGATCAGCGTCTTCTGCTGGTTGCCGCCCGAGAGCGAGGTGATCCGGTTCAGGATCGAGGAGGCGCGCACGGAGAGACGGCGGATCGCCTCAAGCGCCTTGCCGCGCCGCGCTCTGCCGGCGCTCGCATGCATCGCCTCGTCGGTCGCTTCGGCGTTCCGGAGCACGCTCATCAGCGGCAGGATGCCCTCGCGCAGGCGGTCCGCCGGCAAGTAGGCGATGCGGCTGCGGATGGCGGCGCGCGGCGTCGAGCGTCCGATTGGCCGGCCCGCCACGGCGATGGTCCCGGACGCGGCGTGGTCCATGCCGAAGATGTGGCGCAGTAGCGAGGAGGGGCCCGAGTCCGGCAGGCCGGCGAGGGCGACGATCTCGCCGGCGCGAACCTGCAGCGAGGCGCCGGCGAGCTCGCGGCCGTGCACGTCGGCGACGTCGAGCAGGATTTCCTTGGTCGGACGCGGCTTGACCTGGGCCGGGAAAATCTCGGCCGGCTGGCGGCCGAGCATCGCGTCGACGACCTTCTCGTGGTCGAACTCGGCGACGGGCCGCGTCGTGATGAGGGTGCCGTCGCGGATGACCGAGATGCGGTCGGCGATAGAGAATATCTCGCCGAGCTTGTGCGAGACGTAGATGATGGTGACGCCGACCGAGCGCAGATGGCGGATCCGCTCGAGCAGGCGGGCCGCCTCGGCGGCGTTCAACGCCGATGTCGGTTCGTCGAAGATGATGACCTTGGCATCCCAGGTCAGCACCTTGGCGATGGCCACCAGTTGCTTGTCGGAGGACGAAATGTCGCCGACCCGCATGAACGGCTGGATCTTCTGTTCCTGGAGCTCGTCGAGCGCCTTGCGCGCCCGTGCGGCCATGGTGGCCTTGGACGGCTTGACGATGCCGCTGTCGTCGATACCCAGCGCGATGTTCTCGGCGACGGTCAGGTTGTCGAACAGATCGAGTTCTTGGTGCACGACGCCGATCCCGCTGGTCAGCGCATCGCGTGGCGTCTTCATGCGGAGTTCGGTGCCGAGGGGGCCGATGATGGCCCCCTCGCTCGGGTTGTAGACGCCCGCGATCAGCTTGATCAGCGTCGACTTGCCGGCCCCGTTCTCACCGACGAGCGCATGCACCTCGCCTTGCTTGAAGTCGATGCTGACTTTGCGCAGCGCCCAGAAGCTCCCGAAGGATTTTCCCAAGTCGCGAAGCTGGAGCATCGAAGTCATCGGCGCATACTCTCGTTCTGGATCCGTTAGGCAGGGCAGGGGGGCAGCAGGCCTTATTCGGCCTGGTGCTGCTCGACGTTGGACTTGTCGATCACTTCGACGCCGGTATCGGTGTGGCTCGGGGGCATCTTGCCCTCGGCGTAGATCTCGTTGAGCACGACGACCGCGTCATGGCCCTGGCGCTGCGGGTTCTGCGTGATGGTCGAGGTCAGCGCGCCCGAGACGATCAGTTCACGGGTCTGCGGCAGCAGGTCGGAGCCGACCACCGGGATCTTGCCGGCCATGCTGTTGCGCTCAAGGTACTGGCCAATCGCCGGGAACGAGCAGCAATCGAGCGAGATGATGCCGGTGATGTCCGGATTGGCGAGGACGGCGTTCTCGATCGCGGCGTAGATCTGCTGCGGCTCGTTGGTGGTGTTGATCAGGCCGGCGATCTCGATGCCGGGATGCTTGGCCAGCGCCTGGCGGGCGCCGTTCTCGCGATCCTTCGACCACTGCGCGGCGGCGTCGACCGTGAAGATCAGGATCTTGCCCTTCTCGCCCATCTCCTTGACCAGCGTCTCGCCCATGACGACGCCCGAATAGACGAGGTCCTGGCCGACGAAGGTCAGGCGCTGCGAGGCCGGGTTGTCGGTGTTGAAGGTGACGACCGGAATGCCGGCGGCGAGCGCCTTGTTGATCACCGGAGCAAGCGCGTCGGTCGAGGACGAGGAGACGGCGATGCCGTCGACGCCCTTGGTGATCCAGTTCTCGAGCTCGGCGACCTGCTTCTCGGCGCCGCCACCGACCGGGCCGGTGAAGAGCGCGTTGACGTTCAGCTCCTTGCCGGCGGCTTCGGCACCGTTGCGCATCGGCACGGCGACCGAGAGCGCCGGGTCGTGATAGGAGACGACGAAAGTCGGCTGCTCCTTGGCCTCGGCGCGGGCCTTGATCGCCGGCGACAGCGTGAAGTCGGCGGCCGCGGCCGGGACGAGCAGGGCGAGCGTGGCGAGGCCCGCAAAGAGTGAAGCGCGTAGCATGATGGTTTCCTCCCAGGTGTAGTCGTTCAGTTCATGGGTCGACTGGCTATTTCTTCGATGTCAGTCCGCCGATCAGCGCCGCCGTCAGCACGACCGCTCCGATCAGGGTCGTCTGCCAGAAAGGCGTGACGCCGAGCAGGATGAGGCCGTTGCGCACGACGCCGATCAGCAGGACACCCAGCAGGGTTCCGGGAATGGAACCCTCGCCGCCTCCGAGCCGCGTGCCACCGATGATGACCGCGGCGATGACGTCCAGCTCCAGGCCGACACCGGTCACGGGCTGCACGTTTTCCAGAAATCCGAAATTGATGATGCCGGCGAAGGCGGCCAGCAGGCCGGCGATCGCGAAGGCGACGATCTTGGTCCGCGAGACGGGCACGCCGACGATCCGCGCCGCGCGGTCATTGCCGCCGACGGCGAAGATGTGGAAGCCGAAGGTCGTCTTGTGCAGCAGGAAGAAGCCGATCACGGCGACGGCAACCAGGACCAGAACCTGGTTCGACAGGTTGCCGAACAGACTGCCCTGGGCGATGCCGGTCAGGATCGGCGCCGCGTTCTGGCCATGCGGCAGCGAGACGGGCATGCCGTTGCTCATGACGAGCGTGGCGCCGCGGATGAGATAGAGCGTGCCGAGGGTGGTGATGAAGGAGGGGATGCGGCCGACCACGGTGATGGCGCCGTTCATCGCGCCGATGGCGAGGCCGAACATCAGCGTGATCAGGATCGCCGCCGTCTCCGGCACGCCGCTGACGATCAGCAGGCCACCGATCATGCCGGCGAAGCCGTAGAGCGAGCCGACCGAGAGGTCGACCTCGGAGATGATCAGCACATAGGTCGCGCCGACGGCGAGCACGCCGAGCAGCGAGATCTGGCGCAGAAGGTTGAGGATGTTGGTGCCCGTCAGGAAGACGGGGCTGGCGATGGCGAAGACGACGCAGAGCGCCAGCAACGCGCCCAGCACGCCCGCTTCGCGGGTCAAAAGCAGCCCACGCACCGATTGCGTCCAGCCCCTCTGCGCAGCATGGCCGGTTGCGACGTTGGTCATCTTCTATCTCCCTCGCATCGTCGCAGCCCAGGCGCGGACGATCGTATCCGTTGGTCCGCGCGGCCAGCCGCCATGCGGTGGCCCGGCCTGCGGGTCGTTGCTTCAGTTTGAAACGTGAGGTGCGCGGTGCGACCTGCGCCCATGGGTAGGTCGGCGGAACGAGGCCGCCGACCGGCCGACTACTTGATCTCGCCGGCGAACACGGTGAGCTTGATGTCCGGAAGGATCGTGGCGAGATTGTCCTTGCTCACCGTCAGGATCGGCAGGACGACTTCCTTCTCGGTCTTGCCGCCTTCGAGCTTGGCGATGACGCTCTCGCCCGCCGTCTTGCCCATCAGGTAGGGCTGCTGCATGCCGCTCGCGACGATCGATCCGTCCTCGATCATCGGCAGGAATTCCGGCACGCCGTCGAAGGCGCCGATCAAGGTCTCGCCGCCGCGGCGCATGGCGTCCACGGCGCGCTTGGCGCCGAGCGTCGGCGAATCGGTCTGCACGAAGATGCCGCGCATTTCCGGATGGGCCGTCAGCATGTCCTGCACGAAGCGATAGGTCTCGTCGGCCGTGTAGGTCTGCATCTCGTTGCGGGCGACGATCTTGTGCCCGGCTTCTTCCACGGCCTTGACGAAGCCGTTGGTGCGCTTGACGCCGTTCTGGCGCGCCTGGGAGATGGTGACCATGCCGATGTCGGCGTTCTTCCAGCCCTTTGCCTCGAATGCCTTGGCCATGGCCTTGCCGACGTCATAGGCGCCCGCCTCGTCGTTCGAGGTGACGAAGGTGACGTATTCGCCAGACACCGTGCCGATGCCGGCGAAGCTGACGGGGATGTTCGCCTTCTGGGCGAGCGAGAGGACCGCCGGCGCGGTCGAGGAGTCGGTTGGCGACAGCACGATGCCGGACGCGCCCTTGACGATGGCGTCCTGGGTGTTCTGCAGCTGCGCCTGGGTGTTGTTGCGGCTGTCGAGCGCGACATAGTCGTAGCCGTGCTCCTTCGCCGCGGCCTCGACGCCTTTCGCGACATAGCGCCAGAACGGGGCGTCGAGACCGGCGGACAGATAGACGATCTGCTTACCCTCGGCATGGGCCGTGGTCGGCAGCGCGGCTGTGGCCATCATGGCGACGGCACCGGCAAGCGCGATGAAGTTCCGCTTGGTGATGTTCATGAGTTCCTCCCTCTTCGATGGCGGCGTTGGCCGCCTCTCCTCCCGCGCCTAGGGCGCGCCGATGACACCCTCCGAGATCAGGCGGTCGATCTCCTCGGGCTTGAAACCCGCGGCGCCAAGAACCTCGCGACTGTGCTCGCCGACCAGCGGCGCGCCTCTCTCCACAGCCGACGGGGTCTTGCTGAAGCGGATGGGGAAGCCGGGGGTCTTCAGGTGACCCTCGGTATGGTGGTCATATTCGACGAAGCTGCCGTTGAACTTCACCTGCGGATCCTCGACCGTCGCGGCGAAGTCGTTGACCGGGCCGGCCCAGAGGCCGAGCGCCAGCATGGCGTCGATCAGCTCGGCCCGCTTCCAGCCGCGGCTGTGCTTGGCGACGAGCTGATGAATCAGGTCGCGCTGCTCGAACGGGTCGACGTCGTCGTTCATCGCCAGGAAGGCGGGCTCGTTGAACAGCTCGCCGAGCTTGGCGAGCTGGGGAAAGGCGAGGGCGACGTAGCCGTCCTGTGTCTCGAACACGCCGTAGGGCGCGCGGATGTAGACGTGGCCGTGCGGCTCCTGCGTGCGCTTTTGCGGCTTGCCGTCGATGGTGAAGACCGACAGCTCCTGCATCTGGAACGAGATCGCGGCGTCGAGCATGTTGACCTCGACGAGTTGGCCCTCGCCGGTACGCTCGCGGTGCAGCAGCGCCGCCAGCGCGCCCTCGAAGGCGGCGTACGCGGTCGTCGCGTCGACGACGTACTGGCCCACCGGCTGAGGCGGGCCGTCCGCCTGGCCGGCGGAGTACATGGCGCCGGAGAGCGCCTGCAGCAGAAGGTCCTGGCCGGGGCGGGCGGAGTAGGGACCCTCGGCGCCGTAGCCGGAGATCGAGACGTAGATCAGGCGCGGATTGATCGCCGAAAGCGTCTCGTAGTCGACGCCCAGCTTCTTCGCCACATGCGGGCGATAGTTCTGCATGAAGACGTCCGCGTCCTTGACGAGCTTGTGCAGGGCGGCTTGTCCCTCGGACGACTTCAGGTTGATCGCCAGGCTGCGCTTGTTGCGGTTCAGCGACAGGAACGAGGCGTTGATCGTGCGGGCGCCGCCGCCGGCCGGCATGCGCCGCTGCCACTCGCCCTCGACGGGCTCGACCTTGATGACGTCGGCGCCGATGTCGCCCATGCGCTGGGCCGCGAATGGGCCCGACATCGCGACCGTGCAATCGAGCACGCGGTAGCCCGAAAGGATCTGGGCCCTGTTCCGCACTTCCTGGCTCATCGCCACTCCCATTTCCGTCGTTTCTGTGCCCTTTGGCGAGGGCATTTGTTGACAATTGTTGATAGCGCTAACAAGTTTCTATATCTGTTAGCGCCAACATAGGGGGGCTGTCAATGCGCCGAAAGCGATTTGGAAATACTCCAGCCGGGACGGGCGTGGTGACCATGGCGGATGTCGCGGCGCGGGCCGGCGTCTCGGCCCAGACGGTGTCGCGGGTGATCGGGCGTCCGGAGATGGTGACCGAGGAGACTCGCAAGCGCGTCCAGGATGCGATTCGGGCGTTGAACTACATTCCCAACGAGGCGGCGCGGAACCTCGCCTCCAACAACAGCCGCGTCGTCGCCGTGGTTATTCCCACGCTGTCCAGCTCTGCTTTCGCGGCGCAGGTGAAAGCGACGATCGACATGCTCGAGATGCGGGGCATCTCGGTGATCATCGGCAACAGCGAATATTCGGTGCTGCGCGAGGAGCAGATCATCCAGACCTTTCTGGAGCGGCGTCCGATGGGTTTCATCCTGACCGGTCTGCACCATACGCCGCGCGCCATGGATCTCTTGCGGCAGAGTGGCGTGCCTGTGGTGGAGACGTGGGATACGGATGCGCCGCCGATCGATTGCGCGGCCGGCTTTTCCAATATCGCCGCTGGCCGTGACGTTGGGGCGCTGCTCCTGAAGCGTGGCGCGCAGCGCATCGCCTTTGTCGGTGGCGCGGCCAAGCAGGATTCGCGCGCGAACGGCCGTTTTGTTGGCCTGGCGCAAGCCGTGCAGGAGGCGGGGCTGCCGCCGCCGGAGCGGATCGAGCTGGTGCTGCCCATGAGCACGCAGGACGGCATACGGGGGCTCGACGCGGTGTTGGCGCAGGCGCCGCTGACCGACGCGATCTTCTTTTCCGCCGACAGCCTGGCGCTGGCGGCGCTGCTCGAATGCAATCGTCGCGGCCTGCGCGTGCCCGAGCAACTGGCGATCTGCGGCTTTGGTGACTTCGACCTGGCCGGCCTGGTGACGCCGGCCCTGACCACGGTCCGCATCCAGCCCGACCTGATGGGCCGGACGTCGGCGGAACTGCTTCTGGCGCGCGTCGATGGCGACGAGGCGCCGAGGACGGTCGCGCTCCAGCATCAATTGATCCGCCGCGGCAGCGCCTGACGCGGCGGATTCCCTTGTATCGCAGCGGCGGCCCTAGATCCGGTACCAGCCCTCTGCCGTGGTGCGGAACAGCTGCCGCTGTTCGTCGGCCGAATAGCCGGAGACGATCTCGCGATAGGCGTTCACCACGGTCGGATAGTCGCTGAACAAGCCGTCGAGCGGCCAGTTGGTGCCGAACATGCACCGCGATGGGCCGAACGCCTCGATGCAGACCTCGATCCACGGCCGTATCGTTTCCACGGTCCATTCATGGTCAACCATGGCGAGGCCGGACAGCTTGCAGGCGACGTTCGGCGCCTGGGCCAGGTGACGGATCGCCTTCCGCCATTCATTGAAATAGGGAACCGTGCGCTCTTTCGGGAAGCCGCAATGGCCAAGGACGATCGTCGAGCGCGGGAAGTCACGCGCCAGGTCGAAGGCCTTGCCCATCTGCGGCCAGCCGGCGTCCATGTCATAGATCAGGTCGCGCTTCTGCAACTCGTTGAAACCACGACGGAAAGCGGGGTCGGCGAGGAAGTCGAGGCCGATGAAGGAGAGCATGCGGACGCCGCGGAAATTGGCGTATTGCATGTGCCGCTCCAGCTCCGAGGCGGCGTTGTCCGCCGCCAGGTCGACGCGGGCGATGATGCCGTTCGGCATGCCGTGCTTGTCCGCGACGTCCTGCAGCCAGGCCGTCTCGCGTACCGTGTCGACCTCGCCGTCTGCAGTCTCGATATGCACGGACTTGATCAGGTTCACCGGCGCGCCTTCGCGCTGCAGGTCGGTGACCAGATAGTCCTTCATGATCGCGGAATAGTCGCCCGACGGATGGCCGACGAACGGCTTGTCGGTCAGCCAGCCGTAGCGGATGCCGCTATTCAGGTCCCACAGATGATGGTGGGCGTCGACGAATTCGAATGGCGTGTTGGTCATGTTTCCTCCCCTATTTTGTCAGGCCGGCCGCGCGTGGACCATGGTCGTGAATGCGCCCTCCTGCACGATATCGTCGTGCTGGTTCAAGACGGTGATGTCGCGCACGATCACGCCGCGGTCCCCCTTGCTGGTCCGTCGCGTGCTCGAGACGGTCAGCTTCAGGCGCAGCGTGTCGCCGAAAAACACCGGCTTTTTGAACTGCCAGTTGACGCCGAGCAAGGCCACGGCGGTGCCGTCGAGCCCGCCATCGCGATCCGCGAGGCCGGCGGAGACGATAAGCGCCAGCAGGCCGTGGGCGATCGGCTTGCCGAACGGGCCGCGGCTGGCGAACTGATGGTCCGTGTGGGCGGGATTATAATCGCCCGAGAGGCCGGCAAATGCCATGACATCGGACTCTGTGATGGTCCGGCCGGGCGACCAGAACTCGTCACCCTCATGAAAATCCTCGAAGTAGCGGGCCATTGTCGTCCTCTAACAGAGCCAAATTTCGCTCGACGCGGCGACAAATGCACGGAGGCGAGCTTCTTATGGTTAGCGCTATCAAAGTTGGTTCGCAAGTCGCGACCGGATGCCGGCCTTTCGGCTTTCACGCCAGCGCCTCTCTCGCAGGCGTCCTCATCCTCGTGGGCGAATGGAGCGAAAGGGCCGTCGTCGCCCGTCAGCGGACATGGTGTCGCCCCTTCCGTGCACCGGCTCGTGCGCGAGAAGGCGACGAGACCTTCGGTCGGACTAGATCGTGAAGGTGAGGCTGACCGAGCACCCTGGCGGCGGGGAATAGGCGATCGAGGCGTTGAGGCTGACGGCCATCGCGCTGACGATCCTGCTCCCGACGCCCGTGCCACGCGGCTGCGTGGCGCTGTCCCTGCCGACTCCGTCGTCCTCGACCATGAGTTGGAGCCGGGTCTCATCCGCTTTCAGGATGACGCGGATCTCGCCCGTAAGCGGGCCGGGATATGCATATTTGAAGGCGTTGATCACAAGCTCGGTGACGAGGATACCGATCGAGACCGCTTTGTCGGTCGGAACCGACACGACGTCGATCTGGCAGCGCGTCGTCGAGGTGTGCCCCGACGCGCGCATCGTCGTCTCGAGCTCGCTCACGAGACCACCCAGATAACCGGACAGCTCGACGGTGCGCACGTCGTGCGAGGAATAGAGCCGGCTATGAACGCCGGCGATCGCCGCGATCCGGCTCTGCGCCTCGCCGAGCGCCTGCTTCACTTGCGGCTCGCTCACGGCGTTGGATTGCAGGCGGATCATCGAGCCGACGATAGCGAGGCTGTTGGCGACGCGATGGTTGACCTCGTGCAGCAGAAGCTCGGCCCGCTCCTTGGCGATCCGCGTTTCCTGCTCGGCCAGATCGCGTGCCCGCTGCAGCCTTGCCTTCTCGACGGCCTGGTCGATGGCGCTGCCCAGGATTTCGAGAAACTCCTCGCCGACCGCCTTGGGGACGTAGTCGGCTGCGCCAGCCTTCAGCGCCGCGACGATGACCGTCGTGTCGCCGGACGCCGTCACATAGACGACCGGCGGCTTTTCCGGGAGCGTATTCAGCTGACCGAGGAAATCGAGCCCCGTTCCACTTGGCAGGTGATGGTCGAGCGCGATGACATCGATGCCGCCGACCGCCAGGCGCGCCAATCCCGCTTCGCCGGTTGTCGAGGCCTCCACCATGTAGCCGCGCCGGCCCAGCGCCTTCTGCACCAGGCGGGTAAGGCCCGGATCGTCGTCGATATAGAGGATAGAGATCGGCCGGTTCGGCATAGCTACTCGGTTTCCGGCACTTGCATCACGGAGAAGAACAGCCCGAGCTGGCGGATCGCGTTGGCGAAGCCGTCATAGTTCACCGGCTTGGTGATGTAGACATTGGCGCCGAGATCGTAGCAGCGCTGGATCTCGCGGTTGTCATCCGTCGTTGTCAGCACGACGACCGGCGAGCGGCGGGTATGCTTGTTCGACTTCAGCTTCTCGAGAATGTCGATTCCGGTCATGTCCGGCAGGTTGAGATCAAGCAGAACGAGGAGCTGGCGACCGGCACTTTCGAGGCCCGAGCCGTCGGCGCCGAGCAGAAAACGCAGCGCTTCGGTGCCGTTGGTGAACGGGATGATCTCGTTGTTGACGCCGGCTCGGCGGATGTTCTTCTCGATCAGGCGGGCATGTCCTTCGTCGTCTTCGATCATGACGATGACGACCGGCTTGGCGTGCTGGGTCACTTAGGTAGCTCCAATGATCTTGCGCAGGTCGCGCGCGAATGTGAGTTCAAACGTCGATCCGGCGCCCAGTTCCGACCGGACGACGATATCGCCGCCGATGTTGCGGGCCATCGACCTGACATGAGCCAGCCCGATGCCTTCGCCCGGCTGATCCTGCGATCCGGAGCGACGGAACAGTTCGAAGATGCGTTCGTGATCCTGGCCCGCAATGCCGCGGCCATTGTCCGCGACCTTGACCAGGATGGTGTTGCCCGGGCCCGGGCCGGCGTGAATCTGGATGCGGAGGGGGCGTTGGGGCGCGCGGTATTTCACGGCGTTGTCCAGCAGATTGCCGAAGATCTGCTCGAGCGCGAGGCGATCGGACAGTGCCGCGGGAGGCCTGCCCTCAATGACGACCTCGCCGCCAGCCTCGACGATCTGGTGGTGGATGGCATTGCCGGCATTTTCGAGCATGGCCAGCAGATCGATGGGCTCTGGCTTGAGCGTTCGTCTTCCTTCGCGCGACAGTTTCAGGATCGCGTTGATCAGTCCGTCCATTTTGCGGGTCGACGAGCGGATGAAGCCGATCGATTCCGGCAGTTCGTCGAAGGCGGCCAGCCGCGCGGCGTCGCCCTTCTTTCTGTCCTCGATGTCGAGTGCGCCGTCGGCATCCTCCGTCGCCGCCTCGCCGATATAGGCCTGCAAGGCCTCGAGGCTCGCCTCGAGTTCGCTGGTAAAGCCCATGATGTTGACGAGCGGCGCGCGCAGGTCGTGCGTCACGATATAGGCGAAACGCTGGATTTCTTCATTGGCGCGGCCGAGATCGGCGGTGCGCTCATTCACGCGCTCCTCAAGATCGGCGTTCAGCGTTGCGACCTCGCGTTGTGCCGCCACCAGCTGTCTCGTGTACTGCCAGACCGTCCAAGCCGATCCTCCGACCACGACGAGAATGACCAGGGCGCCCACGAAGGTCACCCAACGCAGGAGCTCGATGCCGTTCTGCTGGCGGGCAAGGCTATCGAGCACGGCCTGATCCGCACGGGCGATCGAGTCGTCGAAGAAGCGACGTGCCTCGTCCATCAGCTCGCGACCGCTATCCGCCCTGACGATATCGAGCGCTGCCTGGTGCTGGCCAGCCTTTGCCAGTTCGATCGTGCGGTCCAGCTCGGCGAACTTGGCCGTCAGGGTCTCGCCGAGGCGCGCGATCAGCGCATCTTGCTCGGCATTGCCGGCGAAGGCCTCCCGCACGCGTTCCATCTGAACCGGAAATTTCGCCTTCGCATCCTCATAGGGCGCGAGATAGAGCGGATCGCCGGTGAGGAGGTAGCCGCGCTGGCCAGTCTCGGCGTCCTGGCCCAGGCCCCGCAGGGTGATCAGCAGGGAGCGTTCGGTGCGCGCCTTGATCAAATCCCTGGAATTGATATCCGTCTCGCTGACCAGCCAGTACATCGCAGCAACGATGGTCAGAAGCGCCGCCAGTCCAAGCAGGATGAATACGACGGTCGAGCGGACCAGAGCATTTTTTGAGATCGGCATGAAACCACGCTGCTCGCCCAGGCGGAGGCTGAGCGTTTAGGGCCGCAAGCTATCTTTGCGGCCACTCGGCCGCAAGGGCGACAGATGACGGCGGGATGTCCGGGCAAGAGCTGGCGGCACCGATCGTTCCCGCCAGGCTTTGGGGGCCATGGAAGGGGACGGTTCGGTCCGTGTGGTTATGCGGATATAGGGCTCCAGGCTCGTAATCCTTCGTTGGGCGAGTTGATGAACTGAAGTAGCTCCAAGTCGGTCCCGACGGGCGGAGCGCATGTCGCACACGGGCTCGGCTACGGGCCGGAGCCTGCACCGTGGCGTCCGATCGATCAGGCAAATTGCGGGGGCTCCCGCTTTTCGGAGGCGGCTCGCGGGAGCGGGGGCTGGTGCCTTGCTTCCCGCACGGCGCCGGCGATCAGCCGCGCGAGCGTCGGTTCGCCCAGTTCCGACGCGACGGCGGCGAGCTTCCCGAGCTCATCCGCGATCGCGTTCATCCGCGCCGCGCGTCTCGCGGCGATGGAGGCGTCGTCGAGAGCGGCGCGGGAGAAGTTGGGGTTCGGCATGATTGCGTTCCTCCTGCCGTTACATCCGGACCGTGCCGTGATCGCCCAGCGCGGGTTTGCCGCCGGTCACGGCTGCGGTCAGCATCACGGCGGCCGCGACGATCTGGCCCGGCGAATCCCAGAGCTCGGCCCGGTCGGGGCTGACGGCCAGCAGGCGAATGGCAGGGTCGTCGGCGGAGTCCCACCAGGTCTTCAGGGCTGGCGACCACAGATCGTGGATCTTCTGCCGGTCATTGCTGATCGCCGCGTGCCCATTGACCACGACATATTTCCCAGGGGCGTCGGCGAAACCGAGCACCACGTCGGGATGGGCCTCAAGATGGTCGTAGCGCCCGTCGCCTTCATCGACCAGGAAGTAGAATGTCCGCGCCTTGGGCTCGACATAGGCGGTGAGCGGCCATTGCTGCATGCGTTCTCCGTTCCAGGAGGTGAAGAGCGCGAACTGGATCTTCCCCGTCAGTTCCCAGACGCGGTCCTCCAGCTCGGCGGTTGACATTCCATGCGCTTCTTCGCGGGCCATCTCTGTCTCCTCTATTCAAAGGGCAACGTCAGGCGGCCGGTTCGGTTGCGAAGCGGATCGAGCCGCCACGGGGCGTGTCGTCCGCTGGACCATCTATCTCGGATGAGGGAATGCGTTTCATCGCAGAATGCACTTGAAGCTCGGTCACCGGTTGCGTTGTCGCGGATGACGCGCTCGCCGTCGCGAGGCGGGCGTCCTAGACGGTGCGGCTTCTCGTCAGCAGCCAGAGGAGATAGGCGCCGCCGAGCAGCCCGGTCGTGGAGCCGATCGGCATGCTGAGGTTGAGCGGAAGGCGCTGGCTGATCAGGTCGGCCGTGAGCAGCAGGACCATGCCCATCAGCGCGCCGGTGACGATCGGAACATCCGGCGAGCGCGTCAGCCGCCGCGCCAGATGCGGTCCGGCCAGCGCAATGAACGCGATGGGGCCGGCGGCGGCCGTCGCGATTGCCGTCAGGCCGACGGCCGCCAGCACCATGACGAGGCGCGCGCGCTCGGCGTGGATGCCGAGCTGGCGCGCCGCGTCGTCGCCCATTTCCAGGAGATCGAGCCGGCGGGCATGAACGATCGCGATCGGCAGGATACCGAGAAAACCGATCGCCGCGGGCACGACATGCGACCAGGTCCGCGTGTTGAGCGAGCCGGCGAGCCAGAGCTGTGCCGAGGCGGCCTGGTCGAGATCGCCCATCACCAGCAGCACCGTGTTGACGCCGGAGAGGATGGCGCCGACGCCGATGCCCGTCAGCACGAGCCGGTAGCCGCCCGTCATCCGGCCCTTCATCGCGAGCAGGAAGACAAGGATCGCCGTGCCGACGCCCGAAAGCACGGCGGCGGCCGAGGTTTCCAAAGGGCCGGCATCGTAGAGCATGATCTGGACGATGGCGCCCGTGGCGGCGCCGGTGGTGAAGCCGATGACATCCGGCGAGCCGAGGGCATTTCGAGAGATGGATTGGAAGATCGCGCCGGCCATGCCGAGAGCCCCGCCAACGAGGAGGGCGGTCAGCAGGCGCGGCAGGCGGATGCGGAGGATCACCCGCTCGGCTGTCGTGCCTTCGCTGGTTCCGGTCAGGCTGCCGAACACCTCGCCGGGGCGGAACGACAAGGTGCCCGTGTCGAGCAGCAGGATCGCCAGCAGCAGCCCGGCGACGAAAAGCGCCGCGCAGACGAGGACGGTTCGCGGCCGCCATCGAAACGAGAGCGAGCCGAGGCGCAGCACCTGCGCGCGCGGGGTGCTCATAGCTGCCTCAGGCGGAAGCGGCGGACGATGACGAGAAAGAACGGGCCGCCGATCAGCGTGGCGACAATGCCTGCCGCGACTTCGTCCGGGGTGGCGACGACCCGGCCCAGTATGTCGGCGCAGAGCAGCAGGATCGCCGCGAACAGTGCCGAATAGGGCAGGATCCAGCGATAGTTCGATCCGGCGACGGAACGTGCGAGATGCGGCGCGACCAGGCCGACAAAGCCGATCGGACCGGCGGCGGCGGTCGCGGCCCCGGCCAGGAGCATGACGCAAAGACAGGCGAGCCCAAGCGTCAGCCGCATGTTGACGCCGAGCGCCTGGCCGAGATCCTCGCCCAGCGCGAGCGCATTGAGGTTGGTGGAGATCGCCAGCGCCGTTGCGAAGCCGGCGGTGGCCGCGACGGCGAGCACGCCGACGATCTCGAAGTCGCGCCCGTCCACCGATCCCGCCGACCAGTTGCGGAACTGGTCGAGTACCGCCGTCGGCGCGTTGAGGATGACGATGCCGGTGATCGAGCCCAGCATGACGGAAAGGCCGACGCCGGCCAGCACGATCCTGACCGGATTGGTGGTGGCTTCATGGGCCTGCCCCAGGACGAACACCGCGACGCCGGCCAGACCCGCGCCGGCGAAGCCGAACCAGACATAGTGCGCCATCGTCGTCAGGCCGAACAGCGAGACGCCGAGGACCACGGCGACGGCGGCTCCGGCATTGACCCCGAGCAGGCCCGGCTCGGCCAGCGGGTTGCGCGTGATCGCCTGCATGATCGCGCCGGCGACGCCGAGCGACAGCCCGGCCAGGATGGCGACGAGGGTGCGGGGAAGGCGTAGCGCCCAGATGACGAGATGCTGGTCGTTCCCCGGGTCATAGGCGGTGAGCGCGTGGAACGCCGTCTCAACCGACACGGCGCGCGAGCCGATGACGAGGCTCACTACGGCAGCGGCGAGAAGGATCGCCAGCCCGGCCGCGAGCCCGGATCGCCGTCCTCCGTTCCGATGCAGGCCGGAAGCGGGCGCCTTGGCGCTCCCGGCATGCCGGGCCGATGGGGTCATGGCTTGCGCAGCGCGCGCGCGACGGTGTCGATCATCTGCCGGCCGGAATAATAGTCGATCCGGAACGAGGTCGGCCCGAGCGGATAGACCCGCTTGTTGACGACGGCCGGCAGGTTGGCGAGGACGGGGTCGGCCAGGAAGGCCTCGACGTCGGCGTCGGTGGCGCGCAGCAGGAAGACGCTGTCGCCGGTGATCGCGGCGGACAGGTTCTCGCGGGAAATGAACTCGAAGTCCGAGGCCCGCGTGACCTGGCCGCGCAGCGCTTCCGGCAGGCCGACGATCTCCATGCCGAGCGCGGCGAGAAGTTGCGCCTGCGCCGATGTCGGCTTGGCGATGGAATAGCTGCCGCCGATATTGTAGCCGACGATGCTGGCCGTCCCTCGGTGGGGTGGCAGCGATGCGGCGATCTCAGCCGCGTAGGCGTCGAAGCGGCGAATGGCTTCGGCGGCCTGCGCCTCCAGCCCGGTCGCTTTACCGAGTTCGATGGCGACGTCCTGCCAGCTGTGGTTGGCGTAGTTCACCACCAGGGTAGGAATGCCCTGCGCCTGCAATTCCGCATAGTGCTGGATGACGCTGTCGGCGCCGGTCGTGGAGGCGACGAGCAGATCCGGATCCTGGCCGATGACGGCCTCGATGTCGAAGACGAGATTGGGATAAAGGATCTCGATACCGCGCTCGTCGGCGACGTCTGCCCATTGCGAGAAGAAGCCCTTGTCGTCCGTCATCACGCTGGGCGTCGTCGCGGCGCTGGCGACCACGGGCGCGCCGATCGCCAGCAGGATCCCGGTCAGGCTCGGCGCGGTCGATACGATCCGCTCCGGCCTGGCTGGCAGCGTCAAAGCGCCCGACGGATGCTCGATCGTGCGCGGCCAGCCTTCGTCCTGCGCAGTGGCGGCCTGGAGCGTCACGAGGGCGGTGGCGAGGCCGAGCGTGGCTGCCAGAAGCTTGGAAAGGCGGGTCATCGGTCTCTTCACCGCGGATGCGTGGGGCTCGACGGAGAATCCGTCAGGGAAACGATTGTCTCAGGCCATGACGTCGAGGTCGTCGAGCTGTTCGAGCACGCCGTCCCGCGCGCGCAACTCCTCATATTGCCTGAGGCGCATGCCGTCGGTCTCGGAACTGGTCATGCCCCTGCGCCAATAGCCGAAGACATGCGCGTCCGATTTCGGCAGGCCGCGTTCTGCGGTGAAATAGTCGCGGATGGCACGGGCGTCCTGGCGCTCGCCGGCCGCCCAGACGGTCCAGTTCTCCGGATCGGCGATCGCCCGGGCGGCTTCCACCAGCCGGCCTGTCGAGCCGGGGGCCTCGTCGGCGCCACGAAGCAGCAGCCTGAGTTCGACATCCGCTGGACTTGGCAGTTCCTCGAAGGCGGCCGGGTCGGCGGTCTCGACATGGACGACGCCGCGAATGCCCGGCTGCCATGCCTGCAGGATCGAGAAGACAGCCGGGATCGCCGTTTCGTCGGCGAACATCGCCACGCTCTTGCCGGCTGCGAAATCGGGCAGGAAATGCGGTCGCGGGCCGACGAGATGGATCGTGCTTCCAACCGTCGCGGTACGCAGCCACCGCATGGCGGGGCTTTCATCCTCGTGCAGGACGAAGTCGATCTCGATCCGGCTTTGCGCCTCGTCGAAGGAACGGATCGTGTAGACGCGGGAAACAGGGCGCTGGCCGGCCGGGGTCTCGACCTCGAGGCGGATGGCGAGGTTGGGCCGGCGCCAAGGCGCGACATCGGCGGGCGCGATCCGGCCGGTGACGCGGGCGACCGAGGGAACCGGGCGGGCGATCTCCACTACCGTCATCTTGATGCGCTCCATGGTGCGCATATGGTCCTGCTGCGCCAGCAGGTTCTTTCGATCCGCGCCGCTTTCGCCCTGTTCGGTGGCCAATTCAGTTCTCCACGCATTCCAAGATCGGGCCCGAAATCAGGCCAACGGGCGGGGGCAAGGATGCCGTTCCGAACGGCTACGGACTTGTCGCACCGGCATCCGATCCGCTAAACATGACTACAATTTTCACCATTATTTGCGGCCATATTGCAGAATGCGTTCTGCGATGCAATACGCTGATCTCATTGCTGGATGGAGAATGAGCGCAGATGGCGCCTGGCCTGCACGCCGAAACCGTGACGCTCCGCTATGACGAGCGAACGATCTCGCGCGATTTGTCGCTTGCGATCCCGGACGGCTCCTTCACCGTCATTGTCGGACCGAACGCCTGCGGAAAGTCGACCCTGCTGCGTTCGCTGGCGCGGTTGCTCCGGCCGGCATCGGGCCGCATCGTCCTCGACGGCCGTGACATTCGCGATTACCCGGCGAAGGACGTCGCCCGCCGTCTCGGCCTGCTGCCGCAGACCGCCACCGCGCCGTCGGGCATCACGGTCGCCGATCTGGTGGCGCGCGGCCGCTTTCCGCATCAATCGTTTCTTCGGCAGTTCTCGAAGGCGGACGAGGCGGCGGTCGCCCTGGCGATGCGGGCAACCCATGTCGACGGGCTCGCCGATCGTCTCGTCGACGAATTGTCGGGCGGCCAGCGGCAGCGGGTCTGGATCGCGCTGGTGCTGGCGCAGGAGACGCCGATCCTGCTGCTCGACGAGCCGACCACCTTCCTCGACATCGCGCATCAGATCGAACTTCTGGACCTTCTCGCCGATCTCAACCGCGCCGGACGGACGATCGTCGCCGTCCTGCACGACCTCAACCATGCCTGCCGCTATGCCTCGCACCTCGTCGCCATGCGGGACGGGGCGATCCACGCCGAGGGCCCACCTTCGGCGATCGTCGACGAGCCGCTCGTCGAGGCGGTGTTCGGTCTTGCGTCCGTCATCATTTCCGACCCGGTTTCGAAGACGCCGCTGATCGTGCCGAAGGGGCGACCCGCGGCAGGGACTCGTCCATCAGGAGCGCAAGCATGAGCGAAAGGCAGCTTCACATCGGCCTGTGCCTCACGGAGACCTGGCTGAATGGAAGGGATCCGGATCCCGAGGAGCTCCGCGCGCAGACGCAGGATCCAGCCGGCGTCTCGATCGCTCTGGCGCAGGCGGCGGAGCGGGCGAAGCTCGATTTCGTCTTCAAGCCGGACATCCTTGTGATGCGGCGCGGAAAGTCGGCGACTTCGGTCACGTTTGTCGGGCTCGATTTGACCATCCTGCTGGCCGCCATCGCCCGGTCGACGGAGAAGATCGGCCTCGTCACCACCGCCTCGACCACCTTCAACCCGCCCTATGTCGTGGCGCGGCAGCTGCAATCGCTGCACTGGGTCAGCAATGGCCGCGCCGGCTGGAACATCGTCACCTCGATCGAGGGGGCGGAGAATTTCGGTGACGCGGCGATGCCGCCACCGGAGGAGCGATACCGCAAGGCGGCGGAGTTCACCGACGTGGTGCAGAAGCTCTGGCGGAGCTACCCGCATGGAGCGCTGACGGGAAAGGCCGAACATGGCCCGATCGACCATCGCGGTACCTTCTTCAGCGTCAAGGGACCGCTGAACGTGCCGGGGCACAGCGCGGGACCGCCGCCGATCTTCCAGGCCGGCGCGTCCGATATCGGACGGGAATTCGCGGCCGCCGTCGCCGATGCGACCTTCGCCTCGACGCCCGACATGGCCGCGGCGCTCGACCTGCGCGGCGACTTGCGCGACCGGGCGGAAAGGCTCGGACGTGGCGGCGATGCCGTGCGGGTTCTGCCGGGGCTCTATTTCTTCCTGGCCGAGACGCGCGAGGAGGCCTGGGCGATGCATCGCCGTGCCCATGCTCATCTGACGCCGGCACATCGGCACGAGGCGCTGAAGTCCATTCTGGGGCTCGACATTGCGCATCTGCCGCCGGGTCACCGCGTGACCGGCGACCTGCTGCCGCCGACCAACGCGCCGGTCCGCAGCCGGACGCATGCGGATCTGCTGCGGCGCTTCATCGAGCGAACGGAGCCGACCGTCGAGACCCTGCTCGCGCGGCCGGAAGTGGTCGGTTCGGCCCATTGGGTGGCTGTGGGGACCGTCGAGGACGTGCTCGGCGACATCGTCGCGTGGTTCGAGGCCGGTGCCATCGACGGCTTCATTGCCCTGCCGGGCGGTTCGCTCGAATCGCTCCGGATCTTCCTCGATCAGCTCGTGCCGGCCCTCGTCGAGCGCGGGCTGTTCCGCCGCGACTACGCCGGCGCGACGCTGCGGGAGCATCTGCGCATCGGCTAGCGCTGCCGGCGGCTCAATTGCCGCCGGATTCCCGCGTTGCCTGTCTTGCCGCCTCGAACAGCGCGTCGCTGTGGCCTTCCGCCTCCGCCGTCTTCAGAAACGAGACCGTCGTCACGACGCAACTGAGCTCGCCCTGCGCGTTGAAGACCGGCGCGGCCTTGCCGGTCAGGGCATGGAACATGTGTTCGTTCAGTTCGGCGCCTTCGGAATCGCGGATGGCGGCGATCCGCTCGGCGCTCGGCGGCTTGCCGCGAAAGGCCTCCGGCTGCAGCTTGCGAACGGGCTTGACCCGTTCGGGCGGCAGGTGCGCCTGGAAGACGAGCCCACAGGCGCTGTTGTCGAGCGGCAGGACGTCGCCGAGCGAAACGGTGCTGATGGCGAAGCTGGCGCTCCGATACCATTGCACGATGGTCGGCCCCCGGTCCGTCCAGATCGCGACGCCGCAGCTCGCACCGATTCGCGACGCCAGCGCCTTCATGTGGCGGGCGGCGATCTCGACGGGATGGATGCGCCGGAGCGCGCTGATGCCGATATTGAGCGAGGCGGGGCCGAGGTCGTAGCCGCCCGTGTCGCGGTCCTGCGAGGCCAGCCCCTCGCGAACCAGGCTCTGCATGTAGCGATGCGCCGTGGAGCGGCCGGTATTGGCGCGCTTGGCGAGCTCGACCAGCTGCAATTCACCTTCCGATCGCGCGAGGATATTCAGGAAACGCGAGGCGATCGAGACTGACTGGATGATGCCGGCGCGCTTCTCGCCGCTCTGCTTGGCAAGGTCGTCGGTATCGTCCTCGATCTCGTTCACGTGGCAAATCTCCCCAGCCATCGCGTGGCGACGGTTCTTCAGCGGCACGCACGCTAAAGGCTTCGCACATCAAAGTCATTCCAACCAGACCGGCTTCAGCACGCGATTTTGTGACCTAGCCATCGCCGGTGTTGCGGATTTGACGCGTTGCCGTAACGGCAGTTTATCGATCCGCAATTTGGAACGCATTCTTACTTGCGGAACATGTTGGCCGTCGGCTACTCCAACTTGAATAGAAAACTCATATTATCTTTCGGGATTGGCCATGGCCTCACATTCTCTTCGCCGGCAGTTCAGCGGTGTCAGCCTTGTCGCGCTCTCGACGCTCCTTGCGGTGCCTGCCTGGGCCCAGGACACCGCACAGACCGCAGAGGAAAAGGCGGCCGAGGAGGTGGCGGCCAAGGCCGTCGTGGCCCAGCCTCTGCCTGCCGCGCCGGCCGGCACCACCTACCTGAAGGAAATCGTCGTCACCGGTGAGAAGGTGTCGCGCGACCTGATGGAGACGGCCTCGTCCGTGACCATCATCGACGCCAGGGAGATCAGCCAGGAGAAGACCGGCGACGCCACGGTCTCCGAGGTCGTCGCCGGCGTTCCGAACGTGATCTATCCGGACAATGTCAGCGCGCCGATCATTCGCGGCCAGGACACGCAGGGTCCCAATACGGGTGCCACGGCCTTCTTCGCCGGTACCGTGCCGCGCGCGACCATCAATGTCGACGGCCACTATCTCAGCTACAACGAGTTCGTCTATGGCGCGACGTCCGTCTGGGACGTCGACAGCATCGAGGTATTCCGCGGACCGCAGACGACCTCGCAGGGCGCCAACGCGATCGCCGGCGCGATCATCGTCAACACCAAGGATCCGACGTTCACGCGGGAAGCCGCCTATCAGGCCGAGATCGGCACCTACAACCACAAGCGGGCATCGGCCGCGCTCTCCGGCGCGCTGATCGAGAACGAACTCGCCGGCCGCATCGCCATCGACTACTCCGGCCGCGACACGTTCATCGACTACATCAATTCAGACTTCAAGCACGACGGCACCAACCAGGATTTCCGCAACTTCGTCGGACGCGGCAAGCTGCTGTGGAAGCCGATCGAGATTCCGGCGCTCGAGGCGAAGCTTACCTACTCCTTCACCGACAGCAACCGGCCGAGCCAGGAAGCGGCCTCGATGCCGTTCGAGGATCTCAACCACATCACGACGACGATGCCGAGCTGGAAGCAGCGTACCCATACCGGCATTCTGGATCTCAGCTATGACTTCGACAACGCTTGGCAGTTCATCAACCAGACGCAGCTGACGACGACGGCCGCGGAGCGCCGGATCGGCATCGTCAATGGCGGCGACGCGGATGTCGACCAGACCAACGTCTCGAACGAGGCGCGCCTGCTGTATGGCGACCCGGGCGACGTGCTGAGCGGCGTGGTCGGGCTCTACTACGCGCATGTGAAGTCCGACGAGGCGCTGTATCTGAACGGCACGTCGACCTTCGACGACACCAAGCAGAATCTGGGCCTGTTCAGCGAGGTCAGCTACCGCTTTGCCGACAAGTGGACGCTTACCGGCGGCCTGCGCTACCAGCGCGACCAGATCCAGCGCGCCGGCAACTCGGTCTACACGCCGAACAACCCCGTCGATTTCGACGAGACATTCTCCGCGCTGCTGCCCAAGGTTTCGCTTGCCTACGCGGTCACGGATGACTGGACGGTCGGCGGACTGATCAGCCGCGGCTACAATCCCGGCGGCGTGGCGCTCAACATCACCGGTCGGGAGTGGGTGCCGTTCGAGGAAGAGAAGATCTGGAACTACGAGCTGTTCACGCGGGCCAGCCTGCTCGACGGCAAGCTGGGTGTGACCAGCAACCTGTTCTTCATGGACATGGAAAACGCCCAGTACAACATTCCGATGGTCATCTCGGGCGTGACCTATTCCTACACGATCAACGCCGAGAGGGCACATGCCTATGGCCTCGAACTCGGTGCCGACTATCAGATCCTCGACAATCTGGTGCTCAAGGGCAGCCTCGGCCTTCTGAAGACCGAGATCGACGAGATGTCCAGCAAGGTCGCCTATGAGGGCAATGAATTCGCCAAGTCGCCCGGCTATATGTACAGCTTCGGTGCCAGCTGGGACGTTACCGACAAGTTCAATGTCTCGGCCCAGGTCCGCCATCTCGACGGCTACTATTCCGACATCGCCAACACCGCGACCTATGCCATCGACCCCTATACGCTGGCCGATGTGCGGGCGAGTTACAAGTTCCGCGACGAGCTGGAGCTCTATGGCTACGTCAAGAACGTCTTCGACGAGCGCTCGCCGACCTACATGCAGCAGAATCGCGGCATTGGCGGTATCGAGGCGAGCATGACGGAGCCGCGCATGTTCGGCGTCGGCCTCAAGGGTTCGTTCTAGTCATCGGCGGGCGAGGCGTGGCCGAGCCTTTGGCCGGCCGCCCACTCGCGACGCACGGCTTCGGCTCAATGAAATTGAACATCCGATGCCTCGCCGCTGCCGGCGGCGCTCGACATGCGCCGCCAGGCCCTGGTGGCCGGAACAGGGGCGTCGGACCACCGTCGTGGTCGCCTCAGTTGCCATCACGTGACTGCGGGCCGAACGCGTCCAGCAGCGTCTCGATCCTCTGCTGGAGCGCTTCGGAGGCGCCAGCGCGGAAGAACTGCTCGCTACGGCGTCGGATGATATCCTCGGCGCGATGGGCGAGTTCGTCCTCGATAAAGAAGGCAACCTCGCCCCGCGTGAGGCGACCGTCGTCGGAGAGGGGCGCAGCGCCGTGGGCGTGGATGGCGCGGGCGACGCGCGGCGCGCGGCTGCCATAGGTTTCGACCAGACGCTCGGCCAGTCCCCTGTCCAGCCCCTCAGCGGCCAGCGCGCCGACGATGCCCGCCTGATCGAAATCCTTGCCACCACCTATCGGCAAGTCTTGTGTTGAGACCAACCGCCGTGCTCCGAGCGCCTCCAGCACGGCGTTGGCGGCATCCTCCGCCATGAGGCGGAAGGTGGTCCATTTGCCGCCGATGATGGTGACGAGCGGAAGCCCGCCCGGCTGGTGGCGGAAGAGGGCGTGGCCGCGGCTGCGGCTCGTCAGGTCAGCATTGTCGGAGCGCACCAGAGGGCGGACGCCCGCGAGCCTGCCGACGATCGCCTCGCGCGTCACGGCGTGGCCCGGCAGGGCGGCCGCGAGCGCCTGCAAGAGATAGTGTTCGTCCGCCTCCGTCACGGTGGCGGCGTCGGGATCCTCGCAGGCAACCTCGGTCGTGCCGAGAAGGAGCCGGTCCTCGGCGAGGCGATAGAGGACGCAGAGACGGCGCTTGGCCGGATCGGCATTGTCGTCCTCGAAGAAGAGAAGGTCGTCGCCGATCGCCGCCGCGACAGTCGGGGCGGCGAGGACCAGATGGGTTCCGGCGATGCCTCCCGTCATCTTCTCCGCGATGCCGAACAGCGCGGCGATCTTGTCGGCATGGGCGCCGCCGGCATTGACGACCGCGCGCGCCGTGACGGCGAAGCGCCGGCCGGTGTGCCGATCCTCCAGTGTCAGCTTCGATCCATCGACCCCGACGAGCGGGCAATAGTTCAGCGCCGCCGAGCGGTTGCCGGCGGCGACGCCGTCCTCGATCAGTTCGACCGCGACGCGCTCGGGCGCGAGGATGCGGCCCTCATAGGCCCAGACGGCGCCGGTGTATTGGCGGCCGAGATAGGGGAACAGCCGCCGCACCCGGCGCTTGCCGGCGGCGCCGCCACGGGCCAACGCCGCATGGGCGCCGGCAAGCGCCTCGTAGAGGCGGACGCCGATCGCCATCGGCAGGACGCCGGGCAGGCCATGGCCCGGAAGCAGGCGCAGGAAGCGAAGCGGGGCGGCGAGGAGGCCGCCGAACCGCGAGCGGAGCGGCAGCACCATGCGGATCGGCCGCACGGCATGCGGCGCGTTCCTCGCCAGCCGGTCGCGCTCGACGACGGATTCGCGCACCAGCCCGATGTCGCCGCGCTCGAGATAGCGGAAGCCGCCATGGGCGATCCGTGTCAGCGCGCCGCTCGCCCCGCTGGCGAAATCATCGCGCTCGACCAGCAGGACGCGCAGGCCCTGCAGGGCCAGATCGCGGAAAGTGCCGGCGCCGGTGATGCCGCCGCCGATCACCACGACATCGAACGCATTGTCGGCGGCGATCTCGGCCGCCATCCGCGCCCGGTCGAGCGGCGGAGCCGACGGCCTCAAGCCGGCTTCGGCCAATTCGCCAACTCCACCTCCTCGAACGAGTGGATGGCGGGGAAGCGCCCATCCACTGTCATATCCTCGCGCAGGACCTGGACGCGCTGGACCCCCGCCGCCTCGGCGGCGACCAGTTCGCGCGGATTGTCGGAGAAGAACAGCAGGCGTTCGGGCGCGACGCCGATCGCCTCGGCGATCTTGAGATACGAACCGGTATCGACCTTGGCGCCGGTATCGGTATCGAAATGGCCGGAGAACAGCGGGCGCAGGTCGCCGGCCTGGTTGAACTGGAAGAACTGGATCTGCGACTGCAGCGAGCCGGACGAGAAGATGTAGAGCGGCACGCCGGCCGCCCGCCAGCGTTTCAGGACAGCGAGCGCGTCGTCGTAGATGTGCCCCTTGAACGCGCCTTCGGCGTAGCCGTGCTCCCAGACAAGCCCCTGCACCTTCTTCAGCGGCGGCGCCTTCTTGTCGATGGCGAGCCAGGCCAGCAGGGTCTCGACGGGATCGGCGCCCTCGCCGGCGAGCGCTACGGTATCGTCGAGAATCTTCTGGATCTCCGGATCGTCGCGATGGGCGGCGACATAGGCGGGCAGGCGCTCGCGCAGGTAGCTGTAGAGCACGCGGATCACGAAGGACTGCGAACTGATGGTCCCCTCGATGTCGAGCAGGACGACGTCGGGACTGAAGGTCAGCTTCGTCATGGCAGGCTCGTTCAGTGGTTCGAGGCGGGGACGAGCCCGGCATTCTCGAAGCGGGGAACCGCATCGACGAAGGCGCCGAGATCGGCGAAGCGGGTAGGGTTCTTCAGCGCCTCTCGGGCAAAGGCGAGCGCGCTCGCCTGAACCTCGGCGCGGCGCCTGGTATCCTCGATCACCATGAAGTCGCCGATCTGGGCATAGGAGATGATGCGGCGGATCATCTTGATCGCGGCGAAGGCGACGAAATCCGCGAAGATGGCGTCGACATAGTCGCGACGGATGGTGGCCAGGCGCGCCGCGCCGGCGGGGCCGGAGAAATGCGCCGCCGGGTAGCCGTCTCCATTCGCGTCGCCATTCGCCTCCCAGATCGCGATGAACTCGCGGCGGAAGCTCTCCCACAGCACGACGACCTGCTCCAGCAGCCACTGCCGCTGCGAATCCCGCGTCTCGGCATCGAGATCGTAGCCGCCCTGCGCGTACCAGTTCAGGATGAGATTGGCCGCATAGGCGCCGAGGTCGAAGCCGATCGGGCCGAAGGTCGAGAACTCGCCGTCGATGACGCGCGTGTCGTCCTCGGTCACCATCACCGATCCCGAATGCAGGTCGCCATGCAGCAGCGCCTGGCGGTTGCTCAGGAAGGCGTTGCGGTGGCGGGCGACGGCCGTCTTGAGCTCGACATCCTCGCGAAGCGCCTTGGCCCATGTCCCGAGCTCGGGCACGAAGCGGTTGCGCCAGGTCTCGACATAGGGATCGAGGAAGATGAGATCGACGCTGATCCGCAGCAGCGAGAGATTGCCGGAAAACAGCGCGATATCCTCGAACTTCCGTTCGAAGGGAACGCCGAGATCCGAGGTGTGGAAGGCGGCCCTCGCCACGTAGCGGCCGACATCGGCCGACGCCTTCGGAAAGCGCTTGCCCTCGATCAGACCGCCGCGCAGCACGATGTGGGGCGAGAGCTTCTCGATGACGAGGAACTGGAGGATGGGATCGAAATGCAGCAGCTTCGGGGCCTGGTCGCCGACGATCGGATCGAGGCGGCGCATGTAGCTCGCCTCGTAGAAGGCGCGGTCCTCGGCAAGCGGCCAGCTCTCGCCGTGATAGCGCACCCAGGGAAGCCCCTGCTTGGCGCAGACGCCGCCCTCGGGGCCGTCGACGAGGAATACTGCGTTGATATAGCCGTCTGCAACGTCCCGGATCGACCAGTCGGCGGGGTTTCCTCCGAGGATGGCGGCGATTACCGGCAGAGAGGCGAGATAGGAAAGAATGTCGGCCTGCGACAGGACGCGATAGCCCTCGGCGGGGGCGTTCAACACTGCGGACATGGATCCTCCTGATCGCGTCTTGTCATCATTTTACGCCGCCATGCGCAAGCCCCTCGACCAGATGCTTCTGCATCAGGAGGGCGATGGCGTAGATCGGTACGATGCCGGCGAGCGACGCCGCGGCCATCTGGCCGAAATTGACCAACCTGTCGCCCTGGAACAGAGAAATGCCGACGGTGAGCGTGCGCATGCTGTCCGAGAGCGTCAGCCCCGACGCCAGCAGAAACTCGTTGAAGCTCAGGATGATCACGATGATCGCGGTTGCCGCGATGCCCGGCGCGATCATCGGTGCCACGACCGAGATGAGGATCCTGAGCCGGCCGGCGCCGTCGAGCGCCGCCGCTTCCTCGATCTCGACGGGAACGCGCCGCAGGAAGGGCGCGAGCAACCAGAAGGCGACGGGAACGTTCAGGAAGCCGTTCACCAGGATCAGGCCGGCATGGGTGTTGAGCAGGCCCACGGTCTTCAACAGGAAGAAGAACGGGATCAGACCGACGACCGGCGGCGCGATGAAGCTTGCCAGCGTCGCCTGCGGCAGGACCTTGCGGCCGATGCCGAGCCGGATCATCGCATAGGCGGCCGGAAGGGTGATGGCGATCGTCAGCAATCCGGAGAACACCGAGACGACGACCGAATTGACGATGAATGTGCTCAGCGACGCTGCCTCGAACGCCGCCGGCCAGTTGGCGAGCGTCGGGTCGTTAGGCAGAAAGTTTCCGGCGAGCACGTCGTCCTGGCGCTTGAACGACACCGAGAGCAGATAGGCGATCGGCATCAGGAAGAAGCAGACGGCGAATGCCGCGGCGACCCATTGCGCCAGGCGCGTGAAGGGGCGCGTCATGCTGCATGCTCCGATGCGCGCCGGTGCAACCGCACCACCGGAATGGTGACGATGCCGATGACGATGGCGAAGACCAGCGTCTGGGCCGCCGCCCGGCCGACGTCGAACTGTTCCAGCGCCAAGCGCCAAATGCCGAAGGTGGCGGTGGTCGTGGCGAAGCCCGGACCGCCGAAGGTCAGCACATAGACGAGGTCGAACAGCTTGAAGCCGATGATCAGCTTGAGCAGGAAAATAGAGGCGAGCGGCGCGGCAACGAGCGGCAGGGTGATGTGGACAAGGCGCCGCCACGGTCCGGCGCCGTCGATCATCGATGCCTCGCGCACGCCGTCGGGCAGGCTCACCAGCGCCGCAAAGCAGAGGATCGTCACGAAGGGCACCCATTGCCAGAGGTCGGCGACGCCGATCGAGAGCCAGGCCGGCACGGGGCTCGCGAGGAATGACATCGGCGCGTCGATGATGCCCCAGTGCAGCAGGATGCCGTTCAGCAGGCCACCGGACGGCGCCAGGATCAGCTTCCACGCCACGCCGACCATGACCGGCGGCGTCATCAGCGGCAGCAGCACCACCGTCAGCAGGTAGCGCCCGGCCTTGAGCAGCGCCACGAACACGCTGGCCAGCGCGAAGCCGATGACGAGTTCGACAATGGCCGAGCCGAAGGCGAAGCCGACGCTTTTCAGCATGGCCAGCTGGAAATTGGGATCGGTGAGCGCGCGAACAAGCTGGTCGATGCCGACGAAGGAACGGAAGGGCTTGCCGAGCGTGCTCTTGGTGGTCGCGAGCGCGATCAGGAACAGGGTCGGATAGACGGTAGTGACGATCAGCGAGAAGACCAGCGGCGCAATCCAGAGCATGTTCCGCCATCGCCGCGGCGATGCGGAGCCTGCCTTTGTCGATGCGGCATCCCGGCGCGATCCGCCGGAGAGCGGAACGCTGGTCATGCCCGCGATCCCGGGCGGGTGGCGTTCGAAAGCCCGACTTCGTTCTGCCAGCGCAGGAGATTGCGCGCCTTCGTCATACTCGTTCCTGAAATGGAGATCCCACCCGCCGCCGGCGACGGGTGGGATTTGGGGATCCGCTCGATGGATCAGCCGCCGAGGATCTGCTGCCAGGCGGCATGCGCGTCCTGGATCGCCTGTTCCGGCGTCTTGGAGCCGGCCAGCGCCAGTGCCAGTTCGTCGGCCAGCGTCTGCTGGAGCTGCGGCGATTCCGGCGTCGTCGGCCAGGGCAGGCTCTGCGCCAGCGAGCCCGCCAGGGCCGCCTGCACCTTGGGTGCGAACGCCTTGTACTTGTCCGATTCAAGCAGCGACTTGCGGCTCGGATCGATGCCGCTGCCGGTCAGCAACAGCAACTCTTCCTGATAGGCCGGGCTGGTCGCGAACTTCACCAGTTCCCAGGCCGCGTCCTTCTTCTGCGAGCCGCCCGACACGCCGAAGGCGAAGCCGGCATTGAGGGCCAGGCGCGGCTGCGTGTTGCCGCCGCCGACCGGGATCTGCGTGACGCCCCACTTGTCGACGATCTTGGAGCCGCTCGGATCCTGGGCATAGACGCCGAGATCGCTCCAGAACTCGATGAAGGCGACCTTGCCGCTCAGGAAGGCGGGCAGGCCTTCCTCGAAGCGGGTTTCGAGAGCGGTCGGCAGGGCGTGGGGACCGGCGGCGACCAGCGCGCGCGCGGCTTCCACGGCGGCCTCGCTGTCGAGCGCCGAGCTGCCGTCTTCCTTCAGGAACGCGCCGCCGAAGCCGGCGAGGCGGTTGGCGTAGCTCGAGCCGATGATGATCGGGGCCTTGCCGCCCAGAACCGCCGCGCCATAGATGCCGTTCTTCGATTCCGCCTCGGTGATCTTCTGGATCGCGGCGAGATACTCGTCCCAGGTCTTCGGCACGGCGACGCCGTTCCGGTCGAGGATCTCCTGGTTGTAGAAGAGAAGATGCGCGTCGCCGTCATAGGGCAGGCCGTAGCGCTTGCCGTCGTGCAGCGTGTAGGCGTCATAGATCTGCGCCAGGTAGTCGTCCGGCCGGATGGCGGCCTTGTCGCGCTCGATCCACGCGGTGACGTCCTCGATGACGCCGTCCTCGGCGAGTTGGCCCTTGGTCGGATACCAGTAGTCGACGACGTCGAACTCGTTGACGCCGGACTGCACGTCGAGCGTCGCCTTGGCCTGGATCTGGTCATAGGGAACGATGGTGACGTTGACCTTGGCGCCTGTGGCGGCCTCGAAGTCGGCGGCCAGCTTGTTGCCTGAAACGGTGTGCGGCTGGATCACGAGCAGATTGAGGCTCTGCCCTGCCAGCGGCTTGTCGGCAGCCGATGCGGCGCCGACGCGTCCCGCGAAAGGCAGCACTGCGCCGATCGCGGCAGCCTGCATGAACCGGCGGCGGCTAAAGCCGCCCAGCTTGCTCGTCCAGCCCGTCATTTTGAAGTCTCCTGCTCCGCCCCGTAGTCTATTCTTGCGACCGGGCACCCATTTGATCGCCCGGAGTTTCCCCATTCGCCGGGGTGTCGTCGAAGCACGTGTGTTTCAACATGTTTCGAGCGGCGGAAACTGTTACTGCAAAATGCACAATTCATGGAACAGATTTCATTCGTTTAGCCACGATAACGTTAAATGCGGCGCGGCAAGGCCGGCATAAGGACGAGATCTGGATTTCAGGACAGCGAGAAGGCGGTCGGCGCAGGGGCTGATAGCCAGGGCGGGGAACAGCCGATCGGATCTGAGCAGATGGATTCGGCCAACGGTCCCGTTTCCAAGGCCGGCAATGTGTCTTTCAGGCGGCAGTGGTCACTTCGGCGCCGGCGGCGGCGAGCGCGGCGATCTGTCTGTCGTTCGCGGCAGCATCCGTGATGAGACGCCAGTGCGACGGGAGGGGGGCCCATGCCGATTGTTCCGCGCGGCCGAGTTTCGCCGCATCGGCGAGGATGACGGTCTCGCGCGCTTGTTCCATCATCAGGCTCTTGAGCATGACCTGGTCGAGATCGGCCTCGCAGAGGCCACGACCGGCGACGATGCCGTCCGCGCTCATGAAGACCCTGTCGGCGGTGAAGCGCCGGAGTGCCTCCATGGCGAGCGGGCCGACCGTACTCATGCTCCTGGCGCGGAGCGTGCCGCCGAGGACGACGACTTCGATCCCGGCCTCGTTGACCAGGAACGGCAGCAGAGCCTGGTTGTTCGTGATGACGCGCAACCGGCGCCCGCCGAGAAGCCGGCCGAGCGAGAGGATCGTTGATCCGGCATCGAGGATCACGGTGTCGCCGTCCTCGATCGCGGCAAGCGCGGCCTGCGCGATGGCCCGTTTTTCGGCGCCGCGTTCGTCCAGTCTCTCGCCGAGGCTCGATTCAGGCGGGCGGTTGACGAGGATGGCGCCGCCATAGGTGCGGCGCACGGCGTTGCCCTCGGAAAGACGCTGCAGGTCTCGCCGGACCGTCGATTCCGACACCTGGAAGGTGCGTGCCAGATTCTCGACGTCGACTTCGCCGAGTTGCAGGGCTTCGAGAAGGCGGGAGCGGCGTTCGGCGCTGCGCATCGCGGGTCTCTCCTGAAACCGGGGCGTCGGCTAGGCTGCCGATCGGGCGGGGGCGAGCGCCACCGCCTGGCGCAGGGCCTCGATCAGGCTGCGCTCGTCGGCGACGCCGGTCCCGGCGATGTCGAACGCCGTGCCGTGATCGACGGAAGTGCGGATGACGGGGAGTCCGACCGTGATGTTCACGCCCGATTCCAGCCCCAGCACCTTGATCGGTCCATGGCCTTGATCGTGATACATCGCGACCACCATGTCGTAGTCGCCGCGACCGGCCAGGAAGAACAGCGTGTCGGCCGGCAGGGGGCCTCGGACGTCCCACCCCCTCGCGCGGCACGCCTCGACCGCCGGGGTGATCTTCTCGGCCTCTTCGCCGCGGCCGAACAATCCGTTCTCCCCCGCGTGCGGATTGATGGCGCAGACGCCGATCTTCGGGTTGGCGATGCCCGCCTTCGTCAGGACCTGGTGCCCCCGTGCGATCACCCGTTCAACGAGGCCCGGCTCGATCTTCTCGATGGCGTCGATCAGCCCGATATGCGTCGTGACATGGATCACCCGCAGCTTGGGGGAGACCAGCATCATCGAGACTTCGGGCGTCCCGGTCAGTTCAGCCAGCAGTTCGGTGTGCCCGGGATATCTGTGCCCTGCCGCGTGGAGCGCTTCCTTGCTGAGCGGCGCGGTGCAGATTGCCTGCGCCACGCCGGCACTGGCCAGTTCCACCGCCTTCTCGATGAAGCGGAAGGCGGCCTCGCCGGCGATCGGCGAGACCTTGCCGAAAGGGAGATCCGCCGGCACCAGCTGCAGATCGATGCATTGCACGCGCGGCGGGCCGAAATCGGCCTTCGACGCGTCATCGAGCGAGTCGACCTTGAGATCGACCCCGGCGATCCGGGCCGCCAGCCGCAGGCGTTCGGCATCGCCGACGACCAGCGGGTTGCACAGCTGACGGGTCTGCTCCTGCGCGAGCGCCTTCATGATGACCTCGGGCCCGACGCCGGAAGGATCGCCCATGGTGATGGCAATGGTGGGCAGCCGGTTCGTCTCGGCGGTCATGCTGGGTTTCCTTTCGTGCGGATATCGCGAAGGCGTCCGGCGATGCGTCCGAGGCTGTCGTCGTCGCCGAAGGCGCCCGCCTTCGTGATGACCGGACAGGAGAGCGCGCCGAGAGCCTGGCCGAGGGCCACGCCGGGTTCGATCTCGTCGACGAGGCGGATGCCATGGACCCCGAACCGGGAGAGCAGGGCTGCCGCCGTTTCGCCACCCGTCGCCGCGAAGGCGCTCATGCGGGACGCGGCGGGCGCGAGGGCTTCGGCCAGCCCTTCAACGAGACTCGGTCCAAGTGTCATCGTGGGATTGTCATCCATCTGGATCTCGACGAGCACATCTTCGCCTGAATCCAGCAGGGCGGCGACCGCGTTGCCGATCGTCGATCGCTCCGATGAACCGTCGAGCAGGGTTTCGGGAGGGATCGGCACATAGGCGACCTGCCCGCTTGCGACGAGCTTGCGCGCGCCCTTGCGCGACGCCGTTGCCAGCGAACCGACGACCATGAGGAAGCCCTCACGGGAGGATCTGAAAGACGGCGCAGGGAGCGGGACCTGGGGCGAGAGCGCCGCCAAGGCCGAAGCGAGGCCGGCGCTGCCGACCAGGAACGCGCCCGGTGGCAGCGGCAGGCTTGCGTCCGCGATGCGATGGAGATCGTCATCGGTCTCCGCGTCGCAGATCGCGACGACGTCGCCGTGGCCGGCGATGCGCGCGAACGCGGCGCTCAACTCGCTCTGGCCTGTGCGAATGGTGCGCAGTGGCACGAGATGGGTCGCTATGCCGGCCGACCCCAAGACTCTCGAGAGATCGGCGCTTTCATAGCTGTGGTCGCGTTTCCAGACCTCGGCCTCTTCGAGTGGGCGGCCGTTGACGAGGATGCGGCCATCGCGGGTCGTGCGGCGGGTCGCGGGGAAGGCGGGGGCGAGGATTCCGAAAGCCCGGCCAAAGCCCTTCAGATGGGCCATGGTGGCGCCGATCTCGGCTGCCGGCTGGCCGCGCAGAGTCGAATCGATCTTCTTGAACAGCGCCATTCCGGGCTCGAGGAGAGCCTTGAGCGCGTGCCCGTGCTTCGCGGCTGCCGCATCGGCACTGAGCCCCCGGCTGTCGGTGTTGTGGGAGAAGACGGGAGCGAGCGGGCGCATTTCCGGCGGGGGGCTCCAGCTCACAATACTCGCAAGTCCTCGCCGAGCGAATGGAATGGCGCTGTCGGCCGCCCCTGTCAGGTCGTCGGCCAGGATGAGCCAGCGCCGTGTCATCGGCTTGTCCCCACGGTCTCGATCGGAGACGACGCGGATCTGGGCCGTGGCCTGACGGTCATTTCGATCGAAATCGGCACTGCAATTCTGTCCCTTGCGCGGCATGTGCATGAATTCAGCCAGCGATCGCTGGAAATGCGATCTGGTCGACAAATTATGCGCATAATGTGCAATTTGTCCAGTCATGGATGATTGAATTGCGCATATTGTGCCTGCCCGTGAAGATCGGTGGTGGTTTCGCGCGTCGCGCGATCGGCGGGCTGACGGGCGCGCGGCGGGCGAGAGCCGGCTTCGCCCGACGGATTTTCGCCAATCCGGCGGGGCTGGCGTCGTCCGGATCGGGCGGATTTCGACCAGCGAGCGTCGCCCCGGATGTTGCCATGTGGATTTTGGCGTCGAGGCCTGTTGACAGGGCATCGCGGCTGAAGCAGTCTGAGAACGTTCTCAGAGAACGTTCTCACTGACGATTGGACCTTGGGAGGGGCGCATGGTCAGAGACGGGCAAATTGCGCTCGCGGTCACAGCCGTTTCCAAATCCTATGGCGCCACCATCGCACTGGAGCGGGTTGATCTCGACCTGATGCCGGGTGAGGTGCACGCGCTGCTTGGCGAGAACGGCGCCGGAAAATCCACTCTGGTGAAGGTGTTGAGCGGTGTCGTGCGTCCCGATGAAGGGACGCTGTCGCTGGCCGGAACGCCGTTCCAGCCGCGCACGATCCTCGAATCGCGCGCCCTCGGCGTCGCCACCGCCTTCCAGGAACTGAGCCTGCTTCCCAATCTGACGGTCGCCGAAAACCTGATGATGCCGCATATGCCGCGCGGCCGGATGGGGCTTGCCTCGGCCTCGGCGGTGCGCAGCGCCGCGGTCGAGATCCTCCGCCGCTACGACCTCGCGCGCATCGATGCCAACGAGACGGTCGTGGCGCTGTCGCTGGCCGACCGGCAGCGGCTCGAGATCGTCCGCGCCATGGAGCATGCCACGAAGGTTCTCGTGCTCGACGAGCCGACGGCGGCGCTCGCCGAGGTCGACTGGCTGTTCGGGTTGATCCGGCAGGCGACCGCGCGCGGTGTCGCCGTGCTCTACATTTCGCACCGGCTGGCCGAAGTCCGCGCGCTCTGCAGCCGCGCCACGGTGCTGCGCAACGGTCGCAGCATCGCAACCGTCGATCTCGCGGGGGCGACCGATGCCGACATCTTCGAGATGATGGTCGGCCGCGCCGTCCGCGACGAAAAGGTTGTTCGTCCGGCGCGGGAAATGGTGGCGCCGGCCTCGATCGCTGTTGACGCGCTGTCTGGCGGTCAGTTGAAGGATGTCAGCTTCACGCTCGGGCAGGGCGAGGTGCTCGCGGTCGCCGCGCTCGAGGGGCAGGGGCAGCGCGACCTGTTCCGCATGCTGGCCGGCCTCGCCAGGCCTGCCGGCGGTACGATCCGCATCGACGGCGAGCCGACGACGCTCCGCAATCCGCAAGGCGCGCTGAAGGCAGGCCGCGGCATCGCCTACGTGCCAGAGGAGCGCAAGACCGAGGGCATCCTGTCGAGCCTGACCGCGGCCGGCAACATCACCTTGCCGGTGGCTGGGCGAATCGCGCGCGGCGGCTTCGTCTGGAACGGGCTCGAGGCGAGCGCGGCCGGTCCGGTCGCGGCGAGCGTTGATCTCGCAACACGTTACCTGTCGTTCCCGATCGCGGATCTTTCCGGCGGCAATCAGCAGAAGGCACTGCTCGCCCGCACGCTTCTCACCGGCGCGCAGACGCTCCTGCTGTTCGATCCGACGCGCGGCGTCGATGTCGGCACCAAGCAGTCGATCTATGCCGCCATCCGCCGCTTCGCCGATGCCGGCGGATCGGTGCTGTTCTATTCGTCCGAACTGCCCGAGATCATCGATCTCGCCGATCGCTGCATGGTCCTCTATGGCGGCCGGATCTTCGCGGAAGTGAGCGGCGACGAACTCGAGGAAAAGCGCCTGGTGGGCGCGCTGGTCGGCCATGCGGCAGGGCCGCATGAGTCGGAAGCCCCCGCCGGGCTGGAGATTGTGTCATGAGTTCCACTGCGGTAGCTCCGCCTCGACGCGAGAGGCATGCGCGAAAGTCTGGTTTCGTGCGGGCCCTCACCAGCGGCGCGGCGATCGTCACGCTGCTCTATGTCGTGCTCTACGCGCTCTATGCGATGTGGGAGCCGCGCGCGCTTTCGTCCTATACTTTCACCAATTTGATCAATAACGCCGCACCGCTGGCGATCGCCGCCGCCGGCGAGACGCTGGTCGTGCTCAGCCGCGGCTTTGATCTCTCGGTCGCCGGCGTCGTCTCGCTGACCAATGTCTACATGGCCGTCTGGCCGCTGGAAGGGCCGGGTGGGGCGGTCCTCAGCCTGCTCGGCTGCATCGCCATCGGGGCGGCTGTCGGTGCCGTCAATGGCTGGCTGGTCGCCGTTCTGCGCCTGCAGACCATCGCCGCGACGCTCGGCACGATGATCGTCTGCCAGGGCCTGGCGCTGGTCGTTCTCGATGCGCCGGGCGGCATGGTTGCCGAGTGGGTTTCCTATGAGCTGACCGGAACGCTGTTCGGCGTGATCCCGGTCGCCGGCCTGATCGTCGCGGCCGTCGCGCTTGGCTGGCTCGCCTTCCTGCGCACCAATACCGGCCTCGGCATCTACGCCGTCGGCGAGGACGAGCAGGCGGCCATGCTCTCCGGCGTCTCCGTGCGACGGGTCCGCTTCGCCGCCTTCGTCGGCGCGGGCATGCTCTATGGCGTCGCCGGCTTCATGCTCAGCGCCCAGACGGCGACCGGCAATCCCAATGCCGGCGCTCCTTTCCTGATGCTCGTCTTCGCGGCGGTGGCGCTCGGCGGCACCTCGCTTTCGGGCGGCCGCGGCGGGCTGATCGGCTCGATCATCGGCGCCGGCTGCCTGATGCTGCTGCAGAAGGTGCTGTTCTCGGGCGGCGTGTCGTCCTTCTACACGGGAATCTTCCAGGGCTTCGTCCTGATCCTCGCCATCCTATTCGGCCGTTTCATGCCGCGGCTGTTCAATGCCGGAGCCAAGTCATGAGCGTCCAGGAACCCCGCGCGGCCGCGTTCCAGGCGACCACCGATCTCCGGCGCGGCGGCGGCATGTCGCGCGAGACCGCCAATGCCATCGTCGTGTTCGGATTGAGCATCCTGCTGATCCTCGGCTCGCGCTTCGTCAGTCCGGCGCTCGGCTCCTGGAGCCAGGTGCTGACCGTGCTGATGCTCGCCTCGTTCCTGGTCGTCCTCGCCTTCGGGCAGGGCATGGTGATTCTGGTGGGCGGTCTCGATCTCTCCATTCCCGCCGTCATCACGCTGGGCGGCGTGCTGGCGACCGGCTGGGCCGGCGGCCCCGGCGCTTGGTACATGCTGCCGGTGATCCTGCTGATCTGCGGGCTGGTCGGCGCCTTCAATGGCTTCGGCGTCACCGTGCTGAAGATCCCGCCCTTCATCATGACCATGGCGACGTCGATCATCCTCGCCTCGGCCGCGCTCGGCTATACCAGCGGCACGCCGCGCGGTGCCTCTCCGGCGGCGTTGACGGCGCTGATGAAGACCGCGTGGCTCGGCATTCCGGCCGTCGTCTATTTCGTCGTTCTCTTCGTCATCGGCGGCTGGCTGCTGCAGAGCCGGTCCGTGTTCGGCCGTAAGCTCTATGCCGTCGGTGCCAACGATCAGGCGGCGCGGGTCGCCGGCGTCGCCGTCGGGCGCGTGACGACCGAGGCCTATGTGATCAGCGCCATCTGCGCGGGCTTCGTCGGCATGATGCTGGTCGGCTATGCCAATGGCGCGACGCTCAGGATGGGCGAGAACTATCTGCTGCCCAGCATTGCCGCCGTCGTCATTGGCGGCTCGTCGATCCTCGGCGGGCGCGGCAGCTTCATCGGCACGGTCGGCGGTGCCGTCTTGCTGACGGCGCTCGGCACCGTGATCGCGGCCATCGGCCTCCATCAGGGTTGGCGCACCGTCATCGAGGGCGGAATCATCGTCGCCGCCCTGTTCTTCATGCGCGAGGAGTTCTTCGCGAGGCTACGACGGCCGAAGCGAGGCTGAGGAGAGGAGTTCACCGGATCGATGCTCGGTTTTTGCCATATGGTGAGAACGTTCTCACCGCATCGGACGGGGATCCAAGGGGAAGGAAGAGGAGAGGAAACATGATGAATTGGAAGCGTCTCACCAGGGCCACCATGCTCGGCACGACGGCTGCAGTCGCGCTGGCGGGCCTCGTCGGCCAGTCCCATGCCGAGGACAAGAAGTTCAAGGTCTATCTGAGCCTGAGCTACAGCGGCAACGCTTGGCAGTCCGAGGCGGCGAACATCGTCAAGGCGCTGGCCGCGACCCCGCCCTACGACAAGCAGGTCGAACTGATCGAGGTCATCTCGGGCACCGACCCGCAGGCCCAGATCTCCGCCTATGAGAGCATGATCGAGGCGGGCGCCGACGGCATCGTCACCTTCCCGATCTCCTCGACCGCGCTCAACCGCGTCATCAAGCGCGGTTGCGAGCAGGGCGTGAAGTTCTTCACTTATGACGCAACGGTCACCGAGCCCTGCGCCTACAATGTCAGCTACATCACTTCCGGCTTCGGCGAGAACTCGGCCCAGGCCCTGGTCAACGAGCTCGGGGGCAAGGGCAAGATCTTCCTGAGCCGCGGCGTTCCCGGCAATTCGGTCGATAAGCGCCACACCGACGGCGCGATGCACATCTTCAAGCAGTATCCGGGCATCGAGATCGCCGCCGAATATTATTCCTACTGGGACGATCGCACGACCCAGCAAGAGACAGCCAAGGCGCTCGCCGCCCACCCCGATGTCGACGGCATCTGGGCGCAGGCCGGTGAATATGGTGCGATCCAGGCCCTGCAGGACGCCGGTTCCAAGCTCGTCCCGATCACGGGCGAGAACTCCAACGGCCTGCGTCTCGCGCTCGCCGATCCCGAGATGCAGGCCAAGGGCCTGAAGGGCGTTTCGGCCGGATCGCCGCCAGCCCAGGCGGGCTATGCCTTCAAGCTCCTGATGGAGATCCTAACCGGCAAGCGCGAACTCGAGGCAACCAATATCGAGTATCCGCTCCCCTGGGTTCCGGCCGCTTCGGTCAAGCTCTGCGAGGGCGAGACCTTCGAGAACGGCTGCAACGCCTTCCCGGATGGCAAGGTGCCGTCGTCCTTCGTGACCGAGGTGTTCAATCCGGAACTGCTGCCGGAACTGTCTCTGCTCTCGGCACTCGAAGGCAAGCCGACGCCGGGGGCGACGATCCAGCCGCTGCCGGCCGAGATCGTCAAGGCGCCGAACGAGCCCGGCATCAACTGCCAGAACTGCGAGCCGCCGGCCGATCTCTACAAGCTGACCAAGATCGAACCGACGGTCACCCCCTGATGCAGCCGGTGGACGGCTTCGGCCGTCCACCATCCCTTTGACGAGACGAGGAACGAGAATGGCCAAGTATCTGAAGCGCGGTCAGGATCAGAGCACGGTCGCGGATAATGACGCGAAGGTCCGCGCGACGGTGGAAGGCATCCTTGCCGATATCGGCAGTCGCGGCGACGCGGCGGTGCGCGAGCTTTCGGAGCGCTTCGACGCCTGGTCGCCGGAAACCTTCCGCCTGAGCGACGCCGATATCGAGGCGGCGCTCGCCAAGGTCTCGAAGCAGGATCTCGACGACATCCGCTTCGCCCAGGCGCAGGTTCGCAATTTCGCCGAGAAGCAGCGCGCCTGCATTCTCGATCTTGAGGTCGAGACGCTCCCCGGCGTCGTGCTCGGCCACAAGAACATCCCGGTCAACGCCGTCGGCTGCTACGTGCCGGGCGGTCAGTATCCGATGGTCGCCTCCGCCCATATGAGCGTGGTGACCGCCAAGGTGGCGGGCGTGAAGCGTATCGTCGCCTGCGCCCCCCCGTTCAAGGGCGGGCCGCATCCGGCCATCGTCGCCGCTATGCACCTTGCCGGTGCCGACGAGATTTACGTCCTCGGCGGCGTTCAGGCCGTTGGCGCCATGGCGCTCGGCACCGAGACGATCGCACCGGTCGACATGATCGTCGGTCCCGGCAACGCCTTCGTCGCCGAGGCCAAGCGCCAGCTCTATGGCCGCATCGGCATCGATCTGTTCGCCGGACCGACCGAGACGCTCGTGATCGCCGACGACAGCGTCGACGGCGAGATCTGCGCCACGGATCTCCTTGGCCAGGCCGAGCACGGTAAGAATTCGCCGGCGGTTCTCCTGACCAATTCGGAGAAGCTCGCCCGCGACACGATGGCCGAGATCGAGCGCCAGTTGCAGACGCTGCCGACGGCCGCGCTGGCCGGCCAGTCCTGGGCCGATTATGGCGAGGTCATCGTCTGCGACAGCTATGAGGAGATGGTGGCGGAGGCCGACCGGATCGCCTCCGAGCATGTCCAGGTCATGACCCGCGATCCCGACTACTTCCTCGCCAACATGACCAATTACGGCGCCCTGTTCCTTGGCCCGCGCACCAATGTCGCCTTCGGCGACAAGGTGATCGGCACCAACCACACGCTGCCGACCAAGAAGGCGGCGCGCTACACCGGCGGCCTATGGGTCGGCAAGTTCATCAAGACCTGCACCTATCAGCGGGTCCTGACCGACGAGGCGAGCGCGCTGGTCGGCGAGGTTTGCTCGCGGCTCTGCATGCTGGAAGGATTCCACGGTCACGCAGAACAGGCGAACATCCGCGTCCGTCGATTCGGGGGGCGCAACGCCGCCTGAGCACCATGGACCGCGGAGGATCGATCATGGCTGACAACGCGAAGGGCCGGGAGCGCAAGCCGCGCATCACGGTCAAGGATCTGGCGCGCGACCTGAACATGTCCGTGTCGACCGTCTCGCGTGCCTTCCACCCTCACGCGGTCATCGCGCAGCAGACGCGCGACGTGGTCCTGAAGCGGGCGCAGGAGATCGGCTACCGGCCGAACCCCTTCGCCCGCAGCCTGATCACCAAGAAGACCCGCATTGTCGGACTGGTGGTGTCTGACATCACCAATCCCTTCTATCCCGAAGTCGTCACGCGGATGACCGAGGATCTGCGCGCCTTCGGCATGAACGTCATGCTGGTGGCGGCGCAGGCGCCGAAGGAGATCGACGACGCGGTCCGGCTGCTGCTCACCTACCAGCCGGATCTCGCCATCATCCTCGCCTCGCGCCTGTCGCCGGAGGTGCGCGACGAATGCGAGGCGCAGGGCACGCCGGTCGTGTTCTTCAACCGCCTGTCGGAGGACGACCACTGCTTCGGTGTCAGCTGCGACAACCGCGTCGGCGGCGCCATGGTCGCGGATTTCCTGATCGACCGCGGCCACCGGCGTCTCGCTTATGTCGCGGCGCGGCCGGACGCTTCGACCAATGTCGAGCGCCGGGAAGGCTTCGTCCAGCGCACGCTGGAGCGCGGGCTCGACGAGCCCGTCTGCGTCGAGGCCGGCCTCTTCTCCTATGAGGCGGGCTACGGCGCGGTGACGGCCTTCGGCGCGCTGGCCATGCGGCCGGACGGCGTCTTCTGCGCCAACGATATTCTCGCCATCGGTTTCATGGACGGCGTGCGCCGGGAGCTCGGGCTTGCCATTCCGGAGGATCTCTCCGTCGTCGGCTTCGACGATGTCGCGATGGCCGCCTGGCCGTCGCATGCGCTGACGACGGTGCGTCAGCCGGTCGAGGCGATGCTGAAGAGCACGGTCGAGATTGCCCGCAAGGTGTCCGCCCAGCCGGCGGCCGAGCCGTTCGTCCAGCGCATTGCGCCGACGGTCCTGGTCGAGCGGCAATCGACGAGGGATCGCCATGCGGACTGACAAGGCCGGCCGGGCGCTGTTCGACCGCGCCGTCACGCTGCATCGCGAGGATTGCTCCGCGCTCGCCGAGCCGGCCCGGTTCGTCGCCAGCGCGGTTGCGCCGCCGGGAGCCTCCGACGCGGCGCTCGCCGACCACGTCGTCGCCTATCGCGTCGGGGCGGGCAAGGCCCATGAGGCGTTTCGCCGGCTGATAGGCCAGTTGGCCGGTCTGCTGATCCTGGTCCAGGCCAGCGGCCGGCGCGACGTGCTGGACCTGCCGGATCTGCCGATCGCCGACGAACGCTGGCAACAGGCCGGCGAAGCGCTGGCGGCGCTGGATGCGCCGGGCGGCCTTGCCGCGCACAAGGCGAAGCTGGATGCGACCTGGACGCATATCGGCGCCGGGCTCCGTCATTTCCGCCGTTTCGGCGAGATCGGCGGCGGCGAGACGGCGCTCGCCATCGCCTCGAACGAGATCAACGCGGCCTATCAAGCCCTGAGGAGCGCCTCCGACATGGAGGCGGGGCTGAGCTTGGTCGATTTCAGCCAGGCCTGCTGTTCATGCATGGCCCAACCAACACGATGCTAGGGAGGAAGATTCTATGGGCGACTATTCGATCTGGGTTCTCGAATACAGCTATGTTCCCAACTATCACAAGAGCGGCGTGCTCTATGGTGCCCACAATCAGGGCTATGTGAAGCTTCCCTATTGCTATGCCCTGATCAAGGGCAACGGCCACACCGCCATGGTCGACGTCGGCTACAACGACAAGGACTATGGCAAGGTGCTGGCCGATCGCTTCGGCGTCGAGAACTGGCGATCGCCGCGTACCGTGCTCGGCGGCGTCGGCGTCAAGCCGGAGGATGTCGACACCGTCTTCGTGACGCACGCCCATTTCGACCATTTCGGCAATGTCGAGGACTTCCCGAACGCGACCTTCTACATCCAGGAGCGTGAGGTCGCGAAATGGGCTTGGGCGATGGCGCTGCCCGACCGGATGCGCTGGATGATGACGGCCGTCGATCCCGGCGACATCGTGCGCGGCCTCGATCTGGCGCGCCAGCGCCGCCTCGTCACCGTGGACGGCGCCCGCGCCGACGTGCTGCCGGGCGTCGACCTGCATGCCGCCTTCGACAGCCACACCTTCGGCTCGCAGTGGATCACCGTGCGCAATGACGGCGAGAAGAACTCGTCCGACACTTGGGTGCTCGCCGGCGACCTCGTCTATGTGTTCGACAACATCGAGGGCCCGGGCGGTGCCGTCGATGTCGCGGATCCGATCTATGTTCCCGTCGGCCTCGCCACCGGCAGCCAGACCAACCTCGTGCTGGCGACCGAGGAGATGATGAAGCAGGTCGGCTACGAATCCCGCCGCGTCATCCCGATCCACGAGGAGCGGTTGCGCGACCGCTTCCCGTCGCGGATCACCGAGGACGGCCTGCGTATCACCGAGATCTGCCTCGCCGACGGCGAAGCCTCGAAGGTGAGCTGATGCAGCCGATCCGCAAGGTCGCCATCGTCGGCGCCGGCCTCGTCGGCTCGGGCTGGGCGATCGTATTCGCCCGATCCGGGGCGACGGTCCGGGTCTTCGATGCGGAGGCGTCGATCCGCGCCGCCGTGTTGGAGCGCATCGGCGAGAGCCTCGCCGACATGCACGAGGTCGGGCTGGTCGACGATGTCGACGCGATCCTCGCCCGGATCCGCGTCGAGGACACGCTCGCCGCGGCGGTGGCGGATGCCGACTACATCCAGGAATCCGTCTTCGAGCGCGTCGACGTCAAGACGGCGATATCGCTGGCGATCGACGCGGCGATGCGGCCGGATGCAATCGTCGGCAGTTCGTCCTCCGGCATTCCGGCCTCGGCCTTCACGGAAGGCTGCCTCCATCGCAGCCGCTTCCTGGTCAGCCATCCGGTCAACCCGCCCCATCTGGTGCCGGTGGTCGAACTCGTGCCGGCGCCCTGGACCGATCCGGCGATCGTGCCGTTCCTGCGCGGCGAGATGGAGCGCTATGGCCAGGTGCCGGTCGTGGTCAATCGCGAGATCGCCGGCTTCATCCTGAACCGCCTGCAGGGTGCGCTTCTGAACGAGGCCTGGGCGCTGTTCGAGGAAGGCTATGCGAGCGCCGCCGACATCGACGCCACCGTCGCGCATGGCCTCGGCCTGCGCTGGTCGTTCATGGGGCCGTTCGAGACGATCGATCTGAACGCGCCGGGCGGCATCGCCGACTATGCGCAACGCCTCGGGCCGCTCTATCACGCGGTCGCGCAGGATCGCACCAATCCGAAGCCGTGGTCGGAGGATCTGGTCGACCGGGTCGCCGCCGAGCGGCGTGGGGCGTTGCCCAGCCAGAGCCTCGCCGATCGTCGCGCCTGGCGGGACGGCCGGCTGATGCGGCTGGTGGCGCACAAGCAGGCGCAGAAGGATTGAGATGAGCGTCGCAACATCGATCGGCGCCGAGGCGCTTCAGGGCAGGGTCGCGCTCGTCACGGGCGGGGCGGGAGGCATCGGCGCGGCGATCGTGCGGGCGCTGGCGGCGGCGGGCGCCACCGTCGTCGTCGGCTACAACGCCTCCGCCGCGGCGGCCGAGGCGCTGGCCGCGTCGCTGCCGGGCGAGGGGCATCGCGCCCTGGCCGCGCCGGTCACCGATACGGCCGCGATCGGCCGGCTGGCCGCCGCGGTCGAGAGCGGCTACGGCCGGCTCGACATCCTGGTGAATTGCGCCGGTACCACGCGGTTCGTCGCGCATGGCGATCTCGACGGGCTCGACGACGCGCTGATCGATCGGGTTCTGGCGGTCAATGTGCGCGGCCCGATCGCGATGACGCGCGCCTTCCGTCCTCTGCTCAAGGCGTCCGGCAACGGGCTCGTCGTCAACATCTCTTCGATCGCCGCCGTGACGGCAATGGGCAGCAACATCGCCTATTGCGCCTCCAAGGCGGCGGTCGACAACCTGACCCGGTCGCTCGCCCGCGCCCTGGCGCCGGAAATCCGCGTCGTCTCGGTCTCGCCGGGGCTCGTCGATACGGAATTCGTGAGGGGTCTCGACCCGGCGTGGCGCGACCGGCAGGCGGCACAAACGCCGCTCGGCCGTCTTTCGGCCCCCGAGGAAGTGGCAAACGCGGTGCTCGCGGTGGCGAGCCTTCTGAGCTTCACGACCGGCTCCGTCATCCCGATCGATGGCGGGCGTCCGCTGAGCTAGGCCTCTGTCTGCGGCTCTTGCAATTTATCGCGATTCTTGTGGCCGGCGATCGTCGGCCTCGTCCGCCGGGCGGGGCCACTGCCGCAATCCGCCGCCTCGCGGTTTGGCGGCAATCTCTCAGAAGATGCAATAATTTGCCGGGTGGAATATGTCCTGTTAGGGAGTTGAACGAGCATGAAACGGCTGGGCCTGACAGACGGGTCCGCCACTTATCTTGAAGGTTGCCGAACCGAATGAGTCAGCAAAGGCCCCGGGCAACGCTGCGCACGGTCGCGGAGCATCTCGGCATCTCCGTCACCACGGTGAGCCGTGCCCTCAAGGACGGGCCGGAGGTGAACGCGGAGACGATCGACCGCGTCAAGCGCGCGGCGGACAAGCTTGGCTACAGGCCGAATACGGGCGGCGTGAACCTCCGTACCGGGCGCTCGCAATCGATCGCGATGGTGCTCTCCTTCGAACGTCAGGACCAGCTCAACATCGTGACGGCGTCGCTGCTCGTCGGCGTCTCCACGGCGATGAAGGCGCTCGGCTACCGCACCAGCATCGTGCCGCATCTGCAGCATGACGACCCGCTCGAGATCGTGCGCAATCTCGTCCGCGAGGGCTCGGTCGACGGGATCATCATCACCCATACGCGCCCGCAGGACGAGCGGGTGAAGTACCTGCTCGAGGTCGGGATGCCCTTCGTGACCTTCGGGCGCACGGAACTGTTGAGCGCGCATCCGCATGTCGACCTCGACCATGAGCAGATCGGCGCCGACGCGGCGCGGCTGCTGCTCGACAGCGGCCATCCCGCGCCGCTGCTCTTCGCGCCCTCGAGCCAGTTCAGCTACAGCCTGCAATTCGTGAAGGGCTGGACCAAGACCTTCAACGCCCGCAATCTGACCGTGCCGGACGAGCTGATCCATTTCTCCGCCACCACGCCGCAGAGCGGCGTTGACATGGCGCGGGAGGTACTGCTCCGCCATCCAGAGGCGACGGGCGCCTTCGTCGCCTCGGACGAGGCGGGTCTCGGCTTCATCACGGCGATGCATCAGGCCGGCCGATACATCGGCAGGGACTTCGGGGTCGTCACCTATGGCGGCGGCCGGCTGCACGACTTCCTGAGCCCGCCGACCAGCGCCTTCTATTACCCGCATTCCGAGATCGCCAGCCTGCTTTCCGAAATGCTGGTGCGGGCCATTGACGGCGAGGACTACGCGCAGCTGCGCAAGGTGGTTCAGGCCGATTTCGTCGATCACGGCAGCCACATTCTCAGGCCCTAACTCACGCTTGAGATTTTTCCGTAACGTTTAGAATTGGTTCGGTCGATCCGAGAGATAAGGCGTTCGCTTGTCTCTTTTTGCGATTGACAACAGTCTCAGAAGTCTTATTCGTAACGTTACGGATTGTGGTGGGCGGAGATCCATCGCAAGCCGGAGGGAGCGGCTTTGGCCGGGTGCGGAGGATGGTCTTGAGGAGGGCCGGATCGCACCGGCGGTCGATGATCCGGTTCGGCGGCTAGTCGGGCCGACACCGGCGAGATCACGGACCGGCCGATATCCAGATCCATCTGATTGCGACCCGCGACAGGCTGGCCTGCCTGTTTCGGGAACGGGAAAATTTGGCCGTAGCGCGGGGGAACCCGACGGCTTGAGAGGAAAAGCCCATGAACTACGCATTGAGCCAATTGGCTCGCAAGGCGTCGTCGCTGTTGTTCGCGACGGCCATCAGCCTAGGCGCGACAGCCCTGGCGCGCGCCGAGGTCACCCTGACGGCGATCTTCCCCTACACCAAGGTGGATCCGGACTACGCCCGTTTGCAGGAAACCTATGAGCGGTTCCACGCCGCCAACCCCGACATCACGATCAAGTTCGACTATCTCGACCACGACGCCTATCACAACAAGATGCAGGCGCTGGCGATCTCGGGCAACCTGCCGGACATCCTGACGCTCTGGCCCGGCAAGCGCACCGGCTATCTGACCGGTCGCGGCTATGCCAAGGATCTGCGCGACCTGATCAAGCGCGATGGCGTCGACAAGCTGCTGCGGCCGGTGTTCACCCAGGCCCAGGCGGCGACGGGCGAGGTCTACGAGATCGGCGTTCCCTATGTGAACTTCACCAACGTCGTCTATGTGAACCGCAAGCTGCTGGACCAGATCGGTCTCGCCTATCCGGCGACGCTCGCCGAGATGATGGGTCAGGCCAAGGTCATCCGCGCCGCCGGTTACCGTCCGGCCGTGTTCGGCGACCAGTCGAGCTGGGTGCTGCAATCCTGCCTGCTGTCGGTGATGGTCGGCCGCATGGGAACGTCGGAATGGTTCGCCAACGCGCTCACGGGCACCGAAGGGGCGGGCTTCACGGACGCGCCCTTCGTCGGCGCGTTGCAGAAGGTCAAGGACATGGTCGATGCCGGTCTCATCGACCCGAGCGAACCGTCGACGACCCGCGAGCAGGCGCTCTCTGCTTTCGTCGGCGGCCGCAGCGTCTACTTCATCGGCGGCATCTGGGAAGTGGTGAACCTCACCTCCGCCCTGCCGGCCGACATGAAGGACTTCGTCGAGATGCATCCGCTTCCCGCCATCGAGGGGGCGGTTCTGGCCGGGGCGGACTCTTCCTCGGGCCAGCCCGCGACGGGGTTCGGGATGTCGTCCAAGCTCGATGACGAGAAGACCGAAGCGGCGTGGAAGTGGATCAAGTTCAACCTCGATCCGTCCAACAAGGACATCGCCGTCAAGTACGGCCTGCTGCCGATCTACGCGGAAGACGTCGGTGTCGCTGACATGCTGAGTGATCCGCTGGCGAAGAAGAGCTACGCCTTTTCGTCGTCGATCGCCCATGTGCTGCCGGTCCTCGACGATCGCCTCGACGCGGAGGGCGTGGTGCAGGTCGTCAATGCCGGCCTGCAGGAACTCGTGCTCGGCTCGGTGACGCCGGAGGAACTGGCCGCCAAGTACGAAGCCTGGGTTGCCGCCAACGACAGCAACCGCAAGGCCCAGTAGACGCGCCTCGCGCAAAGGCGCGTGCCTCCCAAGCAGACGCGCCAGCGTACCGCCGCCGCCTCGTGAGTGGCGGCGGTACGCCCCCCAAGGACAGACTTCCAACGACCTCGCCGGAAAGCGTCGGCAAGCAAGAGTGTCGGCAAGAGAGAGACGCACGTGGGTTCCGAATCGAGATCCGACCGCATCAGCTATGCGCTACTCACCACACCGGCCCTTTTGATCTATGGGCTCGTGATCGTGGTTCCGGTTGTCTACAGCCTCGTGCTGAGCTTCACCGACTGGGCCGGTGTCGGCATTCCCAATTTTATCGGCTTCACCAACTACATCGTGATGTTCTCGGACCCGATCTTCTGGTGGGGCCTGCGCAACAACAGCCTGGTGGTGCTGGTCTCGCTGGTCGGCCAGATCCCGCTCGGCTTCTTCCTGGCCTATGTCATTCATCGCCGGTTGGTGCGGGGCTCGGGCTTCTTCGAGGCGGTGATCTTCTTTCCGGCGCTGTTGAGCCCGGTGGTGGTGGCTCTCCTGTTCGGCGTGGTCTTCGCCCCCACCGGCCTGGTCTCGCAGATCATCGGCCGCGCCATCGGCGATCCGATGTTCTCGCTCACCGTGTTCAACTCAAAGAACACCGCGATCCTGCCTTATCTGATCGTGCTGCTTTGGATGTACACGGGCATCTATTTCATCATCTTCCTGGCCAATCTGCAGAAAACGAGCCCGGAAATGCTGGAAGCAGCGGTGCTCGACGGCGCGAATGAGTGGAACATCCTCAAGTCCCTCATCCTGCCGCAGCAGATCCCGGTATTCCTAACCTCGGCGATCTATGCGGTGGCGGGAAGCCTGAAGAGCTTCGAGATCCTCTGGATCATGACGAATGGCGGCCCGAGCTACTACAGCAACGTGCTCGGCCTCTACATGATTCAGAACACGTTCTCCTTTTACAAATACGGCTTCGGCAGCGCCATTTCGGTGGTCCTGATCCTGCTGAGCGTATTCCTCATCCTGATCTTGTCGGCGATCGCCGCGCGCTTCTCGCGCCGTTACGAGCAGGGGGCGCACTGAAATGACGAATACCGTTCATGCCCGGGTTCCGGTGCCCTTCAGGCTCGCGGCCTATGCCGTGCTCGCCTTCTTCACCGTGTTCACGATGTTCCCGCTCATCTGGCTCACCTACACATCGTTCAAGCCGGAGACGGAGATCGTCTCCAACATGGTGGCGCTGCCGGTCAACTGGACGCTGAACAACTATATCCAGGCCTGGGAACTGGGCGAGTTCTCGCACCTCTTCGTCAACAGCCTGATCTTCTGCGTGGCGACGACCGTCATCGTGGTGTTGTTCTCGATTTCGGCGGCGTTTGCCTTCACCAAGATTCCGTCCCGGATGACCCCGATCTGGTTCTCCCTGATCGTCATGGGACTGCTGGTCACCATCTCGTCCTCGATCGTGCCGCTGTTCATCGCCGGGAACTTCCTCGGGCTTACCAATACGCATCTCGGGATCATCATTCCCTATGTGGCGTTCAACATCTCCTTCGCCGTCTACCTCGCCGCGGCCTTCGTCCGCTCGATCCCGAACGAGATCATCGAGGCCGGCAAGATCGATGGCGCGGGCTATCTCAGGATCTACGGCCTGATCGTGCTGCCGATGGCGCGGCCGATCATCACCACGATCGCCATTTTCACCTTCCACGCCTGCTGGGTCGAATACGTGCTGGTCTACATGATGTCCTCGGACTCGACGATCCGCACCGTGCAGGTTGGGTTGAGCCTGCTCAAGGGGCAGCTCTCGTTCAATTTCGGCTTTCTGTTCGCCGCCGTCGTGATCTCCAGCCTTCCTTTGCTGGTTCTCTACCTGCTGTTCAGGAAGCACTTGCAGGCCGGCTTCTCGATGGGCGCCGTCAAGGGCTGAGCGTCTTCGAGCGAATTGGATACCGGTTCGCGTGAAGAAAACGCGATCAAACAAAGAGCTAGAGCCGTTCAGCGTTTCCATGAAGCGCTGAACGGTTCCCGGCCGGCAGCGGCATGATTTTCTCAAGTGGGAGTAGCGAAAATTCTTAGCGTAGAAATTCTCGGACCGCGCCAGGCGCAGGTTTCGGAACGGCCGGATCCCCAAGCGGCCGGCGAGATCGTCAAGGTCCAGGTGCTGGTCGCGCCGATGTGCACCGAATGGCAGTCCTGGCGATCAGGCAAGTGTTCCTGCGAGCTCGGCCACGAGGCGGTCGGCGTCGTCTGCGACGCCGCGCAGTCGAAGCGGCTCAAGGTCGGCGACCGCGTCGTCGTCATGCCGCATGCCGGCTGTGGCGTTTGCCCCGCCTGCCGCTCCGGCGAGCACATCCACTGCACCGAGCAGCGCGACGTGCTGGCCGAGACGGGCTCGACGACCGGCATTGGCTGCTATGCCGAATATCTGCTCAAGCCAGACTATCTGCTGCAGCCGGTGCCCGATGATATAGAGACCCATCACGCGGCGATGGCGATCTGCGCGCTCGGGCCGAGCTTCACGGCCATGAAGCGCATGCAGGTGACGGCGAAGGATACTGTCCTTATTTCGGGCTGCGGCGCGGTGGGGCTCGGCGCCGTCATTAATGCGCGCACCATTGGTGCGCGTGTCATCGCGCTGGAGCTTCAGCCGTACCGGGCGGAGCTTGCCCGTGCGCTCGGCGCCGATCTGGTGATCGATCCGCGCGCGCCGGACCTGATCGAGCAGGTGCGCGCCGCCACCGGCGGCTATGGCGTGGATGCGGCGCTCGATACCAGCAACAATGAGGGCGCTCCACCGGTCGTGCTCGAACTGGTGCGGGCGCGGGGCAGGCTCTCCTTTGTCACCTGGAGCGGCGAACTGCCCGTCAAGCGCATCACCGGCAAGGGTATCGACATTTTCGGCTGCTGGCATTGGAACCACGACGCCTTCAGCGACGAGATGATGCAGCGCGTACGCGACGCCCGGCCGCTGCTCGACATGCTGACCACGCACCGCTTCCCGATGTCGGAGATCTCGGCGGCGTTCGCCCTGCAGGAAACGGGCAATTGCGGCAAGGTGCTGCTCTATCCGGGCGCGAATACGCAGCCCTGACGGCGCCAACACGTCACGGGGAAGCCGCCGCTTGACGGGGCGGTTTCCCGCTTACGGATCAATTAGGGAGACGATCATGACGTTCAGGCTCGGTGGCTACGGGATCGAGTACAAGGGTGACCCCGAGGCCTATGCGCGGGCGCACACGGAGTTCGGCTACAACGCCGCCTACATGCCCAATATCAGGCTTGAGAACCGCGACGAGATCGCGGCGATCGTCAGGGCGATGGCGGCAGCCGATCTGGTCATCGCCGAGGGCGGCGCCTGGAAGAACCTCATCGCCCATGACGAGGCGACGCGGAAGGCCAATCTCGAATACGCGGTGCATCAGCTGGCGCTGGCGGATGAACTGGGCGCGGGGGCCGTTGTCGCCTATCACGGCACGGTCGGCCATGCGGGCGATGCCTGGCAGCTCAGCGACAACTACGACTACGGCCCGCATCCCGACAACCAAAGCGAAGCCGGGTTCCAGCGGGCGGTCGATACCGCGCGCTACGTCATCGACGCGGTGAAGCCGAAGCGCGCCAAATTCTCGCTGGAGATGGTGCCGTGGTTGGTCACCGACACGCCCGAGAACTATTTGAAGCTGCTGAAGGCGGTCGACCGGCCTGAGTTCGGCGCGCATATCGACGCGGCCAACATGATCATCACGCCGCGGCTCTACTTCAACACCGGCAAGATGATCCGTGATGCTTTCGCCCTTCTCGGGCCGTGGATCATCTCGTGTCATGCCAAGGATCTGGTGATGAAGGGCGGTCCGGGAACCATCTCGTTCCATCTCGACGAAGTGGTGCCGGGCGAGGGCAATCTCGACTACACCGCCTATGTCACCGAGATCGCGAAACTCGGCCGCGACGTTCCGCTGATGCTGGAGCATTTCGACGTGCCCGGCTACCGTCGGGGCCTCGCGCACATCAAGAAGGTCGCCGGCGCCGCAGGCGTCCTCTAGCCATCGAGACGACGGGCGGCCTTGGGTTGGTCCGCCGGATGCTGGCGAAGAGGCCGCCCAAGACGGCTCGGCGGAATCGAAGGTGCGGCGAAGGCGGCGGCATCGCTGGCACCCGCCTGACCGGCGGCCACATGGCCGCCGGTCCACTCGACCTGGCGGACGGCTGTTTCGGCGGCGGCTGCGTTGCGGCCACGATTGACGACGACGGTGAAGCCGTCCCTGCCACCCCAACAGCAAGACGGACCCGCGCGAGGTGGATTCGACGGCGGATTTGACAGCCGTCGACGCCCGCGTTGACCGAGAGCCTGCGCCGCGGACGTTCCTCCTGCTCATCGTCGGCTATGGGGATCCGCGTTCTCGATTCCGGCCGATGAAGCGATCGTGGAGGTCTTGCGCCTCGGCTCGGCGCATGCCCGCCCGTGAGCGATCGCAAGGTGTCCAGCCCGAAACTGCCGCTTCGCGCTCCCCATTGTATCCACCCCGGCGCTTGACGCGGTCGCCTGGAATATATTTCAATTTTTGAACTTCAAGGCGCATCCGGGATTGGGCTGTTCGGCGCATTGTCTCGGGCAGGATAGGCATGGAACCTAAATCTTTCACCCTGGGCTCAACAGAGTGGCTGCTTCTTCGCACGCTTGAGTTGGGAAACCTCAACCTAGGCGAGGCAGAGAACGCGTTGCATCGGCTTGAAGCTCTGGGCCTTGCCCGAAAGGAAGGCTCTCAATGGGAAGCGACGGACTACGGCAAGCTGTTGAGCGCGTCCCGTCGAAGCATTTGAGCCAAGGTGGCCTGCCGCCGGTTCTGTGGACGGTGCGCCAAGCCCATCGCGCCTTCCCTTCGACCTCCGCCGCGCCGAGGCAACCGGTGGTCGCGCGCCCGCGGATCTTGTCATAGCAGCGCTCGATACCGTCGAGCCCATCCGCCCTGGCTGCCCGGATCCGAGAAATGCAGCGGCGCATCGGGTTTGCCGCGACTCCAGATCGCCATGACCTGTGCGTCGGTGCCGAGTGCCGCCATCAGCTCGGCCTTGACGACCCGCCGACGACGCGACGCGAGAACAGGTCGATTGCGGCCGCCACAGAGAACCACCCCACGCCCGTCCAGACACAGGTGAAGCCTGCGATCGATCGCTGGTTCGGTCGTCTTCGTGCCGCGCCTGGAGCGAGGGCGGCCTTCGCCGCTGTTGCGCTGATGCCGCTCACAATCGGCTCCATCAATCCCGTCGATGGCGGCTTTGCGAATTCCCTGCGCCATGCCGCCGAAGAATATTTTCGCGGCAAAGCAGCTGGACCGCTTGAAATCCCGAAAGCTACTTGTACAGTTGACTGGACAAGCTAGGAGGAAGCCATGGCGGCAGGAATGCGGGACCGCGACGGTCCGCTTTATCTGCAGATTGCGGATCGTCTGCGCGAGGACATCGCCTCGCTCGGCGAGGGCGCGCGCATTCCGAGCGAGCCGCAACTCGCCCGTGATTGGGGCGTCAGCCGTTTCACCGTTGCCAGGGCGGTCGAACAGCTCGCCGACGAGGGGCTGATCACGCGTCGCCAGGGTAGCGGTTCATTCGTTGCCGCCGCGCCGCTGCGCCGCCAGCCCGGCTATCTCTTGAGCTTCACCGAGGCGGTCGAGGCGGCCGGCCACAGGGCCACGCATCAGCTGCTCGCCTTCGACGACGCTGCCTGGCAGCCCGGTCTGCCCTACCAGGAGGGGACCGAGCTGATCCGGCTCGATCGTCTACGTCTCGTCGACGGCATGGCGGTCGCGCTGCATCGTTCGCTGATTTCGGCCGAGCTGGCGCGGTCGACGGGCCTGACTCGCGCTGTCGCGGCGTCGCAGTCCTTCTCGCTTTATCGCTTCTTCGAGGAGCGTGGTCTTTCGGTGCACGGCGCCACCGAACGCCTCATCGCCTGCACGGCGGATCCCCGTGACCGGGAGCTGCTGAACTTGGGCGCCGAGGCGGTCGTCGTCGCGGTGACGCGTCATTCCTTCGCCGCCGACGGCATGCCGCTCGACGCCGTCAACGCCATCTATGACGCGCGCCGCTATTCCTACGAGGCGACGCTTGTCCGCCAGCCGCGGAACCACGCATCCAGCACGGAGAAAACAGATGAAAACCACTTCGATGGCACTCGCGGCCACGATGGCCCTCGCCTCGGCCCTTGGAGCGGCTAGCGCGCGGGCCGAGGACAAGCCCGTTGCCCTGATCGTTTCGCAGGGCGGCCTCGGCGACCAGTCCTACAATGATCTCGCCCATTCCGGTTTCCAGCGGGCGCTGAAAGAGACCGGGCTGGAGGGCAGGGCGGTCGAGTCGAAGGAAGTGGTTTCGCAGGCGACGGAGATCCTGCGCCGCGCCTCGGATGCTGATTTCGGCCTGATCGTCGATCTCGAATATGCCCATGGCGAGCCGATGCTCGAAGTCGCCAAGGACTACCCGGACACCAAATACGTCATCCTGAACCAGGTGCGCGAGGGCGCGAACATCGCTTCGGTGCTGTTCCAGGAGCAGGAAGGTTCCTATCTCGCCGGCACGCTCGCCGCGCTGGTGACGACCGACAGCTCGATTAAGGGCATCAATGACAAGCCGGTCATCGGCGTGATCGGCGGCACCAAGTCGGCCGGCATCGACAAGTTCATCGCCGGCTATGTCGAGGGGGCCAAGGCCGCCAATCCGGACGTCGTCGTCAAGATCGCCTATTCGAACAATTTCGGCGATCCGGCCGTTGGTCTGCAGATGGCCAAGGCGATGATCGAGGAAGGCGCCGACGTGATCTACCACGTCGCCGGCGGCACCGGCATGGGCGTCATCCAGGCAGCCAAGGAAGCCGGCGTCTATGCAATCGGCGTCGACACCGACCAGGACGGCATCGCGCCGGGCAACGTCCTCACCAGCATGGTCAAGCATTCGGACAACGCCGTCGAGACGGTGATGAAGGAATATGCCGCCGACAAATTCCCGGGCGGCAAGACGATCACGCTCGGCCTCAAGGAGAACGGCGTCGGCCTGTCGGAGATGAAGTACACCAAGGAGCTGATCCCGGCGCCTATCCTGGAGAAGGTCGAGGCGGCGAGGCAGGACATCCTCTCCGGCAAGATCAAGGTCTGGAACGTCGTCGACCAGGGCTATCCGGACTTCCTGAAATAAGCCAATCCCTCTCTGAAGGACGGTTCATGTCGATGGATGAATTTCAGCCGGACACGACGATCCGACTGGGGGCGCAAGGCGTCACCCGCCGGTTCGGCGCGCTGGCCGCCAATGATGGCATCACTTTCCGCGCCCATCGCGGAACCATTCATGCCATCGTCGGCGGCAACGGGGCCGGCAAGTCGACGCTCATGCGCATCCTGCAGGGCATGGACCGCCCGGACGAGGGTGTCGTCCTCGTTGACGGCATGCCGACCGTCTTTTTCGGCCCGGCCGATGCCTTCTCGAAGGGTATCGGCATGGTGCACCAGGAATTCATGCTGGTGCCAGGGCTGACGCTGCTCGAAAATTTGGTGCTGGCGCAGGAGCCGCTCGACGGCCTGCGCCGCATCGATCGCAAGGCCGCCCTCGACGCGGCGCGAAAGCTGGAGCGCGAGGCGGGCGTCACGCTCGACTGGGACATGCCGGTCGACGACGCGCCGGTGCATGTGCGCCAGATCGTGGAAATTCTTCGCCTGCTCTATCGCGGCGCCGACGTTCTCATCCTCGACGAGCCGACCGCGGTGCTCGCGCCGGCGCAGGTGCAGGAGCTGATCGTGTTGCTGCGCAAGCTGCGCGCGGAGGGCCGCACCATCCTCTTCATCAGCCACAAGCTGGACGAGGTGATGGCGCTCGCTGACGAAATCACCGTCATCCGCGCCGGCAAGGTGATCGGCGCCATGGCCACCGCCGACACGGGCAAGGCGGCGTTGGCCGAGATGATGATCGGCGAGATCCTGAGCCGTCCGAACGCCCGGCCGAGCACGGTCGGCCGCACGGTGCTCGAAATTCGCGACCTCGCCGCCATGGACGCGCGCCGCGTGCTGCGGCTGAAAGAACTCGATCTCGATGTCCGCGCCGGCGAGATCGTCGGCATCGCCGGCGTCGCCGGCAATGGCCAGGACGAACTGATCGCCGCCGTCACCGGGCTTGGCCGCATCGAGCGCGGCTCGGTCCGGCTCGACGGCCAGGACGTGACGAGGCTCGGCCTGCGCGCCCGGCGCGAACTGGGGCTGAGCTATCTGAGCCCGGACCGCGCCGCCGAGGGCCTCTGCCTCCAGGCGCCGATCGCGGAAAACCTGATTGCCGGCCGGCATCGTTCGCCGGAGCTCTGCAAGGGCGGTGTGCTGCAGAAGGGCGCGATCAAGCGCCATGTCGAATCGCTGCTCGACCGTTTCTCGGTCAAGCGCGCCTCGTCGGCGCTGCCGATCGCCAGCCTGTCGGGCGGCAACCAGCAGCGCGTCGCCATGGCGCGCGAGCTCGACGGCAATCCGAAGCTGCTCGTCGCGTGCCAGCCGACGCGCGGCGTCGACATTCGCGGCATCGCCTTCATCCACCAGTGCCTGCTCGATTACCGCGAGGCTGGCGGGGCGGTGCTGGTCATCTCCGAAGAACTCGATGAACTCATCGCGCTGTCGGACCGCATCGTCGTTCTCTATGACGGCCGCGTCACCGGCGAGGTGGCGCGCGGCTCGGCCCGGGTCGAGGAGCTCGGCCGCATGATGCTGGGCGAGCACCGCCAGGAGCATGCCGCATGAGCGCCGTTGTTTCCACAGACCGGACGGTCCCGGCCATCGGCTGGCGCGACGTCGCGCTCGCGGTCGCGCCGCTGGTGCTCGCCCTCGTCGTCGCCGCCATCGTGCTCGGCGTGGCCGGCCACAATCCGCTCGAAGTCTATTGGCTGCTGCTCCAGGAATCCTTCGGCGGCGTCAAGCGTATCGCCGCGACGGTAGCCGCCTCGACGCCGCTGATCCTGACCGGCCTCGCCACCGCCGTCGCGTTTCGCAGCGGCGTGTTCAATGTCGGCGTCGAGGGCTGCGTTCTCGTCGGCGGCCTCGCCGCCGCCTATGTCGGCTTTACCTATGTCGGCCTGCCGTCGACGCTGCTGTTGCCCTTCGCGCTCGGCGCCGCCGTGATCGCCGGCACGCTCTGGATGCTGGTGCCGGCGCTCCTGAAGGCGCGGCTCGACGTCGACGAGGTCGTGACGACGCTGATGCTGAACTTCATCGCGGTCAGCCTGACCGCCTGGCTGGTGAACGGCCCGCTGCTGGCGCCAGGCTCGGCCAATTCAGCGACGCCGATGGTGGTCGAGGCCGCGCGCCTGCCGCGGCTGCTGCCCCCCTCGACGCTCAACGCCGGCTTCCTGATCGCGATCGCTTTGCTCGTGCTCTACTGGCTCTGGGGCCGCGGTACCGCGCTCGGGCTCGAGACCCGGCTCGCCGGCCTTAATCCGCGCTTCGCCATCGCGTCGGGCATCAACGTGCCGATGCTGATTATCAAGATGATGCTGCTCTCGGGCGCCATTGGCGGGATCGCCGGCGGCATCCAGGCGCTTGGCACCGTCAACCGCTTCGTCGTCGGCTTCTCGCCCGGCTACGGCTTCACCGGCATCGCCGTGGCGCTGCTCGGGCGCGGCTCGGCGATCGGCATCCTGCTGGCGGCGCTGCTCTTTGGCGCGCTGGCGACATCGGGCGCCACCATCCAGCTCTTCAGCGACGTGCCGATCGAGATCGTCAACATCCTGCAGGGAACGGTGATGATCTTCGCGGTGGCCCGCTTCGGCTGGCTCCTGAAGCAGCGGCGGGGCGGCAAATGATCGACAACATCATCCATGCGGCCTTCGTCATGACGACGCCGATCCTGCTGGCCGCCCTCGGCGGACTGGTCAACCGCGTCGCCGGGCTCGTCAATATCGGCCTCGATTCCATGATGCTGGCCGGCGCGCTGGTCGGGCTGATGATCGCCTCGCAGACGGGAAGCTGGCCGGCGGCGCTCGTCGCCGCCGCCCTCGTCGGCGGCCTGCTCGGCCTCCTGATGTCGCTCACCGTCACGCGGCTGCAGGCGAACGAGATCATCGTCGGCCTCGGCTTCAACATCGCCGTCGCCGGGCTGGTACGCTTCTTCCTGAAGAGCTGGTATGGCACCTCGGGCACGCTCAGCCTGCCCGACGTCGCCATGCTGCCGCGCATCCACATCCCGGTCGTCGCCGACATTCCGGTCCTCGGCGCGATCCTGTCGGATCACGATCCGCTCACCTGGGCGGCCTGGCTGCTGGTGCCGGTCACGGCCTGGTTCCTGGCGCGGACCCGCCTCGGTTTGCGGCTCCGCGCAGCCGGCGCGGCGCCGCAGGCCGCCCGCGCCCTCGGCCTCAACCCGCTCAATCTGCGCGACGCCTCGACGGTGTTCGCCGGCATGATGGCGGGGCTCGCGGGCGCCTATCTCTGCATCGGCGTGGTCGGCATCTTCAACGAGGGCATCACCGCCGGGCGCGGCTTCCTGGCGCTCGCCGCCTTCTATTTCGGCCGCAACCGGCCCTGGCCGACGGCGCTCGGCGCGCTGCTGTTCGGCCTGTTCGACGCGATCCAGATCCGGTTGCAGGGCCGGGGCCTGCCGGCCGAGCTGGTGCAGACGCTGCCCTACGTGATGGTCATCGTCATCCTCGCCCTGGTCGCCATCACCCTGAAGCGTGCGCGGAACAAAGGAGCCTGAAATGGTCGAAAATCGAAAGACCGCGCTCATCCTCGTGGATGTCATCAACTCGTTCTTTGAGCCCGGCCAGCCGAACTACTATGCCGGCGTCGAGACGGTGCTGGAGCCGATGCGCGCGCTGCTCGATACGGCCCGGAAGTCGGGAACCATTGTCGTGCACGCGGTCGAGAAGCATCGTCCGGCTTTCGACGACTTCGAATGGCGGAAGCTCCCCGTCCATCATCTGGAGGACGCGCATGACGCCGCTTTCTTCTCCGATTTCCGCCCCGAGGGTCCGAACGAGACGACCATCTTCAAGCGCCGCTTCAGCGCCTTCTTCGCCACCGACCTCGCGCTTTTCCTGCACGAGCAGAAGGTGACGCGCGTCGTCATCGCGGGGGTCAAGACCAATGTCTGCATCCGTGCCTCGGCGCAGGACGCCTTCGCCAACGGCTTCGAGCCGGTGGTGCCGCGCGAGGCGACCAATTCCAACCGTCCGCATCTGGCCGAGGCGTCGCTGGAGGATATCGACCGCTACATGGGCCGCGTCGTTCCGCTTCGGGAAGCGCTCGGGATGCTGGCATGACCACCGTCGTCATCACCGGCTTTGCCAGCCTCGACCATGTCGCAGTTCTCGACGGGGCGCCGCAGGCGGGGCGGACGACGACCATCCTGCAGCGGCCGAAAGACGGCTGGCCGCGCCTCGGCGGGGGACCGGCCTTTGTCGCCATGGCGCTTGTCGCCGACGGCATCGAGCAGGCGGTTCCGGTCAGCTGGATCGGCGATGATGAAGCCGGTACGGCCTATCGAGATCAGCTGGCCGCGCGAGGCGTGCCTGGCCGGGGGCTCGACGCCGTCGTCGGCGCTCGCACGCCCGTCTCGGTGCTCGCCTATGAGCCCGACGGCGGCTGCATCTGCCTTTACGATCCGGGCATGCCGGCCGGCCTGACCCTGTCGCCGGCGCAGCACGATCTCGTCGGCACCGCCGACTGGGTCTGCGTCACCATCGGCCCCGCCGCCGTCAATGACGCCGTGCTCGATGCGATCCGCGCGGACACGCGCCTCGCCTGGATCGTCAAGCACGACCCGCGCGCCATGTCGGTGGCGCAGGCGGCCCGCTTCGCCGCCCGCGCCGACCTGATCTGCTTCAGCCATGCCGAGGCCGCCTTCGTGCGGGCGGCGCTCACCGAGGCCGGCGCGGCGCGGCCGGGCCAGACTTTGATCGAGACGCGGGGCGGCGCCGGCGCGGCGATCACCCGCGACGAGCAATCCATCGAGGTTTGCGCCAAACCGATTTCCATCACCGATCCGACCGGCGCCGGCGACAGTTTCGCCGGCGGCGTGCTGGCGGCGCTCGCCAAGGGCGAGACCGATCTCGCTTCCGTCGTGCGCTCCGGCCATGCCGCCGCGCGCCGGCTGCTGCTGGCACGCCAGACTTTAGAACATGAAAGTGCATTGAGAGAATGACCAAGCAAGACGAAAAGACCAACACCGCCTGGTACATCGGCGCGAAGCGCGACCAGGTCGGCAGCGGTGCCATTCTCGTCGGCGACCCCGCCCGCATCGGCCGCATCGCCGAGCATCTGGGCGATGTCGAGTTCCTGCCGGAGAACCGGGGCCTGCGCACCGTCACCGGCACCCGCAACGGCCAGCGCATCACCGTCAGCGCCTTCGGCATGGGCGCGCCGATCGCGACCATCGTCCTGCACGAACTGTTCGCGCTCGGCGTCCGCAGCTTCCTGCGCATCGGCACCGCCATGGCCGTGCCGCCGGCGAGGCTCGGCGATTTCGTGCTGGCGGATGGCGCGCTGCGCGCCGAGGGCACGTCGAACACCTATGCGCCGCTCGGCTTCCCGGCGATGGCCGATTTCGAGCTGAACACCACGCTCCGCCAGCATCTCGCCCATTCCGGCCGCACTTGGCATGCCGGCGTCTACGGCACCTATGACGGTTTCTACACCGAGATGTTCGGCCTCTCCGGCGAGCGCCGGGCGATGATCGACACGCTGAAGCAGGACATCCAGCGCCTCGGCCTGATCGGCACGGACATGGAGACCTCGGCGCTCTTGGTGGCGGCCCGCGTGCTCGGCGCCAGCGCCTCGACGCTCTGCGTCGCCACGGTCGACGCCTTCACCCAGGAGAAGATCGACGACGCTGCCATGGCCGTCGCCGAGCGCGAGCTGTTCGAGGTCGCGCTCGACTCGATCGCGGAATTTGCAACGAAGAAGAACGAGGTGACGTCATGACGTCGATGGTCGACCGCTATTTCAACAATCTGGCCGAGCGGCTCGAAAGGGTTCGCACGACACAGGCCGGGGCCATCGAGCAGGCGGCGGAACTCTGCGCGGCGAGCCTCGCCGCCGACAAGCTCGCCTTCACCTTCGGCACCGGCCACGGCGCGCTCCCCGCGCTGGAAAGCTTCCCGCGCACCGGAACGATCACCGGTTTCCGGCCGATCGTCGAGAGCACGATGATCTCGTTCCACCGCGTGCTCGGCGACATGGGCGCGCGGCAATACCGCTTCATCCATGCGGTCGAGGGCTATGGCAAGGCGATCCTGAACTCGCACCAGCTCGATCCGCTCGACACGATGGTGCTGTTCTCCCATTCCGGCATCAACGCGGTGATCCTCGACATCGCGCTCGAATGCAAGGCGCGCGGCTTGAAGGTAGTCGGCGTGACGTCGCTGCCGCATTCGAGCGTCACCCCCTCGCGCCATTCGTCCGGCAAGCGCCTGTTCGAGGTCGCCGACGTCGTCATCGACACCGGCATTCCGAAGGCCGACGCGTCGCTGGCGATCGAGGGCCTCGAGCACCCGGTCGGCGCCAACTCGACCAGCGTCACCATCGCGATCGCCCATGCGATCGTGGCGACGACGGCCGAGAAGCTGGTCCAGCAGGGCATCAAGCCGTTCGTGATGGTCAATCCCAACACGACCAGCAAGGAAGAAGCCAACCGCCAGAACGACCTCAACTACGAGGAGCTGTGGCGCCGGCTGAAGTCGCGGTGAGCACCATGGAACGAGGGCTTTTCATCGGTGGCGCCTGGCGCGACGCGGCCAAGGGCGAGCGGATCGAGATCCGCGATCCGGCGACCGGCGAACGCGTCGGCTCCAGCGCGCTGGCGTCGCGCTCGGATGTCGACCTCGCGGTCGCGGCCGCCGGCCGCGCGCTGCCGGCCTGGGCCGCCCTGCCTGCCGATCAGCGGGCGAGGATCCTGCACCGAGCGGCGGATCTCGTCGCCGATCGCATCGACGCCATCGCCGCGACGCTGACGCGCGAGCAGGGCAAGCCGGTGCCGGATTCCAAGAAGGAAATCGGCTTCGGCATCGAGGTGATCCGCTATTACGCGGAGGAGGGGCGTCGTCTCGGCGGCTCGCTCCGGCCGTCGTCGCGGCCCGACATCAAGAGCCTGGTGACAACCGCCCCGGTCGGCGTCGTTGGCGCCATCGTGCCGTGGAATTATCCGGTCGATCTCTATTGCTGGAAGATCGCGCCGGTGCTGGCGGCGGGCTGCACGCTGGTCGCCAAGCCGCCGCACGAGACGCCGCTGGCGATCGGCATGGTGGTGCAGTGCTTCGTCGACGCGGGCGTGCCGGAAGGCGTCGCCAACGACCTTCCCGGCACCGGTCCGGAAGTCGGCGCGGCGCTTGCCGAGCATCCCGATATCCGGATGATCACGGCGACCGCCTCGGTGCCGGCCGGCCAGTCGATCATGCGCGCCTCCGCCGGCACGCTGAAGCGCCTCTCGCTGGAACTCGGCGGCCAGAGCCCGTTCGTTGTGCTCGACGACGCCGATCCGGTCGAGGCGGCGGCGGCGGCCGCGCGGCGTTCCTTCTCCAACATGGGCCAGATCTGCATCGCGGTGAACCGCATCCTCGTCTCGAAGGGCATCCACAAGGCCTTTGTCGAGGCGCTGGTCGCCGAGACGCGGAAGATCCAGCTCGGCAATGGCAGCCTTCCCGGCGTGCTCTACGGCCCGATGCTGCATGAGGGCGTGCGCCAGCGCGTCGCCACCCATGTCGCGGATGCGGTCGCCAAGGGCGGCAAGCTGCTGGTCGGCGGCCGGATCCCGGTGGGCGACGAATATGCCAGGGGCTTCTTTTACGAGCCGGCCCTGGTCGACGACGCACCGGACGATGCGCTGGCGCTGACGGAAGAGACCTTTGGCCCGCTCGCCGCGATCCGCCCGGTGGCCGACGACGCCGAGGCGCTCCGCGTCGCCAACGCGCTGCCCTATGGCCTCGCGGCCTACGTCTATTCGCGCGATCTGGAGCGGGCCTGGGCGCTCGCCGACCGGATCGAGGCGGGCGCGATCGGCGTCAACGTCAACGACACGACGGAACTGCAGGCGCCGTTCGGTGGCTGGAAGATGAGCGGCATGGGCCGCGAACTCGGACCGGAAGGCCTCGCCGCCTTCCGTGAATCAAAGCACATCAAGATGCGGGTGCGCCCGCTGGCGGTGTAGGCGGCACAAGACTTCCGGACGCACCGACTTTCCAGGGTGCGTCCGGAAGGGGGGCTTCGATTGGCACCATGCTTCGATGAGACCCGCGGGGCGCGTCCCACTTGCCGACCCGGCCGCGCGTCAGGCCGAGAGGCTGGCGTTTCGGATCGCATCCAGGCAGAGGGCCAGGACCGCGTCGGCGTCCTGGCTGGTGTCAATCACCACATGTGGTTCCTCGATCGGCTCGAACTCGGCCCGGATGCGCGCCGCCTTCTCGGGATGGCGCTGCGCACGGACGTTGCGTTGGTCCCGGAGCCCGCGCTGGAGACGCGCCTCGACGACGGCCTCCGGCGCGACGCAATGGAGGATCAGAAGATGCGCGCCGCTTGATTTGACAATCTGCTTTACGGTCGCGATCTCGGCTCGTCGCGAGAACGGCTTGCCGTCAACGATGATGAAGGCGGGTTTCGGTCGCGCCAACAGATAGCCGAGCACGCCGAGCAGAGCGTCGGTTCCGACCTGGTTTTGCTCGCTGCTGTAGTCGAGAAGCGCCTCCGGGAAGATCGCATCGCGGATATCGTCGCGGCTGAGCGTGACGGCGCCGATCGCCGGTGCGAGCCGGCGAGCGAGCGTTGTCTTGCCCGCACCGGGCAGCCCGACCAGCAGCAGGACCAGGGGGGGCGAGCCAGGTTTCACGTCAAGCCGCCCGGTCTACCGCGCCGAACCACCGGATCCGCTCGCTGACGGCGTCGACGGCCAGCGCACGGGCCTCGCCGAACGGCACGCGCGTATCGACGATCGGGTCCTCGACGCCGTAATGGCGCTGGAAAGTCGAGCGGAACGCGCCCTTCACGGCAGCGTCGATGTTGATCTTGGCGATGCCGGCGGCGATCAGTTGCGCAACCGTCGCCTGCGGCACGCTGGTGCCGCCGTGCAGGACGAGCGGCATGTTGACGGCGGCCGAGATCGCCTTGACCAGCGGCACATCGATCGGCGCGTTGTCGGCAAGCTGGCCCGGCGTGTTGCCGATCGAAATGGCGAGATAGTCGATGCCGGTATCCCTGACGAACTGAACGGCTTCCTCGACGGTCGTCTTGCGCTCGATCACCTCGCCGCCTTCTTCCGCCAGCGTCTCGCCGATCTGTGCCTCGACGCCGACGCCGTGGCGGCGGGCGAGGGCTACGACACGGCGGACCAGTTCGACATTCTCGTCATAGGAGGCGCTCGACGCGTCGATCATGACGGAATCGAAGCCGGATTCGATGCATTCGCGCACGATCTCATAGTCGGCGCCGTGATCGAGATGCAGGATCAGCGGTGCTGCCGAGCGCTTGCGGGCGACGGCGGCCATGGCGACGAAATAGTCGAGGCCGACATGCTTGATGCCGCCCATCGTCGTGGAAAGCATGACCGGCGCCTTGTTTCGGTCGGCCGCCATGGCGATCGCCTGGGTCGCCTCGAGATGATGCGCGTTGAACATGCCGACGGCCCAGCTTTCGCGATAGGCCCGGCCGATCCAGTGCGGTGCGCTTTCCCTGATCATGTGACTTCCTTCAAGAGCAGTGCGGCGCCCCGGAGATTGGGATCGGGGACGTCGCTGATGACGAGCGGGGGTTGGACGATGCCGGGATAGGTGAGTTCCGGCAGAAGGCGGGTGAGGCGGCTGAGGTCGAACCAGGGCTGGCTGAGCGCGCCGCCCGTCAGGATGACGATCTCGGGTTCGAGCAGGGTGAGGGCCGCGCCGATCGCCTGGGCGAGATCCGCCAGCGCGCCCTGCGGCGGCTGCTCGGCGGCCTGGGCCAAGCCGGAGGCGGTGACACAGAGGCAGCCTCGATGGCCGCAATAGCAGGCGGCGCCCTCCGGCCGAAGCACCATGTGGCCAAGCGCATTGGCGCCGCCAACCGCGCCGCGCCAGACCTGGCGATTGAGCACGAAGGCATGGCCGACGCCGGTGCCGACCGAGACGTACAGCGCCGATCCGACCGCGCGGGCGTGACCGCTCGTCGCCTCGAAATGCGCGCCGCAATAGACGTCGGTCTCCACGACGACGGGACGATCGAACGCCTCGCCGAGCAGCCGACCCAGTGGCGCATCCCACCAGCGCAGGTTTTCCGCCCGCACGATGTGGCCGCCGGCGCTGACCACGGCCGCGACCGAGACGCCAATGCCCTCGACATCACGGCGCTCGACGTTCCAATCGGCCAGTACATCGCTGACCGCCGCGACAAGGGCCTCCGGCGTCATGCCGTTTGGCCGGCGCGAGCGGTGGGTGTGCCGCCAGGGGCCGTTGCCGTCACCGAGCGCCAGGCGCAGATGCGTTCCGCCGAGATCGATTGCGAGCCTCATTTGACCCCCGCGGCGGAGACGCCTTCGATGAAATGGCGCTGGAAGGCGATGAAGAAGAGCGTCGTCGGGATGGCGCCGAAGATAGAGACCGCCATGACCTGCCCGTACTGGGTGTTGAAGGCGCTCTGGAAGGCGGCCATGCCAAGCGGCAGGGTTCGCAGCGCATCGTCATTGGCGACGATCAACGGCCAGAGATAGCTGTTCCAGCTCAAATTGAAGGTCAGGATGGCAACGACAACCGCGCTCGGCGCCACCATCGGCATGATGACGGAGAACAGGATGCGCGGCTCGCTCGCGCCGTCGATCCGCGCCGCTTCGATATAGGCGTCGGGGATCGCCACCATCGCCTGGCGGAAGATGAAGATCCCGACGACGTTGAAGGCCGTCGGCAGCAACAGTGCCGCGTAGGAATTGGTCCAGCCGAAGGCGTGCACCTCGAGGAACAACGGAATGACGATCGCCTCGAGCGGAATCATGATCGAGGCGAGCACGATCAGGGAGACCGCGCCGGAGAAGCGGTATCGGAACTTGGCAAGGCTGTAACCGGCGAGCGCGCCGAGCACGACCGTCACGACGACAGAGACCAGTGCCGCCAGCACCGAGTTGAACAGGTAGAGGAAGAAGGGACGCTGACTCAGCGACGAGGTGAAGTTGCTGAAGCCGGCGCTGCCCAGCTCGAAGATGCTGCCCGAAAAGAGCTCCGAGTTGGTCTTGAAGGAGGCGGCCAGCATCCAGACGATCGGGTAGAGCGTCAGGATCGTCGCGAAGACGACGATGGCGATGGCGAGAAACCGCTCGGCGAGAGACCTATGCATGACGGTCCCTCAGGAGCCAGATCTGGATCAGGCTGATGACCAGGATTCCGGTGAAGAGGATGACCGAATAGGCGCTGGCCTTGCCCATCTGCAGGAAGCTGAACGAGGTCTTGTAGATCAGCAGGGTCAGGATCTGCGTCGACCCGGCCGGGCCGCCATCGGTCATGATCTGCTGGAAGGCGAAGGTCTTCAGGCCGTTGACGGTCGATAGCACCACGACGAGCGCGATGGTCGGCTTCATCGAGGGCAGCGTGATATGGCGCAGCACTGACCATCCGCGCGCGCCATCCAGCGCCGCCGCCTCGTAGTGATCGCGTGGGATTGCCAGGAAGCCGGCGAGGAAGATGATCGTGTAATAGCTCGTCGCGTGCCACCAACTGACGAAGATCAGCGCCCAGGGCGCCATCGCACTGCTGGTAAGCCAGGAGACGGGCGCCATTCCGAGCGCGGAAAGGCCGTCATTGACCGGGCCCTGGACGTTCAGAAGCAGCTTCCAGGTCAGCGCCACCGAAACGAGCGGCATGACCGAGGGCAGGAAGATCAGAGTGCGCCAGACGCCACGGCTGCGGCCGAGCTTGGTCAGCGCCCAGCCGAGCCAGAAGGCGATGCCGAGCACCGGAACGACGGTATAGACGACATAGGTGACGGTGATGCCGAGCGAGCGCAGGAACGCCTGGTCGGTTGCCAGACCGCGAAAGTACTTGAAGCCGACATAACGCGGCGGCGACAGCAGGTCGTACTCGTGCAGGCTGATGAAATAGGAGAACAGAACCGGATAGAGCTGGAAGATGGCGATGAAGAGAAGAGCAGGCAGGCAGAAGAGGAAACCCCATCGGCCGTAGCGGCTCCGTCCCGATCCCGTTCGCGTCATGAAGAACAATCCTGTCGTGACCGGCGCGGCTGGGAGCGCCGCGCCGGTTGCGTGGTCCGGAGGAGGACCTTAGTTGGCGCGGATCTGGTCGATCTCGGTCGCGGCCTGGTCGAGCGCTTCCTGGACCGGGACGCCCTGCGCGAACTGCTCGATGGCGTTCTTGATCGCGGTGCCCTCCTGGGCCCAGGTCGGCGAGCGCCAGACGAAGCTGCCATGCTTCTGGCCTTCGGCGAACACGGCGCTGCCCTTCGTCTCCTTGGCGACCTCGGTATCCGCCCAGCCCTTGAGGCCGGTGACGTAGCCGGTGGCTGCCAGGTAGCCGTCGCTGTCAGCCGTCAGGAAGCGCAGGAACTCGAAGGCCTCCTTCTGGTTCTTCGAGCCGGCCGTGACGGCGAGCGCGTAGGAATTCAGCAGCGTCGCAGGCTTGGCCGCGTCGCGCTGCGGCAGGGCGGCGACGACGTAGTCGGCCTTGACCTCATCCGAATAGAGCGGCGGCGCCCAGATGCCGGCGATCGCCATCGACTGGCGTCCCTCGCTGAAGTCCTGCAGCGCGTTGACCGGATTGACGGTGGCAAGCTCGGGGCCGCCCGTGCCGTCCGTGATCATGCGTTGCCAGGTTTCGGTGAAGGCCTGGACGCAGGCCGGCGAATTGATGGCGGCCTTGCCCGACGCGTCGACCACCTCGCAGCCATACTGGACCAGGATCGGCCAATATTGCTGGGCGTACCAGTAGGGATCCAGGTTCCAGACCCAGTTGAAGCCGAGGCGCGTCGTCTTGCCGGCGTCGTCCTTCTTCTGCAGCTTCTTCGACAGCTCGAACACCTCGTCCCAGGTCTTCGGCCAATTGTCCGGATTGCTGACGTCGATACCGATTTCGGCGAAATGCTTCTTGTTCAGGAACAGCGCCAGCGTGTTGAACTCTTCCGGCACGCCGTAGGTCTTGCCGTCGATCGTCAGGCCCGAAAGCGCGGACGGCATGTAGAGCGCCTCGAGATCGGCCTGCGATGCCTGGCCGAAGGCTGCCGGATCTACCTGCGCAAGAATGCCCTTCGAGGCATATTGCGGGAACAGGTAGTCGAGAACGTTGATGATATCCGGCGGGTTTCCAGCGGCGATGGCAGCGGTCAGCTTGACCTCGTAGTCGCCATGCGGATCCTCATGGATCTTGATGGTGACGTCGGGATGCTGGGCCGTATACTCCGCGGCTTTCTTGGCGATGAATTCGGTCGCCGGCGGATAGGTGTGGTGCCAGAACGTCAGTTCCGCCGCGGTCGCCGTGCCGGCGAGTGCCAGCGTGGAAATACCGGCCAGTGTCCAGCTCCAAAGAGCAGATTGGAATTTGCGCATGCGTCATCCTCCCTCGATCCTGCGCACCGTCGCGCCGCGATCGAACCGTCTCGTTGATCTCAGTCATGGGATGGAACGGGTGGGTTCCGGGCCGGGCAGCGCCTCTCCTCAGCGTGCCCGCAGTTCCGATCCTGATGCGACGCTAACACGACACATTATGTCTCGCAATATGCTACAGTGATCAATCCATGAAGCATCGCGTCTCTATGATCGAATCCGTCTTCCAGCATGAGGTGTCAAGATGAGTGCGACCGCCCCCGGCGAAGTCGCTTCCCTTCTGTCGCGCGTTTCGAGCATGCCCTTCTCGGCTGCCGAGAGGCGGGTCGTCGAATATCTGCTGAGCATCGCCGAATATGACATCGCCGGACTGACCTCTGCGGAACTGGCGGAGCGCACGAACACCAGCCGCTCGACCATCGACCGATTGTCGAAGCGGCTCGGCTTTGCCGGCATCAAGGAGATGCGCAAGGCGCTTCTGCAGGAAAGCCGGGCAATGCAGACGCCGATCCGCGCCGCGTCGACGCTGGAACCTGCGATCGTCGCCTCGGACGGTCTCGGCGAAATCGCCTTCAAGGTGTTCCAGAGCGCGTCGATCCGGGCGCTTAAATTCGCCGAGATCCTCTCGAATTCCTCCGCGCTCGGGGATCTGGTCGAGGCGATCCGCACGGCGCGCAGCGTCCAGGTATTCGGCGCCGGTGCCTCGGCGGTGGTGGCGCTCGACATGCACCAGCGCCTGCTGCGTCTCGGTATTCCGATCAATTTCTCCGAGGACCAGCACAACCAGATCGCCTGCGCGGGCCTGATGAAGCCGGGTGACCTGGCGATCGCCATCTCCTATTCGGGCCGCACCAAATCGACCCTGCAGGCGGCGGAGGTCGCGCGCTCGCGCGGGGCGCGGATCGCGGCCGTGCTCGGCGGCAGCCATTCGCCGCTGGCGGCGCTTGCCGACATACGCGTCATTACACCGCCTGGCGTCAGCCTGTTCGGCGCCGACGCGGTGATGACGCGCGTGCTTGAACTCATGTTCAATGAGGCGCTGTTTCACTGCCTCGCGATCCAGAACCCGGACATGCTGGAGAATGTGCGCCGGATCGAGCGCATACTCGGCGGCGAACGGGTGAAATGAGAACGAGATGTCCGCAGGCATAGTGGACGTCGACTGGAGCCAGACCTCGATCCTGCTCGGCCTGGGTTCCAGCTTTGAGCGCGCTTTGCTCCGTGAACCGAACGCGTCGTCTCGCGAGTTCGTCGGGGCTCCGTATCCAGCTTCGCTCATGGGGCCTGGCTGACGGCGATCGCATCAAACTGAGGCGGATGTCGTCGAACTCCCGCGCCATGCGGAAGGTAGGGGCATCACAGCGGTCGGCGGCAGCCTGTTACGCTGCGTGTCGGGCTAGGATCGCCGGCGTCGCCCAAGGATCTCGTCCATCCTCTTGAGTGTGCTTGCTGAGCGGAGCAAGGCCGCTGCTCCCTTCTCAAGGCACTTGTTCCAGCGGTGCTGGATTGCCCGGCTTGCTATGTAGCTGGCATGGGCGTGGCTGTCGCTTTGGCTGCGGGTATCCAACTCAAATGTCGCCTGTACTGATTTCTCTCACAGGACCGATACGCAGCACGCGCGGTTCTGGTTCCCATCGCCTTAAATATTGTATGTCAAACTGACAATATGTCGCGCTATCGCCGCTCACCGCGTTCGGCGGCTCCAGCGCCGGCCAGGCGCTTGTCCGGACAAGAGATCGGTCCCGGAACTGAAGGCGGGTATCGTTGAGGCTCGCCGATCAGCGGCGCAACCCGAGTTTGTCGGCCGTTTGAACGCGCCGGGACCGAGCGGCGCGTCGCCAGGGGCGCGCCTGTTTCGTTGGCGGTCTGTCGCGCGGCTCAACCCCAGCGTTCGGGTCAATCAGCCACGCATTCTTTGGTTGTTCGACGCCGGGCTCATGGGATCGGCCAGGCGAAGGCGCCCCGCCACGATGTCAGCTCTCGCCGACGGACCGGTGCTTTTCCAGGAATGCCTCAACCGGCATGGCGCGGAAATCCGGCAGCACCTCCCGCAGCCTGTCGTGGCTCCAGTCCCACCAGCCAAGCGCCAGCAATGCATCGATCACATCCGGCGCGAAGCGATATCGGATCAACGATGCGCTCACCCCGCCCACGACGGCGAACGGGGCAACGTCCTTGGTCACGACCGCGCCGGCCGCGACGATGGCCCCCGCGCCGACCGTCACATCCGGCTTGATGATCGCGCCGTGCCCGACCCAGCAGTCGGGCCCGAGCACGGTGCGGCGAGCGGCGCGGGCGGCGAAGAAACCGGCATCGTCCTCCACGTCCTCCCAGTAGCTGGCGGAACGATAGAGGAAGTGATGCTGGGCGGCATGGGTGAACGGGTGGTCCGTCGGGCCGATCCGCGTCATGGCGGCGATGTTGGCGAATTTCCCGACCGTCGTGTTGGCGATGTCGGCGTACCGGTCGCAATAGGCGTAGTCCCCGAAATCCGAGTTGAGGATGCGCGAGCCCTGTCCGATCTCGCAATAAGCGCCATAGGTCGAATTGTGGGAGGTCGCGTCGGGGTGAATCGTCGGCTCTGTGGCGGAAAGAAGCGGCATTGCGGAATGTCCGGTCGGTATGGGGCGCGAAGGGGGTGATGTCCTGGGAGGGATCGGCATTCAGCCCTGACGGCCTGTCGAGGGTCGTTTCGTTGTGTCATCATCTGAATGCCGATCCGTCCTGCCGTTACAGGTGGAGCGGGTTGCTCCAGGCTCGGCGCCCAGCCCTGTCCTGGATGATGAGGCGCGCCCATCGGCCGGCGAACTTCCCGAGCGGAAGCCGGGCGCGGGTGAACTCTTCGCTCATCACGGCGGCGGAGCGTGCGGCATGGCCCACCAGCCAGGCACGATGAATGGCGCTGGTTTCGACGTTGAGATGATCGCCGTCGATTTCCAGGTGATGAATGGACGGGCCCTGGCTGGCGTAGTACGCGCCGGACTTGAGCGCCGCGAGGATTGCTTCCGGCGTGTTTTCGGGCGCCTTGACCATCACCCAGCCCCGGCAGGCTTCGTCGCGGTAGCGATGGGCGTCGTCGGTGGCGATGACGCCGGTGCGGTGGCCGCGATCGAGCATCTGGTCGATCAGATAGTTGCCGTCTCCGCGTCCTGTCTCCCAGTCGCAGATGGAGTTGAACGCCTCGATGGCGTGTATGGCGGGCATTGCGAGCGCGTCGGTCAGCGTCAGGCCATACCAGCCCGGATGCGCGATCGAGACGAAGGCGCCCGCGTCGAGCGCGCGCTGCGCCAGCTGAGCCGCGGTTTCCCCGGCTGCAAGAGGGGCGAAGTCGAGCGGCAGGCCGTTGGCCACCATGTGCCATATCTCGCCGTTCTCCAGGCCGTCGGCATGCAGTTCAGCACCGATCAGCGTCGTGAACGCTTCCGTGCGGAACGGCGTCGTGTCGACCACGGGAAAGCCGAAGCGCTCCATGAAATGATCGGTCAGGCTGACGAAGTCGTAGCCGGCTTCGCGGTAGAAGGCGCAGACCCGCTCCGGTGTGGGGTCGCCGTCCGAGCGCGAGGAGTGGCAATGAAGGTTGCCGCGATAGAAACGGCCTGGCGCGGTGAATGCGTTGAGCATGGGTCATGCCTTTTCTTGATTGCGATGATTGGGGCGGATCGCCGGTCAATGCCGCCGGCGACGCAAAGGTCTCGTAGTCAGGCGGCGACGGAAGGCTGCAAGTCGCTATGCCGCACGTCGCAGGGCTGCGGCATGAAGCAGAGCTTGCCGTCGCGGTAGATCGCGAACTTGCGCGCGATGAGCTCGGCGCGCATGCCGGCGGACCAGCCTGTCCCGGGCGGCGCCATGATCTTCAGCCTCTGCCGGCACCGGGTGTTGACCTCGATCGAGAGATGGGTGCCGAAATCGGTAACGCGCGTGACGTCCGCGCCGCCATCGTCGCCTCGCCTTACCAGGGCGATGTCCTCCGGGCGCAGCGCCAGCGTTGCCGGGCCGTCGGGGAGCGCGACCGGCAGGTCGATCCCGGCGGCAGTCATGACGTTCGAGCGGACAGCGCCCTGCAGCAGGTTCATCTGGCCGACGAAGCCGGCGACGAATTCGGTCTGCGGCTGCCGGTAGAGCCTGTCCGGCCGGCTCAGCTGTTCCAGTCTGCCGTCGCGCATCACGGCGATCCGGTCGGCGATGGCAAGCGCCTCGTCCTGCCCGTGCGTCACGAAGACCATGGTGATCCCGACCCGGCGCTGGATTTCGCGCACCTCCTCGCGCAGCCGCTCGCGCAGATGCTGGTCGAGGCTGGCGAATGGCTCATCCAGCAGCAGGATCTTCGGTTCCAGAACCAGCGAGCGCGCCAGCGCCACGCGTTGCTGCTGCCCGCCTGACAGCTGGGTCGTCTTCCTTTCGCCGAACCCTTCCAGGCCGACCGTCGCGAGAGCCGCGTTCACGCGCTGGCGGATCTCGTCCTTTGGACGGCGACGCAGTTTCAGGCCGAAGGCGACGTTGGCGAAGACGTTCATATGGGGCCACAGCGCATGGCTCTGGAAGACCATTCCGGTCGGCCGCCGTTCCGGCGGTACCCGCGTCACGTCGTGCCCGTCGATCAGGATCGCTCCGGCGGTCGGCTCCTCGAAGCCGCCGATCATGCGCAGCACCGTCGACTTGCCGGATCCCGACGGTCCCAGCAGGCAGACGAGTTCGCCATCGCCGACCTTCAGGGACAGGTCGTCCACCGCGCGTGTGTCGCCGAAAAGCCGGATTAGGTTCTTGATTTCCAGTGTAGCCATTTGAAAGGCTCCTCGAATATTAGGCTCCGAGCGCGCGGCCGAGCGCCTGCGCGCCCAGAAAGCGGCGGACCAGCATGAGCAGGACGAAGGACGGCACCCACAGCAGCAGCGACAGCACCGCGCCGTACTGGACCACCAGTTCGGAGTTGATGAAGCGGACCATCAGCAGCGGCACCGTGCGCACTTCCGGCGCGCCGATCAGCCAGGCAACTTCGGTCTCGTAGAAGGTGTTGACGAAGGTGAGCAGCACGGCCGCGGAGACGGCGGGAAGCACCTGCGGCAGCGTGATCGACCAGAACACGCGCAGCGGCGAAGCCCCGGCGTCGCGCGCGGCCTCCTCCTGCCGTCGGTCGACGCTCTGGAACGCGGAAACGGGGATCCACACCATGAACATCAGCGTCGAGACGAGCTGGATCAGCACCACGCCCCAGAAATTGCCGATGAGACCCAGACCCAGGAAGATCGTGGCGATGGTGATGTAGAGGCCGAACTTCGGAAAGGCGTAGACGGTCAGGAACGACATGAAGAACAGGTTGCGACCGGGAAAGTTCATGCGCGCGAAAGCGTAGGACGCGGGCAGGCAGATCAGCGCTGACAGAGCCGTCACGATCGCCGCCAAAGACAGCGAGGTCGTCATCGCCAGGCGCACGTCGCCGCGCGACAGCACATCGCCCCAGAAGCGGAATCCGAACTTCTGCGGGATGACCGCGGGGTAGCGCCACACTTCGGTAAAGGCCCAGATCGCGACGTTGACGAGCGGCGTCAGGATGAAGAGCGAAAGCAGGGCGGCAACGGCGATCCCGGCCCCGTTGGCGCGGAGGCGGGAGAGGCCGAGGCTGGCCGGGCCCGCCCTGCGAAGTGCCGGCATGCTCATGACGATTGCTCCCGGCGCGTGCGCGCGATCGAGCGCACGTAGAAATAGGCGAAGGCGGCGCAGATCAGGAAGGTGACGACGGCCTGCGTGCGCGCCTGCAGCGGATCGTCGACATCGATGATCGTGCGGCGCATGAACGGTCCCATCATCTCCGGAACCGCCGGGCCCAGCAGATAGGGCAGCGTGAACGCGGAGAAGAGGCCGAGGATGACGAAGGACGCGGCAACCAGCAGCGTGCTGCGAATGCGCGGCAGGATGATGTACCGGAGCAGCTGAGCCCGGTTGGCGCCGACGTCGCGCGCGGCGTCGATCGAGGCGCGCGACACGTTGCCGAGACCGGCAAGCACGATCAGCAGCGTCAGGGGAAGATTGTCCCAGACGAGACCGATGATCGGTCCCCAGATCGTCAGGTAGGGAGATACCAGCTTGGGCAGGCCGACCGCGCTGAGCAGGATGTCCACGGTTCCGTTCGGACCGAGCGTGCGGATCAGCGCGTAGGCGAGCAGGATCGAAGGAACGAACAGCGGGAACAGCGCCAGCGCCTGAATGTAGCCGGTGAGCCGGGACGTGGAAAAGCGTAGGTAGAGGGCGATGGGCAGGCTGATGACGAGCAACAGCACGGTGCAGATCGCGGCCACCTGGACGGTCATCCAGAGATTGCGCAGACTGAAGCCGTCGGAGAAGAAAAAACGATACGCCTCGAGGCTCAGCGCAACGCCCGAAGGCGTTTCGACGGTGAGCGTGTCGAAAACCGACAGCGCTACGGGCCAGACGATCAGCGACAGCACCAGGAATACGGGCGCGGCGACGAGGAGGAGGCCGACAAGCCTCCCCCCCTTCGCGTCCTGTCTTGTCACCTCAGCGCGTGACATGGGGCGCTACGGTGCGGAACCAGCCGTCGCTGATCGCCGAAACCCACGGGCCGCCGGGGAAGGTCGGGATCGAGGCCGGCTGCATCGCGGCGTATTTCGCGGCGAGGTCCTGCGGCAGATGTTCCCACGAGATTGCCGGGAACGCGCCGATCTCGGTGACGACCTGGGTCTGGACTTCGGGCGACAGCACGATGTCGGCGAGCTTCATCGTCGCTTCGAGGTTGCCCGCATTGGTCGGGACGGTCATGTCGGCGAAGCCGCCGGCGAAGGCGAGATCGGTCAACTGCGTGAAGCCGGTGGTCTCGGGCAGGACGCCCTTGTTGACGGCGTCGAGCGCCATGTCGGACCAGACCGGCACCATCGTGACCACGCCCTGCGCGAGCAGCTGGATCGACTGCATGTTGTCGCCGGTGTAGGAGCCGGGGCCGTAGGTATAGGGCGCGATCTCCTTCAGGAGCTCGAAGCCCTTGGCAAGCAACTCGTCGCTCTCGCCGGCGACGTAGTTGTCGATGCGGAAGAGTGACGGATCGCGGCCGTTGGCCTCGTGGATCGCGCGGCGGACGAAATTGCCGCCCGAGCCGCCCGTGTCGGGACGGTTGTGGGTGAATTGGCCCGGATTGGCCTTCATCCAGGCGACCAGTTCGGCCCAGGTCTTCGGCGCGTCTTCCGGCTTCAGCTTGGTGGTGTCGTAGGCGAGCACGACCTGCGTGCCGCGATAGGGCAGGCCGTAATTGGTTTCGAGGGTGACGGGGTTGAGCTTGTCGTAATTGGCGAGGCCGGCCTTGGTGAAATCGACCCAGAGGCCCTTCGCGATAGCGCCCGCGGGCAGGTTCGGATCGTTCTCGTCGAAAATGTCGACCTGAGGGTCGACATCGGAGCCGAGCGCGGCAAGTGCGCGATCGACGATCGGCGCGATGTTGTTGCGGGCGCTGACCACGTTGAGCGTATATTGCGGATGGGCCTTCTCATAGGCCGGCTTGATGATGTTGTTCCAGAAATTGATGATGTTGGAATCACCGGTGATGTAGACATCGATCCGGTTGGTGTCGGCCATGGCGGCGGCCGGCAGGGCCAGCAGCGCCGCTGCGGCGATGGTGGAGCGAAAGAGGTCTCTTCGGTTCATGGTCATCTCCGGTCAGGGCGGCAGCCGTCGCTCACCGGCCGCGAGGTGCCGGTTGCGATCCGTTGCCTGAATTTGCGATGGGTTGCGCGGGGCGGCGGTTGGCCCCGGCGAATGCGTGATTGCTACAGAATTCTCATTCGGTATGCCGTTGTTGTCGACGCTCCGCGGACCGCGATCCGTTTTGCCGTTGCGCCTTCTGGATAGGGCCGGATTGTGTAAGGTGCATGACAGCTGTAGGTACAGCTATCGACAGTTTGGCTCGGCAGACTTAATCTGCGAGCCCATCGGCAGCTGGCAGGGACACGCATGAAGTCGCAATGGGAGGCGCTCTACGTCGAGTTGAGGGACGGCATCCGCAGCCGCAAATACGCTCCGGGACAACGCCTGCCGACGGAACATGAGCTTTCGGCCATGCATGGCGTCAGCCGCAACACGGTGCGGCGAGCCTATCTGGCCCTGTCGCAGGACGGCCTCATCCGCATCGTCAACGGACGCGGCAGCTATGTCATGGAGAACGGCATCGTTTACGAGATCGACGCCACGTCGCGGTTCCGCGACGTGCTCGACCGCCTCGGCGTGAAAAGTACCTCTCGCGTGATTCAGAGCGGTGTCGAGGCCGCCATTGCCGAGGTTGCGGAAAGGCTGGAACTGACGGTAGGCACTCTCGTGCTTCGTCATAAGACCGTGATCCTCGGTGGTGAGGTGCCCTTCATTCTCACCACGCGCTATTTTCCAGTCGATCTCATTCCAGACTTCGAAAGCCGCCTTCTAGGCAAAGGGGCGTTCACCCCCCTGCTGCGTGAAGAGGGATTGGGCGATCTCCATCGCGTCTCGACCACTGTCGGCGCGCGCATGCCGCGGGATGACGAGGCCGCATTGCTGGCGTGCCCTCGCAACGCGCCGCTGCTCGACGTTTCCGCGCTGGGGCGTCTGTCCGGCGGCAGGGCCGTGGAATGGCAGCAGGCCGTGATGAACAGCCAGCTGATCCGGCTGTCGTTTTCCGAGTGACGAAGAGGATCTCCGCTTCGGTGAAAAATGATGCGCCGAATAGCCTCGTTCCAAGATCTTCTCGCGCGGTTTCGAATATGTCATCCGCTCTTGCCAGCGTCCTTGCGCATGGCGTCTCGATCAGACCGGCAGGCGTCGCTGTCGTAGGCGGTATCGGTCGCCAAGCTCTGCGACGGTGCGTCTTGTGGGCGTGGATCCACGAGGGCATCGGACGGCCATCCGTGGTTCGGCTTGCCATCCGGTTCAGCCGTCGCCTCTCCTGATGTGTTGCAAGAATATTTCGCGAGTCGGCTGCTCGACGGTTCGACTGCGGAAGGTGTTGTCCAGTACCGTCGCAGCTTCGGTGGCTCATGCGCCGGCGCCGCACCGCATCACTTGGCGCTGGGATGCATCCTGCCGTCGACTGGCGCGTTGGTCTGAAAATTACGAGGGGCTGGATGAGTTATCTGCGTTTCAAGATGGGCCAATTGCTGCAGCGCATGTGGTTCCTGCCCGCGGCGTTTTCCTTTGTCGCCGTGTTTACGGTGATCATCGCCTATGTACTGGCCCGCTACGCGCCCGATGATCTGCCCTTTATTCTGCCGGCCAATGCCGTGCAGACGGTTCTGGAGATCCTAGCCTCGAGCCTGCTCACGGTTGCCGTTTTTGCCCTGTCGACGGTGGTTAGCGCCTTTTCCGGCGCCTCGAGCGCCACGACGCCGCGCGCCGTGCCGTTGATTGCCGGTGACCTGCGGGCGCAGACCTCGATTTCGGTCTTCATCGGGGCCTTTCTCTATTCCATCGTCGGGATCATCGGACTTTCTGCAGGCATTTACAGCGATGCCGGCCGGTTGTTCCTCTTTGTCGTGACCTTGGGCGTTCTAGCGCTGGTCGTGACGTCATTGATCCGCTGGATTGGACATATTTCCGTCATTGGCCGTGTCGGCCACACGATCGGCGTGGTGGAGGCGGAGACCAGACGCGCGCTCGACGGCATGAGCGAGCATCCGCTGCTCGATTGCCGCAGGCTCGACGGCGAGCCGCGAGGCGCGCCCATCAGCGTTGAAAAGCCTGGCTATGTGCAGCATTGCGACGCCTATTCGCTGCAGAAGCTTGCCGAGAAGCACGATCTCACGGTTGCTGTGCTTTGCCGGCCAGGCGCCTATGCGACCCCGGTGAGGCCTCTCGCGATGGTGGAGGGCGAGGTCGACGAGGAACTGCGTGCGTCGCTGCTGGATTGCTTCGTGCTTGGGGACCAGCGCGCTTACGACAGCGACCCGCGTTTCGGCTTCATCGTACTCGGCGAAATCGCTGACAAAGCGATGTCGGCGTCCATCAACGACCCCGGCACGGCGATCGTGGTCATCGACACGGTAACGCGGCTGCTGTTGGAGTGGCAGGACGAGAACAAGAGCGGCCGGAATGACCGCGTTCTGGTTGCGCCAATCGTGCCGCGCGATGTGCTGGTGGATTTTTACCGGCCTTTGGCGCGCGACGGCGCGCATGTGATCGAAGTCGTCTCGCGGATGCTCAAGAGCCTGGAGACGGTGGCCGCATGCAAGCCCACCTTCGCCGAGGCTGCCCGCGAGCTAGCCCAGGATGTGATCGCACGCGCGGAACCGGAAATGACCGCGGCTAGCGACCTTGCCGATTTGCGCAAGGTGGGGGCATGGGCGGAGTAGGTCCTTCGACTTCAGGCGGCGGAGATCGACACCAGGGTTCAGCCGCAGATCGCTGGCGGGCTATCCGTGATCGTCGAAACCTCAAATCCGCTCAAGTCGTCGTCCTTCGGCGAGAAAGGCTTCACGCCATTGTTCGGTCAGATCGTCGCGTTGAACCGTCAGCGGGCTGTCGTCAATGGTCGGAATAGTCTCCAATTCCACTTTGGCGAGATCTGCGATTATTTGGACGATATTTGCCGCGCGCTGCTCCAGATCCTCATATTCCACCATCATGGGGGACACCTGATATCGCGCAAAAAAGCGGTCCCATTGGGCGTTTTCATTGGTGATCAGGGCTAGACCTCGTTCGATCGCATCGCTGGAGTACACGGGTTGCGCTCGGGCGCCTGGCGCGAGGGAGTTCCATTGGTCTGTTTGCCATGCGCGCGCCAAGGATATCGCCTGTCGGAGAAGATCTCTTCGGGTGACCCGGACGAAGGCAGGTTCTGGAAAAAATTCCCAGAGATGGAGATCCGCCATGGCGCGGTCCAGGTGTCCGGGGAATAGCTTGAGGGCCAGGACACCGTTTGCCGTAGCGCTCTTGCGCGCGACAGTCAGCCGATGGGCCGTGTCATCTGGGCCGTGCGGGTTGGCAAATTCCTTGGCGTCTTCGTTGAAGAACTCGCCTGGCCGGCCCAGTCGGTTGGTGGCTGCCATCAGCGAGCAAAGCAAGGTCGTCCCGGATCGCGGCGCACCGACGATCACAATCGTTGCTCTCGGTGCAGCCCAGTCTGCGGACGGTCGCAGCCGCTGTCTTGGATTAGGCTTTGGCTTCAACAAGTTCCGCAGTTTCAAGATGGCTCCATCTGGTTCGTCGGGCTCCAATCTGCACCGGGGGGCGGGTCGCGATCGAGGTACGGCTTCATCCTGTGCGGATTTGAAAGCCGCCGGCGGGAGCGCCGCCGGCGGCGTTGAACTATTGTACTACTGCGGGGGCGGGAGCGGCTCGAAACTCCCGGGAGCGGCCGCGATCGCCTGCACCATGGTGCGCTTGTCGAGCGTGGGCTTCTCGTAAGTCTTCCTCATCGTGCGTCCTCCATGTGATGACGGAGGGGAGCCTGACAGATTGGAAGCCTTCTCGTCTACGACTTGGCCGCAACACTGCCTTCCCGAATCGGGTTCTTGATGGGAATCCAGATCTCGACGTCCCCCAGGCCGCTACTGGCGTCGAAACGCTCATCATAGAGCTCGAAGTCCGGCGCGCAGGCTGTCGTTTCACTGGATGCCGGCAGGTACTTGTTCCAGATCGTATACACCGAGGAGCTTATGGTTGAGATGTGGCCCCGGTGGGTAAAAACCAAATAACGCTGCGCCGGAATGCGGATGCATGCGAGTTCGTCTTGGATGTCGGAAAGATCGGATACCTCGACCCCGCAGGTGTAATCGAAATTCCCCGCGTCGTCGCCGTTGCTGCAAACGCCATAGGTCTTCCGCCCCACTTGGCCTGCAATGCTGCCAAGGTAGGGGATAAAACGCTGCCACAGGGCAGGAATGCCTTGGTTTGTGTCGAAGGTGAAGCGGCCGGAGAGGCCTGCGATCAGCAGGTCGCGACCGTCCACGACGCGAGGTGCCTCGAGTTCAACGAGCCGAGATTCGTCCATTCTGATGGCCTCCAAATAGTTGATGTCTTTGAGATGGCCTCGGGCCCGAACTTCCTCGGGCGTAAGGCCGAACTGATCGCGGAAGGCTCGGGAGAAAGCTTCATGGGAGCCATAGGTCGCGTCGAGCGCTACCGCCAGAATGTCGGGCGCGCCCTCAGAAAGCGCGCGGGCCGCCATCGAAAGTCGGCGTTGTCGCAGGTATCCCATGACAGTATGTCCTGTCGCGGATCCGAAGGTGCGCGACAGGTCGAAACGCGACACGCCGCTTGCTTCCGCGATTTCGTCAAGCGTGATCGCCCTTGTGAGGTGGCACTCCATGTGCCAAAGCGCTTTTCCAACCGGCCCCATGAGCCCTCCCTGAATTTCGCTATCTATCGGTGATTCCGGGCGGCGCCATTTGATCGCGCTTGCAAACGCCGGCCTGTTCCTTGCGCCAATAGCGGGAGACGGTCGCGGCGCTCGCCGGTTCCGAAAATCTCACCGCACGACCTCGACCGGGAGACACCCGATCCTCGGCATCGACTGCGCGGGGAGCAATTTCATGCATGAGGTCGTTCCCCAGGCGCCGACCCCTCATGTTCGGCGACGAGGGCGGCTATGTGAACCGCAGGGCCGACGCCGGCGGACCGACGAAGTGGGGCATCCTTGCGGCGGAGGCTGTGCGCGGATCTGGCCGGCCGGCATCGATCGACGACGGTGCCGTCAACCCTTTGTTGGGGACCAGTCGGGAGCGGTGCTCAGCATCCACGGGTAGGAAAAGGCGGCGAAGCGTTCGGCCACGCCGGCGGCATCGGGTGAGCGACTGGCGACGCCGGCCACCAATCCCTCAATGAGCCCGAGAATGGCGGTGTCCGAGGGGGGGTTGTACTCATGATAGGCCGCGACGAACAGGGACAGGTCACCCAAGGCCGACAAGGGGGAATCGAGGTGGTCGGTGATGGCCAGCACGGGGATGCCATGGCGCTTGGCGTGGCGCGTGACGGTGATCGTATCGCGCATGTAGAGCGAGAAGGCGATGGAAATGACCAGGTCATCGGCGCCGAACTTGAAGAGCTGGCGAGCCGCGCCCACCGCGCCGCCGCCGTTCTCGATGACGCGGACATCGGCGCCGGTCAGTTCGAGGCCGCAGGCGAGTATGCCGGCCAGATGCCCGGCATTCTCGAACCCAACGACGAAAATGCGCTTGGCCTTGACGATCATGCTGACGGCGCCTTCCGCCCCCGCTTCGGTCAGGTTCGCAATGCTTGCTTCCAGATTGGCGATGTCTTCGCGCATGGACGCGATCATCACCTCATAGGGCGGGCTGCCTTCGGCCAGCTTCTGCTTCAGGCGCTCGACAGGCGCAAAGAGCTTTTCGAAGCCGCGGATCAGTTCAGCACGAAAATCGGCGTATCCCTCAAACCCGATGGACGTGGCGAACCGGTTCGCCGTTGCCACTGAAACACCCACTTCCGCTACCGCTTCGTGGATGCTCATCCGAGCCAATTGCAAAGGCTCGGCCTGCACGTAGTCGGCGAACTGCCGCAGCGCCGGGGAAAGAGACGAATAATGCTTTGCAATGCGCTCTGCGACTAGGGTTTGGGCGGGGAGCCCATTTTTTAGGCGCCTGACATTATCTGCCAAAATAATCCTCAAGTCCCATTGGAATTCCTGTTACACATGCTAGCATCTCTTGTAACAAAAAGAGCATTGAAGCTTCCCCTGGGAGGAAGTTTTCGTGTCAGCGGCGGCGGTCGGCGCCTTCCTGGAGCCCTATTGCAATGACGAAGCTATCGAGTTTTTCACCGAGTCGCAGGCAGGTTCTTTTGGGAACAGCCGGCGTCGCCCTCGCAAGCGCATTGCCGGCATGGCCCGGCCTGGCGCAGGCCCCCACGCCAGTAACCACCGCGCTCGGCTGGATTCCCAATGCGGAATATGCGGGCCTGTGGGTCGGCATCGAAAATGGCTATTTCGCCGAGGAAGGCATCGACCTCAAATATACACCAGGCGGCCCCAATGCACCCGGTGTGCTGGTGTCGCTGGCTGCGGGCAGCGCCCAGTATGCCGGTGGCGACTGGATGCCTTTCCTGGAAGCGGTGGCAAAGGGCAATGACTTCGTCGTGCTCGGCGCGGCGTTCCCCACCAGTCCCGCGGCCCTGCTGTCGCTGGCCCAGAAGCCCGTGCGCGAGCCCAAGGACTTGGTTGGTGCGCGTATTCTCAACCAGATGCCGGCCGACAAGAACACCGTCGATTTCATCCTGACCAAGGCGGGGCTGCCGCTCGAATACGAGCTCGTTCCTGCCGGCTTCTCGCCCGAGCCACTGCTGGCCGGGGATGGCGACGCCTATTTCGCATTCGCCACGAACCAGCCCATCACGCTCGAGAAGATGGGCATGAAGGAAGGCACCGATTTCTTCGTCACGCTGATGGAGGATCTGGGCTATTCCACTCCCGCCGGGATCATTGTCGCCAACAAGAAATATGTGGCCGAGAACCGTCCGTTGGTGGTGAGCTACCTGAAGGCTTTGATCCGTGGCTGGAAGGAAAATGCCAAGGATCCCAAGATAGCCGCTCAGCTGATCATCGACAAATACGGCGCGGACTATGGCCTGGATCTGGCCCAGCAGGTCCGTCAGAACGAACTCGGCATTCCCCTGATCGAGAAGGCGGGCGCTCCCGGTCCCTTCTGGTTCGATCCCGCCATCGTGCAAACGACCATTGCCGAAATCGCCAGATCGGCAGGCCATGCCACGATCCCGGCCACCACCGATATCGTCGATCTCGGCCCTCTCGAAGAAGCCATCGCTTCGCTCTGATCCCGAAAACACTTCTTGGCTGTTGGCGTCTTCTGGGCGCCGGCAGCGCCTTGCCTGGAGCTTGCCTTGATCATCACCGCCTCAACCGGTGCCAGTCCAGCTATCCGCCTCGACCGCGTCAGCAAGAGCTTTACCCTCGACGGCAAGAAGCAGCTGACGGCGTTGTCCGACATCGATCTCAATGTCGGCAAAGGCGAGTTCGTCGCGCTGCTCGGCCCTTCCGGCTGTGGCAAGAGCACGATCCTTCGTCTCGTCGCCGCTCTTGAGGAGCCCTCGGGGGGGCGTGTGACGATCGAAGGCGCGTCGCCCGATGCGCTCAGCAAGTCGCACCGGCTTGGCGTGGCCTTTCAGGATCATGCCTTGCTGCCCTGGCTCGATATCGCGGCCAATGTCGCGCTGCCGTTCCAGGTTGCCGGCAAGCCGGTGGACAAGGACCGGGTCGCCGAACTCATCGGCCTCGTGGGCCTCGCCGGGTTTGAAAAGGCGCGGCCCAAGCAATTGTCGGGCGGGATGCGCCAGCGCGCCTCCATCGCCCGTTCGCTCGCACTGCAACCCGATGTGCTGCTGCTCGACGAGCCGTTCGGCGCACTGGATGCCGTGACGCGGCGACAGATGAATGTCGAGCTCCAACGGATCTGGAGCGCCCAGCAGATCACCACCCTGCTGGTCACCCACTCGGTGGATGAAGCGCTGTTCCTGGCCGACCGGGTCATCGTGATGAGCGGGCGGCCCGGGCGAATCATCAAGGACATTCAGGTGCCCTTCGAGCGTCCTCGCCGGCCCTTCGTCATGCGCGACCCCGCGTTCCACCATCTCGTCGACGAACTGACCCTGGCGCTTGAGCCGGAAGAGGTCAAACCGTGACGGCGAAACCCTCGAACGACGGCGCCCAGCGGCTTGTGCTCGGTCTCGTCGGCATTGGCCTTTTCCTGGCAGCTTGGCAGCTGATCGGGATCTACAAGCTGGCTGGCCTCACCTGGCCGCCCTTGAGTGTCGTTGTCGCTTTCCTGATCGATCCATCCAAGACGACACTGTTCGTCCGCGCTGCGAGCGCGACCTTCACCTCGGTCGCCATCGGCTATGTCTCCGGCACCGTCGCTGGCATCGCCTTTGCCATGCTGGGCCATGTCGTCACCGGCCTCAAGCCCGGGCTCGACCGGCTGATTGCCGTCATCCACGCCATTCCGCTCATCGCGCTCGCTCCCCTGTTCATGGTGATGATGAGCCGGGATTCCACCTCGGCCGCCATTTCGGGGCTTGGCGTCTTCTACATGATCTACGTCGCGACCACCTCGGGCCTCACCGCGTCGTCGGCGACGCACCGCGATGTCTTTCGCGCTCTCGGCGCCACGGCGGTGACGCGGTTCTGGCGGCTGGACCTGCCGGCGGCGCTGCCGGCCGTGGTTTCGGGCATGAAGCTCGCCGTCCCCGTTGCCTTTATCGGCGGCATCGTTGGGGAATGGTTCGGCGCCTCCCGCGGGCTGGGGCTGCTGATGGTGAGCGCCATGCAGAATTTCCAGATCCCGCTGCTCTGGAGCGCCGTCCTCATCATGACCGTCACCTCGCTCGTCCTGTTCGGCCTGATGAGCCTGCTCGAGCGCCTGACTTGCGGACGGTACCAATGAGCAAGGCCGCGATCACCTTTCTCTCCCGCTATTGGGGCGTGCTCGGCGTGCTGCTCGTCTGGCAGCTCTCGGTTTCCATCTCCGGCGTCAACGCCATCGTGCTGCCAAGCCCTGGCGGCGTGCTGGCGGACCTGGTCGGCAATCCCGGTGTCTACCTGCGAAATGCTGGGCAGACCTTTTCCGTCGCGCTGCTCGGGCTCGTCTGCGGCCTGATTGCCGGGACGCTGCTCGCCATCGCCGCCTGGGCGTCGCGTCTGCTCAACGGCCTGCTGACGCCGCTCGGGCTGATCTTTTCGTCGATACCTGTCGTGGCGCTGATTCCGATCATCGCGCGCCTGCTCGGCTACGACGTGCGCACCGTTCTGGCCATCGTCGCCATCTCGGCGTTCTTTCCCACCTTCGTGTTCGTCGGCTCGGGCCTGCGCGCCATTCCGCCGGGAAGCGACGACCTCTTCAAAGTACTGGGCTCCAGCCGGCGTCAGCGGTTTTTCCGCCTGGTGCTGCCGGCCGCCGTCCCCAACCTCATGATCGCCCTGCGACTGACGGCACCGGAAGCCGTGCTGGCCGCGATCCTGGCCGAACTCCTGATGGGTACATCGGGGCTCGGATTCATGTTCCGTGAAGCGGCCGGTCGCTTCGCGATGGAGCGCGCCTTCGGCACTTCGATCATTGCCACGGTGACATCCGTACTTTGTTTCGGCCTCGTCCTGGCTGCCGAGAGGCGGGTCAGCGAGCGCTGGAAATGATCCAATCGTACTCAAGGAGCCATTCAGATGGTCAAAGTACAACAGCCCCCCGATCCGTGGCAGCGGACGACGACCGAACACGGCTTTCCCGCTGATGAAGTGATCTCGGCCCTGCAGAAATGCATGCGCCGCGGCATGACCGAAAACGTTCTGTTGCTGGCCTGGGAAATGTTCGTCACCAGCCCGGAGATGGAGGAAATGCTGTGGTCACGCCTGTGCGTCATGGCGGTGGAAGACATCGGCTTCGGCAACGTCGATGCCCCGGTGCTGCTCGAGACGCTTTACCAGCAGCACAAGCGCTATCCCCGTCCGCTTGGCGACCGTTTCCTGTTCGCCGCCCATGCCGTCCGCGTCCTGTCGGGCAGCAAGAAGGATCGCACCACCGATGACATGGTCAACTGGGCCAAGCACGTCGTCGGCCTCGGTGAACGCCTGCCCGAGATCCCGGATGTCGCGCTCGACATGCATACCCGCCGTGGACAGGAAATGGGTCGCGACTACCTGTTCTTCATGTCCGAAGCTTCCAGGGTCATCCCCGAGATCCATGACAAGGACCAAAGATACCGCGACTGGATCATGCAGGCGCTTGCCGACGGGAAGCTGACATGACCACCACGCACAAGGTCTATCTCGCCGGGCCCGAAGTGTTTTTTCCCAACGGTCAGGACCTGATGGCTCGGAAGGGCGCCCTGGCGCTCCAGTATGGCTTCTCGGCCAGCACCATGGCCGAGGAGGCGCTCGACCCCACTGGTGTCTCCGCCTTCGCGTTCGGCTGCCAGATCAGCGCCGCCAACGAGAAGATGATGCGCGATGCCGATTTCATCATCGCCAATCTCACCCCGTTCCGTGGGATCGCGGCCGATGTGGGCACAGCCTACGAAGTGGGCTTCATGTGCGCTCTCGGCCGGCCGGCTTTCGCCTATACGAACTCGGCACGTGGCTATTTCGAGCGGCTTTCCGAGGACTACTACCAGGGCAAGACCAAGGTTGGCACCGATGGGGTCATTCGGGGACCTGACGGCCTGATGCTGGAAAACCATGGCATGGTCGACAATCTGATGCTCGATGGCGGCATTGACGCATTGGGCGGTACACTGGTCCGCAACGACGTGCCCGCCGAGCGGGTCCAGGACGATCTGTGGGCTTTTGAGGAGTGTCTCAAGGCGGCTCGCCAATTCCTTGACGCCGCGGCTAATCCCTAGCCCTGCCCGCGCAGATCCGCGTTTCGGTTGCCGTCACGGTGGTGGCTCGATCGAAACGCGGATAGGGCACCCAAACTAACCCTGCCTAAGCCATGCGCTCATCAATCCTGCCCGGCTGCGGACGCCGAACTTGCGGAAGATGCTGGCCACATGCTGGTGGGTCGTGGAGACGGCAAGTCCGAGCTGGTGCGCGACGTGCTTTTCCGAGGCCTCGGTCAGAAGCAGTTGCAGGACCCTGCGCTCGGTCGGCGTCAGGGGCGAACTGGCTGTCAGCAGGCCGTGGCTCAGCATCAGGCGGCGGTGAAACCATTTGATGCCGCGGAGCGCATAGGCAAGCCGCGCGATCTCCGCGTCGCCGATCGGCCCGGCGCAATAGAAGGCGAAGTGCGATTCGCAGTCCTCGTTGAGCGGAAAGGCGACGAAGACGACGTCGTGGGCTCCGATCGACGCGTAGTGATGCCGGTAGAACGGCGTCTCGAACCATGCGGCCGGAAGATCGCGCCGGAATGAGTAGGTCCTGAAGGTTCCGACCCCGCGGAGGGGAAGCAGGAAGGACGGGTCCATCTCCCGCCGATCCCAGACCCGCATGATATCCCTGAAATGGCCCTCCGCAGGGCCCTCCGGGGGGCGTTCCGCCGCGGGATGCAGCGCTTGCAGCGCCGCCACGCGCCATCCCCGTAGCAGATCCCCGTCACCATTGTCGCCCATGCGGACGGCGCCAGCCCAGGTTGCATTCCGGGCGCCGACGAGCTCGCAGAGGAACGTCATCAGGCGGCGCGACGCCAGTTCGGCCTGGTTCGCGTCGAAATCCGACAACTCGTCCCAGAGACGATGGATTTCCTCCGAGGCCCCGGCGCTTGCGGCATCGCTCATCACTTCGGGCCTCCCCAAGCCACGCCATCAAATGCACGACCAACGATCCCGGTCGACTACAACAGTGGTCTCGCGCGCACAACCCAGGCTGGTTTCTCTTCCGCCGCGACCGCGAGCCATGAGGCTCCGGCGCCGAAGCGCCGCCAGGTCCCGCACCCCCTCTGATTAGAGGAATAGAGGGGTGAAAGGGTGCCGACTATCTTCACGCCGCTGGGAAATTGCCCCGCTGGAACCTCCGGCGGCGGCTGAGTCTGGGGGCGGCATTGGCGCAGGGAAACGTTCGGGGCGGGAGGCTTTCGCGCCCGGGGAGCATGGACGGGCGCGAGATCAATCGACCAGGTCGCGGCGAGGCCGGAGGCTGTTCATCGAAGCGAGGCGCACAGCGGCGCGGGATCCATGATTGGCCGTCTGTGCTCCTCACCTCCACGGCGTCTCTCGTTCTTCTTGCGTCGCTCGCTGCGATTTCGCCCGCCCGGGCGGAATGTCCCGATGGTGGTGATGGCCAGCTCTACTATCCCGGCGCCGGCTGCGGGACAGGCGAATCCGGGGGGACGGGCGGATCGTTCTACGATGATCCGCTCGGGGGCGCGGGCGCGGGCGATGGCGGCGTCGGCTACAATCCAGGCGGTGGCGGCGGCGGCGAAGGGAGCGGCGGCGGCGGCGGCATGGGCGGCTTCAACGCCGGCGACGGCGGTGTCGACGGCGGCTATGGCGGCTACAGCAACAGCAGCCAGTACTATATCTGGGGGCAGGGCGGCGGCGGCGGCGGGGGCGGCGGCGCGGGGCTGATCGTCGACACCGAGGGGACGATCACGGGAACCTATCGCGGCGGCAATGGCGGCGCGGGTGGCAACGGCGCCGATTCGATCGACAGCACGCCGAAGCAGACGCTTGGCGGCGGCGGCGGCGGTGGCGGTGGCGGCGGTATCGGCGTCGTGATCCAGGCGCCGGGATCCTACACCTTCTCCGGCAGCGCCCAGGGCGGCAATGGCGGCAAGGGCGGGAATGGCGGCGGCGACGGCGGCTTCGATCTGGTGTTTGGCGGCGGTGGCGGCGGCTCGGGTGCGTCCGGCATCGCGGTCACCGGTGCGCAACTCACCATCGCTGCCGGGGCGACGGTGCAGGGTGGCAATGGCGGTGCCGGCGGCCTGGGCTCGGATTCGAGCGGTGACGGCGGGGCCGGGCAGGGTGGCGTCGGCATTTCCGCTCAGAATGCGACGCTGGTCATCGGCGGCTCGGTTTCGGGCGGCCTTTCCGGCGATGGCGTCCAGGGTGCCGCCATCCGGGTTCTCGGCGGCACGAACTCCCTGACCTTCCTGAATGCCGCCTCCGGACTGACCGGGGGGATCGCGCTCGAGAACGCGGCGACGCTGGCGTTTGAGCAGCCGACCGATGTCGCGCTTGCGAGCGCCATCACCGGTTCCGGCTCGATCACGAAGGCGGGGGCGGGAACGCTGACCTTGTCCGGCGTCAACACCTACACGGGGACGACGACGCTGGCGGAGGGCACGCTCTCGGTCTCGAACAACAATCAGCTCGGCCGGACGACGAGCACGCCATCCGGCCTCAGCTTCGATGGCGGCACGCTCGAGGTCACGGGCACGGCCTTCACCAGCACCAATCGCGCCATCGCGTTCGGCGCCCATGGCGGCACGATCAAGGTCGCCGATGCCGCCAACAGCCTCAGCCTGAGCGGGACGATGACCGGGTCGGGGCGCCTGACCAAATCGGGCGCCGGCACGCTGGTGCTCACCGTGTCGAACACCAGCTTCACGGGCGACACCTACCTCGTCGGCGGCACGCTGTCGGTCTCGAACAACAACCAGCTGGGCCAGACGAGCGGCAATCCGCCAGACCTCTATTTCGATGGCGGCACGCTGCGCGTCACCGGCTCCAGCATGACCAATCTCGGCAACCGCGTGGTCAACTGGCTGGACGGTGGCGGCGGATTCAACATCGCCGCCTCGGGCAACAGCTTCACGGTCGGCAGCGCGTTGTCGGGCACGGGCGGTCTGGTGAAATCCGGGACGGGCACGCTCGTGCTGTCGGGGAGCAACAGCTACAGCGGCGACACCACCGTCTCGGCCGGAACGCTGAAGGCCGGCGCCGCCGGGGGCCTCTCCGCCGCGAGCGCGCATTCGATAGGCGCGAACGGCAGGATCGATCTGGCCGGCTTCAACGCGACGATCGGCTCGCTGGCCGGGAGCGCCGGCGCCATCGTCACCAACAGTGCGACATCCGGGACGGCCAGACTGACCGCCGGCGGCAACAACAGCTCGACCACCTATGCCGGCGTGCTCGGGAACGGCAGCCGGGCCGCCACGGCGCTGACCAAGGCTGGCAGCGGCACGCTCACCCTGACCGGCGCCAACACCTATACCGGCGGCACGACGGTCGCCGCCGGCACGCTGCGGATCGGCGCGGGCGGCACCAGCGGATCCATCGCGGGCAATGTCGGCATCGATGCGGGCGGCACGCTCGCCTTCGACCGTTCGGACAATATCAGCTTCACCGGCCTCTCCGGCCAGGGCGACCTGCGCCAGCAGGGTTCGGGCAGGCTGACGCTCACCGGCGACAATTCCACCTTCACGGGCGGCACGACGGTCGCTGCCGGCCGGCTGAGCATCGGTGCGGGCAGCGTGCTTGGCGGCGCCGTTGCGGTGCGGGCCGGCGGCGTGCTCGAGGGGACGGGCTCCGTGCTCGGCGCGGTGACCGTGGACGATGACGGTGTCCTGGCGCCCGGCAACAGTCCCGGCACGCTGACGGTCGGCGCGCTGGTGCTGAACAATGCCTCGCGCCTGCAATTCGAACTCGACCAGCCGAACACGGTCGCCGATGGCATCAACGACCGGGTCGACGTGACCGGCAGCCTCGCGCTCGACGGCATCCTCGACATCGACGCGCAGTCGAACTTCGGTGCCGGCAGCTATCGCCTGTTCAATTATGGCGAACTGGCCGTGGACAACGAACTGATCGTCGCCTCCGGTCCCGCCGGCTACAATTTCGTGCTCGACACGACGCAGGCGGGCCAGGTCAACCTTGTCGTCAACTATGACGGGCTGCAGTTCTGGAACGGCGGAACGACCGCCGCCGATGGCTCCGTGCATGGCGGATCCGGCACGTGGAACGCGGCGGCGACCAACTGGACCGATGTGGACGGCAACATCAGCAATCCCTGGGCCAGCGGTCTGACGGCCGTCTTCGCCGGCACTAGCGGCGGCACGGTGACGATCGCCGGCGACGTCGCCGTGGCGGGCCTGCAATTCGGCACGGATGGCTATCGTCTCGAGGGGCCCGGCGACGTCCTGATCGCCGCCACGGATACGGAATTCCGTGTGGATGCCGGTCTGAGGGCGGAAATCGCCGCCGGCATCACGGGCGCGGGGGGATTGCTGAAGACCAGCGGCGGCACGCTGGTGCTGTCGGGCGCCAACAGTTATGCGGGCGGCACGAGGATCCTGGCCGGCATCGTCGAGGTGTCGGCCGACAACAATCTCGGCGCGGCGGCGGGCGCTATCGCGCTGAGCGGCGGCACGCTCGCCACCACCGCCAGCTTCGATACGGGGCGGAGCGTGTCCCTGTCGAATCAAGGCACTATCGCCGTGGCGGAGGGCACGACGCTGGGCCTGACCGGTATCATCGACGGCACGGGGCAGTTCAGGAAGGATGGGCTCGGGACGCTGGTCCTGACCGGCGCGAACAGCTATGGCGGCGGGACAGTGATCGTCGCCGGCACGCTGCAGATCGGCGACGGGGGCAGCCATGGCTGGATCGTGGGCGACGTGGCGAATGACGGCCTGCTGCGCTTCAGCCGCAGCGACGCCACCACCTTCGACGGCGCGATCCGCGGCACCGGCGCGCTGGAGTTGAGCCTCGGCACGCTGACGCTGACGGCCGAGAACAGCTATGAAGGCGGCACCAGCATCGACGCCGGCGCGACGCTGCGGCTGGGCTCCGGCGGCGCCGCCGGCTCGATCACCGGCGATGTCCTCAATGACGGCACGCTCGCCTTCAACCGGTCGGACAGCATCGGCTTCGCCGGGGCGTTCTCGGGCACGGGCGACATCCGCCAGACCGGGCCGGGCTTCGTCAACCTTACCGGCGATTCCAGCGGCTTTGCCGGCGCGACCACCGTTGAAGCCGGCACGCTCGCCGTCAACGGCAAGCTCGGCGGCACGCTGGAAATTCTCGCCGGTGCGCGACTGCAGGGTACGGGCACCGTCGGCACGACGACCGTCTCCGGGACGATCGCGCCGGGCAACTCGATCGGCACGCTCCATGTCGCCGGGGACATCCAGTTCGATTCGGATTCGATCTACGAGGTCGAGGCCAATGAGGATGGCGAAACCGACAGCATCGTCGCGACGGGCGAGGCGGGGCTGCTCGGCGGCACCGTACGGGTCCTGGCCGGCAGCGGCACCTATGCGCCGGCAACGACCTACACGATCCTGACGGCAAATGGCGGCATTCTGGGCGACGGCTTCGAAACCGTCACCTCCAACCTCGCCTTCCTCGATCCGACCCTGAGCTACGATCTCAACAACGTCTATCTGACGCTGACGCGGAACAACATCGACTTCGCGGCCGTCGGCAGCACGCCGAACCAGCGCGCCACCGGCGGTGGTGCCGAGAGCCTCGGCTATGGCAACCCGGTCTACGACGCCCTGCTCGACCTCTCCGGGGAACAGGCGCGATACGCCTATGACCAGCTCTCGGGCGAAATCCATGCCTCAGCCCGGACAGCCTTCATCGAGGACAGTCGTTTCGTGCGCGATGCCGCGCTCGCGCGGCATCGCCTGGCCCAGGACGGCCCCGCGGCCGCGAACAGCGACCCGAAGGCCGCCGCGGCGACGGATCGCTTCGCCTTCTGGGCGCGCGGCTTCGGCGCCCGGGGCCATGTCGATGGCGACGGCAACGCCGCCCGGCTTGACCGCTCGATCGGCGGCTTCCTGGCCGGCGCGGATGGATTTGTCGACGCCACCGCCGGCCGGCTGGGCCTCCTGGCTGGCTACAGCCACACCGAATTCGATGTTGACGACCGCAACGCTTCGGGGTCGAGCGACGACTATCATCTCGGCATCTATGGTGGCACCCGATGGGGCGGGCTCGCCCTGCGCGGCGGAGCCGCCTATACGTGGCATCAGGTCTCGACGGAGCGCGCCGTCGCTTTCGCCGGCTATGCCGATGCGGTCGAGGCCAGCTATGATGCCGCCACGGCGCAAGTCTTCGCGGAACTCGGTTATGCTGTTCCTGTGGGAACGGCGACCGTCGAGCCCTTCGCCAATCTGGCCTATGTGCATGTCCGCAGCGATGGCTTCAGCGAGACCGGCGGCGCGGCGGCGCTTGCGGGCCCCGGCGCCAGCACCGGTACGAGCTTCACCACGCTCGGGCTCAGGGCGAGCGGCGCGATTGCGTTGGGCTCGGTCAATGTCACGGCCAGGGGGCTGGTCGGCTGGCAGCATGCCTTTGGTGATGTGACGCCGGTCGGTTCGCTGGCATTCGCTGGCGGCGATGTCTTCGCCATCGCCGGCGTGCCCGTCACCCGCGACGCCGCGCTGATCGAAGGCGGGCTCGACGTGGCGCTGTCGCCCCGCGCCACGCTCGGCATTTCCTATGCCGGGCAGATCGGCTCCGGCTTCTCCGACCAGTCGATGAATGCCCATCTCGACGTGAGGTTTTGATCCCGGTTCATTAAGCCAAGCTCGAAGTGGCTGAGGCCGATGATCAGATATTTCGCCGCGGCGTTGCGATCTTGATAAACCAGGAAAATCATATCTCGTTGATAGCGGGACGCTGCCGGATAATTGATCCGTGCCGGGACGCCTCGTATCAACTCGCATGCGGGCGCTCCAAAGCAGGGCGCGGAGACCGTCACTGCGCGGACCACGCTTGCCCTTGCGACCGCCCGGCACGAACTCGCGCAGCCGTTCCCATTGATCGTCCCGAAGAACTTCGCCTTCTACACCTGCCTCCAAAAGCAGTGTTGAATCAGACATATCGCGTCCCGGAGTGAATGACCTTCAATTGGCTCCAGGCTCCGGCCTTGGATATGGCGTTGACCAGTTCCAAGCGCACGCTGGAGATCTTCCTTCGACGCCTGACCCGCGCGCTCGATGCTGACTGGACGCTCGAGAACATGGCGCTCGAATGCGGCCCGTCTCGCTCGCAGTTTGCGCCAGCATTGTCTGGCACCGACCAACATGATCCCGGTGTGTTATCCGCTGATGATACGGCTCGACGCGGCGCGGTCGATGCTGGAGGAAGGCCGACACTCGGTGACGCAGACCGCGTTCGATTGCGGATTCTCGTCGAGCCATACTCCGCCTCCTGCTGCAAACGCCGCTTCGGCTTCACGCCGCCGGAAACGCCGGAAAAGCAGCGTCCTCTGGTCGGGTCGCCGCCGTACCATCTGGATTCCACGACCCGGCGATTTGGTCGCAAGCAGAAAAATGGCCCCGACCGGCAGGCGGTCGGAGCCTTCTCAATTGCGCGTCAGCTCGGGCTTATTTGCCGCCCCACTGCTCGGGATAGCCGGGCAGGTCCTGGCAGCCGCAGAGGCTGTAGTGCAGCGCCGGCATCCGCTCGTCAATGTAGCTCGCCAGCGTCTCCTGGGTGATCGCCGGCTGCGGCAGGTTCCATTCCGGGCCGGGAACCGGCTTGCCGTCGAGGATGTCGAGCGCGGCGATGATCGGTGTGCGCCACTGGTAGGTCGGATAGGACGGTGCGATGGCGACCAGGTTTTCCTTCTGCCACTTGCGCAGGAAGTCCTGCTGGTCCTCGCCGCTGATCACCGGATAGGGCAGACCGGCGTCCTCGAAGGCTTCGAGCGCGGCCGTCGCCGTGTCGCCGGCATCCATCCACACCGCGTCGATCTTCTCGCCGCGATTGATGTAGTCCTCGACCACCGACTTGGTCTTGGCCCGGTCGCTGCCGGTGAACTCCGAGCCGATCACGTTGATGCCGGCCTCGTCGAAGATCGACTTGGCGGCGGAATAGCGGGTCTCGAGCACGTCGACACCGGGAACGATGCGGATCGCCAGGACATTGGCGCCCTTCGGCAGCTTGCTCGCGATGAACTCGGCCGAAGTGATGCCGAAGCCATAGCCGCCGACCGGGTGGATATAGGTCACCGGGCACTTCGTGTTGACGCCGCGGTCGAAGACGATGACCGGCAGTTTCTCGCAGGCCGCCTCGACGGCCGGCGTCAGGGCGGCGGTCGTCGTCGGCGAGACGATCAGCACGTCGCACTTGCCGCCGTCGAGCAGCGACTGGATGTCGGAGATCTGCTTGTCGTCCTTGCCCTCTGCATCGAGAACGACCAGTTCCTTGATCCGGTCCTTCTGCAGGGCGGCCTCGCCCTTCAGGTTGTTGAGGCCGACCACGCGCCAGGGATTGAAGACGCCGGCGTTCGAGAAGCAGATCGTGTGCGGACCATCCTTCTTGAACTTGGCCGTATCGACCATCGCGCCGCCGAGATGCTGCTCCCAGGGCTTGCCCTCGGGGCCCTCGGCCTTGGTCGACAGCAACTCGCGCTGCTTCTTGAACTCGGCCGGATCATTGAATTCCTGGGCGTAGGCTGCGGTCGAGAACGCTACCGCCAGCGTAACCGCCAAGATCGATCTCACTTGCATCTCTCGTCTCCTCTCCATTGATGAATGATTGTTGAATTGCCACCGTGGCGGACAATCAGGTTGAGCGGCGATGGCGCAGGACGCTTGCCCCCACGGCCGCAATCAGGATCACGCCCTGCAGGCTGTCGCGCAGCGCCTGCGGCAGGCCGAGCAGGTTGAGCAGGGTGAAAAGCGCGAACAGGCTGAGCGCGCCGAACAGCGCGCCGACGACGGAGCCGCGCCCGCCGAGCAACTGGGCGCCGCCGATGACGCAGGCGGCGATCGCCTGCAGCTCCAGCCCGCGCCCCGCATTGACGGAGACACCCGAGAATCCTCCGATCAGGATGCCGGCCGTAACGGCGGCGAGCGCCGACACCACGAAGGCCGAGATGCGGGTCGGCTTGACCGGGACGCCCGCAAGCTCGGCGGCGCGCGGGTTGTCGCCGACGGCGAGCAGCCGCCTCCCGTAGGCGGTACGGTGCAGGCCCCATCCCGTCAGCAGGACAACGGCGACCAGGACGATGACGGCGACCGGCAGCGTGCCGACCAGCGGCACGTCGCGCAGCACGAGCCGGCCGAGATTGCGGAAATTGTCCGGCAGGTCGCCGCGCGGCGCGCCCCCCGACCAGGCGAGCGCCAGGCCGTTGACGAGCAGCATCGTGCCGAGCGTCGCGATGATCGACGGCACCTTCAGGAAGGAGACGATGATGCCGTTGGCGAGGCCCACCGCCAGCCCCATCCCATAGAGGGCGCCGATCACCGGCCAGGTCATTCCGGCGTCGCCACCGATCAGCATCGAGGCCGCCAGCACCACGAGCGTGACCACGGCTCCCATCGACAGGTCGAAGCCGCCCGACAGGATGACGTAAAGCTGCCCGCAAGCGAGGATCACCAGCGGCGCGGCCCGGCGCAGGAAATTCATGATCAGGCCGGCTTCGAGATAGTTCGGCTGCAGCAACGCGATCGCCGCATAAAGGACGACAAAGATGGCGAACGCGAAGTTGAGGCCGCGCAGCGAGATGCGCCTCGCCGGGCGCGCCGTGTCGGGAATGGCGGTCATGCGACGTGCCCTTTGTTGCGAACCGCGTAGACCGCCACGGCGGCGATGACGATGGCGCCGCGCAGGACCTGCTTGAGGAAGGCGTCGACGCCGAACATGTTGAAGCTGGCGTCGAGGCTCGCGAAGAGCAGCACGCCGGCGAGCGTGCCGAGCACGCCGCCCTTGCCGCCCGAGAGCGCCGTGCCGCCGATGACGACGATGGCGATCGATTCCAGGTCATAGATGCCGTCGCGACCGACCCAGGGCGTACCGGACTGCAGCCGCGCCGCTAGATAGAGGCCGGCGACGCAGGCGCCGAGGCTGGTAACGACATGCGCCGCCAGCACGAAGCGCTCGACCCGCAGCCCGGCAAGCTTGGCGCCATCCGGATTGCCGCCGACGGCGTAGAGATGCGCTCCGAAGCGCGTCTTCGCGAGCACGAACCAGGCGAGAAGGGCCAGCACGGCGAGTAGCAGCACCGGCAGCGGCACGCCGAACCACGCCTGATAGGCGAGCGCCTGGAACTCGGGCGCGACCCGGCCATTCAGATAGGTATAGCCGGCCGCCAGCACGCCCTGCAGGATCAACCCGGTCGCCAGTGTCGCGATCAGCGGATTGATGCCCCAATAGGCGACCAGCCCGCCATTGACCACGCCGACGACAAGCGCCAGCGCGAGGCAGGCGAGGATCGCCGGCGCGATCATGCCGGGATCGCCCTGCATCATGTAGGAGGCGAGCACGGCAACGGAGCTGATCAGCGCCGCCACCGACAGGTCGATCGAGCCGACGAGGATGGCAAAGGTCTGGCCGAGGCCGACCAAGCCGAGCGCGACGGTCCGTTGCAGAAGGCCGCTCAGGCCCGGCAGGGAGATCTGGTTGGTCTGGCCGGTGATGACCGCGGCGGCGACATAGATGACGGCGGCGAGCGCGATGACGACGAGCGGCACCGGCAGATCGCGCAACCCGCGCCGCGGGCGGCCGGCGGAAAACGTGTCGACGCTCATGATGTCAGCTCCTGCGCGGCGGCGGCCGTGTCCGCGACGCCGAGTGCCAGCCGCATCACCGCGCCCTCCTCGGCGCCGGCCGGCAACTCGCCGGCGATGCGGCCCTGATGCATGACGACAATGCGGTCGCTGACGCCGATGATCTCGGGTAGATCGGAGGAGACCATCACGATCGCCCGCCCCGCATTGGCCAGCTCGCGCATCCTCTCGTATATGGCAGCCTTGGCGGCGACATCGATGCCGCGCGTCGGTTCGGCGAAGACGAAGACGCGCGGGTTCTGCATCAGCCAGCGGGCGATGATCGCCTTCTGTTGGTTACCGCCGGAGAGCGTCGCGATCTCCTGGCCGAAATTGCCGGCCCGCACGTCCATGTCGCGCAGGCTCTGGTCCACCTTCGGACGAGACCGCGCCCCGCCATCGGGCGATGCGAGCGCCGGCGCCATGGCCTGCAGCGTCAGGAGCGCGTTGTCGCGCACCGATTGGCGCGGCGCGATGCCCTCGCGCTTGCGATCGCCCGGCAGATAGCCGATCCCGGCCGCGACCGCCTCGCGCGGCGAGCGGATCGCGACGGGCCGACCGGCGATCCGGACCTCGCCGGCTGCAAACGGCGCGTCACCGAATAGGGCCTGGGCTAGCGCGCTCTTGCGGGAATCCTCCAGTCCGGCCACGCCGACGATCTCGCCGGCGCGGGCCATGAAGTCGATATCGCGCAGCAGCGCATTCTGGCCGCCGCGGATCTCCAGCATGGGCGATCCGGGCGCCGTCGCGGCGCGCGCCGGATAGAAATCCCGCAATTCGCGGCCGACCATGGCGGTGACGATCGCGTTGACCGTCACCTCGGCGCGGTCACGGGTCCAGACCCGACGGCCGTCCTTCAGCACGGTGACGCGATCGGCGATCGCCATTACCTCGGGCATGCGATGCGAGATGTAGACGATCGCCACCCCCTCGGCCTTCATCCGGACGAGGAGATCGAGCAGCGAGCGGGCATCGCGATCGTCGAGCGCCGCCGTTGGCTCGTCCATCACCAGCACCCGGGCGTCGACCAGCATCGCCTTGGCGATCTCGACCAGCTGCTGCTCGGCGATCGAGAGATCGGCGACCAGCGCGCGGGGCGGGATCGCCGATCCAAGCCGCTGCAGCAATGCGCGGGCGCGCTCGTCCATGCGCTGGCGGTCGAGCAGTCCCCAGCGCGTCGGCTCCATGCCGGTGAAGATGTTCTCGGCGACGGTGCGGAACGGCAGGAGGCTGAGTTCCTGGTGCACGATCGAAATGCCGGCGGCGCGCGCCTCGCGCGGATGCTGAAAGCGGACGGCCGCCCCGTCGAGCCGCACCTCGCCCGTATCCGGCCGGTAGCTGCCGCCCAGCACCTTCATCAGCGTCGACTTGCCAGCGCCGTTCTCGCCGCAGATGACATGGATCTCGCCGGCGTGGCAGTTGAAATCCACGGCATCCAGCGCCTTGACGGCGTTGAAGGCCTTGCCGATGCCTCGCATTTCGAGAGCGGCGGTCATGCCACCACCCCGGCCGCAGCGACACGCTCGCCGGCCGCCTGCCATTCGCGCCGGATCAGGCCGATGCTGTCGGCGAACAGGCGATCGCGATCCTCGAACAGATCGCGCCACACCCGCGTCGCGCCGGCTAGTTCGGGAACGGAACGGCCAAAGGCCTCGACCGTCAGCCAGCCGTCATAGCCGCAGCGCCGTAGCGCATCGAAGTGCGCCGGAAACGGCACATGCCCGGTTCCCGGCACGCCCCGGTCATTTTCGGAAATGTGGAAGTGGTTGATCTCGCGGTGGTAAACTTCGTAAGTCGCGACCGGATCCTTCTCTTCCAGGTTGGCGTGGAAGGTGTCGAACATATAGCCATAGTTGGGGTGATCGACCCGCCGGTAGATGGCCGAGGCAGCGGCCATCGTCGACATTATGTAGCATTCGAAGCGGTTGACCGCCTCGGCCGATATCAGGACGCCGGCCAGCGCGGCATATTCCGCCAGTGCCCGCATCGCCTCGACGCACCAGGCGAGTTCGTCCTGGGTCGGCCCGAAACCCGTGAAGCGACCGACCGGCGAATGCACCGGGCCGGCGATGATCGTACCGCCCATCGCATGAGTGCAGTCGACCAGCCATTTGTGGTGTTCCTGGGCACGCGCCCGCACGGCCGCATCGGCACTGATGGGATTGGCCTCGGGGGGAACGGTGCCGGCGGTTGCCGCGGCGAGCCCGATATCCCGCAACAGCGAGCCGAGCGCCACATATCGCCTGGTGTCGCCGGAGAATACCGGCACCTCGACGCCGTCGTAGCCGAGCGCCTTCAGGCGCTCCAGCGCCGGCGCATGTTCGGCGGTGATTTCGGCGCCGAGCACCAGCAGATTGAATGCGACCTTCAAGACCGGCTCCCCCCGGGACACACATTCGGACCGACCTCCCGATCCTTGACCCGAAGCTGTCACATCGACCGGATCGTGGCTTGCAACAATCCACATTGGTAAATAGCTTAAAACGGTCCTGGCTTTGGGAGGGGACCATGAACAAGCATGTCGGCGCCGACATCGATCCGAAGAGCCGGCCGACGGTTTTCCGCCAGCCTGGCTCGCTCATGTATGCCGACAATTGCCGCGACCTGCAGATCGCGGCGGGCCGCGGCGAGGTCGAGCTTCGCGCCTGGACGCGCGGCAGCTATCCCGGCACGTCGCTCGGCGAAAGGCTGCCCGGCATTTGCACGACCGGCTTCTGGGATGCGAAGTTCCAGCAGAACTGGGGCCTGAAGCGCCACTGCAACGAAGGCTTCAAGATCGCCTACCTGTCGCGCGGCAGCCTGCAGCTCGTCGTCGACGGCACCGAATACCGGCTCCAGCAGGGCCAGTTCATCGTCATCCGCCCCTGGCAGCTCCATTCGATCGGCGAGCCGGTGGTTGGCCCGAGCCGCCTGCTCTGGCTGATCCTCGACGGTGGCCTGCGCCGCCCCAACGAGAGCTGGAGCTGGCCGGAGTGGATGGTCTTCTCGGAGGAGGAGGCCAGGACGCTTGGCAAGATCCTGACCCAGAACAACCAGCCCGTCTGGGACGGCAACAGCGAACTCGCCAACGCCTTCGAGGCGATCGCGCCGATTTTGACTGGCCGCACTCCGGAGACCGGCGAAACCCGGCTCAAGGTCGCGATCAACACGGTCATGCTCGCCCTGATCGACCGCATGATGGAGCAGGTGCCGGCGCTCGATCCCAACCTGTCGACCGCCCAGAACACTGTTTCGATCTTCCTTCGCCGACTGCCGGCGCGCGCCGAGGAAAGCTGGACGCTGGAGCTGATGGCGGAGGAATGCGGGCTGTCGCGCACGCGTTTCGCCGACTACTGCAAGCTGCTCACCAACATGAGCCCGTTGCAATTCCTGCAGCAGCTCCGGCTGGAACGGGCGACCGTGATGCTGCGCGACGCCAAGCGCCCGAGCATCACCGACATCGCCATGGCCTGCGGCTTCAACTCCAGCCAGTATTTTTCCTACGCGTTTCGCAAGCGCTATGGCTACGCGCCTAAAGCGATCGCGGCCCAAAGGTAATCTGTCATCAGATTGCTCCGTGCGCGGTCGGACGGACCCTTACGGAAAGCTGCACCAGCGCACCAGAATAGGCCAGTTGCGGGCTGAAATTGGCCGGAACGATGCGGTCCCAGCGGCCATGCGTTTGTGATGCGCGCCCCAATGCGAGGAAAGTCGCCGCTAGACCCAGATGGTGTCTTCGCGGGCAAAAGAGGACCGAAGCATCGCCCGCCCGGATGAAATGTGAATCGATCTACTGACCTTCGAGGAGGAAAGTGCGGCCAAGCAAGTAGCCGTTGGCTCGTTTCGATTTCGGCGGATCCGATGCGCTTCTCGAAGCGGAACCTGCCGCCATCATCCGGGAGGTCCTGGCTTACCCGCCTTGCAGAACTGCCGATGCTCTGGGGCGACCAGAGGCGCGCGCTGGGTCTGCCGGCTGTTTGAACTCACCAATTTCTGGACTGAGCCGGCGCGCCCTCTATGGCGCGTCTGTTTCGTTGGCGGTCCGCGTGCCGGTTCATCCAGCGTTCGAACCGGTCTCGATTTTGCTCATCGCTGAAACTCGGGAAAAGGGTTTTCGGGGGGGCGGGACTGTGGTGGCGAAATCGAGCCAATGTCACGATTGGGCACGCGCTGAGACCACGGCGTGTCCGCAATGCCAACTAACCTACGGACTTGTCGTCCGTATTCCGGAGAGGGGAATAGCAAGTTTGGGGAGGGTGCTTTGGTACAGTTGGGTGGGCTCGAACCACCGACCTTCGGAGCCACAATCCGACGCTCTAACCAACTGAGCTACAACTGCCTGCCAAAAGCGAGCGGAACCTAGAACCAAAGTTCGGCGGTTTCAAGTGCGGAAATCGACTTATCCGCAGATGGCTTGGGCGCTTGTGAAAACGGCCCGGATCGCAAGCCGGGCCGTCCTGTTTTCGTGCGTGCGGCGCCTCAGAAAGGCGGATCAGTGGGGCTGGAAGCCCTTGAAGGCCTTCTCGAAGCTCTGGCGGACCGGAAGCGCCGCGTCGGTCGAGACCTTCTGAGCCAGCGCCTGCATCTCGCGCGTCTGCTCGGTCAGCGCCTCGAACTGCTTGCGGGCGAAGGCGGCCTGCAACTCGACGGCCTCTGCGAAGGAGGTGACGCCCATGAAGTCGCGGACGAACGCATAGGTGGCGTCACTGTGGCTCTTGGCGTTGTCGAGCGAGGTGCGGGTCAGCGCGACGAGGCCCGAACGGGTGGTCTCGTAGCTGTCCTCGAACGCCTCGGTCGCATCCTCGGCCGCCGTCTTCAGCTTGGCATAGGCATCCTTCGAGCCGGTGACCGCCTGATCGGCGATCTCGCGGAAGGCGGCCGGAACCTCGACGTTCGGCATGGTGATGTTGAAGGCTTCGAACGGGGCGTCGAAACCGCGGGCGGCCTTGGCGCCGGCCTTGGCCCCCTTGGGGGCGGCAGTGGTATCGGACATGAAAGTCTCCTTCGGGCTCGGTGGCCATCGCGGAGTTTCGTCCTGGATCTTCGATCCGTTCCACTCCGATCGACTTGCCCCAGATATAGGCGATTTTATTGTGCAATGCAATATTCTGTTGCGACGCACAAAATCAGAATGCTTGCAAGGGCCTAGCGTCGGGATGGCTTCAGGCGCGATCTGCCGTCGCGGGAGGCGAACTGCCTCCACGGGCGTCATGCGATCGGAGCCGGTGCGGGCAGGCCGCCTATTTCTTGGCCTGCTGCTGGGCCTCGGTGGCGGCCTTGCCGATGGTCTCGGCCATGTCGCGCGTCTGGCCCTGCGCCGCCTCGGCCTGCTTCTGCAGGAAGGCCTGCTGGATCTTGCCGATTTCCTCGACGGTGCGGGCGCGCACCAGCTGCTGGGCGAAATCGAAGGAGGCGGCGACATTCGCCTCGAGGAAGGCGAGGGCCTGGCGGTTGACGTCGCGCGCACCGGTCTGGATCGAGCGCGCCGAGGTCTCGGACTGCTCGACCGCCTTGGCCGTCGCGCTCATGAAGTCGTCGAAGGCCTTCTTGGCCTGGTCGACGCTCTTGTCGGCGAAGGCGCGCATCGGCTCCGGAATTTCGAACGTGGTTTTGTCGGCCATCGTTTTGCTCCGCTGGGATGTCAAACCGAGAATAGAGCCTGCGCGACATCGCGCAAGGTGATCCGTGCCGTCCGTTCCGATTGAATTCGTCCGTCGTCGCCGGGATCGGCACCATCCGAGCTTTCAAACAAGCCGGACATTAACCACCTGATGCAAGAGATGAGGGGGCGGCGGGTGGTTTCATGGACCTCGGCGCGCGCGAGCGGTATGAGATTGTCTCAGGGAAACCGGTTCCAGGCCAGTTTGATCGGGCGCAAGCGAGACCTCGCGCATGGGACGAGCGGCGGCGACCGCGGCGGGCTGGGGCTGAGATCCGCGGATGGCGGAAAGAGCGGCGGCGGAATGAACGGACACGACCTTGCCTATCTCGATCTGTCGGCGCTGCCGGCCGTCGGTGCGGCATTGCTGTCCGCGCGGCCGAGCTTTGCCTTCGCGGCCGACGGCAGGCGGCTGCTCTGGGCCAATGCCGCCGGCATCGCCTTCTTCGGCGCCGAGGATCTTGCGCGCCTGCTCGAACGCCGCTTCTCCGAGACGTTGCCCGCGACCGCCGAGATCGCGCGCCTGGCGAGGGCGCTTCCGCAGGGCGTGACCCGGCTGGAGCGCATCGGCTTCGTCGCCGGCGGCCGGCTGCAGAGGCTCGCGGCTAGCTGCACGCGCCTCCGCCTCGCCGACGGCGCGAGCATCCTCCTCGTTTCGCTGGAGCCGCCGCGCGGCGAGCGCCTGTCCCTGACGGAGCGGGCCGAGCGGCTCACGGACCTCGTGGCCGGGCCGGATTGCCTCGTCGCCATCCTGGATGGCGACGGCGACGTGGTGGCCGCATCCGGGGACGACGATGCGCTGGCCGCGGCCGAAGGCGCCCTGGGCGCGCTCGTCGCCGGCATCGACCGCGGCGCCGATCCGCTGTTCAAGTGCAGCATCCCGTCCGGCCTCGGTCGCCGCCAGGCCGGCATGGTCCGCTTCGACCATGAAGGCCGGCGCCATCATTTGCTCCTCGTCGGCCCGCTCGATAGCGCGAGGGCGGAGCGGGTCGCGCAGCCTGCGTCCGAGCTTGTTGCCGCGACCGAAATCGTCGCCGCGGAAGTCGCGTCCAATATCGCCCCGGTCGAGGTCGCCGCGGCGAACGACGATCCCGTCGCGCCGTACGTCGAAATCATCGCGGACGCGCCGGTCGTCGAACCGCAGTCCGAGTCCGAGGCCGAACAGGAGGCCCCGCGCAGCCTGTCGATGGCCGATCTCATCGAGGCGGTGAGCGAGCCGGCGCCTGTATCCCCTCCGCAGCCCGAAGTGCCGGAAGCCGTGGCGAAGGCGGAGGTCGCGGCAGAGGCGGAGCCGGTCGAGGCAGCCGAGCCGGCCGTGGAGCCGGAGCCCGAGCCGCTGTCGGCGCCCGCCGAGGCCGTCGGGATCGCGACAATGCCGGCGTTCCGCTTCGCGACGCCGCGCGGGCCGGTGCGCTTCGTCTTCCAGATGGACGCCGAGGGTCGCTTCAGCTTCGTCTCGCCGGAATTCGCCGCCGTCGTCGGTCCCCGCGCGGCGGCGATCGTCGGCGAGAGCTGGGGCGACGTCGCGGCGGCGCGCGGCGTCGACCGGAACGGCGCGATCGCCGCCCTGATCGCCCGGCGCGACACCTGGAGCGGCGCGACCTTGAACTGGCCCGTCGACGGCGCCGACCAGCGCGTCTCCGTCGATCTCGCGGCGCTTCCCACCTTCTCGCGCGATCGCACCTTCGAGGGCTATCGCGGCTTCGGCGTCATCCGCCCGTCCGAGTTGCGGCGCGAGCCATCGCCCGAGGCCGGCAAGGCCGTGGTCGTGCCGCTGCCCAAGGTGCCGCCCGTGGCCGAGGGGACCAATGTCGTCCGCCTGCCGCGCGCGCCCGTCCCGGCCGGCGAGCCCGTCGAGCGGCTGAGCATGCCGGAGCAGGACGCGTTCCGCCGCATTGCGGTGGCGCTCGGCGCCAAGGTCGGGCCGAGCGATCCGGCGCAGGCTGCCAAGCCGCCTGCCGACGCGCCCGCGGAGCCCGGGCCGGCCGATCACGCCGGCGAGACGGCGACGGTCGCGGACCGGCCCGATACGATCGGAGAGACGGTGGATGGGCCGCCGCCTGCCGTGGAGGCCGTCCCGGACGAAGCGGCCGCCCACACGGCGGACGTTGCGCCGCCCGTCGCGGAAGAGCCGGCTGTCTCCTCCGTCGACGCGCCCCCGGCCACGACGCAGCCGGTGCCGGAAGCTCCCGTCGATGCGCCCATCCTCTCCGAGCCGGAGGCGCCTGCCGCCTTGCCGGCTTCCGAGAGCGCCCAGGCTGCAGCGCGGCAGGATCCTGCGCTGGTGGCCGAACTGGCCGAGGCCGGGCACAAGATCGCCGAGCTCGAAGCCATCCTCGACACGGCGACCGACGGCGTCGCGGTGGTCGATGCCGAGGGCCGGATCGTCCGCATCAACCGCAGCGCCGAGGCGCTGTTCGGCGTCGAGACCGGCGACGTCGCGGGGCTGCCCTTCACGCATCTGCTGGCCGAGGAGAGCCGCAAGTCGGCGCTCGACTATCTCGAGGGCCTCGCCCAGAACGGCGTCGCCAGTCTCCTGAACGATGGTCGCGAGGTGATCGGCCGCGTGCCGCAGGGCGGGCTGATCCCGCTGTTCATGACGATGGGCCGGCTTGGCGAGACCGGCAAGTTCTGCGCCGTGCTGCGCGACATCACGCAGTGGAAGAATGCCGAGGAAGAGCTGATCAACGCCCGCCGGGCGGCCGAGACCGCCTCGATGCAGAAGTCGGACTTCCTCGCCAAGGTCAGCCACGAGATCCGCACGCCGTTGAACGCGATCATCGGCTTCTCGGAAGTCATGATGGAGGAGCGTTTCGGCCCGATCGGCACCGAGCGCTACAAGCAGTATCTGCGCGACATCCACGTGTCCGGCGCGCATCTGATGAGCCTGCTGAACGACCTGCTCGATCTCTCGAAGATCGAGGCCGGCAAGATGGAGCTGAATTTCGAGGCGGTGGCGCTGAACGACATCGTCATGGAATGCGTGGCGCTGATGCAGCCGCAGGCTAATCGCGAGCGCATCATCATCCGCACCAGCCTGTCGAGCCAGGTGCCGAGCATCGTCGCCGACCCGCGCTCGATCCGCCAGATCGTGCTTAACCTCGTCTCGAACGCCATCAAGTTCACGCTCGCCGGCGGCCAGGTGATCGTCTCGACGGCGCTGGAGGAGCGGGGTGAGGTGACGCTGCGCATCCGCGACACCGGCATCGGCATGTCGGAGAAGGACCTCGAGACGGCGCTGATGCCGTTCCGCCAGGTCGCGACCTCGTCCAAGCATCGCAGCGACGGCACCGGCCTCGGCCTGCCGCTGACCAAGGCGCTGGTCGAGGCCAATCGCGCCTCCTTCCTGATCGACAGCGCGGTCGGGCAGGGGACGTTGATCCGCGTCACCTTCCCGTCGACGCGGGTTCTGGCAGGGTAGCCGGGTCGGCCGCTATTCGGCGGCGATCTGCATCGAGAGATTGTCGAGCGAGGAGACGATGTGCTCCGCGAGCGCGTCGACGATCGGCGTCGTCGGCTTGCTCCAGGCGCGCACCAGCCCGATCTCGCAAGGCGGCAGGCGCGGGAATCCGTCGGCCTCCCCGAGGACGCGCATGCCCGGCCGGAGCGCCGATTCCGGCAGCACCGAGATGGCGAGGCCTGCCAGCACGGCGGCGGAGATCGCGGTCGAATTGTTGCTCGAATAGAGGACGCGGTAGCGCCGGCCAATCGGCCCGAGCGCCTCGATCGCCGATTTGCGCCAGCAGCAGGTGTCGCGGCCGAGCGCCAGTGGCAGCACGTCCTCCTGCTCGATCTGGTGATGGTTCGAGACGACCCAGAGCAGGGGCTCCTGCCGCACCACCTCGGACATCGGCGCGCCCTTGGTGTTGGTGATGATGCCGAGGTCGAGTTCGCCCGAGCGCAGGCATTCGAGCAACTGCACGGTCGGCTCGCACACCACGGTCACCTCGACGCGCGGATTGGAGCGCGAAAAGCGCGCCAGGATCTCGGGCAGGAAGCGGTCGGCATAGTCGTCCGGCGTGCCGAGCTTCACCCTGCCCGAGAGCTCGTCGTCGTCGAAGGCCGCCATGGTCTCGTCCGAGAGCCGAACCATGCGCCGCGCATAGCCGAGCAGCCGCTCGCCATCCTCGGTCAGCTTCGCGCTGCGGCCGTCGCGGCCGAAGATCGGCTTGCCGAGCCGCTCCTCCAGCCGGCGCATCTGCATCGACACCGCCGACTGCGTCTTGTGCACCGTCTCCGCCGCCCGCGTGAAGCTGCCGGCATCGGCAATCGCCACGAAGGTCCTGAGCTGGTCGAGATCAAGCATGTTGGCCATGGGGTCGCTCCTCGAATGCGCGCCGCGGCGACATCGCCCGCTGGGCGACGCGGCGAGGGGAAAGCCAAGGTCCGCGCGCCGCTGCGTCATGCATCATCAAATCCGATGGCTGATATTAAAAACATTCGTTGGAATGATCAATCGCAAGGAGGCATTGTCTCGGTGTTCCCAAGACGCGTGCCGGGCCTCCCCCTTTCGAAACGATCGAAGGGACCCTGGCGCGCCTGCCGATGGAGGCTGAAATGAGCACATACGAGACCTATTCCGCGTCAGCTCGGCCCGCCCGCCCGCGTTCCGTCGTCGCGTTCGGCGCCGCTGCCCTCGCCATCGTCGTGGCGCGCTACAAGGTCTGGAAGAACCGTCGCTCGGTCGCCCGTCTGCTCGAATGGGATGCCCACATGCTTGCCGATATCGGCTTGACGGAGGGCGACGTCTATTCGGCGCTCGCCACCCGCGCGGACGAGGACGCCTCGACGCAGCTCCAGATGCGTTCGCTCGAACGCCGCTATGCCAGCCAGGCGCAGGCGCGTGACCGCGTGGTGCATGCCGCCCTGCTGAGCGTCGGATCCGCCCAGTATCGCCGCAAGCCCTGATCGCGGACCGGGCGGTGCACACCGCCCCCGATCCGCCCACCCGCAGCCGGAACCCCGCGATCCCCTGGTGGTTCCGTACTTGGCCCGCCGCTTCCGTGGCGGGCCTTTTTCGTTTGGGCGCTAATCCTTCTTCGGCGGCGCGGCGAAGCGTTCGAAGAGCAGTTCCATCGACTTGCGATAGCTGTCCTGCATGCTGCGGCCGGCGTCGAACAAGCGGTCGATCACCTCTTCATTGGTCATCGGGCCGGGGTCCGGTTCGGGTTCCTTCTCCCTGCCGAGGAAGCTCTCCATCAGCGTGACGAAGGGAAGATCCGGCCGCTTCGCCGGTTTCGGCTTCGGCTGCGCCGTCATCTCGCGCATCATGGCGAGGAACGGGTTCTCGTAGCGCTCGGTCTGGCGCTGCATGCTGCCCATCATCAGATTGGCCATGACCGGCATCATCCGGCGGACGACGTCATGCGCGATGCCGGTCGTCGCCTCCACCTGCAGGGCCACGGCCTTGGCGATCTCGGGCGAGCCGAACATCTGGTTCAGCATGCCGTCGCCCTCGGCCCGCGCAGACGGGGTCAGCGCGGCGAGCGGGTTGTCGAAATAGGAGCCATACTGGCCGGCGCCGACCTGCTGCCAGAAGGCGGCAACGCCGAACGGGTCGGCGGCGTTGCGCCGCATGCCCTGCCAGAAGGCCGGCATCATGGCCTCGAAGGCCTTCGCCTGCTCATCGAAGGAAAGGCCGAATTCCTTCGTCATCGCCGAGGCGAAGGCGCCTTTCTGGGCTTCGAGCATCACATCGTAGATCGTCTTCATGGGCCGCTCCTGCCGACGCGCTTTCGATCTGCGCGGCGGTCGGTCCGCGTCAGGTGGGTAGCCCGGACCACCCGTCAGTGCGTCATCAGCACCGGCAGGGTCAGCCCGGTCAGCATGCCGCGCGTGGCGCCGCCGAGGATCCATTCCAGCAGGCGGCTGTGGCCATACGCGCCCATGACGATGATGCCGGCCTCGGCGTCGGCCGCGGCCTGGCGGATCGCCTTGGCGACGTCCTTGCCGGGATTGGGCACCTTGCGGATGCTGCTCTCGACGCCGTGGCGCAGCAGATGACCGCAAAGCCGCTCGCCGGTCGGCAGCTTCTTGCCGTCGTCGACCAGCACGATCTCGACATGCGTGGCCATCTTCAGGAACGGCATGGCGGCGCGCACGGCCCGGGCGGCGGTGATGGTGCCGTCCCAGGCGATCATGATGCGGTCGGCGTTGATGGTCGTGGGGCCGTTGCGCGGCACGATCAGGAGCGGTGCCCCGGCGTTGAACAGGATCGCCTCGGTCAGCGCCTCGCGAACCGGCTCGGGCCGCTCGGGATCGTCCTCGCCGATCACCACGAGGTCGGCGAGGCGCACTTCGTGCACGATGCCGTCCAGCCCGCCGCCGGCCATGACGTCGACGAGATGCGCTTCCGCCTCGATACCCGTCTCCGCGGCGATGCCGTGGAAGGCGGCGATCGCGCCTTCGGCTTCCTTCAGCGCCTGGTTGCGGGCGCTGATCATGAAGTCGGCCGGCACCGGGGCGACCGCATAGCCGGGGACCACCGGGTCATAGGCGAGCGACAGGCCCGTCAGGTGCGCGCCCAGGCGTTTCGTCAGGTCCGCGGCCGCCCGAGCCGCAGGCCGATCGCCGGCGAGGTCGACGACGACGGTGATGTCCTTGATGTCCATGATGCGCTCCAATCCCGACAGCCGATTTCCGGACAAGTCTAGAGTCTACTCTGCCCGAGGAGTTTGAGAAGGATCAAATGTTAAGCGGGGTCAATAAGCGTGGCGCCGGAAGGCCTCGCCGATGTCGCCGTTCCAACTCGTCCGGTACTCGCCGAGCAGGCGCTCGGCCGGGGTGAGGCCGCTCGCGACGGTCTCCTCGACCGGCTGCAGGAAGACGCTCTCGTCGTGGCCCTCGGAATTCAGCTGCTTCCTCGCCACGAGGCCGCGGCGGGCGATCTCGACCATTTCCCGGGCGACGTCGCGCACGGTCCGGTTGCGGAACGGCGTCGCGAGCGCCGTCCGGGGCACGCCGTCGCGCAGCGCCTGGCGCTCCTCCGCCGTCCAGTCCTTGACCAGCTCCCAGGCGGCGTCGAGCGAAGCCTGGTCATAGAGCAGGCCGACCCAGAGCGCCGGCAGCGCCGTCAAGGTGCGCCACGGCCCCGCGTCGGCGCCGCGCATCTCGATGTATTTCTTCAGCCGCACGTCCGGGAACAGCGTGGTGAGATGGTTGTTCCAGTCCGACAGGGTCGCGACTTCGCCGGGCAATCCCGGCAGTTCGCCCTTCAGCAGGTCGCGGAACGACTGCCCGGCGACGTCGTGATAGGTGTCGCCGCGCTTGACGAAATACATTGGCACGTCGAGCGCCCAGTCGACATAGCGCTCGAAGCCGAATCCGTCCTCGAACACGAACGGGATCAGGCCGGAGCGCTGGTTGTCCGTGTCGCGCCAGATCTCGGCACGGTTCGAGAGCAGGCCGTTGGCCGCGTTGTCGATGAAGGGCGAGTTGGCGAAGAGCGCGGTCGCGATCGGCTGCAGCGCCAGCGAAACCCGCATCTTCTTGACCATGTCGGCTTCGTCGGCGAAGTCGAGATTCACCTGGACCGTCGAAGTGCGGAACATCATGTCGAGGCCGCGTGTGCCGACCTTGGGCATGTAGCGCGCCATGATCTCGTAGCGCGACTTCGGCATCACCGGCGTCTCGGCGAGCGACCAGATCGGCGACGTGCCGAGGCCGATGAAACCGACGCCGAGCGGCTCGGCGCATTCGCGCACCTGCGCGAGATGGGCGTGCAGCTCCCGGCAGGTCTGGTGGATCGTCTCGAGCGGCGCGCCGGAAAGCTCGAACTGGCCACCTGGCTCCAGCGAGATGGCGCCGCCGCCGACCGGATCGACCAGGCCGATGATCAGGCCGCGATCCTCGATCGGCAGCCAGCCGAGCAGCCCTTCCATCAACCTCAGGATGCGCTCGATGCCATGCGCGCCGTCATACGGCACGGGCGTCAGATCCCTGATGTTGAATCCGAACTTTTCGTGTTCCGTGCCGATCCGCCATTGCGTCTTGGGCTTCGACCCGCTGGCAATCACGTCGACAAGTTCGTCGCGCGATTCGACGAGCGTGGAATCGGTAGCGTCGCGGGCCATGAGTACTCCGAAGCGATGTGGCGCGGCACCTTAGCGGCGCGCCATCGGAACGGCAATGGAGCGGCGATTAGACGGGGAAACCGGCCTCGGCGGTGGACCGGCCGGCCGTTCCGTGCACCGATATCCATTGGGAGAGACCGATTTCAGGAGGATTCGCATGAACGATTCGGCACGCCGCGTTGCAATCATAACGGGAGGGACGCGCGGCATCGGCGCGGCGATCGCGAGGGCGCTCGCGGCGCGCGGCGTCGATCTCGTCCTGTCGGGGCGCTATCGCGACGCCGAGGTCGAGGCGCTGCTGGCGGAGCTCGAAGGGACGACCGGCGTGCTGTTCCATGCCGCCGACGCGGGCGATCCGGCTTCGGCGCCGGCGCTGGTCGATGCGGCGCTCGGGCGCTTTGGCCGGATCGATTATCTGGTGCCGGCTGCCGGCGGCGCCGTGCCCGGCACGGCGCTCACCGTCACGGAGGAGGCCTGGGAGGACGCGTTCCGCGTCCACGTCCACGCGCCGTTCCATCTGTTCCGCGCGGCGCATGCGGCGCTGGCGAAGCAGGGCGGCGCGATGCTGCTGGTTTCGTCCGTCGCCGGCCTGCGCGGCTGCCCAGGCACGATCGCCTACCAGACGGTGAAGGGCGCGCTGCCGCAGATGGGCCGGGCGCTCGCCCGCGACCATGGCCATGAGGGCATCCGCGTCAACACGATCTGCCCGGGCATCATCGAGACGCGCTTCCACGCGGCGATGACGCCGGAGGCGCGCGCCAACAACCTCGCCAACCGCGTGCCGCTGCAGCGCCTCGGCACCTCCGAGCAGGTGGCGACCGCCGCCGTGGAGCTTCTGACGAACGAGTTCATCACCGGCGAGGAACTGGTCGTCGACGGCGGCATGAGCATGCGGATGGTCTGAGGCCGTTCCGATCGAAGCATTCCGCCGGGCCGAGGCCCGGCGGACCATGCCCGGCTCAGCGCTTGCCGAGCACGATGACGTTGCCGACCATGACGAGCACGAGGCCGGCAACCGCGAAGCCGGTCCACTGGTAGCCCTCGGCGAAGGTGGAGATCAGCAGCGCGAAGACGGGGAACAGCACCGTCGAATAGCCGGCCCGGCCCGAGCCGATCCGCCCGAGCAGGGTCAGATAGGCGAAGAAGGCGATCACCGACGAGAGCAGTGCCAGCCAGAGCAGCGATGCGATGTACTGGAACGACCAGTCGATGATGAAGGGCTTGCCGAGGAACGCCGCGATCAGCGCCAGGATCGCCGCGCCATAGGCCATGCCCCAGGCGCTGGCCGAGACGACCGGGATGCCGTGGCGCTGGGTCTTGGCCGAGATCATGTTACCGATGCAGAAGAACAGCGTGCCGCCGACGCAGAGCAGCAGCCCGATCGCGGCGTCGTGGTCGAAGTCGGTACCGGCGATCTCCGGCCAGAACATCAGCGCCACGCCACCGAAACCGAACGCCGCGCCGGCGAGGACGCGCCGGTCGACGGGCTGGCGCAGCACGAGCGTGCCGAGCAGCATGTTGAAGACCGAGGCGAGCGAGAAGATCACCGCGAGCAGCCCCGAGGCGAGCTTGGCGCCGCCGAGATAGAACTGCAGGAAATTCATCGAGAAGATGAAGAAGCCGAGCCCGACGAAGCGCAGATGGTCGGCGAGCGGGAAGCGCAGCCGGTCGCCGCGGACGATCGCCCAGCCGAACATCACCAGCGAGGCGAGCAGGAAGCGCCAGGTGAGCGCCACCTGCGGCGCGACGACGCCGAGTTGCAGCTTGAGCGCGATCCAGCTCGTGCTCCAGGCGAAGACGGTGACGGCGTAGAGCGAATAGTCGAGCCGGGTCATCGGATTGCCGGCAGGCGAAATCCGCGTGGCGGCGGCGGAGGCGGTGAGGGGGGCGGTCATCGGGCGGTCCGGAATGCGGGAAAGGGCACCGTGATCAGGAATGGCGGCCCACGTCCAGCAAATCTTTGTGGCGTCATCCCTCACGCATTTTGATGGGTTCGCGAAATGTCGCGTCGCCGTGTCGAAGGCGGCCGGGCTCGTTCGTCGCTTGCATGACGCCAATCTCGGGAGGGAGCATCATGCAGAAGATCACGCCGTTTCTCTGGTTCGACGATCAGGCCGAGGAGGCGGTCAATTTCTACATTTCGGTGTTCAGGAACGCCAGGCTTGGCAAGGTCACGCGCTATGGCGAGGCGGGACCGGGGCCTGCCGGCAGCGTCATGGTCGCGTCGTTCGAGATCGAGGGCATGGCCTTCACCGCCCTGAACGGCGGCCCGAACTTCAAGTTCACGCCCGCCGTTTCCTTCGTAATCGACTGCCAGTCGCAGGAGGAGGTCGATCATTTCTGGAACAGGCTGTCGGAGGGCGGCCGGACGGACCAGTGCGGCTGGCTGCAGGACAAGTTCGGCCTGTCCTGGCAGGTGGTGCCGACGGTGTTGGTCGAACTGCTCGGCGACCCCGATCCGGCCAAGGCGCAACGCGTGATGGGCGCCATGCTGCAAATGACCAAGATCGACATCGCCAGGCTGCGCGAGGCCTATGAAGGCGGATAGCCGCAGGCGGGGGCGCGGCGCGGTTTCGGGCTGGCGGAATCGCATGGTTCTGCCTCTATAGTGAAGCTCCGTCCCACGCCGCGAGCCTCACCTGCATGCGCATCCTTGTCGTTGAAAACTATCGCGCCACCTCGCTTGGCCTGATCCGTGGCGAACTCGCCGCCGCCGGCGCCGTGGTCGACACCCGCCGCGCCTTCGCGGGCGAGGCGCTGCCGGACAGTCACGAGGGCCACGACGCGATCATCGTGCTCGGCGGCGAGCAGAACGCGCTCGACGACGCCAACCATCCCTATCTGCCGGCGCTCGCGGCGCTGATGCGCGCCTTTGGCGAGGCCGACAAATCGGTGCTCGGCATCTGCCTCGGCGCGCAGCTGCTGGCGCGCGGCTATGGCGCCGAGAACATCCTCGGCCGGCCGACCGAGTTCGGCTGGCAGGACGTGACGCCGACCGAGGCCGGCCGCGCGGATCCGGTCGTCGGCGTGCTCGACGGGCCGTCGCCGCTGTTCCACTGGCATTCCGACACTTTCACCCTGCCGGAAGGCGCCGTGCATCTCGCGACCAGCGCGATGACGCCCAACCAGGCCTTCCGCATCGGCCGTGCCGTCTATGGCATCCAGTTCCATTTCGAGGCCGACACGACGCTGGTGCGCGAATGGAACGCGGTCTTCGGCGATGTCGCGGTCGGCATCGATCCGGACTGGCCGGCGCGCCACGCCCGCGAGGCCGGGCCGATGGGCCATCGCGCCGACGCGGCCGGCCACGCGCTGGCGCGGGCCTGGATCGCCACGATCGGCTGAACGGATTCGTCATTCGCAGGACGTGCGGCTAGACTTCGCGGCAACCGCGCGGCCTGGGCGCGCGCGGCATTCCGCAACATCGTTCAAACGCTGGAACCTCACCATGCGCTTTTGGAAGTCCATCGCACTCGCCGCCGTCGCGGCGCTCGGCGTCGCCTCGATCGCCTCCGCGGCCGAACTGCCCGATCTCAAGGGCCGCACCATCGTCGCGGTCACGGAGAACGCCTACACGCCGCTCAATTTCGTCGACCCGAAGACGGGCGAGGGGATTGGCTGGGAGTATGACGCCTTCAACGAGATCGCGAAGCGCCTCAACGCCAAGGTCGACTGGAAGCTGGCGAGCTGGGACACGATGATCCAGGCGGTGCGCGACGGCCAGTTCGACGTCGGCATGGACGGCATCACCATCAACGACGAGCGCAGGAAGCAGGTCGACTTCTCCGACCCCTACATGGTCTCGCAGCAATTGATGCTGGTGCGGGCCGACGAGAACCGCTTCACCGATGCCGCCAGCTTCAAGCCGGACGACAAGCTCCTGGTCGGCGCGCAGGCCGGCACGACGAATTTCTACGTCGCCGTCTACAACGTGCTCGACGGCGACGAGAAGAACCCGCGCATCAAGCTGTTCGATACTTTCGGCGCGTCGGTCCAGGCGCTGAGGACGGGCGACGTCGACACCGTGCTGATGGACAGGACCTCGGCCGACGGCTACATCGGCGCCTCGCCGGGTTCGTTCAAGGTGATAGGCGAGCCTCTCGGCACCGAGGAATTCGGCTTCATCCTGAAGCCCGGCTCCGACCTGACGGCGCCGATCAACGCGGCGATCGCCGCGATGAAGGCCGACGGCAGCTTCGACAAGCTGAACCAGAAATGGTTCTACGAGTACCGCGCCGCGCAGTGATCGGCGTTTCCGGCGCGTATCGTCGCCACCGGCCCTCTCTCCGTTCCGGGGAGGGGGCGTTCGCCTGAGTTCTCCATGCCGTCTCCGCCCCGAAAGACCCGCCGCGAGATCCCCTTCTGGCTGCTCGCCATCGGCCTGCTCGGCGTGCTGTTCCTGTGGCTGATCACGGCCGACGGCAATTACGCCACCATCTTCGCCGCTGTGCGGCAGGGCGCCTTCGTCACCCTCTGGGTAACCTTCGTCGCCTTCACGCTCGCGATGGCGCTCGGTCTCCTGATCGCGCTCGCCCGCACGTCCCGCCACCGCGTGCTGCGCGAGGTCGCGACCTTCTATGTCGAGATCGTGCGCGGCATCCCGATGCTGGTGCTGCTGTTCTACATGGCTTTTGTCGGGGCGCCGCAGTTGGTGGCGTTCTGGAACTGGGTATTGGCCGCGCCGATCGAGCACGGCCTGCTGCCGGCGCTTTCCGTCCGCGATTTCAGCATGACGGCGCGGGCGATCGCGGCGCTCACCATCGGCTATTCCGCCTTCATCGCCGAGATCTTCCGCGCCGGCATCGAGGCCGTGCCGAAGGGCCAGACGGAGGCGGCGGCCGCGCTTGGCCTCACCCGGATGCAGGTCTTCCGCCTGATCATCCTGCCGCAGGCGACGCGGACCGTGCTGCCGCCGCTCGGCAACGATCTCGTCTCGATGATCAAGGATTCGGCGCTGGTCTCGGCGCTCGGCGTCCAGGACCTGACCCAGCTCGGCAAGGTCTATTCGTCCTCGACCTTCCTGTTCTTCGAGACCTACAACGTCGTCGCGTTCCTCTACCTCGTCATGACGATCGGCCTGTCGCTGCTGGTGCGAGGCCTCGAGCGCCGCATGGCCAGGAGCGACGCGCGGTAGCGGATCTCAATCGGGCAGGAAGTCCGGATCGCGAAGCTGTTCGAGGGTCCAAGGGCATTCGGCCGGGAAGGTCTGGCGTGGCAGGCCGGTTTCGATGGCGGCTTCGCGCACGGCCGTCGGATAGGCGTGAGTTATGGAGTTGTCACCCTCAGCCTTGAGCGAAGGGCTCAACTGTTCCTCGTCGGCAATGTTCTGTCGCTTCCGGACGATCGTGATCTCCCATGACGACGATCGACGTTCGGGCTGAAACTGCCACTTGAGGAGGTGGCTGATCACGAGCCTATAGGAAGACCGAAGCGCCTTACGATGAGACCTTCCCATGTCTTCGAGCTCTTCAATCAGATTAGGCAAGTCGACTTCGTTGATCCGCTTTTGCTTGAGCAGTTCAACCTGCTCAAGCAGCCAGAGATTCAGATCGTCCTCATAGTCGGTCTGCGTTGTGAAGAGCGGCTTTTCCTTGACGAAGCCCATTGGTTTTCTCCGGGCATTTTCTATTGGTCCATCATGCCACGTTCGCCGCCCTGAGGCGACTCCGGACCAGTCCTGTGAAGAGGCCGATCTCAGCTCTTCCGCACCGGCCGTTTCGCCGTCGCGCGTTCCTCGAACTGCATCAGCCGCAGCGTGCCGATCTCCGCCCGGGCGCCGGCTTCCGCCGCATCCCTCATCGAGGCGGCGACATAGTCGATATGGTCGATCGCCGCCTGGCGCGCCGCTTCCGGACTGCCGACGCAGATGGCGTCGCGCAGCGCCTTGTGCTGGGCGAGCAACTGGTCGCGCGAGCCGGCCTGGCCGTAGAGCCGGCTACGGTTGTAGAACACGCCGTCCGCGAGCAGCCGGTAGCAGGCGCGCAGCACGTGGATGATGACGATGTTGTGCGTCGCCTCGCCGATCGCCTGGTGGAATTCGACGTCGAGCGCCGCTTCGCGCCGGAAATCCGCCTTGTCGTGCTCCGCCTCCATCGCCTCGATGATGCGGCCGAGAATGGTGCGGTCCGCCTCGGTGGCGCGCTCCGCCGCCATGGCGGCCGCCGACGCCTCGATCTCGCGGCGGAATTCCAGATAATCGCCGCCGGCCTTGGGTGACTGGGCGATTAGATCGACGATCGGGGCGGCGAAAACGGCGCCCTCGATCGCTGCCACATAGGTGCCGCCGCCGGGCCGGCTCTCGACCAGTCCGCGCGCTTCGAGCGCCTTCAGGGCGTCGCGCAGGATTGGCCGCGACACACCGAGCGTCGCCGACAGGTCGCGCTCGCCGGGCAGCTTGTCGCCTGGATGCAGCACGCCCTCGAGCACCAGCATCTCGATCTGGCGGGCGACCTCGTCGGCCGTGGCGCGTGCAGGAATCGGTTGAAAGACCATGCGGAAGAGCCTATCAGCGGAAATCAGGAAGTGGTCAAGAAATTGATCCAGTTGGCGGGCGCGACCCGCATTTCAAGAAATCACGATAGTGGAGCGGCGCCATGGGTGGCCTGAAGGACGCGACGAGCATTGCAGACCTGAGACTGTTGGCGAAGCGCCGCGTTCCGCGCGCGTTCTTCGACTATGCCGATCGCGGCTCCTACAATGAGGAAACGATCGACGCCAACTCGGCCGACTTCAAGGCTCTGAAGCTGCGCCAGCGCGTCATGGTCGATGTGTCGAACCGCTCGACCGAAGTGACGCTGCTCGGCGAGAAGTTCGCCTATCCCTTCGCCTTCGCGCCCACCGGCCTTACCGGCATGCAGCATGCCGATGGCGAGATCCTCGCGGCACGCGCCTGCGAAAAGGCCAACATTCCGTTCGCGCTGTCGACCATGTCGATCTGCTCGATCGAGGACGTGGCGGCGGCGACGTCGCGCCCGTTCTGGTTCCAGCTCTACGTGATGAAGAACCGCAACTTCGCCAAGCAGCTGGTCGAGCGCGCCATCGCCGCCAAGTGCTCGGCGCTGATCCTGACGCTCGACCTGCAGGTGCAGGGCCAGCGCCACCGCGACATCAAGAACGGCATGACGGTGCCGCCGCAGATCAAGCTGCATAACGTGCTCGACATGGCGACGAAGCTTCCCTGGGCCTTCGAGGTGCTGGGCAGCAAGCACAAGACCTTCGGCAACCTGACGGGTGTCGAGGGCATGAGCGGCGTCAAGTCGCTCGGCCAGTGGATCTCGGGCCAGTTCGACCCGGCGCTGAATTGGGACGACGTCGCCTGGATCCGCTCGATCTGGCCGGGCAAGCTCATCCTGAAGGGCGTGCTCGACGTCGGCGACGCGCAGAAGGCGGTCAGCACCGGCGCCGACGCGATCGTCGTCTCCAACCATGGCGGCCGCCAGCTCGACGGCGCGCCGTCGGCGATCTCGCGCCTCCCGCGCATCGTCGACGCGGTCGGCAACCAGACCGAGATCCTGTTCGACAGCGGCATCCGCTCTGGCCAGGACGTGCTGCGCGCGCTGGCGCTCGGCGCCAAGGGCTGCATGATGGGCAAGGCCTTCCTGTTCGGCCTCGGCGCCGGCGGCGAGGCGGGCGTCTCCAAGGTGATCCAGATCGTCGGCAAGGAGCTCGACGTCTCGATGGCGCTGACAGGTCGTCGCACCCTGGCCGAGATCGACGATACCGTCATCGACCGGGGTTGAGCCCGGACCGCTGCCCGCCTACTGCTTGAGCAGGCGGCGCTGGCGGGAGAGGGCGATGCGCGAAGGACCCAGGCGTTTCGAGGATCATCCGCTCCGGAGCGCGGTTCTGCACGAGATCCATGCGCGGCCCTTCCACATGATGGAAGCGCCGCGCATCGTTTTGAACTACGCCTTCATGACGGATGTCGCTCAGTCGGCCACGTCGCGCGACAGCCTCGCGGCGCTCTGCGCCCGCAACGGCCTGCCGCAGCCCCCAGTCGACGCGCGCCACCATGTCGTCGATCTCGCCGGCGGCACGCTGCGCTGGGAACGGCACGCCGAATTCACCACCTATAGCTGGGATGTTCGTGGCGGCGCCGGCGCGTTGCCGGCCGATACGCCCTTCGGCGAGGCGTTCGATCCGCCGGGACCGCTGATGGTCGCGGTCCGGCTCGACCTGGTGGCCGACGAGCGTCCCGTCGCCGAGATTCTCGCTTCCTATGATCCGGGCTCGCTCGCCGTATCAGAGGTTGCGGGCGGCCGGGGCGTGATCGCCAGCGACTTTCGCGAGGACGGCGACGGCTACACGCGGCTGCTCGTCGTCGACCGAGGTTTCGAGCCGCAGGAGGCCGGGCCGGTGGTCCAGCGCCTGCTGGAGCTCGAGACCTACCGGACGCTGGCGCTGCTCGGTCTGCCGGAGGCGCAGCGGCTGCAGCCGGAGATCCGCCGCATCGAGACGCAACTCGTGGCGAACACCGGACGCTTCCGCGCGAGCGAGGGCTTCGAGGCCAACCGCCGCCTGCTCGACGATCTGACGGCGCTGGCCGGCGAGCTGGAGGCCGGCGCGGCGGAGAGCGCCTTCCGCTTCGGCGCCAGCCGGGCCTATTCCGAGATCGTGCACCTGCGGCTGAATGCGATGAACGAGCGGCCGACACCGGGCTATTCGAGTTTCACCGCCTATCTGGCCCGCCGTCTGGCGCCAGCGATGCGCACCTGCCAGACGGTCGAAAGCCGGCAGCAGGATCTGTCGCGCAAGCTCGCCCGCGCGGCGGCGCTGCTGCGCGCCCGCGTCGATGTCGAGCTGTCGCAGCAGAACCGCGCGCTGCTCGACAGTATGAACCGCCGCGCGCGGTTGCAGCTCCGCCTGCAGCAGACCGTCGAGGGGCTCTCGGTCGCGGCGATCAGCTACTACATCGTCGGTCTGATCGGCTATCTGGCCAAGGGCTCGGCGGCGGTCGGACTGCATCTCGACCCGGCCTATGCGATGGCGGCGGCGGTGGTCCCCGTGGCGCTCTTCGTGTGGATTCTGGTGCGGCGTGTCCGGTCGCACCATGCGGATGGCGTCGGCGTCGATTGAGGCGCGGGGTCAGGGCTGCGCGCTCGAAAGGATCCGGTCCAGCCCCTCGTCCCATTTCGGTCGCTCGCCATAGAGCGAGGCGAGATGGTCGATGAACAGCCGCACCTTGGCCGCCAGGAAACGCCGGCTCGGATAGACGGCATGGACGGCGACGTGGCGCGAGGCGCGGTAGGCCGGCAGCACGATGGCGAGCCGGCCCTCGCGCAGCTCCGGCCCGACGTCCCAGGTGGAGCGGAAGGCGATGCCGAGCCCGGCCAGAACCGCTTCGCGCACGACCTCGTTGGAATTGGTCCGGAGCCGGCCCTCGACATGCACGGTCACCGGGCCGTCCGGCCCGTCCAGCCGCCAGGGATCCTGGCTGGCGGTGGCGAGGAGGGAGTGCTTGGCGAGATCGGCGATCGTCTTCGGCGTGCCGTGCTCGGCGAGATAGGCGGGCGTCGCGCAGAGAAGGCGGTGATTCGGCGCCAGCCGCCGCGCGACGAGGCTCGAATCCGTCAGTTCGGCGATCCGGATCGAGACGTCGACGCCGTCCTTGACCAGGTCGACGAACTCGTCCGAGAGCACGAGGTTGACGGTGAGGCCGGGATTGGCGGCGAGGAAGGCGCCGAGATAGGGCGCGACATGCAGACGGCCGAAGGTGGTGGGCGCCGACACCTTGAGCGTGCCGCGCGCTACGTCGGAGCGTCGGCTGACGAAGGATTCGGCTTCGTCGATCGAGGCGAGGATCTGCACGATGCGGTCGTGAAAGCCCCGGCCCGCCTCGGTGAGGGCGATCTGGCGCGTGGTCCGCTGCAGCAGCCGCGTGCCGAGCCGGTCCTCCAGCCGCTTCAGCCGCTTGGAGACGACGGCGGGCGACAGGCCGAGCTCGCGCCCCGCCGCCGAAAGGCTTCCGGCGGTGACGACGCGGGCGAAGATCTCCATGTCGGACAGGGCGCTCATTGGCGGCCATACTGGCAAAAAAGCCGGGTAACTTTCAATCCTGCGGAAAGGATGATTGTTTTCAATCCCGGCTTGGGTACAAACCTTTCCACGCTTAGATTGGTTCTGAAGTGGAAGGGAGGATGCCATGTCCGCGATTGAAATCCCGAAGCCGGACCCGCGCATCCTGGCGCGCCGCGACGCGATCGTCGCCGGTCTCGCCGCCCTGCTGCCGCCGACCTCGCTGATCACCGAGGAGGACGAGCGCCGCGCCTACGAAACCGACGCGCTGACCGCCTATCGCCGCGTGCCGCTCGCCGTCGTGCTGCCGGAAACCACGGAGCAGGTTTCCAAGGTGTTAACATTCCTGAACCAGGAAGGCGTCAAGGTCGTCGCCCGCGGCGCCGGCACGTCGCTCGCCGGCGGCGCGATCCCGAGCGAGGACGCCGTCGTGCTCGGCGTCTCGAAGATGAACCGCATCCTCGAGGTCGACACGGTCAACCGGACCATCCGCGTCGAGGCCGGCGTGACCAATCTCGGCGTCACGGCGGCGGTCTCGCATCTCGGCTTCTTCTACGCGCCCGACCCGTCGAGCCAGCTTGCCTGCACCATCGCCGGCAACATCGCGATGAACTCCGGCGGCGCGCATTGCCTGAAATACGGCGTCACCACCAATAATGTCCTCGGCGTAAAGATCGTCCTGATCGACGGCACGATCGTCGAGATCGGCGGCGCCCATCTCGATGCCGCCGGTTATGACCTGCTCGGCCTGGTCGTCGGCTCGGAAGGCCAGTTCGGCGTCGTCACCTAGGCGACGCTCCGCATCCTGCCGATGGCCGAGGGCGCGCGGCCGATGCTGATGGGCTTCCAGTCCGCCGAGGATGCCGGCGCCTGCGTCGCCGCGATCATCGCCTCCGGCATCATCCCCGTGGCGATCGAATATATGGACCGTCCGGCGATCAAGGTCTGCGAGGCCTTCGCCCATGCCGGCTATCCGCTCGACGTCGAGGCGCTCCTGATCATCGAGGTCGAGGGTTCCGAGGCCGAGATCGAGGACCTGATTGGCCGCATTACCAAGATCGCCGCCGATTTCAACCCGTCCGGCCTGCGCATCTCGCAGTCGGAAGCCGAGAGCGCCGCGATCTGGAAGGGGCGGAAGTCCGCCTTCGGCGCCATGGGGCGCCTTGCCGACTATATCTGCATGGACGGCACCATTCCGACCGGCCAACTTTCGGCCGTGCTGACCGGCATTGCCCGGATCTGCGACGGCTATGGCCTTCGCGTCTCCAATATCTTCCATGCCGGCGACGGCAATCTGCACCCCCTCGTGCTCTTCAATGCCAATGACCCGGCCGAGCAGGAGAAGGCGGAGCGCTGCGGCGAGGATATTCTCAAGCTCTGCGTCGATCTCGGCGGCTGCCTCACCGGGGAGCATGGCGTCGGCATCGAGAAGCGCGACCTGATGACCTATCAGTTCAACACGATCGATCTCGATCAGCAGATGCGGGTGAAGAGCGCGCTCGACCCGCAATGGCTGCTCAATCCGCACAAGGTGTTCCCGCTCTCGGGACGCCCGGTCTGATGCCCGCAGATATGTCTTCTCAGAAAGCATGCCGATGACGTCGATCCTTCTCCCCGACTCCGAGGCCGAGATCGAGGCGATCGTGCATGAGGCGGCCCACAGCGCCAGCCCGCTCGCGATCCATGGCGGCGGTACGCGCCAGATCGGCGGCCCTGTCCATGCCGACCGCGCCCTGTCGCTGCAGCAGATGCGCGGCATCACGCTGTACGAGCCGTCCGAACTGGTCATCTCGGCCCGCGCCGGCACGCCGATGGCGGAGGTCGAGGCGGCGCTCGCCGCGAGCCGCCAGCGCCTGCCATTCGAGCCGATCGACTATCGCACCCTGCTCGGCACGCACGGGACACCGACGATCGGCGGCGTGACGGCCTCGAACAGCTCCGGCCCGCGTCGCATCCATTCGGGCGCGGCGCGCGACTCGCTGATCGGCATCCGCGCCACCACCGGGCGCGGCGAGACGATCAAGTCCGGCGGCCGCGTGATGAAGAACGTCACCGGCTACGACTTCGTCAAACTGATGGCCGGCTCCTGGGGCACGCTTGGGATCCTGACCGAGGTCACCTACAAGCTGCTGCCCGAGGTCGAGACCGAGACGACGCTGCGCCTCGCCGGACTTTCGGCCGAGCGCGCCGTCGAAGCGATGACCGCGGCCCTGGCGACGCCCTTCGAGATCACCGGCGCGGCGCATCTTCCGGCCGCCGACGGCGCGCCGTCGCGCACGCTGCTCAGGCTCGAGGGCTTCGCGGAATCCGTCCGCTACCGCGTCGGGCGGCTCGAGGCGGTGCTGCGGCCGTTCGGTGCCTTCGAGGAAATCGAACTGGAGGCTTCCCGGGTCCTCTGGAAATCGATCCGCGACGTTGAGGCGTTGGAATCGCCGCACGATGCCACCATCTGGCGCATCTCGGTGCGACCGAGCGACGGTCCGCCCGTCGGCGCGAAGCTGCAGGCTTCGCTCGGCAGCCGTCTTCTCTATGACTGGGCCGGCGGGCTGATCTGGGCGAGCGCCCCCGTGGACGGCGACGGCGGCGCGGCGGTCGTGCGCGATGCCGTGGCTGCGGTGGGCGGCCATGCCCTCTTGGTCCGTGGCAGCCCCGCGCTCCGGGCGGCCGTTCCCGTGTTCCAGCCCGAGGCGCCCGCGGTTGCCGCCATGGCGCGCCGGATCCGCGAGACCTTCGACCCGGCCGGTATCCTCAATCCGGGAAGGATGGGCTGATGCGTTTGTGCGCGCTTCCCTTCGATGCGCAGGGCGCGGCCGCGTTTGGGCGGCCGGCCCTTCCTATCCCGCATGCAGCGGCAGAGTGATCCATGCAGACCTCCTTTACCCTTGCCCAGCTCGCCGACCCGGATGTCCGGGAATCTGAAAAGATCCTGCGCACGTGCGTGCATTGCGGCTTCTGCACGGCGACCTGTCCGACCTATGTGCTGCTCGGCGACGAGCTCGACAGCCCGCGCGGCCGCATCTACCTGATCAAGGACATGCTGGAGGGCGGCAAGCCCGCCACCGAGCAGGTCGTCAAGCATGTCGACCGCTGCCTGTCCTGCCTCTCCTGCATGTCGACCTGTCCGTCCGGCGTGCACTACATGCATCTCGTCGATCATGCGCGCGCGCATATCGAGAAGACCTATCGCCGGCCGATCGCCGATCGCGTCGTGCGCGCGGCGCTGTCGGCGGTGCTGCCGCATCGCAACCGCTTCCGCTTCGCCCTCGTCGGCGCCGCCGCGGCGCGCCCCTTCGCCGGCCCGATCGGCAAGGTGCCGGGCTTCAAGCGCATCGGCGCCATGCTCAAGCTGGCGCCGCGCTTCCCGCATGGCCGCGGCGCCTCGGAAGGGCCCGGTAAGTTCCCGGCGCAGGCCGAGAAGCGCGGCCGCGTCGCGCTGCTGTCAGGATGCGTCCAGCCCGTGCTCGATCCCGGCATCAACGAGGCGACGATCCGCCTGCTGACCCGCGTCGGCGTCGAGGTGGTGATCGCCAGGGGCGAGACCTGCTGCGGTTCGCTCGCGCATCACATGGGTAAGTCCGACCAGGCGCACGAGACGGCGAAGCACACCATCGACGCGTGGATCGCCGAGATGGACGGCGACGGCCTCGACGCCATCATCATCACCGCGTCCGGCTGCGGCACGACGATCAAGGATTATGGCTTCATGTTCCGCGAGGACCCGGTCTATGCCGAGAAAGCGGAGCGGGTCTCGGCGATCGCCAAGGACATCACGGAATATCTGGAAAGCCTGAAGCTCGCGCCGGTGGCGGCGCCGGCCCCGCTCACCGTCGCCTATCATTCGGCCTGCTCGATGCAGCACGGCCAGCAGATCAAGACGACGCCGAAGACGCTGCTTTCGAAGGCCGGTTTCACGGTGCGCGACGTGCCGGAGGGACATCTCTGCTGCGGTTCGGCCGGCACCTACAACATGCTGCAGCCGGAACTGTCGCAGAAGCTGAAGGCGCGCAAGCTCGGAAACATCGCCAAGGTCGCGCCGGATGTCGTCGCGACCGGCAATATCGGCTGCATCACCCAGCTCTCCGATGGCGCCGGCGTACCGGTCGTGCACACGATCGAACTGCTGGACTGGGCCTATGGCGGCCCCAGGCCGGCCGGCATCTCCGCCTGAAGCCAGTCGGCGCCGGGCGGACCTCCCGGCTTCCTGGTTTCAGAGATCGCGCGCGGTCAGCGTGTAGGAAGCGTGGGCGTGGCGGGTGTAGAGCCGCATCGCGGCATGCTCGATCCGCGTCCTGTTGGCATCGAAGGCGCGAAGCGCCGAAGTCTCGTCCTGGGCGGCATCCGGATGGATCCGCGCCAGCGCATCTGCCTCCAGGTAGAACGACACCTCCAGCGACTGGTCATGGCCCCAGAACTGGATGCGATGGTGCGTTTCGCTGTAGCTGCGGCTGCGATTGGGGAACTGGATGCTCATTGCGCCACTATACGCCCGATCGCGCCGGAATGATTGCCCGAATGTTCGCGCGCCGCCCGGGCGGATCATGGGCTGCAATGAAGCGCTGCGGATATCGCATCGGCCACGCTCCGCATTGAGAGGATACAGGCTCGACGCGTGGTTGGCGTCGAAGCCGCGGCTCTTGCATGCCGGCGCGCTCATGCTAGGTTTTCGGCCGTCTCATCGGGGTGCCCTGATTCATCCGAATCCGGGCTGAGAGGTCGCCGACCAACCCGCGGAACCTGATCCGGATCATGCCGGCGGAGGGATTGAGCCAAGCGCGCGATGCACTTGCCGTCGTTCCGTCCTGCGTCACAACGAAGGACGTCTTCCTATGTCTGCCAACACCACAGCGCCAGTTTCGTTCGCAGAGGCCGCGCAGGCGCTCGAGGCCATGCGGGCCGCCCGGCCCCTGGTGCAGAACATCACCAACTACGTCGCGATGACCATCTCGGCGAATGTGCTGCTGGCCATCGGCGCGTCGCCGGCCATGGTGCATTCCGAGGCCGAGGTCGACGAATTCGTCGCGATCTCGAATGCGTTGGTCATCAATATCGGCACGCTGTCGCCGGACTGGCTGCCCGGCATGCGCAAGGCGGCCGCGCGCGCCGTCGCGCTCGGCAAGCCCTGGGTGCTCGATCCGGTCGGCTGCGGCGCGACCCGGTTCCGCACGGATTTCGCCGTCGAACTGAGCCGTGCCCAACCGGCGATCATCCGCGGCAATGCCAGCGAGATCATGAGTCTTGCCGGAGCTGCCGGGGCAGGTGGCAAGGGCGTCGATTCGACCGCCTCGTCCGATGCCGCGCTCGCCGCCGGCAAGGCACTGGCACGCGCGACCGGCGCCGTCGTCGCGATCACCGGCGAGACGGACTATGTCACGGACGGCCGTCGCGTCGCGGCGATCACGGGCGGCAGCGCCCTGATGCCGCTTTCGACCGCGCTCGGTTGCGCGCTCTCGGCCACGGTGGCGGCCTTCGCCGTCGTGCGTCCGCCATTCGACGCGGCCGTTGCGGCGCTTGCCGTCTATGGCGCGGCGGGCGCGGCAGCGACCGAAAGGGTCAAGGGGCCCGGCCATTTGCCGGCCGAACTGTGCGACGCGCTTCACGCCGCCGATGCGGCTATGATCGAGGCTCATGCGTCGATCACCCTTGTCGAGGAAGCGTAATGGCCATTCCGTTCGACCTTTCGCTCTACCTGATCACCGATACGCGTCTCGCGGGCCCGCGCGGGGTCGTCGACACGGTGCGCCGGGCGATCGAGGGCGGCGTCACGCTGGTGCAGTTGCGCGATCCGGATGCGTCGACGCGCTGGCTGGTCGAGACGGCCGAGGCGCTGCTCGAGATCCTGCGTCCGCGGGGCATCCCGCTGATCATCAATGACCGCGTCGATGTCGCGCTCGCGGTCGGCGCCGAGGGCGTGCATGTCGGCCAGAGCGACATGCCGACCGACAAGGTGCGCGCGCTGATCGGGCCGGATCGCATCCTCGGGCTCTCGACCTCGACCTTCGTGCAGGTCGCCGGCGACGATCTCGGCCCAGCCGACTATCTCGGCATCGGGCCGCTCTTCGCCACGCCGACCAAGACCAATGCCTCGACGCCGATCGGCTTTGACGGGCTGGCGGAACTCGTCGCGCGGGCGCCGTTGCCGGTCGTCGCGATCGGCGGCATCAAGCCCGACCATGTCGAGCGGGCGCTCGCCGCCGGCGCGGACGGTGTCTCGATCGTTTCGGCGATCATGGCGGCGGACGATCCGGAACGGGCTGCGCGCGATTTTGCCGAACGGATCGAGCATTTCCGGTCCGAATAGGGCATTTGTTCCTGTTTGGAAAAAGTTCTGCCCTGTTCCCGCAGGTTCAGTTGAAGACGGCGGCGTGGCATAGTCCGCTCCAACGTGCCACCGAGGAGAAACCATGTCCGCCACCAACGCTGAACGCCTCGTCGTCAAGGGCGCCATCGGGCCCCGTTTCGACGAGATCCTGACGCCCCAGGCGCTCGCATTCGTCGCCGAACTGCATGGCCGCTTCGATGCGAAGCGCCGGGCGCTGCTCGAGTTCCGCAACGAGCGCCAGGTCTTCTTCGACAATGGCGGGCTGCCGGACTTCCTGCCGGAGACGAAGGCGATCCGCGAGGGCGACTGGAAGGTGGCGCCGATCCCGGCCGACCTCCTGGACCGTCGCGTCGAGATCACCGGCCCCGTCGATCGCAAGATGATCGTCAACGCTCTCAACTCCGGCGCCAAGGTCTTCATGGCCGATTTCGAGGACGCGTCCTCGCCGGTCTGGGCCAACATGGTCGAAGGCCAGATCAATCTCAGGGATCGCTGGGCCAACCAGATCGACTTCACTGATCCGCGCGGCAAGGAATACAAGCTCGGCCCCAATCCGGCCGTGCTGATCATCCGCCCGCGCGGCTGGCACCTGCCGGAGCGCCATATCAGCTTCGACGGCATGGACGCGTCGGGCTCGCTGGTCGATTTCGGCCTCTACGTCTTCCACAACGCCAAGGCCGCCCTGGCGCAGGGCTCGGGCCCGTATTTCTACCTGCCCAAGACCGAGAGCCACCTGGAGGCGCGCCTCTGGGACGAGGTGTTCACCTATGCCGAGGAAGCGCTCGGCCTCGCGCATGGCACGATCAAGGCGACCGTGCTGATCGAGACGCTGCCGGCGGCCTTCGAGATGGACGAGATCCTCTACGAGCTGAAGGACCACATGGCCGGCCTCAATTGCGGCCGCTGGGACTACATCTTCTCGTTCATCAAGACGCTGCGGAACAATCGCGACTACCTGCTGCCCGATCGTGGCCAGGTCGTCATGGGTAAGGCATTCCTGCTTGCCTATTCGGAACTGCTGATCAAGACCTGCCACCGCCGCGGCGCCTTCGCCATGGGCGGCATGGCGGCGCAGATCCCGGTCAAGAACAATCCCGAGGCCAATGCGGCGGCGTTCGCCCGCGTCAAGGCCGACAAGGAGCGCGAGGCCAATGCCGGCCATGACGGCACCTGGGTCGCGCATCCGGATCTCGTGCCGGTCGCGATGGAGGTGTTCGACCGCCTGATGCCGACGCCGAACCAGCTGACGAAGTTGCGCGAGGAGGTCTCCTTCGGCCAGAAGGACATGCTCGCGATCCACGAGGGCACGCGCACGGAAGAGGGGCTTCGTCACAACATCCGCGTCGGCGTCCAGTATATCGAGGCGTGGCTGCGCGGCCGTGGCGCCGTGCCGATCTACAATCTGATGGAAGATGCGGCGACCGCCGAGATCAGCCGCGCGCAGATCTGGCAGCAGCTGAACTTCGAGGCGACGCTGGAGGACGGGAAGAAGGTGACGGAAGAGCTGTTCCGCCGCGCGCTGGCCGAGGAAATGGAAGTCGTGAAGGGCGAGGTCGGTCCGGACAATTACGCCGCCGGCCGCTTCCCCGAGGCGATCGACCTCTTCGCGAAGCTCTCGACGGCCAAGACCTTCGAAGCCTTCCTGACGGTTCCGGCCTACAAGCTCATCGACTGATCGGATTGACGGCGCCAGCGCCGTCCCCCAAGATCGCGGCAGGCTGGTGCAGCCTGCCGCTTGTGCCCTTCGGGGTTTGGTGAATGCACCGAACGAACCGAACCTGATCCGTTGGCTCCGGCGAACGCCTCAGTAATGCAAGCACTGACGTGGCTGCGTTCGCCCTGAGGCAAAGGACAGGTATTCATGCGCGATTTTCGCGATGCCAAATCCATGGCAAAGGCGCTCCGCGTCGCGCTGGCCGAGCGCCAGATCGAATTTTCCCATAGCGAGACGCTGGAGATCGTTGCCCGCCAGTTCGGGGTCGACGACTGGAACATCCTCGCCGCCCGCATCGAGGCGTCGGGCGCGGCGCCGCCGAAGGCGGACAGCGTCCGCTTCGACCAGGTGATCCCGATCCTGCGCATCTTCGACATCGCGAAGGCGCTGGAGTTCTACCGCGATTTCCTCGGCTTCCAGGTGGACTGGGAGCATCGCTACCGTCCCGGCATGCCGCTCTACATGCAGATATCGCGGGCGGGCATGCTGTTGCATCTGTCCGAGCACCATGGCGATGCGAGCCCTGGCTCGACGGTCTTCGTCTGGATGCGTGGCGTCGAGGCGTATCACCGCGAGCTGAGCGACAAGAAATATGGCTATTCACGGCCGGGCCTTGAAGCGACCGGATATGACGCGCGGATGTTCGAGGTGCCGGATCCGTTCGGAAACCGCATCCGTTTCAACGAGGCGAATGCGCCGCGCGCCGACCGCGACGCCTGAGCCACTTCCACGCGAAAATCAGGCCGGCCAGCCGCGATCGCGGCCGGGCCAACGGCCTAATGCTCCAGGCTGGAGGGCGTGGAGACGCGTCCTCCGCGGAGTGGCCGCTCCTCCATGACGAGGATCAGGACCAGCGCAATGGCAGCGCAGATCGCTGCTGCGATGAACACGCCCGTGAAGGCGCCGGCGAGCGATATGCCCGATTCCGCCGCCGAGGCGATCTTGGCCTCCACCGAGGTTCCGGCGCCATCGGAGATGGCGCCGAGGCCGGCGAGCAGGATGGCGCCGAAGGCTGCCACGAGGATCGCACTGCCGAGCGAGCGCATGAAGTTGACCGCCGCCGTCGCTGTGCCGAGATGATGCAGCGCCACGGCGTTCTGCGCGACCACCAGCGTCACCGGGAAGAGGGTTCCCAAGCCGGCGCCGAGCAGGGCGAGCAGGATCTGGATGGTGATCATGTCGAGATCGCCGGCGAAGGCGGCCAGAACGCTCGTCAGCACGATCGCGATCAGCAGGCCGACAATCGGCGCGCGCTTGTAGTGCTGCACCCGCGCCATGACGCGGCCGGAGAGCTGGGCGCCGAACACGGTGCCGATCGACAGCGGGATCAGGGCAAAGCCCGATTCCGCCGCCGAGAGATGCTTCACCGACTGGAAGAACAGCGGCATGTAGATCGAAAGGCCCACCATCGTGCCGATGCCGAAGAATCCGGACAGCGTCGCCGTGGCGACGACCTGGTCGCGCAGCACGCCGACGGGCAGGAACGGCTCGGGCGCGGTCAGGACGCGCAGCGTGAACAGTGCCCAGGCGACCGCCGAACCGGCCACCAGGCCCAGAATCTGCGGCGACAGCCAGGGATAGGAGACGCCGCCCCAGCTGATGGCGAGCAAGAGCAGCACGGAGGCGATCACCAGCAGCAGCGCGCCGATCACGTCGAGCCGGTGCGGGCGATTGTTTTGCGGCAGCTTCTTCAGTGCGTTGAACGTCATCAGGAAGGCGATCAGCCCGAGCGGGATGTTGATCCAGAAGATCACCGACCAGTGGAACGCCTCGGAGAGCACGCCGCCGAGTACGGGGCCGGCGATGCTCGACAGCGCGAACACCGAGCCGAAATAGCCCATGTACTTCGCCCGCTCCTTCGGCGAGACGGCATCGCCGATGATTGTGTTGGCGAGCGAGATCAGGCCACCACCCCCGAGGCCCTGCAGGAATCGCGCGAGGATCAGCGCCGTCATGGTCGGCGCGATCGCACAGGCGATCGAACCGATGATGAAGATGGTGATGGCGATCAGCATCACCGTGCGGCGGCCGTGGATGTCGGAGAGCTTGCCGTAGAGCGGCGTGACGGCGGTCGACGACAGCAGATAGGCAGTGACGACCCAGGCGATGTTCTGCAGGTCGCCGAGCTCGCGTCCGATCGTCGGCAGGGCCGTCGCGATGATGGTCTGGTCGAGGGCGGCCAGGAACATCGACAGCATGACGCCGATGATGATCGAGCGGATGGTGGCGTGGTCGAGCGGAGGCGGGCCGGGGCGCGCCGAGACGGAAGCATCCATGGGAATAATCGCCAATAGGTTCTTATTGTCCCGCCGGGGGTGGGGCGGGTCCGGTCGTTCGGCCGGATGAGTCGAAAGAAGGGAAGCCTAGACCTGTCGCCCGGCGATCTCAATCCGCGCCGGACGGGGCCGGCGCGGCGCGATCAATGGCCGCCGCCGCCGGCCGGAGCCGCCTGGGGCTTCTGGGCGAGCGGCACGAGCAGGACGATCAGGCCGAACAGGATCGTCAGCACGAGGAACACGTCCGAGAAGGCCATCACCAGCGCCTCGCGCTTCACCGCCTGCGTCAAGGTCTTGATCGCTGCCAGATTGGCGTCGGAGCCGAGGGCGGCGAAGCCCTTGGTCATCATGTCGAGCCGTTCGGTGGCGGCCTCGCGGCCCCATTGAACCTGCTCGTGCAGGCGGGTGATATGCAGGTCCCAGCGATTGTTGAGGATCGTGGTGATGACGGCGAGGCCGACGGCGCCCCCGAGGTTGCGGGTCAGGTTGAACAGGCCGGAGGCATTCTTGATGCGCTCGGGAGGCAGGGTTCCAAGCGCCAGCATCGAGACCGGCATCATCGAGGTCATCAGCGCCACGCCGCGCATCGCCTGCGGTATGAACAACTCGCTGAACGCCCAGTCCTTGGTGATCGGCACCAGCTCGAGGCAGGACAGCGCGAACAGCGACAGGCCGAACGCCATCATGTAGCGCGGATCCATCTTCTGCCCGAGCCGGCCGACGATCGGCGCCGTCATCATCATGAACAGGCCGGTCACGAACATCGTCTCGCCGATCTGCAGCGAATCGTAGCCGCGCACCCGCGCCAGATAGACCGGATAGAGATAGACAAGGCCGTAGAGCCCGACGCCGAGCATGAAGGAAAACAGCGCGCCGGTCGCGAAATTGCGATTCTGGAAGGCGCGGATGTCGACGATCGGCTCATGCGCGGTCAGCGCGCGCCAGAAGAACAGGACGCCGGCGACAACCGCGACGACGGCGAGGATGGCGATCGCCTCGTCCTGGAACCAGTCATTCGCCGAGCCCTCCTCGAGCACATATTCGAGGCTGCCCAGGAAGGCGGCGAGCGTGATCAGTCCGAAATAGTCGAAATGATGCAGGAGCTTGAAGTTCGGCTTGTCCCAGTCGACGAAGGCGAGCACGCCGAGCGTCACGAAGATGCCGGGGATGACGTTGATCAGGAACAGCCAGTGCCAGGAGAAGATGTTGGTCAGATAGCCGCCGATCGTCGGGCCGACGGTCGGTGCCAGCGTCGCGATCAGGCCGACGATCGCAGAGACCATGGCGCGACGGTTGGGCGGGAAGATCGTGAAGGCGGCGGCGAACACGGCCGGGATCATGCCGCCGCCGATGAAGCCCTGCGCGGCGCGCCAGACGATCATCTCGCCGATCGAGCTCGACGTGGCGCAGCCGATCGAGGTGATGGTGAAGCCGCCGGCGGCGATGGCGAACAGGTAGCGTGTGGAGAGGGCGCGGCCGAGGAAGCCCGATAGCGGGATCATGATGATCTCGGCGATCAGGTAGGCCGTCTGGACCCACGAGATTTCCTGCGCGCTGGCGGACAGGCCCGCCTGGATCTCGGTCAGCGACGACGAGACGATCTGAATATCGAGGATCGCCATGAACATGCCGACTGCCATGGCAACGAAGCCAAGCGTGCGGCGCGGGGTCATCTCGGGCAAGACGTGCGGCTGCTGTGGACCGGCCATGATCGACTCCTGGGGCGGGCGCCCTGAATTCGCCGGGCATCGGGAGCCTGGCGTCACGGCCGTGCATGGACGGTCGGATAGACCGAGAGGGGACGGGCGAGCCGGTAGGGACGGTTGGCCCGTCCCCTCTCGAAGCCTTCCCCGCGAGGGGAGGGCGTCTGGTGGATTTCAGTGGGTCGCGGCGACCACGGCGTGCTCGCCGGTGCGGCTATCGATGTCGACGACGACCGAGAGGCCGGGACGGAGGATACCCTTGGCGGCTTCCTCGGCCGGAATGCGGATCCGGACCGGCACGCGCTGGGTGATCTTGGTGAAGTTGCCCGTGGCGTTGTCCGGCGGCAGCAGGCTGAATACCGCGCCGGAAGCTGGAGCGACGCTCTCCACCGTGCCGATGATCGGCTTTTCGTCGAAGGCGTCGACGCTGATGCTGGCGGTCGCGCCCGGCCGGATCCGCCCGAGCTGCGTCTCCTTAAAGTTGGCGTCGACGAAGACGTCCTGAACCGGCACGACGGCGAGCAGGCGCTGGCCGGTCGCGACATACTGGCCGGGCTGGACGGCGCGATTGCCGACGATGCCGTCGAACGGCGCACGCACGATCATGTGCTCGAGGTCCAGCTTGCGCTGCTCGAGCGTGGTCCGGTCCTGGTCGAGCGCGCGTTCGGCCTCGGTACGCTGGGCTTGCAGCACGGCGACATTGGCTTCCGCCGTCGCCAGGCCCGCCTTGGCGGACTGGACGTTGGCGGCGGTCTTGTCGCGCGTCGCCTTGGCCTGCTGCAGTGCCTGCTGGGTCGTGAACTGGTTCTTGGCAAGCGCCGTGGCGCGCTCGAGGTCGGCGACCGCCAGTTCCGCGTCGGCGTTGGCGACGGTGATCGTCGTCGCGGCCTGTGCGACGCTGGCCCCGCCCGCCTCGATCTGCTTGTCGATCCGGGCGATCGCCGCCTGCTGCGCGGCGACGACGTTCTCCGCCGCCGCGACCGCGAGTTTCTGGTCGGCATCGTCGAGATAGACGAGCGGATCGCCAGTCCTGACGGCGGCGTTGTTGGCGACGGCAACCCGGGTCACATAGCCCGCCAAGCGCGGCGCGATGGTCGAGGTGTCGGCGCCGACATAGGCATCGTCGGTGGAAACCATGAAGCGGCCGACGGTCCACCACTCATGACCGAAATAGCCGCCGGCCGCGATCGCCGCGACGGCGATGGTCAGAAGCAGAAACCGCCGCCGCCCGCCGCGCTTGGCCGGGGGTGGGGCAATGGCGGCCTTGGCCTCGCTCACGGGGCCGGGCGACGGGGAGCGCTCGGCGACTGGCGCGGCCGCGGGCGGCGGCGGTGTGGCTTCGGCGCCCTGGCGCTGGAGGGGCTCCAGTTCCGAAACGCCGGTATCATCGGGATTTTCGATCAGTGCGACCTTCGCCATGACTTGTCTCCAGTCTGCGGCGCCGGAATGATTTTGACCGAACGGTTCGGTCAGTGGCGCTTGAACTAAACCCGTCGAACCTCTAAATCAAGATCGAACTGAACGGTTCGGTCAAAATTTTGTGCGCCGCCACAACAACGAGGCGCACGATTGGATTGATCGCCGCATGTTTGGTAGATTCGAACGACAATAGTTCCGCTCTGATTCAGAGCCCGTATAGCAGCCGGCGGAACACAGCTTCAGGGGAGTAGAACCGTGGCATTCGTAGATGCGCCGCGCGCTGTTGACGAAAGCGGGGCGGGGCAGGATCCACGCAAGCGCGAGCAGATCATGCGGGGCGCGAGCCAGGTCTTTCTGGAGAAGGGCTTCGACGCTGCCAGCATGAACGATATTGCGCGCGCGGCCGGTGTCTCGAAGGGCACGCTCTACGTCTATTTCGAGAACAAGGAACGGCTTTTCGTCGAGCTTATCTCGTCCGAGAAGCGGGAAGAGCTGTTCCGCATCGTCAGGCTCGATTTCGAGAACCATGACGTCGAGGCGGTCCTGAAGAAGTTCGGCCGTGAACTGTGCGAGATTCTGACGCGGCCCTACTATGTGAAGGCGATGCGTTCGGTGTTCTCGATCATCAATCGCATGCCGGAGATCGGCGTCGAGTTCTATTCGAACGGCCCGGCGCTGTGCACGGACCTGCTGCGGGAATATCTCGACGCGCAGACGACGGCGGGGGTTCTCGAGATCGAGGACTGCGCGCTGGCCGCGCAGCAATTCGTCGAATTGTCGCAGAGCGGTACGATGCGGCGGGTGCTGTTCGGGGTCAGCGAGAGCCCCGACCTGCAGGAGATCGGCCGCCGGGTCGACAGCGCCGTGCACATCTTCCTGAAGGCCTACAAGGCACAGGTGCCGGCTCAGGGCGCCTGACGGGGATCGGGGCGGCGTGCGCCGCCCCGGAACGTCGACACCTAGCGCACGACGACCTTCGTGCCGACCGGCACGCGCGAATAGAGGTCCGTGACGTCGGCATTGACCATGCGGATGCAGCCCGACGACACGTTGTGGCCGATCGTCCAGGGCTCGCTCGTGCCGTGGATGCGGAAGATCGTGTCCTTGCCGCCGCGATAGAGATACATCGCGCGGGCCCCCAGCGGGTTTTTCGGGCCGCCCTCCATATAGGCCGGCAGGATGCGGCCCTTGGCGCGCTCGCGGGCCCGCATCGAGGCCGGGGGCGTCCAGCCGGGCCATTCGGCCTTGCGGCCGATCGTGACATTGCCCTTCCAGCCGAAGCCCTCGCGACCGACGCCGACGCCGTAACGCAGGGCCTTGCCGTTGCCTTCGACGAGGTAGAGGAACTTTTCGTTCGAATGGATGACGATGGTGCCGGGCTTCTCGTTGGTGTTGTAGCGCACGCGCTGGCGCTGATACTTGTAGGGAACCGACGCGCCCGGGCCGGACACTCTGGGTCCGAAATTGTCGCTGCCCTGGAACAGCATCTTGAAGAAGTTCTCGGCGTGCGCGGTGCCGCCAGCGGTAAGCGTGACCGCTCCGGCGAGGAGCGTGGCCGCAAAGGCGCGTCTGAGATTCATGATGTCCCCCATAAGTCGATCGCGCCCAGCGGCGCGGATGTCCAATAAACGCACGATAGAATCGCAGTCTTCCCGCGGCAACCTTTGTGAGAATCACGGGGCCGTGATTGTGAACGCGATCACAGAGCCTGCATTCTCGATGGTGCTCATTAAGGTTCGGTAACAGGGCGGCCATCTCGTCGTCAGACGCCCGCCGCGATAGTGACCCGAATAGACAGGCGACCTGCGCTGTTTGGAGATCTACATGCGCAAGCTCACATCGGCGCTGGCGACCGTGCTGCGGATCGCGCTGCCCTATTTCCGCTCGTCCGAAATGTGGGTCGCCCTAGGCCTGCTCGGCGTGGTCATCGGCCTCCGGCTGTTCAACGTCTGGCTTGATGTAAAATTCAACTACTGGAACAACGATTTCTACACCGCGCTGCAGAAGAAGGATTGGCCAACCTTCTTCTACCAGATGTTCGTCGTATTCTCCTGGATCGCGGGCCTGACGATCATCACCACGGTCTACCAGATCTATTTCGCGCAGTGGCTGCAGATCCGCTGGCGCAACTGGCTGACCCATCGCTACCTGAATGGCTGGATGTCGAACGGCACGCATTACCGCATGCGGCTCGCCGGCAACCCCGCCGACAACCCCGACCAGCGCATCTCGGAAGATACAGATCGCTTCACCGATGGATTCCTGTCGATCGGCGTGGCGCTGCTCGGCCAGGTCGTCACGCTTGTCACCTTCGTCTTCATCCTCTGGAGCCTGTCCGCGCAGGCGCCGCTGATCGTCTTCGGCCAGTCCTATGCCATCCCCGGCTATCTGGTCTGGCTGGCGCTCGCCTACGCGGTCCTGGGCACCGCGCTGACCCACTGGATCGGCAAGCCGCTGGTCGCGCTCAATTTCCAGCAGCAGCGCTACGAGGCGGACTTTCGCTTCGCGCTGGTTCGCCTGCGCGAAAACGCGGAGCAAGTGGCGCTGTTGAAGGGGGAGCCGGCCGAACGCGTCGAGCTCGACCATCGCTTCGGCGCGGTCATCAGGAACTTCTACCAGATCATGAGCCGGACCAAACGGCTGACCTTCCTCACCGCCGGCTACAACCAACTCGCCGTCATCTTTCCGTTCATCCTGATCAGCCCGCTCTATTTCGCGGGAACGATCGAACTGGGCGGGCTGACCCAGGTCGCCTCGGCGTTCGGGACCGTGCAGGCGGCGCTGTCCTTCTTCGTCACGGCCTATTCGACGCTCGCCGCGTGGAAGGCGGTGGTCGATCGTCTGGACGGCTTCGAGCAGGCGATAGCGAATGCCGAGCAACTGGGGCAGGCGGGGCCGGCGCTGGCCCCGGATGGCACCACGCGCGGGCTCGTGATCCGCGACCTCGCGGTTCGCTTGCCCGACGGGCGCGAGATCGTGCAGGTGCCGGGTCTCACGGTCGAGCCGGGCCAGCGCGTCCTCGTCGCGGGGCCCTCCGGCTCCGGCAAGACGAGCCTGTTCCGGGCGCTTGGCGGGGTCTGGCCGTTCGGCGATGGCGCCATCCAGATACCGGCGGGCGCCAACCTGCTGATCCTGCCGCAGGACGCCTATATGCCGCTCGGCAGCATTCGTGCCGCGCTCGCGTATCCGGAGCCGGCCGAGTCGATCTCGACGGAGCAGGCGTCGGAGGTCCTGGCCGCGGTCGGCCTGCCGCGCCTGGTGCCGCAGCTCGACGAAGACGCGCATTGGGGCAATCGCCTCTCCGGCGGCGAGCAGCAGCGCATCGCCATCGCCCGGGCCATCCTGGCTCGGCCGGACTGGCTGTTGCTGGACGAGGCGACCAGCGCGCTCGACGAGAAGGCCGAGGCGGCTGCCTATGGCCTGATCCGGGTCCGGCTTCCCGACGCCACGATCATTTCCATCGGGCACCGCTCGAGCCTGACGGCGCTGCATGACCGCTTCCTCGAGCTGGTCGAGGACGGCGGCGGCAGTCATGTGCTGGTGGAGCGGGCCGAGCCGACCCCGGTGCCGGCCTGAAACATTGTTTTCAGATCTGCGTCGATGTTGAAATTGTCTACTCCCGTCGAACAGTGTGTCGTTCGGTGGCTATGTTTCGTGTCCGCATGTCATGCGGTAGGCTCTGCGCCAGATATTCTGAATAGCCCGACGGGCGATTGGAGAACGGCATGACTGACACGACCTCCGAGAAGTTGATTGTGCCCGCCTTTGGCGGGATCTACTCGGCTACCCCTGTGTTCGAGGCGCTGTTGCGCTTCGTCGTGGGCTTCTGGCTGGTGCCGCACGGCGCGCAGAAGCTGTTCGGCCTGTTCGGCGGCGGCGGCATTTCCGGCACGGCCGGCTTCTTCAGCCAGATCGGCCTCGAGCCGGCGGTGCTGCTGGCGACACTCGCCGGTCTCGGCGAGTTCTTCGGTGGCCTGCTGCTCGCGATCGGCCTCCTGACCCGTCCGGCTGCCCTCGTTTCCGCCGTGATCCTCGCCGTCGCCACGCTTTCCGTGCATATCGGCAACGGCTTCTTCATGCAGAACGGCGGTTTCGAATACGCCTCGCTCTGGTTCTTCGCTGCGCTCTACTTCGTGTTCAAGGGCGGCAACGAGTATTCGGTCGACGCCAAGCTCGGCCGCTCCTTCTGAGCCGACGCGGCATCGAAATGTGGAAAAGGCCGCCTCCGGGCGGCCTTTTTGCTTTGCCCGTCATCGGCGCGCGAGGTTGCCCGTTCAAGGTCGATGCGGTACGAAACCCGCCGCTGGATGCGGTACGGATCGTATCGCGCGAGAGACGGGATCGACGGACATGGCCGAGAAAGACAAGACGAACGCCCTGAAGGCGCGCCTGCCGCGTGGGCTCGTCGATCGCCATGCCGGCGCGATCAAGTCGGCCGACCGGATGCTGACGACGATTCGTGGCGTCTACGAACTGTACGGCTTCGAGCCGGTCGAGACCCCGCTGATCGAATACACCGACACGCTCGGCAAGTTCCTGCCGGACCAGGACCGCCCGAACGAGGGCGTGTTCTCGTTCCAGGACGATGACGAGCAGTGGCTGAGCCTGCGCTACGACCTGACGGCGCCGCTCGCCCGCTATGTCGCGGAGAACTTCGACAAGCTGCCGAAGCCCTATCGCAGCTACCGCAATGGCTGGGTCTTCCGCAACGAGAAGCCCGGCCCCGGCCGCTTCCGCCAGTTCATGCAGTTCGACGCGGACACGGTCGGCGCGGCCTCGCCCGCCGCGGATGCCGAGATGTGCATGATGATGGCCGACACGGTCGAGGCGCTCGGCATCGCGCGCGGCGACTACGTCATCCGCGTCAACAACCGCAAGGTGCTCGACGGCGTCATGGAGGCGATCGGCCTCGCCGGCGACGAGAATGCCGGCAAGCGCCTGACCGTGCTGCGCGCCATCGACAAGCTCGACAAGTTCGGCCCCGAGGGCGTCAGGCTCCTCCTCGGCGAGGGCCGCAAGGACGAAAGCGGCGATTTCACCAAGGGCGCCGGCCTCGATGCGGCTGGCGTCGAGACGGTGATGAAATACGTCGCCGCGCAGTCGAGCGTCGGCAACGAGGCCACGGTGGCGAGCATTCGCCAGCACATCGACTTGGGTCCGTCCGGCGTCGAGGGCCTAGCCGAACTCGACGAGATCGCCGTGATCACGACGGCGGCGGGCTATGCCGACCGCATCAAGATCGATCCCTCCGTCGTGCGCGGGCTCGAATACTATACGGGCCCGGTCTTCGAAGCGGAGCTGCTGTTCGAGACGGTGAACGAGAAGGGCGAGCCGGCCCGCTTCGGCTCCGTCGGCGGCGGCGGGCGCTATGATGGCCTGGTCGGCCGCTTCCGAAGCGAGCCGGTTCCCGCGACGGGCTTCTCCATCGGCGTCTCGCGACTGATGGCGGCGCTGACCGCGCTTGGCAAGATCTCGGATGAGGCCGAAGTCGGCCCGGTCGTCGTGACGATCTTCGATCGCGACCGCGTCGGCGAGTACCAGAAGATGGTCAAGGACCTGCGCGACGCCGGCATCCGAGCCGAGCTCTATCTCGGTGGCTCCGGCCCGAAGGCGCAGCTGAAATACGCCGACAAGCGCAATGCGCCCTGCGTCGTCATCCAGGGCGGTGACGAGAAAGCGAAGGGCGTCATCCAGGTCAAGGATCTGGCGCTCGGCAAGCAGATGTCGACCGAGATCACCGACAATGCCACCTGGCGCGAGGCGCGGCCGGCCCAGGTCGAGGTGCCCGAGGCCGATCTCGTCGCGACGGTGCGCGAGATCCTGGCGCGGCAGGCGGGGTAAGCGACATGGTCGACACGACGCAACTGCGCGTTCTCCTCTCCGAGGCGGGCTATCGCTTCGTCGAGCCGCCGATCGTCTCCGATGCCGACGTCTTCCTGGACGTGGCGGGCGAGGATCTGCGCCGCCGGCTCTATCTGACGACGAGCGCCGACGGCCGTGAGCAGTGCCTGCGGCCGGAGTTCACGGTTCCGGTCTGCCTGCATCATCTCGCGACCGGCGACGCGCACCGCGCCGCCGACTACGCCTATCTCGGCCCCGTCTTCCGCCAGCGCCCCGGCGGCGCGAATGGCGAGTTCCTGCAGGCTGGCATCGAGTCCCTCGGCCGCACCGACCGGATCACGGCGGATGCGGACGTGCTGGCGCTGGCGCTCGATGCCGTCCGCCTCTACGGGCTCGACGAGCCGATCGTCCGCATCGGCGACTCGATGCTGTTTGCCGCCGTCATCGACCAGCTCGGCATCGCGGCCGTCTGGAAGCGCCGCCTGTCGCGCGCTTTCGGCGATCGCGCCCGGCTCGACGCCACCATCCAGCGTCTCTCCGGGGGCAACTCGGCCGAGGCGCCCGCCCATGCCGGTTTCCTCGCCGCGCTGGACGGAACCGACCATGACGCCGCGCACCGCATCGTCGAGGACCTCCTGTCGATCGCCGGGATCCGCGCGGTCGGCGGCCGTTCCGCCGGCGAGATCGCCGATCGCTTCCTCGAGCAGTCGGCGCTCGCCGCCGGCGGCGGTCTCGACGCGCGGGCCCAGTCCGTGCTCGGGCGGTTTCTTTCGATCGCCGGCAAGCCCAAGGTAGTGCTGGACGACCTGAAGGCGCTGGCGGCCGAGGAGGGGCTCGCGATCGACGACAGCATAGACGGCTTCGAGAAGCGCGCCGACGGTCTCGCGCGCCGCGGCATCGACCTGGAGCGGCTCGATTTCGCCGCCGATTTCGGTCGTCGGCTCGACTATTATTCCGGCTTCGTGTTCGAGATCTACGACAAGGCGCTGCCGGCCGGCCAACAGGTCGTCGGCGGCGGTCGCTACGACCGTCTGATGCCGCTGCTGGGCGCCAAGTCGACGGTGCCCGCCGTCGGCTTCGCCCTCTGGCTCGATCGCGTGAAGGAAGTGACGGCATGACCGACGCCCCGCTGGTTCTCGCCGTTCCCTCCAAGGGGCGGCTGCAGGAGAACGCCAATGCCTTCTTCGCCCGCGCCGGCCTGCCGGTCGTGCAGGAGGGCAGCGCGCGTAGCTATCGTGGCCGCATTGGCGGCCTGCCCGATGTCGAGGTCGCCTTCCTGTCGGCGTCCGAAATCACGCGCGAACTCGCGGCCGGCTCCGTCCATCTCGGCATCACCGGCCGCGACCTGGTCGAGGAGGAGGTCTCGGATTTCGAGGAGCGGCTCGATCTCGTCTTGCCGCTCGGCTTCGGTCACGCCGATGTCGTCGTCGCCGTTCCCGAGGCTTGGATCGACGTCCGCTGCATGGCCGATCTTGACGACGTCGCCGCTGATTTCCGGGCACGGCACGGGCGCTGGCTCACCGTCGCGACCAAATATGTCAACCTGACGCGCCGCTTCTTCACCCAGCACGGCATCGCCGATTATCGCATCGTCGAGAGCCTTGGCGCGACCGAGGGCGCGCCGGCGTCAGGGGCTGCGGACCTGATCGTCGATATCACGTCGACGGGCTCGACGCTGGCAGCCAATGCGCTGAAGATCGTCGGCGATGGCGTGATCCTGAAATCCGAGGCGCATCTGGTCGCAAGTCTCTCGTCGAACTGGAGCGGCGCGGCGCGCGGCGCGCTGCGCACCATCATCGACCGGATCGAGGCCGAAGCGGCTGGGCGCTCGCTGCGCGAGATCCGCGCCGACGTCGCCGATGTCGAGGGGGCGGCCAAGGTCGCGGCGGATCGTTTCGGGGCGATGACGCCGTTCGGCCTGTCATCGGGCCATCTGCTGCTGCATTGTCCCGCCGGCAAGGTCTATGCCTGCGCCGAATGGCTCCGCACCGGCGCTGGCGCGCGCACGGTGGCGGTCGCTCGGCTCGACACGGTCTTCTCGGCCACCAGTCCGCTGGCCGAGCACCTGCTCAGCCGCATCGACGGTCGCTCCTGACCCCAACCGCTATGCCACGCCCGCGCGCCATGCGCGTGAGGCGTGTCGCGCGATTGCCATGCGTGCATCGCATTGCTGCATTGCGGCAGGCGATTTTGCAATGCAGCGAAAATCGCCTACCTTAGCGTCATGTCCCACCAAGGGGAGTGACGTTGATGTTCAAGTCCTTGAAGAAGCTGCGCCGCGGCTGGTCCGATTTCGTGAATTTCGATCCCGAGGCCGAGCGTCTGGCCCAGGCCGGCGATCTCATCGATCTCGAGATGATTCAGCGCGACCTCGATCGTCGCGGCCGGCGCTCCTACGGCGGCTACTGAGCCGGCGCCGTGGCCGCCCTTCGGGGCGGCGTCAGCGCCTGGCGCAGGCGGAGTGCCTCCGTGCGGCAGTGACAGCCCTCCAGGTGGTCGTTGACCAGCCCCATCGCCTGCATGAAGGCGTAGATGGTCGTCGGCCCGACAAAGCTCCACCCGCGACGCTTCAGATCCTTCGACAGCCGCACCGAGGTCGGTGAGGTGGCGGGCATGTCGCCCTTGACGAAGCGGGCAGGGCGCTCCCCTTCGGGCGGCTCGAAGCTCCAGATATAGGCGGCCAGCGATCCCTCCGTCTCGATCAGTTCGAGCGCGCGCTTGGCGTTGTTGATCGTCGAGGCGATCTTGCCGCGATGGCGGACGATGCCGCTGTCGGCCAGCAGCCTTTCGATATCCGCCTCACCGAAGCGCGCGATCGCCGCCGGATCGAAGCCGGCGAAGCCGCGTCGAAAATTCTCCCGCTTGTTCAAAATGGTCAGCCACGACAGGCCCGACTGGAACCCCTCGAGGCACAGCTTCTCGAACAGGCGCTTGTCGTCGATGACCGGGCGCCCCCATTCCATGTCGTGATAGGCCTGATACGGCGCCGTGCCGCTCGACCACCAGCAGCGCGGCAAGCCGTCTTCGCCCGCGAAGAGACCATCGGGAAGCGACATGGAGGGCTCCTCTTTGTGTTCGCTCTTTGTTCCGTCTGCTTGTAGCTTTTTCCGCCCCTGCTGGGCAAGCCTCGCGGCCATTCCTCCTAAGCATTTGTTCACCAAGGGTGAGGGGAGTGTGCCGCGATTTACCTTTGCTTGGCCGTGACGGCGCAGACTGGAAGCGCTCCTGTCGAGCCGACAATGCGGGAAGGTCCATGCGAAGCCTGTTGCGATCGATCGTTCTGCCTACCCTCGTCCTGGCCGGCGCCGCGGCCATCGACGGCATGGAAGCGCGGGCGGACGACCGCTACGCGCCACGGCCGCCGGTCCTGGTCGACGAGCCCGATTATCGCGAGATGCCGCGCTATCGGGGCGCGGGCGGCGAGCGACGTCTTCGCCGCGAGCGGCCGGCCGAAGAGCGGGCGAGCCTGACGGCGCGTCCCGCGACGCCGAAGGCGCGAAAGCCGGCTCGCCGCGAGTTCGATCCGGCCTTCCTGCCGACGGTCGTCAGCTATGACGGCACCGAGGCGCCTGGAACCATCGTGATCGATACGGCGACGCGCTATCTCTACCTGGTCGAGCCGGATGGGAGCGCCCGCCGTTACGGCGTCGGTGTCGGCAAGGCGGGGTTCGACTGGGTCGGCACGCACAAGGTGACGCGGAAGGCCGAGTGGCCGAGTTGGGTGCCGCCGGCCGAGATGCGCAAGCGCAGGCCCGGCCTGCCCGTGCGGATGGAGGGCGGTCCCGACAATCCGCTCGGCGCCCGGGCCCTCTATCTCGGCTCGACGCTCTATCGCATCCACGGATCGAACGAGCCCTGGACGATCGGCAGGGCCGTCTCGTCGGGGTGCTTCCGCATGCGTAACGAGGATGTCGTCGATCTCTATGAACGGGTCGATGTCGGCGCGCGGGTCATCGTGCGTTAGGGCGCGCTTTGGCTGGTCCGATGCCGGGTCGCGAGGGCGAGCGAGGTCGAGGACAAGATCTACCCTGCGCTCGAAGTACGCGCGGGCGAGAGCCCCGAAAAGCAAAACGGGCGCCCGAGGCGCCCGTTGAAAATTCGATCGGCCTGACAGCCTAGAACGGCCAGAGCTTGCTGACGTCGAACTTCTTCTTCGCCTTTTCCGGCTCGGTCATCGGCGCGTTCGGATCCGCGGCGCGATAGGCGACGGGCGGTTCCGTCAGGTACTTGCGCGTCGGGTTGCCTTCCGCGTCATACGAGCCGCCACGGCTGTTGCGCATGTTCTGCCAGGCCTTCTTGCCCTCGGCGCGCCGCGCCTCGTCATATTCTTCCTGACGACGGCTGAAACTCGTCTGGCCCGGAGCGAGCTTGAGATTGGGGGAACCCTCGCTGTTCGGTGCGACCACCAGCTCCTCGCGCTTCTTGCGCCGGGCGACGTCGGGATCGTTGGGCCAGTTCATGACGTCGGCGCTGGCCGAAGCCGTCTGCGCCGGCGGCGGCAGGCTCTTGTTCGGCGGCACTACGATGCCGCCGCGCGGCTTGTAGTCGATCGGCGGACGGTCGTCGGACCCAAGGCTGGCAATGCTCATCACGTCCGTCAGCGTCTGCTTTTCCGGCGAGACGCCCGTGCCGTAAGTGGTCTCCGAGCAGCCCGCGAGCGCGGTCGCCAGCAGGGCGCCAACAGGCAGAAGCATGTATCGCTGAACAGTCGATGCGGGCATGTCGATCGGTCACTCCTCGGGCGCGCTCGAATCGGCACGCCTTACTCTGTCTTGGTTAAAGGCAGAAAAGCAGGCAAAATTCCGGCGCGGGTCAATCGCGTCCTTCTAGCGGATGGCCGGCGAGGGGGCAACCTGAGCGATCGGGGCGATCCGGGCAAGGCGCTGGTCGAGCGACGTGCCGGGGCCGGCTTCCGCCAGGATCCGTCGCGCCGCCGCGGAATCGCGGTCCATCTGCGCGATCAGCGCGTCGATCGAATCGAAGCGTTTCTCGCCGCGCAGGAAGCGGTGGAAGGTGATGGCGACCGTTTCGTCATAGAGCGTGTCGCTGAAATCGAACACATGCACTTCCAGAAGCACCGCGCCATTGTCGAAGGTGGGCCGGCGGCCATAGCTGGCGACGCCGTCATGGGTCGTGCCGTCGGCGCGTGTCAGCGTCACCGCATAGATGCCGAGCGCCAGGCCGCAATCGGCCGGCAGGCGGACATTTGCGGTCGGATAGCCCAGCTCGCGGCCGCGCTTGTCGCCGTGCTGCACCGCGCCCATGACGAACCAGCGATAGCCGAGCTCGGCATTGGCCGTCTCGATCTCGCCCGCTTCGAGACGTTGCCGCACACGGCTCGACGAGAAGGCCATGCCATGCTCGTCCATCACCGCCCCCAGCACGGACAGCGCAAAGCCGTGCTGCGTGCCCTCATGCGCCAGGAAGGCGGGTGAGCCAAGCCTGTCATGACCGAACTGGAAATCATGCCCGATGATGGCCGCCGCGATGCCGAGTTGCCCGACGAGGATCCGCTCGACGAAGGCGGCCGCGGTGGTCTGAGCGAAAGCGTGGTCGAAACGGGCCACGACGATGCCGTCGAGACCGAACGCGGCGGCAAGGCGGGCCTTGGCCTCGACTGTGGTCAGCCGGAAGATCGGTTCGCCGGGCCGGAAGATGCTTCGGGGGTGGGGCTCGAATGTCAGCAGGAGCGCCGGTGCCCGGTGGGCGCTGCCCTCGCTGCGCGCCGCCTCCAGCAAGGCCTGATGCCCGCGATGCACGCCGTCGAAGTTGCCGATAGCCACCGCGCCGCCGCGGAACTCCGCGGGAACGGCGTCGAGCGGAAGGATCCGTGCGGGCGACAGATGCGCGGTGGCGCTGGTCATGTGGGCTCCCGATCAGCCGGCCCGTGTGGTGTCGGCGGCTGCGGCCGGAAACTGACGGCTCGTCTCGCTATGGTCAAGACGGTTTCAGGGGATCCGCGGCGACGCTGTGTCTCGGCCGGCTCACCAGGCGAGATGCGGAACAAAGGCGCGGGCGCCGAGCCCGTTCTCGGCCAGGAAACGATGCACGGCGTCCTTGTCGGGGCGTTCGGCGGGGCCGAAACTGGCCGCATGGATGCCGCCGGTGACGAACAGGACGTCAATCGCTTCCTGGCAGGCGCCGCGCAGATCGGTCGGCGCGCCGTCGCCGATCGCGAGGGCGTCATGCTTCGAAACGGGGGCTCCCCGGATCTCGGCCGCCTTGCGGAGCGCTGCCTCGTAGATCGGCGGGTTGGGCTTGCCGGCGACGAAGCTCTTGCCGCCGAGCGCCGTGTAGCGCTGCGCGAGCGATCCGGCGCACCAGACGAACCGATCGCCGCGTTCGACGACGATGTCGGGATTGGCGCAGATCATCGGCAGGTCGCGCTTGCGCCAGGCGTCGAAGCGGCCGGCATAGTCGTCCGGTGTCTCGACGCTGTCGTCGAACAGTCCTGTGCACGAAATCAGCTCGGCCTCGTCCTCGCCCACAAGTTCCAGCGCCAGCCCGTCGTAGAGCGATTTTTCGCGCTCGTTGCCGACGTGGAAGGTCTTGGCCGCGCCGCGCGCCTCCAGCAGGCCGCGCGTCACATCGCCCGACGTGACGATGCCGTCATAGCAGTCCCGCCCGACGCCGAGACCCGTCATCTGATCAATGATATGTTGGCTGGTACGCGGCGCATTGGTGATGAGCACCACGATGCCGCCTTGCGCGCGATAGCGCCGCAACGCCTCGCCGGCGGGCGCGAATGCGCGGACGCCGTTGTGAATGACACCCCAGACGTCGCTGAGAACGACGGGGTACTGGGCGGCGAGTTCCGCTAGTCCGGCGACTGGGATGGGCGAGGTCGTGTTTGTCATGCGCCGGGGGTATTGCTTCCGCTCGCGAGGGTCAAGCTCGCCAGCACCGGGGCGTGTCGGGGCGTGGATGCGGCAAACCGCGCCATGGCGTCCGGCGGGCTGGGCGTCGAGAAGAAGGGCCTTCCGGTTGGCGTAACGTCAGGAGTGGTTGAAAACGCGGCGCCGTCTCAATTTGCCAGTTCGGGCCGGCCGCGGCGCGTGATACCCAAGTTAATGATTTCGTTGATGTCTCAGCTGAGTCTCCGGTCGTTGCAATGCGGAGTTGCGCGGGACTTGGCGCGTGCAACCGATGTGGGTGTGCGGCGGCGAGCCGGCACGTTCTCGCGGGTGGAACAGGAAGGCGCGGGCGACATCCGGGTTGAAGGGCCTAGAGATGGCGGGCGCACGGTGCGGCTGCGTTCCGGCGCGGAGGCTCCTTTCGTGTCGCGCACCGACCGTTGCGCGCCGGACGGGGAGCAGCCTTGAGCGATCAGCTTCCCGCCACGGGACCCGAATCACCGGCCGAACTGGCGTTTTCTCCGGCCGATATCCACGCCGCGCTGGACGCGGTTCTGGCGAGCCCGGAATTCGCCGCATCGCCGCAGCTGTGCGCGTTCCTGAGCTATCTGGTGCTGACGCATCTCGCCGGCGACGATCATCTGCTCAAGGGGCAGAACATTGGAACGGCCGTCCTGGGGCGGCCTGTCGATTTCGATTCCCAGCGCGATCCGATCGTCCGGGTCGAGGCCAATCGCCTGCGGCGAACCCTCGAGGCCTACTACCAGGGCAATGGCGCCGAGGCCCCGATCCGGTTCGTCGTTCGCCGCGGAACCTACGTGCCCCGCTTCGAGCGGGCGGGTTCCGCGCGACCTGCGCCCGAGGATCCGGCCGGTATCGCGCCGGTCGACGCCGGTCAGCAGGACCTGCCCGTGCCGCCGCGCGCCATCGCGACGGCGCCGCTGTGGCGCAACCGGCTTGCACTCGTCATCCTGGCCATCGCGATCGCGTCGATCGCCATGGCGCTGTTCGGCGCATTCACCCGTTCGGGGCATCGCGTCGAGTCGTCCTTGCCTGCCGCGATCGACGCGACGGCTGCGCCGGCCAGGGCGGGCGAGCCCTATCTGCCCAGCGTCGAGGTCAGGCCCTTCGCGATCCACGCTCCGGACGAAGTGGTGGCGCGCGGTCGCGAGCTCGTTTCGACGCTGATGGTCGCGCTGGCTCGCTTCCCGGAACTGCGCGTGCTCGCGCGCGGCGGCGCCGGGGCCGATTTCCGGCTCGACGGCGAGATCACCCGCGATGGTGCGAAGAGCAACGTCACCATGCGCCTGTCGGTGACGGATACAGCCGAGGTCCTCTGGAGCGCCGATGTCGTGATGTCGCCGGAGGAGCGGGCGACCGGCGCCGGAGTCGATCGACTCGTGGCCATTGCGACGACGGCCATCGCGCCCCAGTTCGGCGTGATCGCGCAATATCTGGCGCGCCAGCAGGGCGAGGCCGGGAGCGGGAAGCACGTCGAGCATGACTGCATCATCAACGCTCAACTTCTGCGCCACCGCTATGGCGGCGAGACGTGGCGGCGGCTCGACGCATGCCTGCGCGCCACCATCGACCAGTACCCGAATTTCGCGACCGCGATCGCCTCGCGTGCGCTGCTCCTGATCGAGGGGTTCAGGCTGGAACCCGACGAGGCGGCGGCCGTCGCCGCGCTGGCCGAGGCGGATGCGCTGGCGCGGCGTGCGCTGCAACTCGAGCCGACCAATGTCCGCGCCATGACGGCGACCGCGGTGGTGGCCCTCGGCAAGGGCGATCTCGAGGTCGCGCGCAACATGGGATTGCGGGCCGTCAGCGCCAATCCGCTCGATCCGTTGTCGCGCCTGCACTATGTGACCGCCTTGCTGGTCTCGGGCTATTTCGATCAGGCGCTGGCGCAGTCGGCCATCGGCCGGCAGATCGATCCGGCTCATGCCTCGATCAATGATTCACTCGATTATCTCGCCTATTTCGGCATCGGGGCGGAGCCCAATCCGCTGCAAGGCGCGGTGATCGCCGATGCGCCGTCGCAGCCTTTCGGTCTGATCGCGCGGATCCTCGCCTATGATGGCGCTGGCCAGATCGAGGAACGCGACCAGGCCCGCGCAGCGCTTTACGCGGTGATGCCACGCTTCGCGGACGACATGCCGGCCGCCCTGCGTCAGCAATTCCCCGCTTCGCCTTTCACCCAAAGTCTCGAGGATGCGTTGCGACGCGCGGGGGTCGGCGGCTGAATGGTGGATCGATGAGCGACGATGCAGCGCAATTGACCGCCGTGCCGCCGGATCGGCCGACGCATGAGGAGATCCGCGCGCTCCTGGCGGCGATCCAGGCATCTTCGGCCTTCTCGTCTTCGCGGCAATTGAGCCTGTTTCTGGCCTACATCGTCGAGAAGGTGCTGGCTGGAGAGAGCGATCGCATCAAGGCCTACAGCATCGCGACCGAGGCGCTCGGCAGGCCTGAATCCTTCGATCCATCTGTCGATCCGATCGTCCGGGTCGAGGCGGGGCGCCTGCGCAAGGCGCTCGATGCCTATTACCAGGGGGAGGGGGCGGGCGATCGACTGAGGGTCGTGATTCCCCGCGGAACCTATGTGCCGCGCTTCCACTATTGCGAGGCGGCCATAGAGGCCTCGCCGCCGGACGAGGAAGATGCGCCGGATCGGTCCGTCGCCCCGGGCGCCGATGTCCCCCATGGCGGACGCGGCCATTGGCAGGGCTGGGCAGCGGGTATCCTCGCCGTGCTCGTCCTGCTGGCCGCCGTCGGTCTGATTGCGTTCCGGCAGCCGAGCGGCGACCTAAGTCGTGCCGCGCGCCCGCAGGCGAAGTCCGGGATCGCGCCGTCCGGCGTCCAGCCCGTCGCCATGCCGACCGCACCTCGCATCATTGTCACGCCCTTCGCCGTGGCCAATGAGGTCGCGACCGGCGTCACCGGTAGTCAGTTCGCCGCGAAAATGGCAACGGCGCTCGCACGTTTCGACGAGGTGACCGTGGTCACGCGAATGGATGGAGACGCCGATTATGTGCTGAGCGGCACGCTCTCCGAGGCGCCTGCGGGCATCAGCGCCGCGACGCTCCTGACGGATCGCCGGTCTGGCCGGGTGATCTGGTCCTCGAAGCTGACGGCGCCGCGCAATCCGATCCAGTCCTCGCTCGCCATTGACAAACTGGTCGCGGACCTGGTCGTGGCCATCGCGCAGCCCTATGGCGTCGTCATGTCGGACCGGCTCACCCAGACCGATCGTCCAGATGACGGCTTTCCCTGTCTGATCCGCTCGTTCAACTATTGGCGCGATTTCACGGCGACGGCGCATGCCGATATCCGGGATTGTCTCGAAAAGCTCGCGCAGCGCTATCCGACCTTTGCTCAGGCGCATGCGATGCTGGCCTACACCTATCTCGACGAGGATGGGTTAGGCTTCAGCGTGAGGCCGGACAGCCCGGCCGTCGAGAAGGCGATCAAGGCGGCGACGACGGCGGTCCAACTGGCGCCGACCAGCGCGCGGGCGCAGCAGGCGCTGCAGCTTGCCTATTTCGCCACCGGCCAGCTGGAGCGTGCCATCGAGACCGGCGAGCGGGCCATGGCGCTCAACCCGCTCGACACCGACGTGCGCGCCGTGCAGGGCATGATCCTGATCGTCACGGGCCAGTACCAGCATGGCGCACGGCTGATCGAGGAATCCGCGTCGCACAACACGGCCTATCCTCCCTGGTACGATCTCTATCTGGCGCTGGCAGCCTTCCAGGCCGGCAACGAGGCGGCCATGCGGACGCTGATCAAGCGCGTCGATCTTCCCGGCCATCCGCTGGCGGCATTGCTGGCCCTGGTTGCGGGCGGTTCCGACGGTTCGCCCGAGGCGCGAACGGCGGCCCGCATTGACATCGAGACACGCTTTCCCGAGCTCGCTTCCGAACCGGCCAAGGTGCTTCAGCGCATGCTTCCCAATCCGGCGCTGGTCGATCAACTGATCGCGGCAGCGCGCTCTGCCGGGCTGCAGGGCAAATAGCGCAATGATCTTGGATGGATGCGGCGCGTTTCTGAACGCTTTGTTTACCCTGTTCTGAGATTGTTCGGATGTCGCGGCGGCTGGTCCGCGACGGAAGAGGGGTCTTCCGGACATGGGTTTCGGTGGCGGCTCGCGAGAGCCGGTTCAGGTTTTGATCGTTGATGCCGATCCGGTTCAGCGGCGCATGGTTTCCGCCCATCTGGCGGAAAAGGCGGGCCTGCGCTTCGCAGCTCTGGCCTTCGCCACCAAGGCCGAGGCGATCGAATGCCTCGCGGGCGGCGCGCAGTCGATCATCGTTGCCGATCTGGAGACGCTGGGCGGCGTCGACGAACTGGGAGGCCTTCCCGGCAATGTCGCCTCCGTCATCGCCATGAGCGCGCGCGGTTCGGTACATGCCGCGGTTGCCGCCATGCGTGCCGGCGCCGTCGATTTCCTGCCGAAGCCGTTCGGGCCCGCGGCCCTGGTCGCCAGGCTCGAAGCCGCCATCGCGCAATGGCCCGTTGCCGGGCGGCCGGAACCGGTCGAGCGGCGCGTGCCCGTGGCCGAAGCCGCACCCGTCGCGGCCGATGCGGATTTCGAATCCTTCATCGGGCGGTCGGCCGCGATGGCTATCGTCTATGACCAGATCCGCTGCATCGCGCCGTCGCGCGCCCCGGTCTTCGTCACAGGAGAGAGCGGTACCGGCAAGGAACTCTGCGCCGAGGCGATTCACAACCGCTCCGGTCGCGCCGGCGGTCCCTTCATCGCGCTCAATTGCAGCGCGATCCCGAAGGATCTCATGGAAAGTGAAATCTTCGGCCATGTCCGCGGCGCCTTCACGGGCGCGACCGAGACGCGACAGGGCGCGGCCGAACTCGCCGATGGCGGAACGCTGTTCCTCGACGAGATCGGCGAGATGGACCTCGCCCTGCAGGCGAAGCTGCTGCGCTTCATCCAGAGCGGCGTGGTCCAGCGCGTTGGCGACGTGACGACCCGGCGCGTCGACGTCAGGATCGTCTGCGCCACCCATCGCGACCCGATGGCCGAGATCGCGGCCGGACGCTTCCGCGAGGACCTCTATTACCGACTGCACGTGCTGCCGATCCAGCTGCCGCCGCTGCGCGAGCGGCGCGACGACATCCTTCCCCTGGCCAGCGCCTTTCTAGCGCGCTACGCGGCGGAGGAGTCCCGTGGCTTCCTGGGCTTCGAGCCGATGGCCGCGGGCCTGCTGATGCACTACCCCTGGCCGGGCAATGTGCGTGAATTGCAGAACATCGTTCGGCGGATGGTGGTCCTGCATCAGGGCAGCGTCGTGACCGCCGAAATGCTGCCGCCGGCCATCCGCGCTGGCGTCGGCACTACAGCCGAGCTGGCGGGCGCCGCATCCCTGTCCGCGCTGCGCAGCGCGACCGGCGCGGTCGCGCCGTTCTGGGAGCAGGAGCGCGCGATCATCGAAAGCGCCATCGAGGCCCATGCCGGCAACATAGCGCGCGCCGCGGCCGCGCTTGAGATCAGCCCTTCGACGATCTACCGGAAGCGGCAGGCATGGTCGGAGCGACGTACCGCATAAGCCGTTGGCGCGGCGAATTAATCCTTATTCGTCGAAATGCTTGCGCATGTCGCGGCGGAACGGCATGTTCGCGCCAATTGGGGTGGCGCGGGCGTTTCGCGTCCGAGATGAGGGGAAAGTCATGATGGACGGGGCGTCCCGGATTTCCGGGATTGCGGTGGCGGGTGCGTTGCTGTTCGCCGTTTCTGGCGCAGCTCTGGCCGGGGAAGTCGCCGACAAGGCGGCCGAGGCGGAGGCGCTGCTTCAGTCCGGTAAGCCCGTCGAGGCCCAGGCCGCGCTCGAAGGCGCGCTCGACGCCTTCTGGAAGGCGGCGCCGCTGACCCTCCGGAACGCCCGTTTCGTCGATGAAGCCAAGGGCTACGGCGACTATGTCGCCCATGCCGGCTCCGCCTTCGCGCCCTCCAGCACGCTGCAGATCTATGTCGAGCCGCAGGGCTTCGGCTGGGCCGAGGTCGACGGGGGCTACAAGATCGCCTTCGCCTCCGACGTCGCGATCCGCAATGCCGGCGGCCAGATCCTGACCAGGTCGGCGGCGCCGGCGCTGCTCGAAAGAACGAGCCGCAACAAGAACCGCGAGTTCCAGATCACCGTCGGCTTCCAGCTGCCGAGCTTGAAGCCCGGCGACTATGTGCTGGTCCTGACCGTCACCGACCAGGCGACGGGGCGTTCCGCGCCGGTCGAGCTGCCCTTCACCATCTCCGGCTGACAGGCCGCCGCCTGTGTCCGGGATCATAGCGTCCGTCGCCTGCGCGGCGCACTAGGCCGGGCGTCGGACAGACGTCCTCCCTCGATCCGGTGCGGTTCCGCTGCATGACTTCCGTCTATGATCTGAAGCCCCGCTTCCAGGCTCTGCTGCGCCCGCTTGTTAGCATTCTGGTAACCCGGGGCGTCACGGCCAACCAGGTGACCTCGGCCGCCATGGTCGCGAGCCTCGCGACCGGCCTGGCGCTCTGGGCGCTGGCCGGATGCCGGCTCAGCCTGCTGTTGCTGCCGCTGGTCCTGTTCCTGCGCATGGCGCTCAACGCGATCGACGGCATGATCGCGCGCGAGCACAACCAGCAGAGCCGGCTCGGCGCCGTCCTGAACGAGGTCGGCGATGTCGTTTCCGACGCCGCGCTCTATCTGGCGCTGGTGCCGGCGCTGGCGCCGTTCGGGGCGCATGGCTGGCCGATCGTGCTGTTCGTGGTCGCGGCGATCCTGACCGAGTTCGTCGGCGTGCTCGGCCAGACGATCGGCGGGGGGCGGCGATATGACGGCCCGATGGGCAAGTCCGACCGTGCCGCCGCGATCGGCCTCGTCGCCTTCCTGATCGCCGTCGGCGTGCCCGGCGGGGCCTGGATCGATATCGTCATGCTGGCGCTCGCCGCTCTGGCGATCTGGACCTCGTTCAATCGCGCTCGGCGCGCCCTGGCGGGGGGCTGAGCATGGACGGATCGCTCTTTTCCTTCAGGCTCTTCGGCTGGTCGGGCGCGAACGTCGTCACGCTCGCGCTGGTCGTGCTCGGTCTCGCCGTCGCCACCGCGCTGGTCTGGTCGCGGCCGGAGCCCTCCGGCGAGGATCCGAAGGCCCTCGGGAAATACCGCGAGCTTCGCGCCCGCATCGGCAGCTGGTGGGTGATGGTGGCGCTGCTTGTCGGCGCGCTCGCGCTCGGTCCGACCGCGATGATCGTGCTGCTCGGCTTCGTCAGCTACCTGGCGCTCAAGGAATATCTGACGATCATCCCGACCCGGAAGGCCGACCGGGTGGTGCTGCTGGTCGCCTATCTTGCCGTGCCGATCCAGTACTACTGGGTCGGGATCGGCTGGTACGGCATGTTCGTCATCTTCGTGCCCGTCTACATGTTCCTGATCCTGCCGGCGGCGATGGTGCTGCGCGGCGAGACGCAGGGCTTCCTCAAGGCGGCGGGCACGCTGCATTGGGGCCTGATGATCACGGTCTTCTCGATCGGTCACGCCGCCTATCTGCTCGTGCTGCCGCCGTCGGGGGCGCCTTCCGGCATGGGGCCGGGACTGCTGATCTTCCTGCTGATCGCGACCGAGTTCAACGACGTCGCGCAGTTCCTTGCCGGGCGCCGCTTCGGCAAGCGCAAGATCACGCCCAAGGTCTCGCCCAACAAGACGGTCGAGGGCTTCGTCGGCGGCCTGATCGCGACGACGCTGCTCTCCATGGCGCTGGCGCCTCTGCTGACGCCGATCGGCGTGCCGCAGGCCGCCGCGATCGGCATTCTCCTGGCGACGGCCGGCTTCTTCGGCGACATCGTCATGTCGGCCGTGAAGCGCGACCTCGGCATCAAGGATACAGGCACGATCCTGCCCGGCCACGGCGGCATCCTCGACCGCATCGACAGCCTCGTCTTCACCGCGCCGTTCTTCTTCCACGCCGTCCGCTATTTCTATTTCTGAAGGCCGCGCATGACCGCCCGTGATCTCCTGCGCCTGTTGTTCTTCGCCCTGCTGGTGCGGCCGTTCCTGCTGGTCGCGATCGGGCTGTCGGTGCGCCATCGCGAGCGCCTGCCCAAGGACGGTCCGGTCATCATCGCCGCCAACCACAACAGCCACCTCGACACCCTGGCGCTGATGTCGCTGTTTCCGCTCGGCAAGCTCAAGAAGGTGCGCGCCGTCGCGGCGGCGGACTATTTCCTGAGGAACCGCTGGCTCAAATGGCTCGCCGTCGACCTGATCGGCATCCTGCCGATCGAGCGCGCCACGGGCCGAGGCGGCGTCGATCCGCTCGCCCAGGCGCTCGCCGCCCTCGATGCCGGCGACATCCTGATCATCTTCCCCGAGGGCTCGCGCGGCGAGCCGGAGATGCGCCAGGCGTTCAAGCGCGGCGTCGGCCATATCGCCCGGCGCCGGCCGGAGATTCCCGTGCTGCCGGTGTTCCTGCGTGGCTTCGGCAAGGTGCTGCCGAAGGGCGACCATCTTCCGGTCCCATTCTTCTGCGACGTGGTGATCGGCGAGGCCATGACCGGCGCCGGAGAGGGCTTCATGCAGCGCCTCGAACAGACGGTCGATGCGCTCGGTCGCGAGACGCCCAGTCCCGAATGGGTCTGAGTTCTCGTCCAATGGGTCGAGGCGGATTCGAGCCCCTCATCCAGGAGGACGAAAAAATCCTCCGATCGTCTCCTTGCGGTCTCCTTGACAATGCGGACCCCGGCTCCTAGATCGGGCTGGCCTGCTAGCACTCGCCTTCGGTGAGTGCTAACGCACCCCACATTGGCGGGCGGTCCGAACCGGACCGCCCTGCACGCGAGGAGAGAACAAACATGGCATTCCGTCCTCTGCATGACCGCGTCGTCGTCCGCCGCGTTGCGTCGGAAGAGAAGACCGCCGGCGGCATCATCATTCCGGACACCGCTAAGGAGAAGCCGCAGGAAGGCGAAGTCGTCGCTGTCGGCACCGGCACTCGTGACGACAATGGCAAGCTCGTCGCTCTCGACGTCAAGGCCGGCGACCGGATCCTGTTCGGCAAGTGGTCGGGCACGGAAGTCAAGATCGACGGTGAAGAACTCCTTATCATGAAGGAGTCGGACATCCTCGGCATCATCGAAGGCAAGGGCAAGGGCAAGTAATCGCGCAGGGTAACTCCTGATCGCGATTATTTTTTGTCTGCCACAACCTCCAGGGAGCTATTTCAATGGCTGCTAAAGACGTAAAGTTCTCCGCTGACGCGCGTGAAAAGATGCTGCGTGGCGTCGATATCCTCGCCAACGCTGTCAAGGTGACGCTCGGCCCGAAGGGTCGCAACGTCGTCATCGAGAAGTCGTTCGGCGCGCCGCGCATCACCAAGGACGGCGTTTCCGTCGCCAAGGAGATCGAGCTCGAGGACAAGTTCGAGAACCTCGGCGCCCAGCTGGTTCGCGAAGTCGCTTCCAAGACCAACGACAAGGCCGGTGACGGCACCACCACCGCCACGGTGCTGGCCCAGTCGATCGTCAAGGAAGGCGCCAAGGCCGTCGCCGCCGGCATGAACCCGATGGATCTGAAGCGCGGCATCGACATGGCCGTGACCGAGGCCGTCAAGGATCTCGTCGCCCGTTCGAAGAAGATCAAGACGTCCGAGGAAGTCGCTCAGGTCGGCACCATCTCCGCCAATGGCGAGAAGGAAATCGGCCAGATGATCGCCTCGGCGATGCAGAAGGTCGGCAACGAGGGTGTCATCACCGTCGAGGAAGCCAAGACCGCCGAGACCGAGCTCGAAGTCGTCGAGGGCATGCAGTTCGATCGCGGCTACCTGTCGCCGTACTTCGTGACCAACGCCGAGAAGATGATCACCGAGCTGGATGATCCCTACATCCTCCTGCACGAGAAGAAGCTCGGCAACCTGCAGGCGATCCTTCCGGTCCTGGAAGCCGTCGTCCAGTCGGGCAAGCCGCTGCTGATCATCTCGGAAGACGTCGAAGGCGAGGCCCTGGCCACGCTCGTCGTCAACAAGCTCCGTGGCGGCCTCAAGGTCGCGGCCGTCAAGGCTCCGGGCTTCGGCGATCGCCGCAAGGCCATGCTCGAGGACATCGCTGTCCTGACCGCCGGCCAGGTGATCTCGGAAGATCTCGGCATCAAGCTCGAGAACGTCACGCTCGCTCAGCTCGGCCGCGCCAAGAAGGTCACGATCTCCAAGGAGAACACGACCATCGTTGACGGCTCCGGCAAGAAGAAAGAGATCGAAGCTCGCGTCAACCAGATCAAGGCTCAGATCGAAGAGACGACTTCGGACTACGATAAGGAGAAGCTCCAGGAGCGTCTCGCCAAGCTCGCAGGCGGCGTCGCGGTCATCCGCGTCGGCGGCGCGACGGAAGTCGAGGTCAAGGAGCGCAAGGACCGCGTCGACGACGCGCTGAACGCGACCCGCGCTGCCGTTGAAGAAGGCATCGTCCCGGGTGGTGGTACCGCTCTCCTGCGCGCCAAGAAGGCCGTCGAGAAGCTCAAGAGCGACAACGCCGACATCGCAGCCGGCATCAAGATCGTCCTGCGCGCTCTCGAAGCTCCGATCCGTCAGATCGCCGAGAATTCCGGCGTCGAGGGTTCGATCGTCGTCTCGAAGGTTCTCGAGGGCAAGGGTGACACGTTTGGCTTCGACGCCCAGTCGGAGACCTTCGTCGACCTCGTCGCCGCCGGCATCATCGACCCGACCAAGGTCGTCCGCACGGCTCTGCAGGATGCGGCTTCCGTGTCCTCGCTGATCGTCACGACCGAGGCGCTCATCGCCGACAAGCCGAAGAAGGACGGCGGCATGCCCGCCATGCCTCCGGGCGGCGGCATGGGCGGCATGGACTTCTAAGAAGTCCTGTCCTCCAGTCTACGGAAGGGCGCGGCGCAAGCCGCGCCCTTTTCGTTTTGACGCATATGATGGTAATATACGGCGATGATCGACTTCACCCGGATCGTCGGCTTCGATTGGGATGGCGGCAACGACACCAAGAGCGCCGCGAAGCACGGCGTCTCGGCTGCCGAGGCCGAGGAAGTCTTTTTCAACCAGCCGCTTCTTGTCGTTGGCGATCCCGCGCACAGTCGCGACGAAATGCGCCTCCATGCGCTGGGCGTCAGCCATGCAGGACGCCGGTTGCAGATCACCTTTACCTTGCGGGCGGCCGGGACGTTGATCCGGGTCATTTCTGCCCGTGACATGAGCGAGAGGGAAAGGCGCCGCTATGAACAGGAAGCTTGAACCCATTCCGGCCTTCCGGAACGAGGCGGAGGAGCGCGCCTTCTGGGAAAGCCATGATACGGCCGACTATGTCGACTGGGGCAGGGCCGAGCGCGTTGTGTTGCCCAATCTGAAGCCGACGACGACATCGATCTCGCTCCGACTTCCGGTGAGCATGCTCGACCGGATCAAGGTGGAGGCGAACAAGCGCGATGTACCCTATCAATCGCTTATCAAGACGTGGCTCGCCGAGAAGGTCGGCTGAGCGGGACCAGCTTTTGGCTGGTAGTATGGGGGTGTTACCCGTCGTCTGCCTGGGTCGCTACGTTTCCCCGGTCCAGGATCGTGTGGAGGAGACCCGACTATGGCCAAGAAGATCCTTTTTCTCGTCGGCGACTATGTCGAGGACTACGAAGTGATGGTGCCGTTCCAGCTGCTGGCGGCCGTCGGCCACGAGGTGGCTGCGGCCTGTCCCGGCAAGCCGGCCAATGGCAAGGTCGCGACCGCGATCCATGATTTCGAAGGCGACCAGACCTATTCCGAGAAGCGCGGCCACAATTTCGGCCTGACGGTCGACTTCGCCGCCGTCAAGGAGGGCGACTACGACGCGCTCGTCATTCCGGGCGGACGCGCGCCGGAATATCTCCGCCTCGACGACGGCGTGATCGCGCTGGTCAAGGCCTTCGTGGCGGCCCGCAAGCCGATCGCCGCCGTCTGCCACGGTGCCCAGGTGCTCGCCGCCGCCGACGTGATCCGCGACAGGACGATCTCCGCCTATCCGGCCTGCGCGCCGGAGGTCCGGCTCGCCGGCGGCAAATATGCCGATATTGCCATCAGTGGCGCGATCACCGACGATATCTTCGTCACTGCGCCCGCATGGCCGGCTCATCCGGCCTGGATGGCGCAGTTCCTGGCGCTGCTCGGCACCAAGATCAGCCACGCCTGATCGGCGCCGGCGCGCCGTGCAGAGGGAGGTGCGCCTGTGTGCCAGATCTTCGCGTCGACGGATCCGGAACTGTTCGCGCCGGTGACGCGGTCCGTCCGCATCGCCGGCGTCGTCACCAGCGTCCGGCTCGAAGCCATGTTCTGGTCGCGGCTCGACGAGATCGCGGCCAGCCAGTCGATGCCGACGGCGCGTTTCCTGTCGGTTCTCTATGACGAGGTCGTGGAGCTGCGCGGCGAGATCGGCAATTTCGCCTCGCTGCTCCGGGTGATCTGCTGCCGCCATGCCGAGACGAGCGCCGCCGCGGCCCATGGGCGGATGCGGCTCGGCAGCTCCGCCGCCTGAGCCTCGGCTAGCGGCGGTCCCGGAAGAACTCCCGCAGCATCGCGGCCGAGAGGCTCTCGGCGATGCCGTCATAGACCTCGGGCGCGTGGTGGCAGGTCGGCTGGCTGTAGAGGCGGACCCCGCTCTCAACCGCGCCGCCCTTCGGATCGGCGGCGCCGTAGTAGAGCCGGCGGATGCGGGCGAACGAGATCGCCGCCGCGCACATCGGGCAGGGTTCCAGCGTCACATAGAGATCGCAATCGGGCAGGCGCTGCGAGCCGAGCGTCGCGCAGGCGGCGCGGATCACCAGCGTCTCGGCATGGGCGGTCGGATCGTTCCGTTCGAGCGTGCGATTGCCGTCGGCGGCCAGGATGACGCCGTCGCGCACGATCACGGCGCCGATCGGAACTTCGCCGCGCTCCGCGGCCAGCCGGGCCTCGTCCAGCGCGGCCTGCATGAAGGGGCTGATCCTGTCGCTCATCCGGCTCGCTTCATCCGTTTCGCCCTGCCATTTTCGACATGTCGCATTTTGTTTGCATCAAGCGGTATCCTCCCGGCCGCAAAATGCTCTAAGGAACCGTTTCGAGGATGGAACGAATGAAGCCGCCGCAGAAACGCACGAAGGATGGCGTCGCGCAAGACGACGCACAGGATGCCCGCATCGCCAAGGTTCTGGCGCGGGCCGGCCTGTGCTCGCGCCGCGATGCCGAACGCCTGATCGAAGAGGGGCGCGTCGCCATCAATGGCCGCGTCCTGACCAGCCCCGCCGTCAATGTCGGTCCGCGCGACCGCGTGACCGTGGACGGCGAGCCGCTCCCGACCAAGGAGCGAACGCGCCTCTGGCTCTACCACAAGCCGAAGGGGCTTGTGACCACCGCGCACGACCCCGAGGGGCGCCCCACCGTGTTCGATTCGCTGCCCGCGCATCTGCCGCGCGTGATCGCGGTCGGCCGGCTCGACATCAACACCGAAGGCCTGCTGCTGCTGACCAATGACGGCGGCCTGGCGCGCGTGCTGGAACTGCCCTCGACCGGCTGGATGCGGCGCTACCGCGTCCGCGCCTGGGGCGACATCCTGCAGCCGGATCTCGACAAGTTGCGCGACGGCGTCACCATCGACGGCGTCATGTACGGCGCCGTCGAAGGCACGCTCGACCGCGTCCAGGGCTCCAACATCTGGGCGACGATCGGGCTTCGCGAGGGCAAGAACCGCGAGGTGAAGAAGGTGCTTTCGAGCATCGGCCTCGACGTCAACCGCCTGATCCGCGTCTCTTATGGTCCGTTCCAGCTCGGCGACCTCGCCGAGGGCGAGGCGGTCGAGATCAAGGGCCGCGTCCTGCGCGACCAGCTCGGCGAGAAGCTCGCGCGGGAATCGGGCGCCGACTTCGATGCGCCGCTGCGCGAGGAACTCGAAGGCCGCAAGCCGCGCAAGCCGGGCGGACGCTCGGCCGGCAAGCCGGCGGCCAAGCTCGACATTCGCGTGACGCCGACGGGCGAGCGGCCGACGCGCCGCCGCGACGAGGCGGAGGCGGCCGAGGAACCGCGTCGCGGCCGGTCCGCCGGGGCGCGCGACGGGCTGAAGGACGAGGCGCGGCGGGGCAGGGGACGCGACGAGCGTCCCGGCCGCGAAGACCGCCGGCAACGGGATGAGCGCCCGGTCGGCGGCGGCGAGCGGCCGCAGCGCGGCGGACGCGGCAGGGCACGTGCCGAAGGGCGCGAGGCGGGCGACCGGCGCGATTTCCAGGATGGTCGCCGCTTCGAGGGCGGCCTGCGCAACGCGCGTCCCGTCACGGGGCGCAACCCGGATGGCGACAAGCCGGCGCGCGGTCCGCGTGGCGGCCTCGTCAAGAACGGCAGCGGCAAGGGCGCCCAGAAGGTCGGTCGTTCCTTCGACAAGCGGCCGGTGACGGGCCGCAATCCGGACGGCGACAAGCCGCGTGGCGGCGGGGGCGGACGGCCGGGCGGCCGGCCTTCGGGTGGCGGACGCGGACCGGGCGGATCGGGCAACAGGACGGGTGGATCGGGTCGTGCGGATCGTCGCCGGTGAGTTTCGCGGCCGCGCGCTCGCGGCGCCGCGCACGCAGACGATCCGGCCGACCGCCGACCGGCTGCGCGAAAGCCTCTTCAACGTGCTCGCGCATGGCTATGACGACGTCGTGGCGGATGCGCGCGTGCTCGATCTCTTCGCCGGCACCGGCGCGCTCGGGCTCGAGGCCGTCTCGCGCGGGGCGCGCTACGCGCTCTTCGTCGAGGAGGGCGTCGAGGCGCGCGGGTTGATCCGCGACAATATCGAGGCGCTCGGCCTGACCGGGCGGACGAAGCTGTTCCGGCGCGACGCCACCAAGCTCGGCCCGGCCGGCACGGTCGAGCCGTTCCAGCTGGTCTTCGCCGATCCGCCCTATGGCCGCGGCCTCGGCGAGCAGGCGCTTCGCTCCGCCGTCGAGGGCAAATGGCTGGCACCCGGCGCGCTGGTCGTGCTGGAGGAAGAGGCGAAGGCGGTGATCGAGGACATTCCCGGCCTCGAACGCCTCGAAACCCGCCAGGCCGGCGAGAGCCAGCTCATCTTTCTAAAATTTAATGTTTGATAGCGACATTATTGTCGCAATCTGAACACAGGCGCTGCATAGCTTCGCCCGTCGAGTGGCACACCGACCAGATCGAGGGTGAATGGCCTATTTCTTCCAGAACGTCCTGGCTCCGCGCATGTGCGGACCAGCCGCCCTGTTCATCGCCGCCGTCGTCAGCATGACGGCTCCGGCCTATGGTGAACAGACAGCCTCCGCTTCCGCTCCGGCCAAGGTCGAGAGCGCCGACGCTGCCAAGCTGCCGCGCATCGCGCCGGATGCCAGCACCTTCACGCTCGACAACGGCCTCCAGGTCGTTGTGATTCCGGATCATCGCGCACCGATCGTCACCCACATGATGTGGTACCGGATCGGCGCCGCCGACGATCCGCACGGCAAGTCCGGCATCGCGCACTATCTCGAGCATCTGATGTTCAAGGGCACAAAGAACCACCCGGCGGGCGAGTTCTCGGCCAAGGTGTCCGAAGTCGGCGGCGTCGAGAACGCCTTCACCTCGGCCGATGCCACCGCCTATTACCAGACGGTCGCCAAGGACCAGCTCGGCATGGTTATGGGCTACGAGGCCGACCGCATGCAGGGACTGCAGCTCACCGACGCGGTGGTGCTGCCCGAGCGCGACGTCATCCTCGAGGAGCGGCGCATGCGCACGGACAACAATCCGGGCAGCCTGCTCGGCGAGGCGATGGACGCCGCGCTGTTCCAGAATCATCCCTACGGCATTCCGATCATCGGCTGGGCGCATGAGATCGCGCAGCTGACGCGCGAGGACGCCGTCGCCCAGTACGAGCGCTACTACACGCCGAACAACGGCATCCTGGTCGTCGCCGGCGACGTCACCGCCGACGAGGTCCGCAAGCTCGCCGAAGAGACCTACGGCAAGCTGCCGCGCCGCGCCGAGCCGGGCCCGCGCAACCGTCCGAAGGAGCCCGATCCGCTCACCGAGCGCAGCGTGGTGCTGCGCGACCAGCGCGTCAGCCAGCCTTCCTGGACGCAGATCTACCTGGCGCCTTCCTATATCTCGGCCCAGCCGGGCGAGGCCGAGGCGCTCGACATCCTCGCCGACGTCATCGGCAGCGGCGCCACCAGCCGCCTCTATCGCAGCCTCGTCGTCGAGCAGGGCCTGGCGAGCGGCGCCGGCGCCTATTTCTCCGGCGACGGCCTCGATTATGGCCGGCTCGGCTTCTACGCCACCCCGCGCGGCGATGTTCCGCTCGACAAGGTGAGCGCCGCCGTGGAGGCGGTCCTGGCCGACATTCGCGAGCACGGCATCACCGCCGAGGAACTGGCGCTCGCCAAGAAGCGCACCCGCGCGGCGACGATCTACAGCCAGGACAACCAGGCGATGCTGGCGCGGATCTTCGGCTCCGCCATGATCAACGGCCAGTCCCTGGAGGACGTGCAGGACTGGGCGCGGCGGATCGATGCCGTCACGCTCGCCGACGTCTCGAAGGTCGCGACGAAATATCTCGACAAGCGCCGTTCGGTCTCGGGCTCGCTGCTGCCCGCGCCCGCCGATGGCCGCAGCTAACGGACGGGGAAACAACATGATGGCAAATCTGTTTGCGCGAGCCGGCCTCGCCCTCGTCGGCTTCCTCCTGTTCGCTCCGGCGAGCCAGGCGATGGAGATCCAGCGCGTCGTCAGCCCGGCCGGCATCGAGGCCTGGCTGGTCGAGGACTATGCCGTGCCGATCGTGGCGGTGAACTTCGCTTTCTCGGGTGGCTCGGCGCAGGATCCGATGGAGAAGCCCGGCGTCGCCAACATGTTGTCCGGCCTGCTCGACGAGGGCGCCGGCGACGTCGACAGCAAGGCCTTCCAGGCCAGGCTGGACGAGCTCTCGATCGGGCTCTCCTTCGACGCCGGCCGGGACGAGTTTTACGGCACGCTGAAGACGCTGGAGGAGAACAAGGCGGAGGCCTTCGACCTTCTGGCGCTCGCCGTGCAGAAACCGCGCTTCGACGCCGAGCCCGTGGAGCGCATCCGCGCCCAGATCACCGTCGGCATCAACGAGGCGAAGAAGCAGCCGGAATCGATCGCCGGCGACGCCATGCGCGCCACCGCCTATCCCGGCCATCCCTATGGCCAGCCGAGCGAGGGTACCGTCGAGAGCGTCAAGGCGATTACCGTCGACGACCTGCGCGCATTCCGCAACAAGACCTTCGCCCGCGACAATCTCAAGGTCGTGGTCGTCGGCGCGATCGATGCCAAGGGCGTCACGGCGATGCTCGACCAGGTGTTCGGGCCGCTGCCCGAGAAGGCCGAACTCGTCGCGATCGCCGATGTCGCGCCAAAGGGCGGCAATGTCGAGATCGACATGCCCAATCCGCAGACCGTGATCCGCTTCGGCGGCCCCGGCCCGGCCCGGGCCGCGCCCGACTTCATGGCCTCCTTCGTCGCCAACCACATCCTCGGCGGCGGCACCTTCTCGTCGCGCCTCTATGAGGAGGTGCGCGAGCGCCGCGGTCTCGCCTATTCGGTCGGCACCATGCTGCTGCCGTCGCGCCATTCGGCCGTGATCGCCGGCAGCACGGCGACCCGCGCCGACCGCGCCGACGAGACGGTCCAGCTGATCAAGGGCGAGATGGCCCGCCTCGCCAAGGACGGCCCGACCGAGGAGGAACTCGCCAAGGCGAAGAGCTTCCTGATCGGCTCCTATGCGCTGCGCTTCGACTCCTCGTCGAAGATCGCCCGCCAGTTGCTCGGCATCATGCTGGAGGATCTCGGCATCGACTATGTCGAGAAGCGCAACAGCATGATCGAGGCGGTGACGCTCGACGACGTCAAGCGGGCGTCTGAGAAGATGTTCACTACCGGTACCGACATCGTCGTCCGCGTCGGCCCGCACGAGAGCTGAGCGTCAGGATCAACGATCTTCACGAAAGCAAGGGCGCGGCTGCGAGGCCGCGCCCTTGCTGCATTCCGGGCTTGTCCGGTCAGCTCTCCGCGTCGGAGGTGGCTGACTCGGCTGCCTTGTTGAGGGGGCGGGACTCGCGCTTCGGCACGGTGAGCGGCTCCGGCTGGACGGTCGGCGTCCTGGCGATGTCGGTGCCTGCGGTGAGCAGGCCCCCCAGCTGCTGATTGGCGAGCCGCTCTGCGTCGCGCTCCCTGAGGCTGCTGTCGATCTCGGCGATGCGCTCGTCGGAGACGCCGAGGCCGGCCAGCGCGGCGGCGCCGAAGCTGAAGGCCGATTCCAGCGTCTCGCGGATCTGGTAGTTCACGCCCTTGTTGAGCAGGCGTAGCGTATGGCGCCGGTCGAAGGAGCGGACATAGATCTGCACGAAGGGGAATTCCGACTGGATCAGTTCGACGATGTGGTCGGTGACCTCGGGCGTGTTGGTGCAGATGGCGACGATCTGCGAGCGTTCGATGCCGGCGGCGCGCAGCACGTCGAGCCGGGTTCCGTCGCCGAAATAGACCTTGAAGCCGAAGCGCGAAGCCGCCCGGATCATCTCGGCGTCGGAATCGATTGCTGTCACGTCGACGCCCTCGGCGAGCAGCAATTGCGCCGAGATCTGCCCGAAGCGGCCGAAGCCGATCATCAGAACGCGTCCGCCGGCGCCGTCGAAATCCTCGTCCATCTCCTCGGGCTTCGGCGCCGGCAGAACCCATTTCAGTCCCAGTACCAGCAGTGGCGTCAGCGCCATCGAGATGATGACCGTCGCTGTCAGCATGGCGTTGGTCTCGGCCGTGAATATGCCGGCGCTGCCGGCCGCGGCGTAGAGCACGAAGGCGAACTCGCCACCCTGGGCCAGGAGCGCGGCGCGGGTCAGCGCCTCGGCATGGTCGGCCTTCAGGAGCCGCGCCACGACATAGATACCGAGCGCTTTCAGCGCCATGTAGGCGATGACGCCGAAGACGATGATCTGCCATTCGCGCGCGATGATGCCGAGATCGAGCGACATGCCGACGCTGAGGAAGAACAGGCCGAGCAGGATGCCGCGGAACGGTTCGATATCGGCCTCGAGCTGGTGGCGAAAGCTCGATTCCGACAGCAGCACGCCCGCCAGGAAGGCGCCCATCGCCATGGACAGGCCGCCGATCTGCATGGCCAGCGCCGCGCCGAGCACGACGAGCAGCGCGGCGGCGGTCATCACCTCCCGCGCCTGGACGTTGGCCAGGATGCGGAACATCGGGTTGAGCAGCCAGCGACCGGCGATGATCAGCGCCGCCAGCGATCCAACCGCGATCAGGACCGACAGCCAGCGCGACTGGTCCGGCTCGGCGGCGGAATGCGTGCCGAGCAGCGCGACGATCGCCAGCATCGGCACGATGGCGAGGTCCTCGAGGAGCAGGATCGAGATCACGCGCTGGCCGGCTGGCGTCGCCGTGTCGCCGCGTTCCTCGAGGATCTGCATGACGATCGCCGTCGAGGACAGCACGAAGCCCATTCCGGCGATGAAGGCGACCGCCGGGGGGAAGCCGGCGACGACGCCGAGACCGGTCAGTAGCGCGCTGCAGATGACGACCTGCGCCAGGCCGAGGCCGAAGATTTCGCCGCGCAGGCTCCAGAGCCGCGAGGGCCGCATCTCGAGGCCGATGATGAACAGGAACAGCACCACGCCGAGCTCGGCCACGTGCAGGATGGCCTGCGGATCGGTGAACAGCCTCAGGCCCCAGGGGCCGATCACGAGGCCGGCGGCGAGATAGCCGAGCACGGTGCCGAGGCCAAGCCGCTTCGAGATGGGGACGGCGATAACGGCGGCGCCGAGCAGCGCGACCAGCTGGACGAGGTCGGTTCCCTGGGTTTCGACCGCCATGCGGCCTCTCTGTCTTGTGTGGAGGGGCCTCCACGATGGGGCCAAGTCCCCGCCCGTGGCAAGCCGTGATGGGCTGATTTGGGGCGGCTTGCCGCGATCTTCCGTGTTATGGCGGGACGAGGGCGGTGCGGTAATCGCGTGGGTTGAAACGGTGTCGTGCCTGCGCGGGAATGTCGGCGGTGGGCGAGGGCCGCGCCGGATTGTCGCCGGGGTTGTCGCCCGCGCCCGCGATCCCTACACAAGGTGGGAACGGAGAAGTGTCATGACCGCCCTGCCAGATCAGTCCCGCCTTGTCGAAACCGCGGCGCAGCTCGTCGAGGCCGCGAAGCGGGCCGGGGCCGATGCGGCCGATGCCGTGGCGTTCCGCCGCGTCGGCCTGTCGATCGACATCCGCAACGGCGCGGTCGAGGAGACGGGACGCTCCGAAGGCGACGAGCTGGCGCTGCGCGTCTTCGTCGGCGACCGCCATGCCAGCGTTTCGACCAACGGGCTGTCGCCGGCCGCGGAGCTCGCCGAGCGCGCCGTCGCCATGGCCAGGGTGGCGCCGGAGGACCGCTTCGCCGGCCTGGCGCCGGCCGATCGCCTGGCAAGGCGCTTTCCGGAGCTCGACCTGCTCGATTCATCCGTTCCCTCGGTCGAGGCGCTGGTCGAGCGCGCGACCCGCGCGGAGAGCGCGGCGCTCGCGGTGCCCGGCGTCACGAAATCGGGCGGCGCCTCGGCGGGCTGGGCGTTATCGGGGGCCGTTCTCGTCACCTCGCACGGCTTCACCGGCTCCTATCTCGGCTCGCGCCACAGCCTGTCGGCGACGGCGATCGCGGGCGAGGGCACCGGCATGGAGCGCGACTATGACAGTCTGTCGAAGATCCACGCGAGCGACCTGCCGGACCCGGCCGAGATCGGCCGGCGCGCGGCCGAGCGCGCCGTCAAGCGGCTGAGGCCGGTGCAGATGCCGACGGGAAAGGCCACCGTCGTCTATGATCCGCGCGCCGCCGTCAGCCTGATCGGCCACCTCGCCGGCGCGGTGAACGGCAGTTCGATCGCCCGCAAGGCGAGCTTCCTGCAGAAGGCGATGGGCGAGGCGGTGTTCGCGCCGGGCATCCGTATCGTCGATGATCCGCATCGCGTCCGCGGCCTCGCCTCGCGCCCGTTCGACGGCGAGGGCGTCGCGTCCGAACCCTTCGACCTGATCCGCGACGGCGTGCTGCAGCGCTGGTTCCTCGACAGCGCCACGGCGCGCGAACTCGGCCTCGAGACCAATGGCCGGGCGGTCGGCGGCGGCAGCAACCCGCATCCAAGTGCCACCAACCTCACCCTGCTGCCGGGCGACCGCTCGCCGGAGCAGCTGATCGCCGATGTCGGCGACGGCTTCTACGTCACCGAGCTGATCGGCCATGGCGCCAATGGCGTGACGGGCGACTACAGCCGCGGCGCCTCCGGCTATCGCATTCGCGACGGCCAGCTCGCCGAGGCGGTCAGCGAGATCACCATCGCCGGCAATCTGCGCGACATGTTCCGCCGCCTCGTCGCGGCGAACGATCTCGACTATCGCTATGCCTTCAACGCGCCGACGGTGGCGATCGAAGGCATGATGATTGCCGGGCGCTGATCCCATGACGGACGATCTGGCCCTTCTGGCCGACGCGGCACGCGAGGCCGGGCGGATCGCGCTCGGCTATTTCAGGCGCGATCCGAAGGTCTGGATCAAGGGGGCGAGTTCGCCCGTCAGCGAGGCAGATATCGCCGCCGATCGCTACCTGCACACGACGCTGACGGCGGCGCGTCCCGACTATGGCTGGCTGTCGGAGGAAAGCGTCGACACGCCCGACCGGTTGGAGCGTCGGCGGGTTTTCGTCGTCGATCCGATCGACGGCACGCGCGGCTTCATCGACGGCCATCCCGACTGGTGCGTGTCGGTCGCGATCGTCGAGGGCGACACGCCCGTGGCGGCCGCGCTCTATGCGCCGGCGCTGGACGAGATGTTCGAGGCGGCGGCCGGGGCGGGGGCGCGACTGAACGGCGCGGTCCTCGCGGTCAGCGGCCGGACGACGCTTTCGGGCGCGCGCATCGCCGGCCCGGCGCGGCACCTGAGGGCGATGGTGGCGCACGGCATGGATGCGCGGGAACGCCGCTTCACCCCCTCGCTCGCCTATCGCTTCGCGCTGGTCGCGGCGGGGCGCGTCGATGTCGCGACGGCGCGCTCCGGTGCCTATGATTGGGATCTTGCGGCAGTGGACCTTTTGGTGCACGAAGCAGGCGGAACGCTTTGCGATCTCGGCGGCGGACGGCTCCGCTTCAACGGCGTCGAGCCGCGCCACCCGTCCCTGATCGCCGCGACGCCCGCGCTCGCTTCGGCGACCGGGGCGATCATTGCTGAGGCCGAGGCCGAGCACGCGGCCTCGGGGTCTTCCGCGCGCTAGGCTCGCGCGGCGCCGGTTTTGACAAGGAGACGTCGACACATGCCTGGTACGGACAAACAGCTCCTGCATCTGGTGTTCGGGGGCGAGCTGAGCACGGTCGGTTCGATGGAGTTCGCCGATCTGTCGAAGCTCGACATCGTCGGGATCTTTCCGAACTACGCCACCGCCTACGACGCCTGGAAGAAGGCGGCTCAGGGGTCGGTGGACAATGCGCAGACGCGCTATTTCATCGTGCATCTGCACAGGCTGCTCGATCCGGACGCGACGGGCGCCTGAGCACGCCGCCCTCGCGCCGTGGCGCCAAGGCGGAAATCAACGCCGCCGCGCCCGCGGCGGCCGGAAGGGACAGGACGGATTTGGCTGACGCTCAGGCAAAGAGGCGCGCGAAGCGCCCGGGCCTCCTCAAGAGGATCGCGACCTCGGATCAGGCGACACGGCTCGCCGGACGCACGGCCGCCGCGTATCTGCGCTTTGTCCGGCGCACCAGCACGCTCGAATTCGAGCCGAGCGAGCCCTACGAATATTTCGGCCATCTGCTGCCCGGCATCGTCGCCATGTGGCACGGCCAGCACCTGATGGTGCCGTTCATCCGCCGCGAGGGGCACGACGTCCGCGTCATGATCTCGCGCCACCGCGACGGCGAGATCAATGCGATCGCCGCCGAGAGCCTCGGCCTCGGCACCGTGCGGGCCTCGGCCGCGCGCTCGGCCTCGCGCGTCATCGAGAAGGGCGGCCTGCGCGGCTTCCTCGAGATGAAGGCGGCGCTCGCCCAGGGCGCGACCGTCGCCATGACGGCCGATCTGTCCAACCAGAAGTCGCGCCGCGCCGGCCCCGGCATCATCATGCTGGCGCGCGCCTCGGGCCGTCCCATTGTGCCGGTCGCCGTCGCCACCAGCCGGCACTTCGTCATCCGCAACTGGGACCGCACGACGGTGAACCTTCCCTTCAGCAAGGGCATCTGCATCTTCGGCAACCCGATCTACGTTCCGGACGACGCCGACGACGCGCTGGTCGAGCAGAAGCGGCAGGCGCTCGAGGATGAACTGAACCGCATCACCGAGCGGGCCTATCAGCGGCTCGGCAAGCCGAATGTCTGAGCGCCCCGGGCCGGCCCTGACCGCATACCGTCTTGCCGGCCATCTGGCGCGCCCGCTCGTCCCCCTGCTCCTTGCCTACCGCGCGGGCCGGGGCAAGGAAGAGCCCGCGCGGCGCGGCGAGCGCTACGGCCACACGGGTGTGGCGCGGCCCTCGGGCGCGGTGGTGTGGATCCACGCGGCCAGCGTCGGCGAGACCAACGCGGCGATCCCGCTCGTGCGCCGCATCGTCGAGGAGGGCGTCCATGTCCTCTTCACCACCGTCACGGTGACCAGCGCGGCCGAGGCGGCGAAGCGTCTGCCGCCCGGCGCCGTGCATCAATATGCGCCGCTCGACATCGTCCCCTATATCGACTGCTTCCTCGATCATTGGCGGCCCGACCTCGCCATCACGGTCGAATCGGAGGTCTGGCCGGCCAAGATGAGCCGGCTCGCGGCGCGTGGCATTCCGCAGATCTTCGTCAATGCGCGCATGTCCGAGCGCTCCTTCGCCCGCTGGCAGAAGCTCGCCAAGGGCCGTGACAACCTCTTCTCGCTGGTGACGATGGCGTTGGCGCAGAGCGTGGGCGACGGCGAACGGCTCGCCGCGCTCGGCATGCGCGACGTGCGCGTCACCGGCAATCTGAAATTCGACGTGCCGCCGCCGCATGCCGCGCCCGAGGCCGTCGAACGCTTCCAGCAGCGCGTCGCGGGCCGGTCGGTATTCGTCGCGGCCTCGACGCATGAGGGCGAGGAGGAGGTCGTCGCCGCGGCGCACAAGGTGCTGCGCCATCGCCGGCCCGATCTCCTGACCATCCTCGTGCCGCGCCATCCCGCGCGCGGCGCCGCCATCCGCGAGCAGCTCGCCGCCAGGGGCCTCGTCGTGGCGCAGCGCAGCCTCGACGAAGCGATCACCTCCGAGACCGACATCTACCTCGCCGATACGCTGGGCGAGCTCGGCATATTCTATCGCGTCGCGCCGATCGCCTTCATCGGCGGCACCCTGGTGCCGGTCGGCGGCCACAATCCGATCGAGCCGGCGCAGTTGAATGCGGCCATCCTGCATGGCCCGCATGTCCACAACGCGGCCGAGATCTATGCAGCCCTCGACCGCACCGGCCGGGCCGAGGTGGTTCGCAGTTCCGAGCAACTGGCCAGGGTGCTCGACGAGCTCTTCGCCGATCCGAACGCGATGCGTCGCCGCGCCACCAAGGCCGCCGAGGCGATCGCCACCTTCACCGGTGCCCTCGATGCGACCATGCGGGCGCTGGTGCCCTATCTCGAGCCGCTGGCGATCGCCGCGCGGCTGGAGGGGCGGATCGAGGCGGGCGTCCCGCCGCAGGGCAGGGGACGGGCAGGATGATCGGGGCGCCGCGCTTCTGGTGGCTGCAGCGGCTGTCGGTGCCGGCGCTGCTGCTCGCGCCCGTCGCCGGACTTTACGGCTATGTCGCCGGCCGCCGCATGCGCAATGCGCCGAGGGCCGTCGCCCCCGTTCCCGTCATCTGCATCGGCAATTACGTGGTCGGCGGCGCCGGCAAGACGCCGACGGCGCTCGCCGTCGCCAGGATTGCCCGCGACATGGGCTTGAGCCCCGGCTTCCTGACGCGCGGCTATGGCGGCAAGGCACCGACGCCCCTCCTGGTGGATCCGGCGCAGCACGGCGCGGCCTCGGTCGGCGACGAGGCGCTGCTGCTCGCCGCCGCCGGCCCGGTCGTCGTCTCGCCCGATCGCCCGGCCGGATTGCCGCTGCTCGACCAGCAAGGCGTCGATCTCATCATCATGGATGACGGCTTCCAGAATCCGTCGCTGCGCAAGGACCTGACGCTGGTCGTCGTCGATGGCGCGGCCGCTATCGGCAATGGTCGCGTCATCCCGTCGGGTCCGCTGCGCGCGCCGCTCAGGACCCAGATCGTGCGTTCCGACGCGGTCATCGTGGTCGGGCCGGGGGAACCGGGCGACCGCATGGTCCGTCGCGTCGCCCGGGCGGGCCGTATCGTGCTGCGCGGCGCGCTGGCGCCGGCCATGCGGCGGGACTGGGGCGATCGCCCGTTTCTCGCCTTCGCCGGCATCGGCCGGCCGGAGAAGTTCTTCAACACGCTCGATCGGGCCGGCGTGCCGCTCGCCGACGTGAAGGGCTTTCCCGACCATCACCACTATTCGGAGGACGACGCCCGCAAGCTCCTGGCGCGCGCCGATCAGGACGGGCTGGGCCTGATCACGACCAGCAAGGACCATGCGCGGCTCGCCCGCCTGGACGGCGAGCGCGCCAAGCTGCGCGATCGGGTCGTGGTGTTCGACGTGGCGATGACATTCGAGAACGAAGCCCGCATCGCGGCACTGATCGCCGAGACGGTGCGCAGGGTGCGGGCGCGGTAGCGGCGTCGAAACCGACTATCCGCGCGCGTCGGGCAAGCGCCCGATCAGCTCCAGGTCAGGCCGAGCTGCTTGTGGCGGGCGAGGCAGGTTGCCGGATCGGCATAGGCTTCCTGATGCGCGACATTCCAGTATCGGAGTTCGTCGAGCGGAATCACGGCGCCGGTGACGGCGCAGCGCACGAAGGCGCCAGGCGACAGGATCTGGTAGTCGCCATCGAGATAACGAATGCGCGCTTCGCCGCCGCGCCCGGCTGGTTCTATACGGTTCATGAGCGGGAATATCGTGCGGAACGCGCCCCGGCGCAACAGGCGGGAATGTCGCTGGAGGCTTCCCGCATCGCTTTTCAGGGCGGCAGCCTCGGTCGCGGAGAAAACCTCCGCCGTCATCCCGGGCTGGACCCGGGATCCAATCAGCCGGGTTGCCGGCTATGCGGGCCGCCCGGGGATCAAGGCCGCATGGATCCCCGCCTTCGCGGGGATGACGGTGAGCGGAGCCGGGCATCCAATGAGCGGGGAGGACGGTGAGCGGAGCCGGCGCGGGGATGACGGCCAGCGTGGAGCGTGCCTCTACCTTCGGCCGAACAGGCGCTCGATGTCTTGGAGCTTCAGCTCGACATAGGTCGGGCGGCCGTGGTTGCACTGGCCGGAGCCCGGCGTCGCCTCCATCTCGCGCAGCAGCGCGTCCATTTCCTCCGGCCGGAGCCGCCGGCCCGAACGGACGGATCCGTGGCAGGCCATGGTCGCGGCGACATGGTCGAGCTTCTCGCGGAGCCGAGTCGTGTCGTCCCATTCGGCGAGGTCGTCGGCGAGGTTGGCCAGAAGCGCCCGCGTATCCAGTTCGCCGAGCAGCGCCGGCGTCTCGCGCACCGCCACCGCGCCGGGGCCGAAGCCCTCGATGACGAGGCCGAGCTCGGCGAATTCGTCGGCCCGCTTCAGGAGGCGCGCGACATCGTCCTCGGGCAGGTCGATGACATCGGGGATGAGAAGCAGCTGCCGCGCGACGCCCGAGCGCGCCAGCGCCGTCTTCATCCGCTCGTAGACGAGCCGCTCATGCGCCGCGTGCTGGTCGACGATGACGAGCCCGTTGGTGGTCTGCGCGATGATGTAGTTCTCGTGCAATTGCGCCCGCGCCGCGCCGAGCGGGCGATCGGACTGGTCGATCTCGGCGGGCGTGTTGGCTCGGGCATCGGCCGAGGGGACGTTGACGGCCGCGAAGGCCGGTTGGGCCGGCTCGGCGAAGCCGGCCGCCTGGCCATGGGCCGGCGCGGGGCTGCTTCGCCAGGCCGCGAAGGCAGCGGGCGCCGTGGCGGCGGGCGCAGACGAGCGCCAGGCGGGCGCCGGTGGCGCGCCCGTCTGGAACGCCGCCAGCGTCGCGCTGCCGCCCGTCGTCGCCGAGCGGTGCCCGGCCTGGTGGATGGCGTTGCGCAGCGCGCCGACGATCAGCCCGCGCACCAGCCCCGGATCGCGGAAGCGGACATCGGATTTCGCCGGATGCACGTTGACGTCGACGCCATGCGGCTCGAGGTCGATGCGGAGCGCCGCGACCGGGTGGCGGTCCCTGGACATCACGTCGGCATAGCCGGCGCGCAGCGCGCCCATCAGCAATTTGTCGCGCACCGGACGGCCGTTGACGAACAGGAACTGGTGCAGGCCGTTGCCGCGGTTGAAGGTCGGCAGTCCGGCATAGCCGGAGAGGCGGATGCCTTCGCGCTCCGCCTCGATCGCGAGCGAATTGTCGACGAAGTCCTGGCCGAGGATCTGGCCGAGGCGCTCGACGAACGGGTCGTCGCCATGCGCCACGGGGTAGTCGAGCGCTCCGCGGTCGCTGCCGGTGAGCGCGAAGCGCACTTCCGGATGCGCCATGGCGAGGCGCTTGACGATGTCGGTGACGGCCGTCGCCTCGGCCCGCTCGCCCTTCAGAAACTTGAGACGGGCCGGCGTCGAGAAGAACAGGTCCGTGACCTCGACGCGGGTGCCGGAGGAAAGGCCGGCGGGACGGGGCGGATGCACCAGCCCGCCCTCGATGACGATCTCCCAGGCATGCGGCTCGCTGACATGGCGCGAGGCGATCGAAAGCCGCGCCACCGCGCCGATCGAGGCCAGCGCCTCGCCGCGGAAGCCGAGCGTGCGGATGTCGAGAAGGTCGTCGGTGAGCTTGGACGTGCAGTGGCGGTCGACGGCGAGCGCGAGGTCGTCACGCGTCATGCCGCCGCCATCGTCGCTGACACGAATGAGCGCCGCGCCGCCACCGGCCGTGACGATCTCGACGCGCCTCGCCCCGGCGTCGATGGCGTTTTCCACCAGTTCCTTGACCACGCTCGCCGGCCGCTCGACCACCTCGCCGGCGGCGATGCGGTTGATCATCTCTTCGGTAAGGCGGCGGACGACGGTCATGTCAGGCAATCTGGCTGTTGGCCGGCGATCCTGCCGGATTCGGCTTTGCGAGGGAAGCGGAGGCGCGGGTCGCGCGGACGCTCCCGGCGATCCGTGCACAGGCGGTTCCCGGCTTGCCCGCATCGGTGCATAGTCGATCGACTGCGGAACCACACGGGAGGCACAGGCCATGGACGGCACCGGATATCAGATTTCGTCACGTCGGCGCGCCGGATGGCTGCGGCCCTTCGCGGGCCTCGTCGCGGGCGCGACCCTGGCCGTGGGAGCGCCTCACGCGGCCCGGGCGCATGATTTCGCCGCCGCCGAGGCGACCTACGAACAGGCGGCCGAGAGCGCCCCTGCCGGTGAAGCGGTCACGTTGTTCCAGGATGTTCGCATCTTCGACGGCCGCAGCCCGACGCTGTCGCCACCGTCGAACGTGCTCGTGCGCGGCAACCGGATCGAGCGCATCGCGACGGACCCGATCGAGGTCTCGCCCGCCGACGACACGGTGGTGATCCCTGGCGGGGGACGGGTGCTGATGCCGGGGCTGATCGATGCCCATTGGCATGCCTTCATGGCGGCGACGCCGCAGGGCGTTCTGATGACGGCGGAACCCCAATATCTGGACATGCTGGCGGCGCGGCAGGCGGAGTCGACGCTGATGCGTGGCTTCACCACGATCCGCGATCTTGGCGGCCCGGTCACCGGGTTGAAGCGCGCCATCGACGAGGGCGTGATGATCGGCCCGCGCATCTATCCGTCCGGGGCCTTCATCTCGCAGACGTCGGGCCATGGCGATTTCCGCATGCGCTCCGAGCTGCCGCGCCAGCCGGGAGGCCCGCTCAGCGTCTCGGAGCGCGAGGGTATCGCGGCGATCGCCGACAGCCCGGACGAGGTGCGGCTGCGCGTCCGCGAGCAATTGCGGCTCGGCGCCAGCCAGATCAAGCTGATGGCGAGCGGCGGCGTCAGCTCGCCGCCGCACAATCCGCTCGCCTCGTTGCAGTTCACGGACGCCGAACTGCGGGCCGCCGTCGAGGCCGCGGCCGACTGGGGCACCTATGTCACCGTGCATGCCTATACGCCGAAGGCGATGCAGCGCGCCGTCGCGGCCGGCGTGCAATGCATCGACCACGGCCAGCTGATGGACGAGGAGACGGCCAAGCTGCTGGCCGAGAAGGGGATCTGGCTCTCGATCCAGCCGCTGCTCGACGACGACGACATTCCGGCGCTGAGCCCGGATTCGATGGAGCGCGCGCACCAGGTCTTCGCCGGCACCGACAACGCCTACCGGCTTGCCAAGAAGTACGGCATCAAGACCGCGTTCGGATCGGACGCGCTGTTCGACGCGCGCGTGGCGAGCCGCCAGGGCGGGCAATTGGTGAAACTGCTCAAATGGTACACGGCCGCCGAGGCGCTGAAGATGGCCACCGCCGACAATGCCGAGTTGATGGCGATGTCCGGCTTCATCAATCCCTATCCCGGCAAGCTCGGCGTGGTCGAAGAGGGGGCGCTGGCCGACCTGCTGCTGGTCGATGGCGACCCGCTGCAGAACCTGGCCCTGATCGAGGATCCCGAGACCAATCTCATGGTCATCATGAAGGACGGCCTGATCTACAAGGACACGCTGCCGCAATAGTCGCGGAGATTTGATCTCTCACCCGGCGTGCGGGGCTGCGCAAGCGCGACTATAGCTTGCGCAGTCGATGCTCTTGCGGGTGGTGGGGTGCGCATGTCGATGTCGGTCGATCAGTATGTCACTGCCAGCGATAGACTGACCCAAGCGGATCGGCGTCTGGCTGCATTGGTACGGCGACTGTCGGAAGCGAATCGCAGGATCGATCCCTATCGGCCGTTCCTTCAGTTCCTGCTTGGCCATCTAACCTTCACGGGCGTCATACTGGTCGGCTCCCTGGCCTCGCTGCCGAAGACCGGGGCCGAACTGACGCCGCCGATGCGTGTGGCGATGGGCGGTGTTGTCGCCTGGATGGCGATTTCAGCTCTGGCGGGAAGCATCGTTGCGCTGATCGTTCAAGGTCTGAAATTGCGCTATGTCAGGCTCGATCGAGAGCCCGCCGACGCCTGGATCAAGACGAGTTTCGTTCTGTGTTGCGTGCCGATCATCCCCGGCGCGATCGCGGTCCTGTACTGCCTGCTCGCCGGGGCTGCGTTGATCTGCAACAGGGCTTCTCTACCGTCTATTGTCGAGGCGTTCGAGACGCTGCGGACGGGCCTCAGGCTTTTTTGACGAATTCGGCGCGCAGCACGAGGCCCTTCACCTGCTTGGTGTTGCATTCGAACGTGTCGGGATCGCCGGTCAGGCGGATGTTCTTCACCATCGTGCCGCGCTTCAGCGTTTCCGACGTGCCCTTGACCTTGAGGTCCTTGATGAGGGTGACGGAATCGCCGTCGTTGAGCGGCGTGCCGTTGCTGTCGCGCACGATGATGTCGTCGGTCATTCTCTGTCCTTTGAAAGCGGAAATCGCAGCGGGTCGGCGCCTCAGACGGCGCGCCAGCCGATGTCGCGGCGGGCGAAACCGTCCGGCCAATCGATCAGGTCGACGGCGGCATAGGCGCGCCGCTGCGCCTCGGCGACCGTCTCGCCGAGCGCGGTGACGTTGAGGACGCGGCCGCCATTGGCGACCAGCTTGCCATCGGCCAGCGCCGTGCCGGCCTGGAAGACCTGCGTCTCGGGCAACGCGTTGGCCGTTTCGATGCCGGCGATCGGCGTGCCCTTCCGATAGTCGCCGGGGTAGCCCCTGGCCGCCATGACGACGGTGAGCGCCGCCTCCGGCCGCCAGCGCGTCTCGACGCCGTCAAGCTTGCCCTCGCTGGCTGCGAGCAGCAGCTCGAGCAGGTCGCTCTCCAGCCGCATCATCAGCACCTGGCATTCCGGATCGCCGAAGCGGACATTGTATTCGATCAGCTCCGGACCCTTGGCGGTGATCATCAGGCCGGCGAAGAGCACTCCCTTGAACGGCGCGCCGCGCGCGGCCATCGCCTTCATCGTCGGTCGGATAATCTCGCTCATCGTTCGCTCGATCATCGCCTCGGTCATGATCGGGGCCGGCGAATAGGCGCCCATGCCGCCGGTGTTGGGACCGGTGTCGCCGTCGCCGACGCGCTTGTGGTCCTGCGCGGTGGCGAGCGGCACGGCGTCGACGCCGTCGCAGATTGCGAAGAAGCTCGCCTCCTCGCCGATCAGGCACGCCTCCACCACGACTTCCGCGCCGGCCGAGCCGAAGGCGCCGTCGAAGCAGGCGTCGATCGCCGCATGCGCCTCGGCCAGCGTTTCCGCCACGACGACGCCCTTGCCGGCGGCGATACCGTCCGCCTTGACGACGATCGGCGCGCCCATGGCGGCCGCGTAGTCCTTGGCCGGGCCTGCCTCGGTGAAGCGCTGGTAGGCGGCGGTCGGAATGCCGGCCTCGGCGCAGAGATCCTTGGTATAGCCCTTCGAACCCTCCAGCCGCGACGCTTCGCGGCTCGGCCCGAACACCTTGATGCCGGCCGCGTCGAGCGCGTCGGCGAGGCCGGCGACGAGCGGCGCCTCGGGCCCGACGACGACGAGGTCGATCATGTTGTGGCGGCAGAAGTCGACGACGGCGTGATGGTCGAAAGGATCGAGCCGGACAAGCTCGGCCAGCGCGCCGATGCCCGGATTGCCGGGGGCCGCGAAGAGCTTGCCGAGCCGTGGCGATCTGCGCAGCGCCCAGGCCAGCGCATGCTCGCGGCCACCCGATCCGATCAGGAGAATGTTGATGCGCGTCTCGCTCATGTTCGGCCCGTTCTTGAATCCCGTGCGCGGCGCTTAGCAAGCAAGGGCCGACTTGTCGAATCCTGAACGGGCGCCTGGGCGCCGGTGGCGCGGAAATCTGCCCTGATGCGCGACGGTCGCCAATTCGGCATCATGGCGAAGACGACGTAGCGGCAGCGAGTCGATTGGGCGACAGGGCGGCCGGGCGCGCTTGCCGGGCGGGCGGGCATCGAAACGGGAGTTGCGACATGAAGCATGGTCTCGCCCTGCTCCTGGCAGGGCTCTGCATCATCGACGCGCGCGCGGCCATGGCCGGTGACCTGGACATGGCCGTCCCCGCGGCCGAGCCCAGCCCGGCGCGGCGCGCCACCTCGATCGGCATCGAGTTCAGCCCCGAATATTATGCGCGCGACACGTCGAGCCACGAGGCTGGCGACTGGGCCGACAACACGCTGAAGCTGAGCCTTTCGCACAGTTTCGACAACAGCTGGATCCTGGGCGGCTATGTCCAGACGACCTTCAAGCCCGCCGACAAGTACCAGTATTATGGCGAGGGATCGCTCGGCTACCGGTTCCGATTCGAGCGGTTCTCGCTGACACCGTCCGTGGCGCTTGGCTATACGTGGGACGAGACGGGCATCACCGTCGATGACGCGCCGAACGCCGACGCGTTCTACTATGCCTTCTATCTCGCCGGCGACTGGAAGCTGGCGGAGAAGTGGACCTGGAACGTCTTCAACCTGCGCTATCGCAATGCGTTCGACGCGACGTGGGAAACGCCGAAGGTCGGGACCGGCCTGACCTATGCGATCGATTCCGCCAACACCGTCTCCGTCAACCTCGGCTACAGCTGGAAGGATACCGGCGAGGGCCTGGAGGGCGACAAGGTCAATGCGGCCTTCGGATTCAAGCACGCCTTCTGACACCGCGCCTCAGCGGAGCGCCAGCGCCATGAAGCGGGTGCCGGCGACGGGCGTGTCGTAATAGGCGGGGATCGTCGCAAAGCCCGCGCCTTCATAGAGCGCCATCGCCGCCTGCATACTGGGCAGCGTGTCGAGCAGCATGCGCCGGTAGCCGGCCCGCCGCGCCGCCGTGACGATGGCTGCAACCAGCCCGCGGCCGACCCCGAGCCCGCGTCCCGCCGGCGCGACATAGAGCCGCTTCATCTCGCAGTCGCCCGGCCCCGAGAGGGGGCGCAGGCCGACGCAGCCGAGCGCCGCGCCGTCATCGCCGCGCGCCAGCAGCAAGGCGCCGGCCGGCGGTGCGTATTTGCCCGGCATCGCGGCGATCTCGGCCTCGAAATCCTGATAGGTGAGGTCGATCGGCAGCGCGGCGGCATAGGCGCGGATCAGCGCGACCGCGTCGTCGAGGTCGCGATCGGAGCCGACGGGATCGATGGTGAAGGCGCGCGGGATCATGGGTGGAGACTAGCCGAGTTGCAGCAAGTCGTCGCGTGGCGCGCGCGCCGATCGGGTGTATGAAGGGGCACCCCACGACCGGAGCGGAAGAGCCCGATGAGCCTGAACCATGGAACCGTCGCCGACGCCGCAAGGGGCAATTGGGTCGACCAGTTCGCGCCGCATTGGCTGCGCCCCTATGCCCGGCTGGCGCGCTGGGACCGTCCGATCGGCTGGTGGCTGCTGCTCCTGCCATGCTGGTGGGCGGCGGCGCTCGCCAGCAACGTCGCCGGCGCGACGCTGCCCAATATCGGACATCTCGTGCTGTTCCTGATCGGCGCCGTCGCCATGCGCGGCGCCGGCTGCACCTATAACGACATCGTCGATCGCGATCTCGATGCCGGCGTGGCGCGCACGCGCTCGCGGCCGATTCCGAGCGGCCAGGTGAGCGTCCGCAACGCCAAGGTATTCCTGCTGCTGCAGGCGCTGGTCGGCCTCGCCGTGCTGCTGTCGTTCAATCTCTTCTCGATCGTGCTCGGCGTTTCGTCGCTCGTCGTCGTCGCGGCCTATCCGTTCATGAAGCGCATCACCGACTGGCCGCAATTCGTGCTCGGACTCGCCTTCTCCTGGGGCGCGCTGATGGGCTGGTCGGCCGTTTTCGGGGGCCTGTCGCTGGCGCCGGTGCTGCTCTATGGCGGCTGCGTGCTGTGGACGATCGGCTACGACACGATCTATGCGCTGCAGGACATCGAGGACGACAAGATCATGGGCGTTCGCTCCACGGCGCGGCTGTTCGGCGCCCGCGCCCGCGAAATGGTCGGCCTGCTCTATGCCGGCGCGGCGCTTTTCTGGATCGCCGCCTTCGCGGTGGCAGGTATCGGCTGGATCGCCTGGCTCGGCCTTGCGCTGACGGCCACGCATCTCGCCTGGCAGGTCGCGACCGTGCGGCTCGACGACGAGGCGCTGGCGCTGCGCGTGTTCAAGTCGAACCGCAATGCCGGGCTGATCCTCTTCGCCGGGCTCGTGCTCGACGCGCTGGTCTAGCGTTTCGCTCCGACACTTCACGAACACGTCACTTGCCGAAATCCCCGGCCGGGCGCGCTAATTCGGCGCGGCCGAGCCTTGCCGCGCATCCCGTCTTCGCATGGAGATTGTCACCGCAGCACAGTTTGGGGAGCGCTCGCATATGTCGACTGAAGCACTTGCCACCGTTTCCGAAATCAATCCTGCGCCGTTCATCGACGCCGTCCTCGGCTTTCGCGACACCGCCGCGATGAAGGCGGCGCTCGCGCTCGATCTGTTCAGCCTTCTGGGCGAAGGCGTCGCGACACCCGCCGCGCTCGCGGCGCGGACGGGTGCCTCCGAGCGGGGCCTGCGCATCCTCTGCGATTATCTCGTGGTCAAGGGCTTCGTGGAGAAGCGCGACGGCCGCTACGGACTGAGCCCGTCCAGCGCCGTTTTCCTGGACAAGCGCTCGCCCGGCTACATGGGCAGCATCGCCGATTTCCTCGCTTCGCCCGAGATGGTGGCGCTCTTCCTCGACGATCCGGACGCCTATGTGCGGCAGGGCGGGTCGCTCGGTCTCGCCAACATGGCGGCCGACAACCCGATCTGGATCAAGTTCGCGCAGGCGATGGTGCCGCTTGTGATCGGCAGCGCGGAGGGGCTGGCGGCAGAGGTGGCGAACTGGCCGAACCCGCCGCGCAAGGTTCTCGACATCGCGGCCGGCCACGGCTTCTTCGGTATCTCGGTGGCCCGCGTCGTGCCGGGCGCCGCGATCGTCGCGCTCGACTGGGCGGCCGTGCTGGAACTGGCCGAGCGCAATGCCGCCGAGGCCGGCGTCTCGGATCGCTTCACGACGATCGCCGGCAGCGCCTTCGATGTCGGCTGGGGGTCGGACTACGACCTGGTGCTGCTGCCGAACTTCCTGCACCATTTCGATCACGAGACTTGCGTGCTGCTGTTGCGCAAGGCGCGGGCGAGCCTGGCGCCGGGCGGCAGGGTGATCGCGGTCGAGTTCGTTCCGAATGGGGATCGCGTATCGCCGCCCTGGCCGGCGACCTTCGCGATGATGATGCTGGCGACGACGCAGCGCGGCGACGCCTATACCGCCAGGGACCTTGACCTGATGGCGCGGGACGCCGGTTTCTCCGGCGCCAGCGTGCGGCCGATGCCGCCGTCGCCGGCGAGCCTGGTGCTGTTCGAAGGCTGAGGATGAGGTCGAAGACGGCTCAGTCGCGGGCGATGATCTCGCGGCCGGTGACCGTGCCGCCTTCCGTGTTGAAGCCGGTCTTGCGGCGCTTCAGGAAGCGCGGGCGGCGGCCGGTCAGCGACGTCGGCGCGCGGCGCGACTGGACTTCGCCGACGACCAGCGGGCCGAGTTGCTCCAGCGGCGCGCGGACGGTGCCGTCGGCGTCGACGATCAGGAGCGGCAGGCCGAGCGCGCGGCCCCAGGCCTGCCAGTCGGCGGCGACGTCCTCGCCATCGCCGAGATCCTCGACGACCACCAGCGGCAGCGACATGGCGGGATCGCGGTGCATCAGCTCGACGGTGGTGCGCACGGCGCCGGTCTCGGGATCGCCCGTCATCCGCACGGCGACGCCGCGAAACGCGCTGACCGGGGTCGAGAGCGTGGTCGGGATGCCGCCAAGGCGACGCTTGATGATCGCCTGCTCGCGGTCGAGATAGACGGCCGGGGTCGTCGTCGAGGCCGGGCCGGCGAGGGGGGCGGAGTAGCGGACCGGGAGCGTGAAAGGATCGACGCGGAGATCATTGCCGTGTGCCTGAGCCATGCCGTTTGCCATCGTCGTCTACTCCATCGCTGCCACGTTCCGGTCCGGTTAACGGGACCTTAAGGGCCTGGCCCGCTTGACCGGGCCCGCTCTTCGTTGAAGCGACAATGCCATGCGAACGGCCATGCAGAGCTTAAGGGACATGGTTAATGCCCGTCCGATCGCGGACAGGGTTAGCGTCTGGTCATCGAAGACGGTTGACGAAAACTTGCTCAAATAAGGCAGCGGCGACGCGACGGCGGCGGCCGGCCATTTGTTTGGGACGAGCCCGGGGGGGGGCGGCGCGGGCTCGAGAAGCGGCAACACACGGACGTCATCCCTGCGCAAGCAGGGATCCATGCGGCCGCGTTGCCGGGTGCTTCATGCGCGAGCAATCCGGCGGAATGGATTCCAGGTCGGGGCCCGGGATAACGGCGAGGATGGGGTGGGATCGAGCCCCTTCTTGTAGACGCGAAGCGCCCTTCAGAGGCGCAGCATCTTGCCGGGATTGAGGATGCCGTTCGGATCGAGCGCCAGCTTGATCGAGCGCATCATGTCGATCGCGACCGGCCCCTTGGCGTCCGGCAGCAGGTCGCGCTTCAGCCGGCCGATGCCGTGCTCGGCCGAGATCGAGCCGTGATAGCCGGCGACGATGCCGTGCACGAGCGCGTTCATCATGTCCCATCCGGCGAGATAGGCCTCCTTGTTGGCGCCGACCGGCTGCGAGACGTTGAAATGGATGTTGCCGTCGCCGAGATGGCCGAACGGCACCGGGCGGCAGCCAGGCACCAGCGCCTCGACGGCGGCGATCGCCTCCTTCAGGAAGGCCGGCACGCTCGCGACCGGCACCGAGACGTCGTGCTTGATCGAGCCGCCCTCCGGCTTCTGCGCCTCGGACATGCCGTGCCGCATGCGCCAGAAGGCGTTGCGCTCGGCGAGCGACTGGGCGATCGAGGCGTCGAGCACCGTGCCGCGCTCGTAGGCGGCGCCGAGGATGTCCTCGATGGCGCTCACCGCCGCCTCGTCGGAATGGCCGGACGAGATCTCGATCAGCGCGTACCAGGGCGCCGGGCTCGCGACCGGCTCGCGCGCGCCGGGGATGTGGCGGATCACGAAGTCGACGCCGATGCGCGGCATCAGCTCGAAGCCGGTCAGGTCGTGGCCGGCGCGGTTGCGCGCCAGGTTGAACAGGGCAAGGGCTGCTTCCGGATCGGCGACGGCCGCGAAGGCGACGGCTTGCCCTTTCGGGCGCGGATAGAGCTTGAGCACCGCCGCGGTGATGATGCCGATCGTGCCTTCGCCGCCGATGAAGAGCTGCTTCAGGTCGTAGCCGGTATTGTCCTTGCGCAGCGCGCCGAGCCCCTCCCAGACGCGGCCATCGGCGAGCACCACCTCCAGTCCGAGCACCAGGTCGCGCATGTTGCCATAGGCGAGCACGGCCGTGCCGCCGGCATTGGTTGAGATGTTGCCGCCGATGCGGCAGGACCCCTCCGAGCCGAGGGAGAGCGGGAACAGCCGGTCGACGGCCTCGGCCGCCGCCTGCACGTCGGCGAGGATCGCGCCCCCCTCGACCGTCATCGAATAGCCCTCCGCGTCGACGGCGCGGATGCGCGTCATGCGGTCGAGCGACAGCACGATCTCGGTGCCGCTTGAATCCGGCACCTGGCCGCCGACGAGGCCGGTATTGCCGCTCTGCGGCACGATCGCCGTGCCCGTCTCGTTGGCGAGTGCCAGGATCGCCGAGACCTCGGCGGTGGAGCCGGGCCGCAGCACCAGCGGCGTTTCGCCGACATATTTGTCGCGCCACTCCATCCGGTAGGGCTTGGTCGCTTCCGGATCGGTCAGCGCATGACCAGGGCCGACGAGCGCGGCGAAGCGGGCGAGGAGGTCTGGCGTGGGGCGATGGGGCATGATGGCGGGATTCGGTCCTTGCTGGCGCGGACAGGATACGCGCCTTCGGCCCGCCGCCGGAAGCCGCAATCGGGCTGCGGAAAATGTCGCCGGCCTGCTGCTGGCAGGCCGGCGACACGGGACGGTCTCCCTGTGAGCGTCGTTGCGCTCGACCCTTCCCTGGTCTCGTGCCGGCCCGAAGATCGTCGAGGCGGGCCGGAATGACGATGGCGCGCGGTCGCGCCATCATCGGTTCATGGCCGTCAGCGGCGGCAGTTGTCCTGCCCCGGCCGGCAGTTGCGATTGCGATTCTGCTGCTGCTGCCGGTTGCGGTTCTGCTGGTTCTGCCGGGCGCGCTGCTGCTGCGGCCTGGCGTTCTGCTGCGGCCGGGCATTCTGGCGCCGCTGCTGCTGAGGCCGCGCGTTCTGCGCCGGCCTCTGCTGTGGCCTTGCGTTCTGCGGGCGCTGCTGCGGACGGGCATTCTGTGGCCGCTGTTGCGGCCGCGCGTTCTGCGACGGCCGCTGCTGCGGACGGGCATTGTCGGGACGGCTCGGCCGCGTCGTCTCCGGACGGTTCGGGCGGCTTGGCCGCGCGTTGTCGGGGCGGTTCGGACGATTGGGCCGGCCCTCGGCGCCCGGACGCGTTTCCGGACGAGCCGGACGGGCATTGTCGGGACGCTGCGGGCGGTTCGGCCGTGATGATTCCGAGCCGGGCCGCTCGGGCCGGGCATTCGGTCGTTCGGGCCTGCCGGGACGGTTCGTGTCGCCCGGCCGGGTCACGCCAGGGCGATTCGCGTCGCCGGGACGTCCCGGACGATTCTCGCCGGGCCGGCTCGGACGGTCGCCTTCGCCGGGACGCGTCGGACGATTGTCGCCGGGTCGGTTGGGGCGATTGCCGTCGCCAGGGCGGCTCGGCCGGTTGCTGTCGCCGGGGCGTCCGGGACGATTGCCGTCACCGGGCCGGTTGCCATCGGGCCGGCCGGGCCGGTTGCCGTCGCCAGGACGGTTGCCGTCGGGCCTGCCGGGGCGATTGCCATCCGGCCGGCCGGGGCGATCCGGGCGCCAGGCGCCCGGCGGACGCGGACGATGCGGCGGCCGAGGACGCCAGCCGGGGCTGCCATGCCAGTGATGATGGACCCAGACATTGTTCCAGCCGCGGTTGTTCCAGCCCCAGCGGTTGTTCCAGGTCGATCCGACCAGCACCGCCGTGCCGAACAGCAGCGCGCCGGTGGCGGCCGTCGTGAAGACATCGGCCGAATTGTAGACCGGGACATAGATCCGCTCCGGCTGGGCCGGCGCGATCTGGATGACGCGCGGCGCGCTCGGGGCCTCCTGGACGACGGTCACCACCTGCTGCGGCGTCGTCTTCAGGTTGCCGAGCTTCTCGGCCTGGGCACGGAGCAGCTGGATGACGGTCGCGACGTCCTCCGGCTGCTGATCGAAGGCGAAGCCGAGCGATTCGGACCATTCCGGATGGTCGACCAGCATCTCGACGACATCGGGGAAGCGCATCAGCGCCACGACGGCGGCATCGAGGCCGATCTTCTCCGCGTCGGTGAAGTCATTGGCCTCGACCGCCTTGGGATTGTCGAGCAGCCACTGGTCGGCCTTGGCGAGCTGATCCGGCATGGTGCTGGCGGTCAGCACCAGCGACAGCAGCGGGTCCGGATAGAGCGCGATCGGTCCGAGCAGGAATTCCAGGTCGGTTACGGTGTAGAGATCCTCGTCGGCGGTGGCCGCGGCCGCCGAGGCGGCCTCGGCGGCGCCGGGGACCTTGTCCGGCAGGGCCGGCTTCGGCGCATCGGACGGCGGCGCGACGGGAGCGTCGGCCTGGGCGATGCGGATGGATGCGCTTAGGGCCTCAGCCAGAACGGGCTGGACGGTCGTCGACCAGGTGAGCAGGGCGGCCGCGGCGACGCGGGCATAGTTGCCTGTGCCGAACCAGGTCTTTTCCTTCACTCTTGGCACCACTCTGGGGCCCTCCATTTCGGACGTTCATCTTGACTGATCGCATATCGAGGCGGAATTCGGAAGCTTTCCCCTTCGTCAGAGAGCCGAATGGTTAAGTTTGGGACGGGATGCTGCTTGACGGAATACCGCGCCTATACTTCGCTCTGAGCTTGGGTGGCGACGGGGGCCGGGCCGCGCTTCGCAACAGCCTTACACCGAGTGTGATGAGAGGCCGTTTGCTTCAGCTTGAAGCGCAAATGGGGCTGTGCGATAGGAAGCGCGCCTCCGGACGCTACGAAGAGGGAAAAATAGGCATGATTGAAGCAGGCGGTTTGTTGAAGGGTAAGCGCGGGCTCGTGCTGGGCGTCGCGAACAACCGGTCGATCGCCTGGGGAATTGCCAAGGCAGCCCACGACCATGGCGCCGAACTGGCCTTTACCTACCAGGGCGATGCGCTGAAGAAGCGCGTGGAGCCGCTCGCGGCGGAATTGAACGCGCTGGTCGTCGGCCATTGCGACGTTACCGACGCTGCCTCGATTGATGCGGTATTCGCCGAGGTCGAGAAGCAGTGGGGCAAGCTCGATTTCCTCGTGCATGCCATCGGCTTCTCCGACAAGGACGAGTTGACCGGCCGCTACGTCGATACGAGCGAGGGCAATTTCAGCAAGACGATGCTGATCTCCGTCTATTCGCTGACGGCCGTGACGCAGCGCGCCGAGAAGCTGATGACGGATGGCGGCTCGGTCCTGACGCTGACCTACTATGGCGCCGAGAAGGTCATGCCGAACTACAACGTCATGGGCGTCGCCAAGGCCGCGCTCGAGGCGAGCGTGCAGTATCTGGCCGTCGACCTCGGACCGAAGAACATCCGCGTCAACGCGATCTCGGCCGGCCCGATCAAGACGCTCGCCGCCTCGGGCATAGGCGACTTCCGCTACATCCTGAAGTGGAACGAGTACAACGCGCCGCTGCGCCGCACGGTGACGACGGAAGAGGTCGGTGATTCCGGCGTCTATTTCCTGTCCGATCTGTCGCGCGCCGTCACCGGCGAGGTCCATCATGTCGATTCGGGCTATCATGTCGTCGGCATGAAGGCCGTCGACGCACCAGATATCTCCGTCATCAAGGACTAGCCGGTCGGCGCCCCGTTCGGGCGCTTTCCGCATTCCGGGATGCCGGCCCCGGCATCCCGCGCGACCCTGCCACTGATTTCTGACCCGGGCCTGCGGAGTTCGCCATGCCGATCATCGTCTTCATCCGGCATGGCGAGACCGACTGGAACGCCGAGGGGCGCTTCCAGGGCCAGCGTGACATTCCGCTCAATGCGCGCGGACGCCTGCAGGCGCAGCGCAATGGCCGCGTCCTGATCGAACGCATGCCGGAAGCCGCGGGGTTCGATTTCGTCGCCAGCCCGCTGGAGCGGACCCGACAGACCATGGAGATCGCGCGCGGCGCCATGGGGCTCGACCCCTCGGCCTATCGCCTCGATCCGATCCTGAAGGAAATCACCTTCGGCAACTGGGAAGGCTATACCGGCTCCGAGCTCGAGGAACGCTGGCCCGACCAGGTCGTGGCGCGCGAGCGCGACAAATGGGGCTTCGTGCCGCCGCTCGGCGAGAGCTACCAGATGCTGTCGATTCGCGTCGCCGGCTGGCTGGCGGGCCTTTCGGGCGATACCGTCGTCGTTTCGCATGGCGGCGTCTGCCGCGTGTTGCGCGGGCTGCTGCTCGGTCTCGACACGGAGGCGACCCCCAATCTCAACGTGCCGCAGGACCGGATCTTCGTCTGGAACGGCGCCGCGCGCTGGCTCTGAGCCGCCGCGACCTTCACCCACAGCTCTGTTTTCGTGCCGGTCCGTCCGGGGGCGGGATGCGCTGACGCCCGGATTCGGCGGCCGCCGGCGCGTCGCCAAACGAAAACGACGCCCGGAGGGGTGCCGGACGTCGTTTCGGAGGTCAGTCAGAGATAGGGATCGGTTGGGGCCGATCAGTCGTTGGCGGGGTTCGGATTGAACGCGCCGAGGCCTTCCGAGCCCTGGTGCGAGACGCCGACGGTCTGGCCCGGCAGGATGCCGAGCAACTGCTTGCCATTGGCGAAGCTGAAGGTCTGCCCGTCCTGGAGCGTCAGGGTGCCGCTGGCGGCGTTGACGCTGATCACCGTGCCTTCGGTCTGCTCGGCCGCGATGGCGGCGGCGCCGGAGGCGAGGAAGGCGACCGAAGCGGCGGCGAGGATGAGGTTACGCATGGGGTATTCTCCTGATTGAAGCATGTTCGACATGCAGCGCCCGTTTGCGGGAGGGCGTTCCCGGCCCGCCTGCCGGGGGGAGGCAGGCGGAGGAGACAGGGTCCGGCTCGCCGGATGCGCTGTCAGTTGGGGGGGGGCATACGGGACGGGAGGCGATCCTCCCGCCGGATCAGCTGTTGCTGCTGCTGGGGCGGGCGGGGCTCGGGTTGAACGCGCCGAGGCCTACCGAGCCCTGATGCGAGACGCCGACCTTCTGGCCGGGGAGGATACCGAGCAACTGCTTGCCATTGGCGAAATTGAAGGTCTGGCCGTTCTGCAGGGTCAGCGTGCCGGTCGTGGCATTGACGCTGACGACCGTGCCTTCGGTCTGCTCGGCCGCGATGGCGGCGGCGCCGGAGGCGAGGAAGGCGACGGAAGCGGCTGCGAGGATGAGATTGCGCATTGTCTTTAAGTCCTTGTCGAACCGGGTTCGACGTGATGGCGCCCGATTTCGGGAGGGCGATTCCCTTTGCCTGACCGGGGGGAGGGCAGGCAGGAGGCTTTTCTTGGCTGGAGGCAGTGTCCGGCAAGCCGGACGCTGTCTCGAAGCGTAGTTCGTCCGGGCGGGAGCGAGGCTCCCGGCGGATTAGTCGTTGGCGGGGTTCGGGTTGAACGCGCCGAGGCCTTCCGCGCCCTGATGCGAGACGCCGACCGTCTGGCCCGGGAGGATGCCGAGAAGCTGCTTGCCATTGGCGAAGCTGAAGGTCTGGCCGTCCTGGAGCGTCAGGGTGCCGCTGGTGGCGTTGACGCTGATCACCGTGCCTTCGGTCTGTTCGGCCGCGATGGCGGCGGCGCCGGAGGCAAGGAAGGCAACCGAAGCGGCGGCAATGATAAGGTTACGCATTTTGTTTTCTCCTGTCGAAACGAGTTCGACGATCTGTTCGGAGCGGTCCGAACCATGGGGTTGGTTCGCTTTCTTTCCGCTTCCGATGAGCTGAAATTGGGCAGGCCCCCTCGGCTCTACAAGGGGCACATTTTTCGCCGCAAGGGCCTCGACAATCCCAATTGGCACGTAGCAATCTACTTTCTGGCAATTTTGTGCTAATTCATGCCTGAAATTCGGCGCTCAAGTAGAATTTAGTACCCATACAAGGGTGTATTGTTCACCAAAATCCGTGTGACTGTTCAATAAACAGCTATGCTTATTATTTACAGGGCTCATTAAATCGCGCCATCCCCAGCCAGGACCGGACACCTTGGCGGCTTCGACCGCCGTCTTGGGCGCCCAATCGGCGCGAAAGTTCGGCGACCGGTTGGTTGCTCGGGCTCAGTACATGGGAGGATGCGGGTCGGCGCACGAGGGCCTGGAGAGGCGGCTGTGTGGCGGGGCCTGAAAGCGATAACGGCGCCCGGAGGGGTACCGGACGCCGTTCTCAGAGAGCTTTGTCGACGCGGAGGTCAGTGCTTGGCGCCGCCTCGGCCCTCGGATCAAAATCGAGCGAAGATCGCTGTCACTGATAATAGCGAAGCTTACGATCAGTTCAAGTGATTGTTTCGTGACAGTCCGCCCATGGGGGAGGCGGCACCCGGGAATCCGTGCGCCATTCCAGCCGGCGTTTGACGCCGGGGCGCGGTCTTTCTAGAACCGGGGCCAATCTTCGGGAGTGCCTTCGCCCATGTCGCACAATACCTTCGGCCATCTGTTCCGCGTCACAACCTGGGGCGAGAGCCACGGACCCGCCCTCGGCGCGGTCGTGGATGGCTGCCCGCCGCGCATTCCGATTTCCGAAGCGGAGATCCAGGGCTGGCTGGACAAGCGCAAGCCGGGCACGTCGCGCTTCACCACGCAGCGCCGCGAGCCGGACGAAGTGCGCATCCTGTCCGGCGTGATGCCGCTGGAAGACGGCACGCTTCTGACCACCGGCACGCCGATCGCGCTCGAGATCCAGAATGTCGACCAGCGCTCCAAGGACTATGGCGACATCCGGGATCGCTACCGTCCCGGTCATGCCGATTTCACCTATGACGCCAAATACGGAATCCGCGACTATCGCGGCGGCGGTCGTTCGTCGGCGCGCGAGACGGCGGCGCGCGTCGCCGCCGGCGCCATCGCCCGCAAGGTCGTGCCGGGCATGAGCGTGCGCGGCGCGCTGGTGCAGATCGGCCCGCACAAGATCGACCGGGCGCGCTGGAACTGGAACGAGGTCGACCAGAACCCGTTCTTCTGTCCCGATGCCGAAACGGCCAAGGTCTGGGAGGAATATCTCGACGGCATCCGCAAGGCGGGCTCGTCCACCGGCGCGGTGATCGAGATCGTGGCCGAAGGCGTGCCGGTTGGCCTCGGCGCTCCGGTCTATGGCAAGCTCGACCAGGATATCGCCAGCCTGCTGATGTCGATCAATGCCGTGAAGGGCGTCGAGATCGGCGAGGGCTTCGACGCCGCGGCGCTGACCGGCGAGGAGAATGCCGACGAGATGCGCATCGGCAATGACGGCAAGCCCCTGTTCCTCTCCAACCATGCCGGCGGCATTCTCGGCGGCATCTCGACCGGCCAGCCGGTCATTGCCCGCTTCGCCGTCAAGCCGACCTCGTCGATCCTGACCACGCGCCGCTCGATCACGGCGAAGGGCGAGGAGGTCGACGTCATGACCAAGGGCCGTCACGATCCCTGCGTCGGCATCCGCGCCGTGCCCATCGGCGAGGCCATGGTCGCCTGCGCCGTCGCCGACCACTACCTGCGCCACCGCGCCCAGAACGGCTGATGCCGGCGGGCGGTTAGGCGACGCGGCAGCCCTCCGGGGGAAGCGTTCATGTCGAAGCGCAATCCGCGCACGCCGATCGACGCGGTCCTGCGCGTGTTCCGGCGCTACCGGCGGGTGCACGGGCGCCCGCCGCGGCTGTTCGCGCCGCGCCGGTTCTCCGAGAAGATGCAGTGGCGCAAGCTGTTTGACCGCGATCCGCTGTTCGCGGTCATGTGCGACAAGCTCGCCTGTCGCGACCTGATCGCCGGGCGGCTCGGCGCCGACTGCTTGCCGCCGCTGCTCTGGTCGGGAGACGACGCGGCGGCCGTGCCGCTGGAAAGCCTCGACGCGCCCTATGTGGTCAAATGCGCGCATGGCAGCGGCATGAATCATTTCGTCGACGATCCGCGGACCGTCGATGCCGCGGCGGTACGGGCGCGGATCCGGGGCTGGCAGGCCATGAATTATGGCGTCCGGGCCGATGAGCCGGGCTATGCGGAGCTCCGGCCGCGCATCGTCGTCGAGGCGATGCTGGCGGAGGCCGACGGGGCGCCGCCCGTCGAATACAAGTTCTTCCTGTTTGACGGACGCGTCGAACTGATCATGGTGCGGGTCAATGACGACCATGACCGTCACCGGAACGCCTTCACGCGTGCCGACTGGTCGCCCGTCGCGCTGCGTTTCGACGCGCCGGCCGCCGAGCCGTTCGCGCGTCCGGCGCAGTGGGACCGGATGCTCGCGATCGCCAGAAGCTTGGGCGAGGGGATCGACCATGTCCGTGTCGACCTGCTGGTTTCCCGCGGCCGCGTCTATGTCGGCGAGCTCACGCCTTATTCCTTCAGCGGAATGGTGCGCTCGGATCCCGATTCCTTCGATACCGAGCTGGGAAGTGCCTGGCGGATCGAGGCGCCGCTGTGGCGCGCCATGCGCGCGCTGGCCGGGCTGGCGTTGCCGCGCCGAAGGAATGGCGTGCCGGCACGATCGGGCGGAGCCGGATTCGGCGCGGTCGTCGAGCCTGCCGAATAGGCGTCTCGCAGCGCTCTGGCGGGGCGCGGTCTGTTGACAGACTGTTCACCATACGTCGATCTGATAAGCATTATATACGATGCTGAAGACTTATCAGTTTCAGCTGAAGGCGTATCCCCTTGCTCAAGCTCAAGACCATCGTCGCGTCGACCCGTCCGGGCCGCGCCGGCCTTTCCATCGGCACCTGGTTCAACGGTGTCGCCGTCGCGCACACGGACTTCCGGTCGGAGCTCGTCGATCTGAAGGCGGTGAACCTGCCGCTGTTCGACGAGCCCAACCATCCGCGCCTGCGCCAGTATGTGCACCAGCACACCAAGGACTGGAGCGCGGTGATCGACGACGCCGACGCCTTCGTCTTCGTGCTGCCGGAGTACAATCACGGCTTTCCGGCCTCGATCAAGAACGCCATGGACTACCTGTCGCATGAATGGGCCGACAAGCCGCTCGGCTTCGTCAGCTATGGCGGCGTCTCCGGCGGCACCCGCGCGGTGCAGCTCTTAAAGCCGGTCGCCGCCGCGCTCGGCCTCGTCGCCGCCGGCGAGGTCAATATCCCGTTCTTCGCCCAGTACCGCCAGGACGACGCCTTCGTGCCGCCCGAAAGCTTCGCCGATTCGGCCAATCTGATGTTGAACCGCATCGCCAAGGTCGGCGCGACGCTGAAGGCCGGCCGCAAGGAGCTGGTGGCCGCCTGAACCGCGCCGATCCTGTCTCGACATGAAAAATGGCGGCCGATGGCCGCCATTTTTGTATCCGTGGTGAGATCAGCTCAGGCGTACGGGTCGTCGCGTCGTGCCGCCCTTGCGGGCGAGTTCGAACGTTGCCACGACCTCGATATGGCCGGACCAGAGGAACTGGTCGACCGGCGTGACGCTGGTCAGCCGGTAGCCCCCGTCGATCAGGATGCGCGCGTCGCGCGCCAGCGTCGCGGGGTTGCAGGAGACGCCGACGATGCGCGGCACGTCGGATTTCGCCAGCATCTCGCATTGCGCCTTGGCCCCGGCGCGCGGCGGATCGAACACCACCGCCTTGAACGGCTTCAGCTCGACCGGCACCATCGGATTGAGGAAGAGGTCGCGCCGCCGCGTCGTGATCGCCCGGATACCCTTCGAATAGCGCATCGAGCGGTCGAGCGCCTTCAGGAGTGCGTCCTCGCCCTCGACGGCAAGGACGGGGAAGCGCCGGGCGAGGCGGAGCGTGAAGGTGCCGATACCGGAGAAGAGATCGAGGACCGGGCCGGACTTGCCGATCGCGGCGTCGACCAGATCCGCCATCGCCTGTTCCGAGGGCGCGGTCGCCTGCAGGAATCCGCCCGGGCTCGGATAGACGACCAGAGGATCGTTGCGGATTTCCGGCTGCCGGCTCATGACGATCTCGGCACCGTCGACGGTCAGCCGCGCGATCGCGCCGTCGGTCGCGGCGCGGCCGAGCGCCTCGTAATCGGCCCGGCCCGGCTTGCGCGCGCCCTCCAGTGCCACGTCGAGGCCGGTATCGGTGGCGACGACGGTCATGCGGGCGCGCTTGCCCTGGTCGACCAGCCGGTTGGCGAGGGCCGCCAGCTTGTCCCGCCGCGTCTCGATCTCCGGCACCAGCAGCGGGCATTCCTCGATCGCCAGCACATCGTGGCTGTCGCGCTTGTTGAAGCCGAGCACGAGGCCCTTGTCGTCGCGCGCCAGCGTGAACACGGCGCGGCGGCGCGTGTGCGAGGCAACCGGCACGACCGGCGACACATCGGTCTCGATGCCGCGCTGGGCGAAGGCGTGCACGACCAGGTCGCGCTTCCAGGCCTGATAGTGTTCTGGCGCCCAGTGCTGCAGCGCGCAGCCGCCGCAGGTGCCGAAATGCCGGCAGGCCGGGTCGATGCGATCCGGGCTCGCCTCCTCGATCGAGACGAGATGGCCGCGCTCGCCGTCGATTTCGGCTGTGACGACCTCGCCAGGCAGCGTGAAGGGTACGAACACCTTGCGGCCGGCGGCGGTCTCGGCGACGCCGTCGCCCTCATGACCGAGGGACTGGATGGTGAGGGTCTCAGCCATGGGGCTTGTCTTTCCTAATGCCGAGCAGGATTTCGTGGTTGCCGTCGCCGCCCGCGATCGGGGAGGGGACGAGGCCGTCGACCGTCCATCCGGGTTCGCCGGCGATCCAGTCGACGATGCGCCCGACGGCGGCCTCGCCTTCGTTGGCGTCGCGAACGAGGCCATTCTTGGCGATGCCGTCTTTGCCGACCTCGAACTGCGGCTTGACCAGGATGACGCCCCAGCTGCCCGGCTCGGCCAGTTCCAGTGCCGGCGGCAGGGCAAGGCGGAGCGAGATGAAGGAGACATCGCAGACGATGGCGTCGAAGGGCTCGCCAATGTCGTCGGCGGTCAGATCGCGGACATTGAGGCCCTCGCGCATGGTGACTCTCGAACGACCAGCGACGCGCGGATGGAGTTGGCCATGTCCGACATCGAGGGCGTGGACATGGCGCACGCCGCGCTCGAGCAGAACTTCGGTGAACCCGCCGGTCGAGGCGCCGAGATCGAGCGCCGTCCGGCCCCGGGCGTCGTAGCCGAAATGGTCGAGCCCGGCGACGAGCTTCAGCGCCGCGCGCGAGACATAGCGCTGCGCCGGATCGTCGATTTCCAGTATCGCGTTCGGCCGGATGGTCGCGGCCGGCTTGGTGACCGGGACGCCGTCGACGCGGACATGGCCGCGCAGCACGGCGTCGCGCGCCTTGGCGCGCGAGGCGACCAGCCCGCGCGCGAGCAGGACCATGTCCAGGCGATGTGTGGTGTCGTTCATGGCGCGAGTGATGGCGTGCGCGGCGGCCAAGCGCAAGGGCCATCGCGGCGCCATGGGGCCGCAGCAGGGTCGCGGGCTTCCTGTCGGCCGAAGCCGTGCCGTTTAGCGATGCGCGCCGATCAGCAGGAACATCGGCCGGTCGCGCTCCTGGCTCCATTCGGGATGGGCCACAAGGTCGGCGTCGGTCGGCGACCATTCCTCGATATGGTCGAGCGTAAAACCCTGGCGGATCAATGTCGTGAGCAGCGTGCCCATCGTGCGATGCTGCTTCACCACCCCCTTGGCCAGCCAGTCGGTGGTGCGCTCGCCTTCCTCGCTGTAGCGGTCGAGCGGCCAGATCCGGCGCCCCTCGGCATCGCGCGCGAAGTCGGGCCGGCTCGGAGCCATGTAGATTGGGTGCTCGATCGACAGGACGAAGCGGCTGCCGGGTACGAGCGCACGATGCAGCGTCGCGAGAAGGTCGGCCAGATCGACGATGTAGTGCAGCGTCAGCGAGCTGTAGGCGAAGTCGAACGATGCCGGCGGCAGGTCGAGATGCTCGAGATCGGCGCGTGCATAGCGGATCGCGGGATCGGCGGTCATGGATGTCGCGCGGGCCAGCATCTGTTCGGAGACGTCAAGGCCGAGCACCTCGGCCGCGCCCTGTTCGCGCGCATGGCGGCAGAACCAGCCATAGCCACAGCCGAGATCGACGACGCGCAAGCCCCCGAGCTCCGGCAGCATGGCGCGTAGCGACGGCCATTCGGCAGCGCCGTCGAGGCCATGAACCGAACGGTCGAGCTGGGCGTAGCCCGCGAAGAAGGCCTCGTTGTCATAGATGTTCTGTGTCATCGGGCCGGATCTCCGTACTGTACGCGTCTAGCACAGAACGGTTTGCGGGTGGCAGTCGGTCCGTCAGCCGGCTTTGGCCGAATGCACCTCGACGGTGACATGCGACAGCCCCTCGAGGCCGGCAAGCGTGGCCCGATACTGGTCCGGCGTCCTCGGCTCCGTCGCCGCCAGGCTGATCACCGCGGCGTTGTGGCCGGGGCCGACGCGCCACAGATGCAGGTCGGTGATCCGCGCGCCGGTGGCCTCGATCCGCGCCCGCATCCTGTCCCGCAGGGCACGGTCGGGCACGGTGTCGACGAGCACGCCGCCGCTCTCGCGCATCAGCCGCACCGACCAGCTCGCGATCATCACGGCGCCGAGGATGCCGATAGCGGGATCGAGCCAGACCCAGTCGAGGAAGCGGCCGGCGAGCAGCGCGACGATCGCGAGAACCGATGTCACGGCGTCGGCGACGACATGCAGATAGGCGGCGCGGAGATTGTGGTCGCGCGCCGTGCCATGGCCGTGCGCGGCGTCGTGGTCGTCATGGTCATGGTCGTGGGCATGGCCGTGGCCGTGACGGGCGTGAGCGTGGTGGTCGCGGTCGTGCGGGTGTCCGGGGCCTTCGTGCAGCAGCAGCGCGCTCACCAGGTTGACGGCGAGGCCGATGACGGCGACCGCGATCGCCGGGTCGAAGTCGATGGGGACGGGGTTGGCGAAACGCCAGGTCGCGTCGGCCGCGATCAGCAGCGCGATCATGCCGAGGATGACCGCGCTGGCGAAGGCGGCGAGATCGCCGACCTTGCCGGTGCCGAAGGTGAAGGCGGGATCCGTCGCATGGCGGCGTGCATAGCGATAGGCAAGGGCGGCGACCAGCAGCGCGCCGGCATGGGTCGACATGTGGAAGCCGTCGGCGAGCAGCGCCATCGAGCCAAAGGCGTAGCCGGCGACGATCTCGCCGACCATGGTCGCCGCCGTGATGCCGACCACGATCATCGTTCGCCGCTGGTTGCGGTCGTGCGAGGCGCCAAGAAAGATGTGGTCGTGTTCGCCGAGGCTGGTGGTGGCATTCATCGCGATGCTCCTGCCGAGGCCGGGCCGGGATTCCCGAGACGGGCCTCAAAGATACTTGCTGACTTCCTTGATCTCGGCGATCAGCGCCTGGGCGTCCGCCGGCAGCGGGCCCGCGACCGTGCCGAGATGCTCGTCGATGTGATGGTGGATCAACGTGCGCTTGGTGCTCTCCAGCGCCTTGATCACCGCTTGCATCTGCTGGGCGATGACGAGGCAGTCCCGCCCGTCCTCGATCATGGTCATGACGCTGGCGAGATGGCCGGAGGCGCGGCGCAGCCGCTGCATGATCTCGGGGTTCCGGGCGTGACTCATGGCTTTATCCTATCCTGGGGGAGGGGATATGGGAAGCCGGTTTGTCGAGCGGACGCGGGCTTCGGAAGCGGGCGGCAAGGAGAGGTGTTACCTTGGGAGGTGCTGGCCCGGGGAGGTGCTGGCCCGGGGCCGGCGAGATGGCGGTCGGGCTATTTGCGCCGGACTGGAAAGCAGGCGGGCGATCCGGCGGCCCGGGCCGCCGGATCGAGATCGGATCAGCTGGCGACGAGGCGCTTCAGCTTCGCCATGATCGTCTCGTCCTTCTCGTGATAATCGGCGGTGCCGACGAAATTGGCGTTCGAATCGAGCAGGTACACGGCGGCGCTGTGGTCCATCGTGTAGTCCTCGCCCTCGCCGACCTTCTTCGAATAGACCTTGAAGGCCTTCAGCATGCCGTCGATCTGCTCGCGGCTGCCGGTCAGGCCGGTGATGCGCGGGTCGAAGGCGTGCAGGTAGTTCGCCATCTGCTCCGGCGTGTCGCGCTCGGGATCGACGGTGACGAAATAGACCTTGAGCTTGTCGCCGTCCGGGCCGAGCTGCTTCAGCCACTGCGTCGCCTGGTAGAGCGTCGTCGGGCAGACGTCGGGGCAGAAGGTGAAGCCGAAGAAGAGCGCCGAGGGGTGGCCCTGCAGCGCCGCCTCGGTGACCGGCTGGCCCTTCTGGTCGACGACCGAGAACGGGCCGCCGATCGCGCTCAGCTGGGTGATCGGGCTGCTGTTTCTCGGCAGCAGCGCGAAAGCGCCGATCGCCACGACGACGATCGCCACCAGCGCCCAGAGCACGTAACGGATGGTGCGCAGCGTCTTGTGGGGATGGCCCCCGGTCTTGGTGTCGCTCATTCGCTCGATCCGTGGTTGCCGTGGCCCTGCGCGGCGTCGTCCTTTGCCGCGCCGTGGCCGGAATGGTTCATCGCCGGCTTCTCGCCATCGGTCTTGACCGGGCCGGGGGCGCCGATCGGCGACACGACGAGCTCGACGCGGACGGCGCCGGCCTTGGCGAAGTTCAGCGTCAGCGGCACGCTCTCGCCCTGCTTGAAGGGCGCCTTGGGGCGGATGAACATGATGTGGTAGCCGCCGGGCTCCAGCGTCAGCGTGCCGCCGGCGGGGATCTCGATGCCGCCCTCGGCCGGGCGCATGGTCATGACCCCGTCCTCGGTCTTCATCATGTGCAGTTCCGTCTTCTCCGACGCCGTCGACGCGACGGAGACCAGCGTGTCGGCCTCGACGCCCGTGTTCGTGACGGTCAGGTAGCCGCCGCCCACGCGTGCGCCGGGCGGCGTCGCGCGGGTCCAGGGCTCGCTGACGACGAGCGTGCCGGCGGTGACATCGGCGAGCGCGGGCGTGGCCAGCGACGCGGCGAGGAGAAGCGACAGGGCGATTTTCTTGATCATGCCGCAGAGATACCCCCCGCAAGCGCCCGTGAGAAGCGCGGCGGACTGCCGCGAGGGGAACTCTCGTTTCGGGGCGCCGGTGCTCGGAGGTCAGGCCCGGCGGAAGCTGGCCGCCTCGTCGGCGCGGCCGAGCGCCTCGAACACGGTCGCGACGATGCCGCGCGCGTCGAGGCCGCTGCCGGCGATCATCGCCTCCGGCTTGTCGTGGTCGATGAACTCATCGCGCATGACCAGCGTGCGGATCTTCAGGCCGCGATCGAAGGCGCCTGCGCCGGCGAGGAAGGCCAGCACCTGTCCACCGAAGCCGCCGACGGCGCCTTCTTCCACGGTGATCACAACTTCGTGATTGCGGGCCAGGTCCAGCACCAACTCGGTGTCGAGCGGCTTGGCGAAGCGCGCGTCGGCGACGGTCGTCGAGAGCCCGTAGGTATCGAGCTCTTCCGCCGCCTTCAGCGCATCCTTGAGGCGAGTGCCGAAGGAGAGGATCGCCACCTTGCTGCCCTGGCGCAGGACGCGGCCCTTGCCGATCGGCAGGATCTCGCCGCGCGCCGGCATGTCGATGCCGACGCCCTCGCCGCGCGGATAGCGGAAGGAGGAGGGGGCATCGTCGATCGCCACCGAGGTGGCGATCATGTGCACCAGCTCGGCCTCGTCGGAGGGGGCCATGACGATCATGCCCGGCAGCGCCGTCAGGAAGCCGGTGTCGAACGAGCCGGCATGGGTGGCGCCGTCGGCGCCGACGAATCCGGCCCGGTCGATCGCGAAGCGGACGGGCAGCCTCTGGATCGCCACGTCGTGGACGATCTGGTCATATCCGCGCTGCAGGAAGGTCGAATAGATGGCGCAGAACGGCTTGTAGCCTTCCGACGCGAGGCCGGCCGCGAAGGTGACGGCGTGCTGCTCGGCGATGCCGACGTCGAAGGTGCGCTTCGGGAAGGCCTGTCCGAACAGGTCCAGCCCGGTGCCGGAAGGCATGGCGGCCGTTACGGCGACGACCCTGTCGTCGGCTTCGGCTTCCTGGATCAGCGCTTCGGCGAAGACGCGGGTATAGCTCGGCGCGTTCGGCGTCGCCTTGGCCTGCTTGCCGGTGATGACGTCGAAGCGGTTGACGCCGTGATACTTGTCGGCCGCGGCCTCGGCGGGCGCGTAGCCCTTGCCCTTCTGCGTCACGACATGCAGCAGGATCGGCCCTTCCGGCGCGTCGCGCAGATTGCGCAGCACCGGCAGGAGATGGTCGAGATTGTGCCCGTCGATCGGGCCGACATAGTAGAAGCCGAGCTCCTCGAACAGCGTGCCGCCGGTGAAGAAGCCGCGCGCATATTCCTCGGTCTGCTTCGCCTTCTCGTGGAAGAAGCGCGGCAGCTTGCTGGTCAGCTGCTTCGCAGCCTCGCGGAACGAGCGATAGGTGCGGCCGGAGACGAGGCGGGCCAGATAGGCCGACATGGCGCCGACGGGCGGGGCGATCGACATGTCGTTGTCGTTCAGGATGACGATCAGGCGCGAACGCTGGGCGCCGGCATTGTTCATGGCCTCATACGCCATGCCGGCCGACATCGCGCCGTCGCCGATCACGCAGACGACGGCGTTGTCGCCCTGCGACAGGTCGCGGGCCACGGCCATGCCGAGGCCGGCGGAGATCGAGGTCGAGGAATGCGCCGCGCCGAACGGGTCGTATTCGCTCTCCGACCGCTTGGTGAAGCCGGAGAGGCCGCCCGGTTGGCGCAAGGTGCGGATCCGGTCGCGGCGGCCGGTCAGGATCTTGTGCGGGTAGGCCTGATGACCGACGTCCCAGATGATCCGGTCGGCCGGCGTGTTGAAGACGTAGTGCAGCGCGACCGTGAGCTCGACCACGCCGAGCCCGGCGCCGAGATGGCCGCCGGTGATCGAAACCGCGTCGATGGTTTCGGCGCGGAGTTCCGCGGCCAATTGTGCGAGCGCGCTCTCCGGCAGATTGCGGAGATCGGCGGGCGTATCGACGGTATCGAGGATTGGCGTATCGAGCTTGCCGGTCATCTATCGCGCATGGCTGTTATCTGAACGGGCACGGTTACACGACGCGGCGGCGGGTGGCAACGCGCGGAGCCGTGCAAAGGCGCGGCCAATTCCCGCGCTGTTGCGCGGCACATGGCTGCCGCTACTGTAGATAGGCGATTCATATGAGGGGCACTGATGATCCGCCATACCGTCGTTTTCCGGCTGAAACACGAGAAGGACTCCGAGGCGGAAAGGCTCTTTCTCGCCAATGCGCTCGGGCTCGCTTCGATCCCCGGCGTCGAGAATTTCGCGCGGTTGCGCCAGGTGAGCCGCAAGAACGACTTTGATTTCGGTTTCTCGATGGAATTTGCCGACCAGGCCGCCTATGACCGGTACAACGTTCATCCTGATCACGTCGCTTTCGTGCGCGATCACTGGGTGCCGGAAGTCGAGGCCTTCCTCGAGATCGACTACGTGCCGCTCGGCGAGCCCGACTGAGGGCATCGCCGGCATGGTGCGCCGAACAGGCACGGCTCTTGCACGGGCCGCGATCCTCAACGGAGCAGATTTGTGCTTTTGCAACTGAAACTGAAGCGGCCGAGGCTTCGCAAGCAGCCCGGCCAACCGCAACCCGCCTGGCTTTCCCGCGATCTCTGGCGTCAGCGAATCGTCTTCTGGGTCGGCGCGGCGACGGTCGGCCTGGTCAGCGTCGTCTTCGCCTATGCGGCGGACAGGGCGCAGCTTCTGTTCCATTGGCTGGCCGGCCAGGCGATCTGGGTACCGCTGCTCCTCGCCCCGCTCGGCTTCATGCTCTGCGCCCATCTGGCGCGCACGGTGTTTCCGGGCGCTGCCGGCAGCGGCATCCAGCAGGCGATCGCCGCCTGCGAGCTGACCGACGGCGCCGCGCGGCGGAGATTGCTCTCGTTGCGCGTCGCGTTCGGCAAGATCTTCCTGACGCTGGTCGGCATCGCCTCCGGCGGATCGATCGGCCGCGAGGGGCCGACCGTCCAGATCGGCGCGGCGATCATGCTGAAGGTCGGCGAGATCGGCGGCGCCGATCGCTCCCGCGGCCTGATCCTCGCCGGTTCCGCCGCCGGCATCTCGGCCGCCTTCAACGCACCGCTCGCGGGCATCGTGTTCGCCATCGAGGAGATGAGCCGCTCCTTCGAGCAGAAGACCTCCGGCCTGGTCCTCTCCGCCGTGATCATCGCCGGCCTCGTCTCGCTCGCCCTGGTTGGCAATTACGACTATTTCGGCCAGGTCTCGGGTTCGGTCTCGGGCATCGAGGGGTGGCTGCTGGTGGTTTTCTGCGGCGTGTTCGGCGGCCTCGCCGGCGCGCTGTTCGGCAAGTCCATGCTCTGGGCGACCACCACGATCCGAGGCTGGACCAGCGCGATGCCGGCGCGGCGCACGCTGATCATCGCCGGCCTGTGCGGCCTCGCCGTCGCCGGCATCGGCCTCGCCACCGGCGGCAGCACGTTCGGAACCGGCTACGAGCTTGCGCGGTCGGCGATCGGGGGCGAGGTGCTGCCGTGGTATTTCGCGCCCGCCAAGTTCGTGGCGACGCTGCTGTCCTCGGTTTCCGGCATTCCCGGCGGCATCTTCGCGCCGTCGCTCGCCGTCGGCACGGGTGTCGGCAGCCTGATGGCGCTGCTGCTGGGGGGGAGTGCCGGCGTCGCCGCGCTGCTCGGCATGGCCGGCTATTTCGCCGGCGTCGTCCAGGCGCCGATCACCGCCTTCGTCATCATCCTGGAAATGACCAGCGACAATGCCGATCTGATCCCGATCATGTGCGCGTCGGTGATCGGCTACGGCGTTTCCAGCCTGCTGGTGCCGCAGTCGCTCTATCACGGACTGGCCAAGTCGTTTCTCCCGAAGGAGTGACCGGGCGCCGATGCGCGCCGCCGGGTTGTCGACACCGGCCGCGCGATCGGTCATAGGAGGGCCTCGCCGACGGCCCTCCTTCTGCCGGAACCAGAATGCACGAGATACTGACCGACTATCCGCTCGACGCCTGCAACAGCTTCGGCTTCAGCGCCCGCAGCCGCTACGCGGTCGAGGTGGGTTCCGAGGCGGATCTCCAGTCGGCGCTCGCCGATCCGCGTCTGCGCGATCTTCCCCGCCGATTGCTCGGCGGCGGCAGCAACATCGTGCTCTCCTCTGAATATGACGGCGTCACCCTGCTGATGCGGATCCTGGGGCGGCGGCTGGTTCGGGCCGACGAGGACGCCTTCCTCGTCGAGGCGGCGGGCGGCGAGACGTGGCACGATTTCGTCCGCTGGACGCTCGACCAGGGCTATCCGGGACTCGAAAATCTCGCCCTCATTCCCGGCACGGTCGGCGCCGCGCCCGTCCAGAACATTGGCGCCTACGGGCTGGAACTGGCGGACCGCTTCGACGAACTCACAGCCTTCGACACCGAAACGGGGACCTTTGTCACCTTCGGAAGGGACGATTGCGCCTTCGCCTATCGCGACAGCGTCTTCAAGCATCGTCCCGGCCGCTACGTGGTGAGCCGCGTGCGCTTCCGCCTGCCGCGGCCGTGGCAGCCGGTGCTGGGCTATCCCGACATCGCGGCGGCGTTCCCCGATGCGGCATCGGTGTCGCCGAAGGCCGTCTTCGACGAGGTCGTCGCGGTGCGCGGCCGCAAGCTGCCGGATCCGGCCCGGATCGGCAATGCTGGCAGCTTCTTCCAGAACCCGATCGTGCCGGCCGACCAGCACGCGCGCCTCAAGGCCGATAATCCCGCCCTGGGCGGCTACCCGCAGGCGGATGGTCGGATCAAGCTCTCCGCCGCCTGGCTGGTCGAGCAGAGCGGCTTCAAGGGCACGCGGCTCGGCCATGTCGGCGTCTATGACCGCCACGCGCTGATCCTGGTCAACCATGGTGGCGGCTCGGCCGCCGAGATCACGGCGCTCGCCGGCCGCATCAAGGCGGGTGTTCTGGAGAAGTTCGGCGTGCAGCTCGTCGAGGAGCCGGTGTTCCTCTGAAGGGGCAGTTCCCAACGGGCTGGGCAGTCTACCTCTCCGAGGTGCAAGGCTTTAGCCGGGCGGTGGCTAGACTCGTTCAGCGTTTGATAGAAGCGCTGAACGAGTCTAGGGCATTGTTTTTCCGCGTTTTCTTCACGCGAACCGGCATCCACTTCGCTCGAAAACGCTCTCACCGTCATCCTCGCGAGAGCGAGGATCCATTCGGCCGAAGCGTCGATGCGCGAAGTTCCCGGAAACCCGGATGAATGGATCCCGGGTCTTCGCCCGGGATGACAACGGAGGTTGGCACGTCTCGGCCCTCACGAGAGGTGAAGGGGCGCCGGCTACGGTCCCTCCGGCAGCGGGATGAACTCCTTCTCGTCGCCGAACACCTTGTCGAAGCGGCCCGCCTTCCAGTCGGCCTTGGCCTGCTCGATGCGGTCCTTCGAGGAGGAGACGAAGTTCCACCAAATGTGGCGCGGGCCGTCCATCGCCGCGCCGCCGACCAGCATCAGCCGCGTTGGGGCGCGCGCCGTGACGACGACCGCGTCGCCGGGGCGGAGCACCAGCAGCCGGCCCGCCTCGAACACGTCGCCGGCGATCTCGATCTCGCCCTCGAATATGTAGAGGGCGCGTTCCTCATGCTCGGCGTCGATCGGCAGCCGCCCGCCTGCCTGCATCGCGACGTCGGCATAGATCGTGTCGGAGAAGGTCGCGACCGGCGAGGTCTCGCCATAGGCGGAGCCGACGACGAGGCGCAGGTCGACGCCGTCGCCCGTGATCACCGGCAGGTCGGCGCGGGCATGGTGATGAAAGACCGGCGCGACCTCTTCCTGGTCCCTGGGCAGCGCCACCCAGGTCTGCAGGCCGCCGATGCGGCGGTCGTTGGCGCGCTGGCGGAACTCCTGGCTGGTGCGCTCGGAATGGGCGATGCCGCGGCCAGCCGTCATCCAGTTGACGTCGCCCGGCTGGATCGCCTGTTCGATGCCGGTCGAATCGCGATGGATGATCTCGCCATCGAAGAGATAGGTGACGGTGGCGAGGCCGATATGCGGGTGCGGCCGCACGTCGAGGCCTTCGCCTGCCGGAAACTCGCCGGGACCCATCTGGTCGAGGAAGATGAAGGGGCCGACCATGCGCCGCTTGATGGTCGGCAGCGCGCGCTTGACGGCGAAGCCGCCAATGTCCACCGAGCGCGGCACGACGACGAGTTCGATCGCGTCGCTCGTTGCGGCATCGCCGAAGATCGGATCGATATCGGGCAGACGGCTCATGGCGCTCTCCTTTTCCAGTGCATGCACCGATAATGGAGGCGTTCAGGCGGGACCGGAAGACGCGGTTCCGGCGACGGATTGTTCAGTGGAATCCGCGCCGCGACCCTAGCCTAGTCGACGTCGAGCGGCTCGGTGCCGGTCGCCTGGCCATTCGCGCCGGTGCGGATCTTCTCGACCTTCGCCTCGGCCTGCTTCAGCAGCGCGTCGCAATGCTTCTTCAGCGTCTCGCCGCGCGCATAGATCTTGATCGATTCCTCGAGCGGCACGTCGCCCCGCTCAAGATGGCCGACGATCGTCTCCAGCTCGGCGAGCGCCTGCTCGAAGGTGAGGCTTTCGATGGCGGTCTGGACGTCGGACATGGCGTGGCTCCGGATTGTGCGGCCAACCTTTTCGGCCATAGCGCTCCGCGATGCAAGCGCTCAGCCGGCCCGCATCAGCCGCTCGACATGCGCGGCGGTGGAGGCGGCGAGCGCCTTCAGGTCGTATCCGCCTTCCAGGATGCTGACGAGGCGCCCGCCGCAGTGCCGGTCCGCGCAGGCCATCAGCAGGTCGGTCGCCTCGGCGAAGTCCTCGTCGTCGAAGTTGAGCGCGCCGAGCGGGTCGCGGTGATGCGCGTCGAAGCCGGCAGAGAGGATCAGGAGCTCCGGCCTGAAGGCGTCGAGCGCCGGCAGGATGCGGCCTTCGAGGGCATCGCGAAAGGCGGCGCCATCGGCGCCGGGCGGCAGCGGCGCGTTGACGATGTTGCCGCAGCCGGTCTCGTTCGCCGCGCCGGTGCCCGGATAGAGCGGCATCTGGTGCGTCGAGGCATAGAGCACGGAGGGATCGTCCCAGAAGATCGCCTGGGTGCCGTTTCCGTGATGCACGTCCCAGTCGACGATCGCAACGCGCGCGAGACCGTGCGCGCGTTGCGCGTGGCGCGCGGCGATCGCCGCCTGGTTGAAGAAGCAGAAGCCCATGGCGCGCTCCGGCTCGGCGTGGTGGCCGGGCGGGCGCATGGCGCAGAAGGCGTTTCGCGCGTCGCCGTCCAGCACCGCGTCGACGGCCTGGCAGGCGCCGCCGACCGCGATCAGCGCGGCCTCCAGCGTCTTCGACGACATGGTCGTGTCGGCGTCGATGCGGACCATGCTCTCGGACGGGCTGTAGTGGCGCATCGCGTCGAGATGGGCCTGGGTGTGGCAGAGCAGGATCATGGCGACATCCGCCATCTGCGCCTCTTTGCGCAGGAGCGGCGCGAAGCGCGCGTCCGCCAGCGCCGTTTCTACGGCGACGATGCGCTCGGGGCGCTCGGGATGGCCGAACGGCACGAGGTGCTCGGCGAAGACCGGATGGTGGATCAGCAGCGTCGCCATGTCGGCTCCTGGTCGTCGGTTGATCCGGGCCGGATTGCCCATTCGCTCGGACGGCTCAATGCCCCTTGCGCATGTAGGCGACGACCGCATCGCGTGCGAGGGGGGAACGCAGGCGCGCGCGGATCTGCGTTATTTCCTCGTCGATCCGCGCCAGCACCTCGCGCCGGTCGCCGCGCATCAGGCGGCGGGTCAACCCGACGGTCTCGTTGGAGAGGCTGGCCAGGCGCCGGGCGACCGCGATGGCTTCCCTCTCCACCTCCGCCGCCGGCACGATGCGGTTCACGATTCCCGCCATGTGCGCCTGCTCGGCGTCGAAGCGCTCGCCGAGGACCAGATATTCGAAGGCGCGCTGGTAGCCCATCAGGCGGGAAGCCAGCAGGGTGGAGGCAGCGGTCGGAACGATCCCGAGTTCGACGCAGGTCGATTCGAAGGCGGACCATTCGCTGGCGACGACGAAGTCGCAATGCATCAGCATGTGGGCGCCGAGGCCCAGCGCCAGGCCGTCGACGGCGGCGATCAGGGGCTTCTCGACCGTGGCGATGGTCTTCAGGAAGCGGATGACGTTGTCGTCGATCCGGCCGCTGTCGGCATATTGCAGCAGTTCGTTCAGATCGGTGCCGGTGGAGAAAACGCCGGGAGAGCCGACGATGACGAATGCCTTGTTGCGCCCGTCGCGCTCGCCGAGGACCAGAGCATCGGAAATGGTCGACAGCATTTCGGCCGTCAGGGCATTCTGAGTTTCCGGCCTTTCAAGACGAATGACGGTGATACCGCCCCTCGCTTCGACGGCGATCGGCAAACTCATGCTTTCATTCATGCGATGCTGGTCTCCCACAACCGAGCAGAGAATTGGACCAACCCTGCCGTGAAGTAAAGTGTTGGCTCAAAATTGATCTGAATTCCTTATGGTACGGATCGTCGCAGCGGCTTGAGCGCTTCCAACGAAGCGCTTGACTGAAGGGCCGCCTCGGTCCTTCTGGCGACTTGTCTGGAAACATGCTCCCGGAGATCGGCTTGGACGCGCGCAAATCCCCGTCAATACGCCCTGCCTATGATGTCGAGGCGCAGAAGGCGGCGGTCGCGGCCCTCAAGGCGGGCGAGCTCGTCGGCATGCCGACCGAGACCGTTTACGGCCTGGCCGCCGACGCGACCAATGGCGAAGCCGTGGCGCGAATCTACGCGGCCAAGGGGCGGCCGAGCTTCAACCCGCTGATCGCCCATGTCTCCGATCTCGCGGCGGCCGAGAAGCTCGTGGTGTTCGACGCCGTCTCGCGCCGCCTCGCCGAGGCGTTCTGGCCCGGGCCGTTGACGCTGGTGCTGCCGAAGCGCGCCGGGGCCGGTGTCTCGGATCTCGCCACCGCCGGGCTCGATACGCTCGCCGTCCGCATGCCGTCGCATCCGGCGGCGCATGCCCTTCTGGCGGCGTTCGGGCGCCCGGTCGCGGCGCCGAGCGCCAACCGGTCCGGCCATGTCAGCGCCACGACGGCGGCGCATGTCGCCGCGGATCTCGGCCATGCCGTCTCGATCATCCTGGATGCGGGCGCGAGCAAGGTCGGCGTCGAATCGACCATCGTCGCCGCGACGCCGCGCGGCCTGGCGCTGCTTCGGGCCGGCGGCGTGCCGCGCGAGTGGATCGAGGCGGTCGCCGGCATGAAGCTTGAAAGCGTCGACCTGGCCGATCCCGAAGCGCCGACGGCGCCGGGACAACTCGCCTCGCATTACGCGCCCGGCGCGGCCGTCCGGCTCGACGCGGAGACGGTGCTGCCGGGCGAGGCGCTGATCGCCTTCGGGCCTGAGCTGCCGCGCAACGCCGAGGCGGCGGTCGCGACCATCAATCTGAGCCCGAGCGGCGACCTGATCGAGGCGGCCGCGCGGCTCTTTTCCGCGTTGCGCGAACTCGATGGAAAGGCGGCGACCATCGCGGTCGCGCCGATCCCCGCGACGGGGCTGGGCGAGGCGATCACCGACCGCCTCCGGCGCGCGGCCGCGCCGCGCCCCTAGCATATCCGAGGGCCGCGTTTTCTCGACGCGACCCGGCATCCACCGCGCTCGAAGCGCTCTGGATCAGCCTTCGAATTCGGGGCCGCGGGCGGAGTAGAACTTCGTCTCGCGCCAGCGCTTCATCATCGCCTCGAACTCGGGATCGATCTCGTCCGGCAGGACGATCTTGAGCGCGACCAGCAGGTCGCCATGCCCGCCGACGCTGGTCGGCAGGCCCTTGCCCTTCAGCCGCATGACGCGGCCGCCGTCCGACCGGGCGGGAATGGTCATCGTGCCGGAGCCGGTCAGCGTCGGCACGCGCACCTTGGCGCCGAGCACGGCCTCGTCGAGCGTCACCGGAAGGTCGAGGCGGAGCGCGTCGCCGTCGACCTTGAACAGCGGATGCGGAACGAACTCGACCGTCACCAACGCGTCGCCGGACGGGCCGCCGGTCGGGCTGGCCCAGCCCTGGCCGCGCAGGCGAATGACCCGGCCCGGCCGCGTCCCGGCGGGGATCGAGATCTCGAGCGTCCGGCCGGTCGGCAGCTCGACGCGGACCTTTTCTTCGCGCACGATCTGCTCGAGCGTCACCGCGACAGTGGCCGAGACGTCCTCGCCCCGGCTGCGCGGCTGCGCCGAAGTCCTGGCGCCGCCAAAACCGCCGCCGAAGCCGCCGCCCTGGCCACCAAAGCCGCTGAAACCGCCGGTCTGGCTGCCGCCGAAGCCGAACAGATCGTTCAGGATATCGTCGGCACCGCCCCCGCCGCCGCTGGACGACCAGCGGTAGCTGCGGGCGCCGGAGCCGGACGCGGCGCGCGGATCGAAGCCCGAAAAGCCTTCGAAGCCCTGAAACTTGGGCTTGCCTTCGGCATCGATCTCGCCGCGGTCGAACTGGCCGCGCTTTTCTTCGTCGCTCAGGATCTCGTAGGCCGCGTTGATCTCGGCGAACTTCTCCTGGGCCTTCGGATCATCCTGATTCTGATCGGGATGGTGCTTCTTGGCGAGACGGCGGAACGCCTTCTTCACCTCGGCCGCGGACGCCTTCTTCTCGACGCCGAGGACCTGATATGGATCACGCATGGGAAACCCCCTCTAAGGGCAGGATTCATCCCGGCCCGACCCTGCGGCACCGGAACTCTCCATAACATAGGGAGGCTAGGAATTGATTCCAATCACCTCGATTCACTTGCAGATTAGAGGAGTGCGCTGTCTTCGGGAACGACTTCGAAGAGCTGCCACATGCCGTCCGGCGCGCGGCAGGCGTCGCCCCGGTAGCCGCGGATGCCGCGGACATCGCTGACGGTGAGCGAGAAGGCGCGACAATTGCGGCCGTCCGGCTCGTTGCGGGCCGCGGCCAGCGGCGACATCGTGCCGTTCGAGCCGGTGTCCGGATTGGTCCAGTCGATGATCTCGCCCTTCGCCGAGCCCGGCATGAAGGTCGAGGCGGTCAGGCGGATATGCTCCCAGTCGGAGGGCGCGACGGCCTCGACGACGGTGCGCGCCGGCGGGGCGGGCGTCGCCGGGCGGACCGGGGTGATCGAGGCGGTCGTCATCGGATCGAGGTCGGTTTCGGGGCCGCCGGGAGCAAGTCCGCATCCGGCAAGGCCACAGCCGGCAATCAGCAGAAGGGGGCGAAGGTCGCCGACTATCCGCATGCCTGCTTGATCCCGTCTTGTCTGGTCATAAGCCGTCCGGTCGATATATGTCTGTCCCGTAGCAGCACGAATGACCCCCAGCGGACGCTCTGCGGATCGCAGCATCGGAAAAGATGATTAAGGATGAGTGACTTCACAGCCGCGACGAACCCTTTCGCCCTTTTCGCCGAATGGCTGCTGGAGGCGGAGGCGTCCGAGCCGAACGATCCGAACGGCATGGCGCTGGCGACCGTCGATCCCGACGGCCTGCCGGATGTGCGCATGGTGCTGATGAAGGATTTCGACGAGCGCGGGATCGTCTTCTACACGAACTACGGCAGCGCCAAGGGACGGGAATTGCTGGCCAATCCCAAGGCGGCGGTGCTGTTCCACTGGAAGAGCCTGCGCCGGCAGATCCGCGTGCGCGGACCGGTGGAGCCGGTGACGGGCGAGGAGGCCGATGCCTATTTCGCCACGCGCCCGCGCCACAGCCGGCTCGGCGCCTGGGCCTCCAAGCAGTCGCAGCCGCTCGAATCGCGATTCGCGCTGGAGAAGGCGGTCGCCACCGTCGCCGCCAAATATCCGCTCGGCGACATCCCGCGCCCGTCGCACTGGTCGGGTTTCCGCCTGGCGCCGGTGCAGATCGAGTTCTGGAAGGACGGCGCCTTCCGCCTGCACGACCGCGTCGTCTTCCGGCGCGATGTCCCCGGCGAGGGCGACTGGAGCCGCGAGCGCCTCTATCCCTGAGGCGCCCGCCAGCCGATCGGTCAGGCGGTAGCGGTGCCGCCGACCGTGATCTGGTCGATGCGGATGGTCGGCTGGCCGACGCCGACCGGCACGCCCTGGCCGCTCTTGCCGCATGTGCCGATGCCGAGGTCGAGCGCCATGTCGTCGCCCACCATCGAGACGCGCTTCATCGCCTCGGGCCCGTTGCCGATCAGCATCGCGCCCTTGACCGGCGCGCCGATCCTGCCGTTCTCGATCATGTAGCCTTCGGTACAGGCGAAGACGAACTTGCCGCTGGTGATGTCGACCTGTCCGCCGCCGAACGACACCATGTAGAGGCCCTTCTTGACCGAGGCGAGGATCTCGGCCGGATTGTCCTTGCCGCTCTTCATGATCGTGTTGGTCATGCGCGGCATCGGCACGTGCGCATAGGATTGCCGGCGGCCGTTGCCGGTCGGCTTCATGCCCATCAGGCGGGCATTCTGGCGGTCCTGCATGTAGCCGACGAGGATGCCGTCCTCGATCAGCGTCGTCGCCTGGGTCGGCGTGCCCTCGTCGTCGAAGGAGAGCGAGCCGCGCCGGTCCAGGATCGAGCCGTCGTCGACGACGGTCACGCCCCTGGCGGCGACCTGCTGGCCCATCAGGCCGGCGAAGGCGCTCTCGCCGCGGCGGTTGAAATCGCCCTCGAGGCCGTGGCCGACCGCCTCGTGCAGCATGACGCCCGGCCAGCCGGGGCCGAGCACGACGTCGAAGGTGCCGGCGGGGGCGGGGACCGCCTCCAGGTTGACGAGCGCCTGGCGCAGCGCCTCGTCGACGGCGTGCTGCCAGCGATCGGTCGCGACGAACTGGCCGAAGCCCTCGCGCCCGCCCATGCCGAACGAGCCCGTCTCCTGCCGGTCGCCCTCGCCGGCGATGATCGACACGCTGACGCGCACCATCGGGCGGATATCGCGGCGATAGGTGCCGTCGGGACGAAGGATCTCGATCACCTGCCACGAGCCTGCGAGCGAGGCGCTGACCTGGCGGACGCGCGAATCCTTGCCCCGCGCATAGGCGTCGATCGCCTCCAGCAGCTTCACCTTGTCGGCGAAGCTGGGGCTGCCGAGCGGGTTCTCGTCGGTATAGAGGATGCGGTTGGTGCCCTGCGGCGGCGCGGCGAGCGAGCCGGAATGGCCGCGCTTGACCGAGGCGACGGCCTCTCCGGCGCGGCGGATGGCGTCGAGCGAGACCTCGCCGGCATGCGCGTAGCCGACCGCCTCTCCGGCGACGGCGCGCAGGCCGAAGCCCTGGCGCGTGTCGAAGCTGGCGCCGGCGAGCCGGCCATTGTCGAAGGCGAGCCCCTCCGACTGGGCGTATTCGAGATAGAGCTCGCCGTCATCCGCGCCGGAGAGCGCGTCGGCGACGACGCCGCGCGTTTCCTCGCGATCGAGGCCGGCGCGCGCGAGAATGGAGATTTGGTCATCGGCCATGGCAAGCTCCGCGATCAGGGTTCAATCGCTGAGATAGGCCATCGGGCCCGATTTGGCACCCCCTGGGGTCCGTCCTCGGCGCAACGATGACGATTGCGCCATCTACTGGCGTCCGCTCATGGCTGGTTCGCGAACGCATCCATGGCGGCCGTGATTTCGGCCCTGAGCGCGGCGATCCGCGCATCATAGACCCGGCCGAGACAGGCGACATCGCTGCCGCAGGCGTCCCGCAGACGCAGGAATTCGGTGGCCGCGTCGCGGCGGGCGGCGTTGCCGCCCATCAGCATCGGCACCTTGTTGTAGGCGAACCAGAGCGCGGCCATTTCGGTGTCCTGCTCCGAAAGGCGCGGGTTCTGGCAGATGGCGGTTTCGACGGGCGTAGAGGCTTTGGTGCAATCGAAGCTGGCGGCCTGCGCCTGTGCGGTGAAAGCGGCCGCGCCGAGCGCGGCGAAAATGGCGAAACGGATCATGACGGTGTCCCTGGTTCGCGCTGTGGATTCGGCGCGACCTTGATATGGCGCGCCCGACTTGTCGAGCGCCGCGACGCGCAGCCCATTGCCATCTGGCACCGGAATGGCCCATACGCTGCGGCACGAAACAATGAATTGTGATCGCAGGCAGCAGGAGCGCCCCGAGGCGTCCGCGCCGTGATCGCGCAGAGCATGACGGAGAAGAGCATGGCGACGGCATTCGGCCTGGACAAGCGGGCGCTGACGGTTGCGCCCGTGAACGGTCCGCTCAACGGACGGGTCACGCCGCCCGGATCTAAGTCGATCACCAACCGCGCGCTGCTTCTCGCCGCGCTCGCCAAGGGCACCAGCCATCTGACCGGCGCGCTGAAGAGCGTCGATACCAAGCTGATGGCCGAGGCGCTGCGGGCCATGGGCGTCACCATCGACGAGCCGGACGATACCAGCTTCATCGTCGCCAGCACGGGACGTCTCGAGGCGCCGGCGGCGCCGCTCGCGCTCGGCAATGCCGGCACCGCGATGCGCTTCCTCACCGCCGCGGTGACGCTGGTGCAGGGAACCGTCGTCGTCGACGGCGACGCGCATATGCGCAAGCGGCCGATCGGCCCGCTGGTCGAGGCGCTGCGCTCGATCGGCATCGCCGCCTCCGACGCCAGCGGCTATCCGCCTGTGATCGTGCATGGCAACGGCGCCTTCGGCAGCGGTCGCGTGGAAATCGATGGCGGGCTGTCCAGCCAGTATGTCTCGGCGCTTCTGATGGCGGCGGCTTTCGGCAACGGCCCGATCGAGGTGGCGCTGACCGGCAGCGAGATCGGCGCGCGCGGCTATGTCGACCTGACCATTGCGGCGATGCGGGCTTTCGGCGCTTCGGTCGAGCAGATCGACGCGACGAGCTGGCGCGTTCAGCCGACGGGCTACACGGCGACCGACTACGTGATCGAGCCGGACGCCTCCGCGGCCACCTATCTCTGGGCGGCCGAGGTGCTTTCGGGCGGCCAGATCGACCTCGGCGTCGCGTCGGACGCCTTCACCCAGCCCGACGCCAAGGCGCGCGCGGTGATCGCCCAGTTCCCGCGTTTGCCGGCCGTCATCGACGGTTCGCAGATGCAGGACGCGGTGCCGACCATCGCGGTGCTCGCCGCCTTCAACGAGACGCCCGTGCGCTTCGTGGGCATCGCCAATCTGCGGGTCAAGGAATGCGACCGCGTCGCCGCCGTGGCGACGGAGCTGTCGCGCATCCGGCCGGGCCTCGGCACGGAGGAGGGCGATGACCTGATCGTCGCTTCCGATCCGAAGCTTGCCGGCCAGCTGCTGCCGACCCGCATCGAGACCTATTCGGATCACCGCATCGCCATGAGCTTCGCGCTCGCGGGCCTGAAGATCGGCGGCATCACGATCCTGGATCCGGGCTGCGTCGCCAAGACCTATCCTACCTATTGGGAAGCGCTGAAGAGCCTGGGCGTCGAGCTCGCCGAGTAGGCGAGGGGCGGACCGCGCTCAGTAGAGCGACGTGGCGTAGCGGGCGAGCATCTCGGCCTGGCTCTCGGCCGGCTCGCTCGAGCGCGTGTGATCCCTGAGCATCTCGCCCATGGTCGGCAGGCGGTCGCGCGGGACGCGGCTTGCCTCGGCCCATAGCTTCGAGCGCATCAGCGCCTTGGCGCATTGCAGATAGGCCTCGCGCACCGTCACCACGAGGACGGTGGCGGGCATCTGGCCCTCGGCCGTGTGGGCGGAACGGAGCGCGAGGTCGTCGTCGATCACCGCCGTGCCGTTCACCCGCAGCGTCTCGTCGACGCCTGGTACGAGAAACAGCAGCCCTATGCCCGGCCGTTCGACGATGTTCGAAAGGGAGTCGATCCGGTTGTTGCCGGGGCGGTCCGGAATGATCAGCGTGGTATCGTCGGCGACGCTGACGAAGCCGGGATGGTCGCCGCGCGGCGTGGCGTCGCCGAAGCCGTCGGCGCCCTGGGTGGCGATGACGAGGAAGGGCGACAGCGCGATGAAGGACCGGCAGTGCCGGTCGAGGCGGTCGAGCTGCTTGGCGACCGAGCGGCCCTTGGGCGCGTCATAGATGGCCCGCAGCGAATCCATCGTCTCGATGCGGGCCATGCGGGGTGCTTTCTTCCAGCCTTAGGGGAGGGCGTCGAAACCGGGTCCGAAGCCGTTCAAGGAGATCGGGATGCCGATACCTTCCTCGGGTGTCTGGAAGATGACAAAGGTCGCCGTCTTGCCGTCGCGCAGCTTCTTGATCAGCTCGTCGTCGAGGATGACCTCGGCCAGGCAGCCGTCCGGCAGGCAGCGCACGAAGCCGGCGCGGCCCATCTCGCTCTGATCGATCTTGAGGCCGAGGCCGGAGGGCAGCAGCACGCCGAGCGGCGCCAGGATCCGCATCACCTTGGCCTTCTTGTCCGCCGTCTTCAGGACGATGACGGAGAGGCCCACATTGTCGCGATCCTCGGCGGTGACGAACTGCATCATCGAGCAGACTTCGCCCTGGGCGCCCGGCGGCTTGTCGCAGCGGGTTTCCCAGTCGCCATGCATGCCCTTGGAGACGCCCTGCGCGCTGGCCGCGCCGGGCATCAGCGCCGCGAAGGCGGCGGCGGCCAGGCCGGCCTGGACGATTCGCAGGGGCCGGAATGCGCCACGACGCGCGGTCGGAAATACCTTCACCTGAGCGATCTCCTCGATTCTCACATGTGTCGCACATCCATGCACGACGAGGTGCGTGGCAGTAACCCTTGCGGGGCGCTTCTGCGAGCGCGATTTGCCGCATCTCATCTCACGATCCCCCGTTGCGAGCAAAAGGGGCATGTGGTTTGTCTCGGTCGATATTCGGCCGATTCCAAACTCTGCGCATGGCAGAAACTACCATCGGCCTATACTGTTGTGGAAAATGGCGCAACGGAGGCCGTTTTCGAGCTTCGCTGCGCTGATCGGCTTCGATGCCGCGATGGCATGGATAGGGAGTGAACACGTGACGAAGGCGATCACGCGTCTCGGATCATTTTTGACGTTGGCCGGAGCGTCCGCTGCGGCTCTGGGTGGGCTCACCGGCGCCGCGCAGGCTGCCCAGCCGACCCCCTGGGCGGTGTGGATGCAGCCGGCCGCTTCCCCGATCATGGGCATGATCGAGCGCTTCAACGCGGGCATCACGATCGCCATGGCCATCGTGGTTCTCGTCGTTCTGGCGCTGCTGGTCTATGTCGTCCTCCGCTTCAACGCGAAGGCCAATCCGGTCCCGTCCAAGACCTCGCACAACACGATGATCGAGGTCGTGTGGACGCTGGCGCCGATCCTGATCCTGATCGGCATTTCGGTACCGTCCTTCTCGCTGCTCTTCGCCCAGGCCGACCCGGCCCGCATCGTCAAGGATTACGATCCCGAGAAGACGATGACGATCAAGGCGACCGGCCTGCAGTGGTACTGGAACTACGAGTACCCGGACAATGACGGCATCGCCTTCGACTCGACCATGCTCGAGGACAAGGACCGCACCGACCCCGTCAACCAGCCGCGCCTGCTGGCGGTCGACAACGAGATGATCGTTCCGGTCGGAACCGTCGTCCGTCTTCAGGTCATCGGCGCCGACGTGATCCATTCCTTCGCGATGCCGGCCTTCGGCCTGAAGCTGGACGCCGTTCCCGGCCGCCTCAACGAGACGTGGTTCCTCGCCGAGCGCGAGGGCGTCTATTACGGCCAGTGCTCGGAGCTGTGCGGCATCAACCATGCCTACATGCCGATCGCCATCCGCGTCGTGAAGCCGGAGCAGTTCCAGGCCTGGGCAACGCAGGCCAAGGACGACCTGCCGGGCGCCTACAAGTCGCTCGCCGCAGCGATCGCCCAGGACAAGGTCGCTCAGGCTTCGGGAACCGCCGTCGAGGTGGCCGCCCGCTGAGGCGGTCGCGTCGCAGGCTTGATATTGATCGGCTCCGGCGCGCGCTCTGCGCCGTGACGCCGTAGGATAATGAAAAGGGAGCAGGCCATGGCCACGGGTGCTGCACACGCTGCTGACCACCACGACCATCCGACGGGTTGGCGTCGGTGGGTCTATTCGACCAATCACAAAGACATCGGCACGATGTACCTGATCTTCGCGATCTGCGCGGGTATCATCGGTGGCGCCCTGTCGGTCGGCATTCGTCTGGAGCTGCAGCAGCCCGGGCTGCAGATCTTCAACAACCCGAACGTGTTCAACATGTTCACGACGGCGCACGGCCTGATCATGATCTTCTTCATGGTCATGCCGGCGATGATCGGCGGTTTCGGCAACTGGATGGTGCCGATCATGATCGGCGCGCCGGACATGGCGTTCCCGCGCATGAACAACATCTCGTTCTGGCTGCTGCCGCCCTCGCTGCTGCTCCTGATCATCGCCCTTTTCGTGCCGGGCGCCACCGGTCACAACGGACCGTCGGGCGGCTGGACGATCTATCCGCCGTTCTCCGGCTCGGGCCCCGAGGGCCAGCCCGGCCCGGCGATGGACCTGGCGATCTTCGCGCTGCACATCTCCGGCGCCTCGTCGATCCTGGGCGCCATCAACTTCATCACCACGATCTTCAACATGCGCGCTCCGGGCATGACGCTGCACAAGATGCCGCTCTTCGCCTGGTCGGTGCTCGTGACCGCCTTCCTGCTGCTGCTGTCGCTGCCGGTCCTCGCCGGTGCGATCACCATGCTGCTGACCGACCGCAATTTCGGCACCACCTTCTTCAAGCCCGAGGGCGGCGGTGATCCGATCCTGTTCCAGCATCTGTTCTGGTTCTTCGGCCATCCGGAAGTGTACATCCTGATCCTGCCCGGCTTCGGCATGATCAGCCACATCGTGTCGACCTTCTCGAAGAAGCCGATCTTCGGCTATATCGGCATGGCCTACGCCATGGTCGCCATCGGCGTCGTCGGCTTCATCGTGTGGGCCCACCACATGTACACGACGGGCCTCTCCTTCGAGACCCAGGCCTATTTCGTCGCCGCGACGATGGTCATCGCCGTTCCCACGGGCATCAAGATCTTCTCGTGGATCGCGACGATGTGGGGTGGCTCGATCGAGTTCAAGGCGCCGATGCTCTGGGCGATCGGCTTCATCTTCCTGTTCACCGTCGGCGGCGTGACGGGCGTCATGCTCGCCAATGCCGGCCTCGACCGCTCCTTCCACGACACCTACTTCGTGGTGGCGCACTTCCACTACGTGCTGTCGCTTGGCGCCGTCTTCGCGATCTTCGCGGGCTGGTACTACTGGTTCCCGAAGATGTTCGGCTACATGTACAGCGACAACATCGCCAAGCTGCACTTCTGGGTGATGTTCATCGGCGTGAACCTGGTGTTCTTCCCGCAGCACTTCCTCGGCCTGGACGGCATGCCGCGCCGCTATGTCGACTATCCGGATGCGTTCTGGGGCTGGAACTTCGTGTCCTCGATCGGCTCCTACATCTCGGCCTGCGGCGTGCTGATCTTCCTCTATGGCGTGGTCGACGCGCTCCTGAAGAAGGTGCCGGCTCCGAACAACCCGTGGGGCCCGGGCGCGACCACGCTCGAGTGGCAGCTGTCGTCGCCGCCGCCCTTCCACCAGTGGGAAGTTCTGCCGCGCATCGGTGACGTGAAGCACTAGGTGCAACCTACAGGGGCCGGGACGCGTCCCGGCCCCATTCTCGAGTAAGTGACCGCAATGTCTGACGTGCATCTCAACCGGATCGACGCTGTGGCCGGCAACCTCGCTAGCCCATCCGACTACCTCGCGTTGCTGAAGCCGCGGGTGATGTCGCTCGTCATCTTCACGGCGTTCGTCGGCATGATGCTGGCCCCCGGTGCGATTCATCCGGTGCTTGGATTCACGGCGCTGCTCTGCATCGCCATCGGCGCGGGCGCGTCCGGCGCGCTCAACATGTGGTACGATGCCGATATCGACCGGGTGATGAAGCGGACCCGCTCCCGCCCGATCCCGGCCGGCAAGATCACCGAGGGAGAGGCGCTCGCCTTCGGGCTGACGCTCGCCTGCTTCGCGGTCGCCCTGCTGGCGCTGTTCGTCAATCTCGTCGCCGGCGCGCTGCTGGCCTTCACGATCTTCTTCTATGTCGTCATCTACTCGATGTGGCTGAAGCGCTCGACGCAGCAGAACATCGTCATCGGCGGCGCCGCCGGCGCCTTCCCGCCGGTCGTCGGCTGGGCGGCGGTCACCGGCACCGTCAGCATCGAGAGCCTCGTGCTCTTCCTGATGATCTTCATGTGGACGCCGCCGCACTTCTGGGCGCTGGCGCTGTTCAAGTCGGACGACTACCAGCGCGCCGGCGTGCCCATGATGCCGGTCGTCTCGGGCCTCGCCGAGACCCGCAAGCAGATCCTGATCTATTCGCTGCTGCTGGCGCCGATCGGCGTCCTGCCGACGATCGTCGGCTTCGCCTCCTTCGCCTATGGGGTCGCGGCGGCGGCCCTTGGCCTTGGCTTCGTCGTCCTGGCGTGGCGGGTCTACCGCATGCCCGACAGCGACAAGGTCATGATCCCGGCCCGCCGCCTGTTCGGATATTCGATCCTCTATCTCTTCCTGCTCTTCGCCTTGCTGCTCGTCGACCGCTCGCTTGGCCTGATGGGAATTGTCTCGTGAAGGACATCATCATGAGCGACGACGGCGTGCGTCTCACCCCGGAACAGAAGAAGCGCCAGCGCGCCCGCTCGATCGCGATCGCCGCGGTCCTGGCGGCCCTGGTCGTGCTGTTCTACGTCGTGACCATCGTCAAGATGGGCCCTGGCGTCATCACCAACCGGCCTTTGTGAGGGAGCGATGAGCAAGCAGCAGCGAGGCCCGCGCTCGCATGGTGTGACGGCGGCCGCATGCGGCGTGTTCGTTGTCGCCATGCTTGGCGCCGCCTTCGCCTCCGTGCCTCTCTACGACATGTTCTGCAAGGTGACGGGATATGGCGGCACACCGGTGCGCGCCGATTCAGCGCCCGACAAGGCGCTGCAGCGTACGATCACCGTGCGTTTCGACGGCAACGTCGCCAACGGCATCGGCTGGGCTTTCCGGCCGGAGCAGCGTCAGATCAAGGTGAAGGTCGGCGAGATCAGCCAGGTCAACTTCATCGCCGAGAACCGCACCGATCGTGTTTCGACGGGCACCGCGGCGTTCAACGTGACGCCGGAGCTGACCGGGCAGTATTTCAACAAGATCGCCTGTTTCTGCTTCACCTCGCAGACGCTGAAGCCCGGCGAGCGGGTCGAGATGCCCGTGACCTTCTTCATCGATCCGGCGATCGACGCCAACGCCCAGGCGCGCTTCATCGACACGATCACTCTGTCCTACACCTTCTTCCCGAGCTCCGACGAGACCCCGGCGCCTGTCGCCGCGGTCAAGACGCAGCAGCAGGGAAGCTCGCTTTAAGAAAGACCGGGGAGCATCTCCATGGCTGAGGCCCACGCCAAGCAGCACGACTATCATCTCGTCAATCCGAGCCCGTGGCCCTTCGTGGCTTCGGTCGGCGCGTTCGCGCTGGCGATTGGCGCCGTTGTCTACATGCATGGCAGCAGCCTGCTCTGGTTGGTGCCGGGCCTGCTGATCACGCTCTACGTCATGTACGCCTGGTGGGCCGACGTGATCGCCGAGGGCCAGCAGGGCTATCACACGCGCGTCGTGCAACTGCATCTGCGCTACGGCATGATCCTGTTCATCGCGTCCGAAGTGATGTTCTTCGTGGCGTGGTTCTGGGCCTTCTTCGATGCTAGCCTGTTCGCGAGCGAGGCGCAGAACGTCGCCCGCTACGAGTTCACCGGCGGGCATTGGCCGCCGAAGGGCATCGAGGTGTTCGATCCCTGGCACCTGCCGCTGCTCAACACGCTGATCTTGCTCACCTCGGGCACGACGCTGACCTGGGCGCATCACGCGCTGCTGCATGACGACCGCGAGGGCCTGAAGTGGGGCCTGGTGCTGACCGTCATCCTCGGCCTGATCTTCTCCTGCGTTCAGGCCTACGAATACGCCCATGCGACGTTCTCGTTCGGCGGCAGCATCTACGGCTCGACCTTCTTCATGGCGACCGGCTTCCACGGCTTCCACGTCATCGTCGGCACGATCTTCCTGATCGTCTGCCTGCTGCGGGCGCTGGCTGGCCAGTTCACGCCGAAGGAACATTTCGGCATGGAGGCGGCCGCCTGGTACTGGCACTTCGTCGACGTCGTCTGGCTGTTCCTGTTCTTCGCCATCTACGTCTGGGGTGGCTGGGGCGCCCCGATGCACGGCGCCTGAGCCGAACCAATCCATTGAACGGGCGGCTTCGGCCGCCCGTTGTCTTTTCGGGGTGGCGTCAGCCGCCATTAAGGAGCCGCCTTGAGCGATCCCCACCCGCCGAGCCGCGACAGGGCCCTCTATCCGCCCTTGTCCCCGTCAAGCACCGGCCTGCACGGTCGCTGCCCGCGCTGCGGCGAGGGGCGCCTCTTCAGCGGCTTCCTGACCTTGGCGCCGGCTTGCTCGAATTGCGGCCTCGACTACGCCTTCAGCGACGCCGGCGACGGCCCGGCCGTGTTCGTCATGCTGATCGTCGGTTTCATCGTCGCCTTCCTGGCGCTCTATGTGGAGTTCACCTTTCAGCCGCCCTTCTGGCTGCACGCGGTGCTCTGGGTTCCGCTGATCGTCATCCTCGGGCTCGGCGCGCTGCGGCCGCTCAAGGGGCTGATGATCGCGATCCAGTACAAGCACAAGGCCGAGGAGGGGCGGCTCGATCAGGGCTGACCCGATAGTGATGACCGAGACGTCCTCCCACTCCCCCGCACGCAGGCTGATCTGGCCGACGATCGCCATGATCGTCGCCTTTGCAATCCTCTGCTCGCTCGGCATGTGGCAAGTGCGCCGGATGGCGTGGAAAGAAGCGCTGATCGCGCAGGTCGACAGCCGCCTCAAGGATACGCCCGTGGCGGCGCCCGGGCCGGACATGTGGAAGGGTCTCGACCTCGGCGAGGCCGACTATGCCCCGGTCACCGTCTCGGGCACGTTCCTGAACGACAAGGAGGCGCATTTCTACAGCGCCCTGATGCAGCCGCGCGGGCCGGTCGGCGGCGTCGGCTGGTTCGTGTTCACGCCGCTTCGCACCGATGACGGCTGGATCGTCTACGTCAATCGCGGCTTCGTTCCGGATGCCGCCAAGGACGCCGGCAAGCGCGCCGCCGGCCAGATCGAAGGGCGGGTGACGGTCACCGGCCTGCTGCGGCGGCCGGAGCATCCGGGCATGATGCAGGCCTCGCCCAACCTGACGACCAACCAGTGGTTCGCGCGCGAGCCGGAGCGCTTTGGGGCGGCGGCCGGCTTCGAGGCGGGCGAGGTTGCTCCCTATTCTATCGACGCGGACGCGACCCCCAACCCGGGCGGCCTACCGCAGGGCGGCGAGACGACCGTGACCTTCTCGAACAACCACCTGCAATATGTGGTGACGTGGTTCGGCCTTGCCGCCGCGCTGCTCGGCGTCTACGGCGCCTATGCCTATGGCATCCTGAAGCGCCGGCAATGATCCGCCCATTCGGGCGCTGCGTCAGCCGTGGCCGGATTCGCCCGACAGCATGGCCGGATCGACGCCGAGGAGCGCCATGGCGCGCTCATATTTCGTGCTGAGGTCGCGATCGAAGATCAACTCGGGACGGGCGGCACAATGGAGCCAGCCATTGGCACGGATCTCGGCATCGAGCTGGCCCGGCGCCCAGCCGGCATAGCCGAGCGCGAGCATCGCGCTTCTCGGCCCCGAGCCGGCCACGATCGCCTTCAGGATCTCGAGGGTCGCGGTCAGGCAGATGTCGTCGTCGATCGGCAGCGTCGAGTTCTCGATGAAATAGTCGGCGCTGTGCAGCACGAAGCCACGACCCGTCTCTACCGGTCCGCCGCGCTGCACGATCATCCGGTTGGCCGCCGGCGGAAGGCGGATTTCCGGTCCTTCCGGGATGATGTCGAGCTGCACCAGCAGGTCGACGAAATCGATCTGCGGTGCCACCTGGTTGATGACGATGCCCATCGCCCCGTCCGGCGAGTGGGCGCAGACATAGACGACGGAACGGGCGAAGCGGCCATCCTCCATGCCCGGCATGGCGATGAGGAGCTGCCCATCGAGATAGCTTGGCTCGGCGGACGAGCGGGGCTGGGTCCCAATCATGGGGTGAAGCGTAGCACGGGCCGACCAGAAGGAAAGGCCGGTCTTCCGGCCCAAGGTCGGGACACGAACAAATGATGGGAGTGCGGAATCGCTGTCTGGAGAATGCCGAAATCGACGGCTAGCGTGGCGCTATGTCAGCGCGAATCGTGATCGCATCCGGACTTTTCCTGCTCGCGGCGGCGCCCGCGGCCGCCACGATCGGCCCATGGGTCGCCGCGGACAATGTCCGCGTCCGGCTGGTCGCGACGCCGCCCGGGCCGGACGGCTCGCTGCAGGGGGCGATCGAGATCGCGCTTGCGCCCGGATGGAAGACCTATTGGCGGAACCCGGGCGATGCCGGCGTGCCGCCCCGCTTCGATTTCTCCGCCTCGACCAATGTCCGCGACGCGTCGGTCGAGTTTCCGGCGCCGACGCGGGACGATGACGGCTATGCGGCCTCCAACGTCTACCACGACCGCGTGGTTCTGCCGGTCCGGCTCACCGTTCCGGCGCCCGGGGAGCCCGTCCGGGTGGACGTGGAGCTGGATATCGGCGTCTGCGAGGAAATCTGCATTCCGGTCAATCTCAGGGCACGCGTGGAGCTTTCGGCCGATCTCGCGGACCATGACGGCGCGCCGCTGATCGAATCGGCGCGCGCCGCGCTGCCAGGGCCGGGCCGGCCCGGCGAATTCGAGCTCCTGTCGCTGAGGCGCGTCGGCGGGCCGGACACCCAGCCGGAGTTCGAGGCGGTCTACAACGCGGCCGAGCCGGCGGAGGCCCAGCTGTTCGTCGAGACGCCGAAGGACTGGTTCGCCGAGCCGCCGAAGCCGGCTGCCGCTGCCGGCGGCAAGCCGACGTTCCGCTTCGGCGTCGACCGCAGGACGGCCGCCGGCGCGATTGCCGGCACCGAGATCCGGCTGACCCTGACCGAGGGCGCGGCGGCGACGACGCGGAGTTTCACGCTCGACGGCGGCGGCCCGACGCCGTAACGTGCCGAGCGCTGATGCCTCTGGCTTCAGGCCCTCCTGCCACCCCATCCCGCCAACAACGCATTCCATGGAGCCCGCGATGGCCATCTCGGTCGGCGACCGTATCCCCGCTGCGAAATTCCGCGTCATGACCCCCGATGGCGCCGTCGACAAGACGGAAGCCGATGTCTTCGCCGGCAAGAAAGTCGTGCTGTTCGCCGTTCCCGGCGCGTTCACGCCGACCTGCCACAAGAACCATCTGCCGGGCTATATCGAACAGGCCGATACCATCAAGGCCAAGGGCGTCGACACCATCGCCGTCGTGGCGGTGAACGATCATTTCGTCATGGGTGCCTGGGCGAAGGCGACCGGCGCCGAGGACAAGATCCTGTTCCTGGCCGATGGTTCTGCCGAATTCACCAAGTCGCTCGGTCTCGAGTTCGATCTCTCCGCCAATGGCCTCGGCGTTCGCTCCAAGCGCTACGCCATGATCGTCGAGGACGGCGTGGTGACGACCGTCAATGTCGAGGAGGCGGGCGGCGTCTCGGTCTCCGGCGCGGCGGCGGTGCTGGAGCTGCTCTGAGCCCCAGCTTGTATCGGGCGCGGAAACCATCTAGCTCATAGGGAGCTGTTGGATTCCGCGCCATGATCCGTGTGAAGATGCATGCAGCGAAGACGAATCTCTCCAGGCTGGTCGCGCAGGCGCTGGCCGGCGAGGAGATCGTCCTGATGCGCGGCAATGATCCCGTGGCCCGGATCGTCCCGCTGAAGCCCGGAGAGTTGGTCGGCGTGTCGACGACGCCGCGCCGGCCCGGTCGCCTCAAGGGGCAGATCGACTTCGACGACCGCTTCTTCGACCCATTTCCTGAGCCTGATCTGGCGCGCTGGGATCACTAGGGATGCGGCTGCTTCTCGACACCCAGGCCTGGCTCTGGTGGCTGATGGAGAGCTCGAGGCTGCCGCAGACGGCGCGCGACGCCATCGCCGATCCGGCGAACCAGCCGCTCATCAGTGCCATCTCCGTCGTGGAACTCCTGGAGAAGGCCCGCTCCGGCATTCTTCCCGGCATGCAGCCGCTGATCGACGACATCGAAGGCGGCATCGATCGCGACCGGTTCGGCCGCCTGCCGATCACGACCGAACACGCCGTTCGGGCCGCGGCGCTCGACGGCGCGCCCGACGATCTCTTCGACCGCATCCTGATCGCTCAGGCCCAGCTCGAGGACATAACCCTCATCTCGAATGACGGTCGCTTCGACGGCCTGGGTGTGCGGCGGCTCTGGGACCGCTGAGATCCTAGGCCGAGCCGACGCTCTTCTTCCGCGCCGCCTTGTAGGGCGCCATGCCCTCGCGAGCGAGCTGGTCGGCCCGTTCGTTCGCCTCGTTGCCAGCATGGCCCTTGACCCAGTGCCAGGTCACCTTGTGGCGCTGCAACGCCGTGTCGAGGCGCTGCCAGAGGTCGACGTTCTTGACCGGCTTCTTGTCGGCGGTCTTCCAGCCATTGCGTTTCCAGCCGTGGATCCAGCCGGTGATGCCGCCCTTCACATATTGCGAGTCGGTATGGAGATCGACGACCGAGGGGCGCTTCAGCGCGTCGAGCGCCTCGATCGCGGCGGTCAGCTCCATGCGGTTGTTGGTGGTGTCGGCCTCGCCGCCCTTCAGGTCCTTCTCATGCTCGCCGGCAATGAGGACGGCCCCCCAGCCGCCCGGCCCGGGATTGCCGGAGCAGGCGCCGTCGGTCCAGATGGCGATGCGCTTTTCTTCAGTCACAGGCTCAGTCCATATGCGCTGACGTCCTGCACCGTGCGGTGGAAGCGCAGCTTCTTCAGATATTCGAGCGGGTCCTTCGGCGCAACGAGGGCGCCGGGCGGCACGTTCAGCCAGTCATAGAGGCGCGTCAGCAGGAAGCGGAGCGCCGAGCCGCGCGCCAGCAGCGGCAGCGCCGCCAGCTCCTGCTCGGTGAACAGACGCACCTTCTGGTAGCCAGCGAGCAGGGCCCGCGCCTTGGTGACATTGAGCGAGCCGTCCGCCTCGAAACACCATGCGTTGAGGCAGACCGCGACGTCATAGGCGAGGAAGTCGTTGCAGGCAAAATAGAAGTCGATCAGGCCGGAAAGCTCGTCATGCAGGAAGAAGACGTTGTCCGGGAAGAGGTCGGCATGGATCACGCCATGCGGCAGGTCCGTCGGCCAGGCGGCCTCGAGCAGGTCGAGTTCGGCGGCGATATCGGCGGCGAGGCCCGGAAGCACTTCGTCGGCGCGGGCGGCGGCGCGGTCGAAGAGCGGCCGCCAGCCGTCGACGGTGAGCGCGTTGCGGCGGGTGAGCTGGAAGCCCTCGCCGGCGAGATGCAGCTTGGCGAGCTCGGCGCCGACCGCCAGGCAATGCTCGGCGCGCGGGCGGCGCACCCACATGCCCTGCAGGAAGGTGACGATGGCGGCCGGCCGCCCGGCGAGCGTACCGAGCGCCGCGCCGGCGCGGTCGCGCACCGGCTGCGGGCAGGTGATGCCGCGATCGGCGAGATGCTCCATCAAGCCGATGAAAAAGGGGAGATCGTTGGGATCGACCCGCTTCTCGTAGAGGGTCAGGATGTGCGGACCGGCATCGGTGACGAGCAGGTAGTTGGAGTTCTCGACCCCCTCGGCGATCCCCTTGAGGGAGAGCACGGAGCCGATGTCATAGCGCGCGACGAAGCAGGCGAGCTCGTCGTCTGCGATCTCGGTATAGACGGCCATCAGGTGAAGCTCATTCTGCGGCTGGAAGGCGGAGTTCGCGGGGCAGGTTGAAGGCGATCGTCTCTTCGGCGTTGCGCACCACCTCGACCGAGACGACGTAGCGGGCGGCGAAGGCGTCGATCACTTCCTCGACCAGGATCTCGGGCGCGGAGGCCCCAGCCGTCACGCCGACGCGCCTGATGTCGCCGAACTGCGACCAGTCGATGTCGGAGGCGCGCTGGATCAGCACCGAGACGGCGCAGCCCTCGCGCTCGGCAACCTCGCGCAGGCGCTGCGAGTTCGACGAATTCGGCGCGCCGACGACGATCATCGCGTCGACGCCGCCGGCGATGCGCTTGACCGCCTCCTGGCGGTTGGTCGTCGCGTAGCAGATGTCTTCCTTGTGCGGCGCGGTGATCGCCGGGAAGCGCTCTGTCAGCACCTTGACGATCGCCGAGGTGTCGTCGACGGAGAGCGTCGTCTGCGTGATGAAGGCGAGCCCTTCCGGGTTCTTCGGCGTGAAGGCGCGCGCATCGGCGACGGTCTCGATCAGCGTCACCGCGCCGTCCGGCAACTGGCCCATGGTGCCGATCACCTCGGGATGGCCGGCATGGCCGATCAGCACGATCTCGCGGTCGCGCTTGAAATGGATCTGCGCTTCCTTGTGCACCTTGGATACAAGCGGGCATGTCGCGTCGAGGAAGAACATCTCGCGGGCGCGGGCGTCCTCCGGCACGGATTTCGGCACGCCATGGGCCGAGAACACCACCGGCTGGCCGTCGTCGGGGATCTCGTCCAGTTCCTCGACGAAGACGGCGCCCTTCTCGCGCAGGCCGTCGACGACATAGCGGTTGTGGACGATCTCGTGCCGCACATAGACCGGCGCGCCGAAGCGCTGCAGCGCCAGCTCGACAATCTGGATCGCGCGGTCGACGCCGGCGCAGAAACCGCGCGGCGCGCAGAGCAGGATCTCAAGCGGCGGCTTGGCGGAGGAGGGCGGAACGGCGGCGTCGGCCATGCGGGGCTCTTCGATCGACATGAGTTGGGAATAGAGGGAGCGGGCGGGGTGCTGTCAAGCCAATGCCGACGGAATCGGCCCTGTCCGGTGCTCGAACGATCTGGCGCGATGCCCGGTCGATGGCGGAGGGGCTTTGCCGTCATGGCGTCGTTCCACGCGCGGGCGGCGCATCAACGGGACGCGCCGGTCTGCGGTTCGAGCCGGGCATTCCGCTGCGTGCGATGTGGTTGTCCGTACATATCCAGGGTTGGTGGTTCGATCCGGAATCGTTCTGCATGCTGAGGGCGGCGCGGGGGCACTGCGCAGGGCACTCACACACGCATGAAGGTCTGGGCTTTCCACGGTATGCGGCGGAGCGGCAACCATGTCGTTCTGAACTGGACCGGTTTGACCGCATTCCCGTTTTTCATGAACGACATCCGGGTCAACGAGCAGGTCGCGGCGCTTCTCGGCGATCCCGTCGCGCCGAAGGGGTTCTGGCGCTGGTTCCTCCGACTGTGCGCGCGCAAGCGCATGCGCAAGCCGTTGCGGAAGGACGGTCGCAAGCTGTTCTCCGGCGGGCTCTGCGTCAGCCTCGAGGATTGGCCGATCGAGGAACCGATCTTCGATCCCTGGCCGGCGAATTGCCGGCACATCCTGCTGCTCCGCGATCCGCTCAACATGTTTGCCAGCCGGATCCGGATGTATAACGGCATGCACAATGCCTATAGCGAGGACAGGGCCGATCTCTATTTCGAGAATTCCGTCGCGCTGTGGAAGTCGCATGCGCGCGAGTTTCTCGGGGACACGCGCTTCCTGCCGGGCCATGTCGGGATCTACTACGACCGCTGGCTGAGCGATGCCGGTTGTCGGGCCGCGATCGCGGCCCGCCTCGGTCTCGTGCCGGACGAATCGGCTCTGGGGATCGTGCCGCCGCAGGGGGGCGGCAGTTCCTTCGAGGGCATGGCGCCGCTCGGGTCGGATGCCGTCGAACGGCGCCTGTCGCGGCACAGCCAGCTCCGCGAGGACGAACAGGCGCTGTTCGCCCACATCCTCGGCGACGCGGAACTGCTCACGCTGCGGGAACGCGTGCTGGAGCGGGTGGGCATCGCAGTGGGGAATCGGAAGGTCGCCTGATCGCTGGCGCCGGCCTGCGCCGGTGCCGACATCGCGGACCCTCAGGCGATCAACGCTTCCTCTTCCCGGAAGATGAGCTTCCCGGCTTCCGGCGCGGTCATCGCCTGGCCGAACAGGAAGCCCTGCGCGAATTCGCAGCCGAGATCGTAGAGGTCGAGCGCGTCGTCCTCCGTCTCCGCGCCCTCGGCCACGACATCCATGCCGAGCTCGTGCGCAAGCCCGATGATCGCCCTCAGGATGACCCGCTTCTGCTTGGCCGACGGGCCGCGCACGAAGCTCTGGTCGATCTTCAGCGTCTCGAAGGGGAAGCGCTGCAGGTAGGAGAGGGCGGAATAGCCGGTGCCGAAATCGTCGAGCGACAGGCCGGCGCCGAGCTCCCGGATGCGGGTCAGCACCTGCGCCGCATATTCCGGGTTCTCCATCACCAGGCTCTCGGTCAGCTCGAGCTTGAGCGAGCCGCGCGTGACGGCCGAGCGCGACAGCACCGACTTGACGTCGTTGATCAGGTCGTGCCGCAGCAGCTGCCGGCTGGAGATGTTGACCGAGATGAACAGCGGCACGTCGCGGCCGAGCTGCTCCTGCCAGTCGGAGAGCTGTTTGGCGGCGCGCTCGAGCACGAACAGCCCGAGCGGAATGATCAGCCCGTTGCGCTCGGCGAGCGGGATGAACTCCGCCGGCGGAATGCGGCCATGCTGCGGATGGTCCCAGCGCGCCAGCGCCTCGAAGCCGGCGATGGTGCGGTCCTCCAGCCGGACGATCGGCTGGTAGAGCACCTTGATCTCCTCGCGGCCGATGGCGCGGCGCAGGTCCGCTTCCAGCGTCAGCGTGTCGGCGCCATGCTGGCGCAGCGCCGGCCGGAAGGCCTCGATGCGGTCGCCGCCGAGGCGCTTGGCATAGTACATGCCGATCTCGGCGTCCTTGACGATCTCCTGCGGGTCTCCCTGCTTGGCGTCGTGCATGGCGATGCCGATCGACGCGGTCAGGAAGATTTCCTTGTCGCCGAAGGAGATCGGCGCGCGCAGCGTGCGACGCACGGAATCGGCGAAGCCGGCGATGCGCTCGGGCTCGCTCTCCGAGATCAGCAGGAAGGCGAACTGGTCGCCCGAGATGCGCGCGAGCGTGTCCTGCGGCTTCAGGAGGCGCGTCAGGCGGCGGGCGATCGTCAGCAGGATCGAGTCGCCGACCGAGAGGCCGAAGCCGTCATTGACGTGCTTGAAGCGGTCGATGTCGAGCACGAACACCGATGGGCGCGGCGCGCCTTCGGTCTGCGTGCGGGTCACGGCCGAGGCGAGCCGGTCCATGAAGAGCTCGCGGTTCGGCAGGCCGGTCAGGTTGTCGTGCACCGCGTCGTGCAGCAGCCGCTCCTCGGCCGTCCGCTCCTCGGTGACGTCGGCGAGCGTGCCGACGCAGCGCGTGACCTCGCCGTCGGAGCCAAGCACGGGGCGGGCGCGCAGGTGGAACCAGCGATAGTGGCCGTCCTCGGCGCGCAGGCGGAAATCCTGGGCGATGCGGCCACGCCGCTGCTCGATGACGGCGTCGAGCGTCGCCTTGAAGCGGTCGCGGTCGGAGGGGTGAAGCAGGTCGAGCCAGTCGCGGGCAGGGCCTTCCAGCGCGCCGCGCTTGAGACCGAGCAGGTCCTCGGCATCGGAGCCCGTATACATGCGGTCGCGCGAGACGTCCCAGTCCCAGACGATGTCGCCCGCGCCGGTCAGCGCCAGCGCGCGGCGCTCGGTCTCGCCGATCGCCCCCTGGGCGATCGCGCCGCCGGCGAAGGCGTGCTGCATCACCGTGAAGCCGATCAGCAGCACGATCAGCACCAAGCCGCCGTTCAGCGCCGGCTGGATGACGTCGTTGGTCAGATTGCCCGTCACCGTCAGATAGGCGCCGAGGATCCACACCATCAGCAGAACCCAGGTCGGGATCAGCATGATGGCGCGATCGTAGTGGTGCATCGCCAGATAGAGGATGACGACGAAGCCGAGTGTTACCGTGAGGCCGAAGGAGAAGCGCGCGACGCCGGCGGCAATCCCCGGCTCGAACACGGCGACGCCGAGCAGGATCAGGAGGCCGACCAGCCAGGCGATGGTCGCGTGGCTGTAGCGGGCGTGCCAGCGGTTCAGGTTCAGATAGGTGTAGGTGAAGATCAGCAGCGTCGCCGAGAGCAGCACCTCGGCGAAGGCGCGCCACATCTTGTCGTCGCCCGGCGCGATCTGGATCACCTTGTTCCAGAAGCCGAAATCGATGGCGAGGTAGATCAGCACCGACCAGGCCAGCGCCGCCGTCGCCGGGAACATCGCCGTGCCCTTGACCACGAAGACGATGGTCAGGAATAGGGCCAGAAGGCCGGAAATGCCGAGGACGATGCCGTGATACAGCGTGTAGCTGTTGATCGCGTCCTTGTAGTTGTCCGGATCCCACAGATAGAGCTGCGGGAGCACCGGGGTGCGCAGCTCCGCGACGAAGGTCACGACCGCGCCCGGGTCGAGCGTGATGCGGAAGACGTCGGCTTCCTGGCTTGGCTGGCGTTCCGGCGCGAAGCCCTGGCTCGGCGTCACGGTCGCGATGCGCGACGCGCCGAGATCGGGAATCAGCAGGCCGGAATTGGCGAGACGGAAATGCGGCGCCACCAGCAGGCGGTCGATCTGCTCGTCGCCATTGTTGGTGAGCGCGAAGGAGATCCAGTAGGAGGTGCCGCCGGCTTCGTTGGAGCGGACCTCGATGCGGCGGACGATGCCGTCCGCGCCGGGCGCCGTCGACACCTGGACGCGATCGGACGGATCGCGCGAGGCGCGCTCCACCGCCCGGGTCAGGTCCAGCGTCGTGCCGTCCAACGGAACGTTGACCGCGTCGAGCGCCTGCACATGCGTGGCCGCGCCCACGGCGGCGAACAGGACAAAAAAGACCGCGGCGACGATGCGGTTAAGCAACAAACAAACCTCCAGAGCCCGAAGGCCGTCGAGAAGTACTATCCGGGCCGGAGCAGCACAAGGAATTTTCGGCTGCGTGACATGTTGGCGACAGAATGATGCGGCGGGCCGGCTGGGTGTCGGACGGGAAGGTGCACGTCATGGTCGGGGGTCGTCGCTGATGATCGCGTAGAGGAGGTGGTCCTGCCACCGGCCCTCGATGCAGAGATAGCGACGGGCGTAGCCTTCTCGCGTGAATCCGGCTTTTTCGAGAAGCCGGATCGAGGCGGCGTTGTGCGGCAGGCAGGCGGCTTCGAGCCTATGGAGATTGAGGGTATCGAAAACGAAAGGAATGACGGCCCGGACCGCCGCAGTCATCAGGCCCTTGCCGGCATAGGGCGCGCCCATCCAGTAGCCGAGCGAACAGGATTGCGTCACGCCGCGCACGACATGCGACAGCGTCAGGCCGCCAAGCAACTGGCGGCCGTCGGCGGTGAAAACGAGGAACGGATAGCCCGTCGATTCGCGCATCTCGCGCTGGTAGCGCCGGATGCGCCGCTTGAAGGCGCCGCGCGTCAGGTCGTCGATGGGCCACAGCGGCTCCCAGGGCGCGAGAAAGGCCCGGCTCTCGGCGCGCAGGCTGGCCCAGGCGGCAAAATCGGCCATGGCCGGCGGACGCAGCAACACCCTGCTGGTCCGGATCTCCGGCATGGGGTGAAACGGCACCACGGACCGCAGGAATTCCATTTGCCGCGCAGCGCCCCCGGTTCGCTCTTTCGACCAGCGTGACCCATTCCGCTGGATGGATCGGTCTCAATTCCCGGCCCGGACGGGCCCGTTCGAACTGCGTGCCGGCGGGGCCGTTCAGGCCGCGATCGGTGATCCCAGGCGGGCGGCGATCTGGTCGCGACGGATCAGCTTGTCGATCGGACCGATGGCGGCGATGGTGGGCGGACTGCCGGTGAAGATGCGCTGCGCGAGGTCGCGTACCCGCGTGACGGTGACGTCGTCGATGCGGGCGACGATCTCCTCGACCGGAATGGGGCGACCGAACAGCAGCATCTGCCGCGCCAGCTGGCCGGCGCGCGCGGCCGGGCTTTCCAGGCTCATCAGCAGGCTGGCGCGCATTTGGGCGCGGGCGCGCCCGAGCTCCGCCTCGGTAATATCCAGGCTTGCCCGCTCGAGCTCGCCGAGCATCACCGGCATCAGTTCCTCGATGTCCTCGCCGCCGGTCGCGGCATGGATGCCGAAGAGGCCCGTATCGGCGAAGCTCCAGTGGAAGGCATAGACCGAATAGCAGAGGCCGCGCTTTTCGCGCACTTCCTGGAACAACCGCGAGGACATGCCGCCGCCGAGCATCGAGGCCAGGATTTGCACGGCGTGGAAATCCTCGGACTTGTAGGGCATTCCCTCGAAGCCCAGCAGGATCTGCGCCTCCATCAGCTCGCGCGCCTCGCGGATGTCGCCACCGCGGTAATGGGCGGGAACATCGGCGGTGAGTTCGGCCGAGGGCAGCGAGGCGAAACGCTCGTCCGCCAGCTTCACCAGCGCATCGTGGTCGATGGCGCCGGCCGCGGACAGGACCATGTTGGGGCCATGATAATGGCGATCGAGATAGGTCGACAGATCGTCTGACCGCGTGCGGCGCACGGTCTCCTCGGTGCCGAGGATGGTCCGGCCGATCGGCTGGTTCGGGAAGGCGCCCTCGACGAAGAAGTCGAACACCCGATCCTCGGGCGTGTCGAGCGATGCGCCGATCTCCTGCACGATGACATGCTGTTCGCGCTTCAGCTCGTCGGCGTCGAAGGCCGAGTTGCAGAGAATGTCGCTCAGGATGTCGACGGCGAGTTCGGCGTCGGGCTTCAGGATGCGGGCATAATAAGAGGTCGTCTCGACGCTCGTCGCCGCGTTCAGCTCGCCGCCGACAGCCTCGATCTCCTCGGCGATGTCGGTGGCGGAGCGCCGGCGCGTGCCCTTGAACGCCATGTGCTCGAGCAGGTGGGAGATGCCGTGTTCGGACGTCTCCTCGCGGCGCGATCCCGCCCCGACCCAGACGCCGAGTGCCGCGCTTTGCAGGTGATTCATGTCATGTGTCGCGACGGTCAGTCCCGACTTGAGTTTCGTCACCTGCACGGTCATGCGCAGTTCACCGGCGACAGGGTTGCGTCGAGCGCCATGCTTCACACCTTTTCGTGGATGGCGCGGGCGCGGGCTTCGACGAAGCGGGCGATGGCACCGATGTCGTTGGGAAGGACGGTGAAACGCTCCTCCCGCTGCATGAGGTCGCCGAGCCAGGCGGGCAGGGCCGGGGCGACGCCGGTCGCCGCCTCGACGGCGGCCGGGAACTTGGCCGGATGCGCGGTCGAGAGCGTCACCATCGGCGAGCCGGTCTCGGCCTGGCGGGCGGCGACGGCGAGGGCGACCGCCGTGTGCGGGTCGGCCAGGTAGCCGGTGGCCGCGAGCGTGTCGCGCATCGTCGCGTCGGTTTCGGCCTCGTTGGCGCGGCCGGCGGCGAATTCCGCGCGGATCGCGTCGAGCGCGGCGTCCGGAATCGTGAACGCGCCGGACTGGCCGAGGCTGGCCATCAGGCGGCGCACGGTGTCGCCGTCGCGGCCGGCTACCTCGAACAGCAGCCGCTCGAAGTTCGACGAGACTTGGATGTCCATCGAGGGCGACTGCGTCGGCACCACGCCGGTGGTCTCGTAGCGGCCGCTTTCGAGCGTGCGGGCCAGGATGTCGTTGGTGTTGGTGGCGATCACCAGGCGATCGACGGGGAGGCCGATCTTCTTCGCGACATAGCCGGCGAAGACGTCGCCGAAATTGCCGGTCGGCACGGTGAACGAAATGGCGCGGGCCGGCGCGCCGAGTGATAGCGCCGCGGTCACGTAGTAGACCACCTGCGCGACGATGCGGCCCCAGTTGATCGAGTTGACGCCCGACAGCGCGACGCGGTCGCGGAAGGAATGGTCGTTGAACAGGCCCTTCACGATCGCCTGGCAGTCGTCGAACGTGCCCTCGAGCGCGATCGCGTGGACATTGGCGTCGTGCACCGTCGTCATCTGGCGCTGCTGCACCGGCGAGACCCGGCCATGCGGGAACAGGATGAAGATGTCCGTCGCGGCGCGGCCGCGGAACGCCTCGATCGCGGCGCCGCCGGTGTCGCCCGACGTGGCACCGACAATGGTGGCGCGCTGGCCGCGCTCGGCGAGGACATGGTCCATCAGCCGGGCAAGCAGCTGCATCGCCACGTCCTTGAAGGCGAGCGTCGGGCCGTGGAAAAGCTCGAGGATGAAGCTGTTCGGACCGGTCTGCACCAGCGGCGCGACGGCCGGGTGGCGGAAGGTTGCGTAGGCCTCGGCGCACATCCGCTTCAGGTCGGCATCGGCGATCTCGCCGGCGACGAAGGGGTGAATCACCGCATAGGCGACCTCGTCATAGGGGCGGCCGGCGAGCCGCGCGAAGTCCGCGGCGGCGAACGCTGGCCATGTCTCCGGAACATAGAGGCCGCCGTCGCGTGCGAGCCCAGCCAGAAGAACGTCGGAAAAGCCGAGCGCGGGGGCAATGCCGCGCGTGCTTACATATTTCACGGAAGAAACGCCTCCACATGCGGCTCGAATTGTGGCAAGCCGCCCTTTGCCGCAACCCTATCGTCGCGTGATGCGGCGGGCAAGGTGCCGCGGTTGGTCAGCCACTAAGTCGCCAAAGATCGATCGGACTGTTATAGACGTCGCGCATCAGCGTCGAGGATTATTGGGATGCATGGTTCTTCTTTCGGTGGCTCGACCGCGTCGCGTCGCCTTCTGACCTTCGTTTCGGTCGCCGCCCTGGCCGGGATCGCCGCCGCGTGCTCGAGCGTCGCCGACGGTTCTTCGCCGAGTAGCGGCAATGTCGTCAACAACGCGATCTTCGGCGCTCCGAACAAGAATCTGGAGAATGCGACGATCGTGTCGGCCGAGAATTTCGGCTTCACGGCGAATTGCCCGACGGTGTCGATCCGCCCCGGTACCGAGGAGGTCCGGGTGCTGGCGCCCGGCCGGCCCGATCCGATCACGGGCGCGCCGCCGCCGGTCGTGTACCAGATCACCATCACCGACACGGCGCGTGAATGCGTCAAGACGGCGGACGGTCTCAACGTCAAGCTCGGCATCAAGGGGCGCGTCGCCGCCGGCCCGGCCGGCAAGGCGCAGACGGTCACCGTTCCGCTTCGCGTGGTGGTGATGGAAGGCCGCGACAAGGTGGTGAAATCGGAGCTGCACCGCATCGCCGTGCCGCTGCAGGCGCCCGATTTCGGGGCCGATTTCAGCAAGGTCGACCAGTCGATCACGATCCCGGCCACCCAGGACGGCGACAACTACCTGATCTATGTCGGCCTCGACGACAAGGGCGCCGGCAAGGGTCGCAGCTGACCGGCTGCCTCACAATCGTGCAGGATCGCGCGCGGCGTCGATTGACAGCCCGGCGCGTGATCCTACAGTAGTTCCCACGCTGGGTCCGTGTCGCGACCCGGCCGAGTCGGGCCTTCGGGCACGGCTTCACGACCGCCGGGAGAGACCGAAGGGGGAGACCCCGTCGGCGCCGAAGGAGCAACCGCCCCGGAAACTCTCAGGCCAACGGACCGGACGGTCGGCGACACTCTGGAAAGCAGCCCGAACCGGGAAACCGGCGATGGGCTCACCGAAGGAGTAGCCGCGTCGCCGGGATAGGCAGCGCGGGAAATCTCTCAGGTTCTCGGACAGAGGGGGCGCGGGACAGGCCATTCGGGCCTGACCGTGTCAACGACTCTGTCCAGGGACCCGGTGCATGGCTGATTCGGCCGTTACAGACATCTTGCTCGAAACGCCGCTCGCCGGCCTCCATCGCGAGCTTGGCGCCCGCATGGTGCCCTTCGCGGGCTATTCCATGCCGGTGCAGTATCCGCTCGGCATTCTGTCCGAACACAATTGGACCCGCGCCAGCGCCGGCCTGTTCGACGTCTCGCATATGGGCCAGGCCGTGCTGGTCGGGCCGGACCATGCGACCACGGCGCGCGCGCTGGAGGCGCTGACGCCGGGCGAGTTCCAGGCGCTCGCGCCAGGCCGCATCCGCTACACGCTGCTGACGACGCCCGAGGGCGGCATCATCGACGATCTGATGGTGACGCGGCCCCTCGATTCGTCCGAGGACGGCCGGCTCTATCTCGTCGTCAATGCCGGGCGGAAGGCGATCGACTACGCCCATCTCGCTGCGAGCCTGCCGGAGGACGTCCGGCTCGATGTCGCCGAAAACCGCGCGCTGGTGGCGCTGCAGGGGCCGAAGGCGGCGGAGGTGCTGGCGCGGCACGCCGCCGAAACGGCCGCGATGGGCTTCATGACCGCGATCCGCAGCGTCGTCGACGGCATCGACTGCCAGGTCAGCCGCTCGGGCTATACCGGCGAGGACGGCTACGAGATTTCGGTCGCGGCCGGCGACGCCGAGGCGCTGGTGCGCGCGCTCCTGGCGGAGCCGGAGGTCGAGCCGATCGGGCTCGGCGCGCGCGATTCGCTCCGCCTCGAGGCCGGGCTCTGCCTCTATGGCCACGATATCGACGAGGCGACCTCGCCGGTCGAGGCCGATCTCGGCTTCGCGATCGCCAAGCGGCGGCGCGCCGAGGGCGGCTTCCCGGGCGCCGGGCGCATTCTCGTCGAACTCGTGGAAGGGCCGGCTCGCATCCGCGTCGGCATCAAGCCCGAGGGCAGGGCGCCGGCGCGCGAGGGCACCGCGATCCGCGACGCCTCCGGCGTGGAAATCGGCATCGTCACCTCGGGCGGCTTCGGCCCCACGGCCGGCGGCCCGGTCGCCATGGGCTATGTCCCTGCCGAATACGCCGCCCTCGGCACGCCCGTCACGCTGGTCGTCCGCGGCAAGGATCTTGCTGCGTCCGTCGTCGCGCTGCCCTTCGTCCCCCATCGCTATTTCCGCAAACAAGCCTGAACGGCCTTTCCAGGGAAGACCACCACATGAGCGTCTATTTCACCAGGGATCACGAATGGGTTCGCATCGAGGGCGACGCGGCCTATGTCGGCATCACCGACTACGCCCAGTCCCAGCTCGGCGACGTTGTGTTCGTCGAGCTGCCCGAGGTCGGCAAGACCTTCGCCAAGGGCGACGAGGCGGCCGTGGTCGAATCGGTCAAGGCGGCGAGCGACGTCTACGCCCCGGTCTCCGGCCTCGTCATCGAGGTCAACAGCAAGCTGCCGGACTCGCCCGCCACCATCAATGATGCCCCCGAAGGAGAAGGCTGGTTCATGAAGCTGACGCTGACCGAACCGGAAGAACTCCAGGGCCTGCTCGACGAGGCCGCCTACAAGGCCTTCGTCGAGACGCTCTGACGCCCCCCTCAACGCCCGAACGGTAGTCCCATGCGCTATCTCCCCCATTCCGAGGCCGACCGGCAGGCCATGCTGGCCGCGATCGGCGTCGGCTCGATCGACGATCTCTTCGCCGACATTCCCAGGGATCTCCGCGTCCATGGGCTCGACCTGCCCAAGGCCGCCGGCGAACTCTCGGTCGAGCGCACGCTCGGCCGGCTTTCGGCCCAAAACGTCGCGGCGTCGTCCGTGCCGTTCTTCGTCGGCGCCGGCGCCTACAAGCACCATGTGCCGGCGACGGTCGACCACCTGATCCAGCGTTCCGAATTCCTGACCTCCTACACGCCGTACCAGCCGGAGATCACGCAGGGGACGCTGCAATATCTGTTCGAGTTCCAGACCCAGGTCGCGCATCTGACCGGCATGGAGGTGGCGAACGCCTCGATGTATGACGGCTCCACCGCCACGGTCGAGGCGGTGCTGATGGCGCACCGCATCACCAAGCGCAGCAAGGCGGTGCTCTCCGGCGGCCTGCACCCGCAATATCGCGCCGTGGTCGAATCGCTGTCTCCGATGGCAGGCGACACCGTCGACGCGCTGCCGGCCGATCCGACCGGCACCGAGGACATCCTCGCGGCGATCGACGCCGAGACGTCCTGCGTCGTCGTCCAGTCGCCTTCCGTCTACGGCCACCTGATCGATCTCGGGCCGATCGCGGCCAAGGCGCACGAGGTCGGCGCGCTGCTGGTCGCGGTCTTCACCGAGGTCGTGTCGCTCGGCCTCGTCGAGCCACCGGGCGCGCAGGGCGCCGACATCGTCGTCGGCGAGGGCCAGTCGATCGGCAATGCGCTCTCGTTCGGCGGGCCCTATGTCGGCCTCTTCGCCACGCGGCAGAAATTCGTCCGCCAGATGCCGGGCCGGCTCTGCGGCGAGACGGTGGACGCGGAAGGGCGGCGCGGCTTCGTGCTGACGCTCTCGACCCGGGAGCAGCACATCCGCCGTGACAAGGCGACCTCGAATATCTGTACGAATTCAGGGCTTTGCGCGCTCGCCTTCACGATCCATATGACCCTGCTCGGCGAAACGGGCCTGGCGCGGCTGGCCCGCATCAACCACGCCAATGCGGTGAAGCTCGCGGAATCGCTTTCTACGCTGCCGGGCGTAAGCCTCTTGAATGACTCGTTCTTCAACGAGTTCACGATCCGCCTTCCCGGCGACGCGGCCGCGATCGTCGAGTCGCTGGCGGCGAAGGGCGTGCTGGGCGGCGTTCCGGTCTCGCGCCTGGAACCCGGCAGGGGTGAACTCGCCGATCTCCTGATCGTCGCCGCGACCGAGGTGAACACGGACGAAGACCGCGCCGCCTTCGTGGCCGCGCTTGCGGAGGTGCTCGCATGAGCATGAACAGCCAGGGCCGTCCCACCGTCGCCGCCACCGCCGCGACCTCGGCCATCCCCGATACGTTTACCGGCAACCGCGCGCTGCAGATCGAGGAGGCGCTGCTCTTCGAGGTCGGCCGGCATGACATCACCGGCGTCGATCTCGACGAGCCCTCGGATTTCACGCCGCGCCTCGGCAAGCTCGCCCGCAAGCTGCCGATCGATCTGCCTGGCCTCTCCGAGCCGGAGACGATGCGGCACTATGTGCGTCTCAGCCAGAAGAACTACGCCATCGACAGCGGCCTCTATCCGCTCGGCTCCTGCACGATGAAGCACAATCCGCGCCTGAACGAGAAGGTCGCGCGGCTACCCGGCATCGGCGACGTGCACCCGCTGCAGCCGCTCTCGACGGTGAAGGGCGCCGTCGAGCTGATGGCCGAGCTCGGCCGCTGGCTGATCGAGATGACCGGCATGAAGGCCGTGGCGCTGTCGCCCAAGGCGGGCGCGCATGGCGAGCTCTGCGGCATGATGGCGATCAAGGCCGCCATCGCCGCCAAGGGCGAGACGCGCAACATCGTGCTGGTGCCGGAATCGGCGCATGGCACCAACCCGGCCACCGCCGCGCTGATCGGCTTCAAGGTCGTCACCGTTCCGGCCCGCCCGGATGGCACCGTCGCGCCCGAGGCGGTCAAAGCACTGCTCTCGCCCGACGTCGCCGCGATCATGCTGACCAACCCGAACACCTGCGGCCTGTTCGAGCGCGACGTCGTCGAGATCGCCGCGGCGATCCACGCGGCGGGCGCGTATTTCTACTGCGACGGCGCCAATTTCAACGCCATCGTCGGCAAGGCGAAGGTCGGCGAACTCGGCGTCGACGCCATGCACATCAACCTGCACAAGACCTTCTCGACGCCGCATGGCGGCGGCGGGCCGGGCGCGGGTCCTGTCGTGCTCTCCGAGCGGCTCGCCGCCTTCGCGCCGCTGCCCTTCGTCCGTGTCGAGGCGGAGGGTCCGGTGCTGGTCGAGAGCGAGGAGGCGTTGCTGCCGGGTGAAACACCCTTCGGCCGCATGACCGCCTTCCATGGCCAGATGGGCATGTTCGTGCGGGCGCTTTCCTACATGCTGTCGCATGGCTCGGACGGCTTGCAGCAGGCGTCGGAGGACGCGGTGCTCAACGCCAATTATGTCCGCGCCGGCCTGCGCGACCTGATGAGCCAGCCCTCCGGCGACCGCACCTGCATGCACGAGGTGCTGTTCGACGACACGTTCCTGGAGGGGACGGGCGTCACCACGCTCGATTTCGCCAAGGCGATGATCGACGAGGGCTATCACCCGATGACGATGTATTTCCCCCTCGTCGTGCACGGGGCGATGCTGATCGAGCCGACCGAGTCGGAATCGAAGGCCTCGCTCGATCTCTTCATCGCGACGCTGCGCGACCTGGTGATGAAGGCGAAGGCGGGAGACCTCGAGCGCTTCCAGCAGGCACCCCGCTTCGCCCCGCGCCGCCGCCTCGACGAGACGCGCGCGGCGCGGGCGCCGAAGCTCAAATGGGAGAAGCCGGAACCGTGGGTGGAAGCCGCCGCGGCGGAGTAGGGCACGCCCTCACCCAACCCTCTCCCCGGGCGGGAGAGGGTTGGCTCGGCGTCGGATCAGCTTCCGAGCCGCGTGCCGGGGAAGCCCTGGGCGGCGATGCCGTCGCAGAGGGCGGACCATTCGCAGCCGCCACAAGCCGTGCGCGACGTGCCGCCGGCGAAGGCGATGCGGAAGCGGGAGAGCGTCGCGCCGTCGAGGCGGAAGCGGAAGCCGGGCTCGACGGGGGCACCGAGTATCTCGGTCGCCGCCGCGCTCGCCGAAGCGTCGCGGACGAGCACGCGTTCGTTGTGGCAATGCGGCGCCTCGGTCGCAAGCAGCGGCGCGCAGACATCGTCCGGACCGGCGACGATCTCGATTGCCTCGCCGCGCGTCAGCCGCGCGGCGATCTCGTCGTAATTGGCGCAGAAATCCGGCGTGTAGCCCTTGCCGACATAGGTCAGCATGCAGAGCAGGTGATGGGCGCGGAGCCGGACCGTCACGAGCCGGAAGCGCGGGCGCCGGCGAAGCGGCTGATGACGGCGATGGTGCAGACGGCGAGCGCGGCCTTGATCACCGCGCCGACGAGGAACGGCGTCACGCCGAAGGCGAGTGCCTTGGCCGGACCGACGAAGGTGGAAAGCCACAGCGCGCCGGGAACGAGGCAGATCGCCTGCGCCAGCAGGAAGCCGGCGAACGATAGTCCGATCCGGCGCGTCCAGCCGCGCTCGGCCATCCAGCCGCAAAAGGCGGCGGCGAAGGGGAAGCTCATGAGATAGCCGGCGGTCGGGCCCATGAAATGCGCGACGCCGCCGGCGCCGCCGGCCAGCACCGGCAGGCCGGCGAGGCCGGCCGCGAGCCAGACGAGAACGATCAGCGCGCCGAACCGCCAGCCGGCCAGGGCGCCGACCAGCATGACCGCATAGGTCTGCATCGTGATCGGCACCGGCACCATCGGCACCGCGATGTAGGACGACGCGGCGAGGAACAGTGCGCCGCAGGCGACGAGGATCGCGATCTTCGCGGGGGAACGCTCCACGTCGAGGAGCGGGACGAAGGCGGGCGGCTGCATGTCAGTCAAGTCGGGCTCCCTGCGGCTCAGACCTCTTCGGGATTCCAGGCGGCCAGTGCGTCGATCGTCGCGGGCAGATCGGCCATGCGGTTGATCACCGTGATCGCGCCGGCGGCGGTCAGGGCGTCGGCATGGCCGGGCCAGGAATGGGTTCCGCCGGTGAAGCCGATAACGCGCATGCCGGCGGCGCGGCCGGCATGGATGCCGTGGGTCGAATCCTCGATGACGATGCAGTCCCTGGGATCGACGCCGAATTCGGCCGCGCCGTGCAGATAGACGTCGGGCGCCGGCTTCGGCTGCTTGTTGCGGACGGCGACGGCCGAAAAGATGTAGGGCCGGAAGCGGTCATAGAGCGCGGTCTTGGTCAGCGAGATCTTGAGCCGCTCCGGCGAGGAGTTCGAGCAGATGCAGCGCGGGTAGTCGAGCTTGTCGAGCATTTCCTGAACGCCGGGGATGATCTGCAGGTCCTTGGCCAGGCGCCGGTCGAGCTCCTTGTTGGTCTCGTCATGGAAATTTTCCGGCAGCGCATGGCCGAGATCGGCCTCGATCAGCTTGGCGGCGCGCTCCCAGGTCAGGCCGGCGAAGCGGTGCGACATTTCCTCGACCGAGATGTCGTAGCCGATGGCGGTGAGCCGCTCGCTGTCGACGCGGGAGGAGATGATTTCGGAATCGACGAGCACACCGTCGCAATCGAAGAGGACTAGCATGGAGGACTTTCCGGTCAGTCTGGCAGGGTCTCGGCGTGTCGCGGGCGATTCCGGGCGCGAGGCCTAGCAGGAGTGGGCGTTGAGGCGGGATCGTGCGCCGGGCATGGCCGGATCCGAACCCGCAAACCTGGCGGCTCTCTACCAGATCGCGGGCGGTCTGTCTTGCTCCGGCTGGCGCGCCGTGCCGCGTTTAGCGGATGGTGATCGGCACGCGGGCGAAGATCGCCGTGCCGTCGCCGGCGATGTAGCGCAACTCGTACTGCCCGGCTTCGCGCGGCACCTGGATGTGGACCGTGGAGCGATCCGGGCGGACCCGCGCCAGCGTCAGGTGGTCGCCGGCGTTCATGCCGGCACGGGCGATGACGATGTCGTCATAGCGCGCGCCGGGGCCGGTCCAGTCGACCGCGATCCGGCTGCCTGCCTCCGCCGTCTCCGGTCCCTTGACCGATGCGGAGGGCGGGTCGACCGTGAAGGCTGCCTTCGCGGCGATCGAGCCGTCTTCCGCCGAGAGGTAGCGAGCCTCGTAGCGGCCGGGCGTCGTCGGCGCGATGAAGGTGAGGGCGCGACCGTCCTTGTTGACGGGAAGCGCGGCGAGCTTGCCGGCGGGCGAGGCGTCGAGCGGCGCGATCTGCAACTCGTCCTTGGCGGCGGCGGGGCCTGTCCATCTCACCGCGAGTGGCGCGCCGGCGCCGATCCGGTCGGCGACGCTGACCGTGATCGGCTTGACCTCGATCTCGATCGATTTCGAGGCGAGCACGACGTTGAGCTTGGGATGGTAGTAGCGGAGCTCGTAGACGCCGGCCTCGGCCGGCGCGCGCAGCTTGCGCTTCTTGCCGTCCTTGGCGACGAGGGCGCTGCGGATCTCCGAGCCGGCCGGCAGTCCCGGCCAGACGATCTGCACGCGGTCGCCCTTCAGCTTCGGGCCGTCATAGCCGATCTCGAACACGGCCGACTGCATGGCCTTCTCCGGGGCGTCGAGGCTGGCCGAGGGCAGGTCCGGCGGCGGCGCCTTGGCGGCGGCGAGCGCCGCGGCGAGGCCGCCGGCGACATCGGTGCCGTCCTTGGCGTTGATGAACTTGCCGCCGGTCTTGTCGGCGAGGCAGGCGACCTGCTCGATCTCCTTGTCGTCGAGGCCAAGGCCGATCACCTCGACCGTCAGGTCCTTGGCGCGGGTCGCGAGCGATTCCGCCAGCACGCAGGGATTGGCGTCGCAGGCCTCGACCTTGTCGACGAAGACGATGACCGTCGCGCGTTCGTTGCGGTAGTCGATGGCGTTGGCGGCGCGCTCGACCGCGACGGCGAGCGGCGCCTTGCCGCGCGGCATCAGCTTGGCGGCGGCGGCCGTGACGGCTTCGTTGCCGTTCCGCTGCGGCTTCACCACCACGGCGGCGTCGGTGCAGCTCGTCTTGCTCTTGGCGCCGAAGGCCAGCATGCCGATGCGCGCCTCGGTGGGGAAATCGGCGACCGCCGTCTCGATGCTCTCCGCGACGAGGTCGATCTTGCGGTCGCGGCCGAGCTTGCCGGCCATCGAGGCGGACGCGTCGATCACCAGCATCACGTCGTCGGCCAGCACGGCGGCGCTCGATGCGCAGAGAAGTGCCAGCGCAGCCGGCAGGGCAAGGATACCGCGGATCATGTCAGCCTCGATCATGCGACCCGTCGCAGGGTCTTTCTGTCGGAAACCATAACCCAAGAGTTTCGGCAAAACGATGTCGAATATGCCGGAACACGTGCAATCCGCTGCGGTTACAATTGGTTAACCATGCTTGCTAACGGCTCCTTCACCCTGTTCGCTAACCATAGGCGCATGTTCTGTTGCGTCGGGGAGTTGGGTTATGAAGGCACTCGCTCGGAAGCCAGCCGAGGTCGCGCTCAAGGCGCCCTGGCTTGACACCATCATCAAGGGCGACTGCGTCGCCGCGCTCGAAAAGCTGCCGTCCGCGTCGGTCGATCTCGTCTTCGCCGATCCGCCCTACAATCTGCAGCTGGCCGGCGGCCTGACCCGCCCGGACCATTCCGTGGTCGACGCGGTCGACGATCACTGGGACCAGTTCGCCAGCTTCGAGGCCTATGACGCTTTCACCCGCGCCTGGCTCCTCGCGGTCCGCCGCGTGCTGAAGCCGGATGGCGCGCTCTGGGTCATCGGCTCCTATCACAACATCTTCCGCGTCGGCGCGACGCTGCAGGATCTCGGCTTCTGGATCCTGAACGACGTCGTCTGGCGCAAGTCGAACCCGATGCCGAACTTCCGCGGCAAGCGCTTCACCAACGCGCATGAGACGATGATCTGGGCTTCGCGCGGCCAGAACTCGCGCTACACCTTCAACTACGAGGCCATGAAGGCCTTCAATGACGACGTGCAGATGCGCTCCGACTGGCTGCTGCCGATCTGCACGGGCCATGAGCGGCTGAAGGACGGGGAGGGGCAGAAGCTTCACCCGACCCAGAAGCCCGAGGCGCTGCTCGCCCGCGTCATGCTGGCATCGTCCAAGCCGGGCGACGTCATCCTCGATCCGTTCTTCGGCTCCGGCACCACCGGCGCCGTCGCCAAGCGCCTTGGCCGGCATTTCGTCGGCGTCGAGCGCGAGCAGGACTATATCGACGCGGCGCGGGCCCGCATCGACGCCGTCGAGACGGCGCCGGCCGCGGCGCTGGAACTCCTGAAGGGCAAGCGCGCCGAGCCGCGCATCCCGTTCGGCACGCTGCTGGAGCGCGGCCTGATCGTGCCGGGCGCCGTTCTGACGGATTCGCGCGGTCGCCATCAGGCCCGCGTGCGCGCCGATGCCTCGCTGGAATCGGGCGCGATGGTCGGATCGATCCATCGCGTCGGCGCGCTGGTGCAGGGCTTCGATGCCTGCAACGGCTGGACCTTCTGGCACGTCCATCACAATGGACGCCTCACCTCGATCGACGATCTCCGCAAGATCGTCCGCGACGAACTGGCTGCAGCCGGAGGCTGAGCCGACGCCGCGGGGCTCCGGCCCCGCGGTGTCCTGATTGGCCGCTGGCGCGCCTCAGGCCGCCAGCGGCTCGAAGATCAGCGCCTGATGCGCCGCCGTGCCCGCCATCACGCCATCGGCGGAGGCAAAGGTGGCGTTGTGCATTTGGCGCGCGATGTCGCCGGCGGCATAGACCCCCCCGACCGTCGTCATCTTCATGGCGTCGACCCGGATCACCGGCCCCAGCATCCCCTCGTCGAAGGCGCAGCCGAGCTGTTCGGCGATGCCGCTCGCCATGCGCGTCCGCGATCCCGTAAAGAGGGCGTCGAGCGCGACCAGCCGCCCATCTTCCAGCCTTGCGCCCGTCAGGGTCGCGTCTCCCTCGAGCGCCACGACCCGGGCCGGCTCGATCGTGACGTTTCGTCGCTGGAGCTTCCCGAGCGTCTCCGCATCCGGCATCGCGCCGCCATTCAGGAAGAACGTCGTCGGTCCCCAGTCGGGGATCATCAGGGCCTGGTGCGCGGATTTCTCCATGACGCTGAGAACGCCGAGCCGCTGCCCCTTGAACTCGTAACCGTGGCAATAGGGGCAGTGCAGCACCGAATTGCCCCACTTGCCGGCAAGGCCCGGAATCTCGGGCAGGTCGTCGACCAGGCCGAAGGCGAGGACCAGCTTGGCGGCCTGGCGGGTGTTGCCGGATTCGAGGCGGATGGAGAACCCGTCCTCCGTTGCGCTGGCTTCCAGCGCGCAGTCGTCGACGAAGTGAACGGTCGGGTAGGCGGCGAGCTTTTCGCGTCCCTGCCGGATCATCGCGCGCGGCGCGGCGCCGTCCTGGCCGAAGAAGCCGTGCGAGGCGCTGGCGAAACGGTTGCGCGGACTGCCGCTGTCGATCACGCAGACGGCGCGTCCGGCGCGGGCGAGCTGCATCGCGGCCGAGAGCCCGGCATAGCTGCCGCCGATGATGATGGCGTCATAGGTCATGGCTGATGTCTTTCCTGGTTGCCTTGCGCGCCTTGAAGCGGGCGTGGAAATCGGCCGCGAGCGTCGCAAGGGTGATGGCGCCGAGCCGTTTCAGCAGGAGTTGCTCGGCTTCCTCGAAGGCGGCCTCGAGCGAGGCGTTGACGGCCTGTTCGACGAGACAGGCGGGATTTTCGGAGCGATGGCCGAGGGCGAACACCGGCGGCGAGCCGATCGCCGCGTAGATGTCGTCGAGCGTCACGGCGGCGGGATCGCATGCGATGCTCCAGCCGCCGCCATGGCCCTTCTCCGACCGGACGAAGCCGGCTTCCCGCAGCCCGGCCATGATGCGGCGGACGACGACCGGATTGGTCGACATCATCGCCGCCAGGCCCTCGGAGGTGATCGGCTCGCCGGCCTCGATCATGTGGAGCAGGACGTGCAGCACGCCCGACAATCTGCTGTCGTGTCTCATGTAACTACAAATGTTACATGATTGAGCGGGCGTCAAGTCTCGGCCGTCCGAACGGCGCTAAAGCGGGGCTTAGGCGTTGGGGACGGACGCGTGCCCGATGCCGTGGCGGGCGAGGTCGGCGCGCATCGTCGCGGCGTCGACGAAGATTTCCGCTCTCCAGCCGGCGTCCCGCGCCGCCTCGACATTCGCGGGGCTGTCGTCGAAGAACAGCGTCGCCGCCGGGGTCAGCCCGAATGTCTCGGCGTGCAGCCGGTAGATCTCCAGCTCCGGCTTCACCATGCCGATGTCGCCGGAGACGGTCACACCGCGAAAGAGCCGCAGATATGGAAAGCGCTCCACCGCCTCGACGAAGGTGTCGCTGGCGAAATTGGTCAGCGCCGTGACGTCCTGGCCCGCCGCGACCAGCGCGTCGAGAATCGCCGGCGTCTCGTCGAGCGAGCCGGGGATCATCTCGTGCCAGTTGGCGCGCCAGGCACGGATCAGGGGCGCATGCTCGGGAAAGCGCTCGATCAGCGCCGCCTCGGCGTCGGGCCAGCTGCGACCGCGATCCTGCTCCTTGTTCCAGTCGCCGGTGCAGATCTCGGTCAGGAAGCGGCGGCGCGTGGCTTCGTCGGGGATCAGCCGGCGATAGGGGATCTCGGGTTCCCAGCGCAGCAGGACGTTGCCGATGTCGAAGACGATGTGCCGGATCTCGCTCATGCTTGGTTCCTCATGCTTTGGCATGTCGGCGGTCGAGCTTCAGGAAGTTCGTGACGCTGTGATGGCAGTCACTGACAATTTTGTATGTCGACATAATGATCTGCTGGCCGGAACATTTGCCCCGCGCTAGGTTTCGGCAAGGAAGATCAGCTCGCCTCGTGTCCAGGATTGCGGCTCTTCTGTTTTCGCCTTGCCGCGACCCTTGCACGGAAAGATGTTCCGGGAGGGACGAAATGCGGATGCGCGCGAATGAGGCGGATCGGGGAGGCAACGGCGGACGGTGTTCGGCCTCTTCGGGATCTTGGCGAGGGTGGCTCGTGGGCGCCGTCCTGATATGCGCGGCGGCGCTCGGATCGCATCGCGCCGAGGCGCAGCAGGCGATCGTCGGGCCGGAGGACGCCGTCATCACCGGCTTTTCCGGCACGGCCGAGGGCCAGACGCCGGCCGGCGCCGATCCGCTCGACTATCTCGTCCTTCCGCCGGACGCACCCGCCGCCCGCGTCGTCAACCTGTCGCGCCTCGGCGCCCAGGGCGCCCTCAGCGACGCGCCCAAGCCCTTCACGCTGACGGCGGGCCAGACCGGCCAGGTCTTCGGCGTCGCGCTCGACGACGCGCCGGCCCCCTCGATCTATCTCGCCGCGACCTCGGCCTACGGCTTGTCGATCGGCCTTCCCGGCACCGAGGGCGCCCCGATCAAGCGCCTGCTGCATGGCCTCCCCGGCGCCGTCTTCATTCCGAACCAGTTCGGCCCCGATGGAGGCCCCGGCTCGGTCTGGCGTGTCGACGGCACGACCGGTCAGGTCACGCTCTTCGCCCAGGTCGGCGACGAGGGCGTCAACGCGGCCGCGGCGCTCGGCGGCGTCGCCTTCGACCCCGAAAGCCAGCAGATCTATGTCGCGGACCGTGCCACCGGCATGATCCACCGCTTCGCCCTCGATGGAACCGAGCGCGGCGTCTACGACCACGGCGTCGCCGGCCGGGCTCAGGGCGGCCTGCCCGAGCTGCCGTGGACGGCGATCGATGTCGACATCGCCAGCCCGGCCTTCGATACGGAGCAGCCGGCCACCTGGGGCTACGCCGATCCCGAGCGCCTGGTGTTCGCCCTCGCGGTCCGCAATGGCCGCCTGTTCTATTCGGTCGCCGCCGGCCCCGAGATCTGGTCGGTCGGAATCCAGGCCGATGGCGGGTTCGCGTCGGATTCGCGCTTTGAGGTCGCGGTGGAGACGCTGCGTCCCGGCATCGAGATCGCGTCCATCGCGTTCGACAATCGCGGCCTTCTCTATGCGGCCGAGCGTGCGCCGCCGACCGGCGCCTATGATCTCCGCAACGTCGCGGAGGGCGGCGGCAGCCGCGTGCTCCGCTACCGCCCGAAGGCGCGGCCGGATGCCGAGCCGGGCCTCTGGATGCCGGTCGCGGAGGACTATGCGATCGGCCTGCTGCCCGAATATCAGAACGGCAATGGTGGCGTCGCGCTCGGGCGCGGATATGACGGCAGCGGCCGGATGCTGCCCAACGCTTGCGCCGTGACGCTCTGGTCGACGGGCGAGATGCTGCTCGGCGACGCGCCCTCGAGCGAGCCGGTCGATGGTCTCCAGGGCAACGACACCCAGCTCGTCATGCCGGCCAATGCGCCGCCAACCGCGAGCTGGTTCATCGACTATGACGACCGGCCGGGCGACGGCGCCGCCTCGGGCCAGATGGGCGCGATCGCGACCTTGCCCTGCGTGGCGCCGCGACGCGCGGCCGCGCCGCCGATACCCCCGCCGCCGCCGCGCTTCTCCGAGCGGCCTCTGCCTCCGCCACCGGTATTGATCGGATGCCCGATCGGGACCTATCTCGTCGGCGACACCTGCCTGTTGCCGCCGAGCTGCCCGTCCGGGACGCGGTTTCGCGACGGCTATTGCGTCGCCATCGGCTGCCCGCCGGACATGATCCGCGTCAATGGCGCGTGCCTGCCGCCGCCCATTATCTGCAATCGCTACGAGACCTTTGCCAATGGCCGCTGCATTCCCTGGCGCTGCCCGCCCGACATGCTGCGCCTGCCGAACGGCTATTGCGGCTGCCCGCGCGATGAGATCTTCGTGCGCGGCCAGTGCGTGCCGCCGCGTTGTCCGCCGGACAGGTTCAGGACGCCGGATGGCCGCTGCGTGCCGTCGCAGGGCGAGTGCCGGCCGCCGATGAAGCGCGACAACAAGGGCCGCTGCGTCTGCCCCGAAGGGCAGAGCCTGCGCAATGGCCGCTGCCTGCCGCCGGTCGTGATCGACTGCCAGCCCGGCTGGACGCTGCAGAACGGCCGTTGCGTGCCGCCACGGCCTTGCCCGCGCGGCCAGGCGCGCAACGACGACGGCCGCTGCATGCCGATCGCGGCCGAGCCCTGCGGCGACGGCCAGGTTCGCCGGAACGGCCGCTGCGTGGCCGAGCCGCCGGTCAGGCCGCGCCCCGGTCCGACGGAATGCCGTCGCGGCCAGCGCCTCGTCGACGGCGTCTGCGTCGATGCCCGCCGGCCGCCGCCGCGCGACTGCCCGGACGGCACGACGATGCGCGGCGGCCGCTGCGTGCCCGAGCAGGCGGGCCAGCCCGATCGCCCGATCCGGCCCGCGCCCGTCCAGTGCGGCGCGGATCAGCGCCTGCGCAATGGTCGCTGCGTCGACGTTCAGCCGCAACGCCAGCCGCCGCCGAAGCGCGATCCCGAGCCGAAGCCGAAGGCGCCGGATTGCGCGGCGGGCACGGTGCTGCGGCGTGGCCGCTGCGTCCCGGCCCAGGCGACGCAGCCGAACCGGCCCGTCCGCCCGGCTCCGGTCGAGTGCGGCGCGAACCAGCGCCTGCGCAACGGTCGCTGCGTCGATGTCCAGCCGCAGCGCCAGCCGGCGCCCGAGCGCCAGACGCAGCCTCAGCGCAAGGCGCCGGACTGCCCGGACGGCACCGTGCTCCGTCGCGGCCAGTGCGTGAAGCCGCAGCCGCAGGAGCAGGAGCAGGGCGCGCCGCAGCGCCTTCCGAACCGGATGCGCGAGCAGATGGAGAAGCTGCAGCAGCCGCCACAGTAGCGCGTGCACAGGGGATCGATGGCGGCGGAACCTCTCCCGCCGTCATCTGCGTCTGCGCGTCGCTCCCGGTGCGGCGGCCTCGATCGCCTTCCTCATCACGCTCGGCAGCGCCTCGTGCGGCAGTTCGCCGGCGCTCGCCCACCAGCTGTCCGCCGGCGCCGGATGCGCCTCCGGCAGGTTCGTGTGCCAGATGTCGAGCGTCAGGCGGAAATGCGTGAAGACATGCACGACGGGGGCGGCGACGCGCCGCCAGTCGGCCGGGAAGGGGGCGGCGGCGGTATCGGGCGCCGGCGCCGGCGCGGCGATCCAGTCCGATCCCGGCACTTCCGTCATGCCGCCGAGCAGGCCGCGCTCGGCGCGCTTCCGGAGCAGGATCGCGCCGTCCGAGCGGATCGCGACGAAGGCGGCGCCGGCGCGCTCCGGCCGCTCCGCCTTCGCCGCCTTGCGCGGGTAGAGCTCTTCGGTGCCGCGCGCATGGGCGATGCAGGAGGCTTCCCATGGGCAGAGCGGGCAGGCGGGGCGCTTCGGCGTGCAGAGCGTCGCGCCGAGATCCATCATCGCCTGCGCATAGTCGCCGGCGCGGCGGGCCGGCGTCAGCGCGGCCTGGAGCGCCGCGATCTCCTTCTTCGCCGCCGGCAGAGGCGTCTCGACGGCGAAGATCCGCGAAAGCACGCGCTCGACATTGCCGTCGACGACGGCGGCCGGCTCGTCATGCGCGATCGCGGCGATCGCGGCCGATGTATAGGCGCCGATGCCGGGCAGGTCGCGGAGCTCCGCCGCCGTTTCCGGGAATCGGCCGCCATGCTCGCGCACGACCGTATCGGCGCAGGCCTTCAGATTGCGGGCGCGCGAATAGTAGCCGAGCCCGGCCCAGGCCTTCATGACGTCCTCGGACGAGGCTGCGGCGAGATCCGTGACGGTCGGCCAGCGCGCCAGGAAGTCCTCGAAATAGGGCTTCACGGTGGTCACGTTGGTCTGCTGCAGCATGATCTCCGAGAGCCAGACCCGGTAGGGATCGGGCTTCACGCCGGCGCGGCGCTCGGCCGGCGGCGTCCGCCAGGGCAGGCGGCGGGCATGGCGGTCGTACCAGGCGAGGAGGTCGTCGGCGCGAGGCGGCGAGGGTGGCTGAATCATGGCCGCGATCATGGTCGAAAGGCGTCTTCCGCGCCAGCATCCGCCGGCCGTCGCGCGCCGGAGCTTTCCCGCGGCCTCGTCAGCGCGACGCGACGCGTCACGCCGATCGCGGCGAGGAAGTCGGGGTCGTGGCTCGCGACGAGCATCGCGCCGTCGAAATCGACCAGCGCCGCCTCGATCGCCGCGATCGAATCAAGGTCGAGATGGTTGGTCGGCTCGTCGAGGATGAGGAGTTCCGGCGGCCTGGTTCCGCCCAGCACGCAGGCGAGGCCTGCGCGCAGCATCTCGCCGCCCGAAAGCGCCCGGATCGGCTTCAGCGCCGACTGGTTGCGGAACAGGAAGCGGGCCAGCATGGCATGGGCGTGGTTCATGCCGGCATCCGGGTTCAGGCGGCGGAAATTCTGCAGGATCGATTGGGTGGGATCGAGCAGGCCGACGCTCTGGTCGAGCATGGCCGAGGCGACGGTACGGCAGACCGTGCCGGCGCTCGGCGCGATGTCGCCGCTCGCCAGCTTCAGCAGGGTCGACTTGCCGGTGCCGTTCGGCCCGGTGAGCGCGATCCGCTCCGGCCCGCTGATGACAAGGTCGACATCGGCGAGGATCGGCGGCTGGCCGGGATAGGCGAACGAGACCCTGTCCAGGGTGAGCACGGTTCGTCCGGCCGGCAGCCCCGTCGAAGGCAGCTTGATCCCGAGCGTCTCGATGCGCTCGATCTCGGCCTCCGCCTCGGCCAGCGTGGTCGCGGCCGCCTGACGCTGGCGAGTCGCCAACTGGCCCATCGCGCCCTTGGTCCGCTCGCTGCGGTCGCGCCGGGCGTCGAGCAGGATTTTCGGCTGGTCGTTCCTGGCGCCCTGCCGCGCGCCGCGCGCGTCGCGTTTCTGCTGCCGTTCCGTCGCCGCCTGGATCCGCCGCTCGGTCGCCTTGGCCTCGCTCTTCGCGACGTCGAGATCGCGCGCCGCGTTGGCGCGCTCGGCCTGCCGGCGCTCGGCATAGAGGTCGAAATTGCCGCCATAGATGCGCGCGCCCAGCGTCGAGAGCTCGACGATGCGGTCCATGTCGCGCAGCAGCGCACGATCATGGCTGACGACGATGGCGCCCTTCTTCCACCCGGCGAGGATCCGCGCCACCACGGCGCGGCCGTCCGCGTCGAGATTGTTGGTGGGCTCGTCGAGCAGCAGCAGGTCCGGCTCGGCGAGGAGGAGAGCGGCGAACGCGACGCGCGTCCGCTGGCCGCCGCTGAGGCTCGCCATTATCCGCGCGGGATCGAGACCGGCGAGGTCGACGGTGGCCAGCGCCGCGTCGAGCCGCGCCTCCAGCGTCCAGTCCGCTTCGGCCGCGTCGTCGGCCGAGCCGAGGCCCTGCTCCATGCGCGCGAGACGGGCAAGGCCGGCGTCGACGCCGAGCGCCTGGCTCACCGTCTCGTCGGTGGCGGCCTGCACGTCCTGGCGCAGCAGGCCGATCCGGCCGGTGCGCTCGACCGAGCCGGAGGCCGGCTGCAGCGCGCCGGTGACGATGCCGAGCAGCGTCGACTTGCCGACGCCGTTGCGGCCGACGAGGCCCGTGCGTTCGGCGCCGAAGGCGAGATCGATGTGGTCGAGGAGGATGCGGCCGTCGGGCGTGGCGAGGGAAACGTCGTGCAGCGCGACGAGCGACGCGGATCGAAGAGACATGATGACACCGGACATGGAGCGGGCGCGGCCTCGGGGCGGCGCGGAAACAGGCGGAAGACGGCGTTACGCCGCTGCGGTGGCCTGCTGCTTCATCGTCGATGTGCTCCTCGTTTCGGTAGCGGCAACATAGGGATGCCAGGGCGTTTTGCCAAGCCGGGGGGGTCTCCGCGTCGGCGGGGCACTTTTTCGCGAGCCGGCCTTGCCGGCCCGCGGGGGGCCGCTATCTGCGCAGGAAACGGCCTCAGGTCGATCATGGGCAGCGAAAACGCGCGCTTCGTCGGCAGCATTCCCGAGCACTATGACAAGGGGCTCGGGCCGGTGATCTTTGCCGACTACGCCGATGATCTCGCTCGCCGTGTCGAGGCCGTCAATCCGGCCGTCGTGCTGGAGATCGCCGCCGGCACCGGCATCCTCACCCGTCGCCTGCGCGATCGCCTGCCGGCAAGCGTACGCCTGACAGCGACCGATTTGAACGCGCCGATGCTGGAGCGGGCGCAGGCGAAGTTCGGAACCGGCGAGCAGGTCGAGCTGCAGACCGCCGACGCGATGGTGCTGCCGTTCCGCGATGGCTCCTTCGATGCCGTGGCATGCCAGTTCGGCATCATGTTCTTTCCCGACAAGGACCGCTGCAATCGCGAGGTGCTGCGGGTGCTCGAGCCCGGCGGCCACTATTTCTTCAACGTCTGGGGCAGCTTCGACGACAACCCGTTCGGTCGCATCGCCTATGAGGTGGTGGCGGGCTTCTTTCCCAAGGATCCGCCGCAGTTCTACAAGGTGCCGTATTCCTGCGCCGCGATCGAACCGGTTCGCGAATCGCTCGCTCGCGCCTGCTTCGTCGACATCGAGGTGTCCGAGATCGCGCGGCAGGGCGTCGTTCCCGACGCCCGCGCCTTCGCGGACGGCCTCATCTACGGCAATCCGACGATCGGCGAGATCCGTGCGCGCGGCGGCGTGGATCCCGATCGCCTGGTCGACGCGATCGCCGAGGCGCTCCGGCGCGAGTTCGGCCCCGATCCGAGCCAGATGCCGATGAAGGTCTTTGTCTATGAGGCCCGCAAGCCGGACTGATGCGCAGCAGCTTCAATCCGGCCGGCGGCTATCCCTGTGCTGATCGGGGCTCGCTCAGCCGGCTTCGCGGTATTGCTCGGCCGTTTCCAGGTCGACGGATACCAGCTGGCTGACGCCGCGCTCGCCCATGGTGACGCCGAACAGGCGGTTCATCCGCGCCATGGTGATCGGATTGTGGGTGATCGTCACGAAGCGCGTGTCGGTCGTGCGCGCCATCTCGTCGAGCAGGTTGCAGAAGCGCTCGACATTGTGGTCGTCGAGCGGCGCGTCGACCTCGTCGAGCACGCAGATCGGCGCCGGGTTGGTCAGGAACACGCCGAAGATCAGCGCGAGCGCCGTCAGCGCCTGCTCGCCGCCGGAAAGCAGCGTCATGGTCTGCGGCTTCTTGCCCGGTGGGCTCGCCATGATCTCGAGTCCGGCTTCGAGCGGATCATCTGATTCGGTCAGCTGCAGTTCGGCCGCGCCGCCGCCGAAGAGATGGGTGAACAGCCGTTGGAAATGGCCGTTCACGACGTCGAAGGCGGCGAGCAGGCGCTCGCGGCCCTCGCGGTTCAGGCTGGCGATGCCCTGGCGCAGCCGGCGGATCGCCTCGATCAGGTCGTCGCGGTCCTTGATCAGCCCCTCCCGCCTTGCCGCGACCTCGACGGCCTCGTCGTCGGCGCGCAGGTTGACGCCGCCGAGCTTCTCGCGCTCCTGCCGAAGCCGGTCGAGCCGCGTCTCCAACTGGCCGAGATCCGGCATCGGCGCGGCGGTGTCGATCTCGGCGAGCTTCACCACCTCATGCGGCTCGCAGTCGAGGATCTCCAGGATGCGCGCCTCGATCTCCAGCCGCCGCTCCTGCGTCGCCTTCAGCCTTTCCTCGCCGCGCCCGCGCTGTTCGCGCGCCTCGGCGAGCGCGGCCATCGCGTCCTGCGAGGCCCTGTCGAAGGTCGCGAGCGTCGTCTCGGCCTGGCGCAGCGTGTCGGCCGCGTCGCGCTTCGCCGCTTCGGCCTTGTCGATCTCCGACAGCAGCGCGCGCCGCTTCTGTTCGAATGCCGCCGGCGCATCGGCAAGGCCGGTACGCTCGGTCTCGATCTCGCCGCGGCGGCCCGTCAGGATGCGGATCTGGCTGTCGGCATTGGTGGCGCGTTCCTGCCAGTTCTGCCGCTCGCCGGCGATCGCCGCGAGGCGGCGGCGGCGGATGTCGGTTTCCCGCGAGAGTGCGTCGGCGGCTGCGCGTGCCTCGGCGAGGGCGCCGCGATCCTCCGCGACCGCGCCACGGAGGACGGCCACCTCCTGTTGCGCCATCAGCGGATCGGCGGCGGCGGCGAGCGCGGTCTCCGCGTCGCGGGTCTGCGCCTCGGTTTCTTCCACGGTCGTCGCCATGCGGGCGCGCGATTCGTCGAGCGCGGAACGGCGGCTGGTGAGGCGGCCGGCTTCCCGTTCCACGGCGGCGAGGCGGTTGCGCGCCTCGTCCAGCGCGCGTTGCGCCGCGCGGGCCGCCTCGCGGGCCAGCCGCTCCTGCTCCTGCGCCGCGCGGGCCGCGAGCGCCGCCTGCGCGAGCACGGCCTGGCGTTCCGTGACCGCGACGCGCGCGCCGATGGCGGCGTCCTCGAGCTCGGCCAGCCGGTTGCGGTTGGCGAGCCGCATGGCGGCGGCGGTGGGCGCCTCGGCGGTGGCGACATAGCCGTCCCAGCGCCAGAGGTCGCCCTCGCGCGAGACCAGCACCTGTCCCGTCTTCAGATGGCCCTGCAGGACAGGGCCATCGGCGCGGGCAACGATGCCGACCTGCGCCAGCGCGCGCGAAAGCAGGGCCGGCGCCTTGACCTTGACCGCCAGCGGCTGGGCGCCGTCGGGCAGCGCCGGATCGTCGGCGAGCGGCGCCGCGCCGCGCCAGTGCGCGGCCACCTGGCGGTCGTCGGAGGCGTCGAGCGCATCGCCGAAGGCGGCGGCAAGCGCGGCCTCGTAGCCCTTGGCGACCGAAAGCGTGTCGAGGAGCGGCGGCCGCCGGCCGGCCGGCGCGCCGGAGCCGAGGATCTTGGCCAGCGTGCGCGCCTCGGTTTCGATGCCGGAGAGCGTGCGCTCGGCCTCGGCGAGCGGCGCGCGGGCGGCGGTCTCGCTCTCGCGCGCGGCGATGGCGCGTCCTTCCGCGCCCGTGACCTGCTCGTCCGCCTTGGCGATGGCCGCTTCGGCGGCGGCGACGGCTTCCTGCGCCGGCGCGACGCCGGGCAGTTCGGCGATCTGGCGGACGAGCGCGGTCAGCTCGCGGTCGATCTCGGCAAGCTGGCCGCGGGCGCGCAGCGTGCGTTCGCCGGCCTCGCGATGGGCGCGTTCGAGTTCGGACCGGCGAGCCGCGATCGCCGCGTGCGCCGCGGTTGCCTCGGCCAGCCTGCGTTCGGTGTCGGCGAGCTTCGCCTCGGCGCTGCCGCGCGCCGCGTCGGCCTCGGCCTGCTTGCCGGCGGCGTCCTGCTCGTCGCGGCGTAGCGCCTGTTCCTCGGCGTCGAGGCGCTCGAGAATGGCGGCGTTCTCGCTCACCATGCGCTGTTCGCGCTGGATGTCCTCGTTGAGCTGGGCGAGGCGGCGGTCGAGATCGACCAGCCGTTCCTTCATCCGCCGCTCGTCGCTGTCGAGCGCGTCGCGCGCCAGCACCATGCGCTGCAATCCGGCGGCGGCGGCGGATTCCGCGTCGCGAAGCCCCGGCAGCACGCTCGCGGCCACGGCCTGGTCGCGCGCCGCCTTCGCCTGTGCCTCGCTGCGCGCCACCACCGTCTCGCCGGCGGCGGCGAGCGCGGCCTCGGCCTCGCGCATCTGCACGCTCGCGGCCAGCATGCGCAGATAGAGGACGGTCGCCTCCGTCTTGCGGATGTCGGCGGAGAGGTTGCGGTAGCGGTTCGCCTGGCGTGACTGGCGCTTCAGCGCCTCGAGCTGGTTCTCGAGCTCCGAGAGAACGTCTTCCAGCCGCTCCAGATTCTGCTCGGCCGCGCGCAGGCGCAGTTCCGCCTCGTTGCGGCGGGAATAGAGCCCGGAAATGCCGGCAGCCTCTTCCAGAACGGCGCGGCGCGCCTGCGGTTTGGCCGAGATCAGCTCGCCGATGCGGCCCTGGCCGACCATGGCCGGCGAGCGCGCGCCGGTCGAGGCGTCGGCGAACAGCAGCTGGACGTCGCGGGCGCGCACGTCCTTGCCGTTGATCTTGTAGACGGAGCCGGATTCCCGCTCGATCCGGCGGGTCACTTCCAGCACGTCCGAATCGTTGAAGGCGGCTGGAGCCTTGTGGTCGTGGTTGTCGACGACGAGGGTGACCTCGGCGGTGTTGCGGGCCGGGCGCTTGCCGCTGCCGGCGAAGATGACGTCGTCCATGCCGGACGCGCGCATGTTCTTGTACGAGCTCTCGCCCATCACCCAGCGCAGCGCCTCGACGAGGTTCGACTTGCCGCACCCATTCGGCCCGACCACGCCGGTCAGCCCCGGCTCGATCAGGAAGTCAGTGCCCTCGACGAAGGACTTGAAGCCGTGGACGCGAAGCCGCGTGAATTTCATGACGCGGCTCCGACGCTCTGGAATTCTGCACGCATGAGAAAAGCCCTCCCCGGCCGGGGAGGGGCACTCGATGAGGGAATGGCGCGAAGCCGGCCGTCAGGGCGCGACGCCCTCCGACGGCTCCGGTCGGCGCTGGGCGCGCGGTCAGGACGCCAGCAGCTTTTCCATTTCCTCGAAGGAGAGCGCACCCGGATGCCTGGCCCCGTTGATAAAGAAGGTCGGGGTGGAATTGACGCCGAACTGCGACGCGCCCCGCTCCTTCACTGCGTTGACACCATCGAGCAGGGCCTGGTTTTTCAAGGTCAGCTCGAAAGTCTCCTGTGTAAAACCGACCTGCTTGGCGATGGCGAGCAGCGCGCTGACCGGATCGTCGACGAAGGCCCACTTGTCCTGCTGGTCGAACAGGAGGTCGACCATCTCGAAGAACTTGTCGTTCGGAGCGGCGTGGGCGAGCATGATCGCGGCCGTCGCCAGCGGGTCGAGCGGGAAGTCGCGCAGGATGAACCGCACCTTGCCGGTGTCGATGTAGTTCTCCTTGAGCGGCTTCCAGGTCGTGTCGTGGAAGTGCTTGCAGTGCGAGCAGGTCAGCGACATGTACTCGACCACGGTGATCGGCGCGTTGGCGTCGCCGAGGATGTTGTCGCCGAGCGGGCCGGGCTTCATCAGTTCCGCGACATCGACGGTGTCGGCCGCGTAAGCGGCGCTGGGCAGCAGCGACAGGGCGCCGATGGCGAGCGATGCGGTTCCGACCTGGCCGAGAAACTGTCTGCGATTGGACGTCACGGTTCCTGTTCTCCTTGTGCGTGGCGCAACCGGATGGGGCGACCGACGCGATTGAAATGGCTGATGTGAATGTATCAGGCCAAATGCGGCGTTTGTCAGCCCGCCGCGTCCGACAATGTCATGAGCGCTTGGCGGAACCATAGACGCCGCGTCCGAGACGCGCGAGGGCCTCGCGCAGGCCGTCGCTCTCGATCGCCGCGACCGTGGCGGCGACCTCGGCTTCCTCGGCCTTGGTCAGCGGGGGAGGGGCGGCGCGGCGCGGCACCGGCTGCGATACGACGCCCTGCACGATCTTCAACTGCGTGACGGCGCCGAAGCCGAGGAAGCCGTTGATCCGGTCGAGCAGCACCGCCGTTTCGTGCTGCAGATAGATCGCCATGCCCGAATCGACGCGGATCACCAGCGTTGCGCCGCCCGGCGCCCTGGCCCGGTCGCGGCGCGGCCAGGTGAGCTTTTCCGGCATCGTGGTGGTCGCGTAGCGCGGACCGACAATGTCGGACCAGGCCGAAATCAGGTCGGCGGTCGCGAAGCCGCGCTTGGCGCAGACCGGGGCGATCACGCTGCCGATCAGCGCGCCGATCGTCTGGGGGCCACGGTTGACCTTGGGGTTCGCATTGTCGCTCATGGCGCTGTTCTCGCATGACGGCCGGGCGCTGTGAACGCCGTGCTCGCCACGGATTCGCGCATCGGGCCAAAATGTCTCACCGCGGCTCGTATAAATCCAAACAAAATCAGATAGTTACATGTTGTTTACGGCTTCTTGACACGGTGGGGAGGCCTCACTATGGTGCGCGCGGTTTCGGGGGCGGCAGAAAGCTTTGAGCGGCTTTCTCGTCACTTGGCAGGGATGACGCGATGAGCGACACGGGTTCGCCGAGTGATGAGGAGAAGATCAAGCGCATGGCCGAAGACGAAGCCGCGCTGTCCGAAAGGTTGCGTACGCTCAGCCAGAAGCTCGATAAGGCTCATGGCGCGGCGAAGCAGACGGAAGCCGGTGACGCCTCGGCGCGGGTCAATGCTCAGGGTATGAGCGTGGCTCTGCGGGTCGTCAGCGAGTTCGTCTCGGGCGTGATCGTCGGAGCCGGCCTCGGCTGGCTGATCGATCGGTGGCTCGGCACGACGCCGTGGGGAATGATCATTCTCCTCTTGCTCGGCTTCGTCGCAGGTGTTCTTAACGTCCTGCGATCGGTCGGCAAGGTCGCGCAGCCCGAGGCACGCCAGGTGTCGCGGCGCAAGAAGGCGAAGTAGGTTTCAAGGTCGGGGCATGAGCTTCGATCAGGACTCAGGCGAAGAAGGCGGGCTCGGTGGCTAACGATCCGATCCATCAGTTTCACATCCAGGAATTCTTCCAGATCGGCACGGTCGGGGACACTGAATTCCATTTCACCAACTCCGCCTTTGCGATGGGTGCGACGGTCGCGATCGTCGCCGGCTTCCTGCTTCTCGCGACCGCCAAGAACAGCCTGATTCCCGGCCGCCTTCAGTCGGTGGCCGAGCTGGCCTACGAGTTCGTCGCGAATACGCTGCGATCGAGCGCCGGCAAGGAGGGGATGCGCTTCTTCCCCCTCGTCTTCTCGCTCTTCATGTTCATCCTGGTGGCGAACTTCTTCGGAATGTTCCCCTATTTCATGACGGCGACGAGCCAGATCATCATCACCTTCCTGCTGTCGATGACGGTCATGCTGACCGTGGTCGGCTACGGCTTCTACCGGCACGGCTTCGGCTTCCTCGGTCTCTTCGTGCCGCATGGCGTGCCGATGGCCGTGGTTCCGCTGGTGACGACGATCGAGGTCATCTCGTTCCTCTCGCGTCCGATCAGCCTCTCCGTTCGTCTCTTCGGCAACATGCTTGCCGGTCACATCACCCTGAAGGTGTTCGCCGGCTTCGTGGCGAGCATGGCCAGCCTCGGCGCCATCGGCGTCGGCGGCGCCATCCTGCCGCTTGCCATGACGGTCGGCCTCACGGCCCTCGAATTCCTGGTCGCATTCCTGCAGGCCTACATCTTCACGGTCCTTACCTGCATGTATCTGAACGACGCCCTCCATCCCGGGCATTGATCAGCAGGTCGGCGAAGTTACACGTCCTTCCAACCCGAAATTACGTCTTCAAGGAGCATTAAAATGGAAGCGGAAGCTGCGAAGTTCATCGGTGCGGGTCTTGCCTGCTTCGGCATGGCCGGTACGGCGCTCGCCCTCGGCAACATCTTCTCGAACTACCTCTCGGGCGCTCTGCGCAACCCGTCGGCTGCCGATGGCCAGTTCGGCCGTCTGATCCTCGGCTTCGCCGTGACGGAAGCTCTCGGCATCTTCTCGCTGCTGGTCGCGCTGCTCCTGCTCTTCGTGGTCTGATCCTTCTAGGCCGCCGCGAGGCGGCCGGGTGAAGCCCCATGCGGCGGCCTCGTGCCGTCGCATGTGTTTTATTCTACGATCTGGGGTCTTCGATGACTTGGTTCATCTCGCCTGCCTACGCCGAGGATGCCGCAACGCCGGCCCCTGCCGTTCCGGCGGCGCCGACTGAGACACACACCGAGGTCGGACACGAGGCAGGTGGGAAGGCGGTCTTCCCGCCCTTCGACACCGAGAAATATCCGTCGCAGATCCTGTGGTACGTGATTTTCTTCGGCCTGCTGTACCTGCTGATGAAGCGGGTCCTCGTGCCGCGCCTCAGCGCGATCGTCGAAGGCCGTGCGGCGCGGATCGCCGGCGATCTCGAGGAGGCCCAGCGCCTCCGCGTCGAGTCCGACAAGGCTCTCGGCGCCTATGAGAAGGCTCTCGCCGACGCGCGAAGCGCGGCTCATACGATCGCCCAGGCCAGCAC